>BNJU01001463.1_pt1 | contig 1735155 bp, 1525 predicted proteins | sample 8539281 | NCBI WGS metagenome assembly BNJU01 (sample SAMD00202456, study PRJDB9452) | human saliva metagenome | isolation source: human saliva | place: Japan
TATAATATGAATGAACGTTTTTTTCTCAAAAGATAATACTTCTGCGTTAAAGGGTGTGGCAATTCTTTTTCATGGTATTTGCTCATCTATTTAATAGGATGGAGTTTTGTGATCTTAGTAAACCACTTTTTATATATTCAAGGTGAGCCGTTGATTCATTATATGATTTTTTTGCAATGAATCCTGTTGATTTTTTTATAATATTGAGTGGTTACGGACTTTATTATACTTATAGCCAAGGAAAAAGAAATAATATAAAAAAAGGATTCTCAAACTTTATATTCATTACTGGATAACATTAGTAATCTTTGTATGTATAGGTTTTTTTATTGTAGGTAGCGAAAAATATCCAGGCTCTTTTTTAGAGTTAATTTATAATTTCGTAGGGTGGAAGAATAGTTATAATCATGAGACTTGGTTTTTATTACCATATGTCTTGTTAACATTGTCAAGTACGAAGATATTTACTATTTGTGACAAGTTTAATCCTATAAAAAGTTTTTTTCTTTTTTTCATTTTTGTACTTATATTCTAGTTAGACTATCTTCTCGATACAATTCAAGTTTGACAGAGTCCCTATCAGGTGTTTAAGTGGATTGACTCTTACCTTACCTTGCAGTTCCCTTTTATCCTTGGTATGTTACTGTCTAAGTGTTGGAATTATTCTGCTTCTAAGAAAAATATTATCATTCAAATTTAATAAGAACTATATATTAACATTTGCATTGATAATGTTATTTATTGGTATTATCTTGATAAGATATAAGTATCAGTCAATATTTTATCCTTTCTATGCAGTTTTATTTATTATGTTTTTTTCTTTACTCCATCGAGCCTCAGTGGATTGATAAAAATTCTTGTAGAATTGGGAAAGCGTTCAACAAGTATATGGCTTTATTCATACTTATTTCTGTTATTATCTCTTTCAAGACTTTATATACTGTTTTAAATATCCAATTATTATTTTTTTGTAGTGCTTATGACTATAAGTTGGATGTGTGCTATTGTTATAGATAAACTAAACTTAATAATTCAGAAAGCAGTATTTAGCTGATACAAGTTTAACGGTAATATTTATATAATATATATGAGTGATTATATAAGTTGATATACATATAAAATTGTACTCACTTATAGTTTTATTTCTTAGGTATTCTAAAAGGATTGAGGAATGATGGTTGATAAACGTATTCTTTCTGATACTATTACTTGGGTAAGATTTCCGCTTATCTGGATGGTTGTTTTATTACATACGATTATTTCTCCACAGACATATAATGGTGAGATTTTTTTCTCAAACCAGGAGATTTCCCCATATTTGATTGGTTTCAATACTTCTCTCAAAGGCAAATAGGTGATATAGCAGTCCCTTCATTTATGTTAATCTCGGGTTATTTGTTTTTTTAGGGGTGGATCAATGACAATAGGTATTTATAAAGAAAAAAATTGAAGAGCAGAGTACACACATTATTGATACCATATCTTATTTGGAATTTATTATTTCTTTTTTTACATTTTTTTGTTTGTTATTGGATAGTACCATCTTTGATGTCTTCGATGGGGGATTATGTTAGGGATTTTACGTTTATATCCCTATTAGATAGTTTCTTCTCACCAGTTTTGGCGCCAATGTGGTTTATTCGTGATTTAATTTTTCTTGAATTTATTAGCGTATCCGATTTATTGTATTCTTAAAAAAAGTAGGTCTTTTCTTTATAATCTGTTTAATGTGCCTATTCCTGTTTAAGGTATGCTACAGTATTCCCTTAATAGGGGTACGATCTCTATTTCCTTTTTGTTTAGGTGCATATTTGAGCATTTCAAAACAGAGTTTTTTTAATTCCTTAATGAAAAAGATGGTATTGGATAACTTTTTATGTATATTGTTCTTTTTATTGATTGATACATACAGATTTATTTGTGGAGAGGAAATAGTAATTGTACACCAGCTCTTGTTACTAATTGGAGTACTTTTTATTCCTAATGGGCGTCTATGTGATGATAAGAAGAGGAATACTAAGTCCTAATAAACAACTAGCAAATACATCTTTCTTTGTTTTTTTGCATTTCATATGTTTTTTTATCAATATACTTAATAAGTTTTTGGCCAGTAGTATTGTCTGTGAACACTTTCACTTCAATCCTTGTTCAGGTGTTGATACCGACCATTACTTGTGGTATATGTGTGAGTTTATTTTTATCTTTTTCGTTGGTTAATGCCTTCTTTATCTGCAATTTTAGTTGGAGGTAGAAATAAATAAATAATAAAATGAAATATTCAATAGTAGTAAATACGTGTGACTCGTATTCAGATTGCTGGGAGCCTTTCTTTAAATTATTTTTCTGTATTTTTGGAAAGACTGTAAAGGTGAGATATTTTTGAATACAGAGTATAAGAATTATTCTTTCCCTGGTTTAGATATTATACCGACAAAGGTTTGTGAGAAACGTAATTACCCAAAGGACAAGAGAATGCCATGGTCCTTATGTCTAAAAGACGCTATAATGCAGACAAATTCGGATATTGTCTTGTATATGCAAGAGGATTACTTCTTAAAGGCTCCAGTACAGAATCAATTGGTTGAAGATTTTGTTCAATTTATGGAGGAGCATCCTGAAGTAAAGTGTCTTCATGTTTTGAATTGGCAAGGGTATGGTACAGAAGAGTCGCCCTATAAAGGATTCAAACAAATTCCTGTTGGGCATCCTTATCGTATGAGTTGTCAGGCTGCTTTATGGAGAAAGGAAGAACTTTTAGAGATACTTGCTGATAATGAAAGTGGGTGGGACACAGAAAAGTTTGCTTCTCGACGTTCATCAAGATTAGGGCATATATACTTGGCAGTTGACCCAACTTGGATAATTGAAGATTGCTATGAGGTTATTCCTTATATCTACACAGGTATAGAAGGGGGGAAATGGGATCGTAGAAATATTTACAAGATGGATTGCTTGTTTAAGAAATACGGTATAAAAATTGATTTCCAAGAGAGAGGTATTTCTAAGCCTGTTCCTTTTTTAAAGCGTGTAAAGAATCGCCTGCGCATTTGGAAGCGTGAATTTAATATGAGAAATGCATAAACGTTTTTTTATTCATGGGAATTTATCTTTTAGTATTTGTAATCGGTTTGTTATATTTCCTTTTTGCAGGAGGAAATGAAAGAATGTCTAAAGATGGACGTTTCTTGGCTATTTATTTCATTTATTTAGCTCTGTTTGTAGGACTTGGTGATATGATAGGAGGCTATGACCGATATATTTATGGTGAGTCCTTTGATTATATTGCAGATATAACGTGGGAGATAGAAATTATGCCAATGCAATTTATCTTGTAAATGGAGTAGAATATGGATATTTTTGCATGGCAGATATTGTTGAGTTTTATAACGACAAATCGTTATATGTTTATTCTATTCACAACGATTTTTGATTTATGCACTGTTTTTATAAATCATTTGTCAAGTATATAGATAATTATCCCTTTGCCTGTATTGTATTTTTTTAGGGCTAATGTTTTTTTCTTTACGATGACATACTTACGACAAATGATAGCTATCGGTATTGCTTGGCAAGGGGTAGAACATATTTGGAAAAGAAATGCAATAAGATTCTTTATATATGTTGCTCTTGCCGCAACATTCCATACAGCAGTCCTTATTTTTGGAATAATTTATTTTTATACCATTGAGGGAGTATTCAAGAAAAACTATTATATGGTTCTTGACACTTTGTCTTTTAATAGGATTGACGCCTATTCCTAATATGATAATTGCAAGTGCTGGAGAAACAACGGGTAAAGTAGGTGATTATACTGAACAGGATCAAGGATTTAGAATAGAGTATGTTTTAGAGGTAATATTCTTTATCTTTATCATCTTTAAAAATTATAAGTATATCAATGAAGATAAAAAGACATTGACATTCTTAAATATGTGCTATGCTTTGTGTGCAATTCTTTTTGTCTTCATGCGTTTCGGACAAGGTGGACGTTTTGCATGGCCATTCTTCTTGGGAATTTTCTATATGTTGTCAAAGTTGCTCTGTCAGAGAAGAATATCTTCAGTGAGTAGAGGTTTTGTTTTTATAGTGTTCTTTGCATTGTTTGTACGTATTAATAATGCTTGGGCTCCACAACAGATTCCTTATAAGACTTTTTTCACTAATGGTATACCTGCTGGTAATGGAGAAATCTACAATAAGTTTGAATATGACTTTGATTACACCACCGATAAGTTCTATAGACCTGCATTTACATTTACAAGATAGAACATTCTATGCGTAAGAAGATATTATTTATAATAGGGATATTAGATACCGGTGGCGTGTCAAAGAGTATGCTAAGCCTATTGAATGTTATTGATAAGGAGAAGTATGAAGTCTCTCTCCTTATGATGAATACTTCTGGAGCTTTTAGTGATCAGATTCCTGCAAGAATAAGGGTACTCTCTGATAGCAGACTTACAGCATTAACATCTGGCTTTAGTGGAATTAAAGATTTAATTAGTTTCCGAAAGGGAACTGGCTTTCACCCCTTATTAGCATTTTTATCATTGATTAGATTTGTCTTTTCGTTTATTGATAAATCTTTAGCAGGTGTTTTTCTTGCTCGCATATCTCCAAAGATTACTGATGACAGCTTTGATTTAATAATTGATTATAATGGTCAACAGGATTTATATTATATGGTTGACAAATTAAATGGGAAACAGAAGATAACATTTTTCCATAGTGATTACCGTAAATGGAGATATTATGAGAAGGCGGACAGGAAGTACTTTGGAAAGGTTGATGGGATATATACCATATCAGAAGAATGTGTTTCTGCATTGAAAGAGGTTTTTCCTGAGTATACAGATAAGTTTCATCTCATGGAGAATATAACAAGTCCTTCCCTGATTTATAAATTAGCAGATGAACTTATAGAGCCGACTTTAACAAAGCAACAGCATGATTTTATAATAGCTTCTTTGGGATACGTAAGTATTGGGAAAGGAAGTGAACTTGCAGTGCAGGTGGCAAAGAAACTTAAAGAAGCAGGGATCAGTTTTGAATGGTGGTTTATAGGAGGCGTTACGAATGACTGGGATTATCAAGGATTCGTTAAGAAAAATGGATTGGAAGATAATGTGAAATTCTTAGGAGTGAAAGCCAACCCTTATCCATATTTAAAACGTGCAGACCTTTATGTTCATTTATCAAAGTTTGAGGGTAAGTCTATAGCACTCGATGAAGTTAAAGTCCTCTGTAAGCCTGTTGTGGTAACGAATTTTTCTACCGTCCATGATCAATTTGAAGATAGGGTTAACGCAAGTATATGTGAAATGACTGTTGAGGATGCAACAGACAAGGTTACTGAGTTGATACATAATGCGAGCTTGCGTCAATCGTATATAGATTATCTCAAACAACATATAGTTGATAATAGTAATGAGATAGAAAAAATATACTCCTTACTATCATAAACAATACGTATATGCCATTTATATCTATCCTAACTCCAACATATAATAGAGGAAAATTACTTTTACCTCTTTATGAAAGCTTGAAAAATCTCACGTTTGAAGATTTTGAATGGCTGATAGTTGATGATGGTTCTGAAGATGATACGGAGCAATATGCGTTATCCTGGATAGCACATAATATTGAGAATGCAGAATTTCCTATTCATTATATAAAAAAAAGTAATGGAGGAAAGCATACTGCAATTAATCGAGGTGTACAAGAAGCAAATGGAGAGTTAATTTTAATACTCGATAGTGATGACACATTACCAGAAGACTCCTTAGCAACAATTGCACAATATTATGAGCAGTGTAAAGGTTATAAGGACTGTGCTGGCGTTTGTGGATTAATGGCACACCATGATGGGCAATTAATAGGAACTGGTTTCCCCAAAGAGCCTATGTATGAAAGTGCATTACAGTTTCGTTATGCAGAGAAAGGTAATGTTACTGGTGATTTATTAGAGGTTTACAAGACCTCTGTCATGAGAGAGTTCCCCTTTCCTGAGATAGAGAATGAGAAGTTTTGTCCAGAATCTTTAGTTTGGAATAGAATCGCTAATAAGTATAAGTTATTCTGTTTTAATAAGGTTGTCTATTACAGAGATTATTTGGAGGGTGGCCTTACAAGTAAAATTGTAAGAATAAGGATGAATAGCCCTATCGCATCTACGATGACCTATGCAGAGATGTTAGAATATAATATTTCTTTGAAATGGAAGATTCGATCAGCTATAAACTATTGGCGATTTAAATATTGTATTAAGAATAAATCCTTAAAAGCACCAGCTGTGAAGTGGTATTGGAAAGCATTCCAAATAATAGGTCTAATAATGCACTTGAAGGATAATAAATAGTAGGTATGAAACTGATAGTCATAGATCCACGCTTGAAGTATAATTATGCTTCTTGGTACTTATTAGGAATAAAAAAAGACTTTTAAAGGGGTGGAAGATATCATATGAGGTAAGTCCCTTTAAAGATATTAAGTATGAAAATACTGCTGATTACAATAGTGGATTTGCTTTTATTATTAGAAGTAAAGGTCAGGAAAAGAAGGTCTTTGTTGATACCGAAGATGTAGCCAAGATATTTGAAGATAGATATGAGTGGTGTGATGTTTATGGAATGGTAAACCCAACTAAAGAGCAAGTTGCGCAATATGATAAGTTGATAGCGATAGGACCAGAGTTTGGGGTAACGCTCGGTAGTCGTTTCTCAACTATTATTCGTTGTTTAAAACTTTTTCTCAAAGGGCGTAAGTACTCAAGTCTTTCTTTCAAAGGCTATCTTCGTGATTATCTTTATACGAATATTCGTCGTCGCCCTATAGAGGCTTATGAATGCAAAACGAAAGTCTGTCATAATTATATTTTTCATGCCTCTACATTATGGTATAATAAGTTTGCTGCAACAGATACCAATATGTATCGTGGCGAATTTTTGAAAGCATGTAAGAAAGCTGGAATTAATATAGAGGGCGGATTATTTTATGTAAATAGTGACTCTGTACTACAGGAAATGCCTGATTATCCTAAATATAAGGAGGAATATAAAGACTTTATTTATGAAAGTCGACTCTCCATGGATGATTATATTAGAAAGACAAAAGAGAGTGTTGTCGTTTTCAATACACCAAGTGTATGTGAATGTCATGGATGGAAACTTGCAGAATATCTTTGCATGGGGAAAGCTATTATCTCTACACCTTTAACACGAGAGATGCCTGCCCCTTTGGAGCATGGTAAGCATGTGCATTTTGTAAATTCGCCAGGTGAAATATATGATGCTGTGGTAAAGATTAATTCTGATGAACAATACCGAAAGCAGTTAGAAGAAGGGGCAAGAGAGTATTATGACAAGTGGATTGCTCCAGAGATTGTTATTCAAAGATTGTTAGAAAAGGTTGGTGAGCAAGTTTGAAACTGAAAAGTAATTCAACTTTGCTGTCATTGCTATCATTTGAAAATAATACATAATCTGTTGAATATCAATTCCCTATATTGAAATGTTAAAAGTGACAGCAAATAGTTTTTTTAAACTTATTGTGGTATTCTTATTTGGAATACGATTAGAACAGGATTATTTATTGTAAAAATAAACGCAGCTGATAATGAGAATATTACAAGTCATTACATCTTTGGATATGGGTGGTGCAGAAACGTTGGTTGTTAATTTGATACCAAGGTTGCAGGCTTTGGGGAATAGGGTAGATCTATGTATATTTAATGGAAAAGAAACACCATTGACTCAGAGATTAAGGAAAGAGAGTCCACAGACAAAGATATATGCGTTAGGACATGGGGTTTATAATCCGCTCTATATATTAAAGCTAATAAATATAATGAAGAATTATGATATTGTTCATACGCATAATTCATCACCACAACTATTTGTTGCAATCGCCAGTTTGTTTAGTCATACGAATCTTGTTTCTACGGAACATAATACTTCTAATCGGAAACGAAATTGGATGTGGTACCGCCCGATAGAAAGTTGGATGTATGGCAGGTATGATCATGTAATATGTATTAGTAAGATTGCAGAAGACAAACTAAGAGAATATATGGGGGGAGAATGGCTTGTCAAATCATCAAATAAGTACAAGTCAATTACCACAATAAATAATGGAATTGATGTCAATACAATATCAGAAGCTGAACCATGTAAAGAGTTGTTAGAATTAAAAGAAAGTCGTAAGTCTATCTTGATGGTGGCTGGATTCCGAAAGCAAAAGAACCAAGATACTATTATTAGGGCTTTAACCTTATTAGATAAAGAAAAATATGAAGTTTGGTTTGCTGGTATAGGTGAACGGATGGAAGAAGTAAAACAATTAGCTCTGTCTTTAGGTGTAAGTGACCGAGTGAGATTTTTAGGCTTACGTACTGATATTCCAAATATTTTGAGAGCAGCTGATGTTATCGTGATGTCTTCTCATTGGGAAGGATTGAGTCTTAGTAATGTAGAGGGAATGAGTGCACATAAGCCATTTATAGCCTCTGATGTAAATGGTTTGAAAGAGGTTACTAAAGGATATGGTTTACTTTTCCCACATGAGGATGCAAAGGCATTGGCTGAAGAAATTAATCGTTTAGCATGTGATGAAGCTTATTATAATGAGATTGCTGAACGCTGTTACAATAGAGCCTTAGAGTTCGATATCAGCAATACTGTAAGTGGTTATGCTGATGTCTATAAAAATATCTTTAATTAATATCATCAAGTTTTTTTTCTTGATAAATAGTTTTATATAAATTGAAAGATATTCAAAGAAAAAAAATAATTCGCGTTACAACTGCGGACATATCCTTAAATAGTTTACTAAAAGGGCAGCTGAAGTTTTTGAACCAATACTTTGAAGTTGTTGGTGTTGCAAAAGATACTGGTGTTCTGAAGGAGGTTAGTGAGCGAGAGGGAATCCGTGTGGTAGATGCTCCGTTAGAACGTCCTATTAGTTTAGTAAAAGATATAAAGGGCTTGTGGTTCTTGTATCGTCTGTTTCGTAAGGAGAAGCCATGGTGTGTACATGCTAATACTCCTAAGGGAAGTTTGTTGGCAATGATTGCTGCGTGGTTTGCATGTGTTCCGCATAGAGTTTATACTGTTACTGGCTTACGTTATCAGGGGGCTCATGGCATGTTGAGGACGATTCTTAAGACAATGGAACGATTGTCATGTCTTTTTGCCACAAATGTAATTCCAGAAGGGCAAGGGGTATTACATGCCTTGCAAGAGGATTGTATCACAAAGAAGCCGTTGCGGGTGATTTGGAATGGAAATATTAATGGTATTGATACAGGGTTCTTTTTGCCTGTAGAGAATACTAATGATAAGTCAGATACTTTTACCTTCGTCTTTATTGGAAGAATGGTTAAAGATAAAGGTATACATGAGCTTACGGAGTGTATGCGACAACTGAATTGTCGGTTAATATTGGTTGGTACTTTTGAGGAGGAGGACGCCGTTTCGGAATCAGATAAGGAGTTTTTGACAACTTCTGATAAGGTGAAGTTTGTCGGCTGGCAAAGTGATGTTCGTCCTTTCTTGGCTCAAGCTGATGCACTTGTCTTCCCAAGTTATCGTGAAGGATTCCCTAATGTGCCAATGCAAGCTGGTGCTATGGGATTGCCTGCTATTGTTACGAATATCAATGGTTGTAATGAAATTATTAAAGATGGTCTGAATGGTAAAATTATAGCTGCTCCTCTTAAAGAAGGGTCTGAAGTTATGCAACAGGCTTTGCTTAATACTATGAAATGGTTTATTGAGCATCCTGAAGAGGCTAAACGTATGGGGCGTAATGCACGTCCAATGATACGTGAAGGTATGAGCAGAAGGATATTTGGAAGGCTTTAAAAGAGTTTTACGATGCTTTATAAAATAGCACATATCCTACGTGACAAGTTTCCTTGGATCTGGGATATTATAGGGATTATCAATTCCTTCCTTTTTGGATTAAGGTATGGAAGTAAAATGAAGAATGTTCAGAAGATTCTTTCTTATTTTACTAAAACTACAGATGAGGCTGGTAATGCACTTTCCTATAGGATAGAGAGCCTTGGTAAGGATAATCTTCCTATGTTGGCAAAGATGTTTGCAGAACAGCCTGCGTCAGCCTTTGACTTCTTTAAACCTCATGGTTTCGATGAACTATCATTGAACAAGTTAGCAAAAGATAAAAGTTTTCTTGCTTATATCGTTGTTGCAGAAGGAACTGTTCAACAAAAAGTATGTGTTGGATATTTCTTCCAGCGGAGTTTCTTTTGGGGGAAATCCTTTCGTGGGTATATGACGGATTATCGTTGGCAACGTCGTGGAATCAATAAAATGATGAATCTATGTGCAACAGAGATTTCTTCATTATTAGGTCTTAGGGTTTTTGGAACAATCGCGCCTGATAATATTGCTTCTATGAAATCTGCTCAGACTGCTAATGATATTCAGATTATTGAAACATTACCTAATGGGGATTACTATGTAGAGTATAAACCAAAGGCAAAATGAACCACGAATTTCTTTAATGTTCTTTGTGTACTGCGAATTTCTTTAATTCCTCGAATATTCTATGTAGACTACGAATTTCTCTAATTTCCCGAATGTTCTATGTAGACTACGAATTTCTCTAATTTCCCGAATGTTCTTTGTGTACTGCGAATTTCTCTAATTTCACAAATATAGGAAAGCTCTATCATATTATGCGCGTTGAGAAGGAATTGGTGTTTAAGAACGAGGCATACCAAATAATTGGTGCTGCAATGGCTGTTCATAATGAGTTGGGTAGTGGGATGCGTGAGGTAGTCTATGGTGATGCTCTTGAGATAGAATTTAAATTGAGAGGAATTCCTTTTCAACGTGAGCAGACGTTCAATGTTCTTTATAAGGGTGTAGAGTTACAGCATAAGTTCAAATGTGACTTTATTTGTTATAAGCCCTCAATTCCGCAACATTATTCCTTGTGAGGTACTTTTTTATATTGAAGTGACATTTTGGGCTTTATCCATTGATTTGGGAATTTTCCGGAGTTCTTGGTTCTTGCATAGGCATAAAATCCCCCACCCAAACCAATGGGGAAGTATGATAACTACAAAGAAATACAGTTTATTCTATGAAGATTTCAGCGTAGTAGGTTTTATTTGTATATAGGTTCAGAACGTTCTGTCTTCCAGTTCGCACCCATTTTGCTGGCACGCTGACAAAATGTAGGATAAAGGCTTTCAGCCTGCTTGTCTTTTTCAACGGCTTGACCTTTTTCGCTGATATGACGGACGAGATAGAGATAGAAGTTCTTCAGCATGGCGGTAACCATCATGAAAAACCATGTTCTCAGCCATAAAGGAAAAAGGGCAGATGTGCCCAGCCGAAAATCATTGTTCTGTATGTCGAAGTTCTTTTCGCTTGCTCCACGCTCATTATAAAATGTAATGATGTCTTTCTCAGTAGATGTCCAGTTATTGGTGAGGATACAGCGGTATGTGTATATTACTCGAACATATCCGTCTGTTGCTTGCCATCCTTGTCTTTCAAGGGACTACGCTGTACGACAAGCCTGTATGACCTTCCTTCTATTAAGTTGTCCATATTGATGGATGTGACATCGCATTTCTCATAGCCAAGCTCAACGCTCTTCCATTCTTTTTAACTGTCGGAAGTTCTCATAGCGACTGCCACAGTTGGTAGCACGTATATAGAACGTGTTGCAGCGCTGCTCTACGGTTTGGATGATTTCCTTTGAGAACGACCCGCAGTCAGCACGGAAACGCTCTATCACCACACCAAGTTCAGAGGTCACACGGTCCATAGTGCGACGGAGCGTATCCTCCTGATGGAATTTTTACATTGGTATTCCCATCACGGTTCTCACCTCCGACTATGATTCCCCAATGGAAGCCCATCCTGGGAAATAACCACGATCCTGCTTGTAAGAATACTTTTGCATCGAACTTGTGGGCGGAATAAACTGGTGGTCAAAGTCCAAGTCAACATGGCTACCCACCTTTATAAGCCCCATCCTCCGTATCATTCGTAAAAAGTAAGGTATTCAACTTTTCTGCCGTATTGAAACTATACGACTTGTCGGAGGTCTCGCTCTTATAGACAATATTTTTCTCGGCAAGCTCCTTTAGTCCGCGCCCCACAGTGTCGGCACTGGGTAATAGCGTATTAGGTCTCTGCTTGAACTGTCCAATAAGCGCATTGATGTCCTCAAGGCATTCTCCACCACAAAGGTAGCTGAAGAAGAGAGAGCCGAAAATACTTCCATGGCTGAATGCTTTGCCACTACGTCCACGTTTGCCCAATACTGATTCGGTAAGTTTTTTTCAAAGCCCAACTTTGAGAAAACGTCCATAATGTGATAAATCCCACCGAAAGAAGTGATATTCTCGTTTTTAATTGCTACCTTTGTCATGTCAGTTTTTTGCTTACTTGTTATGTTTGCAGCACCAAGATAGGTGAAATTTCTGACATATCCAAGTGTTTTGAGAACTTTATTTCTCAGACACTTGGAGTTCTTACAAGAATTTATGCTACGGAATTAAGGTAAGCATATAATTGTTGAACTTAAAGCTGAAAAAGCGATTACGGATATTGATCGCTCGCAGATTATTAACTATGTGAAGATAACAAAATGCCCCTTGGGTATACTTGTCAATTTTGGTGAGAGTTCTTTAATGTACGAACGTTATGTCTGTACGAAAGATTAGTTTTATTCGTCTTATTTATTATATATATAATTAGCCTCATTTTTTCTGTCCGTATTGTTTTTATTCGCGTCATTCGTAGTATTCGATAAATTCTAATGAGAGCATCTTTATATTCTATAATTCGTGCCATTTGTGGCATTCGTAGTTTTAATAGATACGTCTTTATATTCTAAATTCGTGTTATTTGTGTCATTCGTAGTGTTTTAACTCATTTATAAGTTATGTTTTTAAAATGGTTATTTGACAAACTCGCATCTTTGTTTGGTTTGCTATTCCTTAGTCCAGTGTTATTGGTAGTAGCAATTCTAATCAAGGTGAAGATGCCTGGTCCTATTTTGTTTTGTCAGAAGAGAGTGGGGCAGTATGGCAAACTGTTTACTGTATATAAGTTCAGATCGATGACAGTCAAGGCAGAGGCTTCTGTGGCAAGTAGGGATTCAGAAGCAACTTCTATTGCTTCAACTGAACAGTGCCGTATCACACCACTTGGCGAGAAACTTAGACGTTATAAGTTAGATGAGCTACCAGAACTCTGGAATGTTCTCAAAGGTGATATGAGTTTTGTCGGTCCACGTCCGGACGTTCCTGGTTATGCAGATCAGTTGCAAGGAGAAGAAAGAGATATTTTGAAGTTAAAGCCTGGAATAACAGGTCCAGCCAGCTTGAAATATAGAAATGAGGAAGAACTCTTAGCTTCTGTTGAGAATCCTGCTCAATATAATGATGAGGTTATTTTCCCTGATAAAGTCAAGTTAAACCTCTATTATTTAAAGAACTATTCCTTTATAAAAGATATTCAAATGATTGTCTGTACAGTTCTCGGTAAAAAGATGGACTATGCAGGTGAAAAAATATAATTAGTAAAATGGAAAGAAATCGTGTTTTACTTTGTCTCGCTCACATGAGTGGTAACGAGATGAGATACATCCAAGAGGCGTTTGACACCAATTGGGTGGTGCCATTGGGACCAAATGTCAATGGTTTTGAAGATGACTTGAGACGTTTTTCAGTTTCAGTAAGTCCTTCAGGTGAAAGAAGAAACTTCCTTGAAAAAGAGGAATATCCACAGACAATTATGGCGCATGAGGATAATCCTGATAATCTTTGGAAGGAGTCTTTACCAGGATTGGAGGATAAGCGTATTGTAGCACTCTGTTCTGGTACCTCTGCTGTACACCTCGCTTTAGTTGCATTGGGAGTTAAGGCAGGCGATGAGGTCATCTGCCAGAGTTTTACCTTCTGTGCCAGTTCACATCCAGTAACTTACCTTGGTGCAACTCCAGTGTTTGTTGACTCAGAGAAGGAAACATGGAATCTTGACCCTGCACTTTTGGAGGGAGCTATTAAGGATAGAATTGCTAAGACCGGTAAGAAACCTAAGCAATCATCGTAGTTTATCTTTATGGTATGCCTGCAAAGATAAAAGAAATTCTTGCAGTAGCAGATAAATATGATATCCCTGTTGTAGAGGATGCTGCAGAGGGTTTAGGTTCAAGATACGAAGGACAGGTATGTGGTACCTTTGGCGAGTATGGTGTTCTCTCATTTAATGGAAACAAGATGATTACTACATCAGGTGGTGGTGCACTTGTTTGTCCTAATGAAGAGGCTCGTAATAATGTGATGTTCTATGCAACACAGGCTCGTGAGGGTTATCCATACTATCAGCATGAGAAGATAGGTTTCAACTATCGTATGAGTAATGTTTGTGCTGGTATCGGTCGTGGTCAGATGACAGTCTTGGATGAGCATATTGCTCATCACCGTCACATTGCTCATTTGTATGAAGAGGCTTTTAGTAAGATAGATGGTATTACCTTCCATGCAAACCCTTCATCGGAGTTCGATTCTAACTTCTGGTTGAATACAATGGTTCTTGACCCTTCTGTTAAGGTGAAAGGTCAGGAGAATGCATATAAGACAACAGTACAGGGAGCTGTAGGTGGTGCAGCTGGTGTTATTCATTCAGTAGATAATGCACATACTGATTGTGAACCAAATGCTAATGTTGAGGCTATGCGTGTCTTCCTCGATAAAGCCAATATTGAGAGCCGTCCTCTTTGGAAGCCAATGCACAAGCAGCCATGTTATAAGGATTGTCCAGCATACGTAAATGGTGTGAGTGAAAGTCTTTTTAAAGTAGGTATGTGTTTACCAAGTGGACCATTAGTAACAGATGATGATGTGAAATATATTGTGGAGAAGATAAAAGAGGCAATGGAATAAGTGCTATCTTTTATAACCCATATTAACCCAAACCGGTCATTAGACCACAATATGTGTATTTCTTTTTATTACGGTATTGTTTCCTGACATCTTTTATTTTCTTATCGGCATCTTGTCTGTTTTTGTAACTTGACGTAGCCCGCTACGCCTGCGTTACAAATCCAAACAATCTGCTCGAAAATAAAACAAAATATGTTTAGGATCTAATGCCCGATTTGGGATTAAGGGCTGACGTCGGAGATCTTAATGTCTTCGGTGCCAGCCCTTGTTGTGTTTCTCCATATATTAGATTATGGTAATATCTGATTTACCTTGCCTTCTTATCCTATACATAAAAGCCGTTGGATTATCAAATGAATAAATAAAAATCTCAATTTTTATTAGCCCAAGTTTAACACCCACTTTCGCCTAATTGTTACTGTCACCGTACTTTCCTCGTTTTTCTTATGGGCTCTGTGTCCTACAAATTTTATTCTTTTTGAATGGTGAGTGTTTTAAGTTCAACTTATCGTATATCTGTTTTGCTTGCTTCGAAGGACTACTGCACTGGCGCATCTCGATGGTTTCACCTAATGGACTCTTCCCTTTTGTGGTGACGAGCTTTTGGGTGCTCATACGTCGTACTATCTCGGTCCAGTAACAGGATTCTCCTTCTCGTTTTAATTGACAACGGATAGTGTTTACCACCCAGTAGGCTAATAAACCGAAGAAAAGGTGTGCGTCGCTTCGCTCATCTTTCTGATGATAGATTGGACGGAGGTTGAGATCATTCTTTAGTTGTCTGTTCGTACATTCTATCTCACGGATAAGATTGTAGTATTCCCATGTTACACGCTCAGAAAGTGTCCTGATATTGCTACGGAGGAAATAGACTCCATGACCAGATTCCATTTCCGAGAGGTCTTTTATCTCCCAGTCTACACGTAGCATCTCCTTGGGTTTCTTCTCGTTTTTTATGTAGCTTATCTGGTAGAACTTCGCTATAGAAGGGTACTTCTGTATGGCACGTCCTGTACGTTCAACAACCTTTTCATAGGTCTTTGTTCCACCTTTCTTGGAGATTCCATTGTTTATCCTCTGCAGTTCCATCTCAAAACGCTCTCTCCAGACTCTGTTCATGGACGACTCTGTCATAGCTTTCGATGGAGATGTTATTTCGAGATAATAATCCTTATCATCCTCTGTCTTAACCTCTTTCAGCGTTATCTTCTGCCGACGGGCATCCATTACCGTAACACTCTTGTTATCATCACTGAGCGTATAGTCTTTCATTTTCGTACGGGATACGCAGAGATAATTGTACCCCTTTTTCTTTATTAGCTCCAAGTTCTCTTCCGTGGCAACACCTGCATCCATGACAACGAGCGTATCCTTTGTTCGTGATGGATTCCTCTTTGCTAACGTATCAATCATATTGGGTAGAGACTTGGGATCTGCTGTATTACCCTCTAAGATAGAAGAATAACGTATAAAACCTTCTTTATTGATACATAGTGCAAGTACAAGTAGCTTACAGTCAGAGCGTTTTTCTTTTGAACGACCGAACTTGGCTTTATCGCTATTACGCTTACTACCCTCGAAATAGAAGTTGGTTAAGTCGAAGAGCATCAACTTGTTGTCTATATTAAAGAGATCGTCAGTAACGCTGCACAGATGACGCTCTAACTGTTCCTTTAGTTCATATAACTTGTCAGTGATTTTATACAGAGAATTGATTCCTGGTGTCCAGCCAGGAGCTCCACTATAAAATTCGCCAGCAGCCGAGTTATCGCGCAAATAATAATAAGATGAACGTTCAGAAACTGCATATACCGTACGAACAATCAATGCTGACAAAGCCGTGTGTATCGCATTCTCCGTCCAGCCATTTTTGCGCAGAAAACCCTCTAATTGCAGCTTGTCTATTGTCTGCTTGCAGAGCCACTCTGCACCAACATTCCTTGCGTCAGTATAGTTTGCCGTCTCAAGGTCTATGTAGTTCTCATATTTTCTCAGCGACTTCTGCTTTTCCTTATTAAACCGATCGATTCCACCTTCTTTCTCCATACGGATCCACCATTCGTCAGCCTTTGCCTGTTCAATAGGAGTAAGACCGTCAAGGTGTTCTATGAAAAGTGAGGGTGTACTTCTGGTTTTGAAGCGTTCGGTAAGAGCGTATGCAATTTTTCGAACCTGTACAGCAGTAAGTGAAGGTTCGAACCCGATATTCAACAGAATTAGTGAATGTACATGACCCTGCACATCACGATATGACTCCTTGATGCGATAATAAGGAGCCATGTCCCCTGTGGCAGGGTTGAATCGTGTCTGTACATTTGCGTGCATGAGTGCAAAAGTAACAAAATATTTTTTTGATATGGCTGTGTCCTACAAATCAGATTTTTATTCCTCGTTACAATACCCTACACTTGATTATCAATCATTTATCAAATTGATACTACACAAAATATCCCGAAAAATTTATGAAAAATAATTTTTGCAGGTTAAACTTGGGTTAGGTTTGTATGTCAAGTGGATAAAAGGCATGATTTTTTTGCCATTTTTGATATGTACGTGTCGCAAAAAGTACGAAAAAAACTGAACGAACGAAGAAAAGAATAGAAATTTAGTACTTATTTTTTTCAAGTTTTTATTTTCTCTTCTTTTTTTGATAATATCTTTTACATTATATGGCGTTGTAGATGGTAATAACGTCGTAGAAATCAGTGAGTTTATAATTGTCGATATGTTTTTTAATTGCGTCGTCTTATTATCTTTGTTGGTCGTGTTGTATATTATTTTCGACAAAGAATCCTTAGGCAATGTAGCCTCATAATTTGTCCAACAAGCAGCAGCCATACGTTTTATCTGTGCAAGTCGTCCCTGCACATTTTCTTCCTGTTTATACTGGTTATAAATCTTTTCAGCATTCATGTATTGGTCGTATGCTTGTTTCCATGATTGAAGAAACATATTGCATAGGCCCAACCGATAATAGACATCTCCTTTCTCTCGTTCATAACATACGGTTAGTGTTCTCTCATAATAGGGGATTGCTTCCTTATATTGCTTTAAGTTGAACTTACTTTCTGCAGTTGTATAATAGTAGACCGATCGCTCATGTGGTGCAAATACTTCCAATTTTGGCATAACACCCTCTAAGTATTTAACAGCTGCTTCATAATTCCAATCATGGTAATAGCAAAGACCTATATAAGCCTTGAAACGTTCGTTAAGCTTATATTCTTTATCCAATCGCTGAAAGATAAGCAGAGCTTCATGATACTTTGCTGAAGTAAAGTATTCCAGTGCTTTCCCTAATTCTTCAGCATCCTTGCTCTTTTGTGCAAATGCAGGGATAGAAGTTGTAAGGCATAGCAGAATCGTTATGATTAATTTTCCAGTTCTTCTTACAGCCATATTATCTTTTTTACAATCTTCTCGCCATATTGTGCAAGGTCAATATCAATCAGAACTTTTCCTATTTGATGATTTTCGTGAGAGTCACCCATAGTCTGTTCTATCTCCTTTAAGCATTGTATAACTTGGGTGAGAGGTAATTTTGTATCAAAAGTTCCTATACAATTCAAGAATTTGTCAGACTTTATTCCAATCGGTTCAGTCCATTGTGTATCAGAGAATTTGACACCCTCGAAACGTTGTTTCAGCAGTGTCTGAGCTTTGAAAATATTCTCCTCCTGATTAGAATTTGAGCCAAGTGCAATGATTGTCTTCATGAATACAAAGTTACGTATAAGTTTTGAAATCTTTGTGAGATTTAAGATAATTCACTTTGTGTTATATAATAAAACCCTTATTTTTTTGCAGTTATATAATCTAAAAAGAACTTTTTTTATGAAGCGATATATCTTCCTTTTTTTATCTCATTCCTCTATATGTTTTTCTACCGTTGCGTCGGGACAGGCAAGGTGGAATCAAGTTTATCAATCCTATATTGATCAGTATAAAGACATGGCTATTGAAGGTATGCTAAAGTATGGCGTACCTGCAAGTATCACGTTAGCACAAGGTCTGCTCGAGAGTGGGGCAGGGCGTGGAAGACTTGTTCTTCTTGGTAATAATCACTTTGGTATTAAATGTCATGGTTGGCTGGGTCGTACGATTTCACATGATGATGATGCAAAAGGAGAGTGTTTCCGTGCATATGATAGTGCGTTAGAAAGTTTTGAAGATCATTGTAAGTTTCTTCGTGACCGTCCCCGTTATAGTAGTCTGTTCAGTTTGGATAGATCTGATTATCGTGGTTGGGCGTATGGATTGAAGCGAGCAGGTTATGCTACCAATCCTGTCTATGCACAGAGTCTCATAAATCTTATTGAGCTTTATAAACTTTACGAGTATGATAAGGCAAAAAGTTATGATCGCTTTATGGCTCATCATAGTGGTGAGAATTCTGTTGTTCGTGGCATAGAAAATGGTCGTCCAAATCCTGTTCAGGTTTTGGGTGCACATCCTATCAATAAATACAATGATAACTATTATGTTATTGTAAGACAGGGAGATTCTTTTAAGTCATTAAGTAAAGAATTAGAAATTAGTGCAGGTAAGTTGGCTAAGTACAATGAACGTGATAAGCATGAACGTTTGATACCAGGAGAGTATATCTGGTTAAAGAAGAAACAAAAGAAAGGTCCGAAGGAGTTTAAGAAACGTCCATATTATGTACGTAAGTCAGAGAGCTTATACGATATTGCACAACGTTATGGTATTCGTTTGAAGAGTCTTGTGAAGAAGAACGAAAAGATTGCCGAGCGTGGTCTGAGAATTGGCGATGAGGTGATATTGTATTAATCCCCAATCAGGCATTAGACTAAAAAATGTTTAGGCTTTAATGACTATTGGATGTTAAGATAATTATTAATACACATAAAAAAGCCCTTATTTATCTGCTTATAGATAAGTAAGGGCTTTGTTATTTGTGTGTCTTTACGCTGTTTACTGCGCCTTTGCAACAAATGCAAACAAGCTGTTCGACAAGTAAAATAGTTAGAGTTCCTAAGACATAGATAAGGACCTATGAGACTGATTAGAAATCAGTCAGACAGGTATCCAATGCTTTGGTGATAGCCTCTTTGTCGAGATCTTGCCCAATAAATACGAGTTTCTGCATTCTGTCACCGTATGGCTCCTCCCAATCTTTCTTCAGTTTAGGATTATTTTCAAGGAACTCGCGCAACTGGAATGGTGGCATTGTAGCATACCACTGACCTGCATTGCGAAGGCTCACCTGCTTACCAGCCTGCTCAAAGACATAACAGATATCCTTCTCATTAGAGAAATAGCAGAGACCCTTACAACGAATAATCTGCTTAGGCCACTGACGTGCTACGAAGTCATCAAAGAAATTGATGTCGAATGGACGGCGTGCATAGTAAACAAAGGTCTGGATGTTATATTCCAAAGCTTCACCGCTTTCTTCATTCTCCAAACCATGATGATGGTGGCAATGGTGGTGGTGATGATCGTGATGGTGTTCGTCATGCTCATCGTGGTGGTGTTCATGCTCATCATGGTCGTGATGATGTTCATGTTCATCCTCTTCCTCATCGTGACCTTCAATCTCTGCAATCCATGAAGCAGAGGTAGCAACCTTGTCAAAGTTGAAGTCTCCTGTATTGAGGATTTTATCTAAGTCAACATCTCCATAATTACACTCGATAATCTCAGCCTTTGGTTGAAGTGAACGGATAATCTCCTTCACCAGTCCTAATTCCTCTTTGCTGACATCATCCACCTTATTAAGAAGGATAATATTACAGAACTCAATCTGCTGGATAAGTAGGTTCTCAATGTCATCCTCTTGTAAGTCTTTCTTCAAAAGGTCGTTACCAGCAGAGAACTCATCACACATACGACGTGCATCAACAACAGTCACGATAGAATCAAGTACTGCCTTACCTTTCTTAGCAAGGTCTGGATACATTTGTGGATATGCGCAGATAGTCTGTGCGATAGGGGCAGGCTCGCAGATACCACTTGCCTCGATAACAATGTAGTCGAACTTTTGCTGTGAAACAATATCGTTCAATTGCTGCACTAAGTCCATCTTCAGCGTACAACAAATACAACCATTTTGGAGTGCAACGAGCGAATCATCCTTCTGATCGACAACGCCACCTGCCTCGATGAGGTCAGCATCAATATTCACTTCACCGATGTCGTTGACAATAACGGCAAACTTAATACCTTTCTTGTTGGCAAGAATCTTGTTTACTAACGTTGTCTTACCGCTGCCTAAATAACCTGTAAGCAGGAGGACAGGAGTCTCTTTTATATTCATCTTATGTGTCTTTTGTTTTATAATTCTTAGACTACAAAGTTACAAAAAATATGCCAAGTGACATATTCAATACGATGAAATATTGTGTAATTTAGTCTTTCCTATTCCTTAATTGAAAAAGCGTGGCTATGCCAATCAAAGCATAGCCACGCTTTCGGGGATGTATATTGATATCTAATACCCCTTGTAGACAAAGGGAAGCCCCAACTACTTATCCTATCGAAAATAGTTCTATCTCAAAAATCAATGTGGAAAAAGCAGGGATATCACCATCGCGTTTTGTTCCATAACCCTCTTGATAAGGGATATGAACACGCCAATGGTCACCCTTATGCATCGCACAGAGTGCCGTTTGAAATCCTGTAATCAGTTCGTTTATACGGAATGCTTCAGGAATACCTCTCTGCCAACTATCGTCGAAAACATTACCGTTAATAAGACTACCGCGGTAATGACAGGTGACAATAGAACGCTCAGTAACTTTTCCGTCACCGCTTCCTTCTTTTATTACTTCGTACAGAATACCGTTAGGAAGTTTCTTGATACCTTCCTTCTGACTAAGTTCTCTAAGGTATTCTTCATTCTTTAATTTGTATTCTTGTTTCTTTCCCATACATCTTAATTCTATATTAATGCACGCAAAATTAGCCAATATCTTTTGATTTCACAATTAATTCAATTACTTTTGTTTCGGCATAGTATTTGTTCTATAGCTTATAAACGTACGATATGAATTTTGATAGAATAGAGAATGATACACGTCGGGCAGAGTTGATTCGCGTGTTGGAGCATTCAATAGAGCGATTGTCATTGGCAGAGTTGGAAGCTTTGTATTACGACCTTGTTGCTAAGGATTACATAAGGGAGTAGCGAAATGCAGTTGTTGGATAACTGGAACAAGGAGATTTTACGCCTTGCCATCCCCTCTATTATAAGTAATGTGACTGTTCCATTGTTAGGTCTTGTTGACTTGGCAGTGGTAGGACATATTGGTAATGAGGCTTATATTAGTGCGATAGCAGTCGGTTCGATGATATTCAATGTGATGTATTGGCTATTAGGATTCCTACGCATGGGAACGAGTGGCATGACATCACAAGCATATGGACGACAAGATGGGCAGGAATGTATGAATATTCTTGTGCGTACACTGACAATAGGAATGGGAATGGGAGTCCTCTTTATCGTGGCACAGCGTGGTATAGAGTGGGGGGATGCTTCGGCTAATGAATACGCCAGAGGCTTCGTGGCACTTTGTTGCTACCTACTTCAGAATCGTTATATGGGGTGCACCTGCCATGTTGGGGCTCTACGGACTGACTGGATGGTTTATCGGAATGCAAGATACGCGTACGCCAATGGTGGTGGCTGTGTTGCAGAATGTGATTAATATCCTTGCCTCTTTGTTCTTCGTTTTTGTATTTGACTGGAAAATCAGTGGTGTTGCTGCAGGTACAGCTTTGGCTCAATGGGCGGGCTTTGTCGTCTCTTTATATGCAGCATATAAGCGGATAACATCAGGAAAAGAGCGAGGATTGGCTTTGGGGAAAGAACGTTGTGTAGCCTTGCAGACAACCTTCCGTCATGTATTTATCATGAGAGGAGAATGGGGTGAGTTCTTCCGTGTAAACAAAGATATCTTCTTACGAACACTTTGTTTGGTGGCAGTGAACTTCTTTTTTACGTCAGCTGGAGGAAAACAGGGAGCTATGATGTTGGCTGTGAATACATTATTAATGACCTTGTTTACGCTCTTCTCTTATCTGATGGATGGTTTTGCATATGCAGGAGAGGCGCTTAGTGGTAAGTATTATGGCGCAGGAGATAAAGAAGGACTGCGTATAACAGTTCGTCGACTCTTTGGTTTTGGTGTCATTATGGCATTGATGTTTACTGCGGTTTACGTCTTTGGCGGTGTAGGTTTCCTTTGTCTTCTCACAAGTGATATGTCTGTTGTGACAGCTGCACAGCCCTATCTCTTTTGGGCTTACCTTATTCCTATAGCAGGAATGGCGGCTTTTGTGTTAGATGGAGTCTTTATCGGCTTGACAGCTACTAAGGGAATGTTATTCTCAACAGCTATGGCAATGATAACCTTCTTCGTTGTCTATTATTTGTTTTGGAATAGTTATGGAAATAACGCCTTATGGATATCTTTCCTATCGTTTCTTGGAATGAGAGGACTTGCCTCTATTCTCTGGGCACGTAGATATTTAGTAATAATTTAAGAAAAAAGATTGTAAGATGGGTTATGGTTGGATAATCGTATTTCTTTTGGTCCTTTTGCTGGGCTGTGGGTATGTGAGTTGGCATGTATGGCAGATTCTGCCCCTTGCCGTAGTAGGTAAGTGGATTGTCGTTGGAGCATTGTTGCTTTGCATCGTATGCTTCTTTACCAATTTTATATTGGGTTTGGATAATAAGCCAATGCCAATAGCTATTACATTATATGAACTTGGTAATTCTGCTGTGTTTATCGGGTTGTATCTGTTGTTACTCTTTCTTGTGCTCGACCTGGGAAGATTACTTCATCTTGTTCCTCGTTCCTTCCTTTATAATAGTTGGGCAGGTACAGTATCGGTAGTTGTTATTATGATTGGATTGTTCGTTTATGGATATTTCAATTATTTACACAAAGAGCGTGTACCCTTAACTTTACAGTCTGCAAAACCGATGAAACAACAGCATCGTTTGGTAATGATGACCGACCTGCATTTAGGTTATCATAATCGTACAGATGAGTTCAGAAAGTGGGTTGATAAGGTGAATGAAGAGCAGCCAGAGGCTATTCTCATAGCAGGAGATATTATTGATGGTAGTATTCGTGCGTTAATAGACCAAGATATGGCAGCTGAGTTCCGTCGTCTGAAAGCTCCTATTTATGCTTGTTTGGGTAATCATGAATATATAAGTGGTGAACCTCGTGCAAAGAAGTTTTATCAAGATGCAGGGATTCATCTGCTCATTGATAATCATTGTGTGGTGCCTTTGGCGGGTGGTGACTCAATACTTATTGTAGGACGCGATGATAGGACGAATAAAAAGCGTACCAGCCTACAGCATTTGATGAAGTCTGCTCCAAAGGGTTATTATACGATTCTTATGGATCATCAGCCTTATCACTTGGAAGAGGCACAGCAAGCTGGTATAGACTTCCAACTCTCTGGTCACACGCATTATGGTCAGGTCTGGCCTGTAAGCTGGATAGAAGACTTTATCTATGAGGATGCTTTCGGACCTTTACAGAAAGGGAATACACAATATTATGTGTCTTCTGGAATCGGTATTTGGGGTGGTAAGTTCCGTATCGGAACAAGGTCAGAGTATGTAGTAGCTGATATCAAATAGGAATTAACCATTCTGTTTGCTCTGGACGATATGTTTAATAAATAACTTAAAGTATAATGTGCTTATTGTTAGTGGTTTAATTTATATCGTTAAATGATATCTATAGGTTTAATTCTTCGTCATCTATTATTGTGTTCATGCTGCGCACATGTGGTGCGGAGCATGAACACCATAGGTGCGGAGCATAAGCACCATTGGTGTTCATGGCTTATTGTTTTATTACTTTTTGTTGTGAAGGGGGCTATGCATTGTTGGAAAAGAAGCCTATAACCAAATATAAACAATAAGGTTGGTAATTGTACGATTAATTAAGAAATAAGACTTCATTATCGCCTATCACCAGATGAGAGATTAAGACAGAATAACTCTAAAGATGTTCCAACGTTTTTCTTAATAAGATAAGTCGTTCGTTACGATGTGTTGAAGAATCTAAAAAAAGAAAAAAACAGATATTAGTTTGCGGTTATCAGAAAATAGTTGTATTTTTTTGCAAAGAATATATTTCGATCGATGAAATAAGGAAAGAAGTTCCTTTGTTTTCGTTCGTTTTTATTTTTGCTAAAATTAATGTTGATAGTTGACTACACGTTATTTGTTCAAATGAAAAAAATTATTTTCTCCCTCATAGTTACGGCTATGATTATGACCATGACGGGATGTGGCTCAAGTAAGGGCTTTACTTACTTAGAAAACGCTGATTCTATTAGCCTTGCTGCTTCACGTGGCTTGTATGATGCACGCATCATGCCAAAAGATGAATTGACGATTACTGTAAACACTACTGACCCAGATGCTGCAGCTCCTTTCAATTTGCAGGTGCGTAACCAGTTGGGTAGTGGTAAGCAGGTTGCTTCGGGTGGTGGCTCTTTGCAGGGTTACTTGGTAGACAACTCAGGATTCATCAATTTCCCAGTAATTGGTAAGATTCATGTAAGTGGCTTGACAAAGCCTGAGTGTGAAGACCTTATCAAGAGTAAGATTCAGCCTTATTTGGCACGCACTGAGAATCCTATCGTTACTGTTCGTATGAGCAGTTACCATATAACCGTTCTTGGTGAAGTTGGTCATCCAGGTGTTATTCCTGTATCAACAGAGAAGATGAGTGTCTTGGAAGCAATTGCACAAGCTGGCGACCTTGGCGTTTATGGAAAGCGTGATAACATTATGTTGATTCGTGAAGATCCAACAGGTCAGAAGCATGTTGTACGTTTGAATCTCAATGATGCAAACTTGCTCAACTCACCTTACTATTATCTTCAGCAGAATGATGTCCTCTATGTTCAGCCAAACAGTGTAAAGGCTAAGAACTCAGGTATCGGTAGCTCTACTACCCTCTGGTTCTCTTTCATTGGTATTGTGACATCAGTGGCATCATTGCTTGTAAACGTATTGAGAAAGTAAAATACTGTCCTTGTAGGGCTTGTATATAGCCTTTCTTAGGATAAAATATAATAGGAATGAGAATATCTTTGATATCCATGTCTTGGGTAGACCTTAGGGGACTACTAAAAAGAGAGGGTGTGAGAGGTATTCTCTTTTTGAATTTAGGGTAACTGATTGTATAAGGATTATGTGTGGAATTGTAGGATACATTGGAACAAAGCGTGAAGCTTATCCCATTTTAATTAAAGGCTTACAGCGCCTTGAATATAGGGGATATGACAGTGCAGGTGTAGCATTGATAAATAAAGGTAAGGAGCTGAATGTTTATAAAACAAAAGGAAAGGTTGCTGACTTGGAAGAGTATTGCTCAGATAAGGACATAACAGGTAATATCGGTATTGCTCATACGCGTTGGGCAACACATGGTGAACCTTCTTCATTAAATGCTCATCCGCATTATTCACAGTCGAAGACTCTTGCTATTATTCATAATGGCATCATTGAGAACTATGCTGAAATCAAGCATAATCTCATAGAAAAAGGAATGACATTTCAGTCAGAAACTGATACGGAAGTATTGGTACAATTGATTGATTATATACAGACAAAGAAAAACCTCAGTTTACTGGAAGCTGTTCAGTTAGCACTTCATCAAGTCATTGGTGCATATGCTATAGCTATACTTGACAAGCGCAATCCAGACACTATTATTGCGGCACGTAAGCAGAGCCCATTAGTAGTAGGCATTGGTGATGGGGAGTTCTTCCTTGGCTCGGATGCCAGTCCTATTGTAGAGTATACGGATAAGGTCGTATACTTAGATGATGGCAATATTGCCGTTATGAAGTTAGGAGAAGAACTGAAGGTTGTTAATATTCTAAATGAAGAACTGTCACCAGAGGTGCGTACAGTAGATATTAATCTTGGAGAGATAGAGAAAGGTGGCTTCCCTCACTTTATGCTCAAAGAGATTTTTGCACAGCCAGAGTGTTTGAAGAATTGTATGCGTGGACGTGTACATCCAGAACATACTCAGGTGACATTGAGAGCTTTGATAGATCATCATGATAAGTTGTTGAATGCGAAGCGCATAATTATTGTTGCTTGTGGAACAAGTTGGCATGCAGGACTAATTGGTAAACAGCTCATAGAGGAGTATTGTCGTATTCCTGTTCAGGTCGAATATGCAAGTGAATTCCGTTATGGCAATCCTGTGGTTGGTGATGGTGATGTTGTAATCGCTATCTCACAGAGTGGTGAAACAGCAGATACACTTGCTGCAGTAGAACTTGCAAAATCAAAGGGTGCGTTTATTTATGGTATTTGTAATGCCATTGGTTCAAGTATTCCACGTGCAACAGACACAGGAACCTACATTCATGTAGGACCTGAGATTGGTGTAGCATCAACGAAGGCCTTTACAGGACAGGTTACGGTGTTGACAATGTTTGCGCTTGCTTTGGCTAATGCAAAGGGAAGCATTAGTGAAGACGAGTATAATAAAGTGATAAAAGGATTGGCAGAGATGCCATCTGTTATAGAAGAAGTCTTAAAGACAAACGATCAGATAGCCGACTTAGCTCGTGCATTTACGTATGCTCGCAACTTCCTCTATCTTGGTCGAGGATATAGTTATCCGGTAGCTCTTGAAGGCGCATTGAAGTTGAAGGAGATATCCTATATACATGCTGAAGGCTATCCAGCAGCAGAGATGAAACATGGACCAATCGCTTTGATAGATTCAGATATGCCTGTCGTAGCTATTGCAACACATAATGGAATGTATGAGAAGGTTCGTAGTAATATCCAAGAAATAAAGGCACGACAAGGACGCGTGATAGCTTTAGTTTCAAAGGGTGATACAACCATCTCTAAAATAGCAGATGCTGTTATAGAACTCCCAGACATGATGGAATGTCTTGAGCCATTAGTAGCAACGGTTCCATTGCAGCTGTTGGCTTATCATATTGCTGTATGTAAAGGCAAGGATGTTGATCAGCCAAGAAATCTGGCTAAGTCTGTAACAGTAGAGTAGGGAGAGGTGAGTGGTTGACGCCAGACATTATAAGGCATAGTTTGTGTATTTATTCTTAATGAATATAACGAATGCACAGACTGTGTTACTCCTAATAAAGTGAAGTTTATATTCATCTTCCTTTTTATCGAGGGAGACATGAAGATAAATATACGATTTTAAAAGTAAAAGAAAGACAGAAAACCTTATCAATGGAAAAGAACATTCATGAAGACTGCGGTGTGGCAATGATTCGATTGCTGAAGCCGCTTGAGTATTATCAGGAGAAATATGGCACCTGGATGTATGCACTGAATAAACTCTATCTGATGATGGAGAAACAGCATAACCGTGGTCAAGAGGGAGCTGGTATGGCTTCTGTAAAACTGGATTCTGAGCCAGGCAATGAATATATGTTCCGTGAGCGTGCAGAGGGTAAGAATGCTGTCGCTGAGATCTTTGCTAATGTTCATAAGCATTATAAGAACCTTTCACAGGAGCAGTTGTCTGATGTTTCTTTTGCTAAAACAAATCTCCCTTTTGCGGGAGACCTTTATATGGGCCACCTTCGGTACTCTACTACCGGCAAGAGTGGCCTTTCTTATGTTCATCCTTTCTTGCGTCGCAACAACTGGAAAGCAAAGAATCTCTGTATGTGTGGTAACTTCAATATGACTAATATTGGAGATGTCTTTGAGATTTTGACTGAACAGGGACAGTGTCCACGTATCTATAGTGATACGAACATTCTTTTGGAATTGATGGGACACAGACTTGATCGTGAGGTTGAACGTAACTTTGTGGATGCACAGAAGTTAGGTTTGGAGAAGCGTGCTATCACCAACTATATTGAAGAGAACGTACAGATGAGTAATGTTCTCAAGACAACGATGCAGCACTTTGATGGTGGATATGTTATCTGTGGATTGACTGGTTCAGGTGAGATGTTCTCTATCCGTGACCCATGGTCGATTCGCCCAGCTTTCTATTACAAGAATGATGAGATTGTTGTTTTGGCAAGTGAGCGTCCTGTTCTGCAGACTACATTCGACCTTGAGTGTGATGATATCCAAGAGTTGAAACCTGGTCAGGCACTGATAGTTAATAAGCGTGGTGAATGTTCGCTACAGCAAATACTTGAACCTAAGCAGAATGCTGCTTGCTCTTTTGAGCGTATCTATTTCTCACGTGGTTCAGACCGTGATATTTATAAGGAGCGTGAGACATTGGGACGTCAGTTGACAGAGCCTGTATTGAAAGCAGTTGACTATGATACAGAGCATACAGTTCTCTCGTATATCCCTAATACTGCGGAGGTTGCGTTCTATGGTCTTGTTCACGGCTTTAAGGAGCAGATTGACAAGAAGAAGGTTGAGCAAATTGCTGCTTTAGGTTCTAAGGCTTCTTCAGAGGAGGTCTATCGTATTATACATCAAGATGTACGCTCTGAAAAAGTGGCATGGAAGGATATTAAGTTACGTACCTTTATCACAGAAGGAAACTCGCGTAACGACCTTGCATCTCATGTTTATGACGTAACATACGAGTGTATTAAACCTTATGAGGATAATCTTGTCATTATTGATGACTCTATCGTTCGTGGAACAACATTGAAGGAGAGTATCCTTCGTATTCTCGATCGCTTGCATCCTAAGAAGATAGTTGTCGTGTCCAGTGCACCACAGATTCGATTCCCAGACTACTATGGTATTGATATGCCACATCCAGAAGAGTTCTGTGTCTTCCGTGCTGTAATCGAACTGATACGCGAACGCGGTATGGAAGACTTGCTTCGTGAGGTCTATGAGAATTGTAAGAAAGAATTGGCAAAGCCTAAGGGAGAGACCATATCAAATGCTGTACGTGCTGTTTATAAGCCTTTTACGGTAGATGAGATTAATAAGAAGATAGTTGAAATGCTACGCCCAGAAGGTATGACAACACCTGTAGAACTCGTGTTCCAGAGTGTGGAGGGATTACATAATGCAATACCTAATCACCCAGGTGATTGGTATTTCACAGGAAACTATCCAACTCCAGGTGGTATGCGATTGGTCAATGAGGCCTTCGTAAGCTATTACGAGCGTGAACATCTAAATACAGTAAAAGCGTAATAACCTTTTATCTGTAAATTATCATCATGATAAAAAAGAATTATTTTCATGAAAAGAAAGATTTCTTTTCACGATAAAAAATAATTCTTTTCATGAAAAGAAATTTCAATCCAACAATACTATAAGCAATGAGGAACGTAACTTTAGTCTTAAGTGACGGAACAAAATTCCATGGAAAGTCGTTTGGATACGATGCCCCAGTAGCTGGTGAAGTGGTCTTCAACACAGCTATGATGGGCTATCCAGAGAGCTTGACTGACCCTTCATATGCGGGTCAGCTACTAACAATGACCTTCCCATTGGTCGGTAACTATGGTGTACCACCTTTTACTATTGAGGAAAGTGGTATTCCAACCTTCATGGAGAGTGATAAAATCTATGTCTCAGCCTTGATTGTGTCTGACTATACAGAGGAGCATTCACATTGGAATGCTGTAGAGAGTCTGGCTGACTGGCTGAAGCGTGAACACGTACCAGGTATTACTGGTATTGATACACGTGAGCTGACTAAGGTTCTACGTGAGCACGGTGTGATGATGGGTAAGATCCTCTTTGATGATGAACCTAATAATATCCCAGAGGCTGATTACGAGGGAGTAAACTTTGTTGATCGCGTTTCAACAAAAGAGATTATCCGCTACAACGAGGGCGCTGGTAAGAAGGTTGTCCTTGTTGACTGCGGTGTGAAAGCCAATATTATCCGTTCATTGATTACCAGAGGTGTTGAGGTTATCCGTGTACCTTGGAACTATGATTACACTGGTATGGATTATGATGGCCTTTTCCTTGGTAATGGTCCTGGTGACCCTGATATGTGTAATGATGCTGTTGAGGTTATTCGTAAGCAGATGAGTATGAGTAAGAAACCTATCTGTGGTATCTGTATGGGTAATCAGTTGCTTTCAAAGGCTGCAGGAGCAAAGATTTATAAGTTGAAATACGGTCATCGTGGACATAATCAACCGGTTCGTATGGTAGGTACTGATAAGTGTTATATCACTTCACAGAATCATGGTTATGCGGTTGATGCTTCAACATTAGACAAGGATTGGCAGGAACTCTTCGTTAATATGAATGACGGAAGTAATGAGGGTATTCGCCATAAGGAGAATCCTTGGTTTACCTCACAGTTCCACCCAGAGGCTTGCTCTGGTCCGGTTGATACTTACTTTATGTTTGATAAATTTGTAGAAACACTGAAATAATGAAAGACGAGTCAATAAAGAAAGTCCTGATACTTGGTTCAGGCGCATTGAAGATTGGTGAAGCAGGAGAGTTTGATTACTCTGGTTCACAGGCGTTGAAGGCATTACGCGAGGAGGGTGTTTCTACGGTTTTGATAAACCCAAACATTGCTACCGTACAGACATCTGAGGGTGTAGCAGACCAAATCTACTTCCTTCCAGTTCAACCTTACTTCGTTGAGCGTGTTATTGAGAAGGAACGTCCTGATGGAATTCTCCTGTCTTTGGTGGCCAGACAGCACTAAACTGTGGTGTTGAGTTGGATAAAACAGGTGTTCTGAAGAAGTATAATGTAAAGGTTTTAGGTACTCCTGTTAAGGCTATCATGGATACTGAAGACCGTGAACTCTTCGTAGAACGACTCGACGAGATTGATGTAAAGACAATCAAGAGTGAGGCTTGTGAGGATATTCAGCAGGCACGAGTGGCTGCAAAGAACCTCGGTTATCCTGTTATTGTACGTGCTGCATACGCATTAGGTGGCCTTGGTAGTGGATTTGCCGATAATGAGGACGAATTGAATACACTCTGTGAGAAGGCCTTCTCATTCTCTCCTCAGGTATTGGTGGAGAAGAGTTTGAAAGGTTGGAAAGAGATAGAGTACGAGGTTGTTCGTGACCGTTATGACAATTGTATCACAGTTTGTAACATGGAGAACTTCGACCCGCTTGGCATTCACACAGGTGAGTCTATCGTTATTGCACCTTCTCAGACCCTTTCTAACAGCGAGTATCATAAGCTTCGTGCACTGTCTATAAAGATAGTACGTCATATTGGTATTGTTGGCGAATGTAATGTTCAGTATGCTTTCGACCCAGAGAGTGAGGATTATCGAGTTATTGAGGTAAATGCTCGTTTGTCACGTTCTTCAGCTCTTGCCAGCAAGGCAACTGGTTATCCTCTTGCTTTGTTGCTGCTAAGTTGGGTATGGGCTACGGACTCTTTGAGTTGAAGAACTCTGTTACAAAGACCACTTCTGCTTTCTTCGAACCAGCACTCGACTATGTAGTCTGCAAGATTCCACGTTGGGACCTCAGTAAGTTCCGTGGTGTGGATAGGGAGTTAGGCTCAAGTATGAAGTCTGTTGGTGAGGTAATGGCTATTGGTCGTAACTTCGAGGAAGCCATTCAGAAGGGTCTTCGTATGATAGGACAGGGCATGCATGGCTTTGTTGAGAACAAAGAATTGCAGATAGACGATCTTGATGCAGCGTTGCGTGAACCTACCGACAAGCGTGTGTTCCTTATTTCTAAGGCGATGCACAAGGGCTATACGGTTGACCAGATTCACGAACTAACCAAGATTGACCGTTGGTTCCTTAATAAACTCAAGCATATCATAGATATTGATGAGGAACTGAAAACTAAGAATATCAACACACTTGATAAGGAACTTCTGCGTACAGCAAAGGTTTATGGCTTTACAGACTTCCAAATCGCACGTGCTGTTGGTTTGGAAGAAGAGTGCAAGAAGATGCACGAAGCTATGAGAATCGTTCGTCGTTTACGTAAGAGCTTTGGTATTCTTCCTGTTGTTAAGCAGATAGATACGTTGGCTGCGGAATATCCAGCACAGACCAATTACTTGTACGTTACATACGCAGGTGTGGCTTCTGACATTACATTCTCTAATGATCGCAACTCAGTTATCGTACTTGGTTCAGGTGCTTACCGCATTGGTAGTTCTGTAGAGTTCGACTGGTGTGGTGTTCAGGCACTGAATACAATCCGTCGTCAGGGCTATCGTTCTATCATGATTAACTATAATCCAGAGACAGTGTCAACGGATTATGACATGTGTGATCGCCTCTATTTCGATGAGTTGACCTTCGAACGTGTTATGGATATCATTGATGCAGAGAACCCACATGGTGTGATTGTATCAACAGGTGGTCAGATTCCAAATAACCTTGCTATGTATCTTGATGAGGAGAATGTGCCTATTCTTGGAACATCAGCAAAGGATATTGATAACGCTGAGGACCGTGCTAAGTTCTCTTCAATGCTCACAGAGAATGGTATCAATCAGCCAGAATGGAGTGCATTGACAAGTATGGACGATATTGATAAGTTCGTTGACCGTGTTGGCTTCCCAGTACTTGTACGTCCATCTTACGTACTTTCTGGTGCAGCAATGAACATCTGTTCTAATAGAGATGAGCTCACTCGCTTCCTTCAGTTGGCTGCCAACGTCAGCGAAGACCACCCTGTTGTGGTAAGTAAGTTCATTGAACATGCAAAGGAGATTGAGATGGATGCGGTTGCACAGGATGGTGAGATCTTGGCATATGCTATCTCTGAGCATATTGAGTTTGCTGGTGTTCACTCTGGTGATGCTACAATTCAGTTCCCACCTCAGAAACTTTATGTTGAAACAATGCGCCGTATTAAGCGTATCAGTCGTCAGATTGCGAAGAAGTTGCATATCAACGGACCGTTCAACATTCAGTTTATGGCACGTGATAACGATATCCTCGTTATTGAGTGTAACCTCCGTGCGAGCCGTTCATTCCCATTCGTTAGTAAGGTATTGAAGCTCAACTTCATCGACTTGGCTACTAAGATTATGCTCGGTGCATCTGTAGAGAAGCCTAATAAGAATCTCTTCGACCTTGATTACGTAGGTATTAAGGCATCTCAGTTCTCTTTCAACCGTTTACAGAAGGCTGACCCAGTATTGGGTGTTGATATGAGTTCTACAGGTGAGGTTGGTTGTTTGGGGGATGATACCTCTACAGCTTTGTTAAAGTCTATGCTGTCTGTAGGTCTTAGAATACCAAAGAAGACAATCTTGTTGTCAACAGGTGGCGCTAAGCAGAAGGCTGAAATGCTTGATGCTGCAAAGATGTTGAAGCAGCATGGTTATGAACTTTATGCAACAGTCGGTACATCAAAGTATCTCGCAGAGAATGGAATTGAGAATACATGTGTGTATATGCCTTCAGATGAAGGACAACATCCACAGGCACTCGACCTCTTACACGAGAAGAAGATAGACATGGTTGTGAACATGCCAAAGGACCTTACTCCGCGTGAGTTGACCAATGGTTATAAGGTCCGTCGTGCAGCAATCGACCTCAATGTACCATTGATTACAAATAGCCGATTGGCAAGTGCGTTTATCTCTGCCTTCTGCAATGTCAGCTTAGATGACATTGATATCAAGGCTTGGGGAGAATATTAATAGTCTTCTGGGGTTAAAGGAGTTAAGGGAGTTAGAAGGAGTTTAGTTAACAATTATCATTGTTGAGGTTGATACCTTTCACTAAACTCTCTTGACTTCCAAAGCAAGGATTAGGAAATATGGTCTTAACTCCTTCTAACTCCCTTAACCCCTTTAGCTTTTTAAAGATGAAACAACATTCAATGAAGTTACTGCCCTTAGTCTTTGTGGCTATCTCTGCAGTAGCTTTTATGTCTTGCTCTGGCTGTTCTTCGCGTGGAGTAGGGCATTATGACACAACACAGGTCGACACAATGTTGGCTGTCGATCTTGATAGTAATTCGTCTGGTGATGGGACGTATGTTTCTTCATGGACCTATCTCAACGATTCTGCAGTAGCCAATATGCAGAGTGCTCCAAACAAGAAGTCGCAGATAACACCTTCTAATCGTATGAACATTCGTGTACGTTATCTTGGACGTGTAGGTGTTGAAGCATGTATGATTCTTGGTGATGGCGAACAGTTTGCGGGTAACAGTTATGATACAACCAACTATGTTCGTGTCTATGCGTATGGAGAGGAGGTTGGACGATTCAGTTATAAGCCGGGTATCAGTAAGCAGACTGACTCTGCCTTCGTTCAGACTCCAGAAGCATTTGTTGACTGTCTTCGGAAATATCGTTCTTTTAAGATTGAAACAACGACTTTTACCAGTGGCACACTCGTTTACAGTTTTGATGCTATCGCTGCATTGGCAAAGAGAAAACAAAAGTAAGGTGTTACCTTTATGGTAACCTTTGTTTTACTACGATAGTATTGTTTATATCTCTAATTATCAGAATATAACATTATAAAAAGGCAGTATTTAAAGGATAAAACAGAATGAAGAAAGGACTTGTATTAGAAGGAGGAGCCATGCGTGGATTGTTTTCTGCTGGTGTAATGGATGTTCTGATGGAAAATAATATATGGCCCGATGGCGTGATTGGTGTTTCTGCTGGTGCTGCCTTTGGTTGTAATATGAAGTCAAAACAGCCAGGACGGGCAATAAGATACAACAAGAAGTTGGTAAACGACTGGCGTTATGCTTCTTTGCGTTCACTCTTAACAACAGGTGACTACTATGGTGGTGAATACGCTTACCATTATATGCCTCGTCATATCGACTACTTTGATGTTGATACCTTCCGTGATAACCCTATGGAGTTCTGGGCTGTATGTACGAATGTCGGTACGGGTAAGGCTGAATACAAGCGTTTGATGGAGGTTGATGATAATTGTTTAGAATTTATTCGTGCCTCTGCATCTATGCCTATTGCTGCTCGTATTGTGACGGTAGAAGGCAAGAAACTTTTGGATGGTGGCATTGCTGAATCCATACCTCTCCGCTTCTTTCAGGAGCAAGGATATGAGCGTAATTTGGTTGTTCTTACTCAACCAGAGGGTTTTGTGATGGAGTCAAACTCACTGATGCCTCTCATACGTATGTGGTTGCATCGTCATCCCCGTGTCGTAAAGCTTTGGAGCAACGCCATATCATGTATAATGAGCAGTTAGCATACGTTCGTGAAGAAGAAAAGAAGCCTAATACCTTAGTGCTTCGTCCTAAAGCAAAACTAACAATAGGACATTTCTCACACGACCCAGCAATGATGCAAGCAACCTATGATCAAGGTCGGGAAGTAGCTTTAGAACATCTAAACGAAATAAAGGAATTGTTTGGAGTAAGTGAGGTAAAATAAGTTATGCGTTCTCCTAAAAGAGAACTCATACTTTATTATCTTAATAAAAATAAATCAAATTAATCAATAGACAGTGGAAACTCTATCACAAGTATAAGATGAATATGAATACGACAACAAATGAGAAAGTGAGTATTTTGTTTATTTGCTTAGGTAATATTTGTCGCTCTCCGGCTGCACATGCTGTGATGCAACATCTTGTTGAGGAGCGAGGCTGTGCAGACCGATATATGATTGATTCTGCAGGAATTGGTAATTGGCACGTTGGACAGTTACCTGATAAGCGCATGCGTGAACATGGTAGACAGCGTGGATATAGTGTTGATCACCGTGCTCGTCAATTTGATGCGCGTAAAGACTTTGAGCTATTCGATAAGATTGTCGTAATGGACGAGGATAATTATCGTAATATTACGTCTCAGGCACCTAATGAAGCGGCACGAGAAAAGGTCGTACGAATGGCAGATTTCTTTACTCAACATTCTTCTGCTACTTGTGTTCCTGATCCTTATTATGGTGATGCTGACGATTTTGACTTAGCTCTTGATTTAATAGAGGACGGCTGTGAGGGTATTCTTAATACCATCTGATACTTCCAAGTTAGGGCAGTATAGTTCTCCTCTAACAACAAACAATAGTCATTTTAATGACCTATTGTTAGGTATTAAGTACTCCGCACCATTGGTGTTAGCCGTTAGCACATATGGTGCTAAGCATCCGCACGATGTGTGCTGGGCGTTAATACGTCAGTAGATAATGGACTAAAAAGGTCATAATGAGTATTATAAAAGACCCCCATAACAAACCATTGTTGGTAATGTTATGGGAGTTTTCTTTTTTATTCTTTGGTATCTTAGACTATTCCATAGTCTTCAATATCTCCTGACAGAGCATGTAGCCCTTAATCATCATACGTGGAACGTGGAACGGACCCTTGAAGATATTACCCTTTGCAGGCTGTGCAACGGTTCCGTCACGATGGAGATAACCATACCACTCAGGATAGTCTTGATCAGGGAAGTGGGCGTATGTCCACTCGCTAATGCGCTGATGACGATAGAGATACTCCTCGTCGCCAGTTCCAAGGTAAGCATAGAGGGAGGTAATGATAGTCTCGCACTGTGGCCACCAGAATTTCATATCCTGCGAGTAGTCCTGTGGTGGGAGGTTACGACAGTCTCTGAAGTTGATGATACCACCATATTGCTTGTCCCATCCCCAGTCCCATGACCAATCGAAGATGGTGAGGGCGGTGTCAAGTAAGTCTTTATCCCAGTTGCGCAACTTAGCTTCCTCCATGATAAACCATGCGGTCTCAATACAATGACCAGGGTTGATGGTACGTGCTGCATTGGTATCAATGAACTCTCCCTTTGGGCCGACTGTTTCAAGCAATGCCTTAAACTCTGGGTGCATGAAGTAGCGACGGAGTAATGAGATAGACTCGTCAATTTGCTGGGTCAGTGTAGGGTCGTCAATTACTGCACGCAGACGTGAACCAACGTTGATAAGAATCATAATGATAGAGTGGCTCTGCATCTCTACACCTGCCTCATATTTAGCTGGAAGGAAACCCGGAGTAGAGAGGAAACGCTGTGCATCGTGGAATACCTGCAACGCTCTTTCTGCATAATGCTTGTCACCTGTAGCCAAAGAATATTCGGCAAAAGCTATTGCAGCGAAAGTCTCTGAGAAAACATAGCGACGCTTACGCAGCGGCTTACCCTCTGCTGTTACTTCAAAATACATGTGTCCATTCTCGTCAAAGCAATGCTTCTCAATGAAGTCAATGGCAGACTTTGATGCCTCAAGCCATTCCTGATTCTTCTCTACATTGTTGTATGCAAAGGCGCAAATGAATGCCCATCGGCCTTGGAACCACACCGACTTGGTCGTGTCCATCAATGAACCATCACGGTCTAAGCAGGTGTATATACCGCCATTCTCCTTGTCCCAACCATGGTTCAACCAGAAAGGCATAATGTTGTTTGTTAGGTCGTTCTTATAGGTTTCAGCCCATGAACGTAAGTATTCTTTCTTATCCATAATTTTAGGTGATATAGACAATGTGTTAATTTCTTAATGGATTGTAAAGTAAGGAGGACAGTCTGTACCGTTGTATAGCTGTCCTTTACTACTGTCCTTTGGCAAAATTAGGACTAATTTATCAATTATCCAAAGAAAAGAATTGAAAACTCTTTCTTTATTGCCTATAGAATATGTCTTACTTTAGTACTTTAGCAAGGAAGCGAGAAGTGTAGCTCTCTTTGTTCTTTGCCACAACTTCTGGTGTACCACAACTCAACATGCGACCGCCACCACGACCACCTTCTGGTCCCATGTCAATGATGTAGTCTGCAAGTTTGATGACATCGAGGTTGTGTTCGATGATTATAACGGTGTTACCACGGTCAACAAGTTTCTGTAATACGTCCATCAAGATACGTATATCTTCAAAATGAAGACCAGTTGTAGGCTCATCAAGGATGTAGAGTGTCTTACCTGTGTCACGCTTTGCCAGTTCTGTAGCCAACTTGACACGCTGACTCTCACCGCCAGAGAGGGTAGTAGAACTTTGTCCAAGCTTGATATAGCCCAAACCAACATCCTGTAATGCCTTGATCTTCGGCAGTATCTGTGGTACGTTCTCAAAGAATTCTACAGCCATATTGACTGTCATATCCAATACGTCTGCAATGGATTTACCCTTAAAACGCACTTCTAACGTCTCACGATTATAGCGTTTGCCGTGACAAACCTCACAAGGTACCATCACGTCAGGTAGGAAGTTCATTTCGATGGTTTTGTAACCATTACCTCCACAGGTCTCACAGCGTCCTCCTTTCACATTGAAAGAGAATCGTCCAGGCTTGTAACCACGAATCTTAGCTTCGGGAAGATTGACGAAGAGTTGACGTATGTCGGAGAACACACCTGTATAGGTTGCAGGTTACTGCGTGGAGTACGGCCGATAGGACTTTGGTCAACGTTCACCACTTTATCAATGTTATCAATGCCTTCAATCTTTCCGTAAGGCATAGGACGTTTCAGTGAGCGGTAGAAGTGTTGTGAAAGTATAGGCTGCAAGGTCTCATTGATGAGTGTACTCTTACCTGAACCAGACACGCCAGTGACGACAATTAGTTCACCAAGTGGGAAGGTTACGTTCACGTCTTTTAGGTTATTACCCTTACAACCTGTGAGTTGTATGGTCTTTCCATTTCCTTCTCTGCGCTCTTTAGGAAGCTCAATGGCACGTTCACCATTTAGATATTGTGCTGTAAGCGTGTGTGTCTTGAGCATGTCTGCAGGCTTCCCTTGGAAGACAACCTCACCACCTTTGCGTCCAGCTTTCGGCCCGATGTCTACAATCCAGTCCGCAGCGCGCATCATGTCTTCGTCGTGTTCAACAACGATAACCGTATTTCCCATGTCACGCAACTCTTTCAGAGAGTTGATAAGACGCTCGTTATCACGTTGATGAAGACCGATAGAAGGCTCGTCGAGAATGTAGAGCACGTTAACAAGTTGTGAACCAATCTGCGTTGCAAGGCGAATACGTTGGCTCTCACCACCAGAGAGGGTCGCACTTTGACGGTTTAATGCAAGGTAATCAAGGCCCACATCGAGTAGGAAGTTTATACGTTTACGAATCTCTTTTATGATTTCAACGGCGATAGTACGCTGCTTTTCGCTCAGGTGTTCCTCAACATGATCAACCCAGTCTTTCAACTCGTTGATATCCATTTCAGCAAGGTCAGCAATATTTATCCCATATCTTATAGGATAGAGCCTCACGATTTAAACGATGACCATGACATTCTGGACATTGTGCTTCGGCTATGAACTGGTCAGCCCACTTCTTACCAGCTGAGGAATCATCGTTCTCCATGACCGTACGGAGATACTTAATGATACCATCAAAGGACACAAAGTAATCTGAGGTGGTATGGACAAGCTCTTTAGCAATCTTCAACTTCTCCAAAGAACCATACAAAACCTCATCCATTGCTTCCTTAGGAATATCCTTGACAGGGGTCTTTAGGTCACAATTATGCCTTTTTAAAAGAGCGTCTATCTGCCAGAATATCATCTGGTTCTTGTATTTCCCTAAAGGAACTATTGCACCACTGTAGATGTCTTGTTTGTTATCTGGAATCACTTTCTTTAGGTCTATCTCGTCAATAACACCCAAACCTTTACACTGTGGACAGGCTCCTTCGGGTGAGTTGAATGAGAAAATGTTTGGCGCTGGGTCTTTGTATGCTATTCCAGTGACTGGGTCCATCAGTCGTTTAGAGAAGTACTTGGCTTCGTCTCGTTCGTTATCAAGAATCATTATCAAGCCTTCTCCTTGCTTCATTGCCGTTGAAATGGTCTTTGCCAAACGCTCACGTAGCGTGTTATTCTCCGTACCACCGAGTTTCATCTTGTCGATAACAACCTCAATATTATGGTTCTTGTAGCGATCAACCTTCATACCACGTGTTAACTCTTGTACCTCTCCATCGACACGGATATACAAGTAACCCTTGCGTCGCATCTGCTCAAAGAGTTCACGATAATGTCCTTTGCGGTTGCGGACAAGTGGTGAGAGAATATATATCTTACGGTCTTGATAATCAGACATAATCATATCCACCACTTTCTCCTCAGTGTATTTCACCATCTTTTCACCGCTCATATAAGAATAGGCTTCACCTGCACGTGCAAAGAGAAGGCGGAGGTAGTCATATATCTCTGTAGTTGTACCAACGGTAGAGCGGGGATTCTTATTGGTTGTCTTCTGTTCAATGGAGATGACAGGGGATAGTCCTGTAATCTTATCTACGTCCGGGCGCTCCATGTTTCCAAGGAAGTTGCGTGCGTACGCAGAGAATGTTTCAATATAGCGACGCTGACCTTCGGCGAAGATTGTATCGAACGCAAGCGAACTTTTGCCTGAACCAGATAGTCCAGTGAAGACAGTAAGTGAGTTGCGTGGGATAGTTATGTCTACATTCTTCAGATTATGTACTCTGGCTCCGAAGACTTCTATTTTCTCGTTCATGGAGTTGTTGGGTGTTAAATGTTGGGTGTTAAATGTTGGGTGTTTGGTGTTGAATGTTGGGTGTTGATGAATTGTTGGGTATTTGGTGTTGGGTGATGGGTGTTGATGATTAGTACTGTGTTGATGGTTTCTTTGAAGATAACCACTGATGAAAATCGCTATTCATCACCACCCGTCACTCACCACCCATCATCCACCCAACATCACCTCGTCGACTGTGTGTAACCTCTGAGAAGGTTAACATCTCGTCGGATGTGGAACTCTTTGCCGTCAGCTCCTTTGGCGGTTACATTGACGAAGTAAGTCCCTTGGGCAACATCTTTGCTTTTATACTTACCATCCCAGCCAGCAGCAGGGTCATTCCATTCGTATATCTTTTGTCCCCAACGGTTAAAGATGATAGCTTTAAACTCTACAATACTCTTATATCCGGGCTTTGCACGATAGATATCATTGATACCATCTCCATTGGGTGAGAAAGCATTAGGCATCTGTAGGCTACTCTCACTGATGGAGAAACTAATAGCATTGTAGCGTGTAGTGTCATTATTCAAGATTTCATAAAGCACTACTCTCGTTGTTCCTGCCTCTGTAAAGGTGTATTCGGTATTCTCATCATAACGGATAAGAAAGCCGAACGTGGGTTATTTTGATTGAAGAAGTGCCATTCGTAATGGGTTGCTGCATCCTTTGTTGTAGGTGGATTGGCAGAGAACGCAATCGTCAAAGGAGCCGAACCAACATAAGTGTCACCTGCGGCAATAGTATTGGTTTCACCATTTGCATCGGTATATTTACCTGAGGGTTGGCAATCTTGTGCCCATGCTATAGAAGAGAGAAGCATAGACACCATCACCCCCAATAGTCTAAATTTATATTGTTTCATTCCAATAGTTCGTTTGATGTTACCTTGAAAAATGTATAATCGTGCAAATTTACACAATTTTTCCCATACAAACAAGTAAATCTATCTGCCTGAATAGGATAATAATATGTATTTCTATCTGATAAAACTTAAATAGTATATTCTCTTGCTATGGCACTTCTTAAGAACTGACAATATTGTATTCTCTTTGAGAAAGGAAGGCTTTATATCAATCCTGTCCTGTTTGGGTGGGGTGTTCTAACTCTTTTTCTAACAATAAAGTGGCTTAATTCTAACAATATTTTGTAAGGTGTTTAATAGTCCGCACCATTGGTGCTTAGCCTTAGCACCATTGGTGTTGATGCTTCGCACTACTGGTGTTAAGCATCAGTATCATGAAAGAAATGGTAGGAAAGGGTGATTGATGTCGTAAAATAATATCTAATAGGAGATTCTTGAAAACTCAGATAATAATGCTTTATTTGCCAATAATAAATGAAATGCTGTAAGCGTTTTTGTGTTTTTTATCATTCTACATCTTTTGATTACAGATTTCTTTTGTATATTTGCAGTTGTAATTTGTTACTGATTGAAAACAAAAGTATGTTTATGAGAAATTATTTAAAATATCTTATGCTATTTTTGGCTATGACTTTTAGTTATAGCGTGTTGGCTCAAAGTGTTCAATGGCGTGATCAACATAAGGTGAAACGTAAAGAAACTATCTTTGGTATTGCTAAAGAATATGGTGTTACAATTCCACAACTTCTCGATGCTAACCCTGCAATGAAGCAGGCTGGTTATGAACTGAAGAAAGGTGATTTAATCTTTGTCCCATATTCAAAGGAGGGCGATTTCCTTCCAGATGGTTCTGTGAAAGGTAAGACGGACAAGAAAACTGCTGCAAAGTCTACTGTTGCTCAGGCTCCTGTTAAGGCTGTTAATGCTATCCGAGTTGGTGTTATGCTTCCTTTGCATAATCAAGATGGAGATGGAAAACGTATGGTTGAATATTATCGTGGTATCTTGTTGGCGCTTAATCAGTTGAAGAGTGAGGGAATTACTACAGAGGTTCACGCTTGGAATGTACCTAAGGGTGCTGATATCCGCAATACCTTACTTGAGCCAAATGCTTCAAAGTTAGATATTATCTTTGGGCCTCTTTATTCTGAACAGGTAAAACCATTGGCGGACTTCTGTCGTGCGTACGATATTAAACTCGTTATTCCTTTCTCTATATCAGGCAATGATGTAGAAACAAATCCTAATATTTTCCAAGTATATCAGACGGAGGCTTCGTTGACAAACAAGGCGATAGCATCTTTCTTAGAGCGTTTCCAGAAGTCACATCATCCAATCTTTATTAATTGTAAGGATGAGACAAGTCAGGTGGGTGAGTTCACAACAAGCTTGAGAAAGCAGCTCGATTTACAGAAAATCAAGTATAATCTCACAAGTTTAAAGTCATCTAATGCAGACTTTTCAAAGCATTTTGATGCTACTCGTCCTAATGTTGTGATTCTTAATTCAGAGAAAAGTCCACAGTTGAATGAGGTCTTTAACAAACTTGCTCAGCTGAAGAAAGCGCGTCCTGGCATTGCGATTAGCCTTTATGGTTACAACCAGTGGTTTGTTTATCAGGATTATTATCTTGATCAATACTTCAAGTATAACACTTATATCCCATCTACCTATTATTATAATAAGGCAGCGGATAAGACTAAGGAACTCGAAGCAAAGTATACAGAGCAGTATGGTGAGCCAATGTCAAGACAGTATATTCCACGTATGGCAATTACTGGTTATGATCAGGCAGAGTTCTTTGTACGTGGCTTGAAGGCTAATGGAAAGAACTTTAAGGGTACTGCTGCCGAGGTTAAGTATCGTCCATTGCAGACACGTTATGACTTTGTTCGTGTAGGACAGGGCGGATATATCAATGATAACTTCCAGCTGGTTCACTTCAAGACAGACCAGACAATGGAGAATCTTGTCTATTAAACTGTTGTAGAGAACTTTATTCAAAGATGAAGAATAGAATCGCAAGATTATTAGTTGTTATCCTACTTGCGCTGCCGTTGACTGCTGCAGCGCAGATAGGAGACCATCGTAACGATTTTGCTATTGGTGTAAATGGTGGTTACGTACTCTCTAATGTGGGCTTCACTCCGAGTGTAAGGCAATCTATGCATGGTGGAGTAACGGGAGGATTGAGTGTTCGTTATGTATGTGAGAAGTACTTTAATACTATTTGTTCTATCTATGGTGAGGTGAACTATGCCTCAATCGGATGGAAAGAGAAGATTTTAACTGGTACGGATCAGCCTGTTATCAACTCTAATGGGGCTGCTGAAGCGTATTCACGCACTGTTAACTATATTCAGATTCCGGTCTTCGCACACCTTGCATGGGGGCGTGAACAGAACGGTTTTAACTTCTTCTTCCAAGCAGGACCACAGTTAGGACTCTACCTTGGAGAGTCAACATCAAAGAACTATGACACCCCTAACCTTGCAACTGATGGTACAGGGCGAAGCAATGCGGTAACAGCACAGGAGTCAATGCCAGTAGAAAAGAAGTTAGACTACGGTATTGCAGCAGGCTTAGGTTTAGAGTATAGCAACCGACATGTAGGTCATTTCCTGCTTGAAGCCCGTTACTACTATGGATTGAGTAATATCTATGGAAGCTCAAAGAAAGACTATTTGGTAAGTCTAACTATGGTAACATCGTTGTTAAGGCTACCTACCTTTTTGATATAATCAAAACTAAATAAGATAAGCTATGTTTAAAAATCACCCAAAAGGATTGCTTCAAGCAGCCTTCAGTAACATGGGCGAACGCTTCGGTTACTACATTATGAATGCGGTTCTCGCATTGTTCTTGTGTTCTAAGTTCGGTCTGTCAGACGAAACGTCGGGTCTGATTGCATCACTTTTTTTGGCAGCAATCTATGTCATGAGCTTGGTTGGTGGTGTTATTGCTGACCGTACACAAAACTATCAGCGTACTATTGAAAGTGGTCTTGTCGTGATGGCACTGGGGTATGTAGCGTTGTCTATCCCTGTTCTTGCTACACCTGAAAATAATTCTTATCTGCTTGCTTTCACTATCTTTGCTTTGGTATTGATTGCTGTTGGTAATGGATTGTTTAAAGGTAATTTACAGGCAATCGTCGGTCAGATGTATGATGATTTTGAGACTGAAGCGGCAAAAGTTTCACCCGAGCGTTTGAAATGGGCACAGGGACAGCGTGATGCAGGTTTCCAGATTTTCTATGTATTCATTAATTTGGGTGCATTGGCAGCTCCATTCATAGCTCCTGTATTGCGTAGCTGGTGGCTGGGGCGCAATGGTCTAACTTATGATGCAGCTCTACCACAGCTTTGCCATAAATATATCAATGGTACTATTGGTGACAATCTCGGTAATTTGCAGGAACTTGCAACCAAGGTAGGTGGTAATTCTGCTGATTTGGCATCATTCTGTCCTCATTATCTTGATGTGTTCAATACTGGTGTTCATTATAGCTTTATTGCCAGTGTTGTTACCATGCTCATTTCTCTTATTATCTTCATGAGTTCAAAGAAACTCTTCCCAATGCCTGGCAAGAAGGAGCAGATAGTTAATGTTGAGTATACTGATGAGGAGAAGGCGTCAATGGCAAAGGAAATTAAGCAGCGTATGTATGCTCTTTTTTTGCTGTATTGGGTATTAGTGTGTTCTTTTGGTTTTCATTCCATCAGAATGGTCAGAGCCTCTCTTTCTTTGCGCGTGATTTCGTCAATACAGATTCTGTAGCACCGGAGATATGGCAGGCAGTAAACCCATTCTTTGTAATCTCTCTTACCCCATTGATTATGTGGGTCTTTGCCTATTTCACCAAGAAAGGTAAGCCTATTTCTACACCTCGTAAGATTGCCTATGGTATGGGTATCGCTGGTTTTGCTTATCTTTTTCTTAATGGGATTTTTCACTGGTTCATAATTATCCTTCAGCTGAGCAGTTCACTTCTCTTGAGCCTGCTGTCCGTGCAACGATGAAGGCTGGTCCGATGATTCTTATCCTTACTTACTTCTTCCTGACCGTTGCTGAGTTGTTTATCTCTCCACTGGGTCTGAGTTTTTGTAAGTAAGGTTGCTCCTAAGAATCTTCAGGGACTTTGTCAGGGTTTATGGTTAGGTGCTACTGCTGTTGGTAATGGCTTCCTTTGGATTGGTCCATTGATGTATAACAAGTGGTCAATTTGGACTTGTTGGCTTGTTTTTTTGCCATCGTATGTTTCATTTCTATGGTTGTTATGTTCGGTATGGTGAAGTGGCTGGAGCGTGTAACGAAGTCTTAATATAAAATGATAGACCTCTTATAAGGGAATTATAGCTAATTGATTTTGAGTATTTAGAGCATTGTCAAATAACCAAATGAATCTTGGTGGGTTTTTATAAAATATTTGATCGATGCTATAAGAAAGAGGGTGTGTCAAAATACAAATATCATTTTGATAATCTTACAGTTTGAAACAATCTAATAAAAAAATGACCATTTCTATACTCGATTTTGAGTAAAGAAATGGTCTTTTTCTTTGCCTTTAGAAGAATCCTACTTATAGATTGAAAGTTGTCAAGTTATTAATTTGCATTTTGACACACCCTCTTTTATCATGTAATCATATTTGAATGACCAATATCTCTATCGTATAAGTAAGTCGGTTAGCGTCTTACTCTCTTATTATAAGGGTGATAATCCTTCCTTCTTTTTATCCTTTTATCAACGTATTGTTGCCTAAAACATAATGTGCGAACGCCCCGCACATGTTGTGCGGAGCGTTCGCACTAATGGTGCTAAGCACTAAATACCTTTTAATCTATTATTAGAAGGTGTGCAATTTATTATCAAAAAAGGGCTACACAGTCCTAAACACATAGTGTTTATTTGATTAGGGGCTTGCTACGCTAAGTTATAGAAGTTCATCTACTTTAGCTTTTCAGCTAAATACTTACCTGTCAAGCTCTCCTTGCAGCGAGCCACCTCTTCTGGTGTAGCAGCTATTACGAGGTTTCCACCCTTATCACCTCCATCAGGACCAAGGTCGATGACATGGTCAGCACACTTGATGACATCAAGGTTATGTTCGATGACTAATATCGTATGTCCACGTTCGATGAGCGCATTGAAAGCATGCAGTAGACGATCGATATCATGGAAGTGTAGACCTGTTGTTGGCTCATCAAAGATGAAGAGTGTTGGCTCTTGCTGTTCCTGTCCGATGAAGTAGGCAAGTTTCACACGTTGGTTCTCACCGCCAGAGAGTGTAGAAGAACTTTGTCCGAGTTTGATGTAACCTAATCCAACATCTTCCAACGGTTTAAGTTTGTTGACAATCGCTTTGCGTTTGTGCTCACTGAAGAATTGGATAGCCTCAGACACAGTCATGTTCAAGACGTCGTTGATATTCTTACCTTGGAACTGTACGTCAAGAATCTCACGCTTAAAGCGTTGTCCGTGACACTCCTCACACTCTAAGACAAGGTCTGCCATAAACTGCATCTCCACTGTAATGACACCTGCACCCTTACATTCTTCGCAGCGTCCCCCCTCAGTGTTGAATGAGAAATACTGTGGTGTAAAGCCCATCTGCTTTGATAACTGCTGGTCTGCAAATAGCTTTCTTATTTCATCGTATGCCTTTACGTATGTGGCTGGGGTTAGAGCGTGTACTCTTACCGATAGGGTTCTGATCTACAAACTCAACGTGTTTAATCTGCTTCCAGTCACCTCCAAGAGAAGAATATTCACCTGGTGTGTCGGCAACCTCATCCAAATGGCGTTTGAGGGCAGGGTAGAGTATACCTTTCACAAGGGAAGACTTTCCGCTACCACTGACTCCTGTCACTACAGTAAAGACATTCAGAGGGAACTTTACGTCAATACCCTTAAGATTATTCATGCGTGCTCCCTTCAGTTCTATCGCCATATTCCATGGTCGACGACTTGTAGGTGTTTCGATAACTTCCGTTCCTGTGAGGTATTTAATGGTATATGAACGGGGGTACTGCTCCAATAATTGCTGTGATTGGGCATTCTTTTTTTCTTTAATGCCTCCCTCTATTCGCCTGATATCAGATACTTTACCTTCGAAAACAATCTCACCACCAAGTCGACCTGCATCTGGTCCAACGTCAATCAAGTAGTCGGCAGCACGCATAATTTCCTCATCATGTTCCACGACAACCACTGTGTTACCTAATGCTTGAAGTTCCTTCAGTACATGAATGAGGCGGTCTGTATCTCGACTGTGCAAACCAATGGAAGGTTCGTCAAGTATATAGAGAGAACCAACGAGGGAAGAACCAAGAGAAGTTGTGAGATTGATGCGTTGACTCTCACCACCACTCAATGAGTTAGATTGGCGGTTAAGGGTGAGGTAGCCCAATCCTACGTCTAAAAGGAACTGCAAACGACTTGTGATTTCGGTCATCAGTCGCTTACTGACTTCCTGTTCATGCTCTGTTAGTTTCAGATTGTCAAACCATTGTTTAAGGTTGATGATTGGCATATCAACGAGGTCGGTGATAGCCATGCCACCTATCTTCACCCATGTAGCTTCTTTCTTTAGCTTCGTGCCATGGCAGTCTGGGCAAACTGTTTTACCACGATAACGGCTGAGCATGACACGGTATTGAATCTTGTATTGGTTCTCTTTCAGCATTTGGAAGAAGGCGTCAATACAGATACGGTCGTGAATGTCTTTCTTTCTTTCGCTTGGTAGACCCTTCCAAAGGCTTTCCTTCTCTGCCTTTGTTAGCTCAAAATAAGGCTTAAAGATAGGGAAGTTGTCTTTTGCAGCACGTCTGCAGAACTCATCTTTCCATGCTGCCATCTTCTCGCCGTGCCAACATTGTACACAGCCATCATAGACAGAAAGAGACGAGTCAGGGATAACTAACTTCTCATCGATTCCGATGACACGACCAAAACCCTCACAAGTCGGGCATGCACCGAGGGGAGAATTGAACGAAAACATGTTGTCGTTCGGTTCTTCAAAGCGTATGCCGTCTGCTTCAAAGCGTGTGGAGAAATCATAAGTAAGCTTAGCTGGTAGAATCATTAACTGCATATTGCCGTCGCCCTCATAAAAAGCTGTCTCGCAAGAGTCAGTGAGTCGGGTCAGTGTATCTTTGGAGTTGTCAACTGACAAACGGTCAATAACGAGATAGATATTCTTTGCTTTATCCTTTGCCGTGCTTTTATTGTCATCATCAGCAGGGTTTTGTTCAAGCCAGTCTTCTATGCGGATAAAGTCATTATCTACATAGATACGTGCATAACCTTCCTGCATCTCCATCTCAAGTTGGTTCTGTACGCTTCGTCCTTCAACGATGTGGAGTGGGGCAAGGATACAGAACTTTGTTCCTTCTGAGTAGGACATGACTTTCTCAATGACGTCTTCAACGGAATGATGCTTCACCTCTTCGCCAGATACTGGACTAAAAGTCCTACCTATACGAGCATAAAGAAGGCGGAGATATTCGTATATTTCGGTAGAAGTACCCACCGTTGAGCGTGGATTACGTGAAATAACCTTTTGCTCAATGGCAATAGCAGGGGGAAGTCCTTTGATAAAGTCGACCTCAGGTTTAGACATTCTGCCTAAGAACTGACGGGCATAAGCCGAAAGACTTTCCACATATCGGCGTTGTCCTTCAGCGTAGAGTGTGTCGAAAGCAAGCGATGACTTGCCCGAACCTGATACGCCAGTAATGGCAACAAACTGACCTTGAGGGATTCTTACATCTATATCCTTTAGGTTGTTAACCTTAGCTCCTTTTACCTCAATATATTTATTCATATTTTTCAACTTTATTCTACATTTATCCTTACATACTCTTAAAAAGAGATTTAAAGGGTTAATCGCAAGATGCAAAATTACAAAAAACTTTGGTTCTTTCTGATATTTACTTTATATTTGCAAGCGATATTTGATTTTTAAAAGAACACAATTATGAGAGTTAAGAAATTATTGGTTATTGCTTTGTTAGCCCTTCCAATGATGGGTATGGCACAAAAGCTCATATGAGCAGATAGGGTGAATCTGCAAGCATTACACAGTTTGAAAAACAAGCAGAATAGCGCAGCTTACCAGCAATGGTTGAGCCAGTATGAAGAGTGTGGTCGTCAGATCGATGCAATATCTGAGCAGTACCAGCGTGAGGTTGAGAAGCGTGGCTATCCAAAGAAGAAGACTGTCAAGGCTAAGATGGCACTTGTAAATCAGTATATCAGTTTGTTGCAGCAGCAGCGTGATTCACCAGAACTGAATCAGGGTGTTGATCTTGACAAGGTGAATAGTAAGATTACTATGTGGCAGGAACAGCTTGAAGGTTTGGCTGCTTTGCTGAAGAAGATTTAAATCGTATTATATTGTAATATTAAAAGAGCTGTAACCGCTTTGGCAGTTACAGCTCTTTTTTGTTTTATTGCTCTTCACCATCAGTGTTAAGCAGAATCTTTTTATTTCCTTTCTTTGCTTCGAAATAAGGTGGTTCATCTCTTAGCGATATACTGTCATAGATGAAAGGTGCAATAATAGTATCCTTACCGTCAGGAAGTATCAAGCCAAGTTTACCATCTAATTGGGCTATGAGCGGCATTGTTAGTAAGTCGTCAACATAGACATAACAAGTACGAAGGAACTCATACTTCGGTTCAACGAGTGTACGTCCTCTGTGATCGAGAATACCAAACTTTCCTTTTCGTTCGATAACCTCATGATACTGAATATAAATCTCACGTATAAGGTTCAGATACTTCACCATCTTTCGTTTATCGTTGACCAATGTAACGAGGTAATCGAAGGTATCAGAGTAGTTTGCCATAGCACGAGCTAAGACAATCTTCATGTCTAATCCTTTGATAACCTTGCGGTTCAAGTCGATGTATCGTGCAATAGCAGCCTCCTTTTCCTTCATCGGTAGGTCTTTCAGATGCTCTTCAAAGCGTAACATCTGTTGTTTGCTGCCGTGCATGGCTTTGATGTATCTATGTATCTGTCGCCCCATTTCGATGCACACGAAATGGCGAATCTGCTGCTCCTCTATAGGGTCAGCGTATTCCTGGTTGAAGTTGTCTTGCGTAATCATGGGCTTTTTCTCCTTTGTTTTTGCCAAAGATACTGACTTTTGATAGTTCTACCAAGAATTTAAATGATTTTAATTCAAATGATTTTGAAATGTCTTTATTTTCGGCTTTAGACTAAAAGTTAAGCTCAACATCTTTACCAAAAGGTGCAAGGGACAGACCTGCCATTTTGAAGTGTTGCTTGGCAAATGGAATACCTATAATTGTGATGGCAAGAAGTAGTCCAAAGAAGATGTGGGTAAGACATGCCCAAAAACCACCAAAGATAATCCAAATGATATTGAGTGGAATGGTGATACAGCCTGAAAGACTTTCTCCATCTCTCACTTCTGCCCCAAAAGGCCATAGGCACAAGAGTCCGAGCTTGAATGTTTGTACTGCAGCTGGTATGCCGATAATGGTGATGGCAAGTGCTAAACTACCTGTAAAATAACCGATAGCAGCCTCTAATCCGCCAAATATCCACCAAATAATGTTTCCAAGAATACGCATAAATTGATTGTTGAATTAAGATGTTAAAGTGCAGAGGACTCCTCTGCTTGAATGTTATAAGGTAAGTTTCGAATCTAATTCTACCAACATCTTGCTTTCGTTTCAGCATCATGTTGTGTGGTGTGGAGCGTTAACACCATTGGTGCGAACCTTTAGCACCATTGGTGCGGAGCATCAGCACGTCGCTTGAAGATGAGAAGAATGATTCGTTATGGTCGTTACATTATATGTATAAGATGTTAATGAATAACCTATGTGGGATATGTAGAATAGATAACAGAAATCGTTTATAAGGATTATATGAAGTCTGTAATTTCTTCTAATGTCTTCCGCTTCTTCTCATTCGTTGGACAGTCGTCAGCTATGTGACCGATGGGAATGATGGCAACAGGCTCAAAACCTGTATATGGAAAGGTCTCTTTCAGTTTGGCTACATTAAAGTTACATACCCAACAACTACCTAAGCCTCGCTCTGTTGCAGCCAAGCAAAGATGTTCAGTAGCAATCGCAACATCAATATCACCATGCTGCTTGTTGTCTTCTTTGCGTATCCAGTTGTTGTCAACCTCACGCATACAAATGATGTAGAGCGGTGCCGACTTGAACCATTCACGGTCGTAGCATTCTTGTAGCTGCTTGCGTGCCGCTTCAGACTTCACAACTACAAATTTCCATGGCTGTTTATTGACAGCCGATGGTGCCATACGTGTCACCTCAAGGATATATTGTAAGTCCTCTTCTGATACAGGGGTGTCACTATACTTACGTACAGAAAAGCGCTTTTTAGATAGTTCTAATATGTTCATAACCTGATAAATATAAGCTTTCCAATGTGGATTTAGCCATGAAGTATTTTGTTGTTTATTCTCTCACTATAAAGGATTTTACTTATTGTAACTCCTCTTTATAATATAGTATCGCCTTAATGGCAATCTGTTCTGCTTCCTCGATGGTGCAATTTAGTCTTCCCCCTGATGCGTCAGCATGACCACCACCATTGAAGAATTTTGCTGCCATCGGTTGACAGTGGAAGCCATTGCAAGAACGAAGACTCACGAGTACGGTCTTAGGTTTCTCTGTATCTTCTCGCAATGAGATACTTAGTTTAAGTCCTTTAATCTGCTGTGGAATATTAACAAGTCCCTCCATGTCTCCCTTGATAAAATGGAACTGTGCCATCTCTTCTTTTGTTACGGTATAATAGGATGCGTGCAACTCCTCAATCACCTTCATCTTGTTGAGGATGATGTGTGCACGGAGGCGGAGGGCATTGGTAGAGTAGTTATGGAATACACGGTTATAAATCTCGTCCTTATCAATGTTCTTTGCAAGAAGCTGACCGATAATATAGAATATTTCTGGGCGTGACGAATTATAGGTGAAACCACCTGTGTCGGTCATCATACCACAATAAATGCAGGACGCACATTGGGTTGTCATCTTCTCGTAGCCATCTAACTGACTAATCAGGCGGAAGACAATCTCACATGTACTTGACATTTCTGGATGTGAGACTGTCAATGCGTTGTTTGTTTCAGGTTCTAAGTGGTGGTCGATGAGTAGGCGATGGGCTGTGGAAGACTCCAAAACCTCTTGCATTGCATCTACACGTGAGTTTTGGTTGAAGTCAAGACAGCAAACGAGGTCAGCTTCCTTAAACGCCTTTTCAACCTCCTTTGGTCGTCTGTCATAACGAATAACGGAATTATGGCCTGGAAGCCAATGCAGGAAGTCGGGTGTAGCGTCAGGCATACATACCTTAATATTGGTCTTACCAATCTGGTTTAGGTAATGCATCCATGCCAGTGAAGAACCTGTTGCGTCACCATCAGGTGACTTATGCGCACAGATTACTATGTTTGTTGCATTGGAAAGAAGATTGCGAAGTGTTGCAATCTCTTCTTGATTTAGTAGGTTTAATTCCATTATAGCTGTAAGCTTTGGTGTGTGTTTGAAAGGTGTTTGGGTGTTATACCCGATGTGTGTAGAGATGAGAGAAATAAAAAGCCCTGCCTGGATACTCGTCTTACATCTTGAATAATATTGAAGAATGTATGCGAAGATAGTACCCAGACAGGGTTATGAATTAGAACAATTTAGCTGGATATGTACCATCATCAACCAGTGACTGAATCTTTTCAACCACGCTCTGACGATCGGCAGCGTATGTTACGCCAAACCATTTGCTGGTAGTGTCAAGCACCTTCACGGTAGATGTACCATCGTTGATGAGCTTGTTTACCATCAATGGGATGAAGTATTCAGACTTCTTGTTCTCCATGTTCTTTGGATCAGAGAGGAACTCCTTGAAGTATGCCTCGCTGTACTCGAAGTAGTCTGGTGTGAAACCCCATACATTCATAGAAACAGGAGTGTTCTCACCTACAGCTACCCACTCACCATTGTCGTCTTTATACTTGATTTCGCCATCGCGACGCTCAATCTCTGTACGCTCAACAACAGTTGTCAAGTTTCCTTCAGCATCTGTAGAGCAGATACCACGAGCAACAGTACCATTCTCGCTCAGTGTGTTACCTACGCGGAAACCAACCATTGCATACTTGTCTCTTGCACCTTCTGGGAGGTCAGCAAGGAACTTACCGATAACCTTGAAGCAATCGCGGTTGTAGAAGTCGTCGCAGTTGATAACGCAGAATGGCTCTTTGATAACATCTTTTGCCATCAATACCGCATGGTTTGTACCCCATGGCTTCTCACGACCTTCAGGTACAGAGAATCCTTCTGGCAGTGCATCGATACTCTGGAAAACAAGTTCTGCAGGGATATGACCCTCATACTTTGAAAGAACTTGGCTGCGGAACTGCTCCTCGAAATCCTTACGGATAACAAAAACAATCTTACCAAATCCAGCCTGGATAGCATCATAGATAGAGTAATCCATAATGGTCTCACCATTAGGACCCAGTTCGTCGAGCTGCTTCAGCCCACCATAGCGGCTTCCCATACCTGCCGCAAGGAGTAATAATGTAGGTTTCATTTTCTTTTTTATATCGTTAAATTATATATTATGTTCTGAATGCAAAGGTAAGAAAAATATGGGATATATAATTATTTTTATGTTATGAATTATGAGAGTTAAATATGTTGTTCGTTTTTAACTTTTTTTCAAGTTTAATTCAAATCACTCGTTATACCCTAACATTTATCATTCTTATTTAGAATGGTATTGTTTATTACTATCTTTCATTTTCTTATCAATATTTCGTCTATCTTTCTAACTTTTTCACACTCTACAACGCTATATTACAAAGTATTATGTCATATAAAGGCGCCCTTATTTATAAGTTTTCTGAAAGGTAATAATGTTCTTGGTGTTTTGAATTTTGTTTACATTATTTCTTGTTTTACATCTTTAAAAATAAGCAAAAAACACTATTTTGAGTGCTTTTGTAACTCTCTTGTTATGAATTAGTTACAAGGTTAGATTTTAAAAGGTGCTTACTTGGCTTTCAAAAGGGCGTTAGTAAGACTTCAAAAGGGCATCTTTTGCAAGTCAATTGGGCGTTAATTTGAATGCAATTTGTGCTCTTTTAAAAATGAGTATGTGAAAAAATATGACAAAAGAGTTGTTTTTACTCTTTCTCTGACCGTATGATTAGCGTCCAAATGGAAGAAATAGAGTGGGGAAGTGTTAGACACGCTTCATGAGAATAGTGCGCTCTTTGGGAGAAAACTTTTCTATTGCATAACGTAGCATGGTACGGGGCATGTCTGCTCGATGGCTCATCACGTAATCATAAAGTCGCTCAGGATTACGCTTTCCAGCTTCACGAAGCATCCAACCAATAGCTTTGTGCATGAGGTCGTGTGGGTGTTGCATCATGAGGTCGCTAAGTGCATAGGTGTCTTCTAATTGTCCTTTACGAATGAATGCGTATGTTGATACGATAGCGATGCGATTATCCCATAGTAGTGAACTTTGAGCTAACTGATAAAGAATGTCACGTGATTTGTCAAGTAAGTATTCGCCTATGATGAAGCGACAAGATAGGTCAACAAGGTCCCAGTTATTGATTCGCTTAGTTTGAGAAAGGTAAAGATTGAATAGCTCTTTGCGTAAAGCTTCGTCTTTTTTCTTACTTTTCTCTACCATTATGATTAAGGCACAAAGGCGCACTTCATGCCATTCTGACTGTAACAGCTCCCGTATCTCCTCTATGGATATGTCTTTGTGTAACTTGGCAATAGCTCTGATATTGGGTACGGTGACACCTAAGAAACGGTCGCCTTCACCATATTCTCCTTTGCCAGCCTTAAAGAACTTAGGGAATATCTCTCGCTTCTCCGCATCTGATAATGCTTGAAGTCTATTTGTTATAGTCTTGGTAAGTTGCTTCATTGTTAATCTTTTATTAATTTACCAACTTCTTTTCTCATGCAAAGATAATTATTTTCTTTTGTTTTTAGTCGAATAGGTAAGAAGAACTGACAGATTGTCAGTAAGTCCTTTTGGCATAGTTTTCGTATAATTGAAGGCGAAATGACTTGGTGACAGGTCATATACAGAATGGAAATTAAAATCTTAAAAACATATACAATTATGACAATTAAACCTTTAGCAGACAGAGTCCTCGTGCTTCCAGCACAGGCAGAAGAGAAAGTTGGTGGTATTATCATCCCAGACACAGCCAAGGAAAAACCACAGCGTGGTAAAGTTGTTGCTGTTGGTAATGGTACTAAGGATGAGGAGATGATTCTCAAGGTTGGCGATGAGGTTCTCTATGGTAAGTACGCTGGTACTGAACTTGAGAATGAGGGTGAGAAGTATTTGATGATGCGTCAGAGCGACGTGTTGGCAGTTGTTGAGTAACACTTCTCCTATTCTCTCTTTATAAAAAGGTCTTAAAATAGCTGTAGTTTGGCTATTCTGTTATATCTTGTAGAATGATGTTGTACATATAAGAGATAAAAAAGAATAGCAAACAACGCATAAATAAACAATCAAAATAAGGAATAAAGAAAATGGCAAAAGAGATAAAATTCAATTCAGACGCACGTGAACTCTTGAAGAGTGGTGTTGATCAGTTGGCAAATGCAGTGAAGGTAACACTCGGACCTAAGGGTCGTAATGTTGTTATCGGTAAGAAGTTTGGTGCTCCACAGATTACTAAGGACGGTGTTACCGTTGCTAAGGAGGTAGAGCTTGAGGATAACTTTGAGAATGCTGGTGCACAGCTTGTTAAGAGTGTAGCAAGCAAGACTGGTGATGATGCTGGTGATGGTACAACAACTGCTACTATCCTCACACAGGCAATTGTTACTGAAGGCTTGAAGAATGTTACAGCAGGTGCAACCCAATGGACCTTAAGCGTGGTATCGACAAGGCTGTTGCTAAGGTTGTTGATCATATTAAGGCTTCTGCAGAGGTAGTTGGTGACAATTATGACAAGATTGAGCAGGTAGCTACTGTAAGTGCTAACAACGACCCTGAAATTGGTAAGTTGCTCGCAGATGCTATGCGTAAGGTGTCTAAGGATGGTGTTATCACTATCGAAGAGAGCAAGACTCGTGAGACAAGTATCGGTGTTGTTGAGGGTATGCAGTTCGATCGTGGTTACCTCTCTGGTTACTTCGTAACAGACACAGATAAGATGGAATGTGATATGGAGAACCCATATATCCTCATCTACGATAAGAAGATTTCAAACGTTAAGGACTTCCTTCCAATTCTCCAGCCAGCTGCAGAGAGTGGTCGTCCATTGTTGGTCATTGCAGAGGATGTTGACTCTGAGGCATTGACAACATTGGTTGTAAACCGTCTTCGTGCAGGTTTGAAGATTTGTGCTGTTAAGGCTCCAGGCTTTGGCGACCGTCGCAAAGCAATGCTTGAGGATATTGCAGTATTGACAGGTGGTGTAGTAATCAGCGAGGAGAAGGGTCTTTCACTTGATAAGGCAACTCTTGAGATGTTGGGTACAGCTAAGAAGGTTACTATTTCTAAGGACAACACAACAATCGTTGATGGTGCTGGTGAGAAGGAAGCAATCAAGGATCGTGTGGCTCAAATTAAGAACGAGATTGCAGCTTCAACAAGCTCATACGATAAGGAGAAGTTGCAGGAGCGTTTGGCTAAGCTCTCTGGTGGTGTTGCTGTTCTCTATGTTGGTGCTAACTCTGAAGTAGAGATGAAGGAGAAGAAGGACCGTGTTGACGATGCACTCTGCGCTACTCGTGCTGCAATGGAAGAGGGTGTAGTTGTTGGTGGTGGTACCACTTTACATCCGTGCTCAGGAAGCATTGAAGGACCTTAAGGGTGAGAATGCTGACGAGCAGACAGGTATCAATATTGTTTGTCGTGCTATTGAGGAGCCTCTCCGTCAGATCATCGCTAATGCAGGTGGTGAAGGTGCTGTTGTTGTAAATAAAGTTCGTGAGGGTAAGGGTGACTATGGTTACAATGCTCGCAAGGATGTTTATGAGGACCTTCGTGCTGCAGGTGTTATCGACCCAGCTAAGGTTTCTCGTGTCGCACTTGAGAATGCAGCTTCAATCGCAGGTATGTTCCTGACAACTGAGTGTCTTATTGTAGACAAGGTTGAGGATACTCCAGTTATGCCAGCTGCTCCAGGTATGGGCGGTATGATGTAATAAGCGTTTTATCAAGATATTATAAAATAAAAGGAAGACATTTATAGCGTCTTCCTTTTATTTTTTATTAATACGTTGTGTTCCTTATTATTTTTTTAGTTGTCTATTTATAGCTGAGTTCTGTTCCTTTATTTATACTTAAAAGTTCCACTTTCTTATCGGTAATGTTTATGTGAACTTGAACAAAGTTACGTCCTCCTTGAGCAGCATCTGCTGTGTTAAAGATTGTTCGGTATTTACTTTTTATTATCCCTTGGTCATTGTGGACTTCGTATGCATACAAATTAGTAAAGACATATTTCATATACTTTTTCTGATATCTAAATCATTGATCACATGAAAATGGGTATAAGATGAAAGAAAAAGTAAATAAAGTATTATAAATTAAACATTTTATTATATCTTTGTACCACAAAAAATACATTATGACAAAATTCACCAAAGCCAACTGGATGACCAGGGCACTTCAAGAGAAACTGAATGTAGTGGGAGAGCAAATACGCCTCGCCCGATTACGAAGAGACCTGACCATGGATCAGGTCGCACAACGTGCGCAATGTACCAGGCTCACTCTCTCACGTTTGGAGAAAGGTGAACCTACAGTGTCGATTGGCGTGGTAATGAGAGTACTCAATGCCATGCAACTCGAAGATGATATTCTTTACTTGGCAAAAGATGACGAGCTGGGGCACATGGTACAGGACTTAGGTATTAAGAATAAGAAACGAGCTTCAAAAAGATAACACATGGAAAAAGTAGATGTGATAGCCAGTTTCGACTGGATGGATAAGGAAGAGAAGGTAGGCACTCTTGGGCATGAATACCTAAGAGGCTCTGATGTGTTTTCTTTTGAGTTTGATAAAAACTGGCTCAAAACCTTTCCTAAAATTGACTTTGGGCAAGACCTCCGCCCCTATACTGGAGTACAATATAGCCGAGATAACCACATCTTTGGTTGTTTTTCTGATGCTCTCCCTGACAGATGGGGGCGACGACTGATAGACTTGCGTACTTCAATAGAGATAGAAGGAAAAGCAAGCCATACCTTATCCCTTTTGCTTATCCATATAAAAAGAATAAATGATGTTTTTTTATATTGACCATAAAAAAATACGACTTTATAACAACTAATTGGTAAAAAAATATTAAAGCAAAAAGATGCGCAGAGCGATAATAAATCCCAAATATAATCACAATACACCATATTAATTTTAGTTTTGCTTACTTCCCATATTCTCTTTTTTTCAATAATTTTATCTATTAGCTGTTCTACGCCAGATAACTTCAAGTTTACTCCTTGTCTTATCACTTCAGTTCCCAAGTCAAATCCTTCTTCACCAATTTTCTTGCCATAACCTGAAAGGACTTTATTTAACCCCATACCAACTAATTTTCATCCAAGCACATAGAAACCTTCTTTTCCTGCTTTACCATATTCACCATTTACAAAATCAAGAAAAATTTCTCCTAAACTACCTACACTATAAACAACTTCTCCGATTTCAGCTAATGATCCCCCAACTTCTGCTCCTGCAGCCGTTGTTAAACATACCTGTACCGATACGGCTGGTGTTCTTGTCACTTTTTCCTATCTTTTTATAGCAGCAGCTTTAAAACCTCTGTATAGCTAAAAGCTTTATTCATCTAAACAATAAAATATCGAATAAATAGCTGTAGGCTTAAGTCTCATAGAAAAGATTTCCTTTTTCGACAAATGACTTACAGACTCTGCCTCTTTAAGAACAACAAACTCCTTTTCTTCTAACATCTTTTTTAAAGTAAAAGACAGACTTGTTTTTTCCCTTTTAGAGCTATGCTGATGTATTTCATAAAAAATAACATCACCGGAAAAATAGTAACAACATATTAATTGACTGCGACGATTCTTAGGATAGTAAAACGCACCTGCGGAATGTACAAGAGTACCATCATATCCATATTCAAGATCAGATAAATAGAGATCTCTTTTATAAATACCTCTTTGTGCATCCAAAGCAAAATCCATATTAAGAAATTTCCGATATTCTAAAGTGTCAAAAGGATTGATCCATTTACGAATCTTAGAGTTATCATCTATCTTCATATAGAACGGATAAGTTTTCCCTTTTATCGAAATTGTATGCCCTTTACGTATATAACATAATCCGTCCGAGGATAACTCGTAATAACCTTTTATAATCGCTTTTTCTACATGGATGGATTTAAAAGTAGTCTGCGCATTAAGCACTATTGCGGATATCAGGAAGAGGATAACCCAGGCTGTTTTATTTCTGTATTTCATAATTTCTATCTACATGAATATTTACTGTTACTTTAGAAGAATGATTATTAGGTACTGCTTGCAATATCAATTTAATACCATATGAAACCTCCTGTGGACTTATCGAACGTTTTAGTGCGGATGTCATTATACCTCCTTCCTTTAAATCCCTTCCTAATAAGTCTTCTTCTGGCATACTTATTCCCATTTCATGGTCATATTCAAGCCCCCAAGAGTGACCTATTTCGTGCTGTAAGGTTTGCCCTTTATTATTTGGCGTAAAAGCCCCTTCTCCCAATGTGATAATGCGATTTGCGGGGTTGTATTCTCCAGCTGCATCTCCACTTCTCCCATGGAAATCTTTATTTCCTACTATGATAATACTATGATTCTCGTAGTCAATGACAGCTACTCCATCTTTACTGTTCATATCCATAAATGCTATTGGATTGTTCTTACAATAAATATAAGAGCCAACATTATCGTATTTCTCTGCCAATGGGTCCACATACATCCATCTTCCCAGCACAGCATCATAGTGGCGTGCACCATAATCATACCAATCCAATCCATGCATACAATCAAGTTCCTTACCGTTGTACTTGTAAGGTTGTGCGCCTCCGCCTGTACTTTCACCCATCAGTCCACCAAAGGCATAGTAATGATTCACTTGCTCCACTTGTCCATGCTCATCTATCACTACACGTTTGTTTCCAAGGTGGTCCTGCAAGTAGTAATGGTATGTTGGAGTGGAATTCGCAACTGTGATGTATCCCACGTCAGTAATTATTCTATTTGTTTGTATTTTAAATTATTAGTTTCTGCAAATATAAAAAACTAATTTTAGAAATCAAAGTTTGAAGACTATTTTTTCTTGAAGTTACTTAATGACGAACGACATACACTCCGTTAAAACGCTTATAGATAGTACGAATGCAAACTCCTCCTAACTTCTTCTTGTTGAGTTTCGTCAGCGACGTTGGGTTGGCAGCATTCGTGATACCGAGGATATTATCCACAGCATCATAACGATATCTGTTTTCCATCACAGTCTGACCATCCGCTGTAAGGTTCATCACCTGCAGACGTTCACGCTGCTTGTCATATGTATAGGTTGTCTCCGTACCATTACCGAGCTTCGTATAGACCGTATGACCCTCCTTATCGTAACCTATCCTGTCAACAATAACGCTCTGACGTCCCTGTTTATTGCTCGTAAGACTCTCCACCTGTCCAGCAGCATTATAATGGTAGGTCACCACTTCGCCATCAGGATAAGTCATCGTCTGCACACGGTTCCAGCTATCATACGTAGCACCATAGACATAAGTCCTGATGTCTGCCACGCTCGCCATGACCGTTCGGACAGTCTTAACAACTTCGCCCTGTCTGCCGTAGATGCGTAGTTGAGGTTGTTCCGTGTACTCGTATTGTTCATTGTTATATTATCGAAGAATTTTAATTTACTTAGTTTGCACGATTACTGCATACGTCTTGCAGTTCTTCTGCAAAGGCCTTGCAGTGTTACTGCATGCGTGCTGCAGTGTTTCTGCAAGGCTTCTGCAGTGAGACTGCAACGCGGGTGCAGAATCTCTGCAGTACTATTGCGAAATGATTTAGTGCGTTGTATCGATTCATTCGTTCGGTGTTGTCCGCCTTGAACATGTTGTATATGTCATTGTTCCCAGTCGGGGCGCTGTTCGTAGCTGTCGAATTGCGGGGCGGGGAGTTCGTATTCATTGAATATTGTTGTTATTTCTGCCTGCTGCTCGGGCGAAATGAGCTGGTCTCCCTTTTGGGCGTAATAGAAAGCGCGCTCGCTGCTGAACACGTTCATTACATCGTAGCGCACGCTGTGGTACTGCGCTTTGGGGATATGGTCGAACAGTCGGCGCATGCCTCGGGCGTATCGCATGGGGGCGTCACTGCGAAACTCGCGGCACGCTTCGCCTTTCGCTCACTTGTGCTACGTAGGCGGGCGTTACGCAATAGTTCGTTGTCGGCGGTTCGGGTTGCAACTGATATAGTCGGGCAACTTGGCGGTGAAGGCAGTGTACTGCTTTCGCGCATTCTTTGTCTGTGGCGTAGCATGAGGCGTAGCCGAAGGGATTTCTTCAATCTGCATAAATATGATTAATCAAATATAGCTGTTAATTTATTCTTTTTTTACAACTACAAAGATAATAATTTACTTGATAATCTCTAAATCTTTTTACGTATCGACCATTCTTTTCTGCCGAGAAAGAATAATACTCAGCCCCGTTACCCACAATACCGATATTCCTCCCTTTCATGGGGAAAAGAATCCAACACATTAAAAGCCCCATCTCTTCGTATCGTTTTTATAAGAGAAGGAATGTGGGTGTATCCTGTAAATGTTCTTATATAAGTTATCTACATAAATTGTATCTGTTCCGGTAATAAAAATAGAGCAGGATCTCTCCATAATAACCATTGGTTTTTGCGAATAATGATAGAATCTGTATCCCCAATGATGAGACTATCATACTTATCACCCTCGAAACGGATATATAAATATTATTCATATCACAATAATATCGCTTTTTTTATCTTTTTTTGTTTTGTACAGGAAATAACAGAAGTAAAAACGAATGCATATATAATTATGTACTTCATTTTTATTTAGAAAAGAATCTTTTAATACTATTCCAAAGATTTGATGCTTTAGATTTAGTATTTGAGTATTTGTAAATCTGCGACCATCCGTAATATTCTGCATTTCGCGTAGACTTTCCCTCTACATTTATATTGTCAAGAGAATACCCGTGCTTATCCATATTATTTTTTGTTTGGTAAGCATCAAACGCAGCTCTAGCGATACTCCATGGAATACCATTTTTTGCAGCAACAATACCAGCAGCCATATTGCCAATATCACGTCCGGATGAATATAAGATATACCCGAAACCATCTTTTCCTATTGGCACTCCTCTATATATGTAGGTTTGAGTGTTACTTATAACTTTATCCCCTCCATTAGTCACCTTAAAGTCATATGGATGATTTGTTCGCGCATTATTCATGTAATCGCCTAATGTTACATTAGAACTTACAATCTTATTAAGGAAATTTATACCGCTTTTATCATTGGGATTAATTTGAGCACCTATAGCCCACCCCCCTTTACCTTTATTGGCATCGGTATTATAAAAAGTTGTGGTAGAAGTAGAAATCCCTATCATTTCTCCTTTAATCGTATATTTTCCAGATTTATCTTTTGAGGCAATATAGATTCCTCTATTATTGTTGAGAATACCGCCAACAACAGTATAAGTACCTGTTTTGTTTTTAATCACATATGTTTCCTTACCATTAGGATCTATAAACTTTATAGGATTATCCATCGTATAACAATACCCTGTAACATTCGGGTATTTCTCCATTAGCGGATCTACCCCTAACCACATGGAAATTTTGGGATCCATGTATCTTGCACCATAATAGTACAAGCCAGTTTCTTCATCGAACTGTTTGCCATTGAACTTGTACGGTAGGTCTTCACTGCTGCTGTGCTCATCAACTAACAGTTCACCGTATGGAAGATATGCATCATACTGGGTGATATTGGCGTGGTCGTCCGTGATGTAAGACGTTGAGCCGAGGTGGTCACTGTGATAGAAGAAGGTTTCCTCTTTCGTAGTGTCGTTTGGAATGTAACCATAACCAGCCTGTGGGTCATCAGGGTTGCTTGGGTCGTTCCAGCTTACAGGTGGACCGGGGTTGGTATTCGGTGTGGTGTTGGGGCGTGGAGTCTGAATCCAACCCTGTGGCACATCGTGGTTACCGAGTGTGTCAATGATAGAGTTATACCCTCGTTTTGTATTCTCGGGGTCACCATACGCACCCTTCTCTGTTGGTACACCAGGAGCTACACCTACCTTCTTATAATATGCTTCCTTCTGGGTCTGAATCTGATTCATACGTTCCGCATAGTCCTGCTGACCAGCTGTTACGTATGAGCCGTTGCGTCCATAGACATTATTGAACAGACCCGTTCCAATCCTTGAAGCTATGCGCTTGTCACCGATAAAGTAATGCTTTGTAAAGCGATTCTTGTTTACAGAGAGGATACTTGCTGGGTAGAGCGTGAAGTTGTCCGTCTCATGGAATGTAATACCCTGCGGTGCACCATTGATATACACACCCTCCATCGTACCGTAACTCTTCATGATACGCTCACCAGCAGCATTGTAGGTATAGCGGTTGATGCCGTTGTTGTCTTTCAACACCATCAGGCGGTTCTCCTCCTCCCAGTATAGCATATGATTATAAGATAAATATCTTTCTAATAGATTACATGCTATATTTATTTTTTTAATTTATCGATTAAATTCCGATGAAAATTCTTAAGTAAAAAGTTTTTTTATATCTTATATTTTTTTACCTTCTTTTTATCATTACATAAAGTAATTAATGTAATGTGCGTTATTTTAATTTTTTTGAATTAAAAAAATCCAATATAAATGTGATACTCAAAAAGTACAACTCTGCCCTTTTTTTCAAACCACAATTCAAATCCATTCCCATTTTCTTTAAGACTTTCGTTCCCATCAATATAACCATAAACGTCATTAGATATAACATTATCAAATCTATAAAAGTGAGAATCACGCTTAATCAAAAGAATCCTATTTTCCCCTTTATCAACGTATTTTTTTCACAACCGTCAGCTGTCATACTATAAGGGCTAAATATAGCTATTTGGGTATTCTGTCCATTTAAGGTAAGGCTATCAACAATAACATACCCTTGTGGAATTAAATATCCTTGCCATTTTCTTTGAGCTTTCCCATTTATACTAGGAGCTGAAAAAAATAATAATGAATAAAAATAAGAATAAACTTTTTCATATAAAAATTATTTTTTTATGCCAAAATATAGTTCTACCAAATGTACCTGTCGCTATTAGAGAGAATTTTTGCTGTACTTTTGCCATCATGAATAAAAAAATTCCATTCCTCTCAAAAAAACAGGGTGACACCTGCATCTTTGATTTTTATCCTCTGTAAATAGCTTTCATTTCGATAAACATAATCTTTTTCTGATATTATCTGGTATTGTTATTTTTATTATACTGTCTAAATTTTTGGATGGCTAAGCCCTTTAGTTGCAAAAATCTGTTCCGTCCCACAACGTTGCACCATGAGTTGGATCGATATCTGATTGTAATGCATCTATTATACCTGCTCTTGCAGTAGTTCTTGTAGAACTTGTAAGATAATCTTTATCATAAGCAACTCTTGCTGATGCAGGAGTAGTCGAATAATTTTGATCATTCAGTTGTTCATATAAAGAATGGTTCTTTACTCTAGGCCCTCCTTTTACTCTTACATGTGCGTAATTCACATCTTTATCATCAACTGCATTATTAGCTGCATGTGCAATCCACAAGCTTTCATTTGGGGCATCACTCGATTCTACATCTACAATATGAGCAGCAATATTAAACTGTTCATCTGTCATACCATTTCCATGATCGATTAACTGAGTCAATTTACCATCTCGTTCAATATATACAAGATTATCTTTTTCCTTCTTTCCTTAAGAATTTTTCCTTGAGCATTGTATATAAACTTCTGACCATCAGGATCAAATAAATTTATTGGATTGTCTGCACAATAAACATAAGAACCTATTTCTTTATACTTCTCTGCCAGCGGATCCACCCCATACCACAGACAGGTAACAGGGTTCAAGTACCTTGCACCATAGTAGTACAAGCCAGTTTCTGCATCCATCTCCTTGCCATTGAACTTATACGGCATATCCTCACTACTACTATGTTCATCAACAAGCAATTCACCGTACGGCAAATAAGCATCGTACTGAGTGATATTGCCTTTACTGTCTGTGATATAACTTGTACTACCAAGGTGATCGCTGTGATAGAAGAAAGTCTCTTCCTTCGTTGTGTCATTGTCCACGTAGCCATAGCCAGGCTGTGGATTCTCTGGGTTCGTTGGATCGTTCCAGCTAATTGGAGCACCAGGCTCATTTCCTTCAGTAGTGTTGTGTTTCGGAGTCTGTATCCAGCCCTCTGGTACACTATGGTCGCCCAGCTCGGTAATCACAGTGTTATAGCCCACACCTGTATTTTCAGGATCCCCATACGCACCCTTCATTGTAGGTACACCAGGGGCAATGCCCTGCTGTTTATAGTATGTTTCTTTCTGCTTCTGAATCTGATTCATACGTTCTGCATAGTCCTGCTGACCAGCCGTTACGTATGAGCCGTTACGCCCATAGACATTATTGAACAGACCCGTTCCTATCCTTGAAGCAACTCGTTTGTCACCAATGAAGTAATGTTTCGTAAAGCGATTCTTGTTTACAGAGAGGATACTTGCAGGATAAAGTGTGAAGTTGTCCGTCTCGTGGAAAGTGATTCCCTGCGGTGCACCATTGATATACACACCTTCCATCGTTCCGTAGCTCTTCATGATACGCTCACCAGCAGCATTGTAAGTGTAACGACTCGTCTTGCCGTTATCAGAGAGTACCATCAGACGGTTGTCTTCATCCCAGTACATCTCACGGGTAGTATTCGTAGAGTCGTTCGTTACCAGCGTTGGATTACCATTAGCATCGTATGTGTAATGGTCGTGACCAATCTGTGTTGGAGCCGTCGGATGGTTACTGTCCTCATACTTATAAGCAAAGTTATAAGACTTGGCAGTCGTCGTTGAGTCCACTTTCTGCACCTTAGTGAGTGGCTCACTCATACGTCCGAACGACATCACCATATCATATGATGCACGCTTTGCTTTACCGCTTGCATGAATAAGGCGGTTCAGCTCGTCATACTGATAGTTGTGGCTGAACGCACCGCCGAGCTTAGCCGGGTTGTGTTTGTTTATATCTTGAGGATTCACTACATTACTAATGCCGAGGATATTATCCACAGCATCATACTTGCAGTTGTTGTACAACCTAACAATGCAAAGGACCTTATATTTTTTTACTATTTTCAATTGGGGATAAATTCTTTAACAAAAGAGCTGTCCAAATCTTTAGTATCCATTTTAACCCTAATATATTCCATTTTATGCTTTTTTCTCGGAAATTATCAAATAGCAGTTCACATGAATCCAAGGAATTGATAACTCCGATTGTTATACGATTATCTATATCTCTTAGATATAATGTATCATTTATTATTTTATATCTAAAATACATAAGCGTATCTATTTTATTATCAACTATTGCTGTTGAGTCCTTATAGAATGTTAGTTGATTATAACATAAGGCACCACTCTCATCTTCTAAATGCCAACATCCCACTATTTGGTTAGAATCAATATAAGATTTAACACGATTACTGCAAGAATAAGCCAAGAAAAATATCCATAATAACAATGCCATCAAAAATTTAAGTGGCGTGACCGAGATATGCTTTCCCATCCTTAAAATGTAATTTATTAATTTTTAAATTGTCAATATCTTCTTGTGTAACTTTTCTCTTTGCTGGATTCAGAGTTCCTCCGTTACGTGAATCAGGTTTTGCTTTCGGATTATACTGGTATTTAGGATCTACAAGAGTATTTCTTGGAGCCATTATTCCAGGTTGCCCTTTCTTTCGAAGATCCCTATCAGGATGTTTCAACCCTAATCCATGACCAAATTCATGCGCTTCCGTTGTTGTACCAGAGCCTTGAATATTATTATACTGAAATTCACCTCGGTTTCCTCCTATGTCGAAATTAGAAATACCTGGAATACTACCTTTGGTAGCATACTTAACAACTTCTATGTAATTTATTTCAGGATCAGTATTCTTCGCCATTTCCAACTTAAGTTCAGCTCGCTTTAATCCTAACCAGCCACTTACATCACGATATTCTCCCTTAATTTTAAATATTACATTATAAGTGGTATTACCTAATTTTTACTGTACCATAGAGCCTCATTCCAACCATTCTGAATATCTGCAGCTGTCTGTGCTGCAATTGCAGCAAAGCACATTCTCCATAAAAAAACAAGAGTGGCACTTACTACTATTGTTTTAGAATGAGCATTTACAGTAACTTTTGCGGATTGCCCGTTAGGATCTATTAGAGTAATAGGATTAGAAAATGTATAGGTAAAAGGTGAACATCCTGGAACTTTTTCGATTTCTGGATCTACCCCATACCAAATACTTGCCATAGGGTTCATGTACCTTGCACCATAATAGTACAAGCCAGTTTCCTCATCGAACTGTTTGCCATTGAACTTATACGGTAAGTCTTCACTTGATGAGTGTTCGTCTACAAGGAGTTCGCCGTATGGCAAGTAAGCATCATACTGTGTGATGTTGGCTTTATCATCTGTGATGTAAGACGTGCTGCCGAGGTGATCGCTGTGATAGAAGAAAGTTTCTTCTTTTGTAGTGTCATTTGGAATATAACCATATCCAGCCTGTGGGTCATCTGGGTTGCTCGAGTCGTTCCATGAGACTGGAGCACCGGGGTTAGTGCCTGGTGTGGTGTTTGGGAGTGGAGTCTGTATCCAACCCTGTGGTACATCATGATTACCGAGTTCTGTGAGGACGGCATTATAACCAACACCAGTGTTCTCCGGATCACCATACGCACCCTTCTCTGTCGGTACACCAGGTGCTACACCCACCTTCTTATAATACGCCTCCTTCTGTGTCTGGATCTGATTCATACGCTCAGCATAGTCCTGCTGACCAGCCGTTACGTATGAACCGTTGCGTCCGTAAACATTGTTGAACATACCCGTTCCTATCCTTGAAGCAACTCGTTTGTCACCAAGGAAGTAATGCTTTGTAAAGCGATTCTTATTTACAGAGAGGATACTTGCAGGATAGAGCGTGAAGTTATCCGTCTCATGGAAGGTAATACCTTGCGGTGCACCATTAATATACACACCTTCCATCGTACCGTAACTCTTCATGATGCGTTCACCAGCAGCATTGTAAGTGTATCGGCTTGTCTTACCGTTATCGCTTAAGACCATCAGGCGGTTATCCTCATCCCAATACATCTCACGGGTAGTGTTCGTTGAGTCATTTGTCACCAACACAGGATTACCGTTGGCATCGTATGTGTAATGGTCGTGACCAATCTGCGTTGGAGCTGTCGGGTGGTTACTGTCCTCATACTTATAAGCAAAGTTATAAGACTTGGCAGTCGTCGTTGAGTCCACCTTCTGTACCTTTGTCAGCGGTTCACTCATCCGTCCGAACGACATCACCATATCATACGATGCACGCTTAGCCTTACCGCTTGCATGAATAAGACGGTTCAGCTCATCATACTCATACGTATGCGAACTCCTTCCTCCCAGCTTCGCCTTATTGAGTTTCGTCAGCGACGTTGGGTTGGCAGCATTCGTAATACCGAGGATATTATCCACAGCATCATACTGATACCTGTTCTCCATCACAGTCTGACCATCCGCCGTAAGGTTCATCACCTGCAGACGGTCACGCTGCTTGTCGTAGGTATAGGTAGTCTCCGTACCATTACCGAGTTTCGTATAGACCGTATGACCCTCCTTGTCGTAACCTATCCTGTCAACAATAACGCTCTGACGTCCCTGTTTATTGCTCGTAAGACGCTCCACCTGTCCGGCAGCATTGTAGTGATAAGTCACCACTTCACCGTCAGGATAAGTCATCGTCTGCACCCGGTTCCAGCTGTCATACGTAGCACCATAGACATAAGTCCTGATATCTGCCACACTCGCCATCACCGTACGGACAGTCTTTGTCACCTCACCCTGTCGACCGTAGTAGTAGGCTTCACCGCCACTCGCATCCTCTACGAGGGCAAGACGAACAGCGCGATTATACTTATCGCCAGCCTTACCATAGGTATAAGTAACACGATTAAAGAGGTTTTCTGGATAAAGTACCTCATGGAGTCGCTCGAAGTCGTAGGTGTAAGAGATGTAACCCTTGTCAGATATCGACTTCCTAAGTTCTGCCGTAAGATTCGTCAGGAGGTTACCTGCCGCATCATAGGTCATATCCGTTTCACCAGCATCAGGATGGTTCACCTTTAGCTTTCTGCCCAGCTCGTCATACTCGTAAGTAGTAGTATGGCCATTGGGATGGGTAACTGTCGTTACCTAATTAACGGGGTCGTAGGCATAGCTGACGGTGATGTTCTCACCCCCTGCATGCTGAACGGTCTCTCTGTTCCTGCCTTTAGCATCGGTATAGCTCTCTGCCGTGTGGCCTAGGGCATCGGTTACCTTGGTCTCCAGCATTGTTTCACCCCCATGGCTTTGGATGGTGTAGGCACTCATTAATTTTCTTCATAACTTGCCTTTTAGTAAAATCACTATATATTCCTCTTCTTCTATTCCTTAAATGTAGAGTAAAACATTTTTGGGCTTTAGCCAATAAACCTTTTTTTAGATAATATACTCCTTCAAGATATTTCGTGTCATTCTTTATAGATTTAGCCCACTTTAAACCTTCTCCAGATTTACTATAGGCTATATGTATTGTACTAACACGTTTAATTTGTTTAATAATGACAAAAGCTTCATCTAGCCTATCCAAGTTCAGCAATGCAAATATATAATTATACTTAACCAAGTAGTCTGCGGAATTCAACTCAAACGCTTTCGTGAATATTCATATGCTTCTTCCAATTGTTCCAACTTAGTACAAACATTGGATAGTTCCGTTAAGAAGAATGATTCATTATAATATTTTTTTGACATTTTTACTAAGAATAGTTTAAGATTATCCCATTGTGATTCGGCTTTAAGAAGTGACAATCTTTCATCTATTCGCTTCGTCTCCTCTTGCAGTAAGAAACCATTACTTCCCATTTTTACGTTTATTTGGATTTGCTTTCTTTTGATATTTTTTATTTTTGTCTCCCCGGTTACTATTTCGATTCTGTCCATATGAAGATCCGGCTCGATGAGCAGTGTGCTTATCACTAGTTGATTTTCTAGCACCTTTTGTATGCTCTGCAGCTAAGAAGATAGACTCTTTGGGACTGCTATTTGCACTTACAAACTCATTATAGACGTATGCTCCGAAGCCGACTAAGCCTACTATTGGTATTGCTATATCATCCACAGTTCCAATACCTGTAGCATCATCAGCACCTAAAACAATAATACTAGATGTCGCAAAGGCCATAATTGCTTGAGCTGTGGATGAACCATGTGGAGATGAGACAACATCTTTTTTATAATATACTTTTGTCCTTTTTGTACGTTGATTCTTCGGATAATTTACGATACGTCCATCAGTATCCACTAACTTCACCGGATTATCCAGCGTATACACATATCCACCCATACTTGCATACTTCTCCACCAACGGATCCACCCCATACCACAGGCTCGTAACTGGATTCAAGTACCTTGCACCATAATAGTACAAACCTGTTTCTTCATCGAACTGTTTGCCATTGAACTTATATGGCAGTTCTTCACTGCTACTATGTTCATCAACCAAGAGTTCGCCATACGGCAGGTAGGCATCATACTGCGTGATGTTGGCATGATCGTCCGTGATGTAAGACGTGCTACCGAGGTGATCACTGTGATAGAAGAAGGTTTCCTCTTTTGTGGTGTCGTTAGGAATATATCCATAACCAGCCTGTGGGTCATCAGGGTTGCTCGGGTCGTTCCAGCTTACAGGCGGACCGGGGTTGGTATTTGGTGTGGTGTTCGGCTTCGGAGTCTGTACCCAACCCTGTGGCACATCGTGGTTGCCGAGTTCGGTGAGGACGGCATTATAACCTACACCAGTGTTCTCCGGATCACCATACGCACCCTTCTCTGTCGGTACACCAGGGGCTACACCCACCTTCTTATAGTATGCTTCCTTCTGTGTCTGAATCTGATTCATACGCTCAGCATAGTCCTGCTGACCAGCTGTTACGTATGAACCGTTGCGTCCATAGACATTATTGAACAGACCCGTTCCTATCCTTGAAGCGATTCGTTTGTCACCAATGAAGTAATGCTTCGTGAATCTATTCTTGTTAACAGAGAGAATACTTGCAGGATAAAGCGTGAAGTTGTCCGTCTCATGGAATGTAATACCCTGCGGTGCACCATTGATATACACACCTTCCATCGTACCGTAACTCTTCATGATGCGTTCACCAGCAGCATTGTAAGTATATCGACTCGTTTTGCCATTGTCAGAGAGTACCATCAGACGGTTGTCTTCATCCCAGTACATCTCGCGGGTAGTGTTGGTTGAATCGTTCGTTACCAGTGTTGGATTACCGTTGGAATCGTATGTGTAATGGTCATGACCTATCTGTGTTGGAGCCGTCGGATGGTTACTGTCCTCGTACTTATAAGCAAAGTTATAAGACTTCGCAGTTGTTGTTGAATCCACCTTCTGCACCTTTGTCAGCGGTTCACTCATCCGTCCGAACGACATCACCATATCATACGATGCACGCTTAGCCTTACCGCTTGCGTGGATAAGGCGGTTTAGTTCGTCATACTCATACGTATGCGAACTCCTTCCTCTAACTTCGCCCTATTGAGTTTTGTAAGCGACGTTGGGTCGGTAGCATTCGTAATACCGAGGATATTATCCACAGCATCATAACGATATCTGTTTTCCATCACAGCCTGACCGTCCGCTGTAAGGTTCATCACCTGCAGGCGTTCACGCTGCTTGTCGTAGCTATAGGTAGTCTCCGTGCCATTACCGAGTTTCGTATAGACCGTATGACCCTCCTTGTCGTAACCTATCCTGTCAACAATAACGCTCTGACGTCCCTGTTTATTGCCCGAAAGGCGAACTATTTGCCCTGCCGCATGTAGGTACTACTTAATCGTTACTTTACGACACATGCTTATTTACCTCTTTGTACAAATCACTACTTTGGATTTCGAATTCTTCTTAATTTTCCCTTTGAATCTGCCCAGAAATATTCCTTGATATACACCTGAGCTCCCATTCCTGAATGGATTACAACATATCTTGTATTGGGACGGAATTTAATTCTCCGAAGATTTTTAGTAATACCATAACTGTTCATTTCCTCCACAGATAATGCAGACGATACGTTTCTAAAGTTTATTGTGTCACAACTCCTAGTGTCAAATTCATTTTTCTTTGTAATGAAGAACAGATGACTTTCGCTAGGATCTAGACAGTCAGACTCTATTTCCATATGTAAAAAGTTATGTACTATCAAAAGTTGCCGGCTCTCATCAAGTGAGAAACTATGATTCTCGTTACAAGCTATTAAGAAAGGCAACACCATAAAAAAATACAAACAGAATATATTTTTCTTCATTTCTTTTTGTTCTTTATATGCGTTCCACCATTTGTCGATTTGTCTAATCTTCTCTTCTTCTGAACCTTTGCCGATAAATAATCTGTTCAGATTTGCATGAAATTTAGATTTTTACAAAAATCCCTAAAAAGACTCAAATACTTCAGAGCCTTTTTTTCTGCCTCTTGTTCACGAGGGGCTTTTATCGTGGCTTTTGGGTCGAGACATATCCCCAAAGGGTCTTCAACAGGTATAGGCCTTCACTCCCATCCCTTTTTATCTGTTTTATGTGACCAACTTCATGTGAAAACTCTTTAAACCACCAGTTGTAATATTGCTCTTTACTAATATTTTCTTCATTGAAATATTCAGGTGACACAAGCATGCGAGTGTTTTTCAGGGCTATCACCCAGTGTTATACTATTACTTTCTCTTTGAAGGTTAAATTCTTCTAACCTAACATTCTTTATATAATTTTTCAGGGACTCCAGAAACCAAAGAAAGTAGATGAGTTGCCGATTTTGTAAATTTATAGTACACATATTGTGTAGGGACGTTCATTGTTGCACCTGTGATGCTTGGAGCTGTTGTTACAATGCTCCTTTCATAGTGAATTGTGACAATGCCTTTTGGGTAAAGTCCTTTTTCATCTATATAATTCATTGGAGAAGATTTACAATAAGAATAAGGGCTGATTGAAACGTATTTCTCCGCCAAAGGATCCACCCCATACCACAAACTCGTCTTCGGGTTCATACACCTCGCCCCGTAATAATACAGTCCAGTTTCCTCATCGAACTGTTTGCCGTTGAACTTATAAGGTAAGTCTTCACTCGATGAGTGCTCGTCAACTAACAGTTCGCCGTATGGCAAGTAAGCATCATATTGAGTGATGTTGGCTTTATCATCAGTGATGTAAGACGTTGAGCCGAGGTGATCACTGTGATAGAAGAAGGTTTCCTCACGTGTTGTGTCATTTGGAATATAACCATATCCAGCCTGCGGGTCATCAGGGTTGCTTGGGTCGTTCCAGCTTACAGGTGGACCGGGGTTGGTATTCGGTGTGGTGTTGGGGCGTGGAGTCTGAATCCAACCCTGTGGAACATCATGGTTGCCGAGTGTGTCAATGATAGAGTTATATCCTCGTTTTGTATTCTCCGGATCACCGTAAGCTCCCTTCATTGTTGGTACGCCAGGGGCAACACCCAGCTGTTTACCATAACCCTCATGCAGAATCTCGTTCTCGTAAGAAACATTTATAATAGATAATTTCAAATTTTATTTGTATGGTGTTTACACATGTTTGATGCTTTTCCTCTTGATCATTCTTCCTTTGTAATCTACATAAATATGAATTGTATCAGGCGGAGTCCTACTAGAAGTAATACTTATTATGTCATAATTTTTATTTGGTTTCAAAATAATCTTATGTGTACGAACTGTATCACCTTCTAACAGACATCCACTTAACACGAAATAGTCATCTGAAATATCTTTTAATGTTTATATAATAAGCACCTTGTTTTTGTTTCTTTTTCTTTCTATTGAATAACACTCATCACCATCCTGACTATAAATTAGAATGTTTTTCTATTTGATCATGGGTAACTGAGTAAACATACTGCCTCTGCTCACTAAGGTCTATTTTTATTAACTTGATCTTTACAAGCATATATAATACAAAGCGCAAGAAGACTTATTATTTTAATAAATCTACATTTCCTTATTTTTATGTACCATATAAATATTTTTTTCATCAATAAATATTTATTCTCTTCTTCCTTTTTTTGAATAGTTGTAAGATATTTTTTTAGGATTGAATTGATTCCACCACACATCTATCATTTTAATCTTTTGTGAATCTGTCATTTCGGTATTATTTATCAATGCAGATAAACCTCCTTTGTATTTAAGAGTTTTTTTGTAACAAAGTTATTAAATCTCATGAATACTTGTGATTTACTTATAGCCTCCTTTTCTTCAGGCACTTTGTCATGACCTGCATTAAAACTTCCTTCTTTAATAAAATATTTCAGATACATTTTGGCGAATTTACCTGTATATTTAAAATAGGATCCTGCCTTCTCTATATGTTTCAAGTGTCTCACTTCATGACTTAATAAATATAGCCATTCAAAAGTATTGTTAGAAAAATCGTTTTTCCCTAAGCTTTTATCTTCTTCAAAATAATTTCTAGTCATTATTGTGGATGCATACTTCGGATTGTCACCCAAAGTAATCGCACCTCCTGCCTCATCTGCTTTTGAAGAAAGAGGATACCATGGAAGTTCTTTTCCTAATCCTTTTTCCATTACATGAAGGTTTTTAACATATTCTTCTTGTACACCGCTAACCAAAGATAAAAGGTGTGCTACCGGCGCTGTTAACGTATAATAATCAGGGAGATAAAAAGGTGTTTTATGAAAGATAACCACATTTTTGGATAAAGCCCTTCTATATCACTTAACTTTACCGGATTATCCAGTGTATACACATATCCACCCGTACTTACATACTTCTCTGCCAGCGGATCCACTCCATACCACAGACTGGTAACATGGTTCATATACCTTGCACCGTAATAGTATAGACCTGTTTCGTCATCAAATTGTTTGCCGTTGAACTTATAAGGTAAGTCTTCACTCGATGAGTGCTCGTCTACAAGGAGTTCGCCGTACGGTAGGTAAGCATCATACTGCGTGATGTTGGCTTTGTCGTCTGTGATATAAGATGTTGAACCCAAGTGGTCACTATGATAGAAGAAGGTCTCTTCCTTTGTGGTGTCGTTTGGAATATATCCATAACCAGCCTGTGGGTCATCAGGATTACTCGGGTCATTCCAGCTTACAGGTGGACCGGGGTTAGTATTCGGTGTGGTGTTTGGGCGTGGAGTCTGTATCCAACCCTGTGGTACATCATGATTACCGAGTTCTGTGAGGACGGCATTATAACCAACACCAGTGTTCTCTGGATCACCATACGCACCCTTCTCTGTTGGTACACCAGGGGCTACACCCACCTTCTTATAATACGCCTCTTTCTGTGTCTGAATCTGATTCATACGTTCTGCATAGTCCTGCTGACCAGCCGTTACGTATGAACCGTTGCGTCCGTAAACGTTGTTAAACAATCCTGTACCGATACGGCTGGCGATTCGCTTGTCACCGATAAAGTAATGCTTCGTGAATCTATTCTTGTTAACAGAGAGGATACTTGCAGGGTAAAGCGTGAAGTTATCTGTCTCGTGGAAGGTGATACCCTGTGGTGCACCATTGATATACACACCCTCCATCGTACCGTAACTCTTCATGATGCGCTCACCGGCAGCATTATACGTATATCGACTCGTCTTGCCGTTATCGCTTAAGACCATCAGTCGGTTGTCCTCGTCCCAGTACATCTCACGGGTAGTATTCGCCGAATCGTTCGTTACCAGTGTTGGATTACCGTTAGCATCATAGGTATAATGATCGTGACCAATCTGCGTTGGAGCCGTCGGATGGTTACTGTCCTCATACTTATAAGCAAAGTCATAAGACTTAGCTGTTGTCGTTGAGTCCACCTTCTGAACCTTTGTGAGCGGTTCACTCATCCGTCCGAACGACATCACCATATCATACGAAGCACGCTTCGCCTTACCGTTTGCATGAATAAGACGGTTCAGCTCATCATACTCATACGTATGCGAACTCCTTCCTCCCAGCTTCGCCTTGTTGAGTTTCGTCAGCGACGTTGGGTTGGCGGCATTCGTAATACCGAGGATATTGTCCACAGCATCATAACGATACCTGTTTTCCATCACAGTCTGACCATCCGCTGTAAGATTCATCGCCTGCAGACGTTCACGCTGCTTGTCGTAGGTATAGGTAGTCTCCGTGCCGTTACCGAGTTTCGTATAGACCGTATGACCCTCTTTGTCGTAACCTATCCTATCAACAATAACGCTCTGACGTCCCTGTTTATTGCTCGTAAGACGCTCAACCTGTCCGGCAGCATTGTAATGGTAGGTAACCACCTCGCCATCAGGATAAGTCATCGTCTGCACACGGTTCCAGCTATCATACGTAGCACCATAGACATAAGTCCTGATATCCGCCACGCTCGCCATGACTGTACGGACGGTCTTTGTCACCTCACCCTGTCGACCGTAGTAGTAGGCTTCACCGCCACTCGCATCCTCAACGAGGGCAAGACGACCGGCACGATTATACTTATCGCCAGCTTTACCATAGGTATAAGTAACACGATTAAAGAGATTTTCTGGATAAAGTACCTCATGGAGTCGCTCGAAGTCGTAGGTGTAAGAGATGTAACCCTTGTCAGATATCGACTTCCTAAGCTCTGCCGTAAGATTCGTCAGGAGGTTACATACATTGTATATTTTTTAATTATTACTAATTTGATATTTTATTAAAGTATTATCCATACAATGAATTTCAATTTTACCACAATTATTTTCAATTTTATTGTATGTGTCAGGTAATGATATTGTTTTTATAACTTCATATTGCTTTATATCTATAACAAAAACCTCTAATTCAGTAGCTACAAATATCTTTTTGTCATACATAACCATTTCGCAAAAAAGATACATTAAATCCAAACACATGATCCTATGTTTATTTCTAAAATCATAAATAGCAAAATTTTGGTCAATTCCTATAGCATATACTTTAGGATATTTTTTTAGGAACTCAGGTTGTAATAAGTCGCTTGACCAAGCTATTTTTGCATAAAAATTGCCTTCCACTAATTTCCCATATATTCGATAAGAATCATTATGGGAATCATCAAAAACTGAATCATAATTTAATTTTTTATATGTAAAATAGTTTATAATCTTAAGTTTCATTTCTTTTTAAATATTTTGGGAATGATTGTTGTTACTTTTGGTGCTTTTGTCATATCACCACCAGCGTAGAAAAAACTAGTTTGAATCTGACCTCTCTTACCAATATTTAAAACTTTATTTATTGTAATACCATATCTATTAGTGCTTCTAGAAACTTCAGTTCCTTTGACTAATGTTGTAGCAAATATTTTTGCTAATTGCTTTTTAGAACTAATACCTAAGGCGGTTAATTCCTTTAGGTTTTGAGCAGATCTTTGGACATTATGCACATTGCCTTCCAAAATAGGGGATATATGAAGACGTTTTTAGAACTCTTTCTGTTAGATAGTATGATTGAGCTTGGATAGTACTAGAAGTAATATCCTTATAGTAACGTATGAACCGTTGCGTCCATAAACGTTATTGAACGTACCTGTTCCTATCATTGAAGCGTTCCGTTTGTCACCAATGAAATAATATTTCGTAAAGCAGGTTCAACTATCTGATATTATAATCGTCGGTTTTGCTGTACTTATCACCTGTCTTATTATTGGTAATAAGTATTTGCAACATGATATTTCCAGCATAGATTAATAGCCACGATAATTGTTGAGGAAAGCTTTAATTGATGTAGACAACTGCTTTACTTCAAAAGGAGAATGAGTTATAATGAAGACTTCACCTATATTATTAATGGCAATATAGTCGCCATCATTTAAGTTTCTAATAGTATAATATGTGTTTTCCCCAATCTCAAGTTCATTAATATCACCTATATCTATTAGCTTTAGTTCTTCTGGTGAAAGTTTATGCAAAAGCTTTTCTATAAAAGCTTTCTTCCCGTTTGAATGATTTGCATGTGTATTTTCTTTCAGCGTGGTAAGGCGAACTTTACACCAATCTAAATGTTTATATTTAGAATTAAAATAATAACCAATTATTGTACCAAACGAAATAAATAGCTGTACTTCTACATATTCTTGTTTCTTTTTATCCCAAATATAGATATCTGACAATGTTATCAACTCAGGATATTTGTAATTACTATAGTCATGGTATTCTCTATTGAGAACCAAACTATAGAACCCCTTTCCATAATGTTTATTCTTACATTTTCCGATAATATATTTGTTGTTTATTTGCTTTAGTAGAAAGTTCCATTTAGTTGGCAAGGTGCAAATCACATTTTTAAGAAAGTTGAAATCTTGCTCCTCCATTTTGTTTTTATCAAAAAAGCTAAACATCTTATTTCGTTTTTAATTTTACTCTTCCTTTGTTTATTATTGTACTTTTCCTGCTCAGTAAGAGTATATCTTTATGCGTCTTCTAAACTTGATACTTCTTCTAAAAATAATTCTGTTATAGATAGGAACAAAACAGGAGGAAATCATTCCTCTACTGTGACGTTCATCACAGCATTGAGAAGACGCTTTTCCTACATCACAACCCGACATCCACTGTAAGGTCCAGTACCTGCAGACGCTCAGCGTTATGTGTTATGTCGTAGCTATGCTGGCAATGTTATTCTCTTACTGAAAAGAATACATAAACTAAACATACCACTTTCAAAGGCAAATATACAACATTATTTTGTAAATGGATCTTAAGATCATGGGAAAAAGGGGAAAGACGAAGTGCTGTGCGCGTATGAATGTAACCATACCAGAATAATAAAAGGATCTTCTGATATATGGAATGATAAACTAAAGCTTTTATATCATAAGGCACACGGAGGGAGCAGAGGTAAAGGCAATGGCACGGAGTTGCAATGGCACAAAGAGTGACGGAGGTATAGCGTACAGATTCCTGATAACTATTGGGATAAACGCTTTGGACATAAAGTCGCTAATAAAATATGCAAACAACCTCCGTAGGTCTACGCACCGACAGTGCCTCCGTGACTACCACTGCTTTGTATAAATAATCCTCCGTACTCTCCTTTTCTCTGTGTGACACTTCATCAAAGTTATAAACTTAGCCGGCACACTTTTTCACTCCAAATATCTGTACCCCTAAAAACCACAATTTAGTTTCATTTTTAGTTGCTGTCATTTTTAACATTTCGCATAATAGCTTCATATTCAGAATATTAATGATTATAAAAGGGTGACAGAAGTGACAGCAAAATAGAAAACGGTATGTAATTGTCTTTTGTTCTTGGATGGAAAAGGATCACTGATAATTATAAGAAATAGTTGTTAATAATAAAACTATACAATATTGTTTCTTGTGAACGTATCCGCCTTTCTTTATAACACCGAACCATCACAAAATCACCTGAAGTATATTTACAAAAAGTTGAAGTAGTAAGTCTACAAATTCAGGAGATATGCAAAGGATTCAATCTTGTATTCCATTGTTTACCAACGTCTTACAAACTCCATTCAAGAAGGTGCCCTTTTATACCGCAAAAGGGCGTTTTTAACGCCTTAAAAGAGCATATTTTGGTTTGTTAAACGGCATCTTTTACTTTAATAAAGACCACCTACTAATCTTTATTTATGAATCTTTATTACAACACCACAAATGTCCTTCTTCTTTTAGACAACAGAGTACTGCCTTCTCTAAATTGTCATAAAATATCATGAGAACGTTTATTTTTCAATTTTCTTGTCACTTACATCGTAATTCTACAGGTCACAACACCTTAATAATAAGATATTTACACGAAATATTAAAAATGACAGCAACAAAAATAATAAAACTAAATTAGGTTATTAGAGTAACTATAGAAGTTCCATTCAAATACTAAAATGCAATCATGTACCATTTGCTTACTACAAGCTACATAAGACACCCAAGAAGACAAATTATCGTTGTCGAGACTTAATTCCTTATTACCTAACATTGAAGAATTCACTTACTAAAATTCTGTAATATCAATCGCTATCACTTCCTGTTTGATATATAATCTCATAGATTCTTTCTGAGATTATATCTTTTCCTCCCTCTGCAAGATCTGGACATGTAAATATTTTTACCATTATTTGTATAAATGATAAGAATAGAATAGGGATATATAGAAAGATTATAATCATTAATTCCACCTATATCAGCTATTTTTTTACTTCAACATACTTAGCTTTTAAACAATCATAAAAATAGATTCTATCCTTTTGAGTATATAAGTAGACTTTTATTCCATAAACGCTAAAATATAAAAATAAAAAAACTTATGCAACACACTAATAATACTAAAAAGAAAAAAAGACAACTAAATACAATATAAAGTATTGGAGAGGTTTTACTAATATTCATTAAGTAAAACATAAATGCTCCTAATGGCAAGAAACTTGCTATAGCTTGCAAAACAAGTAACTCTTTAGATATCTTATATTTTATATTCATAATCAATAATAGAGATGAACTCACGAAACAAATTTACCTCTTATAATTAATAGGATTAAACTTAAAGGTAACAGCCATTCCCCTGCCCATATTAGCAAATAAGACGGAGAAGGCTACAGGTAATTTTAGGTACTACACATGTTCAAGAATCAATTATCCGGACAGGATTTCCACCACCAAATAGATAAAGGATAGTTCGTACGTATTTCTCAGCCAATGGCTCTACCCCATGCTATATACTTATGATTGAATTCATGTACCTTAATATTAGTACAAGCCAGTTTCTCATCTAACTGCCTACAGTTAAACTCATACGCCAGATCCTTGGATATAGAGTCTTCCTCTACGAGGAGTTCTCCGTACGGAGGATTATCATCATGTAGCTGGATGATGTTGGTTAATTCGTCTGTAATGCAAAATGATGAACTCAAATTGTCACTAAGTCTGACCACCTTGTCGTAACCTACCCTTTCAAATATAACACCCTACTGTCCAAGTCTATAACTCATCAAGCTCACCACTTATCCTACGGTATTGTAGTGATAGATTACTACGTCACCATTAGGATAAGTCATCAACAACACACGGTATTCAAGAGTCGTAGCCTAAATCATCGAACTAAAAGTATATTTCAGAATAAATAAAGCTCTATAAGAGTTATGGTCCCTTTATCAACACATCCATATATCTCGCATCTACAGAAATGTAGGGATACTGTTTTCTAAACTTCTCAAAAGAATCTACCCATAATTTACTCTGTACTATTGCATTCGGAGTGTCTGCCGAATAGGTAATCATTTTAGAGTTATTCATTTGATTACTCAATTCACTGTAACCATCACTATATGGTTCTGCAAAAATATATAAGCTATCGTTAGGTACGATAAAGATATGAACTGTACCAATATTAGATAGTTTAAGATAATTCTTTTGAGGTGGAAGAATCCCATAATACGAATATGGTATGACAAAACATCCATTGTTCGTTTTCCAAACAGTTAAAGTTCTATCCCCTATTTTATAGAAATGTCTACTTTCGTAAAACAACATCAGGGATACTATGAGTATAATTAAAAATACTACATATTTTCTCATCTTATATAAAACATATTTAAAGAAAGACTTTGAAAGTCATAGATTCTTTTCCAAGTAAGTTCATACCCTTTTTGTAGAATCCTTTGCTTATAGTATTGTTCTTACCTGTAAACTTTATTGCCTCTGTTATCACCAGCCTATTCTACAAAATAGTAAACCATGGTATTTTTACTATGTATATCTTACTAATAGCTCTCTAATACCTCCAAGGCTTTACATGAAATAGTCCAACCTCGTCCTGCTCTACCAGCCTACACTCCCTGCATTATAATTATCAACGTCACACATATTTGTATAATAGGGTTTACCATCTCGGTCCCTTATAAGCGACACTCTATACATATATTAATAAGAACAATGATTGCCTTTATAAGATACGTTTCTTTCCATTTGCATTATGCATACATCATGACGTCTATGTGGCTTAAAGGTATCCTTGAATCAAAGAACTTTTGTCTTGTAAGATTAGGGACATCTTGCGGGACCATTCGTTGTACTATTCAATTCCAGCATAGAACAACCTTTGGAATCGTAGGTGTAATAATCATGTCCTATCTGCGTTGGAGCCGTTGGGCGATTACTGTCCTCATACTTATATGCAAGGTTATAAGACTTAGCAGTTGTCGTTGAGTCCACTTTCTGTTCCTTTGTCAGCGGTTCACTCATCCTTCCGAACGACATCACCCTGTCATACGATGCACGCTTTGCCTTACCATTTGCATGAATAAGGCGGTTCAATTCGCCATACTCATACGTATGCGAACTCCTTCCTCCCAGCTTCGCCTTGTTGAGTTTCGTCAGCGACGTTGGGTTGGCGGCATTCGTGATACCGAGGATATTGTCCACAGCATCATGACGATACCTGCTCTCCATGACAGTCTGACCATCCGCTGTAAGGTTCATCACCTGCAGACGTTCACACTGCTATCCTAAGTATAGACTTATCTATTCCTTTATTATACTTTGATAGACTGTATCTTTCCCGACTGTAAATGAGGACATTATATACCGACTCATTAGAGCCAATTTTTGCTGAACGTCCTTGCGAAAAAGCCCCAAAGCCTATAACTTCATTAGGCCAACTCAACTATACAGAATGGCGTGAAAGAAATGATAGAGTTGAATTCTTATACATTCAGTGGTTCCCTTCTCCTACAGATTGAATCTACCTTTTGACAACAAAGGTAATGAATCAACCTTGTTTCACAAAGGATTTTATATATTGTTTAAGTCTCTTGCTGTAAACGTAGATTACCTTCTATTATTTGAGGTGGTGTCTGAGGCTTAAAAGCCATTAAGATTGAAGGCTTTTCCTTAATAATATCATCTAATATATAGATATCATCGTCGATTAAACGAGATAAGCCTGTGAGAAATTCACAAATCTTATTGTGAACATTCAAACTATTTACAAACCGAACATCAATATCCATTTCTAATTGTTCTGTACTATTTAAGTACCATCTAATAACAGGTTTATTATATAAGAAAACAGTTATTATTTGATTATGAACACCATGTTCTATATAGTCTGCAAAATCTTTAATACTCTCTTCCATAGAGAGGAAAGGGGTTTTACAGATATAGTTGTAGATAGCTGTCATAGCACCTCTCTTAAGATGAAAAGCAATTATATCTCTTACATAATCATCATTAGTATAATATATATGTTTCTTTATTTGATACCAGTCCATCATAACCATCTTATTTGTTCTAAAATATCTGAATCTATCAGATTATCCTTCATGACTTATATTAAAGCCATCTCCAATAGCTTTATGATAAACAGCTCTTATTCCATTAGGCTCTATATCAAACATCTAATACATAGACGTCGTATGTTCCTGGGAATTCTCATAAAGAGAAGTTAGCTATATATTAATCACAAGACCGCAATATTTGTATAACAAGTAATATCATCCAATAAACAAAGATAAACAAATATTGGTAAATAAAAGTAGCTATCAGTAAGAATTAATAAGCCTAATAAAAAATCCTCTTTATTATCGATGCCACCAGTACTTTAGCTTGTAACACTATAAACACTCTGATAATAAAAATAAAAAAAGGAACATCCTTGCGGATATTCCCCTTATAACACTCAGTGATTCCGTTGGGGTTCGAACCCAAGACCCACAGCTTAGAAGGCTGTTGCTCTAATCCAACTGAGCTACGGAACCATCATGCGGGTGCAAAGGTACGGAATAAATTCGGTTCTGCCAAATTCCATTCCTTCAAATTTCATACCTATTAAACTATCTTGTCAAATTATTTATATTTCTGTAAAAACGTATCGGCTTGTGTATTACCAAGTTCCTTTGCTTTTTGAATATTCTTTATTCCAGACTCTTTCTGTTTACTTTCGCATTGTGCTATACCCAAGATAAGGTATGCATCAGTCTGAGATTCATCAAGTTGGATTGCTTGTTGAGCAGCACTCATTGCAGCATCAAGCTTATTTAAACGTAACAAAAGACTTCCTGCCTCCGTTGGGTATAATGCTTCTTTAGGGTCAAGTCGTGATGCAACGAGAATATCTTGTAGTGCCTGCTGCCACATACGTCCCTTCACCTCGCACTGTTCACGCATATAATAGAATGCTGCGCTAAGACGTCCTTGATTAAAATATTCATACGTATAATAATCTTGTACAGCCTTTCGATACTCCCCCATCTTCTCCAGTTGTTGTCCACGTGTATAGAAATATGGTGCAGAAGTAGACACGTATGGTGTATCACAAAGTTCGATACTCTTATTGAGTAAGTCGAGAATCTCCTGATCAGTACCTCCCAGATGTTGGCGACTCTGTGCCATTTCCAAATACAACTCTGGATTATTAAATTTCGTCTTAGTTAGTGCCTCAAAGTCTGTATAAGCCTTTGCATAATCACCCTTTGCATAAGTAATTTGTGCTTGCAAATGGCGATAAGCATCATTGGCTTTTGCAGATTGAGCCTTTTGGATTTCATCCAAAGCCTTATCAAGTGTCCACCCAATAGCTTTAGCTTTTTCCTCAAACTCAGGGATAAACGCATTACGATAAATAAGACGAGCAAAATTATAGTGAGCTTCATCCTTTGCAGTAACCTTTCCGATAGCAGTCTGCATTGTTTTATCAGCATTTGCGACCTCACCTTTAGCAATCTGTATGTTCGCTAACGCATAATATCCATCATTTGACTGTGGGAACTTAGTAATAAATTCGTTGACAATAGCCTCATGTATATTAGCAGGCTTCTCAGAAGAAAGCATCAAAGCAACAACAGCCTCTTCCAACGTGTTAGGTAAACCAATTCGTATATCACTCTGTCGAAGCGTTATATCGTTCTGTGAAAGACCCTTAAGAACAAAGTCCTTCGCATAGTTAGCATCCGTGGAACTCTGGGAGTCACCAGATTTATTGTACAAACCTATAACCTGTCCCTTTTTATCAAAGACCGGAACACCATTCATTTTATCTGTTGCAGATGAGCTTAAAATAGCATAGTTATACCTATCCATGAACTTTTCAACACTTGTCACATTGGCTTTCTCAGCATTTCCACTTTTAAGTATAGGAGTAAGCCAAACCTCGTCACCTGCAGAAACAGTTGTTGCTAAAGGTGCAGCAGCAGTCTTACCACTCACTTGAAACTTTGCTATATCATAGATTTCATTCGCACCAAGCAGACATTCCACGTCATGCTCCTGTCCCTTCGAATCTACAATAACAGCTTTATCAGCACCTATAAAAGGCTTCCATGGACTGACAGCAATACCATCAGTACTTATGCAAACACCATTAGAAGTTGCCAAAATACTGCCATCTGCCTTAAAAGTTGTCAATGTAAAGGCTGCATCTGCAGCTTTCTTCACAGCGGCAGGCTGTGCGAAAAGGCTTGTAGACACACCAAACACAAGTGAAATGGCCAAAATTAAAGTTCTTAGTTTCATGTTCATTCTTTCTTTCATTGTATGTTTTTAGTAAGGTGTTATTTTTTTTTCTTGCTTAATTCTAACAGTTCACGAGCATTCTGTAAAGCTGCATCAGAGATATCAGCTCCCGAAAGCATCTGTGCTATCTCTGTCACACGCTGCTCTTGTGTCAACTCACGCATGTGACTACGAGTACCTTCTGCTGTTTCTTCTTTCTCAACCTTATAATGTGAGCTACCCAAAGCAGCAATCTGTGGAAGATGAGTGATAGAAATAACCTGACGATTATTATCGCCCATTTCTTGCATGATGAGCGCCATCTTCTGTGCAATCTTACCACTAACACCAGTATCAATCTCATCAAAAATAATTGTTGGTAACTTCACTGCTCCACTTACCATTGCCTTTAACGACAACATCACACGAGCAATCTCACCACCGGAAGCCACCTGTGCTACTGGTTCCATAGCTGTACTTGTATTGGCAGAGAAAAGGAATTGAACCTTGTCTGCGCCATCTAATGATAGAGCCTTAGGCGACAAATCAACCTTAAACCTAACATTAGGAATACCGAGCGGTATAAGACGGCTCTTCATCTGTTCTTCAACAATCTTTATAGCTTTATGTCTTAGCCCTGTTAACTTCTCTGCTTGCTTTTCACAAGCTATAAGTTTTGCTTTAACATCTTGTTCAAGTAAATCCAGTTCTTCGTCGCTATTATCGATATTCTTAAGCTGTTCTGCAATATTATCACGAATCTCGATGAGCTCTTTCTCTGTAGAAACATGGAATTTCTGTTCAAGTGTATTCAGTAAGTCAAGCTGCTGATTGATACTATCCAAACGTGAAGGGTCAAAGTCGATATTCTCAACTTCACTACTAACCTCACCTGCAATATCCTTCAACTCTATATGTACTGATGACAGTCGTTGTACCAGTTCTTGTGCTTTAGGATACACCTTCTCTATATCGCCAAGACTATCCAGACTCTTTCCAAGCTTACTAATAACTCCACTATCATCATCATTCAGCAGATTATCAGCTTCATAGAAAGCTGTTTTGATATCTTCAGAATGTGAGAGAGTCTCACTCTCCTGCTCCAACTCTTCTTGCCTGCCTTCTACCAACCCTGCGTTATCCAATTCACTAAACTGAAAACGCATAAACTCTTCGTTTTCCTGTGCCTTTGAGATCTGTTCTTTCACACTTGACAGACGTTGTTCAGCCTCTTTGTATTGCTGAAACGCTGAACGATAAACAGCCAGTTCCTTACTGTCTTGAGCAATGATATCTATAACATTCAGTTGAAAATCATCCTTCTGTAACAATAAGTTTTGATGCTGTGAATGAACATCTATTAGCTGCTCACCCAATGCACGCATCATCTGCAACGACACTGGCGTATCATTAATAAAAGCACGAGACTTACCCGTAGCCGTTAGTTCACGACGAACAATTGTATCTTCTGGTTCGAAATCAATATCATGTTCTGCAAAGAAAGAATCAAAACCATAGTTAGAAAGGTCAAAATGTGCCTCAATAGTACATTTCTTCTCTCCTTGTTTAATTTGTTTGCTATCAGCTCGATTACCTAACAATAATCCGATAGCACCAAGGATAATACTCTTTCCTGCACCTGTTTCACCAGTAATAACCGAGAAACCAGAATGAAAGGCTATATCCAACTGGTCTATCAACGTATAGTTTTTTATATATAGATGTTTCAGCATATATTTATCAATAATACTAAGTGAAGTTAGAATATAGGACTATTTCATACTACAATAGAATTACTACTGTTTTATTTTGTCCCATGTAATGTTCTGACTGGCATTGATACCAAAGAGGATATCATAAACCGACTCCTTTTCTTTCTGTGTACCTTTCCCTTTGTATATATTAGCCAATTCGTCCTTTTTATAGTCTGTCCATATCTGTGGTAACATACTTATCGGGCGATTTTCATGTGCTTTCTTTAAGTCATTTTCCAATGCCATAGTTATGTTTGTACGTCCACGTTCAGCATTGTTAGCCATCTCGTCCAATCCTGTTCTGTAATAGTCATATTGTAACTGGCGAAATGGTTTCATTGCACCATCAAGATAGTCATTGATGATAGCAAACCGATTACGTGAATTATCAAAAGCTTTCCAACCCGTAAAGTTAAGATTCTGTGCATTATTCGTCAGAACCATACAACGCTGAAGAATATCTTCACCACCCATAGGAGCGAAAGAATCTAAATCTAATCCTATGATAAGATAAGCATAATAGGCTATCAGTGCTGTCAATTGATTATCTATATTCTCCTCATTAAACTCAATCTGATCGAATTGAGCAAAGGTGAAATTGAAATCACCATCCTGATTGTTATAGAGCGTAGAAGTGTAGGCTGCATTATAAACAGGGCGGTTCGCCTGAATTAAAGCCGTACAGGTGAAAAGGTTATTACCTGGGTCATACTTACTAACAGTAATATTAAAGTTACAGTTTATACGTTCCTTTCTTTGAAACTGATAATGAGTCCATTGACGAGTATTAATAAACTGTTCTAAAGTCTGTTGTAAATTCTCAAAGACAGAAGCATCCGTACCCTGAATCTGATTATGATTCACGGTCACTTTTGCATTCAACTCTTGTGCTGATAATTCTCTATTAGAGAATAGCAACAAGCTCATCAATAATATCACGAGCCACTTCTGTCTTTGGTTTCTTTGCATAACGCTTCTTACCTTCTTTGTTGATAATCGTTATTTGGTTATCATCTGCCTGAAAAGTCGTCCCTGGTATCCTCGTTGAATTTAATACGATGAAATCAGCATTCTTCTTTTCCAACTTTCTTTGAGCATTATTTTCTTCTTCATTCGTCTCCAGTGCGAATGCAACAATGCGTTGACTCTTTTCCTTCATACGCCCTATTGTCGCAGCAATATCCTGTGTTGGCTTCAGCTTTAAGACTAAGTCGTCACCTACACGCTTAATCTTTTCTTCTGCAATTGCCTCAGGTCGGAAATCAGCAACAGCTGCACAAAGTATCGCAGCATCGCAATCAGGGAATACTCCGACAGCAGCCTCAAACATTTCCTTGCAACTTTCAACATTTACTCGTTGGATACCATCAGAACACGTAAGGCTTACTGGTCCTGCTACAAGCACAACTTTTGCACCACGTCGGGCACATTCCTCAGCTAAAGCGAAGCCCATCTTACCAGACGAATAATTACCTATAAAACGTACTGGGTCAATCTTTTCATATGTAGGACCAGCTGTTATAAGAATTTTTTTATCTATTAGGTCATATAAAGTAGACTGTGACTCAGATGAAACAGAGAAGAATTTGTCTAATGCCTTAACGATATTCTCTGGCTCTTCCATCCTCCCTTTCCCTTCCAGACCACTGGCAAGAAAACCGCTACCTGGCTCTATTATATAATTACCAAAGCTACGCAGTGTCTCTATATTCTTCTGTGTAGAAGGATGCTTATACATATCTAAGTCCATTGCTGGCGCAATAAAGACAGGTGCTTTCATAGAGAGATAGGTAGTAATAAGCATATTGTCAGCTATTCCATTTGCCATTTTGCCTAACGTAGCAGCTGTGCAAGGTGCAATGACCATAGCATCTGCCCATAGCCCAAGGTCTACATGAGAATTCCACGTACCATCCTTCTGCGAGAAAAACTCACTTACGACAGGTTTATGTGTCAAGGCTGACAATGTGATAGGGGTAATAAATTCTTTACCAGCAGGGGTGATAACCACCTGTACCTCTGCCCCACTCTTTGTCAGCTCACGAATAATAAGACAACTCTTATAAGCCGCTATAGAACCTGTTATGCCTAAAACTATTTTCTTCCCCGTCAACATCACCTTATCTATTATTAAACTCTCTTAGTCGTATACGCGTCAAAACCTGCTTTGTGTTATAGGTGAAATCGCTTGCAAGCATCCAACTATAATAACCAGGATCTTTGTGTAACACCTCAGCTACATCCCAACCTTTGTATTTACCAAAGTTAAACACTTCATGTCGGCATGGTTTTCCTGCAGCATCCAATAGCTGATTACCATCTTTATCTGTCATATCACGCCATACCATACGACCAGCAAAGTCTACAAAATCATTCATTTTTGAGAACTCTGCAAGCTCATCCATGTCATTATTCAATGAACGCTCTGCTTCTTCTTGCTTACCAGGAGCATACATATCAAGCTCACCCTGTAGAACACGCCATGTGGCTTCAGTATCCTGATCAGCTCTATGCGCTTCGAAATCATCCTCCATTTTCCTGCCACAATAGAACTTATATGCTGCAGCAAGATTGCGGCGCTCCATCTTATGATAGATATTCTGTGCATCAATCAGGCGACACTTTGAGAAATCAAAATCAACACCCGCACGTAAGAATTCTTCTGCCAACATCGGAACATCAAATCGATTGGAATTAAAGCCAGCAAAATCACATCCTGCAAACTTCTCTGATAATTCCTTTGCCTTCTGCTTAAAGGTAGGCGCATTAGCCACATCCTCGTCCGAAATACCAGTTAACAACGTTACTTCTGTAGGTATAGGCTTACCTGGATTGATAAAGATATTCTCTCTTTCCTCCCTTCCATCAGGATAAACCTTGATGTAAGAGATTTGAATAATACGGTCGTTTACGAGGTCAAGCCCTGTTGTCTCCAAATCAAAGACTATCAATGGCTTTGTCAAATTCAGCTTCATACGTTTGTGTATAACCCTATATATAATTATAAAGGAGAATGGCTATATAGAGATACACAGCCATCCCCCCAAAATAAGATTTATTTTATTACTCTTTTAATCGCTTAATAGCATCGGCATAATCAGCATGAGAATGTCCTCATTCTCTGGCTGTTTGTCTGGTACAATAACACCAGCACGAGAGGGATCTGCCAACTGTATAATGACATCATCGCTCTCAATATTATTCAAAATATCGAGCATACTTGAACCCTTAAAGCCTATGCTCATAGGATTACCACCATATCCACAGGTGACACTCTCCTTTGCACTTGTTGCGAAATCAATATCTTCAGCATTCAACTCCATCAGACCAGCTGACACATGGAAGCGAATTTGCTGAGAAGAATCGCTCGCAAACGGCAACACACGACGCAAAGCACCAATCAAAGTCTTACGATCAATCGTGACTTGGTTAGGGTTGTCCTGAGGAATTACGCTATTATAATTAGGATACTTACCTTCTATCAAACGGCAAGAAAGATTACCTTCGGCAAAAGAAATCTCTGCTGAACGCTCATCAAAACGAATAATAACATCTCCACCATCCTTTGCCAACACATTCTTCAATAATGAAGCAGGCTTTTTAGGTAGGACGAATGAGGCTGGAGTATCACTCTTAATAGAGAAAATCTTATTCCTTACAAGTCTGTGTCCATCACTGGCTACAACAGCCAAAGCATCTTCCTTCAAATCAAAGTAAACACCATTCATAACTGGGCGAAGCTCATCTTGCGCTGTTGCAAAGAGTGAACGTGTCAGACTATCAGACAACATCTCAGCTTGAAGTGTGATCGTTGTTGCATTCTCAGACACTGATTGAGCCTTCGGATACTCATCTGCTCCAAGAATAGGGAAATTATATGAACCATTCTGATAGGTAACATATATCTTCATCTCATCCAAATTAACATCCAATGTTAGTGGTTGTTCTGGAAGTTCTTTCACAGCATCAAGAATCGTATGATTGTTCACTGCGAAATCACCTTCGCCCTCACAATTCTCAAGATTCAATGTCCCACGCATGACATTCTCACTGTCAGACGCTGTTATTGTAAGCTGTCCATCATGAACTTCAAACAAGAAACAATCCAAAATAGGCAGAGAGTTCTTACTATTTATTACTCGAGAGAGAGTCAACAACCGGCTGCTCAATGCAGTACTTGAAAGGTTAAATCTCATTAGTATGTATTTTAGTTAATATTCATATTATGTATATCCGAATTAAGACACCAGACTTCTCATCATAGTCGTCTTTCTTCTTCATCGTACAAAAATACAAAAAAGCGCCGTGAAAAACAAAAATTAAGTATAAAAGTTTCGGTTTTTAGAACTATTTTAGTAATTTCGCAAACAGAATAAAGTATTAAAATAACCAAAACAAGTAGATAAATGGATTTACAAGGAAAAGTAATCGCTGTCCTCCCTGCACGTGAAGGAACTTCTGCTCGAGGACCATGGAAGTCACAACAGTATGTCATCGAAACCCATGACCAGTATCCAAAAAAGATGGTCTTCGATGTTTTTGGCGCTGACAGAATTGAACAGTTTGCTATTAAAGCAGGTGAAGAACTCAATGTTAGCTTCGATATTGATGCACATGAATACAACGGTCGTTGGTTTAACAATATTCGTGCATGGAACATTCAACGTGTTGATGCTACGGCTGTAATGGCTGGTGCGCCTGTTGCTGCAGCTCCTGTCACTCCTCAGCCAGCTCCTGCTGCCCCACAGGCTACCCCATTCCCTCCTACACAGTCAGAGGAGAATTCTACAGACGACTTACCATTCTAATAGAATTACACGATTTTCCGATATAGATAAAGACAGGCTCTCTGATTTAGTAGAGTCTGTCTTTTTGTTTTAACAGATATTCTTATTACTAAAAATCTTAGCTTTATACCTTATTATATGGTGATACTATGAGTTGTAAACACAATGTCTATAAAAGCAAAACCTATTATCAAATTTATAGTACCTCAAATCCGCAACTAAGCCTTTCACCATCCTTATTGCATTTACACATCCTCTCATTACTGAATTTGCAGATAATTTGAATTTGAAACACCCACTTCTGCCTACAATATCCCCTTACCCCACAATGTGACTTGAGGCAATACGCAGTATTATTCCCAAAAATCCTGCATACCATCCATCCGTTTCTGTCTTTGAATCACAAGTCGGTATGCTTTACCCTTCCACTTCTCAACAAGGATAGAGTTCAATTCAAACTCAATGCCATTGATTTCCTCTGTTTTCCAGCCTTTGAGAGCAAAGGTGTCATTGTAGATCGAACTGCAGCGGTTAGCACGGATACAGAAGGACTTGCTGTGTTTTTCTATTTCCTCCACGATTTCCTTGGAGCATGCTCCACAATCAGTTCTGAAGCGATTGATAATGAGCCCATTCTGTTCAAATCTCTCAAAGAACCTCTTCTGCGTGTTCTTCTGATGGAAACGAACATTTGTGTTACCATTGCTATTCTCTATACCGACTATCAAATCGCCAATAACCGACACGCCAGGGCGATAAACAAAGAAATTCTTGTATGTAGGCTTTGCATCATACTTCTCTATCTCTATGATCTGATGGTCGAAATCAACATCATACATCTCACTCCTTTCAGTTGGCCAGATGCAAATATACAATTGAGCAATAAAGTATTGAGAGTGTCAGCCGTATTGAAATCGTAGGTCTTGCCCATATCTGATGTGTATGAAATGTTTTCTTGCGTCAACTCCTTTATCGCTCTGAGGATAGTATCAGAGCTACAAGTGCGAAGTGTCAGATGAAGCGAGAGGTGGTTCATCAAATGAGTAGTGACATCCTGGGGTACATGATCTGCCACAGAAGTAGATACTCATGAGAGAACGAATGATTTCGCTGTACTGATAACCGAACGATCTACACCTTAGGCCGAGGGTTGAGTCGATTACAGATGATAATGTGTGGAGTCAAATTGCTCCATGATTGAAAATAACACCCCAAAAGGAGTGAGTCTCTCAGATTTAATTTGTATCTTTGCCATGTCCATCGTCGGATTCTCTTGTTTTTTTGCAACACTAAGATAAGTGAAAACTCTGACATGGCAAAATCCTGAGCAACTTTTTGTTGCTCTGGTACTTAAAAAGTTTAATTTATAATAGTGTTGCGGAATTAAGAATGTTCATGTAAAACAAAGTACTTATGATATCTGTCTATTCCATCAAACCGCAGTTTCAACGGGTGTTAACGCCTATTTTAGAGTTGTTGCATCGTGCAAAAGTTACTGCCAACCAAATCACCTTGTGGGCTTGTGTCCTCTCACTTGTCATCGGCATTTTGTTTTGGTTTGCGGGCGATGTGGGTACATGGCTCTACCTTTGCCTGCCTGTGGGACTGCTGATACGTATGGCCCTGAATGCCTTAGACGGCATGATGGCTCGTCGTTACAATCAAATAACCCGAAAGGGAGAGCTGTTAAACGAAGTGGGTGATATCGTTTCGGACACCATTATTTATTTTCCGCTGTTGAAGTATCATCCCGAAAGTCTTTATTTTATTGTGGCTTTCATTGCCCTCAGCATTATTAATGAATACGCAGGAGTGATGGGAAAGGTGCTGTCGGCAGAACGACGGTATGATGGTCCGATGGGCAAGAGCGACCGTGCTTTCGTTCTCGGCCTCTACGGGGTGGTCTGTTTGTTTGGTATAAACCTTTCAGGATATTCCGTTTACATCTTTGGGGTTATCGATTTGTTGCTTGTACTCAGCACGTGGATTAGGATAAAGAAGACGTTAAAGTAACCAGGAATTCGCAAACGCCTGAGTAAACCGATGGTATTGATAAGCAGTGGAGTATGAAAAAGAAACCTTATCCAACGGTTGCGGTTTTTTCTGGCGGTGGTACACGTTATGCTTTGTATCTCGGCATGTATGCGGCGATGCAACATTATGGTGTAAAGCCCGACCTGCTGATTGCCGCTTGCGGTGGCAGTATCGCTGCCAACATCATCAACTCGTTTGCTACCGACGAGCAGCGAAAGGCCTTTATACAGTCGGAAGAGCTGTATCGCTTTGTGCAAAACACCCGAATGACACGTTTCAAAATGCTGTATAAGATAGGTGTCTATTGCCAGCGCAAGGTGCGAAACACATTCTATGCTCCTTATATAGAAAATATTTTCGATAAATTTATCGTAGACATGCCCACCGACATACGCCCGCTTTTGCCCTCGTTGGCTGTTCGACCAACCCTTCCCACCATCGTAGTAGGTGCCCGATTGTTGTTTGACAGGGCTGACATCGGTAAAGAAAGAAACGGAAGAAAACTTTATCGGAAGGTGCTTTTTACCGATGCCGAGACAGCTAGAAACATCGATTTGCCAGCTGTTAACTGCAATTTTAAAAGCTATGAGGATAGTGCCATCGACTCACAAGTTGAGCTGTTTCAAGATGTTCCCTTACCCATTGCCACCCGAATATCTGTTTCGGATATGTTCTACGTTCAGCCCGTGCATTACAAAGGTGCCTATTTTGCGGGCGGAATTATTGATTTGATGCCCATAGAACTGGCCGAACAACTTGGCGAAACAATTATCTTTGAGAAGAAAAAGGGGTTTGGCACCATCGACGAGGCACTTATTAGAGCCGTATTTGGATATAGTGGAAACCGCCGATTGCAAGAAGTGATGACGCATTCGGTGAACTATTGGGTAGACACGGCCGACATGAACCAGGCACTTTCGGGCCATTACATCGATCAATCTTCTGAAGCTCCAGGTAGAACTGAAACTGCCCAAAACCTATGCCCAGTTTGTAAAAGATATGAACTTTCAATGGCAATACGGATACGATAGGGTTGCCCAACATTTTAAAAACAAACAGGTATGAACATCTTTATTACGGGCGGAACATCGGGTATCGGCTTGGCCTTGGCGCGGTTTTATGCTGCCAAAGGCCATCGGGTAGGGGTGTGCGGACGAAATACGGCACGAATAGACAGGAGTGATGAGGTTAACAAACTGTTGCTTGCATACCAGCTGGATGTGTGTGATAAGGACGCATTAACCGTTGCCGTAGAAGTGTTTTGTGCCGATAAGGGGTTGGACATGATGATTGTTGCTGCTGGATATTACCGTAACGGCGTTACTGAAGAAGTGGATTTTGAGCAGACTTCACAAATGTTGAAGGTTAATATCGCGGGTGCATTGAATGCGATGGAAGTGGCACGAGAAGCAATGAATGCATCCGGCGGACATTTGGTAGTGATTGCTTCGGTGGCAGGATTGTTGCATTATCCGTGCGCAAGCGTATATGCCAAGTGCAAAAGAGCATTGATACAGATAGCCGATGCTTATCGCCGAAGTCTTGCCGACTATCAAATAACGGTTACAACACTTGTTCCGGGCTACATAGACACGCCACGATTGAGAGAGATATACCGTAATGACCTTTCCAAATGTCCATTCTGCATGCCCTTAAATCGGGCTGTTGAAACAATGACAAAGGCCATAGCGCAGCGCAAAGAACAGGTGGTGTTTCCGCCAAAAATGCGCCTTTCCATCGCTTTTCTTTCGCTTTTACCCACTTGTTTGTTATCGGCTTTTATGCACCGAAAGACATTATGGAGCATTCCCAAATAAACAACAAAACTGTATGGACGTGTAAGCGGCCCTTGCCAAACGGTTTGATGCGGCGTTGCGGTATAGATAACAAATGCTTGCAAGTAAGCAAATACATCGCCCTTGTTATTTGTTGGGGTGTATTCTATGCTGTTTATACTTTTGCTGCAAGCTATGCGGCATCGCTTAAAGAGGTGTCTTCGCTTTGCTTTTCGTTTGAAAAAGCCATACCGTTTGTACCTTTTGCCATCTATTTTTATAGCAGTAGTGTGGTGTTTTTTATATGGGTTTTCTTCCTCTGCAATACTTTTCGGCAGCTGTCGACATTAAGTAAACGCATCGTTTTTATAACCGTTTTATCGGGAATTTGTTTTATTATCTTTCCGTTAAAACAAAGTTTTGTACGTCCAGAAACAGCCCATATCTTGTTTTCTTTCATCAATACGTACGATACACCTTTTAATCAGGTCCCGTCTTTACATATAGGTTATGCCTGCATCTTTTGGAGTGGGGTGCGAAATAGCAGGTTCAGAAACTTACTGAGAATGTGGTTGGTGTTGTTAATGCTGTCTACCCTTTTGGTGTATCAGCACCATTTCATCGATATTACTACCGGTTTGATGGCAGGTTTTCTGACGTTATGGATGTTTCCTTACCGTAAAAAGCGCAACCAACAAATAGCAACGGTTTACTTTTTTGTTGCCGCTGTGGGGTTGACGGCGTTATTGTTTGCCATCGAACATTCGGTTTTAGGAAGTATTTTTTTATTGTGGGGCATACTCGTCTTGCTTTTATTGGGCCGTGCTTATTATCGCTCTAATCGACATTTTCTTAAAGACGACCACGGTTGCATCGGTTTTTTGCGTTATATTTTCTATTTTCCCTATATCGCAGTGTATCGCATATTGTGGTTGTTTTCTCGTCAGGCACCTGTAGAAATTGCACCCAACATCTTCGTTGGAGGCTTGCTTTCATGCCGTTCTGCTCGGAAATTCGCCATGTTGGGAGAGGTTTCGGTGTTCGACCTTTCAGCCGAATTACCCGAAAACGCCTACTTTCGCACATCGGCAGATTACCATTGCTTTCCGCTTTTGGATATTGCCACTATCCCTAAAGCCTGTGAGGAGCGTATTGTAAATACAGTTTTAGAGAAGATGAAAGCCGAAGATGTGCCTCGAAAGCTATATATTCATTGTGCAATGGGCCGTTTTCGGAGTCACCGAATAGGTGAAATGGTGCAGTTAATGATAAGTAAAAATTTAACCAAAGATAAAAATGGAAACAGGAACATTTAAGAGTTTTGACAACGCAGATATTTTTTATAGGGTGTGGAATTACAACCCTTCGCAGAAAACCATTGTGATATTGCATCGCGGGCACGAACATTCGGGACGTTTGCAAGCCTTTGCCGAGAACGAGCAATTTGTGCATTTCAACATCTTTGGCTTTGATATGCGTGGACTGGGGCATACTTCGCAATCCGTTTCGCCCCATTTTATGGACTATGTACGCGACTTGGATGCTTTCGTAAAATACCTCTATGAGCAGTATGGAATTGTTGAGAGAGACATCTTTGTGGTGGCTAACAGCATTGCAGGTGTAATTGTTTCGGCGTGGTGTCACGACTTTGCGCCCCGTATTGCTGGTATGGCACTTCTTGCTCCTGCGTTTACCATTAAGTTATATGTGCCTTTTGCAAAGACGGGAATTGCGTTGGCAGCGCGGCTCTTCAAACACCTAACAGTGCCCAGTTATGTAAAATCGAAGGTGTTGACACATGATGTGGAACAGCAAAAGGCGTACGACACCGACCCGCTAATTACTAGAGAAATTGATGCGCACTATCTCTTGGATTTGCTGAAAGCAGGAAAGCGTATAGTAGAAGATGCTGCTGCCATAACCATACCGACGCTATTGCTCTCTGCCGGTAAAGATTACGTGGTGAAAGACGATATGCAAAAGCGGTTTTTTGTTGACATCAGCTCCACCCAAAAGCGGTTTGTCAAGCTTAAAGGGTTTTATCACGGGCTATTGTTTGAAACGCAACGTGAGCAGGTTTACAATCCTATTGCTGAGTTTATTAACCGCTGTTTCTCACTCGAACAACCGCCGGCGACCTGTATGCCTGATAAATTTACAGTTGACGAGTATAACAAAATGACTTTGAATATGCTTCCCCGAATTGAACGTTGGGGCTTTCGGATGCAGAAATGGATGCTCCATCACTTGGGATTTCTTAGTAAAGGAATGCGTGTGGGACTAAAATATGGTTTTGATTCGGGTATGTCTCTGGATTATGTTTATCGCAACCAAGCACAGGGATGCGGACCAATTGGGCGATGGATAGACAAAGGCTATCTTAACGCCATTGGTTGGCGAGGAGTAAGAATACGACGAGAGCATCTCATCGCAACCGTAGAAGAGCGTATTGAAACGCTTAAACAGCGCAATGAACCCGTGAAAATACTCGATATTGCCGGTGGGACGGGTAATTATTTGTTCGACATCAAACGCAAGTTTCCGGAAATAGAAGTGGTTATAAACGACTTTTCGGAAGCAAATATTGCTTTCGGCGAGGCACAGATACAACAGCAAGGACTTCAAAATATACGGTTTACTCGTCTTGATTGTTTTAATAAAGACTCATATCGACAGCTGAATTTTGAACCTAATATTGTTATTATTTCTGGTATATTTGAGCTGTTTGGTGATAACGAGCTTGTTTGTAAGGCCATCTCTGGTGCTTTATCCGCACTACAACCGGGCGGCTTTTTGGTCTATACTGGTCAGCCTTGGCACCCTCAGTTAAAAATGATTGCTTTCGTATTAAACAACCATCAAGAGCGTGATTGGATTATGCGGCGGCGTTCGCAACGCGAACTAGACAGTCTTTTCGCCTTTTATGGCTTAACCAAATATGGCATGAAACTCGATAACTTCGGTATCTTTACCGTTAGTTATGGAACGAAATAAGTTGCAAACGGGCTTTTTCTTCAGCCGCAGACAAATTTGTTGGGGGCGTTGTTATCAAAGTAAGACGTGTTGATGGCGATGTTTCGGCGTGTCAAAGTCATTTTCCAATTACCCGTCGCCCTACCATTTTGTAGGATAAGGGGAAAGAAAACACCGTTAGTAAATGCTTTGCTGTTGTGAGAAGCTTGCAAAACATCGCCGCGATACTTGTAGGCAATGATGTATTCGTCGTAAGCAGACAGAAAGATAAATCTTTCTTTCTCTTTGATGTCGATTGAAGAAGATTCGTGCAGCAGATAAGTTTTATCGTTGAAAACGACCTTTTAAAACTCTTTTTCAATAATTTTAACGCCCAATCGCGCCTCTTTCACTGACAATCCCGATCACCAACAGAAGTCGTCTAACGTTGCTGGGGCATGACTTCTAAAGTAATTGCGTGCCAAAATGCTCAACGCCTCGTCTTTTGTGGGTAAGGGTATAGGGGCTACTCGCTCGTCTAAGAGCATGTAGGTATGTGCGTTTCCCACTTCAGGGCCGCTGCAAATGAGTGCCTCGCATTCGGCATTCTCCAAAAAAGGTTCATAAAAACAGTGTCCGAAGGTAAACCTTTTTCAGCCATTCGTTCTGTAATTTGCTGTTTGGCAAGGCTCTTTCCGCCGCTCAACATGTCATAGATATGCTGGTTCGCGGTGTCGTACATCTACTCGGAGAGGGACACTCTTTTATTGCACTTCGTTTTGGAACTTGCATCTCTGAGCCAAGCTCAGGGAGGTGAACACTATATAAAGAAGTTTGACGCATGGCATCATCTTGTCGTCATGCTTTATGCAGTAATGATGCGTTTAGACTCTCCGCGTGAGATAAAGGCCTCTCTCTTTGCTAATGTTAATCGCTTTAATCATCTTGGTTTAAAGCATTTTCCTTATCGAAGTACCTTGTTAGATGCAAACAAACGTCGAGATTCCGAGATATTCGGTTCAATCTATATGAACTTATATGAGAAATACCGCCATGAGCTTTACTCGGACAGCCGAAATTGTGGACAGCCTAAATGGCTGAAGAATCTAAAGATAATAGATTCTACGACAATAAGTCTATTTTCTAACTTGGTCTTTAAAGGTGTAGGACGTAACCCCAAAACTGGTAAGAAAAAGGGTGGAATAAAAGTACATACAGAGATATTTGCCAATGAGAATGTTCCAAGCGATATCAAGTTCACATCCGCAGCCAGTCATGACCAATTTGCACTTATTCCAGAACGATACGCCAATGAGGAACTGATTGCTTTTGACAGGGCCTATATCAACTATGAAAAGTTCTCAGAACTCACGCAAAGAGGCGTTATATATGTAACTAAGATGAAAAGTAATCTTAGCTTTGAAAGAATTGCTGATACAGATTATGAGATGACAACAGATTATGGAGCTGTACGTGTAGAAACCATTATCTTTCATAAGCATACAAAGGAAAAAGATATCTACCATAAAGCAAGAAAAATTACATATCAGGATAAGACTAAGAAAGGGAAAATCAGATTAATATCTCTGCTGACCAATGATTCTCAGATGTCGGCAGAAGATATTATAGCTATCTATAAGAAACGATGGCAAATAGAAACCTTATTTAAGCAAATAAAACAGAATTTCCCTCTAAGATACTTCTATGGAGAGAGTGCGAATGCTATAAAAATACAAATATGGATTACGCTTATAGCCAATCTGCTTATAACACTAGTGAAGGACAAAATAAAGAGACCTTGGAGTTTCTCAGGCTTGGCAACAATGATAAGAATTCCACTTATGAGTTATGTCTCAATACAAAGATTCTTTGAGCAGCCACATAGAGACTGGGATAGATTGATTACCCAGGTAAAAGCCCCACCAGAAGAGTTGTCATTATTCTAGGGGGGCTTGGAATTTGAAATTAGAACTAATCATGTGCATTTCAGCAGGATTGAGAGAGAGTATTGCAGCATGTAGAGGTTTTATCGGACAGCAATATTACTTTTTTGAAGCTTATAAGACTATATTAATGTAAACATTATTGCGAGCAATTGATAACCTATTGCAAGCTAATTTGCACTCAGCACCATTTGTGTTTACTATCAGCACAACACGTGCTGGGCACAAACACGATATGTGCTAAATAATAATCCCAAATCGGTTATCAAACCACAATATGTATAATTCTTATTACTATGGTATTGTTTCCTAACATCTTTTATTTTCTTATCGGCATCTTGTCTGTCTTTATAACTTGACGTAGCCCACTACGCCTGCATTACAAAGTCAAACAATCTACTCGATAATAAAACAAAATATGTTTAGGATCTAATGAGCGATTTGGGATAATACATCAGAAAAAGATGAGAGGGAAAGGGCATTATAATCATCATATAATAAGAGATTAATGACTAACTGATACAAAAAGCGGTATCATCTCTCACCCATCATAAACCATAATCAACGAAAAATCGAGGGTGTGTCAAAATGTACACATCCTCTTTTTTATGCACAAAGCCCCGACTTTCTCAAGCCAGGGCTTTGCTATTTCCTAAAGTTTTTGTACCTTTAGGCATACAAAAAATCTCATTATGACAAAGGTACACTTTCGTTCTTACATACACAAGAAAATGATTCTTTTTCCTCAAAGAATCGATAAGGATATCGCAGAAGATGACCCTGTTCGTCTTTTAGATGCCTTGGTGGATAATCTTATGTTGGATAATGTCTACAAGCTTTATAAGCCCAGTGGTCGCAAGCCTTATCATCCACAAATGATGCTCAAGGTGATTCTTTACGCCTACATGAATAATATCTATTCCTGCCGTCGTATAGAGTCGCTCCTCAAGCGTGACATTCATTTCATCTATCTGGCAGGATATGAACAGCCTGATTTATTACCATCAATCGTTTTCGTAATCGTGTGAAAAAGGAAATCAACAATATCTTCACACAGGTTGTATTAATACTTGCAGCCAAAGGTTTGATAAGTCTTGACGTTGAATATATTGACGGCACAAAGATAGAATCGAAAGCCAACAAGTATACCTTCGTTTGGAAGAGAACCGTGGAAAAGAACCGCGCCAAGTTGCAGGAACAAATACGCACACTCTTGCTTCAGGTTGATGATGTCATAGCGCAGGACAATGCCGCTAAAACTGAAGGTGTCGAGTTTACTGCAGCTCTGCTCGATGAGATATCCGAGGAATTGAACAAGTCTTTGGAATCAGCCCCTGAGCCTAAGACAAAAGAAGAGAAGCAGGCTGTTAGAACCAAGAAGAAACAGCTTAAAGAGCTTGAGAAGAAACGTAATAAACTCCAGGAGTATGACCAACAACTTGAGGTTATGGGAGAGAGAGAAACTCCTACAGCAAGACCGACCCTGATGCCACGTTTATGCACATGAAGGAGGATGCTATGCGGAACGGACAGACTAAGCCTGGATATAATCTGCAGATAGCAACTGAGAACCAGTTTATCACCAACTTTGCACTCTATGCTAACCGTACAGACACGCTCACACTTTCTTCTTTCTTGGAGTCTTTCAAATCACGCTATCATCGTTATGCCAAGACAGTCGTAGCCGATTCAGGGTATGGCTCCGAGGAGAACTATCTGTTCATGGATGTACATAATATGGAAGCCTATGTGAAGTATAACTACTTCCATAAAGAGCAGCGTCCACGCTACACACCTAACCCATTCAGTCCCGCAAGCCTTTATTATAATAAGGAACAGGATTTCTACGTCTGCCCTATGGGACAGCATATGAAGCGTATAGGCATGAAGCGTTCCCTAACCTCTAATGGATTCGTTACTTACAGCGTACGTTATCAGGCAGAACGCTGTGATGGTTGTCCGTTGAGAGGCTCATGTTTTAAGGCAAGAGGGAACAGAATTATAGAAGTAAACCACCAACTACAGCACTATAAACAAAAGGCACGGGAACTACTGACCTCGAAAGAAGGCATCAAGCATCGAGGACGAAGGTGCATAGAACCTGAAGCTGTTTTTGGACAAACAAAATATAATAAAGCCTATAAGAGGTTTAGGCATTTTGGAAAAGACAAGGTCAATATGGACTTTGCCTTCTTTGCTATAGCCTTTAACATAGGAAAAATGTGTAGAAAAACCAATCTCAAGGAACTAAAAGCCGTTATGGAGGTACTTTTTGTAACCTTCAGATACTCTATACAAGTTTATATAGGCTATTTAAAGCCCAATAAATCATTTTATATGAAATTAGCAGCATAGCTGCAGTAAATAACGAATTATATGGTAGACAAGGTGAAGGAAGAATAAAGAGGATGTATCAATTTTGACACACCCTCGATTCATATACTTATTTAATAAGTCTGTGGCCTATTAAACAGCTGCTGCAATCCACTCATATACAAAGCTGCAAACACCGAAGAGGAGAATTCCTGCCATGCAAACAGCCAATGCAAACTTAGTGTTACAGTCACTCTTGAAGGTTGGCAATGGATTGTCTGTACGAACAATATACATAGCCTTTACAATCTTAAGATAGTAGTAGAGTGAGATAACAGTGTTGAGCAATGCGATGAATACAACTCCGTAAGCCCATGCTCCCATTGTGGTGTTGATGTCAGCACCATTAACGCCTGACATGAAGATGAAGAACTTAGAGAACATACCTGCAAACGGAGGGATACCACCGAGAGAGAACATCGCTAAGGTCATCAAGAAACTCAGACGTGGGTTGGTTTGATAAAATCCATTGTAGTCACTAATGTTGGTTTTGCCACCGTTGTTCTGCTCTACAACTGATATGATGGTGAAGACTGCCATGTTGGCAACAACATAAATCAAAACGTAGTAGCTAAGAGCAGTAACAGAGTTTGCCCAGTTATTACCAACAGCTGCCAACATGATATAACCAGCCTGTGAGATAGAACTGAATGCCATGAAACGCTTCAACTCATTCTGACGTACAGCAAAGAGGTTGGCAATAGTAATTGAAAGAACAACTACAATCATTAGCAACACGTGCCAGTACTCCATCATACTACCAAATACATGGAAGAGAATACTCAACAATGTGAAGGCTGCAGCACCCTTTGAGATTACGCTTAAATAACCAGTAACTGTTGTTGGCGCACCTTGATAGGTATCTGCCGTCCAGAAGTGGAATGGAACAAGAGAAATCTTGAAGCCAAGACCACTGAAGAAGAATACAAGACCTATGACTGTCAATGGAGTCGCCTGCATCTTTACAGCAATATCATCGAAGTAAAGAGTACCAAACTGACCATAAAGGAAACTGATACCATAGAGCATTACGCCACTTGAAAATGTTGCTGTCAAAATAAACTTGGCTGCTGCTTCAGCAGAGTTCTTACGATACATATCGAAAGCAACGGCACATGCCAATGGTACAGACGCCATTTCGAGCCCAAGGAAGAACATTACGAAATTGCCTGCACTCATCATCGCAAACATACCAAGCAATGTTGAAACGATGAGCATATAGAACTCAGCTTCCTTACCAGTCTTTGCAGCCCAGGTACGACTCTGTACTACAACGATAAAGGTACCCATAGAAAGGATGGCCTTCATAACATCGACAGCAGAACTTGTTACATACATACCACCGAACAGATGTTGTGTATCCATAGGATAGAGACACACAAATGTGTTCAGAAGCAAGAGTATAGAAGCCAGCGGATTGAACCACTTGCGTTCTTCAGTCTTTGCCGTTGCAAAGTCAGCAACGAACAAAACAATCAGGATGGCAACAAGACTTGCCTCCGGAATCATCTTAAAGAAATCACTATAATTCATTTCGCCAGTTTATTAAAGATTACCCAAATTTGGTATATACGTGATAATGTGCTCAAAGATAGGATGAACCGCATCCATAATCATATTCTCAAAGAAGAGCGGGCATAGTCCTAAACCTGCAACACAGAAGATTAGACAGCCAATCGCAAAGCGCTCGTCCCACGTAGCATCATGCAATTCATAGAACTTCTTATTAGGAATTTTCTGGAAGAGTATCTTTCCTACAACACGCAAGATGTACACCGCAGTGATAACAATCGCTGTACAAGCGATGATTGTGGCCACTCTGTGGAACATACCTGCATTCTCGAACGAACCTACGAAGATTGTCATCTCTGCTACGAAACCAGAGAAACCTGGCAAACCAAGGTTAGCAAGACCTGCGACTACATAAGATACAGCCAAGAATGGGATAACCTTCATCAAACCACCAAGGTAACGTACGTCACGTGTTCCTGCACGGTGATAAATCATACCGATACATGCAAAGAACAAAGCTGTCATCAAACCGTGTGAAAGCATCTGAAGAATTGCACCTGTGATAGCTGTCTGTGTGGTCATAACCAAAGCAAAGAGTACCATACCACAGTGTGAAACTGATGAATAAGCATTGATATACTTCAAGTCGGTCTGTACACAAGCTGAAAGTGCACCATATACAACAGAGATAGTTGTCAACACGAGGAATACTGGTGCCCACATCTCCAAAGCATCTGGCATAAGGAACATTGCAATGCGCAAACAACCATAACCACCGAGCTTCATCAATACACCAGCGTGGAGCATTGATACCGCTGTAGGCGCTGAAGCATGACCATCAGGAGACCATGTATGGAATGGGAATAACGCACCAAGTACACCGAAGCCAATGAATACCAATGGAAAGAAGATGTTCTGTATGTTCTTAGGCATAGCATGCATACGTGCTAATTCTGTGACATCCATTGTGGTAGCACCACTGAAATAGTAGATACCAAGAATACCAAGTACTAAGAGAGCAGAACCACCCATCAACATCAAGGTAAGCTTCATTGCTGAGTACTCCTTTGGACCAGTTCCCCACACACCGATGAGGAGGTACATTGGAATCAGCGCAACCTCATAGAACATGAACATCGTGAACATATCCGTAGAGATAAAGAAGCCAAATACACCTGAAGATAAGAGTACGAACCAAAGGAAATACTCCTTCTTCATAGGCTCAAGCTGCCAACTGGCAAAAGTACCAGTGAAGACGATGATCGCAGAAAGCAGAATCATCACGACAGAGATACCATCTACACCTACCGAGAAAGCAATATTCAAAGGCTTGAACCACATCACAGAATTTGTTAACAGCATCGCATCATGATTACCTGCGTTGCGTTGCTGAACGAAATAAACGGTCAGCCAGATTGCACCTATCAAAAGTGCTGTAGCGCCAGCTACCATCACACCGCGTACCTGATTATCATTCTTGGCTACCCATAAGCCTAAGAGCATCAGGACGGGGATAATTACAAATACAGTTAATATCCAACTCATTTCTTTAAATCAAGCAAAGTAATACTAATGTTAATGCTACTGTACCAGTGATGAACCATACGGCATACTGACGAACGTCGCCACTCTGCCATGAACGAATAGACTCACCAGCCTCCTGTGTACCCCAAGCCATGAAATTGAAGGTGCCATCAATAACGTGACGATCAAACCATGCGATTGGAATAGAGAAGCAACGGAACACAATCTTATGTGTAAAGAATTGCCAAGCATTATCAATATAGAATCTATTGAGAGCTGCTTTATGTAAACGTGGGAAGGTGCGCTGTAACGCATCTGCAACAGGTTGCTTCTTACCAGCATACATCCAAGTTGCAAGAGCGAAACCGATAAGTGCGGCAAAGATACTGGTTGCAGCGATGCTCCTGTCAATATGGATATCATAGCTGAGACCATTAGCACTCACAAAGTGGCCAAATGGAATCCAACCTGCAGTGATAGAGATAATTGCAAGGAATACCAATGGACCCCACATTACGAAAGGTACTTCCTGTGGACGACGACGGTTCTCTGGGTCCTGCTCGTAGTAAGACTCACCCCAGAAGATTACGTAGTAGAGACGGAACATATAGAATGCTGTCATACCAGCTACAAGTGTCATTATCCACTTTAAAGCCTGTCCTTCTACACCAGGAAGTGCATTACATGCTGAGATGATCTCATCCTTAGAGAAGAAACCAGCAAATGGTGGAAAACCAGCAATTGCCAAGCAACCAATAAGGAAGCAGATGTTAGTTATTGGCATGTATTTATGCAAACCACCCATATACTCCTTGAAGTTGCTACCAATGATAACAATGATAGCACCAGAGCAAAGGAAGAGCAGAGCCTTAAACATTGCATGAGTGAAGAGGTGGAACATTGCTGCCATATAGCCAAGACCTCCGTGGTGGAGATATTCTGCACTATTAAAAGAACCATGCTTACTGTCATAGAAGCAAACACCAAGTGCAACAAGCATGTAGGCAATCTGTGATATGGTTGAGAATGCCAAACCACGCTTAATGTCGCGCTGAGCACAAGCTACTGCTGCTGCATAGAAGGCAGTAAATGCTGCTATCCAAGCAATCCAATGGAGTTGCTCCTGTGCACCAAACTGCACATAGATTGGTAACAATGATGCAACCTGAAATACACCAGCAACAACCATCGTAGCTGCGTGAATCAAAGCAGATACAGGTGTTGGACCTTCCATAGCATCTGGCAACCAGATATGTAATGGGAACATTGCAGACTTACCTGCACCACCAATGAACATCAAGAAGAGCGCAGTAGGAAGTACCCAAGTTAAATGTGGATTCTTGGCTAAGCTATTCAAAGTCTCAGTAAGTCCAGGATTAACGCTAAGATCGTAATTAAATGTTCCTACATAGAAGCTGAAGAACAATATACCAATTAGGAAGAATAAGTCTGCAAATCGTGTAACAATGAATGCCTTCTTACTGGCATGTACTGCAGTATGCTTTGGATAATAGAATCCAATCAACAGATATGAACATACACCTACCAACTCCCAGAAGAGATACATCTGAAAGATATTGGTTGCTACGACAAGGCCAAGCATTGACATCGTAAAGAGTGACAGGTAAGCATAGAAACGCTGGAAGCCGTGCTCATACTCTTCGAACTTATAGTTCTCATCACGCTCAGCCATATAACCGAATGAATAGATGTGAACCATCAAGCTGACAGTAGTAATGACGATTAACATCATTACACTAATTGGAGAAAGACGGAAACCAATATTAAATGTAAGAAGGTCAGTAAACTTCAACCATGTTAAGTTGAAGACTGTTACAGTTGGGTATGCCCCATTAGCCAAGCGACCATCAGTTACATTGAATGTCTCGCCCATTGCTGTATATTCACCAGTATAAAAGAAATAATGGTAAGCAGTGTAAAGGCTAAGAACAAATAATGTTCCTAACATACAGGTTCCAATGATACCAGCAACCTTGCGAGGCATCTTCATTCCGAACAATCCGAGTACAATAGCACTCAAGAACGGGAGAAGAAGTATCAAAAATGCGTAATCAAACATATTTGTTTTCTTTTTATAATTTCATATTTTCAATACTGTTCACCTGATCGCTGTGGAATAGACGGTAAACATTAATGATAATAGCGAGCGCAACAGCTGACTCAGCCGCACTTACACCGATAGAGAAGAGCGTAAAGAACATACCCTCATAACCATCAGGGAAAAGTAGACGATTAAATGCAGCAAAGTTGATATCTACACTATTGAGAACTAACTCTACGGAGATAAGCATTGCAACAAGGTTGCGACGAGTTACGAAACCAAATACTCCGATAAAGAACAAGAGTCCACTAAGGACAAGAAATATCCTACAGGTATCATTTGCTTTCCTCCTTCTTTTTGATATTCAAAATAACTAATCCACCGATGATGCAAGCTAAAAGGAATAAAGAAATGAACTCGAATGGGAGAACATATCCATATTTCTTAGCTGTCATTAAGTTATAACCAATAGTTTTCATTGTAATCTCGTTTGCAAAAGCACTTCCGTCTACAGCTGTGTAACGCAAGACTTCATTCTTTAACAAAACTAAGATTACTGTGCCGAAACCTACTAAAGCAATAATAGCAGCAAGGAAAGTACGCTTTCCTAACCAACGCTCAGATAATCCTTGTAATGTACGCTTACTTACTAACTGAATAGCAAAAATGTACATCATAGTGATACCACCAGCATAGATGCTGATCTGAGTAGCTCCAAGGAACGTATAATCAAGCAGGAAATAGAGACCTGCAACGCCAAAGAGAACAAACAACAATGCTGTTGCTGCTCGCATGATGCGCTTCGTCGATACACAGAATACGGCTGAAGCCAGTATAATAACGGCGAGTACCGCAAACATAATTAATCTTGCCATATCTCTAAACCTTTATTTCTTTTTAGTATTGAACGTTCCAACCTTCCAGTCAGCACCTCCATCGATAAGGTCAGGTAGTGAACCACCTTTATATACTTCCTTATCAAGGTGTAATACCAACTTAGAACGATCGAAAACAGAATTCTCGAAATCATTCGTAAACTCGATTGCATCAAAGTTGCAAGCATTAACACACAACTCACAGAACATACAATCGCCTAAGTCATACTCATAATCAAGAAGTTGTTTCTTCTTCTTACCTGTCTCTGGATTGGTAACCATCTCAGATAGTATCTTAATAGTACCATTAGGACAGGCCTTCTCACACATAGTACAAGCAGTGCATTTATACACTCCTTCTTCATCACGCTTGAATACTAAACGTCCGCGATGGCGCTTAGCTACGTGAAGAGTCGTCTTGCGGTTCTCAGGATATTGCTCGGTAGACTTTGGTGTGAAGTATTCCTTCATGGTCACCTTCATACCTGTAGCAAGAGTCTTGAGTGCACTCCCGACTTCACCAAAATATGATTGTTTTTTATCTTCCATTCTCTTTAACCATTACTTAGTGAATGTCCAACCAAATGCTACACACACTGTCATTAATACGAGGATAATCAGTGATAGCGGCAAAAGATACTTCCACTCTAATTTAAGAATCTGATCGACACGAAGACGTGGGAACGTCCACTTTATCCACATCAATAAGAATACTACTACGAATGTCTTATCTAAGAACCAAACAATACCAGGAATGCAATTCATAACAGCATCAAAGCCATCCAAGCCAATGTTCAAAGGAGCCCAACCACCTAAGAACACTGTAGATGCAATACCTGATACAACAAAAAGATTAAGGTACTCAGCCAAGTAGTAGAAACCAAATCCCATACCACTATACTCTGTATGGTAACCTGCTGTCAACTCACTCTCAGCCTCTGCCAAGTCAAATGGACCACGATTAGCCTCCGCATTACCCGCAATACAGAATACAAGGAAAGCCAAGATAGCTGGGATATGTCCTTGTACTATCAACCACTGCCAAGGACCAGTCTGAGCTTCGACTATACCTGAAATCTGCATTGTTTGTGTTAGGATAACAGCAGAGATTAAACATACACCTAATGACAATTCGTATGAAATCATCTGTACTGCTCCACGCATAGCAGAGAGGACTGAATATTTATTATTACTACCCCATCCAGCAATGAATACTCCAACAACACCAATAGAACTAATGGCGGTCACCAGGAAAATACCAACATTGAAATCAAGGATATGGGCACCCTTATTCCAAGGAAGGAAAGAGAATGTACCGACAGATGCGATAATAACCAAGAAAGGTGCCAAATAATAAAGTAGCTTATCCGCTTTATCTACAGCAAAGATTTCCTTAATCAACATCTTCAACACATCGGCTAAGACCTGTAAAGTTCCCCACCATCCTACTCTGACAGGGCCAATACGGCACTGGAAGTAGGCGCAGACCTTACGCTCCATAAAGATAAGCACTATTGCAAGTAAAGCATAAGCAAGAAGTATTGCCAATCCCACCACAACGCACTCAATCAGAACGGCCCAAAAATTACTTAGTCCACAAGTGACACGAAGCAATTCATCGAACCATTTTGTAACTATACTAAAATCGAACATAGTATGAATTTAATTCTTAATTGATTACTTTATTGATAACCATGTTAGCGGTCAATATCAGGGATAACGAAGTCAAGCGCAGCACCAGTAGTCACCAAGTCGGCAATCTTCTGACCACGTAACATCTTATCCATGGCGCCAACAAGTGTCAGACCCATTGGGCGGAATTTCAAACGATATGCTGTCTTGTCACCACGTGAATCCAGATAAGCACCAAACTCACCACTTGCACCCTCAACAGAGAAGTACCACTGTCCCTCAGGAACCTTGATGATTGGTTTCTGTTTAATATAGAACTCACCCTCAGGGATATTATCAATCAACTGCTCAATAATATTAAGGCTCTGATAAATCTCCTGTATATGACAATAGTAACGATCCATAGAATCGCCGTGTGTCAAGGTTATCTGTTCGAAGTCAACCTTGTCATACATTGCGTATGGATGGTTCTTACGAACATCATTCTTCCAACCGCTTGCACGACCAGCAGGACCAGTCACACCATAACTAATGCAATCCTTCTCATCCATTACACCAACATTGCAGAAACGTTGGTGAGTAATGACATTATCACCAAAGACATCCAAATACTCTTGTACCATTGGACGTAAGTATTTGCAAAGTTCTTTCACGTTTAAAACAAAGTTTGGATCAATATCAGCCTGCAAACCACCTATTCTATAATAGTTCTGAATCAGGCGACCACCAGTCGTCTCTTCCATTACATTCAACACATGCTCACGATCACGCATACCATAAAGGAAAGCTGTGAGGGCGCCTAAGTCTTGAGCGCAACAAGATGTATAAAGGAGGTGATTGTCAATACGCTGCAACTCATCCATAATAGTACGGATATAGAGGATACGCTCAGACAACTCAATGCCCATACCTTCCTCTATAACACCAACAAGTGCGTGACGATGCATCATTGCTGACAGATAGTTCATACGGTCAGTCAATGCCAAGGTCTGAGGATATGTGAACTGTTCACAAAGTTTCTCGATACCGCGATGAATATAACCCAAGTGTGGATAAATCTTGGTTACCGTCTCACCATCCAACACAGTCTGCAAACGAAGCACACCGTGAGTAGATGGGTGCTGAGGACCGATATTCACAACGAAATTATCATCAGTGAACAGCGCATGTTGTGTCTGAACAAGTTCACCTTCATTATTGAGATTCCATTCTGTTGTTGTATCAACTTCTACATCATCCTCCGTTGTGTACATGTTCTTCTTTGGATCCATGTCATAATCCTTACGGAGTGGATATCCCTTAAAGTCGTTTCTTAGGTAGAGACGACGCATATCAGGGTGACCAAGGAACTTTATACCATAGAAATCATAAACCTCACGCTCTAATAAGTCAGCATCATTCCAAAGCTGATAAACAGAAGGAATAACAGACTCCTCCCCTACCTTCTTTGCAAGTTGCTTTACAGAGCAACGTTCATGAGTATTTGTATTCTCAAGGATATAGATACATCCAAGACCTTCCTCTGCACCAAAGTCTTCACCGACAACAGTTACAAGGTAATCGAAATGCTTCTCATTCTTTAGCTTTGCCATCTCAGAAGCAAAGCTATCAAAACCGAACTCTTTATTTTCTAATTTCATTCTCGCGTACCTTATATATTAATTATTAGTAGAAGTCTCGTCTGAAACCTTACCTGTTGCACCTATCTGATCGATTTCTTTACCCAACTTTCAACATCTTCCTTTGTTACAGGCTGGTCAACAACAATCGTATCTTTCTTTGGAACAATAGTTTCTGAAGAAGATGCAACAGTAGCTTCCTTTGGTTTCTCAGTTGCTTCAGCAGGCTTAACAGCAGCGGGAGCAGGCTTAGCGACAGGACGTGCTGGCTTTGGAGCAGGTTTCTTTGCCTCGTTCCAAGCAGCCTCACGCTTCTCCTTTATCTCCTCTGGATTAATACCTAACTTCTCTTCAAAGATGAGCTCAGAATTACTCTTACCTAATTCACGCTCTTCAGCTGTCTGCTTATGGTTAACACCACCGAAGAATTTTTCGACCTTCACCTTGCGTTGAAGCTGCATCATACCATAGATAATGGCCTCTGGACGTGGAGGACAACCAGGGATATAAACATCCACAGGGATAATCTCATCAATACCACGCATAACGTGATAACTATCCTTAAATGGACCACCAGAGATAGCACAACCACCGACAGCAATTACATACTTAGGTTCAGCCATCTGATCATACAGACGCTTCAATGCTGGAGCCATCTTATTCGTAATTGTACCAGCACACATAATCAAGTCAGCCTGACGTGGTGAGTTACGTGTAACCTCAAATCCAAAGCGAGAGAAGTCATAACGTGCACATCCAACAGACATAAACTCAATACCACAACATGATGTTGCGAAGGTTAGCGACCAAAGAGAATTACTACGACCCCAGTTGATGAGCTGATCCAAGTTACCGAGAACAAGGTTTGTACCACCATCGTTCAATTCGCTTGCCATTTTGCTAAGCGTGTCATTGTCTTTCCATTCTTCGTATGGAAGAGACTTGATTTGGCTTTCTTATTTCCATTCAAGTGCTCCTTTCCGCCAAGCATACGCAAGACCAAATACTAATACCAGCATAAAGAAACCAATCGTAGCAAGTGCAAGTGGACCGGTTTCTTTTACAACGACTGCCCATGGATAGAGGAATACTGTCTCCACGTCAAACATCAAGAAGAGGATAGCAAAGAGGTAGTAACCGATATGTACTGGTAACCAAGAGGTTCCGTAAGTCGGTATACCACACTCGTAAGGCTCACCCTTCGCTGGATTGTATGAACGCGGACCAATCAACTTAGCGATAGCATAAGCTGCCACTACCAAGAATGCGGCCGTTATCAAAACGGTAACAAAAAGTGTGAAATACATAAACTTTATATATAGCTATAATTTAATTGTGCAATCTTGCTCTTAATGTAATATGTTTTAAAACATCTGCAAAGTTACAAAATTATTTGAGAACAACTGCATTTTAAACAGAAAAACATACCACTTTTTGCAAACTCTACTTTACAAACGACGTATTGCCATATTTACAAGACGATAATCGGCTGTTTGTTAAATACATTGTATTAATTATTTGTTGTACCCAAAGGGCAGAGAGAACAGGCTACATAAATATCAGATTCACTGGTCATAATTGACAATTCATCCTAAGAATAATATTCAATCAAACCCTCTATAGGTGAGGCTATCACCTTACCAACTTGATAATCGAAGCGATTAGCACTGGCTCTTAATTGCGGTTCAAAAGCTGCTGCTATCCCTCCAACCGCTGAAATAGTACGGATTGGAGATGATTTATACTTCAAGATATTTTTCTTAAAGAAATTATCGAAATTATATTCTACTAAAGCCTCTAATTCAGTATGTTGCAAGTTGTCTTTGATAAATCTTGAGATCCCTGCTAAAAAGCGGTTTGCAAGTGGTTGACGATATACTTTATCAATAATTTCAGGATAGCTCAATCCGCTCCATTCTAAATACAGATCACGTATCTCTGTTGGCAAATCGCCTTTGAAGATGCCATTGAGTAATAACTTTCCAAGAACAGCCCCACTGCCTTCGTCTCCCAAGATATAACCCAAAGGGGGGATATTTGCTACAATCTGCTCGCCATCATACTGACAGCTATTAGCACCAGTACCTAATATACAAGCGATTCCAACCTCATGTCCGCATACTGCATGAGCTGCACCTAACAAATCGCTCTCTACTTTCACCGAAGCAGAAGGGAATGCCATGCCGAGTGCTTCACTTACAATAGGTGAAAGATTCTTCGTACATCCAGCCCCATAAAAGTATATCTGTGTGACCAACTTGGTTATATCAGCCTCCCTTAGAGAATTGTTGTTTTGTTCAGTAGCCTTGATTAACGCTGGTATTAGCTCCTGTTCTAATGTATGTAAAATGACATCCTTCGACTGATGAAAAGGATTCAATCCCTGTGTACGGACTTTCAGAACGCACTTACTGGTATCTGTTGGCAGACTTATCAATGCCCAGTCTGTTTTAGAACCTCCACTATCGGCAATTAATATCATAGTGCTCTTTTTTCGTGCAAAGTTACTACAAAAAAGTGAAATGCGGAAAGATATAGTGATAGAATTGAGTTACAAGGGTTTTAGTTAAAGTGGCGATAATTCGTGAAGCCATTACAATCCTTGCCGAAGCCAAATCTTGACGCCGCAACGTTACTTGTTCGTAACCATGTCCGAAAATGCGACAAACGGGTACGAATGGCGAAACAAGACACTATGTTATAGTGAGTTACCCACAACTCACGTAACAAATACGGTTACGGAAAAAAGATTGCGCCGTTCCTCCCCGTTTTGCGTACCGACACCGGACTCTTCACCAACTAATTTTGAAATCCAAAAATTAAGAACGATGAAGAGTACATTTTCAGTAATCTACTACCTCAAGCGTCAGGTAGTGAAAAAGGACGGGACGGTTCCCGTCATGGGACGCATCACGGTGGACGGCAGCCAGACGCAGTTCAGTTGCAAGTTGAGTGTCGATCCGAAGCTGTGGGACACCAAAGGGGGACGTGTCACGGGCAGAAGCGCGGCGGCACTCGAAACGAACCGTATGCTTGACAAGATGCGGGTGCGCATCAACAGACACTATCAGGAAATCATGGAGCGTGACAACTTCGTCACGGCGGAGAAGGTAAAGAACGCCTTTCTCGGACTGGAACACCGCTACCACACGCTGATGCAGGTGTTCCGTCGGCACAACGAGAACTATGAGAAACAGGTGGAAGCAGGCATGAAAGCAAAAGGTACACTGGAAAAGTACCGTGTCGTTTACAAGCACCTGCAAGAGTTCCTCGACATCCGCTACCATGTGAAGGACATCGCCCTAAAAGAGCTTACTCCCGCTTTCATCTCCGACTTCGAGATGTTCCTGCGCACGGACAAGCACTGCTGCACCAATACCGTGTGGCTGTACGTCTGCCCGCTACGGACAATGGTGTTCATAGCCATCAACAACGAGTGGCTGACACGCGACCCGTTCCGCGAGTATGAAATCAAGAAGGAGGAAACGACACGCAGTTTCCTGACCAAAGACGAAATACGCCTGCTGATGGAGGGGAAACTGAAAAACGCCAAACAGGAACTGTACCGCGACCTCTACCTGTTCTGTGCGTTCACCGGATTGTCGTTCGCGGATATGCGCAACCTCACGGAAGAGAATATCCGTACCTATTTCGACGAACACGAGTGGATAAACATCAACCGCAAGAAAACGGGCGTGGTGTCCAACATCCGCCTGCTTGACATCGCCAACCGCATAATCGGCAAATACCGTGGGCTATGCGAGAACGGCAGGATATTCCCCGTTCCGCATTATAACACGTGCCTTGCCGGTATCCGTGCCGTCGCCAAGCGTTGCGGCATCACCAAGCATATCACGTGGCATCAAAGCCGCCACACGGCAGCCACGACAGTTTTCCTTTCCAACGGCGTACCCATCGAAACGGTCAGCTCCATGCTTGGACACAAGAGCATAAAGACGACGCAGATTTACGCGAAGATAACCAAAGAAACTCAATCAGGATATGGAAAACCTTGCCGCAAGGTTAAACAACGTCGAGGAATTTGCAGGTTGCACCATCTAAAAAAGAGGAGCCATGAAACGTGACATAATCATCATAGAGGACAAGGCGGTCAGCGTAACCGGTAACGATGTGTGGATGACCGCCACCGAAATAGCCGGACTGTTCCATACGACCGTCCCGGCAGTGAACGCCGTCATCAAAGCCGTCCGCAAGTCTGACGTGCTGAACGACTACAAGGTGTGCCGCTACATGCAGCTTGAAAACGGGCTGTACGCGGACGTGTACGCGCCTGAAATCATTATTCTGATTGCTTTCGGCTGAACACCTACAACACCTACCTGTTCCGCATGTGGCTGGTAGGAAAGGTTCTCTCACAAGAGAAGCGGCAAACATACGTGATGTTTATACAGAACGGAAAAACTGCGTACTGTTGAAGATATCAAATGAAAATTATACGAAAGAATTTCTATATGGATCCTTATCTAAATAGCCATATCATATCTCAAAAAATATAGAGGTAATAATATGGCTATTATTTAATTCTTTTGATTTGTCGTTATGCAACGAATTCCGTTCATAAAATGTTTTAATATATATTTGTCAAATGAATGGAGATTAGGTATTTTTTGTTCAAGGTATTCAATTCCTATCGTGTTAAATTCCTGTATAACGATTGTAATCTCTTTAGAATCGTCTTCAAGATTTATAAGACCTGCATTTTGTATCTTTTTACTAATCATCCTCGGTAATCCGTATTCTTCAAGTTGAAATACAATTTTAGGTAAAAAGGCATTTGATGCTTTATATACAAAATTGGCGATATTTGAGGAATTAGGATAAAGTTCTTGACGTATAATATTAATTACCGCAATAATAGATGAGAGATTAAAGGATACATATCTTTCAAATGTAAATATATCCTCATATGTAATACCATAATCTTTTACTGTGTTATATAGCTCTTTTATAGTCATTTTCCATCCATTACTACATGCACATGCATAATACCGTAAATGTCCTTTTCGATGATATTCCAAAATTTCTATGATATCTCCTAAAGCATCCCTCCATTCCCATGTATTATTGTTTTGTAAAGCATCGCAATTTGTTGGCCAATTGGAATCAGTTTTCAATTTTTCCGCAATTATCTTTAACATTGATGGTTTACAACTTCTGATTTGTGGTATTCTTTCAATTCTATGCCAAATATCCGTTCCAAGAAGTTCTATCATTTCATCTTGATATCGTTGAATTTTTACATATTGTTCATTATTCAATTTTATACCGGGGTCATTTCCATCAAGTTTTTTTACTACATCATCAGGAAACTCTAATCTCAATTTAGTATTTTCTTGACTTGGTGGCTCTTCAAGCATATAGACACGACCTACAAAATAACGAAACATTCTGCCTGCGCGTCCAATGATGTTGCGAAAGGTAAAATAATCAATCTTATGAGCCCCGTTCTTATTTGACCATAAAACGACACTCTCTGCTTGAGTATTTACTCCTTCAATTATAGACGAGGTCGATACCAAATAATCTAACCCATTCTGTTCTTCAAATAGTTTTATTTGAATTTGACTAAGAGAACGATGTAGCTGACCATTATGAATACCAATACCATGTTTGACTAAATCTTTAAGAATATACTTTTCTCCATAATTGCATTCCAGCCAATCAGAAAAATTAGCAAGCAGTTCAGAGTCTTTATTATATAAATTTCTGTTAAGAATTGTTGTTACTTCTTCAATTCCCTTATATGTGCCGGTATATATCAAAGCTTTACCTATACCTGTATTTATTAATTCAATAAGTTTACGTGTCTTAAAACTCTGTTTATCTTCATTCTTTGGTCTGCTTTTATATAACCGCCATGCATGCGTTACAACGGTCTTAAAATCCATACGCAGAAATGTCATCCCTTCAGTGAATACATTTTCTTCTATTTCATGGATATTTGGGGCAAGATAATATCTTTGTTTAGCTTTCTTTCCGAGTTCTACCATTGAACTGAGTAAAGTGGAGCTTCTTTCAAGATCAAAATTTGTACTTGCCTTATAAAACTCATCAACGATTAGAATATCAATTGAAGGAAGTTTATCTATATAGGCAAAAGCTCTTTCTTGCGGAAATACCAATATGTTTTTCTCCGCAAGTTCTACATCTGTTGTTGTAATTATTTTATATTGATGAGAGAATTTTCGGCAAATTCGTCTTCTTGTTTCATCTGCAAGAGCAACCGTAGGTACTAATATTACAACATTAATTGGTTGTTTAATCGCAATAAATGCATCAATAACAAAACTTTTACCAAACTTGTAGGAGCACTCACCGCAACGCTTTTCCCTTCTAATAACTTCTTTAATACCTGTGATTGAGCAGTATGTAAGACACAAGGTTTTCTTTCTCCAATATTAACTTTAAAAACTTCACATACAAACCGATCTTCCCAAGATGCAGTATATGTATCAATATACGGTAAAAGCCCCACTTCACGAATAAGATGGTTGACTAATTCCATATATGAATTATTGTTAGTACCATTAATCTCATGAAGTAATGTAATTACTTTGGATCTTGCATTACTTATATCACCAGCATTTAGAACATTACTTATATCTAAACATGTATTATATATATCATTCGTCTGCATCATTTTTGAGATTTTTTGCTTGTGAAATAAACCAGTTTACTATTTTTGTTTTATCAGGAACAGGAAAAAGAATCAAATGAAAGTTTATTTCCGAATACTTATGAACAGAACTAAGCTTGTTGATCTGCTTCTTAAAAAACGAATGAGCACGATCTCTATGAAAAGAAATAATACTATTTTTATACTCATCACTCATTTCAGTAGTACTTGCTGTTATCTGGCATTCATGTAATAAAAGAATAGGTATATGTAGTTTGGGTTTTATTTCGTCAATGGAAGTATTCTCATCGAAACATTCTTTTATCTTTTTAAGTAATGTTTGGTTTTCAATTTGTTTATCAAGTTCATTGAGATTGGTCATTATTCCGCATTCCTTTTTCATAATAGGTTTGCGCAACATTTGTTCAACAGAATTTATTGGTTCGTATAATCGCGCATCCTCAAGAGAATTATAAAATTTAGCTTCTCCTAACCAAAGTTGAAAGCCTCCATTTGGGTCAATTACAATGTGTACAGAATCAGAGCCCTTTGCATTATCATTATCATTCTGTTTATAAAAAATTTTAGGTATTGCAGATAAGGCTTTATAATGGTTCTTCATTATGCCATATAGAATAATTTCCGCTATTTCACTTCCCTTTCCATTCTGCTCTTTGTCAACAAGTCGTAAATGTTTGGCAGCCTCAATAAGCCTACCGTAATCATTATCTATTAATTTCTCTCGTTCTTGTGCAGACAAAGCTGTTTCTGCAATATTACTGAAAACAAATTCTTTGAATTGACGATATCTCCAACTGCCATCTTCAAAGCCATTAGCAACTGATAATAACCTGTCATTATGATCTGGATTTATTTCTTGCTTTTTTGTATTAAAATTAACAAAACAATCATCAACTAATATATCAAAATTCCAAATTTTATTGCTCATACACTTTATTTACATGCTTAAAAATGGTGAAACATCTATATTCCTTTAGATACTATTTTTTTGTATGACAAATAAGTTCATGAACATCAACATCAAGCAAATTTGCAATACGAACAAATGTGTACAAATCAGGTTGAGAATGATTATTACACCATTTAGATACTGTTGCAGGATCTTTCTGTAATTGTTTTGCCAACCATTTGCTCATAACTCCTTTTTCTGATAGTACATTTTTAATGTTGTTTAAAATTGCCATTACAATTAATTTTTAGATTGCGTTAAATGCAAAGTTACAACTTTTTATTAACTATATGAATTTCTAACGATAGAAATTGGTTGGATCAATCAAAAAACTGGTTTTAAGGTCATTAAAACACCCAAGTATATAAAAAGTAAACGGGCAGCACCACAAAATGTCGCCCGTTTCCTTTTTCATGTTGGCCGCCTCACTCCAGCGGCTTGCGGTAGTTCGCTTCCAGCACCTCGCGCAGCCCCGTTTCCGGGTAAAGCACCTTCCCTCCCAAAAGTATGAAGGACAACACGCGGTTGTTGCGGTATTCCTGCAAGGTGCGTCGGCTGACACGGAGCAGTTCCGCCACCTCACCGTCAGTCAGGTAACGTTCCCCGTCCAGCGGAGGGCGGTAACTTTCCAGAAATACAGACAGCCATTTCGAGCCTTTGCGCATATCCTGCATCACAGAGGCTATCGGCTCGTCTTCCATCGTAAAAACATCGTTGGTCTCGTTCATCATAACTTCGGATTCAGTGGGTGAATAAATCAAATCATCTGCCGTGCGAATAGAGCGTGCCGATAAGCGGTATCAACCTCTTAACCTCCTCCGGCTTGTAATAGAACCTGCGGTTTATCTGCGAGTAGCCGATAAGCCGCCTGTCGCGCAGCGTCTGCAACGTGCGCGGGCTTATTCTCAACTGCCCGCAGACCTCCTCGCCCGTGAGCCATCTTTCCATGCGCCCCGTGTCGCTTTTGCGCCTTAGGGCGGCGACCTTCTCCGAGAGTGCGCCGAATGCCGCCACCATCATCTCGAAAGTCTTTTTCTCGATAGATACTATTTCCATATTCATGCAATTATCGGTTTGCCCGCAAAGGTAACGATGCAGCCCTTAACACGTACCGTTTTCCGCTGAAAGGCTGCCTGTTGCACCGTTTGACCGGGTTACGGAGCCATCTTCCGTAAAAATCTTACGTGAGTCACGTAGTGAGTTGTTAAAGCCCCTTTTGTTTATTGCCGAATTTTGTCGCAGAAACATAGAGCAAGCCGAGTGTAGAGCGTCAAACTTGCTTGAACGGTATGCCGAGGCGCAGCCTATGTTCATGAAAATAAACAAAAATAAAGGACTGAATATGAAAGTGATAACGATGGAAAGTTCTGCCTTCCGGTCATTGACGGAACAGATAGCGGAGATTGCGGCACACGTCCGTGCCGCCTCCGGCGACAAGAAAGCGGCATCGCCCGACAGGTTGCTCACCACACGCGAGGCGGCGCACCTGCTTAACGTGAGTACCCGCACCCTCCAGCGTATGCGCAGCGAGCAACGCATCGGTTATGTCGTGCTTCGCGGTAAATGCCGCTACCGGCAGTCGGAAATAGACCGCCTGCTTGAAGCGTGTGCCGTCAACGAGGACGCGGCGACACCGCAGGAATTGAAACGCAACCACACGCTGCGCACTGGCGGCAACCAAAAGGAAGGAGGACATAGGTCATGGAACTGCTCACACGAAACAACTTCGAGGGCTGGATGCAGAAGCTGATGGAACGGCTCGACCGTCAGGACGAACTGCTGCTGGCGATGAAGGCTGAGGGGAAACAGCCTACTATCACGGAAAGCATCCGCCTTTTCGACAATCAGGATTTGTGCATGCTGCTCCAGATAAGCAAGCGCACACTGCAACGCTACCGCAGTGTCGGCGCATTGCCCTACAAGACACTGGGCAAGAAAACCTATTACAGCGAGGAGGATGTGCTGACATTCCTTTCCAACCATATCAAGGACTTCAAAAAAGAAGATATAGCCTTCTACAAGGCTCGTATCCATAATTTCTTTCATAAATAACCCATTAAAACATTTTTCAAATGGCAAAGAAAAAAGACGAAAAGGACGTGCTGGTAGTCCGTGACGAGAAGACGGGCGAGATCAGCGTGGTAGCCGGGCTGAATGCAGACGACACACCCAAGCGTACCCCTGCGAAAGCTGAGAACGCGCAGAGTTTCCTGCAATTCGACCGACACGGCGACGTGCTGGACAACTTCTTCAAGAACTTCTTCCGGCAGTGCAAGGAACCCAGCCGCTTCGGTTTCTACCGCATCGCGGCAGACCAAGTGGATTCCATGCTTGGCGTGATGAAAGACCTGCTTCAGCATCCGTACCAGAACAAACAAATCCTTGCACCGCACAAAATCGACACCTTCCCTTATCAACAGCAGGTGCAGGAAGAGATGGCGGCACAAAAGACAGAGAAACAAGAACCTCAAAAACAGGAAAACATGGAACAACAGAAAGAACAGCAGGAAAGCCCGCAACAGACGCAGGGCAGACAGGGCTACCAACCCATCAACGAGAGCAAAATCAACTGGCAGGAGCTGGAGGACAGATGGGGCGTGAAGCGTGACGACCTTGAAAAGTCCGGAGACCTTACGAAGATGCTCCACTACGGCAAGTCCGACTTGGTAAAGGTCAAGCCCACCTTCGGCGGCGAATCATTCGAGCTGGACGCCCGCCTCTCCTTCAAGAAGGACGGCGAGGGAAATGTCAGCCTCGTGCCGCACTTCATCCGCAAGGAGCAGAAGTTAGATGAGTACAAGGAACACAAATTCTCCGACGATGACCGGAAGAACCTGCGCGAAACGGGCAACCTCGGCAGGGTCGTGGACATTGTGGACAGGGAAACGGGCGAAATCATCCCCTCCTACATCAGCATCGACCGCAAGACGAATGAAATCACGGACATTCCGGCAAACAAGGTGCGCATCCCGGAGCGCATCGGCAAGACGGAAATCACCAAACAGGAGCAGGACATGCTCCGCGCCGGACTGCCCGTGCGCGACAAGCTCATCGAGCGCAACGACGGCAGGAAGTTCGTCACCACCCTTCAAGTGAACGTGGAGCAGCGCGGCGTGGAGTTCGTGCCGGGAACCGGAAGGTCGCCCCGTACCGCACAGACGCAGGAAGCCAAAGGTGACACCTCGAAAAGTCAGGCGCAAGGCGGGGAAAATGCCGCACAGACCAAGAAGGAGCAACGCCGCAACACGTGGATGAACGAGGACGGCAGCATCCGCCCCATCAGCAAATGGAGCGGCGTGAACTTCACCGACAAGCAGAAAGCCGACTACGTGGCGGGTAAAGCCGTGAAACTGGAGAACGTGACCGACAAGCAGGGCTTCCATGCCACGATGTATATCAAGTTCAACCCGGAGAAGGGCCGCCCGTACCGCTACGAAACGAACCCCGACAACGCCCAGCAGGTCGCCCCGTCCAACGAGAGCCGCACACAGGTGGCGGTGAACAACGAGGGCAAAACCAACGAGGCGACAAAGAACCTGAAAGAGCCTTTGCAGAAAGGTCAGACCGCCCCAAAGGACGACCGCCAGCAACAGCAGCAGGAGAAGCCGAAAAAGAAGAACAACAAAGGCATGAAAATGTAATCCCGTGTCCGCCACTGAATCCAAAATAAAATCCAAAGTATCAACAAAAAAGCAAGAAAACATGAAGACAATCATTGCAGAAAAGCCCTCCGTGGCACGTGAAATCGCCCGCATCGTGGGCGCGACAAAGAGAGAGGAAGGATATTTCGAAGGAGGCGGCTATGCCGTGACATGGGCATTCGGACACCTCGTTCAGCTTGCCATGCCCGACGGCTACGGCGTGCGCGGATTTGTCCGTGACAACCTCCCGATTATTCCCGACACATTCACGCTCGTCCCCCGTCAGGTCAGGACGGAGAAAGGTTACAAGCCCGACAGCGGCGTGGTGTCGCAGATAAAAGTCATCAAAAGACTGTTCGACACAAGCGAACAAATCATCGTGGCGACCGATGCCGGACGCGAGGGAGAGCTTATCTTCCGCTACCTCTACCACTATACGGGTTGCACCACTCCTTTCGTGCGTCTGTGGATCAGCTCGCTCACCGACAAGGCTATCCGTGAGGGACTGCGCAACCTCGAAGACGGCAGCAGGTACGACAACCTATACCTCGCCGCCAAAGCGCGGAGCGAATCCGACTGGCTCGTGGGCATCAACGGCACTCAGGCGTTATCCATAGCCGCCGGACATGGCACGTATTCGGTGGGGCGTGTGCAGACACCCACGCTGGCGATGGTGTGTGAACGCTATTGGGAGAACCGCCGTTTTACGTCCGAAGCATTCTGGCAGCTCCATATCGCAACAGACGGTTGCGACGGCGAGGTCGTGAAACTCTCATCCTCCGAGAAATGGAAGTCGAAAGAACCGGCAACGGAGCTATATAATAAGGTAAAGGCGGCAGGCAGCGCAACGGTAACGAAAGCAGAGCGTAAGGAGAAGACGGAGGAAACTCCCTTGCTGTACGACCTGACCACGCTCCAAAAAGAAGCCAACGCCAAGCACGGCTTCACGGCGGAACAGACGCTTGAAATCGCGCAGAAGCTCTACGAGAAGAAGTTGATAACCTATCCGAGAACGGGAAGCCGCTACATCCCCGAAGACGTGTTCGCTGAAATCCCCAAGCTACTCGCCTTTATCGGCACGCAGCCCGAATGGAAAGACAAGGTGCGGGCAAAAGCCATCCCGACACGCCGTAGCGTGGATGACGGCAAGGTAACAGACCACCATGCCCTGCTCGTCACGGGAGAGAAACCGCTCTTCCTCTCCAAAGAGGACAGCACCATTTATCAGATGATTGCCGGACGAATGATAGAGGCATTCTCCGAAAAATGCGTCAAGGACGTGACTGCTGTCACGGCAGAATGTGCCGGAGTGGAGTTCACCGTGAAAGGCAGTGTCGTGAAGCAAGCCGGATGGCGTGCCGTCTATGGCGAGGAAAAGGAGGAAACTACCATCCCCGGCTGGCAGGATGGCGACACGCTCACGCTGAAAGCCACCTCCATCACCGAAGGAAAGACCAAACCCAAGCCGCTGCATACCGAAGCCACCCTGCTCTCGGCAATGGAAACAGCGGGCAAGGAAATTGAGGACGACGCGCTGCGGCAGGCGATGAAGGACTGCGGCATCGGCACTCCCGCCACACGAGCGTCCATCATCGAAACGCTTTTCAAGCGCGGTTACATGGAACGCTGCAAGAAGTCGCTTGTTCCCACCGAAAAGGGACTCGCCCTCAATTCCGTGGTGAAGACGATGCGCATCGCCGATGTAGCCATGACGGGCGAATGGGAAAAGGAACTGGCACGTATCGAGCGCGGGGAACTGCCCGCCGACACTTTCCGCAAGGAGATAGAGGCGTACACACGGGAAATCACCTCCGAACTGCTCTCGTGCGACAAGCTCTTCGGCAGCCGTGATTCCGGCTGCGCGTGTCCCAAGTGCGGCACGGGCAGGATGCGGTTCTACGGCAAGGTGGTACGTTGCGACAACACGGAGTGCGGACTGCCCGTGTTCCGGCAGAAAGCGGGACGCACCCTGTCCGACGACGAAATCAAAGACCTGCTCACCGACGGGCACACCAAGCCGCTCAAAGGCTTCAAGAGCAAGCAGGGCAAGAACTTCGATGCCATAGTCGCCTTTGACGGGGAATATAACACGACGTTCGTGTTCCCGGAAAAGAAATGCAAGTCTTCCTATCCGAAAAAAAGGAAATAATCACTAACTTTTGATAAGTTAGGCTGCATCTCAACAATAGAAACAAACAAGTTTTTTTCGTATTGTCTTCGATTTGCACTAACTTTGCCACTTGTTCAGAGTAATGAATTGTTCTTCGATACCGGATTACACTCATACTTTGGATTTAGTGGTGGCACTCGGAGGGATACCGAGTGCCTTTCTTCCTTTTTCCAATCAATTATCCCGTTAAATATCAATCCACTAAACTCCAAAGTAATGAACAACAAGAAGAAAAACGAGGGTCAGACCGACTTTTCCTATTACGGTCTGTACCTGCTGGACTACCTCCGCACGAACAAGTTTGAACAGGCGACTGACACCGCTTTCATACGGGAACGGGCCGACCGTGCCGCCGAAACGTATGAAAAGGCGCGGCTCGAAGGCTATCCCGCCGATGGCGCGCAAGAGCAGGCGATGGACACGCTGCTGCGCGGGCTGCGCTATTCCCGGTACGCCATTCTCCGTGAAGTCGTGGAGAGCGAGTTTTTCGACGAAGTGCCGGAAGAGAAACAAGAAGCCTTTATTCTGAAACTCATGCCGCTTGTCGGCAACGTGTTCTCCGTCTATGACCTTTCGGACGACAACTTCGCCCTGTCTTCCGATTACGACCTGCTCTACACGGAGCTGACGGGGGCAACCGTCCTTTACATCGGGGAATATGGCGTTTAACCGCAAACAGAAACTGCGGGACAACATCGAGGCGATACGGACGGCATTCATCCTTGACAGGGAAAACAGGACAGCGACAACCGAAGAGCGTGCCATACTTCAAAGGTACTGCGGTTTCGGCGGTCTGAAATGTATCCTCAACCCTGCAAAGGAACTGACGGATGCCGTCCGGTGGGCGAAATCCGACCTCGAACTGTTCGCCCCGACAGTGGAGTTGCACAGGCTTATCCGTGAGAACAGCAAGGACGAAACAGAGTACAAGCGGTTTGTGGATTCGCTGAAAGCGTCCGTGCTGACCGCTTTCTACACCCCCAAAGAGATAACCGACACCATCGCGGACGTGCTGGCAGATTACAGCGTCCGCCCCGCCCGTATGCTCGAACCGTCGGCGGGGGTTGGCGTGTTCGTGGATTCCATGCTGCGGCACAACCCCAATGCGGATGTGATGGCTTTCGAGAAGGATCTGCTCACGGGTACAATCCTGAGGCATCTCTATCCCGGCAAGAAAACGCGCACCTGCGGTTTTGAGAAAATCGAAAGACCGTTCAACAATTATTTCGACTTGGCGGTGTCCAACATTCCGTTCGGAGACATAGCCGTGTTCGACCCTGAGTTTCAGCGGAGCGACTCATTCGGCAGACGCTCCGCCCAGAAAGCCATCCACAACTATTTCTTTCTCAAAGGACTGGATGCCGTGCGTGACGGCGGTATCGTGGCGTTCATCACCTCGCAAGGGGTATTGAACAGCACCAAGACCTCCGTGCGTAACGAGCTGTTCAGTAAGGCTGATCTGGTATCCGCGATACGCCTGCCCAACAACCTGTTCACGGACAACGCGGGGACAGAAGTGGGCAGTGACCTGATTGTCCTGCAAAAGAACCTCAGCAAGAAGGAAATGTCGCAGGACGAGCGGCTGATGACCGTAATACAGACAGACACGAAAACCGACCTGACCGACAACGCCTATTTCATCCACCACCCGGAACGCATCGTGCATACGACGGCGAAACTTGACACCGACCCATACGGGAAGCCCGCTATGGTCTATCTGCACGAGGGCAAGGCAGCAGGCATCGCCGGGGATTTGCACCGTATGCTCGACGAGGATTTCCATTACAGACTCGCCATGCGTCTGTATTCGGGTTCAATCCGGCAGTCGGGAACGGAAGAAAAAGTTACCGTTCAAAAGGAGGTGGAGCGTACTGCCATAAAGATGGAAACAACATCTTCGATGCAGGCGGTGGAAACTCCGACGGAGAAACCGCAACCCACAGAGGAAAAGCCGGAGATAGAGCCACGTCCGAAATATTCTGACGGTGTGCAGCTATCCTTGCTCGATCTCTGGGGGATGACGGAAGAAGTCAGCCAACAACCGAAAACCGCCAAAAAGAAAAAGGAGGCGAAAAAGGAAAGCTCGGCAAGGCGCGTTCTACCCAAGCCACAGGTGCATGTCACACAAAATGTTACGGCTGTGCCGACGGCTACCACCCCTAAGACTGTAACAGAGAACAAGGAGGCTAAAACGGAGAACACCGCCAAGCCTGCCGACCCGGACGACATCTATGCCACGTTGGACTGGGATACCAATCCTCCCATCAACGGCTTCTACGAGATGATGATGGATTTGACGCCGGAACGCAGGAAGGAACTTCGGGAACTGGCAAGGCAGCATAACGAGAAACAAGCGGCGGCGGAAAAGATGGAAGTGAAAGCCGTGCCGGACACTCCCCGTGAGCAACCACGGCAGGAGGAAACACAGCCGGAAGCAGTCACCGCACCTGCCGTTACAGATACCCCACCGGAAGCGGTGGCGACCTCCCTTTTCCCCGACATCGAAGCGGAGAAGCCGAAGGAAGAAGTCGTGGACCTTTCGCCGCGTGCCTACCACCGCACGCCGGAGATGCACCTGCGCGAAGGGTCGCTGGTGGCTGACAGGGGGCGTCATAACATCGGCTACCTGAAGGACATCACGCCATACGGGGCGACATTCCAGCCGCTCGACCTGAAAGGCTACCAGAAGGAGAAGGCGTTACAGTATGTTTTACTCCGTGACGCCTACGAGCGGCTGTACCGCTATGAATCGAACCTGCATGAAGCAAATGTCCCGTGGCGAGAGCATCTAAACACCTGTTACGATGAGTTTGTCATGCGCTACGGCAACCTCAACGCCAAGCAGAACGTGAAGTTAGTGATGATGGACGCGGGCGGGCGTGACATCCTTTCGCTGGAACGGGCGGAGAACGGGAAGTTTGTCAAGGCGGACATCTTCGAGCGTCCCGTTTCCTTCTCCGTGGAGAGCCATGCCAACGTCGGCTCACCCGAAGAAGCACTGTCCGCGTCGCTCAACAAGTTCGGCACTGTCGATCTCGACTATATGCGGGAGATAACCGACAGTACGGCGGAGGATTTGCTCACAGCCCTGCAAGGGCGCATCTATTACAATCCGCTCGTAACCGGTTACGAGATTAAGGACCGCTTTATTGCCGGAAACGTGATAGAGAAAGCGGAACGCATAGAGGCTTGGATGGGCGAAAACCCCGAAAGTGAACGTATGCCGGAGGTGAAGCAGGCGTTGGAGGCTCTGAAAGATGCCGAACCGCCGCGCATCGCTTTTGAAGACCTTGATTTCAATTTCGGGGAACGCTGGATTCCGACGGGTGTCTATGCCGCCTACATGAGCCGGCTGTTCGACACGGAGGTGAAAATCGCCTACTCTGCAAGCATGGACGAGTTTTCGGTGGCGTGCGGCTACCGCACCATGAAAATCACGGACGAGTTTCTGGTGAAGGGGTATTACCGTAACTATGACGGCATGCACCTTCTGAAACACGCCCTGCACAACACCTGTCCCGACATGATGAAGTCCATCGGCAGGGACGAGCATGGCAACGACATCAAGGTGCGCGACAGCGAGGGAATACAGCTCGCCAACGCCAAGATTGACGAGATACGAAACGGCTTCTCCGAATGGCTCGAAGAGCAGTCGCCACAGTTCAAGGAGCGGCTGACGACGATGTATAACCGCAAGTTCAACTGTTTCGTGCGCCCGAAGTATGACGGCTCGCATCAGACTTTTCCCGACCTCAATCTGAAAGGGCTGGCAAGCCGGGGCATCAGGAGCGTCTATCCCTCGCAGATGGATTGCGTCTGGATGCTGAAACAGAACGGCGGCGGAATTTGTGACCACGAGGTTGGAACCGGCAAGACGCTGATAATGTGCATCGCCGCGCATGAAATGAAGCGTCTGAACTTGGCGCACAAGCCGATGATTATCGGGCTGAAAGCCAATGTTGCGGAGATTGCCGCCACCTATCAAGCGGCATATCCCAACGCGAGGATTCTGTACGCTTCGGAGAAAGACTTTTCGACCGCCAACCGCGTGCGTTTCTTCAACAACATCAAGAACAACGACTACGATTGTGTCATTATGTCGCACGACCAGTTCGGCAAGATACCGCAGTCGCCGGAGTTGCAGCAGCGCATCCTGCAAGCGGAGCTTGACACGGTGGAGGAAAACCTCGAAGTGCTGCGCCAGCAGGGAAAGAACGTATCGCGGGCGATGCTGAAAGGTCTGGAGAAGCGCAAGCATAACCTTGAAGCGAAATTGGAGAAGGTGGAACACGCCATAAAGTCACGCACGGACGACGTGGTGGACTTCAAGCAGATGGGCATCGACCACATTTTCATTGATGAATCGCACCAGTTCAAGAATCTGACTTTCAACACGCGCCACGACCGTGTGGCGGGATTGGGGAACAGCGAGGGAAGCCAGAAGGCACTGAACATGCTCTTTGCTATCCGCACCATACAGGAGCGCACGGGCAAGGACTTGGGGGCGACCTTCCTCTCCGGCACGACTATCAGCAACTCGCTGACTGAGCTGTACCTGCTGTTCAAGTACCTGCGCCCGAAGGAGCTGGAACGGCAGGACATTCGATGTTTTGATGCGTGGTCGGCGATATTTGCCAAGAAGACAACGGATTTTGAGTTCAACGTGACGAACAACGTGGTGCAGAAGGAGCGTTTCCGCTACTTCATCAAAGTGCCGGAGCTTGCCGCCTTCTATAATGAAATCACGGACTACCGCACGGCGGAGGATGTGGGCGTGGACCGTCCCAACAAAAACGAGATACTGCACCACATACCGCCCACGCCGGAGCAGGAGGACTTCATACAGAAGCTGATGCAATTCGCCAAGACGGGCGACGCCACCCTGTTGGGCAGACTGCCGCTTTCGGAAACGGAGGAAAAGGCGAAGATGCTTATCGCCACGGACTATGCCCGGAAGATGGCACTCGACATGCGCATGATAGACCCGCATTACGAAGACCACCCCGACAACAAGGCGAGCCACTGTGCCAAAATAATCGCGGAGTATTATCAAAAATACGACGCGCAGAAAGGCACGCAGTTCGTTTTCTCTGACTTGGGGACTTACCAGCCGGGCGATGGGTGGAACGTCTATTCGGAAATCAAGCGCAAACTGACGGAGGACTACGGCATACCGCCAAGCGAGGTGCGCTTCATTCAGGAGTGCAAGACCGACAAGGCTCGGAAGGCGGTGATAGATGCCATGAACGCCGGGACGGTGCGTGTGCTGTTCGGCTCCACCTCCATGCTCGGAACGGGTGTGAACGCACAGAAACGGTGTGTGGCAATTCATCATCTTGATACGCCGTGGCGACCGTCCGACCTGCAACAGCGTGACGGACGGGGAGTTAGAGCAGGCAACGAGATAGCCAAGCATTTCGCCGGGAACAACGTGGACGTAATAATCTACGCGGTGGAAAAATCACTGGACAGTTACAAGTTCAACCTCCTGCACTGCAAGCAGACTTTCATCAGCCAGCTTAAAAGCGGTGCTATGGAAGCGCGTACCATCGACGAGGGGGCAATGGACGAGAAATCGGGCATGAACTTCTCGGAATATATGGCGTTGCTATCCGGCAACACCGACCTGCTGGACAAGGCGAAACTGGAAAAACGTATCGCCTCGCTCGAAGGGGAACGCAAGTCGTTCAACAAGGGCAAGCGTGATTCGGAGTTCAAGCTGGAATCGAAGACCCGCGAGCTGGGCAACAACACAGCTTTCATAGATGCCATGACGGAGGACTGGAACCGCTTCCTCTCTGTGGTGCAGACCGACAAGGAGGGCAATCACCTTAATATAATAAAGGTGGACGGAGTGGATTCCGCCGATGAGAAAGTCATCGGAAAGCGTTTGCAGGAGATAGCCAAGAATGCCACGACCGGAGGGTTGTACACGCAGGTTGGAGAGTTTTACGGTTTCCCGATAAAGGTGGTCAGCGAAAGGATACTCAAAGAGGGATTGGAGTTTACCGACAACCGCTTCGTGGTCGAGGGGAACTACAAGTACACCTACAACAACGGGCATCTGGCGCTGGCTGACCCGTTGGCCGCCGCCCGCAACTTCCTCAACGCGATTGAGAGAATCCCCTCCATCATCGACCAGTATAAAGCGAAGAATGAGGTCTTGGAACGTGAGATACCGCAGTTGCAGGAGATAGCAGGCAAGGTGTGGAAGAAGGAGGAAGAACTGAAACAGTTGAAGTCCGAACTTGCCGCCCTTGACCGCAAGATACAGCTGGAACTTGCGCCGCCTACACCCGAAATCACCGAAAAGGAGCATGAAGGGCAACAGGTCAAACCGGAAGCGAAAGGTGTGCGAAACGGTATCAGGCAATATCCCGAAGATACATCACCGCAAATACGCAATCCATCGGAAAGTATTATCGCCAATCACACCATAACTGGGCATCCGGGGCTGTATGCCAAGGAGGAAACCCGGTCCAAAGGATTGAAAATATAACCTTAGGAATTTTATCTGAAGTATTAATAAGGGCTATCCCAAAAGGTCTAAAAGTAAATTTTATCCTTTCTGCAAGTATCTGTAGGATGGCAACTGCATTTTTTTTCTTTTTGGGCAGCCCTTATTAAAATTTATTCTTATTTTAGGTTATATACATTCATGTCCATTTATGTAAAAAATCCTGCTGACCTTGTTTATGTCTTGTCAGTCACCATTTGCAAAACCATATTTGACCCTCAAAGAGGCTGAATTTGATAAGCAACTTGCTACATACTCATAATAAGGAGCTAAATAGAACACGAATGGGAAATACTCAAATGCCAAACTAAAGAAGATATTGGCCAAAATAAACGTTATACCGAGAGAGAAACTTGATTTTTTTCAACTTCCTAAAACGTTGTTGTTCAAACATTTCTACTTATTTGTACTTACCAGTTGAACCTACGCTTCCCTAATAAAATGTCTATGGTAAAAAGTTAAAAATCCTCCCACTTTTGTTAGATATATTTTTTTGTGTAATTTTGTAATCGTTATGCGGCAGTAATAATATACATATTAATACGAGTTAGTAATCCTGTAGTTCTCACATGCTACGAGGAGGTATTAAAAGGTGCGTTTCGACAATGCATCTATTGTAGTATATTATTGCTTAATCCAAATGAATATTATAAATTTAGGAATTCTTGCTCACATTGATGCAGGAAAAACTTCCGTAACCGAGAATCTGCTGTTTGCCAGTGGAGCAACGGAAAAGTGCGGCCGTGTGGATAATGGTGACACCATAACAGACTCTATGGATATAGAGAAACGTAGAGGAATTACTGTTCGGGCTTCTACGACATCTATTATCTGGAATGGAGTGAAATGCAATATCATTGACACTCCGGGACACATGGATTTTATTGCGGAAGTGGAGCGGACATTCAAAATGCTTGATGGAGCAGTCCTCATCTTATCCGCAAAGGAAGGCATACAAGCGCAGACAAAGTTGCTGTTCAGTACTTTACAAAAGCTGCAAATCCCGACAATTATATTTATCAATAAGATTGACCGTGCCGGTGTGAATTTGGAGCGTTTGTATATGGATATAAAAACAAATCTGTCGCAAGATGTCCTGTTTATGCAAACTGTTGTCGATGGATCGGTTTATCCGGTTTGCTCCCAAACATATATAAAGGAAGAATACAAAGAATTTGTATGCAACCATGACGACAATATATTAGAACGATATTTGGCGGATAGCGAAATTTCACCGGCTGATTATTGGAATACGATAATCGATCTTGTGGCAAAAGCCAAAGTCTATCCGGTACTACATGGATCAGCAATGTTCAATATCGGTATCAATGAGTTGTTGGACGCCATCTCTTCTTTTATACTTCCTCCAGAATCAGTCTCAAACAGACTTTCAGCTTATCTCTATAAGATAGAGCATGACCCCAAAGGACATAAAAGAAGTTTTCTAAAAATAATTGACGGAAGTCTGAGACTTCGAGACATTGTAAGAATCAACGATTCGGAAAAATTCATCAAGATTAAAAATCTAAAGACTATTTATCAGGGCAGAGAGATAAATGTTGATGAAGTGGGGGCCAATGATATCGCGATTGTAGAAGATATGGAAGATTTTCGAATCGGAGATTATTTAGGTACTAAACCTTGTTTGATTCAAGGGTTATCTCATCAGCATCCCGCTCTCAAATCCTCCGTCCGGCCAGACAGGTCCGAAGAGAGAAGCAAGGTGATATCCGCTCTGAATACATTGTGGATTGAAGACCCGTCTTTGTCCTTTTCCATAAACTCATATAGTGATGAATTGGAAATCTCGTTATATGGTTTGACACAAAAGGAAATCATACAGACATTGCTGGAAGAACGATTTTCCGTAAAGGTCCATTTTGATGAGATCAAGACTATCTACAAAGAACGACCTGTAAAAAAGGTCAATAAGATTATTCAGATCGAAGTGCCACCCAACCCTTACTGGGCCACAATAGGGCTGACGCTTGAACCCTTGCCGTTAGGGACAGGGTTGCAAATCGAAAGTGACATCTCCTATGGTTATCTGAACCATTCTTTTCAAAATGCCGTTTTTGAAGGGATTCGTATGTCTTGCCAATCTGGTTTACATGGATGGGAAGTGACTGATCTGAAAGTAACTTTTACTCAAGCCGAGTATTATAGCCCGGTAAGTACACCTGCTGATTTCAGACAGCTGACCCCTTATGTCTTCAGGCTGGCCTTGCAACAGTCAGGTGTGGACATTCTCGAACCGATGCTCTATTTTGAGTTGCAGATACCCCAAGCGGCAAGTTCCAAAGCTATTACAGATTTGCAAAAAATGATGTCTGAGATTGAAGACATCAGTTGCAATAATGAGTGGTGTCATATTAAAGGGAAAGTTCCATTAAATACAAGTAAAGACTACGCCTCAGAAGTAAGTTCATACACTAAGGGCTTAGGCGTTTTTATGGTCAAGCCATGCGGGTATCAAATAACAAAAGGCGATTATTCTGATAATATCCGCATGAACGAAAAAGATAAACTTTTATTCATGTTCCAAAAATCAATGTCATCAAAATAATGGAGCGGTCAGGAAATTTCTATAAGGCAATACAGTTGGGATATATACTTATCTCCATTCTTATCGGATGTATGGCATATAATAGCCTCTATGAATGGCAGGAGATAGAAGCATTAGAACTTGGCAATAAAAAAATAGACGAGCTCCGAAAAGAAATAAACAATATCAATATTCAAATGATAAAATTTTCTCTATTGGGTGAAACAATACTGGAATGGAACGATAAAGATATCGAGCATTACCATGCACGGCGTATGGCAATGGACAGTATGCTCTGCCGTTTCAAGGCCACCTATCCAGCAGAGCGCATCGATAGTGTGCGCAGTCTTTTAGAGGATAAGGAACGACAGATGTTCCAGATAGTCCGGTTAATGGATGAACAACAATCTATTAACAAGAAGATAGCCAATCAAATTCCGGTTATTGTGCAGAAAAGTGTGCAGGAACAGTCCAAAAAGCCAAAACGAAAAGGTTTCTTGGGCATCTTTGGCAAAAAAGAGGGAACGAAGCCAACGACAACAACGACTACGCTCCGTTCATCCAATAGAAACATGGTCAACGAACAGAAAGCGCAGAGCCGTCGATTGTCAGAACAAGCCGATAGTCTTGCTGCCCGTAATGCAGAACTTAACAGACAACTGCAAGGATTGATTTGCCAAATCGAAAAGAAGGTACAATCTGATTTACAAAATAGAGAAAGCGAGATAACAGCGATGCGTAAAAAATCATTTATGCAGATAGGCGGCTTGATGGGATTTGTTCTTTTGCTGTTGGTCATTTCCTATATCATCATACACCGTGATGCAAAGAACATTAAACGATACAAACGCAAGACAACGGATTTGATCGAGCAATTGGAACAGTCCGTGCAACAAAATGAGGTACTCATAACCTCCCGAAAGAAAGCGGTACATACTATTACCCATGAGTTGCGTACACCACTGACGGCAATAACTGGCTATACCGAACTTTTGCGGAAAGAATGCAATAGCGGTAATAATGGGCAATATATCCGAAATATACTGCAATCCTCCGACCGTATGCGGGATATGCTCAACACTTTGCTTGACTTCTTCCGCCTGGACAACGGCAAGGAACAGCCCCGTCTGTCACCCTGCCGGATTTCTGCAATCACGCACACACTTGAAACGGAGTTCATTCCTGTTGCAGTGAACAAAGGGTTGTCCTTGTCCGTGAAGACTGGACACGATGCCATTGTATTGACCGACAAAGAGCGAATAATACAAATCGGGAATAACCTGCTGTCAAACGCAGTCAAGTTCACAGAAGAAGGCGGTGTTTCTTTGATTACTGAATATGATAATGGAGTTCTGACACTGGTCGTTGAAGATACAGGTACAGGCATGACAGAAGAGGAACAGAAACAAGCGTTCGGTGCGTTTGAACGTCTATCAAATGCCGCCGCAAAGGAGGGTTTCGGGCTTGGGCTTGCCATAATGCGTAATATTGTGTCGATGCTTGGCGGAACAATCCGTTTGGACAGCAAGAAAGGGAAAGGCAGTCGTTTCACAGTTGAAATTTCTATGCAGGAAGCTGAAGAACAGCTTGGATATACAAGCAATACACCTGTTTATCATAACAATAAATTCCATGATGTTGTCGCCATTGACAATGATGAGGTATTACTTCTGATGCTGAAAGAGATGTACTCCCAAGAAGGAATACACTGCGACACTTGCACCGATGCTGCGGAACTGATGGAAATGATACGCCAGAAAGAATACAGCCTGTTGCTGACAGACTTGAATATGCCCGGTATAAACGGTTTCGAATTACTGGAACTGTTGCGTTCGTCCAACGTGGGCAATTCACCAACAATCCCGGTGGTTGTGGCAACCGCTTCGGGCAGTTGTAACAAAGGGGAACTATTGGCAAAAGGCTTTGCCGGATGCCTGTTCAAGCCGTTCTCCATATCGGAGTTGATGGAGGTTTCCGACAGGTGTGCCATAAAAGAAACACCGGACGGGAAACCGGATTTTTCAGCTTTGCTGTCTTACGGCAATGAAGCCGTTATGCTGGAAAAGTTGATGACGGAAACTGAAAAAGAGATGCAGACAATACGGGAAGCGGCAACAGAAAAAGACCTGCAAAAGCTGGATTCCCTGACACACCACCTGCGCAGCTCGTGGGAGGTGCTACGTGCCGACCAACCGCTAAATGTACTTTACAGATTGCTTCATGGCGATGTACTCCCGGATGGTGAAGCGTTAAGCCATGCCGTGACTGCCGTGCTGGATAAGGGAGCGGAAATAATCCGGTTGGCAGAAGAGGAAAGGAGAAAATACGAAGATGGATAAGACAACAATAATTGTGGTAGAAGACAATATCGTGTACTGCGAGTTTGTCTGCAACATGCTGGCGCGGGAGGGCTACCGCACCGTGAAGGCTTACCACCTCTCAACCGCGAAGAAACATCTACAACAGGCGACAGATAATGACATCGTGGTTGCCGACCTGCGCCTGCCTGACGGTAACGGCATTGACCTTTTGCGCTGGATGCGAAAGGAGGGAAAGATGCAGCCCTTCATCATTATGACCGACTACGCCGAAGTTAATACCGCCGTGGAAAGCATGAAACTCGGCTCGATAGACTATATTCCCAAACAGCTTGTGGAGGATAAACTTGTCCCCCTGATCCGTTCCATACTGAAAGAACGTCAGGCAGGACAACGCCGTATGCCTGTGTTCGCCCGTGACGGTTCCGCATTTCAGAAAATCATGCACCGTATAAGGCTGGTAGCCGCTACCGATATGAGCGTGATGATATTCGGAGAGAACGGCACGGGTAAGGAACATATTGCCCACCACCTGCACGACAAGAGCAAGCGGGCAGTCAAGCCATTCGTGGCGGTGGACTGCGGTTCACTCACCAAAGAGCTTGCGCCCTCGGCCTTCTTCGGACACGTCAAGGGAGCGTTTACAGGAGCAGATTGTGCCAAGAAAGGATATTTCCATGAGGCGGAAGGCGGCACGCTGTTTCTGGACGAGGTAGGAAACCTCGCGTTGGAAACCCAACAGATGTTGCTCCGCGCCATACAGGAGAGGCGGTATCGCCCGGTCGGAGACAAGGCAGACAGGAGTTTCAATGTCCGCATCATCGCCGCCACCAACGAGGATCTGGAAGCGGCAGTGAGTGAAAAGCGTTTTCGGCAGGATCTTCTGTACCGCCTGCACGACTTCGGGATAACCGTTCCTCCGTTGCGTGACTGTCAGGAAGACATCATGCCGCTGGCAGAGTTCTTCCGTGATATGGCAAACAGAGAGCTGGAGTGTAGCGTGAGCGGGTTCAGTTCCGAAGCACGTAAAGCGTTGCTGACACACGCATGGCCGGGCAACGTGCGGGAACTTCGGCAGAAAGTTATGGGTGCTGTATTGCAGGCGCAGGAAGGTGTTGTCATGAAAGAGCATCTGGAACTTGCCGTGACGAAACCGACCTCTACTGTCAACTTCGCCCTGCGCAATGACGCGGAGGATAAGGAGCGGATATTGCGTGCGTTGAAACAGGCAAACGGCAACCGGAGTGTCGCCGCCGAACTGCTCGGAATAGGCAGGACAACACTATACAGCAAACTTGAAGAGTATGGACTTAAATATAAATTCAAGCAATCATAGCCTGTAATTCACTGAATTTGGCTATCTTTGCATAACATTTGAGAAACGGCGATTGGCAGGAGCTTTTCGCCGCCAACATATAGGATAAGACCGCAAGGCGTTTCAAGCGAAAATCTGGTAAATTGGAACTACGGAGACGATTGCGTGATGCTTATGCTATGCTTACGCATAGCGTGCATTCACGTACTCTCCGTAAAGGCTTTACCAGAGCCATCGCTTGAAGGTAGTGTGAATTGCACGCTACTTTTTTGCCCTTGCCTAATGAAAGGTAACGATTATGGGTAAAGTTCAGATTCTCGCCGTACTGACGATGGACGGATGTCTTTCTTCAGAGTTATATTATAAAGCACATCAGGATTTGTGCCTTGACCGTTGCGGTCTTGATGAAATCAGGAAGAACGCCCTTTACCGCGTGACACCAGACTATTCCATTTCAATGCTGCACGAATGGAGAAAAGACGGCACAAACATCCGTTACCTCGCGGAAGCCACACCGGACACGGCAGACTATATAAACGGACTACTGCGTATGCACGCTGTGGATGAAATCATACTATACACCGTTCCTTTCATATCCGGAAGCGGACGACATTTTTTTAAGTCGGCTCTGCCAGAGCAACACTGGACGCTTTCCTCTTTGAAAAGTTTTCCCAACGGTGTATGCCGCATTATCTACATCCTTGATAAAAAAGCAAGATAGCCAAAATGTGCGGCAAGCATACATTTTTATTTTCAAGAATAGAATAAATGTTCTGATTACAAACAATTTAAGTCGGAGATAATTTGTCCCTGTGAAAAAATATTGAATTTTATACCACTGAAATACAACACTTTGTAAAATTGAGCGTTGGATTTTTTGTTTTCTGCCGCGTTTTTTGCCAATTATATTCATGTGCGCATACCGAAAACAGAGTGTAAAATTTCAAAATTGACAGGACATGAATTATTTTTTATTGGCGGAAACCGAGTTCTTCCGCCGGATAAACGAAGCCGGAGACTGCAATATGGAAAAAGCATACACGGCTTTCGCCACCCAAGTAATAGAACTGTGCAACGGCGGCATGGACATGAACCTTACCGTCATCGCGCTTGCCTACATCGAAATCGAGTTGCAGCACCATCCGGTGCGTAATCTGTCAGAAGAAAGAAGAGAGATTGCCGCCTACGTCAGCAAGGCTCTGTCTTTCGTAAGAAAGATGCAGAAATTCCTTGCCACGCCCCAAGTGCCACCACTAATATCCGCCAACAACGCAACAGAAACCACCGCCAGCCTTCTTTGGACGGGCAACGCCATCGACCTCGTGGAACTTATCTACGGCATAGACGAGATGGGCTGTATCAACAACGGCAATATGCCGCTAAAACAGCTCGCCCCGATTCTCTACAAGATATTCGGTATTGAGTCGAAGGATTGCTACCGCTTCTATACCGACATCAAACGTCGGAAAAACGAAAGCCGTACCTATTTCCTCGACAAGATGCAGGAGAAACTGAACGAGAGAATGCTGCGCGATGAAGAGCTGGAACGTATGAGAAGATAAAATCAGGTATAAGCGGGAGAATGGTATCATGCTGTTCTCCCGTTTGAGTAAAATCTATACGAAAAAGGGCGTTTTCGGCGCGCTATTGCCCCGAATTTCAGCGAAAAACGCTATCTTTGTACAATTGTTACGAATTGAATATGAACATAGACAACCTCGATATAGTAAAACAACTGATAGCCGAAAAGGAAAACGGGCAGGTGGAGTTCAAGGAAACCACCGGGCAGTTGGAGCGCGGCATGGAAACGCTCTGCGCTTTCCTTAACAGCGAAGGTGGCACGGTGTTGTTCGGTGTGACCGACAAAGGAAAGATCATCGGGCAGGAAGTGAGCGACAAGACGAAGCGTGATATTGCGGAAGCCATCCGGCGTTTTGAACCATTTGCCACACTCGAAGTTTCGTATATCAGTATCCAAAATACAGACAAGAGTGTGATAGCCTTGTCTGCGGACAGCCAACGTTATATGCGTCCGTTCTCCTATAAGGGACGGGCTTATCTTCGATTGGAGAGCGTGACATCCTCCATGCCGCAAGACGTATATAACCAACTGCTTATGCAGCGAGGTGGGAAATACGCTTGGGAGGCGATGACGAATCCCGACATCAAAGTTACTGACCTTGATGAACATGCCATTATGGGAGCGGTACGTGGAGGCATCCGGTGCGGTCGCCTACCCGAAGCCACCATAAGGGAGGATTTGCCGACCATACTCGAAAAATTCAACCTGTTACATGACGGAAAACTGAATAATGCTTCCGCAGTCTTGTTCGGTCGTGATTTTTACTTCTATCCCCAGTGCCTGCTTCGGTTGGCGCGTTTCAAAGGAACTACAAAAGACGAGTTTATAGACAATCAGCGTACCACTGGCAATATCTACACACTGCTGGACACTGCAATGTCGTTCTTTTTCAAGCATCTTTCCCTTTCGGGCAAAGTTGAAGGCTTGTATCGGGAGGAAGAGCTTGAGATTCCTTACAAGGCATTGAGGGAATGCTGCACAAATGCCCTTTGCCACCGCTCATACCACCGTCCCGGCAGTTCGGTAGGAATTGCCATCTATGATGACCGTGTGGAGATTGAGAACAGTGGAACTTTTCCGCCGGATATAACAATGGAAAAGTTATTGAGCGGGCATAATTCAGAACCTCAAAACCTGATTATTGCGAATGTTCTGTATAAAAGCGAGGTTCTGGAAAGCTGGGGACGAGGCATCGGGCTTATGATAAGCGAATGCCGGCGTGTCGGCATTCCCGATCCGGAGTTTCATACAGATGGAAATAGTGTATGGGTTATTTTCCGCTATACCCGAAAAACTGTGGGGCACGACCCGACAATTACCCGACAGTTACCCCACAGTCACCCCACAGTTACCCCACAGGTGGAAAAAGGTGTTGTCTGCAATCGGCACACAGACACTTTCAACCAAAGAGATTATGTGTGTGATAGGATTAAAGGACAAAAGTAATTTTTTAGAACTATATCTGTATCCAGCCATAAGGCAGAATTTGGTAGAGCCTATTTACCCGGAAAATCCGAAACATCCCCGGCAGAAATATCGTCTTACCGATAAAGGAAAAGAACTGTTGATATAATAACGGGGTATGGTGGCGAAAAAGAAGAAACAACAGGGGCATTACTGTCGGATTTGTAGCGAGTACAAAGCCAACGAGCAATTCAGCGGCAAAGGACACTCGCGGCATATCTGCAAGGAATGCCGGTCGCTTCCCGATGATGTGAAGGCGGACATGGTGCGCTGTAACGAGGTGGAACGAGCCGTTTTCAAATGCCCGATGAGCCGTCAGGACTGGGAACTGCTGGAAAAATATGCCAAGAAGTACAAGGACAAGGAATCCGGGCAGTTCGCGCAGGATATGTTGGACATGAAACGGGGCAATCAGACACCGGACGAGGATATGGAAGAGGATGATGTTTTAATAGAAGGCATCTATGAAGAGGAAACCATACCATTTGCCGAACTGGAGGATGACATCCGTTATCAGTTGGAAGAATTGTTGGCGGACAACATCAACGAGTTCATGATACACAAGAATTACATTCCCGAAGGCAAGGAACTGAAAGACATCAACGAATGGGTCATGAAAGAAACCCGTGACACCTTTTTTATAAAGGTTATTCCCGATGCCGCTTATGACAGTCTGGTGGAAGAAACGATCAACAGGCTTGTGAAGGAATGGAAAGAGGACGGATTTGAGATAAAGACCTATTCCGCATCGCTGGTCGTCATGGAAACGGAACGGCTGCTTATCCGCAGGATAACCCGTAAGGATATGGACGCACTCCTTGCCATAATGGGAAAGCCGGAAGTCATGTACGCTTGGGAACACGGCTTTACCAAAAAGGACGTGCGCAAATGGATAAACAGGCAACTCATCCGATACCGCAAGGACGGGTTCGGATATTTTGCCGTCATACTGAAAGAAAGCGGCGCATTGATAGGACAAGCCGGTCTGATGAATAGTACCCTAAACGGGAACGAGACTGTCGAGCTTGGCTATATACTCGATAACACATACTGGCATAACGGTTACGGTACGGAAGCCGCCCGCGCGTGTTTGGAATACGCCTTTGGAGAGCTGGAACTGAAAACTGTCTGTTGCAGTATCCGACCGGAAAACGTGGCATCCATCCGTGTGGTTGAAAGGCTGGGAATGACCTTGTGCGACAACCATACAATAATATACAACGAAAAAGAAATGCCGCATCAGATATATGTGGCAACCAATAGTAAATCCTATATCTTATAAGCGAAATCACTCAACAATGAAAACAAATAATATTAATTTATTTTGCGATATAGTTACTCAAAGGTCAGGAGAACATTCTTGCGCTATAAATATTTTGTTGCAACAACAATTATATGGGCAGGTAATATCTATTCTGCGTCAAGAATTAGATTCTATGGTAAGAGTTATGTTTTTGTTGTCAATTAGCGACTTAAACCTTAGAGAGCATTTTATAAACCAAACTTTGGAGGGAATAAAATGGTCTTATCCCAATACAAAGAAAGTCGTGACCGATAAACAAATGGTGGATTTAGCTGATAAATTTTATGGCTGGCCTTTTTTTGTTTATAAATTAGGATGCGCTTTTATTCATCTTTCAGCAATGGTATATTATAAAAACAGTAATCCATTTTTGCTTTTATCTGTTTCAGAAAGAAATGACATCACAAGGTTTTTACATCAATATCATAGTTTCCCGTTAGAGTTGGAATTGAATTTGGAAAATATCATCCCATATCTTGATAAAGTATTTAATAAAGTTTCAAGTAACTTAGCATGTTACATTGAAGATTTACGTCAAAATAAACTTTTGGAGGAATATTAAAATAAGGGAGGATTTTAGCTATCCTCCCTTATTTTAATAGGTTACTTCTGCTGCAACAGATGCTTCAGGTTGTCATCGCCCGCGATGCGCTCCAATTCCTCCTGAACAATCTGCTTCACCTCCTCCTTGATGCGCCGGTAATTTGCCTGCACCGTTTCCTTCATGCGGTCGTTGCCGTCTGCGTCAGTGAAATCGGTAATAACGGGGATTTTCTTGTAGGCACTTTCCTCCCGTTTTACCTTATCGGCATCCACCACAATCTCGCAGTGGAAAATCTTCTGTTCGATACGCTCGTTGAAGTTGTCGGACACCGAACCGACAAACATTCCCTGCGTCAAACCGGAAATCTTGCTGGGCGGGATAAGCGCGTCCATCTGCGTGTTAATGGAGGTGGAAACATCCTGCCGGTTGATGGAGATAGACTGCCGTTTCTGCAACACCTTACCGAATCGTTCCGATAGTGTCTTTGCCGTTTCACCTACCACCTGCCCGGAGAAAATGTTACCGACCGTATTCATCACCACTTTCGCCTCCTTATCACCGTAGTCGCGCACCAGCTGGCTGAAATCCTGAAATCCCAGACACACGGCAACCTTGTTGCTTCGGGCGGTAGCTATAAGATTGTCCAACCCTTTGAAATATATCGTCGGCAGCTCGTCTATGATGACCGACGACTTCAGCATCCCCTTCTTATTGATGAGCTTCACGATGCGGGAGTTATACAATCCGAGAGCCGCCCCGTAGATATTCTGACGGTCGGGATTGTTGCCCACGCATAGGATTTTCGGCTCTTCGGGATTGTTGATGTCCAGCGTAAACTCGCTGTCCGACATCACCCAATAGAGCTGCGGTGAAATCATCCTCGAAAGCGGAATTTTTGCCGACGCTATCTGCCCCATGAGCTGCTCCGCAGCCCCTCCGAGCCACGCATCCATGAACGGGGAAAGGTAGTTCTCCAGTTCGGGATAGGAAGTCAGTATCGGAAAAATATCCTCGTAGCGGCGGTTCAAAAATTCGATGGCATGGGGAAACGTGCAATATTTCCCGTTCTGATAGATTTTAAGATACCATATAATACTGGCGAACAAAATGATAGGTGATTCCACAAAGAAGTCACCCTGCTTTTGCACCCACGTTTTATTGAGGTTGAGCATTATTGTATAGGCACTCTCGTAGGCGTCCGTAATATCTTCCATAAAATCCGGGTGAATGGGATTGCACCGATGAGAGCGTCGCGGGTCGTCGAAGTTGATCACATAGAACTTCGGCTTCACCTTGTAGCCGTCAGGGTGGTTCAGCAGATGATTGTAGGCAATGGTGGACAAGTCGCTGAATTTGAAGTCATACACGTACATCAAGAAGCCCTTTTCAATCTGTTGCTTGATAAAATTGTTTACCACGGCGTATGACTTGCCGCTGCCCGGCGTACCCAACACGATGGACGCACGGAAGGGATTCACCACATTGATCCAACCGTTGTTCCAACACTTTTTGTAATAGAAGCGTGTCGGCAAATTGACCGAATACTCGCTTTCGATGAGTCTTGTTTCCTGCATGAAACTCTCGTTCTCGTTGTTGAAAACATCCTCCATCAAATTGTGTTTCAACAGACGGCTCATCCACAGACCTCCCATCAACAGGCAGACATAGCCCGTACCGATGGTAAGGACATACAGCCCCATCACCGCCTCAATCGGAAGCGGCAGAGCCAGTATCCACCAGTTTAGGAAAAACAGCACGGACCCGGCGGCGAGTGCCGTCCATATTCTTCCCCAAGTGATTTTCTCTCCCTTGACCCCCTTTGTACCCAGACAGGACAGGGCAAGCAGCAGGACGGCAAACAGCTTTGTGTACAGTATGGAATGGAACAGCCCCGCCGTGCGGTCGAAGTTCAGAAGGATTCTGTCCACCACACCGATGTTCACGCCCCACAGCCGGATGACTTCGTAACAGAACCAGTACACGTTCATAACCACTAAAATAATACTCACGGCACGCAGAAAATCCATGATTTTCGCCAATGCCCTCAAATCGTCTTCTTGTTGTGACATACATTGATTTTTTAATTGTTGATACTCCGATTACAAACCCAAGCCCTTGCGCTTTTTCTTCTTTTTGCGCTTCATCGCCCGGATGAAAGCCTTTTCCTCAGCATCTACCGCCGGACCTTCGGGAGTGAGCAAGCCCATTCCGCCCGATACGTCTTCACGGTCGTATGCGGTCTGTCCGTATGCCTTGTCCGCAGCATCCATAGGGATGGATAACGGTATCGGCGGTTGTCCGGCGTATGGCAGGGTGAAGTGTTCCTGCAAGGCATTCGCCGAAAGCTCCTTGCCCATGCGAGAGCCGTTCAGTACACATCCTGTGCGGTGGTCGATAAACGTCGCTCCATAGATACGCCCTTCATCCGTGTAGCGCAGTACGGTGTCGATGCCCTTCTCTTTGAGTTGGGATACAAATTTGTCCTTGTCATAAGTGCCTTGCAGCACGGAAAGAACGGTGCGTTTCGTCATGTCGGCGAGCTTCCTGTCCTTAATCTCTGATTTGGAACGGATAAATTTTCTCTGTACGGCTTCATAACCTGCGGACTTCCCGAAAAGCGAGGACTTGAACGGGTTGCCCACCTTGTTACCCTTGTCGTCCGTGACGGAATAAACCAGCCCGTGATACTCCCGTCCGCGCACGTTGCCTCTCGCTTCCTCCACCGTCATATTATATAAGGAAAGGAGCGCACGGTATTCGCCCATCGTCTGAAAACGGTACTGCCCGTTCAGAGCCTTCACAGTGCCAGCCACCTGCTTCTTCACATCACCTGCCGATGCGTCCACCTTGCTTAGCGGCGTGTCAAGCCGGCGGTTCCTGCGCTCCGCGCCGTGCAGCCCGTATTTCTTCTCCAGCTCACGGGTGATTTGTTTGCTACGATAGTAGTTGTTCTTGTCGCTGATACATTTCCCGTTATCGTCCACCCGCACCGTCACGATGTGCAGGTGGTGGCGGTCGATGTCCTCGTGCTTGAAAACAAGATAAGGCTGGTTGCCGAAACCGAGTTTTTCCAGATACTCGCGGGCTATATCCTGCAATTCCGCATCGGTCAACACATCCTCCGGATGTGGGTTGAGCGAAATATGCACCACCGGCTTCTCCACCTTCATCTGTGGCGGCATGAAGGTGAGAAAACCCTCCATCGCCTTGTTGATGTCCACCTTTCCCGAACCGTCATTGTAGATGCGGTTGGTCGTAAGCAACCGCCCCTGCGCCTCGTTAATCTTCTCCCCGTTATAGGCAATCGCGCCGTACAACGAGTTTCCTACACTGATTTTTGCGACCATTTCGCCTCCATTTCCCTTGAAAGTTCCACAATCCGGCGGCTCAGTTTCACGAGTTCGACGGTGTGTTGCTCTAATTTGTAGAGCAACGCCATCGCCTTTTTCTCTGAAAAATGCAGCCTCAGTTCCTTCACGACTTGGTTGTAATTCGTACCCACGGCGCGGAACTGCGCATGAAAATCCGATAGCTTGGTGTAATAGTCCACCAGCGTCTTGTCCACCTTCAGCACCTTGAACGGCTGTCCGAAGAAGTGCGCTTTGAGGAAAACCGACCGTGCATAGACACCCGATTTTCCGAACATGGCGAGGAAACGATTGTGTTCCTCCTCGTTGAAACGGACGGTGTAACGGTACACCGCCGGATCAAGTTTGGGATTTCTCCCTGCTTTGCTTTTCCTTTTCTCTTTCATATTACTTTGGATTTAGCGGATTGACGGCATAAGCCGCCGCTTCGGATCACAGCACCGCAGTTCTGAAAGGCTTTCCGACTTCGGAGGGAAAGCCCGCCCCCTGCAAGGGCAAGGCGTTTTCCGGGATGCTCAAAATATTTTGAGCGGCTGAAAACATACCTTGCTATGTTCAGGTGAACATAAAAATCCGTCAGGGGACGGATGGGAAGATACCTTTCAGGACTCCGGGCCGCGCACCATCGGCGAACCCTGCTGTCCGGGGGGCAAAGTTACGCCCTTAAAGCTGTATTGGACAGATGCTTGACCCGGTCAATGACTGCCAACCGGCGCAACGTGCTGCCACTTGCCGGAGAAGTGATACAGGTTCCAAAATATACTTGTTTATTTGCAGCATGATTCAAGAAACGAACGATTTGAAAATATGAGAAAAGGAACATTCAAATACCCGGACAATCGCTTCGGCGGATACTTGCCGAAGCGGATACCCGAACCGTCGGAACCCCGGTTATCCGACAATCTGGTGAAGTACAGATTCAATGACTTCATGACGCAGTGTCGTCATTCATCACTTGTTCGCCGCACCGCTTCACCACAGAACCGGATACGCGATGACCCGCCCATGTGTCTGTTCACTGAAGCGGATAATGTAGCAACCAAATCCGCATATAAATAGAAAAAGAAATCTTCAACAATTAAAATAAATGGAACTATGAGTAAGGAAATCTTCGTTGCATTCGCAACACAGAAAGGTGGCATCGGCAAATCCACTGTCACGGCACTTGCCGCCAGCTACCTGCACAACGTGAAAGGCTACAATGTCGCCGTCGTGGACTGCGACGACCCGCAGCACAGCATCCACGGGCTGCGCGAACACGAAATGGGGCTTATCGACAGCAGCACCTACTTCAAGGCTCTCGCTTGCGACCATTTCCGCCGGATGAAAAAGAACGCCTACACCATCGTCAAGAGCAATGCGGTGAACGCCCTCGACGATGCCGAGAGGATGATTGCCACTGAGGACGTGAAACCCGACGTGGTGTTCTTCGACATGCCCGGCACACTCCGTAGTAACGGCGTGATAAAGACGCTCTCGCAGATGGACTACATCTTCACTCCGCTGAGTGCCGACCGCTTTGTTGTGGAGAGTACCCTGAAATTCGTCACAATGTTCCGCGACAGGCTGATGACTACCGGACAGGCGAAAACAAAGGGGCTTTATCTGTTTTGGACGATGGTGGACGGCAGGGAGAGGAACGACCTGTACGGCATCTACGAGGAAGTGATAGCCGAAATGGGCTTTCCGGTACTTTCCACCCGCTTGCCCGACAGCAAGAAGTTCCGCCGTGACCTTTCGGAAGAGCGCAAGAGCGTTTTCCGCTCCACCATCTTCCCGATGGACACGGCACTGCTGAAAGGGAGTGGCATCCGGGAGTTTTCCGAAGAGATAAGCGACATCATCAGACCGCAGTGAGCATGGGCAGCAGGAAAGTGAACACGGAAGGCATCGACGAGGAACTGCTGTTAGCTTCCATCGGGCGGCGCACACAGGACGGGACACTGCGCCCCGCACAGGAAGTACCCGCAGCTGCACCGACCGAAGAGGACACCGCCGCACCGGAACCACCTCCTGTGCAACCAGTAACACGGGAAAAAGCGCAGAGGGAAAGTGGCCGCCGGAAAAGGCAGGATGAGGACTATAACGAGCTGTTCCTGCGCCGCAACGAGATAAAGACCCGCCAGTGTGTCTATATCAGCCGCGATGTCCACGGCAAAATCCTCAGAATCGTGAACGACATCGCCGGAGGTGAAATCTCGGTGGGCGGCTATGTGGATACCGTGCTGCGCCAACATCTGGAACAGCACAAGGAGAGAATCAACGAACTGTACAAGAAACAACGTGAAGATCTGATTTGAAAATGGAAAAAGAAATGACACCGAATGAAAAAAGACCACAGCAAGACTGCGGAGGTATGTTTGCCCAAGTGCAGGCGAGTGTGGAAATCCTGTCGCCTGTCCCGGTAAGCGGCAAATGCTGCGAGAAGGACTATGAACGTCTGTTCATCCGTGACTCGGAAGTAAAGGCACGTGAGGGGAAGATGGCGTATGTGCGCCCGGAGTACCACGAGCGTATCATGTGTATCACCCGTGTAATCGGGCATGACCGGCTTATGCTGTCCGCTTACATCGACCATGTGCTGACGCATCACTTCAACCAGTGCGAGGATGCGATAAAGAGCCTTTATGCCCGAAATTATAATTCAGTATTCTAACCAAAAACGGAAGGATATGAATTACACAATCAGCATGACAGACATTCTGCTGGCGGTATCGGTCGGCTGCAACCTCTGGTTCCTGTTCCTGCTCCTTTACGAGCGCATCATGGACACGCGGATTGTCCGCTTCTTCAAGGGCATTGTCGGATTATGGCGGTCACTGGACGGGAATGAGGCTAAACGCATAGCGGCACACGAGGAAGTCCCTGCGGAAAAGGCGGACATCATCGGCAAGAGCCGTTTCAGGATGGCATCCACCCGGACAACCGCTGCCATACCGACGCAAGAAGCCGCCACTATGGAAAGGCATTGAGCTGTCGGAGGAAGAGGCTACTTTTGACGACGGAAAAACGGGAAACGCATCCCGCCCGGCACAAGTTCCGGAGGAAAAACTCGATGAGACCTTCACGAGCATACCGCCGGAGGAACTGGGATACGGGGACGACGAACCGGAAGAGGACGCCTCGGACACGCCACGGGCTTCGGGCAGCAGCTTTGACGAGATTGACGACGCCTGCAAGACCGCCAAGAACCCGGACGCGACACAGGCGGAACGTGAAAAGGCGGCGAAGGTGTTCACCGACATGGAGGGCACGGAGTTGTACGAGAAAATGATGGAAGGCTCTTCGGAGATAGGCATCCGCATCAAGGGGCTTATCGAGATTCGGCTGAAGAAACCTGAAAAGGAGTTCGTCGTGCCGGACAACATCGAGGAGTTCGACATTCGCAACTATGTATGACAACAATAAAAGAAATGAACATGAAAGAATGACATCAACCCACGCGGCGAGGAAACGCAAGGCGCATCCCTATCCGCAACGGACACGCCCACGTCCGTGGAAACAAACGGGCATCCACTAAAACCAAAGTAAAGAAACAAAGTATCAACCGCCCGACAAAGGACCATCCACCCTTTTGACGGCAAAAAACAAGAACAGTTTATGAACAAGAACATCTTGAAAAACAGAAAAGCAATCCTCTCCGCGGCACTTGTCATCGCCGCAACCGCCTCCGCTTTCGCGCAGGGAAACGGCATCGCGGGCATCAACGAAGCCACCTCTATGGTGAGTTCTTATTTCGACCCCGGAACTAAACTGATATACGCCATCGGTGCAGTCGTCGGGCTTATCGGGGGCGTAAAAGTGTACGGCAAGTTTTCATCGGGCGACCCCGACACCAGCAAGACAGCCGCCTCGTGGTTCGGCGCGTGCATCTTCCTGATTGTTGCCGCCACCATCCTGCGCTCATTCTTCCTTTAATAAATAATGTATGGCTGAATACCCAATCAACAAGGGTATCGGCCGTCCGGTAGAGTTCAAGGGCTTGAAGGCACAGTACCTCTTCATCTTCTGCGGAGGTCTGCTGGCTCTCTTCGTCCTGTTCGTCATCCTCTACATGGTCGGTATCGACCAGTGGATATGTATCGGCTTCGGCGCGGCATCGTCCTCCCTCCTTGTATGGCAGACCTTCGCGCTGAACGCCCGGTACGGCGAACACGGGCTGATGAAATTAGGAGCGGCACGGAGCCATCCCCGATACCTTATCAACCGGCGGCGGATACCCCGTCTGTTCAAACGACAACGAAAGGAAGAAAGACAATGAGGAATACATCGAAAATGACAACACTGGAAAACAGGTTCCCACTTTTAGCGGTGGAGCATGGCTGCATCATCTCAAAGGACGCCGACATCACGGTGGCTTTCGAGGTGGAACTGCCGGAACTTTACACCGTGACGGGTGCGGAGTACGAGGCGATACACAGTTGCTGGTGCAAGGCTATCAAGGTGCTGCCGGACTACTCCGTCGTCCACAAACAGGACTGGTTCATCAAGGAACGCTACAAACCGGAGCTTCAGAAGGACGACATGAGCTTTTTAAGCCGCTCTTTCGAGCGTCACTTCAACGAGCGTCCGTACCTGAAACACACCTGCTACCTCTACCTGACCAAGACAACAAAGGAGCGTAACCGGATGCAGAGCAATTTCAGCACGCTGTGCCGGGGACATATCATCCCGAAGGAGCTGGACAGGGAAACCACGACCAAGTTCTTGGAAGCCTGCGAACAGTTCGAGCGCATCATGAACGACAGCGGGCTTGTCAGGCTGCGCCGCCTCTCCACCGATGAGATTGTGGGTACTGAGGGAAATACGGGACTTATTGAACGCTACTTCTCGCTCATGTCGGAAGGTGACACCACCTTGCAGGACATCGAGCTTTCGGCAAGGGAGATGCGCATCGGCGACAACCGCCTGTGTCTGCACACCCTCTCCGACGCGGAAGACCTGCCGGGCAAGGTGGCTACCGACACCCGTTACGAGAAGCTCTCCACCGACCGGAGTGACTGCCGACTGTCATTCGCCTCCCCGGTGGGGCTTCTGCTCTCCTGCAACCATATCTACAACCAGTATGTGCTGATAGACAACAGTGAGGAAACCTTGCATAAGTTCGAGAAGTCCGCCCGTAACATGCAGTCGCTATCTCGCTATTCAAGGAGCAACAGCATCAACCGCGAGTGGATAGACCAATACCTGAACGAAGCCCATTCCTACGGACTGACCTCGGTACGGGCACACTTCAACGTCATGGCGTGGAGCGACGATGCGGAGGAACTGAAGCATATCAAGAACGACGTGGGCAGCCAGTTGGCAAGCATGGAATGCGTGCCGCGCCACAACACCATCGACTGCCCGACACTCTACTGGGCGGCGATACCCGGCAATGCGGCGGACTTCCCGGCGGAAGAGAGTTTCCACACCTTCATCGAACAGGCGGTGTGCCTGTTCACAGAGGAAACCAACTACCGCAACTCGCTCTCGCCCTTCGGCATCAAGATGGTGGACAGGCTCACGGGAAAACCGCTGCACCTTGACATCTCCGACCTGCCCATGAAGCGGGGTATCACGACCAACCGCAACAAGTTCGTGCTGGGTCCTTCGGGCAGCGGCAAGTCTTTCTTCATGAACCACCTCGTGCGCCAATATTATGAGCAAGGCGCACATGTGGTATTGGTGGACACGGGAAACTCCTATCAGGGCTTGTGCGGCATGATCCGACGCAAGACAGGCGGAGCGGACGGCGTGTATTTCACCTACACGGAAGAGAAGCCCATATCGTTCAACCCGTTCTACACCGACGATTACATCTTCGACGTGGAGAAGAAGGACAGCATCAAGACCCTGCTGCTGACGCTCTGGAAGTCGGAGGACGACAAGGTGACAAAGACGGAGAGCGGCGAGCTGGGCAGTGCCGTGAGTGCCTATATTGAGCGCATCCAATCCGACCGTAGCATCGTGCCGTCGTTCAACACCTTCTACGAGTATATGCGTGACGACTACCGCAAGGAACTGGCACAGCGTGACATCAAGGTGGAGAAGTCCGACTTCAACATCGACAACATGCTCACCACCATGCGGCAGTATTACCGGGGCGGACGCTACGACTTCCTGCTCAACTCCACGGAGAACATCGACCTGCTCGGCAAGCGGTTCATTGTCTTCGAGATAGATTCGATTAAGGAAAACCGCGAACTGTTCCCCGTCGTGACCATCATCATCATGGAAGCCTTCATCAACAAGATGCGGCGACTAAAAGGGGTACGGAAACAGCTTATTGTGGAAGAGGCTTGGAAGGCTCTCTCTTCAGCGAACATGGCTGAATATCTGCGCTATATGTACAAGACGGTCAGAAAATATTACGGCGAGGCAATCGTGGTGACGCAGGAGGTGGACGACATCATTTCCTCTCCCGTGGTCAAGGAGAGCATCATCAACAACTCCGACTGCAAGATACTTCTCGACCAGCGCAAGTACATGAACAAGTTCGACCAGATACAGGCGTTGCTCGGACTGACGGAAAAGGAGAAAGGGCAGATACTCTCCATCAACATGGCGAACAACCCTTCACGGCTCTACAAGGAGGTGTGGATAGGCTTGGGTGGCACACAATCGGCGGTCTATGCCACCGAGGTCAGTGCAGAAGAATATCTGGCGTACACCACCGAGGAAACGGAGAAAGTGGAGGTTTACCGTCTGGCGGAGAAGTTGGGCGGCGACATCGAAGCCGCCATCCGGCAACTTGCCGAGAAGCGGAGAACCAAAAGTTAATCATTTAATCATCAGCTAAAAACAAGAAATGCGTATGAATTTATCAAAAGTTAAAATGCTGCAAGTCAGCAAGTGCCTGATCGGATTGGCGGTCATGATGCTGCAATCCTGCGATGTGGTCGATAACCGCCGTGATATGCTGTGCGGGAACTGGGAGAGCGTGGAGGGGAAGCCCGATGTGCTTATCTACAAGGAGGGCGAAGCCTACAAGGTGACGGTGTTCCGCCGGAGCGGTCTGCGCCGCAAGCTGAAACCGGAAACCTATCTCTTGCAGGAGGAAAACGACAACCTGTTCATGAACACCGGCTTCCGCATCGACGTGTCCTACAACGAGGCAACGGACGTGCTGACCTTCTCGCCGGGCGGCGACTATGTGCGGGTGAAACCGCAGCCGGGACACCCGACAGAAGAATAACAACCACTAAAATCCAAAGTAACATGAGAACAAGAATAACAATGATTATCTGCCTGTGCCTGCTTTTCGCAGGCAGGGCAAGCGCACAGTGGGTCGTAAGCGATCCGGGCAATCTGGCGCAGGGTATCATCAATGCCTCCAAAAACATCATCCATACCTCCAAGACTGCCACGAACATGGTGAGCAACTTTCAGGAAACGGTGAAAATCTATCAGCAGGGCAAAAAGTATTACGATGCCCTCAAATCGGTGAACAATCTCGTCAAGGACGCCCGCAAGGTGCAGCAGACCATCCTGATGGTAGGCGACATCACCGACATTTATGTAAACAGTTTCCAAAGGATGCTCCGTGATGGAAATTTCAGACCAGAAGAGCTGTCGGCAATCGCTTTCGGTTACACGAAACTGCTGGAAGAGAGCAACGAAGTATTGACGGAACTGAAGAATGTGGTGAACATCACCACGCTCTCCATGACCGACAAGGAGCGCATGGACGTGGTGGAACGCTGCTACTCCAAAATGAAGCGTTACCGCAACCTTGTGAGCTATTACACCAACAAGAACATCTCCGTGAGTTATATGCGTGCGAAGAAAAAGAACGACCTCGACCGCATCATGGGGCTGTACGGGAACATGAACGAAAGATACTGGTAAGCCTATGGAGTTCGATAACCTTCATCAGATTTTACGCTCACTTTATGAGCAGATGATGCCGCTATGTGGGGACATGGCGGGTGTGGCGAAAGGCATCGCCGGGCTGGGTGCGCTGTTCTACGTCGCCTACCGGGTATGGCAGTCGCTGGCGAGAGCCGAACCGATAGACGTATTCCCGATGCTCCGTCCTTTTGCCATCGGTCTGTGCATCATGTTCTTCCCGACTGTGGTGCTGGGCACGATAAACAGCATCCTCTCACCCGTCGTACAGGGCACGGCAAAGATGCTGGAGGCGGAAACGCTGGACATGAACCGATACCGGGAGCAGAAGGACAAGCTGGAATACGAGGCGATGGTACGCAACCCCGAAACCGCCTACCTCGTGTCCAACGAGGAATTTGACAAGCAACTGGAGGAACTCGGCTGGTCGCCCTCCGACATGGTGACGATGGCGGGAATGTATATCGACCGGGGAATGTACAACATGAAGAAGAGTATCCGCGACTTCTTCCGCGAGATACTGGAACTGCTGTTCCAAGCCGCCGCCCTCGTGATAGACACCGTCCGCACCTTCTTTCTCGTGGTGCTGGCGATACTCGGTCCGATAGCCTTCGCCCTGTCGGTATGGGACGGTTTCCAAAGCACGCTCACGCAGTGGATATGCCGCTACATACAGGTCTATCTGTGGCTTCCGGTGTCGGACATGTTCAGCACCATACTGGCGAAGATACAGGTGCTGATGCTGCAAGCGACATCGAGCGGATGCAGGCAGACCCGAACTTCTCGCTGGATTCGAGCGACGGGGTGTATATCGTGTTCCTCTGCATCGGCATCATCGGATACTTCACCATTCCCACCGTTGCCGGCTGGATTATCCAAGCCGGAGGCATGGGCGGTTACGGTCGCAACGTGAACCAGATGGCGGGACGAGCCGGAAGCATGGCGGGCAGCGTGGCGGGTGCAGCCGCAGGAAACGTGGTCGGACGTGCCGGGAAACTGCTGAAATAATCAACTGACAATTAAAAACGAATAAACAACAATGGAATTTAAGTCACTTAAAAACATCGAATCATCGTTCAGGCAGATACGCCTGTTCGGTATCGTCTTCCTCTCGCTGTGCACCGTGGTGACGGTGTGGAGCGTGTGGAACTCCTACCGTTTCGCGGAGAAGCAACGGGAGAAAATCTATGTGTTGGACAACGGCAAGTCGCTGATGCTTGCGCTGTCGCAGGATCTGTCGCAGAACCGTCCAGCGGAGGCACGGGAGCATGTGCGCCGCTTCCACGAGCTTTTCTTCACGCTGTCACCTGAAAAAAGCGCGATTGAACACAACGTAAAACGTGCCTTGCTGCTGGCAGACAAGAGCGTGTACCACTATTATTCGGACTTCGCCGAGAAGGGGTACTACAACCGCATCATCGCCGGAAACATCAACCAAGTGTTGAAGGTGGACAGCGTGGTGTGTGACTTCAACGCCTATCCCTACCGAGCCGTGACCTACGCCACGCAGAAAATCATCCGGCAAAGCAACGTCACCGAGCGCAGCCTCGTGACCACCTGCCGCCTGCTGAACGCATCACGGTCGGACGACAATCCCAACGGCTTCACCATCGAGGGTTTCACCATCATCGAGAATAAGGATTTACAGACTATCAAACGGTAACGGATTATGAAACGGAAAGTAAAAAGTATCAGAAAAACAATGTGGGGCGTGTACTGGAAGCTCCACGACAAACGGAAACGGCTGGTGGCAAGGCTCAAAGGGTATCTGGACGGTTTGCCGCCGGAAACACGCCGCCGCATCGTACTGGGGATGCTCGCCGCCTTCGCGGTGCTTGCCCTCTACACCTTCGGCAGAGCCGTCTATGACATCGGCAGGAACGACGGCTTACGCATGGAAACGGGACACGCCGGACGGGTGGAACTGCCGACCCCGGTGGAAACTGACAATCACTTAACACCTTATTTATATGGAACAGACGAAGAATGAACCGACGAAAGAGAACAAAGCCGCTCCCGACACGGGAAAGCCGAAAAAGGGGCGCGAACCGCTGACCGAGGCGCAGCGGCTGAAACGGCAGAAGATGATAGTCCTGCCCGCTATGGTGCTGGTGTTCATCGGGGCGATGTGGCTGATATTCGCCCCGTCCTCCGGCAAGGAGCAACAGCCGGAAACAGACGGATACAACACCGAGATGCCCGACGCGGACAAGGCGAACCGGCAGATTATCGGCGACAAGTTGAAAGCCTACGAGCATGGGGAGATGGAAGAGCGTCTGGAGAGCCGCAACCGTGCCATCGGGCAGCTGGGCGACATGTTCGACCGCGAGATAGCTGGAACGGAGGACGGGACGGACTTCGACCTCGCCAATCCGGGCGGCAAAGAGGAAAAGGCACAGCCCGCCACGCCGCAGACCATCCAATCCTCCGCAGCCGCCTACCGTGACCTGAACGCCACCCTCGGCAACTTCTACGAACAGCCGAAGAACGACAATGCCGAGATGGATGAGCTGTTGGAGCGCATCGCCTCGCTGGAGTCGGAACTGGAAAGCGAGAAGGGCAGGACTTCATCTATGGACGAACAGGTGGCACTTATGGAGAAGTCCTATGAGCTGGCGGCAAAGTACATGGGCGGTCAGAACGGAGGAAAGCCGGAACAGGCGGCAGAGCCTTCCACCGTGCAGAAGGGAAAGAAGAACACGGCGACACCCGTAAGGCAAGTGACCCGCCAAGTCGTTTCCTCCCTTGCACAGCCCATGAGCAACGCGGAGTTTGTCGCCACCTTCTCGCAGGAGCGCAACCGGGGGTTCAACACGGCTGTCGGCACTACAGAGGTATCGGACCGGAATACCATCCCGGCATGTGTGCATGGTGCGCAGAGCGTGACGGACGGACAGACGGTAAGGTTGCGCCTGCTGGAGCCTATGGCGGTGGCGGGCAGAACAATCCCACGCAATGCAGTGGTGGTCGGCACGGGCAAGATACAGGGTGAGCGGCTCGACATCGAGGTCACCTCGCTGGAATACGATGGCACGATTATCCCGGTGGAGCTTGCGGTCTATGACACGGACGGACAGCCCGGTATCTTCATCCCGAACTCGATGGAGATGAACGCCGTCAGGGAGGTCGCCGCCAACATGGGCGGCTCGTTAGGGAGCAGCATCAACATCTCCACCAATGCCGGGGCGCAGCTCGCCTCCGATTTGGGCAAGGGGCTGATACAAGGCACGAGCCAGTACATCGCCAAGAAGATGCGAACCGTAAAGGTGCATCTGAAAGCCGGGTACAGGGTCATGCTCTATCAGGAAAGGACTGAAAACAACAATCAATCAAAAAAACATTTACCACTAAAATCCAAAAGTAATGAGAAAAGTAATCATCATGTTTGCCCTCGCTATGGGCATCGCAACTGCCAACGCGCAGGAGAATGTAACCGTTGAAACGACCAAAGGAAGTGAACAGCCGACCTTGACGAAGGAGGTCTATCCGCAGAAGGAGGCGGACGGCGACCTGTATCACGGTCTGTCGCGCAAGCTGACCTTCGACCGCATGATACCGCCGCACGGACTGGAAGTGACCTATGACAAGACCGTCCACGTCATTTTTCCGGCGGAGGTGCGCTATGTCGATTTAGGCTCGCCCGACCTGATTGCCGGGAAAGCCGACGGAGCGGAGAACGTCATCCGCGTGAAGGCTACCGTGAGAAATTTTCCCAACGAAACGAATATGTCCGTCATCACGGAGGACGGCAGTTTCTACACCTTCAACGTGAAGTACGCCGCCGAACCGCTGTTACTCAACGTGGAGATGTGCGATTTCATCCATGACGGCAGTACGGTGAACCGCCCGAACAATGCGCAGGAAATCTATCTGAAAGAGCTGGGCAGCGAAAGCCCGATGCTGGTGCGCCTTATCATGAAGTCCATCCACAAACAGAACAAGCGCGAGGTGAAGCATATCGGCTGCAAGCGTTTCGGCATCCAATACCTGTTGAAAGGCATCTACACGCACAACGGCTTACTCTACTTCCACACGGAGATAAAGAACCAGAGCAACGTGCCTTTCGATGTGGACTACATCACTTGGAAAATCGTGGACAAGAAGGTGGCGAAACGTACCGCCGTGCAGGAGCAGATCATTCTGCCGCTCCGTGCGCAGAACTACGCCACTCTCGTGCCGGGCAAAAAAAGTGAGCGCACGGTCTTCACGATGGCGAAGTTCACCATCCCCGACGACAAGTGCCTCGTGGTGGAGCTGAACGAGAAGAACGGCGGCCGTCACCAGTCCTTCGTGATTGAGAACGAGGATTTGGTACGAGCCAGCACCATTAACGAACTTCAAGTGCGCTGACCATGAGAAAATACATCGCAATAATCATCGCGTCGCTTGCCCTTTTCACGGGGCAGGCGCACGCCCAGCGGTGTCTGCCGAAGATGCATGGCATCGAGGTAAGGGCGGACATGGCGGACGGTTTCAATCCCGGTGGCAAGGACGGCGGCTACAGTTTCGGGGCGTCTCTTTCCACCTACACGAAGAGGGGAAACAAGTGGGTGTTCGGTGGCGAATACCTCCTGAAAAACAATCCTTACAAGAACACCAAGATACCCGTGGCGCAGTTCACGGCGGAGGGCGGCTATTACTTCAAGATACTGTCGGACGCTCGAAAAATCGTGTTCGTCTATGCCGGGGCTTCGGCTCTTGCCGGATATGAGTCGGTGAACTGGGGAACGAAGGTGCTGCATGACGGTTCTACGCTGCACGACCGGGACGCCTTCATCTACGGCGGCGCGCTGACGCTCGATGTGGAATGCTACGTGGCAGACCGTATAGCCCTGCTTGCCAATCTGCGGGAGCGTTGCCTTGGGGTGGCGACACGCGGAAGTTTCACACGCAGTTCGGGGTCGGTATCAAGTTCATCATCAACTGACACGGGCATGGAAAGGACGGAAATAGATGCTGTCAGAAGGATGCCGCTTACGGATTTTCTCGCACGGCTGGGGCATGAGCCTGTTAGAAGGAGCAGTAACGAGCTGTGGTATCTTGCCCCGTACAGGGGCGAGCGCACACCCTCTTTCCGTGTGAACGTGGCGAAACAGCTCTGGTACGACTTCGGTTTGGGCAAGGGCGGCGACATCTTCACGCTTGCCGGGGAGTTTCTGCAAAGCGATGACTTCATGAAGCAAGCGAAGTTCATAGCGGAAGCCGCCAATATGACGGTTGCCGGATGGGAAAAGCCCGCCTATCTCCCGAAGCCGACCGAACCCGTCTTTGAGGATGTGGAGGTCGCTCCGTTACTTCGCTCACCGTTGACGGACTATCTGGCGGAACGTGGCATACCCATCGCCATCACATCCCGTCACTGTTGCCGTCTGAACTACAGTGTGCGTGGAAAACGGTATTTTGCTGTCGGTTTCCTGAATATGGCAGGTGGATATGAAGTCCGAAGCCGATTTTTCAAGGGGGTGCATCCCGCCAAAAGATGTGTCTTTGGCAAGGACGAAGGAAATCCCGGCTGACGAGTGCCTCGTGTTTGAGGGCTTCATGGACTTTCTCTCCGCTGTGACGCTTGGCGTAACCGGTAACGCTGACTGCCTTGTTCTGAACTCTGTCGCCAACGTGGATAAGGCGGCGGAATTGCTGGACGGCTACGGGCGCATCGGATGCTTCCTTGACCGTGACGAAGCCGGACGGCGGACGCTTGACGCTCTTGCCAAACGGTATGGGGCGCGTGTCGCCGACCGTTCCTCCCTCTATGACGGTTGCAAGGACTTGAATGAGTACCTGCAACGGACAACGAAAAAACAGAAAAACAATCATCTAAAAATCGAAGAACAATGAACATACTGAACAACAGAAACAAGAGTACAAACATCTTTAAGGTGGTGGCGTTATGCCTGATAGCCGCTGTGTCATTCACCCTCGTGTCGTGCGATGACGACATGGACATCCAACAGTCCTATCCCTTCACGGTGGAGGTCATGCCCGTGCCGAACAAGGTGACAAAGGGGCAGACGGTGGAAATCCGCTGTGAACTGAAAAAGGAGGGCGACTTCGCTAACACGCTTTATACCATCCGCTATTTTCAGTTTGAGGGAGAAGGAAAGTTGAAAATGGATAACGGCATCACCTTCCTGCCCAACGACCGCTACCTGCTGGAGAACGAAAAGTTCCGCCTGTACTACACGGCGGAGGGCGAAGAGGCGCACAACTTTATTGTGGTGGTGGAGGACAACTTCGGCAACTCCTTCGAGCTGGAATTTGACTTCAACAACCGGAATGTAAAGGATGACGGTTTGACCATCGTTCCCATCGGCAACTTCAGCCCCTTGCTGAAATGATGCGTGTATTCATGGTAATGCTCTGTTCGCTTATGGCGGTCTGTTCCGTGTCCGCACGGATCAGCCGCCGAGAGGGAATGGACGGGCAGGCGGCAATCTACCGTTTGCCACTTTTCGAGAGGGCGGTGTGCTGCACGAAATATTTTGAGGGCTGGCACTCGGAAAAACACCACCCATACGTGGGTTGGGGTCACAAAATTCTGCCGGACGAAAGATATTCGGCACGAACCATGACGAAGCGGCAGGCGGACGTGCTTCTGCGGAAAGACTTGCGGAAGTTCTGCGCGATGTTCCGGCAGTTCGGGAAAGACAGCCTTTTACTCGCCACGCTTGCCTACAACGTGGGTCCATACCGGCTTTTGGGTAGCAAGACAATCCCCAAAGCACCTTGATAAAGAAGTTGGAGGCTGGCGACAGGAACATCTACCATGAATATATTGCTTTTTGCAGTTACAAGGGAAAACGCCATGCCATGCTGCTCACACGGAGAAAGGTGGAGTTTGCGCTGCTGTATATCCCGTGATTGATGCAAAATTCGTAAAAAAAATAATTACCTCTGTTTTATAATTCAAGAGCAGGGGTAATTATGTATCACCTCAATATTACTTTAGTTGTATTATTTTATGATAACATTTTGTCATTCAGTATAAAATGCCTAATTTTGCGTCCAAAGACAGAACAATTATGAATAATAAATTAAATATAAAAATAGAACAATTAAAGAACATCAATAATATTGAGTTAAATCTACCAATAGAAACAGGACTTTATGCTATAACTGGAGCTAATGGAACAGGCAAAAGTACTATCATGACAGTCATTTCTAAGGTTGTACGTAACTCTGCATTCAATGTTTTTCAACCTCATGATTATTCATCTAATAGTAAAATCACAATATCCTATGATGGAAAAGAAAATTCTTGGACAAAAGCCAGTAGAGGATGGAGTTGTAGTTCAACTGATATAATATCTCTAAAAGGTTTTTATGAAGGTAGCATAATACATGGAATGCGTTTTATAGATGCAAATTATGATACATTACTAAAAGCTGAAAGAGTTAATAATACAATTTTAACTGATGCAGATTCGTTTGTTTCGCGCAATTTAAGTTATATTTTGCATGGAAATTATGATTTCTATACAAATCTTAAACGCATTAAAAATAGAACATTAGCACAACTTAAAGCGTTCAAAGGAATTCCATATTTCATTGAAGGAACTAATGGAATAGTTAATCAGTTTTGTATGAGTGCAGGAGAAAATATGTTGATTAGCTTATTGCATATGTTGAATGTTGTCATTGTTCGCCCTGCAAAGTCTGAAGATGTACGGCTTATATTGATAGATGAAATTGAATTAGCATTGCATCCATCTGCAATCATGAGGTTAGTTGATTTTTGCAAAAATTGGCTACAGAGTATAATCTTGCTATATATTTTTCAAGTCATTCAATAGAATTACTTAGGAAAATAAAGCCTTCAAATATTTTTCATTTACAAAAGGAGTTGGATAATATCGCTATTGTAAATCCATGTTATCCATCATATGCAACACGAGATATTTATCAACATTCGGGATACGATTTTCTTATTTTAGTAGAGGATGTGTTGGCTAAATATATATTGGAGAATATAATTGATGAAAATGCCTTGTATAAAAGTAAATTGATTAATATTCTACCAAGTGGTGGTTGGGAGAATGTGTTAAAAATGCAAGATGATATTTGTAAGTCAAATTTAGCAGGGGTTGGAACAAAAGTATTAAGTGTTCTTGATGGTGATGTAAAACCGGATTTTGAACAACTATATAAGCAAAAGGGATTATATACTAATTTAACAATAAATTTTCTGCCAATACATAGTTTGGAAAAATACCTACATGAAAAAATTATTGTAAATAAAGATGCTGATTTTTTCAAGGAAATAGGTGACCGTTTTTTCAAAGTTAAATCACTAAAAGAAGTGGTGGATAGTTTAATCAAAAAGAATGACGACAAGGCGTTTTATAATTACCTCATTAAAAACTTAAAAGAACAAGGAATAGAAGAAAATGTATTTGTTCAAAAAGTTTGTGAAATGATATATCGAAAGGAAGATATGTCTAAACTACTAACATTCTTACAAAAAACATTTCAAAATTAAAATACTTAATGATTATTTCGGAAAAATCCGATGAAGCCGCCAACTTCATTGGATTTTCCGCTTTTCATACATTCGGGATTGTTCCCGTGTCTATCACGCCACCGTCCCTGCAATGCTCAATGCTACCGGGCGTAAACCCCATGCTCCCAATTGCGATGTGGCTAATATAGTCCGCATACTCCTGACCTTGAAAATTCCTTCCCGTAAGGTTTCTGAAAATCATCTTTATGCTTATGCCGTCGTTGCTGTGCAAGATGATTTTTCCGTTCTGTCTGATTGCTTCCATGATTAAAACTTGTTTTTGTAAATTGTATCACAGATTGGAACTTGGGCTTTTTGCTACTTTTGTGCCGCCCACTGCTCACTGACAAAAGTAGCGGGCGGCGATTTTACCGCCCGTTCCTCTTCTTAAAAGCGTGTGTAAAGTCCCGTCACCATCGTGAACATTTCCTCCAGCATATCAAAATAGATACCCTCGTGTACGGCAATGTCCTTCGTCCTGCACTCGAATGTCTTTTTGCTGAATGTCCTGCGGTAGAAGCGCATATTGTAGAGATCTGCCCCCGCATCATAGATGATGTCAAGGCGGTTGGCACTTGTCTTGTTCCTTGCAAGGCTCATCCGTAAGCCGTTGCCCATATTGATGTAATCTCGGCTACCTGTCATGGCGGTAAAGCGTTTTCCACCTATCTGCTGTAATATCGTCTGTGCTATCATATTCGTTGTTTTTAGGGTTTTAAGTGCTGGCGGTGCGGACACCGCCAACTTGTTCAAAATTCTCGCATCTCGGCAATGGGTGTCTGCCGTTGCAGCCACTCCTTCACACACTCCATATTGTACTCGCTCGTGATGACTGCCGTATGGCTGTCGGTGGCGGTGAAACGTGTGCTTTCGTAATCATCTATCCACCCTTTGAGGGTGTCCGTTCCCCACGCTTGGGCATCGTCAAAGATACCGTCCAATGCCGCGATAGGTTCGCTGAATTTGACTATCAGCGTTTGATAGGTCGTGTTCATCGGTTGCCCTCCTTTCCCTGCTTTGCGTTCAGCCACTTGTTCCTTGCGGTTCGGCACTCGTCCAATGTGGGTTTGACACAAGTGAACAGTTCTCCGTCCGTATGGCGGTAGTCGTACTGCACAAGTGTCCGCTTGCGTCTGCCGATACCCGATTGGAAACGCTCATATTTCTCCGTCCCTGCTTCCGTACAGGTGCTTACTCCGTTGATGGTCATTCGTGTTGCCATAATGTTGCTTTTTAGATGATTAAAAATGTACTGACAGAACTCTGTTCTTCATCACTATTTCGGGGTTGCTCGTGTAGCGTTGGTGCAGGTAGAAATGGTGAGAGCCGAAGCCGTAAAGGAAAAACTTGTCAAGTTCGTGCTTCTCGGCAAACTCCTTTACGCTCTTTCTTAATCCCTCCTCACTTGTTGAGAGAGTGAGGAGATTTACAAATTCAAGGAACAAGGTGGGGATTTTATCGTCCCACACACAAATCATGCTTTCGATTCTTACTTCCATATCAATGTTGTTTTAGGGTTTATGCTATGCCGCTTTCATCCGCTCACGGATAAGGTTGGCGTTCTTGTTCACAAGGTCTATGATGCGCTCGTGGTATTCGGTGTCTTGGTTGTACTTGCCGTGGCACTGCACCACCTTGAGTGTCCGCAAATCCACCTCTACGGTTTCAATTATCTCACCGCCAATCCTTGCCGAGAGTATGAGGGTGTCGGCTTTCTTGTAGTATTCACTGCCGAACACGCAGATGTTCTGTGCCTTGCCCTCGCTGTAATACTCGTCTATGCTTTCAAGTACCTTGACGATTATTTCCTCGTCAGTGATTACCAATCCGAAGAATTTGGATTTGTTGGCAATGAAATCCTCCGCATCTTTTTCCCTTTGCAGTTGCCGCTGTTGTTCACGCTCACGCCTTTCAATCTCCCAGCGGCGGCGTTGTTCGGCCCGTTCCTTCTCGTGTATGGCTTCAATCTTTCGAGTTGCGTTGTCGTGTGCCGCCATGAAATCTTCGGGGCAGATGTTCTTCGGGTTGCGGAGGTCTTGACCGAGTTTGTTGAGCATACGCAGATAGTCGCACCACATGGAGAAGTTGTCTATCCGATACTTGTGACGCTTGGCAATCAGATATGATGCCCAGCATTCATCGGCAGTACGGGCATTGAAAAGAAAGTGTTTCATGACCTCAATCTCATCGCCTTTCATAAGGGTTTCAATTCTTGGGTCTGAAAGCAAGGCTTTGAAAAGACGCACGGGGGAAATGCCGTGGAAATCGCCCTTGAAGCCGTTGCGTCTGAGTTGGGGTAATACCCTCATCTTAGGATATGCACAGCTTCTTGCCACAACATCATCGTATAGGCTGTTGTGCGGTCTTATCTCCATCGCGCTGCACAATGCCCATACATCGCAGTAATAGAATGTGAAGCCACGGAGCAACGCCATGTCCGTAACCTTACCGTCGGGTGAAATCCAACGCTGCACAACCTCGTGGCAATAGAAGTGCATCGGCTCGCCTTTCCTGCTCTCGCATCTGACCTGCGCCACACGGATTACCTGATAGCCTTTGCAGGTGGTTATCACGCTGAAATACTGCGTTTCCTTGTAGATACGTTTGCGTGTGTCCTGCACTTTGAGTTTGGCATAGCATTTGGGGCAGGTACAGCCTTCAAGGGTGTCGCACAGTACGCTGTTGCTGTACCACTCGTGACCGCAGTCGGAGCAGGTAATGTTCCCTTTCTTGGTGCGGTAGCCGATATGTTCAATACAGTGGCGGTATGCCCAATCTATTTGTGTCGCTGATATGGGGCGAAGGTTGGCTGAAAGTCTTGCCACCTTTTTCTGTATCTTGGTCTTCGGTTTCATAAGCCTAAATCAAATAATGAGGGTTGGGATTGGGTTACTTTTCTCGCTGGCGGTCTGTTGCGGTTTTGCAACTTGCGGAGTTCCTCCTCTTGGTATCTGCGAGCTGCGTTCTGACGTGCCTCCGCCTTTTCCTCTTCCGTGAGTTCCACAACATGGTTCACCACCACTTGGCAGTTCATAGGTTTGCCCACCTCTATCTCGTTTTCCTCATAGTAGTGGATGGCTTGCCCGAATATCTCTCCGTCCGTGAAGCCGCTGCAACCGCTTTTCTGCACATAGTTCAGAATGTGGGTCACGCACTCGTCTATGTTTTTGGCAGGGTTGCGGTACTTCTTCGCAAAGAGCGTATCTTCCTCCGCCCGCTGTTCCAGATACATTTGTATCGTTCTTTTGAAATGGTCTGTTCCTTTCATATCGCTGTCGTTTTTAGATTGTCTGTTTAAGTCTCTCTCTCCAATAGGTCGGCTCTACCTCGCTGAGAAGGAAGTCCATGAAGTCCCTCCGTGTGTCCTTGTTCAGTTCGTGGTACAATCTTCGGAAAGTTTCAAAATTACCGTTGATGTACGTTTCCACCATATACACGAAGATGTTGTCCACCTCGTAATATCTGCACTGCTGCGCTACCGTCTTGCTGTTTCTCTTTGCCATGTCGGTAAGGGTTAAAGGGTGAATAACCAAAGGATGAAGCCGAAGTAGGCAATGGTGGAAAGGATAGCCACGATTACACCTATCGCCACTCGGAACACTCCGTTTATAATCTCTCTGATGATGTCCCAAAGGATGCCGAACACCCCGAAGGCGGTGCGCATCATCAAGCCGCATATCGCCAACCCGATGTATTGCGCCACTTGTCTGAAATTTGCCGTTGCCGTCATATCTTCGCTGTTTTGATTTTTTTGTTTTTTATGCGGATTCAAGAGCTGAGGGAGTTGAGTTTCAAACTATCTTATCTGCCTCTCGTTTATCCGACATTTTTTTTATGCGTCTTTCTGTCGCATCGGTCGTTTTCGTTTCGGGTGCTTGAAAAGGTAGGGATTAGGGAATGCAAGGTTTTTCGGGGAAATACTACCCGAAGGGCTGGAGATTTCCGCAGAAAACAGGAGGCTTGACCTTGCTTTCCCGTCCAATCCCGGAATTACCTTTGCGCCCTGAACGAAAATGACTGACTGATGCGGCTCACTGAAAGGCGCAAAATGGAGGTAAACGAAACCAGAGGCAGATTGGGTAGAAAAAACTTCAGGGGAAAATCCGTAAAAAAGGAATCACCAAAAGGAAAAAGACATCACCGGAAGCGTGAAAAGGGCAAACCACAACAAAGGGAGTATGATTGTTTTCCGATCCGACGGGACTTGTCCAGCCGGGTGGCAACAATCATTCTTCCCGGATTGCCCGCTGTGTGTGGCCGCTTGTTTCATTTATGGGGCAGGCTGACACTCTCTGCATTCACTTTCCGCTTCCGGCACAAAAAACAGCTAAAAAAGAAAAATCATCTGGTAGCCCGTAAAAGCACCTCTTGGCATAGACGCAAAAGAAAGGGGCATTGCTTCATCAGTCTAAACATCGTTTAGGCGTGAGGCAATGCCCTTTTCTCTGGCTATGCGGTAGTCGGCACACGTTTGTTCTAAACTCGTTTTGGGCAATGGTGTTCCGACGAACAATACCGCTTTTACGGAAAAACTAATGAATGAGGTGATAAAAAATCCGGGAGTTTATATCAAAATCTCGGATAAAATAGCTACTTTTGCATACAAAGAGTTCTTTGAAGGTTACGCGACGCGCAGAAGGATAATGCAGTAGATAACTAACTAAATCGTAACCTATTACTATCAAGAGCAATTAACCTACGCTCATTTTCAATAAATTACACTCTTTTCGTAACTTCACCGTAGCAAACTTACTATTTTTTATTCGTTTACACGCCATGTGAGATAAGAAAAGCACAAACAAAGGTATCTTTAGTATCATTTTACATTCCTATACAGCCCTAAATGGCAAAGTTTCCGTATCTTTGTACACCTATATAATACATAACAACCCTTTTTAGAGTAAAACAGATATGCGCAAAAAGCTATTTTTTATCACTATATTACTTTTCATCCTCACACTGCCAACACATGCTGTTCTACAAGAGGACTCACTGAAAAACTCTCTACAAGTACTACGCTCTGAACTGATTGCGCAGCATTTAGAACAAACAAAACAGCTGAATAAATCAAGATTTATTACCGAACAAGTTACAAGTCAACTGAAGGAGATTGGTGATAAGTCTGCCCAAATATCCTTGATGCTTTATTCTCAAAAGACGGATAACATCTTCGACCTTACTTATGCCTGCCAACAAGCGACCGAATTATGGAAAGACTTTCAAACCAAGACCCGTCCCTTCCACGACCTTATCACAGAAAGTAATGAAGAGATAGCACGCTACGACTCATTGATCAACGTACTTAGTACGATGTATATCTTTGGTCTCACGCCTAAGATGAAGACCGACCGTAACGTCTGTCTTACCCTTGCAGCAAGTATTCGAAGGATGCTAAAAGAGCGCAACGACTCCTATCAAGAATACATCCAATACTATAAGTTTAGCCAACAACAATTAGAAGCACTCGATGCCTACGCACAGAAAAGGTATGAGGAGATACAGTCTGGTATCTTTACGAACTCTGGAGACAACTATTTCAAGTTCTTAAAGACTGCCCGACTACGCTTCAACCAAATGAACACAACGATCTCCGAAAAATACACTTCCGACCCTGTTGTTGCCTCACAATGGGATGTAAAGTGGATTATCACTCTTTTTAGTATGATACTCATTTATGGTTTAATAGCCATCCTTATCAACTATCTGAGTATTCGCTTCTTAGTGACTAAGGTCATGAAGACCAATAGGTTTGAGCAGAAAAGTCATGCTTTCCTTGCAAAGCGTACGTGTATTATTATGTTGGCTTCCGTAATTACGTTTAGTATCATACTTGTCATCATCAGATTGTTCTCGCCTTCTAATTTCGTACACATGGCTTGCAGCCTACTCTTAGAGTATACATGGATGCTGACAGTTATCTTTGCTTCCCTGCTCCTGCGTGTAGAAGGCTCACAGACACACAATGCTTATCGCATCTACTATCCATTGATAATGATTGGGTTCTTCGTCATTACCTTCCGTATTGTAATGCTCCCAAGCTCTATCGTGACGCTCCTCTTCCCGCCTTTATTACTTATCGACACCTTGTGGCAGGCAAGAATGATTTACAGATATCACAAGCTTGTACCTCGTTACGACCTGAACTTCGCTTATATGTCTCAACTTGTCTTTGTCTTCTCACTTGTGAGTGCATGGATAGGATATACGATGTTTGCCGTACAAGTAATCATTTGGTGGTCAATGCAATTGGCATGTATTCTTACAATCGCCTTCTTCAAAGACTATCTGAATCAATATAGAGCTAAACACCCTATCAAGAACTTATCGCCTATAAAGGTATGGGCACTACGCTTCATAGACATTGTTCTCATCCCTATTGCTTTGGTCATATCTTTCTTTATGGCCGTTTATTGGGCAACAGACGTGTTCAATCTTAGTGGGTTGACTTGGGATTTGATTCGTGATAACTTCATTGACTCTACGAACATAAAGATTAGTGTCTACGCCATAGCCGTTGTAACCATTCTTTGGTTCGTATTTAATTATCTAAACCTCACGATTCGTGATGCAATCAAATTGTATCTCAAACGAAACGACCCATCAACAGCTGAAGCACGCGCAACAATGTATATCAATGTATTACAGGTTGTTATCTGGGGTGCATGGCTATTAACTACACTTAGCATCATCAAGGTCAGCAGCACATGGTTGGTCGTTGTGACGGGTGGACTGTCAACGGGTATAGGTTTTGCGATGAAGGATATCCTCGAAAACATCTATTATGGCATCTCTCTGATGGCTGGACGTATCAAGATTGGCGACTACATCATTTGTGATGACATTCGTGGTAGAGTAAGCTCTATCAGCTATACTTCGACTATGATAGAAGCCCTCGATGGTTCGGTTATTGCTTTCCAAAACTCACAATTATTCACCAAAAACTACAAACATGACAAAGAATCATGGTTATGAGTTGGATATCCTTGAGGTTGGAGTAGCTTACGGGACTAATATTAAGGAGGTAAAAGCTCTTCTTACAGACGCTATAACTTCATTGGGAGTCACTTACGAAGCACAACCAGTCGTTGTCAGACTTAAAAGCTTTGATGATAGCTGCATTACATTGAGCATTATTGTTTGGCTGAATGTATTTACACGAGGTAGTGACATTGGTGATATCATGGAATGTATCTACGAGACGCTTAATAAGAATGGCATTGAAATCCCATTCCCACAGCGTGAAATCACTATCAAACAACAAAATAATAATTAGGTGACGGGGCTATTCATGTATTCAAAACGCATCAAAGCTTGAATAATACCATTACTATATAATTAGTTATCAGTGACTCATTCTATTCTTTCATGGCAGCTAACACAAGCCTTAAGTTCCTTTCTTACGAACGGGAGAAATATGTACACGAGTAGTACGGAGTATAAACACGAAAAATTTCAAGGGCAGAACACCTCGTTATATTGTATTGCTGTGCGCAAAAATTAGTATGATCTGCGAGTAAAAGAATACATTTTACTCATCTTGCTAATACTCACCTTTAGATAATAAATTCCTTCCTCGTTAAAAGGCAAGTTGGAGAACAAGACAAGCAAAAGCTGGAGTGATGTTCACTCTCTTTGCTCATTGAATACAATATAACAGCGAGTTCTATCTCGGTAGATGCTCCCTTTCTTTCGGAAAGACTGGAGAGAAAGCTACTTTTTTTACTACCTTAGAATCTACTATATGCTCTATAAGGTAATAGAAGACGCCTACCTGCAATTGAGAACATGCCCTTCTTGCTCATAGAAGACGCCCTTCTTGAGGCAAGAAGGGCGTCTTCTTCAACGCTACTTGTAATATATTGATTTAGTGAGGGTTACAGGCTAACATTTAGGAGAGATTATACTCTTTTTTTGAGAATGATTTGCGTAATATTTTGTAATAACTTTTCACAAACCTACTAATCACTTTGAAGTGTGAAGAGAATACTAATTTAATCTACAGGAAATGCTGATAGGTAGAGAAGAGGTCTATCTTCCTTCACAGGGTAATACAGGTTTTGGCATGCAGGTAGGAACCACAAGGGAAAGAAACAGAAACGAAAAGAGGAACGCTAAACAGCGTTCCTCCATATACTTATTAAGTTTCTTCAACTCAATTGATTAGAAATTGTAATATACACCGAAGGTGATATTGTTACCATTAAGAGAAGCACCCCAAACATTGCTTGCCTTAGCGTCACTTACATCAGCCTTAGTAGACTTCCAACCTACGAAACCAATGTGACTTTCGAAGCTTACCTTTGGACTGAGGTTAACTGCAAGACCTGGTCTCAAACCTGCTTCCCACTGATTGTAAGAAACTGAAGCACCGTCAGCATGGTTGTAGTGAGCATAACCGATACCGCCATCTACGAAAGCATTTACATACTTAGAGCGTACGAAAGTGTAACGAGCGTATGGTGCAACCTTAACGTAGTTACGACCACCAGTCTCATATTCTACAGGGTCACCCTTACCCCAACCGAGTGTAGTACCGATTGCCCAGTCACCGTTGATGTTGTAACCAACCTCTGGGAGGAACTGATAAGTAGTAACAGCATCAGCCCCGTCTGTCTTAGAAGAAGCGATACCAACGCTACCACCAACGTAAACCTGTGCGCTTGCAGCAAGTGAAACGAATGCTACTGCAAATGACAATAAAATCTTTTTCATAATAGAAAACTTTTTAATTAATACTGAATTATATCTGTTTTACCTTATGCTATATATCTCAACAACCTTTTAAGCCGTAAGAGACAATAGGCTTTGTTTTCTGTGTGCAAAGTAAAGGGTTTTCTATTAAACTGCCAAATTTTACGCATAAGTTTTACTTTAAACATCTAAATGAACGTTAATTACTTGTCTCTTCACCTTATTATATATAACTTTGTACTCGCTTCTAGCAGAAAATATCAGCCCTTCATGGTAAAAGAAGCTATTTATATAATCGAATAATGATGAATAAACCTACCTTCATTGCAGGTCCCTGCGTTATAGAAAGTCAAGAGCTTCTCGGCATTGTTGCCGAAGAGTTAGTGCGACTCAACAACAAATACGACATCGATATCATCTTCAAAGCGAGTTTTGATAAAGCTAATAGAACGAGCATACACTCCTTTCGCGGTCCAGGACTTGAGAAGGGTCTTGAGATGTTACAGGCTATCAAGGATAAATATGGACTACGCCTGTTGACTGATATTCATGAGAGTTATCAGGCTAAAGCCGTAGGAGAAGTTGTTGATGTCATTCAGATACCAGCCTTCCTATGCCGACAGACTGACTTATTAGTGGCTGCTGCAAAAACAGGCAAGATTATAAACATAAAGAAAGCACAATTCCTTAGTGGCAGAGACATGCGTTATCCTGTTCAGAAATGCCAAGAGAGCGGAGCTAAAGAGGTGTGGCTGACGGAGCGTGGGAACTGTTTTGGATACAACAACCTTGTTGTTGATTTTCGAAACATACCTGACATGAAAGAGATAGTCCCCGATGTCATTATGGATTGCACGCATAGTGTACAGAGACCAAGCGCTGGAGACGGGAAAACTGTGGGCGATCGCAAATTTGTACCATCAATGGCTTTGGCAGCTAAAGCGTTCGGTACAACAGGTTATTTCTTTGAGGTCCACCCTACACCAGACGCTGGATTGTCTGATGCAGCCAATATGTTAGAGCTTGAAAAGTTAGACGAATTAATAGGAAAACTAATATGATGGAAGCAGAAGAGAGATTGACACAAGTCAGAGCGTATGCCACACAATGTATAAAAGAGGAGGCAGACGCAACACTCAACCTAATAAATCAGTTGGATGAGAACTTTGATAAGGCCGTTAGCTTGATGTATCATTGTACGGGTAAAATCATTGTTACTGGTGTTGGAAAGAGTGGGAATATAGGTGCAAAGATAGCGGCAACACTCTCTTCAACAGGTACACCTGCTTTCTTCGTCAATCCCTTAGACGCTTATCACGGTGACTTGGGAGTAATGACCAAGGAGGATGTCGTCTTAGCCTTGTCTAATTCTGGTCAAACAGACGAATTGCTCCGTTTCATTCCGATAGTTCTTCACATGGATATCCCTATTATTGGAATGAGTGCCAACCCTAATTCTCTATTGGCAAAGTATTCTACAGCCCACCTAAAAGTATGGGTCGAGAAAGAAGCCTGTCCTCTCAACCTTGCTCCTACCAGCTCTACAACAGCAGCACTGGTCATGGGTGACGCATTAGCAGTTGCTCTCATGCGTGTTCGTGACTTCAAGCCTCAGGACTTCGCACAGTTCCATCCAGGTGGAGAGTTAGGTAAACGCCTACTGACAACAGCACAAGATGTTATGCGTTCTGACGAACTTCCTATCATACCAAAGGATATGCACTTAGGCGAAGCAATCATACATGTCAGCAAAGGTAAGCTCGGCTTGGGTGTATCAGTTGATAATGGGAAGGTGATAGGACTGATAACAGATGGCGATATCCGTAGAGCTATGGAGCATTGGCAGGCAGAATTCTTTGATCATACGGTCAGTGACATTATGACAAAGAGCCCTAAACGGTCTTGCCAACAACAAAGATAACAGAGATTCAGCATATTATGCAGCAAAACAAGGTCCATACTGTATTGGTATGTGATAAGGAGAAACATCTTTTAGGTGTTGTAGACCATTATAGCTGTATGCTGTAAAGATAAGATGCGATTATCTTATCTATGTATTTATATTGAGTGGGACAATCTATTACAACAATAGATTGCTACTGCTATCGACGAAAAATGAGAGAGATAAAAGTAAGTTTTAGCATAAGAAAAACCATCACAACGGTGATGGCACTATATAGTATAATATGTCCAACACGTCTTTCAGCACAGACAGAGACTCAAGGCTCTTTAGCTGAAAGACATGAGATGACGGCAGATAGGGCTGATTCTTTGATTGTTAACCAGCTTAGAAAGAAAGGTGTACGCTTCTCTCACAACAACTCTGTGACCTTACTTACAACAGGAAGGGAAAAGTTTAATGACCTGTTTAAGACGATTGACCAAGCACGTTCGAGTATTCATCTGGAATACTTCAACTTTCGTAATGACTCTATCAATGAGGAGTTGATTAAGCATTTAGCAGCAAAAGCAAAAGAGGGAGTTGAGGTGAGGGCAGTCTTCGACGGCTTTGGTAATGCAAGCAATAATCGCCCTATGAAGAAAAAGAACTTGAAGTCTATCCGTGAAAAGGGTATTCAGATTTACGAGTTCAAGCCTATGGAGTTCCCGTGGTTGCATGATATCTTCAATCGTGACCATCGAAAGATTGTTGTCATTGATGGGAAGGTGGCTTACACAGGTGGGATGAATGTGGCAGACTACTACATCAATGGTACTAAAGTCGTTGGTTCATGGCATGACATGCACTGTCGTATAGAGGGAGATGAGGTTAACACGCTTCAAAACATCTTTCTAAGAATGTGGTATTTGGCATCTGGACAGAAGATACATGGTGCAAAATACTATCGTGGTGTATCTAATGCCGATTATATAAAAGGCTTAAAACAAGACACTTGTGGTAGTGTTGGGAATAAAATGGTTGGTGTCATCAACCGTGAACCACATACATCAAAAGATATTATCCGCTACTTCTATGTTAATGCTATCAATGATGCGAAAGATAGTATCAAGCTTATCAACCCTTATTTCACACTAAGTAGGGCCTTGAAGAAGTCTTTACGCAATGCTGCTAAACGAGGTGTAAAGGTGGAGATACTACTCAGTGTGAAGAGTGACATCCCTCTAACCCCTGACTGTGGGTTCTATAATGCACACAAATTAATGAAAGAAGGATGTATTGTTTGGCTGTATGAGAAAGGCTTCCATCACACAAAGATTATTACTGTAGATGGTCAATTCTGTACCGTTGGGTCGGCCAATCTTAATGCAAGAAGTCTTCGCTGGGACCGTGAAGAGAATGCTGTCATTATAGACTCATGTACGACTCACGAGTTAGATAACCTTTTTGAGGCACAAAAGAAAGATAGTTTTAAACTGACAGAAACTAAGTGGAAACTATGGCGCACACCTTGGCAACGCTTCCGTGGATGGTTTGCTCATCTATTATCTCCTTTCTTATAATAATAGAAAGGAGATATATAAAGGTTGAGATTAAGCTCTTATATCTTGTTTATGTCTATATAACCGTGCATAACAGCATAGATTGTCAAAGCAGATACACTCTTCATTCCGAGTTTATCCATAATATTCTTACGATGCGTTATTACTGTTGTCAGACTTATATTCAGCTTTTCTGCTATCTCTTTGTTAATCAATCCTTGTACAATTAACGACATAACTTCTATCTCACGATTACTAAGTATCTTATTCTTTAGTACCTGAGGAAGTTCAGGAAGGTTCTTTCCACCAGAATGACCATACTGTGCTATCTTTAAGATTGCCTTGACAAGCTCATCCTCAGGCACATTGATACAGAAGCTATGAAAGCCTGAGAGCTGTGAATTAGGGTCTTTCGTAATTGTCAAAACAATAGTTTTATGGATACATTGAGAGAAGAACTGCCTGTTCTCTAAGACAATTACTTGCGATACAAAGTAATGATAGAACGAGTCTACTTGCGCCTTTTCAAAATCTTGAAAAGTAGAGAACGACTCTACAGTCATAATAGGCATTACATTCTGTAGAAGCTGTTTCAAGCCCAAGATGACAAGTGTATTGGAATCGACTATGGCTATCTTAGGACGACCCATATCCAAGTTAGAAGGATGTTTCATTCGTATTTGTTTTTAAGTAACTGAGAATTTCTCCTTTCCTACTTGTTCTTACTCATCATAGCTTCACACTACTGATATCCACAAGATTATTAACAATTGCATAAATCGTCAATCCTGCTGGTGAATGTATTTGTAGCTTACGTGCAATATTACGACGATGTGTAATCACTGTGTTCGTTGAGATACAAAGATGATCGGCTATCTCCTTATTCGTCATACCCTGCGCTACATCAACGATAACATCTTTCTCACGATCGCTAAGTACCTCATCAGACAGAGGACTCTGCGTAATCATGTTTGATATCTTCACACTTACGTCATTCTGCTTACTCTTTTGTTCTAAGCGTCTAATCACTGGTATGAAGATTTCTTCTTCTACTAAAGCATGTTGTTCAAGCCATGCTTCACAGTTATAGATATCATATAAAGTAGCTGTCAGACGATTATTATGATGCGTATCAGAAGGTAGATACTTGATAATAATACTCTTCAACTCACGTAACTTCACATCTGTTTGACTATGATGCTTAGAATAAGTCTCGACATCGTATGCGTCATTTGACTCACCATTCAGCAGCGAATCCACGTATGGGAACACATTCTTCTCTTCATACTGCATGTGATTATGGATAGAATGGGCATATTCATCATATAGACGAAGGATTAGACGAGCAAGATTATCAGTCTCATCCAAAGACGCACACAGCTCCTTCCGTATGAAAGGTAACTTGTATTCAAGATAGTAAGTATGGCTTGCTCGCAGGTATTGCATAAGGGTTGGGATTGACAATCGGTCTACATCATCAAAAGCTTTATATCCATTTATCGTAAAATTAACGACTGCCAAGAATGTGTAAGTGTCTACATTCTGATCATCACAAACCTCTCTCACGGTCTTATCACCAAAGCCCAAACTTATTCCAAAGCACCCTAAGCTTTGTAATAAGTCATAATTATCTCTGATAAGATAAATCATCTTATCATCAGGCTCATACATCTTCTGATTCTTCATCTTGTTACTTCGTAATGATATCGTATGCAAAATAACAAAAAAAAAAAGTCAATAATGCAATAGTAGTCGTAAAGTATTTGGTTTTTTATCATTAATTATTATCCTCGAGGAAAGCACAAAAAGAGTACTACTTTGCTATCCACTGTTTCCTTACCCCTACCTACTTGATATATATCATGTTACCTTATATAACTCTTTCAACGCTCTTTTTAAAACGTAGTAATACACCACACGAAATTTGTTAATAATAAACACCAATCGTAATAAGGCTCAACACCATACAACGAGTTACCCAAAGAGGCTTTACTTATTAATAGAACAGCATCTACAAGATAGCCATCAAAAAACTAAGAAGAAACTATTTTTGTTGTTTTAGTGGCTTGTTCCAAATAAAAGCGGTATCTTTGTAGCTTCTAAAGTGTTATAAGATACATGATAAGCTAAGACAGTTAATATGACAACAGATAAAACAGCCGTAAGAAAGGTAACGCGTAAACGCGGTGCAAAAGCACAGAAAGCTCCCTTAAAAAGCCGTACTATCTCGAATGATCTTATCCCAATAGAAGAAGAGACATGGCTTCTTCAGCCTATTGCTGTGACCATGATGCGCCATGACTATTCGCTCATTCAGGTTAGAATTTTGGTGTCTATTGTTGAGAGTCTGCAGTCTATCTTGCATGGAATATTGAACAATAAGCGAGGCTTTCAACTTGACTTATTCCACACGGATGAGCTGGATGAGGATGGACGTATGCCTATCAAGCTACCTTTCAAGGAATTAGGTGTTGACCCGAACCACTATCCACAGTTACGTAACTCACTGAAGATGTTGGCTTCAATACCTGTCGAAATCCCATATAAAACGGCTGAAGGAAGAAAGTACACCAAGGCAACTAACCTTTGTGATGTATATATACCAGAGGATCGTTCCTACAACAAATACGCCATTCTAAAGCTTGATCATACTGTTGCCGAGCGTCTTGTATCATTAGACTTTGGTTATCATCGTTTAGGAAAACAGATTGTCTTCGCTTGTAAGAACCGCTATACACAACGTATATATATGTTCATCGAGTCTTGGGTGGACAAAGGTCGTACAGTTATCAAGACTTTGGAGTTCCGCAAGATGCTTCGTTTGGAAAACAACTACAAGAAGTTCTCTGATTTCTGCCGCCGTGTTCTCGACCCAGCAATGCAGGAATTAAAGGAGCTTGCAGAGCGTGGGTTCTGTGATTGTCACTTTGAGTATGAGAAGAAATATGACCGTGGACAGCGTGGTGGTGAGCCTGATGAACTAATCTTCATCATACATCGTGCAAAGGATAAGATGAATGTACAGTTGCAGGAAATGACGCAAACTCAACGTCGACAGTTCCAACAGTATCTTGTACAATACTTCGATTTCACCCCTGTGAATGCTCAAGCAATGGCAGACCGCATTACCGCTGAGACTTATCAAGAAGCTGTACAAAAACTTATGAGCCTACGGGACCGTTTCTCTAAGACGTTTGTAAAAGACAAGGCAGCCTACACTTTCAAAAGTCTTGACGAAATGTTGAAATCAAAGGAAGTCCCTAACACCATCGTAGAGGAAGTGGAATAACTTATAGGAACTTTCCCCAACCGAATAGGAATTTGCCTATAAGATATTTGAAACCAAAAGACTACTTTTGCAATAGAGAATGAACAAAAGTAGTTTACATTAAAGGTTACAGATATGAAAAAGAACATTTTATATACATTCGCTTTAGGTCTCCTAAGTCTTTCACTCTCTTCATGTGGCGCATACCTATCTGCCAGTGGTGGTTATGGTGGTCCTATGGCTGTTTACGATGATGGTTATAACGTTGGATACAGCAGCACATACGGTCGAATTGGGTATGAAGAGGCACGTAGACAAGCGCTTTTCTTGTCAGACAAGATGGCTTACGAACTTGGACTTACCGATGCACAATATCAAGCAGTGTACGAGATTAATCTTGACTACCTCCTTAACATGCAGGGTGAGCGCTCTCTTTACGGTGACTATTGGACACGTCGCAATAGTGACTTGTTCTACGTCTTAAATGCACGCCAATATAACTATTATATAGGTGAAGACTATTTCTATCGTCCTGTATATTGGTATAACAACAACTATGCTTATAGGGTTTATAATCGTTATGCAGACCGCAACTATTATTATCGCTCCCTTCCTGCAGAATACTATACCTATCGTGGCGGGCGAAACAGATATAATGACAGCTATTACGCAGGCCGTTTCGGTGCACGCCGTAACCCTCCTATCGTAACAAATCGTACCAGAACGAACCAGGACGTATATCAGAATAGCGGTGCTTGGAGTACTCCGCAGCAAAATAACGGGTATAGTAGCTTTGGCAATGCAAGAAGAGATAACACCTATTCTACGCCAAATAGCTCGTATAATCAGCGGTTTGATGGACCAAGACAGCAGTCTAACAGACCTGTATATCAACCTCAGCAGCAGCAATACCCTGCTCCGAGTCGTCAATCATCAGGTAATTATGGTGGCTCATCATTTGGGAATGCGTCACGTTCATCATTCCCAAGCGCACCAGCAAGTAGCAATCAGGCTCCATCAACTCCAAGTCGTTCAAACGTACCAAGTAACAACAGTAGTTTTGGCGGACATAGATAGTAGTAGAAGATAATATGAGAATAACAGATATTAGTCGTTCAAGAGTAGCCTCTGCAATGGTTAGAGGCTACTTTCATTCTTTCTTCTCAGGACAAGTAGATGCCTTATATCCAGGGAAAAAACGGATTGAACCGAAGGAATACAAACAGCTTTTAGTAAATAACTTCGACAACCTCTCCACTCAATTCGTGTCTGTTCTCTTTCCTATTCTCATACGTCTAAACTATTCAGACCTTGAGTTTGTGACTGAAGATATGAAGCGCCGTCACTTCTCAGAGACTACTTCTGCAAAGATACTCTTACGTTATGCTTGTGGAAGTAAAGAACTTTATAGTCTCGTAACTGCTGAATATCAGAAGCAAATATTCTCTTTACTTAATGGGCATTTACAGTCTGTAGAAGACTACTATGTAGACTGTCCAGCTTTGATAGACAAAGACTGTGTACCCGTATCGTTGGCCATTCGTTCTATTGTTCGGGTTCAGATGCAAGCATACGCCTTAGGGATAACACAAGCTAAGACAGGAGTCAATAGTTTACATCAGGCTACTGTCTATCGATTAATGATAGCGGGAATGATGGCTTTACTCCATGAGTCGCCCGCTAACTTTGAGGAAGAAACTTAGAAATGATGTTCAGAAAGGTATCATTAAACGCTGATAACTTTGAGAACTTAATGAATGAAATGAACCAAGCCTACGAAGACTTGGTTTAGACTTAGCATTATCTCTTTGCTTGCTTATACTAATTACGCTATGTAACATCCTCCTTTGATTATGTCACATAGCGTCTTATATCATATTGTCATCCGATAGACATCATCCGACTAACCAAGTACACTTTGTTTACCTTGGATAGTACACACTTTTCCTAACAAAACCCTATACTCGGCCTAACAATACATTACGAGGCATCTTACCGTTAAAAAGACTGATATTATCACATCGTATCGTTAGTGTTAACGCTCCACATCATCGACATTAACACCCCTCACTGTCACAGAAGATAAGAGGAAAGATTGGTTAACATCATTAAGACTATAAGAGAGCTAAGGGTTTAAGCCACATAACCTCTTCGTTCTCTCACAAAACCTAATAGATACATTCATCAACCCTTTGGTCAGTTGGCTCTGTTGGAATAGTTGGCAAGAACTGAAAAGGAAAACAGATGCCTACCTTATAAGCATTTATAAGCAGTGGAAGGAACCTATCATAATACCCTTTTCCACGTCCTAAACGGTTCTTTTGGCCATCAAAAGCCATACCAGGGAATGAGTGCAAATTCAATAGAAGAGAAATCTGTAAAAGGTTCTCCAATAGGTTCAAGTATGCCATAACTACTTGACTTGAAGAAATCTTGTCCTTTATAAAGACGGAGTTCCATCTCAGTATCACTCATAACTACCGGTAGAAGAACCCTTTTCCCCTCTTGATGAAGCTGCTGGATGAGGTCGTGTGTATAGACCTCATCTGCCAGTGAATTGTATAAAAGGACTGTCTTTGCCTCTTGTAGGCGTGGATGACTTAACACACGCTTAATGAGTGGCTCCGACTGAGCAATCAGTTCTTTTTCAGTAAACTGTTTCTTTCGTGCTCTTACTTCCTTACGAAGAAGGGATTTCTCGTTTTGTTCCATAGTCATTACACTTTTCTTTTTCGAATTAGCATAGACTTATCCGCACTCTTCGGCCTCTGTTTAAGAAGCAGAAGAGATTTGGGATGAAAGGCATTAACGGCCGCCTTAATCATGGCATCGTTTCGATTGACATATTCTATCCATGCTTGTTCATCAAGAATGTTATAGATAATACGGCTATTAAGATACTCCTGTAACAAAGAATGTGACCGCATTATCATCAAGTTACGACGACGCAATCCGTTCTTCTCGGCAAATCCGACGAAATCACCTACGAGGTTCTGATGGTCTAAGTAGTTGGCTAAAGGCAAGACCTCGCCGAAACCGCTTAGTTTCTTACGATTCTTATCTGTATAATTGAACGCATATTGCAGCATCAAACCGCTTACCACAGCCTCTTTATAGTAAGATGTCACTTTTGAAGTATCCTCTGGAACAAAGATGTCAGGCGTTATACCACCTCCACCATAGACTATACGCCCATTATTAGTGTGGTAGGCAGGCCCCTGATGTTTAATGCTATCTTGTGAGAAGAACTCTCCATGCTGATAACGAGTAAGTATATCGTTATCGTAGTCGGCATTATCACCCGGCTTAAATGGCTTTTGTATGCAGCGACCAGATGGAGTATAGTAACGTGCTATGGTCAGTCTTATCAGACTACCATCATTAAACTGTATTTGCTGCTGTACCAAACCCTTACCAAAAGAACGACGTCCAACAATGATAGCACGGTCGTTGTCTTGCATAGCACCAGCAAAGATCTCAGCTGCAGAGGCCGTTCCTTCATTGATGAGTACAACCATTGGTATATGTTGATAGCTTCCTTTCCCATCGCTACGATAGTTTTCACGTGGACTTTTACGGCCCTGCGTATATACTATCAATCGATTCTTTGGAAGGAACTCATTAGCCATCTGTACCGCAGCCTCCAATATACCGCCTCCATTATCACGAAGGTCAATAACCAAGTGGTCGGCACCTCGGATATTAAGGGACTGTAAGGCAGCCAACATCTCCGCATAGGTACGCTCGCCAAAGCTCTTGACACGAATATAACCTGTCGTATCATTGAGCATATAAGCTGCTGAAACACTCTTCACAGCAATGTCGCCACGTGTCACAGTGAACATCTTAACACCTTGTTCACCATATCGTTTAACACCAATCTTGACCTTAGAGTCTTTCGGACCCTTTAGTCGATGCATTGCTTCCTCATTAGTGACAATCTTACCAACAAACGACTTTCCGTTGATGCTAACAACCTTATCGCCAGCTAATAACCCAGCTTTATCAGCAGGACCATCCTTAATAACATTCTGAATGCGTAATGTGTCTTGTCGAATATTGAACTCAATACCAACGCCAGAGAAGGAGCCTTTCAAGTCGTCGGTCGCCAGTTGGACGTCTTTCGCACTAATATAAACAGAGTGTGGGTCGAGTTCTGATAATATCTCAGGGATTGCCTTGTCTACAAGTTCGTCTATATTAACAGAGTCAACATACTGATCATCAATGATGTGCAGCAGGTTGCTGAGTCGACTACTACCACTATTGATGATGTTTAGTCGGTTACCAGAGAAATGATTGGCATAGAAAGTACCAATAAAAATACCAATGACAACACAAAGCGCCATCAGTAACGGCATGAAACGATTATTCTTATTCTGATTCATAAAAGCCTTAACTCCCTCTTTCTGAAGAGGAGATAATTAAAAGAGTATTCGATAATTCAACTATAAAATATGGTTCTGATAATAGTGGGAACAATCTTTTTCGAATCTGTAAGACCGATTGTTCCTCGCTATCACACGGCTACAAGCATTTGGCATACATATTAAATAGAATCTGAAGTGGGATCATTGTCCTCCTCAAGACTCTTGTATTCAACCTCAACACCAGCTCTTGTCAGTAAATCTATACCATCCGTAAGACGATACTTCTCAGCATACACAACTCGGCGAATACCTGCTTGAATGATGAGCTTTGCGCACTCAATGCAAGGAGAGGCCGTAACATAGAGTGTTGAACCCTCACTATTATTACCACTTCGAGCAAGTTTTGTGATAGCATTGGCTTCAGCATGGAGTACGTAAGGCTTTGTTATGCCCTCATCATCTTCGCATACATTCTCAAAGCCACTCGGTGTTCCGTTATAGCCATCACTGATAATCATTTTGTCTTTAACGACCAACGCACCTACTTGACGACGTTTGCAATAAGAGTTCTCAGCCCATATTCGAGCCATACGAAGGTAACGATAGTCAACAGCAGACTTGCTTCTCCCTTCTAATAAGGAAGAAGAAGCTGATGAAGATTCTGTTATATGCTTGTTATTCATTTACTTATTATGATTTTATACTTTGCTGTTTAGCAATGAGAGCACGGTGCGATACTTAAGAAGTATAGATGGTAATAGCTTTACCCTCAACCATAGTCCACCCTTAAAGGGTATCGAGGAAAGCCTTACCTTCATGCTTTTGTAAGTCCATCACGTTCTTTCAGGGCATCAATAGTAGGCTCTTGACCACGGAAACGCTTATAGAGAACCATTGGATGTTCCGTCCCACCACGTGAGAGAACGTTATCTCTAAAACGCTGGGCAACCTCTTGATTGAAGATACCCTCCTTCTTGAAGACACTGAAAGCATCAGCATCGAGTACCTCAGCCCACTTATAACTGTAATAGCCAGCAGCGTATCCTCCCGCCATAATATGAGAGAACTGAACTGTCATACATGTATCCATACGCTGTTCATCAATGGTAGCTGGTGCCCAAGCCTGCTTCTCAAAAGGAATAATATCATCGGTGAACTCGTCCTTACATGTGTAATAAGCCATATCCAAGAGACCGAAGCTTACTTGTCGCAGACAAGCCATTGCAGCACCATAATTACGACTGGCTATTACCTTCTCTATCAACTCGTCGGGCATTGGCTCACCTGTCTGATAATGGAAAGCGAACGTACGAAGGAAATCTTTCTCTACTGCAAAGTTCTCCATAAACTGTGATGGAAGCTCTACAAAGTCCCACCATACATTAGTACCAGACAGACTCTCAAAGCGTGTATTCGCAAAGATGCCATGAAGGGAATGGCCAAACTCATGTAAGAAGGTCTCAACCTCGCCTAATCTCAATAAGGCAGGCTTATCCTTTGTAGGCTTAGAGAAGTTCATCACAAGTGATGCGTGAGGACGAACATTCGTGCCATCGCGCTCTATCCATTGTCCTTGGAACTCCGTCATCCACGCTCCATCACGCTTTCCCTTACGTGGATAAAAGTCTACATAGAGTACGGCTAAATAACTACCATCCTTATCATACACCTCGTATGGCTTAACATCAGGATGATAGACAGGTATCTCCTTGTTTTCTTTGAAGGTGATACCATAGAGACGTGTAGCTAATCCAAAGACACCCTTAATCACATTGTTCAATTCCAAATAGGGTCGAAGCATCTCTGGATCGAGGTCATATTTCTTCTTCTTAAGCAACTGACTGTAATATGCCACATCCCAAGGTTCCATCTTAAAGTCGTCCCCTTCAAGCTCTTTAGCCAATGTCTCGATCTCTTTACGTTCTTCGATAGCCTTTGGTTTGTATGCTTCAATGAGGTCATTGAGGAGTTTATACACATTCTCGACCGTTGTTGCCATTCTATGTTTCATCACATAATCAGCAAAGGTGTCGTATCCAAGAAGCTGTGCAATCTCCCTACGCAGATTAATCAGACGTTTGCAGAGTTCCAGGTTATTGGCGTCATTATCCTTTATGCAAAGTGTATTGCGTGCCATAAAGAGTTCTTGACGTAGTTCACGCTGCGTACTATACATCATGAAAGGACTATAACTTGGTGCATCCAAGGTGATAACCCATCCTTCTAAGTTATGCTCTTTTGCTGCTTCATGCGCTGCTTCACGTGCCGTATCAGGTAGTCCATCAAGCTGTTTCTCGTCTGTGAGATGTAGCGTATAGGCTTTATTCTCCTTTAGAACATTCTGTGAGAATTGCAATGAAAGCATGGATGCTTCCTCTGTTAGCTTACGCAACTTGTCTTTCCCAGCTTCATCTAACAACGCACCACTACGTACAAAGCCCTCATAGCTTTTCTCTAACAGACAATTCTCTTCTGGTGTCAACTCACGATGATGCTCATAGACATACTTAACACGCTCGAATATCTTTGGATTTAAGCTGACATCATTATTATGCTTAGTAAGAATTGGACTCATCTTCTGTGCCAATGCGTCCATTTCATCGCATGTCTCAGCACTAAGCATATTAAAGAACACACTCTCAACACGGCTCAACAAGTCATAATAATGCTTACGTCCCTTCACCTCATCTTCGGGAATAATCGTGTTGTCGAAGGTAGGTTCGTCTGGATTATTAATTATCTTCTCAATCTCTTCATCGTCGCGACGGATGCCTTCCATCATTGCCTCTTCATAATCAGCAAGTGTTATGCGATCGAAAGGCACTGTGTCATGCGGCGTATTGTAAGGTAGAAAGAATGGATTTACACGTTCTTTCTTATCTAATTCATTATCTATCATCTCTATTAACTTTCTCTTATTTTAATCTACAAAGATAACTCAAAAAAAGGAGAAAACCCATATAAAAAGGTGGAATTTAACGCAATTTTGTTTCTCAATGGTGTGTTATGGATAAGAACTAAGCGGATAATGTAATTTTAGTGATGAATTACACCTCCCTTTCTTGTCTTTTTCTGCATTCTTATTGATGTTTAATACAGATAGTATTGATTGTAAACAACAATGCTCATAGGGACAGGCTCTCTTTCTTTCCACTCTCCCAGCAAGGGAAATGATTAGTGAACTTACTCCTATACAGCCTATCTATCCATCTCCCCCACTCTCGCAGAGAGGAGAGCAATTAGTGAGGTGAGCCCAACAAAGCTGTCGATAAAAGAAAAAAGAACGCTATTTGTATAAGCTAAATTTGTTGAGTTATTTCAATAAGCAATCCCCGCTCCATTTGAAAAGAGGCCGAAGAAGAAACAAGAAGAGCCCTTACTGCAATCAAGAACATGCCCTTCTTGCACGTTGAAGACGCCCTTCTTGAAGCAAGAAAGGCGTCTTCTTCAAGCTATTTATAACATACTGATTTATTGTATGTTACAAACTCTGTATTAAGAAACGATATACTCCTTTCATGAGGATGTTTAGCTTGATGCTATGTAATGATTTTTTACAGATTTACCAAGTCTCCAGAAGTATGGATAGATTGATGGGCTGTAAACAGGGAGATACTTGGCAATGTAATAGAGTGTGTTCATTTGCTCACAGACAGACACAAGATTTCACACACAAATAGCGTCCACTAAGACTATAAGAACTGTTTGAAACATCCATCAAAAAGCTGAATGGGACAAACAAAGGATAATAGAGAACATAGTAATCTATGCCTATTTCGAGGAAAGATTACGTTCGTAGAGTCTCCAACTGTGGGATTGTTATAATCCCTCTACTCATCGTTAAGAATCCTTCTCGCTGTAGAGTGTTAAGCATTCGAGAAACATTTAGGCGACTCTGGTGTAACTCTATGGCAAGATCCTCCATCCTTATCCTCAACACCTTCTTACCAGCTTGAGTAAGACAACGTAGGCGCAGGAAACTTACAAACTGTTGACGAATATCGATAGGCTGCTGACGCCATGGAATACGACTCATCCGCTGTGCTTGCATAGATATACTATTGAGGAGGTTAAGACGGAAGATAAGGTAATTATCAAGCAGGCGTAAGACCTCAGTCTTATCCAATGACAAGAGGCTACAATCGGTCTGTGCCGTGAAATCCTTTGTGTATCTTTGCATAAGACCGAAGAGATGTTCGGGCTGGATAACGGCAGGAGCCGACAATTCTTCTTCTATTCGATAACAATAATTATCCGCATGACTAATCACACGGAGTGTTCCACTCATCAAAAAAAAGAGATGTGTACATTTATCATCCGTACTGACAAGCGACTTATCGGCCACTAACTTGTAAAAGCCAAACTTTGTTTGTCCTACGATATCAGCCAATTCATCCGTACTAATACCGATGAAAAGTGGTAGTTCGAGAAGTTTATCGTAGAGCTGAAGCATTGACCTTAAAAGATAATACATATTCGCTTTCAAAAGAGAAAGCGAATATGACTTATTCTACATATTTCCCTTTCATAGAAGGACTGTACCATGTTTTCAGATTACCTTTCGCATCAGAATAAATAAAATAGGCCATCAATTCTGGATGACGATCAAGTAATTTGCGCGCTTTCTCAACTCCCATCACCATAAACGAGGTAGCATAGGCATCAGCAGTAGCACAGTTCTTGGCTAAGACCGTGGCAGAGAGAAGAGAATGTTGTACTGGATAACCTGTTTTAGGGTCGATGGTATGAGCATACTTCTTACCTCCTTTATAATAAAAATTACGGTAATTACCACTCGTTGCCATGGCTTTATCTGTAACATTCAGTACCGTCTGAATCTCTTGATTGGTATTCAAACTATCATCCGTCGGCTTTGTTACACCTATCTTCCATGGTAAACGTTGCTCGCTATTACCCTTCGTAACTATCTCGCCACCAATCTCTACCATAAAGTTCTCTACCCCATTGCGACGCAGAAAACGGGCAACAACATCTGAGCCGTAGCCTTTTGCGATAGCAGAACAATCTAACATAATACGTTTGTTATCCTTCTGAATGGTATTACCGACCAACTTCACCTTATTATATCCAACAATTTGATGAAGACTGTCGATAGCCTGTTTAGATGGATGTTGACCCGTCTTAAATCCAAAGCCCCACATATTAACCATCGGTGCAACAGTAATATCAAATGCGCCATCAGTCTCTTTTGAAACCGTTTCAGCAAGTGTGAAGACCTCTCTGAACATCTCATTTACCTTTACAGGCTTATTTTGATTAATCAAAGAAATCATTGAGTTGGGTTCAAACGTTGAGAAGGTCTGATTAACCTTCTTAAGTTCTGCTTCAATCTGTGGCTGGAGATCTTCATCACTTTGGTAGGTAATATTATAGGTAGTACCAAAGATAAACCCCTTGTTGTGCTGGTAAGGCATTGAATGTTGATAGCTAACAATGACGATAGACCCAATGATTAGCATCAAAAGGAATGGTATCTGCCAATATAATCTCTTCTTATTCATCTCCTGTTTTATATTAATTTAGTATCAATACTCATGTTAGAAATAAAGAACAATATCCTTAACACATGAACAACAAACCCTCTTGATGATCACATGAAGATAATATTGAGACATCTAAAGATATATCTCTTATTTCTAACAACTTATCTTATTATAATTCAAAAAGAACATTAAAGGTAGCACCAAGCTGTGACGAACCACTACGACCATAACCAGGAACATACCAAGGTTCACCTATTTCGCTCATCTTACGAGCAAGTCGAAGCTTATAACGAACGCTCCACCCCATACGAATAGGCCCCCATATCTTAGCATCTACACCACCAACAAGCTCGGCCCAAAGCTGACGTCCTTTATTACCAAGATTACCATAAGTGGACTGAGTGCCCCAAATAGGGTCAAGAACACCAGGACTAAGTACATCATACTTAAATGATGTGTACCCCACTCTACCGCCTACTAAGAATCGGTATGCGTCATGTTTATCCTTTAACATATTAAAATCACAACCCACACGACCGTAGGGTGCAGTTGTTTTGAAGGTTGTCCCTGTTGTTTCGTCCGTCTTATCAGCCTGACCAACACCCACTTCTATCACGGGATAATACCTATCCTTCAGATTAACTCGTACCATTCCCTCATACTGACCGTATGAGGCAAGCCACCGCATAGCGGGTCCAACAAGGTCGACACCCACAGCTACTCCCCTGAAAAGGGGATACTATCTTCTTTGACCTTTGGTAGTGATGGGCGACGCTGCGCATTGGCTACCATCGAAGTAGATAGCAACAGTACATTAAGGATTAGTAAAACTGATAAATATATGCTCTTTCGTACCATCATAGTCAACGTTTGGATTATTAATATCAACCTTCTTCACACGTGTTCCCTTTGCTGAAATAGCTGTGAGCGTATGGAAGAAAGTTGGCGAACAATCTACACTTTCAAAATGACTTATATTGGTTTTCGATATCGTAACCGTATCTATAGTTGTCACTCCAGCCTTACTTGTAAATACAAAACGAAGCTTATCTTTTTCTCCATTATAACTCATAGGAAGACTAAACTTCGTTGTGTTTACCTGTTTATTCAGTAGTACCGTATCAGGTTTATTCTCTCGAATAGCTGATATCGTAAGTGTATCGTGCAAAGTATCGCCCTTTACGACATAATTTGACCATACACCATTGGTTACAGGACAGTCAATATCAGAACAAGAACTCATCCATACCATTACTCCTAAGAAGGTAATACACATGAAGACTTTGCTCAATACATGCTTAATCTTTCTGTAGTTCATCATTGTAATTTGTTAACTGCTTAAAAGCAAGGCTTATCATCCTAACATTTCTTTCTCTATCTGATAGTCATTCCTCTTTGGATTACTACGACTTATAAGGTCGCCTATAAATCCTGCAAGGAATAGTTGTGTACCTAATATCATCGCTACCAAGGCTATAAAGAAGGATGCATGATTTGAGAGTAAGTCGCCATATTCTCCTCCAAGAAGCATTATAATCTTCTCAACAATTAACCAAAGAAAAGCGATAAAACCGATGAAGAACATAAAAGAACCCATCAAACCAAAGACGTGCATTGGCTTTTTACCAAAGTTGGTAAGGAACCAAAGGGTCAATAAATCAAGGTAACCATTGAAGAAACGATTAATACCAAACTTTGACTTACCATACTTTCGTGCCTGATGATGCACCACCTTCTCTCCAATACGTGCGAAGCCTGCCTCCTTGGCAAGGTAAGGAATATAACGATGCATCTCCCCATAGACCTCAATATTCTTCACTACATCACTACGATAGGCCTTTAATCCACAATTGAAATCGTGCAGGTTGTGTACTCCACTTATCTTACGCGCTGTTGCATTGAATAGTTTTGTAGGGATAGTCTTGGTTAATGGGTCATAACGTTTCTGCTTATAGCCACTTACAAGGTCGTATTTCTCATCCATGATCATCCTGTAAAGCTCTGGTATCTCATCAGGAGAGTCTTGTAAATCGGCATCCATTGTAATAACAACATCACCCTTCGCTGCCTTAAAGCCACAATAGAGTGCAGGGCTCTTACCGTAGTTACGACGAAACTTGATTGCATGCACATGTTCAGCATCCTTACGATGCAAATCTTCAATGACGTCCCAACTCTTGTCCTTAGAGCCATCATTGACAAAAATAACCTCATAAGTGAAGCCATTAGCTTTCATGACACGCTGAATCCAAGCGTATAATTCGGGGAGACTTTCCTCCTCATTGTAAAGAGGAACAATTACTGATATATCCATATTATGTATTAGGAATTTTCTATTATCAATTTACTATTTAGGAGTTCAGACTGAAAGATAAGGATTATGACCTATAATATCTATCATCCATTTACCTAATAATCTTATAACTATTGGCGTTTAACATTCTTAGACATGACACCAGCTATCAATAACGAACAAATTGCTCCAAACAATACTGCCGTGATAAAAGTGCTGGAAGCTATAGAATAAGGTTGTAATACATCTGGTAATATCGCCATGAACTGGTTATACGAGAAACCCATAGCAGTAAGTGTCTTTTTCCCTTCCGCACTCGAATAGATATTACTAAACATCATGAGTAGCTTTCCATTGTCTAAGAAACGCATATACAACCACTGCAAAAAACTAAAGATAATTGCTGCATTGAAAAAAACACGTAGACAATAGAACAGACTTCGACGGAAAGATATAACGCCTTTACGCCCTTCCTCACGAAATATCTTCAAACGATAAGCTACGAAGAAAGGGGTCGAAAGAATAAGTAAAAAACTAAATTGCGCCAAAACTGGTAATGCCTCTATACCTAAAAGACAAGCAAAACTTGCCGCCCAAATGATAGCAAGATAAATACCATCATATCGAGCGTATGCTGTCAACTGTTTGTAATCTTCATGAATCATGTTACAAAAGTACGTATTATTTATTATAAATAATGTAGGACACTATTAAATTTAATTTTTTTTGTTAAAAAACAGAAATTGTATTAACGTCTCCTTGCTGGGATAAAAATAAATCACTAACTTTGCACCCGCTTATTTGAGATAAGCACAACACGGACAAGTCTCCTACGACCAGCTCCCTTTGAATCCCCCAGGACGGGAACGGAGCAAGGGCAGAAGGTTGTAGCGGTGCGATAGGAATCGCTTGTCCACCCCCGCCTCTTTAGCTCAGTTGGCCAGAGCACGTGATTTGTAATCTCGGGGTCGTTGGTTCGAATCCGACAAGAGGCTCAAATAATAAAATGACTAAGAACATAGAAGAGGATATGTCGTGAGGCATATCCTCTTTCGCTTTTTATTAATATCAATGAACCTTAGTACATCAGATACTTAATTATCAAACGCCTCAAATCAGTATATTTCATCTATTTACTGCTTAAAGAGGCAAGAAAAGTTATAAATAATTTGGTGTTATCAAAAATTCTCACTACCTTTGCACTCGCTTTTAATAAGAGCACAGCGGAGATCCGCTAGCTCAGCTGGTAGAGCACAACACTTTTAATGTTGGGGTCATGGGTTCGAGCCCCATGCGGATCACTAAAGTAAGATAAGAGAGTAACTATATAGTTATTCTCTTTTTTTATATCCCATTATTCAAATACAGTTGAAAGACTTCTCATGGGTCAGTCCTAAAACCCAGTTGCAAGCCTATCCCTTAAGCGCATAATTTCATAAGTATTTATTACCTTTGCATCATGAAGAATCACCAATTATTACGTTGCATCTTTCCAGATGTACTTGCCGACTACTTTGATGTTGTCGATATTCAAGAGAATGTTTCGCAGATTGACTTTTGGCTTGACGAGCGTAACTTTATGGAAAAGTCAGACCATAAGTTAGGCACTGTAAGCAGTTATGGTTTTACCATCGAGCGTGTTATTCAGGACTTTCCCCTTCGTGGCAAAGCAGTTTACCTCCATGTTCGCCGTCGCAAGTGGCGTGATAGTTCCAACGGAGAGATATTTACTTATTCATATGATGATTTGACGGCTGAGGGCAGTAAACTATCCCCCGAGTTCGTTTCTTTTTTAAAAGAATAGAATTGAGTCCACTGCAGAGAGCATCGCAAGTATCGGTGCGCACTATGGCGTAAATGGCAAGCTGCTATCCACACAGTACAAGGAACATTTCAGTGATTATCGTAGCTGGGATCAGTTGGATCATGCTCAAGACTGGCTATTGTTTGAAGATAATATAGGAGAGAGTCTAAGTATTGATGAAACCTGTCTAAGCAGTGGCGAGGTTTATACTTTTCTAACCAACAAGGCGGGAAAAGGCAGAAAAGGGACTTTGGTAGCTGTGGTTAAAGGGACTAAAGCAGAGGACGTTATTCAGGTTCTCAAGAAGATAAACCTTTCTAAACGAAAGACTGTCAAGGAGATAACACTCGACTTGTCATCTTCTATGATGCGTATAGCCCGCTCTGTTTTTCCCAAAGCACTTATTACCAATGATAGATTTCATGTACAGAAACTATATTATGATGCTCTGGATGACATGCGTATCGCTTACCGATGGATGGCAAGAGATAAAGAGAATGAGGAGATAAAAGAAGCTAAATGTAAGGGGAAGGAATATATACCATTTAGATACAGCAATGGTGACACGCGTAAGCAGTTGCTCGCCAGAGCAAAGTTCATATTGACCAAGCACAAGACCAAGTGGACTGAAACACAGAAAGGTAGGGCACAAATCATCTTTGAACATTATCCGACACTGAAAAAGGCATATGATTTGGCTATGAAACTTACAGATATTTATAACATTAAGAGCATCAAGGATGCTGCAAGGCTGAAGCTGGCAAAATGGTTTAATGAGGTTGAAGAGTTAGGAGTGGACAATTTCTACACAGTGATTGACACGTTTGAAAATCATTATCAAACCATACTCAATTTCTTTGTAAACAGAGCTACGAATGCAAATGCCGAGTCATTCAATGCTAAGGTTAAAGCATTCAGGGCACAGTTCAGAGGAGTCACAGATATTCCTTTCTTTTTATATAGGCTTATGAAATTGTGTGCTTAAGGGGATAGGCTTGCAACTGGGTTTTAGGACTGACCCCTTCTCATTCATTCAAGGGCATTACAATCCTTACTGACTATTCTTTTCTGCCACATCCCCTATCCTATCCATGGAACTTACACTAAGGCAAATATAATCATAATTCAATCGGACATAAATGACAAAAAGAGATTTAAGATGGGATTCTTTTTATCACTTATTTTCCAATTTCATTATATTTTATGCGCAACAAGAACCTAACGATTACCTTTCTATCGCCCTTTATAGCATTAACGAAACGAATTGCACTTACACTATGAATAAGCTCTTCATCAACAGACAAAATATTGGTAGACATTAACACTCGTACATCTTTTATCTTATTGTCTGATGCATCATAATCAAACTGAACAACACTCTCTCCCTGTACACCATTTTTATATACATATCCAGCTCTCCTCCATGAGAAGTTATGACATATATACTTTTTTATCCTACCTCTGAGGAATACACTTGGAAAATATACTCCAGCGGTATAATCATAATGAATATCCCTATTGGAGATTATCAAAGGACGTTCTTGTTGTAGATGACTTGTTCTACAACTGATTAAAGAGAAAATAATCAATATTGGGACTATATGTCTTAAGAACCACATTATCTTATTCTTTACTTATCATTTTTCACAAACATGTGGGCAATTTATAAGCATTGTTTAGTGCTATACCTCATAAACTATTTACCAAATACCATGTGTAGAACCTATAATTTCGCATTATACAAGAGATTCTTGTCAGATGATAGATTTCTGTTTTCAACCCGTATAAAGATGTTTATACTACTAACAGTTCACTTATAACAAGCCCAGTACCTTTAATGTACCATATATCAGTGACACAATAGCAGCAAGCCAGCCTCTCATATACATATATTCACCACCTCCCCCAGAATGATGAGACTTGGCGCAAACCCATATCATGATAATGCCTATTACAATATAATTTATTCCTTCTAAAGGACTATAAAATAACCCAGTAATACCCAAAAGTAGAAGACATAAGAGGATACAAGCAACAGAAATGGTCGAAGACTTTTTGCTTTGTAATCGTCTTAAACAGTAGAAGAGATAGCAAACCAGACATATCGTCAAAAATCCTGATATACTATAAATGCCCATTACGTCAATCTATTTAGACTTTGATTTATCCACCTTACTGTCCTAATCTTAATTTTCAAACACCTTTAAGACCTACGCTAATGGCGCAGTACTATTCTTCCCCTGCTTACATGTGCTAATATCTTACTTCAAAGGAGACTGAAGAAAACCTTTTCCCTATACCTTTCAAAAGACAATTCAGATTGTAGCTACATCAACAATGCTGTACTTTCTCTTCATCAAAATCTTATTGTCAGCTGTAAATCTCAATAGCTACAGACGCAGTGCTTTGTATTATCTTGCAAATACATTATTACTATCAAATCTCAAGATAAATTGAAGAATAATTAGTAATAAAGCAGACCACCCCCAATGACAAATACACAATTCTTTATAAACAGCGATAAGGGATATAGAAACAAAGCCACACAATGATTATTCATCAATGTAAAGTAACACTATCAGTACCTACAAACCCCTAATTTATTTTTATTTTCTGTTGCTGTCATTTTTAACATTTAGCGTAAAAGCTTCATATCCAAACATATAAACAGGAGTATATGATGACAGAAATGACAGCAACTTCAAAAAGTCTGTTTGCCTCTCTCTCGCATCTTATGAGCGTTCAACAGACTGATGCAGCTTAGAAGAAACCCCGATAGAGGTCAATAAGCGTTGACAGTTGTCGTAGTTGTGTATCAACAAGTTCTACCTGGCAATCAAGTTGGTCACGCTCACTATCAAGAACCTCTAAGTAGGTAGCACGATTATAATTGTAGAGTTGTTGAGAGACAGAGACGGCTCTGGTCAAAGCTTCATTCTGTTTCTTCTTCAACACTTGGTATTGAGCCAAGTTACGTGCACGGGCTTGCAAAGTAGACATTTCACTGTAAGCTGTGAGCAAGGTCTTATCATAATTATATAAAGCCTCCAATTGTAATGCATTAGCTTGGTCAAAGTTTGCTTGAATAGCTTTCTTATTAATCAGCGGAGCCGTCAATCCCCCCACCACACTGAAGGCTAATGACTTAGGCAGCTGAAGCAAGTATTTAGGATTAAAAGCGTCAAGTCCCAAAGATGCAGAGATATTAAGAGAAGGCAAGAAAGCCTTTCGTGCAGCTTCGACATCCCATTTGGCAGCTCTAAGTTGGTGCTCAGCAGCAACAATGTCAGGCCGATGTAGTAGTAGACTTGCAGGGATTGCTTGCAACGTATTAGGCAAAGACTGTTCCATCAAGACATTCTTATTACGCATAATAGGAGTAGGATATCTACCTAAAAGCAAATTCAGATTGTTCTCTGTCTCAGTGATTGCCTGCCGAAGTTGATACTCTTCTGCAGAAGCCTTAGCCAGTTCAGACTCAAATTTCTCAACAGCTAACTGGGTGTCAGCATCTGCCTCTTTCTGAACACGTGCTATTTGTACAGCTTTCTTCTGTAAAGCAATATACTGCTGCATAATATCCAACTTATTATCAAGTGCCAACAAAGCATAATAGTTCTCAGCCACATCAGCAACGAGTTGGCTCTTTATTGTCCTTTGTCCTTCTTCTGATGCAAGATAACGTTCAACAGCTGCACGTTTCGTACTATTAAGTTGGTTCCATAAATCGACACTCCAATCTAAGTGTAGATTAGGTGCAAAATCAGGAACAACGTTTGGTACATTATGTCCTGGCGTAATCTCCGTACCCACATTACCAGCTCCTTCTGCTGTATATCGGCCCGCCTTAGATGCACCGGCAGCAACATTAGCCGTAACTGAAGGCAACATCTGCCCACGCTTCGCCAAGATATTGCTTTTAGCAATGGCCATCTCTTGAAGCGTTATTTTAAGATCTTGGTTATTTGCGAGCGCTGTATCTATCAGTGCACATAGCGTTGGATCTTTAAAGAAATCGCGCCATAGGGGTATAGCCGTCACAGTATCAGCTGTAGCAACAGGCATAGAAGCCTTTACTGTATCGTTTGGCAATGTTGCTTGTGGAGTCTTACAAGCAACCACACCCAACAATGATATAAGTGTCATAAGACCATAGGCGAGACACTTGTTATTTCTCTTCTTCATCATCATTCGTTACTTCTTTATGATATCGTTTATCTTTCTCTTCGCTTAAAGGTTTATCCTTTTGATAATGCACAATCTTATCGGCCATTGAAGCAAAGATATAATAAAGACCAGGAATAATAACCAATCCGAACATGGTTCCTATCATCATACCACCCACAGCCGCCGTTCCAATGGTCTTATTACCAATAGCACCAGCACCAGTAGCAAAGACGAGCGGGATAAGTCCGGCTATAAACGCAATACTGGTCATAAGAATTGGACGGAAACGTGCCACAGCTCCTTCTATAGCAGCTTGTGCAATGGACTGTCCCATATTCTTTCTTTGTACGGAGTATTCCACCATCAACACCGCATTCTTACCCAAGAGTCCGATAAGCATGACCAATGCTATCTGTGCATATATATTGTTTTCTAACCCACACAGCTTCAACAATAAGAATGCTCCAAACACACCCACTGGTAAGAAGATGATAATTGGCAGTGGGAGTAAGAAATTCTCATACTGTGCTGCTAAGATTAAGTAGACGAAAACCAAGCACACAATAAAGATGATGATTGCCGTGTTACCTTGATCTACCTCGTCCTTTGATATTCCTGCCCAGTCATAGTCATATCCTTTAGGAAGCGACTGTTGGGCAACCTCACTGATAGCTTTTAGTGCCTGACCACTTGAGTAACCAGGTGCCGGAGCACCTGTCACCTCTGAAGAGTTATAGAGATTATGACGTGTAATCTCACTCATACCATAGGTCTTGTTGAGTGACATAAAGTCAGAATAGGGTACCATCTCTCCCGCATCATTCTTTGTATAAAGATGAAGCAGGTCTTCTGGGAAGGCTCTATACTGAGGTGCTGCCTGAACAATAACCTTGTAAGGCTTACCAAACTTGATAAATCCCGTCTGATAATCAGAACCTACTAATATAGAAAGACTGTTGAGAGCCTTACCAGGTTCAACTCCCTTCTGTAATGCCATGGCATCATTGACATTGAGCATATACTGCGGGAAGCTTGCAGAATAGAACGTGAAGGCATTTCCTATCTCCGGACGCTTGTTCAACTGACGGACAAAGTCTTTGCTCACACGCTCCATCTCGTGATAATCATTATTACCTGTCTTATCAAGCAATCGTAGCTCAAAACCACTGGCAGCGCCATAACCAGGAATTGAAGGCGGTTCGAAGAAATCAATATTGGCTGTCGTTATCACCTTACATTTATCTTCGAGGTCTTCGATAATCTCCTTTGCTGTACGCTTACGATGCTTCCAATCCTTTAAGTTAATAAGACAACTACCAGAGTTAGCACTTGTTCCTTCAGAGAGAATCTCAAATCCTGCAAGTGAAGAAACACTCTCTACTCCTTCCTCTTTCTCCGCTATTGCTAACAACTGACGAGCAACCTCATTTGTTCGTTCAATAGTTGAGCCTGGTGGTGTCTCAATGACTGCGTAAATCATTCCTTGGTCTTCTTGTGGGATGAAGCCTGATGGAAGCCCGAGATTAACCCAATAAGCAAGACCGCAGAAAACGAGAACAGCAATCATCGTGAAAGCCTTATGCTTCACAGTATGTTGTAAGACGTGTGCATACTTCTTACTACCAACATTAAACTGAGCATTGAAGCGTTGCAATAATCTACCTATAAATCCTAACTTGACATGATTCTCTTGCTCCTTTGTGAGGATGAGCGCACAGAGAGCAGGTGTCAAGGTCAGTGCCACAAAACCTGAGAAGAGAATGCTGGATGCCATCGTTATAGAGAACTGACGATAGAACATACCTTCTGGACCACCCATGAATGCCACTGGAATAAACACGGAAGCCATAACAAGAGAGATGGCAATAATGGCACCACTAATCTCTTTCATTGCTTTCTCCGTTGCTTCAACAGGTGTCAGTTTATTGCGCGATATCTCTACATTCACGGCCTCTATAACCACAATAGCATCATCAACGACAATACCAATCGCCATTACAAGGGCAAACAACGATATCATGTTAAGTGTGATGTTGAAAACAAGCATCGCAATGAAACTACCCAACAAAGACACTGGGACCGCCATAATCGGTATTACAGCCGAACGCCAATCGCCTAAGAAGACGAACACAACAAGGGCTACAAGTATGAAGGCTTCAAATAATGTATGGACTACCTTATCTATACTTGCGTCAAGGAAGCGACTTATGTCATAACTATACTCATAATGCATACCCTTTGGCATGTCTTTCTGAAGGCGAGTCATCACCTGCTTGACTTGCTTTATGACGTTGCTTGCATTACTTCCGTATGCTTGTTTCAACGTCACAGCTGCTGACGGACGACCATTGAGCGTTGAATAGATATCATAGACTTCACTGCCAAGATGTATGTCGGCAATATCTTTCAATCGAACAGCCTGACCGTTCGCATTGCTTTTGATGATGATATTCCCATACTCTTCTGCAGTGGTGTAACGACCTGGATATTTCAAGACAAACTCCTTCACCTGTGGACGTGTACCACCACTCTCACCTAATTTACCTGGTGAGACCTCTATGTTCTGGTCTTCCAACGCATCACTAACATCATCCGTTGACAAGCCGTAAGCTACCATCTTATCTGGATGCAACCATACACGCATAGCATAACTACGCGTACCAAGAATATCAAGGTCGCCCACTCCATCTACACGCAACAGCTCTGGAGAGATGTTGATATCAAAGTAGTTGAATAAGAAATCTTGGTTTACACTTGGATCATCGCTATAGAGATTAATGTACATAAGGATGTTAGGCTCCTCACGTGAGATTTTAACACCCTCTCGTATGACCTCAGGTGGCAACTTATTCGTAGCTGCTGAAACACGGTTCTGTACGTTTACGGCATCTACATTAGGGTCAGTACCTAATTTGAAAACGACGTTTATCTCTGCTTCACCATCGTTTCCTGCATCGCTCTCTATATATTTCATACCAGGAACACCATTCAAGGCTTGCTCCAATGGTATAATCACTGACTTAATCAACAACTCATTGTTTGCTCCTGGATAATCAGCAACTACGTTTACCTTAGGTGGTGAGATAGAAGGGAACTGCGTAATCGGAAGATTAAACAAAGACAGAACTCCAATAAAAGCAATGACCAGTGCTACCACAATAGATAGAACCGGTCGACGAATAAATATCTTGAACATTTATTGAATAGCGATTTCGTTTGACTTTATTGATTGTCGTGGTGTCACGAAGCGAGTATGCACGTGGTCACCATCATTCACTTTCTGTATACCATCAATTAGATAATGGTCTGACGCTGTAAGGCCTGATGAGATGACATAGACTCCTGTCAACTCTGATGAAATCTGTATCTGGCGTTGATGAGCAACATTGTTCTTATCAACGACGAACACATACTTGCGGTCTTGCAACTCGTAGACAGCTTCTTGTGGGATAACGATAGCATTCTTCTTCTGTACAAGTAGCTGTACAGTTCCCGACTGTCCGTTACGTAGTAAGCCTTGTGGATTAGCAAAGAGCGAACGAACAGATATCGTTCCTGTCGCATTATCGAATTGTCCTGATATGTCTTTTATGCTTCCTCTGGCTGGGAAGGTACTGCCATTGGCCAACAGCAACTTCAAAGGTAACTGCATATAAAGTTGTGGATGTTGCTGTAAGTCTAAGTAATCGCTTTCTGAGATGTTAAAATAAACCTGCATCTTAGAGTTATCTGACAGTGTTGTCAACAAATCATCTTGCTGAATGAAACTACCAACCTTCTGTGGTATTCTTCCTAAAACACCACTAAAAGGTGCTCGAATAATAGATAAACGTTTGTGTAAAACGGCGAGTTTGTAATCGGCTGTTGCTGACTGGTACTTTGCTTTGGCCATTCGACGCGCGTTGGGAGATACGATATTGTTCTCTGTAAGCCGACTTGTGTTTTGCAAATCTATCTCAGCTTGTTCCTGCGCAGACTTTGCTTTCGCAATCTCTTCGTCTTCTCCTACTATAGCAATACGAAACAAAGGCTGTCCGGCACGTACCATCTGGCCCTCATCTACGTATATCTGCTGTAGTATTCCTTCTTGCTGTGAGCGCACCTCAATGTTTCTTAATGACTGAATGTTAGCCACATAGCTTTGAGGAAGACTAATATTAGTTACCATTGGAGTTGTTGCTGTGAAGACAGCCTTCGTATTCTCTTCTGTTTTTTTAGAATGACAACTCCATAAAAGGATAGAAAGTAAAGAAAGAAAACAAATTCTCCGTACCATAATCTATTATCTATTGTCCCGTTTTAACTAATCTGCAAAAGTACTATAAAATATTTATTCACGCAATAATAATTTGTGATAAAAGTATTCTCCATAGATAAAAATATTCTTTCCAACGACCTTCTCACAACTTCGGAAATATCTTTCTTACGGGAGGTCAATACCTTTATTAATCTCACTCACGAATTAGAAGAACAAAAAGTCTTACTTTGAAAAAACAGTATATGCCATACCTTCTGCTCTTCTCGGTATCTTCATCAGAATTTATCGCTTGCTTCTCCACTTTTCGAAAGAGCCTATATAATCATAAAATATATTTACATAGCGTTGAGGTGAATACGCTTAATGTAGGGGTGTATATCCTCTTAAACACAAGACTATAATATTCAATAAATCAACCTCTTACGAATATCATTATAGAAGACACCCTTCTTGCTTCAAGAAGGGCGTCTTCTGCACCCAAGAAGGGCATGTTCTCGAACAAAGAAGGGCCTTTTCTTTTACCATCCTTGGCCTCTTCTCAAATGGAGAGGGAATTGACTATCAATAATTATTTACAATATCTTCTTACACGTTTAGCCTTTCTTCGTCTTTCATCAGTAATCTTATAGGGATGTCTCGGTCATTTCTCACAGAACGACACAGACTTGTGCCTCACAGATTGATCCACACAGAGGTCTGTTCAAGTATGAGATAGCACAGAGATTACAGTCAATATTGGCGAAAGTGCCCTGCCCTCTCTGTATGTCTATCGCCCTTCCTGAGTTTTCCCCATGTACAAAAAGAGACTAAAATCGCTGTGTACTCTATGAGAAACGAAACACCCAAGTGCTTTTGCGAGTAGCCCTATAAGGGTTACCTCACTCATCACATTCCTCTCTGTGGGTGAGGAGAAAAACATGATTGAGGCATTTATCGTCTAATCTTCCATTGGAATGTACTACATGGTAAACCAACTTCATTCACAAGGTTGGCACGGGTAAAAGGTTGCCAACCATACCGAACTGAAATGGGATGAGATACAGAAGAAGACTTTACAAGAACTGTGTTAGCCGACGATATCTGGGCTTCTGCAGGATAGTAGACGCCATCTGCTCCTGCTACTTCAAACCCAATAAGATGGTTACCATGAGCTGACAACGACCGTGCATGCGTAAATTGCAGTTCAAGACCATCGTCTTTTACGGATACAGAATGGCAGACAGGACCCTCAGACTCTATCTTGTAAGCATAACTATGGTTCAAAGCCTGTAGGGCAAGACGCTCACCAACAGGCTGCTTATTTGTGTAATGAACATCTAAAGAGTCGCCTAAGTCGGTTGTCACCACCATCCACGTGTTACGTAACTTTGATGCCATACGTCGTTGAGAGTCACGGAAACGAGGCCAAGAAGGACGATTCAGACTTGAAAGCTGAACGAAATAGAATGGTAGTTCTGGGTTATGGAAGAAACTACGCCAACTCTTCTCCAACAATGGGAAGAGACGTTCGTGTAACTCCATATTATGTGCATTCGACTCACCTTGGTACCATATAACACCATTGACACCATAACCTCTCAAAGGGAGTAGTCCTGTCTCGAACATATAGGCAGGTGAATAGGGGTGACGCTGCAGCGGGTTCTTACTCAACTTGACATTCTGCAAGGCTCGTTCACGTGCCCATTTCATACCGAAATCGCTGTGATACCAATCACGAAGGATGGAAGGCACATGCTGTTCTAATGTATGGCGATCAATCCATGACTCCGTAGTCGTACCCCCAACAGCATTACAAATGATGCCAACAGGCACTTGTAGACTATCAGCCAAACTTCTTACCGAAATGATAAGCCACAGCAGAGAAGCTACTCAAAGACGCTCGTGTACAATTACTCCAAGGGACCGACACGTAGATACTGATGCCGATTGACGGAGTCGCAAGCACCTACCGACCATGAGACAGAGGTTGTTGGATAGATAGCAGACATATTAAACAGATGTAAACGTGTCTGTTTCTCTGCTTCGTTGAGGTCTTGTTCTCTACTCTGTACAGCACTCACTGGCAACTCCATATTCGACTGTCCTGAACAAAGCCATACCTCTCCAACATAGATGTCCTTTAATCGTCAGCTTTCTGTTTTCTTTGTACTTATCACAGCCTTATAAGGGCCACCAGCCTCTTGTTTAGGGAAATGAAACCTTCCACTTCCCTGCCCCATCAGCCAAAGCCGAGAGCGTATGACCATTGAAAGCGACCTTAACTAGCTTCGCCTGTGTTAGCTATTCCACGGAAAACAATAGGTTTGTTGCGCTGAACAACCATGCCATCCGTGTACAACGGTGAGACAGCAAGACCACCATAGTTGCCTGTCAGTGCACCCATAGACAGCCTCAGCAATAATCTTCGCACCCTCTGCATTAGGATGAATAGCATCTGCAAGAAGGTCAGGACGACTATATAAAGGTGTGTTTAAGTCGATGAGTGGGAGTCCTGTGGCCTTAGACACCTGCCGAATATGACGCTGTATCTGGTCGTACCAATCATGCGTACTACTCTCAAAACGTGGATGTCGGTCAAAGATAGGCGTCATCTGACAAAGCCAAATCTTTCGCTTTCGGATTAGCCTGACGGAAGCTATCAATCAAACGGATATAGTCTGCATTGAACTCTTCACTATATTCTGGCCAATTTCGTGGGTCTGTATCATTGAGCCCAAGATGGATAACAACCAAGTCTGCCTTAAAGTCCAAAGCCTCTTGATACTCTTTTTGGTCAATATATGGACGATGTCCGTGACTCAACAACGTTGCGCCAGAGTGCCCAAAGTTCTTGACTTCATACTGGTTTCCCAACATCTGCTGTAGCTGAGAGGGATAACAATTCTTCTCCCTATCGGTAATCGTTAAGCCCCAAGTAACACTGTTGCCTACACATGCCACCTTAATTCTTCCTCCTGCAACGGCGGTTAAGACAGTTAAGAACAAACCTAATACTAAGAGAATCCTTTGTTTCATCATCATGTATATTTGTAGTAATGATAGATTTTGATTTTTACTTTAAAGTAAAGACGAAAGTATGTCCTTGCAAAGTTAACGATAAATTATGAATAAAAGGGATACTATAATTAATAAAAAGAGCCATCACGAGTATTTTATCACACAAAGAAGAAAACTATACGGAAGAATTATTAAGTCAGTTTCTTACCCAAATAACGCAAAAAACCTTTATCATTCTAACTTTCAAATGTCGTATTTCCACATCGTCACTAAACACTAAAGAAAGCCCTTAAAAACAAGAAAACAGACGCTTTGAAGCCTTTGGAAAGAAATTAAAAGAACATGTGTTCGCACACATCTAATTGATGAAAAAATAATCTACTAAAAGTTTGCAGAAGCCGTAAAATTACTATATCTTTGTGACTGTTATCCTGAAAACAATCTTTTACCTTTAAAGACTAATACCTATTGAGTAATAAAGCGATTTCCTGTGAAGGCCATCGCTTTTCTTTTTTTATATACCTTATTATATAGTAGTAGATATCTTTACTATTCCCATCTACCGTAATACACTTACGACCATCCCATACTTTTAGTGGTTAATAAATACAAGCATACAGTTGCAATAGACTTAATGAACCCATACAAGAAGGGTCATTATAGCAAGAAACCCCAAGAGTCAGTTACAACTCCCAGGGTTTCTATCAACCAAAATCAAGAACATTCGTCTATAGAAAGTATCTATTACAAATTATTGATGAACCACTCAGCAACCTGTCTTAATAGATGGTTACGTGTGTTTCCACCATAGATACCATGATTACGATTTGTATATAGATTCTCCTTAAAATCCTTGTCGGCTTGTACTAAGGCTTCAGAATACTCAAATGTGTTCTGTGGATGAACATTATCGTCTGCTAAGCCATGACATATCAAAAGCTTTCCATGAAGCTTTCTCAGCACGATTAATAGGATTTATGGCGTATCCTTCAGCATTTTCTTGTGGTGTACGCATATAACGCTCAGTATAAACAGAATCATAATAGCGCCAGTTTGTTGGTGGAGCAATGGCCACACCAGCCTTGAAAACATTACGTCCTTCGCTCATACTCATCAATGTATTGAAGCCGCCAAAGCTCCAACCCCATATTCCTATACGTGAAGCATCAACGTAACTCTGCTTGCCCAACCACAAAGCTGCCTCTGCTTGATCCTTTGACTCTAAGTCGCCAAGTCTCAGATAAGTACACTTCTCGAACGCTGCACCACGTGCACCAGTGCCACGTCCATCTACTGTTACAACAATATAACCCTTTTGTGTCAAGTAGTAGTCGAACATTGCACCGCTACCCATAGACCCTACGCTCCAGTTGTCGACAACTTGTTGACTGCCAGGACCGCTATACTGATGCATAATAACAGGATACTTCTTTGTTGCATCGAAGTTGGCAGGCTTCACCATCCAGCCATTGAGTTTCACACCCTCAGAGGTCGTAAACGTAAAGAACTCAACTCCTGTGTTGCCATACTTAGCCAACTTAGCCTGCAACTCATCATTATTGAGGACCTCACGCACTTGCTTTCCCTTGTTATCATAGATGGCAAATACGTATGGATGATTGCTATCGCTCCATGTGTTGAGGAAATACTTATAATCACCAGAGAATGATGCTACATTCCAACCAGCACGAGCAGAAAGACAAGTCAACTTTCCTGACTTATCAGCAACATATATCTCACGTTGCATTGGCTTACGTGCTGCTGCTTGGAAATAGGTATTACCTGTCTTTGCATCATACCCGTAAATCTCTGTTACATCATAGTTTCCTTTATCAATCTGGCGTATAAACTTGCCATTCTTATCATATAAATAAAGGTGCATATAGCCATCACGGTCAGAAGGAACAAGGATATAATCCTTCATAATACTTATTCCTTCCATCGCTTCTTCCTTCACATACTTAGGTACACTCTCCTTTATCAGTAACTTACAAGTGCCTGTAAGCGGATTAGCAGCATAGAGATTTAGCTCGTCCTGATGACGATTCATTGTATAGACAATGATTCTATTGGCATCGAAAGTTGTCTTAATACGTGGAATATAACCATCGGCAGCCAATGGTAAATCGTATTTACTCACAGCGCCATCGGTCAAATTGTAAGACCAAGCGCTCACCTTTGAGTTTGCCTCACCTGCCTTTGGATATTTATAGCTGTAGTCACCAGGATAGATATCAAACATCTCAAAAGTAGGATGAGAACCTTTATAGAACTGGAGGGTAAAACTCTTTACCTCACTCTCATCATATTTGATCCAACTTAACGTCTTACTATCCGCACTCCAAGCCAAGGCATTATTAAAAAGCCAAACTCCTCTTCGTTCACCCAATCAGGTAAACCGTTGATTATCTTATTAAATTCACCATCGGTAGTAACTTGCTTCACATTCTCACCATCCGTTATATAGATATTGTTCTGATGGACATAAGCAATCTGACGACCATCAGGTGAGAAGGTAGGAATCTGCTCAGAGCCATCCTTTGACAGTTTCTTCAACTGCTTCGTCTTAACATCATAGAGATAGAAATCGGCTGTAAACGAACGACGATAGATACGATTAGTATTCGTCTGTAATAATAGTCGACTGCCATCTGTCGAGATCTGATAGTCATCAAATGAACTTAACTGAACCCCCTTGGCATCAGCAAGATCAAAGATAACCCCTGTTGCATTACCAGTCTTAAAAGAATACTTTCACCACTTGACGCCCATCAGACGAGATTTGAGCATATTCTGAGGTCCCCTCTAAAGGATTAACACCAGAGATGCGCTTAGTTGCAAAAGCACCATTAGTAATGTCTTTCAAAGAGATAGGTTCCCCAGCTATCAACTGAAGTGCACTTAGCACCGATAAACACATAAGTAATATTCGTTTCATAAATTCAAGTTTTAACAGCACAAAAATATAAAATAATCTGTATATTTGCAAACGAATGGAACAATATTATTGCGACTTTGGGAGTTGGCTGCGTACCCAGTTCCCTTATAAGGTACAAAAGATTTCGGTTAACGCTGGCTTTACCTGCCCTAATCGGGATGGGAAGAATTGGACATGGTGGTTGTATCTATTGCAACAACCAAACGTTTAATCCAGCCTATTGTGACAATGGTAAAAGTGTTACTCAACAACTTGAAGATGGTAAAAGGTTCTTCTCTAACAAGTATCCTGACATGAAGTATCTTGCTTATTTCCAAGCTTATACAAACACATACGGAACTAATGAACATATCAAAAAACTTTATGAGGAAGCTCTTGCAGTAGAGGATGTTGTCGGACTTGTCATCGGTACACGGCCTGACTGCATCAATAACGATCTGTTAGACTACTTTGAAGAACTTAATCATCGAACGTTTCTCATCGTTGAATATGGTGTGGAAACCTGCAATGATGCGACTTTACGACTCGTGAATCGTGGTCACGACTTTGCTTGTGCACGTAAAGCTATTGAGGAGACTGCCCAACGTGGTATTCGTGTTGGAGCACATATCATCCTTGGTCTGCCTGGCGAGGATGCCGAAGAAAGCCTCAGACAAGCACCAATCATCTCTTCTCTCCCGTTAACAACACTGAAAATTCATCAGTTACAAATTATCCGCGGCACTCGTCTTGCAAAGATGTACGCCGAAAAACCATTCCATCTCTATACGATTGAAGAGTATATCAAACTCATTGCAGATTACATTAGCCTTCTCAGATCCGACCTTATTCTTGAACGTTTCGTCAGTCAGAGTCCTCCAGAACTGCTCATTGCACCTAAATGGGGACTGAAGAATTATGAGTTTACACATCGTCTTCATAACTATATGAAAGAATGTCTGAATAATAAAGATCCATTATATAAATGAAAAGAAGTCATAAACTTTCAATTGTCTATATTGTTATCTTACTCACAGGATTGTCTTTGTGGCAATTATGGAAGAGCAGTAGAATAATTGAAGATCCAGCTTATACCAAAGGTGTAGTTAATGAACTATATAAAGTTCGTGCTACTCCTTACTTTTCTTATTTATATACTATCGATGAGAAAACCTACAAAGGGAATGGTAAACGATATGGAGAATATGAAAGCCTACAAATTGGTGACACTATTACCGTCTATTATCAAAAAAGTAACCCTAACAATAGTGAAGCCTATATAAGGAAGAACAAATAACAAGCCCCAGCCTATAGGGCATCAAATATCTACCCTGTACCGATAGATACAATAAATGGAAACGCCAAATGAAAGGTTTTTGCTATATTCTTTGAGGCATACTTGTGTATAACTGTGCACTTGTTTACAGCAAAAAGAAAGAGGACTTAAAGAACTTAGAACAATCAAACTAATGAATAAACTTAGTAAAGGTATATTAATTTCAACTTTAACCGTTATCTATATCCTTGGGGTTAGCTTTGTACAAGAAAACTTTAGGAATGGGCACGATGTAGGGACTGGTATTCTATACCTTTATAGCTCCTTGCTCTTTGTCATTAGTTTTATCCTTTCATTCTCAGTATATGGAAAAAGCAGAAAAAGGAAATATACATTTCTTATAATTACCCTATCATCCCTACTCTACTACATTTATCTTTGGATGGAACAAACAAATATGCCTTACGAAAGGTTTTTCTATATTCTCTGGGGCATACTTATTTATAGCTGTGCATTTATATGCTGTAAACGCCAAAAGAACTGAACATTGAGAAGCACACTCTCTCATCCTCTCTTACCTTCCCTTTTCAAGAAACAATCAACTGACAATTTGACTGCAAGCAGTGTCAATTTGTCAGACACAAGACATGGGCACATGATTTGATATATAGTCATCAGAAATTAAAAAAAGAACTTAATACCTGATCCCTATACAAGGGAAAGGGAATAAAGAAAGGATATTAGATATGACATTTGATAAATTTACAATAAAAGCACAAGAGGCTGTTCAGAGTGCGATAAATATTGCACAGAGAAATGGACAGCAGACCATTGAACCAGTGCATATTTTGGCTGGTGTGATGGAAAAGGGAAAAGGACGTGATTAATTACGTCTTCCAGAAATTAGGTGTGAACGCACAAGCTGTGGAGAGTGCCATTCAGAATGAGATGAGTCACTTACCGAAAGTATCTGGTGGTGAACCTTATCTCTCTTCTGAAACCAATCAGGTAATGCAACGCACGATGGATATTTCGCAGAAGATGGGCGATGAGTTTGTGAGCATTGAACCGATGTTGCTCGCTCTGTTGGCTGTAAATTCCACCGCAAGTCGGATATTGAAAGATGCGGGTTGCACAGAGAAGGAGATGACGGCAGCTATCAACGACCTTCGTCAAGGTCAGAAGGTGCAGTCGCAAAGTGGTGACGAGAATTATCAGTCATTACAGAAATATGCCCGCAACCTTATCGAGGATGCACGTGCAGGCAAGCTCGACCCAGTGATTGGTCGTGATGAGGAGATTCGAAGAGTATTGCAGATTCTGTCTCGTCGTACAAAGAATAACCCTATTCTCATTGGTGAGCCAGGTACTGGTAAGACGGCTATTGTTGAGGGCTTGGCAGAGCGAATCGTTCGTGGTGATGTGCCAGAAAACTTGAAAGATAAGCAACTCTATTCATTGGATATGGGTGCGATGTTGGCTGGTGCTAAGTATAAAGGTGAGTTCGAGGAGCGATTGAAGAGTGTGGTTAAGGAAGTGATGCAGGCTGATGGTAATATCATCCTCTTCATCGATGAAATTCACACATTGGTCGGTGCTGGTGGTGGCGAAGGCGCTATGGATGCAGCTAACATTTTGAAGCCAGCTTTGGCACGTGGCGAGTTGAGAGCTATCGGTGCAACAACCCTGAATGAATATCAGAAATATTTTGAGAAAGATAAGGCTCTTGAGCGTCGTTTCCAAACAGTTATGGTGGATGAGCCAGACGAATTGGACGCCATCTCTATCCTTCGTGGATTGAAGGAGCGTTATGAGAACCATCACAAGGTTCGTATTCAAGACGATGCTTGTATAGCAGCTGTAAAACTTTCTGAGCGTTATATATCAGATCGTTTCTTACCTGATAAGGCTATCGACTTGATGGATGAGGCAGCAGCAAAACTACGCATGGAGCGTGATTCTGTTCCAGAGGAGTTGGATGAGATTACTCGTCGTTTGAAACAACTGGAGATTGAGCGTGAGGCGATTAAACGGGAAGACGATAAGGAAAAGATTGCACAACTCGACAAGGAGATTGCCGAACTCAAAGAGCAGGAACATAGTTTCCGTGCTAAGTGGGAAGGCGAGCGTGGATTGGTGAATAAGATTCAACAAGACAAGCAAGAGATTGAGCAGCTCAAGTATGAGGCTGACCGTGCCGAGCGTGAGGGTAATTACGAGCGTGTTGCAGAGATTAGATACTCACGACTGAAGCAATTAGAAGACGATATCAAGAACATCCAACAGCAGTTGCAAGCAACACAAGGCGGTGAGGCAATGGTGCGTGAGGAAGTTACTGCGGATGATATTGCTGAGGTGGTAAGTCGCTGGACGGGCATTCCTGTCACCCGAATGTTACAGAGTGAGAAGGATAAGTTGCTCCACTTAGAGGATGAGTTGCACAAGCGTGTCATCGGACAAGATGAGGCTATCACAGCTGTAGCAGATGCTGTTCGTCGCTCACGTGCAGGTTTGCAAGATCCAAAGAAACCTATTGCTTCCTTCATCTTCTTAGGTACAACGGGTACCGGTAAGACCGAGTTGGCAAAGGCATTGGCTGATTATCTCTTCAATGACGAGTCTATGATGACGCGAATTGATATGAGTGAGTATCAAGAGAAGTTCAGTGTAACTCGACTCATCGGTGCGCCTCCAGGATATGTAGGCTATGATGAGGGTGGTCAGTTGACTGAGGCTGTACGCCGCAAGCCTTACTCTGTCGTACTCTTTGATGAGATTGAGAAGGCACATCCTGACGTATTCAACATCCTTCTGCAGGTGTTGGACGATGGTCATCTGACAGACAATAAGGGACGAACAGTGAACTTCAAGAATACGATTATCATCATGACGTCTAACCTTGGTTCACAATATATCCAGCAACAGTTTGAACATCTTAACGATACTAACCGTGAGGAGGTAATCGACAAGGCAAAAGTTGCAGTGATGGATATGTTGAAGAAGACGATACGTCCAGAGTTCCTCAATCGTATTGACGAGACAATTATGTTCTTGCCATTGACAAGGGATCAGATTGGTGGTGTTGTTCGTTTGCAACTCGAAAGAGTTAAGGAGATGTTGGAACCACAAGGTATCAATCTCGAATGGACCGACCCAGCCATCAACTATCTTTCAGATGTTGGCTACGATCCAGAGTTCGGTGCACGTCCTGTCAAGAGAGCTATCCAACGTTACGTATTGAACGACCTCAGCAAATCATTGCTTGCAGGTACAGTCAACCGTGACAAGCCTGTCATCATCGACAGCTTCGGTGAAGGCTTAGTATTTAGAAACTAATATAAAAAGGGAGTGTGTCATTTGGCACATTCCTTTTTTGTTTCATCGGACATTTCAAGTGATACTACTATAAATCCTTATGACGTAAACCTCTGTTCTCCTTTAGGCTTCTTCGCGACCAATATATTTTCTTATCTTTAGTGATTCTACGTGTCATAACCGTCCGCACTGTTGGTGTTCACCGTCCGAACCATTGGTGCTAAGTATCCGCTCGATGACATGACATGATAAGAAAGGGCTATTGTGGCTCATCTACTATGGAGAAAAAAAATAAGATGTGCCGTAACTGTGAAAACACCTCTAAGCCCCTTTCTGTCAAGAGCGACTCCGCCTCAGAATACGCTTTTTCTCACATTCATTCCAACATCTATGATTTTTCTACAATAAAAGAAATTCTCAACATGAAAGTTCCTGTCACTCGTGTCACAAAAGAACACCTTATAACTTACTGATTTGTAGAATCTTTACACGAGATGTTAAAAGTGACAGCAAAATAAAATTAAAATTACTATAGTTATATCGTTACATTTTTAAGAGAGCAAACAACTTTTCATTTCTCAAAGAGAACAACATATAAACAAAATTATTAGACGCACTCAACTCTTACGTTAGCAAGATTAATGTCTCTTCTCACGTAAAAGTAATTCTATCATAAATTAAACCGTAGTGTATAGCACTAAGAGCCTTATACTCATATTAAAAAGAAGCCGTAAATAGTAGAGAACGAATATAAAAAGCGTTGCCTTACACTTAACTATAAAGGTTCAAGACTGCATATTACATACTTCTTGCTATGTTTTAAAACATAGTTTATAAACAAACTATCTATAACAAATCCTGCATGGACTAAAACCTTTTGACTTTGTCGCACTCACAGAAAGGCCTTTTATACTGCCAGAGCATCTATTAAGACCACGACAATTTGGGCTTGAATGATACTTTCTTGCCTTTGGTCCCGTACAAATGTAAACCGTTCCAGACTGAATATTCGTATTTCTCTTTGTAGAAGCAGTCGTTCCTCCTATCGTAGAGAACAAAGCAAGTGCTATAAACGCTGATTTAATAAATTGCATATTGGTATAAAGTAAGATTGTTGTAATGAACTTAGTAAATTAGAAGTGAGAGAAAAGGTAAAGGCCATCCTCTTTTAGATATTCATTTATAAAACATAAAAAATAGGCGGTACACCTACGTAAAAACATGGTATACCGCCTAAAAAACATATCTCTAAGAAATTACTTCATTTCTTCCACCGCTGCCTGTGCCGCTGCAAATATTAGCGAAATATAGGCATTTTGAACATCCTTGGTATACAGTCGTATTTTTTGCTACTCTTTACATCATCTCGTTAATGTTTTGTTGTTTATAGTTCTTGATGATAATATTGCTTATTTGCCACTTTATTTTGCGCTGGTTGCGTTAACTCTCGCCTAACACACATCTTATCATCCGAGATTTTTTTAACATCCCTAAACGGCTTAATTTAAGTTTAAGCCTTGAAAGTTCATCAAACACCATGACTGATTTTTCATTTGCAAAAATGAGTGACCATCCTTGATAAGTTTCACATAAGCCTGTATTCTCCTCCTCGTATGTTTCACTCTCCCACCAGTCATCCATAGCTGCAAAAGCCTGTGCTGGGTCTGTTCCGAAAGTATCAACTACTTCTGTTGGATATTGGCTTAGAAGCTCTTGTCTCCATTCCTCTCTATCGCTTCCTGGTTCATTATGAAGTACCAGCCACGCACCCACTCGTAGTTCCTGTTCCCATTCCAAAGGTTCTGCATTATCCATAGAACCAATGGCATGCATCAGAAGTTTCAGTTTTTCAAGTTCCTTGTCTCTTTCCATTCTCTAAAAAATCTTTTTGTTCTACGAATAGTCAATATTAACCAAAATAGATAAATTCCCAAAGCACCCCCAAAGAAATGTATTAAAGTTACATTTCCATAAATCAACCAGTGGATACCTGAAAAAAATGCTGATGGGATAAGGCAGAGAACGTACATAAATACGTTATACAATATAAACCCAATAATTGTCTTTTGGTTAAGCATTGGTTAACTTTTCTATAATTCCAATCAATCTGCTTTTTTGCTCCTGGCTTGTTTCCAACTCTCTTGTCAAAGTAGCAACACTTTCAGTTAAAGTTTGCACTATTGGTGACGGTTCACCATTGTTGCAGGTCTCTCCATAGTTGTTTGTAATTGTAGACCTTGTTCCATCACCCATGGTTGTACTGCTATTGATATTGCCACCAGCAGCAATTCCTCCTCTGTCAGCAGAAATAATAGCATTCCTTGTGCGTATCATCTCTCCATTACCATTGCTTAATAACCAATCCGCAGATAAGTTTGAGCATTTCTGATACAACAATTCTGCGTCAAATGTCTTTCTGCCTATCCACTTGCTTAATGTCTGTGGAGATATACCTACCATCTTTGCAAACTGCGCCTTGTTACCATCTGTATAATAGTTTACAAGGTTTTCTACCATTACATCTTTACCCATAAAGTAACCAATATGTTAATAAAACATAACCATAATGGAAATAATTGCCAAAAAGTTTGTCAGTATAACCAGAATGGGTATCTTTGCACCATAAAGTTAAACATTAATAATTATAAAGCAAAGAAAATGACTGAAAAAGTACAATCAAAGCGTAAAAATGTGATGTCTCGCATCAAAGCATTGAAAGTTGGCGAAGCCGTCAGTTTCCCTATTGAATGGATGGACACCGTGCGAGCTCAAGCAAGCAAAGCAAACGCTTTGTTTGGTGGAAAGCGAAGTACTCGTATGGAAGTTGGTGAACGGCTTATCTATGTTGAACGAGCAGAATAAATAAATCAGGGAGGATATATAATGAAGTCATTCCAGTACAAAATAGAAGATAATATCAAGAAGTTAGAAAGTCTTGCCAATATCTACAAAGATAAGTTTTGGTTTGTAGTAGAAAGCGAACATCATGTGAATGTAGGTGAAGGCCATGGACTTAATGGGACTGCATTTGCTGTAAAATCCCCTGTTTCTTCATGTCACGCTGTTGTTTTTCGTACAAAAGAAGATGCTTTGAAAAACGGAGTTGATTATTATCTGATTGATGGAGAAGGCAAACCTATCTATATGAATGTAACACCGGCAAGTGAATTCTTTGCAAGAGAGGTTACAAACTATAAAAAAGTTCTGATTTTCATCAAAGAGCATCATGCTTAACCCCTGCAAGTCCTGCCCAAATGCCCATAATGGTATTAACGGCCGCTACTGCGACATGTTCAATAAGTATGTTGAATATTACAAATCTCCAATCTGTATAAACAAAAAGCAATGACTATGAATAAGTATTTGAAAATTCATCTCAACTGGCGTGTAAATGTCTTGAGCATTTTGGCAATCGTGGTAACACTTCTCATCGTTGCCGACAGTGAAGATTTATTGGTGTTGTTCCTTACCAAAATAGTAGGTTTGTCTTTGGGTTATCTTACATTTAGAATGGGCAAGTACTGGCACAGTAAGGGCAAGATAGATGAATTGATGGAGCTTGCCAAAGAAGAATAACTATGAGCCTGCATCTTGATTTCACAGACAAAACAGTCAGCTACCACACATTTCTGCGAGACCTATCAGCAAACATTGTTAAGATGCTGCATGAAGATAAGGACGACCCTGATTTTATGTCAACAAGACAAGCATACAAGATGTTCGGACGAAAGAATGTGGAACGCTGGCGTAGAGCTGGAAAGATACAGCCATACGTGCGCCCTGGAAAGATGGAATATGAAACTGCACAACTACGGCTGCTTCAACGTACGGAACAAGACTATCTTAAATAAAATATTCACTTCTAACAATAAAAATTATGAGTAAAATCAATCTTACAGTCGAAGAAATCAACGGTCTGAAATCTACAGAGATTATTACAGACGACAGAGTACGAGAGAAATTCGTACAAATCTATGACACAATGTGGGCAAACACCACAGGTGTCAGTGGTGATGCTGCCTACGAAAGAGAAAGCAGATTTTTCAATAGCTTAATTTGCGAAAAGGAAGACCTACGTACCAAGTGTAGTAAGTTCTCCATATTCACGTCATTTCTTGATGTTGCTATATCAGGATTGAGCGTTGAGCCTGGGGTACGAGCACAGGCATACCTGCTTTCACGCTCTGTCAATATCGGTAAAGGACAGGATGGGAAAAGCATGTACGTTACACAGTGCGTTCTCACTGTATCAGGCTATGGTGAACTTGTCCTCCGTGCTCGCTGTGGACAGATACGCCATGCAGACAACCCTATTATTGTATATAAGGAGGATGGCTTCGAGTTCGGAGAACAGAATGGTAACAAGTTCGTAAACTACACATGTCGTCTGCCTCACACATCCAACGAGATTGTAGCAGCTTTCATGAAGATTACACGCAATGACGGCTCTACCGATTATGCTGTTTTGCTTCCAGAAGATTGGAAACGACTTCAAGGATACAGCGAAAAGCAGAATCGCAAATGGGATAACAATGCTCATGCTTATGTGAATGGCAAGCCAAATGACTTGTATGTCGCTGATGGTGGCCAAATCGACAAAGGTTTCTTGATTGCTAAGCTCATCAAGCACGCTTTCAAGACTTATCCAAAGGCTCGTATCGGTCGTGGAACTCAATTGGAGTCTCAGCAAACTGAGGATGTAGAAATTAATGATGATATCTACGGAGTTGGTGAGGTTGTGGACACCACTACAGGCGAGGTTATCCAGACCGAAGAGAATTTCGGACCTGCTGCAGATACTTCTGATGGTGTTGTCGTAAATCCTACTGAGACAGCAAGCACAGAAGGTGCTGCTAATGATGATGTTTTCTAATCGCAAAATATAAGTAACTATGAGTACAGAATTAAGTATCGTGCGCCCAGAGAATGTGCAGATGATAGCACAAAATGCGCCAAAGATTTACAATGAAAACCAACAGCGTTCAGTGCGTTGCACTAATGCTGGTGCTCAACTGCTATCCGAAATAAAGGAGAAAGGTATGAGTGATGAACTCGACCAGCGTTGTGCAGCCTATCTTGAGAAATCACGCAAGACGGTAAAGTTGATGAATGAGCAGCGTTCGCCAATCACGAAGATGTTTGACCAGATACGCACCGAGTTTACGGGTATGGAAAACTCTATCGACCCAACCAAGGCAGGAAACGTACCTAATCAGATACAGGCTTTTCGTAATCAGTTTGCAGCAAAGAAACGTGAGGAGGAAGAAAAGCGCAGACGTGAAGAGGCTATGAAACTGCAAAAGCAGCAGGCACTCACAAAATATGAAACAGATGTAGAGGATGATTTTAGGCAGTTGTTTAGCAGGTACATCACACAACGTATCAATGAACTAACTACACTCAACACATCACTTACACTTGAGAACTTCGATACACAGTCCGTGAAGATTGTTGACTATCCTACAGCAATGCCTGCTGATTTGTTCAACCATCTTACACTATCTGTTCTTATTCCACAGATATTATCAACAGATGAGGCTGCTAAAATTCGTGCAAGTGTTCAATCACGCTTGCTTGCACAGTTCAACGAACAATACACTACAGAGATTGGTGACTATAAAGATACTATCGTAGATGCACTAAATTCTAAGCATGCCGAACTCGAGCGCATGGCAAAAGCCAATGCAGAGGAACAAGAACGCATGAAACAGAAACTTGCGGCAAAGAAGCTGCTGAGGCTGCACGACTTGAAGCAGAGCGTAAGCGTAAAGAAGATGAAGCTAAGGCTGCAAAGGAAATTCAGTCGCAAGCACAGGAAGTAGGTAATCTTTTCGATTCTGCCTCCGTCTCTACCCCTGCTTATACTCCTAAGACCTCTGTAAAGAAAAAGATAGTTGCTCTTGATGCGGAAGGTATCATCAATATTGTTTCGTTTTGGTGGAGCAAAGATGGTCAGTATATGAGTGTGGATGACTTGACTAAGATGTTCAAGAAGCAAATCACAGCCGTTGAGAAGTACGCAAACGATAAAGCTAATGCAGAGTTTATCAATTCTCCACATGTCAAATATGAGGATGAAGTAAAAGCAAAGTAACCATGACAACTCATAATCCAGATGAATACTATAACCGCAGTGAGGTCTCCAACTCTGACCTCACTGCACTTAAAGAGAGCAGCTCTACCCACGACCTCAATATGGCGACCGTGAGGCAGCTTTCTACTTCGGTAGCATAGTAGATGCCTTAATTACAGAACCCACAAGAGTTGATTTCATCAACAAACTGGTAGATGGTGAGCCTGTAGATGAAGAAATATGGCTACATGCACGTGAAATGCAACGTGCCTTACGTGCAGAAGCACGGCATGACCCATTTCTCGCAAAGGTCTTAGAGATAGCGGACACGCAACGTTTCATGGTGAACAAGGCGCAAGAATTTGATAACGGAGGTTTCTGTTTCACTCTTGACACTCGATGCAAGTGGGATTGGTGGTTGCAGGCTGCTAACTTCGGAGGAGACCTTAAAACAACAGCAGCTGCTACAGATGCAGAGTTCAACGATGCTATAGACTTCTTCGATTGGGACCGTAGCCGTGCTTGGTACATGGACATCGCACACAGTGATAATGATTTCATATACGCAATATCAAAGCAGAACAACAGAGTATTTAAGAAGTTTATAAAGCGTGGCGATGATGTATACAGCCGTGGAAGAGAAAAGTATGAGGATTTAGCATACAAATACTGGTGTTATTCATTATGAAAGAACTGAAACATAATCTCAAAATAGAACCTTATCCATACCAGCGTGAGGGTATCTTAGCTGGAATGGAAATGAAACGTCTCTTAATCGGGGATGAGCCTGGACTAGGTAAGACTTTACAAAGCATCGGCATTGTTGATACAGCAAATGCTTATCCATGCCTTGTTGTCTGTCCATCATCACTTAAGATTAACTGGCAGCGTGAGTTCGAGAAGTTCACTGACAAGAAAGCACTTATACTTGAAAATGCTGTACAGACAACGTGGCCATATCTCCTTAAGATGAGAATGCACCATGTAGCCATTTGTAACTATGAGAGTCTGCGCAAATACTTTGTCTGGGACATCAAGCAAAAAGGCTCATTCCGACTGAAAGATGTTGTATTCAACTCTGCAATAAAAATCTTTCGCTCTATCATCATTGACGAAAGCCACAGGGTTAAAGACCCATCAGCACAACAGACTATCTTCACACGAGGCATAGCAGAGGGTAAGCCTTATCGCATCTTGCTATCTGGTACTCCTGTTGTCAATCGTCCAGCTGACCTCATCGCACAATTGTCTATCATGGGCAGGTTACCAGAGTTTGGAGGACGCACTCACTTCTTGCAAGAGTATGGCGGTGGAGACTTAAACAGAGAGAACAGAAGCCAGGAGCCAGACGAGGTAAAAAACCTCGACAAACTTTCTTCTGAACTGTATTCTCGCTGCATGATACGTAGAGAAAAGGCAAAGGTTCTCACACAGCTACCTGATAAGACACGTACCGACCTCTATGTGGATATATCAAATAGTGAGGAGTACGCTTGTGCTGCAGAGGACCTTGCTACTTATCTACGTGAATACAAAGAGTGTACTGATTATGAGGTAGCTCGCAAAATGCGAATGGAAGCTCTTGTTAAATTTATGGCGCTACGTTCGATAGCAGCCAAAGGCAAGGTAAAACAAGCTATCGATTTCTGCCGCACGTTTCTTGCAAATGGAAAGCCTCTTATTCTGTTCTGCTCTCTGCATGAGATTGTAGATGAATTGAAAAAGGCATTTCCAAAGGCGGTTACAGTTACAGGTCGTGATAGCATGATGATGAAACAGGCTGCCGTTGATGCCTTCCAATCAGGACAAGCACAGCTAATAATCTGTTCTATCAAAGCTGCAGGTGTCGGTCTTACGCTTACAGCCTCATCTAACGTGGCATTTTGTGAGTTTCCCTGGACCTATTCTGACTGTTGTCAATGTGAAGACCGTGCGCATCGCATCGGACAGAAAGACAATGTTACATGCTATTATCTCATTGGTCGTGGAACTATTGACCATACTCTCTATAACATCATACAGAATAAACGGTCTGTAGCTAATCAGATAATGGCATCCACAGATGATATTCCAACGGATAAGATGTATTTCGACCAACTTACGGATATGTTTCTTAATCCCTGTTACAATGGAGAAACCGAAAACATATGAGTTCTGCAAGACAGATATCAAAAACATCATCTTTGAGCTGGAAAAAGCAGATGTACTGTATGCGAATATAAAAACTCTATCAGCCTCAAGCAGGCGATATTCTATAAATAAGTTATTAACAAAACTCAAATCTAAATTGACATGAATAAGAACATGTTAGCAAAAGAGGTAGCAGTATCTGAAAAGGTTACGCTATCAACAGCATTCAAGACCGTAGACGGTGTATTACGTGTCATTGCTGAAACACTCGCCAAGGGCGAAAGTATTCAACTCCGTGGCTTCGGCTCTTTCGTAGTCGTTAATAAGTCGGAACGTAAGGTGAACGACATTAAAACAGGAAAGCCTATCACCGTTCCTGCACACAAATCTGTGCGCTTCAAACCAAGTAAGGAAACCCTAACAAAATTAAACAAGTAAGCTCTATGATGTTATTTGAAGTAGGCGTGCGCATGGAGCGCACTTTAGAAAATGGTGCTCAGGCAAAAGTCCTCGAACAGTTTGTTGTTGATGCCTTATCTTTCACAGAGGCTGAGGCAAGTACAACAAAAGAAGTTTCTGTTTATGGTACTATCACCGATATAGTAACTATCAAGCGGTCACGCTGTACAGAGCTAATCGGAGATGGCAGCAAGGAAAAGTGGTTTAAGGCAAAGGTGAATTATATCACCCTTAACGAGAAAACAGGTAAGGAGAAGAAAACTCCAAACTACTATTTCGTCAATGCTGATACTATTGCAGATGCTAAGAATGCCATTGATGTTTTCTTCGGAGGAACAATGATTGACTATAGCATTGCCACCCTCGATGAAACTAAGGTCTTAGATGTGTTCCGACATGATTTGAACGCTGGCAATGAAGATTGACGAATATAAGAAACTCTTTCGTGGGGCTTGCAATAAATACGGTGCAAAGCGTGTCGGTAAACATGCTTCGAAAAAAGAGCATTACCGCTCTGCTACCTTGCAGATGATGCAGCGTGCTGGTATTATTGCAAACCTGCGAGAGCAGGTAAAGTATGAACTTATACCTGCCCAGTATGGTGAATGTGGGAAAGACTTCAAAGGACGAACTACACGTGTACTCCTTGAACGTGCCTGTTCATACATCGCAGACTTCGTCTATATTGATTGCAGTACAGGACAAACAATAGTCGAAGATACAAAAGGAATGAGGACAAAAGAGTACATCATCAAACGTAAACTCATGCTTTCTGTGCATGGCATACGTATAAAAGAGGTTTAGTATGGAGGAAATAAAAAGAGACAGTTTCATTGTCTATCGCTCCTATTGGGAGGGATTGAAACTCATGGATAAAGATGTGCAGTGCGAGGTTTATAATGCAATCATGGAATACGGCTTTACTGGTAATGTTCCCGAATTGTCGCCAACAGCCGAGGGGATATTCATTCTAATGAAGCCTAATATAGATGTCAGCCTTACACGATATAAGAATGGCAGGAAAGGCGGCAATATCTCTGCGTCAAAGCGAACTGTAAGCAAGGTGAATACTAAACAGATGACCTATGACGATGAGATAAAGGAAATGCTGGAGAACAAACAATGGAATGAGCCTGTATGTATGCAGCTGAAAATTAACAGCGAAGAATTTAAGTTGCGTATTGATGAGTTCTCAGCCCACTTGAAATGTACCATGGATGGTGTAGGACATGAAAGTATTGGTGATGCACACAGACATTTTATATCGTGGATGCACAAAAAGTATCCGCCTCAAACAACATCTGAAGAATCATCACAGCCCGACTATACTTATAATGGTGGGTTCGGAGGACAAGATGTATAATAAAAAGAATAAATAACTATGAACGAATATCCTAAGACCCTTGCTGATGCACTCGCAATGTATCACAAGAAGCCTACTGGTAATGTTGATTGGGACCAAGCAGTCCTTGCTTCATGTAAAAACAAAGAAAAGTCATCTTCTACTTGGTTGGAGCTGCATGATGTAGCATTGAAAGTGCATCATGATATTGAAAAGGCACGGCTCGCATCATTTGATTTACAAGACGAGGGTACATATAAAGCACATGCTAAACTGCTGCTCTATATAGCTAATAACGCCGTGCTTGCACGACAACGTCGTCAATTTGTAATTGATGATAATAATCGAAATGTAATACGCTTTCTACTCTACTACTTCAATGGTTGTCCGCTTGCAGAAGAAGTATTCCCTGGTCGTGGATACAAACTACACAAGAATATAATGCTGCAAGGTGGTGTTGGTGTCGGCAAGACTATGCTCATGCAAGTATTTTCTGAATATCTCATGCGCATACGCTCCCCTCGTTTCTTTTATAACTTATCTGTTACGCAGATGGTCAATTACTACACCTTGCACAACAACCTTGACCGATTTACTTTTAACGAAGAGGAAAACAGGGGCTTCCAATGTACACCTGTAAACATCTGCCTCAACGATATAGGTATACAAGACAAGACTTTCTTTGGTATGGACACAGGATTGCTTACTGATGAGTTCCTCCATGCTCGCAATGAGATTTGGACACAATATGGTAAGTGTGCTCATCTGACTACCAACCTTGATGACAAAGCTTTGCGCAAGCGTTTCGAACGTAACGATGGCTTTGGCAGATTGATAGACAGATTTAAGACCTACAATATTATTCCTATGGGCGGTGTCAGCCGCAGATAACAAAAAGATAAAGATTATGGACATAGAAGATTTCACAGATTTAGAGCTGACAGAAGAATTAGAATACAGAGGCTACGCTGTATATGAAGAAGAGATAGAAGAGGTAGATAAGGAGGACGTATATGATGAGTGTTGGGACGATATAAATAGAGCATACTTTACACTCCAAAAAGATTTCTCTTCAAACCAATTAAGAGACTTTTTGCTCGACGTTGTAGGACGTGGACATTATATTTCTAATGACGAATTATTATTACTTCTAAAAGAAAAACTATGATTGAAACAAAGCTATCAGTTAAAGAGATAGAACGTATCATTGTTGCATACTTAGGCGGTGTCAGAACAAATATTATAGTTCCAAACTTATCATGGGGATTTCTTAACCATGAAGCAGACCTTATAGCTGTAGACAAAAATGGATACCTCACTGAGGTTGAAATTAAGCGTTCTTTTGAAGACTTTAAGGCAGACTTCAAAAAAGACAACTACCACGACACAGATGAGCGTGTTTTCCGCTTTGGCTATTTCGTTCCAAAGTCAATTCTAAAAGAGTGCATCGAATATAACAACGAACATTGCAAGGGTGTAACCTTTAATGATAAGCCATACTCTGTATTTGGTTTCACGGATGATGGAAAAGTATATAACGAAGAAGGACGAAGCATACATCCTGCTTTTTCTTATTCAAGCAACCCCAGAAGTCGTAAACTATTCTTAGAAGAAAGGTTAAAAGTAGCACATCTTGGATGCATGAGGTTGTACCCACTCGGGAAAAAGAGTATAAAACGTTAATAGTAGATTTAAAAGTATTGGCATCATGAAAAGAGAAATATTATATAGAGGGATAAATTTTCAGAAAGAATGGGTTTACGGAGACCTTTTCCATTCATACGCAAATGATGATATAGCTATTGCCTACTATAGAGAAGGCAGTAAGACCCCTACATTTGATGCTATCTTTCCTGAAAGCTTTGGGCAGTATACAGGACTGACAGATAAAAATGGGGTTAAAATATTTGAGGGAGATATAATTTCTATTGGAGATCCAAATATTAAACATATAACAATGTGGCGTAATGATGGATTTTGTGCAAAGCAGATTGGCGCAAGTAGCTACATAGGTCTAACCTATTGGGCAAGCGACATAGAAGTATTGGGCAACGTAATAGACAACCCAGAACTTATAAAATAAAGCGTATGAAAAAGATAATGTTTTCAGATAAGTTCTGCCTTACACAGGCGGTGCTTAGTGGAATAAAAACAATGACAAGGCGAGTACTGAGAGACAACGTGCCGCTTGGTAATTGGGAGGAAACGGCAAAGTGCCTGCCTTACAAGGTTGGTGAAGTCGTAGCAATAGCACAAAGCTATCAAGAAATTTACCCTAATGCAGACTTCGAGATGATAGACGGCAATTTCATAACAGAAAGTGTAGGGTGGACGAATAAAATGTTTGTGAAAGCTGACTTGATGAAACATCACATTAAGATTACAGATGTTAAGGTGGAACGTATCCAGAGTATATCAGTTGATGATATACTGTGTGAGGGCGTTTGGCAATTTTATAACAACAAGAACTTGTTTTATGTTTCCAAAAATATAGGATATGCCCCTGACGTAGCCTTCCTAAGTGCACGTGAAGCATTTTGGTATCTCATCGACAAAATCAGTGGTAAAGGCACGTGGGAGAGTAACCCATGGGTAGTAGCATATAGTTTTGAATTAATTGATTAAAAGTAAATGAATTATGAAAATAAAGAATGAAGCGGAACTGCTAAATAAGTTCTGTGATAAAACCCACATAAAAGAGATACTTACTGAACCTTTTTTCAACACGAACTACAATGAGGTTTGGAGTTCTGATGGAGTTGTCCTGATTCGGATAAATCCAAAAGCTCTTACTAATGAATATCCCAAAAAGAAGTTAGGTTTTCCAAAGTTAGAGAGCCCTTGCAATAAGCAAATCACTTTAGAGGCTGTAAATCAAGCATTGGGTGAGTGTCCGAAAATTGATGAAGAAATTGTTATTCAAGATGCAGTTGAGTGCGAAGACTGCAACGGAAGTGGCTATGTTACTTGGGAGTATATGGACATTCACGGACATACACACGAACACGAATCAGATTGCCCAGTATGTGATGGTACTGGAGAAATTGAACCTGAAAGAACCAAGAAGACAGGAAAGCAGATTACAGATGAAGTTGCCGTTATAAATATTGGTAACGCTTACTTTAGGGCAAGGGTTATTAGTAAACTAAAGTTTGCACTGGATTTCCTTGGAATAACCTCTGTTAAGTTAACACATAACCCTGATATAACAGCTAATGAATTTGTTTTAAACGATGACATACGCATTATCCTAATGCCCATACTTAACCCATGGGGTGAGCATGATGCAGCAGTAAAATTGTTTGATTAGCGTATGGAACATACTCACGCAAGCCTCTTTTCGGGTATTGGTGGAGCAGAACTCGCTGCCTCGTGGATGGGCTGGACTAATGTGTTTCATTGTGAAATACAAGAGTTTCAACGGAAAGTTTTAGAGTATTGGTTTCCTAATAGTATTTCTTATGAAGACATTACAAAAACAGATTTCACCGAGTGGAGAGGACGCATTGATGTTCTCACAGGAGGATTCCCTTGTCAGCCATTCAGTGTTGCAGGTAAGCGAAAGGGAGCGGAAGATAACCGCTATCTCTGGGGCGAGATGTTACGAGCGATACGGCAAATTCAGCCCACTTGGGTTGTTGGTGAAAACGTTAATGGAATCCTCTCAATGGTACAGCCCTGTAATGCGATTAAAGTGGGACGCACGGATGATTTGTTCGAAGAGAATTACATATACAGAACAGAACAGCAATTCACTATTGATGTCATCTGTGAAGACCTTGAGCATGCAGGATATTCAGTCCAGCCGATTGTTATTCCGGCTTGTGCCATCGGAGCTCCACACAGACGAGATAGGGTGTGGATTGTTGCCCACCGTACAGACGCAAGGGCTGAAAGTTTGCAACAAGGAGGGCAAAACGGAATTTCTAAGTCCTCTATTGCTGCCAACACCGACAGCAATAGACAAAGGGTCAGGACGCATAAACAAATCATTGAGCAAAAATGCAACAGAGCGACCAACATTGGCAAAATGTGCAAAGATGCAGCTTCTCCCGACACCCAATGCGTCGGAGGGAACAAAGTGGACAACAAAGTACAATGCAAACAGTCAAATGGGGAAAGGACTGACGGCAATGGCATGCTCAGGACTTTTAACACCAATAACAAAAACCAATTTAACAGAGCAGATTACTCACAAAGTTGGTGGTGGAACTTCCCAACTCAATCCCCTGTATGTAACGGAAATGATGGGCTACCCTTTAGAGTGGCTGACCTTACCCTTTCTTTCGCAAAATGGCGAAGTAAAAGCATCGAATCGTTAGGAAACACATGGGTTCCTCAAGTGGCATTCGAGATATTTAAAGCTATAGAGAAAATATATAAAACAAAATAAACATGAAAGTGAAATTAGAATGCGGTGATTCAATCACCATTCCAGAGGGCTGCAAAGCGGTCATTGAAGATGGTAAGGTCATTTTTCAGACGGAATTTAAAGATGCAGACTATGTCCCCCAAAGAGGAGATGTTGTTGTTTGCACATATCATGTACCTTATTCCACTTATAACGAAACTGTAACAGCAATCTGTACAGGACGCAGAGACGAATATGGTAGGTATGATTGCTTTGTCATATACGAACATGGTGGTATTATAAAAAGAAATAAAGGCATACCTGTTGTAAGAAGACACGATGAGTACCAGTCTAAGATACGTCTTGCTACTGACGAGGAGAAAGAAATCTTGTTCGATAAGATGAAAGAGCAAAGACTGCTCTGGAATGCTGAGGAAAAGCGAGTGGAGAAGATTAGGTGGCGAGCGAAAAAGGGGGAATACTATTTCGCATTAGGTGGAACAACCTTTGAAGTGTATTGTTATACAGAGAGTTTCGACGAAATTGATGCAAAACTTTATAATTGTGGCAACTATTTTCGTACTCAAGAGCAAGAAGCAGAAGCTGCAAAGCGTGTGCGAGAAGTCCTACGACAATACCACGATGAAATAGGAGAGTAATATGAAGATAATATACTGTAAACACTTTCCCTTTAAGGGCTACAAAGCAATTACCTTGTTGAAGTGGATAATCGTAAGGGAGGATGCTAAAGAATACTTCACAGTAGAAGATTACAATCACGAGTGCATACATTATGCACAAGAAAAGGAACTGTGGTTTGTCGGCTTCTATCTGTTATATATACTTGAGTTCCTATTTGCGTTGCTCTATTTCTGCAACTGGCATAAAGCATATCGTAATATCTCATTTGAAGTTGAGGCTTATACATATCAAGATGATTTGAATTACTTGCAACACCGTAAAAGGTTTGCATGGAGCAAGTTTGATTGGTAGCCTCAACCACCAAAAGATAAAATCGAACAACCTTATACGATAACTATATTTGCAAATACTTTAAAATCTTGCAAGAATTGGAAAGAAATGGAAAAGGACATACGCTTTACAGGTTATACTGCTGTCCCGTCTGATTATGAATGTTCAGACGGAGAGCTGACACAAGCATACAACCTCATCAATGAAGATGGGGCATACAAATCACTGCTTGCGCCTAAGACACTACTACAGCTTGGAGAGAATAAGAAAGTTATCTATTTACACAGAACGGCTTTCTTCTCTAACTATATCATACGTGATACTAAGACCTCTGAAATTTATGCTCTCAGCGCAAATAAGAAACTATTTGAAGAGGCAGAGTTGCTTGGAACTTTTCCATCACTTTCTCATGTGAACTCAATAGGAAACACCTTGCTGCTCTTCTGTGAAGAATATATCCTGTATTTCCTTTGGAAGAAGGGACAATACTCTATGCTTGGAAATCATTTACCAAATCTACAACTATCGTTCGGGCTTAGGGGTAAGCCTCGTATATATTCTCTCTCTGATGAAAGTCATTCTACCTTTAAAGTAGAATTTGAGAAGATAGATGAAAGTAAACTGTACGAAGTGTGGACTGAAGAAAATCAGAAGAAAATCACTTCACAGATTATGGCAAAAGTGAACAAATTCCTTGCTAACCAAACGATAAAGGAAGGGCGATTTGCCCCTTCCCTTCTTTGTCCGTTATGCCTTAAGATTATATGACGGTTCTTTAGCGTGTCATTCTGCTCCTATTCTAATGAACCCATCAACAAAAACAGCACCTGTTGTCTTTTGGAATAGAGTTAGTGGTAAGGGTGGATATTCTGAGGCTGAATGCGATATTATGTTGGTTTCAGCAGGGCTCGATTATCAACTCCTCCCAGACGGAGAAAACTCGCATATTCGAATAAACGATTGGAAAGACATTGTCACCTCTGTTGATGTTTTTATTTCCAAGCCTATATACACCTATGACCAAAACGGTAACTGTAAATCATTTTCGGATACCGATAATCTGGACACTAAATTCATTGGTGCATTGGACATATCCAAATTCTCTGGTGATTACACACCGCAATCAAATGGGCTTGTGGATGTGTTCGTAAGGAAGATAGCTGAAGATACAGCGCTCTTACCTATCTCTGTTAACGGGGTAGACCTCACAAGTAACACACCTGGAGGACGTGAGAACCCTTTAGGTCAAAATTATGTAGAATGGAAATACAGCAAGCTATACACTCTTTTCTTCTCAAGAGATTCAACCTATCCAAAAACAACTATTAGTTTACCAGAGTATCCTGATGATAAGAATAGAGAGATGCTGGAGAATGTACAGAATTTCTATTTTCTTAAATCTATCAATATTAATGAGCTCTCTACAAGAGAGCGCAAAGATATTGTCGTGAACAAAGAGTATCTTCAATCACTGACTACAAGAGAGGCTATGACGGATGATTATCTTTCGCACGACCAAATTACCGCTAAATATTCACAGACATATAATGGCCGATTAAACCTGTCTGGAATACGACGTGAGTTGTATCAAGGATTTATGGCGGCATCTATGTTCTCTTATGCTAATAATAGTGCACCAAGCTGGGCTTTAACTAATGGGAAGATTATAATAGACTTTGGAGCATTAGCTTTTCGTGATATATATATACAGACTATGATAGAAGAAAATGGAGAGAGATTTGTAGCGAATAGCTATACAAGTTCGCATCTTGCTCCTTATATGTCAAGTATGTATACTAATGGGGAATATGCTCCAACATCATGGGGCTGCTACCTTTTCTATCCTAATACTCATGCTACTATGATGCGTATACACGCAGGTGTAGAAACATACGAGGTGAAACTTAAGCCGCACGAATTCCTTAATGGTGCGTATGGTGTCATCGATTACGAACTTGTAAGAAAGCAAAATACAACGCATACAGAACCTCCAACAAAACTTGAAAATATTATAGATGTAACTAACAAAATATATACATCAGAAATAAATAACCCCTTCTATTTCCCCGTTACAGGCATAAACACTGTTGGGACAGGTAAGATATTGGGTATATCGACTGCTGCAAAAGCGCTATCACAGGGTCAGTTCGGACAATTCCCACTATATGCTTTTACAGATGAGGGGGTATGGGCATTGGAGGTAAACTCATCAGGTGGTTACTCTGCCAAACAACCTATCACACGTGACGTGTGCATATCTTCAGACAGTATCACGCAGATTGATACTGCCGTGCTTTTCGCTACTGATAGGGGTATAATGGAAATATCTGGTTCACAGACGCAATGTCTGACCGATATTATTAATGGTAACGATTTCTTTTCGCTTGACCGTTTACCAGGATTAGCAAAACTCTACCCAGACGGTATCCCTCAAGTAGATTGTACCTTCTCAGAATTTCGCAAGGGTTCTCGTATGGCTTACGACTATGTAAATCAGCGCATTGTTGTCTTCAATGCAAACAAGGACTATGCTTATGTGTTCTCCATGAAGTCCAAGCTATGGGGTATCGTTGCCTCATCGCTCACCTCTGCTATTAATTCTTATCCTAATGCGTATGCTATGGCAAAGATAAAGACTGTTGGGAGTGATGGTAAACAGGAGGTGACTAACAACTGTCTTGTGGACTTATCACGTTCTACTGAAACACATCAGAAAGGCTTGCTTGTAACTCGACCTATAAAGTTGGATGTCGCCTCAATGCTTAAAACATTCGATACAGTGTTCCTCCGTGGACTGTTTGACAAAGGGAAAGTACAGGTCGTTCTGTACGGGTCACGAGACAATATCAACTGGCATCTCGTACATTCTGCTAAGGAACATTATCTAAGAGGCTTCCGTGGAACGCCTTACAAGTATTTCCGTATTGTCGTAATTACCAACCTTTCTATTGGTGAAACATTAGTCGGTGCGTCTGTTTCCTATACTCCACGACTTATAAATCAAATAAGATAACTTCTTTTTTATATGTCCATAATAAAAGGGCAGTTCTGCGTGATGCAGGGCTGCCCTTGTTCAATTATTTATATTTCTATATTAGAATACTGACAATCGACGACGTACTCTATTTACCCTGCTATGCAATGCCACTCGTATCTGTCTTTCCATATCTTCTGCCTTGACCGCCCAAGTTTCAGCCTTGGCAGGATTGGTAATACTCATCCAGTCTGCTACTGTATAACAAACGATATACTCATGGATGAGCTTTGATAACAAGTTGAGTGTTGTCTGAGAGAAGTCGGCAGGAAGACTAAGGACAATGCCGTAGGTAGGCTGCTCTTTCAAGACATTATCAAGCTCATGGTTGCTAATCTCATTCTTTGTGTATGGATATAGCAACTCCTTGCATTGAGCTACTGTCAAATCAAGTAATCGTGTAACTCTGTTCACATTACCCTCTTCGCCAACATCTTGCACTGTATGCTTGGCGTGTAGGTTGTCTGTCTGCATAATATGACCTTCGATATAGGAGTAGTTTTCGATGTCATACAACAACTGGCTACGCTTAAAACCAAGCACTGCCTCTATATTGCCGTTCTTATCTGTGTAACAGCCTAGGATATTGCTTTCGTCTGCCTGCATAAACTTATATTTAATCTGTCGGTGTCTTTGGTCTGCTGCGTTTGCTCACAGACTGTTGAATAGAAGCCATGCTACGAGTTGCAAGAGCTATATACTGCTCTGCATCTGCTTTGTTCGTAACAAGATACCACTCAGCAATAGCTGTGTTCTTCAGATAGTCATGAACAGCTTCACCAATTCTGCCGTTGCTGCTTCGTTGAAGTTACTCGGCATGGTAAGGTTAAGTTCCAAATTGTGACTACCATCAAAGTGACTATTATCGGTGGTTGTTCCGTCTTCATCAAGATACTCTGCGAGTTCGGTTTTTACCTCTGCAAAGCCTTTCTTGATACTTCGGAGTATCTTCTCACGGTTCTCCTCGTCCTCACTTGCAAACATCGAGGCTACCTCCTTGTGGTTCTCTTTGTTCTGAATGGTACGACCACGAAGAAAGGTCTCGTTCATAATGTCGTAAAGCAACCACGATATTTTGATAGTTGCTCTTACAGGTTTCTTTGCACCTAATGTTGGGGTTGGCATATCTTTGTTTTTGAAATTGTTAATCTGTTGGTAACATAGGACGCTTGCGAGCATAAAGTAGTCGTTCTACATTAAGCATGATTTCACCAGCAGTAGAAAAGTATTCCTTAACTTCTCCTTTGTTGGCAAATCGAAACCATTGTGCCGTAATGGATGCTATAAAGAAACTACGCAGCGAACTCTGAACACTTTCCTGCAATGTCTTGTCCCACGATTTGCTTACTTGTAATTCTGCCTTGTAGTTCTTATCTACATCGGTCACACCGCTCACAAGCATTTCTTTCAAGTCCTCATTCACGGCTGTTACACTCTCATCCCAGAAGCGACCCAATTCCTTGAAATCATCATCAACGGCAAGAATGCGATTTCTCGCATTCTCATCTCCGTCTATTAGTTTTGAGCCTGTGTAGTCAGTTGCTTTTGCTACCTCGTTGTACACATCGCTCTGTGAAATAGTTATGGTTATCGTTTCCATCAGAAAGAGATTAGAGAGTATGTAATTCCAATTCCAATATAGGGCTTAAATCCTTGTACTGTTGTCCCATATCCGCAGGATACTCCTATATGCCAATGCTTAGGAGGCTTCCTTATTGTTATTACCTCACGCTCTGGATAGATGAATATGCTGTCAAGTCGAGCATTTACACCACTAACATACGCCGTATAACCCTTATCCTTATATACGGATTGTAGCATGGGTAATTCTATTTGTACACTATCTTGGTTACTATCACATAATATCGTCTGCTCGAAAGTGTCTGCTCTGATGCGTGGTAAGGTATCGAGCATAGCATTTCTCAAAGTTTCCTTTAAGTGGGCTACGCTAACAGATACCTTTGTAGTTCCATTAGACTTCACAAATACTGGTGCAGGCTCATGGTACTTAATAGTATCAACATAGCGCACCGTGTCTGTGATAGTCTCGTACAAAGGCTTCCTCTTGAGCGGTGTGTTGTTCTGCCAAGGAAAAACGCAACACACGCAAGAATTACTACGGGGATTATACCCCACAAAAACTTCTTCATATCAGTTCAAAATGGTTTGCACAAATTTAATCTATACAAAGTATCTAATCGTTTTATCTGTTGCTAAAGATTAGCATACTCTTCTTTCGCATTAAAACACGGACAAGCTTTCATCCACTCGTTAGGGGTTATCTTGCCATCCTTATTCAAGTCTGGAGAGAAATCACGATGCCCTTGAATAACCGCTGTAGGGTATTTCTTATGTAACATCTTCAACAGCGAGCGCAGACTTGCCTTCTGTGCGTCTGTGCGGTTATCAGTGGGTTTGCCATTGGTATCTATGCCACCAATATAAGCGACATTGATAGATACAGAATTGAAACCCTTAACGCCATTGCTTACTTTGTCTTCATCAAGAAGCTGTGTAATCTTACCGTCAGGAGACACTACATAATGATAGCCAGGGTTAATCCAGCCTTTACGCTTGAACTCTTGCTTTAAGCCCTCAATCGTCTGTGACTGATGACTTGCGGTGCAATGAACCGCAATGTATTGTATATTTCTCATCTTACATTAATCAAATTTGGGTTTATTGTCATTAATATCAACATTAGATGTTTTAAGATACTCACTAAGAAATGGAACTTTATCAACCACCTTTAGTGTTAAAACGTAATAGACGAAACCTGCCACCTTCCACATGGTAGTATTCTCAATGAGCATCATTCTCCAGTTACGAACGATATTGGTTGAGTAGAACCAAATCGCTACACCACATAACGCCTTGACCACACCTAAAGTTTCTTCGCCTGCATGGAGAAAATAACCAGTAATGAATATTGAAGCGGTCATGACAAAGAACAATGCGCAATGATAGAAGAAAACCATTGATTTCTTTAGATTCCACCGTTCGCCATGTTTAAGTCCTGCTACTACTCCAAAGATGTAATTCAGTGTGAAGACTATCAACATTGCATACATGAAATCACGGATAGGAAAAAAAAGACTTAGCATACCGCTAATGATACTACACATAACGTATTTAAACTGTTCAAGGTAATTCATAATATAACTAAATTTACTAACGTTCTTACTCCGAAGCCTATAGCCACACCACCGACTGTTAGTCCCCAATCGATGATGTCTGCTTTTCCGCCCCACATTCTATCCTTAAGTTCAAGTGCGGTTGCTACTCCTATACCTGCATACGCTGCACAATATAAGCTATTAGCACCAGCACCGATAAGTACACCACCTATAAGGTGTTTGTACCTGTTACTTTCTTTAAGCCATTTAATTACTTTCTTCATCTTATTTTTACAATAAATTTCTACAAAAATAATATAGGAAAAACGATTGAAAGGTTTATGTTTGTAATTACGATAGTAAAGATAGGATGAGGCTGCCTACTAAAGTGATGTAACATATCCCTTCTGCAATAAATGTAGCATTCTCTTTCCAGCTCTTACGAATGAATACAAGTGGGAACAGCACCCACAAGATGAGTAACCATGGTATAAGCAAAGCTGCAACAATCTGACTTGCTAATCCAAAGAGATAACCGCCTACATAATGTAGCACTTTGTTCTCTGTCCTGTAACAAGGCGAAGCAGCTACCATCAACAAACCTACACTCATCATTCCTGCAATATAAGCATGCTTAGGCGGTAAGGCATGAAGAGAAGAGAATAACAAGATTGCTGCCGTCATTGTTGCCCACAACGAAAGCGAACATCACCTACATAATAGCTGAAACTACTCACACTATCTGGCAACTCCTTTGCTTTCTTTGCTGCTACTATTGCCATTGCAACTGAAAGCACTACTGATAAGATGATTAAGTAAACCATGACTGCATATCCTTTTTATATATCATATCCTTTTCTGCCCACCCCTCTGCAAGCGTATTAGTTACAAACAAAATGGCAGATAAATAAAAATCTTTCAACTCATCCTTTGTATTAAACTGACGATACTTAGGGTCGTTCTCCTGTCCGAACTTGAACGTTACAGGTAGGTTTCCTCCATCCGTAAGCATACACAAGTCAAATGCAGCTTTGTAATTAAACTGATTCTCTGAAGATAGATATACAATATTACCTTCATAGGTAAACCCTGCAAGTATCTTTTCATCAATCAGTTTGTTGACATGTGTGGCTATATCGCTCTTTAGTTCTTCTTCTGTTGGCTTATGTCCATAATCCTTACGCCAGCAGTAGCCGCTTTCGTCGCTGTCTTTGTCTTTGTCAAAGCCATAGAACAGCACGTAGTGGTCATCGGATAGACGTAACAAACTGTCGTTACGTTCCTTGGTTCCGTATACCTTAAAAAAATCTGTATTCATAGATGTATGTTTTAAGTGAATTTATATTTGAATTTATTTCCATCAAATGCTTCGCTTCTGATTATAGTTTCGAATGGGAAGCCGTCTTTCATCTTTGCGACTTGGTCGAGTATGGATTTTAACTCCTCGGAGTTGGTAAAGAACTTACTGAACTCACGTGTCGCTTTGTCTCTAAATGAGATAAGATAGCGGTGGTCACCATGCTTAGTTACCACGTCTTTTTCATAATCGTGTACCTCTATGGGACTGTTTACAATTTCTGCAAGGCGTACAGTCTTACCTTGGAATCTTTTCTTTCCATCTTCAGGAGTATAGGTTACTCCCATCTCTGAAAATTTTCTCATCTCTCGTGTTGTTAATAATGTCTTTAATAGGTTTTTGCTATTACAATGTTTGCACAAGCCATAAAGCGAGCCAACGATTTGTTGCCTACGCTTACGGCTTTTTACCTTATGTAGTTTGCGTGCGAGATGCTGTTTTACTCGTTTGCGTAAACGAACATGGGTTGGATAAATAACGTAACCAAGGAAATCAAGTCCCTCTGTAATAGGAAAGATACTATCGTTAGATTTGATAGTCTGCCCGATAGCCTCCATTCTTTCATGTACTATCTTCCTACATTCCCATAAGTACCGCTTGCTACCTGCTGCAATAACACCATCATCACAATAGCGATAGAAATGCTTAATACCATAGCGGTCTTTTAGGTAGTGGTCCAGATACAAAGAAAGCAAAAGATTTGCAAGCCCTTGTGATGAACGAAGACCCATACTTAAACCATTAGGAAGCAGTCTGACAAAGCCTTCTAAGATACTAATGAGACGTTTGTCCTTAAACACTCGTCTGATACTATACATTACGAAGTCTTGTTGTATCGTCGGATAGAACTTTTTAATATCAAACTTATAGATATACTTCATTTCCTTTGGATAAAGCTGTATATCCTTTTTTATATAGGTTTTAAGGTCGTGCATACCACGTCGTTTGATAGATGCTGCTGTCGTTCTGATATATCTACGATGTAGATGTTTATCAACGACACTCATCACAGCATTTATTTTTATGCGTGTACGCATATTAAAGACCTGTATGTCTCTCCACTTATTACCTTCGTATATATGCTTCTCGTGATAGTTGCTTACATTGACGTGTCCAGAGGCTATCTCCTTTGCTACATCATCAAGGAAAGATTCTCTGTGTGCAAGAAGCCATTTGCCCTCTTTGAGTTCTTTTCTCTTTGCTCCGTGCACAACAGTATCAAACGAGCTTTCTAAATTAGCTCGTTCTATAATCTCCTCTATGATATATCCGTCACGCTTCATTTATTTACCTTCAGTTTCCCAGGTCTAAGACGTTCGAGAACTAACCTACCAGTCTCTACCTGCATTGTTATGTTTCAGCTTTCCAACCTTTAAAAGGTGCTTTTGCTGAGGCTCGGATTCTTCGCTTACTACTATTTGTCATTACGTGGCAATATGCTGTTGGAGCGATATAATATATCTTTCTGTTTGCAAGCCGCGAACCGATGTTCGAGTTCGACTGCGATGATGCGTTATTCGCATTCGCAAAGACGAGACCGCCATTCGCATTCGCACTGTTATTCGAACGCCCGACAACACGGCTTTCGGAATCCTCTACCTTTTTATTGAAGAGCAAAGCGTGGCGGATTTTCGCCCACCGACGCTTTGCGCTTTTACGCTTTATTCGTTTATCTCAACTTTTCCACGGAAGGCAAGCCGCGAACCGATGCTCGAGTGCGACTGCGATGATGCGCTATCCGCATACGCAAAGACGAGACCGCCACTCGCATTCGCACTGCTACCCGAACGCCCGACAACACGGCTCCTTGAATGATTATACCATTGCCCATCTGCGTAGTTAGATGCCCACCTGCTATTATCAGAGCTTGCTCTTGAAGCGATGATGTCACAATAGCGTCCATGTCTTACACGTGCTATGCAGTAACCGCTATCTTTAGTCCCTTGTACAAGGCGTTCTGTCTTGCTAACAGGGTCGTAGATATGCCATATTGCGTCTGTTGGATAAGTGTTAACCTCTACAGTCTTGTCTTTCATATACTGACGATAAGACGGTATATTCACGGCAACGTTGTCTTCCCACTCATAATAGACACCAAAGAAACTCTCAAGACCTAAGCACTTTGTTCCTCTGCTATCTTCACGTCTACTGTCAGAGTTGCCAATATCATCACGATAGCCTGTAACATCGCTACTGCCATTGCCGTAACCACAAACCAACTGTGAATCACGTGTTCCTGACAATGAGAACCAGAGAACAGCCATCAGCTTAGACATATCATAGTCTACCATCTGATATCCATTACCTCTGCGGTGTGCAAGATTTTGAAAATCCTTATATGTGAACTCCATCTTGCGTACAGGTGTGTTAGTTGCATAACCCTCCTCGTCGTATAGCCATTCAGAAGACGTACGATTGTTATTACTACCTCTCTGCACTGTTGCTCCAGACACAGAACGTAGTCTAAGTAGACTATCTACTGATGCTTGATAAACACCCAATAGCCATGGTTCATTGCGTACCCAATCAGGTTCAATGGCTTCTATCTCTGCACTGTCTACCGCAATAGCCTCCAATTCAGAGTTTACATTACTTGACGAGAATACAAACTCATTAGCACCTTGTGGCACATCTATAAAGACATAATCTCCATCGATGAAGTCAAAGGCGGTATTACCTATTGCAAGATTGTACTTTGATATGATAGTGCCTGCTGCATTAAGGAAGCATGCGCCTACAGTTGCATTATTCATACCTGGCCATCTAACTTGCTTCATTCCTGCAACATCAATCTTGTATACATCTACATTTGATACCTCTGCAAGAACACCGGCACTATCCAATGTACTTTCGTTTAATCTGATTTTTTCAGACATCACACCTGTATTAGCCTTTAGAATTACATCTTTCAGCTTCTTTCGTGTGACACGCTTAGCAGTAGATAATGGCTCAGTTGCCAGGCTACTCCATGCGATATATTTCTTCTGATTTTTGAAGTCATTGATACCTTTATACCACATTTCAGGACAACGCATCATCACATCAAAGCCGTCGGCAGCCTTATCGGTATAGTCAAATTCAACCCCATTGGCAAGGTTATGATAATTCGTTTCTGAAACCTTAACGCCCTCCCACACATTTCTTTCTGTGTTGAGTTTTCCCTTAACTGGTATAAGCTGCTGTCTAATCTTAGCTACGTGCGCACTTGGTACAAAGTCATTAGAGAACATCTGACCTGTCTCATTGTCAAGGTTGCTAATATTGGCAGGGTCATCAATAGTATCATCAAAGACTATCAGTGAGTATTGCGACTGATGTATTGTTAAGTTCGGGTAATACTCTTTCAAAGCTGCAAGCTTACTATCTTCAATATACTTCGTGAGTACCCATGTGCCACTTAAACCATCACAGATATTAGTGTGTTCCGAGTTAATACCACGTGTACCCATTTCTTTCATTGCAGATAGTACGGTATCTTTCTTTGAACACTCAACGTCCTTTATCGAAATGGTACTAATCGTAGCACCAGCAGCAACTGTGTCTTCCAATATTCTTACAGGGTCTATATTCGGACATCTACGTATGCGTACGCTGCTAACATTACTCAAACCCTCGTATGTCAAACCTCCATTAGGATAAGTGACTTTTGACATACCTACAAACACGATGTCTGTCATACTTGCAGGGAACTGTGCTACTTCCAAAGGACAAGCCTCTGCAGGAGTGAATGCTCTTAACGTACTACCTTTAGCAAGGAATGTCTTTAAACGTGGACAGTTTTCTGCTCGCACACTAAGCACCTTGGTGTGTTGTATATCAATCTTCTTTAAGAATGGCATTGCAGGAAGATTAAGAGAAGTCAGAACACCTGTTGTGTAGGCAGGTGTATAGCTTTCTCCACCAACAATCAATTCTTCCAATAGTGTGCAAGTGCTGATGTCGAAACCCTCTTGCTTTGGAGTACACGCTGAAATATCAAGCACTGCTAACTTGTCAGCACCAAACACATACACCATCTTGCCACTCTCCTGTGCTGCATTGGCTCTTAATGTGTAACTCTCACCTGCTCTAAGGTAACAGCTATCGGTAACTGTGTCTGCACGGTCTTCTCCTAAACCAAAGAAACCATCTTGCGCCGCTGTTATCTTGATTGAGATTTCTCCCATCATACGTGCTTTGAATGGTGCCGTATATAGGTCGCCTACCTGATAATAGCCGTCACGCAGCTTAAAGCGTTTACGCTGGTAGTCTGGTAAGTCCTCTAAACGCAAACCGTGAAGTGCATAGAAGTAGTTGGCTGCTGCTGTAGAGTTCTGAATATACTTACGTTCACCATCGAAAGAACTGATAACCTTTGCCCAACGTGACAAACGCTTTGTAATCCAATAGTAATAGCAGCCATCAGCGCTGAATACCTTTCTACTATTACGTTCTGTCTTACGCATAGCAGCTGCCACTTCATGTAGTGTGATGGTTGTTGTGCCACTATCGTCTATCCATAAATTTGGTGCTGCATACGTCTGTACGAATGTTACACTATCCCAACCTTGGTATAGATGTGAAGTGACGGCATCCATATCCCAAGGAATTGTAAGACCACAATCATTATCGCTACGGTCTACACAGTCGCCATCGTACCAATGGTTAAAGTAAGCTCGTATCGTTCCATCTGGTTCCAAATAGAAGGCAATCATCATATTCTTGCTACGCTGGTCTACTGCTGCCTTGTAATCGGACGCAATTGTATAGCAACACAAAGAATATGGGTTAGCGTACTTATGTACTTCTTGCTGCCATTTCTTTAGACGATTAGCCTTTGTTCCTGGTACTGATACACCACCAAGTGTAATGTTCCCATTTGCTTCTGTCTGATGTTGGTTACATTGCTGTGAGAACACAAGCCACTTATAAAGGTTATAAGGAACTTTCTTGCCTGCTTTGTAAAGCTCTTCAAGATTGTCATCATCAGGATATCGAGTTTCATAATAACTCATCCAGATTGGTGCTCCTGTTGCAGGGTCAATACGCATCATGTCATCAAGACTGTTCACGCCCTGACCCCAACATAGACTATCATACTTTAAGTATTCGTAGCACTCTGTTGGATTTACAACTCGTCCCGTAACACTCCACTTCTTAGTAGCCTTGTTAAAGGTTATACTGCCAGTAGTGTCTATCCAGTTGCCACCTTGATACTGTACATAGTGGTCATCACTGGTCTTGTATACGTTCTGCCAAGTGTAGTTCTTAACATCAGCTGCAAGGACTTCTGCAAGCGTTTTGTCGACTGCAACAGGCTTTTCTACAGCCTGTACTTCTCGCATAGCACCCTTACCGTCATTCTCAATCACAATATGCTCATTGCCACAATACTCACTAAGGACATAGATGTTTCCTGCAATTAATTGGGTAGTGTCTGCTAATACTTGCGACTTGAAAGCTGTTAGTGTTTGGTTCTGTGCTGCTACGAGTTCTGTAAAGTCACCATAGTTGAGGCACTTCTTACTATATCCGTTTACCCCCTTGAAACCAAAGAAGTCAGCATCACCTTTGTCTGCATTGAAGTTTGCCTTAGCATGGAAATATGCCTTGGTAGGGTTCTCGGCATCGCTGTGGTTCATTCGGCTATCGGTACGGAACAAAGCGCATGGGACGCTATCAATGCTGGTGTGTATCTCGTACTCACCCTCATTGTACACCTGTGCTGGTGTCATGTACTTTTCACCCAGTGCTATTTGGGTCTCATTCATCAGCTCCATCATAGCACCATTATGTGCACCGCAGCTATCAGAATAGTCCACCTTTATACAGATGATGTTAGTGAAGTTTCCACCCTCCACAACTTGTATGCGGTTCTTGGCAGCCATCTTCACACACTTATCATACTTGGTAAGTGCATCAGCATTGCCAGGGAACATAGTCTGAATTTCTTCACGTGTATGCAATAAGGTGACAATGGCTTTCTTCATCTTACCTTTCTTATTCTTGATAGGTCGCCATGAAGAGGTTGTTCCTTGATTGGTCTGCGTGATACCAATTATCTTGCAGTTCTGCCAAGGGCGGTCTGGAAAGTAACAATACCAGTCTACTATCTGTTTTGTTTTCTTGTCTCCATCTTTCGTTTCAAGATAGTCAGGATAGTTTGCAGCAATGTCTTCTGCATCTGGATTCTTACAGATAGCACATACCATCAGACCTGCGTCAAGACACTTCTGCATTGTTGGACGGTCTTTGGTCGTTCCTTCTGCGGTAATACTTGCCATGACGTTGTTTTGCTCATACTCTCCAATCATCGCTGTTGTATCTGTCAAGCCAACAAGATAGTTATAGCATGCTTGAATATAGTTGTAGTAAGTATTCCATGCTGTCAACTCGTAGAGGTACACATCCGCTTTATGTCCATCGAAATGGATAGTTGAGTTATGATTTGCTAACTCACCTGCTTTATATGCTACAGCACCAGCCTCATCACCATTTAAGAACACTTTAATAACACCAATGCCTCCGTATGGTGCAATCGTAGATGGTTCAAACACGATGTCGAAGCGTGTTGGCTTATCATTGACGTATGGCACAAGTGCTGTCGTTGCGGCATCTGTAAGAGAGCCGTTAGTAGCAACAATGAGTTCTTCACCAGTCAGTACAAAGCCCAACTTCTCACCCATACATTTAATAAGGTGTGCGTTGCGGTCTGCAACATTCTTAGTCATGACGGTAAATGAGAAAGCCAAACCGTTCGTCTCGATAGCATTCGAAGCAAAAGGTTGATAAGTACACTCTGCCGTCACGTCCTCTGCAATGCGCAATGCCATGCGCCCTTTGTCACCAGCTGTACCATAATCGCTTGTACCGAAGCTATCTTTTACAAAGCCATTAGTTGTGTAGTTTGCACCATTTACATTAATACTTACAGGCTGCCCATCTGACGTAATAGTCTTTATCGTTTTATCACTATCAGCATTACTACGCTCTGCCATACTGAATTTAAGTACAGCACCCTCGGTTTCACTGATAGGAAGTAACGTACCGCTAATAGTAACATTATACGATTCTTTTAATGTAGCATCACCGCTATTAACGCCAAAGAGCAGGTTATCTCCATCGTGGTAACCGATAAGGCGTCTGTTTATCACCTGTGTGTAGTATCACGAGCCATCACCTGCCGTGTGATTGTCTCTGTCTTGTTTGTTGCCTCATTGGTAAGTGAAACAACAGCTTCTGGACGTGATGTGCTACGCTGGTAAACTGCCACATCAAAAATGACTGTTGCATACAGTTTCTTCTTTCCCTCGCTATCATCACTCCAACGTGCTACAACAATAGGCTTGTCGTAGTCATCAAGGCTACTATCTTGCTGAATGACCATAACGGCAGTATGCAAGATATTACCTTTCACACCAGACGCAACATCTTGACCTTGTATGCGGATAGGATAAGCACCATGCGCTAATCCTGTCGGGTCTATTCTTACAGAATGTGAATACGTATCTGTAATAACAGTAGTTTCTAATGGCTGCCATGTACCGTCTCTGAATAATTCAATTGTCGTACGGATACCTTTATCGCTACTATTCTTTGGGAAAGAATACATCAAGATGTTCTTGGCATTTCCTCCCACTTCAAGACTTGTATCTTTGGTGTAGTGTAGGGTCTGCACACTCACGCAAGTGACATCTACGGCTACTACAGAAAGATTCTTGCTTGCAGTGTTACCACTATCGTCTACAACTACCATCTGCAAGCTGCCTTGTCCTGCATTTACATAGAGTGAACTCAAATCAAAGACAAAGCTATAATCTTCCAAAGTTGAAGATGATGGTTTTTTTGTGTCGAATGTAGCAACGACTTTCTTTGTGGTACGGTCTACAAACTGAACGTTTGTAATACTATTGCTTGTCTCTTGATTTCCTACCTTTGTGATACTCAAGATAGAAGCATGTACATTGAATAATCCACCAGCTTTACCATACAGAGGATTATCCTTGAACGCAATAGCTATGGTTGTACCACCCACAGATGAACCAGTACCGACAACAAACTGCTGTTCGTCACCTATACTTTCTCCTGCTTCATTCGTCATCTGTAGCTTTACAACGCCCTCGGTTTCTGTGTTAACCTTTAGATTGGTTGGAATATGTTTGTATGCACCTGCACTTGAAAAGGCTTTCTCTTCATTGTTCCTTGGCGTGCCTGTTAACTCAACCTTTGCCGTGCCACCACCTCCAAAGGCAACCCATGGTTTTAAATCTGCAGGATTAATGTCTGGTACTTCACGAGTAAATTGGAAAGCTGCCCATACGTGCGCTCCGTTGCTATCTTTCTCAGCTGTCTTGAAAGTAAGTACCGCTCCACTTCTGAAATAGGTGAAACCGCTTGCTTGCTCCAAATCTTGGACTGCCTTGATAGCCGTACTCAATGTATATTCAACATCAGGGCAAAGAGAGTTAACATTAAGCGTGTTACCGATGTTAGTACCGTTTGCACCAAAATCTTTCCAGTTACCCTCTTTGTTCCAACTCTCTGTATTGACCCACTGCTTAGAAACCCAACCATTATTAGGCGTGTTGAATGTGAGGACAATACCAGGAATCATTATCTTCTCTTTATCCTTGTACTCGCTAATCTTTTCCAAAGCAACAGAGAATGTCATATCTCTGTTCTCCATACCTAATAGCTTGTTGACATTCACAACGCTACGAGCAACGGCTGTCTTTCCATCGTTCTGTAATGCTTCAATATATCTTTGCGAATTGGCAAGGTTCTGTTTTAGTTCCGCACCTTCATTACCAGGGAAAGCCGTCCCTGCTGTGTAGCCCAATGAGAGGTCTGAACCAATAGGGACTAATTTTGTTCCGCTCCATCGATATGTAGTATTGTCCGACGAATCGATATACACTTTACCACTTATTGGTGCAAATCCATTTCTTGAAGAAACGCCATACTTTTCTTGGTCTACCCAAGAACCATAATAGATAGTGGCTTCGTTCTCTTGTGTTTTTACTGCTAATACAAAAACATTATCAGTGCGATTATAGATTACCTTTGCATGCTCGTCTGTTGATAACATGTCTATACCCTGCTGTTGTGCAGTAAGGTTATCCATGCAACCATCAAACTCTATGACATCATCAACATAACTCGGCAAATGAGCAGCTGGTACTTTGCCATCTTCATCTAAAGGTGCAATACCATTTGCTTTGCCTTTTGAGTCTTTTATAGTGGTTAATTCAGCATTTATATCAGATGCTGCTTTCTTTGCGTTCTCGGCAGTCTGCTGTGCTGTCTCTACGGCTGTGCGAGTTTGGTTCACACTATCGCCTTGTGTTGTTACTTGTGTTTTGAGTGCCTTTACATCATCCTTGATACCCTTAACATCGGTCTTCGTAGCGTTAAGGTCACCCTGCAATTCAGATATGTTGCTATTATATTGTTCACTATCCACTGTAGGGTTTCCGCCATTCTCTCCTGTTGCTACCCATGCGCCTCCATCTGCTACATAGATAGGTGCAGGCAAACTGCGCCCTACGATTGCCCACCACCCATCATGTGGACGAGGGTATGCCTCACGAAGTTTTTCGACTGTAGTAAAAAGACCCTTGTTGGCAGACTTGACATTCTTAGCCTCAAGCCAACCCTCTACAATTAGATTCTTCTTTACTACAGCGTTGCCTTGTACATGGGCATTACCACCTACACCTACGTGACGTCCAATACTAACATCACCCTCTATTTCGGTTGTCTTAATAGAACTCATACTAACAGTTGTTTACTTAAATCGGTCATTACTTGTGATTGTTCTCTTTGCCCAATTGTAGCAAGCACAAGGGCTGCCATCTGATAGATAGCGGATTGATAGCAACGCTCTGGTATCATTATTCCCTCGTTATCATCAATAGATGGTAGGGGATAATACAAAGCTTGTTCTACAGTTGCAGTATCGTCATTGCATGAATACAATTCCAACACACGTCCCTCAGTACGGCTCACAATTGCAACTACTGGCTTTTGTGGATTTCCTCGTAAGCTTTTGTATCGTGAAAACTGTAACTGATACCGAGGGTCGGCTGCGGTAATAGGTTCATATACTGGACGTTCCCAGTCACTCATCTTAAATACCATAAGGCGCATAAAGTCATCAGGAAGCATCACCCAACCCGAATGCTGGTTGCGCCAATAAACAGCATCGCCAAATGGAACGCCACCATCAAGCAAGTGGATAGGTGCGTTGGTAACTGTCCGACGCACCCCCTCCACGACCTTACTATAGATGATATCATCAAGCATCAAAGTGTCAATGTCTTCATCTGTTATAAGTTGCTCGTTGGTTTTGTTCTCATCTATGGCTATACGTACATCACGCAGGATGTCCTTAACTTCGTACACCATATTTCAAAGCTGATTAATCAGTGAACACTACATCAATGCCATTGCTCTTACCGCAAGCAGTGATGTCTGCACGAGTTCGCAATGTACTACGCTTTACCCCAAACTCTGCCTCGAGAAAGTCCTTTGCATCGTCATTACATGTAAACTCTTTACGAGTTGACGTGTTAACGGTTTCATCCTCTGGCTGCGTTACTGGAGTTTCATCTGCTGATTGTTCCTGCTCTTTTTTCTCTGGGGTATCTGTTCCTTGCTTTTCCCCCGTCAGTTCTTCGTTGTTACCAGTTTCACTGGAAATGTTTACAGCTTCATCCTCCTGCAGAGCAACATGCTCGCTTTCAATATACACGTCCTCATCGGTATTCACCACATGAATCTTAGTGATAAGCCCAGACTTAAACTCTTTACTATTCTCTATTGCCAACTGGATAATTGGATTATCCGTTGAGAAGGTTGCAGGAGTACGACCAGCTTCATTTGAAGAGCCATTAGTGAAAGATATTTTCATCTTTGCGCTGCCAACCTTGATAAGGGCTTGGTAGTCAAGCATACCAGCCACACCGTAGATAATTTTTCTTTTCTTCATTGTGTATTAAATAAAATAGGCGGACGGTCATAAACCTATCCGCCTATAGTTTTTATTGGTGTTTGAAATTTAGTTACCTAATGGAAGTTCACCTGTATAAGGTTCCCATGCGGAGTTCTTATACAACCACACAGTACCGCTTACAGCCTTACTGTTGATAGCAGGACAATCTACCATGAGGTAGTAAACGCAATTCTCCTTAGGAGAGGCTGGTGCCTTGTCGCTATTCCACAAGTGCATGTGTAGAACGTCTGTTCCGTAACTATCATCAGTTCCCTCACCGTCAATCCAGACGTGACATGTACCCTTCAAGCCGAGACCATCCCACACAATAGTAGCATTGCGTGTTGCCTCTTCGCCCTCTACACGGTCTTTGTCTGTATGCTCTGCACTATACACATAATGAACGCAGCGGTCATAAGCAATCATGAAACATGAATTGCTCCAACGCAGACGGTCAAGTGTTGGGTCATGCTTGAACTCCAAATTTCCGAAGATAGTATGGATACGTGTTACCTCCCAACCAAGGTCATTCATCTTCACCTCGAAGCGTACCTCTGGATGTTCAGAGAAATCAATAGTCTGAATCTTCTCCAAGAAGTTCTTACCACACAATCCGAGGATAGTGTTAGGGACATCTTCGCCTGTAAAGATGAGTTTGGCAAGAGCAATAAATTTCTTGAAATTCCATTTGCCATCGTCCTTAATCTCTTTCTTCACCTGATAGCGTACACCCTCTGTGAAGTAAACATCCTGCGGACCCAGCTTGGTGTCAACAGAAATCTTACCTTTTCGACCTGCATACAGGGTGCGGTTGCCTTTTACCTTGAAATTGGTAATCTGTGCCTCTGCAATGATTGCATGGTCGAATGGAATCTGCTTGTCTTGTGCATCAAAGTAGTCTGAAACAACGCTGTTCATGATGCGTTTCTGCAGGTGCAAGTCAATAGGCTGTGGCACTACAAGGTCTGGTTCTACTTCTTTCTGTGTCTCATAACACGCATTAGCCATAAGCACACATACAGAACCTGCAGGAATAGCCGGAGTTGTACAACTCTCATCACCTGATACGGCACGAGGACCGTTGACAGCAATGGCTACAGGATTACCAGTAGTTGTGTCCTTGCCGACAATAAAAATCATCAGGTCTTTACCTGGAGTAGCTTTCTGACCTGTTGCATCGTAACCATCAACACCCTTAACAAGGAGTGTGGTATAAGGTCGAGGCAGTTTCTGGTCTTGACTGAGTAGAGGAAGAATGAACTGATTGTCCGTGCTCTTCGCTACAGCATCTTTGGTTGTTACGAAACTTTTGGGTTCGTCGATGATGTAGTGTCGAACGACAGGACTCTTAACATTCACTCGCTTAGAATGCAGCATAATCTGCATCATAGGAGTGTCGTCACTCTTAAACTTGTACAGCTTCTGGTCAATGTCAGGCGTAATAAGGTTACCTGCGCCAACGCCACCTGTAGCACCAGCAGTTGCACTGATAGTTGTAGCCTGTCCACTAACCTGTGTCTGGGCTCCTGCTGTACCTGCTGTAGGCTGCTGATAGCCACCTGCATGCTGTTGTACTGTTTGTTCTGTTGCCATTTGAATAAAGATTTAAAATGAATAATCTATTTTTTTACATGCTGGGCTTGACGAGGTTTTCTGCTTTGATACCACCTGTAGCATTGGCTAAATTGCTTACCGTCGCTGCTGCCCCATATACTTGGGTCTTGTATCCTGCACTCCCTTTAGTTCGTTCTATTTGGGAATTGCTGACTATTTTTACCACTTGTTCTATCATGCCATATTTGCGATGTCGAAGATATCCATACCTTGCTTGCCACTTCCCTGCTGGTTGTTCTTACCATTCAAAGGTGCAAGTCCATCACCGTTCTTATTCTTGCGTAATTTTTCGGTGACCTTTTGATTGCGTCCTGCAACCTCACCTTCTTCTTGTGCATCTGCAACATCTTCGTCATGGTTAATTGCTTTTGTCATGAGGTCAAACATCTCTGGTGAGAATTTACCCATCACACCATCACGCACAATGTTGATAAGGTGGAAGATAATTTCATCTGCCTGCTCATCAGTAAGACCACGCTCCTCTTGGAACTGCTTGAGTGCATCAAGAGATTTCGGTAAGTTCTCGGCATACTCATCATCAAGCTGCTTGCTCTTTGCAATACGCTGTTGCTCCTCTGCCCATACGTCTGCAAGTTCCTGCATCTTATCAGGGTCATCGAGCGTTTCCTTAATGTCAGGACCGAAATTCTTCAACAGACTAAGCACAGGATTGCCACCTTTGCTCATCTCGGTAAGAAACTCTGCACTGCGAGGGTCGGAAGCAAACATGTCAGAAAGTGCTTTTTCACGCTCTCTGTAGCCGCCGAGTTGTTTTTCGTAATTGTCATAGTCTTCACCTATCTGACCGTATATTTCTTCGTCATCCTCGAATTTCTTGTCGGGGTACTTCTCACGTAATCGACCGAGTTGTCGGTCTCTTTTGCTGATTTCATTATTTTCAGTTGTAGCCATGTCGTTGATACTCGTAGAGTTACTGATTTATTTACCTGCAAATATAATGTGGTAATTATTCCTTTCTCTTTTATCTATTGTGAGATATTTTTAGTATCTTTACAAGCAAATTGACTAAGACTGGTGAAATATTACGGAAGCATACTCGACTTTACCCAAGAACGTAACCAAGAACTTATGCGGGTCTATCAAGAGGAACTATCTAAAGCTGGTTACATCGTTATGCCTAAAATCTTTGAGCAAGTAGCAAACTCGCCATGCTCACGATTTTGGGTGAGTGAGGAACGTGCGGCTATTGTGATTTCCACTTTGTTAGCTGGCAAAGTAATTCCCAATATGCGAAAAAATAAACGTGAAATGTTTGATGAGATTTTTCGTCGTTTTCTTATTGCACGTGAACAATATCCTGAAAAGTCTATCTATGCGCTCGCTATTATGGTAGTAAACCAACCTGCACCTAAGTTTTACATGACACCTCGTACTGTAGGAGAATTAATCTACCGAATTAAAAATGGTTGGTATGAAAAGCAGTTCAATAGGTATAAGGATTATTCACAAGTAGACAAAGAGGAACTCTAAATTGTGGCAGCAGTCATTGGACCACGATGATAATGTAAGCCTCTCTCTCTTCTCTCAACTATCGTTGGCATATCCATTTCATAGAAACAGATATGCATACCTATAGCTCTCGTCATAACCTTGTCATCATGTCTACCAGATATAGCACCATATGAGCCGTTCTGTTTCTTCTCATACACAAGCAATTCATCAAGTGCACGCATATCTCGCTCGGTGTATAAGCGTTCACGAACACACTTGATAAGAGTTGATATAATCATAGGCTTTGTAGCGGGGTTGGTGTTAAAGCCATACTTCTTGGGGAGTCCCTGCCGTATCTCGTCCTCGCTCTGTCTGCGTGCATACATATTAGGATATACACTTCCTATCTGATTGAGAATGTACAGTGATTGGTCTCCACCCTCAACATGACGTTCTTTGTCTCTACTGTCCATAGTATTACTTTCTATAACTAACAAGGAGTTGTTATAGAAACCTGCAATCTGTGCAGACTTCCATGCTAATATATCCATATCACAATGTCCGTACCATTCTGCCACTACAGCAGGGCGACCACCATCCATAAGATTGATGCGGTCAAAAACAACTATATCCGACCAGTCGGCTTTTTCTGTTCTACCTCCGACGTCAACAACAGTAAGATAACGGTCTGTTATCTCTACCTCATCATCTTCTTCTGGTAAAGCCCACACCCACAATAAGCCTTGCGCATCTTCATGGAAACGAAGCCCTGTAAGCGCTTCTTCACCCTCAGACTGTTTCCCATAGACATCGCCTATAAAACGAGGAGGACGACATGCAGGCTTGAACTCCTCCACTTGGTACCTGTCGAAAACCATCGAACCAGAGTGTACGAACGCCTCTATATCATCTGATGGATACTCACTTGCCATAACACCGTGGTCGTTCTTACCAGAACGTTCTTCTATATACCAGTGTATAGCTTCAAGAGTTGCACCTTTATTCCATAACCACCATAAGTATTTACCACTTTCTTCACGAGGAGACATCACATTGGCGTTTTCTCTGTTGAGATAGAGATTCTCAGCAAAGGCTTTAAGTTCTACATGAGAATTAAAAGGTAAGGAGTACTGTTCTATGTCAAACCATGCTATAAACAGCGCATCAAATTGTGAGGGGATATGTGGGTCTGATGCTGCTTCATATTCACGATGGAAAGTTTCCTGTACCATTTGCTGTACTTTCCATCACAATCATAGTATAAGGTTTATACAAGATACCAGAACAGGCAGAACGCACAATATCTTCAGGTGTCTTACCCTCTGTGGATTTCCATATACCTACCTCAGAAAGATGTACAAGGTTGTAATCACCACCACGGCAGCCATCGGGTCGCTCTGCCGTACCAATCTTGATTTTACAGTTACGCTGTGGTACTCGGTGGATAGAACCACTCTTGCCGACACCTACAATCTTGCCTCATTGTCTGAATATACTTCACCCATGTTATGGAGCAGTTCAACAGGGTATTCCTTTATCATGCGGTCGAACATGTCCTTGATTTCATCAGAGGTAGAGCCCTGATGTGCAATGATAAGAGAGTTCAGACCTACTTTATGTATGAACTGTAGCCATGCGAAGTACATCTGCGTTGCGGTAGAACCACCCCACTGACGAGCTTTCAGGAGAATAAGACGGATAGGTTTATCGGCAATTCTGTCTTTCTCAAACTTTTCTATAAGTTTCCGCTGTGCTCTATTAAGTTTAAACAACACATCATTACCCCCACCTTTTGCCTTAATATATGCAAGTGTAGCTGCCCAAAAAGCAAAGTCGTGCTTATAACGTAATCGGATAAGTTTCTTAGAAACCTTTTGGCGGTCTGTATCGTTGGGGAATACATGTAGAACGTTTGTCAGGAACTTGTCAATAGAACCATGATGAATGAGTTTCTTCACGAAAGGTATCTTCATCATCGTGTTTGGAAGCCATTGAACTGGCATAACGAAATCGGAGATACATACTCTTGTACGTTCTCCGATAGAACCCTCACCTGTTACAGGGTTGAACTTAGCATAGATTGCTTCGTTTCGTCGGTCGTTTTCTTTGATGATTTTATTTACCTGTTCCTTATCTGACATACTACCTTTGCAACATCTGCTGTCCTTGCTGTACTGCCTCCATGTTAGCTTCTTGCTGTACTTGTTCTGCAAGTTGTGGTGATAAGCCATCTGGAGTTTGTCCGTTTTCTATCTGTTCCTGTTGCGCCTTGATACTCTGCAATAGCTGGTCTGCAAATGGGAAATCTCCATTTTCAAGCAATTGCTGTACACTAATAGCACCTGCTGACCACATCTGCATGAGCAAATCATTAGACATCGCACGATAGGCAGGTGTGGCGGTGCTCTCAACGATAGATAGGTCAAACTCAACATCACGTATCTTCTTTGGGTCGTATTCTACAATAGTAGCATTTCTGCCAGCAATGTTGAATACTCTTGGAGTATCGTAGAACTGTTGAATATTCTTAACGTCTTTACTTGCTCCATCTCTTACAAATGATGAGAATGTATCAAGCAAATCAAGAAGTGATGTAGTTGCGTTTTGTGTCTGTTGGTTATACAGACTTGCCGACATACCAGAATAACCTGGCTTGCCCTGTAAAGCCCCATTTACACCTGATATATCCTCAAAGAACTTCAACTGCATATTCAAGAGTTCGGAAATACCAATCTGTGTACAGTTGTTTGCAATCTGCTGAGGTAGTGCCGTACCAGTTTTAGGTTGCTTAATCATGATGACACCATCGAAGCGTGCCCACTCATTTGCAACATTCTCCATGCTCATACCCTTAGGCAAACACTCTTCAGGGAATAATAGTACACCCTTTGCACTGGCTCGCATTATCCAGTCGTACATAGTGATAAGGCGGTTAGTATAACGCTGCTGGTCTATTACATTACTAACAAATGAGTGTATCTCTCCGTCGATGAATGGGTATGCCTTAAAGACATAGGGATGGCTCTTATGTTCGTAGGGGGTTTCCCCCTCATCAAGGATATCTCCAAATGGGGAGAGGAAATAATAATACCAATAGTTATCCATAAACCATTCGTATTTGATGAGTGGTACATCTTCATCAGCCATTCCAAGTTGATGTGCCTGTTCTATGCGCTCACTATTTACACTGCCTACAAACTCCTCGAAGTCTTCAATGTCAATCTTGAATACATCACCGTTGTTCACATCGTGACAACGATAACGAGGTTTGCTTTCCTTTCTCCATATTTCTATTACCCTACATCGTGTTGCATCGTTCGGTACAAGGAAATCATAGTAACTGTTCAATGGGTAACCAAAGCTTTCATACGCCATACCGAACGCACCTTTATCTCGTGCAGATTCGTATATCTTTCCTAACTGTGCAACATCCGCAGAATTTTTGGCAAAGCGTTCACACAACTGCTCAAAACTAATATCGTGTATCTCACCTAAACAACTAACATCCCAACCTCGGAAATCACGCATGTTGTTATCTATAAAGAAGTTGTTAGGCTGTACATAGTCCGTCCAACAATCGAGTTTGTTTTCACGCCAGCCATACCATTTGCGCTGTACAACAAAACCTGAGATAAGAAACTCCTCCATGCAGCGAGCATTTATCTCTGTCATACGGTTTAGTTGCATATTGCATTGTAAGACCGTTGACATGGTTTCTCCGTATTTCTGTTCATCACGGTCTCTGGCTGTACAAGTCGGCTCGCTTGCCTGACTACGATATACGCCAAGCACTGCATTCACCATACGCTTGATGAGGTTGTTTTTAAGAGGTACGTTACCTTGTTTCTTAATATATTCTTCCTCGCTCATGCGCACACCATCTACGCATACATAGTCATCCCACTGTTTTCCGTATGTATACTTTTTGTTGCGCTCACGGTCTCTGCGGAATGTATCCATGGCACTCCAATACTGTTGTGCTTCATACAGAATATTATAAGCACGAGTATGCCCATCCATTATATTGGAACGGAGTACAGTGTCTGTTTCAGATATTGGCATTACCTTGCTTGCCCGATGTAATCTTTTCTTTGCCATTTAATTAGATATTGGGATGATGCAAAGATAATTCTTCACATCATCCCTCATTGTTTATCTATTGCTACTTAGAGGTTTTGAGTTCATTGACCATTTCCTGTTGTACCTTAAACATTGCCTTGGTAAGCTGCTCCCTTTCTGTTGGAGACTTTGAGTTTAACCAAGCTTTTGTAATATCATTCATATCACTGTTATAGTCTTTCATTATCAGGTAGCGGTCGTATTCAGGAGTATTCTCTAACGCATCCATTTGTTCGTCAGCTTCATCCTCGTCTTGCTCTCTGAGTTCCTTTATAGCACTTAGTTTTGCAGCAGTCTCTTTGTATTCTACTTTCCACTGTTCTAACTCTTCCTTATTAGACTTGCTCGCAGCTGCCTTAAAGTTTTTCTCTCGCTTTCTTATACACGGTCTCTTTTCGTTTACCGTCTTTATCTGCTATGGCTGCATCGCTATACATCCACCCAGTGAGTGGTGCACTGCGGTGTCGCTTGTACCGTGCAAAGCGTTCTGCAATTTGACTTGGTGTCATCTTACTTGCTTCAACACCACTCGCACTTAACTCGTCAAAGTAAATCTTATCCAATTGACTTTGCGGACAGTTAAGAATACGAGCCATCAGTAATGCACATTCCCTTGAGGTCTGCGCATCATCACCACAATAATCCATGATAGCTACCATAGCATCTGTGATACTTTGTGGGTTTACACCGACAGCAGACTGAGTAAGGAGATTTACACAATCGTTCAAAGCTTCCACATTATCCTTTGGGAATGTCTTTAAAATATCGCTCAAATCACTAACCAGTGGCATATCTTTCGTAACTGTAGCCCAATTCCCTTCACCTTGAAGTGCCATATTACCAGCTTGACTAAGAACATCACCACTCGTTAAACCCTCAAGGCTACCAAACAAGGCATGCGTTAAGGCATCATCTGTCATCTTTTTCTTCTCATCATCATCGTCACCAAGAATAAGATAAGGAAGATAAGCTCCTAAGTTCCATGCAAATTGTAACAAGAAACCAAATACGGCTATTCGTGCAAGGTTATGAAGTGGACCCTTACGAAGTTCTCCATGTGCAGCCTTTTTAGCCTGTTCTTCTGTCAGCCCCTCACGTTGCAATTGCTTAATCATAAATTCTTCTGCTCGCTGACGATAACCTGGTGTGAACAGTTTTACCTCATTTCGGAATGCGTCATACTGTTGACGAGTGTAGGACATTGACGAGTTTCTAAACACCGTGAACAAGACACTTAACCATGAGCGGTCTACCTGCATTGGGCTTAGGAATGCTCCCTCGCTTGATTGCTGTGTAGAGTTATAAAGAATTGTTGCATCTTGCTTTGCACGCTTATCAGCAGTTACTTCGTCAAATCCCCAACGCTTATACTTAGCATAACGTGATTGGTACATAGCATGCGCACCCATTGCAACAGTGAGTGCATCAACAAAAGCATTAGGAGACATACCTATCATCGAAGCAATTTCTACTATACGACTGCGCCATGCCTTCCAGTCCATATCACTCTTCATCAGACGAGGGTCACCTGCCATACGACTCTGCCAACGCTTTTCGAATATAGGAAGATTCTTCATCGACCAATTCCATGCATTAACTGGGTTTACTACATCTTTCGCCAGATGAGCTAAACTCGCATCTGGGAGATAGGCTGGGAAAGACAGGAACTGCTTCAATGCCGTGAAGACACGAAAACTTACCTTTGCAGCCGTAACACCCTTAGCTACGTTGACAGCTGTCTTATCAAGTTCTGCTATTGGTGGACGATACGCACCTACAGCCATCTTACAGACACTACGAAAGTTCTTCCATAATGCAGCACCAGCGCCGTATGCACTTGACATGTTCATCACTTGATTTCGGAAACGCTTGTAACTTAACATCGTATTGATATCACGTGTTAGTTCTGCAAAGGCTGCCCAATGCTCCATTTCCTGTAGATGGTCAGCTATTACATTGAAAGCGTCAGCACCTGTGACATCTAATGGTTTTGTTATTACGTGTTCGTTTGATGATACCATTGGTTGTAGTGCCTGGTAAAACTATACCAGCATTATCATCCTCTGCAACATCTTCTTCTTTATCAAGAGCATTCTTCAGTATCTTCAATGGGAAATAATTGTCTATTGCTGCCATAGGTGCACCGAACATTCGCTTGTGAACTTCGTTGTATTTATTTCTCTTATTAACAAGATATTCCTCCTGTAACCAGTCGGCAAGTTCTTTGAATTTAGGGTCAAGTATTTCTGTTATATGTTGTACATTTTGTTCTGTTATACCCATATAACGCAACTTCATCCTACCATCACTCATCTTGTCAACCATATAGATATACAACAAGTTCCCTTGTGTCAGTTCGTGCTGCTTACGTTCTCCGCCATCCCAGAATTCAACAGGGACTTTTCCCATCTTACGCTCTAAAGTAAACAGATCTGCCCACTTCATTTTCTTTCCATAGACTTCACTGACCTTTGCATCGAGTTCTTTCAAATCGTCACGATAACCTGTATACTCGTTTTCTGTTGCGTCTACCCAGCTACGCATGAATCTATTCCACAAGTAGCCCTCACCATTGACATTCTTCTTACCAAACATCCTAAGCATTTGGTCAAAAGTACCAAGTGGGGCAAGGAGGAAACGAATAGCACTATTGTTCATCAGCTTTTGAACCTTGTTATCTTTATGATGTTCATCAGTGATACGACCTTCCATATCGCTATTGCAGTTATGATGAATATCATTGATACGCTTTTGCTCTGCCTCACGCCACTCTTTTGCACGCTTAGCACTTTCACCAAGCATGCCTCCAAACTCCGCTGCTATTGAAGAATAGGCTTCTGCACGGTCTATTTTATTTTGACGAATAGCTTCTTCGGTTGCATTAACATATTGCTTATAGGCTTCTGTATCAAGCTTGCCTGCATCCTTATCTTCTTTGGCAGTCTTGATACTCTCACGTAATGCTTTCTCCTCTGCTTTGCTCTCGGTGATTTCTTCTACATAGCGTCTTGCTATCTGAGCACCTGCATACTCTATGGCTGCATTATCTGCAATTGTTTGGTCGTCACTTCCCATACGGCTCATAAGGTCAGGAATAAGAGTGTTATCTATTTCCTCTTTAGGGAATGATGTATACTTACGTGCTGTCTTAACAAGAATCTGACCTTGTGGGTCAAGGTTACCCTGCACCTCAATCCCTCTATCATTTAATCTTGTACCACGCATTGTGAAAAGTTTACCCAGCATATTTGCACCACTATGTAATTGGTTATCCACCATAATATCCATGAGCTTCTGTACATGTCCGCTGATGTCTTCCTTGCCAACACCATTCCTAACAGCACTAAGTACTCGCTTGGTTTCGTAAACACTCAAATTATCAAGTAAACCTTTATCGAGTAATACCTGTGCAAGGTCGGTCATTGCTTTTGCTGTACTGATGTCGTATGAACGCTGTCGACTCATGGCACTTCGTAACTTTTGTAGATTGCCACCAATAGCTTTCATAGCCTCAACCTTTGCATTGAAATCATCTTTATTAGCTGCACTAATTTCTGTTTTCATGTTGGTGATGGTTTCTTCTAATCCCATATCACCATCACGGAAACGATTTACATCCATCTCATCGTAATGAGCCTTACTGCGCATCAGTGCATCTTCGGCAGCATCCATTATGGTTGGCTTTCCACCATTGCGTAGGTTTTTCCATGACTTGTAGAGGATATAAGCTACATCCTTATCAGTAAGTCTGACACTCTTTGCTATCTTCAAGCCACGCAGGAACTTATCAAGGAACTGCTGTACTTTGGCTTTCACCTTTCCCCAGAATGTGAGTTCCTCTGCGCTCATCTTCTCAAAGCCTTCATAACCTATGCGACCAGCCATGTCTGCCATGTACTCTTCTGTGGCTTCTCTTCGCATCTGCTCACGCTTCTTATTGGCTTCCACCGTTGCCTCTGCACGTGAGAATACTCCCTTATGACTTTCCATGCGGTCAGCTTCTGCATTCTTTTGCTGGGTGAGCTTGTCCACCTCGGCTTCAAATAACTTGCGTTCTGCTTTGTCGATAGCTACACGAATAGGCTTTGAGGCATGTTCATACACCTCACCGAGGAAATCATCAAATCGCTCCACACCTATAAGTTTTCGTAGTCCATTATGTCCTACAACCTCATGTACAGCTGTATTGGCAACATCCGCAACATCCGCATTATTTGGTAACAGTATGACCACCTCATCATTCTTGGCACTCCACCAACCCTTAGCTCTTTGCTGTCTCCGGCTCGGTAACTCTGCGATTTCCTCTGGGTCGCTCACTACACGAATAGGTGTATTCAGCTTTCAGATAGCATCTTAGCTTGCAATGCTTTTGCCTGTGGTGTAGTATCTTGTGGGTCAATTTTGCCCTGTAGTGAAGTTTTTTCTTCTCCAATATTTGGATTTACAAAATCTTTCACTATCTTTGCAGTAGAAGAAAGCTTTGGATTATCTGCGGCTTCCGAGATATTTCTCTCGGAGAAGTACAGATAATTTAAGGCTTTTTCTTTATCTACATAGGCAAGATAGCCCTTGCTAATCCAGTCCACAATATTAGTGCTCCCTTTACCGAATACGGAAGAAACGATATTAAAATCTACATCGACACCGTTTTTGCCAAGAGTTACAGCAACCATTATATTTTTCTCTTGTGAACGAAGTTCTGTAAGTATCGTGCGATTGCCCTCACGCTGGTAGTTATTGAATACTGCGATAGGATTGGCAACAGCCTTTGGCAAGTCTTGCAACTCCTCAAGCGCAAAGCCATGCTTCTTCATCTTTTTGATAACCTTATTACCATACAGCTTCATTGGCTTATCTTCGACACCTGCCGACAGAAGAATTGATGACGGACTACCAAGATTGAAAATCTTAGTATCTGCATTCTCCTCTGTCAATCCTGCCAGTTCCCTATTGAACTGTTCATTTACTTCTTCGTCAAAATCACGATACCTGGTATCATCGTTGGCAGCTGGTTTGTCTTCCTCATCTGACAACTTTTTGTACTCCTCATCAAGACGTCTCTTTTCTTTCAAAGCCTCATCAAGTTCTGCCTGCTTAGGATAGACATTCTCTCCAGGGTCTGCGCCCTTGAGTTGGTTATTCACATCCTCGATATTACGCTCGTAAACCTTTTTGTTACTGTAAACCTTTTGCAACAGATTACGGAATGCCACACCTGCTGCAGTATCATCGTCGCTTACTTCAACGGCATACTTAATACCTCCGTAACTTTCCAACTCTGCAACAGGCTTTCCAAACAGACCAGCATCAGTAATAGGAATACTGATATTAGCAGTTTGTTGGAAACCTGACAACTGTACTCTCTTATTCTGTTTCAGCAGTTCATGTATGTAAGCACCAGCCTCTTTCGGTTTCTCAAAGGTCTTGCGAGAACTGTAATCATCCTTAACAGAGACCGTAACCGTTGATGGATATTTGCCTTCTGCATCTGCTGTGAAGCCACCACGTTCCAATCCTCGCACATCGCTGGCATTCAAAGATAATAGGCGTTCATAATTCCTCTTCTTTGTTTGTAACTCCTCATAACGAGCGTGCCTACGCTGCCAATCACTTTCATAAGCTCTCTTGGCACGACGTAGCTTTTCCACCTTTTTGTCTTGCTTTGACTTCTCAAAGATGACAGGATTACCTGAAAGCATGGCAACAACCTCTGCAGGGTCAAAATCGCCCTCTGCATCGCCCTCATCAAATGTACGGTCACCAATAGTTCCACTCTTAAACTGAGCGAATAATTTACCTTTAGTTTCCTGTAACTGATACTTGTACATGTCAAGACTACCCTCGGTAGCATAGAAGTAAACATCTACATTATCATCATTGAAGTCTCGTGAAATTTCGTTACCTTGACGAACTCCACGTCCCTCTCGCTGTTCACGGTCGGCTGGTGTCCAAGGTACATCTACATGGTGCATGGCAACAATGCGCTTCTGCACATTCACACCTGTACCCATATTTTTTGTACCACCAATGAGAATACGCACACTACCATCATTCACCTTGGCAAACAACTCCTTACGTTTCTCATCGGTGTTTGCCTCATGAATATCGGCAATTTCCTTACGAGGTATACCATAGTCATTTACAAGACGATTGATAATATCGGAATAGGCATCGTATTTCTTTCCCTTACCAGGTACGCCTGTATCACAGAAGATGAGTTGAGTGCCTTTCTGTTCTGCAAACTGGTCATAAATCTTCTTGACATTTTCACAGACAGCAGGTATCTTTCCTCCCTCTGATTCCCAACTCTCGTCTATCAAACGAGGATTGATAGCAGCTTTTGCGGAAAGAGTGCTGGCAAGCAGTCCCCACGGAGTATTATCATTACTGATGATATTGAAGTAACTGCCATCTTTACCCTTCGCCATGTTCACTATCTCACGATTAATTTCCTGCATGAGTTCTGTCTGTGGGACTGTAACAATATGGCTGCGCATCTTCGGTTTCGGCAGCTTGAGGTTCAAGTCGTTACGTACATCGGCAATCTCCGCATACATCTTAGCCAACTCTGGAATATTGGTCAGTGAGCGGAAACGGTCTTTCTCTTTCAGTTCACTGGTTACTCCATACTCCAATTCTGCTGTGTGTATAGCAAAGTTACCTGCCCAAGCATCAAAGGTTGTCATACCTAATCGTTCCATTTCAGAAGGACGTAAGTAGTTAAGCAAGTGGTAAATCTCGCTAAGACTGTTGCTGATAGTCGTGCCTGACAGGAACACTGTTCCTTGGTCGCCTTGGTGCATCTTCTGCAGATAGCGCACGCCATTTAGCAGGGCTATGGCTTTCTGGCTACCTTTCTTATCACCAAGACCAGCTACACGGTCGTATGTACTTACATAAGGTAGACTCTTGAAATGCTGACATTCATCTACAAAAAGGTAGTCAACACCAAGTCCCTCAAATGTAAACTCTCGGTCTATCTTTCTGTCAAGCAGATTGGTGAGTTTGGTTTCAAGATTGTTCTTTCGTTTCTCCAAGCCCTTTATCTGCTTCTTGGTAAGCTGGGATTTATCATCCTGTCCATACAGGAATTCAATTGCATTGTCAAGTTGCGCCATCTGCTCATCGATGACACTGCGCTCCACTTCCTCCGTATGTGGCAGCATATTGTACTGGTCGTGGCTCAATATCACACAATCGTAGTCGTTGAGTGCTATTTGAGCCATGAACTTCTTGCGGTTGTTTGCAGCAAAGTCCTTTTCGGTCGGTGCCAGTATGCGTGCAGCTGGGTAAGCTTCTCTAAACTCTTTAGCTATCTGTGCAACGGTAGACTTCAAAGCGATAATCATAGGCTTCTTGGCAATACCCATACGTCGCATTTCCATGATAGCACTCTGCATTACAAGAGTCTTACCTGCACCCACAATATGGTCTACAATACCACCACGGTTGTTGATAAGCATCCAAACGGCATCTTTCTGATGAGGTCTCAGCTCTTTACCCATAAGTCCTGCAACATTGAGATGAGAGCCATCAAACTTACGCAACACAGTACGATTGAACTTATCATTGTACAATCGCATCAGCATTTCCTCACGCTCTGGGTTCTGACCAATCCAGTCCTCAAAGGCTGTGCGCAAATCCTGTATCTTGTTATTCAGCAGTTCGGTCTCCTCCTTGTTGAGGACTTTTGTTTCCTTACCACCTTCTTTAATGGTATCAAATACTGATAAGCTCTTATCTTGCAGAGCTGCGGTAAACACCTCCGATGCACTCCTGCGGCTGGTACGCCATGCGTCAGCCTCACCTCCGAGTTCGTTCTTTGCGACATTCACCACATACTGGTCCACCTCTGGCAAGTATTCAACTCCGCTCTTGTTGTCTCGATGTATATATTTAGGAATACCAAATTGCTCATACATGAAATCTGTATATACCTCTGCTGGAATCCATCTTGCACCCATTCGTATGCTGATATCCTCAAATGGTATATCTTTTGGCTGTACCGCTTCAAGTGCATCTACATTACGCTGTAAGGTTGCATCTTCCTTTGCCGCTGCTCGTGCCTGCTCTAATTTGGTTTTCACATCGCCACTTAGATAAGCATCTACTGTTTCATACTCATCTTCTGCAAAAGGTGTCTTGAATAGTATATCACCACATTGCTCTGTCCAGTTTTCACCTAATACATCTTTCATGAATGATGGTTTGATTTCTCCATATTCAGCAAGAGAAAGGCTAATTGCATCCTGTGGTGTCTTGGCAGTTGTCATATCAAGTGCAGGCTTGATGGTGTTCTTTGTGAAGATGTCCGATAGACCAACAAACTTACTATCTTTGTATTTCTCCAAAGAACGTAGGGTATAGCCGTCAATATCTTCTGTAAGGAAATCATTAGCTTTATCGTTCAAGCGACCATATTTCTTCACGAAAGCGTCATACGTATTCTGCAACTCTGTTCGTGCTTCTTCAAGATGGTTGTTATCCACACCTTGTATCTGCATATCAATAAGTTGCTTCATCGCCTTACGAATAGGCAACATAGCCTCAATGCGTTCTGCTTTACCTTTCAATGATGGTATTTCATTAAAGGTCGTAGTCACATCACCATACTTATTCTTGGTGCTGGTTACTACACCTATCATTCCATCTTGTTCTACAATATTTCCGCTACTGATATAGTTACCGTCACCTTTATAGGCTTCTGAGACAGCTTGCTTCACCTCTCGCTCGGTCTTATGAGTATCAAATAGTTTACCCTTACGGTCTGCAACTATTTTCTTTTCTACCAAATTACGTATAGACTTGGCTATCTCATCTGTACTCATAGTACTACTAAGACCAAATTCATCGGCTCTGTATTGACCTCCTGCCTTACCATCACCAATCATCATATCCTTATTCTTGGTGAAATAACCATTCACGGTTACATCGTAAGTTTTTCCATCAGTTGGGTTCTTTAGTTGTAACTCACCAGATGAAAGGAAAGGCTTCTCAATATTAGTAGTATAGGTTTCGTTGCCACGAGTTGCAATGCGGTCTGCTTCGTTCTTGTATTTACGTAACAAGATGACATCCGTTACAACAGATGTACCTGCACCCTTAAATGTATTGTCTGGTAGACGTACTACTCCCAACACCTCTGCTTTGTCTGCAAGATGTTCTCTAATTATCTGATTACTCTTAGTATCAAGAATAGCATTGCTGGTCATGATGACACACAAACCACCTGGGCGAGTGTTGTCAAGCATCTTCACAGCAAAGTAGTTGTGGATGCGGTTTTGCGCAGCCTTGCGTACAGGACTACTGTCATGCTTCCATGTCTTGTCTGTAACACTAAGGTCTCCGAATGGGATATTACTCATTACCACATCATAGGCATTGTCTGCTGTGCCAGCCTGCTCATAGCCTGTAACAAGCACATTTGCATCTGGATAAAGGTTTCTTGCAATCTGACCTGTCAGCCAGTCAAGTTCGATACCATGTATCATTGTGTGCTGCTGCACAGCCTTTGACATCGTACCCTCAAAAATACCGCTACCCATAGATGGGTCAAGCATATTACCACCCTTGAAACCTGCAAGTTCTACAAAGTCGTTTAAGGTTTTTGCTACAGCTGTAGGGGTATAGTATGATGTTAGGGCTGCACGGTTGATGGAAGATAAAACACCACGCTTCCCCTCTGGGTCGAGTTCATCAATAATATCCGCAAGACGTGAAAGCAGTTTATCATTTTCTGTCTGCGTCCCCCATCTTCCATTAGAACTTCTACGCATCATGTCGGTAGAATAGGCTCTGCCTAAGTCTACACCTCCCCATCCACGATAGCGACCAAGTATATCACGCTCATCCGCAGTAGCCTCACGTCCCTCTTTCATTAAGGTACGCACAACCTCCAAAGCCTCAACATTCGACCGTAGTCGCTGTTGAGGTGTCATATTATCTACCTCTGAAGAGTCTTCAGGATATAGATAGTTGCGCTTAAATTTTGGTTCAGGCTGTTTGGCTGAGGCTACATTTCTTCCTCGTCCTCCTCGTCTGGCTTCACCGTGTACCAGCTGCTCACTGCTTCCTGCTGCTGGTCGAGAAGTTCTTTGGCTTTCGTCAGTAGCTCTGGCAATGGCACTTCGTCCATTCGCATCATCTCTATCTCCGATGCGTTGTCCTCGTTCAGGCATCGGTCGTTCTGCTTCACCATCTCCGTGATTTCCTCCCGAAGTGCTTCTGCTGCTCCGCAGTCCGAGTAATTCTTTTCGTTCTCCATCAGCCACTGTGCCTGCCGTGTCTGAAACTCTTGCAGCTTCTCCTCCGTCAGCTGTTCCAGTGCTTCGGGTGTCCAGTACTCCGTCTCGCTCAGTAGATATACTGCCCACCGTCCCATTTTCTCGGCTGCTACTTTCAGCCTGTCGAGTTCTTGCTGTGTCATTGTCTTTGCTGTCTAAATCATTGTTACTGAACAAATCGCCAAACAAGTCACCGACTGTCGGCTCTCGCTTCAAAGATACAGAATTATTCTTTGAATTGTTCTTTTTTGTTGGCTTTTCTTTCTCTGTACTTACTTTTTCCTCTTTGTCTATGATTGCTTTATTTGACTTTGCAACAGGAGAGAGTTCTTCCCAGTTAGCAACCTCATACATAACAGGTGCTAAACCAGTATCAAGAATTGGTCTATTATTGTCAGCCTTGTCAATGTCATAAAGGGTTGCCTCCTTGCCCTTGTACATTACCTTGTCACCAATATTGAACTCGGGTAAGTCAGAAGAAACAACATTTTCTTTGCTTAGAATTACCTTATTCGTAGAGTTTATAACTCTATTGATACCTTCAATCAGCTCATTGTAGGTAATATCAGGATCTGCAAAATTATTCACTCCATATTGCTCTTGTCCACTTGCGGCAGGATTTTCAAGACGATACATGATGCGTCCAACCTCAAGATTATCTCCCTGAATAAAACTTCCCTTTGATTCAGTAGATTTTAAGTTGACATAGATACTCAAGTTCTTTCCTTCTCCCATCGGTAGATGGATAGTTATATCACCACCAATAGGCGCAATGTTAGCAACCGCCAGAGGCTTACTCTTGCGCTTACCATTCTTACTCGGTGCTATATGAGTTGCCTCATATATATCTACACCAAGGTCATCGGCTATGCGCTTTGCTAAAGTGATAGCATCCTTGACAGCTTTCTTCTCAGCATTACGCATATAGCCGTACGCCTCATTAAAGTCTTTTGCTACTTTCTCAGCCTCATAGTAACCAAGAAGTGCCAACTGGTTATTAACCTTTTCAAGCGCAGCTTCTACTTCCTCCGTAGCTTTTCTTACTTCTGTGTCAGTTGTTGCTCTTTTTGCAACAGTTCTTGCTTTGCTTGCAACAGCTCCTGCTTCTTCTGTAATAGCTGTTGTATTTGCTTCTGCTTGTTTCTCATCTTCTTTTCTTTTTTCATTACGTTCTGTTCTAACTTCTTGCTCTGTCTGCTTGGAAATCTTTGCTGCTTTCTGTTCGGCAACAACCATTTCAGCTTGCTTCAATACGTCTGGAGTAGGCTTGTCGAAATTTTGTACATCAAACCTTGCTACTTCATCGCTTGGCGTGAACTCCACACTCTCATAGCCTGGCTCCCAACGAATACCCTCATAGAAAGATTTCAACCATGGACGAATTTTATCTCCGATGAGGCTGACCATCTTACCTGCATAGTCAGAGAACTTGACCATACCATTATCAACGAGTACCTGCGTTACGCTAAGACCTGCGGCTTTAATCTTCTTACGCTGCTCCTTGGTAAGTTCCTCATCATCACGGAAGAGAATACCAACATCCCCCTCGTCATCTGATACGCCCAATAAGCTACGTAAGTCTTTAAGTGCATCGTTGAAATCCTCCTTACTGACATCTCCGTTAAAGTCAAGCCCACTATCTTTAGGATTGTACACCTTAGTATCTACATCTTGGATAGCAGTATCTTCTACGGAAACCGTATTAGCTGGTTTCTTCTCCTGTTCTTTATGAGCAGCTGGTGCTACTGCATTGCGGTAATCCTGCACGGTGAGTGGCTGTTCATCAGCTACTGCAACCTCATCAGACATCATATCGCCTAATTGTTTTGCAGCGTCCTCACTACGCACCATATACCCCTCTTGTTCACGGTCATACCAACCTCTTGGGGTACGCTTGCCCTCTGCCAATGGCTCGCTAATGAAAGTCTTTGCAGCAGCTTTCTCTTCTTTACTCAACTCATGATTGAACTTGACGAAATACATATCACTCGTCTTACCCTTCTTGTTAGTATATTGGGTAGGAGTAATTGTGTATTTCTCGGAACTTTCAGCAGGCTTCACGTCCTCGTGCATAATTTCTTCTGAATTATGCGCATAATTTTCACCTGATTGTGTGTGTTCTGTATCAAAGCCAACCCCCATTTCTGACTTCACACTCTTATATTCAGCAAATGGTTTCGTCTTGCGGACAGAACTATCAACCCATTTCTTGAACTCCTCACGGCTTACCTCGGTGACTGTACCAACTTTCCAACCATCTTCGTATTGGTCACGGTATGCTTGTACAGCTTCTTCCATTGAGTTAAAGCCATACATTACCTTATGTTCGTCGAAATCACCTGTCCGTTGATTGACTTGGTCTACGACATATACATTACCTGCCGTTGGATTATCTGACAAATACACATCAATATGGTCTCCATCTGTACCTTTCGTACCACGGATATAACCATAGTCGTGCTTCATGGTAATACTCCATTCTTTGCCATTTGCATCCTTACCACTGCGAGTGGTCCCTTTGGGGTTCTCAAGTACGATGTCGTAACCATCTACTTTGATATGACCCTTTCGATAGTTACCTGCTTCTTTCTGTGCTTCGGTTGGATTAGTTTCCGTCTGTTCACGCTGTGCCTGAATTTCAGCAGGTGTAGACGTTGTGCCAATAGGAGTAGTTTCTACTGGTACTGGTTGAGGCTGTCCACTGCTCGTTTCAACAGACGCAGCTTGTTCAGCTGTATCGTTTCCTCCACTTTGTTCGGTAGCTGCTGCTTCGGCAGCTCTCCGCTTACGCTCTGCGATGGCTGCATCGACAAGGGCTTGTTGTTCTTTTGCTGTTGCATTGATAAAATGTTTATTTATATCTGTAAGAATTTCCTCTTTGTTTCTGAGGTCGCCACTAAAGATATCCAACTGCCCGTTGGCTGCCGTTTCACCCTCAGCATTATAAGTTGCAAGAACCTTTCGCAGGTCGCTCGGCTTTGTGCTGTTGAGAATGTCAGCAAGCAACAGAGTGGTTGCATCCGTTACACGCTTATCTCCAAGTTCGTCGTCAAACAATCCTTGCTGGCGACCAAATGGTGATACAGGCATACCCTCCTTGTAAGTGTCAGGGTCTGCCTGCTTGGCTCTTGCTACAAGGTCTACAGCATTTGAAAGTTCCTCGCTAAGGTCGTAACCATTAGCAAGAGTACGGTTGTGTGCAATCTCACTGAGAGCCATCACAATAGACTGCTTAATTCCTGGCTGTGCAATAATCTGTCGTACTGCATCAGGGTTACTCTGGAAAACCTTACCAATGAGAGTATTTTCCAATAACTCACGCCCTGCAGCACTAAGAGCATCACCTGTACGTAGTTCTGGCAGCTGCTTATCGTTAACTACACCAGCCTTGACAAGTTCCATGATAGCTCCATTAGCGTCTTTCTCATTTGCATAGAAATCAGACAGACGGTCATACTGTGCGAGTGAGCGTACAATATTGCCGAATGTATTGTCTGGAACAACCTTGCCGAGTTTTACCGCAGCTTCTGGCTTGCTCTGTGACTTCATTTCCTGTGCATTGAAGCGTGCGAATGTAGCAGCATCGTATGGTAATACTTCATCCGGAACGAAATGTACACGAGGGTGCTGCATACTTTGAACCTGCTCTGCTGTAAGTCCGTACTTCTGTGGGAACTCACGCAGATAGTCAATATATGCACCGTCTGTTCCTTGCTTTGCGGCAAGCTCACCAGCTATATTGCGTCCGTTACCACTTAGCGTAATACCATTATTATCAACAACAGTAACAGACTGCAACGCTCTACTATCGTAGTTATCAGCTATGCTACGTGAAATCTTACGTGCATCTTCATCACGCTCGTAATCTCTATCGTTCACACTCTGTCCATTTTCATCGATAGGGAATCCCTCTGTTGGTTTGTATGCGTTGTTTACATCATGACTTGCTGTAGCTGCACCAGCTTCTGTAAGCACATAATGACCACGTAGCTTACTACCATCAGGTAGAGTTATAATATCAGCATTTCCTACAACCTTAGGAGCAGCGTCCCACTTCTCCTTTATCTTCGGATTAACGGCATGTGCACCGATAGCCTCTTGTTCGGCTTTCTTCTCAGCCTCAACACGCTTCTGTTCTGCAAGTTCTGCCACAGCCTTTTCACGTGCAATGCGGTCAGCCTCTGCACGCTCTGCATTGATACGATTGAGTTCTGCCTGCTTGCGTGCTTTATTCACGTTGGAAATCTGCAACCACTTATCAAGTCGTGCTTCTGCATCTGCCTGTATCTGTCTTGCAGCTGCCTTATCTGCTTTGAACTTTGCCATATCTGCACTTGGCTTTACCTTGCTGACAGCTTTCTTCGCATTGTCAACATCCTTGGTAAGATGTGCCACCATGCTTTCTACATATTCCTGTGCGTCGTCAGCGTCTTCCATGTACTCTACAACACCATCCCATGCGGTTTCAGGGTCAGTTTGCTCAAGCAATGGTTCTCCATTCTCGCCCTTAGGAATACGCTGTAGTGCGGTTTCATGTTGTTGTGGTAAATCATCCTCAATAGTTTCATTACTTGGCTGTAAATCCTCATTCTGTGGTAAATTTACCTCACCTTCATTCTGTACATCAAGGTTCATTTCCTCAACGTCATCATCTTGCTGTATAGCTTGTGGCTGACCATTTTCTTCCTGTTCAGGCATTTCTTCTGTTTCAGATACTTCTGTTTCAGCCTCATTACCTAATATAGCCTGTTGCTCTGCATTGATAGCTTCGTCTACAGCTTTCAACTCCATACTTGGGTCTACAGGCTCATCTACTTTATAGATTTGCTCAGGAGAAATGAATTTCAATTCACCAGTTTCTGCATCACATACAACGACACTCTCTGATGAATGATGAATATCAACCGTAGAACCATCGGGGAACATAGTTACATTTCCACTGACGATATAAACCTGCTTGTCATCAACTTTCAGCGTGGCAGGGTGTATCATGCCACTCTGCTTATTGGTGCGTTGAGCAATCTTGTGCTCGGCTTCTGCACGTTTATTCTCGCTGTTTTCATTGGCAGCCGCTGTAAGTCCATCCATTGCAGCCTTGGAATTGACGAAGTATGCTACAGCGTCCTGCTGCTCTGGTGTAAGCGACTGGTCATTCATTACCTCCCAAGGGTCTTCTTCAAGCTGAGCAATACGCATTTCTGCATCATCAGCAAACACTCGTTCGATTTCATCGTATGCTTCACGATAACGAAGTACGATAGCATCAGTATCGGAATTATCACCCTCTGTGTCTGCAACATTAAAGGCTTCCTTACCCTCATCGTATGCTTGCTGACGCTCTTCTATACGCTGCTTGTATTCTGTATCAGCTTGCACGTCTGCGGTCTGTCCGCCTTCTGTCTTCTCCTGCTCTGGGAATAAAGACTTAATATAGGTATCAACAAGCTCTTTCTCCTCTTCTGTGCGGTCTTTCGGCATCTTACGAAGAGTTGTATCTACATCAAGCCCTGTTTCCTTTTTGAGTTTTGCACGAATTGCTTCTGGACGGTTAGCATCTGCAATATCACGATTACGCTCTATAGCTACATCAATAGCCTTTGCTTGGTCTATGATTTCTTGAGGCATATCCTCCTGTCCACTCTTCACCTTTCGGTAATTCTGTAAGACAGTCTCCAAGTCTGCATCAGGTGCAACTTCCTTGATAGCTGTCTCCACAACAAGCATATTTGAAGCTGTTTCCTTATATTTCTCACCGACATCCACAGAGTTAAGTTCTGACTGACGCATAATTTTATCAATCTCGCCTTGTGCCGCTTTCTCATTGGTAAATTGACGAGAGGTCACAACGTCTCCTTGTGCGCTCATACTCTTTACTACGATGTCTCCATCCTCTGTCTTATCTGTAGTATACCCTGTAATGGTTGACATAGGTAACATACGACCTGTAAGGATGTAGTATGCTTTAGCACGAGTAGCTTCGCTCACCCCCTTGTCATTCATCAATCGCTTCATGGCTTCGTAGCCGTCGAATGTGTCGGGGGTAAGATTTTCGTAATCATCTACAACCTCTTTGCTGACCTCATGACTCTTAGGGCTTGTACTCTTCTGTTTCTGTGCGTTACGAAATAGCATAGACAAGTCCATATAACCATTGTTACGTAACTCGTCAAGTTCTTCACTCGTAAATCCTGCATCAGAAGGTGATGCTTCCATCTGTTTCTTCAGACGTTCCTTAAAGCTGAAACCATATCTCTTACCATCTGTGCGTAATGCGTCTAACACACGTGGCGCACTCTTAATGGCATGGCTTGCCTTAAAACCAAGCATCATTCCCATGTTATCTGTCCAGACATCGAATGCGTCACCTTGACCGCTAATCCATTCTGGAATAGAGAACACTGTACCCTCTGCAAGCGTACTGACAGCAGTTTCACCTGCACGTAATGCAACCTTACCAACTGTGCTTGTCGTTGCTTTTACTGCCTTATCAGCGAAGTTGCCAATGATAGGCGACAATGTACCAGTTGCTGCACCGAGTAACAATCCGTGTCCTGTTGATTTCAATATTTCACCAACAGAGAAACCCTCGGATTTTCCTGTTTCAGGATTTACAACGCCCCCTGTTGCAACTTGCTCCTCAATTCCTTTCAACGTGTTGAATGTTGCAAAGTTGGCTGCACCACCTGCAACTCCCTGCACTACACGTCCAGCAAGCGTCCCTGCTGCATATCTACTTGCAACATCTGTGGCAACCTTACCTACTGCTTTCTCTGTGACTTTTTCAGCAACCTTACCTAACATTGCTTTGCCTGCAACACCAAGTGCTTTCTTACCAACGAATCCGCCTACTCCTCCAGATACGTATGTAATAGGGTCAAGTGCCATGTTCGCCACTGTACCCATAATATTCATTGCCTTATGCTGACTGCCGAATTGCGCCATTGCATCACGCTCGGCTACCTCAAGACCATGTGAGCCTGTCCTTGATGAAGCAGCAAACTCTGCAGCTGCTTTACTTGAGATGATGGGCTGATCTATTGCTTTACGCAGTAAGAACTCTAAATTAGACTTCGGTAGGCGTTCCTGCACAGCATGACTATATACATTATTGTATATCTGCCCCATCAGTGCATCCTTAGCAGCTGCAACAGCACTCTTGCCTTTAGCCTCCTTTGGGTGCTTGGAAAAGTATGCTGTGTATTCTCTCAATCTATCGTTGCGATAGTCCTTTGGCAATCTGTTGTATATTGTATTAGCCATCTTATCAAAGTCAAATGCCTTGTGACGCTTTTCTTGATAAGATAGCTCGTCGTTGAAATTCCCTATCATGCCCTGCAAGTGGTGCACCTGCAGAGTTGGAGGCTTCTGCAAGTGTAGAAAGACTGAAACCTGATGAGGCTTTACTTCGTAGCTCTTCCTGTGCTTGCTTGTCTATACCTTCAGCTTCTTTCCATACACTATCCAGTACATCACGGATAGGATGCTCCTTATCCAATTGACGCTGCTTAGCAACATCTTCTGGGTTATCTGGGTTCAATCCGTTGTCCGACATTCGAGAAAGAAAACCTTGCTGCACACGGAACTCATGGCTTGCCAAGTCTGCTGTTGCCTTATGAGTAGTCTGCTCGCCCTGTGGGGTAAGATATGTTTGCTCCATCTTACCAGTCTTTGGGTTGTACTCAACATTTCCTTTCTTTGTCTGACCATACACACCCTGCGCCTTCTGATATTTGCCTATGTTCTTAATCTTTGCATGGCACGCTGCGTGTTAGCCTTTGTCTGTGCTGTCAAGCCTTGTGCCCATCCAATTGCAGCCGCTTTTTGTGCAGCTGTCATAGGCTTACCCTGAGGTTTCTGAACCTGTTGTGGTCTTGCAGGCTGTGCTGGTGCGGGTTTTGTAGGTGGTACAGTATGCTGTGGAGTAGTAGTCGACGTAGTAGGCTTCTGTGGTGCTGGTTTTGCAGGCTCACTACCAATAGCCATTGAAGTCGTACTATTTACAGGAGTAAAAAGTGACTTATAGAAGCTGTCGTAACTATCAGGCACATCATAATTGTTCTTTTTCAGAGACTCGTGTAGGGCACGTCGACTTTGAGCACCAGCTTGCCCTGATTCTGTTAATGTGCGTTCAAAACTTTCATAGTTATCAGGCACATCATAGTTGTTACTTTTTAATGAAGTATATAGTTTGCGTAAAGGCTTATCTTGCATTTCCATATAGATAGTTATATTATATTATTGTTACTTCCACTTCACACCTGTACTCTTCTTCTGTGGTGGCTTTTGTGAATAGCCTCCACCACTTGAAGTCTTTGTAGAGGTTTGACTCGTAGTGCGACCACGTGCCTTTGACGTTGTCGTTGTCTTTTCGGTCTTATTTTCTTCCTTAAATGTTCCATGCTGCTTAGCGTAAGCATCTGCAGCATCTTTCGTTCGAAACTTATGTTCTCTTCCTTTAGAGTCATACGCAGAGAACTCGCTGACGTTACTACGGTCACTTGCTCTTGCAGCTGCATAATGTGCGGCTGCTCCTGCACGCTGGTTAGCAGTTCTTGCGCCACTTTCAACTACCTGTGCACCCCTCAAATTAGCTGTAGCGCTGTTAACAGCCTGCTTTGTCCGCTCTGTAGCCCCTCGCTCTTTCTCTGTATTGAGTTTCGCTTTTTGTATTGCATCTGCATTATCAGCCTCAACCTTTTTGTTTTAGCAACACTATCAGCTGCGTCCGCTTTAGCAGTCTGTTCACGCTTTTTATCTGGCTGCAGGTCTGCAAGCCAGTTATGCTCTTCCTGCTCTCTATCAGCTTTTTCTCGTGCAAGCCTAAGCCTTTCAGCCTGCGCCTCCATTTCTCTAACTGTCTTGGCTCTGTCATTCTCAAGGTCGCCAATTCTCAATGAGTAATTGAGGTACTTATCCCTGTTCGCCTCTCGCTCAGCTTTCAGTTTTTCCTGTCGTGCATCCACTTTCGCCAATTGAGTATCATCGGGGTTATACATGTTAGGAGCGTACTGTGAAGTAAAGTAGAGATTAGACAGTGCTCTTATGCCATCACCTACAGCAGCTATAACACGCTTCGATTTCTCTCTCTCTTCTCCCTTTTCTTGCGTTCCTCCTCAGTTTCGTTTGCTTTGGCATAGTCTGCCTGCGCTTTCTTCAAGATGTCTATCTGATTATCGTAACCGATGAGGTCTGCCTTGTGACTATCTGGAGTTGTTGATGATACAGTTGGTGATACAGTTGGTGATACAGTTGAGGCTGGTGTAGTAGATGCGGTATTATTTTGCACGTTAGTAGGTGCTTCCGTTTCTTGCTTAACCGTAGTCTGCTCGCTCGGCTGACTGCCTGGAGCCCCTTGCAATGACCTGTCTATAGCTGGAGGTATTTTACCTTGAGGAGCCGTAGCAGGCTTTACTTCGTCATATCCTATTTTCGTCATAACTTTTCGTATATCTTACATTGAGCTTCCAATATTGGATGCCGCAGATGCTACACCCTGTGCAGCTTGACTGATTGCGTCTGCTTTCTTCTGTTCTAAGGCATTCAGTTGGTTCTGAATATTACTGTCGTTCTGCTGATAGGTTTGCTCAATCTGGTCTTTACGTGCATCAGCATTAACAGCTATCTGACTTGTAGCATCTGCTAAAGCCTGCGAGTTCGCAGCTTTAGTTGCCGCTACGCTTTCCTCTGTACCACCCATCACGGCAGCTGCTCCCTGTGCTGCTCTGTTGCGGTTTCGAAAAGCCTCCTCTGTTTTTGTAAGAATACGCTGTGCGTCTGCACGCTGCGTTGCATCCTCATTATATCGTTGGTCATACCAATCCTGATTCTTCTTTCTCTGTGCTTCGAGGTTAGCTTTCATCTTCTTGATAGCTTTTGAAGCACTGATGCCGCCAAAGATAGAGGCTGCTGCTCCAACGCCTGCTCCGATAATACTTCCTAACATATCTGAAAAGTTTATGTTACAATACTTATAATTTGTGTGCTAAGTTATTATACTATATTTGCACTCATATTTTAAGTATTGTCGCACATGAAAGGAAAGAAGACAGGAGGGCGTGTGAAAGGCACGCCAAATAAAGATAATCCACTAAAAGGCTTCATAAGAGCTCACTCCGTGAAATACTTCACAGAGATAGTAAAAGAAGGTCTCACACAGTTCGAGATTGACCAAATGAACTTAGCTGTTGATGACCGTGTGAATGCAGAGCTTCGCCTTTTGGAATTTCATCAGGCGAAACTCAAAGCCGTCGATGCAAATATCAACACGCATAATGTATCGCTCACCATTGAGGATAAATTGCGTGAACTTTGCGAGGAAGAAGAAGATGGTGAATAACGTCTACTTCTTCTACTTGTAGAAAGGCTATATTTTAATTTTGCTTTCATAGTTATTTAGATTAGAAGATTGTTTTGAGCGTTCTGTACGTGAGTATGGGACGCCTTTTTTGTGTACCAAAGTTCAACCAAACGTGAACCAAACGTGAACCAAACGTGAACCAAAAGGGTAGCAAAAGGGTAGCAAAATCTTCCATTTTCCACATCTCGCATGTTAATTTCATTAACATTTAACCAAACGCCAACCAAAAGGCAACCAAAAGGCAACCAAAAGGCAACCAAAAGGCAACCAAACGCCAACCAAACGCCAACCAAAAGGCAACCAAAAGGCAACCAAAAGGCAACCAAACGCCAACCAAAAGGCAACCAAAAGGCAACCAAAAGGCAACCAAACGCCAACCAAAAGGCAACCAAAGTGTATTTTTCGGGGAAGCAAAAGTCAAGCTCGCGCGCGCGCGTAATGGAATAAGGAATATTATATTATTTATTCGTTACACTCATAAATAACATAATAATGGAATATATTCGACGAAGACACGTGTGTACATGTACGTGAGGGATTTTCTATTTTTTAATTCATTAACATTTAGCAAAATGGCATGAAAAAACCGACCTGCTATTTGCAAATCGGTTATGAGAAAAATCAGAAGCCTTTTCCTTTTGTGCGTTCGTATACTGTTTCACGGTCGGTATCCACGTTTTTTAGTCGAAACTGTACTGCGCAACGCAATGGGATAGTGTCAGGCAGCTGTGGCACGAGGCGAGATATCACCTCGTCGATATTTGAAAACCCAATATCTGAAACCTCTGCAAGCATCTGCCCTCTGAAATATGCTCTTGCGTATATCATGTATTTGGGTGCAATTCTGAATGTATCGGTCTTCGCCTCATCAACACCATGCGCACATCCTTGCTTGCTCTTAGCAGTAGAAAAGAAAATAAAATCAATCACTTTTCTGTTAAGTTCCCAGGCTGGAGAGAAATCCAACTTGATATATCCTCTCGTTACAGCATGCCCATTGCTGTGGTTCATTGCAAATGCCACCTCGTCAATGGTTGCTCCACAGTCATTCTGTGCTACAGTGCCCCATGTATGTCGAAAAGTATAAGCAGAAAACCACTCTTCTTTCGGCATGTCCATACTCTCACACACTTTACGAAGTCCTGTATTAACATTCGCATTGAAACTGTCACTTGTTGTCATGCGAGAATGAAAGTTGAACAGGTATGGGTCATTTTCTTCTGCCTTGTATTTCTCAAACAAAGGCAGAAGAATAGGCTCAACACGCATTTCAATGTAAGCCTCATCACGTCTTATCTTGCGTGTTTCGCCCTGCGGTAACAGATGCGTCCATCCTGATAGTCTTCTTTCCTCAGCTCGTAGAGGTCTACCGTATTGATGCCAGCAAGGCATAGTATCATTTTAGCAACATCACGTCCAAACTCTGGCAAAGGACTTTTCATTTTGCTTTCAGGGAGTGGAGCAGAGAAAAACTCACGACACATTTCTGGGCTGATGGCAAGTTTTTCCGTTCTGTCTGCAACTGGTATCTTCACTTTTGCCCATGGGTTAGTCTTGATACGGATAAGTCCATTGTCATAATCGTTGTATTCCATGATGGCAGCCTTAAATACTTGTCTCATACACACAGGGTACATCTCCTTGGCTCGCTTCGTAAGCTCTAATGTCTGTATCCATCTGTTCACGGTAGGGGAGGTCAATTCATCAAACATTATCTTCGTTGTCCCACAAAAACGTTCCAAATGCTGGAGTGCTAACTGGTAATTGCGTGCATTACGCTGCTGTCCACGGTCAATCATACGGTCAATGTGCAAGCGAGCGTATTCACTAAAGCATAAATCTATGTCTGCTGTTCGTAGATATTCCACTACCTGTCTAACAGACCACCTCGATGTGTCTTTTCTGTTGAGCTTGTCGTTGTACTCAATGATGAGGCTGGAGCAATATTGCAGGACATAAGGGTCTATTATCTCATTTCCCTTACCCAATCCTTTACTCGTTACGCACTTGTCGGTCGTGATATAACCCAACCGCCTGTCAACACAAACACGGATATAAACTTGCCAGAAGCCATCTTTCCTCGGTCTTCTGACTACTGCCTTGAATAGTGCCATATTCTATTTTTCAATTTCTATTTGTAAACATCTGGTAAACACATTTGCTGTAAATGGTGGGAGAAATGGTAAACAAATCGCATCAAAAGTACACGGAAAGTGTGTACAAATGTACATCCGTCCCTTTACGAAATTAGGCTATAACCCCTGTTTTACTAAGGAGTTACAGCCTAATTGCTTGTATATTAATTACTTGTGAATTACTCTTCCACTGCTGCCTGTGCCGCTGCAAGTCTTGCGATAGGCACGCGGAATGGAGAACAGCTAACGTAGTTAAGACCTACACGATGGCAAAACTTAACAGAGCTTGGCTCACCACCATGCTCACCACAAATACCACACTTGAGGTTCTTGCGAGTCTTGCGGCCCTTCTCAACACCCATTTGAATTAACTGACCAACACCCTTCTGGTCGAGAACCTGGAATGGGTCAACATCAAGAATCTTCTTCTCTAAGTAGCTTGGCAAGAAGCTTGCAATATCGTCACGGCTATAGCCGAAGGTCATCTGAGTTAAGTCATTTGTACCAAAGCTAAAGTACTCAGCCTTCTGTGCAATAACATCAGCTGTCAAAGCAGCACGAGGGATTTCAATCATCGTACCCACCTTGAATTCAACCTCAACACCTTCTTTTTTGAAGAGTTTGTTTGCAGTTTTACGAATGATACTCTCTTGAATGTCAAGCTCATTAACAATACCAACCAATGGTACCATAATTTCTGGCTTAGGATCAAATCCTTCCTTCTTCAACTGAACAGCCGCACCGAGGATAGCCTTGGTCTGCATTGCAGTAATCTCTGGGAATGTGTTACCCAAACGGCAACCACGAAGACCCAACATTGGGTTGCTCTCAGAAAGGGCACTTACACGGCTCTGAATAAAATGAACACTTACGCCCATCTCTTCAGCCATTACTTCCTGTCCCTTAAGGTCGTGTGGAACGAACTCATGCAAAGGAGGATCGAGCAAGCGGATGTTAACAGGCTTACCATCCATACACTTCAAGATGCCATAGAAATCTTGCTTCTGATAAGGCAGAAGCTTTTCAAGTGCCTTTTCACGCTCTTCCGTACTGTTAGCGAGAATCATCTCACGCATAGCCTTAATCTTCTCGTTCTCGAAGAACATGTGCTCTGTACGGCAGAGGCCAATACCAACAGCACCGAAGTTGCTTGCTACTTCTGCATCGTGTGGAGTATCTGCGTTGGTACGAACAACCAGCTTACTATACTTCTTACAAAGGTCCATCAACTCTGCGAAGTCACCTGTAACCTCAGCAGGGCGAGTCTTCACCTCACCAAGATAAACTTCACCTGTTGAACCATTCAAAGAGATATAATCTCCCTCACGTATTATAGTTCCATCAATTTCCAAGGTACGTGCCTTGTAATCAACCATGATAGCACCAGCACCACTGACACAGCACTTACCCATACCACGTGCAACAACGGCTGCGTGTGATGTCATACCACCACGAGCAGTCAAAATACCCTCAGCAGCAGACATACCAGCGAGGTCTTCAGGAGATGTCTCGATACGAACCATGATAACTTGATGGCCATCCTCATGCCATTTTGTAGCATCATCAGCAAAGAACACTACCTGTCCACTTGCAGCACCAGGAGAAGCAGGCAAACCACGTGTCAACACATGAGACTGTGCTAATGCCTCCTTATCGAATACTGGGTGAAGAAGCTCGTCGAGTTTATTTGGTTCACAACGCAAGAGTGCTGTCTTCTCGTCAATCTCTCCCTCGTGAAGAAGGTCCATAGCAATCTTAACCATAGCAGTACCTGTACGCTTACCGTTACGAGTCTGGAGGAACCAGAGCTTACCTTCTTGTACAGTGAACTCCATATCCTGCATATCATGGTAGTGCTTCTCCAACTTATCCTGGAGGGCAAACAGCTGTGCATAAAGTTCAGGCATAGCCTCTTCCATAGAAGGATACTTAGCAGCACGAGTCTCTTCATCGATATTCTGCTGAGCTGCCCAACGGAGTGAACCTTCCTTAGTAATCTGTTGTGGAGTACGGATACCTGCAACAACATCCTCACCCTGTGCGTTGATAAGATACTCACCATTGAAGAGATTCTCACCAGTACCAGCATCACGAGAGAAGCAAACACCTGTAGCAGAGCTATCACCCATATTACCAAATACCATAGCCTGTACAGTTACGGCTGTACCCCACTCCTGTGGAATACCTTCCATCTTACGATAAAGGATAGCACGCTCGTTCATCCATGAGTCGAACACAGCGCATATAGCACCCCACAACTGCTCCATAGGATCATTTGGAAATTCCTTACCGGTCTGTTCCTTGATAGCATTCTTGAAGAGTACAACAAGTTGCTTCAAGTCATCAACGGTCATCTCGTTATCAAGCTTAATGCCACGCTCAGCCTTAACCTTCTGAATAATAGCCTCGAATGGGTCGATATCCTCCTTATTTACAGGCTTCATGCCCAATACAACGTCGCCGTACATCTGTACAAAACGGCGATAACTGTCATAAGCAAAACGTGCATTACCTGTCTTCTTAACCAATCCATCAACCACAGCATCATTAAGACCAAGGTTAAGAATGGTATCCATCATACCAGGCATAGAAGCACGTGCACCTGAACGTACACTCACCAACAGAGGGTTAGATGGGTCTCCAAAGGTTGAGTTCATTAAACTTTCAACATGTTTAACGCTGTTCTCTACTTCTGCCTTTAGCAAACCTACTACAGTCTCTTTACCTTTCTCATAATACTCTGTACATACATCTGTGGTAATTGTAAAGCCTGGAGGAACCGGAACACCAATAAGATTCATCTCTGCCAAGTTAGCACCCTTGCCTCCAAGGAGATTTCTCATGTCAGCTTTACCTTCAGCCTTACCATTACCAAAGGTATAAACTCTCTTTTCGCTCATAAGTTAAAAATGATAATGAATTTTAGTTATTTGTATAGTGCAAATATACCAATAAATAGGTAAAGTAGCAAACTTTTCTGTAAAATTTGCTATGTTGACCTTACATTTTTACTTTGTTGGCGTACACAGAACCGATAAATATCATCATGTAAACCACAAACAAGAAAAAATTAGTAACTTTGCAACGAAATACAAAACAAATTATGAGTAGAAAAAGAAAGCCATTACCCATTCTGGAGAATGTCACAATAGAGGCTGTAGCAGCCGAAGGAAAGTGTGTTACGCACGTTGACGACAAGGTTATCTTTGTTCCTTTTGTAGTACCAGGAGACGTTGTAGACCTTCAGATACGCAAGAAGAAGCGCAACTACTGTGAAGCTACCGTCATCCGCTTCATTAGCAAGAGCAATATTCGTCAAGAACCTATGTGTGAACATTTCGGTATCTGCGGTGGATGTAAGTGGCAGAACCTCCCTTACGAAGAGCAACTAAAGGCAAAGCAACAACAAGTTTACGACCAACTAAGCCGTATCGGTAAGGTTGAACTTCCTGAGTTCCGCCCTATCATGGGTTCGGTACATACAAAGGAATATCGTAACAAGCTCGAATTCGGCTGTGCTAACAAGAGATGGTACACAGCTGAGGAGCTTCAAGCTCTGCCTGAAGACGCTGGCTTAGAAGAAGGAGCAATCGGATTCCACATCACAGGAGCTTTTGACAAGGTCTACCCTATCGAGAAATGCTGGTTGATGGACAACCTCTGTAATGAGTTACGTAATGACATTCGCGACTATGCACACCAGACAGGGATGAAGTTCTACGACATTCGTGCACAGCATGGCCTACTCCGTGATATTATGGTGCGTAACTCTAATACCGGCGAATGGATGGTACTCATACAGTTCCACTATGATGAGGAGGGAGATGACGAACGTGCAAAAGCATTAATGCAGCATATTGCCGACCGTTTTCCACAGATTACTTCACTTTTCTACGTTGATAATCAGAAAGGTAACGACACCTTTAACGACCTCGACCTCATTCTCTTCAAGGGAAATGACCATATCTTTGAAACGATGGAGGACTTGAAGTTTAAGGTGGGACCAAAGAGCTTCTACCAGACCAATACCGAACAAGCATACCATCTTTATTCTGTAGCGCGCGAGTTTGCTAACCTCACAGGTGACGAACTTGTTTACGACCTATATACAGGAACGGGAACCATAGCCAATTTCGTCGCCAAGAAGGCCAAACAAGTTATTGGTATTGAGTATGTCCCAGAAGCAATAGAAGACGCAAAGGTCAATTCTGAGATTAATAAAATAGGCAATACGCTCTTCTATGCAGGTGATATGAAAGACATCCTTACGGAAGATTTCATCCATGAACACGGTCGTCCAGACGTCATCATCACCGACCCTCCACGTGCTGGCATGCACCAAGACGTAGTAAACGTAATCCTTGGAGCAAGTCCAAAACGAATTGTTTATGTGAGTTGCAACCCTGCCACACAGGCACGCGACCTCGCTCTACTCGATGTTGACTACAAGGTAGCAGCTATTCAACCCGTAGACATGTTCCCTCACACCCCACACGTTGAGAATGTAGTACTATTAGAAAAGAGATAGCAAAGCTATAATATAGAAAGAAAAATTGTCTGTCTTGTCAGTTCACAGGTTTTTCCTCCTTTGTTACTGACATCACAGACAATTTCACCTTATTATATATAAGGATAACATTATCAATCGCCATCACAAAGAAAAACACACAATAAAAACATCATAATATTTTGTTTATGTTTGATAAAACACTATCTTTGCATCGTTAACAGCCAAGTTATCAACCTAAGATATTATCATTACCTAAATTCATATAGTTATGAGAAAAACAATTATCTTATCTGTTATGATGCTATGCTCGCTTCTCAGCAAAGCACAAGAAGCACCGAAATGGATTAATAACGTTAAGCTGTCAGGCTTTGGTATCGTTCAATACCAATACAATGGTATGCATAACAACAAGTCAAACACATTCAACCTCCGTCTTGGTCGTGTCTCTCTTGATGGCCGTATCTTAAATGATTGGTATTGGAAAGCACAGTTACAGTTTAATGGTAACACCTCTACTTTGGGCGCATCACCCCGTGTAGTCGACTTATTCATCGAGTGGCAGAAGTATGACTTCTTCCGTGTTAAGGCGGGACAGTTCAAGAATCCATTTACATTCGACAATCCTATCCACCCTATCGACCAAGGTTTCATGAGCGTAGCACAAAGTGTTCAGAAATTGGCAAGCTTCTCTGACCGTGCTGGTGCGCATCCTTCAAACGGTCGTGATATTGGTGTACAGATACAAGGTGACTTCTTAAAGAATAATGCTGGTAGGAACCTTGTACACTATCAAGTTGGAGTTTTCGACGGACAGGGTATCAACGTTAGAGATGTCGACCAGCAGAAGAACATCATTGGTGGCGTATGGGTAATGCCTGTTGAAGGTATGCGCTTAGGTTGTTTCGGCTGGACAGGTTCGTATGCCCGCAAGGGTACGTGGACAGACGCAGCCGGAACCACACACTCTGGTGTACGTAGTCTGCAACAACGACGCTATGCCTTCTCTGCAGAATACAAGGTTAAAGACTGGACAGTACGTTCTGAATACGTACATTCTACTGGCAATGCTTTCGCTAAAGCACTGAGCAACACAGATGCTTCAGCAGCTACAGACTGCAATCTTAGTGCAGATGGAGACAAAGCTCAGGGTGTTTATGCTTTAGTCATTGCACCTATCATTCCTAAGAAGCTACATGCCAAGGCACGTTACGATATGTATCAGCCATCTGATGGAGCAGATAAGCAGCGCACACAATACGACTTAGGACTTGATTATGAGTTTACTAAGAGCCTTGCGTTAAGTGGTATTTATTCTTACGTTCACGACCGTTCCTTGAATGGTCCTGCAGGTCATCCGAACTACTCAATGTTCGACTTGGAATTAAGTTTCCGTTTCTAAAATAAATTAAAATTAAGAAAATCACGGATACATTAGGTTGTATCCGTGATTTTTTGTACCTTTGTCACAATTAGTGTAAAGTTATATTAACAAACAAAGGGTTACTTCCATACAGGAGAACCGGCTCACACAAACTCTAAAACATGACAAGGCATCATCATACGCACCATCACACGGGAGGAATTAAGCCCCCTTCTTCATCAGCTGCACGCCGTCGCAAGATTATAAATAAGGTCATGAAGATTGTTATGACATTCTTTGCTATAGCAATTGTTGGATTGGTCTACTGGCTATATAGCAACTAATCCAACTGGATTCATTAACAAACTAAAGTCTAATATATTACTCCTTATTCGGTTATGATAGCTGAATAAGCAACGGTTTGTATATTGTAAACAAACTCACAATACCACGAAAAGAATTCCATTAATTATCGGCATACGACAACCATGTTTCAAGCATGATCGTTGCCGGTTGTCTCATATCATCAATTTTACAACAATCCAAGAGTTTATTCCTCCTCACCCTATTTATGAATAACCGTCTAAATGATGGGTGTTGGGTGGTAAGTGTTAGGTGGTAATGGCTTGTTTAATGGGTGTTGGGTGGTAAGTGCTAGGTGGTAATGATTTGTATAGTGGTTGATGGGTGTTAGGTGTTTTGTTAGCTGTTAATGGATTGTTTGATGGGTGTTAAGTATTGAGTGTTGGGTGATTATGGCTTATACCGTGAGTACTAAATGTTGAGTGTTGGCTATTAACAACTTAGATTAGACTCCTTCACCTTCCTTGTCACGCATTAAATCATAGCAAACCATATCCCGTTAGGCGCTCCCCTCCTTCGGAGGGGCCGGGGGAGGTCCTCCCCACTAAATCTTCCCTTCTCTTTCGTTGAGACTCTGTAGGGAGGAATGTAATTTCTCTTTATGTCAACATTTTTCGCAACTCTCAACCCCAACACATGCTCTTTAAGCTCAAAGAAGAGGCCTAATTATATTCAAGAACATGCCCTTCTTGCATGCAGAAGACGCCCTTCTTGGTCCAAGAAGGGCGTCTTCTGCTTTGCTGCTTATAACATACTGATTTATTGAATATTACAAACTCAAACCTTAGGGATATTATGCCCCCAACATGAGGGTATTTAGATAGAACAAATGTAATACTTTTTTACTCACTTGCAGTTATCCCCGAGATATAAAGTAGTTATCAAGATGTTATCATGAAGACAAGGAGTGAAGCAGTAGGACACTTCAGTCACTCACAAACAACAGTGATTTTTGTTCACAGAAAGAGACAATATAGGCTCTATATGTAGTATCTGAAACATCACTCGGAAACTCAGTAAGCCACATAAACGACATCAAGATATGATAACATTTAGGATTATCTTATCTTTTTACTATCCCTCAATATCAACTCGCAGACTCCTTAACATCCCTTCTCTGACAGTAGTCATTATCTATCCTTATGAACAAGGTGGAGATGGTAGTGCGCCCCGTCATAATCAATACGCATTATTCTATCAGAGAGTTCATGCCGCTTTGATAGCGACAAAGCTACATGTCCCATCGTACGTCGTAGATTTATTTCGACAACAGGATGAAGCATAAACCCCTTTTCTGCCGCAACAATCATCATATCAACACCCAACGGACCTCTGTAAACACCTCGCAAATGAATGGTAAGCAAATGCTCCAAGGATATTATTACATCATTCAACAGACCTTTGAGATATAAGTTGACAAGATAGACTTCTTCTCTACTTCATCAGCAAGGCTATTACCAAGATACGCCCCATTAACGGTATGAAAGACGGATAGTCCCACATAGTGAACACCTTCAGCATCAGAATAGAACTCAACACCAAAGTCTTTCACCTTATTGTAATAGGGTTCAATCATTATTCCCCCTTGCATCTTTATCACATTCTTAGCCCAATTAGCCAAGGCAGGCTCCAAGATTGAATCAACATAGCGTACGCCGCGCCCGCTACTACTCCATGGCGCTTTAATCACAGCCTTTCCTATCGTTTGAAGCATGCTTTCTAAATCCGCAAAACAGTCTACATAAAAAGCCTTACCAAGCAAGATTGGATTAGCAAGTTGTGTCTGCAACCCCTCCAACACGGTAGAAGAGAATTGTCGATTACTCAGTTTTCGTATATCGGCAAGTTCTTTGTCAGTAGGAAGAACTGCTGTTTTAACGCCCATCTGTTCTAATTGAAATTTCAAGGCAAGCGTCCCATCCCCATGGTGACACATTATCTATATGTTCAGAAAGACGCTCAACATCGTTTCTGCTTACAAAGTTAACCTGTTCACCGTAACGTTGAAGGCGAAGTGCATGTTGCTGAGCAGAACCAATGTTCTCTACAAGAACGTAGTCACCTTCCGCTGCCCAAAGAACAGGAAGATAATCTAAATCGTGACGAAGTAGCCTTCCAGCGTGTGGAGCCGTAAAATACTTATTATCATAAGCTAATGCTATATCATGCTCGGGATTGAATATATGTAATGTCATAGATGTCCTTTATTTATGTTGTGCAAAGGTACATCAAAGCAAATATACCACAAAATAAAAATAAAAAAATCATTTTTTGCTATCTATAGTTTGCAAATAAGAGAAATAAGTAGTAACTTTGCATGTGCATAACATTATATAAAGAGAACAAGATGGACGCATTCTTTCGCACGCATACTTACTTGGTGGAGCACGTAAATGCTCCAGTGCGCCGTCGGCTCATGGATGAAATCGATTGGAACGACAGGCTCATTGGCATCAAAGGTACACGAGGCGTGGGTAAGACTACCTTCCTATTGCAATATGCGAAAGAGCATTATGGCTCTACTGATCGCCAATGTCTTTATGTAAACATGAACAACTTTTACTTCCAAAGTAGAGGCATAGCAGACTTTGCTGGCGAGTTCTATCGCCATGGAGGAAAAGTATTGTTAATTGATCAAGTATTCAAGCAGCCAAATTGGAGCAGTGAACTCCGTTTGTGTTATGACTCTTATCCTGAGTTGAAGATTGTCTTCACGGGGTCAAGCGTCATGAGGTTGAAAGAAGAAAACCCCGAACTGAATGGCATAGTAAAGAGCTACAACCTTAGAGGATTCTCCTTCCGTGAGTACTTAAACCTACAGACAGGACAACACTTTGAGCCTTACACCTTACAAGACATAGTAAACAACCACGAGGAAATAACAAGACAAATACTCTCAAAGGTTAGTCCCATGAGTTTCTTTGCAGACTATATTCACCATGGTTTCTACCCTTTCTTCTTAGAGCATCGTAACTTTTCTGAGAACTTGTTAAAGACTATGAACATGATGACAGAGGTCGATATCCTCCTCATCAAACAAATAGATCTGAAATATCTCACGAAAATTAAGAAGCTATTTTATCTTCTTGCTCTGGAAGGTCCAAAGGCTCCCAACATCAGTAACCTTGCTAAAGAAATCAATACAAGTCGAGCTACTGTAATGAATTACATCAAGAATCTCGCTGATGCACGACTCATAAGTCTTGTTTACCCAGTAGGTCAGGAGTTTCCAAAGAAACCTGCAAAGGTAATGCTACAGAACTCCAACTTGATATATGCCATCTATCCTATCCATCTTGATGATCAGCAACTTATGGAGACATTCTTTGTCAATGCGCTACAAGAAGTCTACTTAGTAAACGAAAGTAATAAGCCTGGTACATATATTATCAGTCAGAAAGACAAATTTAAGGTTTGTGATACAGGAAAGAACAAGAAACGATTCAGTAACGACACAACCTATATTATATACAATACCGAAGTTGGGAAAGACAATCAAGTACCTCTTTGGCTAATGGGTTTCCTATATTAGGCAAGACCAAAAACATTATAACAATATTCATTTAATAAATTTCAAAATGGCTAAAGAAAAGAAGTTTATCACTTGTGATGGTAACGAAGCCGCTGCTCATGTGAGCTACATGTTCTCAGAGGTAGCTGCTATCTATCCTATCACTCCATCATCTCCTATGGCTGAGCACGTAGACGAGTGGTCAGCACGTGGACGTAAGAACCTTTGGGGTCAGACTGTTAGCGTACAGGAGATGCAGTCAGAGGGTGGCGCAGCTGGTGCCGTACACGGTTCACTGCAGTCTGGTGCTCTCACGACAACCTTCACCGCATCACAGGGTCTTCTATTGATGATTCCTAACATGTATAAGATTGCCGGTGAGCTTTTGCCATGTGTATTCAATGTTTCAGCACGTACACTTGCAAGCCACGCCCTTTGTATCTTTGGTGATCATCAGGACGTTATGGCTTGTCGTCAGACTGGTTTCGCATTGTTCTGCTCTGGTTCTGTACAGGAGGTAATGGACCTCTCTGCAGTTCCTCACCTCGCTTCATTGAAGACATCAGTTCCTTTCATCAATTTCTTCGACGGTTTCCGTACATCACACGAGTATCATAAGATTGAGTGTCTTGACCAGGAAGATATCCGTCCATTGGTTGACGAGGAAGATGTTAAGCGTTTCCGCGACCGTGCAATGACTCCTGAGCGCCCAGTTGTACGTGGTACTGCTGAGAACCCTGAGACTTTCTTCACACATCGTGAGGCATCTAACAGTGCATACGAAAACGTACCTGAGGTTGTTGAGCACTATCTCAACGAATTGACCAAGATTACTGGTCGTGAGCATCACCTCTTTGATTACTATGGTGCTGAGGATGCTGAGAATATCATCATCTTGATGGGTTCTGCAACTGAGGCTGCTCGTGAGGCTATCGACTACTTGATGTCTCAGGGTAAGAAGGTTGGTATGATTGCCGTACACCTCTATCGTCCATTCTCTGTTAAGCACTTGCTCGCTGCAGTTCCTAAGTCTGTTAAGCGTATTGCAGTACTTGACCGTACAAAGGAACCAGGTGCAGAGGGTGAGCCATTGTACCTCGATGTTAAGAGTGCCTTCTATGATGTTGAGAACAAGCCACTAATTGTTGGTGGTCGTTATGGTCTTGGTTCTGCTGATACAACACCAGCTAAGATTATCGCTGTTTATGATAATCTTGAATTGCCAGAACCAAAGGATCATTTCACTGTAGGTATCGTTGATGACGTAACCTTCACTTCTCTCCCAGAGGTTGAAGAGATTCCATTAGGTGGTGAAGGCATGTTCGAGGCTAAGTTCTATGGTTTGGGTGCTGACGGTACAGTTGGTGCTAACAAGAACTCAGTAAAGATTATCGGTGATAACACTGATAAGCACTGCCAGGCTTATTTCTCTTACGACTCTAAGAAGTCAGGTGGTTTCACCTGTTCTCACCTCCGTTTCGGTGATAGCCCAATCCGTTCTACTTATCAAGTAAATACTCCTAACTTCGTTGCATGCCACGTTCAGGCTTATCTGAACATGTATGACGTAACGCGTGGATTGCGTAAGAACGGTACATTCTTGCTGAATACAATCTTTGAGGGTGATGAACTCGTACACTTTATACCTAATAAGGTAAAGCGTTACTTCGCTAAGAACAATATTACCGTTTATTATATCAACGCAACAAAGATTGCTCAGGAGATTGGACTTGGTAACCGTACCAACACCATCCTACAGTCTGCTTTCTTCCGCATCACAGAGGTTATCCCTCTCGATCTTGCCGTAGACCAGATGAAGAAGTTCATCGTTAAGAGTTATAGCAAGAAGGGTCAGGATGTTGTAGACAAGAACTTCGCTGCTGTTGACCGTGGTAACGAGTACAAACAACTGGCTGTTGACCCAGCATGGGCTAACCTTCCAGACGATGAAGCTAAGGTTGACGATGCTCCAGCATTCGTTAAGGAACTCGTTCGTCCTATGAACGCACAGGCAGGTGACCTCTTGAAGGTTTCTGATTTCGTTAATCATGGCACCGTTGACGGTACATGGTCAGTTGGTACTGCTGCTTACGACAAGCGCGGTGTAGCTGCTTTTGTTCCTGCATGGGATGCTGAGAACTGTATTCAGTGTAACAAGTGTGCATTCGTTTGTCCTCATGCTTGTATCCGTCCATTCGTTTTGGATGAGGCAGAGAAGGCAGGCTTCAATGAGCCAACACTTGACATCCTTGCTCCAAAGCAGCTCAAGGGTATGCAATTCCGCATCGAAGTATCAGTTCTTGACTGTACAGGTTGTGGCAACTGTGCTGATGTCTGCCCAGGTAAGAAGGGTAACAAGGCATTGTCAATGACACAGTTTGTTGCAGGTGAAGAGGAAGCTACACGTCGTGCAGCCGACTGGAACTACCTTGTTAAGAACGTTAAGAGCAAGCAGAACTTGGTAGATATCAAGTCAAACGCTAAGAACTCTCAGTTTGCTCAGCCTTTGTTCGAGTTCTCTGGTGCATGTGCTGGTTGTGGTGAGACCCCATACGTTAAGCTCGTTTCACAGCTCTTCGGTGACCGTGAGATGATTGCTAACGCTACTGGTTGTTCTTCAATCTACTCTGCTTCAGTACCTTCTACTCCTTACACAACTAACGAGGAAGGTCATGGTCCTGCATTCAACAACTCATTGTTCGAGGACTTCTGCGAGTTCGGTATGGGTATGGCAATGGGTAACAAGAAGATGCGTGAGCGCATTGTAGTGCTCCTTAGCGGTGCTATGGATGACGAGCATGTATCTGCAGAGTTCAAGGAAGCAGCTCAAGAATGGCTTAACAACATGAACGACGCTGATGCTTCTAAGGTTGCAGCAGCTAAGTTGAAGCCATTAATCGAGGCTGGTGCAGCAAAGGGTTGCCCTGTATGTGCAGAGTTGAAGACGCTCGACCACTATCTCGTTAAGCGTAGCCAGTGGATCATCGGTGGTGATGGTGCTTCATACGATATCGGTTACGGCGGTCTCGACCATGTTATCGCTTCTGGTGAGGACGTTAATATCTTAGTACTCGATACTGAGGTTTACTCAAACACTGGTGGTCAGAGTTCTAAGTCTACTCCACTCGGTGCTATTGCTCAGTTCGCTGCTAAGGGTAAGCGTATCCGTAAGAAGGACCTCGGCTTGATGGCAACTACATACGGTTATGTTTACGTAGCTCAGGTAGCTATGGGTGCTGACAACGCACAGACCTTAAAGGCTATTCGTGAGGCTGAGGCTTACCCAGGTCCATCACTCATTATCGCTTACTCTCCATGTATCAACCATGGTTTGAAGATTAAGGGTGGTATGGGTCGCAGCCAGGCTCAGGAGGCTAACGCTGTTGCTTGTGGTTACTGGCACCTCTGGCGTTACAACCCACAGTTGGCAGAAGAAGGCAAGAACCCATTCTCTCTCGACTCTAAGGAGCCAGATTGGGACAAGTTCCAAGAGTTCCTTCACAGTGAGGTTCGCTTCCTCTCTGTCCTCAAAGCTTATCCAAACGAGGGTCAAGAGCTCTTCAAGGCTTGTGAGGATATGGCTAAGCTACGTTACAAGAGCTATGTTCGCAAGACCAAGGAAGACTGGAGTGAGGAGGCATAATCGCCTACTGCACAGACTAAATTGATATAGTTTAATCACTATATAACATACGCTAAGAGGCTTCTCCACTATGGAGAGGCCTCTTTTTTTATTGTCTCTAATCATTCATCACGTTACATATTATCAGTCCTATTACCATGGAAAGGTCTCTTACTGATTGTTTATACATATTCTCACAGCCATCGAAACAGATTACAGACCTACTCTTTATAATTGATAAAAACCATTCAGCACACCCTCAAAAGCATAACAATATCACTATTCCTACTCAAGATTTCTGAGACAAAAAAGACATCACTACGAATTATTTTCATGAAGAAAAATATTTTTTTACGTGAACATAATTATTTTTTTTCATGAAAAAAAATATTTCCACTCATGAAAAGAATTTGAATAACGTGAATAAACAACATAAAAGGCCATCATAAATACGCTCGTAATCTATTGTAATTAAGAGAAGAAAAAACAACATATTCGCTTTGAATTTACCATGATTATACGTATATTTGTACATGAAGACAGTTACTCCTAACGTAGACAACAATCCGAATATGAAAAGTAGAATCTTATCATTAGCCATCATCATTGCAATTACCGTCATTTCATTACTCCGTATTACGAACGGTCCTGAGAGTATTATCCTGCATTGGAGCTTTGCAGGAGAGGCAGACAGCTACGGTCCTAAGTATCTTATATTGGCACATCCTGCTATTTCAATAATCGTCTTCCTACTGATTATCAACCTAGAGAAGCACCCATACGACACAAGTCTATTGAGCGAACAAAGTCGAAGAAAGAGCAATCCAAAGGCTATCCGTACCATTATGCCTATACTAATGGTAGTTATATTGTATCTTACAACATGTTCTGCCCAAATGCTTCCCATGTCATCAATAGTACTGTTCTCCCTTATCTTCCTTGCTATAATTATCTTTATCTATAAATCACACAAACAGATAAAGCATTAAAAACGAAGTTATTTATTTTGCATTTTGCTTGATTTAATGTATCTTTGTAGCTATGAATGCACAAGAAGCACAGAACATTAAATGGAGTGAGAATATCATCATCGTGGATGGTGATTATATAGACCATGTTGCGTTCGACCTCATTGTCAACTTTGAGCGAATGCTTAACCGTCGTATTCCAGCTGCTGATTTCAGTCAGTGGGCTGTCAACATCGCCCTTGACGGACGATTGAAGCCAGGAAATCATGAGACACAAGTAGTGCTTCTACATGACAGAAAGAATCGAAAACTTGAGAACTTTGTCCCGTCTGACTATGAGAAAGAGTTGAACGGACAAGCTTTCAAAGATGTTCAACTTGGAGAGTTCATTATTAATACGATTGCTACTGGTGATGAAGCAGCTGAGAAAGACAATGTTCTACTCGACCTCCTAAAGACCATTCTTAATCATGAAGAGGTTAAGCGTATTATGATAATACCAAATGCTGAGGATGGGCATGTGATGAGTGCACTACGATCTACGCTTCGCGATGTAGATGATGAGCTAAAACATATCACGCTGTTTGCAATGCAACCACTCGAAGGAGGCAACTTCAAACAGCAAATCTTAGGCTATTCACTACTAAACGCAATGGGCATAACCTCATCAGAGATTGACCGTAAGATTAAGTAAGAAAAAAGCATAAAAACAATAATTATAAAATAAGAATTCCTAACATAACATTCCCTTTCTTCTTACGTTGAAATGGAGAAAAAGGATAATATGACAAGGAATAGGATTGAACTATGGGAAAAGTTTTAATGATTGGCGCAGGTGGTGTAGCCACTGTAGCCGCTTTTAAGATTGTCCAAAACCAGGACGTGTTTACGGAGTTCATGATTGCCAGCCGTCGTAAAGAGAAATGTGACGCGCTGGTTAAGGCTATTCATGACAAAGGCTACAAGGCAGACATCAAGACTGCACAGGTTGATGCAGATGATGTTGAACAGTTGAAGGCGCTCTTCAATTCCTTCAAACCTGAGCTGGTAATCAATCTGGCACTACCCTATCAGGACCTCACCATCATGGACGCTTGTTTAGCTTGCGGTTGTAACTATCTTGACACAGCTAACTATGAGCCAAAGGATGAGGCACACTTTGAGTATAGCTGGCAATGGGCTTATAAAGATAAGTTCGAGAAAGCAGGCTTAACAGCTATCCTCGGTTGCGGTTTCGACCCTGGAGTGTCACAAGCTTACACAGCATACGCAGCAAAGCATCACTTTGATGAGATTCACTATCTCGATATTGTTGATTGTAATGCAGGTAACCACCACAAGGCATTTGCAACTAACTTCAACCCAGAAATCAATATCCGTGAGATTACCCAGAAGGGGCTTTACTATGAGAATGGTAAATGGATTGAGACAGAACCATTGGTAGTACATCAAGATATTACCTATCCAAATATCGGTCCACGCGACTCTTACCTGATGCACCACGAGGAGTTGGAGTCATTAGTCAAGAACTATCCGACAATTAAACGTGCTCGCTTCTGGATGACCTTTGGTCAGCAATACCTTACTTACCTCGATTGTATTCAGAACCTTGGTATGAGTCGTATCGATGAGATTGAATATGAAGCACCATTAGCTGACGGTTCTGGTAAGACTGCAAAGGTTAAGATAGTACCTTTACAGTTCTTGAAAGCAGTATTACCAAACCCACAAGACCTCGGTGAGAACTATGATGGCGAGACCTCTATCGGCTGCCGTATCCGTGGTATCAAGGATGGTAAGGAACAGACTTATTACATCTATAACAACTGTAAGCATCAGGATGCCTATAATGAAACAGGTATGCAGGGCGTAAGCTATACGACTGGTGTACCAGCAATGGCTGGTGCAATGATGTTCTTCAAGGGACTGTGGCGCAAGCCAGGTGTCTGGAATGTGGAAGACTTCGACCCAGATCCATTCTTGGAGGTACTCAATAAACAGGGACTACCTTGGCATGAGGAGTTTGGTGGTGATTTAGAACTATAAGAAGATGGCTTGCTCTTTGGACTTTATTGAATTTGTCAGTAGTCAGATAGCTGCTGCAGGGACTGTGAGATGTAGGAAGATGTTTGGTGGCTACATAGTTTATGTTGACGAAAAGCCTGTTATCATAGTTTGTGACAATATACCGTATGTCAAAGAACACGAGGCAATTAAGTCAATGATGCTATCTGCCGAACGTGGATTCCCTTATGAAGGAGCTAAGGAACACTACGTTTTAGATGTTTCAAGGTCTGATTTTGCAGTCAGGGTTGTTAAGACCTTGGTAGAGGTGTTACCTTACCCAAAGAGCAGAAAGAAGAATAAATAATATTATATCAATCAGAATATAAGATAATAGTATATGGCAAAAGAAGAGACAACATCAGCAGCTGAAGGCAAGTTGAAAGCCTTGCAGGCTGCAATGTCTAAGATAGAGAAAGACTTTGGTAAAGGGTCTATCATGCGCATGGGCGATGAGCAGATTGAGCAGGTAGAGGTTATCCCAACAGGTAGTGTGGCACTTGACACGGCACTTGGTGTGGGTGGTTATCCACGCGGTAGGATTATAGAGATCTATGGTCCGGAGAGTTCTGGTAAGACAACATTGGCTATCCATGCTATTGCAGAGGCACAGAAGCAGGGCGGTATAGCAGCCTTCATTGATGCCGAACATGCGTTCGATCGATTCTACGCAGAGAAGTTAGGTGTGGATGTTGATAATCTTTGGATATCACAACCAGACAATGGTGAGCAGGCATTAGAGATTGCTGATCAGCTGATTCGTTCATCTGCTATTGACATCCTCGTAGTCGACTCAGTAGCAGCCTTGACCCCAAAGAAAGAGATTGAGGGTGATATGGGTGATTCTGCAGTAGGTTTACAGGCACGATTGATGAGTCAGGCGTTGCGTAAACTTACCTCAACAATTGCAAAAACCAATACTTGTTGCATCTTCATCAACCAATTGCGTGAGAAAATCGGTATCATGTTTGGTAACCCAGAGACAACTACAGGTGGTAACGCTTTGAAGTTCTACAGTTCTGTTCGCCTTGATATCCGTCGTGTAACATCTATCAAAGATGGCGACCAAGTTATTGGTAACCAGGTTCGTGTGAAGATTGTTAAGAACAAGGTAGCACCTCCTTTCCGTAAAGCAGAGTTTGAGATTACCTTCGGTGAGGGTATATCAAAGATTGGTGAGATTGTTGACTTAGGTGTTCAATACGGCATCATCCAGAAGAGTGGTAGCTGGTTTAGCTATAACGGTACCAAACTCGCACAAGGCCGTGATGCTACCAAGGCAATGATCAAAGATAATCCAGAACTTGCTGAGGAGCTGGAAGGATTGATTAAGAACGCTATTACTGAACAAACAAAGTAATCAAATCGAATATAGTATCTTAAATGTTCTCATGCAAAATGAGTCCATTTAGGATACTATAAACTTTTTATGTTCATATACATCTTACTATAGATTGATTATAATCATAAAGGTCTAACTGCATATAGTCCATTTACTCTCATCTAAATATAAAATACTCCACACCTGTTAGCAGGTATTATCTATCATACATATTAGGAGATTCGTCTGTATTTCCCCCACCTCTCTACTCCTCTTATGGACTAAATACGTTTATCCCCCCATCATACATCTATCTTAAAAGTATATTCATTCATTAATTAAGATTCTATTCAAAGTGACACCTTTCTCATCTCTTTCCTCTAATGAACAATCACTTCTTATGCTGATGTCCTACTTTCATCATAATGAAGTAGGAAAAACAGAGCTTAGTGTATTGGCTTCTAAAATAATGTCTCCCGCTATCTTTAAGTTAACTCTACAACAGTTACTTACTAATAATATGCTGTATGAGTCACAAGTTTCGTATAATACAAAAACTATATACGCAGATAGAAACATAATAATACCAGCCATTGTCGAACTCTTTAAGACTAAGAATAAACCACTTTTGAAGAGTATAAGAAGTCTATTTCAGCAAAAGAAACGACTTAGCCAACTCGACCCTTTAATCAGACTCATTGTATATCTTATTGCTGAAAAGGAGCCTGAGGCAGTAAGGTATTCAGATTATAAGACAACAATAGAACTATGTTACTGTTCTTACGACATTCTTGATGATAGATTGTATAAACCATTCTTTAGTTCGCTACCAGATGATCTCTTATTGTCTATTATAGATGACAACCTGCTTAGAGCACTCTTACAAGACAAACAATTAGATTGGGATTACCTTAAAGAACTTATTATACAGGATAAGACAACTAAAAAAGGGAATATAAAGAGCTCTGAATCAATTAGAATCTTTGCCTTCTATTACTACTTAGGAACAGGTAAGCTCTGCATTGATTTACATACTTCTATAGCCAACTCCTTTACCCTCCAGATAGCTGCGATTGGTGCTTTATACAAGGACGATTACTCTTTAGCCTACAAATTATACACTAAGGCATTAGCAGCCCATAACAAGCAAACCATAATAAAAGGTACCTTCACGAACCCCATCTCAAACTATTACTTTGCCTTAGCTGCTATTTTCGTCAATACAGAATCATCCTTACAGAAGCTGAGGACTATGGCGAACAAGAAGGGGGCTTCCTTTATAAACCTGTCATCAATGATACTTTCACCATTGAGAGATTATTTCTGTGACAAAAAAGACCCACACATCAATGATATTTATTTCATGACAATACACAACGATGCCAATACGCAGGCAGTGAGCTGGCTAACATGGATATTATATCAACGATTAGGAAAGACCCCAAAAAGTGCTGAGATACCACCAACAGCACCTAACTGGGCGTACCTACAACTTGAGACATGTTCAAAGGAGGAGGACACTAAATCTCATCAACTGCAAGAGCTCTTCGGAGGGACATCCTTATTTAACCGACTGGAGATAAAATCTGCTTGGCAAATTCGCCTTGAATCACTCCTTGCAGAAAACCAAACAGAGGATGTACAAGAAGGTGAAACGGAGTATAATACTAAACTTATATATATCTTACGATATGGTATCATAGTCCCAATCCTCAAACGAAAGCTAAAGAATGGAAGCTGGTCTGTGGGTAGGGAGTTATCTATTCAGGAGTTTAAGAGTCTCGATGAGCCATGCTTTGACAGTATTGATCAGAATGTCAAGACGGAAATCTCTACTTGGGAATATAGTATTTATATAGAGAAGTATTTATATCTATTTATCGATTGTGACCACATATATATAGGCAACACCAATAATCTCATCCCTGTAGCGGTCCATTTAGACAAGCCTCATCTGATTATTAATAAACAAAAAGATGGTTCTTTTAGCGTCTCTACCAATGTAATTGAGTTAGAGAGAGGGGATAAGGTCATCTTTCTTCTTTACTAAGAATACGGAGACAGACTACTCTGTTTTTACGCCTACTCAGTTTGAATACAAGACATATAAGGAGATACTTACTCAGGCAAGTTACCCCGCAGAGGCCGAGCCCTATCTTGTCAAGTTAATAACAGCTATTGGAGGTAAGACTGAGATACACTCTAATATGGTTGCAGAGCTTGACTCTATGAAGAAAGTTGACGTTTCTCCATGCATCATTCTCCGCATCGTTCCAGACAAGAACCATAACTTCTTAATGACAGCTTCTGTACGAGCTTCTGAAAGCATGTTGTTTGTTCCAGGTAAGGGTAATATCACTACAATCGCAGAAAAAGATGGACAGAAAGTACAACTGGTACGAAATTTAAAGAAAGAGCGGGAATACTTAAAGGCCATCAACGAAGGTTTGATAGCGTCTGAGGTCCTCGAAGAAGAGGACACATGGACTCCCCAAAGTATCAACGAGCCTTTAGGTCTTTCACTTCTGTCGTTACTTCCTTTTATAGAATGGTGTAAGGAACATCAAGATATTTGTACTTTGGAATGGGCTGAAGGCTGTAAAATAAATTACCATCCCAACATTAATAGCAGTACAACACACATCTCTTTCAAAACGAAAAACGGTTGGTTTGAGGTAGAGGGTAATGTACAAATAAGCGAAGGACAAGTTATCTCTCTCCAGAAACTGCTCGAACTTATGCGGCAAAACTATAAACAGAAGTTTATTCGCATTGGTGACAATGAGTTTATCACCCTTAGTAGCCAACTTTCACGTATTCTTAAACGACTCGACACAGTGACAACAGAGAGCCGTTCGCACCTACAAATGGCTCCTGCAGCCGTCTCTTTAATAGGCGATCTGTTAGATGATTCATCCTTAGATATCAAGCATAATGAAGCAATAGATGCTTTGCGTAAGCGTATTGAAACCTGCAGTAAGAAGGTGCCTGTCGTTCCCAAGACGCTACAAGCACAACTACGTGATTATCAAGAAGAAGGATTTGAATGGATGTCAAGACTGACTGCATGGGGAGCTGGTGTATGTCTTGCTGATGACATGGGATTAGGAAAGACTGTCCAGACCATTACCCTACTCCTTGAACAGAGTGCAAATGGTGCCTCACTGATAGTTGCACCAGCATCTGTTGTACCCAACTGGCGTAACGAGCTTAAACGATTTGCACCGACACTGAACCTTACTGTACTCAATCAGAGCGAGGATCGCTCAAAAGATATCAAGGAAGCCAAGGCTGGTGATGTCATTATCATTACTTATGCACTATTGAATATTCAGCAGAAAGACCTCACTGCACGTGAATGGAATATAGTTTGTCTTGACGAGGCACACACCATTAAGAATGCTAACACAAAGATGTCGAAGGCAGCTATGCAGCTACAAGCACAGCGAAAGGTTATCCTTACGGGTACTCCTATTCAAACCATTTAGCTGAGTTGTGGAACCTCTTCCAGTTTATTAACCCTGGTCTTTTGGGAAGTGCAGAGCAATTTAAGCAGAAATTCATCCTACCAATTGAAGGTGAGAACGACAAAAACAGACAAAATCAGCTGCGTCGACTGATATCTCCATTCCTGTTGCGGAGAACAAAAGCAGAAGTTATCGATGAATTACCAGCTAAGAATGAAATAAAACTACCTGTGGAGTTGTCGTCTGAAGAGATGGCTATGTATGAGATAAGACGTCGTCATGTAGAAGAGAAGTTGCTTGACAAAAAAGCTGACAAGATGATTGTATTGGCTGAAATCACCCGTTTACGCCAGATGGCATGTAGCTGTTCGTTAGTTGATAAGAAGTGGAAACTCCCAAGCAGTAAGGTTCTTGCATTCATCGACTTGGCTGAGAGCCTCAACGACAGTGGCAACCGAGCCCTCGTGTTCAGCCAATTTACCAGTTTCTTCGAGGAGATAAAGAAGGCTATGGACAATGCTAAACTTCCTTATCTCTACCTTGACGGAAGCACACCGATGGCTATGCGCGAGAAGTTAGTCAAGGAGTTTCAGTCAGGGAAGTGTCCTTTCTTCCTCATTAGTCTGAAGGCTGGAGGATTGGGACTCAACCTTACGGGTGCAAACTATGTCATCCATCTTGATCCATGGTGGAATCCTGCCATCGAGCAGCAGGCTACCGACCGTGCTTATCGAATAGGACAACAACAGGACGTAACAGTCTATCATTTGATTAGTCAGCACACCATTGAGGAGAAGATACTACGTCTACATAAGACAAAGCGTAACCTTTCTGACTCTCTTCTTGAGGGTTCTGACATCTCTCATGCACTGACACAGGAAGAACTACTCGAAATGCTGCAAGACAACCGATAACAGAATTGAGTCTTCCTCATGACATCTATAAAATAGGCAAACCAGGAACTTATAATCAATACATTCCTGTTTTGCCTATTTTAATTGGTATAATAAAACACTGACGTTTAGCTTCTTCGGTAAATCTCTATCCGTAGTACGCTTTTGTAAGTGCCTTCATTTGGGAAAGAACAATTACTACTGCTGCGCAATAGTCCATTCCTTTTCAACATCTTCTATAGTAATTCCTAACAGTTTCATCTCTCGGAAAATGGAAGGGAGTGATTGTGTGAGGAATGTTTTACGTCGAGTACTCATGATTTGTTCACGTGCACCAGCTGAGACAAAGTAACCCAGTCCACGCCTGTTGTATATTATCTCCTCACGAGAGAGTAGCTCGTAGGCCTTCACTGCAGTGTTAGTATTCACCTGCAGCATAACGGCATACTCCCGGACAGACGGTATTCGGTCGTCAGCTTTATAGGTCCCAGCTATGATCTCATCGCAAAGGCGGTCAGCCATTTGCTCATAGATAGCCTTATTATTTTCGAAATTCATAAGCCTTAATATTTAATCCACGTCATGTTAAATATTTCTCCATCGGTTGTTGATAACCTGCAGACGTGTATAGAGTTTGTAAGAACTCCAGTACATCAAGACTGTTAATCCGATACAGATGAGGTTGCTTATAACAGTGGTGAGTGCATTATTAGTTAAGACAAGCTCGTAGTCCGTGTACTCGTAAAGAAGATAGGCAAAGTCGTGAGGCTCATTGCAATGCCGATAATGATGACAAATAAGCTGATTAGCGTCTTCAGCCATGCAACCTTGCGGAAGAACATTCCACCTAAGAGTGTGAATGAATTAGTAAGAAGAACTATTTCGGCGTTAACCCATAATGGAGAACCTGTTCTTAAACTTTGGCAGTATTCATACCACGTTACAACCAAGGAAGCTCTTCCACCATAGAAAATAAGTATTGTCGTTAGCTGTTGCAATCCATCAGCAGCGATAAAGGCAATGACAATAAGCAATGGATAAACCACAGAAACAAGTATGAAACGTGCCAAAAACTTCTCAATATTAGTTGCAGGCAGCATCATTTCATTTATACGTTGCTGGCGTTTACCGAGGTCGCTGATAATAAATGTAGCTATTATGAAGAATGACATTGCAAATACTACACTGATAAAAGGTGAATTTCCCCATAACCTAATTCTTATATCAGCATCTGACATAGGCTGTCTCTCAAAGAACGGAAAAAACATTATTGCAATAACAAAGAAACCTATGAGAAAGCCTGCAAAGAGTTTAATGATAGAGCGGCGGCGTATAAGAATGAGCCGGCTCATTACTTTACAGAAGCGATTTATATCAAATTTTTTCATATTTATATCCTCCTTATGTTTATTTAATTCTTGTTGTTTCATTCTTGATCACGGCTTTACCCCCTTCTATCATTTGTATTGGCAGACGTGTTGTTCCCGTGATCTTGGCATCTGTATTACCCATTATATAGAAGGATGCCGTGTCTGTGCGGTTGAAGTTTACGTCTAAGTCAGCATTCCCCGGAACAGCAAAGCGAGCTTTCTTGGCTGTCAGATTTCTGATTTTCAGGTCAGCATTACCTGCTATGGAGAAAGATGTATTGTCTATATGCCCTGAGTTCAGCCTTATTTTGCCATTCCCAGAGATATCAAAATTGGCTTGCTTAGCGGTTAGGCTCTTAATATTTATACCCATATCATCAGCTATGACAAAGTTCAACTGATTAATTCTCATCTTATTTATAGTAACATTACAACCAAAATCAGAATTAATTATCAGGTTATCAAGTGTAATAGAGTCTGAGAAAATAATCGGGTTAGAGCCTTGCAAATTTATGTGTGTTAAGTTGGGAGCAGTAATATAAAGTTCAATATTGCTATTCACTTTTTCCATGTTATAGGGAAAGAATAGCTGACCAAATGCAGTATCTGGGTTCTTTATTTGTACAGTCAATTTGCCATCAATGACATCAAAATCCAAATATGAAAGCAATCTTTCCTTTCCTTTTACCTTTATACTACATTTCTTACCTTGTATGATATGAACTGGAACTAATGCTGCAACCTCTAATTCCTTGAACTTTTCAATAGGAATATTCTTGGTTACGACCTTACCAAAGTCCCCTTTCTTGCGAATACAAGAACTGAAAAGGAATAGGCAAGCAGCGATGATAAGGCTGATATTTACTAATTTTGCTAATGTTGTCTTCATAATAACATCCCTCCCTCTTTTATTTAAGTTTACCTGCTGTTGCTGCATTGAACAACAATTCAAGATTGATAGTAGTCTCATTGTCACCCGTCTGACGTCGAGCAATCACATTATTGCCCTGAAGTGATGGTTCAGCATAGAGTACTTCGTCATCCATCTCATTGCTTTGACGGATGCCGAAGGTGTATTTTGCGGTGATATCCTCGGTAGAGGCGTTGATAAGCAACTGTGAGTTATCAAGGATGATAATGTGATCAAGCAGTTGCTCAACATCATGCACCTGATGGGTAGAGATAATCAACGACGAATCTTCTGCCATATTCCCAGCAATAACCTTACGGAAAAGAGCCTTTGAAGGAATGTCGAGCCCGTTAGTTGGCTCGTCCATCAATAGCAGATGACAACCAGTAGCAAGTGCAAAACTCATATACACCTTCTTTTTCTGTCCCATAGAGAGTTGCTTAAAATCGACATCTAAAGACATCTCAAAGTCGGTCAGACACTTTTCAAGCACCTCCTCGCTAAATCGAGGGTAGAAGTCTTCATGAATCTTAGCGTACTTACTGAGTGGCATATTAGGCAAATCATACTCCTCAGGCACAATATACAGTTCCTCTAACATCTCTGGGTAACGACTTGAAGCGGTATAACCATCAACCAAAACACTACCCTTTTGCGGTCGTAGAAGGCCAGCAATGAGGTAGAGCAGTGTACTCTTTCCCATACCGTTCCTGCCTAAAAGACCATAAATTCGGTTCTCTTTGAGTTGTAGACTCAGTCCCTCAAACACATTGTGCTTGCTTTTAGGATAACTGAAAGTCAGTTCATTAACTTGAATCATAAGGCTTTCTTTCTTTTATTAGATTGTTTTATATAACGTCATTTATTACTTGCTTATTTATTAGCAACAGTGTACTACTATAATAGTACACTGCAAATGTAATATTAAAAATCATTACTTGCAAGCATTTCAGCAATAATTTTACAACTTAATGATTAATTTCTTTTATCTTTACCCTCATGGACTATCACCCCTTTCAGCGTTTTCCTTTCTGAAGAAGGCCATTTATATATAAGGTATATACGCAATAAAGAGAAGAATAAGATAAAGAATTTCGTAATGCACTTGCCCTCCTCCGCCTTCCTTTCACACTTAATAGGACGAAAGTACTTGTCCTTTATCAGTACAAAAAAAGCCAAAAGCATACAGAAGAACTAATGTTTACGCCACAAAAAGTCGCTGTAATATCACCCTAAACAACGAATAAGACCAATAAAAGATAGCCCTCTAATGAACTTCTTTGATGAAACACCTATTAAGTAATAAGAAAATAGTAACTTTGTAAACACATGTAATTTATTATAAACAATAAGACTTAACAGGCACATATAGCCCTTCTTTTCTATTCTTAACCAACCATTTGAGGCAGAAAGCTATTCTCTTCTCATTAGGAAAAGGATTGAATAAGGAGCAGCCCCACCTTCTTATAAGTAGCATTAAAACCAACATACCAATCAATGAACCATATATTCTCAAAAGCTATTATACTTTCTCTGTCCTTAGTAGTCGTTGCATGTCAAGGAGAGAAACGAAGAGGAGACTTCTCTACATTAGAAAAACCCCTTGTAGAGTCCTATAACAACGAAAGAGCAGACGCTCCCAACACATCAGATGAGGACCCAAATACCAACCAGAGAAAGACGGTTAAGGTAAAACAAGGCTTAGAGATTCCTATCGGCAAAGCCAAGGTCCCGTCCCTGTTACTTTATCGCGAAGGTTATACAACTTCATATAATGCTGATACACGTACACCTAACTGGGTGGCATGGCACCTCACAGCAGCTCACACTAATGGCCCTGCTAAACGCAAGGGCATTCCCTTCCAAGCAGATGAAGACGTACCAGCACCACGTGTTGACACTTACGATTACATGCGTTCTGGCTACGACCGTGGTCACATGTGTCCTGCTGCTGACAACCATTGGAGCCAGAGAGCAATGGAACAAAGCTTCCTCATGACCAATGTGTGTCCACAGAACCCAGCCTTGAACAGTGGTCTGTGGAACTCAATAGAGAATCAATGCCGCACATGGGCAGAAGAGTATGGTGACGTATATATTGTCTGTGGACCTATTTATCTCAATCAAAAGCATAAGACAATAGGTAAGAATAAGGTGCAAGTGCCCGAAGCCTTCTTCAAAGTTATCCTCCGTCTGAAAGACGAACCGAAGGCTATTGGCTTTATCTGTAGGAATGTCTCAGCCAAAGGACATAAGAAGACAGACTACGTCAATACTGTCGACGAGGTAGAACGTATCACAGGTATGGACTTCTTCTCACAACTTCCTGACAACATCGAACGGCAGATAGAAGGTAAAACAGACATTAAAGATTGGAATTAATGAGGGTAAAAGACATTAAGCAATGATAATTGATGAACTGAAATATAGGATATTACAGAACTTTGGCTTTGAGCCAACAGCCGACCAAACACATGCTATTGAGGTCTTTACACACTTTATGACCGAGCGTGACGAGCGTGTTGTAATGATTCTCAGAGGTAGTGCTGGTACGGGTAAAACGTCCTTAGCGGGTGCGATTGTACGTACACTGCAGCAATTACAACAGAAGGTAACACTCTTAGCACCGACGGGCCGTGCTGCTAAGGTATTCTCCTTAAATGCCAACCAACCCGCTGCAACCATCCATCGCACCATCTATCGTGAGAAAGCCTTTACCGGATTAGATGGAAAGTTCAATCTAAATGTCAACCTCTTCCGCGACCGCTTGTTCATGGTCGACGAGGCTTCAATGATTAGTTTATCGTCTAACAACACCACTTTCGGCAGTGGTTGCCTACTTGACGACCTTATTCAATATGTTTATAACGACCATAATTGCCGTATGTTGCTTGTTGGTGACAAGGCACAGCTCCCCCCTGTAGGTGAAGAAGAGAGTCCTGCGCTACGTTCAGATGTTCTCCGTGCTTATGGACTGACGGTCTATGAGTGTGATTTAAACGAGGTTCTTCGTCAGAGTCAAGACTCAGGTATCCTCTATAACGCCACCGTTATTCGTCAAATGATAACCCATGACGAGGTTACGCAACTACCAAAGATTCGCTTTAACGGCTTTGCCGACATCTCCATCGTACCAGGTGATGAACTTATCGAGCGACTGGCTTCCAGCTATTCTGAGGTGGGAATAGATGAAACAATGGTCATCACGCGCTCCAACAAACGTGCTAATGTCTTCAATCAAGGTATTCGTAACATGGTTCTTGGACGTGAGGAGGAACTGACAACAGGCGATATGTTGATGGTCGTGAAGAATAAGTATAAGAACACCCCATCCCCTTCTCCATCCATCAAAGGCAGCCTCAACAATGCTATTAATAATGTAAACAGCCTTACTACACAAGCGACAAGACAGTTACGCAACTCCCTTCAGGAGATGGAAAGGAGATAGAAAAGCTCGCACTTACCTTCATTGCCAACGGCGACCGTGCTGTTGTGCGTCGTGTTCGCAATGTTCGCGAGTTCTATGGGTTCCGTTTTGCCGATGTGTCATTGGAGTTTCCCGATTATGATAATGCCGAAGAGGAGATGACAGTCATCCTTGATGCACTGATGACAGAAGCCCCAGCCTTGACACAAGAGCAGAACGAACAACTCTTCCAACATGTGTTGGAGGATTATGAAGACATCCCCTTAAAGGCAGACCGCATGAAAAAGGTGCGCGAAGATGAGTATTATAACGCCCTACAGGTAAAGTTCGGTTATGCTATCACCTGTCATAAAGCACAAGGCGGACAGTGGGCACACATCTACCTCGACCAAGGATACATGACAGATGAGATGCTCACACCCGATTACATCCATTGGCTTTACACCGCCTTCACTCGTGCCACCGAACATCTCTACCTTGTCAACTGGCCCAAAACACAAGTGGAATAAACGGTTGAACCCAATACGACGACTCCGTTACAGGGATAACAAACATCTCTACAAGACTTAAATAGTCTGAAAAAAGACATGAAACAAAGAGACAAACAATTCACAAAAAGACAAAAAAGATTGTTTTATATGTAGTTGAAATAATGAGTATTCAACAGAAAATGACTATATTTGTCCTTAGATAAGATATGTATTCACATTAAACAGAGAAGATGTATATAGAGAAGATTAAATCTCCAGCCGACTTAAAGCAGCTAAACATTGACGCATTAAAGGTTGTAGCTGATGAGACCCGACAAGCAGTGTTAAATCGTGTAAGCAAGCATGGCGGACACGTTGGACCTAACCTCGGCTTTGTAGAGGCAACTGTTGCCCTCCACTATGTCTTTGACACGCCTAAAGACAAGTTGGTTTTTGACGTTAGCCACCAAAGTTATCCACACAAAGTATTAACAGGACGTGCTTCAGGATTCCTTGGTAACGTCGACGAGATGAATGCTATTAGTGGCTATTCCTCACCAACGGAGTGTCCTGAATATGATAATTTCGAAGTTGGGCACACCTCTACTTCCGTGAGTCTTGCCACCGGTTTGCAGAAAGCCCGTGATATTAAAGGGACGAAAGAGAATATTATAGCTGTCATTGGTGACGGTTCTCTCTCTGGCGGTGAGGCCTTTGAAGGCTTTGACGAGGCTTCCGAACTTGGCACAGGTATTATTATCGTCGTGAATGACAACGAGATGTCTATCGCAGAGCCACACGGAGGTATCTACAAAAACCTACGTGACCTACGTGAAGCAACGGCCAATGTAATCACAACTGGTTTAAGGCATGGGGCTTTGAGTATAAGTACTTAGAGGAAGGCAACGACGTAGAAAAACTTATCGAGGTGTTCCGTAGCGTAAAAGATACGAACAAACCAACCGTAGTACATATCCATACTGAGAAAGGACATGGCTTTACACCAGCCGTTGAGAATAAGGAAGCATGGCATTATGGTATGCCTTTCAATAGGGAAGATGGTAGCAGACCAGAGCGTCCAGCTACTGAATCCTACGAGCAACTACTTAGTGATTGGCTGTTGAAAGAGATGAAGCAAGACAAAACACTCATCGCTGTGACAGCTGGTACACCTTCTGCAGCAGGTTTCACACCAGAGAAACGTAAAGAAGCTGGCGCACAACATGTTGACGTGGGGATTGCAGAAGAACAGGCGGTAGCGATGATTTCTGGTATGGCAAAGGGAGGATTACGCCCTGTATGGACGGTTTCAGCACCTTCATCCAGCGCACCTACGACCAAATAGCACAGGATCTCTGTATCAATGCTAACCCAGCTGTTATCAACGTGACGTGGGGCGGCACTGCTTCCATGAATGACATCACCCACATCTGTCTCTTTGATATACCAATGTTATGCAGTATTCCGGGACTTATCTACCTTGCTCCAACAACCTGTGAAGAGTATTTTTCAATGCTACGTTGGGCTATCCTGCAAGACAAGAAGCCTATTGCTATCCGTATACCAAGCAATGGTGTGCACCACACTACGGAGAATATTGATACAGAATATGCATACGAAGCAAAATACAAGGTGACACAGAAAGGCGAAAAAGTCGCTATCATCGCTGCCGGTTCCTTCTATCAAAAGGGTGAGAATGTCGTTCGTTTACTTGCTGAGAAGGGAATAAAGGCAACACTCATCAACCCTCGTTACTTAAATGAAGTTGACCGAGAAACACTCGACTCACTGAAAGGAAGCCACAAATTGGTAGTCACATTAGAAGATGGTAGTAAAGATGGAGGCTTCGGAGAATGTATCGCTGCCTACTACGGGACATCAGAGATGAAGGTGCTCGTGGGAGGTATAAAGAAAGACCTTTATGACCGCTTCGACCTTCAACAGCTTCTTTCAGACAACCGTTTACTTGACGAACAGATCGTTGAAGATGTGGTAAGCATCCTATCTTGACGTTTTGTGGATTAAGAAGGATATCGTGGGAACATCGTGGGATAAATCATCTCTCACAAATACCACAGACGAAACAGAGCTTTTTTGCACACGTGAAGAGTCTTCAAAAGGGCTTCTACCGACAGATATCACAGAGTACTATCGCTAACACCGGCTATAAGCTCTGTGATATCTTGCGTTTAAACAATTCCTCAGCGGGCTCTCTCTCTGTGGAGAAATTGATATTTCTTTGTGAAATACAAAACCCACAACACCCCTACAATGATATTGATAGAGGCCAAAGGAACGCTAAATATACAGATAGAAATTGTAAGGGTATTTCATCGAACACCTGTCTTTCCATTCGAAGAAAGGCCGAGAAAGAGACAAGAAGACGCCTTTCAACGTTCAAGAATATGCCCTTCTTGCATGTTGAAGACGCCCTTCTTGAAGCAAGAAGGGCGTCTTCTTTAATGACACACATAATCTTCTGATTTATAGAATATTACAAACTCACATTTACGCAGAGCTATACTACTTTCATGAGCACACTCACCTCGACATTATGTAATGATTTTTCATATCGTTACACGTCTCTCTGATATAGAGGAATGGGTGGAAAGAAGATAGTCATTGGTAGTTAGAGAGCACTTAAAACATCATCGACAAGCAACGCATCACAGGTTGAATCCACATTGAAAGACCATTATCTCTGAGTCAATCAACTTTACATTTTTATAGTTAAAACTTTCTAAAAAGATAACAACTAACAAGAATAATACTTATCTTTGAGGACATTTATAGATTAAGTCTTTAATTCATTTAAACTAAGAAAATTATGAAGAAAGTATTTCTTATGGCTCTTGCTGTAGCAGCAATGACTATTTCAAGTTGTAACAACGGTAAAACTAATGCTCCAAAGGCTAATGCAGACTCAGACACAACAGAGTCAGTTGCTGCAGACTCTGCAACAACTGCAGCTGCTCCTACCGATGCTGATCAGCTCATAAACCAACTCAACGAGAAGATAAAGGCTAAGGATGAGAAGGGTGTTGCCGCTTTATTGACCACAGCTCAGACTAAGATGGCTGAGTTGGCACAGAAGGATCCAAAGCAGGCACAAGAGTATATCGGAAAAATTCAGCAGTGGATGCAGAGTAATTCAAAGAACATTCAAGAGGCTTTGAAGGCTTCTGGCAATGAAGCAGCTGCTGAGGCTGTTGGCAAGGCAGTTGACGCAGCATCAAAGCAGGACCCAAAGGACGTTACAGAAAGTCTACAGAAGGCAAAGGATGCAGTAAAGAATGCAACACCTGAACAGATTGAAGCTGCTAAGAAGGCTGCTAAGGAAGCTGCCGAAAAGATGCAGGGTAAGTCTGGTGAGGCTGCTAAGAAGGCTATGAAAGATTTAGGTCTTTAATCCTATTTCGCCCCACCCCTTCCTCGCTTAGGAGGTGGTGGGGAGTTTATTCAAACCTTATATCATACGGATTTCACCCACGAGAAACACGCTATCTCAAATAGTTTTCGTATCTTCGCAATATGATTAGAATTGAAGATGCACAAAAAGAACAGGCTGAAGTAATAGCCCTACTGATAATGGAAGCGATGAACCACGACTGTTGTCAGTGGTTTGCAGGACCAGACCATAGCTTAGAAGAGTTTCATCAGCTTATAACATCGTTAGTAGAACGGGATGATTCGCAATACTCCTATCTCAACACATTGGTTGCACTAACAGCACATAACGCGATTGCGGGTATCTGTGTCAGTTATGATGGTGCGAGACTCCGAAGGCTGAGACAAGCCTTCATCGAAGGAGCCTCAAGGCTTTCGGTCGCAATTACGCTGATATGGATGACGAGACGTCGGCTGGCGAACTGTATATCGATTCGCTCTGTGTAGACAAAAAGTTCCGTGGGAAAGGGATAGCAAAGCTACTTCTTGAGGCAACAATAGAGAAAGGAAGGAAGATGAACCTCCCTACTGGTCTGCTTGTCGACACTGGTAATCCTTCTGCCGAACGACTTTATCACCGCATAGGCTTCGTTTATGTAGACGATAACCAATGGGGTGGACATCGGATGAAACACCTTCAAAAACACCTTGATTGAGGTTGAACTTTGAGATAGGACAGCTTTTATCGGCTCAAAAGAACTTTATCTATGAAACAATAGGACTGCCTATAGAATTACAGTCTATCCTCTCACTATGACAACATTCCTGTGAGACGATAGACAGAAAAGCATACCTTTATTTGTTATTCTCCTCCCTTTATCGTATCTTTGTAGGCGCAATAGGTTCATTATAAGCATGATTAAAAAGGGAAAGCGGTGAAAATCCGCTACTGTCCCGCAGCTGTAAGTTGTCTGTCACAGGTAAACATAAGCCACTGATAACAAATGATTGGGAAGGCGTTTACCTTCTTTTGGATAACAAGTCAGAAGACCTGCCATTGCAAGTCATTGCATCCCTCGAGGAAGGGCACTGCATAGAACCATTATGATACATTATAAGAAGATGAGGCAACTGGCTTCTTTCTTACTGTTGTTATGCCCTTTGAGTATGACAGCACAAACCGTAACCAATGACTCCACACAGACGATAGAGGAGGTGGTGGTCAAAGGCTTCCGTATTCCTGGGAATGTATTGGCAAGTACACCGATACAGACTCTGTCACACTCGGATATGGAGCGTCTCGGCATACACGATATGGGCGATGCCCTGAAACGCTTTGCTGGTGTGCAAGTGAAGGACTATGGCGGTGTAGGCGGTATGAAGACGGTTAATATTCGAGGCTTAGGGGCTGGACACACGGGCGTCACGTATGATGGAGTGCAGGTAGGTGACTGCCAGAGTGGACAGGTAGACCTCTCCCGCTTCACGCTTGACAACGTCTCACTCGTCAGTTTGCAGATTGGACAAGAAGACAATATCTATCAGAGTGCAAAGGCTTATACCTCAGCAGGACTCATAAATATCAGTACGTTACAAGGCATATCCGACCGCAAGCCACACCTCACAACGACGTTGCGCACGGGTAGCTATGGTCTCTTTTCGCCCTCCCTACTCTATCATCAACAGTTCTCACGTCTTGGGATTGGCGCATACACAAGCTACGAAAGGGCTGACGGAGTTTATTGGTTCACGCTAAAAAATGGTATCAAGACCATCCATGAGCGTAGAAACAATAGTGACATACAGACGTGGCGAGGTGAACTGAATATGAACTATCAGCTCACGGATAAGCAGACATTGCAGTGGAAGGCTTACGGCTTCACGTCAAATAGAGGATTGCCAGGGTCTGTCATCTATGACAACACGTATTCAGCAGAACGGCTGAAAGATAAGAATGTCTTTACACAAATGCTCTATGAGAACCGATTTAGCAATCGCATCAAGATGAAAGCGGCTGCTAAATGGAATTACGCTTGGTCACGCTATTCGGATATACCTGCCAGTGGATATAAAGAAGATACCTACCGACAGAACGAAACTTACCTTACAGCGACGCTGTGGACAAATCCTTTGCAGGGATTAAACCTTTCTTTCGCACAGGATTATGCGCATAACCATCTATCCATGACGCTGCCGAAAGCTGCTAACCCTACCCGCAACTCGCTGTGGACAGCCTTAGCAGCCAACTATCAGATAGGTTCTTTCAGTGTCAATGCATCTCTTCTTGCAACGAACATCTATGAAAGTGTAAAGCAAGGGAACGCTTCGAACGGATTTCACAGACTGTCACCTGCCTTTAGTATGCAGTGGCGTTGTCTGCAGGACTTCCGCTTCCGCTTTGGATATAAGGATATCTTCCGTACTCCAACACTCAATGAACTTTATTATACAGGTATCGGCAACCGCCATCTGAACCCAGAGAAGTCACGCATGTGGAACCTTGGTGCTACTTACTCGCACACCTTTAATCGTACACTCCTGCTTTCCTTGACTGCTGATGGGTATTTCGGCAACGTCACCGATAAGATTATTGCGGTGCCAAAGATGTTCTATTGGCAGATGATGAACGCTGGGAAGGTGCGCCAATTAGGACTGGATGTATCAGCAAACATTGAGAAGAGATGGGGTAATGATTGGACCGTGAGTGCGACAGGTAGCTATAGTCTGATGAAAGCAACCGACATCAGTGATCCAACAGTCGTCTATTACCGCAACCAGATAGCTTACACACCACTTCATTCGGGTTCAGCAAGCGTCTTATTACATACTCCTTGGCTCGATTTCAGTTATAACGTTTTATTCATGGGAGAGCGATACACGCTGAGTTATAATATCCCAGACAATCGTATGAAACCATTTGCCGACCATAGTATAACACTCTCGCGGGAGTTCAACATCAATAAGCAGCAATTACGAGTACAGTTTGATGTGCGCAACCTCGGCAATAAAAACTATGAGGTTGTTCGCTTCTATCCAATGCCAGGCACCAACTGGCGACTGTCTGTAAGCTGGGTACTTTGAGCAAGAAAATAATCACAATAAAAGGATTCAATAAAAATTCAATTATAAACAAAACAATGAAGACAATGAAAAAGAATCTACTTGCGTTAGGCATTATCCTCATGTCTGCGCTCACATTCACTGCTTGTAGCGATGATGACGACTTTTATGATGGTAAGCAACCAGAGGTATCAACCACAGACGTCTATGTTTCTTGCGCCGGTAACTTTGGAGCTAATGATGGAACTGTTGGTATTCTTGATTACAACATACAAGCTCGTCCAACAGCACCTTTCCTTTATCGCAATGCTTACCAGGAACAAAATGGCATCAAGATTGGTGATGCACAAGACTTGATCGTATTTGGTGATAAGGTTGTCGTTGCTTGTACTACTTCTTCTAAGATTGAGGTTCTGAACCGTGTAGGTAAAGTAGAACAGACAATTAAGCTCCACAACGTTGAGCCACGTTACTTGGCTACAGATGGCAAGTATGTTTACTTCTCTGCCTACAGCGGCAAAGTATATAAGATGAATCCAAGAGATAAGCAGAAGCCAATGGTCGACTCTGTTGTTGTGGGTGACCACCCAGAGGCCATCTCAATTACGAATGGTAAGCTCTATGCAAACCTTTCAAACTATAGTATGACTGGTAATGGTAAGTACGTAGCAGTAGTAGACCTCAATACATTCCGTAATCCAAAGAATATTGAGGTCGGACTCAACCCTTACAATCAGAACATTGCTGCTGGCAATGACGTATTTATCGTGTCTATGTTTGATTATACAGTGAAGCCATTAGTACAGAAGATTGACACAAAGACCAACAAAGTGACACAACTCTTCAATGCTACTTCCATTGCATACAGTGCCAAGAAGAATGCGCTTGTCTGCCTATATGCTCCTTACGGAAGCAATGATAAGAGTTTCTTCCTCTATGACTTAGCTACAGGTCAGAAGACGAACCTCGACATGACAGGGCTTCGCAGTCCTCAACAAGTTAATGTTGACAAGTGGGGTAACATCTATGTTATAGACAATCCAAGCTATAATGCACCAAGCGAAGTGTTCTACTACTCACCAGAGGGCAAGCTTATCCAGGGTAACATCATCGTTGGAATGAGTGCACAGAACGTACGCTTTGCCAACTAAAGCATCACTTAAACACAACAAAAAAGATTGGAGATAAACATCATTTATCGGTGTTTATCTCCTTTTTGTGTGGTATATAATATCCTAATATACTACATGCTCCACAGCCATTCACACGACATTCTAAATAAAAAAACGATGAGTCTCCATGGTGTTAGCACCCACTTTTCCATGAATCTTTAAAGTCCTTGTTAGCATACAATTATCCTCACATCCATTAAAGCCGTCTTGCTACATTTCTGTTGGGGAATTCATCTTTCATAGAGAAGAATACATAACAATCGATTTGTCTTGTAGCTTATCTCATTGAACGGATAAGTTTAACCATGTTAGGAGGTGAGAATGAAGCGGGAAACATAAACTTTTTGGATAATATTCTTGTACATTTGAGGAGTTCGCAATCGTTAGCTGATTTATTGAAAACCAAATTTGCTGTCATTCCTGTCAGCTATCATCCCCTCCTAATACCTTAATCTACAACAGTTTACATGAAATGTTAAATATGACAGCAAACTAAAATAAAACTATATTGGGTATTTATGTAGTTGTTTTCCTTCATATTCCACAATCCTACTCATGCTGATGACGGTAATATTTGATAAGTTCTAAGACATGAAAAATCACTTATACAAGGTAGATTATTTAGACTCATAAATAATGAGCAAACCACAAGAAGTGGGAACAAAAAACAAGTAAAGCGGATGTTTCCCAACTGTAGAGGAACCACCCGCTTTATGTATAATGTAATTTCTAATACTCCTTGAATGATAATACGGTCGTTTACAATGGTGTCTTAAAGATAAACGTACGGATAACCCAATAAGAGAGAATACCGCTGAGATAGCCTAAGAAAGCTATCCACGAAATCTTCTTCATGTACCAACCAAAGGTAATCTTCTCCAATCCCATTACGACAACACCTGCTGCAGAACCAATGATAAGGATAGAACCACCTACTCCAGCACAATAAGCCAATAGCTGCCAGAAGATACCATCAACTGCCATGTCGCCTGTTGCCTGAACTGGATACATACCCATACTACCTGCAACAAGAGGTACATTATCGACTATAGACGAGAGAACACCAATGACTCCTGTCACTGCATAATGATTACCTTGGAAGAAACTGTTTAATCCTCCACCGAGTTCATGTAATACTCCCACCTCCTCAAGACAGGCAACAGCCATCAAAATACCAAGGAAGAAGAGGATTGTTGACATATCTATACGACTCAATAAGTTGGATACTCGCTTTGAGAAGTCCTCACTGTCGCCTTTTGAACGATGCAAACCACGATAGAATATCTCTGTAATCGTCCAAAGAATACCTAATACAAGGAGGATACCGACGAATGGAGGAAGGTCTGTGAAGTAATGGAATACTGGTACGAAGCAGAGTCCACCCACACCAATGGCAAAGATTATCTTGCGTTGTGAGCCATTGAACTCTAATAGTTCAGTATCACCAGAGTGATCCGTCTCTAACATATCACCACCTAACTTGCCCTTTAATAAGAACTGAAGAACAAAGGCAGGGATAATCATTGATATAAGAGATGGTATGAAAATCTCGCTTATCACGCCACCAGCTGTTATCATTCCTGCGTTCCACAACATGATAGTTGTCACATCACCGATTGGTGAGAAAGCACCACCAGAGTTGGCGGCAATGATAACCAATGACGCATAAATCATACGATCCTTATGGTCTTGAACGAGCTTGCGGAGAATCATAATCATCACAATACTTGTCGTCAAGTTGTCCAAGATAGCTGAAAGGAAGAAAGTCATGAAGGCTATCTTCCATAATAAACTACGCTTTGACTTAGAACGCATCACGTCTTTAACCCAATTAAAGCCGCCATTCTGATCAACAATCTCAACGATTGTCATAGCTCCCATGAGGAAGAAAAGCGTGGTTGCAGTGTCTCCAAGATGTTCTGTTATCAACTTGTTGGCAAATGTGACGAGCTGATCTCCAATACCCTTAAACTCTGGGTGCATCAGTTGCACAAATGGTGAAGGGTCAACCATATAGAGAACCCAACAGAAAACAAACATCAACAAAGCAACTGCAGCTTTGTTGATTTTCGTCAGACTTTCCATCGCTATGAGTGCATAACCCAAGACGAAAACGACGATAATAGCAATTGTTAGTGTAGACATAAATAATATTAATTCGATTGTTCTTTGGCGCAAAGGTAAGCAAAAGAAATGAGTTGTACATAAAGAAATCAAATTAATTATAAGAAAGATAGACTCATTCGCTAAATTGTAGTATATTTGCAAGTAAAGTATGAAGTAAAAGATAAAATTATCTTGATAATAGAAGAAATCTATGGAAAAGAAATATCTCAACGTTGTATGTGCTGTTATCCATGACGGTGATAGGTTTCTATGCACCCAACGGTTACGTAAAGGGCCTGATTATATTGCCGAACATTGGGAGTTCCCAGGCGGTAAAGTGAAGGAGGGAGAAAATGATTACGAGGCTTTGCGACGTGAACTACACGAAGAGATGGATTGGAATATCTATGTAGGGGCAAAGCTCGGGAGTATTGAACATGAATATCCTGATTTCATTGTCCGGCTTACTGCCTATGACTGTATGGCACATGATAAAGATTTCAAACTTCTTGAACACATTGACGCATGCTGGTTAAGACCAGAGGATTTTACAAAGCTCAATTGGACGGAGGCTGATGCAGCACTCATTAAACAGCTTTGGAAATAGTCTCTAACGGTTCAATCAGTTCTTATTCCTACTTAATAAATACACAGAACAATTTATCATCATCAGCTATCAAACCTAATTATGAACAAAGAAATACAATCACTTGTTAATCAACTTAATGCTGCATCCGATGCTTATTACAATGGTCGTGATGAACTTATGACTGACTATGAATGGGATGCAGCCTTTGATAAGCTAAAAAAGTTAGAAGAAGAAACAGGTTTTATACTCCCCGATTCTCCAACACAAAATGTATCTGCCGATAATGTTGCTGGTAAAAAGGAAGAACATGAGTTCCCAGCACTCTCCTTGGCAAAGACTAAGAAGGTAGAAGACTTGGCGAAATGGGCAGAGAATAGACCTATATGGCTCTCATGGAAGTTGGATGGATTGACACTTGTTGTTACATACGATAATGGTAAACTGACAAAGGTTGTCACACGTGGAAACGGTCATATTGGCACCAATATTACTCATCTTTCTACGGCTATTGATGGTATCTTGCAAACCATTCACTACAAGGGACATCTTGTCATCCGTGGTGAGGCTGTTATCAGTTATCCTGATTTTGAACAGTTTAACATGGAGGCAGAGGAAGAATATGCCAACCCTCGCAACCTCGCATCGGGCTCTCTTACCTTGAAAGATATCAATGAGGTGAAAGCTCGTCACTTGCGTTGGATTCCTTTTACACTCGTTTATACAGAGGAAGAAATAAACTCTTGGGGTGGACGCATGGAATGGCTTGAACAACAAGGGTTCAGAGTTATCGATAGAGAACTCATCGAACAACCTACCGTTGACAATATAGAAGCGGTCATACATCATTGGACAGAAAGAGTTACCGGTGTGAGTTCATCACCTTTCCCCTACCCTGTTGACGGCTTGGTCATCTCATACGATGATACAGCCTATGCTGCAACAGGTTCTGTCACTGGTCATCACGCCACACGTGCAGGCTATGCTTTTAAATGGCAAGACGAGAGTGCTGAGACAGAATTAGACTATATAGAATGGTCATGTGCTGCTTCAACAATCTCACCTGTAGCTGTTTTCCGCCCTGTAGACTTAGAAGGGACAACCGTTAAACGTGCATCACTTTGCAACATCTCCGAGTGTGAACGATTAGGGATTGGTGATAAGGGAACGAAGATAGCTGTTATCAAAGCAAATAAGATTATTCCGAAGGTTATTAACGTTATTGAAAGCGTTGGTACTTTCCATATTCCTGAGACTTGTCCAGTATGCCATTCTGCTACAGAAGTTAGCGAAAGTGAGGTTAGTGGAACACGCACACTACACTGTACCAATACACATTGTCCAGCTAAACAGCTGAAGAAGTTTGGTAGATTTGTATCAAAAGAAGGTGTAAACATTGACGGGCTTTCCGAGCAGACCGTACAGAAATTTATAAACCTTGGATGGGTTCGTGAATATACCGACCTTTTCCATCTTACAGAACATGCCACAGAGCTGCGTACAATGGAAGGTTTCGGAAACAAAAGTGTCACTAAATTATTGGCTGCTATTGAAAAGGCTCGTAATGTAGAAGTTCGTCGTCTGCTCTTTGCTTTAAACATTCCCCTTGTTGGACAGGATGTTTGTAATCGCCTTTTATCAGCATATCCATTGGAGGAACTTATTAAAACGGCTACAGAAAGTGCTGCAGAAGATGTATTCTCAACCATTGCTGGTATTGGGCCAGAGAAGAGTGCAAGCTTTGTACGCTGGATGAAAGATAATGATAATCAGTCTATGCTACAACATCTATTGGCCGAACTTAACGTTAGTCAGCCATCATCAGCACCAACTGGTAATAGTTGCCAGGGATTAACCTTCGTCGTTACTGGTGATGTTCACCATTATAAGAATCGTAACGAACTGAAAGCGTACATAGAAAGTCAAGGTGGTAAGGTAACTGGTTCTGTTTCAAAATCAACGAATTATCTTATAAACAATGACGTAGAAAGTACTTCAGGAAAGAATCAAAAAGCAAAAGAACTTTCCATTCCTATTATCTCTGAAGATGAATTCATAGCTCGCTTTGCACAAACCACAACGTCAGAAACATCCTCACAAGCCACAGAAGGAAATTTATTCTAAGGCATAAATACAATAAATATATAAAGGAGACGATTGCTACATCGTCTCCTTTTATATATAAACAACTCTTTTAGAAGGTCCACTTAGCTGCTACCGTAGGGATAGCATAGAAGTGGTTATTCTGTCCTTTGTCGTTCCATACGAAATTGTTACTAATCTCAACCTCTGAACCCAATGATAGATTCACATTCTTCATACCCTTGAGTGTATTGAGATTAACCCAGAACTGAGGTTCAGAAAGGAGTATCAACTTACCATTAACATTTGGATCATACCAAAGGTCACAGAATCCAGAGAATGTACAGAGGCCTTTCGCAAAGGTAGTTCCCCATACTTCTGTCACTTGGAAGCCACTGAAAGGATGTGCACCAGTGTGAGCATTCTTAAACTGATACTTATACATCAACTGAAGGCTGAACGTTTTTGAAAAGTCTTTTGAAGCCCAGTTCCATGCTCCACCAAGAAGAACAGCATGCTGATAACGGTTACCATAATAGCTATCCATTGTTTTACCAGAGCCTAAACCACCATTATACTCTATATGTGCAGCCCACTGCTTATTCTTCGTAAGATTAAACTCACGTGAAATCTCCCAATAAGCACCCATTACACCATCGCTCTTGTAGTCAATATCAGTAAACATATAGGTAGAACCCCATGTATCAGGTTTGAACATTTCTACTGTTGTTGTTACTGACGTACGAGAACTTAGGTTCTTGTAAAGACTATGACCTAAGTCATAATGCAACTGGACATCTTGTGCGTTTGCACAACAAAAAGCTGCTACCATACAGATAGCGAGGGAAAAGAATCTTTTCATAACTGTTCTTAGTTTATATATTAGAAACTGCAGCAAAGTTACAAAAAAATCCTAAACTATCAACGTAATAGCAAAAGATTAGTTAACTTTGTGCCTATATGAGAATAGATATCATCACCGTATTACCAGAAATGCTGGAGGGATTCGTACACGAGAGCATCCTTGCCAGAGCAGAAAAGAAAGGATTGGCAGAGATTCGTCTACATAATCTTCGTGACTACACAAAGGATAAATGGCGCCGTGTTGACGACTATCCTTTTGGTGGACAAGCTGGTATGGTCATGCAGATTGAGCCTATCGACCGTTGTATCGCTGCTTTGAAGGAAGAGCGGGAGTACGATGAAGTTATTTTTACATCTCCTGATGGCGAACAATTCAATCAGAAGATAGCTAATGATCTCTCATTGGGAGGTAACTTCATTATTCTTGCAGGACACTATAAAGGTGTTGACCAACGTGTACGCGACCATCTTATTACACGTGAAATCTCTGTTGGCGACTTTGTTTTAACAGGTGGCGAACTACCTGCTGCTATCATTGCTGATGCTGTTGTACGACTGGTTCCAGGTGTTATCAGTGACGAACAGAGTGCACTTTCCGACTGTTTTATGGATGATATGCTCTCAGCACCAATCTACACCCGCCCTCGTAGCTATAATGGTTGGGATGTTCCTGAGGTACTTCTCAGTGGACACGAGGCAAAGATTAGACAATGGGAGTTTGATCAAGCAATGGAACGCACTAAACGACTACGCCCTGACCTCTTGAAAGAATAAGACTATTGAGCGCTGTAATATAAAACAATAATAACTAAGGCACAGTTTTAAGATACACAAAAGAAGTTGCAATAACAGATAGGTACGCAATCCATATTCCTATCCTTTATTGCAACTTCTTTTTCAACATGCATCTATTACTTTAAGAAAAAGCAATTTACCCATTGTTAGGTATTGTAGCATTCTAATTTTATCTATACTTTTGCATCCCAATATTATATTTTCAGGATTTATACATTTATCAATATGGTTAAAAGATTACACTCCTATCTCTTATTGACAGGCACCTTATTATATTCTGCAGCCCTGCCAATAAATGCACAAGGGAACGCGGTGGGTAAAGTCTCAACAGACAGCCTTACACAAGACACATTATTCTCAACACCTTATCTGCACGATCAAGTGTTGCAGACGGTAGAAGTAATTGGACGTAACGAACGTTCCTATAAGAATACCAACTCTTTCATCGGTACAAAGACAGAGACACCTTTGAAAGACATTCCACAATCTATCGGTTACGTAACAAAAGAGTTGGTACGTGACCAAGGAGCAACTACTGTCAATGAGGTTGTAAAGAATATCAGTGGTGTAAACCAATATACCTTCTATAATGACTTCTCTATCCGTGGTTTCCGCACTACAGGTAACCGCAATTCAGGAAACCTTGTCAATGGTATGCGAGCACAGACAAGTCTTTGGAAACAGCAGTCATTGGCAAATATCGAGCGTGTTGAAGTTATCAAAGGTCCTGCTTCTGCTCTCTTCGGCAATGCTGCACCGGGTGGTGTTATTAATCGTGTAACTAAGAAGCCACTACCTTTTCAGCGCAATACAGTATCAACAACCGTTGGCAGCTTCAACACACTAAACACCTACGGAGACTTTACAGGTCCATTAGATAAGAAGCATACTCTACTTTATCGTCTTAATATCGGTTACGAACATACTGATTCTTACCGTGACCTACAGGAAAACACAAACTATATCGTTGCACCATCTTTCTCGTTTCTCCCAACACAAAGGACACGCTTTAACGTCGACATCGTTTATCAGCGCACCGATGGCAAGGTTGACCGTGGTCAGCCTATCTTTGGAGATGGTGACCTCAATTCAGTACCAATTAGTCGTTCGCTCTCTGCAACAAATGATTATCTAAAGGAGAACCTCGTGAATATTACGCTTGGTGTAACTCATAAATTCACGGACAACCTCTCTTTCAATGCTACCTATCTGAACTCTTCCTATGATGAAGACCTTCGTGAGCACAATCAAGCTAATGCGTATGTGAAGTTAGCTGATGGTACACAGAGTCCGTCACGCATCCTTATGCAGTGCCTTGTACGCCAGCGTCACTTCCGCAACAATAGTTTCAATACCTATTTTAACTATAACGTAAGTACAGGGCCCGTTAATCATCGTATCCTTTTAGGTTATGACTATTTCCAAATGGCACAACAAGCAGGCTCATCAGCAATGACTGCTGGAGGCTATCTATTGAAGGACGGTACGACAACAACAGCTTTCAAGCCTGCCAACATTGCGAAATACGTACTTGACAAGGATGGTAATCCACAAACAAATGTGCCTTATTATGACTTGACAAGTAATAATAACAACATTGAGCGTGACTACTCTAAGTATGTCTTTGTTGCAACAGCACTCTCTCCTTACTTACAATATTCTCATGGCATCTATCTTCAAGAGCAGATGGAAGTAGGACCAGTAAAACTTCTCTTGGGTATTCGTCAGGAGATATTCACTGATGTACTAAATTATAAGACCAATAAGGAGACCCGTACCACACAGCATGCGTTCATTCCACGCCTTGGTGCTGTCGTTGCTATCAATAAGAATCTGAATGTGTATGGTACATGGGTAAAAGGCTTTGAGCCACAGAGTGCATCCGTACAAGGTAACCCTAACACAGGTGGACCATTCGACCCAGAATACAGCCAGCTGTTAGAGGCGGGCTTGAAAGGTGAATGGTTTGACAAACGACTCAGTACTACCCTTTCTTTCTTCCACCTTCAGAAACTCAACACACTCTATAATGCCAACGACGCAAATAATCCAGAGTTGTTAGAACAGGTGGGAGAAGAAACTTCAAAGGGTATTGAATTTGACGTGGCAGGCTTCATCCTTCCTAATTGGAGTATCGTTGCAAACTATGCTTACACTCATGCTGCTATCACAAAGACTGCAACCAACTCAGAGAAAGACTATGGTATGCAACGTCCAAACACACCACGTAACTCATTCAACATTTGGTCGAAGTATATCATTCAGACAGGTGTGCTACGCAACTTTGGTTTCGGTCTGGGTTTCAATGCTGTAACAAAACGTTACGGACAGGTTGGAAGACGTGAGAATACCATTGTCTATCCGGGCTATGGACTCCTCAATGCAGCACTTTACTATCGTCTCCGTAACCTGCAGGTACAGTTAAATCTCGACAACGCACTGAACAAAGTATATTGGGTGGGCGGATATGACAAGCTCCGCTCCTTCCCTGGTGCTCCACGGAACATAAAAGCTACAGTCACTTACAAGTTCTAAAGAGTAAACAAAACACAATCATAAAAAGCCTTCATCCGTCTGCAGCATTATTGTCCTTGCAGAAGATGAAGGCTTTTTACTATCAGTAGTGATGTACTAAAACCCTTATACATATACTCTCTTACAATCTATTGCACACGCTTAGCCCTTGCATGTTTCTGCAAATAGTCATATTTACCAGGAAAAGGACAATCATAATCAATTGATTCCACACAACTAAACACTACATATCGATTGTAGACAACAAGGCTATAATGCCGATTTAACTCATACACAAGTGAGTCTGTGAGCGGTTTATCATAGATTCTATAATCAAACTCTTTATTTCCAGTCACCCCATAAACGATTTCTGTATAGTCACTTACAGTACCACCTCTACTGACAGACAAGCCTCGATAGCCCATCTTCTGCAAGGCTAAACGAACAGAATCGAGTCTTTCTATACTTAATCCTATCTTTTGTAGTTCTCTTTCCTGTTCTTTCTTCGACTCTATCTCATCACCTTTGAAATTAACTTCTTGCTTTGATGATACGCCCCAATCTGTCAGTTTTCCATGCTTCGAATACGCTACAGAGAATCCAGTACTATCTGGTAGCCAACTTCTTGTAACCTTAATAAGTCTCTCTATATTCTGCTGATTAGCCTTGTAGGACGCCTCCATCGTCTCAGGAGTACATTCTTCTTGTGGAACAACAGCAAATACCGTAATACACAACACCTGTAAGATATTAAAGCAATGGAGTCCAAGAAAGATATTGTTCACATAATTACGATACCAAACCGACTGTACAAGAGAACAGATATAAACAAGAACAATAGGTATTGAAATGAACCAACCAAGTATTGCAAAAATCATTAACCAGGAGAGCGAATCCTCTGGATAATCATCTTCGTAGAAGCTCAACATGATTGTAAACAACAGGACTGTTACAAGAACATATATCAAAAAACGTAGAAACAGCCAGAAGAAAAAACGATAACCGCTTTTACAAGAATCTTCTGCATCGACAACTACATCCTTTTGCTTACTTTTCTTCCTGGTATCCATCCATAGCCAAACACCAAGAACTATCAAGAAAAGCAAAATGTTAACAGCAAAAATAATCATGTTCTATGTTGATTAAACTTTCAGGACATTATTGGACAAAGATATTTATTTATCTTCGAAATTACAAGAGAACAACTAAAATATTTTCATAAATAAAACGGCTAAATCCCACTTAACTTAGAAGCCATTTATTATACCTCAGTATCATAGATTTTTTATTTTCAAGTTGCTGTCATTTTAACATTTAAAGAGAACTCACTGTGTAACAGCTCATTATCTCTTCACAAAGAATGACAGCAGTGACAGCAAAATTGATTTCAGGAAGAAATAGGTAAACAACCCAATATCACAATACAAAGTAGCTGAAGGACATTGAAACCATGAAAGCCAAGAAAGACTTTATTCGTATAATCACGATGTCGAATAGCTTGAACCAGCGAGCAAATATAAATAATAATAAGAGGTATTGAAATAAACCAACTTCCAACAACAAATATCATAATCCAAAAGCAACATTCGCCTGCATCATCACCTGCAAACGATGCAAGTAACACTAAGAACAAAAAGGCAGTAACCAAAGCAAACGCCAACATACGTAGGGATATCCAAAAAAAGGAGAGCCAATTCTTTTTATAAAGTGTTTCTATTTTTACCGCTTCCCCACTCTTCGCACCATTACTCCAATGACTCACTAAAAGTGATATACCAAGAGCAAGAATACAAATTAGTATAATAATAGTAAATGCAAGCATAATTAATTTATTTTGCCAGAAAAGCTGACCGTATAGATAACAAGAAAGACCTCTTGCAAAGATATCCTTTTATCCTCATATATACAAGAGAAGCACCTATAAACAAATGACTTCAATAACTTACACGGCAGTTTTATGAAATATATCTTGCTACTCGTCACACATGGTGTGGTAGGTGAACACCAATGGTGCTAATGGTTAGCACACATGGTGTTAAGCATTAAACCCCTTGCAACATACCATAGAAAGAGGGTGCATCAATCACTTGACACACCCTCTGACATTATTTGTAATCTATTTGATTATACTTTATTCAGCATAAACTTACTTGATAGCTTCACCATTTGCCTCAACTGGCCAGTAGATATTCTGGTACAAGTTAGAGTTCTCTGCGTTACCATCAGGAGAACAGAGTTGCATCTCCTGATAAGAGAATGGAGACAAGTAGTGTGCCTGATAGAAGGTATAACCATTATAGAGAATGTTGTTAGTCTTCTGAATCTGGTAAGGACGAACATACTTTGAAAGTGTCTTAGCTGACATCGTAGCCTTAGACTCACCATCAGCAATAATCAGACTCACGCCATTCTTATCAACGAAAGAAGGACTCTGATAGATTTGATCCCAGAAGTTAACACCCTCAATCTGATAGTTCTTCACCTGATCCAAAGCTGCCCAACGAATCAAGTCGTCATTACGAAGACCCTCACCTGCAAACTCGCTGCGACGCTCACGACGGATAGAATAGAGTGTTGCATCTACTGGATGACCAGCTGAGAATGCTGCCCAATCGTATGATGGACGATTTACATCAGCCTCCTTGGTCATATCAGTTGCAGCGATAGTTGTTGAAATTGGAGCTGTGATACCTGCACGTGCACGCAATGCTGTCCAATAACCAGTAGCTGTTGCATCCAATGACCCAGTACGGAGATAAGAAGCCTCAATGTAGTTGAGCATAGCTTCCTCAACACGAATAATAATCTGACCATCAACATCTGAGAAGGTCTGACCCAATTGCATTGTTGGATCATAGTTGTAGAACTTACGCTGACGATAGCCAGTTACGTCTCTACTTGCCTGGTCTGTTGCGAAGAGAGTTGCCGCATCGAATAAGAGTTTAGTAATGGTAGGTTTACCTTCTTTAACTCTTTGCTTATTAATTAAATCAATACTTTTCTGATCAATATCAAGGTCATTAGACTCACCGAACACGAAAAGCTGCAGACGCTCATCACGGTCAGTCTTAGCTAAGTCTACTGTAGTATCACCATGATAGCCTGAACCAGAAGCGTAGATAGGCAAACCATTCTTCATAAGGAATGACTCTACGAGTCCACGAGTCCAACCAGAAGACAAGCCACCACGCAGTTTGTTTGACGTGAGGTGAGCTACGTTGATATCAGTATTGAATTCTCTCCACAATAGAACTTCTGGATACTTTGCCAAGTTTGGACTTGCAAACATATCATAGTATGGATTCCAACCATTGAAATTACCAACAGTACCAGGATTCATTACGTGGTTATTCTGAGTTGACAATGGTACAGCATCACACACCTTCTTAGCTGCATCAATCGCTTGATCAAGGAAGAAATTAACCTCATCATCCTGATTAATAGTGAAGTTCTTGTTCCACTCCTTGTTCTTACCTGGCCAGTTAGCATCACCTGGTACACGACCTGTTCCTCTGTGATACTTCTCGAAGGTTGCTTCATAGAGTGCCATTCTTGATTTCATAGCTAAAGCAGCATACTTATTGATACGTACCTTATTGGCAAAGTTCACCTGCAACTTATCAATAGCCTTATCCATATCAGAAAGAATCTGACGTGCAACAAGGTTACGAGGCTGACGCTTACTTGCTTCTACGAGGTCTTTATCAATGTTTAACTCATTAAGCATGATAGGGAAATCACCGTAAGTCTTCAGCTTATCAAAGTAGAGCATGGCTCTAATAAAGTAAGCCTCACCCATGTATTGATTGATAAGTTCTGGCGTGCCAGTTACTTCTTCTTTGGCAATCTTTGCTTCGTTCTCATTAATGAATTTATCTACATCTCTGATAGCATACACATCAAGACCTTTAGATGTTGGGACTTTCCACTGGTCCTGTAGGTACATTCCAGAGTTTCCATCTCTTGCTGCTTGGTTATCTGTACCATTATCAAATGTAGCAACACCCCCAAACCAGCCACTGTTATTAGGGAAGATATTTGTATAGTATTTGATGGTGAATGTACCAAGTTGATCCGCAGTTTTGAAATATTCGCTTGGTGAAACCTCGTCAAGAGGTTTTCTATCAAGGAAATCATCACATGAAGTAACAGTCATGCCAAGGCACAGCAATGGTAGACCACCTTTTAGTATATCTGAAATAATCTTTTTCATAATTCCGTGTATTTAGAAGTTAAGATTCAAACCGAATGAAACAGTTCTCTGAAGAGGGTAAATTTTTCCAGGTCCCCAGTCTCCTCCTGTTGCTTCAGGGTCGAAAATCTTATTCATCTTAGTGAATGTTGCGAGGTTTTCAGCAGAGAAGTAGAAACGTATTCTATTAGCTCCTATCTTGCTTGCGATAGACATTGGCAGCGTATAACCAATCTGAATATTCTTAATTCTCATGTATGCTGCGTTCTGTAGATATCTGTCGCTTGTCTGGAAGTTCTTTGAACCTGCACCGAAGAGAGGTCTTGGATAGAAAGCATTTGGATTAGGACCGAAGTTGGTATCGGTAGCTGGTCTCCAGTAGTCAAGGTGATCCTTGAATGCTGCACTCTGCCACAAACCAGTATTAGCACCAACACTATAAGGAGAAGCATCCCAGAAGTCACGCTTACCAACACCCTGCATGAAGATGAGGAAGTCAAATCCTTTCCAGTTAGCATCCAAAGTGATACCGAAACGATAACGTGGTAATGAGTTACCAATCTTGGTCAAGTCACCCATATCATCGTATGTGCTCTTACCAGAGTTCACCTTCTTATCACCATTGAGGTCTTTGTACATTACATCACCTGCAGCCCAGTCAGAACCCCATGAAGGCTTATTATTAGCCAACCATTCGTTCATCTGCTGATCAGTCTGTGCTATACCTTCTACTTTATAGCCATAGATATCGCCCATACGCTTACCTGCGCACCACTGAGAAAGCAGTCTATTTGGATTATAGAAGTTCGTAATAGTCTGGTAGTCATCAGAGAGAACGAGCTTGATACCATAGTTTACTTGTCCAACTCTGTCTCTCCATCTTACTTCTAAGTCCCAACCATTTGATCTCATATCACTATTATTCTCTTTTGGCTGTGTTGCTCCGAGAATAGATGGCTTAACTGGTGCAGGACCAACCATGTTCTTTGTTGTACGAACGAAGTAATCGAATGTTCCTTGAAGTTTGTTATTGAACAATCCGAAGTCAAGACCGATGTTCCATGACTGTACTCTCTCCCATGTTAGGAAAGGTGATACAAGACCAGGAACGCCTGATGTATTAACACGTTCACCATTAACAAGCCATGCTGAAGAGTTTGAGCTAATAGGCTGTCTGAGGAACCAAGGATAGAGCTGGTCTGTATTAGTATTACCAAGTGAACCGTATGTTAATCTCAACTTAAGAGTATTAACTGTCTTATTAAGAGGCTTGAAGAACTGCTCGTTAGCAATATTCCAACCGAGTGCAAAAGATGGGAATGTACCCCATGTCTTATCCCCAATGAAACGTGAAGAGCCGTCTCTACGAATAGAGAACTCAGCCAAATAACGTGAGTCATAAGCATAGTTGATACGACCAAACATACCCATTGTTGACCAGTGTGTGTTAGAGAAACCACGTCCAACAACTTTATTAGTTGCATTATTGAGGGTTGGCACTAATGGTGTTACAAGGTCAGCTTGAGAAGCACTGAGGTTAGTATAAATATTAGACTCCATGTCCAAACCAGCAAGGAACTTAAACTCATGCTTGTCATTGAGGGTCATGTTATACTCAGTGAAGAAACGTCCATTGTAGTAATTATTCTTAGACATTGCCTCACCAACGTTAGACTTTCCTGCTGCATAGTCTCCGCTCCATGCTGCAGCTATTGGATGCTGATCTGGATCATAGTAGTAAATAGGCAACACGTCCCAATGGTTGTGGTAGTTAGTTGTATTGTAGTTACCTTCTAATCTTATCTTCCAACCCTTGATTGGTCGGAACTCAAGAGCAAGCTGCTGGAAGAGCTTATCCTCTTGGGTTGCATCAATACCACCATTCTCCATCTGTAAGATCTCATTTCCATGTACATAGTGGCCGTTTGGGTCGTAAACTGGGTTGGTAGGCCAGCGGCGTGCGATGTTATGGAAGAAGAGTCCGGTCATATAAGATGGTCTGCTATAATCTTCGCGAATCCACTTTGTGTTATAGGTAACTGTTGCCCAATCAGTAAGGTTTGCTGTAACCTTAGAAGAGAAGTTATATCTCTTCAGCTTATCCTTACCATGACGAATCAATCCACGCTGACTTAAGATAGCTCCACTGATATAGTAGTTCACCTTATTACCGCCTCCACTTACAGAGATATTATGCTCTGTTGAAGGAACAGCAGACTTATACATCTCCTTAAACCAGTTAGTATTATCCCAAGAACCATTATACATACTCCATGGTTCATTAGCAGCAGTACCCTGCCAAGTCGTAGTTACCTCTTCACCTGGCGCTGGTGTACCATTGATATGGTTCTTAATCTTATTAAGCATATCCTGACTAAATGGCGCATTACCGCCACTGTTTGCTGCAGCATCATTCCAATAGCGTGCGAAATCGTATGAGTTAGGCATCTCAGGAATCTGAGTTGCTGTAGAGAAACGTACGTTACCATTATAAGAAACGTTCGTACGACCTTCCTTACCACTCTTGGTTGTAACGAGGATAACACCAAACGCAGCACGTGAACCATAGATAGCACTTGAAGAAGCATCCTTCAATACAGAGATACTCTCGATGTCATTTGGAGAAATAGAGTAAAGATCGCCTTCTGAACCATCGATAAGTACGAGTGGAGCAGCATTAGAACCTTCACCAATAGTTCCTATACCACGAATGTTAAGTCCCATACGGCTCTTCAATGAACCACCCGCATTACCTACGCTGAAGTTCAATCCTGGGACCTCACCCTGCAATGCCTGTGCTACACTTGTTACTGGTCGAGAGTCAAGAGTCTTTGAAGATACAACAGAGACAGCACCTGTAAGGTTAACTTTCTTCTGTGTACCATAACCAACAACGACAACGTTATCAAGCATCTCATTGCTTTCCTGAAGTGTTACCTTTAGGTCTTTACCATTCCAAGTCACCTGCTGAGTCTTATAACCAACATAAGAAATGGTAAGTGAAGAGCCTGAAGCGATACCATCTATCTCGAAGTTACCATCAAGATCGGTTACACTTCCTTTCTTGTGTCCATTACTTACGGCAAACAGAGGCACCAACAACTGGTTCTCCTTTACTGTCGACAACTGTTCCCTTACATACAGCTTGCTGTTGAACAACAGCTGCATTAGCTTTATACGTAATGTTGGCATGCAGTAAACTTGAACTGAACAAAGCCATCATCATTAAGCTTGTAGTCCTTTTCTTCCTTAGGTACATAGGCTTTTAAGTATATTTAGATTAAAACTTATTTTAGGTTTTATAGTCGCAAAGTTAAATCAAATTAAACGTCCGGTCTACAATAACACCTATAAAAATTGTTAAAAGGACGCTTTCGTTGGTTTATTGTATCAGAAACAACCGTGTTTTTTTATCTCTTTTGCACTTTTCTGCATTAAGAAACATCTGATAACGGTATTTTCGCAAGCCTAAATGAAAACTGAACTCCGCATGGCGTGGAGAACTGACAGAACCGATATACCATCGAGACCACTAATATGATACTTTATTAAACACATTTATCACCTTTCCTAAAACGCCCAAATCAACTATTATAAGAATGCATATCACCTATTATAAAAGACCATATCACTTATTACGAAAATCCAAACCTCCTATTATTAAAGGTTCTTCCGTTAAATGTGTGGACGCTTTTCGTTGTGCTTTAACGTAAGAGCCAAAGTTACTCATTAAACAAAAATATAGATGAGACAGTCAACTATCTATCCTATTTTCATCCTCTTTCATTGAAAATCTTTTCGTTTTAAGACATCGAAAACCTGCAGACAAGGGTTTGAAAAATCATTACATAATTTCAAGAAAATACCTATAACTAACGACAAAAATACACACATGAAGCAGGTTTACAATCAACAGAGTATCAATTAGTTATAAGCAGTAAAGTAAAAGGTGCTTAATTGGACTTCAAAAGGGCGTTAGCAAGGGTCTTAAAGAGCATCTTTTGCAAGCCAAAAGGGCGTCTTTTAGAAGCCTAAAGAGCATGTATTCAAAATTATGATGTGAAAAATTATAACAGAATAATAAGTTATTAGCCTAATTAGCCCAATTGGACTAAATAGCCTAATTAGGCTAATAGGAATAAATTGTTTATAGACGACAGATAGACATCACACTTAATTACATTTATCATATAGTTTACCCCCCCTTATAAAACAATCTTATTGGAGGTAAGCTTACCGTGTATGTGGATTGATCCCATTCTATTAACAATCTACACATTTAACGGAAGAACCTTATTAAATAGGTGAAAGTCGTTTCAAAAAAGCATGGGACTATCTCAACAAGTATGTTTTGAATAAAGCAATCAGTTTGCTTTCCGTCAGTTCATCCTCTGTTACATTTATATAATAATGGCCGTAGCTATATGAAAATCGCTTGTTTTCATCAACCTTCCCACGGCTTACATTAATATATACACTCCTTGTGAAGTCTAATATATTTGAATTTAAGAACAGCCATCTGGCAACTCTTTGCGTCAACTGTCCATACTTATTACTGAGCTCATTGGGCGTCAACGCTGGTCGAAGGAAACACACATGAAATCCACTATAGTGTGTAGACAATTGCGTACAAGGGTAACTATACGCATAACCCTCAGACGTAGAGACATTCCAACTCTCCACCAACTCAAATGTCTTAAAGTGTCGTGTCAAAGAATCTATTTGAGGGATAAGCTGTCGAATAAGCTCTGGCTTGTTATTCTTCACCGCTTCACACGATGTTTCCAACACGTCTATCAGTCCTCCCCGACCATGTTCTTCTTCCTTACGGAAAGTATATTCTGCTCCATCTTGCAGGTCAAAGAAGAAACAAGTCTTGTGTCGTATCCCAAGCTTCCTACGTACAAAGGGTGTAGAAGACAGCACTGCATAACGCAACAATGACGCTATTTTCATTTGGCAAAGACTGTCAGTCAACTCTTTCTTATTGCCTTTTAAGTCCATATAGGCAAGTATATACGTTCGTTCAGAGAGCCGAGAACCATCGATAACTTGTAAAGCGTACTTCTCTGACTCGCCTTCTGCAACAATGTATTGTTCTGCTGCAAGAGGATTGTATAACTCGTTGAGAATAGGTGCATAGAGTTCATAATCCAACTTACTACAAGGCGAAAAGCGGCTTTGTGCCTGTATCTCTCTCCCAACAAGGAGCAATAGTAATAAAAGAAGAACACTCTTGACAAACGTGATATTACTTTCTTTCATTTAAATAATGTAATTACCTGCGATTAACTTACAACACTTCAGCTCCCTCAATAGTACTCCATTCCACATATTCTCACATCCATATCTCCAATAGGATTGTGCATTAAATAACAACAAAGCTACCCTACTCTTCCAGTTTTCTTATCACTCTACAAGGGTTACCAGCTGCCACAACACCGCTTGGGATATCATGTGTAACGACAGAACCAGCCCCTATCGTGGTATTATCGCCTATCGTCACACCCGGTACAACGACAACATTACCTCCTATCCACACATTACTCCCTACATGAATAGGCTGAGCATATTCAATCTTCTTATTCCGAAGCTCTACATCAAGTGGATGACCAGCAGTGTAGAAAGAGCAATTAGGGGCAATAAATACGTTATCGCCGAATGTCACCTTAGCCTCATCGAGAATGACACAATTAGTATTAGCAAAGAAATTCTCGCCCACTTCGATGTTATAACCATAGTCACAGAAGAACGGAGCAACGATAAACATACCATCGCCAGCCTTTCCAAACAACTTTCTCAGACGTTCCATACGTTCCTCCCTACGTGAGGGTGGAATCTGATTGATTTCATAGCACTCGTTTTCGCAGTAATATAAGTCTTTCAAAACTTCTGGGTCATTTGCCTGATAAAGCATCCCTTTCTGCTGTTTCTCCCTCTCTGTCATAATCTCAAGTATAATAATAATGTTCACAAAGATACAAATCATTTTTTAAGAAACAGGAGATTTCATTCACGAAAAAGAGATTTTTAAGGTTGAAAAGAGTGAGATAACTGAACTTTTTCGTATATTTGCGATTATAATCTTATTCATCTTTTAATAGAGAGAAAACATGAACATAATAACATACGAATTTGTATTAAGACTGTTCGTAGCTGCCATGCTGGGTGGTGTGATTGGTCTGGAGCGTGAGTATCGTGCAAAGGAAGCTGGTTTCCGAACACACTTCCTTGTGGCATTAGGTAGTGGTCTGTTTATGATTCTGTCCCAGTTTGGCTTCGACAATGTCCTCTCCAATTATGAGCAAGTATCACTCGACCCCAGTCGTATTGCTTCGCAGGTGGTGACGGGTATAGGTTTCATCGGTGCAGGAACGATTATCTTTCAGAAACATGTGGTACGTGGACTGACCACTGCGGCTGGCCTATGGGTCACATCGGCTATCGGCATGACGGCTGGTGCAGGTATGTATGTGTTATCAATAGCCACAACTGTCCTCGTACTGCTCTGCTTGGAAGCTCTTTATTTTATACTTCAGCATTTTGGAACACGTAATATTACAGTCACATTCAGTACGCCGAAGGAAGAAAGTATCCAACTTGTCTTGCAGCGTTTGCGTGCCAAAGAAGTTATCATCGACTCCTACGAGATGAAACGTAAAGACACTTCTTCTGGTTACTACTACGTTGTAACGATGGAGATGAAGTTCAAACGGAAACGTTATAAGAATCATCTCCTTAATTTCATGGCTGAGTTTGAAAGCGTAACAGTAGAGACTATGGAGTAAACAAAAGGGTTTATCGTTAGAGGGCACACCTTTCATTTGTCTGTAAGAAGTTTCATACAGATAGTTGAAAAGTGTGCCCTTATTGTTTACCTACCTCTATGAAGAAACCTAACCTTAGTTCCATATCCTTCTAAGTACAACTTTTATACTACTTACCCATACCTTATAAACAGCAGAAAAGTTCTTGTGTTGGAGTCATCTTATCAGCCAGTCATCAGCAATTCGACCACTGCTTGCGAATTATTTACATGAAAATAAATATTTCCGTTCGTGAACATAAATCTTTTCGTTCATGAAAATAAATCTTTTCGTTCGTGAAAAGAATTCTGATAGATGCTGTTTTACCTTAGAGAAGGGTGTTGTTAGGAGTCATATTTACGCTAAATTATCAGTGTTAATAGGCTTCCTACTATTGCATAACTTACTTAGAAAGACACGCTAAGACCAGCCTCTACAGTGGTGTAAGTCTTTCTGATTGGAACAATCGGTGCTGTATCGTAGATGACACGGTAGGCACCATTAATACCAATGTTTGGTGTAATGTTATACTTTAAGTCAACTGCACCACCAAATCGAGCTTCCTTAGTGTAACTATCTGGTTTCGCTTGATAAATAGCAGTGGTCGTCAATTCCCAATGATCATTAATATGATGCTTAAAGCTTACCGAGAGGTGGCTCTTTATACTACGACTGTAAGCATATAGTGGGTTGGCATTAGGAGTAGAGTCTTTCCACTTCTCAAATTCATAGAACAATCCTGCTGCAACAAAAAGTTGCACTTTCTCCTTGTTGATGAGTTGATAACGTGATAGTAAACCAGATGAAATCTTAAACTCCATACCACGGCTACCAGCCCATTGTGACTCCGCATAAGGATAAACCTCTACCGAAGGGCTTAACAGATAGCGATATTCAAGGTGTACAAATCCTCCACTTACCGTTACTTTCTTACCGTATGTAGAGAACTCTAATTTGTTGATTAGATTGATGACACGCTTATGTTTTATCAAAACATTAAGGTTGGCCGTGTTCTTAAGAGTAAGTATATTCTCCTGTTCAGTCTTGAAATCCAATACAGGTAATAATGTTCCTTGTATAGTCTTTGTACTATCAATGTTCATTGTTAGGTTCTCTGAAAAGAGCATTTGGGAGTATATTGGTAGATGAGCTAATAATATCAATAGTGATAGGAGTATCTTCTTTATCATTATATAATGTTTTTTTAGAGAGTAAAATAATGGATTTCCAACGTTGGTATTAGCTTGTGAGATCGCAGTAGGTAGTTATCTGTGCTACTGCCAGATATAAGAGAGGACGCACATGATGTGCGTCCTTTATTCTCGATAATATTTTTGACGATATTAATTGTTAACAAACTTGATGCGTTTGTTACAGTCATCAATCTTTGCCTGAAGCTTAGCAATCTTTCTTTCCATCTTGCTTAAAGTCTTCTGACTCTTAGCCAACTTCTTATTGATAGCCTTAGCTTCTTTCAGTCTTTTGATAGTACTCTTCGCATCCTTAACCGTGTTTGATGCGTTAGTAGTGTTGAATTCTGTTGTAGCTATATTTGCTTCAACATTGATATCTGCTGCTTTCTTGCTGAGTTCGATATTGTTTGCCTTCTCTTTCTCGTAATCTAACTGCAGTTTGTTTAACTTTGTAGTTATCTTGAGCACCTTCTGCCGCTCCTTCAATGTATCGATTCTTTCGCCACTCTGAGCAAAACCTGCTACGGCTGTAAGAACCATTACCCCAATCAAAAATAATCTTTTCATACTTATAAACTATTTAATTTAATGCTGCAAATGTATATAAAATATTGTTCTTGTGCAAATGATAATATGTAAAATTACCTTTTTAATCGTAATCTTCTTTATTTTTAAGAAGAAATATAGACATCTAAGTCTTTTTGGAATGCGTCCCGTTATTGAATAGAGTCGCTTTCCACTCTCTTATGCCTACTTGGTTTTGAAGCATGAGTATCCCCACCCACTTCGTCTAAGAACCCATCGAGTGCACTCCCCAATAATCCTTGTATGGCGGACGTAGCCGGTGCAATGATATTATCTTGCAGTATCTTCTGTGCTTTCTTCTTGATTTGTTCCTTCATGTTGATTTCCTTCTTCTTGTAATAGTCCTCTGCTGCTTCACGGAGGTCGTCCTCGTCAACAGTGAAGATATGGCCAAAGACACCCACAGAAACAACGTGGGCCTTACCCTCATAACGTACTTTTCCTAAGGAGCAAACGACGTAATTATCAACAGTCACAAGTTCGTTGACGGCAGCTTGTATCACTTTGCCAGCGAAAGCATTGCTAACAGTTTTGAAGGCATTGTCGAGGTAAGCATTACCAGTTATATTGTCACTCTCGTTGACAGCGTCGTTGACGGTGGCAGTTATAACCGTTGAGAGAACTTCCTTGTGCTGTTCGGCCTTTGGACAGGTAATTATCATCGTTGCAATCAAGACAACGAATGAAAGCAGCAAAACCAAGAGACAACCAGTGTGATGCTTCTTCTTTGGTGCATGTTGCGGTTGTTGATTTTCCTCTTGTGGTGTAGCTTGAAGGATGGGTCTTGCTTCTACGAAAGGTATCTCTTCCTTATTAGCAGCCTCGTTGGTAGACTCTTTATTCTCAAAGCGTGTGCGAAGCTCTTCAATCTGGTTTGCTTGCACCCATTCAGTACCATCTGTAGGCATTACCAATGTCGTAGACTCTAAGTTTCGCTCTACTAATTCGTTGAGGCTATAAGGCCCTCTTTTCTCCTCACCTACCTTAATATAATATTCCATTCTTATCTGTTTTTAATGTCAAAGATGGATTTCTCCATTGTTTAGGAGTCTATCCATAACTCTATCTGTTTGTTTGCTGCGAAGTTATATATTATTTCTGAACTGACAAAGGAGTTATTTCTTTTTTTGAATTAATAGTTAGCTCTGGTGCTGTTTATGGCTAACTTGTAGGGTGTCCGTAAGTTGAAAAGTCTGATTGGTAGTATTTTTTAGACGTCTTACTTGTGAGTTCAGTATAAAAGATGTATTTTTGCAGCGATAAAAAGAGCGAAAACAGAAATTATAATAACGTCTTAACAACAACGAAAAAATGATTGATTTTGTTCAACCCTACCTTGCCATTGCCGTAAAGTTAATTACGGGCATGATTGGTATTCTTGCCTTCTTGCGCATAACTGGTAAGGCTCAGATGGGACAGTTGACCCCACTTGACACCGTGAGTGCCTTTGTGATTGGCGCATTAGTCGGTGGTGTCTTATACAACCCAGACATGTCTATCGGGCACCTTCTCTTCGCTTTAGCTGTGTGGACAGGCTTTAATATGCTCGTGCGCTTTGCTATGCGTTCAGCTCGCCTACGTCATTTAATTAAGGGAGAGAGTGTCTTTCTTGTGAAGAACGGTGTTATCAACTTCGGAAACTTCAAGCGTAACAGTATCGAAATGGAGCAGTTTCGTTTGCTATTAAGGCAGAAAGGCATCTTTTCTATGTTTGAAGTAGAGGACGTATTGTTTGAGGCTAATGGTTCAGTAACAGTCCTTCCTTCTGGTAAAGCATCTGAGTCTTTCCTCTTGATAAACAATGGTGAGTTTGTAGAGAGCGGTCTTAAGCATAGTGGACGTTCGCAGGAATGGGCGTTACGTCTCATCAAGAAGAATGGTTTTGAAGGTCCTGGAGACCTCTTCTGTATGGAGTGGACGCCAGGTAGGGGTATTTACTTTGTTACTTACGATGGCCATGTTAAGCGTGGAATGGTAGAAGTAGATGCGCATGAAATTGAGCCTGATAATGCACAAGTATAAAGGTTGAAATATAAAGTAGTGATACATGACAAGTGTGTCACTATTTTTCTATAATCTTCTAAGTGGTGGAAAGGTATTTGATAAGATATTAATATAAATAATGTTGGATAATCTTTCTGATTTAATCTACTTTATAACAGAAACGAAGAAGATATTAATTCTTATTATATAAAGGAATTATAGTATATGAAAAAACTATTGTTAATAGTCGATCCACAAGTCGACTTTATTACAGGCTCACTTCCTGTTGGAGGGGCTGCCAAGGCTATGGATGCATTGGCAACGTATGTAAAGGAACAGAGTGAAGAGTATTCGGTGAAGATAGTAACAGCAGATTGGCATCCTTATCATCATAGTTCGTTTGCTGATGAGGGTGGAATGTGGCCACGCCATTGTGTACAACATTCTGTTGGTGCAGCTATTTGGGATTCTTTGTTGGTTGCACTTAATGAATCGAAGAGTGGTTTCACCTTATTATATAAGGGTAACAGCATAGAGAAAGATGAGTATTCAATTATGCAGAACGCCGAATCAGCAAATATCCTTAGTAGGTTGATTAAGGCGTTGAAGATAGAGCAGATGGATGTATGTGGGTTGGCTGGAGACATCTGTGTACTGAACACTGCAAAGGACTTAAAGGAAGTCATCGGCGATGTAAGGCTTAATGTTCTTGAAACTTATTCACCTTCTCTGGATGGTGGAGCCGCTTTAAGTGCTTTTGTGGAAACGCTAAAATAAAAGAGAAGATGATTGGTTAGCTCTGTTCCATTACAAGTGTGAAGATCTATAAACGTTTAGAAGGAGTTAAGTCCATATCCTCCGCAACTACTATCTATAGATGATTAGTGTGAGAGGAAATAGACTTAACTCCTTCTATTCTTTGTCTTATTCGTTGTAGTAGATGGCAACTGTTGAACGAAGAGAATTATCTAAAGTCTGTTAGTCTTGCTTATCAACAGGGCGTCAAGTATTGTCATCGCAGCCATTGCCTCAACGATAGGGACAGCACGAGGTAGGACACAAGGGTCGTGTCGACCATGTACATCCATCGTAATCGCTTCCCCCTCCATCGTTACTGTTTGCTGTTCCATGAGCAAGGTAGCGACAGGCTTGAACGCAACACGGAAGTAGATGTCCTCTCCGTTACTGATGCCACCTTGTATGCCACCGCTATGGTTGGTCTCAACATTGCATATTGGGTGATGCATACTATCGTCAGTAGGGAGGAAGGTGTCGTTTTGCTGGCTACCTCGCCATGCCGATCCAGCAAAGCCTTCACCATATTCAAAACCCTTCACAGCATTGATGCTAAGCATCGCAGCACCTAATTGTGCGTGGAGCTTACCAAACTCAGGCTCGCCTAAGCCTACTGGGCATCCTTTGATAACACATGAGATAACCCCACCGATCGTATCGCCTTCATGCTTCACTTGGCTGATGAGCACTTCCATCTCTCTTGCTTTGAGAGGGTCAGGACAGCGAACTGGATTCGACTCGATAATACTTAAATCATATTTATGATAGTCTCTTTCAAGTTTGATGTCGCCCACCTGTGATGTATAAGCATAGATGCTGATACCCTGCTGGCGCAATACAAGTTTGGCCAACGCCCCTGCTACGACACGTGAAAGGGTGATACGTGCTGAAGAACGACCCCCTCCTCGGTAGTCACGAATACCATACTTCGTGTAATAAGTATAGTCCGCATGAGATGGACGGAAGATGTCACGGATGCTATCATAGTCCTTTGAATGGTGATTAGTATTACGGACAAGAAAGCCGATAGGCGCACCTGTTGACTTTCCCTCAAACACACCGCTTAGCAGTTCTACCTGATCTGCTTCTTTCCTATCCGTTGTGATGTGGCTTTGTCCCGGTCGGCGACGTGCCAGTTCACGTTGGATAAAGTCTGTGTCAATGGTGATGCCTGCTGGCATACCATCTACTATTCCACCCACAGCAGCCCCATGGCTTTCCCCAAAGGTGGTTAGTGTGAAGAGTTTTCCGAATGTATTCATATCAAAGAGTCTATGAATGATTATCGTGGAGTGGGATGTCTAATAAGAGAAACATGTTGTTTATTTTCTCTTATCAGACCTTGCTCCTTTCCTATAGCATTGTTAATGACGAATAGGAAAGGGTGCGTAATTCTTAATGACAACCACAGCAGCTTTCTTCGCCTTCCTCATGACCTCCGCAGCCACAGCCACTTCCGCAGTCGCTACCGCAACCTCCGCCACATCCACCACCGCAGTGATGCTGCTTCAACTTCTCGAAGAAGTCTTTTACTTCCTCTTCGCTTGCCTCACGATTCTCGTAGACATGGCCACGGAAAATAAGGTCCTTGCCTGCAAGAGGGTGGTTGAGGTCGATAGTAACCTTATCGTCATCTATATCCAAGACCGTACCTAAGAAGCGTTGACCTTCTTCGTTCTGCAAAGGAACGACGGCTCCTTTATAGATGTTCTCGGCATCGAAGACTCCATTAGGTGAGAAGGTTTCTTTGTTAAAGTCTATGACACTGCTGGCATCATGCTCTCCGTAGGCTTGTTCCTTTGCAAGTGTGAACTCAAAATCAGCATCTTCCTCAAACTTAACAATCTCCTGCTCAAAAGCTGGTAAGGACAAGTCGCACCCGTATAAAGCTCCATAGGCTTCATGTCATCTGTTTCTTCGAAGAGTTTCTCCTCACCATTTACATTGCAATATAGTTTGTAGCTGACTACTACAAAACGATGTTTGTTATTCTCCATTACTGTTATTTTATTCCTTATTAAATATGTATATCTGCAAAGGTAATGATTTCAAATGGAATAAAACCTGCTTAGATACTGTTTTTTCCTTTTCGTTGTGCTATTCTGTATGGTTTGTTAGGAAGAGGAGGGTAGAATTATCTTTTTTGTTACTGATATAAATCAAACGTATTGACGTGCGTCAAAAATATAAATAAAAACAAACTTTAAGTAACGAATAGTTATATTTTATACGAGTAATCTTGTAACTTTGCACTCGTAATAAGGACATTAATTACAGAATATAAGATAATAATAAGTCTTTTAGAAAGGCTTTAATTAAGAAAGAAAGGATAATTAATATGAAGAAGATTGTATTGACAGTAGCAGCGGTAATGAGTATGACTTTGGCTTTCGCAGCAGGTGAGAACGATAACAACAACACAACTACAAACACAAATGCATATAAGTTCAATGTTAGTACATACGCTTTGAGTCGTGCTTTGAACCTTGACTTCGACCAGGTAGACGTTGTTGAGGACATCAACCGCACATTTGCTACAGAGATGATGAATGCGTCTGTCGCTGAGGGTTCTGAGCGTGAGTCTAAGGTTCAGAATGCTATCAAGAAGGATCTTTCTTATATGCGTTATATTTTGAACGACCGTCAGTATCGTGAGTACGTTAAGCTCCTCAATGTGACACTGAACAATCGTGGTCTTAACAAGTAAATTGTTTCCCTCTCTCCTAAAAGGGAAGGATTCAGATAAGACAATAATGAAGGCTATGAATCAGCATGCTGGTTCATAGCCTTTTTTCGTTAGTTTTCTTTATTACTTATGAGTATGTAATACTCACGCCTATTGGCTTATATCGAGTATAATTGTTTAGTATAAGACTCTCTAAAAATAGCTTTAATCGCTATTCTCAATCGCTAACACCACACGTCCTGAGCTTTTGTACTATGCTATTAAATGGTTAAAGAAGGCTTTTCTTACCATTGAATAACACTTCATTATCCGTTAAAGACAAACGAATATGGGGAGAGCTTTATAAGATACCGAGAACTTAATGATAACTCAAACAGCTATTCTAATGATTCTTCTTATAGCTTTGTACAGCCCAACAACCCATGACAAGACCGATGCCAAGGAGTGCGAGAACCTGATGTAAGATACTCTTTAAGTTTCCACCACGAATGAATACAGTGCGAATCGCATCTATGAAGTAGCTTACTGGGTTGGCGTATGTAGTGAGATAAGCTGCAGCTGGCATTGACCGAGTAGGAGTAAAGAGCCCAGAGAGCAAGAGGAGTATCACAACAAAGAACCACATGACAAGTATGGCTTGCTGCATTGTGTCCGAGTAGTTGGATATTATCAAGCCGAAGGACGAGAAGAAGAGGGCTAATAACATCGCTAAGAGATAGATAAGGGCCACATTACCCACAGGAGTAATGTCGTATAAAGCCCATGACAACAGTAGGCAAACAGTGATAACGAAGAAGGCTATCAACCAATAAGGAATTAACTTTGCAAGTATAAACGTCCATTTATTTACTGGTGTCACATTGATCTGTTCGATTGTACCAGCCTCCTTCTCCCCGACAATATTCAATGTTGGCAGAAAGCCTGTTATCATCATCATTATTATCGCAAATAGTGCGGGAATCATATAACGCTTGTAATTCAGCTGTCTATTGAAGAGATAGAACGTAGAAACGTTCGTTTGCAATGCCTGCAAAGTAGGGACAGCATTGGTCGTCACCATCTGTGAGAGGTAAACAGACCCTATCGATCCCTTCGTTCCATTGACGGCATTGGCAGCAATGAGCACTTGTGGCTTGTTGCCCAAGGTCAGGTCACGACTATAATGTTGTGGTATCACCACAACAATGTCAGCCTCAGAATGTTCGATGTCATTGAGTGCTGCAGTATAGGAAGGCTGTTGTCCGTGAAAAGAGAAGTAGTTATTGGCTGCAATCTCATGTACCAACTGTTGCGAAAGAGTAGACCTATCATTGTCTACTACATCCACAACAACATTCTTCACCTCCATATTCATGACCCAAGGCATGATACACATAATCATGATGGGGAACATAACAATGAGGCGGGGGAGGAACGGGTTGCGTCGAATCTGTGTAAACTCCTTTCGTAGAAGATATTTCAGTGTCATAATGAAGTTACTCTAATCGTTTGTTAAACATGTCGAGTGATAGTCCGAGTAGGCCGATAAGCATACAAATTAAGACTATCATCTCGTGCATCACTTGTCTTACTCCCACCCCCATAATCATCAGTTTGCGCATAGCACTGGTATAGTAACGTGTCGGAATGATAGCCGAAACGTATTGCAACACCTTTGGCATTGACTCAATAGGGAAGAACATACCAGAGAGCATCACGATAGGCATGAGTAGTACCATTGCTGATAACAACAAAGCAACTAACTGTGTTTTGGCAATGCTAGATACAAGTAAGCCTAATGAAAGGGCTAAGAGGATATAGATAGTAGAGATAACGAATATCCAGAACACCGACCCCTGCAAGGGAACACCGAGTAGGCTGTTTGCCATAAGTAGGATGACAATTAGGATGATGAAGGCAAGCACCAAGTAAGGAATGGCCTTTGCGATGATGATAAGTATTGGTCGAACGGGCGATACCAGCAGCACCTCCATTGTTCCCCGCTCTTTTTCGCGAACAATAGAGATAGAAGTCATCATGGCACACACCAACATCAACAGTGTTCCCATGATAGCAGGAACGAAATTGTAAGCCGACTTCATTTGCGGGTTATACAGTAGTTTCGTGTTTACTAAGCCGTTATTCGGATTCGTAATGACGGCATTGGCGTATTGAGTCCATTGTTGCGCCATATTCGGGTCGGCACCATCAACAATAAATTGTAGGCCTGAATGTCCGCTGGCATAGTCCTTTCCAAAGACGATAGCCAAGTCGGCCTTTTGGTCTCGGATAGCTTGTTCAGCCTCTGCGGGAGTAGCAACAACCTGCGTTATCGTGAAATACTCCGATGCAGATAAGCGGTCGACAGCCTGCTGAGTGACGTAATCAGTATTACTCATCACTATCACCGTCCGTACATTCCGCACGTCATTCCTAACGGCATAACCAAAGAGAAGCATCATGATGATAGGCATTCCAAAGAGAATCAGCATTGTTCGTTTGTCTCGAACAATGTGTTTAGCTTCCTTGATAATGAATGATATAAATTGTTTCATTGCTTGTTGGTTTCCTTTTTGCATGTTGTCATGCTCTTCTAAGCGATTTTCTCAAAAGCTCCTAAGCTTTCCACGAAAAGCTCTTAAGCTTTTTCTCAAAAGCTCCTAAGCTTTCCCAAAATTATTCGCAAACTTTTTGTGGATTGTTCGCGAACATTTTCTAAATTCTTCGCGAGTCTTTTGTAGCATCTTATGTGACTTAGTCTGAACTTCTCTTCGCCTGTCGAGCTAAGTAGGTAAAGACCTGGTCAATATCGGGTTTATTGAACTTCTGTTTCAATTCCGTGGGTGTTCCGAGGGCTTTAATCTTCCCATCAACCATGATGGAGATGCGATCGCAATATTCAGCTTCGTCCATATAGTGAGTCGTAACGAAGACAGTTATACCTCTCTGGGCGGCATCATAGATTAATTCCCAGAACTGTCTACGTGTAGCAGGGTCAACTCCTCCTGTCGGTTCGTCGAGGAAGACGATACCAGGAGAGTGGAAGATACTAACCGAGAAGGCCAACTTCTGTTTCCAACCTAAGGGCAGGCTTGACACTAAGGTGTCACGATGTTCCGAGAAATTCAGGCGTTGAAGAAGAGTGTCTGTCTTGTGTTTAATCTCTTTATCGTCCATGCCGTAGATACCAGCAAACAGACGGATATTCTCTGCCACAGTAAGGTCTTCATAGAGAGAGAACTTCTGACTCATATAGCCAATGTGCTTCTTTATCTGCTCATAGTCTGTCCGGATGTCGTATCCCACAACCCTTCCTGTCCCACTTGTGGGCTGGTTGAGTCCTGTGAGCATGTGCATAGCTGTAGTCTTACCAGCTCCGTTGGCTCCAAGAAAACCGAAGATTTCACCCTTTCTCACCGTGAAGGAGATATCGTCAACAGCGTGGAAAGTGCCGAAAGCCTTTACCAGATGTTCCACTTCAATAACGTTTTCTGTTGTGCTTCCCACCTTGTTATTATCATGCTTATCAGCATGTTCAAGGTTTGGAGGACTAAATATGTCGCTAAATTCATGGAGTATCTTCTCTGGCGAACCAATACCTCTTATCTTGCCTTCCGATAGGAAAGCCACCCGTTCACAGCGTCTCACCTCATCAAGATAAGGTGTGGAGGCAACGATGGTTATCTCTCGCTCTTTTAGTAGGGAGAGTATGTCCCATAACTCCTTACGGCTAACAGGGTCGACACCTGTTGTCGGCTCGTCCAAGAAGAGAACACTCGGCTTATGAACGAGAGCACAGCAGAGGGCTAACTTCTGCTTCATACCACCCGATAATGCCCCAGCCTTGCGGTCTTTGAAGGGCTCTATCTGCGAATAGATAGCCTTGATAGCATCGTAGTTATCCTCAACTGTGGTACCAAAGAGCGTTGCAAAGAAATGGAGGTTCTCCTCTACTGTTAAGTCTTGATAGAGTGAGAACTTCCCAGGCATATATCCAACCCGCTTTCTTACCTCCTTCATTTCTTGTATGACATCGTACCCCTCAACCCTCACGGAGCCTTCGTTAGGAAGGAGCAAAGAACAGAGAATGCGATAGAGTGACGTCTTTCCCGCACCATCTGGGCCGATAACACCGAAGAGCTCACCTTTCCTTACAGAAAAGCTGACGTCTTGTAATGCCTGTACTTTGCCGTATCGCTTAGATACTTGGTTTACTTCTATTGCGTTCATCAGCATTGTTAAAATTTCACCTCACCATACATACCTATCTTCACATAGCCATCGTTCGTGAATTGTATCTTAATGGCATACACCAAGTCGGCCCTTTCGTCGTCTGTAACAATGGTCTTTGGCGTAAATTCTGAACGGCTTGATATCCAGGTGACCACGCCATTATAGGTTTTCTTCTGACCTTTCCCATAGTCGGCCATGACCTTTACCTTCTGTCCTATCTTCACACGTTTCAATTGCTCGGAGGTAACGTATGCACGGAGAAACATCCTCTTGGTGTCGGCAATCTTGAAGAGTGGCTTACCAACAGGGACATACTCTCCAGCCTCAACATACTTCTCCAAGACCGTTCCTGTAATCGGACTCCGTACGAAGGTATGGGCTATTTGGTCGTCGAGTTGGGCTTGTTGCGTACGTACTCCTGCCTGTTGAGCATTGATACCAGCCTGTTGTGCGTCTATACCCTCCATCTGTGCCGTAATCCCTTTGTTCTGTTCGGCTAAAGAAGTGTTCTGACTGCTTATCTGTTCTTCTGTGGCAGCAAGTTGTTTCAGCAATACCTGTATCTGATAGTCTATGTCATCAACTTGCTTCCGAGCGACGGCTCCGTCCTGCAAAAGCTCTGCAAAGCGTTGACGCTCCCGTTGCTGGTTTGCAATCTGCTGTCGGATGGCTGCTACTGCTTCTTCAAATCGAGTTGTTTGCTGCTTGTTGCCTGCTGATTAGCAGCCAACTGGCGTTTGTTAGCGGCTAATTGTCCGTGCGTGGCAGCGAGCTGTTCATTGCTACTCGTCAGTTGTTCACGTTTCAAAGTGAGTTGTCGAGCATCAATCCGCCCCACTGTCAAACCTCCATTCAACACCTGTCCTTCGCTCACATTGAAGTTCTCAAGCTGTCCTGTCGACTCTGCCGACACTGTCACCTCAGTAGCCTCAAATGTCCCCGTAGCGTCATAGTCTTTCTTGTCTTTCGCACATGATGCCATCATCAAAGCACCGAGGCTTATTAAAAGAAGCTTTTTCATATCTTTAGTTGTTTTATTCGTTGTTGGTGAACTTTAGGTTATACATCTCTTTGAGCATGTCAATTTCGTGTATAGCTTGCTGCGCCTTGGCTGCATTCTCATTGTTAATCTCTCTCAACAAACTATTTACATCAATAATGCCATGAGCCAGTTTCGATTCAGCAGCCTTACGGATATGGGTGCGCAGGTCGATGATTTCGTCGTCGTTCTGCATCATTTTGCGGTACCTATTGATATTCTCTTTCTGTTGTATCTCGTCTATACTGTTGTTAAACAAGAATACTTCTCGTGCATTCTCTATTTGTTCTCGTTGTAGTCTCAGTCTTGCTTTATCATTCCTATGAGTATAGAGTGCACCGATGTTCCACGATAGTTTTATGCCCACTAAGCCATTCAGACTCCATTTATGTTGCATCATATCCTCAAACATATTGAGTCCTGGATAACCATAATAGCCTTGTGCAAAGAGCCCTAAATGTGGCTTTAATCGTGCGTCTAAGGCTTTTTCTTGTACTTCAGAAAGGCGTAATTGATTATCAAAGAGCCTCATCTCTGGTCGAGTATTCGCTGATACAGTTGCGTCAAGGGCTTGAGGTTTCTGCAGATGAGTGATTTCAATACCACAGAAGACGCTTAATATCCTACTTAACATCAGTTTCTGTGCATTCAGACTCTCGTTTGCTTGCTCTGCGCTAAGCCGTTCGGCCCTCACGTTCTCATAGTCGCTTGTTGCTGCCGTACCACCTTTCACCATGGCAGAGAGTTTCTGCTCGCTCGATTGTAGCAGTACCTTGACGTCATCATTGAGCTTGATTTGTTCGTTAAGGAGCAAGAGTGAGAAATATAACTCATTGACCCTTCTTCGCACTTGGTACAGGTTAACCTCGTTCTCAGCCTCCTGTACCTTTCCTTCCTGGCTGGCTATCTTACGCTGACCACTGATAACACCACCGTCATAGATAGGTTGCTGTACATCAATAGATAGCTTATATTGGTCTTTCCTAAGACCTTTCATTTTCAGTCCTACCTGCTGGAACATACTTTGCAGATGGTCAGGCCATTCAGCAACAGCGCTCTGATAAGTAGCTTGGGCAGCTGCAGTCACCTGTGGCAACCACCCTTTCTGAATGTTCTTAACCGTTAAGTCGGTTGTCTTTGCTATCAAGTCATAACGCTTGATAATGGGATAGTGCCTCTCTGCAGCACGCTGACACTCGTCCAAAGTCTGTGCTTGTGCAACTGATGCCGAAGCTATCAGGGAGAGGATTAATACCTTTATTCTCATATACTTTCCTGTCATTTATGGTCTAATTACTTTCATTTGACAAAGATAAGTTTATTCTGAGACAGAGTGGTAATGCTTTGCACCGAATAAATTGTCATATTGTACGATTTCTATATAATATCACCTCGTATTCACAAAGATAATGTTAAATTTGCAATCTAATCATACAATAAGGCAATTATGGCGGAAGTAAAGAACATCAATGCGCTCTCTATGGAGAGTATTGACCTTGATGAAGTCTATCAGCAACCCGAACAAGGAAAGATATTGATGAACGATGACATCGTATTTGTTATGGGTGGACATCTTCAAAACACTCGTTTTCTCTTGGAGGGAAAGATTTATCAGATGGTTGAACCTCGATTGATACTGGCGTTGAAAGGTCATGCTGATATTTGTGTTAACCTTCAAGACTGCCATGTAGAGAAAGGTTCTGTCATGCTCTTGCCGACAGATACGATTGTAGAAGTTAAAGAAATATCAGAAGATGCACGTGTTGTTGCAATAGTGTTCGGGGACGGCATGGACATTATGGACGAGATTGTTGTCAGTACCTCACCAAGTGAATTTGCCCGTTTGATGCGTATCGTGTATCTTGCATGGGACTTTCTACAGATTAAACCCTATAGAACTAAGACCATACAGAGTCTTTTGCAATCAGTGGTTACGGATATTCAATACATAAACGACCTTGAAGAGGGGAATACAAAACGTGGTTCGACATCACGTTCGCACGACCTTTTCTTGCAGTTTAAGCGCCTCGTGCATCGTCACTGTACGCATGAACGCTCTATTCCCTTTTATGCTGAACAATTGCATGTGACGCCTCATCACCTGTCGGCTATTATCAAGAAGGCAAGTGGTAAGAGTGTTATGCACTGGGTGAATCGTGCTACTATCCAAGAGGCAAAGTACTTTTAAAGACAAATAACGCTATGGGATATGAGATAGCAGACCGTTTGAACTTCCCCAACGCTTCTGCTTTCTCCAAATACTTCAAGCGAGAGACTGGAATGACACCACGAGAGTATCAGGAGAAAATGACTTTATGATGGTTACTCTCTGTTTTTATTAGTAGTGGCCCTTATAATTTTTATGTTAGCATCGCATGGTATCTCATTCTATTGACCATGTTAGGAGCCCTTTCTTCCTATCTTCTCTGGTAGTGATGAGGGTCAGCTTATGTTGTGTTAAAGCTCCGAATGGGTTGTACCAATGCTTCGTTCGCCTTAGACAATAATTCACCTAACAAGTAGGGAAGCATAGACGAAGATAGAGCAGACGGTGTTGTCTTAGCTCCATTCACGCCCATTATGTTTTTACTCCTTTCCCTCTTGTCAATATTTTTCGCTCCCCTCGATTCCAATACATGCTTTTCAAGGGGCAAGAAGAGGCCTAACTACATTCAAGAACATGCCCTTCTTGCGTGTTGAACATGCCCTTCTTGGGGCAAGAAGGGCGTCTTCTTTGAGACTGTTTGTAATCGGCTGATTCGTTGTAGGTTATAGACTTGTTTGTAGAATACTTTTTGCTCCTTTTTTGAGAGCAATTAGCTTGAAGGTATGTAATGAATTTTTACGGTTCTGATAATACCATTCAAGTGTGGAATGAAGTGTTAGAAGCATAAGTCATGACATAGGATGAAGAGATAGTTATGGGGTTGGTTATGTCTTTCTAAATAGCTTTGCATACTCCATTTATTTTTTGTTCCTTTGCAGAAACATATTAAATTAAGTAATTAAAACGCTATACCAGGCAATGAGATATTATCTATTTTCTATTCTGCTCTTCCTCGCTATCAGCCTAAACGCACAGCGACCACGTTATGACAAGATGTCGCCTTTCGTACGTGAGGCTATGGTGTCTTCGCTTACAGCAAAGCAACTCACTCGCTCATATTCAGAAGATAGAATGCTAACAGCCTTTGTGCGCATTGATGGAAATGCTGCCGAACTACTACATAAATATGGAAGTAAAGAACTTGCACGGGTAGGGAATGTTAGTATTGCAGCCATTCCACTTAGTCAGTTAGGTGCTTTGTCTTGTCATCGGCAAGTGAGTAAGATTGAAACTGGTAGGCGTTGTAGCATACAGATGGATACGACGCGACTGGTTGTCAATGCTGAGCCTGTCTATAGAGGGACGGGATTAACACAGTCATATACTGGGCGTGGGGTCGTTGTAGGCGTCCAAGATATTGGGTTCGACCTAACACATCCTAACTTCTATACGGCTGATATGAGTCGATATCGCATTAAAGCCTTATGGGATCAACTGTCACGAGACACAATAGGGTCTAATCTCTTTGTTGGACGCGATTATGTTGGTGAGGAAAGTTTACTGCGATTAGGATGCCCTTTGGATGGAACTTCACAAACACATGGTACGCATACTGCTGGTATTGCAGCGGGTAGTGGGGCTGAAGGGGATGGTGTGCTATCACCTTATAGAGGGATTGCTTATGAGGCCGACCTCATCTTTGTTGACAATGCAGCAGACAATTACAGATTGATAGAAGCAAAAGATTACTATAAGTACACCTATGCTACGGATGCACTTGGTTTTAAGTATATCTTTGATTATGCAACCCAACATCATCAGCCATGTGTCATCAATTTTAGTGAGGGAAGTCCGCAAGACTTTCGAGGAGACGACCAATTATACTACGAGTTGCTTGCTGGATTAACAGGACCTGGACGTATCATCGTTTCTTCAGCAGGGAATGATGGGGCGAAGACCACCTATATTCATAAAGGTATTGGCAAGGAACGTGCTGGAACATTTGTACGTGGTAATCCAAAGAGCTTTAGCTGTACGGCAAAGTCTCGTCAACCTTTCATGTTCCGTGTGTCTATATATAATAAGGTGGCATCTCCTAAAACGGTTGATTTGAGTACGGTGCGAGTGTGTTCTTCTAAGGACTCACTTCTCACAGACTCTGTTCTCGTGGATGGAAAGATGTATAAATGGAGCGTTCTCGCCTTCCCTAATAGTTATAATCGCCAAGAAACAGCTTACGATTTACGGCTTAGTTGTAAGCAAGGGTTGGGAGATAATCCAAGAGTCTCGCTTCAAATCGTGGGTAGAGATGCTGATGTTGAGCTTTATCGTACGTCTGGTGAGATGTTTACCGATGTCCTTGACCCTACTCTAAACGCTGGGGACTGTAGTAGAACTGTCTTCTCTCCATCCTCTTCGCCCGATATCATCTCTGTTGGAGCCACTGGATATCGTACTCGGTTCATAAACTATCTAAATGAAGAGAAGGTCTATAACAATGGTACGAACGGTGTTCGCACACCATTCTCGGCCATGGGTCCTACATTCGATGGGAGAATTAAGCCAGATGTAATGGCTCCTGGACAAAACATCATATCGTCGTATAGCTCCTTCTATATCAGTAATACGCATAAAGAGGATGGGTCTGTAAAGAATGACTTAAAGAGTGATATTCGTCGTTTCGAGTATAATGGACATACCTATTCGTGGAATGCTAATGCTGGAACATCAATGTCAGCGCCTGTTGTGACAGGTGCTATCGCTCTTTGGTTACAAGCTGATCCTACATTGACAACCGCCGATTGCATGGATATCTTTGCCAAGACGTGTACGCATTATGACTCATCACTTAGCTATCCGAATAATCTTTATGGATATGGACAGATTGATGTTATGGCTGGACTACAGGAGGTATTACGTAGAAAGGCTTTGGGTATTAATGCTATTGAGCGTAAGGTAGAACCATCAGATAATCGTATATTCCTCTTAGATGGTCGCTATGTGGGTACAGATGAAAGTAATCTACCTAAAGGAATATACATAAGAAATGGAAAGAAGTTAATGAAATGTAATTAAAGACTCCCTAAAAGTAGGTATTTTGCACAAACCATCATTTTTAGGTATTGCACGTAATATAATTTCATTGTATCTTTGCAAACGTAAAGAAAATAATGAATTAAATTAGTAAAAAGAAATATGAAGAAGACAATTGTTGTTTACGGTTCATCAACCGGTACATGTGAAAGCATTGCAAATACCATTGCTGAGAAACTTGGAGTTGAAGCTATTAACGTATCAGATTTCAATGCTGATGTAGTAGCAGAGAATGATAACCTTATCCTTGGATCGTCTACTTGGGGCGCAGGTGAGCTGCAGGATGATTGGTATGATGGTATTAACGTACTGAAGAATGCTGATCTCTCTGGTAAGACTGTTGCTATCTTTGGTTGTGGTGATAGCGAAAGCTACTCAGATACATTCTGTAGTGCAATGAAGGAGATATATGATGCAGCTGAAGGTGCTAACATTCTTCCAGGTGTTTCAACAGACGATTATACCTTTGATGATAGTGAGGCTGTTGTTGATGGTAAGTTCGTTGGCCTTGCATTGGATGACGTAAACGAAGATGATAAGACTGAAGGTCGTATTGATGCTTGGTTAGAAGCTATTAAGCCAGCATTGTAAAGGCCTTATAACTTACAATATAATTATTCATACAAAGGGATAACTATGATGACAGATATGATGTCCGCCGATATGAAGGTGCTGATGAATCACATCTACGAGTACAAGAAAGGTGTTCGACAGATGGTCTTATATACTTGTAATAAGAAGTATGAGTCATTCGCCACGCTCCGTCTTGAGCATCAGAATATCCCATATATCATACAGCCGGTGGGTCGTGACCGTATGAATCTATTCTTCGGTCGACAGGAGTGTCTTGATGCCATCCGGCTGATGATAACCAAACCTCTTAACCAACTAACGCCCGAAGAGGACTTTATCCTTGGTGCAATGTTGGGTTATGACATTCGCGTACAGTGCGAGCGGTACTGTGAACGCAAGTGTCGCACCTGTAAATGTGCGACATAAGCCAGAATTATTAAATGATAATCTTGTTCGCGAAATAAATTATTTCATAATGTTTTTGTATTATAAATAGGCTTGTCGTGAGACAGGCCTTTTTATCTTTAAATGCTTAAGTATAGTTGTTTGAGATATCTTTTACGATAGTGTGCATATATGATATAAGTCGTTACCATTGTTTTATGCGTACTGTAAGTATGGTGATAGGGCTGGACAAACTGCTTATAAGCGTATTTATCTTCCAAATGATAGCACATTTAATATTTAATGTGTGCTGTATCTTGTTGAAGAGAAGAAGGTTATGAGTGTAAAAGCTATGACAGCTATGACAGGAATAATAGTTTTATCTAAAAGCAGAGTTGATAATGTTTAGCTTATAGAGGGTGGTAGAAGATTCTAAAAGGAAGGTTGATGGATGATATTTACAGTATTTGGTTAGTATATAATTTACTGGAGGTTCTCTTTTATACGGGTAATCTTATTTTGACGTTGGAGGGTTAATTCTCAATATAACGAAGTAAGAAATACACATTCTTAGTGGTGTAAGTATCATTTACTAACAAATGGGTATAACGTTCCTTATCCACATCTTTTAGAGTGTAAGTCACCAACATTCATTGTGATTACAGGTTTTACTGCAAATAATAGGTATTGGGTATAACCTTCACTATCCACTTCTCGGAGGGCGTATATCATTAGCACTCATGGTGAAAGCTGTTAGCACCACGAGTGACGAGTATTAACACATTGGTTGAGGATGAAGAGTAGGAGGATATTAGTCCCTTCTAAATATATCTCTGGTGTACACTTTCTCCTTCACATCATCAAGGCATTTATCATAGCGGTTGGCAATGATAGCATGACAGCGGCGTTTGAAATCAGAAAGATTATTGACAACAAGACTACCAAAGAAGGTTGCACCGTCTTCAAGTGTAGGCTCATAGATAATAACTTGTGCTCCTTTAGCCTTAATGCGCTTCATAACTCCTTGGATAGAACTTTGGCGGAAGTTGTCACTATTCGACTTCATTGTCAGTCGATAAACACCAATGATACATTCTTTCTCTTCGTCGGGATTGTAGTCACCACGGTCGTAGTAATCATAGTAACCAGCCGTGTGTAACACCTGATCGGCTATAAAGTCCTTACGAGTACGGTTACTCTCGACAATAGCTTGGATAAGATTCTCTGGGACATCAGCATAGTTGGCAAGCAACTGTTTGGTGTCCTTTGGCAAGCAATAGCCTCCGTAACCAAAAGAAGGATTATTATAGAAAGATCCAATACGTGGGTCAAGACAAACACCCTGTATGATATTAGATGTATCGAGCCCTTTCACCTCAGCGTAAGTATCCAATTCATTGAAATAGCTAACACGCAGGGCGAGGTAAGTATTAGCAAATAGCTTTACAGCCTCAGCCTCGGTCAATCCCATGAAAAGGGTTGGGATATTCTCTTCTATAGCCCCTTCTTGTAATAACTGGGCAAATACATGGGCCGCACAGTCCAATCGTTCATCACCTTCGGGGCGACCTATGATGATACGACTTGGATAAAGATTATCGTAGAGCGCCTTACTCTCACGCAGGAACTCGGGTGCAAAGAGAATATTATCGCACTTATATTTAGCTCTGATATTCTCTGTATATCCAACAGGGATAGTCGACTTAATCACCATAATAGCCTTAGGATTCACCTTCATTACGATTTCGATGACCTCTTCAACATGTCGTGTATCAAAGTAGTTCTTTACTGGGTCGTAATTAGTTGGTGTGGCAATGACTACAAAGTCAGCATCTTTATAAGCCATCTCTGCATCCATCGTGGCGGTGAGGTTTAAGTCCTTCTCGCTCAAATACTGTTCTATATAATCGTCTTGAATAGGCGAACGCTTATTATTAATCAGTTCCACCTTTCTTTAACTACGTCAACAGCCATTACAGGGTGGTGTTGACTCAGCAATGTAGCTATACTGAGACCCACATAACCAGTTCCAGCCACAGCTATCTTTACGTCTTTAATATCCTTATCCATTGTTTTGTTCAGCTTGTTTGCAAAGATACGTATTTCTATTTGAATACTACAAAGGATAAGGACAAAATCCTTACTAAATCCCTTCTTGCCTTTGTTTTATTTGCCTCTCAGCTTTTTAGTGTTCTTTTGTTATTGTCTATATGAAAGATAGAGAGGTGTAAGTGATAGATAGAAATGACTTACGTTCAGTGTAAATCATACTGCAACAGGTAAAAGACGATGATTATAAAAATCCCAGACAACCATTTTGTTGCCTGGGATTTTATGTTAGTACTAATCTTATTTACAGTTTGGATAGATGTTTTGTTTTATCCGCAGTGGAAGTACTGGCGAACAAGTTTCTCCATCATCATCTCCTTGCCCTCTATTTCTTGACGTAGTGTACGGTCATTGTATGAGCGAAGCTGTTTGATGATACCATCAATCATGGCAGGAGAGAATACATCATACTCTTCATAAACCTTGCGTTGACGTTCCAAGCAATCCGCTGATGCAGCACAGCTATCAGGCAGTTGAGCCAGTGTAGCATAGCGTTCAGCATTCTTTGGATCGTGGATGTCACCGTCAGCAAAGGTTCTCTCTGCCTCAGCCTCAGCGTTAGCCATCTCGAAGCCATGACGACAAGCAACGCAAAGACCAGCTAAGAGCTGATAGATATCAGCCGAAGCGTCAGGTGAACGCATCTCGACAGTCTGTTTGATAGAGTAGTCGCGTGCAGTGAGTGGTTCTACGTTGTTAGCCTTGTGGCACATATCTTCGCCAGAAGTCCAGCCTAATGGTACACGAACAAGCACAGAACGGTTGCTCATACCCCAGCATACATTTGTTGGAGCCTCCTGATGTGGAACAAGACGGAAGTAAGATGTTGGGTTCTTATTACCAAAGGCTGTGATACTTTCTGCCAAATCCATCATACCAGCAATAGCCTTACGAGCGTCCAGTGACAACTTACCATTGTCTAACATCATATTCTTTCCGTCCTTCATTATGCGCATGTGGATGTGCATACCAGACCCGGCTTTGCCCACAGTAATCTTAGGAGCGAAAGTAATATCAAGTCCTTCCTCATAACCTAAGCTGCGAATAACCCATTTAGCAATGAGTAATTGCTCCGCACACTCGTTTGCAGGGACTGGTAAGAACTCAATTTCGTTCTGTTCATAGCAGCGTCCATTCTCCACGAAGTTGCCCACTCAGAGTGTCCATACTTAATTTTTCCGCCACACTCGGCAATTAGTTGCATAGAGCGCATGCGGAAATCGTTACCCTTAGAGAAAGGTGTACTCTCGTGATAACCATGTTGGTCGTCAGCAGGGAACACTCCCTCATCCTCTCGGATAACATAATACTCTAACTCACCCATAGCCTGAAACTCCATGCCTGTCACTTTCTTAAAGGCATCCATAGCCTTTCGGAGCGTGTACTCAGGTGATGAAGCTAACGGATTGCCGTCACGATCGAAGAATGAACAGAGCATGCAAAGCGTTGGAATCTCTGAGAAAGGATCGATGAAAGCCGTAGAGAAACGAGGCATTACATAGAGGTCACTACTTCCTGCAGCAATGAAGCTGAAGAGTGAAGAGCCGTCAACGCGCTCGCCACTTGTAAGGATTGTCTCCAAGTAGTCGGGGGTGTGGAGCATGAAATTCAATGTTTTCAATCGTCCATCACCAGCAGGATACATAAAGTTTACCATCTTGATGTTCAAGTCTTCGACAACTTGTTTGATGTCATCTTTCGTAAACTCATGTGCATTCTTCCCAAGGTGTGCTTCCAGCCTATTAGCTGAACGCGTAAAAAGGTTATTCTCCATTGTCATAGGTTTTATAAAGTTAGTATTCGATTCTGCTGACAAAAATACATATTAATTTCTTTATTCGCAATTATTTTACATACTATTTTTCTTCACTTTATTATTGGTACTTATCTTGTCCTTTTTCTTTTTGCGCCTTTTTCCTATCTATGAGAACCTTGATGTTAGGTTTTCTTTGTACTTTTGTATCGTTGGAGTAATAAAAGGAGTTATCTTATGACAAAAAAGAAAACAATAAATCTGTCGAATGATCGTACTGTTAAGAAGGCATCTATAGCTGATTTGTCGGTTGTAATGGACTTTATTGAACAAGGGAAAGCAAAGATGATAAAAGCTGGCAATCCTAATCAATGGTCAGCAAACTATCCTGCTGTAGAGACCATAGAGCGTGACATTGTGCAAGGCGATTGTTATCTGCTTTATGAAAGAGGCAAGGCCATTGCAACATTTGTGTTCAAAGCGGGGCCAGAGCCTAATTATCAGCGTATTGATGATGGTAGTTGGCTCGACGATCAACCTTATTATGTTATCCATCGTGTGGCATCTGCAGAAGGTGTACATGGTGTGATGGCAGATGTCATCAGCTATTGTTCGTCGTTTACCTCCTCCATTCGTATTGACACACATGCAGACAATCGTCCTATGCAAGCCTCCTTGGCTCGGTTAGGTTTTGTTTATTGTGGTGTTATCTACGTGGAGAATGGGGATAGTAGACGAGCTTTTCAACGTATATTTTAGCTATCTATCACCGTATTACTTTGTTTCCTCTTTCAGAGTAAGTGGTTGTTTACGCTTTAGAAGTCTAAGTTCTCCTTCCCAATAATAAGTATCATAATTGGTAGTTAAGTTCTCCTTCTGAATTATTTTCATGAAAAGAAGAATTTATTTACACGAACGGAAATATTTATTTTCATGAAGAAAAATATTTTTTTTCATGAAAATAAATCAAAGAGAAAGTTGTTTGCTTCAATGGTGAAGACGTAGAACAAGTGGCAAATGGTCGCTAAATCCATTGTTAAAACGCATTCCATTATAGTTACGGCGGGGCTTTACTCCACCGTATTTCGTATCTTCTTCTAACAAGAAGGGTGCATCATTGATACGACAACCAGCCACCCACGACCGTAGGTTATCACTAATGAGCATCTGGTCGAGGCTACCCCACTCTCCATGATAACGATAGGTTCCTTTCGCACCATTACATCCCTGCACTCCTGCCGACACATTAAACAACCCATGTTCGTATGCGAGTAAAAGTGAAGGACTGTCAGCATAATCATTGAAGTCACCCATCACCAATAGTTTCGGTTCAATATAAGTACGACGAAGAGAGTCTATCGCATTGCATAACCGCTCCATCACGTGTTTTCTAAAAGGTCGGGAATAAAGTTCGCCACCCATTCTACTCGGTGCATGAAGTAGGAAGATGTGTAGCGTATCACCATTTTCTATTTCGCCTTCTACATGCAGGATATCACGAGTCGGACGCATATTCTTCATTGGTTTGACGCGTAACGTATCCGCTTTAATCAAGCGGAAGGAGAAAGGCGAGTACAATAAAGCCACGTCAATACCACGAGCATCATTAGAGGAAGTCATCACATACTCATAACGAGCCTTACGTAATAATGAACGACGAGTAAGATCAAAGAGCACACTATCGTTCTCCACCTCACATAAACCCACTATATCGGGTAGCGACCAACCGCTGCTATCTTCCCCACAAGCAATGATTGCTTGTCCTATCCTATTCAGTTTCTGCCAGTATTTAGTACGTGTCCAATGCCGGGGAGAGTCTGGCAAGAACTCATGGTCATCTTTTAAGGAATCATGCCGGGTATCAAACAGGTTCTCGGTATTGAACTCAACAATCGTTAAACGTGTTTGAGCTACTGACAGAAGCGTACTCAACAGAAGAAAGAAGGTTAACAATATGCGCATAGTAGTTAGGTTTTAAGGATATAGCAATTATTTCTTTATTTCAATATCTCGTGCCACATGATTGCGAATCTTGGTTAGATAAGCTTTCATACCAACTGCATCTTTATCGTTGATAATCTGTAATAGTTCCTTTAACTCTGTACGAATCTGTGCCACTTGATCATAGGTATATGGATTGAAGAGAATCTCTTGCAGCAGATAATCGTCTTCGTTCAATACTCCCTTAGCTATCCGCATGTGCCGTTTGAAGGTCGTACCTGGTGCATCTTGGTGTTTCATCACAGCCGCAAAGACAAAGGTAGAGACAAAAGGAATACTCAAAGAATAAGCTACTGTCTTATCATGTTCCTCGAAGCTATACTCATATATATTCAAGCCGAGCCTTTGGTAGAGGTCCTTAAAGAAGATTCGGCCCATATAATCGCCTTCACTGATGATGATTGCATTCTCTTCACTTAGCTGATTAAGGTTGGCGAAGGTTGGACCAAACATTGGGTGCGTAGAGACGTATGGGTGGCCACATTGATCATACCACGCTTTCAGGCCCGTCTTCACCGAACTGATATCAGACAAGATACAGTCCTTCGGTAATACGGGTAGCACCTCTTCAAACGCTGATAACGTATATTTCACTGTTACAGCATTGATGACAAGCTCTGGTTGAAAGCCTTTCACTTCCTCCAAAGACGTAAACCTCTGACAGTTATAAGTAAAGCGAAGACAGCGTGCATCCTTCTCGTAAGCAGCCACTTCATGGTCGAAACTGAGCAAGTCGATGAAGAAACTCCCCATCTTTCCTGCTCCCATAATTAGTATTCTCATGTTTGCTTGGGTGTTAGGTGTTAAGTGTTGGGTGGTGATGAATTGTAGTGTTGGGTGATAAATGATAGGTGGTGAGTGATTAATGGTGGGTGTTTACGATCACTATTCATCAACACCTAACACCCATCACCCAACACCCACTACCCTACTTATTCACTATCTCCAGTTGTTGACGTACACTTTCCTCATGTATGAGTTCAAAGACTTGAGCAGCAAAGTTGGCATCCATACCACAAAGACTTGCTTGTGCACCACGCTTCTCAAGGATTTCATTGTATCGACCAGCCTGAAGAATGGTCATGTTGTGCTCCTTCTTAAAGGTTCCTATCTCTCGACAAATACGGAAACGCTTGGCAAGTAGACCCATCAAAGAGTTATCTATCTCGTCTATCTGTGTACGAAGGAAACGCAGCTCTTCGGTGGTTGAGGTATGATCACGCACCACTAAGAGAGAAAGGATATAATCGAGTATATCAGGGGTGACCTGCTGTGCGGCATCACTCCATGCCTTCTCCGGACTACAATGACTCTCAACAATCAGACCATCAAACCCTAAGTCCATCGCCTGTTGGCAAAGGGGCGCAATCAAGTCACGCCGTCCTCCAATATGACTTGGGTCACAGATAATTGGCAGACCAGGTATTCTTCGACGCAACTCAATAGGAATCTGCCACATAGGGGCATTTCTATAGATCTTCTTTTCATAACTTGAGAAACCTCGATGGATAACACCCAGTCGCTTCAAGCCCGCTTGATTAAGACGAAGAAGTGCCCCTATCCACAGCTCAAGGTCTGGGTTTACTGGGTTCTTAACCAATACTGGGATGTCTACTCCTTGTAAGGCATCAGCCAAAGCCTGCACTGCAAAAGGATTAGCAGACGTTCTTGCACCTATCCACAAGATGTCAATACCATACTTCAAGGCAGCCTCAACATGCTCAGGTGTAGCTACTTCGGTAGCAATCAGCATTCCTGTCTCTTCTTTCACTTGCTTCATCCATGGTAAGGCCATCTCACCATTACCCTCAAAACCACCCGGTTTCGTTCGTGGTTTCCATATACCTGCACGGAAGATATGGCACCCCTTGGCTGCAAGATTGCGTGCTGTAGACATCACCTGTTCTTCTGTTTCAGCCGAACAAGGACCAGCAATAACTATAGGGCGTTCCTTATCGCTCGGTAGTCGTAAAGGTTCTAACTCTAACTCCATAATTATCTATCTTTTAGTCTTTACTTTCTTAATTGTTCCCCAAAGGTAATATAAATGATGCATATAACCTTATTTTACCAGTCTAAAGATGCAATACGGGCGTACGCTTCCTTCATCTGCTCGTCTTTTGCACATAGAGAGAGGCGCACATAACGTCGACCATTACTCCCAAAGATGAAGCCAGGCGCTATAAACACATGTGCTTCATGTAACACACGCTCTGTCAGTTGTTCTGCATCAACATACTTCTCGGGTATCTTACTCCATAGAAACATACCGACTTGAGCCTTATCATAGGTGCAACCTAATAGTGACATTATCTCTTCTGCGATAACTCGACGGGAGCGATAAACGGCTATGTTATAGTGCTGATGCCACTCATCTGTATTCGTGTTCATAGCTTCGGCTGCTGCTAACTGAATACCTCTGAAGGTTCCTGAGTCGATATTACTCTTCACTTTCAGTATCCATGAGATGAATGTTGGGTTGGTAACGCACATTCCAACACGCCAGCCTGGCATATTATATGACTTCGAAAGGGAGTTAAATTCAATACAGCAATCCTTTGCGCCAGGTACTTGTAACAGGCTCAACTTCTCCCCTTCATTGAGAATAAACGAATAGGGGTTATCGTTAACGACAACTATACCATGCCGACGAGCAAAGTCTACTAAGCGTTGATAGGTCTCTCGACAAGCATTCCCACCTGTTGGCATATTCGGATAGTTGGTCCACATCAGCCGAACTCGGCTCAGGTCCATTTGCTCTAATGCGTCGAAATCAGGTTGCCAACCCTTGTCTTCCCTCAAGTCATAGGTGACCACCTCTGCTCCCAATAGTCGGGAGAGTGCTGTGTAGGTAGGATAACCTGGATTAGGAACCAACACCTGCTCGCCAGATTTACGAAGGCCAAGGTGACATGTAGGATTCCTTCCTTAGAGCCAATGAGAGGTTGTACCTCTGTAGCGGCATCTATCTCTACATCATACCACCGTTTATAAAAGCCAGCCATAGCCGTACGGAGTTCTGACGTACCTATTGTGGGCTGATAACCATGCTCTGACGATAGGCAGGCTACCTCACAGAGTTTATCAACAGTTTGTTTTGACGGTGGCATATCTGGGCTACCAATGGCCAAGGAGATGATATCCTTTCCTTCAGCGTTCATCTTCGCTACCTCCTTCAGTTTGCGTGAGAAGTAGTATTCTTGCACCTCCTGCACTCTTTTTGCTGGCTGTATCATAGGCAGTTGTTTTGTTGTCTTTTGTTATTGTTCCTCCTACTGAGGCATTGCCTCAGTACACCTGACCCCTAATTCTCCTTATATTCCCCTAAGATTTTGATACTCTTCACCAAAGGAGTGATGGCATCTATTGCCTGACGATAGCGTGTAAAGTTATCGAAGGTCAAGTCAACATAGAAGAGATACTCCCACTCGTGACCGATAACAGGCAATGACTGAATCTTCGTAAGATTGATGTCATAGAAGGAGAGGATGGTTAACACCTTACTTAAAGAGCCTTCTTCATGTGGGAGAGAGAAGACTATACTCGACTTATCCACCTCTGTCAAGGAGCGAAGGAGGTCGGCTTTCTGTGGATGACAAGCCACAAGGAAACGTGTGAAGTTATGTTTATTGTCTTCAATTGAGTCTTCCAAAATCCTCAGCCCATAAAGTCTTGCGGCGTCAGCAGAACATATTGCAGCACAACCATGGCATTGGTTATCTACAATATAAGCTGCTGAACCAGCGGTATCGTCAGCTTCTACTGCCTTTATAGTAGGATGATTACTAAGGAAAGAACGGCATTGCATAAGGGCTACAGGGTGAGAATGTACCTCAACAATGGTTGACCAGTCATCATCTGGCAGACAACAGATACAATGCTGGATATGTAGACGCTGCTCACCAACGACCATTGTACCTGATTGACGCAGTAGATCGTAATTATGCAACAGGCTCCCTGCTATCGTGTTCTCTATTGCAAGCATAGCAATAGCAGCAGAATCACCCTTCACCTCAGCAAATACATCCTCAAAGGTAGCGCAGCAAGTGAGTTGTATCTGCTCATTTGCAAAATATAGATGGGCTGCAATATCGTGAAAACTACCGTACTCCCCTTGTATAGCTATTCGTTTCATTCGCTTCATCTGTCTATTGGTTATCAACTAATATGTACTAAAACGAAAACGATCCCACTCTGTATTGAGCGGGACCGTTTCGTTATGTATTTCTAAAAAAACTTTATTCTCTTAAGTTGAAATCTATACGCAACTTCCCGCTTTGCACTTTTCTGCAAAGTAAAAACAGAAGTAACGGAAAGATACATAAAGCTTCTTCATATCTTCGATTTCGTTTATATTCGCCTACAAATGTATTACTTTTATTCTTTACAAGCAAGTATTTTGAGAAAAAAATATTTTTTCTCCATCATTATCTTACGTTTTTTGCTATTTCTTTCTTATCGTTCTCTGACAAAGAACACGCGCAGACTCATATCTATTTACATCTATCTTAACCCACTAAAACAAGCATTTCCTATCGACTTAGGATATAACATCACTTAAATACGTCATGCCCTTCTATTAAAATAAGGAAATTCTAAGCAACATATAAACTTTTTTACTATCTTTGCATAAGATAGGCTGCACTCGACAAAATAAAAGCAAGCTCTCTTTGTGCTCGTTTGCACTATCTTTGCATAAGATAGGCTGCACTCGACAATACGAATGCAAGCATTCATTGTACTCGTTTGCACTATCTTTGCATACATAATAGAATGACCTATGAAACAGTTATATGCAATACTGACAGTAGCAATGCTTAGCGTTGTCCTCTGCTCACACGCACAAGATCAGGTTCAAATTCGACTTGTGAACAGCAATGGTATGGAGGCTGTCATCAGTAACTATGGTGCACGTCTTGTCTCTCTTACTGCTCATAACTGGAACGGTAGACTGGAGCCTGTCGTTAAGACATATACTAATAAGGAGGAGTATATGAAAGACAGAACCTTGGGAGCAACACTCCTCTTCTTTGGTAAGAATCATGAAGAGACCTTGTCAGGGAAGATGTGGGAGCTTGTTAGTTCTGACAACCAATCGGTTACACTACGATATGTGACTTCAGAAGGTGAGAACGGATTAGATGGAAAGTTAAACGTTACCGTTACCTATACCCTATCCGACCAAACGCACTTGACATAGACTACCGAGTTGCGACGACTGCTAAGACTAACTTGGAAGTAACAAACGGTATATGCTTTAACCTTTCAGGTGAGATGCACCGCTCCATCATCAAACAGCATCTTTGGGTTGATGCTGTTCAGATGAACACATACAATGCACAAAGACAACTGACAGGTGTTCTTCAACGTATTAAAAATACTCCTTTCGATTTTACTAAACCAAGAGAAATTGGCGAAAGAATTAGAAGTACAAGGAATGGATACGACAATGCCTATCAGTTGCGACACCCTGATAATATGCAGAAGCCGGCCGCCATCCTCTTTGATGCACAAAGCGGGCGTGCAATGACAGTCTATTCAAGTGAACCAACCCTCAACATCAACACCTACGGAAAGGATAGTCAGGGGATTACATTACAACCGATTCACACGGGATACAATAGCGGTATGGAGAAAGTAAGTAATGAACTACAGCCTGGACAGGTACTCCACAGTGCCACAGTCTTCTTCTTCACAACCGATCCACCACTGATTATGCGTACGAAATAACACACATGTGCTAACGTCATGAGCATAGTTCAGCGTCATATCAACATCTTGAAAAAGCGCTAATTATCATTAAAAGACTTGGTGATTGGCCTTCAAATATTTATATTTGCAACCAAATGAAGAAATATAGTTTCATAATAGCGGCTATTCTCTGCATGCCTTTACATGCACAGAATACTAAAGAGAATCACAATGGGAACACTTCTACAGTGGAGCCCATCGAGTCGGCGCGTCTACAAGGGCCACGTGAAGCCACTGAGGCAGAGAAGGAATATGCCAGACAAATGGCTGAAGACCGTGCACAACAGGCACAAATCGACAATAATCTACCCCTTATTACGGAGAACGGACAGACCGTTACGCCAAACGACTACTATTATCCGGCTTGGGGATATGGTGTTGGACCATGGAGATTACACAAGGGTCTGAACATCAACCTTGGTGCTTCGGCCTTTGCGAGCTTTGGACATGGTAACAATCATGGTGCTGGTTTCTCACAGGACGTATCGTTGATGTATGTAACAAACCTCTCTAAGAAAGCTACCTTGGCTGTTGGAGGATATGTAAACCACCTTACCTATCGTGGCGACAACTATTTCGTCGGTGGTGTCAATGCTGTCTTTGGCTATCAGTTCAATGAACATTGGAGTGCATACGCATTTGTTCAAAAGGCCTTCACATCCAACAATTTTGGTCAAGCCTTTGGTTATGGCACCTACGGTTCACCATATTGGGCAGGCTACGGTGGCTTCGGCTATTCACCTTTCGGCTATGGTTATGCATCAATGGGATACGGATACGGACCGATGGGATGGGCTTACGGCACTGGAGTAAGTCGTTACATGGACAGAATTGGTGGTGGGGTGACTTATCAATGGGGTTCTAATAATCAGAATTCAGTTTCTGTTAGCGTAGAGTTCGACCGTCTCCCAACACAAAATAACGGTTTCTATAATACCAGTCGATATGATTATCCTGTGAGATAAAGAGGTATTACAAATTCATAGAAAACAAATAGAGTTTACTATTTACTATCGTTCATTGCAGAACAAGTAATTAGTAAACTCTATTTTTTATAAGCCTAAATCAGTCTTACTTCATCCATCTTAATCGAAGACTATTAAGTACAACACTAACACTGGAGAATGCCATCAACGCACTTGCCCACGATGGAGTAATCTGCCAATCAATGCCAAAAGCATAAAGCAGACCTGCTGCTAACGGGATACAAACAATGTTATAGATGAAAGCCCAGAAGAGGTTCTCCCAAATCATACGTACTGTATTGCGACTCAACTGTATCGCTTCTGGTATAGCCGACAAGTCATCTCCCATGAGTGTCACCTGTGCTACATCCATAGCTACGTCCGTTCCCTTACCAATAGCAATACTTACGTCTGCCAAAGCCAAGGCTTGTGTATCGTTAATACCGTCACCTACCATTGCTACACGCTTTCCTTCGGCTTGCAACTTCCTAACAAGATTCTCCTTATCTTGTGGCAACACCTTACTATGATAGTGTTTTATACCAGCCTTTTCAGCCCAGTAACGAGCGGCCTCGTCCTTATCTCCACTCATCATATAGACCTCAATCCCCTTCTTCTGTAGCTCATCCATTGCCTCACGAGCATTAGGTTTTAATGTTTCACGCTCTTCAAAAGGAAGGTTATCAGCCTTTGTAAAATCGATGTTCTTATTAGGTATGGTCAAAGTACCAGTCTTATCGGTCACCAACACATCTACCTTACGCAGACTCTCTAAGGCTGCAGCATCCTTAATAAGGATTTGTTTCTGGGCAGCTTTACCAATACCAACCATCAGGGCAGTAGGTGTTGCCAATCCCATTGCACATGGACAAGCAATGACTAAGACGGCAACAGCTGACATAATTGCCTGTGGTAAAGCACTATTCCCACCTATCAACCACCATAAAAGGAAGGTAACAAGAGCAATACAAACTACCACTGGCACAAATACTAAGGCTGCCTTATCAACGATTCGTTGGACTGGAGCCTTTGAACCTTGTGCTTCTTGCACCATTTTAATTATGTGAGCTAAGGCTGTGTCCTCACCAACTTGACGAGCACGCATGCGGAACTTACCTTGACTTGGTATTGTTCCTGCCAACACCTTTGCGCCTTTTTTCTTCTCCGCAGGCGTTGGCTCACCCGTTATCATACTCTCATCAACGTAGGCTGCATCAGCTGTCATAAAGCTTTCTGCCCAGATCACCTCACCATCTACAGGTACCTTTTCACCAGGACGAACCTCCAAGATATCGCCAACCTCAATGGTTGAGAGTGGAACCTCCTCTATCTTGTCGCCATCAACGATATGTGCTGTCTTCGGAGCCATACCCATCATCTGACGAATAGAAGATGCCGTACCGTCTTTAGCCTTCTCTTCTAACAGTCTACCAGTCAAAACGAAGGTAATAATCATTACTGAAGCATCAAAGTAGGTGTGCCATACAACTCCTCTACTTGCCCATACAGCATCTCCCCAAAACGTGTTAAACGCACTGAAAAGAAAGGCAATACCCGTAGACAAAGCCACCAATGTATCCATGTTTGCACTGCCATGACGCAACTGTCTAAACGAAGATACATAGAACTGGCGACCGCAATAAAGCATGTTTGCCAAGGCTATCAATAACGCAACCTGGTTGGCTATATCACGTGAACCCAAGTCTATCCATCGCATAGACACACACATCACAGCTATTGAAAACAACCATGACAACACCGTCTTACGCTTTAGGAGTACATACTCACGCTTCTCTATTTCTTCTACCGACGTCTCCTTATCTATCACTAAGTCATATCCGAGCGCATTGATTTCAGCCTTCATCTTCTCAAGAGAAATCACCTGAGGGTCGAAATCTATCAAAGCTGAACGACCAGGTAGCGAAACAGAAGCAGAATTAACACCCTTGAGTGTATTCAACTTCTTCTCTATATTGGCTGAACAGGAGGAACAAGCCATACCTATAACTGGAATTGTCTGTTTCATAATAATACTATTTTTATCTTCCCCTTACCAGCGAAGGGGAAGGATTCTACAAATGAAAAGAGCATAAAAATATGCTCTTTAGAGTATAAATAAGCTGTTACAAGCTCAGCTCATAGCGTCCGCTGTTGTCTACAGCTTCCTTGATTTCAGAAGGATTAACCTTACTTTCGTCATACTCAACTGTGACATTGGCCTCATCAAGATTAGCTTCAGCAGACACGACACCATTGAGTGCTTTTAAGGCATTCTCAACGTTGGCCTTACAATGTACACACTTCATACCGCTTACTGCATAAACATTCTTTTTCATAAGTCTTTCCTTTCTATTAATATTATGTTGTTACTATTCTGCTTTATTCTTAACGCTTGCAAAGATACACATATATTATCTATCATCTCTTACAGAATTATGGATAAAAGTTATAACTTCTTGTTTTCAGCCCATACGACTACTCAGCCCATGAAGATAGATTTCTTTCAACATCTCAATACGTTAAACACTTACTCTATTATACAGTTTATTTTTAAATTTAGTTTGCTGTCACATTTAACACTTCATGTAATAGACTGTAAACAAAGCAGTTAAGCACTCATAAAAGATGACAGTAATGACAGCAAAATTAGTTTCTACGAAAAAGCATTATGGCTGACTTTACTACTTAAAGTTGTTCTCTATAGGAACGAAACTATCTTAGCATTTACTTAAAACTAAGAGTAATGAGATGATTACACAACTTTTGAAACTCATGATTGACACTTTTCCAATAGGTGATTATCCTGTTTTATAATCGTCTCATTCATAGTCTGTTTATTACTAACTACGTCTGTAAAACACTGAAAACTCTTTACAAATTTTACACAAATAATCAGGTATAAAAGAGCGAAGCATTCTCCTAAATCAAGCTTATAACCCGCATAAAATCAAACAGTTATAAACGGCGTTAAAGAAGGGCCTTAGTAAGCATCAAGAAGAGGCCTGTCAACACTCAAGAAGAGCATGTTCTCAAAGGTAGTTAGGCGTTTTCTTCAACCTTAAAGGGCATATACTGGCATCAAGAGGAGGGAAAAATATTTACAACGAACACCTTTCCATATCCTATAATAACATCTGTCAACGAATTTCACCCCAAGCTACTCCCGAAAAACAGATGCTTATTTCGACTACTTAAAGCTTATCCAAAGATGTTCGAGGAATATCTTTCATCGCCTTAAACTGACTGGGTGTCATACCCGTCACCGACTTAAACTGGCTGGAAAGATAGGCCACAGAAGAGTAGTTCATACGAAGGGCTATCTGCGTCAAGGTCAACTCATCATAACGAATAAGTTCCTTCACCCGCTCTATGCGCAACTCAATATAATAGCGTTCAAGGGTTTTCCCCTCTACTTCTGAGAAGAGTTTTGAGAGGGCACTATAATCCTGATGAAGCTCTGAGGATAGGTAATCGCTAAGATTGGTTGAACTCTGATTATCACGATAACGGACAAGTCGGATTAAAGCAGACTTGATTTGATCGATTGTCTGCTGTCGCTGGTCATCGAGGAGTTCAAATCCAAGCTGCTCAAGGTCTGTCCGCAGCGCAGAAAGCTGGTCAGATGAAGGTTCTTTCTCAAGGTTTACCTCACCTAACTCTACCTTTGTAGGACTTAGTCCAACACGCTGTAAGGCTTGACTAACAGCCATTTTACAGCGGTCGCATACCATATTCTTAATATAAAGTGTACTCATACTTTTGTTTTCCTTTCTGCTGCTTCACGTGTAAACTCACGGAAAGTGTAAACGACAATAGGTACTGTAAGCGTGAAGGAGAATATATCGCTGACTGCTTGACACATCTCAACGCCCAACAGACCGAAGTGTGCTGGGAGAATAAAGATAAGCGGAATGAAGAATAAACCCTGTCGGGCAGCAGCCAAGATATTAGCGCGCCACGGCTTACGGCAGGTCTGTGCAAGCATATTACTTGCCAAAATGAGGGAGTTAAGAGGGAAGGCACAGAGCTTGCCAACGCAAGGCCACAACGCCAATAGCAATCACTTTCGGGTCATCACGGAAAACTCCTATAAGACTACCACTAATGATCCAGCCAATAATACATATCACTATAAGGAAGCTCGTACCAATTATTACCGTAAACCTGTAGGCTTCCTTTAATCTATCATATAGTCCAGCACCATAGCAGAAGCCGCAAACTGGCTGAAAGCCCTGCCCCAATCCGATGACAACAGCAAAGGAAAGCATTGCGATACGACCCACAATACTCATCGCTGCAATAGCCGAATCGCCATAAACACCTGCTGCTAAGTTCAATGACATAGTAGCGATACAAGCTAAGCCTTGCCTCATCATGGAAGGACTACCGCCATAGAATATCTCCTTATAACGCTGTAATGAGGGTGAGAAATTGCGAAAGTGAATGGCAATATTCTCTCCTCTGCGTGTCATTAATAAAAGGATAACAAAGGACACTGCCTGTCCTATCACCGTTGCCCACGCTGCTCCGCTGACACCCAGACCGCACGTAAAGATCAGTATAGGGTCAAGAACCACATTCAATATAGCTCCCGTAACAATACCAAACATGGCAAACTTGGCATTTCCTTGCAGTCGCATCTGGTTGTTCAGAGTGAGTGAAGATGTTAAGAAAGGTGCACCAAGGAGGATGACTTGCATATAGTCTTCTGTGTAAGGGAGAATGGTAGGTGTACTACCAAGCATCAAGGAGAGGGGAGTTAGGAATATTTCGCCAAGGATAAGGACAATGACTCCTACGAAGAACGAACTAAAGAAGCCTGTTGATGCCATCTTTATCGCATTTTCATGACGGCGTGCTCCTAACTCACGAGAGATGTAATTGCCCGAACCATGTCCAAAGAAAAAGCCCATTGCTTGCACAAAGAACATCAGAGAGAACACGACTCCTACTGCCGCTGTAGCCTGAGTGTCAATCTTACCGACAAAGAATGTATCGGCAATATTGTATAATCCCGTCACAAGCATGGAGATGATTGTCGGTATGGCCATTGTGATAATGACATGATGGACGGGTGCTTGCGTCAGATAAGTATAGTTATCTATATGTTTGTGCATAAACCTTTGCTATTTAAAAGACTCATGCAAAGGTACTAAATAATTCAGAATTGAGTCTTTAATAACGATAATTATAACATCTATCGAGTGGTAATTCTAAAATAGTAAATCATAATTACAGTTCTTGACTAAGGTATGTTCTTTGAAAGAAAACAATGAAAGGGATTATACTCAAACTGTGCTTTGCGGGAATGTAGCTTTTGTCTTGATATCAGATGAGTTTAAGTACGAAAACAATCGTTATCCTTTTATACTGTTATCGCATAGAAACGAAAAGGACAGATAGCTTCGCCTGTCTGCCAAAGAAACAACCTTAGCAAACAACGAAACTATCTGTCCTTGTTTTAGAGGGCTAACGCTTGCCCTCTATAGATAAGATGCTTACTGACGTTCGAGCAAGATTTGAATGACACGCTCAGCCGAACGACCATCCCAACGCTCTGGTACACCACACTTCTTCCACGTTCCTGCTACCATATCAGTTAATGCAGAACGAAGCAATTCGGGGTCTTCACCAACCAAAACGTTGGAGCCCACCTTTACTGTCTCTATATGTTCTGTATAGCTGTTGAGCGTGATACAGGGTACACCATTGAATGTTGCTTCCTCTGCAACATTGCCTGAATCAGTGATGATACCCTTGGCTTGGGCAGTAAGATAAGCAAACTCAAGATAACCCAATGGTTTCACAACATGGAGATTATGCAGTTTAATATTCTTCTTCAAGCTAAGTGCCATGATAACCTGTACTGCTGAGTCACGAAGCGGAGCAATGATAGGCATCTCGCCTGCTGTCTCACTCAGCACACGTAACATCTGTTCAAGATTATCTTGGTCGGCCAACAAAGCCTTACGGTTTAATGTGAAGACGAGGTAGTTACCTTCTTTTAATGGCAAGCCAGCCAACTCGTCAATATCAGATAACGTCATTCCGCTGATACGCTCACGGTCGAAACGGATATTGTCAATGAGGATGTTACCCACCATATAAACCTTTGACAGCTCGGCACCCTCCTTGTTAGCAATACTGTTATTACTAAATCCTGCTGTAAAGAGTATATCAGAAAGACCATCAATCACCAATCGATTGATTTCCTTCGGCATCGTTATATCAAAGGAACGAGTACCTGCTGCAATGTGGGCAAGCGCTATCGCCTGTTTCTTAGTTACTATAGCAGCTGCCATAGTAGAGGCAAGATCATCCACAACGATGACTACATCCGATGGATTCTCTTGTAGATACTTCTCAAACTTAGACATTACTTGACCCGTAAGCTCGTTCAGGTTCTCACATTCTACACCAAGATAAACATCTGGCTTACGAATAGAAAGATTCTCAAAGAGCTGATCCTCAAGTGTAGGGTCAGTCTCACTACCTGCATAAACCAATGAATATGAAACCTGATGAGGGTTGTTACCCTCAGAAAGTCTATCGATTACCCTGATAATCGGTGCTACCTTTATGAAATTAGGACGTGCACCACAAAAGATACAAAGCTTTTTCATTTCTTGAAAGACCTACTCTATAAGACTCTATCATTCATGAGAACCTTACAGAGTAGATAGCTATATTAGTGTTTATATTTATTGTTTGAAATAGAAATAACCCTTGGCTTTACTTAAACATGTCTTTAATTCCACCAATAGAACCCATCAAATTGCTTGCCTCGAATGGAAGGTAAACGGTCTTCTGGTTGTTGTTCTGAGCCAGTTCAGAAAGCATCTGAATATACTTCTGAGCAATGAGATAGTTCGCTGGGTTGGTACTCTGCCCAACAGCTTCCGTTATCTTCTGAATCGCAACAGCCTCAGCCTCAGCCTTACGGATACGTGCCTCGGCCTCACCTTCAGCTATAAGAATCTGTTGTTGCTTCTTGGCTTCAGCGCGGTTGATGGCAGCCTCCTTCTCACCCTCAGACTGTAAGATAGCTGACTGCTTGTCACCTTCACTCGTAAGGATGGCAGCACGCTTATTACGTTCAGCCTGCATCTGTTTTTCCATAGCCTCAGAAACACTTGCAGGAGGCGTAATGTCTTGCAGTTCTACACGGTTAACTTTAATTCCCCACTTGTTTGTTGCGTCGTCAAGTACGGCCCGCAACTTCGTATTAATCGTATCACGTGAGGTTAAAGTCTGGTCGAGTTCCATCTCACCGATAATGTTACGGAGTGTTGTCTGCGTCAACTTCTCTATAGCATTAGGCAGATTATTAATCTCATAAACGGCCTTAAAGGGGTCAATTATTTGAAAATAAAGCAAGCGCATTAATCTGCATTTGAATGTTATCTTTCGTGATCACGTTCTGACGATCAAAGTCATAAACTTGCTCACGAAGGTCTATAGCGTTCGTGTAGGTGTAACGTCCGCCTCGTATAGCAACTATTACCTTTGCACGATCGATAAAAGGAATAATGATATTAACACCTGGCTGGAGCGTCGCATGATATTTACCAAGGCGCTCTATAACTCTTGTCTCACTCTGTGAGATAATAACAACAGCCATCTTGGCAAATACTAATGCCAACACAACACTGGCTATTATAACATAAACTACAATATCGTTCATAAACATTAAAATTATTAATTCCTCACTTTAATCTACTTTCGCATATATGAAAGCGAGGAACATTAGGTTAATACTTGATAATTTCTCGTGTAAAATCCAATATTTGTTTAACAACGCTCAACCATTGCGATAATAGAGTCAAGGCGTAAGATACGTACTCTATCACCCTGCGTAATCTCCGAGCCATCAACTGACTGTGCCTTCCAAGAGTCACCATCAATCTTCACTCTACCATATCCACCAGCCTCAATGGTATCTGTCACCTTTCCTTCACGGCCTATCAAAGCCTCGACATTACTTACTCTTTTGTCTTTTGACTGATGCAGATATTTTATCGCAGCAGGCCGCAACAAGAATATACTCAACACTGAGAAGAAAAGGAAAACAACAACTTGAGCTACAATACTGTCAGTGAATAAAGAAACAAGTGAGCCAAACATCGCCCCTACAGCGAAGCACATAATGTATAAGTCTCCATTTAATATCTCCAAGATCATACAAATAAGACTCACTAACAACCATGTTAACCACAAGTTCTGTATCAGATAATCAATCATAGTTATAAAGGTTTGATTTCGTTTGTAAAGATAGTAATAAAAGCTGACTTGGTCAAATAATTCAAGAGAAAAATATCACTTAAACAATTAGTAACCTTTTCTTTGATACGATTTCACTTACAATACTGTCTCTCAAATATCTGCTTTAGTGGCTAATCCTTCATGTTTCTCAGTTTATTGTAAGTATTATTAAGCACTTCGCAGCCCTATTCTACTGGTATATTCGTGCTCAACCCCAATGGTGATGAGGGCTGACACCATGCAACAAGCGGTTGATGAAAGTTCAACTTGTTTATCATTAGGAAGGGAAGGGAGCAACTATCTGTAAACAACATATAGCTAATTAGGTACTAAACTAATCAAAGTTAGCACAATAGACTACATCTATAAGAAATAACACATGGATTGGCACGCTATCTAAGGACCATCAATTTAGAACATTAACTCGCTCTAACAGATACATATTAACCAAAAGATTACAGCTATCTGTTTACGTTCTTGAACGAAAACAGATAGCCGTAAGGATATTAAAGTTGGTTGTCAATCGACTTACCGACGCTTGTTAGAGTGATTGGAAGACGAAGAACTGCCAATATGCAATGTATTTGTTGACTGTGAATAACCAGTTGAAGAGACTCGATTAGCACCTGCTCCATGGTAGTACTTCTCTGCTTCTGGTAACCATCTCTTGATGTTCTCGATACGACGAGCATCTGATGGGTGGTCGCTTAATATCTCTGAACGACTGCTGTTAGTTGCTGAGGCCATACGCTGCCAGAAGCTTACAGCATTCGCAGGGTCGTATCCTGCCATCGCAGCAAAGATGAGTCCCATGTAATCAGCTTCACTTTCATTATCACGACTGTACTTCAAGTTACGGAAAGAAAAGTATCCCCCAGCCACCTGTGAGGCTATGTCACCGACTCCACTACCAACGGCAGAATTCAAGACAGTGCCTAAGATACTCGTTCCCACCTGTTGATTCATTTGCTTTGTTATCTGTTCAGCACTGTGCTTAGCCACGGCATGCGCAATCTCATGGCCTAACACGATAGCCAAACTTGCTTCATTCTGCGTGTAAGGGAGCAGACCTTCATAAACAACAATCTTACCTCCAGGCATACAAAAGGCATTTGCCTGTTTATCCTGAACCAGATTAAACTCCCATTTGAAGTTATTTATCTCATTTGCATAGCCATTATTGCGTAAATAAGTTTCTACTGCATTAGCAAGATTGCGCCCTACACGCTGAACCATAGCCGTATTCTTTGCATCAGTAGACCTCTTTGCTGATGCCATAAACTTCGCATATTCCTGATTACTAAGACTAAGAAGCTGTGCGTCGGAAATACTAAGACGATGTGTACGGTTCGTCAAAGGGACCTTTGAGGCCGTTCCACAAGCTGTCATCAAAGCAACAATAGCTGCCATCAAAAAATACTTAACCTTCATACAATTTACTCTTTTTTATAACAATCTGTACTGCGAAAGTACAATAAATTTCGTGAGGAACAAATAAATTCATTACTTTTTTGTAAAGGTTAACGGCTAAATACAAACCATAATAACCCTCTCATATCAGGTAAAACCTATCCTTTACGCTTCCCTACCTCCTCCGTTACAGGTATAAAACAGGTCACGATAAGACTGATAACACCCAGCAGCGCTACCTGAAGGAAGAACAAGCGATAGCCAACATACTCTTGTAAGAAGCCTGTAAACCACCCTGTCATCACCCAGGAGAAGGCAGTTATGGCCGTACCTATCGAGTAAGTAAAGATAGAATGTTCACCTTTTGTACAATGCGTAAGCCAAACGACGTAAACAATCAAGCCAAGTCCCGTTCCGAACTGTTCGATAATCATGCAGATATTGATGATTGACAGCGTGGAAACAAAGTAATAACTAAGATAGACAAAGACAACCTTTGGTAAGGTTAAAGCGACAACAAACAACCATAACCAGCGTTTCAGACCATCCCGACGAACCAGTCCTATTCCGAAGATACAGCCTGCTATCAACGAGAACGTCCCTATCGTCCCCGAAACTAAGCCCAACTCCTGTGGCGAGAGAGCCAATCCACCGTTGCTACCTGGGTCTATCAAGAAGAGAGGAGCAATCCTAAAGAACATTCCTTCTGGGATAAGGAAGCAGAAAAGGAAGCACAGGCTTGCCACATAATGAGGACGACGAACAAAGGCAGACTTGACATCATGCCACCACTGACGCGTCACACCAGTCCATATAGGGAGGTTTGCATGCAGACTATCCTTGGGAAGGATGAAGATATGGAACACCATCAAAGAAGCGACAACAGCAGACAACACCCAATAAATCCTTGCCCATGAAGGTGCTATAGTCCTATTAATCACTTCTAAATTACCCGCTATTGTTATCGGGATAGCCATTCCTATAATAAGAGACAACAGCATATAAGAGATAGCTCGCACTCCAAAGAACCCCGGACGATGGTATAAAGCAGCCTCACGCTTATAGAGTCGTTCGACAGCAACGTCATGTAAGGCAGCCACAGTGGCTATTATCATCAAGAGGAAGACGGTCCATTCAAACCAATTAGCAGAGGTTGCGACAAGTGCTAAACCTCCAAGACTTATCGTCATAACAAACTCTGCGAGGATTATCCACGTATATCTACTCCAATAGCCCACAACGAGTCGTGCCAGTAACGGACGTAGAATAAATGGGAGAAGGAACCATGACGAAGTAAGTGTTATTGCTCCATTCGACAAGCCCATACGATTGAAATAAACCAAGGAAGTCATCAATAAGATAACGTATGGTAGTCCTCGTGTCAGATAAAGCGTAGGCAGCCAGAGCCAATGGCTACGCCACCGACTCATAATAGGTATCCCATTGATTATCTTCTGGTCGTCACGCATGATGCTATTCGCTATTTGTATTGTGCTTCAATCTCTGCATTTTGATAATAATGATGGAGGATTTCGGTGTATTTATAGCCTCTTTCTCCCATCACAGCAGCACCAATCTGACACAAGCCGACCCCATGTCCCCATCCTGCACCCACAAGATGGAAGTGTTGTGGGACGTTATTCACCACCTCACTACGTTCTACCACGAAAGCAGAACTGTAGAGATGACTCTCACTTAACGTGCGTCTTATCTCTAATTCCTTACCGATAATACGTGTGAACTTCGTTCCTACAATCTTCAAACGCGTAATACGACCACTCTTACCACGCTCTAAAGGTTGGAGGTCAACAATCTCTCCGAAATCAAGACCACTCTTACGACGGATTAGCTCAGCAAGTTCTGACTGCTTGAAGTCTACTGTCCAGCGATAAAAGTCTTGTGTTTCTTGGTCATAATTATTAAGCACTTGACCCAAGACTGCCGCATCTTTTGTATTACAGAAAGCCTCTGGAGACGACAGAATCCACTCCTGTGCCGTCTTCTCATCAGTAAGATCAATCGCAGGGGCTGTTCCCAAAGGTGCATTATCTACTACAGAGAGCAGGTAGGGCTTATGAGTATTATCCCAACAGTACTCATATTCCTCCGAAACACCTCCGCAACACTTACTGAAACGAGCATCGCAGATTTCCTTTCCATTCATCAACAACTGTCCACGTGTAGCCTTGATAGCCTCTTCAACATGTTGACTCGTTGCCTTCGTAATGCCCTGATAACGTTGGCAATGGTCGTCTGCACAGACATCAAACAAGGTATGTGCATCGCTATCATACCATACCACACCTTCTTCATCCGACACTTTTACAGGTGCAGATGCTGTCTGAACACCCATTTCGATGGCTTTTCGTCTTCTCATCTGTACCAAAAGCCAACTGCGAGAGATTACAGCATGTGCCTTCAAAAGCTCTAATGAAGAGGTAGCACTCATCTCACTTGAGATAACACTTGTAAGATAGCGTTCTACAGGTAGTTCATTTATAGCCCAAAGCTTATCTCCATCAACGACAAAACGTAGCTTTCCGAGGAAGGTTTGTACCTCTTTACGCTCCCAATGGAAGTCTACTCCGATAGTAACATCCTCCAAAGTGAAGGATATATCATCATTTTGCGGGGTGAAGCAAAGTTCCTGATAGACCGCAGAATTCCACAGAATCTGTCCGTCTTTGGACTTTACAATCTGTTTACCAGTCACCTCTTTGTTTCCTATTGTATAAGTACCATTCAGCTGAAAACGAATTTCGTCGCCGCTAACAATACCTACCGAAACTATAGGTTCTTGCTTCCAATCACCGAAAGCAAGGTCAACCGCCTTATTACGAATCCGCTTTACGACTTCTGCCATCATCTCATCCGACAGCGAAACCTCACGCAAAACGGCCTTAGCACGCTCTGACGTCATCCTTTCGAAGTCGCTCTGACGAGGCAATATCATCAATCCAGCCATATCTAAACTACCCGGACTGACCAGACACTGTGCCTCTCCTTCTGCAGAATAACAATCAGGGCGGTGCTTCTCACGTGGGAATACAACTGAAATAAACGCATCTCCATTACGCCAAGCTACGATATTCATCATCGGCTCGGTCTCATCTTCCTTTAATGGAAGTGCTTCATATAAACGACTGAATAGCTCAACATCGTGTTTCTCAGTATGACTCACGATAGCTAAAGCCGGGCAAATATAGTCCTTTATCTCATAGATTCCCTCTGTACCATTCAGTTTTAAGAGCGGAAGAGAGGTTTCATAAAGCCGTTGCCAGTCACGTTGTAAAGGAAGAATACCGCTTGTTCCTGCCTGAAAGTGCAGGTGGTCAGGTGCACTGGCACCACACTTCGGTCCATTATAGAACACCATTAGCTGCGGATAAGCCCTCAACAAACGATGTATCTGTACGTAATTCTCTGCTATTGCCTGCAGTTGATGATGGCGAGAAGGTATCGTGAAATGAACAGGGAGGATTGGGAAAGGATTGACAAGGATATCGAAGTCGTTCCCAAAAGACAGAACAATCTGTTCTCCTGGACGATTCTTTTCACATAGGAAGCAAGGGCGCTTAGCCAATGTAGCCTTATCAATCTTTGCACCTGTACTCACCAAGCGTGCAGGATTGAATTGCGCAAGGGCTGAACCCACCTCACGTGTCTGCACACCCACCAACTCTTCAAAACGTTTTGCAACGTCTTTCCATTGGTTCAGCTGGTTATGAAAAAAATCAGTTAGCCCTTTCTCTCTGTCTCTATTCTGCTTTTGACGTGCAAGAATCTCAACTGTACGCAGCTGATCTTTATAATGATTGTTGGCATTAACCTTATCAATGCTCAGTACGGCATCACTATTTCCACCCCATCGACGGCAGAGATAAAGCTCATCGTATATCCTTCCAATACGAAAACGACGACTAAAAGCCAAGCCCATCGCATAGTCTTCGCCATAACTTGTGTTCGGGAACTGATGCTGACGAACCAAAGGAGTGAAGAAAGCACGTGGTGCACCGAGTCCATTAATACGTAGGGCGTTGTTGCAACCATTATCTTCTGTCCACTCATTATGGCTAATCAAACCTGGAGGAAGGGTATTAAGATCAAAGTCACACATACGATAAGAGCCGACAATCATCGCTGCTTTCTGTTCGTGGAAAGCATCGACAATGGTCTGCAAAGTATTTTCAGAGGAATAAAGGTCGTCACTATCCAACTGAACAGCAAAGCGACCGCAATGCACATCATTGATAGCATAGTTCCAACAGCCACCTATACCGAGGTCTGTACGTGTAGGAATAAGATGCACAAGACGCTCACCAGCAGCCAAAGAAGAGAGAATCTCCGTTGTTCCATCTGTCGAATGATTGTCGACAACGATAACGTTAAAAGGAAAGTCAGTCTTCTGCGAGAGTGCAGAAACGACCGCATCGCGCACCGTCTTCTCACGATTAAAGACAGGAATCACCACCGAAGCCTCCACAGGGAAAGTCTCACCAGAGAAGTCTGGCTGTGCATATTGCGTTGTATCAACCAAGGCATTGATAGCAGAGAGGTGTGCTGTTGCTGCCTGCTCCATCTCAATTTGCACCTCTCGGTTGCGTGGATTCACATAATCAAACTGCTTCTCGCCACTTGCACGTAGGTCATCTTCCTCCTCCGTATAGAGATATTCATTCAGATGGAAAAGTTCTCCCTTACGGCTTAAGAACAGACGAAGAGCATACCAACCAGCATACTGATAATCTCTTGCAATCTTTTTCTTTGCTTCAAACTCTTTCAGGTAGTCAGTCTTAAGAAGTACTACAGAGCCAAAGTCGAAGTCATCACGGATGCTACCCAACTGATAAGCTGTAACGGGATGTTTGACCGTCTTGCCAGCTTTCACTGAGTAATGGTCAGCATAAACCATTGCTGCTTCAGTCTCTTCGGCCACCTGCAGCATACGTTCCAGGGCATGATAACCTAACGTGACAGGCCCCTGTTTCAAATAAAACAAGGCATAATCGGCTGTTGCAGTTGCTGCTATAAGGCGCATAGTGGCCAGAGAAAGCAAGCTGCCTGCCTGCAGGTGATGGGCGTACTGAGACAGTGCCTCAGTAGGTGGGACATCGGCAGCTAACGTGTATATACTCTTCACTACACCTGACCCGTGCAACTGTGCAGCGAGCGACTGCGTTATTGCAGCTGTACTATACGGTAGAAAGCAATCTATCTGTTTCTTCTTTTCCATCTAAAATATGTTCTTTTATCTACTTGCAAAGATACTATAAAATCCCGTCTTACGCATGAAGTTTATGAAGAAAACGCCTCACTACGAATTCTTTTCATGAAAAAAAATGTTTTTCTTCACGTAAATAAATATTTCTTTTCATGAAAATAATTTGGAAGCGGTGGTCATACTGAACTTTTTCCGTAACTTTGTACACAGATAAAAGACATTAGAAGATAATAAAAAGATGGAGAAAGAAAATCATATAGACCGTGCACTGGCATTCATGGAAAGCCTTGAAAGACTTGGTGCACAGCTCAAGAAGGCTGATGAACAGCAGAAACTAATGCTGCAACAGATGCTGACAAAAAGCCAGAACAACGAAACAAATACGGATGAATACCGCGAACTGGAGCAAAGAAGCAAGGACCTTCAAGCTATGATTAACAAGTGGCGCCCTATCTATGAGGACCGTCTGAAGATGGTGAAGGAGGCACAGAAGGCTGCAAAGAAGTAAGGCTGACTGTAGAAGAACAAGACTTGATCGAGTTTGTTTCTCGCTATAAAAGAGAAGTATGTGTCCCTTACTGCTACCCACTATCTCCTATTCAAGATTGCAGAACTCCGCATATACAAACAAACTCCCTAACTATCAAGAACAAATGAAGAAAGACTTATACAAAGACATCAGACTGTTCTTATTAGCTATCATAGCTGTTAGCTTGTTTTTCTCATGTTCGTCTGTTCCTTCTGGAATAGACGAAGAGATAACTTATCACGGAGAACAACTACATCGTTATCTGACGATTATCAAAGACGTAACAACAAATCCGGAGAGGAGTAAGGATACACTCACCTATTATTGTAACCAAAAAGGACAGCTCATCATAGAGCGTGTGGGTACAGATAGCTTGCAGGATTACACCTACTCCTATGCTGGTGACACCATTCACATTCATAAGACGCATATTAAAGACCAGTTAGACGAACTCCTCGATGGCTATTACATAGTTAAGAACGGACTTATCATAGAAGCGAATAACACTCCTAGCTACTACACATACACCTACGATAATAAGAGAAGACTCATTTGTCGTGACACACCGAACGTTATCTGTGGGAGAACAACCTATAACTTCCAATGGAAAGGAGAGAAGATGTTTCCTTATAAACCATTTAATATCACCTACAGAGAGACTGGAGAGAAGGCAGCCTACCACAACTTCTATTTCTTGTGGATGTTTGGTAGTGGTATAAGAATACCTATCCCCTTCATCACTTTGGGCTATATGGGTGTTATTCCGAAAGGAGATATTAGCAGCTATAGCTTCAGTTCAAAAGATAAAGACTTCGATTTCAAGTCGCAACTGACAACGGAGTATGATAAGGAAGGACGTCCCACCCGCATTGAAGAAACGGTGACAACACTAAATAAGAATAACAAACAGGAAAGTAGTAAGTACGTTACAGAATACATTTGGTAGATAAATACCAGTATAGAAAAGCTTAAAACAAGATATGGAAAAGGAAAAGAAAAGTGAAGGAATGATGAGTGTTATTGCAGCGTTAGGTGCAAACATCTTAGTGGCTGTGTCTAAGTTTATTGGTTTTGCAGTGTCTGGTTCAGCCGCTATGTTGAATGAGTCAATCCATAGTATCGTAGATTGTGGCAATGAAATACTACTGTTAATAGGCAACCGACAGTCAACAGCGAAGATATCAGATAAACATCCGTTCGGACAAGCACGTGCTAAGTATTTCTATAGCTTAGTTGTTGCAATGATGTTGTTCTTCGCCGGTGGTGCATTAGGTATCATGGAAGCTGCTGAGAAGCTATTTCACCCAGAACACAGCTTGGAGAACACATGGCTCGTCATTGGTATTCTGGCCTTCGGACTCTTAGTAGAAACTGTCAGTCTAAGGGTTGCCTTCAAGGAGATTAAGGAACTGAACAAGGACAATCTATCGCTTTATCGTTTCTTGCGAGAGAGCCGTCACAGTGAAATACTTATCATCTTTGCAGAAGATAGTTGCGCTGTCGTTGGTCTGCTGATAGCCTTAGGAGGAACACTTCTGACCCACTTCACAGGTAATCCATTCTATGATGCCCTCTCGGGTGTACTGATTGGTGTGCTCCTCTGTGCTGCTGCGCTCTTCCTCGCACGTGAGTTCTACAGTCTTCTTATCGGTGAGAGTGTTACAGAAAAGGACCTAACACGTATCAAAGAGACATTCAACAGAACCGAAATCGACCGCCTCATCAATATCAAGACTATCCATCTCGGGCCTACGGACATCCTCGTCACGGCAAAGATTGACGTCAAGACTGAATACGACGCACAATCCTCTGAATTGATTAATGACATTGAGAAGAATATGCGTGCAGCCTTCCCAGAATACAAGATTTATATCTATATTGAAACAGATAAATATAAAGAGGATTATTAAAGACCTCTCCTCCGGAGCCTCTCCGAGATAGAGAGGAGTACTGGATAAGGTTTTCAACCTACTCTACGACTACCTACTAATGATGAAGATGTCTGCAATAGGGTAAGTATAAGAATTGGGATAGATAAGACGCTATACCACTTCAGAATTAAAGAAAACACAAAAGAAAAAGGGATGCACGACTGCATCCCTTATTCTTTATACTCAATTGCCATTAAGACTTACTTAAACGTGCGTTTGCCCTCTTGTGCTGCAGGCTTAACAATAATCTCACGCTGCTTAGCATTTGTCATCACTTTCATAGCTACAGCAGTGATATCTTGTGGTGTAAGCGTCTTGAATACTGGTGCGGAAGCGGCATTGTCATTTGGAGAAAGCTCGTTGCCCGTCTCAGCATAGATGTTCAACAAAGCCATCCAAACTGATGGATCACTGTTAGACTGTGATGCTGCACCAGACTGTTCCTCATCAACAGCCAAAGGTACCATTGCAGCCTTGAACTCATCTGCAGAGAAACGGCCAGCCTTCACATCATCAAGAATACTATAAACAAGGTTAACAGCTTTGTCAGCATTCTCTTTCGCTGTAGAAAGATGGATGTTAAGACTCTCGCCAGCTACTGGCTGTGAAGTATAGTTGCTCTGTACACCTACGGTATAAGTAAGGTGTTCTTTCTCACGCAATACATCAAAATAACGACGCTCCAAGAGTCCACGCATCACCTCCAGAGCAGCTTGCTCACGCTCAGAAAGTTTCTGCTTATTGGCAAATGAAATCTCAATCTCTGCCATACCACCTTCTGTTTCGGTCTCGAAAGTGCGCTTGATAACTGGCGTAGATGACGAGAAATCCATTGGCTGGATAGCCGTCTTCACAGGCTTACCTTCACCCTTGAGAGAACCAATATAGCGAAGCACCAACTCTTTTGCCTTTGCTTCTGGAATATCACCAATAAGACAATAGGTAAAACGTGATGCATCACCAAGGTGTGCCTGGAACTGTTCCTGCAATTTATCAAACTGAACTGACTTAAAGAAAGCCTCATCCTGACGTGGATTCATTGCACTTACTGGATAGAGCAACTGCTGGATAGAATCCTGTACGGCAGCCATACCTGTTGTTGCACGGTTCTCGTAGACATAGAGATTACGCTGGATATACTTGTCAAAAGCTGACTTTGAGAAGTTCTGACGTGACAGAATCAAATACAGATAGCTGAAGAAATCGTCAGCCTTGTCAACAGGTGCATTACCACCGATACCATCACTGTAGTCTTCCAATGAGAGGGAGAGATTGATGTCCTTGCCCTGTAGCCACTGCGCCAACTGATTTCGGTTATAATTATATACACCCGACTGCATCAAGAGCGAACGCATTGCATTATAGTTGGCAAGTTCTTGTGCTGGAACAATAGACTTTCCACCTTCTGCAGAACCTGCAAAGAGGAACTTACCACTCAGTTCTGGAACGTTACGGTAAAGAACTTTCGCACCATTAGAGAGTGTCCACTCCTTTGCCTGCAAAGTCTTTAACTGCTTTTCAGAAACAATCTTTCCTCCTGTCAGAGGGAAGTCAATCAACTGACTGATAGGCTTCATGCCATCAGCACGAGCCATATCGCTGAATGAGCTCTTTGCTTTCAATGCTGCCATAAGATCATTCTCAGTGATATTCATCTCACTCTGCGACTTAGAATAAGTAACAAAAGCAAGGTTATTGTCATTAAGCAATGACTTCATCCAAGCATTCATGTCCTCAACCTCTAACTCAACCAAAGTCTCGAGGTTACGGTTAATCTGTCCGCGGAAGTCTTGTACAGGAATATCATAGAGGAAGTTCTGACGGAAAAGCATCAAAGCATTGTCTGGTGTTCCCAGTCCCTTTGCTTCGAGGACATCCTTCATTCCATTGTACATCTTCTCCTTCTCAGCATTGAACTCAGCTGCAGTAAAGCCTTGGTCACGCAAGTTATCACGTACAGCTAACATCTGCTGAAGCGCCTTCTGTTCATTACCCTGATAGGGAACCATGTCCCATGCCATCTGATAATAGTTTCGTACCAAAGGAGATAGACTCACCTCAGCGGCAATATAACTCTCCTTATCAGCATTCTTCAACATTACAAAGCGCTTTGGAGCCAATGTGTTGAAGAACTTAGTGAAGATAAACTGACGTACTCGGTCCTCTTCAGGCGCATTACCCTTCACCTCATAGCGTTGATAAAGACCAAAAGAAGCACTCTTGTTCTCTGGGTCAATGAAACGCATATAGAGTGGTGTGGCATTGTCAGGAATCTGTCTTGTCTGTGGATTTACAGCAGGTGCTTGCTTAGCTGGTAATGTCTTGAAGACTGTCTGGATGTTCTTTTCCATCTGGTCGACATCAACATCACCGATAACAGCAATAAACTGCATATTAGGACGGTACCACTTATCATAGAACTGCTTTACTTGCTTCTGCTGGAAGGTCTCCAGAATCTTCTGTGAACCAATCACATTATGAGTAGCATAACCGGCATGATTATAAACAACAGGTGCAATGGCATCTGTCAGACGACGGTCTACTCCCGAACGATGACGCCATTCCTCAAGGATAATACCACGTTCCTTTTCAATGTCTTTAGGGGTCATCTTGACGCCATGGCACCAGTCACGGAGCACCCAAAGCATATTCTCATTAAGCTTCGCATCATTGGTTGGTACGTTATGAACCGCATAACGCGTATCATCAACACCAGTGAAAGCCTCAAAGTCATTAAGGTTATTACTGCGAAGGAAGTTCATCACACCATTAGGGAAGTGGTCTGTCGTATTGAAAGCCAAATGCTCCAACACGTGTGCCAATCCCATTTCCTCATCATTCTCCAAGATAGCACCAACATTCTGGTAGAGGTAGTATTGTGCCTCACCAGTAGCAGAACCATCATTATAGATATAATAAGTAAGCCCATTTGCCAGTTTTCCCTTTCGCAATCCATTCATCTGCGCATTGGCAGGATTGAAGGGAAAAAACAAAAAGCCTATGAGCAGTGCCACTGGCATGCTCGATAGGCATTTAATGATATTCTTGAACATAGTCATTGTTTACTTTTCAAGGAGTTCGAGCGTAGAGAGCTTCTGCTTGATTGCACCCTGCAACATAGCCTGTGGCATCTCCATATTCTCCAAACGGAGTGTCTCAGCAAATGCTTGGTTATAGTATTCACGTGCCTTGGTATAGTTCTTCAACTCACGATAAGAGTCACCTATCATTACCATATAGTTGACACGGTCCATCACAGCATCTTCCTGTGACAAAGCTTTCTCAGCCCACTTGATAGCTACCTCATGATCTTTAGCCTTCAGACTCTTGCCTGCAGCCATGTAGAGGTTCTGTGCAGCCTTACCATAGTCGGCTGAACGGAGGTTGTTCTCCATCTTGCCAAAATAGGTTTCCATAGCTTTCACATAGCCATTTACATCCTTATTCTTATACAAGTTGTAGAGAGCATCAAAGTAGAGCTTTGCTTTCTCGTATGGAGTAATACCTGTCAAGCCAACAACCTCGTATGCCTTTGCATACTGGTTCTTAACTTTCTCTACATAGTCCTTATACTTTACGTTGCCATCCTTTGCCATATCCTCAGCGAAGATGTCGTTAGCCTCAACAATATAGTAGGCAGGTGCCTTACCAAGTTTCTTCATCCAGTCATCAAGGTGGTCGTTCATAAGGTCAATCATATACTGCTTGTGCTCCTTATCTTCATCACCCTCCAATGTTAGAATGATACGATAGTCATTCTCATTGATAAGCTTCAATGGTGCCTTAGCAGCTACATAGTTCTTATAAAGTTTCTGTAGACGGGTCACCCACTTATCTGCATCCATACCTTCCTGCGCCTGCAAGAATGATGGTGCCTTGAGAAGAAGTTGCTGCTGAACGTCAAGGTCGTTGTTATCAGCCTTGTACTTGTTGTAAAGTTCCTCAAAACTTACACTCTCTCCAGCAGCAATCTTAGCAGCTTCCATGAGTTCATCCTTATCCATCGCACCTGTATTCACAGACAAAGCTTTGCCATCTGGTGCAATGAAAGCTACTGTTGGATATGCTGCTACCTTGTAGTTCTTAGCGATATCAACATTCTCACCCTTCTCTGCATCTAACTGCAGACTGATAAAGTGTTCATTGAAATACTTTCCTACTTCCTCTTGTGTGAAAACAGTCTTTGCCATCTTCTTACAAGGAACACACCATACTGCGTAGAAGTCAACAAACAGAATTTTATTCTCTTGCTTAGCTTTTACCAAAGCTTCACTGAAAGTTCCCTTAAAGAACTTAATGCCATTTGCTGCTTCTGTACCCTGCTGTGCACGGAGCTGAACTGCCATCATCAATAAAGATACCAACAGTAAGATATATCTACATCTTTTCATATTAATCTGTTTTTAATGGATTATTTTATTCAATTTATCTATTTAACCATCATCTACTTACAGCATTGAGATTTACTCACGTCTGTCTTTCTCATACAATGACGAGAATACATATTCTATCAACACTGAACGTAGTATGTACACTTGTCATTTACCATTATTAATATTAGTCGACAAGTAGCTTATCATCAGTCACGACCACCTTAAAGATATTCTCCAAGACAACCTCATGGTCTTCATTATACACCTTGATAGAGAGTTGATATCTACCATTAGGCAACTGTTGTGCTGCATCTTGTGTAACTACTATCAAGCCGCCAGTCACAGAAATCTTACCTTCCTTGTAGAGTTTCATAAACAACTGTGCCTGTTCTTGGTTGTCAGCCTTAACCCCAGACAACTCATAATTGATAGGGTTAGTACCAGCAACACCTTGAATACGTGTTGAAACGAATGGTAGCTTGTATTTACCACGGTCACTCGTTGAGTCTACATTGTGGAAGGCATTAAGTGAGTCAGGAGTAAACGATGCACCCGTTGTCCTTAGATAGCCAACAGCCATCTTACTGCATGATACCATAAAACCTATTGTAAGAGCCATAAGGCACAGCAATGCGATTCCTTTCTTCATCTTTTTCATTTTTAAAAGTCGGTTAAGTTGAAGTCATAAACAAGTGAGTGAACCACTCCCGTGTTTGTTTCAATATTACATGAAGCAACGTCAGAAGTCTTAGTGGTCGTTGGAGAAACCAAATGGATACGCAAAGGTCCAGCACCAGGAACACTGTTGTAAGACTCACGGAATGTATAAATCCACAACTGGTTACCAGAAGCCATCTCTACCGTCTCACCACCCTTACCGATAGGTGTTGATGCATCAGAAGATTTAACACCTTCCTTAAAATCATCAAGCATCACTCGCTTGTTAGGTAGGACACAATTCAAGATGAACTTCTTACAGTCAGCAACAGGAATATCTGACACTCTCGTCATTCCATTATCATAGAGATAACGATTGATACTATGATTGGTAGGTCCAAAGAACGTGAAGTTCTTGCCATACTGACTTGTACCTTGGAAAAGAGAAACTAAACCAGCACGCTCAGTCATCACACAAAGAGAATCCCAGTTATAGCTGTCACCTTTGAAGTATTCCCACATCGTCATATCGTGCTTACCATTGGCAAGACCAGTGTCATCGAAGTTATACTGGGTACAACCAGAGAGCATCCCCATCGTCAGACACACGACTATTATATATATAATCTTTTTCATCTATCAAACAATATATTTATTGTAACGTTCCTAACCCATTATTAGTTATAAGCTTGCCAATAAGGTTTCTGTCGTAACTTGGTATTAATAATGTGTCCATCCTTATCCTGCCATGAATCCTTTGGGAGTGGAAGGAACAGCGCACCACCCTGAATATCCTGATTGGTCAGCAAGAGGAACTTACCCTGTAACTCTTCTTTCACATAACCATTACGGATAACATCAGCATAACGGGCATCATTCTCACCAATAAACTCCTTCTCTCTTTCAAGGAAGATGGCCTTCTTCAATCCTTCTGTATCGTATGTTGAAGGATAAGAGAGAGCACCAGCACGTGAACGAATCACATTAAGGTCAGCAATAGCTTTTGCTTCGTTCCCTAACTTCTGATAGCATTCAGCTCTCAAAAGATAGAAGTCTGCAAGACGCCAATAGACATAATCGGCATCTACCGTACGGTAGGTTTTACCACTTGGTGAATACTGGTCGGGATCCAATATTGCCTTTCTAAACTTGTACATGATAGCATAATCCGTCCCATCAACCTCATGTGGTGTACCCCACTGATAGAAGAACGCTTGTAGGCGTTGGTCAGTAGTATCTGGGAACAAGCTTTCTACTGTTGAAGTATAAAGCTGATAGGTACTGCTTGATGGTAGATCAGCTAACGTCTGGTCCTCTCTAACAGGCCAGCTCACAAAGTTCTGTGCAACCTCATTAGGTGAGACAACATTCTCAGAGCGCGTCTTATCAAAGTACAAGCTAAAGATTGCCTCTGGATTAGGAGACTTCTCATTAGACAGATACGTACAGAGTTCCTCTGGTGAAGAGCAAAGTTGATAGTTACCTACCTGACCATCGATAAGTTGTGTTGAGTAATCGATAGACTTCTGATAATCTTCCTGCGCATTACCTTGCAACTTATAAAGTTCGGTTACACTACCCTTCCACGCATAAATCTGTGCGAGTAAGGCTGCAGCAGTACCCTTTGAGGCTGTCTGACGATTGGTAATAGCCACGCCATCCAAGTCTGTCAACTTATCCCATGTAGGTAGAATATCCAATGCCTTCTTAGCATGTTCTATCGCAGCGTTGAGTACATCAGCTTGCGAAGACAAAGAGTAAGGCTTTATCTCAGAGGAGTTTTCAGTGATGATAACCTCCCCATAACGCTGAGCCAAGAGGAAATAAGACAATCCGAGAGCGAACTCAGCCTGTCCAACATGGTACTTTCGACGCTCTTCTGGCAAGTTTTTTGTCTTATTTATATTATCAAGCAACAGATTAGACTCAAAGATAATGTCATAAAGCCCCTTCCATGAATACTCGCTTGCTATGACTGTTCGTGGGTTCCACTCACGCATCTGCTTGCCATCCAGTATCTCGTCAGCCTTCATACCAGCTGTTGAAAGGACGTAGTTATTACCTACTACAGTATTGATATAATATAGAATAGAAGTGGTTGTTGCGTTCAGCTCTTTCTCTGTATTGAACGAGTTGCTGTAAGTCATTCCGTTCTCTGGCTGCAAATCAAGGCTGCAAGAGGACAGAAGACAACCACATATTGAGAGCATTATAATCTTCTTCATTGTTCATTAGAATTTTAAGTTGAGACCCAAAGTAACCTTTCTATTCAATGGATACTGTGTTCCATCATCCTTACCAGAATAAGGATTGATAACTTCAGGGTCTACTCCTGAATAATTAGTAAGCAAGAACAGATTCTCTCCACTGAGGTATACATTAGCATCTTTGATGAAAGAACCCTTCAACCAGTTCTTTGGTAACTGATAACCAATCACCAACTGCTTGAGACGTAAGAAACTAATGTTCTCAATGTTAGAGTCTACATTACCGTCAAACTGCCCTACATAATCCTTGTCAGCGAACTCAAGTGATGGATACTTCGCATCTCTATTGCTTGTTGTCCAGAAGTCATTAGCGTGGAAGTAGTTCATAATAACACCAAAGTCCTTTGTAAAGGTGAAGGCACTATTCTTATACATATTCATCACCTTACGGCTGATGGTATAGCTAAAGAGTACATCAAAGCTCAATCCCTTCCATTCTAAGTGGCTATTCAAGCCACCATAGACTGCAGGAAGAGTACTACCAGCATAATAGAGGTCCTTATCATCAATCACACCATCATAGTTCTGGTCCTTAATCTTCCTACCACCCACACGCAATGGATTATTGATAGACTGAAAATAAAGTGGAATCTGCTTACCAGAAGCATTAGGATACATTGGGATATCTTCCTCCTTCTGAACGATTCCCTCATCCTTAAAGGTATAGATACCATAGACAGGGCGACCTAAGACTTTATCATTAAGGTCTTCACCATTGTATGTCTTACGTAACATATTCTTATTATGAGAAAGGTTGAAGCCTACACTCCAGTTCCAATTCTTCTTGCGGATAACATCATACTGAGCCTCGAACTCGATACCTTCGTTAGAGATAGCAGATGCATTGTCCCACATACTTGTAGCAAGGAAGACATTACCTGGAAGATAAGACTGCATCAACAGCTTGCTTGAATACTTATAGTAATAATCGAGCTTGAGTTTCAAGCGATAATCCAACATCTGTAAGTCAAGACCGAGGTCATACTGGTCACTCTCCTCCCAAGTAAGTTTCTTATTAGCCATAGATTGCGGGATAAGACCTAACGAACCATTAAATACATTACTTTCCTCCATCACGCCCAATGCCAAATAAGGTTCTTGGAACTTCTGACCAGACTTACCCCAAGAAGCACGAAGCTTACCAAAGCTCAACCACCAGAATTTCTTCATGAAATGTTCCTCACTGAATGCCCAGCCAAGACCCACAGAAGGGAATGTTCCCCAGCGCACATCCTTACCGAAGACACTTGATCCATCCGCACGAATAGACAACTCCGCCATGTAACGTTTCTTATAGCTATATGCCGCACGACCCAAGAAACTAAGCAATGACTGCTCCTGCTGATTAGTTAGGAAGCTTTGTGCAGCCCTCACAGTTCCACCATCGTTGAAGAGAGAAGGCCATCCCTCACCCGCAAACTTAATAGAGTTAGTAGGGCCACCCTTTGCTGTACCGCTTAGGTTCTGCAGCAAGTCATAGTTATAAGTCATACCAGCCATCAGCTCTAACTTATGTTCGCTTGGCAATGCAAGGTTATAAGTAAGGATATTCTCAGTCTGAATATTCGTCATAGCAATATTAGAAGCCTGTACCTCCGACTTCTTATCATACTTCAGATAATCAGGTGTAAACGTGTAGACACGTGTGAAGTAATGGTCAAGCGAGTAGGTAGAAGAGAACTTCAGACCTTTTATAATATTATAGTTCAAGCCTACACTCAGACGAACATTATAATTTGAGTTCGTCTTATCAATATCCTTCAACTGCCTTAACGCCACTTGTTCCGCGACACTACCCTTACCCGGCAAGAGCGTAGACGTACGCTTCGGATCGAATGTCAATCCTTGCACACGTCCCCCATCCGAACCAGCTTTCTGCGTAGCGTATGTCAGGTTGATACGTGTAAAAGCACTCAACTTCGTCGATAGGTTAAAGTCAAGATTACTCAACAAACTGAAACGACGGAAATTAGAGCTAATCATAATACCCGTTTCATCGTAGATACCAGCATTAACCATATACCTTATATTATCTGTACCACCAGCCAACAACAAGTCACCTTTGGTCACCCTACCTACACGGAAGGCATATTTCCACCAGTTTGTTCTGTTGTTATAGAAAGTGTTCAGTGAGTCTTGTGCTATTCCTGGCAGTCGACGATCTGGGTCTAACACCCTACCATTACGCCACAAGTAGTCGTATGCACCATCATTATCAGCATCCCAGCCGTATGAATCCTTATAAGAATCTGGATAAATCAGCTTATCTGTTATATAATCATAGTGTGCACCTCTCTGGTTCTTAGCCAAGAGAAGAGCTATATCACGTTCGCCCTTACCAAGTGTCTGCATTGGTGTACTTGGCAACCAAGAAAGAGATTGTGAGAAATTGAAGCTTACCTCCGAGCGTCCCGACTTACCTTTCTTAGTAGTAATGAGGATAACACCATTACCAGCTCGCGAACCATAGAGTGACGCAGAAGCAGCGTCTTTAAGCACCTGCACAGACTCTATACTTGAAGGGTCAAGTCCTGACAGTGGGTTAATACCGCCCGTTGCATCCCCAGCACTACTTGACACTGGTATACCATCAATCACGTAAAGCGGTGAACCATCATTGATACCTTTTTGATTAAGAGAGCTAAAGCCGCGAATCGTGATGCGAGAGCCACCACCACCAGGTGAACCAGACAGGTTAGTCACGTCTACACCAGCCATACGACCCTGCAAGAGGTTCTCAATACTTGCTGTTGGTGCCTTCTGCAAATCTTCAACCTTAACAGAGGCAATGGCTCCCACCTGTTCACGTGTATTCCTCTTACCATAAGCAACGACCGTAACCTCACCCATAGCAACGGCAGATGACGTCAAGATAACATTCATCGCCTTACCAGTATGGTATTTCAGTGTCTTTGCGTCATAGCCTACACTGGAGATAGTGATAGTTCCTTCCTCTTTTCTACAGGCATAGAGAAGTTACCATCAACATCGGCAGTAACACCTTTCGACGTTCCCTTAATCTGTACAATAGCAAAAGGGACGCCCAAACCGTCCTTGTCTTTTACTGTTCCATGAATGGTGTATTGTCCCTGTGTAGCATTTTTCATCTTGAAGACATCAATCACCTTACCGTCAATATTATAGACAAAAGATGAGTGAGCCAACAGGTTTTCTACAGCACTCAGTTCGTCTACATCCTCAAACGAGATGGTAAGAAGCAACGTATCGTTCTTAACATCATCCGTGTAATTAATCTTGTAGTCTCCCTTTGTAGAAATGAAATCCAAGATCTGAGCAACACTCTTATCCTTAAACGAAATCGAGAACTTCTTTCCTGCGACTTGTGCAGAAGCAGGCGAACTCCACGAAAGCATCAAAATAAAAGCTGTCAGAAACACCAAAGAAGGCAAGCTTCTTAAAGTTCTAAACATGTGTTGATGATACTTCATTGATTAGTCTTTATTGTTATTACTTTTGATATTAACTTATTAAACAAATTAGATTACTTCACAAATGCGCTCTCAACGATTCTACATAAAAAAGGTATTAATATTGATTGCGATGCAAATGTACATAAAAATATTGGATCTCAAAGCCAATTGGACATAAAAAAAGTAAAAGAAAAATAGCTATAACAAGACATCTCACCCCTTCTCGGAAAGGAGAAGAGACTTCTAAGATAGAACAGATGCCTACCTATTAAACACGAATAGTCCCTTTACTTTCTCCCTTCTCTATACGTAGAAGAGTATTCTCTCGACACATAGAGAAATATTGCCAACAAGGCTTATTAAAGATTTCTACCCCTTCCTTGTCCAAATTGCTATATTAGAAACTATACTGAAATCCTATTGATGCAAATTCCTTCAACTGCCAGAAGGCATAATGGTCATCACGACGTACTCCATCGTCAAAACGAGGATAGATGAATACTCGACTTGAGATGTATCGGTTGAAGCGGAAGGTAAAGGTATTCTCCCACTCTAACTCTGTGCGCTTATACGTAGAATAGCCATACAGACGAGTCTTCCAAGTCAACGACTCCATCATCTTCCATTCTAAATCTACAGTAAACTCAGAACCGAAGTCATGCAGGAAATGATTACCATCCTTGATACCCAAACGGCGAGTCAACTCCAACATGCGAGTGTACTTCATGTTATAAGCCAAGGGAGCTAAATGGAAGTTACCCTTCAAACGATGGTTCATCCAGTCGACCGAGTAATCCATACCGATAGAGAGGTTTATGTTCAATGGAGCAACGAAAGCTGAATATACCTTTGGGTCGTTAGACCGATAAGAACGACTAAATTGTGTATTACCAATAAATTGCACCGTATAGTACCACCGCTTCGTAGCCTGCAAGCCAAGTTTTGAGGTAAGACGTATCAAGTCTTCTGTACTCTTGAAACTATGTAAAGAGTCTGAACGACTACTCTGTAAACCGTATTTCAGTTCCAAGCGGTTTTCCCATTTCAATTTCTGTTTATTGTTATAATTGGCCTGCATCACCAAAGAAGCCAATGCTGAATAGTTACTTTCGCCACCTCTATACCAGTTCCCAGAAACATAGTTCTGCAGGAATTGCAAAGCATAATCACCATTAAACGTCCAGAAATTAGGTCGTTTTATCATAACCTCCACTGGCACTGTCGTTGGCTCAATAGGTGTTTCTGGCACCTTCTCAACTAATGTTGGGTCATGATGGATTGGTGCGTTAATATCGTCCAACTTTGTCTGCTGCTGTTGTACCATCCTATCAGTCCCTCTGACAAGGTCAGGGCGTGTCAGATAAAGGTGCATCAACTCTGACAGAATAGGGTTGTCGTTTCTATCTCGTGTAAACAATTTCTCTGCTACATTACCATAATAGGTCAGTGGTAGGAACAATCGCATATCATTCCTACGCAGTCTCTGTTCACGACGTATCTTAAGTTTTTTAGACGTAAAAACACTGTCTTTTAATGCGTTCAACGAGTCAACATACGCTTGTATCTTATCCATTGATGGTCGTTCATCGCTACGAACAGAGACAGGATGACTCACTTGAGCAACAGCACCCAAGCATATCATTAAAAATAATGTGATTAAAAAGTTCCGTTTCATCATACTTAATATAATGTGCAAACTTACAGTATTTTTTTCAATTTACGGCCCTATTTACTGAAAATCTTAATCACTATAAGCAATTTACCCATATAATTAGTTGTCTTCCACTTCATCCTGAAATGAAAGACAACTAACAACGATATTAAATAGTTATCGTATTTCTTGAATAACCAAGAATACTCCTTAGCGTTGTCTTAAAGATTTAATTTATAACCTACAGACACCTCAAACACGCTGTTACGAGAAGAGTCGCCTTTCTTGTAAATATTAAAGACTCCCACATGATATAATGCTCCTAACACAACATTTTCGTACTCATAGCTTACACCAACTGGTATTGAAAGACCAAACTTACGCATACCATTCTTCATATCGATAGTAAACTCATCCTCATGGAAATTAGACTTTTTACCCTCCTTGTCTACTTCATACGACTGTTGTACTTCATGATTATTAGCATTAAACAGGCAGGTTGGTTCTATACCAACCTTAACAGAAAGACCTGGCAACAACTTATTATGAACTAAAATCGGCATACTCACATAATTTATTCGCAAGTAACGATCATAAACTGTAGTGTGTTCATCAGTATAATCCTCCAATTTACAGCCTGCTTGAACAAATGATAAGCCAGCAGAAAGACCTACGGCATCAGAAGCCTGATACATCACATCAGCACCTCCAACAAACCCTAACAATGCATGAGGTTTAACCTCTACTATCATGTTATCGACCACTTCGTAAATACCAGACCCACCTAACAAAGAAGAAATTGATACTCCTACATGTGGTATCACTGACCATGTACCCGGCTTGTTCTGTGCCATTGATACCAAAGTTGATGTAACTAACACGATTAGAACTGCTATTCGTTTCATAGGTTTCGTATTTTATTTTGTTAAAGATTATATCTGTTAAACGTATTTCACATGATTTTATTGCAATACCTTATACTATTTGTGAGTCTTTCATCCCCCGAAAGTTATATATCGAGTTCTGTTTACATGCCTAATATTGAGAAATATTGCAATTAAAGTCTTTGATTTACAACAAACCTTACCAACGGATGACAGCCATAACACAGACAAAAGACAACCTCTTCACAGCTTTCTATGATACGAAAAATTCTTTACTTCTATCTTCTATATATTTGTCTTAAAAACCACGAAGACTCCCCTACAATCATCTTTATAATCAACAACATATCAAATGGTTATGAGCTCGCTTCAAGAAGAGGCCTAATTAGGGGCAAGAAGGGCGTCTTTTAGGGGCAAGAAGGGCATGTTCTTGAACGTAATTAGGCGTCTTCTTAAACCTTGAAGGGCAAGTATTGTTTTGGAGAGACAGGAAAAAGGTTTACAAACTCAACCTTATTGGCGCTCAAAACGAAACCCTTAACCTCCTTCTCGTCCTATCTGCTCCCAACGCTACTATACTTAAATCGTGGCTTAGGGACAGCCCACACAGCGTGTATCGAAGTTCGTCCCGTATGATGCGAATGGCAGGTACGACTGAATCCAAGAGCTACTACAGTCCTTCATAATTTAAGTATCTTTTATCATTCTGCTTATTCTTAAGAGAAACTGAAAAACATGTCTTACCCACTTGTCCTACCCCACTCGAAAAAGTAGCAAGCAGAAACATCCTTTTCAAGGGAGTTTTGAATTTGCTGTCATATCTGTCATCGAATATCATCACCTAAGTCATTAACTGACAGTAGGATTACATGAAATGTTAATTATGACAGCAAATAAAAATAAAACTATTTTCGTAGTTTACGGAATAGTCTCTCTTCTGTTAGAGTCGCCCAAACCCTGAATTACTCGGAAGAATTTCTTTTAATCAAACCGCTCTCTCCCACCCTTCCACAGTAGTGTGTGCAAAAGTTTCATCTATTATCTCTAAATAAAATATAATTTCTTTTGTCATTACCTTATTTTGCTGTATCTTTGCAACAACTTTGGTGTATTATACCTTATTAAAGAAATGGCAAAAAAAAGAAACAAAGCCCGCAGTCGTCATAGTCTGCAGGTTGTCACACTATGTATCAGTACAGCTATGGTGCTGATGCTGATTGGTATGGTCGTACTTACAGGCTTTACCAGTCGCAATCTTAGTTCTTACGTGAAGGAGAATCTTACTATCACCATGATTCTCCAGCCCGATATGAATACGGAGGAGAGCTCTGCTCTTTGTCAACGTATTCGCAACTTGCATTATATCAATAGCTTGAACTTTATCAGTAAGGAGCAGGCTTTGAAGGAAGGAACTCGAGAATTGGGTGCTAACCCTGCCGAGTTTGCAGGTGAGAATCCGTTTACAGGAGAGATAGAAGTACAACTAAAGGCCAACTATGCCAACAACGACTCTATTCGTAACATCGTTCAGCAACTACGAACCTATCGTGGTGTGAGCGACATCACCTATCCACAGAGTTTAGTAGAGAGTGTAAACCAAACGTTGGGTAAGATTAGTCTGGTGCTGTTAGTCATTGCCGTCTTGCTCACCATCGTTTCCTTCTCTCTGATTAACAACACTATCCGTCTGAGTATATATGCACGACGCTTCTCAATCCACACGATGAAACTCGTTGGAGCATCATGGAATTTCATCCGTGCACCATTCTTACGACGCGCTGTATTAGAAGGACTCGTCTCTGCCCTATTAGCTATTGCAGTCTTGGGGGTTGGGATATGCTTCCTCTATGATTACGAGCCAGATATTACAAAAGTATTGTCATGGGATGCATTGGTTATCACAGCATTCGTTATGTTAGCCTTTGGTGTGATTATTGCGACCTTCTGCTCATGGTTGTCAGTAAACAAGTTCCTGCGTATGAAGGCAGGTGACCTCTATAAAATATAAACAAAACGTAAATAAGGTAAAAGACTTCTTAGGTGGTGAAGGCTGTCTTGTCTTAACTCCCCCTAACGCTCTTGAACTCCTCAAACAAACAATATGGACAAAAGAAATTTAGCTTTTGGTAAGACCAACTTTATCTTGTTGGCTATAGGTATAGCCGTTGTTATTATCGGCTTTATCCTTATGAGTGGCGGATCCTCCACAGAGACGGTATTCGACCCAAATATCTTTAGTGCTCGTCATATCACAGTAGCACCTATCGTCACCTTTATTGGTTTATCTCTATCATTGGTGCTATTCTTTATCAGCCGAAAGAAACGAAAGGAATGGAGGACTAATGACACTTTTACAAACGATTATTATCTCTATTATTGAAGGACTGACGGAGTTCCTTCCTGTGTCATCTACGGGTCACATGATTATCACTCAGAAACTTCTGGGTGTCCCTGCAAACGATGAATTTGTACATGCCTTCACGTTCATCATACAGTTTGGTGCAATCCTCTCTGTGGTATGTCTATATTGGAAACGCTTTTTCCAAATCGACCACACACCAGTACCTGCTGATGAGAAGTCTAAATTCAAAAGATTTATCCACCCTATACGCTTCTATTGGTTGCTATTTGTTGGGGTTATTCCAGCATTTATAATTGGTCTACCAGCTAAGAAAAGCGGTCTACTTGATTGGTTGCTTGAATCTGTATGGGCTGTTGCAATAATGCTCGTAGTGGGTGGTATATTCATGCTCTACTGTGACAAGATATTTAACAAAGGAAAAGAAGAAAACCAGATAACAGAGAAACGTGCTATCCGCATTGGTCTTTTCCAGTGCTTATCTCTCATTCCTGGCACAAGCCGCTCTATGGCAACCATCGTGGGTGGTATGGCAAATGGGTTAACACGCAAACGTGCAGCAGAATTCTCATTCTTCCTTGCGGTACCAACTATGGCTGGTGCAACCGTACTTGACATGTATGACTTGTTAAATAGTGACAGCACATGGGCTTCAGCTCATAACCTTACAATGCTCGCTGTAGGCTGTGTTGTATCATTCATCGTTGCGCTATTGGCAATGAAATGGTTTGTAAGTTTCCTTGCAAAATATGGTTTCAAGTGGTTCGGTTGGTATCGTATCATCGTTGGCCTTATCATCATTATAATGCTGCTCTGTGATATTCCACTGAATATGGTTGACTAATCTCATATACTTATCATACTAATGAACTTCAAAGAAGGAGTAATCATCCCTATTGACAAGCCCTACGGAATCACCAGTTTCAAGGCGTTAGCACACGTACGCTACCTTTGTACACAGGCGAATGATGGGAAGGTAAAGATTGGTCATGCCGGTACATTAGACCCTTTAGCGACAGGAGTTCTCATCCTTGCAACGGGTAAGATGACAAAGCAGATTGAGACTTTGCAGACACACACAAAGGAATATACAGCGACCCTACAGTTGGGTGCTACCACACCGAGCTACGATATGGAACATGAGGTAAATGAAAATTTCCCAACAGAACATATTACAAGGGAGCTGATAGACGCTACACTGCCTCAGTTTGTGGGTGATATCGAACAAATTCCACCCACTTATAGTGCTGTAAAGGTGGATGGTAAGCGTGCTTTCGACTATCGAAGAAAAGGTAAAGATGTCACGTTAAAACCTAAGAATATTCGCATTGACGAGATAGAAGTATTAGACTTCGATGCAGAGAAGATGCAACTCTCAATCCGTGTCGTCTGCGGTAAGGTACTTATATTCGTGCATTGGCACGCGACCTTGGTCGTGCGCTGAATAGCGGAGCCTACCTTACCGCCTTACGCCGCACACGTGTTGGAGACGTCAGAGTAGAAGACTGTGTCAATTATGACCAGTTTGACGCATGGCTCCAACAACAAACAATAGAAAAATAATAAACTCCCCAATATATAAATATGAAGCTTTCACAGTTTAAATTCAACTTGCCAAAAGAGCAGGTAGCCTTATATCCACATTCTTCTGAACGTGTTCTGACACGTACTGATGGTAGCACACAGACCTTCACCGTCACTCGTCGTGATGAAGGTAGGCTGATGGTGTTACACCGTAAGTCAGGAAAGATTGATATGTTCAAGGCTGATATCGACGGTGAACCTACTGAAGAAGACTACATCCGATTCAAAGATGTATTCAACTACTTCGATGAGGGAGATGCCTTTATCTTCAATGACACGAAGGTATTCCCTGCTCGTCTATATGGTACAAAGGAGAAGACTGATGCGAAGATTGAGGTATTCCTTCTTCGTGAACTCAATCAGGAGATGCGTCTTTGGGATGTATTGGTAGAGCCTGCACGTAAGATTCGTATCGGTAACAAGCTTTTCTTTGATGAGTCTGGTACGATGGTAGCTGAGGTTATAGACAATACTACCTCTCGTGGTCGTACTCTCCGCTTCCTTTACGACTGTCCGCACGATGAGTTCAAGCGTGAGTTATTTGCTTTGGGAGAGGCTCCATTACCACGCTACGTCATTGATAACCGTCCTAAGGAGGATGGGGAAGAGTTTGCACACGCAACAGCTGACGACATGGAGAATTTCCAGTCTGTCTTTGCCAAGCATGAAGGTGCCGTCTCAGCACCTGGTACAAATATCCATTTCTCTGAACACATGATGAAGATGATGGATATCAAAGGTATCAAGAAGGCCTTTATCACACTACATTGTGGCTTAGGCACCTTCCATGATATTGAGGTAGAGGACCTTACAAAGCATAAGATGGATTCAGAGGAGATGCACATCAATTCTGACGCATGCCGTATCGCTAATGGTGCTAAGCAGGCAGGACATCATATCTGTGCTGTTGGTGCAAGTGTTGTCAAAGCTACAGAGACAGCTGTTGGCACTGATGGTATGATAAAGGAGTATGATGGTTGGACCAATGAATTTATCTTCCCTCCATACAACTTTGGCTTTGCCGACTCAATGCTGGTGAATTTCTATCATCCATACTCAACACTATTGATGGAAACAGCAGCCTTTGGAGGTTACGACCTTGTGATGGAGGCATACGATAAGGCGGTAAAGAATGGTTATATGTTTGGTTGCTTCGGCGACTCTCTACTGATTCTTAACGATTAACATGCACATAGTTTATTTATCCCTCGGCACCAATCTTGGTAATAGAAAGGCCATTATGCACGAGGCGATAGCATTGATAGAAAAAAAGATTGGCACAGTTTTGCGCCAATCTTCTTTTCATGAAACGGAACCTTGGGGCTTTGAAAGCCCTAATCTCTTCCTCAATGCCTGTGTATGTGTCTCTACCTCTCTTGCTCCCAGACAACTATTAGAGGCGACACAAGCCATAGAAATAGAGATGGGACGAGTAAAAAAGTCTATCAATGCACAATATACAGACCGCATCATAGATATTGATATCCTGCTTTATGACAAGCTAAGTATCAATGAGCCTGACCTTATCATCCCCCACCCTCTTATGGAAGAACGTGATTTCGTTATGCTTCCCTTGAAGGAGATATGGGAGGAGTAAGCGCTCTTCACACCGTAAAATAAACTAAATCTATTTGTCGGAAATATTCTTAAACTTAGACAATCCTGACGTAAAATATAACAAACCCAAACTTTGACTAATAAGATAAACAAATGAAAAGAACATTATTATTAGTGGTAACTGCGTTTACAAACATCTTACTTGCCAATGCAGATCCTATCACTAAAGCACAAGCTTTGAGTATAGCAACTAAATACATCAACAACCCAAAACTATCGAACGATACCCCCAAAACCCGCTCATCACAAGCTAATGAGCAACCAGCTTATTACATTTTTACTAATCCAAACGACAAGAAATTCGTTATTATCTCTGGAGAAAGTAAACTCAACGAGCTCGTGGGTTATGGAGATAAGATGACAGAAAACCCCAACGACCAGCCTCCCTACTTCAAACTGTTCTTAAAGGAATATGAACGTGTTGTAAAAGAGGTGCGTTCTAAAACTGCAACTACTACCCCACAGCGTCCTATCAAACGAAAAGTAGAACCCTTGCTTACTTGTAAGTGGAGCCAGTATGACCCTTTCAACAAGTACACCCCACTAAGTAATGGACAGCATACACCTACTGGTTGTGTTGCAACAGCCACAGCACAGGTGATGTTCTACAACAAATGGCCTAAGAATCGACCACAAGATTATATAGCATCGACAGGTGATGATGCTAAGAAAAGCGCTACTTATTGGTGGGATGAGATGAAGAACACGACTAATGAGATGAGAACGGAACATTCTCGACAAGCCGTTGGCGTATTGATGTCTGACATCGGTAAGGCTGTCAATATGAGATACTATTATAGAGGTAGTGACTCAAACTTACAATATGCTTGCAATGCACTTCGCGACAAGTTCGACTATACTGTACGTTATCTTGACAAAAACTTCCTTCCTGCCAATGATTTCCTCAATGAGGTGATGCAAGAAATCTCAGATGGATATCCAGTCTTAGTAGTAGGTGGACCACATGCCTTTGTTTATGATGGCTATGATGAGCAGGGCCTCATTCACACCAACTGGGGCTGGGGAGGTGAAAACGACGGATACTTCGACATCAACATAGTTACCCTTAATGTTTCAGGCTTTGCTCTCAATAGTGGAACATTCTGGGACGACATCTCAGTTGTCTTTGCCCATCCTAATGACGGTAAGGCTACACCCTTTAAGGATATCGAGCGCGGATTAGATGCAAGAACCACCACTTCACTCACTATTGACAAGACAGAAGCAAACCGTTCTGAAAGTTTCAGTGCAAAGATTGAGAAGTTAGGCTCGTATAGTTCGGTGAAAGGTGAACTTGGTGTATTCACTGGGAAGGTTGCACTTGCCCTCTATAATGATAAGAATGAACGAGTAAAAATCTTCAACTCAACTGCAAGCGACCAGACTTGGGCATCTATCTTTACTTCCATGTCCTTTGATGTTGCTGATATTAACTTTAAGGGTATTGCTGACGGAAACTACCGTTTAGTACCAGTATTCTCTGAGATGCTCGATACCAAGACAAAGGAACACGGTGACTGGAAGCCAATCAATCACGCCAATGAAATAGAGGTAAGACTCACTGTAGATGCTGTTCACATCAATACAAATAACCCTAAGGATGTTGTTGTGATTGAGAAAAGCCCAAGTGTACTCTCCCCTTTCTATGAAGATGCTGGAAATGCTGCCTTTAGTTTTACAATGTACAATCCTGGAAGAGAGGAAGTACGTGGTGACTTGGTGATGACACTCACTAATCAAGAGACTAAAGAGGTATTTAACGGCTATCTACTTACGCCTAACGTTGTTGCACAACGACTTGGCTATTCAACCTTTATCATCAAAATGCTGACGCTTTATTATAGCTCAGGTAAGGTAGGAAATTGCCCAAAGGTAAATATGACGTAACGCTATCGATAAAGGTTAATAGAAACGGAACGGACATCAACGTACCTATTAAGATGAAAGAACCTTTCAAGATTGAAGTATTGCCTAAGCCGGACAATGGAAATATTCAGTTTACTTTTGTTGATTATTATGCGGATGGTGAATACGCTAATTACAGTACCTTCCAGCTGAATAAAATAAAAGAAATAAGTCTGCAAGTACATTCTAAAGTATCTGGCTATCAGATTAAGAATGGCTATCGTGGTCCAATTCATTATCGTCTACTCGATTTGACAAGCAATAAGTGGATAGACTTGGGTACCATCAATAATGTCTATCTTCCATGTGATGCAGACAACAATGCAACACAGACACGTATCACCTTTGCTGCTTCTCAATTAGAGCCTAATCATTCATACGAGATACATATTGAGGTTGAAAGGCATGGAAAACGAGAAGACATTTGGAATCCAAATGTGTTACGCAACACATTCTCTACGATTGATGAGTTGAGACCTAATGGTATTAACTTGCTTAAAACCAAGCAGAGCAGAGCACTGGACATCTTTACCTTGCAAGGGATTCGCCTATCACAGCCTTGGGAAGAACTCCCTGCAGGTATCTATATCGTAGATGGTAAAAAGGTAATTAAGAAATAAGATAGGCTAATCCTATCTTATAACAGATACGGCACGCATAGAGAATGTGAACTTCTTAGGAAGAAATAAGAAAGAAATCGGTCATTGAGTATTATTATTAAATACCCATTGACCGATTTCCTATAAATAGAAAGATATAGTAATTAAGAAAACCTTTACATAGATTCTTCCTTTCCTTGCGTCCTTTTAAAACTTAATCAACAATATAGCAAAAGTAAGATAGCATGAATAGTAAATGAAAAAAGGTAAGAAAGGAAAGTATGGACAAGCCAACCTTAACTTTCTTACCTTTATTTCGTTGCTTCTTAAAAGCTTACTTACGGAGACCCAAAGCCTTGATGATAGCACGATAACGCTCGATGTCACGATCGTAGAGATAATCGAGCAATGCACGACGCTTACCTACGAGCTGTGTCAATGAACGAGTTGTAACGTAGTCCTTGCGGTTCTTCTTAACGTGCTCAGTCAAGTGCTTGATACGATAAGAGAAAAGAGCAATCTGGCTCTCAGCTGAACCTGTGTCAGTTGTACTCTGTGCCTTACCATACTGAGCGAAGATCTCTGCCTTCTTAGTCTTGTCTAAATACATAATTTGTTTGTGTGATTAATGTGATTTGCAATTACATCTTTCCATCGTTAGCCGCCTTAATCACAACGGGTTACGACATCAAATGCATCGGACGTTCCGAAAATGCTGTGCAAAGTTACAACTTTTTATTGGAACCACAAACGTTTTCCATTTTTTATTTGTACTTTTGCACCATAAATTTAGCGTAAGCTTTTTTAAGGTAATTAAATGCAAGATATTCGTAACATCGCAGTTATTGCGCACGTAGACCACGGTAAGACAACCTTGGTTGATAAGATGATGCTCGCAGGAAAACTTTTCCGTGACGGACAAGACAACAGTGGAGAGGTTCTCGACTCTAACGACTTGGAGCGCGAACGAGGGATAACAATTCTCAGTAAGAATGTAAGTATTAATTGGAAAGGAGTAAAAATCAATATTCTCGACACCCCAGGTCACTCTGATTTCGGTGGTGAGGTTGAGCGTGTATTGAACATGGCAGACGGTTGTCTGTTGCTCGTTGACGCTTTCGAAGGTCCGATGCCACAGACTCGTTTCGTACTACAGAAAGCCCTACAACTTGGTTTGAAACCAGTTGTTGTTATCAACAAGGTAGACAAACCTAACTGTCGTCCTGAAGAAGTATATGAGATGGTATTCGATCTCATGTGTGACCTCAACGCTACAGAAGACCAGTTGAATTTCCCAGTTGTCTATGGTTCAGCTAAGAATGGTTGGATGAGTGAGGATTGGAAGAAGCCTACAGATAACATTGAATATCTACTTGACCTTATTATTGAGGCCATTCCAGCCCCTAAACAACTTGAAGGAACACCACAGATGTTGATTACATCTTTGGACTATTCAAGCTACACCGGACGTATTGCCGTTGGTCGTGTACATCGTGGCACACTGAAGGATGGACAGAACATCACTATCTGTCATCGTGACGGAACACAGGAACGCACTAAGATTAAGGAGCTTCATACCTTCGAGGGTATGGGACATAAGAAGACAGACCATGTAGACTCTGGCGATATTTGTGCTGTGATTGGTTTGGAGAAGTTTGAGATTGGTGATACAATTGCTGATTTTGAGAATCCAGAGCCACTGCCACCAATCGCTGTTGACGAGCCAACAATGAGTATGCTCTTCACCATCAACGACTCTCCTTTCTTCGGAAAGGAAGGTAAGTTCTGTACTTCTCGCCATATCAGCGAACGCCTTAACAAAGAACTTGAGAAAAATCTTGCACTACGTGTCCGCCCAATGGAGGACGCAACAGATAAGTGGATTGTCAGTGGTCGTGGTGTACTTCACCTCTCTGTCCTCATTGAGACAATGCGTCGTGAGGGTTATGAGCTACAAGTTGGTCAACCACAGGTTATCTACAAGGAGATTAATGGACAGAAGTGTGAGCCTATCGAGGAGTTGACAATCAACGTTCCAACTGATTTCTCAAGTAAGATGATTGATATGGTGACTCGTCGTAAGGGTGACTTGCTCGGTATGGACGCTGAGGGCGAACGTGTGAACATCACCTTTGAAATACCATCACGCGGTATCATTGGTCTACGTACCAACGTCTTAACAGCCAGTCAGGGTGAAGCTATCATGGCACACCGTTTCAAAGATTATCAGCCATTCAAGGGCGAAATCGTACGTCGTACAAATGGTTCAATGATTGCATTGGAGGCTGGTACTGCCTACGCTTACGCTATCGACAAGCTACAAGATCGTGGTAAGTTCTTCATTGATTCTGGTGAGGAAGTTTATGGCGGACAGGTTGTTGGTGAGCATGTTCACGACAACGACCTCGTTATCAATGTTACTAAGGCTAAGCAGTTGACCAATGTTCGTGCCTCTGGTTCGGATGAGAAGGCACGTGTCATCCCTAAGACCGAGATGAGTCTTGAGGAATGTCTTGAGTACATCAAGGGCAATGAGTATGTTGAGGTAACTCCAAAGAACATTCGTATGCGTAAGATTACGCTCGATCATAATGATCGCAAGCGTGAGAGTAAAGAATAAATCTTATTTCAATCATAAGACGAGGGGCGGCTATCCATCAAGGTAGTCGTCCCTTTATATTTCCACACTATCAAATCATCTATGTGTAGAAAGGAATAAGACAGCGGCCTAATCCTATAAGATTAAAGACCATAAACAATAGCCCAAATAATAGAAATATAACTCTTTGTAATCTTACGTCACGTTTTACCTTATTTTTTATTATATTTGTAACCTAATAAAGCTATGAAGCTTAAAAGGTAGCCCAAGTCTGAATAAATCACGATGTCATACGACAGCTAATAAAAGAAAACCATAGTTATATCGCATGACAGTATATAAAAAGAGTTTTAGCTATGTTAGGAGCAATTATTGGAGACATCATTGGCTCAGTATATGAGTTCAAGGACAAGCGGCAGAAAGACTTTCATCTGTTTACACCAAGGAGTCGATTTACAGATGATACTGTGATGACTTTGGCTGTTGCTAAATGGCTGACAGAAGACAAAGAGCACAGCGAAGATGGGCTTGTACAGCAAATGCAAAACTTAGGTAGACGATATCCTTACGTTGGTTATGGTGGTGGTTTTAGGCGATGGCTGTACAATCTGCAGCCAAAACCTTACAACAGTTATGGAAACGGGTCAGCTATGAGAGTAAGTCCTGTAGCTTTCTATGCACAAAGTTTAGATGAAACCTTAAGACTTGCCACTATCTCTGCAAAGGTTACTCATAATCATCCAGAAGGGATAAAAGGTGCCAAGGCGATTGCCGCTGCAATCTATCTTGCTCGCACAGGAGCAACAAAAGCAGAGATTAAAGCTTATGTAGAAGAAAATTACAAATACAATTTAAATCTACAGTTAGAGCATGTCCGCTCTACTGTCTACAGTGCTGTAAATTGTCAGAAAACTGTCCCTGCTGCTATTTGGGCCTTTTTGGAAGGGGAGAACTTTGAAGATGTGATACGTATTGCAGTATCCTTGGGTGGTGATTCAGACACAATAGCAGCAATGGCTGGAAGTATTGCACAAGCATTTTATGGTCTTCCTCAAAACCTTGCATCCTATTGTTATTCATTGCTGACACCTTACTTACGCACAATTCTCAATAAGTTCGAAGAAAGTATAGGAGTGCTGACTCCCGATCCTTTCGACATTGAAAGATTTATCAAGGCTCAGAATGCTGACAATACCTACCAACGAGCGTTGGAAGAAATGCAGCGAGGGCATAAAACCTCACACTGGATATGGTATATCTTCCCACAACTAAAAGGACTTGGACACAGTACCTATTCGCAATATTACGGCTTAGCAGATACGGACGAAGCTCGTACATTCCTTGCAAACCCTTGCTTGAATGAACGATTACGTGAGATAACTAACGCCCTACTGATACATAAAGACAGAAATATAGAACGCCTCATGGGTGGCTCTATTGATGCCTTAAAACTAAAATCCTCTATGACTCTATTTGATGTCATTAGCCCTAATGACATCTTTAGCAAGGTTCTTGACGTCTTTTACGATGGCAAGAAAGATAGAAATACACTTCAAATAATAAGCAAGACTTTCAAAGGTCATACTTCCAACAACTAATCCTAACTAAAATAAATTGACATAATGAATATTAAAGAAGCCATTTGCCTATATCGGTCTACATTTAGACTGAACAGAAGATTCATTGCCTTAATTGCTATGATAGTGTTATCTTGTCAGTATATGCAAGCCCTTGATACTGGTAGTAGACAATATGAGCCAGAAGACCAAAAAGGAAATACCGATCCACTCTCAGCATTCTATTCTCATGGCTTACCCCACGATGCTTATCCTGCAGCTTACAACGGTAGTGACATTCCTTATGCACAGTTAAGCCCTAAAAAGAAGCAAGACTATCTTGCCATGAGTTGTCTGCAATCAGGGAGCGGAGCTTTCGGAACCTATTATTTCTTTACCCAACCTATAACAAACTCAGACGGAGATAGCGACGAAACATATTACAATATCTACATGTTTGATAACTCATCAAAGGTATTAACCAAGATTTTCTCTCATCATGTAGACACATATACAGAAATGCAGGTAGACGATATCTCATGGGATTATGATATCAAAACTTTTAACAAACCATACATTTCCAAGTCGGGTACAAAAGGTATGTTACGAATTAAAAAAGCAACTCCTGTTGTCGTATTATCTTGTACAGATAGAGGCATTACGCCACATGCTTCTCCTCTAACCGTTATCATTAACCCTACCGCACATAAACACAAAGTGCTTACAGAAAAGTTCCTTGGTTTCGTTAGCATAGACGACAATACCCTAATGGTAGCAGAGCAAGGATTAACAAAACGAATAATACTAACAACATCTACCGTCGCTGTGAACAAAGATCTACCAACACCAAAAGGGGCAGATATCTTTTACAGGACCTATCTTACACCGTCCATCAATATTTATTCTACGACAGGAGTAAAAATTGGGAGTAACAGTCTTCCTAATGATGAGGTTGATTGTCTAAGATAAAAAGTAGGTATCAAAATAATTGGAAACGATATCATTTCCAAGAAAAATACGTACCTTTGTTGTAACAAGATTATGAAAAGAAAGACAACAGATAGATGAGCTCTCATCTACTCAGTCACATCCTACCCCATAAACCATTTATAAAGACAATTTCAATGAGCACGATTATCTATCCGTCCCCTATATTTGGACCAGTCCACAGCCGCCGCCTTGGTATTTCCTTAGGTATTAACTTGATGCCAGCAGACGGTAAGATATGCACCTTCGACTGTATATATTGCGAATGCGGATTCAATGAAGACCACCGCACAAAGACTCCCCACCCCACTCGTGAGCGTGTTGCTGAGGCTTTGGAGGCAAAATTGAAGGAAATGCAACAGGACAATATCCACCCTGACGTTCTGACTTTTGCAGGCAACGGAGAGCCCACTTCCCATCCACACTTCGCTGAAATCATCGACGATACAATTCGTCTACGCAACAAGTATTGCCCACAAGCAAAGATTTCTGTCCTCAGTAACTCTACGTTCATCCATCGTCCGAAGATTCACGAAGCGCTGTCAAAGATAGACAACAACATTCTGAAACTCGATACTATCAATACTGAGTATATCAATAAGGTAGACCGTCCAACACAGCCATCCTACGATGTTCATCGTATCATAGCAGATATTAAGGCCTTCAACGGCCAAGCTATTATTCAAACAATGTTCTTGAAGGGGACAACCGAAGATGGTTATGACGTCAACAACACTACAGAAGAGTTCGTTGCTCCATGGCTTGAAGTTGTCAAGGAGATTGGACCTCGTGAGGTAATGATTTACACTATTGATCGCGAAACACCCGACCAACACCTACAAAAGGCTACACACGAAGAATTAGATGCTATCCGTGACCGTGTGATTGCATTGGGAATCCCTTGCACAGCATCGTATTAACATTTCTCTATTCTTAATATCTGTATCACGAAAAGATTCCTAATATAGATTAGCTACCCAACACGAAAGTATAAACCAACCATAATGGACGCACTTTTGATGCGTCCATTTTATTTTAACGAATGTATAAATCCTACGTCTATTATACTTATAAACCAAATTACTTTAAGCTCAGTTGAGGATTGCTTGCATTACCAGAAGCCTGTAGAGCCTCTTGGTATGTCATAACTTTCCCTACCTCTACAATCTCACCATCCGTATTGCAGACAACACGCTGATACTTTGTATCAACCAACATATCACCATCAAAAACCTGCTCCGCATTTCTGTAATAAGAGAAAGTATTGTTACTCTCTATTGTGACTTTTCTCAATGGGTTAACATCAAAAGTCGCATTACATATATGAAGAGCCTCATTACATATATGAAGAATACTCGTCTGACCATCTTTATCTACTAAGTTTGTAGTTTCAACCAGTGTGTAAGGACTCTTAGCCAGCTCAATTTCCATCATCTTAGCCTTGCTCGTTCCTAAAGGGATAACCTTTAGATAATCGCTAACAGTCCCTTCTTCATTGGTAAGCTGGCTGATGAGCATCTTATCATCAGGCATAATGATATCTTCTTTGGATGATGCATCGACTAATACTCCATCTTCATCATACCATGCATACTCTTCTGTGATACGTACATCACCAGACTTTGACTTTGGTGATTTAACAACAAAGATACAATTATCATCTGAGAGCACCGTTGTTTTACCACTTTTGACATCATACAGTCCAAGTGTATAAAGTGAACGGCCTTCTGACGTTTTCTTTTGCGATTGTTTTTTAAAGATAATCCATTGCTGCCCTTCAGAGCAATCCAGGACCTTTCCCCCCTGCTTCTCTATTTGATTACAGGGCTTAATCAGCTGATTTTTACTCTGCGCAGAACATACCATTGGGACACTCAAGATTAAGCCTAAAGCAACCAGGACGTATCTGGTTATCAACTTCTTTAAGTTCATACTATTAATTTAAGTAAGTTATTATATTAAGATTTTATTTCTTACAAATAGATTGTTTATATTCTGGGACAAATATAATGCTATTCTTTTATATTACAAACATTTTTGAATATTTTTTCATTACCTCCTTTATTTTATCTTCAATAGATAGAATATTTACATCATCATACACAATTTATACCATGAACATAATTAAAACGACAAAAGAGAAAGGTTAGCGCACAGAGAAAAAAGGCTAAAAAACGCCGTAAGGAACAATGGAAAGTATTAAAAAGGAGTAAGCTCAATAGTCTATTTAACAATAAGTAAACAAACAGTCTACCATCATTCCCGAATTATTTTCATGAAAAGAAAAATCACAAGTAAGGCTACGTACGCCTTCAATTGCACATGAGAACGCTTGTAACTAACAGCCATAAGGACGAAAAAAGCGGTTCTTCCGTTAAATGTGTGGACGCTTTTCGTAGTGCTTTAACGTAAGAGCCAAAGTTACTCATTAAACAAAAATATGGCTGAGACAGTCAACTATCTATCCTATTTTCATCCTCTTTCATTGAAAATCTTTTCGTTTTAAGACTTCGAAAATCTGCAGGTAAGGGTTTGAAAAATCATTACATAATTTCAAGGAAAATACCTATAACTAACGGCAAAAATACACACATGAAGCAGGTTTACAATCAACAGAGTATCAATTAGTTACCAAGTATAAAGTAAAAGGTGCTTAATTGGACTTCAAAAGGGCGTTAGTAAGGGTCTTAAAGAGCATCTTTTGCAAGCCAGAAGGGCGTCTTTTAGAAGCCAAAAGAGCATGTATTCAAAATTATGATGTGAAAAATTATAACAGAATAATAAGTTGTTAGCCTAATTAGCCCAATTGGACTAAATAGCCTAATTAGGCTAATAGGAATAAATTGCTTGTAGACGACAGATAGACATCACACCTAATTACATTTATCATATAGTTTCCCCCCCCCCTTATAAAACAATCTTATTGGAGGTAAGCTTACCATGTATGTGGATTAATCTCATTCTATGAACAATCTACACATTTAACGGAAGAACCAAAAAAGCACCTATATAATAAAAATAAAAACCTATATAATAAAAACAAAAAAGGAGGGCTAACCTTGCGGTTAACCCTCCCCAACATTAAAAATTATAGGTATGAAAATTATAATTTACTAATGATTCCAACCTCTGTACCTCTAACAAAGTCGATAATATTACTTATCTCAGTTGAGGAAGGAACCTGTTGTTCTATTTGTATACATGCATCAAACACCGATGTTTGGCCATAGAACAAAAGACGATAAGCATTAGCGATATGCTTTAGAATCTTCTCTTCTACACCAGCAGAATTTTGAATCGTGGTATTAACACCATGGAATCCAACTGGAGAACCTCCCGCTATAATATAAGGAGGAACATCACGAGAGAATGTTGTACCCGCTTGTACCACAGCATACGACCCAACACGGGTGTTAGCCTTCTCTACAACGTTAGAAGAGATGACTGCACCTGTGTCAATAACACAATCGCCAGCAATCTTCGCACCATACCCAAAGACACAGCGGTCGCCAACGACGGTATCATGACTGATGTGTGCACCCTCCATCAAGAAGTTATCTGAACCAATAACCGTCTTACATCCACGGTGTGTAGCACGGTTTATCACTACATTCTCACGGATAACATTATTGTTGCCAATTATCAATTCGCTCTTTTCTCCTACGAAGTTGAAGTCCTGTGGCAATGCTGCAAGAACAGAACCTTGGTGCACTTTGTTCCCATTCCCCATTCTCGTACCATTCAAGATACTAACAAAAGGAAAGATAACACAGTTATCACCAATGACAACATCGTCTTCTATGTAAACAAATGGAAATATCTTACAGCCATCTCCAATCTTTGCTCGTGGAGAAATCTCGGCTTTTGGACTAATTACACTACTCATACTTTTGAATACTAAGAATTAAACAAACTTATTACTTAGAGCCACCACCGAGTGCATTATACAAGTTCACGATAGATTGTAGCTTCGTAAACTGCTCACGAATCTGTGAGATTTGAGCATTAAGTAAACTTTGCTGAGCAGTGATAACCTCAAGATAGGTGCTTGAACTTTGTGCATAGAGCATCTGTGTATGTTCTACATTTTGCTTAAGACATCTATTTGCTGTTGTTGTAACTTCTCTTTCTCGTTAGCAGAGTTGTAGGCTACAAGTGCATTACTAACCTCTGAGCCTGCCTTAAGAATACTGTTTTGCCACGTGTTATACGCTTGCTTATACTTGTCTTCAGCCACTCGTAGACCAGCTTTCAGCTGTCCACGCATGAAAACAGGCTGTGTAAGACTACCCACTACGCTCAATAACAACTTAGCAGGGTTTACCATGCCGTTGCCATTACTCCAACCTCCGGTAGGAGAAATGTTCAATGCTGGATAAAAACGGCTACGTGCCTGCTGTACATTATAGAAGCATTGAGCCAGCGCCATCTCGTTTGCATGCACATCAGCACGATTGCTTAACAGCTGAACACCAATGCCTCCTGCAAAATTCGTTGGTAGACTCTGATTATCAAGGCTTCCACGTACAATCCCTTGAGCAGGTTCGCCAAGAAGAAGACTCAGTGAGTTCTCTGTCTCACGAATCTGACGACGAATGTCTGCAGCCTGTGTCTGTACGCTATAGTAAGCCGCCTCAGCACTCTGAACACTCGTTGAACGAGCACGTCCAAAATCCATCTGCAACTTCATCATGTCCCAAGTGTTCTTTGTCAGACCAGACATATCATCAACAATCTGCTTCTGACGATCAAGCATCAACAGTGTGTAATAGAGATTAGCTACGTTACAAATAAGACTGGTTTGTACTGCCACCTTATAATCCTTTGACTGAAGAAGAAGCATTTGTGCGGCTTTCTTCTGCGAACGAAGCTTCCCAAAGAGGTCAACATCCCAACTTGCAGCAATAGGAAGCGTGTAAGACTGTGTTGAAGAGGTATGCGTTCCAAAATGAGAAATCGTACCTGTTGGTGCGAAGACTACCGATGGTAAAAATGCCAACTTCGCCATCTTTACCTGCTGCTCAGCAATATCAACATTCAAAGCAGCATTGAGCAAATCAGGATTATTATTAAGAGCTTTCTCAATAAGTGCCTGTAATTGAGGGTCGGTAAAGACACTACGCCATGACAGGTTACCGAAATCGTTAGCCCCTTCAAGTGCGGTCTTGTCATCAACAGGGTCACGCACAATCCCATTCGTCTTAACGTCTGGACGTTCGTAATTGCCATAGAGGCTCTTACAGCCTGTCAATGACAGGGCTGCAAGGGCTATGATGATTATATTCTTATTCTTCATTATTGTTCTTTTAATATAGTACTACTCTTCTACCTTATAGTCATGTGCAGGACCTTTAGCAAATTGTTCAAGTTCCTTAATGACGTCATGATTAGCCTCATCTTCAAACTCGAGAGGCTTAATACGCTCCTGTAAGTACTGGAAGCCAGCGAAGAGAGCTGGTACAACAAATACCTGACAGAGTGTACCAATCAACATACCTCCAACGGCAGCAGCACCTAATGTTTGGTTACCATTACGGCCTACACCACTTGCGAACATCAATGGCAACAATCCAATAACCATTGCCAAAGAAGTCATCAAGATAGGACGAAGACGTGCACCAGCACCTAAGATAGCCGCATACTTTATCGCCATACCCGTACGACGGCGTTCAAGAGCAAACTCAACGATAAGAATAGCATTCTTCGCCAACAATCCAATCAACATAATCAAGGATATTTGCATATAGATATCATTGTTATGTCCAAACAGCAAGGTGAAGATGAACGCACCTGCAAGACCGAATGGTATTGACAAGATAACGGCCAACGGAAGGATATAACTCTCATATTGTGCACTAAGAATCAAATAGACAAACACAATACAAAGCACGAAGATCATCGCCGTTGAGTTAGAAGACTCTTGCTCAGAACGTGTCAAACCAGAGAACTCGTAGCCATATCCCTGTGGTAATATCTGCTTAGCAACTTCCTCGGCAGCCTTAATGGCCTGACCAGAAGACACTCCATTGGCAGGTGTTGCACTAACGGCAATAGAAGTAAACAGGTTGAAACGAGTGATATTTGATGGTCCATAAACACGCTTCAACGTACAGAACTCACTCACAGGAGCCATACCAGCCGTTGTACGAACATAGATATTATTCATGCTCGACTCGTCCATTCGACTCTCTGCTGTTCCTTGTATCATCACACGGAAAAGCTTACCGTATGCATTGAAGTTGGATGCGTACATACCACCATAGTATCCCTGCAATACAGAAAGGATAGCTGCTGGAGATGTACCAGCCTGCTTTGCCTTCGCAACATCAACGTCTACCATGTACTGAGGATAGTTAGGATTATATGTAGTGAGTGCACGGCTAAACTCTGGACGCTTGTTCAGCGCAGCAATGTAATCCTGTGCTATCTTAAAGAACTTATTCAAGTCGCCACCAGTCTTATCCTGCAAAGAGAAGGAAAGACCATTGGTCATACCATAACCAGGAATCATTGGCGGTGCAAAAGCAATAATCTGTGCGCCCTTGATACTTGAAGTCTGCTTATAAATCATACCCAAAACCATATTTGAAGAAGTTGGGTCAATAAACAGTCCTGCAATACCAGCCCCTTCGAAGACAGACTTAATGCGTTCTATCATGCCATATTCACGCTCAGCGAAAGGCTTCAACTTGATAAGAAAGGTTGACTGGTTAGAACCCTGCCCAGCCATGAAGTTATAACCAACAATCTGTTCACGACGCTCGATATAAGGGTTACTTGCCAACATCTTATCCACCTGATCGGTCACCTTCTGCGTCTCTACTTGAGAGGTTCCAGGAGGAGTACTAATCATGACAAATATACTTCCTGTATCTTCGTTAGGTACAAGACCTGTCTGTGTAAAGGTCATTGTCAGAACAAGAGCTATAACACCAAGGACGACAGATACACCTGATATCCAACGATGATTGATAACCTTCTCAACGGTTTTCTGATACTTACTATTAATCTTCTCATACTGAGCATTGAAAGCCATGTGGAACCTGTCTACGCGTGACAGCTTCTTGTGTTCTTCATCATCACCATGAGGCTTCAAGAAAATAGCGCAAAGTGCAGGTGATAACGTTAAAGCGTTCAAAGCAGAGATAACGATTGACACGGCCATTGTCACACCGAACTCACGATAGAAAGTACCTGAGGTTCCGCCAATGAAAGATACAGGAACGAACACTGCTGCCATCACCAAAGTAATAGAGATGATAGCGCCTGAAATCTCGTTCATAGCATCTATGGCAGCTGTCATAGCACTCTTATAACCTAAATCGAGCTTAGCATGAACAGCCTCAACGACCACAATGGCATCATCGACCACAATGGCAATCGCTAATAACAATGCTGACAGGGTTAAAAGGTTGATGGAGAATCCGAACACCCATAGGAAGAAGAAGGTTCCAATCAATGCCACTGGTACGGCAATCATAGGGATTACTGTTGAACGGAAGTCCTGCAAGAAGATATAAACAACGAAGAATACCAGCACAAGGGTGATAACCAATGTGCGAATAACCTCCGCAATAGATGCAAAGAGGAACTCTGTTACATCCTGCTCTATCGTAACCTTCATTCCTGGTGGCATCTGCTTTTGAGCATCAGCCAAGGCTGTCTTCACATCTTCAGCTATCTGAGTAGCATTCGAACCAGCAACCTGGTTGACCATACCTAACACAGCTGGTTGGCCATTGTTACGCATGGCAACAGAATACATCAAGCCACCTAACTCTACCTTAGCGACATCTCGCAAATGTAAAGTCTGGCCATTTGTATTACTTGAGATAATAATATTACCATACTCTTCAGGCGTTTTTAAACGTCCCTTATATCGCATGGTGTACTCGAATTTAAGCTTGCTTTGCTCACCGAAAGAACCTGGTGCTGCTTCTATATTCTGTTCTGCTAATGCACCAGAAATATCAGAAGGCACAAGACCATACTGCTTCATCTTATCTGGCAGGAGCCAAATACGCATAGAGTAGGTCTTCATACCCGGTGTGTGTACGTCACCGACACCATTGATACGCTTCAACATTGGCACGATATTGATATTGTTATAGTTCGTCAAGAACTCATCATCATATCGTCCGTCATCTGTTGTCAATGAATACATAACAACAGTTGAGCTCTGACGCTTTGACACCGTCACACCCGCACGTGTTACCTCAGCAGGCAACAACGCCTGTGCTTGTGACACACGGTTCTGTACATTGACTGCTGCCATATTAGGGTCTGCACCCTGCTTGAAGTAAACAGTAATCATTGCCATACCAGCATTGGTTGCTGTTGACTCCATATAAGTCATGTTCTCAACACCATTGATACTCTCCTCCAATGGTGTAATAACTGAATTCAATACGGTCTGTGCATCAGCTCCTTGATAAAATGTCTGAATAGAAATCGTAGGAGGTGCAATATTCGGATATTGTTCAATAGGCAGTGATATCAATCCAATGATACCCAAGAGTACAAAGAAGATTGATATAACCGTTGATAATACCGGTCGTTTAATGAAATTCGTAAATGTCATAATACCTAATTATTTATTTAGGGTTTAGAAGTATTGAATGAGTTAAGCAATACATCATCGCCGATCATTCAACACTCATCACCTACTTATCGTCGCCCTTCATTGCTTTAAGGAAGCCTGAGGCAGAACTCTGCTTCTCGCCCAATTTCTCTGCTTTCTGAATAGCTTTATCATACTCCGCAGGGGTTAGAGCCTTAATCCATGTACCATCTTCAAGACTGGAAACGCCCTTACTTACAATACGATCACCCATCTTAAGACCACCTGTCACGATATAGTTGATACCATCATTCTGTGGATCAATGCTTATCTCGCTATAACGTACTGTGTCTTTAGCATCAACCTTGTAGACAAAGACCTTATTCTGAACTTGTACGGTAGCCTCCTGTGGTATCAACAATACACGATTGTTAGTCTTTGCTATAACTATCTGACCACTTCCACCACTCTTCAGTAAGTGTTCTGGATTAGGGAAACGAGCAATAACACTTACTGTTCCTGTTGTAGGATCAATAATACCACTGGTCTTAACAACGACTCCTTCATGATTATAGGTTGTTCCATCAGCCAATATCAAGCTCACACCTGGGAAAGACTTGATGGCATTACTCAATCCATTATTAGTACGACTGAGCTTTAAAACATCCGCTTCTGTCATAGAGAAATAAACTTCTATTGAAGAGTTATTGCTGACTGTGGTAACTGGCTGTGCTGAAGAAGCACTTACCAAAGCTCCCTCCTTATATGGGAGGCTACCAATATAGCCTGATGCGGGGCTCTTCACATAGCAGAAACCAAGGTTGTCTTTTGCCGTAGCAAGCATTGCCTGAGCCTGACGAACAGCAGCTACTGCTTGAGTCACAGCTGTCTTAGCTGCGACAACACTACTCTGTGCTTGACTAACAGCCGACTGCGCTGTCTCGTATGCATTCTTTGCTGACTCCAACTCATACTCACCAATCACCTTATTATTATATAGGTTCTTGCTGTTACTATATGTCAAACGTGAAGTGGCAGCCTGTGCGTTGGCAGAATTGAGACTTGCATTTGCCTGAATGACACGAGCTTGTGCACCAGCAACACCACTTTGCGCTGATGCCACCTGCGCCTCTGCTTGACGAACTGCAGCCTGATAAGTAGAGTTATCTACTACAAAAAGCACCTGACCTGCACGAACATACTCACCTTCATGTACATACAGCTTTGTAATAAAGCCGCTAACCTTCGGACGAACCTCAACATCCTGTACACCCTTGATGGTTGCTGGGAATGTTGTCTTCAACTGTGCATTAGCTGCACCAATCGTTACTACTGGATACTCATTACTTGTAGGAAGACCCTGTTGGCCTCCCTTACAGCTGGTAAGTAACACTGCCGCTGCTGCAACAGCAGCCAGTAAGACACCTTTTTTCTTCATACCTATTAATATTAAATATTCTTTTTCTATATTCTTTCTCACAAATAGTAAGACTCTAACTATGTATCTCTAAGGGGTTTTATCAGTAAGTCTAAGCCCTTATAAAACCAAAACTAAGTGTTTTAGTTTTCGGTATGCAAAGATACACATTTTTATCCATTGACATCGAACAAGCACTTACTTTTTTAACATTTATTATTTATATCAATCCTAACTCTTTTGCTTTTACTTGTAACAAAGCTAATAGTGGCTCACGCTCATTGGGTACCTTATTATCAAGAACAGCATCCTTCAATGTCTTTTTCAGTTCTCCCACCTCTCTACTCGGCTTCAGATTAAACATCTCCATAATCTCATTACCGTCAATACAAGGCTGTAACAAACGCTTATAATCACGGTCTTTCAGGTCTTTTAGTTTCTCACGAACAATACGGAAGTTATCTAAGAAGCGCTGTTTTCGTACCGCATTCTTACTTGTTATATCTGCTTCACAGAGCGTCATCAGGTCGTCTATATCATCACCAGCATCATTCATCAATCGCCGAACGGCTGAGTCAGTCACCTCTTCATCGGCTATGACTATCGGACGCATGTGTAGGTCTACTTGCTTCTGCACATATTTCATCTTGCTATCCATCGGGAGCTTTAGACGTCGGAAGATTGTTGGGACCATCTTTGCACCCACAAAGTTGTGGTTATGAAAGGTCCACCCAGCCACTGCATCCCATCGCTTACACTTTGCTTTCCCTACGTCATGTAACAAGGCTGCCCACCGCAACCAAAGATTATCCGTATGTTTACAAATATTATCCAACACTTCTAAGGTGTGATAGAAGTTATTCTTATGTGCACGTCCATTTCTTGTGTCTACAACGTCAAGTGCTACAAGCTCTGGAAGAATAAGCTGCAGGAGTCCACAACGATATAATTCTATAAAGCCCTTACTTGGAGTTGCTGTCATCATAATCTTATTCAACTCTTCTTCTATGCGTTCCCCGCTGATAATCCTAATTCGTTCTGCATTTCGCTCCAAGGCTTCAAAGGTCTCGTCCTCTATGAAGAAGTTGAGCTGTGTAGCAAAACGAACACAACGCATCATGCGCAATGGATCGTCTGAAAAGGTCACGTCTGGATCGAGAGGAGTACGGATAATTCCATCCCAGAGGTCATCAATGCCTCCAAATGGGTCTACTAACTCACCGAAGCGTTCCTTATTCAAGCAAACAGCCATCGCATTTATCGTAAAGTCACGGCGGTTCTGGTCATCCTCTAATGTGCCATTCTCTACTACAGGTTTCCTACTGTCGTGGCTATAACTTTCCTTGCGTGCCCCGACAAACTCCACCTCTATATTCTTATACTTTACTTGTGCTGTACCAAAGTTACGAAAGACTGACAAATGCGCCTTCCTCCCTAAGATGGCTTTTAACTCACTTGCAACCTGAATACCACTCCCTACAACCACAACATCAATGTCGTTTGACGGACGTTCCAAGAATAAATCACGCACGTAACCACCTACGACATAACATTCTAAACCAAGTTTATCTGCTGCAGATGAGATGTGATGGAATATGTCTTTATCTATAAGCTGTGCCAATTCGGCATCTGAAAGATCTCGCATAAAATAATGTTATCTTTAATAATAAGAGTCATGCAAAGATACATAATTTCCTTAACTCTCACAAGACTAAAAGTAGGTGAATACGCTTTTTACAACTAACTATTTTCACAATAACGCAAGTTACAAGTATAGACAAGCATGATGTAAATCAAGTACATTGGTAAAAAGAATACACAACATTCATCTTCACGCTTACAAAAGTGGCTAAACTTAAATGGAAAGTACCATTAAACAAATGTTAACATATCACAACAAAAGATGTTTAATCACGACCGATACGTTAATTAAAGTTTCGTTTTAGAAAGTTTCCAATAAGCTTTTCTACTGTTTTCTGAAGAATGATTAACTTTGCAACCCACTAAAAAAGGCAACGGTAAAGAACTTGGTAATAAGTCTTTAAGACCGTGTAAAGATAAAATAACCACCGAATACGGATTTGTGATATCAGTAATTAAGGACTCCTTCTAACGGAGATGTTCAAGAGAAAAGGACTGACACCAAAGTAAAAGACATAAAGAAGTCGATCACGGATAACAAAAGAAACAAAAGGAAACTATGATATCCAAAGAGAGTAAATAGGATAACAAAAAGGAGAAAAAATGAAGAAAGTATATCAAAAACCATCTACCCTTCTGGTCAAAATAGAGACAGAAGGTGATTTCTTAATGGATAGTGCGCATGGTACTCATCACGAGGGATTTACAGCAACTCGCGACCCTAACCTCAGAGTTGAAGATGGTACTGACGATGACTCACCATTTTAACCACAAAGGATTAAGCTTATCACAAAACGAACAAAAAAATCAAAAAGAATTATATGAAACATTTTAAGGCATACTTACTGTGCTTAGGACTTGCACTTACCACAGTATCATGTTCTCAAGACGACTTCGGAAACGGCGACAGTGACAGTGAGAATCTCGTTGAAATGAGCTTTATTGCAGGCTCTTCACAGCCTGTCACACGTACAGTACTTGGCTCAGACGGCGCAACTGTAACTTGGCAAGCAAACGATAAGATTGGTATTGGCTTTAAATCACCCTCTGCCAAGAATTTCCCATTCACAACTCCTACTGCAGGAAGTGACGTACATTTCTGGGGGGAAAGCACCAAATGTCAATAATGTAGCATACTATATGATGTATCCTTATCAACAGGATGCTAAGATTTCAGCAAACAATAACACCCAAGCAATATACCAATACAACTTTCCAAAGGAACAAAATGCCATTGCAGGCACATTTGATCCAAAGGCGAATGTATCTATTGGTATCATTCCACAGCGTGGGAAACCATTCATTGCATACAATGTTGGTGGTTTGCTCCGCTTTACCATCAAAGGAACTTCAAACGTAAAGCAGGTAAAGTTACTTGCTATTGGGCAGGAGAACCTTGCTGGTAATTTAAAGTCAACCATCACTTTTGCTACTGATGGGAAGATTAGTGCGGTTAAAAACGAGTTCACTGCGGCTTCTCCGGTGGTAAACCTCAAAGCCGAGTCTGGCACTCTTGAGGAGAACAAAACATATTACATAGCACTCCCAGAACAAAAGCTTTCACAGGGCTTGACGCTTGTCTTTATCATGCAGGATGGCAAAGCTATCTTGAAGAAGGTTAAGCAAGAAATCAACATTCAGCGTGCCAAGGTTTACGACCTCGGTGAGATGACACTTGATGCTTCTAAGGCTAAGGCTTTCATACTCAAAAACCAGGGTCTGATTGAGGCTGTTGCTACAAAGGTATCAGGCTTAATAAGAACCGCAGATGGTCACTTGGATATTTATGCGGCAGACAACTTGGAGAAGATTCTTTCTTACAAGGGAATGTTAGAAGTAAATAACAAAGACAATTTCACGTCAATTGATGAGCTACAATACTATCGCAATATTAATGGTCTGAACCTTCAAGGTAACAAGAACCTTGCAGGAGAGCTTAATCTCAACAAGTATCCACAGCTCACTGGACAAATAGTAATTAGTGGTAGCCCATTGGTCACCAAGATTAATGTGACTGGATTGAATAAGATAACACAGTTACAAACGCATCACCTGGATGGAATGACAGAAGTTGTAACTGGTGGTAACACTAAGCTCAACTTATTCGCATTGTATAATAACAACAGTCTTCAGTCGGTTGATGCAAGCAATATGCCTGCATTAACAACCTTACAGACATATTATAGTCCCAATATACAGACTATCAACACCACCAATTCGCCAAACTTGAACGACTTTAATGGTCTCTCTAACGGTAGTCTTCAAAGCTTCATAGGGTTGTCAGATAACTCAAAGCTGCAGAGATTTTGGGCTTCAGGTTCAAGGATTGAAAGCTATGACTTCAGCAAGATGACAAATCTAAGTAATGTCAACCTTGCAAGTGCAGCAGTGAAAGAAATCAAGGGATTGTCTGCTGCTGGCGCCAACTTGAAAGAACTTCAGCTATCAAATACACATGTAGGTTCATTGGATGTATCAAACAATCCAAACCTCACCAAGCTTGACTTGTATAATGTAAGGGAGATGACAACATTGGATGTAACGCATAATCCAAACTTAATATATTTGCGAACAACCTTTATCCCATTTACATCTCTCGACTTATCGAACAATACAAAGTTGGAAGAGTTAAGTATTGCGCATTGTAGATTTTCATCATTTGACATACGTCACATGCCAAACTTGGCGAAGTTTTATGCTGGTAGTCAAACCCCAAATGGCTTCTTAGCAAACATTACAGTCACAATGACTGCTGCACAAAAGGCTAAACTGGAACAAGTAAAGCCATTCAAAGAAAGTGCTAACGATGACAGAGCCAATCACGATGACACTAATAGTTGGGTAAAAGTAGTAGTAGCACCATAAAACTATACTGCGTTTACACATACATCCACAGAGCGGGAATGTCCCTAACAGGCGTTCCCGCTCTTCCGTATTATAGTCTTTCAAATGGTTTTAGACAAAGTATTACAAAGATAACAAGACTTTTTTAAAAACATCAAATCCGTAGATAAGATTCTGAAAAATCATTGCATAATTCCGTATAAAACATCTATAAATAAAGGCAAAAACACTGATAAAAAGTGAGTATACAACCAACAGAAAATCAATTAGTTATAAAGTAGCACAAAGAAGATGCCTAATTAGACTCCAAAAGGGCCTTAGTTAGACCTCAAAAGGGCCCCTTCTACAACCCAATTAGCCGTCTTTAAGAAGCCAAAAGAGCATATATTGGTTTCGAACTGCATAAAATATTTTACAAACATCACACAATAAAGGAAATAAGTTGTTTGCAGAAGACGAGTAGATAGGGTATCAATTTGTATTTTACCCTGCAGTTTATCCTCCTTTGTGAGACCAACAGATATAAGAAAGTAATACCATACAAGTGTATAACCCTTTATTCTATTCACAACCAATAATTTAACGGACGAACCTTAAGGAATACGATTTCTCTCAAAAAGACTTAGGATTAAGACTCTCAGAAAGCCTTGTAATCCGACCGAAAGACACCTATCTATCTTCAACACAAAGACTGACAAAGGATATTCAAGTCCTTGTTGCAATCGCTCACAATGATTTACGAACCAACCTTAAAGACAGGAATAGTTGTTAATTCATTCGTTTATTACAGCGAAATTACGTATTTTTGCAGTCAAATCAATATAAGACTATGGCAAGTCAACTGACAAAGACACAGCAGGAATTTCAAGATGTACTCGCTGAGTGCAGAAGTCTTTTCGCAAAGAAGCTCCATGACTATGGTGCTTCATGGCGCATTCTGCGTCCTTCTTCCCTTACTGATCAGCTCTTTATCAAGGCGAAACGCATCCGTTCTTTGGAGATTACGGGTGAGAGTTTAGTAGGTGAAGGTATTCGTCCAGAGTTCATTGCGCTGATAAACTACAGTATCGTAGGACTTATCCAGTTGGAAAAGGGCTTTGTCGATAGCGTTGACATGACCCCTGACGAAGCTTTAGCTCTATACGATAGATACGCAAAAGAGGCCTACGAATTAATGATTAAGAAAAATCACGACTATGGCGAAGCATGGCGCGATATACGTGTCAGCAGCTATACCGACCTTATCTTGACAAAGATCGAGCGTATCAAAGAGATAGAAGACCTTGGTGGAGCAACGCTTGTCAGCGAGGGTATCGATGCCAACTACATGGATATAATGAACTACGCAGTCTTTGGAACAATCAAACTACATGAATAAATTAAAGTCCATACTGGTAAACTTAAGCCGCACACTACTTGCTTTGACATTCATCTTCTCAGGCTTTGTCAAGGCAATTGACCCTTTAGGTTCGCAATATAAGATTGCAGAATACTTAGAGGCAGCGCAGTTGTCGGCATATATACCAGACTGGGCACAGTTGATGTTATCAGTCGGATTGTCAGCAATAGAGTTCACCTTAGGTGTGATGCTCTTGCTTGCTATACGTCGCCGACTCGCCAGCAAGCTCTCACTCATCATGATGGTAGTGATGACGCTCGTGACCCTTTGGCTTACTGTAAGCAATCCAATACAAGATTGTGGATGCTTCGGTGATGCCATTCACCTTACGAACACGCAGACTTTCATTAAGAATCTAATTCTCTTGACAGCAGCTATCATCCTTGCATGTTGGCCGCTTTATCAAGTTCGCTTTGTATCAAAAACAAACCAGTGGATAGCTTTCTACTTCACAATTGTCTTTATTGTCACAGCCTCCACACTGAGTCTTTATCATCTGCCTATCTTTGACTTCCGTCCTTATTACATCGGACAGAATATCAAAAAAGGGATGGAAATTCCCAAAGGGGCTAAGCTAACGACTTATAAGACGACCTTCATTTGTGAGAAGAATGGCGTAACAAAAGAGTTCACTGAGAATGATTACCCTTACAATGACTCAACATGGGTGTTCAAAGATACGCACCAAGAGATACTTGAAAAGGGTTACGAACCACCTATTCACGACTTTTCAATTACAGACGAAAAGACGGGAGAGGACCTTACTGACAGCATACTAACCAAGGATGGATATACCTTCCTACTCATTGCCCCTGTATTGGAGCGTGCAGACGATAGTAATTTTGGTGAGATAGATGCTATCTATGAATATGCTAAGGAAAATGGATATGGCTTCTATGGATTGACAGCAAGTACGGATAAAGCCGTAAAACATTGGCGAGACATCACTGGGGCAGAGTATCCTTTCTATACAACTGATGGGACAACCTTAAAGACTATCATCCGTAGTAACCCTGGTTTAGTACTGCTTTATAAAGGTACTATCATCAACAAGTGGAGTCATAACGACCTACCCAAACAAGCAGAACTGAACGCACCATTGTCACTCATAGAGATAGGACGCGAACCAGAGAATGAGACATGGACAAAGATAGTACTGATACTTATTTGCTATATCTTCCCACTGACCCTTCTCATCGTTGCAGATCGCATTTGGTCATGGACAAGATGGGTGAGAAAACGGGAGGAATGGCTTAAGCAGAAAGAGCAATGGATAATACAGAAAGAACAATCAAATAGATTATATCAACTTTTAAAACGTAAAAGACAAATGAGAAAGAAAATTGTAGCAGGTAACTGGAAGATGAACGAGACCCTGCAAGAAGGTGTTGCTTTGGCAAAGGAAATTAACGACTCATTGAAGGCAGAGAAGCCAAACTGTGATGTTGTTATCTGTACTCCATTCATTCACCTTGCAAGTGTTGCAGAAGTTTTAGACGCTGAGGGCGTTACTCTCGGTGCTGAGAACTGTGCTGATAAGGCTAAGGGAGCTTACACAGGTGAGGTTTCTGCCGCTATGGTAAAGAGCACTGGTGCACAGTATGTAATCCTTGGTCACTCAGAGCGTCGCCAGTACTACGGTGAGACAGCAGAGATTTTGAAGGAGAAGGTACAGTTGGCTTTGGCTAACGGCTTGAAGGTTATCTTCTGCTGCGGCGAGACTCTTGAGGAGCGCGAGGCTGAGAAGCAGAACGAGGTTGTAAAGGCTGAACTCGAGGGGTCAATCTTCCACCTCACAGCTGAGGAGTGGAAGAACATCATCTTGGCTTATGAACCAATCTGGGCTATCGGTACTGGTAAGACAGCTACATCTGATCAGGCTCAGGAGATGTTAGCTTATATCCGCTCAATCGTTGCTGAGAAGTATGGTAAAGAGGCTGCTGAAGACACATCTATCCTCTATGGTGGTAGCTGTAACGCAAGCAACGCTGCAGAGTTGTTCAGTAAGTCAGACATTGATGGTGGTTTGATTGGTGGTGCTTCACTGAAGGCTGCTGACTTCAAGGCTATCATCGACGCTTGGAAGAAGTAATTAAAGAATATCTAAGAGGCTGTATCAATCTGTCACTCGGTCAACAACCCTTGGCATCTTTGATACAACCTCTGTTTCACTTATCACAGACTAAAGAATGAAAGACTCCTTACAATCATAGTTCTTATGCTGACTTCCATTGTGGCTGCTAATGCCCAAGGGTCGGTAACGGTATCACAGAGTGCCGAGATTGACGCATTGGTGAATGGTAAGAAAGCTTCAAAGAAAAATAATAAAGACCGACAGAAAGTAGAGAGTCAAAACGAGAGCGCACGTCCAGCTATCAAGACACCAGACACGAGACAGCTGACTGTCCCGAAGCTAAACGAGCATAAACCAGAAATAGCACGCCCTGACAACAGCACCTTACAACCAGTTAGGACCAAGATGGTCAAACGTTTAGTCAGAAGACCGCACGTCCCTTCATGGGATGAAGTAGACGAGACGCGGATTGTGACCAAACGTATTAAGAAAGGAACACAGAAGGTTAGAGGCTTCCGAGTACAAGTTTATAGTGGTGGTAACACTCGTATTGCTCATCAACAGGCTGACAAGGCTGGTCAGAAAGCCAAGGAGCTATTCCCAGACCAGCCCGTTTACGTACATTTCTATTCGCCCCGTTGGATGTGTCTTGTGGGTAATTTCACTAACTATAATGCAGCTAAGAAGATTATGCGGACGCTTCGTACAGAGGGTTATCCACATGCCAATGTAGTCCGTATGATGGTAACCATTAAGACATCTCAGGTCGTAAGTAACTAAAGGTCCTACCTTTTATTAATAGGGCGAAGGACCAGAACATATACAATTAACAAGAAACTATAATAATATGATTCCTGAATCACCATTCCGAGAAGGGTTAGACGAACTCGCATCACACTACAACCAGGTGCTTACTCTCTTAGGAGAAGACCCAGAAAGAGAAGGTTTGGAAAAGACTCCAATGCGTGTTGCAAAGGCAATGCAGGTACTTACGCGTGGTTATACACAAGACCCACATAAAGTATTGACCGATGCCTTGTTTGAAGAGAAGTATAATCAGATGGTTATAGTCAAAGACATTGACTTCTTCTCTATGTGCGAACACCACATGCTACCGTTCTATGGGAAGGCTCATGTGGCGTATATTCCGAAAGGATATATTACTGGTTTGAGCAAGATAGCACGTGTTGTAGATATCTTCTCACATCGTTTACAAGTGCAGGAACGCCTAACGGAACAGGTGATGCAGTGTATTAATGATACGCTGAAGCCACAAGGTGTGATGGTTGTCATCGAAGCAAAGCACATGTGTATGCAGATGCGTGGTGTGGAGAAGCAGAACTCTATCACCACAACAAGTGCTTATAGCGGTGTGTTTGAATCAAGTAAGACCCGCAACGAGTTTATGGACTTGCTACGCGGTGAGACCAAGAGAATATAGAAGAAATAAACAATAAACTTAAAACCCAAAGTTATGAGAAAGACTATAAAAGCCACAATGATAGCCATTTGTGCACTTGTGATAACATTGTTTACGGCAAGCTGTTCAAAAGACAACAATATTCCTGACGCAGAAAAGACTGCGGAACAAGCGCTCAACAACATGGTCGGCACCTATAATGGCACTTTGAGAACTGATAATAACACACCCAACTCAGTCTTGACAATAGTCACTTGGACAGCAAACAAGAACTCTACTATTATAGTTAACGACTTTCCTTATAATTTGTTAGCGAATGGTGTATCAAAGAATACGTCATCTCCACTGTACACAACCCTGCTGAATGCGAAGAAAGCACCCCTAAAATTCTATATTACAACACTCCTACTACAAGATGACTACGTGCTTTTCAACTTATCGCCTAACTTCAAGTTTGATGTAACAGTAGGTGGTGAAACCTACGAGTTAACAGGCGTTGTTGCCTATAGGAATAATCTGTTTTATAATAGCTACACGATGAGTAGATCAGAGATGGCAATACAATTCACTATAAACAGCTTAGTGAGAATAGACAAGGCACACGCAACTGCAACTAAACAGGACGACTTTGACACACCTGTCAGCTTTTCTCTTACAGGGAGAAAGATATAAGACAACAACAAGTTCATTAAGATTAAATTAAGAATAACAGCTAAGAAAGAAATACAATGAAGTTTATTTCATGGAATGTAAACGGGCTTCGCGCCTGCGTAGGGAAAGACTTTGAGCAACAATTCAAGGACTTAAACGCTGATTTCTTCTGTCTTCAAGAGACGAAGATGCAAGCGGGACAACTCGACCTCAGCTTTCCTGGTTATGAATCTTACTGGAATTACGCTGACAAAAAAGGCTATTCTGGTACCGCTATCTACACTAAGCATAAGCCGTTGAACGTCACCTACGGTATTGATATTGATGAGCACGACCATGAGGGACGTGTGATTACACTCGAGATGGATGATTTCTACCTCATAACCGTCTATACACCGAACTCACAGGACGGGCTTCGTCGATTGGACTATCGCATGAAGTGGGAAGATGACTTCCAAGCTTATCTTCACAGACTCGATGCTATTAAGCCCGTTATCGTATGTGGTGACATGAATGTTGCCCATCAGGAGATAGACCTTAAGAACCCAAAGACCAACCACAAGAATGCTGGTTTCACAGATGAAGAGCGTGAGAAGATGACCCAATTGCTAAGTAATGGCTTCATCGACACCTTCCGTACCCTTTATCCAGAGCAGGTTACTTACTCTTGGTGGTCGTATCGTTTCCGTGCAAGAGAGAAGAACACGGGGTGGCGTATCGACTATTTCCTTATCTCAGAACGTCTCAAAGACCGCCTTGAAGACGCCAAGATTCATACAGAGATTATGGGAAGCGACCATTGTCCTATAGAGATCACCTTGAAATAAGACGCTCGTATGCAGGCCCAGATAAAGACATTACTCTTGATGGCTGCTGTCATGGCAGCCATTATTGTCTATGCCGTTATCCCAACAGAGATAACTTTGGGCAGCTATACCATCCGCAAAATTACCCTTGCCAACCTCAGTCAACCACTTATTGAGAGGTCAAAACCCATAAAGCATACCGTTAAGAAGGTGCGTCGCAACCAGACTATCCTTTTTATAGGAGACTCTATGGTGGAAGGACTATCACGTAGGTTGGGTGATTATGCAGGTGAGAACGGCCATAAACTATATACCGTCATCTGGTATAGTTCTACTACTGAGCGCTGGGGAACAACCCAAACATTAGAGCACTTCATTGCAGAATACAAGCCAACCTACGTCCTTATCTGTCTTGGAAGTAATGAGTTATTCATCAACGACCTTGCCAATCGCACGCAATACGTACAGCAGTTGGTAAAAAAGTTAGGTAATCTCCCCTTCGTATGGATAAGTCCTTCTAACTGGAACGGCGACACTGGCATCAATGATGTTATAGAAGAGAATGTCGGGAAGGGCCATTTCTTCGACAGTCGTAACCTTAAACTCAAAAGAGGTAGCGACCATTATCACCCTACCTGGGCTGCAGCAGCCTACTGGATGGATACCGCTGCGAAGTTTATTAGGAGTAAGGAGTGTGCCAACCCACTGCTACTTAATAAACCCAAAGCCCATCATAAGGCTACGAATACAAAGCTTTTACAACCTTCCTTCGAGGGTTATTAAATAGGAAAGAAGCAGCACTTAAACGATTGATAAATGGCAGAGATAACACAGCTGACAACCGCCTTATTCGATTTCTTGTCTTCACAAGACAAGAACTGGTCGCTGTGTACATTTCCTTTCATGGTTTCCTTCCTTGTTTTCTTCGCTATTTACATCGGATTAAACCGCTATCGACCGATGTGGACCAAGGTCTACGTCATTGCTTTCAGCCTTTTCTTTGCTTTCAAAGCGAATGGAATATTGATGTGGCTATTGCCTATCATCACCATTAGCTCATGGTATCTCACTCGCTTTATGATGCGTTTAAAACGGGGAAAAGTGCGTAAAATCGGACTTGCCCTCGTCGTTCTATCAGAGTTAATACCCCTACTCTACTACAAATACACAAACTTTACCCTTGAGATATTCCATGAACTCCTACGTAGTAACTTCTCTCCTGAGAAGATGCTGCTGCCTGTCGGTATCTCTTTCTTCACCTTTCAAGCTATCAGCTACACCGTTGATGTCTATAAGGGGCGCTATCCCAAGACAGCAGAACTCATTGACTACGCTTTCTACCTTACCTTTTTCCCACTCCTTATCGCTGGTCCTATCACCCGCGCTGAGGTATTACTTCCACAGGTTCAAACGCCAAGAAACAAGGTCGACGACCGCCTTGTCTATAAAGGACTATGGCTCATCATCTGCGGATTAATAAAGAAAGCCCTCATAGCCGACTATATCGCACAATACAATAACATTGTTTTTGATGCCCCAGCAAGCCAAAGTGGCTTCGGTGACCTGATGGGTGTATTAGGTTTCTCAGTACAGATTTACTTCGATTTCGCAGGCTATAGCGACCTTGCCATTGGTGTTGCTGCACTGATGGGATACGAATTAAAAGACAATTTCAGATTCCCTTATCAGAGTCTGAACCTCACTGAGTTCTGGCATCGTTGGCATATAGCCCTCTCCACATGGTTCCGTGACTATCTTTACATCCCATTGGGAGGAAACAGGAAAGGCGAACTACGCACCTACCTCAATAGCTTCTTAGCAATGATTGTGGCTGGTCTTTGGCATGGCGCATCGTGGATGTTCGTCGTATGGGGTGTACTTCATGGTATTGGACTGGTCATTCATAAGTTCTGCCGAAACAATGGTATGAATAAGATACCAGATAATAAATACACTAAAACTATCAGTTGGTTTATTACTTTTAGCTATGTTTCTCTTGCATGGATATTCTTTCGTGCGGCGGACATGACGACTGCTACGACATTAATCAACAACATCCTGCATACTATCAGCCTCGCTGATGCCTACACCTTCCTAATGGAATACCCACTATGGTTGGCCGTTGTACTCATAAGCTTAGAACTTCATAGCATCCGAGAGGCTGACTATAACTGGCTGCAAATAAGTTTATCAAGTCTTCATGGCTTGTTAAGCTATGTATCTTTGCTGTTGTTATGCAGTTAGTTATTAATCTTAGTCATCATAGTATCCAACCTTTTATCTACACACAATTCTAAGATGGTTATCAAATACAAATATAGTGGCTCATTACTCTTAGAAGCGTTATTATTCACACCCATCCCCATCTTCTTTTCTATATGGTTTTTCTTTGGGCACAAAGGTGTAGACGCTGCCCATCCTTTCATGCTCATTATCGTACTCTCATTCATACTTCATACTGTTTCGTTTTGGCTTTTCAGACTTTTTGTTGCCTGCCAAAAACTGTGGGAAAAAGACTATCTATCCATCAAAGGTGACCATATTTGCTTCTACGATTGTCTACGTTGCAAATATACAGAAGTAACTGCTGATGAAATAGAAGGGATAAACGACTACCATTATTACTTCGTTCCTTTCATCGTTCAGATAATTTATACAACAAAGGGAAGAATCTTCACCCTTCCAGAACTTACTAACGAAGGGCAAGAAAGGGTTACAGAAATCATTTACGACTTCCTATATCAGGCTGAAAAAGAGAAGGACGAAAGGCATACAAGCATACCCTAAAAGAAGATAAGTACAACCTATCAACTTTCCGTCTCCTCCCTTTGGTGAAACAAAACAAATGCTTTCGCGCTTCACTCACCTTTGAAACAAGCAACGAACAAGCATTAGTCGACTCTGAACCAACTCTTTATCGACAATCACATCTACATCTGTTTGCTTGGTACGAAGCCTCCGCACCATTGGTGCTTACCATCCGCACCACACGTGCTAAGGCTCCGCACGACGCTTATTGGAAATGAAGAATAAGCGGGAGGTTATATCTGCAAGCCACAGGTTTACCATTGTGCATGGCAGGTTTCCAGCCTGTCAACAGTTGAAGAGCTGCTGCAATAGCACGATTTAACTCGATGTTATTAACCGTTAGAAAGGTGATATCTTTCAATGAACCATCCGAATTGACAATAAAAGAGACGAAAGTTTTAGTCACAGGAGTCGTTTCGGGAGTAATACTCATATAGGAAAGACTCTGCCCAATAGCGGCCGCTACATTCCCTTGAAACTGTGGTAATACTTCAGGGAACACCGAGTCAGTAGGTAAAGTAGTATATACAGCCTCCATAGGAAGATTTGTATTGCCTTCGGTTGATACCTTTTGCTTCATCCATCGCTTAAAGTCTTTAGAGAAAAGGACGTCAACCATGTCATCAGTCACGTCTGAATAAACCCCTCCACTCTTGTCTACACCGAGGTCGAAGCGTATGTTTTGTCCTTCCAAAGCAAACTGATTAGGAAGGTGATCCCAGTCTATAGAGTCTGCTGTATGCGTGTTCGCCATATAATCTAATAGTTCACAGAACTGACTACGAATGTTAGCATCCTGCCACATACGTGTCTGATTGAACACATCCTTCTGTGTTAACACCTTCTTATTAATAAGGTCAAAGGTGAAATAAGAATACTTTTGCGTAATAACACTTGTCTCGTTACGCTCCTCCAGATGGGCAAAGAAAGACACATACCGTCCCTGTTCTAACCATAGACAGCGCAAACCCATGTCATAATAACGCCTTTGTCCCCGTATCGTCCTTTATCGCATGCACTTCTTTACCTTGTAAGGACTCAAACTGCTTCCATCCAACATCGTAACTATCTGATGCCTGTCCAAAAAAGAAGGTCGTAAGATATTGCTGTAACTCGGTCAGCACAGAACCACCCAAACCCTTTGGCCATTCCAAATCCTTAGAGACTATCGTCAGCTTATTGCCTTTCTCATACAGATGACGCGACGAATCATAGAGCATAGCATCCTTAGATGCAATTGTTCCTGCCGTCTGTCCGTAGGCCACAAGGCTTACAAACAGTGACAGGAACAAAGTATAAAGTCGGTTAATCATAATTTCATAAATGTTGTCTGCCGTCTCTTACTTGTCTTAACACCCTTTGGTGTAAAAGAGTCATTGAGTTCCATCACACCAGAAAAGCTGATAGACTCCTTTCCACTGGGGTTGACGATAAGTGAGACAGTAGCATTGTCGAATACTTCAAGAACTATCTGATAACTCTCAAAATCATTACGTGTTGTCATAAAGATGCGCCGTCCGTCCTTCATCGGTTCTTCCTTATAACTCGTTAGAGGTTCAACAAGACTCAAGCCTCCGCCTCGTCCGTAAGGAATTTGATAGACTCTACCAAAGTAAGGGAGGAAGAGACCGACAGAGTCACCGCTCACCTCCATCCCCCAGTCATACTGTAAATAGACTGCAGGACCTCGCATTGGATACATGCGGTCGACGAAGATACGATAACGATGCTCTCCTAAGTGAGCCTTCACAGCAGCGGTTCGCAGCTGATTCATCTTCTCCTTTGGCACAGGATTACCTTCGGAATCATAATAGGTAGTAGCACAACCTGCAATAAGGACCGCTACAAAAAGAAATAAAAATAACCTTTTCATTGTCTACCTCTCTTTCTTTTAAGTCGTTATAAATCCACTCTCCTTTGTCCAAGAAGCTCCAGAACATGTTTACAAGACGAAATATCGAACATAAAAAAGTGAATGTATGAACCTTAAAGACTTTTTGTTCAAATCTAAAAGTCGCCAGACTATTCTATCTTCTCTATCCTTGGCGCATCCATCTTCTCAATAGATGGAGCTGTCTGCTTGGCAGGAAGGTCAGAAGAAGGAGCTACGTCTGGTGCAGGAGCAGCAATAGGAGCATCATGATGGGTCGTTTGTTCCTTCTCAGATGAGGCCTTGCCTTTTTCGTCTTTAGCGTTCTTATCTTTCTCAGCATCAACAGTCTTATCCTCATCGGTCGTTTCCTTTTCCTTTGAAGGCTTCATGTCTGGCCAAAGATAATTACCGACAATATCAATCGTGTCCCTATCTGCATTACGTTGTTGCACCTCTTCCTGCTCTTCTTCGGTCATGGGAGCATCGTCGGCAGCCACAATGAAATTATAAACTAACCCTAAGACCAAGAGGACAACCAGCCCACAAAGGACTTTAAAGGTCAACGACTTTCTAAATTTATGCTGTTTATTCTGATTTGACATAGCCTTATTACTTTTCTTTTCTAAGGAGTTCTCTATTTAAATCCATGGAGAAATGCAATCGGTACATTCTCCTTCTATCTTTTGCAAAGATAAACATTAAAAAGGAGAATGTACCGAAAGATTACTAAAAAATATGCTTTTTGCAGCAGTATTTAGGGGATATAAGTGTTCTGAAACAGGATTTCTTTATTCGAAATGGAGGCTGTTCTTCATTACAAAACAGCCACAACACTGTTCCCTACAGCTGCCTTCCATCTACTGAGAACACGTGAATAGCGATAGATTCACTGTCGTTAAGCATCGCCGTCGTCTATTCCTTAATACGGATAAGAGCATTGGCAATGATAGCGGTAAGGCCACCTGTCGTGATACCACTTGAGAAGATTGTCTTAATCATAGCGGGCATCTTATCAAGTATATTAGGCACTAACTCTACGCTCAGACCCATAGCAAAACTAATAGCCATGACCAACACTGCTTTACGAGTAATCTCTGTTGAAGCAATGATACGAATACCTGCGGCAGCAACAGTACCGAACATCAACAAGGTAGCACCTCCTAAAACAGGAGCAGGGATAAGTGAGAACACCCTACCAACCACAGGGAAGAGTCCTAAGAGTACTAATGCACCTGCAATGAAATAGCCCACATAACGGCTGGCAACGCCCGTAAGCTGTATCATACCATTGTTTTGAGCAAAGATAGAGTTAGGGAAACTATTGAAGACAGCGGCCAATAAGGAGTTGAAACCATCTGCTAACACTCCACCCTGTGCTCTCTTCAAGAAGACAGGACCCTCAACAGGCTCGCCAGAGATAAGCGAGTTGGCTGTAATATCGCCATAAGCTTCAACTGCCGTTACAAGGTAAATGAGCCCAAGACCAATGACTGCACCCCAAATCAAGCCTAAACCCATATTTAAAAATGGTTGGGAATAATAATGCCCACCACTACCTTTAAGCGTTGAGAAATCTATCATCTTGAGTGCATAAGCAGCCACACAACCTATCAGTAAGCCCAATACTATGGACGCCATACGTAGGAATCTGTTGCTTGAACGATTGAAGAATATAATACTCACCAGTACCAACAGAGCCAGACCAAGGTAGCGCATAGAACCGAATGTATGATTATCTATGGCCGTCTGACCACCTCCACAGGAGCTGATACCAGCCTTAATAAGACACATACCGATAAGGGTAACGACAATACCTGACACCAATGGCGTGATTATCTTACGTGTATAAGGTAGGAGACGACTCACAACCATCTCTACAACTGAAGCTACGAGGCAGGCACTGAAGATGTAACTGAGTCCCAACTCGACGTTCATCTTATGGTTAACCATACCCAGCATACCTGCTCCAATGATTGGACTGATAAAAGAGAAAGATGTTCCTTGAATACAAAGGAGGCCTGCACCTATCGGACCAAACCTACGACACTGAATTAAAGTGGCCAAGCCTGACACGAAGAGAGACATTGACACGAGATAACCAGTGGTCGCCAAGTCGAATTTCAACGCCGAACTGATGATGAGAGGAGGTGTGATAATGGCTACAAAGATGGCTAACAGGTGCTGCAAAGCAGCAAAGACGGTTTCACGAAGCGGTGGACGATCATTCAGACCATAGATAAGTTCCTTTAGACTTTTCCATTCTTTTCTATTATTAAATACTATAAATGAAGGTAAGATACCATACTTTTATAAAACGAAGATAGCAACTTTGGCTCTACCAAAGTTTATCTTTACACTAATTGAGTATATATGCAAGAGTCACTTAAAAGACGTTTCTAAAATTCAAAAAGACACTCCCTCAAGACAAAGACCACTATATAAATAGAAGCAAACTACTATATAAATAGGAGAAGACTACATTATATAATAAGAAAGGTGGGCACACAAGCCCACCTTATTTATACTTCTTTCATTTTAATCTCACAGTTATCAAGCGACTCGATGATAGCTAAGCTCTCACAACGAACGCCTTCCGCCTCAATCACCTCACGCCCATGTTGGAATGCTTTCTCTATAATGAAGCCCATACCAACCAGTTCTGCGCCAGCCTGCTTACAAAGGTCTATAATCCCTTTTGCCGCATTACCGTATGCTAAGAAAGTCGTCTACGAACAACACCTTATCACCTTTACCAAGGTACTCCTTGGAGATTACGACATGATACTCCCTTTGTTTCGTAAACGAGAAGACCGTTGTTGAAAGCATATCACCCATCGTTGAGGGTTTCTTCTTCTTTGCAAAGACCACTGGAAGGTCAAGGAGAAAACCCATCATAATGGCTGGTGCGATTCCACTCGCCTCTATTGTGATAATCTTATTGATTTCTGTTGATGCATAGCGGCGGATGAACTCCACGCAAATCTGCTTCATCAAATTAGGGTCCATCTGGTGATTAATAAACTTATCTACCTTCAAGATACCATTTGGGAAACACTTTCCATCCTTTAGGATACGGTCACGTAATGCTTTCATTGTGCAATTAATCGTTTTTCTACTTTCGATAATTAATTGCCTACAAAAGTAGTAAAAATCTCAAATATAACATACATAAACGATGCTTTTTTCTATGTCTTACCTGCATAAAAGCTGATAATTATCGATTTACCCACGCTCTTCAAAAAAGTTTTATTACTTTTGCACTCGTTTTGCCGGTAAGGGTCTTTTACCCTTCCGACCATTTATTTAATTATAAAACATGTACAAACCAAAAAATCAAAAGCGCAGTGTTCTGAAGTTCAAACGCTTCTCTAATCACGGCTACTCGCTCTTTGCCGTTCTTGGCAAGGAGGTTTTGATTGGTGTACTGAGTGTCGCTACCTTACAGAACGCTACAGCCAAGGGCATTAGCGTTAAGACTGAGAAGGCAGAGACAGACTCAACATTCGCCAACCGAGGTGTCTTGATGCAGGAAGTGAACGTGACAGGAACACGAGCACCACTGACAGTAAGTCAGCAGGCGAGAATGGTAACTGTACTAAGTCGTGAGGATATCCAAGCGGCACCAGTACAAAGTGTAAACGATTTGTTGAAGTATGCCGTCGGTGTTGACGTCCGACAGAAGGGTCCAATAGGTGCTTTAACCGACGTAAGTATCCGTGGTGGCAACTCAGAACAAATCACTATCCTCCTTAATGGTATTAATATCTGTGACGCACAGACGGGACATAACTCCTTTGATTTCCCTGTTGACATCAGTGAAATCGAACGAATAGAAGTCCTTGAGGGCCCAGCAGCCCGCGTTTATGGTACATCTTCTTTATTAGGTGCTATAAACATCGTAACCAGAACTCCACAAAAAACCAGTCTCTCTGCCCATGTTGAAGGTGGTTCCTACGGCTACCTCAGTGCTGGCGTACGTGGTAATATTGCGTCAAAAGACCACTGGAACAATCAGTTATCAGCTTCTTACACCCGCAGTGATGGCTATCTTCGTAACAAGGCGGGCAGCCTCAACGCCGACTACCGCACTGCAAAGGCCTTTTATCAAGGGAATTATACAGATGAGAACATGGCCGTACGCTGGCATGCAGGTATGAGTCTGAAAGACTTTGGGTCAAATACTTTCTATTCAGCAAAGTACGATGACCAGTTTGAACACACTTTCAAGACCTTCACAGCCATTCAAGCTGAGAACCTCCGAGGCCGCTTCCATATCCGTCCTTCTATCTATTGGAACCGCAATATGGACCGTTTCGAACTCTTCCGAGGTGCTGCCAACAAGTATCCATTCAACTATCATCGCACTGACATATATGGTGTTAACCTCAATGCTTACTTTGATTGGAACCTTGGACGTACTGCCTTCGCTGCAGAACTACGCAATGAAGACCTCGTAAGTGGTAACCTTGGCGAACCTCTCTCTCGTCCAAAGCATATCCACGGGACTGACAGAGACTACACCGTAGGGCTGAATCGCACGAATATTCAGTTTGTCCTTGAGCATAATATCATCCTTGACCGCTTCACGCTGTCGGCTGGTTTGACGGCTGTCAAGAACAGTCAGGCAGACATGCCTATGCATGTTTACCCAGGCGTTGACGCAAGTTATCGCATTGGAGACGCTTGGAAGTTATACGCTTCCTACAATTCATCACTCCGCATGCCGTCTTTCACCGAGCTATTCTACTCTGTTGGCGGACATAAAGCCGACAAGCATCTCCGTCCGGAAGAACTTTCTGCATTCGAGGCAGGGTGTGAAATACGACAACAAAGGTGTCACTGCTAAGGCAAGCCTTTACTGGAACAACCACAAGAACCTTATCGACTGGATTAGTGATGGGACATTAGATGCCAACGGAGCAGTGCTATGGAAGAGTGTAAACTTCGGTAAGATAAAGCATTTCGGAACCGAGGCTTCACTCGACTTCGACCTCTATCAGCTTCTTCCTTCCCAAAAGTTCTTTAAGAAGTTTGGCGTGGCTTATAGCTACATCCACCAGAAGAAGGTTGATAATCAAGGTTATGTGAGTAAGTATGCGTTGGAATATCTGAAGAACAAGTTTGTCAGCAATCTTCAGTTGAACCTCTGGCGCAACCTTGATCTTGGTTTCTACTATCGCTTCCAACACCGAATGGGAAACTATATCGACACTAACAACCAGCTACAAAGGTATAAGAGCTATGGAGTTGTGGACAGTCGAATGAGTTGGAAAGCCTCAACATGGACCGCATACGTCGAAGCCAACAATCTATTTGGGGCTCATTACGTTGACTATGGGAACGTTCCACAGCCAGGCGCATGGGTCGTTGCAGGGTGTAAGTCTGAACCTTTAGCGAATTATTTTCATGAAAAAAAATATTTTTCTTCACGACAATAAATATTTTTTTTCATGAAGAAAAATAATTATCATCACGAAGAATAATTCCTTACCTTCGTGATGATACTTTTATTTATAACGGTATGTCGTCATCGTAAAGACTTTCTTTTTACAGACTGACAACACTCATCAACACTCTATCTTACGTTTACTGCGATACCACGACGCAGCATATCATCCGTCAGCGGACGAACTCGTGTGAGGAACTCCTTATAACTTCTACGTTCAGGAACACTCCATCCTGCTTCAGCCAAAGCGGCTGCACGTGGGAAAGCTTGATAGTAAATACGCTCTGTGGAGTTGATACATTCACTCCAAAGCGTTCCACTCACTCCGAGTAGATTATCACGTACAAACACACTATCCTGCCCCCATGCTGGGTTAAGACGATAGGTCTGTTCGAGCGTAGTGACCGGCATTCCCCAGTTCTTCTCAGGCATATCGCCTCGCTGCTGTGGATAGTCAAGGTAACAGTGCTCGCCCGGGCAGAGCATAATCTTAGCCTTATTGCGTACTGCAGCATCAATGGCTGTCTTCGTCAAGCCATGTCGCCAAGCATAGACCACACAGCCCGGCTGAATTGTCTTAAACTCCTGCTCATACCAATACATCGGTGTCTTACCCAACGACTGCAGCTTATTTATCACACGATCAAATAGGTATTGTTGCAACTGCCAGTTCTCTGTGTATCCTTCCTTCTGTTTCAATGCCTTACAAGCAGCACAATCTGACCATGCACCCAATGGCGGCTGACCTGCCTCATCACCCCCTAAATGGACGTATGGGGCAGGGAACACATCGGCTAACTCAGTCAGTACGTTATCAAGAAACTCATAGACAAATGGCTCTGCAGGGCAAAGCAACTCATTGCTCACACCACAAGTCAAGCGAATAGGGACTGGTTTCTTTGTACAAGACAGTTGCGGGAAACAGTGGACAGCAGCCACTTCATGACCAGGAAGTTCAATCTCTGGTATCACCATGACATGATACATCGATGCAAAACGAACAAGTTCTCGCATCTGGTCTTGGGTGTAGTAGCCACGAAATACGCTCTGGCATATCATCCATACCGACACGGTCAGAGGCCTTCTCAATAAGCTCTGGGTATTTCTTTATCTCTATTCTCCATCCTTGATCGTCGACAAGATGAAGGTGGAGAGCATTGAACTTATAGCGTGCCATCTCTACGATAAATCCCTTCAGGTCATTGAATGGAATGAAAATGACGTACTGGGTCGACCATTAACTCACGGATTGCCGTACGGGGTTGATCGACTATATAAAGTGAAGGAAGCTGTACCGAACGGGCTGAAACACCATTGCCTATACAGAGTTGTTCGAGTGTCATCAGTCCATAGAACACCGCAGCAGTTGTGCGTCCTTTAATCGTTATACCCTTATCGTTCACCTGTAAGGTATAAGCCTCATCATTGGTAAGCGACTTGTCAAGCGCAAGGCGCACCATCGGACCAGCTTTACGACTCTTCTTATAGACTGTTCGTTCACCGAGGATACGTTCTGCTTGCATCTTTTCGTTACTCAGTTCCTGTGGAGCCTCTACCCCAGCAACATCTTTCCATTGAAGAGCAGGCTTGGTTTTATAGACCTCCAACTTCAGTGGACGGGGTACGAGGAGATGCTCTGGGTCGCATACATTCTTCGTTTCGTGATGACTGAAGAAGTTACGCCAGCCCAGTGCGTTACGATAAGCCTTCTTTGCTTGCGTCGGGACTATCAATTTCACACGATTAAGGTCAATACCATCGAAAGCATTATCAGCACAAACAGGAGGAATGACAGCTGAAAGTCGTACCTCACGCAATCCTCTACAATTAGCGAAGGCAAAGGCCCCTATACGCGTAGAGCCACCGAAAGTTCAATCCAGTCAATTGACGACAACCATTAAAGGCTGAAGCCTCTACGACACGTGTAGTTGCGGGGAAAGAGAGTTCACCACCTATTCCATCGCAAGCAAAAGAACGCTTGACTACCGATAGAATCAAGTTTTGTAGGGAGAATGAGAGAAGTAAGTCGATGACAAGAGTGCATTGCGTTGCGTGGTATCACCGTACAATTCGTTTTCGAAAGGTCGAGTACTGTCTCGTTTACCTTCACATCTCGTAAGGTTCTAAAGTTCTGTGCATTAGCCATCTGACCTAACAATAGACAAGTGCAGAGTATTGACACACCCTTACTTGCAACTCTTCTCCAAGAGAGGAGACTATTAAGTCTGTTCCATTTTATTAATAAAGCTGCAGAGGAGTCTGCCATAGATTTGCCCATGAGATTACGCTCATTGTAGCCATTTTCTTGTTTGATTTAATTACGTAATACAATAGATTTTGGTTTTATCATCCCAATAGAGGAGACAAAGATACTAATAAGATTTGAGATAAAAACATTTTCCTTTAACATAACATATAATTCAACAAACTATTGTAAACATTGCGAGATATTGAAGAAATTTATTATCTTTGCCCTACTCTTTCCTCAAAGAAGTAGGGAAACGGTCTGTAATAGCCGTCAAATATAACCACAACTATTACTTGAAACAGTACGAAAACAAATATAACTAAAAAACATAAAAGACATGGAAAAGACGTCTGAAAATCCTCAGCAGATAGAAACACAGGACAATAAGAATGACAAGAACAAAGCGACACCTGCCTATACACAACAACAGTTAGAGGCTAACACGCAGATTAAAGGGTTTCTTGCCATCTATCTCCTTACGGCCATCATTGGTGTTGTCTATAGCTTATTTCTCAGCTTCAAAGCCTATAATATATTAGGAGAAGACCTATCGAGCAATATTGCAATTGCAAATATATTTACCCTTTTCACACTTTGCTACACAGGAGTCTACACCATTTATGCCTTCATCAAACGCAAGGCTGATGCCGTGTTCTATGCTAAAGCCTATGCAGGACTGATGCTCTTCGCTAATATACTGATACTCATCACCTCTCTTACAGAAGGACACTTGGCGGCTGACTGTCTGCTTTATCTCGGTGGTCTTTGCCTTGGAATCATCTGGATGGGCTATTTGTTTATCTCAACCAAGGTGAAAGAGGCTACTCCCTCAGCCTGTCGTAATGCGCCACAAATGAACCGAGCAGTCATAATAGGCCTGTTCACCACATCAGTCGTGCTATTCCTCTTAGGAACACCAGATTTAGTAATGAACTTTACAACCAAAGCTAAGCAGAAAAAAGAGATGCTTAGTAGGAAGCTACAGCCTAACCAACGTACCAATGGAGTGTTTATCTTTACAATTCCAAAAGGTTTCACCTGTAATAGACAACAGCCTAAAGAAAAGTTACCTATCGACCCTTTGTTCGAATTACACAATAAATACGTTGGTGATGCGAGCCTAACTGCATTCTATTTATCTGATGAATATACAGAAAAAGTTTATAGGAATTGGGAAAAAGGAATACTCAAAAGTTTCGAAGACGTTTCTCCTCAATTGATTGCAGAGGGTCAAGAGAATATTAATGGCAACACTTGTACATACCGTATAAGGGAGATTGAGAAAAAAGGAGAAACTATCTTCTGGCGTTACTGTATCCTTATTGATAAGAAGAAAGAGAAGGGTTGTATCATATCTGCCTTCGACAATGGTGTATCTGTCGGTTATATCACCGAACTTACCAAATCTATAAAATTCGAATAAACACCCTTCTGTCTAAGGTAAGAGGTGAGGACAGTGGGAAGGTAACCCCTACTTTCCCTCCTTTACATTATAGCGTAACACGCTGACAACCTGTCCCTATACGAACGCAACAGAACCTTTTGAAGGGTTATAAATCCTCCTTATGATTTGTGCTAAGCCCCCGCACCGTACATGTTCAGCCTCCGCAACATGCGTGCTGGGGTTTTGTGCGATGAAAAAGAACTGTAAGGAATGATTATAGTGATGCTCTCAACGTATAGAGAAATGTGCCCTCTCTTTTATAATCGTTATCCTACTGTATTTTAGGAGAAGCATGATAAGGTAAGAGGCTACCCAAGCCACAGATACATTCTATGGTTAGTCAACATCCAGTTCTCGACTTAGTCCTCAATAGAGAACGACACCTACAATAGATAAACAGGATAAGAAAGAAATAAGTACACCTCTTTTAACAAAAAAAAGGGACTGATAAACAGCCCCTTTATAACAATGTTCTATGGTCGGGATGACCAGGCTCGAACTGGCGACCACTGGTCCCCCAGACCAGCATTCTAAACCTACTGAACTACATCCCGTATCTTTTAAGCAGTGCAAAATTAGTTACTTTCCACCATATTAGCAAACTTTTGGACTTCTTTTTCTCTATTCCCAAGTTTATTTTGTACTTTTGTCGTAGTATAAATCTGCACTAAATACACATGCAATACATCGTAAGTTGCCCCGAACATATTGATACTTCTATCATGCTTCCAGCATCAAAAAGTATCAGTAATCGTGCCCTTATTATCCAAGCACTCACAAAGGGAGGAATGATGCCTGAGAACTTATCTGATTGTGATGACACTGAGGTTATCATCCGTGGACTTGGTAGACAATCGGAAATCATAGACATCAAGGCGGCAGGAACGGCTATGCGCTTTATGACAGCTTATCTTAGTGCTACGGATGGAGAATACACAATTACAGGAACGGAGCGTATGAAACACCGTCCAATTGGTATTCTTGTGGATGCACTGCGCTATTTAGGGGCAGAGATTGAGTATGTTGGTGAAGAAGGCTACCCACCCCTCCATATCAAAGGTAGGCAACTTGAGGGGGGAACATTGCAGATAGTGGGTGATGTTAGCTCACAGTATATCTCTGCTCTACTGATGATTGCACCCTATTCTGACGAAAGGATTGGAACTAAAACTAACGGGTAACATTATCTCTCGACCCTATATAGACCTCACATTGCACCTTATGCATGAGTTTGGTGTAGCTGCCGAATGGTCTGACTTTGATACGATTAGAGTGAAGCCACAGCCCTATCAGCAACGAGCCTATACGATTGAAAGCGACTGGAGTGCTGCAAGTTATTGGTATGAGATACTTGCGCTGACAGATGACACCCAGTCAAAGGTAGCTTTACAAGGGTTGAAAGATGGGTCAAGACAAGGCGACTCAACGGTAAGATACATCTTCTCACTACTCGGAATAAAGACGAGTTTTAAGGAGAAAGACGTTAACGGAATGCCTGAAGCGCTCTTAACCCGCCATTCACGTATGTTGAATAGAATGGACTATGACTTTACCAATCAACCAGACTTGGCTCAAACGCTCATTGCCGTATGTCCTGTATTAGGAATACCCATTCCATTTTACAGGCTTAGGAACCCTGAAGATAAAGGAGACCGACCGTATTGAAGCCATGAAAAGAGAAATGGAAAAGTTGGGATATATCCTCCATGAGGAAGAGGGGACGGCATTATCATGGACTGGCGAACGTTGTGAACCCATGACGCAGCCTACCATTGACACCTACGAAGACCATCGCATGGCTATGTCGTTTGCCCCATTGGCTATCAAGTTAGGCGAGATACGCATCAACAACCCTGAGGTTGTGTCTAAATCTTATCCCTCATTACTGGGCCGATTTACGCAAAGCAGGATTCAAGATACAGCAAGTAGATTAAGCAACTCCTATCAGAGTGTATCGAAAGAAGCTAAAGAAAGCAAAGGAAGTAAAGAATGAGTATATTTCTTATTGGCATAGGAGCTCTATTTATATTAGCGATTATTGCAGCAATAGCGACAAAGTTCACTAAAAGAAAAGCAGGTGAACCTGATGTCATTATGCCCACCTCTGGCGACTGTTCATCCTGTGATGGGACAGATGACAAATGTGAACAAGTATGTATGATGGAGGCCGCAACAAAAGACATAGAGTATTATGACGATGAAGAACTTGACCGTTTTCGTGGTAGACCATCTAACCAATACACTGATGCGGAGGTGGAAGAGTTTGCTACCGTACTCTATACTATGCAACCCCATGAGGTGAAAGGCTGGAATAGAAGCCTTATCCTTCGAGAAATCAATCTACCAGATCAAATCAAGGATGAGGTGATAACAATGATAGAAGGTTAAGTTCGTTATCTGTACCTATCGTAGTTTGAAGGCGCTTACAATAGTACTGAACATCAAAGGAAACGTGAAGAAAAGAGTAATAAGACATATCATCCCCTCTTTGTTGGCATTCTGTGTACTAACAATTATTAGTTGCTCAACAAAGAATAACACTGCGCAAACGCGTTGGTGGCATGCCTTCAATACCCGTTATAACGTTTATTATAACGGTGCACAAGCCTATATTGACGGTTCGTTGGAGAAGGAGAAGGGGAATAAAGATAACTTCACAGAGCTCATCCCACTCTATACTGTCGGTAACAAGAATAGTCGTGACTTAGGAAAGAGCAACTTTGACAGAGCTATAGAAAAGGCTGAAAAGGCTATTGCAAAGCATAGTATTAAGAAAAGACCAGAATGGACTAAAGAGCAGACGGAAGACTGAGAAAGGATATAGAATGGCTATCGCGTCGTGAGTATAATCCCTTCTTATGGAAAGGCATGGATGCTCATGGGGCGTTCACAGTTCCATAAAGGTGCCTTTGAGGAAGCGGCTGCCACCTTTGCTTATATGAGTCGTATCTACAAAGGACAACCTGCAATCTATGGCAAAGCAAGGGCTTGGTTGGCTAAGTGTTATATAGAACAAGACTGGCTCTATGACGCTGAGGATATCATTCGGAATATGCAACGTGACTCTTTGGATTGGCGAGCTGTGAAGGAGTGGGACTATACCTATTGTGACTACTACCTCCATTCGGGTGAGTTGGAAAAGGCTGTTCCCTATCTCCAAAAGGTTATCAAGCATGAAATGCGTAAGAAGCAGAAGGCTCGTGAGCTGTATCTACTCGGACAGCTGTTGGCCTCACTCGGTAGAAATGAGGATGCCTACAAAGCCTTCCAACGTGTTATTCGCACCAATCCTCCCTACGAATTAGAGTTCAATGCACGCATTGCTCAAACCGAAGTGACCGCAAAGGGACAGACAAGAAAGATGATTAGTAAACTCAAGCAGATGGCTGCTTCAGATAATAACAAGGAGTATCTTGACCAGGTGTATTACGCTATGGGCAACATACATCTTGCTAATCAAGACACCCTTGCAGCCATTAATGCCTACGAGCAAGGTAACAAGAAGGCTACAAGAAACGGTATTGAGAAAGGCGTACTACTACTCCACCTCGGTGATCTCTACTGGGCTAAAGAGCGCTTTGGAGATGCTAAACGTTGCTATGACGAGGCTATCGGACTGCTTGACAAGGACCGCAAAGACTATGAACAACTCTCTGAACGCTCAAAGATATTGGATGAGTTAGCACCTTATACGGATGCCGTACAACTTCAAGACTCCCTTCAACATCTTGCTAAATGCTCTGAACAAGAACGAAATACAGCCATAGACCGTGTCATCACAGCCCTCAAAAAGAAAGAAAAAGAGGAACGAGCACTACAAACAACACAGGACAATGGACAGCAACAAGACGTGTATGGCAACTTTGGGAACAATAACCTTGGAACACCTAAGCGTGTAAACAATAGACAACAACAAGGAAATACATGGTATTTCTATAACCCTACGGCTGTTCAACAAGGTAAGATAACCTTCCAACAACTATGGGGTAAACGCGAGAACATTGATAACTGGCAACGTAGTAACCAAAGCGTTGTGGGGAGAATAGGTAGTACTAACATGCCTACTGACCTCACAGATCAACAAAGAGACTCTATCATGCGGGCTGAGGCACGCCAGGACTCTATCAATCAAACGACCGACTCGCTCAAAAACGACCCCCATAAACGTGAATACTATCTATCTCAGATACCGTTTCACTACGGAACAGTTGGAGGCAAGTAACAAGATATTAGAAGACGGACTACATCATTCTGGTGTTATCTTTAAGGACAGACTCGACAACCTTCGATTAGCCGAAAAGGCCTTAAGGCGTGTGAGTGACAACTATCCCGACTATGATCAAATGGATGATGTGTACTATCATCTATACTTACTCTACATGCGCAAGAACGAACCACAGCTTGCTGAGAACTATGTTACACGTCTAAGTCAGAAGTTCCCAAAGAGTAAGTGGACCACGCTCCTTACTGATCCTTACTATAAACAAAACCTTCGTTTCGGTGTGCAGATAGAAGACTCCCTCTATGCGGCTACCTATGACGCCTTCAAACAAGGCCGATATAGTGAGGTAGCAGGTAATACTCGCATCTCTGAATCACGCTTCCCTATGGGTGCCAACAGGGATAAGTTCCTCTTCATTGGAGGCTTAGGTAAGCTAAACAATGGCGACCCTACGGGCTGTGTCAACGACATGAAGGAGGTTGTGAAGAAGTATCCAAGCAGTCGTATCAGCGAGATGGCGGGTATGATAGTCAATGGTGTACAAGCTGGGAAGAAGCTACGTGGAGGCAAGTTCGACCTTGACGACATCTGGAACTATCGTGCAAACGTAATGAACGATAGCGATAGCATACAGCAAGCTAAGTTCTCTTCAGAACGTGACATAGACTTTAAGTTCCTGTTAGTGTACCATCCCTGACTCACTGAAAGAGAACAAGTTGCTATTTGAATTGGCACGTTTCAACTTCACAAACTTCCTTGTTCGTAACTTTGAGATAGAGGTAGAAGACCTCAATGGACTACATCAGATGCAGGTATCGGGCTTCCGCAGCTTCGATGAGGCTTATCAGTATGCACGTCAATTGTTTGCTTCCAAGCTCGTTGTACAACAGATGGGTAAGTCGACTAAGGGGATTATCATCAGTGATAAAAACCTTAAACTAATAGGTACTACTTATAGTTATAAGGACTATGAGACGTTCTATGCAAAGCATTTTGCACCATTAGTCGTGACGCAAAGATACTTACTCAGTGAGCCTGCTGAGGTTGCAACACCACGTGAACGCGACCTACAACAGGAGATTGAACAGAAACATGCAAATGATCCTGACCTCTATCCTGACACACAAGACGTACCTGTCGACAACACAATGACGATTCCTTTGGAGGATGCTAAATCCACAAAGACAGAACAGAAGGTGAATGAACAGAATAACAACACCTTTGAAGTTCCTGTAGAGGAGAAGAAGTCTGCCGTAGAAGAGAAGAGGAAACAACGAAAACAGAAGCCCGTTGTTGAGGAGAAGAAGCCTCTACCAGAGGAGAAGAAGCTTGTCTTAGACGACAACAGTACTTACTTTATCCCAGACGAGGAACCTGTAAAGGACATTACTCCTAAGGCATCAGCTAAGACTACGAGGTCAACGACTCCTGTGAAGCCTGTCATCCCGACAAAAGAGACAGCTCCCGTCACTCCGAGCATGCAGTCTACTACTGTCGTGCCTACCAAGCCAACGACTCCAGTAGCACCTGCAAAGACAACAAAACCAGCGACTAAGGACAAGCAGGCTAAGCCTACCGTAACGAAGACGCAACAGCCTTCTACGCAGAAGCCACAGACCGCTCCTGTGCAGAAGAAGAAGGTTTCAGATGACGGTCCGATTATCTACTTCGGCGATGACGTACCTCAACAAAACAAGACAAATAATAAGAATAATAAAAAGAACCAGCCCGTCCAGAACGATATCGAAGATGAATACTACGATTTGGAGGGCTTCTAAGGAAAGGAGATAACAGCTATGAGCAATGGATTGTTACTTTGGGTAGATGATGAAATAGAGTTGTTAAAGGCGCACATCATCTTCCTTGAGAAGAAAGGATACGAAGTGGTGACAGTTAGCAATGGTGCTGACGCCATCGACCAATGCCAAACACAGACCTTCGACCTCGTTCTTTTGGACGAGCAGATGCCGGGCCTGTCTGGTTTGGAGACTTTACAACGAATTAAGGAAATTCAACCTGCCACCCCTATCGTCATGGTTACGAAGAGTGAGGAGGAGGATATTATGAACCAAGCGATAGGTGCTAAGATAGCAGATTACCTTATCAAGCCTGTTAAACCCTAATCAGATACTCCTTACACTGAAAAAGAATGTCCATCAGAAGGAGATTGTCACAGAGGTGACTCAAAGTGGTTACCAACAGAACTATCAGCAGATTGCTATGCAGATAGCCGACTGTCGCACATTCGACGACTGGAAGGACGTGTATAGAAAACTTGTTCATTGGGAACTGGAGTTGAGCAGTGCGGATAGTAACATGACTGAGATGCTGAAGATGCAGAAGGAGGAAGCCAACAACGGCTTTGCTAAGTACATCGCTAAAAACTATCTTGACTGGGTTGCCCCACAGGACAATAAACTAAGTAACAGCTTCTCTAAGCTGACAGGACATAAGAAGAAACCATCCAACAACAACGATAGTCGTCCGCTGCTCAGTACTGACATCTTCAAAAGTAAGGTTTTCCCACTCATAGACAAAGGTGAGAAAGTATTCCTCATCGTCATCGACAACTTCCGACTCGACCAGTGGCGTATTCTCTCAAAGGAGATTGGTGACATGTTTGATATCGATGAAGACCTCTACATGAGTATTCTCCCAACGGCCACACAGTATGCCCGCAACGCCATCTTTAGCGGTCTTATGCCGAAGCAGATAGCTACGATGTTCCCTGAGCTATGGGTAGATGAGGACGAGGAAGAGGGTAAGAACCTTAACGAGGAACCGCTTATACAAACACAGATAGACCGTTATCGCCGTCACGACAAGTTCTCTTATCATAAGATTAACGACTCTACTGGTGCCGACAAGTTCATGCAGCAGTATAATAACCTTGCGCAGAACGATCTCAATGTACTTGTAGTAAACTTCGTCGACATGCTTTCTCACGCTCGTACAGAGATGAGAATGATACGTGAATTGGCAAGTAACGAGAGCGCATATCGCTCTATTACACTTAGCTGGTTCCAACATAGCGTGTTAGCAGACGTATTCAAAGAGTTGGCACAGTCGGACTATAAGGTCATTATCACAACCGATCACGGGTCTATCCGCACCACCAATCCAGTAAAGATTATCGGTGATCGTAATACGAATACCAATCTGCGTTATAAGTTGGGGAAGAGTCTCAACTATGATGCACGGCAAGTATTCGCTATCAAGAATCCTCATCTTGCACAGCTCCCTGCGCCAAATCTCAGCACAAGCTACGTCTTTGCTACTGGCGACTCGTTCTTTGCTTATCCGAACAACTATAACTACTACGTCTCTTACTATAAGGATACATTCCAGCATGGAGGCATCTCTATGGAAGAGATGATTGTCCCATTGGTAACATTAAGTCCGAGGAAGCGGTAAGAGGGACCTCCCCCAGTCCTCCGAAGGAGGAGTGAGTCCCCTTAAATATACTTAAGACTGGGACAGAGGATATATCTTATTAAAGACAAGCATACTGAATAGCATAAACATAGGTTGTATCGTAATTGTTCGCACATAGTGGTCTATAAGATTCACTGAAACCTATAGCTCAATCCAAAAGAACGAACGACTCACAACCAACTATCACATAAACAAAGTAAAAACAAAGCAATATGGAAATTACAATCAAAAGTCTCGACACCATCCATGAGGCTGCAAAAGAATTTGTCAAGGAGATGGGCGAAGGTAAAGTATTTGCTTTCTACGGAAAGATGGGAGCTGGTAAAACCACTTTCATCAAGGCTCTTTGTGAGGTCTTGGGCGTAGAAGATGTCATTACCTCCCCTACTTTCGCTATCATCAATGAATATACTGACGGTAAGGGCGACCCAATCTACCACTTTGACTTCTATCGCATCAAGAAGTTAGAAGAGGTGTATGACATGGGATATGAGGACTACTTCTATAGTGGTAACCTCTGTCTGCTTGAATGGCCAGAGCTTATTGAGGACATCCTACCAGAGAATGTCATCAAGGTCACGATTGAAGAGCAGCCTGATGGGACTCGTAAGCTGTCTTGCTAACGAGAGATAGCAGCAGAGAAGGAACCTTACAAGGGTATGAGATGTCTTTCCTTTCTTCGTGATTGATAGCTTCAAATGCGGAGATAAGGAAGATATCTTGACGTATTGACGTCGAACGATGATGCTATGCTCCACAAGACAGCTCATAGAAATCACAGAGATACTCCCTTTGGAAATGCTCGCTGAAACCGAAAGGAGTTTTCTTGCCCACCAACAACACAGATAGAAAGAGGTCTATTTGCACACATGTAGAGCCTGAGAAGGCGTTTCATCCGACAGATACCACAGCGTTCGTCTACTATAGTTGGTCGCTATGCCCTGTGAAGTCGTGTACCAGAACAAGTCTCTCGGAGCTCTCCTTGTAGACAAGAGATTGTCTGGTTCCATGAGAAAGTATCACTGAGACACTACTACAAGGAGACTGACAAAGAGTGAGAAAACGCTAAACTTGCAGGCATAGATTGTCAAGATATTTCAGAGATCACACTCCTCTCTATTCGGAAAGAAGCTGAGCTTGATAGAAGAAGACGCCCTTCAACGTTCGAGAACATGCCCTTCTTGATGCAAGAAGACGCCTCTCTTGGAGCAAGAAAGGCGTCTTCTTCGGTACAACTTGTAACCTACTGACCTGCTGTATGTTATAAACTAAGTTTTAGGAAACATTCTTCTCCCATCTTGAGAATGTTTGGATTGATGCTGTATAAGGATTTTTTACTACATTACAGGTAATCCCGACATGAAGAGATATGCCTCATTTCATGTCCTATCAAGCTGCAATTAAGAGAGAGAAGATAACAAAAAAGGACAAATCAAAGCGATTTGTCCTTTATTGTTTTGTATATAATAGGGTGTTATCTCTTATTCTGATTTAGTATCATCGTCCTCCGTAAAGTCAACATACTCGCCCTCGCTGTCTGGTATCACCTGTTTATGGCGCTCCTCCATAGGCCGATTATCGATGATAGTATTCTCTGTTGAGTTTGCTTCCTGCTGTTGGTAGTCGTAAGGATTGAACTGCCGACGCACACGAGTCACCTGCTTATAGAACCTGTAAGCCAACCATAAGATGAAGACCAAGAAGGCTATAAAGAGGAAAAAAGCAAACTTGAAAAGGAAAGCAAAAAATGTCATATCTTTGAAGTTATGCCCCTACTTTTGTGTAGAAGACTGTTGTACGATAGCTGATAATATCACATACCATGCGACGATGATAGCGAATGCCGAGATACCGAAGATGGCCACCAATGGACAACAGGTTATCAAGAAGATATACTTCACCTCATTACCCTTAAAGCCCCAGTGCTTAAACTTCAAAGCAAACATTGGTATCTCTGATACAAGCAGCCATGAACTGATAAGAATACCCGCTATGATAAAGTATAATACCCATGAATGGTTTTCTAACTTATCCCCTACTCCAACAATGAGTGACCCCCAGAAGAGTGCGTTCGCAGGTGTTGGCAATCCGATAAAACCTAAGGCCTGACGCTCGTCGAGATTGAACTTTGCAAGACGCAATGCCGAGAAAGCAGCCATGATAAAGGCTACGTAAGGCAGATAGTCACGCAGTGGCTCAAGGAAAACAGGATAGGACATCACATGCAACATCGAGAAGATGATAGTAGATGGTGCCAAACCAAAGGTGATAACATCTGCTAAAGAGTCTAACTCCTTGCCGATTGGCGAACTAACATTAAGTAAACGAGCCACCATACCATCAAAGAAATCAAACACTGCACCTATGATAATAAACAGCAAAGCCATCTCTATGCTGTTACCAAAGGCAAAGCCAGTAGCAATACAACCTGAAATAAGATTGCAACAGGTGATGCTGTTAGGAATATGTTTCTTCATATTTACTTATTATTAGGCTTCAACTTAGCAATAACCGTTTGGTCGCCTGTTGTCGCCTGACCCATCTTTACACATACCTCAGAGCCTACAGGCAGGAAGATATCAACACGACTACCCAACTTAATAAAGCCGAGATGCTCATCAATATAACAATCCTCACCAGGCTTAGCGTAGGTAACGATACGGCGTGCCATCGCTCCTGCAATCTGACGACAGAGTACATCTGTGCCATCAGGAGTTGTGATAATAGTGTCAGCGTGCTCGTTCTCCTCACTTGCCTTAGGTAGCCAAGCTTTGTGATAATTACCATCAAAGTGCTGTACGGACTTTACCACTCCGTCAACAGGGAACCAATTGGCATGCACATTCCACAGACTCATGAAGATGGATATCATCAATCGGCGATCATGGAAGTATTCATTCTCGTCTACTTCTTCAATGACAACGATATGTCCATCGGCTGGAGCCACGACAATACCATCTGTCTCCTCACTACCAAAGTATCGGATAGGACACCGATAGAAGTTTAGTACTATACCATAGACGGTACCGAAGACTACTGCAAATATCCAAAATGGTATCTTAGTTGGAACTGCAAACCAGAGAATCAAGGCGATCAGGACAAGAGCGATGCCTCCGTAGAGTAGCGTATTAGTCCCTTCGTGATGGATTCTAATCTTTTTGAGTTTCTTTTTTATTTTTCCCATGGTCGATAAACGACGTATTTGTTTTGTTGCAAAGGTACTTCTTTTTTGTCATTTCCACAAATTTTCACTCTCAATCTTTTGTTATGTCGCCTTTTCATAGTAACTTTACAGCTCAAAAACGCATAAGTTCAATGGAAGATTTCGTACATTTACACGTCCACACCAACTATTCTATTCTTGATGGTCAGTCGAAGGTCACACGTCTTGTTGATAAGGCTATTGCTGACGGAATGAGGGGTATGGCGATTACTGATCACGGTGTGATGTTTGGCATAAAAGAGTTTGCTGACTATTGTGCTAAGGTCAATAAAGGTAGGAAGGAGAAGGGGGAAGAGCCTTTCAAACCGATTTTTGGATGTGAGATGTACGTAGCCCGTCGTACTATGCACGATAAGGATAAGAGTATGCATGACAATTCTGGCTACCACCTTATCGTATTAGCGAAGAATTATACAGGTTATAAGAACCTTATCAAACTGGTATCCAATGCGTGGGTAGATGGTTATTACTATCGTCCCTCGTACGGACCGTGAGCAGCTTGAGAAGTATCATGAAGGATTGATTGTATGTACAGCATGTATAGCAGGTGAGGTACCTAACAAGATTATCCATGATGATATCGAGGGTGCAAGAGAGGCTTGTGAGTGGTATCATCGTGTGTTTGGAGATGATTACTACCTTGAGCTACAGCGTCATGAAGTAAAAGATCCAACCTTGATGGCTAACCGTGAGGCTTATCCTCTACAGCAGAAAGCCAACAAAGTGCTCATGAAGTTTGCACAAGAATATGGTATAAAGTTAATATGTACCAACGACTGTCACTTTGAAGATAAGGAGACTGCCGAGGCTCATGACCATCTACTCTGCCTTTCAACGAACGAGGATTTGGACGATCCAAAGCGTATGCGCTACTCTAAACAAGAGTGGTTTAAGACGAAGGCGGAGATGAATGAGGTCTTCTCTGATGTCCCTGAAGCTATGGCGAAATACGTTGGAGATTCTTGACAAGGTAGAGACGTATAGTATTAATCATGGTCCTATCATGCCGTTCTTCCCTATCCCAGAGGACTTTGGAACCGAAGAAGAGTGGAGAGAGAAGTTCACTGAAGAAGACTTATACAAGGAGTTTACCACCGACGAGAACGGTGAGAACCCACTAACAAAGGAAGATGGACAGAAGGTTATCGACCGTTTAGGCGGCTATGAGAAGATATATCGCATTAAGTTCGAGGCCGACTATTTAGCTAAGTTAGCCTACGATGGTGCAAAGAAGCTATATGGCGATCCCTCTATCAGATGAGGTTAAGAACCATATCCGATTTGAGTTACACGTGATGAAGACCATGGGTTTCCCTGGTTACTTCCTTATTGTGCAAGACTTCATCAATGCTGCACGACAGGAGTTAGACGTGATGGTGGGTCCTGGTCGTGGCTCTGCTGCAGGCTCCGTAGTGGCTTATTGCTTAGGGAATAACGCAGATTGACCCGTTGAAATACGACCTTCTGTTTGAGCGTTTCCTCAATCCTGACCGTGTCAACCTACCTGATATTGATACTGACTTTGATGATGATGGGCGCGGACGTGTGCTGCAGTGGGTAATGGATAAGTATGGACACGAGAACTGTGCACATATCATTACCTACTCTACCATGGCTACAAAGAACTCTATCAAGGATGTGGCACGTGTAGAGAAACTACCGTTAGATGTGTCTAACGCTCTTTGTAAGGCTATTCCAGAGCGCTTACCTGATGGCATGAAGATGAACTTAACGAATGCTATCAAGTGTACTCCCAGAGTTGCAGAGATGCTGAGGTTAGCGAAGACGTAAGGGAGCGCAACACCATTAAATATGCCAAGATGTTGGAAGGAACAGTGCGTGGAACAGGTATCCATGCCTGTGGCTTCATTATATGTCGTAATCCTATTGATGAGTGGGTACCTATCTCTACGGCAACAGACCCAGACTTTCCCAGAGAAGAAAGTACCTGTAACACAATATGACGGTCACGTGATTGAGTCTACAGGACTTATCAAGATGGACTTCCTCGGACTGAAGACTCTCTCCGAGTTAAAGGAGGCTTGCAAGGTTGTTAAGCAGACAACTGGCGACGTGATAGACCTTGAGAAGATTCCTATTGACGATGAATTAACCTATCAACTCTACCAACGTGGACAGACCATCGGTACGTTCCAGTTTGAGTCGGCAGGTATGCAGAAATACCTTCGTGAGCTTCATCCAACCGTATTCGAGGACCTCATCGCCATGAATGCGCTCTATCGTCCGGGGTCCAATGGACTATATCCCTGACTTTATCAAGCGTAAAGCACGACCCATCACTGGTGAAGTATGATATCCCATGTATGGAGAAGTACCTCAAAGACACCTACGGCATCACGGTTTATCAGGAGCAAGTAATGCTCTTGAGTCGCCAGTTAGCCAACTTTACACGTGGTGAGAGTGATGCTCTTCGTAAGGCGATGGGTAAGAAGATGAAGGCTATCGTCGACAAGATGAAGCCTAAGTTCATCAAGCAAGGACAGGAGAATGGCCACGACCCACAGATACTTGAGAAGATATGGAGCGACTGGGAGAAGTTTGCCAGCTATGCTTTCAATAAGTCACATGCCACTTGTTACTCATGGGTAGCCTATCAGACAGCCTATATGAAGGCGCATTATCCAGCCGAATATATGGCTGCGTTGATGACACGTCGCTTCAGTCAGATTACCGAAATCACCAAGTTAATGGAGGAGTGTAAGGCATTGAAGATTGCAACCCTTGGACCTGATGTCAACGAGAGTCAGATTGGCTTTGGTGTAAACAAGCATGGTGAGATTCGCTTCGGACTATCCGCCATCAAGGGAATGGGTGCGAGTGCTGCAGAGAGTATAGTACGTGAACGTGAGAAGAACGGCCCTTACAAGGATATATACGACTTTGCAGAACGTGTCGACTTCAGTAATGTCAACCGCAAAGCATTTGAGAGTTTAGCCTATAGTGGGGGCTTCGATAGCTTCGGATTGCAGCGAGAACAATACTTTGCTATTACTGGGAAAGGTGATTCCTTCTTAGACACCATCGTCCGTTATGGACAGCTTTTCCAAGCAGAAAAGGCCCAACAACAGAACTCTCTCTTTGCTGGTATGGATGCTATTGATGTAGTACATCCTGTCGCACCAAAGGCTGAGAAGTGGCCAGTCATTGAGAAATTGAATAAGGAACGAGAGTTGGTTGGTATCTATCTATCGGCCCATCCCCTCGATGAATACAGTGTTGTACTGAACAATATGTGTAACACTCACTGTTCTAAGATAGGTCGCAATGCTGACATGACACAATTGGCAAAAGCTGACGAAGTGACATTTGGCGGTATTGTCACATCCGTTAACGAACGCTTCTCACAAAAGACAGGAAAGCCGTTTGGCTTTGTCACGATAGAAGACTTTGGTGGAACGGGTGAGTTAGCACTGTTTGGTGACGACTGGGCACGATGGAACAACCTCTTGAAGATGAACTATACCGTCTATATCACGGCCAAGTGCCAACCTCGTTATCGCAACAATCCAGAACTATTAGAGCTGAAGGTGCAGAAGATAGAGCAACTCTATGACGTGAAAAAGAACCGTTTGGAACGCCTCACCATCTCTATGGATGCGACAGCATTAGACGAAGCCTTTGTCAAGGAACTATCAACAGTCATCGAGCAACATACAGGTAACACACAACTCTACATACAGTTGCGAACGCCTGACAGCACAGTACTTATGCTAAAGAGCAAGAAAGGCGGTGTTAACGTCGACCGTAAGCTGATAGACTTTATCTCATCTAATGAGAAGATGGAGTTCCATATCAACTAAACCGAAAAGTGGCACAATCTTTGATAAGAGGTTATAAACAGAAAAGACAATATTTAATAAACATATAAAAAGAATAACAATGGAAGTAGTAATTACTAACGAGAATTTAGAGACTTATAAGAATGGTGAGTTACCATTGGTAGTTGATTTGTGGGCAACATGGTGTGGTCCTTGTAAGATGATTGGTCCAATTATCTCAGAACTCGCCGAGGAGTACGACGGTAAAATCGTCGTTGGCAAGTGCGATGTAGAGGAGAATGACGACGTAGCCATCGACTTTGGCGTACGTAACATCCCTACCATCCTCTTCTTTAAGGGTGGTAAGTTGGTAGACAAGTTTGTTGGTGCTGCCTCAAAAGATGTTTTGAACGAGAAGTTCAAGGCATTGCTCTAAGCTAAGCCCGATAAGTATAAAGCCATATCAGACTATCCTCCTACAGGATGTCTGATATGGCTTTTTTTCATACAACAGCATTTCCCAAGTTCTCTTCTATCGTTATACATTATATAGTAAAAGGTTCTGAACAACCATATAATACCAAGACTTTCATAAAGCAAAGGGATAATCCTATAGTATGGCATCACACGTCATTGACACGCATCATTATACTCATATTTCGTATAAAGTTTCATCTATAAACCACCTTACGCCTAAGAAAAACGTACGAAAACTGAAAAGTTTTTCCTTTTTTTTTATTAGTTTCCATATCTTTTCATACCTTTGTAGCTGAAACCTATCGCTTTTTAAAAGCGCAACTGAGTTTGAACCTTTCGTTTCACTTAACTTCATTAGTTATGGAAAAACTATTGCTTATCCTCCTTTTGTTCTGCACTGGACTTCGAGCCAGCGCACAATCCGTATCTGGAAAGGTGCTTGATGAAAACAAGAAGCCTATCCCCTACGCAAATGTCATTATCCTTTCAGCCAAGGATTCTACCTTCATTGCTGGTACAACAACCGCTGATGATGGCAGTTTCAACTTTCAAGGAGGTTACAGTAGGTAATATCCTTAAAGCCTCCTTTGTAGGTTATGAATCCCTTCACTACGGTTCTTTCCAACCAAGGCAACCTTACTATCGTATTGAAAGAAGATGCAAAAATGATGAAAGAGGTGGTCGTCAAAGGCAATGCTCCCCTACACAAGATGACAACAGAGGGTTTACAAACGAACATCGAGAACACCATACTGAGCAAACTCGGTACTTGTGAGGATGTTCTTGCACATGTCCCAGGACTGACAAAGAAGAAAGATGGCTACGAAGTCTTTGGTAGAGGGTACTCCAATCATCTATATCAACGGTCGTCAGATGCGTGATGCAACAGAACTTGAACGCCTGAAATCAAGCGATATCAAAGAGCGTTGAGGTGATAACCAATCCCTGGAAGCCGATATAATGCAGCAGTAAGAGCAGTCGTAAAGATACGCACGAAGAAGGCTGTAGGTGACGGCTTTGGCTTCGATGTACGCTCTGCCTACTACCAGTCGGAGAATGTAGACCTCTCAGAACAGCTGAACTGGAAATATCGCCATAAGCATCTGGAACTCTTTGGTACGCATGGCTATTCACTTGACAACAGCCTCGGACACAGCACAAACAACTACTATTGTTCACGCTGACACCCTCTGGCAGCAGGATTTCACGCAAAAAGTCCCCGATAAGAATTCTATTGTCAAGAATACTATAGGAGCAGACTATCAGCTGAATGACAGCAATTCTGTCGGTATCAAATACATGATTAACTTCCCTCATAACTTCCCCCTATCTGTTTTTCTTAGTAGTGATGTAACGGCAAACGGGACTTTCTACGACCATATTAACACCTTTGCAACATGCAAGCAGTCCCATCGTCCTTCCCAATTCATTAATCTCTACTATGTTGGAAAGATAGGAAAGATGGACATAGACTTCAATGCGGATTATCTTTATAACAAGCAAAATAACCATACCACCTATCGAGAAGAAAGTCGCAACAAGGTTAGTCGCACCGTGACTTCCGACAATCAAGAGCGCAACAGGCTCTTTGCTTCTAAGCTAACTTTGGGCTATCCAGTTTTAGGAGGTAATCTGTCAGTGGGTGCAGAATATACCTATACGAACCGCAATGATGCATATAGCAATCCTGAAAACTATGTCCCAAGCTCATCCGCACAGCTAAAAGAGTCGAATATAGCCCCTTTTATGGAATACAAACACCAGCTATCTATCTGCCAGTTGACAGCTGGTCTGCGCTGGGAGGCGGTACGCTTCAACTATTATGAGAACGGACAGCACATTGCTAATCAGAGTCGTTCGTTCAGCAACTTATTCCCAAGTATCTCTGTAGCTACTCAATTAGGAGACCTACAGATGCAATTAAGCTATGCAGCGAGGACGCGTCGCCCTTCTTATAGTCAGTTAAGCAATAACGTTATATACGGCAATCGTTTCTTGATGCAGTCGGGTAACCCACTGCTTCAGCACGAATATATCCACGACATAAGCTTAGGAGCTATGTGGAAGTTCATCCAGTTTGGCATCTCATACAATGACCGTCGCCACGCCATTGTCTTCTGGAGCGAACAAAACAGCCATAATTCAGCTATCTCACGTCTTACCTACACGAATCTTCCAAGCATCAAGACAATATCTACTCAGTTAGCTTTCGCCAACAATCGGTATCTGGACACCTGAGTTCACGGCATTAATGAAGAAGCAATGGCTCACATTACATACGAGTACAAAGACTTATAAGCTGAACAAACCAATCTGGCAATTCAGTTTTAACAACACATTCGATTTCGGCAAAGGCTGGTTACTATCAATGGAGTCCTACCTCGTTACAAAAGGCAATAGCGAAATTAGCTCATTAGCAAGCAATAGAGGTTCGCTTGACATCAACCTTACCAAGTCTTTCCTAAAGGACAGACTCGCACTTCGTATTGGTGGAACAGACTTGTTCCATACCCAAAAAGAAGGAGGAATTAGCTACACAGAGTCTATGGAGACTCAATATATTGGTACATACGACAGCCGTCAGTTTGTTCTAACTGTTACTTATAAGTTCAATACTTCACGAAGCAAATACAAGGGTACAGGTGCTGGACAGGCTGAAAAGAACAGATTATAGCCTTCATTAAAGGCGTAACCTATCAAGCCATCAAGCTTCCAATCAACTATAAACGACAAGCCCCTCGCAAGGAGAAAACTACCTACGAGGGGACTTATTTTGTGTCGAAACCAAATTATTCTCATGAGTAGAAAGAATTATTTTCATGACAAAAAATATTTTTCTTCACGACAAGAAATATTTATTTTCATGAAGATAATTCGGTAAGAAGGATTAGGAAGGAGAGAAACAACCTGAGGCACTATATCCTCTGTCGTAGTTTACTATCTGCCGAAAGTGCTCGTTCGTAAAGAGAAAGCATTGGGTTAGATCGTAGAAAACGACGTTTTCGTTCTTATAAAACTATTGGATGGTAATAAATTAGAATTATTCATTTATTCTATCAAAAAACAAAATAGATAGTCGGAATAACTCACTTAAAGTTGTACCTTTGTATCAAGGAGTTCTTCGCCATAGTAGATACTCATGGACGAAGGGACACAGAAACGATAACAAAACAATATTTAAGATGCCCTAATATGGAGAAAAATCGTGCAACACGAAACCGTACTATTGTCTTGTCTGATAGCGAACGAACAGACTTAAAGAAGGATTTATGTCAACTTAACACGTCGTCATCGGTCGATGAAGTACTCAATAAAATTTATAATCAAGATTTACTTTGAGGCTATAGATTACCTACCCAAACATTTTGTAGACCTGCTTATCATAGATCCTCCTTATAATCTATCGAAAGACTTTGCAGGATTTAAGTTCAAGGCTACGGACGACAAGACCTATATTGAATATGTAAGATGTTGGCTTCCCAAGGTGTTAGAACTATTAAAACCTAACGGGAGTATATATGTCTGTTGTGATTGGAAAAGTACAAGTGCTATCTATCAAGTCATGAGTGAGTATGTAACCATCAAGAACCGTATTACATGGCAACGTGAAAAGGGTCGTGGAGCGTAAAACAAACTGGAAGAATGCTATGGAAGACATCTGGTTTGGTGTCCTCAATGATAAAGACTATTACTTTGACGTAGCATCCGTAATGCAGAAAAGGAGAGTTTTAGCCCCTTATAAAGTGGACGGGAAACCCAAAGACTGGATAGAGACTGAAGACGGAAACTTTCGCCTTACCTACCCATCTAACTTCTGGGATGACATCAGTATCCCTTATTGGTCAATGCCAGAGAATACAGACCACCCAACTCAAAAGCCAGAGAAGCTGATAGCTAAACTCATTTTAGCTTCATGTCCAAGGCAGGGTGTCGTGTTTGATCCCTTTCCTCGAAGTGGAACAACATGCGTTGTTGCTAAGAAATTAGGTAGAAACTATTGTGGTATAGAAATCAATGAAGAGTATGCCTTATTGTCATCTAAACGCCTACGTATGGCTGAAGAGAACAAAGACATTCAAGGTTACTCTGACGGTGTCTTTTGGGAACGTAACACATTAAGCCTACAAAAGAAATCGCAAAAGGCATCTGCAGAACAATAGAAACACATCATTATTTGTCTAATCTCGCCCTAAAATAACCTAAATAGAGAATTAAAAAAAGAACGGAGAACAATATCATAAAGGCTCATTGAAAAATCACTTGAAAAAACTAACAAACCGTAGTGATGGCATAAAGATGAAAAGTTTTCTAAGTCAAAAATCATGCGTTAAAACAAGAGACCATAGTAACCTAATTCTACCAAAACCAATTTTCCTGTCACTCCTGTCACCATCTATAAGCATATAACTAATTAATTCCTATGCACTTACACGAAATGTTAAAAATGACAGCAAAGTAAAATAAAAAAATATAGTATATAGGGAGATTGGCTTACGTAAGCAATTTATGGTTAACAAAGGACATTATCATCACACCTTAACAAGACTTTCCATATCATGTCATAAAGCTACATCAAACCTCACAGAGAGATATAAAGATTTACGGAGGGACACTCAGTACCACCATAAAGAATAACAACAAAACGATACTCTATCCTAACACTGAACAAAAAGAAAGAGGGTATATCCAAGACACAGACGCCTGAGATATACCCTCTGAGATGTATGTTAACACGGTAGATTAACCATTCATATAACGCTGGACACGTGCATACATCAACTCATATTGAGACCTTACGGTCGTGTCCTTTCGTTGTCTTAATGCGTTCCTGAAGAAGTTTCTGAAGCTTCTGTGCATAGTGGAACACATATTCAGCTGTACGGTCGATAGTCTCCGTCCACATTGTGTCTGGTTCACCATAGCCAACACCGAAGCCGAGGAATGCTACATCCTGCTTATCATCACGCAAACTGCGCACCTTACCAACCTGTTTAACCTCAACAATGTTTTCCTTCAGACGCTCAACATAGAGTTGCTGCATAGCGATATCATCGTCGTCGAGATTTCTCATCACCTGCGATTGTCTTAGCCCAGACATTGTTGTACGTATCTTCGCAATACTCTAAAGGAGAATAAGAAGTAGAGTCAGCATAATAGCTCAGTGCTAAACGTGCTGTTGCAGAGAGTGCCATCTCTTGGATACCACTTGCCAACGTCTTGTAAGGATGCGAGTTGATTTGAGGTAAACGGTTCTCGATACTCTCAACACCACGCTTACCAAACTTGCGTGCTTCCTGTAACAACCACATTGCGGCAGCACGTTGTTTCTCCTTAGGCATCACCTCATAACGAGGAATACCAGATGACTCTGTGCTCTGATTCAACTTGATACCACCAATGACAGCATAGACATTACGTGCATAACCGTATGCTTGAGAAACCATCTGACGATAGAGCTTTGCCTTACGAGTACCGTCTGTACCATCAGGAATCCACTCATCAAAATGGCTGAGAATATACTCAAGGTTCTTGAGACCGTAAGTACTTGACTTCACAGCATCGTCACCGAGATCCTCCTCAATGGCAGTCGGGTCATAACGATAGCGTGACTGCTGGAGAACATAACGATACATTGGGTCATCAGCATGGGATGCGACGAGTGCCATCAACGGTTTCACATCATCCCTAAAACTCTTTGAGTTAGGGAAGACACGGTAGCCCCACTCTATTGCATACTTGTCATAAACGCCAAGTTCAGGAGGAGTAAGCGACACGCCCTTGTCTGTTGGCTGTGCAACATAGTTGAAACGAGCATAGTCCATGATAGATGCTGTCGTCCCATACTTCTGTGTGAAGCTTGCAGAACGGAGCGAATCAGTTGGGTATAGCAGCCGATGAAGCCATGTTGTGCATTAGTCCGAGTGTGTGACCCACCTCGTGCGTAACAATATACTCCAATGTTGGAAGCATAATACTGTCAGGCATATCCAATGTACGAGCAGCTGGATCAAGCTGCGAAGTCTGGATAAAACGCCAGCTGTTGATGACATTTCACGACATCATTATACACCAGTACGGTAGCTGTGATAATCTCACCTGTACGTGGATCGACCCATGATGGTCCCATAGCATTCTCTGTTGCCGTAGGCAGATAACGAATACAAGAATATTGGAAGTTATCTGGGATCAAAGTTTGGATCATTGGTTGGGAAGTCTACAGCCCGCATCACATTCTTAAAACCAATACGTTCGAAAGCCTTATTCCATCTTAGAACGGCATTTCTAATCGCTGGCTTCCACTTTTCAGGGAAGGCATTATCGATGTAGAACACGATTGGTTTTACAGGTTCACTGAGCTGACCAGCAAAATAAGCAGCAGGATCCTTAGGTTCTACACGCCAACGATTGATAAAGCTTGCATGGTCGATAAGACTGTCATTAACGATTGACTTCGGTGTGAGGAAGTAGCCAAGACGAGTATCACTCAGACGAGGTGTCATCTTGTCCTCTGGCAGGAGTGCTAAAGTAAACTGTACGCCGATAGAAACAGGATGATTGCTAATAGCAACACTACCACTATTACCAGTCATATTGGTAACGTAGTTGCGTATCATTGATATGCAAGCATTGTTAGCAAACGACTTCAAAGACGTTACCTTAATCCACTCTGGCCTCAAGTCAGCATCCACACGATATGGACCAGCAATCTTTGCAATCACTGGGAAATACTTACTTTCTCTCAAGAAGAAAGAAGAAACATCAAAGAGAATACCTCCAGTCTTCTTGTTTCTTGCCTTGATTGGGAAGCTATAGAAGTCAAGGTTACGATAGTTCGTAGCTTGTGCCTGCTTCGCATCACCTGCTGGTAGGGCGTCGAGCAACTCAGAGTTGATAGCCTGCATTACGATAGAGCTATCCTTCTCAACAAAGCGTACGTGTGAGACAGAACCTGCACGAGTACCAACCTCAGCAAACTGTGGGCTTGAAACAGATGAAATTGTAGCACCAATCAGCATATCACGACCGATAGAAGAAGGTGGCAACTCCATGAGGAGTTTCTCACCTGTTCTATAGAACGAAACGAATGGTCCCTTTGCAGAGTCCGTCTTCTCTTCGGTTAGAATACGCTCATAGGCATCCTTCTTAGTCACCGTAGTAGTGGTGGTAGCCTTCTTTTTCTTCTTCTTAAAGAAAGGGAAAGCCTGTGCTGACAGTGAGAGACCTAAAGAAAGCCCACTGCCAGTAGGGTTACATGAACCGATTTCATTGATATAAATGAAGTCTTTCTCATTTCTTCACCTCCATTGTCTTATTGATTTTGAAGAGCATCATCTCGTAGTGTGTACGTGCCTCAAGTGGCAAAGTTTAGCCTTTCAAACACTTTCTCCTAAAGCCGTTCTTAACTTCAACATACAGTTGTAGAAATAAAGCTCAGAGTTGTCAGCAAGCGAGATATCAACAGTTGGTGCAAGATTCTGAGAAGGGTCGCCAAAGCCCGGAGTAGCACCGAGGTCATCACCCTTCAAAGCTGTACCAGCACCAGAACCACCGCCAGCACCACCATTACCAGTAGCCTTTGAGACAACACTCTGAGCCTGGCTCATGAACGCACGCTGTAAAACACGCTCGCCCTGAGAAGGTGCGCGCATCTCAGCAACACTCTTGAAGAGGGTGTTATAGATATCATCAAAGTACTCTTTCTGTGTGTAACTGTTTGGATTCAAGTAAGAAGTGATAGCCACACGCATACGTGCTGCCATCAAATCGTAACCCATAAACTCTAAACTCTGGTCATAATAGCTTACTGATAAGTAGCCCTTACGCTCGTAGTTACGATTAGCATACTTCTTAAAGCTCATAGCTTCCTGCAAACACCACAAGAGAGAACGACGCTGAAGATCCTTTGGAACAACCTGATACTGCGGTACTCCTGCTGAAATCTTCATGTTGTTAAGGTACATACCACCAACATTACTCAGCACCTGCTTAAACAAAGCGTAACGATTCTGTGATATCTGAAGATAGAGCTGGTCCTTGATACGAGTATCCTCATCGTTCTTTATCCACTTAGAGAGATTGTTTTCAACGATTGTATAGTTCTTATTAGCAAGATTAGCACTCGTAATCATATCATTACCAAGTGCACCAGCAGCAAGACGTGGGTCCCATCTTGAGTTGCGCTCAGCATAATAACGAAGACGAGGGTTTGTCACTTTCTTATCAACAAACGCCTCAAGTGTATTCTTCTCATCATTGATAGAAACATTATCGGTATCAAAGTAACGATAGTTCCAATCAATTGTGAAGTAGTCATACATACCAAGTCCCTTCGGAGCAAGACGTACACCACCGTCTGATGGCTGTGCAACATAGTTGTAATGAACGTCATCCATAACAGAAGGAGCAAGTCCCATGGTTGTGGTGAAACGTGCATTACGCAGAGAGTCTGTAGCATAAGTAGCAGAAGCACCGAGGTTATCCAAAAGTCCTAACATACTACCAGTTTCCTTTGTAACCAACATCTTCAAACCTTCAGCAAACTTAGCTGCAGACAAACGGTTGCTACGTACTGATGGGTCAACGGCACCTGTTTCAATCAAACGCCACTTATGTAACAACTTCTCGACATCAGAATAGATGAACATAGAGGCTGCCATAATCTCACCTGTATTAGGATTGACATGGACATCACTCTTAGGAGCAGATGAAGAACCGCTTGGTATGTAGCGAATACAAGAATACTGAATGTTATCTGGGTCGAAATCACCCTGCTTCTGTGGGAAATCAACCACCTCAATAGCATTCTTAAAGCCTATTCTCTCAAATGCTTTGTTCCATTCAAGGATACCTTCACGGATGGGTTGCTTCCATGACTCTGGGAAAGTATTGTCCAAATAGAAACGGATAGGACTGACAGGTTGAGTCAACTTACCCTTTGCATACGCCTTCTTATCCTTTGGGACGAGGTTCCAACGATGTGAGAAGAAGATGCGCTTAGTACTTGCACCTTCCTGAGGAATACCCAAACGAACAGAATAATCCACACCGATACGTGAGTCCATGATACGTGGACGCATTGCAGACTCAGGCACAAGTGCTACGCTATAACTAACACCTACAGTTGTAGGACGCTCGCCACCGATAGGCATAGACATCAGAGAGGTTGACACACCATACGTAAAGTCATTGTTAACGATAACGTTTGTATCAAAACTCTTTATCCCACGAATGAACGAAAGTTCTGATTTTGGAGTTGCCTTAAGGCTGTAGTTACCATTCTTCGTTGGCATAACCGAAATAAGGTTGGTTGGCTTACCTAACAAAGAGGTTACATCAAAGACAACAGCAGAGCTGTCATTGTTGTAAGCTAAGATGTTAAAGCCCTGCCAAATACCATCACGATAGTTCAAGGCCAATGCACTATCAAGGTCTGCTGAGTTCGCATTCTCCTTGAAAAGAACATTGTTAGGAGTCTTCATAACGACCGAGCTATCCTGTATGTCAAAATAGAACAAGACAGGGTTAGAACTTGTAGAACCAACAGTGACTGTAGATGCATCAGTGGTAGAGGTTATTACTCCACCAAGCATCATCTGTTTTTTCAACAAAGTACGTGGCAACTCAAAGTAAATCTTGTTGTCAAGCTTATGAACGGTAATAAACTTACTGCGTGCAGTCTCTGTCTTCTTATCCTTAAAGAGTCTGTCATACTTCGTTTCCTTCTTAGGCTTAGACTTAGACTTGTCATCATCAGCTTTTGCAACAGTACTTTGCAATACAAGGAGGAGCAATAATGCCCCTCCAAGTAAAGAGTTCTTAAATGAGAAATTCATTCTTATCATTAGTGTATTATTTGTTTCTGAATAATGCCTTAACTATGCGTCCTGTTATATTCTGCTTAGACCAGCGTAGTGTATTGGTCTGTGTATCGTAGCAGTAGAGGCTACCTTGCATAGCAGCTGACGCATCATTGGTTGCGACATAGATGAGATTATAATCATCTGAGAATGTCATATCAACTATCTTCTCCGTGCTATTCCCTACTGTAAACAGTGCAGAAGTTGGGAAATTACTATTGGCAAGAACGTTGTGAGCATAGACAGCATTACCATTGGTATAATAAACAATATTCTTACTGCGTGCAGAACGTACGACAGAACCGTTAGCAATACCAGAAGTAGAAGGCATCGCAACACGATAAAGCACGTTTGCGGCAATTCGCTTATCTGCAGAAGAAGAGTAATAACCTGGGAAAATATATGTAAAGTAGAATGTGCCGGTGCTTGTCTGATTGGTTATCAAAGCAAGGTTACGCTGCTTATTCACACTACCCATACCTACCAACGTATCACCTGCGAAGGTTCCCTTTAATATTTCTGCAGGAACTGACGTATTCTCGATAGCCATTGCCAACAGAGAACCATGTGCGTTGTCGAAGTAAGCATCACCATGAGCATAAAAGAGGTCGTCTCTCCACCATGGTGTCATGCGGTCTGCAAACTTAACAGAACCTCCTACTGCGCTTGTGAAGCGTGATGTCTGTGAAATCAAATTGGTTGAGTTCAAGCCCAAAGAATACAAGTTGTTCTTTGTGATCGCCATTACCTTCGGTGAACCTGGGTCAGAGTTTGCCTCTACCTGTATTACCTTCTCACCAACAGGAGTTTGGAATAGTGATAGCATCTCATAGCCATCAAGCTGATAAAGTGTTGATGGATTGCCTGCAGCAATGATGAGAACATTATTTGTCTGACTACCAATCGTCTTGTTCCATGCCATTGAGCAAGGTGTACCGAAGTTAGTATTCGGATTGTTAGCACCCAACACATCAAGTTGGAAACTCTTATTCACATCCTCTGTTGGTACGTAGGAAAGGATTGCCTTGTTGTCCTTTTCAGCCAAGAGGAAGACACCCTTCGTATAAGCATACTCTACGTTCACATTGAACTCATAGATCTGAATATTCTGACCATTGTTCAGACGCAGACGTCCTGTATAGGTTCCAGAGGTCTGAATAGGATAAACAAGTGCAGAATCACTCGATACCAACTTATGATTTATCTCCCACTCGTAGGTGAGCTTCTGCTTACCATTACTTTGTAATACCGTAGGATTAATCTTCAATGTATCTCCTTGATTAAGCGTATAGCTACTGTTCAGAGGTGTCTGCAGGCTGATTACAGACACATTATCGCCTCCTTCTGTCGAATCATCTTTAATACATGATGAGAAGGTAAGGGCTGCTATAGCCAAGAGATATAAATATTTCTTTACCATATTTCGTGTAATTATATTAATGGTTATACCAATGAATGTGATTACTCAGGGTTAGCTGCAAAGTAAGCCTTCAACTTCTGAATATTCCTGTAAAGCTGTGTCCAACTTCGTGGGTTACTTACAGCCTTCTCTATCGCTCTTGCATCTGAATTATACAAGGACAGTAGATAGCGATACTTAGCTGGCGTATAGGCAGGAAGTCCCATTGCTTGGAGTGTAGGATTTGACCACCAATAAGGCTTTTCAAGTACATTATCGAAGGTGATTATCCTCTTTATCTTGTCAGGAAAACGAACACCAAGGTCGTCAGATGCTTCCAAACGCAGAACAAGACGAATACTATCATTCTTCGTATCACTAAGGTTCTGACGCAAAAGTACTACTGGGAAACTCGCTGAAAGACTGTCAGCTGGTATTGTCTGGTCACTATTGATTGCTACAAAGTGAACCCCAGCCTTTGCCGAACTACTTGGGTCAACAACCACCTTATAGTGCTGTACCTGTGACTTTCTTACTCCTGCGAGTTTCACCTTCACATTGATTGTGTCAGAGGTCACGCTGGTAGGCTGTGTTCCGAATGAATAATTATATAATGTGTCAGAAGCATTATTGAGGTCGAAATAAACCTGATTTGCCCCTTCGAAAGTACCATCTTTTGAGTATTCTCCCTCGTAGTTATCGTTTGAACACGCTGTCAACGATAGTGCTATAGCACCGATAGCGAAGATGCTTGTGATTGATTTATACATAATCATTTGTTTTTTAGTGTTGTCCGATAAGTAATTCTCATGGTGAATCAGTCTTTTTTGCCCTACTACATAAGACCATCATAAACTCACCATACCATATTCTACTCTGGTGTTAAGACTTCTCATATACTATTTAAAGAGTAAATATCAATGAAATTGCATATTAGTCAGCCCTTCTAAAAGTATATCCTATTTAAGTCTTTACGAACTACAATATCTGTCTATACGTTTATATCTTTTCTTTTATACACTTAAGTCTGTGATTTAGCATAGCTAAACGCTTATTACAAATCGCCTTGCTCATGTCGTATAGCAGTGCTAAAACATACAGACTGCTTGATATGTATTATTCGTTATGAACTGCCTGATCACCATACTCATTCTCTCTATCTGGCCAAGGAAGATTGAAGATGGCATCTGAAGGCTGATATGTGTCAATATTTCTAAAGTCAGTAAAACTACGGTTGTAGTGCTTCAACGCATAGAAGGTCTGACCCATACCAGGGAACTCACGCATACGTTCACGCATCATCTCCTGCTCGAAGAGTGTACGTGTAGCTACCTTAGCTGCATCAACATCGCCTAATCCCCTACTCTTTCTAACCTGATTGAGCAGACTGATAGCCTCTGTCTTGTTTGAATCATAAAGACTTTCACTCAAGATGTAATACATCTCTGGCAAACTAATTAATACAAAGCCTTTCAATGCACCTCTTGTAGCCTCAGCATCATTCTGGATTAGACGAATAAAGCTGAAAGAAGAAGCTGAACCCGACGTATTTCTCTAAAGAAAGAGGTGTATCGGAGGTCAGAGCTAAGAGCCGTGAATTGGTCGACCTCATAGAGACTACGCAAATCACGACGGCCTTCAACGAAGGAACCATAACCTGTTGAACGCAGGAATGTTGAACGAATAGTTGTTGAACGGTCGGCTGCATAAACTCCAAAAATCATCTCTTTGTTAGCAGGAAAGCGCATCACAGAATCAAGTGATGTACTTGTATTCAACTTAAAGTTCTGTGTTGCATTGATAACCTCACGGGCATATTTAGCTGCTTCTGTGTAGTTACCCATAGCGTAATACACACGAGCTTTCGTAGCTTTAACGGCAAACTTATTGAAAAGTATCACACGTCCCTTGCTGTAATCACGTACGAAATTGTTATCGTAGGTAACATCATTGTCGTCTGTCAACAATGAGTCAGCCTGATTCAAGTCCTTAAGAATAAGGTTGAACGTTGCCTGCAAGGTGTAACGAGTGCGGTTCTTCAGATTAAACTCTGTTGCGTATGGTAATCCAAGAGTATTTGCATCACTGCGCGTATAGTCTGTACAGTAAAGACGAGCAAGGTCGAAGTGCATAAAGCCACGCAGACCCAAGGCTTCACCGTGAATCATCTTGCGTTCTTGTTCACCTGCACTAATATCATTAATGTGCCTCAACACATTGTTGACATTAGAGATGTTGTTATACATATTGCTCCAGACAGCATCTACAACGTTGCGTGCTTGCTGGTTAGTATATTGATAGCGGTTCAAGTAGTAACTTACGTCTTGTGTATTGTCATAACCGAACTGCTGGCCTAACTCATCCACCATACCCCATGAGAGATTGCTCCCATAGAGGTTAGATGAAGCTAACTTACCATAAATACCAAACATAGCATCCTCATAACCAGTAATATCAGTGAACATCTCGTCATCTGTAAGCTGCCCTTTAGGCTGTACATCCAAGAAGTCGTTACACGATGTAAGCAGCGCAACCACCATGGATATTCCTATATATTTCGTTATCTTCTTCATTGTTATCCTAATTTAGTTTTAGAGTGAGAAACGTACTGAGAACTCAAAACTCCTATCGTATGGATAGTTCAGACCACGTTCTCTCTTCGCTGTTGACAGATAGAAGAGGTCGTTAGTGAGGAGTTCTAAGAACATACGCTTCAAGCCATACTTCTGAATAAAGGTCGTTGGGACCTCATAAGAGAGTGACAGACTGCTCATACGCAAGAAGTTGTTCTTCTCTACGAAACGTGAAGTCTGATACGGAGTAGTTGTATCGTCGATACGCTTGTACTTTGCTATCGTTCCAGGAGTCTTCCATCTGTCATTCAATACACGCTCATCAGCATTGTATTTAGGATTAGCTCCCTCAACCTTTGTTGCTAAGGTTTCGTTGTAAAGAGAACCTCCGAAGGAGTACAAGAATGAGCAGCTCAAAGCAAAACGCTTATAGGTGAGATAAGAGTTGATAGAACCAGTACCTATAGGGTTGGTATCTCCGAAGATTACCTTATCATTTGAATCATAAACAAAGGTGTATGTTCCATCACGCTTAATGAAGATTTCCTGACCTGTTACAGGGTCGATACCTGCAGAAGGAACAACCTTCAAAGCAGTTAAAGACTGACCTTCTTCATAGATAGGAAGTGGTGCAACACCATTATCAGCCTTGTTCTTCTCATTTTGTTCACGCAGAGAATTACTGATCTTCTTAATCTTATTCTTGTTATAAGCGTATGTTAAACCGAGAGACCACTGCCAGTCTTTATTCTGAATTGGGAAGGTGCGCAGACGGAGCTCAAATCCCGAGTTCTGCACCTCACCAATATTTTCACGTGAAGTAGTCACACCCACTGATGGTGCCTTGGTAATGTCCAAGAGCAAGTTGTCTGTGTTCTTGATATAATAATCAGCTGAAAGGTCGACACGACCACGGAAGGCAGTGAAGTCAACACCGATATTAGTACTCAGCGTACGCTCCCATTTCAAATCTGGGTTACCGATAGTAATTGGCGTAGCACCAGTTCCTTTGCCATAGAAATATGAACTATTATAGCTATAAGTAGTCAGTGCCTGATATGGGTTAAAGTTGATATTACCCAAGTAACCAACACTGGCACGAAGCTTCAAGAGCGATACTTGCGAGCCCTTCATAAACTTCTCGTTATGAATATTCCATCCACCACCGACACTCCAGAATGGGGCAAAGCGCTGATTCTTACCGAAACGAGATGAACCCTCATAACGATAGATAAGATCGAGGAAGTATTTATTATCCCAGATCGTATTGGCATTAACAAAGAATCCAACTCCTCTCGTCTGTGTATCAGAGCCACTTGGACGCGTTGCAGCGTATGCTGTAGCAAAAGCAGGGTGTCCTAACTTATCAGAATAGAATCCTATTGAAGTATAGGAAGCCGCATCTGTTGACGTAGACTCCATACTACTACCTCCCATTGCAGTAAGGAAGAGCTTCTTAAAGAAGTAGTTGTTGTATGACAACATAAGTTTTCCCTGCAATGTAGTGGTGTTTACCCAACTATCAGTCAGTGAACCACGCTGATCAGCCGTCTTATTACGGATCTCATTATAAGCAAAAGGAGATGTAAAAGTACGTCTATCTTGCTTGCTACGGTCGATTGTGAAATCACCATCCAAACGTATCTTTTCACCGAACCACAACTGAATATTAGTTGTATTAAGGAAGTCGAAGTTGTTTGAATTACTATAACTACCCAACGAAGCATCATATAATGGGTTTGCTAAGTCATGATATAGCGAAGAACGCAACTGTCCATCAGAGTTATATGGGTTCTCATAAGGATTCATCTTAACCCAGTCTGAGAAATCACCATAAGGTGACACGTTACTCGTTACAGACGAGAGTGTCGAACTGTTAGACACGAAGAACTTACCTGCAATATTGTAAGAGAGGCGGAAATTAGTTGAAAGACGAGTACGATCAGAGCCCTTCATAACACCAGAATCCTTTCCATAACGTACACCAAGATTATATTTCGCACGGTCGTCACCACCATCTACACTCAAGCTATGTGACTGAGAGATGGCATTACGCAATGGCTTAGACAACCAATCAGTCTCTACACCTCTTTGAATGTCATTATATATACGTGCATAATCCTTATCAAGTGTATATTGAGTTGCAGGACTTGTATCTGTAAACAAACCTGCAAGGCGCTCATACTCAAGTTTCTGACTTGCATTCAACAAGTGATAATCATGTAAATCTGGCGTTGACAGACGTACTGTACCGCTATAGTTCACTTTCAGCTTACCACCTTTCAGCGTCTTTGTGGTAATAACGATGACGCCTGCAGAAGCCTTCGCACCATAAAGAGCAGATGCTGAAGCATCCTTCAATACGGTTACGGTCTCAATATCGTTCATATCCATATCGGCAACATACTCTGCTGTTACCTGTGCACCATCTACCACATAGACCGGTGTATTGGCCTGTCCTTCGAAAGTGGCACGTCCACGAATATTGAGTTCTGCCACCTTATTAGGGTCAGAACCTTTGAGGTTATCATCTGCGATGACCATACCAGGGACGAAGCTTGCAATACTCTGCAATACATTCTTCGTACCTACATTCATCAACTGGTCACGACTTACAGCTACCTGAGAACCTGTAAACGAGTTCTTATTCTTAGTCTGATAACCGGTCACAACCACTTCTTGCATTTCCTTTGAGTCTTCACGCAACGTGATGTTGGCTATAGCACCATTCTTTACAGTCTTAGTAACAGTCTTATAACCAATATATGACACGGTCATGTGCACCTCTTTGAGGTCGGTCACAATGTCGTATTCACCATTAATATCGGTCACATAACCACCATTCACACCATCCACACGGATAACGGCACCAATGATAGGATCACCGTTATTATCGGTAACCTGACCACGAACACCACCTTTACGTTGCACCGCTTCCTTCTTTGCAAACGTCAAGGTGTTGCCCTCAACGGTATATGAGAGTGGGAACTGGTTTGCCAAGTTCAGTAACAAACTTGAAACTGACTGATCGCGTACATCAAGGGACACACCCTTAAGTGCCTTCACGCCTTCATCTGCAAACTTTACATTTAATCCTGTCTGCTTAGCAACTTCATTAGCAAAATCCTCTACTGTCGCATCATGCATAGAGAGAGTTACTTTTGCACCATTCAGTTCTTGCGCTGACATAGGGAGACTTAATGGCCCAATGCATAAAAGGTTCAGTAGAAGAACACATATTACGCGCTGGAGGAATTTAATCTTCTGCATCGTTCTCTAAAATTATGAAATTCTGTTACTTGAAAATACAATCCTTTTTTAACTCGAAAACTCTTACGTTAATAATTGTTCAGAGAGAAGAAATGTCTTCTTTATAACTATTTATACTATTAATTAGTCACCTTCACAGGTAGACTATACCTATTTACCTATTATTCTGCAAAAGTACGAAAAAAAACAAAAATACAAGTGACTTTATTATTAAAAATAAAGAATTCTATTCATTATTATTGTTTTTTGATAGCCAAATGTACGTTTTAATGGTATTTTTTCACTTAACATTAACATCTACCAAACCAAATGATAGATACTCACAAAATTCCCCTCTTCCTCTCTCTCCCTTACACCTTTTTATTCTTAAAAGCATTAAATAACATGGAAGATACTAATACTTTATCTGTACAAGGTACGTTTACCAAATAGTACGTATCCCCTCGTGCGATAGTAAAGGCTTCAGGTATAAATAGAACAAAGGGTTGTATCAATCAAGACCTTCCAATGGTCTTTCTGATACAACCTCTTTCAGAACACATGACTATGCGGCTCTATACTATCTACGAGATAGTTAAGCGCAATGTTGTCAGCCTATATCATTATTGCTGTTTGGCGTGATAATTCTCCAAGCCCTTATCGAGGAATTCAAGATAAGCAGGTACATCCTCCTTAAAACTGAAGCTACCATTCAACGGCTTACCCGCATTATCCAAAGGAACATAGAATGGCTGAGCCAGGTAACCGAACTTAGTCTGTTCCAGATAACTCCACTTGTCGCCAATAGTTCGCAGTGTACGTGACGTTCCATCAGGTAGTTTCACCTCAACAGGCTGCTTCAATGGAGTCTTGTCGTCTACATAAAGCGAAATAAGGACATAGTCTTTATTCAGCTTCTCAGCGACACGTGAGTCGGTCCAGACAGATGCCTCCATCTTACGACAGTTAACACATCCGAAACCAGTAAAGTCTATCAAGACGGGTTTACCAGCTGCAGCCGCTGCACGCATACCCTCATCATAATCCGTATAAGCAGCATGCACGGTCTGTGGAGCAAGGTTGAAGTCCTGTGTATTAATAGGTGGTGCGAACGCACTAACCGCTTTACAAGGTGCACCCCAGAGTCCAGGAAGCATGTAAACAGAGAAAGCTAACGAGCAAAGGCCCAACATGATAGCTGGTACTGGCATTGCCTTCTGTTCGAGATCATCATGAGGAAACTTGAGTTTACCAATGAGGTATAATCCCAAAAGGCCAAAGAGAACAATCCAAATGGAAAGGAATGTCTCACGATCAAGGATATGCCAACCGTAAGCGAGGTCGGCTACTGACAAGAACTTCAGTGAGAAAGCCAACTCGATAAATCCCAACACTACCTTAATCATGTTCATCCATGAACCTGACTTAGGTGCTTGTTTCAGCAAAGATGGGAAGAGTGCGAAGAATGTAAATGGTAGGGCAAGAGCCAAAGCAAAGCCAAACATACCCACAGCAGGTGCAACCCAGTCGCCACTTGTCGCTGCCTGAACGAGGAGAAGACCAACGACAGGAGCGGTACAAGAGAAACTAACCAATGACAAGGTAAATGCCATGAGGAAGATAGAGAGTATACCTGTAGTGGCAGAAGCCTTATTATCTACCGCATTACCCCATGAAGAAGGCAATCGAAGTTCAAACCATCCGAAGAAGCTAAAGGCGAAGACGACTAACAAAAGGAAGAAGAACACATTGAACGGAGCGTTTGTTGCCAGTTCATTCAACTTCTGTGGACCGAAAGCCCACGTAACAATCGTTGCCAAAGCCATATAGATAACAATGATTGACAAGCCGTAGGTGACTGCATCACGTATTCCCTTCTTACGGTCGTCCTTTGCTCTTTTGAGGAAGAAGCTGACAGTCATTGGGATGATAGGCCATACACAAGGGGTGAGCAAAGCGATGAAACCACCGAGGATACCCATAAAGAAGATACTCCAAAGAGAGCTGTTAGTGCTATCCTTAGTGCTATTGAAGGCTGCTAACTCTTTGGTTACAGGCTTCCATAGATTAACATCAGCGTTTACTTGTGTGCTTGTCTGCTGTACAGTCCCTGCGGTGTCCGCAGACAACACATCAGCTTTCTTAGCTGTATCTGCGCCCATTGTGGCAAGGGCAGATAAACCATCAGCTGCTACATCAGTAGCAGCTGTCGTTGTTTTCTCGTTTTCTGCACTTGCAGCGGTGGGTGCTGCTGCGGGGGCAGAGGCGGGTCCATTACCTTTGAAATTAAACTCCACCTGTGTTGGTGGTAAGCACATCTCATCATTACAAGCCCCATATTCCAAATAGCCCTTTATGCTATAGGTCTTAGCAGTTATCTTGTAACGCTGAACAAACCCAACGCTATTCTCGAAATAACGTAGCTTCATCTCGAAAGTCTTATCATAGACATTCAACTCTTTACCACGTGCTGTGAGTTTACCAACTGGTGTCACACCTTCCAACTTGTCCACATGTAGAGTCGCCGAAGTAGGACCATCGGCTGGAAGATTAGTTGAATATACATGCCATCCTTGGTCTATCTTCGCAGAGAAGACAACCTCTACCTCTGTTGGAGAGACCTGCTTCTGTTGTACAGAAAAGTGAACAGGGTTTTGCTGTGCCATCGCTGTGAGGCTAAACAGCAGCGTAAAGAGGATAAGTAGTGTATTTCTTCTTTTCATAATCATATACTATTAGAATTTGAACTGCAAAGATAAGAAAATTATTCCAATATCTTTATATAATGTATATATTTAATATTTATATTCAATATATTCTTATCAATCTGCGTTCAAAAGGTTTTTAGGATTAAGAATAGTTCTCTCGTCGATTTTTACTTTATAGGTTGTTGCAGCCAGATAGCCAACTACCAGCTGCAACAACACTTCGTTGAAATATATTCCGAATTAGTTATGTACCAACGTACCAATGTCTTCTCCGTCCATCACCTTCTTTAGGTTGCCTACAACATCCATATTAAAGACATAGATAGGGAGGTCGTTTTCCTTACACATAGTCGTTGCAGTGAGATCCATCACCTTGAGGCCCTTATTGTAAATCTCGTCGTATGTAATCTCAGAGAACTTTGTTGCCGTTGGATCCTTCTCTGGATCGGCTGTATAAACACCGTCTACACGTGTACCCTTGAGCATCACATCTGCCTCAATCTCAATACCTCTCAGACTTGAACCGGTATCCGTAGTAAAGTAAGGACAGCCCGTTCCTGCTGAGAAAACACATACATAACCAGCCTCCATAGCCTCGATAGCTTTCCACTTGCTATAGAACTCACCGATTGGTTCCATACGGATAGCGGTCAAGACCTTTGCTTTCACGCCGATTGCCTCAAGTGCTGAGCTGAGTGCAAGGGAGTTGATAACGGTGGCACACATACCCATCTGGTCGCCTTTCACACGGTCGAAGCCTTTCTGGCTACCGCTTAGACCACGGAAGATATTACCTCCTCCGATTACGATACCAATCTGTACGCCCATTTCATGTACTTCCTTAATCTGCTTAGCATAGTCACTAAGACGCTCAGGGTCGATACCGAAACCCTGCTTTCCCATCAAGCTCTCACCCGAAAGCTTTAAGAGTATTCTTTTAAATCTTGCCATTTTTATTGCTGTTGGAGGTGTTGAGGGAACTTCCTTACTTCCATTTACACCTTATTATATAATAAACTCTACTTCTTTGAATTGATATTCTCGTATCATACCCTTACTATCACGGAGGATGAGATGCCCATCGTCTTCTACTTCAACGATAGCTCCTTCAAACTCGCCATCGCTATCGCGGAATTTATAAAAGCCTCCACGGCGGTACAAAGCTTCGTGATACATTGCACTGATATCATTATATCCGCCCATCTCTAACAGCTGATAGAGTTCTGAGAACTTCTTGACTATCTTCTTCAATAGTTCTTCTTTGTCAATCTCATACCCTAAAATCTGACAGAGAGAGACGGGATTAGGGGCGTCACTATGGAACGTCTCCTGATTAACATTCAGTCCCACTCCGAAGACACAGTCTTTTATACGTCCCGCAGCGAGCTTTGTTTCAATCAGTGTACCGCTCAGTTTCTTATCTTTCCAATAGATGTCATTGGGCCATTTCAGGCTGATATCTTCTTTCACATAGTCTGCCAAAGCTTCTTTCAGAGCCAAAGCACCAGCTTCAGAGAGTAGGAACTGATTACGAACAGGCAGCATCGTCGGGTGTACAAGTACCGAGAACAACAGGTTCTTACCTGCTTCACTCTCCCAAGTGTTCGCCCCTTGCCCTTTTCCTGCAGTCTGATAATCGGCAACAACGACTGTCATTGGCTCATCTTCAGCAGGCTTGTAAGTACGCAGATAAGCGTTCGTACTATCGACAGACTCCAGTCTTACGACTTTCACCTCTCTTTCTTTCTCTACTACTGTTGGCTTGAAAAAGCCTAATACGGCATCTATTATCTTCATTTACAATCTATTCTTTATATAAAAGGGAGAAAGGCATCCTTCACGTGGCGCACCTCATTGGTTCCTGTTGGCTCTCCCACGACAGTGAGAATATCAAAGCGAATATCCAAACTGATACCATATCGCTTGACGTATGCATTAGCCGCAATGGAGAGCGAACGCACTTTCTGCACCGTGACAGCCTCATCGGCATCAGCAAACTGCTCATTCCTTCGTGTCTTCACCTCAACGATAACCAACACTCCGTTGTCTATTGCGACAATATCTAAGTCTCGATGATGATAATCCCAATCACGATGAAGAATGACATAACCTAACTGCTGGAGATAGCTTACAGCCACATCCTCTCCCCATTTACCCAGTTCGTTATGATATGCCATGCGTCTTTCTGTCTTTATTTGCGGAAGACAAAGGATTAAAGGCTATTAGAAGAAGACAAGATAATTCTTTATAACTTATCATATCAATTTTAGGATGAAACAAAGGTATTGCTCAGCTTCTTCTTAATCCTTTAACTCTATTACTCCCGTCAAGAGTGGTGTACATTAATATTCACGCACAAAGTTAGAATAAACTTTCGTAAAATCAAAATAAAACCCGTATTTTTGCAGTATGAGTACAGAAGAACAAAGCAAGAAAGACTTATACTTTATGCAGCGTGCATTGGCTGAAGCCGAAGCTGCTTATAAGCAAGGTGAAATTCCTGTTGGTGCTATTGTGGTATGCCGCGACCGTATCATCGCTCGTGCCCATAACCTGACAGAGACGCTCAATGATGTTACTGCACATGCAGAAATGCAAGCAATAACCATGGCAGCCAATGAGTTGGGAGGCAAATACCTGCAGGATTGCACGCTATATGTGACGGTTGAGCCTTGCATTATGTGTGCTGGTGCCATCGGCTGGGCGCAACTTCGGCGCATTGTCTACGGTTGTCCCGATGAAAAACGGGGCTATCATGAATATGCACCCAAGGCTTTCCACCCTAAAGCTAACGTCACCTATGGGGTTATGGAAGAAGAATGTCGTGCCTTAATGCAGCAATTCTTCCAAGAAAGAAGGTAGGTTTTGAGGAGTTAAGGAGTGAAAGAGAGTGAAAGGAGTTAAGACATTACCTCTGTTCTTGATACTAATAAAGAGAGAGAAAGGAAGGAGGAAGATTTTTATCGATGCCCTTTACAGACATTAAAGATAAGAGGTAAGCAGCTGATAGATGCCCTTTTAACTTCTTATAGCTACACGCTAACGAATTATTTACATGAAAATAAATATTTATTGTCGTGAAAATAATTCTTTTTTATCATGAATAAAAATATTTATTTTCATGTAAATAATTCGCTCAAAAGCTGTTGTTAGCATAAAAAAGAGCCATTATCAAGAATACAATTAATACCATAAAACAAATAAATTTATGCCTTTGATGTCACCTTTTACAAACCAATAACGTTATACAAGTGAATCGGTTCAGAAAGAAAACCAAATGTATAACATACTTAAAAGATTAAGATTATGAACATTTTATTACTCGGCTCGCTTATTAGTGACCTAATCCCTATGGGGCTTGTAGTTGTTTTTCCAATCCTATACGTCTGGCTTACCGAACGGAACAAGCAACATGAAACAGATAAAAGAAGCGAAATAGCAATGGCAATTATCGAGAAGAACCCTGACATAGACATACAGGAGTTCCTCAACAAACTGAATCCTCCAAAGGAATCATACAAAGAGAAAATGCTTAAAATAATGCATTATGAAGTTCTTTGGGGAACAATTTGCATGATTGGTGGTATAGCAACCATCTTGGTTGTCGTAGTTCTGAGCATCCTGCAAGACTTTGATGGCGCCTTTATTCCCCTTGGCTCTGTATTTGGTATTGTCCCATTAGCAGTAGGATGCGGGCTGTTGGCTGCCTATAACAATGCCAAAAAGACATTGGAAAACTTGAAAGACAACGATTAGGTTATTATGACAAGAGAACAATTCGTCGAACAGGTCGGTCGGGAACAGGCACATCTACGCCGGTTCCTGACGGCTTTATGCTGCGGCAATGGTGCTGAAGCTGACGATATTGCTCAAGAGGCTCTCATCAAAGCCTACCTTCGCAGTAGTCAATATGACGAACGTGGACAGTTCTCGGCTTGGCTAATGAAAATTGCTTATCGTGTCTTCATCGACTCACGTCGCAAACAGAAACACCAACAGGAACTACCCCTTGAAAAGGCTATCACGCTCCAAGGAAACAGTAAGAGCGATGAAGCCTTCCGCTATCAAGAACTACACACTGCGTTGGCAACGCTCTCGGAGACAATGCGCACAAGTATCCTGCTTTATTATATGCAGGGTTATCAAATAAAAGAGATTGCAGAGATAACCGAAAACAGTGAGGATGCGATTAAGAAACAACTCTCACGTGGACGGCAAGAACTTAAACATATTTTGGAAAGATGAACGAAGATAAATTCTTGAAAGACTTGCTCTCGGACTATCATCCACAACTGTCGGATGACAATGCCTTTATGCAAAGACTGCAACGACAGATGGAACTCATCGAAGAAGTTAAGGCATATCAACGTGCGGAGAGCCGAAAGAACAAACTGATGTCGCTAAAACTGCTTGCTGTCGGGGTTGTTTTGGGCTGTATTGTGACGCTTGCAAGTTTCACACTGCCTAACATCTTTAATAGATATATCAATGGAACTGAATCAGAATTCATCCTTACCTTGCTTCACAACGTTCAGTATATTGGATTGGCAATAGGCGCAGGCTTCGTCACACTCAGCCTATTGTTTACCACGAAATTAGTAAATCTAAAAGACGAAGTACCACTTCAATAGTAGTTTCTTTGGGTTTTGTTGAAGCTGACATAACAGATAACACGATTACAAAAAAGGTAGACCTTTTTGGGCAAAAAGGTCTACCTTTTTTGAAGAAACCGTCAACCTTTTTTGAAGAAATAGTTTCCCTCTTCTGAATATATCCAATTATAAGACAGGAGTAAGTTTGGAGAAATAAAAAAGGAGATATGCTGTTATAACACATCTCCTCTTTCTTATTTTGTATTTTATGATTATCTAACCTGAATAACCAAGTATTTACTTGTGCTCCAGAATGTCTGCGGGTCAGTAATACGGAGTACATACTGACCGTTTGTATCAGTTGTTAGTGTGTAACTGCTGCTTGGATGCGCTGTCAACAACTGTGCACTCTTACTATAAAGTTTGATCTCCTTGTTGATACGTATATCTATCTTTGTGAAATAATTCTTGTTGAACGAACCCTGCAACACCTTTCCTCCGTCGAGAATACGTTGTGCTTTCAACTCGCTCTTAGTACCGAATACATACCAACCAGTGTTCAACTGCTTGTCTTGTGTATTAATGGTTTCGGTCTTCTGGTTGCTTTCTGTTTGCAAACTCTCCTTCTCTTTCGTAAGGTTCTCTTTATCGGCTGTAAGGTTCTCCTTATCTGTCTTGAGATTAGCAACGTCTGTATTCAAGCCAGTGATAGTCTCATCAAGTTCCTTGATATGAATGTTCTTTGACTCTAACTCAGCCCGCAACTGCTTTAACTCACGCTCCTTAGAACTCAGTTGATTGGTCAAACGATTCAAAGTCTCCTTCATTGCGTCACCCTTAAAGCCTGTCTCGCGTAATTGCTGCTGTAGTTTCTTGATGAGTTCACGGTTTTCTTGCATACGCTGAGCGATGAACTGAATGTTTTCCTTCATCTGTTCTGCCTTATCAACACGCTCACCATCCTTCGCTATCGTCACTCTATTCTCAGCTTCATTGATAGCCGCAAAGCCCTGTTGGATGTCGTTCAACGTTCCCATCATATCGTTTATCTCGTGGTCACGAGCGTCAATGATGTTACGCAAAGAGTCACTCTTTATCTCAGATGGGTTTAATGCCGACTTCTTGTCTTGGTTGCAGGATGCCAGCGCAAGGGCTCCACATACTGCAAAAACTAATAGTTTATTCATACTTTCACGTTTTTATCCATTTGTTTCTTCCGTTCAGAAGACTTTACTTTGTCCTTTCCTGCCACAACAATAACGAACTCTCCTCGTGGTTCCGTCTCTTTGAAGTGGGCGATAACATCTGCCAATGTTCCTCTAACACTCTCCTCGTGCACCTTTGAAATCTCACGACAGCAACTTACTTGTCGCTCTGCTCCAAACACCTCAGCGAACTGCTCCAACGTCTTCACTACTCTATAAGGTGACTCATAGAACACCATTGTGCGCGTCTCATCGGTTAAGCTCTCTAAATGAGACTTGCGTCCTTTCTTCTGAGGGAGGAATCCTTCAAAGCAGAAGCGGTCGCATGGTAAGCCACTTGACACTAATGCAGGTACAAAAGCGGTTGCTCCAGGAAGCGTCTGAACGGTTATCCCGTTAGCAGCAGCCTCACGAGCAAGGAAGAAACCAGGGTCGCTAATGCCCGGAGTCCCCGCATCCGAGATAAGAGCAATCGTCTCTCCAGCCTTCAGTCTATTGACAATATTGGCAGTACTTGCATGTTCATTAAACTTATGATGAGACATAAGACGGTTCTTAATCTCAAAGTGCTTCAATAGAATACCCGATGTTCGAGTATCCTCACACAATACTAAATCAGCTTCCTTCAGGACTCTGATGGCACGGAGTGTCATGTCCTCCATGTTTCCAACCGGTGTCGGTACGAGATATAATGTTCCCATTGTTGAATGCAAATGTAAAGCAATTGTGTAGAAGAACAAAATAAATTAGCTTTTTTTACATAACAAACATCTCCATTTGCAAGGGACAAAACTTAGTAACAATGATGTTATAATTTTAACCCAAAAGCGTTATTAAACATCACACTTATCATCTCATCCTTTCAAGCGTAAAGTCTTCTAAAACACAGTCTGTCAGTATGTTTTATAACAACAAGGCTAAAACAAAATCTTAATAAATCCTTTACTTTCCAAGAAAACTTAACAGACAAAAACCTTTCCAACAACATTTAATAACGCATTGAAAGCTAAATAAAATTGATATTCAGTATGCCTACCACTCCTAATTAAGCCTCATCACGACCATAGAGAACGCTTGAAGAAAAGACTATTCTTATCAAATAACACTGGGAAAATCCGTCGAGTTGCCCAGTTCTCACCCTCAAAAGGACAAAGAATAGGCCTACACAATAACTTTTAACGCTTATAGTATGACTATTCCTCGTAATTTATCTATCTTTGCAATAACTATGGCAAAAATAGATAATCATAATGGAGAAAGACGTCGACAAGGACGTATTGAGGTGATATGTGGCAGTATGTTCTCTGGTAAAACAGAAGAACTCATCCGTCGTATGAAGCGTGCTAAGTTCGCAAAGCAGAAGGTTGAGATCTTTAAACCTTCTATTGACACACGTTATTCGGACGAGGATGTAGTCAGTCATGACCAGAACTCCATCCATTCCACCCCTATTGATTCATCTGGAAACATTCTCCTTCTTGCCTCAGACATTGACGTCGTGGGTATTGACGAGGCCCAATTCTTAGACGAAGGACTAACAGAAGTGTGCAACAAGTTAGCATACAACGGTGTGCGTGTTATCGTTGCAGGACTCGACATGGACTATAAGGGTGTTCCTTTCGGCCCTATCCCAGCTCTTGCGCTATTGCTGACGAGGTAACAAAGGTGCATGCAATCTGCGTGAAGTGTGGTGCCTTGGCCTACGTTAGCCATCGTCTCATTGCCGACAATCGACGAGTGATGCTCGGAGAACAGCAGGAATACGAGCCTCTATGCCGTGAATGCTACAAGAAGGCGACACAGGAAGAAGCAAACAAAAACGTTTAAAAAGACTTATGAGACAAACAATTACTTTCGATAAGTTCATCCGTTGGGCACTTATAGTACTTGCTGTTCTAACAGTTGGATTTATCATCAACGAACTATCTGAGGTACTCCTACCCTTCTTCATAGCATGGTTATTAGCTTATCTCCTCTATCCAATTGTTAAGTTTGTACAGTATAAACTACACGTACCAGGCAGAGCTTTAAGTATTATAGTCACCCTACTATTTGTTATAGCCATCTTTGCTGCTATCTTCTATTTCATTGTTCCGCCAATGATAGACCAAGTAGATCGATTCATGCACATAGCCAATCGCTATCTAAACGAGACGACTCACACAAACAATGTATCGACAATGGTGCAGCAGTGGATTAAGGAGAACCAATATGAAATCGAACGATACCTAAAGAGTCCGGACTTTAGAAACACCATCAGGACCGCTATGCCGAAGCTTTTCTCGGTAATAGGACAGACGGCGAGTGTTGTTCTCTCCGTCATAGCCTCATGTATCACGCTGCTGTATATGTTCTTTATCCTGCTCGATTATGAGGTTCTGACTGATAATTGGATTAAGATATTCCCTAAGAATGTACGCCCTTTCTGGGCCGGACTGGCACAAGACGTAGAGCGAGAACTCAATAACTACATCCGTGGACAAGGATTGGTATCACTCTGTATGGGAGTACTCTTCTGTATTGGCTTCACCATTATAGACTTCCCAATGGCTATCGGACTGGGCATACTCATTGGTATTCTCAACCTTGTACCTTATCTTCACACCTTTGCCCTCGTCCCAACAGCATTCTTGGCACTGCTCAAAGCGGCTGATACAGGGCAGAATTTCTGGATTATCTTTGGGTCGGCTTTGGCCGTGTTTGCCATTGCGCAGGCCCTTATGGATATGGTGATAACACCGAAGATAATGGGTAAAGCCATGGGACTTAACCCTGCTATCCTACTCCTCTCACTCTCTGTATGGGGTGCTCTCTTGGGTTTTATCGGACTTATCATAGCCCTTCCACTCACCACACTCATCATTGCCTACTGGCAACGATACGTAACAAAGGATATCGACAAAGACGGGATAGAGGTACTATCGACCCTCACTGAGGACGCAAAAGAGACGAAAGAGTAAACTTACCATCCATTAGTTATAAAGAAAACGGCTCTCCTTTTCATTCGAGAAGGAGAGCCGTTTTCTTTATAATCACCTCACAGATGATGCTTCAGAAACGTTACTTGCGTCATTGATTACACGTATGACTCCAAGAATTTTATAGTTCCTGAAACCTTGACAACCGTTGTTGTAGCAGGAAGGAGTACACTCTCACCTGCACGGAAAGAGATAGTATTGCCCTCGGCATCGGTTATCTCACCTTCACCCTTCAGTCCAACGAAGATAACAAAAGAGTCTAAGTCACTGTAATCGAGTGTCATTGGCTCGGTAAGGTCATAGACAGAAGTAGTGAAATAAGGACAGCTAACGAGCTCTACTGGCTCATTCTGACGTGCCTCATACTGTGTACGATAGTCTGGATAGACAGTATAATCAATACACTCGGCCGCTTCCTTGGTATGCAACTCGCGATAATTACCCTCTTTATCCTTACGTTTGAAGTCGTAGATACGATAGGTTACGTCACTTGTCTCCTGTATCTCTGCCAAGAAACAGCCTGCACCGATAGAGTGGATGCGACCTGCTGGCAAGAAACACGTCGCCTTCCTTAACAGGATATTCTGACAAAGCCTCAGTAATGGTATCATTTTCAACCATTTCCTTGTACTGTTCTGGTGTAATCTGTTGCTTCAGACCACTGCGAAGAGATGCATCTGCATCGCTTTCCATCACATACCACATCTCAGTCTTACCACGACCCAAGCCCTGTGCCTGTGCCTGTTCGTCTGTTGGGTGAACCTGTATAGAGAGTTGCTGACGTGCGTCAATAAACTTGACAAGCAGCGGGAACTCATTGCCAAAGCGCTCATAGTTCTCCTTACCCACCAGTTTATCCTTCAAAGTCTCAACAAGTTTGTTCAGTGTCCAGCCTTTGTACTTACCATCAGAGACAACACTCTCGTTGTCCTTAACACCCGAAATCTCCCAACTTTCGCCCACTTGCTTCTGATCAGAAGTCAGATGCTTGAAGGTACTATCTTTTCTCCACCCCAAAGGATAGACTTCAAAAGAGGATTAAACTTAAACATTTCCATTTTTTATTGCTTTTTTAATGTTTCAAACGTCCTTATGACGAGGCCTGCACATGGCCTTCATTCGTACTGCAAAGTTACACTTTATTCCGTAGATAACCAAAGATTATACTGAAAGAAGACAAGTGTACGTCTTTAAGTAGGCAATTGCTTAATATCAGTAACTAAATGTCAAGACCCTTCCACACGTCTATCAAGTAGTGTAAAGCTCGTTTTTACACGCATTAAAGACCAGAGATACTCTACTTGCTATCGGTATAATAGATAGCGAAAAACCGTCGGGTATAAATTATTTTCACGAAGAAAAATATTTTTCTTCATGATAAAAAATATTTTCTTTCACGATAAAAAATATTTTCTTTCACGATAAAAAATATTTTTCTTCATGATAATAATTCGCAGACCAGAGACGAGAGGGCATGAAAAAAGGTGCCTAACTGAATCTCAATTAAGCACCTCTATCCCTTCTATCGAGCATTGACGGCAACGCTATCAAAGCCTGATGATAATATAACTAAGCATTCTTTAACGACAAGAACACTATCGTTTATTGACTAAAAATAGTTCTCAAACAATCCAAACTACTTGATTTCAGACATACGTTTCGTATGCTTTTGAATAATCTTCAAGGTAGACTTGTCTGATACAAACACACTATAAAATCCTTGTGGTTCGTGTGCTGGGTCGCAAGTGAAGTCATCTCCTGCCTGCCAACGCTCATGTCGAGGCTTTGCATAACCTCCCCAACCCCAGAAGTTGCAGGCAACAAGGAGTCCACCATGCGCTGCATTCTCTGCAACAGCGTCCATAACATACTTGTAATAAGCATCGCGAGCCTTCGTCGAACTCTTCAATGAGAACGAAAAACCATCACGAGGATAACCGAACTCCTCAAGTACAAGTGGCTTATTAAGGCGCTTGCAGATGGCAAGATGGCTGTCGATATATTCTTGTGTCTGCTTAAAACTTGCCTTGAGGTCCTCCTTCAGATGTGTCTTTCTTGCCCATTGCCAGTTATAAGGCCAGATGTGAATATTACAGTAGTCCACGTTCTTGTCAGCACAGATACGCTCAAAGCAACCATAATCACGCTCACAACCGAAGGCACCTTCGCTTCCAAGACTGATAAGATGGTTCTTATCCAGACTGCGAACAAGTGCTGTAGCCTCTGAGAGCCACTTCTCAAACTCTGGTAAAGCTTCCTTCGAGAAAGCACGAGGCTCATTACAAATCTGCCAAGACATGATGGTTGGGTCGTCTACATACTTCATTCCAGAGTATCTATTGGTACGGCTAAGGATGAAGCGGATATGATCATAGAACATTAAATGTGCCTTCTGATTAGCAGCAAACTTGCTGGCAAACTTTGTATAAGCGCCATAACCGTCTCTACGTGGTATCAAAGCTGGTCCCTCATCAGCCCACTCCAAATAAGCACCATAGCCCCCACTCCACTCCCAAGAGTTGGTGAGATAAAGTACAGCAACCATCTTTCGCTTGCTCATCTCCGTCAGGAGATAATCAAGACCAGCGAGGATAGAGTCGTTATACACCCCCGGACGAGGCTGTAAGACAGGTTCAACCTTATCTTCAACACCTGGCAGACCATCCGCACCCACCAAGATGCGGAGGTTATCTATGCCTAAACGCTGTAGCTCATCAAGCTCCCGACAAAGGCGCACACGGTCGCCCCCCGGCCCTTCAGAGCCAAGTATGGCTCCATACCAGAAGTTAGCTCCCACGTAATAGTAGGGTTTTCCACCACGGATAAAGCGTCCGTTCTTTACTTTCACAAAGTCTCCGGCCATCATATTTACGGCCATTGCTAAGGCAAGAATTGCCATAAAAACTCTTTTCATATATTAGTAGTAATTCTAAATAATACTCATTCGTCCTGCTTTATACCCCCTCTTTGAGAAGAAGCATCTACTTATTAATACACTTGAAGCATGTTTTTCCCTTACATAGAGAGCTACTTTTAGAAGAACAAATAGGCTTTTACTTTTTTACTCTTTAAGTGTTTTACTTATCCAAACCTGCCCCTTTTCTCACAATTATTTACTAACTTTGTAGCCAAATGGACAACAACATAACATATATAAAGCAAATACTAAATGACGAGACGGGCGAGAAACATTTCTCATTTGAGGTTCTTCCCCCTTTGAAAGGTAGTGGAACAGCGTCTCTCTTTCGCAATATTGACCAGCTCAAGGAGTTTAATCCGAGCTTCATAAACATTACTACTCACCACAGTGAGTTTGTATATCACGAGCGTGAAGACGGTCTGCTGGAACGCCAGAGTGTACGTCGTCGCCCTGGGACAGTGGCTATCGCAGCTGCTATTCAGCAGAGGTATGGCATTCCCGTCATCCCTCATGTGATATGCTCAGGCGCTACAAAGGAGGATATTGAGTACGAACTGCTCGACTTGCAGTTCTTGGGCATTGAAAACCTTATGCTCCTGCGTGGTGATAAAGCACGTGAAGACCGCTTCTTCACACCGACCGAGGGTGGGCATAGTCATACAACAGAACTGATAGAACAGGTGAACAGCTTCAATGAAGGAATATTCACTGATGGCTCTACAATGAAACATCCTGGTAAGCCTTTCGTATATGGTGTAGCATGCTATCCAGAGAAACATGAGGAGGCTCCAAACCTCGAGCAGGACCTACGATACCTCAAAGAGAAACAGGATCTTGGTGCTACTTTTGCCGTAACACAGCTTTTCTACGATAATGAGAAGTTCTATAATTTCGTAGATCAGGCTCGTAAGATGGGTGTTACCATCCCTATCATACCGGGAATTAAGCCGTTTGCAAAGCTGTCTCAGCTGCATGTCGTACCAAAGACATTCCACTGTGACATCCCAGAAGAGCTTGCTGGGTTGGCTTTGCTGTGTAAGACGGATGAGGAGGCACGCCTGTTAGGTGTTGAATGGGCCGTTAGACAGGTGAAAGACCTTTATGCACATGGTTTCAACAACGTACATTTCTATACCGTATCGGCTGTAAGTAGTGTGCACGAGGTGATGAAGCGGATAGTAGAGAGTGGTCTTCTACAACAGAACAGCAAATAAAAAAGAATACAAGAGAAGATGGACTTTTCAGAAGTTATAGGACAAGAAGCAGTTAAGGAACGGCTTATTCAGATGGTTAAAGAAGATCATCTGCCTCATGCCTTGCTCTTCTGCGGTCCTCATGGAGCGGGTAAGATGGCGCTTGCAATGGCTTTTGCCTGTTATTTGCTCGCTGGTGATGAGACGAAGGGAGAGTCATCTCCATCCGTGTCTAATGCTCGTGCCATGCTTCGCAACTGGGAACATCCTGACCTTCATTTCTCTTATCCTACCATCAAACTGCCAAGCATGAGTAGTGATCACCAACCCGTAAGTACTGACTTTGCGAAGGAATGGCACGGACTCATCATGCAAGGGACTTACTTCACCATGAATCAATGGATGAATCAGATGGGGGCTACCACACAGCAGGCTATCATCACGGGTGCTGAGAGTGACGAACTGTCACGCGTATTGGCGTTGAAATCAAGTCAGGGGGGCTATAAGGTGTCTATCATCTGGCTGCCAGAACGAATGAACCTCACCTCAGCTAACAAACTATTGAAGCTGTTGGAGGAACCACCACAGGGCACTATCTTCCTCATGGTATGCGAGGAACCAGAGAAACTACTCGAGACTATCGTCAGTCGTACACAGCGTATTGATGTGAAGCGGATAGAAGACAATGCGATAGAAAAGGCCCTAATCGACAAGAGGGGGATTGATGCTGATGCGGCTCACCGCATTGCCCGCATTGCAAATGGTAGTTGGTTGAAAGCATTGGAATCACTGGACGCTGGTAATGAAAACCGTGAGTTCCATAACATGTTTCAGATGCTTATGCGCTTATGTTACCTCCGTAACGTAAAAGACCTCAAACGTTGGAGCGAGGTTGTAGCAGGATATGGACGTGAGAAAGAGCGTCGTATGCTTACTTACTTCCAACAGCAAGTGCGCGAGAACTTCATATTTAACTTCCGAACTCCCGAACTCAACTACATGACTTTGGAGGAAGAGAACTTCGCAAAGAACTTCGCACGATTCATCAACGAGGCAAACGTCATTGAAATCAACGAACTCTTCCAGCGTGCCAATCGTGATATTGGACAGAATGCAAACGCTAAGATTGTCTTTTATGACATGGCTCTGAAACTCATTGTGTTGTTGTTGAAGAAGTAGACGAGTGGACAAGTAGACGAGTTGACAGGTGGACAAGTTGACAAGTTATATGCTTGAAAGCTGTACAATATAATTTATCATTGCTTATCACAGCCTACCATCCCTCTCTATCAGAGGTCAGCATGGAGGCTTCCAATATATATATAAACAAAAAGAAACAATCAATGGATTACAAAGATATGAAATTCAAGGTCTGGCATGGGTGTGACCGAGGTTTATGCCACAAAGGGTGTGGCAGACAAAACCACCAGCTGAACACCTTCGACTGGCTGGCTGACGTGCCTGGAAACAACCAGACAACCGACCTTGTTGAGGTTCAATTTAAGAATACTCGTAAGGGTTACTACCACAATGTCAACAACCTTGACTTGAAGAAGGGTGACATCGTGGCTGTTGAAGCTAACCCTGGACACGACATCGGAGTCGTTACGCTGACAGGAAGACTCGTCAAACTGCAAATTAAGAAATCGTCGACAGTGAAGTCACCTGACGACATCAAGCGTGTCTATCGCCTTGCTAAAGAGGTTGATATGCAGAAGTATCATGAGGCTAAAGCACGTGAGCACGCCACAATGATTGAGAGTCGACAGATTGCAAAAGGCTTAGGTCTGAAGATGAAGATTGGTGACGTAGAGTATCAAGGCGATGGGAACAAAGCTATTTTCTACTATATTGCTGACGAACGTGTCGACTTCCGCCAGCTTATCAAGGACCTTGCTGCTGCCTTCCACGTACGAATCGAAATGAAACAGATTGGAGCACGACAGGAGGCAGGCCGCATCGGAGGTACAGGACCTTGTGGTCGTGAGCTTTGCTGTGCTACTTGGATGAAGAATTTCTCCAGTGTCTCTACCACTGCTGCACGTATTCAAGATATCTCACTCAACCCTACTAAACTGGCGGGAATGTGTGCTAAATTGAAATGTTGTCTGAACTATGAGGTTGACGACTACATGGAGGCTGGCAGGAAACTACCAAGTAAGGAGGTGATATTGGAGACTATGGATGGTGAATACCATCTCTTTAAGACTGACATACTCAATGGTCTATGCACCTACTCTACCGATAAGAACCTTGCAGCCAACCTTGAGACTATCAGTGCTGAGCGTGCTAAGGAGATTATCGAACTGAACCGACGTGGTGAAAAGCCTCTATCGCTACTTGAAGATGGTAAGGCCAAACCGACGAAGAAGCCTGTCGATCTCCTTGCAGGTGCTGATCTCAGTCGATTCGACAAGGCTAAGAAGCGCAAGAAGAACAACCAATCGCGCAATAACAACGGTCAACAAGGGGGGTAGACCACAACGTGAAAACCGTCGTAACCAGCGGGATGGACAGGATAACGGCCGTCAGCAGAATGACAACAGACGTCCACAGAACGACAACCGTCGCCCACAGAATGCTAATCGACGCCCTTATAACGGTCCTCGCCCTGCTCAGCAACAGAACGAAGGTGGACCTCAGAACAATAGAAATGAAGGCAGACAGCCTTAGCAAACGGAAAGAACACAAGAATGAAACATAAGGTTTCCACCTTATTATATATAATAGTACTCATGATTACCATCATGAGTACTACTTCATGTAACGACCCACGCACCTACGACCAATACAGAGGTGTGTCGCTACAGGGATGGTTGCGCAATGACACACTTACTTTTGATATTCCTCGACAATGGGAGGGTAACTACCAGTTAGACCTTTGTCTACGTGCTGCGCGAACTTATCCTTACCGCAATATAAGTATGATTATTGAACGGAAGGTTATCTACTTCAAGCAACGTAAGAAACAAGAGAGAACATACAACGATACTGTTAACTGCGAGATTGTCAACGACAAGGGTACTTTGGTTGGTCAGAAAGGTATCACAAGCACTGAGATACGTCAGCCTATCACTTCCTTTCAGCTCAATCGCAACGATTCGTTGCATGTCACAATACATCATATCATGAGCCGTGAGTCCGTCCCAGGAATTAGTGACGTTGGTATCAGACTTCTTAAGAAATAAGTAGTAAAGACAAATAATAAAGGTTGCTTTAAGCTCCACACATCGGAGTCTTAAAGCAGCCTTTATCTATACTATAATCTGTCCTTAGCTGAACAAAATAAGAAAGGGCGATAAACCGCAATAAACAAGTAATGCTAATCAAAGTGACATTACTATGCTTGACAGTGTTGCTATTATTGGTGTATGGTAAATCTAATGCCCTATTAGATAAGTACTTACATTATACTTTCTTTCATTTAATGGCGATTAATCCTCTTACTCACCATATTCTGTAATGATATAGACCATTATATACCTTACAAAGAGCCATGCCGCGTGAAATATTATGACCAATGACAAAGACACACAGACACATACTTTCAAAAGCAACAGACACCCCAAAAAGGGTTCTTCCGTTAAATGTGTAGATTGTTAATAGAATGAGATTAATCCACATACATGGTAAGCTTACCTCCAATAAAATTGTTTTATAAGGGGGGGTAAACTATATGATAAATGTAATTAGGTGTGATGTCTATCTGTCATCTATAACCTACTTATTCCCTTATTAAATCATGTTTGTAAACTATTTTTGTACAGCTCAGACCCAATACATGCTCTTTTGGCTTCTAAAAGACGCCCTTCTGGCTTGCAAAAGATGCTCTTTAAGACCCTTGCTAACGCCCTTTTGAAGTCCAACTAAGCACCTTTTACTTTACTGCTTATAACTAATTGATATTCTGTTGATTGTAAACCTGCTTCATGTGTGTATTTTTGCCGTTATTTATAGATGTTTTCTTTGAAATTATGTAATGATTTTTTAACCCTTATCTGCAGGTTTTCGATGTCTTAAAACGAAAAGATTTTCAATGAAAGAGGATGAAAATAGGATAAATAGTTGACGACTTTCTCAGCTATATTTTTGTTTTATGAGTAACTTTGGCTCTTACGTTAAAGCACTACGAAAAGCGTCCACACATTTAACGGAAGAACTCCAAAAAGGGCTATTCCACATACAACAAGAGCAATGGAATATCCTTTTATCAGCATAAATCATAAAAGGAAAATCATCTAAGCGTAATCTTATCTCTTACTGACGGATAAGATTACGTCCAGCATCAATACGGAGGAAGATAAATAAGAGTAATGTGAAACCCCAAAGAGAAGATCCTCCATAACTGAAGAAAGGTAACGGTATACCGATTACAGGTGTCAGACCAAGTACCATTCCAACGTTTATAAACACGTGGAACAGGAAGATTCCTGCCACACAATAGCCATAGACCCGTCCGAACTTAAAGGGTTGTCGGTCGGCAAGGTACATCAGTCGAAGGATAAGACAGAGGAACAACACAAGTACTGAGGCCGAACCAAGGAAGCCTTCCTCCTCTCCTACAGTACAGAAGATAAAGTCGGTGTCTTGCTCAGGCACGAACTTCAACTTTGTCTGCGTCCCATTCAAGAACCCTTTACCCTGCAAACCACCAGAGCCGATGGCAATCTCACTCTGATGCACATTATATCCCGCTCCTGCAAGGTCCTCATCCAAGCCTAAAAGTACGTTGATACGTACTCGTTGGTGGGGCTGCATGACATCGTTCAAAACATAGTCTGCTGAATAGAAAAAGGCTATTGAACCTAAAGCAAACAATGCTATATAGAAATAGTTGGCAAAGCGAGTGTTCATCGCATTATAGACTAAATAGCCTATGACACATGCTGATATAACCAACTGAACCCAAACAACATCAAAAGGTATGACAAATTCAGAGAATAATAAGGCAAGGGCTGTAATACCAAAGACGTAGGTTAATAACAAGCGCATACGTCCCTTGTCGCCCACATACACCCATACCATAACGGATGAGAATACCTGAACAAGCAAGAGGACCACAAACTTTCCTAAAGACGTTGGTGTGTCCCACAACAATATATCCTCATACTTGATTCCAACAACGAAATAAATGATCATTGCCAGTCCCGTAAAGAGAAATGCACCAGACATTCCTTCACGATAAAGCATGAGGAAGAAAGAGAGATAAACCAATGCTGAACCTGTCTCGCGCTGCCCTACAATACATAACATCGGTAGGAAGATGATTCCACAAGCACCTGCGAAATGCTTCCAATTCTTAATTGTAAAGCCGTAAGCAGACATAAACTTGGCAATTGCCAATGCCGTTGCGAACTTAGCAAACTCAGCAGGTTGAAGTCGGAGTGGACCAAGCACAATCCATGAACGTGAACCTTTAATACTATGAGGATTAAAGATTGTGGCAAATAGGAGGAGCACTAATAAACCATAGATTACGTAAGCAAAGGTGTCATAGAAGCGGTCGTCCATCATTAGAAGCACAAAGCCTAAACAGATAGAAGTACCAATCCACACGATTTGCATACCCGAACGAGTTGAAAGTGAGAAGATCTCTGTATCTCCATAAGTATAACTCGCACCGCAGACGCTTACCCACCCGAAAGTGAGTAACGCTATATAGATACCAATCGTCCACCAGTCTAATGAACGAAGAACACCCGGCTGTCTGTCTGCTGTATAATTACTTGGCACGATTTACTTTCTCCTTACTATTTGTTTCGCCTTGGATTGACCATTAGACTTATCTTTGATCTGCTCCTTAGGCTTATCTTTTACTTGCCCTTTAGTTTTATCCTTCGACCGTTCCTTAGGCTTATCTTTTGCCTGTTCTTTGGACTTCACCTTGGTTTGTTCCTTGGGTCTGTCCTTTGGTTGGTCCTTAGGCTTTTCCTTGTCCTTAGAATTCTCTTTACTCTCCTTTCGCGTTTCCTTATTCTTTTCTTTATCTTTTTCCTTCTTATCGTCGCCCTTATCTTTGTCTTTCTTCTCTGTCTTGACCTTCGTATCAGGCTCTACACGGATAGCAGGGTCGTTCTGAGGTTCCTTCTTCTTCTCCTTATCTTCTGCATCCTTCTTTGCCTTTGCCTCTTTAAGTTTCTCGGCTACAGCCATGTCCTGCTTTTCTCTGACCTTCTTCAGTGAGTCGCGAATAACATTCACACGTTTTATAGAATCGAGACGAACTGAGTCTGCACGTGAGAGAGGACGCTTAAAGGAGTAAGAGATGTGACGACTCTGAAGAGCTGCAGCACGAGCCTCATCCCCAGGTGTCAGTTTACCGTTGATATACTGCTCTATCATGAGTGAGCCGATAGGCACACCGTAATCAGCACCAAACCCACCATTCTCAACATAAACAGCAATGGCAATCTTCGGAGTATCAACCGGTGCAAAGCCCATAAACACTGAGTGGTCCTTACCACGGTTCTGTGCTGTACCCGTCTTACCAGCTAACGAGTAACCAGGATGGACTGCATGCGCACATGTTCCACCACGAACGGAGGACATCATACCCGCTATTACCTCTTGATAAGCTTTGATGCTTCCCTTTGTACGATGCTTCTCAAGATACTTCTTATCCAGTTTCTTGCCTTGAATATTACGTACAACGTGTGGCGTAATGAAATATCCACGATTGGCAATCGTAGCACCCAAGTTGGCAATCTGTAATGGGGTAAGGTTAACCTCACCTTGTCCAATAGAGATAGAGATTACTGATAATGGGTTCCATTTCTTAAAAGCATTATCATAGAACTTCGCATTTGGGATCATTCCTCGCTTCTCTCCTGGAAGGTCAATACCAAGTTTATAACCAAAGCCCATTGATACCATATAATCGCGCCATACGTTCATCGCATCCTCCAACGTCTTATACTTCCTACGATTGGAGAGCATGTGATAGAGTCCCCAACAGTAATAACTGTTACAAGAAGTACTAATGGAAGGTACCAAAGAGATTGGAGAGGCATGAGCGTGACAACCTACATGGAGTCCCTTAAAGTTAAATCCATGATGACAAGGATAACGAGTTGAGTCTGTAACAATCCCTTCTGTGAAATAAGTAACAGCCTGTCCGGTCTTAAACGTTGAACCTGGAGGATACTGACCCATTATCGCACGATTGAGCAGAGGCTTAGCTGGGTCTAAGGTCATCTCACGTTGATACTTACCACGCAGTTTACCTATCATGGCACGAGGGTCGAAAGTAGGTGCTGAGACCATTGCTAAGATCTGTCCCGTCTTAGGTTCAATAGCCACGATAGCACCGAGTTTTCCTTCCATCAAACGTTCGCCAAGGGCTTGAAGATTAGCATCAAGACCAAGCTGAATGTCTCGTCCGGGATGTGGACGCTGATCATACTTACCATTCTGATAGCGACCTTGTATCTGACCATGCGCATCTCGCAGAAGTATCTGTACTCCCTTTACACCACGTAAGTCTTTTTCATACTCACGCTCGATACCCATCTTACCGATATAATCGCCTGCCTGATAGTAGTCATCATCCTCTATATCACTCTGACTTACCTCAGCAACGTCGCCAAGGACATGGGCTGCAATAGGTTGTTGATACTGTCGAACACTACGTTTCCTTATATAGAAGCCTGGAAAACGATAGAGTTTCTCTTGGAAAGCACTAAAGTCTTTATCACTTAACTGGCTCAAGAAGAGTTGTTGCGTGAAACGTGAGTATCCTGGATTCTTGTTTCTATCCTTGATATTAACCATCCGGTTAATAAAGTCGGCCTTAGTTATGTTCAAAGCCTTGCAAAACTCGAGCGTGTCAAGATGGCCCCTCATCTCGTTAGTAACAACCATGATGTCATAAGCTGGCTGATTATAAACCAGCAGCTTACCGTTCCTATCAGTGATAGTACCACGCGATGGGAACTCAATCTTCTTTAGGAAAGCATTAGAATCAGCACTCTTCCGATAGTCGTCACTGGCTATCTGAAGAGCAAAAAGGCGTATGATGTATATCGCCACAATACCTATTGCAACAGCACTAAGCACGAGGCGACGTTTTTCTAAGTCATAATTCTTCATTTCTTATCGCCTCCTAACGTTCTCAACAACAAGAATAAGAATCACAGTGAGCAATGAACTACCTCCAATACACTGTAGCCATTCAAACACATTAAAGAAGCTGAACATCTCTAAAGAGAAGAAGACAACACAGTATATCAAGGTGAGAATGGCCACATACCACGTATATTGCGGTATACTTAACGTATCCATACCTGCTTGGAAGTTCTCACTACTATCACGAGGAATGAACAGCTGCAACACAAAAGGTTGTAAAGCAGCTATTAAAGTCAACGAACTTGCAGCTACACCTGGCGTATTCGAGAAGGTGTCAATCGTTAGTCCCATCACAAAAGCCCATAACAGAATAGCCCACTGAGGATAATTACGAGGGAAAAGAAGAATGAAATAGATATAAAGCAATGGCGTGGCAACAGCAAACAGATGGATGTGATTAAGTACAAACACCTGTGCTACCGTCAAAACAGTAAACCAAAGCAAACGTTTTAGAAAATCTATATTCATTCTTTCTATACGTGTATATAAAGGGGATAATAGTCACACAAAACGAAGAAATTGCTTATAAAGTGGACTTATCCAGCCTTTCTCCAAACTAATACTATTGATAGTCACAGCTTACTGTGCTTTATTTCCTATCTGCTCCTCAATAGGCTTAATCGAATCTTGTGCTGCTTTTATAACTTCTCGTTGGTCTCTTATAGAAGCATCGTCTATTACACAAACATCACGAAGATTACCGAAATCAGTTGAGAGCTGTATCTGCAAGCGATAAGAGAGGCCATCCTCCGAATTATAGACATGCTTTACCTTGCCTACTAACACCCCAGCTGGGAAAACGGAAGAATATCCACTCGTCACAACACGATCACCTAACTTAAACTTAGCATGTCGAGGTATATCATCCAAATAGGCTACATCAGATGCGCCACCATTCCAATGAAGATAACCAAAGTAGTCACGTCCTTGAATGGAACAACTGATATTTGACTTTGAATTCAGCACTGGGATAACAACAGCATAATGGATACCTGCCATATAGACAATACCTACAACACCATTACCACAGGCTACACCCATATCCTTCTGTACTCCATCCCATGTTCCCTTATTTATGGTGATAAAGTTATTTGGCTTATCCAGCGAGTTAGCAACAACCTTTGCTTGTATCAAACGGAACTTAGACAGGAAGCGATACTGACCTTTATGAAGAAAAGTAGAATCCTTTGTTTTATCATACAGTTGGGCGGACAACTCCTTAACTTGCTGTTCCAATTCGAGGTTACGCTTGGTTAAAGCCTCATTCACCTCACCCATTGTCAGATAAGATGTAACCTTCGAGCTACCTTCATAAGCCAAACCAGCAACGTAGTTTGCCGACGTGAACCACACACTGCCCTGATAGTCATTGAATCGGAACAGGAGAACCATACTCAAGACTTCCAGGGCAACGAACAAGAACCAATGCTTGTACTTAGCAAGGAACTCTGTCAGATTGTGCATGAACAGTTATTGTTATCTCATTAAGAACGAGAATCGGTCTACGTTCTTCAATGCAATACCGGCACCCTTAGCCACACTGTGCAATGGGTCTTCGGCTATATGGAATGGAATATTAATCTTATCAGTCAGACGCTTGTCGATACCACGAAGCAAAGCACCACCACCACTGAGATAGATACCATTCTTTACGATATCAGCATAAAGCTCAGGTGGAGTGTTCTCCAATGCTGAAAGTACAGCATTCTCAATCTTTGCTACTGTCTTATCAAGGCAATGAGCAATCTCTTGATAGCATACAGGTACCTCCATAGGAAGAGCTGTTATACGGTTAGGACCATGTACGATGTAATCCTCTGGAGCCTCCTCACCAAGGTCTGTCAGCGCTGAACCTACATGAAGCTTGATACGTTCTGCCATACGCTCACTGACCTTTACATTGTGCTGGCGGCTCATATACTCTTGAATATCAGCTGTAAGATCATCACCAGCAACACGGATAGAGTTGTTACATACAATACCTCCTAAAGAAATCACAGCTATCTCCGTACTTCCACCACCGATATCAACAATCATGTTACCCTCTGGTGCCTCTACATCAAGACCCATACCAAGGGCTGCTGCCATTGGTTCGAAGATAAGGTAAACATCACGACCATCAGCGTGTTCTGCTGAGTCACGCACTGCACGAAGTTCTACTTCTGTAGAGCCAGATGGCACTCCTATCACCATACGCAGTGAAGGAGAGAAGAAACGATTACCTGTGTGAACCATTTTAATGAGTCCACGCATCATCTGTTCACAAGCTGTAAAGTCTGCAATAACACCGTCGCGTAAAGGGCGAATAGTACGAATATTGGGATGTTCCTTCTCGTACATCATCTTCGCATCACCTCCCACAGCAATCATCTTATCTGTGCGACGGTCCAGAGCTACTACTGACGGCTCATCTACAACAATCTTATCATCACTGATAATGATTGTGTTTGCCGTTCCCAGGTCCATAGCTATTTCCTGGATAAATGAAAATAATCCCATTAATATATGTGTATTTTGTAAATTTCTAATTCTTTATCTTATATGCTTATTCCGCTGCAAACCAACGATGAATAGCGGTATCATAATGACTACTAACACCAAAAGCACGCTCTGCAAACATCTTTCGGTCTTCAATATCTGTCTGTGCTCCGTTCGTGTTAAGTATCTGAAGCAACACAGGATATTCTGCTTTACTTGGCACTATGACAACATCCTTGAAATTCTTTGCGCCTGCACGTATCAACGAGATACCACCTATATCTATCTTCTCAATGATATCCTCTACACTGGCACCACTGGCTACTGTCTGCTCGAAAGGATAGAGGTCTACGATAACAAGGTCGATAAATGGAATATCATACTCCTTCATCTGTGCTTGATCGTCTGCATTATCACGACGAGAGAGGATTCCTCCGAATATCTTCGGGTGGAGTGTCTTTACGCGACCACCAAGAATAGAAGGGTAAGATGTAACCTCTTCAACCTTTTGGCACTCATAGCCTAAGGCCTCAATAAACTCCTGTGTACCGCCAGTACTTAGGAACTTAACGCCTTCTTCGTGTAATTTCTTGAGCAAATCCTCAAGTCCATCTTTGTGAAAGACCGAAATAAGAGCAGTCTTAATTTGTTTTTTACCAGCCATTGTAAAACATTTTATGGATTTGATGTGCAAAGTTACTAATTAAAGGTGACTAAACAATATTTTAAATCAAAAAAAAACAAAAGGTGAGCAACTAATTGATTAAAGTCTAATAAGCTGCCATCTTTTGTTTTATTATGCTTGTTCTCTGAGCGCTGCAGATTTATTCTTAACTCCCTACAAAGCTCTCTTTAAGTTTATTCATTACGCTTGATACCGAGAGCATCTAATATACCTTGTATCTCACTACCAAGCCCAAAGACACTATTCACCACTCCGTCCTTAGCACCTCGCACCATGTAGCGTGCACAATCGCCTTCGAGTCTACCGATACGCTGGCGTTCTGCAACGGTATAGTCATACCGTGCTATCTCACGACGTATCCTACCGAACTTGTTCACAGCCTTACGCCACTTCTTTGCAGTATAATACTGACTGTTATCTCGCAATTCGTACGAAAATTTCTCTAAGTCATTAACAGCTGACTCACGTGTGGCACATGAGCTTACCGAGAGTGTTGCCACAATGAGGGCAAGTCCCATTAGCATTTTCTTCATCTTGTTTCTCATCTTTTATAACCTCTAATTCTACATTAATTTTCCCTATCCTCGGCTTGTATTTACAATACTTCCACTACATGATAAGTAATGTCATTTTATGCCATCGTAGGGTAATAGTCATGGCAAAAATAGGAAATAATAATGATTCTAGCAACAAATCGCCTCGTTACTTTTCATTCTTTTTCTACTTTTTAACTACCTTTGCCCCATGAATTTCGCTGCAACACTCCTTCAATGGTTCAAAAACAACGGACGAGCTCTGCCTTGGCGGGATACGAATGACGCATACGCTATTTGGCTTAGCGAGGTTATTCTACAACAAACTCGTATCGCCCAAGGTCTGAGCTACTGGCAACATTTTATGGAACAATGGCCTACGATAAACGAACTGGCTGCTGCTACGGAGGACGAGGTACTAAAGGCTTGGCAGGGATTAGGCTACTACTCCCGTGCACGAAACCTGCATACTGCTGCCCAACAGGTGGTTGAATTAGGTGGATTTCCACAGACATTCAAGGGATTGAAAGCACTGAAGGGGGTGGGTGATTACACTGCTGCTGCCATTGCTTCTATTGCTTTTGGCGAACCGGTAGCCGTGGTGGATGGCAATGTGTATCGTGTCCTCTCTCGTTATTATGGCATAGAAACTCCTATTGACAGCACCGACGGCAAGAAAGAGTTTCAAACACTGGCTCAATCTCTTTTACCTACAGGCGAACCAGCTGACTACAATGAGGCGATAATGGACTTTGGTGCTATTCAGTGTACACCATCTTCTCCTCATTGCAACACTTGCCCTTTATGTGAAACATGCGTCGCTTTCCGTGAGCAACGTGTTAATGAACTACCCATAAAAAGCAAGAAGGTGAAACAACGGGAACGCCATCTCACCTATTTATATATTGAATATGGAGACGAGATTGCCATCCATCAACGTGGTGCTGGCGATATTTGGCAGGGATTATGGGAATTTCCACAACCCGAGCTGCTTGCTCCTTCCATAGGAGATAGATGGGAAACAGAAGCACAACTACTACGGAAAGGGATGAAGCATGTTCTTACTCACCAAATTCTACTTGCTGATTTCTATCTTTGGCAGCCTAAGGTACGACCACAGCTGCCCTCCGATTTCATCTGGATAGACAAGCAAGACCTTGAGAAATATGCCTTACCTCGCCTTATCGAAATTCTCCTGAAGGAAATTCCAACCTAAACTTCTCTCCCCCTCTCGTTCTCCTTTTCGCCTTCTGCCTATCAACTCCTTCCTCACGATCCTCTTCTACGAGGCACTGTCTCGTAGCCCTCTTTCCCCTCTACAATAGCTATTTTCTCACTCATTTCCCTTCTCTTCAAAACCCAGTTCAAACCATTACTTCTTTCCAAAATCCTCATCAATACGTAGCTGATGAGCCACCAAGAAGGGGAAGATGCAGACTATCATCACGATTACAAAGAACCAACGATAACCCACAGCCTGCGCTAACGTTCCAGCAAACAGACCTGGTACCATCATTGACAATGCCATAAAACCCGTACAGAGGGCGTAATGACTGGTTTTGTGTTCACCCTGACTGAAATAAATCATAAAGAGCATATAAGCACTGAACCCAAAGCCATAACCGAAATTCTCGATAAATACGGCTACACTAACGGCTATTACGTTGTCTGGAAGCATATAGGCGAGGTAAACGTAGGCCAAATTAGGCAACGTGATAGCTGCAGTCATCGGCCATATCCAACGCTTCAAACCATCACGACTAATCATCATTCCTCCAATAACACCACCTATCAAGAGGCCTACTGTACCAACTATACCATTCACTGTACCATACTCAATCTCGGGAAAGTGCTATCCCTCCCTTTGCCTTCGATGCTTGTAGGAAAAGTTGAGAGATAGGTATAATTAATGCCTCTGGCAAACGAAAGAGTAATAGAAAGCAAATAGTGGTTAGTGCTTGTTCCTTTTTGAAGAAGGAGAGAAAGGTCTGTCCAAAGCTACGTAACAAATGGCATGCTGAAACTTGTTCTCTCTCTGCGTCTTCAGATGGACAAGGGAGTATCAAACGATGATAGAGAGCAAGACCCATAAAGAGTGCCATCAGACCATAGAACACAAGCGACCACGTCCATTGTATATCAAAGCTCATGTGCAGAAAACCTGCAAGAGCAATCAGTCCACCCTTTCCGACGACCATAGAAATACGATAGAAGGTAGAACGAATACCAACGAAAAAGGCTTGGTCGTGCTGGTTGAGTCCCATCATATAGAACCCATCGGCAACTACATCATGCGTAGCACTACTGAAAGCAAGCAACCAGAAGAAGCAGATGGTTCCTTGAAGCCATAGAGACGTGTTAACCGTAAAGGCTACTCCAGCAAAAGCTGCTCCCACAAGCGTTTGCATAATGATAATCCACCATCGTTTTGTCTTTATCAAATCAAGGAAGGGACTCCACAAGGGTTTGATGACCCAAGGGAGATAAAGCCATGATGTGTAAAACGTAACCTCGGCATCTGACAGCCCCATCTGCATATAGACTTGAAGTGACAACACCGTTACGGCAATATAAGGCAGGCCCTCTGCGAAATAAAGAGAGGGAATCCATGCCCACGGACTTATCTTTCTTTCTGTTTTCAATGCTTATCGTGTTATATGTTCTATTATTTTCACTATTCCTCGAGGTGTGTTCATCTTTTACCGTCTACTATCTGCAAACCAATTAGAGGCTATCCTATCATGTCAGCCAAGAGAGACAGATAGGGCTAAGTAGACAAGCCGAACACTATTGAACACTTTGTTTTGTGACTTTTCAAACGTTCACAAAGATACACAAAATTAACGAGAAAAGATAAAATGACACTCACGAAAAAGGATAAGAAAGATAATTTATACATTAGAGTGCAATGATTTTCGCTTTTCTTGAAAGCATCTTTGAGAAATTTAACCTATCTTTGTGAACAGGAAAATGCCATCCGTCATATTGTCACTTATGTTCTCTACATGTGTTTAGATTAGTTCATAAAATACGAACAAAGAAACGACTCTAATACACTCTACCCTCTCTATTGGATATAGAGAACCATAGAGTAACACGATAAGGAAGCATGACACTAACAAAGGTCTGTCTAAAACTCAAAGTGATATGCTTCCTTCTTCGTTTGCAAAAGAATGAACAAGAATATAGCTAAACTTTACCTCCATTAATAACAGCCCAATCTAAGGGTAGAACCTATCATCTCTAAAGCTATAGAAACACCAATATTATCTGCTTAATTATTTCTTTCTTCTATCGCAAGAATCTATCTTCGACAATTTATTCTCGTGTGAAGAAATATTTATTTTCACGAGAAGAAATATTTATTTTCATGAAGAAAAATATTTTTTTTCATGAAAATAATTCGCAACACACTATTCTCTGTTATTGAAAAGAGTAACTAATACTCATCTATAATGGGGATTTATGATGTTAGAACGACATAGCTAATAACGGATCTTACCAACAACAAGCCTCCTACCCCAGCGTTGTAACATTAAAAAAAGGGTGATAGTCATTACGACCATCGCCCTTATACCTAATAAATATTACGGATAATTACATTCCTAAAGCCTTCTTTGCGCCCTCATTGTTAGGGTTAACCTTCAGCACCTTATTGAAGTACTCGTCTGCAAGAGGCTTATTACCCTTCTTTGAGTAATAGTAACCAAGACCATAGTAAACGTTCTCCAAATAGCTCTTGCTATCTTCGTCGAGTGTTGGCTTTGCCTCTTCGTATGCAGCAACCTTCTGATATATCTCAGCAACCTTATCTGGGTCGTTCATTAACTGAGCTACGTTAGCTTGGTTCAACCATACCCAGTCAGAGATTGTTGGGAACTTGGCAACCATCTGCTCATAAACGTCAAGAGCCTTAGCGAGAACCGCATTCTTTGCAGCACGGTCTGTCAAGCCATCTGCCTTTGCTATGTATGTGTTAGCAAGTGTTGCCCAGTCGTTGTTAGTAGCCTTCTTGCTCTTTGAAAGATACTCCTGCTGAACCTCAAGTGCCTTATCATCATTACCCTGTGCAGCATAAATAGCGGCCAAAGTCTTCAATGGTTCAATATTGTTCTTATCAGCCTCAAGTGCCTTGTTAACAGTGCTGATTGCTTCGTCATACTGCTGAGCACCACAGAGAGCCTTTGCATATACATCGTAGTCGTTAGCTACCTTCTTACCAGAACCAGCGAATACAGCCTTTCCATAGTTGATAGCTGAAGCATAATCCTTCAACTCAACAGATGCCATCATTGCTATACGGCTCAAGTATTCACTGTTAGGGAACTTTCTGCAAACCCTGCTTTACAACATCCAAAGCTCTCTGGTAGTCTTTTGTAATGTATGCTGCGAAGCCATAGTTATAGAAGTTGTCCTCTGACATATTAGCTGGATTAGCCTTACCATACCACTCCAAAGCTTCCTTATACTTACCGTCATTCAACATGATTTCAGCTGCAGTTGCCTCAACAGGATAGTCTGGCTTAACTTTACGGAGTTCTTCAAGTTTCTGAACAGCAACCTTTGAATTTACATGACGAAAAACCTTTGCATAACGCTCGTAAGCTGTTACGTTCTGTGGATCAACAGTAATTGCGTTCTGATACTGTGTAGCAGCTGCACCCGCATTACCGATAGAGTCCTTAAGAGCAGCAATGTCGCCCAAAAGAACGTATGCTAAGCTGCCCTTAAATTTCTTATTATTGATAACATTGTTGGCAATCTCTGTTGCTGCATCGTAATTATGCTGCAAAAGATAAACATTACCCAACGCAACAATAGCCTCCTCACTCTTCTTAAAGGTCTTTTGATACTCCTTGATGAGGTCCTTGGCTGCCTTTGGATCATTTGGTGCAGCTTCGATAGCTGCTACTATAGGCTTAAGTGCAACAGCATAGTCAACTTCCTGTGCCAGTGCTGGAGTTGACATTGCCAACATCAAAGCTCCAGCTATCAAATATTTCTTTGTCTTCATAATTCTCTCTTTTTAATTTTCAATTTAAGTGAACACATTATTTATTAAGATGCCTACCATGATATAATAGTTTAAAGAAACTATCTATATTTGACTATTATCGAGGATGAGCAAGCTTATTTATCTCTATCTCATAACTACTTATTTTACGTCTATAACTACCTCTAATTTAATGTTTCTTGCCAAGACTTACCTGTTAGATAACACGTAATTAATACTTAAGCTACATACTTTGGTGATTTGTACAATACCTCCATCCAACTAAAGGGCTCGTAGTTAATTGCTTAAACCACATGTGATGAAAGTTTGTACGGCTTTTCCAACACAACATGATTATCAGTAGTTAAGAATTAGACCATTTGTGATAGCTGCCTTTACCATACTTCCAACTTAGCAAGATGACCTATACTTAATACTTAAACCACCTGCGATGGCTGCTTGTACGATATACCCAACTTAGCAAGAGGATACGTAATCATTGCTCATCCACTAAGGATGGTAGCCAGCACCAACATCTTCGTCTATGTCTGGTGACATGATGCTTAACTCTTAAACCACCTGCGATAGCCGCTTGTACGATACGTTCAACTTAGCAAGATGATATGTAATCAAAGCTCAACCACATACGATGGTAAACAGCACTAACATCTTCGTCACTGTCTTGTAACAAGTAGCCAGATGTATAAACCACCTACAATAGTAGTTTGTTCCACATCTCCATCCTATCGGATGGTCCGTTATTAATCATTAAGCCACTACTGTGTCTTTACCTCAACCTCACGGATGTTAATCTCTCCACGATAAGGTAATAGACCAGCCTTGAAGATAATCTTCTGCCCAATAGGGTTCGTTACGAAATTAGCAAATGCCCATGGAAGTGCCTTGTGAGGGTCAGCAACTATCGCATAGATTGTTCTAACAAACGGATACCTTCCATCCAAGAGATAAGCTTGGTATGGCTGCCAACTGTTACCAGGCTGTGCTACAGTAGCCTGTGAGATACCTACTACGGTAATATCTTTCTTAAATGTAGTGTTTGTTGAGTCTCTGTGGTCATTCAACCAGTTTGACCCAATAACACCTATGGCGTTAGGAGTCTTATGAACATAGTCGACAACCGACTTACTATTGCTTGCAGCAACAATGTTCGCACCCTTAATATTCTTTCCACCTAATATCGAATCGACTACATAATGTAATGTTGCTGAAGCCTTATTATCAAAGACAACTTCAATGTTACCCTTTGTTATTCTTCGGGTTCAGTTGATTCCACTTAGTAATCTGTCCGCTGAGAATCTTCTTAACATTTGTGACCGTAATACATGAATCTGCATTCGTATTGTTCACAATGAAAGCAATTCCATCATATCCTATCGGGAATACCGCTGGAATAGGACCTTTCTCTCGTAACATGGCATCCTCTCCCTTCGTCAGTGCATGAGAAGTAAAGAAAAGATTAACCTTCTGGTCGAGAATCAGTTGCATACCTTTGTTGTCATCTGTATAGATTGGCAACAAGTGAGTTTGTGGGTAGCGGAACTGATAATTCTGTAACAGTTCCTCTATAATAGGACTAAAACTTTCGTCAGAGGCGAATTGAATCGTCCCTGACGTCGGTGTATCTGTTCTGCCGTCCTTAGCTTTCTTCTGTCCGCAAGCAGACAGAAGGAAGCCGAGGGATAGCATCAATCCTACTGTTATGTAGAATCTGGTTCTTTTCATATAATATTTGCTTTTACTGCAGTTTGAAAGGTAATAGGGAGAGTAAACCAAACGTTTGCTGGCTGACCATTGTTCATACCAGGAGACCACTTCGGCATGCTGTTAACAACACGAAGCGCCTCACGGTCGAGTGACTGGTCAACACCACGAACAATCTGTGCCTGACTTACGCTACCATCGCGTCCTACAACGAACTTAACGATAACACGACCCTGCACACCATTCTCAGCTGCTACAGCTGGGTACTGGATGTGAGAAGCCAACCAAGCATTTACATTCGGGAACGAAGGCATAACCTCTGCCACTGTGAAGACCTTATTCTCAACCTCCTGCTTTGGCTCTGGTTTTGGAGCCTCAACAACTGGCTTTTCGATCTTTGGTACAATCTGCTCAGGAGTAGCAACGGTACTACGAGCTGCAGTTTCAGTACGATCTTCCGTACCTTCCTTGTTCTCAACACCAACTGCCTTAGTCTCCTTGTTCATCTTGACCATTGGTGGCATCTCTTCCTTTACATCCTTATCATCTTTGATGACTGGGGCTGTAAACTTAACTGTTGCACGAGTTTCTGGAACAACCTTCTCTGGTTCAACCTTCTTAGGTTCTTCCTTCTTCTGTTGCTTCTTACGCTCAGCCTGATCTTCTTAGCCTGCTCAAGAGCAGCTAATTCCATCTTAGCAGCATAAGCCGCTTGAGCAGCCAACTCGTCGTTGTGCTTCTTAATCTGATAAGCTAAGTAACCACCACCGAGGAATGCAGCACAAAGCAGAATAGCTAACGCTTTGATGTTACGCTGAGAAACAGTTTTACGAAGCTTGTATGCACCGTACTCCTTGTTCTTGTCGGCGAACACCATGTCGACCCATTTAGGATCGCATAAATCTATTTTTGCCATTGTCTTTCTTTCTTTAATTGTTTACGAATCAGTGATTAAGCCTTTATACCTTTCTTGGCTAAGAGTGCCTTGTCTTGGTCTGTCAGCTTGTCAATGACGTAAGTTCCAATATATGAAATCTGCATTTCATCGAGGATGTCTACCAAGTGACGATATGAAGCATGATCAGTTGGTTTAATAATGACAGTCATGGTTGAAACCTTCTTGCCATCAATCATACCACCTTTAATCGATGCAATCTCAGCCTGATAGATGCTATCAGGATAAGCCTTAGGGTTCTCAGCCTTCTTGCGATTCAAATCCTTTACAGCGATATCCATATCCTTATATGGGATAGAGATAGCTTCACCAGTAGAAGGATCACCCACTTGCTTATGTTGAAGAACGTAGCGAATGCCTTTTGAAGTGTTACTCCAATCAGCAGGCTTCAGCCAATTAGCGTTATCATACTCTGGTTTACCATTACCATAGAAGATTTTATCTCCGTCAGCAATGTAAATTGTAATAGAGTGTGACTCCTTAGCCTCATTCTTCTGGTTCTCATTCTGAGTTTTATCATTACTTGGCATCGTCAACTCCATAGTTGAAGGCTTGCTAAGCGAAGTACAAAGCATGAAGAAAGTAATCAGCAACATAAGCATATCTACCATCGGCGTAAAGTCTACGCGGACGGTCATCTTCTTCTGCTTGCCGCCTCCTTTTCCTGTATCCATCATTTCCATACTTTGATCTCCTTACTTATTAGCTGCCTGAGCAGCCTTTTTAGCGTCCAACTGTGTGATCATATAGTAATGGCTCTCATCCATATCTTGGAGTTCGCTCATTACCTTCTTAACGGTACCATAAGGAGAGTCAGCATCAGACTTGATAGCAAGTCTAACCTTTGGGTTCACCTGGCGGGCTGCGTTAACCCACTGTTGGAACTCAGTCATCTCCTGTCCTTGGATACTATCGAGAGGAATACCCATCTTAGGGAGTTCTTTACTACGCTCTGCAGCAGGCTTTGACAAATAAGCAGCCAACTTATCGAGCGGAGTACCAAATGTAGACTCAGCAACAAAAGTTTTCTTCTGTGCAGGAGTCAATGTAATGCCCATATTGCCTACGATCTGTCCCAACTCATTGGTATTATCGTAGCTCATGAAAACCTGGCCTTCGCCAGTAGGCTTTCCATTAGGTCCTTTTTCAGGACTAACGAGAATTGTCAAGACACCATTCTCAGGCACCTTAGTTTCAGACACAGAACCCGGAGTATTTACCTTCACTGGCTCATTCTTAACGAAAGTAGAAGTCAGCATAAAGAAGGTAAGCAACAGGGTCATAACGTCTGACATAGGCGTCATGTCGATAAAAGTGTCATTCTTCTTAACTTTTACTTTACCCATAGCGATAAATTATTAAAGGGTTAGCAAAAATTAAGCCTCGTCTGTGTGGTTTACTTCGTATGTCTGAGCGATAGAATAACCAACCTCGTCGAGGGCGAAAGTCAACTTGTCAACCTTGTTTGAGTAGTAACCATAAGAAACTACTGCACACCAAGATGTTGCAATACCGAAAGCGGTGTTGATCAACGCCTCAGAAATACCAGCAGAAAGTGCAGCAGAGTCAGCACCACCACCTGCAGAAAGAGCAGAGAATGACTTGATCATACCAGTTACAGTACCGAGAAGACCAGTAAGAGTACCAAGTGTTACGAGAGTAGCAATGATAGGGAGGTTCATTGTCAGAGTTGGCATCTCGAGCTGAGTAGCCTCCTCGTGAGCCTGCTGAATCTTAGCTACCTTCTGAGCCTTCTTAAGGTTAGCATTAGCACCAGTCTCCATATCCTTGTAAGCGTTCAAAGAAGCCTTAACAACGTTTGCTACAGAACCCTTCTGCTGATCGCAGAGCTGATTAGCCTTAGCAAGGTCATTTGCGTTAAGAGCACTCTTGATGTTTGCAACGAATTTTGGAAGGGCACCCTTACCAAAAGCAGTCTTCAAAGCCATCCAACGCTCGATGGACATAGCAAGCACTGTCAGCAAGAGAGTGTGGATAACAGGAACGACTGCGCCACCCTTGAAGATAGTACCCCAAACGTCTGCTGGGTTTTCACGTGCAGCACCATCCTGCAAATGCATCTGATTGCCGAACCAAAAGTAGAACAATGCGAACGCAACGGCAGCGCATACGACGATAATCCAGAATGCACCTCTAACTCCTGTGAAGCCCTCAGACTTTTTCTGTGGGACTGGTTTTTGTTGTGTAGTTGCCATAATTTGATAAAATTTTAATTTTTAGGTTATTAATGAATTAATTTGTTAATATCTTTCTGATTTATAAGCATTTGTATGATACGAGCCGTATGTGAGCTCGTTCAACACAGTGTCTTATCTCCGCAAAGATAGTAATTAAAAGAAAAATAGAGATAGGATTAATAACATTTAACAGTTATAAATGTACGGTTTCTCTCTCTACTTTATTACTATCTACTCTTTCGAGCCCTATTTAAGTTTTGAAAGTACTTCTTTGATACGACGTAGTGCTTCCTTAATATTATCATCACTTGTTGCGTAACTCATTCGGAAACATTCTGGGGCACCAAAAGCGTCGCCACCCACTGTTGCCACACCTCCTTCTTCAAGAATATACATTGCGAGGTCTGACGAACTCCGAATGACATGCTTACCATCTGTCTTTCCAAAATAGCTTGAACATTTAGGGAAAAGATAGAATGCACCCTGTGGTACATTCACTTCAAGGCCAGGTATCTCCTTTGCCAACCTAACTATCAAGTCACGACGACGTCGGAATGCCTCACGATAGTCAGCCACGCAAGCTTGATCAGCCTCGTATGCAGCCACAGCTGCCATTTGACTTACACTACATGTACCTGACGTATATTGTCCTTGTAGCTTATTAATTCCTTTTGCAATCCACTCTGGTGCAGCAATCCAGCCTAATCTCCAACCTGTCATAGCGTAAGCTTTGCTAACACCATTGCAGAGTATCGTACGGTCTTTCATCCCTTGGCAAGAAGCAATACTACAATGACCACCTATATAATTAATGTGTTCATATATCTCATCTGACAGAACGAACAAGTCATCATGTGCCAAAACGACCTTGGCTAAGCTCTCCAACTCTTCTGCAGAGTAGACACTACCAGTAGGATTACTTGGAGAACAAAGAATAATCATCTTTGTCTTGGGTGTAATCGCATGCTCCAACTGTTCAGCCGTAATCTTGAAATCCTGTTCAATACCAGCAGAAACAATAACAGGAACGCCTCCAGCGAGTTTTACCATCTGTGGGTAACTAACCCAATAAGGTGCAGGAATAATGACCTCATCACCAGGATTAACCAAAGCCAAAATAGCATTGCATACACCTTGCTTACCTCCTGTACCAACAACTATCTCTGAAACAGCGTAATCAAGGTGATTTTCTTGCTTCAGTTTCTTAACAATTGCCTCACGCAGAACAGGATATCCAGGAACAGGAGAATACTTTGAGAAGTTATCATCAATAGCTTTTTTGCCCGCTTCCTTCACATGGTCGGGTGTCATAAAGTCTGGTTCACCCACACTCATATTGATAACATCAATTCCCTGCGCTTTCATTTCACTACTCTTCTGCGACATTGCTAATGTTTCAGAAGGCGCCAGTCGATTCAAACGATCTGATAGTTGTGCCATTTCGAACTTTATCTTTCTTTATGAATAATATCAAGTACAAATGTACGTAAATTCATTCTGATAACGCAACTTTTCTTTCTTTATTTTATCATTATAACATTTTTACTGCCGATTTGACAGTTAAAACCACAAAAATAGGGTTCTTCCGATACTAAAAGTGATAGAACTTAAAAACTAAGAAGAACTTTGTTACAAGAACTGAACACCTTTTCTTCTCACTGGATGACACATGAGTTATACTCAAATAGAGTTGATGGGTGGTGGGTGATGGGTGTTAGGTGATCGGTGTTAATGGCCTGTGTTTGGTGGGTAGTAGGTGATAGAAGATGGGTGTTGGGTGATGAGTGATAGGTGTTAAGGGCTTGTGTTTGGTGGGTAATAGGTAATGGATTATGGGTGTTGGGTGATAAGTGATCGGTATTAATGGCTTGTGTTTGGTGGGTAATAGGTGATGGATTATGGGTGTTGGGTGATGAGTGATAGGTGTTAATGGCTTATGTTTGGTGGCTAATAGGTGATAGATTATGGCTGTTAGGTGATGGTGGATGGGTGTTAAGGGCTTGTGTTTGGCGGGTAATAGGTGATGGTTTATGGGTGTTGGGTGATGAGTGATAGGTGTTAATGGCTTGTGTTTGGTGGGTGATAGGTGATAAGTGGTAGGTGTTAATAACTTGTGTTAGTGGTGGGAGTAGTTAACGGGTGACGGGTATTAGAGGCTATGGAAATCGCTCTCTCTCCCCTTTCTGTCAACTATTTTCACCCTTCATGAATAGAGTACACGCTTTTTAAGATAATAGAAAAGGCCTAACTGCATTCAAGAACATGCCCTTCTTGCATGTTGAAGACGCCCTTCTTGAAGCAAGAAAGGCGTCTTCTTTAAGGCTACATGTAACCTATTGATTTATTGTATATTATAAGCTCTATCATAAGAGTTCTTATACTCGTATTATAAGGGTAATTAGTTCGATATTATGTAATGATTTTTACGATTGAGTAAATTCCCATGAAATAGAGACCGGTACTTTTGATATACTTATCGAAAAGCCAAACAGACATGAAACACTATAATATTAACATACCTAATATACTATACTTTGCAAACAAAGACTTACCATCTTCGTCTATATAAAATCTCCTTTTACATCTATCTACCTCTCTAACTTACATTCGCTCAAGCAATTCATAGCTTTGTACCTACCCTTCACACAACTTGCAACAAAAGCTCACACTTACCCTATTGAGTAATATCTCACCTGTCATAAACCTATAAGTGCAGCATTTTTCTCATATTTCCACATAGCAACCGGTAGCTAACAAACTTACACGAGCAACGACTGTCAAAGGTCACAAAACACTACCACCACCCTATCCTACTCCATTCGCCACCAGCCAACAGACCATTTTTGATTCGGACAGAGTATGAAGATGAACTCCCAAAAGCATAAACAACAATCCCACTATAAAGAGACTGGACATCTCTCCATAGTGGGATTGACAACAAGGCTTACTACATAGCCTTTCAAAAGTATATTATCTTTATAGATGCAAGTCGTGACCCATGCGATCACGCTTCGTCTTCAAATAGCGATAATCAAACTTATTAGGAGTAATCTCAATAGGGACATTCTCCTCAATCTCCAATCCGTAAGCTTCAAGCCCCACACGCTTCGTTGGGTTGTTTGTAATCAGACGCATCTTATGGACGCCAAGATGGCGCAACATCTGTGCTCCGCAACCATAATCACGTTCGTCAGGACGGAAGCCAAGGTGGAGGTTTGCCTCAACAGTATCAAGTCCTTCTTCCTGCAGTTTATAGGCAGCAATCTTATTCATCAAGCCAATACCACGTCCTTCCTGTTGCATATAGATAAGGACACCCTTACCTTCTTTCTCAATCATCTCCATTGCCTTGTGCAGTTGCTCACCACAATCACAACGTTGACTACCAAGAATATCGCCCGTCGCACATGAAGAGTGTACACGCACAAGCACCGGTTCGTTTTCTGTCCACGTACCTTTAATAAGTGCCATGTGCTCTAATCCATTAGCTTGACGGAATGGAATCAGATGGAACATACCATATTTAGTAGGGAGCTCTACCTCCTCACCGACAACAATACTTGTCTCGGTCTTCAAGCGATAAGCTATGATATCCTTGATACTAATAATCTTCAGTCCCCATTCCTTTGCACGTTTCTGCAAATCAGGCATACGCGCCATCGATCCATCTTCGTTCATTATCTCCATCAACACACCCGCTGGGAAACAGCCAGAGAGCTTACAGAGATCGACGGCAGCCTCGGTATGACCCGAACGACGCAGGACTCCATTGTCTTGAGCATACAATGGATTGATATGACCAGGTCGGCCAAAGGTCTGTGGAGTAGATTTTGGGTCGGCTAACGCCTTGATTGTCTCAGCACGATCATGTGTAGACACACCTGTCGAACAGCCTTCCAGCTTATCAACGGTAACGGTGAACGGAGTACCAAGCATTGATGTGTTATCAGAAACTTGGTGAGGTAGGTCCAATTCTTCCGCCCGTGATATCGTAATAGGTACACAAAGCACACCTCGTGCATTCTTCAACATAAAGTTAACCTTCTCTGGTGTGATCATTTCCGCAGCCATGATAAGGTCACCTTCATTCTCTCGGTCTTCGTCATCAACTACGATAACGAACTTTCCTTCCCGAAAGTCTTTCAGCGCATCTTCGATGCTATCGAGTTTAAAGTCTTCCATATTGTTACTGATTGTTTGTTGTTTCGATACCAATAAACCTTTGTCCCTCTCTTTCCTTCATCCGTATTATCTCTGAGATAATCGTCACGTTACATCCAATAATCGTATGGAGATCACGATAAAGACGCAAGCGGAAACGCCACATGCGGAAGTAGAAGAAGATACCAGCTGGCAGTATCACTGCTGCAAGAATATTAGACCACTTATGGTCGAACGGTCTTGTATGTGCCTTAACAGCTAATATTGGGTATTTATTCAGTTCTGTCATGATGACCTTATTGCGTGTATTACCCAAGTCTTCAATGACAGTTTCAAGTTCGTCATTAATCTTCTCGATGACATGATCCGTATGATAACGGAAGAACACCTTTATTACATTAGGTGCTGACTTAAGTCTTCGAGTCTTAGCATAGTCCTCAATTCTAACGTTCAAATCCTTCAGTAGTTCTGCATCTTTATCATAGTCAGGGTCATGCAAGATAACTTCTTTGCTCGCAACGCTACGTTTCACCCTCATTCCAAACATCTTCATCAACATTCTCCTATACATATCTGCATTGAATACAGTTGAGTCATTGTTGGCTTTGTACGTAAAGAATATCGCCATTGGGATAAGTATGGCCATAGAAAGCCCCTTACCAAACCAGATAGCCCAGTCTCCCTGTCGCGACATTCGATAACCAGTGTTATCGAGGATATAAAAGATAATGAACACAATAACGCTGATAATGATTGGAATACCCAATCCTCCCTTTCGAATAATAGCACCGAGTGGTGCACCGATAAAGAAGAAGATAATACATATCAGCGATAACGTAAACTTATTAATAATCTCTATTTCATGCAATCGGATAAGCTTATCACCATCACTGGTTATCATACTCTTAAAATCAAGGTCGCTTACTTCTTGCTGAACGGTCGATAAAGCTTGGTCAACAACATAACGTCGTTGATCGGCAGGTAGCTTATTAAAGGCCGAATCTATGTTGAATGCCTTCTCTTCCGACAGTTTTATGGCCTCCTTCCTTTCAACAGCCTTTAACTTAGGCGTTCGGTAATAAAGGGACTGTGCATCCTTATAGAAAGCGTTACCCACACTATCGTAGACGTGAACAAGGGAGTCCTTATCGTGCTGTATCTTCGTAATACTCTTCGTACGAGCATCATTTGAGATACCAGCCATATCCGTTAAGTTGAAGTCACCATCGAAGTCAAGGACGATATGCTTATGTGCAAAGGTCTCTCGACGATATGGGACACTGGCACTATTACCCATTTCTTGTGAGCGCATGTTCTCAAACCACTCTCCACTCCATAAGTTCAATACAAGGTGTTTCTTGTCTGCTGTAGACTGTAACATACCTGAATCGGCAAGGATAATAGCCTGATCTTCGTAGCTGTCCGTCATCCTATACACCATAATATTATATAGGTGGCCAGTCTTCATATCCTTCTTTTCTACATAAAGGTTCGTCTGTGGTATACCATCATAGAAGATTCCTTCTGGTATTTCCAGCTCAGGACTCTTCTGTTTCATGGATATAAGTAATTGAGCAATGTGCTTTTGTGCTGTTGGCCCCACGTTGTTTTGGAAATAGAACGAGCCAAAAGCGATAAGAACACTAATAAAGATTAGTCCTCTAAACGACTGAATAAGAGAGATGCCAGCAGCCTTGATAGCCGTCAACTCCGAACTTTCGCCAAGGTTACCATAGGAGATTAGCGATGAAAGAAGAATTGCCAACGGAAGAGCCTGTGGTACCATCATTAAGCTCATGTACCAGAAGAATTGTCCAAGAACATCCATTGACAATCCTTTACCTATCAAGTCATCAACATATCTCCACAAGAACTGCATCATCAACACGAACAAGCTGATGAAGAAAGTTCCCATGAAAGCATACCAAATTGCTTGGCAATAAAGATATCTAACTTCTTGATTCGAAACATGATATAATGACAAGGAGTTTATTCTCCCTTATTTACATACGAGCTATGACACATTAAGGATACAGAGGTCCCATCAGTGGAGAATAGCTTACCTTTTGCAAATTTACATAAAAATATCAGAGTAATTGTCTTTTTTAATATTTTTATTCTTTAACCTGCCTCTTTCATCTATCTGTTCACGTCAAATTAGCATCAAGGAACTTACATACCAGTTATGACATGTAGCCGCTCTATGTTTTGATTCCACATCTGTTCTAAGCCCTCGACGTCATCGTCCTCTGCAAAGTCTGTTATATATAGATGGTAATTACCCGCAATCTCACTATGGAACATCTTTATCTCCCAATAAGCTTCATCCTCCGAAGCCTCCCAATGGAAACGTACATGGTCGCTCTTGACCATTTCGACGATTTTTGCTGTGTGTATATCATGCTCACGAAGCGGGTCGCCCCATACAAAAGTTGCGACATCCTCATTTATTGTCACGTCATCAGCTAACCACTTCTTCAGCCCTATAGGTGTGCTAATCAGTGCCCACACAGCACTGCCTGAGCGTGTTTTCAATTCGTATTCTAATTCTACTTTCTTACTCATAACTAAGTAAAGCGTTTTGTTTATGCTTATTTATCAACTCTCTATTGTGTCTCTTCGCCCTCATACTATCCTCTTCCAGAAATAAAGTCATCATATAAGTTTGTTCTTAGCAGTTACTTAAATAGCCGTTAGATATACTTGCGATAATATCATCATAGAACCGTTTTCTTCTCTTACTGCACCAAACAGAAGGACAGCCTTTAAACGTATATCTTCTTGTTTTTATTGTATTCCATCATTAATAAGCATAAATTAGGATGGTGTTCTTACTCAAAAGCATATCTTCAATCCACATTATAATAGGCTGCAAACCATCGCCTCCCCTGCAGTATCCGACACAGAAAAAGAATGTTTTTAATGAATAAGCCACAAAAAAGTGAATTATTATTTGCAAGTATGATTTTTTCTTCATACCTTTGCACCCGCTTTCGAGAACGAAAGTAATATCGATGGCGGGATAGCTCAGTTGGTTAGAGCGTCGGATTCATAATCCGGAGGTCCGGGGATCGTAGCCCCGTCCCGCTACGAAAAGGTTGATAATCATTTTTGATTACCAACCTTTTTTGTTTATATACTATCCGTTTAATATAAAGAGACAGATATACCTACTTATAATGATTGGTATCTGATAAAGCTCACTCATATCTATAAGAAAGAAGTAATCTAGTATATAGTATTGGATTCAGCCCTCGTTTCAAGTGATTACACAACCTTTCTTTATTGCATTAGATTTCTCGTATTACTTTACAGTTGCCCATACCAACAGAAAGCTCACCGCATGTTCTATTTCTATGTACCAACTGCAAAGTAGTTTCCAACCAAAACTAAACTTACTGTCACTGCCGTCACACAAAGTTGTCACTTAACTATCTTGTTTACAGAACAGTTACGTGAAATGTTAAATATGACAGCAAAATGAATTTAAAACTATTCTTGTTATATTGTGTATTATATCCCTCTTACTTTAACCGGACTCTTACCTCTATTAATCAGAACCATCATAAACTTTGCTATTAAGAAAGAAGAAGCTAATAAAAGTTGCTCGGACATAAAACACAAAAAGGCGAGCCTTACGACTCGCCTTGTGAATTTAATCAGTAACAGGTTATAAACCTTATGGAAGGCTAATAGCTCATTTGGACAAACTGACGCACATGTGCCGCATTCTGTGCATGCGTCTGCGTCAATCTTATAGATATCACCCTCAGAGATTGCCTCTACTGGACATTCGTCGATACATGTACCACAAGCGATACAATCATTACCAATTACGTAAGCCATAATATAAATAATTTATAATGTTAATAATGTTCTTGTATTACAAATAGGTTTATACCTAAATTTGATGGTGCAAAGTTAAGAATAAATTCCTTAATACCTAAACATAATGAGATAAATTACAAATATTTAGACGACATAAAAATAGAATTACAAGGCCTTTCATAAACGTAACTAACTATTAAATAGAAACTTATAAACAAATAACACAACTATCACGAAGGCTACCCTCTATTACATTAAACAACATCGTTTTTCTTGTTTCATACCTAAAAAGGATGAGAGACACCTAAAGAAAAGGAAATATCAACAGAAAGATAGACAATAAAACAAGTAGATAAACGTTTGAAGAATAATATGAAAAGAATACTATTCACACTTATCTCATTGGCTATTGTGCTTTCAAGCCATGCACAGGAACGGAAAGTTCAGAACCGTCCCTACACCGACTTGCGTGAATTTCACTTCGGTGTACTCGTCGGAACACATCTACAAGACCTCGAACTCAATAATGTCGGACCACAGATGGTAGACCTTGAAGATGGTAACGGACTGGTTCAGAAGACTATATCAGTAGATCAAGACCGTTGGGATGTGGGCTTCACTGTTGGCGTCTTAGGTGAGTTACGACTCAACTCAACCCTCCAACTGCGTATGGCCCCAGCCATGTACTTTGGCACACGACATCTTACTTTCCGAAACCTCACAGACCTTAATACGCAAGGCGAACCTACTGAACAGGTGCAAGAACTAAAGACAGCATATATCTCATGCGCTTTCGACCTCATTGCAGCGGCCCCACGATTCAACAACCACCGCCCATACGTAATGTTAGGATTGAACCCCATGCTCAATCTCTCAGGTAAGGACAATGATTATATCAAGCTCAAACGCAGCGATGTCTTCGTAGAAGTGGGACTTGGATGTGATTTCTATCTACCTTACTTTAAGTTACGTCCAGAATTAAAGTTCATGTACAGTCTTACCAATAGCCTTGACAAGAGTCATTCAAAGAACCTCCAAGACAAGAATATGCTCATGTACACCAACTCTGTCAACGATACACGGGCAAAGATGATAGCCCTCACTTTCTACTTTGAATAAATCGCTTGTTTGCAAAATTAGCAGATAATACATCGAAGAAAGGCAACGGAAGAAGACTTACCAGAACACTTATAGAATCTATGCAATATTGAAGTACAACTCCAAAATTGCATAGATTTTTATTAAAAACACGCTTTTCATTTGTACACATGCCCTTTTTTATGTAATTTTGGAGTTGAACTCCAAATTTACATAAGCTTATGACCGATTATATACATCGCAAAATAGAGGAAACGATACTTAAGGCATCAAAATACTTCTCCGTGATAGCAGTCTCTGGGCCACGTCAATCAGGCAAGAGTACATTGCTAACTCAATTATTCCCACTCTACGAGAAATACAGTCTAAAGGACCTCAACATTCTTGATTATGCAAAGAATGATCCCATCGCCTTCCTTAATCAGACAGATGAAGGAATGTTTATTGACGAGATACAAAGGTGTCCTCAACTATTAGACTACATACAAGGCATTGTAGATAACAATCCCAAGAGACATTTCGCATTGTCAGGAAATTCGAATTTCGAGGTAATGAAGAACTTATCAGAATCTCTTGCTGGTCGTGCAGGGGTATTCGAACTATTGCCAATGTCCATACAAGAGGTGACAGGAAAGGTTGATTTAGACAATCTAAATCAAATCCTTTACAACGGGTTCTACCCTTCTATCTGTGCAAAGAAGAATATTGCTAAGTTCTTTTACCCCTCTTATGTTAGGACATACTTGGAGAAAGACGTTAGAGATCTCCTACAGATGAAAGACCAAATACGCTTCACAAAGTTCTTGAAACTGTGTGCAGCACGAATAGGCTCACTCTTCAACGCTTCTGAATTAGGCGCAGAGGTAGGCGTAAGTTCCAAGACTATCAGCCACTGGCTTTCTGTCTTGCAGGCTTCTTACCTCATAACGCTCCTCCCACCCTACTATGAGAACATTCCAAAAAGACTGGTGAAGAGCCCTAAACTCTATTTCAACGACCCAGGACTGGCCTGTTATCTACTCGACATCGAGACTCCTCAACAGTTAGACAGGGATAAGATGCGTGGTGCTATCTTTGAGAATATGATTGTTATGGAGGCCATCAAGCATCGCTATAACATGGGATTAGAGGGTGGAGTATTCTTCTATCGCGACTCTAATCAGAATGAAGTTGATCTCTTAATCAAGCAGGAAGGAGAGCTAGCTGCCATTGAAGTGAAGTCTTCTATGACTTATAGTTCATCATTTGAGAAGACACTCACACAGATTGAAGGCTGGATAAAGACTCCCATAAGTAAGAAGGCTATTGTCTACTCTGGCAACTTTGAGAACACGAGTGGTGATATCAACCTTATCAACTATCGTCATATATCTTCCATTCTCTGAGTCTTTATTATCCAAGATAAAGTACCGCTTCTCTCCTACAGAAACTCTCCTCTTCTTTTTCCAATGCCAAATAGGTAGACAACAAAAGATGTTAAAAAAGCAATAACTTTGTTTCACAATATAAAAAAAACAGTATCTTTGTTACATTACTAATCGTAAACAAAAGTAGTTATGAGAAAGTTTATTATCCTTCTTTGTGCACTCGTTGCAAGTATAAACATTAGCGCACAGACCAAAGAAAAGCAAGATAGTCTGAACATCCCAGTATTTCTTGTAGATGGAGTTGAGGTACAGAGCATCGATGACCTTGACCAGAAAGACATCATTAGTGTGCATGTTATCAAAAACAGCGACCTCAATAAGCTGTTTTTTCCACGTACTGGCGGTATTTTACTGATTACAACAAAATCAAAGAAGTATCTGAAGGCTATCATCCAAAAGCATCAAGATGAAACGAAGAAGGCAAAGGGCAACAAGAAATCTGGGGAGATTTATATAAGATAAGGGCACCCACGAGCCTCTTTCATAACCCGAGAACACTATCAGACTATAGCTTTTTACATCATAACCCACGTCCAATAGTAGCCGTAATAACCGTCACCTCCAACTATTGGACTTGGTTCTCGTAAACAAATGATACCGATTTCCACGAATTATTACCATGAATAAAATAATTTATTGTCGTGAACAAAAATATTTCTCATCATGAAAATAAATATTTCTTTTCATGAAAATAATTCGTATCAGACCATCTGCACGCTCTTTTATCTTTCTCTTCACGCTTATAGAATGGCGGAGAATGCGACAGTAGAAAGCATCTATTCACATACTCTCAACAATGCCCATAGCGCATGAACAACAATGGACTGAATCAATAAGATAGCCATTAACAACCTTATTGATACAGCCCACATTATTTTATATAGGTCTTACCGATTAAAAGACTTATTTTTTCTTCTTCATGTCAAGTACCAACTTACCGACATAAATGGCATGCTTACCATTCTGATCATCGCCAACCATCTTGCCATCAAGGTCTTTCACGTATTCTAACTTAGTCAAGAAGGTATGCGAATGACCACCTAAAATGAGGTCGAGACCACGAGTTCCTGCAATAACCTCCTCATCACTGACCCCTTCTATATTCCATCCAAGATGGGAGATACAGATAATCAAATCGCACTTCTTTGCTTTTAACTCGTTAATAACCTTCTGTGCACAAGCCACAGGGTCGTTATAAACAATCTTACCATAGTTAGCCTTCACCACAAGACCATCCAACTTAGGAGCAAGACCGAACACTCCTATCTTTAAGCCATTACGTTTCAAGATAACGTAGGGCTTTACCAAGCCCTGAAGTGGCGTACCCGTAAAGTCATAATTAGCACATACAATAGGGAACTTAGCCATCTTAAAGAGGCGAACCATATTGTCCATGCCAAAGTCGAACTCATGGTTACCAATCGTAGCAGCGTCATAGTGCATCTGATTCATTAGTCCTACTTCAACGTCACCCTTGAACATTGTATAATAAGGAGAGCCTTGTGAGAAGTCGCCACTATCAAAGAGTAGCAAGTCAGGTTGCTTCTTTCTCTCTTCTTTAATCATAGCCACACGACGCACGAAACCGCCTCGTCCAGCCTTCATCGTGTCTGCAAGATTCGTATTAAGCGGATAGATCTGGCTATGCGCATCGTTAGTATGCAGAATTGTTAAGTGCTTATTCTGACCGAAAGCGAGAACAGTCAGGAAGCAGAAAGTAATCAATAATATATTTCTTTTCATACATGTGTATCGTTAAAAGATTATTCCACTCGGATACGTCCCTCTTTATGTGAATTGACAACCTTACCTTGAGCAGTCTGCTCCTTAAAGTAGTTCATGATAAGGAAGCGTGTATTATTACTGCTTGCTTGGGGTGATACGACATTAGTAGCCGACTTGAAAGCCTCCATCTTATCATTACCTTGCGCCAAGTAGTCAAGTGTTGCAATACGATAAGTTGCCTTTGGGTCAATCTCCTTACCATTGAGACGAGCCGATTTCAACTTGTGGTCACGTGTAAAAACGAGTTCTACCCCATGGCTGACAGCCTCACCACCAGTATGTGCCATCTGTGAGAACAACTCTAAAACCTTCTCACCTGTGAGTGTCACAAAGCATATCTTATTCTCAAAAGGAGCAATGTCTAACACATCTCCATAGGTCACTTTACCCTTAGAAAGTGCTGCACGGATACCTCCCATATTGTAAACACCGAAGTCAACCTTCTCATTATAGCTGCCAGCAGACCATACCATAATATCTGCTAACAGGTTGGAGAGGTCACTCTCAGGCCGATGTGCCACCATCTCGTGGTCGACCTCGCCCACAACAGGTCCCATCACCGAGTCAACCTTATGCTTAAATGGTTCCATAAACTTTGCTGCTTCAGCATCAGGAGTAGCATCATACCTACTGTCAACCAGCACACGTGTACGCTGAATGCCTGCTAACTCATAATGAGAAGCACAGCCTGTCAACGCTAATACCGCCGTTAGTCCAGACAGATAAACTGTTTTCTTATACATATATAATGACATTTTATAGTTCTCATAAAGACCTGTCAAAACAAAGAATACACATCCTTTATTTGATAACCGATAATTTCCACCTATTATATATAGGTGATGTCGCAAACTGACAATATCTAAAAAGACAATGCAAAAGTAAGAAAAAAAATCGAATACACTGCTTGTCTAAGAATGAAAGATAATCTCTCTTTTCATGAAAAAACAAACAACAGCATCCTCTACGACCCTAATTATACCTTGTTTTAGGTATTGTGAGTTTGAAAGATTATTTATACTTTTGTAACCAATTATTAATATTTAACGGATTGTGTTCACATGAAGAAAGAAGTAATTTACCTATCTCTTACAATGCTCACAATGGCTGCAATGCCTTGTAATGCACAAGCACAAGAGATGGAAGACACCACATTACAACTCAAAGAGGTAACGATTAGTACAACACGTATGCCTGAAGTAAAGCAGAATGCGGCTGCTACTGTTACCATCATTGACCAGAAGCAAATAGCAGAAATGAGTAAGGCTGGCCCTGACATCACCCACCTTTTGGGTATGCTCACACCTGGTATGGCTCTATCGAGCAATACCACAAGCTCGCGCTCACAGTCACTTCGCGGACGAAGTGCACTTATCTTGATTGATGGAATCCCTCAATCAACTCCTTTACGTTCAACCGATCGTGACATAAGAACCATTGACATCGCTGCTATCGACCATATAGAAGTAGTGAAGGGATCTACTGCCCTCTATGGTAATGGTGCTATCGGAGGATTGATAAACATCATCACAAAGAAGAATACTACCAATAAGTCTTTTGCAGGAGAGACGACTCTCTCAGGGTCAACCTACAATTTCTTCCGTAAAGGAAAAGGCCAGGGTTATCGCATCAACCAGCAAGTCTATGGACGTGTGGGTAACTTCGATTACCTCGTAAATGGTGCTTTCGGGCGTACAGGTAGCGCTATTGACGGTGACGGAGAGTTTATTTCTCCACGTTACGGACTCGGTGATACTTACACTACGAATGCCCTCGTCAACCTCGGTTACAGCCTATCTCCAAAGAACAGAATTGAGTTGATGTATAATTTCTATCGTAGTTTGCAAGACACGAAACTGATTCCTTTCGGTGGAAAATACCTCCAAAGCCCTTCCATTGGTGTCATTGGTAACAAGGACCCACAGGCAGTTGACGAGGGAACAAGGTATAACCACAATGCGTACCTCAAGTTTACTTCAAAGGACATATTCAAGCACACCGACTTAGAAGCGTCTGTTTATGGTTCAAGTTTATACACCGTATTCGATTTCCGAAAGGCTAATCCAGCACAACCAAGATGGGAGGAAACAAGTGGACAGTCGGCTGTTAAGGACCGTAAATTCGGTGTTCGTGCTCAGTTCAATAGTCGTCTTATATTCTCTGACGATGCCTTTGCGCACATAGTCTACGGTTACGACTACCTCTATAACAAGACTTCTCAACCCTTAGTAGACGGCAGGTATTGGATGCCATGGCTCACAAGCAACAACCATGCACCCTTTGTTCAAATCAAGACAACGCTCTGGCAGCACCTTAACGTCAAACTTGGAGGTCGTTACGACTACATTAGTGTGAAGGTGCCAGACTATGACGTACTGCGTAATAAGCTCTCTGACCCACAGGTTCAGGTCAAGGGTGGAATGTTGAAGTATAACAACATGTCTTTTAACGTAGGTCTATCCTATAACAAATATCCTGCTTTTCAACCCTTCGTAGCCTACTCTCAAGGCTTTTCTATCTTCGATTTAGGTCGCACACTACGTGCTGCTAAGGCCGATGTACTCGCTAAGATCTCCACAGAACCAGTAAAGACTAACAACTACGAGATTGGTGCTTACTCTGATATCAACCATTGGTTGCAACTCAATGGCTCGTTCTTCTACACCTATTCTAAGTTAGGAAGTGACCTCAAGATAGACCACGGCTTCTGGGTAGTCAATCGTACTCCACAGAAGGTATATGGCGTTGAATTGAGTGCAGACGCACAAATCCTCAGTAACTTAAAGGCTGGTGCTAACTTCTCATGGTTCGAAGGTAAGCTTAAATCAGCTACTGGTGATTGGGACACATACATGTCGAATATCTCTATCCCAGCTGCTAAGTTGGCAATGTATGTCAACTATGCTCCAGTCAAGAACACCTATCTCCAGCTGCAATACATGCATACGGGTAAGCGCGACAGATTTGCTCCTAACGCATCAGGACAGTATAATGAAGGAGAAGGAATAGTAAGTCGTATAAACTTACTAAACCTCACTGCAGGTGTTAAACTGAAAGTTTGTGACTTGAGTTTGGCTGTATCTAACTTGCTAAACTACACTTATTACACACCAGCATCAATGATGATGGCACGTAATGCAGAGTATGCTCATGCTGATGGACGCAAGATTACGCTCACAGCAGTGTTTAAGTATTAAGGTTGAAACAGTCTCGTAAGATATTCACAGGTGTTGGGAGTTTCCTAAATAAGGAAGCTGAGGTTGATTAAACAGTCCTCTTACACTTATACAAAAGGTCCTTTTAAACACTGATACACCTTATTTATATATCGTAACCCACAGGCAGGGAAGACGGAAAGCAACGCATGTTGCTCCTCTTCCCTGCTTTTCATTTGCTCTCTTAAAGCCTTTATCCTATTAGCACGATTGTTGTTACGCAAACGAAGAAGTATTACGACACTATAATATAAGGTCACACTATCAGCCCTTTATACGTCAAGAAGCCAATAGTTGCAACCCCTCAGAACGACAGTCAATGCAGAATGCAACTATTAAAAACCTATTAAACCTTTGAAAAACACGTACAATTCCCTACTTTTGCAGCATATAACACATATCAACTTAAATTCATTAAAACAACTATTCATTATGAGAAAGAGTTTATTCGTAAGCTTTGTTATGCTATTAATAGGCATGACGGTGAATGCTCAGGATTACAAGAAGCAGTCGTTCATACCAGAGGCTGACATGCCAGATGCCGGTATCTACCTCCCAGCCCCACCAGACACAGCATCCTATCAGTTCGACTATGACTTCCGTCAATATTGGTGGGGTCGCAAGATGAGAGAGGACAAAGAGCGTGCTGCACAGGCTAAGTTTGATGCTAACTTTGATGTTGATTCAGTTCTCGTAGGCTTTGCTCCTTCCTTTGGCATGCTCATCACACCCGAGAAGACACCTGAGACTTACAAGCTCATGTGCATGATTGGTATCGATGGTAACCATGCTGTCGACCGCGCTAAGGCTAAGTATATGCGCAAGCGTCCATTTGCTCAGTTCCATGAGCACACCCTCCAGCCACAGTTCGAGGCAGAGTTAATCAACAACGGGTCCTATCCTTCAGGTCATACCTGCCGTGGATGGATTTTCGGATTGACCTTAACAGCGTTGAACCCATCCCGTGGCAACGAAATCATGAAGCATGCCTACGAGTATGGTCAGAGCCGAGTAATCTGTGGATACCACTATCAGAGCGATGTTGACGCAGGCCGTCTCTGTGCAAGTGTAGGCTTTGCTGCCGTACAGTCATCAGATGCTTTCCAGAAGCAAATGGCTAAGGCAAAGAAGGAGATCGCAAAGGTGCTTGCAACAAATAAGCATTAAAAAGCATATAAATACTTTGTCATTTCATTGAAAAGTAGTAACTTTGCATCGCTTTTGGCGTAACCGCTGGTCGTGGAAGAGTCATGGACTATGTTACGTTGGAACGACAAACAATATTTAATTAATAAAAGACAATGGATTTAATTAAAGTTGCTGAAGAAGCATTTGCAACCGGCAAGCAGTTCCCAGAGTTCAAGGCTGGTGACACTATCACTGTCGCTTACAAAATCGTCGAGGGTAATAAGCAGCGTATTCAGCTCTACCGTGGCGTAGTAATCAAGATTTCTGGTCATGGAGAGAAGAAGCGTTTCACTGTTCGTAAGATGTCAGGCACCATCGGTGTTGAGCGTATCTTCCCTATTGAGTCACCTAACATCGATTCTATCGAGGTGAACAAGCGTGGTAAGGTTCGCCGTGCGAAACTCTACTACCTACGTAATCTTACAGGTAAGGCTGCACGCATCAAGGAGAAGAGAACCGTTGCTGTTGAAAAGTAAATCCTTGAGAATCCAAGAAAATAAAAGCTCGAAACCATTGGTTTCGGGCTTTTTTATTTGTCTCTCTAAAGGTTTATTTACCACTACCTCACCTATGACACGTTAGAAAGAGAGCGAAATCAATAATCCTAAGAACTTTCATACAAACTTACATCTCACTTTTCGCTTAACCGTGAGACGTGGTATTCCTCTGTCAAAGGTGGCATTAAAAAAATGTAGGGATATACGCCTTGTTTATCTCATAACAGGCCTTTGCTGCAGATAAACCTACCGTATGTCCCTACAAATCCTCACAGATAGTCTTTCAGCATCCAGTCTTCAAAACCATCCCTTACCCCAGCATACAATGGAGTACTTAATCTTCATAATTCAACTTCGCATCGTTTTCGCCATGCAAAGCAGCACTTAAATCCTTCCAGTTTTGGAACCCTGCAAAGAGAGCCAGCCTATCTAATGTTTTTTTAGAAGGTTTTTCTATCCCCTTGAAATAGCCTATCAGCTTCTTCAACGATGCTGAACCCAAGTGGATGTGATAAAGTGCTAACCTGTCAGACAATCTCTCCAAATCGGAAGCCAGCTCTTTACGCATATACGTCCTTTGCCCAAGCTCCTCGATAATGGTTCTAAGCTTCTTTCTCATACCTCATTCTCCAGTATAAATACTAACGTGTTACAAAAGTAATAAAAGAATAAGTAATTAAGTAATATTCAACGACTTTTCTCAACGTTAAATATGTTAATTAAACTTGTGAACGAAGGGGTAATAATTTAATGAGTTCCATCACTATGCGATACCGCTTTGACTTAGAACGCCTTACGTCGTTTTCTAATAAAGAAAAATCTAATCTAACAAACCTTATTCTGAGTTATCTAACGCCTTATCCGCCCCTTTCTATCCTCTATCCAAACAGTACTTCAGAAAACGATTAAGCCTTAATACCATTCGTGCGAACACAACATACAACGACAGAAAAAGGGTGATTATCGTCTTTCCTACCCTTTCTATCTATCTTCCTAAGCAACAAAACATTCCTCTTTTAAGCTTTTCTACCAGTGCATTCGACTTTTTAATGGATATTCCAAGCCTTACTCTCCCTATCTCAAGGGCATTTGTAGATACATAAAAAATCATTACATATTATAGAGAAAAGCTCTCTCATAGCAGGAATATAATATCCTCAACTATCAAGCTTATAATCCTCACTATATCAGCATATTACAAACAGCATCGCAGAAGACGCCCTTCTTGCATCAAGAAGGGCGTCTTCTATAAGCAAGAAGGGCATATTCTGCAATCTAATTAGGCCTCTTCTCTTAGCTTGAGGGGTATATACTGCTTCCAAGAGAGGCGAAAAATATTTACATCAAGACGATTGGGATAAATCCAGATGAGCGTTGCTTGTATGTAAACATCCGTACCATTCCATGAGAGAACAGGCCATCCTCTCCACAAGCTAAGAGCATGCGATTAGATAAATCACACCACCTTATTTCACAGCAATGCACTCTACCTCAACGAGTGCACCCTTTGGCAAAGCTTTGACAGCGAAGGCTGAGCGGGCAGGATAAGGTTCCTTGAAGAACTCAGCATAAACCTCATTCATCGCTGCGAAGTTCTCCATATCTGAAAGGAATACTGTTGTCTTAACGACATGAGACAGGTCAACACCAGCAGAAGCCAACACGTTGCGTGCATTCGTGAGTGATTGGCGTGTCTGTTCCTTCACACCTCCTACAGCGAAAGCATTGGTAGCTGGGTCAATAGGGAGCTGACCAGATGCGAAATGAAACCATTAGCCTCGATGGCCTGGCTGTAAGGACCTACTGCAGCAGGTGCCTTGTCTGTGTGTAATGCTTGCATATCTATTATAATTTGTAAGGGATTAAAGGTAGCCGAGGGTGTATAGTCAATGACAAGACAGCCCTCTATGCTCCAAAGATTAATTTTTATCGAGTGTAAAAGTAATGATTTCTTTCAAAAGAAACAAACCTGAAGGACTATTTTACTTAAAAACAACGACCGTAACAACGTATTCCATTATTTTTCCTTACCTTTGCATAACCATTTACATATACCACATAAGTTATATGAAAGAATTAGCTCTTAAGTACGGATGCAATCCGAACCAGAAGCCTTCACGTATCTATATGGAGGAAGGCGAACTCCCCATCACAGTTCTCAGTGGTCGTCCAGGCTACATTAACTTTCTTGATGCACTCAACAGTTGGCAGCTTGTTAAGGAGCTGAAGGCTGCTACGGGTCTTCCTGCAGCCGCATCATTCAAGCATGTCAGCCCAGCTGGCGCTGCTGTAGGTCTTCCTTTGAGTGAGACACTCAAGAAGATTTACTTTGTCGATGACGTTGACTTCGAGCTTACACCGCTTGCCAGTGCCTATGCACGTGCTCGTGGAGCCGACCGTATGTGCTCATACGGTGATTTCTGTGCGCTCAGTGACACCTGCGACAAGGAGACTGCGCTACTTATCAAACGTGAGGTTAGCGACGGTGTGATAGCCCCTGACTATACTCCGGAGGCTTTAGAGATTCTAAAGGCGAAGCGTAAGGGCACATACAATGTTATCAAGATTGACCCTGACTATGTACCTGCTCCTATCGAGAGAAAGCAAGTCTTTGGTATTACCTTTGAACAAGGGCGCAACGAAGTGAAGCTTGATGACCCAAAGCTCTTCGAGAACATTCCTACAAAGAACAAGACTTTCACTGCGAATGCCAAGCGAGATCTTATCATATCGTTGATTACTTTGAAATATACTCAGAGTAATTCGGTTTGTTATGTGGCTGATGGACAAGCTATAGGGATTGGGGCTGGACAGCAGAGTCGCATCCACTGTACCCGTTTAGCTGGTAATAAGGCTGACGAATGGTGGCTACGTCAGTGCCCAAAGGTTATGAACCTCCCATTCAAGAAGGATATTCGCCGTGCCGATAGGGACAATACTATCAACATCTACATCTCTGATGAGTATGAAGATGTACTACAAGATGGCGTATGGCAACAGTTCTTTACAGAATGCCCAGAGCCTCTGACACGTGAAGAACGTAAGGAGTGGATTGCCAAGAACACTGGTGTTGCACTTGGGTCTGACGCATTCTTCCCATTTGGCGACAATATTGAGCGTGCGCACAAGAGTGGTGTAGAGTATATAGCACAGGCCGGAGGGAGTATTCGTGACGACCATGTCATCGACACATGTGATAAGTATAACATCGCAATGGCCTTTACGGGCGTTCGTTTATTCCATCATTAAAGAGATTAAATATGAGCGATATAGATGAAATCATCGAGAGTGGAATGGTCTTTCGAGGTGCCTCGAAACCCAAGACCGATGATGGCAAGGTGAAAACCAAAGCCAAGAAAAAGAAGTATATAACTGGCGCTCATGGCTCTGGCAGCGCTAAGCAGAAGGCGAAATACCGTCAGCAACGTGCCAACCGACACAAGTAAATAAATCAACAAACGCCCTCGTTTGTCCGTCCCTATCGAAGGGAACTGGAGAAATGAGGGCGTTTACTTTTGGTTTTATAACTGTTTATTCATATCCATCACCAAAGTCTTCACCAGGATACTTCCTTAATAAGCTGGCAAAACGAGGATTATAATGAGACAACATAGCCGAATGAAAGCTTGTTGCCAACGTTATATCAAAGCTATACTCACGACCTTTCTTTTTTGAAGACAAGGCAAGTGTTACATCAATGAAGTTGTATGCCCACTGATTATTATAAGCCATTACTGCCTCAAATAAGTATTTGTTACGAGGCAGCATACTACTATCATCTTTCTTTATTTCATAGTCTCGAATGCGCATCAGCAAAGGAACGAAATCTTGACAAGCCCAAACCGTAACAGCCAACAAGGCATTATTGGTTTCATCATCTTCCCAATCAACATCTTCATTCTCATTATCATAATGTGATAAAGCATCCAATAAGATAGATTTATCCTCCTCTCTACGATAGGAAGCTAAAGCCTTCAATGCCTGATAGGTTCGTTCTTTAAGAACGATCTCCTTTATCCTTGCATAATAGCTTTCCTTTGGTGGGAGTCTCAATAAAAGTTTCTTTGTATATTGATATTTGGACAATCCGGGTGTATAGAGTGCTAAAGAGTCATTACGCAAAGAATCTTCCTTACTAATGACTGTCTTATCTCTGCATGACTGAACATTACGTAAGAACACACTACCAGCATATTCCTCTTCTATAACATCATCTGACCGCACATAAATCTTCGTCGTATCAGTATAATTCGAGAGTAATATTTCCTCTAAGTGTGCATACTTTCGACGTATCAAAGCATCTGTAGCTGCAAGTCGAACACCCACAGAATAGCTCCTATTAGTAAGTTCGCAAAGTTCTTTCGTAGTACATAATGAATCTAATAAAGACTGCACCACAGGAAAAGCTCTTGGTCCTTTGCATGTTTAATATAAGTCGTATCAATACAATCCAACAGACTATCCACATTCAGATAATACTGTCTACCATTAATATTTTGCATTTCATAGGATGTTCCAGTTCTATTCAACAGAAAGAGAACCTTCGCTATCTGCTCCTGTCGCTTGTCTGTACAAGCCACCAACAGCATACATATTGAAAGGAAAAACAGGATTTTCTTCATACGATACAACAAATATCTCGGTACGGAATAAACGTCTCCTTAGACAGCAAAGATACTAAATTATTCACAAAGACATGCCTTTCAATCGCATTTCTTCACCTTATTATATCCCGAGCTGAACGCTCAACACCACTTACACAAACACCCTTCTCGAATTCTTTTCATGATAAGAAATATTTTTCTTCACGACAAGAAAGATTTATTTACATGACAATAAATATGTGACAACACGTCATGTGGAAATTTATCGCAGGGCTATACCAGTGTAAATAGTACCAAATCCTTCCTTTAGAATACGTGCTGAGAAGAAGTCGGAAGCATTATCATAGGTGCAGATAGCTGCCTGAAGGATATTAGCAGTTGGTACACCGAGTTCTTCTAATTGAAGTTGATTACAGAGCGGAAGGTCGATATGCCATTTCTCATACATCCTTGCAATACGTTCCATAGGGAAGCCTGCTTCTGAAAAGGCGTCATATACCTCCTGACCAACCTCAAAGTTCTTTAATGAGATACATGGTCCTACAATCGCCTTAAGCTCCTTTGGGTTGGTACCGTACAGTTCTGTCATCTTACGAAGTGTATGTTGAGCGATACGTTGCACCGTACCACGCCAACCGGCATGGGCTGCCCCAATAGCAGAGTGAACGGGGTCGTAAAAAAGAATAGGAACACAATCGGCCGTATGAACACCAATGCAAACGTTACGACAATCGGTAACGACAGCATCTTTCCCTTCTTCCCTCTCATACTGTTCAGCGGCTGAAAGATGGAAGAAATCATCCGTCACGGTAAGACAGTGCGTCTCATGTATCTGATGAAGACGAACTATCTTATCTGCTTTGACACCAATCTCTGCAGCTACAGCCTGCAGGTTTTCAGCTACAGCAGATGGCTCATCCCCCCGATGAGGGTTGATATTCAGTGTTGCCAGTTTCCCTTTGCTAACACCGCCATGGCGGGTAGTGCTAAAGCAGACTACCTCGTCGGCAAGATTAAAGTAATGTAGAACAGGCTTAATCATCCGTATATTCAAAATCTTCGAGGTCTTCCACCTCATCTAACTCGTCTATTCCAACCTCTTCAACATCATCTATATCAGCATCCTCAGCCGCTAACTCGGCTGCAAAACGTGACATATCCTTATCACGATGGACAAGTGTGTCTTCTGAGAGAATACCCTGTAGCTTATTACTCTCAGCGTTCAGTTCCCTCCATAGAATATCCTTCAGCTCATCAAGGCCTTGTCCAGTAACTGCTGAAATGAAGACTACAGGAAGGTCGGTTGGCAATGTCTCGCGCAGCATCTCAATGAGTTCATCATCAAGAAGGTCGCTCTTTGTTACCGCTAAAACACGGTGCTTGTCGAGCATCTCAGGATTAAACTGCTGCAACTCATTAAGTAGTATCTCATACTCACGCTTGATGTCGTCTGTATCTCCTGGTACCATAAAGAGGAGAAGGGAGTTGCGTTCGATATGACGGAGGAAGCGCAAGCCGAGTCCCTTGCCTTCGCTTGCCCCTTCAATGATACCTGGAATATCGGCCATCACGAAACTCTGGTTGTCACGATAGCTGACAATACCTAACGAAGGTTCCATTGTTGTGAAGGGATAGTTGGCTATCTTGGGCTTTGCACTTGAGAGAGAAGACAGCAAAGTAGACTTACCTGCATTCGGGAAACCCACCAGACCGACATCGGCCAGCAACTTCAACTCAAGAATAACAGTCATCTCCTGCATTGGTTCACCTGGTTGTGCATAGCGGGGAGCCTGATTTGTGGATGTACGGAACTGAAAGTTACCCAATCCACCACGTCCACCTTTCAACAGCAATACCGTCTGTCCGTCGTGCATAACATCACAGACATACTTGCCCGTCTCGGCATCATAGACAACAGTACCACATGGAACGTCGATATAAACATCCTTACCATCCGTACCATGACACTTGTCACGACCACCATTACCACCATGTTCAGCATAAATATGACGCTGAAACTTCAAGTGCAACAGCGTCCAATAATTGTGGTTACCACGCAGATAAACGCTCCCACCTTTGCCACCGTCGCCACCATCTGGGCCTCCATTAGGGTTATACTTCACATGACGAAGGTGCATGGAACCTCTACCTCCCTTACCAGAGCGGCAGTATATCTTTACATAATCAACAAAATTCGAATCAGCCATAGCAAGTGATGAATGTTAGAGAATAGTATGAATAATCGTTTATATCAACTGACCTTTTGTTATTTAAGGTCTAATTAGCAAAAAGCTGATAGGCTTTAGGAAAAGACAATACATATAGTATCTGCCCATACCTAACACCTATCAGCCAGTATATTAAAGTTCTTCAATAACAGACGCAATACGTGCGAAGATCTCATCTACAGTTCCGAGACCTTCCACATGATGGTGGATATTCTCACCCTTGTACCAGTCGATTAATGGAGAAGTCTGATTGTGATACACGTTAAGACGCTTCTTAATAGTCTCCTCGTTATCGTCTGAACGGCCACTCTGCTGTCCACGGAGAAGTAGACGCTTCATCAACTCGTCCTCTGGAACAAATAGTTCAATCATTGCTGCTACGTTGTGACCACGCTCAGCCAGCATCTTCTTCAATGCTTCTGCTTGTGGGATAGTGCGTGGGAAACCATCGAAGATAACTCCCTTATGCTCTTTACCAAAGCTGTCATAGACGCTTGCAAGGATGTCTATCATCAACTCGTCAGGAATGAGCTGACCATTGCCAATGTAACCTTTTGCCGTTTTACCGAGTTCTGTACCATTCTTTATCTCATTACGAAGTACGTCACCTGTAGAGATATGACCGAACCCATACTCCTCAATCATCCTGTCGCTCTGAGTGCCTTTACCTGCACCTGGCGCACCGAAAATCACAATATTCTTCATTATTCTTGTACTAATGTGTATATATCCCTTAAGTTACGACCCTCTTGATCGTAGTCGAGTCCATAGCCAACGATAAAGTCGTTTGGTATTTCAATAGCTGCATACTCTATGTTCAAAGGTACCGTAAGCTTACCTGGCTTCAATAGTAAGGTTGTAATATGTAGTCCTGCTGGCTCACGTGTACCAAGTGTCTCGAGCATACGCTTCATCGTTGCACCTGTATCAACAATATCTTCTACAATGATGACCTCCCTGCCACGGATGTCTTCATTCAAACCGATAATCTCCTTGATAGTGCCTGTTGAAGTAACACCTTGATAAGAGGCTAACTTGACAAAAGATATTTCACATGGGATAGTGATATTCTTCATCAAGTCAGAGGCATACATAAAAGAACCATTCAACACGGCAAGGAACAATGGTTTCTTACCTTCAAAATCCTTATTAATACGCTCTGCTACCTGTTTCACCCTATCCAGAATCTCTGCTTCTGGGATAGAAGTCTCAAACGTTTTATCCTTAATTGTTACGCGACTCATGCTTCTTTATTTATAATTTAGCGCAAAATTACGAAAATAATACCAAACTATCCGCATTTATTTTGTAAATTTGCCATCGTTATGAAGATATTTACAAGTGCCCAGATTCACGAACTGGACAGATACACTATAGAGCATGAACCAATCAAGTCGATTGACTTGATGGAACGTGCAGCCAAGGCTATTACTCGTGCTATCACTGAGGAATGGTCTACAAACACGCCAATTGTTGTCTTTGCAGGCCCCGGCAACAATGGTGGGGACGCTCTTGCCGTGGCCAGATTACTGACAAATGAGGGGTATAAGGTAAGTACTTTCCTCTTTAATATCACTAATCATCTATCGGAAGACTGTGTAACAAACCGTCAGCGACTGCTTGATGGTAAGCATGCAAAGGACTTTACGGAGATTACAGCAAAGTTTGATCCACCAGAGCTGACCGCTGACACTTTGGTTATTGACGGTCTCTTCGGTTCTGGACTCAACAAGCCTTTGGCTGGAGGATTTGCTTCTTTGGTGAAGTATATCAATCAGAGTCCTGCAAAGATTGTAAGTATTGATGTACCATCAGGCCTGATGTCTGAAGACAACACCTATAATGTACGTGCCAATATCATTCATGCTACACTCACGCTGACCCTCCACGAGCGGAAACTCTCTTTCCTGTTCGCTGATGCACAGCAGTTTATTGGTAGACTGAAAGTACTTGACATTCGTTTAAGTCAGGAGTTTATTCAGAAGACAGAAGCACAGTTTTATGTATTGGAAGAGAGCGACATTCGTTCACGTCTTATCCATCGGGACGATTTCGCACACAAGGGAGACATGGGGAATGCGCTTATCATAGCTGGTAGTTATGGTATGTCTGGGGCAGCAATATTGTCTGCTCGTGCTTGTCTACGCTGTGGTGTGGGCAAGACCACCGTACATACACCCAAGAAGAACTACGACATCATGCAAATTGCAGTCCCTGAAGCAGTCTTACAGATGGACCACGAGGAGACAGCCTTTACCGAAGCCGTTGATACAGATGACTTTGATGCATTAGCCATTGGGCCTGGCTTGGGCAGACAAGAGCCTACAGCAATTGCGATGATAGCACAGATAAGACGTGCGCAATGTCCTATTGTTGCAGATGCGGATGCCTTGAATATTCTTGCAAGCCATCGTGCATGGATGCAACAACTACCAAAGGGAATCATAATGACACCTCATGCGAGGGAACTCGACCGTCTGACAGGCTCTCCTGCCAATGCTGATTACGAGCGACTCCACCGTACACGTGAGTTGGCAAAGTCGTTACAAGCCTATATTATACTTAAAGGACATAACAGTGCACTATGCCTTCCTAATGGCAACGTTATCTTCAACTCCACTGGTAATAGCGGTATGGCAACAGCTGGAAGTGGTGATGTACTCACCGGCATCATCACTGCCCTCCTTGCACGTGGCTATCATCAACAGAACGCTTGTATGGTGGGAATGTACTTACACGGCCTTGCTGGCGACTTAGCCGCTAAAGACTTAGGTAAGGAGAGCCTTGTTGCAAGTGATATCATCAACTATCTTCCTAAGGCCTTTAAGCTCTTGGATGATTAGCCAATCACCCACCCGTAGCCTATTATAATAAGGTATTAGCCTACGAGACATCGTCTCGTAGAAAACGAAACAACCAAAAAGCGGCAGCTCCAAAAGGAACTACCGCTTATTTTTATATCTAATTAAACTGATCTCAACTGACGATTAGTCACAGTTAACGAGCTTGTTATCAGAACCAAGAACATCAGTGATCTTGTGCTTGTAAAGGTCCTCCATGTACTCACGAGCCTTACCACAGTACTGACGTGGGTCGAAGTACTCAGGATGTTCATCAAATGTTTGACGAACGCCAGCAGTAAAGGCAAGACGAGAGTCAGAGTCGATGTTAATCTTACAAACAGCACTCTTAGCAGCCTGACGGAGCTGATCCTCTGGGATACCTACAGCGTTTGGCAACTTACCACCGTGTTCGTTGATGATGTCAACATACTCCTGAGGAACAGAAGAAGAACCGTGGAGAACGATTGGGAAGCCTGGGAGCTGCTTCTCAATAGCTGCGAGAACGTCGAAAGCCAATGGAGGAGGAATCAAACGGCCAGTCTTTGGGTCACGTGTACACTGCTCTGGAGTGAACTTGTAAGCACCATGAGAAGTACCGATTGAGATAGCCAAAGAGTCACAACCAGTGCGAGTAGCGAAGTCAACAACCTCTTCTGGCTTTGTATAGTGAGATACCTCAGCAACAACGTCATCCTCAACACCAGCGAGAACACCGAGCTCAGCCTCAACAGTTACATCATACTGATGTGCATATTCAACAACCTTCTTTGTCAAAGCAATATTCTCCTCGTATGGAAGAGCAGAACCATCAATCATCACAGAAGAGAAGCCGAAGTCTACACAAGACTTACATGTCTCGAAGCTATCACCGTGGTCAAGGTGAAGTACAATCTCTGGATGATGGCAACCCAACTCCTTTGCATACTCTACAGCACCCTCTGCGAGGTAACGAAGTAGCGTCTGGTTAGCATACTTACGAGCACCCTTAGATACCTGAAGGATAACAGGTGATTTCAACTCAGAAGATGCTTTGATAATAGCCTGAAGCTGCTCAAGGTTATTAAAGTTGAATGCTGGGATAGCATAACCGCCTTTGATGGCTCTCTTGAACATCTCACGTGTGTTCACGAGACCTAATTTCTTGTAATCTACTACCATAATTTCTATTATGCTTAAAAAATTAAAATTAATAAGTCTATACCTATTTTGTATTTGCAAAAGTACGGTTTTATTTTCTCATAACCAAGACATCACACATATTTAATAGCCTTTAAGTGTTAAAATCCCTAACAAATACTCGTTGCCTCAAGATTATAGATTAATAGGCTTATTAGCACCGTCTGTCTAATAAGCCTATTCTATTACTTCTCTGATGAGTCGAGAACTCGCCAAATGACGGACGCTATTGCACCGCCAACAAACGGTCCGACGATGAATATCCATAGGTTACTCCATGCTGCGGAAGGACCTCCTGCGAGCTTAACAAACAAAGCTGGACCAAATGAACGTGCTGGGTTGACTGATGTTCCTGTATAACGAATACATACAAGGTGTACGAGGATGAGCGACAAACCTATTGCTAATCCTGCAAACTTACCTGTTGTACCATTGGTCTTTGACGTTGCACCCAATACTACAAGTACGAATACGCATGTAAAGATAATCTCTGCAAGTAGGCCACTTACGACACTTATCCCTTCTTGCAACCCATTTGCGCCTAAGCCTGCACCTGCTGCTGCAAAACTACTACCGGCATTCGTGACAAGGAGGAACAGTAGTGCTGCACCTATCAAACCGCCAATAAACTGGAACAACATGTACATCACGCAGTCTTTCGCACTCATCCGACCACTAAGGAAGACACCGAGTGTAATCGCTGGATTAATATGACAACCAGAGATACCCCCTATCGTGTAAGCCATTGCGACTACAGAAAGACCAAACGCAATGGCTGTTCCAACCACAGCTGCTTGATTGTTAACAGGGTCACAACCCAAAGATACAGCTGCGCCACAGCCCATGAGGACCAATACCATTGTACCGATCATCTCAGCTAAATACTTCTTCATAACTCTCTTCGATTTTAATTACTATTTATTTATCCTGACTTTAAAGTCTTTAGAATGGTTAATTCGCTGTATAAACGCTTTCGCCTACGATTTATTATACCGTCCCTCTACTTTTTGAAAGTTTTTGTTTTATATCAAGAGAAACACGGCCTTTACTTCATAAAAAGCCGTACCTTTGCAAAAGAATTCGTGCGTCTCGATAAGAATTAGATGTTTTCCACAACCGAAAATACAAAGAATAAAGTATTAAAGCAATATGAAGTATAAGATGATAGTGCTCGACTTGGACGGCACACTGACCAACAATAAAAAACTCATAACCCCTCACACCCAGCAAGCCCTCATGCTGGCACAGGCTGCTGGAGTGCATGTTGTACTGGCATCTGGCCGCCCCACATACGGTATCGTCCCTTTGGCGGAGGAGTTAAAACTGAAAGAAAACAACGGTTATATCCTCGCCTTCAATGGAGGAAAGATTATCGACTGCACGAACAACAAAGTTCTTTTTGAACAGAAGTTGGACGAGCAGCTTGTTCCTCTGCTCTATCAAGAAGCGAAGAAAGCTAATATGGAAATCCTAACCTACCAAGGGGGAGGGTATTGCGGCTACCAACAAAGACGATAAATACGTACAACAAGAGGCTTTCATCAATAAGATGCCCGTCATGCAATACGATGATTTCCTTCACCAGTTGGTCTATCCTATCAACAAATGTCTCATTGTTGGCGACCCTACCCCACTCCATGAGTTAGAATTAAGATTGTCTAAAGAGTTGGAAGGGAGGATGGATGTCTATCGTTCGGCCGACTTTTTCCTTGAGTGTGTACCGCTCGGTATCGACAAAGCCCGCTCTCTCGACCGCCTCATCTCATCGCTCGGTATTAGCCGCGAGGAGGTTATCGCCTGCGGTGACGGGTATAACGACCTTAGCATGATACGCTTCGCAGGACTCGGTGTAGCGATGGCGAACGCTGCAGAAGACATACAGAAAGAGGCCGACTTCGTCACCTTATCGAATGAAGAAGATGGTGTGGCACATGTCATCGAACGCTTTATCCTTCCAACTGAGTAGGCGAATTAAATTAGTTAACATCACTAAGACTGAATTATGTTCATGAAAAGAAATATTTTTCTTCATGAACATAAATATTTTTTATCGTGAAAAGAAATATTTCCCTTCATGAAAAGAATTCGAGAACAAGCTAAAGTCGACCAGTCCTAATAGCCGATTTAGCTTATTATTTACCCTTATTAAACACGCTGAAAACGACAAGATAGCTGCTCACCGACTGTCTTATCCTGCCCTCAACTTACTCGACTATTCAAAAGACATTGGGCTTTAAGATTCCTTTCAATAAGTATGTAGCATTCTGATTACGGGCTACTCCCTTGGTAATCTTATACGAATAGGTGATATCCTCACCTAATTCTATCTCAAAACAATAGTTATGAAAACGCCCCACATACTCGTTCTCCATCTTTGAAAGCTCAAGGTCGTGCGTAGCAATGACGCCTGTTACATTGCGTTCAGAGATGTATTGTAAGAAAAGACGAGACCCATTCAACTTGTCGAGGGAGTTTGTTCCCTTCAATATCTCGTCTAAGATAATCAGACTCGGTACGTCATCATGCAACGAGCCCAACAGTTTCTTCAAACGAAGCAACTCCGCATTGAAATAAGAAATACCGTGGGTAAGGTCGTCCGTGGTGCGCATACTCGTGAAAAGATGGAACACTGAGACCTTCAACTCATCTGCAAACAGGCAAGCCATTCATCGCTAAGAGGTAATTAATACCTAATGAACGAAGGAAAGTACTCTTTCCTGCCATATTCGCACCCGTAACGATGTAATACTCATGGTCGTGAATAGTGAAATCGTTTGCCACAGCCTTCTCGCCAAGGAAGGGATGATAAAGACCCTTCGCTTCGTAGACAACCTTATTCTCCTCGCTGATTTCGGCCTTTACTGCTCTATCTTCATTCAGCCGATAGTTACCCATTGACACTAAAGCATCAAAGAGATTAAGACCATCAATCCACTCTTTTGTGCGTTGTTCATACGTGTGCTGCCAGCGAAGGAACAATCTCACGATTGTGAGATCAATCAAGGCAAAACTGTTAAAGATGAATACCCCGACCTCGTTACTTCTGTTATCTATCTTTTGTAAGATAAGTTCTAACTGCTCAAAGGAGGCCTCTGCACCCGAAAGCTGTGCTTTCAACGCTTGGAGTTCAGCCGACTTAAACTCGGTTTTATTAATCAACTTCAACACTTGTAGATAGCCACCTACCTCCGTATGTACCTTTGCTATCAACTCAGAAATCACTCGCATGTGCTTATGTCCACAAAGGAAAGAGAACATGAAGTTGAACATTCCCCACCATAGAGGGAGCAAAGAGGGGGCTAATCCCATAACAGAAAGCACAATACTCACGTAGAACCCGAGTAAATCGGCATAACAAAAATAACGCAAGAGAGGGTTGTGGAAGATCGTTGGAAAGGTCTGCTGATGAATAGCCGTCAGTGCTTTCAACACTTCTGTTGTATTAATTCGCTCTTTAACGCCCAAAGACTTGAAGGTAGATAAGAATGATTCGTCTTGTCCTAACTCGTCAATAGCGGCCATCCTCATGCGTATCTGTCCGACAAGTTCCTCCCTTTTTGCATGTCCCCACTCAGTAGACAGACAGGCAGCTAACTGGTCGCTACCACCAGTAGAGATGGTGCGATTCATCCTTTGAAACAGTGATCCTGCCCCGAAGACATCCATATCAAAGGTATAAGGATGTTGCGGACAAACATACTGTTCGCCAGCTTCAAAGCCTGAGAAATTGCCATGCTGATAGTCTATCTCATTCTGATAAACTCGCAGTAGTGCCTCTCCGTGCTTTATCTTTCGGTCGTTCAATACGTCACGATGACGGATGTAAAGATAGAAAAACAAGGCGGCTACGGCACAGAGGAGTATCCAAGCTGCATCAGCCAATAGCGTGTAGAGAACTACAAAGCCAATGGCAACTAAAAAGGAACCGATTTCTGTCAAAATAAAAAACCGATTACGACTACGGAGAGAGGCGAGTTGAGCATTCATCTCTTCCGCTTTATGCTGATACAAATCAGTTAAGTCTTTATTCATACTTACACCTATATAATATTAAAGGAGACCTTATTTTGTCACTACCTCTTTGCTCACTCGACCATCACTGTACCTCACGATGTTAATACCCCTTTGCGGAGTCGTGATGCGTCGACCGTCAAGTGTGTAGCGTCCTACCACTACTTCGCTACGAGTACCATCTGAAACAGAAGAGATGGCAGTGGCCTTTGGTTCAGAGATAACACACTTGGCAGCATTCTCAACATGCCCCGTTTGTGTGTTAATCAGCAGAACACAGACACGAAGGTTCTCTTTCTTTTGTATGACTTTCTTACTATTAATATCTTTAAAGACGAAGGAATGGATCAGTGGTGTGTCTGCTTTAATCGGCGCTTTGACGTGACCTGTTACAGGAACATTCACCCCCTCTGCTGCAATAGCTACAAAGTTGTTCTTAAGATTATGGATTTCTCCTGGAGAGTCGATTATCTCGTCGAACTCCTTTGTTACTCCGCGGTCTCCGTGACTACCAGAGTATGCATTGTTCTGCACCCATCTTGAGTCCGTCATTCCATCCTCTGTTAGGACATAGGCAAAGCCGTATGGAGCCTCATCTCGGTTCACTCGGAATGTAACAACAGGCGTCACTGTAATGCTGTTCTTACTCTCGTCCCATACAGCTGACACCTCAAGGTCCATGTCTGTACCTGCTTCTTGCTCTGCTTTGAACTCATCTACACCCAAAACATAGCCTAACTTGTGGCTTCTATTCATATCAACTGTGGGAAAACGGTTCCCCTTAGCCTTTGAATAATAGTCCCAACAGGTCAATGGATCATCAACATGTACAGCAATACCGACGAAGTCATCGCCAAAAGTATGCGACAGGTTCTCCATAAGGGCAATCCCTGTTGGACAATACCTACACCACATTGCCGTGTATTCCTCCACTGCTATCCTCCGCTTAGGGACCTTTGTTACAGTAATTCTCGGTAGGTTAGCATAGCTAATCGTTGCACCATTACGTCCCCCATTCACCTTTGTTATCGTGAAGACAAGTTCGTCCTCTCCTAATTCTGTGTATGGTGGGACATCTACCTCAACCACAGCATCATCGTTATGTCCCAACGCCTGTGGGAATACATAGTGTTTTGACTCCAACTCCCTCCCATTGAGAGAAAGCGTATAGTCTATGTTCTGAATAGTAGTCCTACCTATATTAGAAACTTTCATCTTCCCTTTTACACTCTTTGCAGTGATGGGGACATACACTCTCTGCCCTGCAGTAGGCATGAGAACATGCTCTTGTGCCTTAACATTCACGGTGTATGAGAAGACAGCAATTAGTATGATGATTTGTATATAATACTTACGTAACATATCAGGTTGTGCGTTTTAAGGATGAATGTTTAGTGAATTACGCATTTCTTAATCGTGGTAACACCCTTTGCAGACTGCTGTCTCACAAGATAAAGGCCCTTAGGAAGACCTGACAAAGACGTAAGCTGCTTATACAATAAGGTACCTTGCGTATTGAAGACATCGTAAGTAAGACCCTTTTGTGACGCTACCGAAGCAATACCTGCTGCATTAGTATCAAACTTAATAGTAATCGATGGGCCCTCTATCTGCTGTTCTGAGTCAGACTCTTTAGTAGTAATCTTCAGTGTAATTGAGCCCTTCTCGCTATGCTCGTAAGTGTGTTCTATCGCAATAGACTCCCTCTCCGAGCCTGCCAACAGCGGTTGACTTCCTATCTCTGTACTATTACCTTCTTCTACAGGAGTACAGCCGCCGAGTGCACAAACCGTCACATTGCCTTCATCAACGCTGTTAATTCTACAGAAAAGGGTCACTGTCAGGTCCTTATCCGACGTATTCTTAATATACACCTCACCTGCTATTTCCTTCCATCCAGGTGGGAACATGGCTTCTTTCACAGTGTTTAATACCACCGTTGTGCCGTTCGGAATAACCTTACCTTGCGCATCCACGAAGGCAACATCATTGTTACTTGTCTGTGCTTGAGCACTAACTAAAAGACTGGTCAGCAGTCCGAATAATACGAGTAAGCGTAATTTCATATTGTTCAATTTATATTTACCTACTTAATTGATAATGACTTATTTACGAGAGCGAAACCTTCTGGCGCACTGCCTGCAGTACTCCGCTATCGTTATAGACGAATCCTACAACCCACGCATTGCCGGTACGACATCTTCTGGGAGTGTGTACGTTGTTTGCTCCACGTACGTTTGCATTGAAGAGAGCGTTAACTCCGTTCCCCACTCCCCATTGATAGCAGCACGGAACACGTGGTTATGCACATACTCCTTATCCATCTTATTGTTTGGAAAGAGCTGTGGAGCCACGACACTATCCTCAACTAACCAAAGCTGAAGCCTTCCCTTCACATCTTCGGACAATGTTTTTAGATTGGTTTCAATCTTCACTTGACGTGTAGCTGCGTCATAGTGACATTGAAGGGCTATATTGATTGTAGTCGTTTGAGCGAACTCTTCATAGATACGCCCAGCCCAAGTATCTTTCTGCAGGACGCCTCCACGACGATTGATAATGGCTTTCGGCACATTAGGAACTGCCCAATACTTGTAATAAACATCCCCTGCATCAGTGCGCAAGCCCTTAACTCCACCCATACTCTTTATTGCGAGCGATCCAGCATGTATGCCTACAGCTATCAATCTGTCTGCTCCATAAAGTTTTTGCAGCTCTTCTATCGTCTGAGAAGCCGCCGGACAGAATATGCAACGTTGCCCAGTAAAGTCCTCGATGAGTACATTTCGCTGAACAGTTGCAGGTGGGATCTCTATCAATCGTTCGTCAGAACCAACTGAATCACAGCCTGTCAAGAGTGCAACAGCAGCCAAGATAAGTATATAAAAACGTCTCATTTCCATCAAAAGTTATAATTATAAGAGAGTGTCAAGCCCTTTGTTGCAGGGATATAACGGCATACTCCACCCGAACAATTAAAGCCCGCACGTGTTCGACCATAGCCTAATTGCAGTCGATGTGCCCCACCGCTATAGGTTACATAGCCTTGGTAGTAATGCACATGGGTGTTGCCTGCATTGTAGAGGTCGCTCACGGTGACCATCCAATGCGGTGCGAACGATAGCTCTCCCAACCCGAATAGCCAGTCTTTATCGCCCTCTTTTGATGCAAGATACTGCCCTTCGACACGCAAGATAGCGTTCGTTGCGAGTTTCTGTTTGACATCTGCGACGAAGATATGCGTGTTTAGCATTCCTCCATGCCCTTCCAACAAGGTCTGATTGTATCGTTGATACATATACATCAGGTTTAACTTCGTTTCTTTTGAGAGTCGCTTCTCCAACTGCACATCAACATCTTGATAATAGGTAGCGTCACCCCATGCCCAAAACGGACTTCCATAACCCTCTGTACCCATCTCTCCTGCACCCTTCTTACGCACTGAATGGACATGAGAGAAGTTCACTTTCGTTGTTGTTCCATACTTTCCTCCTATCCAAGAGCCCTTTGGAAAGGTGTAAGCTGCCGTTGCTTGATAAGCCCACTCACCCTCGGGGCGTGTAGCGTAGGGGTAGAGTGCTGCCAAGGTATAGGTATGCTCCACCGTGAAAGGCGGTAGATGATTGATGAAAGAGGAGATACCTTCCATCCCTCTACGGCTTCGGAAGCCCATATTCGTACTGCGTTTTGCTTGCAGCAATAGGCTCATTCCACGCTTAGAATAGGACCCTGACAGCATTGCCACATAGCCATTACGATAAATGTAACCATTATCATGCGAAGGATCCTGCGTCTTCATCGCCATTTCTGCCAATACATTGAAGCCGTGATGTTGCACTCGTAAACGTAAATCGAACGCATTGACATAACGAGGAAGGCGCAACCGATGGGTCGGATCGACCATCACCACCTCGTCTCTCTCGTATTTATTAAGGTAGGAAGCACCCAACATTATATAGGTATTATGCTCTTGAAGCGACTTAAACGACTCTTCCATATTCCATTCCACATCCGCTCCTGTCATCCAACTCTTATTGTGATGCCAGTAACGACGCTGTCTACCCGTAAGCAACTTGACCGCAACTCCAGCACAAGGGAGATAGTTCAAGCGTACTCCTTGCAATGAGTTGTCAATTCCAAGACTGCGTTCTTCATACGAACGGAGGATGAAACCAGAGCCAAACTGCTCATAGAAGCTACCCAAAGTTAGCTCCGCATTCTTATAACGACCCTTCAAGTAGGCGTAAGGAACGCCCCAACCCTTAAAGTCATGCTCGTATCCTGGGAGTGGATGGGGCATATATTCCAACCTTGCACCAGCCTCAAAGTATCTGTTTGAAAGCCTCAAGTCAAGATAAGTATTCGTTCGGAAACGACTACCTGTAGCCTCTGCACCTGTCGTACTGTCCTTTTGTGCCAACAACATATCACTCTGAAGACTTCCAGAAAGGTGTAATTTGTCGGACTCTTGTGCATAAAGCGATGCACTACTCAGGCTTATGAGCAGTCCTATCATCATCCATCTTTTCATAAAATCACCTTCCTACTACCTCTTTCACCTTCTTATATAGCTCCATCTCTGCGCCATCTGTGTAGCCATTATGCTTATAAACAATCCTGCCCTGACCATCGAGTAAGATCGTATAAGGCACTGACTGGATACCTAACAAGCGTCGGAACTCACCATTAGGGTCGAGTAATACATCATAACGCCAGCCGTTCTGGTCGACCATCGGCTTCACTTTATTGACGTTTTGAGCCTGATCAATAGATACAGCAACGATTCGCACACCTGTTTCTCGGCGCCAATCGTCATAAAGCTCATCAATGCTTTTCAACTCACGGTCGCATGGCTTGCACCAAGTAGCAAAGAAGGTAACAACAAGAGGATTGCCATTATTAGAGATAGTGTCGGTTTGTACGGTCCTTCCTTCTATGTCTTTTAGTATCACTTTGGGCAGTCGCTCTTGTGCAGACAACGCAAAGCTCACCAACAACAAACATAGGGATAGAAATAATTTATTCATTGTTTTTAATTATATTGGTGCTACAAAAATACGAAAAAAAAGCGATACAGCAAAGAAGAAACAGCCAAAGAGAAACAACATTATACGTCTTGACCGATTTTAGACTTGTCCGTCATGCGTATCACGCTCACTTATCTTATTCGCTCGGGGTGGTTTTCTACTATAATAAAGAGGTTGCTTGAGAGCGATAGGGAGTATTATCTCTCACGAAGGACTTTTCTTTCTCTCACGAAGAACATTTCTTTCTCTCACAGAACTCACAGATCTAACAGAACTTTTTTGCGCACTGTTTCGAACTCACAGAAGGCCTCCGGCATACAGAGTTCACAGAACCTTTCAGCTATTATCATGACTAATAAGGGACATAACGAAGCCTACATCCTCTCCATAGGGGTATCTCGGTGATTACGCCCCTTCCCTTCGGGGGAGGGGAAGGGGAAGGGCCAACTGGTAGTTAGTATGTGAGGTTACCCCTACTGCCCTGCTGACACGAGGTGTGAGTAAGCATTTCTCTCACGCTGGGGAGTTTTTTCTCTCACAGAGCGCACAGAGTTCACGGAGCTTTTTGGCGCACAGTTTCGAGCCCACAGAAGGCCTTCGGCATACAGAGAACACAGAGCGTTACTGCTAAAATCGCTTGTAAAGTCTGTGATAGCTTGTGCCTGAATGGACCTCTGTGGGAACTTGATTCTGTAAGAGGAAATGTCCCTCACGACAAGAGGAAATCACCGAGAGACACCAACAAAGACAATGGGAAAGAAAGAAGGAACACTCAGCAAATTAGTAGAAATTGTAAAACTATTTCATTAACAATCCCTTCTTAATTTGGAGAAAAGGCCTGACTCGATGCAAGAAAAGGCCCTTCTTCATACAAGAACATGCTCTTCTTGCCTCAAGAAGACGCCCTTCTTGAAGCAAGAAAGGCATCTTCTTCAACGCAACTTGTAACATTCTGATTCCTTGTAGGTTACAAACTCATTCATAAAACATATATTACTCCTATGTCGAGGATACTTAGTTTGAATACTTGTAACGATTTTTTACCGTATTGTCAATTCTTCCAAAGTGGGAAGAAGATTGTTTGAGACTATCCTCAAAACGATGAATCGGACTTGTACAGATTGTTTGAAAGCGACATCAAAACAATGGATAAGACTTATATGAGACGCTTTTCACAGTAGAATACTAACGGATAACGCCCGCTATCAATGGCTTAGTAGCCTTTTAGTGCAGCTGAAAGAAACAAAAAAAATTACTTGTCAGCAACCTCGATATTGCCGACAAGTAATCTAAACTGTATATATTATACCTCTTGAGGATAGGCAACACAATTACACATCGCTTACAGTAGTCCTCGTTATCACTTATTATCCACGCTTCTTCTTAGCACCTTTCATCCACATATAAACTATCAAGATGATGAAAGCAGCTAAGATGCAAAGTAGTTGAACACTGTATTCTTGTGGATGAACCCAGAACTCCTTGAAGAAATTAATACGTCCGAGAATCTCAATAGGAGTCCAAAAAACAATCACCGTTGCCACTGACATACGGATATTAGCACCCCATGAAGCGATGTGGAGCTGCTTCTTGAACATGAACAACGAACCGATAAAGCAACTAAAACCTATGAGATAAGTCACAGGATGATGGTCGCCAAGGAAATTCTTATCGTAACAGAACATCAATAAAAGATAAGAAGCCCATAGAATCATATTGACTTCCATAAACGTGACAATAGACGTGTGGCGGGTCATCGGTTGGAAGGCTATCTCGTTCTTACGCTTTCCAAACAGTCGTTTCTGTATCCATGTTATAAAGTCACAACCATTACGTGTACTAAAGATGTACATCGTCATCATCATCATCCAGAACCCGAATGACGCAGGAAGTATCAGATATTCTGGCTTAGTAACGACCTGTCCGTGTTCAATCTCTGGTGGTACGCCATAGCGATTGGCGTAATATTGGAAGAGGAACTCTACCCATCCGGTCCAGAAGAGCAACCCTCCGATAAGTCCCCACAGTGTTTGACGAGTATCACCTTTAACAAATACACCAATGATAACGATGACCAATCCCACAAACCCATGGCAAAGCCTGCATAATGCACAGCTTCTGGCGCCATGTTCTTATCCATCATGATCATAAGAGCATGACCTAAAGGCATCGTGAACAACACTAAAATAAACGAGGCGATGGCTCGCCAGAAATAGATCTTATCCTTTTCCATAAATTAATTAAAGCTTTCAGTGCTTAAAAGAGTTTGTCCACATCGACCGACATCCCTATCATTAGGTTTGTCCCATCAGTCAATGGGCAGTTCAAATAATAATATTCTGGTTTATAATTAAAAATGTTATCGAGTACAACACTTACCTTTACAGCCTTGCTGATACGCTGCACTAAAGATAGTTTGAAGAGTGCGTATGCTGGGTAATGAATATTCTTTATACCCTTAGAGATGTCATAGTAATCGACAAACTCTTCATTGTCGACTGCAGAGAGGAAGCGTCCATCTAATCCGATGTTCGTTCCATAGTTCTTCAACCACTGATGATCCCAATCGACATGACCTGTCATTGAGTGTTTGCGAGCAGGTATATACTGGTTATTTACAGCGTTGCTATTCTTGTCTTTAGGCAGGCGCTCATTGGTATAAGCATAACTTAAACGGGCGGTAAGACCATTCGTCCAACGCGCTTGTGCCGTTGCCTCTCCCCCACTTACCGTATAGTTATTTAGGTTAAGATAAGGAAGATGAGGCATGATGTCCGATGGGCTCTTATAGTAAGGAGCACCCGTTGCTATCTTGTTCTCAATCTTATTACAATAAGCACTTACCGTGAAGTTATAGTGACCCTTTGTGTAATCAACCGAGGCATTGAAGTTCTGGCTCACTTCTGGCCGTAAAGAAGGGTTGCCTTCGACCACCCATATACCCGACATATCAAAGTTGTAGTACTTTTCTTTTAGTGTTGGTGCACGGAAACCCATGCCATAACTGAGTCGAACATTTAGGTTTCTTATTGGTTGATAACGTGCACTTACCTTCGGAGTCAGTCTTGAGATGCGTCCATCAGAGAAGTAGTCGTAACGCAGCGCACCTACTACTTCCCAATACTTATTGATGTTCCAGTCGTATTGAGCAAATGCATCGAAGGAGTCTTGCTTACGTACTCGACCCTCTAAGTTCGTATTGAAGAGGTAATCATGCATATAGTCAGCACCCACAGAGAGGACATTCTCGTCTTCAAACGTGTGCGTATAAAGTAGTCGAAGACTGTTCTGTACATTTGAATAGTCACGGATGTCCAGTCGAGTGATGCGCTGATAGTCTGACTTATCATACTGGTCGAAAGCATAGGAGAGGTCTACACTGTTGAAGAGGTCGGGTGTCCACGTACCACGAAGGCCGCCTGTAAAGTCACGATAACGCTCTGGTACCTCCTCTGTACGTACCAACTGACGATAGAAATAACCAGCACGTCCTGTCAAGCGTAGCTTCTCATTCAGTGTATAAGTTAGCTGTTCCTTGAAGTTCCAGACAGCATCACCATAGATGGTAGATACGACGCGCGTAATAGGATTAGGTCCGTTGTGCACATTAAAGTTGTTGGAACTATTCCTGTTGACCGTCAGCAAGTTATTCCACTTGCCCCTTGCGTACTGCCAAGACAGTCCATAGCGTTGCTCATGATGGCGACCAAAACGCATGTTAAGGTTGAGTGCGCATGGATTGGGCTTTTTCTTTGTGATGATATTGATAACTCCACCAGCGGCATTAGAGCCATAGAGCGCTGATGCAGCACCTTTCACAATCTCGATATGGTCAACATTTTCCATACCAATGCGGGTGAAGTCGACATCGTCCATCGTCTCTCCAGCAAGGCGTTCACCGTCAACAAGTATCAACATACTCTGTCCACCAAAGCCAGAAAAGTTCATGTGTACCTGCTGATTCATGGCGTATGAGAACTCAACACCTGGTATTATCTGCTGTAAGACATCACGTAGATTGGTGGCATCTGTCTTCATTATGTCATTAGCAGTGATGAGTTTCGTCAACACAGGGGTATTGGCAAGCAACTTTGGGGTACGTGTTCCCGTCACTACTACTTGGTCTAACTCTATCGTCTGGGGGATAGAGTCATTGGGAACATCAGCCGACATACCTTCAAAGGTGAGGCTGAGTAGGACTGACAATATAATGGTCTTTCGCATCATAGCCGATAACAAATATTAATGAAGCCCCTTTCTTATCCTCGAATAAAGCATAACGAAAAGGGTTACATGTCTAATTTAATATGGATACTTATAGTTAATAGTCAACCAGCACTTGGTCCCATCGGTACCAATATAGTTCTTCAACAGCAAGGCAGCATACTTCCCATTCTTCAAACGAACGATGAATACATGCTTATTCATCGTGAAAGCAGGAGGCATTGGAGGTATTTCGATTTTCAACCAAGAGGAAAGTACCTTATTGATACGTATTCCTTGACAGCCAATCAGGCTCATAAGCATCTGCGACTGATCCTCCCATACCTCGTTCTCCGACCACTCGTCTTCCTGAAAGGATGCTCCTAAGAAATAGGAACTATTCTTTGGAAGCTCATTCAAAGAGGTGTACTTCGTTTCAAGTACGGCACCACCGTTCGTCCTTACATTGTTACGATGAAAGGCAATGCTCCATGACTGTGGTTCAGGCTGCGCATCCGTAGCAGTAAAGCCACGCTTCTCATTAACAGAGATACCTTTTCCAAAGACATCAAACCAGTAGGTGTACATACCCGTTTTCCCATCACCACTACCCGACGACAGGCTCGTTGGGATAGCATAATGCGTGAAGTTCGTTTGTGCCTTGAGCAGTCCTGCAGTGTCTTTGCGCTCGATATACATCTGTAAAGAGTCAAAGTCAACATAATACCAGTCCTTCCAACTGGAGGCATTAACAAGGAGTTGACCTTCTGTAGTTACACTTGATGAAGCAGAAGCCTCATCATATATATCATCAAAAATGCCGTTGCAGGCTGTTACCAACATCATGATGGCACAGCCTGCAAGGATAGAAATAGGGCGAAATACTCTGTGCATGAGCGTATAACGTTTTACTTAGCCTTCTTACCAGTATAAGTTGCTGAGATTGGGAAAGGCATTTTGCCTACCTTATATTTGTTAGTTATGGTCAATGTACCATCCTCAGCAAGTGTAACGGTCATCTTACTTGTTTCTCCGAACTCGTAATTTTCATCCCTTTCCATCGCGCCGCCGGTTGCCTTGAAGTGTACTTTGATACCGTCTTTACTATAGTCACGACTAAAGCTATTGGTTGCCTTATCGTAAGCAAGGTTCTTTACGGTATATGTTCCTAATGTCAAGTTCTGCATCATTGTAACACCTGTGTACTTCTCTTCAGATGCTGTCACATTGATAGAGCCATCTTCATTAGCAGTAATCTTATACCCAACCGTTGCAGATGTGAATGGACCAAACATTCCACCCACATTCAAAGAGGTCGTACCAGAGTAGTTTCCTGCCACCTTAGACGCTGCTGAAGCCTCAGCATAATGCCAAGTAATATCAGTACCACCCATGAGTGATGGGATTGAAATCTTTATTTCTGTCATCGAACCACTCATTGTTGCATCATACTCATTCATTGCACCGCCAGCTTTTGGGTTTGCAATCTTCATCTTTCCAGTACCGTTAATGGCATGATTAGCCATGGTTATCACGAAAGAACCAGTACCCCACTGAGTATCGGAGAACTCTGCAAAAAACTTATCACCGTCCTGCAATACCTTAATCTTAGCACCAGTGTCAAAACGAGCATTGTCGAGTACTCTGTTCTTTACAGTCAAATAGCCTGCAAACTCGTGTATCAACTTTGGCTGTGAAGGTGTCTCACTTGGCAAGAACTCAATCTTTGAAATATCTGACGCGTTATAAGTTACAACGCTACCATCAGTTTTTGTTACCTTTAATGACTGTGCCTGTACTGCGAGTGCACTCAAGAAAGATACGATTACTAAAGTAAAGATCTTTTTCATTTACGTATGAATTTAAATGTCTTAGATAATGATTTAACTACAAAAACGCCTGTTTGTCCGTCGAGAGGAATCTCAACAGTACCGCTTTGGCTTACGGTGGAACGACCTACCAACTGTCCATTAATGGTGTAAACAGCTACTTGGCTACCTGCTTTCAAGCCTTCTCCCTTCAAGGAGTTACCAAAGGAAAAGACAGCATTGTTGCTTTCTGCATCCAACGTTCCAATTCCTGTTGGATCATCTTCGAAGGCAAAAGCACGGAAGTCTGTCAAAGGATACTCTACTGTTTGGCTTCCAGCAGTCAAAACCATGGCGGTGGAAGTGAAGGTAACAGTAGGCTTCTCAGACAGAGCAAAGTAAGTGTTATTGCCAGCTTTGTCACTTACTTTCACGTGCTTAGCCGCAGAGACTGAGATAGAAGTCATCGAAGCTAACAGCGTAACAGCAAGTGTAAGAAATAAATTTTTAATTCTCATGTTACTGATTCAGTTTATATTAATTCTATTCGAATGCAAAGTTATAAGAAACATCAGTATGCCACAATACCTATTTATTATGATTTTAGCCCACAGAACACTTAAAAATTACTTACAAATGCTTATAGTCTGCGACCTAAACGACGATAAGAGGCAGCGTAACCTACTGATTTCTCGATTTTTCCCAAGCAACTACTGTACCCTAACTCGGCTTCTTTATGTCCTCTTCTCATCATCGTCAACATACAAGAAGAGCGTTAGGAACGAGCAACTCCTTGTCGTTTTCAAATTCTTTTCATGAAGAAAAATATTTTTTTTCACGACAAGAAATATTTATTTCCATGATAAAAAATATTTTTCTTCATGATAATAATTCGGCATGACTACATTTGCCTATTTGGGAAACACGCCTTACTGACTGATTGCCGATAACGTTCTGTCTTATTTATAACCGTTACGTCCTATCAAATAGCATGCGAATATTGGCCGAAACGTTCGTCTTGTTAACCCATGAAAACAATAAAGGCTGAAACCCACTGTCGGATTTCAGCCCTTAAACTCTATGTATAAAAAACGCTACCAGCCATTGACATTCATAATGCCAACAGCAGAATATTAAGTTAGAATCTGTCTTTGCTTCATCTCTAAGTACTTATTGATGACATCAATGCTAAGCTTGTCGGGGGTTGTCAACACGCTATATATACCATACTGACGCAATGTTGAGACTATCAGACGCTTCTCGTAAGCAAATTTCTCAGCTATAACGTGCTGATAATACTCCTCCATAGAGCGTTTAGGAGAACGTATGTAATCGTTCATCTCAGCATCCTCAAAGAAGACAACAAGTACACGGTGCCACTGACTAAGCAGCTTCAAATAAGCTAACTGCCTATTGAGAGCTGTTATACCAGAGAAGCTCGTGTATATAATAAACAAACTTCGTTTGCTTACCTGCTTATGTACATTAACACACAAATTACTGAAATCGGTCTCACCGAAATTGGTTTCTTGTGCATAAAGTGCCTCCAAAAGGGTCTGCATCTGTCCTGTTCGGTGTGATGGAGCTACGAATGTATCAATCTTATCAGCAAAGGTTATCAACCCCGCTTTGTCATCACGATGCATAGCTACGTAGGACAAGACCAAAGAAGCATTGATACTATAGTCGAGAAGCGTCATTCCACGGAAAGACTGCTGCATGACACGCCCCTTATCAATCACCGAGAATATCTGTTGAGAACGCTCATCACGATAGACATTCACCATCAGCTGGTTGCGACGTGCACTTGCTTTCCAGTTTATACTACGGTAGTCATCCCCTTTCACATAGTCTTTTATCTGCTCAAACTCCGTATTGTTACCCACACGACGAATACGTTTTATACCCATCTCTGTGAGGTTATTGCTCATTGCAAGAAGTTCATAGCGATTTAACATCAGATAAGAAGGATAGACCTTAACGTCCTTTGCATCGCCTAAAGTATAGCGTCGCTCTACAAGTCCTATGCTGGTACGTGTGAAGCAACGTATCTTACCAAAGGAGTAGACGCCCCGCTTGACTGGTGTCAGTGTGTAACGAAGTACCGTATGACCCATAGCTGCAAGAGAACTCTTATAACTGATATCTCTTCGTTGGAACACTTCTGGAGCCTCATCGATAATCGTCAGCCACACAGGGAAGGAGTACTTACTCTCAAGACTTATCTTGACAACATTCTTATCACCATTAGAGAAACGCTCAGAACAGCTTCGTTTTGCACTTATCCCACGACGATGATAAAGCATAACGGCATCTATCACAACCATTACAGCAAAGATAAACAGAAGTATCTTTACACCTGTAAAAAGCTGTGGGAACACATAACCAAACCCTGCTAAGAGGGTTAGACTTGCTAAGATGATATAAAACCGTTTGGTAAGGAACATTTCTTTATCTTTTGTTAGCTGTTAGCGGGTGTCGAGGGAGGACCATAAAGAAGATAACGAACTATCTACCAGCATACAACATCAGTATGGCGACGCTGAGTTTATCATCCTCCGTCAGACACCATTACTTAGGTACTTCCACCTTATCAATCAACCTCTGTGCAACTTTCAACGGAGTGTAACCCTCCATTTCGGCCTCAGCTGTAAGGATAAGACGGTGTTGAAGAATACTTGGAGTAACGAACTTAACATCTTCAGGCGTCACAAAGTCGCGTCCACCCAATAGTGCACTTGCCTTAGAAGCATTGAGCATTGCCACAGAGGCACGTGGACTGGCACCAAGGAAGACAGCCTTTGAGGTGCGTGTCTGCTGTACGATGTTTGCTATATAGCGTAGAAGGCTCTCTTCAACATATACAGTATCCAACTTCTTTACGCATCTGCAAAAGTTCGTCAATGGTCAACACGGGTCTAACATCGCCTAACTTGATGAGGTTTCGCTTCTCTTGATGACGCTTGAGGATGTTCATCTCTTCATCAACAGATGGATAACCCATGCTTATCTTAAATAGGAAACGGTCGAGTTGGGCCTCTGGTAGACGATAGGTACCCTCCTGCTCGACTGGATTCTGCGTCGCTATAATCGTATAGACATCACTCATACGATGCGTAGTGCCGTCTACTGTAACCTGACGTTCCTCCATTACCTCAAAAAGAGCAGCCTGTGTCTTTGCAGGAGCACGGTTGATTTCATCCACAAGGACGAGGTCTGAGAATACAGGACCCTCATGGAAATCGAACTCAGAAGTCTTAAGATTGAAGACAGTCGTACCGAGTACATCGCTTGGCATGAGGTCTGGCGTGAATTGAATACGACTAAAACGTGCATCAATCAGGCGAGACATCAATCGTGCTAATAAGGTCTTTGCTACTCCTGGCACACCTTCTATCAGCACATGACCGTCTGCAAGTATCGCTGTCAACAACAAGGCAACAGCTTCTTGTTGCCCAACGATAACCTTACTGATTTCCTCTCTCAACTGTCTAACCTTCTGACTAAACAATTCAAGGTCAGCTCTTTCTTCTTTATACTCTTCCATCTTATCTATTGTTTTCGCTTCATTAATACTTTACTTATTATGCGTCTATCACATTAAAAGATTATTGATTATCTTATCCATACCGTCTATTGCCTTCTGCAAAGCGGCATCGTTGATATATTCATCAGTCTTTAGATAATGGTCGACACGGTCGAGAATCATCCTGACCTCAGCCTCTGGCATTCCTGCTCGGAGTGCTATCTGTGCTATATCATCTTTTCTTGTTTCGGTGTCCTCCACATCAACCATCATCAGACGACGAAGGGTTTCAGTAAAATAAGCATACTTCTTCTGCAATAAGTCATGGTTGATATGCTTCTGATAATAAAGTGTTCCGATCAGTTTCACAAACTCTATCGAGCGGTTCTTAGGCTCTTCTACAACAGGGATAACGCGCTGTCGCCTGCGAGCATAGAACACACAGAACAGTAAGAGGCCAGCTATTGTGAGATAGGCAGCCCACCGCAGGGGTTCATTCTGTAGCCAGAAGCGTAGCGGAGTCTCCTCGTTAATCTCTGCTTGAGGCGTATAAGCCTCTGTACGTACGATTGGTAAGCCACGAAACTGTGACATCAAACGAAAGACAAGACCATTAACTTGCTCGTCAAGAATACCATAGTTGGTTAATAACAATGGTTCGCAAGAAAAGAAGAGTTCTCCTTTCCCTCGTTGAATACGAACTACACGGGGCACCCAGTAGCTATCAACCTTATCAGTATACTCATCTGTCTGCCTGTTCTTAACCAAGATATCATACTTAGCAGGCTTATTCACATCGACCTTGTAGCCTGACATTGCAGAATAAAGAGTGTATTTTTTTTCCTGATAAGGCGACTGCCTACACCAAACTAACGTATCGAATGAAATCTCTTGGTTCTCAATAGAGGCCTTGACCTGCATGGGAGAGAAGCCATATTGGCCACTAATCGTTAATTGTAGGTCGGGATAGAGAGAGTCAGGGTCTATTGATGACGTTGCAATGAATACCTTATTACCTGCTTTCAAAAGTCGGTCTAACGCACGGAGGTCGGTTGGTGAAGGGTTAAAATCGATTGATTGAATTAAGAAGCCGTGTGGTTTCTTTCCATAACCCTCGCGTTCCAACTGTGATAAAGTCTTTCGTGTCACCTCATACCCAGCAGGTACTGATTTCTTCATCAGCGAGTCGAACACCTCACAACCAAAGGGTTGCTTATCATAATGACTAAAGGAAGGACCCCAAACAAACTTTGAAGGCGCATTCCACTCTAATAGGAATACAAAGACAAGGAAGCCAACTATAAAGATCAAGAACTTTTTGTTCATCGCTTACCTCCTTCCTTTATCTTGCTTTCTAAGTCTAAGAGCAGCTTAACAGTTTCTTCCGAAGCTTGGTAATTACCATATCTTACACGCATAAAAGCAGTTGTCATCCGTCCAAACTCAGCAGATAAGAATTCACGAGTGTACTGTGTTGGCGTCTTATAGAGCTGCCAACTAATCATATTATTATCTGATAACCAACGAAGTGTACGCAAATAGACTATTCGAACAGCCTTATAATAATCCTTCTGTGCCATTGCCTTCTCATATACAGCGTCGAAGTTGACTCCATAGATATTGTCTTCTTCGTCGTCTTCAACCGTCACCTTTCCCGTTCTACCAAAGAGTTTGAATTGATAACGATACAAGAGAAAAGCTATCAGACCCACAACTACAAGCCCAAGGAAGATGTAAACGACCATTCGAAAGTCCAAATCGCCATCATAATCAAAGATATCAGAGAAGAAATCACCTATCTTCTGAATCAACCAACTCGTCCAGTCGAGTTCTGGAGCCTGTAACTCGCGTGCATAATCGTATGCTTCATCAGCGCAATACTGGTGAAGTAAGGTTGTGTCACACGACAGAGTATCAGTCAATGGTTGTAACATACGAATGGTTATCAGAGTTTATCAAAATTGTCAATATCGTTATCTTCCTCCTTCAACTCCTCAAAACGCTGTATATCCTTCTCTACTGAGAACCCATCTTCTTCCTCTGCTATACTTCCATAGTGGAACGCCAAGGCAAAAGTAGAGAGTGTCATCGTAAGATACATACAGAAGTTCATGAATACAGATGCCAAGTACACGCAGAAGCTATAGACTGGACTACCTACAAAAGCAGCCTGACTTGACTGATCTACTATAAAGACTCCTCTCACAACAGTCAGCATATACCATGGTAGAGTAGTAAAGGAACTGATGGTATTGCTTAGGAATCCCATTACAAAAATCAATCCTAACAATGACCAGAAGGATTTGAATCCTAACCTTATACCACGTAGAAGCGCATTGAACAAAGACTCGTCTTCTTCAAAGACATATACTGGTATTGCCATTGAGACCGGTAGACTGAACACAAGAATGCCCAGAAAGAAGAACACCACCAGTATCACCGTATCAAGAAGTACTGTGAATGTGATGAGAAGAGCCATAAGAACAATTAGGATAGCAACCAAGACCAAGGACATTACCAACGACCGTTTGATTACCTTAATAATCGTCGGTTTTAAGTCACTCATCATCACTCCACGTAGTCTGTTAGGGCTTGCTTGATAATACTTAACCATTCCAAAACAGATACCCGTCAATAGAATAGTTCCAACCATCATACAAAGACAGTAGCCCAAGTACGCTCCTCCCATTCGAAGCAACATGCTATCTGACAAATCCATGTTGTTGCCTATACCCAACGTATTGGTATAAAAAGGCGTCAACACATTCACCATCACCTCCATAACAACCCCCTGTACCAAGCAAAGAGGCAAGAGTAGGTAGGTACATGCACGTAGTAACAACTTGAAATTCTCACGTATAAAGCCGAAAACAGCAGAGAATTTCTCACCGATGCTTCGCATCTCATAAAGTTCAATCTTTGGTCTTTCTATTTGCATTGCGCTGATAATTACGTTTATAAGGTAAGTAAATAAAATAAAACACGACAAAAGCTAATGATAACAGGATGATACTGAGCCGAACAATATCGTTCAGTCCCGTATGACGAGTTATGAAACTCTCGATAAAACCTGCTAAGATAAAGATTGGGATAGTACCCACAATAATCTTCATTCCCCTCTTTGCGCCACGTTGAAAGCTAACGATACGTGAATAAGTACCAGGGAATAGCCATCCATTGCCTATCGCCAATCCTGCAGCACCTGCCACAATGATAGCCGAGAGTTCCAATGTTCCATGCAACATCGTGGCTAAAAGACTTTCTCCTAATAGTCCGTGCTGATAAAAGAAGGTGTCGAAACAACCTATCATGATACCATTTCGGAAGAGTAGTATGCCCGACATAAAACTTGTCAGTACGCCAGAGACAAAGACATTAAACGACACCATGATATTATTTAGCGTAATACTGAGGAACATGTTTGCCTCACTTTCTTGGCCATATACTCCCATTGGCTGACCCTTAGCTATATTTTCAAGTGTCATATCCATGTATCCATCGCCCAAAATAAGCCGTGGAAAAGACTCATCACCTAATGTAGACACAACGCCCACCAGCACACTTATCATGAAGATAACAAAGGACAAAAGTAGCATACGACGTTCTTTCCACATCACGTCAGGCACCTCTTGTGTCCAAAAGGTTATCAGTCGTCCCCATTTCTCACGTTTATTGCGATAGATCTCATTATGTAGTGCTGAAGCAAGGTTATTCAGGTAGATAGTTATACGCGAACGAGGATAATGTGTTTGAGCAAAGGCAAGATCAGCCGTCAGCTCAGTATAAGCATCAGCCAACTGGTCGGGCATCTCAAACTTAACATTCTCTATCATCCCCTCCATAGTCCTCCACTTAGCAATGTTATTGCGTATAAATAGTATCTCCTTCATGAAAAATCACATGTATAAGCGCACATTATTATTCAATTGAGCGCAAATTTAGAGTTTTTTTTCTACATTTGCAACAGAAACAACATATAATTAACAATAGATATGTCGGAAGCCAACATCATTACCGGACAATATGTGCAAATAAGTCAATCTCCTGCCAGCTTAGGTGAACGCATCATGGCGCAGGTTATTGATAGTGTTTTAATTATCTTTTATGTGATTGGCATCTCTATTCTCATTGTCGAAACCAAAGCTGACTTCTTTACGAATAACATCTTCTTCGCACTCGCTATATACCTACCAGCACTTTTCTATTCGTTCTTAATGGAGCTGTTTAATCACGGGCAAAGCGTGGGAAAGATGGTCATGCACACCCGTGTCGTGAAGAAGGATGGTACGACTCCGGGGATTGGTAATTTCTTCATGCGTTGGCTTCTGCAACTTGTCGACATCGGTTTCTCTTGTATTGGAGTCTTGATTATACTCGTTTCGAAGGATTCTCAGCGACTTGGCGACCTTGCTGCAGGCACTATGGTGATACGTATCAACAACTACCACAAAATACAAGTGTCGCTTGATGAGTTCTCATACCTCGATAGGAAGTATAAGCCAGTATATCCACAAGCAGAAGACCTCTCCCTAAATCAGCTTGATGTCATCCAACGTACGCTTAACACAGAATACGGATATGAACGTGAAAGGCGCATCACCTCGCTTGCTGCTAAGGTTAGGGAGCATCTGAAGATTACTGATACTAAGACTGATGACGAGAAGTTTCTCTATACAATCTTACGTGATTACCAACATTTTACATTAGAGATTATCTAACAGATTACGACCGTAGAAATACAACAAAATGATAAAGTAAGGACAAGGGAACATTATCTACTAATAAAATACGTCTCAGATTAGTATGTTGTCCCTGTCTTTCTACATTTTATATAAAGGTAATCCTAAGTCCTTCTCCCGCTCTTCGGCCGATGTGTTGATGCCCATCTCATGATGAGTTGACAAATAAACACAATCCTTACCTACTATCGAAATGAAAGCTATCGTTTGTTAGAAAAGAGTTATCATGGCAAGCATAAAAGACAAGCTATTGGCTATTGGGGCTGCGTTGGCCTACCCTCAGGTAAGATTGAAGCCTGCAATTATAAAGGAGCATTTCTCTGGCAAGTGGGTTCTTGTCACTGGTGCATCGCACGGAATAGGTAGGGCTCTAACCGAAACTCATTGATGCCGATTCAAATGTCTTCCTCATCGCTCGTAGCGAAGCGGACTTACAATACTTATGCGACCGAGCTAAGCAGAGGGGGAACCGTGCTGACTACTGTGCAATAGACCTTAGAGACAGAGAGAAATTGGAACTGCTTTGTCAAAAACTAAAGGAAACTCTACCGCAGTTGGATTACTTCTTCTGTAATGCTGGTAAGTCTATCCATCGTAAGATCACGGATGCACTGGACCGTCTACACGACTATGACCGCACAATAGACCTTAATTACCGTGCCTTAGTGGCCTTGTCATTGGCATTATTACCTGCCTTGAAAGCGAGTAAAGGAAGTATTGTCTACTCTTCATCAGTGAGTACACGCTATCCGATGGCACCGGGCTGGTCGGCTTATCACGCTTCAAAAAGTGCAGCCAACACGTGGTGCGAGACGGCAAACAGCGAGTTTGCTCCGTTAGGTATCCGTGTACAGATTGCCTATCTACCCTTGGTTCATACAGCGATGTCGGATGTCAATGAGCGGTATCGACAACTACCTGCTTACTACCCAGCTGATGCTGCCAACATTCTCTTGCGACTTGCCATACGAAAGGGGAAGCGTTACCAACCTTGGTGGGCTAAGTTGTCTGCTCCGATAGCCTATCTCTTTGCCCCGATTGTTCACTTGTTCTATAAGCGAATGGTATGAAAAGGAAGACTGACACTATCTTTTCTATTCTCCATCGGCTACACATTGTCTCGCCAAAGGGTGTATGGATGTGGACTAAAAGCCTCGTTGCTGAAGGTATCAGTCTGATGGCACTGCTCCGTTTTGCGGCTCATTTCTATCCACAACGCTGTGCCCTGAAAGATGGGAAGGCGGCATTGACCTATCAGGAGACTTACCAGAAGGCACAAGACCTTGCCCAACTCCTTTATACGCAATACCATCTACGGCCTAACATGCGAGTCGCCATCTTAGGACGAAACAGTCTTATCCTTACTTTACTCCTCCCTGCGCTCTCTCGACTTGGTGTACAAACCGTCTTATTAAATACGGATATGGGAAGAGAACAACTATCCAATCACCTTAGAGGACGACAATATCAACTCTTTATCTATGACGACGACCTGATAGAAAACCTACCTCCTATCTCGTTTCAGACTGTCACTACCACCGAACTTCACCACCTTATTATATATAGGGACTATCAGTACGAACAAAAAAGACTCCCTCGAATAGGGCGCGGAAGGGAGATTATCATCCATACTGGCGGTTCGAGCGGGAACTATCAGCGTGTGGAACGGCGCCCATCTGTCACGTCCTTTCTTCCACCACTCGTTGCTCTCCTTCGAGAGATAGGGGTCTATCAATATGAGAGTGTACTCATCGCTCTCCCTTTCTATCATGGTTTTGGACTTGCCACGCTCATCGTTTCTCTCTTGATGGGAAAGGAAATCTACTTACAAGGACGTTTCGATGCTCCAAAGACCTTAGAGATTATTCAGCACGAGCACATCGAAAGTGATGCCTATCGTCCCTGCCATGCTTTCAAGAATTTGGCAGACGATAGGGGCAAAAGAGATGATGAAGAGTCTGAAATGTATGATTTGCGGTGGAGATAGTCTCCCTAAAAGCCTCATCAACCTAACCCATAATCAACTTGGCGAGATACTCTTCAATCTTTATGGTACGTCTGAAGCAGGCTTCTTCTTGCTGGCTACCCCTCATGACCTCGCTTCTTTCGACGAGCCTACACTTGGTAAGGCTATATGGGGAGTACGCTGTAAGATTAAAAAGACCGACAAGGAGAATACGGGTGCCTTGTGGGTACAATCAAGTTGGGCCATGACAGGACGTAAGAATAAGTGGCAGAACACGAAAGACATTGTCTACCAAAATGCAGAAGGCTACTTTTTCCATCGTGGCCGTACCGACCGAATGGTTGTTTGTGGTGGTGAGAATGTACATCCCGAACACGTAGAGCAGGTGCTTCTCTCCCACCCTCTCATCGCCGCAGCACGTGCGTTCAGTGTCCCCAACCCCGACTTTGGCAATGTTATCCACGCTGAAGTAGAATGTGCTCACAATTCCTCTCTCTCCCAGTCTGCCCTCCTCAACTGGCTTCGTCCCCAACTTTCACGGGCAGAAATGCCACATGCTATCACGTTTAAGACCATCGATATGCTCTCTACTGGTAAGCAGAAAGCGCATTGAAATCCCTTCTCTTCATCATCCTCCATAAGTCGTTTTGATTTATTTTCATGATAACAAAGATTTATTTTCATGATAAAAAATATTTTTATTCACGACAAGAAATATTTTTTTTCATGAAAATAATTCGCTAACAACCAAATGGGATGCTACTAACAGCATTGAATGGAATGAGCTTAGAACACGTCTTTATGGTATTATTAGAGGCAAGGAAACACATTATAAGAGCATAGACTTTCTACCAACAAATCCACTTCTGGCATAAAAGAACAATGGTGCTGTTAAGATATTGGGCATTCAAAGGAGGCAGACGGTGTAACTTGTTTATGAGTCTACTCGCCTATATTAGGTTCTTCCGTTAAATGTGTAGATTGTTAATAGAATGAGATTAATCCACATACATGGTAAGCTTACCTCCAATAAGATTGTTTTATAAGGGGGGGTAAACTATATGATAAATGTAATTAGGTGTGATGTCTATCTATCATCTATAACCTGCCTATTCCCTTATTAAATCATGTTTGTAAACTATTTTTATACAGCTCAGACCCAATACATGCTCTTTTGGCTTCTAAAAGACGCCCTTTTGGGTTGCAAAAGATGCTCTTTAAGACCCTTGCTAACGCCCTTTTGAGGTCCAATTAAGCACCTTTTACTTTATACTTAGTAACTAATTGATACTCTGTTGATTGTAAACCTGCTTCATGTGTGTATTTTTGTCGTTAGTTATAGGTATTTCCTTGAAATTATGTAATGATTTTTCAACCCATTATCTGCAGATTTTCGAAGTCTTAAAACGAAAAGATTTTCAATGAAAGAGGATGAAAATAGGATAGATAGTTGACTGTCTCAGCCATATTTTTGTTTAATGAGTAACTTTGGCTCTTACGTTAAAGCACTACGAAAAGCGTCCACACATTTAACGGAAGAACCTTATATTATCATGAAGATACTGCCCGCTGCAATAAGTAAAGCCCCTAAGATAACCTTGAATGATGGCTGTTCGTGTAGAAACAAGAAGGCTAACAGCATAGTGATAACGACACTCAACTTGTCAATAGGTGCAACGCGAGACACATTACCCAGTTGAATCGCCTTGAAATAAAAGAGCCAAGACAAGCCAGTAGACAAGCCAGAAATAATAAGAAAGAGCCACGTGCTCCTACTTACATCCTTCATTTCATTGATATGACTACCGAAAATTACTATGCCCCAAGTAAGCATGAGGATGACAGTGGTACGTATGGCTGTGGCAAGGTCTGAGTTTATATCCTTAACTCCAACCTTTGCGAAGATGGCTGTTAACGCAGCAAAAAGAGCTGAAAGCAACGCATATATTTTCCACATAATGACTTCTTTTAGTAGAACAAATTATCTTGACATCAGGAAATCGCACCATTCCACGGCGACAACTATATAATATTTTAATCTTAAAGCAATTACTTACTCTTCATCCTTACTATTGTCGAATGATTCTATAACACATAAGCTTTACGCTGCCAAGCTATAACCATCCATCCTAATAAAATCCTTCTCGTTGTGTCGTACATTATCAGAAAGTCTGTATCGACACACTTAACGCTATCTGATAAGCCATCTGTCTATCTTCATCATCCCCGCTTTATTCAGATGATTATTGCCCTATTCACTTAAAAACCTTAGCTAAATCATTCGCTTCTATAGCTCAATCAAGCCAACAAGGTTTATGACTATCCACAGTTCCAATCTTCTTCCCGACTTAACAAATGCAAAGGTAACATATCTATTACACTCCCCAAAATCTTTATACAATACTTCTGTGCAAGTAATCAAGAGTTCGCATAAATCAAGACAGGGGAAGACAAGAGTTCACAATATTATCTTTTGCACTGGCTGTTTCCACAGTGTTCCTTCTTCAAACAAATTATTTGTTAGCCATAGGGAGTTATCGTTCCCCACAAACTTACCAAGGTTAATAGCACGAAAAGCAAAACAAAGTTTGCTGTCATTGCTGTCATGCTATGTAGACATCAAACTTATTGAATACAAAACACTTACGAGAAATGTTAAATATGACAGCAACTTAAAATAAAAAAAATAGTAGTATATTGTCACCAAGTCCTACTGATTTTAGCAGGTACTACCTTCGTAGAATTTATGGGGCTTACTACAAAGCCATCATCCACAGACTACTTCCGTGGATGATGGCTTTACTTTTATAGAATCATACCCTCTTTTAGAGAGGAAGCCTATTCCCTTTTCTCTTGAGGAAGCATGATAAGGGCTTCTTGTTTCTTACCATCCATCATAATCTTTAATGGATTTGGGAAACGAACATGGCGCACCCACTGAGTTTCTTCCACAGCAGGAAGGGCATCAAGTACACTGCGCTGATAGAATCCATCGTCCTTATAAGGATTAATTGTGAAGTAGCCCACACCGAAAGAGGTGAGATTTTGGAAGAAATGCGTTCCCTGACTTGGGTCTACACGGTAGTGTTCCAGTCCCTCCTCAACGATGACACGCGCTGCCGAGATATGTGGCCACTTCACTGGAATACCCAACCAAGGGTCGCTTGAACCCCAACGACCAGGGCCAATAAGCACATAGTTCTTGTCAGTGTCAAGGAACTTGCGGTTTATCCGTTCTATCTCATCTGCTATAGTAGGATTGTTTGATGCAGAGAAAGAGCTGTCGGTCTTTACATACACAACATCTTGTACATCATCCGAAACGCCATGTCCCAAAGAGTTATAGCTCCGTAAGAGACATTTATCGTCATGAATAGCCGTGAGGTCCTCGTCTAACATCTGCTTAGAATCAACGATTGGACGAATCTGCAGGAGATAGAGTTCACCCGTTCGGTCATCATTCAAATTAACAGCAAACTCAATCTCCACTGGGCGACGCATAGCCTCAGCACCGTATGTCATTGCCATTTGCAGCAACTCAGGTAGTGGAAAGACATTTTGTTGGAGGACACCACAGAAAGAGATAACCTTCCGTCCACCCTCGTAGAGCCCATCATAGATAGCATTGTCCTCTGGCGAGTAAGTAGAAACGATATATTGTAGACTGCCATCAGCCTCAGCGTCTTTCACACGTAGCTTGAGGATATTAAATCCATCATCCACCTTAAAGTCCTCGCTGATATGCTTCATGTCAAGAGCATAGAACTGAGTCTGTGTTTCACGCAAGGCTATTGCCATCTCACTCATCTGCAACACCTGATGTGGATGGAACGGACAAACGCGCAGTGTCTGCCCACCATCGACAATATACTTACCCAATCCCAAAGCCAAAGAGGCAATACCTTCCTCTGCCTTCTCCTCTCCTATCGGGTAATAGTTGAGAGAACGAAGCACACCAGAGATGTTCGGATAGAAATGATTTCCATACTCCTTACCGACAACCTGCTGTAAAATAACTGCCATCTTCTCCTGATCAATGACATTACTTGTAGCAGTCATATAGGCTTTGGAGTCACGATAATAAACCGAAGCATAGACGGCTTTAATCGCACAAGCCAACATTCGGAGCATTTCATACTTATCCTCGAGATAAGGAATCATATAAGTAGAATAGATACCAGCAAAGGGTTGATAGTGACTATCCTCTAACAACGAACTTGAACGGACTGCTATCGGAGAGCGAGTAGCCTCAAAGAAGGTAAAGAAGTCGCCTATATACTCATCTGGCAACTGAGCACGAAGGAAGGCTTGAAGTATCTCTTCGTCGCTCGCATCACTCAAGGCTATCTGGTAAAGATTGTTCTGTTCCATAAAGCTATCGAAGACATCCGCACAAAGAACGACCGTCTTCGGTATCTGTACCTTAGCATTAGGGAAACGATTGAAGTCTGGTCGGAGCTTAATAACATTATCAAGGAAAGCTAAGCCACGTCCCTTACCTCCCAACGAACCGTCTCCAATACGAGCGAAATGGGCATATCGGTCGAACTTATGCCTATCAAACAGAGCTACAACACCCACATTACGCATCCTACGATAGGCAACAATGGCATCAAAGATAATCTGTCGGTGCATATCTACATCTTGTAGCTTATGCCAAGTGATATCTTTAAGGAAGGAAGAAACAGGGAAGATAGCACGAGCCGAGAGCCAACGACTCATGTGATTACGAGAGATATGATAGAGCATAGAGTCACGAGGAATCTTAAAGATATTGTCCTGCAACTCTTTCAGATTACGAACACGCATCACCTCCTCATGAGTCTTTGGATTACGGAAGATGAAGTCGCCAAAGCCCATGTGCTCCTCAAGTAGTCGACGGAGGTCTACACTCATCTTCTTTGAGTTCTTATCAACAAAGCAGAAGCCTTCTGCCTCAGCCTTCTCACGGTTCTCGCTTTCTGAACTCTCTATAATCAAAGGGAGGTATTCATCCTCCTTTCGAATGGCACGAAGCAACTTTAAGCCTGCCTCTGGGTCTTTCTCTACGACAGGTACACTACCTTCTACAGCAGTCTGAGTATTCTCATCCACATTATTAATAGGGAATCTTACATCAGAGATAACCCCCAAACAGTTATCTTTATAGCGTTGATAGATTTCCCATGCCTCCTCGTATGTACGTGCCAAGACAACCTTCGGACGTCCACGCTGGCGTAAAGAGGCTTCATGTCGGGTCAAGGCTTCTGTGGCAAAGTTCTGACTCTGTGTGAGGATATAGCTATATAAGTTAGGTAGAATAGATGAATAGAAACGGATAGAGTCTTCTACCAGCAATATCATCTGTACACCGACCTCATGGATATCATTGTCTATATTCATCTTATCCTCCATCAACTTAATGATAGACAGGATGAGATTGGTGTTTCCCAACCAGCAGAATACATAATCAAAGATACTGAGGTCTTCGTTTTGTATACGCTTTGTAATACCATGAGAGAAGGGAGTCAGTACCACACAGTGGATGTCTGGGAACTCTGCTTTTACAGCTCTTGCCACATCAAAAGCATCATTATCGGCATTACCCGGCATACAAATCACTAAATCAATGTCTACTGTGTTTAGCACCTTAGATGCCTCTTCGATAGTAGACACCTGTGTAAAGGTTGGCGGATAACGCAAACCTAACTCCATATACTCATTGTAGATCTTCTCCTCTACACGCCCATCATCTTCCAACATAAAGGCATCATACGGATTTGCTACAATCAAAACATTGTAGATTCGTCGCATCATTAGATTGACGAAACTTACGTCTTTTAGGTAAAAATTACTCCATTGCGCTGGTACTTGCTCACTCATAACAGAAAACTTAATTTTGAACAAAAATACAAAATAATTATAAGGTAACCTATCTTTTAGCTACTTAAATAATATTTTTTTTATTACTTTGCACACTGGTTACGTTCTTTTGCGACCATAGACACGTCCAAAAAGAAGCAAAGAAATAAAAAATTATTGTTTTTCATTTGGAGGTTTGATTTTATTTGGATATATTTGCCGTACCATTCTGAACTGAATGATACTATCTAACATAAACAAATAAAAGTCAATTTACTATGGAAGTCGAAAAAATCATGCAAGCACTGGAGCAGAAGCATCCAGGTGAGTCAGAGTATTTACAGGCCGTACATGAAGTACTCATGTCTGTAAAGGACGTTTACAATCAGCACCCAGAGTTTGAGCGCGCAAGTATTATTGAGCGCATCGTGGAGCCTGAGCGTATTATCACATTCCGTGTGCCTTGGGTTGATGACCAGGGAAAAGTACAGGTAAACATCGGTTATCGCGTACAGTTTAATGGTGCTATTGGCCCATACAAGGGTGGTCTGCGTTTCCACGCATCAGTAAACCTCAGTATCTTGAAGTTCCTCGGTTTCGAGCAAACATTCAAGAATGCACTCACCACATTGCCTATGGGTGGTGGTAAGGGTGGTTCAGACTTCTCTCCACGTGGTAAGAGCGATGCTGAAATTATGCGTTTCTGCCAAGCTTTCATGAATGAGTTATATCGCCACATTGGTCCAGATGAGGACGTTCCTGCAGGTGACATCGGCGTTGGTGGTCGTGAGATTGGTTATCTCTTCGGTCAGTATCGCAAGCTGACTCACCAGTTCCAGGGTATGCTCACAGGTAAGGGCAGAGAATGGGGTGGCTCTATCCTCCGTCCAGAGGCTACAGGTTATGGTGCTCTCTATTTCGTTCACCAGATGATGGAGACTCATGGTCTTGACATCAAGGGTAAGACTGTTGCCATCTCAGGTTTCGGTAACGTTGCATGGGGTGCTGCTAAGAAGGCTACCGAACTTGGTGCAAAGGTCATCACATTGAGTGGTCCTGATGGTTATATCTATGACCCAGAAGGCATTAGTGGTGAGAAGATTGAGTACATGCTCGAACTTCGCAACAGTGGCAACGATGTTTGTGAGCCATACGCAGAGAAATATCCAGGCGCAAAGTTCTTCAAGGGTCATAAACCTTGGGAGCAGAAGGCAGATATCTATTTGCCATGTGCTACACAGAACGAGCTCAACGGTGAGGATGCCGACAAGATTCTTGCATTCAAGCCATTGTGTGTTGCTGAGGTTTCAAACATGGGTTGCACAGCTGAGGCTGCTGAGAAATTCACTGAGGCTAAGCAGCTCTTCGCTCCTGGTAAGGCTGTTAACGCTGGTGGTGTGGCTACATCAGGTCTCGAAATGTCACAGAACTCTCTCCGTCTCTCATGGAGTCCGGAAGAGGTTGACCAGAAGCTCCATTACATCATGAGTTCTATCCATGAGCAGTGCGTGAAGTATGGTAAGCAAGCTGATGGTTACATCGATTATATTAAGGGCGCTAATATTGCGGGCTTCATGAAGGTAGCGAAGGCTATGCTCGCACAGGGTGTCGTATAATAAAGACCAGTCTTTCTATTCTCTCCCTGCCTTCAAGGTAGGGAGGGAATATATTCTCTTTGAGAAGGCTGGTAATACTTAACAATAAAATGTATAGAACCAAACTTCTCTTGATAGCGTTATTTACGCTATGCAATATCTTTACGCTGACCATTCAAGCACAGTCAGACGGTAAAGCTTCTTATTATAGTAATGGATTGAACGGTCGCCGAATGAGTAATGGCGAACGCTATGATCGTAATGCATTTACTTGTGCACATCGCACGCTTCCCTTTGGCACACGTCTAAAGATTACAAATCCTCGTAACGGAAAGTCGGTTATTGTCCGTGTAACGGACCGTGGCCCTTTTGTTCGTGGTCGTGTGGTTGACTTATCATACGCTGCTGCACGCGAATTAGTACGCTTGCCAGCGGTGTAGCCTACGTCAAGGTTGAACTGGTACGTAAAGAGACCGAGATTCCGTACCCTTCTGAGTCAAATGGCACAATTGAGATGCCTGAAGTAGAATATGGTACTGCAGGTATCTGTTATGAGTTTATCCCAGAATGGGAGAAGGTTGAAGAGGATAAACCTAAGGAGATTGAACGTAAAGTGGATACTCACTTGAATAACAAGAGGGTGTCTAATCAGGCGAAGGTTGAGAAAGAATACAATACATCATACAAACAAAAACAGGCTGTTAGTTCTAACAATCAACAGACCTCTAAAGTTAAGCCGACAACAACACCTGCCCGTTCGTCTCAACAAACAGCTAATCGACAGCAAACAACCCAACAGAATAAGGCAAACACACAGCCCACAACGTCTAAAAATGGGTCAAGTAGTAGTTGGATGAACTTCTTTAAGCGAGTCAAAGATGGTGTAACAGGTCTCTTTGAATAAGTAATCAATTATCTATATATCAGCTCGTTAGGGATTTAACATGCCTCATCTCATTGTCAGACAGATTGTTTCTCGTTATTATAAGGTTATACATTAAGCTACATAAACTTGGGGAAACAAACAAGTTACATGGGTCAAGTGGCAGTTGAGTGAACTTCCTTAAACGAGTCAAAGATGGTGTAACAGGCCTCTTTGAATAAGTAATTAATTATCTTTATATCAGCTTGTTAGGGATTTAGCATGCCTCATCTCATTCTCGGATAGATTGTTTCTCGTTATTATAAGATTATACATTAAGCTACATAAACTTAGGGAAACAAACAAGATACATGGGTCAAGTAGTAGTTGGATGAACTTCTTTAAGCGAGTCAAGGATGGTGTAACAGGTCTCTTTGAATAAGTAATCAATTATCAATATATCAGCTCGTTAGGGATTTCGCATGCCTCATCTCATTGTCAAACAGATTGTTTCTCGTTATTATAAAGTTATACATTAAGCTACATAAACTTAGGGAGACAAACAAGATAACGACAAGATGTGTTAGCCTCAACACCATCTAATGAATTAAGGAACATCGTAGTCTAATAGCTTATTGCGCTTAAACTATTAGACTCAACATAGAAATAGGGGATGCATCAATTACCAGATGCATCCCCATTCCGTCATTTAAAGTTATCGTTATCAGTAGTTAGTACTTACACAATAATATCTTTATAATCTCTATCTAATTGTATTCTTTTAAACAGCAGGCACTTAAAAAAGCATCCTTAGCTTTCGTCATCTATGCCTTGTTGACCTTCTTATCGACTCGTATTCACACTTACGTTTGCTACCTTACAGATACTCTTCTGCCCTTGCAGAATAGTCAATGCAAATTGTGACACGCCATTCTTCAATTTCTTATCACCTCTTATATATATGGTGTAACTAATGGTCTTGCCTGGCTCTATACGTTCTATTGGTCCAGAAGGATTAACAATAACATTCGCATTCCCTGTAGTCTCCATGACTGAAGGGCGCAAATTATTAATAACACTTTCGCCATGATTCGTTACATCAAACACTATCTTTCCTGCTTCATTGCGTGACAACAGACCATCGTGGTTCTCATCTTCAAAACGAACGTTTGACAACTCAATCCTTGGAGAACTTTGATAAGTAGCCGACAGCCTGTCTACACTAATCTCCTTAGGAGTTGTCTTGTTCGGTTGAGCGACATTACTATTGTTCGCTACATCGCTATCTTGGAAGTTATAGATACGGTCGTCGCCTGAGTTAGTATTATCAAAACCACTACTATCTACGCCGCTTGGCTGAATATAATCATCCGTCTGATTATTATAATCATATCCCGTACGGTCTCTCCTCTCACGTGCCTTGCGTTGTTGCACCTTCTCATAGTGGTCGTGTACATCCTCTCTCTGACGCTGGTCTGCCTTCTGTCCCATCTTAGCACCAATGATAGCACCACCAGCCATACCGACTATTGTACCAATATCCGAACCTCTTGCTCCACCAGTAATACCACCGATAGCACCTCCAAGAATACTTCCTAATGAACCTCCGGACATTGCACCCGACCCAGCGTAAGTACCACAACTACTTAGCACTACTGCTGCGGATAGAGAAAGAATGAAACCCTTCGTCATAACTTATAATCTTTTAACGTTAGCAAATTAGCTACATTTTTTCACACTTACAAAGATATTTCCCTACTCGATGGAGGGAAAACCCTATAACACACTTTTCGTATCTCAGAACTCATGATTATAAGCATTCTAAAACCTCTCTGTCAACCTTTTTTACCTCCGCTAAGAATCTACTTTTATCACCTCTCCTAAGCTCAAGTTTACCAACGAGACACTCCTATAACGACATTAAGAAAGAGAATGAAAAAGTCATACATGCAGACAGGAATGTAGGGGTATATCGGTAAGCACTCCCCTTTTCTATTCGAAAAGGAGGCAGAGAGAAGCCAATAGAGACCATGAGAAGAATTCCCTCTATTATCTTTTTGTCATCATTTTTCGCTCTACTACAATCCAACACATGCTCTTCAAGCTTTAAGAAGACGCCTTTCTATATTCAAGAACATGCCCCTCTTGCACGTTGAAGACGCCCCTCTTAGAGCAAAAAAGGCGTCTTCTTCAACACTAAACGTAACACACTGATTACTTGAAAGTTGAGAACCCAAATAAAGAGGATATTGTAACCTTACATTTAACGTCCTTTACTCGGTACAATGTAAAGGTTTTTCATAACATTATTAACACCTTCGCTGTATGCGGTAATTACCAAGAACATCTCATAAGCATGCAAAAGATATAAAAAGATGTATTTATCTTCTAAGAGACTAACAAGGATATTTGCACACAGGGTGAGCACAAACACATGTAGCCCCACCTCTACTTCTTGTTTAAATACTGAGTGAAACTATCACAGAAATACCCCTACAAGAGAGCTTATAAACTTAGCAGACATCCCTTTCCAGCCTCATGCTTCAACTACAAAAGTGTTATAGTATCATTCGAACTGTCTGAAGTATTCTCTTTTATAGGGATGTACAACAACTGATTATCAAAGGCGACATAACGTTTATCACCCCATGTAATAATACCAACAGCATCATCTAAGGTGCAACTCCTCAATTCCTCATGTTTAGAGACCGACACTCTATACTCTTTCCCAGCCTCATCTCTAACAGAAATGTATGTCGGCGTAATTGCTTCTAAGCCAAGATAGAAGGTATAAGAATAGGCCTCAAAATCGTTTATAAGCTCTGTCCCTTCTCTCGTTGGAGGTATCCATCCTTCTTTTGCACGCCTCAACTGCATCGGACGAAACCATGACACATCCATCATAAACGAGTCGAACGACATCAACAAAGGGTCATCCTCGTCGCTGAATGAGAAATATAAATAGGTAACATCATCCTTTGACAGTAGATCGTTATTAAGCCACTGCGCTACAGAGCGGGGATGTTGCACACAGGCATAGTCCTCACCATTACTGTGAAAAGTGACCGTGAATTGTTGCTGATGTAGCGTTTTATCCTCGTCGTCTTTGTGAAAATAATGAGTGAAAGCATACCCCGTTGCCGTCTCCTCAACTTCCCAATAGTCTGCATGATGTTCATTATGATGTTTGCCCAACCAATATCCGTCAAGATTAGGGTAGACTTGATTCCACTGTTCACGGCGACCAGTCTCCGCAAGTTGCTCTGTACTAACAAGAACAGAAAGATTACTAAGTACGTCTATCGTGAGCTTTATCAATCGAATACGGGTCAGCTTCTCCTCTACATCCTTCAAAGCTTTATGGAAGAAGGCCATTCGAGGTGTCTGTACAAAGAGTATATTCCGATGACAAACACCCGAAAAGAAACGATAGACACGCTCATATTGTGTTCGCATCTCCGCCACATTACCCTGTCGTGTCTCGACAGACTGAGGCAGAGCACCAAGCATTATCAAGAGGAAGATAGCCAGACAATAAACGTCTTTTGCCTTCAACAGCTGGAGGATTTCTCGTTTGCAACCCTGTTGCTGTTCGTCAATCTCATCATCGAAGATACATACATTGACTATCTGTTCACACCATGCAGTCTGATTGTTCACTTTATCTCCGCCTGTCAAGTACGCTTTATATTTCTCTATCAGCTTGGCAACTTGACTATAAGCATCCAACAGCCACTCAATAGAAACACCCATTTCGTCATACCATTCACGTGCCAACTCATGAAAGATGGCCCTACGAAGGAACGCATCTTTCCCACCAACACGACCAAAAGAGTTGTTGCCTCCACCCGACTTTCCTATATGTTGCCACAGTTCCTCACCGCTATTATAGAGCAACCGGAGCTTAAACAGAGTGTTCAACTTCTCTTTCATCTCCTCATCATCCCTGTCTATGGCTACCGACTTGACAGATGACTCGACAGTTGTACGTTCTAAATTAAGGGCCTCATCACCTTTATTCTTATCTTTCATACTATTCTTTATAAGCCGCTTCCTTCTTCTATCCGCTACTTTTCTTATATGTCTACCTCCCCTCCATGTGGAGAATAACAACTGGGTTTACGCACTTCAAGAAGAAAACAGACTCTTCCTTTCTTCATATATTACTAATCACAGCACTAAAGCCACTCTCCTGCAAAAATACAAATTAAATCCTTTGCACCTCTCACGAAGATACATTTATTTTGCAGACTGAGTCAAATACTCTAAAGAAATATGAACGACACGATGCTTACCTTAACTGTTTGTATCACGCAACACTATAGCACTACCCTACTCACAACGTCCTATATAATAAGAAAGAACAATCCCGAAAGTTTATAATAACCTTCGGGATTGCTAATTCTAACCTTCCCGCTTTCTCATGCGGACAAGTTTGATTTCATTCTATTCAACAGCTACAACTTTTGAATAGCCCTTCGTTTTAATGATATAGACACCTGATGATAGGCTAACTGTCTTACTCCCTCTCACCATACCAGTATACATCAGTTTGCCATTTAACGTATAGATATTCAAATGTATAGGTGATGCTGTCATAAAACTTAGATAATTCTTGCCCCCAGATACTTTGAGAGTATCATTAGAAGGAGTGTCTATTTGATCCGAAACTGTAAAGATTCCTCCAATAGTCACAGAAGAAGTAACCTTAAAATTAGGAGAATCTACTTCTTCATCATTAAGTGTCAAAGTTTCAAGTTTATATCCAGATGCGGGTATTGCTTTAATAGTAAGCTCTGTGTTCTTAGCCACCTTTGTACCCGACAGAACCTCAACACCATCCGCTGTAAACACCTTTAATGTTCCATAGTCAGGCTTCTGTATGGTGATATATGCCATGTTACAACCAGTTCCATCGCCCTCATAATCGATCGTCCAACCCTTCAACTTAGCAATAGAAGACTCTGCATGCTCAGCATCATTATACTCTCCTGCTCTTTTTCACCACGAACGAAAAGCGTGTTACCACGTGGCGTCTTTCCACTCTGAAGCGTTGGATAACGTGAAAGACTATAATAAAGATCATTTAGAGTACATGCATCCCATCTATTACCACCTACGTTCAGATAGGTCAACCGCTCATGTCCCGTAAGATCAAGACCTTCTAATCTATTGCCATCAACAGTGAGAGTAACAAGCTGAGGGTTACTCTTCACGTCTAAAGTAGTGACTGAATTATTAGAAAGCTGCAATGTCCTCAATGCAGGGTTCTTGCTAACATCAAGAGCAGTAATCTTATTATTTGAAACATAAAGTTCTACAAGTTCCGTCATTTCCCTTACGTCAACTGTCTCTATCTCATTGCTACTTATATTCAAATAAACAAGCTTCTTGTTATGACTTAAATCTAAGCTTTCCAGCCAATTATTCTTTACATCAAGATAAGCTAAATCGACAGCACCTGTAACATCTATATTATCAACTTGATTACCATAAGCACGTAAATTGATAAGTTTGCTGTTCTTGCTAACATCTCAAGGAACTAAGGTCTGAATAAGAACAATCAAGAGACTCAAGATCCAATAGTTTAGAGACATCTATGGATGTAATTGAATTCATATACGTAGAAAGAGAACGCAAATGAACATTATGACTTAGGTCGACAGCAGTTATCTTATTATCAACGCCCACACCTGGATAACTTGAGAAATCAGCTCCTGTAACAGCGCCATATATCGTTACAGTTTGTCCAGATGTCTGTCCCTCTATGGTTGTAGGGGTTGATTTAACCTTCACTTTTACAAGTTCGCCATCTCCCCAGTCAATTGATACATCTTTTTCCTCACCACTTACTGAAAGGAAATACTGTTGGTCTATGCCTGCAGGTACTGTTAGTTTGATATAATCATCATCACCAGAAACACTAAAAACAGGCTTTACAACAGCCGCTTCTGACACGACAAAGATACTATCAGCAATCAATTTACCATTCACCTCCACGCCAACGAACTTTGCACCAGTAGGTGCTGTAGCATCTATCTTAATTGGGAAACCAGGCAGAACTTTCCCTTTAATAGGCTCGTAAGTTGCAAAATACCCATCATCAGGAATTTGACTTAGTGTATAACTACCTCCATTTTCGGACGCTTGCATCGTTATAGAGACAGAATCCATAGATGCAGTAGCATCACCATGAACATCTAATTTATAGGAATTGTCGGCATCATCATCTAAACATCCCAGTATTAGCATGTTCGTAGTTAGCCCCTGATAGGAAAACATTCGTACGATAAGAAAGTACCTGTATGAGACGGCATTGCTTTGAAAGTGAAAGTTCAGTGACTGAGGCGTAGTATTCTTACAGTCACGCATATCAAGGTGATTCAGTCGGTTAGTACCGATAGCACCATGCATATCAAGGAATTGTATTCCAGTATTCCGTACACTCACACTACGCAAAAAACGCTGATGTGATAAGTCAACACGTTGTATCTTCGTATTATCAATATTAATTGTCTGAAGATTTGCAAGGTTAGACACATTTAAACGAGACAACTTTGAGTCACTGAGTTCAAGCGTTGTTATATTCTTATTACTACTTAAGTCAAGCTTTGCGATGTCAGTATTAGACGCATCAAGCATGATAAGTTCAGGGATTATTGATAAGGTTTAGCTCTGTTATCTTTCGTTCCCTTTATAAAGAGCTTTTTCAAGTTTTAGTTTGTTGCGTAACGTCAATAGATGTTACTCCAATATTGCCACTGATATCAACATCACGTAACTCTGGATAATTATTACCCAATTCTAATTCTAACAAACTACCGTTCGCAAGATTAAGATAACGGAGATTAGGGAAGACTGACAGGATAAAAGTGTGTAATATCTCCATCTGACATGTCGATATTTCGTAGCTCTGTACTGCCATTAGGAAATAAGACAGTAGCCAACAATTCATTATGATTGGCTGTAAAAGTTAGATCATCTTCTTAAAAGTCGCGTAGGTCTAAACGCGTAATCTTATTATAGCTGAGGTCAAGTGTAACAAGGTTTGGCGCACCAGACAAATCGATACCCTTCGTAGGTCAATTCGTTCCTCTTAGCTTCTATCTGTTTTAAGTTAGGTTGATCCTTAAAAGCAAGATATGTTGCCTTTGCTTCAGACACCTCAACGGCAGAAAAGTCACCATAGACAACGATTGTGTCCTTTAGTAACTTCCCTGTCACCTTCTTATTACTACTCCAACCTTCTAACGTAGCCTCTTGTTTATTACCATCTCCCCAGTCAACAAATACTTTGCTGGCATCATCGGTTCGAGTAACACGGAAACATAAAGTCTTGCCCTACGGGCGTAGATGTTGCAATCCTCATTTCACCATTTGTTTGTGCGAACGTCACTAAAGACACAAACAAAGAAAACATCAGTAAAAATTTCTTCATAAGCTGTAATGTCTAAGCACTTTATAAGAAAGGTTTATCAAACGACAGAACATAGAAATTAACCATAGTTCTGTCTACTAAAACGTAAAGAACATCGTGATAGTGCTATTAAACCACAATATAAATCACGCTTTTGGTTGCAAATATAAGTAAAATAAATATAATCTGCAATATGTTGTAACATTAACTATTATCATTTATTACATATCACAGAATAAGAGTCAGGTGTAAGTCCACAACAAATACTTAGATTTTGACATTAACGAATAAAGGAACATGAACTATACTACATCACCTGAAACATCTGAAAAATCGAGATTTTTAGGTAACAAAGTCTATTGTTGCATGGTAGAAGATGAGGGAATTGTAAGCAGCAACTGATTGTAAATAGCTGATTAGCCTATTCTCTCTACTTCGTTACAAATAATCATCTTAGTCATCTTAACCAAAGGACAACTCTTTCCGACCCACTCTCTTGTCTACTTACCTATTTACAAGTACCTCATCTTACCGCCTTTACATATTTACAAAAATTAATCGTCATTTTTATTGCTTAATATATTTATTTTATTTATATTTGCTCACATAATAAGAAATATATAGACAACCGTTAAGCAACACTTTATGTGTCGTAAAACATACTAACACTAACCTACAATCGAAATTACAATATCTACAATACTTAAAAACCATCTTTAGAGTATCAATCTGTTTACTCAAAGATATCAGAAATTATTAATAAGAACCTATAACTAACCAAATAAAAGTCTCTCTCAATAAGAGTTACAAGAGCGATAAATTCATTGCGGTAATAGCTGCTACACATAGCTAATATTCAAAACAACAAAACCTAACACAAAGAGCTGATACCGAATGAAAGTAAAATAGAGACATATATAAAACCTAAACAATAAATTTTACATATTAATCTTTAACTATAAGCAAAATGAACAACAAGCAGAACAAAGCGCAAGCCTTATGGCGAATCTGTATGATGGCACTGGTATGGATGTTCGCTACTGAGCTTTATGCGCAAAATGTCACGGTTAGTGGCATTGTGAAAGACCCAACGGGCGAGCCTGTAATCGGTGCTTCGGTAACGGTGAAAGGTACAAATATGGGTACTGTGACTAATATCGACGGGCAATACACCCTACAATGCCCCACAAAAGGCACATTAGTATTCTCATACTTGGGGATGAAACCTAAAAATGTAGATGTTAATGGTCGACAACAGATAAACGTTGCCCTTGAAGAAGAAGCCACTGCGCTTAATGATGTGGTGGTTACGGCATTGGGAATTAAACGACAAACAAAAGCATTGGGTTATGCTGTCACCGAACTGAAAAGCGATGAACTGGAACGAGCTAACACGGTTTCTCCTGTCACAGCATTGCAAGGTAAGGTGGCTGGTGTAGAGATCAGCCAGTCAGACGGTGGAATGTTTGGATCTACTAAAATTCAAATAAGAGGTGCATCTACTCTTAATGCCAACAACCAACCTATCTTTGTAGTAGACGGTGTGATATTAGATAATGCTACAAGCCAGTCAGGGGACGCTGACTGGAATAGCAATATCAACGACTACGGTAACCAACTAAAGAATCTTAACCCCGATGATTTTGAGAGTGTGAGTGTACTAAAAGGTGCTGCAGCAACAGCATTATATGGTTCACGCGGCTTGAATGGTGCTGTAGTAATTACCACTAAAAGTGGGAAAGCAGGCAAAGGTGTTACTGTAAAGGTTTCACAAACTATAGGATTAGAAACTGTCTATCGTTCACCAGATCTACAAAACACCTATATGATTGGTGCTTTCCCTGGTGCTGTAGATTACGGAGACGAATACACTGCCACGGGCAACCTTTGGAGCGATAACATGACATCGTTCGCTCGTAACTCTAAAGGTGAATACTCGCTCATCGAACAATATGGGAACTATGCTTGGGGACCTGATATCTCATGGGCTGAGGGTAAACAGTTTGAACAGTACGATGGAACAATGGGAACGGCGAAGATGTTCCCAAACAACTATAAAGATGCTTACGACACAGGCTTTAATACCAATACGAATGTATCATTGCAAGGTGGTAATGATCGTACACAATTCTACGCTTCAGCATCTTATAAATACAATAAGGGTACTACACCACGCAACACCTTTAACCGTCTGTCGTTCTTAGGAAAAGCTTCACAAAAGATTGGGAACATCGTGACAGTAGATTTCAGCATGAACTTTACACAGTCACAACCCCGTAATGCACCATTAAACATTGGAGAATACTTTGCTAATAGTACGTTCCCACGTGAATACGATGTTAATCGTTATCGTAACCTTTACAAAGGGGAACATGGTGGACTTGCCAGCGAAAGATATGGCGATCTCTATCGTGCTGTACCTGGCAAGGAGCTGTGGTGGAGTATCTTTGAAAACGATTACAAACAAACAGAAACAATGTTCCGTCCTGTGCTTAACATCAATATTCAAGCACTGCCTTGGCTACAGCTTTCAACTGGTGGTTCGCTCAACTATTATGCCATCGATGGCGAACTAAAAGCCCCTGGTAGTGGTTATGCCAACGAAGGTGGTTCTTATGCTCTCTCTCACACGCACACTACACAAGAGAACTTGTACCTTGCAGCTAACCTAAACTATCAAATTAATAAGGACTGGGAAGTACATGGGTTCTTACGTGAGGAATATTTTAACCAATATGCACAGTATAATAGTGAGAGCACGAACGGTGGACTTATTGTGCCCAACCAATTCTTTATCAAGAATTCAAAACAACAAGCCAGCTTTAATGCGTATAAATTCAACACCAAGCGTATCATCTCTACCATCTTTATGATTGGAACAAGCTGGAAGAATCAACTATTCTTGGACATAACGGGACGTAACGACTGGTCCTCAGCCTTGGTTTACAGCTACGGAACAGGTAATTTCTCTTATTTCTATCCTTCTGTTTCGGGCTCATGGATCATCACAGAAACCTTCAAAGACAAACTTCCAAAATGGGTTAGCTTTGCAAAGGTACGCGGTTCTTGGGCGCAGGTGGGAAACGACACCTCTCCTTATTATATAAATTCGGGCTATTCTGTGGCAACATATCAACGTGGCGACAAGAAAATCTATGGAATGACTATCCCTGAGAATATGAAGAGTACCAACTTAAAACCTGAACGTAAGAATGCTTGGGAAGTGGGACTTGACTGGCGTTTCCTTGACAGTAGGATTGGGGTAGACCTCACCTATTATAAGGAGAACACTCGAAACCAAATTATGACTATCAATGTACCTTGGGAATCGGGCGTAAAAGAAAAGCTAATCAACGCTGGTAATATACAGAACTCAGGTATAGAAATAGCACTCAACACAACTCCTATAAAGAAGAAACAATGGCAATGGGACCTAAATTTCACTTACACTCGCAACCGCAATAAGATTGTAGAACTAAGTCCTGATGTAACCTCTTACATTAATCTGGATGGTGCAGCAAACTATGGTAACTACCGCATAGCATCTGTTGCCAAAGTAGGCTCCGACTATGGTATGCTAATGTCTGACTCTTGGATAAAGACCGACGAAAAGACTGGCAAACCAGTGGTGGGCTACACTAACAAATTCCGAACAGTGTATTATAAGCGCGGAGGAACTGTGAAAGAAGTTGGATCGATGTTGCCTAACTTCCTTGGATCACTAAACTCTACCCTAAGATGGAAAGACCTTAGTCTCTATGTGCTATTTGACGCACGCTTTGGAGGATACGTTGCTTCGTATAACTCACGCTACGCAACTGCATACGGTTTCTCTGGAGAGACCGAGAAATACCGTAAGGGGATGACCTGGACCAGCAAATACGCTAATGCGCAAGATAAGGTGTTTACTGATGGCTTTATCCCTGATGTCGTTTTCGATGCTGGTACTATTGTTACCACACCAGGAGGAACTAACCAAGACGTTAGTGGAATGACCTATCAGGAGGCTTATGAAAAAGGTTATGTAGAACCTGCACACCTACAAAGTGCTGCATACTTTAAGAATAGCTGGGGAACAGGTGTTATTAACGATGATTGGTTTAAGAAAATCAACTACATCGCTCTGCGAGAAATAACTCTCTCGTACAACGTTCCAACCAAAATTTGCAGCTATATCGGTGCAAAGAACTTATCCCTTAGTTTCACCGGACGTAACTTGGCATACCTACTGAACACTGCGCCAAATCACGAGAATCCTGAATCGGTACGTGGAACAGGAGCTGCGCAGTTCCGTATGCGATCATTTATGCCTTACACAGCAAGCTATCTCTTCACATTAAACGCTACATTCTAAATGCCTTTCATTATGAAACAGAATATTATAAAATTCAAGTCGCTCGCCTTTGGTATATGTGCCACATGCATGGTACTGGTAACAGGATGCAGCGAAAGCGAATACGCAAAAATAAATACTGACCCATCGACTATCGCCGAAGGAAATCCTGTGTTCTTGTTTACTCAGGAACAGGTGCAATACCAACCCTTCGATTACCTGCTGTGGTATTATGATGGAGCTTACACGTCAAAAATAGTTCAAGCATATTCACCGTCAAGTAGTTTTAACGACTTGTATAACAAGTTGGCTGAACTGGGCGGTGTGGGTTCTCAGCTCATTTATGTTAAACGATATGAGAACGATATTAAAGCTACTATCGATAAGATGCCAGCTAACAAGGCTGCTCAATACTCGCACCTTTCGGCTATGGCAAACGCTCTAACAGTTTACATGGGACTGTTCGATACCGATCTCTTTGGTTCAAGACCTTACTCTGAAGCTGCACAGGCAAGTATGGGGGCACATTAACTCCTAACTACGAATCGCAAGAGAGTCTATTCGACCAATGGTTGACTGAACTGAACACCGACCTGGATAAGCTGAAGTCAACGACAACGCAGATAAGTGTTGGAGACAATGACTTAGCCTACGGGGGAGATACTAAGAAATGGGTAAAATTTGTAAACGGCATAAAACTTAAAATTGCGGTAAGACTTCTTCACCAAAACAAAGCTAAGGCCTTAAAAATAGCCGAGGAAGTGGGTGCTGACGATGCAAACGTGATGCAATCTATTACAGACGACTATGTATATAACAAAGGTACAGGTGGAGATGGTGGCAACAACACCTATGGAAGTGATAATAGTGTGAACTTAGGTGTTAGCAGCAAAAACGTTATCGACTTCATGAAGCGTAACAAAGATCCACGAATGCTGGTGATGTTTACTAAAAACGATTTCAACTCTGAGGTGGTGCAAGCTTTCTTTGATGCACAAGCAAGAGGAGATAACAACTGTGCTATTCCTAAATATATTTTAGACCAGGTGAACTATACAACAGATGCTTCTGGTAAGAAACATTTCGATAGTTGGAAAGGTGATGGTGAACCATGGGTACGCTATCAGGGATTGCCTATCGGTATGGCTATATCTGAAAAGACAGAATACACTGGGAATAACAATTATTTTGTAACAACCAGATGGAAAGTAACTGATGGAGAAAAAACGAAAACCTACTCACCGCTATCGTACTTTAACGAGGAATTAGTGCGTGGCCGCGTTGACTTCACTTTCCCAACAGCTCCAAAAGGTAAGGTGGTACAAGACACTGAAGATAACCCACTTTACGAGATGACCCTTTCCACAGCTGAAATGAACCTCTATCTGGCTGAGTTTAAATTACTGGGTGCTAACTTGCCACATACTGCAGCCGAATACTTTAAACTTGGCGTTGAGGCTTCAGCAAAAGCTTATAACCGCTTAGCGATACTGAATAAAATACCTTATTATGATAAGGCACATTGTAACGACAAGTTAGACGAGCCTGTTACCTACGACGATGCAGCTATTGCCACGATGATGGCTAATTCTGACTACCAACTAACAGGTAATGTTCCAAACGACTTAGAGAAGGTTTACATCCAATTGTATCTACACTTCTTCTATCAACCTCTTGAGCAGTTTGTAACAGTGCGCCGCTCTGGTGTTCCTAAAGTTGGTAGTTCGCTCATTCCTTGGGTTACAATGAAACCAAACACTGAGTTGCCTCGCAGATTCTATATCGCTCAACCCGACCCTGCTGATAAGATGCGTACTATTATCGAGACAGCAATGACACAACAAGGCTTCACCTTTACCGATGGACAAAGACCTGAACTGCTTAACTCTGAAAGGGTGTGGTACGACAAGGGGGCACCAAACTTTGGTGAAGGTCCTAACTACTAATAGGGAGACTTGCAGAATAAAGAGGCATCAATAAACGCTATGAAGAAGCAAGTGGGTAAAAACACCCAATAAACTTATGCTCACCTGCCTCAAGATTGTTTTCGTTAGATTATTGAAAGAGGGTGTGTCAATTATGAACACACCCCCCTTCTTCATGAATTAAAAGAATCACAAGAGGTTTTACATCTCTTTTTGTCATATAAGCCATAAATTGTGGTTCTTCCGTTAAATGTGTGGACGCTTTTCGTAGTGCTTTAACGTAAGAGCCAAAGTTACTCATTAAACAAAAGTATAGCTGAGACAGTCAACTATCTATCCTATTTCCATCCTTTTTCATTGAAAATCTTTTCGTTTTAAGACTTCGAAAATCTGTAGACAAGGGTTTGAAAAATCATTACATAATTTCAAGGAAAACACCTATAACTAACGGCAAAAATACACACATGAAGCGAGTTTGCAATCAACAGAGTATCAATTAGTTACCAAGTGTAAAGTAAAAGATGCCTAATTGGAGTTCAAAAGGGCGTTAGTAAGGGTCTTAAAGAGTATCTTTTGCAAGCCAAAAGGGCGTCTTTTAGAAGCCAAAAGAGCATGTGTTGGATTTGAGCTGTACAAAAATAGTTTACAAACATGATATAATAAGGGAATAAGCAGGTTATAGATTGGCATCACACCTAATTATATTTATCATATAGTTTACCCCCCTTATAAAACAATCTTATTGGCGGTAAGCTTACCATGTATGTATATTAATCTCATTCTATTAACGATCTACGCATTTAACGGAAGAACCTAAATTGTTCTGCCCTATATATTCGGCTTTGAATGATGTGACTTTAACTTCGATAACATTGTATGGACGTCGTTGGGTGTAAAGGATGACATCGGCATAGAAATCAGAGGCACCAACCTCAAAATACTTCTGTTAGGCAACAAAAGTAAAACCACTGTCCTTTTCCAGAAGATATTTAGTGATATGAGAAACTAATTATCGTTCTAAGAGAAGAAAAACATCGGTGTTACGTCACATCAAGAGGTAAAACGCCTCATCCTTTCTTCATATATTACTAATCACAGTACTAATGTCATTCTCCTAATAAAATACAAATAAAATCCTTTGTACCTCTCACGAAGATACATTTATTTTGCAGACAAAAACAAAGACCTAATAAATTATGAACAAAACAACATTTATCTTAATTACTGGCATTACGTTGCTCTGCAGCACTACCTTACTCACAACTACCAGTTGTTCTCCTAAGACTCCTAAAGAGATACGGCAAGATAGTATCGAAGCATTCTATGCTACACCTGAGGGTGAGGCAGCTACTACTGTTGAGAAATATTACGAAACATTAAAAACAGAAGGACTTTCTGAAGCTGCATCAAAGTTCTGTACTGGGAAACTGGCAAAACAATTAGAGTCCATGGCAGCACTTCTCAATATGGCGAATGGCGGTAGTGGTTATGATAGGTCAGACATGGGTTTCGAGTCCGTAAAAACTGCTACACTAACCAACTATCAAGATGTAGCAATGGTTGTACTTAAGAACAAAAAGGGGAATCTTCACCGCAATGCTAATCCTACAAGAAGATGGGTGGCGGATTTTCTCCATAGAGCCTAATGATATGACTGGTTTTAAGAATATGATATTTCAAGACAAATTATCTGATAGCTATGACGTCTACCCTACTGACGGAGAAGACCCCGATGGCGGTGCTTCTGCTGCTCGACAGTTAGAAGAGGATATGAACCAAGACTTCAACGATACATACGATAATACCGATTCATACTCAGAATAAAAACTTCAAAATATACAGAGACATGACAACAGAAAAACTCATCAAAGCAATTAAAGATTACGAGAGGCATGCACTTCCTATAAGTAAGAATGTTTTTACTGGTGACAACATCACAGCAGAACTCATCGAGAAACATTGCAACCGCTATGGTATTAACTGTCAAGGAGAGCAACCGATACTCATTGTCAATGACTCTATCGTGGATTCATTTGGCGGATATGGCTGGACAGGGCTGATGATTACTAACAAAACATTATATTATAAGTGCACTAAAGATTCCTTTCTCAGTGGATTAGTCGCCTTAAGTTCTAAAGGTATCATCCCTTTAGAGCAAGTTCACACTATAGCTATAGGCCACCATGATACATGCTTCGGCACAGCCTACGTTGGCCATCAACTTGTTATCAACAACGAAATAATGGGCTTACTGCGTATGGGCGGGGGTATTGAGTTTGACGACAAGGCTATCAGTCAACTGACACATATCTTCAAAGTTACAAGATAAGTGTGTCCCACTCTGCCCTTCGTTGGTAAAAGAGTCGATGAGTAAATATCCTTATCAAATATAGCGTATTTAGTTTTGGGTTATAATCCCCTTCTTGACGATAGGTTGCTCACATCCATACTATATATAATAATGTGTTTCGTCTTCAATAGCATGTGGTACTAAATCTTAGCACCACATGCGTTGAACATTAACACAAAGATAGAAGATAAAAGAAAAAGATACTTTACAATCATTATGTTCTACGGAGTAATAGGTCAGCAACAAACCTATATGAGAAAGGCTTGCCAAACAGTTTTATGTATCAACACAATTCTCAACCTATCAGGAAGAATATTACCAAAGCTTGGTAAGACTATTCTTATCCTTTAGGCTAACGAGTACCAAAGAGAATCAAAACTCAGAATATTCACCCCTTCATTTATCACACTTATGATCAGAGGTTATATGAATTTCAGATGCGACAACTGCAACAACACTTTCCGTGCATTAAATATTGAGTATGGAGCAACTGCTATGTCAGTTCCAATGCCCTGTCCAAATTGCAACAGCCGTCACACTTATCCTCCTAACTGGCGTATTCTCAGCATTTATCCTTTCGGCAACAACCGTGAGGTTTATAAAAGAATCTGGGAAAGGATGGACAAAGAAGAAAGCAAGTGTGAAAGCAAATAAGCTTACATGTGATTGGTATTCCTTTGGCAAAACAACAAGCCAAGTTTCTGTAGGATTAGGTTTTTCGAGCAGAGATATCGTAATCATGTACTTAAGAAGGATATTAGCATACCCTTTCTTTGTGTTTTCTTTACTTTATTTCATTATTATTTTGCCATTTCCAATAAATTCCCTACATTTGTGCCATGTTTGGTGGGTACTTTACAAACCACTCGCCATTCATTGCACAAAACTTGCAAACGAGGTTATTCGACCCGGTTAAATCTGGAAAATTCAACTAAGGAGTCGTCACTAATCGAGTTTAGGCAGGTTCTGTGCCCCTATCCTATATGGGGGCATGGACTGTCTTTACTTTATTTTGACTCCAAGGTGTTTTCCAGAACCGAACCGGATAAATAAAGATAAAGCGGGCCGTGTCCCCTTTCTTCTTTTGACTTCGTCTAATACAATTATTACTAAAAACAAAAATCATGGCACTTTTCAAAATTACCGTGAAGATGTCAAAGCACTGTGATGGCATGGTTATAGAACCAGGCATGAGCATCCAGTATGCTGCATTCTTCTCAAACGTTCTTTCAAACGACAAAGAACGAGACAAAATCAACACTCTCTTCTTCAACCACTTCGGTGTAGACCTAAAGAAGATGAATGCTTTAAACCCAGCGTATTTAACTATAGAAAAATTGTAAAATTATGAATACACCTATCACTTACACTGAAAATATAGAACAAAGTCAGATTTTGGTTTCAAAACTTACTCAACAAATTCTACCTGGCCTTGCTTCAAACATGTCTGCTCACATAGGAGACTTTGTTTCTACATATAAAGAACTTCAAACATTACAGATAGAAAGACAATCTGAATTAAATAAACTTATGTTAGAAAAGCAATATAATTTAGAGAAATTCTCACAACTTTTAGACAAAACTCAAGAGCGCTTATCAAGCACTCTGCAAATGATTAGAGAGTTTCAACAAAAGATTATTGCCTTAGAAGTAACAACACCCGAACAGGTACGCTCTCAAGACTTATTATTACAATCTATGAGAGCTATGCAAGATCAATATCTAACAGAAATGCAAACTTTGATAAATCTATAAAGACAATGGAAAATAATCTACATAGTGCAAACGAAGAATTAGCAAGTTTGCTGGGACAACAACCAACCAATGAATCTCCATGTGACATTGTAATCCCTAAACAAAATAATATAGTGATAGAGCAAGAGATTATCACTAGCAACAGCTCTATTAATACGAAAGATAAAGCATTTAGTCCCAAGACTCAATATGAACTTTTTCAAAAAATAGACAATATATGCTTTTATATTTATCGAGAAATTAGTACAATAGATGATTCATTTGAGAAAATATCAAAGATGTTCTATGACTTAGCTGAAGATTATGGTAACAGAGCTCTCACCGCAGAGAATAAAGGACAGATTGGGACAGAAACAGTTGCTGCAACAACTTTAGCTATAGCTTCACTCGCAACAAAGGAGCTGGACATTTAGTAAATGCAATAAAGACCCAAATAACTATACAAAATAAGATTATTCCATTGCTAAAAAGAGAAGCTCAAGAAAAAAAAGATTTTGTAAATACTCTATATACCCAATTAGACACTATTTGTAAAGGTAATTTGGAAATATTTTACAAACATATAAGTGTAAATTATCAGAAGGATTCCAAAGAGTTAAGAAATCAACAACTATTTACGAGTCTTGTTGAGAAACCAATAACTACATCATTAAATATTCTAAGAGATTCTCTATATCATTACAAGCTATTAGCTTTCTTAAAAGAACAATTTGAGTTATGGACAGCTGGAAAAATCGGAGAAGGGGTCATGCCTGACTATGGAATAGTAAATCATGATATCATTTACCGATATATTTTTGATGCGCCAGAAGAAAATATAAACAAAGAAATACAACTATCATTATATAAAACACTAGGCATAGAAGAAGCTTTCAACACTAAAGATCAATATATCCCAGGAACAATTTATCCAATTATTCTGGATGAACAACTACTAGCTTTATATATGAGTGGTTTGGGCAACTGCGGTGATAATGTATTTGAGAAAGCATCTGAATTAGACTATTCATCATGCTTAAAGTATGCTTTTTTGAGTAACCCTTCATACAAGGATTATGCTTTACTTTCTGATGAATATTCAACAATTGAGGCCAAACAAGGCTTTAGAATGCTTGCTTTAGTCCTTAATACTATTTTAGCTACCATTATTTGTGGAATATGTAGTTTTAGATATTTTGAGAACTGGTGGTGGCCTACTATAGTAACAATTTGTGTATTACTAATTGCTGCAAAAAAGAGCTATTCGACTGTAGAGAACTTTAATCTAGCATATGAGATGAAATTGCATGCACTTAAATTATACACACTGAACACTTTACAAAGTAAGGCTGGCTTCAAATTCAACAAACTAACATTATCAAAACTCAACGAGAGTTCCATCAAAACATTTGCATATGCAATTATTGGTGGCATCATTGGATTAATAATTCTATCAGTTCTTGGTCTTATAATAGGAATTCTATTAGGAGCAATGTTAAGCAAAACAGAAATAGAAAAATATCAATCAGATGGTTCTGACTACTCAGAAATAAAAACAGGTTCTGGATGGTTAGCATACACTTTTACAATAATACTAATTGCAGGACTTATTTACATAATATAAAATTATAAGACAAGAGAATAAATGAAACTTATTCTAAACAATAAATAGAATTAATAAGAAAATTATAGGCAACAGGAAATCTATAAAATCTTGTTGTCTATAATCATTCTTACAATGCTATACATACTATATAAACATACATTTCTAATTCAAGTATAGAGATTCTAAGAGTTGTTAATCCATTGTAACAGGACTACTCTATTTTTAAGACCTAACCTAAACCTTTGTTTTTTCAGAAATACAATATGACAATGAAAATAAGGAAAGCCTTAAAAGGAAGAATCGATAAGACAGAGTCCTCACTTTTGACATATTACAAGAACCCACTATTAAAAGTATGTAACGAAAAGATGGAAAATCTCATCTTTAATCGTCGAATATTCCTTAACCAACTATTCAAGCCAACAGATGAAAACTATCAGCTGTTAAAGGAATTCAACGAAATACTTAAAGAAATAGTAATTAAAAACTATCAACAAAGTAAAGAGTTGTATTACAACACAAAGAAAATGTTGGCAGATAGCGGAAGTAGCTTGCAGTTTGAGGGGGTAGAGTGTAAGATATTCTTAGGAAAAGACAGACAATACTCGAAAAGTAATCCTATTCAAGGAGAAGATTCAGAAATGATTTGGGAGATTCTCAATGATGAAAGTTATAACGACATCTATTGCAAATATGGTTGCTGTATGAGCTTCGACGGATATCATGGGGAAGAAGACGACAAGACAGAAATAGAACTCATGGGATTGCAAGATGCGGATGATTGTTGGAATGAAGGGTTAGACAGAAAATGGAGTTACAACCTACACCTTCATCAGCATTTCCACAATCTGTATGACCATACAAGCTTCAGCATCTTCGACTTCATTTATGTTAGGGACTTCTACACAAAGTTTGAACTAAAATTTAATCAGAATACTTAAACAAGAAGAAATGGAAAGAAAAGAGTTATGCATAATCTCCGACTCAGACATCCCATCAGGTTCTGGTGGTATCAACGGAGAAGGCTATACATACGGACAATTACGTCATCAACCCATTATCACAGAGATATTACAACGTATCACCCACCCTATTGCACGACAAATGGCAGAGGACTGTAATGAACGCAACCGTAAAGATGGATTTACTATGTATAAGGTAGATGGAGAATACTGCTTTGAAGGGCTACGAGTAGGACCAAAAGTGAAAATCCCTTCTAAAGAAGAATTATTAGCTCTATTAGGAAATCAACCCATCAACGCAGCCTCTATCCGTAACATCACATATACCCTCATACGTGAAGAATTAGCACGGTTATACGGAACATCTGTACAAGAAGCTGCAGACATCATTGGCAACCAACTTGACTGCGCTCCACACGAAGACATCTCTGGCTATATCTTTATGGTACCCAACTGGGCACATAAATGGTTCCGACATAATGGGTATGTGTCAAGGATGTTAAAACAGTAACAAGGTAACTATCACAAATAAAAAACTCCCGATACATTAAGTACCGGGAGTTCTTTATTATAGAGATAAAATCTATTCGGATTATTCAGCCTTTGCCTCTTCAGCAACATTCTCAGCAGCCTCTGCAGGTGCATCAGCCTTCTTTGTAGAACGACGGCTACGACGAGTCTTCTTAGCTTCAGCCTTTGGAGACTTAGCCATGTTCTCATCATAGTCAACAAGCTCAATAAATGCAATCTGAGCAGCGTCACCCTGACGAGTTCCGAGCTTGATAACACGTGTGTAACCGCCTGGACGATCAGCTACCTTAACTGAAATCTCCTTGAAGAGTTCAGTAACAGCCTCTTTGTTCTGAAGATAACGGAATACAACACGACGTGAGTTAGTTGTATCATTCTTAGAACGTGTAATCAGCGGCTCAACATACTTCTTAAGAGCCTTTGCCTTAGCAAGAGTCGTAGTGATTCTTTTGTGCTGAATTAAAGCAACTGCCAAGTTTGAAAGCAATGCAGCGCGGTGGTCAGCAGTACGACCCAAATGGTTGAATTTCTTATTATGTCTCATTTTGTTTAACTTGTTGTGGATAAACCCGTCAACTTGTCGTTTAGACAACTCGTCAACTATTCTTTATCCAATTTATACTTTGTAATGTCGGTTCCAAACGACAGATTCAGACTCTCGAGCAAATCATCAAGCTCAGAAAGCGATTTCTTACCAAAGTTACGGAACTTCAAGAGATCCGTCTTGTTGTACTGTACGAGGTCGCCTAATGTCTCTACATCAGCTGCCTTTAAGCAGTTAAGTGCACGAACACTCAAGTTGAGACTTGCGTCGGTCAACTTGGTCTTCAAGAGCTGACGCATGTGCAGAACCTCCTCATCGAACTCCTGGTTGCCCTCCTGATCAGGATTCTCAAGAGTAATCTTCTCATCAGAGAACAACATGAAGTGATAAATAAGAATCTTTGCAGCCTCTTTCAGTGCATCCTTTGGGTGGATGGAACCATCGGTCGTAACTTCAACAACCAATTTGTCATAGTCGGTCTTCTGTTCAACACGATATGGCTCAACGGCATATTTTACGTTACGAATTGGGGTGTAGATGGAATCGATTGGGAGTACGTTTACATCAGTGCAGTATTCACGATTTTCCTCAGCAGGAACGTAACCACGTCCCTTATTGATGGTCAAATCAATCTGCATAGAAGCCTTGGAGTCTAAATGACAAATCACCAAATCAGGGTTTAACACTTCAAATCCAGTCAGATACTTACCGATATCACCTGCTTTGAATTCGGTGGAATTCTCTACGGTGATACTAACTTTCTCATTCTCGAATTCTTCTACTACTTGCTTGAATCGAACTTGCTTGAGATTCAAGATGATGTTGGTAACATCTTCCTTTACACCAGGAACTGAAGAGAACTCGTGCTCAACACCAGCTATACGGATAGTGTTGATTGCGAAGCCTTCCAGCGATGAAAGGAGGATGCGACGAAGAGCGTTACCAATGGTAACACCGAAGCCAGGCTCAAGTGGACGGAATTCGAACTTGCCGAAATGGTCATTGGCCTCCAGCATCACTACTTTATCAGGTTTTTGAAATGCTAATATCGCCATTAATTTAATGAATTTTATTGTTTAGAGTACAACTCAACGATTAACTGCTCCTTAATATTCTCAGGGATGTCAGCACGGTCTGGACGATGGAGGAACTTACCGCACTTAGCGTTATCATCCCACTCAAGCCAAGGATACTTGCTGTGGTTGAAGCCTGCCAAAGCAGCCTCGATAACCTCAAGTGACTTAGCCTTCTCACGAACACCAACAACGTCACCAGCCTTTACCTGATATGAAGCAATATTTACGACATTACCGTTAACAACAATATGCTTGTGGCTAACGAGCTGACGTGCAGCTGCACGAGTAGGAGCGATACCGAGACGGAACACTACATTATCCAGACGGCTCTCAAGGCTCTGAAGAAGAACCTCGCCAGTAATACCATCTGCCTTAGCAGCCTTATCGAACAGATTACGGAACTGACGCTCCAAAACGCCATAAGTGTATTTAGCCTTTTGCTTCTCTGCAAGCTGAGCACCATACTCAGACACCTTACGACGACGGTTATTACCGTGCTGTCCTGGAGGGAAATTTCTCTTAGCTAATACCTTATCTGCGCCGAAAATTGGCTCACCGAAACGGCGTGCAATTCGTGATTTTGGACCTATGTATCTTGCCATAATTAATATGAATTCTTTTAATTGTTATAAGATGTGATTATACACGACGACGCTTTGGAGGACGACAGCCGTTGTGTGGCAATGGAGTAACGTCAACGATTTCAGTTACCTGAATACCTGCTGCGTTCACCGCACGGATTGCGCTCTCACGACCATTACCTGGACCCTTAACGAATGCCTTAACCTTACGAAGACCGAGATCGAAAGCTACCTTAGAGCAATCCTCTGCTGCCATCTGAGCAGCGTAAGGAGTATTCTTCTTTGATCCACGGAATCCCATCTTACCAGCCGAAGACCAAGAGATAACCTGACCCTCGTTGTTAGCCAAAGATACAATAATGTTATTGAATGAGCTGTGCACGTGGAGCTGTCCAAGTGCGTCAACTCTTACATTTCTTTTCTTAGATGTTGCTGATTTCTTTGCCATAATTAATTTCCTCCTTAGAATTACTTAGTAGCCTTCTTCTTATTAGCAACAGTCTTCTTCTTTCCCTTACGGGTACGAGCATTGTTCTTAGTACTCTGACCGCGAACAGGAAGACCATTACGATGTCTAACACCACGATAGCAACCTATATCCATGAGGCGCTTGATGTTCATCTGGATCTCAGAACGGAGATCACCTTCAACTTTGAATTCAGCACCGATAATTTCACGGATCTTGGCTGCCTGGTCATCAGACCACTCGCTGACCTTCAGGTCACGGCTAATACCAGCCTTATCCAATATCTTTGCTGAACTACTTCGACCAATACCATAGATATAGGTCAATGCGATTTCGCCACGCTTATTCTGGGGCAAATCTACTCCAACAATTCTTATTGCCATTGTTTGATAATTAAATAAATTAATGTCATTTAGCGCTAAAAAGCATGCAAAGGTAAGCATAATTTATGAGAAAGCCCACCTCGTTACACTTTTTTAACTTAACCCTGACGCATTTTGAACTTAGGGTTCTTCTTGTTAATAACGAACAGGCGACCCTTACGACGAACGATCTTGCAGTCAGCTGTACGCTTCTTTAATGATGCTCTTGTCTTCATATCTCTATGTTGTTTATTTGTATCTGAAAACGATTCGACCCTTAGTCAGGTCGTATGGACTCATCTCAACCTTCACTTTATCACCAGGAAGAATCTTGATGTAGTGCATTCTCATCTTACCGGAAATATGAGCGGTGATATCAACACCATTCTCTAATTCCACTCGAAACATCGCATTTGATAGTGCTTCGAGAATTGTTCCGTCCTGCTCTATTGCAGTTTGCTTTGCCATATACTAATTAAAAATTTTGTCCTTCTAAATGTTCTACTTCTTCAAAAGAAGATAAAATATCAGCCTTACCAGCTCTAATAGCAATGGTATGCTCAAAGTGTGCTGCTGGACGACGGTCACGTGTAACAATACTCCATCGGTCTGGTAATATACCAATTTCTCGACTACCCAAAGTAACCATCGGCTCTATTGCTATACACATTCCTGCCTTCAGTAATACTCCACTACCCCGCTTTCCATAATTAGGAATTGCTGGGTCCTCATGCATCTCACGTCCAATACCATGACCTGTTAGTTCACGAACAATACCATAGCCTTGTGCCTGACAATAGTCTTGAATAACCTGACCAATATCACCAACATGATGCCCAGCCTGTGCCACCTCAATACCCTTATAGAGAGACTCTTTTGTTGTACGAAGTAACTTCATTACATCTTCGCTTACTTCTCCAACACAGAAAGTATAACAACTATCTCCGTTGAACCCGTTAAGTAAAGTCCCACAATCTATAGAAATTATATCCCCATCCTTCAGTACAACATCTTCACTTGGTATTCCATGTACGACTACGTCATTAACAGACGAACATATACTACCAGGAAAAGGAGGGCCATAAGAACTGGGGAAGCCTTTAAATGTAGGAATGGCACCATTGTCACGAATAAACTCTTCAGCTATTTTATCTAATTGGAGAGTTGTGACACCTGGCTTAACATGACGACCAACCTCTGCCAGAGTTTTACCTACCAGCAGGTTGGCCTCACGCATGAGTTCTATTTCATCTTCAGTCTTTAGAAATATATTCATTCCCTAAGATAAAGATCTAATAAGCTGCAACACCAGCATTGCTACGTGTATGTCCTGAATTGAGAAGTCCATCATAGTGGCGCATCATTAAATGAGATTCAATCTGTTGAAGTGTGTCGATAACAACACCAACAAGAATCAACAATGAAGTTCCACCAAAGAACTGACCAAAGGCATCAGCGACATTTAAATATCCTGCCAATGCAGGCATAATAGCAATGAAAGCGATAAACAAAGCACCTGGTCCCGTAAGACGAGACATTACAGTATCAATATAATCTGCTGTATCCTTTCCAGGTTTAACGCCAGGAATAAAACCGTTATTGCGCTTCATATCCTCAGCCATCTGAGTTGGATTAAGTGTAATCGCAGTATAGAAATAAGTAAACACTACGATAAGGAGCACATAAATACAGTTATACGCCAGACTCTTTGTATTCATCAAAGACTGGAGAACAGAACTGGTATTATCAGATGAATACTGTACAATTGCCAATGGTATAAACATCAAAGCCTGCGCAAAGATGATAGGCATAACATTAGCAGCAAACAGTTTCAAAGGGATATACTGACGAGCTCCACCATATTGTTTATTTCCAACGACGCGCTTAGCATACTGCACAGGAATCTTTCGAGTACCTTGTACAAGGAGTAAAGCCGCACATACAACAGCATAAAGGACAATAATCTCTATGATAAGCATCACAATACCACCACCGATAGCCGCAGAAACGCGATTACTAAACTCCTGAATAAGAGCCTGAGGCAAACGTGCGATGATACCAATCATAATAATCAAAGAGATACCATTACCAACGCCTTTATCCGTAATACGCTCACCGAGCCAAAGAATGAACATAGAACCTGCAGCAAGAATAATTGTCGCAGGAATCATAAATGTAGTCCAATCGATGCCTGAAGCCAGAGCACCACCAGCCTGCACTTTTAAGTTCAACAAGTAAGACGGTGCCTGAAACAGTAGGATTACTACTGTCAGGACACGCGTATACCAGTTTATCTTCTTATGGCCACTTTCGCCTTCACGCTGCATCTTTTGGAAATAAGGTACAGCGACAGCGAGAATCTGTAAAACGATAGAAGCTGAGATGTAAGGCATGATTCCCAATGCGAAGATTGACGCATGAGAAAATGCACCACCGGAGAACATGTCCAAAAGTGACATAAGACCGCCCTTGGTCTGTGCCTGCAACTTTTCCAATAGGGTAGGATTAATGCCAGGTAGCACCACAAACGACCCGAAACGGTAAATAGCTGTGAACAGAATAGTTATGAGAAGTCGCTGACGCAAATCCTCAATTTTCCAACAGTTCTTCAGTGTCTCAATAAACTTTTTCATTAACTTAGATTATAGTTGTGTTACCACCTACTGCCTTAATAGCTTCTTCGGCAGTCTTAGAGAAAGCATTTGCTGAAACCTCCAACTTAGCCTTCAACTCACCATTACCAAGAATCTTAACAAGTTCCTTACCATTGGTAAGTCCAGCAGCCTTAAGCTCCTCAACACCAATCTTAGTAAGATTGTTCTTCTCAGCAAGTGCCTGAAGAGTTGAAAGATTTACAGCGAAATATTCCTTGTGGTTGATGTTCTTGAAACCAGCCTTCGGTACACGACGCTGGAGAGGCATCTGACCACCCTCAAAGCCAATCTTCTTCTTATAACCAGAACGTGACTTTGCACCCTTGTGACCACGAGTAGAAGTACCACCAAGTCCAGAACCTGGACCACGACCAATACGACGACGTGAATGTGTAGAGCCAACAGCTGGTTTCAAATTATTTAATTTCATAATTACTGTTTTCTTTAAAAGATTACTTAATCAATTACTGATACCAGGTGATGAACCTTACGAATCATACCACGGCAGCTTGGGGTATCCTCAACCTCTATAACCTGAGAAATCTTGCGAAGACCCAATGCACGTAAAGTCTCTTTCTGGTCTTTAGGAGCACCAATCTGGCTCTTAATCTGCTTAATCTTAATTTTTGCCATAATTAAATACCTCCTAAAATTAACCGTTAAATACTTTATCCATACTGATACCACGCTCACCTGCGATTGTATATGCATCACGCATATCAGCGAGGGCAGCAATAGTAGCCTTCACAAGGTTATGAGGGTTAGAAGAGCCCTTTGACTTTGCAATCACATCAGTAACACCTGCACTCTCAAGAACAGCACGCATAGCACCACCAGCCTTCAAACCAGTACCGGCTGCAGCTGGCTTAAGGAGAACATGAGCACCACTGAAGCGAGCTTCTGCCTCATGAGGAACAGTACCCTTCAAAACAGGAACCTTAACAAGGTTCTTCTTTGCTGAATCTGTACCCTTCTGGATAGCAGCAGTAACCTCACCAGCCTTACCAAGACCCCAGCCAATAACGCCCTTACCGTCACCTACAACGACGATAGCTGCGAATGTGAAAGTACGACCACCCTTTGTAACCTTAGTTACACGGTTGATAGCAACCAAGCGATCTTTCAGTTCTACATCACTATTTACTTTTACTCTATTCATTGCCATAATCGTTTAGAATTTAAGTCCTCCCTCACGTGCTGCATCAGCCAAAGCCTGTACACGTCCGTGATAGAGATAACCGTTACGGTCAAAAACAACCTGCTCTACACCAGCAGCCTTCGCATGTTCTGCTACAAGCGCACCCACCTTCTTAGCCTGCTCTATCTTAGCCATCTTCTCAAGACCAAGTGAAGAAGCTGAAGCGAGGGTTGTTCCGGTCAAATCGTTAATAACCTGTGCATAAATCTGCTTATTACTGCGGAAAACGCTCAAGCGTGGGCGCTCTGCAGTACCGTTCACACTCTTACGAATGCGGAACTTTATCTTAATTCTTCTTTGTTCTTTCTTTGTTGTCATAATCGTAATGATGTATTAAAGTTACTTAGCTGCAGCTGTCTTACCAGACTTTCTGCGAATAACCTCACCCTGAAACAGGACACCCTTACCCTTGTAAGGTTCAGGCTTACGGAAAGAACGAATCTTTGCACAGATGAGACCAAGCAGCTGCTTGTCAGCTGATTCAAGAGTGATGATTGGATTCTGATTACGCTCACTCTTTGTCTCAACCTTAACTTCTGAAGGAAGCTGAATAAAGATTGGGTGAGTATAACCAAGTGAGAACTCTACCAAGTTGCCCTGGTTAGAAACACGATAACCTACACCAACAAGTTCCAATGTCTTTTTGTAACCCTCACTTACACCAACAACCATATTGTTAACAAGTGAACGATAAAGACCGTGGAAAGCCTGCTTCTGCTTGTAGTTTACTGGGCTATTCTCATCAATTTCGAATGTTACCTGACCGTCCTCGATGATAGTCTTAATAGAAGAATCTACCTTCTGAGAAAGCTCACCCTTAGGACCCTTTACTGTAACAACACCATTATTAAGAGCAACTGTAACGCCAGCTGGAACACTAATTGGCAATTTTCCTATTCTTGACATATTCAATCCTCCAATTAATAAACGTAGCAAAGAACCTCACCACCGATCTTCTCTGCAGCAGCTTCCTTGTCTGTCATTACACCTTTAGACGTGGAAAGGATAGCAATTCCAAGTCCGTTAATTACTCTCGGCATGTCTTTGTAACCAGTATACTGGCGAAGACCTGGGGTAGAAACACGCTTCAATTTCTTGATAGCGCTCTGCTTTGTTACAGGGTCGTACTTCAATGCGACCTTGATTGAGCCTGGGGACCATCCTCGATGAACTTGTAGTTCAAGATGTAACCCTTCTCGAAGAGAATCTTTGTAATAGACTTCTTCAAGTTAGACGCAGGAACCTCAACAACACGGTGATGAGCCATGATTGCGTTTCTGAGTCTTGTCAGATAATCTGCTATTGGATCTGTCATAAAATATAAATGTTTAATTAATCGGGACTACCCCGACAATATTAAAAAATCGCTTGAAAGCGGATAATGAGTTGCAAAGATACAAAATCTTTTTCACAATTCACTATCCGCGTCGATATATTTGTTTACCAGCTTGCCTTCTTTACACCTGGAATAAGTCCCTGAGATGCCATCTCACGGAACTGAATACGAGAGAGACCAAACTGACGAATGTATCCCTTTGGACGTCCAGTAATCTTACAACGATTATGTAGACGAATAGGATTAGCATTCTTTGGAATAGACTGCAACTTACGAGCAGCCTCATAAGCCTCTTCAGGATCATTTGAAGTAGCGATAATCTTTTTCAGAGCTGCGCGTTTCTCAGCATAACGAGCTACAAGCTTTGCACGCTTTACCTCGCGAGCTTTCATTGATTCTTTTGCCATATCAATTAATCGTTTTTAGCATTCTTGAATGGAAGTCCGAAGCCCTTCAGCAAAGCATATCCTTCTTCATCAGTCTTAGCAGATGTTACGAAGGTGATGTTCATACCCTGGATACGGTCAACCTGATCGATATTAATCTCTGGGAAAATAATCTGCTCGGTAATACCGAGAGTATAATTTCCACGACCATCGAACTTGCTCTCGATACCCTTGAAGTCACGAATACGTGGCAAAGATACGCGAACGAGCTTCTCGAGGAACTCATACATACGCTCACGACGCAGAGTTACCATTACGCCGATAGGCATCTTCTTACGCAGTTTGAAGTTTGCAATATCCTTCTTTGAATAAGTTGCAACAGCCTTCTGACCTGTAATAGAAGAAATCTCGTTAACAGCAACTTCAATAAGTTTCTTATCCTGAGTTGCATCACCAAGACCCTGATTGATAACAATCTTCTTCAAAACAGGCACCTGCATAGCTGAAGAATAGTTGAACTGCTTCTGCAAAGCAGGAACAATCTGCTCCTTATACTGTTTCTTTAACTGAGCTGTATTCATTACTTAATTTCCTCCCCTGACTTTTTAGCGATACGCTTAACAGTCTTGCCTTCACGTTCAATCTTGATACGTGTAGCCTTACCGCTCTTCGGATCGATGAGACTTAAATTTGAGATATGAATTGCAGCCTCCTGCTTAATGATACCACCCTGTGGGTTAGCAGCAGAAGGTTTTGTGCTTTTAGAGACCATATTCAAGCCCTCTACAATAGCACGTTCCTTATCTGCGATGACCTTAAGCACCTTTCCAGTCTTGCCCTTATCTGCACCAGCAAGAACAATGACCTGATCGTCTTTCTTTATATGGAATTTTGCCATTTTATTATTCAATTTAATAATTAAAGAACCTCAGGTGCCAAAGAAACGACCTTCATATTCACTGCACGCAGCTCACGAGCAACAGGACCGAAGATACGGCTACCACGAATTTCGCCTGCGTTATTCAGTAATACACATGCATTATCATCGAAGCGGATATATGAACCATCAGCACGACGAATCTCCTTCTTTGTGCGAACGATCAAAAGCCTTTGATACTGCACCCTTTTTTTCAATTCACTTGATGGGATGACGTTTTGTACAGCAACTACGATAACGTCACCAACACTTGCGTAACGACGGCCAGTACCACCGAGTACACGAATGCACTTAGCTTCACGAGCACCGCTGTTATCACATACTGTAAGTTTTGATTCTGTCTGTATCATAATTACTTAGCTTTTTCTACGATTTGAACTAATCTCCATCTCTTTGTCTTAGAAAGAGGACGAGTCTCCATAATGAGTACTGTATCACCTACATTTGCCTCATTCTTCTCGTCATGAGCATGGTACTTCTTTGTCTTCTGGACAAACTTACCATAAATAGGGTGCTTCTCTTTGAACTTAGCTGCAATAACGATGGTTTATCCATTTTGTTGCTGATAACGACACCCTGTCTTACTTTTCTTAAATTTCTTGTTTCCATCTGGACCATTGTTATTTATTAAGTTCTCTCTGAGAAAGTTCTGTTTTCATACGTGCAATATCACGACGAGCGGCCTTAATCTGAGATGGATTCTCAAGTGGAGTAATCTGATGATTCAGCTTCATTTTTGCAAGAGCTGTCTCAGCATTCTCAATCTTCTCAACCAAATCCTTGGTCTCGAGTTCTTTTACTTCTTTAATCTTCATCTTTCTTAAGCGTTTTTATCGAAATCACGTCTAACAATAAACTTTGTCTTAACAGGCAGCTTCTGTGCAGCGAGACGAAGTGCCTCCTTTGCAATATCAAAGCTTACGCCCTCTACTTCAAAGAGAACACGACCTGGAGTAACTGGTGCAACCCATCCTGCTGGATCACCCTTACCTTTACCCATACGAACATCGGCAGGCTTACGAGTGATTGGTTTATCAGGGAAGATGCGAATCCAGACCTGGCCCTGACGGTTCATATAGCGGTTTACTGCTATACGAGCGGCCTCAATCTGACGGCTGTCGATCCACTTAGCCTCAAGTGTCTTGATGCCGAATGAGCCGAAAGCCAGCTGTGTACCTCTGTGGGCGTTGCCTTTGTTGCCACGTCCGTCTTGAGGTCTTCTATATTTTACTCTTTTTGGCTGTAACATGATAGCTTCTTCTTTTAACGGTTATTGTTTCTTCTACGATTACCTCTTCCAGAACGGCCACCATTGTTAGAACGGCCATTGCTCTTCTCTTGAGTAAAGTTAGGTGTAAGATCTACCTTGTTATAAACTTCACCACGGCAAATCCATACCTTGATACCCAACAGACCTACCTTAGTAAGGGCTTCTGTCTGACAATAATCGATGTCTGCACGGAATGTATGTAGAGGAGTACGTCCCTCTTTGAACATTTCCTTACGAGCCATTTCGGCACCGTTCAGACGACCTGTAATTTGAACTTTGATACCTTCAGCACCAGCACGCATAGTGTTAGCAACTGCCATCTTGATAGCACGACGGTAAGCTATCTTACCCTCTACCTGGCGAGCGATATTGTTACCAACGATGTTTGCATCAAGTTCAGGTTTCTTAACCTCGAAGATATTAATCTGAATCTCCTTCTTGAAAAGATTCTTCAACTCTTCCTTAAGCTTATCAACATCCTGACCACCTTTACCGATAACGATACCCGGACGAGCGGTGCAAATAGTAATGGTGACGAGCTTCAATGTGCGCTCAATGACAATACGGGAAACGCTTGCTTTTTCCAAACGCTTGTTCAGGTAAGTACGAATCTTACGATCTTCTACGAGATTATCCCCGAAATTCTTGCCACCGAACCAATTTGACTCCCAACCGCGGATGATACCAAGACGGTTGCTAATTGGATTAACTTTCTGTCCCATTCTACTATTTATTTATCATCATTATTAGCGTCATTCTTTGAATCAACGAAAAGAGTGACGTGGTTAGAACGTTTGCGGATTCTGTAGCCACGGCCCTGTGGTGCAGGACGCATGCGCTTCATTGTAACACCTTCATCTACGAAGATCTTAGAGATAAAAAGTTCACCGTCTTCAGCCTTGCGGTCATTCTTTGTCTCCCAGTTGTTAATAGCAGAACGCAGAAGTTTCTCAACATTCTGGGCAGCTGCCTTCTTGGAGAATCTCAGTACGCCAAGGGCACGATTGACTTCCATACCACGAACCATGTCTACAACATAGCGCATCTTACGTGGAGAAGAAGGACAGTCCTTGAGCTTTGCAAAATACTGGCTTCTCAAAGCTTCTTTACGAGCTTCAGCCTTTATATGTTTTCTTGCTCCCATTATATTTTCTATTTTCTAAATGGATTATGACCTGCTTACCTCTTATTATTACCAGAGTGACCACCGAAACGGCGTGTAGGGCTGAACTCACCGAGCTTATGACCTACCATGTTCTCAGTAATGTAAACAGGGATAAATTTATTTCCGTTATGAACTGCAACAGTGTGACCCACAAAATCAGGGGAAATCATTGATGCTCTGGCCCATGTCTTTACTACATTCTGCTTACCACTCTCATTCATAGCAAGAATCTTCTTCTCGAGTGATACGTTAATGTATGGACCTTTTTTTAATGAACGACTCATAATTTACTCTTAATTACTTTGATTACTTCTTGTTAGCTCTCTCAATAATGTACTTGTTTGAAAGCTTCTTAGGTGCACGAGTCTTAAGACCCTTAGCGTACAAGCCCTTACGTGAACGTGGATGACCACCAGACTGGCGACCTTCACCACCACCCATTGGGTGATCAACAGGGTTCATAACAACACCACGGTTGTGAGGACGACGACCCAACCAACGAGAGCGACCAGCCTTACCAGACTGCTCAAGAGCGTGGTCAGAGTTACCTACACTACCTACAGTTGCCTTACAAGCTGACAAAATCTGGCGAGTTTCACCAGAAGGGAGCTTGATAACACAATAACTGCCTTCACGAGAAGTAAGCTGAGCAAAATTACCAGCCGAACGAACGAGCAATGCACCCTGTCCTGGACGTAACTCAATGTTATGAATTACAGTACCAACAGGAATATTAGCCAAAGGAAGAGCGTTACCAACCTCAGGTGCTGCCTCAGCACCAGACATCAGTGTTGCACCAACCTGCAGTCCGTTAGGAGCAATAATGTAACGTTTTTCACCATCAGCATAGTATAACAGCGCAATGCGAGCTGATCTGTTAGGATCATACTCGATTGTCTTCACTACAGCTGGAACACCATCTTTCTCTCGCTTGAAGTCGATAAGACGATACTTCTTCTTGTGACCACCGCCCATATAGCGGACAGTCATCTTACCGGTGTTGTTTCGACCACCGGTAGAACGTTTACCGTAAACGAGAGACTTCTCTGGCACGGATGCAGTAATATCCTCGAACGTGCCAATAACCTTGTGTCTTTGTCCCGGAGTAACCGGGTTTAATTTACGTACTGCCATTTTTTATTTAAATATTGCTATAAAAATCGATTGAATCGCCATTCTTCAAAGTGACGATAGCCTTCTTGAATGCGTTCTTCTGTCCTTTCACAAGACCTGCCTTGGTATAACGTGCTTGACGCTTACCTGCGTAACGAACGGTATTCACATCTACTACTGTAACGTTGTATAAAGCCTCAACTTCTTTCTTAATCTCAAGCTTGTTGGCCTCAGGCTTAACAATAAAACCATACTTTGGCTGCGCCAAAATAGTTCTCTTCTCACCCTTGTGCTTTACAACCTTATCCTCAGAAGACTTGTCTGTCAACTTGGTCATCTTTTCAGTGACCACTGGTTTAATGATAAATCCCATAATTCTTCTTGTCTCCTAATTATTACTTGGTTAAGATTTCGTCAATAACCTTCAGAGAGCTTTCTGTGATAACTACTACATCAGCATTCAAAACTTTGTATGAATTTACCTGTGAAGCAGTCATAACCTCAGCCTTCTGCAGATTACGAGCTGACAAATATACGTTTCTCTACTTCTGGCAAAACAAGAAGGACTTTCTTGCTATCAACTTTAAGATTTTTTGCAATGTTTACGAAATCTTTAGTCTTTGGAGCGTCAAGATTGAAATCTTCTACTACAACAATAGCATTGTCCTGTGCCTTATAAGCCAATGCAGACTTACGAGCAAGAACCTTTACCTTCTTATTCAGCTTGAAGCTGTAATCGCGTGGCTTAGGACCGAATACACGACCACCACCTACGAGGACTGGAGAATTGATATCACCACGACGAGCACCGCCGCCGCCCTTCTGACGACCCAACTTACGAGTAGAACCAGCGTGCTCACTTCTTTCCTTTGACTTAGCTGTACCCTGACGCTGATCAGCGAGATACTGCTTAACTGCGAGATAGAGGACGTGATCGTTAGGCTCAATTCCGAAGATATTCTCGTTAAGAGTTACCTTACGGCCGGTCTCCTGACCTTTGATATCTAATACGTTAATATCCATTACTTCTTTAATTATTACGGTTGAACCATTACATCCAGCAACACTACCCTTAACAAGGATTAGATTGTGCTCTGGAATAACCTTTAACACCTGAAGGTTCTGAGTTGTTACTCTGTCGCCTCCCATCTGGCCGCCCATGCGCATGCCCTTGAAGACCTTAGCTGGGTAAGAACAAGCACCAATAGAACCCGGCTTACGTGCGCGGTCATCCTGACCGTGAGTAGACTGACCTACACCACCGAATCCGTGACGCTTAACAACACCCTGGGAAACCTTTACCCTTAGATGTACCTACAACGTCTACGAACTTAGCATTGTTGAACAATTCAACAGTAATAGTGTCACCGAGGTTATATTCCTCGTCAAACTTGAACTCGGCCAAGTGCTTCTTTGGTGTTGTGCCGGCTTTCTTAAAGTGTCCCTGTTGTGGCTTAGAAGTTCTCTTTTCTTTAGCCTCGCCGAAACCTAACTGAACAGCCTTGTAACCATCCTTTTCTACAGTTTTAACCTGGGTTACAACACAAGGACCAGCTTCGATAACAGTGCACGGAACATTCTTACCGTCGGCACTGAAAACGGATGTCATTCCGATTTTCTTTCCTAATAATCCTGGCATTTCAATTAATGATTTAAAAATGAATGTAAATGCTTTTTTTGTATTAATTTGTTTCTTATTGTCAACAAATGACTACACCTTGATTTCAACCTCAACACCTGAAGGCAACTCAAGCTTCATCAAAGCGTCAACAGTCTTTGCTGTAGAGCTATAAATATCAATGAGACGCTTGAAATCTGAGAGCTGGAACTGCTCACGTGCCTTCTTGTTAACGAATGTAGAGCGGTTTACAGTGTAAATACGCTTGTGTGTTGGCAATGGAATAGGACCGCTAACAATAGCACCTGTTGCCTTACAGCCTTCACAATCTTCTCTGCTGACTTGTCAACCAACTGGTGGTCGTAAGACTTCAGCTTAATACGAATCTTCTGACTCATGTGTAATTTATTATTTATTATTAATATACATAAAGGTTGCTCCCTCATAAGAGTCATTCGCTATGAGAGAGCACTTCCTTATATTCTTTACTTAACGAGATCTGAATTACCCTTCAACTCATCAAGAATCTCCTTTGCAAGAGAACTTGATACTGGTGAGTGGTGATCATACTCCATAGAAGAAGTAGCACGACCAGAGGTAATTGTACGGAGAGCAGTTACGTAACCGAACATCTCTGCCAATGGAACCATAGCCTTAACGATACGAGCACCGCTACGAGCTTCTTCCATACCCTGTACAAGACCACGACGCTTGTTCAAGTCACCGATAACATCACCCATGTTCTCCTCTGGAGTAACAACCTCTACCTTCATGATAGGCTCCATAAGAACAGGACCAGCCTTAGGACAAAGAACCTTGAATGCTTGATGAGCAACGAGTTCGAATGACAACTGATCAGAGTCAACTGGGTGGAAAGAACCATCAGTCAAAGTAACCTTAAGACCTGTCAAAGGGAAACCACCGAGTACACCACTATTGAGACAGTCTTTGAAACCCTTCTCTACAGATGGAATAAACTCCTTAGGTACGTTACCACCCTTAACGACATTGATAAACTGTAAGTCGCCCTCTTCGTAATCCTCATCTTTTGGCTCGATTGTTACATCGATACAAGCAAACTTACCACGACCACCAGACTGCTTCTTATAAGTCTCACGGCTCTGTGCAGCCTTTGTGATAGCCTCTTTGTAGTTCACCTGTGGCTTACCCTGGTTACACTCTACCTTGAACTCACGCTTCAAACGGTCGATAATAATATCAAGGTGAAGCTCACCCATACCAGAGATAATAGTCTGACCACTCTGCTCGTCAGTACGAACGGTGAATGTTGGATCCTCCTCTGCAAGCTTAGCAAGACCATTGTCGAGCTTAGCAACATCTGCCTGGCTCTTTGGCTCAACTGCAATAGAGATTACAGTATCAGGGAATGTGATAGACTCAAGGATGATTGGTGCATTCTCATCACAGAGGGTATCACCAGTACGAATATCCTTGAAACCTACACCAGCACCGATATCACCTGCGTCGATTGACTCCATAGGGATTTCCTTATTAGAGTTCATCTGGAACAGACGGCTGATACGCTCCTTCTTACCAGAACGTGTATTGAAAACATAAGATCCAGCAGAAACCTTACCTGAGTAGACACGGAAGAACACCAAACGGCCCATGAAAGGATCGGTAGCAATCTTAAATGCCAAAGCTGCAGTAGGCTCATTCTCACTTGGCTTACGAGACTCTTCTTCTTCTGTGTCTGGATTAACACCTACAATAGCTGGTGTATCCAATGGTGAAGGCAAGAAAGCACAAACGTAGTCGAGAAGTGGCTGTACACCCTTGTTCTTGTAAGAAGAACCGAGGAGCATTGGGCAGCATTCCATTGAGATACAACCCTTACGAATAGCTGCAATAAGTTTATCCTCTGGAATATCCTGACCTTCAAGATACATCTCCATCAACTCATCATCGTAGTTAGCTGCACCCTCGAGCAACTTCTCACGCCACTCTGCAGCCTCATCAGCGAGATCAGCTGGAATTTCTTCGATATCGTATTCAGCACCCATAGTCTCATCGTGCCACAAGATAGCCTTCATCTTGATGAGATCTATAACACCCTTGAAATTCTCCTCTGCACCGATAGGAATCTGAATAGCGATTGGGTTAGCACCAAGAATATCCTTCATCTGCTGTACTGTCTCGTAGAAGTCAGCACCAGAGCGGTCCATCTTGTTTACATAACCAATACGTGGAACATTGTACTTATCAGCCTGGCGCCAAACAGTCTCTGACTGTGGCTGAACACCATCAGCTGCAGAATAAGTAGCAACTGCACCATCAAGAACACGAAGTGAACGCTCTACCTCAGCAGTAAAGTCAACGTGTCCCGGGAGTATCAATCAAGTTAATCTTATAAGACTTGCCAAGGTAGTTCCAGTTACATGTTGTTGCAGCTGATGTGATAGTGATACCACGCTCCTGCTCCTGTGCCATCCAGTCCATGGTAGCAGCACCATCATGCACCTCACCAATCTTGTGAGTCTTACCTGTATAAAAAAGAATACGTTCAGATGTTGTCGTCTTACCGGCATCGATGTGTGCCATAATACCGATATTACGAGTCAAATGTAAATCGTGATTTGCCATTTCCTTTTACCTTATTATAATAACTTGATTAGAATCTGAAGTGAGCAAATGCACGGTTAGCCTCAGCCATGCGGTGCATATCTTCCTTACGCTTGTAAGCACCACCCTGGTTATTGAAAGCATCCATAATCTCTGATGCGAGCTTGTCAGCCATGCTCTTACCACCACGCTTACGTGCGAAAGCAATCATATTCTTCATAGACACACTTTCCTTACGATCAGGACGAATCTCTGTTGGTACCTGGAAAGTAGCACCACCGATACGACGGCTCTTCACCTCTACCTGTGGAGTGATGTTGTCAAGAGCCTGCTTCCACACCTCAAGTGGAGACTTCTCTTCATCCTTCATCTTACCACCTACGATATCGAGGGCTGCATAGAAGATTTCGTATGAGGTATTCTTCTTACCATCATACATCAAATGATTTACGAACTTTGATACCTTCTGATCGTTGAACTTTGGATCTGGAAGGATTACACGCTTCTTTGGTTTTGCTTTTCTCATTTTTTATTTTAAACTTTAATTCTGCGGAGGCTGTCGTCTTTCGTTCTTCAACACCCTCTCTTGGGTATTTACTCAACCTTTGTGATTACAAATCTCCAGCAAAACTGTTTGTTTTTAGTTTGTTCTTTTTGAAAGAGCCTTGGAGCATCGACCATCACCGGCCGTTGCACCTCGGCTTTATGGATTGAAGTTTCTTTGTTGCCTTTGCACAACGCAGATATTACTTCTTAGCTGCCTTTGGACGCTTAGCACCATACTTAGAACGACGCTGTGTACGATTAGCAACACCAGCGGTATCAAGAGTACCACGAACAATATGATAACGTACACCAGGAAGGTCCTTTACACGACCACCACGAACGAGAACAATACTGTGCTCCTGCAAGTTGTGACCCTCTCCCGGGATGTAAGAGTTAACTTCCTTCTGGTTGGTCAAACGAACACGGGCAACCTTACGCATTGCCGAATTAGGCTTCTTAGGAGTTGTTGTGTAAACACGAACACAAACGCCACGACGCTGTGGACAGTTGTCCAAAGCCGGAGACTTGCTCTTGTCTACGATGTCCTTTCTGCCTTTTCTTACTAATTGTGAAATAGTAGGCATAATTTTACTTTTTATTGTTATATATTTATTTTGTTTATTTTCAATCCATTACAAACAAGTGCGATATAACCCAAAAGCCTATAATTCACACTGTTGTTTCGGGTTGCAAAGGTACAAATATTCCCTCAAACGACCTAATAATAAGAAAGATAATAAGCTCGCAAAACACTTTTATTAACAATAAATAACTTTTTACTTATTATTTAACATTACTCATCCCACTCCAACAAGCGAGTTCATGACAATTATGAGGAGAACTATCCCCGTTATGACGACATAAAGCCAGTCACGTTGAATGCTGAAATCTACCAAAGATAATACAACACGCATTACTGGTGTGAGCATGAGAACGACTACGCCTAATTGTACCCAACCTGCAGCTGACATCGCAAATACCGACTTGAAGATGCCTTCAAAGGTTGTATAACTTTCATCTCCTTTATAGAAAACCTTATAATCTGGTAATGCTGATCCCGAAGTACTTACAACATACCAGATACCGCCTATCAAGGCTATAATACATGCCGTAAAGACTCCAATACGCAAGGTGTTACCTATCAGAGTATTCATATCATTCTTAGTGTTTGTATTTTCTTCCATATTAGAACTTTCCTATTATACCATTATATATCATGTTTAATGCTGCCAGCAGTATGGCTACAGCAAATATCTTTCTCAACACTTTTACATCTAAGTGTTTCAGTAACTTTGCTCCACTCATTGCACCTGCTAACACACCTACCATTATTGGGAAGGCAAGACCTGGCTCTATATAACCACGCTGTAGATAAACGACGGCGGAGGTTACAGCTGTCACACCTATCATGAAATTACTCGTAGTGGTACTAACCTTAAATGGGACTTTCATACATCCGTCCATTGCCAACACCTTCAACGCTCCACTACCAATTCCTAATAGTCCTGACAAGGCTCCAGCAAGTACCATCACCGAAAAGCCGCCTGACACGTTGGTTAACTCGTAATTTTGCAAATTCCCTTCCTTTGTAGGATAAGAGCCAAAAAGCTTCAGTTTCATCGCTAACCGACTACCTTTTACATTGACGTAATCGGCTTTCTGACGAAATTGTAAGGCTATTGTGAGAAGGAGAACTGCGCCGAAAACGATAGCTATACCATTGGTGGGCATCCACAAAGCAACTGCAGCTCCTATAACGGCACCAATACTTGTTGCTATCTCAAGAAACATTCCCAACCGGATATTGGTCATCCCTTCTTTTACATAAGCACTGGCCGAACCTGAAGAGGTTGCAATGGATGCTACTAAAGCTGCTCCAATAGCATAATGGAAATCGATACCGAAAACTAAAGTGAGCAGAGGAATAACTATTACTCCTCCTCCTAAACCTGTCAAGGAACCTAACAAACCAGCACAATAGGCACCTAATAATAATAGAATAGTAAATACAATAATACTCATTGAGATATTTTTTATGTGCAAAAGTAAGTAATTAGTATGAAAATAAAGAGGCCTCATCAAAAAAACACAAATAATTAATGTGTTTATTCTACCGATAGGAACTAACTAACTAACTAACGTTTCCCCCCCTTAAAACACTGTCTTTTCCCATTCACCTTTGCTTGTCATCCCCCATATTCATTGACTTTTAACACACGGCTAATAAAAATTATGTAGTAAGTCCATGTACTTCATCCCACTTTTTCAATGCTTCAGCCATTACAAAGATTGTGCTCAGCTCTTTGTCGTTATCGCTGATTATAGCCATAAGGTATTGGGGCGTCACCCAAAGTGTTTCTCCTAAAATGCGAAGAATGTGCTTGATATAGGATAGAACTCGCTTCCATAACGTGAGTGCCACGAGAGCATTCTCCATATCAGAAAAGAGTTCACCCAAAATTTGATATTCTGTGCCCCCCTTTCCAAAGCCAAGACGATATATGTAAGGTAACACAGCGTTGCATCGGCTATCTAACCATTAAAGTCGCAACCTTGATAAGCTCCTAATCCGAGATACTGCTTAGCCTCCTTGTTTTCCCTTTTCCTGATGCAGTAAAAAATCAAAGGGTATGATTGTATTACCGTCAAAGAATGCACAAAGTAATAGTTTATAACCAATACACACTTGCCTTTTACATGGATGAAAACAAGACTGAGACCCTCCACTCTCACACCACTCTTCTCAAGCACAGTATCATCTATAATGAAACATGTCGTAGTATTGGATTGAGGAGCTTCGCCATACTTACGCAAGAGACACATATAACACAGGGCAAAGTGGTTCATCAAGCGCGTCCAATCCATCTGCAGACGAATCATCATCCGAAAGAAACTGTTTTTATCATGATTTGAAAGCTCATATATCTTATGCTTGCATATACTGTAGATGCTCTCACCCACAATGCGGAATAGGCAAAGAGAAAGGAACAACTCCGAAGCGGAAACCCGTCATGTTTCTCCAATGACAAGCGAGATAACAGGTGTCCGATGCCAAACTTACCAAAAAAAGATGAAATAAATCATCACTCATTCGTGTTTTTAACACTCAAAAAGTTTGGATAACTCACTTATTTTTCTCTATTTTTTTGCTTCCATAACAGTTTTTGTTGTCTTGTCTTTTAAAATCAGTTCTTCAGCGATTACTAATTTACAAAGAAAATTCGACAAACTGTTATTTTTTTCTATCTATTTATTTGGGTGGGAAACTTTAGTTAAATCATTTAAATACGAATAATTTTAAAAGAAAGTGTTGATTATGAATATACTTGAAACTAACCATCTCACTTTTAACTACAGAAATCATTCTGTATTAGAAGACATTAACTTGAAGATTCCAGAAGGTTCCATTTATGGATACTTAGGCAAGAATGGAGAGGGTAAATCAACAACGATAAAGATACTTTTAGGATTGGAGCAAACTAAAATAAATACGGTATTTTTCAATAAAAAAGAATTTCATTCCAACAGATTGCATATCCTTCAAAATATAGGATGCTTGATTGAACATCCATTCTTCTATGCAGATTTGAGTGCCTATGAGAATCTAAACTATTTGGATATACTATATCATTGTGGACAAAAACGCATTCAAGAGGTTCTAGAGCTTGTGAATTTGACTAAAGATAAAGACAAAAAAGTTAGAAAATATTCTACAGGAATGAAACAACGCTTGGGAATTGCGATGGCAATGTTTCATAATCCTAAATTACTCATTCTTGACGAACCACTCAATGGACTAGATCCTCAAGGTGTTTTTGAAATGAGAGAGCTAATGCTCAAACTTAAAAGTAAAGGAAAAACTATTTTCATTTCAGGACATATCTTAGCTGAAATGGAGAAAATATGCACACACATCGGAATATTAAATAATAAAAGATTATTGTTTCAAGGAGAAATTAATAGTCTACTCAATCAGAAAAAGCAATCTTATTTAATACATACGGACCAACCGGAACGATGCATGAAGATATGTAAAGAACACTTGATTCCCACAAAAAGGATCTCTGATGGAACGCTTATTATAGAAATAGAGCAAGATGGTTCCTTTGACAGTTTTAAAAAATTAATGCAACAAAACCACATTCAAATTTTATTTGCAGATACATACCAAGAAAATTTGGAGTCTGTATTCCTTCATCTAATAAAAACCGACTTATGAAACCTATATCGTTCTTTACTATTCTTAAAAGTGAACACTATAAATTAAGATTTAATATTGCCATTTGGCTCTTCTTGTTATTTCCTTTGTTCATGACTTTATGCATTGATATATATGTTTTGTTTAAACATGCTGATGCTGTCAATAATCCAACAATAACTTTTTGATTATAATCCTTGGGTATGGGTATTGGGTAGATACATCTTCGACTTCTATGCTCTGCTTTTATCCAATTCTTGCAGCCATTTTGAGTTATTCTTTATGCGATGTAGAATATAAGAATTATGGATTTAGACTTCTTTTTACAAGACCAATTAGCAAGCTGACAATTTATTCGAGCAAAAATGGTCTTCCTTTTTAGAGATTAACTTTATTTCTTTCCTCATAGGTTATCTTGCTTTCCTTCTGTCTGGTTTTTGCTCTGGATAAGTTATTACCTGGATATGAATTCTCCAGTTATAATGTTAATAACCTAACAGCTTTTTTTATTTCTCATATTTGTTTATAACACTTTCTGCTGTTTCAATTATGCAATATTATCTTAGTTTGATCTTTAAGAGTTTTGTTTTTACCTATCGGGTTTGCTGGTTTCATGACGATCTTTGGGGTTATTGCTCAAAAATAAAGATTATATCTATCTTATACCCTATGGTACAGTGTGGAGATTAAACTATGGTTTTTTTATAGTGGGATAATAGACTTTTCGAAAGGCGAATACTTAAACATATCCTGTGTGCTATTCTTTATCATTATTTCATTTTTTTGTATTTATAAGGAAAAAAATAAAAGATACCCTTCGGTAAAAAAATCAAATAATTAATTAATAAACAAGATTTTTGGAGAAGTTACAGAAATTAGCACTTAAAAAGAGCAGTTCATTACTACACTAGTGAATCTTATTAATATTGACATTCTGAACAAATTCAACTTTAGAGTCATCAGATTTATACTTAAAACAAAACGTGGCCCCTAGCGTAATATTAGGGTGATAATAACATAATAACTTAAATTTATGAAAAAATTGCAGAAATTAGTACTAAAGAAAGACGTTATTACTTCTTTAGGTAAAAGTGAACAAGCAAATTTGAAAGGTGGAATAGCAGGACGTTCCATGCGGGAGTTCCTGCCATAGTTGATAAGGAAGATTCTTACAGGTATATCTCCTAAGTGTCCGTTGAGTTGAATATATCGACATTTATACTTACGACAGTTCTTTCCTCGTTCGCGTTCATAGGTGGCAATGAGTTCTGCCGCATTTTTCTTCCTGCCTGATACGGTGTATTTTGTCTTTCCCATTTTTGCAAGTCCAACAAAGTGCATTGCCCCTTTACCTATGCTGCTAACACATGTCATAAGTTGCTCGCAGGTGAACCAACTATCGGTAATCACATACTTTGCATGCAAGCCCATCTTCCATCCACGGCGAAGCATATCCATGGCAACTTCCATCTTAGACATCTTACACTCTTGAAAGCGCTTATAATCTGGGTTGCCGGTATTTCTCTTAATATGATATGCCTTTTTATGTTGCTGTTTTGTCAACCCACAGTCGCCTTGTTTCCCTTTTTCCTAATGCAGTGAAAATTCAAAGGGTATGGTTGTATTACCGTCAAAGAATGCACAAAGTAATAGTTTATAACCAATACACACTTGCCTTTTACATGGATGAAAACAAGACTGAGACCCTCCACTCTCACACCACTCTTCTCAAGCACAGTATCATCTATAATGAAACATGTCGTAGTTTTGGTTTGAGGAGCTTCGCCATACTTACGCAAAAGGCACATATAACGCAGGGCAAAGTGGTTCATCAAGCGTATCCAATCCATCTGCGGGCGAATCATCATCTGATAGAAACTGTTCTTACCATGATTTGAAAGCTCATATATCTTATGTTTGCATATACTATGGATGCTCTCACCGACAATGCGGAAGAGGCAAAGAGAAAGGATCAACTCCGAAGCCGAAACCCCGTCCTGTTTCTCCAATGACAGGCGAGATAACAGGTGACCGATGCCAAACTTGCCAAAAAGATGAAACAAATCATCACTCATTCGAGTTTTAACACTCAAAAGTTTGGATAACTCACTTATTTTCTCTATTTTTGCTTCCATAACAGTTTTGTTGTCTTGTCTTTAAAATCAGTTCTTTAGCGATTACTAATTTACAAAGAAAATTCGACAAACTGTTATTTTTCTATCTATTTATTAGGGTGGGAAACTTTAGTTATCTGAGTTCTCTATGATTACCCACACGATTCGTTATAGAGCCAGATACATACATTCGTGACCCAAATACGAAAGTGGTTTCTACGAGTTCCAATAGTACGAAATAATACTCTATATTGAAGGGATTAATCCTAATTGTTATCGAAGAAAACATTGCAATATACCTTAATATTATCTTGCCAGTGTTATGTTGAAAACTTACACTGCGTTCAAGTATGTTTGTTAAATACCCTTCGTTAGAAGAACAAAAGATATTAAAACAGTTAATCGTCACTTCTATTTTCTCTTCGGTCTCCTCAATACTATTCTTAACGAATCAGTGAGTACTCTTTTGTCATTTCTCATAATGAAATCTGATGGTAAAACAAATAGAGCTAAAGAATCGTTGAGCTTATGCACTTCATCTTTACGCTCATAACCTAACTGTACAAGAACTAAACGATTCTTTACGTATGTATTGTTTTTTTTATATGTATCTATTGCAGAATAGGGATATGATTTCCCTACCCTTATATTCTTATCACAAAAACCAAATTTTAAGGAATCAGGATTGATTACATATTCTCCTTTTAAATCAAAGATTAGGTAATGCCAGCCTTTAAAGTACATACCACTAACCTTAACCTTATTATTCTCCGATACAGAAATGTCATAGCTAAACTTGCCGTTATCTAACGGAAGCACAAATCCCGTATCACAGGATTGGACAGATAACATAAGGAACATGCAAAGCCCCAACCATTTAATGTGTCGACCACAATCTGTAATAATTGATAAAATCTTCATAATAATTCCTTTCTACTACAATGTTTTCTTTTAATAGTAATGCCCTCAAGACTTGACGAATATAGTTTAACGAGAATAACTGTTATGTTGATGCCCCTCAGTTGTTACGTTGTCCTTCCAATGAACCATATCATAAGGATAAAACGGATTGTCCCTAAGGTCAGAATCATCGATGTGCATTATCTTTGCAACAGCTGCAACCTCCCATGCCCAATAGCCTCGGTAACAGTACTTCATCAAATGATTATCGTGCCAAGGTGCATCTTTATTTAGATTATACCATTTCCCTATATAATCCTCAAGAGCATTCTTTGCTTCTTGTGTATCTATTATCTTCGTTAACTTAAAAAGTCCTTTATATAACTTAGGGAAAGCAAGTTTATCTGCATACGTTTGTTTCTTATCATCTCCCAATCGAGCGTTCAGCAGAAACCAAAGTAACAGATCAGGTGTCCAGCCTACTGATTTAGCCTGCCCATCCATCTGCAGCACATAGTCAGCCAAACGATTAAAAGCTATATTATCTATGTCTAATAATATTCCTAATGATATTCTATCTAAATCATCTGCATACGTTGGATTCCTAAAATTAGCTCCAAGTATATAATTATCCAATGACCTTGTGTATAACTTTCTTAATTGTCCTATATCTTCACCCATAGAGTAATTTATTTCTATTGCCCGTATATGATCCACAGCAGAGCACCAATATAAAAAGGTCGTACGATTCCATCATTGTTATTTCTTTCTTTTTGTATATACTTTTCATCATCTGCTATTTCACCTAACTTAATACTCAGCATCTTTTCAAAGTACTTTTTGTCCTTTAATTTATCCCTGATAGGTTTATCTTGTTCCCGCTTAGAACGGCTAAAGAAAGGATTTAATAGTCTCATAAATTATTACTATTTAAATGATTAAAAGGTTATACTATTCACCAGACATACGATGTCTTTCTATCTCAACTCCTTCCTGATACCGGTCATATTGCCTTTGTATTATCTTATCAAAGTCCTTTAGTTGGAAATAATTATTCTTCTTGATGTATGAGACAAAGTCTTTCTGATAGTACAGGGCATATCCAAAACCTTGATTATCACAAGGTGTCCCCATACATTTCTCATACATCAGACCATAATAATACCCGATGTATGCACCCGCTTTGTATCTCTCTTCCTTCGTCAGATCGTCGAACTCTGGTTCATTCTCCAGATCCAGCAAGGATGATAAATATTGATCCAACATACAGTAATAAAGGTTCTGTCTGTTAGCATGCTTCAACATATACTGTAACAGTCCTTGATGAATGAGAAGCCGCCCACCCGCACCTTTTGAAACAAAGAGTTCCTTGTAATCTTTCCCTATAGGGAGTTCTCCTTCCTCTTTCACTTCATCTATCATCATCTTATTGATTACATCAGACTTGTCATAGCCGTATTTCAGGAACAAATCACGAAGGAAGTCCTTATCATTATTCATAAGCCAAGTGAGTGCAGCCTTGCTGTCGTGGAAGATGAACTGATTTCTGTAAAAGATACTCTTATCTAAGGAATATACGATCTTGCCTTTCTCTGTATCCATGTATTCCTCCCCATCAACACCTTTAACGGTTCCTTTTATGGTAACAACTTGACCGAGCGAGGGTGAAAGAATTATACAATTGTATTGAGGTACGAACGTCTGTAAATCCCAAAAGGCACCAAAGGTCTGACCATAAGGGACCGTTTTCAAAGCCATGATATTCTTTTGCATATTTCGTTCCCTTGTGTTCCTTTTTACCTGTATATATCCAGAAACCCTCCTGTATTAGTTCTTCGGGACGTTTATTCAAATCGACTCCAAATATCTGATATACCTTTTTATAGGCTTCCTGGGAAGGAAGAGGCTTGAACCCCTTCTTATAAGTTCCTGACAAATCAGACGAACAGCCAGGTCAGTACATTTCACCTGCATATCATTGGGCTGCACTATTATGCCTTCTGGCTCTTCTATTTCATAATAATCTCTTATCAATTGCTCTTCCATTGGCAAAAGTTTAAGTGTCGATTGGACTTGTTCTTTTCTTGTCTCAACCTTTTGACTCTTCCTTGGAAATTTCTGACTTGTATTCTTACAGCTAATTATCAATAATAGTAATATTATTATTAAAAATTTCTTCTCCATACTTTATATGATTAAATAAGCCTTAATTCGGCAAACCAAATATTATAAGTTTTTGAAGAGCTATGCGTCCTCCAGTGTTTGCTATCCGTAGAATCCACACTAACTTTATGGTGCTAAACGATAAAAGAACAGTTCTACGAAGCATGACAAAGATAGTAATAAAATATAAGAACATTACTCCTTATGATGTTTTTTTAGTATGATAGGCAAGTCATGGCCATTGGATTGAGCAGACAATGGGACATAGAACTGATACATTCTCCCCCATTTACCATGAATAAACATTAAAAATTTGAACTGTAAATATAACATGTAAATGTGGACTTAGACTAAATACAACGCTATGAATCAACGTCCACCTATGTCATAACAAGTCATTAGAAGATTTTATATCAACAACACAATGCTAATATAAAAAGATTTTCTAAATTTGCACATGCTTGTTGAATCCTACCAATAGACATTCCTGTGATGTTAACAAAACGAGTTTAAGTTTACATGCTCATCATTTAACTTGGGCATGATGAGGAGAATTAAAAAAGAAAACGTCGCATCCTTTATCCCTTTATCACCCACCGCTCAAAAAGATAGAATATGAAACAAATAGTATTGATAGCAATATTAATGGTTTACACTGTCACATTCTCACAGTGTAAATCAGAGCCTGCAAAACCTGTTTCACAGATGTCTAACAAAAAGGTCAGTGAGAATAACAAACAAGAGGGAATAACAAAGGATTCTTTAAGATATTGGGGTATTGACAAGAGGGAACTTTTAAAGCACCTAAAGCTTCAAGAACTTGCTTGGTATGGTGGTGACTTTCGAGATGATCAATCCAAGCCGAGATATGAGCCGACACGGGAGGATTTCCTCTTGACAATACCATTGGTAGAGCATTATCTATATACGCATGGATTTAAGAGACCTTCAAAAGCGTTATTCGCAAAGGATAAAGGAGGTTTTTGGAAAGAGTCTAAAGGCAGGAGTGTTGCTTACAAGCCTTAAAGATGATATTAGTTATGACTTTGCTAATCCATTCTATGCCGTGAGTGAGAAGGGGTTTATTACTTACAATTGGCCACTCCGTGATTTAATTACTATCAAAAACAATAATGTTAGACTAAAGAATGGAGTCCTACGACAAATCCTATTACTAAACAAGTTCTTGATTTATAATGATACGGGTGCATTGAAACAATTAGAGCGGTATCAATATCAGGGGAAGACAGACGATATTGGCGATTACTACAACAGCTCCCGAATGTTAGAGGATTTATTAAAAGAATATTTTTATTTTGGAAGTCCTGAATTAAATCAATGGTTCTTTAATACGGAAAGAAAGACTCCTTTTGCTTACCTTTACTATATCTTTGACAAAGGGAAAGGGAACAACCTAATCGTTCACCCAGAACTGATAGAGACTATCGAGAGGAATACAACAGGCAAGAACAGCTCTTTCTACAATGAGAAGTTCCTAATATATGTGTATCAAGTGTTACAAGATGAAGATGGAATGAACGCCGCACAATTTAATATAGACCAAAAAACACGAATATTCTGTTATCTTGCAAATTCAGAATATAAGATGCGCAACAAATATGCTGATTATATTCCATCAACCAATTGGGGCCGAACATCTATGACGTATGTGATAATGACCAACTGTGAGAAAGTCTACCAGTATGCACGTGCACACATGTTCTTTGGTATCAGCAGTCCTAAAATGATGGATGAAATAGAACGGGAAGGATTAGACCTAAACCCTCCTATAGACGACAAGTAGAATAACAATGTTACATAATTCATCTTATCACATGGGAGTCAACAAAAGGATATAAGACAGAACAGATGAACATGGCCATTATAGAAGCATTGAGATCAAACAAGATTAGCTATATTCGCACGCGTTACTTGTATCTGTTGAAAAGGGTCCCATTTGATTGGGCACAACTCCATTCGATATTGTTTTTATACTTTTGCAGTAGGTTATTCAAAGAAAAAGAGAGATGAGAAGAGTATTAGATTTGGCTCTTTTATTAGTACTGACAACTATGCTCGTTCAGTGTACTAAAAAGACAAAGCGCATGAACATTGTTGCTATACAGGAACATAAGGCTACACATGTTCATTATGACAGCATAATCAGTATGGAAAGATTAAAAGAAATGGGCATTGACCGAGGTACCTTGCTAAAACATATAGCATTACAAGAGAATGCATGGAATGGAGGTGATTTCCGTAATGACCAGTCCACGCCCCAATATATGCCTACAGAGACAGACTTCCAACTGACCATTCCCTTGGTAGAATACTATCTTACTACTCATGGTTATAACCGACCTTCTTCAAAGCTATTCCAAAAAAGAGTCAAATATGTCTTTGGAACTCGGTTGAAAATGGATAAGACAAAAGGCTATGAGGGAATTGGAAGCGATGGTGACTTCAGCTTTGCTCTACCCTTTTATGCGATTTATAAAGACCGATTCATCACTTACAACTGGTTACTTCGTGACCTTTTATCCATAGAGGGAGATAAGATAAAACTAAAATCACAGGTCTTTCAACAGATTAAAGCACTAAACGACTTCATCTTCTATGATGATATGAAGGCTTTCAAACTATTAGAAAACTTACAGGCGCAAGGGGATGATGACGGCCTTGGAACGCCTTATAATGGAGTAGACATCTTAGATGACTTATTCTCTTCATACCGTTATTATCAAAGTCCAAAACTTAACCAATGGTATTTTCTTAGGCATGAAGATGAGCCATTTGACTTTGTAAATAGAATCTTTGATAAAGCTCCCAACAACAATATAATAGCACATACATTATTGATAGAGACCATTGAGAATAATACTACAGGCAAAAAGCATGACTATTATGATGACCATTTTGCCAATTACATATATGATCTTATACGAGATGAGAATGATATGAATAGTAAGCACTTTACCCTTCAACAGAAGGCACAAATCTTTTGTTATTTCGCAAACTCAGAACATAAGATGCGTGAGAAGTATCGACAGTATATCACATCAAACCTATGGGACCCCATGCCATGGACTTGTCTGATAATGCTCCGCTGTAAAGAGGTTTATCAATATGCACGTGCACATAAATACTTTGGTATCAGTAGTCCTAAAATAATGGAAGAGATGGAACAAGAAGGGCTTTCAGACGAATCAGACGGACCTGATCCAGAGTAAATAACGAGAATATTATATGTATTCTGTTTTACTCCTTAACAATAAATCAAATTGTTTTATAGCATATAGACAGCTACTAAGAATCCGCAAATATCTACCTAATTACTCGAATGATTTGCCAAATACTCCTTATAGCCTTAAAGTTAGTTACGTTGCAAGCTTTTAGTATTCTCTGTAAAAAAAGAAATTATCTACTTCACTTATCAGTATCTTCATGGCGGTATCTCGGCGTTTTTGCCACAAGTTAGCAGAACTAACAAGAACATAAAAAATCATTACATCGTATTAAGCTAAGCACCCACTAAACACGAATATATCGTCCCCATAGTATAACTTATAACATGCAATAAATCAATATGTTATACACAACAATATTGAAGACGCCTTTCTTTCCCCAAGAAGGGCGTCTTCAATAGGCAAGAAGGGCATGTTCTTGAACACAGAAGGGCCTCTTCTTCCATCAAGCTCAGCCTTTCTTCGAATGTATAGGGGAGTAGGCTAAGAAATATCCTTACAATTCCTACTTGTACATTTGACGTTCCTACGCCTTCTATCGACAGTCTTACAAAGACTATCTCACATTCTATTCCTCTCTCTATTCCGATGGGTTGCGAAGGTGAGGACAGCCTTCTACGCTAAAAAGTCTTAAAGAATATACGATAACGACTGTTATTTCTGTAGGAATGAATACCTTTGACAGTGCTTGCATACATTTAGTAGCACCTAAGCGGCGGAGCTTTCAAAACCATAAAAACAATGAATGACTTTATCAGATCAAGGATTCCTTCGATAGCCTCTAACCTTGGAACGGTGTTTGCACTTACCGTAGCAACACCACTGGTTGTCAGTCTTATTGCAAAGTTTACCCTCGGCGGCAATAAAGCTGCTACACCTTATGCAGACACATACATTCAGAATTCGGATACAATAGTGGTTCCTATACCCTTTTGCACAGCGATAACACCAATACACAAAACATTCACTTCACGTGCTTGGTTTGCAGGAACGGCACACACCGAGGTCTCTACTTATTCACAGATATGCTTCTACTCTCCTAAATACAAGAGGTATCTGGCTGTTATTTCATTTGTTGGAGGATATAACGTAATACAAAGTGAGACGGATGATAAATTCTGGTATGACGTAGAGAAAGAAAGATTAAGTATAATTTACGACTCCAAAATGATTTCTGCTTACGTCAATCGAACACAGTGGCATGACCCTTCTTATGGAACAAAAGACAACCCTTTGCCTATTTTCTTTATAAAGAGCTTAACCGGTTTAGAGTTTTGTGCAAGTGAAACAGACCTACTTACGATTAAACCTTCGGTCAATAAGCGTTTTTGTAGAGCTCTACCTTGCCCACGGACTGAAGCCTAAGGAGTTTGAGAGGCTTTATGGCAAGGACATGGAGCGGCTGGGTTTGAATGAGTAAAGGAGTGGACATGGAGCCTGAGAAGATTTCTTAAATTGGATAGACACGATAGAATAAATATCATTTGAACCATTTGAGAAATTGACAGTTGCGTTTAAGTGATAGCTTTTTTGCATCACCTCTTTCTTTGAAGAAGGCCATGCTACCCATGAATGAGCTTAGAATACTAACGTTGCAAGGCACAATTAGCAGAAAGAGGACTCATAGGCTATATGAATGCAAACAACTTCATGGATAGAGTAGAGCCATTTTAATGAAGGTGAATACTCTCATCAGAATCATTAAGACCGCATTGACTTTTGAGTCTATAGCCCTTCAAAACTTAAAGAAAGACGGACTCTAAAGACATGTGGACCATTTGGAACATCATTTATAAGGTAAGAAAAAGTCTCTATCGTTCCTATTGTTCATTAGTGTCTAAGATGTTAGGAAACCAAATAAAGTATAAGAAAAAGGGGTATTAAAACTAATAACTGATTGAGACAACAAGCCATAAGCCCATCTAACAGCCCTTAGAAATCACAATTTTTAGGTATTGTGTCATCGAGACAAAAAAAGGTTATCTTTGCTTTGTATTAGATTATGTTTTTAGAAAAAGATAGTCTAAATAGTATTTTTTAAAGGGTAACCCAAATCCATTTCATGATAAAAAATTTCAAACGAGGCATTGCTTTATTAGCAATCACCTCTACTGTTAGTTTGAATGCGCAGACTATGTACAAGGCGCGTGTTATTAATAAAGACACAGGAGAACCAATTATTGGTGCTGTCGTAAGAGGCCAGAAAGGCATAGAAGCCGTCACAGATGAAGATGGTTTCTTCTCTAAATACAAACGACGACCAGACCCTCCACATCAGTTATATAGGTTTTTAAGGAACAAGACATTAAGGCACAAACCTTAAAAAGGTCAGCCAACCATCGGTCTTATCCCTGGTATAGACCTTCAGGAGGTACAGGTCACTGCCAGTATTTCCAGTGCTCGCAGTCAGAAAGCACTGGGCAGTAAGGTTGACCATATAGATATGTCTCAACCTTAGCAAGAACGCCCATACCAACTCTCTCAGCGACATGCTTGATGGTAAGGTGGGTGGCGTCCAGATGTATCAGAGCAACGGTAAGGTGGGAATGCCTATCCGTTTCAATATGCGTAGTGGTGCAACAATGAGCATGGAGCGTGACCCTATTATCTATGTAGATGGTGTCAAATACAACAGTTCGCACATTTCAGACATCAATAGCTCGCAAGATGCGCTCAGTGCACTCAACGACTTAACCATTGACGACATAGCCTCTATCGACGTTATCAAAGGTCCTTCTGCTGCTGCCAGCTATGGTGCAGAAGCCGCTAACGGTGTTATTGTCATCACAACGAAACGTGGCAAGACGTCTAATGCGGAGAACAGAAAGGCCGATATACAGGTGAAGATGTCGTTAGGCGCAGCCACCCTTGCAAAGAAATACGACCAGTTTGTTAACAACGACCCCATCAACAATTTCTTTCAGACAGGTTGGCAGAAGACGATTTACACGTCAGTGTCAAAAGCCTTTAAGGGTAATCAAAACCTTTTCTTCTCATACAATATGAACGATGTAGCGGGTATTGTACCAGGCAACAAAGACAAGCGTCATAGTGCAAAGATGGCCTATGACCTTCGTTCTGGTCGTTTCTCTCTTGGTGCTACAGCCTCTTACATACACGGAAACATCAGTTTGCCGCAGACAGCAATGGGCCGATACGATGCCATTTGGAATCTTATGATTAATCAGACTCCATGGCCATACGTGGATGAAAGCACGTGGAGAGCACAGAGCTGGACCTACGGAAACGACCGTTTCATCGGTAACCTACGTCTGAGTTATATGTTACCAGCCGACGTAAAGATTGAGACTATCATCGGAGCAGACATCAATCATACAGAAGGTATCTATCGTCTGCCATTCGGCTATAAGTTAGGTAATAACGCAGAGGGAGCAAAGAATATTAGCAACCGACGCAACTCTAACTTTAACTGGGACATAAAAGCCACTCGTAAATTCCACCTTGCAGACAGATGGGACCTCACGGCTACGCTTCTCTCACAGATTGCACGTCAGTATGAAACACTGAACAGTATATCGGCTTCACGCTTTAGAAGTGATATTGATAACCTATCAGCTGCTACCGAACGGACGGTGACAGAATCGACCTTTGAGCAACGAACATGGGGTCTTTACGGCGAGGCCTTCTTGAATTATGACAACCGACTGTTTATTAATGCAGGCCTAAGACGTGACGCATCCAACCTCATTGGTAGGAATGTGGCAAGTATCTTCTATCCTTCTTTAAGTGCGTCATACAACCTCAAGAACCAAAAGTTCCGCATTGCCTACGGTGAGAGTGGTCGACTCCCCTACCCTACAGATGCCCGCACATCCTACGTGATGAGTGGGACCAGCGCCTACGGTCCTATTGTCAAGCCACAATACAAAGGAAACCCAGACATTAAACCAGAGCGCATGAGGGAGATTGAACTGGGAACAGACTGGACTATTCGTAACAACCATACGTTAAGTCTGACACTCTATGCGCAGTACACATCGGATGCCATTATCTATGATGAACTCCTTTCGAGTGATGGATGGATTGGAAGTATCCCTCGCAACGTTGGACGTGTAAAGGGTCATGGACTTGAGTTAAGCTACAATGGAAATCTATGGAGGCAGGCCAATCGTCATTCTCTCGATGTATATGCAAACCTTAACTATCAGATGAATAAGGTGACTGACACTGGTGGAAGGGATATCGACAACTATCCTAATGTAGTGAAAGAGGGTCAACCAGTTTATGCATTCTATTATCATACAGTAGAGAAGCCAGCCTTCAATGCTGATGGTACATATAATGCAAATATAGGAGCAATAGAAAGCAAGGATTATCAGTATCTTGGTAAACCCTTCCCATCGGTCAATGGTTCGTTTGGTTTCGATTTGAAACTATTTAAGAACATCACTTTCGGAACAAAATGGAACTATGCATTAGGGGCATCAGTCTATAACCAAAGTTTCTATAACGTATCTGGATTGGGCGATAACCTCAAGAAACGTAACGATCAACTGCAAGCATTGTCTAACACCACAGTAGGGACAGCAGAATACAATCAGATAGCTGAGGAGTTAGCTCATAGTGCACGCTATAGAGCAAACTACATAGAGAAAGCCGATTTCCTGCGTCTGTCGACCCTTTACTTAGGTTATGACCTTTCGTCACTCTCACGTAAGCTAACAAAGAATGTCGTTAATGGTATGCGTTTCTCCTTTGCTATACAGAACGTGTTTGTCCTTACCAACTACTCAGGTGCTGACCCTCAAGTAGAAGGCAATGGTGGGACACGCAAACAAAGAGGTATCGGAAGCTTGTCACGTGACATCACCAACACGCCTCATCCACGTACTTACACAGCAACGCTAAGTTTCACATTATAAAAAAGAACACATGACAATGAAGAAGTCTATATATACCCTCCTTGCCCTCGCACTACTGCTCACAAGCTGCGACTCGTGGGTAGAGAATGCAGGGACGCCAAGTAATACACTTACAAAAGAACAATTGAATAAGTCTGCGATGATTGCTATCGTCCAAACAAATACTATCAGTGATGGTCCGTTGACTGCTTATGTGAAGACACTACAGGGTGATGCAGCTTCAGCAGCCTTCCTCGCATTAGGTACGACAGTCGACGAACTGACCGAAGGGACAATTCCTAATGCTCTACTTTACCGCCAGATAGCAACAGACAACCTCACTCCTACATCGGGAACACAAAGTGACTTGTGGAATAAAATACACAACTACTATGCTCGAAGTGTCGAACTGTCAGAGATTGCAGGTCAGATAACAGGAGCTAACGCTGAACAGACTGAGATTATAAAGGCATACGGCAAATACGTGGGACACCTCCATGCTGGCTATGCACTTCAACTGCTTGCGGAGTCGTTCTCAACTACTCCTGCTGCAGAAGGTGGTTCTGTCATCCTTAACAAGACTGTGGTGTCACACGAAGCGATGCTAAATCAAGCTAAAGAACAGTATGAAGCAGCATTGAAAGAGGTCCAGTCTGACGCACTGAAGAACTATAGGGGGTTTGACAATGAGGCTGCCAGTAGACAGATAAACCTATGAACTGAAACTCGCTATGCACCTTGGACAGTATGCTGAAGCAAAGTCCTTGATAGGAGATGCACTGAAAGATGGTGAGAGCGTAGAGGTTATCTATAACAATGATGGGACTGATAACCCTCTTTACAGTGCGATTGGTCCTAATACTCGTGACGTACAGGTAAGTCCGTCATTAGAGGCTGCAAGAACAACAGATGCTGAGAAGAAAGCTCTTCCACTGGCCCATGCAAGTATCGACAAGAAGAACCCTAATCGTTATAACATTTATGCTTCGGCTTTAACAAGAAAGGGTACATTGACAATATCAGACGAGAATGATATCCATCTCGTCAAAGCAGAACTCATTGTAAGGGGTGTTATGACTGGTGATGCACTGACAGAAGTAAACAAAGTCATTGGGAAGTATGATACTGCAAGTCAGCTATCAACGGTCCCTACCCTCCCTCAGATAGCCGCTCTACGTCGTATCTTCCTTGCTTTTCGTGGTGAACGAACTGTAGATATCCGCCGTGGTTTGGAACAAGGAACAGCTGCAACAACTTGGTCAAACCGTAAGATTAAGTGGCTGCCAATGCCTGAGAAAGAATTACAAAGCCAAGGGCTATAAAGCATATCATATAAATATATTATCTGTAACGGACGCACAATCTCTGCGTCCGTTATTATTTTCTTCTCTTTCAAACAGGTGTAAAGCTAAATAAGAATAGATGCTTGACGAGTTTTCAAGGGAGTGTTTGTAGGCCCTCAAAAAGATATCTTCTTGAAATCTAACGGTCATTAAGTCATAATCAACTCAGTACCTATATTATCTAAGCCATACTTTCTACGTCGCTATAAGTTAACTATTAATTCTATGGGAGGAATAACTTTTGAAAGACATCTATTGACTTTATTCCTCTCTTTTTGTATCTTTGCTTTCAAAAGAAAACAATTTGTATGAAAACAAACCTACCTGAGAGTGCTCAAGATAATAATGAGGACAAAAACATACTACGAAAGAACCAACAATGGAAGACATTGCGTTTCTATCAAAAGACTGATACTCTATATCAGTTAACTTTCTCCTTCTGTAAACGATTTCTTCCTCTCTATGGAGACCGCACAGTTGACCAGATGGTACAAGCGGCTCGGTCAGGAAAGCAGAATATTATCGAAGGAACAGAAGATGGTGTGACGTCTACTGAAATGGAGCTGAAGCTTATTAATGTAGCACGTAGCAGTCTACAAGAACTAAGAGCTGATTACGAAGATTACATCAAATCGCGACATCTTCAATTGTGGGGAAAGAATCATCCTCGCTATATCCCTCTCCTCAATTTCTGCAGGTTGAATAATGATTATGCTGCCTATAAACCATTCATCTATCGGTGGACAGCAGAAGAGTTCTGTAATACTGCTATAACCCTCTTACATATAACTGACCGAATGATGTGTCGCTATCTTGAACATCTTCAGAAAGCTTTCATTGAACAAGGAGGGATTAAAGAGCGAATGTATGCTGCCCGAACTGGCTATCGAAGGCAGCAAGACGAACTTATAAAAAGACTACAGGAAGAAAACAATGAACTGAAAGCTGAAAATGAGAGGCTAAGAAATGAGTTATTAATAATGAAGAATAAATGACAAGAGTATTCCTTTAGAGAAACAAGCAGGACTGCCAGAATTGGCAGACTCATCAGTAAAAGCAAATAACCAATAAGCTGATTGCTTAGCATGGCTAAGAATGCTAGCATGCCTAGAAATGCTAGCACGGCTAGGAATGCTAGTACGGCTAGAAATGCTAGCATGCCTAGAAATACTAGCACGGCTAGGAATGCTAGCATGCCTAGGAATACTAGCATGCCTAGAAATGCTAGTACGGCTAGGAATGCTAGCTTGCCTAGAGACGCTAATATAACCAGAAGGACCCTCACCGCCCTCCTATCCCACACCATCCTATCATATAAACAACAAAGCCACCCAATACCTTGGGTGGCTTCATCATTTATTCCTTAAAGAGAGCTGTTTATGCATCAACCTTACCAGGACCGAATGGAGCAATCGTACGTGGTTCCTGCTCTGGCTCATGGCGATCAATCTTTCCAAACTCTTTCTCATAGCGAACAACATTGTCCTGCAAAGCTGCAAGAAGACGCAATGCATGTTCTGGAGCTATGATAACACGACTTGTAACAGTTGCCTTTGGTACACCTGGAAGAAGTGTAGCAAAATCAAGTACAAACTCTGAACTTGAATGAGAAATTATCTGGAAATTTGTATAAACACCTTTAGCGATTTCTGGTGAGAGATCAATCTGTAACTGCTGACCCTCTTGATTCTGATTGTTATTGTCCATTTTAATTAAAAGATTTAGATAATACTTTATTACTAATGCAAAGATAATACATTATTATCATTTGCCCAAATGTAATAACAAAACTTTTTACCTCATATATACATGGCAATAGAGAGAACACAAATAAGGAGTTACTACTAATCACATAATGATTAAACTACACATTACGCTTTTGCTTATGTGCATTAGACAAAATTAGACTATATATTAGAACTAAAAAAAGGGATCTGCAGAATAGACTGCAAATCCCTTTTAATCTTATGTATGAAAGGCTAAGGATTACTCCTGCGTAGCCTCTGCTTCTTGCTTAGAGAAATCAAGAACATTCTTCTTATTTGCCTCCATGCGCTCATGCTCCTCCTGAGAACCAACGATAATCTTCTGCCACTGACGAAGACCAGTACCAGCAGGGATAAGGTGACCACAGATAACGTTCTCCTTCATACCCTCAAGATTATCACTCTTACCACGGAGAGCAGCTTCATTAAGAACCTTAGTTGTCTCCTGGAAAGAAGCAGCACTCATGAAGCTCTTCGTTCCAAGAGCAGCACGTGTGATACCCTGGAGTATCTGGGTAGCAGTAGCCTGAACAGCATCACGCACCTGAACGAGCTTGAGGTCACGGCGCTTAAGACTTGAGTTCTCATCACGCAACTTACGTACAGAGAGGATCTGACCCTTATAGCAGTTCTCAGAATCACCTGGATCGGTAACAACCTTCTTACCCCAGATACGGTCATTCTCTTCTGCAAAGTCGAGCTTGTCAATAAGCTCCTGCTCAAGGAATGTAGTATCTCCTGGGTCATCGATACGTACCTTACGCATCATCTGACGGACGATAATCTCAAAGTGCTTATCATTGATCTTCACACCCTGAAGACGATAGACATCCTGAACCTCATTAACGATGTACTCCTGAACGGCGGTAGGACCCATGATAGACAAGATATCAGCTGGGGTGATAATACCATCAGACAATGGTGTACCAGCACGAACAGCATCATGTTCCTGTACAAGAATCTGCTTAGACAAGCTTACGAGATACTTACGCTGCTCACCTGTCTTAGAAGTAACGATAATCTCACGGTTACCACGTTTCACCTTGCCCATAGTAATCTCACCATCAATCTCAGATACAACAGCAGGATTAGATGGGTTACGAGCTCAAAGAGCTCAGTTACACGTGGAAGACCACCAGTGATATCACCAGCACCACCAACAGAACGTGGAATCTTAACGAGTGTCATACCCGTCTTAATCTCAGCACCATCGAGAAGTATCTGCTCCAAGTGACCACCTACAGGAAGGTTGTATGTTCCGAGGATATCAGATGCAGCATACTGTCCATCAGCACCCTTCTTAGCACCAACCTTAACAATGTCAACTGTAGGAAGTTTTGTCTTATCACGTGAATCTATAATGATACGCTCAGTAAGACCTGTTGCATCATCAGTCTCTGCCTTATAGGTAACACCTTCTATCACGTCGTGTAGACGGAGAATACCAGCATACTCACTTACGATGACGGCATTGAATGGGTCCCACTTACAAATCAAATCACCCTTCTTAACAGTATCACCAGACTTGAAGTACAGAGAACTACCATAAGGAACATTATCTGTAAGCATGACAATACCTGTAGTTGGATCAACGAAGCGAATTTCAGCCAAACGGCTTACAACCATTTGACACTCCTTGTCTTCATCGTCAACGAATGGTACGACACGAAGCTCGTCGAACTCAATCTTAGCATCATTCTTAGCTGTGATAGTTGCATTTGCTGCAGCATTACCAGCCACACCACCGGCGTGGAACGTACGAAGCGTAAGCTGTGTACCTGGCTCACCAATAGCCTGTGCAGCGATGACACCAACAGCCTCACCCATCTGTACCATACGGGCTGTAGCAAGGTTACGTCCGTAACACTTCTTACAAACACCCTTCTTACTCTCACAAGTGAGTACAGAACGAATCTCAACCATCTCGATTGGAGACTCCTCAATAGCCTTGGCCTTTGATTCTGTGATTTCTTCACCAGCAGCAACCAAAATCTCACCTGTAGTAGGGTTGATAACATCATGAACAGACACACGACCTAAGATACGCTCATAGAGACTTGCAATCGTTTCATCACCATTCTTTAAGGCACGACACTCAAGACCACGGAGTGAACCACAGTCCTCCTCATTGATGATAACATCATGAGAAACGTCTACAAGACGACGTGTCAAATATCCAGCATCGGCAGTCTTCATAGCCGTATCAGCAAGACCCTTACGAGCACCGTGAGAAGCAATAAAGTACTCCAACACAGACATACCCTCCTTAAAGTTAGAGATAATTGGGTTCTCAATAATCTGAGCACCTTCAGCACCTGCCTTCTGTGGCTTTGCCATAAGACCACGCATACCAGCAAGCTGTGCAATCTGGTCAGCAGAACCACGGGCACCAGAGTCAAGCATCATATATACAGCATTGAAACCTTGGTCGGCCTCTGTCATGTGCTTCATAACGGCCTGCTTAAGGTTATTGTTTACGTGTGTCCACGCATCAATTACCTGATTATAACGCTCCTTGTCAGTGATGAAACCCATTTCGTAATTAGCCTTCACCTGGTCGACCTCACTCTGACCCTTACCTACGATATCTGTCTTCTCAACAGGAACAATGATATCATCGAGGTTGAAGGAAAGACCGGCAACGTAGGCCATACGGTAACCGAGGTTCTTGATACCATCAAGGAACTCACAAGCACGAGCCATACCAACAGCCTTAATAACGTCAGCGATAAGACCACGAAGGGATTTCTTAGAGATAATACCATTGAAGAATCCAATCTCAGTTGGGATAATCTGATTAACAATTACACGACCAACTGAAGTCTCAACCATGCGCTTCTGGAGTTTACCATCAACGAGGTCATCAACGATTACCTTTACTTGTGAGTGGAGGTCACACTTCTTCTCATTGTAAGCGATAATTGCTTCCTCAGAGCCGTAGAATGTAAGACCTTCTCCCTTAGCACCTGGACGAATCTTTGTAATATAGTAGAGACCAAGCACCATATCCTGTGAAGGAACGGTGATAGGTGCACCATTAGCTGGATTAAGGATGTTATGGCTCTGAAGCATCAACACCTGTGTCTCCAACACAGCCTCGTTACTCAATGGGAGGTGAACAGCCATCTGGTCACCATCGAAGTCAGCATTGAACGCTGTACATGCCAATGGATGCAACTGAATAGCTTTACCCTCGATAAGTTTAGGCTGGAATGCCTGAATACCAAGACGGTGAAGTGTCGGGGCACGGTTCAACATAACTGGGTGACCCTTCATTACATTCTCAAGGATATCCCAAATTACTGGCTCACGACGGTCTACAATCTTCTTAGCACTCTTTACAGTCTTCACAATACCGCGCTCAATGAGCTTACGAATAATGAATGGCTTGTAAAGCTCTGCTGCCATCAACTTAGGAAGACCGCACTCACCCATCTTCAACTCTGGGCCAACAACGATAACTGAACGTGCAGAATAGTCAACACGCTTACCGAGAAGGTTCTGACGGAAACGTCCCTGCTTACCCTTCAGAGAGTCAGAGAGTGACTTCAAAGGACGGTTGCTCTCGCTCTTCACAGCTGAAGACTTACGACTGTTATCGAAGAGTGAGTCTACAGCTTCCTGCAGCATACGCTTCTCATTACGCAGAATAACCTCAGGAGCCTTAATCTCCATCAAACGCTTCAAACGATTGTTACGGATGATAACACGACGATAGAGGTCATTAAGGTCAGATGTTGCGAAGCGGCCCTCCATCCAATGGAACCAATGGACGAAGCTCAGGTGGAGTAACAGGGATAATCTTCATGATCATCCATTCTGGATTATTCACACCGATTGACTGACGGAAGCCCTCTACAACCTGCAGACGCTTCAAAGCTTCTGTCTTACGCTGCTGACTTGAGTCAGTTGTTGCACGGTCACGCAATTCTCCAGCCAAACGATCAAGGTCAATGCCTGTGAGGAGGTCGTAAATTGCTTCTGCACCCATCTTAGCAATGAACTTACTTGGGTCAGAATCATCCAAACGTTCATTACCCTCTGGGAGTTTATTATCAAGGATATCGAGATATTCATCTTCAGAAAGAAGGTCGAACTTATGAGAACCATTCAAATCCTCATCTGTATCGGCATTCTTCATACCCTCTACGACACCCGGCTGGATGACAACATATTTCTCATAGTAAATAACAGCATCAAGCTTCTTGGTTGGCATACCGAGAAGATAACCAATCTTGTTAGGAAGACTACGGAAATACCAGATGTGAGCAACAGGAACAACTAACTCTATATGTCCAGCACGTTCACGACGCACCTTCTTCTCTGTTACCTCAACACCACAACGATCGCAGACAATACCCTTATAACGGATACGCTTGTACTTACCGCAGGCACACTCGTAGTCCTTGGTAGGACCAAAGATACGCTCGCAGAACAAACCATCGCGTTCTGGTTTATAGGTACGATAGTTGATAGTCTCTGGCTTGGTTACCTCACCAAAAGAGTTCTCGAGAATCTCCTCAGGTGAAGCCAGTCCGATAGTAATCTTGCTGAAATTACTCTTTACTTTATTATCTTTCTTAAAAGCCATGTTTTACTTCTATTATGGGGTGTACGTATTAATCAAGTTTGATACTCAGACCGAGACCACGAAGTTCGTGTAACAACACGTTGAGTGACTCTGGGATACCTGGAGTAGGCATTGGCTCACCCTTAACGATTGCCTCGTAAGCTTTTGAACGTCCTACAACATCATCAGACTTGATTGTCAAGATTTCCTGAAGAACATGAGAAGCACCGAAGGCCTCAATAGCCCAAACCTCCATCTCTCCAAAACGCTGACCACCAAACTGTGCTTTACCACCGAGTGGCTGTTGAGTAATCAATGAGTATGGACCGATACTACGAGCGTGCATCTTATCCTCAACCATGTGACCAAGCTTCAAGAAGTAAGTAATACCTACTGTAGCAGGCTGATCGAACTTCTCACCAGTCTCACCATCATAGATATAGGTAGAGCAGAGATTTGGCAGACCTGCCTTATCTGTCCATTCCTTCAAGTCAGAAAGCTTAGCACCATCGAAGATTGGAGTAGCAAACTTAACACCCAGCTTACGACCTGCTGCACCAAGGATAGCCTCGAATATCTGACCAAGGTTCATACGTGAAGGCACACCCATTGGGTTCAATACCAAGTCTACAGGACTACCATCCTCAAGGAATGGCATATCTTCTGTACGTACAACCTTTGATACGATACCCTTGTTACCGTGACGACCCGCAAGTTTATCACCCACCTGAATCTTACGCTTCTTAGCGATGTAAACCTTAGCCATCTGCAGAACACCAGAAGGAAGTTCATCCCCAATAGTGATAGCAAATTTCTTACGCTTCATCTCGGCATCCATCTGCTTGTACTTACGGATGAAGTTCATAATCAACTTCTGAATAAGAAGGTTAGTATGCTCATCATCAGTCCAGCCATTAGATTGAATACCCTCGTAATCAAGGTTTTTCAATGCAGCTACAGTGAACTTGCTTCCCTTCGTGATAATCTCTGCATCAGAGTAGTCTTTAACACCTTCTGAAACCTTATCTTCTGTCAGCTCAAGCAACTTATCAACCAAGAGATCCTTCAAGTCATTTATCTTAGCCTCCTGCTCTTCGTCAATCTTAGCAAGAATATTCCTATCCTGACGCTTGCTCTCACGAGTCTTAATAGCGCGGCTAAAGAGTTTCTTGTCGATAACAACACCACTCAATGATGGGTTAGCCTTCAATGAAGAATCCTTGACGTCACCAGCCTTGTCACCAAAGATAGCACGGAGAAGTTTCTCTTCTGGTGAAGGATCACTCTCGCCCTTAGGAGAAATCTTACCTATCATGATATCACCTGGCTCTACACGAGCACCAATACGGATAATACCATTATCGTCAAGATCCTTTGTAGCTTCTTCGCTCACGTTAGGAATGTCAGCAGTGAACTCCTCAACGCCACGCTTTGTTTCACGAACTTCAAGTGAATACTCATCAACATGAACAGAAGTCAAGACGTCTTCACGAACCATTCGTTCGGAAATAACGATAGCATCCTCATAGTTATAACCTTTCCATGGCATATAAGCCACAACAAGGTTACGGCCCAATGCCAACTCACCATTCTCTGTAGCGTAACCCTCTGTGAGGATATCTCCCTTCTTCACACGCTGACCCTTATCACAAATAGGACGAAGGTCTACAACCATATTCTGGTTAGTGCGACGGAACTTAGGAATACGATATTCTTTCAGAGCAGGCTCAAAGCTTACAAACTCCTCATCATCTGTACGATCATAAAGAATACGGATTGTTGTAGCATCAACATACTCGATAACACCATCACCTTCTGCTGTAACCATAGTACGTGAATCTTCACATACCTGCTTCTCAAGACCTGTACCAACGATAGGTGCATCATTATGAAGCAAAGGAACTGCCTGGCGCATCATGTTACATCCCATCAAAGCACGGTGACCATCATCATGCTCCAAGAATGGAATCAGACCAGCTGATACAGACGCAATCTGCTGTGGAGAAACATCAATAAGTGAAACAGAATCAGGAGCAACAACTGGATAGTCAGCATCCTGACGACACTTAACGACGTCACGAATAAATGTACCATCTGCATTCAATGGAGCATTACCCTGTCCGATAATCCTATCCTCTTCCTCTTCAGCTGTTAAGAAGACAACATCCTTATTGTCCATGTCAACCTTAGCATCATGTACACGACGATAAGGTGTAACAATGAAGCCAAGATCATTAATCTTAGCATACATACAGAGTGACGAAATCAAACCGATGTTAGGACCTTCAGGAGACTCAATAGGACAAGACGACCATAGTGTGTATAGTGAACGTCACGTACCTCGAAACCTGCACGCTCACGAGACAAACCACCAGGACCAAGAGCAGAAAGACGACGCTTATGAGTTACCTCTGCCAATGGGTTGGTTTGATCCATAAACTGACTCAATGGATTAGTACCAAAGAATGAGTTAATGACACTTGAGATAGTCTTTGCATTAATCAAATCCGTTGGCTGGAACACTTCACTGTCACGAACGTTCATACGCTCACGGATAGTACGATTCATACGTGCAAGACCAATAGAGAATTGGTTAGCTAACTGTTCACCTACAGTACGAACACGTCGATTTGATAAGTGGTCGATATCGTCTACTGTCGCATTTGAATTAATCAAACTAATGAGATACTTAATAATCTCAATGATATCGTCCTTTGTCAGCACACGTACATCCATATCCGTTTCCAAATTCAACTTCTTGTTGATACGGTAACGGCCTACCTCACCCAAGTCATAACGCTTGTCTGAGAAGAATAAGTTCTGGAACACCCCTCACGTGCACTCGCATCATCAGCAGCATCAGCATTACGCAACTGACGATAGATATAATTTACAGCCTCAATCTCTGAGTGGCTTGGATCCTTAGCTAATGTGTTGAAGATAATAGAGTACTTACTTGCAGCCTCTTCATCTTTATGTAGCAAGATTGTAGAAACAGAACTATCAAGAATCTGATCAACATTATCTTCTGTAATGATAGTCTCACGTTCAACAACAACCTCATTACGTTCGATAGATACAACTTCACCGGTATCCTCATCAACGAAGTCCTCAGTCCATGACTTCATCACGTTACCGGCAATCTTACGACCAATAGCTGCCTTAAGGTTTTTCTTATTAACCTTTACCTCCTCACAGAGATCAAAGATTTGAAGAATATCGCGATCCGTCTCATAACCAATAGCGCGAAGCATTGTGGTTACAGGCAACTTCTTCTTACGGTCAATATAAGCATACATGACATTATTTATGTCAGTAGCAAACTCTATCCATGAACCCTTGAACGGGATGATACGTGCACTGTAAAGAACAGTACCATTTGCATGAACACCTTGACCAAAGAACACACCCGGAGAACGATGTAACTGGGAAACAACAACACGCTCAGCACCATTGATAACGAATGTACCATTGCTGGTCATGTAAGGGATTGTACCCAAAAATACATCCTGAATAAACGTTCCGAAATCCTCGTGATCAGGGTCAGTACAATACAGTTTCATCTTAGCCTTCAAAGGTACACTGTATGTCAATCCACGCTCTAAACACTCATCAATAGAGTATCTTGGTGGATCAATATAGTAATCCAGGAACTCAAGGACGAAATTATTACGCGTATCGGTGATAGGGAAATTCTCTGCGAACACCTTATACAAACCGTCATTCTTGCGTTCCTCAGGCGGAGTATCCAGCTGTAGGAAGTCACGGAAAGACTTCAACTGCACATCGAGGAAATCCGGATATGGATACGGATTCTTAACGCTGGCGAAATTTACTCTGGGTTTATTTTCTAATGCCATAACTGAAATTAAATATTCAAATGTTTAAAGTCCAGCGGCGGACTAAAAAAGGGGAAAGTACCCTTATATATGTCAAAAGACACAAAAAGGTTAGGACTCACCTACTTGGTAAATCCTAACCATATTATATTATGTAAGGAGAAGTAGAATTACTTCAACTCTACCTTAGCACCCTCAGCCTCAATAGCAGCCTTCAGGTTCTCAGCCTCAGCCTTAGCCATGCCTTCCTTCAAAGTAGAAGGTGCACCGTCTACGAGGTCCTTAGCTTCCTTCAAACCAAGACCACAAGCCTCCTTAACTGCCTTAACAACCTTGAGCTTGTTAGCACCAGCTTCAACGAGAACTACGTCAAACTCTGATTTCTCTTCAGCTGCGCCACCTGCAGCAGCTGCAGCAGGACCAGCTACAGCAACAGCTGCAGCTGCAGGCTCAATACCATACTCGTCCTTGAGGACAGTTGCCAACTCATTTACTTCCTTAACAGTAAGATTTACTAACTCTTCTGCAATAGCTTTTACGTCTGCCATTTTATTCTAAATTTTAATTTTTTGTTCTAAAAATAATATATCTATTTGACTTTATTAGATTTTTTACTCAGGACGCTCGCCTAAAGTCTTAAGCACACCATGGATGGTGCCAGCACCTGACTGGAGAGCAGAAACAACGTTCTTTGCAGGAGACTGCAGCAATGCCACAACATCTGCAATAAGTTCGTTCTTGCTCTTGAGAGCTGAAAGTTCTTCGAGTTTTTCAGCACCAACGAACAGAGACTCCTCTGCGTAAGCAGCCTTAAGAGCAGGAATACCTTCCTTCTTATACTCCTTCAACAACTTTGCTGGTACGTTAGCAGTATGTGTAAACATAACTGCAGTATTACCCTTCAAAGAACTATACAGTGGTTCAAAATCTACATCTGAAGCTTCAAAAGCCTTATGAAGAAGATTATTCTTCACAACAACCATATTGATTTCGCTCTTGAAACACTTGCGGCGAAGAGAACTTGTAGCCTCAGCATTCAATCCAGTTACATCAACCAAATAGAAATGAGGATAGTTCTTTAATTTCTCACCGAGTTCAGCGATAATTGTATCTTTTACTTCTTTTTTCATTGTACAAAACTTTTAGAGTTATTCAACTGATTTAGGATCAATCTTGACACCCTTACTCATTGTGCTAGAAATAAAGATACTCTTGATATATGTACCTTTAGCAGCAGCAGGCTTCAACTTGATAACAGTAGAGATAAACTCCTTAGCGTTACCATAAATCTGCTCAGCAGTCATACTAACCTTACCGATTGAAGTATGGATAATACCAGCCTTATCAACCTTAAAGTCAATCTTACCCTGCTTAACATCCTTAACTGCCTTAGCAACATCCATAGTTACAGTACCACTCTTTGGGTTTGGCATCAATCCACGAGGACCGAGAACACGACCCAAAGGACCTAACTTACCCATGCATGATGGCATAGTGATGATAACATCAATATCAGTCCATCCGCCCTTGATCTTTTCGATATATTCATCGAGACCAACATGATCAGCACCAGCTTCCTTAGCGGCAGCTTCCTGATCAGGAGTACAGAGACAGAGCACACGTGTGACCTTACCAGTACCATTTGGAAGTGACACGACGCCACGAACCATTTGGTTAGCTTTACGTGGGTCAACACCGAGGCGAACATCAACATCTACAGAAGCATCAAACTTAGTAGTAGTAATATCCTTTACCAACTGTGCTGCTTCATTCAATGAATATGCCTTCCCTGCTTCAACCTTCTCAGCTACTGATTTCTGATTTTTTGTCAGTTTACTCATTTTTACTTTTGAAGTTTAAAATTATTTACCAGGGAAGTCCCCTTTTACAGTGATACCCATACTACGAGCTGTACCAGCAATAAGTTTCATTGCACTCTCTACTGTGAAACAGTTGAGGTCTGGCATCTTATCTTCTGCGATAGCCTTTACCTGCTCCCAAGTTACGGATGCAACCTTTCTGCGGTTTGGCTCTCCAGATCCGCCCTTCACCTTGGCAGCCTCCATCAGTTGCACTGCAGCAGGAGGAGTCTTGATGATAAAGCTGAAAGACTTATCGTTGTAGTAGGTAATAACGACTGGAAGAACTTTACCAGCCTTGTCCTGGGTACGGGCGTTGAACTCCTTACAGAATCCCATAATATTAATACCCTTAGAACCCAATGCTGGGCCTACTGGAGGGGAAGGATTTGCAGCGCCACCTTTAATCTGTAATTTGATTAATCCAGCTACTTCTTTAGCCATTTCTTTGTTAATATTAAAAATTAAACTATAAGTTGAATAGTATCCGTAACAACACTATTCCTCTTTTGCGACTTGCATAAAACTTAGTTCCAATGGATTTTGACGACCAAAAATCATCACCATCACCTTCAGTTTATGTTTCTCAGCATTAACCTCTTCGATTATACCATGGAAACCACTGAAAGGACCATCAGTAACCTGAACAGTTTCACCAACTACGTATGGTACATTCTGAACTTCTTCAAGTTCAGTATCTTCCACATTACCCAACAGACGATTAATATCTGCCTGGCGTACTGGTGAAGGGTCAGACATACCTCCGAGAAAACCTAAGACATTAGGCATGAAACGCAACGTAGAAGCGATATCAGCAGTCATGTTAGCTTGAACAAGTACATAACCAGGGAGACTTAACTTCTCCTTTACAACACGCTTCCCATCTTTACGCACAGTAGCGTGTTTTTCCATAGGTAATAAAACCTCAAAAACACGCTCAGCAAGTTTTTCGTTCAGACGCAATTGAGCATCGATATATTCCTTTACCTTTGCCTCTTTGCCACTGACAGCACGAAGAACATACCATTTCTTTTCTGTCTCTGCCATTTCCTAATGAATTATCTTGGGTATACAAATTCCATAACACGCTGGAAAACTGAATCCATAGCAAACACTACCAATGCAATGATAACGGAAGCAGATATAACTACCATTGCACTATGTGTAAGCTGTGCGCGTGATGGCCATGTAGTTTTATGCGCAAGTTCGTCGTAGCAAGCCTTGCAATAATTAACTATCTTATTAAACATAAAATCTATTTTTTTTTGCACGGGTTGAAGGGCTCGAACCCTCGACACCTGGTTTTGGAGACCAGTGCTCTACCAACTGAGCTAAACCCGTAAGTTAGTTCCCGATTCCCAAGAAAACCGGGAACTATATCTTGTAATATAAGATTACTGATTAGTTTACGTCAGGAAGAATCTCTGTAATCTGACCAGAACCTACTGTACGACCACCCTCACGGATAGCGAAACGAAGACCCTCGTTCAAAGCAACCTTATAGATCAATACAACCTCAATCTCTACGTTATCACCTGGCATAACCATTTCAACGCCCTCTGGGAGGTGGATTTCACCTGTACAGTCCATTGTACGGAGGTAGAACTGTGGACGATACTTGTTACCGAATGGAGTATGACGACCACCCTCTTCCTTCTTCAATACATAGATAGATGCCTTGAAGTGATCGTGAGGAGTGATAGCTCCTGGGTGTACGACAACCATACCACGCTTAACCTCAGCCTTATCGATACCACGGAGGAGGAGACCTACGTTGTCACCAGCCTGACCAGTTGGAAGGTTCTTACGGAACATCTCAACACCAGTGATAACAGACTTCTTGTCCTCACCGAGACCGAGCAACTGAACCTCATCACCTACCTTACAGATACCAGTTTCGATACGACCTGTAGCAACAGTACCACGACCTGTGATAGAGAATACATCCTCAACAGGCATCAAGAATGGCTTGTCAATCTCACGCTCTGGCTCTTCAATCCAAGTATCAACAGTGTTCATGAGCTCCATTACAGAGTCAACCCACTTCTCAACACCATTAAGAGCACCGAGTGCAGAACCACGGATGATAGGAGTATCCTCCTCATAACCGTACTGCTCGAGGATCTCACGAACCTCCATCTCAACGAGGTCAAGCATCTCCTCATCGTCAACCATATCACACTTGTTCAAGAATACAACCAAGCGAGGTACGTTTACCTGACGAGCGAGCAATACGTGCTCACGAGTCTGAGGCATAGGACCGTCAGTAGCAGCTACAACCAAGATAGCACCATCCATCTGAGCAGCACCAGTTACCATGTTCTTAACATAGTCGGCGTGACCCGGACAGTCTACGTGTGCGTAGTGACGGTTAGCTGTTTCGTACTCAATATGTGCAGAGTTAATGGTAATACCACGCTCTTTCTCCTCAGGAGCATTATCAATCTGATCGAAAGACTTAACATCTTCTGTACCGAAGCCCTTCTCGTGAAGAACCTTTGAGATTGCTGCAGTAAGAGTGGTCTTACCGTGGTCAACGTGACCGATAGTACCAATGTTTACATGCGGTTTGGTGCGCACGAATTCTTCTTTAGCCATAGCTTTCTTATTTAATATTAAATGAATAATCTGTGCTTTTAGTTACACTAAATTAATAACAATTAGCAGAGCTGTAACTGAGAGTTGAACTCAGGACCTCTTCCTTACCAAGGAAGTGCTCTACCACTGAGCTATTACAGCAAAAGCTTAGAGCGGAAAACGGGGCTCAAACCCGCGACCCCCAGCTTGGAAGGCTAGTGCTCTATCAACTGAGCTATTTCCGCAAATTACATTTCTCAATGTGGGTAGTGATGGATTCGAACCACCGAAGCTAGAAGCAGCAGATTTACAGTCTGCCCCATTTGGCCACTCTGGAAACTACCCTCAGAAATGTATCCCCCTTTCAAGGAGAGCCTCTTGTCGGATTCGAACCAACGACCCCGAGATTACAAATCACGTGCTCTGGCCAACTGAGCTAAAGAGGCATTACTTTGCAGCCGAAGGCTACTTGTCGTAAAACGGCTGCAAAGGTAAGACTTTTATTTTAATCTCCAAAATATTTGAGAGATTTTTTAATGCTTTCTTTGTTTTTCCTTAAACTTGGTGAGCTGAACCTTCATCGCATCTAAACAATTATCGATACCTTCTTCAAAAGTATCGCAAGTCTTTTCAACAAACAAGGTGTTACCTGGTACTGTTACTGATAGACTTGTTGTTTTATTTAAAGCTGTTGCTGGTTTCTCAACCTTCAATTGCACCTCTACTTTCTGAATGTCTTCGTAAGACTTTTCTAACTTCTCAGCCTTCTTGGTGATAAAGGCCTGTAACTTCTCGGTTGTGTCGAAATGAATCGACTGGATCTTAATTTCCATAGTTACCTCCGTTTTTAAAAGGTTAAGCCCTTGGATGGGCATTTTTATAGACTTTCTTCAACTGCTCAAAGGTTGTATGAGTATAAATCTCTGTCGTTGACAGACTCTCATGTCCAAGCAGTTTCTTTACACTTTCCAGTCCTGCATCATGATTGAGCATTGCCGTGGCAAATGTATGGCGAAGAACGTGTGGTGAACGTTTTTTCAACGTTGACACCTTTGATAGGTTTTTCTTAACCAACTCTCTCACCTGTTCACCTGTCATCCTTTTACCCTTCTCTGTTTGAAAGAAGGCTACGGAATCACCTTTTACAGTCGTATTGCGTACCTGTTGGTACTGTGCAAACAACTCGGTGAGTTCCTTTCCAAAGGGGATAATTCGTTGCTTATTTCTCTTACCTGTTACTTTGATTTCACAAGTGATATTATCAATATCCTTATCATCAAGACCTATCAATTCCGACAGACGTACACCTGTCTCATAGAATGTCACAATGATTGTACGTGCAAGTACATCCTTATAACTATCTGTCCACATCTTTGAATCCAGCAGCCTATCCATCTCTGACTCCTTAAGGAACTGAGGGAGCGGCTTTTGCTTTTTAGGACCTTGAAGACCATGAACAGGGTCTTTCTCAATAAGTTTACGGCGAAGTGCAAATCGATAGAACGATCTCAGCGCACTGAGCCTTCTATTGACCGACGAAGCAGAGTTACCTCTGTCCATCATGTACTCCATCCAATTTCTGACAACATCAGAGTCTACAGACTCCCAAGAGAGCAACGGATCAAGTTCTTTATAAAACCGTTCAAACTCTATCAAGTCTTTACGATAATTGATTACCGTCAGTGGAGAATAATTTCTCTCGAACTTTATGTAATCTAAGAACTTATCTACCATCGGCACATTGTCAAACCATTTATATGGCAACGAATTTACGGAAATTAATCCAGACCACCAAATTTTTAAAGAAGATTTTACTCTTCTGCGTCGCGAAGATGCTGTACGTAAACGGCACGTTCCATCTTCAGGCGCTTCTTAACAGATGGCTTGTCAAACTGCTGACGAGCACGAAGCTCCTTAACAACACCTGTCTTCTCAAACTTTCTCTTGAACTTCTTGAGCGCGCGCTCGATGTTCTCACCGTCCTTTACTGGTACAATAATCATGCTTTTTGTTTTAATTTATTTATTAGTTAAACGTATTCAAAAGGGCATGACACCACTTTTGCGCCTGCAAAGTTACACTTTATTCTCCTAACCTCCAAACGTTTGTGGATTTTTCTGCTTTATTAGCTCGTCTAAACATGTCAAACAGAACATTTCTTTATGTTAATTATCTACTGTCTTAATCAGCTATCTAATTTATCGTAACAAGACTAATGTGCGTCTTATTATATGAGCATTTTAGTTTATAACTCCATATTTTGGAAGAACCAAAATATGTTCTATTTTGAGAGAAAGTCCCCGAACCAGCCCTATAAGGACCTTGATAAAAGAAGATAAAGTACGACACACGTGAGCAAAATTTGTAGGGATAATTCTATCATCCTTTTCCTCTCCATTCGAGAAGGGCTTGGGGATGATTCGAGAGGGGCCCCTTCTACATTCAAGAACATGCCCCTCTTGTTTGAAAGAAGACGCCCTTCTTGGGGCAAGAAGGGCGTCTTTTTCAACGCTATATATAACCTACTGATTTATTGTAGATTACAAGTTCTAAAATAAAAGACATCTTACCCTTGATTAGAGGGTGTTTAGTTCAATACGCTGTAAGATTTTTTTGCAATTTTACTTTACCCTCCAAAGAATGGAACTATAATCGAGTTACTCGCATGGAGATGACGACAACAGTAATAGCACATATCATGCTTACAGGTTCCCACAGCCGAAACAGATGTATAGTCACCCAAGCAGGGACTATGGAGAATGGTGGCTACTCCTCTTTCTACGAGTTCCCAACGTGTACTACAAGCTGTCGCTCTGTAAGACAAGACCATGAGAGAACCGAAATCTCATCAACTTGTGCTAAATTGAAAGGAACCACATGGGACACTTTCATGTATCACAACAGCATCTAAACACTTACAGAGAAATAGATACACAACCTATAAGTTCTGTTTGAGACATACCTCACAATGTCTGATAAGTCCTACCTTCTTCGTATTGGGACAGAAGTTTTTTACGTACTATTGTACTTAAATAGCTTGAGTAGCTTCCTTCAGCCATGCTTTTTCAGCCTCATCAAGATAAGGCGACAGGGTCTCGTAGACACGACGATGATAGTTGTTCAGCCACTCACGTTCCTCAACACTCAACATCTCAAGTACTATCGGGGTTGTATCAATCGGTGCAAGTGTAAGGGTCTCAAACTTGAGGAACTCACCAAAGGCGGTTGTCTCTGCAGGAACAATGAGTAAGGTATTCTCTATGCGCACACCGAATTTCCCTTCAAGATAGAGTCCTGGTTCGTTGGTTACCGTCATACCAGCTTGCATAGGTGCTGGTCGCCACTCCATACGAATTTGATGAGGACCTTCATGTACATTGAGGTAACTCCCTACCCCATGTCCTGTACCATGCAGATAATTATAACCTTCGCGCCACATCGGTGCACGAGCTATCGCATCCAACTGTGATCCACAGGCTCCTGCAGGGAAATGAAGCCTATCAAGTTGGATATGTCCTTTCAATACTAAGGTATAGATTCGTCGTTGTTCCTCCGTTAGTTCGCCCAAGGCAATGGTTCTCGTTATGTCTGTCGTACCATCTAAATACTGTGCACCACTATCAATGAGTACCAATCCATGTGGCTTTACTGAGATATCCGTCTCTGGTGTTGCCTCATAATGTACGATTGCTCCATGTTCTTCATACCCGACAATCGTGTCGAAGGAGATACCCTGAAACATAGGTTGCTCTGCACGTAGACCCGTCAAACGCTCGTCAAGCGACATCTCTGTTTGTCCGCCTTTTCTCAACAGCACTTTAATCCATGCTAAGAACTTAACCATTGCGATTCCATCACGCAACATAGCCGCACGGAAGCAGTCCTGTTCAACCTCGTTCTTTATAGCTTTCATCATCGGAATTGGAGACGTTCCTACATGTAACTTTTTCACTCTCCACCGCAGTAGATAAGTTGTAGTTAGTAGAACTAACGTCTATCAAAAGTGCTTTCCCAGCATATCTCTTCAAGTCCTCCACGACCGCATCATACTCCTCTACATCTACATGCTCTGTAGAAAGACAGGCCTGCACTTCTTCTGATAATTTATCTTTATATATATATAAGGTAACTTTATCAGGAGCTATTAATAGATAAGAGACAAAGACCGGATTACAATGAACATCGTTTCCACGCAAATTCAACACCCAAGCAATCTCGTCTAAGGCCGTAACTAACAGTCCATCCGCACCTTGTTTAACTAAACACTCACGTATTCGAGACAGTTTACTTTCTGTTGTCTCACCAGCATACTTCAATGGATGAAGACAGATCTTATTATTAGGAATGACAGGTCGGTCAAGCCATAGCACATCCATTGGATCAACAACACAACGCACATGAATGTTCCCTTTTGTCGCCAAACTCTCCTTCAAATCAGCAACACTAACAAAAGTATTGACACTTCCATCCACTCCAACAACAGGACTATCGTATTCTGCCAGCTCACTTGCTAACCACTCGCTAATAGAAGGAGTACCTTCTACACGTTCTTTCATTAATAAGAACTCACTCCCCGCAAGTTCCTTTGCAGCTGCAATAAAGTAACGAGAATCCGTCCATAAGGCAGCGTGATGCAACGTTACTACGGCAGTACCAGCCGAGCCCGTGAAACCAGATATCCATTCACGAGTCTTCCAGTGGTCGGCCACATATTCACTATTATGGGGGTCACTACTTGGGAAAATAAAAGCAGTAAGCGCATTCTCCTTCATCCATCTGCGAAGAGCAACAAGGCGTTCATTGATTGTTTGCATAATATTTATTGGGTTAGAGGTTATAAAACAATACAAGAAAAGAAAATCTCTCCTATCCGCCTGCTAAGTTAATCAATAATTTCATAACATCCAAATCAAGAAGAACAAGAAATATCTATAAATGCAAAACCGACTTTACAAAGGCTTACCCTTTTTATAAATAATAACACAAATAATTCATTCTTTTTTTCTTCTCACATACTCTTTTTTTATTAACTTTGCGGTATCGAACAAAAGGGAAAATATACTTTTAAAATAAAATATTTATTATGAATTACTTAACAAACGAGAAACTTGTTATCGTCGGTGCAGGCGGTATGATTGGTTCAAACATGGTTCAGACCGCTCTTACACTCGGTCTTACTCCCTAACATCTGTCTATATGATATCTATGAGCCAGGCGTTCATGGTGTATTCGACGAGATGGAGCAGTGCGCTTTCCCAGGTGCTAACCTTTCTTACACCGTTGACCCTGCAGAGGCTTTCACTGGTGCTAAGTACATCATTTCTTCTGGTGGTGCTCCTCGTAAGGAGGGTATGACACGTGAGGACTTGTTGAAGGGTAACTGCAAGATTGCAGCTGATTTCGGTGAGAACATCAAGAAGTATTGCCCAGATGTAAAGCACGTTGTTGTTATCTTCAACCCAGCTGACGTTACAGCATTGACAGCTCTTATCCACTCTGGTTTGAAGCCAAATCAGTTGACATCACTGCTCGCTCTCGACTCTACTCGCCTACAGCAGGCTTTTGGCTCATGAGTTCGGTGTACAGCAGGATAAGGTTACTGGTGCACACACCTACGGTGGGCACGGTGAGCAGATGGCTGTATTTGCTTCTCAGGTTAAGGTTGATGGCAAGCCATTATCAGAGATGGGTCTCTCAGCTGAGCGTTGGGAAGAGATTAAGCATCATACTGTACAGGGTGGTTCAAATATCATCAAGCTTCGTGGTCGTAGCTCATTCCAGAGCCCAGCTTACAATGCTGTTAAGATGATTGAGGCTGCTATGGGTGGTGAGAAGTTTACATTGCCAGCTGGTTGCTATGTGAACGACGAGAAGCTCGGCTTCAAGAACGTTATGATGGCTATGCCTACAACAATCGATGCTACAGGTGTTCACTACTCTGAGCCAACAGGAACTCCAGAGGAGATGGCTTCTCTCCAGGCATCTTACGAGCACCTCTGCAAAATGCGTGAGGAAATCATCAGTCTCGACATCGTACCAGCTGTTGCTGATTGGAAGAACGACAATGCGAATTTGTAAGAAAGTTGACGAGTTGACAAGTGAACTTTCAAGTTGACAAGTTGACAGCAGATATTATTAAAGAAAGGCAACTGACATTTATAGTCGGTTGCCTTTCTTATTGAACAGATAAAACGTGTAAGGAACTTAAAGGTCTCCTCAAAAAAACTTAGGAGCTTTTCACAAAAAGCTTAAGAACTTTTCACAAAAAGCTTAAGAGCTTTTCACAAAAAGCTTAGGAGCTTTTCAAAGAAAGCTTAAGAGCTTTTCAAAGAAGCTTAGGAGCTTTTTAAAAACGTTTGTAGGTCATCTTCAAAATACTTTCGAACAGTTCTACCTGTCTTCTGCAACTAACGGGCAGAAACAGGAGACGGAACTATTCTATCTCAATCCTAACAATACGCTGATTGAAACGGCGATGGAAATAAGGAATGCGCAGGAACAGATGGAAAGCGAATGGGAATCGCCCTTCATCGTACTCACTCATAAAATATTCCTTCCTCACGTGCAATCGACTGTTCCATTTCTCCATCTCCTTTGTATTGAGTAGCGACCACTTGAACTCAGCACCCTTGTCCATCTTCTGTAGCATATCATGTTTCTTCTCTCGTCCAACAAGCACAAAAGCGAGCATATCAAACAAAATGGTAGCTGATGGGAGTTTGTCACAGATATTGCGGAATAGTTCTCGCACTCTTTCCTCAGAGAAATACATCAGCACTCCCTCAAGGATAATTAGTACAGGCGACTTACTATACGCTCTCACTTTGTCCAGCCAGTCCTCATCAAACATGGATTCAGCCAGATAAGTGTTGCGTTCCGTCTCCGTAAGGAAACGGCGGCGCAGATCGACAGCCTCTGGGAGGTCGAGATCGAACCAGTGTGTCACTTCGGGTTGCCCCATCCGCTCATACCGTGCATCCAATCCTGCCCCCAGCTGTATCACCACAGCATCGGGATGCTGGGCAAGGAACTGTCGTGCCTCATTATCTATCAGTTTAGCACGAATGCAGCAGCCTAACTGTGAGAGCTTGGCTTTCTTAAACTTAGAAAAATCATAGTCAATCTGTCCGATGATTTCCTTTGCTTTCTCATCACGCAGCAATGGATCGGGACGATCGGACTCTACAGCTTTTGCCCACAGCGTGGTAAGCATCGTCTCGGGAATCTCCGTCAGAGTGGATTTAACCTTTTCCATTTGTATTCTATATGAATATCATTTGAGTGATTAGATAACAGGAAGGCTCCTTTTACTTTTACTTATTATTAAGTGAGGAGCCCTCCTTTTTTACTTCTCAAAGCTATGGAAGAAACAAGGGTTACCCTTTACCTGAAGGATAGGACCTGTTACTTCTTTCGTATCTGGATTGTAAGTGTAGAAGCCTGTAGCCTTCTTATTAGCACTACCGAAGACTATCAAATTCTTATGCTTAGCAACAGCAATACCCTGAGGATTAGAAATCTCCATACCATTGATAAGCGTCATTGTCTTTTGCTTCAAATCAACAACGATTGGAACAGATGTAAAGCTGAGGTATGGATTTGTCAGACCATCAGGAGCAAGTGCGAACGAGTTTCCATAAATATAAAGTAAACCCTTACCCGCATAACACATAGCTGCGATATAGTCTATATGCTTGGTTGAAAGACCAGCAACCTCTGTCTTATCAAGACGAATTAGGAAGTCTGGATCAATCTCTGTAGAACCATTCTTTATACGAGCGATACCACCATTCAGTCCAGGAACAACACCGAATGAGCCAACACAGTTAAAGTAAATATCCTTATTCTCATCCATAAAGATTGAACCAGCATCAATAGGACGAGTAGCAAAGCACATTCCCAAAGACTCATTAACAATGTGTTTCTCTACTTTATCTGTCTTCACATCAATCATAGCAAACTCTATATTATTACGAGTTGCCACATACTGAGCATTCATTTGGTTCAGTCCAACAAAGAGTTTACCATCACGAATAATCATTGCAGCAGGTGCAACCCTCGTATCTGACTGTTTCAGATTATTAAGGTCAATATCTGCAATCTTTGTCATAGTTGTTGGGTTGAATACCATCACAACACCAATACCTTGTAAACTGACGTATGCTTTCTCACTACTTGCCTCTACGATGTTACATGCTGCAGCACCTGCAGGAATAGACAAGGCACCTTCTTTCTTCCATGTACCATCGTTCATAATTCTATAGCGATTTATCTCCGCCTTCGTGTTACCCATATAATCAGGGAATGAGTAGACATTGCCCGACTCTGTAACAATTGGCGTAGAACCAAAACCGCAAGGAATACTATTGCTATTATCATAAGTACCAGGCAATAAACTTGGCAATGCTTGTAAATATACATTACCACTATTACCCTCTGGATTGGTAATTCCCTGTTGCGAAGACAACTCCATGGAAGTCCTTATTACTAGGATTAGGTTTAGGACCCTGTGTTGGGTCGTCACCATTGTTTCCACAAGCGGTAAACATAGCCATCACAACAATGGCTGAAAGAATTGATTTAAACTTTTTCATTGTTCTCTTTATTTAATATTAATATTATCTCTATAGACACACAAGATGCCCTTTCTTTGTGAATCACGCTTTACTCTTTTCATATTGCAAAAATAAAGTCTTATTGCTTCTTACTTCAGAAGATATCTAACTTTTACTCCTATATATCTTCCTGGCAGAGGACGATTAAACTCTGATACAACATGGCGATCCATAAGATTCTTTACCTTAAACGTTAAAACCCATTGGTCATTCTTGAAACTATGTTCTATTGCTGCATCCATCGTCAAAGCAGAAGGAATCTTCTTATCTTGATACCGACTTACTTCAAAATCATAGTAATATGTATGAACGTATGAAGCATCAAAGAGGAAACGTGTGTTCTGTTCCTTTCCTCCAAAGAGGTTTTCTTTATGGAACTCTGCACCAAAGTTTGCTAATAGATAAGGTACGTTTGGGATACGTTTCATATAGGTGGGATTCTCGACAGTAGTACTATGAAAGTTAGCTTTCTGACGTCACGAAGGTCTTGATAAGTACCATTCGCATAAAGATAAAGTACTGGACAGACATCTCCCTTAACATCAAGTTCAACACCTCTCGTACGAACACTACCAAAGTTACGATAGCGAGCCATCGTAGGTATCATATCAGGCGTGAACCTTATCATGTCTTTCAACTGATTATAAAATCCATTCAACTCTATCTCAACAAGTCCTCCATCTTGTTTTAAGTGACGATAAAGCATACCAAGATTGACACCAGATGTACGCTCAGGCTTCAAAGCTGGGGATGCAAGGATAGAATATCCATTACCTATCAACTCCTCACTTGTAGGTATTCGCACCTCTGAATTAAAAAGAACCCTTTTAGCATCAAGTCGTCTGTAAACTTATAACGAAAGGCATCACTAAAACCGAAATAAGATTTAAACACCTTTACAGGCTCTGGTGATCGTACCGAATAAACATCAATACTACGAGAATGAGATGAGAATATAAAGTTCTTAAACGTAAAAGCGTTTTGGAAACGACCATCAAAGAGGGTCAAATCGTATGATAAACCCGTTGTTAAGGTTTTCATCTTACTTGGGAAATTTGACTGAAATCCCAAGGCTTTTGTCCATTAAAGAGTCGTTTGGATGAAGTGAATTCCTATCAAAGTAAACATTCAGATTAATGCCATGATGCTTATCTATGGTATATCCCAAATTAAGCTTCGATGTCAACTCATTTGACCGGTTTCTTCCGTCTGAAGGGAAGTTATTCTGCTCTCCTCCGTATGGAGAGACTGCAGGCAACTTGTTTCCATCCCAATCATAACGATTTGAAGCTTTATCATTCAAGCCATACCTACCTATGAAATACCCTATATCAAAGTCAAAATCGAGACCATCTAAAAAGAAATTCTTACGTTTTAGTGCCAATGTTGTCAATCCACTAACAGAGTGGTTATAAGCCTCACGCACATCGAGGTCGATTCCTTGTATCTCCTGACGTGTCTTGAGGAAAATAAGTTCCCACTTCATTTCATCAAACCACCATTTCGTAGCCTTAACTGACATTCCAGCCATGACTTTACTGAACTTATCATGATCTCTTTCTACTATTCTATTATCAAGATTTGCCAAGGTCATCTTATAATTGTTCTTTGAGAACGAGAAGGCTCCGCCAATACCAAATTGTAGACCAGTTTTATGATTGGTACGCTTAAACACCGTTGATACTTGATGTGTGTTAAATGAACCTAACTCGTATGAGAAATCAAAATAAACAGGTGGATATTCCTTTGTTACTACATTGACTGCTCCGCCTAAGGCTGAGCCACCAAACTTATAAGGGACAATACCTTTATAAACCTCAATGCGCTCTATCATATTCGTAGGAATATCGTTTAAGGCAACAAAGTTACTCAACTGCGACATCGGAATTTCATCCACATACATTCCCATACGCTTACCTTCTAAGCCACGAAGTGAGATGCGAGAGGCACTACCTAAACCTCCTGTATTTCGCACGGTAACTCCAACTGTACGCGCAAGAACGTCATTAATATTTGTCGCTGTACCTTGTAACTGACGCTGTCCTATAACGGATATAGGCATAGCCGACTCCTTCAACTTCCTAATTTCGCTACGTGCTGTCACCATAACTTCTTTCATCTCAACAGTTGTATCACGCTTATTCACCTCTTGTGCATTTCCACTAAGCATGAAAAACATGAAAAAAGTATTAGACAAATCGCCTTTTTATATAACGAATAAGTATTATACACCCCTGTACAGATAAGTCTTTTTCTGTTATTCTTCATCTAACTTGTAGTTTAAAGACTCCATGTTACAACGAATAGAGTCTTAAGTAAAAAATATGTATTCAACTATCGATGCAAAAGTATTAATATTCTATAGAGTGTGCAATACCTAAAAGTTAGTAAACCAACTGACAATAAGCAAGTCTACTATTAGAACAAATAGGCAAGTATATAGATTATTTATTGTTCAGCACCATCAGTGTTCGCTATAAATATTACATGTACTAAATATCAGTTCACCATTAAAAGATAGAACATAAAACTCTTTATAATATATAATAAACATACAGTAAGGTACAGTGAATTAATTGATATAAAATGCTTATCTGATAGTACTTATAGAAAATATACCATCTTGCTAATTACAAGCAAAAGAAAGGGTCTTCAGCATTTTAGGGTGATAATGATTTGCCTAAGCTTAGGTCTCTGGCAAAATGTCACGCAGGGAAAAAGCGAGTACGGAGTTTATTAAAACAAAACACTGGCACGCACGTAGACACCATCAGTGCAGGGGAGCGACGTAAATAGTTTATCAGCTTCGTTTGAGACTTTATACCCAAAGCATTTATCTCAAAAGTTATCAAGAATCTGTACGCTACACCTCTTTTGATCTTTGTGCCATCAGCTCCTCCGTGCTATTGCCTTTACCTCCGTTCACCCGTAACTCTATGTACCTTATTATATATGAGTTTTAGTTTATCATTCCATATTTCGCAAGAACCAAAAACCATTAAACAGTAGACAGATATTGTTGAGATTTTTTACTAACCACCTTCTTCTCCATTCGACAGAAGGCTGAAGAAGCAAGAAGAAGAGGCTCGTCAGTATTCGAGAACATGCCTTTCTTGCGTATTGAAGACGCCCTTCTTGATGCAAGAAGGACATCTTCTTTAATATTGAATGCAACTTATTGATTTACTATTTGTTATAAATTCTATGGCTAAAGAGGTTATACCCTTGCATTGAAGCTATCTGACTTGATTGGATGTAAGGTATTTTCATAAGATTGTGGTAGCAGCATCCTACTGGCGAAGTTCCCTTTCTAAAGTGTTTCTCTATCCCTAAGGATGTTATGAAGGATACCTACAAAACTGTTAGATCTATCTTCAGCCATCTTTGTCTGTGATATAACAGTCAGCTTCGTCTCATAAGCCTACTAAAAAGTTATCAGGAATCTGTACGCTACACCTCCGTGACTTTGCCTTTATTTCCGTCCCTCCCGTCCTTCTGTGTACCTTATTATATAAGAGTTTTAGTTTATCATTCCAAATTTTGGAAGAACCAAAAGAAAAAGGGGAAAGACGAGAACACTTTCCCGCACTTTCCCCTATAAGAATAAAATTCAATGGTCTTTTTGATTAATCTCCGTAACCAGGAGTTTGTACCAACTCAGCATTGGTTGACTTCGTTGTCTCATCAATAGGCCACAACAAACGATTTGCGTTTGCCGTTGAATACTTAGTAGCCTTATCAACCAAACGAATATCATGCCAACGCTTTCCTTCAAACAAGAACTCACGCATACGCTCTTTAAGAATAGCTTCTATTGGGTCCTCATCACCACCAACAAATGGGTTATCGGTATAGAAGTTGGTCAGTGCGGTACTTCCTCCAGTACTTACATCATTTGGATATTGCACCTCTGTATGAGCATTGAAGTAGGTTGCACCGTAAGCACGACGACGAACTTGATTGATTTCTGTTGATGGGTCCTGACCTAAGAAAGCCTTAGCCTCAGCAATACCAAGCAAACACTCTGCATAACGATAGATAGGTTGATCATCATACCATGATGTGGCAGAACTACCAGCAAGCAATGTCCCGTGGAACTTATTACAGATATTACCCACGTAGGAACCATCTGAAGCCTGATAAACATCAGCCAGAGAAGCTTTCTTACGTTTGTCATTATCATTTGTATAGAGCTTAGTCCACAAACGTTTATCCAATGGGAAACGCATTACACCACTACCTAAACGCAAGTTTAGATTCGGTGACTCACTAAACTGAATTGCCTTACCAGCATCGTTATGCAGACGATAAGCACCTACATTCTGCTTGTTCATTACGAGTGAAGTATAAAGACCTCCCCATAAAGAAGTTTCGTTCTCACGATTATGGAGTGCATAGATAATCTCTTTGTTCTCCTTGTTATCATAAGCAAAGACATCTTCAAAATTATCAAGCAGACTCACATCCGCATTATTTGAACATCTTGATAAGCTGTAAGCGCAGTCTGATAGTCGGCAGTACCACCACCCATCTGCTTTCCACTCCACAGGTAAACCTCGCCCTTGAGCATCTTCGTTGCAGCAAGTGACCAATAAGTACGACCATTGGTGAACTTATAGTTATTGTTATAAGCGGTCTCTGAAGCCGAGATGTCTGCCTTAATCTGCTTCATTACGTCAGCAGCAGCATCCTGCTTACGGGCAACCTTACTCAAGACGATAGTTTTTCCTTCCGTATGTTGTAAATAGACAATAACATCACCATAGGTGCGGAGCAACTGAAAATACAAGAAGGCACGCATACCATGAGCCCCTCCAAGATAGCTATTCTTCTCCGCATCGGTAAGATAGTCGGCTTCCTTCACCTTATCTATCATCAAATTGATTTGGTTGATACCAGTGTAAAGACCTCCATAGTTGCCTACCACCGCACTACTCTTCTCAAGTGTGTTATTCCATAGACGGTCATACCCCTGTGGAGCCTCACCACTAAAAGCGGTTCCACTATAGATATTACTTCGCATCTCACCCCAGACGATATACTTGTCGGCATAGCTTCGCATCCAAGAACTCAGTCCTTGATTGAAAGCTTGTACTTGATCAGGATTCTTCCAGTAGTTTGCATCGGTAATAGTACTAACTGGCTCAATGTCCATACAGCCTGTCAGAGCTAAACCGAGAGCTGCAGCTGTTATATAGGATAGTAACTTTTTCATTGTAAGTAACATTGCTTAATTAAAATGTAACGTTTAATCCAAAGATAAGTGTACGTGGAGTTGGATAGCGACCGTAGTCATATCCACCTGCCGGCTCTGGCGAAGCACCGTCGTACGGAGTAAGATAGAAGAGGTTCTGTCCTGTCACATAAACATTGGCATTCGCCATCTTCATTGCCTTAACCCATGTTCTTGGTAAGGTATAACTCAATGTTATCTCACGCAAAGCCATATAACCTGCCTTCTCAAAGAACTTAGAGCCTTCACGCCAGATGTTCTGCTTATTCAACTGGTCGGCATAACTGAATGCTGGATAGCTGGCACCTGGATTGGTCTCAGTCCACATGTCCTCTACATTCTCTATAAGATTGAACTGTCCTTGATACTGTCCCATAGAACGAGCCTTGAGGTCATTGTAGATTGTATGACCCAAAGCGTAATCGAAACGAGCAAATAATGAGAGGTTCTTATAGCTTAACGTACTTGTCCAACCTCCTGTTACCGTTGGTCTTGAGTTACCCAACACCTTACGATCGAGTGAGTTGATGATACCATCTTCATTGATATCCTCCCAACAAACATCACCAGGTTCAATAGCCTTCCAGCCTGTTGAGTTCTTATAAAGCACTCCAGTCTGTGGGTTTACTTCATCAGCAAGACCAGGACCGTACAACTTTGCAATGTTATCAATACGTTTGTTAGCATTAGCCTTTACATCATCCCAGTCTCTGAAGATGTGATCTTGGCTATAACCATAGAGTTCTCCGAGTGTTCCACCCTCACGATAACCACCAATCCACTTAGTTGGAGTCTTGCCATCAGCGCCAACCTTGCCCGCAGCAACCTCTACTCCTTGAAGTTGATTGAATGGACGGTCGCTCTTAGGAAGCTGTATAATCGTGTTCTTTACGGTTGAGAGATTGAAAGAGAGGTCCCAACGGAAACTGTTCTTTAGGTGAATAGGAGTAGCACGCACCTCCATTTCAAAGCCTTGATTACGCAACTTACCCAAGTTTGTTTGGATAGAAGAGAAACCTAAGTAGGAAGGAAGACTCACGCTCTGAAGCAGGTTGCTCGTGTTGCGGACATAGTAATCGAGAATCAATGACAATCGATTCTTAAAGAAGCCAAGGTCAAGACCAGCCTCAAACGTGTGACTCTGCTCCCATTTCAAGGCCGTATTCACAAGCGAACGGTCGTAGAAAGCTGTGTTACCATGATAGTTTGTAAGTTGGTCATAGATTCCATAGATGTAGAAATCACCAATACCACTCACGTTACCATTGCTACCATAGCTGATACGTGGCTTGATATTGCTAATAACATTTGACAGCTTAGAATCCTTCCAGAAGTCTTCTTCCATCATGTTCCAGCCCAAAGAGATACCAGGGAAGAAGCCCCAACGGTTATCTTTCAGCTTAGAGTTGCCATCATAGCGGAAAGTAAAGCTGAGCAAATACTTCTGTTTGTAATCATAATTGAAGCGTCCAAAGAGAGACTCGATACGATTACCAGACTTCTCAGACTTTGGATTACTATCCTTATCAGCACCAGCATTGAGTGTAGGGATATCATCTGTAGGTGAATTCTTTGTAGAAGCATTCATCCAAAAGTAGTTATAATCATAATACTCCGCACCTAACATAAAGTCTACATTATGATGCTCAGCAAACGTATCAAAGTAATTCAATATCGTATTAAGCTGTATCTGCGTATCCTTCATCATATAAGCATATGCACGACGTGTCGTATTGATGCTATTAGGATTGCTCTGTGTGTAATAAGCTTTATTGAAACTTTCATTCTGATTCAGCACATGATAAATAGATCCATTGGCTGACATCTTCAGATGCTTAGGTATTAATGTCAAGTCAAAGCCTATATTGAAGGTCTCTGAACGTGAACCATTCTCCATCGTGAGCTTATCATTCCAATACATATAGTTACCATCTGAGCTACTCCAACCTGGTGCTGGAGAACCATCAGCAAGGTAAGGATTCCATGTAGGACGCTGTGAACGGGTACGATAGAACAAAGAACTCCATGAGCCAAAATAACTATCTGGCTTCGTAAACCAGGTGTATTGTGCACCAGCACGTACCTTCAACCAAGGCTTGATTTGATAGTCACCCTTCACGCTACCAGTGAAACGGCGAAAAGAAGTATTGCGTACAACACCATTCTCATTATAGTAACCTAATGAAGCTACAAAAGAACCCATGTTATTACCACCACTGAAGCTCAGATAATGGTCTTGTGTAAGGGTTTGATTATGGTAGATTGCATCTTCCAAAAGACCTCCATAATCCTTAAAGATAAGCTTTGCACCATTTGTTGCACCATAGTAAGGGTCGTCCATAACCTCCCATCCTTCTTCGGTAAGCAATCTCTGGTGCTCAGGATTGGTTGCATCGTAATACATAACATCCGTTCGTGGAGTGTAATCAGTATATCCACGACCAGAATAACCATTCTGTGCATCAACATTAGCAGCCCTTCCATGTCCTTCCATAGCATCAGCATAACGCTTGAAGCCCATTCGGTTATAGTAAAGATAGTTACGGGCATTCATAAACTTATAGTCATCACGCTTGAAATTTACACCTACCTTCAAACGATAGTTGATGCTGGAAATTCCTGCTTGAGCACGTTTTGTTGTTACAAGGATTACACCTCCGTTTGCTCTCGCACCATAAATTGCTGTTGAGGCAGCATCTTTCAAAACTTCGATAGACTCGATATCAGCTGGGTTAATCTCTGATAACGTGCGTTCTACTCCGTCAACAATAATCAAAGCTGGGGCACTTCCTGTGATAGAGGCACCACCACGCAAAGTGATAGAAGGCGCAGTACCTGGCTGACCAGAGCCATTGACAACCTGAAGACCCGTCACACTACCCTGCAATGCACTACCAACATTTGAGAAAGCTGCCGCATCTAACACCTTATTATCCATCTTAGAGATAGCCGTTGTCAGTGTTGCACGCTTCTGTTGACCACCGTAACCTGTCACAATCAGCTCGTTTAGCGCATGTTGCTCCTCCTTCAACTTCACTTTAATGTCCTGTCCATCCCATTTCAACTCCTTTGTTTCCATACCAATGTAACTGATAACAAGAACACTACCAGGAGGGATATTCGACAGTGTGAAACGACCGTCTAAATCAGTGGCGGCCCCATTACTTGTACCTTTCACTTGAACAGTGGCACCAACAATAGGTTCGCCTTGTTCATCAAGAATAACACCTGTGCATCTTCCTGATTGCTGTACGCTCTGAACAGGCAGCTTTGACACAGCATACCCTTGCGTAGGCATGAAGAATGACACACTCATGCATAACGTAAAACCAATTGGCTTGATGTGTAAGATCATACGCATCTAACTTTTTAATAGATAAAGATTGTTTAGTTTCCTCCGCAAAGCAGTTGGCAAAGAGAGACATGCCTCAACCACACGAAAGAATATAAAATTATTATATGAAATCTTATTTATGTTCACGATATTAATAGGTCAATACGGAAGAAAGACTTTTCTCCTCACCGCTAAAGACGCTATTCACCGATATTATATTGTTTAAGTTGGTTGAGACAAAAGTAGGGACTTTTTTTATTTGCCACAAATTATACTAATAAATATTTCTAAATAATCATTAATTTTAATCAAACATAGGACTAAACCTACTGACTATCAAACAAAAAAGTATTCTTCATCTACCTTCCTCCACTCAATATAAATAATAACTAAGGCTTAAGAAAATGATTAACCTTTAGTAATATGGTTCTTCCTGACCAATAAATCGTTCGAAGAATTAGGACTTCTTGTAGCGTGCTAAGCGTCCGCACCATACGTGTGGGGCGTTCGCACGTACGTTAGAACAGGTAAGAAAACTTAATCAAAAGTACTAACTGCAAGACTAATAGACACAAAAAAACAGTCTTATCCCTTCTATAGAAAGATGGAATAAGACTGCTATATGACTTTAAAGCAGAGCTAAAGACTTACTTCTGTCTGAATCGCTCAGCCTGACTCTGAATCAAATCGGTATCCTCGAAATAGTTAATCTGCATAGCTGCACGCACCTCTTCCATAGTCTGGGCAGCGGTCTCGCGTGCTTCCAATGAACCCTTCTTGAGGATATTATAAATCTCTGGGATATCCTGTTCATACTCACGACGGCGCGCACGGATTGGATCCAACATCTTATTCAATACACTATTGAGCAACTTCTTACACTTCATATCACCGATACCACCAGCTGTATAAGCTGCTTTCAGCTCATCAAGATTCTGGAACTCTGGCCAGAATTCAGCGAAGTCTTCATCGGTAGAGAAAGCATCAAGGTATGTAAACACAGTATTTCCCTCAACATGACCTGGATCAGAAACATTCAAGTGAGTCGGATCAGTGTACATTGTCTTCACCTTCTTCCATACGGTATCAGCATCATCAGAGAGGTAAATGCAGTTACCAAGGCTCTTACTCATCTTCTCCTTACCATCTGTACCAGGCAAACGACGTGCCGTTGCGTTCTCTGGCAACATAATCGCAGGCTCAACAAGTACTGGTGCATAGATCTGATTAAAGCGACGCACAAGTTCACGAGTCAACTCCAACATCGGCTCTTGGTCCTCACCTGCTGGCACAGTCGTAGCCTTGAAGGCTGCAATGTCAGCTGCCTGAGAAACAGGATAAGCAAAGAAGCCCATTGGGATATTGGCTTCAAAGTTGCGCATCTTAATCTCTGTCTTCACCGTTGGGTTACGTTGAACACGGCTTACGCTGACAAGATTCATCAAGAAAGTGGTTAGTTCGGCTATTTCAGGAATCTGACTCTGTATATAAAGCGTACATTTCTCTGGGCTCAAGCCAGCAGAGAGATAGTCTAAGCCACCTCTATAATATTCTGACGAATCTTCTCTGGATTATCAGCATTGTCTGTCAGCGCCTGTACATCTGCCATAAAGACAAACATCTTATCGTAGTCTCCGAGGTTCTGAAGTTCCACACGACGGCGGAGAGAGCCTACATAGTGACCCAAGTGAAGTTTACCTGTAGGGCGGTCACCAGTCAAAATAATTTTTCCCATTTATCTTTTTCTATTTTATTCGTTATATATACTGTTGAAGCTATTCATCATGTGCATGTGCAGATAAGGTATCCTCTTCCTCTTCTTGATTCTCTTCAACCTGTTCGTCTTCCTTTTGTTTCGGCACTTCAGGTGCTGCAACAACCGTATCAACAGATGGAGTCTCCTCTACTTGGACCGGTGTTTCGTATGGAATCGTATCGTTAGGAATAGAATCACTCACCATGGTCTCTGGCGAAGATGAGCCCATAGCATAATAAGCCCCTACACCTCCCGCCAGTAAGAGGAGTCCAATCACAACACCCCAAAGGATTGCATTATTACCCTTCTTAGCTGTTTCTGCCTGTAACTGCTGGGGTTGTGGCGTCATACCAACAGACTGATCATATTGTTGACCAGCACTTACCAATGGCAGAGTCACCTCCATGATACCATGACAATGAGGACAAGTACACTCGATGGTCTGTCCTTCTTCAGCCTCAACGATAAACTGTGTACCACAGTTATCACATGTTATCTGATATTTCATAACTTTACGTTGCTTAGAACTTTATTTGTTGCACCAGCCAGACTCTCGACATAATCTCCCGCTAAAGACCCACATGTCTTGCGGTATTCTTCATCTTCAGCGAACTGATTCATCAACAGACTGAAACTCTCAAGATCGAAGATCTCAAAGCCTCCACCAACCCGCAAGAGTCCTTGTGCCTCTGCGAAATGCTTATTGTTTGGACCGAAAAGAACTGGCATATCCCATACTGCTGCCTCAAGAACATTGTGGATTCCAACTCCAAAACCACCTCCCACGTAGGCTACATCACCATAATGATAGATAGATGACAGCAATCCAAAACAATCAATAATCAACACATCTGCATCAGCAACAGTCTCTTCAGTTGCCTGCGTGTAGCGTATTACCTTCTTGTCCTCAATCAGTGAGAGGATGGTCTTGAGATGGTCTTCCCCTATAACATGCGGTGCTATGATGAGTTTCCAGTCTTTATGCTTATTAAAGTACTTAAGGAAGATTTCTTCATCAGGCTGCCATGACGATCCTGCAACGAAGACTTTTCTACTATCAGCAGCATCCCGATTGACGAAATTCTCCACCAATGGCAGTTTCTTGCTTGCCTCCTTAATTTGCAAAACACGGTCGAAGCGAGTATCCCCTACCACCATAGCATCAGAAATACCAATCTTATTCAAGAGCTCCTTACTCTCTTCATTCTGTACAAAGAAGCGACTGAAACACCTTAAGACACGACCGTAACCGCTGCCATACCACTTAAAGAAGATCTGATCTGGACGGAAATGCTTGACACACTATAGACAGGAACACCACGATACTGCAGGATATGCAAGTAATTATACCAGAACTCATACTTAATGAAGAAAGCCATAACAGGACGTACTGTACGTAGAAACTTACGTGCATTACCCACCGTATCTATTGGTAGATAGGTAATAATGTCTGCTCCTTCATAATTTTTCCTTACCTCATAACCCGAAGGAGAAAAGAAGGTAAGCAATATCTTGTATTGCGGATAGTCTTTCCGTATTTGCTCTATCAATGGTCGTCCTTGTTCGAACTCGCCCAATGAGGCAGCATGGAACCAAACATATTGAGCATCTGGTTCCACTTTCTCACGTAAGACCTTCACTACCTCCTGCTCGCCTCGCCACATCTTACGTAGCTTTTCATTGAAAAGACTACCGACAGCGATGCCAAGCTGCATGGCATACATTATTATATTATACATACTCGGCTCAATTAATTTAGCCTTTCAGAAGGCTTATCCCAACACCTCGATGGCCTTGCGCATACGCTTCAAGGTCTCCTCTTTGCCAAGAAAGGCAGATATATCGAACATTCCAGGACCCTTACCAATACCTACGAGGGTAAGACGGAAGGCATTCATAATATCTCCAAGCTTATAGCCTTTGTCCTCTACCCATTTCATTACGACAGGTTCCTGACCCTCAATACTGAAATCTTCTATTCCATCCAACACCTCAGCAAGTTCGCTCATCTGTTGTGCAGAATACTCCTTCCAACGCTTCTTAACGGTCTTCTCGTCGTAGCTTGTTGGTGCAATGAAGAAGAAAGAGCAAAGCTCCCAAAGTTCCTTAACGAAGCTAACACGGTCTTTCATCATGTGTACAACCTGTGTCACCTGCTCCATAGTAGCCTCAACACCATTGTTAGCAACGATTGGTGCGAAGAGTTGTGCTATCTCATCATCTGACTTACGGAGAATGTATTCGTGGTTAAACCACATACCCTTCTGATAGTCGAACTTAGCTCCACTCTTTGAACACTTCGTGATATCGAATGCTTTTACGAGTTCCTCAAGCGAGAAGAGTTCCTGTTCTGTACCTGGATTCCAGCCCAACAAGGCCAAGAAATTAACTACAGCCTCTGGGAAATAACCACTCTCACGATAGCCTGAACTTACTTCACCAGTCTTAGGGTCGTGCCACTCCAATGGGAACACAGGGAAACCAAGGCGGTCACCATCACGCTTACTGAGCTTACCCTTACCCTCTGGCTTCAACAACAAAGGCAGATGGGCAAAGCGTGGCATGCTATCTTCCCAGCCAAAAGCACGATAAAGCAATACGTGTAACGGTGCACTTGGCAACCATTCCTCACCACGAATAACGTGAGAGATTTCCATCAAGTGGTCATCAACGATGTTTGCAAGGTGATAAGTTGGCAATTCGTCTGCGCTTTTGAACAGAACTTTATCATCAAGGATATCTGTCTTGATGCAAACATCACCACGAATCATATCATTGATATGAACTTCCTCGCCTGGCTCAACCTTAAAACGAACAACATACTGCTGCCCATCCTCTATCAGGCTCTCAACTTCCTCCTTAGACATCGTCAAAGAGTTACGCATCTGCAGACGTGTGTGCGCATCGTACTGGAAGTTTTCAATTTCCTTACGCTTCGCATCCAACTCCTCTGGCGTATCGAAAGCAATGTATGCTTTACCAGCGTCTAAGAGCTGATTGACGTACTTTCTATAAATATCACGACGTTCGCTCTGACGATAAGGACCATGTTCGCCACCAAAGCTAACACCCTCGTCAAACTTAATCCCCAACCATTCGAAAGAATCAAGGATATACTCTTCTGCTCCAGGAACGAAACGATTAGAGTCTGTGTCCTCTATACGGAAGATTAATTTGCCGCCATGTTGACGAGCGAAAAGGTAATTATACAAAGCAGTACGCACACCACCAATATGCAAAGGACCCGTAGGACTTGGGGCAAAGCGTACTCTCACATTTCTTTCTGCCATTGTCTTAAATATTATTTTTCCTGCAAAATTAATGTTTTTTTTTGACTATACGCTATATTTTTAGTATTTTCGCAAGTTGTAAGAGGATAAACGTCAAGTTATTCAAACATTTATGTAACAAGATAATAACAATAGAATAAGATGATAAGATTTAAAAACATCAGCAGTCCCTACTGGCGCAATATGGTCTCAAGAATGGCATTGGTCATCGTTGCCGTCGTTTTGATAGTGCTTTTCTTACCACGTACGCAAGGTAAACTTTTCCATTATGACGAGGGAAAACCATGGATGTATGGGCAGTTGATTGCTAAGTTCGACTTTCCTATCTTTAAGACTGAAGCAGCGTTAAAGGTTGAGAAAGACTCCATTACTAAACATTTTCAACCTTATTATAACGTCAATAAGACTGTCGAGCAAAAGAAGATTGAACAGTTCCGTGAGGCTTATAAGAATGGTATCCCTGGCTTATCAGAAGCCTACGTTGATGCTATTGCACACCGTCTACATGAGATTTACGAGGCAGGAATCATTGATCCACAACAATACTCCACACTTGCCAAGGACAGTAACAACCTTATCCGTGTCGTTACTGGTAAGCAGGCTGTCAGTGTACCTATCAATAAGACCTACTCAACACTGGGTGCTTACGAACAACTTTCATGGACCCTTTGTTAGGTCCGAAGCGTTCCGTTCTTCAACAATGTAATCTGAACGACTACATCGAAGCAAACCTTGTCTATGACAAAGACCGTAGTGAAACGGAGATGAATGATATGCTAAGTCTTATTCCACAGGCTTCGGGCATGGTATTGGAGGGACAACGCATCATCGATCGAGGTGACATTGTCGATGCAAAGACCTATCGTGTGCTTAACTCCTTTGAACAAGCAATGGAGAAACGTAAGGCTACTGAAGACGAGATAACATCTACCTTCCTTGGACAGACCATCTACGTCTTAATCTTCATTTGCCTTTTCACACTCTACTTGGCACTCTTCAGAAAAGATTACTTTAATAAGCCACGCTCCATATCACTCCTTTATGTGATGATAGTCATCTATCCTATCCTCACATCTCTGATGATGGAACATAACATACTGAGTGTTTACATCCTGCCGTTCAGCATGGCACCTATTTTTTTCCGTGTCTTCATGGACTCGCGAACGGCTTTCATCGGACATATCACAATGGTCCTTATCTGTGCTGTAGCCGTCAAATACCAGTATGAGTTTATTATCGTACAAATCGTTGCAGGACTCATTGCGATTTATTCCCTACGCGAACTATCAAAGAGAATTCAGATATTCCTTACCGCACTCCTCGTGACCATCGGGTCGGCAGCTGTCTATCTTGCCCTCCAACTCATACAGGCCGACGACTTGTCAAAGCTCGACCACACGATGTACTATCACTTTGCTGTGAATGGTTTCTTCCTTCTCTTCACCTATCCACTGATGTTGGTCATCGAGAAAGCCTTCGGTTTCGTGTCTACAGTAACGATGTTTGAGTTGTCAAACACAAATAACGAACTCTTACGCAGACTGAGTGAGGTGGCACCAGGAACTTTCCAACACTCTATCACTGTTGGTAATCTCGCTACTGAAATAGCAAGTAGAATTGGCGCTAAGAGTCAATTAGTGCGTACGGGAGCTCTTTATCATGATATCGGCAAGATGCTTAATCCAGCCTTCTTCACTGAAAATCAAGCTGGTATCAACCCACATGATAAACTAAACGACCTTGAGAGTGCACGTATCATCATCAGTCATGTGACGGAAGGACTTAAACTTGCCGAGAAATATAACCTCCCACGTGAGATTAAGGAGTTTATCACGACACATCATGGTACAGGTCTGGCAAAATATTTCTATATACATTATAAGAACGAGCACCCAGACGAGGAGGTCAATGAAGACCAATTCCGTTATCCTGGTCCAAACCCTTTCACACGTGAGCAAGCTATCCTCATGATGAGCGACACCGTCGAGGCTGCCTCTCGTTCACTACAAGAATACACCGAAGAGAGCATCAGCAACTTGGTTAATCAGCTTATAGATGGACAAGTTGCCGATGGTAAATTTACGGATTGTCCTATCACCTTCCGCGACATCACAGCTGCAAAGTCTGTACTCATCGAACGCTTGAAGGCTATGTATCACACACGTATTCAGTATCCACAGCTGAAAGTATAAGGAACTGAGAAGGAAAAAGAGAAAAGGGTAGAACAGTAATGAAGGTAGGGGCTTCTTCCTTACCCTCCTACTGTCTTACCCTTTTGTCATTTACAAAACTCCTTACTATTATTCCCTTTCGATTTCTTCTTCCTAAAAATCCACTTTTTAGCCCCGTACAAATAACATGCACCAATAATGCTCTACATACGCTCTTGCCTTGTCAATGCCTAAACTCCCTACCCTACCGTACCAACAAGACCACTATCCTTCATTAGAAAGCAACCATACCACCTAATTCTAACATCCTTATTACGTTCAGCAGTCCTATTACGCCTAAACCAATACAATCTTATCCACCTCCCCATCCCCCATTTGAGACACACTATAATATAAGGAATATCCGTCTACAACAACTTTCTACATCCTCTTATCTTACTGCACATTTTAACTAATAATGAGAAAAAGTAGGCTTTTATTTGGATATTTAGAACAATATTCATAACTTTGCAACCAAATTATATAAGTTTTATATACACTTACAATTCAAAAGATGAAGTATCAGAAGACAGCTCTTGCCGCTCTATTGCTTGCAATGGCAACATCAACACAAGCCGGAGGATTGCTCACAAACACCAATCAGAACATCGCTTTCAACCGTAACTTTGCACGTGTCGGTGCAATTGGTATCGATGGTGTCTATTTTAATCCTGCTGGTGTAGCCTTCCTCGACCAAGGTTTTCACCTCTCTCTCAATTTCCAGAACGTATATCAGACACGTCAGATAACATCGGCTTTCAGCATACCTGCTTTTGCTAACACCCCTTACGAGTATCCTTTCACGCTCAACGGTGGTGACAAAACTGATGGCAGTAAGTTTTATGAGGGCAAGGCTTCTGTACCTATTCTCCCATCTTTTCAGGTAGCATATAACAAAGACAAGTGGAGCTTCCAGGCTGGTTTTGGCTTGACTGGTGGTGGTGGTAAGGCTTCATTCAATGAGGGTTTGCCAAGCTTCGAGCGTCAGATAGCTATTCTCCCAGCACTTATCAACCAACAGCTCCCTACCTTCTCGACACTCCTTGGCCAACAGGAGACTCCCGCAACATCCTATAGTATGCAGAGCTACATGAGTGGCCATCAGTATAACTTCGGTTTACAGTTAGGTGTTGCATATAAGATTAATGAGAACCTCTCTGTCTTTGGTGGTGCAAGATTTAATTATATTTACAATAAATACGAAGGTAATATTACCAACATCTCAGCTGACGTGAACGGAAACAATCAGAATCTCTACGAGTATTTTGGTTCAAAAGCAAAACTGCTAACCGAGAAGGCCTGCGGCACTACAGGCACAAGCTGTGGCTGCAAAGACCCAAGCTGATGCCTATCAGGCACAGGCTAACGCTGCTACCGACCCTACAGCAAAAGCTCAACTGCAAGCAGCTGCCAACCAATATGCAGCTGGCGCACAGCAAGCAAGTGCGGGTGCAAAGATGGTCAGTGCTGGTGCTGATAAGTTAAACAGTAGTAAGGAACTCGTGAAAGACCGCTATGTAGAGGTTTCTCAACGTGGATGGGGTATCACTCCTATCCTTGGTATTGACTACCGCACAGGTAAGTGGAACTTTGCTGCACGCTATGAGTTTACGACAAAGTTCAATATTGAGAACAACACAAAGCGTGATGACACTCAAAAGTATGAGAATGGTGTGAACACACCAAACGATATTCCTGGTATTCTGGCACTCGGTGCACAGTATGAAGTACTGAAGAACCTTCGCGTGATGGCTGGTTATAACCACTATTTCGACAAGGATGCCCGCATGGACAACAACAAACAGCGTTTCCTTAAGCACAACACACAGGAGTTCCTTGCTGGTGTTGAATGGGACATCAATCCATCTGTAACAGTCAGCGCAGGCGGCCAACGCACACTCTACGGACTTGGTGACGGTAAGTATCTGACCGACCTTAGCTTCGTGACAAGTAGCTACAGCTTCGGTGTTGGTGCTAAGATAAAGGTTGCCAAGAATGCTCACCTCAACGTAGCTTACTTCTTTACAAACTATTCTAAGTTTACAAAGAATTACGAAGATGCTATTACGATTGGTAGAGAACAGGTGACACAGCCTGACGGTACAATAAGCGTACAACCAAAGACACTTGCAACAAAAAATACTGACATCTTCACCCGTACGAATAAGGTGCTCGGTGTCGGACTCGATATTGATTTCTAAGCCACAACAAAACTACCGTTTTCATTACTAATACCATTATGAGGTGGTCGGAGTGATTCCGGCTGCCTCATTTCTTTTCCTCCCCTCACATACTCATCATGAACAGATGCTTTACAAAACGCCATCAAAACAGAAAACAGAGACGATTTGTAAGGACCGAATAAAAGCGTTTCTGATAACTAAGAAACTACGTTTTTATTTCAAACCCTTCTGTAATAGAGGAAAAAATGTTAACTTTGCTGCCTATAATTATTCATCATGCTATATTATATTAAGCGTTCTATCGTCTGGCTAAGACGTGCACACCGTTCCAAAGGGTTTGGTGTACAGTCGCCTTGGGCATACCGTTTTATACGATATGTGGTGAATGAGCCTTATCCTTACTATAAGTATGAACAACTTGAAAAGCAGGTGTATGGCATTGACAAAAAGACTCGTAAGCTATGCAAACTATATTTCCGCTTGGCGAATTATCAACAACCTCATACCTTTATCGATTGTCACTCTACATCCTCATGCTATAAGATTTACGTAGATGCCGGCTGCCAAAGGCTCAGTATAAGAAGCTAACTGGTGAGATGTCAGAAACTGATTATTCGCAGTTGTTTGCTAACGTTGGGGAAGGTAGTATGCTGAGAGTACCCCTCATAGAGAACTATCGCTCAATTATCGATAAGTCGTTAGAACACCTTCCCTCGTCATCTATCCTCATTATAGAGAACATCAAACGAGATAAGGAGGCGGCAGCCTATTGGCAAGAACTCGTTGCAGACCCACGCACAGGTATCAGCTTCGACCTATATTACTGTGGATTGATTTTTCTTAATAGAGATATGGTGAAGCAATCATACGTTGTCAATTTCTAAATCTACACACTGAAACGTTATAAATGTAATACTGTCATGAAGATATACACAAAGACTGGCGATAATGGCAAGACTTCCTTGTGCGACGGCAGTAGATTGCCGAAAGACGATATGCGCATAGAAGCATACGGAACATTAGACGAACTCAACGCAAACATTGGGTTACTCATCGCCATGCTACAGTCAGACACGCCCAAAGAAAGTCCTGTCCATGATAACAAACTCACGGAACGATTAGAAGAGATACAGGCTGAATTATTCGTGATTGGGACGGAACTCGCCTATATCGAATGCAAGGTCAAGACGATTGTTACTACAAAGGAAATGATTAAGAAGATAGAAGGCGACATAGACCTAATGGCTTCACAACTCCCTACACATCATCACTTTATACTACCAGGAGGGACCCTCTCGGCAGCACAAAGCCATGTTTGCCGCACAGTCTGTCGCCGTGCAGAGCGTCGAATTGTCACTCTTTCCCAGATGACAAAATATCCGGCAGAAATCTTAGAGTTTGTCAACAGATTATCAGACTACCTCTTCATTTTGTCACGATATTTGAACAATAATAGTAGAACAGGCGAAAAAACATGGGAAAATACTTGCAGATAAGAAAATAAATGTTACTTTTGCACGCACTAAGAAATATGTAAAAGAATAAGAATATGTATTGGACACTGGAATTGGCCTCTAAGCTGGAAGATGCTCCATGGCCTGCAACAAAAGATGAACTGATTGACTATGCAATGCGATCAGGTGCACCACTTGAGGTTCTTGAGAATCTTCAAGAGATTGAAGATGAAGGAGATGTCTACGATAGTATCGAAGATATATGGCCTGACTACCCTTCAAAGGACGATTTCTTGTGGAATGAAGACGAATATTAAACAATAGGAAAGAGTTTGTATCACACTGGTACAAGCTCTTTTTTGTTGTAGGTTATAGGCTGCAAAGGCCGAGATTACTTCTCCAACTAAGATGTATATGCACCCTGTGGCGTATATATAGAAGGTGTAATTGGCCTTTATTCGCCTCAAACACATGCGCTATTAAAGAGAAGACTTACGCTGTTGCGATAAGAAATATCATTACAAAACAACCACTATTATACTTAGTTATTTATTGACCCATTCCCGCTATTATCCTCTTTAGAACCTTCTTGTTATCAAATAGTTGTGAACTCTATTTTAGAAGAGGCTTAGTAAGGACGAAGAAGGGCGTCTTCAACATGCAAGAAGGGCATGTTCTTGAACATAGTTAGGCCTCTTCTTGAAGCAAAAAGGGCGTTGATACAAACTGAACCTATGAAATATAATTACAAACAACAGTTCTCTATGCACTCCTTCATACAATTAAGAAGATAGAAAAACACACGTATGTTTATTCTTCCACAGCAAAGAGATACGTTTACGTCTTTATCAATAAGCCTTAATATTTATAGCTTAGAAGGCAATAAACCAACCTGTGATGCGTTATAAAAGCGTGTTTAAACGTTTCATATTCATATTTTCACTTGTCTGCCTGACAGTAATCTCTGTCAAGGCACAGTATGATCCGTCTTATAGTCACTACTGGGCGATGGAGCCATCGTTCAACCCTGCGACTGTAGGAAAGGATAATAAGCTGAATGTTGTGGGTGCATACGCACTCGACTTCGCTGGTTATGAACACAACCCAAACACTTTCTACGTAGGAGCTGACATGCCTGTCTATTTCATGAAACAATATCATGGAGTGGGACTCTCGATACTTAACGATAAGTTAGGTGCCTTTGTGCATCAGCGAGTGGCAGGACAATACGCCTTTCGCAAGGACCTTTTTGGGGGAATGTTAGCTGCTGGTGTTCAGGTAGGGATACTTTTTGAGAAGTTAGATGGCTCTAAGTTAGACCCAGAAGAGGCAAGCGACCCAGCTTTAACACAGGGAGAAGTAAGCGGGCACAGCCTTGACTTGGGAGTTGGAGTTTATTATATGCGTAAGAATTGGTATGTTGGTGCATCCGTACAGCACCTCAATGCGCCCTTAGTAGAACTCGGTGAGACCAATGAACTACAGATAAATCGAACATATTATTTAACGGGTGGATACAATATTAAACTACGAAATCCGTTTCTAACAATACCGACTTCGGTCTTGGCACGGTATGATGGTGTGAACTATCGGGCTGACATCACAGCTCGACTGGTCTACACGCATGAGAAGAAAGTGCTATATGGAGGTGTATCTTATAGTCCAACAAACTCAGTGACAGCCATGATTGGCGGTACTTTCCATGGTATCAACCTGGGCTATAGCTATGAGATGTACACAGGGACAGCAGCTTTCAAGAATGGTAGTCATGGACTATTCGTCAGCTATCAAACTGATATCAACCTGCAGAAGAAAGGGAGGAACAAACATAAAAGCGTAAGATTTCTATAGAAAGATATAATGAAAATGAAGAAAAGTATAGTTGCCATTTGCCTTGGTGCACTCGTCTTGGGAACATTGACAGGCTGTTTTGCTGGTAAGTCAACCGCTTCGTCTGGTCGTGGCGGTGAGGTTACTGGCGTTGGTGGAGGGCGTCCCTTCCGCGAACCAGCCCCTTACGGCATGACACTTGTCAAGCGTGGCTGGTTGAGAATGGGTTTGGAAAAGCAGGACTCCCTATGGGGTAAGAAGACTCCTGTTAAGGATATCTCTGTTGATGGGTTCTGGATGGACGAGACAGAGGTGACCAACTCCGAGTATAAACAGTTCGTTGAGTGGGTCCGTGACTCAATTATTCGTACACGCTTAGCCGACCCCGCATACGGTGGTGATGAGACTTATATGATTACAGAAGATAAGAATGGCGACCCTGTCACACCTCATCTTGACTGGAACAAACGTCTCCCACGTAAGCCGAACGAGGATGAGCAACGTGCGTTCGAAAGCCTTTATGTGACGAACCCTGTCACTGGCGAGAAGAGTATCGACGCACGTCAACTGAATTATCGTTATGAGATATACGACTACACGGCTGCTGCCTTGCGTCGTAACCGCCTAAATCCACAAGAGCGTAACTTGAATACTGACATCACTGTCGACCCTAATGAGGTGGTGATGATATCAAAGGATACGGCATACATCGATGAGAATGGCACTATTCATAACGAGACTATCAATCGCCCATTGACGGGTCCTTGGGATTTCCTCAACACCTATATTGTCAATATCTACCCTGATACGACTTGCTGGGTGAACGATTTCCGCAACTCAGACAATGAGATCTATCTCCGAAACTATTTCAGTAACCCTACTTATAACAACTATCCTGTGGTCGGCGTAACGTGGGAACAGGCCAATGCCTTCTGTGCTTGGCGAACAGAATACCTGCTTAAAGGACTCGGTAAAGAGGCTCGGTACGTACAGCGTTATCGCCTTCCAACAGAGGCTGAATGGGAGTATGCGGCTCGAGGAAAGAACCAAGACGAATTCCCTTGGGACAATCAAAACGTGAAGAACGGTAATGGTTGCTTCTATGCTAACTTTAAGCCAGACCGCGGAAACTACACGAAAGACGGCAACCTGATTACGAGTAAGGTGGGTATCTATGGTGCAAACTCTAATGGACTATATGATATGGCAGGCAACGTTGCCGAGTGGACAAGTACTATCTATACAGAGGCTGGTGTCGATGCGATGAATGATCTCAACCCGCAATTGGACTATAAAGCAGCAAAGAAGACCCTTATCGCCTGAAAAAGAAGAGTGTTCGTGGTGGTAGTTGGAAAGACCCAGAGAGCTATATCCGTAGTGCTTGGCGTACTTGGGAATACCAGAACCAACCTCGAAGCTACATCGGTTTCCGTTGTGTTCGTAGCCTTGCAAGCTCATCAAGTGAGGCCGCTAAAGAGAATAAGAAAAGCAGTAAGAAAAAGAGAAGATAAATGACACAGTACAGCAAATACAACTTTGTTTACCATCTACAGAAGTGGATGGATAGCGTTCCAGGACAAACATTCCTCAACTATGGCTATAGCTGGGGTGCTTCGGTGGTTATTCTCGGAGCTTTATTCAAACTTACTCACCTCCCAGGAGCTAATATTATGCTCTACTTCGGCATGGGCACTGAGGTTATCGTGTTCTTCCTATCTGCTTTCGACCGTCCTTTCGATAAGACGGACGATGGTCGTGACCTCCCAACACACGTCACCGAGGAGTATCTTGAGGATAAGGAGAATGCTGTGGAACGCCCTACTGCTGCAAAACAGGTACAACACAGTGCCACAGAGAACCTTGCACAGAGTGTTCAACAGGCAATACCTTCTGCCAGCGACATCGCTGCTGCCGTTGTTGGCCAGCAGAGTAAGGCTATCGCAGACGCACAACAACAGACGCCAGAGATGGTTGAGGCACAGACGAACTACGTCTCTGCACTGCAGAGTCTGACGGAGATGTTAGGCAAGGTGAACGACCAGAGCCAGCGTCTGACACGTGATAGCGAAGAGATGGAGAACCTTAATCGTACGCTTACGGGTATTGCAAAGGTTTATGAGATGCAACTAAAGGGTGCAAGCCAACAGATTGGTACAATCGACCAAATCAATGAGCAGACCCGTAAGATGGCTCAACAAATTGAGCAACTCAATAGTATCTATGCCCGAATGATTGAGGCTATGACAGTCAATATGCGGGTGGCAGCACCGGGTGCAACCACTCAACAGGCTAATACTGAGAGCTTATAACGATGTATTATGGTAGGGAAGAGAATGCTTTATAGCCCTCTCCCCACTGCAAATAATAGAATTAATGGCTATTAAAAAGAGAAAGATTTCCCCTCGCCAGAAGATGATTAACCTCATGTATATCGTCCTCATGGCTATGTTGGCATTAAATATCTCCACCGAGGTACTCAATGGCTTCTCCGTTGTTGAGGAGAGCCTTAATCGCACAACGGGAAATTCATCCAAGGAGAACGAGGCTATCTTTGGCGAAATAGACCAAATGATGCGCAAGAACCCACAAAAGGTTAAACAGTGGTTTGTGATGGCATCAACGGTTAGAGAGATGAGTGACTCTCTCTATAATTATGCACAAGCACTGAAAGTAGCCATCGTTCGTGAGGCTGATGGTGAGAAAGGTGACCCCTTGAAAATAGAAGGGAAAGACAATATTGAGGCTGCCAGCTATATCATGCTGAACCCTGCTAACGGACAGGGGCACAAGCTCTACGAGGCTATCAACAACTATCGAGCACGTATCCTACAGTTCGTAACAGACCCACGACAAAAGAGAATCATCGCAAGTAACCTCTCTACGGATGTTCCAAAGCATTCCATGGGGAAGAATTGGGAGGAGTATATGTTCGAGAACATGCCTGTTGCGGCGGCCGTAACGCTCCTCTCGAAACTACAGAGCGATGTTCGCTATGCCGAGGGAGAGGTTTTACACACCTTAGTGGCCAATGTTGGCTTGAAAGACCTACGTGTCAACAAGCTACAGGCTTTCGTTGTTCCAAGTCAGACACGCCTATATCCTGGCGAGACCATGACGGCACAGATGTTTATGGGGGCTGTTGACTCTACACAACAACCGCAGGTCTATGTCAACGGACAACTTATCAAGGGTAATCAGATTACCGTTAAGGCAGGTGCACCAGGTAAGCATACATTAAGCGGATACATCCTTATTAAGGACCTAACTGGTAATGTATTGCGCAGAACCTTCTCACAAGACTACTGGGTAACGGGGGGTCCGCAACCTAAAGAGTATATCAGTCCACAAGGAATGCAGAAGGTTCCTCCATTCGATGGCATGGCCACGATAGCAGCCGACCTCATGAATGTTCTCTATGCTGGCTTTGATAACCCCATCACCATCAGTATTCCGAACACATCTCAGAGTGATGTACAGGCAACAATGTCGGGGGGAACACTCGTCGCAAGGGGTGGCGGCCATTTTATTGCACGTCCTTCAACCGTAGGTCAACCTGTGACAATAGCCGTTTCTGCCAAGGGTAGGAAGATTGGAGATTATAAGTTCCGAGTAAGAAAATTGCCGGATCCATCGCCATATATCGCTATGGGCGCAGATAGATTTAAGAGTGGAGCCCTCTCTAAGGCTGCCCTTATGTCAGCGTCAGGCATCCAAGCCGCTATTGATGATGGTCTACTTGACATTCCTTTCAATGTAACCAGCTTCCGTGTAGTCTTCTTTGATAACATGGGCAACGCTGTTCCATTAGCAAGTAACGGTGCTTCGTTCTCTGCTCAACAGAAGGAACAGTTCCGACAGTTGAGTCGTAACAAGCGTTTCTACATCACTAATGTTGTCGTTCATGGGCCTGATGGTACCACTCGAACGCTTAATGGCAGAAATATGGAGGTTATTGTGAGGTAGTAGTTGACGAGTTGACGAGTTGACAAGTAGACGAGTTATTAGATAGCACTGCTGCTATAACGGCTCATCACATGCTATGTCTGCTCCTCGCTTTTAGTAAAGAACAAACAAAACAACAATGAAAAAGATATTTCTCATAGTCTGCACAGCGTGTTTGGCACTCTCTGTAAGTGCACAGCCTGCTGCACGTCGTAATCAACAACAGCGCCAATCGCCTGCTAACAGCATTACAACACGTGCGCAGATATCCTTCCCTACAACGGCTCCTATGCAAGAGGATGTTGTTTGGAGACGTGATATCTATCGTGAACTCAAACTTACCGAGGATGCAAATGCTGGTTTGTACTATCCTACAGAACCTGTTGGTTCGCAAATGAATCTCTTTACTTACATCTTCAAGTTGATGATGAGTGGCCCTAACCGTGGTGGTATTGCGGCATATAACTACCGAATGGATGGCAATGAGATATTTACTGACTCTGCACGCATCAAACCTTTGCAGTTCCTCGATAACTATCATATCTTCTACGAACGCACCGACCACGGTATTCGACTTGATAATAGCGACATTCCATCAGGTGAGGTTAAGGGCTACTACCTCAAAGAGAGTGCTTATTATGACCAAGGTACAGCTACCTTCCATCGTAAGGTTGTTGCCCTCTGTCCGATTATGTATCGTGAAGATGACTTCGGTGATGGGGAGGTTAAATACCCATTATTCTGGGTTCGTTACGATGACTTGGCTCCTTTCCTTGCTAAGCAAACGATTATGACAAGTAATCTGAATAACGCTGCAACAATGAGTGTTGACGATTATTTCACGATGAACCTCTATAAAGGAAAGATTTACAAGACTACGAATATGCTGGGTAGAACACTCGCACAATACTGCCCTAATGACTCTGCGATGGCTGCTGAACAGAAGAAGATAGAGCGTGAATTGGTTGAATTTGAGAAGAACATCTATGGTGACCCTGCTCGACGTGATAGCCTTGATAGTATTGCTGCTGCCAAGGAGGGTGAGAACGCACCACGAAAATTGGGCCGTTCACGTCGCACAAGTCCGTCTACAAGCAGCGTTAGACGCTCTCGCCGCCCGTCTTCTAATGGTAGTGCTGCCGCTTCACCAGCACGTGTCACCGTTCGCCGCGAGCGTCATTAATAATTTTTCTTAAGGTTGGTTCTATAAATTCCTCGATGGAATCTGCCTTTAATGAGTTATACTTAAAACATCATTAAAGGAATTTTATAGAACCAACCTTAATTAATTCTAATTGGGCAATAATACTCTTTCTGATAGGGTTTAAGTATAAAGATGCTCGAATAGTAGTACTATTTCGGGTCCTCTCTCAGATGTGTAAACATACAAGCTTTGCATGATGAGGAGTGAATTTAGTTCTTTATCATTAACACTTAAGGTTATGAAGAAAATTGTCTCATTGGCTTTCTTAGCCCTATCATTTATCTTCTCCACCCCTGTTCACGCTGACGAACCATTGAAATTTGGTGTGAAAGCAGGATTAAATGTAAGTGATTTCTACTTTGATAGTGATGTCTTTGACAAAACTAACCAAGCTGGCTGGTTCATTGGACCAACGGTAAAATTCACACTACCCGTTGTTGGCTTAGGTATGGATGCTTCTGTCCTATACGACTATCGTTCTGCTAAACTCGATTATGCCACGATGACGCAGACTGTTAAGCAACAGCAGATTGCAATACCAGTGAATGCACGATACTCTATCGGCTTAGGCAGCATGGCAAGTGTATTCTTCTTTGGTGGTCCGCAAGTCGCTTTCAACATTGGAGAGAAAGAGTATCAATGGAACATGAGTAGTACCTACGCCTTAAAAAATAGTAACTTCAGTATTAACCTTGGCTTTGGTTTTACTGCATTTAAGCACCTGCAGGTGAGTGCTAACTATAACATCGCATGCGGAAAGACTGGTCATGCTACCTGGAAGACGGCTACCGATGCTACTACATCGGCCTTTAAGAAGAAGGATAGTCGTAATAGCTCATGGCAGGTGGGGGTGGCTTATTTCTTCTAAAACGAAGGACATCAGCATTACTCCTCTCAAATACGCACAGAGAAAACTGTCCGACAGATACAAAGCGAGCATCCTCACCAGTGAGAACAGTATTCTCAGATTGGTGAGGATACACTTATAAGAAGGGGAGAAGACGACGAACTTTCTAACAGACAATGTAAATATATTTCATTAACCATTCTTCTCTCCATGCAAAATGAGGCCGAACAAGAGACAAGAAAACGCCTCTCTACGGCCGAGAACATGCCTTTCTTGGATATTGAAGACGCCCTTTTTGAAGCAAGAAGGGCGTCTTCTTTAATACCATATATAACAAGTTGGTTTACTGAATATTACGAGTTCTACTTTAAGAAATATCATACGCATATATTGAGGGAATGCATATTGCTACGATGTAATGATTTTTCATAAGCAAACTAACAGCTTTGAAACATAGAGGGATTAATGCACATAGCATAGATGAACTATTTCTTCACACGAGAAGATAGAGTTCATGAGTTAAAATCTTGCTATTCGTCTGTCATTTCAATAGACGATTAAGTGTGTGTTCTCCTCATATCTCTCCCTAAACGTAAACTTGTTGAGACGCATGGTGACCTTAGCTAACCGAAATCACATGATATTGTTTTTTTATATTATTGTTCTATAAAGTTATCGTTCTTTCTTTTTTTCTTTGTACATTTGTATTCAGACTGACTTAAAATACTTGATAGAATGATGCTGAATAGGATAAAGTTCTTCTTAATCGTCGCAGTGTTGTTACTTACTCAATCATTGGTATTAAAGGCGCAAAAAAACTCTTCTGATGTAAATTACATGACAGTGAATGACATTCCTTACTCGATAAAGACGGATTCATACGCCCGCGAACGTCTAAAAGTTGATGTCTATTACCCACAAACGATGAAGGATTGCCCAGTTGTAGTCTGGTTTCATGGTGGTGGACTTACTTTTGGGCATAAGGGAATACCCATCGAACTGAAGAAGAAGGGTTTGGTTGTTATTGGTGTCAATTATCGACTGCTACCAAATGTGACGATTGATAGCTGCTTGGATGATGCCGCCGAGGCCGTAGCTTGGGCTTTTCATCATGCGAAAGAATACAACGGAGACTGTCGAAAGATATTTGTGACAGGACATTCTGCTGGTGGTTATCTGACAATGATGGTTGGTTTGAATAAGGCACTGTTGGGCAAGTATGGGATTGATGCTGATAGTATTCGTGGCTTGATACCCTTCAGCGGCCAGACTATCTCCCACTTTTCTTATCGAGAGATGCATGGAAGGGGTGCACTTCAACCGCTTGTTGATGAATATGCACCACTCTATTGGGTCCGTAACTTGGTTCCGCCAATGGTCTTAATCACCGGAGATCGAAACATGGAACTATTCGGTCGTTATGAGGAAATGCTTATCTATGGCGGATGTTGAAACTCAGTGGACACGAAGAGAGCTATCTGTATGAACTCGGAGGACACGACCATGGAGCAATGATGCACCCTGCTTTTCACATTCTCTTGGATAACATAAACAGAATATTGGATAGAAAATAAGCTAATGACATACGCAAATATCATATTACCCTTACCTTTAGATGGATTGTTCACCTATACGATACCAGAAGCACTGGCTCCTAAGGTGCAAGTCGGTGTGCGTGTTATTGTCCCATTAGGCAAGAGTAAGCGATATGTGGGTATCGTTGCTGAGTATCCTATTACTCCCCCTGCAACTGAAAAAGGAATAGAGAGTGGCGAAAAGAAGATTGTTTATAAAGACATTCTTGAGGTATTAGACGCTACTCCGGTGCTTCTTCCACAGCAGCTGAGACTTTGGTATTGGATTGCAGACTATTATATGTCACCTATCGGGGATGTCTATAAGGTTGCTTTGCCATCGGGTTTGAAGGAACAAGATGGCTATCGACCACGAACAGAACTTTATATCCGACTGGCAGATAACTTTCGCAATGAACGTACACTTACGCTTGTGATTGACTCTATGAAGCGTGCAACAAAGCAAGTGGACGTTCTTATGGCTTATCTACAGCTGGCTGGTGTCGATGAAATGGACCAAATTTCGCCCCAAACAGAGTTTCGTGAGGTGACAAGAGAGGAATTGATGAACGTTACCCACGCTTCTATCGGTATCATTCGTGCATTATTAGATAGGAAAATCCTTGTCACTTACGAGAAAGAGGTTGGCCGATTAAATCATGGTAGTCCTTCCCGTCCTGAGAACATGAAGCCTCTAAACGAAGCACAGACTGAGGCTTACAATCAGATTCTCATACAGATGATGGGGCATAGAGTGACTTTACTGCATGGAGTGACGTCTTCGGGAAAGACTGAAATCTATATTCACCTTATTCAAAAGGCTATCAATGAGAAGAAGCAGGTACTATATCTCTTGCCTGAAATTGCTCTTACAATACAGATTACAGAACGTCTGAAGGCTGTATTTGGCGATCAGTTGGGTATTTATCATAGTAAATACAGCGATGCGGAACGTGTTGAAATATGGCAAAAGCAGTTATCTGATAATCCATATAGTGTTATCTTGGGTGCGAGAAGTGCCATTTTTCTCCCATTTCATCGACTTGGATTGATTATTATCGACGAAGAACACGACCAAAGTTACAAGCAACAGGACCCTGCTCCACGTTATCATGCTCGTTCGGCCGCTATTGTCTTGGGACAGATGTATCCTGAGGCGAAAACGCTCTTAGGGACGGCTACGCCTTCAATGGAAAGCTATTACAACGCAAAACAAGGGAAATATGGACTTGTGGAACTGACTCGTCGATATAAGGACATACAGTTGCCGAAAATAGAAATCGTAGATATAAAAGATCTCTACCGCCGTAAGATAATGAAAGGGGCTTTCTCTCCTCGCCTGCTCTCTGCTGTTCGTGAAGCTTTGGGACGTGGTGAACAGGCTATCTTGTTCCAAAACCGACGAGGATTTGCACCGATGGTGGAGTGTAGACAGTGTGGATGGGTACCGAAATGTCCGAATTGTGATGTGTCTCTGACGCACCACAAGAATATGAACTACCTGTCTTGTCACTATTGTGGATACACGATGAAGGTGCCGGATGTGTGCCCTTGTTGTGAAAGTGAAGACATACGAGGACGTGGGTATGGTACGGAGAAGATTGAAGACGAGATAAGCTTCATTTTCCCTGAGGCTCGCATTGCACGTATGGACCTTGATACTACACACACACGCAATGCTTACGAACGTCTAATTAACGATTTTTCTGCAGGTAAAAGTAACCTTCTGATAGGCACACAGATGATTACGAAGGGGCTTGACTTTGATAAGGTTTCGGTCGTAGGTATCCTTAATGCAGACTCGATGTTGAACTTCCCTGACTTTCGAGCATACGAACAATCATTCATGATGATGAGCCAGGTGAGTGGACGTGCGGGTAGGAAGGGGAAACAGGGATTAGTTATTCTGCAAACAAAGAGCCCTGACTTGCCAATTATTCAGCAAGTCGTACATAATGATTATCAGTCGTTCTACAACGATTTGCTGGTCGAGAGGCGTGATTTTCATTATCCTCCGTTCTATCGACTCATCTATGTCTATTTAAAGCACAGAGACGAGAATATTGTAAATACTGCTGGTTTGGAACTTGGTAGTAGACTACATGAGGTTTTCGGTGACCGTATCCTCGGTCCTGACAAACCTGCTGTGGCACGTGTCAAAACTTTAAGTATAAGAAAAATCATGCTTAAACTGGAGATAGGCATCGATTATGCTCGTGTCCGCCAATCTCTCCATAATACAATACACGAACTTCTAAAGGATAAAAGATATGGTGCTCTCCAAGTTTACTTTGATGTTGACCCATTATAATTCAGCCCTTCCACCAAGCAAACACCCCATATACTTGATTCTCAACTATTACAATAAACGATTAATAGCCGTCTTCTCTCTAACTCCCATCAGAACCTTCCAATTTCTTCCAAATACCTCTCAAAATCCTCTCTAAATCTCCTCTATCCACTCTAAAGTCCCCTCTTAATCAACTCTAAAGCTCCATCCAAATACACTCTAGAGCCCTCTCTAAATCCATTCTACTCACTAAAGTTTCACTCTAAATACCTCTCTAACTCCATTCTACCCACTCTTGCTCCACTCTAAAGTCCTCTCTAATTCCATTATACCAACTTTAGTTTCACTCTAAATACCTCTCTAACTCCATTCTGCCCACTATTGCTCTACTCTAATTCCCTCACCATGTCCCCTCTAAATCACCTCCTCTACATGCCAGCCGTACCTTAACCACTGTCACCCAAAGCGCAATAAATAACATCCTTTTGTGCCTCTTAATATGTTAGAGAAAACGATTTAGGACATCTTCTAATAACATACTAAATAAAACTAATTACCCATCACAATACTTCTGTAAATCTAACCTATAGCCATTCTAAAGGGACTTTGGTGATATAATCTATTATACATTATATTACATTAATATATACCAATGCGTCTCACAATAAATCAGTGGTTATCCTAATAATCTCATTAATCTTATCAGCCATATAACATTAGACTTATAATCCTCATTACCCAATACTATCATCCCTATTAGTTATTAGTTTCATTAGCCCTATCAGCCCTACTCTATTAGGCTCATTTGTCTTATCAGCCCAACGCTATTAGGCCCATTAGCCTTATCAGCCCAACGCTATTAGGCCCATTAGCCATATCAGCTCTGTCTATTAGGCCCATTAGCCTTATCAGCCTTACACTATTAGGCTCATAAGCCCTATCAGCCCTATTCTATTAGGCCCATTAGCCCTATCAGCCTTACACTATTAAGCTCATTAGCCATATCAGCCCTATTCTATTAGGCCCATTAGCCCTATCAGCCTTACACTATTAGGCCCATTAGCTATTAGCCCCATTAGCCTTATCAGCCCCACACTATTAGACTCATTAACCTTATAGCCCTACGCCATTAGGCTCATTAGCCATATAAGGCTCATTGTTTTATTAGATTCATTAGCCCATAAACATCCACTCACAACACAACATCAACACCCATCAATAATCAACCAACAACAAAAAAAAAGCCTTGAAGATTTCTCTTCAAGGCTCTTGTAAAAGAAGGCGGCCACCTACTCTCCCGCATTGCATTGCAGTACCATCGGCGCAAACGGGCTTAACTTCTCTGTTCGGAATGGGAAGAGGTGGGACCCCGCCGCAATAACCACCTAATATTTCTCTCGGTTGACTACTTCACAGATGACAAGTTGACTAATTATTTATCTTTATTCTTGTCGTCTTTCTGTCTTCTTATCAGTAGATCCGTTGTTAAACATTGTCCATAGAACTAATAACTTGTTTACTTGTTTACTCGTTATCTTGTCAACTCGTCTACTTACTTGTCAGCCGTATAAGGTGACGTATTTCCACAAGCAAAACATATAGAACTCTTCTTCTTCCCTTAGAAGAATACACAGCTCAAAGTCTGAGTCACCGGTCCCCGCTCTCCAAACTCTGGAGGCGGGAGACCCGAAGAAAGTTTCGGGCAATTAGTAGTGCTCGGCTTTGACGTCACCGTCTTTACACCTACACCCTATCAACGTCATCGTCTATGACGACCCTTATGAGGAGTTCTCATCTTGCGGCTGGCTTCGCACTTAGATGCTTTCAGCGCTTATCCAATCCAGACTCAGATACCCAGCGGTGCACCTGGCGGCACAACTGGTAAACCGGAGGTCTGTCCAACACGGTCCTCTCGTACTAGTGTCAGCACCACTCAAAACTCCAACGCCCACGATAGATAGAGACCGAACTGTCTCACGACGTTCTGAACCCAGCTCGCGTGCCACTTTAATGGGCGAACAGCCCAACCCTTGGGACCTTCTCCAGCCCCAGGATGTGACGAGCCGACATCGAGGTGCCAAACCACCCCGTCGATATGAGCTCTTGGGGGGGATCAGCCTGTTATCCCCGGAGTACCTTTTATCCTTTGAGCGACGGAGTTTCCATACACGTCCGCCGGATCACTATGCCCCAGTTTCCTGCCTGCTCGGCATGTCTGCCTCCCAGTCAAGCGCCCTTATGCCATTGCACTCTATAAGGCCGGTTACCAATCGGCCCGAGGGCACCTTTGGAAGCCTCCGTTACGCTTTTGGAGGCGACCACCCCAGTCAAACTACCCACCAAGCAGTGTCCGCACCATAGGCGCGTTAGACCTCAGACAGCCAAAGGGCCGTATTTCAAGGATGGCTCCACGAATGCTGGCGCACCCGCTTCGAAGCCTCCGGCCTATCCTACACATCGGATGACCAAGGTCAATGCTAAGCTGTAGTAAAGGTTCACGGGGTCTTTTCGTCCCATCGCGGGTAATCGGCATCTTCACCGATACTACAATTTCACTGAGATCATGGTTGAGACAGCGTCCGGATCATTACACCATTCGTGCAGGTCGGAACTTACCCGACAAGGAATTTCGCTACCTTAGGACCGTTATAGTTACGGCCGCCGTTTACTGGGGCTTCAATTCAATGCTTCCTATTGCTAGTGACATCTCCTCTTAACCTTCCAGCACCGGGCAGGTGTCAGGCTGTATACATCATCTTTCGAGTTTGCACAGCCCTGTGTTTGTTAAACAGTTGCCTGGACCTATTCTCTGCGCCTCATATTACTATGAGGACCCCTTATCCCGAAGTTACGGGGTCAATTTGCCTAGTTCCTTAACCATGAATCTCTCAACGCCTTAGTATATTCTACCCGACCACGTGTGTCCGTTTGCGGTACGGGTCGCAGTATCATTAAGTTTAGCGGATTTTCTCGGAAGTATGATTACCTGCACTCAACTCTTCCCGAAGGAAGTGCTGTACTTTCGTGTTTCAGCTCTAGTGGTGGATTTGCCTGCCACTATCATAACCTACGCACTTAAACGCCCTATTCCGTCAGGGCGCGGCAGTGTCACTGCTCCGTCTCCACGTCACTGATAATGCGAGTTGCGGAATATTAACCGCATCTGCCATCGCCTTCGCCATTCGGCTGAGACTTAGGACCCGACTAACCCCGGGCTGATTGGCATCGCCCGGGAAACCTCGGTCTTTCGGCGAAAGGGAATCTCACCCTTTTTATCGTTACTTATACCTACATTTGCTTTTCCATAAACTCCAGGATCAGTTACCTTCACCATTCAACGTCGATGGAATGCTCCCCTACCGATACTTTTAATATACATTACTATCCCGCGCCTTCGGTATCTGACTTATACCCGATTATTATCCATGCCCGGACCCTCGACTAGTGAGCTGTTACGCACTCTTTGAATGAATGGTCGCTTCAAGCCAACATCCTAGCTGTCACGGGGACCAGACTTCGTTAGACTAACTTAGACAGAATTTCGGGACCTTAGACGGCGGTCTGGATTCTTCTCCTCTCGGGGACGGACCTTAGCACCCGCCCCCTTACTGCACATCTGCTATCCATAAGCATTCGGAGTTCGTCAGGTCTCGATAGGCGGTGAAGCCCTCTTGACCTATCGGTCGCTCTACCTCTTATGGAGATCGATGCACGCGGCACCTAAATGCCTTTCGGGGAGTACGAGCTATCTCCAAGTTTGATTGGCCTTTCACTCCTACACTCATCTCATCGGGAAGCTTTTCAACGCTTATCCGTGCGGTCCTCCATTCGGTGTTACCCGAACTTCAACCTGGGCAAGTGTAGATCACTTGGTTTCGCGTCTACCCCATCTGACTTGACGCCCTATTCAGGCTCGCTTTCACTGCGGATGCGCGTCTCATGACGCTTATCCTTGCCAGACATGGTAACTCGTAGGTTCATTATGCAAAAGGCACGCCGTCACCGCTTGCGCGGCTCCGACCGCTTGTAGGCGCATGGTTTCAGGAACTATTTCACTCTCCTAATCGGAGTGCTTTTCACCTTTCCTTCACAGTACTCGTTCACTATCGGTCTCACGGGAGTATTTAGCCTTACCGGATGGTCCCGGCAGATTCGCGCAGAATTTCACGTGTTCCGCGTTACTCAGGATACCACTACGTCTCGTCATGCTTCGGATACAGGATTATCACCTTCTATGATTCTACTTTCCAGTAGATTCTCCTCACAATCTAAGTACGACAGCGTGGTCCTACAACCCCTGCTAAGCGTTGCCACAAAGCAGGTTTAGGCTCTTTCCCGTTCGCTCGCCACTACTAGGGAAATCATTAGTTTATTTTCTCTTCCTAGAGGTACTAAGATGTTTCAGTTCCCTCCGTTCGCCTCACTACTATCGTAGTGATAACAGGTCTTCAACCTGCTGGGTTGTCCCATTCGGAAATCCTTGGATCAAAGGTTATTTGCACCTACCCAAGGCTTATCGCAGCTTATCACGTCCTTCATCGCCTCCGTGAGCCAAGGCATCCGCCATGCGCCCTTTCTTACTTTCTTCGCCTTCTCTGTAATTACTTACAAAGAATGTAGCTCATACTTTCAGCTGTTGTGTGATTCTAAACATTATGAAGATAAATCTTCATGAATGAGAATACTAATTCTTCCTATATATAAGGAATATTAGTTCTACTTACAGTCTTGCTTGTGTCAATATGTCAAAGATCTTGTGCTGTTACTCTTTGTGTTCTGAGGCAGTGCCTCAGAAGCAGAAGACAGCGTGGTGGAGAATAACGGATTCGAACCGTTGACCCCCTGCTTGCAAAGCAGGTGCTCTAGCCAACTGAGCTAATCCCCCAAGGGATAGAGAAAAGGATTAAAGGATATTCAGCCTGTTACACATTTGACTTAACCAATGTGTAGTCCCAGGCAGACTTGAACTGCCGACCTCCACATTATCAGTGTGGCGCTCTAACCAACTGAGCTATAGGACTGAGTTGGAAGAAATCACTTCGGCTATTCATGCCAGACTTCCTTTCTCTTATTCTTGAAACAGTATCAGTGAGTACAAGAAGGAAAACGAACCAAAGGTTCTTTTTCATCCTGATTACCGTTAACTTGTTGGCTCGTATACTTAAATACTTATCAACTTGATAACCGATAAACATCCTCTCCAGAAAGGAGGTGTTCCAGCCGCACCTTCCGGTACGGCTACCTTGTTACGACTTAGCCCCAATCACCAGTTTTGCCCTAGGCCGATCCTTGCGGTCACGGACTTCAGGCACCCCCGGCTTTCATGGCTTGACGGGCGGTGTGTACAAGGCCCGGGAACGTATTCACCGCGCCATGGCTGATGCGCGATTACTAGCGAATCCAGCTTCGTGGGGTCGGGTTGCAGACCCCAGTCCGAACTGGGACCGGCTTTCAAGATTTGATGCAATTTGCATTACACCATCCCTCTGTACCGGCCATTGTAACACGTGTGTAGCCCCGGACGTAAGGGCCGTGCTGATTTGACGTCATCCCCACCTTCCTCACACCTTACGGTGGCAGTGTCTCCAGAGTGCCCAGCACTACCTGATGGCAACTGAAGAGAGGGGTTGCGCTCGTTATGGCACTTAAGCCGACACCTCACGGCACGAGCTGACGACAACCATGCAGCACCTTCACAGAGGCCCCGAAGGGCGTCATTATCTCTAAATCCTTCCTCTGCAATTCAAGCCCGGGTAAGGTTCCTCGCGTATCATCGAATTAAACCACATGTTCCTCCGCTTGTGCGGGCCCCCGTCAATTCCTTTGAGTTTCACCGTTGCCGGCGTACTCCCCAGGTGGGATGCTTAATGCTTTCGCTTAGCCGCTGATACCAGGTACCAACAGCGGGCATCCATCGTTTACTGTGCGGACTACCAGGGTATCTAATCCTGTTCGATACCCGCACCTTCGAGCTTAAGCGTCAGTTGCGCTCCCGTCAGTCTGCCTTCGCAATCGGAGTTCTTCGTCATATCTAAGCATTTCACCGCTACGACGAATTCCGCCAACGTTGTGCGTACTCAAGGAAACCAGTATGCGCTGCAAGTCAGACGTTGAGCGTCTACATTTCACAACACACTTAATCTCCGGCCTACGCTCCCTTTAAACCCAATAAATCCGGATAACGCCCGGACCTTCCGTATTACCGCGGCTGCTGGCACGGAATTAGCCGGTCCTTATTCGTATGGTACCTGCAAACAATCACACGTGATTGACTTTATCCCCATACAAAAGCAGTTTACAACCCATAGGGCCGTCATCCTGCACGCTACTTGGCTGGTTCAGGCTCGCGCCCATTGACCAATATTCCTCACTGCTGCCTCCCGTAGGAGTTTGGACCGTGTCTCAGTTCCAATGTGGGGGACCTTCCTCTCAGAACCCCTACTGATCGTCGCCTTGGTGGGCCGTTACCCCGCCAACAAGCTAATCAGACGCATCCCCATCCATTACCGATAAATCTTTACTTCAAATCTGATGCCGTCATCGAAGACTATGCGGTATTAGTCTGCCTTTCGGCAGGTTATCCCACAGTAATGGGTAGGTTGGATACGCGTTACTCACCCGTGCGCCGGTCGACGTCCATCCAGTGCAAGCACTAAATGCCGTTTCCCCTCGACTTGCATGTGTTAAGCCTGTAGCTAGCGTTCATCCTGAGCCAGGATCAAACTCTCCATTGTAAAATATGTTTTGGTGATAAGTGATGGGTGATGAATGATAATGGATACCATGTTAACCCAAACGCTTCACCGAGTAATCTCTGTTTCAGAACGCTTATCCTAAAAGTATCAAGTAAAAAGCACCTCTTCTTTTGTTCCGTAGTGTTTTGAGGCGGTGCCTCAAAAGCAGGGACAATGAATTGATCGGTTCGTTTCTTTTACCCATCTGAATGACAATTAATGTCAGACAGACGCTTCTTGTACTACTTCTCTGTTTATGTAAATCTTTTCAAAGAACTCTTTCTTCTATGCTTTAACCAACTTGCCAGGAGGCTTGTTTTGTAAAGCGAGTGCAAAGGTATAGAGAATTTCTTTTACCACCAAATGTTTTGAAGAATATTTTTCAAAAAACTTAAAAATCAGCCAAAGCCTTGACGCAAATCAACCAAAACGACATCAAACACACCCCTACCGCAGCTCAGGAAGCCATAAAAGCAAAAATAGCACTACAAAGCAATAAAACAAGAAATAGCCCCTTAAACGCAAAATCGAAAACAAGGGAAGTTTCAATTTTAGCCAAAACAACAAATACCTACAATAGAACAAAACTATATATTAATGCCACCAAAGCTGGCACACCCTGCTTTAAAATAATAGTCGGACTACTTGTAATACCGCCATAAATAGCCACCAATGCTACATACGACAAAAAACAACGTGTCCAAAACAAATCATTCATAACCCAAACTGCTATTAAAATCAACACTGCCAATAAAAGATTATAGACACCTTGATTTTTAAATAACGTAGATACAGATGGGCGACTTAATTCCTCCACTTCCATATTGAATGTACGCGCAGTAGTTTCCGATTTAGTAAATATCGTTTCAAGACACATTATATATATGTGTTCGACAGCTACCAATGTAGCTAAAATCATAAAAGTAACATCCATATACAAACCTTATATTATATATAAATATAAATCTGCATCTTGTCAATATGGTATAGACAAGATGCAGATTTATATTTATCAACGTTTTCTATTCTATCAATGCAGTAAATACCACATTGTTTCTCCCGAGACACTTTCCACAAAAACAAATCATATATATGAAAAGTGCAACCAACAACCACTTATATAATTATGGGTATTGCAGGAGTATTCCGAACAAAACGTTTTTACACATCAACAGATTATTTTGTAGCCTTAGCCTCTGGAGCCTCACCAATGAGATCCATAAACTGATCAAGTTTTGGAGTAATAATAATCTGTGTACGACGGTTACGCTGCTTACCTAACTCAGTATCATTCGTTGCAAGAGGATTATACTCACCACGACCACCAGCAGTCAAACGCTTAGGATTTACACCGAAGCGATCCTGCAGATACTGTGCAACAGAAGCTGCACGGAGACAAGAGAGATCCCAGTTATTACGGATATTCTTCATCTTGTCTGTAGTTGTATTGATAGGCACATTATCAGTGTTACCCTCAATCAGCACATCATAATCCTTATAATCAGTGATAATCTTAGCAATCTTGCTCAATGTCTGCTCAGCACGATCATTCACCTCATAAGAACCACTCTTATAAAGCATATTGTCAGCCAAAGAGATATAAACAACACCCTTCAGAACCTGTACATCAACCTCCTTCAACTCCTCACGGCTCAAAGAACGAGTAAGATTGTTTGTCAACACCATATTCAGTGAGTCACTCTTAGACTTCACCTCAACCAAGTGACGGATATACTGATTACTCTCGTTAATCTGATCAACAAGTTTAGAAATGTTGATATTATTTGAATTAGCATTTCTCAAGCTATTATCAAGACTACCCTGTAAAGCAGCAGCACTCTCTCTTGCCTGTGCTAATTGGTCCTCCAAACTCTTAATTCGTGCATTGTTAGCAGCGATAGTCTCCTTAGCATTTTGATAGTCAGCCGTCAACTGATTATTCTGTGTACGGCAATCTTCCAAATCCTTCTTGCTGGCACAGCTACTAAAAGCAAGTGTACCAACTGCTAAAGCCACCATAAAAAGACTCTTTCTCATATTTACTATTTTATTTTGGTTATTATTCTTGTTTGTAATAGATCTTTCCACACAACTCGAAAGAAATTTGTTCTTATATCCTCGAAGGTGCCACCTTAATAATAAGAGCGACCTCTCTCTAAAAATCCATTTCCTTCTCTATAATGCAGCAATCTCATGCAAAGATATTATAAAGACGTGTAAAACAAAGGGTTGTATAACGAGTTTAGGCATTTTTAACCTAAAACAATCAAATAGCAAGGCTTTTTTGATGAAATTATACAGAATAAACTGTTGATAGACAAAATACGGACAAGTCCAATAATAAGCCAATTTAATCATCGTTTCAACAATTTCTACTATACAAAAACACCTTCTGCAAGTCCAAAATACACCACCATTCCTAAATTATTTTCATGAAAGAAAGAAATTATTTTCATGAAAAAAAATATTTTTCTTCACGACAAGAAATATTTATTTTCATGAAACGAAATTCAAGACAACAAATACCACTTTAGCAAGATAAGGCAGACAAAACCGAGCCTGATTATTTATAATACCTAAGAAGACTAAAAAACACACTACAAAAAAGCTGTTTATCCAAAGAAAATCGTATCTTTGCAAACAGAAGTAACACCAAATTTTATATACAGACTATGATTCTTTTCTTCAGAACTCAGTCCAAAAGCGTGATTGCTACAGAAGTCAATCATGCATTATCCGACGCAGAAATCAACGAACTTTGTTGGCTCTATGGCGATGCCACCTACTTGCAGAACGAAGAGACACTGCAGGGTTACTATGTGGGACCACGCCGTGAGATGATTACTCCTTGGAGTACGAATGCCGTCGAGATTACTCAAAACATGAGTCTTGACGGCATTTTGCGTATAGAGGAGTACTTCCCTGTAAGTAGCAAAGATGCTGATTACGACCCGATGTTGCAACGTATGTATGATGGTCTGGACCAGACAATCTTCACTGTCAACCACGAGCCAGAGCCTATCAAGCGTGTGGAGGACTTAGAGAAGTTCAACGAAGAGGAAGGCTTAGCACTCTCACCTGAGGAGATGGAATATCTCCATAAGATTGAGAAGCAGAATGGCCGCCCCCCTCACCGACTCTGAAATCTTCGGTTTCGCACAGATTAACTCTGAGCATTGCCGCCATAAGATTTTCGGTGGAGAGTTTGTCATTGATGGCAAGGTGATGGAGAGCAGTCTCTTCAGCCTCATCAAGAAGACTACAAAAGAGAATCCAGGTAAGATTCTTTCAGCCTATAAAGACAATGTAGCTTTCGCACAAGGTCCAGAGATTGAGCAGTTTGCGCCTGCAAACCAGAGCACATCTGACTTTTTCCGAGTAAAGCCTATCGAGAGTGTTATCTCTCTGAAAGCAGAGACCCACAACTTCCCAACTACCGTTGAGCCATTCAATGGAGCAGCAACAGGTACGGGTGGTGAGATTCGCGACCGTATGGGCGGTGGCGTTGGTTCATGGCCAATCGCAGGAACAGCAGTCTATATGACCGCTTACCCTCGTCTGACAGAAGATGACGGTACAACTCCAGCCTTACGTGATTGGGAAGACATCCTTCCTGTCCGTCAGTGGCTCTACCAGACTCCAGAGCAGATTCTTATCAAGGCATCTAATGGTGCGAGCGATTTCGGTAATAAGTTTGGTCAGCCTTTAATTACCGGTTCACTACTCACATTTGAACATCAAGAGAATGGTGAGAAGTATGCTTACGACAAGGTAATTATGCTTGCAGGTGGTGTGGGTTATGGAACTAAGCGCGACTGTCTGAAGGGTGAACCACAAGCTGGTAACAAGGTAGTTGTCGTTGGTGGTGATAACTATCGTATCGGACTTGGTGGTGGTTCTGTTTCATCAGTTGATACTGGTCGTTACTCAAATGGTATTGAGTTGAATGCCATACAGCGTGCTAATCCAGAGATGCAGAAACGTGCTTATAACCTCGTACGTGCATTGGTAGAAGAGGACAACAACCCAGTTGTTTCTATCCACGACCACGGTTCTGCTGGACACCTAAATTGTTTGAGTGAGCTTGTTGAAGAATGTGGTGGCAAGATTGATATGACACAGTTGCCTATCGGTGACAAGACTTTGAGTGCCAAGGAAATCATCGCCAACGAATCACAGGAACGCATGGGCTTGCTCATTGACGAGAAGCATCTCGACCACGTGAAGAAGATTGCTGAGCGTGAGCGTGCTCCAATGTATGTTGTTGGTGAGACAACAGGTGACGCCCACTTTGCTTTCGTACAGGGCGATGGTGTAAAACCATTCGACTTAGACGTCGCGCAGATGTTCGGTCATTCTCCAAAGACAATCATGAAGGATGAGACCGTTGAACGCAAATATGAGAATGTTTCTTATAGTATAAATAAGGTGGAGGAATACCTCCAGCGTGTGCTTCAGTTGGAAGCTGTGGCATGTAAGGACTGGTTGACAAACAAGGTTGACCGCTCTGTTACAGGTAAGGTAGCCCGTCAGCAGTGTCAGGGTGAGATTCAGTTGCCACTCTCTGACTGTGGTGTTGTAGCCTTAGACTATCGTGGTCATAAGGGTATCGCAACCGCACTCGGTCACGCTCCACAGGCAGGACTCGCATCACCAGAGGCTGGCTCAGTCCTTTCTGTAGCTGAATCATTGACCAATATCGTATGGGCACCATTGGCAGACGGCATGGATAGCCTGAGTCTTTCAGCCAACTGGATGTGGCCTTGTCGCTCACAGAAGGGTGAAGATGCACGTCTTTATAGTGCGGTTAAGGCACTATCAGACTTCTGCTGCGCTATCGGTGTGAACGTTCCAACAGGTAAGGATTCACTTTCTCTGACTCAGCAATATCCTAATGGAGATAAGATTATCTCTCCGGGAACCGTCATTGTTACCAGTGGTGGTGAGGTAAGCGATGTTCGTCAGGTGGTATCTCCAGTACTTGTGAATGATAAGAACACACGCCTCTATCATATTGATTTCAGTTTTGATGAGCAGTGTTTAGGTGGTTCAGCCTTTGCACAGAGCCTCGGCAAGATTGGTAGTGATGTTCCAACCGTGAAAGAACCACAGTACTTCTGCGACTGTTTCGATGCTGTACAGGAGATGATTCGCCGTGGATGGATACTTGCTGGACACGACATTTCAGCAGGTGGTTTGATTACAACATTGCTTGAAATGACCTTTGCTAATGCTGAAGGTGGTTTGCATATCAACCTCCACGATATCAAGGGTGACGATGTAATCAAGAAGCTTTTTGCAGAGAACCCGGGTGTAGTTATCCAGGTTGCTGATGAACATAAGGAAGAAGTCAAAGAATTCTTGACAGAGAACTGTATCGGATTTGCTCGTATCGGTACAACAAGTCCTGACAAGCGCACGCTCAGCATCGCTGATGGCGATTGGAAGGCAGAGTTCGATATTGATGCAATGCGTGAGACATGGTATAAGACTTCGTACTTACTCGACCGCAAGCAGAGTATGAATGGCATGGCTAAGAAGCGTTGCCAGAACTATAAGAAGCAGCCAATCGAGATGAAGTTTAATGCAGACTTTACAGGTACTCTCCAGCAGTACGGCCTCGATGCAGACCGTTGGAAGACTTCAACACCTAACACCCATCACCAAACACCAAAGGCAGCTATCATTCGTGAGAAGGGTACCAATGGTGAGCGTGAGATGGCTTACGCACTCTATTTGGCAGGCTTTGAGGTGAAAGACGTCATGATGACCGACCTCATCACTGGTCGTGAGACTTTGGAAGAAGTAAATATGATCGTCTTCTGCGGTGGCTTCTCTAACTCTGACGTACTCGGTTCTGCAAAGGGATGGGCTGGCGCTTTCCTCTATAATCCAAAGGCTAAGCAGGCACTCGACCGCTTCTATGCACGCGAAGATACACTTTCATTGGGTATCTGTAACGGTTGTCAGTTGATGGTTGAGTTGAACCTTATCAATCCAGAACACAAGCATCGTGCTCACCTCTGCCACAATACCAGTAAGAAGTTTGAGAGTTCATTCTTGAACTTGACCATTCCACAGAACAATAGTGTAATGTTCAGTTCTTTGAGCGGTAACAAACTCGGAATCTGGGTAGCACACGGCGAGGGTCGTTTCTACCTCCCAGAGGCAGAAGATAAGTACAATGTCATCGCTAAATACAACTACGCTGAATATCCTGGTAACCCTAACGGCTCTGACTACAATGTAGCAGGTATCTGCTCTGCAGACGGTCGCCACCTTGCAATGATGCCACACTTGGAGCGTGCTATCTTCCCATGGCAGCAGGCTTACTATCCACGTGAGCGTCGTCAGGAAGAGGTTACACCATGGATTGAGGCATTTGTAAATGCTCGCAAATGGGTTGAAAGCAAACTGTAAAGTTTACCTCTCCCCTATTGAAGGTGTAATGGATTAGCACACCTCTATATATAGACTACACTGAGAAACGCCCTCATCTGAGTAATATTACCTAATAGGTATATGTGAACAGATGGGGGCGTCCGTAGCTCTCAAACATTGATTTCACTATAAATAACAAGACACAGTGGACAAAGATAACATTTCATCAACACCCAACACTCAACACCCATCACCCAAAGGCTTCTACTGGGAAGCTTTCAAAACCTTCTTTAAGATTGGAGCCTTCACACTTGGCGGTGGCTATGCTATGATTTCAATTATCCAGAATGAAGTCGTAGTGAAGAGAAAGTGGATTCCAGAAGACCAGTTTGTTGACCTGATAGCTGTTGCACAAAGCTGTCCTGGTGTCCTTGCTGCAAACATCAGTGTCTTTGTAGGATATAAGATGCGAAAGACACCGGGTGCACTCGTCACTTGTTTAGGTGCTATTCTCCCCTCATTCCTCATCATTCTTTGTATAGCTCTCTTCTTCCATCAGTTTATGGACATCCCATGGGTAGCAGCTATGTTCCGCGGAATACGCCCTGCAGTGGTTGCCTTGATAGCTGTACCAACCTTCACATTGGCAAAGAGTGCAAATATCATTGGCAAACTGTTGGATTCCTATTGTCACCGCCATTGCCATTTGGCTGTTAGGTGTCAATCCTGTTTACGCCATTCTTGCTGCAGGATTAGGTGGATTCCTTTATGGGAAGTTTATTAAACCAACGGAGTGAGATACCTCCCCCAGCCCCTCCGAAGGAGGGGAGAGCCTAACAGGATATAACTTCGCAAGAGAAATAGCAAACGAAAGTTCCGAAGGAAGAGAGAGACGAATGGGATAATTTCGGAAAAAACAGCACACTAAGAACAGACTAATAACAGAAATAACAACATGATATACTTAGAACTTTTCTACACTTTCTTTATCATCGGACTCTTTGGATTTGGTGGAGGATATGGAATGCTATCACTGATACAAACAGAAACGGTTGTGAACCATCATTGGCTTAGCTCTGCTGAATTCACAAACATCGTCGCTGTATCACAGATGACACCCGGACCTATTGGTATAAACTCTGCTACCTATTGCGGTTATACAGCTGTACATAATGCAGGATTTGGCGCAGGTATGGCAGTATTGGGTAGTCTCACCGCCACCATAGCCCTTGTACTCCCCTCGTTGATAATAATGATTCTTATCAGTAAGATGTTCCTCAAGTATATGAACACACCTGTTGTACAGTCTGTTTTTTCAGGTCTACGCCCAGTAGTAGTGGGTCTATTAGCAGCTGCCACCTTATTATTATGTAATACAGAGAACTTTTCTGCACCAAGTATTAACCCTTGGCAGTTTTGGATTAGCCTATTCCTCTTTGCCGCAACCTTTGTCGGTACAATGTGGATGAAGATTAATCCTATCCGCATGATATGTTATGCAGCCTTTGCAGGACTGATACTGCTTTATTGAGAAAGCCCTCATCCACTGGTCTTCTCCCATAGAAAGGGGAGTGTTTACCCATCTTTCGCCATTGTGTTGTTGTCCAACACACATTGTGTTGTTACTGAGCACCAATCGTGCGGAGCACTAACGAGGGTGTGTCAAAATGCAAATTAATAACTTGACAACTTTCAAACTATAAGTGTTTTTTCTTAAAGCAAAGAAAAGACCATTTCTTTACTCAAAATCGAGTACGGAAATGATCTTTTTAATGAATTGTTTCAAACTGTAAGATTATCAAAATGGAATTTACATTTTGACACACCCTCAGTAAAGAGGGAAGTGGACCAGTAGCTGGATAAAACATAGAAGAGGATATGCCAACAACGATAGCATATCCTCTTTTTGCGTTTGACTATCATGTATATTAGCTAATGCATGCAAGTCCCTACCAGTGGGAACTGCCCAGCCAGAGAGATAAGGGTGTTTATTTTATCTTCCATACATGATACCAGCATCATTATCAGAGTTGGAAATACGTTTATTGATGCTTGATTTGCTTTTTCCATAATTCAAATTGAATGTGAAGTTAAGCAGAAGTATTCGTCTAAAACTCTTTGAGAAAGCCAGTTGACGATTAGGAGCGAGGCGTGACAAGTTATCCGTCTCATTTGAGTATTGTTTAGAGAAAGGTAATACCATGATAAGATTTAACGCCCATTTGTCTTTGTTATAACCTACTGATATGGAGTGATTCGCTTCTCCTTTGGTAAGAGTTTCACCCCATAATTCATTGTATCTGGCCTGTACTTTGGCTGTGAATACCCATTGCTTGTACATTACCAGTAGATTTCCATTCAGTCCCCAGTTCGAGAGTGTATGTGCGTAAGTATGCCCGTTACTGATGTACCGATTGAAGAATGGAGTAAGTTGTAACGAGAACCAATCGCCAAAGGGATGCAACTTTATGTCCATTTGGGTATGTAGTCTGTGGAAGTTCTTTTGGTTATCTATTGTCCTAACAAACTTTCCGTTGTCAATATAAGTCTCTTCCATGATAGGGTGAGAATCGTAACTATACCTTCCAAATAACGATAGATCGCACCATTTTGTGCCCCAGTTTAAGGACAACTCATTCGATACGAAGGTTACAGACTTTAGGTTAGGATTGCCCTTTCTAAGCTGATATACGTCAATATCCTGTGACACATTGCTCATATCGGATAGCGAAGGAGCATAAGCTGAAACGTATCCTTGATATTTTAAAGTTACGTTACTACAAGGTTGATAAGCGAGAGAGAGCTTCGGACGAAGGATGAATTTCGATAGCTTCTTATCGTGCTGATGGTTGTAAATACACATCCCTCCCAACCCGAGGGTATAGGTTAGCTTGCCCAGTTTTGACATCCATTCAGTGTAAGCGAAAGTCTCCGCTGTATTCATATTTACCTGACTTTGGATGTTTCCATCATACGTGTTATTGGTGTACATCTGCGTATGCTTGAACCCAAACGACAGTTTGCTATCCTTGAACATGCGCTCATAAATGCCCTCACCTATTATGGAGTACTTGTTACCATCAGTAATGGAAGCAATCGTCTGAGTAGGTTGTGTGGTTGATGATAAGGTGTATGTACGCTGGCTATGGCTATTGATGTAAGTGCCAATTAGGTCGAAGTACAAGTGCTGGTTATGGGCAAGCTCAGTTTGAAAATACAAATCTAACGAGGGTGTGTTATCGTGTCCATGCCTAAAGTCGGTGATGTGGTAGGCATCAGTACCACGATAAAGCGTACTGATTCTATCCTCCATTGAGTTAGATTCTTTATTGTAGTAATCACGGAAGATAGCACTAATACTGCTTTTCTTAAACGAATAGTTGTACCACAGAGAGAAGCTCATATTATCAAACTTAACCTTTGTTGGCTCACCAATTTCTCTATTCTCTATGGTCTGATGAGGGTAGTGGTACTCCTCGTAGTTCTCTCTTTTCCACTTCAAATCACGCCTATTCCAATAGAAAGAAGACTTTATTTCGGATCTACCTTTGTGATAGTTGGCAGACAAAAGGTTGTCTCCATAGCCTAACATCGATAGTCCATCGGTGAGGTCACCATTGATGTTTCCACCTTTATTCTTATACTTCACAATGAAGTCGAGGACGGCAGCTGCACCGTTAAAACGTAGTCCAGGCATATCGTGGTATTCAACCTTTACAATGTCTTGAGGGCGTAGGGCTTTTACTTCTTCTATCTTTGCTATGACACCATTAATGCGTAATTGGACAGCATCTCCAGTCGTCGTCGTGATGGTATTATCAATGGTGTTGACCCGAATACCAGCTAATTGCATGTTCTGTATGAGCATTACTCCGTTAGTAGAAGCCTTTAGCTGGAGTTTTGAAGGGGTAATAATACGCCGATCAATCTTCTGTATTTCACGCTTCCCAACCACTTCTACACCTTTTAACTCTTGTGTGGAAGGAGTCAGTTGAATCTTTCCAAGGTCTGTATTCCTTTGTGTGTTCTCCAGAGATACACGATAATCAGCATATCCCATATAGGTTATGATGAGTTCTTTGTGCCCATCGCTCTCCTCCATTGTAAGGTTAAATAAACCCTCATTGTTGGTTACTGTCTGTGTAATTAACGTTGTTTGAGTGACCAACTTGACTACGGCACCAATGATAGGGGATGTTGTTTCGTCAGTAACTTGCCCTGTTATGACAACTTTTGCATGCAAGTTAACGTAAAAACTCAGTACTGCTATGCACAGAAGAAATCTTTCATTATGGTTATATCTTATAGGTTATTAGATGGATAGAGGCTTTGGTTCTGCCCTGAGTGATTGTTGTTTCCTCTTTAACCACTATCTATTAAAAACTAAAACTCTGCGAAATTAAAAAAAACAACGGTATTACAAAGACTCTTCGCATGTTTTTTACATAATTGCAGAGCTTCCTTGTGTGCTTGTTGTTCGATAAGCTCTTCTATATAAAAAGGTGAATTTGATACTCCCTAACCCGTAGCTACATTCGTACATGCCCCCATTAAAGTTGCATACCCTGCTGAACGTAGTTTGTTGTTATCTATCGCCCTTTTTAGAATAGAACTATCAGCAATTCGCCAGTAGCCCTTACGATTATTACCCCACTCGTATGCTTGGTATTCATTGATACCGCATCTAATGAGGTTTGCAACTTTTGTCCTGACTTTCTTCCAAGCCTTCCATATACACATATGCAACGCTATCGAGTATTGCATTACTATGGCGCCTGCTGATTTCTCACGGCAAGCATTACTCCGCTTCTTTCGTATAAAAACAACTAATTGAAGCGTCCGTGAGACCTCCTCGGATAAGAACATTATCTTTCCATCTTATACCTAATTCATTTTTTCGCTAAGCTCAAGGGAACTCCACCAACCATTCTGAATAGCTATAAGACTTTGATTTGTTATGCAATCTTATCCATGGTCATATGCCTTGTATAAAATTTCTGTTCGTTAGGTCAGATGTTTGCCGCCAGCTTCCTTCAGATTTCACCTCACGATGAACACCCTTGCTCTTGGCTATATAAATCCCGCTATTAGGGCTCATTCAGGACTTGCACCCGTTAGATAATGCTCATGCCGAGCGTACCAAAATCACGCAACACCTGCATTTGCAAGTATTGCGTGATTCCTTATTAAAGCCTTAGTAAAGGCTTATACCATTAAAAAATCCTTATCTTACATAAGATGCAACCAACGAAGAATATCGTTGAGGTTGGCAAATATCATAAGGAGGATTAGGATGGTTATACCTACATACTCCGCACGTACCATGAATTTCTCTGACGGTTTACGACGAGTAATCATCTCATAGAGAAGGAATACCACATGACCACCATCCAAAGCAGGGATAGGAAGAATATTCATGAAGGCAAGCATGATACTCAAGAAGGCTGTCATAGACCAGAACATATACCAGTCCCAGAATGGAGGGAAAAGACTGCCGATAGCCCCGAAGCCTCCAATACTCTTAGCACCATCTGCTGAAGCAAGGTAACGGAAGTTACCAACATAGCCACGTAATACGTTCCAACCATGCTTTATACCTGCTGGGAAACTCTCAAAGAAAGAGTATTCCTCCTGTACAGGCTTATAATAACTTGCCAATGTTGACTGTAAAACACCCAACTTCAAATCAGGTGTCAACATAAGTTTTAATGTATCGAGTTTTGCTGTGCCCTTATGCTGAACCGTCAACACAACGGAACGAACTGCAAGAGAATCCTTATGCGTATTCTTCACCGCCAACACATCACTCAAGACACCTGTTTGATAATTCATATCTGTCCACGTCTCAACAGGCTTTCCATTGATAGACTTAATGAGGTCGCCTGCCTTGATACCTGCTTTTGCAGCAGGAGTGTCACCCAACACGCTATCCACCTGTGCAGGAATGAAAGGCTCTGCAAACAAAGGACGTGTCTTAATCATTGAGAGCATATCCAAATCACCAGGCAGAGTAATACTATGTTTCTTGCCATTACGAAGAACATCCACACGCTTAGCCTGTGCTATCTGACGGAAGAAATCGCCATTCACATTGGCATACTCACGGAATGCGCCTTGATCTGTTCCCAACATTACATCGTGGTCTTTGAAACCCAAAGCCTTAGCCTCAGCATTGAAACGCATACCCATACTCATGTCAGACACCTTGAAATAGCTGTCTCCCCATGTGAACATCACCATTGAATAAATGAAGAGAGCGAGGACAAAGTTAACCAACACACCACCTATCATAATCAAAAGACGCTTGCCAAGCTGGCTTTGTACGAAACTCCCATGGCTGTGGTTCCTGCTTCATCTGGTCGGTATCGAAACTTTCATCAATCATACCAGAGATCTTGCAGTAGCCACCAAGTGGCAACCAACCCATACCATATTCCGTATCATCTTTCTTTGGCTTCCAACTGAAGAGTTTACCTTTCCACTTACCGATGCCCACATCGAAGAATACGAAGAACTTCTCAACGCGAACGCCAAAAAGCTTCGCAAAGAACATGTGTCCGCCTTCATGCAGCAGGACAAGCAGAGAGATTGCCAGAACAAACTGAAGCAATCTGATCAGAAATGTTTCCATTATTTATCTATTCATTATTTATTATTCATAATCTCAAGTGCTACACGACGTGCCTCAGCGTCTGTCTGCACATAAACATCATAGTCAGGGTTACTATCAAAAGCAACAGTTTGTATTGCCTTCTCAATAATGTCGCCCATTGCCAAGAAACTACAAGCACCCTTACGGAAGCCTTCATTAACAATCTCGTTGGCAGCATTGACGATACAAGGCATATTACCACCTTTGTTAATAGCTTCGTATGCCATTGCAAGACACTTAAACTTCTCCACATCAGGCTCAAAGAACTCTAATGGCTGACGGAAAAGATCTAACCTATCGCCGCCTAACGATAGACGTTGTGGAAAAGAAAAGGCATATTGGATAGGTAATCTCATATCAGGAACACCTAACTGTGCCTTTACACCACCATCACAGAACTGTACCGCACTGTGAACAATAGACTGAGGATGAACCAACACCTGTATCTTATCAGCAGGTACACCAAAGAGCCATTTAGCCTCAATCACCTCGAAACCTTTGTTCATCAAAGATGCAGAGTCGATGGTAATCTTTGCCCCCATGTCCCATGTAGGGTGTTTGAGCGCATCGGCTGCAGTGACATGCTTCAACTGTTCATGGGTAAAGGTACGGAATGGTCCACCAGAACAGGTGAGAAGAATCTTCTCAATCTCGTTCGCACCCTCACCAACCAAGCTCTGGAAGATAGCACTATGCTCGCTGTCCACAGGCAGGATAGGCACATGATACTGCTGAGCCAACTGAAGAATCAACTCGCCAGCTACAACAAGTGTCTCCTTGTTCGCCAAACATATCTTCTTCTTTGCTTTGATAGCGTGGATTGTTGGAGCAAGACCAGAATAGCCAACCATCGCTGTGAGTACCATATCTATTGATGGTGACTCAACGATATCCTCCAAAGCTTTGCTACCTGCATACACCTTTACATCAGGCATATCAGCCAACTCTTGCTTCAAAGGTTCATAATAAGCCTCATCAGCAATGACAACCGCAGCAGGATTAAAGCGACGAGCCTGTTCAGCAAGTTCCTTCCAACGATGATTTGCAGTGAGTGCATAAGCCTCGTAGAGGTCAGGATGCTGACTGATAACATCAAGGGCTTGCGTACCAATGCTTCCTGTTGAACCTAATATACAGATTTGTTGTTTCATTAATTCTTTTAGTTTATGTTGCGAATCAGAGATCAAGTAGTCCTGCTGGAATCCGCATCGTAATCGTCTGTGACGCTATGTCTGTCGCAACAATAAGTTCATCACTGGCAGGAATGAGTATTTCCTCGCCTTCAGGTGTAGTCACCTCAAAGAGCGTATTGACAGTTGTTTCATCTACAGCAACAATCTTGCCAATCACATTATTCGTTGCTTCATCTATCAAGGAATAACCTACAATCTGCGCCCATGACATATCATCTGTCCCCTCCTCTGCCAACTTACGTGGGAAATAGACAATACATCCGGTCAGTTCGCGTGCTTGTGCATCGCTATTGATGTCACAGAACTTCATCAGGGCTATCTCGTCAGAACGGAACCGATATTCCTCTATAAAGAAAGGAACAAGGATTCCGTCAATGTCCAATATCAGGTAATCGGCATCTACCACATCAAAAACGTCATCGGAGAACTGCAACTGCAACTCTCCGTGTACGCCATGCGGCTTCCCGATGCGCCCAATCTTATAGACTTCTTCCTTCTTTATCATCTTTTCATCTTATATCAGTAGTACTGATAAAACTACAGCTTATTTCAATACTAAATTGTTTTTTCAGTAAAACGGTCGACCCTTTTGCTCAAAACCGTCTACCTTTTTGAGGAAAAAGGTCAACCTTTTTGCGAGAAAACGTCAACCCTATTTATCTAAAATCCACAACACACTCTTTCAAAGTGCGGTTTTAGATACGATGGGACTAACAAACCTCTGCTCGCTGAATCTTTGCACCAAGGGCATTGAGGCGTCCTTCGATGTTCTCATATCCTCGGTCAATTTGTACTATATTATCAATACGACTTGTCCCCTGTGCTGTCAGTGCAGCGATAAGCAGTGCAATACCCGCACGAATATCAGGACTTGACATACGACCCGCACGGAGTTTCTTGGCATTATCGTGACCAACAACTACGGCACGGTGGGGGTCACAGAGGATTATCTGTGCACCCATGTCAATGAGTTTATCCACGAAGAACAAGCGACTCTCAAACATCTTCTGGTGGAAAAGTACACTACCCTGTGCCTGTGTAGCAACAACGAGCAACACAGAGATAAGGTCTGGTGTCAATCCTGGCCATGGTGCATCGCTGATAGTCATAATCGTTCCATCAATGAAAGAGTCTATAACATAGTGGTCCTGACGTGGAATGATGAGGTCGTCATTATCTACTATTATCTGTACACCGAGACGGTGGAAGGTGTCGAGTATCAATCCCAAGTTAGGAACGGACACATCCTTAATGCGAACACCATCACCAATCATTGCAGCAATACCAATGAAAGAGCCAACCTCAATCATGTCAGGCAGGATTCTATGGTCAGCAGAATGCAATTCCTTCACCCCCTCGATAGTAATCAAGTTGCTGGCAATACCGCTAATCTTTGCACCCATTGCATTAAGCATCTTACAGAGTTGCTGGATATAAGGTTCACAAGCTGCGTTGTAAATTGTTGTTGTCCCTTCTGCCAACACTGCTGCCATAATGATATTAGCAGTACCCGTAATAGATGCTTCGTCTAATAGCATATAGGTTCCAACAAGTTTATCAGCCTGTATCTCATATACATCACGGTCTTCAACACGACCAAAGTGTGCACCAAGATTCTTGAATCCAAGGAAGTGGGTATCCAAACGACGACGACCAATCTTGTCACCACCCGGCTTAGCTATCGTAGCCTTACCAAAACGGCCCAACAATGGACCAATCATCAAGACACTTCCACGCAGAGAAGAGCACTTCTTTACAAAGTCGCTACTCTCCAAATAATCGAGGTTTACCTCGTCTGCTTGGAAAGAGAACTCATTAGGAGCGAGTTTCTTAACCTTTACACCAATATCCTGTAAAAGTTTGATAAGATTGTTCACATCGAGGATATCAGGAACATTACGTATGATAACCTCTTCTGATGTCAATAATGTTGCGCAAATCACCTCCAAGGCTTCATTCTTTGCACCTTGTGGAGCAATCGTGCCACTCAGCCGATGTCCACCTTCTATGATAAAGGATTCCATGTGTCGTTATTTTACTTTTTCTTCTTATTACGAGGCTGAGCAAACTCTCTCGCATTAATTTTCTCAAACTTGAATGTATCAAGGTCTAACTGAATCTTACCGTCTGTAAAGCGGGCAAGGTCAGATGCTATCTTCTCATCATCACAAGTACCATGTCCCCACTGCATCAGACTACGTTTCATCTGATTAGCAACAAATCGAACGAAAGCATCCCGACGAGTCCCAGGCTCCATTGTTTTCAATTCCTCAAAAGCTTCAAAGAGTAATCGCCCATAATGCCTTACAGGAATATTCGACATGGGATAGCTCATTGGTTCTGGCTTAGTAGCTATCTTCAAAGCCTCTGACACATCACAAGGATAGTCAATATCCAACTCAAAGTTAGCCATCAATGCCAAATGATCCCAGAGCTTTTCCATGTGATCAAAGTTACCACGGTTCTGGGCATTCATCCTATCCATAATGGAAATGATGGTTTCCGCACATCGCTGACGCTCTTCCTTTGTAGGAAGCCCAATGGCATAATCCACCATGTTTTGTATCTCTCGCCCATACTGTGGCAGTATGAGTCGTTCTCGCTGTGTGTTATAATCTAATCCTTCTATGTTCATTGAGTGATGAATGTTTAATTGTAAGTGATGAGAACTATCCTAAGATAGTTACCTATACTATAGCAAAGGCTTAGCTTGCTTAGCAACGAAATCTTTCAAATAGAACGGTACAAAGTATGCTACATCCTCATATTTCTCTTGTGCAATACGCTTCTCTGCCAAAGGGAACATATTCTTTGCCAAGGCATCAATACCTTTAATCAAGTGTGCATTAGGATGATTAATAACATCCATACACTTTTCTGCGCCATCTCCAAAGAAATAGACAGGACCTCGATCAAGGTATTCTTTGTAAGTATTCTCGTCGACAACATCTGCTTGAATACCACGAACCTCCATCAAAGCACGGTCATAGACAGCAGAATAAACCTCCATACGACGCGCATCTATCATAGGAACAAGGAGTGCTCCCTCCTCTATCTCTTCATGATGCAACAGTACTGGTACTGCCAAAAGCTCGAGTGTAGGGATAGCTACGAGTTTTACTCCACGACCATAACAAATTCCCTTTGCCATAGACACACCAACACGCAAACCAGTATATGAGCCTGGTCCGCTACTAACGGCTACCGCATCAAGTGTCAAGGCGTTATCATCAATAAAGGCGAGCGCCTCGTCTACAAACGTTCCTAACTTTTCTCTATGCTTAGGATCAAGCGTATCTTGCTTCTCGAAAACACAAACTCCATCCTGACTAACTGCAACAGAGCACACATTCGTACTCGTATCAATATTTAATATACAAGTCATAAAACACAATTATGTTCTAAATAACTTGCAAATATACTCTTTTTATTCCACATTTTTTGTACATTTGCAGAAAAATAATGCGAAAAGCTCATGATACTATCAATGACAGGCTATGGCAAGGCAGTTGTAGCCTACAAGGAAAAGAAAATCAACGTTGAAGTGAAATCACTTAATAGTAAGTCACTCGACCTATCTGCCCGCATCGCACCTCTTTATAGAGAAAAGGAAATGGAAATCCGTCGTATGCTTGCACAAAAGCTGGAACGCGGTAAGGTAGATTTCTCATTATGGGTAGAGAAGGAAGCAACGATTGATGCTACTCCTATCAATGCGGCACTTGTAGAAAACTATTATAGACAGATTAAAGTCATCGCAGACAATACTGGTATTCCTGAACCAGAGAATTGGTTCGCTACTCTTCTCCGCTTACCTGACGTAACGACAAAGACTGAAGTTGAGGTGTTGGACGAGGAGGAATGGGACGTTGCACAGCAAGCTATCAATGAAGCCGTTGACAAACTTATAGATTTCCGTAAACAAGAAGGCGCAGCACTTCAAAAGAAGTTTACAGAGAAGATTGATAATATTGCTGAATTGCTAAAAAGCATTGAACCTTTTGAAAAGGGACGTGTGCCTAAGATTAAAGACAAGATTATCGATGGGCTCAAACAAATCCCCGAAGTCGACTATGACAAAAATCGTCTTGAACAAGAATTGATTTACTACATAGAGAAACTTGACATCAACGAAGAGAAGCAAAGACTTGCTAACCACCTCAAATACTTCCGTGAGACGATGAAAGAGAGTGGACATGGTGTAGGAAAGAAGCTCGGTTTCATTGCTCAAGAAATGGGTCGTGAGATCAATACTACTGGTTCTAAGAGCAACCAAGCTGAGATGCAGAACATCGTCGTTAAGATGAAAGACGAGTTGGAACAGATTAAGGAACAAGTGTTGAATGCGCTGTAAAGACCTCCCAACTTATTCCTTTTAAGTGACTGATAACATTGTATAAGATCCTTTTTACTCATTTTATTCGATATTATCAGCCACTCTTTTCAAATTTTCTTCATGAAAAGAAATATTTTTCTTCATGAAAAGAAATATTTACTTTCACGATAGAAAATATTTCCTTTCATGATAATAAATTGAAATTAAGTCATTGATGTATTAGAGAAAGTCATTTATAGGCTATCAAAGTGCATTTCTAACAACGATAAAACATACAGGTTAAACACTCATACTATTCAATACTCAACCAAAGATGGGAACAATAAAAAACACTATTTCGCACCCTCACAATCCTGCCTGCGGCAGGTTACTCATTCTTTCAGCTCCTTCTGGTGCTGGCAAAAAGCACCATCGTTCAGTGGTTAATGAAGGAACATCCCGAATTGAAGTTGGCTTTCTCCATCAGTTGTACTACTCGTGCACCACGTGGTACAGAGCAGAATGGTGTGGAATATATCTTCCTCTCACCAGAAGAGTTCAAAGAGAAGATTCATAATGGAGAGTTTTTAGAGTTTGAGGAGGTCTATGAGAATCGCTTCTATGGCACACTGAAATCACAAGTAGAAAACCAGGTAGAAGCTGGTCAGAACGTAGTCTTTGATGTAGACGTTAAGGGCGGATGTAATATTAAGAAATTCTATGGTGAACGTGCTTTGAGCTTATTTATTCAACCTCCATCTGTAGAAGAGCTCCGTCGTCGCCTTGTTGGTCGTCAGACTGATAGTGCTGAAGCCATCGAGAACCGTCTTGCTAAAGCGTCCTACGAGCTTACCTTTGCTAAGAATTTCGATAGAGTCATTGTCAATGACGACCTTGAAAAGGCAAAACAAGAGACATACGAGATTGTAAAAACCTTTTTAGAAGGATAAGAAACTTCCCTCAGGTCTCCAAAGAGATAGACCTTAATGGGAAGACTAAGAGGAAGAATATCTTTATCATAAAGTTTAGAATTTCGGACATAACAGTTGCCTCTATGTTAATTCAAGTGATTAGTTCCACAACAACCTCTCTATGAAACCATCAACTAACTTTATTCCGTCAAGCTCTCCCGCCCCTTCGGAGGAGTCGGGAGAGATTTCCATTGGTATCTTTGGAGGCTCCTTCAATCCTATTCATAACGGACATATTGCGTTAGCCGAGGCTTTTCTTAAGAAGAAGAAATTAGACGAGGTATGGTTCATGGTTTCTCCTCTGAACCCTTTCAAAGTTAATCAACAACTCTTAGCCGACCAACAACGATTAGATTTAGTGCGTAAAGCAACAGCTAACAATCCTCATTTCAAGGCTTCGGACTACGAGTTTCATCTTCCGAAACCTTCTTACACATGGAACACTCTACAGCATCTTAGTAACGACTACCCCACTCATCGCTTCACTCTTCTCATTGGTGGCGACAATTGGGAGGCCTTCGATCGATGGTATCATGCAGAGGATATCCTCGACCACTACCCTATCGTGGTCTATCCACGACACAACCAAAGACTCTCAGAGACCTCACTGCCCCATGGAGTCTCTTTCCTTCAAACACCTTTTATTGATATCAGTAGTACAGACATACGCCAACGCGTAAGCCAAGGAAAGGCTATTGACGATATGGTACCTCAGGCTATCATCTATGATGTTCAGCACCTATACTAAGCTGTTTCACAAGAATAATTTATAATAGTAGATTATCTATAATAATACAGATACGTAAACAATAGACTAATAATAGGATGGTTTTACAGAACACGGAACAGTTACTATCATCTGTTATCTCACCCTATCAGAAGTTAAACATCAACTCTTTGTCACTCTGAATGCTGTAGCCGTAATTCCTGTTCTTCGTTTATAGAATTTACACAACGAACTCAAAGACACAAAGTTGTACTCATCAGCAATCATCTTCAAAGACTTATTAGAATAACGCAATTCAAGTTCTATAAGCGTAATCAGGGTCTTATCAATCCACTCTTTTGCTGTAATCCCTGTCTCCTTCTTAATGATCATTCCTAAATAATGGGCAGTCATGCACAATTCTGATGCATAGAACTCCAATTCATGTTCCATCTTAGCATTCTCATTTACCAATCGAATGAACCGCTCCACCACCTGCTTATTCCTCGACCAGCCACCTCGTGACTCTGTTGTCATCTGTTTATACTGTGACTGCGCATAATTCAATACAGAAACAAAAAGGAAGTGTAAAGTTTCATCACTTACTGAGTGAAGAGATGACAAACTATAGAGCATTTGCGTATATTGCTCCCAGACCATTTGTTCCTTCTCATCCAAATGAATAGAGAAACATAAATCTGGAGAAAGAAATAACTCTGGTAACTTTCCACCAAAGACCATACGCATAAAGTCTTCTGTCATCGTAAAGCCATCAAAAGTCGTATCATGACCGAAGGCATCACCATTAACCGTAGCTCCCCAGTTAATAAACAACAAATCACCGGGCTTACAATGATACTTCTTATACCCAATAGTAGGCTCACACCATCCCTTCTTAACCATCGCTATTCTTGCTACATTTGCTTTTACAGGATAGTTATTATCAAGGAGCGGCTTAAAGAAGCTGTTACAATTACGTGTAATAAGAAATTTAGAACCAATATAGATGTCGCCCTCTATATGTGCTCTCTCATTCCTTACAAAAGACAGAATGTCTCTGAAGTCCGATACCATCATTTTCGTTTTTCGTTTTTTCTAATTTAGTTGAAATTATTTTGTAAAATTAATGAATATCCTTGATATATTAGACATAATGACCAAATTATTTCTTCAATACGACAATTTTATGCTATAAACAGCAACTATATTTACGATATAGCAACTAAATAGGGATTATATTCCATGTGATAAGGTACATTAATAACAAAAAGGGCAGACCCTCGTCACAAAGAGTCCACCCTCAAAACAAAGAGGTTAAATACTTAACTCACATTATTATTTTATTATAAAGACTATTTATCCAATAAGTCCATACATATATGCACAAAGGGCAATCATCATCAACGAGCATACACCAAGTAAACCTAATGCAACACGTTTCAGTATTTCTTTCATGCGATTGTGCATCATCTCTTTATAGAAATAGGTTCTTGCATCCATCATTTCAGAATGATGTGATAGTCGTATCATAGGTTATTCCTCCTCTTCCCAAGCTGTGAATTCATAAATAGGCTTTGCTGCTACCTCATCGTCATCACCAAGGTCATTACCTTGACCAGGGCCTGTAGAAGACACACGAGGACTTGTCTGTAAAACAGCTGTATGATCGTCCATCAATCCCTCTGCCCTTAGATCACAACAAAGTATCTCCGGTGTTATATATTCTTTCTTTCCATTATATTATCTCCTTTAATTTTCTTTTTTAGTAAAATTGCTAATCATGGTGCTTCTTTTAGCTGTAGGGGAGCCGTTATGATTATGGACAATCAGACATCCCCTACTACATAAAAGCATCTTAGATTATTCTTACTTCAATACTACCTTCTTACCATTGTGGATGAACACACCATGTTGTGGGTTCTCTACACGCTGGCCTTGTAAGTTATAATAAGCATTATTGTCTACGACATTGTTGTTCTCTACTGTTTCGATAGCATTAACAATGTTATGATCTTCACCATCATCAAAGACAAACATTACCTTTGCAGAAGCAGACAACGTTACCTTTGGACGAGCAACAGCCTTATGAACAGGAATCGTACGGTCGGTTCCTATCTTGAGAGGCTTAAAGATACCCGCAGTTGTCATTGCGAAGATTGGATCAGAAGTAGATGACTGCTTCTTAGTATCCTTCACCGTCACACCTTCCATGATGTTATTTGAGAGACTATAAGTAACATTGTCCTTCTCACCTATAGCATAGTAGAAATCTGCAGGAGTACTTGCTCCACTACGACTCTCCAACAAAACACCTGTCTCAGCAGGTACATAATCATAGTCTGTCACGTGAGTATTACCATAATTAATACTCTTCATAATGAACTTAGTAGTCTGTACACCAGTTGAAGCATCTGTCTCTGTTGACATACCAGCAGTCTGCGTAATGAATGCACCAATACGTCCATGTTCATTGTTTTCACGTGCATAGATTCCGAGGTCAGCATCAAACTCACGTGCGAAAGTACCATACCAATGTGCTATATTAATCTCACCTGGTATCTTATAAGATGTTTGTCCTGCATAACGAGACCAACCTGTAGCAGTCTTATAAGCATTCTCAGCAGACTTCTTTACATAGACCTTGAGACTTGGTTCAAACTCCTTCTGGGTATAGTTACCTGAGTTGTCAAAGTATTCCCACTTTGTTGCACTCATATCCTTTGTAGGTTCAGTAGCGGTGAAATAGATACGCTTAACACTTGAAGTACCATTACTCTTCTTGAAGGCATCGAGACCTACATAATCAAGTGTATTCTTGAAAACAACCTCCTGTATATTGGTTGTGTTGTCATTCATTGCATAGTCGCCCCAAAGACGCACCTCGTATGTATTATTATTGTCATCTGTTACGGTTGGTTTTACGACGTATGTATAGACGTCAGCCTGTGTACCAACAATCATTACAGCCTTCTTTGACAATGGGAAATATTCTGTAGTACCATTGCCAGTACCATTAGTTTCTTTGAAGAAAGAGACACCTCTGGTACGGAACTGACTCCATAAAGGATCACTATCAAATGCAGCCTTAGAATCTTTACGTACACTAAGGTCTATCTTAGTCTTATCTACATTAGCAGGATTGAATGCTGATGCTGCAACATCAGTAATAGGAGTCTTACCTAAGAAGGCTATCGTATTCAAGTTACCAACACGGTCGAAGGCAAAATCTTCAATCTTCTTTACCTTCTCTGGGATTGTTACGTTCTCAAGAGCCTGTACGAAATAGAATGCTTGCTTACCGATTGTCTCGATAGTTGGAGGCAACATTGTATAATAGGTATTGGCCTTTGCTGGAGGGAATGATACTAATGTCTTCTTGTCTTTACTCAATAAGAAACCATCTACACTGGAGTAAACTGGGTTGTTATTATCTACTGTGAATTTCTCAAGTTTAGCACATTCTTGGAAGCCTGTAGCATCTATTGTGGTCACACTTGCTGGGATGACAACCTCCGTCAAGCTCGAACAAGTATTGAAAGCATCCTTACTAATCGTTGTAACAGTACTTGGAAGCTCTATTCTCTTTAATGCTTTTGCATTTTGGAATGCGCCTTCACCGATAACTGTCATCGTAGCAGGTTGCTTGAAGGTGATAGTCTCCAAGCCAGAAGCACCATTGAAAGCTCCTCTCTCAAGAACGGTAACCTTCTCTGGAATAACAAAACTCTTCAATTTATCATCACCACTGAAAGCATCAGCCTGAATCTTATTCAATGTAGAAGAACCCTCAAAGGTAAATTCTTCAAGGTCCTTACAACCATTGAAAGCACCCGTATTGATTGATTGTAACTGTGAACCATCTGCAACGGTAACCTTCTTTAATTTAGTTGAGCCAAAGGCACTCCAACTAACAACTTCTAATGATGCTGGTATGTTAAGTTCGGTTAGTCCTGAGCCTTGGAAGGCAAACGTACCGATAGTCTTAATCTTAGCTGGTGCTTCAAAAGTGATGTTCTCTAATTTTGTAGTTGCTTGGAAAGCATCATTATCAATCACTTCAAGATTGTTATTGAAGGTCACCTTGGTTACCTTTTGAGCATAGTAGAAAGCCCTGTTACGAATCTTCTTTGTGGTTGGTAAAGTAGTATATTCACCAGCCTTACCAGCAGGGAACAACACAAGTTCCCCCTTATTCTTTGTGTAAATGACCCCATTATCAGCTGCATAATTAGGGTTTGCTGGGTCTACATCAAAGGCAGCGAGGTCATTATTACCACCGAAGGCACCATCTTCTATCGTATCAACAGAAGGACCAAGCAATACATTTCTTAATTTAACAGCCTTGTCAAAAGCTCCTTTAGCGAGTTTCTTTACACCATTCAATTCTATAGCTGTAAGTCCATTAACCTGTGCAAAGGCTGCTTGCTCTATAGATTCAACACCATCTGGAATCTTATAAACACTTGCGTTAGGCTGCCCTGTCACACCTTGATAAGCTGGATTAGTTGAAGGAGAACCTGCTTTCCCATTTGGATAAGCAATCAACTTTTTACCATCAGCCGACAAGAGGACACCATCAACAGACTTAAATGCCGTGTTACCAGCAGCAACAGCAATCTCTCTAAGGTTCTGAGCACTTGTATAACCATTGAACTCTGCTGTTGAAGGTGATTCCTTTAACGAAGCTGGTAAAGTAATTTGTTAGGTAAGATGCACGTTGAAAAGCATTTGTGTATACACCATAAACACCTTCTGGCACTGTATATTCTGCATCAGGTCTTGCCAAAGGATATGCAGCTACCCACTCTTTTGAATCCTTCTTCTCAATGAGTACACCATTATCAGAGCGGAAGTTTGGGTTCGCAGCATCAACGTTAATTGCTGTAAGGTAGCTCATCTGACCGAAAGCACCACTTTGGATCTCTTTAACAGATTGTGGTATTGTGATACTTGTGATATTACCATCCTTAAACGCATTAGCCTCAATTCGTACGATTGTGTTAGGCATTGTGACGGATGTAGCATTAGGAACTGTACTGTTATTAGCAATAGCCGTTACATTAAAAGTGTACTGGTTATTAGGGTCCATAACAGTTGCAGGAATGTTTACGGTAGTGTTAGTAGATGATACGAACGCCACATTGTAAGTTTTGGGGATGCCATCATGAGCCTCATCCATCTTAGTAACCATGTACGTATTACCATCCCGAGTGAAAGTGTCGTTCTTAATCAATGCACTTGCATTGGTCACATACAGCAATGCAAGCAGTACGAACAAAAGGAATTTAATTTTCTTCATTTTTCGTCTTTAGTTTTAATTATTTGATATATCTTTTCCTTCTCTATTCAAAAGGGGTCTTTATCAAAAGCTTTGAGTCTTGCGATGATGTCACATAATTATATATATACCATTCATTACTCAGACACACTGTACAACGGATAACCATCTTCCAGTCGTTAGAAAGACTCTCACGGAGTAGAACTTTGAGTTATTAGGCCGCCTCAGCGTGCTTGAATATTTTTGTCCTGACACCTATGTGGAGATATCTTAATTTTAGTATTGCAAAGTTAAAGCAAACCGCTTGTAAGACAATTATCGAATAATTGTTATAAATTTCCTTTTTATTCGTTTAATTTTCCTTTCCTTCTTTATTATTGCCCTTTTAGTTAAACACTCCTAATCAAAGTTAAGTTGACCCGTAAAAATTACGATTATGAATATTATTTACACTTACAAATAATCTTATTAACTCTTGCTCGCCTTATATACAAATGTCATGATACTAAGAACAAAAATGGCTCACCTCGAAAAACGACTGCTATTACCTATTTAAATAAGGGAGACAAACACTCCTATTACCCTAATTTAATTTTAGTTTTAGTTGCTGTCATTTTAACATTTGAAGGATATCTTTTGATTATCAAGGTATTAGGAGTAAACAAGACATGACAGATATGACAGGAAAATCATTTTCATGTCAAATAGAGATAATAAGGAAGACTAACAAACAAGAGGGCTGGGGACGCTTATCAGTCCCCAGCCCTAAGAGCTTATAAATAAAAGAATATTTATCAAGAACGAGGAGGATTGAGTGAGAACACATCTCTCTAAACAATCCATCACCTTATATTATATCTCATTCTTGAGTTTCTGGAAACGTTTCTGACACCGTTTCTTATAATTGTATTTGAAGATATGCTTTTCTATTTTTCGCATATTATAAGTAAACGAGAAGCAAACCTTATCAAGCCACTTTGGCTGCTCATCCGTATAGATAGAACGAGGAATCCTTACAAAGTAGAGGTCGGCTATTGTGTCAAATGCCGAGAACTGTCGATGACTCCGCTCAAAAAGCCATACTTCAGAATAGAAGCGATTGGTAGAGATAACGGCTTTGTCAAAGGTTGGGAGTGTCCTTATATAAGCCGACTTAGCCCACCAGAAACTACCAGAATACATTGTATAGTTGCGTGGTGGCCATCGATAGCAGCTATAGGTATCGTATCCTTCATTCAGAACATTCACGGCAACCTTCCACTTATCAAAGATGAAATATTCTAACATCTCTCTCCAAGCCTCTATCTTCTGCTTAAAAGAACGAAAGAGACGGTCGTTAGAGGTTAGCGACTGGTAAGAGATGCCCTTTGAATGGAAGTAATAGAAGAGACAATCCTCCTTTTCAGACAGTTGCTTAATGAACTCTAAAGCAGGGTACTCATACCGCTTAGGGTCGGTGACATTGGATATTATCACAAGCTTATCACTATTGATAATACGCTTCAGACAGTCCACATCGGCTTGATAGGCTGCTATACAACTCACGTAGAAAGTCGTTGTCGCATCCAGCAGACCGCTCTTACGCAGATTATCTATCTGCCTTCTCACCAATGGCTCCCATCCAGTGTCTAACATGACATGATAAACTCCATAAATTGGCAGTTCATTCTTAGGGTCGCCCTCCCATCTTCGCAAGTCTTTTCGGTCGTAGACATGGAAGAGACTCTCTCTTATCCGTTGTAGAAAACTACTCATACCTGTTCTTCCTCCATTGAAAGGATGAGTCGACGGAACATCTCCTTTAACCCATAATGAGGTTTCCATCCTAACTCCTGAATACGCTGTGTAGCAAGTCTGAGCTTGGTTGTTGGCGAATAGCCTAAGCCTTCTTGTGGCTGTATCACCACCTTCACTTTCTGAGGATTAAACGTTGAAGCAACCAACTCTGCCATCTCACGGATAGAGATATAAGTGTCTTCGTTTGCTACATTGTATGCTTCGCCATCCTTACCACGCAAGAGAATATACAGCATTGCCGTGACGGCATCTATCGTATAGCAATAGCAACGACTGAGCTCGCCTGTCGTATGTAGAATGATATCCTCATTCTTCATAACACTGCGTGCAAATTGCGCAAAGACACGATTGTCATTACCATTCACACCAGCACCGAAAGTCTGTGCCAAACGTGCCACCTTCACGTGGACACCATACTCGTCTGCGTAATTATGGCACAATGCCTCGGCAGCTCTCTTTGCTAACGGATAACTGCTACGAGTTGCCATTGGGTCAAGATATCCCTGCATGTCTTCTGTGAGTGGGCGTCGGTCGTCAGTGACAGTACCATAGACTTCTAACGTTGAGGCTAATACCATCGAAGTTACTCCATGCTGATGAGCGTAAGACAATAGGTTTGCATACCGCCATAGACAGTATTCATCGTCTCTACAGGGTATTCAACGAAATCTTTTGAAGCTGTAGGGGCAGCAAAATGGAAGAGGTAGTCTATCTTTTTCGTAGGTATGAATGGTTCAACACAAGAGAAGTCATAGGAATAATAGCTGATTTCATCGCTTACCTGACCAAACATTCTCTCTGCTTTCTGCACGTTCCTTACAACAGCCACCACGTGTAGGTTGATACCTTTTTCTGTGCGTAGAGCCAACAGGCAACGTACCATACATGCACCCAATAAGCCAGTTGCCCCCGTTACAGCTATCGTCTTCCCTTCCAATGCTGCTGAGAAAGGAAACGTATCAGCAAAATAGCTTATATCTTCTTTTAGTATTCTTTCCTTCATTCTCACCCTATAAACTTATAAAATCCCCTATTCCATCGAAACATAACAACACCTTTACAATCCAAATATCTGCTGATCTTCATGCACCTTCACCATCGCACGCAGCACGAAAAAGTCTGTTGGGGTTGTAATCTTAATATTCTCCATTGGTCCGATAATCGTCCCTAACTTATAGCCATAGTGGCTCATCATCGTACAAGAATCGATGAAATCGGCCTTTCCTTCCGCCAAGGAGCGTCGATGAGCAGTTATTATATCGACCAAACGGAAGCTCTGTGGCGCACGAGCAATGAACGAATCGGCACGAGAAGGAATCTCCAAAGCGTCGTCAGCCTGCTTTACGATAAGTGTTTCTGTTGCTGGGATACAAGTGATACAACTCCCAACTTCTTCAACTTTCTTGATGTTATCTGTTATTGTCTCTTCTGTTATCAGTGGACGAACACCATCGTGAATAAGAACGGTTGTCTCTTCGTTGCTTACACCCTTGCTCTGTGCATATTCCTCTGCAGCACAGAGTCCTTTGTAGATAGACTCTTGTCCTGACTTTCCACCTGGTATAATCTTCACTACCTTATTAATCTCAAACTTACGGAGCTGCTTCTCAAGGAAAGGAATCCAGCTTTCAATACATGCTACAACGATAGCATCTATATCTGTGTGGTTGTCAAACAACTCTAATGTATAGATGATTATCGGCTTTCCGTTTAGGTCAAGAAACTGCTTAGGGCGCGACTTCGTGTGCATACGTAGTCCAGAACCTCCTGCAAAGATTACTGCTATGTTCATACTTATATTTGGTTAATTGTTATTTGAAGTTGGAGATATCACAGTCTACTAATACCTACATTACTACACTATCCTACTACTTAAAGACAACATCTATCTTGTGTCTATCACGCTTATCCCTTGGTGGTAAGTCCATGTAGTTCCCATAGGCGATACGACATAACTCATCGGCATCGGCTGGCCCTTCAAAGGTATGACCTTCAAAGACGATATCTTTATGTGGTATCATGCAACGACGCGGGTTCTGCTCATAAAACCATGCACCGTAAGAGTGCATATAGAGGTCGGGATTACCAAACAGTTTCCCAACCAATCGGAATACTGGAAAGACTATGATATGTAGGAACTTATAACCCATTTGTGCCAACTGAGGGTAACGACCAGCTAACTTTGTGTTCACATTGACGGATAGTTTGGCAGCCAAATGCTGCAACCAAGGAATCATATTACCCTCATAGGGGAAGATGTCTACATGGAGTCCTCTGAACTTCTGCGCCTCGTGCATTCTTCGGTCAGCACTCTGCTGATTATCATGACTTCTGTTCTCGCTCTTTAAATCACGAAGACAAGCCCATTCCTTATAGAAACCAGAGTCCGTGTCGTTATCTTGTAAGACGAATTGAGGGTGTGGATGCGCCTTCAGATAGTCACAGAGACGTTTGAAATCCTTGTAGTCTACAACCATGTCAATGTCGTCATCCCAAGGAATAAACCCTCCATGACGCATTGCTCCTAACACATTGCCCCCATCAAGACGGCAAGGAACACCTATCTTCTTCGCTGTTTCTTGCAGATAGATAGCCATATCGAGCAGCCTCAACTGTGCCTGTCGAAGCACAGAACCATCTGGGTTATACTCTTGCCGGAGACTCTCTTGCGTCTCTCCTGTGTTGAAAGTTTCTTTCATCTTCCGTTATTATACTTGTTGCAAGATAATAAAAGAATATGACTTCACCTTCTCTCTCTATAAAAACTTATCCTTCAATATTGTTATTAGAACCAATATACATATATATGCACGGCGGAGAGGTCAGAAAGGGAGAGGTGGCACCACTTGCTTTAAGCCCTGTGTATTCTGTTCTTCTGTGTAACTCTGTGAGAAATAGAACGCACCCTCTCTATGAGATAACACACAAACAACTCGCTGGAGAGTTTTTTCTCTCACAGAACTCACAGATTTAACAGAACATTTCAACCAACGTTTCGAACTCACAAAACGCCTCCGGCATACAGATATCACAGAGGCCTTTCAACTAAGATTGGCTGTAACGTTCTGTGAAATCGGTTGACTTAATGTCTCTGTGGAATGCTGTGTGTTCTGTTCTTCTGTGTAACTCTGTGAGAAAAAGAAATATCTTCTATGAGAGAAAATATCACAGAGTTTTCCCTACAAAGATACTAATATAGGGCATAAGAACGTTAAACATACAAACAGATAGTATGAGAGACTGGCGATGATTACGCCACATCCTATGAGGGATAAGTAGCGGGAAGAACCGCCACGAGGATAGGCTTGAAACAAGAAGAGGCCTTTCAATGTTCAAGAACATGCCCTTCAAGGGGCAAGAAGACGCCCTTCTTGAGGCAAGAAGGGCATGTTCTCAAACACTATTTATAACACGCTGATTTATTGTGGGTTATATATCAGCTTTTTCGAGACTGTTTCCTCCTATTGTGAGAGCGTTAAACGCTAACATTTATACAGGTTCTCTACCGTCAGAAAGGTGCTCATCCAGCACTGCTTTTACAGCTAACATCAGCAGAGACACTCATTCTCTCTGCTGACAAAAGACCATCATGAACTCCCAACAGTACGAAATCATTATACGAAATGTGTACACAACAGCACAATATCTATAGGAAGGTTCGAAGCGCATTAAGCTACTTAATGTGGGCAGAACTGTTATGGCTGATATTCAATTGGATATCACCTTGGAAATTATGGAGCGATGCAAATACCTTGATTGTTTGTACATTACCTTGGTTGATACTCTTCTTTCTCATACGATATATCAAACGGAAATGGGAAGAAGAGGGTAATGCCAGTATAGGATGTTTGTACACAAGCACGTGGATGACCGTCCCACTTATCATTGCACTACAACTCTTTTATCTTTGGATATCACCGCTATTCGACAAAAGCAACGAGATTGTGTACGAGGACACCCATTATCGGGTTACTATCCTTTATGGTTTCCTCGCTACAAATACTGACTTCATACGGATAGACGAGGTTTTCGGGCCTTTTCATCGTGAAGTTTATCAAAGCGAACGCTACGGAATTGACACGAAGAAATTGAATAGTACTACAGCCATTGAAGCCTTCCTAAAACAGCAGAAACAGCAGGCAGCTGACTAACTCACGATAACAAGTGATTCTATTAAAACTAATTTTCCTGTCATTCCTGTCATGTATTGAAGGCAGATAAACAACTGTTTCTTAGCCTCTTACCGCAAATGTTAAATATGACAGCAAATGAATTTAAAACTAAATTAGGGGTTTGTGTAATCATTTTATACCCCTCTTAGGGTAGACTTCACCCTCTCATCTTTCTGAAAAAACGCCCTCATCGGGGTCGTTCGACCATCCTCTCAGGAATACATTACAAAGGTTATGATATTTGGCATTTCCAAAGAAAAACGCTACATTTGCAAGTTATATAAGGTAAACATAAAAAGATAGGAGCAAAGGAAAGGGGGACTCGCTATCACAAAGACCAATAAAGTGCTTCAAAAAGGATGTTCGTGCGAGGGGAAAAGACGCAACGGCAGACAAGCAGAGAGGCATTTCACAAAAGAAAAAAGTGACTACGTATCACAGAGATATAGACAGAATGGAAAAAGAAACACTCAAGGAGAAAACAGCCAAAGGGCTCTTTTGGGGTGCATTGAACAATGGTACAATGCAGCTACTGAATATAGTTATCGGCATATTCTTAGCTCGTCTACTCACACCATCAGACTATGGTTTAGTGGGGATGTTGGCTGTCTTCACAGCAATAGCAGGAGCTTTGCAAGAGAGTGGGTTCACCACAGCACTTGCAAACATGGAACATCCCACTGACAATGACTATAACTCTGTATTCTGGTTTAGCGCTATCATGGGATGGGTATCCTATAGCGTACTATTCTTTTCAGCACCTTTAATAGCCAACTTCTTCCACCACACAGAGCTTATCAACCTATCTCGTTTCCTCTTTGCCTCCCTTTTGTTCTCATCATTAGGAACTGTTCCCGCAGCTTATCTATTTAAGAACATGATGGTAAAAGAGACAGCCCTTCTGCGTATCACAAGTCTTATCATCTCAGGAGTGGTGGGTATCGTGTTAGCCTTAAAGGGTTATGCCTATTGGAGTTTGGCCTGGCAGCAACTGCTTTATATCACCCTCACGAGTCTTTGGCGCTTCTTTATCATTCCTTGGCGTCCCTCATTTCACATCGATTTCAAGCCCGTCAAGAGGATGTTTCCTTTTAGTTATAAGATACTCGTAACGACCATCATCAATACAATTAGCCAAAACATTCTAACCTTTATCTTCGGTCGTTTATACTCAGCAAAGGTGGTGGGAAACTTCTCTCAAGCCTTCAAGTGGGATACGATGGCAAGTACATTTGTATCAGGAACAGTGTCACAAGTAGCGCAACCAGTATTGGTAGAGGTGAATAATGACGTCAAAAGGCAAGTAAATGTGTTTAGAAAAATGATGCGTTTCACGGCCTTTTTGGTCTTTCCCGCTATGTTCGGATTAGCGATGATATCGCACGAATTTATCATTCTCCTTATATCAGATAAATGGATAGAGAGTATTCCTTTGTTGCGTATTCTTTGTATTAGCGGTGCCTTCCTACCCTTTTACACAATGTATCAAAACCTCATTCTCAGTCGAGGTAAGTCTGCTGTCTACATGTGGTGTACGGTCTTATTAATCGTAGCGCAGGTAGGACTTATTATCCTTTGTTACCAACAAGGAATCGTCTTCATGGTGAGTGTCTATACAGTTATTACTGTTCTTTGGTTGGGTGTGTGGCAGTTCTTCGCACATAAAGAGATTGGCATACGCCTCATAGATATTCTTAAAGATCTTTGTCCTTATCTATTAACATCTGTTGCGGTAATGATTTCAACCTATCTCATTACCATGTGGATACAGAGTCTTCTACTGCTTTTACTGACAAGAGTCGTCTTGGCAGCCCTACTCTATTATATCGTAATGAAGTTGGGAGGTTCGCAAACACTAAAGGAATGTCTCAATTACTTTCATCGAAAGAAAGGATAATAGCATTCATCTTAGTGATACATGTACAACTGCATGATAGGATAAAGCATAGCACGAAGCAGTTTAACTGGTCCACCACCTCGTGTATGAAAGAGCTTCTTATAGTTCTTCGTTAGTAGATACTGTAAACGTAAGAAAGCAAAGACGCCCTGCTTGGTCTCCATTCGCATTGCTTCACGAGCTTCGATGAAATCGGCTATATTTGAATGTAAGCCCTCCATTAACATAAGCTTACCTTGAAAGATGGGGACAACCTTCTTGCGTATCTCTTTATAATGGTTCAGACTCCACGTTAACTCGGTGAGAGCGTTCCTCCATGAGGGCAGACTACTACTATAATCATTGTAGGTAGTTGCCGCTGCATGGCGTCGGAAGTTCACTAACACCTTATTACAATAGACGATACTGTCGTAGGATGCGGCAATAATACTCAATACTGCGTCGTAAAGGGTGACCTTATAAATAGGACTCTCGAGGGGTGGTAGGAGATTAATCAATGCTCGCTTACATAATAATGTATGGCCTGGTAGACCTAAGAACATCATTCGAAAGATATTCACATTGCGTGGTCTATTGTCGAAATAAGCAAAGGAGCCATCCGTCGAGAAGGGTCGTGAGTGTCCACTACATAGCAACTTATCTCCTATACAACGCATCTGTGTCTCTATCTTATCCCTCTCCCAGATATCATCTTGGTCAGAAATGGCAACGTAATCACCTGTCGCACGATGCAATGCAGAAAGGAAATTCGCATTAACACCATGTTCGCCTTCATTCTTAAAAGTACGAATAACAGTATGTTTTGACGCATACGCTTGTAGTATCTCCCATGTCTGATCCGTCGATCCATCATCTTGAATGATAATCTCATGGATAGGATAAGACTGAGCGAGCAGTGAGTCTATCTGCTCCCTCACGTATTTCTCACCATTGTAAGTACAGAGGACTATTGATACAGAGGCTTTGTTTTCCATAACTTTACTATAGTGTGAAGATGACGAGCGCACTGTTATAAACAATGAGATAGAAAGCTATCAAGGCTGTCAATAGGGTGATAGCATGCCTTATCCCTCCTTTCATAGACTTTATCAAGCAACCTATACACAACGGTATGACGTAAGCCCAATGCGCTGTCATTATATATACCTCGTTAATACCAAACCCTAAGCCTATATGAAGTATCATGTCAAGGGCGAAGAATGTCAAACACATCCACATCAGCTTTACTACGTTTTCCAGTCCAGATTCCGCCTAAAAAGAGTAAGACGATAAGACCTTCAACAATATAATTTACGACCCAATTATAACTAACAAAGACTGGACGGTCGCGAATAACATCGCATAGCGTGTACTTCTGGTGCAACTGTATAGACTCACCAAAGAGGTTTTCAACGAGTGTCTCACGCCGAGAAGTAGTCACATCTGTCCAGTTCAAGAATGGTTGTTTACTCACTGGCGTACCAGAATGAGCATATTGTGGTGCGCTATACTTTGCCTTCAGCTGCGCCTTTCGGTGCTTTTTCCATAGTAACGCAAACGCTTCTGTCTGCTGTTTACTATCTTTAAGATGGGTAGTATCGCTGAACTCCTTCCACATCTTAGTCTTCTCGTCCTTTACAGCTTTCTTTTCGTGTGCCTTTCGTGTGTTAACACTATCGGCAACGAACGTTTTGTACTCCCAAAGACCAAAGCTCCAGATTCCTGCAGCAGGTAAGATGACAACAAGAATAAGGTTCTTAGGATGAAAGAAACGCTTTCCCTTTGAGAAAAGATCAGCCAATAACACCTTTAATCCATTATTAAGTGACACGCCAGCAGTAAGGATAAAGAACACTATCGTCTGCCACCTCTTCAATGGTTTACGCTCTGCCATCTGCTTACCTGTCACATAAATCACTAAGAGAATAAGGAATAAAGAAAGGATGAAATGGTCGGGTGAGATAGCTGCTAATAGTACGTATGCGAAGGAAAAGAGTAAGAAAGCGAGCACAGAAGACTCTCGTTGTGAGAGGTGAAGAAGCTCTCTCCCTATTCGCATCATCAATAGGAACGCATAAAGCGAACTAAGGAGAAGGACAATGGCAACGAGAAACTGTACACAGTTAATGCCCAACAGGCTCATTAATCCCTGATTGATAAGATAGACGGAATAGTAGAAGAAAGCCAACAAAGGGTGTCTATGCACATCGTAGGCTGTTGTCCAGTCGGTAACAACGCAATAAGTGAGTGGGTCGAAACCAGACACATGGAACCAATCGAGGAAGTTCTTCCGATAATCCTTTGATATTCTTGAGAACACCGAATAGTAAGGAATAATCACTGTGGCGTGCATGATGAGCTGCCACAGGAGGAATAAACAAACCGAAAGGCGCTCGCCTTTTCTTATCTTAATAAACTTCATCCACATAGCTTACGACATTAAGTAGTAGAAAGTCTGTCCTGCATTGTAAATCCAAAGGTAGATGGTTAGCAGGATTAACGTCACACGCATCACTTTTAGCCATTTCATCGATAATTGTCTCAATAAGTAACCGTAGGAGATGGGGATGATGAATGCCCATCCTGAGGTCATTATATACACTTCAGTGACGGCAAATCCGAGGATGAGGTGCAAGGTGAGGTCACAAGCAAACCAAGCTAAAAGCATTTTAAAGAACCGTTGCTTATAGCTGAACACAATACCTACTATAAATAAGAGTACTATAAAAGCCTCAATGATATAGTTTACACTCCAGTTGTACTCCACGAAGATAGGACGTTCCCACGACACGTCCTTTAATAACGAACGCTGGTGAAGCTGAATAGACTCACCAAAGAAGTTCTCTACAATGGTTGGAATACGTGGCGTGGAGACATCCATCAACTTCGTTATTACCCCATCTCCCACAGGCTGACCGAGGTGTGTTCGCTGCCATTCGTCTCTTTGCTTCTTATGTTCGAGTACCTTCTGCGGGTTCTTCTTCAGTGTTTCGCTTTCGATACGACGCACAACTGCTTGCTGTGGAACCTCCAAAAGATAATATTGAGACTGTTGAATACCGAGCAATAAGAGCAATGGAAGGACGACTCCAATAGAGATAAACTTAACGGTAAAGACCTTCTTTCCATTGGTGAATAAGCCTGCTAACAAAGTCTTCGCCCCGTTTGATGTTGCCATTCCTGCCGTGAAGAAAGTCAGAACCAACGATTGCCAAGCGGTTAGTAATTGTCCTTTCTTCATCTTCTTCCCCGTGATGTAAAGCGTCAGAGAGAGCAGCATCAGAGAAACAACGAAGTGGTCTGGCACCATAGTTGGAATGAGTACGTGTCCAAAAGAGAATAACAACAAGGTAAGTAGTCTTGCATCTTTGCGCCTCAACTCCAATACCTCTCGGAAAACTCGGTACATAAAGAGTACTGCATAGAAGGCCGAAAAGACGATAATGACGGCCATGAAATACACTGCAAAGTTATATCCTACATTCTGTATGAGCCAATCATTGAGTAGATAGAGCGGATAAAGGAAGGTAAGATATAACGGATGACGTGATGTAACGAAGTGGATACGCCCTCCCGAAACCGTTATCCATGACCAACAATCATAGCCTGACATACGAAAGTTCTTGGTAAAGATGCTCCAAAAACCACCATGTGCATCCATGGTGTAGACGTGATAGTGGCTTGCTATCACCATCGCATTGAACGTAACAAAGACTGCTAACATGACGAAAGCCAGCCAGCGTTCTTCTTTCTTCACCTTGAAAATATTAAATATGTGCATTGAGTAGCTTTGATTATTTGGTACAAAGGTACGAATTAAAGCACATTTAACAAAAGAATTTGGTAATGTCAGGCAAAACTTTTATCACTTACAGCAATCAATGGCATATTTGACTATACAAGTGAGTGGTCTTTTCTAAGAGGTTTTCCACTTCTCACATTCATGGTCTTAGTACTCATTACTCCTTATCGACATGTGTTTACTTGTCTCAAAAAAATATATATTTCTGCGATAGATAATCACCCTTCCCAGCTGCTTCTATTATTCCCATGTGCCTATTCCAGCAATTACTCCACACTTTAAAATAACAATCAGTGCTATGAAAAATCATTACATACAATCAGAACATACGCCCCTAAGACCAGCGTATTACATCTTCACTAATCAAAGATATAACCTTCAACAAATCAGCACGTTACGAACAGCATCAAAGAAGGAGGGTGTGTCAAAATTGATACATCCTCTTTTTGTTCTTCCTTTACCTTGTCTACGACATAATTCGTTATTTACTGCAGCTATGCTGCTAATTTCATATAAAATGATTTATTGGGCTTTAAATAGCCTATATAAACTTGTATAGAGTATCTGAAGGTTACAAAAAGTACCTCCATAACGGCTTTTAGTTCCTTGAGATTGGTTCTTCTACACATTTTCCCTATGTTAAAGGCAATAGCGAAGAAGGCAAAGTCCATATTGACCTTGTCTTTTCCAAAATGCCTAAACCTCTTGTAGGCTTTATTATATTTTGTTTGTCCAAAAACAGCTTCAGGTTCTATGCATCTTCGTCCTCGATGCTTGATGCCTTCTTCCGAGGTCAGTAGTTCCCGTGCCTTTTGTTTATAGTGCTGTAGTTGGTGGTTTACTTCTATAATTCTGTTCCCTCTTGCCTTAAAACATGAGCCTCTCAACGGACAACCATCACAGCGTTCTGCCTGATAACGTACGCTGTAAGTAACGAATCCATTAGAGGTTAGGGAACGCTTCATACCTATACGCTTCATATGCTGTCCCATAGGGCAGACGTAGAAATCCTGTTCCTTATTATAATAAAGGCTTGCGGGACTGAATGGGTTAGGTGTGTAGCGTGGACGCTGCTCTTTATGGAAGTAGTTATACTTCACATAGGCTTCCATATTATGTATGTCCATGAACAGATAGTTCTCCTCGGAGCCATACCCAGAATCGGCTACGACAGTCTTGGCATAACGATGATAGCGTGATTTGAAAGACTCCAAGAAAGAAGAAAGTGTGAGCGTGTCTGTACGGTTAGCATAGAGTGCAAAGTTGGTGATAAACTGGTTCTCAGTTGCTATCTGCAGATTATATCCAGAGCTTAGTCTGTCCGTTCCGCATAGCATCCTCCTTCATGTGCATAAAAGTGGCATCAGGATCGGTCTTGCTGTAGGAGTTTCTCTCTCCCATAATCTCAAGGTGTTGGTCATACTCCTGGAGTTTATTACGTTTCTTCTCAAGCTCTTTAAGCTGTTTCTTCTTGGTTCTAACAGCCTGCTTCTCTTCTTTTGTCTTAGGCTCAGGGGCTGATTCCAAAGACTTGTTCAATTCCTTGGATATTTCATCGAGCAGAGCTGCAGTAAACTCGACACCTTCTGTCTTAGCGGCATTGTCCTGCGCTATGACATCATCAACCTGAAGCAAGAGTGTGCGTATTTGTTCCTGCAACTTGGCGCGGTTCTTTTCCACGGTTCTCTTCCAAACGAAGGTATACTTGTTGGCTTTCGATTCTATCTTTGTGCCGTCAATATATTCAACGTCAAGACTTATCAAACCTTTGGCTGCAAGTATTAATACAACCTGTGTGAAGATATTGTTGATTTCCTTTTTCACACGATTACGAAAACGATTGATGGTAATAAAATCAGGCTGTTCATATCCTGCCAGATAGATGAAATGAATGTCACGCTTGAGGAGCGACTCTATACGACGGCAGGAATAGATATTATTCATGTAGGCGTAAAGAATCACCTTGAGCATCATTTGTGGATGATAAGGCTTGCGACCACTGGGCTTATAAAGCTTGTAGACATTATCCAACATAAGATTATCCACCAAGGCATCTAAAAGACGAACAGGGTCATCTTCTGCGATATCCTTATCGATTCTTTGAGGAAAAAGAATCATTTTCTTGTGTATGTAAGAACGAAAGTGTACCTTTGTCATAATGAGAATTTTTGAATGCCTAAAGGTACAAAAACTTTAGGAAATAGCAAAGCCCTGGCTTGAGAAAGTCGGGGCTTTGTGCATAAAAAAGAGGATGTGTACATTTTGACACACACCCTCCTTTAACCTGCAAGAAGGGCATGTTCTTGAACATAGAAGAGCCTCTTCTTGTTGCATACTCGGCCTTTTCTCGGAAAGAGAAGCGAGTAGTTTGTAAAATATCTTAACATTTTCTGTTTACATGGTTAGTATGCTATCTCTCACGGAGGACATTTCTCTCTCTCACATAGGACCTTTCTTTCTCTCACGGAGGATATTTCTTTCTCTCACGGAGGATATTTCTTTCTCTCACAGAAGAACACAGAAGAACAGAACACACAAATGTCCACAGAGACATTAAGTCAACCGACAACACAGAACATTACAACCATCATTAGCAGTAACGCTCTGTGAACTCTGTATGCCGAAGGCCTTCTGTGGGATTGAAACTGTGCGCAAAAAGGCTCAGTGAACTCTGTGCGCTCTGTGAGAGAAAACCTCCCTCCCAACAATTCTCCAATGTTCTTTTTCTCACAGAGAACACAGATGAACAGAACACACAAAGGCCCACAGAGACATTAAGTCAACCGATTACACAGAACATTACAGCCACAGAGGCCTCACCCCCAGCCCCTCTCCGAATGGAGAGGGGAGTGATTACCGAGATACCCCTGTATGTCATCTATGCGTTTAGCGTCTCTTCTCCATTTCTCAGCAGGCCAATAGGGGTAACCTCACATACTACTCCCCTCTCCAATCGGAGAGGGGTTGGGGGTGAGGCCTCTGTGAATTCTGTATGCCGGAGGCCTTCTGTGGGATCAAAACGTTGGTGGAAAAGTTCTGTTAAATCTGTGTGGTCTGCGAGAGAAAAAAATGTCCTTCGTGAGAGAAAAACCTCCTACGCCTCACACAAGCAGGCCAATAGGGGTAACCTCACATACTACTCCCCTCTCCAATCGGAGAGGGGTTGGGGGTGAGGCCTCTGTGAATTCTGTATGCCGGAGGCCTTCTGTGGGCTCGAAACGTTGGTGGAAAAGTTCTGTTAAATCTGTGTGGTCTGTGAGAGAAAAAAATGTCCTTCGTGAGAGAAAAACCTCCTTTCACTCGCTTCACCAGTTCTATCAAGAAATTTATCCTTACTTCCTACGTAGAAAAAAGCGCACCAATAGGAAGTTTATTGGTACACAGATAGCAAACATAGGAATTAATGCTATCTGCTTACTAAGCCCTAACCAAAGGAAAAGTTGCAGGAAAGTGCTTTGCAAGACATAGTTAATAACATGTGAGAAAACAAAACCTAATCCTCGTTTCGTAGTTGACTTCACACGGAAGGTGTATCGTGTTGAGGCAATATAGTTAAATGTGAAGCTTACAAGGTAAGCGATGGTATTAGCAATGAGAGGCTGCAACCAGCATATCATCAACAGATAAGTACCGTACTGAATGGCTGCAGCTAATGACCCAACAATGATAAAACGCACGATTTCACCGAGCTTTTTCTTATCTTTCACCTGTCTGCTTAGCATCTTTACTCCGTCTCTCTAAAAGGTTTATAATATCCTTTGTCTGCATGGGCAAGTAGCTCCTTATCTCCTCTACTATCCCCAAAGGCAATCAACTCATAAGACTCACGTTGCGGATAGAGTTCCTTCAGTCGACACACTTTCTCTTGTCCGTAGCAGTTCTTAGTGATAAACCGCCCAGTAAGATATCCTCCTTCCACTTCGATTTGAGTACCTATCACTTGTATCTTTTTATCGATTTCATCGAAGAAAGGACATACCCAGTTGTCAACACTCGCACTGATTATGAGTACAACACTATCTTCTTCCTGTACAGCCTTCTGTAGTCTCTTTATACCAGCAGGCCGAAGTAGCTGCTTGTTCTGCTGGGCAAAGTCAACACATAACCGATTAAAACTATCGAGGCTCATTCCCCTAAAGAACCAAGAGAAAACTCTTTGCTTAGCTTTCCAATTAGGATAAAGATAAAGCTTCATTAATATAAGGAGAGGAGAAAAGAGTAGGAAACCCAAGAACAGACGCACTCTCCCCTTTGAGAAGCGGATAAACTCTATGAGTGTGTCCTTGGTTGTTAGCGTACCATCGAAGTCGAAAGCGTATATCCTCATCATCTCTTATTGGCTATTCTTAAATACATAAATAATAAAGAGGAAGGCAAGTCCGAAGGCTAAGACTATCAGCTGCATGAAACGGTCGTGTATCATCACCTTCGTTGGGTCACCACTCTTCTTATCGACAACCGATATCTGGATATAACGAAGCAGGCCCAAGAGCACAAAGACACTGGTCAGATAAAGGTGATCCGTGTGGAAATTAGCGATGGTTTCGGGACTTACTGTGTACATGATATAGCACACCAAGGTAACACTTGCCGTTATTGTTATCGCTTGATTAATAAAAGTAAGATTATATCGGATAGTATTCTGGCGAGGTGCATGACCTGTCTCGTTCATTCTCACAACATCGTCACGTCGTTTAGCAAAGGATAGGAAGAGCATTAACAAGAAGGTCATCAGAACAATCCACTTACTCAGATGTATGTCTGTTGCATATCCTCCGGCCAGGATACGTAGAACAAATCCAAAGGCAACAACGCACACGTCAATGATTGCATAACGCTTCAAACGGAGACAATAACCTATATTTAACAGCCAATAGAAGATTATTACACTGGCTGTCTCAACCTGACGTGCATGCAACAAAAAGGTCGAAATCATCGATAAAGCAAACATCAACCCCATCAGAATATATCCCTGAACAATACTTACAGCACCAGAGGCCATAGGACGATGACACTTCACAGGATGTTGACAGTCGTCATGAACATCGACAATGTCGTTCAGACAATAGATAGATGAGGCCGTCAGACTAAAAGACAGGACTGTGATAAATCCTGCGTAAACCGCTTCCCATTGCAGTAAAGCACCTCCAAAGAAGACTGGAAGGAAGACGATAAGATTCTTAATCCACTGATGTGGACGTATTAACAGTATAAGGTTCTTCATTTTATTCTATTCTCTATGGGCGTTATCATCCCTTTAATTATAGTTTGTAAGAGCCATGCAAATATCAGACTGAGGACTATCGTCACAACAAACTTAGGCCAATAAGACCAATCAGTCCGCTCAAGATAATCGAGTACGAAGTGGGAATGTATCAAATAAAGCTCCAAACTCAATGCACCAAAGACTTTTAGTATTTTGTTCATATACTTTGGTGTATGATGAAGGACTTGATTGAAGAGGATAATCGATGTAAACGTAAGGGGGATATATAGCATACGTTCAAGGAATAAGGGGAACTGTCCGTGCTTCTCTTGTTCAAGAAACAGACAAGAGGAAAGAGCGATAACGAATGTTATCACTATCATCCAAATAGCCGACCCACCCACTGTTTCTTTCCGTTTCACCGCCTCTGCGATGTTAATACCTATAAAGAAGATGGGCGCACGGCTCCAAAATATCTCTAAATGACCCACTGCTTCATGCAAAGGGGTAATATATTCGACCACAACACACCACATTATCATGACTACAGGAGTCCAACGATAAATAGGATTCTTGGCAATAAGCATCATATAAAAAGGACTCACAAGATAGAAAACCATGATAGCTGGGATATACCAGAACGTTAGCTCGTTGTGCATCCAGAAGTCCCAGTTAATCGTTATATCCCCGATGAGATCGATGATATTCATACTGTGCCCGCTATGTCCTGTGAGATTGATGTTAAGGAAATCAGGTATATAGTAGAGACAGGCCATGAAGAGCCAAGTAGGGTAGACACGTAAGAAACGTCGAAGATAAAACTTTCGCAGTGAAGGGTGCTTTGTCCAAGAGAACCACAAGCCCATACCGCTCAAGAAGAGGAAGAAATCTACACCGATGTTGCCCATTCTCTTCAAGCCAAAGAAGGCATCTTCACGTGGCAGTCCCACATGAAAAAGAATAACGAAGATGATGGCCAATCCCATCAACTCTCCTCGATAACGGCTTATATCAGCTAATTCAATGTTTCTTATCTTCATTTATTGCGATGAAATCGTGTATTTATAAGACTCCTTTACTTTAACTTTGGACTCGGTATCTTCTTCATTAACTCTTTGAACAACCATGCTAAACAAAGCGAAGAGATAATGTAAAGGAGGAGACCCGTCCAATACTCTCCCCCTCGAGAGATTGGAATAAATATCTTTCTTGTGATAGGATGACAGACGAAAAGGGCTGCTGAGATGCTGCCAACCCACGAGAGAACATTCATAACAGAGAAGTACTTATTGCCAACTACGCCTTCTATCCAACTGAGTAATCTCACAAAAGTAATAGAGGCGACACATATTACAAGGGGTACAAAATACCATGTTATATAGTTGAAGCTCATCAGTAATATGGCAAATAACGAAAGGACAAAGGCAACAAGGTTTGTAGCAGTCGTCCAGGCGTGTGCGTATCTCGCATAAAGTACACCAAAACCGAATGGCAGCATACCACCAATAAAGTTATATCTCCAGCGGTTCAAAGCCTCACTCTCTGGTTCACAGGATAACTGTATGGCAAAGCAAAGCACTATCAACACAACATTCCACGCCCAATGACGGCGATAAAGGAAAAGTCGATACACGATATACAATTGTATCATAAGCCCAAAGAACCAGTAAGGACCAGGCCAAATAATATCGTCAGGATTGGGAAGAAGATTATTAAAAAGTCCCATTTGACCGATGATATCCATCACATGATAATCGTGGGGAGCGTCTGTAATAGCGTCAACCATCGTAAAAGCCACAAAACCAACTATCATCATACGGAATAGCTTTACCCAATGATATTTGATAAAACCAAAGACTGGAAGACTTGACTGTGCTTGCAGCATACTTGTTGGCACTGTTGGCTGTTGCTTCTCGTACTTCATCGTCAGACCGTAGGCTGATAAGAAGAGGAACACAGGTACTCCATAATGCCCAAAGAACGAAAGGATATGGAAGAAGAATAATTCGTTCCACGACCCCTGCAACACTTGATAAAGTTTGTCTACATTACATTGGAAATACTGGTATTCGTTCTCCTTTACCACTGGACGCAACCAATGGCAGTAATTATGTAGGAAGATTCCGATAATGGCAAGCCCTCTCAACGCATCACACTCTACCCGTGTAAGCAACGCTTCTCGGCGTTCTTTCCTATACTCTGGTGCGGAGTGTTCTGTATATGTATTCTTTTCCTTATTAAACATCCTAACTTTAATAATTAATTTTGTGGTCTTTTACGAATTACTTTACACTTCTCTAATTCATTTCTCTACGTTCACTACCCACCTTACAAGCTATCTTCTCTTTTGACATAGACTTCTGCTTTGGTAAGAGATGCTTCTCAGAAGGACGAGTAAGCTTATCGTAATCCGTTGTATTCTTTAATATTCTCGGTCTCATCTCATTGTATTGTGGACTGAGGATATTATATTCGGGATGATAGTCTTTCGTATGGATACCAGCTAAGTAAAGCAACAGATGCGGTAATGCATCCGTCATATAACGACGATGCTTAGCAGCGATGATTTCTTGGAAAATATCAGGGTGCTTCACAGCATACTTATGTGTACAGAAAATCCAGAAAGGTATTTCAAACTCATAGCGTGCTAAGTCATAATCAATAGCTGCTGAATGTTTACGACAAATGAAGCCTCTATTACCCTCAAAGCATTCTTCTCCGTGGTCAGGCATATAGATAATGATAGCCTCTTGATTCTCAAAACGACTAATGATAGCATCCACGATGGAGTCATTATATAGGATGGCATTATCATAATCAGCCAAGATACTACGCTGTTTACCATCGAGGTCAGAACGCTTTTCCGCATAGTCATCAGCCGTGAAATGGTGACGATCGCTCGGATAACGCTGTTTATAAGTGACATGCTGTCCGAGTAGATGGAAGATAATAAGGTTATGGTTTGTATTGTGTTGCTTTTGATTCTTATCGTAATCATCGAGTAATCCTCGATCAAATCGGTATAATTGGGAGTTACGAGAGTCGAACATTGCCGATGAAAGTTCTGGGTGATTTAAGAAGAAACCACCGCTGAAATCATATACAGCCTGCTTCGCTTTCGGTAGGAACTGATTGGTTATAAAAGTAACATGATAGCCTGCCTTACGGAACAGTGAAGGGAAGAGCGGATAATCACACCACTCCCCTTTCTCTCCAACAACATGCAGAGAGAAAACGTTCTTGAACACAAAGCTGGTTAAGTTCCATGGTGCTACGACATCACTGAACGGTACGAGTAATCCCGACTTTTCCCGTTTAATCTGACGAGGGGTCGTCGGCATGAAATAACCATATTGTTGTGAATGATGCTTACCATAGCTTTCTCCAATGATAAGGACAATATTTGGCGATTTATACGAACAGCTATCCACTTTCATCTTGTCCTTTGCTTCGATGAGACGATCGATTTGTTGCGATGCTAACTCATTTGAGAAGATACTGAACACAAGTCGATAGACAGGCAGATAGAACTGTGCACAATCGCTGGTTGTCAGTTCGTGCTCTACAGAACCAATAGTATCTAAGGAGAACATCTCCACCATCTCTTTCTTATTATGCGCTGATGAGTATGCCGACCAACAGAACAATACAATGCAAAGAGCCCCTAAGACAGGTTGCAGCCGAGCAAATACTCGATACATAACATCCATTTTATCGCTAACACCAATAGGGAGTTTGATTTTCTGTCCTACTACTACAAGAATCTGCAGAAGCATAATCAGTAGTAATAGTCCGACACTCGAGAAGAGGATGTCAGTGGTCATGTAACTACTAAAAAACTCACCCGCCTCACGGCCATCAGTCTCACCTACAAGAAGGAGCACGGAAGGGTTTAATGTAGACTGGAACTTCACCCAACAAAAAAGGTCTGTGATACTTGTTGCGTATGCAATAACATACAATAAAGCACGAATCCATCGACGTACTTTCAAAGGAATAAGTGAAAGGAGAAGACAGATTATATACAAGTCGAAAAACAGCTCTAACCATAGATTACTATAGACAGTAACATCAGGATTATTGGTAGGCAATTCCTCATACGACACCACAATGCCGATAAGATACATAAAGAAGAAAAAAGAGGCATTGCCCTTTATCGGCTGATACGCCTTGTTTAATAGATTGACAACTTGCTTAATAACTTTCATTCTCTCAACTATATTTACTTGCAAAGTTAACATTATTTTTAGGAGTAGTCAACTTTTACTTGCGTATTTAACATTGTTCTCATAGCATAACAGCTTTTTCACCTTATTACATGTGACAAACTCTTCCTCCTTATCATTAGACTTATATACGAGAATAAACAGTATGTTAAGAGGTAAAAAAACATGGCAATAATATTTATTAGGAGTAATTATTTTTTTATTTCACACGTAATCATTAACTTTACCGCCTAAATAAACTCATAAAATCATGGATGAAGTATTTTTAGTCTTTCTTGGTCTCGCTTTATTAGCAGCCCCTTTTCTGCTGTTTTTTGTACTTATGTCTAAGATAAATGACATAAATTACACACTTAACAGCATCAGTTTTGAAATCTCCACACTGAAATCCATAATGGAAAAGATGCAGCGTGAAAAGGAGAGCAAACCTAATAGTCCAATAGAGACAAAGCAAGAAGAAATCGCTACACAGCCAAAGGAGCAGCCTGAAGAAGCTCCGAAGGAAGAGACAAGACCTACTATTGTTCAAACACGAACTGGTGGGAGGAAGAGATAAAGAATGAAATAGAGACCAAGGAAAAGACGGAAGAACCAGTAATCACACATGATAGTGAGCAATTAGAGGAACAGGAGACACCAGAGACCGTGGAAATTCCTGTTGTAAACAATGAGAATGTAAGACCTTCTACTGTGGAAATCCCTGTCAAAGACACGAAAGAAGAAGAAGCCTCTGAAACTACTGAAGAAAACCCAGAGACTACTGAAGATCCAGTAGAAGAACCGAAGGAAAAACCAACCATGGCCATGGAAGAAAATTCTTCTATGCGTGAAGAAGAGTCTTCTATGCTTGAAGAAGAACCACAAACAGAAGAATATACCATAAGAGAAAGCAATTTTGAGAAATATATCGGTGAGAATCTCTTCGGTAAGATTGGTATTCTCATCTTTATCATTGGTATTGGCTTCTTCGTTAAATACGCCATCGACCAGAACTGGATCAACGAGACAGCACGTACACTGATGGGTTATGCCGTTGGAGTAGGTATGTTAATACTGGCAGAAAGACTGCATAAACGCTATCACGCATTTAGTTCTTTGTTGGCAGGTGGTGCCTTTGGTATATTCTATCTTATCACGGCAATCGCCTTCCACTACTATGCTCTATTCTCTCATACGACCGCCTTCGTCATCTTATGTGCGACAACATTATTCATGTCAGCCGTCTCCATACTATATGATAGGGTTGAGTTGGCAGTCACAGCACTTGTAGGAGGATTTATAGCACCATTCATTATCAGCACAAACGCAAGTAGTATTATCTCTTTACAGATCTATATTAGTATTCTGAACGTGGGTATGTTCTGTCTTACAATGTATAAACGATGGGCAATACTACCTATCATATCCTTCTGTTTCACCTATTGTATTTTATGGGGAACACAAGCGATAACATACATCTCAAGCAGTGAGACAAACACTATCTACCCTACTCTATTTGCTTTTGCTACATTATTCTATTTCATCTTCTTGCTGCCCGTGGTTTATATCCTGCGTACACAGTGTGAAGGAAAGACAAGGACAGGATTGTTATCTATCGTTACGATTAACAGCTTCCTCTATTTGCTCTATGGCAATTATATCTTACAACAATATGAATCTACCAACGATGCTACGGCTTACTTGGCTTTCTTCATTGCAGCAGTCAACCTTGCCATCTATCTGTACGTACGCTTCCGCGTAGAAGGACAGGACACGCTGCGCAATTTAATGTTAGGACTTGGCATTACATTTGCGTCTATCGCCATCCCACTCTACTTCAGTACAGCTAACATAGCCATGGTATGGGCAGCTGAGGCAGTACTTCTTCTGTGGCTCTTCACCAAAGAAAAGAACCTATTATACGAATGGGGTGCAACAATACTTTTGTTCTTAACACTCGTTGTATTGGCATGCTATAGAGAGAGTGATGTGTTTATACACGATGCTGGTCGTAGTTTGTTCTTCAATGGAAGTTTCTTCGTGACCATGTTCGTAAGTGTCGCCTTCTTTGTGACAGCCATCATCCTACAATGCAATAAAGAGTTATTTAAGGAGAACAATCGTATCCTTAGCTATACTCCTTGTAATGTGATAGCATGGGCGTTAGGATTTAGTATCTTATACCTTGCCTTCTGGGATGATTTCCACCTGCACCTTGCATACCCAGCGTCCGACTATGCGTCCTTACTCACAGCGAATGTACTAATCTTAGTAGGTGCACTCATTCTGCGTAAACGATTTGAGATAAGTAAATATCCTGTTGCCTACGAAATAAGTATCTATATCACAGGAATTATCTTTGCGATAGCTGTATGGAACTCTGCAGTGCCAGACCAACTAACTTACAGATGGTTGATAACGCTCGTAACGATTGCTTATATGATTTATAGTATGCGTGGTGTGCTATTGGCAACATCAAAAAGAGGAAACCTATACACTGAGTACGCTATCATCTCAACGCTGGTATGGCTCACAACGACAAGACTCTTGCTCGTCACATTTGGCGAGACTGGCTTTAGCACAGCCTTCTCACTGTCATTAGGTGTTGCAGCCTTCATCTTAATGTGTATCGGTATGCGTTACCACAGTAAGGAGATTCGTATTGTTAGCTTGGCAGAATTCGGTATTGTCATTGGCAAACTCATTCTCAATGACGTATGGGCAATGCCCTCTCTCGGTAAGATTATTGTCTTCATCAGCCTTGGAGCCCTTCTCCTTATCCTCTCATTCCTCTATCAGAAGCTTAAAGATGCTCTCTTTAATGAGAAAGAACAAGAACAGGAGTAAGCCTCAACATCAGACATTAACATAACAACAATCGCCCTCATCTGTCCAAACTTCATTTTTATCCTGGACTGATGAGGGCGATTGCTTTGGTATAGTATTCGTGTTTCTTACCTATTATATTAGGAGAGATAACTTCTTAATAATTCAATCCAAACATCCAAAGAGGTATGATATTACCTGTACCAATCTCGATATCATCTTTTACTACATATCCTTTCTTAGCTTCAACAATCTGTTTCTGCCCCTTACTCTTTCCTCCGACTTCAAAGGTTACACCATTAATCTCAAAGTCTGAGATACGAGAAACTATAATATCATTATGTACTCTCAACTGATTATAGAAGAAGGTTTCTCTTATATTCCCAATATTAGCTTCACTACCTGCTAAGATATAAGCTAAATTAGGATTATCGAGATAAACCTTATCGACCTTACCTAATCCTCTTATGCCACCAGTAGCATCTCGTAATTGACTAATAATCCCAGCCTTCTCCATATACAAGAAGTAATCTGGAAGCACATTCCTGCTCACTCCCACCATGGTTGCCAACGAATCCATAACAGGCTTAAAAGGTACACTACGTGAAATTATAGCAAGCAACTTCTTTAGCTTACGACTTGTTGAAAGTGTCATATTTGCAAACTGTGGTATATCAACCTCCATCGTAAGATTGACACTTTGGTTTAATAACATCATAAACTCAACGTCATCTCCAAATGGATAATACCCATGACGCAAATACTCTTTAAACAAAGGTAGTGGATGTTCCAGTCCTTGGGGAGTTCCACACGATGTTGAAGAATATCTTCTAAACTATAAGTTGGGACGACAATGCCCTTAAACATCTCCAGATACTCTCTGAAAGAAAGCCCCTGTAAATGATAAACAGGAGCGCGACGGCTAAGGTCTGCCTCTCCTTGTATTATATCAAGGACCAACGAACCAGTAAAAGCAACTTTCAAATCAACGTGGGTATCATATATTTGCTTTAGTTCTTGTGCCCAACCTGAGTACTTGTGAATCTCATCAATAAAGAGATATTCTCCTCCTTCTCTGCAGAATTCATCTGCCAAATCAACAAGTGTATGAGATGAAAAATAGACATAATCAGCTGAAACATAAAGCATATTCTGCTCTGACTGATGCTCCTTTATATATTGTAGAAACATCGTTGTCTTACCGACACCACGTGGACCAACCAGCCCTAACATCTGTCTTCCCCAGTCTAAACGATTATATAGATAACGATGAAAAGTGGTAGAGGTGTACTCTATCCTTTCCCGCATAAATTGTAATAAACTAATATCCATAGCTCTTCTTTTTGCTACAAAGATACGAAAAATGCACTGACCATAGTGCAAAATTAGCAATAAATTGCACTACATACAGTGCAATTTGTGTTAAACAATGCACTATCTACAGTGCATATCACAACGATTCCTGCACTATCCGTAGTGCAATTGAAATAATGCATAGCATAAAAGAATGCTTATGAGTACTGCACTCTGGCGAGTCTTTCCATATATTGATTAGTTATTAACCTCTTATTATCATCATTATAATGTGCTTGATGCTCCTTTCTTCCCAACTTCAACCTATGTGCGAGTACTCCGCACATGTCGTGCTGATGGTTCGCACCAATGGTGTTTGGCGTCCGCACCATTGGTGCGGAGTACTAAACACATTACAAAAGCTTACCGATATGGATTCAAATTACGAATAGTAACAAGTCATACTACCCAAACTTACTAACCTATATGCGGTTAAAAATATTTCACATACAAGAGAATATCATCTTCTTTAGCAGATAGTCACAACACATAAAGCCGTTCTTTTAGAAATTGAAAGACATAGAAAAACACCGCTAAGGCATGTTAAAAGAATACAAAAAACACACGGCTAATGTAGTTCTTCAGTAAAAAATACGACTAATAGGATAACATTGGTCTTTTTTATTTACCTTTGTAATAAAATAATATCTAAGACAAGTAACATCTTAATAGCACCTTTAAGGTGAGAAGAAGTAACATTAAATGGAAGAAAAGTATATATTTAACACATAAAACAATATGCACATGAAAGCAAAAATTTTATTATTTGCAGCCTCATTCATAGCTACATCAGCTATGGCACAGGGCTTAAAGTCGGGCGTAGACCGCAACAACATGGACTTTAACGTGAAGCCCGGTGAGAACTTCTATGAGTATGCTGCAGGTAACTGGTTGAAGAGCCATCCGCTTGACAAGGAGCATCCAATGAACGGTGCCTTCGTTGATTTGGAAGAACTAAACAAGAAACGCATCCGTGAGATGGTTGAGGATTATGCGAAGAAGCCACAGACAAAGGGTACTGTAGCACAGAAGATTGCATCAATCTACAACCTTTACATGGATAGTGTACGCCGCAACCGTGAGGGATATACCCCTATTAAGCCTGTATTGGCTAAGATTCGCACTGCGAAGAATCGTAAGGAACTCATCAAACTGATGTATGACCTCGACGTGAAAGGCTATGGCACCTTCCCTGTTGGCTTTGGTATGACAGTCGATGCTATGAACTCTGACCGTTATATCATTGGTATCTCACAAGGTGGTCTTGGCCTTGATCCTGAATATTATACAAAGCCTAACGATCAACAGAAGGCTGTTATAGCAGCATATAAGAGTCTGAACAACGATTTGTTCAAGATGACTGGCAACGATGCTGCAACTGCGAAGAAGAAGATGGAGGCTGCTTTCTCTATTGAGAACCAGATTGCAAAGGTTAGCTATGACCAAGTAAAGTCACGCGACCCACAAGCTAACTATCACCCAATGACTTGGGAGCAACTCTTGAAAAACTATCCTGGTGTCGATTGGAACTATCTTTTGAAAGCTTCTGGCTACCCTAATAACGGCGGAAAGGTTGATGTTGGACAGCCAGAGCCTGTACATGAAGTTGAGAAGATACTTGCTACAGCTCCGTTAGACGCATTGAAAGCCTACATGGAACTTGCTGTTATCTCAAGTTCTGCAGGTATGTTGTCTGATAACTTCTCTGATCGTAACTTTGAATATACCAAGGTGGCATACGGTGTTCAGCAGCAACAGCCACGTTGGAAGCGTGCTTTGTCTTTCGTACAGGGTATCATGGGTGAGGCTGTAGGTAAGCTCTACGTACAGAAATACTTCCCTGAAAGTAGCAAGCAACGTATGATTACATTGGTAAAGAACCTCCAAGATGCTTTTGCACAGCGCATTGAAGAGAACACATGGATGACTGCTGTAACAAAGAAAAAGGCCATAGAAAAGTTGCAAGCATTTGATATTAAGATTGGTTATCCTGATAAATGGCAGAATATGGATAGTGTTTTCGTGATTGACGATAATAAGTCATTGATTGAAAACGTGAAGGCTGTACAGGAAGCAGCTATGAAGTATCGTATTGCTAAACGCTGGGGTAAGCCTGTTGACAAGAAGGAATGGCACATGACTCCACAAACGGTTAATGCTTACTATGACCCAACAACCAACAGCATCAACTTCCCTGCAGCTATTCTCCAGCCTCCTTTCTTCGATCCAACAGTGGATGATGCAGCTAATTATGGTGCTATCGGTGCTGTCATTGGACATGAGATGAGCCATGGATTTGACGATCAAGGTTGTCAGTTCGATAAAGATGGTAACATGAAGAACTGGTGGACAGAAGAGGATAAAAAGAACTATGACGCTCGTACAAAGGTTCTTGTAGACTGGTTCAACAAGCAGGAAGTAATCCCTGGTCTGTATGTAAACGGTGAGAAGACACTCGGTGAGAATATCGGTGACAACGGAGGTTTGAACATTGCCTTCCGTGCACTTCAGAACAGTATGAAGACAAAACCATTGAGCGACATGGATGGTTTCACTCCTGCACAGCGTTTCTTCCTCGCTTGGGGACGTGTTTGGGCAAGCAACGTTGCTCCTCAGTTTGTTGCTTATATTGTCAATTCTGATGTTCACTCACCAAGTATCAGCCGTGTGAATGCAGCCCTTCCAATGATTGATAATTGGTATAAGGCTTTCGATATCAAAGAAGGTGACAAACTCTTCGTACCACAACAGAGTCGTGCACATATTTGGTAAACGATAAACAACGAATAAGAAGATGCGTAAAAGAGAATTTATAAAGATAGTCATATTATCATATATATAAGGTAAGCAGCATCTTCAAAATATCAAAATAAGGGAGTGTACTCATTTAACTTGGGTATGCTCCCTTTCTTCTGTTACAACAACGTATGCCACAAAGAAACATTTATGAACAAAATAAGAGATTTGTAAAATAAAAAACAAGTACCTTTCGCTCTATAATAATTGCTTAAAATAGATAAAAAGTTTCCTTCAAATCAAATTTCACCTATATACAAGACGTACCCCAAAATAAAAACTTCAACAGGAAAGAACAAAGTGCACATCAATGAAGAAAAGGTAAAAAACCTTGATACTAATAACTATATATGACAAAAAACGAACAAATACAGAAAACTTTGAAAGTCAGTTATCAGTCATAAGCATACACTTCAAACATAGAAGGAAAAAAACTTTTGTAATAAATTAACAAGTAGACTAAAACAAACAACATAATCAATAAAATATATATTCTTGATAAGAAATACGATTATTTATCTATTAATTCAATAAAATATTGTATATTTGCACCCGATAATAAAATTAACGTCCCTCTAAGAGAGTAAAGAAATTACACAATGGGTCAGAAGATAAAGTTTACCAAGATGCACGGTGCAGGTAATGACTACATTTATGTTGACACATTGAAGTATGATATACCTCACCCAAGCGTTGCTTCTATCGCATGGAGTAATCGTCACATGGGAATTGGAAGCGATGGTTTAGTCTTGATAGGGAAGCCAACTGTAAAAGATGCTGACTACAGAATGCGCATCTTCAACGCTGATGGTTCCGAAGCAATGATGTGTGGCAATGCCAGCAGATGCATCGGGAAATATCTCTTCGAGAAAAAGCTCACTGAGAAAACAGAGCTTAGACTTGAGACGCTATCGGGGATTAAAGTGCTACAACTACATGTCAGCGCTGACACAAAACACGTGGATTCGGTTACAGTCGACATGCTTGAACCTAAGTTTGACGTAAAGGAACAATACCAAGGGGCTTCTCCTAACCTCGTTCCTTACCATCTCCCCTTAGAAACAAGCAATGACGTACACCCCACTTTCGTAAGTATGGGTAATCCACATTTCGTTATCTTCCTCGACCAAAGCAAGATTAACGACACAAAGCAGCTCATCACTGACACCGACTTAACAGTCATAGGCAAGGCGTTAGAACATGACTCGGCTTTCCCTGAGCGTTGCAACATTGAGTTTGCATGCTTAACAGGAGCCAATCATCTACGTACACGAGTATGGGAACGTGGCAGCGGAATCACAATGGCATGCGGGACAGGAGCTTGTGCCACAGCAACTGCGGCTATAAAGAACAACATTGCCGACCGTTCTAAACCCGTTGAAATAGAAATGGATGGCGGTACACTCTCCATTGAATGGAAGGATGATAACCACATCTACATGACAGGACCTGCGGCTTTTGCCTTCGAAGGTGAGGTCGAATTTCCTGAAGGATAAGAATAAGAAAGGATGTCTCTACAAGAAACGAGCGAGACTACGCTTATAGACATATCCAAAACAGAACAAGCACAAGATGGCACATATTAACGAAGAGTTTCTTAAATTACAAAAGAATTACCTCTTTGCTGACATTGCAAAGAAAGTAAATGCTTATAAAACGGCTCACCCTGATAAGAAAGTTATCAGTCTGGGCATCGGAGATGTCACCCAACCTCTAGCACCCACAGTGATTGAGGCTATGCACAAGGCGGTTGACGACATGGCGACTAAGGAACATTTCCATGGCTATGGACCAGAACAGGGCTATCTATGGCTCCGTGAAGCCATTGTCAAAAACGACTACGAGGCTCGTGGCATACACCTTGACCCTTGTGAGGTATTTGTCAACGATGGTGCAAAGAGCGACACGGGAAACATTGGCGACCTATTGAGTCAAGACAATACAATGGCCGTGACCGACCCTATCTATCCTGTCTACATTGATTCTAACGTCATGGGCGGACGTGCAGGAGTCTTCGAGAATGGCCGTTGGAGCAACGTCACATACATGTCCTGCAATGAGGACAATAAGTTTGTACCGCAGATCCCCGACCATCGTGTCGACATGGTTTACCTCTGCTACCCAAATAATCCGACGGGCATGGTGATAGCCAAGGACGAACTTCAGAAGTGGGTTGACTATGCAATGGCACACAATGCTATCATCTTCTACGATGCTGCATACGAAGCTTATATTCAAGACGATGACATTCCTCACTCTATCTACGAGATACCAAATGCTAAGAAAGTTGCGATAGAGTTCCATAGTTACAGTAAGACTGCTGGCTTTACGGGTATTCGTTGTGGTTATACCATCATTCCAAAGGAGCTGACTGCTACAACAAAGGAAGGCAAATCTGTTGAAGTGGCACAATTCTGGGACCGTAGACAGTGCACAAAGTTCAATGGAACAAGCTACATCTCACAACGTGCGGCAGAAGCTATCTACACACAAGAAGGTAAGAAGCAGATTAAGCAGACCATCGATTATTACATGGAGAATGCTCGTATCTTACGCGAAAGCCTAACCGAGTTAGGGCTTACCGTCTACGGAGGAGAGAATGCACCTTACCTATGGGTGAAGACACCGGCTGACGCTCCTTCATGGAAGTTCTTTGAGGACATGCTTAATGGTGCACAGGTTGTTTGTACGCCTGGTGTTGGCTTCGGCTTAGCTGGCGAAGGTTTCATACGCATCACAAGCTTTGGAGACCGCAACGATTGCGTCGAAGCAATGGCAAGAATTAAGAAATGGTTAAATAAATAAGAATATAGAAAGTCTTTTTCAGATAATCATACGTAAGAAATAACTACCAAAATCCTATTTTTTATGGGATATTTTTAGTTACCAGTGGGATTTCATCGGGAGATGAGATCCCACACCTTTTTTTAGTAATGAGCTACATTTGAGGTCTGTTCCAATATTTAGCGTAATACAACAATAATACTTGAACAGATCTTTGTCATGCTGAAGGAAATGCCGCACAAACCCTACGAAACGATAAATTGATAGTTATCAGACCTCCATCCAAGAGGTAATAAGTTCGTAACAACCTAAAAGGAAACCCATACCAGCCTACCTATTAACTAATAATTATCAGCTAACGTGTCATCTTTATAACCCCGTCCTGTAATCATTTCATTTCTTTTCAGTAACTTTGCGCACGGTTATATCATTAATTAAAAACAGAAAGAATTATGAACGTAGGAGATAAAGCACCAGAGATTCTTGGTACCGACCAGGACGGAAAAGAAATTAAGTTGAGTGATTATAAAGGTAAGAAGATTGCCCTCTACTTCTATCCTAAGGATTTAACATCAGGCTGTACTGCACAGGCTTGCAACCTTCGCGACAATTACAAAGAGCTGACGGATAAGGGTTACGCCATCATTGGAGTAAGTATCCAAGACGAGAAATCACACAAGAAGTTTATCGAAAAGAACGAACTTCCCTTCCCTCTCATTGCCGACACCGACTTGAAACTCGTCAACACCTTCGGCGTCTATGGTGAGAAGAAGATGTACGGGCGCACTTACATGGGTACTTTCCGCACCACGTTTATCATCAACGAAGACGGAGTTATCGAACGTATCATTGGTCCAAAGCAGGTTAAGACGAAGGATCATGCCGCTCAGATCCTTGCTGAGAAGTAAGTCCTTCGACAAAACGCTACCCTCTAATCTGTAACGTCTCATCTGATTGTAGAGGCGGGACAACAGAGCTATCAATACAACGATGTCTAAGAAGCAAAACGTAAAGAAGACATATCCTAAAAGTCCAAGGACTACGAAAGCTGCGTCTCACACCCCTACTCCTCCACAGACAAGGGAGGAAAGGGGTGTGAGACGATTTCTTAATGAAGCCGAAGTAAGGTCATTACGCCGAAAACTCCTTTCGCTTGCGAATAAATACGAGGTGTCTGATTTTCTCAACGGCGACCCTTCATGGTTTATGCACCAAGTGATTGGAGAACGAAATCAGGAGACTATCGCTTTCATTGCGTCCTGTCTTAGCTATGGTTCAAGAAACGTTTTCATGCCTCGCATACAATATCTGCTCGACTGTTCACGCAATGAACCTTACGAATGGATAAAGAGTGGGAAATACAAACTTGATATCCCTAACGACGATACATGTTTTTATCGTCTCTATACCAATGCGATGATGTACGATCTCTTCAATGCGCTCCAAACGATGTATGAAGTGTATGGAGACATGAAAAACTTTATTCGTTGTCATACTGGGCATAATGACGACAATTATCAACTCGAGGCTATTGAGGCAATAGAGGCTATCTGCCATTATTTTCAAGAGCAAGAAGCCGTGGGAATCGTACCCAAGAACGCAAGTTCAAGTTGTAAACGTGTCTGTATGTTCCTTCGTTGGATGGTGCGAACAGACTCTCCTGTCGACCTCGGTATATGGTCAGACCTCATCAGCCTGCGTTCGCTCATCATGCCACTTGACACTCATGTCATACAACAATCCTTGCAATTAGGTCTTATCACAAGTAAAACCACCTCCATGTCGGTGGCTCGTAAACTTACAGACAAGTTATTAGAAATCTTTCCCGACGACCCTCTAAAAGCCGACTTTGCCCTCTTTGGTTATGGCGTAAACCAGAAATAACAAGCTCTCCGAAATATGGTGTGACAAACTAAGTATGTGAAGTTACCCCTATAGGGCTGCTGATAAGAGGATAGAACGAAGCGTACACCCTTATTATAGGGGTATCTCGGTGATCACGCCCCTTCCCTTCGGGGGAGGGGTTGGGGGAAGGGCCACTCTCTCTCTCATGTTCTCCTTTTTTCTCTCACAGAACTACACAGAAGAACAGAAATCACAAAGGCGCACAGAGACATTAAGTCAACCGAGAACACAGAGCATTACTGCTCACGTTAAAGGAAGCGGCCCTCTCCCCAACCCCTCCCCGCAGGGAAGGGGCGTAGTATGTGAGGTTACCCCTATAGGGCTGCTGATAAGAGGATAGAACGAAGCATACACCCTCTCCATAGGGGTATCTCGGTGATCACGCCCCTTCCCTTCGGGGGAGGGGTTGGGGGAGGGGCCGCTCTCTCTCATGTTCTCCTTTTTTCTCTCACAGAACTACACAGAAGAACAAAATACACAAGGTTTCACAGAGACATTAAGTCAACCGATAACACAGAGCATTACTGCTCACGTCAACAATTAACGCTCTGTGATATCTGTCGTCGCTTGCCGGCGTTTGTGGGTTCTCTCTGTTAGCAGAAAGGCTTCTGTTCATCTGTGAAAATCTGTGAGAAAAAAATCAACGAGCTACCACCAAAAAACTTGCCCCATGACACCAACCATGGTGCCAGGGGCAAGAAACGAAAATTAAATTACCGATGTATCGTCATTGATATCACATCAATGGCTTCCCGCTGGAAACATAATTAAAACTAAATTAATCAATTCAGTATTATTAAAACCGAACTTTTTTCTTTTCTTGGATATTGGCCTTATTAGGCTCATTAGCCTTATTAGCCTCATTAGGCCTTATTGGCCCTATTGGCCTTATTAGCCCTATTAGCCCTATTAGGCCCATTAGCCCAATAATCTCTTTTATCCTTGGCCCGCTACTGGGCCACTTCCTCCTCCATTCTTTTTCTTATCCTCCTTTTTCTTATCTTTCTCTGCTTCCTCCTTCTTCCTCACCGACTCGTAGGAGTTTGCGGCAAGTTCTCGCTTCAATTCTCCGCCAGGCGTGAAGACGACACGAGGCTTAATGGTTGCGGTCTTAAATCCTCTTCCTTTTCAGCTCCTTTGCTCGACAGTGTGACACGCATCGATCCAAACTCGCCCAACTGAATGCTGAAACCATCACGGAGATAATGGGGCAGACAATCGATAAAGTTATACAACACGTTCGACACATCACCACGCGTCAAGGACGAACGCCCCGCAATGTCACGTGCAATGTCGTCAAGCGACTTATGCCCAAGGTTAACTGGGTTTGCATAAAACTTCACTTCCTCCCGCTTCTGCGGATTTTTCTTTGGTACTAAACGAATTTTCATGATTCTTTCGACTTTAAATTATTAATACTATTGTTGTTTATCATAGCGTAGGGCAGCACGTCTCTGCAGCTTTCTTCGTGCATCTTCATGCTGCCCCATTCTATTTTCTTGGTTTATTTCCTTCCTTTCATCGTCTCTTTTTTCCTCCTTTCAGCACCTTCTACCTGCCAGATACGTATTCCCTTGCTGCGCAATGCGTATCTACGTGCCGTTAGATACGGTGAGCGCTACTGCTGAATGCGGTGAGCGCTTGCTGTTAGATACATATCTAACGGCTGCGCAATGCGTATCTACGAGTTGCTAAATACGCATCCGCCAACACGTAGATGCGGTGAGCGCAGCGATGGAATACGCATTCAGCAGAAACGCTGTCCGTTAGGCACTCCTCCCCCTTCTGAGAGGACCGGGGTGGGGTTTAACAGCAGTTCTTTTGGTGTCGCCTTTTAGAGGGCGACACCTTAAAAGACAATCACAAGTGCTACTCGAAAGACGGCTTAACCCTATACCCTCTAATGCGGTCGCCATAATACACGCGGATGCCACCATCGGTGAAGAACAGGTAGTACGATTCATTGCTTTCCCACGGGGCACCACTCGACGACCAATAGATGCCGTAGCTACCAACGTTGTCCAACGCACCACGATCGTAGTTACCCAAGGCGGGCAGGAAAAAGTAATTGCCTGCATCGCCTGCCGAAGGGGGAATTGGAGATACAGACCAGGTTCGGTCATAGCCAGTTGTACGCCAATCTCTTCTATTGTATGCTGTATTAGCGTTAAACCCGCTTATGTTTGCTTTCTTCTTAAACCACATACCACCTTTATATAAATGCCCCATAGTAGTCCATAATTCATAACGATCCCAACGAGGATCTCCCTGTGCAGCGTACCATGTCATTTCGTTAGCGTTTGGGAGAGTAGCGCATGAACGGGTAGCATTAAATGGTCCACCCCGACCATCGTTATACCAACGATGGTTAGCATCGCTACTGTTCTGAGCAGAGTTGCCTGCTTGCTGACTTCTAAGTGTAGGCTGACCTACTCCTGCTCCCAAATTCTTTGTCCATTCGTAACCCTTCCAGTATTGCTCCTGTGCATCCCACATATAATAATTGTCGCCGTCGTAATCCTTTACGTTAAGGTTAGCTGTTATGTTGTAATATTTATTCTGGTCATAGGTTGCTGATGACAATGTCTTGGTTATAGTTCCCTCAACACCAGTAGCAACATCCCTTACCCAATAACGTACCTGAAGTGTGTGTGTTCCTGGTTTTATCACTACGTAAGTACCATTAGTAGCCGCATTTGTAGCGTTGTTCGTTAAAGGGAATCCATTAGCGTATGTTCCGCTACCACCTGTTGAAACAGTAATCTGCTTGCCCCAACCTGTACCCGTCAGTTCACCTGTTGTCGGGTCAAGCGTGTAAGTATTGGTAATATTGTTATCTGAATTTACCTCTACTTTGGTTAGATAACATTTGTTTAGAATAGTATTACTGGTACGTGGCAAGAAGAGAAGGTAAGCAGCCTTGTGGTCGAGTGTGAAAGCAAATCCATTCTTTGTGTTTGACCATGCCGCATCTGCCATTCCGCAATCGCCTGATGTGCCAAAATGAGCGGTAGTGTTTGGTTCTGCCTGTCTCTGGTTTGCAGCAATTGTAACTCGATCTGTATTGCCATTCTTACCAGGATAATAAACCTTATAGGTGCTAGTCTTTGTAAACGAACCAGGTTCTTCGAACTTAAAGCTGGCTGTCTTTTCTGTTGGAGCATTGCGACTTTGCCGCCATGTACCGTTATCATCTTTTACCCAAATCTTATCACCTGCTTCCCAATAGAAAGCGCCATTGCTTTCCATGGATGTGCGTGTTGCAGGGTCACCTGTTGAGAAGATGGTAAAATTCTTATTGTTATCTGTGCCATTAGGATTTTGCGCTATGTCCTCATTGGCGCAAGAAGCAAAAGCCAAGGCAATGCCGAACACAAGTGCCAAAGACTTTAGTCGTGATGCAAATGAATGTTGTTTCATTGTTTTCTTCATTGTTACTTTGTTTTTTTAGTTTATTACTCTCTGTTAGTCTTCCCACATTGGGTTTTCTCCCTCGCCTTCACCTTCAGACATCCAATTAGGAGCCTTCTTGGCATCTCCAGATGTTCCACCTGATTGTGCAGGATTATGCTGACTCGGAAAAGACCCATCCATCAAATAAGTGCTTTCACTTACCTGAACTATTTCACACTTTGGTGCAGAATAGTTCTTCTTTTGTTTCTTTTTATCCATTGTTTTATCAATTAAAATAGTTATTATTTCGTGCTTAATTTCTTCTTATTTCGTTTACGTAGGGACACAAAAAAGCGAACAAAGGAAACTCCGAAAAGTCCTTTGTTTACAGGGGTTGCACGGCACGCCTCGCGCGCGTATGCGTGAAGGAAAAAGTGGGGAGGTTAGGCCTGGCCTATATGAGAGAGAGAGAGAGAGAGAGAGTACAAAATTATTTGGAACTACCAAATAATTTGCGATATTTTTTTCATCTTTCTTCGTTAAAGAATCTAATGCAGCACAAAGCGTGTCTGCGCCTTTATTTCCTAATAAGGTACAAACATTTGCCGAATTAATATTCTTTATGACTCTCATCGTTATTACGAGTTAATTTTATTTTAACTGGGCGCAAAGGTAGTGAGAATATATGAAACAAACAAGAAATTAGCTAAAAAATATAAAAGCCATTCCCTTTTCTTGTTCCATGTTCAGCATATCCCCTTTACAGTTGCAGCTCTACCAAAGTCTGCCTTTATCTGCAAAAGGGAAGTCAGCTCCACCTTTATATATATAAGGAATAGCAACAAGGCAAACTCATAAAAGGTTCTTCCTAAATATAGAATAATAAAATAAAACTCTCATATAATAAGGCACACAGAGAGACGGGCGAGGGTTCAGCATTTCTCTGCTTGTCCTCCCAGTTCGCAGAAAAGCAACTGTTCTCTCCATGTGTTCTATGAGAGATAAAACTCCCGACAAATATTTTGTCTCCTTTTCTCACAGAACTACACCGAAGAACAGATTTCACAAAGGCGCACAGAGACATCAAGTCAACCGATGACACAGAACGATACAACCAACGTTAGCAGAAGTGCTCTGTGATATCTGTCGTCGCTTGTCGGCGTTGGTGGATTCCCCCTGTTCGCAGAAAGGTTTCTGTTCAATCTGTGAGTTCTGTGAGAGATATAACTTTTGAGATATCACTAAAAAAATCTGAAGAACCCCATAAGTAAATAGAAACAGAAATCCCGACCACGTCATAAACGGAGTCGGGACCTTGTAAATACTCTCAAATTTCTAAATTACCTTTTTAATTAGGCAGCAATGTGATTGTTAACACTTACTGCCTTTGCTACTAATGCTGCTACAACAACAGCTGAAATTACTAATGAAACCATAATCTTTCTACATTTAATGGGGAACGTTTTCCCCCAATTCATAATATGTTATCCTTTTAATTACGAGTGCAAAGTTAGAGAGAAAAACACTATCCAACAAAAGATACGCAGAAGAACCTTGCCTTTTTGGCCTTTTATTATGCTGCATCAAGCCGATTGACATAAATCAAAGTAACAACACTTGCTTTTCTCAAATAATTAAGCTAACTTTGCCTGCCGCAAACAAAAAAGGCACAAGAGAATGGAGAAAAACCAAGAATTACGCAATGCATGGGACTTTGTAGAACACACCGGAATTAGTATTTTCTTAACAGGAAAGGCTGGTACGGGCAAAACCACATTCCTTCGCGCACTTAAAGAACACAGCAACAAACGAAACGTCATCGTTGCCCCCACTGGTGTGGCTGCAATGAATGCTGGCGGTATGACCATCCATTCCTTCTTCCAACTTCCCCTCTCGCCTTTTGTTCCTAATGCGAACATTAAGAATCGATTTGATTATAGCAAAGAGAAACGTAAGATTATGCGTACACTCGACCTACTTATCATAGACGAAATAAGTATGGTAAGGGCCGACGTACTCGATGCCATCGACTCCGTGCTACGCCGTTTTCGTGAACCTAACAAACCTTTTGGGGGTGTGCAACTCCTCATGATAGGCGACCTACAACAACTCACTCCTGTCGTGACGCCCACAGAGGAAGAATTACTACAACGTTACTACGATACTCCTTACTTCTTCGGTTCAAAAGCTTTGCGTAGTATTAACTACGTTACGATTGAACTTACCCATGTTTATCGACAGCAAGACGAGACCTTTATCACCTTACTTAATAATATAAGGGAGGGTAACGTATCGGAGAACGATCTCCAAAGACTTAACCAACGTTACGACCCCACTTTCCAACCGAAGCAAGGGAGTGACTATATCAGACTGACGACACACAACAGGATGGCCGAAAGCTATAACGAAGACCAATTAAGAAATCTTCCGACAAGGGCCTATACCTTCAGTGCAGAGACGGAGGGAAACTTTCCAGAATACAACTATCCAACAGACTTCAACCTAACATTAAAGGTTGGGGCACAGGTGATGTTTATCCGTAATGATAACATTGGAAGATACTATAACGGCCGCATTGGACACGTCACCTACGTAGACAATGAGAAAATCAGCGTTCTTTGCCCTGGTGACGAAGAGTCCTTTGATGTTGAAGCAGAAACCTGGGAGAACACCAAATACACCTTGAATGAAAAGACAAAACAGATAGAAGCTGAGGTGCAAGGAACTTTCAAACAGTATCCACTCCGCTTGGCATGGGCCATAACCATACATAAAAGTCAGGGATTAACCTTTGAACATGCTATCATAGACGCACAAGCATCCTTTGCTTCGGGACAGGTCTATGTCGCACTGAGCCGTTGTAAGTCATTAGAAGGTTTAGTCTTAGCCTCTCCTATCGGCAATGCGGCTATCATTAACGATAGCAGAGTGAGTGATTATATTTCTCATCAAACAGAGGAGGCACAGAAGAGTATCTCCGTATTACCGACGCTCAAAGAGGAATATTATCGCCAGCTACTCATTGAGATGTTTAATTTCAACGACCTTAAAGTATATGAGGCCGCCCTCTTCAGAGTCCTTACAGAGTTCTTCTTCAAGTACACTAAGATAAATGCACTCCACAAGATGGCGTTGTCTGACTTAGAGAACAGAGTCATCGGAGTAGCGATGAAATGGGAGAAAACTATCATGTCTATGACTACCGAGCAACTTCAGAGAGAAGATTTCAAGGAGAGAATAAAGAAGGGAGCTCTCTATTTCCATAGTGAATTGACCGAGATATTCAGCAAGACCATACCATTAACGAAAGAGGTAGAAACGAATAATAAGGTTGGGGCTAAACGCTTTGATAGTACTTACACGGAACTTAAACAGACATACGACGCCAAGCAGGACCTATTAGAGAGCATGATGGAAGAAGACTTCACCATAACAAACTATCTGACAAGGAAGCAAGAGGCTATTCTCAACAGCATTGGCGATGAAACCGAGAGAAAAAGAAGAAAGAGAAGAGAAACAAAAGACAGCCCAGCAGCTAAGAAGATTAGCACATACGAGCAGTCTTACATCCTCTATAAAGCAGGTAAAAGCATCGAAGAGATTGCTAAGGAACGCGGGCTCACCGAAGGAACCATTCAAGGACACCTCATTCCTTATATCAACAATGGTGATATAAAACTTGAAGATGTCATAGAGGAAAAGAAAATTAATATCATCAAACGTATTGCAAAAGCAGTAGGAAGAGAGAACGGCATCAAACCGATTAAAGAACAATGCCCTTCGGACATCACCTACAACGATATAAACTTAGTCATCAAAACAACCGTTCCCTGAGAGGGCCTATCGTTCTCAAGCATAGTGCTCATCTATTAGTATTGACAATATCACCTCCCCCTCAGGGGCTTTATCAACCTTACAAACGAAGTTGTCTGATAACAGAAGATATGTTATCTCCTTAATCTTTCCAAAAAGAAGACTAAGAAACAAAGATTACGAGATAAATTTATTATCTTTGTATTAGACAACAACACAGACATATCATGATTTTAAGTTATGCAACATCATTAGTGGCTATCGCTGCGACAGCTATATGCTTTATCATCATTACATTAATGTATTGGAGGTCGCCAAGCGGTCCACTCACCTTCAAACGTAGAGTAATTATAGCAGACTACTGCCTGTTATTATTATATCTATGCTGCCATTTCTTTAGAAGCAGAAACGATGAAACGGAGATACTATGCGTTCCATCAATCCTTTCCTTGTATCTTCTTTGGGAATCCTTCCTCATTACTTGTACGACATTCAGTAATGGCAAGATCTATGCTAACAAGTATGCCTTATTGTTCTATAACCTTCTGCCCTTGTCTCTTCTGATTCCTCAGATGATATATGCGGCGAATGGTCATATCTATCATTTCCAGAACTATGACCAAGTGGTGCAAGCTCTCAATCAAGCAATACCGATGGAAGCATATATGCGAATTGCTTTTGTGGCTGGTATCATATTCTGTATGCTACTAATGATAGTTGAAATCCTACTTCGACAGATAAAATACAAGCAACAGATCATAGAGGATAAAGGCGATATTAGAGGTGTTGCCCGACGCAACACATTATATTTAGGGACGGGAATCCTCTTAGTTACTATAACCATAGGACAATTTATCCCTACAATAACATTCCATGCTATCTTAAAGATAGGGATTGTCTTCACCGTCATAGCCATCACTCGGTTCTATGTAAACTTACATAAGCACATCAAGAAATTAGAGTCTCATAGCTATAACCGGGGTAAAACAATTAAAGAGAAGATTGACCAATGGTTAGACCAAGACCCATTCCCATTATCTAACACCGAGCTCACGATGGAGAAGACGGCAGCTTCCATAGGTATTCCTACCATGGCCCTCTCCTATTATATATATGAGTTTGCAGGTAAGACCTTCCTCTCATGGCAGAGTGAATGTCGTATGCTTCGCTGCCGCGAACTACTTAAAGACAACAACAAAAATATCTCAGAGATAGCCTACGAATGTGGCTATAGCGACCTCGCAGCGATGAGTAAAGCCTTCAAAAAGCGGTTCGGAGTGGCTCCGACAGTTTATAGAAAGAAACTTTCTGGGAGAAAAGGCCAATAACAAGCCATACTTCTCAAAGGGCAACATTTATCGATGAAAAGGCCGAAAATAGAGGATAATTACAGTAAAAACTATAGTTATAATAAAAAAATAGGCTTATAACAAATATAAATCGTTTGCATGTCCTTTGTTATTCCAAAAAAATAACTACCTTTGCGAAGTCAATTAAAGATATTTCTTGAGTAGCAATCAAATTACGTTTAAATAGTTATTAGTAAGTTAATAGTCAAATTAAAGTAGTTAGGATAGTCCTCGTGAGAAGATAGCCTAATGATTTTTTTGAGTCAAATAATTTTTTGAGTTATTTAGTTAAGTGGCTGAGTGTATGTCTGCGTGAGCAGATATGCACTTTTTTTATACCCAAAGGTTACACCTATCCAATATCTAACTTTCATCTTAATGACCCAACATGGCATTAGCACATATATACGATAGTATGCGAGTCGTTAGCCTTTATGCCCTACTCACCTATTAGACATAAATAGAAAATACCGCTTTCTTTATATACCTCTCACCCCTATGATCCACATCGCCATCGTAACGTAGTATTTTCCAACTGCCCATTCAGATTATTAAATAGGAACGTAGACAGCATTAAGCACCCTATTACTATATATCGTAAACAGATAACATAATTCTTAACAAACAATTTAAGCATTGAAATATAGGCTTTGACACACAAATAATAATATTCTTAAATACTTTGCAGGATAACTCGAAAATAGTTAATTTTGCACTGACAAGTTTCATTTTAAGACAAAGAATATGGCAAATTTAAGATTTGGAGCTATCGAAGAAGCATTCAAGAAACGCCCCTTAGAGATTAAGACACCGAAAGAACGTCCTGAAGATTTCTATGGTAAATACGTCTTCAATCGTGCAAAAATGTACAAGTATCTACCCGTTGACATTTATTATAAGCTCATAGATGTCATCGATAACGGGACACGATTAGACCGTTCTATCGCTAACGCAGTAGCACAGGGAATGAAGAAATGGGCTGAAGAACACGGAGCAACACACTACACACACTGGTTCCAGCCCCTAACAGAAGGTACTGCAGAGAAACATGATGCTTTCATTGAACATGACGGAAAAGGCGGTATGATGGAGGAGTTCTCAGGAAAACTACTTGTTCAACAGGAGCCTGATGCCAGTTCTTTCCCTAACGGAGGTATCCGCAACACCTTTGAAGCACGAGGCTATTCTGCTTGGGACCCTACGAGTCCGGTATTTATCATCGAAGACACACTATGTATCCCGACAATATTTATATCTTATACTGGGGAATCACTTGATTACAAAGCACCATTATTAAAATCACTCCATGCTGTAAATGTGACAGCAACCAAAGTTTGCCAATACTTTTATCAAGACGTAAAACAAGTTCACACAAATCTTGGGTGGGAACAAGAATACTTCCTTGTAGACGAGAACCTCTACTTTGCTCGTCCTGACCTTATGCTTACAGGTCGCACACTGATGGGTCATGACTCTGCAAAAAACCAACAGATGGACGACCATTACTTCGGAACAATACCAGAGCGTGTGCAAGCCTTCATGAAAGACCTTGAGATACAAGCACTCGAATTAGGTATCCCTTGTAAGACTCGCCACAATGAGGTTGCACCTGGTCAGTTTGAGTTAGCACCTATCTTTGAGGAGTGCAACCTTGCCGTAGACCATAACATGCTCTTGATGTCACTCATGAAGAAGGTTGCACATAAGCATAGCTTCCGTGTTCTCCTCCACGAGAAACCATTTGCAGGAGTCAATGGTTCTGGTAAACATAACAACTGGAGCCTAAGTACCGACAATGGTATCCTCCTCCATGCAGCAGGGAAAACCCACAAAGACAACCTCCGCTTTGTTGTATTCATCGTAGAGACGCTCATGGCAGTCTACAAACACAATGGCCTCTTGAAGGCTTCTGTGATGAGTGCAACCAACGATCACCGCCTTGGAGCAAACGAAGCACCACCTGCCATCATCTCCTCTTTCCTCGGACGACAGATTAGCGACCTACTCGACCACATAGAGAAGGCTGACAAGGAGAACATCTTTAACCTAAGTGGAAAGACTGGTATGCAAATGGATATCCCAGAGATTCCAGAGTTGCTCATCGACAACACCGACCGTAACAGGACCTCTCCATTTGCCTTCACTGGTAACCGCTTTGAGTTCCGTGCCGTTGGTTCTGAAGCCAACTGTGCATCTGCCATGATCGTGCTCAACACGGCTATTGCAGAGGCTTTACAGAACTTCTCCGAGCGAGTAGATGCTTTGGTAGAAAAGGGAGAAGACTTGACATCAGCTATCATTGACATCGTTCGTGAGGATATCAAGGCCTGCAAGCCTATCCACTTCGATGGAAACGGATATTCTGACGCATGGAAAGAAGAAGCACGCAGACGTGGTCTCGATTGTGAGTCAAGCTGCCCTAAGTGTTTCGACCGCTACCTTGACGACGCTTCTATCAAGATGTTCGAGTCTATGAACGTCATGAAGCGTAACGAGTTAGAGGCTCGTAACGAGGTGAAATGGGAGACTTACACAAAGAAAATCCAAATTGAAGCACGTGTAATGGGCGATTTGGCAATGAACCATATCATCCCTGTGGCCACACACTACCAGAGTCAGTTAGCTAAGAATGTGCAGAATATGGTCAACATCTTCGGAGATGTAGAGGGTAAACAGCTCAGCGAACGAAATATAAAGATTATTCGTGAGATTGCTGAACGCACAACTATCATCGAGTCTGGCGTGGAGGAACTTGTCAACGCACGTAAACAAGCTAACAAGATAGAAAGTCAACGTGAGAAAGCTATCGCTTATCACGACACTATCGCACCCAAGATGGAAGCCATCCGATATCATATTGACAAATTAGAGTTGGTGGTCAGCGACGAACTTTGGACACTTCCAAAACATCGTGAACTACTCTTTATCAGATAAAAGATAGCGATTTCATCGACAATTAATACTTTCTTCACATCTTTACTTAGACACAGTAAAGGGCGAAGAAAGTAATAGAAGAAAGGCAGGTAATCCTAAAATCAACGGATTACCTGCCTTTCTTTTATTTCTATATATTCTTACCTTTATGTTATTCCTTCTCTTTATAGATAACATTATTAGCCCCGCTCGTAAACTTCAAAGCCTCAGGATGCTCGTCAACAAAGCTTTCTATATGCCGAATACGCTTCTCTTCGAAAATCTCATCAATGGCAATGAGTATTCCTGTCTCCTCTACATCACCAAAACCATAGTTGATAGCAGTGCCAAAAAGCTTCATGGTTGGAGAAAGGTTCATATAGGCATTCACCAAAGGAGGGATATTATATCCCAATTCACGCACCTCATGATTTAGTATCTTATAGTCTTCTTTGAAGTTCTCACCTTGAAAGAGAGCATCCAACTCCGTCATTGGAGTATCAATTTTCAGCGGTTTTATCGGTATTATAAGGTCTTCCTTATCATCAAAATATTTCTTAAGAAATAGAGAATCATATCCCTTCCACGTCGGATATACGAAGGATACATCGTCATCTTACCGAAGAAGTATTTACATTCAGGGTACAACACCGTTAACGCTCCCAGCCCATCCCAGAGGTTATCCAGCGCAAAGATGCTCTTAGAGTTCTTACGAACGTTCTGGTAATCTAATGAGACAAACGAACGTCCAAGCTCAACGGTATAAGGAGCATACTCCTTCATAAACTTATCAGAAAAATGGAACATGTGACTTGTTGCCACCTTTGGTTGCCCGTTCTGGTCTATCTTCCACTCGCTACCAAAGATATAACGATACCCACCGATAATCTCCTCGGCCTCAGGATTCCAAACAATCAACTGCCTACAACAGTTCTCCATCGTGTCGAACTCATCGATATCCATCGATTTTCCCGTTCCTCCACCCGCTGAACGGAAAGCTATCTCACGCAAACGTCCAATCTCCTTCATCACGTTAGGAGCTGTTTTAGCAGTCACAACATAAATCTCATTGTGACTCTTGTTTGTCGTACGAAGCATCCGGTCAGGAGTCAACTCGCTCTTGAGTAGTTCCTTGCTGATGGGTTGGATGATTTCTTCTTCCATATATTCTAATAAATCTTTTCTTTCTCTATATCTTATCGAGTGGTAAATCACTTCACCTTGTCTCCACTGAAGCTAATGATTATAGTTCGTAAACCATATCTTCGACATATTTTGCCCATTCCATCGGTGTACGACTCTTATCGAAGGTCTGCCAAGGGATAGGCTTCCCTATCGCTACTCGGAATGTCTTACCAACATTTCTATACATTTCATCGACAAGGAAGAGCATGGCAATATTCACCTTCTTGACGTATTTATCACTGAAATGAGCGATACGATAGAACCGATCAGAATTGCGTCCACCAAAGAAGATAGGGACTACATCACGCTGATACTCCACACTCTTTGTGATAAAAGTTTTCTTCCACTCTAAATCATGTATCTTTCCATTAATCTTACGACTATTCAGTCCAGCCGGGAACATCAAGATATGATTGTCACTTTGAAATCCAGCCTCAACCATTCGAGGGAAATCACGGCTCTGTTTTCCCGTCTTGTTGATACCAATACTTACTGATTTCAATCCAGGGAGATTGAGTAATAAATCGTTAACCAGGTAGCGGAACTTACCATCATAGTGTTTCCCGATAATAGAACCGAGTGCTACACCATCCTGCCCACCAAGAGGATGATTTGAGACAAAGGTATAGAGCTTACCATCGTCCTTCTCTGGGAGATTTTCTAACCCCTCGATTTGCAGCGTCATATCAAGATAACGCACACACTCCGTGAGCCACTCCGTACCTGTCAAGCCACGACTTTCCCAAAGAAACTGGTTCACCTCGTCTTCATGGAGGATACGCTTTAGCCAATTGACAGCAAAGACGGAACGAATTTAGCCTTCGCTCCCATCTTATCTCTTAGAATCTTGTCAATGTCTATCGTCTTCTCTATTTCTTCACTCATGTGTTCTATTCTCTCCTAACAAAGTGCAAAAATAACGAAACGATTTGGAATAGCCTGCTTTTTTTGCGAAAAATATAGGCTTAAACATAAAAAAATCATGTCATTAACTCGGTTGGGAACACTCCTTAAAAGTCAAGTTCCCGATTATGCCCCACGCTTTCTCATATCCCCCACTTTACTGACACACAACGAAACAAAGGCATAAAATTAGCAAGAAAACGACTTCAACGATTCCTAAAATAGATAATTTTCTTCGGAGAGAAGCCTTGATAAAGATTGCCGCAGTCTTCTGTTTTGTAATAAAATTTCACCCTCTTAAAGTAGACTACGCCCAACAACGTTACAGACAAGGCCCTTCAAGCCTATAGAAGACGCCCTTCTTGAAGCTTTCTAACGCTCTTCTTGAAGCTTATTAGGCGTCTTCTTCATTGCCACCTCGCAAATATTTGAATACATGATACTTACACCAACATCCATAACCAGCTTTTCAGCCCTCAAAGAAAGACTTTCACACGGTTTAACTGTAAATATATTTCAAACAAGTAAACAACCGACATTGTCCACTCAACCAACAGTAAGACTCAAGCGCATGCTCTTGAATGATAATCATGAGGGAAGTAACGCCTCTTGAAGCGTTAATATAATAAAAATTAAGAGCGTTCTTAAAATATTGTGGAGTATAGTGGGGATATGTGGGGAAAAATGTGTAACTTTGAAGCCAAATACAGCTTTATAAAAAGACAGGTATGAGATTTTTAGGAAATATCGAAGCAAAAACAGACGCAAAAGGACGGGCTTTCCTGCCAGCAGTCTTTCGCAAGGTGCTTAACGCATCTGGCGAAGAGTCGTTGGTATTGCGCAAAGATATCTTCGAACCCTGTCTGGTTCTCTACCCCGAGTCGGTATGGAACAAACGAATGGATGCACTTCGCAACCGTCTAAGCCGTTGGAGCCGTCGCGACCAAATGATTTATCGCCAATACGTCACCGATGTTGAGATGATTACATTGGATGGTAATGGACGTTTCCTAATACCAAAGCGATATCTGAAGATGGCCAATATTGACCAACAGATTAGGTTCACAGGGATGGACGATTGTATTGAGATATGGGCAAACAAAGCTGACAACGAGCCATTCATGTCGGCAGAAGAATTTAGCAAGGCCATGGAAGAAACCATGGGGATGGAAGGAGCCTTCTGGATTGACACTCCTTCACAGGACAACGAGTAATCAACAACACAAGAATCAACAGCATGATTAAGACTGCAGAATGTTATCATATTCCCGTACTCCTCAACGAAAGCATTGAAGGACTGAACCTTCATGCGAATGGAGTCTATGTGGATGTAACCTTCGGAGGTGGAGGTCATAGCCGAGAGATTCTTTCTCGCTTAGGAGAAGGCTGTCATCTCTATAGCTTCGACCAAGATGCTGATGCCGAGCAGAACATTGACAGCATGGTACTAAGCGATGAGCAAGTGAGCCGTTTCACGTTTGTTCGTTCTAATTTCAGATATTTGAAGAACTGGATGCGGTATTATGAGATAGACCATTTAGACGGACTCCTTGCCGACCTTGGTGTCAGCAGTCATCATTTCGATGATGAGACTCGTGGCTTCTCCTTCCGTTTCGAGGCCCCGCTTGACATGAGAATGAACAAAAGAGCAGGACTGACAGCAGCCGACATCCTTAACGACTATGACGAAGAACGATTGGCAGACCTACTCTATCTCTATGGAGAACTGAAACAGTCACGCCGTATCGCTTCAGCCATCGTTAAAGCTAGAGAAAAGAAAACATACAAGACGACGAATGATCTACTGACGACCATCGAACCTTTCTTCCAACGGGCACGAGAGAAAAAAGACATGGCAAAGATGTTCCAAGCCCTTCGCATTGAAGTAAACCACGAGATGGACGCTCTGAAAGAGATGCTCACAGCAGCAACCGAGTTGCTTCGTCCTGGCGGTAGACTCTCTGTTATCACCTACCACTCATTAGAAGATAGAATGGTGAAGAACATTATGAAGTCGGGTAACATCGAGGGTAAAGTGAAGCAAGACTTCTTCGGACGAATAGAGACACCCTTCCGATTGGTCAATAACAAAGTTATCACAGCAAGTAACGACGAACAAGAAAGAAACCCACGAAGCCGAAGTGCAAAACTAAGAATAGCAGAAAAGAAAGCAAATGAATGACGAGAACGACAAGAAGAAGCCAATGGCAACGGAGCAAGCCCTCACAGAAGAGATAACACTCTTCGCTGAGAATGAGCCAAACATTACGGAGCCACTCATCAAGACAGAAGCTGTAGAGGAGACAACACAAGCCTCTGCCAACAATGAAGCTGTAACACCACTAACAGAAGAAGAAGAGAAGGAGAAAGAAGAAAAGGAGGAAGTCGAAAAGATTAAAGCTGCTATAGAAGAGCAAGCACGTGAAGATGAGCAACCGCAATCTTCAAGCTTTACCTTGAGAAAGATATTAGGTGGTGATATTCTCTCGGCACGGCTCCTTCGTAATAACATCTGGTTGATTATCACCATCGTCTTCTTTACCATCGTCTATATATCAAATCGATATAGTGTACAGAAGTATCTTATTGATATTGATAAGTTAAGGAATGAACTGAACGATGCTAAATATCGTGCACTATCAAGTAGTAGTCAACTCACTGAGAAGACACGTGAGAGCCATATACTTGAAATCTTGAAGACAAGAAAGGACAGTGTCCTAAAGATGTCAGACCGTCCACCTTATATTATAGATGTACCCGAGAAATAAGATATGAGTAAGTTTGATAATAGTAAAATAATGCCTCGTTACAGCGTCATAGCCATCATCATGTCGCTTATCGCTGTAGCTGTTATCGGTAAGACTATCTACACTATGACAGCAGGAAGGTCTTACTGGATGGAAGTGGCTGCTTCTCAGAAGAAAGACAGCGTTTCGATCAAGCCTACCAGAGGTAATATCCTCAGTTGCAATGGGCAACTCATGGCAAGCTCAATACCTGAATTTAAGGTTTACATGGACTTTAACGCTCTGAAAGTAGCAGGAAATGACACCGCTTTCATCGATAGCATCAACTATATAAGTAAAGGATTGAACAACATCTTCCCTGAGAAGTCGGCCTCATATTTCAAGCAGTATCTCATGGAAGGATACCACAAGGAGAGTAAGCATTGGCCTATATGGAACGAACGAATAGACTATAACACCTTTAAAGAGATACAGAGTCTCCCTATTTTCCACCTTTCTAAATATAAGAGTGGATTCCACTGGGATGAGTTCAATGCCCGTCGTCGTCCGTTTGGCTCCCTTGCTCAACGTACCATTGGCGATATGTTCGGTGCGAAAGATACGGCTCGCTGCGGTCTGGAGCTTTCGTACGACTCTATTCTACGCGGTACAAATGGTATCATCCACCGTCGTAAGGTTCGTAACATGTTCCTTGATATCACTGACACACCCCCTATTGACGGTGCCGACATCATAACGACCATTGATGTCAGTATGCAGGACTTAGCCGAACGTGCGTTGATTGACGAGCTGAAAGAGATTAATGGCAACGTAGGTGTTGCCATTGTGATGGAGGTAGCGACGGGTGATGTGAAAGCAATCGTCAATCTCGACAAATGTAGCGACGGTGAATATAGAGAGGTTAAGAACCATGCTGTAAGCGACTTGTTGGAACCTGGCTCTGTATTCAAGACTGCTTCCATCATGACAGCACTTGATGATGGAGTGGTAGACACGATGTACACCGTTCAGACAGGACCTGGTGTTTGGAACATGTATGGCCGAGATATGAAAGACCATAACTGGACACGTGGTGGTTACGGCACACTGACACTGCCATGGACATTGAAGTACAGTTCTAATATTGGTGTCAGTCGTATCATCGACTTGCACTATCACAAGAACCCAGAGAAGTTTGTTCAAGGCATCTACGACCTCGGACTTGCTACAGACTTCCATATTCCTATTGTCGGATATTCCCCTGCAAGGATTCGTATGCCACGTAAGAACAGCCGTGGCCAATATGTCAACTGGAGTGCTACGGCCCTTCCATGGATGAGTATCGGCTACGAGACACAGATACCTCCAATATCAACTATTGCCTTCTATAACGCTATCGCTAACGGAGGAAAGCTGATGCAACCACGCTTTGTAAAGCAGATTGTGAAGAATGGCGAGGTCATCTATGACAATCCGCCAAAGGTATTAAAAGAGCATATAGCAAAGGAAAGTACGATAAAACAGATTACCCGAATATTGACGGAGGTAGTATCAGAAGGTTTGGGTAAGAAAGCTGGGTCTGACAAGTTCCTTGTTGCGGGTAAGACGGGTACTGCCCAGATGTCAAAAGGTGCCTTAGGCTATAAGACGGGAGGTACCAACTATCTGCTGAGCTTTGCGGGTTTCTTCCCTGCAAATAACCCTCGATACAGCTGTATCGTCTGCATTCAGAAGACAGGTCTGCCTGCTTCGGGAGGTGGAATGAGTGGAGTTGTGTTCCATCATATTGCTGAAGGCATTATGGCACAGAGTCTGAAACTAAACGTAACAGACGCACGTGACAAGGAATCCATCCTCATCCCAACCGCAAAGACAGGTAATCTATTAGCGACCGACTACGTGTTAAATGCGCTTGGCTTTAACATTACAAACGGATGGAACGGTTCTCTACCCTTCGGAAATCCTATTTGGGGAAAGACAATAACGAATAGTAAGACGCTATCCTTCCAAAAGGAGAACCTATCAAAAGCCCACCTTGTACCAGACGTACATGGTATGGGAGCTCGTGATGCGGTTTATCTGATGGAGACACATGGGATAAAAGCAATCATCATTGGTAGAGGTCGCGTTATCCAACAGAGTCTTGCACCAGGAGAGAAAGTAAAGAAAGGCATGCGCTGTGAACTAAGAATGGGATAAGGAAACGCTCAAAGGGATAATTCTCCTTACATTATAAAGAACGAATAAGAATAGAACAAAGATATGAAGTTAAGTAAACTACTTACAAATGTAAAGCCCATCGCTTGCAAAGGTGATGTAGACATTGAGATTAAAGGTGTGAATATTGATAGCCGCAAGATTGAGAATGGCCATCTATTCATCGCAATGAAAGGAACTCAAGTAGACGGACATAAGTTCATTAGCAAAGCTATTGAATTGGGAGCCGTTGCCATCTTACTCGAAGACATGCCAGAGGTATTGGATGATAAGGTAACATACATTCAAGTAGCTTCAACTGAAGAGGATGCTGGCAAGGTTGCCACAATGTTCTATGGAGACCCTTCACACAAACTGAAGTTGGTTGGTGTGACTGGAACAAATGGTAAGACGACCATTGCTACCTTATTATATAGGATGTTCCGAGAGTTCGGTTATAAGGTGGGGTTACTCTCTACGGTATGTAACTATATCAATGATGAGGAATACCCAGCCAGTCATACCACACCAGACCCAATAGAGCTCAACTGTCTTCTTGCCAAGATGGTTGACGAAGGATGCGAGTATGCGTTCATGGAGTGTTCAAGTCATGCCATTCACCAGCATCGTATTGGGGGATTAGACTTTGTTGGAGGCATCTTCACCAACCTCACTCGTGACCATCTCGACTATCATAAGACATTCGAAAACTATCGTAATGCAAAGAAGATGTTCTTCGATGGCCTGTCTAAGAATGCCTTTGCCATCACCAATGCCGATGATAAGAACGGTATGATAATGGTTCAGAATACCAAAGCAACCGTCAAGACCTATTCTATCAAACGCATGGCAGACTTCCGTGCAAAGATATTGGAGTGTCACTTCGAGGGTATGTACCTTGAGATTGATGGTAAAGAAGTGGGCGTACAGTTCATTGGTAAATTCAATGTAAGCAACCTTCTTGCTGTCTATGGAGCAGCCATCATGTTAGGTAAGAAGCCTGAAGAGATACTGATTGCAATGAGTACGCTGAAGAGTGTTAACGGTCGATTGGAACCTATCCAATCACCAGAAGGCTTCACTGCTGTTGTCGACTATGCTCATACTCCAGACGCATTAGAGAATGTACTCAACGCTATTCACGACGTACTTGATGGTAAAGGTGGACATGTTATCACGGTCTGTGGCGCTGGTGGACACCGTGACAAGGGCAAGCGCCCATTGATGGCACAAGAAGCAGTAAAGCAAAGCGACACTGTCATCCTGACAAGTGACAACCCTCGTGACGAAGAGCCACAAGCTATCATCGACGATATGCTTGCAGGCCTTGACACGACACAACGCAAGAAAGTTCTTACTATCGTCGACCGCAAGGAAGCCATCCGTACAGCAGCAATGATGGCGAAGAAGGGTGATGTTATCCTTGTTGCAGGTAAGGGACATGAGAACTATCAAGAGATAAATGGTGTGAAACATCATTTCGATGACCATGAGGTCATCCGTGAAATCTTTGGAATCAAATAAGCAACAATGCTGTTTTGATTTAAAGAACACCATCTAATAAGAATAAATAAAAAAAGAAATAACATGCTGTATTATATCTTCCGTTGGCTTGACCAGTTCGGTATCAGTGGTTCCCATCTATGGGGATACATCAGTTTCCGTTCTATCTTGGCAATGATATTAGCCCTTATCATCTCTGCATGGTTTGGAGAACGGTTTATAAAATACCTCAAGAAGAAACAGATAACAGAGGTTCAACGAGATGCACAGATTGACCCATTCGGTGTTAAGAAGATTGGTGTACCGTCAATGGGTGGTATCATCATCATCGTTGCACTGCTGATTCCGGTTATCTTGTTAGGTAGACTACGTAACATCTATCTGTTGTTAATGATTATAACGACCGTATGGCTGGGATTCCTCGGTGGTATGGACGATTTTATCAAGATATTTCGGCATGACAAGGAAGGCTTGAAAGGTAAATACAAGATTGTCGGACAGGTAACTATCGGGCTTATCGTAGGTTTGGTTCTTTGGGCTTCTCCAGACGTTAAAGCTAACTTGAACCTTGAAGTAGCCAACCAGAATGGTAAAGAAATCGTCATCAAGCATGAGGCAAAAGCTGAGAAAACGCTCAAGACAACCATTCCGTTTGTCAAACTACATAATCTCGACTATTCAGAGATTATGGGTTTCTTAGGTCCCTACAAGACTGCAGGAGGCTGGATACTGTTTGTTCTTATGACCATCTTCGTCGTTACAGCCGTCTCTAATGGTGCCAACCTCAATGACGGAATGGACGGGATGTGCGCAGGAAACTCCGCTATCATAGGTGTTGTATTGGGTATCTTAGCCTACGTAAGTAGCCATATACAATACGCCGCCTACCTGAACATCATGTATATACCAGGTTCTGAAGAGTTGGTAGTATTCTTTATGGCCTTCATAGGTGCCCTGATTGGCTTCCTTTGGTACAATGCTTATCCTGCACAGGTATTCATGGGCGACACAGGAAGTCTTACTATTGGCGGTATCATAGCAGTAGGTGCTATCATCATTCACAAGGAGTTGATGCTCCCTATCCTCTGTGGTGTATTCTTTGTTGAGAGCTTAAGCGTTATCGTTCAAGTGTGGTACTACAAGTTAGGAAAACGTAAAGGAGTTAAACAACGTATCTTCAAACGCACCCCTATCCACGATAACTTCCGCACACAAGACAGTCAACTCGACCCAGAATGTAAGTATCTCTTAAAGAAACCCCATAGTGCTATCCATGAGAGTAAGATTACCTTACGTTTCATCATTGTGACTATCATCCTCGCTGCAATGACTATCATCACACTTAAGATAAGGTAAAGAAGAGGTGTGTAGGGCGTTAACGAGAGCTGTATAGTTCACTGACACGATAGGAGTCCGCATTTAGCACCACCCTATTGAGGCGTATTCAAAAGAATAAACAACAAACTATCAGATGACAGTTAACAGCCCATCAAACAATAACATTTCATTTGTATAGAGTAAGGAAAGGAAAGATATATGAAAAGAATCGTAATACTTGGAGCCGGTGAGAGTGGAGCTGGCGCAGCTGTATTGGCTAAGAAAGAAGGCTTCGACGTCTTTGTTTCAGACATGTCTGCCATTAAGGACAAGTATAAGAAGATGCTTGACGAGCGTGGCATAGAATGGGAAGAAGGACAGCATACAGAAGAGAAGATTCTTAATGCAGACGAAGTCATTAAGAGTCCGGGTATTCCTAAAGAGGTACCGATGGTTCAGAAGCTGATGGAACAAGGTACACATATCATCAGCGAGATAGAGTTTGCTGGTCGCTATACCAATTCTAAGATGATTTGTATCACTGGAAGTAATGGTAAAACCACCACAACAAGCCTCATTTATCATATATTTAAGGATGCTGGATACGATGCTGGATTAGCTGGAAACATAGGTAACAGCCTTGCATTACAGGTTGCGGAAGACCCACATGAGTATTATATCATTGAGTTAAGTAGCTTCCAATTAGACAATATGTACGACTTCCGTGCAAATATTGCTATCCTTCTCAATATCACTCCCGACCATCTGGACCGGTATGACTATAAGTTTGAGAACTATGCCGACGCCAAGATGCGTATCATTCAGAACCAGACAAAGGAGGACAGCTTCATCTATTGGAATGATGACCCTGTAATAAAGAAGGAGTTAGAGAAATTTGATGTGCATGCAGTATGCTATCCTTTCTCTGAATTAAAAGAGAAGGGAAGCATTGGATATATCGAAGAAGGACAATACACCATAGAGCAACCTGAACCCTTCAACATGGAGCAAGAGGACCTATCCTTAACTGGTAAGCACAATATCTATAACTCTCTTGCTGCCGGCATTGCCTCAGACATCAGTGGTATAAAGAAAGAAAACATCCGCAAGAGTCTGAGCGATTTCCCTGGTGTAGAGCATAGATTAGAGAAGGTCTGCAAGGTAGCTGGAGTGCAATACATCAACGACTCAAAGGCAACTAACGTTGATGCATGCTGGTATGCACTTGAGAGTATGAACACACCTACCGTTCTTATCCTTGGTGGTAAGGACAAAGGTAACGACTACAGCGTACTTAAAGACTTAGTAAAGCAGAAGTGTATTGGACTTGTCTACCTTGGTGCTGATAATAAAAAACTCCATGACAACTTCGATAGCCTCGGTATTCCTGTTCGTGACACGCACTCTATGAAGGATTGTGTGACGGCTTGTGCAGAATTAGCAAAGCCTGGCAATACCGTCCTTTTAAGCCCATGTTGTGCAAGCTTCGACCTCTTTAAGAATATGGAAGACCGTGGCGAGCAGTTCAAAAGCTATGTAAGAGCATTGTAGGAAAAGACTTATCTGGCTAATTGGGCTAATAAGACTAAATTGGACCAATAAGACTAATTGGACTAATAAATCCCATAAGGAACAACAAAACAATGAAGAATAAATCTCTCAGTAATATATTTAAAGGAGACAAAGTAATCTGGATGGTCTTCTTCTTCCTATGTATCATCAGTATCGTTGAGGTCTACTCGGCGTCAAGCTCACTGTCGTTCACAAAGGGAAACTACTGGAGTCCTATCATCTATCATTGCAGTATTCTTATCGTTGGTATCGTCTTAATGGTGTTTGTACTTAATATTAAGTGCCGCTATTTCAAGCTCATAACACCCATCGTACTTATCTTCTCGACACTAATGCTTATCTGGGTGCTTGTAGCAGGACAAACAACAAATGGCGCAAACAGATGGATTACGCTTGCAGGTCTACAATTTCAACCCTCCGAATTAGCCAAAGGTGCATTGGTCTTAGCGGTTGCGCAGGTGCTTAGTGCTATGCAAACAGATCATGGAGCAGACCGTAAAGCCTTCAAATACATCATGTTACTCTCAAGTGGTATCATTCTTTTGATACTCTTTGAGAACCTTTCTACGGCGATGCTCATTGCCCTGACAGTTCTTCTGATGATGTTTGTAGGAAGAGTTCCACTCAAGCAATTAGGTCGGTTGGTAGGCTTCATTGCCTTACTTGGCGTCTTAGCACTATCCTTAGTGATGCTGGTTGGTGATGACAAGAAGCTGGAAGACGATCTACCTGACAAACAGAATCTTACGGAACAGACGGTGGCAGCACAGCCGAAAGAGTCACCTGGCTTCATTGGGAAAACGCTTCACCGCGCTGACACATGGAAGGCTCGTATAAAGAAGTTCTTCAATAATGAATATGTAGCACCTAAAGACTACGATTTGGATAAGGATGCACAGGTCGCACATGCCAACATTGCCATCGCTTCATCAGATGTTGTAGGAAAAGGACCAGGCAATTCTAACGAGCGAGACTTCCTCTCACAGGCCTTCTCCGATTTCATCTATGCTATCATCATAGAGGAGATGGGAATCGAAGGAGCTATCTTTGTGGCTTACTCTATATCATCCTTCTCTTCAGAACGGGTATCATCGCCAACAGATGTGAGAACACTTTCCCAGCGTTCTTAGCAATGGGAATAGCCTTCCTCTTGGTTACACAAGCCCTATTCAACATGTTAGTAGCTGTTGGATTAGCCCCTGTAACAGGACAACCTCTACCACTCATTAGTAAGGGTGGTACCTCAACGATAATAAACTGTATCTACATTGGTGTCATACTAAGCGTAAGTCGCTCTGCAAAGAAGAAGAAGGAAGATAAGAGTTCAGCCGAAAATCTTTCTCACGCAACTGCCTAATTGACAGAGAAAAATAAAAAGGAAGGGTAAAGTTGAGCGAAGATAAAAAAAATGATTACCTTTGTAAGTTATAAAGAAGATTACACATGGACGAGGAATTAAGAATTATCATCAGCGGTGGCGGTACGGGAGGACATATCTTTCCGGCTGTGTCTATTGCCAACGCCATCAAAGCGAAGCACCCAGAAGCGAAGATTCTCTTTGTGGGCGCAGATGGTCGTATGGAGATGCAACGTGTCCCTGCCGCAGGATATGAGATAAAAGGTCTACCTATCAAAGGCTTCGACCGTGCACACAAGTTAAAGAACTTTGAAGTACTCTACAAGCTTTGGAAGAGTCTTCGTATGGCTCGTCGCATCATTAAAGACTTCAAGCCACAGGTTGCTGTGGGTGTTGGTGGTTATGCCAGTGGTGCAACACTCTACGAATGTGCCAAGATGGGCATCCCATGTCTTATCCAAGAGCAGAACTCATACGCAGGGGTAACTAACAAGCTATTGGCGAAACGTGTGAAAAAGATTTGTGTTGCTTACGAAGGAATGGACCGTTTCTTCCCTGCAGACAAGATTATCATGACGGGTAACCCTGTCCGACAGAACGTCCTCTCTACCCCACTTTCTATCGAAGAGGCACGCGAGAGCTTCGGTCTCAACCCTAACAAGAAGACTATCCTACTTGTGGGTGGTAGTCTGGGAGCAAGGACCATCAATCGTTCTGTCATCGAACACCTCGACCTCATAGCACAGTCAGACGTACAATTCATCTGGCAGACTGGTAAATTCTACCATCAACAGATATTGGATTCGATGAAGGGTAAGGAATTACCCAACCTGAAGATAATGGATTTCATCAGTGATATGGGAGCTGCTTATAAGGCTGCTGACCTCGTTATCAGCCGCGCTGGCGCAAGTTCTATCAGTGAGTTCCAACTCATTGGCAAGCCAGTTATCTTAGTTCCGAGTCCTAATGTGGCAGAAGACCACCAGACCAAGAACGCTATGGCGTTAGTCAACAAAGATGCTGCCCTCTGTGTAAAGGATGCTGAAGCACCTGACACATTGATAAAGCTTGCCCTTGAGACAATCACAAATGACGAGAAATTAGCAAGTCTAAGTGAGCATGTTAAGAAGATGGGGTTGAAAGACTCTGCTGAGATTATTGCTGATGAGGTTATCAAACTCATAAAGGCTTAATACACATACTCACCCAATAGCAATGCAAGAAACGGTAGTGAAACACAAAGCTACCAACAAACAAAAGATAGAAAAAGAATATATAACACATGGAACTCAAAGATATTAAATCAGTTTACTTCGTTGGTGCGGGTGGCATCGGTATGAGTGCTATAGCTCGCTATTTCCTTCATAAAGGGTTGATAGTGGCTGGATATGACAAAACACCATCCGAACTCACACACACACTGGAGAAAGAAGGGATGAACATTCACTATGAAGAGAATGTTGAACTTATCCCAGCAGCCTGTAAAGAACCATCGTCTACGTTGGTTGTCTACACCCCTGCCATCCCAGCTAAGCATGCTGAACTGGTTTATTTCCGTGAGAACGGCTTTGAGATACAGAAACGTGCACAAGTGTTGGGTACTCTTACCCGCACACACAAGGGTCTTTGCTTTGCAGGAACACATGGGAAAACGACCACGTCAAGTATGTGCGCACACCTAATGCACCAGAGTCATTTGGACTGTAATGCCTTCCTTGGGGGCATCTCTAAGAACTATGGCACCAACTACATCCTCTCTGACCACAGCGACTTTGTAGTGATTGAGGCCGACGAGTTCGACCGCTCGTTCCATTGGCTGCGTCCTTGGATGACCGTTATCACCTCTACCGACCCCGACCATTTGGATATCTATGGTACTAAGGAGGCTTATCTTGAGAGTTTCCGTCATTATACAGAACTCATCAAAAAGGGTGGTGCACTCATTATCCATAAGGACTTAGAGATGAAACCGAACGTACAAGAGGGGGTAAGAACCTATGAATACAGTCGTGACGAGGGTGATTTCCATGCTGAGAACATACGAATTGCAAACGGAACTATCACCTTTGATTTCGTTTCCCCTATCGAAAACGTAAAGGATGTAGAGCTTGGACAACCTATTCCTATCAACATAGAGAATGGTATCTCTGCCATGGCTATGGCACAACTCAATGGTTGTACTGCCGAAGAGCTTCGCAATGGCATGAAGACCTACGGTGGTGTTGACCGTCGTTTCGACTTTAAGATTAAGAACGACCGCCATGTTTTCCTCTCTGACTATGCGCATCATCCAAAGGAGATACTACAGAGTGCGAAGAGTCTGAAGGAACTCTATGCAGACAAGAAGGTTACTGTCATCTTCCAACCTCACCTTTATACTCGCACACGCGATTTCTACAAAGAGTTCGCTGATGCGCTCAGTCATTTTGATGAGGTCGTTTTGACCGAGATTTACCCTGCTCGTGAAGAACCTATCCCAGGTGTGACAAGTAAGCTCATCTACGATAATCTGCGTTCAGATGTCAAGAAGCAGATGATACAAAAGGATGATGTACTTAACTTTGTGGAGTCAAGAGATTTCGATGTGTTGGTCGTTTTGGGTGCAGGCAATCTCGACAACTATGTCCCACAGATTGCAGAAATACTCAACAAGAAGTAATATAAGAACGTAGAACACTGTAAGTAAGAGAGAATAGATATGCGCATTCGATGGAAAAAGATAATCATCACTACGCTGGACTTCCTACTGGCTATTTATCTCATCGTGGCTGTTACCTCATGGAACAAGCCTGATGAGAGCAAAGAGCTATGTACCCAAGTGAACATCAACATCTCCGACTCGAATAACGCAGGCTTTCTTACCGCAGGAGAAATCAAGCAGATATTAAAGAAGGTAAACCTCTATCCACTTAATAAGAAGGTAAAGGACATCAATCCTCGCCACATTGAGGAAGCATTAAAGGTGGGACCTTTTATCAAGACAGCGCAGTGCTACATAACAAAAGATGGTCAGGTCAATATCCAAATTACGCAACGTATGCCGATTATACGCATCAAGAGTAATACTGGGGCTGACTACTATCTTGATGATAACGGAGGGATACTTCCTAACTCTAAGTACACAAGCGACTTGATTATCGCTACTGGTAATATAGACAACAATTTTGCACGTCTGTATATAGCTCCTTTGGCAATGGCTATCAATGCCTCTCCATTATGGCTCAACCAGATAGAACAGATTAACGTATTGCCTGACAGAGGGATCGAATTAGTCCCCCGCGTAGGTAATCACATCATTTTCATGGGTTATCTGCCTAAGAACAATGGTCCATGGAAGCGTAAACATGATATCAATGTCTTTGTGACAAAGAAGTTATCACGCTTAGAGAAGTTCTATCGATATGGACTCTCACAAGCTGGATGGAACAAGTATTCTTACATAGACATTGAGTTCGACAACCAAATCATCTGTAGGAAACGTGACGAAAGGCTGAGAAGGCTGAAGAAGACGAGGTTATTAAGAAAGCTAAGTCTGAAAAGGTAGAAGACGTACAACGCACAGAAGAGGAGGAAAGGGAGAAGGCTCGTACGGAAGTGAAGCGACAAGAGAATGCTTCCGACGGTCTGACAGAATAAATAGCTAACAATTTAGAGAATATAAATAAGCAACAAAATACTTAACGAATATGGCAGAGTTTATAGTAGCCATTGAATTAGGCTCATCAAAGATTACGGGTATTGCTGGCAAGAAAAACCTTGACGGCAGCATCTCCGTACTTGCTGTTGTAAAGGAAGACGCTACACAGTGCATTCGTAAGGGTGTCGTTTACAACATCGATAAGACCGGACAATGCCTCACCAGCATTATCAACAAACTAAGAAAACAACTGAAGTATGAAATCTCTCAAGTCTACGTTGGCGTAGGAGGACAGTCCATACGAAGCGTTCGCAACGTCATAGTAAAGGACTTACCAACCGATACTATCATTACTTCTGACATGATTAATGAGTTGATGGATGCCAATCGTAACATGACCTATCCGGACCAGGAGATCCTTGATGCTGCCACTCAGGAGTATAAAGTTGACAACCAGTACTCTCTCGACCCAGTAGGTATTAAGGCTTCTCGACTTGAGGGTAATTTCCTTAACATCCTTTGGCGCAAGGCTTTCTACGATAATCTCAACAACAGCTTTGAGAAGTCTGGCATCTCTATCGCTGAGATGTACCTTGCTCCTTTGGCCTTGGCTGATGCAGTATTGAGCGAGGCTGAGAAGCGTGGTGGCTGTGTATTGGTTGACTTTGGTGCTGATACAACCACGGTCTCTGTCTACTATAAGAATATCCTTCGCCACTTGGCTGTCATTCCTTTGGGCGGTAACAATATCACAAAGGACATCGCAAGTCTACAGATGGAGGAGAAGGATGCTGAGGCTATGAAGCTTAAGTATGGTTCTGCCTTTACTGAGAACAACGATATCGATAATACATTAAAGTATTCTATCGACGCCGAACGTTCTGTTGACAGCCGTAAGTTCATTGAGATAGTAGAAGCTCGTATCAATGAGATCGTTGAGAACGTGTGGTATCAGGTACCTTCTGAATATGCTGACAAACTTCTTGGTGGTATCATCCTTACAGGTGGAGGCATGAATCTCAAGAACATTGAACGTTGCATGCGCAATACTACTCATATCGACAAGATACGTAAAGCGAACTTTGTCACACATACTATCTCTTCAAGCAATGCGGATATCACTGCAAGAAATGGTAACATGAATACTATTCTCGGGCTGCTTGCTAAGGGCGACATGAACTGTGCTGGCGCTGAATACAACCCTGCACAGACCAATCTCTTTAATAATGAAGAGATTGCTGTAGCGACTCCTATCGAACAACCTTACACTCCTTCTACTGCTGCAAGACAAGGTCAGGGCATCGTTCCTACTCCAGAAGAGAAAAAGAAGGCGGAGGCTGAACGTCGTAAACGTGAGGAGGAAGAACGCAAACTACGTGAGGAAGAGGAAGCAAGAGAGCGCGAACTTGAAGAGGAGAAGCGTCGCAATAGCTTCTGGAACAAGTTCACACACAAATCTAAGGAGTTCGTTAAGAAGATTATGGCAGAAGAAGACGACGAGTAAACACTCTTCTCTCTCCTGCACACAAGAAAATGAATATTGATCATAAACATAGATAACAGACTGTTATGGCAGACAACAATAATAAAATGGATATATTAGACTTCGGTGATGGCGATGTAGCCGATAGCATCATCAAGGTCATTGGTGTCGGTGGTGGTGGCGGCAATGCTGTGAACCACATGTACAGAGAAGGTATCCACGACGTGACCTTCGTTCTCTGCAACACAGATGCACAAGCCCTCAACGACTCTCCTGTTCCAGTGCACCTGCAATTGGGTGATGAAGGACTTGGTGCTGGAAACCGCCCTGAACGCGCACGCCAAGCGGCTGAAGATACGAGCGAGGATATCAAAAACATGCTCAATGATGGTACGAAGATGGCGTTTATCACTGCTGGTATGGGTGGTGGTACGGGTACGGGTGCTGCTCCTGTCATCGCACGTATCAGTAAGGAATTAGGTATCCTCACCGTTGGTATCGTTACTATCCCGTTCCGTTTCGAGGGTGCTAAGAAGATTGATCAGGCCTTGGATGGCGTTGAAGAGATGGCAAAACATGTTGATGCGCTACTCGTTATCAACAACGAACGCCTGAGAGAAATCTACCCAGAACTGAGCTTGCTCAATGGTTTTCGCAAGGCAGACGACACCCTGAGTGTTGCAGCTAAGAGTATTGCTGAGATTATCACAGTGCATGGTATCATGAACCTCGACTTCAACGATGTCAAGACTGTCCTCAAAGATGGTGGTGTGGCTATCATGTCTACGGGTTACGGAGAGGGTGAAGGACGTGTGAAGCAGGCGATTGAGGATGCCCTCAACTCTCCATTGCTCAACGATAACGATGTTTATAAGTCAAAGAAGATTCTGCTCTCTATCAATTTCAACAGTGACGACAAGGACAACCCTGGCTTGACAATGGAGGAGATGGGCGATGTGACAGAGTTCATGAACCACTTTAGTGCCGACTTCGAGTTGAAGTGGGGACTTGCTATCGACCCTGAACTTGATAAGAAGGTTAAGGTTACTATCCTCGCGACAGGCTTCGGTATCGAGGATGTTGATGGTATGGGTAGCCATATCAAGAAGCAGACTCAAGAAGATGCTGCTCGCCTTGCTGAGGAGGAGGAGAAGGCAGCCGAGCGTCGTGACCGTCGTGACCGTTTCTACAAAGACAATAACAACTCTCAATACAAGCACCGTCCACACATCTATCGCTTTACTGCGGATGAGCTCGACAATGAGGATGTTATCCTTGCTGTTGAGAACACTCCTACCTACAAACGAACGAAACAGATGATTAAGGACATCAAGCGCATCAGTACTCCTGAGCAGGATGCGGAAGACAACGATAGCCAAGAGGGCACTGTTGAGGGTGTCATCAGCTTCGTATAAGCATGATTACAAGTATAAAGATAAGGCTGAACTTCGAAAGAGGTTTAGCCTTTTTTGTTTCATCTTACCTTTCGAATGATATCTTAATCATTCTGCCGCTCATCCTTATATCCGTCTCTGTAGTCGAGAGAGCAATTTCTTCACCCAAAGATGAAACCCACATTACTACACTTACCGACATTCTCATAAGAAGAATATCACTCACAACTACACACCCCGAAGAAATAATTAGGATTAAGAAAGATTATTACACAACATCCAAATAAACATCCTCAAAATAAGACCAAGCTATCTTCTAAAACCAAACTTGTAATCCTCAACAAATCAACACATTACAAACAGCATTGGAGAAGACGCCTTTCTTGCCCCAAGAAGAGCCTCTTCTTGCCCCTTGAAGGGCATGTTCTCAAACGAAGAAGAGCCTTTTCTGCATCCGTCACAGGTGTCATGTCGAATAAAGAGGGGAAATAACTACCGAAATAAATCAACTATTTAGAAATACTATCTCGCTTACAAAGGCTTATTCCGCACACATAATAAACTGTTGGGAGTGGTTCTTTTAGACATAATTCAACATCATATCGTTCACAAATAGTCGTGAGGTCATAGCCCGTAAGCGAGTAAGTCCGCTTCGTGGCATACCCCTTAAACCTAAAGTAAATACTGTTACCCTTATAAGTAGAATACCCCGTCAATGGTACTCTATATGTCTTTTCTGGCAGATAATGCGACCTCACCATTAAGAGAAGTCCTACTACAACATAACAGGGGCAGGCGATATTGATTATATTATCATACCCCCCCTCGTTCCCGTCTGCCTATCGAAAATAAATGCAACAAAGATAACAGCAACAAAGAACACCCCCTCACACCACGAGATGTGTTTTTATCCTTATTTATAGAGGTTTTACTTGAATTTATGCAATGATTTTTCAAAGCGTTATCCACCACTTCGAAGGAGTATGATAAAAGGGTCTTCTATATCGGAGGATAAAAAAAGAATAGGTAGTGAGAACCACAAAAAACATAACAAATACTTGCTTATTAATGTAGAAAAACGTAAATTTGTCCCATAACTAACTTTAACAATATGCAAAAACCGCAATGGAATAGGATAAAAGACTTTGTTCAACGCAAAGAACTATCGCTTGCAATGGGCTTACACCTTGGTGCAATATTCCTCTGTGGACTGATTTATATCCTACTGCCCGAAGACGTACACTTGCGCTGGGGACTGACTTACGTGCTGATTTGGACTGCTCTTCTGTCACCGATTGCACTGATGATTGCAGCACGGAAAAGCAAAAGGAAGTTGGTTATACGCCTTTACAGTGCGCTGATAGGCATTGTTCTGTGGCTATTTGCTATTTTCCTTCAAGTCATCGGGGGCGACATTTTTCTCCCACCGACCTACTTCTGTAAAGATGGTGATTACCTTGCAAGGCGATACTGGTACGACTTCTTCGACAACAACATGACGGCTGTTTACAAGGTTAGTGGGCTAACAGAAAGGAGAGTTGCATTCTATAACTACAGCAATCCCGACTCTATCAAGGTCTACGAATCATTGAATGTCATCGCTTTCTACTGCCCTTCCGAAATACAGGAAGACCCATGGCCCACCGACACCATTGCCCCTATCCGTGTCATCGAACAGCTCCGCGACGACACAATAGAACCCGAACGGAAGAAGATAAAACAACTTGCCCACCGACTTAACGCCCGACTCGGCTATACACTGACTGGAAAACAAGAATAGTAATTCATAATGATGATTACCTACTATGAGAAAAGAAAAAGCTATAAACCCAAATCATAAAGTTCAAAGAACAATAAGGATTCGTGCCATTAGTGCCATTCGTAGTTGTTCGAAGTTCAAATCATAAAGCTCAAAGTTCTATGCTCAACATTCAAAGAATTAAAAAGTTCAACCTTAAACAACCTGTTTGCCTTGTTGCAACACTCCTCTCTATAACACTCCTTGGCAGTAGTTTCAGAAGTAGTAAGACTGATGTGTACGAGATGCCAGACAGCATTCAGATGGCTATCGACTCCATAAACAAGTATAATATCTTTGCTGATACCTACGTACTCGGTCCAGAACATCATCGCTCTAAACAATTTGACTACGCTGTTTGGCTGCGCCGTCACGCCACACCAGACCAGTTAGCCGAGATAGCTAAGACAAATCCTAATCCTACCACTCGTCTTTGGGCTTTCAGAATCTTGTTAGAGAAACCTCACAAGCAAGTCTATGATGTCCTGAAAGCAGTTATCAACGACACCACAGAGACTGAACAGATGAGTTATTGTTTATATACCAAGAAACCTTTTAACCTCAGAGCTTTCTCTCTCTACTATTTTGACCAAGTGAATAGTCAGACACCAGAAATGCAAGAGACGATTGATAGTTTAGCTTTCTTCGACTATATGAAGCGTTATGGATATTCCTATGGAATACTCGAACACTTCAAACCTAAACAGAAATACTATGCAGCAGTAGTCGAAGCTGCCGACAACGGACAGGTAGAAGTCCTGCCATTGCTCATCAAATATAAGAATCCTAATGACTTACAGCACATCCGTAAGTTGCTGCAAGCTGACTTTGAGGAGAACAAGCGACTGACTTACTATACCCGTGAAATCCTCGAAGAATGGGGCAAACCAGACTTTGAAGAATACGCAAAAAGCGTTTGTCAAGCCGTTATTGGTAAACCAGATTACTTCAGTGTAAGAGAGTATTTCCCTCTTCTTTGGCAGTATCCTGCACCTTGGAGCTACCAACTTCTCGAAGATATCCTTTCCGGCAAAGACAGATATAGTAACATTCACGAAATAAAGAAACACTTTATACAGTATGCTAAGGAAGGTCCTATCCCTCCTATCTTCCAACCGCTGTACGACAGATATCTAAAGGAAAGGCGTACTGTCAGAAGTGGAAGACCACAAACGGAAGAGTCGCTTAAAACACTTAGAATGGCTCTTGACGCCTTAAACAAAGAAACTTTCTTTTCTGAGGATGAGACTGTAGGCTTCTCTGATCGTTATCGTTTAATGCAATTTGATTATGCTGACTCATTGCGCTACAATGCTACAAGCGACCAGTTGGCTGAGCTTGCCCAAACAAGTCCTTCGCATATCACACGCCTTTGGGCATTCAGAATCCTATTGGAGAAGCCCAATGGGCAAATATTCAACATTCTTAAACAGGCTATAAACGACACAACAAGAGTAAACCGTATATCCAGCTCTGAAGAAGAATTCAAAGTTCCCTTCCACCGTTCTATTCTCAGCGTCTACTATCGTAACGTAGACGAAGACCTACCAGCACAACAACAAGCAGCCATTGACAGCTTAGTGTTCTTTGATTATATGAAGAAATATGGATATGAAGAAGCCTTCCTTCATGACCTCCAACCACTCAAATCCTATTACCCAACCATCATCAAAGAGGCTGACAAAGGCAATGACGAGGTATTAATGTTCCTCGCTCGATACAAGAACAAGAACGATATCGCCCGAATCAATAAGTTTCTGAAGCGCGATTTGAAGAAGAATGGGGAAATGACCAACGAATCTTATTGGCTGCTTAATAAGTGGGAGGACCCAGACTTTGAATGGTATGTAAAGACCGTCTGCCAAGCAGCAGCCAAAGAGAAGACACATTACGGTCAACCTCGTTACATCAGCCTCCTTTGGAGCTACCCTGCACCGTGGAGCTATGACATTCTTAAAGATATGATTTCCCAAGAAGAAAAATACAAGAACTTCTCAGATACAAAGGTTTTTCTTGAACAACATGCGAAAAAAGGAACGTTTCCTCAAGTCTTCCGACCGCTGATTGAAAAATAAGTGAAGTCTTATTCTCACAAAAAACATTACTCTTCTTTTAAGCTATCACACGTATGCTTGTAAACCTAATATAACAGCTTATTATCAAAACTATCGAAAGGAGATATCGCAACTTACTTAATGTCAAAATACTAAATAGCATCTTCATTCTGCTTGCATTACAATATTACAATTTCAACTTATCCCCCACTCTACCACAGAATCCCTCCTCGCATCGTTTAACATACAGCATCCGAGCAAACTCCCTACCAAACATGTTCCCTCAGATGCGCACTTTATCAACAACCAACACTCAACATCCATCATCCAACCCCACAACCAAACATGTTCCCTCAGATGCGCATTTCATCAACACCTAACACTCAACAACTATCATCCAACAAACATGTTCCCTCAGATGCGCACTTCATCAATACCTAACACTCAACACCTATCACCCAACAAACATGTTCCCCCAGATGCGCACCTCATCAACACCCAACACTCATCACCCAACACCCATCAAAGGCACCACATACTTTGCGAGACAATAACCTCCACCTATCAGCCAACACCACAGGATAGCGGCCAAGAGGAAAGGCTTAAAGCCAGCTTTCTTAAACTTATCAATACTCGTTTCAGCCCCTAATGCTGACATGGCCATGGTAAGAAGGAAGGTGTCAAACGTATTAATGAAATCAACACACGCCTTCGGAAGTAAATTCAAGGAATTGAAACCGATGACTACAAGGAAGAGGATGGCAAACCAAGGGATGTTGATCTTACTACCACCGTTACCCTCTTCCCCTCGTTCGGCAACGTTCTTTGCAACAAAGAAGGCAATGACGAATAATACAGGTACTAACATCATCACACGAATCATCTTAACGATAATCGCTGAGTTGCTCACTGCAGCACCCATCGCATTGCCTGCTCCAACAACATGAGCCACCTCATGAATCGTCGAACCAGCAAAGATTCCCATTTGAGCAGGCGGCAAATCGAATATACCCGCACGATAGAGAATAGGATAAAGAAACATCGACAGTGTACCAAAGATTACTACCGTCGCTACAGCCACAGCTGTTTTATAAGGCTTCGGACGGATAGCACCATCCACACCCAACACTGCTGCAGCCCCACAGATACCACTTCCACAAGCTGCCAAAAGCGCAATGCTACGGTCCATCTTCAATAGTCTTCCCACTAAAACACCTAAGAGAATCGTTCCACATACGATAATCGCATCTACAACAATGGCTGGTAACCCTACTGCAACCACGTCTTGAAAGGTCAAACGAAAACCATAAAGGATAATACCAAAGCGCAACACACGCTTCCCACAGAAGGCAATACCTGGCACCCACGTGTCTGGGAGATTGTTACGAAGGCTGTTGGCATAAAGCATACCTAAGATGATACCAACAACCATCGGGCTCAAAGAGAGTGCTTTCACCCATCCCATATCACCGATATAGAAGGCGGCACACGCAAACAAAGTAATCAGCAGTACACCATGAAGCATACTACTACGCTGTTCTGTTAACTTCATAGACTTATACTATAATTATAGATAAAGTTAAATATCCATGCTACAAGACTACAAAAGTAATAAAAACGAGCCAAATAATTAGTCTGAACCTCCTTTTTATCATACACAAGAGAATTTATTTAGACACTTCTGACTTTAGATACGATGATGAAAAGACATCAAAAGGACATGATAAACCGACATAAATCAGGTAAAGTGTATTTTTCACTCACACTTACTTTGAGTTCTTTTACGGTTCTTCCGTTAAATGTGTGGACGCTTTTCGTAGTGCTTTAACGTAAGAGCCAAAGTTACTCATTAAACAAAAATATAGCTGAGACAGTCAACTATCTATCCTATTTTCATCCTCTTTCATTGAAAATCTTTTCGTTTTAAGACTTCGAAAATATGCAGACAAGGGCTTGAAAAATCATTACATAATTTCAAGGAAAACACCTATAACTAACAGCAAAAACACACACATGAAGCAAGTTTACAATCAACAGGGTATCAATTAGTTACCAAGTATAAAGTAAAAGGTGCCTAATTGGACTTCAAAAGGGCGTTAGCAAGGGTCTTAAAGAGCATCTTTTGCAACCCAGAAGGGCGTCTTTTAGAAGCCAAAAGAGCATGTATTGGGTTTGAGCTGTACGAAAACAATTTACAAACATGATTTAATAAGGGAATAAGCAGGTTATAGATGGCAAATAGACATCGCACCTAACTATATTTGTCATGTAGTTTATCCCCCGTTCTTAAGCCATCCAATAGGGGGTAATCATACCATGTATTCAGATTAATCTCACTCTATTAACAATCTACACATTTAACGGAAGAACCTCTTTTACTGCTATCTTATTCGAAAGTCTTGCTGGTAGTGAGTCGTAAAAATCATCTTTAGCCACCCAAGAGGATTAACATTCATTCAATATTCAGCACTTTCTTAAAGTGTACTGATTACATTCTGATATTTTTACAACGCTTTATAAAACACATTTTCGTTATTTTCATACCAAATACTACACATTATCACTATTCTTTATTAATAAATGTAAAATACCAGTCAATTATATTCTTTTCTGCTTGGAACTTTAAAAATGGTGCACTATCTTTGCAAAGTGTTAAATATAACACCTACCTTTACTTGCATATAGCTTATGATACCTTACGTTGTTAGCATTTGGGTCTGAAATAGTTTATTTATTATATTAACTAAAGCGAGAATTTATGGAAAAAGACTAATGATGTTTTTAGTCGGCCTCTTCCTAAGTTTAGGAACAGCGCTGGCGCAGACAGAGATTAGCGGAACTGTAGTTTCCTCAGAAGATGGACTACCAGTCGTTGGCGCTTCTATCCTTGTAGCTGGCACACAGATGGGTACTGTCACTGACATTGATGGTAAATTCCACCTTATTGTACCAGCTGGGAAAAATCAGTTACGTGTACAATATGTTGGCTTAAAAACTCAGCTCGTACCAGTCTCAGACGGCATAAAGGTGGTAATGAAACCTGACGCAGGCTCACTTGAAGAAGTTATTATTACTGGTTATGGTAACTTTAAGAAATCAAGCTTTACTGGAGCTGCTGCTAACGTTGACCCCGGTAAATTGTCTGATGTACCTGTAGCTTCTGTTCAAGACAAGATAGCAGGTTCGGTTCCTGGTGTTACTGTGACAAGTGCATCTGGTGCTCCTGGTTCTGTAAGTAATATTCGTATCCGTGGTATGGGTTCTATCAACGCTGGTAATGAACCTTTGTATGTTATTGATGGTACACCTATGATATCAGGAGATGTCAATGGCTTCGGTCAAGGCAACTATAATGAATCCGGAACAAACGTACTTGCAACTCTTAACAGTAATGATATTGAGTCAATCACTGTCATAAAAGATGCAGCTGCAGCTTCTCTTTATGGTTCACGTGCGGCAAATGGAGTAATTGTAATTACAACAAAGAGTGGTAAGAAAGGAAGGACACATGTCGATTTCCGTAGCGACTGGGGATTCTCTAATGTAGCAATTAATTATCGTCCAGTATTAGGAGGAGACGAACGACGTGCGCTGCTGTTCCTTGGCTTGAAGAACTATGCTCTTTATAAAGAGGGTAAATCTGAGGCAGATGCAGAGACTTTTGCTAAGGATAATATTGAAGACTATGCCTCAAAGCCTACAGTGGGATATGATCAAAGTGGTAAGCCTATTAAGGAGTGGACCGATTGGAAGAGTCTTCTCTTTAAGACAGGTCATCACCAAAACTATCAGGTTAGCTTGAGTGGTGGTGGTGAGAGTACACGTTTCTACACCTCACTTTCTTATATGAAGCAAACTGGTATCTTCTCTAATCAAGGTATGGAGCGATTCACTGGCAATGCTAATATAACACATAAGTTTGGCCATTTCACATTGACATATTCTTCTTTGTTCTCAAAGGTTAATCAAGTCTTACCAACGATGGAGGAGCTTCTTTCTCAAGTCCTATAGCCAATTATGCATTTATTCAGAGTCCGTCTTCTATCGCTTACTTACCTGATGGAACCTTAGCTCGTGGAAGTGAAACAAATAGTTTGGTTAGTGTAAACCCAATCTATGAGGCATTGCATACGTATGATAAAACAGATATCAAGCGTGCGTTTAACTCATTGAAGTTGGATTGGAATATATGGGATGGTCTCCGTTTGAGCGAGAAGATGACATACGATTATACTTCAAATAACGAAGATGTACTTTGGGACCGTTTGTCAAATGATGGTAGTCCTGGGGGTACACTACAACGCTACACGGGTTCTATCAGCCAGTTAAATGGTCAAACACAGTTGGCATACGTGAAAACGTTTGGCCTACACAACGTTGATGCTCTTTTAGGCTATGAAACAGAGAAATATGTCACGAGGTATAATTACATTAATGGTAAAGATTATCCTGGTGACCTCTACGAATTTGGCAATGCTGGTACGACCAGTGCAGAGAGTAAAGTAAGTGGTTACACTCTTGCAAGTTGGTTAGGACGAGTAAACTACAACTATGATAATAAGTATTATGCTGGTGTGAGTTTCCGTCGCGATGGTAGTAGTCGTTTGGCTAAAGACAATCGATGGGGTAACTTCTGGTCAGTTTCTGCAGCATGGCGTTTTGGTTCAGAGAAATTCATGGAGCCTATTAAGCAGGTTGTTAGCGATGGTAAGCTACGTGCAAGTTATGGCGTGAATGGTACGCTACCAAGTAGTTTCTATGGTTACCAAAACTGGTACAAATATGGTCAATATTATAATGGAAAATCTGGTATGGCTATTGTTGGTATTGGTAATCCAGAATTACAGTGGGAGAAAAACCGTTCTGTCAACTTTGGTCTTGACTTAACGTTACTTGATCGTATATCTGTGACATTCGATTATTATGTACGTACAACGTCTGACCTAATCTTTGATTTACCTATATCAGCAGTTCCTGGTTATTATAATAGTGATAGAGTTTCCAAGAAAGCTGTTAATGTTGGTTCACTACGTAATAGAGGTTATGAAATAACTATTCAAAGTAACAACCTCCAAACAAAGGACCTTACATGGACAACAATGTTGAACTTCGGACATAACCATAACGAACTTACTAAGATTTATGGTGAAGAAAATCAGATTATCAGTGGTGTTCGCATCCATAAAGTAGGTGAACCTTATTATAGCTACTATGGCTATGAGTATGCTAGTGTTGACCCAAATACTGGTAGAGAAGCTTACTACATCAATGATGGAACAAGCAATGCACGTAACACAACAGTCAATCCTAATGAAGCAAAAAAAGTTATTATAGGAAATCACGAAACAAAGATAGAAGGTGGCTTCAGTAATAATATCACATGGAAGTTTATTGATTTCGGTCTGAACTTTACATTCTCTCTTGGAGGTAAGGCTTTTGATGCTGCTACATGGCAACATAATAATGGAAACTATACCTTTGGTGGTCAGTTACCAACTTATTATGACATCAATAAGATGTGGACAGGTCTGGCGATACGAATGCCTCACAGCCAGTGTTCCAGTATGGTAATTCAAGTGAAGTCTCTTCTCGTTGGTTGATGCCAACAGATTATCTGCGTTTGAAGAGTCTGACGCTCGGATTTACGGCTCCATCACAATGGGTAACACGGATTGGTTTGAGTAAGGCACGTGCTTTCTTCTCTGCAAGTAACTTGCTGACATGGAAATCAAAGGATCTTTACGTTGATCCAGAAATGCGTGTCGATGGTGTATGCACTTTCCAGACACCTGCACTCCGCACCTTTACTTTCGGTATTGAACTCGGTTTTTAATGTCTATTAATTAAAAATATTGTTTATGAAAAGAACATATAAGAAAATATATAGCCTTATGCTTGCTGTCGTTGTAATGACTGGCGTGGCATCATGTGGTGATGAATTTCTCGATCAGAGACCGAGTGATGGTGTTTCAGAAGGAACTGCCATCAAGAGTAGTTCTGACATGGTCACAGCTCGTACAGGTATGTATGCAGCTTTGAAAGGTTCGTCCGGAGCCCAGGATTATTATGGCTTACAAATGTTTCTTTATGGAGAAATGCACGGAGAAGATTTGCAGTATAATTCTAAGTATGGTAGTAATCGTGCTTCGTTCTATTATAAGATGGAATATACTACAGCCTCTAATTTTAGTACTACTACTGCGATTTGGCAGTCACCTTATGTCGTAATTCAAACTGCAAATCATATCATAGAAGCGGCTGATGGTGGAAAACTAACAGATAAGGATGATGCAAAAGGAAAGGCATTGATAGGTCAAATCCGTGCTGAAGCTTTAGTTTTAAGAGCTATGGCAACCTTTGATTTAACTCGTGTCTATGGAAAGACTTACACCGAGGATAATGGTGCATCGTTAGGTGTACCATTGGTGACAAAGGTAATCTCAACAGAGGAGAAACCTTCCCGTAGTACAGTTGCAGAGTGTTATACTCAAGTAATCAAAGACCTAAATGAGGCTATTAGCTCTGGTAATTTACAAACAAAGCCAGAGACTGGTTATATGAGTCTTTATGCAGCTAAGGCTTTGTTATCACGTGTTTACTTAACAAAAGGTGATTGGGCTAACGCACTTTCTACAGCCGAAGATGTTATTAACAATTCGGGTAAAAAACTTTGGACAGCCGATGAATATGTTCAAGCTTGGAAAAAGGATGATAAGAGTCATTCTAATGAGATGCTTTTTGAACTCTCCGTTACCAATTCACAAGATTGGAATGACAGAGTGGGAATTGCTTATATCTATGCAGAGAATCGCCCTGACCTTCCTGGCTATGGAGATGTATGTGCAACAAAAAGCTTTGTGAAACTCCTTGCAGAAGATCCACAAGACGTTAGATCTAACGTGTTCTTAGCCCCATCAGCTGATAAAAAGAAAGTATTTAATGGTGCTAAGGTCTATCTGAATAAGATGCCAGCATATAACGGAGATGTTCGTTATGCGAATATTCCTTTACTTCGACTCTCTGAAGTTTATCTTAATGCAGCAGAAGCAGCCTTTAGATTAGGAGATACTACAAAAGCGGCTCAGTACTTGAATGACATTATCAAAAATCGTACAAGTGATACAACTAAGCAAGTTACAGCTTCAGATGTTACGTTAGCACGCATATTGTTAGAACGTCGAAAAGAACTTGTAGGTGAAGGACAGCGTTTCTTCGATGCGCTCCGTAATAATGAGACTATCACTCGTTATACAAGTGATGCAACTCGTGGTTGGCATGACGTCTTAACGACAGAGGCTCGTAGTTACAATCGAGACTATTATAAGGCATATCCTGCTATTCCTGGTTATGAGGTTGACGCAAACGCTAATCTCAAAAATCAGCAGAATAATGGATATAATAACTAATAATTAACAGCTTCTTCTAAAATATGGAGTGATAAACTAAGGTCCTTACATAATAAGGCAGACAGAATCTCTGATTAGAAAAAGCTAAACACAACATCACAGAGGTACCAACGGTACAAAGAGTAACAGCGGTGTAGCATACAGATTCCTAATGACCTTTGGAATAAATGCTTTGGGTATAAAGTCTCTAATAAGACCCGCAAAACACCCCGTTGCTCCACGTACCGACGGTACCTCTGTGATTTTTATAGCTTTGTTCTAATAACCATCTGTACCCTCCATTTCTCCGTGTGCCATTTCTTCTAAACCCTAAACTTAGGCGAAACCTTATCACTACAAACTTCTGAAGAGCTTTTATTCGAACTCTTCTGCCTTTACACACAATATTGTAAAGACATCTGAAGGGATTGATAAACCAAAACAAAACAAGTAAAGTGTATATTTCACCCACACTTACTATTAGTTTTTTTACCACTATCTTATTCGAAAGCCTTACTTGTATTTAGTCGTAAACACCTTCTTTTGCCAAGCTAAATAATTAACATTCATTTAATATTTAACACTTTCTTGGAGTGTATTACTTACAGTATGATGTATTTATAACGTATATTAAACAATAATTCCTTTATTTTCATGCAAAAAGCTTATACTCTCTTACTATGTATTATTAATAAATGTGAAAATTAATCTATTATATTCTTTTCCATTTGGAACTTTAAAAATGGTGCACTATCTTTGCAAAGTGTTAAATATAATACCTACCATTACTTGTATATAGTTTGTAGAACCTTACGTATTAATATTTGAGTCTGAAATAGTTTATTTATTATATTAATTAAAGAGAGAATTTATGGAAAAAAGACTAATGATGTTTTTAGTCGGCCTCTTCCTAAGTTTAGGAACAGCGCTGGCGCAAACAGAGATTAGCGGAACTGTAGTATCCTCAAGTGACGGGCAACCTGTTGTGGGTGCATCTATCCTTGTGTCTGGAACTCAGACTGGTACTGTGACTGATATTGATGGAAAATTCCGTCTCTCAGCACCTGCAGGAGCTAAGTTGGTGGTGTCTTATGTTGGTATGGCATCAAAGACTGTTACGGCTTCAAGCAACATGAAAGTTACCTTAAATCCGAATGACAAGAATCTTGATGAGCTCGTTGTTGTGGCATACGGTACCGCTAAGCGTCAATCAATTACTGGTTCTGTTGCCGTTGTCGACTCTAAGAAGATCTCTGATCGTATTAGTACTTCGGTAACGGGTGCACTGGAAGGTTCTGCTCCTGGTGTACAGGTAAATAACTCCTATGGCGAACCTGGCGCTACACCAAAGATTCATATTCGTGGTGTGGGTACATTGGTTAAAGATGCTGACCAGCCTCTCTATATTGTTGATGGTACTCCATTTGAAGGTAATATTGCTGAGTTAAATCCTGGTGACATCGAGTCTATGTCTGTATTGAAGGATGCTTCTTCAGCAGCTCTTTATGGTAACCGTGCAGCTAATGGTGTTGTCTTGATTACAACAAAGAAGGCTAAATTCTCTTCTAAACCAAATATCTCTTTGAAGATGGATCAAGGTTTCTACAGACGTGGTATCCCAGAGTATGACCGCTTAGGCCCAAACGAATGGATGGAGGCTTCTTGGGTAGCAATGAGAAATTATGCCCTCTCTGGAGGTATTGCTTCAACTGAGGCTGCAGCTGGTACTTTTGCTACTGAGCACTTAATGAGTGATTATGTGAAGCGTAATATCTATGATGCTGCTGGTAATGCCCTCTTTGATGCAAATGGTAAGCTGATTGCATCTATTCGTCCTGGTTATGACGATCTTGATTGGCAGAAAGCAGTTGAACGTACTGGTCATCGTCAAGAGTATAGCCTTTCTGCTGGTATAGCAGGCGATAAGTACAATATCTACTCTTCTGCTGGTTATCTGAATGAGCAAGGTTATACCTTAAACTCTGGCTATGAGCGTTTTACTGGTCGTATTAATACACAATATACAGCCAACAAGTGGCTTGAATTAGGTTTAAACCTCTCTGGTACTTCTTCTGTAAGAAGCTTTAACTCAGATGCTAAAGGTAGTTTCTATGCTAATCCATTCTATGTAACTCGTTACATGGCTCCTGTTTATCCTGTTTATTTGCATAATGCTGATGGCACATACGCTTTGGATGCAGATGGCAACAAGCAGTATGATACGACATCTGAGTATCTTGAAAATCGTAACCTCCCATACGAGATGACGATGGATATGGATCGAGTTCGTAGAAACGTATTGGATGGTTTGCTGTATACAAAGATTAGCTTACCATACGGTTTCTCTTTGACAGGAAAAGTAGACTTGAACCATTCTAATGAAAATCGTCAGACCTATAACAACCCTGTTATCGGTGATGGTGCTTCTAACAATGGTCGTCTGACTGAGCGTTCTTACCAGTATATCTCCTACACAGGACAGGAACTCTTGAACTGGGATCATAACTTTGATCTTCACCATGTTGACGTTCTCCTCGGTCATGAGAACTATAGCTGGAACAATAAATATGCTCGTGTGATGAATACAAACGCAGCTATCGAAGGTTTGCGTGCGTTGAGTAACTTCGTATTAAACTCTGATACGGAAGGCTATTTTGAGGATTATAGAACTGAGTCTTATCTTGGTCGTCTTCGTTACAACTATGATGAGAAATACTTCTTTGACTTCTCTCTCCGTCGTGATGGTTCTTCTAAGTTCCATAAGGATAAGCGTTGGGGTAACTTCTTCTCAGCTGGTGTAAACTGGAATGTTAAGAAGGAGAAATTCATGGAGAATGTAAAGTGGGTTGATGCTTTACGTGCTCGCGCTTCATACGGTGAGGTAGGTAATGATGCTGCTGTTAATTTCTATGGTTATCAAGCACTTTATTACATTACAAAGAATGGTGGTAACCCTGCTTTGGTACGTCAGAAGTTAGCAGCTCTCGATTTGAAATGGGAGACTACACAGACTTTCGATTTCGGCGTTGAGGGTACGCTCTTTGACCGTTTGAACTTTAGCTTGGGTTATTTCGATAAGCGTTCTAAAGACTTGCTCTTCGAAGTTCGTTTCCCATTGTCAGCAGGTTCATTCTTCGGTAATGATGCTATTGAGAACCTTACACAGTATCAGAATATCGGTACAATCTCTAACCGTGGCTTCGAAATCATGTTAAATGGTGATGTTGTTCGTTCTAAGGATTGGACATGGAACCTCTCTTTTGACGCTACCACATTGAGTAACAAGGTACTTAAGTTGCCTAAGGGAAAAGATATCTTGCATGGTCAGCAGAACTATTCAGAGGGACATTCTGCTTATGAGTGGTATACTTATCACTTTGTAGGTGTTGATCAAATGACTGGTAAGTCTCTCTATGACCTTGACCCGGAAAAGGAGGCTACTGCTTCTGCAGCAGGTGACCTCGTTGAAATCAATGGAACAAAGTACACTACATCTACTTCTCAGGCAATCCGTAAGTGGGCTGGTACAGCTCTTCCTTCTGTCTATGGCTCATTTGGATCTAACCTTCGTTGGAAGGATTTGAGTTTATCAATGTTGATGACTTACAGCCTTGGTGGTAAGACAATGGATGGATCTTATAGGTCATTGATGTCTACTGGTTCGGCTTCTTCAGCAGCCGCACTCCATAAGGACGTACTTAACTCTTGGAATGGTGCACCTGATGGTATGACAGCTACTTCTCCTAACCGTATCGATCCTAATGGTACACCTATCCTTGATTTCAATGGAAGCAATGATAATAATGCTGTTAGTGACCGTTGGTTGACAAGTTCTTCTTACTTCATTATGAAGAATATTATGCTCACTTATCGTTTGCCAAAGGCATTGGTAACCAAGTGGGGTCTTGGTGGCATTTCAGTAAAGGCTGGTGTTGAGAATCTCTTTACACTCACAAGCCGTAAGGGTTTGAACCCACAGTATAGCTTTAATGGTGACAGTGACGATACTTATGTATCTGCACGTGTGTTCAACTTCGGTTTGACAGTCGATCTCTAATATTGTAGAATTTAAAAAGGGAATAATATGAAATATTCAATAAATAAATTCACCGCAGGGGCTTTTATTGCAGTAGCTGCTATAACAGCTTCTTGCTCCAGTGATTATCTCAATGTATCACCAGCAGAGTCGGCTGAGCCTTCTGCAGCATATGCTAATACAAGCAATGCGCGTAACACCTTGAATGGTATTGCAAAGTCGATGACTGTACAGCAGTACTACTATGGTCAAGGATTCGCAGGTGAAAATGCGATAATGCGTCTATATGAGAATCTTCCAAGTCAGAACTATAACTATAACCGTTATGCTTCAGGTTGGGCTCCTATCCATAATCAGACATTCCACTTCCGTTCAACAAGTATCTATGATTCTTATGCGTGGACTTATTACTATCAGATCATTAACAATGCAAATGCTCTCCTTGCAAATATTGATAATGCTAAGGGTACTGATGCTGATAAGAAGTTTATCAAGGCTTCTGCATTGACTTTCCGCGCATACGCATTTGAGAAGTTAGTACATTACTACTGCTATCGTTGGCAGGATAGTAACAATGGTGCTTCTACGGGATTGCCTTTGCGTCTTGACACTTCTACGGGTGAACTGAAGGCTTCTACACTTGCTGAGACTTATGCTCAGATTTACAAGGACTGTCAGGAGGCGATCAAGCTCTTCGGTGAAAGTGGTGTGACACGTTCAACATCAGAGTGTTGGATTCCTGATTTAAATACAGCTCACGCTGTCTACGCACGTGCTGCTTTGACTCGTCAGGACTACGCTACTGCTTTGGCGCAGGCTAAATTAGCTGAGGATGGTCGTCCTTTGATGACAGGTGAAGCATACGCAGCTGGTTTCTATAAGCCAAATGATGAATGGATTCTTGGTAGCTATGGCGATGCAAGTGAGCAGAACTGGTATTGGGCTTATGGTGTACAGGGCGCTTGTAACGGTCACTATGCAACTACGCAGAGTACGGGTGCTGGTACTATTGGTCATGAGTTGATTACTCGTATTCCTAATAATGATGCTCGTAAGCAGCTCTTTATCACTGCAGATAAGTTCCGCAGCATTGATATTACTGACAATGCACAGGTAAACCAGACCTATGGTATCTTAGGATCGGGTAATGAGAGTGTGTTGGCACAGGCTGACTCTATCGTTAAGAAGCACCAGATATCTGGTCTCTCTGCTGCTTATGCATCAGGTTATATCTACTTGGATGGCCAAATGAAGTTCTGGGTAACAGCACAGCCAGGTGTTAGTTATCTTCCTTTTATCCGTTCAAGTGAGATGGTTCTCATCGAGGCTGAGGCTAATTACTTCTTGGGTAACACAGCTGCTGCACAGGCTGCATTGGTTAAACTGAATGCTGGTACAGGTCGTAACGCAAGCTATACATGTACGAAGACAGGTACTGACCTCTTTGATGAAATCAAGGATTACCGTGAGGTTGAACTTTGGGGTGAGGGCTTTGCATGGAGTGATTACAAGCGTTGGAACATTCCTGTTGTTCGCCACTCATTTGCTGAAGGTGGTAATGCACACGCTGCTGTTGCAAAAACAATTGCAGTAGGCGACGGAAATAAGTGGACTTGGGTAATTCCACAGAACGAGATCGATTATAATGATCTTGTGAAGAACAAATAGGTCTTATGTTATTATAAATGTAAAGGCAGGGAGAACAGGTTTCTTTCTGCCTTTCTTTGTTTTTAACGCAAATCGTTTATTAGCGCCTAAACATATTTTGTTTTATTACCGAGAAGATTGTTTGTCTCTCTAAAACTAATTTTCCTGTCATTCCTGTCATCCAAAGTACTTGTCTAACTCGTTAGTCTACAATAGGGTTATGTGAAATGTTAAAAGTGACAGCAAATCAAAATAAAACTTTTCTTGTATGGTGTATAAATATCTCGCTCTTGGTAGGGAGTCATTATATCTTGCTATGAGAAGAGCCTTTTGTTATTGAGGGTAGTGTCAGTGGTTAGGTATGATTCGGCATAAAAAAGTGTTGCAGAGATTAATAAAAGTGTTGTTTCTGCGTTATATACCATATATCTATTCATTATAAGAATGAGATTCGATAAATTAAAGAAGCAGTTAGAGCTTTTGATTCTATTGTCTGACGGACGTAACTATACGGTCGAAGAGTTGTGTGAGCGGATGGAGTTGTCGCGAAGGAATTTCTATTACCTACTCGACTTCATCAAGCATGCAGGTTTTATCGTGTTCAAGAACCAAGGCTATTACCATATTGACCGTCGCTCTCCTTTCTTCACACAGTTGCTGCAAACAATTCAGTTTACAAATCAAGATGTGAAGACTATCCATAGTGTGTTGACGATAGCGGGTAATGACAGCGAAATGGTAAACCAACTAAGAGAGAAGTTAGAGAACACTTATAATTTCTCTGTATCCATAAACTCGCCCATACATAAGCAAATGGATAGTAACATAAAGATCTTGCGAAAGGCTATGGCAGAGAAGAAGACGGTTCGCTTAATCGGTTATTCAAGTCCGCATAGCCATACGCTGAAGGACCGACTTGTGGAACCTTACCTTTTGTTAAATAACAATGAGGATGTACGCTGTCATGAATTGGTATCGAAACAGAACAAGACATTCAAGGTATCACGTATGGCAGGAGTAGAAATATTGGATTCGCCATGGCTACACGAAGACAAGCATAGGCAGGTGTTTACGGATATCTTTATGTTCAGTGGTGAAGAACATCACCGTGTAAAACTACGTTTAGGCCAATTGTCACATAATCTCTTTAAGGAAGAATATCCACAAGGGGCGCATTATCTTACACCGAATGAGGATGGCTCGTGGCTCTTAGACATAGAAGTCTGTGACTATCGTGGTTTGGGTAGATTTGTTCTCGGGCTTTTCAAAGATATAGAAATCATCGAAGGAGATGGTTTTAAGAAATATATGAGGGAGGAAATAAAGAGCCTCATCAATTCGTTAAACCTACAGTAACATGATTTAGGAGATTTATCCTTTATTGAATTATACATCAAAATATATCATTATTTATCATCATCCTTCCACCAACAGAGATACACTTTCTGATAGTTCTCATTCACAGAAGACATTAAGGAGGACTTGGGAGGAAATAAATTCAGGACAATGTTTACACGTAAGATTTTATTCGTTTTATTGCTTTTTATCACACTCAACACTTATGCACAGCAAGAACGTTGGGTGGGTACATGGGCTTGTGCACCACAGACAGTAGACAAGGGCTTTATGCCTTATAACAATCAAATGACCAATCGTTCCGTACGACAGGTAGTAAAGGTGAGTATCGGCGGTCCTGTCATTCGCCTGCAATTAAGTAATGAGCTGTCTTCTGAACCTGTTGAAATCATCAGCGTTTATATTGCAAAGGCTGGAGAAGGGGCAGAGATACAGAAGAATTCAGCTAAGTATCTCCGTTTTAATAATAAACGTCGGGTAACGATACCTGCTGGTAAGGCTGCCTTTTCAGATGCGTTGAAATTCGATTTACAACCATTGGAGCGTTTGTCAATTACGATTAACTATCTTAAAGCACCAAAAGAACCTACTGTTCACATGGGTTCGCGTACTACATCTTATATATTACGTGGTGTGACAAATGCTAATACTGATTTCTCAACAGCTTTCAAAGAGGACCATTGGTTTAATATTTCTGCTATTGATGTTCTTGATGCCTCTGCTTCCAGTGTGGCTATCCTTGGTAATAGTATTACCGATGGAAAGGGTTGTGTGACAAATGCACAAGACCGTTGGCCTGATTTTATGTCTGCCGTACTGAATGGAGAACATGAGTCGAAGAGTCCGAAAACGGGTGTATTGAATCTTGGTATTGGGGATAATCGTATCCTCTCTGTGGGTTTAGGACAGCCCGGAAAGGAGCGTTTCGATCGTGATATATTGGGACAAAGAGGACTTCGTGCCATAATTATCTTCGAGGCTATTAATGATATCGGTACGTCAACCAATCCAGAAGAAACTGCTCGCCAGTTGATTGAAGCCTACCAAGTGATGATTAAGAAGGCTCGCCAACGTGGCTTGAAGGTTTATATGGGTACGATAACTCCTTTCAATGGCTGCAAAGGTTACTTTACAGAGGCACGTGATGCAGCACGTAAGACGGTGAACGAATGGATAAGAACAAACCATGAAATCGACGGTTTCATCGACTTTGATGCACTCATGCGTGACCCTACATCACCAGACAGACTACGCAAAGACTGCCAGATTGGTGATTGGTTGCACCCTAACCCTAAGGGGTATAAGATGATGGGAGAATATGCTGCTAAGAGACTCGAAGAGATGAATGTACCAACTCCCTCCAGTCAACGACCATTGATAGAAAGGAAGTAATTTCTTCCCCGCCTATCGTCTACGATAATGTCTATCATTCTTACTGAAAATGAAAATCTACTTTAGAATGATAGACATTCTCTTTCTATAGCAAAGCAAGAATCTATAAATAAAGTTTCCTGTCATATCCGTCATCCATTATAGCCATTTAAGTTGTTAATTTACAGTGGACTTACGCGAAATGTTAAATGTGACAGCAAAAGAAAATAAAACTAATTTCGTAATATTATGTACTATATTCTGACCGTAATAGATGCTATTACTTCCTAATTTAGAAAAATCTACTGCTTCGTATATTCCAAGATGAAAGCTGTATCTGATCATTATTACTCATCGTTAGTTGTATTGTCTTCTTCCCAATGTACCATGTCATAAGGATAATATGGATTATCCTTTAGGTCGGAATCATCTATGTGCAGTATCTTTGCGACAGCTGCAACCTCCCACGCCCAGTAACCACGATAACAGCGTGTTTTCAAATGATTATTATACCAAGGGGCATCCTTGTTCAAGTTATACCATTTCCCGATGTAATCTATTAAAGCTTTCTTCGCAGCTTGTGCATCAGACAACTGTGTTAACTTAAAAAGTCCTTTATACAACTTAGGGAAGGCAAGCTTATTTGCATGCGTTTGTATCTTATCCTTGTCCATCCGAGAGTTCAGCATAAACCAGAGTAAAAGGTCTGGAGTCCAATCAGCTGGCTTTGCCTGATTATCTACCCGTTCCACATATTCAATAAGCTGCTGAAACTCTGCACAGGAAACGTTTAGTAGAATACCTAACGAAACTCGTTTCAGGATTTCAAAATATATAGGGTCATCAATAGCAAGACCTGCTATAAAATACTTCAAAGAATTTGAATATATTCGCTTTAATTCCGTCATATTCGCATCCATAGAATACTTTATTTCTATTTCAGAGATGTACCGTTTTCCTAATGACCAATGTAAGTATATGGTATCTAACCTTTTGTTGGTATTCGCTTCCAATATTAATCTCTCGGTTTCGCCTTTTTCTTTCGCGAGTTCTATCAACATCTTGCTAAAGAATTTCCTATTCTTTATTTTATCCCTAATAGCTTTATCTTGCTTCTGTTTAGAATGTCTAAAGAAAAAATCAAATATCCCCATAACTTATTCTTTTATTAGGAAATACAACTCAATAACATTATTGCTGTATTGGTATTGACGAGGAACTCTTAGAGTCATGATATAATTCCTCTATACTCTTCCAATCAGTAGGAGTATCATCCCGAATTATTTCAACAGCCTTCTGGGTATATAATGTTTCTCCATTAATCCCATCAATGAGATAAATGTCATTCCGATTATCTTTCCAATGAGCACAGACTATATAAATCGGTCGCTTAATATACTCTCGTTCTTCATAACGTCTTACACTAAACACTTCCTTCTTATCCATGAGATTAATACCATATTGGTGCAACATTTTTACTTTTTAATGAATCTATGCTAAACTTATAAGGTAAATCATAATCTCACATTTTATTTCATGTCCATGACCATCGAATTGATATCCTTTACCTACTGGCATTTGGTAAAGATATGCACAATATGCCGTTATATTCCCCACTGTGTTATACAGATAGATATATTCGTATGGAGGGTGTGTCAAAATGTACACATCCTCTTTTTTTATGCACAAAGCCCCGACTTTCTCAAGCCAGAGCTTTGCTATTTCCTAAAGTTTTTTGTACCTTTAGGCATTAAAAAAATCTCATTATGACAAAGATACACTTTCGTTCTTACATACACAAGAAAATGATTCTTTTTCCTCAAAGAATCGATAAGGATATCGCAGAAGATGACCCTGTTCGTCTTTTTAGATGCCTTGGTGGATAATCTTATGTTGGATAATGTCTACAAGCTTTATAAGCCCAGTGGTCGCAAGCCTTATCATCCACAAATGATGCTCAAGGTGATTCTTTACGCCTATATGAATAATATCTATTCCTGCCGTCGCATAGAGTCGCTTCTCAAGCGTGACATTCATTTCATCTATCTGGCAGGATATGAGCAGCCTGATTTTATTACCATCAATCGTTTTCGTAATCGTGTGAAAAAGGAAATCAACAATATCTTTACACAAGTCGTATTAGTACTTGCAGCCAAAGGTTTGATAAGTCTTGACGTTGAATATATTGACGGCACAAAGATAGAATCGAAAGCCAACAAGTATACCTTCGTTTGGAAGAGAACCGTGGAAAAGAACCGCGCCAAGTTGCAGGAACAAATACGCACACTCTTGCTTCAGGTTGATGATGTCATAGCGCAGGACAATGCCGCTAAGACAGAAGGTGTCGAGTTTACTGCAGCTCTACTCGATGAGATATCCAAGGAATTGAACAAGTCTTTGGAATCAGCCCCTGAGCCTAAGACAAAAGAAGAGAAGCAGGCTGTTAGAACCAAGAAAAAACAGCTTAAAGAGCTTGAGAAGAAACGTAATAAACTCCAGGAGTATGACCAACAACTTGAGGTTATGGGAGAGAGAAACTCCTACAGCAAGACCGACCCTGATGCCACGTTTATGCACATGAAGGAGGATGCTATGCGGAACGGACAGACTAAGCCTGGATATAATCTGCAGATAGCAACTGAGAACCAGTTTATCACCAACTTTGCACTCTATGCTAACCGTACAGACACGCTCACACTTTCTTCTTTCTTGGAGTCTTTCAAATCACGCTATCATCGTTATGCCAAGACAGTCGTAGCCGATTCAGGGTATGGCTCCGAGGAGAACTATCTGTTCATGGATGTACATAATATGGAAGCCTATGTGAAGTATAACTACTTCCATAAAGAGCAGCGTCCACGCTACACACCTAACCCATTCAGTCCCGCAAGCCTTTATTATAATAAGGAACAGGATTTCTACGTCTGCCCTATGGGACAGCATATGAAGCGTATAGGTATGAAGCGTTCCCTAACCTCTAACGGATTCGTTACGTACAGCGTACGTTATCAGGCAGAACGCTGTGATGGTTGTCCGTTGAGAGGCTCATGTTTTAAGGCAAGAGGGAACAGAATTATAGAAGTAAACCACCAACTACAGCACTATAAACAAAAGGCACGGGAACTACTGACCTCGAAAGAAGGCATCAAGCATCGAGGACGAAGGTGCATAGAACCTGAAGCTGTTTTTGGACAAACAAAATATAATAAAGCCTATAAGAGGTTTAGGCATTTTGGAAAAGACAAGGTCAATATGGACTTTGCCTTCTTCGCTATTGCCTTTAACATAGGGAAAATGTGTAGAAAAACCAATCTCAAGGAACTAAAAGCCGTTATGGAGCTACTTTTAGTCACCTTCAGATGCTCTATACAAGTTTATATAGTCTATTTAAAGCCCAATAAATCATTTTATATGAAATTAGCAGCATAGCTGCAGTAAATAACGAATTATGTCGTAGACAAGGTAAAGGAAGAACAAAAAGAGGATGTATCAATTTTGACACACCCTCGAAAGCCTGCAAAGGAGTAATTTTCGTATTCATCGCTTAATTCTATAAGCTCACCCAACTTTCCTTCTTTGCGTATATGATAAGCAGTAGGATTTTTTCTTACTAACCTCTTATACTCCTCAATATCAAATCGCTTATATCTTAAAGTATCCTTGTCACTATTATTATCTAAATTATCTTGCCCAACACATGTTGTCGCAAACAATAATAACCATAGAATTACCGATAACTTACTCATCATTAGATATTCTTCTTTTATAATTATGATTCGTGATATGCCACACACACACTTACATTATTGCGATTATAGATTTCTACTCTGCATAGGAATAATACCTATCTAAAGAATAAGAAAGACTTACTCTGCAGTCAGTTCGAGGACTCTACTTGAACCCTCGTTGGCAGAGAGGACCATCAAACCTACCTTCATCAAATAGTCACCTGTATACCTTTGTCCGTTACAACTTAATGATGACGTCGTGTTAGGCATAAGGCTGATTTATCCTCTGCTGCAAGTTCTATATCTGCTTCAGGAAGTTCTTCTTGGGACTTTTCCATCTTCTTTTTCATTCTACTTTTAATTGATCTAATGGCTTGTGACGTACAACAGAAGGCATCAGCTTTTTGCTCGTCGGTCATCCCGTTGTGTTCCATTATATAGTAGAATGTCTCCTTAGGAGTGAACGCATAGCGAGGATTATTGAGGATATAAGCAAGGTCGTAATCGAAGTTAGGCATAATAGCGTTGAGAGCCTGCTGTTCACGTTTACCCATCTGTGAGATATTTCCACCTTTTAGAATGGTGTAGAGTGTGTCTATTCCCAATTTAGTTTGTTCGATGGAATCGGCTGTTTTTGTATCTCCGTTATGTGTAGGAGTCTTCTGTTTCAACTGTTCTAACTCATTGATTTACTGTCAACATCAGCCTTCATCTCATCTATCGTTGCATCTTTTCGGCGGAGCAACTGCTGAATATTCAGCTCTGTCATCTCTTGTTGTCTGCGATAAGCATGTAGCTGTTGGCGCATACGACGGCGAAACCATACTACGATACCAGATGTAAGGAGTATCAAGATGATAACAAGATAAGCTATATAGAGTTGAAGTTGCAAGGCTTTACGTTGTGCGATAGCCACTTCATAACGGTCTTGTATCTGTACTATCTCAATATCTTTCTCCGGTGAAACCGATAAAATCTGATGTTTTTCAATGCGTGTTCGCAGTTGATTAATACTCTTCTCTTGGTCTTTACGAATACGAGGCTTGAAGGATTCAGCCTTCTTTACGTACAGCAGGGCAGAGTCACGTTGTCCGATTTGGTTGAAAACAGAGGCTTTACCGAGGTAAATATCCGTCAACCTGTGGCTTTCTTACTATCATTCGCATAGCGAGCAGTATGGTCGAAGTAGTCAAGTGCCAATTTATAAGCACCGTTCTGGGCATTCAATAGAGCTATACGGTAGTATGTAGCAAACTTCAAAGAGTCTTCTGTTACGTTGAAAAGGTGCTTTTCTGCCGATTTTAGCTGATACATCGCATTCCTTGTGTCATGCTTAGCCATGAAGAAAGCAGCGCTATCGAGCCTCATCCGAGTGATACCATCGTCTGTTGCAGGATAGTTAGGTAGTTTTCTTTGGCTGCATGAAAGCAAAGTCAAAATGCTAATCAGTAGTAAAATCGTATTTTTGCTCATATTTGCAAAGATACACATTCTACTGCGTATTGCCAAATTAGGGTGAGAGGAAAGGGGATGAAAAGCTATCTTAAAGCCCTGTAAAGTGCGAAAACAAGGGAACATTTATAAGCTTTGTTGTGTCAAAGGATTAGTCTGATTATTCGTAAGTTATTGACAATCAGGTGCTGTTTTGTAGTTTCTGTGTCAACACTAAAGTGGCTATTGCATTGCATTATATTCTTCTTTACCTTTGCATCGACAATAAGTTCCAATATATGTCATCTGCATTTCATAAACCTGCGGCGGCGTGATTGCGTTTAAGCGTTGGCGCAGGTTTTAAATTAAGAATGTTCGAAAGACTCTTCAAAGCAAGGAGTTTGTTTATAATAATCTCTCGAAAGGCTGCGTTTAGTAGCTGTAAAGGAGAATAAAACAAAAGGTTTATATGATGAAACGAATATTGTTTGCAATATCACTTAGTATCTGTATGGCAGCAACTGTAAATGCTCAACAGGAAAAGATGTCGATGAAATCTTATGAAAATGAGGTTCGGAAAGATACAATCGATACCTTAGAAGTAAAAAACGAAAGGCATAAAATATTTGATTGTTGGTTTCCTCCAATGCCATCTTTCCCAGGTAATATCCAACAATTCCTTCGTGCTCACCTTGTATGGCCAGCCGGTCGTAAGAACAAGAACGTTGAAGGGAGGGTGATTGTCAAGTTCTATATAGACCGCGACGGTAGCTGTTCTCAATTTAAGGTCCTCCGTTCGTTGAATCCATCTTTCGATGCTGAGGCATTAAGAGTATTGAAGTTAATGCCAAAATGGAATGTGAGTTCTATGGAAGGAAATGGTGCTTGGTATGTCTTACCAGTTTATTTTAAGAAGCAAAAAGCTCAACAATAAAAGTCTACGGTTATGATGAAGAAACTGTTGTTAGTCCTGTTTTTAAGTTTTGTAGTCGTTGGTAATATCAATGCACAGAAGCAGAAAAAGGTGATGAAACCGAAGAAAAAGGAACAAATAAAGCATCCTTGTTGTGGTGAACCAGCTTTTGATCCTTGTAGTGACACCTTGAATGTGGACACCTTAGGTGCAAAGATGTTCGAAACTGTTGAGGGATTGAAACCTTCATTCCCAGGTGATCTTTTCAAATTTATAGCGGCACATCTTCAGTATCCTCCTGAATTGGCAGAATGCTCAGTTTCGGGAAGAGTCGTAATAAAGTTCTTTGTGACCCCTTCAGGTAGTTGTTGTCTATTTAGGGTTATGCGTTCTGTAGACCCATACCTTGACCGAGAGGCACTCAGAGTACTCAAGCTTATGCCTGCATGGAAGTGGGAAAGACGACCGAAGCAGGGAGTTTGGCAGCTTGTTCCAGTCATTTTTAGATTGTAATAAGACAAAGTTACTCATAATATAGCCACTTAACTTAAAGTATTTAGTCATTATTAAGATTAGTGTTTACTCTCAACGCGGTTGGTGTTAGCCATGAACATCAACCGTGCGGAGTATTAGCACGAAGGAAGAAAAATGTAACAATGTTCTTTGATGTAGCTGCATTATGCTTTTAAATAGTGAATCAAAGGGCTGAATAATCCTATACTTCTAATTCTATAGCTTTCATCTTCAAATTTCCAATGGCTTTTTGCCCCCATCTTATTCTTTTATCGTACCTTTGCAGTAACAAAAATAATAATAGGTAATAAACGAAGATAATAATAAAAATAAAGGAATAATTATGGCAAAGAAAGCTTTATTGATGATTCTTGATGGATGGGGTAACGGTAAGCATGGTAAGGGTGATGTTATCTATAACACCCCAACACCCTACTTAGATTATTTGAATGCGGTTAGTGCACACTCTGAGTTGCAAGCATCAGGAGAAGATGTAGTCTGCCAGACGGCCAGATGGGTAACTCTGAGGTAGGTCACTTAAATATAGGTGCAGGTCGTATTGTTTATCAAGACCTCGTAAAGATTAACAAAGCATGTCAGACAGGTGACATCTTGAAGAACCAAGGTATCGTTGATGCATATAGCTATGCACAGAAGACAGGTAAGAAGCTTCACTTGATGGGTTTGACCTCTACAGGTGGTGTTCACTCTTCTCTCGACCACCTCTTCAAGCTGATTGAGATTGGAAAGGAGTACAACCTCAAGGATGTTTACGTTCATTGCTTTATGGACGGACGTGACACTGACCCCAAAAGTGGTGCTGGTTTCGTTGGAGACATCCAGAAGGTGTGTGACGCAAATGGCGCACATGTTGCTTCTGTCGTTGGTCGTTTCTATGCAATGGACCGTGACAAGCGTTGGAATCGTGTGAAAGAAGCATACGACTTGCTCGTTGAAGGCAAGGGCGTACAGGCTACTGACATGGTTAAAGCGGTTGAGGCAAGCTATGCAGAGGGTGTGACAGACGAGTTTATCAAGCCTATCAACAACTCTTCTGTAGATGGAACAATTCAGGAGGGTGACGTCGTTATCTTCATCAATTTCCGTAATGACCGTGCTAAGGAGTTGACCGAAGTACTCACACAGCAGGATATGCCAGAGGAAGGGATGCACACAATAAAGGACTTACAGTACTACTGTATGACTCCTTACGATGCTAATTTCAAGAACGTTCATGTTCTCTTCCCTAAGGAGAACGTAATGGACACCTTAGGTGAATACCTCAGCAGACTTGGTAAGAAACAGCTTCATACAGCCGAGACAGAGAAGTATGCACACGTAACCTTCTTCTTCAATGGTGGTCGTGAGCAACCTTACGAGGGTGAGGACCGCATCTTAGTTCCTTCTCCAAAGGTGGCAACATACGACTTAAAGCCTGAGATGAGTGCTTTCGAAGTGAAGGACAAGCTCGTTGGTGCTATAAAGACACAGGAGTACGACTTCATTGTTGTGAACTTTGCTAATGGTGATATGGTTGGTCATACAGGTGTTTACAATGCTATCGCAAAGGCTGTTTGGGCTATCGACCACTGCGTTGAGGAGGTTGTTGAGACTGCAAAGGCTAACGATTATGAGACGATCATCATCGCTGACCATGGTAATGCAGACAACGCAATCAATGAGGATGGCACACCAAACACGGCTCACTCACTCAACCCAGTACCATTCATCTATGTTACCAACAACAATTCTGCAACGGTAAAGAATGGTCGTTTGGCCGACGTAGCTCCTTCTATCCTTCATATCATGGGCTTAGAACAGCCAGCTGATATGACTGGTGAGAATCTTATCACAGACTAAGTCAACGTTAATAAAATCAAACAAAGCAAATCCCAAAGGCATTTTATGGCTTTTGGGATTTGTTTTTTATTACCTTTGCCACTGTGAGTCTTACTGTTGACTCACCCATAATTAGGTATTAGTATTTATTTTTAAGATTAAAGACAATGAAGAATCGTAAGTTAGTATTATCATTAGTAGCCCTTACAGGACTCACTTCTCTCAGCGCACAAGCACAGACCAACAATACAGAAAAGCCTCATGAAACTATCATGCAGCGTGTTGACACGTTGGCAAAAAAGGTAGGTGCTGCCGTTAAGAAGGCTGAAACTACTGAGAAAGCAAAGCTCAACGCAGACAAGCAGAGAGTTAAAGCAGACCTTGCTAAGGACAAGGAGAAAGTAAATAAGGTTTATCAGGATAATAAGGAGAAGTTCTATACAGACGTAAAGAATGCTGAGAACAGCCTTGCCAAGGGCGAGCAAAAAGTAAAGAACACCTATCGTAAGGACAAAGCAAAGGTAAAGCAGGGTGTTGCTAAGAATAAGCAGAAAGTAAGAAACGCATATTGTAAGGACAAGGCCAAGGTTAAGGCTGGTGTAAAGAAGGTTAAGCAAGGTCTTGCTAAGGACGGACAGAAAATAAAGAACACTTATAACAAGGACAAGGCTAAGGTTAAAGCGTTCTTTAAGAAGAAGAAATAATTGACTTAGATAGAGACAATTATTTAATTGAAGATAAAAGAGTCGTGTTTATTCACGGCTCTTTTTGTTTGGCGATTAAGAAGAAAAACAGCATAAATCACGGTTTACATAAATTCACTAAACAAATGGCCAAATTATAATAAATCTAAAATTCACAAACACAACGAGCTTTTTTTGCCGTTGGAAAATCTTTTTTCATTACCTTTGCGACCATAAGGATTTATATCCTTTTCGAGTTTTATAGGTATTAAAGTGTAATTTTTAAACAGTAAAAGATTATGGATTTTAAGAAAATAGCATTATCATTCGTAGTAGCATTCAGCGTATGTTCACTCAGTGCACAGGCTCAGAGCCAGTGCTCAAAGAAGTGTGATAAGGCTCCTAACGAGCAGGTAGAGAAGCAAGCTAAGCAGTGTCCACAAAGCGGTAAGGCTTGTGACGAGAAGGCACAGAAGGCATGCGACAAGCAGAGCAAGGAGTGCTCAAAGGATAAACGGGCTTGCTGCAAGGGCAAGAAAGACGCTAAGAAGCCTCAGCGTAGCTGCTGTAAGAAGCAGGCTCAGCCTAAGAAGAACAAGTAATAGATTAACTTGAATAGAAGAAAGTCGTGTCGAAAGGCACGACTTTTTTGTTGTTATCAGAACTTTATCGTACTTTTGTAGTAACAAAACTGCGTGTAATAAGACGAGATAAGTAAATCTTCTCTATCGCTCCTATTACGCTTATAGACAACAATCATAGCTATGGATGTAAAGATAGAGCCTTCATGGGCAACACAATTAGGGGGAGAGTTTGAGAAACCCTATTTCCTGCAGTTGATAGAACAGGTGAAACAAGAGTACGCTCAGTTCCCCTGCTATCCTCCAGGAAGACTGATTTTCAACGCTTTCAATCTCTGTCCTTTCGATAAGGTGAGGGTTGTGATAATCGGTCAGGACCCTTATCACGAGCCTGGACAGGCAATGGGATTGAGCTTCTCTGTGCCTGATGGGATACAACTCCCGCCATCACTGCAAAATATCTATAAGGAGATTGCAGCCGATTTGGGTACTCCTATCCCACAATCAGGCGATCTTACGCGATGGGCTAAGCAGGGAGTTCTCTTACTGAATGCAACACTTACCGTTCGTGCCCATGTTGCTAACAGTCATCAACGATTAGGATGGGGACTCTTTACAGACGCTGCCATCAAGGCGCTCAGCGATGGTCGAGAGAACTTAGTATTCATGCTTTGGGGCGGATTTGCACGGAGTAAGAAGGCACTTATCGACCAACAGCGTCACTGTGTCATAGAGAGTGTGCACCCTTCTCCGCTCTCTGCGAACCGTGGAGGCTGGTTTGGACAGCATCAATTCTCACGTTGTAATGCCTACTTAACCGCTTGTGGACTGCAAGCGATTGAGTGGTAAGTAGAGAGATCGACGAGTTTTAGGGTTGACAAGTTGCTTATTATTAGGCTTATAAGGCCCATTAGCCTAATAAGCCCAATAAGAAAAGAATAATCAAATAAGCTCTTTATAGTCCCGAAAGAATGTTAGGACGGAATTATTCTCACGAAAAAAAGAATTTATTTTCATGAAAAAAAATATTTTCTTTCATGAGAAAAAATATTTTTTTTCATGAAAATAATTTGAAGAACAAGACTGAGACTGTAAGAAAAAACTGTTAGGTGAACAGTAAGACACAGTTAGGAATGAAATAATTTAGCGCAAAGAAAGATGGTAAATACGTATGATCATATCTTTATGGTGGGTGATGTGCTTGTCTCACCAGACATAATTAATGTGAAGTTCTGCTGCGACCTTGATAAATGTCATGGTCAGTGCTGCATTGAAGGAGATGCTGGTGCACCCGTAACCTTGGATGAGACGATGGAAATAGAGAATGTCCTCGACACTGTTTGGGGCGATTTGTCAGCTTCTGCACAGGCTGTTATCGACAAGCAGGGCGTTGCCTATACCGATGAAGAGGGCGATTTAGTGACGAGTATCGTAGGTGGTAAGGACTGTGTCTTCACCTGCTATGAGAAAAACTGTTGTCTTTGTGCTTTAGAGCGTTCCTATCGTAATGGCAAGACAGACTTTGTAAAACCCATTTCCTGCTCATTGTATCCTATCCGAGTAAAGGAATTTAGCAATGGAACCTGTGGTATTAACTACCATCATTGGCGCATCTGTGCCGATGCAAGAAGAAAGGGGAAGAGCTGAATCTTCCCTTATATAAGTTTTTGAAGGAGCCTCTTACACGAAGATTTGGCAAGGAATGGTATGACGAGTTGTGCGAGGTTGCGGAACAGTTGTTAGGCTAATTACTATTAGGCCTATTAGCCTTATGGGCCTTATTGGGCTAATTATCTTATTAGCCCTATGAGGCTTATAGGTCTAATAAGGCCAATTATATTATTTGCCTTATGAGCCTTATGGGCCTTATTAGGCCAATTATCTTATTAGCCCTATGAGGCTTATAGGCCTAATAAGGCCCATAATCCCCCTATTATCCCTTCCTAAACCTTGAAGGACTAACGCCCACATGCTCCTTAAAATATTTCCCTAAAAAGCTCTGATTAGCAAAGTTAAGTTCCTCAGCAATCTGCTTGATGCTCATTGTCGTATTCCTTAACATCACGAGTAACTCACGTGTTACGTAGGAGTCAATCCACTCACTCGGTGTTCGCCGACTAACACTACGAACAGTCTCAGAGAGATATTTCGAGGTGATACATAGCTGTTGGGCATACCAACCGACACGACGTTCCGTGCGATAGTTCTTCTCCACCGACTGAATAAACTTATGAAAGATAACCTCTGCGCGCGTCTTTGACTCATCACCTACTTGCTGAAATCGATAGATAACATTACTCATATCGATGATAAGAGCTTTGAGCATGGTCATAACCAGCTCACGACGGAAACGATGACCAGTATCTTCAATCTTCCTTTTGATGCGCTGTACATCGTTCTCCAAGGCCTTTGTCTGTGCATTATTAAGGTGGAAAACAGGGTGAGTACGGGCAAAGAGGAAGAGAGCTGCCAGTTCGTGAATACCACTTACGATGTTTTGAAAGAAATCATACGACATAATTAACGCTATACCCTCGCAATCCGGCGAGAGCTGATAGTCGGCAACAACCTGTTCTTCACTAATGATAATGACATCTCCGGCACTCACTTTATGTTCCTTAGTATCAACAGTATATTGTGCACTACCGCCAGTACAGAGTGCAAGAAAGAGTGACTTCATGCGAGAAGCACTTGCAGGAAGTGGTACTTTGGTGATATCCTCGAAGAGAATAATATCATTGTCAATGTAGTCACCATCAGGATATACGAGTTTAGCCTGTGCTACATTAACTTCACGGAGTCGTATGTTTCTGTTCATATCCTCATTATTTGGGCCTACAAATATACTCATTTATTTCTTTTTAAGAGAAATTTATGTAGAGAAAAGAGCTATTAGAAGAGAGAATATAAGTGTTTATAGGAGTAATATAGACAATTAATAATTTTTTGAAAGGGACTTTTAGCATAGTTTTAATACGCTATCTACACAATAAGATAAGGTGTTTAAGTAAGCTGAAAGAACTGATTTTCAGGGGTATTATAAGTATCATAGCAATATATTCAACCATCAATAGCCTACGCATTAACCCATAATGTAAAATTAGAAGACGGATAGTAAGGTCTTTTTATGACTATCGTCAAAAAAGAGAAAATAGCAGAATAACAAAGGTGAACCATGTATTTACTTATGGTATAACGCAAATATTTCTTGCTTTTGTATAGATCTTTCTGATTTCATAACGCCAACCCTATCACTCAAGAAGACGGATGGGTAAAAGAAAAAGACTCCCTTTCTCATTCCGTGAGAAAGGGAGTCTTCATTATATTCTTAGCCTTAAAAGGCTGCTTTTAGTATATTGCAATAGGCTTATGCATCAATGTTAGCGTAGGTTGCATTCTTCTCGATGAACTCACGACGAGGCTCAACATCATCGCCCATCAGCATAGAGAAGATCTCATCAGCATCAGCAGCATTCTCGATAGTAACCTGCTTCAAGAGTCGTGTCTTTGGGTCCATAGTTGTCTCCCAAAGCTGTTCTGGGTTCATCTCACCAAGACCTTTGTAACGTTGTGTGTGTATAGCCTTGTCTTCTTCATCGCCATTTGCATACTTATCAATGAAGGCCTGGCGCTGTTGCTCAGTGTAACAATACTCACTAACCTTCTTGTAAGTACACTTATAGAGCGGAGGCGTAGCAATGTAGAGGTGTCCGTGCTCGATAACCTTCGGCATATAACGATAGAAAAGAGTCATAATTAGCGTGTCGATGTGGGAACCATCGACGTCGGCATCGGTCATTATGATAATCTTATCATAGCGGAGTTTATCAGTGTTAGCCTCAAAGTCGCCTTCACCCTCTACTCCAAAGCGGACGCCGATAGACTGAATAATATTCATAACAGACTCAGCCTCGAATACACGATGACGCTGAACCTTCTCTACATTCAGAATTTTACCACGGAGAGGAAGGATAGCCTGTGTATAACGGTCTCGTCCCTGCTTAGCAGAACCACCGGCAGAATCACCCTCGACGAGGAAGATCTCACAGTCCTTAGGGTCCTTGTTAGAACAGTCAGCGAGCTTACCAGGCAAACCTCCACCGCTCATCACGTTCTTACGCTGTACGCTTTCACGTGCCTTACGGGCTGCCACACGAGCTGTAGCAGCAAGGATAACCTTGTTACAAATCATCTTTGCCTCGTTAGGATGTTCCTCAAGATAATCAGTCAGCGCCTCACCAACAGCCTGCTGTACGGCTCCTGCGACCTCACTGTTACCCAGTTTCGTCTTTGTCTGACCCTCAAACTGTGGTTCAGCAACCTTGATAGAGATGACAGCTGTCAATCCCTCGCGGAAGTCTTCACCTGCTATTTCAATCTTAGCCTTCTCTAACTGCTTTGAAATCTGTGGATCGTTGTCTGCGTATGCCTTCAGTGTACGAGTCAATGCAGCACGGAATCCCTGCAAGTGAGTACCTCCCTCGATTGTATTAATATTGTTTACGTATGAGTGGATGTTCTCTGTATAATCAGTGTTGTACATCACTGCGACCTCAATAGGAATATTCTGCTTCTCGGTCTTGAGATAGATAACATCATCGAAGAGGTGCTGACGATGGCGGTCAACATAACGAACAAACTCCTTCAAACCATCCTTCGCATGGAAGATCTCTGTACGTGTCTTACCTGTCTCTGGGTCTGGGCGAAGGTCGGTAAGTGTAATCTTAATACCAGCATTGAGATAAGCCAACTCACGCATACGGCGTGCTACGATTGACCATTGGTAGACTGTCGTAGAGAAAATGTCTGGGTCTGGCCAGAACTGCTGTCGTGTACCGGTCTTATCGGTCTCACCAACAACCTTCACTAGGTAGAGAGGCTTTCCTTTCTCGTACTCCTGCTGATAGATCTTACCATTACGAAACCTGAGACATCATGTGTGTAGAGAGAGCATTTACACAACTCACACCCACACCATGCAAACCACCGCTGACTTTATACGAACCCTTGTCAAACTTACCACCTGCGTGGAGGACGGTCATCACAACCTCAAGGGCACTCTTATGCAGCTTTTCGTGCATATCAACAGGGATACCACGACCGTCATCTTCAACGGTAATGGAGTTATCCTCGTTTATCGTAACTTCGATATTATGACAGTAGCCCGCCATGGCCTCGTCGATAGAGTTATCGACGGTCTCGTTAATCAAGTGATGGAGTCCCTTCTCACTAATGTCACCAATGTACATAGCAGGACGCTTGCGCACTGCCTCCAAGCCTTCCAAGACCTGAATGTTACTGGCAGAGTAATTATTCTCGTTTTCTGGATTTGCCGTCATTGTTGTTTCTGATTATACTTATAGTATGCAAAGATACACTTTTTCCTTTATATTTGAAAATAAAAACCTGCAAAAAACACAAAAGAAAGCATATCAAATTGCTGTTTTGTGCTGATAATTAGCTTTTATTCTTTTTAGTGGTAATATTCAATTTCCTTATAAATGAGGATTGTTCGAAAAAGTCATTATCTGTACCTTTGCATCACAAAAACATTAACAAAAAAACATCTTTATGTTAAATACCTTATTATTTGCATCCCTTGCTATCAGCGGGGTAGCTGGAGTGACTCCAGACTCAGTAGTGAACAAAGATGTATCACTTAACGAAGTAGTCGTTACTGACTTCAAGCAGAACAAAAGAAACCTAACTTCTATTGCAGTTTCAACCATTAACAGTCAGCAATTACTGAACCAACAAATTGTGAACTTGAAGGAGTTAACGGCAGTTATGCCTAACTTTTACATGCCCGACTATGGTTCATATGCAAACACACCTATCTTTATTCGTGGTATCGGAGCAAAGACGAAGGGTTCTGCCGTTGGTTTCTATGTAGATGGTGTGCCTCATTTTGAGTCGTCAGCATTTAATATTGACCTTAGTGATATTGCTGCTGTAGATGTGTTTCGAGGTCCGCAAGGAACCTTATATGGTCGTAATACTATAGCAGGTGTTATCAACGTCTACACACATAACCCTCTTGATTATCAGAAGACACGTATAAAAGTAGGCTATGGAAGGTATAACGATGTTGTAGCACAGGCTTCTAACTATTCAAAGCTGACTGATAAACTTGGTTTGTCAAGTGCTATTTCTTATCATCATAACGATGGTATGTTCACCAATCAGTTCCTGAATGTTAAGGCGGATAAGGTGAATGAGATTGAAGGACGCTTCGGACTTTACTGGCGACCAACCACAAATTGGCTTATTCATCTCAATAGTACGCTTACTCATAGTAAGCAGAATGGTTATCCATATGCGCCATACGACCTTACGAAAGATGCACTATCACCTATTAGTTATAACCGCAATAGCACTTACAAACGTCTGATTTCAACAACAGGTCTTAATGCTCGATATGAGAATAGTCGTATTAGTTTCAATAGTCAGACGTCTTATCAATTCATCAAATCACATCAAGGGATAGATCAAGATTTCACACCAAAGGACCTCTTCTATGCTGATAATAGCTATCATCAGAATATGCTTTCGCAAGAGCTAACTTTGAAATCGAATGATAAAGGTAGTTACCAGTGGATTATTGGTATGTTTGGTATGCTACTCCATTCTAACCCCTTTATAGAAACAAGCTATTATACAAAGGATTTCTCTACTCCAACTTCCTATAAGAACCCTACAGCGGGCTATGCTATCTATCATCAGAGTTCTTATAATATATGGAGGGGGTTATCGGCAACTGTTGGTTTACGCTTTGATTATGAGCATGCGAAGATAGACTACAATCAAGATAAGGTAACGTTAACAACAGGTGCTAATACACATGTAAAGGACTTTATTAGTATTGCTAACTTCCGCCAGTTCACTCCTAAGTTTACGCTTCAATATCTTACAAACAGGGACAATCTCTACTATGCGAGTGTCACTCGTGGTTATAAGCCAGGCGGATTTAACACTATCTTTAAGACTGATGCAGAGCGTGCATACGATCCAGAATACAGCTGGAATTACGAGGTAGGGGCTCGATTGAAGTTCTTGAATGGACGATTGACAGCTGAAGCAGATCTTTTCTACATTGATTGGCGACACATGCAGACTACCTACACAATTCCTGCAGTGGGTAACTTAATAGCTAATGCAGGGCACACGAATAGTAGGGATTCGAACTTTCACTTGCTTATCATCCAATAAAGAGTTTACAGTTTAGTATGAACTATGGTTACACCCACGCTCGTTACTTGGAATATAAGAAGAGTGCTACAGAGGATTTCTCGGGTAATAGACTTCCAATGGTGCCTAACCACACACTCTCAATAGATGGGACTTACACCGTTTTGCAGGCAGGTTGGTTTGATAAGATTGTCATTAATGCAGGCTTAACAGGTCTCGGTCGTATCTATTGGGCTGATGATAACGTTGTACGCCAAAACTTTTATGCGATGCTTAACGCAAAGGTTAGTCTCACAAAAGGTATATTCACATGGGATTTATGGGGTAAGAATCTGACAGGAACTGACTATATAGCGTACAGTTTCAAGATGTCAACTGGTAACTATGCACAGAAGGGTAAGCCTCTTACCTTTGGTACTTCCCTTAGCGTGACATTCTAATAAGAGGATGAAGGATTGAAGGAAAAGGATGCTGTAGCTAATTCTGATTACTTCTCCTAAAGTCCTTTCTCATGATATGTAACACGCTACTCTACTTATATAATTCACTACATGTTCAACAGCATTTCATCAAAGAAACTAAGTTTTGGTACGTTCTTCTGTCTATATATTGCACAGATGGTACCGTCATCCTTTCTTATGACAGCCTTACAGGTTATCATGAGGGAAGGACAATATAGTCTTGCAACCATTGGTTTGCTAAACCTTGTCCGAGTTCCATGGACGATAAAGTTCCTATGGTCGCCTTTGTTGACCGCCACTGCGTAACAGTGCGTGACTATAAACGTACGATTATCGCTACAGAGTTGATATATGCTATTGCACTCTTAGCCACAGGGCTGATTAATGTACGTTCAGAAATCATGCTTGTAGTCATTCTGGCGTTTATCTCTATGCTTGCTTCGGCTTCGCAAGACATTGCTACAGATGCGCTTGCCATCCTCTCTTTTAAGAAGCATGACCATAGTATGCTCAATAGTATGCAGTCTATGGGAGCCTTCGGAGGTGCTGTCATTGGTGGAGGAATCTTGCTTATCTTACTGAAAAGCTATGGTTGGAATGTTGTAGTACCCTGCTTAGCCTTGTTTGTTTGTATGATGATTATTCCTTTAATGTTTAATCCTCATATCAAGATAGAGAATGAGAAACCAAGAGAGCGTGCCAAGTGGACTGACATCTTTAGCTTCTTTGGACGTAAGGAGATATGGCCACAGATAGGTTTCTTGCTACTGTATTATATGGGAATCATCGGTATTCTTTCCATGTTGCGTCCTTACCTCGTTGATAAGGGATACGATATGAAGGAGATAGGGTTCCTTACTGGTATCGTTGGAACTGCTGCTTCCTTCGTTATGGCGTGGTTTTCTGGAGTGCTTATACGCCGAATCGGAATTTATAAGGCTCGTATTATCATTGCAGGACTTATTATTCTGGCACCTATCTACTTCCTTGCAATGACTTTTGCCGACTTTAACAAGACAGCATTTGTCATTGGAATCATTTATATCCAAGCTTGTTACGGATTGGCTACTGTGGTTCTTTACACTACAGCCATGCGATGCGTACGTCCTGGTAGAGAAGGGACTGACTTCACCATACAAATTGTTATTAGTCATGTAAGCGGTCTGCTCGTTGCGGTATTAGCGGGAACGGTGGCACATATCTTCGACTATCGTGGTCTTTATATAGCTGAAACAGTGGTGGCTATCATCAGCCTTATTTATGTTCTCTCAGCCTTAAAAAGGAACAATAAACCATGTGTTCCTTTACAGAAGAACGTGGCTTTGCCCCAAACCGATCACGTATTGTGGTCTAATGACCTATTCAGATTATATCATAGTAAAGTTAGGCTTGTAAGCCTATTGTGCTTTCCTTATAAATGAGGATTGTTTATGTTAGGAGGTATTCGTACCTTTGTCATATAATTTATTTCGACGAATGAAGCAAGAACTGATTGATAAATACAATGTATCTGTACCTCGTTATACGAGTTATCCACCAGCTAACTTCTTCCGATCTTTTACTGGGGAAGAGTTTTTGAAGGAGGTTGATTATAGCAATTTGGTGCGTGAGAAGAATCTTTCCTTTTATTTTCACATGCCTTTCTGTCGGCGTCTGTGTCATTATTGTGGCTGCAACTCTTACCCTATGGCAAAGGAAGAACGTGTTGAAGCTTATATGCAAGCGTTGCATAAGGAGATAGATCTCGTAGCAAAGCATATAGATAAAAGTAGACGTATATCGCAGATTCATTATGGCGGTGGTAGTCCAACTGCTATGCCTGTAAGTGTTCTTAAGGAACTGAATGAGCATCTGCTGTCACTCTTTTCTACGATAGAACAGCCTGAGATAGCCATAGAATGTCATCCAGGTTATCTAACAGCAAAGGACTGGCAAGGACTGTTGGATGCACGATTTAATCGTTTTAGTTTAGGTGTACAGGACTTCAATGAAGAGGTGTTGAGGCTTGTTAATCGTACGCCTTCTGAATTGCCAACAGAGGAAATAGTATCAATTCTTCGTAGTGCGAGTGTTAATATTAATATGGATTTCCTCTTTGGCTTACCGCTTCAGACATCGGATAGCTTAAGAAGACGATAGAGCGTGCTGTAGCAATGCGCCCCGATCGTGTTACAACATTCAGTTATGGACACTGCCCATGGATATTTAAACGTCAGATGATACTTGAAAAGGCTGGTCTTCCTGATACGGAGGAGAAGGCTTTGATGTTCCAAAAAGCTAAAGATGTGTTGCATGAGGCGGGTTATCTTAGTGTTGGTTTGGACCATTTTGTACTTCCTAATGATGAACTATCTGAGGCTTTACAATCTCATAGATTACATCGAAACTTCCAAGGTTATTGTACACGTCGCACAACAGGGCAGGTGTATGCCTTTGGTGTGACGGGTATCAGCCAATTAGAGACTGCCTATGCACAGAATACAAAGTCGATAGACGAATATATTTCAGAAGTCTTTGCAGATACATTGCCTATCCGAAAAGGCTACCAATTAACGCCCAAAGAGCGTATAGTGCGTGAGGTAATTGAACGTTTGATGTGTAACTATCATATTGATTGGACACATATTGCGGAGGACCTTGCTGTGTCGGTAGCTGACGTGAAAGATGCTATCAATTATGATGTTGAACGTCTGCAAGAGATGGAAAGAGATGGTATTCTTTGTTTGACAGAGAATACCTTGGAGATGACAGGGGAGGGAAATCCCTTTGTTCGTACTGTGGCTGCTGTGCTTGATCCGATGATGGTGGCTACAGATAAGAAGTTTTCAAAGCCAATATAAAAGCTTTACACTCTCTTTTCATTGGGGGAGAGATACTTTGGAAGAGGAATCTACATAGCATTAATATTATGGAAGAAAGAAAGATAGTTGTCGTTGGAGCAGGTCTTACAGGTCTTACTTGTGCTGCTTATCTACATCGTAAAGGTCAAGATGTTGTGGTCTTGGAGGCTACCGACCGTATCGGTGGACTTATGCAGACGGAGGAGGTTGATGGCTTTGTGATGGAACAAGGACCGAGTACGGGTACTATTAAACACCCTGAAGTGGCTGAACTCTTCGATATGTTAGGCGATGATTGTACGGTGGAAGTGGCACAGAGTTCTGCTAAATGCCGTTTGATATGGAAGGATGGACGTTTCCATGCCCTACCTTCTGGACTTTGGTCTGCTATAACGACTCCTCTCTTTACGCTGAAAGATAAGCTTCGCATTCTTGGTGAGCCATGGCGTAAGAAGGGAACAGCCCCTAATGAGAGTGTGGGAAGCCTCGCTGAACGACGCTTGGGACGGTCTTTTGTGGATTATGCAGTCGATCCTTTCCTTTCTGGCGTGTATGCTGGTAATCCTTATCAATTACCAACTCGCCTTGCTTTGCCTAAACTCTACGACTTAGAACAGCGTTATGGGAGTTTTATCAAAGGGGCTATAGCACTTGCAAAACAACCGAAAACGGACAGGGAAAAGCGTGCAACAAAGGCTGTTTTCTCTACTCGTGGAGGTTTCCGTAGCCTTGTTTCTGCGTTAGGAAAAGTGATAGGTGATGAGAGGATCCTAACGAATTGCAAAGAGCTAAGTATAGAGCCGTTAGGAGATAAGTGGAAACTGTCTTGGGGTAACAATACTATAATAGCTGAGCAGGTTGTTACAACTTGTCCTGCTTATGCCTTACCAAAGTTGTTGAGTTTCTTACCTAAGGATCAACTTGACGATTTAAGCAATCTTTATTATGCTCCTGTGATTGAGATTGGAGTAGGAATGAAGAATACGGGGGATGTACATTGGAGTGCCTTTGGCGGATTAGTACCGTCTAAAGAAAAACAGAAGGTGTTGGGAATTCTTATGCCTTCCGCTTGTTTTCAGGGGCGTTCGCCTAAGGATGGAGCTAATTATGCGTTCTTCATTGGTGGTGCTTGTCATCCAGAATATCTCAATAAGACGGATGATGAGTTGACTGAATTGGTTAATACGTCCCTTCATACGATGTTGGGATACCCCAAAGGTACCCGAGCCGATGTTATTCGTATTTATAGGCACAGTCATGCTATTCCACAATATATGCCCGAGACGGATGCGCGCCTTCGTACTATTGATGCCGTAGAACGTGCTTATCCAAGTTTACATATTATTGGTAATCTGAAAGATGGTATCGGTATGGGGGATAGAATCAAGCAAGCTGTGGATATGGCAGAGAAGATTAATTTAGTTTTATCGTAAATACAGCTATCTTACACCTAATATTTTTTATTTTAATTTGCAGTCACTTTTAATATTTCATTTATACCTCTGTAAGCTAATAAGTTAGGTGCTTACAGTGGATGACAGTAGTGACAGCAAATTGAAATGCCCCCATTTGTCCAAGCACTTTCTATAAGTCTAACAAGTGTATAATACGCAAAAAGCCATAATCCCAATAGGATTACGGCTCTTATTGTTCTTTTCAGCTATGACTGAAAGTATTTTTTTTATCCCAATGCAGCTACGTGCTTGCAGAGAGCAGATTTCAAATTAGCTGCCTTGTTCTGGTGGATAACGTTAGTCTTTGCCAACTTGTCCAACATCTTCTGTACAACAGGATAGAGCTTAACAGCCTCTTCCTTATCCGTCATGCTACGCAACTTGCGAACAGCGTTACGCATAGTCTTTGCATAATATCTGTTGTGCAAGGTCTTAACCTTGTCCTGACGGATTCTCTTCAATGATGATTTGTGATTTGCCATCTTTGTTTTCTTCTTTTATTTTTACTTGTAGTCCCTAGCAGAGTCGAACTGCTCTTTAGAGAATGAAAATCTCTCGTCCTAACCGATAGACGAAGGGACCATAGGCTGAATTTGCGGGTGCAAAGGTAGCCCATTTATTTTAATCAGCCAAACTTTTCGCTAATTAATTTTCATAAGAGGCTGTATTTTTGTAATTTTGCATTGTTTTTTATATGATTTTGAAGTCGAAAGCTATCGTTTTGCATTCTCTTAAGTTTGGTGATTCATCGTTAATAATCGACATGTTTACCGAATTAGAGGGTCGTATTTCTTTTATAACACGCATACCCAAGACGGCAAAGGGAAAGATTAAGAAGCAGTATTTTCAACCACTGACAATGCTTGATCTTGAATTTGATTACCGCCCACGAACATCCCTACAGCGTATAAAGGAAGTACGTATCCTTCGACCTTATGGCTCTATACCTTTCGACCCTGTGAAGTCGGCTATCCTCCTCTTCCTATCAGAATTCCTTTATTATGTTACACGTGGGGAGCAGCAAAACATCCATCTATATAAGTATGTGTGTGCAAGTATGGAATGGCTGGATGAAGCAGAACATGACTATGCAAATTTCCACCTTGTCTTCATGATGCGCCTCAGCCGTTTTATAGGTTTCTTTCCCAACCTTGATGCCTATCAAGAAGGAGCATGTTTCGATCTTCGCAATGCCACCTTTACAGAGCATGCACCCCTCCATTCTGATTATCTACTTCCTGTAGATGCTGCAGAAATTAACCAACTGATTCGTATGGACTATGAGAATATGCACCTATTCCGTCTTTCTCGTCATAATCGAAACCGAATCTCTGACATTGTATTGCATTACTATCGACTCCATGTACCTGATATGCCTGAACTAAAGAGCTTCCACGTTCTGCGTGAACTGTTCAGCTAACGTTTCCTATGACATTTTCCATAGCTTTATAAACATTCCTATAGGTGTAGGTGTTGAACCAATCGCACGAATGGTACTGATAAAATCCACCATTAAGAAATTAGGTTCCTATTAACGCAAAATGGTTAACCTTCAAATTCCATCATACAATTCAATCGACTCTTTCTAAAAGTCAAGTGTTAGCTGACCATCACCCAAAAGATTGAAACTCTTGCGATGATAGGGTGTAACTCCATGTTCGCTGATAGCCTGCCGATGCTTCTTTGTAGGATAACCCATATTTGACTGCCAATCATATTGCGGATATTTCTTTGCCAGCGCCTGCATGTAATCATCACGATAAGTCTTAGCAAGGATTGATGCCGCTGCTATAGAAAGATACTTTCCATCACCTTTTACTATAGTAGTAAAGGGAAGCTCTTGATAAGGTTTGAAACGATTGCCATCAACAATGATAGCTTCTGGTCGAACCTTCAGCTGGTCTAATGCTCGATGCATTGCAAGGAAAGACGCATTCAGAATGTTTATTTTATCAATCTCTTCTGGAGTCACAACACCTACCGCCCATGCAACAGCGTCCCGTTCTATCTCTGCACGAAGTGTATAACGATTCTTGGCTGATAGTTTCTTCGAATCATTGAGTAACTCGTTTTCGTAGTCGGGAGGTAAAATAACCGCTGCAGCGTAGACACTCCCAGCAAGACAGCCCCTACCTGCTTCGTCGCAACCAACTTCAACAAGACCTTCGTAATAATGACTTAACAACATACAATAACCCTTAAGATGTTAAAGAACCTTTCAAATTAAATTTATATAACAAACAAAAATTACTGAGTGAACATTCATTGCACAACCTGTTTCTATTTTTGCAATCGTAAACCTAAGATGGGTTTTACACCTATTATATATAGCAAACAATTAATAAGACATGAATATGAAAAAGGAAATGACTCTCACAGAGCGTAACACTTCGTTTACTGAGCTTAGCAACTTCATTACAGATGCCACAGCATGGTTTCAGACCCCAATGGAATGGTTGAGAAAATACTACAGTGCTGTACTCGAACGAGAGGTAAGTAGCAAACAGGCTTCTTATATCACACAAGCTCAGTTGGCCCTTATCTTAGCTATACTGCCTATCATCCCTTCATTATTAGTACAAGTTTTCAACTTGGTTTGGTTTGGACTTGCGCTTTATAAATGCAAAAAAGCGAATAAGTCAACATAATCTTCATCCAAAAAGAAGAGACTACAGAAAAGAAATAGGTGTTCATAAACGTAATTGAACGCATAAGAACACCTATATTAAACTGCTTATAGTCTTAGAACATCATGGATACTCGCTTGATACCAGACACCAAGGTGTCTACTTCCTCACGGGTGTTATAAAGTCCGAAAGAGGCACGGACGGTACCGATAACGCCTAAGCGGTCCATTAAGGGTTGGGCACAATGATGACCAGTCCGGACTGCAATGCCAAGCTGATCGAGGAGTGTACCGAGGTCCATGTGGTGGATATTGCCTACATTAAAGCTGATAACGGCATCGCCACTATCACCAGCATGCCCGTAGATGTGCATTCCTTCTATCTCACGCAACTGCTGAAGGGCATAATGTGTGAGGTCTTGCTCATGCGCTAAGATGTTATCCATTCCCAAAGCAGAGACATAATCGAGGGCTTTGGCAAGTCCGTGAGTAGCTACATAGTCGGGAGTTCCGGCTTCAAACTTCAATGGTGGACGCTCAAAGGTGGTCTTCTCAAAGCTGACGTGCTCTATCATCTCACCGCCACCTTGGTAAGGTGGCATCTTGTCGAGCCACTTCTCTTTACCATAAAGAACACCTACACCCGTAGGACCATAGACCTTATGCCCACTGAAAGCAAGGAAATCACAATCTAAATCCTGTACATCAACAGCAAAATGCGGTACACTTTGTGCACCATCAATCATAACTGGTACTCCATGTTCATGGGCTATCCGAATCATTTCCTTTACTGGATTGATGGTGCCAAGAACATTACTTACCTGCGTCACACTAACAAGTTTTGTACGTTCGGTGAAGAGTTTTTCGTATTCTTCAAGCTGAAGCTCACCCTCATCGGTCATTGGAATAACCTTCAGAACAATTCCTTTGCGCTGTTCCTGTAACTGCCATGGAACGATATTAGAGTGATGTTCCATTGTAGAGACAATCACCTCATCGCCTGCTTGCATACATCCTTCGGTGAAGCTGGAAGCAACGAGGTTCAGACTCTCCGTCGTTCCACGTGTAAAGACAATCTCCGCAGTGGAACGAGCATTGATAAACTTCCGCACTGTTTCGCGTGCCGCCTCGTGCAAGTCGGTTGCCTGTTGCGACATCCAGTGTACTCCACGATGCACATTAGCATTCACATTAAGATACTCTTCACGCATGGCGTCCAGCACACAGAGTGGTTTCTGCGTGGTAGCACCATTGTCAAAGTAAACCAACGGCTTACCATAGATGGTGCGAGAGAGTATCGGGAAGTCTTCTCTAACTTTATTAATATCGTACATCTTCTATTGGGTTAATGGGCCATATTAGGCTAATTGGGCTAATGAGGCTTATTGGACTAATTGGACTAATTGGGCCAATAAGGCTAATTAGCCCAACATCAAATTACTTACACAAGTTGCAACCCTCGCACTTATCAAGTTCACCACGGAAGCGCTTTCTACCAAATGGTGGAGACGGTCACGCAGTGGTTCGAGTTCCATCTTGTCGATGACTTCATTGATAAAGGCAAACTCAAGGAGGAGTTTAGCTTCTTTTCTATCGATGCCACGTTGCTCCATATAGAAGAGAGCGGCATCATTGAGCTGTCCAACCGTTGAACCATGATTACACTGAACATCATCAGCATAGATCTCAAGCATTGGCTGCGTGAACATTCGGGCAGTCTTGCTGGCACAGAGGTTACGGTTATTCTCTTGTGAGAGTGTCTTCTGTGCGCCCTTACGAACGAGTACACGACCGGCGAAAGCACCCACAGCATTCTCGTCGAGTACGTATTTATAGAGTTCGTTGCTTGTACAATGAGGCACTTGATGGTCGATAAGTGTGTTGTTATCAACATGCTGATTCTTGTCAGCTATCACACAACCATTGCAGAAACACTCACTACCCTCACCCTTAAAGACAAGGTCGAGCATGTTTCGGGTTACTCCATTGTGCAACGTGATGACGTTATGACTTGCACGTGAATTGCGTTGCTGTTCGATATAAACATTCGAAACACGCACATTCTTGGCATGGGTTTCTTCCATACAGTTCAGTTCCAGGTTCGCATTATCGCCCACAAAGGCTTCGATCACCTGTGTTGCAAGGAAGTTTCGGTCGTCAGCTGCGTGGTCACAGAAGAGGAATTGCGCCTTAGCACCTTCTTCGAGCACAATAAGTACACGACGATTGACCATCAAGTCAACATCAGAACGGAGGATATTTATCACCTGCACTGTACGGTCAAGTTGCACATTCTTAGGAACATAGATAAAGAGTCCGTCTTGTGCTAACATCGTATTCAGTGCCGTAACGGCATCTTTCTCTGTGTCAGCCAGCTTGCCATAGTATTTCTTCACCAACTCAGGACGTTCTTTAGCCACACGACTCAAACTATCAATGACTACTCCATCGTTGAGTTTTACGTTTGGAAGTGCCTTCGTATAGAACTGATCGTTGACTATAAAATAAAGAGATGTACTAAGATTGGGCACATCACATCTGAATGTCTCGTATGGGTCAACGGGTATTTCAAGTCTGTTGAGGTTCAAACCATAATCTGGTTCGAATAGCTTTTGCATGTCCGTGTACTTATAGCGTTCCACCTTCTTTGATGGAAAGCCCAGCCGACGGAAATCGTCAAAAGCCTTATCGCGCACCTCATTCATCACAGGAGCAGCGTGATCCTTTATGATTTGCTGCGCCTCTGTGTAGAGGTCTATATATTGTTTTTCGCTTTGCATGTTTGTTTTAAGAAGTTTTGGAGCAATGAAAGAGCAGTCTTTGTAATCCTTTTTTACTGTTTATTACAACCTAAATAGTAGCTTTATAACTCTTTGAGAGCCATCATCTTACAGACAATTAAAAATCTCTTATAAGACAATTTAAATTCTCTTATAGGACAATTTGAATTCTCTTATAAGACAATTTCAACTATCTACTAACTCTTTTCCTACTCGCTCCATTATGTAAATACTTTTTTTTACACGACGTTATCAGTCGTTATCCACTTCTTCCTTTATCCAATCGTAACCGCGTTGTTCAATCTCCTTCGCCAATTCTGGACCTGCCGTCTTCACGATACGACCTTTATAAAGTACGTGAACAACGTCTGGTTTAATCATATCAAGCAGTCGCTCATAGTGCGTGATGACTATGTAAGAGGTTTCATTAGTATGCATCTTGTTAACGCCATCAGCTACAATGCGCATGGCATCAACGTCAAGACCAGAGTCAGTCTCATCCAAAATACTAAGTTTGGCTCCAACATTGCCATCTGGAAGATCTCATTACGCTTCTTCTCACCACCCGAAAAACCTTCGTTTACACTGCGACGAGAGAGTGTAGAGTCCATCCCCACCAACTGACGTTTCTCACGCATGAGTGCCATAAACTCTGCTGCCTTCATTGGTTCTAATCCTTCATAGGCACGCTTTGCATTGATAGCAGCCTTCATGAAGTTAGTCATACTTACGCCTGGTATCTCAACAGGATACTGGAAAGAGAGGAACAAACCCTCGTGAGAGCGGTCTTCCGGCTTCATCTCCAATAGGTTTTTGCCATTAAAAATGGCCATACCATCGGTCACCTCATAGAGAGGATTGCCCGTCAGTACAGCACTCAGCGTTGATTTACCCGAACCATTAGGTCCCATAATAGCATGCACCTCACCATCTTTTATCGTGAGGTTGATACCTTTTAATATTTCTTTTCCTGCGATGGTAGCATGCAGGTTTCTTACTTCTAACATATTATCTTTGCTTTAATTATCCTTCACTAAAAATGAATTAACAACATCTAACAACGTATCGAATATGAAATCAGAGAAGTGATACTCACCACGAGCCATCTTTTCTACTCTCTCTTTGCTCTATTTGCTCTTCAAGGAGCGAGGACGAATAAGCATCTTTACCAAAGAAAGACTTTGATTTCTTCTTGTAAGCTGGCAAGTTACTTATCATCTCCGAGCCCGTAACTGTACGATAGAGACGAGTATCAAAGGGCTTGGGAGTATACGGCAACCCCATCACTGACCGGCATATAATCGCCGTATCCTGCTTTACTTGCTCATCAATCAAATACTTCTGCCACGGCTTTATCTGCCATGATTGGGCTTGAAGCATTGTTGTAAGCAGCAAGCCAAACGTGATAAGAATGACCTTTCGCATGTTGTTTATTCAGTTATATTATCCTACTGTTCCTTCAAGTGTTACAGAGAGAAGTTTCTGTGCTTCAACGGCAAACTCCATTGGAAGTTTATTGAGAACATCCTTCGCATAACCATTGACAATCAAGCCGACAGCATCCTCGGTAGGAATACCACGCTGATTACAGTAGAAGAGTTGGTCCTCACTAATCTTCGAAGTGGTTGCTTCATGCTCAACAATAGCAGTATCGTTGTGGATGTCCATATAAGGAAATGTATGTGCACCGCAATCGGAACCTAAGAGAAGAGAGTCACAACTTGAGTAGTTACGAGCGTTCTCCGCATTGGCTGTAGCCCGAACTAAGCCACGATAAGAGTTCTGACTATGGCCAGCAGATATACCTTTCGAGATGATTGTACTCTTCGTATTCTTACCCATGTGAATCATCTTCGTACCCGTATCAGCCTCTTGGTAGTTGTTTGTCACAGCAACAGAATAGAACTCTGCCTGTGAGTTATCACCTTTCAACACACAAGAAGGATACTTCCAAGTAATAGCCGAACCCGTCTCTACCTGTGTCCATGACAGCTTTGAGTTTACACCACGCAGTTCACCACGCTTTGTAACAAGGTTCAAGACACCACCCTTACCGTTCTCATCACCTGGATACCAGTTCTGAACAGTAGAGTATTTCACCTCAGCATTGTCTAACACAACGATTTCAACTACCGCAGCATGCAACTGATTCTCATCACGCATAGGAGCAGTACAGCCTTCAAGATAGCTAACATACGAATCATCATCAGCTACAATCAATGTACGTTCGAACTGACCAGTGTTGATCGCATTGATGCGGAAGTACGAACTAAGCTCCATCGGACAGCGAACACCTTTAGGTATGTACACAAAGGAGCCATCACTAAAGACCGCAGAATTGAGTGCTGCAGAGTAGTTGTCACGATAAGGAACAACACTTCCAAGGTATTTACGCACCAAGTCAGGGTGCTCTTTGACAGCTTCACCAATAGAACAGAAGATGATTCCCTTCTCTGCTAACTGCTTCTTAAAGGTTGTCTTCACTGACACGGAGTCCATGATGGCATCAACAGCCGTCCCACTCAGTGCTAATCGTTCTTCCAAAGGAATACCTAACTTATCGAAAGTCTTCTCTAACTCTGGGTCAATCTCCTTATTCTTAGGCTTCTTCGCCAATGGATCAGCATAATAAGAGATATCCTGCAAATGTAGTTCTGGCAAATGCAAGTGTCCCCACGTTGGTATAGGGAGTGTCTGCCAGTAACGGAAAGCCTTCAAACGAAAATCGAGGAGCCACTCTGGTTCCCCTTTCTTCTGCGAAATAAGTCGAACGACATCCTCGTTCAAACCTTTCGGAATGACCTCCGTATGTACATCAGTCGTAAAGCCGAACTCATACTTCTGCTCTGCGACTTTCTTTACAAATTCATTATTCTTGTTCTCAGACATTTGTTTTGTGATTAAAGAGAGGAGAGGCTGTTCAGTCGTTAAAAAGGTTAAAGGGTGTCAGAGAAATCAAGATCAATACTTACAATTGCCGTAGACCTCTTTATCACTAACGTTTAGCCCATCTGAAAAACACTCTTTACCTTTCTTATACCTATTGCTTGACGCATCAAAACTTATCGCTCATGTTCATCCAACAATAAGTCTTTTTAGCTCTCGCCATCTCTATTCTCGATACTAAATATACACTCTATGACCATACAAGATGTATGCCATGAAGTTCTACGGCAACATTTGTTACCATGAAGAAAAAACCGTCTTTACTCCTTTACCGGAGAGAAGACGGTTTTTTTATGTTGTTACAATTTCTGTTCAACCTCAATCTCCGTGAAGGTTTCGATGATGTCACCCACCTGTAAATCATTATAGTTGACAAGCGAGATACCACATTCGAGACCCGTCGCAACTTCCTTCACATCATCCTTATAACGCTTCAGAGCATCAATAGGAGCAGTGTGAATAACGATACCATCACGGACTACGCGACCTTTATCCTTGCTATGAACCTTACCTTCAGTAACCATACCACCGGCAACCGTTCCAACCTTGGATATCTTGAAGACTTGTTTCACCTCAAACTGACCAGTGACAATCTCCTTCTTCACCTTGTCAAGCATACCCACCATCGTTGACTTCACATCATCGATAGCATCATAGATGACAGAGTAAGTATTGATCTCAACACCCTCACGGTCGGCCAAGCGGCGTGCATCGGCAGAAGGACGAACCTGGAAGCCGACAATAACAGCATCAGAAGCAGATGCTAACATAACGTCACTCTCAGAGATCTGACCTACCGCCTTACTGATCACGTTCACATTAACCTTCTCTGTTGACAGCTTGATGAATGAGTCAGACAATGCCTCGATAGATCCATCGGTATCACCCTTCACGATGATATTCATCTCATGGAACTCACCACGAGCGATTCGGTGAGAGATATCAGACAGAGTAAGACGTGTTTGTGTACGCAAACCTTGCTCACGCTGCAACTGTTCACGCTTGTTTGCAATCTCACGTGCCTCCTGCTCAGTCTCCATAACATGGAAGGTATCACCAGCTGTTGGTGCACCATTCAGACCAAGGATAATAGCTGGTTCTGCAGGTCCTGCACTCTCGATGCGTTGGTTACGCTCATTAAACATAGCCTTAATACGTCCCCATGAAGTACCAGCGATAACGTTATCACCAATCTTCAACGTACCATTAGACACAAGAACCGTACTTACATAACCACGACCCTTATCGAGTGATGACTCAATAATAGTTCCTGTAGCCTTACGGTTAGGGTTAGCTTTAAGATCCATCATATCGGCTTCAAGAAGGACTTTGTCGAGAAGTTCATTCACTCCCAATCCCTTCTTAGCACTAATCTCTTGACACTGATACTTACCACCCCACTCTTCAACAAGCAGATTCATCTGTGACAAGTCTTCACGTATCTTATCAGGATTAGCTCCTGGCTTATCAATCTTATTGATAGCGAATACCATTGGTACACCAGCAGCCTGTGCATGTGCAATAGCCTCCTTGGTAGTAGGCATGACAGAGTCGTCCGCCGCAATGATGATAATCACGATATCGGTAACCTGCGCACCACGAGCACGCATAGCAGTAAAGGCTTCGTGACCAGGAGTATCAAGGAAGGTAACCTTACGGCCATTCTCCAATGTTACACTATAGGCGCCAATATGCTGGGTAATACCACCAGCCTCACCAGCAATCACATTCGTGTTACGGATATGGTCGAGCAAAGAAGTCTTACCATGGTCGACATGACCCATGACAGTAACGATAGGAGCACGTGAAACGAGATCGTTCTCATCATCAACCTCCTCGCTAACAGCCTCCTGCACCTCAGCACTGACATACTCTGTCTTGAAGTCGAACTCATCAGCAACGAGATTGATAGTCTCAGCATCCAAACGTTGGTTGATAGAAACCATGATACCGACAGACATCAATGTTGAGATGACATTCGTTACAGGAACATTCATCATTGTTGCCAACTCTGAAACAGTAACAAACTCGGTCAGCTTCAATATCTTACTTTCCTTACGCTCTGCCTTAGCCTCCGCATTCAGACGCTCTTGAACAGCATCACGCTTCTCCTTACGGTACTTAGCACCCTTCTTGTTCTGGCTCTTACTTGTCAGACGAGCAAGTGTCTCCTTTACCTGACGTGCTACTGCCTCATCATCAACCTCTAATGGTTTCTGATTACGATTACGGTTCTTCTTACCCGCATTCTTGTTGCCACCGCCATTGTTATTACCTTTCTTACCATTCTGGTTTTGCTGTTGATTAGCGGCAGCATTGATATCTACGCGTTCCTTATTAATACGAACGCGTTTTTTCTTGCCTTGACCATTATTCTGACCAGCCTTCTCCTCACGCTCTTTACGACGTTCCTCCTTACTCTTCTTCTTAGGACGAGTACTCTGGTTCAGCGTACTAAGGTCTATCTTACCTAAGACATTCACCTTAGGAGTATTCAAGATTTTCTTCTCATTCTTGGTCTGGAACAAGCCATTATCCTTCTTCTCTTCTGCAGCAGCAGGCTCAGCCTGAGGCTTAGAAGTAGCTGGTTCGGTCTTAACCTCTGGTTTAGTCTTCACCTCAGCCTCAACAACAGGAGCCTCCTTCTTTACAGGCTCAACCTTCTTCTCTACTGGTTTCTCAACCTTAGGAGCCACCGGTTTAACCTCTTCCTTGCTTGTTACAGGCTTTTTACTTGTCTCATGCTTCTCAACCTCCTTCTTCTCTTCTGCTGGTTCCACGGCAGCTGCAGCAGGAGCAGGAGCAGGTTTATCCTCTGTAGGAGCAACAGCTTTCTTAGCAGCGGGTTTATTCAGCTGATCAAGGTCTATCTTTCCAACAGGTTTATACTGCTGGCGTTCAGCCTTCAAAATCGTCTCACCTTTATGATCAGCAGCGCCTTTCTTCTCCTTAGTCTTCTTCTGTAAGAGTTTAGCTGCGTCCTTCTTTACCTCCTTATCATTATTGAAGGCACCTACGAGAGCCTTATACTGGTCCTCGCTTAGCTTAAAGTTAAGTTCGTTCTTCACCTCGCCTAACTCTGGCTTCTTCTCCAAGAACTCCACTGCCGTTTGGAGTCCTATATTCAATTCACGAATTGCTTTGTTTAATCTGATGCTCATTAACTTTATTTTACGGTGTAGGGTGTTGGTTGTTGAAATGCCTTTTGGTAGAGAGGGGTTCCGAACATGGAGTTGCTGAATAGTCACACCCGTTAGCTTTCAGTCAACAACCATCACCCACCAACCAATCACCTTTTACTGTTCAAACTCTGATCTCAATACGTTCAACACGCTGTCTACGGTCTCTTCCTCCAAGTCTGCCTTCTCTATCAGCATCTCTCGTGGAGCATTGAGCACCTGGCGTGCTGTGTCGAGTCCGATACCCTTGATGGCATCGATAACCCACTGGTCTATCTCATCAGAGAATTCATCCAAGTAAATATCCTCCTCTGCGTTCGTTTCGTCAAGTTCACGGAACACGTCAATGGTGTATCCTGTCAGCATACTTGCCAACTTTATATTCATACCACCACGACCGATAGCAAGACTAACCTCCTCTGGTTGCAAGTAAACCTCGGCCTTCTTATTCTCTTCGTCAACTGTCAAGCTGCTCACCTTAGCTGGTGCAAGTGCACGCTGAATGAAGAGTTTGGTATTTGCTGTCCAATTGATAACATCGAGGTTCTCGTTGCAAAGCTCTCTAACAATGCCATGAACACGGCTACCACGTACACCTACGCAAGCACCTACTGGGTCGATACGCTCGTCAAAGCTCTCAACTGCAATCTTTGCACGCTCACCAGGCATACGAGCAATCTTACGAATAGCTATCAAACCATCGTTGATTTCAGGTACCTCAGCCTCAAGCAGACGCTCAAGGAACTCTGGGGCAGTACGTGAGAGGATAATCTTTGGATTATTATTCTCGTTATCAACGCGATGGATCACCGCACGAACTGTCTCACCCTTACGATACTGATCACGTGGAATCTGCTCGCCCTTAGGAAGAATTAACTCGTTATTCTCTTCGTCAACAAGCAGTACTTCACGTTTCCAAGTCTGATAAACCTCACCAGAGATAATCTGACCCACACGGTCTTTATACTTATTATATAGAGAATCGTGCTCCAGCTCAAGAATCTTAGAAGCCAATGTCTGACGAAGATTCAAGATAGCACGGCGGCCAAACTTATTGAAATCGACCTCTTCACTAACATCTTCACCAACCTCATAGTCTGCTTCTATCTTACGTGCATCCGTAAGGCTAATCTCCTTATTCTCATCCTGAACCTCGCCATCAGCCACAACCACGCGATTACGATGTATCTCGAAATCACCCTTATCAGGGTTTACAATCACGTCGAAGTTCTCGTCACTACCGAATATCTTAGCGAGTACGTTACGGAAGCTCTCCTCCAAAACGCTCACTAACGTGGTACGATCGATACTCTTGGTATCCTTAAACTCCTTGAAAGTCTCGATCATATTCGGACGTTCTTCCTCTATTTTCCTTGCTGCCATAGCTTTACTTGAAACTTATTATGTATTTTGTATATTTTACTTCATCCATCTTGTACACATGGTCTACGTCCATCTTCACTGGACGCTTCTTGCCTTCCACTTGTACCTTCTCGTTGACAGCCACAATAAAGTCGTTTCCATCAACACTCTTCAATACGCCTTTGACTTTCTTTCCATCCTTACCAAGCACCTCTACTTCCTTTCCAATGAAGTTCTGATACTGCTGTGGAACTTTGAAAGGTTGACCTAATCCTGCAGAGCCTACCTCAAGTTCATAGTCTTCCTCATCACGCGAAAGACGGTCTTCGATATACTTGCTCAACTCTACACAGTCTTCAATCCACACACCATCGGCATGGTCAATCTCAACGACAATCTTGTCGTCAGAACTGATCTGTATGTCAACCAGGAAGTACTCCTTACCTTCCAGCCACTCGTCAACGATCCTTTTACAACGTTTTTATCTATCATAAGCGTTTTAATATGAAAAATGAGGGACTATTAAAAAGCCCCTCATTCCTCTGAACGAGTGCAAAGTTACGAATATTTTCGGCATAGACCAAATGTTTTAAAGCTTTTTTTTATCTGCTTATAAGCGATTTAGACGAAATATATCCAGGGTTTTTCTAACCCGAAGAAGCCATCGATTCCAAATTCTTTTCATGAAAAAAAATATTTCTTTTCATGAAGAAAAATATTTTTTTTCATGAAAAAAATTTCTTCTCGTCATGAAAATAATTCTAAGTCTACCTTTATTTAGATTGATAGGACGTAGGATGAAGCAGTATAAGGTTCATTAAATCAGTTATTAATAACTATATACACGCTCTTAGAAATCCATTAGGAACAACCAAGTTGTAGCTTATTGTTTGATAAAACGGACGATATCTTCTAAGACCTCTGGTGAGACGGTTTCTTCTATCATCCTATACTCAGAGACATTTCCCGTCTTACAATGTTGGAATAGATGGTTAAGCGAGGGATACTCTTTGATGATGTTTTTCGGATTAGGCTTTAGATGGGCCTTTATCCCCGCCAGATTAAGCGACGATATCACCTGAATATCACGACTCCCATTAATAGCCATAACAGGACAAAGCGTCTTTGAGATATCCGCTGATGGGTCATAATCAATGAAGAAGTTCAACCAAGGTGACCTCTTTATAATTGCATTCATGCGATACTGATGCGTGGAGAAACGCATTGATTGCCCCGTAAGTTCGAGTATCTTGTTTGCTTGTGCTGTCAACGCCGTGTCTCCTTTCACGCCAACCCCAGCCATACTAATGACAAAATCAACTTTCCCTTTCGCACCCAACATGAAGGCTATAGACCCACCTTCACTATGTCCGAGTATGCCGACCTTACCAAATTGCTTCGATGTGCGCAGGAAATCAACTCCACTTGCAGCATCTCGCATAAAGTCAAGCGTCGTTGCATGTCCCACATCTCCGCCTGTCGATTTACCAAAACCTCGGTCGTCATACCGCAAAGTGGCTACACCATGTCGTGCCAGATAGTCTGCTATAACAAGGAAAGGCTTATGATCGAAGATTTCTTCGTCTCTGTTCTCCTGCCCACTCCCAGTAACCATCAAGACGACAGGGGTCTTTCCTTTCTTATATCCAATAGGGTATGAGAGTGTTCCTACAAGTGTTGCGCCATCTGCAACGTTCTTAAAAGCCACTTCTTCTGTCTTGTATGGATAAGGAGCTACGGGGTTCTGCGGCCGATTTAGTTTCTCTTCTCCTCGCCTCAAGACTAACGGGAAGGATTGACCTTGGCTAAAAGTACCGACTATCTCATCTCCTTTCAATTTTCCTTGAAAGCTGAGAGCCAAACTCGCAAGGCTTATACTGATAGAATCAGAGGAGCAGTAATCTGTTTCTACCGCTATTCCCTTCGCCCCTTGATCGGGACTATCGAGCGTACATTCAGCCTTCCTTGTGCATTGCAGTTCACATGCAACACAATTGTCAATGATTGTGAACCAAGGTTCAACTTGCCCATCCAATCTCCTTCTATGGGTTTCTGCGCAAAAACTCCAACCCACGAACACAATAAACAAATGCTTAAAATAATCTTTTTCATTGCTATCAAAATTAAAGAACAAAATATTTTAAGAGAAATAAGCAACCGAAAAAACATCGTTTCTAAGTCGCTCTCTTTAATCATTCCTCACCTTCTTTGGTGCTGAATAACAAGTAAATAGCGTTTACACAGGACAAAGATAACAAAAAAACTTATAAGTCAACTCCTTTGAGAAGAAATATATCATATAAACGAAAGATATTTCACACAAGAAATAGTTTACCTTCATTTTATTTAATAACACGTAAACAGATAAATAAAATGGCTATATAAAAATAAGGCCTATAAGTCCCTACCGAACTTATAAGCCTTATTCTTTCTTTTATAATGTTCCCCTCTATTTCGCCTTTGTTTTGTTCTTTTTATCGACGACAACACTGCTTGCGGGTTCAATCTTGACTAATGGCTGGGCAACAACAGGCTGCAGAAGTTTCTTATACTCGGCTGGATGCTGCAAAATCTCCACAGCCTTCTTCCATTGTTTATCAAACTGCAGACTATTCTCTATAGAACCTTTCTGATAGTAGTAAGCTGACACAAGATCGCTTGTCAACAGCTTCTTTAGTGCCTGCTTGTTATATTCAAGGTCTTTGGCAAGGTTATGTGTGAGCTTCTTCTCCAAAGCGTCAAACTCTGGTTTAGCATCATCATAATAGCCTTCGAACCTTGCTAACTTCACAAGATTCTCTAAATACTTCTGACTCTCACGGTCGTATTTGAAGCCACTCTTCATCACTGCTTGCTTAAAGTCCTCAAAGTCGGCATCTGAAATGACGAATGTTTTTGCAGGACCGATGGTTGGATGCTTCTTAATATACTGTAATTCCCAGTTCCACATCACCTCCGTTGAATCGCGTCCAGAAGAAGCAAGATAGAAAGCTATGTTTGGTAGAGAGTCTGGACGTACCTCTATATCTGGCTTAATACCACCACCATCACGTACTTCACGTCCGTTTGCCGTATGGAACACATGTGTTAATGAGTCGGGAACATGCTCTGTGTACCCGCCATTAGCATGCTTGTAGTTGATTGCCTGTATGCAACGCCCACTTGGGATATAATACTTACTTGACGTGAGCTTTAAGTTTCCATTATAAGGGAGGTCCATTGACACCTGTACAAGCCCTTTACCGTAGGTGCGAGTACCAAGGACTACAGCACGATCGAGGTCTTGTAGACTACCACTGGTAATCTCACTGGCACTTGCAGTCTCGTCATTCACCAATACAACAATCGGCATAACGGTGTCGATAGGTTCGACTGTCGTCTTATACTCTTTGTTTGCACGCTCCATCTTACCTACGGTCTTGACAAGGGTTATACCCTTCGGCACAAACATATTTACAATGTTTACCGCTTCTTGTAAACTACCACCACCGTTGTTGCGAAGGTCGAAGACAAAGGAGGTCATGCCCTGCTTCTTCATATCAAGGAAGGCACGACGTACGTCCTTAGCACAACCCGTTGTGAAAGAGTTAAGATTCAAATATCCCACTCCACCATCCTGCACACCATAATAAGGTACGGCAGGGAGCTGAATAGCACGACGAGTAATCTTAAACTTCATCTTCTTATTCGTTGATGGACGCTGAATAGTCAGGATGAAGGTTGTACCAGCATCGCCACGCAGGTGATTGCTGACGTATGTAACATCCTTTCCCACCATTGAAGAGTCGCCAATAGCAAGGATGACATCACCCTTCTTCAATCCAACCTCCGCAGCGGGCATATTCTCGTATGGCTCATCAATCACCGTATTCTTTAACAAGAAATTATAACGAATCAATGCACCGACACCAGCATACTTACCCGAAATCATCAAGTCGAGGTCTTTAACCTTGTCTTCTGGGTAGTAAATCGTGTAAGGATCAAGTGAACGTAGCATGTAATTTATACCATTACCGATTACTTCATCGGCATTCAGCGTATCAACATACATCAAATCAAGATACTTGTAAATAGCCGAAAAAGTCTCAAGATTCTTTGCTACATTGAAATTATGCTCCTTCTCCGCAGTGCTTTGTGCCATTACAGACCCGCTGAAAGCAAGTAGCCAGAGTCCGAAAGCCAAAAACAATTTTCTCATTATATATTATTCGTTTGTTATTTAATACTGTTATAATGGGACAAAAGTACATTATTATAATGGAAAACACGCCTTTCAACGTACGAAAATAAAGAAAATTACGATTTTATTGAAATTTTCTTCAAAAACATTTGGCAGTTTCAAAGAAACATACTACCTTTGCAACCGCTTACAAGAAATAAGCAATACAAACTGCTTCAGTAGCTCAGTTGGTTAGAGCACCTGACTGTTAATCAGGGGGTCGTTGGTTCAAGCCCATCCTGGAGCGCATCAAAAGGAATTACGAAAGTAATTCCTTTTTTTGTTTTTATACGCTTCAAGAGAATTTCATATTGGCTCTGTAGCAAGAAGTGGCAATAGGGCAAATTAGTCTAATTGGGCATATTAGGCTTAATATAATAACAGAAAGTATAGGAAGACAGAAAAGAAAAAGGGTGTATGGTCTCCTTTTTAAGAAGACTCATACACCCACTATTATATGTAAGTCTGAAAAGTTGCTCTTACTTTGAGCGCCAGAGACCATGGAGGTTGCAGTACTCACGTGCGTAAACCTCTGTTGCATCAGTCTTAAACTCAGCTACTGGACGGTCTGTTGGCTCGAGATACTTACGGAGAACTTCGTTGTTATTAGTTACCAACTCAATCCAAAGGATAGAGTGTGCCTCTGTCATTGGGTGCTCAACCTCACCAACAGTTACGCGGTAGCCACCTTCAATCTTCTCAACAACAGGTACATGCTTCTCAGTAGCAGCATCTGTAGTATTCTCAACTACATGCTCCATACCAGCAACACCGCACTCACCGCCTACTAATACTTCAACGATCTGACCACTCTCTGAACACTTATATAATTCGTTTCGCTTTGACATAATAAATTATTTCTTAATGTTTTATGTCTGCAAAGATATATCTATTTTCCGAAAGAAACAAACTTTTCACTTGTAAACATTACAAAATTTACATACTTTAAGACTTTATTCGCTACGATGGTTACCTTGTATTTACACAATATCTTACCTTATTAGCAATCAAAAACATTATCTACTCCATCCTTTTCCACCATCTTTTACCATCGTATTGACGCCTAACACCAATGGTGTTAACGCCCAGCACCAATGGTGCGAACCATGAGCACACGATGTACGGAGGGCTAATCACCAAAGAAATCATCATATAAAGAAGTACCACATGACGTTAGAAAAAGCATATAAAACAAAAAGTAAGTCTACTTAATGTGATAAGAAGACTTACTTTCTCAAGGTTTATACACCTCTAAATATAGGATATTACATAGAAAAATGTATGCTTTTTTCTTTTTATCTGATAGCTGTACTTACTTTACAACTATCTTCTTGCCTGCATGGATATAAACACCACGCTGTGAAGGCTTACCTGTGAGTCGCTGACCAGAGAGTGTGTAATAATACTTATCGCCCCTGCTCTGTTTAGTATCAACCTCAACTCCCTCAATACCAAGAACTTCGCTCGTCACGTTATTGACTACATACTTACCATTCTCCTTTGTTGATGAGATAACAAAGTAAGACGTTTTCTTCACGCGTTCGATGTCTAAACTTTGATTACCACTGGCATTTGCTGCGCTACCAATACTAAACACAAAGTTTACATAGTCATCAGCTTTTGTGAGCGTATAGTCCTTATAAAACCATGTCTTACCATTCGCAGTTGTCTTTGAAGTAACCTTATCGCCAGGCCATGACGTTGCTGTATGCGTACCACCCCATGAATGATAATTCACGTATGAGTTCCAATTCACCTGATCAGTATTCACATAGACACGAATCGTCTCTGGTGTGAAGGGAACAGGAGCCGTAACCTTATAGCTGCGAGTGATAACCTTACCCACTACACCACCTGCCAACAATGCCACCTTCAAGGTTGTTTCACCCTCAGGAAGAGTTATCTCCGTTCCAGAAGCCACCTGCGCACTACTTGCCGTTGGCTCTGTACCATCCGTTGTATAAACAAGTTTAGCTCCCGCATTGGTAGACACGGCTGTTAGTTTAACCTTTAAGTTCTCTACTTCATACTGACCACTCGCCTTATCAACCCAAGGGCTCTCAGCATCATTAGCCAAATAATAAGCATAGTGATAACCACTCAACAACTTTGTATAACGTGAGGTAAGAACTGTCAGTTGGTTAGCATTGTTACCCACAACGACCAATAGATTTCCGTTCGTACCCGTAACAACATTCGCATAATAGCCAGTAGAAGAACGATAGACCTGATAACTGCTCGTATTCGTTACCCCAGCTAACTTACGAGCATCGATCATTGACTTTATTTCCTTTGGATAAGCAAGATAATGAGTATAGAAAACACAAGGTGTTCCAGGCATTGCCAAGAGATAAGCATTGGCTGCTAACGTATCCTTACGGATAGGATCTGGGCTGTAACCGCTCGTCGTACCCCTGTCTTGAACATCATGATTTTCAACAAAGGTAACGGTATATTGCTTATAAGAACCATTATCAATATTAAGCCCCGTAGGTCTTGTATCACTAAGAACACGCCAATCATTCTGATTGATAGCATCACGAACAGCATAGCGGAATGCAAAGTCGAAGGCGCACTACGTTTTCCTGTGGCATCAATCCATGCCTTTACAGTATTCGCATTACCGTCCCAATACTCACCTACCGAGTACTTTACATTTGCTGCTGTATTATAATTACCAACATGAGAAGCACCAAATCCCTTCACCATATCATATCGGAAGCCAGCATATCCGAGGTCGTTAAGCAAATAGTTTTCGTATGCTTTAACAATCTTCTGAACGTTCGCACTCTTGTGATCAAGGTCGCGCATACCGCCCCAACCTTCTCCTTCGTCATTGTACTGACTGAGCTGAGTACCCGTTTTTCTTGCTTCCGTGGCAGCTGCTCCACCGTCATCATCAGCACAGACGTCCGTAGACAGGTTCTGATAAGACACTCCATTATATACTTCCGCAGGAAAGCCAAACCATCCGTTGTTCGTTCCGTGATGATTAATCACTACATCGGCAATCGTCCCAATATGCTTCTCTTTGAAGGTACGAATCATACTCTTGAGTTCTGCCTCCGTACCGAACGATGAGTTCTGATTGAAGTAATAGAGCGGATCATAACCCATCGACTTCGTTGCAGCAGGCCTTACCACTCTGCGGAACCCATACAAGATCGAAATAACCAGAGAAGTCATTAGCTTTCTTCTCCAGCACATTCCACTGCGAATCGTCGAACGAATCCCAATAAAAACCCTGTAGCATTACACCACCATAACCAGCAGGCCAACCCTGTGCTATGATGTTCAAACACACAAAAAGTGCACATAAACTTGTCAAAATACGTTTCATATAGATTTCGATTTTAGTTATCTCCTGTTGATAAGTACAAAGTTAGTGATTTTCAACACATTGTATTGCCAATCACCACACGTCTTTCATTATTTTTCATGCAAACGTTTGCACTTTGAACATAGGTTTATTAAGTGAAGAACTAACATCAGGTTCTCACCCTCATCATCAACCTTTTCTACATAGAACATGCTTAACTTTGATTAAAAAAATGGTTCTTCCGTTAAATGTGTGGACGCTTTTCGTAGTGCTTTAACGTAAGAGCCAAAGTTACTCATTAAACAAAAGTATAGCTGAGACAGTCAACTATCTATCCTATTTTCATCCTCTTTCATTGAAAATCTTTTCGTTTTAAGACTTCGAAAATCTGCAGACAAGGTTTGAAAAATCATTACATAATTTTAAGGAAAACACCTATAACTAACGGCAAAAATACACACATGAAGCAAGTTTGCAATCAACAGGGTATCAATTAGTTACCAAGTATAAAGTAAAAGGTGCTTGATTGGACATCAAAAGGGCGTTAGCAAGGGTCTTAAAGAGCATCTTTTGCAACCCAGAAGGGCGTCTTTTAGAAGCCAAAAGAGCATGTATTGGGTTTGAGCTGTACGAAAACAATTTACAAACATGATTTAATAAGGGAATAAGCAGGTTATAGACGACAGATAGACATCACACCTAATTACATTTATCATATAGTTTACCTCCCCCTTATAAAACAATCTTATTGGAGGTAAGCTTACCATGTATGTATATTAATCTCATTCTATTAACGATCTACGCATTTAACGGAAGAACCAAAAAAATAACATTCCAATTCATTACAAAAGGCTTGTAACACCCTTACCGAAGGCTTATAATATAGATAACAACGGCTATGCCTTAAACAAACAATGTATACCAATAACGAAAAAGACTACCATTGAAGAGAGAAGATAAGTCATAATGATATACAAACAGCGCACTTTAACGTTTTTCTTGATAGTAAACAGCTTATTAAAGTATAATCGTTACCTTTGTAATCTAATACAATAAAAATCATTGTTAAGCTTTACATTTCCACCTTTTGAACTGTAAGAATAGTGTATGATACATGAAAATACTGACATAGAAAGGCTTTTCAAGCGTTATTACCAACCGATGTATCGGGTGGCAAAAGGGATTCTCTACGATCAAGATGAATGTAAAGACGTGGTGAGTGATGTGTTTGCCAAGGTCTTTGAAGAGGGTATAATACTGCTTCCAGAGACGGAAGAAGGCTATTTGATAAGGGCTATTCGCAATCGTTGTCTGAATATTATTGCACATAAAGATATACGAGAAAGGACCTCAAAACTACTTTTGAATGATGCAGAAACTATTCTCTCCGAACATGACGAAACCCTACTTGACCGCCTAATGCTACTCATTGAACATTTAGAGCCGCCTATTCGTCGTCAGATTCTGCGCCTACGTCATGTGCAAGGACTACCCTTTCAGCGCATTGCCGATGACTTAGGAGTGAGCAGAGTAACTGTGTATCACCATCTTTCAGAGGCTATTAACATCATTAAAAGGCAACTTAACCAAGCAAGACAATGAACAACAAGCAATCAGAAGAGAAACAAAGGATATTCCTCAACATGCTGGACCATCCTGAGAAATACACCACGAAAGAGATAGAAGCACTGCTTGCGGATGAGGAGATAAGCTCGTTTGCATCCAATCTGGCTATGACTAAACGTGCTATGAAACGTCATGAGGATGAGGACATAAACGTTAATGCCGAGTGGGAACGTTTTGCGATAGAACATTCTATACCACAAAGACGCAACTGGAAGCGGATTGCGGCATCTACTATCGGTATCATCTTTATATCAGGCTTGGCGTTTGCTGCTACAGTTCAGTTGGGTATTCTGCCTTTCTTTGGTAGTAAAGAGGAGGTTGAAATACACCCAAAAACTCCTCATATAACGGCTACAGACTCTATAAAGAAGGCGCAGGCAGAACGCCAAGCAGTTTCAGACAGCCTTAACCGAGTACTCCTTCACAAGACAGATAGTATTCCTCCGCAACCTATTGTGTTTGAGGATACATCCTTGAAGACCATCGTTGATGCTATGGCAGCATATTATCATGTCGACGTGAAAGTGCTAAATCCAGTATCAACACACATCCGTCTCTACTTCAAATGGGATAGACAGTGTAGTCTTCAACAGAATATTGAACTGCTGAATGCCTTTGACTGCGTAAAAGTTAGCTATTCTGATAACACATTAACAATAGAGTAAAGCTATGGAAAAGTTTCTTATTATTCTGCTACTCCTCATCAGCTCGCATGGAGTATCAGCCCAACGTATCAGTCGACAATATAATAATGTATCCATGGCACAGGCGTTGAAGGAGTTAAACCACCTGCAAAACCGATACACCGTGAACTTCATTTACAACGACTTAGAGGATTTCCGCATCACCACTAACATCAAGAACAAGAGTGTTCCAGATGCTATTGAACAACTCATAGGCTTCTATCCCATCCGAATGACACGTCGCGGAGACGTTATCATGGTGGAATGCACACACAAGACAAGGCGACATCTGACAGGAAAGGTCATTGATGAGACTGGACAGCCAGTGCCTTACGCTAATGTTCTACTATTGTCTGTTGTCGACTCCAGTGCTATATCAGGTGGAGTTAGTAATGAGAGTGGTATCTTCGTAGTACCATTTGAGCCATCAAAGGTCATCGCCCGCATTAGTTACGTGGGTTATAAACCTGTTTATCGTACCTTTTCAACAGAACAAGCAGGTATCATTCAGCTTCAACCCGATGCCCTAAAGCTGAAGGAAGTGACCATTAAAACGTCCCATCCACTATACAAACAGACCAGCGGAGGGATGAGTATCAACGTTGAAAATTCCCTTTTATCGAAATTAGGAACAGCTATGGATGTCTTAGGACAACTCCCTCGTGTCACAACCAATGGTGATAATGTGCAGGTGTTTGCCAAGGGTACACCGCTTATATACGTCAATAATCGCAGAATAAGCGACATGAAAGAACTTACGGAACTAAAGTCTGACAACATAAAGAGCGTAGAAGTCATTACAAGTCCCGGCGCGCAATACGATGCACAAGTACAGTCTGTCATCCGAATCAAAACTATTCGCAGGCAAGCTGACGGTCTTAGCTTTCGCAATGATACTCGGATAGAATACAATGGAAAGTGGACAGGTTCGGAGGCAACCAAGTTTACCTATCGAACTAAGCATTGGGAGCTTTCAATAACCTCACTTGGATGAACTATAAAGACCAAGAGAAGAATTATCTCTGCTCTCAAATACATACCAGTAGAGAGGATATTGAGGCGCAACAACATATCAGATACAAGGCTAACCATAATCTCCTTTCTGAAAATATTGGTGCTTCTTACTTGATAAATGATAGCAATACCATCGGTGGAACTTATCGTTATTACACCGACTATCACATGGATGGATCTATAGATAACAACCAAAACATCTATAAGAATGGTACTTTAGAAGGAACAATAGCACAGAAAGGAGACGTGGAAGTGCGTGTTCCTGCTCGACATCAAGCAGACTTGTATTATGTGGGGCGGCTTGAAAAACTTAGCATAGACTTCAATGCTTCTTACATGAGTATAGGCACAAAAGAAAGACATGCTCAATCGGAACACTCCAACGAGTTCCCTAACCGTGAAGTACACTCCACGGGTAATCAACACAGCAACCTCTGGGCAGGGAAACTGGTTCTTAGTCACCCGTTATGGGGCGGAAATATATACTGGGGAACGGAACTTTCCAGCACAAACTCACGTGGAGATTTCAACAACAAAGAGCAGATTGTAGCGGCATCAGAGACCAATATCAAGGAGAGGTATCATGCGCTATTCACTGAATATACCCATTCTTTCGGCAAGTTCACACTTAACACAGGACTAAGATATGAGCATGTGACATCCGACTATTACTCTTTTGGAGTGAAGCAAGCCGATACCAGTAAACATTACAGCAATCTCTTTCCCTCCTTTTCCCTATCATGGAATCATGAGAAATGGAGCTTTCAACTCAATTATAGCAACAAAATCCATCGTCCAAGCTACCGTACTCTGCGCAATTTCATACAGTATAACAATCGTTATGCCTATGAAGGGGGTAATCCAGAACTGCATCCTGAACAGATACACAACGTAGAAATAAACGGAATCTATCGTTGGTTGAGTCTCTCTATAGGCTATAAGTACTACAAAGACGTGATGTTCTGGACCCATAAACTATACAATAATCAGGCTATCTCATTCTCTTCAACCTACAACTACGACCATTCTGAGAACCTTTATGCAAGTATCTCGGCTTCTCCTAAGTTCGGGTTATATCATCCAACAGCACAGTTTCATTACATGCAGCAGTGTTTCCACGCACCATCAGACGATGGAACATTAGTGAAGAACAGCCCTTGTTTCATCTTCTCATTAAACAACACGTTTGCTTTCAGTAAGTCTTTCATAGTAAGCATATACTTCAGAGCACGCACGAAGCTGTACGATGGATTCCAAACCATCAATGGATTCGCAAAGACCAATATATTTCTTCGCAAGTCATTCTGCAACGAAAAACTCATATTCACAATCTCGGCTGACGATATCTTCAAGTCCGAACGTGAGCGATGGACGCTTCATGGCTATGGAACAACATTAGACAAAGATTGCTACAACTACTCCCGCGCTGTCTCACTGACCGTCACTTACAACTTTAATGCTAAGCGAAGTAAATACAAAGGTACGGGTGCTGGCAATGCAGAGAAGTCCAGACTGTAACCAAGCAGAACTCATATAACGACATTACCAGCGCATGGTAATGAGAGTTTCAAGACTTGAGACTGTGTGTTTCAGAGCCTGAAACTCTGTGTCTCAAAGCCTGAAACTGTGGGTCTCATGGCTTGAGACAATGCGTTTCATATATTGAAACCCTGCGTTCCATGTATTGCAACCCTGCGTTCCATGTATTGAAACGATGAGTTTCATAGACAGAGACTGGAATGAAACATATCTGACACGGGGACAGATATGCACAAGGAGCATGAAAAAAGTGCGCTGGCTAACAACGAACCATCGCACCTTAAATATATCAATAGAAATTCAGAGTCTATGGAACAAGCTCCATTGTGCAGTGTGACTTGCTGTCACAAGAGAGATACAACTTGATGTTGTACTTGCCAGCTGTTACATTGATATTACCGCCCTTAAAGGTGATGTTATCCAAAGAACCGCCCCAGTCTAACACCCAATCACTATTCGCACGGAACTTCATCTCACCTGTTGTCAGGGTTACGTTATCAAGTTCCCAGCACTTTTGAGCCGCATTGTAAGTCATTGCTGCATCTGAACTCCAACCATTAGGAGTGGCAGAACCAATGATACCGACACTATTAATTGCGGTGTAAGTAATGGTTTGTGAGGTCAGATCAAGGTCTACCTTATAGAAACCAGCAGGCTCAGTCATTACGATGTTAGCACCCTTCTCTACAAGATCCTGACCATAGTCAGTACCATTCCAATCCTGTTGGGTAGCAAACTTAAAGCCGTTCTGATTGAGATACATAAAGCCTGTGTACTTGCCATCAGCAGCTGGACTATAGAGCGGATTGCTGAATGACCAACCATTAGCGTCGCCCGACATATAGAGATACTGTGTGAAGGCAGGAGCAACACAAGTGACCTTTGCCTTTACATTCTGCGACAGACTATAGCCCTCGCCACGCTGTAATTTAATCTTATTGGTCACCGCCATGGCAACTTCATGCTGGTCGCCATTCTTACCATACAGATTCTCTATGGCAGAAACCAGTTCTGTGCTCTTCACCTTTCCCGCATCGCTAACATTCAAGGTTGCCGTCTTATTGTTATTAGAAAGTACGGCAGTCAAGGTCTGTTCAGCAACGGCATCAGTTGAAACCACTGATGGAGTAAAGAGCTGAACAGAGTCGGCTGTCACGGTATTGAAGTCGATTGCGGGTGCTTCAGCTACAGTGAATTTCACAGAGTTAGCTGTCTCCTCAGCATTAGACTGTGGCTTAGCCCACTCTTCATATTCATTGCTACCACAAGAAGCAAGGAGCAGTGCAGTACTTGCTAAGACTAATATCTTCTTCATATCAATTCTTGTTATTAAGAAGAAGGTGTGCCCTAAGGTTATGCCCATAGGCACACACCCTCTAAAAAGTATCTTTTATTTGTTATTGTTTTACGAAAGAATACTGACCAGTGATGTCGTTGAAGTAAACTGTGTACGTTCCCTTCAAGTTACGAACGTTCTTGCCACCCTTAGTTGCAACACCGTATGGGAAGTTTTCAGAGCCCCAGTTTACGTCCCATGTGCCATTAGCAGCGAACTTACAGCCCTCACCATCAGCACCAGTTGACTTCTCTGTGAATGTCACTGTAGCCTTCCAATCGTGATTCTCAACAACAGATGTCTCTGCAGTCATTGGTGTACCACCAGCAACAGTCCAGCCATCGTGCTTGCCTGGCAATGCCATTGAAGTATAGACAGTAGGTGCAGCACCAGTGTAAGGAACGATCTTCAACTTAGGATTCTTTGTATCGAATGTAATCGTATAGTAGCCTGCTGTTGGCACTTTAATATCTGATGAGCCGCCATCGTTATATTTGAAATCACCAAAGCTTGCGCCCTGACCAACCTGACCATCATCCCAATTTGCAGGGTTCTTCTTCAACTTGAAGCCTGCTGTTGACAGGTAACCAGTCCAAGAGATAACGCCCTTACCCGTCTTCTTGTCATATTCCTGACCTTCCTGTGGAAGCAAAGGTACGACCTGACTATTGCCCCATGAGCCATCACCGAAGTTACCACCAACGAGATACCAGGTCTCAACAGGAGCATCAGATAGCTCAACATAATAAGGAGCAACGTTTACTTTAACGGCATTTGAATAGATGGTATCACCATTAACGAGTGAGTAAACACGTGCATAGAGGTCTTGACTTGCTGGCACATGACCTTCCTCATAACGCTCCATCTTCTCTATTGCGGTCGCAAGTTCGGCTGCACTAACTGACGTACTACATGTTCCTGTTGGTGTACCAACAGGTGCGTAGTCGCCACGTTCAGCATCCATATCAACCACCTTGTCGACTGATTTAGTCCACTTATTGGTAGTTGAGAATTGCATACCATACTCGGCAGCTATCGGAGCACCATATTCTGGCTGTGACCAAGTGAAGTTCAACTTATCAGCAACCTTTAGGTCAACTGTCTGTGCAGCATAGGTAGGAGTATTCAGCTTGAATGTCTTTGGTGTTTGAAGGGTTGGATTATGATCCAAGTCCTTGTCACAAGCAGAGAACAACGCTACACCTGCACACAATAACAATGATGACTTTATTATTGATTTCATATTAATTATCATTTAATCATTTATGTTCTATTCGATTGTTCAATCTTCTTTCTATCCAATACTTAGCCTCTGGTGTGCGCCATCAGCTAAGTATTGGCATATACCTTAATTATATCCTTGATTCTGAACAAGATTTTCGTTGGCAGTCAAGTCAGATGAAGGAATAGGGAAGAGATTGAGGTGAGTATCAAAGTTACGGCCGCTCTTGACGCCACCCTTCCAACTCCAGTTATAGTTAACATTACCTCCAAAGTAACCGAAACGTATGAGTGTTGTGCGACGGAGACCCTCGAAGTAGAACTCACGGCTCCATTCGTCACAGATCTGACGCAGAGAATAAGCGGTATGAGTGGTAGCGTGCGCACGACTACGTAGTGCGTTGATGTATTGTGTACCATCCGTTGTTGTTGTTCCACCATTCATACGAGCATCAGCCTCTGCATATATCAGATAAGCTTCAGCAGCACGCATGAGGAAGAAATCGGTATCAGGGAAACTTGAGTTATGGCCAGCAGAACCGTCCGTCTTAAAGTTAGTGAACTTACAAACGGCAAATCCGTTGGTAAACACTTTCACATCAGTTTCATTATTACCATTATCTACGTTTCTACCATCACCATCGAAGAGCGCACGATCATCATCGGCAGCAGCTGGCATAGCGTATGCACCAATATTAGGAGCGTCATTGTTAGGGAAGAACTTTTGTACTAAGTCTGGTCGCATACGGTTACCAGCCCATCCAGCTGTTGTGTTGTTACCCTTTGTAGTAGCATCCTTTATATGCTCGCTGTTGTCATTTGAGCCAGCCATGAGGTAAAGAGTTGTACCGTATGAGGTAGTTGTCTTACCATCTTGGAGGATTGGGAAGATAGCCTCAACAGATGCTCCACTCTCGCCATTATCGCCCATGAAAAGCTGTTGATAAGCACTCCACTGTCCCTTCTTAGTTGTGTAGAGCTTATAAGGAGAGTCGATGACCTTCTTTGCATATAGCTTAGCATTAGCCCAGTCAGCTGTACCTGTATATACCTCAGCATTCATATAAAGACGAGCTAAGAGCATCCATGCAGCAGCCTTATCAACACTACCATAGCCAGCAGTAGCTGATGTCTTTGGTTGTGGTTCGCCTAACTTAGGCTCAACATTGGTCTTTAGTTCATCAACAAGCCACTTGTAAAGATCAGCACGTTCAATACGAGCAGGATTACTAGACGATATTGCTGTCGTAAATGGTACGTTACCGAACTCATCCAAGAGGTAATAATAGTTCAAAGCACGGAGGAATCGAGCCTCAGCAGACATTTTTTCGTTATGGTCACCATAGTCAGCAAGATACTGATTACAGTAAGTAATACCTGCGTAAAGACGGCTATAAAAGCCCTTCAACATAGGATGTGAGGCATCGTAAGTATTGAAATTAAAGTTAAGAATACCTTCATCACCACCCCAAGCACAGATGGCTTCGTCGGTTGTAAGCTCTTGTGTATTGAACAACTGACGGATATAACCACTCGTACCACCATCTATACCATCGACATCACTATCACCATTAGCTCCTCCATTACCTGCCATTGCGATGGTGGCATAGCACTTGTTTAAGGCGCTTTCAGCCTTTGTATTAACCTTTGTCTTTAGGTTTGGATCAATTGGATTAACATCCAAATCACTTGTACAAGAGGTTAGTCCTACAGACAGCATAAAGGCTGCTGCAGAGAATATATATTTAATGTTATTCATTGTAACTACTCTTTAATATGGATTAGAAATTCAAGTTCAGACCCAAGATGAATGATATTGGACGTGGATAGAGGTTATTGTCAATACCATTGAATACCTCTGGATCAAGTCCCTTATACTTAGTAAGACAGAAGACATTGTTCACTGTACCGTAAACACGACCGGAGAGACCATTCCAAGTACCCTGCTTGAGAAGGTTAGCGAAGCTGTAACCAAGTGTAACATTATCCATCTTTAAGAATGAAGCATTCCGTACCCAGTAATCAGTCTGTATAGACTTTGTCTCTGTTGTCTGCCAGTTGTCAGCCAAGACGTCCGTTGGACGGTTAACAAGAAACTTACTCTTTGAGAACAACTCAGAGTTTGACATGTTGGCAACACTTGCGAAAGCATCATTGTAAACATAGTTACCAAGACTTGCACGGAGAGCAAAACCAAGGTCCCAGTTACGATACTCAAAGCGAGAAGCAAAGCCCATGGTTACTGGAGCAGCAGGTGCCTTGTAATAATACTTATCTGCATCTGTAATCTTACCATCACCGTTGCGGTCAACAACCACACCTTCTATTGGCTTACCACTCTTATCATATACCTGCTGGAAGACGTGGAATGAGTTGACAGCATTGCCTACATGCTGTGCCTGAATGTTACCACCTGTACCAGCAGAGATACCACCTGTTGGAACAAAGTAGTCTGCATCATTACCACCATTTAGGTTAGTAATCTTATTATAGTTATAGGTGAAGTTGTAATCCATTGTCCAGTTGAAATCCTTAGCGTTCACTGCCAACCAATGGATACTTGCTTCAACACCCGTGTTATACATCGAACCGATGTTACTCATTACCTGGTTACGGAAATTTGAACCAGCTGACACTGTTGCACTATTAAGTAGGTCGCTTGTCTTACGATAGTACCAATCAACGCTACCTGTAAGGCGCTGCTTAAGAATACCCCAATCCAATCCTACATTATAAGAGGTGGTTGTCTCCCACTTCAGACTTGGGTCGTATGCCTTTGGACGTGCTAACGTACCATCGCCATAGACAGGATAGTAAGATTCGATACCTGTATTCATCTCATAAACAGCGAAGTAGTTGTAATCACCAATACCTTCTTGCTGACCAGTCATACCCCAGCTAAGACGTAACTTGAGGTCAGACAACCAATCAATCTGCTTCATTAGGTTCTCTTCGTTCATACGCCAAGCGAAAGCAAATGATGGGAACAATGCCCAATGCTCCTTGAAACGTGATGAGCCATCCTCACGTACGGTTGCTGTTACCATGTAACGACCATCCATCAAAGACCAGTTTGCACGACCGAAGAAGGATACAAGGTAGTTCTCTGTCGCATAGTCATACTTGGTGCGGTTGCGTTCAGTACCTGCAAGTGTTGCATCGTTGTTTGTCTTTGGGTAGTAGCTCCAATATGAGTTATGCGTGTTATGCCAGAAATGAGCCCATTCATAACCAGCCATAATATCGAAATGGTTCTTCGCTTTATCATTGAAGTCATGATAGTATTGAGCGTATGCAGAAAGTTGCATATTGCGCTTCAACTGTGTTTCCCATCCGTATGAACCATAATAGGTTGCCTGTGGAGAAGCTGGGTCTACATCTGTATCTTGACGACCCTTAGCGATATCTATACCAGCAGTAACATGTAAACGGAGGTCTTCAAAGCCATGTACTTTATAGTCAACATCGGCACTTCCCAAGAAATCACGGCTGATAGCACGATCGTTCTTGAGGTTAAGAATAGACACAGGGTTCTTTGTTGCCAATGAATAATAGGTTTGTGGCCATGTAGGGTCATTGAGTGCTGTACCAATATCTAACCATTGGTAATAACCTCCGAAATTATCAAAGCCATTAGCACGAACAGGCTGTGTTGGGTCAAACTGGCGTGCAGCCTTAATTGCCTCACCATCAGCATAGCGGTTCTTAGTCCACATTCCCTTTGCGTTCAACGTCACCTTCAAGTGGTCGTTCAAAAGTGAAGGGTTCAAAGTCAAGGCTCCTGTAAAACGTTCAAAGTTAGAAGTTTTGATGATACCCTGCTGGTTTGTGTATCCAGCACTTACACGATAAGGCAACCAATTAGCTGCCTGTCCAGAGATAGCTACGTTATGGTCATGTCCAATGGCTGTACGGAAGATTTCATTCTGCCAGTTAGTATTAGCCTTACCAAGACGTGCATAAGCTGTTGGAACTTGATTACCATTAGCATCGAGGGTGTAGAGATCAGTACCAAACTTATTTGCTATGAGACTACGATACTCGTCAGCAGACAACACATCAAGATTCTTTGAATTTCTACTCACCGTAAAGCTACCATTATAAGACACCTGCAAGCCACGACGTCCTTTCTTGGTTGTAATGATGATAACACCATTTGAACCACGAGAACCATAGATTGCTGTTGCTGAAGCATCCTTCAAAACGTTGAAAGACTCAATATCCTGTGGGTTTACGAGTGACAGAGGATTGCTAACACCCTTAATACCTGTCTGGTCCATAGCCACACCATCAATCACAATCAATGGATTGTTAGATGCGTTAAGAGATGAACCTCCACGAATGCGGATATTAGAACCGCCACCAGGAGTACCACCATCGCTTGTCACACTCACACCGGCAACTTTACCAGCGAGCATATCCTGCGCATTAACGACAAGACCCTTATTCTTGCTGTCTGGCTTTAACGCTGTTACAGAACCCGTAAGGTCACTCTTCTTAACAGCACCATAACCAATAACAACAACCTCATTCATCTGCTGTGCTTGGTCTTCCTGAAGTGTAATTACCATACCATTGGCAGCAGCCACCTGCTGCTTCTGGAACCCAATGTAGGAGATTGTCAAAGTTGCACCCGGCTGTACATTGACAGAGAAGTTACCATCAAGGTCGGTCACAGTACCATTACTTGTCCCATTGATAAGGACAGAAGCACCAATGATTGGCTCACCAGTAGCATCCTTCACCTGTCCCTTTATCGTAGACTGCGCAAAGGCACTAACTGAAAGGAATAGACTCAATAATAGTGTCACCATCCTAACAGGAAATTTGCATTTTACCTGCTTCATCTTTGTTATTGTTAAAGTAATTTATAAATTGATTAAAGTAATATATTCGTTTAGTTCTATCAAAGTTAGGTTAATAGCCGTTTTATGGACTTACTCTGCTGCAAAGTTAGTTGAGATTAAGCTACTTTATACTATTTTTGCGTTGAATTTGCAAAATAGTAAGCGCAAACGATTGCACAAACAAATATAAAATAAATAAATTGATATAGGTCAACAGATTTGTAAAAAATGTGTATATTTGCGTTATAAAACAATGTGATAGACTAAAAACAAGGCTAAATCGCATGAGTGACTCAACCAACATAACAATGAAAGATATAGCACGCGACCTCGGAGTCTCCGTTGCTACAGTCTCTCGTGCGCTCAAAGACAGCCCTCGAATATCTGCTGAAAAGAGAGAGGAAATAAAGAAGTATGCACAAGAACATAACTTCTATCCTAACATCCTTGCAGAGAGTCTGCGCAAGAGTAAGGTACAGCCGATGAAAATTATCGGTGTTATCGTCCCTCAACTCGCCCATTTCTATTTCTCATCTATCCTCTCTGGCATAGAAGAAGAGGCTTCCTCACGTGGCTATCGACTTATGGTTGCACAGAGCAAAGAGAACTATGAGAACGAAGTTAAGATTTGTCGAGCTTTCTCAGAGAGTAAGGTATGCGGCATCATCGTCTCTCAAGCGAAGAATACTACTAAGTATGACCATTTCCAAACACTCTTAGAGAAAGGTGTACCACTGGTCTTCTACGATCGTATCAGTACGGGAGTCAATGCCAGCCGAGTGGTTGTTGATGATTATATGGGTGCCTTCACGGCTGTCACACACCTTATTAATATAGGCTGCAAGCGTATTGCTTATTATGGTACTTCGTTAACAATGGAAATAGCAAAGAACCGCTATAACGGATACCGCGATGCCCTACTGAAGAATGGGATGCATCCTGATGAGCAACTGATAAGGAACTGCGACAATAGAGCAGATGCCGAGCTTATTACTCCAGACGTTATGCAACTTCCTCAACCACCAGATGCGTTCTTTGCAGTCAACGACGACACAGCTATCGGTATTCTCTATTCCTGTAAACGATTAGGGTTTCGTGTGCCTGAAGACGTCTCTATCTGTGGTTTTACTAATGGTCAACGTGCCATTGCCTGCGATCCTATGCTGACAACTGTCGAACAACGGGGAGTACGCGTGGGTGAAGAGGCTGCAAGTATTCTCATCGATCAAGTGGAGGGAAGACTTCCTAAGAATCGTGTGGAGAGACGAGTGGTGAGGACAAGGCTCATCCTTAGAGGGACAACAAGGTGAGGGAATCTCTCCCAACCCCTCCGAAGGAGGGGAGTGCAGAGGACTTTATTGGGCATATTAGCCCTATAGGCCTTATAAGCCTAATAGTCCTCTCTTCAAAAGAAAACAAACAACACAAGCTTCGTACACCCTCTTCAGAGGGAGTCAAAGAGGCACAAAAACTAACATAACAATGAAACAAACCTAACTTAAGCTTCTGGCAACTTTGGAATCTCAGCTTTGGATTCTTTGGAGTGCAAATTGCCTACGCACTACAGAGCGCCAACATCTCTCGTATCTTTGCAACTTTAGGTGCTGACCCTCATAATCTTAGCTACTTCTGGATACTCCCGCCTCTAATGGGTATCGTCGTGCAACCGATTGTTGGAACACTCTCTGATATGACGTGGACACGCTTCGGACGCCGCATCCCTTTCCTCTTCGTAGGTGCAGCCGTTGCTGTTCTTGTGATGTGCCTTTTGCCGAATGCAGGTTCTTTAGGTATGGCTGTCTCTACGGCTATGATATTTGGTCTCGTCTCATTGATGTTCCTTGACACAAGTATCAACATGGCTATGCAGCCATTTAAGATGTTAGTAGGCGACATGGTCAACGAGAAACAAAAAACGCTCGCCTACTCTATTCAGAGCTTCCTCTGCAACGCTGGCTCTATTGCAGGCTATGTTTTCCCATTCTTCTTCACTATCTTAGGTATCTCCAATCAGGCTCCATCGGGTGTAGTACCTGACTCTGTGGTCTATTCTTTCTATATCGGTGCAGCCATTCTCATCCTCTGTGTTATCTATACTACAGCCAAGGTAAAGGAGATGCCACCAAAGGTTTATGCCGAATACCATACCGTTGAGAAGAAAGAAGAGACTTCAAAGTCTAATGTCTTCACCTTATTAAAGTTTGCACCATCGACCTTCTGGAAGGTAGGTTTGGTACAGTTCTTCAGCTGGTTTGCCTTTATGTATATGTGGACATACACGAATGGAACCGTAGCAGCCAACTGTTGGGGTGTTGATATGCTTGCACATGATGCGACAATGACAAAGGGTTATCAGGAAGCAGGCAACTGGGTAGGTATTCTCTTTGCCATTCAGGCTATAGGATCAGTAGTCTGGGCAATGGTTCTTCCACAGTTCAAGAACACCAAACTCGCATACTCCTTCTCGCTTATCTTAGGTGCTGCAGGTTTCGTTCTCGCATCCTTCGTACACGACCAATACGTTCTCTTCATTCCATTCCTCCTCATCGGATGTGCATGGGCAGCTATCTTGGCAATGCCATTCACCTTCGTCACCAACGCACTTGAGAGTTATGGGCACATGGGAGCTTATCTCGGACTGTTCAACGGAACTATCTGTATACCACAGATTATTGCTGCTGCTATTGGCGGAGTGATACTTCAGATGGTTGGTTCCGTACAAAGTAATATGATGATTGTAGCAGGTGTTTCCCTCTTCCTCGGTGCACTCTCCGTTGGAATTATCAAGGTGAAGCGGCCTGCATAACAAGGGTAACAATAACTTTTTTATAATCTCTCTGAATTTTAAGGTGTGCTGAAATGCGTTTCAGCACACCTTTCCTTTTGCTTGCCATCGGTTTTCTATCACCTTATCGGCCCTAAACTGAAATCTAAAGTAGCGTCTAAGCGTTGCCTACATTTAGTTTTCTATCATCTTACCGACACTAAACAGAAACTTAGGATAGCGTGTAAGACACGCTTACAGTTAGTTTTCTATCGCCTTATCAATCAACGAGAAAAACATTCCCTTTGGTATTCTTCATTCCAATCTACCTCTCTTCTTCGAATTATTTTCATGAAAAAAAATATTTTTCTTCATGAAAAAAAATATTTCTTTTCACGTAAATAAATATTTCTCTTCATGGAAAGAAATCATAAAAGACAATGGGTTCGGTAGGAAATAGACGTTATGAATGTCATAAATCACCATGTATAACCACCGAATAAACATCTTCCTATACGTTCGCCAACCATCGTTTACGAGTATTATAGTCCTTATCACAAAGTTTATTCCTCGTTATTCAACCAAGGTGCCACAATCCAACTCGAGTTATGTTTGGGCTAAACAACAACGATAAAGACTACCGACACGCAAGGGAAAGTTTGTTAGAAAACCGTGAAAACCAAGTTTTATCCATCCTCATAGAGCGATAATTCATTAGCCATGAATTATCACTAATCTATCACTATGCAAACGATTGCATATAAATTGATATAAATCATGTGTGTAGGTATTGCTTTTTCTAATTAATATTATTATCTTTGAAGCAAAATAACTACCCAACTCTATGAACATACAGTTTCACATAGACTACCAGACCTATTACGGTCAAGACCTTGTCTTAAACATCATTACAGGTCATCATAACGGGGCTGTTGAGGCCTCACAGTACAGAATGCGCACGTCAGACGGCTACCACTGGGAGGTAGAAGTGAAGAAGGACGCTAAGCCTGGAACGCATATTGAGTATTACTACAGCATTCTCTGTGGTGATAACGAGTTGCGGAAAGAATGGGGCGTACTCCATCATAAATTAGACTTCGACACAGAACGCAGCCTGACCTATCGTGTTTACGACCACTGGAGTGACATTCCTGACAATGCTTACCTCTACACCTCTGCCATCACCGATTGTGTTGTTGGTAAGAAGGTGGCTAAGTGTAAGCTTAATAACTATAACAAGGCTGTCACACTGAAGGTACGTGCACCACAGTTAGGAGCTACCGACGATCTCTATCTCGTTGGTGCAGAGCCTGCATTGGGTGCTTGGAACGTGAAGAAAGCACTGAAGATGGTACAGCATAACATCAACGAATGGAGTTATACCTTAGATGCTTCGAAACTCGTTGGAGACCAGATTGAGATAAAGTTCCTCATTAAGAACAATGATAATAATGAGAGTATTGTATGGGAATACAGCGACAATCGCACCTTGACATTGCCTACAATGGAGGAAGGCGACGTTCTTGTATATGAGTTGGCAGAAGCAGCTTTCCCACTCCCAGCCGTTCGCGTTGCAGGAACATTGGTTCCACTTTTTTCTCTTCGTTCGCAGACAAGCTTCGGTATTGGCGACTTTGGCGACTTAAAGAAGATGATTGACTGGGTGAGTATGACCCATCAGCGGGCTTTGCAAATTCTTCCTATCAACGATACAACTATCACACACACTTGGACAGACTCCTATCCTTATAGCTGTATCTCTATCTTTGCCCTCCATCCTCAGTATGCTGACCTTACCGCACTACCTGAGTTGAAGGATAAGGAGCAGCGTGAGAAGTTTGAGGAACTGCGTAAGGAGCTTAACGCTCTACCACAGATTGACTACGAGCGAGTGAACGATGCGAAGACAGAATACCTCCGTCTGCTCTTTGAACAGGAAGGAGAAAAGGTGCTCGAAAGCAGTGCTTTCAAGACATTCTTTGCTGAGACAGAGAGCTGGCTCGTACCTTACGCACAGTATTCATACATGAGAGACAAGTTTGGCACAGCCGATTTCTCCCACTGGCCAGACCATAAACAATGGGACGAGGCCGACCGTAAGGCGCTGTCTAACCCTAAGGACAAAGCATATAAAGAGGTGGCTTTCTTCTATTACGTACAGTTCGTGCTAAGTAGTCAGCTTAAAGCAGTACACGAATACGCACAGGCTCACAAGATTATCCTTAAGGGTGACATCCCTATTGGCGTCAATCGCTATGGCTGTGACGTATGGACAGAACCACGCTACTTCAACCTTAACGGTCAAGCTGGTGCTCCACCTGATGATTTCTCAGTAAATGGTCAGAACTGGGGGTTCCCTACTTACAACTGGGATGAGATGATTAAAGACGGTTGTCAATGGTGGGTAAGACGCTTCCAGAATATGGCGAAATACTTTGATGCTTACCGCATCGACCACGTTCTCGGCTTCTTCCGCATTTGGGAGATACCTATCCATTCGGTACATGGCCTACTTGGTCAGTTCTCTCCAGCACTCGGTATGAGCCGTGAAGAGGTGGAAGGCTACGGTCTACACTGGCAGGAGGAACTGTTCACAGAACCATTTATAACAGACTGGGTGCTCGACCGTGTTTTCCGTGAGCATGCAGAGGAGGTGAAACAAAAGTATGTTGAACACGTATGGGGCGACAGATACAAGATGCGTCCGGCCTTTGATACGCAGCGAAAGGTGGAGAAAGCATTTGCTGGTAAGACCTCTGATGTAGATATCTGGTTGCGTGATGGACTCTACGCTTTGATTAGTGACGTTCTCTTCGTTCGTGATCACAAGGATCCAAACCGCTTCCATCCACGCATCAGCGTACAGTTCGACTTCATTTACGAGACACTCTACGATAGTGATAAGGCTATCTTTAATAAGCTCTACAACGACTACTACTATCGTCGTAACAACCAGTTCTGGTATCAAGAGGCAATGAAGAAACTACCTAAGTTGGTCAATGCAACTCGTATGCTTGTCTGTGCAGAAGACTTAGGAATGGTTCCTGATTGCGTGGCATGGGTGATGAACGAGCTTCGTATCCTCAGTCTTGAGATTCAAAGTATGCCTAAGAACCCGAAGGTGCGCTTTGGTTATCTCAGTGAGAACCCTTACCGCAGCGTTAGCACCATCTCTACTCACGACATGGCTACCCTACGTCAGTGGTGGGATGAAGACTGGGAACGTACGCAAAACTACTTCAACAGCATGCTACATCGTGGTGGTCCTGCTCCTCACCCATTACCAGGTTGGTTGGCAAGAGATATCGTTAGCCGTCACCTAACATCCCCAAGTCTACTCTGCATCCTCGGTATTCAAGACTGGATGAGCATTGATGAGGAATTGCGTCTGGCTGACCCTAATGCCGAGCGCATCAATGTTCCGTCTAATCCAAAGCATTACTGGCGTTATCGTATGCACGTTAGTATTGAAGACTTGATGAAGAATAAGACATTCAATGAGCAGATAACAGACCTGATCTATCAGGCTGCTCGCTAATAAGAATAGGTGATGATGGCCGTTATAATTCCTTATAACGCTCCATCATCACCCATCATTAAACACCCAACACCCAACACCCAATGAAACTCAAATATAACATAGCGGCTTCTGTGGCCGCTTTTATACTCTCTCAGAGCGTTGCTGCACAACAACGCTTTAACGAGATGACGTATTCTCCTAACGAAACGACCTTCCGCCTTAACGCTCCCAACAAACCAACGCTTCGCCTTTATGAGTCAGGAAGAGGCGGGAAAGCCTACAAGAAGATTAAACTTACACAGAATGGCGATAACACATGGACTACTACTGTGAAGGGAGACCTCAAAGGTAAGTTCTATACCTTTGATATCGGACATGGCGAAACACCTGGTGTCTTTGCCAAGGCCGTAGGCTGTAATGGTGGACGTGGTGCCGTTGTCGATATGAAGGAGACTAACCCTACAGACTGGGAGACCGACCGTCGTGTGCCAACTAAGAGTCCGGCAGACCTTATCATCTATGAGTTGCATCACCGTGACTTCTCTATTGACCCCTCATCGGGCTTGATGCACAAGGGTAAATACCTTGCTCTGACTGAGAAAAAGGCTATTGACTATTTGAAGACATTGGGTATCAACGCTGTACATATCCTCCCTTCGTTCGACTTTGCTTCGATAGATGAGTCCAAGCCTGACGTCCCACAGTATAATTGGGGGTATGACCCATTGAACTATAACGTACCAGAAGGTAGCTACTCATACGATGCCAATCTGCCAACACGCCGTATATTGGAGTTTAAACAGATGGTACAAGCATTGCACAAGGCGGGTATCAGAGTGATCCTCGACGTTGTTTATAATCATACCTTCGACCTTGCTAACAGCAACTTCGAGCGTACCTATCCTAAAGCCTACTATCGATACAAAGCTGATGGTACTCCTTCTGATGGCACGGGATGCGGCAATGAGACGGCAAGTGAGCGTCCTTTGATGCGTGAATATATGTTGGAATCAATGAAGTATTGGGTGAATGAGTATCATATCGATGGCTTCCGTGTTGACCTTATGGGTGTGCATGACATTGAGACGATGAATGATATACGTCGTGAACTTAATGCTATCGACCCAGAGATATTTGTCTATGGAGAAGGATGGAGCGCTGGTACGTGTGCTTACCCTCACGATAAATTGGCTGTAAAAGCTGCTATCCCACAGATGCCTGGTATTGCGGCCTTCTCTGATGACATCCGTGATGCCTTGCGTGGACCGTTCTCTGACGACCACAAGCCCGGTTTCCTTGGTGGTATTACAGGCTTGGAAGAAAGCTTGAAGGCGGGTATTGCTGGTATGATTGAGCACCCACAGGTAGACTACTCGAAGGTGAACTATTCTAAGAAACCATACGCCCTTGAGCCAACTCAGATGATTTCTTATGTTAGCTGCCACGACGACATGTGTCTTGTCGACCGTCTGAAAGCTTCTATTCCAGAGGCTGAATATGACGAGAATGAGCTGATTCGTCTGAATGAACTTGCCCAAACGGCTATCTTCACATCGCAGGGTGTACCATTTATGCTCTCTGGTGAGGAGATGCTACGTGATAAGAAAGGGGTGCATAACTCGTATAATTCACCCGATAGTATCAATCACCTCGATTGGAATAACCTCAAGACTTATCCGCAGGTATTCAACTATTACAGTGGACTCATCAGTCTTCGCAAGAATCATCCAGCCTTCCGATTGGGCAAAGCCGACCTCGTTCGCAAGCATCTTGAGTTCCTCCCTGTACAGGACTGCTTGGTTGCCTTCCGTCTAAAAGACCATGCTGGTGGGGATAAATGGAAGGATATATACGTCATCCTCAATGCTAACAAGGAGCTTCGCACCGTCAATATCCCTAAGGGACAGTACACTATTGTGTGCGCTAATGGCGAGGTGAATGAGGCTGGCTTAGGTCAGATGGAAGGTGGCGAGGTAATGGTTGATGGCCAGTCTGCCCTTATCCTCCATAACTAAGAAGCTGACCTCTCCCCCACTCCTCCCACGAAAGGAGGAGTGCTGACCATTCAGCAGATTATTAATAGCTGTTAGGAATATTGAGCTTATTGGCCCTATTAGACTAATAAGGCCAATAAGCTCAATCCAACAACAGAACAAATTACCTATTATAAACCTCTAACAAATGACAAACTATCATACTCTTTCACACTTTCAAAAGATTTGGAAGACGCTTTTATTCTTACTTCTTTTATCATCTCCTATGACCGCTCAGAATAGTACGGCAGCTCCTAAGAAAGCCAATAACCGCACAGCTTCACCCGACGTAACCCGTATTGACCCTACTAACTGGTTTGCTGATATGCAGGACCCAACGTTACAGCTGATGGTGTATGGCAAGGACATTAAGTTTGCAGACGTCACAACAGACTATCCTAATGTAAAGATTGACTCGCTCGTACGCCTCGATTCACCTAATTATCTCCTTGTTTATCTCAACTTAAAAGGGGCGAAACCGGGTGAGATAAACCTCACCTTCTCTAATAAGAATGGTAAGAAGACAATTAGAAAGTACCAATTAAAGGCACGAGAGATGGCTGGAGCAGACCGCAAAGGCTTCGATATCTCAGATGTTTTGTATATGTTGATGCCCGATCGTTTCGCTAATGGTAACCCAAAGAACGATGTAATCAAAGGGATGGAAGACCAACTATGCAACCGCAATGAGCCAAGTCTTCGACACGGTGGCGACCTTGAAGGAGTCCGCCAACACCTCGATTATTTCACTGACCTTGGTGTTACTGCACTTTGGCTCACCCCTGTATTGGAGAATGACCGTCCTGCCGATAATGGTAAAAACAGTACTTACCATGGCTACGCCACAACCGACTACTATCGTGTTGACCCTCGTTTCGGTACGAATGAGGAGTATAAAGCCCTCGTGAACGAATGTCATAAGAAGGAACTAAAGGTAGTCATGGATATGATCTTCAACCATTGTGGCGACTATCATCCATGGGCTAAGGGTACACGCCTTGACGAAAACGGTAAGACAATCAAAGACTATCCATCAAAAGATTGGTTTAACAGTCCTAACTATGGGCTACAAACAAGCTACAAGCTCACCCCTGTTCTCGACCCATACGCCAGCAAAGTAGATATGGCAGAGACTGTTGACGGATGGTTTGTACCCTCTATGCCTGACCTCAACCAACGCAATCCGCACGTTATTAAGTATCTGATTCAGAATTCTATTTGGTGGATTGAAACCGTAGGTATCGATGGAATCCGTATGGATACTTATCCTTACGCAGACCGACAAGCAATGGCTAATTGGATGAAGGTGCTCAACAAGGAATATCCTAACTTTAACACCGTTGGGGAAACATGGGTAACAGAACCTGCTTACACGGCAGCTTGGCAGAAAGACAGCAAACTATCTGACATTAACAGCAATCTAAAAACAGTGATGGACTTCGCTTTCTTCGATCGTCTCTCACAAGCTAAGAACGAGGAAACAGATGATTGGTGGAAGGGATGGAACCGCATTTACAACTCTCTCTGCTATGATTACCTCTATACTGACCCATCTTCTGTGATGGCATTCATTGAGAATCACGATACTGACCGCTACCTTGGTAATGGCAAGGACTCAACGGCTTTAAAGCAGGCGTACGCTCTCTTGCTGACAATGAAGCGTATTCCACAGCTCTATTATGGTACGGAGATTCTGATGAATGGTACGAAAACGGAAACAGATGGCAATGTACGACAAGACTTCCCAGGTGGTTTCCCTGGCGATAAGGTCAACAAGTTCACAAATGAAGGTCGTACCAAAGCCGAGAATGCTATGTTTGATTGGACCAGCCGCCTACTCCATTGGCGACAGAACAACGATGTTATCAACAAGGGAACACAAACACAATTCATCCCTTGGCATGGTGTTTACGTACTTGCTCGTCAACATAATGGCAAGACAGTCCTCACCATCCTCAATGGTAAGAAAGCTGACAACCAAGTCGACGTAGCCCGCTATGCCGAAGTAATTGGTTCACATACCACTGCAACCGATATCCTTACAGGTGCTACTGTAGACCTTACAAAGAACATTCCTTTGACACAACGACAAGCAATGGTGCTCAGTTTCTAAATCCTCCTGCAAGTTAGAAGGATTACTTAATTGTTGCTTACGCATTAGAAAATAGCACAAAAACTTTTCATACACACAATATATAGGCAATAGCTACTGACTCTATTTGGTTGCTATTGCCTTTATTTTTCTTTCTTATCGAGTAAATATAACCTTCAAACATACCAAGAACTTATTACAAACACTATCAATTTTAGGCACAAATAAGAGAAGAACAAAAAAGAAATGACCTATTAATAAAAAGGCTACCGACTTGTATTATTCATAAGAAAAGATTATCTTTGCATCGAATGGTAAAACATTTATATATCATAGCAGGATGTAATGGGGCTGGAAAGACAACTGCCTCTATGACAATATTACCAAAAACTCTTTTGGTAAAGGAGTTTGTCAATGCTGATGAAATAGCAAAAGGATTGTCACCACTCAACCCTGAAGGTGCAGCCATTGAAGCGGGAAGGTTGATGCTTCAACGAATAGATTACCTCTTAAGCAAAGATGAGTCATTTTCTATTGAAACAACACTTGCCACTCGCTCTTATATAAAACTCATAGAGAAGGCACATCAAAGAGGATTCGTAGTCAATCTCTTATTCTTTTGGCTACCATCACCAGAGCTTGCAAGCATACGTGTAACAGAAAGAGTAAGAAATGGCGGACACAACATTCCTAAAGACATAATATACAGAAGATATGTATTGGGAATATCAAACCTATTTAACTTGTTTATGAATAAGGTTGATATATGGTCAATATATGATAATAGCATACAGCCTAAAGAGCGTATTGCTTTTGGAGGAAATAGTATAAGAACCAGAATTAGTAATGAAGTAAAATTTAGAAAGATAAAAAGTTATGTCAAATAAAGAAATAGAAGCCTATTTAAAAACGATTGAAGAAGGGTTTATTGAGTCAGAACGAATCTTATTAAAAGAGAAAGCTGCCAAAAATGAACCTGTCATCAATTGTGATGAAAACGGTAATATTGTTAGCATTCCAGCGAAAGACATTATTGCCAGACACCGTCAGTATCAATAAAAAGACTATTATCATCCAATAAAGGCTATCGGAGTTTCCGATAGCCTTTATTGTTTATTTACACACGAACTTCACTACTCTGACATTCAAATCATCACAAAACAGTAGTGGATAAATAGCTTTAAAACGTAACAGTCAGACCCACAGAGAGAGCTGTTTTGCCTTGATAGACGCGCCCATGTTCCACATCATCGCCAAAAGTCTTAAAGAGATTCTGCCGCACCTGCCCATAGAGTCCGAATGTCTCACTGAAGTTATAGCGCACACCTGCCTGCAAACCAGCTGTTCGTAAGCCGACGGAAGCACCACTATAAATATCCAGTACGGATGGTAGTTTCAGTACTTCAGCCCAATGATAGTTACCCGTCAGACTGAAGTCATACCCCATAAAGGCTCTATCACGTCCCTCGTCATAGTCCTTCACGTTGACATAAGTTAGCTGTCCACCTACTGAAACGAAGTCGCTAAGCGCATAATCACTGCCTAACTCAATACCAGACCTCCCTCCAACATTGGCATAACCTGCATAAACTTTAATATCTCCTTCTCCGTCCCACGCCTGTGCCTGTACACTATGCGGAACACAAAGCAGACAGCCAAGCAGTAAAAGCCATTGAAAGAGACGGAATTTATCAATATTTCTCATCATCTTCATAACTTGGTTATTTTATTGTATACTTTGTAACAGCAAACACTTTACGGCGTTCACCAGTCTTAGAATTCTTCACCACCTGCGTTCCATAGACGAGGAAGTTATCTCCATACCAGTGCTGAGAGTTAGAATAACGCATCTTCTTAACATCTTCGTCTTCGTTATCCGTTTCTATAATCTCCGACGTACGGTCTTGAATCACATTTCCATCAGCATTTCTAAAGAGCTTTGATACCAATCTGTTCTTATCAGTAAAGAGAAGATTCACATTATCCCCCTTCATACTTGCAGAAACAAAATGCTTCACATACATCGGCATGAGGCGTGGTTCCATAGGGAAGCATTCGTCCCAAAGCAGATTACCTGCAACATCAAACTTTGCAAGAACAGCGTGTGTATAGTTATAACCAGCGAAGGTTGTAATCATGGTATTACCAATCCAGGTTGTACGATAAACTGGATAGTAAGCCTCACCAAGGTAGAAGTAATCCTTACCATCCGTCATAATACGGTGCGAAGCCATCAGATACTTAAGCGAATATTCCTTACCTGCCTTCTCAGCCTTTTCCTTTTTGCGCTCAATTTTCGCCTGCTTACGGTCGCTCATATACTCCGTAAAGTTCTTCAACTTTAAGAAATTATAGAACTTGATATTATTAAACCTATCGTCTTTCAGCTCTGAGAAGAAAATACCTTCCGCCCCACCTTTCTTCGACTTAGAGTAAGTTCCTGTGACAAAGAATCTATTTCCTGCCTTTGAGACTGATGCCGAGATGATTCGTTCGGCAATATCAGCAGTGAGATTGTTTGCTCCTAACTGATTGCCCTGCATATCTAAACGAAGCAGATAGACATCGGTCTCTACTCCTACCAACGCATAGATAGTATTGTCTATCACGGTATTTTCAAGCACAAAGATATTCTTATCCTTCACTTTTGGGAAGTGAATATCAGTAAATCGACAGTTACCCGTCTTCAAATCAATGATACCAATGCGGTCTAACTTCTTCTGTGTTGAACTGAAAACGACTGATCCATTTGCAATAACAAGATTTCTCATCGATCCTTTACGGGTGTATTCACCATCCGTTGTGGTTATTTTATGTGTTGCAGGATTGAAAGCAACGATCATAAACGAACCATCCTTCTGGCGCAAAACAGTATAAAGCACACCACTCTCAACCACATCTGAATAGAAGTACATACCCTTATCAATCAATATTGAATCGGTACTTATCAGTTTCATTGCGGTTGAATAAAATTCTGTCTTGAAGTAACGCTTACCCTCCTTGCTGTCCTTAGCAAACGACTGAATGACCAGTCCCTTGTCATCTACAGGCAACACGACCTGATCTTCATAGTCGGCACGGTGAGGATACTCTATTCTTCCTGTCACCTGAGCAGTCATACTCATCACCTGAGAGCACAACGCAATAACACATAATAGCAGAGTTCTCATAATTACTTTATCGTTAATAGTTAATGATTAAGATTGTCTTTATATTTTAAAAAGCTATCCAAAAGTTCGTTACACTATATAATTTTAGCACTCGTCTTCCTTCTTTTAGAGTTTTAACTTACTGAACACAAAAGTACATTTTTTATTGGATAGTTACAAATAAATCAAAGAAACTTTCACTGCCTCCTATTATTTTCATCCAAATTAACCTAATCTATTGACCATAAAGAGGTTTTGAAAGATTATTGCATACAACTTATTCACTCCTTAAAAAAGTTTTTTAATAGATATACAAGGTTTTCCAGAGCCATGTAATGATAAAGGCTCTCTAATAATAGATACTTATTCAAAGTATACAAGAATAAGTTTTATTTTTGTTTGCTGTCACATTTAACATTTCGTGTAAGCCTACTGTAAACTAAACAGTTAGATGATGACTTTGAATGACAGCAGTGACAGCAACTTTTGTTTTAGATAAAAAGAAATCATATCGAATACAGACTCAGCGCATTGGCAGAGTCCTCAATTTCCATGAACATTTCAAGCTGTTTAGGGAGCAACGAAAGACAGAAGTAATAAAGTAGAATGACCATGCCAAATGAGAAGTCGGATAACTCATCTATAAACACAACAGAGAGACAGTACGAACGCTCTTCTCGCTGCTTTTATACATCTTTCTCCCTATTCAGCATCATACACCTTTAACAGTTTCATGAGTTTCTTGAACTCGGAGGAGTATTTTACTCCGGTCTGTCCCCAGTCATATTGATATTGAACACTCTTTCCCGGATAATAGAAATAGATGTAGAGTCCACCCATATCACTGCAATGGTTGTTATCTTCAACAGCCACAATGTCCTTTGCAGTACCCTTGACGTATATATCGTCAATAAGATATTGCACTCTCCGACCATTGGCGTCACTAAAACGAACAGTTCTGACAGTGTCTTTACCATCGTCAGATGCAAATACAGATCGCGTACATTTCGTTACAGTTCCATTCTTATATAACATCCAATAATCCTCCGTAAGACGGCAACTAAAGCCGGGATCACGTTCAATAAGAACGGAGTCATACATCCCGAGTGCATCCTTCTCCTTGACCTTACCCCAATTACCTTCTGTACAACTGACGACTGTGAAGGCTACTATTCCACACAACCATAATAATTTATTCATTCTTCCTAAAATTAAAAAGTCAGACGTTATCAATCTATCTTACCAACAATATCGAAGAGTAAGACGCAGTGAACCCGTGCGATTATCGGCCGTAACCTACCCTTCATATATCTTTCACAAAAGTAAGCATTAATATTCTTGTTTCCAAACATTGCTCAACAAAAACCATTCTGACCCATCTTTTCTCTATCTACCAACACGACTTCAGCCTTTCAATAAGCGTCGACTTAGATAGGACGTCGCCCTCATTATGAGCTTTTCTCCTCGTCTTCTACTGTGGTAAAAAACCATCTTTTCTTACTCTCCTACAAACGACTATCCCACTACCTCACTGCGTTTCCGAAATTATTTTCATGAAGAAAAATATTTATTTACGTGAGAAGAAATATTTTTCTTCATGAAAAAAAATATTTCTTCTCATGAAAAAAAAATCGAGAGACCCAATGTTCAAGGTATAAAAAGGTAGAAGGCTGCCCTCGTTAGGACAGCCTTCTGTATCTTATTTGAGACTTGCTTACAGTCTAATTAGCCTATGACTGGAAGACAATATTAACTGTTGTCGTGCTCTTAACAGGCCTACCACTCTGCATAGCAGGGTTCCACTTAGGCATATTGTTAGTAAGACGAACTGCCTGTTCTTTATAGTATTCAACGCAGTTGTCCAATACTCGCTTCTGTTTCTCAGCCTCCATCTTCATAAAGTGCTTGCTTGTGCCCTTCACATTCTTCACCTCTACGACGCGAGCACCAGTGACTGTGCCATCCATCTCGACGTTGAAAACAACGGTCACCTCAGCCTGTACCTTAGAACGGAATGACTGAATACTGCGACGCTGATTCTGTGCAAAATAGTTATTAATAGCTTCCTGACCACCTTCAAAGGTTGGGAGCACCTCAGTCTTGCTCACCTGTGGAGTCAATGGAAGAGATTCTAACTTCGCTTTTAGCTTACCTATCTCCACCGTACCCATAACTATTTTACCCTCGGGGTCGATAAGATACATTGAAGGAATCCAATCAATCTTATACAACTTGTCGATAACAGTATTCTTTCTGAACTTCTTTAGTTCGCTCACCTGTGTCCAGTGCATCTGATACTTACCCCAGTAAGTCTGCGCCCAGACCTCACGGTCGGTGTCAAAAGAGATACCAATAAACTGCACTCCATAATCGCGGAACTGCTCGTAAAGGGCCTTCATAGCCGGAATATCACGTCGACAGTCTGGACACCAGCTTGCCCAGAAATCTAATACCACGTAGCTACCACGATACTGACTCAACTTTATGTCCTTAGCATCGTATGTCTTCAAGTTAAACTCAGGCGCACGTGTGCCCGGCTTGAGCATATTCGTGGCATACTTAGCATCTAAATCCTTAGTCTGTTCGACGTTTGTTGTCTGCGCAAAAGCCATTGGTGCTGACATAAGAAACGCACTAACAATGGCTAAAAGAATTCTTTTCATATCTAATCTGATTCTGTTTTCTTTTTCTATCTACCAATAATAACAATGGACTTTACAGTTTTTAGTACTCCTCTCAGCTTTCAGTAGTGTTGCAAATATACGACCTTATTTTGAATAACGCAAGTACATTATTGTATTTTTTCTATGGTTAATGTCTGGTCACAATAGTCTACTACAGCCGGACGGTGGGTGATGAATATCACTGTCTTATCATGATTAGAGAGGATATTACCCAAGAGTTCACGCTCGGTGTGCGGGTCTAAGGCCGATGTAGCCTCATCGAATATCATGATACTACGGTCGCGTAACAACGAGCGGGCTATGGCGATGCGTTGTGCCTGCCCTTCGCTGAGTCCTCCTCCCTGCTCCGAACAGAGGGTGTCGAGGCCCAAGGGGGAGGTGAAAGACAAAGTCAGCACAACTCTTCTTTAGTACTTCAATCATCTCTTCCTCCGTTGCATCGACCTTACCAAGGAGTAGATTCTCACGGATAGTACCGCTAAGAAGCGTGTTACCCTGTGGGACATAGACGAAATTAGTACGCATTAATGGTGTCAACTCCTTACTTTCTTTGTCATTGTAAATCTCCACCGAGCCTGTATTAGGCTTCAACAAGGCAAGAAGCATACGTACAAGGGTCGTCTTACCAGCGCCCGTCTCGCCAAGAATAGCCGTACAAGAGCCTGGATAGAAGTCGAAGTCAAGATTCTTTAATATCTCCCGTTCGCCATCATCATACCGATAACTGACCTCACGAAGACGAATGCCACAAGGGCCAACAACCTCTATCGGGTCTCCTTGTTGCTCTAATGGGTTCTCTTCAAGTTCCATGAGTCGCTCTGAGGCGGTGAACACTGAGACGAAAGCAGGAACCAGCTTCGTGAGCTGACGAGCAGGACTTTGGATTTTATTTACTAATTGTAAGAAGGCCGTCATACCGCCAAATGTCAACGAATGAGCCGACATTCGGAGGGCTGCCCACGTAAAAGCAACAAGATAACCAAAGGCAAAACCAAAGTTCAAGACGAGGTTTGAGAAGACAGAAAACTTTGTTCTTCGCACTACCTTACGACGCAACTCGTGTTGAGTTCCCTCTAATTTACCAACGATAATATCGTCACTTTCAAGTGTCTTGATGAGCATTCGGTGTTGAATAGTTTCTTGTAAGACGCTCTGAACCTTGGAGTCTGAGTCGCGAACCTCGCGTGTCAACCGTCGCATCTGGCGTACATAGACCTTACTAATAAGAACAAACAGCGGTATCATAACAACGATGATGATGGCAAGACGCCAATCCATCGACATCAGATAGAAGAAGGCTCCGAGGAACATCGCCAATGTTGAGATTGAATTAGGGATAGTCTCTGTGAGGAAGCTCACCACGTTAGCAACGTCAATCTCCAGTCGGTTGAGCACGTCACCACTGTGATGACGCTCCTTTCCGTGCCACTCAGAGCGTAGAATACGGTCGAGCATGCGTTGTTGCATACGGTTCTGCGCTTTGATTCCTAATAGGTTTCTCACCCATACAGAGGCTATGTTCAATGCGAAATCACATAGTATTAAAGCCCCCATAATGCTCACTGCCACATAGATGCTGCCTTCTCTGGCATGGGAAGCCACGTCAATGGCATGCTGAACAGCCCATACAGTAGCCAAGGAGACACCTACGCTGAGAATACCTATCACTGCATTCAACACAGCCTGCTTACGATTACCACGCCAAGCGTTCCACAACCAGCGGAATATCTGCTTACTTGTGTAATGCGTTTCAGGGATTTGAAAGAGTTTCTTTATCTTGTTTAGCATTATTGTTTCTTATCTTTATTTTTATTGAAAGCCATGAGTAACTAGCCTTACTAGCCTCTCTAGGATAACTAGGGAAACTAGGACAGCTATGAAAACCAGCCTAACTAAAAAGCCTATCACCGCCTTTTCTCACTAACAACCAGCCTTCCTAAAGCTGACGAGTATCCGCTCCCCACATCAACTTCTCGCGTAGTGTCGAGAAGAAACGCTGCCCATAGACCTTCACAATACGCACCTTATGGGGCGCTTTCCTTTATCTTCAGCGTCACACCCTCGCTGAGTTTCTCTGACCGACCGTCCACAGCTGCGAGGAAGTTGTGGCTTCGACTCTTTACTTCCAACTTTATCTCAGCCTCATCACTGATAACTATCGGACGAATATTCAGACTATGTGGGGCAACAGGAGTCATACTTAAAATGCCTGATTGAGGTACGATAATCGGACCACCAACCGACAATGAGTAAGCTGTTGAGCCTGTCGGCGTACTGATAACGAGTCCGTCAGCTAAATAAGTTACTAAGTATTCGCCATTAACACTTGCCTTAATCGATATCATCGCAGCATTATCACGTTTCAAAATCGCAATATCATTCAAGGCAAAAGGGCAGTTCTCAAGGGCCTTTCCGTCTGCTTCAAGTTGGATAACAGCACGCTCCTCGATCTCATATCTTCCTTCAAAGACATTATCAAGTACGTCTTTAATTTCTTCTGGAGCAACATTTGCGAGGAAACCTAACCGTCCCATATTCACGCCTATGATAGGTATTTGCTTGGGACCAACCTTACTTGCTGCCTTCAGAAAAGTACCATCGCCACCTAAGGAGATGACAAAATCGACATCAAAGTTTACCCCCTCGAATACACCCGCTATAGAAATTGACTTCTTAAGCTCCTTTTGTAGGCTATTATAAAAGTTCTGTTCAATATATACATCAGCCTCATGCGCCCACAGATAACCTAAGATTTCAGTTATCTGATGCGAGTCAAAAGCCTTGGAAGCATTGCCGAAGACAGCAAAACTAAGTTTCCTTTCTGCCATAAAACGGTATCTTTTTTAATTCTTTTAGTCTTACAAGCCACACAATACCATGATTATTTAGTATATTTGCAGACACTATTCATTTGCAAAAGTAAAGATTTTAATTGGATTTATTACTTAAAAACAAAATAATTATGGCTAAGGTATATGAGTTTCTGGCTAATGGTTTCGAAGAAGTAGAGGCTTTAGCGCCTGTTGACATCCTACGTCGTGGGGGCATAGAGGTTAAGATGGTTAGTGTGACAGGCAGTAATCTCGTTGAATCTTCACATGGTGTCGTCGTTAAGGCCGACCTCCTTTTCGAGAGCATAACCGACTTCTCGGATGCAGACTTACTGATGTTGCCTGGCGGTATGCCTGGTTCAAAAAACTTGAACGAGCACGAAGGCGTACGCAATGCCCTCAAAGAGCAGTTTGAGAAGGGTAAGCGCGTTGCTGCTATCTGTGCAGCTCCATTGGTGTTAGCGTCTGTTGGCTTGTTAAAAGGTAAGAAGGCAACCATCTATCCAGGTATGGAAAACTACTTAGGTGAGGACGCTGAGTACACAGGAGCACTTGTTCAGGAGGACGGAAACGTAACAACCGGCGCAGGTCCTGCCGCTTCCTTCCCTTACGGATATAAACTTCTAAGCTATTTCCTACCGGCAGAGAAGGTGGAAGAGATAAAGAAAGGGATGATTTACGACCGTCTTCTTAATTCATAAACCATATTTTATAGCGTAGAACAGTGGCTCATATTACGTCAAAATATGCCATCATTGTCGCTGGCGGAAAAGGCTTGCGCATGGGGGCAGACATCCCTAAACAGTTTCTTCCTGTGGGTGGGAAGCCTGTCCTCATGCACACCATTAGCCGCTTCCATGCCTACGACAAGGACTAAAGGTTATCCTCGTCCTACCAAAAACACAACAAGTTTACTGGCAGGAGTTGTGCGAACAGTATCATTTCGACGAAGACTATCAGTTAGCCGATGGTGGGGCAAGTCGCTTCCAGTCGTGTAAGAACGGTATATCAATGATTCCTACTGATGCTGTTGGCCTTGTTGCCATCCATGACGGAGTGCGTCCTTTCGTCTCCTGTGATACCATCTCACGCTGCTTCGATACTGCTGAGACAGCCAAAGCGGTTATCCCAGTGCTGCCCGTTACGGACACCTTGCGTTTTATCGGTGACTCTCAAAGTGGAAGAAACGTACTGCGTAGCGACTACAAAACCGTACAGACGCCACAGGTCTTCGACATTCAGCTTATCAGACAGGCATACGAACAAGAAGAAAGTGCCGATTTCACCGATGATGCAAGTGTTGTCGAGCGACTCGGACAAGTGGTGACAATGGTGGAAGGCAATCGTGAGAACATTAAAATAACTACTCCGTTCGACTTGAAAGTGGCTGAGGTTCTTTTAGAGCTATAGGCGTTATACTACGTTCATAACCTCGGATAGAAATTGAAGAGTGGCTACTAACGGACGAAAAAGATAAGTGGATGGAGGCGCAAGGAGGATGTTTTATCCTGATAGACAGTATTATAAAAGGACAAAGGATATGGGAGTAAGACGAGTGAAAGGCTCTACGCCCGAATTATCTTCATGAAAAAAAGAAATTATTTTCATGAAAAAAAATATTTCTTGTCGTGAAAAAAAATATTTCTTGTCATGTAAATAATTCACAGTAAGTAGAGGACTATATAAAAAACAAGGCTGAACAATAGTTTTATTTACACACTTCGCTACCCAAAGAGAAGACTTTATCCCTCCGCAGAGAGGCCGATTAACAAGTTTACCCATTGTTGGTTGCTATAGAAAAAACAAACATCAAGAATCCTAAACACGGATTCTAATTCCCCAATTCAGAGTAAAACGAATGGATATACTATCGCAAGACATAATGTATTTACCTGGTGTAGGACCGCACCGAAAGGAGATTCTGGGCAAAGAACTTGGTATTCATACCTATAGAGATTTGTTAGAATACTTCCCATACAAATATGTTGACCGTACAAAACTTTATCTTATATCAGAGCTTTCACAGGATATGCCATTCGTACAAATCAAAGGGAAGATTCTTAGTTACGAAGAGGTTGAGATGGGGAAACGTAAGAAACGAATCGTTGCACACGTCACTGATGGCCATGGAGTAGTTGATATAGTGTGGTTTAACGGCACGAAATATATCTATCAAAACTATCAAATAAACAAAGAGTACATCATCTTTGGGAAGCCTAACTACTTCAATGGTAGGTTCCAATTCACGCACCCTGACATCGATGATGCGGGTCAGTTGCAACTCAACGACATGGGTTTACAGCCTTTCTACATCACAACAGAGAGAATGAAGAAGGCTGGTATCACCTCACGTGCAGTAGAGAGAATGACGAAGATGCTTATCAGTAAGCTCACAGAACCATTAGAAGAGACACTCCCACCCTTCATCACTTCGCATCTACATCTTATCTCGCGGGATGCTGCCATGCGCAAGATTCATTACCCAAAGTCGGTTGATGACACCCAGCGTGCCCGTGTTCGCTTGAAGTTCGAAGAGCTTTTCTACGTACAACTGAATATCCTCCGTTATGCCAGCGACCATCGACGCAAGTACCGAGGCTATATCTTCAATCGCATTGGAGCACAGTTTAATTGGTTCTACACCCATAACCTGCCCTTTGAACTTACTGGTGCACAGAAGAGAGTGATGCATGAGATACGCGCAGATATGGCAAGTGGGCGACAGATGAACCGTCTGTTGCAAGGTGATGTGGGCTCTGGAAAGACGCTCGTTGCCCTGATGTCTATGCTGATAGCCATTGACAACGGTTATCAGGCATGTATGATGGCCCTACGGAGATACTGGCAGAGCAACACCTACAGACTATCAAGGAGTTTCTTAAAGGTATGAACCTCCGCATAGAACTGCTGACAGGTATCGTGAAGGGTAAAAAGCGGAAGGAAGTATTGGATGGTCTCTTGGACGGATCAATAAATATTATCGTAGGAACACACGCTATCATTGAGGATAAAGTGCAATTCCACCACCTTGGAATGGCTGTCGTTGACGAACAGCACCGCTTTGGAGTGGAGCAACGAGCTAAGCTATGGAGCAAGAGCGAGAACCCTCCTCACGTGTTAGTCATGACTGCCACGCCTATACCCCGTACCCTTGCAATGACAATCTATGGCGACCTTGACGTCTCTATCATCGACGAGTTGCCACCTGGACGTAAACCTATACAAACGATCCACAAGTATGATGACCAGATGGCAAGTCTTTATAGCGGTATAAGACAGCAGATACAGTTAGGTCGACAAGTCTATATTGTCTATCCACTCATCAAAGAAAGCGAGCGAATGGACCTCAAGAACCTTGAAGATGGGTTTGAGTTTATGCGCAACGTCTTCCCTGAGTTCGAGCTAAGTAAGATTCATGGAAAGATGAAAGACAAGGAGAAAGAGGTGGAGATGCAGAAGTTTGTCAGTGGACAAACGCAGATTCTCGTTGCTACAACAGTGATAGAAGTAGGTGTAAACGTGCCCAATGCAAGTGTTATGGTTATCCTTGATGCCCAGCGTTTCGGCCTGTCTCAGCTCCATCAGTTGCGTGGCCGCGTTGGTCGTGGGGCCGACCAAAGCTATTGCATACTTGTCACAAACCACAAGCTCACCAAGGAGACACGAAAACGCATTGATATTATGTGTGATACAAATGATGGTTTTGAGATAGCAGAGGCCGACCTCAAACTACGTGGACCAGGTGATTTGGAGGGTACACAACAAAGTGGTATCGCCTTCGACCTCAAGATTGCCGATATAGCTCGTGATGGTCAGATTGTACAAATGGCAAGAGAAGAAGCGCAGAAGATTATTGATGACGACCCAACCTGCCAAAAGATAGAGTATAACCTACTATGGGAGAGGCTCAAAGCGTTAAGAAAGTCTAATATTAACTGGGCCGCTATTTCATAAAAAATAACACCCCCAAATAGGGCTCAAATGCCCTGTTTTAGCGACTTGACATAAATCATGTGCAGGCAAAAATACGTAGTATTCCTTTGTTAAACAGGCTAAAAAAATTGGCAAACTGCAGTTTATTCTATATTTTTTCGTTATCTTTGCGAAGTCTTTCGGTAAAAAGTTACCTTCTTGTTAAGGTCCTTCAATGACTTTACCGATAGAAAGGGATATGAAAATCTGTCCCGTGCCGCAAGGCATCCGAGTATAGAAATAAAATAACTTGATTATGACTTTTAAGAAAATAGTTAGGACTTTCGCACTAACAACACTCTTAACTTTGACAGCAAACTCAGCAAACGCCCAAGACCTACTTGCCCGTCAGGCACCTATCGACCGCCGTGCAAAAGCATTAGACACAATGGTCATCAACCGTCTTCGCGAAGCTGAAGAGATTGAAGAACCATCATCAGAACTCTACAACGATTGGAATAACAACTATGCACATCGTGGAGGTAACCTCCCAGATGTCTACAAGATAGACCTACGTGGTTTCCACATGCCTACTCCAAGTCGTGTTATTACAAGTAACTTCGGCCGCCGCTGGGGTCGTCGTCACCAAGGATTGGATATAAAGGTATATATTGGTGATACTATTCGCGCAGCCTTTTCTGGTAAGGTTCGTGTAGTTAAATACGATGGAAACGGATATGGTAAGTATATTGTTATACGCCATAATAATGGTCTTGAAACCATTTATGGTCACCTTTCTAAGCAAATCGTATCTCCTAACCAGACAGTTCGTGCAGGCCAACCTATCGGCTTGGGTGGTAATACAGGTCGTTCAACAGGTTCTCACCTACATTTTGAAACACGCTTGGCAGGTGTTGCCTTAAATCCAGCACTCTTCTTTGACTTTGCTAATCAGGACGTAACAGGCGACTACTACGTATTCCATCGCAATACAGTGGCACAAGAGTCAGAACGTGCAACGGCTGCTCGTGGTACATCATCAAGCCTCGGCTATTCTCGTGAGAACATTCAGGGGAAAGGCGGTCAGAGCTATAGTTCACGTCAAGAGAGGACTTACAACACAGATTTCTCTAATCATACACCACGTACAGAGCCTACATCTGATAACGGAAAGATATTCTATCACAAGGTTCTCAACGGTGAAACGTTAGAGACAATAGCCAAACAACATGGTATCAGTATCGAACAGTTGTGTCGTCAGAACCGCTTAGGCAGATTTACAAGAGTCTCGGAAGGACAACTACTATCGATTACGAAGTAAACATTTCATACCTTATACAAACAGCTCCGATGGACATTGTCTATCGGAGCTGTTGCTGTTTATATACCTTACCTACCTTTAACTCAAAGACTGAAGTAAGCAAACATTCGTCTCTCATAAGCTCAGAAAGTAGCTACTTACCGAACACTTGATTCATTACATTGGCTGGTGGACGTTGGTTCTCAAGCTCGTTTTTCATAAAGTCCATGTAAGGTGCTACATGCTCGAAGAACTGATAATACCCTTTACAGAGGTAGTTAAGGCCCGTGTTGCCGTACTTATCACGTATAAAACGGTTCTTAGGGCACTCTCCATGACATGCGAACTGATACTTACACTCCTTACACTGTTGTGGAAGTAACCTATACTTCATCTTTGAGAACTCCTTTTGTCGGTCGCTGTTCATCATCTCATAGATGGTCTTATATGCCAAGTTCCCAAGTTTATATTCTGGGTAAACGAAGTGATCACACGAGTAGACGTCACCATTATACTCCATTACACCAGCATGACCACACTCTTTTGCCATCGTACAGATACCTGGTGCGACCCCAACCCAATTAGCCAGAGTGGCATCAAAGAGCTGTATGTAATATTCGCCAACATCATGATGTACCCACTCATCGAAGATGGTACAGAGGAAAGAACCCCATTGTTCGGCCGTTACAGAGAAGTCTGTTAGCTCGCCTCCTTCCTCCATTCCAGGGGCTAAGGTCAGCCCGTCTGTGCGCTTAACAATACGCTCTACGATAGGTGTAAACTGTATATAACGACAACCAATGTCCTTGAAGAAATGATAGAAGTCCAACGGATAGTCTGCATTAAAGTCGTTTACAACAGCAAGTGCATTCCATTCTACACCGTACTTATTTAATAAGTCGATACCTTTCATCACTTGTCTAAAGGACGGTTTGCCCGTTGCTGTACGCCTATACTCGTCATGGAACTCCTGTGGACCATCTATTGAGACCCCGACAAGGAAGTTGTTTTCCTTGAAGAAGCGGCACCACTCGTCGTTTAAGAGTATACCATTCGTCTGAATACTATTGTCTATCTGACGCCCACGAGCGTAATATCGCTGCAGTTCTAAGGCTCGACGATAGAAAGAGATAGGCCGCATAAGGGTCTCACCACCATGCCATGTGAAGAGAACTTGTGGTGTTGTCTGTGCTTCGATGTATTCTTTAATGAATTTCTCAAGCAATGCATCGGTTATCACATGGTTCTTATTATCGTCATATAGCTTACTCTTCTCCAAGTAATAACAGTACTTACACCGCAGATTACAAAGCGAACCAGCAGGCTTAAGCATGATATACATGGGATGACTAAAGGGTACTATGGTATTCATAATAATCTTGTTTCGGACAACAAAGGTAGCTAATTATTTACTAATGACAAAACTTTACAGATTACTTATAAGGCTCTTTTCAATCTATTCGAGCCTGATCTCTTTTCTAATAACAACTGATTTCGACCCAATCCTACCATAGATAACAGTCGAGAGAAGGCTCTACTCTACCTGTCCGGAGCGTCCGGACAAAGTGTCCGAGGCCTCCGGACAACTTGTCCGAAGCGTCCGGACAACTGCAAAAAAGGGTAAAAAAGAATTGTAAAGGACGTTTTTATGGATCTATAACACCATGATTAACATGCACAAAGGGCTGTTAATCATACCGTATAGACATAAAAAAAACATGTTACAAGACTATCCACAATAAATGGATTTAGCCTTGGAACACGTTTTACAAAGTATGAGATGACAACTACTTGGTCGTTGTTGAGTCTGGCTTAAAGGAGTCTGAGATGTCTTTACCAAGCTTCTTTAAAGAACTTCTTACTACCATTGCCAATCCTACGAGTTACTTCTCCTACTGACTTAGCTTCCCGTTTAAAGACCTTACTCACGCCACGTGAGAGCGTCTTAAAGCCCTCTTTCACCTCTGTTTCACCGCCCTCGTTGTTATTAGACTGCGGTGCATAGTTATCGTTCTTACTATTCACTTTACCCTCATTTGCCGTCTTAGGCTTCGAAGCGGTAGCCGTAGTAGCTGGCTTACTACTATGATTAGCCTGCTTATTAGCAGCCTGCTTCGCTGCTCTCACCATCCTTGGAGAGGCTCCAGCAATACCACTATACTCTGTCTGAGCCGTCGCTGAGAGACATAAAAACAACAGAGCAACTAACATCTTAATCCTAATTCTTTCCATAATCGTAAGTTTTAGTCGTTGAGAGGGACGCTCAAAGTCCTTCTTCGGCCTATCCTCTCAATAAATACAATCTGTGTATAAAACGAAGGAACAGCATGGAAATTGTAGCCCTTAACAATCAATAGGACGTATTAAGGGCCTTTAAGCCACCCTGTTTATCCTATTTTATGACACTTCGCACTACAAACCAAGCATGTAGGAAAAGTGTCTGTATCAAGCCATAGTGCTTACACATCACATGAAAACGCTCTCGAAGCGACTCTTTATGATGAAGAGTTGTCTGCCCTTCCTGCACATAATCGGCCACAACAGCATGTATATTGCGCAAGAGGAGATGCTGACGTTCGCCCTCCTTCATGACCCGGATGCACCAATCAACGTCTGCTGAATAACGATAACTGGTATCAAAGAGTAACGAGCGAGCTATATCCAAACGAGCATAAAACGCCTGATGGCAAACCAACATACCATAACGGAACGAACGCCACGTAAGCCTCTCGGACGGACTAAGCCTACGATGACAAAGGAAATTACCCTTCTCATCAATGATGTCAGTATCACCATAAAGGACAGCGGGATGCTCCTCTCCATCACCAACAACCGCAGCAAGAACCACTTTGTCTAATGTGTCAGCCTTTGGGAAACGGTCCCCAGCATTCAGAAAGACAATATAATCGCCTGTTGCCTGCTGTAGTCCCTTGTTCATAGCGTCGTAGAGTCCATCGTCAGGTTCGCTTTGTATGCGTACTATATGCTCATTCTCAGCCTCATCAGAACGCTGCTGATAAGCCTTAGCAATGGCAACAGTGTCGTCTGTTGACGCCCCATCAATGATGATATGTTCCACATGTGGATAGTTCTGCATGAGCACGCTGTCAAGTGTCGGTGCCAGAACAGAGGCCGCATTATAGGTTATTGTGACTATAGAAAATGTGATCATAATCGGAAATTCTTATAGGCAAGCGCCTCATTGTATACTTCAAGATATCGCATAGCTACACTTCTCTGCGAATAACAACGCAGAACTTTCCCCACTGAAGCCTCTGAAAGATCTGCATAATCAGCCTCATCAAGTATCCAACGGATACCCCTTGCGAGGTCGTCTGCACTGCGTTCTGCAGCGACATAACCATTCACACGATGGTCTATCATCTCTGGTATGCCTCCAACCTTAAACCCTATCGAAGGTACACCACATGCCATTGCCTCCATGATAGTATTAGGGAGGTTCTCTGACAAGGATGGTAAGACAAACACGTCACAAGCATTATAGACATCAACTATCTGTTGGGTGTCATTGACATAACCCAACTCACAGACCTCGAAGTCGAACTCTTCTCTTAAATCCTCTGCATGTCCTCCGAGTATAGCCACAGCTGTGTTGTCCACCATCTCTGGGTATTTCGTAGCCAATTGATGGCATGCTTCGACAAGATAAGAGATACCCTTATTCACATTCGTTACTCGTTGTGAAGCGAAAAGGATAATCTTTTTATTCAAGGGGAGCCCCGTCTTGATACGAGCCTGCTTGCTGTCGGCAGGATGGAAAACGTGTGTATCAATGGGATTAGGGATAGAACGCACCTGTTGACCAGCGAGGATTGCACTCTTGCGTGCCTCTTTCTCAAGCCACTTGCTACATGTAACAAACATGACATTACGACCTTCAAGCATCCTCTTCTTACGTTCTAAGACCCGATGAGATAGGTCGTTTGGAGATCCACCATTGGGTAGCAAGCGGCAATTACCACATGCTGACTGATAGCGCAGACAGTTTAATGTAATATGACAAATGCCTGTTGCGGGCCAAATATCATGCATTGTCCACACGACAGGCTTCCCACTATCAAGAATCTTACGGATACCTTTCAGCGAGAGCATGCCCTGATTAATCCAAGACAAGTGTATGATATCAGCCTCCTTGAACTCACGAAGCTTCGTAATGTCCGTTCCTGTGTTTGCTAAGTCTATCTCAAAGAGATGGTTCCGAGAGAAGTTAAGGTTCCAATATACGCAGAAACGCTCCCATAACAAGTTCCATTGGTTATGCCATTCGTGCCCAAGACTGACCACAGTAATGTCATCTGTCAGTTTATCTCGTACTAACATCTTTGCCTTAACTCCGTTGTTATTCAGAGCATCTTTGAGTCGGTTGGCTGCAACAGCAGCCCCACCCGTTTTCTCACTGGTATTTACAATCAGAATTCTCATTAACTTTTCCTTTGCAGCAAAGTTACAAGAAAACCGAGAAAAAGCCAAGAAAAGTAGCTAAATATTGATTGTTTGCGCACACAAAGAGTTGACATGAATCAAGAAAAGGTCGTTTTTAATATAAAAGACCATCGAACAGTTGCACGATAGACGAAAACCTTCTACCTTTGCATCGTCAAAAGGTTAATAGATTGTTTAGGTTAGTAGTAATAGATTTAGGTTTTTAGTTATTTTATTAAGGTAAAAGTTTAACGATTAATCTGGATGACAAAGGCAACCGTGAGGTTCCCTTTCATTGAGAAAAGATTTCTTAGTTAAACATACTGATAGCGCCGAAGCTCGTTGAGAGTCTCGGCGTTTTTTTTGTATAGTTACACCTTATTATGCTACGTTGAAAAGATATTCTTCACCCTTGACCATCTTTATATAGCTGTTAGGTTCAGAGCCTTACCAACTAAGCGTATGTCTGTCAATACAGAACACCACGCCTTAGAAACTTCAAAAAATAAGTATTCAAAGGGTTAAACCCTACCCTTTGAGCAACAAGAACGAAAGAGAGAAGAGCCGACACTCGCAATGAGTATCGGCTCTTCTACGTTAGTATGTTATGAAAAATTTGAGAGAATTGAGACTTCTCAGCCTCGAGTTGTTTTACTTAAAATGATTATTTATATAGAGAAAGCATAGAAATTGTCTACTTTGTAATCGTTGACACAGGGGTCTGTATCTTATGTTGAAGGGTGTCACTCAGCACTGAGTCGGCCTTAGCAACTGATGGTCCTTCCTGCGGTTTATCGATAGACGCACCACTTGTCTTTACCTGATGAGCATCCTCATCAGACACAGCAACCTGCATGGCATTGCCTAACGTGAGGAAGATAGCTACCACAGCAGCAGCCTTAAAGAGCGGCATAAGACGATGACGCATGGTTATCACGCGTGCTCTTACTGGTTCATCCTCCTGTATTTGTCCAAGGACTCTTTGGTCAAAGTCATCGCCCAAGACCTCTATCTCCTTCTCGCTCTGTTCATAAACGAACAGGTCACGATAAGGTAGCAACGTAGCTGGGATGTCCTCCTGGGAGAAGAACATACGCAAGATTTCCTCCTCTTGGAGCGAAGTCTCACATTTCCAGTAGCGTTCTAATAGTTGTTCGATATACTTATAATCCATAATTATCTAATTTCAAATACCTTTGTTTGACCGTCTGGCGTGCTCTGAAGATGTTAATCTTTACTTGTACCTCAGTGATCTCGAGTATTTCAGCAATCTCTTTGTACGTCTTTCCTTCAAAATCTCTTAGCTGTATGCAGCTTCGTTGCTTCTCTGGAAGGCCGTCAACAATCTGCTTTACAAGATTAAACTTGTCCTCTGCGATCATACGGTCTTGTGGATTAGATGAGGAAAGAGGCTCCGCTACCTTCACATCTTCTAAGGAATCATTCGTATTCTCCTTCTTCTTGATGCGGTCGAGCGACAGATTCCGACATACAGTGAGACTGAATGCTTCGATGGACTCGATGTTCTCCCACTCAAATCGGCGGTTCCAAACCTTTATCAGTGTGTCCTGAACGATGTCCTCAGCCTCAGCTCTGTTGAGCGTGATACGGAGTGCAAGTCGAAAAAGCTCGTTCTTCAACGGCAACACATCGTTACGGAAACTGACTTTCTTCATCTTCTCTCTGCTTAAATGACGTTTAACTATGGGGGAAAGTTACATGCTTGGGGGCAAAAATGCCGTTATTTAACTTTCATTAAGATGTTAACTATTATCATTACGCTGCTTTATACAGCTATTGAACTTGATTTACTCTGTAAGAAGTTCCTCAACTCCGAATTATCTTCACGAGGAGAAATATTTTTTTTCATGATAAAAAATATTTTTCTTCATGATAATAAATATTTTTTTTCATGAAAATAAATTCGCAAGGGGAGGCTTTCTATATCAATAGAAGAAGTTTTACTATATAATAGAACTACTTAATGACTCATAAAAACAACCTCTTTTATACTCTCTCTATCCGTGACTTGGGGATATATTAGGCGTATTCTCAACCGCTTCTCATGTGACCTTAGACCGCAGGACATACCTTACACCCCGTCAAAGAAATTCCCCTTCTCTATCAACAGTTTACTATTGACACAGAAGGGGAATAAGTTTCTACTCCAAATAGGTGTAGCCGTAGAGTCCACTGCGATAGTTACTCAAAAACTCTTTACCCTCTTCAAGTGATATCTTACCTTGCTTTACGCTCTTTGTCACCCATATTTCAAGTTGACGAACAAGCTTCTTAGGATTATACTGAACATACTCCAATACCTCTTCAACCGTCTCTCCATCGAAGATCTGATCGATATGATAGCTGCCATCCTTTACTGAAACATGCACTGCATTGGTATCTCCAAAGAGATTATGCATGTCGCCCAATATCTCTTGATAGGCTCCAACGAGGAAGACACCGAGGTAATAAGGCTCGTTCTTCTTTAAGGGATGGATAGGAAGAACATGACTGCTACGGCCCATAGCGACGAAATTTGAAATCTTACCATCGCTATCGCAGGTGATATCCTGTAAGGTTGCATTACGCGAAGGACGCTCATTCAGTCGTTGGATAGGCATTACAGGGAAGAGTTGGTCAATCGCCCAGCTATCTGGAAGAGACTGGAAGAGCGAAAAGTTACAGAAGTATTTGTCGGCAAGAAGCTTATCCATATTACGCAACTCGTCTGGTACATGCTTCATATTCTTTGCCAGATTATTGATTTCATGGCATACGCTCCAATACATCGCTTCAATCTCTGCACGCGTCTTGAGGTCGACCAAGCCGTGAGAGAACAGCTCTAACGCCTCCTCACGTATCTGTTCGGCATCGTGCCAATCCTCCAACATATTACGAGAATCAAGGTTATCCCATATATCATAGAGGTCTTTCACCAACTGATGGTCGGTATCCTTGGCCTCAAAATCCTCTGACATCTCTGGCAGAGAAGCCGTCTCAAGGACATCAATCACGAGGACAGAGTGATGAGCAGAAAGACTTCTACCACTCTCAGTGATAATATTTGGATGTGGAATATTGTTTTTATTGGCTGCATCCACAAAGGTGTAGACACAGTCGTTGACGTACTCTTGAATACTATAGTTGACAGAGCTCTCACTACTTGCAGAACGAGTACCATCGTAGTCGACGCCTAAACCACCACCACAATCGACGAAGTCAACGTTATATCCCATCTTTCTTAGATTCACATAATATTGTGCTGCCTCATTGAGGGCCGTCTGAATACGACGAATCTTCGTTATTTGCGAACCGATATGGAAGTGGATAAGATGCAAACAATCGTGCAACCCCTTACTATCAAGCGTCTCTAACGCCTGCAGAAGTTCAGAGGAAGTAAGGCCGAACTTAGATGCGTCGCCACCACTATCAGCCCATTTACCAGAGCCACTGGACGCCAGTTTGATACGAATACCAAGGTTTGGCTTAACGTTCAGCTTCTTTGCTGCACGTGCGATAAGCTCTATCTCGTTCAGTTTCTCCACTACAATAAAGATACGCTTACCCATCTTTTGGGCCAACAAGGCCAATTCGATATAGCTCTGGTCCTTATATCCATTGCAGACAATGAGCGAGTCACTCTGGCACTGTACGGCTATCACCGCATGTAACTCAGGCTTAGAACCAGCTTCCAAACCCAAGTTAAACTTACGTCCGTGGGAGATAATCTCCTCAACCACAGGTTGCATCTGGTTGACCTTGATAGGATAGATGATGAAGTTCTCGCCTTTGAAATCGTATTCCTTCCTTGCCTTCTCAAAACAAGAGGATGTTTCTCGATACGATTATCGAGGATATCGGGGAAACGAAGCAACACTGGAGGTGTCACATCACGCAGGGCAAGCTCGTCCATAACGTCACGTAAGTCAATTTGTGTATTGTCCTTACAAGGCGTTACGTACACATCACCTGCGTTGTTAATACCAAAGTAAGATGTACCCCACCCTGAGATGTTGTACAACTCTTGAGAATCTTCAATCGTCCACTTTTTCATTTCTATTCTTCTATCCCTATATGTAATCTTGATTTTATCAATTGCTTGTCTTGAAAAACTTACGTTTTATTAATGAGTATCAGCCATTCTACTGCTGATTATCAGCCTTTTCCAATTTTAAAAGCTTGCAAAGCTGATTGACTGAGACGTGTATCTTATCGTAACTATCCATCAGACTCACGTCAAGGATATGCTTCGCTTTTGTGTAGAAAACCTCCCGCTCGGCCAGATGCTCAGCTATAAACTGGTTGACTTCATCCTCTGTTTTATTGAGCAGAAGCGGTCGGACAGACTTTCCCATCAGCAGGTGCTTATGAAGAACATCTGTCTCCGCCCTCAAATAGACGGTTTCGCCCTGTTCGTTCATATATTCCATATTATCAAAGAAACAAGGAGTTCCACCGCCACAAGAGATGATGACATTCTCAAACTCGGCCACTTCGTGGAGCATAGCCCGCTCAATAAGACGAAAGCCATCCTCGCCCTTCTCATCAAAGAGCTGCTTTACCGTCTTGCGCATACGGTTAGAGATATACCAATCTAAGTCGTAGAAAGGTATATTCAATTCCTTTGATAAAGCCCTACCAACGGTCGTCTTCCCAGCTCCCATATATCCTATTAGGATAATGCGGAGTGGCTTGTAATCCTTTGTATGTGCTGTCATACTCACGTTTTATCTATTATCCACCTTATAGTTAACGATGATTAAGCCACAAGGTGGACACCCTCCTTTCTCTAATTGGTGAGCATAAAGCCCTTTACTTCTTACGTTTAGGCTCCGGCGCATTCCTTACGATGTCCATACACTGGTCGTATGTAAGTTCTGCAGCCTTATCATGAAGCGCCTTAGGCATACGATAGTTCTTACCATCATACGCAATATAAGGACCGTAGCGACCATTCATCACCTCCATCTTAGCATCTTCCTCGAAAGTCTTTAAGTGACGTTGTGCATCCTGCAGACGTTTCTTTTGAATAAGGTTGATAGCAGCATCGAGACTAATCGTGAGTGGGTCTTCCTCCTTAGGAAGCGAGGTGTATTTCTTATCATGCAGTACGTATGGTCCAAAACGACCAGCACCAATCACGACATCTGTCCCTTCAAACTGACCAAGGTTACGTGGTAACTTAAACAACTCCAAAGCCTCATCAAGTGTAATCGTCTCCATACTCTTATCAGAAGGGAGTTGAGAGAAACGTGGTTTGTCATCATCATCAGCACTACCTATCTGTACCACAGGTCCGAAACGACCAATCTTAACAAACACAGGCTTGCCTGACTTAGGGTCAACACCCAGTTCTCTTTCACCAGCCTTATGCTCAGAGCGAGCATTCATAACCTTCTCCACCTCTGGCTCAAAGCCTTGATAGAAGGTCTTCATCTCCTTACTCCACTCTGCTTTCCCCTCTGCTATCTTATCGAATTCCAGCTCTACTTTAGCCGTAAAGTTATAGTCCATGATCTCAGGGAAATTCTCCATAAGGAAGTCATTGACCACAATACCGATGTCGGTTGGGATTAACTTACCCTTATCAGCACCAGCCATCTCCTTCTTAGTCTTGGACGTTATCTTCAAGCCCAACAATGAGTCAACAGCATACTTACGCTCTTCACCCTTGCGATCGCCCTTCTGCACGTATTCACGTTGCTGTATGGTCGAGATGGTTGGAGCGTATGTAGATGGGCGCCCGATACCGAGCTCTTCCAGTTTACGCACAAGGCTTGCTTCAGTATAACGGTTAGGTCCTTGAGAGTAACGCTCTGTTGAGGTTATCTCACGACGCTCTAATGCTTCGCCTTCATGCATCACAGGGAGTGCATGAGAGTAGTCCTCGCTATTCTCTTCATCGTCAGTTGACTCATGATATACCTTTAAGAAACCCTCAAAAGCAACAACCTCTCCATTGGCAACGAACTGTAAGTCAGTGGTACTCTGGCCTTCTTCTGATTCGAGCGAAATATTGACAGTAGTCTTCTCTATCTGTGCATCAGCCATCTGAGAGGCAATGGTACGCTTCCAGATAAGGTCATACAAGCGCTTTTCCTGACTGGTTCCATCAATCGAAACATTATCGATATAAGTAGGACGAATAGCCTCGTGCGCTTCTTGAGCACCTTTGCTATGTGTCTGATATTTCCTTACTTTACCATAGTCTGCGCCATAGAGACGTTCAATCTCCTCTTTACAGGTGTTAATAGCCAGTGCTGAGAGGTTCACACTATCGGTACGCATATAAGTGATACGACCTGCCTCATAGAGTCGTTGGGCTACCATCATCGTCTGACTAACGGTGAAACCGAGCTTTCTTGCAGCTTCCTGTTGTAGTGTAGAGGTAGTAAAAGGAGGAGCCGGAGTACGTTTCAAAGGCTTCTTCGCAATCGATGATACCTTAAAAGTCGATGTCTTACACAACTCAAGGAACGCTAAAGCCTCATCATGAGACTTGAATCTTTTATTCAATTCGGCCTTCACTTCATGCTTTGAGCCGTCCTCGCCCTCAACAGCAAAGACCGCATTTAGACGGTAGTAAGGCTCTGAATTAAAGTTCTGTATCTCACGCTCGCGTTCAACTATCAGTCTTACAGCAACACTCTGAACACGTCCTGCACTCAAGGCAGGCTTAACCTTGCGCCATAACACAGGCGAAAGGCGGAAGCCAACAAGGCGATCAAGCACACGGCGAGCCTGTTGTGCGTTCACAAGATTCATATCCAAACGACGCGGAGTCTCGATAGCCTTTAATATAGCAGGCTTGGTAATCTCATGAAAAACAATACGATTTGTCTTATCCTCATCCAATCCCAATACTTCGCAAAGGTGCCAACTGATAGCCTCTCCCTCGCGGTCTTCATCGGAAGCCAGCCAAATCTTCTCAGCAGCTTTAGCACTCTTCTTCAGTTCACTGACCACTTTCTTCTTCTCATCAGGGATTTCGTAGTCAGGAGTTAACGTGTCGAGATCAATGCTAAGTTCCTTTTTCTTTAAGTCACGGATATGTCCATAAGACGACATCACCTTATAGTCCTTACCGAGAAACTTCTCAATTGTCTTAGCTTTGGCCGGACTCTCTACTATTACCAAGTTTTCTTGCATAATCAATCTTGTACATTTTTTCAAGGACGCAAAAGTACTTAAACTTTTTGCTTACACCTTATATAATAGGCAAAATTTCTACTTTTTTAAGTTTTCGAGCTCTCTTTGCAGGAAATCATGTAGTGCTTGTCGGATAGAACGGAGCCCAAACTGCTCAGTATGAACCTCTGACAAAGGCGTCCAGATAGCCTCTTCCACATCATCAGCAGCCTTAAGAGCCGTCTCGTCCACCACCTTACAGACAAAGAAGGCATCGAGTGTTGGGATATCAAAGTCGCTGTATCGATACTTATTCGGTAATGAACAGAAATAGTGTTTCTCCTTAATATCGAGGTTGGTCTCCTCCTTCACCTCACGTATCAATGCTTCGCCAATAGTTTCACCAATATCGCAGAACCCACCAGGAAGGTCTAACGTGCCACGACCTGGCTCGTATTTCCTACGTGTTACAAGCAGTTCACCTTCCTTATTGAGGATAAACGCAGCAACAGCAGAGCTTGGATTTAAGAAATACTCAAAGCCACAACTCTCACAGCGTTTGCTTTTTTCATTCTGTACCACAAAGTGTTTACTTCCACAAACAGGGCAATATCGAAACTTATCTAATACGTGCATCTTGAGATTGTATATTATTCTTATGTACTGAGGCTACTCTTTCAACAACTAATCAAAAAGGATTTGTTAACAGTAATACGAAATCATTAAAATTCGTTTACGCCTATCACCTTTTATCATTTCTGCTTGCAAATATACTAAAAACTCTAAACATCTACTATTGAAATCGTATCTTTTTGTTAACTTTGCATCTATACGTTCAAAATCACACGCTTTATTCCTCTTCCAACTCACTGCAACATGCTGTTTTCTGTTACTCATCTACCGTGCAGAACAGCATAGGAAGGGAGAGAATAAACGAACAAAACAAATAAACAGAGTATAGTAATGAATTTAAGAAAACTTTTTCTCGTAATTGGGTTGACTACTGCTACGATGACAATGTCTGCTCAGAGCGTCTTTGACATTAAACTCTATAATGGTAGGCCACCCTACAATAACGGTGACGAAAGCGACTCTGCAAAGGTACGTGTGTTCCTTCCAGCTGAGAAACAGGCTACTGGCCGTGCCATTGTCATCTGTCCTGGTGGTGCTTACGAGACCCTCTCAATGGAGAAAGAAGGCTACGATTGGGGCGAATTCTTCCAGAACCAGGGTATTGCAGCCGTCGTATTGAAGTATCGTATGCCCCATGGTCAGCCAGAGGTACCGGTTTCTGATGCCGAACAAGCTATGAAGCTTGTACGCTTGAATGCAACAAGTTGGAAGATTAACCGTAACGACGTCGGTATCATGGGCTTCTCTGCAGGAGGCCACCTTGCGGCAACCATTGCTACAAGAAGTCAAGGTGAGGCTAAGCCAAACTTTCAGATTCTCTTCTATCCAGTCATCACTATGATGGAAGGTTACGGACATGACAGAAGTCGTATGAACTTTCTTGGTAAGAACCCAAGCAAGCGTGACGAGAAGAAATACAGTGCTGACTTGAACGTAAGTCGTGTTACTCCACGCGCTTTCATCGCCCTCAGCGACGACGATGACACTGTTCCACCAGCTAATGGAGTAAACTATTACACCGAGCTATACCGCAACGACGTTCGTGGTTCACTCCATGTTTATCCTGGTGGTGGTCATGGTTGGGGCAGCAAGATAGGCTTCCGCTATCATGAGGAGATGATGATGGACTTGAAGGCATGGTTAAAGAGCTTCTAAGCAAGTTCTAATCTTCCCCTTCAGTGGGTTAAACTTTATTTGATTTTATGGTATCTGAACAGATTACCTACGCTATAACAAAGGGATACACAGTCTGTGTATCCCTTTTTCTTTCCCTATCTTTTCCTACAGAATAGGATAGATGCTCGATATACTAATATTTGTCACGCATATTATAAAACCCCAACACGATGGTTATCGTTGGCAGACTCCTTTTGTGAAGTCCCTTACGTCCCAAATAGTTTACAATACAGGAGTTTAGTATTCATCGACTTTCAACTCCTTACGATAGTCGTTCAACCGTTTCATCAACTGCTTTGTGACCTTCTCCGTACCTTTCTTACCATAGATATTATGCAATTCATCGGGGTCACTCTGCAGGTCGTAAAGTTCATAATAACTCACGTCAGAGTCGTCATTGAAGTAGTTTGTAGCATTCAAATACTTCAAGCAATTATACTCACTCGTACCCGGTATCTTCTGATACTTATTCTCCTCCACAGCACGCATACCACCCTTTCCATAGAAATAGATAAGTTTATAACGCTCATTACGTACACCATCGTGTTTACGAACAAGATGATAAGTAGGATAATCATAGTAGTGATAATACAAGTCCTTGCGCCAGTCCTTTGGCTTCTGGCCTGCAAGCAACGGCTGCAGTGGTCTACCAGTCATCTCCTTAGGCTGTTTCACCCCTGCAAAAGCAAGGAAAGTAGGAGCAAAGTCGATGTTCTGTACCATGTCAGCGTTCTCCACTCCCTCTTTTACATGACCTGGATAACTAATAATAAGTGGTGTGTGTAAAGACTCCTCATACATGAAACGCTTATCAAACCATCCATGTTCGCCCATATAAAAGCCCTGATCAGAGGTATAGATAACCACGGTATTCTTATCCAAATCATGTGCTTTAAGGTAATCTAACAGCTGACCAACGCTCTCATCTACCGAAGCAATGACAGCCATATAGTCACGAATATAATTCTGATACTTCCATACAGCGAGTTCTTTTCCCGACAGTTTTGCCTCGATGAAACGGCGGTTTCTTGGCATATAGTACTTATCCCAGGCCATTCTCTGCGCCGCTGTCATACGTCCAAGTTCGCCCATCAGACCAGCGTATGACGCCATACTCTCCACATCCGACGTATCGAGGAGTTCTGGTATCTTAAAGTCTAAGATTAACTCCATATCCTTCTCTATATTCATCTTCTGTGTTCTTGCTGCCGACCCACGGTCATCATAATTGTCCCAGAAGGTTTTAGGCAGTGGGAAGTCTACCCCATCATACATCCCGATATGCTTTGGTTCAGCAAACCAGCTGCGATGTGGGGCCTTATGATGCACCAACAAGCAGAACGGTTTATCCTTCTCACGATTGTCAAGGAACTCTATCGCATGCTTTGTCGTCAGCGAAGTGGCATACCCCATCTCCTGTTCATACTTACCATAGTTACCCGTCTTGCAAAAAGTTGGGTTATAGTATTTGCCCTGACCATCAAGGATATGATAGTAGTCAAAGCCCTTCGGCCTACACATCATGTGCCATTTGCCTACGATACCCGTCTCGTAACCAGCTTTCTGCAGCAGCTCTGGGAAGAAAGTCTTGGTCGTGTCGATACCCTCAGCCAACTGTCTTTGTCCGTTCTGATGGCTGTAGAGTCCTGTCATCAGGCAAGCTCTACTTGGCGTTGAGAGTGAGTTTTCAACAAAGCAGTTGCGGAAAAGCATACCTCGCTTGGCCAAACGGTCTATGTTCGGGGTAGGTGCTAACTTCGAGATAGGACTACCGTATGCACTGATAGCCTGCATAGCATGGTCGTCACACATAATGTAAAGGATGTTAGGACGTGCCGTATCCTGTGCAAGCATCCTACCTTGGGCACACGACAGTGCCGCCAATGGCAAGATTACCTTTGCGATGTTCTGATTCATATAGAATGGTTTTTAGTTGTATCTGTCTTATTTCTCCCTTTTCATCGGCATTGTTATTGGGAATAGCGGATTGTCAACATGCTCCTGATAGATAATCTTCACCATCTCGTCGACTATCTCTGGATATGCTTGTGCCACGTCTTTATCTTCGTGAAGGTCGGTCGCAAGGTTATACAGATGCGGTACTCCACGAATAACAATGAGCTTCCAATCTCCCATACGCACGCCTATCTGATTGGTCTCAGCAAACTCCCAATAGAGGTGAGGATGCTGTTTTTGTGCCTTTTCATCGCTCATCAAGGTAGGATAAATAGAGATTCCATCGAAATAATCGACAGTCTTCTTCTTATTTGTATAGCGTTTTTGAAAATTGCGTACACCGGCCACATCACAGAAGGTAGGCATGAGGTCGTAGAACGCAAACGGCAAGTCGTTGGTCACTCCTTCCTTAATATGTCCTTTCCAACGGGCAATGAATGGAATGCGAATACCTCCTTCGTAACACTGTCGTTTAAGTCCTCGTAGTTTCCCATCACGATTGAAGAAGGTTGGGTCTGCTCCACCCTCCTCATGAGGACCGTTGTCACTGGTGAAGATGACGAGTGTGTTGTCGGCAAGTCCCTGTTCGTCCAATGTACGAAGAATTTCGCCTACATACGCATCGAGGCGACTTATCATCGCAGCAAACTGCGCATGGGTATGCTCGACGGCGTTATAACGTGAGCCTTCTTGCCCTCCCCACGTCTTATCTTCAAAGAACTTCCTCTTATAAAAGGCCACAAGCGAGTCGTTGGGTTGTGTCAACTCGGCATGGGGAAGCGTATAAGTGAACACACCAAAGAAGGGTTTACCCTTTTGTTGATGCTTCAGCCAGTTCAAGGCGTGCTGGTGGATGAGGTCGGCTGAGTAGTCTTTGCGCTGTGCGTACTGGTCGCCAAACATCGGATAATCAATATTATTCTGCATCACCACACGTCTTACCGTACTATCACCACGCTCCCTACTATACTCATTGAGGAAGTTAGGATAATAAAGATGGGCTTGGAACTGACAGATATAACCATAGAAATCATCTACCCCACGCTTGTCAGGCGTAGAGACCGACCCCTCGTAGCCACCAGCCCACTTACCGAACATACCCGTCCGATAGCCGTTGTCTTTCATTATCTCTGGTAGGATAACATGTTCTGGGTCGTAAGGATGTTGCCCAACAACACTGAAATCGCGGTTTTTTCCATAGTAGATAGGTTTGCTCGGAGCCCAATACTCTTTATTTCCACGCACCTCCGTATGTCCAGAATGTTGCCCAGTCATAAAGCAGGCACGTGACGGTGCACTCACTGGTGCACCCGCATAAGCCTGTGTGAAGCGCATCCCCTCCTTTGCCATGCGGTCGATATTCGGTGTAAGAATATACTTCTGTCCATAGCAACCAAGGTCGCCATAGCCCATATCATCACACATAATATATATAATGTTAGGCTTTTGTTGTTTTCTCTGTGCCACTGCTTCTGCTTGTCCACAAGCCAATATTGCTATAGGCAGAAATGTTTTTGTTAGATTCAGACTCATAATTAATATTATACTTAGGTATTTTCTTTTCCTTATACTTAGCCTTAGGTTCTGTAAAACTCTAATGAGCATACAAACTTACATAAAAAAAACGAATTGACAAACACTAACTTGGTAAATCAAACAAAGTAACTACAAGCGCCTACAAAAACATCTTTTACTTTCTATTGCGTTATCTTTAACACCTGTCTCTGCCATTTTCAAAACAATTGTAGTAACTCTTTTATACTCTATTTAAGTTGATTATCACTACCAACTCACGCCCCTCTCCGAATTATTTTCATGAAGAAAAAGATTTATTTACGTGAGTGGAAATATTTCTTTTCATGAAGAAAAATATTTTTTTTCATGAAAATAATTCGGAGAGAAGAGGAGTACATAGAAAAGAACAGGATAATTTGCTCGTAAATAGTAGGAAGACAAACATACAAAAAAGCCCGAATTAATCGAGAAAAGTAAAACTTCACGCAATCAATTCGGACTTACTATTTAATCAGAAAACCCTTATCAAATTACCTAACGAGGTAAACGCAAGAAAGAGTCGTTACCTCACTCGGAAATAGTGTTGGGTTTAGAGACAAGGACAAGCCTACTTTATTCTATCCAACAGTTCCTTTGGCAGCTTTGGCATAGCACCATTCTGTGTGCAGACATACGCACTGAAATCAACACCTAACTTGTGAGCTTCGGTGATAGGCATGCCTGCAAGGAGGGCAGAAGTAAATGCCCCTGTGAAGGAATCACCAGCGCCAACAGTGTCCGCAACCTCTACTTGTGGCGTCTCATAGAACGACTTGTGTCCTGGAGCAAACACATAAGAGCCATTAACACCGCAGGTTAGCACAAGCATATCGAGGTTGTACTTCCCTAAGATGAGCCAACACTTGTTCTCTATATCAAGACCAGGATAGCCAAAGAGGCGACCGATGGTCACAAGTTCCTCATCATTAATCTTAAGAATATTAGCATGTTGAAGCGAGGACGTGATGACCTCCTTTGAATAGAAGTTCTGTCGAAGATTGATATCGAATATCTTTAGACAGTCTTTGGGTGTTGTCTCAAGGAATTTCTGTATCGTCTGACGACTTACACTACTGCGCTGTGCGAGTGAGCCAAAGCATACTGCACGACAGTTCTTGGCTGCTTCTTCAATCTCAGGAGTAAAGGGAATGTTGTCCCAAGCTACCCCTTCTTTGATATCGTAGGTAGGTATTCCTTCGCTATCGAGTTCTACCTGCACCGTTCCCGTCTGATAATCCACCTCGGGCATAAGGTAGTTTACACCCTTTTTATCGAACTCATCGAGTGTTTCCTTACCTAAGGCGTCATTACCAACAGCACTAATAGCCAATGATTCATGGCCAAACTGTCCTGTGTGATAAGCAAAGTTTGCTGGTGCACCACCGAGCTTTCTTCCTTCAGGAAGACAATCCCATAATGCCTCTCCGAGGCCAACGATTAACTGTTTCATATCCGTATTATTTATTGTTCATTCTTGGTATATAAGTAAAGAGGTAGAGTACGCCCACTGCCATGACGATTACAGCACCGAGCTGTTGCGCCATTGCATCGCTTGCAAAGCCCATGAAGAGCGGGAAGATCGTACCTCCAAAGAGTCCCATTATCATCAGTCCGCTTACTTCGTTCTGCTTGTCAGGCACACTCTGAAGGGCTCTGGCGAATACCATAGAGAATATATTGCTATTGCCATAACCGACAAGTGCGATGGCTACATATACTGCTCCAACACGTGTTCCAACGCCCAACCAGACCATAGCCGCAGCCATCATCAATACCGAAATAGCAAAGAACAGCTTATTGTTCATTACTCGCAAGAAGAATGAACCAGTAAGACATCCAAGCGTGCGAAAGATGAAGTAGAGTGAAGTAGCAAATGCTGCATCATTCAAAGTCATGTTGAATCGCTCCATAAGTATCTTTGGTGCAGTGGTATTAGTACCTACATCGATTCCTACATGGCACATGATTCCAAGGAAGCTAAGCAATACGATTGGTTTACCCAATAGGCTTAAACATTGTATGAAAGAACTTGCCTTACCTTCAATAGGCTCTTCCTTGATAGGAGTTGAGAAGAGCAAGAGAGTGGTAAGAACGCCTATTACAAGATAAATAGGGAATAGGACACGCCATCCAAGACCAAAGGCTGGGATGCTGGCTTGCGCTCCCCACATGGCGAGATAGGGTGCCATGAAGGAGGCGATAGCCTTTACAAACTGTCCGAAGGTGAGGGTTGAAGCGAGGTTTCCACCCTTCATAACGGTAGAAACAAGCGGATTCAACGAGGTTTGCATCAGTGCATTGCCTATTCCAAGGAGTGAGAACGACACGAGCATGAGCCCGTATGACTCGCCAAAGATGGGGAGTAGCAATGAGAACAAGGTGACGATGAGACTGAGCAGAACAGTCTTCTTGCGCCCAATCTTGTTCATCAACATCCCCGTCGGCACTGAGAAGATGAGGAACCAGAAGAAGACAAGAGACGGAAAGACATTGGCTGTGGAGTCAGACAGCTGTAAGTCGTTCTTCACATAATTGGAGGCAATACCCACCAAGTCGACAAAGCCCATCGCAAAGAAGCAAAGCATTACGGGCAGTAGTACGAGTTTATTGGTTTTCGACATAATCTTTAAATTTTTAGTTTGTGTAGTTCTATTATTTTAATTATACTTGCAAAGTTACTTTTTTACGTAGAAAGAAACCTTGAAATTCCGTTCATTAATATCAACAAATATATCTCTAACAAGATTACATATAATTAATAGACAGAATTAATATTTTTTCTTTTATTACTTTTGATCCTTCAATTCATAAATCTTTACTTTGCATCCCTTTACTATTATCTTATCATAGGACTTTGATGGAAAAACGAGGTTAGTCATTGCTACTTTACCTTCAGTATCAAAAGCTTCAATACTACAACGGTCTATAAATATTTGCATTGATTTAATAACACCATTAGTTGGAGCTACCGTCTTAGCCTTAAAGTCACTATGGAAATCAGTAACACCACTCTCTGTACGATCCATACTGAAAGTAGCATTCTTTCCATCATAAGCCATAGTAACTCGTTCTCCCTTGTCATTACTTAACACTATAGAAGCATTACTCTTAATATTGGTCACTTCTATATAAGCAGCAGATTGGAGACGTCCAGACGGTTTCTTCTCAAAGGCAGCAAAGACTTCTGGTGATGCCTTTACGCTAACATAATCTTCCCCATTGTAACTATAAAGCCCCAAGTCTCTTGGCAAACCATTGGCTGAACGGAACTGCTGTGTAGGAACTTGATTAGCATACTGCCAGTTACTCATCCATGGAAGAACGACAATTCTACCATCAGGAGCGTTACTGAACGATACGGTTGCATAGTGATCTTTTCCATAATCCATCCACTTTGTTACCTCAGGTTTTGATTCGCAAGTGAATTTATGACCATCAAATGAGCCTACAAAGTATTGAGTTGCACTACCACCAAAGGGACCTCCAGGGTTAATGTTACAGATAAGCACCCACTTATTGCCCATCTTCAAGAGATCAGGACACTCCCAAACACCTCCATGATTACCATATCCCTCTCCAAAAGAACTTTCATACTTCCAGTCTTTCAAGTTCTTTGAGCTATATATATTCATCTGCTGTCCTGCTGCAAGAATAAGATTCCATTGCTTCACTTCTTCATTCCAAAAGACATTAGGATCACGGAAGTCAGGTACATCACTTGTAAGAATTGGGTTGTTTACATACTTCTTAAAAGTCTCACCATTATCCGTACTATATGCAATACTTTGTGTTTGCGCAGCTCCTGCAGAAGTGTAAAAAGCAACAACAGCATCCTTTCCAAACCCTGCGGTATTTTCTTTATCAACGACACTACTACCACTGAAAATAGTTCCAAGTGCATCTGGTTGTATCACTTCTCCATGATTTTTCCAGTGTATGAGGTCTGTAGAGGTACTATGCGCCCACGTCATATTCTCCCACTGCGAACCATAAGGGTTATACTGATAGTATAAATGCCATACACCATCTTTGTAGAACATACCATTAGGATCGTTCATCCAGCCATAGACTGGAGTATGGTGATAGATAGAACGGAACTTTTCATGATTCTTGGAATCAAACACATTTGTTGCTTTTATATCTTTCCAGCAAACGAAATTATTGATTAAACCGATACTACGCTTATCTCCTGAGAACTGGATATCAAGCAACACATCACCACCATACTCACTGATATCGAGTGGAACGCTATAATCAGTTTTATTGATGGCGAGCTTACAATTGAATTCTTTTACAACTTGATTATCTTTGATAACGCGAATATGTGCATAACCTTCTTCCTCCTCTACTGGAAGAAGAACATACTTATCTGTTGTCTTCACACGTTTTATTGCGTGATTTGAACTTAAGAATGATTGCGCATGCATAAGCGTAGTAGTTATGAAAAGGCAAAAAGCCAATAAATTAATCTTTCTATTCATCGTAGGTTGTTTATATGTATTTTTAGTTTCAGATAGACAAAGATAGACATTTTATTGATAAGTTAGAAAGAAAAGTCGCTCATTCAATGATATTATTTGCAATGATAGGCAATTTCTCACAGAATGAACGACTATATCTTTTATTCTATCTTTAGTGAAGAAAGGAACTATAATCTTAATACTGACTTACAGCGAGATTACTAATGGTAATGTTACCTCCATAGTTATTAATACTCCAACAGTTCTTCTGTATTTCGTAAATACGGTTAGTATAGCAACATACGTCATTAATATACATTACCGCAATACTATTGTCTGTATAGATGGTCACATGATAGACGTTGTCTGTTGGACGAGCGAAGTTGTAGCCATCAATACCATTTATGAAACCACGACCCGCAGAACCTTCTTCCTCAAAGTTTATCTTACGTGTCTGTTCATTTTCAGGATTTACCACCAAAGAATAATACTTCTCAGAATCTGTACCACGTACGAATGAGACACCAAACTTATCCCAGTTATTAGAAGTTGTTATCGTGAAGGTAATTTATTGTGATAGCCAAGACGGTTGAAAAGTAGGTAAGAATCACCAGAAAGCTTATAGCCATCAGTTACATTATCAACACCATTATCACTCTTTGCCATAACCTTTACTTCTTGTTTTTTGCCGTATTTATCGCTAATCCCTTTTACTTCTCCTAAGGTAAGACTACCATCAGCGTGTTGTATGAGACGGTGGACAACAAGGTTGCCAGCCCACTCAGGTTCATTAGGAGCAGCACCAACAGCAGCATTATCCTTACCTGGACGTGTTGGACACCATCCCCAAATATAGCGATTCTGACCATCACTCGCAGTTTTACCTGCATAGAAGCCACGACTATCTAAGAATCCCTCATGTCCATCAGGCCATAAACCAGCATCATTCTGTGTACAAGCCTTGAGTTCATTAAGAGTCTTACCTTTGAAATACTGCACACGACGGATAGCTGAATGCTTTTCACTATAAACAAGATACCACCAATCACCCATCTTAAACACATCAGGACATTCATAGAATCGGTCCCACATCATGGTCATAAACGTTCCAGCATGGGTCCACGTCTTAAGATCATCTGATGTAAACTCAGCCAAATGACCTTTACTTCCCTTCATAGTAGAAACAAGCATGTGCCATTTATTATCGTCACCTTTGAAGACAAAGGGATCACGGAAATCATCTTTACTATATCCGTAATCATCACCTTTCAAGCGGAAAACACGATTCTTAGTCCATGTTTTGAAGTCGGATGATGTTGCCATCATCACCATCTCACCATTATTGGTAGAAGATGTTTGATATCTATGACCTGTATAGAAGGTATAATACAACCCATCAGCATCATTATAAACAGTAGAACCTGTACCCAGTGCCGCATCCTGCTCATTGATACCACCACAATGAATCAACTCTCCAAGTGATTGGTAGTTGGCTCCATCTGATGTTTCTACAGCCCAGATAGGATGATAAGTACCCGCCTGATTAGGACGAAAGTCCTGTAAATACATAACTTTAAAATTCTTTGTTTTAGGATCAAAGAAAGGCATTGGGTCTCCAACAAATCCAACAGTTGGCTTATAAAAGGTAGCTTGCCCCATTTCATCTGTAGACTTGAAATAAGTTGTTGTATTCCAATCTTTTTCCTCTATCATGGTCTTATCATCGCTACAGCTCATTAGTGAGGCTGATAAAGATGCGATGAGAGCGAGAGAATATATCATAGTTCTCATATCAATTATACTTTATTTAATGATTCATTAGATAGTTGAATGCGTTCTGTGTCATCTTGGCAATGTTATTGTGGTAAAAGGCTGGGACATCATCTACACTGTACCAGTCATAACATCCAGAGCCAATACAGAGAATCTTGCCCTTTGTTCCAGTTGCAGGGAATTCCCATGCAACGACAGCACCATCACCACCATAAGCCAAATCTTGTGCTCCTGTCTCTGTACGCCATTTATTTAAGTTATCATATCCACCCCAATCAGTACCAATATGCCATTGAGCAGTTGAATTGGTGATACGGTAATTTGCATCACAAGTATAAATAGCGTTAGGCTCACCACTCTTCATTATAAGATTTTGGAAAAGAGGATGACTCGTATGCCCTTGAATAAAGAAGTTCCAAGGACCACTTACTTTCTCAGCATCAGCTTCGTTCTGCCCCCAACAATTATTTGGAGCAGCATTGTTTGCTACTGCACCAATCTCAGCTGGCATATTTGTTGCATATCGAGTGAAGAGGAAAGAACCACCATTATTATAATAGTCTCTTAAGGCAACTGCTGCATTGACAGCCTCAGGCGCACTTCTTTCGAAAGCTTCTTTTCCATCTACTCCTCCATCCTTATGATAATGCCACCATATCACTTTACACTCGCTAAGATCTACTGTGCCATTCTTAATATCAGTAAATGATGCATATAATGAATTTGGAATATTCTGAAGCATCCACTTACAAGCAGTTAATTCCTCTGAATTGAGTTCATTCATCGAAGCAGGCAAGCTAACAAAGACTGCAGTAGGCTTACCAATAGCTGTTACTTTTACTGTATAGATTGCGGAAGCAGTATTATTAGTGACAGTGAATGTAACTGGATTAGAAAAGTCTGTTGCAATACCATTAGATGGACTAACCGTTGCATTTGTACTCAAACCTATTGTAGGGATTAGAGAATGGAGGTCAAGTGTATTTGGCACATAGACAGAAATAGTCTTATTCGCTTCATCAATAACACCATTATATGTTCCATTAATCTTAAAAGAAGTAATCTTTGCCTCATCTCTCAATACATTGATAGTCCAATCAAGGAAGACGTCACCATTCTTAACACTGAGCACCTGAGCCGTAAGCATATTAAGTTTGTCACCCTCTTTGAAATTACAGATGGCACCAGCACTTACCTTAAGTGTGCGAACAGTCATGTTTGTGACATCGTAAGTCTCAGGGACACGCACAGTGATTGTACGTGAAGCCTGATCTACGACACCTTATAATTATCCAATACGATAGAATCGACTGAACATAATCCGTTTAATTGCAGATCAGAAATATTATTCTCATCGCTGCAGCTACCTAATGCAAAGAAAGCAATAAGTGCAATGAATATTGTTGTTATATTTGTTTTCATACTTTACCACTGACCAATATTTTGTTTATAATGTCCGTTTGAAGCTGCTATTTGTGCATATGGAATAGGCAAGTACTCATTCTTATTTTTAGTGAAGTGAGCACTACTATAGATAGAACAGTCATTAGCTTCTTCTGCATAATACTTGTTGAGTACGCGTTCTGCCTCTCCCCATCTTACAAGGTCAAAGAATCTTTCAGATTCCATACCCATCTCTATACGACGCTCCATTTTAACAATATCAAGCGCCTCTACCTGATTGTAGGTTCCAGTATATGGCATAACATTCATTCTCACACCATAATCACTCTGATAATTGCTGATAGCACCTGTGCTTTGTTTAGCACGATTACGGATTTGATTGATGATATTGATTGCTTCGTTAATACGACCATCGTTTAATTGAATCAAAGCTTCTGCACGCTCAAGCAGAACATCAGCATAACGGAAGACAATACGATTCTCTGATGTACCCCACCATGCACCTTTCTTCAGATAAGGACTTTCTGGGTCTACATTCTGCTTTAAAGTTACATAATAGCCATACAATCCATTACTTCTACTCCATGTAGCAGTCCTATCCATCATGAACTTAGAGTTAAATTCATAAGGTAAACCAGGAATACCAATGGTAAGGAATAGACGTGGGTCTGCATAATCTGTTGCTTTATTATAGTCTTGATTGTTAAATGTACCAATATATGGATGGCCATTAGCATCTGTACGATAAGCATTAACAAGGTTTTGACTTGGCTTATAGAAATCACATCCTCCATCTGTTACACCAGGAATATTTGGAACAATCAGTCCGTAACTCCAGTTGAGATTACCATTCTTAGTTCCATCATTAATGGAATATTGCATTGCCCAAAGACTTTCCTTTCCATTCTCGAATTGTGGTTCTGGTCTAAAGTTATTATGGAAATCACTCTCTAAGCCATAGCCTCCAGCAGCATAAATAGATGGATCACTAAACTGAACAGCTTTCAAAAGATCGTCTTTTGATATACTTGTAACTTCATTCGTGTTCTCATTATCTTGATGATAAGCCTTATACATATATACCTTCGTAAGGAAAGCTGCAGCTGATGCTTTGTTGGACGTCCCTTGTCTGCTTGATGAACAGGAAGGTTATTGTAAGATTCCATCAAGTCATCAATAATAACTTGCCAACCTTGATCATTCGTATATTCACGATTAGAAAGCATGTTATATTGCTCTGACTTAAGATTAGGGTCTACAACAAAAGGTATATTCTTATACAAACGCTTTAACAAAAAGTGTCCATATGCACGCAGGAACTTCATCTCAGCCAAACGTTCATCCTTTCGAGGGTAGACAGTACTATTGACTTGTTCAAGAAGAGCTATTGCCGTATTGGCACGTGATATACAATTGTATAATCTTTGCCACATATCGCTAATATTCCAGTTTGTGGTCAAGACTCCTTGTTCTATTTCAAGTTGATGGAACACATCTCCATCACTTGTTCCGTTACCGCCTTTATAGGCATCATCACTGCGGACATCATAATTCCACATTGAAAACGAAGAATTGATATCTTCTGCTGAAATAAATATGGCATAAGCTGATGTTACGAGTTCATCAACATGATTAGCCTCCTTTACTTGCTCATCACTTAGTGTTGCCTGTGGAGTATGTTCATCCAAGAAGTCTGAACAACTTGTCATACTAAGGGTAGCGAGCACAAGTGCTGAATATATTATTTTTTTCATATTATATAGTCAGATGATAATTGTTAGAATGTAACGTTTATACCGAATGTGATATTGAGTGGAATTGGGTAACCATAGTTTGGATTCTCTGGATCAACACCGGTAAAACTCTTACTATGTATAGTTAATAAATTCTGCGCACTGAGGTAGAAACGTAAACGCTGCATTGCAAGCCGGTTCGTCATACTCTTTGGCAGATTATATCCTAACTGAATAGTACGTAGTTTTAAGTATGAGCCATTCTCCACCCAATAAGTAGAAACACGCTTCTCATTATTATTATCTGATAGTGAGAGCGCAGGAATATTACTATTTGGGTTGGTACTACTCCATGCATCTAACAAGCGTTGACCCTTATTTAGGAAACCAATATTCAAACCAGCCCAAATATCTGTCTGCTTCTTTAAATCAGAGATAATATCTACACCTTGTACACCTTGCCAAAACATTGTGAAATCAAAGTTTTTGTATTCAAGATACACATTAAGACCATAAGAAAAGTCTGGTGTTGGATTATAAATCCAGTCTTGGTCTGCTTCTGTAATGACATTATTGCCATCCAAGTCTTTCCAACGCATACGTCCAAGTTTTGCACCATCCTGTCTCGCATGATTATCTATTTCATCTTGGCTCTTAAAGATGCCATCAGCAACATAGCCAACTTGTGCACCCATAGGATGACCAATAACACTCTTCACACCATTACCACCAAAGGTTCCATTGGCAGCAACTGTTGCTGGCAAAGCTGTTATCTTATTACGATAAGTACTAAAGTTACCTGCTATGTCATAATGAAAACCACCATTGGTTGACTTGCGATAACCCAAGTTGAGTTCTACGCCACGATTCTCCATAGCACCAGCATTGATCCACTGTGTACTTCCTTCTCCCATAGCTGCGATACCAGCCATCTGTACGAGAATATCCTTAGTCTTTTTATAATACCAGTCAAAACTTCCATAGAGTGAAGATTTGAGCATAGAGAAGTCCAGACCAAGATTAGTCTGATAGGTCGTTTCCCATTTGATGTCATTATTACCGAGTTGGTCACGTTTAAATCCACTTGGCAATTGACGACCACCATTAGTACCTGCTATATCATATGATGTACCATAACTCTGACCACCATTTTCATTTACTCCATAGTTACTAACATATATGGTGTAACGCGCGATGTTAGAAATCTCTTGATTACCAGTTGCTCCCCACGATGCTCTAAGTTTTAAATCATTCAACCATTGTGCACTCTTTAAAAACTTCTCTTGATTAATGCGCCATCCCAAAGAAACAGAAGGGAATGTTGCATAACGATTATTCTTACCAAATCGTGATGAGCCATCATAACGAAGGGTGAATGAAGCTAAATACTTGTCAGCATAATTATAATTCAATTTTCCGAAATAAGAAACCAAAGAGTATCCACTTCCTCCACCATAGGCTTGTGCAGTACCAGTACCAGCATTAGGCCACATGTAGGTAGGATTAAGAATCAGGAAGTCTTCTTTATAACCTGAGAAGTAGTTGTCATCTTCACGGTTCAACTCAATACCTGCCATTGCGTCTACACGATGTAAACCAGCTTGCAAATTATAAGTTGCAACAGCATTCCACATCCACTTTGTCCAATGTTCTTGTTTTGCCTCAACTGCATTCTTAGAATTGGCAACCGTTCCTTCTGTTATAGGGTAAGTAAAGAATCTCTGCTGCTTCTGAGCATAATCCAATCCAAAGGTTGAGCGCAAATTAAATCCCTTAAAAAGGTGAAGATTTATGTATGCATCACCAAAAGTACGCCAATAAACATAACGATTATCACTGTTACGATACAGACGTGCAACTGGGTTCTCACGATCAGGATAACCACCGACTGGACCCGCATAAGTTCCGCTCTCTGTATAAACAGGGAGTGAAGGATTAAACTGAAGAACATTCTCAAGGAACCCACCAGGTGCTTGAACCTCTGACGTACGACTTAACGTAAAATGCTCTCCAACAGTTAAAACATCTTTTATCAACTTATATTCAGTATTCATACGAGCTGAATAACGATCAAAATCAGATGTCTTAATGATACCTAAGTTCTTATAATAACCTAATGAGAAATAAGACGAATGACGATCTGAACCGCTACTTACCGCTACATTATAGTTCTGAACAACACCTGTACGTGTCGTTTTATCAAACCAGTCTGTATCAGCAGCAGGTGTTGTTCCTGCACCATCAAGATACTTACGCATGCTAATGCCATTCAACACAGGATTTCCTTGTACGTCGTAACTCCAGTCGTAACGATACCCTAAACCATTAGTATTTGGATCCATACCATCGTTAACATAAGCTTGCCACATTACCTGTCCATACTGCTTCGCATTAAGAACTTTCATCTTATGGGCATACATTGACGCCGCAATAGAAGCATCAACATCTACATTTACTCTTCCCTCCTTACCTTTCTTTGTAGTAATAATGATAACACCATTAGCTGCGCGGCTACCATAGATAGAAGCAGATGAAGCATCTTTCAAAACTTGGATACTTTCTATATCACTACCATTTAACTCATGCATACCAGCCTTAGTCGGTACACCATCTATGATATAAAGAGGATCGTTATTATTCAGAGTTCCAATACCACGAATACGTACCGTAGCAGATCCTGAAGGTGAACCATCTGCAGAGATATTCATACCAGGAACCCTACCTTGTAGCGCCTTCATAGGATTGTTCTCATTCTGCTTAGCTAATTCATCTACGCTTACAACCGAAACAGCTCCTGTAAGATCTGCTTTGCGTTGGGTTGTATAACCCGTAACAACGACTTCGTTTAGTTCACTCGCATTTGTTTGTAGCTGTACCTTTATTCCGACACCAGCTTTTACTTCTACACTTTTATAGCCTACATAGGAGACTACAAGTGTAGCATTTTGTGGAGACTTAAAGGCAAAATTACCATCAATATCGGTGACAGTACCATTTGATGTACCTTTCTGAACCACAGATGCACCGATAACAGGTTCCCCCTGTTCGTCAATCACTTTACCGCTAACATCTGCAGTTTGTGCCATAACCCCAGCACAACACATCAGAAGTAGCAGACTCATGATTACTCGCAATAATTGTTTCATGACTTTCTGATAGTTAGTAATACTAAATAATATTCTTTTTGGTTTTATGGCGCAAAGATAAGAAATGGTAATATTCTTTTCCAATAATAATCGTTCTCTGAATACAATAAATGTTACATAAAAAAAATATTTATAATAAATGAACGATTTATCTATTCTCACGAATCTGACAAATCGTTCATTTTCTTAAGTGTTCAACGCCCCACATTACAGGAGATTTACACACCTACAAGTGCCTATATCACTTATTTAAACAGTTTACATAATCCTATTATCACTTCTTGGGATTCTCCCCAAACTCGTCTTTATAGCATTTTGAGAAATAACTGGGCGTAGAGAAGCCAACAGCATAAGCCACTTCTGACACCGTACGCTCAGTCGTTTGAAGGAGATGACGGGCACGAGTGAGACGAGCTTTACGTACAATTTCTACAGGAGAATAGCCCGTAAGAGCCTTTACTTTCCGATAAAGTTGTACACGAGAAAGTCCGATTTCATCGCCAATCTGCTCTACACTTAAGTCACTATTTGCAAGGTTTTCTTGTATTATCTTTCGCAATTGCTTGAGGAAAGATTTATCAATTTCATTCGAAATATTACCGATTTCATCGTCCTCAACACCTTTTGACCATGTTTGATTCAACTTTTTCCTACTTTCTATGAGATTGTCAATACGTGAAAGGAGTAGGCGAAGTGAGAATGGTTTGGACAAATAAGCATCTGCGCCATGCTCATACCCCTCAGCGCGTTGCTCATCAAGACTACGTGCTGTTAGTAAAATGACAGGTATATGACTGATAGCTTTATCCGTTTTCAGCTGTTGACAAAACGCTAATCCGTCCATCACAGGCATCATAATGTCCGACAACACTATATCTGGAACTATTTTCCGTGCAAGTTCCAAACCGACTTTTCCATCAGCGGCTTCACTCACATTATACTTTTCGGATAGTACCGACCTTAAATAAGTGCGAATATCGATATTATCATCAATGATTAACACCTCTGGTTTATCTGTTTGATAAGGCTGTATAAGTTCATCTATATGACGAGCTTGATTCGGAACTTCTTCTGCGGATGATGGCTCAACCAATTGTTCTATTTTCTCTGTAGGCTGGTTAGTTACCTCTCCTTTCTGTCTAACTGGAATATGAATCGTAAAGGTACTTCCTTTTCCCTCTATACTTGTAGCACTTACTTCTCCGTGATGCAATTCTGTGAAAGCTTTCACAATAGCCAACCCAATACCCGTACCACGTCCTGCATTCTTTGCTTGATAGAAACGATCAAAAATATAAGGAAGCTCATCACTTGAAATACCACAACCATTATCTGCCACACTAATCATAACACGTCCATTCTCTTCTTTAGCTGTCAAAGTGATTTCTCCACCTTCAGACGTATATTTTAGGGCATTACTAAGAAGATTATAACAGATTCGCTCTATCTTATCTTGATCTGCTCTGAGCATGATTGTATCAGGAGCATCCATACTAATGGCAATATGCTTCTTCTGTGCAGAGGCACTGAAAAGCATAATCCATTGTTTCATACTTTCCGTAAGATTAAAGTCGGAGAGGCGTAGTTCCATCTTACCATTCTGCACCTTACGGAAGTCAAGAATCTCACTGACCAATTGTGTCAGGACAAGCACATTACGTTGTACTATCTGAAGCATACTTCGTTGTTGTGAATTAAGGTTATCATCATGCATGATATAGTTCACAGGATCAGCTATCAACGTAAGTGGTGTACGCAATTCATGACTTATATTTGTAAAAAACTGAAGTTTTGCTTTGTTGGCTTCTTCCTCTATTCTTCGCTTCATAAGGATGGTTCGATAGATATAAACCATAATACCTATCAGCAAGAAAAGGATGATACTAAAAAGCACAATATACATCTTTTGATGATTATATTGCACTAAATAAGTATCCACTTTCCCATGAAGTGCATTGAGACGAGCTGTTTGCTTATTCATCTCTTCATTCTGCATAAGTAGAACATTAGCGTTTGCCTTTGTTACCAATGCACCTTTTAGATAGTTGTCACGCTTATAAGGCTTCTTCTCAAGGATATTCAACGCGAGTTGCATAACCGAATCGCCTCGGGTAGGATAGATATAAGAAGCTTCTAAATTACCATCACGAACATTCTCCATACCTCCTCCTGGTACAGGAAGAGCATCTATTCCAACTATTTTTATTCCCTTAACCTTATGCTTCTTTATAGATTGCAAAGCACCTAAAGCCATGCGGTCATTTTGTGCAAAGACATATTGGAAAGACTCCTTAGACTGCACAAGTATACTATCCATAGCCGTGACACCACTTTCTTTTATCCAGTCTCCATACCCACGAGCCACTACCTTTATATCAGGATAATTCTTCAAAGCATCCATAAAGCCACGGTTTCGTTCGATTGCAGGAGACGATGCTTGTAATCCACAAATCTCTGCTATATTCCCTTTACCCTCTAACTGCTGACCGATGAAATCGCCTATTTCGTGTCCAGCCTCATAGTTATCAGCCCCTATAAAGGCTGTATACTTTCTTGAATCGGTCTTACGGTCGAAGAGGATAACAGGGATTCCTGCATCGTATGCTTTATCGATGACCGATGAAATCGTATGAATTTGATTGGGAGAAACAATAAGAAGGTTGACCCCTTCCTTTATAAACTGTTCAATCTGTTGTTTCTGTAACCTGTCATTATCATTAGCTGAAGCAAATTTCAGTGTTACATTATCATGCTGATAGGTACTCATCACAAGTTCGTTGTTGAGCTTATCGCGCCAAATATCTTCAGAACACTGAGATACTCCTATAACATATTTTTTTACGTTGTTATCCGAACAGGCTGAAAACACCAATGTAAGAAAAACGACATATAGCCATTGTTTCATCTGCATAATTATCAAGTAGATTATATATAATCCCAAAAACAATTGAGATAATACAGGTTTACCGCAACAAAGTTACATTCTTTCTTCTGTATTTGCAAGTATAGAAGTAAGTAATTCTGTATCTACTAAGCAAGCGTTGACTATCTTTTCAACCTTTCCGTTCTTGTCCGTTCTTAATAAAAAATAGGGTCTTCAGAATTTTGGAGTGATAATAATCCGCCTAAGCTTAGGTCTTTGGCGAGATGTCACACAGAGAAATGGAGAGTACGGAGGATTATCAAAGCAAGCACTGGTAGGCACGGAGGCACCGTCGGTGCATAGAGCGACGGAGATAGTTTGCCAATTCTGTTAGCAATTTATATACAAAGCGTTCATACCAAAAGGGTTATCAGAAATCTGTATGCTGCACCTCCGTCGCTCTTTGTGCCATCGGCACCTCCGTGACATTGCCTTTATCTCCATCCTCTCCGTAGCTCTGTGTGCCTTATTATATGAGAGTTTAGTTTATCACTCCATATTTCGGAAGAACCAAAAAACATATATCCACAGCCTTTACTTTAATCTCAAATCGATAATTAGAGCAAAATATGCTTTGATTCTAACTACCGATTAGAGTTAAAAGACTATCTATTAACGCTTCAATATTCCTAACTCGCTCACTTTTATGTCTTTGAAAGAGGATCTATTGCCGTCAGAATAGAACTTGATAGAGGTGTATGGTGCGGTTGGAAAAACAAGGTTGGTCATGGAGATACGACCGCCATCGACGAAGATTTCGACAGAACACTTGTCAACAAAGATGTTCAAGTGATAGGTGTCGGAGTCGCAAAGGCTCAATGGTGCCCATGTACCGAGTGCAAAGTCGTTCTGATAATTAATGGAGTTCACCTTGCGCTTCACACCTAAAGCCTTCTGTTCCTGACGGTCGTCATAGTCGGTTTCAATCTTATGAGGTTCTGACTTCTCACCAAACTTAACCTTTCCGCTCTCCGTACGGTCCATAACCAATCGCCCAGCCTTGATATCTAAGTAGATATCTACCTTCTCACCCTTATCATTATAAAGGACTATTCCCGTCTTAGAAGCCTTGTTTGGCGTTACATCCATCTCTACCTCAAAGGCGTTCTCCTTACTTGCTGTGACGTTCTCTGCCTCCCTTTCCTTAGCTACAATAAGGTCGAGCAGACGCTTATAGGTTCTTCTTAGGTAGGCTACCTCTGGTGCAATATTAGAAGACATATAGACTTGTCCATCTTTACCTGTAAAGAGTTTCAACTCACGTGGAAGGGTATTGGCACCACGATATTGACGGATAGGCGTAACGTTAGCATACTGCCAGTTGCTCATCCATGCTATTCCCAACACACGGTCTTTAACGCCTGAGAAGGTAACTGTGGCATAATGGTCCTTACCATAGTCGAGGAACTTAGCTACAGAAGGGTCGCTATCGCAGATGAAGTTCGTCCCATCGAAATCACCAACAAAGTATTCTGTAGCACTACCACCAAAGAGACAGCCCGGATTAATGTTCACTATCATCACCCATTTGGTCTTATTTGGATTGCCATCAACGGCGAGTTGGAAGAAATCAGGGCATTCAAACTGGTTTGGCTGTGCACCATATCCTTTGCCAAAAGCACTGACGTAGGTCCAATCCTTGAGGTTTGGCGATGAGTAGAAACGCATCTCTTTGTCGGCAGAGACTATCATATACCATCTCTTCAGCGGTTCATACCAGAAGACCTTTGGGTCGCGGAAGTCTTTCACACCATCGAAAGGCTTCAAGACAGGGTTCTTCTCATATTTATGGAAGGTGTAACCGCCATCGGTGCTATAAGCCATACACTGCGTCTGAGCATTCTCCTTGCTGTCAGAAGTGTACAGAGAGATGATAGCATTCCTACCATAACCTGCCGTACCATCCCTATCTATGACCGTACTACCAGAGAAGATATGTCCCTCATGGTCACGATTGAGCGTCGGCTCAACCTCCTTCCAGCGAATAAGGTCACGACTGATAGCATGCCCCCAGTGCATGTTTCCCCACATGGAGCCGTAGGGGTTGTATTGATAACATAGATGATAGACCCCATCTTTATAGAACATACCGACCGGATCGTTCATCCATCCGTAAGAAGGAGTGTGATGATAAGAAGGACGATAGAAATCGGTATTGGTCACATCCCACACGTTTGAGAGCCTTAACTGTCCTTGTTTGAAGGTTAGCGCATCCGCTTTTAGATTTAAGATCTTGACTATTGAGGTCTTACCCTTATTGAGTTTGAATGGTACATAATAGTCGGTTTTACCTTGTGCCAGCCTTACATCCATCCACGTATCGGTCTTCTTGCCATTATCAAGTATCACCTGCGCCTCATCTTTCCCCTCTTCAATCGGAAGGAGAAGATACTTTGGCGACTTTGCTATCTTCACAATCGTTGTGTCGCCTTCACGTGTGATGTTCATTGTCTGTGCCGTAGCCGATACGGAAAGAGCTGTCAAGGCTGCATAAAGGAAAAGATTTCTTTTGTTCATTGCTACTTTTAGTTATGGTGTTCCCATTAGGATGCTGCGTAATGGTTGCGCCTGAGTTACTGCAACAAAGATACATCCTTTCTTTTGTATTTGCAAGTAATTTGTCCCTTTATCGTCTATATATAACAATGTGTTTAACCCTCCGCACCATCCGTGCTAAGCCCCCGCACCATTCGTGCGGAGCCTCAACACGATATGTGCGGAGCCTTAATACGCCGATTAAAAACCCACATAAAAAAACATCTGTGATACCCTTTCGGATACCACAGATACTTAATTATATAGATAATTCTAATGTTAGCGAATTAGTCTGCGTATGGAATACTCTTTCTCCACAAGCGAACTGGAGCTGCACTCTTATAACCCTTTACATATCTTGAGTCTGTCACATAAGGTCTTGGATCCTTCTCTTGTTCAGCAGGAGAGTTAACATAAAGATAATAATTCATGAAACCACTCACATTCTCCTGATCAGATGGACCCTTGAAAGTTACAGACTGCTTAGGAGCTTGGTGAAGATAATCTTCCATATAACCTTTTGAACCTTTAATAAAATATCGTGCCCCAGTCAAAGCGTCATTAGGTGTCCAGTATTGTGTACACTTTCCTACTGAACTATTATCAAAATACCACCAAGTTTGACCATCATCAGGTGTAGTTCCGTGTGGATCCTTATCTGCCTTAACATTATTTATACCAGCGTAAGGGAAAACACGTGTTACATCAGCAGGATAAGTTACATCATAATTCTTTGGAGCAGCCCAGAAGTCTTCGTTAGAGATATCATCGATATCGAGAACAAAACGTGGACCAAGATAACGCTGTGTAAGTACAGCAGCACCATTCTTATCTTCCCAACGAATAGTATAGCGATAGTCGTTGTTGCCAACCCATTTAGTCACATTAAGACCAGATGATACTTGACCAGCAGCTGAAAAAGAAGACTTTGCATAACCTCGATATACTCGTCCTTCAGAGCCATCATTTATATAATCAGGTCTCTTAGACATACCAATCATATAAGAAATGCCGTTATCTGCTATAGCTTTAGCGTAAGAGTGGTATACAAGTTTTGTTTCTGACCAACCTGGAAGTTTTGCAGGTGAGACAAATCCAAATGAGTAATTTGTATATCTCAAATTACCACTACCATCCTTACGGAAAGCAGGGAAGCCAAAGAACTGTGGAATAATGCTACGCCAATATTCATGGTCAGCAAACATATAGTTAGAAGGGATGGTTGAAAGCTTAGCTGTTATCTCACTATACAGATAACGTGTCGTATGAGCAATATCTTGATTAGCTGTACTTGACAGCTCAGCTTCATTACCAAAGTTGTCATGCTTAGCAATATAGCTCAATGGAGCGAACTTATACACAACATCACCTTTAGCAGGATAGTTTGCACCTGACTCATAAGTTTAAGTGTACCGTATGCAGGAAGCATATTAATAGAAGTTGGCACAACACTATTTCCTGTACCATTTCCATTTGGCACAGCCATCAACAAGAACTGGGTCTTAGAAACCTTCTTTAAATCATAACCTCCAGTTCCTTCTTCATCACCATTATAAATTTTTATAGCCTGCTGCTGTGGTGCCATCCATACATAAATATAGCTTGGAGCCTCCTGACCATTTGGAACATTATCGAAGTTATCGCCAGAAGCCTTTTTCAAGAAAATATGATCATAATAAGTAAGAGCTGTATTAAGAGTTCCAGCCTTTTCGTCTGCGTAATCCTTAACATATGTACCATGAAGACGGAAGCCTTTTTTATTTATAAGACCATCATTACCCGTCATTGCAGCATCAGTCAGTGGGCGCTGATAGAACTTAAACGCCTTAAAAGCATTCTTGTAAGAAGCAGACTTAGCAGAAGCAATGTCACCATCCTGTGTATCTTTAAGGTCTGAAGTCGCAACATCATCAAAGCTCTTCAAGTCGAACTGACCGCAAAGAATATTACTTGTGATGATACGAACACCATTATACATGAAATCAAAACCAGTTTTGTTCGTAACCTTCAAACGTACAATAGTACCAAACTGCTTGAACTTAACCGCCTTTTCAGCCTTAATAGTCTTGTTTGCAGCATTGGTTGTCAACTGACGCCAGCTAAATACATAAGGAATGTTTGCACCCCACTGCAATTTCTCACCTGCACTGTTACGAGCTGTATGTCCTTCAGAGAAACCATTGAACTTTACCTGATTGTTACCAGGAAGCATCTCACCTCCTAAGATACCACATACATACCATGTGCCCTTGCTAAGGTCAGTACCCGCTGCCATCTCAAATTTTTCACTTGGCAACAAAGTCAAGTTACCACCCTTCTTGTAAATCCAATTAGTAACAACCTTTGTTACAGGCTGTGTGCCATCTGAACTTTTAAAGATAAGAAGCACTTCTACCTTACTACCATCAGCAATTTCTTTTCCTTCAGACGTACCTTTGTCGAAAATACCAACAGGAGTTGGAAAACCAGTATTATCATCTGTTTCGTAACCAATTGCGCGAGTAGCAGCAGTCTGCCCCATATCACCCTCCATTGACATAGACACAGTGACACCCGGCTGATTATCACCATTTGAGATAGCCTCAACAACATCTTTGTCTGCACAACCTGTGAAAAGCAATGCAAAAACAGCGATGAATGAATAAAATAGTTTTTTCATTTATTTTTGTTTTCGTTATGTAGGTAATTATTCCCTACAGGTTTGTTTTCTAATTTCCTTAAATAACTTTCTTAAACTTAAAATGCTGTTGGATTATCCTCCTCTGGATCTCTCTCATCGTCACCTTTATCAAGGCTACCCTTTATACTACTTTGTGCATGGAATCCACCCTCCATAAACTCGTCTGTGTAAAGGCTCAACACCTGTGCGTTAGGCTTTACATAATCTTTCTTCTTCATAAATCAAAATATAGAACTTTTATTAATATTCAATGGTTAATTGTATTCTTATTATTACTGAATAGTCATAATTTACCTGTTGAGTACTTACTTTTTCGTCAAACAATCTCGAATACGTCTCTTAAATTCTGTGCAAAATTACATATTATCATTTACAAAACAGGTATATGATAGCAAGTTTTTAAGATATTTGACACATTAATTATCCCTGTTAGTTAAGGAGTTAGGGAGTAAAATGGAGTTAAGACAAAATAAGGAACTTAGGAGTTAAGGAGAGAAAGGGAGTTAAGACAATAGCATAACAAGGATTTTAGGAGTTAAGGAGAGAAATGAAGTTAAGACAATAGCATAACAAGGAATTTAGGAGTGAAGAAGCATAAGGGAATAGACTAATGTCTTAACTTCATTTCTCTCCTTAACTCCACAAAAAAAGAGCGAAAGGGAAAAGACTAATGTCTTAACTCCCTTTCACTCCCTAAAACCCCTTTACTCCAAAGGACACTACTCTGGATAGAACTTGATGCAGACAGGGTGACTAAGGATAACATCTTGATTAGTATTCTTAAGCATACCCGTACTCTTATCACGTGAGTAAACCTGTATTGAGTTGTCATCACGGCAAGCAACAAGAAGGAACTTACCATTTGGAGTGATAGCAAAGTTACGTGGGTGTTTAGCTGTACGCTGTGCACCGACACGAGTCAATGTACCGTTGTTATTTACACGGAAGATTGTGATGCCATCACCCTTCAGACGTGTACTGGCATAAACAAACGAACCATCAGGGCTGACATGAATATCAGCGCCACCATGTACGTTAGCGTAATCGGCAGCAATAGACTGGAGTTCCTTTAACTTACCATCGCTATAACTGTAAACTGTCACCTTACCAGACAATTCACTCATAAGGTAAGCATACTTACCATTAGGAGAGAAGACAAGATGACGTGGACCAGAGCCTGGCTTCACATGAGCAGCAATACCATGATCCTCTAATTTCTTATTACGCTCATTATAAGAGAAGCAAAGAATACGGTCGCCACTGAAGTCGGTTGTAAGGATATAACCATCAGGCGCAAAGATAGCACAATGTGCATGAGGTGTGTTCTGACGTGAACGGTTAGGACCACCCTTCACACTACCCAACTGCAACAAAGACTTATCGAGTGTTCCATTCTTAAGAATAGGGAATACAGAGATAGTACCCCCAGAGTAATTAGCTGTAAGCGCAATCTTGCCATCTGTAGCAACATAACAAGGATCGCCACCATGCGTTAGCTGTGAATTCTTAAATGCGAAAGTACCGTTTACAGGGTCGTAACCAATACTATTGAGAACAGCCGTTGCATTATTCTTCTCGCTAACAGCATAGATGTTACGGCCATCCTTACTGAAAGTAAAATAAGAAGGATTGTCTACCTTCAACGAAGCAATGCCTGATGCCGTACCCGTAGATTGGTCGAAAGAGAAGGAATACAATCCCTGACTACCCGCATCGGTATAGGTACCAACTACCATCTTAACATTACTGTCGGCAAAACCGAACACAGGAACGAAGGCTAAAGCCATGCTTAACAATTTAGATTTTAATTTCATCTTGGTTTATATGTTTATGTTCAATATTTAGACCTCTATCGTATCATCCGCCCTACGCAGCCCTCTTTGAGAAAAGACATAGCACAACAATACGTTGTTGCAAAAATAAATAAAACAATTATAAGACACATTCTTTTTTATCATTTTTGGCTATACAGACTGAATTTTAAGTTTTTGAAATCATTGATAAGAAACATAAAAGAATACAAGAGAAATCTGTTCTTCTGTATAGTTCTGTGAGAAAGAGTCTCTTTAGGAAACTCGATCGAAAAGGGGCACCTAAGTTTTGGACTTTGAAGAAATGTCACACAGAGAAATGGAGAGTAAAGAAGATTATCAATACAAAGCACTGATAGGCTCGGAGGCACCGTCGCTACGTGGAGCGACAAAGGTAGTTTGCCTATTCTATGAGTAGTTTTATATACAAAGCATTCATCCCAAAAGAGTTATCAAGAATCTGTACGCTACACCTTCTTGGTTCTTTGTGCCATCGGTGCCTCCGTGACATTGCCTTTACCTCTGTTCCCTCCATCTCTCTGTGTGCTTTATTATATGAGAGTTTTAGTTTTTCAATTCAAATTTCGAAAGAACCATAAAAGTTGGTGAGGCACGACAGCTATACCATTTCTGATAAATCAAATTTGCTGTCATTTCTGTCACCTACGACAGCCTTGTAACTAACTCACCCGCAACGAGATGACTCCAAATGTTAAATATGACAGCAAAATGAATTTAAACTTTTCTTGTATAGAATGATATAATTAGGGGTCATACTATCTGGAAGGTGAAAGCAATAGAACAGAGTACAAAAAAACAGAATAACAAAGAGTCAGATGAGTAGTTATTCCTTTTGTTATACACAGAACTAATGAAGCTATTCTCGTCACCGTACACAACTCATCTATTCTAAGAAGGAGAGGCTTTACGGATACACCCTTTATACAGGATAAGGATATAAAAGAAAGATATAAGACTAAATACACATACAGTCATGTACAGATATCAAAGTATTCACTCCTCATTTCAAAAAGCCTCATGATAGATAGTAACACTTATATTAATTTAGTTAAATAATCATAAACAACACATATCTATGCTATTCAAACCTTTTATATAAGGTTGAAAATAAGTACCTTTGCAGTCCGATTATTAATGGGGATACACTTAGAACCCCATACGATACGTGTTAATAGTGTTGTCTTTGGCCGGACAGCATGGTTAGGTCAAGCACATTCGTAGAAATAGAAAACGTTTTTTAGTAGTAAAATTATTAATTTTTTAGAATGAACACTTTAAGTTACAAGACTATTTCCGTAAATAAGGAAACAGCTAAGAAAGAGTGGGTCGTTATTGACGCGAGCGATCAGATTGTAGGTCGTCTTTGCTCTAAAGTAGCTAAGATCCTTCGCGGAAAGTACAAGCCAACTTTCACCCCACACGTAGATTGTGGTGACAACGTAATCATTATCAATGCAGCTAAGGTTGTATTCTCTGGTAAGAAGGAGACTGATAAGGTTTACACACGTTATACTGGTTACCCTGGTGGTCAGCGTTTCAACACCCCAGCACAGCTTCGTACACGTAAGAACGGTATCGACAAGATGATTCGTCATGCTGTTAAGGGTATGTTACCAAAGGGTCCTTTAGGTCGTCATCTGTTGGATAACCTCTATGTTATCGAAGGTACAGAGCTCAACGGTCTCGAGGCACAGAAGCCAAAGGCAATTGATATTAACCAGTATAAATAATAAGGAGAAAGATGGAAGTAATTAATGCAATTGGTCGCCGTAAGAGCGCTGTAGCGCGTGTATACCTCTCAGAGGGCACCGGTAAGATCACTATCAACAAGAAAGATTTAACTGAATTCTTCCCATCAGCTATCCTGCAGTACGTGGTTAAGCAGCCACTGCAGTTGCTCGGTGTAGAAGGTCAGTATGACATTAAGGCCAACCTCGATGGTGGTGGCTTTACTGGTCAGAGCCAGGCACTGCGTCTTGCTATCGCTCGTGCATTGGTTAAGGTTAACGCTGAAGATAAGAAAGCACTTAAGGACCAGGGATTCCTGACACGCGACAGCCGTACTGTTGAGCGTAAGAAGCCAGGTCAGCCAAAGGCTCGTGCTCACTTCCAGTTCAGTAAGCGTTAATATTTCCTTTATGTTCTTTGGGACATTGAACTTAGGACATTGAACCATACAGTCTGCTCTATTCAATAAATAGAAAGACTAAGATTCAAAGTGTAAATATCAACGTTCAAAGGAATAGAAGGAGATGGTTTAGTATCTAAACTGACGCGATTCCTTATCGGGGGACTACCCGTCAGTTGATTCTAACAAAGCGTGGTGAAGCTCATTCGCCAAGAAAGAATTAAAAAGAAAGTAAACAAGTAAAAACAAACAAAATGTCAAGAACAAATTTTGACCAGTTATTGGAGGCAGGATGTCACTTTGGCCACCTCCGTCGCAAGTGGAATCCAGCTATGGCTCCTTATATCTTCATGGAGCGTAACGGTATCCACATCATCGATCTTCACAAGACTGTAGCTAAGATTGACGAGGCTGCAGAAGCACTCAAAGGTATTGCTAAGAGTGGTAAGAAGATTCTGTTCGTCGCTACTAAAAAACAAGCTAAGGAAGTTGTAGCAGAGAAGGCTGCAGCTGTAAACATGCCATACGTAAACGAGCGTTGGGCTGGCGGTATGCTGACCAACTTCCCAACCATCCGTAAGGCTGTGAAGAAAATGACGAACATCGACAAGTTGATGAACGACGGTACATTCTCTAACCTCTCTAAGCGTGAGCTTCTGCAGATTTCACGTCAGCGTGCTAAGCTCGAGAAGAACCTCGGTTCTATCTCTGACTTGACTCGTTTGCCATCTGCACTCTTCGTTGTAGACGTAATGAAGGAGCACATCGCTGTAAAGGAGGCTAACCGTCTCGGCATTCCTGTATTCGGTATCGTTGATACCAACTCTGATCCAAAGAACATCGACTATATCATTCCAGCTAATGATGATGCTAAGGATTCTGTAGAGGCTATCCTCGCTGCTTGCTGCGGTGCTATCGCAGAGGGCCTTGAGGAGCGTAAGGCTGAGAAGGCTGACGAGAAGGCTGCTGCAGAGCAGGCTGAGGAAGCTGCTGAGGCAAAGCCAAAGCGTGCTGCTCGTAAGGCAGAAGAGGCTCCAAAGACTGAGAACGAAGCACCAGCTGCTGAGTAATTAAAAGAAACATAGTGGGCGCTGGTGAGTGCTAATGAGCTTCTATCTTATTTATAATAATAGGTGAAGTTTATTATCCCTCATCAACGCCCACAATATTTAATAATATTAGAAAGGAAAACAAAAAATGGCTGTATCTATTGAAGATATCAAGAAGCTCCGCGCTATGACTGGCGCAGGTCTGGCTGACGTAAAGAAGGCTCTCACAGAGGCTGAAGGCGACTTCGACAAAGCAAAGGAATTGATTCGTGAGCGTGGTTTGGCTATCGCTGCTAAGCGTTCTGACCGTGAGACATCAAACGGTTGTGTACTCGTAAAGCAAGTTGACGGCTTTGCTGCTATGGTTGCTATCAAGTGTGAGACAGACTTCGTTGCAAACGGTCAGGACTTCATTGCCCTCGTTCAGGAGATTCTGGACGCTGCTGTAGCTAACAAGTGCAAGAGCCTTGATGAGGTTAAGGCTTTGAAGCTCGCTAATGGTGAGGATGCTGCAACTGCAGTTCAGCAGCGTTCTGGTGTTACAGGCGAGAAGATGGAGCTCGACGGCTACAACTTCCTTGAGGGTGAGAACTTGTCTGTTTATGACCACATGAACAAGCACACTCTCGCTACTATCGTTCAGCTCAACGAAAACAACGAAGAGGCTGGTCACAAGGTAGCTATGCAGGTTGCAGCTATGAAGCCAGTAGCTCTCGACGAGGCATCTATTCCACAGTCTGTTAAGGACGAGGAGTTCAAGGTTGCTGTTGAGAAGACTAAGGAAGAGCAGATTGAGAAGGCTGTTGTTGCTGCTATCAAGAAGGCAGGTATCAACGCTAACCTCGTTGACAGTGAAGACCACATCGAGTCTAACATCAAGAAGGGTTGGTTGACACGTGAGGAGGCTGACAAGGCTATAGAGATTCGCAACACTGTTGCTGCTGAGAAGGCTGCAAACCTCAACGAGGATATGATTCAGAACATCGCTAAGGGTCGTCTGAACAAGTTCTTCAAGGAGAACTGTCTCGTTGATCAGGAGTTCCAGTTTGGTGATGGTGACAAGCAGAGCGTTAGCGAGTGGCTTAAGGCTCAGAGCAAGGATCTTAAGATTGTTGCTTACAAGCGCTTCACTCTCGCTGCAGAGTAATCACAGAGCTTCATTAGAAGAAAGATATGGGAGTTGCAGGATAGCCATCAGGCTCCTGCAACTTTTTTTTTTTGGCTAATAAGGCTAATAAGGCTAATAGGCCTAATAAGGCCAATTAGGCTAATAAGGCCAATAATCCCCAAAAACATCAATAATGAAAATCTTTGCAGTCGGCATGAATTATGCCGAATATAATAAATCGCAAAACGAAACGTTATCTAAAAAGGAAGGACCAGTTATCTTCACTAAGGCAGACTCTGCCCTACTGAAAGATAAAAAGCCTTTCTTCATTCCCGATGACTTGGGAACGATTGAATATGAAACGGAACTCGTGGTACGCATCTGTCGATTGGGTAAGACCATCTCAGAGCGCTTCGCCCATAGATACTACGATGCTGTGACTGTTGGTATTGACTTTACAGCACGCGAATTACAGCAGAAGCTGAGAGCACAAGGACTACCATGGGACCTCTGCAAAGGATTTGATGGTTCGGCAGCCTTAGGCGAATGGATACCAAAGGAGAAGTTCCTTGATACACAACGACTCCGCTTCCACCTTGATATCAACGGACAGACGGTTCAAGAAGGATGTACAACTGATATGCTATACAAAGTAGATGAAATCATAAGTTACATCAGTCGTTACTTCACCCTCAAGACTGGCGACATTCTCTACACAGGTTGTCCATCAGGTTGTGGACCTGTACATATCAATGACCATCTGGAAGGATACATAGAAGAGAGAAAGGTTCTCGACTTCAATTGCAAGTAAAGAAGACAAGAAAGATAGACTATCAAGAGACTATCACCATGGTTTAGGAAGCAATACATTGCTAACTAACAAGTAGCTTGCGTCTCTCTTAATTTTACCAGCACAAGGTATAGAAGGTAATACATGTTCAACAAACAAGCACAAATAAGCAAACCGAACAGAGGGAATAACTGACCAAAAGACATAAGGAGGAATACATAGATAAAATGACGAAAGGATTCAACGAGCTGATAATGAAACGTTCAGCAATACTCTGCCTCATTCTCCTGTTGAGTTGTATAAAGCTATCAGCCCAGCAGCAAAGGTTTTTCAATCTAACAGTTCAAGATGTGACAATAGACTCAGTATTGCCACATTTCCACTATGCTATTCCCATAGGTGAGCAATATGCTGACTCTATCTACGACTTAGAGATACGTTACCCAGAGTTCATAGATATGAGCCAGGCAGACATTGCCCGATATAATGCACTGACAAGTATTATACCACCCACATTACCAGAGATACATCAGCAGATGACCGTCGAACGCAAGCGTGGGGTATTGGAGATTTCTCTAATGCCAATCGTTCAGCGCAACGGAAAGAAGCAGTTCCTCGTCAGTTTCATGATAGCTCTTACATCGCATCCAAAGAAAAGGACGACAAAAGGGCTTACTACTCGTGCAGGTAGTGGAGCCTCATCCACTACTACAAGTCGCTATACAGAACATTCCGTTCTCGCCAATGGTAAATGGGCAAAGATACGTGTGCCTGCCAATGGCGTCTATCAGTTGACCAACGACCTCATCCGCCGTGCGGGCTTCTCTAATATAGATAAGGTGAAAATCTATGGTTATGGCGGGCACTTACAAAAGGAAGTACTTACAGCAAATGATATCATTTCGCATGATGACCTAAAGGAGGTTCCTACCTATAATAGTAATGATAGACGCCTTTTCTACGCTCGTGGCCCTATCAGTTGGGAAAGTAACACATCAGTGAAGAGAGTCCGCAACCCCTATTCAGACTATGGTTATTATTTCCTAACAGAGGACAATAACACTGCACCTGCAACTATTGCAGACAGCACCACCTTCCTTAATAGTTTCTATCCATCGGCTGACGACTACCATAGTCTACATGAAGTAGATAATTTCAGTTGGTATCATGGAGGGCGCAACCTCTTTGAGGAGACACCATTAAAGCTCAACGAAAGTAAGATTTTCACCTTATCTAACAAAGCACATGCGCCAAATGCCAAGCTCACAGTAGCCATAACAACAGGCTCCTATACCTCAACTGTAAAGGTAGAAGCAAACGGTCAGCATCTTGGCGATATCAGAGTATCTCCACAAGATTCCTTTGACAAAGGCTACGAAGAAGTCAGGACCTACACACTCAACACACTCCATGCTGTTGACAGTATCAAATTAACCACCCTGTCAGGCGGTCCTGCACGTCTTGACTACCTCATCATGACTTACCCTACACCTGCGCCAGCCCCTTCTTTGAAGGCTTCTTTCCCTGCCCCTGAGTATGTTTATAATATAACCAACCAAGACCATCATGCTGACGAGACAGTCAACATGGTGATTATCATCCCTACAAGTCAGAAGTTATTAGCCCAGGCAGAACGCTTGGCAGCCTTCCATCGCACACACGATAACATTACTGTACGCATTGTCCCAGCAGACGAACTCTATAACGAGTTCTCCAGTGGGACTCCTGATGCTATGGCTTATCGTCGTTATATGAAGATGCTTTGCGACCGAGCTACTACCACCAATCTCCCACAGTCGCTCCTTCTCTTTGGCGATTGTGTATGGGATAATCGTATGGTGACCAGCGCCTGCCGCAATCTCAACCCCGATGACTATCTCTTGGCATACGAGAGTGAGAACTCATTCAGCGAGACCGACTGCTATGTCAATGATGGTTGGTTCACTTTAATGGATGATGGTGAGGGAGGAGACTTACTGAGACGTGACAAAGAAGACCTCGGAGTAGGTCGCTTCCCAGTTACTGATCCCTCAGAAGCAAAGATATTAGTCGATAAGACTATCAGCTATGCTGAAAATAAGAATGGTGGGAGTTGGGAGAATGTCATCATGTTCATGGGCGATGATGGTAACAACAACCTCCACATGCATGATGTCAATGAGACCGCAGAAACCATTATGTCGACCTATCCCGACTATCAAGTAAAGAAGGTGATGTGGGATGCTTACCCTCGTGTATCGTCTGCCACCGGTAACACCTACCCTGAAGTAAGTGCTATCATCAAGCAACAACAATCACAGGGTGCACTTATCATGGATTATGCGGGACATGGAAAAGAAGACCAGATATCCCATGAAGCAGTGCTACGCCTTAATGACTTTGCTAATTTCACCAATGCTAATCTACCTCTTTGGATTACTGCCAGCTGTGATATTATGCCTTACGATGGTACGATCCCGACTATCGGTGAAGCGGCAATGTTAAATAAGAAAGGTGGTTCAGTAGCCTTCTGGGGTACTACCCGCACGGTATATGCCTACTATAACAAGGCTATCAACACCGCTTTCCTTAAGCATGTACTAAGCTTTACAGATGGAAGACCAACCACGTTGGGCGAGGCGCAGCGTTTAGCTAAGTGTGAGTTGATTAACTCAAACAGCGACCTTACACCGAACAAGTTGCAGTATGCCCTATTAGGCGACCCTGCCCTCTCCCTTAACCTCCCTACCTTAGAGATTAAAGTAGAGACGATGAACGGACAAGCCCCCAATGCGTCAGGCTCAGTTACACTCAAGGGTGGCTCGGTTGTGACCGTCAAAGGATACATAGCAAAGGCCGGTAACAAACAGACCGACTACAAGGGACTACTCACAGCGACCGTTCGTGACACGAAAGAACTCATCACTTGTAAGCAACAAGAGGAGACATCCACAAGTGCTTTCCAGTATTATGACCGCCAGAAGGTGCTCTACAATGGTACTGACAGTATCAAGAATGGCGAGTTCACCTTTACCTTTGCCGTACCACGCGACATCAACTACGCAGCAGGTACGGGCCTAATTAATCTCTTTGCCATTAATGACAACCACACCCTCATGGCCCAAGGTCACGAAGAAGGGTTCACGATTGATGGCTCTGAAGTTGTTTATAACGATTCCATCGGACCGTCTATCTATGCTTATCTCAATTCGCCTTCGTTCGTTAATGGCGGTGAGGTAAACAGCACTCCATACTTCTATGCACAGATAACAGACAAAGATGGCATCAATGCCTCAGGTAATGGTATCGGACATGACATGCAGCTGACTATCGACGGTAAGTTGACACAGACCTACATCTTAAACGACAACTTCCGATATGACTTTGGTAGTTATACCTCAGGAGCAACAGGTTTCAGCCTACCAGATCTCTCTGAGGGTCCACACACACTACAGTTCCGTGCATGGGACATACAGAACAACCCTTCAACCGTCACCCTTCAGTTCAAAGTTGTCAAGGGATTGGCCCCTGAAATCTATAGTGTCAATGCCTCAAAGAACCCAGCTACGACAGAGACAACCTTCATCGTCACCCATAACTACATTGGTTCAGATGTCGATATAGACATAGAAGTCTTCGATATGAGCGGTCGACTGCTATGGCACCGCAGCGAGACAGCTGTTGCATCGGGCAATGCCATCACCGCCAACTGGGACCTTACCGTTGAGAGTGGGGCAAGACTCAAGACGGGCGTCTACCTCTATCGAGTACGTCTCAGCAGTAATGGGGCCACGAAGGTATCGAAAGCTAAGAAACTAATTATCTTAGACAATAAATAAGACAGATAGAACGTTTCTATCCATATAGCAACATAAAACAAGCAACACAATTAAAACAGAATGATTAATAAGCTTCGTATAGCCATCCTCTCACTGACGGCACTTGTCTCGTCTACCGCTTTTGCGCAAGAGAAGAAGGATATCTTTAACCCTGTCAACACATCAGTTACTTCACAGACCATCGCTCCAGACGCACGTTCGGCTGGTATGGGTGATGTCGGTGCAGCCACTGACCCAGATGTCAACTCACAGTATTGGAACCCTGCTAAATATCCTTTTAACATCTCTCGTGCGGGTGTCTCACTGAACTATACGCCTTGGCTCCGCCAGTTAGTGAGCGATATCGACTTAGCCTACCTTGCTGGCTACTATCGTATCGGTGACTATAGTGCTGTCTCAGCATCATTGCGTTACTTCTCTTTGGGCGAGGTACAGATGACTGATGGCTCTAATATGACCATCAACCCCTACGAGATGTCATTGGATGTAGCCTACTCCTTGATGCTAAGTGAGCATTTCTCATTAGGTGCTGCGGTACGTTGGATATACTCCGACCTTACCTATAACTATACTGACGACACCGCTCCAGGTTCTGCCTTTGCTGCCGACCTGTCATGCTACTACCAGAACTATATCAATATCGGCGAACGCGAGTGCCAATTAGGCTTAGGTATGAACATCTCAAACATCGGTTCTAAGATTACTTTCGGTGGTGACAACCGTTCTGAGTTCATCCCAACCAACCTCCGTTTAGGTGCTTCCTTGATGGTTCCTATCGATGAGTTCAATCGTTTTACAATTGCTGCTGATGCCAATAAGTTATTAGTTCCGACTTATCCAAAGCGCAGGGCTGATGAGACACAGGTAGACTATGACAATCGACTCCAGAAGGATTACTATGATGTATCATCAATCTCTGGTATCTTTAAGAGCTTTGGCGATGCACCTAATGGTGCTTCTGAAGAGTTACAAGAGATACAATGGAGCTTAGGCGCAGAGTACACTTATAATGACAAGTTCTCCCTCCGTGCTGGTTATCACCATGAGAGCGAGAACAAAGGTAACCGAAAATACTTCACTGTGGGCGCCGGCTTTAAGATGAATGTCTTTGCTTTAGATGCGGGATATGTCATTGCAACAGCCAAGAACAACCCACTCGACCAGACTCTCCGCTTCTCCCTCACCTTTGATATGGATGGTATTAAGGACTTGTTTAAGAGAAGATAAAGACCTCCCCCAGCCCCTCCGAAGGAGGGGAGAACCGAACTGGAGGTTATTAGAAATTACTTGGCTATCTGCATATCACCTCGTTCATTAATTATTTAGCATTAACTTTCAACCAACCTTCTGCTTATCTATTTGTATAGACACACCCTCCTTTGCAGGGTAACAGGAAGGTTCTCCTTATATAAGAATATGACCAATTCTACTCAACCCATCCCATCTTTCCGTGTCGGAATGGGATATGACGTACACAAACTCGTGGAAGGACGCGACCTTTATTTAGGTGGTATTAAGATTGAGCTTTCCCTCGGTCTTCTCGGACACAGCGATGCCGACGTACTCATTCACGCTATCTGTGATGCCTTACTCGGTGCTGCTAACATGCGCGACATCGGTTATCATTTCCCCGATACTTCTGCTGATACGCTCGACATGGACTCTAAGATTATCCTTCGCAAGACCATTGACCTCTTAGCAACAAAGGGTTATCGTGTAGGAAACATCGATGCTACGGTGTGTGCCGAGCGTCCAAAGATAAACCCACATATCCCTGCTATGTGCAAGTGCTTGGCTGACATTATCGGTTGCGACGTCGATGCCGTATCTATCAAGGCCACCACTTCCGAGCGCATGGGCTTCGTTGGGCGCGAAGAGGGCATGGCTGCCTACGCTGTATGCCTTATTGTGAAAGGCTAATAGTCATCGCATAGACAACAGATAAGCTACGAATACATATCCGTACTATCTTATCATCATCATAAAAAAACAAAGGCTGAAATCCAAAAGAGGGTTTCAGCCTTTTTTACGTTTGGTGGTTTCGCCTCTTTTTACTCCTCCACAGGGAGGGACATAGCCACCAAGATAACCCTACAAAAGGTAGTTCTACCCCCTTCCCCACCCTCGCTGAGAGGAGAATAGAATGTGAGGTTACCCCTATTGGACTATAAATAATAGAAAATAGAACGCCAAATATATACAAAGGACATGTGAGGGTAGAACAGTCATCGCTCCCTCTTCATTCGAGGAAGGGCCAAGGATAAAACACTTTCTTCGCTCTTAATGTCAACTTTTTTCGCCTCTTACAGATACAATACATGCTCCACAAGGTGCAAGAAGAGGCCTTTCTACATCCAAGAACATGCCCTTCAAGGGGCAAGAAGACGCTCTTCTTGAAGCAAGAAAGGCGTCTTCTTCAACGCCTTCTATAATCATCTGATTATATGAAGGTTACAGACTCAGTTCTTGATAAAGTCATATTCCATTCTTGAGGGTTATTGACACGACAATTCGTAATACTTTTTTACCATCCCAATAACACCTCCAAAATGTAGTATGTTGCTCCATAATACCCGTAAAGACTATTTGCTTAGCAGCTCGTCTCGTCTTTTCTACTCCGCTGAGAACAGCTTTCAAGGAACAAACCTACCTTCTTAACGGCTTTTTCCAATAAAAAAACATTAACTTTGCAATAGAATGATTTGCAGCTAACCCAATAGCGTTTGGCTCGTAGATAACAGCAATTAAAAACCAACACACTATTTATAAAAAAGCATGAAACATTTCTTACACATCTTAGCATTAACACTTCTGTGGGTCTCACCACTACGAGTTTGTGCTGAATCAGTTACCTTCGATTTCACTACTGACGAAGGACTCAACGCTTTAGGCATAGAGAAACCCAAACAAGGGAAGGCTACAAACCTATTAGACAAAGGCTATTCACTCCAAGACGTAACCTTAACACAAAAGCAAAACAATGCCTCAACGCCTACACGAATATGGAACTCTAAGGGTAATATAGAGTTACGTTTCTATGCAAATAGTGAGCTTACACTTAGCGTACCAGCAGGGAAACAGATTACAAGCATTGTTTTTACTGGTAAATTGAAAAGCACATGTAACAGCGGAGCACTAAATGGTTTGTCATGGACAAACAATGATTCTGTGATTAATTCAGTGACTTTTAAAGCATCTGCAACGAATAATATCAATACGATAACAGTCAATTATTCAGCAACACAACCAACGGAACCTATCGCAAAGGTGAACAGTATAAAAGAACTCAAGGCCTTGGCAAGTGGAACAAAAGCTACCCTCACCCTTACCGATGGCAATGAGGGTAGTATGGCACGTGTCCTCTATGTATTCGGAACAGGCAACACACAGGAGGCATACGTACGTGACGCGACGGGTGCGGTATGCTTCTATGGTATCAATCCAAACGTACCTTTCGTTAGCAACCAGCACTTAGCAGGACAGATTACAGGTGAGTATGTCGTGGAAAATGGTGTTCCATACTTTAAAGCTATCCCTAATGTGACTAACACCTCACTGCTTGTCATTGCAGCACCTGTTACTGAACAAGCTGTTCAACCAAAGGAGATTGAAGCTAAGAATTATCTTGATAACACTGCTGATTGGGTATGCTTGAAAAACCTAACACTTGTCGATGATGCCCTCACCACGCAAGACGGTATTGTCATCAACAACCGCTTTGGTAGTAACGAGAAATACACTGCACCGTATCAAGGCGCTATCATTGACCTTGCAGGAATCGTTGTTCCGAATAGTGAAAGGAAGGAAATCAACCCAATCTACTTGAACAACCATCGGCCTATCACCTTTGTTATCGACGAAGAGAAGGCTTTCGCATTGCCTCAAAGCGATATTACAGACGCAGCAGTCCGTCTAAAGCGTACTTTCTCAACAGACCATTGGGACACTTTTGCCGTTCCATTCGACATTGAAGCAAAAGACTTAGCAGGTGCGAAGATAGCAACATTCACCAAGCAGGTAGAAGACAATACTCTGATATTTGATGATAAGCAAAGCCAAATAGAAGCAGGTAAGCCCTACCTCATCAAATGGAACATCGAGAACCCAACCTTTGAAGGAATAACACTCAAAGCGACAACGCCAGAGACAGTGACGTCAAACGATGGACAATACAATTTCGTAGCAGTTTATAGTCCAAAAACTCTCGCCTTGGATAAGACCGAACGTTATCTCTCTACAGATGAAAGCCTCAACTATCCAGTAAGTGCTGACAACAAGGCCAACCTTCTGAAAGGTTTACATGCCTACTATCGTGTACCAGCAACAGCGATAGTTAAGATCTCATTTTCGTCTACATCAGATGCTATCACACACCCTTATATGCTTACAAACAAGGTGATGAAGGTATATAACCTCAATGGTCAATACGTGGGTAGTATGCTCAACAACCTACCAAAGGGAGTGTACATCGTGAATGGACATAAACTGATTATCAAATAAGAAGGAACACAACGTTATGAAGAAAAACATATAACACACCGATGATTATGAACATTATTGCTAAAAAAATAAGGAGGATTAAAGATGAAACAAAATATTTTTCACTTCACTATTGTTGCTCCTTAGCATAACAGCTACAGCACAAAAATAAGAAACAAACCATCACGATTACCACCAAACTGGGCGAGGTGCATACCTACGTCATGGGTGAAACGATAGATAGTACACGTGTGATTGAGGGCGTAGGTATAAAGGTCTATCCCAAGGGAAAGACTGTTTCAGAGGATTTCCTCTTCTCTCAAATCGACTACACCATCACTGAAAACGTCACACCTAACCCCGAGCCAACAGGCAACAATGCCAATCGTAACACTGCCGACGACCTAAAAAAGAACCGTGAGGGTTGGCGATTGGAGTTCCCTCGCTTCTATCAAGGAAGCAACAAGACGTATGAAGTGACACATTACACTACTGAGGCGAACCTTGGAGAACTGCGTAACTACTCTATCGAATGGGACGCTAACCTCAAAGCAAACCGTTGGACCTGCTATGAACTGTATGATGTTCTCTTGAAGAAGAACGTAAAGAGACAAGATGCCTTCCAACAAGACCCAGAGATACCAGCAAATGAACAAACGTCGCCTGACGATTACAGAGGGAGTGGCTTTAGCCGTGGACACCTCTGTCCATCTGGGGATAGGCTCTATTCTGCCGCTCAGAACAAGCAAACCTTCTATTTAACGAATATGCAACCACAGATACAAGGGCACAATGGTGGCGTATGGGGGAAGCTTGAAGAGAAGGTACGTGCGTGGGCTGGACAATGTGATACACTCTATATCGTGAAGGCTGCCACTATTGATAAGGACGAGTATATCTGTAATCAAACCGATTTGGAAGAGATGGCACAGAAGGAAACCCCACAAGTCACTTCATTTCAATGGTATCGTACCAAAGTTCTTCTATATGGCACTACTTGCATACGACAAGAAAACGAACACCTATCGTGCTCTCGGTATCTGGTCGCCTCATTACAACAACAGTAAAAGCGAGTATATCACCATACAGGAGCTACAGAACCGTACTGGTATAGACTTCTTCTGTAACCTTAGTGACGATATAGAGCAGGCTGTAGAGACAACCATCGACCAAACGTACTGGGGATACTAACATCTTTAGACGTTAGTGTGTGACGTATAAAAACATGAAATAAAAGTTGCTGTCACTCCTGTCATACCCTTACCTTCCATATACCCTTAACCAACAACGAGTTATGAGAAGTGTTAAAAATGACAGCAAACGAAACTAAAACTAAAATAGGTTATTGAGATAGAGATTCTATATCAATAACCTATTCTATTTTAAGGAATATTCTTTTCGTCGCTTAACGCTCAGAATGAGTAAAGAACAGACGATTATAACAGACGTTCTATCTCCTCATCAAGATTCTTAATCTGTGATGGGTTCTTCACAATGTTATTACCTCTATCAATGAGATAGATGATTGGAACCGTCTGTGCTGGAGCCGTATAAGCCTGACTAATACCCGTATCATCGTAGACATTAATCCATGGTAGGTTAGCAACCTGCTCTTTCCAGAAGTGCGCATTATCATCCAGAGAGACCATGTAAATCTCCAATCCACGGTCATGATACTTGTTATATAGATCGCGCAAGTGCATTATATACTCTGTAGAACCCTTCGCTGCAAACACATGGAAGTCGAGTAAGACCACCTTACCCTTCAAGTCAGTTAGATGACGTTCGACACCTTTATTATCACGCAACGGCAGGTCGACAACACCAAGTTCCTTAGCTTCTATCTCCACAGGCTTATTCTGCGCTTTAACAATACGCTCGTCTTTCATGCCTTTAATGGTGATATTATGGAGATTTTGCGTACGTTTAGACCCAGGATAATAGGTGTCCCAGCTTGTAGCCACAGCTCCAAAGACCTTATTATCAGCTGCATCTCGTGACGGATCGAATATCAGATGAGCCTGATTACCTATGACTATATATTGGAAAAGAGCAAAGTAACTATAAGCACGCATAGGCTCCTTAAAGATATAATTACGTGATACATCCTGCTTATAGTCGTTCATTAACACAGTAATGATGGAGTCTGCAATATCAGGACGCTCTGCAAGAATAGACTGACAACGTGCTTGTAGGTCAATCTGCTTCAATGCTAACTCCTTTATCTTCTCGTTTTCAGACGAGCCTTTCACCGTGTAGTCGGTAGCCATCTGCGGATAAGTAGCCTTGACATCGACTGTCTCTGTAGAGTCAATACCTATGTTGATAATCTGTCCAGCTATACGAAGACGATAGAACTCAGGGTTGTCCACCTTGTCACCAGAGAAGGAGAAACTCCCCTTTTCATCGAGTTTTACTGAGTCAACAGTACTGAATCCATCGAGTCCGTTGTGTTCGAAATAGAGCAAAGAGTCCTTGGCATTTGCAATAGAGCCCGTCACATGGAACTTTCTCCCGCACAACTTGCCAGCGCAGCAAGTCCAACAATAGCAAAGCCTGCCGCTAAAATGTTTCCGATATTATGCTTCATCCTTTAATAGATATTACGTTTTTACTTTATGTTTCGTGCAAAGGTAACGCAAAATGATAAGACTGCAAAGCAAATACCGTCAAATATTATCAAATAGGGACACATTAAGACTGGGCTAATTAGATAGTGGACTGAAAAGGAGAGAAGGGCTAACAAGACAATAAGAAGCTATAATCAACGCAATAATAGACTATTTTGCATATAACAAAACACTTCCCCTATTGGTAGAGAATCAAGTCACCAATAGGGGAAGAGGATTGATACTATCTTCTAAAAGTATGGAACGACCATCTTATTTCGCCTTCAAAATCAGACGAAGACTTTGCTTATAATTAATGTAATTCCAAATCCAATTCAGCAAGATAAACGTCTTGTTCTTTACACCAAGGATAGAACGAAGGTGGACAATGAGCCATAATACCCAAGCAGGGAAACCACCAAATTTCTTTCCAGCTATCTCAGCAACAGCGTGATTACGTCCGATTGTTGCCATCACACCAAGGTTCTTGTATTTGAAAGGCTTCGGTTCTTCTCCTTTAGCGATTGCCTTGAGGTTCTTTGCAACCGTCTTTGCTTGTTGCATCGCTACTTGTGCTAACTGCGGATGACCAAGAGGATACTCCTCATCACCCTCTATCAAAGAGATATCCCCTATCGCATAAACATCTTTCAGCCCTTTCACACGACAGAAGCGATCGGTAAGAAGTCGCCCAGCATGGCCAATACTCTCTGCAGGAAAACCTTCTATCTTATTCGCACAGATACCACTCACCCAAATAACGGTCTGTGTAGGTATCTCCAGACCAGCACTGGTCTTAAGAATACCATCCTTATACTCTGTAGCAAACTGTGGTTGACGAATATGTACATGCAGCTCTTTTAAGTCGGCTTCAGCCCGTTTTGACGACATTGGATCCATAGCAGAAAGAAGTCGATCACTTGCATTCACAAGATAAATATGCATCTGTGACGAGTCAAGGTCGGGATAGTCACGAGCTATGATATTCTTCTTCATCTCGGCTACCGCACCTGCAATCTCTACACCAGAAGCACCACCACCAACGACAACAATATTCATCAAGGCTTGTTTTCGTGTAGGGTCTTCTTCAGTCAAAGCCTTTTCAAGGTTACGGAGTATGGTATTACGGAGTCGCATAGCCTCACTTACCGATTTCATCGGGAGTGTAGTTGCTTGGATGTCCTTGTTCCCAAAGAAGTTTGTAGTAGCCCCAGCAGCTATGACAAGATAGTCATATTCTATCTCTCCGACAGTCGTTAGAATGGTCTTTTTTGCCGTATCCACCGATTCTACCTCAGCCATTCGGAAGAAGATGTCCCTGTGTCCTTGGAAAAGACGGCGGAAAGGAAAGGAGATACTACTTGGTTCAAGACCACCAGATGCCACTTGATAGATCAAAGGTGGGAACTGATGATAATTATTCTTATCAACCAGTACGACCTGATAATCGCCGTCTACTAACTTAAAAGCTAAGTCTAAGCCTCCTAATCCACCACCAACAATGACGACTCTCTTCTTGTCTGTGCGTTCAATATTTGCTTTCATTACTTTGCTATCCTTATGTTTATTATCCTTTATTATATCTTTTATCTACCTAAATTCTATAGAAATAACTATGCCAAAATTGCTTCATTAATCCTTTATGAAATCTATTCCTTATATATAGACCAACTTTGTTAGTCGTTCTTCAGGGAACAATTCGCATGCAACCTGTTGTACATCCTCAGCCGTAATAGCGTCTATATCACGATAAAGTGCTGTGATATCTTTCTTCCACCCATAGTGTAGAAAAAACTTACCAAAGTCTAAAGCAAGGTTTTCTCGGTTGTCACAAGCAATACCAATCTGCCCTTTTAACTGCTGTTTAGCTATGGACAACTCCTCATCTGACAATGGAACCGACATGAAACGGTCGAGTTCTGCACGAACAAGGCGCATACACTCGGCTCTATCATCAGCATCACAACCAAAGTAAACACTCCACAGACCCGTCTGGGAATAGCTTACCATTGTGCTTTCTACCGTATAAACGAGTCCTCGACGCTCACGGAGTGCAAGGTTCAAACGAGCACTCATGCCCGGTCCTCCTAATATATTATTCAGTAGATAGAGTGCCATTCTCCGTTTGTCATGTATGCTATAGGCTCTATTTCCTATCATTACATGCGCTTGATGGGTATGTTTGTCTATCTCCACCACCTGTGGCTGATATTCGCTTAATGGTGGAAGAGATGATTCTACAGGCTTTTCTACCTCCTCTATCACCTTCACCTTCGCTCCATTCTCCTTCTCTAACAGACGAAGTAAATGCTCGAAATCAACGTCACCATACGCAAAAAACACCGAATTCATCGGTAAGTAATACTGCTTAGTGAACCGTATTGCATCGTCAGTAGTAAACCTTCGCACACGCTCAGACGTTCCAAGGATACTATGTCCTAATGGATGACCACGGAAGATAAGGTTTTCAAACTCGTCATAAATCAACTCAGCTGGACTATCATTATACGACTCTATCTCATCACAGATAACCTCTACCTCTTTATTAATCTCCTTTTGAGGATAAACACTATGGAAGACAATATCTGTCAGAAGGTCTATCGCACGAGGAAGATGTTCCTTCAGAATAGCTGAATAATAAACCGTATCGGTCTTGGTCGTAAAGGCGTTGAGGTCGCCCCCTACCTCTTCGAGACATTGAATAACATCTATTGCCGTACGACGGGTAGTACCCTTGAAGGTTACATGCTCACAGAAATGAGCTATCCCCTCCTCTCCTGGCAGTTCATTAGCTGTCCCAGCGTTGAGCTGATAACCGCAATAAACCACCGGAGAAGCCGTTGGAAGGGCTATGATACGCAGTCCGTTATCCAAGACTGCAGTCTGATATCTTGTCATAAGGTGCAAAATTAAGAAAAAAGAATGAAAACTAATAGACTTTAATCGACAAAGAAAAAAGAACTTAATTCATTTTGTGTTACGCCTAAATTTCAGTATATTTGCACAACTAAAACGAGACACAACATAATTCACAATAAAATGCGGAAAGTTATAGGTATAGGTGAAACCGTCTTAGACATCATCTTTAAGGAAACAAACCAGTTGAGGCAGTTCCTGGAGGGTCTATCTTTAATGCCATCACATCGTTAGGACGTTGTGGTATCAATACTTCGTTCATATCAGAAGCAGGCAATGACCATGTTGGGAAATACATTGTTGATTTCTTGAAAGACAATGGCGTGAATGCTGATAACGTCACTACCTTCCCCGATTCTAAGTCGCCTGTATCACTGGCATTCCTCAATGACAAGAATGATGCTGACTATATCTTTTATAAGGAACATCCACATCACTTGTTAGACTTCACCTATCCGGAGATAAAACCCGATGATATCGTGATTTTTGGTTCGTTTTATGCTGTCAATCCAATGATTCGTCCGCAGGTTCTCGGCCTACTCGACTATGCTCGCTCACATGGAGCTATCATCTATTATGATGTGAACTTCCGTCCAGCACATAAGGATGAGGTTATCAAGGTTACGCCCAACCTCATCGAGAACCTTGACTATGCCGATATTGTTCGTGGTAGTCATGAGGACTTTGCAACACTTTACAAGAAAGAAGATGCCGATAAGGTGTATAATGCCGAGATATCCTTCTATTGCAAACAATTCATCTACACACAAGGAAGCCAGCCTGTAGAGGTGCGTAGTGGTAGGACATTAAAGAAGTCTTACCCTGTCCTCGACACAAATGTGATCAGTACTATTGGGGCTGGTGACAACTTTAATGCAGGCTTCATCTTTGGTATGTTGAAGCATAACATTACCCGTGCTGACCTCGAACAAGGACTGACGGAGGAGCAGTGGGACAAACTTATCAACTATGCTCTGATGTTTTCAGCAGACTGCTGCAAGGACATTTTCAATTATGTAAGCAAGGAATTTGGTGAGAAGATGAAGGAGGAGGCTTTATAAATAAGCCTTATTAGCCTAATAAGCCTTATTGGCCTAATAAGTCCAATTGGCCTAATAAACCCAATAAGCTAACTAAAAGGAACTACATAAAATCAAATATATAATGATAGAAATTGCCAATAAAGTTTATTACGTAGGAGTTAACGACCGCAACAAGAGTCTCTTCGAGGGATTATGGCCACTGCCCTATGGTGTTAGCTACAATTCTTATCTTATCGATGACGAGAAGGTTTGCCTTATTGACACTGTTGAGGTAGATTTCTTTGTACAGTTTATAGAGAGGCTTCGTGAGGTGTTGGGCGACCGACAGATAGACTACTTAGTCATCAACCACATGGAACCTGACCACTCTGGATCACTTGCTTTACTGCGTAAATATTACCCTAACATTCAAGTTATCGGTAATAAGAAGACCTTCGATATGATGTCTGGATTCTATGGAATCAAGGACAATACGATTGAAGTAAAGAATGGTGAAGAGCTTAACTTAGGTAATCATACCCTTCAGTTCTACATGACTCCAATGGTACACTGGCCTGAAACAATGATGACTCATTGTAAGGGTGAGGTCAGCTACCTATTCACTGGCGATGCTTTCGGCTGTTTTGGTGCATTAAATGGCGGTCTCATCGATAAGGACATAGACACTGACTGGTGCTGGTTGGAGATGGTTCGCTACTATTCTAACATCGTTGGAAAGTACGGAACACCTGTTCAGAATGCATTGAAGAAGCTTGCTGGTATCCATTTCGACTATATTTGTTCTACTCACGGACCAGTATGGCATCAATATGTTGATAAGGTTGTCGCATTGTATGACCGTATGTCTAAATATGAGACAGACCCAGGTTTGGTTATTTGCTACGGTACGATGTATGGTAACACAGAACGTATGGCAGAACAGATAGCCCGCTCAGCGTCTCTTGCTGGTGTGAAGAATATCCGTTTGTACAACGTCTCTAAGACACATCACAGCTATATCCTCCAGGACATCTTCCGCTTCCGTGGCTTGATAGTTGGTGCTCCTACTTATAATGCAGGGCTCTATCATGAGATGGATGTACTCTTGCAAGAGGTTGCCAATCGCGACATCAAGAACCACCTTATCGGTTGGTTTGGTTCTTATTCATGGGCTTCAAAGGCTGTTGCAGCCATTGGCGAATGGAACGAGAACCATCTCCACTTTGAGAAGGTAGGCGAACCTGTTGAGATGAAGCAAGCACTCACACCAGAGATTAAGGAAGAGTGCAATCGCTTAGGCCGTGAGATGGCAGCTAAATTATTAGCTGAATAAGACGAGTAGAGCAAGTTCAAATGAATATAGCAGTATTTTGTTCCGCAAACAATAACATTGATTCCAACTACTTCCGTGCTGCGGAAGAGTTGGGACGATGGATTGGAGAGAACGGACATACCCTCGTTTACGGAGGTGCCAATAGTGGACTGATGGAGTGTATAGGAAAGGCTGTACACGAAGCTGGCGGTCGCACTATCGGTGTTATCCCTCGTATCTTGGAAGAAGGACGCAGGGTAAGCGATTACGTAGATGTTGAGATTCCTTGTGAAGACCTCACCGATCGCAAAGCACTCACCATGGAACGCTCAGATGAGTTCTATGCACTGCCAGGAGGAATAGGGACTATTGACGAGATTTTTACCGTTGCAGCCTCTGCTTCTATTGGTTATCATCATAAGAAGGTGACCTTAATTAATGTGGAGGGGTTCTGGGACAGTCTTATAGCCCTACTCGATGACCTTCTAAAGAAAGACATGTTACGAGGCTCTCTCAGCGACTACATTGAGGTAAAGACTATTGACGACCTAAAGAAATGATTATTTTCTAAGCAATAGTTCAACACCGCTTCAAAACATAAAGACGACAAATAAATAAGGTTCTTCCTTGTTTTAACCTGATAAGCAATGCTCTAATTAGAGGAAGAACTTTATCTTTATTACAAGTTTAGTAATCATTGTTGTTGCTATTAGCATCTATTTTCGACATAGACAGCATATTTCCAAACTATTAATCAGGCATAATAAAGGATTGAAATGGCTGTAAACTTAATCGATAAAATTCGTCTATCATATATAAGCATCTTATATCCTTAGGAGGAAAAGCATATCTAACACCTTATTATATATAGTTTTTACCGCTTAAGATAACAAGAGTTACCCTCTCTAATCTTCGTTATTCTCTTTATAATCTACAAGCTGCTTACGTAAAGACAATAGTGTCTTTCAAGCCATTAGACGAAACATAAATAAACAATAGACGTATTGATTTCATATTATTCAACATAAAATGAGTAGGTTTACAATACCTTATAAATATTTTACACAGCTCAAGCACTATATAAGAAGTCTCTATAAAGAAAATGATGTAAATTTGCACACGAGGTTAGTCTACCATAGATACAAATGTCATGACACCTTACTTTTATTCGTAAGTTCCGATGTATCTATCCGACAGGACCACCTCTAAACTATTTTCTCAACATTGAGTAGGATACAACTACTCCTAATTCAGACAACATGAAAACAACAGGATTAATACTTTGCGGACTGTGCCTAAGTCTTTCCAAGCTTTCTGCACAAGTGACACAGCATGCCATTCCACCATTGGCAGGCTGGAATTACTACGGAGGAGACGAGTTTAATGGTAATAAGATAGATGAGACTCGATGGGGAATATACGGAGACTCGAAGTATAACTATAAGTTCGATGATTATGGTAACACTTACGACCAAGCAAGCGTACAGTATTATCGTGACCAAATGGTTAAGGTGAGAGATGGTGTCGTCTATATCACAGCCTCACGAGAGCCTATCACTACCGGACGACGTCGCGACTATAAGCACGACCCAGCAGGTACCGATTATAGCGTAAAGACACAACCTCCCTTCAAACCCAAGCATGAGTTTGGGAAATATGGTTGGTGGTCAGGAGCACTCTCCAGCCGTAACGCCAACGGAGCAGACCTAAAGCCAGGGATCGGATTAGACAAAGGTACCTATTATCCTCTGTACTCTCGCATAGAGATAAAAGCTAAGATTCCATACGTCTTCGGCACATGGATGGCGCTATGGCTTCGTCATTGTAATGGTGCAAGTACCTTTGAAATAGACTTACAAGAGTTCTTTGTCAATGAAGACCGAAAAGATGTAATGAAGGAGAAAGGCTTCTATCTGCATCAGACAACGCATGGCATGGACTATAATGCTGGTTGGAACAATGGGATGCCTAAGTCTACTTATAACCACAACGACTATGGAGACCGTGTAAGAGAGATTGATTTCGACCCAGGTAAGGACTTCCATGTATATGGAGCACAAATAGATCCAGAGCCTGGCGACCCTCTGAACTTAGCTGTGACCTTCCTCTTAGATGGCAGGGTACGCTCGGTATTCCGTACAAAGGACGATAGATACAAGAGAAAAGACCCTCGCTATCCCTACCAGTACAATGCCCTTTTAGCGCAGAACCTATCTAAGTATGGGGAAGACCGTGTCTGGGACGTTGCTATAACAGGCCAAGTCGGAGGAAAGGCTTATAAGGCTGGGACTACGATAACACCTAACATGTATCCTTACAAAGGCTTTTCTGGTACGCTCTACCCCGAACTCAACCCTCAGTACGGAGGTGATATTAACAAGGTACCAAAGGCGTTTGTGACAGAAATCGATTGGCTTCGTGTGTTCAAGCGAGCTAATGAACTGCTTTGGATTGGTACTGTTCCGGTACATAGAGAGAACCAGAAGATCAGTGTAGACATTGCTAAGGACAAGTTCAAAAAACTTAATACAGGCGACCAGTTAGTGATGGACCTTGAAGTTTGTGACCCTACACAGAAAGCGAGTCTCGACCTCTATAATAGAAGAGGTGAAGCTATCACGACCCTAAAACCAGAACTCTCAAAGAACGATGCACAGATGACTTTCGTTATATCAGAGGCACTTAGCAAGCAACTAAAGGGTGAAGGGTGTATCTTAAAAGGTGAGAATATCCGCTTGTACACCGTTTGTCGCTCTTCTAAGGACGCCACTTTATGGAACGGTTTTAAGGAGATTCAATGGGGCGAGACGCTCATTCCTGCCGAACAATTTGCAGGTATAGGAGAAGGGCAAAAGCTTGAAATTGTGGTGAGAGACGTTAAACCGAACGCAAAAGTTTACTTACGACAGAACACAAAGGTTGAAGGTCAACCCAACAGGCCTAAGCTCTCGTTCTCAGAGCAATATGGACATATTGTAAACCTGATAGAGGGAAAGGAAGAGAAGACTTATATTGTTGAGCTTGAACCAAGTACTATCAAAGAGTTGAAGCAATATGGTTTAGCCGTGACAGGACAGGGCTACTACTTACGTAGCGTCAATGTCGTTGGAAAGAGTGCGAGTAACATCAACACATCTGTGGCTAAGATAGAGACGAATCAACGGCCCAAAGGTGCTGTCTACACTATCAATGGCTTCAAAGTAAGGGATGCTAACAACAATAGCAAACTGAGTCCTGGAATCTATATCATTGATGGTAAGAAGGTTCTAATCAAATAGAATATTCACAAGTAGCCCAAGGACTTTACAAATGAAGACGCTTACTGCTACAAAGATATGCCAAAGTTTCAGTAGTCATACTTGGTAACAAAAGTTACTGACATATCAAATAAATAGAAGAGGATTGCCTCAATCGATACGATTGAAACAATCCTCTTTTTTCGTATTCAGGTAGATTACCAACTATTCTTACCTTCATTTTATATCGTGCGAAGGCCTTGTACACATACTATCAAGCCTAAAGACCAATCGTGTAGGACATCGATACGAAAACAGAACAGCATTTTTAGTTAGTAAAGCACCCATTTGAAAGCTCTTCATCAAGACTCTTCTACTTACCCATTAACTTCTTTCCGTTATGGATATAAACCCCTTTCACGGGCTTATCTACCTTGATACCAGACACAGTATAATAACCAGTACGTACGCTATCAGTTACATTAGTAATCCCATCAGTAACAGGAACTAATGGCAACGATGCTTGTAAAGTCTTTGCAACAGTAGCAGGAAAAGACAAGTAAGCCTCACCCACTGGGACAGCCTCATCCTTTGCCTCAACGAAAGACTCACCTTGAAGAACATAGTTCTTTACCTCTGTCTCACTACTATCAGCCTTATTTCCATGCTCAACAACTACCATTGTCCAATACGCAAGCGATGGTAATGTGAAAGAGACCTTACCCTCACGTTGAGAGAAGACAACCTCTTGTGGTGCACCACCTAAGTAGTCAGGACTTGCTACCCATATACGTGCCACCGAAGTAGCATCGTCAAGAACAATCTTCTTGTTCTTTAAGACATTAGGCTCAGGCATTGTCTCCTTCAAATCACGTATATTAAAGTTGTCTCTTGACACGTTACTGTAATTAAGTAACTGTATCATCGTCACGTCACCCTTTGTTGTACTGTACGTATTTACACTATACGGCTTTGGTCCTATCGTCTGATTAGCAGCTTCAGCAACACTTGGATTAGGTGCTGACAAGTCCCATGCAGCCACGTTAACGCCGTCCATTGTCATATTAACAGAGGTTTCAACGTTCCCATCTCGTAAGTAGTTTTCGTAAGCAACAAGGAAGTCATAATAGTGGATGATAGACTTCTGCAGTTTCTCCGACATTTTTCGGGCATTATCAGGGAAATACTCTGTGAACAACATGTGGTCACCACTCAATTCTATACGTGAACCACCGAGGGCAAAGATAGTAGCATTGCCAAACAAAGCACTGCTTGTATGGAACTGACCACCATTGCCATTACGACAGTGTAGATAAGCTGCAAAGACTGTGTTAAAGGTGTTCTTGCCATTATTACGACGGTTGTCCTGTATTATCTTACGGTAGTTCCACAGATAATCGTCGCCATCCCACATCTCATTATAGCCGAATTCAACGTTACCAGTACCAACGATCTTAGCTCCACCAAAGGTTGAGACCGCATTCATCACAAGATACTTATTATGATTATCAGCCTTCATACGATTGATGAATTTGGCAAAGTAGTCTTCAAAGTCATGTGTGTCACGCCGGTCACCATCAGTATACACTTTCTGACCATTTACCTTCTTACTCTTCAAATTGACGTAATAAGCATCACGCTGGTGACCTAACTGATCGATATGAAAACCATCGAAGGCAAGGTTCTGATAGACCTTTTTGATAGAACCTGATAGATAGTTAACCCATTGCGGATTACCTGGATTCATCACATAAATGCTTGGCCAAGCACCAAGAGGATACTGTACCTGACGAAGGTCATAGCCGCCTCCTTTCTTTTCATGCAAGTCTATCCAACCCCAATCACTACTAATACCATCATGACCATCAAAGTTATCTACTGTTTCAGGCTTTCCATCGATCATTCTACCAGTCACACCATACACCAAGTCATAGAACATACATTTACTTCCTACACCATGCAACTGATTAATGTAGTTCTCTATTGACGACTTATAGACATTACGCAAACCAATATCTTTCCACTTTGTAGAGTCTTGAGGGTATGGTATATGATGCTTCCACTGCCAGTCATAGAACTGAATACCCGTCATGTGATAACGATTAAGCATATCTACTTCCTTCTTAACCTGCTCAGGTGTCTTGTCAGAACCATAGTGAGAGACGAAACCATAACGTGGGAAACGACCCCATTCGGTAGACACATCTATTCCTATTGTCGCAAGTGTCTGCTCTGATGTACCATTATCTACATAAAGCTCAGCCATATATCCTGTGAAATTCTGTGCTGGCACTTTCCATTCCCAACGCTGTTTTCCACCGATTTCATCGGTCTTTATGACAGTATTACCATGTAAATAACGCACCTTTGCATTGACTGGGAGAAGATACTTCGATGTAAACGTAACTATTGTTTCAGGCTCATAACGCACCTTATCAGTCGTCAGTTCTACAGGAGTATAGTGTGAGGTCATATCTTCTCTCACCTTTGAAGCAATCGCTTCAACGGTAGTCCCGGTTGAAACACGTAGTGCGTTATCAGCATACTGAGGGGCACTATCAACCAATCGAAGCTGATAGATGATATTAGGTGTAGCCTCAAGGACAAGTCCCGTACCAGCACTTGCTGTCGTAACAGCCGTCAAAGCTACCGAACTCTGCCCACTATTTCCCTTTGCAATATATGCTTTTAGCCCCGTAGCTGCACTGAAATCGACAGCAAAAGGACGTGAGAAGGTAGCATACTTACTGTTCTGCTGATAAGGGAAACTATCCTTTACCTTGTCAGAGACATAGGCTATTCCTTGCAAGACAGGCAATGCTGATGGTTTTACATAGAACCCAAAATCATTGGAAACATCGACAAAAGTGTTCTGACCAAGGCTTGGACAACTACTACCTAAGTAATATACAGCAGACAAATGACGGCATCCATTGAAGGTTCTGTCACCGATGTTCGTAAGAGAGGATGGTAGAACAACCGACTCAAGGGCTGAACACGTATAGAAAGCACCCGTCCCTAATGTTGTTACAGACTGAGGAATTTGTATCGTTTTCAGGCTCTTACAACCCTCAAAAGACCATTCGCCAATTTCCTTTATGCCCTCAGGAAGTTCTAAGGAAGCCAAGCCACTATTCTTAAAAGCATGGTCCTTTATATACTGAATACCTTTGTTAAACTCTACGTTTGTTAGTTGGTGACAATCTTGAAAAGCCTCTCCACCAATCTCCTTCACGCTTTCAGGTAATACAAGACGTGTCAAGGCAGTACCTGCAAAAGACCGATAACCAATCTTTTGTAGTGTCCCCGATAAAGTTACAGAAGTCAGACTCGTACAATCAGTGTACTCAAAGCCTTGCATCTCGACGACACGTGAGGCATCCATCACACGTTGTAAACCTTTACAACTATTAAAGGCACTGTAGCCAATAGTGCTTACCGAACTTGGTATTGTCACAGCTGTAATAGCATTGTTACGCTCAAAAGCATTATGCGCAATGGCTGTAACGGAATAAACCTTTTTGTTATTGCGAACTACAGAAGGGATAATGACCTCTCCACTCGTACTCTTTCCATCTACTAAAGTCACTGATTTGTCCGAGTTTGTAGTGTATTTAAGATTGTCATACACAAAGTCGTCTGCAAAAGAGAACACAGATGCCGACAATGCGACACACAGAATAAGCAATCGTTTTAATCTCATGGTTTTAATTCTTATTGGTTTTCTAAATGAGCCTATACAGCTTCTTTCATGCTTGATGGTAAAGTAGAAAGGCATCACCACAGTCTGACTACTTTTAAGCCAAGCCTTAGCAATGCCTTCATTATAAACGATATTAATAATTATTCATCCCAAAGAGAGTGCTTACCAATACTGATATCACCATTAGATGTTACTCTCAAGGCATCATCAGTCTCATCGTCATCAAACTCAAATGTGTGCTTCTTTGATAATGCAGAACCTGGATCAGCAGGTGTATCATCAAAAGATAAGTCCAATAAATGCTGCTCTATCTTTACAGCAACTTGCTCTGTTGCAGGAGCTATATAGTTACGTTTCATCGTATAATAACTTTTTTACCGTTCTTAATATATACACCTTTCTCCGTAGGGTTGATTACCTTTACACCAGAAAGCGTATAATAAACATTCTCCTCATCTGCCTTCTTGTTCTCAACGCTGCCGATACCCGTTGTATCATTAGACGTATTACCATCTTCATCATCAAGACTTAAGCCGAAGACTACTGGCTTTGCGCCTTGAACACCTGTCTCGTTGGTTTCATGAACATAAGCTCTACCACAATAGATGGTCTTTGCATCCTGCGTTAAGTGCAACTTATAATCAGCCTGTAATGTCCAGTTACTCTTACCGTCTGTCTCTGTCTGATAAAGAAGAGTATCTTCGCGAACTGGCATTACCTTGTTATCAGTGAGCTTAGCAACAGCTGACTCTGCGATACGGTAGGTGTAAGTAGTACCAGGTGTACCAGCAAGAATAACACCTTCGTTGGCTGCGATTGAAGTAGACTTTGTCATCTTCAATATCTTCTGAACCTTTGTAGGCTGCGTAACCTTATATGTACTCTTACCTACATAAGCCTCCATAGCATCACGACCATTAGCTGCAACAAAGTCTACTGGGAAGTCGTGGGTGAAAGTAGCATACTTTGTATTCATTGTCTGCTCGTAAGTATCCTTCAAGTTGAGTGTGTTCCAATCAGCATTTGACTGATAAGCAGACAACTTACTTGCCTTTACATAGACATTCTTTGGTGTGTTATCGAATGCGTTAGTAGCCAATGTTGCAGGCGTTTCAGCCAAGATATTAACGTAATTCAAGTTTGAACAACCATTGAAAGCGTTAGCCTTTATCTCTGTTACAGTTGAAGGAAGAGTGATGAAAGGCAGACTTGTACAACCAGTAAACATACCTTCTGCCACGTATGTCAATGGCTGAGTAGCTGAAGATGTAGCAGGGAACTCTACGTACTTCAAGCTTGTACAGTTCATGAAAGCCCCTTTGCCGATAGTCATATCACCCTTGAGGTGAACACAAGTAAGTCCACTCTCTCGGAAAGCATCAGCACCAAGTGTCTTAACAGAACCCTTGAAGAAGAACTTCTTCAATGCACCAGTAGACCAGAAAGCACCGTCACCGATAGTTTCAACCTTAGTACCATAGTCTACTGTAGCTAAATGATCACAGCTTCGGAAAGCCTGCGCATCAATTGTCTTAAGCTCTGCTGGCAACTTAATAGTAGTCAAATCAGTACACATATTGAATGCATTTGCACCAATCTTAGTGATGTTATCCCATGCACCTGGCTGCCCAGGAATACCCTTGATAGTTGTTAGTTTGCCACAAGCCCAGAATGTATTTGCAGGAATTTCAGTTACAGCTGCAGGCCATTCAACAGATGTTAAAGGTGTCGCCCAGAACACACCTGTGTCCATCTTCTTGATTTGAGAGGTCAACAGACGTCAAAGCATCACAGAGATAGAAGCAGTTATCGCCTAACTCCTCTACAGATTGAGGAACTTGAGACCATGTGATTTTATCGCAATCCTGGAATGCGCAGCTGTTTAAACGCTTTGGATTATAACCATTCCAATTGATAGTTGCTAAGTTCTTACAGTTCTTGAAGGTAAAACTTGGCAAGTTGTTTGAAGCATAACTACTTGGGAATTTAAAAGAGGTAAATGACTCACAACCTTCAAACACACCACCACCTTCAATAGAGGTAGGATCATTTTCACCTAAGTAAGTAACCGAATTAGGAAGCGTGATAGACGCCAACTTCTTACAGTTTAAGAATGCATGTGAGTCAATCTCCTTCAACTGAGAAGTACCATCAGTAGCACCTTCAATTACAAACTCAGTCATGTTCTCACATTGATCAAAACAACGTGATTCGATGTGCTGAACAGTCTTTGGGATTGTAATCTTGGTTATCTGGCTTGTAACACCAGAGCTTGCTGCACGGAAAAGGTTAGCACGAAGCATGGTAACCTTATAAGTAGCATTACCTTGAAGTACCCCTCCGTAAGTAACCTCAGCTGTTACTGTCTCAGGAATAGTGACTGCTCCTACCTTACGGATAGCATTAAACTGCGCATCAGCCAAAGCTTCGTCCTTCTTCGCATCAGTACTCAAGTCAGTCTTAGTAGTCCAACCACAGAACTCAACAGCATTGTCCTGTGAAGTAGTACTCACGAATTTCTGGATACTAAACAGCATACCATTGTACACAAACAGGTTGTCTCTTCGCTGAGCATCTGTTGGTTGAGAGTCGGCAAGCATCCTAACGAGATGAATGCAAACAATAACAGTAGTAATTTTCGTTTCATTTTATTTATTTAATAATTAATTTGGTCCGTATTGTTGATAGTAAACTACACGACTGAAGACTTTGAAACAAGTGGCTATCCTCTCTGATGTCATCTCATCTACATCCTTATATATATTATTGTCTTCTGTTCTTTATACGAAATAAAAGTTATTTTTAGTTTCAAACACCAAACAGAAAGACTGGCACAAAGGTAAGAAAATAAACAATTAATAAAACCTTTGGAACAACAAATACAAGTTATTAAAAAGCGTATTGAGCATTATGACAGTCAGTTATAAAGTTCTATCACAACCTATAATACAAACATTGTATAACGATAATAACACTTTATTAAGAAATTGTCAAGCAGACATTAAACTTCTATCTACTAATCATCACACTTTTTAATAAGACTTGTTTTTACCGATGAAATCGGTGTTTTTATAACAAAAAGATATCAGTTAAGACTCAAAATAAGAAATTCTTAGTGTAGTATTAACCATTACAACCGAAAAAGGAAATCCGCTTCTCCGAATTATTTTCATGAAAAAAAATATTTCCACTCACGTAAATAAATATTTTTCTTCATGAAAAGAAATTATTTTGTTCGTGAAAAGAAATAGAGATTAGTGGTGTTCAGAAATTGTTTTGCGTATAAAGTTGAGAGAAATGAACACTATACAACATCAATTACAATGCCGTTTATCTATCGTTTTCACCGTACTTTCTCGATGTGTTAGTGCCTTTTTCCAGAACCATTGAAGCTTGTTATGTACGGGAATAATAGTAGTATTAAAGGAATAAATTAGCCCTTTGCAACTCGATAAAAGGGACAAAAAGAAACGTGCGACAGCCCAACTTACGAGATATTGGACTATCGCACGAGGAGTATCTTTTGTCTTATAACCAAAAGAAGGGAGTGTCTTTGACTATAGTTTTAGCACCATTTCATCGAAGGTATCGGGGTTGATTGACTTCAGACGGACACGTGAACGATAAGCATAAACCGTTGCCTTTGAACAACGAAGGAAAGAACAGATTAGCTCGTTCTCGTTTACTCCAAGTCGGATAAGCGCAAAGATGCGAAGATCAGTAGACAGATGACCAGGCTGTTTAGGGACTATCTGTTCCTCTGGCTTGAGTAACGCGTTGAAGTCGGACACGAAGTTAGGGAAAAGACCAAGGAAGGTCTCATCGAAACTGGCGTAGAAAGAATCCAACTCACGGTCGATCACCTCTTGTGACTTTAATGTGTTGAGTAGTTCGGTACGCTTGTTTCCAGTGACAAGGCGGTAGATCTGTTTGCGATAACTGTCTAATTTGTCGATATAATCAGAACACTGAGTAAGGAAGCGTGTGATATATTCGTCTTTAATATGATTTGATTCCTTCAACATCTCATTAGTGTTTGAGAGTCGAGCACGGATGGCACGAAGCTCTATAATACGGCGACGAATATAGATAATCATCATGAGAAGGAAGATAGACAACAGACTAATCAACACAAGAGAGACAGTAAGACGGAGTGTGCGGCTCTTTGCCTCACGTTCATGCGACTTAACAATAACAGGCCAGATGTCTGACATTGCTATCGTACGTTGGCGTGCGTTACAGAAGACAGCATCGTTCATAGCCTTATCCATATAGGCGTATGCACGTTTGGTATCGCCCTCTTCAAAGAGGATGACAGCCAACTGCTGGAGCGCAAGATACTCCTTTACCGAGTTGCGAATATCAGAGATAGACGCAGCGATAAGGTACTGTTTCTCAGCCTCAAGATTCTTTTCTTTACCGTAGATATCGGCAAGCGATATGGCAATAAAAGCCGTCTGGCGATCGCTCAGAGAATGTTGGCGATAGGCATCGAGGAGGATTTTCTTAGCTTGCTCATACTGTTGGCGATTGACAAGTTGCTCAGCACGTGACCAGATATCGGGCGAAGCGTTGTTGTCAACGACTGAGTCGTTGCAAAGCTTCTCCATTCTCTTATATTGTCGCTTCTGCCATGAAGTCAACGAAGCGTCTGCAAGTGTACGATAGAGGGTTTTGCGGGTGGAAAAGTAATAGAATGACAACTCATTACCGATTTCTTTTCGAGGAATAGAGTTAACGATGTCGTTAGCTTCCAAGAGCTGACCACCTCGGATAAAGAGGTAGGCAAGGTTAAGTTTGGCGTCGTTGATTTTATGTTTATCCCCCATCTGCTTAGCGATTTTCTGCTTATTAAGCGCATAGACAATGGCAGAGTCGACTGAATAAGAGGTATAAAGATTGAACAGCTTATCAGAGAGTTCGTAACGAGCCTGATTGGTTCGTGCATCATGAAGTTGCTTCTTCACGCTACGGATGTAGTCTTCAAACTTCTTATCATAGCGGGGGGACATGGCTATCTCATGGTCGAGATCGTCAAGAGTGAGTATTTGGTTCTGTGCCTTCGTCAGTAAAGACGTACATAACATGATACAGATGCTTACGATTATTCTCATTCGTTTCATTATTATTTGGTACATAATGTCATTGTATATAATAACGTCTTTATAAAGACTTTTAGTATGTAATAGTGCAAGTAAGTTGGTGCTTAGTATAAGAGGCATAATAAGCCACAGAGAAACGTTAGATATCTATCGGAGTAGATAACACTCTGATGACATAGATACTTACGTTTCTCTGTGGCTTTATCATTTATTGTTTCATCTGTATCGGTAGTTACCGATAATTAAATTCATCCTAAAGTGCTTTCAAGCTGATGGCGAAACCACCTCCACGCACCTCTTGAAGCTTGAGTACATCACCCTTCTTAACAGTGCGCTTGGTGATGGTGTAGGCCTTTGGATTCTTCTCGTAATCAGCGTCCTTAGCGTCAGCATAGATGGTAGCCTCGTACTTTCTGCCCTTATCAAGGAAGTCGAGTTTTAGGATACTAAGGTGGGGTGCGATACCAGTCTTACCTCCTACAAACCAGTTGTTAGTACCTTTCGCCTTACGAGCAACGGTAACGTAGCGTGCAGGCTCGGCCTCAAGATAACGGCTGTCATCCCAGTCAACGGCTACATCCTTAATGAACTGGAAGGCATCATTATACTTCTGATAGTTCTCAGGGAGGTCGGCAGCCATCTGAAGTGGACTATACATTGTTAGATAAAGCGCAAGCTGACCTACGAGGGTTGTGTGAACATAGCTCTTATTATTGCACCATGTAGAGAGTTGAGTCTCAAGAATACCAGGGGTATAGTCCATTGGTCCACCTTGAAGACGGGTGAATGGAAGAATGACAGTATGGTTAGGATCACTTCCTCCAAATGCTTCGTATTCTGTTCCACGTGCTGACTCGTTACCGACAAGGTTTGGCCATGTACGGCAGAGGCCAGTTGGACGTGTTGCTTCATGCCCATTCACCATAATATGATGCTTAGCTGCTTCCTTAATAACATGTAGGTAGTGGTTGTTCATTGACTGTGAATAGTGATGGTCGCCACGTGGGATAATATCGCCTACATAGCCAGTCTTCACAGCATCGTAGCCATACTTATTCATCAAATTGAAGGCTTCCTCCATGTGACGCTCATAGTTCTGAGTACTTGAAGAGGTCTCGTGATGCATCATCAACTTTACGCCCTTAGAGTGAGCATACTCATTCAAGGCCTTGATATCAAAGTCCGGATAAGGAGTAACAAAGTCGAACACATAGTCCTTCCAGTGGCCGAACCAGTCTTCCCAACCGATATTCCAACCCTCAACCAATACTTGGTCTAAGCCGTTAGCAGCAGCAAAATCGATGTACTTCTTCACGTTCTCGGTGTTAGCAGGGTGATGTCCGTTAGGCTTAGCATGGGCATAATCAGTCTGACCAAGCTTCACTGAACTAAATTCATCAGTATAAGCCCAAGACTTACCACCAGCTATCATCTCCCACCAAACGCCACAGTACTTTGTAGGATGTATCCATGACGTGTCTTCAATCTTACAAGGTTCGTTGAGATTAAGGATGAGATTATTTGCAAGCATATCACGTGCATCATCGCTGACCATCACCGTACGCCATGGAGTCTCGCATGGAGTCTGCATGAAACCCTTTCGTCCTGTAGCGTCAGGAGTAAGCCATGACTCAAAGGTCATGGTTTTGTCGTCTAAATTCAGATGCATTGTAGCATAGTTAGCACATGCTGCTTCATGAATGTTAATGTAGAGTCCGTCAGCAGACTTCATCTGTAAAGAGGTCTGAACACCTGTTTCTGAGAAGACTGCAACAGATGAGTTGCTCCAGTTAACAGCGTCATGGAAACGCTTGCGGATTTCGGACAGCTTTGATTCCTGCGTCTCCTGCTCCTGCGTGTCATAGTCTCCAGGAAGCCACCATGCCGTATGGTCGCCTGCCATAGCGAACTGTGTATGTTCCTCTTTGATAACGAAGTAGTTCAGTTCTGGCTGTTGTGGGAACTCGTAACGAAGGCCCATTCCATCGTCATAGACACGGAAACGGATAACAATATTACGTTTGCTGCTTGGCTGATTGAGGTCTACTTCCAACTCATTATAATGGTTGCGAATAGTAGCAGTTTCTCCCCAAACAGGTTTCCAAGTCTCATCAAAGGTAGTGGTCTTGGTTCCTGTCTTCTCAAAACCATCCATTAAGCTGGTTTCATCCATTCCTTTACTGGCATGCTTGTCCTTTGCCAATTCTAAACCTAAGTGTGAAGGCTTAACAACAGCCTTACCCTTATAAGTCATCTCATAGGTTGGCACGCCATTTCCCGTTAGTGAGAACGTCACAGCAACATTACCATTTGGAGACTTAACTGTCTGCGCATTCGCAATGCTTGCCCATCCCATTAAAAGCCCAATAAGGGCAATATTGGTTTTCTTCATTGTTTTGTTTAAGTATGTTGGTTATTATTTCTTTGATTAAGGATTGTAAGTTTTTAGCTTACTGATAGATGCAAAGTTAGCAAAAAAGCCTAAAAGAAAATGCAATAGTAGTGTATAAGTAGATTTAAGAAACGATAAATACAAGATAAGGAACTTATTATCAATTATTTAATAAGTTGCTATAATTTATCTAAGTAGATAGCTTTTAATTCCACTGAAAGTATTATCTTTGCATTGAATAGCGTTTTAGTCATGAGAAAACTATTATTATATGTACTTTTGCTGTTACTCCCTACGACAACATTTGCAGGTAGTAACACTGAACAACTACGCCAGAAATTAGACAAGCTATTGGCCCAAAGGAATTCACTTATCAATGCTAAGTACAAAGACATCAAACGGTTAAAGAAATATCTCACGGCTAATGGTAATGCTATTAACCATCTTCAAACCTACGAACAACTCTATGAAGAGTACTATGTCTTCCAGTTTGACTCTGCAATGACCTATCTTGATAAGGGTATTCAACTGTCTCGACAAATAAAGAACAGCTACTACTATAATACTAATGTTATACGAAAGGCTGAGTTACTGTCTATTGGTGGCCTTTATAGTGAGGCTGTTCACGAGATTGAACAAGTAGATACTACGCTTCTTGATAGGCCTCAACGCTTTGAATACTACTTCTCTCTCTTCCGTATATACACCTATTGGGCAGACTTCTGTAACGATAAGACATATACTCCAACATACCGAGAAAGAGCAAAGAACTACCTTAAGAAGGCTATGCCTTACTGCGATGAAACCGATAAAAAGTTATGAGTATTACTGCGGTGAATACGCTGTTTTTTTGTCCTAAACAATCACATGAAGGCACGTGCTCATTACCTTAAAGCAATAAAGCAACTACCGTCGTCTTCACGTTACTATGCGATGGCTTGCTTTGCACTCTCGGGTAACTACGGTAGTGAAGGGGATACTGAGAAACAGGAGGAATACCTCTTATTGTCGAGTATTGGGGATATGGAGAACTGCACAATGGAGAACTTTGCACTGCAAAACCTTGCCATGTATATCTTTGAACATAATAAGGACGAACTCGACCGAGCGCAACAATACATACAGACTGCCCTTGAGGATGCCCGTTTCTATAATAACAGACTTCGTATAATAGAGATTTCAAGTAAGTTACCTGCCATTGTTAGCAGTTATCAACAGACGCTTAACCAACGGAATAAAGTGCAGATGACGGCCATCATTGTTATCTCACTGTTACTTCTCTTCCTGCTTTTTGCTGTCGTATATATCGTAAAACAAACCAAACGACTTAGTCTTCAACAGCAAAAGTTACAACTAAATAATAATCAACTCTCCGCTCTCAACACACAGCAAAAACAGCTAAATACACAACTAAACGACCTTAACGCTTTGCTTGTAGACACCAATCGAAAGCGCGAAAGATTGGCGAAGTTGTATATTGACCTTTGTGCTAAATACATTGCAAGACTAAAGAAACAACAGACATTGGTCAAGAGGAAGATAAAAGCCAACCAAACTACTGAATTGCTTAGTCAGCTCTCCTCTGAGCGACTCTCAGAGGAAGACGCTGCTACGTTCCTGTCTCGTTTCGACAAAGCGTTCCTTGACCTCTATCCAGACTTTACTGAAGAACTTAATAACTTACTCTTACCTGAAGGCAAAATTCAGAACAAAAGCAATGATGGACTTACCACCGAGCAACGCATTATGGCCTTAATCAGATTGGGCGTAAAGGAGAGCTCTGAGATAGCCGACCTCCTTTTCTATTCTCCACAGACCATCTATAACTACCGTTCAGTACTTAAAGGGAAAGCTGTAAACAAAGAGACTTTTGAAGAAGAGGTAATGACCTTGTGTCGTGTCATTGGTAAATCGAATACCAACTAACTCAAAACAGGAGTTAAGAACAGCCTTTGCTATGTCAATAAAATGGTTCTTCCGTTAAATGTGTGGACGCTTTTCGTAGTGCTTTAACGTAAGAGCCAAAGTTACTCATTAAACAAAAGTATAGCTGAGACAGTCAACTATCTATTCTATTTTCATCCTCTTTCATTGAAAATCTTTATATTTTAAGACTTCGAAAATCTGCAGACAAGGGTTTGAAAAATCATTACATAATTTCAAGAAAAACACCTATAACTAACGATAAAAATACACACATGAAGCAGGTTTGCAATCAACAGGATATCAATTAGTTACCAAGTATAAAGTAAAAGATGCCTAGTTGGACTTCAAAAGGGCATTAGTAAGGGTCTTAAAGAGCATCTTTTGCAAGCCAAAAGGGCGTCTTTTAGAAGCCAAAAGAGCATGTATTGGATTTGAGCTGTACAAAAATAGTTTACAAACATGATTTAATAAGGGAATAAGCAGGTTATAGATGACAGATTGGCATCACGCCTAATTACATTTATCATATAGTTTACCCCCCCTTATAAAACAATCTTATTGGCGGTAAGCTTACCATGTATGTATATTAATCTCATTCTATTAACGATCTACGCATTTAACGGAAGAACCAATAAAATTAACGAATCAAGTTAAAAACCACAAACTTTCAATAGCATAAAATAAATTAATCACTTAATAGAAATAAGTGTGCTACTTTTGTATTCATAATTAAGTCGCTCAGTGATAAGTAGGTATATATTCATCAAAAAGACTATATAGAAAGTATGAAAACAAAAGGTTTTAAGTCAATAGTTGTCCCTCTTGATTGGTGCAACACTCATGAGTTCATGCGTAGGGTCGTTTGCCTTGTTCAATAAACTTGCTCATTGGAATAAGCGAGCAACCAAGTCTAAGTTCGTCAATGAGATTATCTTCATCGTTCTCACACCTGCCTACGCCTTCTGTGGAGTTGCTGATGCTGTCGTTTCTGAACTCTATTGAGTTCTGGACAGGCGACAACCCCGTTGCTAACCAGGTTGGTAAGACCCGTAACATCAAGGGTGATGATGGCTTGATATACGCTGTTAAGTATCTTGAGAACGGTTATCAGATAACAAAACCAGACGGTAGTGTATTCTACTTCACCTACAACAAGCAGGAGAACACATGGTACATGAATGCAGAAGGCAAAGAACAGAAGGTTATCCACTTTAACGGTGACGGTTCTGTAAAGGCTTTCCTCAATAATGGTTTGACTGCTGATGTAACGTTGGATGCCGCTGGTGTATATGAAGTACGTCAGCTGCAAGCAGGTACAAGCTACTTTATGGCAAGAAGATAAACTATCGTTTCCTATACATCTTCTCCTTTGTTACGATAAAGGAGAGGGTGAAAGAGATAGATACGCATAATTAGTTCCCATGAAGAATACATCAATATAGCAACAAGACAGCCTACTAACAAAAGGTAGTAAACACGCTTGCTATAAGCAAATAACCAAATAGGGGCACAGACGTGTTCCTATTTTGCTTTTCTATGAAACAACTCCTAACAACATATTGTACGTTTAGTATTTTCCTAAGAACAAACCTCTACATATTAGATATAAGTCTTCACAGCACATGACAACGACACCACCCAACCGACCTCACCATCGCCTACAATCAAGCCATTGCCTCACACAAACGGTCTGAACGCCGAACAAATTTCCTGTTAAGCCCTACCACCTATCGTTTAGAGGATTAATTCCATTTCTCCCACACCTTATTATATATATAGTATGACCTTAGAGAAGAGGCATATACCCCCCAGTAAGAATCCACCATATAATATAAACACCTTCACTCCACCCTACTAAAAAAGGGCTTGCACAAGGTATAACACCCTTGGCAAGCCCTTTTATATTAATGTTTTGCTTACAGATCCTTACTTCAACTTCAAATCGTAGTTCATATCCTTGGTATTTGTTGCAGGCTCCTCGAACTCGTCATTAACAAGACGGAGTGTAGAATCGTTCACAACAAGGAAGTTTGTCTTGTTACCCTTACCCAATTCAAACTGGTAGTAAGTATTCTTCTTGCCCTTAACATCCTTCTCAATAACCTGATACTTACCGTTATAGTTGTAAACAGTATCAGCCTCAGAAGCAGATTTCATATAAGCCTCAGATACGCTGAAACCGTTTGAAGAATCCTTAGCCAAAGCCACACGATACTTGATACCAGCAACATCAGCAGCAGGTGTCAGGCCTTCGTAAACAGCAGAGTCGCCAGCAGCAGCAGTTGAGTCCTGTGCTGATGAGTCTGCACCCCCATTGTTTGCAGTAGTCTTGCCATTGTTACAAGCTACCATAGCTGCGCATGCAGCTACCATAAACATAATCTTTTTCATAATCATTTTAGTTTTATATGTAAACTCTAATTTAACTCTCGAGCTGCAAAGATATTGTATTTAGAATTTAAAAACAAGAATGTTTTAACCTTTATTTGTTCTTATCGTGCAAGTTTTACTTTATTTTTATCGCCATAGCACGTATCCCTTGTCCACCCTGCGAGTTCGTTGCTCTAATTACAAAATGATAATCTCCTGGTTGCGCATTAGCCGGGATGTAGATGCTTTGACGGGCATCATAGTCTTTATTACCACGTGGGATAACAAAGTCCTGATTATAATAGAACGCATTCTTCTGAGGCTCTTTCTTTGCGTCTAAGGCGCATGTCTGTCCTTGTGTTCCGTGTGTATGGTGGTCGAAGTTATTATGGATTTCAAGGTTATAACTACCTAACTCCTCATGACCAGTAATTCGATAGTGGAAATAAATACTATCTCCACGGCTGTACACTTGGCAGTCTACAGGATTAGCCGTTATACCTAAATCAGTAATAACTGGTACCTCTACGCTTTCTGTTGAGCAAGACACCATCCCGAGGAGAGCTGCTACAGCTGTTAAACTAAATAGAATCTTTTTCATAATGTGTGCTTTTATTACTTAACCCGTTAGGGTTAATTCTGTTTCAATACTTTGTTTTCTTATCTTTAAGATTTAACCTACTTACAAGAAGACAATACTCTCTTGTCACTCACTTTACTTGTTATGAACAAACAAGCTGAAGCACATCCCCTTATAAATAGGTCCTCATCATTTATCAAGCATTTATCGTTTTCGTTTCTTACTTACTTAACGATAAAGTCCTCAATCTCCTCAGTAGTCTCGCGACCCTTAGTATCCTTCACCGTGAAATGGATATGATAAGTACCTGGCTTACACTCAGCAGGGATAGTAACCTCCTGTGTGAAAGTAATGTTACCACTCTTTCCTTTGTAACCATCCACGTCTATCTCATGCTCTTTATCACCATGGAACTCTATCTCGATTTCGTCAATAGGGTCCTTGGTAACGATGTTTGCAGAGAAAGTAAGCTTACCATTCGCTGCTCCAGACATAGCATTCACCTTCAAATCAGAAATCTTTGGTGCATTAGGGTCTACCACCTTCTTCTGCAAATTTAACCTTCTCTACGATGGTGTTGACGCCTCCCTGTTCGTTAGTAACCTTAATTGTGCAAGTGTAGACACCCTCAGCAAGTGTTTCAGGAAGGTCGAGATGTTCGTGGAAAGTAGTGTTGAGCACTCCAGCATACTTGAGACTGTTGTAAACCCTACTCCACCTTATTATTCTCATCCTTGTAGAAATGAGACGCTGACAGACTTTATCTTAGAACTTGACTGTATTTTACATTCCAAGTGGATGTCGTCGCCAATTGTGCCAACCTTGCTGTTGTCATGTCCGATCTCTATTTCGCTAAAAGTGATACCACCGTTTGCAGGAGAATCATTATCGTCACTACATGAAGTAAGTGTCATTGCAAACACGCTCAAAAGCGCCATAGCGCCCATTAAAAGTTTCTTTTTCATTGTTTAATCTGTTTTTGATTGAAGCTTTCGCCTCGGTTTTCTATTATGTTGTTTATCTCATTCTTTTACGTTGTGAAAGGATGACATGGGAGACAGTGTGTTGTTAGTCCGTCTCTCCATGTCTATCCAATCGAAGTCTCAGATTAGTGTATTTGATCAAGCATTTATATTGTTTTCGTTATTGAAGTTACTGTTCATCAGAACTCAAAGGTAGCTATCAGTGCCACGTTGCGGCCTGGCTCTGGCACATCTATGAGTCGATAGAAACTCGTGTGGTCGTAATACTTACGATTGAGGAGGTTCTCTGCGTTAAGACTCAGTCGTAACGTACGCTCACCAAAGGCAAAGTCTTTCCCCGCAGTGAGGTTCAACGTGTAGTAACCCGGCGTCGGCTTCTCTGGTGGAACTATGTTGTTTTGTCTACCAGTGACGTGCATGTTCATTGCGACAAAGCCTTCATTACCTACGTTCTTACGACAGAAGGCATAACGAAGGGTAGCGTCTGCCGACCAAGGAGTACTGAACGGGAGTGTATAACCCTTCTTTTCGCCTGACAACTGTTCTGCATATAGATATTCACCCTTGAACTCTGCACTCAATGAAGGTAGTATCTTCCAGTCTGCCTGTAGCTCAAAACCACAGCGGATAACCCTACTCTGCGTGTAATAATACCATTGCAAACCTTCATAATAGTTCGGTGTCGGATTCATATAGATGTAGTTTGGGAAAATAGTTGAGATAGGGGTCGAACTGAATCGTTAGTCTATCGTTTCCCCAATGAATACCAGCATCCAACTGATAGGACTCCTCCGGGTTCAGATTAGGATTACCTTTCTCATATCGGAAGATGTGATAATTAACACCATCTGTGCCCAACTCCTTTGGAATAGGTACTCGGAAGCTCTTTCCTATATTTGCTTTTAGAATCCAACCTGCCGTTGCGTAGTTGATACCTGCCGACCACGTGAGACTATTGAAACGAACGACACAGGTCCTGCGAACGTTCTTTATAAATGGTATCGGTGGCACTTACAGGTGTCTTAAACCAGTCGGTGTAACTATGGATATTCGTCCTTACGTGGTCGTAACGTACTCCAGCGTTTACAATCAGGTCTTTCTTAATTGTGTACCGGTCGAAGGCATACGCACCAAACGAGGTTGTCTCAAAGTCAGGGATGATAAAACCCCAGCCCGCACGACGGTTGTGTTGATACTCACCATTGACTCCTGCCGACAGACTATGGCGTTCGTTCAAGTCATAACGTGTCATCAGATTGGCCGTGTAAGTATCTTTCTTGAACTCACGCTCCAGTGAGTTCGGTGGCGTAGGCATGTATCCATGTGCGATAGGTTCGGTTAGTTCCTTGCGATGGTTGTTCTGATAGGCTAAATTTAACTCTAAAGCAAGCTGCCCTTCTTGGTAGACTGTATGACTCATCACCTTGAAGTGGTTCACACTCTGGTAGGGTAAGTCGATGTCTCGACGTGACTTATCATAGTCGATGCTCGACAGTCTCACCTCTAACCCATGTGCGTTAGCAAAGAAGCCGTTCTTTGTGTAGGCATCCGACAGCTTGAGCTCGGTATGAAAATTAATACCCTTATAACCCAACGTCACACTCCCATCTCGTTCAAGACCTGCCGTATTGCGAAGGAGCTTGTCCTTCAATGGGATGTCGTAAGAGAAGTATTGGATGCTATTCGTTGGCACTCTGTAATCGGCATAGTCGATAAGTGTTGTGTTAGCCTTCCAATAGAAACCCCCTGTGATACCCTGTAAGCGAGCCGACAGACCAACTGATGCGTTGTTGCTACGGCCGAAGAGCGACACTGCCCCTTGGAATTTCTTCGTTGGGATATAGTTGCTATAGAGGTTTATCACGCCACCAATGGCATCTGAACCATAGAGTAACGCTGCCGGACCCTTGACAACATCAATATGGTCGATGGCAAACTGGTCTATTTCTAACCCATGGTCGTCGCCCCACTGTTGCCCTTCATGCTTGATACCATCCTCGGTTACAACCATACGATTAAATCCCAAACCACGTATCGTTGGCTTTGATTGACCCGAACCAATACTCATTGCCTTCACGCCAGGGATGCCTCTAAGGCTCTGCATCAAACTTCCTGAGAAGTTATTCTGTAGGAACTCTTTGCCAATACTTATCGTATTGACTGATGATCTCATCTGAATGTCTTTCTGTCTGTTGCCCAACACGGTCAGATCTTGCATAACAATACTACTGTCAACGCCTGCTTCAAGCGGTGCTGAAGGTGCTTTTGACGTGTGATTGTCTGCTAATGCTGCCATGCACACAGGAGAAAGAACAAAAGCTAATAAAGCCTTATTCATTTCCAAATGTTGTTGAATGTTGATAAAATTATGGTATGTCAGCCCTGTCTTTATACGTGCGAAAAGGCGTGTATAACAAGGCTTTTTTAAGGCACATTGACGACAGAAAAGGGACTATCCTACGGGGTTCTATTTATCCTCGAAGGCTACTTTCGCCTATTACGGCCAAAGCTGACAAGGCATAACTATCCCCTTTTAGTGTCTGTGCCAGAGCTTGTTTCTGCTTTCGAAAATCGGTAATAACCAATGGTTTGGACTACTCACATCAGTATCCAACACCCTCTTTGACATATAGACAATATGCCATGACAAGCAGACACAATCTCTCTTTAGAATCGTGTAGGAGGTGCCCTAAGGCTGATGACTTCCACTTCTGGGCGTACATACCTCGTTACGCAAGCAAGGAAAAGGAAGCCAAGTAAAATGATAACTACGTCATTCAACTGAATGCTCGTAGCTTTCATGTAATTGAAAAAGGCAAAATGACAAATCTTACAGGTGTCTGTATCATGACTCTGACTGTGTTGACCAGCCGTCTTATGACCTACAGCAAGCTCAGACTCTACCTGACATACATGCACAGCCTTAACTACCATTGGTAACATAAAGAGTACCAATAGCAGCCATGCAACGAGCATCTGTCTTGTATTTCTTTTCTGCTTTGCCATTTAAAAACCTTTATAATCGCTCGACAAAGATATTTATTATTTTGGGAGAAAGCAAATAATATGTTTTTATTTTTGCTATTATTAACAGTAGAAAACGGTTGCTAAACTTTCTTCTCGGGGTTGTTATGACGCTAATCAGTGCTTTTTTCATGGCATTACCTAAGTCTTTTCTGCCCCCATTGGTCGACGATTAGGAGTCTCCATGGTCCTACTTTCAAATTCTTTTCATGAAGATAAAGATTTATTTTCACGACAAAAAATATTTTTTTTCATGAAGAAAAATATTTTTCTTCATGAAAAAAAATCGCTATTGACTATGGGCAGACCTCTTCAAGGGGGATAGAAATAGGATTGCATCGGCTTGATTGGTTCATATATGGGTACGTTCTGTACAGATATTCAAGTCTGTTTGTTGATGAATATATCCACTCTTCATAGCCCCCAAAGGGTTCAGTCGGCATAAAAAAGGCAGGAATACACGATGTATCCCCGCCTTCCTTCATCTAAGAAAAAGCTTGTCACCAAACTATCTTGTCTCTTCCATGCTTATGGAAGGTGTTTTATTGCAGTGTAATAAGTCATATCATGGTATCGTTCAACTCTATTCACACTACCCCCATCTTTATATTCCACGAATGGAATAAACCTACTGTCAGCATCGTTAAAAGTTCCAAGAAGATTTAGTCCGCTTGTTTCTATCGGCATATAATACCACCCCTTCGGGTTAAAACCATTATAAGGAGCATTAAAAGGCTTGTCCTTAGAGCGAATAAAATCCCACTCTCCTAAGTAATAATTATAGTAGAATCCATTACTGCCATTCAACAAATAGGCCACTTCAAGGCCGAAATTGTCAACTATATTATTGTTAGAATCTTTCAAGTCGATGTTCCAACCGTCTTTACAAATATACTTTGAATAGCGTACACCACCCGTAACAGCTGATGGAGTAGCCACTCCGGAGCCTGTATTGATTACTTGATAGGCCTTATTCTTAGCAACTACTTCTGCATACCCTGTGCCTGCAGCTAAGCAAACAGACCTTCCTGCAGGAATTGAAGTGGTTGAGTTTCCTGGCATACCGACACTACTGCTTCCTCGACTCAACGCTTTGAGATCGGTCAGGTTATCGACAAACAATGCCCTGTAAGGCGGTACATTCCATGGGTTAGGACTCACGAGATAATAGCCTTTCAGGGATACCGTCTCTCTTGAAGCGTTCGTTATCTCAATCCAACTGCGCTCCCCCGTCTCAGCAGACGAGTATTAGGTAGATGTAGTTACACAATCAGGTTGATGTGGTTATACCCTATAGAAAGACGCAGTTACACTATCTGTTTCATACGGTTATACCATTAGATAAATTAGATTACACCATTAGATAGATGTCATTACACCATCAGATTGATACGATTATACTATTAGATAGATGTCATTACACCATCAGATTGATACGACTATACCATTAGATAGATGCGGATTCACTATCAGATTTATGCGGTTACATCGTAGGTAAATATTGTGCGCACAGTTAATAAAAACAGGGTTTGCGTACTGTGCCCCATAAACAAAGGTGAGTATAATTCCCCCACAAGCCACTGTAGGCCTGCAGGGGACTATAATTTAATTACGAATAAAGTTTATTCGTGGTTCTCAAAATCATTGTTCTCGCGACGTGGACGACGCTCGCCATCACGACGATCACCCTCACGACGTGGACGACGGTCGCCTCTTGGACGGCGTTGTGGCTCAACATAACCCTCTGGTTTGTCGAGTAACACACGACGAGAAAGCTTATACTTACCAGTCTTAGGATCGATCTCAAGGAGCTTAACCTTAATCTTATCGCCCTCCTTAATACCAGCTTCTTCAACAGTCTCAAGGCGCTTCCAGTCGATTTCTGAGATGTGTAACAAGCCGTCTTTACCTGGGAGTATCTCTACGAAGCAGCCGTATGGCATGATAGAACGTACTACACCCTCATAGACCTCACCAATCTCAGGAACAGCAACGATAGCCTTTAATCTTACCGAGAGCAGCGTCGATAGAGTCCTTGTTTGGCGCAGACACCTGTACCTTACCTACTCCTTCTGTCTCTTCAATAGTGATAGTAGCACCCGTCTCTTCCTGCATCTGCTGAATAATCTTGCCTCCAGGGCCAATGACAGCACCGATGAACTCCTTCGGAATCTCCAACTGTACGATACGAGGAACCTGTGGTTTCATCTCTGCACGTGGCTCGGCAATTGTCTCAGTCATGATGTTAAGGATGTGCTCACGAGCTGCCTTAGCTTGCATAAGCGCCTTCTCAAGAATCTCGAATGACAATCCGTCACACTTGATATCCATCTGAGTTGCAGTCAAACCATCCTTTGTACCAGTTGTCTTGAAAGTCCATATCACCCAAGTGATCTTCGTCTCCAAGGATGTCACTCAACACTGCATACTTGTCTTCACCAGGGTTTTTAATAAGTCCCATAGCGATACCTGAGACTGGTTTCTTCATTGGAACGCCTGCATCCATCAATGCAAGTGTACCCGCACATACGGTTGCCATGGATGAAGAACCATTTGATTCGAGGATTTGACTAACCAAACGAACAGTGTAAGGGAAGTCCTCTGGGAATCTGACCCTTTAGTCCTCTCCATGCAAGATGACCATGCCCAATCTCTCGACGACCAACTCCTCGCTGCGCCTTAGCCTCACCTGTACAGAAAGGAGGGAAAGTTATAGTGAAGAAGGAAACGTTGGTAGCTCTTCTCCAAGACGTTATCAACCATCTTTTCATCCATCTTTGTACCGAGAGTACAGGTAGAGAGAGACATTGTTTCACCACGTTGAAAGAGCGAACTTCCGTGTGGCATTGGTAGAGTATCTACCTCGCACCATATAGGACGTATCTCATCTGTTGCACGACCGTCCATGCGCTTGCCTGTATCAAGTACGCTACGGCGCATAGAGTCACGCTGAACATCAGCAAAGTAACGGTCGATAAGTGTGTGTTTTTCTTCGAGGTCGTCTTCTGAAAGGTCTGTGTGAGCTGCATCATAAGCCTCAGTAAATTCAGACTTAATCTTATCGTAAGTCTCTTCACGGTGCTTCTTATCATCGTCACCACTCTGAGCCTGTGCGTAGCAAGCATCGTATGTAGCCTTGCGAAGCTCTTCACGGAGCTCTTCATCATTGACTTCATCTTCGTATGCACGCTTAACATCTGTTCCGCAAGCCTTTGACAGCTCCTCTTGCATCTCACACATCGGTTTGATAGCATCGTGTGCGCCTTCAAGGCACCGATGAGATCCAGTTCAGAAACCTCATCCATCTCACCTTCAACCATCATGATATTGTCCTTGGTAGCGCCTACCATGAGGTCCATATCAGCCTCCTTCATCTGCTCGAAGGTTGGGTTAATAACGTACTCGCCGTTAACTCGTGCAACGCGAACCTCTGATGTAGTATGCTCGATAGGGATGTCTGAAGCAGCAAGAGCTGCTGAAGCTGCCAATCCAGCAAGTGCATCAGGCTGATCGACGCCGTCAGCTGACAGCAACATTACCTGTACATAAACTTCACAGTGGTAATCTGATGGGAAAAGTGGACGAAGAACACGGTCCACAAGGCGTGATGTAAGGATTTCGTCGTCATTGGCTTTGCCTTCGCGCTTGGTGAAACCACCAGGGAAACGACCTGCGGCAGCATACTGCTCGCGATAATCAACTTGCAAAGGCATGAAGTCTGTGCCCGGAACTGCCTCTTTAGCTGCACAAACAGTGGCAAGAAGTACGGTGTTACCCATGCGGAGAACTGCTGCACCATCGGCCTGCTTTGCAACCTTTCCGGTTTCAATTGAGATGGTTCTCCCATCTGGCAACTGAACTGTTTTCGTAATTACGTTCATCTAAAAATTATAACTTATTGTTTTGACCAACATCTTTGGGAACCAAAAGCGGCAACAATGCGCAAGGTTCTAAAGTCTTGATGTTACCTTCTCACGCGTCCCGAAAAAAATTAATCCGTGCAAATTTACCTATTATATATGTAACACACAAATAAATAACCATATTTTTTGCGGTGCTAATTATCAGATGTTAAATCGCTTATCACTATACGCTCTCAGCTCAAACACGACCTTTTTGATTTTAGGTGGTAGTTTTCTTCTTTCAAGTCGATTGTCGAACTGATGCTAAAGTAGGGTCTTTCAAGGTACAAAAATCGTCGTTTTCATCGTAAAAAATCAATGTTAATGAATTATGACAACCTTACTCCCTCGAATTATTATCATGAAAAAAAATATTTTTGTTCATGAAGAAAAATATTTCTTGTCGTGAAAATAAATATTTTTGTTCATGAAAAGAATTTGAAATTATCGGTCAATTGGTAACGAACAAAAGATATTACCCGGCCGTTTCGAGCGATAATAAACAATGAAGAAACGCCTCTCAGCAGTAGTATTCACTCCCCTCTCCTATCAAGAAGAAACCAAGGCAGGGCCTTACCTTAGCCTAAAAATAAAAAGGCTTCGCATCCCTGCGAAGCCTTTCGTTTAACATCAATCTTACTCACGTAAGTTTTGTGTCCTTGTACTAACTCAAATAATTAACTTTAATAACGACTATTTTCTATTTGACAACGCAAAGTTACAAAAAAAACACATAAATAAAATGAGATTTAGAAATAATCATTAATACTTTTAGACTTTATAACAGAAAGCGCAGTTTGGCGTATTTTTTTAATAGGTTTTGACACAACTATTTCTTCTCTTAGCCTTATTTTTAATAGTGTTCACGGTCTTTTCCACGCTCTTTCACCAACTATTTGCCCCATAACCTTGATTTATAATCAGTTTTATTTGTCCATATCAACATCTTGCCGTACCTTTGCAACCAATAAAAAGGTAACATACCACCTGAGAGTCTGCGTACTGACTGGTTGAAGCCCGTCGCAGGCAAGTGTCTTTTTAGTGGGTTCGTTTGGTGGTGATCTTACCTTTATATAGGATAATAAATAATAAACAAACGAATTTGAAGACATTTGAAGAGTTAGGTGTGAGCGAAGAGATTCGTCGCGCCATTGGTGAGCTTGGATTTGAACATCCAATGCCTGTACAAGAAGAAGTAATCCCTTATTTACTTGGTAATCGTAACGACGTCATCGCACTGGCACAGACTGGTACGGGTAAGACGGCTGCCTTTGGTCTTCCTCTGCTGCAACGCATTGACACAAGCAGCAAGGATACGCAGGCGATAGTGCTTAGTCCTACACGTGAACTATGTTTACAGATTGCTGATGACCTAAAGGAGTTTAGCAAGTATATCCCTCATCTACACATCGCAGCGGTTTATGGCGGTGCATCTATCGATACACAGATTCGCCAGTTGCGCCATGGTGTACAAATAATCGTGGCTACGCCGGGTCGTCTGATTGACCTTATGCACCGTGGAAAAGCTCGTCTTGATAATGTGAGAAACGTTGTCTTGGACGAAGCCGACGAAATGCTTAACATGGGTTTCCAAGAGAGTATCACCGAGATATTGACTGGTGTGCCTGAAGATCGTAACACATTGCTATTCTCGGCTACGATGAGTCGTGAAGTAGAACGGGTTGCAAAGGGTTACCTACATGACTATAAAGAGATTGTAGTGGGTAGCCGTAACGAGGGTGCTGAGAGTGTTAACCATATTTATTATATGGTGAATGCACGCGACAAGTATCTTGCCTTGAAACGACTGGTAGACTTCTACCCAAAGATATATGCGATAGTTTTCTGCCGCACAAAGCTTGAGACGCAAGAAATTGCTGATAAGTTGATTAAGGACGGATACAATGCTGAAGCCTTGCATGGCGACCTCTCACAGCAGCAACGTGACCTTACGATGCAGAAGTTCCGCTCACATCTCACACAGATTCTCGTCGCTACAGACGTTGCAGCACGTGGATTGGATGTGAACGACTTGACACACGTTATCAACTATGGGCTACCTGATGATATAGAGAACTATACTCACCGCTCTGGCCGTACGGGTCGTGCAGGGAAAAAGGGTACGTCTATCTCGATTATCCACTCTCGTGAGAAATATAAGGTACGTAATATTGAGCGCGAAATCGGTAAGGACTTTGTCGATGGAACACTGCCCTTCACCAGAGGAGATATGCAAGAAACAGTTGTTCAAAACTATGGATGACATCTTGAAAACAGACGTTGATGAAGACCAGATAGCACCTTATATGAAGGATATCAACCGTCAGTTCGAGTATATCGATAAGGAGATTGTCATCAAGAAGATTGTTACTGCGACCTTTGGTAGGTTCCTTGATTATTATAAGAACGCTCAAGAGATTGAGAAACCATCCTCACGTAGTTCACGAGAGGATAGCCGCAGTGCAAAAGGAGAAGGCAGAGGTGGCCGCAGCCGTGGCCCTCGTAAGGCGGAGAGTGGCTATAAACGCCTCTTTATCAACCTCGGTAAGGCAGATGGTTTCTATCCGGGTGAGGTGATGCAGTTCATTAATAAGAATATGCATGGGCATCAGGCGGTAGGCCATATAGACCTCCTTGCAAAGCAGAGCTACATCGAAGTGCCTGAACAGGACGCTCAGAAGGTGATGCAATCGCTGGACGGTGCAACCTATAAAGGTCGTAAGGTGCGTTGTAACGATGCTGAAGAGGGTGGCCATGGACGCTCGGCTGGTGGTCGCTCGGCCAGCAGCAATGGTCGTCCTGCAGGCGGTCGTGGTGGTTACGGTAGCCGCGGAGAAGGTCGTCAGGACGCTCGTGAGCGTAGAGGACGTGGTCGTCGACAGAATGATGACAATGCTTTTGGCGCACAGTATAAGTTCAAGAAAGATGATTGGAAGGAACTTATGAAAGGTGCACCAGCTAAGTTAAAGGGCGACGAACCCGATTTCTCTGAAGAAGGATGGGCCAGACGCAGACCAAAGAAATAGGGAGCTATACTACAGCTCAGTCTGAAAGGATGGAGGACTTAGCGTATAAAGGTGAGGAGTAAACTGATAGTAAACACCTCATCTAATGTATTTTATCCTTCAGAGTGGCTTAAAGAGCTATCAAAAAAGCCCCATAGCATCGATGCTATGGGGCTTTTTATATATTAAGACAGACCCTTACTGTGGATTAATCTCGTTCAGCAAACGATCAGCGTGACCCCACTTATCCATTAAGTAGAGTACATAACGGATGTCAACACCAATACAACGTGCGAGCTTGCGATCGAAGTTGATATCGCTTGAAAGGCTATCCCAGTTACCGTCGAAAGCAAGACCAATAAGGCGACCCTTGCATCGAACATTGGAGAACCAGAGTTACCACCAGTGATATCATTGTTAGTAAGGAAGCAAAGCTGCATCTTTCCTGTTGTCTTATCAGCATAACGACCGAAGTCCTTAGCACTCATAAGCTCCATCATGACGGGCTCTACCTTGTAATCCTCAAGCTTCTTGCCCTTCTTCATCTTCTCTACAATACTCTCAGCGGCCGTGTAATAGTTGCTATCAAAGCCTCCAAGCATATAGCCACCCACCTGTCCATAAGATAAGCGCATGGTGAAGTTGGCATCACTATAGTGTGGCATATCCATCTCCATCTGCACCTTTGCCTCACAGAGCTTCTTCTCCTCGTTGGCAATAGCATCTTCCTTCGTGGCATAATCAGCTAATACTTTCTGATACACCATTACGAGCTGTACTCCAAGTAAGATACCTGGGTCTTCAAGAGTCTTCTCATCATTATAGAACTTATGCCCTTTAACGAGTAACATACTCTTTGAATAAAGCCAATCAACATACTTCTTATAATTATTGCCAAACTTAGTCTTGATTTCATTATACGCCTCTGGGAGATACTGGGCAGGCACATGTTCGGCATAATTCTTCAACATTGCGGCTGTCATCTCCTTGTCAAGAGCTAAGTTCCAATCGTTACTATTGTCCTTAAACAGTATGTACTGTCCCTTAGGATCGTTCTCTGGCCCCTGTGGTTCGATAGCTCCACGAGTGATATCAAAGGCCCTCTGTATAAACTCAGACACCTTCCAGAAAGACTCTCTCCAATAAGCTTGAACCAAGGCAGGCTCGTTGCTTTCCTGATAAAGTCTACTTAGTTTAGCAAAGTCGACATCTACAGAAGGGTCTTTCACCTTCTTCTCGTCTAACCACCTTTGTATCTTAGCCTCGTATTCAGCCTTTTGACGAATCAAACCAATGGAGTCTATGCACTTATTCATACCCATTGAGTTCTTCCAATAGTTCGCTGCTCCAACGTACTTGTCCTCATATTGGATACGAGTCTTCTCACTCTTATCCATATAACGCTTTAGGATAGCAAGCTTAATACCACGTGCTTGCACCTGAACAGCGTTGTTTATGTCTCTACGTTGCTGTATACCGTATGAAGAAAGATACCGATTAGTAGAGCCCGGATAGCCTATTGTCATTGCAAAGTCCTTGTCCTTATAGCCTTCAAGACTTACTGGTGCCCAGTTAGCAGGCTTATATGGCACATTATCCTTTGAGTAGGCAGCTGGTCCATTGGTCTTTGGATCAGCATAGATACGGAACACTGAGAAGTCACTTGTCTGTCTTGGCCACATCCAATTGTCCGTTTCTCCACCGAACTTACCCATGCTCTTTGGGAACAGTAAAGACCAGTCTCACATCAGGAAAATCCTGATATGTAGTTGCATAGTACTTGTTTCCCTCATAGAAAGGGTCTATACTGATATGCAGGGTCTTGTCGATAGCCTTAATAGAGTCGGTCAGATGGTTGGTAAGAGAGTCTATGATAGCCTCAGTCTGTTCGCCATTCTTTCCCTGCAACAAGCTTACTCACACGAGCTGTAATATCCTCCTGTTTCTTCATGAAGGATACAAACAAGTCTTTATTTGGGAGTTCCTCAGCATAGGTCTTGGCGTAGAAACCATTCTTCATATAGTCATGTTCTACGGTGGAATGGGCATTAATTGCACTAAATCCACAATGGTGATTGGTGAAAGACCAGACCATTCGGAGAAACAACAACGCCTGAGCAATAGCCAGAGAAATTAATAACTGAATTGCTGATAGCGTTTGGAGCGCCATAAAGCATAGCCTGTGGCAACTGGAAACCCTCAGCTACCATTTGTTCATAGACGGCCTCTGGCAAGTTATAGAGCGTCCACATACCCTCATCAGCATGCATAGCTGTACTACCCAATGCGAGAAGTCCGGCAATAAGTAATGTCGATTTCTTCATATTGATACTATTAATTAATTGATACTTACTTGTTTTCTACTTGTGTATAAAGGGTTAACAAAAAGTCTATAGGGGAGCTTAGAGAGGGTGCGCCCTACTTATCTATAACGCTCTATAAGACGATCCTTTATAGTCTTATAAACCCTCTTCTCCCATAACATCTCTTATTTCTTACCAAATCGTTTACGCAGTTGTTGCAGCGGGAAGTCATGGTATAAGACATGAGCAATGAATAGGATAATAACCAAAGTATTAATTCCTAAAGCCGCAGCAACAGACAGGTTGGCATTAGTATAGCTAATAATAGCAAAGAAGAGACCACCTATAAGGACATAGACCCCAATACTCTTTAATGGATAATCTATCGGATACTTACGTTGACCGACGATATAAGACAGCACCATAGCCGTAGCGTTACCCAAGAAACCTGCCCATGCACAGGCGATATAACCGTATTTTGGGTACGAAAATAACGTTGATTCCGATAATTACAGCACATCCGATACCTGAGAAAGTAAGCCCCCCAAATCGTCTTATCAATGAGTTTATACCAGAAACTAAGGTTGAAGTAAACACCTGTCATGATACCTCCTGTCATCACGATAGGCACCACCTCCAGTCCTACCCAGTAGTCACGTCCCAATGATATGACGCAGAACATCCATATAGCCCATCACCACTAAGAAAGCTAAAAGCGTAAAGATGATAAAGAACTTCATAGCTCTTGCATACGTCTCCTTATTGTCCTTGTCGCGAGCCTTACCAAAGACGAATGGTTCATAAGCATAGCGAAAGGCCTGCGTAATCATCGACATGATCATAGCTATCTTACTTGCAGCCCCAAAGATACCCAACTGTGTATGCGCATCGCTATTCTTATAGACGTATGGGAAGATGATATAACCTGCCGTTTGATTAAGAATACCAGCAATACCAAGGATGAGGATAGGCCAAGAATAGGATAGCATCTTCTTTGCCAAAGGCATATCAAGGAGCTTACCACCAGCAAAGAAGCCATCTTTCAACTCTCTCCAAAAGCAGAAAGTGATAGTTCCTGTACAAACAAGGTTGATGTAGAAGGCATAACCTACATCATGTCCGCCTAAGAAGAGATAGTAAACAAGGTTCAAGATGATATTCAACGCAATGAATAACAGTTTGAAGGCAGCAAACTTAATAGGGCGCTTCTTATATCTTAGATAGGCGAAAGGAATAGCCTGAAAAGCGTCTATCGCAACCGTGATAGCCATCACCCACACATACGAAGGATGTTCTGAATAGCCCATAAAGTCACAGATAGGCTGCAAGAAGACAAAGACCATCGCTATAAACAGCAGTGATGACAATCCTACTAAAGACAGAGTAGTAGAGTAAACCTTCTGTGGGTCTTGGTCAGTCTTGTTGGCATAACGGAAGAAAGTAGTCTCCATACCATACGTCAGAACCACCAACAGCAAGGCTGTATAGGCATAGATGTTTGTTATAACACCATATCCACCGCTCGCAGCACTAATTTTCGCTGTATAGAGGGGTACAAGAAGATAGTTTAAGAACCTTCCGATAATACTGCTAAAGCCATAGATAGCAGTGTCTTTTGCCAGTGATTTTAAATTTGCCATTGTCGTTTTGTAGTTTAGCTTATTTGCCCTATTAGGCTAATAAGGCTTATAGGGCTAACAGCCCAATAGTTTAATAGACTCTATTATCTCCTAAAAGAATATATAGCAGACAGCGATAGCGGCTATTACACCCACCAAATCAGCTAACAGTCCACAGGCCAATGCGTGGCGTGTGTAGCGTATACCGATACTGCCAAAATAAACTGCAAGAATATAGAAGGTGGTATCTGTTGAGCCTTGGAAGATACAACTCAATCTGCCAACGAATGAGTCAACACCAAAGGTTTTCATTGATTCCAACATAAGACCACGTGCTCCACTACCTGAAAGGGGCTTCATAAAGGCTGTCGGGAGTGCATCCACGAATCTTGTGTCAAGTCCACATTGCTGTACAATCCCACCTTATACCATCTATCAAGAGGTCTAACGCACCTGAAGCACGTAGCACCCCTACTGCCACAAGGATAGCTACTAAATAAGGAATAATACGTACTGCGGTTTGGAAACCATCTTTCGCTCCTTCGATGAAAGCGTCATAAACGTTCACCTTTCCGCCACATACCAACAACGATGAAAAGGACGATTATCGACATGATAATCAAGTTTGACGCTACTTTAGTTACCGTATTCATCGTTTGCTTATCCATCTGTCCGAATCCCCACATTACCAGTCCGACAAAGCCAATGATACCAACAAGACCCAAGAACAATGTTGGTTGGAAGATATTGACACGTTGCCACGCTGCTGTAAGGAGTATACCTGCTATCGTCGCAACCGTTGTTGCCAACAAGATAGGGATGAACACGTCCATTGGCTGTGCTGCTCCGTTCATGCTCCGATAGCCAAGAATAGTCGTAGGGATAAGCGTCAAACCCGAAGTATTCAGTACTAAGAACATTATCATTGGGTTTGTTGCCGTGTCTTTCTTGGTATTCAGTTCTTGCATCTGAGCCATCGCCTTTCAGTCCTGTAGGCGTAGCTGCATTGTCAAGGCCCAACATGTTTGACGCAATATTCATAAAGATAGAACCCATAACAGGGTGATTCTTAGGAATATCAGGGAAGAGCTTTGAGAAGAAAGGGCTTAACATACGTGCAAGAACATTTACTACACCAGCCTTTTCGCCAATCTTCATGATTCCCAACCACAGTGCTAAGACACCCTGTAAGACCAATAGAAGTCGTGAAAGCTGTCTTAGATGAGTCGAATGTGGATAGCATCATCCTACTAAATATGTCTGTATCTCCCATCAAGAGAGAGACGAGTCCGAAGATAAATGAGATGAGAAAGAATCCTATCCAAATATAGTTCAGTGCCATTTATTGCTGCTTATAATTGTTTTAAGATGTCTGTTATATATCAGAAGCGGGGACAGACAGCCCCACAAAGGTACCATTCTTTCCCAATGCAAAGATAAACATTTCTGTGTGAACCTACGGCATAATAAACTAAAAAGATGTTGTTTGTGTCCATGTTTCTAATTGTTTTTGTCGATAATATGTCGTGGGTTGTTTTCTTAAACCATGTCTAAACAACCCCTTATTACACCTTGTTTTTCTATCTTTTATCGATGATTAAACCGTTAGACGCATGTTGTTTAATCTTTTTAACATACCTAATTATGTATATATAGTACGAAGTCTTTATCTTTGCAAACGTCTTTTTCGGATAGAATTGTATCTCTTTCCGATTACTATTAATACATAATTAGTCACTTTGCGAATACAGATAGTAACTGTAAGACTATATGGGTATATTCGATTTGTTTAAGAAGAGTAAGCGAGAAACGCAACAGAAGGGCCAATGTTTCTTAGATAAAGAGGAGACCGAGGAGGTCGATTTATGGTCTAAAGCTTGTGTAGCAGAGCCTCAATGTTATGAAAAAGAGGGCAAAGGAGAAGCTCCTTAGTTTCGTTATAACAGAGGGTGTCAACACTATCCTACCAATGTTTCCTAACGAGTTATACAAGAACAAGGAAGATAGCTTCGCTGACATACGCCTTAAATTCGTTAGTACAACGAACCAAGGAGAGGTAGTCGACCTACCTTTCTTTCATTGTGTACCTGCTTTATCGAACTATGCTGTGGAGTACAGAGAGCCTAATGTATTGATTAGAGGGCTGAATGCGGCTGAGATGTGCTTGCTGATTTCAAGTGTTAAGCAGTCATTAAACCGCCTATAAACGCCTGAAAAGGAGACTACATTATCAATCGTCAAAAATACCGATTATGGTTGCAAGAGATTTTGTCCATAGTCGGCTTTTTCGTTTTCGACCTTCTTAAATGGCCCATTCCATCGAAGAAAAAGGGGCAAATCTACCCTCCCTTCCTCTCAAAACGCTGCTCATAACCGACACTAAACAGCATGGGGAGCCTTTGAGACAAGCTGCGCCTTAGCACATAGACCATCCTTCTTATTCCCTTCTATCAACTGATTTACACCCACAAAGACACTCCCCAGCGAATTATTTTCATGAAGAAAAAGAATTATTTACATGAAAAGAAATATTTTTTTTCATGAGAAGAAATATTTTTTTTCATGAAAAAAAATCGGAGAAGGATGGTATGCAGTGCGAAAAGGATGGTATAATAACCTTTTAGTTCAGCCCTTTCAGCCCTTTAATGACGGCTTCTTCCACCCAAGAAATAAGTAGATTACACAAAAAAACCCTATCCCTTTGTTCATAACCTGCCCTTGTCACTTTCTATGTCATGATTAGCCCCAACAAGAGGTAGGCAAGAAAAAGAAAGGCTGAAATCCCTGACAGAATTCCAGCCTCTTATGTTCACGAATAATAAAAACGTCTATCGTTACTCTTTTATAATGAATACAACACCTGAATAACAGTCTGTCCTACTGCCTGCAGCGTATTTTTATCAATATGATCCATCGTGTCGTTGACCGTATGCCAGGTCGGACCGAAAGAGCTTTGTTGGCAATCAGGATAGTAAGGAATAATGTCTACGGTAGGAATACCGGCATACTGATTAACAGGAACATGGTCGTCTGTAACCATCCCGCCGATGTTATCTGGGAAATAAGAGCCATAGCCAGCCGACTTAGCAGCTTCCCAAACACGGCCTACGACGTCAGGAGCAAGCTGAACAGACATGCCCTCGCGATAGAACTGCGCTCCTTCGCCTCCTACCATATCAAGAAGAATACCGAACTGAGGCTTAACTGCAGTCGGGAAGTTCTTTGCGTAGTATTGAGCACCTAATGCCCAAGAGTCTTCACTGTTCTGATATCCAGTCGCCCAGGTCGGTACTCCCCAGTCTTCTGCATCGAAACAAACGAAGTCAACACCCACTGTTAGCTTCTTATCGGCCTGCAACTGACGTGCTAACTCGAGCATTACAGCCACGCCACTGGCCCCATCATTGGCAGCCATGACAGGTTTCTTGTGATTAGTCGAGTCTGGGTCGTTGTCTGCCCAAGGCCTACTATCCCAGTGCGCACATATTAAGATGCGTCTCTTAGCTTGTGGATTGAATCGTGCAATGATATTGGTTGACTTCAACACCGTACCATCATAGCCTTTTAAGTCAGCCGTTTGTTCCTTGACCTCACAGCCATATTGCTTGAACTTCTCTACTATCCACTTGCCACACTTGTCATGGGCAGCAGAGTTCATCACACGTGGCCCAAACGCACACTGCGCTGCTGTGAAAGCGTAGGCAGAGTCTGCATTGAACGAAGGGCCGACAGGTTTGGCCGTAGCAACAGTGTCAGTAGTATTCACATTACTACTTGCTTTACCCTTACAGCCGAACGTTACGGTTGTAAGCAACACTGCCACGAGGCAACCAAAAAGGGGATTTAAGTTTGTTCTCATCGTTGATTACGTTCTTATTCTCCGCCACCTCTATTTTTAAAGTAGCTGAAGACGATTCTATTCGTTTACTTTCTTACACTCTGTACCTTTGCCATTACACGAAGCCAGTTGGCTCCCCATATCTTTTCTATGTCTCGTTCGCTGTACTTACGACGGAGGAGATGGAGGGTGAAGTTTATCATTTCGCTGGCATCACATAGACCTCTTACAGTGCCATCACCGTCGAAGTCGGTGCCAACTCCTACATGATCGATACCCATAATGTCGATGGCATGCTCGAGATGGGCTATGGCGTCCATCACTGTCGCCTCTCCGCTCTTCTTCAAGAAACCTTGATAAAGCGTGATGTGGGCCACTCCACCCTTCTTTGCCAAGGCTCTCATCTGGTCGTCAGTAAGGTTACGAGGGACGTCACAGAGTGCTTTACTGTTTGAATGACTACATACGATTGGCATCGAACTGATGTCTAATGCGTCATAAAAACTCTTCTCTCCGCCATGGCTAAGGTCGACCATAATACCATTGCGGTTCATCTCCTTGATGACTTCCTCACCAAACTTACTTACGCCACCATGGGTGTTGCAGCCTCGTGCAGAGTCGCATATATCATTATCACCATTGTGACAAAGGGTAATATAGGTCACACCTCGCTGTGCAAAATGCTTGACGTTCTCAAGCTTATGTTCTAAGGCAAGACCATTCTCAATGGCAAACATGATGCTCTTACGCCCCTTACGCTTGTCTTCATAGAGGTCGGATGGGGTGCGAGCAATACTGATATAACGTTGATTCTGCTTGACTATCTCCTCGATTTTATCGAAGATAAGGTCGGCATAAGCGGCAGGTGAGAGATGATCTAACACCTCCGTGAGGTTAGGATTAAAGCGTTTTAGTCCCCTCAACATCAATCTTTGATGAGAAAGACTCACCTATCTTCGGTTGTGGAAGGTATGCGGCCATCGTCACAGCGTCCTGTCTTCCCATCCGTCATCTTGTGTAGATCGTATAGAATACGAGGGTCGCGCTGTTCAAAGTGGACGCCTTGTGGGAAGAACATCGGGCGTGTCGCAGTGTGTATCAAGCGTCAGGATACGCTGGTGGAGTTGCTTGGCAAGATAGAAGTTGTTGGCCTGTCCGACAAGCCACTGAAATAGTTTGCCGCCTTCTTCACCCATCCATTCAGGATGCCACTGTACTCCCATGATAGGCTTAAACTCACTACTCTCTATACATTCGATAACTCCATCGGGAGAGAGAGCCGTCACACGGAAGCGATCTCCAGCCTCCTTCACCGCTTGATGATGGAAACTATTGACCATGAGGCGTTCTTCCTTGTAGAGAGCATAGAGTACAGAAGACTTGAGAACGGTCACGCTATGCGTCGCTTCACTGCGTTCTGCGTCCTGTGAATGCTTGAGTGTTGCAGCATGAAAGGTTGTGATAGTCTTGTCTTTGCTCAACTTTCTTCTCTACAGTCTCATCCGTTTTGATATAGTCTTCATAGATGTCCTGCTGTATTTCTCCCGCCTAAGGCGACAGCAAGATTTTGTATTCCTCGACAGATACCAAGGATAGGTACTTGTCGATTATAGGCCAAACGAATTAGCATAAGTTCTGGTAGATCACGCTCAGCATTGATGTTATGCAGCTTAACTGAGGGTTCTTCTCCGTACCAAAGAGGGTTAATATCGGCCCCCACCAGTGAGGAGAAGGCCATCTAAATGGTCGAGTGTATTGACAAGAACATCCTTATCAGCAATAGGAGGAACCAACATTGGAACGCCACCAGCCGCTACCACCTGCTTATAATAGACATTCCTTAACGCTGCATCACCATTCATATAATTGGTTGTAATACCTATTATAGGCTTACGCTTAGCCTCTGGGAATGTGGCATACACCTTTTCAAGGTGTTCCTGAATATCATATTGCATTCTAAATTACTATTTAATAAGTCGTTTAATCATTGTTAGTTGGGAGGAGACTTAGAGGAGTTCCTCTACAATAGGTATCTCTCTCTTAATGCTTTGTTCAAGAGATATAAGCGTCTCAGTCGATACCACGCCTGCAATACCTTGTAGTTGATTGTTAAGAAGGTCCATGAGTTGCTCATTGTCTTTGGCATATAGCTTCACAAGCATCGTATAAGGACCAGTTGTAAAATGGCATTCAACGACCTCGGGAATGGCACTTATGCGCTCAACTACCTTCTTATACATAGAGCCACGTTCAAGGTTAAGACCCACGTAGGTGCAGGTGCTGTAGCCTAAACTCTTCGGATTGACATCGAAACCACTACCCGTAATAACACCATTCTCTATGAGGTGCTGTACTCTCTGGTGTATAGCGGCACGTGACACACCGCATTGAGCGGCCACATCCTTAAATGGCATGCGTGCATTCTGCGATAGAATACCTAATATCTTCTTGTCTAAACGGTCTACTTTTTCCATATTCAAGGCTGGATTACATTACTGGTTCGATAATTGAAAGATATAAATTGATAGCGAGCAAAAGTAGGGAATTAATATGGAACAGGCAACAATATGACAGAAAAAATGCGCCTCTTGGGCGCATTTTGTCTTTATTTTAAGGAATAGAACAGTATTTCACGGCTCTTACCTTACTTTTTACAGTCTTCTTTGACTTCTGTGTAGGGGCTTTCTTAGCAGGTACTAACTTAGCAGCGTCCACTACTTTCTTCTCCTTTTCGGCTGGGGCTTCAATGCCTTTAAGGTCGAGTGTGAAGATAAGTGTTGAATATGGAGCAATGTCACGACCTGCGCCACGCTCGCCGTATGCCAAGTTTTCTGGTATAACAATCTCCCATGTTGAACCTACAGGCATCATCTTTAGAGCCTCGGTCCAGCCCTTTATGAGTCCATTCACATTGAAGGTATCAAACTCAACACCATGACGTGATGTGGCATCAAACACCTTTGCCGTCAACAGTCTTACCTTCATAGCTTACCTGAACACGGTCGCCATCCTTTGGGAAGAACGCCATCACCCTTCTTAATGATACGGTATTGCAAACCAGAAGGGAGTGTTACAACCCCTGCCTTCTTCTTGTTTTCTTCCAGATAAGCCTCATTCTTAGCCCTTGCCTCAGCCTCTTTCTTTACTTTCAGTTCAACTTGTTTCTTCTCAAAGAGCTGCTCAGCGACTGCTTGCTTTAGTACTGTAGAGTCTTTTGCAAGTGCTGCTACAAATCCTCGATAGAGTAAGTCGGCATTAATAGGAGCTGGTGTATCCTCAAACTGGGCTGTGACATTAGGCAACATCGTCTTCTCTACCTGCGAGCTGATGACCAATCCGGCTACATAAGCCGCAAAGGCAGAGTCGTTACGATGGTCTATTCCTTGGCGCAAGCCACGTAGGAAGTCCGGCATCTGGGCTTCTTTCACCCCAAACTGATTAGCGAGATAATCGTTCAGACCGCGAGTCATGGCCATACCTGCCGCATAACTCAACGAATCAGACGGTGTTCTTAACTCTACAGGAGCTGTTTTACAAGCCTGTTGACACTCAGTATTCTGTTTGCCGGCCTTGTTTTTCTTCTTACTCTGTGCACTTGCAGAGTTGAAGACTGAACCTGCTGCGATGAGCAGAGCCAGTATAATTACTTTCTTCATTGTTTTGTCGTTTTAAAGAAAAGATGTTTTTATTTTTAAGAGGGTGTAGATTAAATAGTATCTACAGAACTTCTGTTTCCCATCTGTCGAACTTTAATGCCCTCTTGTCTGCTTTTGTAAAGCTTTGTTTAGGGCTTAAACCATTGGTGCTAAGCGTTTTTTCGATGAGTGATAATACTCTTTTAAGCATCTATACATCTTCCTTTCCATGCTACAAGAGTCTCATTATTGAATTATTCTCATGAAAATAAATAATTACTTTCATGAGAATAAATATTTTTTTTCACGACAAGAAATATTTTTTTTCATGAAAAAAAATTCGCAGTCATCGTGAAATAGGAATTCAATAGACGCTCTTTCGCAAAGGAAAGGAAGCCCCATCGAAATAGGATTAAGCCTTCATTACTTTACAGCAGGTGCTGGCTGTGGCATTGCAGGCTGCCCTTGTGGAGCCTTCTCGATACCGAGCAATTCTACAGTAAACACGAGTGTAGAGAATGGCTTGAGGTCTGGACTTGGCTGTTCAGCACCATAACCAGCTGTATAAGGGATAGTAATCTCCCACTTAGCACCAACAGGCATCTTGGTCAAAGCCTCTGTGAAACCTGGGATAACACCTCCTACAGGCATTGTAGCACCATCGCGCTGGTCGAAGACCTTACCGTCGATAGTCTTACCAACATAGTTAATCTTAACTACATCAGAAGCTTTTGGAGTAGCACCAGAGCCTGCCTTGAGTTCTTTCACCTGTACACCATGACCGAGAGTCTTCACTCCTGGCTTCTTGGCGTTGGCTGCCATGTAGGCATCACTCTTCTTTTTGTTAGCACCGTAAGTCTTCTCTGCAGTCTTCATCTGAATAGCCTTTGATGTTTTCTGCTCAATCTCACGAGCCTGCTCAACGGTCATCTTCTGGCCTTTACCCTTTGCACTTGCTGCGAAACCAGCGAGGAAATTATCCAAAGAGATGCTCTTTGTTGAGTCTTCACCAAAGATTTGACGATTGAGTTGTTGCTTGATAACCATGTTCATCTGCATTCCTGCGCTTACACCAGCATTGTAAGCAGCACGCTTCTTATCGTCGGCATTCTTCGCACCATCGTTCATTCCCTTTACAAACTCGTCTATGTAAGCGGTATCTATCTTCATTTGTTGAAGATACTGCTTAACACCTTGACCCTGATCAACACCGAATGCGTAGCTCAAAGAGTCTACATCAGATTTCAAACTCTCTTTTGGAGCTGAATTGCCACAGGCTGTGAAGCCTGCTGCTGCAATAGCCATAGCAGCTAATAAATAAACTTTCTTCATTATACTTTTATTTGTTTAGTTCCTTAAGCAATATTATTTAAGTAGGCGATAACCAACGATACGACCGCTTTCAACCGCCTACAGTACTCATTATTTTACCTCTATCAACTCTACATCGAATACGAGTGTAGCGAAAGGAGGTATCTGTGCGCCTGCACCACGCTCACCGTATGCAAGCTTATAAGGGATAAAGAAGCGATACTTAGCACCCTCCTGCATGAGCTGTACACCCTCGGTCCAACCAGGGATAACCTGATTCAAGCCGAATGTAGCAGGCTGATTGCGCTGATAAGAACTATCGAAGACAGTACCATCGATCAGCGTTCCTTCATAATGACATACTACTTGGTCTGTTGCAGAAGGCTTCTTACCATCGCCTTCCTTTAACACTTGATACTGTAAACCTGATGGTAAGGTAACAATACCCTCCTTCTTACCATTCTCAGCAAGGAAAGCCTCGCCCTCAGCCTTTGCTGCCTTACCAGCCTCAGCGGCTGCTGCTTTGCTGCTTAGCCTCCTGCTCTTGGAAGAAATTCTGTACCAGTGTCTGTGCTTCAACATTGTCAACTTTCAGCTGTGAACCCGAAATAACATCCTTGATAGCCTGTGCGAAGTCGTCAATATTCAGTTCTTTTGCACCCATTCCAGCAAGTTGTGAACCGATACCGATCCCCAGTGCATAGCTTAATTTATCCATTCTTGTTCTTAATATGTTAATAATTAATGTGCAAAGATACTATTTTTAAGGTATAGTAGGGCATTAATCGGATTAAAATTACTAAATTTGTCATAGAGAACGGAGGATTAGTTAGTAAGTTGTTACTTATTACCTAAATTCTGAAAGATAATCTATTGGCATTCTCTTTGCCATACTCTCCTTTCAAGAACATTCTGGAATAGGTACTTATTTAGATATTCTCCTTATTCAAGCCTCAACTCAATAAAGATCGAAGTATGAAGAGAATCGTATTCTTAACAGGTGCTGGAATGTCCGTGGAAAGCGGCTTCAAGACCTTTCGTGGTAATGATGGATTATGGGAAGACTACCCTGTTGAACAGATAGCTACCCACGAGGGCTGGCTTGCTGACCCTACACTCGTCAATAACTTCTACAATCGTCTGCGTAAGAAACTATATGCGGCCAAGCCTAATGAGGGTCATCTCCTTATTAAAGAACTTGAGAAAGACTACGACGTAACAGTGATTACGCAAAATGTTGACAATCTCCACGAGAAAGCGGGGACTGAAAGATTATCCATCTACATGGGGAACTGACTAAGGTGTGCTCAAGTAAGGACCCTGACGACCATAGATATATAGTAGAACTACCTGCTGATCACTGCGAGGTGGCACCAGGTCAGCTTGCAGGCGATGGCAGTCTCTTGCGCCCGTTCATAGTCTTCTTTGGTGAAGCAGTACCTATGATTGAGCCTGCAGCAGAGCTTGTAGCACAGGCAGACATCCTTGTCATCATTGGGACATCGCTTGTTGTCTATCCTGCCGCTGGTCTTGTGCAATACACCCGACCAGGGACTCCTATCTATCTAATCGACCCTGACGATACGCCTACACGTGCTTCTGGTAGATTTACACATATCAAGAAGGGCGCAAGTGAGGGTATGAAAGAATTTATAAAACTATTGTAAGGAGTCGAGGATAGTATTACATGTAACTAACTACAGGACAGTCACTCCCAATACTGTACCCCTATTAATAACCAAGAAAGAATATATACGACACCAACCATTTATCCCCTACCCTCTCATTAGGGCTTAAATGAATGTGAATATCAATGATTAAATGTATGAAGAAACTATTATCAATCATCTTCTTAGCCCTTATGGCGTTGCCAACCATGGCTCAGAAGAATGTTTACAAGTTTAGTGTGAAGGACGGTAATGACCATACCGTTAAGTTGAAAGACTACAAGGGTAAAGTGCTGCTCATCGTGAACACGGCGACAAAATGCGGATTTACACCACAGTACGAGGCCTTACAAAAACTCTATGAGACCTATAAGAATCAAGGATTTGTCGTCCTTGACTTCCCTTGTAATCAGTTTGGTGCACAGGCCCCTGGCTCCTTCCGCGACATTCATGCCTTCTGTACAGGCACTTATGGGACCACTTTTCCACAGTTCGCAAAGGTTAATGTTAATGGACGAAACGAGTCACAGCTCTACACTTACCTAAAGGCTCAACAGCCATTCAAGGGCTTTGACATGAATAATAACATCGGTAAGTTCCTCGATGAGAGGTTTCGCAAGGAGAACCCAGACTACTTCAAGGATCCAAGTATCAAATGGAATTTCACTAAGTTCCTAATAGATAGACAGGGACATGTCATCGATCGCTTTGAACCAACAGCTGATATGAAAGACGTTGAGGCTGGTATTAAGGCGGCATTGAGGATGAAATAAAGGCTAAGAAGGCTATTAGCCTTATTGGGCTAATGGGCCTTATTGGGCCAATAAAGCAATTAGGCCTATTGGGCCAATGGGCCTTATTGGGCTAATAAAGCAATAAGCCTTATTAGGCCAATAGGCCTTATAGGGCTAATAAAGCAATTAGGCCTATTGGGCCAATGGGCCTTATAGGGCCAATAAGCCCAATACTCCCAAGCAAAGCCGGCTAACACGCAACCACGTGTCAGCCGGCTTTGTTCGTTTTATTGCTTAGGCAGATTAGTAGAGTTATGCTTATTCTTATTAGGTGACTTCTTCTTCACCTTAAACTTATCAAATCCTTTACCAAACACACCCATTACCTGACTCTGAGTTACGAATGCATCAGGGTCTATCTCATCAATCATTCGATACACATAGGAGGCTTCGCGCTGGCGAGTAACTACTATAACCAACTTTATCTCATGCCCAGTATAATAGCCCTTAGCATCGATTATCGTACTTGTACGGTGTGGTTGCTCTTGCGAAATCATATCACAAATCTCCTTATACCGCTCTGATATGATAAGAAACTGTACTGATCGCCGACTGGAACTGATAACTTGATCGAGCACAAACGACGTGATAATCAAGTTAACATAACCATAGATAACCAGCTCCCAACTGTGAAGAACAAGGTAGCTGCCTGTCACGATGGTCATATCAACTAACAAGATAACTCGTCCAAGGGAGATATCACGATACTTGTTAACTATCGCTGCGACAATATCCGAGCCTCCTGAGCTACCGTTATAAGACAGTCCAAAGGCTAAGCCAACGCCACAGAACGCCGCACCAATGATTGCTGCCATGAACGGCTGACCGTGTAAGAGCCCCGGATTAGGGAAGAAATGCCCAAAAGCACGCGTCATTAAGGTTAGCATCACCACCCCATAGATGGTGCGAATGCAGAACTTTAAGCCTAAAACCTTTAATGCAACAGCTAAGAGAATAGCGTTCAGAACAAAGTAAGTAATACTTACGTCTATGTTCTGTCCCCATTTCAAGATGGAAGCTAAACCTGCTACTCCACCATTACCAATGTGGTTTGGAAGTAGGAAAACCATCCATCCGATAGCGTAAGACATCATACCTACGGCTATCATCACGTAGTCTAAGACTTCACGATACAGTACTTTCTTGTTGATCTTGTTAATCATATATTTAAGGATATGAGTTGAATGACGCTACAAATTTAGATATTTTTTCTGAAACAAAGCCCTCGCACAGAAAAAATAGAGTACCTTTGCAGAAAATTATATCTTCCCAATAGAGACAGACCTAACGCCATATTCGACTATTCATAGGCAAGCATAGCAGATGTATACATAAAAGACTATGTTTTAGGGGGTATGCGAACAATCTGCGAAGACATGGTCTATTCTCTCTAAAACTTACATCTTTTTGCAGAAAGATAGCAATATGCCAGAAGAATTTGACATACATGAAGAAAGGCAGAACTCGCTTGAGAAAGATTTCGAGAACGCTCTGCGCCCTCTGAAGTTTGATGATTTCAGCGGACAACAGAAGGTTGTTGAGAACCTTAGCGTGTTTGTTGAAGCCGCTAAATTCCGTGGGGAACCACTCGACCACACCCTCTTGCATGGTCCTCCGGGATTGGGTAAGACGACATTAAGCAATATTATTGCTAACGAGCTCGGTGTCGGCTTCAAGCTTACCTCTGGTCCGGTTCTCGACAAACCGGGCGACCTTGCGGGCATCCTCACCTCTTTGGAGCCTAACGATGTACTATTCATTGACGAGATACACCGCCTTTCTCCCGTCGTTGAGGAGTATCTTTACTCAGCGATGGAGGACTATCGTATCGACATAATGATTGATAAAGGGCCATCGGCACGGTCTATCCAAATAGACCTTAACCCGTTCACTCTCATAGGTGCAACGACGCGAAGTGGACTGCTCACAGCCCCTCTCCGCGCTCGATTCGGTATCAATCTACATTTGGAATATTATGATCCAGAGACCTTGAAGCGTATCATCAAGCGTTCAGCAACACTATTAAAGTGCCCATTGTCGACGAAGCTGCAGTAGAGATTGCACGTCGTTCACGTGGCACACCACGTATCTGTAACGCCCTACTTCGCCGTGTTCGCGACTTTGCACAAGTGAAAGGTAATGGTACTATCACACCCGAAATAGCCACCATATCACTACAGTCATTGAACATAGACACGTATGGTTTGGACGAAATCGATAATAAGATACTACTCACTATCATCGATAAGTTCCATGGCGGTCCGGTAGGTGTTTCGACCATTGCGACGGCCATCGGTGAAGATTCTGGTACGGTTGAGGAGGTCTACGAGCCTTTCCTTATCATGGAGGGATTTATCAAGAGGACACCACGAGGGCGTGTGGCAACAAAGCTTGCCTACGACCACTTGGGACGAAACTACGGTTCATCAAACCCGCTTCAACCAGGGTTATTCGACTAACAAACGCTCCATTGCAATTGTTCATACCGAACAGACGCAATGGAGTTCTTGTTTTTTATCATCTTAGAACGGCCTTTACGCAATCATTATAAAGCTCATATTCAACACTTTATCACAGCCTCCCCTACCCTCTCATACCGTCTCATTCAATTTATTTTCATGAAGAAAAAGAATTATTTACGTGAAAAAAAATATTTTTCTTCATGAAAAGAAATATTTTTTTTTCACGTAAATAATTCGCTGAGGTAAAATTTCTCTATGAAGATTCCTACAGGAATTGGCCTCAACTTATAGGTGGACTCCTACTCTACTAATACTCTTTATTGGCCATAAACTCCTACTTGTAGCAGCCAATAAGAGCCAAATACAGAGTTTTAAGAGGGTAATTATTCTTTTACAACCATATCTTTTTGAAGTGTCGTGCTTATTTCCTAACTTTGTCGACATGATTATTCAAATGCATAAACCTAAGCCAAGGATGGAAGAACTGGACTTTCTTAAGTTCGTCTTCATCACACTGATGATTGCTTTCCACCTTACTTATATAGGCGACACCTACCCTGTTGCCAAACAGCTGGTCTATACCTTTCACATGCCGGGCTTCTTACTGGTGTCGGGTTATCTGTTTAATGTGAACAAGTCATGGGCTGCTTTTGGGAAAACAATGCTTTGGATATTCATTCCATATACGTTGATGGAAAGCGGATACACCGTGATGGCTTCGCTTCTACCTATCCGTGAGCATATAGACCATCTGACGGTAGGAATACTGATCGACCATATCTTCCTTCATCCGATGGGCCCTTACTGGTATTTGCATACACTCATGCTGTGCGGTATCTCGTATTATCTCGCTTTCAAAAGACCAAAAAGAGCCTTTTCATCGAGCATTAAACAAGAGAAACCACTACTCCCTATCAAAATGATGAGTTCGGAGAATCAGGTGCTGTTGGGCAAGTTTACGCTCTTTGCCCTGTTCCTTTGGCTGCTCTCTTACGGCTGTGGACTACTCTCAATAGCCAATGCGGCCTATTTCCTTATAGGTGCTCTTGTACGCCAATCAGTAGGTAACTTCCGCCAAGCCTTCCCCGGTCGTTGGTGGACAGTGGGCCTTTTAGTGGTGTGGTGCATCGACCCTTCCCACTATGATAAAGCAACCTTTGCAGGGGCATGTGTGGTTTTCTTGGTTATCAGTACACTGTTGTGGGTCTATCAGTTAGGTATTCCTCAGCCCCTACGCAACCTCTTTCTCTTTATCGGACGTAATACTTTACCGCTCTTACTCTTCTCCCCCATCTTCACTATTCTTGCCAAATACTATCAATCTCTACTGCTCCGTATGGAGCCAACAGGAATGTTATTCCTTGTCGTTAGTGTAGCCTTTGCCATTGCAGGCTCGTATGGAATAACGTGGCTGATGGATGTCATGGGATTATCAAAGCTCTTCTTTGGCAAGAAAGAACTAATATAAGGAGGAGCTTAGATAGTTATTGTTTATTAGCCTTATTAGGCTAATTGGACTAATAAGGCTAATTGGGCTAATAAAACTAATAATTTCTCCCTATATTCTCTCCTGCTTTAGCGGTGTTCCATCAAGCGTATAAGCAGTGAAGACACCATGCTCGTAAGTCATGAAAGTAGGTACGTTTCCTCCTTTTGGGAAAGTGATAGAGCCAAGATTACAAACGAGTGTACCCTCATGCTGGGTTAGCTCCCACAGATGAGTATGTCCATAGACAATCGCATCGACACTGCCTTTCGGCATGGACGACTTATTATAGATATGTCCATGCGTCAGGAAAAGCTTACGACCCTCATCAACTAACATCAAATAGTCGCCCATCATGGGAAATTCAAGTAGCATCTGGTCTACCTCAGCATCACAGTTTCCACGTACAGCAACAATGTTATTCGCCCGTTTGTTCAGTGCTTCCACAATTCCCTTAGCGTCTATTCCCTCCGGAATAGAGTTCCGTGGACCATAGTTGAGTATGTCTCCGAGTACACAAAGCATATCGCAATGCTCGCGATCATAGAACTGTAGCACCTTTTCCAGTGCTGGTAGACATCCGTGGATATCTGATACCAATAGATACTTCATATCACTTTGATTGATTGTTTACGTGGCAAAGGTAATGTTATTTTCCCATATAACCTTTTAATTTAACCCCAACTAACACATTACAGACCCTCAAACAGGAGAAAGCCGACTGTTGAAAGCACTTAAAACGAGGTAATCTTTTGATAATAAAAGGCCAAAGAGAAATATGTAAAAAGAAGACACTGTTATCTAAGAGCATACTTGTATAAATAACACTAACACAGACTAATAGCATTAAATACTATTTTTTTAAATTATTTCCTTGATTTTATTTGATTGTTTGAAACTTTTAGCTATATTTGCGACATAATTATCTATTACAATCAACCTTACTTGGAAATAACATAAAGACCAACCTTATGAATACGAAAAGACTCTTTTTATTTACCCTATTGATGCTGTCGACACTCGCCAGCTTTGCCCAACAGGTATTCACAACCACAGGTGTTGTAGTTGACGAAACAGGCGAAACGATTATTGGTGCAACTGTTCAAGTAGTCGGGGACAGCAAACTAATAACAGCAACAGACATGGACGGTAAGTTTACACTTGCCAATGTCAAGTCTGGTGCTAAGTTGGAAGTTTCTTATGTCGGCATGAAGACTTTCACAGGTCTTGCTAAACCGACAATGAAGATTACGATGCTTAATGACAATTCAGCGCTTGACGAGGTGGTTGTTACGGCCTTCGGAGAGCAGAAACGTTCGGCATTTACAGGCTCTGCAGCTATTGTTGACTCTAAAAAGATTGAGCATAAACAAGTCAATAACGTGATGAGTAGTTTGAAAGGTGAGGCTGCTGGTGTTCAGATTATAGACAACAGTGGTGAGCCTGGAGCTACCCCTTCTATCCGTGTACGTGGCTTTAGTAGTATTAGTGCAGGGCAGAGTCCATTGATTATAGTGGATGGTGCGCCTTATGATGGCGGTTGGAATAACCTTAACCCAGCCGATGTCGCTTCTGTAACCATCCTGAAAGATGCATCTTCAACCGCACTCTATGGAGCACGTGGAGCCAATGGCGTTATCATGGTGACTACTAAACATGCACAGGTGGGCAATGCCCGTATATCTGTCGACATGAGGTGGGGTACGAATAGTCGTATTAATCGTAACTATGAGACCATAGATGACCCTGTTAAGTACTATGAGGTCTACTATGATGCACTTTATAATTACCAGTTACATGGCCTTGGCTTGACTCCTGCTCAGGCTGTAATAGAGGCTAACAAACAGCTCGTCTCATCTGGTGCAGCAGGTGGCCTGGGGTATCCTATATTTACTGTTCCAAACGGAGAACAGCTCATTGGAGCTGATGGACACATGAATCCTAACGCTACATTAGGGCGTGTCATTGAACATAATGGGAAGCGTTATACTATCATACCAGACGATTGGAAGAGTTATGCCTTCCGTAATGGAATGCGCAAAGAATATGATATTAACTTGACAGGAGGTAGCGAGAAGATGCAATACTACCTTTCATTAGGTTACTTAAACAATGAGGGTGTTGCTTACCACTCGGACTTCGACCGTCTCACTGTTCGTGCTAAGGCTGACTACGAGGCACGTAAATGGTTGAAGGTGGGTACGAACATGAACTTCTCTCGGGCTAAATACCATGTGATACCATCGGACGGTAATGGTCTTTTCTATCAGTTAAATAATGTCGCTCCAATATACCCTGCCTTTATTCGAGACGAACAAGGAAACATCATAACAGATGAGAATGGACAGATGTTTGACTATGGTAATGGTGCTGTCATTGGTCTTAGACGTCCGATGCTACCTAATATCAACCCACTACAAGAGAATGCTCTAAATACGAATAGTTCAAAGGTTAATATGTATTCGCTCCATGGTTATGCGAATATCATGCCTCTTGAGGGATTGAAACTTACCTTTAATGGTACGGTGACTGTCAACAACTCACGTGCAACTGAGACTAAACAGCCTTTCTATGGATATAGTCATACAGCCTACCCTACGGGTGTTGTGACAAGAACAAGCGACCAAACGTACTCTTATAACTTCCAACAACTGATCAACTACAACCACGACTTCGGTCATCATCACATGGAGTTACTCCTTGGACATGAGTTCTATCGCTACAGCTACGAAAACTTGTGGGGTAGTAAACTTGGTATGGCATCTTACTTTACCAACCAAACTCTTGCCGGAGCAATAAAGTTGGATAGCACAGGAGAGTCTGGTAATGGAGAGTATGAGTCTGAGGGTTTCTTCTTCCGAGGCCAGTATGACTACGACCAAAAGTACTTCGCAAGTCTTTCCTTCCGTCGTGATGCATCAAGCAGATTTGACCCTGACCACCGCTGGGGCAACTTCTACTCATTTGGTGGTGCTTGGACCATTACGAAAGAGTCTTTTATGAAACCTTATCGTTGGTTGAATATGCTCAAGCTAAAAGCTTCTTTTGGTCAACAAGGTAATGATAATATAGGTGACTTCCACTATCTTGACACCTATAGTATCGTTAACACAAATAATAAGGTTGGATTAGTTCTATCTGAGAAGGGTAATCCTAATATCACTTGGGAGACCAATAACAATTTCAATGCAGGCTTTGATTTCGAAATGCTCAATAGCCGCTTGCGTGGAAGTATCGAATACTTCTATAAGAAAACGACTGATATGCTATGCTTCGTCTTTGCCCCTTACTCTGCAGGCTACAAGGGAACGTACGACAATATAGGTGATATGGTAAACAACGGAGTGGAGATTGACCTCGCTGCTACAGTCTTAAAGACTAAGAATATATCATGGGATGTCAATGTGAATGCCACTACTTACAAGAATGAAATTACCAAACTCGCTGACGTACTCAAAGCTGATCTCGTCGTAGATGGCCACCCTGGTTATAGTAGTGGCGATAGACTCTATGCAGAGGGACTCCCTATTTACGAGTGGTACATGCCACGTTATGCTGGTGTATCTAATGAAGGAAAGGCTATGTGGTACTACACAGACTCTGACGGAACCCTTAAAACGACAGATGTATACGGTAATGCGTCTTATTACTCATGCGGAAGTCCACACCCAGACGTCTATGGTGGCTTCGGAACAACGCTGAATGCGTATGGTTTCGACTTCTCTATCTCCTTTGCTTACTCGTTAGGAGGACTCTCATACGACAATGGTTATGCAGGTTATATGGGTCCACCGAGTGGTACCTTGGGAGGTGCAGCAATCCATAAAGACGTTCTTAACTCTTGGTCAGCAAGTAATCCGACCAGTAATATACCTCGTTGGCAATATGACGACCCAAGTGTCAGCGCTCAGTGCGACCGTTTCCTTATCAGTGGCAGTTATCTATCTCTACAGAACATCAACCTTGGCTACACCCTACCTAAGCTATGGGTAAACAAGATAGGATTAGATAACATACGCATTTATGTGGCTGCTGATAACGTGTACTTCTGGAGTAAACGCAAGGGATTCGACCCACGTGGCTCTTTCTCAGGAGGAAGTAGTACATCCACCTATAGCCCTACGAGAACCATCTCTGGTGGTATTAAACTAAGCTTCTAACCATCTTCTCACATTAATACTACGTCATTATGAAACGCTTAATATCAAATCACATCATATCATTGACTATCGTTGCAGCAGCAACCTTCGGTCTTGTTTCCTGTATCGATAGTATAGAGCCATCAGAGGTACTGACTTCTGACCAAGTAAAGAAGATATCTTCCTCACAAGAAGGACTTATTAATGGTATCCTTTCTTATATGATAACCTTCGACTCTTGGGGTTCAGGCGATCCACTAAACGACTGGGGCTATCCTTGTCAGATGTTTTATAGGGAAGTATTAGGGAGTGACATCCCTGTATACAGTAGTAACTACAGCTATTGGACAACGGTTGAAAGCGGTGTAAACACCCGTTTCAAGGCCTATTACACCTATCGTTTCTATTACGATTTCATTGCCACCTGTAATAATGTGACAAGTGTCGTAGACCCAGCCACGGCTTCTCCTACTTCAAAGAACTACTTAGGTATAGCTCTAACTTACCGTGCAATGGCTTATCTCGATATAGCTCGTCAATTCGAGTTCAAGAAGACTGGCATTGCAAGTCTTGATGATAAGGCATCAAAAGATGGGATATGGGGACTCACAGTTCCTATTGTCACCGAGAAAACAACTAAAGAGATGCAGCGCCACAATCCACGTGCTCCATTCTACAAGATGTACCGTTTCATCCTTACCGACCTCAACCATGCAGAGGAGTACTTGGCCAACTACGCACGTCCCGACAAGAATTTGCCTGACCTTAGTGTAGTTTATGGACTCAAGGCCCGCCTTTGGATGGAGATGGCAAGCCGTTTCGACCAGAGTAGTGCCGACCTTGCTGCAGCCGTTGCAGCCGAGGACTCAGCAAGTATTGAGTATGACAAGTTAGGTATAACCACCGCCCGTGAGTGCTACGAAAAGGCACGCACCTACGCTCGTAAGGCTGTCAGTGGTTACAGTCCAGTTACCGAAGCCCAGTGGCTTAGCACACAAGACGGATTTAACAAGGACAATCAAGCATGGATGTGGAAATTAGGTTATACCACACGTGAGCAAATCAGCTATATGTACTACACCTTTACCAGCACCGTGACATCGGAGACTAATTGGGGACTTGCTGGCACATACGGTGCAACACGTATGATTGGTAGTGCGCTATACGACAAGATGCCGGAAGGCGACTGGCGTCATTATGCATGGATTGACCCGACCGCAGCAGGTACACATGAGGGTTACGAGAAATACGACTCAGTCACCATTGGCACCAAGAAGGAGAAGTTAACCCTCTTAGACGAGGACGCATGGAAGGAGCTACCAGCCTATGCTAACATCAAGTTCCGCCCAGCAAAGGGTAACATCTCCGACACTTACGAGGGACAATTCATAAGTCTTCCATTGATGCGCATGGAGGAGATGAAGTTTATCGATATCGAAGCGACTGCTCATTTAGATGGTGTTGCAGCAGGTGTTACGGCTCTGAAGGATTTTATAAACACCTATCGTTACACCGACAACTCCTATCAAGCAAACAATGCCACCACGATGGAGGACTTTATCAAAGAACTTATGATACAGAAACGCATAGAGTTCTGGGGCGAGGGAATCACTTACTTCGACTATAAACGTCTTGGCTTACAGGTGCGCAGAAAGGACAACACCAATTATGAACCATCTGCTCGCATCAATTCTAAGGAAGGTTATGTATGCCCATGGATGAACTTCTTCATCCTTGAATACGAGACACACAACAATGTAGCATGTAAACCTAACCCCGACACATCTGGTAGTTTGACAGTTACAAATCAATAATAACGGATGTTAAGACAGATAGTTGTTAAATAAAAAGCAGACGCTAAGAGGCGAACCTATTGTTTCGTCTTTGGCGTCTGCTTTCTTAATAGAGGAAAGATGGAGATAAGAGACATCTTTACACTTCGTAAACAAGGGCGAACAGAAGAGGCTTACGCAGCCATTCTCCCTATGTATGCGGTCCACAAAGGGCATTATACCACCATTGCCATGTTCTGGGTAGGGGTCGACATGATGAAGCTCCGCTATCAACAGCGGCAGTTAGAAGAAGCTTATAAGATATTCCGAAGTCTGTTGAGGCTCTATCCCACGATGGACGACAAGGACCTTAAAGGACAGAGCACATTAATGCGTGGCTGCCTTGTTGGTCTTCGAGCACCATCCAGGATTTTCCATGCTCGATTTCATAACACAGTGGGGTATCACCCGACTAACGGACGATGAGTGGCGAATGGAGCAAGGGAACGGCCATCCAATACCCTCAATTGGAATGCGTATAGTAGGGAAAGTATTCAAGGAGGTAGAGAGTAAGCCTACTGTTGACATGGCATTGAAGGCTGCACCGATATTAGCAGAGGCGCTAAAGCACAGCCCCTATAACATGCACAACCAACGTTACAAGGCGATGATATATCGGATTATGGGCAAGAAGGACAAGGCTATCAACATCTACACCCATCTTATCAAGAACCACCGACAGTCTTATCTCTTTCACGAACTATCCGAACTCATTGACGATGAGCGCTACAAGATTGCACTTCTCTGTAAAGCCATCGCTGTACAACGTGAGGAAAAGTTCCGACAGCGCATGCGCTTTACCCTTGCGGGGCTACTCTTCAGAAGAGACAAAGCCCGTGCTCGTTACGAACTCGATAAATGTATTGCTATGCGCAAGCAGTTAGGCTATTCCATCACGTGGGAGATGCAGAACCTTGCTGCAAGTCTGGAAGATATAGCACCAGTATCAGAAGCTAACGAAAAGAGTTTCTATAGGGAGCAAGAAGTAGTATTGAAAGAGCTTGCAAGATAGTCGTTCACATGCCCAATTACCATATTGTTCAAGATTTGCAAGGCTTGGACAGATTCTTACATAGCATAATCTAAACATCAACTAACAATACACTGTAAGCTCATCGTTACTACCCTACAAAAAGAAATATCCCTTCTTTTGTCATTTTCTAATAATTTCTTATCGTTTCCACTACCTTTTTAATACCTTTGCAAAACATGTTGTAAAACACTTTCATCAGCTTTATGAAACACTTATATCTATCCGCTTTATTCCTTTTGGGCTTAACTTCCTGTCAAATAGGAAGCTTAACTTCGGGTTATTCACATCTTTCAGCTACACAAAAGGAGAGAGTCGTAACACTTGGAGACGATATTGATGCTATTCATGACTTCTCAAAAGTATATACAGTCAGCATCAATCAGGTAAAACAATACATCGAATCACACGATAAAGTACTGCTATATGACTATACACCCTTTTGTCGTTCAACCTATTGTGTGTCGCCTTCAGCCTTAGTATCTCAGTGCAAAGACAAGGGAATTAACGTCCTTGTCATATCGAATATATATGACGACATATTCAAACAAAAGCATACTACCTTCCCTATGCTGATGATTGATACGAAGCAGTTCTCGACTAAATGGAGAGCAAATACCATGATCTTTTCTATTTACCCTTGACCGGACATACAGACAAGGAACTGAACTATGCCAGTTTTCATTACTTTGAGAAAGGAAAATACATCAAGAGTTTCAAAAGCCCAAACGAAATTTAACCCTCTTGTTCACGGCAGATTAATACATTCCTAAGCCGTGGAATGACCCAGAATATACCAATAACAAGGAAGTAGAGGTTAGACACTTATCGTCCAATCTCTACTTTTCTTTTCTCAAAGTAATACCCAATTAAAACATCAACGAGACCGAAAACGCACAATATCGAACAACGACAAGAAGGTACCACCACCTTTCTTTCAAATTATTTTCATGAAAAGAAATAATTATTTTCACGACAGGAAATATTTTTTTTCATGAAGAAAAATATTTTTCTTCATGAAAAAAATTCGGTAAATCTCATCTGTCAGAGGGGAAAAAGCAATCATACACACTGGTTTTAGGCCATATAAAGCACCTTGTCAGCGCTATGCAAAGCAACACCCACAGCCCCTATAAAACGAAAGATGCCGTATCCAACCCACAGATACGGCATCTTCACTATAGTAATCATGCGAGAAACAGCTATGTGCTGTTAGTCTACACGACCGAAAAAAAGCATTTTATTTCACTCTCTCCTCTGGTGCGAGCATGTGTTCTGGTGATAGGATAGCATCGAGCTTCTCCTTAGAAAGCAGCTTGTGTTCGAGTACGAGGTCGTAAACAGAGCCTCCTGTTGCAAGCGCCTCCTTAGCAATTTTCGTGCTATTCTTGTATCCTATGTATGGATTAAGTGCTGTCACGATACCAATAGAGTGCTTAACCATCTCAAGACAACGGTCCTTATTCACCGTGATACCGTCGATACACTTCTCACGCAGCGTGTCCATTGCGTTAGGCAACCATGTTAGATCCTCAATAAGACACTCAGTGATGATTGGTTCCATCACATTCAACTGCAACTGACCAGCCTCAGCAGCAATCATCACAGTCGTATCGTTACCAATAACCTTGAAACATGTCTGGTTCGTAACCTCAGGGATAACAGGGTTCACCTTACCTGGCATGATACTTGAACCCGGTGCCATCGGTGGAAGATTAATCTCATTCAGACCGCAACGAGGACCAGATGCCAACAAACGAAGGTCGTTACAAATCTTAGAAAGCTTTACAGCAAGACGCTTCAACGCACTTGAATAGCTTACGTATGCACCTGTGTCAGGGGTTGCCTCGACAAGGTCAACACCAGCAATGAACTCCATTCCCGTCAGTTCGCTGAGCTTTTCTGCACAAATCTTAGGGAAGCCAGGGGCAGCATTAAGACCAGTTCCGATAGCAGTACCACCCATATTAATTTCATGTAAGAGGGCAGCATTACGATTTAAGTTAGCTATCTCCTCCTCTAAAGTATTCGCAAAAGCATTAAACTCCTGTCCGCTTGTCATAGGAACAGCGTCCTGCAGCTGTGTACGTCCCATCTTAATGACATGCTTAAATTCCTCCCCTTTTCTACGGAAAGCAGCGATGAGTTCGCTAAGAGAGGCCACAAGCTTCTTATTAAGCAGGATAAGTGTCAGACGAATAGTCGTTGGATAGACATCATTCGTTGACTGTCCGCAGTTAGCATGGTCGTTAGGAGAGCAGTACTGGAACTCTCCCTTCTTATGACCCATAATCTCGCAAGCACGGTTAGCGATAACTTCATTGGCATTCATATTGACAGATGTGCCCGCACCTCCTTGTACCATATCGGTCACAAAGTTCTCGTGCATCTTGCCATCGATTATTTCGCGGCATGCTTCCGACATCGCATCAGCCACCTCATTACTAATCTCACCGAGTTGACGATTAGTCTCTACAGCAGCTAATTTGACGTAAGCTATTGCCACGACATAGTCTGGGTAGTCGCACATACGCTTGCGTGAGATGTGGTAGTTGTTAATGGCACGCTGTGTTTGTACGCCATAATAAGCCTCTTCTGGTACTTTTAGTTCACCTAAGAGGTCGCTTTCTACACGAAATTTCTTTTCTTCCATGATTCTATATTGATAAAGTTAGCGTTATTCTCGTTCGCATGTGGGAAGAGAATGAACAGTTTTTTTCATTCATGAGGATGTTTCAGAAGACCGATAGAGGCAGCGTTTACGACTGCTATTAGGCTATTCTTTTAGGCCGACAAGCCATGTCTCTCCCCCTTAACCATTGAGGGACAGCAGTCTGACAGGCGCCCTTCAGCATCTTTCCAATCCTTTTGTATCCTACATTTAATAAGCCTTTATTCTGTACTTAAAGCCCAATTCAATGCGGTTAGTATTGTATTTATCCAAGCCAACACCGTCCTTATAGGTCACCTTACGCCCCACATAAGCCAAGAAGACACGGAAGTCTTGACTCTTAACAGGGTAATACTCCACGCTGCCGACATATCCGTAACTCTTACGGAAGTCTTTGAAACGGTCGACCTTCGTAACACTTGCCGTCTCATACATGCCTTTCAACATCAGATTCCATTGTGGAGCAAACTGCCAATTAAGCTTTGTTATGAACGACGTATAGTGCACATCGCTCATCCAAACCTCCCCTCCAACAGCTGGGAAGAAATCCCTCACTTCTCTTGATGCCAAGCCAAAGCGGTCGAGTCCATCATTCTGATACATATAATCAAAGTACCATTGCAGTCTGTCTAAGTTCAGTTTCTGGCCAAGAATAAGCATACGACTATACTTATGGCGGGCTTCTCCTTCTATTCCCCACGACCATCTCGTAAGCAACCTATTGTTCAGAAAGCTACCATTCCAGCCCAAGCTGTATCCGAGTGGGATGCGTGTCTTCTCTAATATACGGTTTTGAGTACCGTCACCTTCGATTGCCAGGGAGTTATCACCATACACATCAGCAAACTTATCATTGTGCGCATTGGTCACGCCAACGACAATCTCCTGTGTAGGGACAGGTTTATAATTAACGACAACACCACCCAAATAGCACTCCAAGCCGCCAGTCAAGTCCGAATACTCATAGATATAGATAGGGTTCTCATCCACTTCATAGCCACCAAAGGGCTGAAATATCTTACCAGCCTCAACTGAAAACTTATCAGAAAACCTATATCCAATCATCACGACATCGGTAGATCGGGCGAAATTATCCTCACTTCTTGCCACGTTCGAATTAGTCATACGATAGCAGAAACGGTAGTATAGCTTATCAGTTAAGTTACCTTTAATCTCAAGGCGCAAGTGTTTATTCTTAAAGCCCGTGCTCCATTCGTGCTCATTATCCGTCTCCACCTGTGCACTGGCGGCAGTATTGAGATAGACATTGAACATATCATTACTCTTTTTCAGCTTTGTCACCTCTTCAGCAAGCGATTTAAAGTGACCATCATCACCTCCGTAGCCATGATTGTCTTGTGCGTTCATACTTACAGAAAGCGCTAACAGGCAGCAGCACAATAGTGTCTTCCTCGTCATGATATATGTCTTAGTTCATTAATATTTTTAAGGATAACCCCTACTAAAGAAGGCGAACACGCTCCTTATCCAGCATTATCCAAACGATTAATGGTTGTTTTAGCCGTAACAGACTTACATCTAAGAAGATAGTAACCCTTATAGAGAGTGTTGTTTTCAACGTAATGGTTTGTTTCACAAAAGTAGGAAAAATATTGATAGCTCGCTCATTTGAGATAAATAAAAATATCGCATTTAACTTTCTTTAGCGTCATATAGCAAGCTAAAGGGGCAAAAACTCCAAAGAAGAAAAGGTGTAACATTAACATTTTGTCAGCCCAAATGGCCTCATCATCCCCATCTTCTCTCTTACGACATCAGTCGAACAAGCCCCAAAAGCATCATTTTTCTCATGCGAAACAACGTCATTTGGAACGAATATATAGTATGAAATACAAATTATTAATAAAATCCTAACCCACGTCAGAAATAATCGCTACATTTGCAGAAAGCTAATTACACGCAGCAAAAGGATTGTGTTATCGAGCAGCACAGACGAACGATTAGACCGCAACGGCCTGTGTTCATCTCGGCTCTTGAGGTAGGATAAACGCCAAATCCATCGTAAGTTCTCCCCTCATTAACGTCCGCAACAGCAGCGTGTAGTACTATTCTTATCAGTTATGAGTAAACGATTGCTTTTCACACTTGGACTTTCAATGTTGCTCTCCACGACTGCAACAGCACAAGACCATATCAACCCCGAGGATCGCACGGTCGATATGGACTCTCCAACATTCGTCCCTATGGTCCATATAGGTAAGGCGAAGGTAGGAGCAGACAGTATTCAATATGTCAGAACAAGCAATGTTTACGTCTTCCCTCCCTTAGAGTTTAAGAATAAAGCACAAGAGACAGCCTATTACCGACTGGTTTATAACATCAAAAAGGTTCTTCCGGTAGCCAAAGAGTGTCACCAGATTATTCTTGAGACGGGCGCATATCTTGAGACAATCCCAACCAAGAAAGAGCGTGACGAACACATGAAGAAGGTAGAGAAGGAAATCTGGAACACCTATAAGCCACGTATGAAGAAACTAACTTTCACGCAAGGTAAGCTACTCATTAAGCTCATTGACCGTGAATGTAATTCAACGTCCTACGAGCTTGTACAAGCCTTCCTCGGTCCTGTAAGAGCAGGTTTTTATCAAGCATTTGCCTGGGCCTTTGGTAGTAGTCTTAAGAAACGATACGACCCAAAGGGTGCTGACAGACTCGTAGAGCGCATTGTCTTGCAGGTTGAGGCTGGTCAGTTATAATCCTACTGTCCCTTTTCTCCGACTTAGAAGAGGGCAAAACAAAACCGATAACAAACTAAATAGAAAAGGCGTAGAGCTGTTATAATACAACACCTCTACGCCTTTCCAAATTCTTTTCATGAAAAAAAATATTTTTCTTCATGAAAAAAAATATTTCTTGTCGTGAAAAAAAATATTTTTTTTCATGAAAATAATTCATAAGACTTACTTTTTAGACATTTAGCGAGTAAGATAGAAGGGGATTTTTACAGCTTAGTAAACACCGTGTTGACGGCCTTTATAGATATAACACGCTCTCATTACCCTCATTGAAAAGTAAGTCGAGGATACTAAGATTAGGTAGGAAGCCAAACTTCTGTTGGTAGACTTGATAGTAGCGACGAGGAACAAAGTCGGTGTCAACACCTGGATGTTTCGGACGAATAGCTTCTCTAAAATCGACGGTTCCATCGGGAAGAGTCGTCTGATAGCTATCTGTGCGTCGCATACACGGCATAATATCGATGAGTTCGCACATTTTAAGCGTTATCTCCCAGTTGAAATCATAGAGAAAGTCCCATTTCCGCTCGAAAAAAGGGCGTATATCGTCCTCATAATACTCAAAGAATGGACTCTCACCATAGGAAGACTGCAAGGCATTCCAGTGTTGATGGCGCCAGTTATCGTGGTCGCTAATACGCACATCCTTCATCGGGCACTTCGCTCCCTCATACTTTTCAACAGGGATAGAGAGGGCTTGCGGACCATTCGCAGACGCAATTACGCAACGATTACGATAGGTTTGCTTAATAAAATTATCGTGTTGTTCTATCAAGCAGCTACTATATCGATTCAGTTTCTGGTACCATTGAATAGGTGCAAAGTAAGCGGAAGATAACAAGACCTCGCCACCCTCTTCAGAAGAAGGGAATGTTAAGTCGTTGATACAACCATTATCAAGATTGGTCATAAAGCTTATTTTTGACGATAATAATATGATTAAGGGATAAAAAAAAGGAGAAGATGCGCAAGCTACCAAGCTCTGGTAAGCGTTGCACCTCCTCTCCTTCAGAAGTATATGGAGACATCCTGCCTCCTATTGCGCCCTATTCGACATTCCTCATGCCCCCTCTTTCGAGACGGATTGGGGAAATCCTTTGGACTTACTTAATATTATCTACCCAGTTGAACAGTCTGTGCCAACGAATACCACTAAATCCCTTGCGGTCAGGATCACTTGACCACCAGATGAAGATAGGCTTACCGACGATGTGATCCTCAGGTACAAAGCCCCAATAACGACTGTCGGCAGAGTTATGGCGGTTGTCACCCATCATCCAATAGTAGTCCATCTTGAAGGTGTAACTATTGGCAGGTTTACCGTTGATGTATATCTTTCCGTTCTTAACCTGTAGGTCGTTGTTCTCATAAACCTTGATACAACGCTCATAAACAGGGAGGTTCTCTAACGTTAAAGTAACCGATTTACCCTTTGCAGGAATCCATATAGGACCATAGTTATCACGTGTCCAGCCAGTATAAGCATTGAGTGGATAGATAAGACCAGCGTAGATATCCTTGTCCGTAACAACTCGCATAGACTTAACAATGCCTTGTCGCTTCAACTCAGCAGCTGCACTTTTAGTCAATGGCATATATCCATCGTAAGCCAATGTAGCCCTATTAAGCACGTTGCCCTGGTCGAGGTCGTAGCCATGTAGACGTCCTAATGTCTGTACGTCTTCGTCACTAATGTTATACTCCTTGCGGAGCTCGTCGAAACGCGGGCCCATGAAGTCAGCGACAGAGATGTTCTTAAACTTGATAAAGTAGGTATATTCTACATTCTCAGGCTCTTTATTAGGTTTCCCATCGAGGTAGACTATCCTATTCTTTATCTGTAAAGTCTGTCCAGGCAGACCCACACAACGCTTCACGTAATTCTCTCTTCTGTCAGTAGGACGCCATCCTAACGTACCGAAAGTGCCCACGTTTCTTATGATATAATCCCTTCCCATAGCGTAAGCCTTATCAAAGAAAGCACGCTGTTGGAGCGTATTCATATTAGCTAAACGAATGTTTCTATTCTGTTGAGCAAGGAAGTTTGTACCGTATGTATAGGCGTCATGATAGTAGTCATTACCCTGGTAGGCAGGCTCAGTCATAATGGTGTCGCCTGCAGGAAAGTTGAAAACAACAATGTCATTCAGCTCTACTTTACCCAAGCCCTTCACTCTACGGTAGTCCCAATGTGGCCAAGAGATATAGCTCTTAGTATTGATAATAGGCAAGGTGTGCTGGGTCAGCGGCATTGTCAACGGCGTCTCAGGGATACGCGGACCATAGCTAACCTTCGAAACAAAGAGGTAATCGCCCGTAAGAAGCGACTTCTCAAGGGAAGAAGAAGGAATAACATAGTTCTGAAAGAAGAACAAGTTGATGAAATACACAGCCACCAACGCAAACACAAGTGCGTCTACCCATCCCATGATAAAGCGGATCGGGCCCTCAGAGTCCTCCCACCACTTCCATCGAATCTTCTTTGTTATATAATAATCGAAGATAAAAGGAACTACTAATAGTCCCCATCAACTCTTTACCCAAACCAGGAAAAGAAGGTAGAGAACAAGCACACAAATAAACTTAGCCCATTGTTTCTTAGGGTTTAGGGCTGCTTTTTCTTTATCTATCATACTGTATATTGAGGTGATAAATGATGATTAATGAGTGATAACGGTATGTTAGTTATTCAATATCAGTTGGAGGAAGAGTGTTATGAGGAATGTCCTACTTTGTTATGGGTTACTTTCTGCGTTGTTATAAACGACTGTCAGTATTATTATATACGGTAGTTCACCTTATTATATATAGCTGCCAGCTTTATTGTAAACGCCTTTCAGTATTATTATAAATAATTGTCAGTCTTATTATAAATGCCTGTCAATGTTTATGCTAAATACTTTTCAGTGACCATCAACACCTAACATTCAACACCCAACACCCGTCACTAAAACTTAAACAAGTCGCTTGTCGTAAGCAGACCTGTATGGTCTTTCGTGTACTCGGCCGCTAAGACAGCTCCAAGAGCAAATCCCATGCGGTTATGAGCATCGTGAGTAATGGTTATCTTATCGGCTTCTGAATCGTAAATAACACTATGGATGCCCGGCACTTCACCGCAACGAATAGAAGTGATAGGCAACTCGTTGAACGCAACCTCATTCGTTCCAGACTCCGTTCCATCGGCTGCACGCTGGTAGCCCTTCACCCACTTGTCTTTGCGATCGAGGTCGTTAACAATCTCTTCGGCAAGGGTTATGGCTGTACCTGATGGTGCATCGAGTTTGTGCATGTGGTGAACTTCCTCTAACTCAACGTCATACTGTGGGAAACCATTCATTATCTTTGCCAAGTAACGATTGACAGCTGAGAAGATGGCAACGCCTACCGAGAAGTTACTTGACCAAAACAAAGTATGTCCCTCTTCGTTACATAGACGCTCAATCTCGGCCTTATGTATTTGCATCCAGCCTGTAGAGCCACTTACAACCTTCTTGTTACGACCAAAGCACGCATGCAATTACCGAAAGCAGACTCTGGGCTTGTAAACTCAATGACGACATCAGCCGATGCAAATCCAGGTGAATCAATCTCTTGAATATTATCAAGATCAACGATACTTACGATTTCGTGGCCACGTGCAAGGGCTACCTTCTCTATCATCTGGCCCATCTTACCATAGCCTATCAATGCTATTTTCATAACTAAATCCGTATTAAAAACATTGCAAAGGTAGCTGATTTACGGCATAAAACAAAATAAGTTGATATATTTTTAGGCCTCCCCTGTATTTCAAGTGATTGTGCTGTCGATGCTTTCCTATGAAATACTTAACAGCATACTCGCATGTACTCTGTCGCTTTCTAATAACTTATAGCATCTTTCCTTAGGTTGTCAAAATGCTTCTTAACGTATGTCTGTTTTGCTTACAGTAGTGGTCTGCACTTTTCTCTATGATGTGTAAGTATCGAGCAAAGGGAAAGTAATACTATTAAAGATAAACCTATAGAATGGAGACAAAAGTCCTTTCTTCTACACTCAGATACTAATAAAAACAGAAAATACATCGTTAAGAAGCCCAATTCTACCATTTTATTTGTATATTTGCGTATTGTTAAACCAAGAATCTGTTATGGAACAACTCATCCACTACGTCTGGAAGCATAAGATGTTTCCGTTGACAGGACTCAAGACTACCGACGGACAGGAGGTAGAAGTTATTGATCCCGGACTGCATAATCGCAATGCTGGACCCGACTTCTTCAATGCCAAGGTGAAAATAAACGGCACCCTGTGGGTGGGAAATGTGGAGATTCACGACCGTGCATCGGACTGGTTCCTCCATAGACACGACCGTGACCCTAATTATAACAACGTTATACTACACGTGGCAGCGTCTATCGACGTTGATGTTAAGACTCAACGAGGAGAGTATCCACCACAGGTACGACTGAAGGTGCCGCCTGACGTGCGTGAACACTACAAAGAGTTGCTCACAACAGATGAGTATCCTGCATGCTATCGCATCATCCCTAACCTCTCTAAACTAATGGTTCATTCGTGGATGAGTGCCTTACAAACAGAGCGATTAGAGCAGAAGACAGACGCAATAGTACAACGGCTGCATGACTGTGAAGGCTCGTGGGAAGCGGCTTATTTCGTTACCTTGGCTCGTAACTACGGCTTCGGTATTAATGGCGACGCCTTTGAGACATGGGCAAAACACATACCTCTGCAGGACATAGCCCACCATCGTGACGATATTCAGCAGATTGAAGCCTTCTTCTTAGGCCAGGCAGGACTATTGGAAACGAACGCCATAGCCGAACGCTACCAAGAGAAGGCATTGAAAGATGCCTACTTTGCACAATTAAAAAGCGAATATCAGTATCTCTCACATAAGTTCGGTCTACAGCAGATGGATGCTACTCAATGGCGATTCCTACGCTTACGTCCACAGAACTTCCCACATATACGGATTGCACAACTGGCCCTTCTCTACTATAATCGACAAACTGGATTATCACAGTTGTTGGATTGTGAGACAGTTAAAGAGGTCAGGAAACTATTGACAACACAGGTGACCCCCTACTGGGAGAGCCACTATGTCTTTGGAGAAGAGAGTGCGAAATGTGAGAAACGACTGTCTACAGCATCGTTGAACCTACTGATTATCAACACTGTTGTGCCTATCCTCTTCGCATACGGTACTCATAAGAATGCCGAGAAGTACTGTGATCGGGCCTTCAACCTCCTTGACACGCTGAAAGCAGAGCGTAATCATATTGTTAGGATGTGGCAAGAAGTAGGATTGACAGTGGATACTGCAGGTGATTCTCAGGCCCTTATACAATTAAAGAAGGCGTATTGCGACCGCAAAGACTGCCTCCGTTGCAGAATAGGATACGAGTATCTGAAAGGGAATTCAGCATTAAAGGAATAAGAGAATAAGACTATTAGGCTAATAGGGCCTATAAGGCTAATAGGCCTAATAAGCCTAATAAGAGTCTAAAAAACCAAATAGATTATGGAAAAGAAGAAATATGTCTTTGAGACAAGACTGGATGTTCGCGACTACGAGTGCGACATCCAAGGTATTGTAAACAATGCTAACTACTTGCATTACACCGAACATACACGTCACAGGTTCCTCAAGTCGTTAGGTGTAAGCTTCTCTGAACTACACGCAAAAGGCGTTGATGCCGTCGTAGCACGTATGCAACTCACCTATAAAGTGCCGTTTACTTGTGACGACGAAATCATCTCTCGCATGTCACTAAAGAAGAGTGGACTACGTTGGATATTCTCTCATGACCTCTTCCGGGCCAGTGATGAGCGTCTTTGTTTCCATGCTGATGTAGACCTTGTGACGCTTATCAACGGTCGTTTAGGCAGTAGCAAAGAATATGACGAAGCGTTTGCTACCGTATTATAAAACCTTGTCTCATCTCCTAACGTCCTCCCCCTCGTAGGAAGAACGTTAGGGGTGAACTCATCAATCACACCACCATGGAATCATTAAGCTCAATTCTACTAACCCGACTCAGCCGTTTCAATCTCGTTGAATTAGCTGAACTCTACAGACGGGCAGGCTCTGCCACAACGGTCATCGAGCACAAAAGAGACATTAGAGAGATACTCCCCGATGCCTCAACACATCTTATACAAGCATTGAAAGATATTGACATCTGCAGAGAATGGGCTGAAAAGGAATTAGAATACGACCACCTACATGGCATTGAGCCTATCTGCATGAATGATGAACGCTATCCACAGCGACTCAAAGAATGCCCAGACGCACCCATCCTACTCTACTTCTTCGGTAATACCGACCTCAATCAACGTCACGTAATCAATATTATTGGGACACGACACTGCACCCCTTACGGTCGAGACATTATCCATTCGTTTGTCAGAGAACTGAAGGCTCTATGTCCAGACGTACTTATCTTAAGTGGATTAGCATACGGTGTAGACATCCATGCACACCGAGAAGCCTTGGAGAATGGCCTTAACACTATCGGCGTATTAGCCCATGGACTCGACGACATCTACCCTCGTGGACACAGAGAGACCGCCCAAAAGATGATACATCAAGGTGGGCTACTCACCGAATACGCCACACGAACACAGCCTATAGCCCGCAACTTCGTACAACGCAACCGTATCGTAGCTGGTTGTGCAGATGCTACTATCCTCATAGAGTCGGCTGCGAAGGGTGGAGGACTTATCACTTGCAGTATTGCACGTAGCTATGGACGTGAGGTATTCGCCTTTCCTGGCTCGGTTCATTCGGACTTTAGCGAGGGATGTAACAATCTTATCCGAGACAACGGGGCATCTCTTATCACCTCAGCCACCGACTTCATAAAGGCTATGGGGTGGGATGATGCTATCAAACTGGAGCAAGCTCAACAGCGAGGTATCGAGCGAACGCTTTTCCCTGATTTGTCTTCTGATGAGGAGACCATCGTCCGCGTGCTCACTAAAAACAATGATCTACAGATTAATCTCTTGTCTATTCAATCAAACATACCTATCTCACGCCTCACAGGACTACTGTTCACTTTGGAAATGAAAGGCGTTATCAGGGCTATGGCTGGCGGTTGTTACCACCTTTTGGCATAGTCTATGGAATAGTAAGGGAGAGCGAAAGCTATAAGCCAACACCCTGTTTCTCTGTACCATCCGACGTATCGTCCTTTCTATAAGAACCTTTAATAGCTTTCAATCTATGGTCATAAACACCCGAACTCACCACCCTCAACCATCCTACGGAGGCTCATCACGCATCATGCCGACCTCCTTCTCCCATCGTGTAGATAGATAAACATCCATCTCACAAAGAGTCTAACCCCCGTCAAAGACCCCTCAATAGAGGTAGAACTCAACATTAGAAAGACCTCACCCCATCCTAAGCAAACAGACACCCAACAATCTATAATATACGTATATAGCATCTTTTTAAAGAAAAAAAAGGCTTTTCTTGCCACAAATCATTCTTCCCTTCCGTCTCTATAGATGTGGACAAAACAGAATCATTAACCCCATTAAATATCAAGACAATGAAAACAACAATCTTTACTATCGTATTTGTTGCAGTCATCATGTGTACAGGATGCACCGCACAAGCCAACTCTTCAACCGATACTAACCAACCTATGAACGATTCAATAGAAACGCTTATTAAGGAGTTTAGGAAGGAGAAGAACGTTACTTACGTCAATCTCCCTAAGTCACTCATACAGATAGGAATGCAAATGGCCGACGACGAGGATGCTGATAAGTTCCTTAAGCAAGTGGACGGAATACAGATTTTAAGCTTCGAGGAGGCTCCACAGAAGACAAAAGACAAGCTCTTCAACCATATCAATAACTTGGAAACACTGGGTTATGAGCCTATGGTGAAGGCCAACGAGGACGGAGAGAAGGTAAGAATACTCCTTAAAGGGGATGAGAAAGTTATACATACCCTCCTTATCTTTGCTATCGATAAAGAAGACTGTTCGCTTATTAAGATTGACGGACATATCAATCCCGCTGATGTTAACGATATCGTAGATACACAAATAAACTAAACAAGACTCGACCATGAAACGATTTATCATCTTACTCGCCCTCATCATCTCTGCTGTTGGGGCCTCAGCACAGGCATAGGTACGTTATTCAGACAATACAGATACGAGGAGAAGGCCAACTACATACACATTACTCGTTTCGCAATGTCCATCGTCAAGGCGTTTGCTAAGACCGATTCAGAAGACAAAGAAGCACTCAAGGCACTCTCTTCATTCCGAATTCTATCCTTGGATGACTGTACCTCGACCGTCAAACAGAGCTTTCAAAAGACGCTCCAGACCTTCCGTCCAACAGGATACACGCCTTTCATCATCGCAAAAAAGAATGATGAGGTCGCTTACATCTACCTTAAAGAGAAGGACGGATATATCCGTGAGCTGCTCATCCTTACCACTGACAATCATGATGGAGCCATTGTGCAGATTAAAGGGAAATTAAGACCAGACGACATAGACGCCGCTATAGAAAAAGGCACTAAGAATAACAAACTTAAAAAATGTAAGTTATGGGACAAACATGCGTAGACAATAGTCTATGATAACCCACTCTCTACATCTGCCTATGCAAGCAAGCGATTTCAAACAGCTATTCCTACCCTGCCATCGGAAGCTCTTTTCGGTGGCATATAGGCTGATGGGGAATGTTCAGGCAGCTGAGGACTTAGTGCAAGAGACCTTCTTAAAACTGTGGATACAGCGTGACAAGATGGGAACAGTAGACCATCCAGAGGCTTATAGCATAACTGTTCTGCGTCGATTGTTCTATGACAAGATGCGGACAGGACGCTTGCAAGAGGTAGACAAAGATGTGGGAACCTTGCAGGTCAGCTCCTCACAGAACATAAGTAGACAATTAGAGCAGGCCGACGAATACCAACGAGTAAGACAAATGATAGTTAGCTTGCCCGAACCACAGGCGAGTATCATGCTGATGCGTGATGTTGAAGACCGCAGTTATGAGGAGATTAGCATAGAGACAGGGCTTACGGAGGTGAATATAAGGAGTATTCTCAGTCGTGCCCGTAAGAAGATTAGAGAACAGATAAACAATGAGATATGATAAAGACTGAAGACATAAAGCATTTACTTGACCGCTACTATGATGGGACGACCACCGAAGAGGAGGAGAACACTCTGCGCACCTACTTTAACGGCAGTGACATCGATGCCAGCCTAAGGGAGGAAAGCGTCTTCTTCACGGCACTTCAGTCTTCAGAATGCCCTATACCAGCAGGGATGGAGGGACGTATCAGCCGTCAGATAAGCCAGTGGAACAACATAAGAAGTTGCCACTCAACGCACGATTAGGCACATCAACCTGCGCTGGGTAGTAGGGATAGCAGCCAGTCTGTTGCTCCTCTTCGCTACTGGAACTATCGTTTACCAAAACGAGAACAACTCTCCACAGACAGAACAGGACACCTATACTAATGCTAAAGACGCTTACGCCGAGACATCCAAAGCACTGATGAAATTCTCAAAGTCGCTCAACAAGGGTATTGAAGCTGCCGAGAACGTCACTAACAAAACAAGAGATTGATTATGAAGAGATTTATTTTAACGCTTTCTTTGGCACTGTTTGCTTGTATAATGGCCTCCGCTCAGAAAGCATTGTTCGATAAGTACAGCGAAACCGACGGTGTCTCTACCGTCTATATATCGCATAAAATGATGCGAATGATGGGGAATGTGAAGGCAGGCAACAAAGATATCAGTAAGATAGCCAGCCGACTTGACTATCTACAGATACTCTCTTGCGAGCGTCGCTCACTGATTCCTTCCATCAAGAAGACGGCTCAAAGCATCTTCTCTCAGCAGCGTTTTTCGGTTGTTATGCAAGTCAATGAGGGTACAGATCATACCACCATCTACGAACGTCATTACCCTAATGGGAAGAACGAGTTTTCCTTGTTGGCCATAGAACGCAATGAGATTACGATTATCAATCTGTTGGGTAATGTAACACTACAGGATATCCAAGGGATAGCTAATGGTAAATAATACTGCTGCTTATTTGGTTATATAACAGAAATAGAGTACTTTTGCAGAAAATAAGGAGGTATAATTATGAATAGGACCATAAATATTCCAAGTGCAGACAACGCCTTCTTGGAGATGTTAGCACAAAAGATGGGATGGACTATAAGTCAAATCAACTCTCATACAGAGAACGATAAAAAGCCAGACTTAAACACACCAGAGAAAAGAAAAAAAGCAATAGAGTTGCTTCAATCCATCGCTGGTAAACTGCCAAACAGTCATTTAGAAAGCTGGAAACAAGCAAAAGAAGAGTATCTAAGAACAAAACACTTATGAGAATCTTCTTAGATACCAATATCCTCATAGATCTTCTTGAGGCAAGAGGTGAGTTCACACAGAATGCACTGAAAGTGGCAAGTATGGTTATTAACAACGGAGACGAACTTTTATTAAGTGACTTATCAGTTGTAAATGCTTGTTATATCGAAAGAAAATCCTTAGGGAATAGGGACTTTATAGCAACATTCTCTGCTATTAGAGATTGTTTTAAAATTATCGGTATGGGGGCACCTGCGTTAGATTCTGCGCTCACTGCTAATTGGAATGATTTTGAAGATGCAATGCAATACTTTGCAGCTCTTAATGCAAATGCTGATATCATTGTCACAAGAAACAAGAAAGATTTTGCTACCAGTGAGATAAGTGTTGTAACTCCTTTGGAATATATAGAAGGTAAAATCAAATGAAAACAGGCATATTCGTTGGAAGCTTCGACCCTTTCACTGTGGGTCATGACTCTATTCTACGCCGTGCTTTACCTCTCTTCGACAAGATCATGATTGGTGTTGGCGTCAATGAGCGAAAGAAGTGCATGCTATGTGCGGAGGAACGGACCGAGCGCATAGCACGACTCTATGCCAACGAACCAAAGATAGAGGTAAAGGCATACAGCGACCTTACCATCGATTTTGCTCGAAGAGAGGGTGCCGAATATATCATTAAGGGTGTGCGTAGTGTAAAGGACTTTGAATACGAGCGCGAACAAGCAGCCATCAACCGTCGCTTGAGTTCTATTGAGACCCTCTTACTCTTCGCTGAACCCGAATTAGAAAGTATCAGTTCAAGTGTTGTGAGAGAACTGCATAACTTTGGAAGAGACATCACAGAGTTCCTGCCAAAGGGGTATTGACGATTAAAGAAAGGCCGACAAGCCTCATTGATAAAACATAGACACGATGATAACATATAGTGCTGAAGGCGTTAAGATGCCTAAGATAAAGAAGAGAGAGATTTCTCGTTGGATTAAAGCTGTTGCCGCAACGCACGGTAGAAAGGTAGGAGAAATTGGTTACATGTTCGTTGATGACGAGAAGATTCTCGATGTTAACAATGAGTATTTAGGCCATGACTACTACACGGACATCATTACCTTCGACTATGACGAGGGTGATGTGCTCAATGGCGACCTTGTTATCTCACTTGATACGGTGCGTTCTAACGCCGAGCTCTTCAAGAAGACGTATGAGGACGAGCTACATCGTGTTATCATTCACGGTATCCTCCACCTCTGTGGCATCAATGATAAAGGACCTGGAGAACGTGAGATTATGGAAGAGAACGAGAACAAGGCGCTCGCTCTATTAAAGGAGATGAGTGGCAAATAACGGTGGACTTCAACCTAATTCGGTTGATGCTCCCATAGACGATATTGAAGGGCTGGAATCCTACCTTGGGTTTCAGCCCTTATTGTTTGCCCTTTCGTCTCTGCCAAAGGATGATTGTATAGCTACGAAAGGGGTTAGGAGTCGAATATAGTCAACCGTCCTGTCGAGATAAAACTAAGCCGCAAGAAGCGTTTATTACTCCTCTGTCCGACCACAAAATATCTATTGCACCGAATTATTTTCACGACAAGAAATATTTATTTTCATGAACATAAATATTTCTTTTCACGACAAAAAATATTTTTTTTCATGTAAATAATTCGAGAAGAGACAAAGAGACCATCTTTAATCGGGCAAGAAACGGATAAGACAGCGACCTTAAAGCGCACAAAAAAAGTGCTTAATTGGAGTCCAACTAAGCACCTTTTCATATACTCCTCACTTACCTATTGCGTCGTCATAGACGTCAACAGCAACGTGGCAGAGCACATTCTCTTCTCTAACTACTTATCCGTAGCCAACTCTACCGCCTTATTGACGATATCACTCTGCGCATTCCATACACGGAAATACTCATTCATATCCCAGATGTCTCGGGCTGTGAGCGCCTTTATCTGTAGTGCAATATTAGGAAGCGTAGCCTTTAACTCGGCCGCATCCTTAGGTTCTATCTTCTCTTTCTTGCCCTCTGCGACGATTTCATCGAGCAATGACTGTGGTACCACATAACCCTTATTAAACGCGTCAAACGACTTATATTTGGCCTTTAACTCTTGTCGATTAGCATCAACATACTTCAAGTAAGCATTGATGATAATACTCTTTGCAGCTAACATACGATGATAACGTGTGAACTTAGCAGTATCGAGTGGGACAAAGTTATCAGGCATTATACCACCGCCACCATAGACAACTCGGTGCTTGCGAATGGTGTAATACTTCAAAGAATCAGAGAATTGAATACTGTCAGGATTGGTCAACTCGCCATGCTTATAGCGTTTCTCAATATCCATCTCGTAATCTTTTAGGTCGCCTTTCTTATATGGCTTTTGAATACAACGGCCACTTGGGGTGTAGTAATGAGCGATAGTCAGACGAATCATACTACCATCAGGCAGGTCGAGTGGACGCTGTACAAGTCCCTTACCAAAGGTTCTACGGCCAACAACCGTTCCACGGTCGTTATCCTGAATAGCCCCCGTAACAATCTCAGCAGCCGAAGCCGTGAGCTCATTCACCAATACATAGACCTTCACATCCTGCAGACGTCCATTGCCAATCGCCTTGAAGTTCTGTCGACGAGAGCGTCGTCCTTCGGTGTAAACAATCATATCATTGTTCTTGAGGAACTCATTTGATATCTGAACAGCCGACTGAAGATAACCGCCACCATTGTCTTGTAGGTCGAGAAGGAGGGTCTTCATGCCCTTCTTTTTCAGTGAGTCAACAGCCGCCATGAACTCGTCATGTGTCTTCATACCGAAGCTCTCTATACGGATATAGCCCACATTAGGACGTATCATATAAGAGGCATTGATAGTATGGACAGGTATCTTAGCACGTGTAACGACAAAGGTAAGCACCCCTTTCACGCCACGACGCACAATACCCAACTTCACTTTCGTTCCCTTCTTACCACGTAGCATCTTCATGATATCGATACGTGGCATCTTTACGCCAGCTATTGTAGAGTCGTTCACACTGACGATACGGTCGCCCGCCAGGATTCCCACCTTCTGAGAAGGACCATTGACAACAGGCTGGATAACGACAAGTGTATCTTCAATCATATTGAACTGTACGCCAATACCCTCAAAGTCGCCCTGCAGCGGTTCGTTCATTGCCTTGGTCTCCTTCGCATCTGTGTAGGTAGAATGGGGGTCGAGCTTCTCGAGCATACCCCTAATACCATCTTCGACTAACTTCTGCTCGTTCACAGAGTCTACATAGAAGTTAGTGATAGCCATCTCTGCTATCTGCAACTTCCGTAAAGGAGACTCGGAGCCCATATTACCTTTAACCTGCGCCTTACCAATAACTGGCAGCAAAGCCATCATCAATAATATTATAATTGCTTTTTTCATCATTTAGAACTTATTAATTATTTTGTTTCTTCTTATCCTTATCTATTCGTATCAATAAGATTTCACACAGAGAAACGGAGAGCACTGAGTGAAAAAGAATATACTCTTTAGGATAGTTTTTTAACATTCACGGAGGTGCTAAAGCACTAAGAGAGTTTTAGGAGTAATTATTAATAACCATTAAGAACTCTATGAATACCATCCTTAAGCATAGTAACATCAAAGTTTATAAGATAACCATATCTTAGATTCTGTAACTTTAAATAAGTCATTAATTGCTTAAAATGCACTGGTAACAACTCTCCCACCGACTTAATTTCTATAATAACTTTTCCATCAACCAGCAAATCTATTCGATAGACCTCTCCAAGTTCTATTCCTTTGTACAGTACTTTTATGGGCACCTGTCTTTCTACCTTAAAGCCTTTCTGTATCAATTCATACATCAAAGCCTTCTCATAGACACTCTCTAAGAGCCCTGGCCCCAATAATGAGTGAACTGTGTAAGCACAGGCTAAAAGCCTATGTGTGTATTCATCTGATATTTTTTCCATGATTCTTTAAGGTTATAGTTCTACTATCTATAATAGATTACGTTCAAGGATTACAATTCTCCTTATTCTCATTCCTCCTCGTTTTCAAGCTAAAAAGTCTTCCAGCACCTCTTTGTGCCAAAGGCACCTCTCTACTCCGTGCCCTCCTTGACTCTGTGTGAACCTTATTTGGAAGTAAGAGTTAGCCTCTATAGCACCCTTTCAAATAAAACCCTTTACTCTTTCTCCACGTCAGGAAGGTCCTCTTCTATTACGAGGTTGTCAATGATGAAGTTTTGACGCTCCATAGTGTTCTTCCCATATAGTACTCAAGCAACTTTGCAACTTGATCATTCTTATGGAGTGTGACCTGCTCAAGGCGCATGTCGGGTCCTATAAAGTGTGCGAACTCATCAGGGGAAATCTCTCCAAGACCTTTGAATCGTGTTATCTCTGGTTCTGGGCCAAGCTCGTTGATAGCTGCCACACGCTCCTCTTCAGAGTAGCAGTAGCGTGTGATAAAGTCGTTCTTCTTCTCTCCTTTCGCACGACGGGCGTCGGCATCAGCAATAACCTGCTTGTCCTTGATTTTTGTTCGACGGTTGCGAACACGGAAGAGGGGCGTCTGAAGGACATATACATGCCCTTTCTTTATCAGCTCAGGAAAGAACTGAAGGAAGAAGGTGATTATCAGTAAGCGGATATGCATACCGTCGACATCGGCATCCGTAGCCACAATCACCTTATTATATCGGAGTGAGTCGAGTCCGTCCTCAATATCGAGTGCTGCCTGAAGAAGGTTGAACTCCTCATTCTCATACACTACTTTCTTTGTCAATCCAAAGCAGTTAAGCGGCTTACCACGCAATGAGAAGACAGCTTGTGTGTTGACATCACGACTCTTTAGTGATACTTCCGCTGGCTGAATCACCCTCTGTTATAAAGATAGAACTCTCCTCCTTTCGATCGTTCTTCACGTCACAATAGTGTACACGACAGTCACGTAACTTACGGTTATGGAGGTTGGCTTTCTTCGCTCTCTCGCGTGCCAACTTCGTTACACCAGCCATTGCCTTACGCTCTCGCTCGGTCTCCTTGATCTTATTCTCAAGTATATCGGTGAAGTCTTCCTTATGGATATGGAGATAGTTGTCGACGTTTGTCTTGATAAAGTCGCCCACATACTTATTGATAGACTCCCCATCAGGCGACATCTGTGTGGACCCTAACTTAATCTTAGTTTGTGATTCGAATACTGGTTCTTCAACGTTTACAGCGATGGCAGCCACCAATCCGTTACGAATGTCACCATACTCATACTTGCCGAAGAACTCTTTTATCGTCTTGGCAATATGCTCCTTGAAAGCAGTCTGGTGTGTACCGCCCTGTGTAGTGTGCTGTCCATTCACGAAGGAGTAGTACTCCTCGCCATATTGATTGGTGTGTGTGAAAGCAATCTCAATATCCTCTCCCTTCATGTGAACTATCGGGTACAATGGATCAACAGTCATATTATCAGTCAGAAGGTCCTTTAAGCCATGTCGACTAAGTATGCGACGCCCATTGTACATGATAGTCAATCCTGTATTCAGGTAGGTATAGTTACGGAGCATCTCCTCTACTATATCATCATGGAAGCTATAATGCTTGAAAAGAGTATCGTCTGGTTCGAAATAGATGTAGGTTCCATTCTCATCAGTCGATTTCTTTGTTTTGTCGCTTTGAAGGTTACCTTTCTCAAACGACAGTTCGCGTACCTTCCCATCACGGTAGCTCTTCACCTCGAAATGAGAACTCAACGCATTAACAGCTTTCACACCTACTCCATTCAAGCCAACACTCTTCTTGAACGCTTTAGAGTCGTACTTACCACCCGTATTCAACACTGATACAGCCTCAACAAGCTTTCCCTGTGGAATACCACGACCATAGTCGCGCACACTAACACGCAGGTTATCGTCCACATCAACCTCGATACGATCACCAGCATTCATCTTAAACTCGTCAATAGAGTTATCAATGACCTCCTTCAAGAGTACATAAATACCATCTTCGGGCAACTTTCCATCGCCCAAACGACCAATGTACATACCCGGACGGGTACGCACGTGCTCCATATCCGATAGATGTCGGATATTATCGTCGGTGTAAGAAACGGGTGTTGAGGGTTGGGTATTGGGTGTTGGGGGCTGAAGGTTGGGGGTTGATGATTTATCCATGTGCTGGGTTATTGGCTGTGAATTATTGGTTATTGAGGGTTAATTATTAGGTGATAAGGGCTTAGCTATTTTATCATATTGAGTGTTCATTAATGAGCAATTAGGTGTTGAAATAGAAGAAACACGTGAAAATATAGAAAGAACACATGTTAAAACTGTCCATCAACACCCAACACTCAACATTTATCACCCAATAGCTTTCCTATAGCATCTACGCTTCTTGTGCATTGTTGGGTCTAATGGGCCCCACTGACTCTGTACGCTTTCGTTGGTTTCCATCTCCACATGCGTTTCACCCCACTTGAAGCCGTATTTCACATAACGTGGAATGAGGTCAGCGAAGACAAGGGAGTTAGCTCCCTTTGAGCGATACTCTGGTAGGACACCAATAAGAAGAAGGTCTACAACCTCCGTCTTATGGAACTTTATTGCACGTAGTAAATGCCACCATCCGAATGGGAAAAGACGTCCACGGTGGCACTTCTGCAAGGCACGAGTCAGTGATGGAATTGTAATAGCAAGCCCAACTAACTGGTTGTCCTTATTCCCGTCCTCTACAACAGTTATCAGATCGAGGTCGGCAAGAGGGAAGTACATCTTGACATACTGGTCTATCTGACGTTCACTCAACTCTGAGAAGCCATAGAGATGAGAGTAAGTAACATTGATTAAGTCGAAGAGCTTCTTGCCATAGCCACCTTCGAAGATATCTTTCTTGGTCAGTTTGCGTGCATGGAGATTGTAACGTTTCTCCACCATCTCTGCTATCTTGGTGTATTTCTCTGGTGCTGTCTCTGGGACATCAAGCCTATATTCTACATAATCATTATCCTTCTCCCAGCCACCAAGCTTCTCCATGTGCTTTGGATAATAATCATAGTTGTAGCTGGTTGCCATTGTACCGAGCTGATCGAAGCCCCATGTCAACATGCCTTCTGGGTCCATATCGGTGAAACCGAGCGGTCCAACGATAGAGTCCATGCCCTTTTCTTTACCATAGTCTTCGACAGCCTTTAACAAAGCCTTTGACACTTCTATATCGTCAATGAAGTCTATCCAGCCGAAGCGGACATCCTTCTTGCCCCATTTCTCGTTTGCTCTATTATTGATGATACCGGCTACACGCCCAACTACCTTGCCTTCTTTCAAGGCAAGGAAATACTCAGCTTCGCAAAAGTCAAAGGCTGCATTCTTATCCTTTGACAACGTTTTCAACTCATCGCTATAGAGGTTTGGGGCATCATACTGATTGCCCTCGTAGAGATCATAATGACACTCAATGAAAGCCTTTAGGTCTTTCTTCGTCTCTACTCGCTTTATCTGAACTGATGACATTTAATATCTTATTTCGTTATTTTCCTTATCTTAAACATGCAAAAGTACTAAAAAAAAGGTAGACAGGCAAATTTACGCTCCTTTTTATTGACTATCACTACCCTACTACTCACTCATAAGGACTCGTGTTAGGCGTCCGCACCACATGTGCTGAGCATCCGCACCACACGTGCTGACCATGCGCACCATACGTGTTTGACATTGATACAACCTCTGTTTATGCTTAACATTCTTGCAAAACATCATTTATCAAATAGTTCTTAAGCATTCACTGAAACCTCAATAACCATTTATTATAATGATAGATAACACTTCATGGCACCTTCTACTTTCTTGCTAACATCACTGTTTTCTTACAAACGAAGAGGAGATGATTGCTTTCTGCATCCGTGGTTGCAAAGAGATAGACGTCTCCACCCTCTTTTATCTTCAGCCGTTTGCGTAATTCAGCAACACTCATAGGGAAATTGCGCACAGCAAGATTGGCCTTGTCTATCCCTGACAGACTATGACGTAATTCCTTCTTATTGAACGATGAGACGGCTGTTATCCTAAACTTACGACCAGGGAAAGCGTCGATGGCCTCATCAGAGACAAAAAGATGAGAATTCAAACTTAATGCAGACAAAGAATAACGAACGGTGAGAAGGGAGAAACAGCCTGCTTTCATCAACGAAGCATTAGGCTCATAGAGATACTGACCGGCTTTTGGAGCAGCCAAAAGAAGTCGCTGCGATACGCTTAAAGCCTCATCGAGAGAATAAGAAACGATGTTATTATCATTCACACAGAAGACCTGCAAGGCTTTTTCCGTAGCCGTCTTGCCATCTGTTTCACCTTTCGTCCTCTGTAATACCAGCAGTAATTCCTTACATTCATTGCGTACAGAGACGATATGTACCTCACTAACAACATTGCCCAAACGATTGAGTTCGTCCACAGCGCGATGCCAATCGAGCATAGGCGACAGCTTTGATGACAACCGTATCAGCCTTCTCTAAGAGTTCTTCTTCCAATGTTAAGACATCAGGGGTACAATCACTTATCAACACGGTCTTGCCTCCCTGTTCGTTACGGCGGGCTGGGTCGAGGAATATCACGGCTACATGGTCGAGCTGATGGAGGTAGGCTGTACCGTCGCCATTAACGACTTCTGCTTGTGTTAAGCCTAAGGCACGAAAGTTATGACGTGCCACTTCGCACAACTCCTCCTGTTGTTCGACATAAATAGCACGCTCAAAGCGACGTGACATAAAGGAGAAATCAACGCCAAAGCCGCCTGTTAGGTCGCAAAACGACCCTTCAAAACTTTTTTGAACATGATTTTCTTGCTGCTTAGGAATAGCTTTTTCTACAGCAGAAGGTCTGCTACATTCGTTATTAAGGTCAGAAGATACTAAACTCTCTACCCCTACAAGGCGTGCTACTAATTGCGCCTTATATTCCGCAGTCTGCTCACTTGAACACTGTTCCATCGATAAATGTGGGGGATAGATGATATCCTCCTTCGCTGCCCAAGACGGTAGTTTCGTACGTGCTGTCTGCCATCCTGTAAGCTGATTGAGCAGGTACGGCATATCAATATCGGGGTAACGGTGGGATTGGAGGGCAAGAAGCCTCACCCCCGCCCCCTCTCCGAGTGGAGAGGGGGAGTGAAATGTTATGTTTGCTTAGAACGTCCCGTACATATCTTGGCAGTGGTAGTTCTGAATGACTTATATCGTTTTTTTGCTTCATCTAATCCTATATTTGCATTGCCTTAATAGTCCTTAGAATTTTATTCTTACCATCTATCACAGTAGCAAAGTCGGTAATCACTCCCCTCTCCATTCGGAGAGGGGCGGGGGTGAGGCTTCTTTTTTTTACCTCACCACCCTCAAATTCTTCTTTGCCCAAGCCCTTGTACAAAGGTTGAAGTGCCACCACTCTGTACGTAAAGGCATGAAGCCTGCAGCACTCATCACCTCACGAAGGAGTCTGCGGTTGGCGAATGCTTCACGAGAGATTAGTCGATGAGAAACGAGCTCGTTCTCTTTGTCGATATGACTGAACAGTCCCATGTGGTCGACTTTTGCACCCATTGGAATCGTATCGATAATACAACGTGTGGCACCATCACGCCATGTAGCATCATTCCATGAGGCCTTACAGATACTAATGTCTACAGCCATTCCATAGTTATGCATACCTCCTCCGTGTGCAGGATTAGACACATAGAAATACTTTGGGGTATCTTTCACTGCGTCCCACATCGTCTGCTGTACGCTCATCGGTCGTGTGGCATCGAAGATACAAAGGCTCAAATCGGGACGACGACGCTTCAACTCCGCCTGCGCTTTACGCAATGCTTCAGCACAAGCAGGCAGCACGTAGGCATCACGCAAGTCATGATAAAGCACCCGATTACAGAAGTTATCCGTACGAGCATACATCAAAGCCACCTTGATAGAAGGTACTACATGCTTTATATTTACCAACCCCTGCTGTTCCATTGACCGTCCTGCTGCCTGTCGACGACTCATCGTTGGTGTCTGTGCCTGTATGTTGCTTGCAAACAGTAAAGCAGGAAGCAGTAGCTTATATATAATTCTACACATTGTTATTCATCCTTTGAGTTTATCATTCTTCCCATATATTGTCCCAAGCATCATGAAAGATATTACCAGGAAAAGGGTTTATATATCCCTCCAACCTCGTACCTTTCTTGCCATTTTCACCCTGTATAAATCGTAAAGAAAGCATCGCAGGCTCATTATTCATTCGTGAAGTATTCCCTTTTATATTCTTACAAAATGCAATATGTAGGCCTGAAAGGAGTTTTATCAGTTGTTTTCGTGACAAAATATAATACTCAGGAGCATTCTCATCTTTCAGATAAATAAAGACGTAAGGTCCCTTGACTTCTTTATTTAATAGGTCTACATTGATACTCTCTGATAGATTATAACCTGTTGGAAAATCCCTCCCTCTACGAGCTTTCACTTGTATCAACACTGATTTATGCGCCCAAGTGGTATCATCATATCTAATACATAAATATCTATTGACCTATGATTTCTTACCGATGCATTGTCGTTTAGTGCTACACAACCTCTCTTGATGAGTTCTGTTACGACAAGTGCTTCACCATAAGCGCCTGTCATCTGGGATTGATTATTACTCTTCCTTCAATTATTACCACGTTATATCTTTAACTTCAAAACCCTGCTTTCGCACATCCTCACAAACCGAATATAACCATTCTGCGTCCCAAAGAGAAAGCTTACACGCTCTGTTAAACTTAAGTCATCGTCTGATGATGGGTAATCTGTCAATGTTAATGCATCTCCAGTAGCTATAATTGCCTCATAAAAGCGCTCAAAATTATTACGAAACTCTTTCATCACAAGGCTACAACTACCACTTTCTTCAAGAAAATACAAATCTATGTTATCAGAATCATAGATGCATGTATAATACTTTAGGTCCTTCATATTATATTTATTTAATCTCCTTAAAAAGTTAGCTATTATTTCTCTTCTGTCAAATTACTCATAGGTTTTATAGCTATATACTGAAAGCATGAACATAACATGACCCTCAATAATACTATACCTATCCCATAACACATCTACTTTTCAGTGTAGATATAATGGTTAAAAACAGACAGGGACAGACACTGTCTCCCTCTCATACGTATTAAAGGTATTGAAAGAAAGCACAGACTCTGCCCCTGTCATCTATAAGACTAACCGCCGAATGAGTTAGGTAACATCCTTATAAGCTGTCTACCATATACTCATCTGCATTCGTAGCTATTATTTCAACGCAGCCTTCTTCTGCTTTACATAATCGCCAAAGACACGATCCACTTCTGCACGCTGCTCACTGTCGAGTGTGTCGTTGGCCTGAATAAGTCCCTTGTAATAGGCCTTAATAGCCTTTGTAAGCTTCGCCTTGTCTGCAGAATTCTTCTCAAAGAGACGGTCAAGGTCCTTATAAAGGGCTGGCTTCATCTTATTCATAAAAGCAAGCTTACCAGTGGCTGGCTGCTCAGTAGCTGTCGAAAGACTGTCTGACTGTGCTGAAGGCTTCATCTTTACCGTGTCTTCAGGCGCCGTCTCTGCGTCTGACTTAAAGACAGATGACATATCAATCTTACCAACCTGGTCGACTAAAGCACCACCATAGTTATATAACAATATGCCAACTCCTATCACCACAGCAGCAATCAAAGCCAACATAACAGTGCCTTTACCTATCTTTGGCATAGTGAACGATGGTCCTTCATTATTTAAGTCGGCTAAGAACTCATCAATATTACTATAACGGTCGCTCCGCTTAAAGGCACAACAACGCTTAATAACATCGCTATAAGCTAATGTCAAACCCATCACCTTCATGATAGTACCGAGGGAATAGATATCAGCCGTACCGTCAGCTGCCATCGTCTCATCCTTGATCTCTGGTGCCATGAAGCGTGTTGTATCAGCTGTCAACTTCACATCTTCAGGCGAAAGAACGCTGAAATCAATGAGTTTAACATAGTCACCTTGATTGGCAACAAGTACATTTGATGGCTTTAGGTTACGATGGATAACCCCTTGCTGATGGGCATAACGCAGTGCATCAGCAATCTGATTGATGATACCAAGCTTCTCATCATCGGTATGACTCTCCTTAAGATAAGCCTGTAAAGTACGTCCTTCTACATACTCCTCCTCAATACAAAGTCCATAACCATCAACCTCTACCAACCCTTGATAGCGTACAATACCAGAGTGATTGAGTCGTTGGCACTGTTTAAACTCACGTTTCAAAGCATTACGAAGCAATGCACGCTCACGATACGCATCCTTCAGTGTCTTCAGAACGACGGTCTGGTCGCCCTTACGACACTTCACTATCATACAGTATCCCTGCGATGATATTACCTTATATTCGGTATAACTGGCCTTTACAGGCGCATCAGCAGTCTGTGCTTGTTCATTAGTGGAAAGTTTGTTCTCACTCATCAATATTCGTAGGTTTTAATTCTCTTAACGTCATTTGCGTACAAAAGTAGTAAAAAAAAACGAGATAAGACAGAAAAGAAGGGAGTAAAATACTGTATTACAATTATTCTCATCTCATAGAATTAATAAACATCAGGATTCTATTTTACAACTTATACTGATATGTTCTTGCCCAACACATGTGGTGTCAGTGGTGAACACCAATGGTGTTGAGGGCCAAATACAATGTAATATATTACTGCTATACGAGCATATTGTTGTTTATAAAGAGCTATACAACCGGAAGTAAACAAACTTTATTTGGTTAGAAGGCTTATTCTTACAAAAGAGACACAATATTATCTACTTAGAAAAGAATTAGCATAAGGAGTAAACTATTATAGTTTTAGCAGTCAACAAAATTAATAATTAAATATAGACGTGAACCATGTATATAGCCTTCGTCATTAACCCCTACCTTTCACTACATTTGTTGAGACTTTTCATACTCACATCGAGTTCCACAGACAAGCAAACACTACGGCTTACTAAAATGGGAGGAAGACGGACTGTTCATAGATTGAATGACATATAAAAAGATGATATAATGCCACATGGGAATAAGACTGGTATGGACTATACGATACAACTATCTACAAAGAACTACGAATTACGCGAATTGCACGAAGACAGAGGGCACAGAAGGAACAACGATTTTAATATTCTAAGACAGAAGGACATAACGACATAGAGTGACCGAAAGCTCATACATAAACAGAAAAACATAATGACAAAGAGTGGATAAGGGGCAGAATGAAGATGGGGTACGTCATCTGAATGGTGTCATTGGCTTCATTTCTTTAGGAGCATGAGGAATGCTGATGGGCATACCAGAGCTGTCTTTCTCTTGGTAAAATCACGCTGGGTTCGATATAAAGTATAGCTTTTAATTCACTGGTGGTATAAACCATCGCATCTTCTCTTGATGTTGCAAAGATACGACAGTATTTCTGAGCTTCCTAATTTTTGGATATGTTATTTCAAGAACCTATAATAATTGGAAGCGGCCGACAAACTTTTTTTTTGCGTTAGCTGGTAGGACAGTTGAAATTACATCGTCCTGACTTTAAGAAATTAATTGTGCGATTAAAGGATATAGGCGTAGAGTTCCCATATAAACCAGCCATGAATAAAACTAAGGGAAAGGATGGATGATGTAAAGATTTATCGCATACACCATCACTAATAATTACTTTTCATGGTTCAAGAAGACGCCCTTCTGCCCTCAAGAACACGCCCTTCTTGATGCTTGTTAAGGCTCTTCTTGTGTTTTAACAAGCACCTTCTCCGCCAATGCTCACAACATACTGATTTAATGCAGATTATAGACGTGGACCATGTATATAACCTTCGCCATTACCCCCTACCTTTCACTACATTTTTGTTGAGACTTTTCATATTCACACCGAGTTCCACAGACATACAAATACGCCGGTTTAATTGAGTGGTACAAAGATGGACTGTTCATAGATTAAATGTCATATTAAAAGATGATATAATGCCACATGGGAATAAGAGTGGTATGGACAATACTAAACAACTATCACCACAGAACTACGAATTACGCTAATTGCACGAAGACAGAGGGTACAGAATGAACAACACATTAAATGTTCTCAGACAGAATGACATATTGACAGGAAGAGACTGAAAGCACTTACATAGACAGAATGACATAATGACAGGGAGTGCTCGAAAGCTCTTACATAGACGAATGACATAATAACAAAGAGTGGATAAGGGGCAGAATAAATATGGCTTTGAATGTGTATAAGATATTAAACCTTTGTTATTTAGTGTTGTATCAATTGCTTTTATGATATTATATAATTACTTTTGACAACGAAAATGACAACAGATTGCAAATCTTCCTCTTCTTCCAAAGAGCAAGACTGTTTTACAGCCACACGCAGAGGAGACTTCAAAACGTTGTTAGGGGTTTTCTCTTTTTTGTTTCTCATACGTGAGGGAAATTAAGATGACCTCGTTTTCTTATTTTTTCTAACTACTTTAAAATTATCTATCATGAGTTCATTTAGAGCAACATTGGAATTAGGTGGCAAGGAGTACGACGTACTCTATTCTAACTACGAGTTCAGTCGTACGACTGACAAGAAGGGTCAGCCTGCATCAAGTATCTCTGGTGGTCGTATCAGCGTCACTATCGAGTCTACTGATGACACTTCTACTATCGAGGCTATGCTCAACAGTCAGTTCAAGCCTGTTGAGGGTAAGATTGTTTACAAGAAGAGTGAGGAGGATGCTAAGATGAAGGAGATCTCTTTCAAGAATGCTTACATCGTTCACTACAAGGAGACACTCGACGTAAACAACGAGGCGCCGATGACCATCGCTATGACCTTCTCTGCTGAGAATATCACTGTGGGTAATGCCGAGCTCGACAACCGCTGGCCTCGTTCATAGGTCTAAGAAACTTAAGGACTGTGTCGGGCTACGTGCTTGACATGGTCCTTTTAGCTTTCTATTTAGGTCTCATCGCAGTAGGACATACCTATAAGCTGCTGAGGTCGTCACCTTATTTATATATAGGGAACAAATCTTATCAAAACGCTTTTCAGCCTTAATTACCTCAAAAAATATATTCAATGGCAATACCTTTTAATCCCATCTCCATCACCATAGGAAAGGATGGACTTTCTTCTTTCAAATCACTTCGTATCGACCAAAGTACTGGTGCACATCATCACTTTGACCTCACGGTTGACCTTGAATCGGGGGGCAACAGACAGGTACATAACATCAGTAGCAGTAAAGAGTGGCTCGGCAAGGATATCATAGTGAAAGCTGCGAGCAAACCATTCTTCTGTGGCATAGTGACGAACATTGAGTTGCGTCGCGATGGCAGCGACTTCGGGTGTATACAGGTGTCTGGCTACTCCTCTACTTATCGTATGGAGACGGCACCAAGCTGTTACTCATGGAATGATAGGTCGATTGGTGATGTCGTAAAGAGTCTGTGCAGTGATGGTAAGGTGCAATTGGCATTGAATGCGGCACACAAGAAACAGTTGGATTACATCTGCCAATACGAGGAATCTGACTTCGATTTCGTTCGTCGGCTCGCCTTGCAGTATCAAGAGTGGATGTATTATGATGGTCTGAAACTTGTCTTCGGTAAACCAAGACGATTACCAGACCCTATCAAGATGGAATTTGGTACGTCACTAAGTTCCCTTAATATTGGTCTACAAACATTAGCTCGTCCAGAACAGGTGTTTACGTTCCATTCTGGTGCAAACCGTGAGATGGACCGCAAGACACCTGATAAGGCTTACGGACATGACAGGATGGCGGGTGATGCGTTCCGTGCTGCGCTCCCCCTCCTATCCTAAGGCGGCTCGCCAGTACTCCATACAGCGTGTCAGCTCTATCGATGATCTTGAGAATTATGTACTCTTAAAACAAGCGGCCGAGACGGCTGAGACACATTATGTCACAGCCGAAAGCCAGGACCCAAGGCTACATGTGGGTTCAGTGATTAGCTTGTATAGTTCTTTCTTAAAGGGAGTTGGTAATCTCTCCCAAGAGAGCTTAGGTGATTTTATCATCATCGAGATGACCCATGAAGTGAGCGAGAGCTGTTATTACAAAAACCGTTTCAAAGCCATTCCTGGTACTGTAATGAGTCTGCCTAACCCAAAGGTTGAAATGCCTCTGGCTGAAACACAAATGGCGACGGTGCTCAGCAATGCCGACCCACATGGAGCGGGTCGTGTGCAGGTGCGCATGAATTGGCAGACCGACAACATGCGAACAAGTTGGGTGCGTGTGATGACACCAGATGGTGGTGGCAGCAAAGACGTAAAGAGCAACCGTGGTTTTGTATTTATCCCAGAGGTAGGCGATCAAGTCCTCCTCGGCTTCCGTCATGGTGACCCCGCCCGTCCATACGTCATGGGTAGCCTGTTTAATGGTACGACAGGTGGTGGCGGTGGCCAAGGTAACAACTGCAAGAGCCTTACCAGTCGCCGAGGTAGTTCCTTAAAACTTGATGATTCTGTAGGTAGTGTTACATTGCACGACAAGGGCACCGTAAGCATGAACTTTGACGGTGGCGGAAATTCTACAATCAACGCCAAGTGTAGCCAAGTATTCAATGCAGGGCAAGTGTCGGTATAAATGTTGGTGCCAAGAAACATCAGCCTGCTTCATCTGCTTTAACTATGGATAGTGATGGTATAATAGACCTTAGCGGTAAAAGTAAAATCACTATAAAAGTTGGTGACAGCACAATAACAATAGATACTACGAGTATTGTTTTGGAGGCGCAGAATATCCATGCCGCAGGAAGCAATCTTAGTCTGTCGGTGATAGGAGGTGGGACTGGTATCTCTATGACAGAAGCTAAAAATCTTGATATTATTGGAACCCCTGTGAACATAAACCAAGGTGATGGAGGAAAGGTAAATATAAAATAGAATTATGGAGCAGAGATATAAAGTCGATACAAGAAATTCTATAGAACTTAAGGGGATAAACATATATCAAGACTCCAAAAGCCAGGAATGGAGTGTCGTACTTGAAAAGAAGGAAGACAGTTACATTGTTGTAATAATGCGGAGTACCCTATACGATTCAGATGCTGAAAAAAATCTGAAATCTCTACTTAATATGGTTGAAGACGTTTATGCACGTATTGCTCTTCGTGTAAGCCGGAATGGAGAAATGATAGTAGATAACAGAACAGAGATTATTAATCATTGGGAGACCATTCAGGAGAACATTATGGCTACTTTCGGGTGCGATGATGAAATGAAGACGTTCTGTGAGAATGTCAGAGAAGGCCTGGATAACATAGACCATTACGTTAAGCGTAATATGATTTTCTTTGTTCTTTTGTCCACATTCAGTAGGAGGGAGGAATTTGAGTTTCTTACAGATTCCTTCCTGTCCGTTGGTGACTCCATAAAGGTGAATATCAAACGTAACGAAAGTGCAGGGGAAAGCGCAGGGAAAGATATTCTTATACATGAAGGAAGGGCAGTCCCAGTTGATTTGCGACAAATGCGTGGAAAGTATGATGATAAAGTGTTTCAATATATAGGTTCTCCATTCGTTTATGATTTTTCATTTATTTCAAGATACGAATATGATAATCAGAAGGGAGGTATGTTTGATAATGCCGTATGCAATATATATGAGCAGATGTCAGATGGTTACTCCTTTAAAAACCGTATAGAATTTATATCTTTATAATAAGGAATAATGGCAAAGGAATATGTTCTGGATGATGATATGGTTGTTTGTACTTCTGGTGCAAGACAAACTACGATTCATGTATCCAGTCAGTACATGGTGAGAAGAGGAAATGGGAAGTTCGTGGCAACAGAAGATGACCGTTTCACAGGTTGCTTTTTGTGCCAGAAGGTAACGGCTATAGGGTCTTCTTATGGTTTTATTGCAGGAGGTATTTTAGGTGCAGTCGTTGGATTGTTATTGACTCCTACGATGGCTGTTACTGGTTTCTTGTCAGGAGCAATTTATGGATTACTGTCAGGAGCAAAGGAGGGAGGCGAAAAAGGGGCTGCTGTGGGTAAGTCTGCAGGAGGGGCTGTTGGAGCGGTCCTTGGAGCAATAGCAGCCCCATTTCCGTTAAAACAGATTGGTGCAGCTGTGGGAAAAGTCATAGGTCAGATTCAAGGTAGCGTTGCTGGTGGAATTATAGGGGCTGTCTGCAATGGCCTTTACAAGGGGATGGAAGATAGTATGAAGGGGGCAGTTATTGGCGCAGCTGCTCCCCCTGTTGCTGCTGGGCTTGTCGGAGCAATTTTAAATGGATTAAAATGTAGTACTATTACTAATATGATCATGAATGTAATCAATCCTTGTTCTTTGATGACAAAGGGTACTCCTTGGAGTAGTTTACATTACCAAGTTAAGATTGCAGGGAAATATGCCCTGATGCCTGATGCCAAGATAGCATGCCCGTTTGCAGGAGTTATTTCCATTACAAAACCAGACTGGGACATGATGCTTACATGTGTAAAAATGTCATATTGGGTCTATTGTACGCCAGATAAGTATCAAGATTATAAGAAGTATGACCCTGAGAATATGGGGTGGCACGAAGTAACACCAGAAGAATTGGAAGAAAAAGGTGTTGTAAGAAAAATTGCAGATTCTTATGTGTTAGAAGGAAATGATGATATAAAATACTTTCCAGAGACCTATAATAATAAGACAAGATATTTTTTTACAGATAAAGATTATAAAGGATATTCCGGGAGTAATAATGCAGGTAAAGATTCTGGCATGAAAATGGGGATGTATGAGAAAGATGGTCATTACATTTTAGTTGCTCGCGGAACCGCTCGAGAGCCAGATTGGGTTGACGACAATCTAAAACAAGGAGTCGGGTTAGGGAGTGATCAGTATGACCAAGTAACAGCTGTTTCTAAAACTACAACAAAGAAAGTTGGTAAACGAAATGTTACTATAACAGGACATTCTATGGGAGGTGGTACCAGCTCGACAGCGGGTATAGCGACTGGTAGTGATACCTATGCTTTTGATCCGGCAGGTGTTCATCCTAATACTGCAAGAAAGTATGGGAAAACACGAATGGATTCATCGAATATTTATACAATTTATGCAGCCACAGACCCATTAAACAATTTACAGAATAATCTTATCCCGATAGCTCCTACATCTGTGGGACAACGCTTGATGCTTAATACCGCTAATAAGCTGAACTTGCAGCATCCTGAAGACTTTATTATAAACGGGCATGCGCTGCCATTACTTATTGAAGAGATAGAGCGGCAGGCGACAATGCATAAAGATGATAAAGATCTCATGGCATTATATAAATAATTCTTAGGTAGTTTATGAAAAAATATATTTTTGCAATTACAATATTGATGTTACTAACAAGCTGTAGTTATATGTTTAAGAAATCATATAAAATAAATGCACCTGAACCACAGTTATATTTCGCGACAGGTGAGGAATTAAAGATGGCAACTGCAATCTATGATGGAGATCTTCATTCTATACAATCTATGATTGATAACGGTTTTGATTTGAATCGCATCGGTAGGGGTGGCATGACTTACCTTTATTATGCCATGTTAACGATGAATTACGACACGATGGCATTGTTGTTGAAGAATGGAGCAAATCCTAATATGCATAGCAAATTCTTTACATATCCAGATTTGCATAAGAAAGGACAGAATGATGAGCAAAACACAGGGGTTTGCCTTGAATATTCTGGGTATCCTGCTTATGATATAAAATATATGAAACTCTTAATAAAATATGGTGCTAACGTAAATGATACAACCTATATTAGTCCTCTCAGCTCTGCTATTCGAGATAAAAACCAGGGAAAAGAAAAAATCAAATATCTTGTGGAACATGGTATAAATCTAAATTACAGTATCACTAAGACTTCTGTAGTCTGTAGCCAGGCCACTATTTATAATTGGGATATGGTACTTTTTCTATTAGACATAGGTGCTGATCCCATGGCAAGTGAGGATCCTGATTTTAATGTTGCCTCTGCTGTGCAGGATTATTATGATGAAGGGTTCGATCTTGATTCTGAGAACGGTAAGATGGCACAGGAAGTAAAACGAAGACTTGAACAACGAGGGATTAAGTTTCCTTACCATCCTACAAGCCAAGCAACTTCACCTGAAAGTAGGAAGTAGGTTGCATTCTTATAAAATACTTACGGGAGAGAAGCAGATCTCTTAGTTTCTATCAAAATAGTTATAGTTAATCCTTTTCAATATTGTTACGAATGTGCATCTGCAGCATGGGGACAGTGATTTTAGATGCATTATTGTTTCTGGCTACTCCGCTACATACAGAATGGAGACGGCACCGAGCTGTTACTCATGGAAAGACAGGTCGATTGGTGATGTCGTAAAGAGTCTGTGCAGTGATGGTAAGGTGCAATTGGCATTGAATGCGGCACACAAGAAACAGTTGGATTACATCTGCCAATACGAGGAATCTGACTTCGATTTCGTTCGTCGGCTTGCCTTGCAGTATCAGGAGTGGATGTATTATGATGGTCTGAAACTTGTCTTCGGTAAGCCAAGACGATTGCCAGACCCTATCAAGATGGAATTTGGTACGTCACTGAGTTCCCTCAATATTGGTCTACAAACATTAGCTCGTCCAGAACAGGTTTTTACGTTCCATTCTGGTGCAAACCGTGAAATGGACCGCAAGACGCCCGATAAAGCTTACGGACATGACAGGATGGCGGGTGATGCATTCCGTGCTGCGCTCCCCTCCTACCCTAAGGCGGCTCGCCAGTACTCCATACAGCGTGTCAGCTCTATCGATGATCTTGAGAATTATGTACTCCTAAAACAGGCTGCCGAAACAGCTGAGACACATTATGTTACAGCCGAAAGTCAGGACCCAAGGCTACATGTGGGTTCAGTGATTAGCTTGTACAGTTCTTTCTTAAAGGGAGTTGGCAATCTCTCCCAAGAGAGCTTAGGCGATTTCATCATCATCGAGATGACCCATGAAGTGAGCGAGAGCTGTTACTACAAAAACCGTTTCAAAGCCATTCCTGGTACTGTAATGAGTCTGCCTAACCCAAAGGTTGAAATGCCTCTGGCTGAAACGCAGATGGCAACGGTACTCAGCAATGCCGACCCACATGGAGCAGGTCGTGTGCAGGTGCGCATGAATTGGCAAACCGACAACATGCGAACAAGTTGGGTGCGTGTGATGACACCAGATGGTGGTGGCAGCAAAGACGTAAAAAGCAACCGTGGCTTCGTGTTTATCCCGGAGGTAGGCGACCAAGTCCTCCTCGGCTTCCGTCATGGCGCTCCCGCCCGTCCCTACGTCATGGGTAGCCTGTTTAATGGAACAACAGGTAACGGTGGAGGTTCTAATAATAGTATTAAAAGCCTTAAGACACGTAGTGGTATTTCTGTTATTCTAAATGATGATAATAGGTCACTTGAAATAAAAGATGCAGGTGGGAGCTCCATTCATTTGGATGGAAATGGAAATATCTTGCTTAACGCCCCTAAGAACATACAGCTCCATGCTGGTAATGATATGTCCTTAATGGTAGGTCACGACCTACAAGTTAATGTTGGAAACTCTCAAACAACGAACATTGGTAATATGATGCTGACCAATGTAATGCAGAAGATATTGGTAAACACACCGTTCATGCAGCAGCTTGTTGCAGACTTCTTCCATACACAAGCAGGAAAGGCATTGCTCAACTCTCAGAATCAAATAAAGATTGAGGCTCCAGAGACGAATGTTGTTGGTGAGCAGGAGCTCTTTATACATTCTGCAAATAAAACAGTGGTGAATTCACAAGGTACAATGGAGATGCGTGGAGAGCAGGGTATGCACGAACTGAATACGGCAAAAGAATATGAAACAGTAAAAAAGGAAATAGGTACAAAGGTATGTGTACAGTTTAGAACATCAAAAAGTTATAATGGCGAATTCGGCTTTGACTGGGTACGTTTTGCAGACTCGGGTAGAACTGGAGATACAGAGAAAAACCGCTACGACAAGATAATCGGTACTTGTGAGGGAGAAGGTAAAAACTTCAAACAAGAAACGAGCAGATATAAGCAGTTCCTATTTGAATATAAGCATCAGTATATAATTCCTTGGAAGAAGAAAGAGGCAGAATCTGCTATGTCAGCAGTTACTTCGGAAGCAACCAGGGATGCTGCTACAAAGAAGCCGGATTATCTCTATGTAGTACCTGTGATGACTTTATTAAAAGATCAATGTGCTGATTTGACCTTGAATATCGATGTTCATAAAAAAGCTCAACGGTTAGAATATGAGTATGATAAGGATTTTTTTACTTTGAATCAAAGTTCTGCACCTATTCTTGATATCGGTCATTATCCATCGGCTGATGACCTTTCTATAACGTGTAATAAGGAGTTTTCGGAAGATAAGGAGATATGTCTTTATGCTTATGACGAACAGGGCAATAAATCGCTGGCAGGTAAATTAATTGTAAAGGCCAATGATGACAAGCATCGGTATGCCTTGGATGTGGTAATGGTTAATGTGAAAACTTGTATTAAGGATGATAATTTATCATCTCCACCCTCTAACCCCTTTCGCAAAATTACTTTGCAGAAATATTTTTCTCAATGTTATATAGATACCAATATAGAAGAATGTGAGCTTGATTTGACAACTCCAGATCGGAAAGAGGCTTTCCTTGCCTATACTGATAAAGAATTATTAAAAAGGGAAGATTTAAGTAACTTGAAAATATATGATTATTTGACAAGTGTGCTAAATAGTAATTCATATACGGCAAAGTATGCTTCTTATTATAAAATATATTTAATAAATGAGGATGCTGATGGAGATTCGTCTTTATATGAACGTGCCCGTGATATATGCTCTGAGGAAGTAATCGTGTTGGCTCCGGGTCTTGATGATACCACCTGTGCACATGAACTTTTTCATGCTTTAGGGTTATACCATTCGTTTAGTGAGTTAAACCAACACACTTTTGAAAAATATAAAACGGACAATATTATGGACTATTCTGATGTTGGAACAGAAAAAATACCAGTGATAGCCACATGGCAGTTCCAATGGAACATTCTTCATGAGAACTTACCGACGGTAGCACAGTGGAAAATAATGAAGAGAAAGGAAGAAAAGAAGAAGAGAAAAATCAACAAATAACAAAAAAATCACAAGAGGATGGTAAGGCAAATAATGATTTCATTGACAACGCTTATGATAATAAGCAGTTGCAAAGCACAGAATACAGATAGTAATAATATTAAAAAGAATAAGAATATGGAAAGGACAACAGAGAGGTTTGACACATCTACCTATTATATGGAAAGGCAAGGGCATGATTATCAATTTGAGCATTACTTGCGAGGTAAAGTGAGGCAGTTTGGAGGTGATAATGGCTCTGATTTCGTTGAATATGCAAGGAAAGAAAAATCGCTCTTTGGTACTTATAAAGAGTATCATAATAAGACACGGACTCTCAAAAAAGTAGGACAATATTATTATAATGAATTTAATATTGGTATTTGGAAAGTATATGATGAAAATGGCTATTTAATAGAAACAATAGATAAAGATGCCCCTTATAAGAACTATCCATGGGAAAAGGTGGAGAAGTTTGTCAAAGAAGAATTGAAACTGGATTTGTTTGATAAAAAAGTCTCTATCAATCGTTATTTGAGTAAACATAGTAAAATCCCTATATGGCGAATTCGGTGGCAAGTTGGCGTTAAGGTATATACAATTAAAATAAATGCTAATACCGGCAAGATAATTAATCAAGTAGAAGGGGAGGTAGAGAAATAGAACGGGATAGTTTACAGCGTCTTATTGTAAAGAAGTTGTTTCAAGAAAATAATAGTGCTACCTTTAGGGCTTGATGATGCAATCTGTACGTATGGATTATTAATCACAAGGTAGGACAAAATATAGTTTCTATTAAAATGAATGCTAATACTGAAGAAGTTATAAAGAAAGGTACAAATCCTATAATAAAGTAGAATGGTGAAAATTGTAACTAATGGTGCTTTAATGTGTTGTACTTTAGGAACAGAACAAGCCAAGTTGACAGTTCTTAGTCAAAGTTTCCGAAGTATTTCGGGAGAATTGGTAGCTACAGAGGAGGATAAAAGTGGTTTAGATAATATCTCCAGTTTTGGAGTTTGCAAATGTAGTTCTCCGAATCCTCCTTGTATTCCACAGCCACAAGGCTGGCAGCAAACAACACAGAAAGACAGTATCAATGGGATGAAAAAACTGACGGAGCAGTCATTCTGTATGTGTGCTAAAGGAGGAAGAATATCATTCGTTGATACAGGAAGTAATTCTTTTGTTGAAAGTGAATAAAAGTACTCATGCTCTACCTTTATGATGCTTTGTAGATGTCTTTATACCGATAAACTGCGTATGTCACTGGGTGAAACGCAGATGGCAACGGTGCTAAGCAATGCCGACCCACATGGAGCAGGTCGTGTGCAGGTGCGTATGAATTGGCAGACCGATAACATGCGAACAAGTTGGGTGCGTGTGATGACACCAGATGGTGGTGGCAGCAAAGACGTAAAGAGCAACCACGGCTTCGTTTTCATCCCAGAGGTAGGCGACCAAGTCCTCCTCGGCTTCCGCCATGGTGACCCTGCCCGCCCCTACGTCATGGGTAGCCTGTTTAATGGAACAACAGGTAACGGTGGAGGTTCTAATAATAGTATTAAAAGTCTTAAGACACGTAGTGGCATTTCCGTCATCCTCAACGATGATAATAGGTCACTTGAAATAAAAGAGGTTCTTCCGTTAAATGCGTAGATATGGTTTTTAATGTTTATAAGCTATTGGCGGATTCAACAGGCAAGTCCAAGTGGGTTGTGAGGACAGAAATTCGCACCTATCGTGCCTTCTCTGACAAGGAGTATGGTACAATATATCTTGCTGAAAGGATAGACTATGTGGGAGGTGGTTTCCTATTGTTAGATTATAGTGGGCGTAAGCACTTGCTTTCTACTATTAAGGATCACCTTGGACGTCTTATAATCTTTGGACAGGATGAGGAACGAGGTCTTATCCGCTCAGCAATGTATAAACATGGTGATGTCATAGACCAATTGGTGGCATACGACTATGATGAAAAGAGTAATCTCATACGTGTACGTGATCGATTTGGTAAAAGTATTGAGTTTGAATATGATGATGCCAATAGAGTCGTTCTACGTCGTAACCGCAACAATATGATGTATACATGGGAGTATGACGCTGAAGGACGTGTTATCCATACTACTGGTGAAGGTGGTATACAGGAAGGATATATATCTTACCATGACGGATATAACGAAGTAAAATACTCTGCCACAGGGGCTACGGAGCAGTATTATTATGACGAAAACAATCTTGTATATAAAAAGGTGGATGCCATGGGTGGTGAGACCTGGTATGGTTATAATTCTTGGCATGAGCGAACATTGGTAGGTACACCAGAGGGTAAGGTCGTAGGATATGATTATGATGAGCGTGGTAACCTTATAAGATTGACGGCTGAAGATGGAGCTGAGACTGTTTATGAGTATGATGACCATAATCGTGTGATAGCACGTACAGATGCAGCCGGTAATAGAGAAGAATGGGTCTATGATAAAGAGACAGCATTGTTGCTGAAACATAAGGAAGCGGATGGTACTGTTGTTACTTATACATACGAGAAGGATAAGCAGCAGCCTTCTGCTATTGAGTATGGTGAAGAACTACGTGCTGTTCTACAATATGACACTTTAGGATTAATCTCAAATATTACAGATGGGCATGGCGTTTGTGAAACATTCGCTTACGATGACTATGGCCGTCCACTGAAGCACAAGCATGCTGATGGAAACAGTACAGAGTGGCAGCGTGACCGGCTTGGGCGTGTTACTCGCTACGCAACTCCTGGACAGAGCGTGATGCGCATCTCCTACGATGCCTACGACCTGCCTGTTGAAGTTACCAGTGGCAATGAAGTGTGGACTATGGAGTACACTCCTATGGGCAACCTGCGACGTCAGACACGTCGGACGAGCAGTATGCGCATGGTCAGTGCGCTGAACTATGAGTATGATTCCTATGACAGGCTGAAGTTTGTTGAGAACGAACATGGTGAACGCTACTTCTTTGAACGTGACCTTAATGGCGAGGTCATCTGTGAGAGGGGCTTCGACGGAGCGGAACGCCACTATATCCGTAACCTTGACGGCACGGTGATTACTACACAGCTGCCTGATGGTACGGCTGTGCATCATCAGCATGACCAAGCTGGACGACTTACCTATAACAAGTACACCGATGGTAGCTGGGAGGCTTGGGAGTACGATAAGGCTGGACGGCTCACCAAAGCGTACAACAGGGACAGCGTGACGGAGTTCGTGCGTAATGCTTTGGGGCAGGTCATAAAGGAAACGCAGGACGGGCGTACAGTGGAACACAGGTATGATGAACGTTCCCGACTTTCAAATATCGTCAGTGCGTTAGAAGGAAATATTACCTACGGATATGATATGAAAGGTTCTATCAACCACATATCAGCTGGTATGTCAGGAAAGAGGAAGCCTTGGGAAGCGAATATAGCATACGACAGGTTCGGGCGTGAAACATCACGTATGATGCCTGGCTGTGTAGAGAATACTATGCACTATGACAGCATTGGCCGCCCTGCACATCAGCGTGTCCGGCATAATGGGCGAACACTGTATGACAAGTCATATACTTGGGGTGATAATCTTCGTCTTTTACGAACGTTTGACACAATAAACGGTAGAAGTGTCCGTTACGATTATGACGCCTTCGGTTCTCTGTCAGGGGCAGTGTTTGGTGACGGAAGTCGTCAGTGGCGTAACCCAGATACAATGGGTAATGTGTATGATAGCCCTGACCGAACGGACAGGAGCTATGGTCGTGGTGGACAGCTGCGTGAGGATAGGAAGTGGCGGTATTATTATGACAGCCATGGCAACCTTGTGCTGAAGACCATGCGCAGGATGGGACCATCACGTAATGCGGAGGCGCGGGAAGATTTCCTTGCATGGCAGGGCGGCGACTATGCCTATACGTGGCAAGGCAATGGTATGCTTAGGAGTGTAACACGACCGGACGGCAAGACCGTTACGTTCAGGTATGATGCTTTAGGCAGACGTATTGAGAAGGTCTTTGACGGACGTGTGTATCGCTACCTCTGGGATGGTGATGTCATCCTGCACGAGTGGGAGTATGCGGAGGCTGACCGCCCGAATACGGTTGTTACCGAGACTGGTGAGGTCACACTTGACAGGCCAGAACCTGTTGAGAATCTCATCACGTGGGTTTACGACAGTGACGGCTATGTCCCTACAGCCAAGATAGTTGGTGAAAGGCATTACAGCATAATCAGCGACTACATCGGCCGTCCTGTCCAAGTGTACGATGATAATGGTAATATCGTCTGGCAGGCAGACTATGACATCTACGGTAACGTCCGCAACCTTCACGGCAGTAGGCAGTTCATTCCTTTCCGCCAGTTAGGACAGTACGAGGACGAGGAGACAGGGCTGTATTACAACCGCTTCCGCTATTATGATCCAAGGATTGGTAATTACATCAGCCAGGACCCGATAAGGTTGATGGGTAATAACCCTACGCTATATGGGTATGTGGAGGATTGTAATAAGTGGACTGACATGTTTGGATTAGATATGCTAGCATTGCCAGCTCCTACTGGGAAAAATCCTTGGGGAAGTGGAGAAATAGTATCTACTACTATACCTAAAGGAGGCTTAGATGTAGAAATGGCTATGTCTCCAGGACAAACGAGACCAGGAGGATGGGCAACAACTGATAAAATTACGGATGTTGATTTTGTAAGAAATAAATTAGCTGTTACTCCTGAATTTAAGCCAGAAATATCACATGTTCAAAAGTTTCATATTCCAGAAGGAGTAAGAGTTCAAATAGGCACAGTTGGTCCTCAAACTTATAATGGAATAATATACGAGGGTGGAGGAAATCAAATTCAAATTTTAAATTTCGAGGATAGGGCTAAGTTAGAGCCAATTGGTAAACCAAGAAAAATTAGTTATATATAAATAATGGGAAAGATAAAAAACTTCATGGTTGATTATGGAGATACTTCAAAAGAGAAAAAGGGAACATTTACAGTACTAGACACCTTGCCTTGTGCTATAACATGGTTTTATAATGGTACAAATCATAGAATAGAGCATCAAGACAAACTGATTCCATTAATATTAAAAAATAATCAATATGTTGCAATTGTCCAAGCACCATACAGTAAAGTATACAACATGGCTTATATTATTAACGGAAATGGTGAAGTAATCTAGGGATTTAAAAGATATTTTTAAAAGGAAAAAGAAATATAGATAGACCTTTATTTTTATGATGTTTATTATATAAATGATTCGCTCTATTTTTTTGTTGTAGTTTCAAATACCGACTATAGGTTTGAATTTAATCCCTATACAGGTGAAGTTGGTGATTTTATAGAATCAAGATAATACTATAATATTCAAAACAAGAGGTTATAATAGTAACTAAAATGCAAATAAAGACGCAATTACGTTCAAAATAAAAAGAATATAGAAAATCTAAATGTGTTAAAGGAACGAACTGTATTACAAAAGGTTCTTCCATTAAATGCGTGGACACTTTTCGTATAGTTTTAAAGGAAGAACCAAAGTTATGCGTTAAACAAACAGATAGCCAAGACAGTTTTGGCTGTCTGTTTTATTTATCCTCCGACACAGAACACCTTACCATTTTAATACATCGAAAATTTGGAGATAAGACTTTGAAAAGTCATGACATAATTTCGAATAAAACGTCTAAAGTAAAGTGGAAAAACACGTATAAAAAGCAAGTTTGCAACCAACAGAAAATCAATTGGTTATGAAGTCGTACAAGAAAAGGTGCTTAGTAAGGGTTCAAAAGGGCGTTAGTAAGACCTCAAAAGGGCACCTATTGCAAGTCAATCAGGCGTCTTTTCAAAGCCAAAAGAGCATATATCGATTTTGAGTCGTATGAAAATAGTTTACAAGTGTCGGTTAGTATAGGGATAAGTTGTTTGTAGAAGACAGAAAGATATGGTAATGGGTAGACATAGTATTTTTATCTGGTACGACAATCTTCGTCTTCTGCAGACGCTTGACACAATAAACCGCAGAAGTGTCCGTTACGATTATGATACCTTCGGTTCTCTGTCAGGGGCTGTATATGGTGACGGTAGTTGTCAGTGGCGCAACCCGGATGCAATGGGTAACGTGTATGATAGTCCCGATCGAACGGACAGGAGCTATGGTCGTGGTGGACAGCTGCGTGAGGACAGGAAGTGGCGGTATTATTATGACAGCCATGGCAACCTTGTGCTGAAGACCATGCGCAGGTCGGGACCATCCCTTGAAACTGGAATGTGGGATGAGTTCCTTGCTTGGCAGAGCGGTGACTATGCCTATACGTGGCAGGGCAATGGTATGCTTAGAAGGGTAACACGGCCGGACGGCAAAACTGTAACGTTCAGGTATGACGCTTTAGGCAGACGCATTGAGAAGGTCTTTGACGGACGTGTGTATCGCTACCTCTGGGATGGTGATGTCATCCTACACGAGTGGGACTATGCCGAGTATGACCGCCCGAACACGATTGTTACTGAGACTGGTGAGGTCACACTCGATAGGCCTGAACCAGTTGAGAACCCCATCACATGGGTTTACGACAGTGACAGCTACGTCCCTACAGCCAAGATTGTCGGTGACAGGCATTACAGCATAATCAGCGACTACATCGGCCGTCCCGTCCAAGCATACGATGATAATGGCAATGTCGTTTGGCAGGTAGACTATGACATCTATGGTAACTTCCGCAACCTTCACGGCGGCAGGCGGTTCATTCCTTTCCGCCAGTTAGGACAGTATGAGGACGAGGAGACTGGACTGTATTACAACAGGTTCAGATATTATGATCCTAAGATTGGCAATTACATCAGCCAGGACCCGATAAGGTTAGGAGGAAATAATCCTACGCTGTATGGATATGTAGAGGATTTGAATAAGTGGGCTGATATTTTTGGATTAGATTTTAAGACAGTAGATTTCTCTGGCCAGCTAAACTTGTATCAAGGTTCAGGGAAAAACACTGTAAAGATTAAAATGCAAGGCTCACGCGGACGTGATTTCACAGAGGCCTATAAAAAAGCAGAAATATCTGCTGAGAAAAAAAAAAAGTCGATAGGGAATATACTTGGCATCATGTTGCTGATTTTAATCCAGAAACAGGGGAGTGCACTATGCAATTGGTGAAGACAGAAGCACATATAGCTTCTTTACCTCATAAGGGAGCTGTTTCCCAGTTCGAAAAGGAATTTGGTGTAGAATACAGTAAGAAGGGCGGTGCTGTAGATATCTCAAAGAGCAAAGGATGGTTAAGTTGTAAGTAAAATAATTCTTTATATGATTAGATATTCTTTATTAAAAAGTTCAAAACCAATATCTCTTTATGAGATTGAGTCTCTAAACAAAGAATTTGGTTTTAATCTTCCAGAAGATTTTTGTCATTTCTACTTATTAAATAATGGTGGCGAAATAGAGGGCAATCGGAATATATTTGTAGACGAAGACGAAGATGAGTATATTATTAAATACTTTGCACCAATAAAATATGTATATTTTGATTCACAATATACATTAGAAAAGTTATGGAAAACTTTTGTTGTTAAAAAGAAGTTGATTCCTCCAACATACATACCGTTTTGTCTTGAGGGAAGTGGCTTTCCTATTTGCTATAATATTAATAATAGACATATTTTCTTTGCAAATATAGAACATTTTGATAAAGGTGAGGATATGTTAGAACCTATAGCTTTTTCTTTGGAAGATTTTATAAATGGAATGAAAACAGAAGATGAAGTATATGGGTAACATTTAATAATATGTATTCTATAATCGTTACCAAATATAGAACAGGGAACACTACACCATCATCAGCGACTACATCAGCCGTCCTGTCCAGACATACGATGATAAAGGTAACATTGTCTAGCAGGCAGACTATGACATCTACGGTAACCTTCGCAACCTTCACGGCAGCAGGAAGCTCATTCCTTTCCGACAGATAGGACAGTATGAGGACAACGAGACTTGCCTCTACTACAACAGGTCCAGATATTACGATCCGAGAATTGGTAATTACATCAGCCAAGACCCGATAAGTTTGGCGGAAAATAATCTTACACTATATGGGTATGTGTCCGACCCAAATGTACATATTGACCCATTTAGATTAAGAAAATATTTTGTTTATCAAGCTTATGAGTTAGATGCAAAAGGGAATCGTACAGGGAAAATTTACACAGGTCGAACAAGCGGAGGTGATAATATGTCAGTAGTCCAAATATTAAATAGACGGCATTCAAATCACCACAGAAACTTAGCACGTCTAAATTCTGTTTATGAAACTGATAATTATAAGCAATGAGAGGTGGCGAACAATATTTTATAGAAGAAGCCCGAAAATCTGGTAATGCAGCAGACCAGATTAATGGTATTTCTCCTAAAAAAGTCAATAAAAATAGATATGAATCCGCTTATGCGGACCCTGAAAATAATAGAACGGGAAAACTTGATGATAATTTAAAGAAGCGATATTGTTAAAAATATCAATATGAATAAAATGGGCAAAAAAAAATATGGTAATGTATATGAAATTGAATTACCAAATGGCGAATATGCTTATATTTGTTGGATAAGACAATTTAGTTTTGGCATATTTAACTATTATTCTGAAAGAACAGAAGACAAATTGGATACACTTTTATCTCTAGGATTTAAATTATATATTTCTGGTAAAGAAACAGCAATAAGAAAGAAAGTCTGGAAACTTATTGGACATATCGATTTAGAAAAAGAAGGTATAGAGTTCCCTGATTTAGCCATATTTATGGCATATAACAAAGAACATTTTATAGAACAATCAAGAATAATGCGGAATGGTAATTCTTATAAGGTACCCACAGACTATTATATAAGCCTCTTGAAAAAAGGGTATCTTGCTGGTTTCTTTGACAATTATAAGACATTTGAATTATGGTTAATGAATAATATAGAGAATTATCCTGATAATGAGGATATTTTTCCTTTACCTGCTCAATATCGTTAAAGGATATTCTCTAATCAGCTTGTAATCTTCAAAACAAAATAGACTATTAGTTGGTTACATCATTTTGTGTGTTATGCCTTTAGTAAAATAATAATAAGTATTACAGCATTGTCAGCGACTACATCGGCCGTCCCGTCCAGGCATACGATGATAACGGTAATATCGTCTGGCAGGCAGACTATGACATCTACGGTAACCTCCGCAATCTCCACGGCAGCAGACGGTTCATTCCTTTCCGCCAGTTAGGTCAGTACGAGGACGAGGAGACTGGACTGTATTACAACAGATTCAGGTATTATGACCCAAAGATTGGTAATTACATCAGCCAAGACCCGATAAGGTTAGCGGGAAATAACCCTACGCTATATGGGTATGTAGAGGACTGTAATAAGCTTTTTGACTTATTTGGATTAGACTGCAAGGCAAATAAAAAGCAAGGCACATTAGCTGAAGACAAAATATACAATGACTTGCTACATAATTCAGATGTTATTGTTTTGGGACGACAAGTGTATATTAAAACGCCAGGAATAGGGAGAGGAAGATATTCCGATGTTCTTATCCAGAGCAAGAAGACTGGTAAAATTATAAATGTAGAGATTAAATCAGGAGGTGCTGTTAGGAGTACTTCGCAAATAAAGAAAGATATTTTGATAAATTCCGGAGGTGGAGTTTTCGGAAAGAACGCCCCCTTAGATATGAATGGTAAACCATTAGCGGATATGAAGACTTCAAATGTTACGTCAAGTGTCCGAAACGTTCCATTATGGGAAATTAATATGTAAAGAATATGGAAAAGAAAAATGTCATAAGCCAAATAGTAAATACGATTCGAGATGCTTTCGAGCAAGATGGGTTTAAATTGAAAGTTCCAAACAAGTTTGAGAAAAAAAAGGGAGACAGTTTATATATTTATGAGATTTGTGTGACAAAATCAAAGACATATTTTTCATTGCATCTTAGACTTAAGTTACAAAACAGAAGTATTTCCACTGATGTGAATAATGTTCTAAAAAAAGTATTGAAGGATCCTATTATAAATATCCAACTAATTTCACTGACAAAGTAATAGATGGCATTGTCAAAGGAAGAACTACTAACAAAGATATTTATGGATTGACAGACTGGAGATTCTTTAAGGAAGAAGAACAAACTTTGAACGAATTTAATGCAAAATTCTCTATTTGGTTTTCTAATTTTGAGAAATTGGAGGAAAAGGATAATTGGCAGACAGAATTATTACAAAGTGTGGATTATGCAAAGAGCTGGTTTACACTGGTTGATAATGATGCATATTTAATAAAGCATACTGATTATGTTGCAATGTGTTTATTAAAGAAGTTTAATAATGTAAAGGGAGTTGAAACAAAATATAAAGAAATCTATAATAGAATGAGAGCTTTAGGTCAGGATACACAGGAATTAGAACTCTTCTATAGGTATTTATTCCAAGAGAATTAAATAAATGTAGAGCTTTTTGTCATAGTTTAAAAACTTGTAAATCATATTTGTCATACTGAATGCTTTTTAAAGGCTTTGATTATGAACATTCTAATTTACAATTAGCTTCATTACACAAACTTCAGCATAAATATGATAATTTTGGAAGATTAAATAAAAGAGTAAAAATAAAACTATGAGGTTATGGATGTATCTAAACAAGAAATTGAGGTTCTGCGGGATTTAGTGTGAATTAACATGCCGTATCCCGCATTAAGCGGCACGAAATTCGTATCTTTGTAGTCAGTATGAAGAAATCAAGACCATCGGCAGAGGATATGGTACTGCCGAACGCTATCGGATAGCGATTCTATTCTTCTATGGTGGTCTATACATATGTTAACTCACACTAATTACAGTAGAACCGAAATTGAAGCAGTAATAAAATTGTCTCCAGAAACGTTATACATATTTCATTAAACGAATATGTGATTGGGAGCTAATTTGGACATTATATGAAGATGATTCTATTATTCTAAACGAAGGAAAAAATGGAGAATTATATATGATTCTGTTCCCATTTATTGATTTTGCTTCATATTATGTAACCAAGACAAAAGAAATGTCTGGCTCTCTGTGTAAAAGTTTTGAATTAGAAGAATTCCTTAATACAACTTTAGGAAATCTACAATCGCATAATATAAATAAAGCGTTAATATTCCCCGTCCCAAATGAATTTGGGCTGAATGTTTCTGTAAGCAAACTGATAGAAGATATAAATAAGGAATTAGAGAATTATAAATAGAAGAACAAGAACATAACTCTTTTCTACATAGACTTAAGTGGGACCTACTTTGAACTGATAGTGTATAAAATATTTACTATGGCATTTCAGTTTGATCTACAGAAAAGTTTTTATCTTTTTGTAAAATCTATTTATAGAAAGTTTGAAATTATGACTTTGCTCTCCTACTCGCCGAAACACTACATAAGAAAACATGATTGATAGTTGATTAGGAGTAAGTGTTACGGACGGGCATGGCGTTTGTGAAACTTTCGCTTACGATGACTATGGACGTCCACTGAAGCACAGGCATGCTGACGGGAATAGTACAGAATGGCAGCGTGACCGACTTGGCCGTGTTACTCGCTACGCAACTCCTGGGCAGAGCGTGATGCGCATCTCCTACGATGCCTATGACCTGCCTGTTGAAGTTACCAGTGGCAACGAGCTGTGGACAATGGAATACACTCCTATGGGTAACCTGCGACGTCAGACACGACGGACGAGCAGTATGCGCATGGTCAGTGCGCTGAGCTACGAATATGATTCCTATGACCAACTGAAGTTTGTTGAGAACGAACATGGTGAACGCTATTTCTTTGAACGTGACCTTAATGGCGAGATAATCTGTGAGAGGGGGATTCGACGGAGCGGAACGCCACTATATCCGTGACCTTGACGGCACGGTGATCACGACACAGCTGCCTGATGGTACGACTGTGCACCATCAGCATGACCTGGCTGGGCGACTTACCTATAACAAGTACACCGATGGTAGCTGGGAGGCTTGGGAGTACGATAAGGTAGGACGGCTCACCAAAGCGTACAACAGAGACAGCGTGACGGAGTTCGTGCGTAATGCTTGGGGGCAGGTCATAAAGGAAACGCAGGACGGGCGTACAGTGGAACACAAGTATGATGACCGCTCTCGACTGTCGCATATAGTAAGTGCATTAGGAGGAATTATTACCTACGGATATGATGCAAAAGGCTCTGTCAACCACATATCAGCTGGCATGTCAGGGCGGAAGAAGCCTTGGGAGGCGGATATAGCATACGACCGATTCGGGCGTGAAACATCACGTATGATGCCTGGCTGTGTAGAGAATACGATGCACTATGACAGCATTGGCCGCCCTGCACATCAGCGTGTCCGGCATAATGGGCGAACACTGTATGACAAATCATATACTTGGGGTGATAATCTTCGTCTTTTACGAACGTTTGACACAATAAACGGCGGAAGTGTCCGTTACGATTATGACACCTTCGGTTCTCTGTCAGGGGCTGTATATGGTGACGGAAGTCGTCAGTGGCGTAACCCGGATGCAATGGGTAATGTGTATGATAGCCCTGACCGTACGGACAGGAGTTATGGTCGTGGTGAACAGCTGCGTGAGGACAAGAAGTGGCGGTATTATTATGACAGCCATGGCAACCTTGTTCTGAAGACCATGCGCAGGTCGGGACCATCCCTTGAAACTGGAATGCGGGATGAGTTCCTTGCTTGGCAGAGTGGTGACTATGCCTATACGTGGCAGGGCAATGGTATGCTCAGGAGCGTAACACGGCCTGACGGCAAAACCGTTACGTTCAGGTATGATGCTTTAGGCAGACGCATTGAGAAGGTCTTTGACGGACGTGTATACCGCTACCTCTGGGATGGTGATGTCATCCTGCACGAGTGGGACTATGCCGAAGCTGACCGTCCAAACACGATTGTTACCGAAACAGGTGAGGTCACGCTTGACAGGCCAGAACCAGTTGAGAATCTCATCTCGTGGGTTTACGATAGTGACAGCTATGTCCCTACAGCCAAGATAGTTGGTGACAGGCATTACAGTATCATCGGCGACTACATCGGTCGTCCCGCCCAGGTATACGATGATAATGGTAATATCGTCTGGCAGGCAGACTATGACATCTACGGTAATCTCCGTAACCTCCACGGCAGTAGGCAGTTCATTCCTTTCCGCCAGTTAGGACAGTACGAGGACGAGGAGACTGTACTCTATTACAACAGGTTCCGCTATTACGACCCGAATACAGGGACCTATATCAGTCAGGATCCAATAGGATTAGCAGGAAATAACCCAACATTATATGCTTTCGTTAAAAAAATAAATACGGAAGTTGATATATTTGGATTAAGTGCTACGCATGGGCATCATTCTGACCCTAAATTTATAGGTGGAGACCCTAAACAGGTCTTGACAAATATGGAATCAACAGACCATATAGATTTACATAGAGATATGAATGTATTTTTGGAATCGAAAACAAAGGTTATCAATGAAGAGACTGTCTCAATGAGACCTAAGCGTGGAAACTCTGGAAAAGTTATAAGACAAAATTTTACTAGACAAGAACGATTAGATGTTCTAGCCAAATTTTATTTACAGAACACTGACAAATACCCAGAGGCTTCAGCTGATTTCTTTTCACAACACCCACAATTACAAAAAAAAAGTTGTAAATCATGAAATACTTTGAGTTGCAATTTTATGACAATGACAGTTATCTGTTGGATGTCAGCAAGGTAAACAGGCACAAGTACATCACTTGCCCTTCTTGCAGGATGATTCTGAACAAAAGAAGTCTTGTAGAAGAACATTTGCCTACATATAAGATAAAAAGAAAGAAATACCATTTATCAGTAAGTTATGATGGCTTTAAAGTGGTATCGCAAGAATTTAAGGATTTGTATGAAATATCAAGTTGGCAAGGTCTTGTTTTCTATCCTGTACCCAAAAGTAAAGGCTTTTATCTGATAGAATGTTCCCAACAGGTTGTGCTTAACGAGGCTAAACGCCCAATAGAATTTGAAAGTAAATGCAATGAGTGCGGTTTGTATATGGGGGGTTATGGTAGTGTTCCTCCGTATATTGATGCTGATGTGTTTCAAAAGCTGAAACCAAATACTTTTTATAGAAGTAATTTAGAGTTCGGATATGATTTTGAACAGGATTATAGCTTGTTTGCTTCCCAAAAAATAACAGATATGCTAATCGAACACAAATTAATAATAAAAAAGGATTTAATAGAAGTCCGTTGTATTTAATACATAAGTTCAGCGTTAATCAAGACGGGATTTCTACCTTTATTTCTCCCCTTAGGTGAAACATTAACGGTTTTTCGCATCGTTACCATAAAGAGACCTCTGCAAAACCTTCATTTATAGAGAAATTCCCATTTAGTTGTGTTTAGAAGCATTTTCCAACGTGTTTATTGGTATAATTGATGCCGTAAAACGATTATTATCATCTATATTTGTGTCCAATTTTCTTTTATTTGAGAGCATTGGACACAATTATCCCTGGCGTTCGATATAAGTTGTAGGCAACAGCCTACATAATATGCTGTGCATGTGCTTTGGCAAGTCCTACATATCTTGCCGTACCTCCCCTAAACCATCTATGTATGGAACCAAAAGTGCGTTCCACCCTGTACCTAATTTTACTGATAGCCACATTGATGCGTTTCTCTCTTTCTGTAATCTTATGCGCCCTTGTTCCTTTGTGCATAATGCGACTTTTTAGTTTCATTCGCGCAAGTGTCTCCTTGTTTTCTGCCGAGTCATAACCCTTATCAGCATATACGAGAGTCTTTTTCGGAAGATTTGCTTTTTTCAGGGGCGTTTCCAAATGCTTGATGTCGCTCTCATTAGCTGCGGTAGTCTCCTCTGCAAGAACCAATCCATTTTCATCTGTAACTGAATGCCGTTTGTATCCAAAGTGGAGCCTTCCCATTTTCTTGATCCAGCGTGCCTCTCCGTCCACATTGGGCTTGAGTTTCTCCTTGAGCATAGCTTTCTCGGATTTTAATTTACCCGTTTCTTCATCTCTGTCCTCAACTATCTCATACTCCTTACGACCACGTGGACGACGAGGACTATCGGTAATGCTGGCATCGACGATAGCCCCACGTTTGACAATAACACCTTGTTGCTCCAACTGACGGTTAATCTCATTCAGTACCATATCATAAAGGTCTGCCTCTACAAGAATGTTACGGAAACGACATACAGTCGTACTATCAGGAGCAACATCTTCCAAACCCAGTCCTACAAAGCGGCTGAAAGACAAACGATCGTTTACCTGCTCCTCAACCTCACCATCACTAAGACCATACCAAGTACGGAGAAGTTCGATTTTAAAAAGCACAAACTATCATAGCTCGGACGACCAGTTGCCTTGTTACCTTTGGTGTAGGCAATTTCAATAATACCACGGATTGGATTCCAATCGATAATATTGTCTATCTGAGAAAAGAAGGTCTGCTTGACCTTACGCTGACCGACTAATAGGTCGGCAAAACTGAGAGAGGAGAGTTGCTGTTTCATACTATAAAGGTACGAAAAAATAATGATATAAGCAAATTTCTAAACTAAGAGTTTTGCAGAGGTCTCAGTCGGTGAAAGTAAAATCATAAAATTCAAAGGTCAATAAGAGGTTCAAATCATAAAGTATCGCATACTAACTTAACTGAGACATATAAACAAAAATCCCATAACTCATATACAAGAGCTATGGGATTTAATATTCTAAATAAGCTTAGTAACAGTCTATAGGACTACTACCAGTTGCTTATAATTAATCAGCAAACTTTGCCTTGATAAACTCACGGTTCAGACGAGCGATGTTAGCAATCTTCTCGTTCTTAGGACATACTGCCTCACAAGCACGTGTGTTAGTACAGTTACCGAAGCCAACCTCGTCCATCTTAGCAACCATTGCCTTAGCACGCTTTGCAGCCTCAGGCTTGCCCTGTGGCAAGAGAGCTAACTGGCTTACCTTAGATGATACGAAGAGCATTGCAGAACCATTCTTACATGCAGCAACACAAGCACCACAACCGATACATGTTGCACAGTCCATAGCCTCATCAGCATTGTCCTTAGAGATAAGAATAGCGTTTGCATCCTGTGCCTGACCGGTACGGATTGTTGTGTAACCACCAGCCTGAATAATCTTATCGAATGCTGTACGGTCTACCATACAGTCCTTGATAACAGGGAAACCAGCTGAACGCCATGGCTCAACAGTGATTACATCACCATCGTTGAAACGGCGCATGTAGAGCTGACAAGTTGTTGCACCACGCTCTGTCTTACCATGTGGAGTACCATTAATATATAGTGAGCACATACCGCAGATACCCTCGCGGCAATCGTGATCGAAGACGAATGGTTCATCACCAGCCTCTATCAACTCCTCATTAAGGATGTCGAGCATCTCAAGGAAAGAGGTGTCATCTGGGATATTCTTCATCTCATGTGTATCGAAATGACCCTGATCTTGTGGGCCGTTCTGCTTCCAATACTTAATTGTGAATGATATATTCTTTGCCATTGTATTATGTTTAGTTGACAAGTAAACAAGTTATAAAGTAAACAAGTTATTTGTTCAGAGATTTAATCAAAGACGTTAGCATCCTAATTATGCCTTGGGTCTTATCGCATAGTTGCCGTGCAAGTTCTGTCGGGATATACCCTAAGTCTTTTGATAGAATCAATTGAGTTTCTAACTCACACGCAGAACCTAATGCTATACTAAGGAATCTCTCAGTTTCACGAGTATGGATTCTGCCATAGCCTTCTGCTATGTTCGAGGGAATTGATACAACGGCTCTACGCATTTGGGAAGCTAATCCAAATAGTTCTTCCCGTGGATATGTCTTTGTAGCTTTGTATACTTCTAGGACAAGTTCCATTGCTTTCTGCCATACAATCAAATCCTTGTGAGTATTCATCGACCTTGTTTGTATTACATCTTGTATATTGTCTGTATTATACTAATAGAATATGTTTAAGGCAGAACAAGCTAACAACTTGTCAACTTGTTCTCCCGTCAACTCGTCAACTAGTTTTTATAATTACGTGTTTGTACCTTGATTGCCTCATACTCGAGAGGTTCCTTGATAAGCTCTGGAGTCTTGGTGTCATCACCCTGATACTCCCAACAGCCAACATAGAAGAAGTTCTCGTCGTCACGCTTAGCCTCACCTTCCTCAGTCTGGTGCTCCTCACGGAAGTGACCACCACAACTCTCCTCACGATGCAATGCATCATAAGCTACGAGCTCACCCATGAGGATGAAGTCACGGAGGTGGATTGCCTTATCAAGCTCAACATTCAAGCCTTCCTTCTTACCAGGGATAAAGAGGTTAGTGTTGAATTCCTCGCGGAGAGCCTTCAACTGCTTGAGACCTTCCTCGAGTCCTTCTTTGGTACGACCCATACCTACATACTCCCACATAATATGACCCAACTCCTTGTGGATAGAGTCAACTGAACGCTTACCATGGATACTCATCAAGCGATCAATCTCTGCACTGACAGCCTTCTCAGCCTCATCAAACTCAGGGCGATCGGTTGGAACCTTTGCCCAGAGTGCCTGATCAGCAAGATAGTTCTGAATAGTATATGGCAATACAAAGTAACCATCAGCAAGACCCTGCATCAAAGCAGAAGCACCAAGACGGTTAGCTCCGTGGTCAGAGAAGTTACACTCACCAATAGAGAACAGACCAGGAACGGTTGTCATCAGCTCGTAGTCAACCCAAATACCACCCATTGTGTAGTGGATAGCAGGGAAGATCATCATTGGATTGTAGTACTTCACACCGTTAATCTCATTTGCCAACTCACCTGGGTTGACGTCTGTAATCTCCTCATACATATCGAAGAGGTTACCATAACGCTGAAGAATTGTATCGATACCAAGGCGGTTGATAGACTCAGAGAAGTCCAAGAACACAGCCAAACCAGTGTTGTTAACACCAAAGCCATGGTCGCAACGCTCCTTAGCAGCACGTGATGCAACGTCACGTGGTACGAGGTTGCCGAAGGCAGGGTAGCGACGCTCCAAATAGTAGTCGCGGTCTTCCTCTGGAATATCAGAGCCCTTCTTTGTACCAGCCTGCAATGCCTTAGCATCTTCGAGCTTCTTAGGAACCCAGATACGACCATCATTACGCAGAGACTCTGACATCAAAGTCAACTTAGACTGCTTGTCGCCATGTACAGGAATACAGGTTGGGTGGATCTGAACGTAAGATGGGTTAGCCATGTAAGCACCCTTACGATAGCACTGAACAGCGGCTGTACAGTTACAACCCATAGCGTTGGTTGAAAGGAAGTAAGTGTTACCATAGCCACCAGTTGCTATAACAACTGCGTTTGCAGTGAAGCGCTCCAACTTACCAGTTACGAGGTTCTTAGCAATGATACCACGTGCATGACCATCAACGATAACGACATCCTCCATCTCATAACGTGTATAGAGCTTTACCTTACCAGCCTGAATCTGTGCGCTTAATGATGAGTAAGCACCAAGCAACAACTGCTGACCTGTCTGTCCCTTAGCATAGAAGGTACGACTTACCTGAGCACCACCAAAAGAACGGTTAGCCAACATACCACCATACTCACGAGCGAATGGCACGCCCTGAGCAACGCACTGGTCGATGATGTCGTTAGACACTTCTGCCAAACGATAAACGTTCGCTTCACGTGCACGATAGTCACCACCTTTCACTGTATCATAGAACAAACGGTAAACTGAGTCACCATCATTCTGATAGTTCTTAGCAGCATTGATACCACCTTGTGCAGCGATAGAGTGTGCACGACGAGGTGAGTCTTGGATGCAGAAGTTATATACGTTGAAGCCCATCTCGCCGAGAGAAGCAGCAGCACTGGCACCAGCCAAACCGGTACCAACAACGATAACATCCAGTTTCAGTTTATTCTTTGGGTTAACCAAACGCTGATGTGCCTTGTAGTTAGTCCACTTCTCGGCTACAGGACCTGCTGGTATTTTGGAATCTAATATCTTTGTCATGATTGTTTTGAATTTAGTTTTCAATTTAGATACTTAACTATGCAAGGCTAGGAGCACATCCGAAAGCGAATGCGAGAACAACAACGAGGAAGCCGAGCATCAACAGAGTAACATAGATGTTACCAATGGTCTTCCAACGATTGAACCATACTTTACCGTTGATACCAACAGTCTGCATAGCACTCCAGAAACCGTGAGAGAGGTGGAACCACAATGCACAAATCCAAACAATGTAGAGAACTACATACACAGGATTAGAGAAAGTGTGATGAATGTAAGCAAAACCATCAGCTGGTTCATACATAAATTTGACATGAAGAAGCTCTGCAAACATCATATTGTACCAGAAATTGAAGAGGTGAAGTCCAAGACCAAGCAACACGATAAGACCGAGAACAAGCATGTTCTGGCTTGCCCACTCTACTGCTGCAGGCTTCTCTGTGACAGCATAACGATTGTCACCACGTGCACGGCGGTTCTGCGCTGTAAGGATAAACGCATAAACGATGTGACAAACTGCCAATGCGCCAAGACCAACCGTAGCTGCTACTGCATACCAGTTGGCACCCAACAACGCACAAATCATGTTGTAAGCCTCTCCAGAGAAGAGCGCAACAAGATTCATACAGCAGTGGAACGTCATGAATAGGATCAGGGCCATGCCAGTAACTGACATAATCACCTTTCTACCAATAGATGAATTGATTAACCACATAAATGTTTGATTTTAAATATTTAATACTGTTAGAATTATTATTCCTATATGTATGAATGCAACGAGAAGGCCGTTCTCAGTCTCCTCATCGTAATTATTGTTCATTAAATCAGATACCAAGATGTTGGTATGAGCGCATACATTATGCGTTGCAAAAATACTATATTTTAATGATTTATCAAAGTATTTTAAACAAAATGTATAGTATTTAGACTTAAAATAAGGAGGCTCAGGCTATCCTAATAAATGAGGATAGTTTTAGAAGGCGCACAAACCTTAAAAATTAAACAAATTCATTTAGGAAAATACCATAAATCTGTTTTATCAGTGAAAAGCAAGAATATGATTTGTACCATAGGTAAAAGCTGTTTCATCTTCTTGATTTATAGACAAAACAACAACCTTAAAGAAGTAATATTATACTCTACCCGTTGGTGGAATTAAATATTGAATAAAATATATAAGAAAAAGTTGAACATGTCACTATTATAAGTAACTTAAAATACTCAACCTTTAAGTTAAACAAGCCAGTTATGTGCAACTTATATACAAAGTTCATCTAATTCTTGGAGATATGCAAGCTATTCTCCGAAGATTTAGTTACTGAGGAAGGAAATGTACGCCGTCCCGGTCTTGCTCCTCGTTTCTCTGATTTGGATGTTATCGCATTGAGCATGTCAGCTGAGGAGATATACAGCGAGAACTGCTTTTTGAGACGAAGCTGAAGGAGTGCCGTTCTTCCATCCCCAACCTTATCTCCCGCCGTCAGTTCAATGACCGCTGCAAGTCTGTGGGTACCTGTGTGAGCAAATACGCAGCCGCATTGCCAGCCATATTGATATTCGTTTGATAATATAATTGCGAATTTCTATTGAAAATCTAATGATGAATATACATGGTAAGAAAACGAAGAAGAAAAGCTTGCCGATGATATTCAAAGTGTTTCTCATAAGCACACTATCCAGTTGCCAAAGTGGATCCATATCAAGAATTGTTCTTCCAAAAATGACAACTCAAAGAAGTTTCAACAATAAAATACTACCAACAACATAAATATTCTTTGCCCCCGCGATTAAAAATTTCTATTCGTTTGTTGCGTGGTATTCTCTCCAGTATCTTTACCTACTTGGTAATCTGATACATTCTTCATTATCCATAATTTTTTATTCTGATAAATCTATAATTTTACCAACAGCTTGTCCTATTATGTCTATATACGTTTTTACATCTACCACTTGCAGATTTTTATTGGACGCCTTGCCACCCAATGCCAAGGCTGGAACATAACCATAGCACTGTCCGTATTGTAAAGCACATAACTTTCCCTTAATATTTAAATAAGGTCGGGAGTCAAAGTACTCCTTGTCTATGATAGCTGTTTCATCTCCTAAGGTAAAGTTTAAAAGGAAATCCATATCACCTAAGATTTCGCTTGTGCACTTTCTTATATTTATTAACAAAACTCTATTCCCCTCATCAGGTGAAATTGTCCAATTATTATTTCCTTCCCAAATTAACAAATCTCCTAAAGCCGTAACACCAAATACGATAGAAGGTTCTAACAACTTATCAATGTAATCAAATACAAATTCATACTCATCAGGATTAATAAACTGTATAAAACCATCTTCATAAATACCATAGCCCATATTTTGCCAGATGGTTAACAGTTCATCAGGTAGTACTCCTTTATATTTATTGATTGTTTTAATAGGAACATCACTATACTTAGTATAGTTGTTTTTATTTCTTTCTTCAAATGTTAATCGTGCCATAATCTTATCTTTTTGTTACTCAGAACTTAGAAATTGGAGTTAAAACAAAACTACGTCCATCATTGCGTTATCAAGAGTTACTTGTCAACCAACTCAATCCTTTAGTCCCAAGCGCTTCATGTCTTCTCCATAAAGACGGTTAAACTCTTTTGAAGACAATTCGTGTGCAAGATAAAGTTCAACAAACTTCTTGTTAACACTGGGCTTGATGGTAATAAAATCATCCATATCTAAAGTTTCATGTCCTGACAACGCACGCTTAAAGAAGATAGGAACAGGATTATCCTTTGTACCGTAGGTTGGATCCTGCCATTGCTGACGATTTACGTAGGCTGAGAAACTTTTAATCCAGTAAAGAAAAGTTAGTCTCTGAACTTCTATGTCATCATACCAGATTTTCTCGCCACTACCTCTCTGAATGGTATTATAGCTACCTTCAAAAGAGACAACACCTAAATACTTCTTATATTTAGGAGAAAAAAAATAATAAAGATTATAAGTTGCTGTTCGTGTCTGTGCTACTCCTACAAACCAAGCTCTTGTAGTGAAGATGTCGTAATACGTATCTATTTTGCGATGGTCTTTGGGAATTTTTACTACTATTGTGTCCGAATTCTTTATATACGTATCTGCGTAAGGAATAGCATCTTTATTTCCACCGAGCGTAAACCTCGTTATAATAAAGATAAGTAGTGGTGCACCTACAAGAGATGCAAAGATTGTTCCTGCTGTCGAGAATATTTTAATTCCTCCTATTGAAAAATTATTTGCCATTGATATTATGAATTTGCGATGATACCCATATAGTTTGCATTACATCTGCATTGTTCTCATCACAAAAGTACAAATAATCTGGGGCGTTCTCAACTTTTTACTCACATTTCTTACTTTACAAGCAACTTGTCAACTCGTAAACCAGTCCACTCATCAAACAGATTAATCCTTCAGTCCCAAGCGCTTCATGTCTTCTCCATAAAGACGGTTAAACTCTTTTGAAGAAAATTCGTGTGCAAGATAAAGTTCAACAAACTTTTTGTTAACACTGGGCTTGATGGTAATAAGATCATCCATACCACCTAAACTCTCAGGCCAAGATAATGCTCGTTTAAAGAAGATTGGTACGGGGTTTTCTTTCGTTCCGTAGGTTGGATCCTGCCATTGCTGACGATTTACGTAGGCTGAGAAACTTTTAATATCATAAAGGACGTCTAGTCTTTGGGCCTCTAAGTCATCATACCAGATTTTTTCGCCACTACCCCTTTGAATGATATTATAGTTGCCTTTAAAAGTAACAACTCCTAAATATTTCTTATGTTCAGGGGAATAGAAATAATACATATTATAAATTGCTGAGCGTGTTTGTGCTACTCCCATAAACCATCCGCTGGTAGTAAAGATATCATCATCCTTTTTAATTTTGTGACGGTCTTTAGGAATTTTTACTACTATTGTGTCTGAATTCTTTATATACGTATCTGCGTAAGGGATAGCGTCTTTATTTCCACCAAGCGTAAACCTCGTTATAATAAAGATAAGTAGTGGTGCACCTACAAGAGATGCAAAGACTGTTCCTGCTGTCGAGAAGATTTTAAATCCTCCTATTGAAAAATTATTTGCCATTGATATTATGAATTTGCGATGATACCCATATAGTTTGCATTACATCTGCATTGTTCTCATCACAAAAGTACAAATAATTTGGAGCGTCCTCAACTTTTTAATCACATTTCTTACTTTGCAAGCAACTCGTGAATTCAACAAGCAAGTGCAAATTTACTTAATTAGTTCGTAAAAGCAGTCCTGTGGTGTTTTAAAATCTAATTTCTTTCTTGGTCTCATGTTGATTTTCTTTGAATACTTAGTTATTTGTTGCTGGCTGATATGCTCAAAGGTTTCTTTTTTTGGCACGTATTGCCTAATTAGTCCGTTAGCATTTTCTATAGCCCCTTTCTGCCATGAAGCGTATGGGTCAGCAAAATATATGGTAACACCAAGGCTTTTGGCTATCATTTCATGACAAGCGAATTCTGTACCATTGTCAGTTGTAATAGACTTGATATGGTCTTTGAAAGGAGATAGTAAGTGTATTACAGTTCGTGCCAGTTCTTTGGCATTTTTCCCCTTCTTAAGTTTTCTCATAAACAACATGTTTGTACTACGCTCTATCAGTGTTACGATGGCACCATGGTTTCCTCTTCCAACAATCGTGTCCATCTCGAAGTCCCCAAAGCGTTTGCCGTCAGCTTCAGTAGGTCTCTCACTGATGCTTGTTCTGTTGGGTATGGATATGCGTTTGCCACCAACAGGCCTGGTGCGATGCTTAAGCTTGTGACGACAGTGTTTATATAATGTTCCCCCTTCTGCCTTATCCTTACGTATCATACGATATATGGTCTCATGGCTAATATACTTGCCGTCCTTGGCCAATACACCAGATATTTGTTCTGGAGACCATTGCTCAGTAATAAGAAGGCACTTCGCCTCTTCCATGACATCCTTGTCGACTGAACGATTGCCTGGCTTTCTTCGCCTTGTTTGTACTGCATTTGCTTGGGCAGTTTCCCAATTATAGTGTCTTCTGACTCCGCTATTACGTCTTATTTCACGAGACACTGTACTTGCACTTACATTTATCGCCTGGTAGATTCAAGTACCAAGTGCAAATTTAATCAATCTTTTTGTTAAAAGCCAATATTAGAGATTTGGGTTTAAGTTACTCCGAAGATACATAAGATTGTCTTTATACAATCCTCCGTTTTACTCCAATCTATAGAAGTCACCATCATCATTGATACGATAAACATCTATGGAGGTTTTCTTACCCTCTACAGTTCGCACATAGATTGTACCATCCGTAAAGATAGCGAAGTCTTCCTTTGTGTCATTATATGAGCTGAAGGCAAGGATGTTGATACTGTTCTCTTCGTCTATCATTCCATTCTTGTAGGTATATATAATGAACTCATCGTCCTCGTTGCAGTTATAAGCAACAAATGGGGAAAGACTTATAGTTAGGAAGTTTCACGAAATAGAAACCTCCACTGCTGTTTGCCAGGGATACTCTATCCCCCCAATATGATTTCAGCTCTCCTTTATAGGGACGAATATTATATTCACGGGCACGCTTGCTGCTCATCTCCTTTTTTACATCCTTATACATGTCAGCTTGCGTGTATTCCAGCTTTGCATCAAGGGAAGGCAGTCCCTGCCCCGATCTTCTTACGTATTTGAAAATACCAGCAATGTTATTATGATACAACACAAGGTACTCACCAGTATAAATATACTCCAGCATATCGCTGTATATCTCGTGTTCCGACGACTGTATAAGCAAAACAGGAACTGACTTGGATATATTGATGCTACGAAGAGCAAAGTAATCCTTAAGGTAGGGGTAGTAAAGTGCATCCCGTTCGTACATAAACGGATCACGGTCCGTACGGCAAACCTTGATTTTCTTCCCATTCAGATAAAGGATAGAGTCGCCAAGTATCTGTATCTTCATGTTCTGAAGTTCCTCCAAGCTATTCTCATTTCCCGTGACGGAATAATCATAGTAAGACACAAGTTCCCAACTGTCTTTCAGTTGGTATTTCTTTGCGGCATACGTGCGATGGATAGTATTCCAGTCAGCCAGCGTCTTGTCGCTGACAGGCTGAACCAAGGAGCCTGCAGCTCTTTTACGCACCTTTGGCGTAGGACGCCCTGTCTTTCTCTGTGCTTCAGAGCATCCAACAAAGAATAACACACTGATTATTATTAATACTATATTCTTTTTCATATCTTGACTTTTATCTATACTACTCGCCAGACATACTCCGTAGCTCCATAGACCTACGCTGATCTAAAAGCAATTCTTTTCATATTCATTGGGTTACTTAGAATAACATATCACAAAGATATAAAAAACACTTGAAGTTTTTAGAACTTTTTGGTATTCTCTTTAGGAATTGCAAAGGACAGCCTATTATTCTCCAGTATGCGAAGCCTTTACGGAGAAAGCGTAGTCCTCATAAATCTTATCACAGATTTCCTTAAACCCTGGCAGTTGATAATAATGATGCTTTTCCAGATTATCTCTGAACTCATTATTATAATACAACTCATTGGCAAAGCCTGTACTCCCAATCTGCTGATATCGAAGTCGGTCTTTATATAAATAATATCCCAGATAGGCAGCAGCTTTGTATCGTTCTTTCCACGTAAAGTGCGCCATCCAATATGGACACCCCGCCTTGTCTTTTTTCAAGAGATAGTCAATATATGTTTCAAGAATTATTTGCCATTTCAAATTTTTATCATTGGCTGGTAACCGAAGTATAGTCTTCATTAACCCCTCTCGGATTTCTATATGAGGTTCTTTGTCATATACCTTACGAATAAACGTGTTTATTAATCCAGAAACATCTTCCACATTGGCATACTCGGTCGATATATCCTTTAGTACCAGTTCATTGATAGCTTCATTCGTATCATATCCATAAGATAGAAGCAAATCTTTCAAAGCTTCAGGATTATTGTGTAGTAACCAGGCGAAACTCGCTTTGCTATCATTGAACAAAAATCTATTTAGATGTACAATCTCATCGCTTAAATGAAACGCTATTTTACCCTTATTATTCCTCAGAAAGGAATCCAACATAGGTTTCGGTAGGCAGAAATTATACCCCTTGACAAATATATTGCTTATCGGAGCGTGTCGGATATATTCACGTTCTTTCTTGTCAATACCATCTTCTGCTATGTCATCTGTCCATCCCTGCATAATTGTCGGTGAGGAAAAATAGTGTTTATATTCATAGATATAAGGCTGTTTCTGCCTTTGTTCGGGAGCAAGACCTAACTCTTTCAACTTTTTGTTGTACAAAGCAGAAGATATAGGTATAAAACCACGCTTCGCCAAGTCGTTGAAAGCATAAGGTATCAGGATGTTGATATATCGTTCATCAATACGCACTTCATCCTCTTCTTCATCCTCAGAGGATGATTGCAGGTAAGAAGTCTGATAGACTTTCATTAGCGAGCCCATTCCTTGAGAGTTTATGGGTAGAATCATATCCTCTGGAATTCCTATTTTCTTACATAGAGACGAAGATATTGAATCTTTCTCCTGTGTTGTATGCACTATCTTCATTTCTGCACCTTTCTTATTCGTACAACTTATACATCCAATTGACACAAAGGCCAATACGTCTAAAAGAAAAAACTTTATTATTACCATAGAATTACTTATAACCTTTTTTATTTCTGTTACGCTGTATATTCATTTCAGCTTCTGTTAATTGATTTTTCTTTTTATAATCTAAATAGAGTGCTGGATTTACACGTCCTGCTAAGCCATGAGGAAAAGAATTAACTGATTTTATTTCAAAATGAAGGTGAGGGCCATGAGTACCTAAATCAATACCAGTAATACCAGATTTACCAATCACATCACCTGCATTTACATCTTGACCTTCATTCACTAATATTTTACTCATATGATAATAAACAAAATAAATTTTATCGGAATCTTTGTTGAATCCTTCTCCTTCCAGATATTCTTTAGGGTCTATCTTTTTATAATCATTACGCCTCCTCTTTCTGAAGATCTCTATCTGAGATTTTTTAGAAACTTCTATAACAACATATTGATGACCAGCCTTACCTTTGTTCCTTGTAATAACAACTTTTCCTGACAAACAAGCATAAAGATTTGACCCTTCAAGTGCGAATAAATCTATTCCTTGGTGAGCACGTCCTCTTGTAGTCCCAATACTTGATTTGCAGGATTATCATTTCCATTTTGAGTAAATACAGCAATTTGAGGATTATCAACAGGATCATGCCATTGCCCATCTTTTATTTTTTTATTTTCAGAAAGGTTACATTGATCAATTACAAAAGCTTTAGAAGTTTCTAAGTTAAAGGAGTTTTGTTTTCGTTCCCAACTACTTGGTTTATTTTTTTCTTTTATATTCTTCCCAACGGCTTTTGAGAAACTATTTGTATTTCTCACTTTATTACAAGAAAGCTGTGGATTCCCTTTCAAACAAATATATACATAACACATAGAGGCTAACGTCGCAATCCGATCATCTCCATTAATTGTATCTGCGCCGTTCGTCATTATATCAACATTTAATTTAAACCTTGTATTGATTAGATGTTGTATTTTACTATAGTTTTCCCTACCCGTTATTTGTACAAGACCGCTTCCACGGAATCTCCACCCATCTCCAGAGTAATAATCCCCATTACCGTTCTTATTAGCATACGCAATGTTTGCAAGAACTATTTTACGTTCCTGAGTGTCAGTTATAGAATAAACCTTATCAAGAGTCCTTTTCATCCCATCTTTGTATATTCTTTTTCCATTTTTATCTCTGTCTGACACCCATTTACCATCTTTAGTCCATTTTCCCTTGAATATTTTGCTTGGAAAAATATACTCAAATCTTTCTCTTTTATAGCTCATAATCTCAGAAATGTTAAGAGTATACTCGGTTTCTATAGTGGCTTGTGCAAAGAAATGTGCTTTTACCCAACACGTATCCATACTCAAAGCTTTCATATGATCAGTGTAGGCTTATGCAACCGCCTTTAATCTATTAGGTGATACTTTCCAAAAACCTGTTTTAGTCTTGGAAGCATATCCGTCCATTCTTCTCTACAGCGTGGACATCCATCCTTTTCAGGCTCTGTGCGATTAACATTCGCCTTGCTGGGTTCTGCCTTTGGCGTGGGGATATGCCGCTTGACAGAGAAGAGGACTTCTTTCCCTTTAAGTATGTATTGTTTGGGGTCCTTTGAGGTCTGTCTGCCAGTATTATTATTCCTTAATTCCGCAGCATAAATTCTTGTAAGAACTCCAAGTGTCTGAGAAACAAAGTTCTCAAAACACTTGGATATGTCAGAAATTTCACCTATCTTGGTGCTACAAACATAATAAGTAAGCAAAAATCTGACATGACAAAGGTAGCAATTAAAAACGAGAATATCACTTCTTTCGGTGGAATTTATCATATTATGGACGTTTTCTCAAAGTTGGGCTTTGAAAAACTTACCAAATCCGTATTGGGCAAACGTGGAAGTAGTGGCAAAGCATTCAGCCATGGAAGTATTTTCGGCTCTCTCTTCTTCAGTTACCTTTGTGGTGGAGAGTGCCTTGAGGATATCAATGTGCTTATAGGGCAGTTCAGGCAGAGACCTAATACGCTATTACCCGGTGCCGACACTGTGGGGCGCGGACTAAAGGAGCTTGCTGAAGAGAACATTGTCTACAAGAGCGAAACCTCCGGCAAGTCTTACAGTTTCAACACGGCAGAGAAGCTGAACACCTTTCTATTACGGATGATACGGAGAATGGGGCTTATAAAGGCGGGCAGTCATGTTGACCTGGACTTTGACCACCAGTTTGTTCCTGCCCACAAGTTCGATGCAAAGTATTCCTACAAGCAGGATTTTGGCTATTTCCCTGGTTGGGCTTCCATTGGAGGAATCATAGTCGGAGGTGAGAATCGTGACGGAAACACCAATGTGAGATTCCATCAGGAGGACACGCTCCGTCGCATAATGGACCGTGTAACCTCAGAACTTGGTGTGGTAATAGAGCGTTTCCGTGCTGACTGCGGGTCGTTCTCAAAGGAAATCATACAAACCGTAGAGCAGCGATGCAACACGTTCTACATTCGCGCTGCCAACTGCGGCAGTCGCTACGAGAATTTCCAACAGTTGAAGGAATGGAAAAACGTTGAGATTGGCTATGAGAAATGCGATGTCACCTCCGTCAGCATGGACAACTTAATAGAAGGAAAGTCATACAGGCTTGTCGTACAGCGTAGTCCTTTGAAAGACAAGGAAGGCAAGCAACAGACGGATATGTTCGGAGTAATATACACATACCGCTGTATCCTCACTAATGACTGGGTGTCTACCGAGAAAGACATTATTACATTCTATAATGAGCGTGGGGCAAGTGAAAAGTACTTCGACATACAGAACAATGACTTTGGATGGTCACATCTGCCATTTTCCTTTATGGCTGAGAACATGGTTTTCATGATGGTTACTGCCATGCTAAAGAACTTCTATCTCGTCCGTCATATCAGCGAAAAGGTCAAGCCGTTGAAAAAGACAAGCAGACTGAAAGCCTTTATCCTGCATTTTGTCAGCGTACCAGCAAAATGGGTGAGAACGGGAAGGCAGGACGTTCTGAACCTATATACAAATAAAACATACTACTCTGAAATATTCCTTGAATAAACAGTATTTCTTTGTGGTGTTTTCATACTTCCCCATTGGTTTGGGTGGGGGGATTTCATGCCTATGCAAGAACCAAGAACCCTGGAAAATTCCCAAATCAATGGATTAATCCCAAAATATCACTTCAATATATAAAAGTACCTCACAAGGAATAATGCTGCGGAATTGAGGAATATATATAAAATTAAATGTCAAGCTGAACTTTTTATCAAAACCATAATTCCAAAGCGTTACATATCCATCAACTATCACTAATCTTATAAGGTTCTATATAATTCAGGCTTATCGTGTGCTGTTTCAATAATCATATTCTTTAATATCCTAAATCTGATAAAGGAACAACTCCTGATATTATATCTAAATATGTTTTATACTCCAAAGGAATTTGCTGTCTGAACATTATATCTTTCTCTGGATCGACATTTTTCTTTAATTTATAGCATAAATATAACCTTTCATTTAAGTTCGGGTATATTTCTATAGTTGTTAGTTCATACGCTTTAACAGAATCATAATCTTTGACAGTTAGTTTACGGATTTCTTTCTTATAAATACCAGAAGGATGAGTATTTTTAGAATCCTCTTGTATATCTTTCTCAACTAACAAACAATTATGTAATCCTGCTGTAATAAATGTTCGTTCGTTCTTCGTTCCTTTCCAAAATGTCATTCTTTCGAACTCACCTGAAATTATCCAGAACTTAAATAATTGTCCGTAGCCTTCTAAACCATGAATGCCCTTTACATCTTTTATTTGACTTAACTTGAGGAACTGCCTTGTTACTGCATGACAAAACAATATATCATCTACAGATAATGTGTCTATATTCCACGTACCATCCTTACCATACACTTTAAAGAATATGAGGTAAGGCTTCTTTATCATTTGCCCTAAGACATAGACACCATTTCTTAATTGTATGGATATTATTTTATTTTCTTTCCAAGATATCATTTTTGTTATATATAAATTTATAAGACATCAACTACAAGTAATTTTATTCTTTTCTAAGAAGGAATCAGCAGTATCCAAATAGCTTTGCCTGTTCTTGTTGTTTTTACCTACAGGATTTTGTTTGTTGGCCACCCCTTCTTTTCCAAATTTATTCACATCCATTTCATAAAATCTTTGTTCTAATCCTCTTGCAGTATGTTTTCCGGAGATATCTTCACCCTTATATAGGACTTCAGGAGCACGCCCTCCAAATTGAGAGAAATCACCACCATATCTACGAGAAACTATTTCGCTGGCACTTAATCCGAGTTCAGAGGGAGCACTAGCATAGCCTGTGTAAGGTTTCCCATTTTTAATTCCGTGATATGTTACATGTGTCCTTCCTGCACCAGAACTTACATCTAACCCAAACATATCTTTCCAAAGATTTGGGTCAGTGACAAAAGCATACAATGTCGGATTATTTCCTGCTAATCCTATCGGGTCCTGGCTGATGTAATTGCCAATCTTAGGATCATAATATCTGAACCTGTTGTAATACAGTCCAGTCTCCTCGTCCTCGTACTGCCCTAACTGGCGGAAAGGAATGAACCGCCTGCCGCCGTGAAGGTTGCGGAGGTTACCATAGATGTCATAGTCTACCTGCCAAACGACATTGCCTTTATCATCGTATGCCTGGGCGGGGCGGCCGATGTAGTCGCTGATGATGCTGTAATGCCTGTCACCAACAATCTTGGCAGTAGGGACATAGCTGTCACTGTCGTAAACCCACGTGATGAGATTCTCAACTGGTTCAGGCCTGTCAAGTGTGACCTCACCAGCCTCGGTAACAATCGTATTCGGGCGGTCAGCCTCAGCATAGTCCCACTCGTGCAGAATGACATCACCATCCCAGAGGTAGCGATATACTCGTCCGTCAAAGACTTTCTCAATACGTCTGCCCAAAGGGTCATACCTGAAGATAACGGTCTTGCCGTCAGGCCGTGTTACACTTCTAAGCATACCATTGCCCTGCCACGTATAGGCATAGTCACCGCTCTGCCATTGAAGGAACTCATCCCGTGCCTCCGCATTACGCGATGGTTCCATCCTGCGCATGGTCTTCAGCACAAGATTGCCATGGCTGTCATAATAATACCGCCACTTCCTATCCTCACGCAGCTGTCCACCACGACCATAACTCCTGTCCGTACGGTCGGGACTATCATACACATTACCCATTGCGTCTGGGTTACGCCACTGACAACTACCGTCACCATATACAGCCCCTGACAGAGAACCGAAGGCGTCATAATCGTAACGGACACTTCTACCGTTTATTGTGTCAAACGTTCGTAAAAGACGAAGATTATCACCCCAAGTATATGACTTGTCAAGCAGCGTCCGGCCATTATGACGGACACGCTGATGTGCAGGACGGCCAATGCTGTCATAGTGCATAGTATTCTCTACACTGCCAGGCATCATACGTGATGTTTCACGCCCGAACCTATCGTATGCTATATTCGCTTCCCAAGGCTTCCTCTTTCCTGACATACCAGCTGATATATGGTTGACAGCGCCTTTTATATCATATCCGTAGGTAATATTTCCTCCTAACGCACTGACGATATTTGAAAGTCGGGAACGTTCATCATACCTGTGTTCCACTGTACGCCCATCTTGCGTTTCCTTTATGACCTGCCCCAAAGCATTACGCACGAACTCCGTCACGCTGTCCCTGTTGTACGCTTTAGTGAGCCGTCCAGCCTTATCGTACTCCCAAGCCTCCCAACTGTCATCGGTGTACTTGTTATAGGTAAGTCGTCCAGCTTGGTCATGCTGATGATGCACAGCCGTACCATCAGGCAGCTGTGTAGTAATCACCGTGCCGTCAAGGTCACGGATATAGTGCCGTTCCGCTCCGTCGAAGCCCCTCTCACAGATTATCTCGCCATTAAGGTTACGTTCAAAGAAGTAGCGTTCACCATGTTCGTTCTCGACAAACCTCAGTTGGTCATAGGAATCATACTCATAGTTCAGCGCACTGACCATGCGCATACTGCTCGTCCGTCGTGTCTGACGGCGCAGGTTACCCATAGGAGTGTACTCCATAGTCCACACCTCGTTGCCACTGGTAACTTCAACAGGCAGGTCGTAGGCATCGTAGGAGATGCGCATCACGCTCTGTCCAGGAGTTGCGTAGCGAGTAACACGGCCAAGTCGGTCACGCTGCCATTCTGTACTATTCCCGTCAGCATGCTTGTGCTTCAGAGTCGTGCAGAGTCATTATGCACGCATGAGTTTATGTTTTATTTGATTCCAAGAAGGACATACATGTCATTTCTTGCCTTTTCTACAGCAGGTGAGGGACGGAAATTATTAGCCTTTATGTAGGGAACGAATACGCTCAGAATCTTGTCGTCAATGAAGTCGATGGACTTCCCCTGCGTGTGACGGTAATGGATGAGAGCAAGGATCTCTGTGGGGAAAACTCGCTGTGAAGCGAAAGTAAACTCGCTCCTTACGAAGCTGTCGTTATTTGATTGCTTGACATGATATTCCAACATATCGGACAGCAGCATCTTAACCTTCTCTACATCATCAGAAAGGATGTTGTCCATGCAATCCTGATAAAGTGGAGTCAGCGGCTTGGTGATGTATGGAGTCCACAAGTCGTGGTTCTTACCACCCGTATAGATGTCATATAACAAGAATGCTTCTTGGAGTGTTGTGTCCTGATAATTTACACTATACTCCATAGCTATATATTCCTTTATTAAATTTATCATGGAATGGAACATGATATCCCTCTCTTTTTCTTCACCAAACATAAGGATTCCTAAAAAGAGAGAAGATGCACCAACCAGCATATAGCGAAACTTCTTTTCTGGGTCATGGGTGTACATTGTGCAAACCATATATTCCAGTATATAGGAATCGATAATACCAGTAAAATCCTCTTGATTGGGATTGTGCCAGAAGGGGTAGAAATGCATGCCAAAGTAATTCCCAGATGCAGTATCATGTCTGATATAATTATCGTAATCTATGGACATATCCATAATAAACTTTGTCATGAAGTCACTCATAACATAATTCTTGAACTTTTTAAGTTCACGCTCAACAAGTCGGTCAAATACTTTCTTTTTCATTAATGATGTCCTCCTTTTTTTAGTTTTTCTATTCTTTTTGCCTCTGCATCCCAACTCTCATAACGGATTGAATCGGTATGCAGCGCTCCATTATCTCTTCGTTTTATATCCACATAAGCAACCTTTCTTTCTCCCAAGTTAGACATAATATCTATTCGAGCATCTTCGGTAATCATACCATGTAATTCAGCTCTTTCCAATCGTGTCCTTACAAAGTCGTCAGGACCCATCTGAGCTTTAGAAAGATTGAATTTTCCTACCGTAGAGGATTTTACCTCAAAGGCATCATATTTTCCTGTACTTGGATTCTTGGCAAGCACATCAATGCCATTGTTAGAGCCGTATTTTACGTCTATAATTTCATAATTGTTCTTTTTAAGGTCATTAATTACAGCTTTCTCACCAATATCTCCCACAGCATGTCCGAATGGTCGTAAGCCAAATATATCATACCAGTTGTTAGGACTTCCAACATACGCATATAGTGTCGGGTTTCCGCCCACCAATCCTATCGGGTCCTGGCTGATATAGGTCCCTGTATTTGGCTCGTAGTAACGGAACCTGTTGTAATACAGCCCCGTCTCAACATCCTCATACTGACCTTGATACTTAAACGGAATGAAGGAGGAATTATTGCAGTTCTTCCTTCTCTTTCTTCCGAAGATGTCAAGTTCCTGCTCCCAAACCTTGTTGCCGTTATTGTCAAATGCCTGCAGAGGAGTGCCGAGGTAGTCAGACACGATGGAGAAGCTCTCGCCGTTGGCAGCGAGCTTGGCAGCAGGAATGAACGTGTTCTGTTCGAAGAGCCAGGTAGTGACATATGCCCTTCCGGCATCAGAAGAAACCTCCTACCACTCGTGCAGCAGCGCATTGACACCTCAAAGAAATGCGTGTTCTTAGTTATTAGCCCTAAGGTAACTTGTTTGAAGTTGACCACTTAGTAGCCTTTCCTCGTTACTGCCTCAGGTACACTGATTCTCTTTCGCCGATAGATGACGACCAAACCAATAATCCAAAGCTTTCTTATTTATGCCATCCTTTCCTGTCCAGAAATCAACAGGGTAACGCCAGTCTGAATTATGTCTCTTTCTTGGTGCTATTGATAAGTTTGTATACTGGTGAAGCAGTCCCTTATGTTTTTTTGTTTCCAATATGCTGCAATATCCTAAGGTCTCTAAAAGTAGTTGTAGTTCAAACAAATTGGTTTCAAATCCTTTTATCTTACTAATTAAAGAGGTTATTCCTCTCTTGATAGTCTCATTATAATCTATTTCCTGTATGTATCTCAATATCTGTAGGAAAATATTAATGTCATCTTCGTTAGGAAGAACATTCTCCATAGTATTCGTTTTCTTTAGATATTGATAAAATGTAGATAGATTGTAATCTATTAGGCCTCCAAAGTCATTACTATTTTGATTGTTAGAATCGACAAATTCTTCTTTATAGTTAGAGCATATTATACAAGGCGTACGTTTTATTACGAAATTCTTGTCTTCCTCACTTAAATATATAAAGTTTGGTGGTAGAGGATGGCTTTGAAAATGATGAAAAGGAAAACTTTGCATAACTGCAAGGACTGAAAGTCCACATCTCCATTCTAAGCAGTGGGTACTAAGGCTTGATAGAAATAAATTTGTATATTTATCCTTGTCTGCCATCTTATATTCTTTAAATATTAATTTAATCAATTCATCATGTTCCATATTATTTATAGTTAATGGTGTCCTTTAAAATCATCGTAGTTTAATTCGTCCAAAGTAGGCAATTCACGTGGTTTTTTCCCTGATAGATAATTATCAGCATTAGACAATCGCTTTTTACCAATTATAGTCTTTTGTCTTGCCTCAGAAATACCGTTAATTTTATTTCCTCTTACATTTTCATTTCTTCTTCCTAATAATTTATTTTCACTAATTCCTCGTTGCTCAATACCTCTTACAATATCATAGTCTGTGTTTATTGGTGTCTTCCTCTTCAATGTATCACCTTCGCCAAATCTTACTCCGTCTTTACCTTGAGTCCCTGCATGCCTTCTTTCAACATCCTGTAACTTTTGCTGTTCAGAGGCTCTTCCATGGTAATATGTTTCCTCTTTAGAATTTACCAAGACATAATTCCAGTTAAGACCAAAAATATCAATAGTATGATTTGTATTAGAAACATATGAATAGAAATTATACATACGGCTATTTAACCTAATCGGATCTTGGCTGATGTAATTACCCGTACACGAGTCATAGTGGCGGAAGCGATTGTAATACAGCCCCGTCTCAATGTCCCCATACTGACCCTGATACTTAAACGGAATGAAGGAGGAATTATTGTTGACCTTCCTTCTCTTTCTGCCGAAGATGTCAAGTTCCTGCTCCCATACCTTGTTGCCGTTATTGTCAAATACCTGTTGATGACTACCGAGGTGGTCCGAAATGGTTGGCATAATAATGATACAGGCATCCGTCACTTTGTTAACACTTAAAGGCTCTTTCTATAACATGAAACATTTCTTAAACAGCCAGTTTGGAACGGTGAAATATCTTTACAAAAATTACCGAAAAGTAATCTTTCTGCCATGAAAGACTCCATAAAATCCAGATGTACAACCATCAGATTGTTAGTCGATTACAAACGGTGGAGTTAACAGCGCTTATTTATATTCAAGCCAACGCCCTTTAAGTATACAGTTAGGCCTTGGCTGTATCCTAATTAAGGCTTGTTTGCAGGTCAAATAAGCATCTTTATTTTTCGTGTATGATTTTATTGTTACAAAAGGGGAATCGGGTAGTGAGAAATCTCAGCATCTTAAAGTGGTGAGAATTTACGATGAATAACTTGGAGGATAAAGATATTCAGCCTAAAGAATCAGATGATAATACCTACCTTTTCGGCATCTGTAGCAACTTTTTGCGATTCATGCTTCGAAGCGAATTTATATTTTCTATAAGATTAAACACAAAAAGGCGACTGGTAATGCTTGTCACCAGCCGCCTTGCCATCTCATACACTGGTAAGTTTATTATCCCCTTAATTCCGCAGTATAAATTCTTGTAAGAACTCCAAGTGTCTGAGAAACAAAGTTCTCAAAACACTTGGATATGTCAGAAATTTCACCTATCTTGGTGCTACAAACATAATAAGTAAGCAAAAATCTGACATGACAAAGGTAGCAATTAAAAACGAGAATATCACTTCTTTCGGTGGAATTTATCACATTATGGACGTTTTCTCAAAGTTGGGCTTTGAAAAACTTACCAAATCCGTATTGGACAAACGTGGAAGTAGTGGCAAAGCATTCAGCTATGGGAGTATTTTCGGCTCTCTCTTCTTCAGCTACCTTTGTGGTGGAGAGTGCCTTGAGGACATCAATGTGCTTATAGGGCAGTTCAAGCAGAGACCTAATACGCTATTACCCGGTGCCGACACTGTGGGGCGCGGACTAAAGGAGCTTGCTGAAGAGAACATTGTCTACAAGAGCGAAACCTCCGGCAAGTCGTATAGTTTCAACACGGCAGAAAAGTTGAATACCTTACTTTTACGGATGATACGGAGAATGGGGCTTATAAAGGCGGGCAGTCATGTTGACCTGGACTTTGACCACCAGTTTGTTCCAGCCCGCAAGTTCGATGCAAGTATTCTTACAAGTAGGACTTTGGCTATTTCCCTGGTTGAGCTTCCATTGGGGGAATCATAGTCGGAGGTGAGAACCGTGACGGAAACACCAATGTGAGATACCATCAAGAAGACACGCTCCGTCGCATTATGGACCGTGTAACCTCAGAACTTGGTGTGGTAATAGAGCGTTTCCGTGCTGACTGCGGGTCGTTCTCAAAGGAAATCATACAAACCGTAGAGCAGCACTGCAACACGTTCTACATTCGCGCTGCCAACTGCGACAGTCGCTACGAGAATTTCCAACAGTTGAAGGAATGGAAAAACGTTGAGATTGGCTATGAGAAATGCGATGTCACATCCATCAATATGGACAACTTAATAGAAGGAAAGTCATACAGACTTGTCGTACAGCGTAGTCCTTTGAAAGACAAGGATGGCAAGCAACGGACGGATATGTTCGGAGTAATATACACATACCGCTGTATCCTCACTAATGACTGGGTGTCTACCGAGAAAGACATCATTACATTTTATAATGAGCGTGGGGCAAGTGAAAAGAACTTCGACATACAGAACAATGACTTTGGATGGTCACATCTGCCATTTTCCTTTATGGCTGAGAACATGGTTTTCATGATGGTTACTGCCATGCTGAAGAACTTCTATCTCTATCTCGTCCGTCATATCAGCGAAAAGGTCAAGCCATTGAAAAAGACAAGCAGGCTGAAAGCCTTTATCCTGCATTTTGTCAGCGTACCAGCAAAATGGGTGAGAACGGGAAGGCAGAACGTTCTGAACCTATATACAAATAAAACATACTACTCTGAAGTATTCCTTGAATAAACAGTATTTCTTTGTGGATATCATATCCCCCATTGGGTTTGGGTGGGGGATTTTATGCCTATGCAAGAACCAAGAACCCTAGAAAAATCCCAAATCAATGGATAAATACCAAAATGTCACGTCAATATATAAAAGTAGATCGCAAAGAATAATGCTGCGGAATTGAGGTAGTTCATGCCATAATCATCATAACATGAAATTTCTAAAGGAAGACGAGGTTCTATTACATCGGCTGTACTTGTCAGTGAAGAAACGATATTAGGGTCCGCTCCATTTTCTAAAAGAAACTTTGTCATGTCGTAGTTATGTTCCCATATAGCATAAAGCAGATAAGACATGCCATATTTCCCCGTAGAATTGACGTTCCATCCTCTGTGCATCATATCAAGGATTTTGTCCTTGTCGCAATCATGAATGGCTTGGATAATGGGATATTCTTTCTCACTAAAAAAACGCTTGTAAGGTACTTCACTGTTAAACATACTGCATGAAGTTAAAATGAGTGATGATAATAATGCTATAATATATTTCATTGCCTTATCATTCATTCTCTTCCCGTATTATCCATGGCTGGTTTATATGGGAACTCTACACCTATACTTTTTAGTCGCGCAACAAGCTTTTTAAAGTCTGGAGCATCATAATCTCCATTTCCATAGTTTATAAAATCTTGTACCCAATACGCAACATTCTCCTTACCTCCAGTATTTCTTCCAATACCTCCCGTTTTCATCGGGTCAGCACCTTTGTCCCATAGCCATAGTACGAAAGCCCATTGGGCGGTTATCGCCTGATCTATTATTACAGTTTCTTTCGAACTGTTAAATTGGTTAATATCTGCGCCATGTTCTAATAAGTATTCTATTTTTTGTTTATCTTCATACAATGCTGCTGAAAATATAGGAAGTTGCGCTTGCGTATCATTGGGATTAGCTCCATATTTGATTAACAGCTTAACAAAATTAAAGTTATAATCTTTATAGCAAACTGTTTCGAGGGGGAGGATACGTACTGTTTCTTCTGGTTTCACTTCCCAGAATACTGATACAAAATTAGGGTCCGCTCCATTTTCTAAAAGAAACTTTGTCATGTCATAGTTATGTTCCCATACGGCATAAAGCAGATAGGACATTCCGTGTTTGCCCATAGAATTTACGTTCCATCCTCTGTGCATCATATCAAGGATTTTATCCTTATCGCAATCGTGAATGGCTTGAATAATGGGATATTCTTTCTCACTAAAAAAACGCTTGTAAGGTACTTCATTGTTAAACATACTGCATGAAGTTAAAATGAGTGATGATAGTAATGCTATAATATATTTCATTGTCTTATCATTCATTCTCTTCCGTATTATCCATGGCTGGTTTATATGGGAACTCTACACCTATACTTTTTAGTCGCGCAACAAGCTTCTTAAAGTCTGGATTATCGTAATCGCCTATACCGCTATCTATAAAATCTTGCACCCAAAAGGCAACATTTACTTCTCCCTCGAAAACGCCGACTCCTCCTGTCTTCATCGGATCTGCACCTTTGTCCCATAACCATAGTACGAAAGCCCATTGGCTTGCAAGGGCTTGGTCTATTATTACGGTTTCTTTCGAACTGTTAAATTGGTTGATATCTGCGCCATGTTCTAATAAGTATTCTATTTTTTGTTTATCTTTATATAACGCTGCCGAAAATATAGGAAGTTGCGCTTGCGTATCATTGGGATTAGCCCCATATTTGATTAATAGCTTAACAAAATTTATATTATAATCTTTATAACAGACTGTTTCGAGAGGGAGGATACGAACCGTTTCTTCTGGTTTCACTTCCCAGAATACTGACACAAAATTTGGGTCTGCTCCATTCTCTAAAAGAAATTTTGTCATGTCATAGTTATGTTCCCATATCGCATAAAGTAAATAAGACATTCCATGTTTGCCCATAGAATTTACGTTCCATCCTTTGTGCATCATATCAAGGATTTTGTCCTTGTCGCAATCATGAATAGCTTGGATAATGGGATATTCTTTCTCACTAAAAAAACGCTTGTAAGGTGCTTCACTGTTAAACATACTGCATGAGGTTAAAATGAGTGATGATAGTAATGCTATAATATATTTCATTGCCTTATCAGTCATCCTATTCCGCATTATCCATAGCAGGTTTATACGGGAACTCTACACCTATACTTTTTAGTCGCGCAACAAGCTTCTTAAAGTCTGGAGCATCATAATCTCCATTTCCATAGTTTATAAAGACTTGAACCCAGTATGCAACATTTGTTTGTCCTTCAAATACGCCAACTCCTCCTGTCTTCATCGGGTCAGCACCTTTGTCCCATAGCCACAATACTAAATCCCATTGTCTTGCAAGGGCTTGGTCTATTATTACGGTTTCTTTCGAACTGTTAAATTGGTTGATATCTGCGCCATGTTCTAATAAGTATTCTATTTTTTGTTTATCTTTATATAACGCTACCGAAAATATAGGAAGTTGCGCTTGCGTATCATTGGGATTAGCCCCATATTTGATTAACAGCTTAACAAAATTTATATTATAATCTTTATAACAGACTGTTTCGAGAGGGAGGATACGTACCGTTTCTTCTGGTTTTACTTCCCAGAATACTGATACAAAATTGGGGTCTGCTCCATTTTCTAAAAGAAATTTTGTCATGTCATAGTTATGTTCCCATACGGCATAAAGCAGATAGGACATGCCATGTTTACCCATAGAATTTACGTTCCATCCTTTGTGCATCATATCAAGGATTTTATCCTTGTCGCAATCATGAATGGCTTGGATGATAGGATATTCTTTCTCACTAAAAAAACGCTTATAAGGTGCTTCACTGTTAAACATACTGCATGAGGTTAAAATGAGTGATGATAGTAATACTATTATATATTTCATTACCTTATCATTCATTCTCTTTAGTTTTATTTATAGCGGGTTTATATGGGAACTCTACGCCTATACTTTTTAATCGCGCGACAAGCTTTTTAAAGTCTGGATTATCGTAATCGCCTATACCGCTATCTATATAATCTTGCACCCAAAAAGCGACATTTACTTCTCCCTCGAAAACGCCAACTCCTCCTGTCTTCATCGGGTCAGCACCTTTGTCCCATAACCATAGTACGAAAGCCCATTGGGCAGTGACCGCCTGATTTGTAATTACAGTTTCCTTGACACTGTCAAACTGATTTATGTCTGCTCCATGCTCTAATAAGAATTCTATTTTTTTCTTATCTTCATATAATGCAGCCGCAAATAAAGGAAGCTGTGCCCGTGTATCATTCGGATTAGCCCCATGTTCGAGCAATAATTTCATGTAGTTTATGCCATAATCATTATAGCATGAAATTTCTAAAGGAAGGCGAGGTTCTATCACATCAGGTGTACTTGTCAGTGGAGAAACCATATTGGGGTCTGCTCCATTCTCTAAAAGAAATTTTGTCATGTCATAATTATGTTCCCATACGGCATAAAGCAGATAGGACATACCATATTTCCCCGTAGAATTTACGTTCCATCCTTTGTGCATCATATCAAGGATTTTGTCCTTGTCGCAATCATGAATGGCTTGAATAATGGGATATTCTTTCTCACTAAAAAAACGCTTGTAAGGTGCTTCATTGTTAAACATACTGCATGAGGTTAAAATGAGTGATGATAGTAATACTATTATATATTTCATTGCCTTATCAGTCATCCTATTCCGCATTATCCATAGCAGGTTTATACGGGAACTCTACACCTATACTTTTTAATCGTGCAACAAGCTTCTTAAAGTCTGGATTATCATAATCTCCATTCCCATAGTTTATAAAATCTTGTACCCAATACGCAACATTCTCCTTACCTCCAGTATTTCTTCCAATACCTCCCGTTTTCATCGGGTCAGCACCTTTGTCCCATAGCCATAGTACGAAAGCCCATTGGGCGGTTATCGCCTGATCTATTATTACAGTTTCTTTCGAACTGTTAAATTGGTTGATATCTGCTCCATGTTCTAATAAGTATTCTATTTTTTGCTTATCTTCATATAACGCTGCTGAAAATATAGGAAGTTGTGCTTGCGTATCATTGGGATTAGCCCCATATTTGATTAACAGCTTAACAAAATTAATATTATAATCTTTATAGCAAACTGTTTCAAGGGGGAGGATACGTACCGTTTCTTCTGGTTTTACTTCCCAGAATACTGACACAAAATTAGGGTCTGCCCCATTCTCTAAAAGAAACTTTGTCATGTCATAGTTATGTTCCCATACGGCATAAAGCAGATAGGACATACCATGTTTACCCATAGAATTTACGTTCCATCCTTTGTGCATCATATCAAGGATTTTGTCCTTGTCGCAATCATGAATGGCTTGGATGATAGGATATTCTTTCTCACTAAAAAAACGCTTGTAAGGTGCTTCGCTGTTAAACATACTGCATGAGGTTAAAATGAGTGATGACAATAATGCTATAATATATTTCATTGCCTTATCATTCATTCTCTTCCGTATTATCCATGGCTGGTTTATATGGGAACTCTACACCTATACTTTTTAATCGTGCAACAAGCTTCTTAAAGTCTGGATTATCGTAATCGCCATTTCCATAGTTTATAAAATCTTGTACCCAATATGCAACATTCTCCTTACCTCCAGTATTTCTTCCAATACCTCCCGTTTTCATAGGGTCAGCACCTTTGTCCCATAGCCATAATACGAAAGTCCATTGGGCGGTGATTGCCTGCTTCGTTATTACAGTCTCTTTCGAACTATTAAATTGGTTGATATCTGCGCCATGTTCTAATAAGTATTCTATTTTTTGCTTATCTTTATATAATGCAGCCGCAAATAAAGGAAGCTGTGCTCGCGTGTCATTGGGATTAGCCCCATGTTCGAGCAATAATTTCATGTAGTTCATGCCATAATCATCATAACATGAAATTTCTAAAGGAAGACGAGGCTCTATCACATCGGGTGTACTTGTCAGTGGAGAAACCATGTTAGGATCTGCTCCATTTTCTAAAAGAAACTTTGTCATGTCATAGTTATGCTCCCATACGGCATAAAGCAGATAGGACATACCATATTTTCCCGTAGAATTTACGTTCCATCCTTTGTGCATCATATCAAGGATTTTATCCTTGTCGCAATCATGAATGGCTTGAATAATGGGATATTCTTTCTCACTAAAAAAACGCTTATAAGGTGCTTCACTGTTAAACATACTGCATGAGGTTAAAATGAGTGATGATAATAATGCTATAATTTTTTTCATTGTTATGGATTGTTTCTTTAAAGAATGTTGGCAATAATTGGTCTTCCTAACTCTGCCTCCTCAGCTTGTATTGCTTTGAAGAGTAAAGGGAGGTCGTGTCCTTTAGTAAAATCAAAGTTGTCCAGAGTGTGCAACATAATTCTTTCTCCTGCAGCCTTTGGCATTAGAGATAGATTATTACTTGCCATGTTTAAGAAATCTTGATTTGAATAATAGGTATGAACCTTTGAAGTATTAGGATTCTGTACGCCATACATTTTATAAGTATTCGGATGAACGCCTGCAGGGCAGAAAGCATAAGTCTTGCTACCAGTGGCAGCACCTGCAGCTGTCGCTAAACCGCCACCAAGGGAATGACCAGCAATAGTTAGCTGCTTATCCTTTGGCTTATTTCTATTTACCCTCTTTGCTATGTCTATAGATTTCTCATATTGTTCACTTCCCATACCTAATCCCTGCCTCATGTTATCGTCGGTCCATTCTTGCTCCAGTCATGTATTAAATCATTTTCAGGATGGTTAGGGTCACTGTAGGTACCACGATAAACAAGTACATAATCTCCATTCTTGTCTTTATAGATATCTGCTTTGAAACCTGTTTTTGTGTCATTCAATTCAGTTGTATTAACTCCTAACTTTTTCATTTCCTTTGCATCCAACTTCTCATACCCATCAAGTTTTTCATACTTACTCTTAAGCATAGCTTGTTGTTTAGGGCTTAGCCCATCCATAGCCTCGTCCATGTCATAATCATCCTTATCTTTCTTTTTTGTCGTTCGATTATAAGCAAAGTAACTTAAGACTAACATTTTAGCGGCTTCAGAAAAGTCAGGTTTTATGATAGTTATAAGTCCTCCTTGTATGCAATTCAACATAGCTCCTTCAAGTAAGGCTTTCTGACCACTGATTTTCACGGATGAATTTACTCTTGTCCAAGTAGACATCTTTGTATATGCGGCGCAGATATTTGGCATTATCACATTTTGAACCATCTTTGATACTTTTCCATGCAGGAAAGAGTACATTCCCACTGCACCAAGCACAGCACCGGCAGTACTTCCTACTTGGGCACCTTGAACTGTTGCACTAATCATAGTGCCAACTTTATTAAAGAACCCCATATCCTTGGATGCATCTTTTCCTGCTCGCAAACCTCTCAGTGCACCGACTACTAATCCTGCTAAAGCTCCACCTATTGCGGCACGCAGACATAGAACAGAGGTAAAGAGAGTCATATTCATCAATACAGTTGCAAGCACACTGATGAAATCTGGCGTCTTATAGCATCCATAACATTCGCCCATTCTGTCATTCTCCGTAGCAAGCAGCTTCCCATTACTACGTTTGACACTATTTTGGCTTGTTACTTTAATCAAAGCCTGATGTGCACCAAGTGTGCATACTGTGATATCTTTGTCTTGTATATATTGTAAACTCATAATACTAATCCTTCTATTTTAAACTCTATCTGAGTAATATATGAGTAACTCTCACTTGCTTGCTCATGTATTATCGTTTGTGCAGTGTCGAAGAAATCCAATTGTTTGTCTGAACATAGATATTTAGTCTCTATATGGTATTGGTAGTCAAATACAGCATGATTAGTTAAGGGAAGAATCTCTCTCTTGTATTGTTCTTCTATACTATCTATGTCGTTTATTAGACCTTCGCCTTGTTGTGTCAACTCTAAAACACCATTAGCTAAAGTCTCTTTACCGATTCTTTTTATTTTTGTACTTACCTTATGAGTACTAAACAAAGAAGAAGCAGGGCTAATAGTAAATGATTTTCCCCCACCAAACCATGACCATAATGTATAATAAAGTAAAGAGTCCTTCATTTCGTTCTCGAAAGAATCATAGCCTTCTTTCGATAAAGCCAAGAAATTCTTTATAGAATCGTCAGAACCAAATATCTTTTCTACTTCATCCTTACTTTTTTCCCATGCTTCACCTATTTCTTTTTTATTGCAGATTATAATCTTATCATCATTGCCAAAGTCAAACAAAACCTTATAAGCAGGTTTGTTTATAATGGTGAGCAGTTTAAAAATTTCAGCATTCTCTTCTTGCTTCGGTGCGTCCAAAACCTCTATGAGTATATGTCGTTCAATTGGAAACGACACAGCCCATTTCTGAGTAACAGAATTTTCCACAATAATGCTACCATTCATAAGGAGCTTGGTCGTCTGCGTGATATGATATATTTTCTGCATCATTCATTAAATTAATATTATTAATTAATTTTGACTTCATTAAAGCCCGTGATGCTCACATCTCTGTTGCTGTAAATATTTACATCTTCGTTACTATTAATATTAACATTGCCAACATTATTAATAGTAACATCTGAGTTAACGATAACTCCCGTATCATCACCATTTGTATTAGATATTTGTGTTACATCAGAAGATATAACTTTTACGACTGGGGAGATTATATCAATTTCACCATCTGTTAGTTGGATATAGGTCGACTCGTTTATGGAGATGCGGACCTTTGTATGTCCAGATAAGTCTATATTACCATCCTTGTCCATTCTTAAGACACTGGCGTCTTTACCAACAGTTGTTGTTGCAGATGCTCTGGTAGCTAAAGTTTCGTTACCAGCACCATCAAAGTTCATGCTTACGCCGCCCTTGTCATGCAGCGTGACACTTCCTTTAGAATCATTAAGTTTCAAGGCACAGCCAGTACGACTGGTAAGGCTCTTGCAGTTGTTGCCTTGGCCACCACCACCACCTGTTGTTCCATTAAACAGGCTACCCATGACGTAGGGACGGGCGGGGTCACCATGACGGAAGCCGAGGAGGACTTGGTCGCCTACCTCTGGAATGAAAACGAAGCCGCGGTTGCTTTACGTCTTTGCTGCCACCACCATCTGGTGTCATCACACGCACCCAACTTGTTCGCATGTTATCGGTTTGCCAATTCATACGCACCTGCACACGACCTGCTCCATGTGGGTCGGCATTGCTTAGCACCGTTGCCATCTGCGTTTCAGCCAGTGGCATTTCAACCTTTGGATTTGGCAGACTCATGACAGTACCAGGAATGGCTTTGAAACGGTTTTTATAGTAACAGCTCTCGCTCACTTCATGGGTCATCTCGATGATGATGAAATCGCCTAAGCTCTCTTGGGAGAGATTACCAACTCCCTTTAAGAAAGAACTATACAAACTTATCACCGAACCCACATGTAGCCTTGGGTCCTGGCTTTCGGCTGTGACGTAATGGGTTTCAGCCGTTTCGGCTGCTTGTTTTAGGAGTACATAATTCTCAAGATCATTGATAGAGCTGACACGCTGTATGGAGTACTGGCGAGCCGCCTTAGGGTAGGAAGGAAGCGCAGCACGGAACGCATCACCCGCCATTCTGTCATGTCCGTAAGCCTTATCGGGCGTCTTGCGGTCCATCTCACGGTTTGCACCAGAATGGAACGTAAACACCTGTTCTGGACGAGCTAATGTTTGTAGGCCAATATTGAGGGAACTCAGCGACGTACCAAATTCCATCTTGATAGGGTCTGGCAATCGTCTTGGCTTACCGAAGACAAGTTTCAGACCATCATAGTACATCCATTCCTGATACTGCAAGGCGAGGCGACGAACGAAATCGAAGTCAGATTCCTCGTATTGGCAGATGTAATCCAACTGTTTCTTGTGTGCCGCATTCAATGCCAATTGCACCTTACCATCACTGCACAGACTCTTTACGACATCACCAATCGACCTATCGTTCCATGAGTAACAGCTCGGTGCTGTCTCCATACGATAAGTAGAGGAGTATCCAGACACCTGTATACACCCGAAATCGCTGCCATCGCGATGCAACTCAATGTTCGTTACTATGCCGCAGAAGAATGGTTTGTTCGCAGCCTTCACTATGATATCCTTGCCGAGCCACTCTTTACTACTACTGATGTTATGCACCTGTCTGTTACCCCCCGACTCAAGGTCAACTGTGAGGTCAAAGTGATGATGTGCACCAGTACTTTGGTCTATACGAAGTGATTTGAAAGAAGAAAGTCCATCCTTTCCTATGGTGATGGAGATGGGATTAAAAGGTATTGCCATTGAATATATTTTTTGAGGTAATTAAGGCTGAAAAGCGAATTGATAAGATTTGTTCCCTATATATAAATAAGGTGACGATCTCAGCAGCTTATAGGTATGTCCTACTGCGGTGAGACCTAAATAGAAAGCTAAAAGGACCATGTCAAGCACGTAGCCCAACACAGTCCTTAAGTTTCTTAGACCTATGAACGAGGCCAGCGGTTGTCGAGTTCGGCATTACCCACGGTGATATTCTCAGCAGAGAAGGTCATAGCGATGGTCATCGGCGCCTCGTTGTTTACGTCGAGTGTCTCCTTGTAGTGAACGATGTAAGCATTCTTGAAAGAAATCTCCTTCATCTTAGCGTCCTCCTCACTCTTCTTGTAAACAATCTTACCCTCAACAGGTTTGAACTGACTGTTGAGCATAGCCTCGATAGTAGAAGTGTCATCAGTAGACTCGATAGTGACACTGATACGACCACCAGAGATACTTGATGCAGGCTGACCCTTCTTGTCAGTCGTACGACTGAACTCGTAGTTAGAATAGAGTACGTCGTACTCCTTGCCACCTAATGCCAATGTTGCTCTAAATGAACTCATGATAGATAATTTTAAAGTAGTTAGAAAAATAAGAAAACGAGGTCATCTTAATTTCCCTCACGTATGAGAAACAAAAAAGAGAAAACCCCTAACAACGTTTTGAAGTCTCCTCTGCGTGTGGCTGTAAAACAGTCTTGCTCTTTGGAAGAAGAGGAAGATTTGCAATCTGTTGTCATTTTCGTTGTTAAAAGTAATCATATAATTTTATAAAAGCAATTGATACAACACAAAATAACAAAGGTTTAATATCTTATACACATTCAAAGCCATCTTCATTCTGCCCCTCATCCACTCTTTGGCATTATGTCCTTCTGTCTACGTAAGAGCTTTCAGTCACTCTATGTCATTATGTCCTTCTGTCTGAGAATATTAAAATCTCCAATCGTTCAGAGCTTTCAGTCACTCTCTGTCATTATGTCCTTCTGTCTGAGAACATTAAAATCTCCAATTGTTCAGAGCTTTCAGTCTCTTCCTGTCATTATGTCATTCTGTCTGTGAACATTAAAAACATAGTCCATTCTGTGCCCTCTGTCTTCGTGCAATTTGCGTAATTCGTAGTTCTGTGGTGATAGTTGTTTAGTATAGTCCATACCGTTTTTATCCTTGCTGTATGTTACCGAAATAGAGATAACTTATTGTTAGCAAATACCGAAAACGAAGTCAACCTATCTAAAATCTATCCAACGTTTGTTTATTTAAAAACTATTATCTACATTTGCAGCAATATCAATGTTACTTTACAAGAACAGCGATAAAACAGCTACTATTCGCAAACAAAAACAACGAAAAACATTTATTGAATTCAAACATTCACAGAATTTTAATGAATGAATGTATCAACATTAAAGAATTAAACAATGAAAAAGACTATTTTAAGCTTATTACTTACATTGTCCTGCATAGCTGCCAAAGCACAAGATAACAACTTGGACTACAAGAGCAGACCAGCTTTTTTGAGGTCAATATTCAACAACTGTAAAAGCGAGATAGAGCTATCTATGGATGCTTATGCCAACCTCCATATCGTTGTGGGCAAGACAATCGCCATCAAGGGTAAAGCTCCAGAAGCATATTTCATTGTTATACCTGACGAAGATGACGTATGTGACAAGTTCTATAAGGTTTACAACGCTCATTTTAACGGCGTAAGCGTACAATACAGTACCTATGCTTATGCTGACGTATTAAGTCTGACTATCAATAAAGAAGACTATCATATAAACGAATATGATGGTGCCTGTGATTCGCATATCAAAAACTTAAGGCATCAATATAAGAAGACTAAGACCGGAGAAATCCTAACGTTGACTTGCACCAAAGACATTCCTTTGTTTAGTGACTATTCCAATCGCAGGGTTATCTTGAAGAAAGGTTCAGTGTTAACATTTAACGTAAAGAAATAAATTCAGGCTTCATCACCTCATTTCTTAGATTATCATTCACTCGAACATATCACAAACAATAGGGACAGACGCCACCGTCTGTCCCTATTGTTATTTATTTGTTGTCTTTCAACAAGCAACTTGTCTACTTGTAGACTCGTCAACTCGTCAACCAATATCTTACTTCTTTGGAATAATCTCGAACACTTCTGCCTTGCCAATCAGCTCCATACGTGTTACTTTCTTTGCCACATTAACTGTGAAGAAAGGCTCATTAGAAGTGAACTCAGCTTTTAGCTTGTTGCGCTTATCATACTGGCAAATACGAACAGAGCCACCCTCTGGCAATGAGAGAAGGAAGGTATAAGAAGTCATACCACTTGGTACCTCAAACGAAACAGCACCTGTATTCTTGAAAGACATACTTGGCTGATGGTCGAACGCACGAAGGACGGCATCAGAAGCAGCGTTAGTACCACCAAACTCAAGCGTTGCAGCACCATCAGGAACCACTACGAACGAGCGAATAGCAGCCCAGTTCTTACGGTCGGAGTCAAGACGACGCAAACGAATATAACGTGCTTGCACTGGTTCGCCCTTCCAAAGGATATCATATTGGTTCTTCATATCGCCCAACATGGTATTCCATGTCTTGCCGTCAACAGAATACTCAAGTGTTGCATGGTCGTAGAAGTCGCAATCATCAGTAGAGTTACGACCCTGAAGGATATGCACCTCACGTACAGCCATTGGTTCAGGGAGGGCTACACCCATCCAGTCACCAGCCTTCTGAGCTTCACCAGAGGTGTAATGTGTTATGCTGTCGCCATCGAACATCAAACCAGCTTGGGTAGTCTTAAGATTCTTATAAGAACCGATACCACGTAGTGTGAATGCCTTTCACCTGAAAGCTTCTCATAGAAGGCATCACCAAGGTCGTCCATAGCGAAGTCATAGAATGGCTGCAACTTCATTGTGCCCGACTTATGTGCCTCGTAAGCATTCTTATCGTCCATAGTCATACGGCTCTTAACGTACTGACTCCAGAACTTCAAGTTGTCGCCACTACGATAGAGGTCCATCAGTTCGATAGCTTTCTTACCACGTTCGCCTAACTTAGCGAACTCAGTCAGCCAAGGCTTCAGCTCCTTCATCAACAAACCATCTGTGCAAGCAGCCTCTATCTCAGCAGGTGCTTTGGCCACACGATCGAACTCCTCGTATAGTTTATCACGTTTTTCCTTAGTGTAATCAGCCAAACGGAAGGTCTCAGTCTCCCACGACTCGTCACGACGATAGCCTGTTTCCGTATCTGCAGAATGGATAGCAAAGGTGCGGTAAGCATCCTTCGCACGTGGCATCATCACTTCCAAGCCACGCTCCCAACTGTCGATTGGGTTATAATCAGATGGGTTCCATGTATAATCGGCTACACTATAGAGAGAGAGCTTTGATGCTTCTCCATGCTCCATAGGGTTGCTGACGAGTCCAACACATATCCTTTGCGGTGAGCGAAGTGTCCAAACCATAAACAGGACCCTGCAAGACAAGGTTGCGAACATAGTCTGTTACAGCATAGTTCCACCAGAAGAAAGCAGGACGCTTAATGCGACTGTCGACCCAATCGAGTGTACTCTTTGTCACATCACTACAAACGACATCACCTGTCCAGAACACACGTACAGATGGGTCGAGGGTCTTACCATAGATGCTCAATGGTCCGTTCTCGTCTGCCTTTGCCCACAACTTAGAATAGTCTGTAGGACAAATAATCAGCGGAGCAACGTCGCCCTTCGCCTTTACAAACTCCTTTGTCAAACGATTCAACAACTCAACTTGTCGGTTAGGGTTGGTTCCCTCGCCTGAAATATCATCAAAGAAGATAGCAAATGACTTCACACCAGCTTGATACATGAGGTCGAGCTTGTGCTTAAGGTTTTGATAGTCTTCCTCGTTCCACTTGATATCCTTACCTGGATGAATAGCCCAAACGAAGTCTACACGGTTCTTCTTGCAGGCTGCAACAAGTTCCTTGATGTCCTTCATCTCATTCTCTGGATAAGGCAGACGCCAGTTAGGAGAACTGTGATAAGGGTCATCCTTTGGTCCATAGATATAAGTATTCATCTTGTACTTACCGCAGAAGTCAATCAATGCCAGACGTACAGCGTGTGACCATGGTGTACCGTAGAAACCCTCAACAACACCACGATAGGCAAATACTGGTGCATCATTGATTTCCAAACAAGGAAGTTTCTTGCCGCCTTCTACGGATGGATTTTCCATAATCTGACGTAAAGTCTGAATACCATAGAATACTCCTAAGCCATTAGAAGCTTGAAGGGTGATGCCCTTCTTGGTGATACTTAACGCATAGCCACCATCAGCAGTCTCGCTGTTCTGGTCGCCCTTGTACTTAATCACTGGTATCTTTGCCAGCTGTATCTTCATCGGAAATCCCTTATCAGCACGGGAAAGGAAGTCAATATCCCTCCAATCGTACCAAAAGAGATTACGAGCTGGCATTGGCTGTTCAAGTTTAACACCGCCACTGATGTCTACCGTGCCCTCACCTGTCAGTTTCACGTAACGTGGTGTAGGATTAATAACGAGTCCCTGATGGTCAATCTTCTTACCAGGAACAGGATTAACTAACTGCACTTCCGAACGTTGACTGCCTAAGTCAAAGTCATTATCCTGTGCATGGGCTGCCGTAAGGGCACACATGCCCAAAGCGAAGGTCACTAAAAGTTTCTTTTGTTTCATGTAGGTTTTTAATATTTAGATTCCAGCCTGTCCTTACCTATCGAACAAGCATATATTAATGTTATTACGTAATATATTTGATTTATGTTACAAAGATAAGGATTTAATTAGAATAAAACGACCTACAGCACCATTAATAACGATATTTACATTAGATTACACGCTATTCGATAAGTACAGAAAAGTTTAGATAATAGTTATAGAGGTTAAACACACAAGTTCTGCAAAGCTATTCTATAAGTTTGTATAGAAAGCTGTTAGAGATTAAGTATCATTCGTACTTGTAATTATAGTACCCTTCCAAAAGTACCGTAAAATCGGCTTCAAGAAGTTTATCGATTAATCATTTCTCACCTTTGATCAAGGAAATAAAAGAAGAAGGAGGATTCTAAAAAAGGGTTTTATTACTTTACGCAAGAATCACATTAGAATTAGCTTCATCCTCCTTCATTAACATCTATATGCTATAGAAAAGATTGTTAGTTGAAATACTATTGAATATGTTTTGATTCTTCAGGTTTATGGTTCCTTACCCAGAATAAGAAGAAACCAGCAACCCATGCTATAGAATAGATTATCATCATTAAAAACATAGCTTTCCATAAGAGCGAAGCAAAATGGTTCCCTAATTTTGTTTTTTTAGGGAATATATGCTCGTTCTTCTTATCCTTTTTATGTGGTTTATTTTTAAATGCCCCTTTCCATATATCACCAACCATTGACGTACCTGTAGATGCCGTACTTCCAATACTGTGGGCATACTGTTTAAATTCATGTATTGTATTAGTCGAATTACCAAATACCATAAAACCCCAAATAATTGTAGCAAACATTCCGCCAAGTAATTTTGCATAGTGTTTTCTTGCAGTTTTCCACTGAGTAATAGGCTGAAGTCTAAGTCTTTGATAATGATTGCTATTTTCATTGATAGTTGAATTTGCATAATCCATAGCCCCTTGAACTTCAGATCCCCGATAGCTCCTTTGACTAAGCCTACCATTTTGGTTTATATGTAAATGTTCTGTTTCTATAATATTTTTACATTCGTTTATTTTGCGATAGGCTTGATTTAAGAGATGACCTAACTTGTCAAATTCCACTTGTTCGTTATCTGTTAGTTTAAATTTCCGCTTTACATTTTGTCCATCTTCTCCCACGTATAAAAACAAAGCACCTACAAAAATTAAAAAGATAATAATAGGCACTGCCAATGGGATTAATTGTATTGCAATACTAAAAAGAGTTATAAACACAATTCCTATGGTCATCATTAGAAGACAACCTATATATAGACCCGCACCTGTAGCGTTATCATTTTTCTTCTTTGCCATTCTCTAATTTCTTTTATATGATTTATATTCAGTTAAAGATACTCCAGTTTTGGGTATTCCTAATGTAAGTCGTATTCCATGCTTTCCTAAGGTTATATTAAGAATACGACCTTTTATGGAGAATGAAAATCCCTTTTTACTTAGATTCAAATAGATAGACTTTAATATTCTTATTCTCCTCCAAAATCTTAAATAAAACATTTCACTGGATTTTTAATTAAATAATATATATTGATTTTTAGAAATCAAATTCTTTCAACAATCTACGGAAAGGACTTATTACTCGTTCATAAATAGCCCATTTCTCTTTCCCTAAAGTGGAAAGATGGTACGACTTAGCTACCACAATTCTATCCTTAAGATTTTCTGACGGATAATACCAAAGGCAACAAGACATTTCTGTATTTTCATACTGATACTCATACTTTATAGGAGTTCGTTCTGATAGGTAATATTGCGTAACATAATTGAATTGTGTATCACCTGCATCGCAACATATAATAATATTCGGACAAAGTATATCAAGTTCTTCTCTTAAAAACTCTTTATCCCTTTCAAGAGATTTTTCTAACACAGCCTCAGAGACACTTTTACTTCCAGCAATTTTCTTTGCTTCAACTAATGCAAATGGAGCCGTATTAAAAGTTTCTCGGACTTCATCCATTTCCTGTTCAACTTGAGCATTTCCTATGGGATTCTCTTTCGTTACATTCAACAGACCATACAGAATCTTTGCTAGATTAGGAAGAAATCCACTTCGTCCTACTCTACCACCTCTTAGATTTCGACTATGCTTAGCTTCCTCTCCCTCTACAAGCCATCTTCTCGTGTCATGCCCCCAACCATCAGGGTTATCTTTGACTAAAAATAGCACTCTCCTTCGAGCTTTTCCCCATTGCTCATCGACAAACTCTGGTGTATATCCATACTTAAGCATCAGACCATCCTTGCAAAATTTTTCCTTGTCTGTTACTTCTATCCAACGAGTAAATAGTTGCTCATCTAATTTTTTATTATAAAGTGTCATGTGTATATAATGTCTTATTCAAAGTTTTTAAAAAAAACTCCAAGTTAGACCTATTCTTAATACTAAAACTAAGTTTGTAACAGGTAGTCCAAAAAAGGACATATACCTATTACAAACTATTAAAATTACAAGAAACGTCTACTAATTTCTTTAAAGAAGCGATCGTAAGTATAAATCTGATTATCTTTTTTAAAAGTGGTAACAGACCCTACAACCTTACGACAGATTCCAAGCCTCGAATCAAATTCTCTTGCGAGTTCCTTAAAATTCTCATCATAAGAGTAATACTGATTGTTTCTTTTAAAAATTAAGAAAGTATCACTAAAGTCCACCAATGTTCCCAATCTACTTTCAAATTCACGTGCAATCTCTTTCCCTCGTTCATCAACAGTCATATACTGCTGATTTTTTAATAAAACATCTGCAATCATTTTAATTTAAAAACAGCCCTATACAGTTTCTAATAAGGCTTCAAGCTTTTAGTTATATTTTAAGATACAGAAGCGTGGAACTGTTTATGATCCACATCTTGATGCTCAGGTCCTAGGAAAACCTCTTGTGACAGAAGTGGGATAACAGCTCCACGCTATATGCGTGGAGACCACTATACCTTCTCTTGTCACATATCTTAAAGTTTCCTAGGCTTCGAGCATGCAAGATGAAGACATAACGCCTCTATTTTAGAAAAATTTATGACTCAGATAAATCTAAGCCGCTGCAAATATAAACATTTTTTTGCAAATAACATTTATTTTATTATATTTCTCAATCGAAAAAATATATCAACTAATTAAGTTCTCACATAATATTTACTTCCAAAACTGGATAATATGAGGTTGATAATTGTCCGAAGCAAACCATCCATTCCCCTAATTTAATTTTAATATACGTTGCTGTCACTTTTAACATTTATCATAACTAACTTATAAACAGTATTTTATAATCAATAAAAGAATGACAGGAATGACAGGAAACGTAGACATAAGACGAAAAGTCTTGCTGGTTATTGGCTTACTCACGCTTCATCTTTGGCAAATAGACGGCTATAATACCTAACAATGGGAGCAATGTGCTTACCTTAAAGACGAAGAGGATACTCGTCTGGTCGGCTAACCATCCAAAGAAAGTACTTCCAAGACCGCCAAGACCAAATGAAAGTCCATAGAAGATACCGGCTATCGTACCTACATGATTAGGCATGAGGTCGGTTGCATAAACCAATATTGCTGAAAAGGCTGATTCTATAATGAGTCCAATGATGGCTGATAAAATGATTGTTCCAGCAAGACTACCCACATAAGGGAGCATGATTGTAAATGGTGCTGCCCCAAAGATAGAGAACCATATCACGTATTTACGTCCGTAGCGGTCGCCTATCCAGCCTCCAAGAAGGGTTCCGACAACTTCTGCTGCTAAGAAAACAAACAGGCAGAGTTGGGAAGTTTGAATAGATACCCCGAACTTCTCTATCAGAAAGAAGGTGAAATAACTGACCATACTCTCTGTATAAAAGTTCTTGGAGAACATCAATACGAAGAGAATAAATACAAATCCATAAATCTGATTACGTGTATATGCCTTTGCTGTTGTCCATCTTGCCCTACTCCGTTTACGAACGACCTTCAATTGTTTTACATGCCATTTTCCTATATAAATCAGTATAACGGCTAAAAGAAGGGCAATAAACGCAAACCAACGTACACCACTCAGGCCGACTGGTATCACTATCAGGGCTGCAAACAATGGTCCTGCGGCAAAGCCGCCATTGCCTCCTACTTGGAAAATACTCTGTGCTAAACCATTGCGACCACCAGAGGCTTGCTGTGCCACCTGCGAACCTTGCGGATGGAAAATAGAAGAGCCTAAGCCGAATAACGATACAGATAATAAGATTACGAGGAAACTATCGGCATACGAAAGCATAAAGATTCCTATGAGCGTGAACACCATACTCACAGGCAATTGCCACCAACCATGATGCTTATCGGCATAGAGTCCTACAAAAGGTTGGATGATGGAAGAGGTTAGCTGTAGTACCAACGTTATGATTCCAACTTGAAAGAAGGATAATCCAAACTCATCTTTCAACATCGGATAAATTGCTGGGAGCATCGAATGCATTGTGTCATCTAACAGATGACAAAAACTTATCGTGAGTAGAATGCCCAAGGCTGTACGTTCTTCGTTTCCTTCTTCTATCTTATTATTTAGCTTCATTTGTTTGTTATTATCTCCGAATATGCAAAGGTACATATTATCTTTATAAACAAAGAATGCAAACCTGTATAACGATGAAGTATCAAATGCTTTTTACAAATTGAATTTGATCCATCGACACGAGCCTCTCTTTATTATGTGCGAAGCCCCCGCACCACACGTGCGAGGCGTTAGCACGATATGTGCGGAGTATCAGCACGACTATAAAAAGGGAGGAATAGATAGTTATTAGCCCTAAAAAAGATAGCAAAACGACATTAGTTTTCGCAGATAAGGAAGACTTTAACCATTAAATACGCATTTTCAAACGATTAATGCGTATCTTTGTAGCTAATATGACATTCCCCTATTTGAAGATGAACGTAAAAAGATGATATTACGGATAAGGGACTGTAATCCTCAATAAAACAAACTAAAACATTATCAACAAGAAAGAAGACTATGATAGCCTATCTTAAAAGTGGTTTAAGGAGAACTTTATGCCTATCTCTCCTTACTTTCATCTCTATATATTCAATGGCACAAGACACTGAGGATTATTCACCAGATGCGCCTGGTGCTACGACAGGTGTCGGCATCATGAAACCAGGAATGATTGATTGGGAAACTGGTATCGGACTTGAATGGGACAGAAGAAACGGTGAACACGCACGTACTTTCACTATCAACACATCTATGTTTCGTCTTGGATTAACCCCACAAGCGGAGGTAAGATTACAGATAGACGAATGTATAACCTATACACCTGACGGGAATTTTGGGGGCATTGCTAATGCCGCTATTGGTACGAAAATCAAGGTTTATGAGGGCGGAAAGGTGTTTCCAAAGGTTTCCTTTATGGGTACAATACTCATTCCTGGTGGTAGTAATGCACACTACCTTCCCAAACATGTAGGTATTCAAGCTCACCTCTTATTCGAAAACGAACTGAGTAGTAAGTTTTCATTGGGTTATGACTTGGGAGGTGAATGGGATGGAGATACAGAGAGTCCTGACCTTTTCTTCGGTGCTAACATCACTTATCAGCCTACTGACAAGTGGAGTTTCTTCGTAGAAAGCTATAATCGTTACAACTCAAAGAGACAGGATGATTGGGGTAAACCAGGACATGACAGCCACTTTAACTTTATGAGTGAAGTAGGAGTGGATTATAAGGTTTCACCACGACTGCACTTAAACACTTACTGCGACATGTCTTTCAACGAGTACTCACGATATAGTAACATTGGTTTGGGCATTGCGTGGCTACTGAACTAAAAGGAAAGGGATATTGAGAGAGGAACTTTTCTGGCTTCTTCCGTTAAATGCGTGGACGCTTTTCGTACTGCTTTAACGGAAGAATCGAAGTTACTCATTAAACAAAAACATAGCTAAGACTATCAACTATCTATCCTATTATCAGCCTCTGACACTAAAAGTTTTTTATATTAAGATTCCGAAAACATACAGACAAGGGTGTGAAAAATCATTACATAATCTCATGTAAAACATATATAAATAACGGCAAAAACACATACAAGAGACTGGTTTGTAACCATAAGGAAATCAATTAGTTATAAAGTAGTAAAGTAAAAGGTGCTTAATTGGACTTCAAAAGGGCGTTAGTAAGCGTCTTAAAGGGCATCTTTTGCAAGCCAATTAGGCGTCTTTTAGAAGCCAAAAGAGCATGTATTGGTTTTGAACCTAAGGAAAATAATTTACAAACTTCAACTAACAAGGGAATAAATTGTTTGTAGAAGACAAATAGACCTCGCACCTAATTACGTTTATTATGTAGTTTATTCCCCCTTATAAAACCACCTAATTGAGGGTAATCACACCATTTATGTGGATTAATCTCATTCTATTAACAATCTACGCATTTAATGGAAGAACCACTTTTCTATCTATTATATAGGTATAATTCGATTTTATTTCTTAATTTTGTGTCGGTATAAATTAGGGGTATTATGCTCCTATACTTTTGTAAAAAGACGATGAAATTCAAGTATGATGTACTTGTTATCGGCGGTGGACACGCAGGTTGTGAGGCTGCTACAGCAGCTGCCAACTTGGGTGCGAACACTTGTTTGGTAACAATGGATATGAATAAAATCGGTCAGATGAGCTGTAATCCTGCCGTCGGAGGTATAGCCAAAGGTCAGATAGTCAGAGAGATAGACGCTCTTGGAGGCTATATGGGACTGGTTACCGATGCTACAGCGATTCAGTTTCGTATGCTGAACCGATCAAAGGGACCTGCCGTTTGGAGTCCACGAGCACAGTGTGACCGTGGTAAATTTATCTGGGAATGGCGCACAATACTCGACCATACGGACAATCTCGACATATTTCAGGATCAAGCCGACGAACTGTTGGTAGAGAATGGTAAGGTGTTGGGTATCAAAACGATATGGGGTATTGATATCTATGCACGTACAGTGATTATCACTGCGGGAACCTTCCTCAACGGACTGATGCATATCGGTAAGCGAAAGGTGGAGGGTGGACGATGTGCAGAGCCTGCTGTTCACAACTTTACAGAGAGCATTACGCGCCATGGGATTCGTGCTGATCGCATGAAGACGGGTACCCCTGTGCGCATTGACCGCCGTTCGGTACACTTTAATGAGATGGAACCACAACCGGGAGAGACCGACTATCATCAGTTCTCTTTCTATGGTCCGCATCGTCATCTACCACAGTTGCCTTGCTGGACGTGTAACACGAACGAGGAAGCACATGAGGTTTTGCGACGTGGAGTGGCTGACTCTCCCCTATTCAATGGGCAGATTCAGAGTACAGGACCACGCTATTGTCCTTCGATTGAGACGAAACTCGTCACCTTCCCTGACAAGAATAGCCATCCTCTCTTCCTCGAACCAGAGGGCGTTGACACGAATGAGATGTATCTGAATGGCTTCTCTTCAAGTATGCCTTGGGAGGTTCAATTAGAGGCTATACACAAGATTCCAGCCCTACGTGACGCTAAAATCTATCGTCCTGGCTATGCTATCGAGTATGATTACTTTGATCCAACACAGCTAAAACAGTCTTTGGAGTCGAAAGTAATCAAAGGTTTGTTCTTTGCTGGACAGGTGAACGGTACAACGGGATACGAAGAAGCTGGCGGACAAGGCTTAGTGGCGGGTATTAATGCTGCCCTACTCTGTGCGGGTAAGGCTCCTTTCGTAATGAATAGAGACGAGAGTTATATCGGTGTGTTGATTGATGACCTTACTACAAAGGGCGTTGATGAACCTTATCGTATGTTTACTTCGCGTGCAGAATACCGTATTCTCTTACGCCAAGACGATGCAGATGCGCGACTGACGGAGCGTGCTTATAACATAGGTATAGCTAAACTGGACCGTTATGACTGGTGGATGCAAAAGAAGGAGAATATCAACCGTATTCTTGACTTCTGTAACAACACTTCGGTTAAGCCTGATGTTGTAAACGGTTTCTTAGAGCATTTGGGTACATCTCCTATCAAGGGAGCAACGAAGATAGTTGACCTTGTAGCACGTCCACAGGTCAATTTTGAGAATCTTTCAGCTGTTATACCAAGCCTTAAAGAGACTATCGAGGCTTCGCCTAACCGCAAAGAAGAGATTGCCGAAGCAGCTGAAATCAAGTTAAAATACAAAGGTTATATCGACCGAGAGCGTGTATTCGCTGAAAAGATGCGTCGTCTTGAGGATATTAAAATCAAAGGACACTTCAATTACAGTGAACTGCACGACCTCTCAACAGAGTGCCGACAGAAGTTAGAACAGATTCAACCGGAGACACTCGCACAGGCAAGTCGTATCCCGGGAGTTAGTCCAAGCGATATCAATGTACTACTTGTCCTCATGGGAAGATAACTTTCTTTGGACAAATTAGTCCTAACACGTGGATTATAAAGAGTACCCCCTAAAGGCTAAAAAGACATCTGTTTCACGTGAAACAATAGCATAAAACAAAACTATATAACAAACTGAAAATGAATAAAAAACTATTATTAGACAACCTGAGATGTATTCCGGATTGGCCTATTAAGGGTGTGAACTTCCGTGATGTTACTACCCTTTTCAAGTCACCAGAAGCACTTCAGGAGATTACTGACGAAATGGTTGAGCTTTACAAAGATAAGGGTGTAACCAAAATCGTGGGTATTGAGAGTCGTGGTTTCGTCATGTCTTCTGCCGTTGCCACTCGTTTGGGTGCCGGTATCGTACTTTGCCGTAAGCCTGGTAAGCTCCCTTGTGAGACCATTCAGGAAAGTTATCAGAAGGAATATGGCGTAGACACGATCGAGATTCATAAGGATGCTATCAACGAGAATGACGTTGTTTTGCTCCATGATGACCTCCTTGCAACTGGTGGAACGATGAAGGCTGCATGTGACCTTGTTAAGAAGTTCAATCCTAAAAAGGTGTATTGTAACTTCATTATCGAACTCCATTCGGAATTTCCTAACAGTCGTGACCAGTTCGATAAGGATATTGAAATTACTTCTTTACTCCAATTCTAATCAGCAAGACTGTAACAGGAACCTTTCCTCCCTACCCTTTTTATATGGGAAAGAGGAGATGAAATGAATATAAAAAGAAGAGGAGTAACCCACACAAAGGGTCACTCCTCTTTTCTTTAAAAGTACATTATCGAGGCTTGTAAACCGTCACTACGATATCAAGATTTGGTCATTAACTATCGTGCCAAGGCTTAGCACCATATGTGCCGATGTGAAACACCGTTCGTGTTCCACGTGAAACAAAACGCCTTAAAAAGCCTTTATACAAAGGAGTTACGCAAAATGAATAAAGAAGATAACTTGAAGCGAATTGCTTATCTTAAGAACATTGTTCTCAATATGCCTGAGAAACCGGGCACATATCAGTTCTATGATAATGAGAAAACAATCATCTATGTTGGCAAGGCGAAGAACCTTAAAAGACGTGTGTCTTCCTATTTCCATAAAGAGGTTGATCGTTTTAAAACGAAGGTATTGGTTTCTAAGATTCATGACATTTCATATTCTGTGGTCAAAACAGAAGAAGATGCACTTCTTATAGAGAATCAACTTATCAAGCAATACAAGCCTAAATACAACGTATTGCTGAAAGATGGTAAGACTTACCCAAGTATTTGCGTAACAAATGAGTATTTCCCACGTATATTCAAAACACGTACTATCAATAAACGTTATGGCACCTTTTATGGTCCTTATAGCCATATTGGAAGTATGTATGCGATTCTTGATATCATTAAGAAGGTATATAAACCGCGCACTTGTCGCTTCCCTATTACGAAAGAAGGTATCGAACAGGGTAAATATAAGCCTTGCTTAGAGTATCATTTACATAACTGTGGAGCACCATGTATCAATAAACAAAGTTATGAAGATTATCAAGAAGCGATAAAACAAGCACGAGAAGTATTAAAAGGAAATACACGTGACGTACAGAAACTTCTGAAACAAGAAATGGAGAAATATGCGGAGGAATTGCGATTTGAGGAAGCTGAATTATGTAAACAGCGTTATATAGCGCTCGATAACTTCGCAGCAAAGAGCGAAATCGTAAGTCATACGATTACAGATGTTGATATTTCACTATTGTAAGTGATGATACAAGAAAGAATGCATTTATTAACTATATCCATGTAACTAATGGTGCAATCAATCAAAGCTTTACTTATGAATACAAAAGAAAGCTCGATGAATCCGATGAAGAGTTACTAAATGAGGCCATTCCAGAGATACGTGAACGCTTTAATAGTACCGCAAAAGAGATTATCGTACCTTTTGAACTTGATTTTAAAGTAAAGGGTGCTGAATTCTTCATACCACAACGTGGTGATAAACATCATCTATTAGAACTCTCTGAGATGAATGCTAAACAGTATAAGTTCGACCGATTAAAACAGACTGAAAAGCTAAATCCAGAACAAAAACAGACACGCTTAATGCGAGAACTCCAAGATAAGCTGAAGTTATCGAAGCTTCCTTACCACATAGAATGCTTTGATAACTCTAATATCTCTGGTTCGGACGCTGTCGCAGGATGTATTGTTTATAAAGGGATGAAGCCTTCTAAGAAGGATTACCGTAAATATAACATCAAGACTGTAGTAGGTCCTGACGACTATGCGTCCATGCAGGAGGTCGTAAGACGACGTTACAGCCGTATGCAAGAGGAGGGGTCTCCACTACCCGACCTCATCATTACCGACGGTGGAAAGGGTCAAATGGAGGTGGTAAGAGAGAGAGGTTGTTGAAGACGAGCTCCACCTGAATATCCCTATTGCCGGACTGGCGAAAGACGACCGTCACCGCACAAATGAACTCCTCTTCGGCTTTCCTCAGCAGACAATAGCACTCGACATCAAGGGCGAACTATTCAAGGTTCTTACACAGATACAGGATGAAGTGCATCGTTTCGCTATCTCTTTCCATAGAGATAAACGCTCTAAATCACAACTGCACAGCGAGTTGGACGATATAAAAGGTATCGGTCCGAAGACAAAGGATGCATTATTAAAGGCTTTAAAGACCGTGAAAAGAATCAAAGAAGCTGATATTCAAGTACTTACAAATACCATCGGAGCAAGTAAAGCAACCATTGTCTATAATTATTTCCATGCCAATCAGTAACTAATTAAAATAAATATTGTACATTTGCGATATGAGAACTGTAATACAACGGGTCACCCAAGCGTCTGTTACTATCGGTGGACAAGTAAAGTCTTCAATAGGGACAGGATTACTGATCCTATTAGGCATTGGGAAAGACGATACTGAAGAGGATATCAACTGGTTGGTAAAGAAAATCATAGGTTTGCGTATTTTCGACGATGAAATGGGCGTAATGAACCGCAGCATCATGGATGTTAATGGTGAAATACTCGTCGTCTCACAGTTCACACTTATGGCAAGTTATAAGAAAGGGAACCGTCCAAGCTGGATTAACGCAGCCCCTCATGAAATCTCAATACCGCTCTATAATCACTTTTGTGACGCCCTAAGCAAAGCTATGGGCAAGCCCATTGCCACAGGAGAGTTCGGTGCTGACATGAAGGTAGAACTGCTTAATGACGGTCCTGTTACCATCTGCATGGATACAAAGAATAAGGAATAGAAGGCAGATGCCTCATTCCCACACATTTAACAGATACTGACTAAAGTGCTTTGAAGGCAATATAACAGCCAAAAACAACGATGGATTCGATGATTTCTTATCGTTATTACCAAAAAAGACTGCAAACCCTATGTTACCTTTCAAGCACAGAGAAGCTACGTAAAACATTCATCCAATAAATAAAGAAATCATAGACAATGACAATAGAAGAAGCACAACAAGCCGTTGACAAATGGATAAAAGAAAACGGCGTACGCTATTTTAGCGAACTAACAAACATGGCCTGCCTCACAGAAGAGGTTGGTGAATTGGCACGTGTGATGTCCCGTACCTACGGAGACCAGAGCTTCAAGGAGGGAGAAAAGGCTAACTTAGGAGAAGAAATGGCTGACGTTCTATGGGTACTTCTATGCCTCGCCAATCAAACTAATGTCAATCTCACAGAGGAACTACGCAAGAGTTTCGACAAGAAAACCATCCGCGACAAGGAAAGACATAAAAACAATCCTAAGTTGAAATAGGTCTATTATAGCCGATAAAATAGACTATAATACAAAAAATAAGGGTGATTTAGGGGAAAGAAAAGGCTGGTCTTGATAGCAACAAAAGCTATCTTTAAACTTAAGCGACGGACACAACGCACGTTAAAGAATGCAAGTACACCTCTACCCCACCCTCATTCTATACAGAACTAAAAGTAAACAATATAATTAAAAAGAATCATGGGAACAATTAAAGACACTGTTTCAAAAGACATCCAGGCACAAAAAGCCGCTGGGATAGTCGAAAAGAGCGAGTACGATCAAGCCTTATCTCAGTACAACCTTAACATCATTGACGAGGAAGTAAAGGCAGCTGTAACAAAGATAATAGCTGAGAAAGTATCAGAGAACGACAATCTCGAAGTAAAGAAATTCCTATTGGGTAGCGTTGAACTGACGACTCTCAGCACAACAGACACAGAAGAGAAAGTACTCGAAATGGTAGAGAAAGTGAACCGTTTCGACAGTGAGTACCCTGATCTTCCTCATGTTGCAGCCCTCTGTGCCTACCCTTGTTTTACTAAATTAATGGCAGACAGCCTTGAAGTAGACGGTGTTGACATTACAAACGTGACGGGTAATTTCCCTTCTTCTCAAACCTTCTTAGAGGTGAAAACCATTGAGACAGCACTCGCAATAAAGGATGGAGCAACTCATATAGATATCGTTATGCCAGTCGGTAAGTTCCTTTCTGGTGATTACGAGGGCGTTTGCGACACCATAAACGAGCTTAAACAAGTGTGCGGAGACGTACCGATGAAGGTCATTCTTGAGACTGGTGACCTTGGCAATGCACGCGCTATCAAGACCGCCTCCCTCCTCTCTATGTATGCTGGAGCAGACTATATAAAGACAAGTACAGGCAAGGAGAAGATTAGTGCGACGCCTGAGTCTGTTTATGTAATGTGCCAGGCTATTAAGGAGTATTACGATAAGACAGGCATACAGATTGGTTTAAAACCAGCCGGAGGCATAAATACAGTGATGGATGCAGTCATCTACTACACCATTGTTAAGGAAGTTCTCGGTGAGAAATGGCTCACCAACTATTGGTTCCGCATGGGTACCAGCCGCCTGACCAACCTATTACTAAGTGAGATTATCGGTACTGAGACCAAATTCTTCTAACCTTTCCTATCATCTTGTCTGTGCGAAACAATAGCATAGACAAGGATAAGATAAAATAAAAAGAACTATCAAGGGGCATCCACAAGGCATGCCCCTTTATTGTATATAAGCATGAAAGAAAACGACAAATAAGCCAACCTTTAGAAAAGAAGAAATTTGATTATATTTTATAATATAGTCTATAATATGATTATATATGGTTTATATTATCGAAAAAAGTCGTAAAAAAGACCATAGAAAACCGTCCGTAAAAGAGGAGAAAAGGCCAAGAAAATTACACAAAAATAGTAAGAACAACAATAAGAAATCATCTCCTTTACCCTTGTGTAGGATAAATAAGACAATACAGAAAAGCCTCATAAATCTCACTACATAACATTGTTGAAATTAGATGATAGTCAAATAATATCATTATAAGCACATATCACTATCAACTAATCAATAGAATATATTGTAAAAGATCATGATCAGCATTAATGTTAAACCATCAGTCCCTTTTGTAAGGCTATTATCCTAATCTGACGAAGTCCTAACACGTATATTATCAACAAATAGTCCTATAAATAATAGACAACAGCTACATCTATAAAAGGTATCAAAAGAAATCTCTTTATGAGATGTATTACACATCAACATAAAGAGAATCCATTATAATCACCCCAAAAAATAACCTTATTAACGATGAAAAGGGCCTTTTTAGTATTGCTTTAGCCTAATTACTTCTTCCTTTTAATAACGTAATCAAGGTAAGCCTGCAGCGAAGAACGGATACTCTCATTCTTCACATAGTTATCAATGAAGGTCTGAGCTTCAGCATGAAAGTCCCACATACGACGTTCTGCATATTCAATACCCCCATTTTCTTTCGCAAAACTCACCATTTTGTCGATTTCATCGCGTGTCACTTCACGTGACTTAACTTTACGAGCTAAATTTAACATATCCTCGTTTTTTGTCGAATTCAACGCATATATAATAGGTAGGGTAAGCTTCCCTTCCGCCATATCATTTCCCGTAGGCTTACCAATCTCAGCCTCAGAGTCATAATAATCAAAGATATCATCACGAATCTGGAACACTATTCCGAGGTGTTTACCAAATAGTCTTGCAGCTTCAACCTCCTCTTCAGAGGCATTGGCCGACTCAGCCCCGATAGCAGCACATGCTTCAAAAAGCGCAGCCGTCTTACGTTCAATAATCTTATAGTAGACCTCCTCCGTGATAGCCTTACTCTGAATATTCGAAAGCTGAAGAATTTCTCCGTCACTCAACGTACGTCCTAACTCCGCCAAACGACGTACGATAATCTCAGCATGCGTGTAACTAACATGTAACAAGGCCGTTGAGAGAACATAATCACCCACCAAGACAGCCACCTTATTATCATAGTCAGCATTCACACTTGCCTGTCCCCTGCGTGCATCAGCTTCGTCGACAACATCGTCATGAACAAGTGATGCTGTATGCAAAAGCTCCAATCCCACAGCTGCATGCTGTGTTGCTTGAGAGACCTTACCAAAGTTCTTAGCCATCAGGAGGATGAGAATAGGGCGCATACGCTTCCCAGCACGTTGCTTAATATGGTTAAGTACCGTCTGCAACAAGCCATCCTCATGGTCGAGAGCATGATTGAAAAGGTCGATGAAATCGGCTAATTCTGTCTCAATTGGCTGTTTTATGAGTGAAAGAGTATCCATTTTTGACTTGAAATTTGATACAAATTTACTCATTTTATCGGAGATTATGGAAGAAAATTAGTAATTTTACAGCATAAACAGAATAATTAGTTATGTCGAAACTCTTTCTTATTGATGCCTACGCGCTCATCTATCGTTCCTATTACGCATTCCTTAGGAACCCTCGTATAAACTCGAAAGGACTGAATACATCCGCTATCATGGGCTTTTGTAACACACTTAATGAAGTGCTTACAAAGGAGAGTCCAACGCATATCGGTGTAGCCTTCGACCATGGAAAGACTTTCCGCCATGATGCCTTCCCTGAATATAAGGCACAACGAGAGGAGACACCAGAGGACATCAAGCTCTCTGTGCCCCTTATCAAGCAGATACTTGAGGCAATGCACATCCCTATTCTACAGGTAGATGGCTTTGAGGCCGACGATATCATCGGTACTGTAGCAACACGTTTTGGCTCCGATGGAATCGAGACTTTTATGCTTACGCCCGATAAGGACTATGGTCAACTCATCGGTCCTAACGTCTTTATGTATCGTCCTCGCCATGGTGGCGGCTATGAGATAATAGGAGAAAAAGAGGTAGGAGACAAGTATGGCATCCCTACCCCAGCCCAGGTCATCGACCTCTTGGCGTTGATGGGCGACACAGCCGACAACTTTCCAGGTTGTCCGGGGGTCGGTGAGAAAACAGCAGCTAAGTTAATTAATCAGTTCGGAAGCATTGACAACATGCTTCAACACACCGACGAGATAAAAGGTAAACTACGTGAGAAAGTAGAGAATGCCGTTGAAGACATAAAGATGTCTAAGTTCCTCGCCACGATTCGAACTGATGTTCCGATGCAACTCGATTTGGATGAACTCAAAGTAGAGCAACCCGACGAGGCTAAATTGCGTACAATATTTGAAGAGTTAGAGTTTAGGACACTTATTAACAAGTTTCTTAATAAAGGTGAAGTAAAGTCAAAAACCGACAACAATCAGCTTGATTTATTTGCAGAAAACACGGCCGATGAGTCAAGTGAACCCAAATTTGCGAAATATGAGAGCATAAAAACAACTCAACATGAGTATCAACTCATTGAAAATGAGGGTGAATTACGTCAGTTATGTGACTTTTTTCTTACAAAAGAGTTTGTTAGTATAGACACAGAAACGACCTCAACCGATGCTATTAGCGCCGAATTAGTAGGTTTAAGCTTCTCAGCTGAAGAAAGCAAGGCCTTTTATGTTCCGGTACCAGCCAATTACGAAGAAGCGTTAAAAGTCGTTGAAATATTCAAACCGCTGTATGAGAGCGACAAAATCATGAAAATTGGGCAGAACATAAAGTATGATTACGAGGTGTTAACCCGATATGGTGTGACCATTCAAGGTAAGATGTTCGACACGATGATTGCCCACTACCTCATCCAACCAGAGTTACATCATAACATGGACTATCTGGCTGAGACCCTACTTGGCTATCAAACGATACACATAGAAGAGCTGCTCGGTCCAAAAGGAAAGAAGCAGAAGAACATGCGCGACCTCTCCCCTACTGACATTTATGAGTATGCTGCGGAGGACGCAGACATCACCTTGCAACTGAGAAACGTACTTGAGCCTCGATTAAAGGAGCTTGGCGTCGAAGAACTCTTCTGGAATATAGAGATGCCATTGGTCCGTGTATTAGCATATATGGAACTAAATGGTGTCTGCTTAGACACAGAAGCACTGCAAGACACGTCAAAGATTTTCAATGAACGTATGAGAGAATACGAGCAGGAAATATACAAGGAGGCCGGTGAAGAGTTCAATATCTCAAGTCCAAAACAAGTGGGTGACATCCTCTTTGGTAAGTTGCAGATCATGGACAAGCCTAAAAAGACAAAAACAGGACAATACGTAACGAGTGAGGAGGTGCTTCAGAGTCTTGAAAACAAAAGTCCTATCGTACGTAACATCCTTAATTACAGAGGGATGAAGAAACTTCTCAGTACGTATATTGACGCACTTCCAAAGTTGATAAACCCACGTACAGGACATATCCACACATCGTTCAATCAAGCGCTCACCGCTACTGGACGTCTCTCATCAAGCGACCCAAATCTACAGAATATCCCTGTACGCACGGATGATGGGAAGGAGATACGTAAGTGTTTCATCCCAGAAGAGGGTTGTCTGTTCTTTTCAGCAGATTATAGTCAGATTGAGTTACGCATTATGGCCCACCTTTCTGAGGACGAAAACATGATGGAAGCCTTCCGTGAGGGGCATGACATCCATCGTGCAACGGCTGCAAAGATATGGCATGAGGACATCGATAAGGTCACTGACGCACAGCGAAAGAAGGCAAAACAAGCCAATTTCGGTATTATTTATGGTATCACCACCTACGGACTTGCCCAACGCATGGACATCTCAAATGCTGAGGCAAAAGACCTCATACAAGACTACTTCCGCACATTCCCAAAGGTTCAAGCCTATATGGAACATGCGAAAGAGGTGGCAAGAGCCAAAGGCTATGCCGAAACACTCTTCCATCGTCGCCGCTATCTGGCTGATATAAACAGTCGCAACGCCACTGTCCGCGGGTTTGCTGAGCGTAATGCCATCAACGCACCGATACAGGGAACGGAGGCAGACATCATCAAAGTGGCAATGGTACGCATCTGGGAACGCTTTAAGAAAGAAGGAATCCGCTCAAAGATGATTCTTCAGGTGCATGATGAACTTAACTTCTCCGTCTACCCAGAAGAGCGCGAACAGGTGGAGCGCATTGTCATTGAAGAGATGCAGAACGCCTATCCGCTGAACGTCCCACTGATAGCTGATGCCGGATGGGGCAAAAACTGGTTAGAAGCACATTAAAAAGAAAAGGCCTCCCCTTGTCCCTCTGAAAGCAGGGGGAGGCTTACAAAAAGAGGTATAAGGAGTATATAGGAAATCAAAGAATGCTTATTTTATAGACTATAATATGTATAATAATAGACTATAATAGTCAACTAAGCATAAAGAAAAGGCTTTATTACATCCTTATAAAGCATCCCCATGAGTACTGATAAGGCCGATTAGATAACTAAAAGATAGGCTATACTGTCGCAAAAGAAAAGGATTAAGACCCTACCCTACCCCTTTCATCGAATTTTGTTCATGACAAGAAAGAATTATTTTCACGACAAGAAATATTTATTTTCATGAAGAAAAATATTTTTTTTCATGAAAATAAATTAGAGAGAGGGGCTAAAAGATGAGAATAAAGGAGGACGAAAAGTCACCTTACTAATCATGCACAGAATACAAGGAAAGGGCCATCATGCAGCTTAAAAGCAGTGTTAAAATATAGAAAAAGGCTACTCGTTTAGCTTTTTTGGCGTAATTTTGCAATTTAATCAACCAGAGAAATTGAATGAGTCTTACTAATATAGTAAACAAGTTGTACTTCCATCCGCGTCGTAAGGAGCTTGAGCACTACCTCACGGATGGAGAGGCTATCCAGTGGGAAGTCATGCAATACCTCGTTGAACGAGCCAAGGACACCGAATACGGACGCAAACATCTCTTCTCAACGATAAAGTCATACGAAGATTTCACACAGAACATTCCAGTCAACACATACGAGGAATTGAAGGGTGACATCGACCGTATGCGCCATGGAGAACGCAATATTCTATGGCCAGGACAGGTAAGATGGTATGCTAAGTCATCTGGTACAACAAACGATAAGAGTAAGTTCATTCCCGTTTCCCACGAAGGATTACAGACCATTCATTACCAAGGAGGAAAGGACGTTATCGCTTACTACCTTAGTAATCACCCAGAGAGTAGACTCTTCAACGGTAAGAGTCTTATCTTAGGTGGGAGCCATTCTCCAAACTACAACTTATACAACTCACTTGTAGGCGACCTAAGTGCTATCCTCATAGAGAACATCAATCCACTCGCAAACCTGTGTCGTGTACCTAAGAAATCAACAGCTTTACTGAGCGATTTCGAGGTAAAACGCGACCGAATTGCACAGGAGACTCTCAACCAGAACGTGACCAATCTATCTGGTGTTCCGTCTTGGATGCTCTCTGTCATAGTACGTGTTCTTGAATTGAGTGGTAAACAACACTTAGAAGAAGTATGGCCTAATTTAGAGGTGTTCTTCCATGGTGGCATTGCCTTCACACCCTATCGTGAGCAGTATGAACAGCTCATTACCAAGCAAGGGATGAACTATATGGAGACATACAATGCCTCTGAGGGCTTCTTTGGAATACAGGATGATCCAACAGACAGCAGTATGTCGCTCATGCTCGACTATGGCGTATTCTACGAGTTCTTGCCTATGGACGAGTTTGAAAGTGAACATCCGAATATCGTCCCACTGTCGGGTGTGGAGATAGGGCGCAACTATGCGATGCTGATTAGTACTGCTTGTGGCCTATGGAGATACGAGATAGGAGACACAGTACAGTTCACTTCGACCAATCCTTATAAGTTTGTTATCACCGGAAGAACCAAGTATTTCATCAATGCTTTTGGTGAAGAGCTCATCATGGACAATGCCGAGAAGGGGCTCGAAGCCGCTTGCAAGGCCACTGGCGCACAGCTATCTGACTACACAGCAGCCCCAATGTATATGGATGCGAAAGCTAAATGTCGTCATCAGTGGCTCATTGAGTTTGCGAAAGAACCCTCTTCACTTGACGAGTTTGCTAAGGTTCTTGATGACAAACTACAAGAGGTAAACTCTGACTATGAGGCGAAACGTTTTCATAACATTACCCTTCAACCACTTGAGATAATAGTTGCACGCAAGGATCTCTTCAATGACTGGCTCAAAATAAAGGGTAAGCTCGGTGGTCAACATAAGATTCCACGCCTTTCAAACAGCCGTAACAACCTTGAAGAACTACTGAGTATGAACCAGCAAAGACTACAGAGTAAAAAGGATAAAACAACCTTTATGAGGTAAAAAGCAAAAGGGTAAACAAGTAAAACCAGCGATATGAAGAAACAACAACAGAGATATTGCCAAGAAGTTATGGGTGGAAGGGATGGCCTTTCATCTAAGGTTAGTCCTTACCTTGCGGTGTTCTACCAACCTAAGGTTTTACTTCTTTTCCTTTTTACCATACTCCTTTTGACACTGTCGTCCTGTGCGAAGATGAGACAACCAGATGGTGGATGGTACGATGAAACCCCACCAAGAGTGTTGGCTTGCCTCCCCTTCTGAACGAGCAACTGATGTAAACAGTAAGAAGGTGAACATCTATTTCAACGAGTTCATCAAGTTAGACAACGCATCTGAGAAGGTTGTCGTATCGCCTCCACAGATAGAAGCACCCGAAATAAAGGCTACAGGAAAGCATATCACAGTGAGTCTGCAAGACAAGCTACAGCCAAACACCACCTACACCATCGACTTCTCTGATGCTATCTCAGACAATAACGAGGGCAATCCATTAGGGAATTACACCTACAGCTTCTCTACTGGCGATCATATTGATACCCTTGAGGTGTCTGGCTACGTGTTAGAAGCAGAGAACCTGGAGCCTGTAAAGGGTATTCTCGTGGGTCTTTACAGTAATCAGAACGACTCTGCTTTCGAGAAACTACCTATGCTTCGCGTCTCACGTACCGATAGTCGTGGTCGCTTCAGCATACGAGGTGTTGCCAAGGGAGACTACCGCATTTACGCTTTACAGGACATGGACGGTAACTATAGGTACAATCAAAAGAGCGAGAAATTGGCCTTCACGCCCGAAGTCATTATGCCTTCATGGAAGCCAGACATACGACAAGACACGCTCTGGATTGACTCTTTGCATATTAAAGACATCAAACAGGTGCCTTACACCCATTTCCTACCAGACGACGTAGTACTGAACTCGTTCACAGCTACACAGACTGACCGTTTCTTCCTCAAGTCTGAACGCAAGGAGCCAAACCATTTCACGCTCTTTTATAGCTATGGTGATGCCGACCTCCCGCAGCTTAAAGGACTCAATTTCAATGCTAAAGATGCTTTCATAACAGAGCCAAGTCTGAACCAAGACACCATCATCTATTGGCTTCGTGATACGGCCCTTGTCAATCAAGACACGTTGCGAATGCAGATGACCTATAACATGACGGACAGTATGGGTAAACTTGTGCCTAAGACAGACACGCTGGAGATACTCTCAAAGGTGCCCTACGCAAAGCGTCTGAAGCGTCAACAGGAAGAGTACGACAAGTGGTTTAAGAAGCAGGAGAAGGCCAAAGAACGTGGAAAAGACTTCCAAACGGCTATGCCGGTCACACCTTTAGAGGTAAGATACAATGTCTCCTCGCAAATGGACCCAGACCAAAACCCAACGTTCGAGCTCCCTACTCCACTTGAAAAGACCGATACCTCCAAGATACATCTCTATGAGAAGATAGACTCTATGTGGTATCGAGCGAAATACAGCTTCGGTGCCGAACCTGGTAGACCACGGTTAATGAAACTCGTCAGCACCTGGGATCCGGGGCATGAATATAGTCTTGAGGTCGACTCAGCAGCCTTCACAGATATCTATGGAAAGGTGTCTGCAAAGTATAAACAGGGCATCCGTATCCCATCAATAGACGAGTATGGCACGTTGATGATGACCTTACAGGGCATGGAAGGTAAGAATTGCCTATTGCAACTACTCAATGAAAGCGACAAGCCAGTGAAGGAGACGTATGCAAAGAACAATCAAGCGACCTTCCACTACGTAAAGCCTGGGGTCTACTACCTACGTGTCATCGTCGATGAAAACGACAATGGTAGATGGGATACAGGTGATTATGCGACCCAGCGACAGCCCGAAGCCGTCTATTACTACCCCAAGTCTATCGAGTGTAAGGCCAAGCGTGACGTACAGGGTACGTGGAATCCGCGTCTACTCCCACTCTACAAACAGAAGCCAGGAGCCATAACAAAGCAGAAGGCTGATGCCCAGCGCAAGATAAAGAGACGCAATGCCGAACGTGCTCGCAGTCTTGATATCCCACTACCTGCCGACCTCATCAACACAGCTCATTAGAGACAATAGAAATAATAACGCACGATACGCAGGTTTATCACAACCTATCAATATCCATAAACGCCCTCGTCTATCCCCTACTCTATTAAGTTTTAGGGTCGACGAGGGCATTTTTAATTCTTATATATGTCCCTGTGTAATGGTCAAACCAATTATCTACATATCGTCCAAAGATAAACAACCAAGACTTAACTTATAGCTCCGAAGCTCTGAACAGTTCTGCAATAGATTATCTACCTTAGCCCGAAGGATAGCCTCGTCATATTTGTTAGCATTGCGTTTCACCTCATACACCCATGCAACCTTATCTATTTCGTTCACAGCAATAAGGTCTATTTCATTCTCACGCTTGCGGTCCCAGTACTTTCCTATCCGTGTATAATCACCTGTCTCACGCAGTTTACGCTCAAAATACCTCTCTAACATGAAGCCTTCAAGTATACTGATATCACGTTCGATAAGGCGTGCAAGTTGCTTCAAAGCACCATTCTCAACGAAAGCCTGATACTTGAAGAAGTAACGAAACCACAATGTAAGGAAATTATCGCATAGTGTGTAGCGCACTTTCCGAGAATTACTCTTTGCGAAAATAGGCTGATGACGTTCTATCAAACCATAATACTTCTCCAGTCGTTCAAGGTAGCTTCCAATGCCACTGTCCTCCATTCCGATCTTATTCTCTATCTCTTTACGCGTAAGCTGGCCCTCAGATATACAAATAAGAATAGAAAAGTAAATGGAGTAATCAGCCCCAAACTCCTCTATCAAAACGTTCTTACCCTCATTGATAAAAGGCGAATTGACCTCCGTAAGCATACTGTATATCGATTTTCTTACCGTCCGCTTGTTATCCATCAGTAAACTGATATACCATGCTACCCCACCCGATACAGTGAAGAGTGCCAACAAATCCTCTGCAGTATAGGATGGATTAAAGTCACAAAGAATCTCCTTTAAAGTGTCAGTAGTAAAAGGCTGCAGATTTATAATACGTCCTGCACGTGAAAAAAGTGGCTCCTTACTATCCTCAAATAGCTTATGCATCATCGAATAAATCGAACCACTAACTATCAAATTAAGGTGACTTCCGCCCTTATTCAAGTCCCACTCACGTTGTAACTCACTAAAAATAGAGGAATTAACACGCCCGAAATCCTGAAACTCATCAATGATTAAAGTGAAAGCACGTGTCTTAGACAATTCCATCACATGATGAAAAAGCATTGAAAAAGATGTATATCGTCCAATAGGAACCTGCAGTGTCTCTTCTATCACAGCACGAAAATCATCACACAACAGTGCTTCCGACTTACGTGCCACAAAGAAATAAAGCAGCGTAAGGTGCTCTCCACTCTTCAAGGTAAGCTCGGTTTTGCCAATACGCCTACGACCAATCAGCACTGTCATTTGGGCCTCTTGGTGGCTCAATAGCTCTACATCAGAGAGCAATTTTAGCTCTTTTATTCTATCATAAAACCTCATAAACATTCCTTTTTAGTAATGTCCATTACCGTAATAGCCATTACTTTATTTTGCAAAGATACTCTCTTTTAGTGATAAAAGCAAGGAAATCAATCACTTTCAACCAACGTCAATATTGAATACAAGTATCAACAAACACCTCGAAATAGGCTTTTAGGTGTGATAAAAGTAAGGTAAACAACCCATGACATTTCTTTTCATGGATTTTTTTTCATGAAAAAAAATATTTTTCTTCATGAAAATAAATATTTCTTGTCATGAAAATAATTCTTTCCCTTCATGAAAATAATTCGAAAAAGCGTATCAGTTCAAGTTTATGTCACACTGTTCGACTATTGAGTAAACATGGGGAAAGAGTCATCAAAAGGCCTATAAGGAGTGCTCAGAAGTCCAAAGAATAAGACAGACAGCACTCAATAGGAACCATTAACATGGCGTTAAAAATAGAGAAACAACAACATAACCGTCCTTGTCAAGTGTTACCAAGAAGATAGCATACATACGAAGATTGCGATTTTCAGCTTTCTTTTGTCTTATTTCAAGCGTTTTATCTGTTCGCCTTCAGCATACCAAACACCATCACAACCGGTTTTCTCTGCCTTTGGGAGCAAAGATTTCAACTGCTTTTTGTTCGTTATCTCTTCGTTAAAAAGGAGCTAATGCCTCTTTCCTATCATAAATGATAAGTAGCGATAGACGATTGCAACAATACAGCTTGCCACTACGCAGACCAAAGCATAGGCTATCAGTACGCTATAATAAGCCCCATGATAGTCTACTCCCACCTTCTCAAGTGCTAAAGATAAGCAAAGGGGAACACCTCCACAGACGAAATAATAAACAATACTATGTGCTCCAACCCACTCTAATGGTTTATACCTTGGCAGTTGCTTACAAACATTAACAAGTAAGAAAATGCTCGTCAACATATCAAGAAAGAATAGGAAATAAGAATCTATACTCAATGGGTATATCATCGTATGCATCCCTTTGCACGTTGCATAACCTTTTATTATTATAAGGGATATAAAGAGAAATGATGTGTATAATGGTGTGTTGATACGGTTGAAAACTTCTTTCCAAAGATGATAAAACCATCCGATATAAAGGAAAAGAACTGCTTGCAGGGCATTGTTGATACACCAAGGATAATCAGTGGATTGTTTCGTTAAAAGTATCGAACCAACAAAAGCACAAGAGGAGAGAATGAATAAGGGTATTACTTTTCCACGAGTTATCCACAAGAAAAGGCTGAAAACAATTTCAGAAACTACCAAAGCAGTAATAAACCAAGAGGCTCGTCCTGTCAAGATAGGTAATAATAAACTCTCCCAGTCTAAACTATGACCATGTACTAAGGCTTCGGAAGTGCCAAAACTATAGTAAATAGAAAATAAGGAAGAAGTAAACTATGTCCTAATGAAACCATCTTACGCTTCATAGAAAAGCCTTGCTGCTTGTACATTAGGTATCCTGACAGAAAGAAAAAGACGATTAGAACATTCGAAACATACCAATCATAAGGAATAAGATTACCTCCTGTATAATAGATTTCAGTATGATCCAATAATAAAGATAACATACAGAAACCTCGTAGCATATCTATCCAATGTTCTCTCTCTAACACCATATACCCTATTGATAATCCTTCATTATAGTTGTTCCTTATAGTAAGATTATTATGAAATGAATAATTTTTCTGTTCTATCTCACAATCGCAACCTTACAAACAACGCCATTGTTACCATCCTCATCAGCACTTTCAACCATGTAAACACCTGATGCAACGGGTTTACCAGACTTGTCTTTGCCATCCCAAATAAAGCTACCACCATTGCTAATACCTGCTGCAACGAGTACGCCATTTGTAGTGACTATCTTCACATCAGCGTTCATTGAGAGTCCAACAATGGTGATTGGACCTGTATAACCGGGCTTAACTGGATTTGGATAAGCGTATGTTTTATCCTCACTCGGTTGGTCGGATGGTGTCGTCGCATCGCTCATATAAGAGCATAAACCCTTGTCCGTACCAAAGAATACTTCGCCTGTTGCGTTGTTGATAGCGATAGAAAGGATATTATCTGATAGGAGTGGACTATTTGAAGAGAGGATATGTTTCACCTGTTTCATATTATCGGCACTGATGAGATAAACACCATTTGCCTTTGTTCCAAACCATTTCCTGCCCCCTCCATCAATAGCCATACAGGTGACATCAATGTCCGACAGAAGATAATCAGCAAGGTTGGTACCATCGTTACGAGGCACTTTTACCTGTGTAAAAACGGCTGTTTCAGGGTTATCAATAGCCGAACGAGACAAGAGAAGTGGTCCTATCGTAGTGGTAACCCACACATCTCCATTCGACAAAGGCGTCACGCTATGGGGTACTAAGTCTAAGCTCGAACCATCCTCATTGACAAATCGAGTGAAAGAAAGCAACTTGTCGGTTGCTGGTTGGTAACAGAACAAAGCAGGATAGCCCCAGTGATCATTACAGAACCATAAGTTGTTGCGATTATCGAAGACCATACTTGTTAGGACTGAGCCCCCTACTCCATCCTTCATAAGGGCTGGCTTACTGAAAGAAGTCATCTGTCCATCAGCCGAAAGACGAAAGAGATTCTCTCTGGAGGTTTGACTGTTCAATATCCAAAGGTTGCCTTTATTATCGAAACAAAGTCCATTAATAAGCACATAGTTGTTTCCTAACTCTCGTCCTCGGTCCATTGCACCTTGCAACAAACTGTTATCTTTGTTATAATAAGCCTTTAATTGTCCATCAAGAAACTCGTATAAGCCTGTTCTTCCACCAACAAATACATGGTTTGCGTTGCGTGGATCAACTGCAAGAACATTGTTATCAAGATAGTCATAGCCCGTTTAATGATAGATTCTCTTGATAATTCGTCCACTCACCATCGTGTAGAATCTGTACAGAACCAGGTGTATTAGAATCTCCATAACCTGATTTAAACATACCAGGGACGGTATATAAGCGGTTATTAAGGTATTGGATATAGGTAAAACCATTATACTTTGGACCTCCAGGATTCAATGTTTTCGCTTGATTAAGGAGGTTTGCATCCATCGTCTTCGGTCTTTCCACATAGCCACCAACTCGTGTCCAGTTGTTCTTATCGAGCAAGTTTGCCGTTAATGGAGCACGATATAGCCCATTAGACTGGCTTGCAGCATAGATGTAAGAACCTTCTATATAACTGTAATTAACCGGAAAGGAGAGGTTGTAACTATCGCTTATTTCTGCCTTACCAACATTCAGCTTGACAAGTCCGAAGCCTGTTGAAAGATAGCAATAAGCCCCATTCATATCAATATTATAGACCGTTTTGTCGGCAGTCAAAGCTTTTAAATAATAGTCGGGTACGTTCGTTACATTCCCCTTAGCGTCCAGTAGATCGATATTACCGTCTTCATAGACAATAACAAGGCGCTTGGCGACTTCATTCCAACCAATGTATCGGATATCAATAGAGCTTAGCCCGTTCTGTCTATCGTATGTTTGAATACTTTGATCAGCCTTATTATAGGTGTAAAGGGCATTAGATGCAAGTACATATAACCGATTGCCTCCTTGCTCAACCCATTGTATGTTGGCATAAGAAAGGTAAGACTTCCATGTCCCAATACCTCCTGCAATGGCAGAGAGAGAGGATATAAGAATGATAAAAGATAGGATAATTCGTTTTATTGTCATAGTGGGTTCTTGTCGAAATGAATATTATCTTGCTTGCTGCTCAAGGCTTATATAATACATGAGCTTATATAAATTAAACAGAAAAATACTTGGTTTATTGCTTTCCAAACGATGTTTTAAGGGCTTATGAAGCAACTTGAAAGCCAAAAAGAGGAGCTTTGCGAGGTGGAAATGATGGATTCTTTCAACCATCTTAAGCAGTGAAGAGAAGTTGATTAAGTCCTTTCTGAATTGGAGGAGAGTGTGTAATGCCTCCTCGGTCTTGCTTATGTATGTCTCATTAGACTCAAAGTTACAGAACAGAACGGGGTTATCAATGTGGTTAATAGTAAGTCCTTGCTGTTGAAAACGCTTCCCCAACAACACGTCCTCATAGCCATAACGACTAATGCGCTCGTCGTATGGACATTCACCTAATGCTCTTCTTCGTATGAGGATATTGGTTGCAAGATGTTGAAAAGGTTGTTTTTGTCGTTTCTCTATGGTGTTATTAGCTTCGCACGCACACTCATATTTATATCTAAGATTCCCTTTCCATTGTTCGGGATTGCCACCTATTTTGATACCACCAACGACCACATCGCTTTCTGCTTGCGTGTATCTACGAATGAAATCGGGATTATCAAGGGATAAATCACCATCTATGAAGAGGATACAATCACCTTTTGACTGCGAGAAAAGGAAGTTGCGAATGGCTGACCGACCGACATTCTCCTGCCTTATAATATATCGTACGCCTTCTAACTGACCAATGACTTTGTTACGCTCAACGATGTGCTGATTCATAGTATCAGCCATTGTTCCATCGTCAGCCACAATAATCTCATACGCAATACCACACTCCATACATTGCCGTTGGAGTTCTGTTACCAAAGCTACACAGCTACATTTATAAACAGGAAGGAGTATCGATAGCATGTAGATGAATACTTTAATAAGATGAGGATAAGTACTCTGCCAACTTCTTTACAGCCCTTGCACGATGAGAAATCTGGTTCTTTATCTCCTCACCTAACTCTGCAAAGCTCTTGTCATAACCCTCTGGAATGAAGATAGGGTCATACCCAAAGCCCTCTGTACCATGCTTCTCCGTAGCGATTCTACCCTCTACCTTACCCTCAAACTGATGTTCTACACCATCAATGATAAGCGAGATAATAGTGCGAAAGCAGGCTTTACGATTGTCCTTCCCTTCTAAGTTTGCCAATAGCTTACGCATATTTGCCTCACTATCGTGGTCGGTTCCCTCTGCATAACGAGCTGAATGTACACCAGGTTCACCCCCAAGTGCCTCCACCTCAAGTCCTGTATCATCAGCAAAACAGTTCTGACCGTAGTGTTCAACGACGTAAGAAGACTTCTGACGTGCATTCTCCTCCAGTGTTGCTCCAGTCTCAGGGATATCCTCATGACAGCCAATCTCAGCCAAAGAAACGATTTCAAACTCCTTTCCAAGGATGTCCTTTATCTCTTCGAGCTTATGTTTATTATTCGTTGCAAATACTATTTCATCTTCGTAAATCCTTTCCTTACTATGAAAAAACTATGTTATCACATCAAGACCCTTGTCAACACGACAGGGACCCACCACTCATGTGCTCGCAAAAGCTTACAGCCATTGGACACACGAGTCATGTGTCCCTGTGGTATAGTATGTGGAACACAGCCCTTCTGCTTATTTATTTCTTTTCATTCGCAGGCTTTTTCATGGCTTCAGCCAACTTCTTTTCCTGCTTTTTCATTTCTTTTTTAGCTTTAATCTTTATCTGATCGAAGCCTTCACCATAGACACCAATCACCGAACTCTGGCTTACGAAGGCTGTTGGGTCAACCATCTTGATGATACGGAAGATAGTCTTACTCTCGTTACGCTTTGCCAACAAGCAAATAACCTTCATATCATTGCCAGTGTACCAGCCGTGTCCGTCAAGGATAGTCAGCGCATGCTCGGTCTCCTCAACAATCGCTTTGGCTATTTCTTCATGTTTCCAAGAGAAGATCATGAACTGTACTGACTCGCGCCGCATGTTCATCACGTGGTCTAACATAAAACATTCGATGAACATCGTACAGTATCCAAAGACCATCTTATGCAAGCGCTCCATGATATCACCAAACTGTGGGAAGAAGAGACAGCTACCCACAATCAAGATATCAACGCCCATTAAGACCTGTCCTAACGAGATATCATGATACTTATTGACACAGGCAGCAATGATATCCGTACCACCCGTACTTCCATTATTAAGGAAGACGATAGCCAATCCCGTACCCGTTAGACAGCAACCTATTATCAATGACATAAAAGCCTGGTCCTCACCAAGCATCTTGACCAAGTGCCCTGCGGAATCTTTCGGCATCAAGTCCTGTGCAAAGATAAGCATAAAATAAAGGGCAAAGATGGCATAGATGGTCTTCATCAAGAACTTAAAGCCCAATATCTTCAGTGCAACAATCAGCAAGGAGACATTGATGATGATATAAGTGTTTTGTATCTTAAAGCCTGTAGCATAGTAGATTACGGCAGACATACCCGTCACTCCGCCCGTAACAATCTCATAAGGCATGAGGAAGATGGTAAAGGCTGCTGCATAGATAAGTAAGCCAACGGTCAAGAAAAAATAATCTTTGGCTTCAGATCGGATAAGTTGTTGATCAATAGTCATAGGCTCTTAGAATGGTTATAATGAAGAGGATGTATCGAAACACAGCTGTAGCGGTTCTTCACAAACGCACCTCACTTTCGTAGATGGCTCCCGCTTATAGAGAAACAAGCCAACAGTACTGTTTCCATACAGCCTCTTCTATGGTTTATTGAATAGTTATTTGCAAACGATGTTGATAATCTTCTTCGGCACAACGATAATCTTTACGATTGTCTTACCGTCGATATAGTGCTGGCTTCGTTCGTCTTCTAAAGCCTTCTTCTCAATATCTTCCTTCGTTGCATCAGCTGGGAAAGTCATCTGGAAACGTGCCTTACCATTGAAAGATACTGTCAGCTGCACCTCATTCTCTACGAGGTAAGACTCATCCCATGCTGGCCATTCAGCATCGAAGACACTCTTTGTCTCACCACCCAACTGCTCCCACAGCTCTTCTGCCATGTGAGGTGCGAATGGAGCGATGACAATAACCATCTTCTTCAATAGTTCACGATTAGCACACTTCTGCTGTCCGAGCTCGTTAACACAAATCATAAACGCAGAAACAGCTGTATTGTAAGAGAACTGCTCAATATCGCCTGTCACCTTCTTGATAAGCTTATGAACGCTCTTCAATGAATCCTTTGAAGGCTCATCATCGTTGAGTTCCTGCTGATAAAGCTTCCAGAACTTCTTCAAGAAACGGAAACAGCCATCGATACCGTTCGTATCCCAAGGCTTACTTGCCTCTACAGGACCGAGGAACATTTCGTAAAGACGGAGTGTGTCTGCGCCATACTGCTCAACAATCACATCTGGATTGACAACGTTGAACATTGACTTTGACATCTTCTCTACCGCCCAACCGCACTTGTAGATGGCGGATGTTGGGTGGTGGGTGGTGATGAGATCAGATGATGATGTACCATCTTCGAAGATGAATTCAGCATTATTATATTCTGGACGCCATGCCTTGAAAGCCTCAACATCCAATACATCAGCATGAACAATGTTCACATCAACATGGATAGGAGTTGTTTCATACTTGTCTTTCTGCCCTAAGCTGACAAATACTGGTGCCTTTGAGTGGTCGTCAGAGTTGATACGATAAACGAAGTTAGAGCGACCTTGGATCATTCCTTGGTTCACCAACTTCTCGTATGGTTCCTCCTTACAACTGCAACCACAGTCGAAGAGGAACTTATTCCAGAAACGACTGTAAATCAAGTGACCTGTTGCATGTTCGGTACCACCAACATAAAGATCTACATTCTGCCAATACTCGTCTGCCTTTTTACCCACCAGTGCTTCGTCATTGTGTGGGTCCATATAGCGAAGATAGTATGCTGAACTACCAGCAAAGCCTGGCATCGTATTCAACTCCAATGGGAATACAGTCTTATCGTCAACCAATGCCTTCTCAACAACCTTACGCTCAGCTTCATTCCAAGCCCAAACCTTTGCACGACCCAATGGTGGTTCGCCGCTTTCTGTTGGTTCGTACTTGTCGATTTCAGGCAATTCGAGAGGCAAACACTCCTCTGGAATCATGTAAGGCATTCCCTGCTTGTAATAGACTGGGAATGGTTCACCCCAGTAACGCTGGCGTGAGAAGATAGCATCACGCAGACGATAGTTCACCTTCACACGACCGATACCCTTCTCAGTAACAAACTGCTTGGTTTTGGCAATAGCCTCCTTCACCGTAAGACCATTGAGAGAGAAGCCGTCCATGCTCTCTTTTCCTGCAGCAGGAGAGTTGGTTACGATTCCTTCCTTTGCATCAAAGCTCTCCTCTGAGACGTCAGCACCCTCAATCAATGGGATGATTGGGAGGTTGAAATGCTTTGCAAAGGCATAGTCACGACTGTCGTGAGCAGGCACAGCCATAATCGCTCCTGTTCCATATCCAGCTAAAACATACTCTGAAATCCAAATAGGAATCTGCTCACCAGTGAATGGATTGATACCATATGAGCCTGAGAAGACACCTGTCACTTTACGGTCAGACATACGTTCCAGCTCTGTGCGCTTCTTTACATACGCCAAATACTCCTCTACCTCAGCCTTCTGAGCCTCTGAAGTGAGTTCTGCAACGAGTTCTGACTCTGGTGCCAATACCATGAAGCTAACACCGAACATGGTATCAGCACGCGTTGTAAAGATAGTGAACTTACCCTCTTTCTGACCCTCACCAGTTGGTGTAAGGTATTTGAATTCAACCTCTGTACCCTCAGAACGACCAATCCAGTTCTTCTGTGTCTCCTTGATAGAGTCAGACCAGTTGACTGTCTCCAATCCATCAAGCAATCGCTGTGAATAGGCTGACACACGAAGACACCACTGCTTCATCAACTTCTGTACGACAGGATAGCCTCCACGCTCGCTCACACCATTGACAACCTCGTCATTGGCAAGCACTGTGCCGAGTCCCGGACACCAGTTTACCATCGTCTCACCGAGGTAAGCAATACGATAGTTCATGAGCTTCTCCTGCTGTTCCTGCTCATCCATGCTCGACCAGTCACGTGCTGAGAAATCAGTTCCTCGCTCTGTGCGATATTAAGGTTCAGTGTTCCTTCTTCCTCAAAGTGGCGAACAAGGTCCTTGATAGGCAATGCCTTCTGCAGTGTATAGTCATAATAAGACTCGAACATACGCTCAAAAGCCCACTGTGTCCAGTGATAATAACGTGGATCACAGGTGCGTACCTCACGATTCCAGTCGAAACTGAAACCTATCTTATCCAACTGCTCACGATAACGAGCTATGTTTGTATCGGTTGTCAGCTGTGGATGCTGACCCGTCTGAATGGCATACTGCTCAGCAGGAAGTCCGTAAGCATCATATCCCATAGGGTTCAACACGTTGAAACCCTTCAGTCGCTTATAGCGTGCATAGATGTCACTTGCAATATAACCCAATGGGTGTCCAACGTGCAATCCGGCTCCTGATGGATAAGGGAACATATTAAGTACATAGAACTTCTGCTTGTTCTCGTCCTCAACAACTTTGTAGGTCTTATTCTCAACCCACTTCTGTTGCCATTTCTTCTCAATGTCTATGAAGTTGTATTCCATTCTTATTTCTATTATAACTAATGTGCAAATTTACAAAAAAGTTTCCGTAAAACACTTCGTTTCGATGGGAATTATAGAACGAAAAAATATAATATTCTTTGTTTACTTAAGGCAGAATAAGCCCTTTATAACGATAAACTGCTTTTCTCTCAACTGCATATTGCATGACTTTCACTCCTCCGCACCACACGTGCGAAGCGTTCGCACCATTGGTGCGGAGCCTCAACACCACTTGTGCTAAGCCTTAATACGTCAGTAGTTAAGGGTAGAAAGAGGGCGACATGTTGTTAAATTAAACCATTGATAAGGCTCTATTGACATACAGATATAGAATATTTCTTATCAAACCCCTATTAATCAATACATTAAAAGAGGATTCATTCTGTTTGACCATCTGCTTTCTAACCGAATACTATGCGCATTTCTGCATTGTAATCTTCTTGCATATTAATAAAGAAAAAACACTAAAAAGGAGTCAATTATGGGACATAAAGACAAGAAAGTAAAAATATTTTTGAAATGAATTGCAACTTATTAAGAAAAAACATATCTTTGCATTATATTGATAACTATAAACTTAACGCTTTGACTATGTGGACTAAATCAATACTATTACTCACTGCTTGCATCTCTGCAACAGCCCTATCAGCCCAGAACACAACTAAAACAGACTCCACAAAGACACAGAAGTTGGAGGAAGTCGTCGTAGCACAAAGGCGCCAGCTTATCAAGAATGATATTGACAAGCTAACCTATGACGTGCAGCATGACAAGACTGCACAGACGAAGACGACCTTAGAAATACTCAAGAAAATACCCCTTGTCACCGTTGACGGACAAGAAAACATCAGGGTTCAAGGCTCTACAAGTTTTAAGGTGTATAGAAACGGACATCCTGACCCAAGTCTTTCAGGGCAGAACCTTAAGGATATTCTCAAGGCAATACCTGCCTCTACGATCAAAGGATTGAGGTTATCACTGACCCCGGTGCCAAGTATGATGCTGAAGGGACTACGGCTATCCTCAATATTGTCATGATGAGCAATACTAAACTACAAGGAGTGTCAGGCAATGTAAACTCTGATGTCAACACTCACGGCTCTGTAAGGCTTGGTACTTATCTAACAACAAAGGTGGGAAAGCTCACGACAACCGTCAATTATAACCTAAGGAAACAGGGCAGAAAACAAACAGAAAACTATAGAGAGGAGGTTTACAACTACGTAAAGACGGGCGAACAAAAACATGAATATGGAACTAACAGCACTGCAGCGATATTACATTTCGGTAATATCAGTGCCAGTTACGAAATTGACTCACTCAACTTGCTGACCGCATCGACCACTTTTCTTGGCTATAAAGCCGATGCCAACGCACAAAACACAAATGAACGATGGGATAAGAACAATCAGTTGATTTACAAATTCGACAATAATATGACTACTCCGGGCTACTCTTATCTTAATATTGGAGGACGTTTTGACTATCAACACAAGACTCATTTAGATGGAGAAATCCCTAACGCTTTCTTATATGCTGGCAGCTACACGACCACACACCATCTTCCGTCAGATGTATAACAACATGGTTAACTTCCCTGTCAACTATACAAGTTACGACCAGAACACCCGTGAACGCTTCACAGAACATACTTTCCAAATTGACTATGTACGCCCCTTTGGAAAGCACCATAAGTTAGAAAGCGGAACAAAATATATCCTTCGTTACAACAATAGTACGTCATTAATGGACTATCAAGGGACTACCCCTGACATGGAAAGTAAGTTCAAGCATAACGCACAAGTGGCTGCTGCCTACCTCTCATACATCTTCACCGCTGGCAAATGGGCTGCTCGTGCAGGATTGAGATACGAGTTTACTCGCATGAAAGCATCCTATCCCGATGGTAGTAATGCTGATTACCATGCTAATCTCAATGACTGGGTACCATCAGCAAGCCTACAATACAAGATTAGCGACGGTCAAACACTGAAGTTTAGCTATAATACCAGCATCAACAGACCCGGCATCGGCTATCTCAATCCAGCCGTTATTAGCACACCAACGGCAGTCTCTTTCGGTAATGCAAACTTAGGAAGCAGTCGTAACCAAGCACTACACCTTGAATATATGTTGGTTACTTCTAAACTTACTTTGCAATTAAGTCCCTATTATTCATATACCAATAATGGTATCGCTAACATCATTTATGAACAGAATCGCAAAGATGTTTCTACTTATCAGAACGTACTAAAGAGTAAAGTGTTCGGTATTTCATCTTACACAGAATGGACTCCTTTCACCGGAACATCGTTTACACTCAACGCTTCCATGCGTTATGCCCGAATCACCTTGCCCACACCTTATCTCAAGAACAGCGGATGCGGTGGTGGCATCTACTTTAATTGGGAGCAGAAAATACCTTGGGAATTAACGTTGACAACCAGTATTGGAGGTGAATATGGCAACAGAGTTTACAATCCGTATGCCATTGAAGGACGTTGGTTCTACTATGATTTCACCTTGACACGTCGCTTTTTCAAGGACAAGCTGACAGTATCTATATCAGCAGAGTCGCCTTTCATCAAAGAAAGATCAAGTACTTATCGTATCGTTCGAGGTGATTATACTGGTTATGAACGCTCTGTTATGTACCCTCGACGCTTTAATATCGGATTCTCATGGAGCTTTGGTAAGTTAAAGGCAAGCGTCAAGAAGGCTGAACGAAGCATTCAGAATGATGACTTAGTGGGCGGAGGAAAGAAGTAAAAACAAGTCGTTAGGACTGCATAAACGGCAACTTAACGCATCTATTTTCAGGTTCTTCCGTTAAATGTGTGGATACTTTTCCTATTGCTTTAACGGAAGAATCGAAGTTACTCATTAAATAAAAACCATGGCTAAGACAGTCAACTTTCTGTCCTCTTATCATCCTCTGACATTGGAAATCATTTCTTTTTAGACTTCGAAAATAGGTAGGTAAGGATTTGAAAAATCATTACATAATTTCAAAGAAAACATCTATAACTAACGGCAAAAACACATATAAGAAGTAAGTTTACAACCTTAAGGAAATCAATCAGTTATAAAGTAGTAAGTAAAAGGTGCTTAATTGGACTTCAAAAGGGCGTTAGTAAGGGTCTTAAAGGGCGTCTTCTGCAAGCCAAAAGGGCGTCTTCTGCAAGCCAAAAGAGCATGTATTCAAAATCATGATGTGAAAGATTATGACAAAGTAATAGGCTATTAGCCCTATTAGGCTTATTAGGCTAATTAGCCTAATAAGCCTAATAGGGAATAAGTGGTTTGTAGAAGGCAGATAGACATCACTTGTTAACCCGTCAATCCGTTAACTCATTAACTTTCTGCCACTATCTTTTGCCATTATAATAAAAAAGGAGTATCTTTGCGAAAGACAAATATAGATACCCTTTAGACAAGTATTTCTCCTCCTTCTCTACTCGAAAGAGAGGAGCAAGAGTGGATATTTTACGCTTATGGCAACACATCCTTTATGGTCTGACGACTACTGGCTACTACTCCTACAGCTTTATCTTAAAAAGCCAGAGGGAATGAAACCGATGTATTCACGTGCGTTGGTAGACCTCAGTTTAGAACTACACATACCACCAAAGAACCTCTATGAACAGCTTTTTAAGTTGCGACACCGTGATATGCCCATCATTCATCTGATTTGGGAGACGTATGGAGAGAACACACGAAAGCTCAACAAAGACGTAAAGAAACTGCGTTCGATGAAGGGATTTGGCCAGCCAAGGGAGTTCTACGATGGGGTAAAGGTGCGCGAAACATTTGAACATGACTTCCTTCCAGTGGCCGACGACACAGAGCTGAGGCCCTTCATGCTCATTATGATTCTCGACCTTTATTTCCGACTCACCCCTATTACGATGGTTGAGGAGACACCAGAGGTCATAGAACTGGCCAAGCTGATGAAAATAAAACCACGAATGATAGTTGAGGTGATGGATGTGTTTCAATTCTGCGACCCTTATCTCAATCGTGACGACCTCCTTATCTCCCCTTTACTACCATCTTGTCAGGAGGTGTGGAACCGTTATGGAAATGATAACCCACAGAAACTTTCTGCCTTAGCAGCACAATTAAGGGAATATTTCACTTGATTGTACTTGTTTTTTAGTACTTTTGTAGCACAATTCAGGTAAACAATGGCACAGGAACAAGTACAGATTCAGACCCAGAAACAGCAACAGGTGCAGCGTCTCTCACAACAGCAGATGCTGCAAGTAAAGTTATTGGAGATGCCACTGACAGAATTAGAGGAAAGTGTTAATGCTGAACTCGACGATAATCCTGCCTTAGAAGCAGGAGGAGAGGAGACCGATAGCATTGACGACAACGATACTGTAGAGCATTCAGAAGACGATGATTTCGATACAATGCAGGAGCGAGAAGAGCGACAAGATGCGCTCGACTCGGCACTGGAGCGTATGCGTTCGGATGATGATCTCCCTACATACGATTCAAGACAGCAACGAAATAATGCTGAATATGAGGAGATCGTGTATGGAGATACAACGTCCTTTATTGATAAACTCAATGAGCAGGTGGGCGAAAGAGAACTTACGGAACGGCAGAAGAGTATCTTGGAGTATCTTATCGGTAGTCTTGATGATGACGGACTCTTGCGTAAAGACCTCGATAGTATCAGTGATGAGTTGGCTATCTACTATGGAATTGACGCGTCTACAAAGGAGTTAGAAAGCGTACTAAAGATTCTGCAGGACTTTGACCCAGCAGGTATCGGTGCAAGAGACTTGCAAGAATGTCTCTTACTACAGATAGACCGTAAGGTTGAGAACAGTGAGTGGGAGAAAGATAGTCATCTGTATAAATACATCCACAACATCCTTTCACATCATTTCGATGCTTTCAAAAAGAAGCATTGGGATAAGATTCAAAGCGCACTGTCGCTGTCTGACCTTCAAGTAGAGGCGCTACAGCGTGAGATTCGTAAGTTGAATCCGAAGCCGGGGTCGTCTATGGGTGAGACACAAGGACGTAACCTGCAACAGATAACACCTGACTTTATCATTGACACAGAGGATGATGGTACTGTTACTTTCAGCTTAAACCACGGCAATCTACCAGAGTTGCACGTTTCGCAGGCCTTCAACGATATGATGGAGACCTACCGAAACAACAAAGCTAATATGAATCGACAGGAGAAGGAGGCGTTGCTTTATGCCAAAGAGAAGGTGGAAAAGGCACAAGGATTTATCGAAGCGGTAAAACAAAGACGCCATACCTTACAGGTGACGATGAAGGCTATCATCGATATTCAGCGGAAATTCTTCCAAGATGGAGATGAGGCTGACCTCAAACCAATGATTCTTAAAGATATTGCCGACCGTACAGGATTAGATATCTCTACCATATCACGTGTGAGCAACATCAAATATGCACAGACACGTTGGGGTACTTTCCCTCTGCGTTTCTTCTTCACTGATAGCTACACAACGGAAGATGGCGAGGAAATGTCTACTCGTAAAATCAAGTTGGCACTCAAAGAAGTAATCGACAAAGAAGACAAGCGTAAGCCACTCAGTGATGATGCACTTGCTAAAGTGATGAAAGAAAAGGGCTTCCCAATAGCCCGTCGCACCGTTGCCAAGTACCGCGAACAACTCGGATTACCTGTGGCAAGACTGAGGAAGGAGTGATGTAATTAGGTGTTGGATGTTAGGTGTTAGGTGTTAAAGTATGAACGAAAAGAACATTATATTAACAGCAAGGGTTGTGAGTATGGTTCTCACACCATTCTATTTACCCGTTGTGGGCATATTAGCTATCTTTACTTTTAGCTATCTAAGTATGTTCCCATGGCAGGCAAAGCTGTCGTATGTCTTTTTGGTTTACGCTTTTACAGTGCTTATCCCTACCTTACTTATCCACCTTTACCGCCAATACCACGGCTGGACATTGATTCAGTTAGGGCAACGAGAGCGAAGAATGGTTCCTTATGTGATTTCTATTCTTTGCTACTTCACGTGCTTCTACATCATGAATATCCTACATCTTCCTCACATGCTGACGTCCATACTCATGGTAGCATTGATCATTCAGATTCTTTGTGCTATCATCAACGTGTGGTGGAAGATATCAACACATACGGCAGCTATCGGTGGTGTGACAGGCTCTTTGATAGCCTTTTCACTGCTATTCAACTTCAATCCGATGTGGTGGCTTTGTCTTACGCTCATCGTTTCAGGCTTTGTAGGTAGCAGTAGAATGATTCTTAGACAACATTCATTAGAACAGGTGGCATCGGGTTTCTTCTTAGGTATCGTCTGTTCATTCATTACAATCATCCTTGTGTAGAATGACTAAGAATCAGTAAAACAACTGATTAGAAAAGAATAAACAGCAAACTGACAGAAAGTAATATCTGTCTACATAATATATAGTTACAAAATAAATAAAGAATAAACACTTAATACATTAAGAATATGAAGCCATTAGTTAGTATTATCATGGGTTCAACAAGCGATTTACCCGTAATGGAAAAAGCTTGTAAGTGGTTGGAAGAACAAGAGATTCCCTTTGAAGTGAATGCTCTCTCAGCCCATCGCACACCTGACGCAGTAGAGTCTTTTGCCAAGGAAGCAAAAGGTCGTGGCGTAAAAGTTATCATTGCTGCAGCTGGTATGGCTGCTGCTCTACCCGGAGTTATCGCTGCTTCAACACCACTCCCAGTAATTGGTGTACCTATCAAGGGTATGCTCGACGGTCTTGATGCTATGCTTTCTATCATTCAGATGCCTCCTGGAATACCCGTTGCGACCGTTGGCGTTAATGGAGCACAGAATGCTGCTATCCTCGCAGCAGAGATGATTGCACTCGGGGATGACGTTATCGCACAGAAAGTTGACAGCTGGAAAGCTTCATTAGGACAGAAGATTGAGAAGGCAAACAAGGAGTTGGCCGAGCTTAAAGACTATAAGTTTAAGTGCTAAGACTGTCCCTAACTTCTCCTGAAAAGGAGAGTTACTACGGAAGACTATAATTGTCAAGGTCGTTACCAATTATTACCTCTTATTTTACCCCTTCTCTCGAAGGGGCTAAGAGAGGTGTGATATCATCTCAAAAGGGCTTGGGGAACTGCCCCATTATCCATATATAACATGATAGATTTATTCAACTTTGAAAGAAGGAAAACCTCTGTCACGCATGTTGGTGCACTCAACATTGGTGGAGAGAACCCTGTACGCGTACAATCAATGACAACGACTTCCACCGATGATACCGAAGGAAGTGTTGCACAAGCTAAGCGTATCATTGATGCAGGAGGAGAACTCGTACGCCTCACAACACAAGGAAAGCGTGAGGCAGAGAACTTAAAGAATATCAATGCACAACTACGTGCAGACAATTATATGGCTCCGCTCTGTGCGGATGTTCACTTCAATGCGAATGTTGCAGACGTTGCTGCCCTCTATGCAGAGAAGGTTCGTATCAATCCGGGTAACTATGTCGACCCTGCTCGTACGTTCAAAAAGCTGGAGTATACCGATGAGGAATATGCGCAAGAGCTACAGAAGATTGAGGACAGACTGATTCCTTTCATCAATATATGTAAGGAGAACCACACCGCTGTACGTATTGGTGTCAACCATGGTAGCCTCTCTGACCGTATTCGCAACCGTTATGGCGATACGCCAGAAGGTATTGTAGAGAGCTGCATGGAGTTCCTCCGCATCTTCCGTAAGTATGACTTCCATGACATTGTCATCTCTATCAAATCCTCAAACACGGTTGTTATGGTTCGTTCCGTACGCCTTCTTGTGGCTGAGATGGACAAGGAAGGTATGCACTATCCGCTCCACCTCGGTGTTACCGAGGCTGGTGAAGGTGAAGACGGACGTATTAAGAGTGCCGTAGGTATTGGTGCCTTGCTCGCTGATGGTATCGGTGACACGATCCGTGTATCACTGAGTGAAGAGCCTGAGTGCGAGATTCCAGTGGCTAAACACCTTACATGGTATATCCGTCGACACGAGAAACATCTCCTCATCCCTGCTGAACAGTATGATGGCTTTGATTATCTCCATCCTAACCGACGTGAGACAGTGGCTGCAGGCAACATCGGTGGCGAGAATGTTCCTGTTGTTATTGCCATTCGAAAGGCTGATCAAGCAACTGCCGAGGTGTCATCACCAGAGCTACCAAAGCCCGATTATATCTATGTACAGGGCGAACTGCCTGAGAAACGGGGCAAGAAACAGAAGTATATCCTTGATTATGACGCCTATATGGACCTTGCCAACAGTGGTAAGCAGTCCTTAGAGAACGTCTATCCTATCTTCCCTGTGACGGGAATGCCTTTCATCAGTGCGATAAACAGTGATGTTAAGTTCCTCGTCTTGAAGTTTGGTACACCTTCAGAGGAGTTCCTTGCTTGTCTGAAAACACATCCAGAGGTGGTTGTGGTATGTATGACAAGCCATCAGAACCGCCTTGGTGACCAGCGTGCATTGGCGCATCAACTGATGATAGCAGGGGTAAAGAACCCTATCATCTTCGCCCAGATGTATCAGCATTCAACTACCGAAGAGAAGGAAGAAAGCAGTAACAGCCAACAGGCTGAGACAACTACGGCTAAAGAGAAGTTCCAATTGGAGGCTGCAGCAGATATGGGTGCACTCATGATGGATGGACTTACCGATGGTATCTGGCTGATGAACAATGGCAACCTCTCACAAGAGGATGTTGAGCAAACGGCTTTCGGTATTCTTCAAGCAGGTAGATTGCGCATGGTGAAGACTGAATACATCTCTTGCCCAGGCTGTGGACGTACGCTCTACGACCTCCGCACGACGATTGCTCGCATCAAAGAAGCTACCAAGGGAATGACAGGACTGAAAGTAGGTATCATGGGTTGTATCGTGAATGGTCCTGGTGAGATGGCTGATGCAGACTATGGGTATGTGGGTGCAGGACCTAAGAAGGTGAGTCTCTACCGCAAACAGGTATGTGTTGAACATAATATACCAGAAGAGGAAGCGGTCGAACACTTGCTTGCACTTATCAAGTCAGACCAGAACAAAGCCCAAACCAAGGATTAAGGTTTGATAGACAAAGGTCATCATCAGCGTAGATCGCCATCTAACCAACGGTGGGAGCGTCCCTCCCATCTCGTTTCCTACCGTGGTGCTAACGTCTAATACGAGTGGTGCTAACGCTCAGTACCACCCGTACTAAGCATAGACACCAATAGTGCAGGGGCCTAACAACATTGTAATCAATGGTTCACTCCATGCAACGACAGCCAATAATGACACAATATCAGTCAATAGTTTAACTGTCAAAAAGCATGCACTTCGTAGGTGGCAATAACAAACAAGAGGCTTAAAGATTGAAAATAAATAGTAAATAAAGATTAGATAATTAGACTGAAAACGACGATTAATCTGATTGAAAGATTGTACCAAATGGGCTAATTTGCCTAACAAGCGCAACAATACACCCACGTAACAACTTGATTTACCGATATTTATCCTCAATGTTAAAACTAAACAAAGTACGAATGTAGCGTAGATTCTGCTTGTTTCTTTCCTTATAAAAGACTATCTTTGCACTATGAAGATATTGGAGGAGATAAAGAAACTATGCCTGAGTCGCTACAACCTGTTCGTTATTGGCGTACAGGTAGCCATTTATGTACTTCTTGTTTCTATCTGGTCGTTGGTGATTATGCTGCTTGAACACGATGTCAAGCAGCAAAAGAGTCAATGTGTGTCAACTCCTTTGTGCTCTTCTTACTACTGATAGTCTTCATGGTCAATTTCTATCTACTTGTTCCTTACCTCTTTGAAACGAAGAATAAGACCAAACACTGGGCCTTCTGGATTATCAACCTACTGTTCATAACTTTGTGGAACCACCATATCTTCAGCATATACAACGAAGACATGCCCAATGCTCCTATCCGAGTAGGGTTCTATCAGTTTGGTGTTATGTGGATGATCCTCAACTATACGATGGTAGTTGCTGCTATCTTCGTAAGGTATTATATCCGACATAACATACTGAGAAGGCAACTTAGGGAAGAAAAACAGAAGATGACAGAGGCCGAATTGGCATGGCTTAAGAACCAGCTGAACCCCCACTTCCTCTTTAACACGCTCAATAACATATCGTCACTCACCCAGACAAGTCCCAACAATGCCCAAAAGGCTATCGAACAACTGTCTGAACTGCTGCGCTATGCACTCTATGAAACGCAGCCGAAGGAGGTGAGTCTGAATGGTGAGATAGCTTTCATCAAGAACTATATCAACCTGATGAGAATACGGTATGGCAGTAACGTAGAGATAAAGAGCCAATTCGTCATCCATAACTCACAGTTGCTCATTGCGCCATTAGTATTCCTTACGCCCGTAGAGAATGCTTTTAAGCATGGTATAAGTGCCAATAAACCATCGTTTGTCCACATCTCTATCACAGAAGACAACGGTAAGATAGTATTCCTTTGTGAGAACAGTAACTATCCAAAAAACGACACTGACAAGAGTGGAAAGGGTATCGGATTAGAGAATATGTACCGCCGTTTGGAGTTAATATACCCCGAACGCTATCACATCGAACAGCAAATAACAGCAGAAGTCTACCATCTCAAATCATTATCAAGCCCTAAGATAATTGCAATCAGCACTCCCTCTCACAATTCATCAACACCCATCATTCAACACCAAACACCCATCACTCCAACACCCAACACCCATATAAACAATTCATCAACACCCAACATTCACCACCCAACACCCATCACCCTATCCCCACCCATGTTACTCCATAATCAAACACAAGCTATTCAGCGCATGAACACGCTGGCCAAGGAAGGTAAAGACTTTTTCTTTATCATTAATTATAGAGCCGATAGCGCCTACATAGAGGAGTTTACGAACATAGACCCACGTGAATTGCTTTTTTCTTTCCCAACTCTTTCTAATATACCAGAGGCCGAAAGCTATAGCAGTGAGGCTGTCGAATGGCATACAGAACCACCCACAAGAGAAGACTATGAGCACCGCATCAACCTTGTAAAGCAAAGAGAGCGTGAAGGCGACAGCTATTTAGCCAACTTGACCTGCAAGATTCCCATACGAACAAACCTCTCTCTGCATGATATCTTTATGCGTTCAAAGGCGTTATATCGCTGTTGGATGAAAGAGAAATTCGTTTGCTTCTCCCCTGAAATATTCGTTCGTATCAACAGAGAAGGACTTATCAGCTCATTCCCAATGAAGGGTACGATTGATGCAACACGCCCTGACGCTGAGAAGGAACTGATGGAGAATAAGAAGGAGGCGGCCGAACACGCTACTATCGTTGACCTTATCCGTAACGATCTGAGCATGATAGCAGAGAAGGTGCAAGTGAAACGCTATCGATATGTCGACCATCTGACGACTAACAAGGGTGAAATCCTTCAGACAAGTTCGGAGATTACAGGACAGCTCCCTGTCGACTATCGTCAGAACATCGGTACACTTCTCTTCCGTTTGCTCCCTGCTGGCTCTATTACAGGTGCCCCTAAGCCTCGTACAATGGAGATTATCGATGAGGCTGAGGGCTATGAAAGAGGCTTTTATACGGGCGTGATGGGTTGTTATAACCAAGGACAATTAGACAGTGCAGTGATGATTCGCTTTATTGATCAGGATAAAAACGGACAGTTCCACTACAAGGCTGGGGGCGGTATAACGGCTCAGAGCAATAATGATGACGAATATAAAGAGGTGATAGAGAAGGTTTATGTGCCAATATATTGAGACTTTAAGGGTGGTAGACGGCTGTGTCTGCAATCTTGCCTACCACGAACAGCGAATGAATCGCACACGAAAAGAGATGTTAGGACAGCCAGAGCCGTTACGTATAGCTGACCTTCTAAAGGCTGTTAGCTTACCGATGGGATGTTCGAAGCTACGCTTTGTCTATGATAGAGAGGGTGTCCATGATATCACCTGTACACCTTATACTTGCAGAGAAATACGCACCTTGCACCTTGTCTATGCTGATAACATCAGCTATCCCTACAAAAGTACTGACCGCTCGGCACTTAACGAACTAAAAAAACAGCAAGGTGACTGTGACGAAATACTTATTGTTCGCAACAATCACCTTACAGATACATCCTATACTAACATTGCTCTCTATGATGGCGAACAATGGTTTACACCCTCTAAACCGCTCCTCTGCGGTACAATGCGGCAACGACTGCTCGATTGTGGACTGCTTCAAGAGCGTGAAATCAGCGTTTCAGACATCCCTAACTATCAGTATATAAGCCTCTTCAATGCCATGATTTCATTGGGAGAAATTATCCTTCCAATTGATAGAATTAGGTAAACAGCGAATTACTTTCACGACAAGAAATATTTTTTTTCATGACAATAAATATTTTTTTTCATGAAGAAAAATATTTTTCTTCACGAAAATAATTCGATAACAACAGTTGCCTTTATGACCAAAGTAAGAGAGAACCCTACTCACAAACCTACTTTTTAGCGCTTATCTACGTGACTTAAAATACATGAAAATAAGTATAATCGTAGCGAAAATGATAATCTTCACTATAAGAGAAAGGATACGTCTTGACTTTTCTCGTGGGTCATAAAAATCGCCACTTATGGTTCCACGCTGTCGACATGTGCTATTATCATCTGGAAAGATGGTACTTTCTCTACTCCTATCTTTGCTTGGATTAGAAAGATACTTACCCATATAAGCCTTATATGCCACCTCTTTTATCTCTCGTTTATTTGTTTGCTGTAAAGCAGTATAACGGCTTGCAAAACGCTGATAGAGTGGGTCATCGGCTCCACGCACCATCTTCATGTAGTTCAGTTTACCTCTCAGAACAGCATTAAGAGGTACGCAATGCTGATGACCCTTTGTCTTTCCATGCTGCTGCCTGTAGCTCTTCCACGCAGCCTGACAGGCATCTTCATAACCGTAACGCTCCCAGATATACAGCAAGGAACGAATTTCACGCACATAACGGCGGCTTACATTCACCTTTTCAGTTACCATCAAGCCCGTTACCTCCTGCCGTCTTCCACGACGTTGCAAGTGGGTTTTCGCTTCGTTCAGTCGGAAACCATAACGCTCAACAATAGCCTTTACCTGTTGTACAAGCTCTCCCTGTGGACGAAGAATATCTGTATCAGAACTGAAAGTGAGGTCATCAGCATAGCGGGTAAAGGTGATTCCTTGTGCAGCAGCTACACCCGCAATCTCCTTATCCATCTCCCGACAAATAAAGTTCGATAGTGTTGGCGATGTAGCAAAGCCCTGTGCCAATACCTCTTCATTGTTCTTTGTGCGCACAGTAGCCAATCCAGAGATGAGTTTTGCAGCCAATGACGAAAAGCCAAAAGGCTCTGCCGTCAGACAGTCGGCCACTTGCTGACGTGTAATAGAGGGGAAGAAATCCTTTAAATCAAGGTTTAGAATATAACGTTTCCCCACATGTGGACGTGCATTGTCAACCACAGAACGACCACAGACAAAGCCAAACGCCCAAGGAGTAGGCTCGTCGTAGGTCTGAAGAACTATGTTCAACGCATGCAGGATATCATGAAGTGCCCCTTTCGGTGCAGTAATCTCACGATACCCACCATGCTTTTTGCGAAGTAGGAAAGTCCTACAACGCCGATTGATATTATTGGTATCAGCTAAAAAACTTAGTTGTTTCGCACGAAAAACATAATAGGGATAAGGCTCGCTCAGTTCGTTCAGTAGCTTAGCAAGTTCTTGCGAATCACTTAAATAACGCAACCGACGATCAAAATCAGCCTTTGTATAGTTTCTTGCATTTACTGTTTTAGTTGCCATAGTGCACTTATTAAAAACAAAAAAATAGGAACGCTGTAAGGGAATTACTTTTATCGTGAACCTTCGTTAACGATAATAACGATACTTCGTATCAAACTCCAGCGAATACGCCGGAAACTACTTCTAATTCTTTCAGACGTTCCTATCTGTGGCAAAGATAGATATTAATATCGGAACATCAAAACTTTTCAAGCATTAAATCATATCTATAAGGCTATTTATTAGGTGTTTGAAGACTGACTATCACGCCTTACTCACTAAAAGAGAAGAATGTTAGACAGCATTAATCCTTATATCTTTTATCCTTACTCATCTGTTTATAGAATGTAATCATGATGTTGTTAATCATTGATAACTAACACTTTAAGCGGGGAGAATAACCTTGTTTGACAAATAAATAAAAGCTTCAAAGACTTGTATCTATGGGTATAAAACAATACTTTTGCACTCGAAAAAGAAAGAATTTTAGCTCTACAGTGTAGTTTTTAACCCACTACGTGCGTCTAAAAGACAAAAATCAACCTATCAACAGATGGACAACCTACAAAATGAACAAGACTTCTCGCGAATCGTGAGAGAACATAAAAGTACGATTTATACCGTATGTTATATGTTCTCGAAGAATGAAGACGAGGTGAACGACCTCTTTCAAGAGGTATTGATAAACCTTTGGAAGGGTCTGCAGAACTTCCGAGGAGAAAGCGATGTACGCACGTGGATCTATCGCATCAGCCTCAACACCTGCATCTCATGTGACCGAAAGAAACGGAAACGGAAAACGATTCCACTCACGATGAACATCAATCCCTTTACGGATAGCGATGATGACAGCCGACAGGTACAGCAACTCAATCGCCGTATCAGTCAGTTAGGGCCTTTTGACCGAGCCATTATCCTGCTTGGTTGGAGAATATGAGCTATGAAGAAATTGGCGAAATCGTCGGTATCAGTACTAAGAATGTATCTGTGAGACTGTTTAGAATTAAGGAGAAATTAAAGAAAACGAATGTAACAACAGAGGAGTAGGGGAGAAGACTATTAATATTATTGGCCTAATTAGCCCTATTAGTATAATTAGCCTAATATGCCCAATACCCTACAAGACTTAACAATCACATTAAAAAGAAAACTACAATGGAAACAAAAAATACAGAGTTAGAAGAAATGCGACAGCAGTTAGGAATACTAAAGAGTAAACTTGACAATCAAACACTCGTCAATGATAAGCTTATCAGACAGTCAATGCTCAATAAGATGTCGTTTATGAAGAAGTACACATGGGTGTCATTCTTAGCGTTACTATTTACTTATTACGCTTACAATGAAGTTCGGATACTGTTTAACACGTCGTGGTGGTTCTACGGATTTACCGTACTCGTTATGACTTTCATTGTTTGTTTCGATGCTTATATCAACCATGTTAATAAGAAGGAGTTCCTGAATGGCGACCTCATAGCGGCTTCCTTACAAATGCAAAGGATGAAGAAATTACGCAAAAAGTCCTTCTTATGTGGCACAATCATAATGATTATATGGACTCCTTGGTTCTTTATCGAGACATACTATGGTTCAGGTGCTGCGAATGGAGGAGACCATACATGCATGTCCAATGGTATGCTGGTTGGTGGTGGTGTTGGCTTAATCGTCGGAGTAGCCATCGGTATATGGTTATATCTTCGTATGCAACGCATTAATTCCGATATTATCCAACAGATTGATGAACTTAAAAAAGAGACAGAGTAAAGAAGAATAAAGACAGAGTAACATATAAACAAAGTACAGGGTAACATAAGAACTTATTGCTTGTTCTTATGTTACTCTGTTTTTTAAACCTTTTATTCTTCCCTTAAACCCAATGAACTATAGTAGCAATTAAAGAATTGTTATACCCAACAAATAGATATTTTACACCCAGCGGTTGGGTACGATAGGACTTATTCGCTGGGTTGTCTGGAGCTTTTTAGTAAAAGCTTAGGAACTTTTCAGTAAAAACTTAAGAGTTTTTTATTAAAAGCTTAGGAGCTTAAAACAAGCAATTAATAAGGTCATTTCCAACTTTAAAGACAATTTATGGTATTAAGGGGTTGGGAAAATCCACTTTCATTCGTTATAAGGATGAGAACAGATAAAAAACGAATAGATATCTATGTCGAAAGAAGAAACCATTGAGCACCTGTTTCGAATGCACTACGGCGCAATGTTCAGGCTGGCAGTGGCAATGCTACACGATTCTGACGAGGCGAAAGATGCCGTGAGCGAGGTGTTTGTACGATTGTTCCGTGACAATTTCCACCTGCCTAAGAAAGGAACAGGTGGCTATCTGCTTGTAAGTGTACGCAATCAGTGTTTAGATATCATCAGACAGAAACAGATGAGAGAGCGTATTAATAAGCTGTTAACAACAGAAACAGAACCTGACTTATCGCACGTACAGCACCAGACTGATCGATACATGGCATTATTGGCATTTGCAGATAGTAAGCTGACATCACAGACGCGCACAGTCTTCCGTCTACGCTTTGATCAGAGACTATCTTATAAAGCCATTGCAGAACAAACTGGCATCAGTGAAGCTGCCGTATACAAGCACTTAGCACAGGCAATTAAGAAGATGAAAGAACTATTTAATCCTAACCAGAAATGAAGAAAGATAATTACGGACAGATGGAAAGGTTGCTTGACATGATGGAGCATCCTGACCAATATACTGATGAACAGCTTAATGAACTGTTGCGTGATGACGAGTTGAGGCAAACGTATCAGCTTATATCAGACACTACCAGTGCATACGAGTATAGACAGAATTCCAATAAACTGACAGATGAAATCATAGAAGAGGAATGGCACAAGTTGATGGAAAAGAAATCTACCTCCAAACCTGTACACCGCTATTGCAGACAGATTGCTGCAGTAGTCATCGGTATTCTCACTGTATCGGGAATTGCCATAGCTGCAGTTAGCATTGTCAAAGGTGGTAGAAAACAGTTGGCAACGGATTCAGCTGTTACAGTCACAAACAACATAGCTCATACAAAAACATTAAGGGAAAGACTCTACACGCACAACTGCCACATATAGCAAACTGGAAGAAAAGAGAGTAGGGGAGGTACTTCCTCCCAAACAGTTTGATAATGTTATGTTACAGGACATTGTTCAAGAAATATCAGATTACTATGGGATAAAAACTGTCTGTCGTAACCCAGAAGCAGGACAGCTACGTTTGCGCTTTCTTTGGAACAGAGACCAAAGTGTAGAACACGCAGTAGAGACACTAAACATGTTTGAAAAAGTACAGCTAACTTTGGCTGACAGTACAATCACCATAGACTAAAACACTATGAGAAAGCATCTCTTTCTTGGTATACTGCTGCTGATTGCTTGTGTTGTACAGGCGCAGCATATTACCCGAAACTATAATAAGACATCCCTACCACATGTGCTGACTGATATTGACAATGCCAGCCAAAGGTATACAATCAACTTCATATATAATGAATTAGAGGATTTTACAGTCACTGTAAACCTACGTAACCGCACCGTCCCCGAAGCAATACGAGAGGTATTGGGTTTCTATCCCATGCGCATGACCGTCAGTGATAGCCTTATCTTCGTAGAATGTACACAGAAAGTACCTACAAAGGTCATTGGACACATTGTTGATCAGCACAACCAGCCTGTACCGTTTGCCAATGTAGCTTTGTTGAATCCATCGGATTCCAGTTTCATCAATGGCGGAGTGACCAATAACGGGGGAGACTTTGTCATACCATGTAGTCAACGGAAGGTCTTACTACGAGTTTCTTTCGTTGGATTCGCTACCTACTATAAGCTGATTAATGTCGGCAATATCGGTACTATCCGTATGAAGACTGACCCATATACACTGAAGTCCGTGACAGTAAAAGGTATGCGCCGAGTTATTAAAAATGATGTTGACCGACTGCAATATCTCGTCAGTAATGACCCTTTCTCCAAGGGGATGAATGGTATAGAAGTGATGGGGCGTGTACCAATGCTAAATGTCAGTGACGAAAGTGTCAGCATCGTAGGTAAGGGCATTACCCATATCATGCTTGATGGACATATCCTTGAAATGACTGCCGATGCTGTAAAGGCAAAACTCCGCAGCTTGAAGGCAGAAGATATTGAGCGTATAGAGGTGATAACTATTCCACCAGCAAAATATAAGGCAGAAGCCAATGCGGGATACATCAACATCGTCATGAAGCGTGACCAGTCGAAAGGGTGGAGTGGGAGTATCAGCGAGGAGGTGCAGCGGCAGTACCGTGGGCGGTATTTCCGGGATATAAACATCAACTATGCCAGCAGGAAACTTGAGCTGTCCACTGGTCTGGGAATGTCTTTAGATAAAGTAATCAACGAATCATATTCTGTCTATGACTTCAAAGACGGACATCAACGCAGTACAAGAAAGCGGACTATATCCCCCTGGCCGTCATATAATGCTGATGCCATCGTGAAATATCATGCCAACAAGCGCTTGGAACTGGGTGTTATGACATCATTCTATACCGATCACACCTCTCCCGATCACACGTTTGTCTCAATCAACAGGGACACGACATTTACGACAGCCCATGCCCCTGCTGTCTGGAACAACAACATAAGTACGACACTGTATGCAGAATACAAGCTCGACTCATTGGAGAAGACACTCAATGTGAACTATAATTTCTTCAACAGCAATGCTCCCACACAAAGCGAAAACGTATCGGTAACAAACGGAATGACCGAATCGCTGCGCAATGAAAGCAAGGCAAAATATCAGATAAACGCATTGAAACTTGATTTTTCCCTGCCTTTCAAGCATCTTTATATGGAGACAGGGGCATCTTTCTCTGCCATCCGCAACAAGACAAGTCTGATGCTGGAGAACTTTGCCAACGGACAGTGGAAGTACAATGCGGCCGAAAGTAATGAATTCCTGTACAAAGAGCGAACCCTTGCAGCCTATCTATCGGTAAAGAAACAGCTCACGGAAAAGCTTCAGGTGCAGGCCGGATTACGCTACGAACATACATGGACGGAAAGCAACCAGCTCACACAGGGACAGATCAGTCGCAGTCATTACGGACGCTTCTATCCCACGCTGCACCTGAACTGGCAATTGAAAGGGAATCAGAATCTGGCATTTGCTGCCAACTGGGGGATAGAACGACCCGATTTCAACGACCTCAATCCTTTCCGTATCTATACATCCACCACTGATTACATGACAGGAAACCCTTATCTCGCAGCTGCCTATACCCGCAACATGGAGATAAACTATAGCAATGGGAAAGGACTTTATGTCGTTCTCTACAGCAGTCATGGCAAAGGGGAGACAGGCTGGAGAACCACATTCCTCGCAAACGGAAGTCAGGTAACCGGTCCCTATGACGGCCTGCGCCATGAAAAGACCGGTGTCTATGCCAATTATAACCGCAATGTGCTGGCATGGCTGAACCTTAACATAGGAGGAGAAGTGTATTACTACGATTCCCATTCCGATTATCAGACAGACGTGCTACAGATAAACGGATGGGGCAGGCGGGCTGAAGGTTCGCTCTCGTTCCTGCTCAACCGGCAGAAGACGCTCATTGCCGAGATCAACTATCGGCACTGGTTCCGGGAATATTTTGCACAGACTCAAAGTGAACCTCATGCTTACCTGCGGATGAGCCTTAAATACAGCTGTCTGGACGACCGCTTGAAAATGAGTCTTACCATTGGCGATCCCTTCCATCAGAATATCAATCGGAACACCATATTCTACCAGGAGTACACCAATACGAACCGATTTGACAATCATTCCCGGTATATCGGATTCCGTGCTACATGGTCATTCGGCGGCAGGCAGGTTCACCGCACCTATCATGACAACCGTGATACAGAATCACAGCGCGCAAAGTAGGAAAGAGAATAAGTAAAAACTACAGAGTAGCACACAAAGGATGAGACAGCAACAACATTAAGCGACATGAGAAATAACTCTTAGCTTTTCAGGATATAATCATTTTTCCTGTCACATCTGTCAGTATTATAAAACACATATATATCTGGAAAATAAGCAATTAGTCTTAAATGTTAAAAGTGACAGCAAAATAGAATTAAAAATGTTCTTGCATATACATTAGTTCAATATTACTTCACAGTATTGTACAGTTGTGAGAATTATCAGAATAGCTAAGTTGGATTAGAAAAAACAAGTTCTTATTTCTATGACATGATAAAAAGACAAGGTAACAAAGAGAAACTAATCTGAGTTCTTCACTTTGTTACCTTGTCTTTTTTATGCTCTTTTTCTTCTTATCAACCTACTCTTTCAATCATTATTTGAACCTACCAATTCTTGCAAGTTCTTGAAGAATTTGCAAGAATTTATGTTAAATCTTCACTATTAACCGTTTAATATAAGAGAAAAGTATTATATTTGCAAAAAAGAATTATGATAGAACAACCTCCCAAGTTAGATACCAAACTTATACAAAAAGCAACAAAATTATCTGCACGAACAGACATTACTCCATTGATACGCAATATCAATGATGATTACTTGTATTGGACTGAAGTAAAATACAAGTCTCATCCAGCTGATCTTTCATCTGAACACATTTGGGCAGCTGCTAAACTTAACCGTCTCATGCAACAGATAAATATGGGAGGATTGTCCTTTCACACTATCCATTACCAACAATATGCAAAAGCTATGTCATTATTTTGACATGAACTTTGGAGGTTCTTGGGAAAATTCAGCTATTATTCCTTCAGAAGACAGAGAGCGGTATCTCATATCCTCACTAATGGAAGAAGCTATATCATCCAGTCAGATGGAAGGAGCAGCTACCACCCGTAGAGTTGCCAAAGAGATGCTAAGAAAAAGTATATCACCTCATAACAAATCAGAACAGATGATTGTAAATAATTATGAGGGAATACGCTTTATTGCTGAGCATAAGGATGATAAAATGAGTATGGAACTACTCTTGAAAATCCATTCTAAGATGACAGCAAAGACATTGAATGATAGTACCAATGAAGGAAAATTTCGTCAGAATAACGATATCGTTGTTATTGATGGTATCACAAATGAGATAGTACACACACCTCCTTCTTATAAAGAGATACCTGACTTCATAAACAGAATTTGCGAATTTGCCAACAATGAAGCAAAGGACGTTTTTATACATCCTATTATCAAAGCCATCATCATCCACTTCCTCTTAGCTTATCTTCATCCCTTTGTAGACGGAAATGGCAGAACAGCAAGAGCATTATTCTATTGGTATATGCTCAAGAATGGCTACTGGCTAACAGAATACTTATCTATCTCTCGTATTATCTATGCTTCAAAACGACAATATGAAAAAGCTTACTTATATGTTGAGACTGATGATTATGACTTAGGTTATTTCGTAACTTATCATCTGAAAGTACTTTCACTTGCCTTCAAAAAACTACAAGATTATATTCAACGAAAAATATACCAGCGACAAAATAGCATCAATCTGCTTCAGTTAGGCTCCATAAATGAGAGACAAGCTATTATTTTATCTTTGTATCGTGATAACCCAAAAATGATAATGACCGTAAAAGAAGTAGAAAATCGCTTCTCTGTCAGCCATACGACGGCAAAATCTGATCTTGATGGGCTTGTTTCGCAGCAGTTTTTAAAGAAAATACCTATTAATAAGGTAAAATTCAGCTACATTAAGGGAGAACTATTTGATTCTAAAACAAGACTTGTATAAGTACTATTTGATAATATTTCGATGTATAATTTCTGCCAATTCTTGCAAATTCTTCAAGAACTTGCAAGAATTGGCATGTATTTGAGAGATTGATTAAGCCTTACCCTTTCAGTATCTTCTTAATTTCATTCAGCTTGTTAAGGGCTTCAACAGGTGTAAGATTGTTCACATCGAGACCAAGGATTTCGTCACGAATCTGACTAAGGACAGGGTCGTCGAGTTGAAAGAAGGATAGTTGCATACCATCTCTACTCTGATCAAGATGCTCAACAGCCGCCTTACCGACACTACCTACTTGTGAATTATCCTTTTCAAGCTCCTTGAGTATAATGTTTGCACGCTTAACAATAGAACGAGGCATACCCGCTATCTCCGCTACATGAATACCGAAGGAATGCTCACTACCGCCTTTCTCTAACTTACGAACGAAGATTATCTTTCCATCCACTTCCTTAACAGAGACGTTAAAGTTCTTGATACGAGGGAAATTCTTCTCCATCTCGTTCAATTCATGGTAGTGTGTAGCAAAGAGGGTACGTGCTTGTGCACGTGAATGTTCGTGTAGATACTCTACAATTGCCCACGCAATGCTAATACCATCATACGTACTTGTACCACGTCCTAACTCATCAAAGAGTACTAAAGAGCGTGGAGTGACGTTATTAAGGATGTTTGAAGCCTCCGTCATCTCAACCATAAAGGTTGATTCTCCTAATGAAATGTTATCCGAAGCACCCACACGTGTGAAGATTTTATCCACCATTCCGATGCGTGCTCGTTCAGCAGGAACGAAGCAACCTATCTGTGCTAACAATACGATGAGGGCTGTCTGACGCAACAAAGCAGACTTACCAGCCATATTCGGACCCGTAATCATCATGATCTGTTGGTGTTCCGTATCAAGCAATACATCATTAGGCACATACTGTTCACCTATCGGCAGCTGCGTTTCAATCACTGGATGGCGACCTTGTAGGATGTCTATAACCTCCGAATCGTCCACTACTGGGCGCACATAACGCTGCATCTGCGATACCTTCATAAATGAAAGCAGACAGTCGAGATGGGCAATAAGATTGGCATTAATCTGTATCTGTGGGATAAACTCCTGCATATCCTGTATCAACTCCATATAAAGCTGAGTCTCCAAAGCCAATATCTTCTCATCCGCACCAAGTATCTTCTCCTCGTATTCTTTAAGTTCAGGGGTGATATAACGCTCTGCCTGCGCTAATGTCTGCTTACGAATCCAATTCTCAGGCACCTTATCTTTAAAGGTATTGCGCACCTCCAAGTAATAGCCGAACACGTTATTAAATCCTATCTTTAGTGAGGTAATACCCGTCTGTTCTACTTCCTTCTCTTGAATCTCCAATAGATACTGTTTTCCATTATCACGAATAGAACGCAAGTCATCAAGCTCCTGGTTATAACCCAAGGCTATCACATTACCTTTCGCAACCAACTGTGGAGGGTCGGCCTGTATCTCCTTTTCTATTCTATCACGTAAAGACTCACAGAGATTCAGCTGTTCTCCAATCCTCTTCAGCGTATCACTCTTTGCATAAAGGCAAGCAGTCTTAACGGGTTGGATAGCCATAAGGGCATTCTTCAGCTGCACTACCTCACGAGGTGACACACGACCAACAGCTACCTTTGAGATAATACGCTCTAAGTCACCAATGCGATGGAACTGTTCATTGATACATTCGCGGAAATCTGGCTCTCGGAAGAGATAATCAACCACGTCTAAACGCTCATTGATAGGCTTTTCATCCTTCAGTGGGAACACCATCCAACGGCGCAACATACGTCCTCCCATCGGCGTAACCGTATTGTCTATGACATTCAAAAGCGACGAACCATCTTCATTCATTGGGGCAATCAGCTCCAAAGAACGGATAGTGAAGCGGTCCATACGCACGTATTTGTCTTCTTCAATACGTGCTAAGGAAGTAATATGATTGATGTGTGTGTGCTGTGTTATCTCTAAATACTGCAGAATAGAACCTGCTGCAACAATTCCATTATTGAGATGGTCGACACCGAAACCCTTTAAGTTCTTTGTTCCGAAATGCTTTAATAGTTTCTGACGTGCCGTCTGGTCAGTAAACACCCAATCGTCCATCTCGAACGTACAAAGGCGTGTACCGAAATAGCGTTCGAACTCTTGTTTCTTCGCACGGTCGAAGAGTACCTCCTTAGGTTGGAAATTTCCTAATAGCTTTTCGACGTAGTCAAAGGTGCCTTCACCTGTCAGGAACTCTCCTGTAGATATGTCTAAGAAACTAACACCACATGACCCTTTACCAAAGTGTACCGCAGCAAGGAAGTTATTTTCCTTATAGTTCAGTACATTGTCGCTCATGGCAACACCCGGAGTGACAAGTTCTGTGATACCACGCTTCACCATCTTGTCCATTGCCGACAGACCCTTCTTGCCTTTGATTTCCTCGCGTTTCTTCTTTGGGTCTTCTAACTGATCGCAGATAGCCACACGCTTTCCAGCACGGATAAGTTTAGGAAGATAAGTATCAAGGGCATGATGCGGGAAACCAGCCATCTCTATCGAGTCGCCACTGCCACCATTGTTACGACGTGTAAGGGTAATACCGAGTATTCTTGCCGACTCCACAGCATCTTCACCATACGTCTCATAGAAGTCACCACACCTAAAAAGCATTAATGCACCAGGATGTTGTGCCTTCATTGAGAAGAACTGTTTCATCATTGGGGTAAGTCCCTTATCATCTTTTGCCATATCTTTTACTTCCTTATTAAGTCTTTTCTTATTTTATCCTTAGACTTACAAAATTACAAAAATAAGGAGGAAAGCCCAAATATTCCATTGTTTTTCATCGACTTTTTAATATCTACTTACAGAAATAAATAGGTTCTTCCGTTAAATGTGTGGACGCTTTTCGTACTGCTTTAACGGAAGAATCGAAGTTACTCATTAAACAAAAACATAGCTAAGATAGTCAACTATCTGTCCTATTATCATCCTCTGACATTCAAAATCATTTCATTTTTGGACTTCGAAAATCTACATATAATTGTTTGAAAAATAATTACATAATTTCGAGTAAAACATCTATAACTAACAGCAAAACCACATACAAAAATCAAGTATGTAATCAACAGCAAATCAATTAATTATAAACAGTAAAGTAAAAGGTGCTTAACTGGACTTCAAAAGGGCGTTAGTAAGGGTCTTAAAGGGCACCTTCTGCAAGCAAAAAGGGCGTCTTTTAGAAGCTAAAAGAGCATGTATTGGTTTTGAACCACACGAAAATAACTTACAAAACTCAACTAATAAGGGAATAAGTTGTTTGTATAAGGCAGATAGACATTGCACCTAATTACGTTTATTCTGTAGTTTATGCCCCGTTCTAAAACCATCTAATCGGGGAGTAATCATACCATATATGTAGATTACATTTAACAGAAGAACCCTAAATTAGACATTAATTACTATTCATAAAACAAATTGCACGAATACTCATTGATAAGGAATATTCGTGCAATTAGCGTAATTCGTAGTCGAAAGCGGATTTATGGTAGTTTTCCTTCTTTGCCTCTTGAGCGTAGAATTGACCATACACCAAGGGCAATAAGAGGAATACTTAGTATCTGTCCCATATCGATTGGCAGACCTGCCTCAAAGGCTTCCTGTATCTCCTTAGTGTATTCAATGAAGAAACGGAAGGTGAAGATAAGTGTAAGACAGAGTCCGAAATAAAGTCCTGTACCCACTTTCTTAGGATATTTCCTATATATGAAGTAAATAAAAAGGAAGATAATTAAGTAGGCTATTGCCTCATAGAGCTGTCCCGGATGGCGTGGTTTATCGTCTACGTTATAGAAGATAAAAGCCCAAGGAACGTCTGTTACCTTACCAATAATCTCTGAATTCATCAGGTTTCCAAGGCGAATAAAGCAGGATGTGATACCTGATACGATACCGAAGAAGTCAAGTACTACCCACGTATTCATCTTCGTCTTGCGAATATAAAGGAAGAGGGCAATCAGTAATCCAGCCACTCCACCATGCGATGCGAGTCCTTGATAACCCACATACTTCCATGAACCATCAGCCATTTCACGGATAGGAATAAAGATAGTCATGATTCCTTTCCAAGAAGTGAGGAACTCCTCTGGTTCATAAAAGAGACAATGACCCAAGCGGGCACCAATCAGTACGCCAAAGAAGACATAGAGAAAGAGCGGATCAAACTGTGATGGAGGGAATTTATGACGCTTAAAAAGCCACTGCATCATAAAATATCCCAAGGCAAGACCTACTAACCAACACATTCCATACCAACGAATAGGAAGAGAACCAAGCTGGAAAATCACTTCACTTGGCTGCCATGCAATATAAAGTAGATTGTTCATAGTTATGCTATTAAAAGTGAAGATAGCACCAATAATTATCCCCTCTCTGAGCAGAGAGGGGTTAAATAGGGGCTATACATTAAATCTAAAGTGCATGATGTCACCGTCTTGTACAACGTACTCCTTACCTTCGATGCCAAGTTTACCAGCCTCACGAATAGCTGCCTCAGAACCATATTTAATGTAATCGTCGTACTTGATGACCTCTGCACGAATGAATCCCTTCTCAAAGTCGGTATGGATAACACCCGCACACTGCGGTGCTTTCCATCCCTTATGGAAGGTCCATGCCTTTACTTCCATCTCACCAGCAGTGATAAAGGTCTGGAGATTGAGCAGATGATATGCCTTTTTAATGAGTCGGCTCACACCACTTTCTTCCAAGCCAAGCTCATCAAGGAACATTTTCTTATCCTCATAGCTCTCCAAAGAAGCGATATCTTCCTCTGTCTTAGCAGCGATAATCATTGCTTCAGCACCTTCTTCAGCAGCAATCTTCTCAATCATCTGACTGTACTCATTACCTGTCTTCGCACTTGATTCGTCTACATTGCAAACGTAAAGTACAGGTTTTGTAGTCAAGAGGAATAAGTCGTGGGCTGCTTGCTGTTCTTCTTTGCTTTCAAACTCAACGCTACGAGCATTCTTACCCTGCTCTAACACTTCTTTATAAGCCTCCAAGACAGATACCATTACCTTAGCATCTTTATTGCCTGCAGCAGCAACCTTCTGCTGTTTAGCAAGCTGTGCCTCGATGGTTTCAAGGTCTTTAAGCTGCAACTCTGTATCGATAATCTCCTTATCTTCAATCGGGTTGACTGCCATACCACCCTCACGTACCACGTTATCGTCCTCGAAACAGCGGATTACATGAATGATAGCATCACACTCACGAATATTACCAAGAAACTTGTTACCCAAGCCTTCACCCTTTGAAGCACCCTTAACGAGTCCTGCGATATCTACTATCTCACAGGTAGCAGGTACGATTCGTCCTGGATGAACAATCTCAGCGAGCTTATTCAAACGCTCGTCAGGAACGGTGATAACGCCGAGGTTCGGCTCAATCGTACAGAAAGGGAAATTAGCTGCTTGTGCTTTGGCACTGCTCAAACAGTTGAAAAGAGTAGACTTACCTACGTTTGGCAGTCCTACTATACCACATTTTAATGCCATATCTTAAATAAACGTTTATTTCTTTTGTACTTACATGAAGCAAACAAGGCTAAAGGATGTCTCCTTCCTATTTACTCTATGTTGTTTATTAGCTGCAAAATTACATAATAAATTCGATATAACCGAGAAGAAGAGGAAATAAGGTAGATTACTCATAAAGTCCATCTCTAATCTATCCTACGATTATAGGGATATAACGCATGTATTACGTTATATCCCTATAAGTAGGAGGTAGGATTCTATATCAACCTTAATAAAAACCTATCCTTTATATATATAAGATAAGACTATACCTAAGTCTTGCTTATTTCACCTCTGATGTAATCGGACTGTTAATACCCTTCATTGAAACAAGGAACGCCTTGGCAGAACCGAATTTCAGCCGCATATCAAGTCGAATGGGGATATGGTTGCTGTCGTCCGTTACATAGAAATTAGCAATTTCACGCCACTTTTCATCCTCATATTCATAATAGGTGAGACGTAAACAACGATACTTATGATCATTATCAGCTTTGATGTTCTCCTTACCACCATAGACAATGCGAGCAGTATGACGGCTATTACCATCCACGATAGGGAACTTCACTACCTCACCTTTCTTCCAGTTCTCTGGGTTAAAACTACGTGCACGAAGGAAGATACTCATCATATCGAAAGAACAATCATCATGAGTATTTTCCATCCATTGATGTTTTCCTTCATGATTAATCCTATGCTGACGTATCTTACATCTACCATTTGGATAAGAGTAGAACACCTCATCCACCGTATAGCGCTTTCCTTCCCTTGCTCCCTTACGGAAGTATAGCGGCTCCATCTGCTTTGAGTTGTATGCAAGCAACGTATCTCTCAATATAAAGTAGTCGTCAAGCTTACCATTACCACGTGTTGTCAATGAAGCACGATAAGCCGGAGTACCCTTATAAGTAGAGGAGACTGTGTACCAAGAGGCCGTACCTGCCTTCACCCATATAAACTTCCAGTTATAATAAAGGTTGTATGTTAGATACTCCCCACTACTAAAAGCCGTATTACGAAATGTACACTGTGCAGTGCTGCTGACGGCTATCATCGCAAACAAACATACTATATAAATCTTCAACTTTCCCATATTCTCCGTTTTATCCGTTCAACTTTAATATTATTCTTTATTTCTCTCTAAAAGAAAAAAGAATGTTTTAGTATGATGGCTTGTGGATTAGTGCAGAACTTTTCAGCCGTTTTCTTGCCTGGAAACTTATCAAACTTAGAGGTTACTTTATTAACAAGTTATTCCCATGTCTACCGTTTGATATTCAGGTACTATACTGAGTTATCAACATTATCCACAGTTGATGCAAAGATAATAAGTTTATATCTTTTTTGATATGTAAGTTGTGTAAAACTTCTATAAAACTGCATTAATAACCCTGTGGATATCCACAAAGAACCTTCTTCTCCTATTGCTGTGTGGATATCCACAGACTTATAAAGTAGTTATCAACATAGTTTTCCACAGAGTTATCAACAGTTATTGACGAAGAAGTTATATGTTTTTATGCGATACTGATTTCTTCTCTATGTTAGTTATGTGTGTTTTAAAATCCATTCTAAAAACTTTTATTTTCTTCTCCGATATATGGAATGATAAAGACTACCTAACACAAGATTTTATAACAACTTATACAAGATTATTTTTTATATTTAATTGCTGTTATTTTTAATATTTCGTGTAATACTACTGACTATTAATAAGTTAAGTGATAAGTTTTGATGAAAGTAATGACAACAACTTTTATTTTGCCTGAAAATACTTCTTATCGGAACAGAGTGACAATATGATGTAATCATACTTAGCTAAGCACTAATCTTGTTGAGCTTTAATGATAATATAAAAGGTGTATAAGAAAGATAGAATATGTGTTTAATAAAGTATTAGACAACCAAAGGTTGATAACAGGTCCCTTGGTATCTTCCATTCTGACAGTTAGATAGATATAAAATAAAAGTTCACAATTAAGAATTATAATAAGCTTCAATTCTTAATATTATGGTAAGGATGATTTCCTTTCATAATACCTGAAATAAACAATTATAATTCTTAGTTGTGAACTATCTGATAGTGATAACGCTTTATAAGTCGTCCACTAAAGCAGTACTCTTAGCGTATGCTGTACTCTTAGCCTCAAAGAAGTCGGTCTTTACCATATTAGCGTTAGAATACTGTCCAACCCACTTCATGTTTTCAGGTTCCTTCTGGTTGTCATCATAAAGGAAGCCGAAGCCAAGACCAGACCAGCGGAGATTGCCCAGATAACGGATGTAATCAGACACCATCTGTTCGTTAAGACCCTGCACATCATTGCCGATAACATACTGACCCCATGCTATTTCCTGACGTACACCTTCACGCATCATATCCTCATACACCTTTACCTTCTCTGGAGTAAACATATCAGGCTCCTCTTTCTTCAGCTCAAGAATAATACTGCGGAACAACCACAAGTGCGTATTCTCATCCCTATTGATATAACGAATCTCCTGAGCTGACCCCGACATCTTGCCGTTTCGGCTTAGATTATAGAAGAACATAAACCCACTATAGAAGTAGATACCTTCAAGGATAAAGTTAGCAATGAGCGTCTTCATCAAGCTGAACTTATCTCTCTTCTCATGGAACTCATTGTAACAGTCGCCAATAAACTTATTTCGTTTTAAGAGGTGCTCATCTGTCTTCCATTGATAGAGGATATCGTTACGCTCTTCAGGACTGCAGATAGTGTCGAGCATGTAGCTATAACTCTGACTATGAATACATTCTTGGAACGCTTGAATATGCAAACAGAGGTTCACCTCGTTAGCAGTGATGTATTCACTGACTGTTGGAAGATTGTTACTTTGAAGCGAATCAAGGAATACAAGGAAACTAAGAATCTTGTCGTATGCTGTGCGTTCAGCCTTTCAAGACGTGGATAATCCTTAAAGTCCTGTGAAAGATTGATTTCTTCTGGAATCCAAAAGTTATTCATAGCCTGTCTATACCAGTCACTTACCCATGAATACTTCATGTTATTGAAGTCATTCAGATTAGTGGTGTTACCCCCAATCATTAGTCTCAAGCGCAAGTCTGTATCGCCTGAAGGGTTGAATAAGGTATTACGTTTTAATTGATTGTCCATCATTTATACGTTTTCTTTATTGTTTTTATGTTTTTTATCCTATATCTTCCTTAGTCTCTTTAGCTATTGCTAAGGTTCTTATTCCTATTCTTAAGAAGAACAGCTCTCGCACTCTTCCACCTCTAAGGACTTACTACGCACATAATAGATAGTCTTAACACCCTCTTTCCAAGCAAGTAAGTAAAGGTCGAGTATTTGGCGCATTGTGAAGTCATTGGTGATATAGAGGTTCATACTCTGTGCCTGGTCGATATGACGCTGACGTACACCAGAAGCACGAACACTCCACTTTTGATTGATAAGATAAGCACTCTTATACATCCAGTAAGTCTCGTCTGAAAGTTCAGGAGCGACACGTGGCAGCATACTTCCCTTCTTCTCTTCTAAGAAGAAACGTTTCATGATTGGGTCTAAACCAGCTGTTGTACCCGCAATAATACTTGTACTACTGGTTGGAGCGACTGCAAGTAGATAAGCATTGCGCATACCCTGCAAGGCAACAGTCTTACGAACGTCCTGCCATTCAGCACTGTCATACCCACGCTTATCAAAGTAAGCGCCCGTTTGCCAGTCACTTCCTTCAAAGAACTGATAGCTTCCTTTCTCCTTAGCAAGGTTTGAGCTGGCAAGAATAGCTGCTCGGTTGATAGTCTCGAACACCTTATCCATAAACTGCAGATGCTCTTCACTTTCCCACTTAATGCGACGCTTAGCCAAAGCATGGTGATAACCACTGATACCCAAACCAATAGAACGATAACGCTGGTTGGTTATCTGTGCGTAAGGAACAGGATAGAAATTAAGGTTGATAACGTTGTCAAGTGCACGAACAACCGTTGCCACCTTCTCTTGCATCTGTTCCTCGTCCTCCAATGGGAGCCTACCAAGAGACAGACTTGCCAAGTTACATACAACAAACTCACCTGGGCGAGTAGTTGTAACAACGATAGTATCGCCGTCTTTCGTCTCTACTTCCTTTGAAACAGTCTCTATTGGAGCCATGTTCTGAGCTATCTCTGTACAGAGATTAGAGCAGTAAATCATACCCTTATGGGCGTTAGGATTAGCTCTGTTGACCGTGTCACGGTTGAATGTAAATGGTGTTCCAGTCTCAACAGCAGAACGGAGAACCAATCTGATAATATCCTTAATACTAATAACACGACGTGAGAGACGCTGGTCGTTGACACAGTCAAGATACTTACGTTCCCACTCCTCGCCATAACAGTCCTCAAGACAATAGCCTTTAATACGCATGATTTCGTTTGGACAGAAGAGCGACCAGCTCTGATTAATGTCTTCTTCGGCCATCTTCCAAAACAGGTCTGGATAGCAGATAGCTGGGAAGATGTCGTGAGCCTTCATACGATCGTCACCATTATTGGTACGTAGTTGAAGGAACTCAGGTAAGTCTTTGTGCCATACATCTAAGTAAACGGCTACGGCACCTTGGCGCATTCCTAACTGGTCGACGGCTACGGCTGTGTCATTAACAAGTCTCATCCAACGGATAACACCACCTGCTACGCCCTTAAAACCACGGATATTACCACCTGTAGCACGTACCTTACCGAAGTACATACCCATACCACCGCCAAACTTGCTCACCTGTGAGAAGTTATCTAAGCTACGATAGATACCATCCAAACTGTCTGGTACGGTATCAATGAAGCAACTTGACAGCTGATGACTTGGCTTACGAGAGTTAGAGAGGGTAGGGGTTGCCATCGTTACTTCCAACTTACTAAGCAAGTCATAGATACGACGTACCCACATAAGACGGTCTTCCTTCTCTGGCATAGCAAGGTGAAGAGCAATACCAAGGAACATCTCTTGTACGCGTTCAATCACCTTTCCAGAGTAATTCTTGATGACATAACGCTTTAAGAGAAGGTCGAGTCCAGAATAATTAAGTAGTTTGTTGCGTTCAGGGTCAATAAAGGTAGCAGCTTCATTGATTTCTTCTTCGCTATAGTTCTGAAGGATATAGTCGCCATAAAGGCCCTCTTCGGTCATGTATTTCAGCTTTCTATAGAAGGTTCTGAGCCCCATCTCCTCCTCTAATCGGCTGATATTCTTTTCTGAACGATATGAGAGAATACGTGCTGAAATCATCTCCCAAGACGGAGCCTCAGGTGTTGTCAATTCTACAGCAGCCTTGATGAGGGCGTCGATAGCGTCCTTCTGTGACATACCAGGCTTACTGAAGCTTGAAAACTTCTCCTGAAGAGTCACCATACTATACGACCGCTCGCGGTATTCGCGTGCCACGCTTTGTAAGACATCAGCCAACTTACGGTCGTCAGCTGCCCACGCAATGTAGTTGATAGCTTGTCGTTGCTCATTACGTTGATAGCGGAAGAGGATGTAGTTCTTCGCCTCGTCATAATGACCATGAGCCATAAGACACTTCTCCACACGGTTTTGTATATCCTCAACAGTGCGTAGTTCGGGATTGTCAGTGATGAACTGTTCTACTTCACTTACCATTCCGGCTATCTCACTATCTGAGACTTCCTTCCCAGTACTGATGAAACTCTTTTTAATGGCTATCGAAATCTTGTTGTTATCATAGACTTCTATCTCTCCATTGCGCTTTGTTATATCCATTACTTATTATGTATAGTTTTCTTTTTTATTCTACTCTGACTACTTTATCACATTTACTTATTTGCTAATAAGTACCACTCTCTCAATTAGTTATCTTATTTAGTAGTTTTAATTAGCGACAAAGTTAAGGAAAAAAAACGAGAAGAAGTTATCCAGAATGGAATATTTTCAGTACTTAATCACTTTTAATTATTCTCTAAAAAAGATGACTTCTGACTACTCATTATTAGTGAGTTTGATACTAAAAATTGCTGTTTATACAAAGAGAAAAGTACTGTTTCTAAGCCTTAAAATTCTGTTTTATCCTCGTTATCAGTTCTTCTCATCTGCCCCTTCATCTTTTCCTGCGAATTATTTTCATGAAAATAAATATTTTTTTTCGTGAAGAGAAATATTTTTTTTCATGAAAATAAATTCTTCCATTCGTGAAAATAAATCAGTGAAGACAAGAGGTTACTATGGAAGAAGCGCTGTTAACGTAGTTTATCAGTCCTCCTCAACCTTCTTATCGATGGTTAATTAGCACCAAAATCAATGTCTTCTTATAGAAAGAATATCAGAGATTTATTGTAACTTTGCAATAGTTTCCACAGAAGAAAGGTTTCTGCTGTATATGAAAACACTATCAGAAGACTTGAAACGATAAGTTGTCAGCTGAATAGGACTGTGTAGGATAGCTTTCTTTCGATAGTGGAAAATAGGATAAACAAAGAGACAGAAGAGAAATGATATTACTAAGTTTCGATACGGAAGAGTTTGATGTACCACGCGAACACGGGGTCGACTTCTCCCTTGAAGAGGGGATGAAGGTGTCTGTGGTAGGTACGAATCGTATCCTCGACATACTGAAAGCGAATAAGGTCTGTGCTACCTTCTTCTGCACAGGTAACTTTGCAAGACTGGCACCAGAGGTCATGGAGCGCATAAAAAACGAAGGACACGAGGTGGCTTGTCATGGTGTTGACCACTGGCAACCCAAACCAGAGGATGTCTTTCGGTCGAAGGAAATCATCGAGGAGGTGACGGGTTTGAAGGTTGAGGGCTATCGTCAGCCACGTATGTTCCCTGTGTCAGAGGACGATATAGAGAAGGCTGGCTATCTTTATAACTCCTCTCTTAATCCTGCTTTCATACCGGGTCGATACATGCACCTCACTACTCCACGCACATGGTTTATGCAAGGTAAGGTGATGCAGATACCTGCCAGTGTCAGTCCTCACCTACGTATCCCACTCTTCTGGTTGTCATTACACAATTTCCCAGAGTGGTTCTATCTTCGTTTGGTTCGACAGGTATTACGCCACGATGGCTACTTTGTGACCTATTTTCACCCATGGGAATTTTATGAACTCAAGTCGCATCCAGAGTTCAAGATGCCTTTCATCATCAAAAACCACAGTGGACAGGAGTTAGTAGGACGGCTCGACCGCTTCATCAAAGCGATGAAGGCAGACAAACAAGAGTTTATTACCTATACCAACTTTGTGCATAGACAGAAGCAATAGGCGCTAAAAAGATATGATAAAACTTGCAACGGTCTCTCCTTGTTACAATGAGGAAGAGGTTTTAGAACAGTCGGCAGCACGGCTCATGGAGCTTTTCGACGAACTTATCAGTCAAGGGAAGATTTCCGATGACTCGATGATTGTGTTTGTCAATGACGGTAGTCGTGACCGGACATGGGAGATTATCCAGCAGCTCCACAGCCAGTATCCACGCATAAAGGGTATTAACCTCGCCCATAACGTGGGTCATCAGAATGCTATCATGGCTGGTATGATGACAGCAAAAGACTGGGCTGACGCTGTTATCACACTCGATGCCGACTTGCAAGACGACTATAAGAAATGTATTCCACAGATGGTTGAGGCCTTTGAGGAAGGTAATGAGATAGTCTATGGAGTGAAGGTTTCGCGCAAGGCCGACCCTGTGTTGAAACGTATGTCAGCCCAAGCCTTCTATCATCTACAGGAGAGAATGGGCGTGAACAGTATCTTTAATCATGCTGACTTCCGTCTGATGAGTCGTCAATCCTTAGAGATACTCTCTCATTATAAGGAGCGCAACCTCTATCTGCGGGGTCTCATCCCATCTATCGGACTCAAATCAACGACTGTCGACGACCGCATCAGCGAGCGTACAGCTGGTACTTCGAAGTACACACTACGTAAGATGCTTGGGTTGGCATTAGATGGCATCACGTCATTCTCCGTCAAACCAGTCTACTATGTCATCTATCTTGGTATCGCTTTCTTGCTCATCAGCCTGTGTATAGGTATCTATGTCATCCATGCTTTCATAAACCACACGGAGGTGGCAGGCTGGGCTTCGCTCATTCTGAGCATCTGGCTCGTGGGTGCTATACTGATGATTTCAATCGGTGTAGTAGGTGTTTACATTGCGAAGATATATGAAGAAGTGAAGCAGCGTCCGCTTTATAACATCAGTCAGATACTCGATTAAGGTTCATTCTATATGTCGACACGCATCAAAGAGCTTTGGCAGCGATGGCAAAAAGACTTCTGGCGACTGTTCCGTTTTGGTATAACAGGAACGGTGTGTTCGCTTATTCACTATGGAGTCTATTGTCTTTGTTTGCTCTTTACGAACACTACTATAGCCTATACAGCTGGCTATGGCGTAGGACTTCTTTGTAACTACGGACTGACAACCTACTTTACTTTTAAGGGAAAGCCGTCAAAGCGTAATGTAGCAGGCTTTGTAGGCAGTCATATTCTCAACTACCTTTTGGAGATAGGACTGCTCCAACTCTTTCTTTGGTTAGGTGTTAGCAAATGGCTGTCGCCTGTCCTTGTGATGGTGATAGTCGTGCCTATCAACTTTGTTCTACTACGTCTTGTGTTCGTGAAAAGAAAGAGGTAGATGGGTGATGGGTGTTAAGTGTTGGGTGATGATGGTTAGTAAGGTGGTTGTTGAGTATTCACAGGATAGGTGTTGACTTATACCATGGTATTAGATGAGCGGTAGGACATTAATAGAAAAGAATAAGAAAAGAGTTATCCCCAAGCACTTTCTGGAAAGGAAGGCGCTTGGGGATAATACTTTACACCTTATTATATACCTCAAGAATCTGTGAGGCTACATCTTGATTCTCAAATCGTTTTACGTAGTGTTGGCTCTTAACGACCATTTCCTGGCGATGCTCTATCGCTGAAAGGATTGCAGCTGCATTGCCGTCGACGTCGTCTGGACCCACATAAAGGCAGTCTGGACCACCTGCTTCCTCTAAGCAACTACCCGTGGCAGCCACTACTGGGAGTCCACTCTGTATGGCTTCGATGATAGGAATACCAAAGCCTTCATAGCGAGAAGGATAGATGAAGGCTTCAGCCTGATTGTAGATAGCTGCAAGAAGGTCGTTGGGAACACCCTGTAAGAAATGGATTCGGTTGCCAATCCCTAATCGTCTGATTTCTGCATCGAGCTTCTTCTGATATTTCGTCAGCCTGCCTACGATGACAAGATGGAGGTCGGAAGGTAGTTTTGCCATAGTTTGAATACCCAAGAGGATATTCTTTCGCACTTCTACCGTCCCTACATTTAATATATAACGTTGTGGAAGATGATACTTACGACGGGCCTCTTCAATCAGTGAAGGACTGACCGACTGACTGAAACGGGTGCTACAGCTTTGATAGACAAGGTCTATCTTGTCCTCTGGGAAGTCACCATAATATAAGATGTCACGCTTCGTACATTCGCTAATCGCAATGATGCGGCTTGCCTCCCGTAGTGTTTGATAGAACTTACGCTTGTAGAAGAAAACGTCAATAGGGGGATAGAACTCCGGATGACGTAGGAAGATAAGGTCGTGAACAGTAACTACACTGGGGATGCCGGCTGCTGCCAAGCCAGAAGGGAGTTCGCCTGAAAGACCGTGATAGAGCTCTACTTCATCTGCTTTTAGGTCCTTTACTACCCCTTTCACACGCCACCAGTCACGCTGCAGACGGAAACGAAGGTGGTTGGGGTAGCAGAACTGTATGTTATCTCGCAGTTCCACCTGATTGCGAAGGTCGTCACGTCCAGCATCAGGAGCATAGAGTCGTAAGTTTGTGTCAGGCATTAACGGAGCAAGGTCGTTGATGAGTGTACGCCCATAGCTCCCTAATCCAGTGCCATTCCTTACTATTCGTTTGGCATCATAACCTATTATCTTCTTATTCATGAGCGTTAACCTTTTCTATTGGGGTATAGTCCTTTGTGCATAACTCGTAACAAAGCCACAGCCAAACAATACTGATAGGAAGTGCACGGAGCGCGTAGGTCTGTATATAATCATGTCTTATCGTCTTTGGAATGAGGTCGCAATTACCCATGCCAGATAGGATGAAGACAAATACCATTAGTGCTATCGCCCACTTACCACGCTTCCATGGAGCTGCGGTGTACCATATACAAACGCCTAACAAGGCTATCACGTAGCCGCTGGCTTCGCTACCTGTACTAAAGAGGATGACAAACAAGAGTACAGAGGCGAGTATGGTCTCACGGAAGGCAAGATTCTTATACTGTGAGAAACGTAGGTAAGGAAGGGCAAAGAGTGCCATTCCAGGGATGATAAGCCACAGGTCTGAATAGTCCGCATGCCCTGTTGTACGACGAACAAAGCCTAATAATGAGATGTTTTGAGCAAAGGAGTTGAGGTTATGTGTGTTCTTCTCCACAAGACAAGTGAACCACTCGTGGTATTGTCCGATGATATAATCAGGCGAACTAATGGCCATTGGGGCTAAGAAAAGTATTACCGACCACACTGCTAACCATAGTGTTAATCGTAGCTTATGCCGTGAAAAGAGAAAGAAGGCCAATCCCACAATGCCATAAAGCTTCACCAACGTACCTAAGACGATGAAGAAAGCTGCCCACCCTTCGTGCTCCTTCTCAATAAGAAAGAATGATGAGAGGATAATAGCGGCAATAGCTATGTTGAACTGCTGCATGAATAGGGCTGTTAACAATGTGAATCCGCAGAACCAATAGATGTAGACTTGCTGTGATTTACGCAGTCCTGACCAATAGATGGCCGCAAACAACCAACCAGATAAGAATAGTAACCATAATAGCATACCAGCCCATTCGGGTAAAAGGGCAAAGGGGGCTATAATTAAAGAGAATAGTGGACCGTAATGATTGACGTCGCTATACTCTGACGGATAGGCTGCATAAAGTGATGTCCCGTTCACTGTGTGCCAGTAAACACCCTTAAATATAAGGAAGTTATTGTGACTACGATGCAATTTCAGCATACCTACTAATGATAGTAGGGTCCATATACCTAAGAGAACACGGCGGTCGGAGAGAAAGGGGAGGGTAAGGAATTGTTTTATTCTTTCTTTCATATCAAATTCGTTAGCTTGCTTTATATGCGAATAACAGCACAAAAGTAACAATAAAGAATGATATATATGCCATTAATAACCTATTATTTATGAAAAGCCTACCGACTCAATAGTGTTCTCTCATAGTTATTTCGGGCTGTAAAGGCTTTTTTCATAAGAAAAGAGAAAGCTATACTCTTATTTAGAAAATTATTATATATCTTTGTAGGTATCATCATTTATTACCCTTTATACGGCTTTAAGCTGTGAAACAACTAATAAACAGAATTTATGACAACCGAGAGAAAAGATAATATTAAGCAAGGTTTCATTTATTATGTCCTGTCGACTCTTACATTGGCCATCATTTTCTTCTCCTATATCTTTAATGGGCAGAGTACGGAAGTGATGGATTGTGTGGGTTGGATCTACTTTGTTTCGTCATGTATTACGCATGCTGCATTGTTTACGCTTGTTCCTTTTCTTATCTTGCAAGTGCCCTTGGCTGCTGTTGGTTGCCGTCAATGGATTACAAGAACTATTCTTTCAATAGTCTATGCCTTACTGTTTATCGTTGCTGTAGTGAACAGTTATGTTTATGGAATCTACCATTTTCATATCAATGGGCTTGTGTTGGAAATGCTAACAGGGCCTGGTGCATCAGAGATCTTTGTGTTTAGTGTGTGGGCATATATGAAGGCCATTGGTCTTGCCTTAAGCTTTGTCTTGCTTAGTATAGGACTGGCTTTCATTGCAAAGTTTATTTCTAAGCGCCTTATAATTAGACATCTCAATCGAAACATATTGTTAACACTACTTAGTTTCGTACTTCTCTCACAAGGAATACATATCTATGGAGGGGCAACGATGCAGAGTTCTATCATTGAGTCGACTGACGTTTTACCTTATTATTTCCCACTTCGCGCTAACAAACTACTGGAGAAATTAGGACTCATAAGCATTGAGAAGATTAATCAAATACAACTGAAAGGAGGCGTGAACAAATTGCGTTATCCATTGGAACCGCTTAAGACGAGTCGTATTGACCATCTTGGTAAACCTAATGAGAAGTATAATATCGTCATCCTATGTATTGACTCTTGGAATCCACGTACTCTTACACGTGAGTGTACACCAAATATCTGTGCGTTTGCTGACCATGCAGAGACATTTACTAAGCACCTTAGTTCGAGCAACGCAACCAGTGGTGGCATCTTTGGAATGTTCACTGGGATATCTGCATACTACTGGAAAAGCTTCGAATCAAGCTGTATGCAACCCTTACTCATTAAGCAGTTGCTTAAAGAGGGGTATCATGTGCAAACTTATCCAAGTGCTACATTAGAGTATCCACCCTTTGCTAAGATGCTGTTCCGTGATGTGAAGGGACTAAACGTAAGTACTCCGGGTAAGACAACGATTGAGCGTGACAACCGCATCACGCATAACTTTATTGCTGATATTGATAAATACGATGGTAAGAAACCTTTCTTTGCCTTTGTGTTCTACGATATTGCCCACAATATGGACCTCCCTAAGAGTAAGCAATATCGGTTCAAACCATGCTGGGAGTACGTGGACTACATGAAACTTAACAATGATACTGACCCAACACCATTCTTTAATCTCTATAAGAACTCGGTTGCTGAAGCTGACTCGCTCATCGGTTTGACTCTAAACAAGCTCCGAGAGAAAGACTTACTACGCAATACAGTGGTCATCATAACTGGTGATCACGGGCAGGAGTTCAATGAGAACCATAATAACTACTGGGGTCATGCCTCTAATTATTCGTTATTTCAAGTTGGAACGCCGCTCATTTATTATTATCCCGGCTGTAAACCAGGTAAAAGAAACTATCGAACAACTCATTATGACATCTCCCCAACATTGATGCACAGTGTGTTAGGTGTGACTAATCCGCCTTCAGATTATTCAATGGGGACATATCTTGATGACTCTTCCCCACGTGACTGGCATCTTGTAGGACATGAACTCTATTATGCTTTTATCCGTTCTGACGGCACAATCATTGAGAAGCAAGGAGCAGGAAACCTAAAGATAATGGACCCAAAGATGCACGTCATACCGAATTATCCGCTCAAACCAAAGGACTTACAAGCTGTTATTCAGAAGATGAATAGGTTTTATAAATAGCATACAGATACTGTTTGGCTATTTAGCCAACTGATTCTAAGTTTTATTTACTTACATTTGTACATTATGAACGATACACAACGTATCTCGGTAGTCATAAACACCTATAATGCCGAACAACACCTAAAAGCTGTTATCGAAGCCGTAAAAGACTTCGATGAGATTGTTATCTGCGACATGGAGAGCACTGATGAAACGCTCAATATAGCACGTTCTTACGGTTGTAAGATTGTAACTTTCCCAAAAGGTAACTTACGCATTGTCGAGCCAGCACGCCAGTTTGCTATTGATAAAGCCTCTTCTCCATGGGTATTGGTGGTAGATGCTGATGAGATAGTACCTACAGAGCTTCGCTATTACCTATATAATATGGTCAAACAAAGCACTTGTCCAGACGCTATTGCCATTCCTCGGAAGAATTACTTTATGGGAAGAATGATGCATAGTAGCTATCCTGACTATATTGTACGTTTCCTTCGAAGAGATAAATGTACGTGGCCACCCATCATACACTCGTCACCTAAGGTAGAAGGAAGAATACTTAAGATTCCAGCATCACGCATGGATTTAGCTTTCGAACACCTTGCTAACGATAGTGTTGCTGACATTATTAGAAAGAACAATACCTATTCTGACTACGAGGTCCCACGCCGTCGCAAGAAGAACTATGGTTTTTTAGCCCTCTTCTATCGTCCTTTGTTTCGCTTCTTTAAGTCTTATTTCATCAAGCGGGGCTGTTTGGATGGTATTCCAGGGCTGATTCATGCTGTGTTAGATGCAGATTACCAATTCTACATTGTAGCCAAGCTTTTAGAAGAAAAGCAAAATAAGCAAGGATAGAGTAAGTAATTAAGGGCCATCCGATTTATTAAATGATATATAGCCATCATTCTTTATTGCGTTCGCCTACAGTTTCTTTCCAAGTCTTTTGATGTATGAATGATAATTGAATACTCACCATACGTCTGACTATGTGTGTCGATAACAAAGGTTTGCACTAAGATTAAAGATTGCTGTCATTACTGTCAATCAAAGCCATCACCTAAGTCTTTAGTTTACAATGGTGTTTCATGAAACGTTAAAAATGACAGCAATTAAAAAAAACACTATTCTTGTAGTATGTGTAATAGTATCTCTTATTAGAAAGTCTTTGTCGGAGTAACCACAATAAAACAGGAGATAAGAAGACTATCTATGAGTATAAATTGTCTTTTCTATTATTTTGATGAAAAGAAAACACAGCTGTTTTCTCTATGATAAACTTGAAGAACTTTATATTCTGACTAAGTAGTCGATAGCGCAGGAAATATTTTAAGCCTAATTGTTTATATGGTGAAGAGAGTTGAACACTTTTAATTTCAATGGAAACTTTCCTCAATAAACTTTGTTTAAACTCATTATCATACGGAGAACGCACAACATCTTTAACACCTTTCACTAATGAACAAATATAAGCAGCATTAATTTGTGGGGTATTCTCTTGCATGAAAGGGGTGCCTTTAATTAATTCATAACGTGCGATAGTAGCATTTATCCAGTCTATTAAGTTCTGTTTCTTATTGTTATGAAGACAACTATTAGCAGACTGCCTGTAATGATAAAGTGGCGTATGTAGCATTACAACTTTATTTGCATGGCGCATCCAAGCAAATAAAGTAGCATAGTCTTCAAATGCACGATAAGGCGCAAAGCGTTCTTGAGCTATATCTTTTCGGATAAGCATTGACCACAGATAACTTGTAATCCGGTTCTGAAAAGTCAATAATAAAGCCTCTTTTTTGTTTAAGACAATTATAGAATTGTCGTCTTTACTACGTATAATAGTCTTTTGAGGATACTCTTCATAGAAATCAGATACTACTATATCTGCTTGCAACTTCTTTGCGATCGTGTATAAACGTTCTAACCAATCAGGTTCTACCCAGTCGTCACTATCAGCAAAAGCTAAGTACTCACCTCTAACCATGTCCATTGCTTGATTACGTGCAGAGGCGACACCACCATTCTCCTTATGGTAAACACGTATTCTGCAGTCTTTTTTAGCATAGTACTTACAGATAGCAGCAGACTTATCAGTACTGCCATCGTCTATCAACAGCAATTCCCAGTCACTGTATGTCTGGTTAATAATAGAGTCTATCAGTATTCCTAAGTATCTTTCGCTTTGGTAGACAGGAGTTATTATACTTATCATCTTACGTTATTTATTGTATTATTATGAGTAGAGTTAGTCTTATTGTAAAAGAATGTATCAATGGAACAACTTAACAAAATACACTTGACGCAGTAGGTTGCGGGCTGCAGTAAGTCGCTCAGCTTCCTTTCTATAGGTAGGAACAGACTCTATTTGGTCAACGTTAGCACTGTAATAAGTACTGTCTGGCACGCTGGTATCTAAGAGATTATGGCCCATCTTGAAATACTTAGTATCATGGAAAGCAAAGGGAGCCAGCGTGGCTAAGATATCGTCATGGCTTCCCCAACGATTAGTTAGCTTGTTGTAAGCCTCCTTCCGTAGGTAAGTTGGCAGATAGATATAGAGTGGTACGGAATGTTCATACCGTTTGTCGACAGCATCATAGTCAAGGATAGAACGCACGTTATGGTCGCCTGTGATAATGAGTATCGTATTCTTTGCCGCGGCAGAGGCCTTGAAGCGGTTGAGAAACTCGTTTAACACCTTATTATAATAGCGAAATCCCGTGAGATACTTATCCAATACCTTACGATTATGCTCTGCAAAGCACTTCTTAGCATAGAACGACTCTGGTAGAGGGGGGAGTTTTAAGTCTTTTGGGAATTCAAAGGGTGGGTGATTGGTTGTTGTCATCACTGCAATCATCTGCCGTTTCTTTGATGGTTTCTCCAGTCTGTCTAACAACGCTTGAAAGAGATATTCGTCGTAAACACCAATGCTATTATAAGTAGCATGAGGATAGTCTTTCAAGAGAGAGAACTTATCATAGATAGCATCAAACTGTTGATGAACCAACGCTTCGGCACAGTTTTCCCATGCAGCATCCATTCCCGACATGAATGTTGTTGTGTAATTGCTGGCTTTGAAAGGTAGGGCTATCGACGTAGGGAGAGTCTTAAATCGATAAGCCGAGGCAAAGAAGCGTGGGAAAGGGGTAGAAACATAGAGGTTCTCAAGCGATGCTACCGTACCATTCTGTACTGATTGGAAGTTACGGAAGAGTAGGTCGTCCTTGAAATGACGCTCTAATCCGAAGTACATCTCCGCATCCTTCTGTTGGAGATTGAACAGATAATTGCTCCAACTCTCGCTATATATGATTACAATATTTGGTTGAGGCTGTTTCAGACTGTCGCCTACTTCTTCGAAGAGAGCATGCTGCAGCGCTGTTAGCGTGTCGTTCTTCGCCATCTTCACCTTCCCATCTGTATAGACATCTAGGGCTTCCTGCAGACTCTTGAACTTATATTCATGCAGTAAGTCGTCTGTCTTTGCTATCTTGAAAGCGTTGTTCTTCTCCTTATAAGCCTTTTTCAACATGTAAATAGCATTCGGAACAAGGTCGTTCAGAGGTTTCTGATTTGACACAAACGTGTCTTCTATCTGTAGAGGGAAGCGCCATATCGACCCACGCAGACCGATGACTAAAAAGGCAATATACAATAGGATGGTAGCCGACAGTTTAATGACTTTGAGGCGTGAAGGTTGCTGTCTGCTTGCCGAATGGAGAGCGTTACGAGCGGACGACTTGCCCAACTCAATTCTACGGATAAGTAGAAGGATTGGTAGAAGGATAAGAAGAAAGGCGATAGCCTCGTAGACACAGTGATATTCTTCCCATATTGTTTGAATTAAACTCATTGGTCCTTCATTGAAGAAGTCGAAGAATGTGAGGTTGATATGGCTATTGAAATTGGCGTAGAAGCCCATATCAATACCGCTAATAGCCAACAGGAGTGCGCAGACAATAGAGAAATAAAGTCTACGAAAACGACTTAACACACGTTCTGTCCATGGTTTTCTAAGGGCTGCAAAGACGAAAGTTAGAACCGTAGGAAGTAATAACACGTAGCATACTACTTGCACATCAAAACGCAAGCTATTGAATAGTAAGCGAGGAAGAACAGTTAGGTTACTACTGATAATATTCATCGGGACGAACGCAATGGCAAAGCAAATGCGCACGAAAAATAGGATGACAAGGATTATAGCAGAATGCTTTATGAGATATGATAAGTTCTTATACATTATTTCTTTTGACTTATTTTGGGTTTAAGATAGGGTTCTTTCGATAAGAGTGGAGCATCGACAGCCATCGTTTTCGCCGTCATCTCTACTCGTAAAAAGCCTCACGAATAGGCTTCCTTATAGTTTACAATCATTTTTCTTCACGATAAGAAATATTTATTTTCATGAAAAGAAATAATTATTTTCATGAAGAAAAATATTTTTTTTCATGAAAATAATTCGCACTTGACACGCTGTTAGAATATTCAGACACGTAAGAGTGGAAGAGGGAAGGCGGTCTAAACAGCTGTAAAAGAGCCGTTTTAGGGGGATTAAATACGGTGTTTTTCAATTCAACACCTAATATCCAACACCCATCACCCACTGTTTTATGTGTATTAACCATGGTGTCTTTCAATACAGCTTGTATCATGTGGATGGTTTATCTTTTATGTTTATGATGTGAGACGACCAGTAGAATTGCATTCTTTCCGTTATGGTTTTCTATGGTTCCGAGCCCTCCCGCCCCTTTAGTCGATTGTGGAGAGATGTGGTTCTGTTATGTTCTACGAAGTTATGTAAATCATTTCTTACCTTCTTTCAATCGTACTTTGCCATCCACCTCTTCAAAGTTTTCTTCAAAGTAAGCCCGTGTACGCTTCCATCTATTGTGACTCCAAAGATAGATTTCAGGCTGACGACGGATCGACTTCTCCAACTCTTGGAAGTAAAGGTCGGTTATCTCGTAGTCGGGCAGTCCCTTTGTTTCTTCTCGGATGATGTGGAACTCACAGTTATAATGCCCACGGCTCGTGCGTGTCATGTCGCCATAAACAAAGACTTGGCGTGTGTGCTTCACAATACGTTCGGCCCCTGTGAGCACAGGAGTCTCCTGATTCATGAACTGAATCCAGTGATGTATGCTCCACCAGAAGGGTGTTTGGTCGGAGATATAACCCACGACAAGGGGCTTACCGTTGCGTCCAAATTGTATAATCTTACGTAGTGACTCCTGCATAGGGATACAAAGCGCACCTTGTCGTTCGCGAACATACTTGAAGAGGCGGTCGAAGTATTCGTTTTCTAATGGGTGGTAAAGCTGACAGCAGAGGGCGTTGTCCACCCAATAAGGGAGGGAAGTAATCCATTCCCAGTTGCCTAAATGGCCCAAGTAGACGGCGGCTGATTTCCCTTCAGACAGAATTCTATTCAATTCTTCAGTCCCCGTAAAGGTCATGCGCTTCATTAGCTGTTCCTTACTCATTGTTATCAACTTCAGTGTCTCAACGATGTAATCACAGAACCAATGGTAGAATCCTCGTTCTATCAGGCGTAACTCGTGGTCAGTCTTCTCTGGGAAGCTGTTCTTAAGGTTCTTCCATATCACCTTGTGGCGATACCTCACCACTCGTGATATTAGTAAATAAAGGCCATCGGAGAGTAGATACAGCACAGGAAAAGGCAGCAGGGCTACCAGATACCAGAAGCCGTAAGCGATGATGTAAAGGGTCTTGTTGAGGGCTCTTTTCATTGATCTTCAGGGTTATTAATCGTTGGGTACATCTTATCGTGTACCATACGATACATATACTGATAGATGATAGCTTTCAGTTCTCGTTCCATCTTTGCCTGCTCAGGCACGTGTCCGAGAAGATTGTGCTTCATCAGTGCGTCGGTTACTCGATAGATAGCTTTTGTCTGTTTACCGTCCCATTGGAGTACATAACCATACTTAACGTATTGATAGATACCATTCAGATAGTTGACAGCCCAAGTGTCCTTCGCCGGTGTATGTAGTAGGTCTTTACCGAAAGCAAGGTATGGTCCAGCGTCATAACCTATGTGGAAGAGCAGAGTTGGCATAATATCAATCTGCTGTGCCACGCCATCTACACGTCCTGGCTTTATCTCTCCAGATGGGTCATATATAATAATAGGTGAACAGAAGCCGCCTATGTCGGTCTTATACTGCTCATGGTCGCTCTGGTTGGTATGGTCGCTTGTGAGGACAAAGATAGTATTCTTAAACCAAGGTTGCTTGCTGGCAGACTCGAAGAACTTGCCTATCGCCATGTCGGTATAGCGGATGCACTTTTGGATAGGGAGATGTTCCTCCTTATAGATGTTCTTATATTTCTCTGGAACAACAAATGGATCGTGACTTGAGACGGTAAAGAGAGCCGTCATGAAAGGCTGCTTCATTTCGCCCATCTTCGCACAGTAATACTGCAGGAAAGGTTCGTCCCAGATGCCCCAGTTGCCATCGAAGTCCTTATCCCCACCAAAGCGAGGGTCTTCGTCATAGTCTTGTCGACCATAATAGTGCTGAAATCCAATCTTATTAGCAAATGCAAGGAAACCCATAGAACCACGATTAGCACCATGAAAGAAGGCTGTTTGATAGCCCCACTTACTAAGGAGTCCAGGCATACCAGTATAGTTGTTCATTGAAGCTGGAGTCAGGATAAAGGGTTCTCCGAAGCGGGGAATACTGCAGAGGATGGATGGCATGCCATCAATACTCTTACGTCCATTACAGTAAGAGAAGCGGTAGACGAGGCTCTTATCGATGAGCTTGTCTACATTCGGGGTGTATCCCTTGTATTTACCATCGAAGAAGTCATGATTAAACCCTCCTATATACTCACGTCCGAAACTCTCGACAATGAGGATGACGATGTTCTTCTTGTTAGGAAGTCGTTCGTTTGAGTTTGGCCCTGGAGCCTTATAAGCCATCCACTTAATAGGGTTGTAGACCTCGCTGGCAGCTGCCAAGGATGGGAAATAATCTGGGACAACAAAGTCTGACTTGCCTATCGTGCGGATTAACGCAAAGGGGGTGTTGAGCACCAAGGCGCAGTCAGTAGGACGTTCTACGTACTGGTTGGCGTTACTGATGGTTATCGGACGTACACCCGACTGTAGTCCACCTCGACAACCAGCTACGGTAAGGACGGCAGCTACGGCAAGACATACGAAAAGTTGTGCCCCATAGACTAAGCGTTGACGCAGACTTTTATAGTGGCTGTGGTCGGTATGTGGCATAACATACAGTTTATTGGTAAGCCACAGGACGAGAATAAAAATAAGGATAAGGTACCAGTGTGTGATAGCATTGTGGAACAAGATGCCAGCAATGTTGTTTTCATTATCGAACTCACGGAACACACTGGTTGTTGTGCGGCGCAATGTGAAAGGAAAATACACCGAGTCGGCAAGGTTAATGGCAAGTGAAAGCGCATTAACAACCATGAATATCCACTTACAAAACCTGTGATAGGCTTGGTTCTCCTTCCTCCATAGTGGCAAGAGCATCATTACGATGTAGAGAATATGCGTATAAAGGATGGCTGTTGTATCAAAGAGAAGACTTCCTCTCACCCACATCCAGAGTGAAGAAGCACTAAGTCCGTCAATGAAGTAACTGTAATTGACAAAAAAGTATGTCAATCGTGCTACAAAGAAAATGGCATACGCCAATAGCAAGTTGAGCACTAACGCTATTGGCGAACCAAATGTTGTTGTTAATAATCTCTTCATATCTTTCAATCCTTTTGGACCTTTATATCTCTTGCATGTCATGTAGTTTCTTATAGTAACCTTCGATGTCCATAAGCTCATCGTGCGTTCCTCGCTCTACAATCTCACCTTCATGCAGCACGCAAATCTCATCGCTATTCTTAATGGTAGATAGGCGGTGGGCCACTGCTATGGTCGTTCTTGTCTTCATAAGCTTATAGAGAGCATCCTGTACAAGGCGTTCGCTCTCCGTGTCGAGGGCTGATGTCGCTTCGTCAAGGATAAGGATAGGTGGGTTCTTAAGGATAGCACGCGCAATACTCACACGTTGGCGCTGTCCACCAGAGAGGCGTCCTCCACGGTCGCCGATGTTTGTGTCGTATCCTCTCTCACTATGCATGATAAACTCATGAGCGTTGGCTATCTTCGCCGCTTCGGCTATTGCCTCGTCGGTTGAGCTGACTCCGAAGGAGATGTTGTTCTTGAAACTATCGTTGAAGAGGATTGCCTCTTGGTTTACATTACCTATAAGCTGGCGGAGATCATGCACTCCTAAATCCTTAATATTGATTCCGTCAATAAGAATCTCACCCTCCTGTACATCGTAGTAACGTGGGATAAGGTCGAGTAAGGTTGACTTTCCGCTACCACTCTGGCCTACTAAGGCTACGGTCTTACCCTTTGGAATAACGAGGTTGATATCCTTTAACACCCAATGGAGCTCTGTGTTTTCCTCGTCATCTTTACCATCAGTATAGGCAAAGCTGACATGACGGAATTCAATCTCATGTTCGAAATTATCGATATGGACTGGTTTTTCAGGGTCATTTATCTTTACTTCTGCCTTTAGTATCTTATCAATACGCTCCATAGAGGCAAGTCCTTTAGGGATGTTATAGCCTGCACGGGAGAATTCCTTTAATGGATTGAGAATGCTGTAGAGGATAACAAGATAATAGATGAAGGTTGGTCCGCTGATAATCGGATATTGTCCTAATACGAGAGTACCGCCAAACCATAGTACAACAACAATCATGACTGTTCCAAGGAACTCACTCATCGGGTGGGCTAATTGCTGACGAATGTTCACACGCATGATGTCGCTGCGGTATTCTGAGTTGATCTTATCAAAGCGTTCGTTCATCATTCCTTCAGCACAGAAGGCTTTGATGACTCTTAATCCGCCTAAAGTCTCTTCCACCTGACTCATCGTATCACTCCACAACTTCTGTGCTGTCATACTGTTCTGCTTTAGCTTTCTACCAACAAAGCCCATGAACCAACCGAAGATAGGTACGAAGATGAGCGTGAAGAGCGTCAACTGCCAAGAAATAACAAGTAGTGTGATGAAATAAATGATAATAAGAACAGGGTTCTTAAAGAGCATGTCGATAGATGACATGATGGAGTTGTCAACTTCTTGGACGTCACCACTCATACGGGCGATGATGTCTCCCTTCCTTTCCTCGCTGAAGAAGCCTAAAGAAAGGGATGTTATCTTCTCATAGAGTTGGTTACGTATGTCACGAACTACGCCTGTTCTTATAGGAATGATTGAGGCAGAAGAAAGGAAATAGGCTCCTGTCTTTAGGAAAGTCATAAAGGCAAGAATTAAACCGATGGCCAATAAGACCGTTGTTGGGCCCCAACTGGTGATGTATATCTGCGTGTAATAATCCGCATTGTTCGATAGTACCTCCTTGAAAGAGCCTTCACTCCATGACATTGCACGCATTGCACCCGTTCCTGCATCTACCTTAAAGAGTATTTGAAGGAGTGGGATAAGGGTTGCAAAGGAGAATATGTTGAGAAAAGCTGACAATATATTGAAAATGATTGACAGCACAAGATACTTCTTATAGGGCGGTACGAACCTGCGTAAAACGTGTATAAATTCCTTCATCAACTAATCTTCTTATCTGTTTATCAGTTCTGCAAATATAGCTATAAATAGTAAAACCGCAAAAAAGATTTGCGGTTTTATATCCATACATATAGTATATTTACACTTCTTCTCCAAAGAGTGTGGCACTTGTTGAGCCTGTTATGCGTACACGGACGGTCTCACCAATATGGTGATTGCCCTTTGGCATGACTACAGCCTTGTTCTGTGGCGTACGTCCCATTAGCTGTTCACGACTACGTTTACCAAAGCGCTCGATAAGAATATCAAACTCTTTGCCCTCGTCTTTCTTGTTCTGTTCGGCAGAGATCTCGGTCTGAAGGCGAATTAACTCATTCAAACGGCGTATCTTCTCTTCCTCAGGAACATTGTCGGGGAGGTGCTTTGCTGCGTAAGTACCTGGTCGTTCAGAGTACTTAAACATAAAGGCTGAATCGAAGCCTACCTCTCGCATTAATGAAAGCGTTTGCTGGAAGTCTTCTTCTGACTCGTTGTGATATCCAATGAAGATGTCAGTTGTCAGTCCACAGTCTGGTATAAGCCTACGAATAGCAGCCACTTTCTCAAGGTAATCCTCACGAGTATATTTGCGATTCATCACCTTCAACACACTATTACTACCACTTTGGGCAGGGAAATGGATATGGTTACAGAGATTAGGTTCGGTAGCTACCGCCTCAATGATGTCCTCTGTCATATCTTCTGGGTTGGAGGTCGTGAAGCGTACACGCATGTCTGGAACGCTTTGTGCCACCTTATGCAACAATTCTGCAAATGAAACGCCATTCTCAGGACGCTTGCCATTAGGCAACAAGCCGTATGAGTTGACGTTCTGACCTAATAGTGTAACCTCCTTAAAGCCCTTATCATGTAAGTCCTTAACCTCCTTCAAGATGCTTTCCACATCTCGTGAACGTTCCCGACCACGGGTAAAAGGCACGATGCAATAGTGACAGAAATTATTGCAACCACGCATGATACTAACGAAGCCCGACACTCTATTGCCACCAATACGCTGTGGAATAACATCACGATAGGTCTCCGTGGTAGAGAGTTCGATATCCATAGCATTCGTGCCGTTCTCACACTGCGCTATCATATCAGGTAAGTTTAGGTACGAATCAGGCCCACAAACAAGGTTGGCATGGTGGTTTTGGATTAAATCGTTCCTTACTCGTTCTGCCATACAGCCTAACACGCCTAAGATAAGGTCACGACCTTTCTTCTGCTCAGCGTGCAATGCCTCCAAACGGTTGTATATCTTGTTCTCTGCGTTCTCACGTACAGAACAGGTGTTAAGGAAGATTGCGTCTGCTTCCTCCTCTTTTTCGCATACGTCATAGCCTGCCATTTTCATGACAGAAGCCACCACCTCTGAGTCTGCCACGTTCATTTGGCACCCGTATGTCTCAATATATAGTTTCTTCATTCTGCTGTTATCTCGAAAAATTTAGCATGCAAAGTTACTAAATTTATCGCATACAACCGAAGAACCATCTGACTATTTGATGCTTAACAACGCTTGACACGTTCTTTTTTGCAAAACTTACAAAGTCCTTTACGGCCTTTATCGGATATTTTCCGTACCTTTGCAAACTGAATAGACACCGTCTTAACAAATAAAGGATAGCTACAGGTCAGCTAAAGCACAGGGTTTAGTCTACGAAAGGTTACGGATAGCCTGACTGCTTGATAACTGCCTGGTAATGACAATAAAACAATGAGCAAAAATACAAATGATTATGAGATAATGGCACCTGTGGGCTCTCGTGAGTCGCTTGCAGCTGCCATCAACGCTGGAGCTAACTCTGTTTACTTCGGTATAGGGAAGCTGAATATGCGTTCACATTCGGCTAATCACTTCACTATCGACGACCTCAAGGAAATTGCCGAGACCTGTAATGAAAAGGGGATAAAGACTTATCTTACCGTTAACACCGTCATCTATGGTGAGGATATAGCAACGATGCACGAGATTATCGACGCTGCTAAGGCTGCTGACATCACCGCTGTCATTGCAAGCGACGTAGCGGTAATGATGTATTGCCGCCAAGTGGGCGTTGAAGTTCACCTCTCTACGCAGCTGAACATATCTAATATTGATGCCTTGAAGTTCTACGCTCAGTTTGCTGATGTTGCCGTATTGGCTCGCGAACTGAATATGGCTCAGGTGAAGGAGATACACGAACAGATTATCAAACAGAATATCTGCGGACCAAAGGGACAGCCTGTTCGTATTGAGATGTTCTGTCATGGTGCTTTTTGTATGGCCATTTCGGGTAAGTGTTATATGAGTCTTCACGACTCTAACCGCTCTGCCAATCGTGGTGCCTGCACCCAGATATGCCGCCGAAGTTACACAGTAACAGACAACGAGACGGGTAATCAGTTAGAGATTGACAATAAGTATATAATGAGTCCAAAGGACTTAAAGAGCGTACGCTTCATTGACAAGATGATGGACGCAGGTGTTCGTGTGTTTAAAATAGAAGGACGTGCACGCGGACCAGAGTACGTCCACACCGTTGTTAGCTGTTATAAAGAGGCTATTGAGAGTGTTCTTGATGGTAGTTTTACCGAAGAAAAGAAGGACAAGTGGGACGAACGACTCTCAACAGTCTTCAATCGTGGCTTCTGGGATGGCTATTATCAAGGACAGAAGATGGGCGAATGGACCAAAGACTATGGTAACAAGGCTACTGAGAAGAAGGTTCTTATTGGCAAGGTGATAAAGTATTTCTCACGTCTCGGCGTGGCTGAGGTGGCCGTTGAGGCTAATACTTTCGTAAAGGGTGAGAAGTTGCTTATCACAGGTAACAGTACTGGCGCTATGTTCCTCAATGCTGAAGAGATTCGATACGAGCTTAATCCTGTTGATAAAGCCGAACAAGGATGGCGTGTTTCTATCCCTGTTCCCGATAAGGTGCGCCCGAATGACAAGCTATTTAAGCTGGTAGTAAATTAATGTAGAATACGTATTTCAGAGGTGATAACAATGTTCTCTGAATTAGATAAACTGATAGTACAATGACAATAAACGAAGCGCAAGATGCAGTAATTGGTGAGTTCGAGGACTTTACCGACTGGATGGACAAATACCAAATGCTCATTGACTTGGGTAATGAGCTTGAACCATTAGACGAAATACAAGAATGAACAGAACCTCATAGATGGTTGCCAGAGTAGAGTATGGCTACAGTGTGATAATGTAGAGGGTAAACTCGTCTTTACAGCCGACTCAGATGCACTCATTACAAAGGGTATCATCGCTCTTCTCATACGTGTATTGAGCAATCATACACCACAAGAGATTATTGATGCCGACCTCTATTTCATTGATAAGATAGGCCTTCGCCAACATCTATCACCAACCCGCAGCAATGGACTACTCTCTATGGTGACAAAGATTAAGGCGTATGCAGTAGGCTTTAGCTTGCAGTAAAAGAAGTCATCTCCAACCCTTTCGATGGGGAGGGAGGGCTGATAAAAAACATATACAGGCTAACATTCTAATTTAGAAAGCGCTTAAAAGAACGCTCCACTATATCGGGCTATCTCGCTATCCACGCTCTTCCGTATGGGAGAAGGGTAGGGGGAGGGCCTATTAGTGGGTTCTGCAGTGTGGGCATCTTTCATATTGATTATGAGAAAACTACGTACAATCGAAATGAATCGGCTCTCTGTTGAGGAGTTTAAGGAGGCTGATAAGTTACCACTCATCGTTGTCTTAGACGATGTGCGGTCGTTATATAATGTGGGAAGTGTCTTTCGTTCGGCCGATGCTTTCCGTGTTGAGGCTGTCTATCTATGCGGTATCACGGCCACACCTCCTAATGCTGAGATTCATAAAACAGCACTTGGTGGAGAGGACTCAGTAGACTGGCGTTACTTTGAACGTACTGAAGATGCTGTCGAAGAACTCCATCGTAAAGGCGTGTTTGTATATAGTGTCGAACAGGTAGAAGGCTCAACAAAGCTACAGGAGCTTAATACCCAACATTCTAATCCTCATCACTCATCATCTAACAATTCGTCACACAACACATCATCAACACCTATCACCCAACACTCAACACCCAACACCCGCTACGCTATCATCATGGGCAACGAGGTAAAAGGTGTAAAACAAAGTGTCGTAGACATGAGCGACGGTTGCCTTGAAATACCTCAATTCGGTACCAAACACTCACTGAATGTAAGTGTAACAACCGGTATTGTTATTTGGGAATTTGCCCGTCAATTACTCTTAAAGTAAGTATCTAACAACCTACATCAGCATATTTGGGGGCCTATTAGCCCCCTTTTCTTTTACAACTCATGCGCTACACAGCTATAAAAGTTGTCCTCCATCCATCGTAAAGTTTGTTTTTCTACAATTTCTTTTCATGAAAATAATTTGTAGTTGACTGTATTTATGTAACCTATAAGCGCCTGTAAGGTCTTTTCTATAGAGTGTTTTTATGATGTTAAGAGGGTTTTCAAAACGGTTTGTAGGTATTCTTTAAAAGCGAAGGAATGCCCTACATTGTGTAAAGAAAGTTGCGACTACTCACGGTTGAAGCGTATGAGAGAGGCATTAGGACACTACAAAGCAGTCTTTCTCACCAACTGTTTCTTGCAAAATGTGGGTTAATTCTGTTGCTATCGGTCTGAAACATAAGTACTAAATATGCTCTACCTAATACGGTCAGCGTTCCTCTTCCGCCTTAAAGAGATAGAAAGAAGAGGTGTAAAGACCGGTGAAGACATAGCGTTCTATCCATGGTTGGCACTCCTTCTAAAAGTCTTTTCCGGCATACGCCAGCCCTGTAGCGGTTGAAAGCCCAGCTTCTTCACCAGCCAGTAGATAGTCAGTCTTGTCAATAAGGAGCTGTAGTTCGACAATACATTCAGATAAGCTGTTGGTATAAGGCATAATCAGTATCTTTGAACACATTGAAGATGACGGTCTTCACATGCCGTCTTGGGTATTCCTTAACAGTCTTTACAGCTATCTTGGCAGCTAACTCTTGTGGAAATCGAAATGCTCCTGTAGAGATACAACAGAAGGCAATACTTTCCAAGGAGTAGTCTTCTGCGAGCTTGAGCGATGAACGATAGCATGAGGCAAGGAGCTCTTCCTGTCCCTTAGTTGGTTTTCCGTTGGGGATGATAGGACCTACAGTATGGATGACATAACGTGCAGGAAGGTTGAAGCCTGGTGTTATCTTTGCTTGTCCCGTGGCCTCTTTGTGTCCTTGTGCTTGCATTATTTCGTTGCAGTAACACCGAAGTTGGATGCCAGCAGCCGAGTGTATGACATTATCAATACAAGCATGTAAAGGCTTAAAACAGCCGAGTAGCCTACTGTTAGCCGCATTCACGATAGCATCTACCTTTAGTCTGGTTATATCCCCTTGCCATAGATGTATCCCTTCCTGCCTTATCTCCACGATACCTTTCTCTTCTCTTTGTGCTGCCAGCTCCTTGTCTTGTGCGTCGATAAGCTCTTGTGAAGGTTTGTCGGGCTGTCGAACATTTATCAACGAACGCATTAGGCGTTGTTTGAGTGGCAAGGTGTCTGGGTTAGTCCATCCTGTTTCCATTTCTGAAAGCATGATGTTAATAGCATTGTCAATGTTTTTTAGTCTGTCCATCATTTATCCTTTCTTTATGAACCGTTCACCTATAAAGCCTTTACTTTCCGTATGCTCAATGAGATTGAAGTGTCGGTAAATAGGTAGAGTAGGGCGCAGGTCATAGTAATTAAGCCTTGTTTTCGATTACAAAGGTATATGAAGTTTTCCATTACTACAAGAAAGTAGCTTTATGTTTCATACTTTCCAAATAATAAGAAACAGATAGTTACAGGGGCTCTTAGAATTGAGTTTAACAAATAGGGAGTATCAGTAATGTCAGAACTGATGTTCTTTTCTTATTTTTATAACCCAAAGTTTTATTGTAATGACTGGTAAGAACATCAATCTTTCCTATTTTCCTTGCCCTATATGGTGGGTTATCAGTCGTTTTGGCGAGAAATGGTTAATGCTTGTTCTATACGTTATTATTGTAAGTATAAAGGCTATCCTACATCTCAAATAGGCTTCTTTGGAGTTTAGACGGATGATATTTATAAAATAAGAAGGAAGCGATTACCCTTCTAACACGGCAACTCTTTGTTTCATCTAATGGCCCTTTTTAGTATATGGAGTAGGTTTTTTGTAAAACAATCGGCTCCTGTTTGTAGCAGATAATAGTTCCCCTCTTCGAATTATTTTCATGAAAAAAAATATTTTTCTTCATGAAAATAAATATTTCTTGTCGTGAAAATAAATCTTTCTCATCATGAAAAGAATTTAGAGGCATCGCATTGTTCGCTTGCTTATCGTTGTGGGGATGGCTCGTTTAGATGCTTGTTTCTATTGCAAATTAGGGTATATAAGGACCTTAAAAACAATTTTTTAGGGTCGATTTAGTTGTTTATTTAAAAATAATTCATACTTTTGTAAAAGACTAAAATCTATGTAGAAGGAGGGTGTGAACCGAAGAGTTGATATCTGAATATTACTTAACTTAAAACTATTAATGGTATGCTTATGAAGAAACGATTATTGTATCTACTCGCTTTACCAGTAGTTATGTTGCTATTGGCAAGCTGTCATTGTGAAGAGGACGACTTTATTGATAGGCCAGATCCTAAGAGTTTGATTATTAAAGGGGTTGCTAAAACGCCAGATGGACAGCCAATTCCTAACATAGAAGTGAAGTTGGATTATATGATTATGTCTGGTATTTTTTCTACTAAGGTATATCATAAGGCCAAGGCAACGACGGATAAGGATGGTGACTACATAATGTTTTTCAACTTAAACGACAAAGAAATAAAGTCTTTGACCACTGATTCAGCTGATGTAGGCACCTCGTACTCTCTACAGATGACGTTGGATTTGAGTAAGTTGGATGACAAAGTGTATCTATTACCTACTGATATCACAGCAGTACATCCGTTGAGTGAGAAAAAGATCTTCTATTCGTATTATATAATGCCGGGTCGTTTACAGAAAGGGCAGGTGTATGAGCAGAACATATTCATCCCTCGCAAGCAGCTTGTGAAGGTAAGGATAGAAACGAATGGGACTATTAACGAGAAGGATAGCTTTGCCATTTGTAATAAGGTCTGGTATGGTATGGAGAATCAAATACCGGAGGATTTAATCAAGCAAGAGGCTATTTAAACTTTTACCAACCCGTGAAACTGAAGAATACACATAGTCAGACGGTGGAGATCTCATGTGCAGTTGAGCAGAACAGTAAGCTTAGCTTGTATCGTCTACCATATGGAGAGTATAATTATAAGGAGTATTCTTCGGAGGTTGAGGTCCCTGTGATGCAGGCAGGAGGTGAGTTGATACTTAGGACGCATTAGGCTTATTCTGTGGCTGTTTAGTCTTAGTAGGGCTACTCTCATGGGTATAGTAACAAAAATAGGGGCTGAGCGTTCAGTCCCTATCACCTTGTATTGTATTTGTATTAAATAGCTCGAAGCACCACTGCGATGGTCTTCATGCGCACATAGTTCTCACTTAAGAACATAAAACCACCGTAGCGATTGGCTGTTCCCCAGCTATTCTTGCAGAGGAAGAAGCGTCGGCCGTGCTGGTCGTGGGCCAATCCAACGATTTCCATAACGTGGTCATCCGTCGTGCGATGCGCCTCAAAAGAAGCCTGTCGACGCTCGGCAGTCACCTTTTTGTCTTCATGTTTCAACACAGCAAAGCCATTTCCGAATAAGAAACCAGGCTCTGATATGTCGCCTTCCCAGCACACAGGGTGTCCAGAACGTAGGCTTTGTACGATGCGATTCATCATCGTGTCGAGTGGAACATTTAGGAAGCTATTATGGAAATAGTTGTCTGGTACTTCCAAAGGGAAGCGTTGTCCGTATGGATGATGCGTGAAGCTCGTCATAGCTAAGTATTCATCATCTGTGCATACACTATGGGCAAACTCCAAGGGGGTGTATAATGCGCCTAACATAAAGACCTGCTTCGGTAGCGGTCCGATATATTTATCTAACAAATCCTCCGTGTTCTTGCCATAATCCAACTTACGACAGAGAACGTTATAGTCCATATCAGGCCTGTGATGATAGGCATCATAATGCTGCAAACCGTATGTCTGTATGAGGTCGAGTGCCATGGTGCTCATACCACGAGTTGTAATGTCTTGCTCCTTCTGAAGCATCTTGTGGGGCAGAAACCGACGCCGATTCGCCTGCTCACTAAGGTACATACGTGCCACAAAGTCGGGACTTAGGTTTATAGAATCACCCCGTATAATATGCTCTGTCTCAAGGGTTGCAAGCATGCCATAGACCCAGCAGAGCGAACTCGACCCTTGGTCCTTCACTGGAGTAGTAGGGAGTCGCAAGTCGACAGTGAACTTCTCTTCTGGAAAAGAGATGTTGCTCCGTTGCTGCCCACAGCTTACTAACACTAAACATGTCAAGAATATAAAGATACTTTCTTCATTCTTCAATTCAATATTACCATTTCTGTCTTGCACTTGGTTCTTGATAATGCTGCATTATCCCATAACCAGTACTAAAAACAATCGCTAAGTTAACTATAGAACATTTGTCTTAACTCCTCTCACTCCCTTTCACTCCTTAACTCCTTAACATCCTCTCTCCCTCAATACTCCACCATCTTGGTCCAAGCCTCAGCCACTTCCTTATCTAATGGTGGGACAACAGCAGGGATAGAGAAGGTCCAAACGCTGTTCTTCTCCTTCTTTATACGTTTGAGTTCGGCCTCTGTAATGGTCATACGGTCCGACACATAGAACTCACTCCATACGTCTATTCGTTCATCATCGTCCTCTCCGCGATAGTGCGCAAAGAAGGTTTGATGCTTCTGTGAGGCAAGGAGAAGATTGTTAGATAGGTAACTCTCGCTCTCATCATACAGTGTCATACGAGCCACGATACCATACATACGCAGCTGACTCATGTCTATTTCGTGCTTTGGTTGACCAACGAGTTCGTCCATCTCAAGGGTTGTCACGACCTCTGTCTTCCCATTAATCTTCCGCTTTTCCTTACTTATCTTGCCACATTTATCAGCCCATCGGTACACATCCCCATTGTTGCGAGTGGAATACTCCTCGCTGTCAATACTCTTAAGGAGGGTCTGCCGTTCCAGATTGGGGAGTGATATCTGTACAAAGGTATCATCGCCATTGGCTTTCGGAGCCTTACGACGACGCTCACCAAGGAACTTCCGTTCTACAAAGGGTGACCCCTTCTTTCCTTCTGAAGCCTCATCAGCAGTGTCAGAAAGCGGTATATAAAACTCCATCATACCATCAATGAAATAGCTAAGCATGGAGTTTGTGCTCTGATAGACACGATAATAACCTTTCAGACGAGTGTATTGTCGTTCCTGCGCCTGCGTATTCACGACAGCAAGAATGAGTATTAGGGAGAGCAAGATGCTACGTTTAAACATTTCTTTTAGTGTTTATATGAGTGCAAATTATATGTATTCCATTAGGATTCTCCACACGGCTATGATGTGACAAATGCTACCTGCAAGGACAAAGAAGTGGAATACTGTGTGCATATACTTACGCTTGTTGAGCGAATAAAACAGTGCACCGGTGATATACATTACCCCTTCTGCTATAATCCAGACAAGCGACTGTGTTGCTAAAGAGGTTACTAATGGCTTGAAAGCGACCAATACTGATAACCCCATACCGATGAATGTCAACGTTTCTAAGTTACTATGGTCACGCAGTTTACGGAAGGATGAGATGGTGCCAAGTATTGCACAGAACCATACAAAAGCAAACAAACCCCAGCCCCAAGCACCTTGATTGCGCAAGGCTATCAGTGTTATGGGAGAATAAGAACCTGCTATATGCCAATAAATAGCAGCATGGTCCCACTTCCGCAATCGTTCTTTCCATACAGAATGAGCAGAGAGGGCATGATAGACGGTCGATGTGATATAGCTGAAAAGCATCCCGACAAGATATAATATCACACCTGCTGTTGCCCAACCAGACCGCTCTTTAGAGCACCAAACAAGGAAAATCGTACCGAACACTACGCCCAGTACGATTCCTCCACTATGACTCCATGAGTTCCATAGTTCCTCTTTGTGTGAAAAGAATATCTTTCGTCTCACCTTATTTATTACTTTCTTCTGCGGCTCTTGCTACCACGCTTGCTGCTCTTTCGGTCGTTCTTCCTATTTACAGCATACTCAGCAGCAGCCTGCTTAGCCTTTAATGGGCGACCATCATCAAGTGCGAAGTCGAGTTGTCTACGCTCTAAATCAGCCTTAGCCACCTGAATGCGGATAGGATCACCAAGCTGGTAGACGTGGTGACGACGACGACCAACAAGACAATAGTTCTTCTCGTCGAAGTCGTAGTAGTCATCGTCGAGGTCACGCATTGGTATCATACCCTCGCAATGGTTCTCATCTATCTCCGCATAGATACCGAAACTCTGAATACCAGATATGTGTGCATCATAGCATTCACCGATATGCTCGCTCATAAACTCAACCATCTTATACTTGATAGAGTCGCGTTCTGCATTCTGCGCAACGAGTTCCATGTCTGAACAATGCTCACAAAGTTCCTCATAATGTTCCTTATTAGCCGAGCGACCACCGTTCTGGTAGCGTGTTATCAAGCGATGAACCATCGTGTCAGGATAACGACGAATAGGCGAGGTAAAGTGGGTGTAATAATCGAAAGCAAGTCCGAAGTGACCGATGTTATGCGTAGTATACTTCGCCTTCATCATTGAACGGAGTGCAATCGTCTGTATCACCTTCTCTTCACGTTTGCCTTGTACCTCGTCCATCAGCTTGTTCAATGCCCGAGCAGTAGCTCCCTTCGTGCTTGCAGACTTGAGTTTATAACCGAACTTGGCTGTAAATTCACGCAAGTTCTCAAACTTCTGTGGGTCAGGATTGTCATGAACACGATAAGGAAGGGTCTTTGCTTTCTTGCCTTTCTTCACGATTCCGACGCTTTCTGCTACTGTCTTATTAGCCAAGAGCATAAACTCTTCAATCAACTTGTTGGCATCCTTTGATCGCTTAAAGTAACAACGGATTGGCTTACCCTTCTCATCAATGTCGAAGTGGAGCTCTTCTGAATCGAACTTCACGCTTCCTGCCTTCATACGACGACCACGAATCAACTTTGCAAGACGGTCGAGTGTAATGATTTGCTCGGCATTCTCGCCTTTATATCCTGCCTTTCCTGGATTTGGGGCAGGCTCTCCCGTACCGTCAACAACGCCATTGTCTTCTAATATTTGCTGTGCCTCTTCATAGGCATAACGACGGTTAGACTTGATAACGGTATGCACAATGCGATAAGCCTTTACGTTTGCTTCATCGTCAAGATTGAAGATACAACTGAAAGCAAGTTTCTCCTCGTCTGGACGAAGCGAACAGATAAAGTTACAAAGGCGCTCGGGAAGCATCGGGATAGTGCGGTCTACGAGATAAACTGACGTTGCACGCTGTTGCGCTTCACGGTCGATAATATCTCCTTCCTTGACATAATGCGACACGTCAGCGATATGTACGCCCACTTCCCACAGCCCACTCTCTAACTTTCGGATAGAAAGTGCATCGTCAAAGTCCTTTGCGTCGCGTGGGTCTATCGTACAAGTCCATACGTCACGGAAGTCTTCACGCTCCGCATAGTCCTGCGCTGTAATCTCAGCACTTATCTTCTCGGCAGCATCCTCAACACGTTTAGGATACTTATAAGGCAATCCATACTGTGCAAGGATGGTGTTCATCTCTACATCATTGTCACCAGCTTCACCCAAGACGTCCACGACTTCGCCCACAAGGTTCTTATGATCGGCATCAGGCCACTTGGTAATCTTCACCAAAGCACGGTCGTCTGTCTTTCCTCCTTTTAGTTTCTTCTTAGGGATAAGGATGTCATGAATAAAGAGATTCTCCTGAGTTACAAGAAAGGCAATGTCCTTCTCGACCCGCAACCTTCCAACGAAGGTGTCTTTCTTCCGTTGCAGTATCGCGATGACCATTGCCTCTTTTATATGATTCTGACGGCGTGCCATGAACTGAACCCTAACCTGGTCGCCATTCAAAGCTGCCATAGAATTACGCTCAGAGACAAAGACTGGTGTACCACCATCCTCTGGCAAGAATGTATTCTTACCATTTGCTTTGCGGATAAAGGTACCTTCTTGCACCTGTCCCTTGGTATTCAATATATAAGCACTGTCTCCTACCTTTGACAGGAAATCGTCCCATGCCAATTCCTCCATCACATCTATGGCCAACATCTTAGCCGGATGAGTAGTAAGCTTGAGTGCATGAAATATCTGTTTGAAGCTGAATGTCTCTTCTGGTTGCGTCTGAAAGAAACTCATAAGTTTCTCTGCAAGCTGCTTCTTAGTCAATCGCTTGCTGCTTTTCTTTTCTTTCCTCATAGTGGAATTAGTAGTTTGAAGCTCAAATAAGGTTATCCTAAGCAGTCGAGAATACCATCAGTTAGTTTTGTCCGGAGGCCCCGGACAAACTGTCCGGAGTAGCCGTAAGGGTTGTCCGAAGCCTTCGGACAAATTGTCCGGAGTAGACGTAACAACTGTCCGGTAGGTCAGGACTATACGAGTTGAGGCTTAGTTGCTATGTAGTTCATTACATACAAAACATCTAAAAACCATTACTTGAGTTTTATTATTTTCTACAAAGTAACGAAAAAGTTTGTATCTTTGCAAACGTTTGGAACGATTTTTTTAATGAAAAAGATACTTATAACAGGCGCATCAGGCTTCATTGGCTCCTTTATTGTGGAAGAAGCACTGCGCAGAGGTATGGAGACTTGGGCCGTGATACGCCGTACCTCCTCACGAGAATACCTACAGGATGAGCGGATTCATTTCATAGAATTAGACTTCTCATCTGTCGATAAACTAAAAGAACAGCTCTCTGGACATCAGTTTGACTATGTTGTTCATGCCGCTGGTGTAACAAAGTGCTTAAACAAGGAGGATTTCTTCCGTGTCAATCGAGATGGTACGCGCAACTTCGTACAGGCGCTGCAGGAAGTTAATCAGCCTTTGGAGCGTTTTGTCTTCCTATCAAGTCTTAGTGTCTTCGGCGCTATCAGAGAGCAACAACCTTATAAGGAGATTGAGCCAACAGACACTCCACAGCCTAACACAGCTTACGGTAAGAGTAAGTTAGAGGCTGAACAGTTGTTGCCTTCATCCTTTCCTTATATCATCTTGCGCCCAACTGGCGTGTATGGACCACGTGAGAAGGATTACTTCCTAATGGCAAAGAGCATCAAGGGGCATAGCGACTTTGCTGTAGGATATAAGCAGCAGGATATCACCTTCGTATATGTTAAGGACGTGGTGCAGGCTACCTTCCTTGCACTTGACCACGGAAAGATAGGCAGTGCCTACTTCCTAAGCGATGGGAAGGTCTATCAAAGTACTACCTTCAGCGACCTTATCCACGAGGAATTAGGTCGTCCTTGGTGGATTCGCATCACAGCTCCGATATGGGTATTGCGTGTTGTCACGTTCTTTGGCGACCTTATTGGACATGCGACAGGTAAGATTTCGGCTTTAAACAACGACAAATACCAGATTCTAAAGCAGCGTAACTGGCGTTGTAACATCCGCCCTGCGATTGAAGAGTTAGGCTATAAGCCTGAATATGACCTCCAACGAGGTGTGAAAGAGACTATTGAATGGTATAAAAAAGAAGGCTGGCTGTAATTTAGCTTATTATTATTAGCCTAATAAGCCCAATTAGGCTAATAAGGCTAATAGGCCTAATAAGCCCAATAACAACAAACAATGAAACAATTCATCATAGACTTATTTAAATTAGAAAAGAAGCCCGTAAAGGGTCTTATGGCATACGAATGGGTGGTAATGGCTTACTTGGTGTTGACACTCATCGTCATCTTCTTTATGTACACCACCATAAACAACCCGCAGGCAATGATCTTCGGGCGTCTACGCATCGTCGCTTTGACGGCTGCTATGTGGGTGGTTTATCGCTTAGCTCCCTGTAGGGCGACTCGTTTCCTGCGTGTTGGCGTACAGTTAGGACTGCTTGCTTGGTGGTATCCAGACACCTTTGAAATCAATAGACACCTGCCCAATCTCGACCATCTCTTTGCGCAATGGGAGCAAGACCTCTTTGGTTGTCAGCCAGCATTGCTCTTCTCAAAGGCATTACCAGGCCCAGTATTCAGCGAGTTGTTCGATATGGGCTATGCAGCCTACTATCCTATGATAGCTGCAACGGCTGTTTATTACTTCGGGTGGTACTATAAGGAGTTTAACAGAGCTACCTTTATCATCCTCTCTTCCTTCTTTATTTATTACGTTATCTTTATCTTCGTGCCTGTAACAGGACCTACCTTCTATTATAAGGCGATTGGTTTACAGAACGTGACAGCGGGTATCTTCCCTAATGTTCACGACTACTTCAATCATCATCAGGAGTGTTTACCAAGCCCAGGATATACTGACGGCATCTTCTATCACCTCGTTGAGGATGCTAAAGCTGCTGGTGAGCGTCCTACTGCAGCCTTTCCAAGCTCACACGTTGGTGTCAGCACCATCTGTATGTTGCTCCTTTGGCACGATCGCAACTATAAACTTTTAGCTATCCTTGCACCTTTCTATCTTCTGCTTTGCTGTGCCACTGTTTATATTCAAGCGCATTATCTCATTGATGCCATCGCTGGTTTCATCACTGCAGTTATCCTCTTCGCCATCCTCCTACGCATATCACGTAAGATGATAACGGAGTAATGTGACACTATGGATAAGAAATAAGACTATAATAAAGTCAATTAAAGGCATCAAGTCAATAGTTTCTTCGTATAAGAAAAGTATGTAATACGATAAAAACTATTGACTTGACTCCTTTAATTTTATGCCTCCTCTGATTCTTAAAACATCATTTTTCGTTGGAACCACTTGGCAAAAACAGGGTCAGTAATAGCCAACTCTGTCCCACGTTTTTCTATCAAGTCACGCTCAAGGAGTGCTTTCTGCAATCGGTTGATATTTGAGTAACTACCCAATTGATATTTCTCTCGTATCTTTGCAAGTCCAAAGTCCTTCGTAACACCAGAGCATAAGGCACGCAGAAAGTTAAGTTGATACTCCGAGAGGGGTTCAACCATCTGCATAAAGAGTACCTCATTCGTTGCTAAAAGGTCGTCTGTTGCCTGCTTGATATCGGTTTCATCCACTGTCTCTCCTTCTTCCTTCTGTGTATAAACGAGCCAAGATAACTGCTGAACGTATGCTGAATAGTTGTCGGTGAAGCTGCATATCTCCTCCGCAAGGGCTGGACTGATAGTCCTCTTACCATCTGCAAAATGACTGACAATATACTCCACCCACTCAGCCGATGGTATCTTGTCGAGCACTATCAAGTCGCCAAACTGATAGAAAGGCATACTGCGGTGTAGGAAAATGCTACTCATCAAGTGATGCTTACTACCGAAAAGACAGTAAGATACGTGCTTCTGATGTTGCCATACACTCCTTAATCGTGCCTGTACATGCTTACTATCAGTCATCTCACCTATCTGTTGGAACTCATCAATACAGACAACAATCTGCTTTCCTTTCTTTATGGCAATCTTTTCAGCCATCTCAAGCACTTCTTCTGGTGTATGTGTCGTCGGAGTTATACCCAAAGAAATAGCAAAATCACTATTCGGTTCTGGACTGAATGATATCTTTGGCGTAAGTCTATACAAGAATTCCTTTGCCTCCTCGAGCCACATACTCTGCTTTGATGCCGTCTGCTTCAGTACTTCTGACGCCAAACGGTTGTAAAAGTCATACTCGCTCTTACATCCAAAGATGTCTAAATAAATCGTTATAATATCTTCTGATTTCAGCTTTTCACACACACGCATCACCAAGGAAGTCTTTCCCAGTCGACGAGGAGACATCAGAATGGTATTGATACCACCTCTGAAATTATTCATCAATCGCTTTGTTTCCACTTCTCTTCCTATGAAGTTATAATCGGAAACTGCTACTCCATAAACAAATTTCTTGCACATAACAATTACGTTTTAGCTTGTCTTACGACTGCAAATATAGTAATAAAATAGCAATCACACAAGTTTGTGTCACACAAACTTGTGTGACACAAACTTGTATTACATTTAACACGTTTACTAATAAGTATTTACAAAATACAAGGAAAGGAAAAAGCGATATCAAAAACACCTTGATATCGCTTCTTTTTTATGCTCTTTTTACGTAGAATAAATATGTAGAAAACCTAAATTTTACGCAGGTTTATCCTACAGAAAGATCACAACTATGAATTCTTTTCATGAACGAAAAGAATTATTTTCACGACAAGAAATATTTTTCTTCATGATAAGAAATATTTATTTTCATGAAAATAATTCGACGATAGAACTACATACCAGTGCCAGTACCCATTCCAACACCATTCATTTGTTGGTCATTCTTCTTCTCTTGGAAGTCATTTGAAATCTTACTCTCATGTGTTTGGAACTGCTTTTTAGTGTTTCCAAAGTTCCAAGTGATGGTTAATGCCACGTGTTGTGCTGGTATCGTGATATTCATGTGGTTCTCGAAGTTAGCACCATGGCTGTATTGCTTGATATGCATCTTGCCTGTCAACGGTACGAAATACATCAAACTGAGGTTGAGTTTGTCCTTGATAAAACTCTTTGAAAGGGTTGACGTGAACATATTAAAGCCTCCGCTATATCCCTGCAATGAACGTTTCTTTGTCAGTCCACCCATAAATATACTCCAATTCAGCTTCCATGGGAAGGTTTGCTGTACTCCTAAGAATGCACTTGCTTGCCATCCAAAGTTGTGTTCGCCCAACTTCTCTGAACGAATATCTCCATAGTCAACTCCTCCATTGAGCATGATACGAGTCTTAGGGGTGACTGCATAGTTCATAAAAGTGCTGAAGTTGGTCCAACGACTACGAACGATATTACCATAAGTTGTATTCAGCACTGTTCCATTCATAAATGAATATTGCTCAATCTGGTTGTTGGCAAAAGCCTCACCAAGCGTCATATTCATCATAAACTTTGGTGTGAAGTAATTGAATACTAAGCTAACGTTGTGGCTCTTCTCAATCGATAGGTCCGGATTACCATAACTCAAGACTGTTGGATTAGAACGATCGATATATGGGTTGAGGTAACTAATACCCGGACGACTGATGCGCATGTTATAATTCAAGCCTAAATTAACTCCGCCAGAGATATTATAACTGAGGCTGGCAGAGGGAACAAGACTTCCATAATTCTTCTTAAAGTCGGCACCAGAACCAACGATAAAGTTCACCTTCTCCCACGTGTGCTCATAACGTAAACCTGCCTTTGCACCCAACTTACCCATCGTTGCACTGTACTCAGCATACTCAGCCAAGATACTCTGTGTGTTCTTATAGTCCACACTGTTAGCTGCATTATAGACCTCTGTACCACCTGTAATGTCATAGAACTTAGAGTCAGACGAGTTGCGATGAGAAATAAACTTCAACCCAGTACTCAATGTCTGTCCTTTCCTAATGGAGTCGTAAAGTCAACCTGCACAGTATGCTCCGTTCCACGCATCTTTGCAGCCGAATAAAGGTCTATTAAAGGGATCGACACACCTGCTGGTAAGGCGTCATAAATGCGTCGATTGTTGTTTTCTGCAGGTGAGGTTGTGAAGAGATAACTCAATGTCAGACTACTTGTACGTGCCTTATTAAAGAAGCGTTGATAGTCAACACTACCGTTAAACGACATGTTTTTATTCTCCATTGTCATCTCATTGCCATACGTGAAACCAGTTCCATAGGCTCCACCTGAGAAGGTTGTCGTAGGATGCCCATCGTTTTTCATCGTGTGACCAGTCAACCCGAAGGTAGCACCAATATTACTCATAGAATCGAGTTCATAGCCTAAGCTAACATTACCCATCGTAAAGTTAAAATTCGTATTACCCCTCTGCCAATAGTCCATACGTGACCCATCAGATGAAGTACGGCGCATCTCTGTTTCTGTTCCGCCTGCCTTACCTTTTGAAACCATCAGGTTAGCACTGTAAGTGAGCTTTCCTTGTTGTCCGCTCAAGAAAGTTGAACCACGATATCCCTTGTTGCTTATGGTGGCAGCAATACTACCATTGTATCCGTTCAACTTCGTTTTAGCCTTTCCGTCAGCATTATTCATAACGATATTCAGTACACCACCGACACCCTCTGCATCATATTTTGCACCGGGGTTTGTGACTACTTCGATTGATTTCACAGCCGAAGCAGGCATCGCCTTGAATATCTGTGAGGGATTAGAAGAGAACATTACGTTAGGTTTTCCGTCCACATAGACCTTGAAGGAACCTTGTCCATTGACGGTGATATTGTCCTGTCCGTCCACTGTTACCATCGGAACCTTACGCAACATATCAAGTACGGTGTTTGTCTTGACGTCGTTGTCACTCTGAACATCGTAGGTCATCTTGTCGGTTTCCATCTTTACAAGCGGCTTCTGAGCCACGACTTCAACCCCTTTCAACTGCTTTGTATCGTCTTGTACAAGGAGGTTTCCGAGGTCAATAATGCCTCCTGCTTCCGTAAGTTGTACCCTACGCACAATCTCTTTACGACCCATTGAAGTGAAGGAAACAATATAGCTGCCCTGTCCTGTTACCTTTTGAGAGAACTTTCCGTCCTTTTCTGTCACCGACATAGCCACCGGTGTCTCGCTTTTCTTACCTTTGTAGACTCTGATAGTGGCGTATGGTTCACCTTCGTGGGTCAAAGAATCGAGTAATACACCCGATATCGTTGAGGTCTGACCATGTGCGGTTATGGCAATAGCCATCATACCCAAAGTAACGATTAACCTATTAATTTTCATATTCTCTATGTTTTTACGGCTGCAAAGATGATATAGATGTAATACAAAGTTGTTTCCCATTACAACAAACAACATCAATAAAATCATTATCAATCACCTAACCAGTAGTGTTTTACTATCTAATCTATGTGCGCATTATACAATGCAAAACTAACGAAAATATTCTAATAAAACAAGTTTTGAAGGTAAAAAAGAGCAACTTAAAATAGGATTCTTTCCTACTCTTTCTATGCTATACAATAACTATACTAACAACGTATTACATCGCGTTTAGCCCTCCGCACCATTGGTGCTAACGCCCCGCACCATTCGTGCTAACCATCCGCACCATATGTGCGGGATATCAACACAGAGAAAGAAAGCGTTATAGAGAATCATGATTGGCATGATAAGCGGTATCGTAAGGCGTTAATGCTCCACTTCATAAGGGTAGACATTTACCCAATAGTACAAAAGAAAAGATGATTACCAAGCCTAAATAGACAATCGTAAAGGCTTGATAATCATCTTTTAAAAAGTTATCTTACTTCAAACAAACCAACTGGATAGCAAAGCCACCACTCTTTGCTAAGTGCAAGTTGAGTACAGTTTCGCTATTAACCACCTGCTGTTCGATCGTCATAGAGTAAGGATTCTTATCGTATTCAGCATCAGGACCATCCTTATAGATGATAGCCTTGTAGCTTGTACCGGGTGAAAGGAAGTCGAGTTTCAACTTGATATCACGTGCATTCTCGTCACTCATACCTCCAACAAACCAGTTCTCACTATCGCGATCCTTACGTGCAGTAACGATATACTTACCTATCTCCGCCATAGGAATCACAGTCTTTTGCCAGTTAGAAGGCATTGCCTCGATGAAAGCAAAGGCTGGCTGATCCTTGTAGTTTTCGATTTCGTCGGCTGCCATCTGCCATGGAGTATAAATAACAACATACTCAGCCAACTGCTTAGCAAGTGTTGTGTGCGGATGCGTATTAGGATAAACCCTACCTTCAAGGTTAAAGATACCCGGTGTAAAGTCTATCGGTCCTGCCAACTGACGAGTGAAAGGAAGTACACAAAGATGATAAGGAGGGTTACCACCATTGCCGTCCCAAGCATTCCACTCTTGTCCTCTTACACCCTCACTGGCGATAAGGTTTGGATAAGTACGCTGTAAACCCGTTGGCATAGCAGGCTCATGATTAACCACCATAATGTGGTGGCGGGCTGCAGCCTCTATCACCTTGCGATAGTGACGTACACCATATTGAGAGTGCTGGTGCTCCTTATCGTCCATTAGATTATTGACATAACCCGTCTTAACAGCCTTGATGCCCATCTTCTCATAGAGGGAGAATGCCGCTTCCAACTGGTTCTCATAGTTCTTTGCAGCACCACCTGTCTCGTTGTGAGCGATGAGTGAGACACCCTTTGACAGTGCATACTTCTGCAATCCATCGAAGTCATAATCAGGATAAGCCTTTGTGAAGTTGAATTTATCACCTTCCTTACCCCAGTCGTTTTCCCATCCATAGTTCCAACCTTCAACCAATACGCCCTTGAAACCATGCTGTGCAGCAAAGTCGATATAGCGTTTTGTATTCTCGGTTGTGGCACCATGCTTAGGACCTATAGCCCAAGTTGCTGTCTGCATGTGGTAAGACCACCATACACCAACATACTTTCCTGTTGTAATCCATGATGTATCCTTAATCTTACAAGGGTCGTTAAGGTTCAACATGACACGGTTTGTAACCAAACTGCCCACCTTATTCTCCACTGACAACATACGCCAAGGACTAACGAAAGGAGCTTTTGCACGTACCAAGTCGCCATTTGACCATGGAACCAACTCAGCCTTCAATCTTACGTTACCATCTTTTGTCTCTACAGGCTTAACATTCAGCGAAGAATAGTCTGTCAGATTTGCCTCGTGAAGCATCATATAAAGGTCTGATTTCGCCTCGATAGTAACAGGAGTGCATACCTTTCCCTTCTTACTCAAGTGGTCCTTTGTCCACAGTCCCTCATAGTAACCAGCATCATAAGGCAATGTCCATGCCTCTGGATCGCCCTTAAAGCAGAATTCTGTAGCCTCATCTGTGATAACAAAGTCCTTCAACTGCTTTTGCTCTGGGAATACATAACGGAAGCCCATACCATCATCAAAGACACGGAAGACGATATTCAGCTGTCGCTGCAGTCCTTTTTTCTGTGCCAACTTCATAGTCAACTCATTATAATGGTTGCGCACATCGACTTCTTCTCCCCATGGTTGGCGCCACGTTTCGTCCTTTGTAGCTCTTACAAAAGCCACAACACGGAAGTCACTATCAAGACTTCCATCTTTCAGTTTCATTCCCAAAGCTGAAGGGAGAAGGATTACTTCCCCACCACGACGCAAAGAATAATAAGGTCGTCCAGCATTATCGACACCCACTGTCAGCGTCAGATTGCCCGAAGGTGAACTTACCGTAGCTTCCTGCTTTGCCATCATTGCCATTGGAAGAAGTGCAAAGCACAGCACTAAAAAGAGATTTTTAAAACGTTCTGTTTTCATTTATTGAGATTTTAATAATATTAATTCTTACCATTAACAGCATCAAGTAAGGCTTTCGCCTCACCTGTCTTCAATTGTACAAGGGCGTTATATGCCTCCTTTACCTTCGCATTATTAGGTTGTGCAACACGTGCTTGATACCAGCGATAGATAAGTTCTAAGTCGGCTTGTTGATAGCTTACACCTGTGAACTTCTGCAACATGAGGAGGTATTTATACCCATACTCTAATGTTGGTTCGATAGTAGTTCCCTCGCCATAGTCATTCCATGTGCTTATTTGCAGATACTTCAGACCTGCCTGTCGGGCTGCATCAAGCTGTCGCTGGAACAACGCTCCGTTCTCAGTACTGTAGGTTTGATAACCTGTACCGCCCTCACCTTCTTTGTAATAGTCCCAGAAGCCAGGCATAGCACCGCCTACAAAGCACTTATAATCCTTAGCTATAGCATAGTTAGGATTAGGATTCACCCACGTATAAACACCTTGTGCATTGTCTGAATAAGTAGCATTATTGACACTACCCATCTTTCCTTCCAGTACAAGGAACATTGGTTTTGTAGTGAGGATAGAGAAACTACGATACCAGTCTTTTGGCGATTCCATCTGAATAGGACCGAAGTCTAATAACAATGGACGTCCCTCAACCTTCACATAACTATCATCTTTAAAGAAGTTCTCAGCTAAATAACGTAAGTCCTGACGTACTGTTCCAACCTTATCTGTCACTCCTTCGAGTGTTCTGTCTTCATAAACGACACTCATCTTGAGCCCTGCACGTTTCAAAGCACGGAAGAGTGCTTCAGTATTCGACTTATGTAAGGCGATAGAATTATCACTATTAACACCATACCAGTCGACCATTACACCGTCTAAGCCGGCATATTTCATCAGCAAACACTGATAATCCAACACAGCCTCATCGCCACTTGCATAAGGACCTGTCTGTGGATAATAGTGTGAAGCTATCTGTCTTTTGCCGTTAGCATCGGTCTTATTAGGGTCACAGTTCTTCATTGTCCAGTGATAACCCCACTTTCCTTCGTTCTTAGGGTTAGATGTGGTCGTCTCAAACCAAGGCATATAATGTGCATACACCTGCATGGTGTTTGACTTCGTAACGGCAACAGGCACGACTTGCGTAGTCTGCTGACTGCCTTCAGGCTTCTTAGGTGCACCCTCATAGCTGTCTGCGCAAGACGCAAAAAGCAATCCTGAGACAGCTGCAAATGTAAATACTGATTTCAATTTCATCATGTCTTTTATTCTCTTAGCTGGCTTTCTCGTTCTCGAAGTAGGTACTGACAGAGTCTTATCTATCCTATTGATGCTGCCACGCTACGTGCTACCGCTGTGCAAAAGATGCCCTTTCGTAAGTACAAAGATAAACTTTAAATACCGTAAAAAAGCACTTCGACAGTGTAAAACGTCATCTCGCTTGAATTATTTTCATGAAGAAAAATATTTTTTTTCATGAAAGGAAATATTTTTTTTCACGATGAGAAATATTTTTTTTCATGAAAATAATTCGCGTCAGACAGCTACCCTATAGAGGAAAGTCATGTTATTAATGTGATATTACGTGGGTTGTTCCATCATGGAGGAGGCTGTTCTCGTGTCACTTAGCGGTCTTTTTCAATCCGTCAAAGTCCTGCTGATTAAAGCCTTCAATACCCAATGGCAACTGTATGGACCATCAGTCCCTACCGTACCATTGGGCATCTTCATAACACAAAACCCATCAAAGATTAATTCTCATAGCCTGGATTCTGCTTTAAGTTAGGGTTCTTGCTCAACTCCTCTTGTGGAATTGGATAGATACCCGTGTGCTTGTCGGCAGGATCGGCAGGCTTTTCCCACCACGGTTTGAAGTAAGTTCCGAAGCGGATGTTGGTTGTTCGACGTAGATTCTCAAATACAAACTCATGCTTCCATTCGTTGTCAAGGTCGTCGAGGGTGAGCGTTGTGAGGTCGTCGAGACCTGCACGCTTACGAATCTGATTGATATAAGTGAGTGCTGTAGGGGTGTAACCTAAACGGAAAGTTACACTCTGCTTGCATCATCAAAATCTCCGCATAGCGCATTAGTACCCAGTCGTTGTCGCGCTCCCAAGAGTCATTAGCACTCCATTCGTACTTGTTCAGACGTGCACCAGCATTCTTTGCAGCATCGGTAAAGTTGTCTATTTCCTCTGTGTAGTTCAACGGTGAACCATCATCCATCAGTACTTCAGAACCATCCTTAGCACTGTATTGCTGACCGATGAGCAGACTCTGGCGTCGAACATCCCTTGCGTCGAACGAAGAATAGAGCCCCGGTTGAGCACAGATACCGTTACCACACCACTGATAAACGCCAGCTGGGTCGAAAGCCAACTTCTGATTATAGTGGTAGGTCATACTTGCAAGGTAGTTACCCACTGTTCCCTGCTTATGATCATACGGTATAGAGAAGATGATTTCAGGCGACTTTTCGTTCTGAATAGCGAAACTTGCCTTATAATTAGGCGTCAGCGAATAGCCTTGAACCTTATTACAAGCATCAAGACAATCCTGCCAACGAGCCGTACCAGTAAACACCTCGGCATTAAGATAGAGTCGTGCCAAGAGTGTATTGGCTACGTTCTGGGTAAAACGACCGTAGGTAATGCCAGAAGGCAAGAGTGGGATAATCTCCTTGAGTTCCTTCTCAATGAAGGCAAAGACATCCTTACGCGGAGTATTTGTTGGGAGTTCTTTCTGTGTGAAGTCGGTCACTACTGGTACATTCCCAAAGCAGTCGAGTAGGTTGTAATAGTAGTAAGCACGCAAGCCACGCAACTCTGCCTCCACTTTCTGCTTATCCTCTGTGGTCAGTCCACTCTGTTCTACCTGATAGATAATGGCATTCACCTTAGAAACACCTGTGAAGTTATATCGCCAAACAGAGAGAATACCAGAGTTCTTAGCGTCCCAGTTGTGGCGTTGGAACTGCTGATAGCGACCACCATCATACCAGTCTGTACCACGGGTTGGGATACATGCCTCATCACTTGAGCACTCCTGTGTGAAGAATACATACTCACAAGTAGGATAACAGATGATACCTGCGCCCTCAGGAGTACCAGAACCATAGCCTCGGAGGGTAGCGTAAGCACCTCCAACAATGGTTGCTACCTCTGAAGAAGTCTTGCCATAGTCATCCTGCGACACCTTATCGTAGAGTTGTTCGTTAAGGTCAGTACAGGAAGCCAACGCCAAGAGCAGTCCTACTCCTAACCAAGCTTTGCGTGTGGGAAGGATGTTTGATATGTTAATATTCAATCGTTTCATAATAATTATGTTCTTATTAATGTTGAAGATTACGGTAAGATTAGAAGCCGATGTTCACTCCCAATGAGAAAGTGCGTGGTCGTGGATAACTGTTGAAGAAGTCAATACCAGGTGAGTTCAGTACGTTGTCTGGTACACTTACTTCTGGATCGATGCCCTTATAGCCTGTAATACAGAAGAGGTTTTCGCCTGTCACATAGAAACGTAGACGACTAAGACCCATCTTCTTCACTGCATTCATCGGAACAGAATAGCCCAAAGTGATAGACTGTAGACGGAAGAAATCACCATTCTCTATGAAGTAATCAGAGAAAGTTGGATTATCAGTAATACCGCTCTTCATGAAGTCGTCGAGGGTGTTCTGTGATGGGAAGCGTGTTGGATCATACATCACCATACGGCTAACATTCAGTACCTTCTGTCCGAACATACCGTATGCAGCTACGCTTGCATCAAAGTCGTGCCATGTTGCATTGAGTGAAAGACCAAGGTTCCACTTAGGCATTGCGGAGCCTAAATAGCCTTCCTTCACCTTTCCATTCTCGTCTTTTTCAAGCATATACTTGCCGTCGTCTGATATTCCTGTGCAATGAGGACCCCAGAAGGCACCTGCTGGAAAACCCTCTTTGATGACCTGTGCGTAGGTGTTTGACATACCACGAACACTGTGCAAAGGACCTGCTTGAAGTCCAACTGCCTGATATTGGTCGTTAGAAAGCTTCGTAATCTCCTGATGGTTGTAGGCAAGAGAGAGGTTAGCATCAAGTGTCCAATCCTTCGTACGGACTGCTTTATAACCCAAAGTAAGCTCAAATCCCTTGTTTACTAAGTCACCAACATTCGCCAACATCGTACCCACAAGGTATGGAGGTTGTGGCACTGGATAAGTCCAAAGGAGGTCGGAAGTCTTCTTATAGTAAAGTTCTAACGTACCATTCAATCTATTGTATAGAGAGAAATCAACACCAAGGTTCCACTGTGCTGTTGACTCCCATTTAAGGTCAGGGTTAGGGTTTTGAATCTGTGTGTAGGAATTCTTCCATGTTCCCGTAGTCCCATCGTAGTAGGCTGAACCTGCTGCAGAGAGGATAGAGAGCGACTTATATTCGCCAATACCATTCTGATTACCAGTCACACCGAAGCCTGCACGAAGCTTTAAGTTGTCGAGCCACTCACGTGTTGAAGCCATGAAAGGCTCTTCAGAGATACGCCAAGCCAATGAAAGAGATGGGAATACGCCCCACTTATGGTGCTGACCAAAGCGAGAAGAACCATCATTACGCAGCGTAGCAGTAAGCATATAGCGGTCCATCAGGCTGTAATTCACACGACCAAAGAACGAAATGAGCTTTGATTCACCCTTATAAGAACCCACATCTCCCTGTCTGTGGTCTGTTCCTGCACCTAAGTTGTTATATCCGAAAGCATCAGAATCGAAGCCAGAGCGTGTTGAGCTGAAGCCTTCATAGGTGTTATCGAGGTAAGAATAACCACCCATAAGATTCAAATGGTGGATGTCTGCGAACTTTTTATCGTATGTTAAGTAAAGCTCTAACTGCTTATTTGTATAGTCATCATAGATTCTTTGACCCCATCCATGCTCACTCTGTCCCTCCATTCGAGCGTAAGTAGGCTTGTATAAGCCCGACTTAACAGAGTTGAATTCATAGGATGTATTGACCGTAGCAACCAATCCTTCGAGGAGAGAAAGCTCTGCCTTCAAGTAGCCTAAGAAGCGATGACGCTTGCGGTCTTCGGTTCTGTTGTTGTTTAACTCAACTGGATTCTCTGTGTTTGTACCATTGAATTGAGCATAGCTGCCATCTTGATTATAGACAGGGAAGGTTGGTTGAAGGTTAGTCATACGTTCAAAGATACGGTTATCGACTGGGATGCCAACTGTCAAAGTTGGTGTTGATGCCCTCATCCAAACGTAAACGACCATTCATTCCAGTCTGATAAGCAGAGAGAGAACCAGCAAGTCGGTTCATAGTATTGTTCTTTATGACTCCTTGATTGTTGTTATAAGTGAAGCTGGCACGGTATCCATGGTTCTTCTTAGACGATGAGAAGTTGATATTATGCCCATGAGAGACAGCTGTACGCATAAGTTCTTTCTGCCAGTCGGTACTTGCTCCAAAGTCTAAAGCACTCATATTACCTGTAGAACGAACATAACTACGCCACTGATTAGCCGATAGTAAGTCGAGTGTTTTGGCTGCAGAAGCTAAGGCAACATAGCCATTATACTGAATAGTATTCACCTCAGTGTCTGAACCTTGACGATTGGTAGTGATGATGATAACACCATTTGCACCACGAGAACCATAGATAGCCGCAGCAGAGGCGTCCTTGAGAATATCCATGCTGACAATCTCTGAAGGTTGAACAGAGTTGATATCAACACCAGGAATACCATCTACAACAACCAACGGACCATTACTTGCCGACAAAGACGTACCACCACGAAGACGGATAGAAGCACCTGACTCAACAGCTCCAGAGCTTTGTACGATAGAAAGACCAGCCACCTTACCTTGCAACAACTGCTCAGTAGAGGTGATCACACCCTGTTTCATATCCTTAGAATTGACTGAGGCAATGGCACCCGTAAGGTCGCTCTTGCGCATCTTACCGTATCCGACGCCCACGATAGTCACCTCATCAAGTGTCTTGGCATCCTCTTCCAACACGACTTTCAAGCCTTTTCCTGCCTGCACCTTACGGCTTGTATAGCCCACATAAGTAACTTCAAGAATATCACCTGGCTTACACTGAATAGTGAAATTACCATCAATATCAGTGATAGCACCCACCTTACCGCCTACAACACTCACCGAAGCACCAATAAGTGGCTCATGACCGCTATCAGATACCGTACCAGTAGCAGTGAAGTCCTGTGCTGATACCTGACTACAGAACATCATCAACACAAAGAGGATGAGTCCCGATAGTTTATTTTTTATTGTTAGTTTCATAGAATTTAATGCTTTTATGGATTGAATAAGACGAGGAATCATTCTCTCCTCTTCCGTTATTAATCAGCCACAACGAGCGGTATTGTTGATGTGACAACCGTCTTATCGTGCTGATCCTTTACTGTTACCTTCAGCTCAGAAGCTTCCACACCCTGCAACTCCTTGTTCAAGTCGAGTGTTGCCTCACGCTTATCGCGCACGCCAGGCATAGTACCAGTAATCGTCTTTGTACCCTGCCACGATAGTATATTTCAAGTCACCAGCCGTACGCTCATTGTATTCACGCGTCAACGTAAGGATGTCCTTACTGCTTAGACGTGTTGGGAAATAAGAGAAAACAGGGTCTGGATAAGGAGTAGCCGTACCAGCCTTCTGCTTTTGGTCACCACTATTCACGCCCCACTGGTTAGCTCCTGCAGCATCCTTTATGACCTTTATGATAAGATAAGTCATATTTTCAAGCTGAAAAGCTGCCTTTTCATCGGGATCAGCAAGGATGGTTGGCTTGTCTGCCTGCCCTGCATCTTGTGGGTTATAAGCATAGTATTCACTTGGAACACCTACATTCCAAACGTACAAACCATTAGAAAGTTTCTTCAAACCTGTCTTTGCCAACACTGCAGGACGCCATACATCCAAGGTCTGTTGTACGGTCCAATCGTTCAAACCTGAGTGTGCAGCAAACTCAACAAAGTCGGCATCTTTTGCCAATTCTGTCAGTGTCTTCTCACCTAACTTATAGACATCAGGATTGAAAACTACCGTCAAAGGCTCGTCTAAGGTGAACTTATCGGTGAAACCCTTATCTTTCTTGCCACTGAAGAAACGGATTCCATCACCTGATTTCTTAAACTCCTTGAACTCAGAACGGCTGTCAGGAGCTGCGAAAACACCCGACCACATACTACCATCCTTCGTCTTCAGACGTTGCCAAAAGCCTGGCCATGCATCATCTTCAAACTTTGATACATCGCTGTTAAAGTACTGTGTTGGTACCATTGTCTTCTTATAGATGTTGTTACCAACGTATTCCAACTTCGCAAAGTCAGATGAATTGCCACCATGACCAGCATCTGGCTCAGTTGGTTGCCATGCCCATAGATAGAGGTCAACACCCTCTTGAAATCCTACATCGGTCATATCGTAGTAGAAAGTAACCTCTTCATCAGCCGTGAAGACAGCCGGAACTGTCCAGCACTTTGGTGCCTTCGGTAGTTCTACACCATCAGCAAACAATGCCAAGGGGAACAAGCACATCAATGCAAATAATATTTTCTTCATATTGATTCTGTTATTTTAGGTGAGACAGGAAGTTATGTCGAGTCGATGTAACTTAGTGCTTGGGTCTACAAAAGTCTATCTTTTGTAATAGCTGTCAGCTCAAAAGCACAAGAACAGATAACCTCCAATCTCCGTATTTACTTTACTGCCTGAGTCAGATTGTAAGTGTAGGAGACAAAAGGCTGCCCATTTGTCTTACGTGTCAAACGGTATTCCAACGTCTTCGTATTACTCGGTACGGCCGTTACAGTGAGTGCTGTCTCAGCCTTTCCATCGTTGAGAAGGAGTCGACTTGGCGTGTTGTCGCTCTTAGTGAAGTTATAGTCCATCTTCCATGTACCACTTGTTGGCAACAGCATCGGTGCACTTCCTTCCACCGTGAAGGTCGATGGGTTGCCAGCTTCATCTTGGTTTAGATTGATGACAAACGTGTCAAAGTCGAGCAAATCAGTCAATGTCTTTGTGCGAGCATTCGCTTCATCAGTCTGCATAACAGAGTTAACCACCCACTTACCACTAATCTTCTCGCTCAGTGTTATTGGTGCTGTGTAACTTCCGTCATCAACTGTAGAACATCCCGTGAACGCCATTGCCGTAGAAAAGAGTAGTCCAATAGCGAACAAATTACCTGTGATTGTTCTCATAGTGAATCTTGTTTTTAGTTATTGAATAGTTGTTTTATAATTTCATTCTCTATTGGCAAAGTTAGCTATCAAATTCCAATAAGTAAAGAAAACTACCAATTGTATAAACATAAAAGGGTGATGTGAAAATGCAAATGACTGAAAATCAGTTCTTATCTGTTGCCCTTTAATTATAATGATATAACTCTAATATTACAGTTTTCAGCCCTGTTTAGCATGTAATTGAGCCTTTTCAATCAAAAAAACAGTCGATCTTTACGTCTTTCTGTTGACGTTGATATTCATCCCACAGCGGTCTACTACGGAATTATTTTCATGAAAAAAAATAATTATTTTCATGAAAAAAAATATTTCCACTCGTGAAAAAAAATATTTCTCTTCATGAAAAGAAATCGTTTGTGCACATTTTTGAATAGCTTAACAAGCGTCTATGACTATCGTGTTGAGCAATGAATAAGAATAAAAAGAAGGTCGAATGACGTATCAGATGAGGCTTGTTAGGAGTGAAGAGAAAGCCGAACAGTAGTGGAGAGGATAAAAAATATAGAGCCTATCTCACGACAGACTCCACACTCTTGAATTAACTTATAAAATGAGTTTAATTAATTCTATATTACTTAAATTACCCAAATAACAAATATATATACCAAATATTATAACGAAGTTCACACTCCTAAATAAACTAAACCTAATCCGTATTATTATTATATGAAGCTCTTCATTCCACTGAATAAGAAACCAAACAATCTGTTTCTATAGTCGAAAACGAAGCTGATAGACTTGTTTTCGGTTAGCGAAATTACTAAAAAAAACATGGATGGCAAGTGGTTTAGAGGATTGTCAATGACAAATATAAAGAATATGAACGGTAGATAAAGATGCACACCAATATAAGAAGCTGGTTTACAGAGTGTTTGTAAAATATGTGTACGTCATATAATATAAGCTTGTTATTTGATGAGAATGAAGGTAAAAATCCTTGTTTAAGTGTCTTTCTTACGTAGGATAATCTTTGTATTAAGTTCAATTAATATTCGTTTAATACGTTGATTATCAGTAGTATAGACTCTTCATGACGCGTAAACACTTAGAATTGGCTTTTTTAACTTCATATTATAGTATGAAAACTCTATTTTTGTGATTGTAAAGTCTAACCTTAAGACCTTATTAAACAAGAACTAAATTAAGTGATATGATGAAGAAAAAGTTATTAATCGCACTGACACTTCTATTGTCTTATACAATGGTGTCAAAGGCATCAAAGGCCGACGAGTGGAAGATACCATCGGCTGATGCCAAAGGGACGAGTGGGTGCTTTGATGCCTTACACACGTTACGACTCAGAGACTGCAGCACTGGGAGGAGGCGCAACATTGAAGACCTCGCCCTACATGGGACCGTAAGAACATTGCTTCGCAGGCTTCCCGTCAGTCGTATGTTGACCTCCCAACGAATGGTGCTTACGCCGAATGGACAATGAGAGGAGACGCTAATGGCGTCACATTACGCTTTACTATGCCTGATTCTCCTGACGGGATGGGGCTGAATGGTTCGTTGGATGTCTATGTAAATGATAAGAAGGTGCAGACAGTCAATCTGACGTCTTATTATATGTATCAGTACTTCGCTGGTGGTAATCCAGCTGATAAAAATGACGGAGGAACGGCTTGTTTTGCCTTTGATGAGACCCACTTCCTTCTGAATAAAGCCCTTCGTGCAGGCGATAGAATCCGTATTCAGAGTTCTGGGGCTAATGGTTATGACTATGGAGTAGACTTCATAGAGACCGAGGTAGTGCCAGACGAGATAGAATGTCCTGCTGGTGCGGTGAACGTAACAGACGCCAAATACCGCAAGTATGTCAAAGGGAATGATTATCTCAAGGCTTTTGAAGAAGCATTGAAAGATGCAGATGCAGGGTCAAAGATACTTTATATCCCTGCAGGAACCTTCGAATTGAGTAGTATTTGGTATATCTTTGCTTCCGACGTAACAATTACTGGCGCTGGTATGTGGTACACTAACCTTAAGTTTACGAACCCTAATCCATTCGGAGGAGGTATTTCGGGCGGTAATGGCTCACATGGTAGAGATGGCTATTGTAGTAATGTTGAAATCTGTAACCTATACCTTAACTCCAATCTAAGGAGTCGACACAACCAGCAAGCAGTGTATAAATGCTTCATGGATGTCTTCAAAGACGGTAGTGTTATCCATCATGTATGGGAAGACCACTTTGAGTGTGGCTTCTGGATAGGCGACTATAATGGTGCTGTGGACTATAGCAATGGACTGAAGATAGTAGACTGTCGTATCCGTAATAACTTTGCTGATGGTGTGAACTTCTGCCAAGGAACATCTAATGCAACGGTTTATAACTGTAGTGTTCGTAACAACGGAGATGATGGTTTGGCAATGTGGAACGATCATACGATGGGGGCGGTAGACGAAAAGAACAACACCTTCGCTTACAATACCATTGAACTTATCTGGCGTGCAGGCGGTATTGCCCTCTATGGCGGTGATGGTCATAAAATCTATAACAACTATCTTGCTGACATGTTCATGGCTTCAGGTATTCATCTGAATGATGTATTCTCTGGTCCAAAGTACACGAACACACAGAAGATTAGCTTTGACAACAACATACTCGTGCGTTGTGGTACCAACGATGACAGCTGGCATGAGGACTTAGCTGCCATTGATATCAAAGGTGGTGTACGTAATGTAGTCTTCAATAATACGAAGATTTATGACTCACCTTTCGATGCTATCCGTGTCATGTCAGGCCCAACAGGCATTGAATTTAAGAACACAGAGATCCTTGGTGCTTCCCTTGCAGGACAGACAACTAAGTATTCTACATGGGAACACTCTACTGGTGCTATCCGTTTGGACGTCGATGGTGTGAAGTTTAGCAATGGTATTAAGATTGCAAACGTCGGCGAAGACAAGATTAAGAACAACCAGACATGGCCTGTATGGACAGATAATAACAAGGCACGTGCGGCAGCTATCGGTTATGAATACCTAAGTGACGCTACGTATAAAGTTCCTGATTTCCCAGAGGCAGACACCAGTCAGCAGGGAGGAATCGTCAATCCGTTAGAAGGAATCAAAGGATATGACGTCGATCTACAGGGTTTACGATGGGAGAATACCGATGGTAGCACCTCACTGAAGGAGGGAGATGCTGTTACCTTTAAGTTTGCTCTTACGAACGTAAGTAATGTTGACATTCCTGCAGGGGTCAATCTTGGCGTGAAGGTGACTGTCGATGGACAGGAGAGCTTCGTCACAACAAGTTATAAAAAAGGGTTGAAGGCAAAGCAGACTATTATCCTTACGACACAGACAGCATGGAAGGCAGTAGCTGGTGGACACGTGGTAAAGGCAGAAGCCGACTATCGTAACCGACTGACAGATGAGTTAACAAGAGACAACAACAATCGTGAGAAGAAATTTAATGTAGCTGAGAATGAGGACGATGGCGACTATACTCCTGTGACAGGAGGCTATGACCTCGTTGTAACAAAGGTTGCCTTCGACAAGAAAACCATTAACCCTGGTGATGAAGTACGCTTCACAGCGACGATTGTCAACGCTGGTGACAGAGACGTACCAGCAGGTACAAAGCTCGGTGTTCAGTTCCAGATTGATGGTAACACGAGTGTTATCACATGGAACGATAAGCACTATGGCGGTTTGAAGTCACATCAGAAGATAACGCTTTCAGCAACTGGTGGTACGAACGGAAAGAGCACTTGGACGGCAACAAACGGTGTTCATACCCTCACAGCATGGGTAAATGACACGCACGACTATAGAGACGAGGTGAATGGCAGCGATGATGCAAATAAGAAGAGTATTGAGTTGAAGATCCCATTGGGGGCTGTCAGATTCTTCTCAGCAAGTGAAGTCAGTTCGCCAGACGACTTGAATAACCTTAACCAGGCGAACGCTATTGACAGAGTGAAGGGTAGGACAGAGGCGGAAGGTGCCTACTATGACCTCCAAGGAAACAAGGTGGCCACAACAAAAGAGAACCTTAAGCCAGGGCTTTATATCCACAATGGAAAGAAGATCATCGTAAGGTAATAGCAGAACTAATCATGGGAAAGAGTAGGAAACACGCTTTCCTATAAAAGATAAAAGTATCGGCCGTAAGAAAGTTACGGTCGATATTTTTTTTGTAGTTATTAATAATTGTTTTATTTTTGCAGGTAGATTAGAAGGAAGAAAATCTTCTGATTGTCAATAAACAATACCTCAGATGAATACGCTTATGAAGTTATACCTGTCATTTCTATTCCTGCTTATTCCCTTGCTTGGCGTTGCAAACAATGGAGAATGGGAGAAGCGACTATACCAACTCGACCAAAGTTTAGAGAAAAAGAAGGTATATGAGCATGAAAAACTTGAGAATATCAAACGATTGAAACAACGTTTGAAAACGACTCCAAGGGCTGACAGATTTGATATTAACCGACAACTCTTCAACGAATATTCATCCTATCAATATGACTCGGCCTACGTCTATGCCAATTACCTGCTCGCTGAGGCTCACAGACTGCAAAACCCTAACTATGAAGTAGAGGCACGCTGCGACTTAGTCTTCTGTCTGCTGTCTGCAGGACTGTATTCTGAGGCCTTTAACGAACTACATTCTATCCACATCGACGGGACAAGCGCCAACGTAAGAAAGCTTTATTTCACAATGGCATCACGCCTCTATTATGACGTGTCAGACTATACCCGCACCGAACCTTACCAGAGTCAGTATGTGAAGCAGGCAGGTGTTTATACGGACTCTTTGCTTCATTATCTCCCTAAGGGGTCGGCTGAGCGACTCTATGCCATAGGAATGAGACAGATGAAGGAACGGAAATATGAGGCATCACTCGATACTTTCAAGCAGTTTCTACAAGGAAGAAGAGTAGACCTGCACCATAAGGCGATTGTTACCTCTTGTATTGGATGGATTTATCTCTTCCTAAAAGAGAACGACCAAGCCATGGACTATCTTGCACAGGCGGCTATCTATGATAACGAAGGGGTTGTAAGAGAGACCACAGCGCTATGTACCTTGGCTAAACTACTTTATAGGGAAGGTGACATACAACATGCAACCGAGTATGTCAGAGAGTCGCTTTCGAATGCAAACTTCTATGGCGCACGACAACGAGTGATAGAGGTTAGTAGTGTGTTGCCCATCATCGAACAAGATAGATACAAGATAATGCAGGCGCAACGCAATGCTATAGCCATCGCAGCAGTCGTCTTCATCCTCTTTCTTATTGGTCTGTTGATGGCAGGATGGTTCATCCGTAAACAGATGATAAAGCTGAAGAAGGCTCAAGCACTTATCGCACGGCGTAACCAACAGTTAGAGGCTAAGAACGAAAAGTTGGAAGAGGTGAATAAAATCAAGGATGAATACATCGGTAGGTCGTTCTATATTAATTCGGAATACATTAATAAAGTGGAGAAGCTCTACCGTTCTATCGATCGTAAGATATCGATGCAACGATTTGATGACCTGCGTTCCTCGTTGAAAGAAAGTGAATTAGGAGAAGAGAGGAAATCAATGTTTATTGATTTTGATGAGACTTTCTTAAAACTCTTCCCACAATTCATAGAAAAGTACAATAAACTCTTTGACGAACCCGACCAAAGACCTGTTGAGAAGAGACAGCTCACGACAGAGATGCGTATCTTTGCCCTTATCCGATTAGGTATCAGTGATTCTGAACGTATTGCGTCGTTCTTAAACTATTCTGTACATACCATTAACACTTATAAAACACGTGTTAAGAACCGCTCAAACGTTGATAATGATAAGTTTGAACGCTATATAATGGAGATTAATTAGGGGTTCTCTTTATGTGCGATGAGGCTCTGAATGTGCGTTAGTGTTCGTAAACTCCAATCGTGCTAAGGCTTTTCATTAATTGAGCTAAGGCTTTTCAACAATCGTGTTAAGGCTCTTCATTAAGCAAGTTAAGGCTTCTTATCAATTGTATTAAGGCTTTGTAGTAAACGTATTGGAAGTAAGATGTTGTATAATCCTGTATCCCATCGAATGAAGGCTTACTAAAGGAAAGAAAACAAACAAGCGTTTATAGGCGATGATAAGTAAATGACCACGGAATAATAGTAGTCTACTTATAACCAGCTATAAACGCTTGTTCTTAATTGTGTTAAAACAGTATTTTAGGCATCAAAGGCCTCTTTTTCAGCCGCAGCAATGATAGCTTCGCGGTCAATATCCTTTGAATGAGAAATATCTGAGAGGTCGAAATTATCGGTGTTCTCACCTTCTTTTGTCTGCTCTGAAGCCTCCGTATGGTCAACGTTCTTCTCGTCAGCAGCTGAAGTCTTCTCATCATACACCTCTGTATGGAAAGGATTCTCGTGTTTCTCGACATCCACTTCAGAACCTACGATAAAGTTCATGTCCTGAGAAGTCTCTGGAACATTGAGGACAGGTTCCTCTTCCATCTTTGTACGGTTGGCCTTTGCTACAAATATCTCGTCTATGAACTGAGGTTCCCGACGAAGTCGTTGTAGGGTGAGCTTGGACGCCTCTTGCTGACTCTCCTTCTTAGAATAACCATGACCTTCCCCACATGGGATGCCCTCCATAACCACTTGAAAATGGAAAGTAGGACTGCCCTGTTTGTCTTTCTGGTTTTCAATCAGCTTGAACTCCATCTTAACCTTGTTCTTCTGGCTCCATTCGATGATCTTAGACTTGAAATTTACCTCCTTGTAAGCTACTTTATCAATATTGATAAGCTTACCAAGAACTTGCTGCTTCATAAACTTCATGCAAGCATTATAGCCATGGTCAAGATAGAGCGCACCAACAAGTGCTTCGAAAGCATTACCACCAAGATAACTATTATGCGAAGATGTGTGGCCGTTAGAGAGTATCAACTGACCGATTCCCATCTCCTTTGCCAGACGATTCAGCGTATCGCGTTGTACTAATTTAGAACGGGTGTTCGTTAAGAAACCTTCGCGCTTCCCAGGAAAATGCTCGTAAACAATGTCACCAACAATGGCGTCCAGTATAGCATCACCAAGGAACTCAAGCCGTTCATTGTTTACTGGCTTGCCCTTCTCGTTACGATGCGCTACGCTCTTGTGTAAGAGTGCAGTCTTATAATAACTGATATCGTGGGGGATAATGCCGATGATTTGGTACAAAGACAAATAAAGCTCCTTCTCCTTACGGAAAGGGAGCTTTATTCTATCGATAATCTTATTCAGCATACTTCTTGAATATGACACAAGCATTGTGGCCACCAAAACCGAAGGTGTTGCTGAGCGCAGCACGTACCTCACGCTTCTGAGCCTTGTTGAACGTAAAGTTCAAGTTATAATCCAATTCTGGATCCTTGTCATCATCTTCATGGTTGATGGTAGGAGGAATGATGTCATCCTTAACAGCCATTACACAAGCTAAAGCCTCTACAGCACCAGCTGCACCAAGAAGGTGGCCTGTCATACTCTTTGTAGAAGAGATATTCAACTTGTAAGCAGCCTCACCAAACAAATCCTTGATGGCCTTTGCCTCTGAAATATCACCTACAGGAGTTGACGTACCGTGAACGTTGATATAGTCAATGTCCTCTGGCTTCATACCAGCGTCTGCAAGGGCTGCCTTCATAACGAGCTTAGCACCAAGACCCTCTGGGTGAGAAGCTGTGATATGATGGGCGTCAGCTGACTCGCCTTCACCAACCATCTCTGCGTAAATCTTAGCTCCACGAGCCTTTGCATGCTCTAACTCTTCAAGGATAAGACAACCAGCACCCTCACCCATAACGAAACCGTCGCGGCTTGCAGAGAATGGACGTGATGCGTGCTGTGGATCATCATTGCGTGTTGAAAGGGCGTGCATAGCATTGAAACCACCTACACCGCAAGCGCAGATGGCTGCCTCAGCACCACCACTAACAATGATGTCAGCCTTACCAAGACGAATCTGGTTGAATGCTGCAGCCAAAGCGTTGGTTGAAGAAGCACAAGCTGAGGTTGTAGTGTAGTTTGGACCGTGGAAGCCAAACTGAATACTAATCTGGCCTGAAGCAATGTCAGCAATCATCTTAGGGATGAAGAATGGATTGAACTTAGGACCATTCTCAGGATGCTGTGCATAATAAGTCACCTCATCTTCGAAGGTCTTGATACCACCAATACCTACACCATAGATAACACCTACACGGTTCTTATCAATCTTCTCCATGTCAAAGTTGGCATCCTTAACACCCTGAATGGCACTAACCATTGCTAACTGAGTGTAACGATCAAGCTTACGAGCCTCCTTACGATCAATATAATCATTGATGTTAAGGTCTTTTACCTCGCAAGCAAACTTTGTCTTGAATAAGCTTGTATCGAAATATGTAATAGGAGCAGCACCACTCTTGCCTGCAAGCATATTCTTCCAAGTCTCCTCAGGAGTGTTACCCAATGGAGTAACAGCACCAAGACCTGTTACAACTACTCTTTTTAATTCCATGTGTGAAATATAAAATAAAAAAGTAAAGTAAAAAAAAGCCAAGCAAAGGAATAGACGCTTTGCTTGGTTCTTTTATCTTGAGTAAACCTTACTTAGCGTTCTCCTCGATGTAAGAGATAGCGTCGCCTACTGTAGAGATCTTCTCTGCCTTATCGTCTGGAATAGAAATACCGAACTCCTTCTCGAACTCCATGATGAGCTCTACTGTATCCAAAGAATCAGCACCGAGGTCGTTTGTGAAGCTTGCCTCTGGTTTTACCTCAGCCTCGTCAACACCAAGTTTCTCTACGATAATAGCCTTTACTTTTGATTCAATTTCTGACATAATTGTAAGTTTTAAATTGTTTAATATTGATTTCCAAATTCAAAATGCGGTTGCAAAGGAACTGTTTTTTTTCCATGTATGCAAGTTTTTTGATTAAAAAAGCACTCACTATTGCACAAATCATATATCTTTGTGCATGTTTTTATACGTTTTATCACATTATAATGCGGTAAATCAAACAATTATATAGTATTATTCTAAACTTTATTTATGCCTCAGATTTTAGCTGAATTAGTTTTATAAACTGGTACACCTTATTATTATAAAGACAAAATCAAGGACTTCAGACTTTTGGAGTGATAATGATCAGCCTAAACTTTAGGTCTCTGACGAAATGTTACACAGAGAAATGGAGAGTACGGAGGGGATATCAAAACAAAGCACTGGTAGGCAAGGAGGCACCATCAGTGTGTGGAGCAATGGAGATTGTTTGTCAATTCTATGGTTCTTCCGTTAAATGCGTAGATTGGAAATAGAATAAAGGCTTATGCACTTGCAAGATATGTCTGTCCAAAATCACATGGTCTTATATCGGAAGATAAACTACAAGATAAGATGCGGAAAAGGCAAATTGATGCTGTGTCTGTTCATTAGCATGTCTTTCTGCCTATACATACAAATTATTACCATAACATCGGTGTCTGTAAATATTTTTACGCAGTTCAAAACTGACACATACTCTTCTGGCTTCTTAAAGACGCCTGATTACCGTGCAATAGATGCTCTTTTAGCGTGTTACTAACGCCCTTTTGAAGTCCAATTAAGCACCTTTTAAGAATGACTTGATAACCAGTTGATTGGCTGCTGGTTATAAACTTACATTTTTGCTTTTGTTTTTTATATTTGCAGATGATATGTCTAAAATTATGTAATGACTTTTCAAACTCTTGTCTGTATTTTGAACGTATTAAAATGAAAAGGTTGTTTTGCATAGGAGGGTGATGATAGAATGGACAGTTGACTGCCTTGCCCATGTTTTTTTGATGAATCACTTTGGGTCTTCTGTTAAAGCTGTACGAAAAGCATCTACGCATTTAACGGAAGAGCCAATTTTATTAGCAATTTATATACAAAGCGTTTATCCTAAAAGAGTTATCAGGAATCTGTACACTACACCATACCTCCGTTGCTCTTTGTTCCGTCGGCACCTCCGTGGCATTGCCTTTACTTCATTCCCCTCCGTCCCTCTATACTTTATTATATAAGAGTTTTGTTTTACACTCCATATTTCGGAAGAGCCAAATCTCTTTATAGTAGGTTTCAAAACCATTTAATGGGGTTATGTAATTCGTTTTCCTTTATACAATCATCATACCATTTATCATAGTCAATTGGTGTTTGAACGCTGATTCCTTTCAGCCAACATTGTTCACCATAAGCTCCCAACATAGCCCAATGGTACTCTGTTTCATGGCTTATACATATAACATCATCATAATCTTCTGGTTCTTTATAATATTGCTTTTTAAGAATCTCATCTACCTCTTTGGATGTTTTATGTAGATACTTAGCTAATATGCATTTGATTATAAACAGCTATGTGTTATAATAAATTCCGACCTTATCACCTGTCTTATTGTTCGAAAACACTAATAGTTCATCCATAAATATTTCTATAAGATTATTAGATAAGTTCTGGATTGTCATCTATTTCATCAAGCGTAATCCCCTCTGGAACAAACATTGCTCTATTATTAATCATGAAATTACCACTTTTACCATTATAGTTTGCAACGGCATCCGGTAAAGCAATCAATTTACTTTGTGCCTTCATGGTAATCTCTCTTGTCCCATCAGGTAAAGTATAGTACCAATATACTTTCTGCCCTAACCTTTTAAGAATATTATACACCTTGCTCTTCCATAATTTTTCTTCAAGATCATTTACATCATACGAATCTGCGATTCTTCCATGCTGTAAACAATTTTCCACATTTACATCTGGTATGGAACGTAAAAATTGCATTTGAGCACGGCCTAATTGATAAAAGTAATAGTATCCGTTACGTATCTTATAGCACTTACGTAGTTCGTCTTTACTAATCAGGTCAAAGTTGACTATTGAAATGTATTCGCTTTTCAAATTAGCAACATCCCTTGCTAAACGTTTTTCTATATTCCCTTCGAATGAGGGTTTAACATCCAAAAAAAATATATTGGAATTAAACGCCCTCAAAGTCTCGCAGAATAATGATTCGTCTTTAGAGGTCATAAACAACTGGCATTCTCTAACTTTTTCCATTATCTAAGCATTTAATGATTTGATATTTGGGGTCTTTTATCTATACTTAAATCTCCAGACTCCTTTCCCTTAATTATTGCAATAACCCGTGAATTCAACTTTTTATTTTTCCTTTTAACCCAGTTTGACGCTTCATCTACCGCATAACTAACTGCAGATCCGTAAGACCTAAGCCAAAAGACTTTCCAAAATTCTTAAAGCCTTCTTTCCATGTACCTTTTTTTGCAGCTTTTACTGCAGTAATATACAAGAATACTTCTAATGATCTTCTTGCTTTTTTAAGTTTAATATACAGAATCAACATTCTCCTCTACTCCTTCGGAAACTCCTTATCAACAATCCGCTTGATGATATAGTTGCGAATGATCAAAGGAATACTGAAAATGAAAATCAGCGGAATGAAAACTGGCACAAGAAGATGTAAATAGAGGTTGGCACGCCTTGACCTGAACGTTTCGCCCTCAAGATTATTACCTGTAGGTATGGCAACAATCTCGTTTCCGAAGAAGTAAAGCCATAGAGAGATGAGGATGATGATAGAACCTATCACATATACATTGAGCACTGCCTTCTTGACAATCCTCGGCCGCTCCTTCTCGGGTACGCGCTGCAAAGAACGTACTGACTTGGCTATATTGTTTGCACGGGTATACTTGTCGCCCAAGAATTTATTTAACATCTTATTCATAAGTTTTTCTTTAGCCTTAACTGCCTTGAAGTATAAAATAATAAGGGGTTCTTGGATGATTAACATCGTCTCTTTCAAACAGTTGCAGTCCCTCAAAGAAGACATTGTCATCATTGACAAGCTTGTCACAGACTTGATTATGAATTTTGTAAATGAGTTCAGGTACTGTGAAGTAGCTGCCATTGTCTGCTTGCAGGAGCACTTTTTCTTCCCTTGAGCCTTCCAGTTCATCGTCCCAATACTCGTACTGCACCAGAATACGACTGCCAATCAGCTTCAACTCATCCGCCCAGACATCAAGGATGTATTCGCCAGTGATTTCTTCATTATACGCATGCAATTCGTCTGCAAACGCAGCCAACGAAGAATATCTCTGCTGCCTGAAGCTCCACGCAATGCCGCATAGCAATTCTTTTGGGAATCCTGTACGCTGGTGTGTTTCCACAGGCTTTACTTGCTGGACTTCTTCTGGCAAGGCATCTGTAAAGAAACGACCCGTATCCTTGCCGTATTTCAATGCCAAGTCATAATATGACATACCGGCATCCTCGCCAATCATATCGTAGATGGACTTGCGAAGCTCTGGCAACAGGCGGAGGTCGTGATAGTTTATCCTGTTGCTATAGGCCTTATATCCTTGCAGCAACAAAGCACTGGAGTAGTCTATGCTACCCGACTTCGAGCCTCTGATTTTATATTCTTCTTCCTGCTGACGGGACAAATTCGTCCGAAACTTGAGCTCTCCACGTACAAGGTATACCCCATCGTCATAGTTCAGAAAGAATTCAGGAAAGCCTAAGGTGTGGAAATCAACTGCCTCATAGGCATAATGCGTCCAGTCAAATCCCTGTCTGTTCCGTCGTTTGAAACTGCTCTTATAGATGAAGCTGCCGAGAATGATAAATTCCCGACTATGTAATTCAGGTGTATCGGATATTTCTTTATAAACAGCGACTAGATAACAGTCTGAGAAGAAGTCAAGAATGCTATCCTTTCCAACCTGTTTCGTTAGCCGGCTGATATCCACAAGAATCTTGCCAAAGAAGTATTTTTTGTAATAATCATTATAGACATAAAAGATATCACCTTCTTTTATCTCTTTGAAAAAACGCTTGTAAGGTGCTTCATTGTTAAACATACTGCATGAGGTTAAAATGAGGGATGATAAAAATGCTATAATTAATAATACATTAGAGTATCACCCTTATTTTTGAAACTTAATCTTTTTGCCATTACATGTAATACCTTTTATAAAGGCCAAATCTATTGCATGTTTAGAATTGTCAAGAATGTATTCGTATAAACTGTTGTAGTCTTCAAAGTTAAATTCTAAGCTATAAAAACTTTTATCACTCAGTGGTGTGTAGAATGCTTCTTTTACTTTGGAAAGACCATACGAAGCCTGATTATCATCTGGGATAGTAACAGAAATCGAAAATTCAAATTCTTTATCTGAAGGGTAACATCTTGCTCGTTTAAAAACGCCGATTCCATTTGTAGACCGGCAAGCTACCCATATCAAAAGACTCCAATCCTTTAAATCTTGAATATTGATCCGAGGAATAAGAGATTTTACATATTCATTTAATATTTTCCGTATAGAAGCTATATCAACATCCTCGTTTAGTCGAGGAATCTCAATCTGTAGCAACACTTTAACTTTATCATCCATAATTATTCCATATTATTAATGACCGCCTTTATTTGGTTTATAACGTTTATCTTTTTCCCGATTTAAAGGCGGTTTATGCCCTTCCTCTCGTAATTTACGGACTCTCGCTGCTTCTATTTCTTTCATCTCCCCTTTGGTAATACCTTTATGAGTAGAGACAATTGTTGGCTCAGCATTTTTAAAATCTGGATTTTTCTTGGCCTGTCTTGCACTAGTATGTGCTCGTCTGTTTGTCCCATTTGCCATAATATCCTCAGCTTTGCCAATACTTACTTTTGCGTGTATTCCCGTTTCTGAATCAATTATGTCGTAAAGACCCCAATCGCCGACTGTACTGTTACTATTCTTATGTAATCCAAGGATGTCGAGCCAACTATTTGTTTCATGAACATGTCCATACAATCTATTTCCGCCCACCAATCCTATTGGATCCTAGCTAATATAACTTCCTGTATTCAGTTCGTAATAGTGGAAGCGGTTGTAATACAGCCCCGTCTCAACATCCTCATACTGACCCTGATATTTAAACGGAATGAAGGAGGAATTATTGTTGCCCTTCCTTCTCTTTCTTCCGAAGATGTCCAGTTTCTGCCCACATACCTTATTATTGTTATTGTCAAATACCTGTTGATGACTACCGAGGTAGTCAGAAATGATAGGATGGCGCATGCATCCGTCACTATGTGTGAATACTTAAAGACCCTTTCAATAATATGAAACGAGTTTTAAACAGCCGCACATTCAATTAGTAAATGCGAATACCATCGGTAAGAAATATCTTTACATAGATTACCGAAAAATAAACTTTACGCAATGAAAGACTCCATAAAATCCAGATGTACAACCATCAGATTGTTAGTCTATTACAAACGGTGGAGTTAACAACGCTTAGTTATGTTCAAGACAACGCCCTTTAACCCAAGTTTAACCGGCAAAATTATTCTTCATAAATTTTTGGGATATTTTGTGTAGTATCAATTTGATAAATAATTGATAATCAAACATAGGGTATTGTAACGAGGAGTAATATCTGATTTGTAGGACACAGTCATATCAAAATTATTTTGTTACTTTGCACTCATGCACACAAATGTACAGACACGATTTAACCCTGCCACAGGCGACATGGCTCCTTATTATCGCATCAAGGAGTCATATCGTGACGTGCAGGGTCATGTACATTCGCTAATTCTGTTGAACATCGGGTTCGAACCTTCACTTACTGCTGTACAGGTTCGAAAGATTGCATACGCTCTTACCAAACGCTTCAAGACCAGAAGTACACCCTCGCTTTTCAAAGAACATCTTGATGGACTTACTCCTGTTGAACAGGCAAAAGCTGACGAATGGTGGAGCCGTATGGAGAAAGAAGGTGGAATCGACAGGTTTAACAAGGAAGAGCAGAAGTCGCTGAGAAAATACGAGAACTACATTGACCTTGAGACGGCAAACTATACTGACGCAAGGGATGTTGGTGCAGAGTGGCTCTGTAAGCAGACAATAGACAAGCTGCAATTAGAGGGTTTTCTGCGCAAAAACGGCTGGACGGAGAATGCGATACACACGGCTTTGTCAGCATTGATTGTCCGTACGGTATATGCAGTTTCTGAACGTTCATCTTATTATTATTTGCGCGATAACTCAGCTGCTGGCGAACTTTATAGTGGAGCTCTTGGCTGGACACCAGGAATCAATTCTCTGTATAAAATTACTGACAAGTTGTATGAACTAAAGGAACAGTTAGAGCGTCATTTGTGCAGCGTTACTGACAATCTCTTTAATATAGACAACAAGTTGATGCTCTTCGACTTAACCAACTTCTATTTCGAGGGTAGCAAGCGTAATAGCGATAAAGCCAAGTTCGGTCGTTCAAAAGAAAAACGCTCTGACTGTAAGCTACTTGTACTTGCATTATGTATCAATAAAGAAGGTTTTATACGTTATTCTTCTATCTTAGAGGGTAATACAGCAGATCCCAAGTCTCTACCCAATATGATTGATACGCTGGCAAAGAGGAATCCGTCACGAACCAAGGATACGCTCGTTATCATGGATGCAGGTGTTGCCACGGAAGAGAACTTGGAGTTAATAAAGAAAAAGGGTTACAATTATCTCTGCGTATCTCGTACGAAAATGAAAGACTATACGCTCAGTGATGATAATAAGAGTATTACGGTAATGGATGCCCGTCGGCAGAAGATAACGCTGAAAGAGGTTAAGACAGAGGATGATAAGGATTATTATCTCGAAATAACATCTCCTTCGAAAGCTATGACAGAGTCGTCCATGAACAGAGTCTGGAGAGAGCGTTTTGAGATGGAACTGCAGAGGATAAAAGATGGAATCTCCAAGAAAGGTGGAACAAAAACCTATGAAAAGGTTGTTGAACGTACAGGACGTGCCATACAGAAGTACCCTTCTATAGCGAAGTTCTACCAGATAAGCTACATAAAAAATGAGAAGAAACCCAAGCAGATGCTACGTGTAGACTGGGAGATAAAAGACCTCTCAGCAATGGAATCTGGTCACGGAGTCTATTTCCTCCGCAGCAATGTCAGGACACTTTCTGAACGTGTAACATGGGAATACTACAATCTCATTCGCGAGATAGAATGTACGAACAGACAACTAAAGAATGATCTCAACCTCCGTCCTATTTATCATCAGAAAGATGAGCGAAGCGACTCACATCTTTTCTTCGGTTTATTAGCCTACTGGGTGGTAAACACTATCCGTTGTCAATTAAAACGAGAAGGAGAATCCTGTTACTGGACCGAGATAGTACGACGTATGAGCACCCAAAAGCTCGTCACCACAAAAGGGAAGAATCCATTAGGTGAGACCATCGAGATGCGCCAATGTAGTAGTCCTTCGAAGCAAGCAAAACAGATATACGATAAGTTGAACTTAAAACACTCACCATTCAAAAAGAATAAATTTGTAGGACACAGAGCCCATAAGAAAAACGAGAAAAGTAAGGTGACAGTTAGATTAGGCGAAAGTGGGTGATAAACTTGGGTTATCTCTTCTACTTGGCTGCTTGTCAATGAAAGTTCTTTCTTTGCCATACCATCCTGTTCTATACGAAGTGGTGCAAAATTGGTAAGATATTGCTTTCCATTCAAATTTTTATAATAGAACCGTGCTTCGACGGGAATATCTCCTGTTCCTTCAAATTTTGTATGGGTATAAACAACGTGTCGCCTTCCCATATAATGCGTCGCTTTTTCGTTTGCATCTTTCCACTCTAAAGAAACAAACTTGGATTCAGATACCGTGAGGGTGACATAGCCACCACCTTTCTTGCTGCCGCGATTCTGCACATAGGCAAACACTTTATACTCTCCCCTCCTCGGTAAAAAAGGAACGCAAAGGTGGTTCTAACAACCCTACCGATATCTCTTTTCCGTTGTGGGTTATATCCCATTTCACCGGTGTAGATGGGTCGGCATCTCGTGTTAGTGTATGAACAAAGAGAAGTTTTTCATTGCCATGAACCTTCAATGAAACATTTACAGTGCCGTTCACACGTACACTGTTAACAAATGCATTCTTAGAATATTGTGTTAAAGGGGTGTCACTTTTCTTCTGTTCTTTCTTTTGCACGGTTTTGATATCCTCTTTTTTAAATAGGGGATTGGAATAAACAACCTGTCCTGCTTCTATCATAGAAAGAGGAGAGATTATCGTAACCTGCTGTCCAGAAATCTTGAATGTGGTTTTGCCTCCACATACGCAGGTCCCTTCACTTTTCATGGTGAGTGGACAAAGGGAATATCCGATAAGAATCTTATCATAAGACTGATTCCATTGGATGACACTTTACTTTACTTCTGCCGTCTCACAGACATCTCAAATTTATTCGTTATCATTGGATGGATTTAATTCCAATCCCCTCTTGTTCCATTTCTTCCATCATTTCAGGTTTACTTATTCCGAAGAACTTATGTGCCTGAGCTTCCTCATAAATACTTTTACAATTGGTCATCATGATATATGTCCATGAAGTTCTGCCCCAGTCGCCGGTATCCATATACTCCGCATATTTATTCCGCATCTTGTATTCCGAATTAGCAAAATGGCAAAATATCCTCGCTTTTTCTTCAAGAGTATAATTGTTGGAATTCATACCATCCTCATTTTGTAACACCTGATATACGTAAAGTCCAAAATTATTAAAATAAGTCCCGTTCTTACCTGTCGAATTCCTTTCCACTGTTTCTATTAAAGAAGGATGTACAACTAGTTTCTTATTTGAAGTCTGTTCAAAGATTCTGCTTACAAAGCCATAAGGTACATCTTTTTGCTTATTAAAATACCATTGGTTTAACAGCGAACTTCCAAAATAATTATAAGTTGAGAACAAATCATCTAAAATCATCTTTCCACTATAAAAGTCTCCTAAATCATTTTTATCCCCTTCATACTTAGATAATTCCAAAATTTTAAATGCTGAAGGGTCATCATAAATAAGAAATTTATTGAGTGCAAGAATTTGTTGAAATACCTCTGACTTTAACTTAATTTTATCTCCCTCTATGGATAGCATATCACGGAGCATCCAATTATATGTTATAAAATTCTTATCACATATACTATAATAGCTATGGGCAAAGTCAAAAGAACCATCCCCAACGATTTCCTCATAACTTTTGGAGCTATGCGTTTTTAGTCCTATGCCAAACACTTTCTTGATTCTATCTTGAAACAGCTTTTCTGTCGGGCGTTTATAACCATGTGAGGATAAGTAGTAATCCACAAAGGGTATTGTTAGTAGAAAATCTAATTCTGTGGGTTCGTATCTAGGCTTAGATTGGTCATCGCGGAAGTCTCCGCCATACCAGGCTAACTCCTGCAATTTCATGTGCTTGGTCAAGATTTTTTTGTCTATTCCCATTTCTTTCAATCTTTCCATATTGATGATATTATCATTTAGGGATTGCAGTGTATCTTGTTGGTTCGTATCCACACTCACTTTCCCGCTTTTTGAACTACACTGATAAAATACGATTGCTAATACAATCATTGAAATTGATGTAATAAGTCTTCTCATGTCTATTTTTTTGTATAATGTACTGCAAAAGAATAAAAATAGCAAAGCTTTGGAGAATGACCAAGCAAATGATAGTCTGTCCTCTTGAACTTCATTTTTGTGACTCCTCGTAAATGGATGTCAGGTTTACGCTCTCGAAATATTCCATTATCATTTACAGGCTTTTCGTTATTTACAGTAGAACTAATAGCTTCTATTGTGGTAACTATATCATTTTGTTCATCGTACTCGATTACTACTCCTGTGTGTCCTCTCCATAAGAAGATGTCTCCTCGCTTGGGTATATAATTGGCATTTTTGTGTTGAATAAGCCACTTCGGATGGTTCTTACCATATTCTATCATACTAGCTGTTGTCCATCCCATAGGTTTCTTTGACCATTCTATTTTTGCAGCATAACGCCCTACCATTTCAGAATAATTCATTGCTTTTGCTCTTTTATCTTTTGATAGAGGATTGATATCGGATCATTTATCGTTTTCTTGTATCTCATCTTCATAATATTGAGAATAAAATTTCAAGTTTTCATATCCATAATAATTCTTTTTTTTGAATCTATTGAACAATTCCGGATTCTTTGAATACGTATTACTTATAATAGCGATAACACCGGGGGTTTGTTCCTTTTCTAATTCTTTCTTTGATATAAGTTCTAAAATATAGGCCACATCTTCGTCAAGATTACCCTCGTATTTTGTTTTATAGGGTTCATTTAGAATCTCTTCAAGAAAAGGTATAAACATCGTCTGACAGTTTTCTACCTCTGTACAGTATTGTCTGAATATATTTCTTCTTAGCTTCCATTTTCCGTTTATCCCAATTCTCCCAAAGAATATAGAAAACCAAGCATCATTATCCTCATCGGCTTTCATCTTTTTAAAGATAAAGGCTTTAAGATTATCATCCCAATATCCAAAATCTTGTACTAATTCATATATGTGGTATGAATCTTTTTGCAGGTATACAAAATCTGTTTTCTTTCCATAGAATAGATAATTATTGAAAGCCAGTAGATATAATTTATCATCATATACCTCTGAATGAATATTCAAATCAACAAATCTATCTTTCCTATATATTATAAGATTATCTGGTTCGTCCTCAATTAAAGGATTGAATTCCACTTCAATGATATCACTTGTCTTTTCTTTAATATCATATCCAAATACTTTTTTTATTTTAGACTGAAAATCTTGCATACTCGGAAATTTAAAGCCACTTTTAGCCAAAAGTAACTTTCTCTCATTTTCTATATTTTCCATATTATCTGCCACTTTCTTTGTCGCTATATTTTTACTAGGTATTTGACTCTTTCGCTTATTTCTCATACATCCATAGCTACAGCTAAGCATTATGCATTCAAACAAAATCATTGCTATTCTATGATTCCAAACCATAATTTTCCTTTTTTAACAACATCCGTGAATTCAACAAGCAAGTGCAAATTTACTTAATTAGTTCGTAAAAGCAGTCCTGTAGTGTTTTAAAATCTAATTTCTTTCTTGGCCTCATGTTAATTTTCTTTGAATACTTCGTGATTTGTTGCTGGCTGATATGCTCAAAGGTTTCTTTTTTGGCACGTATTGCCTAATTAGTCCGTTAGCATTTTCTATAGCCCCTTTCTGCCACGAAGCGTATGGGTCAGCAAAATATATGGTAACACCAAGGCTTTTGGTTATCATTTCATGACAAGCGAATTCTGTACCATTGTCAGTTGTAATAGACTTGATATGGTCTTTGAAAGGAGATAGTAAGTGTATTACAGTTCGTGCCAGTTCTTTGGCATTTTTCCCATTCTTAAGTTTTCTCATAAACAGCATGTTTGTACTACGCTCTATCAGTGTTACAATGGCACCATGGTTTCCTCTCCCAACAATCGTATCCATCTCGAAATCCCCAAAGCGTTTGCCGTCAGCTTCAGTAGGTCTCTCACTGATGCTTGTTCTGTTGGGTATGGATATGCGTTTGCCACCAACAGGCCTGGTACGATGCTTAAGCTTGTGACGACAGTGTTTATATAATGTTCCCCCTTCTGCCTTATCCTTACGTATCATACGATATATGGTCTCATGGCTAATATACTTACCGTCCTTGGCCAATACACCAGATATTTGTTCTGGAGACCATTGCTCAGTAATAAGAAGGCGCTTCGCCTCTTCCATGACATCCTTGTCGACTGAACGATTGCCTGGCTTTCTGCGCCTTGTTTGTACTGCATTTGCTTGGGCAGTTTCCCAATTATAGTGTCTTCTGACTCCACTATTACGTCTTATTTCACGAGACACTGTACTTGCACTTACATTTATCGCCTTGGCAATATCTTTTTGTTTCGTTCTATTTTGGAGTAGCACAGAAATTGTGTACCTTTGCTCCGAGGTTAATTGTTTGTACATTGCAATGCAAAATTAATTAATCTTTGGGAGACAGAGGTCTCCCTTTCTTATTTTTATGCATTGCTTGTTGATTTTCTTCTCATGGGGGCTTCTCGCCCCCAAACCCCGCGGTGTTTTCAGGTATAGATTATTAAGCTACACCAGCACTTGGGATTGCAGTTCTATGTTGAACTTGCGCTAAAATAACGTCTTTTGAAAGATCTTCAAGATTAGGGATATTATTAATTATTTGGGTGACAATTTTGTTTGTCTTTTGACCTTTTTTTCTATTCCCATAGTTTGCTGTATGGGTTGTTTAGCATCCGACAGATCCTACTGGCCACCCACCATGAATAGCAATCCCACTTCTTGATCCATCTGGCCCGTTTATGTAACACTTTCCCATCCCTTTTGTATCGCTAATGTATAAATCGTAGCTCTGTTCTTTTAAACCTTTATTAATATAATATTTCTTCTTCGGAGGACATTCATTGTGAGTTCCATATCTTAACGTTGATCTTTTTTTGCTCGTCATATGTGCATCACGAGCTACATAAGTTGAATAATCTTCTTGAGGGAGATTGTTTGTTTTATAAAGTTTATTAAACCTATTATATGTCATATTTTTATATATACATAGTTTGTAAACAGTCCATTTTTTTCATTTTTTTGGAATTCCGTACCGTACTTATGACTCATACCATTGATAAATATTATTGTACCTTGACTATCTTTTGAAGATATAGAATTGCCACTAAGACATTTTTTTACATATAAGACTTCTACTGCTTTATTGAAATATCTAATTCTTTCATTGAGGCCTTCTAATTTTGTATTTATCTTTGCGGTAACTTCTCTTACACAATTTTCACTATTTTCTTTTGCAATATGATTGATACCCCATGCTCCCCAGTATGCCAATGCAGAAGTTATGGCATCTTTTGCTGACACTTTCAACTTATAGGAATTGTCTCCACTAACCCAAGAAATATTTTTCTCATCCTTCAACTTCATATATTGATTATAATACTTCTCTATTTTATCATAATTGTCTTTCCAAGTAATTTGCTTGAAACCTTTACCACTATAACGCCATCCATCACCTTTATTTGTATGATTCTTCCCTAGTGGATGTGTTGGTCCATAAATAGCATTTGCAACTTTCGGCCAGTTATTGGAATCTTTTGATAAATCAGAAAGGCATTTTGCCTCCTTTTGCTGTGCAGATAAGGAACCAAAAGTTTCAAAATAAGATTTGAATATACCTCGCATTCGCTCGGGATTACTATACTTAAATTGCTCTTGTAACTGATAAAACTTCGTCTCTTGAGCTATCTGTGCCAAGAAATGCGCTTTGAAACACAAGTGTTGATACCTACTTTTTTCCTATATTGATTAAGATATGGAAGTGCAGCGGCAATCATTGTAGTGTCCTTAATGAGACAATTACCTTTCTCATCAACGCAGATACGTTTGATTTCATCTAAAGTAATGTCTTTTTCGCATCTCGGACATTTATTTTTCTCGGTATTCACTTCCTGCACCATTGTTTTACTCTGTCCCACCTCTATATCTTGTCTCGGCATTGACAACAGGAGTATTCCTTTGTCTTTACCCATTTGAAAGAATTTGGTTGTATTCCTTTCAGTGTAGCCTCTGCCGTTAGGCATAATAACCGCCGTCTCTTTAGCACTACCTTCTAATACAAAGATATCAAAGGTCTCCGATTGTTTTTCCTTCAACCAACTGGTATCGGTTTTAATTTTCAAGACAGTAATCCCTTTGGCATCCGTTTCTCCTGACACCTTATATACACCGCCTTTGGTACTTGTTTCTTCCTCTGTCACCGTACCATGCTTATATATAAATAGTGCAATATCGCTGTCATCAAGTCCACGGGTGGTTACCCTTGCGTAAATCGTCTGTCCGCTTTCCACAAATCCCTTGATTGCTTCTTTGCAATCCTTGTCACGATAGAAAGCAATACTTGTAATATCCTCCTTATCAGTATATTCTATTGGTGTCTTTTCTGACAATTTAAAATCCTTAACCCATTCTTTTAAAAAGAGTTCCATATAGATTGGCGTCTTTTCTATCGGCACTTTCTTTATCTCTTCTACTTGGCTGCTTGTCAATGAAAGTTCTATCTTTGCCATACCATCCTGTTCTATACGAAGTGGTGCAAAATCGGTAAGATATTTTTCCTATACTTACTTTCTGATATCTACTTTATAAGTTATATAGGCACACCTTATTGACATACATTTTGTAAAGCGCGTCTGATCCTACTCTTATGTATATATCCTACTGTCCCATCTTTAACTTGTACTTTGCACCAGTTTCCATTATTGTCCAAGATAGTTATCATTTCATTGGTGGGAACATGTTTAAGAACTTTTGATGACAACATACCTTTCTCACGTAGATTGGTATACCCATCGGGGTCGTCAACAAAATAAATATCATTGGGATTGATATCATTTTCCATTACTAAAACAATGTCTACTAATTCTTTTAATCGCATGACTCCATAATAATCTTGTTTTTTAAGACGGTCTACTAAATGCTTATCCTTAGACATGAAATTACTTAAATGCTGGTATGATTTTTCGTCTTCAATCCCTATTATTGCATCTTTATGATTCCTATCATACTCAATTAGGCATTTTAATAAATGTACCAAGCATTTATCTTTCACATCCTGCGGATAGTTTAGTTGCTTGAATTGTTTAAAATAGGCATAAACTAAATCATCAAATGGGGCCATGGTTTCTTGTGTTTTATTACAAGACAAGTATATCTCATTTATGAGATTACGGCGAAAGCCTCTTTTCCTGTTATTATAGAACAATACTTTTTCAGTATTATCCCTATAAACAGAATAATCAGTTATCTTCTTTGAGAAATCAATACTTCTTGCGGTGAGTATCTTATTTCTTTCATAATCATGATTAAAGACAACATCTATCGCATATTCAGGATTTTTTATAAAAAAGGAGAGGGTTGTTATGTTATCATTGAATAACAACTTATTATATGCAAGGAATTTATCGGCAATACCATTTTCTTTATCATAGAGCATTTTCATTGCATCTTCTTTGGTTGGTTCTCCCTCTATTTCCGGTTGATAAAAAAGATTCTCAGCTTCTGTATACAAGAATCGCCCCCATTCATTGATTGTATACTCTGTGTATCCTCCTATGCTGAGAACATAATCTTGTGGCTCTTTATGGAGAGAGAGTCCCCAATATTCCATACATCTATTTTGGAAATCCTGATATGAAAGGGGGTTATAACCATTATCCTTTCCATACTTTGACAAAATAGAAGTCTGCATTAATTCTTGTTGAGCCATCATTTTGCTATTTACATAAATACTATCTTTTGACACATTACTACTTTTACTCTGACCTTGACAGGAAAGTAAAAGTATATGGGAAAGACAAAATAATATATATCTGTTCATTTTCATTGCTTTTTACTTCTTGCACTCCTTTTTCTATCTTTTTTGTCTCTTTATTTTCAAAGTCCATTTTGATGTGATAATTATAACGTTTCATATAGTTATCTCAAATCGCTTTAGAACAGCCATATTTCTTTAGGATTTCATCAGAATGGAAGTTGTCCTTCATTGCAAGGAAAGAAGTCTTTTTCATTTTACTGCGTGATTAGAGTCACTTTACAAGGTGATATGAGGCATATTGCAAGGCTATAAGAAGAGATTCGTTATCTGTTTGATACTCAGTGTTTTATTAACAGTGATAGACTGATGCGCATTTGACGAAGTCAAGATGTAGAGAGTGGAGTATCAATGAAGATTATCAAGAATCTATTTTATTTTTCTACATTCTATTTTTACATTTTCCTTGCCTTCAGAATTGCTGATATAAGGACTTTCCAAATAGTATTTTCCTTTCTTGTGATATAAATTCACTGTGGGTGAAACGCTTCTGTCAATATTGGGCATCGGTGTGTCTTCCGAGAGCGATTTGACAAAATCAAGGGAGAGTTTGTCTTCCGTTTCGTTTTTTACACTGCATTGGATTTCAAAGGCAGTCATTTGCCCATTACTGCTGAATACACACCGGTCAGCCGCGATGCTCAATGTGTACTCTATGAAAGGCGAGGGAACAACGGTGGTATCTGAAATGAAATATTCATAATCACCGAACCATTTGGGATTTTGGACGGCTACGATAGGTGTGGGGCTTTCTTCGGTTTCTTGATCATCACACTTTTCCTTTATTTCTTTGAAATATCCTTTCTTGTTGGTAAAGTAATTGTGGTATACTTCGCCATCTTCCATATACTTATATGTCCATAAAGCTTTATTCTGGTCAATTATCTTACATCTGAAGGGTATGAAAATGTTATTGACAAAAGATATGATGAACTCATTATCTTCTAAATGTACTGTGTCTATGGGATAATGTGCGTCTTCCATATCATACTGCACAAAGAGTTCTTTTTTTATTGTATCGACATATATTTTATGTGCTACATCAAAGCAAGCATGGTATATTACGGTATCCCCATGGTCTGTAATTGTCAATTGCTCCCAATTTCCAACAAAGGAATGGTTGTTGCTGTCTTTTATGTCATACCATTTTTGTGCATTGCTGCATGAGTAGAAGAATAAAAGGAAAAATAAGACATTTAATAATTTCATAATTAATTCCTCCTAATTTGTGTTACTACATATTTTTTTGTTGTACTATATTTTGTTGTACCTCGTAAAGAGTAGTCAACTTGATTGAGAGTTAAAATATTTTCATCACTTCCTCCTTTTATTTCACTACCTGTACCTGGATTATAGAACAAATATTGTATAATTCCACTTTTACATAAACGGCCAATGATAAGAATGAAATGGTCTGTTGTTCCTTCATTCAAAACTGTTTTCTTTTTAGGATTATATTTATATTGATAATGATGATCTACTCCTGCTAATACAGGATTTCCGATTTCAAGCTGTTTATCTAAATACTTAATGGCATTTTTAGCTACACCTTAATTCCGCAGCATAAATTCTTGTAAGAACTCCAAGTGTCTGAGAAACAAAGTTCTCAAAACACTTGGATATGTCAGAAATTTCACCTATCTTGGTGCTACAAACATAATAAGTAAGCAAAAATCTGACATGACAAAGGTAGCAATTAAAAACGAGAATATCACTTCTTTCGGTGGAATTTATCATATTATGGACGTTTTCTCAAAGCTTGGCTTTGAAAAACTTACCAAATCCGTATTGGACAAACGTAGAAGTGGTGGCAAAGCATTCAGCTATGGGAGTATTTTCGGCTCTCTCTTCTTCAGCTACCTTTGTGGTGGAGAGTGCCTTGAGGACATCAATGTGCTTATAGGGCAGTTCAAGCAGAGACCTAATACGCTATTACCCGGTGCCGACACTGTGGGGCGCGGACTAAAGGAGCTTGCTGAAGAGAACATTGTCTACAAGAGCGAAACCTCCGGCAAGTCTTACAGTTTCAACACGGCAGAAAAGTTGAATACCTTACTATTACGGATGATACGGAGAATGGGGCTTATAAAGGTGGGCAGTCATGTTGACCTGGACTTTGACCACCAGTTTGTTCCAGTCCACAAGTTCGATGCAAAGTATTCCTACAAGCAGGACCATGGCTATTTCCCTGGTTGGGCTTCCATCGGGGGAATCATAGTCGGAGGTGAGAACCGTGACGGAAATACCAATGTGAGATTCCATCAGGAGGACACGCTCCGTCGCATTATGGACCGTGTGACCTCCGAGCTTGGTGTCGTGATAGAGCGTTTCCGTGCCGACTGCGGGTCGTTCTCAAAGGAAATCATACAAACCGTAGAGCAGCGCTGCAACACGTTCTACATACGTGCTGCCAACTGTGGCAGCCGCTATGAGAACTTCCGACAGTTGAAAGAATGGAAAGGCGTTGAGCTCGGCTATGAGAAATGCGATGTCACGTCCATCAGCATGGACAGCTTGATAGAAGGAAAGTCGTACAGGCTTGTCGTACAGCGTAGTCCTTTGAAAGATAAGCACGGCAAGCAACGGACGGATATGTTCGGAGTAATATACACATACCGCTGTATCCTCACCAATGACTGGGTATCTACCGAGAAGGATATCATTACGTTTTATAATGAGCGTGGGGCAAGTGAAAAGAACTTCGACATACAGAACAATGACTTCGGCTGGTGACATCTTCCATTTTCCTTTATGGCTGAGAATATGGTTTTCATGATGGTTACCGCCATGCCGAAGAACTTCTATCTCTATCTTGTCCGTCATATCAGCGAAAAGGTCAAGCCGCTGAAGAAGACAAGCAGACTGAAAGCCTTTATCCTGCATTTTGTCAGCGTGCCGGCAAAATGGGTGCGAACGGGAAGGCAGGACGTTCTGAACCTATATACAAATAAAACCTACTACTCTGAAGTCTTCCTTGAATAAACAGTATTTCTTTGTGGTGTTTTCACACTTCCCCATTGGTTTGGGTGGGGGATTTCATGCCTATGCAAGAACCAAGAACCCTGGAAAATCCCCATATCAATGGATAAATACCAAAATATCACGTCAATATATAAAAGTAGATCGCAAAGAATAATGCTGCGGAATTGAGGCTTTATAAGTTTTGAGGTAAAAAGAGATGACGAAAGTGGTCCTCTAAAAAGCAGTTGCAACTTTTGCGAATGGAGTTGGATATCTGCCTCTATGAATCCTAAAACTTTAGAAATAAAGAAGCAAAAATACAAGGATTGTATTTCTGTAGATATTAAGCAAATGGATAGGAATAAAGGCGACCAACCAGTTATCGGTCTTAAACAAGTAATATGGAGTAAAGACAAAGGACTCTTGCAATATTCTTTGAAGAACGGAATTTCCTATACGCTTAAAGAATAAATAAATAGATAGTTTGGAGCAATGAGGGGATATAGTATATCTTTTATTGGAAACTTAGATTCTAATACTCCGTAAAGAAGGTTGGCAATACCTCTCAAGACTTATGAAGTATTATTACAGAAAAACTCGCTGAAAGGTGGAGAAATGCCCTAAAAGTAAGCAATCTCAGCACATCTGTAACACACTTTATATCAAAGCGTTAGGAAAGTCCATCTGAAAAGGTGCTTAATTGGACTTCAAAAGGGCGTTAGTAAGACTTCAAAAGGGCGTCTTTTAGAAGCTAATTAGGCGTCTTTTCAAATGCTATTAACGCCCTTTTGAAATCGAAGGTGTGAAAAATTACGACAAAGTTATTTGCTTAAACAACTTTTATCTCATTTCTTTGAAGGCAGACCACACAATAGGGATTGTCACGATTAGTGAGATAATGTCACTTACAGCTGGCAAATTTCAACCCCAAAGAGTCCGTAGAAGTAAGGCAATACAAATATTAGCGGTATGAAGAACAGCCCTTGGCGAGAAGCAGCAAGGATGTTCGCACGGATAGTCTTTCTACACGTCTGCATCATCATGTTTGCCATCAGCATAAAACTGCAGGATGGGAAAATTATCATCTGATAGCGTAGTGCCGGAATACCGATGGCTATTACCTCCGGATCATCACGGAAGAGTGAGACCACTTCACCGCTGAAGATGATAAGAACCACCGACCAAAACAATAGGAAGAGCGTTCCTATCTTCGTACCGAACCAGAATCCCTCCTTCACTCTGTCATATAGTTTTGCTCCATAACAGAATCCACACATCGGTTGGAAGCCCTGTCCTAATCCGACAATGACGCTAAATATAAACATGCTGATGCGTGTCACGATACTCATTGCCGCAATAGCCGCATCGCCATAATTACCAGCTACACTGTTAAGGGCTATCGTACTGACACTTGCCAAGCCCTGACGAGATATAGAGGGAGTTCCACCAGCTATGATTTCTTTTACAAATCGTCCCTCAAATGAGATACGACGATATGTGTAATGTATCACACCTTCCTTCTGACTCATTATCAGCATGATAACAAATCCGCATATCTGTCCAATGACTGAAGCCACTGCAGCGCCGCTCACGCCCATAGAAAAACCAAAGATGAATACAGGGTCGAGAAGGCAGTTGATAATCGATCCGCTGATAACACCATAAACAGAATACTTCGTAAAGCCCTGAAAACGCATTTGATTATTGATGCAGAAAGTACCCATGATGAAGGGAGTACCCAGCAGACTGATGCCCAGATATTGACGAGTATAAGGTAGGATTGTTGGCGTACTACCTAAAAGAATGCTGATAGGCTCAAGGAAAATCCATCCAAGTAGCATGACAATCAGCGAGAATACTAATGTGTAGAAAAGTCCTGTGCTTGCCATCACCTCTGCATCCTTGGTATTCTGAGCACCCAACTGACGGGAAATATAATTGCCCGAACCATTACCAAAGAAAAAAGAAAAGGCCTGTATGAAAAACATCACACTGAAAACGATACCTACCGCAGCCGTGGATTGCGTATTAATCTTACCAACAAAAAACGTGTCGACCAGATTATACATACTGGTCAGCAGCATAGAGATGATGGTAGGTATAGCCATGGCGCCTATCACACGATGGACAGGCGCCTGGGTCAGAAATGTATATTTATCGCTCATTGTTTTATTTTACAATCTTAGCTATCCAGCTGAAGAGTTCATTCAGGGCATAGTCGCCACTGTGAGGGCGGTTCCAAGGTAGCTTGAAGTTAACATCCTTACCTGCGTTCTGCAGTTTTGTTGCCAGATTGATAGCGATAGGGAAAGCAGTATCACGGTCGCGAGCACCATGTCGGATATACCAGTGAGGAGCAACAGAGGTAGCTGTATCACCGATGAAATACATAGGATTCAGTAGGCGGACATTCTCCTTCACCTCGTCAGACAATGTGCTGCCGGTCTTTGCAGCAGCCCATGCAGTAAAGTTAACATCAGAACCTTGCTCGTTTCCAAACTCACCGTTCTCGCCACTTGCAGCTGCTCCGTCCACGTTGTAGCTGTCAAAAGAGGGTACACCCTTGAGTGCTTGCGTACTTACTACGTAATTAAGATACTTGTTCATATCAAGGTCTGTGATATATTCACCAACCTTTTTTCTGCCACCCATCATCATCGGAGGCATACCGCCACCCATTCCTGAAGGACGTGCCATACCTACACCGCCATTGATAGGAGCCTGAAAAGCTGCCTCACTGCTGAATGTAAAACCGATAGAATCAGGGATGTCTGCACCTGCATCTTTAGCTTCCTGCGCACTACGGATGATAATCTGCTTGATATAGTCAAGATAGTTGTCGGCATTAAGCAATGTACCATCTGTCTTTTTCAAGCCGAGTGAGTTGATATAAGATGGGAACTGTGCTGCCAATTCCTTGATTAATGTTTGCTTACTTGCAGCGAGGCTCTTGCGACTATCGGTATTGCCATACAGCCATTCGTATGCCATATCAGCATGATCGAGGTCGGTAATCGGGCAATAGCACACACTCGCAAAGACATCATCACGTCCGTCAGCTGCACCCATAGCCTTGAGCAGTGGCTCATAGGCAGGGTTGTTGCCTGTTGCACCCATCAAACTCGACATTGCTCCACCTGCACTGGTACCGTCAGTAATAATCTTCTCCGTATTACCCGGTATCAAGTTGTCAAAGTGACGCAGGTAACGGATAGCCGCTTTTAAGGCGAGTAGCGCCTTTGGAGCACGACCAGTATAAACCGTCTTCTTTCCTTTCTTTACGGTAGAAGTACGGCCACGGCTACCGGGAATGACGAGAACATAGCCCTCAGCCAAGGCACGTCCGCTGGCATCCTGTGCTTGTGGGTCACCTGCCTGACTTGCCATATAGCCTCCTATGTAAGTACGAAGGAAGATAGGTGTCTGCTCGTTAGCCCCTTCTGGCACAAAGATATTCATATACTGATAGGTAGAATCCTCTACGTTGGTAACAAAATAAAGTTTGTTATAAGCCGTGTAATTCACCACTTTGCCATTAGGCATTATCAACGATGCCTCCACTCCACTCTCAGGATTAAACTGCAGAGCGTTTGTCTTTGGTTTCTTTGCAGCATTCATATTCATTGCGAGCATCATTCCTAAGGATGCAATCATTAGTTTCTTCATATTTATTGTTTTATTGAAATTACTTTAAGGAATACAAGTGCAATGGCAAGCACTGTATTGATAATCATTGAATACCTAATTTCTACCATAATTGTCTATATGACGACAACTAATAACGAAGGTTTAATTCCATCTCTCTTCTTTTTTTATCCTACTATAAGTTGCGAAGGAGGAAAAATATACTTTTTTTTAGAATGCTGTAGAGAAAAGGCTGAGCTTCTTGAAGCCTACCTTTATACACATTTTTGACTACTTAGTTTTTCGTTTCATATTAGAGAAACAAAGAAACTATCAATGCTGTCCAATAACCATCTTCTGTGCAAATAAGTTATTAGTGCCTTGCTATCTATCATCGTTACAAAAATTAAACAGCACTATTTGTAAATGTGCGAAGCCTCAGCTTGTAAGATAATAGTGGTAGGGAATGCAATATCCTACTGAAAAAGAGCTGCGCTGACCACAAATCTTAGCTTGAGAGCTTACTTTCAGAGAATCAATGTAGATTTGTTAGTTTTAAATAAGCTCACATATAGAGTAGTATGATACAACTTGAGAGTTAATGGACAGCATTAATAAAGGATAAAACACGGGTTACAATTCAGAGGTTAACGCTGAAGAGGGTGTGTCAAAATTGATACATCCTCTTTTTGTTCTTCCTTTACCTTGTCTACGACATAATTCGTTATTTACTGCAGCTATGCTGCTAATTTCATATAAAATGATTTATTGGGCTTTAAATAGACTATATAAACTTGTATAGAGCATCTGAAGGTGACTAAAAGTAGCTCCATAACGGCTTTTAGTTCCTTGAGATTGGTTTTTCTACACATTTTCCCTATGTTAAAGGCAATAGCGAAGAAGGCAAAGTCCATATTGACCTTGTCTTTTCCAAAATGCCTAAACCTCTTATAGGCTTTATTATATTTTGTTTGTCCAAAAACAGCTTCAGGTTCTATGCACCTTCGTCCTCGATGCTTGATGCCTTCTTTCGAGGTCAGTAGTTCCCGTGCCTTTTGTTTATAGTGCTGTAGTTGGTGGTTTACTTCTATAATTCTGTTCCCTCTTGCCTTAAAACATGAGCCTCTCAACGGACAACCATCACAGCGTTCTGCCTGATAACGTACGCTGTACGTAACGAATCCGTTAGAGGTTAGGGAACGCTTCATACCTATACGCTTCATATGCTGTCCCATAGGGCAGACGTAGAAATCCTGTTCCTTATTATAATAAAGGCTTGCGGGACTGAATGGGTTAGGTGTGTAGCGTGGACGCTGCTCTTTATGGAAGTAGTTATACTTCACATAGGCTTCCATATTATGTACATCCATGAACAGATAGTTCTCCTCGGAGCCATACCCTGAATCGGCTACGACTGTCTTGGCATAACGATGATAGCGTGATTTGAAAGACTCCAAGAAAGAAGAAAGTGTGAGCGTGTCTGTACGGTTAGCATAGAGTGCAAAGTTGGTGATAAACTGGTTCTCAGTTGCTATCTGCAGATTATATCCAGACTTAGTCTGTCCGTTCCGCATAGCATCCTCCTTCATGTGCATAAACGTGGCATCAGGGTCGGTCTTGCTGTAGGAGTTTCTCTCTCCCATAACCTCAAGTTGTTGGTCATACTCCTGGAGTTTATTACGTTTCTTCTCAAGCTCTTTAAGCTGTTTTTTCTTGGTTCTAACAGCCTGCTTCTCTTCTTTTGTCTTAGGCTCAGGGGCTGATTCCAAAGACTTGTTCAATTCCTTGGATATCTCATCGAGTAGAGCTGCAGTAAACTCGACACCTTCTGTCTTAGCGGCATTGTCCTGCGCTATGACATCATCAACCTGAAGCAAGAGTGTGCGTATTTGTTCCTGCAACTTGGCGCGGTTCTTTTCCACGGTTCTCTTCCAAACGAAGGTATACTTGTTGGCTTTCGATTCTATCTTTGTGCCGTCAATATATTCAACGTCAAGACTTATCAAACCTTTGGCTGCAAGTACTAATACGACTTGTGTAAAGATATTGTTGATTTCCTTTTTCACACGATTACGAAAACGATTGATGGTAATAAAATCAGGCTGCTCATATCCTGCCAGATAGATGAAATGAATGTCACGCTTGAGAAGCGACTCTATGCGACGGCAGGAATAGATATTATTCATATAGGCGTAAAGAATCACCTTGAGCATCATTTGTGGATGATAAGGCTTGCGACCACTGGGCTTATAAAGCTTGTAGACATTATCCAACATAAGATTATCCACCAAGGCATCTAAAAGACGAACAGGGTCATCTTCTGCGATATCCTTATCGATTCTTTGAGGAAAAAGAATCATTTTCTTGTGTATGTAAGAACGAAAGTGTATCTTTGTCATAATGAGATTTTTTTAATGCCTAAAGGTACAAAAACTTTAGGAAATAGCAAAGCTCTGGCTTGAGAAAGTCGGGGCTTTGTGCATAAAAAAGAGGATGTGTACATTTTGACACACCCTCATCCCGTAGGTTATCTTCTTTGTATCCCACTTATCCTTAGGTTGCTCAGCCTCATCTGGATAACCAATGATAATACCATTCAATGGAATCAGATTACCCGGTAAGTTCAAGGTTCTTGAGATACCGTTTATCTTCTTCTGAATAGGATAAATGGTAGTCCAACAGGCACCTAATCCCATAGCATGAGCAGCTAAAAGAATATTTTCAGAAACCGCTGACAAATCTTGTATCCAGAGTTCCTTACCCTGTCCCTCTGCCATACGAGTAGTATCTGCACAGACAAAGATAAAGAGAGGAGTTTTTTTGATGTCCTCAGCATGGAACTTGTTAGATTCAGCATATTTCTCGATATCATTCTTTTCCTTTAGAACCACGAAATGCCATGGTTGCTTGTCTCCTGATGTAGGAGCAGCCATACCTGCACGTAGCAAAGCCTCAATCTTGGCATCTTCTACTGGTTGTTGCTTGAACTTCCTTATACTTGTTCGAGTCATGATGTTCTCCAACACTGCTTTTGCACTTGGGTTCTCCTTAACTACTTCTGCGATACTACTTGGAAGTGTAGTCTGTGCTTTTGCTGAGATAAAGCCCATAACCGCCAATGCGGTTATGAGCATTTTATTGATTTTATACATACGATTTAAATAACACATTATTATTTCAGAATTGTTATTGCCTTGAGTAAGTCACCATTTCCGAAGGTCATAAATGGACTTGCAACACCTGAGTTTGCGTCTATCTGGTAAATGGTTGGAATAACAGAAGATGTACTACGTGTTTGGTTTCCATTTCTGCCACCATGATTTCCGTTACCACCATGATTTCCATTACCACCATGATTTCCGTTACCACCATGATTCCAGCCACCGCCATTTCCAGAGCCGCCGCCCATACGCGTTGGAGCTGCCACTGGGAGATAATAAGCACCTGCATAGCCATCACCCCAACCAAATGATACGGTAGAGGCATCAGGGAGTCCAGTTACCCATGTCAGGGTCTTGGTATCCATATCTACGACAGCCATCTTACCAGATGCGTCCATATTACCATACTTATTCTTGTCAAGATAGAACTCAAGCAAGAACTTGCTACCACTGATGTGAAAAGCCTTGCGGAAACGATAACCATCAGATACAGCAAAGATATTGAACTGATAGTTCTTGTCAAATTCGGTCTCACCCTTCTTGATACGAAGAGCACCTACCTTTCCGTCTGTTGCACTTGAGCCAGCGAACACGTAAACGTTACCATTGTCATCAGCACCGCTAAGTGTGTAGCGGACAGAACGCATAGCACCTACCGATGTTCCGATGCGGTTATCGTAAATCACCTTCTTGACATTCAGGTTATAATCACAGATAGCAACTGCTGCAGAATCGCGGTTGCTATAGTTCAAGACCATAGCTACCTGATTGTTACCCATATCAACGATGTTGGAAATGTTAGGGTTAACGTTGTCAATGGCATACTGAGGTAAACTTACACTAATGTTATTGCCTGCACCATTCTTATCCACTACCATAGAGTATGGCTGGCTAATCTGTGCCGCATAAGAGTATGTTCCAAATGTACCCGTGTTACCGAAAGCTGTAACCAATACAGGTGAGCCAACCTCTGTCAGCTTACCATTCTCCACCTTATAGCTACGGAGGCCAGCCTTCATGCTGCCAATACCCTGAGCTGAAGCACCACGAGCATAGATGTAACCTGTAAATACCACTGTTCTTATTGTAAGTCACCTGCGTGAAGCTGTCATAAGACTTTACAGCATCTGCAGCACCATACACGGTCTCACCGTTTTTGTTGGTTGTCAGGTTATTATACACCTTCATATAAACGCCACCAGTGAGGTCGGTAGTAGGGTCGCCAGAAGTTACGATAAAACTAACTTCTTTAGGATTGGTGACAGAAGGGCTACCACCCTGCTCATTGTTATCATCGTCAGAGCATGACGTAAGTGTCATACATGATGCGAGCGCAATAAGCGCAGCTGAGAAAAAATACTTTTTCATAATTCTTTTTTGTTTATTATTGTATTCTTGTTAATTATTGATATAAACTTACCTTGTTTTCAAGTGAAAGGAAAGTGATGTTGCTTAGTTCAACTTTCCAAGTGTTCTAATTTCCGTCACACCCTTGATGCTGATACCCTTTGTTGCTACACCTGTTTCGGGATTAACCTGATAGATGGCTGCATCTTGACCGAACTGGGTAATAGGTAGATAGATTACTCCATCTGCATACATCGGAACACCTCCTGTCTCCGCTCCTGAAGTGATGAGATTCTTTGCAGGAATACCACTGAGCCAAGTGAACTTCTTGCTTGCCATATCAACGATAGCAAACTGATGCCCAGCAGTCATAGTGTTGATATTCTTTCGTTGTATATTTCAAGGAGGAACTTGCTGTCTGTTATGTACCAAACACGTCGGAACTTATAGCCATCAGCAGAGGTCTGAATGTCAAAGTAATAATCTTTATCGAATTCTTCAGCACCCTTTTTGATGCGCAGAGCACCAGCTTTGCGAGTGGTTGCGGTGTTAAATGCATTGGAGAATACATACACTGTCCCATCATTGGTCTTGAACACTTCGTGGAGTACTTGAGAGCGATATTGACCAGCAGCATAGCTGATACGGTTGTCACGATACACCTTCAGCACGTTCAAGTCTTTATCCATCTTAGCTACCCACACACTATCAGGGTATTTCACTTCGCCGACACTGGAACCATCACCAGTTCCTGTCTGGTGGAATGCAGACTGAACCATAGCGGTGAGGAATGTGCCGTCACCATTATCGATGATGCTGGAGAAGGTCACCTGCTGGCCATTACCTGTGATATCTTCTGTCCAGATGGTCTTTGTATGATCGAGTTTCACACCATTATTTGTGATATTCCAGAAGACAAAGGTGGCACCGTCATTCCGTTTGCCATCAGCAGAAACCTGTCCTCCTACACTTGTCAATAATTGACCATTGAAGAAACCATAGTTGGAGAAACGGGTGTCAATGCGAAACTCTCCCAACTTTGAGAACTGAGCCTCATCAGATGTCCAGCGCAATCCATACCCCAGACCAGCAAACTGTTGCTGATAGACCATACCAATGGCGTTGTGGTTGTTGAACATCCAGGTATATTCTGTTTGAGGCAACTCCATTATATTGTTTCTTATGTCAAGGTTGCCAGCTGTCAGACTATTAGTCTGCATGATATATTCAGTTCCGTTGTCGCTCTTAACGGCTATAAAGTATGAACCTTTTCCATTCCTTACAGCCTTGTCAGAAACCGATGATGAACCGCCGCCATTCGTCGGGCTGACAGTATCGTCGCCACTACTACAACCAGCAAAACCGATAGTTGTTCCAAACAAACAAATGAATAGTCCTGCTTTTGTCATTTTAGACAATGATAAAAAAGTATTTCTCATTCTTTTATACGTGTGTTGTTAATTAATAATTTTGTATTCTGAAACAATCCTTTGATAATGTTTGTTTATGTTCTACTGTTTATAGAAAACATATCGGAACTTAATGCTGAAACTTCGGCCAGGCTTTTGCAGGCTATAGTTGTCATATAGTAAGGCATTTGTAAAGTTGTTTGCCTCTAATGATACGTTGTATCTTCCACCTTGTATTGCATAGACCAAGTTGGCATCACAGCTCAACTGTTCTGGCACATAGAGTTTTGCTCCTTCGCTGCTCCATGAGCGATAGAATTTATGTATGTATCTCAAATCACAGCCTATCGTAAGTCGATTATCCTTACCTAATACACGCTTGAAAGTATAGCTTGCATCAGCACCTCCAAAGGTGTAAGGTAAGTTTGGGACACGATTACCATAAGTTATCGACACTGCTCCAATACTATTGAATCGCTCCTTATCTCGAGTGTTCTGTATGGACAAGTTTCCTCCGATACTTGCTACATCCTTATAATAATAATGTAGACTGAGGTCCATACCCATTCCCTGTACCTTTCCGTGATTGCTGCTCACAGCGACACCCTTCTGTCCAATGGTTCGGATGATGTAATCCTGCATATAACGATAGTAGAAACCTGCATCCACACTTAGCGTATGTGTATCATTGAAAGTGTGCTGATAGCTCAAGTTAAAGTTCAGATTATCACTCTTCTCAGGACGAAGCGTAGCATTACCATCTTCATAATCACCATCACCAAAGAGCTCACGATCTGTTGGAAGATGATAGGTTCGTTCATACGAGAGTTTCGTCTGTAAGTCTTTGTGAAAGAGGAAGTAAGTTCCTGCCACTCCATAACCTAAAGCTTTCGTAGAACGTTCTTGCTCTTGATAATCGGCACGTCCAGACGAAGCGACATTGACAGGTCCTCTTACGTGCGAATCATAGTACTTCAGAAAAGCCACCATGTTCCAATGCTGGTTGGGAATGAACTTATACGATAGTCCTAAGGTATTCTTAGCGTTGACACGACGCATAAAGGTTGCTGCTGAACTCTGTACGTTATTTGAAGCAGCATTAGTGGTGCGACGGCGGTAATGGGTATATGTATCGTTTAGCGTAAAGAAATGCTGGTCGCCAATATGATAGGTCAGATTAGCAACGGTAGCCAAAGTGTAACCCTTGAATTCGGCAAGCGTAGGTACTCCCTCACCTTGATAGGCATTAACCTTATACTCACCCGTCCAGCTATAGGTGCGACTGAGCGTATCCACATTATTGGTCTTCACCATATCGTATCGAGCCGACAATCGGAAGTTCAAACCTGGTATCACAAGATTACGCTTCTCATAAAGCAGTGAGGGAGTCCATCCTTGTGCCGTGCGATACTTCCCACCAAACACTATTTTCATCAAGTTGGCGTTCTGTATCTGTGCATATTCATGACTATAGTTCAAGCCGAAGATGAGTTTGTCTGCCCACTTCTTATCCACCACACCAACCTGTAATACTACAGCCTCGTTATGGTATCTGTCGTGAAACCGACGGAACCATGCCTCATCATTGCTTACAGCATTGGTACTAAGGTCAGTCCATTGTGTCTTTACCTTATAGTCATTATCAGAATAATTCTGATAGGCATTCATACGGAAGGTAAGTCCTGATTTACTCGACAAGCCAAGAGAGAGGTTGCTACGATGAGTATTGAACGAGCCATAGCTATAGCTGGCATCAATATAGGTGTGTGGAGAGTGGTCTGTAACAATATTGATGGCACCTCCTAAGGCATCACCACCGAAATCTACAGGCACGACACCCTTATACACCTCGATGCGGTTAGCAAAGCTCGCAGGTATATTATTAATACTAAAACTCGATGATACGCCATCCATCGGTACACCATCGATGAATAGCTTTACGTGTTTTCCCGCAAATCCATTAAGATTAATGCTTGTGCCAGATCCAAGACCTCCGTCCTCACGCACTTTCACACCTGGCACACGATCAAGGACATGCGCCAAATCGAGGTTGGTATTACGCAAGCGTCGGGTGTCTACCGCCAAGACATTGAATGCCGACGAATTGACACGCTTCACTTGGTTGCCACGAACCACTACTTCATCCAGATGCTGGACTTGCTTAAGTTTGTCACCATGCAGATCTGTTCTGCTGTTATCCTGCAGATGTGACTTACTGTAATCATTTCTTAGGGAGTCTGAATCGTGCTGTGCCCATGCTACAGTTGTAATAAACAATGTACATAGAGCCAATATGCCCCTACACATATAATTGCTTCTTATCATATCAAAGTTATTCCCGTTTTAATGGAAAATAATTTGTGGTACCATAAGGAGTAATTATACGTCGGGCTTAGCACATTCTTAGCAATATAAATATAACAAAGCTTCTTTTATACCTTTATTATATAATATGTAAGGAATGATATGGGCAATGACTGTTTCTCGCTTATCCGTTGCTTTATTCCATACTTTCAAACTGAGGTGAGATGTTTACCAATCTTCTCTGTCTGATTTGCGGGTGCAAAGGTAGCAACTGTTCTGGAAATGTACAATACTTAAAAATGATGATTCTTCTTGATAAAACACTAAAACAAGCTAAACGATATGATAATTTAAAAGTGTTTTTTCGTTTCTCATTATGGTTTTTAATAAGTTTGTCGTTTGAGAAAAGTAAGGTATCTTTGTAGTGACCAAAATTCAAGAACATGGATACCAGCATAATGCAAAACGCCTTAGGCGTCTTCAAACAAGACTGTCAGAATCTGCGCTACGAAGATAATAACTTAGTTTTAGAAATCCAAACTCCAAAGGAAAAACTTTGTTGTCCTGTATGTGGAAGTCATAATATCAATCGTAACGGCAGCCATATTCGTCGCTTTGTAAGTGTTCCAATTGGTCTGAGCAAGACCTATCTGGACATGCGTGTACATCGTATTCAATGTCACGACATATCTTTGATTATGCACACAGAAATAGACTGGAGAATGCCTTGTGCCTAAACCATCTGATGATGATTGCCTATTATCTCAAAGAAGATCTTAAGGAAATATGGAACCAGTGTAGTAAGCAAAAAGCTAAAGATCTGTTGGATGAATGGGTAAAGCAAGCTATAGAATCTAAAATACAGCCATTGGTGAAAATGGCTTCAACTATTAGAGCATACAAGACATACATATTAGCATGGTACGACCATTGTATAACAAATGGAACAATTGAAGGAATTAACAATAAAATAAAGGTTCTGAAAGACAGATATATGGATTTAGAAATGAGGAATACTTCACATTAAGGCTCTATGCATTGCATGATAGGCGTCTACGCATTTAACGGAAGAACCCATATTTCATGAAATGGTATACTAAGTAGTGATGCAGAAAGAAGTAAAATACAGAGTAAGGCCAACACTATAATATAAAATGAAAGTGTGGTTGCCTTTTTATAATGAGACCTCTGCAAAACCTTCATTTATAGAGAAATTCCCATTTAGTTGTGTATAGAAGCATATTCCAACGTGTTTATTGTTATAATTGATGCCGTAAAACGATTATTATCATCTATATTTGTGTCCAATTTTCTTTTATTTGAGAGCATTGGACACAATTATCCCTGGCGTTCGATATAAGTTGTAGGCAACAGCCTCCATAATATGCTGTGCATGTGTTTTGGCAAGTCCTACATATCTTGCCGTACCTCCCCTAAACCATCTGTGTATGGAACCAAAAGTGCGTTCCACCCTGTACCTAATTTTACTGATAGCCACATTGATGCGTTTCTCTCTTTCTGTAATCTTATGCGCCCTTGTCCTTTGTGCATAATGCGACTTTTTAGTTTCATTCGAGCAAGTGTCTCCTTGTTTTCTGCCGAGTCATAACCCTTATCAGCATATACGAGAGTCTTTTTCGGAAGATTTGCTTTTTTCAGGGGCGTTTCCAAATGCTTGATGCCGCTCTCATTAGCTGCGGTAGTCTCCTCTGCAAGAACCAATCCATTTTCATCTGTAACTGAATGCCGTTTGTATCCAAAGTGGAGCCTTCCCATTTTCTTGATCCAGCGTGCCTCTCCGTCCACATTGGGCTTGAGTTTCTCCTTGAGCATAGCTTTCTCGGATTTTAATTTACCCGTTTCTTCATCTCTGTCCTCAACTATCTCATACTCCTTACAACCACGTGGACGACGAGGACTATCGGTAATGCTGGCATCGACGATAGCCCCACGTTTGACAATAACACCTTGTTGCTCCAACTGACGGTTAATCTCATTCAGTACCATATCATAAAGGTCTGCCTCTACAAGAATGTTACGGAAACGACATATAGTCGTACTATCAGGAGCAACATCTTCCAAACCCAGTCCTACAAAGCGGCTGAAAGACAAACGATCGTTTACCTGCTCCTCAACCTCACCATCACTAAGACCATACCAAGTACGAAGAAGTTCGATTTTAAAAAGCACAAAACTATCATAGCTCGGACGACCAGTTGCCTTGTTACCTTTGGTGTAGGCAATTTCAATAATACCACGGATTGGATTCCAATCGATAATATTGTCTATCTGAGAAAAGAAGGTCTGCTTGACCTTACGCTGACCGACTAATAGGTCGGCAAAACTGAGAGAGGAGAGTTGCTGTTTCATACTATAAAGGTACGAAAAAATAATGATATAAGCAAATTTCTAAACTAAGAGTTTTGCAGAGGTCTCATTCCTTGAATAAACAGTATTTCTTTGTGGCTATCATATCCCCCATTGGGTTTGGGTGGGGGATTTCATGCCTATGCAAGAACCAAGAACCCCAGAAAAGTCCCAAATCAATGGATAAATACCAAAATGTCACGTCAAAATATAAAAGTAGATCGCAAAGAATAATGCTGCGGAATTGAGGTAGTTCATGCCATAATCATCATAACATGAAATTTCTAAAGGAAGACGAGGCTCTATCACATCGGGTGTACTTGTCAGTGGAGAAACCATGTTAGGATCTGCTCCATTTTCTAAAAGAAACTTTGTCATGTCATAGTTATGTTCCCATACGGCATAAAGCAGATAGGACATGCCATTTTTTCCATAGAGTTTACGTTCCATCCTTTGTGCATCATATCAAGGATTTTATCCTTGTCGCAATCATGGATGGCTTTAATAATGGGATATTCTTTCTCACTAAAAAAACGCTTGTAAGGTGCTTCATTGTTAAACATACTGCATGAGGTTAAAATGAGTGATGATAATAATGCTATAATATATTTCATTGCCTTATCATTCATTCTCTTTAATTTTATTCACGGCTGGTTTGTATGGGAACTCTACGCCTATACTTTTTAATCGCGCAACAAGCTTTTTAAAGTCTGGATTATCGTAATCTCCTATACCGCTATCTATATAATCTTGCACCCAAAAAGCGACATTTACTTCTCCCTCGAAAACGCCAACTCCTCCTGTCTTCATCGGGTCAGCACCTTTGTCCCATAGCCATAGTACGAAAGCCCATTGAGCAGTGACCGCCTGATTTGTAATTACAGTTTCCTTGACACTGTCAAACTGATTTATGTCTGCACCATGCTCTAATAAGAAATCTATTTTTTTCTTATCTTCATATAATGCAGCCGCAAATAAAGGAAGTTGCGCTCGCGTGTCATTAGGATTAGCCCCATGTTCGAGTAATAATTTCATATAATTCATGCCATATTTATCGTAGCACGTTCTTTCAAGAGGAAGCATGCAAACGGTTTCTTCTGGTGTCTCGTCCCAAAATACTGACACAAAATTAGGGTCTGCCCCATTTTCTAAAAGAAACTTTGTCATGTCATAGTTATGTTCCCATACGGCATAAAGCAGATAGGACATACCATGTTTACCCATAGTATTTACGTTCCATCCTTGGTGCATCATATCAAGGATTTTATCCTTATCGCAATCATGAATGGCTTGAATAATGGGATATTCTTTCTCACTAAAAAAACGCTTGTAAGGTGCTTCATTGTTAAACATACTGCATGAAGTTAAAATGAGTGATGATAATAATGTTATAATATATTTCATTGCCTTATCATTCATTCTCTTCCGTATTATCCATGGCTGGTTTATACGGGAACTCTACCCCTATACTTTTTAATCGTGCAACAAGCTTCTTAAAGTCTGGATTATCATAATCTCCATTCCCATAGTTTATAAAATCTTGTACCCAATACGCAACATTCTCCTTACCTCCAGTATTTCTTCCAATACCTCCCGTTTTCATCGGGTCAGCACCTTTGTCCCATAACCATAATACGAAAGCCCATTGGGCGGTTATCGCCTGATCTATTATTACAGTTTCTTTCGAACTGTTAAATTGGTTGATATCTGCGCCATGTTCTAATAAGTATTCTATTTTTTGCTTATCTTCATATAATGCTGCTGAAAATATAGGAAGTTGCGCTTGCGTATCATTGGGGTTAGCCCCATGTTTGATTAACAGCTTAACAAAATTAATATTATAATCTTTATAACAGACTGTTTCGAGGGGGAGGATACGTACCGTTTCTTCTGGTTTCACTTCCCAGAATACTGACACAAAATTTGGGTCTGCTCCATTCTCTAAAAGAAATTTTGTCATGTCATAGTTATGTTCCCATATCGCATAAAGTAAATAAGACATTCCATGTTTGCCCATAGAATTTACGTTCCATCCTTTGTGCATCATATCAAGGATTTTATCCTTGTCGCAATCATGAATGGCTTGGATAATGGGATATTCTTTCTCACTGAAAAAACGCTTGTAAGGTGCTTCACTGTTAAACATACTGCATGAGGTTAAAATGAGGGATGATAATAATACTATAATATATTTCATTGCCTTATCATTCATTGTCTTCCGTATTATCCATGGCTGGTTTATATGGGAACTCTACACCTATACTTTTTAATCGCGCAACAAGCTTTTTAAAGTCTGGATTATCGTAATCGCCTATACCGCTATCTATAAAATCTTGCACCCAAAAGGCAACATTTACTTCTCCCTCGAAAACGCCAACTCCTCCCGTTTTCATAGGATCTGCACCTTTGTCCCATAACCATAGTACGAAAGCCCATTGGCTTGCAAGGGCTTGGTCTATTATTACGGTTTCTTTCGAACTATTAAATTGGTTGATATCTGCTCCATGTTCTAATAAGTATTCTATTTTTTGCTTATCTTCATACAACGCTGCTGAAAATATAGGAAGTTGCGCTTGCGTATCATTGGGGTTAGCCCCATATTTGATTAACAGCTTAACAAAGTTAATGTTATAATCTTTATAGCAGACTGTTTCAAGAGGGAGGATACGAACCGTTTCTTCTGGTTTCACTTCCCAGAATACTGATACAAAATTAGGGTTTGCTCCATTTTCTAAAAGAAACTTTGTCATGTCATAGTTATGTTCCCATATAGCATAAAGCAGATAGGACATGCCATGTTTACCCATAGAATTTACGTTCCATCCTTTGTGCATCATATCAAGGATTTTATCCTTATCGCAATCGTGAATGGCTTGGATAATGGGATATTCCTTCTCACTGAAAAAACGCTTGTAAGGTACTTCATTGTTAAACATACTGCATGAGGTTAAAATGAGGGATGATAGTAATGCTATAATATACTTCATTGCCTTATCATTCATTATCTTTCCTATTAATCATAGCTGGTTTATATGGGAACTCTACACCTATACTTTTTAGTCGCGCAACAAGCTTCTTAAAGTCTGGAGCATCATAATCTCCATTTCCATAGTTTATAAAGACTTGAACCCAGTATGCAACATTTGTTTGTCCTTCAAATACGCCAACTCCTCCTGTCTTCATCGGGTCAGCACCTTTGTCCCATAGCCACAATACTAAATCCCATTGTCTTGCAAGGGCTTGGTCTATTATTACGGTTTCTTTCGAACTGTTAAATTGGTTGATATCTGCGCCATGTTCTAATAAGTATTCTATTTTTTGTTTATCTTTATATAACGCTGCCGAAAATATAGGAAGTTGCGCTTGCGTATCATTGGGATTAGCCCCATATTTGATTAACAGCTTAACAAAATTTATATTATAATCTTTATAACAGACTGTTTCGAGAGGGAGGATACGTACCGTTTCTTCTGGTTTTACTTCCCAGAATACTGATACAAAATTAGGGTCTGCCCCATTTTCTAAAAGAAACTTTGTCATGTCATAGTTATGTTCCCATACGGCATAAAGCAGATAGGACATACCATGTTTACCCATAGAATTTACGTTCCATCCTTTGTGCATCATATCAAGGATTTTGTCCTTGTCGCAATCATGAATGGCTTGAATAATGGGATATTCTTTCTCACTAAAAAAACGCTTGTAAGGTGCTTCACTGTTAAACATACTGCATGAGGTTAAAATGAGGGATGACAATAATGCTATAATTTTTTTCATTGTTATGGATAGTTTCTTTAAAGAATGTTGGCAATAATTGGTCTTCCTAACTCTGCCTCCTCAGCTTGTATTGCTTTGAAGAGTAAAGGGAGGTCGTGTCCTTTAGTAAAATCAAAGCTGTCAAGAGTATGTAACATAATTCTTTCGCCTGCAGCCTTTGGCATTAGAGATAGGTTGTTGCTTGCCATATTTAGGAAATCTTGATTTGAATAATAGGTATGAACCTTTGAAGTATTAGGATTCTGTACGCCATATATTTATAAGTATTCGGATGAACGCCCGCAGGGCAGAAAGCGTAAGTCTTGCTACCAGTGGCAGCACCTGCAGCTGTTGCTAAACCGCCACCAAGGGAATGACCAGCAATAGTCATTTGCTTACCTTGTTTTTCAGAGCCTTGTTTAACCTTTTCTGCTAATTTTATAGACTTATTATATTGTTCACTTCCCATGCCTAATCCCTGCTTCATGTTATCGTCAGTCCATTCTTTACTCCAGTCATGTACCAAATCATTTTCAGGATGGTCAGGGTCACTGTAGGTACCACGATAAACAAGTACATAATCTCCATTCGTGTCTTTATAGATATCAGCTTTAAAGCCTGTATGCGGGTCGTCAATTTCTCTTAAATCTGTGATTCCTAACTTTTTCATTTCCTCTGCATCCAACTTCTCATACCCATCAAGTTTTTCATCCTTATTCTTAAGCATAGCTTGTTGTTTAGGGCTTAGCCCATCCATAGCCTCGTCCATGTCATAATCATCCTTATCTTTCTTTTTTGTCGTTCGATTATAAGCAAAGTAACTTAAGACTAACATTTTAGCGGCTTCAGAAAAGTCAGGTTTTATGATAGTTATAAGTCCTCCTTGTATGCAATTCAACATAGCTCCTTCAAGTAAGGCTTTCTGACCACTGATTTTTACGGATGAATGTACTCTTGACCAAGTAGACATCTTTGTATATGCGGCGCAGATATTTGGCATTATCACATTTTGAACCATCTTTGATACTTTTCCATGCAGGAAAGAGTACATTCCCACTGCACCAAGCACAGCACCGGCAGTACTTCCTACTTGGGCACCTTGAACTGTTGCACTAATCATAGTGCCAACTTTATTAAAGAACCCCATATCCTTGGATGCATCTTTTCCTGCTCGCAAACCTCTCAGTGCACCGACTACTAATCCTGCTAAAGCTCCACCTATTGCGGCACGCAGACATAGAACAGAGGTAAAGAGAGTCATATTCATCAATACAGTTGCAAGCACACTGATGAAATCTGGCGTCTTATAGCATCCATAACATTCGCCCATTCTGTCATTCTCCGTAGCGAGCAGTTTCCCATTACTACGTTTGACACTATTTTGGCTTGTTACTTTAATCAAAGCCTGATGTGCACCAAGTGTGCATACTGTGATATCTTTGTCTTGTATATATTGTAAACTCATAATACTGATCCTTCTATTTTAAACTCTATCTGAGTAATATATGAGTAACTCTCACTTGCTTGCTCATGTATTATCGTTTGTGCAGTGTCGAAGAAATCCAATTGTTTGTCTGAACATAGATATTTAGTCTCTATATGATATTGGTAGTCAAATACAGCATGATTAGTTAAGGGAAGAATCTCTCTCTTGTATTGTTCTTCTATACTATCTATGTCGTTTATTAGACCTTCGCCTTGTTGTGTCAACTCTAAAACACCATTAGCTAAAGTCTCTTTACCGATTCTTTTTATTTTTGTACTTACCTTATGAGTACTAAACAAAGAAGAAGCAGGGCTAATAGTAAATGATTTTCCCCCACCAAACCATGACCATAATGTATAATAAAGTAAAGAGTCCTTCATTTCGTTCTCGAAAGAATCATAGCCTTCTTTCGATAAAGCCAAGAAATTCTTTATAGAATCGTCAGAACCAAATATCTTTTCTACTTCATCCTTACTTTTTTCCCATGCTTCACCTATTTCTTTTTTATTGCAGATTATAATCTTATCATCATTGCCAAAGTCAAACAAAACCTTATAAGCAGGTTTGTTTATAATGGTGAGCAGTTTAAAAATTTCAGCATTCTCTTCTTGCTTCGGTGCGTCCAAAACCTCTATGAGTATATGTCGTTCAATTGGAAACGACACAGCCCATTTCTGAGTAACAGAATTTTCCACAATAATGCTACTATTCATAAGGAGCTTGGTCGTCTGCGTGATATGATATATTTTCTGCATCATTCATTAAATTAATATTATTAATTAATTTTGACTTCATTAAAGCCCGTGATGCTCACATCTCTGTTGCTGTAAATATTTACATCTTCGTTACTATTAATATTAACATTGCCAACATTATTAATAGTAACATCTGAGTTAACGATAACTCCCGTATCATCACCATTTGTATTAGATATTTGTGTTACATCAGAAGATATAACTTTTACGACTGGGGAGATTATATCAATTTCACCATCTGTTAGTTGGATATAGGTCGACTCGTTTATGGAGATGCGGACCTTTGTATGTCCGGATAAGTCTATATTACCATCCTTGTCCATTCTTAAGACACTGGCGTCTTTACCAACAGTTGTTGTTGCAGATGCTCTGGTAGCTAAAGTTTGGTTACCAGCACCATCAAAGTTCATGCTTACGCCGCCCTTGTCATGCAGCGTGACACTTCCTTTAGAATCATTAAGTTTCAAGGCACAGCCAGTGCGACTGGTAAGGCTCTTGCAGTTGTTGCCTTGGCCACCGCCACCACCTGTTGTACCATTAAACAGGCTACCCATAACGTAGGGACGGGCGGGGTCACCATGACGGAAGCCGAGGAGGACTTGGTCGCCTACCTCTGGGATAAACACAAAGCCACGGTTGCTCTTACGTCTTTGCTGCCACCGCCATCCGGTGTCATCACGCGCACCCAACTTGTTCGCATGTTGTCGGTTTGCCAATTCATACGCACCTGCACACGACCTGCTCCATGTGGGTCGGCATTGCTGAGCACCGTTGCCATCTGCGTTTCAGCCAGAGGCATTTCAACCTTTGGATTAGGCAGACTCATTACAGTACCAGGGATGGCTTTGAAACGGTTTTTGTAGTAACAGCTCTCGCTCACTTCATGGGTCATCTCGATGATGATGAAATCGCCTAAGCTCTCTTGGGAGAGATTGCCAACTCCCTTTAAGAAAGAACTATACAAACTTATCACCGAACCTACGTGTAGCCTTGGGTCCTGACTTTCGGCCGTGACGTAATGGGTCTCAGCCGTTTCGGCGGCTTGTTTTAGGAGTACATAATTCTCAAGATCATCGATAGAGCTGACACGCTGTATGGAGTACTGGCGAGCCGCCTTAGGGTAGGAGGGGAGCGCAGCACGGAACGCATCACCCGCCATCCTGTCATGTCCGTAAGCTTTATCGGGCGTCTTGCGGTCCATCTCACGGTTTGCACCAGAATGGAACGTAAACACCTGTTCTGGACGAGCTAATGTTTGTAGACCAATATTGAGGGAACTTAGTGACGTACCAAATTCCATCTTGATAGGGTCTGGCAATCGCCTTGGTTTACCGAAGACAAGTTTCAGACCATCATAATACATCCATTCCTGATACTGCAAGGCAAGCCGACGAACGAAATCGAAGTCAGATTCCTCGTATTGGCAGATGTAATCCAACTGTTTCTTGTGTGCCGCATTCAATGCCAATTGCACCTTACCATCACTGCACAGACTCTTTACGACATCGCCAATCGACCTATCGTTCCATGAGTAACAGCTCGGTGCCGTCTCCATACGATAAGTAGAGGAGTATCCAGACACCTGTATACACCCGAAGTCGCTACCATCACGATGCAACTCAATATTTGTCACTATGCCACAGAAGAATGGTTTGTTCGCAGCCTTCACTATGATATCCTTGCCGAGCCACTCTTTACTACTACTGATGTTATGCACCTGTCTGTTGCCTCCCGACTCAAGGTCAACTGTGAGGTCAAAGTGATGATGTGCACCAGTACTTTGGTCGATACGAAGTGATTTGAAAGAAGAAAGTCCATCCTTTCCTATGGTGATGGAGATGGGATTAAAAGGTATTGCCATTGAATATATTTTTGAGGTAATTAAGGCTGAAAAGCGATATAATAAGATTTGTTCCCTATATATAATAAGGTGACGACCTCAGCTGCTTATAGGTATGTCCTACTGCGGTGAGACCTAAATAGAAAGCTAAAAGGACCATGTCAAGCACGTAGCCCGACACGGTCCTTAAGTTTCTTAGACCTATGAACGAGGCCAGCGGTTGTCGAGCTCGGCATTACCCACGGTGATATTCTCAGCAGAGAAGGTCATCGCAATGGTCATCGGCGCCTCGTTGTTTACGTCGAGTGTCTCCTTGTAGTGAACGATGTAAGCATTCTTGAAAGAAATCTCCTTCATCTTAGCATCCTCCTCACTCTTCTTGTAAATAATCTTACCCTCAACAGGTTTGAACTGACTGTTGAGCATAGCCTCAATAGTAGAAGTGTCATCAGTAGACTCGATAGTGACGCTGATACGACCACCAGAGATACTTGATGCAGGCTGACCCTTCTTGTCAGTCGTACGACTGAACTCGTAGTTAGAATAGAGTACGTCGTACTCTTTGCCACCTAATTCCAATGTTGCTCTAAATGAACTCATGATAGATAATTTTAAAGTAGTTAGAAAAAATAAGAAAACGAGGTCATCTTAATTTCCCTCACGTATGAGAAACAAAAAAAGAGAAAACCCCCTAACAACGTTTTGAAGTCTCCTCTGCGTGTGGCTGTAAAACAGTCTTGCTCCTTGAAAGAAGAGGAAGATTTGCAATCTGTTGTCATTTTCGTTGTCAAAAGTAATTATATAATTTCATAAAAGCAATTGATACAACACTAAATAACAAAGGTTTAATATCTTATACACATTCAAAGCCATCTTCATTCTGCCCCTTATCCACCCTTTGTCATTATGTCCTTCTGTCTATGTAAGAGCTTTCGGTCATTCTATGTCATTATGCCCTTCTGTCTAAGAACATTTAAAGTGTTGTTCATTCTGTACCCTCTGTCTTAGTGCAATTCGCATAATTCTTAGTTCTGTGGTGATAGTTATTTGTTATAGTCCATACCAGTCTTATTCCCATGTGGCATTATATCATCTTTTAATATGACATTCAATCTATGAACAGTCCATCTTTGTACCACTCAATTAAACCGGCGTATTTGTATGTCTGTGGAACTCGGTGTGAGTATGAAAAGTCTCAACAAAAATGTAGTGAAAGGTAGGAGTTAATGACGAAGGTTATATACATGGTTCACGTCTATAATATGCATTAAATCAGTGTGTTGTGAGCAGTGGGGGAGAAGGTGCTTATTAAGACACAAGAAGAGCCTTAACAAGCATCAAGAAGGGCGTGTTTTTAAGGGCTGAAGGGCGTCTTCTTAAACCATGAAAAGTAAGTATTGGATATGGTGTATGCGATAAATCTTTACATCATCCATCCTTTCCCTTAGTTTTATTCATGGCTGGTTTATATGGGAACTCTACGCCTATACCTTTAAATCGTACAATTAATTTCTTAAGGTCGGGACGATGTCATTTCAACTGTCCTACCAGCTAACACAATAAAAAGTTTGTCGACCGCTTCCAATTATTATAAGTTCTTGAAGTTACATATCCAAAGATAAGGAAGCTCAGAAATACTGTCGTATCTTTGCAACATCAAGAGAAGATGCGATGGTTTATATCACCAACAAATTAAAAACCATACTTTGTATCGAATCCAGCGTGATTTTACAAAGAGAAAGACTGCTCCGGTATGCCCATCAGCATTCCTCATGCTCCTAAAGAAATGAAGCCAATGACACAGTTTAGATGACGTACCCTATCTTCATTCTGCCCCTTATCCACTCTTTGTCATTATGTTCTTCTGTTTATGTATGAGCTTTCAGTCACTCTATGTCGTTATGTCCTTCTGTCTGAGAATATTGAAATCGTTGTTCCTTCTGTGCCCTCTGTCTCTCTATGTCATTATGTCCATCTGTCTGAGAACATTAAAATCTCCAATCGTTCAGAGCTTTCAGTCTCTTCCTGTCATTATGTCATTCTGTCTGAGAACATTTAAGGTGTTGTTCATTCAGTCCCCTCTGTCTTCGTGTACTTCGTAGTTCTATGTTGATAGTTGTTTAGTATAGTCCATACTGTTTGGGGTTTCTTCATAATTTTGGAGTAATAATGACTCGCCTAAGCTTAGGTCTCTGATGAAATGTCACATAGAGAAAAGGAGAGTACGGAGAGTTATCAAAATAAAGTACTGTTAGTCATGGGGGTACCACCGGTGCGTAGAGTGACGGAGATTGTTAGCCAGTTTTATTAGAGCTTATATACCCAAAGTGGTTAAGCCAAAAGATTTATCAGGAATCTGGACGCTACACCTTCGCTGCTCATTGTACCTATTAGGGGTATGATATCGTCTGTTACGTCGGTTTAACATTCTATTTTTGACGCTGCCTGTTATTTCCCACCTTTATATACAAGGTGAGTTTAGGTAATTAACGATGAAAAACAATAGCTTTTATTTTGTCCTTTAAGGAATTTACTTTATATTTGCAGAATAAATAGAAAAATAAAAACCGAATGTCATTTACAACACATTGTAACGAGATTTTCAATCAGGCAATCCGTGATTATCATATTACGGATAATGTTGATACACCGATTAGTAACCCTTACGACAGAGATTCTATCGAAAACCGTCTCTATCTGAAATGCTGGATTGACACTGTACAGTGGCATTTCGAGGACTTAATTCGTGATCCGCATATCAATCCTGAAGAAGGAATGAGCCTTAAGCACCGTATTGACCGTTCTAATCAGGACCGTACTGACCTTGTTGAGCAGATTGATTCATATTTCCGTCAGCTCTACTCTGATGTGACGCCTCTCCCAGATGCTACTATCAATACCGAAAGTCCAGCATGGGCAGTAGATCGCTTGTCTATCCTTGCATTGAAGATTTATCACATGAAAGAGCAGACGGAGCGTACAGATGCTTCGCCAGAACACATCGAGAAATGTAAGTCTAAGCTGAACATCCTCCTCGAACAACAGAAGGATCTCAGTCTTGCCATCGACCAATTGCTCGATGACATAGAGCACGGTCGGAAGTACATGAAGGTTTATCGCCAGATGAAGATGTACAACGATCCTGCAACAAATCCGATTCTTTATAATAAGAAATAGAGTGATACCCCTCCCACAAAACATAGGGAGGGGTGTAATTACTCGTTTAGAGTAAATGCAAATATGGTTTATAAGGTTATTGAATAAGTATATCTTATTTGCTTATCCTAACCGATAATAGCCAGTGTTTTCGTTTCTTATTCTGCTTATTTATTCTTGTTAGCCTATGAAAACCCCACATATTCTTATCATTCGATTCTCTGCCATGGGTGATATAGCCATGACTGTTCCTATCGTTTATTCGCTTGCAAAGCAGTATCCAAATGTGAGAATAAGTGTGCTTTCTCGTCCTTTTGCACGACCATTCTTCCAAGGTCTTGCCTCTAATGTATGCTTTATGGAAGCTGATCTGAAAGGGGAATATAAGGGATTGACGGGTCTTAACAAACTATATAGGCGCTTGGTGGCAAAGCAGTTTACTGACATAGCCGACCTTCACAATGTTCTCCGCACCCGTTTCCTTCGCTTTCGTTTTCTCCTTGGTGGCTATTCTGTGGCACATATCAATAAACATAAGCAAGGTAAGAAATTGCTTTGTCGGGAAGAGAATAAGGTTTTCATACAACAGCCCACATCCTTTCAGAATTATGCAGATGTGCTTAAGGAATTAGGTTATCCTATTAAACTCGAATTTACGAGTATCTTTCCACCTGAAGGAGGCGACTTACAACGTCTGCCAAACATTATAGGAAAGAAGCAGAAAAAGGAGCGTTGGATAGGTATTGCACCCTTTGCAGCTCATGCGGGTAAAATGTATCCACAGGAGAAAATGGAACTTGTGATACGTAAACTAACTGAGCAACACCCGTCTTGGCGTTTGTTTCTCTTTGGTGGAGGCAAGGAAGAGATTGAAGTACTCAATCGTTGGGCTACGCAATATCCACAATGTTTATGTGTGGCAAGTGTCCTTAAAGGGTTAGAGCAAGAACTTATCCTTATGAGTCACCTCGATACTATGGTCTCAATGGACAGTGCTAATATGCACCTCGCTTCCCTCGCAGGTACACGAGTTGTAAGTGTGTGGGGCGCAACCCACCCTTATTGTGGATTTATGGGCTGGCAACAGAAGGAAGAAGATGCTGTACAAATCAATACACTCTCTTGCCGTCCTTGTTCAGTCTTTGGTAACAAGCCTGCCATCGTGGCGACTTTGCTTGTATGAATAATATTCTTCCAGAAGAGATTGTGCGTCGTCTTGAAGATGGGTTACAGTCTGAATAGAGAGGAATAAGAGAAAGAAAGTGATAAAAGAGATTAATTTTTAAACTTCCAATAATATGAAACAAACGGTCACTCTACTCGTTTTTCTTCTTACTTTGCTGTCCTCCTGCTGTAATAAGACAAGTTCTAAGCTAACGGAGAATAATCCATTAGATAGTCTGGTTCTCGTTGATACAACGCAGATGAAGAACGCCCTTCTAAGTTGTATTCACGATTTTGTTAAACAATATCCTAAGGATAGTACGTTTATTCTTATAGCTGGATATGGCTATGAAGACCATGGTGTTATTAGCAATGGTGTCGATATCAACAATGATATCTTTGTTATCCAACCTGCTTATAACGATGCTTTTATGGGTGGAGAATGGTCTATTGATGATATGTATCCTTCTCATTATTTCAAGGTTGACAATCGCATTGTCTTCCTCTGTTCACGTTCAGATTCCTTCATGAGGCAGGAGAAATATAAGAAAGCTTATCATCAGATAGTACCTGATAGTCTCCATGTGCGCTATGATGACTACGCCTTTATACTTATTGAACATAATGACAATAAGGCAACATTGCTGTCAAGTGACGAAATAAGAAAGAGAACAATTAGTCCTATCAGTCCTTTTAGAAAAAGAATCAAGTTTATTCCACCAAAGATTAAATAATAGGAGTGGAGGATAAATAGTTTTACTCCTTTCAAACCCTTAAAAGGTTAATTTCTTGAACGTTTTTCCTTGTAAGATATAAAAATATTTTTTTTCTCCTCAAAAGATTTTGTTTTCTCAATAATATTTTGCACTTTTGTCCCTAGAATATACTAACGTAAACAAAAGATAATCTAAAAAAGGGTAAGTCGAGAAAGTTACATGGGAGAAAGCAGACCAATGTCATGTTATGAACCCTCTGTTATCACCTATTTATAAGGAGGATACTACGCTTTCCAAGTACTACCGTTTCAGATAAGATCTTAATAAATTCATGTCGCAAAAGAAGAACATCAAGAGAATGCTTGCAGTGCTTATAATGGCATTGTTATCCACAATATCGTTTGCACAAAATGTTAACTTGGCAAATGGTGTTGAGTCTTTGCCATCTGGTGAGCAAACTCCTGGTTCAGAATACACACTCGTCTTCCATGATGAGTTTAATGAACCAGATGGCACCTTACCTAATACAAAGGTGTGGAGATACTGTACGCGTTATCCTAAAGTGACATGGGCACGTTTTTTGAGCAACTCTCCTGAAGTCGCATATATGCAGGATGGTAATCTTGTTTTGCGTGCTATCCCTAATCCAGACAAGTCGAAAGACAACGTGGAAATGCTCTCAGGGGGAATTGAGACCAGTCAGAGTTTTACGTTCCGCTTTGGTCGAGTAGAGTGTCGGGCGCTGGTTAATCCGTTTATCGGTAATTTCCCTGCTATTTGGATGATGCCAAAGACAACATTAGGATGGCCGAAAGGCGGTGAGATTGATATCTTTGAGCAGATTGATAATGAGCAGCGTTGTTATGCAACCGTACACTCTGCATGGACACAAAGTCATAAGAATGAATCACACTCAGGTAATTGTTGGGTACCGATGAATCGTTATCATATTTATGCGGTAGAGTGGGAAGAAGACGTGCTGACCTTTTTTGTAGATGGTAAACGTGTTTACCAATATAAGAAGCAGAATGATAGTCAGGAGCAATGGCCGTTTGATAAGTCTAATTTTTACCTGATTCTCAATCAGTCAGTGGGCAATGGTTCATGGGCGAAAAAGCCAGATGTTAATCATACCTATGAGATGCGCATAGATTGGATACGTGTCTATCAGAAACAAAAGCACATCCCTACTGTTATCAGCGTCCCTATGACGAAGATTAAAGAATGCACGGAGAGCAACGATGTCTATTCGCTACAGGGTGCTAAGATGGGGATGACAGAGAGTGAACTGCCCAAGGGCATCTATGTATCTAACGGCAAGAAATTTATAAAATAAGCTTTACTGCTATGGTAGAAAAGCTAAGTAATACAGAAACGATTTACTAACATAAACAAGAAATAATCTATGGAAGAACAAATCGAAGTGAAAGAGCTCGACAGTGTTGTTGTACACTTTTCTGGTGACTCAGGTGACGGTATGCAACTTGCAGGTAACATTTTCACTACTGTCTCGGCATCTGTCGGCAATGGTGTGTCTACTTTTCCAGACTATCCGGCTGATATTCGTGCCCCGCAAGGTTCCTTGACAGGTGTGAGTGGATTCCAAGTTCATATCGGTGCGGGTAAGGTTTATACTCCTGGTGACCGTTGTGACGTCCTTGTAGCAATGAATGCTGCAGCGTTGAAGATGCAGTATAAGCACTGCAAGCCCAACGGTACGATCATTATTGACACCGATTCTTTTGGCCAACGCGACCTTCAGAAGGCCGAGTTCCGCAGTGATGACTATTTAGGCGAGATGGGTATCGACCCTGATCGCGTAGTGGCTTGTCCAATAACAAAGATGGTGAAGGACTGTTTGGCAGATACTGGTATGGACAACAAATCCATGTTAAAGTGCCGTAATATGTTTGCCTTAGGTCTTGTTTGCTGGTTGTTCAATCGTGACTTAGAGTTGGTAAACAACTATCTTGAGACAAAGTTTAAGAAGAAACCAGCCATTGCAGAGGCAAATATAAAGGTTGTACGTGCAGGATATGACTATGGTCATAACGTACATGCTTCTGTTCCTAATACTTATCGTATTGAGTCTAAGGTTAAGGAGCCTGGCCGCTACATGGATATCACTGGTAATAAGGCAACTGCTTATGGTCTGATGGCAGCGGCAGAGCGTGCTGGTTTGCGACTGTTCTTAGGTTCTTATCCTATTACTCCAGCCACAGATATCTTACACGAGTTGGCAAAGCATAAGTCAATGGGTGTGACGACCGTTCAGTGTGAGGACGAGATTGCGGGCTGCGCATCAGCTATTGGTGCTGCTTTCGCAGGTGCTTTAGCTGCTACTTCAACCTCTGGTCCTGGTATCTGTTTGAAGAGTGAGGCCATGAACCTTGCGCTTATCGACGAGCTTCCATTGGTGATTGTTGACGTACAACGTGGTGGACCATCAACCGGTATGCCTACGAAGAGCGAGCAGACCGACCTTTTGCAGGTGCTTTATGGCCGTAATGGTGAGAGTCCAATGCCTGTTATTGCAGCGACAAGTCCTACCGATTGCTTTGATGCAGCATATAACGCTTGTAAGATAGCACTGGAACACATGACGCCAGTCGTGCTCCTTACCGATGCTTTCATTGCTAATGGTTCATCTGCTTGGAAGCTACCTAATATCGAGGAGTTGCCAGAGATTCATCCGCATTTCGTCACAGAAGATCAGAAATATAAGTACACTCCATACAAACGTGACCCTGAGACGTTGGCACGTTACTGGGCTATCCCTGGTACGGAAGGGTATGCACATATCTTGGGTGGACTGGAGAAAGACGGAGAGACAGGTAGTATCTCTACTGACCCAGAGAATCATGACAAGATGGACCACATCCGTTGGAACAAGGTGGCACGTATTCCTGTGCCTGACTTGACTGTTTTAGGCGACAAGGATGATGCCGACTTACTCATTGTAGGCTTCGGTAGTACATACGGTCATCTCTATTCAGCTATGGAGGTGTTGCGTGGTAAGGGACATAAGGTTGCTTTGGCACAATTCAAGTATGTGAACCCATTACCAAAGAACACTGCAGAAGTACTTGCTCGATACAAGAAGGTTGTTGTTGCAGAACAGAACCTTGGACAGCTTGCTGCCCTCCTTCGTATCCGTATGAACCATTTCGCTCCTTATCAGTATAACCAAGTTAAGGGACAACCTTTTGTTGTCACCGAGTTGGTTACAAGTTTTGAGAAGCTCCTTAAGGCGCCTCTACCAAAGGAGGAAACGGGTACTTTCTATACGAAGATACTTGAGTAAGCATATTGACGAGTAAACAAGTCACAGGATGACGAGTTACTTGTTGATAATGCAGAGTGAATAGCAGTAATCATAATTACGTATGATGAATTAAAACAAAAAGTCATGAATCAATATACAGCACAAGATTTCAAGAAGGGACAGCCACGTTGGTGTCCTGGCTGTGGCGACCATTTCTTCCTTGCCAGCCTACAGAAAGCTATGGCAGAGTTAGGTGTTCCACCTTACGAGACAGCCGTTATTAGTGGTATCGGATGTTCAAGTCGATTACCATATTATGCAAATACATACGCTATGCAGACTATCCATGGTCGTGCAGCAGCTATTTCTACAGGTGCAAAGGTCACGAACCCGAACCTTACCATTTGGCAGGTTTCTGGTGATGGCGACGCTCTTGCTATTGGTGGTAACCACTTTATCCACGCTATGCGCCGTAATGTAGACTTGAATATGATTCTCCTGAACAACCGCATCTACGGTCTTACAAAGGGACAATATTCCCCAACAAGTCCACGAGGCTTCGTCTCTAAGTCAAGTCCATTTGGTACAACGGAGGACCCGTTCCGCCCAGCTGAGCTCTGTTTCGGTGCTCGTGGTAACTTCTTCGCACGTAGTGTTGCCAGCGACAATACTGAGACAATCGCTATCCTCAAGGCTGCCTATCAGCATAAGGGGGCTGCCGTATGCGAGATTTTACAGAACTGTGTTATCTTCAACGACGGTTGTCACAATTCTGTCTACACCTCTCAAGGTCGTAAAGAGAATGCTATCTACGTCAAGCATGGCGAACCTTTGATCTTTGGAGCCAATCAAGAGTTTGGACTCGTACAAGATGGCTTCGGCTTAAAGGTGGTGAAAATAGGTGAGAACGGCGTTACTCGTGATGATATTCTCATACATGATGCCCACTGTCAAGATAATACTTTACAGTTGAAGCTTGCCATGATGAGTAATGAAGAGGGTTTCCCAATCGCCCTCGGAGTTATTCGTGACGTTGAGGCTCCTACCTACGACGCTGCTGTCAATCAGCAGATAGAGGAGGTAAAGGCGCAGAAACATTACCACACCTTTATGGAGATGCTCGAAACCAATGATATTTGGGAAGTAAAAGAGTAATAATTTAAGACGAAATACACTTGCAAGAAAAGAGGAAAAGATGTATCTTTGTGGGCAGAACAACCATTTAAGACATCATGAGTAGACTAACCTCATTTCTACGTAGCAAGTATATGATACATGCAAATGCCAGTTCCTGGCGCACAAGTGTTGCGTTGGGAGTTGGCATTTTTTTGTTTCTTTACCTCCTGCAGCCGTTTGGAATCAGTCGATATAGGGGTAGTATCTTCTTGATGTGTCTTGGTTTTTGCGTCATGACCATAGGTGTTCAGTGGCTATGTACCTTCCTTTTCTTCAGACGACCAGCGCAGAAGAAGATGCCAGTAACCAATGGCTACATGATTATTTACAGTGTTGCTATCGAGTTTGCGTTGGCCATCTCTCTGACGCTCTATGCTGCTTTCTTCTTCCACATACCGTTGTCATGGCAGCTGTTTTGGGTGTTCTTTTATTGGACCTTCCTTGTTTGGTTAATCGTTACGGCTATCTTTACGTTGTTAAACTATAACCGTATGTTGAATAGCAGACTGGAAGAGATGATAAAGAAGACTACGGATGAGCAAGAGGATGTCATCATCACGCTGCACGACCAGAACCTTCGAGGGACCGACCTGACCTTACCTATCAACAATCTACTCTATATTGAAGCACGAAAAAACAACGTTTGTGTTTGTTATATAAAGGAAGGTAGGTTACAGAAGACCGAGCTCCGCTCTACATTGACAGCCTTGAAGGATGACCTTCCATACGATAATGTCTTCCAATGTCACCGCTCCTTCCTTGTAAATGTCAATAACATCGTATCTGCAAAAGGTAATTCTAACGGCTATCAGTTGCTCCTCACTGGTTGTGAAGACATCATTCCTGTTTCTCGTACGTTTGTTCCTGGCCTTCGCCACTTCGTTGGTTAAGGTCTTTGCAGGCTATAGTCTGCCTTCTGTTTAGTGCTAATAGCATTGTTAAAATGCGTATTTTTTCCGCTTGATAGCCGTCTGTAAGTTCTCTCTACCTACTTGTTCTACCCCTCGCAAACGAATTAGGAACGACTAAACCACCCGCCCTTTAGAATTATTTTCACGTAAGAAAGAAATTATTTTCATGAAAAAAAATATTTTCCTTCACGACAATAAATATTTATTTTCATGAAAATAATTCGCAAGAGGGGGAGCTGTCTGATAATAAAAACGATAGGAATACTTGTAATAAACAGCTTTTAATACTGTAAAATACGTCCTAAAGTAAAGGATGAATAGACTTTCTATTTACAAGGAAATAAGTGTTTACGTTCAAGCCAATAGAACTTCTATGAACAAGAAAGTAAGTGATTTTGTTCAAGCTAATATAGCTTCTATGAACAAGAAAGTCAGTGATTATGTTCAGCCGATAGGACTTCTATCTACAAGAAAGTAAGAGATTATGTTCAGCCGATAGGACTTCTATCTACAAGAATGTAAGTGATTATGTTCAAACTAATAGGCTTGCTATATTCAAGAAAGGATGTGTTTATTTGGTAGGGATACGCCTATTTTACGAGAGAGGGAGAAGAAAAGGACAGCTATACCGCATGTGGTGAGATCATATCACTGGTACAATGCTGGTATAGCTGTCCTTGGTTTGAATAATATTTATCGATGACTAAGGATATTCTCCACTATCATCATGCTGACTTCAGATGGCAGACCATCATAGAGATGAGGCTGAATAAGGCTAATACCTATCGGTCAAGTTTCCACGTAACACCGTCCTTGGTGTCCTTAACTTGGAAGCCTGCGTCAGCAAGAGCATCACGAATTTGGTCGCTGACAGCCCAGTTCTTCTCTGCTTTCGCCTTTGCACGAAGGTCGAGTACCATATCAACCACCTTTCCATAAGCCTCCTCACGAGCATCGTTATTGGCTCCACGCTCATTCTGAAGACCGAGAATATCGAAGGCAAAGAGCTGCATAGCCTCTGTTAACTCCCTAAGGTCGTCGGCTGAAATCTGCGCTTTATGGTCGATGAGGATGTTCACCAAGTGGCAAGCCTCAAAGAGAGTTGAGATGACAGCAGGGGTCATCAAGTCGTCATTCATTGCGTCGTAACACTTTAGACGGAAGCCATCAACAAACGTCTTCGTATTCTCATCCGTCGTAGCAGCAGGTTGGATGCGTGCTAAATCCTCAATGCCATTCATCAAACGCTCGTATCCCTTTTCAGCAGCTTGTAGTGCTTCGTTAGAGAAATCGACTGTTCCACGATAGTGAGCAGATAGGATGAAGAAGCGAATTGTCATTGGAGAGTAAGCTTGAGTGAGCGTTTCATGATTGCCCGTAAAGAACTGCTCAAGCGTAATAAAGTTACCAAGCGACTTGCCCATCTTCTGTCCATTGATGGTAATCATATTGTTGTGCATCCAATACTTCACCATTTGGTCGCCTTGTGAGGCAACTGCTTGTGCAATCTCGCACTCGTGGTGAGGGAAGATAAGGTCCATTCCACCACCATGAATATCAAAGTGATCACCCAAATACTTGCGTCCCATCGCTGTACACTCACAGTGCCAACCAGGGAAACCATCGCTCCAAGGAGATGGCCAACGCATGATATGCTCTGGCATAGCACGTTTCCAAAGGGCAAAGTCAATCTGATTACGCTTCTCACCAACGCCCGCCAACTCACGAGAGTTGTTTATCATGTCAGTGATGTTACGCCCAGAGAGAACGCCATAGTGATGGTCCTTATCGTATTTCTCTACATCGAAATAGATACTTCCATTGCTTTCATAGGCATAGCCATTGGTTAGGATTTGTTTTACTAACTCCTCCTGTTCAATGATATGACCTGTTGCGTGCGGTTCAATACTTGGTGGAAGCACATTGAGCAAACGCATAGCATCGTGATAGCGGTTGGTATAGTGCTGTGCTATCTCCATTGGCTCCAACTGCTCGAGACGTGCCTTTTTCTCAATCTTGTCGTCACCCTCGTCAGCATCATGCTCCAAATGGCCCACGTCAGTGATGTTACGAACATAACGCACCTTGTACCCTATGTGTTTAAGATAGCGGAAAAGGATGTCGAAAGTGATAGCCGGACGAGCGTGTCCGAGGTGTGGGTCGCCATAAACGGTTGGTCCACAAACATACATTCCGACGTTAGGAGCTGCAATCGGTTGGAAGAGTTCCTTTTTACGATGCAGTGTATTGTAAATAACTAAGTCTTGCATAATGCCGTTGTTTATATCTTATTGATGCAAAAGTACAAAATTATTGTCAGCCATGATGCGTCTACATAGAATTTTTATTATCTTTGTCATGTATTTGTAAGACATCAAGTAATAAGTCTACATATCAATTATATTATTAATACTGACAAAAGATTATGATTATCACAACAACCCCAACCATTGAAGGTCGTCCTATCAAAGAGTATAAAGGAATTGTTACAGGAGAAACAATTATCGGTGCTAACTTCATAAAAGACTTCCTTGCTGGCATCAGGGACTTCATCGGTGGACGTAGCGCAGCCTATGAAAAGGTGCTGCGTGAAGGCAAAGAAACCTCCATTCAGGAAATGATGCAACGTGCAGAAGCACTTGGTGCTAACGCTATCGTTGGTATTGACCTCGATTATGAGACTGTCGGACAGGGTGGTTCTATGCTCATGGTCACCTGTTCTGGTACTGCCGTAGTAATATAAGAGACGGTTGTCACAAGTCTTAAAAGGCTCTGAAATACAGAAAAGAGTACTTTCCCTTCGATGAATAATAGTGGGGAATCGTATTGAACATATAAATAAAGCACGCCATGCAGGATTGTATGGCGTGCTTTATTTATCTACTATTACCTATTTATTCATCAAAACCTATCGGACGAAACTGGTGTTGCTCCTCGCTATAGACATAACCAGCATCATGCAAGTAGGCTTTGAGTCGCTCGGCATCTTCGTTGAAATTATAACAAAGAGACTCTAAAGAGTCGAACTCTTCATCACGTAGTAGCATGTTAACACTGCTAACTAATATCTCTGGGTCTTTTGGTAAATGGTCCATAATAACTAATTTTTAAGAATGAAAAGGCTACTTCATTGACTCTCCAATAAACTGAAGAGGCAGCAAGTCCTTTATACTATTGATTACATATACGCCTGCCGTACCATAAAGAAGGATACGGATAGGCTGCTTATAACGGTCTTCTATTTCTAAAATAACTTGTCGACAAGCACCACAAGGTACTATCGGGTCACGCATTAAACCATACTCATTGGCTGCAGCAATGGCAAGTGTGGTCACTGCTTGGTCTGGATAGACAGACTGAGCAGCAAAGATTGCTGAGCGCTCAGCACATAAGCCTGATGGAAAAGCAGCGTTCTCTTGGTTGGCTCCGATAACTTCTGTACCATTAGCAAGCAACAACGCAGCTCCAACACGGAAGCGGCTATAAGGAGAATAACTATTACCTGTTGCCTCCACAGCCCTTTGAATGAGGTGCTGATCAGCCTCTGAGAGTTCATCTTGTTGACAAAAACCTATCTTGATGCTTATGTCTATTGTTTTCATTGTTGATATTTATTGTTGGTGATGGGGGTATTGGGCTTATTAGGCTTATAAGGCTAATAGGGCTAATAGGCCTTATAGGGCCAATAAGGCTAATGGGGCTAATGGGGCTAATAGGCCTTATAAGGCCAATAAAGCTAATTAGCTATCAGCTCATAACAGCCGATATCTGGCTTACTATCACGCTGCTTACCATCATGGTCGGTTGCAAAACGGGGATCGCCAAGGGCGAGTCCCGCATTAATTGCAGGATATTTCTCTCCTTTTTCAGCCTTCTTTAGATGAAAATCATAGTTCTGTTTGTTGCCATCTACCAGTACAAACTGCTTTGAACCACCCTCTGGATAGTCTTTACTATTTTCCCATGTGACGTCTGTGAAACGTGCCATAAGAGTCGAGTCCTTAGGTTTTGACGTACGAAGAAGACAATTATAGAAATGATAGTTGGCTGTCACACCCTCCTTATTATTGCCCATAAGCACAACATCCGCATATCCTGTTACAAGTGAATTGACCACGTGAAGGCTCTGGAGCGGATAGTCTTTGTTGTCAATATGATTACCAAAGCTCAATGCAGCACCACGGTTACTATCGAAGGGATAGAACTGTGCGAAGGTACAATGCGTCAGGGTCACCTCGCCACCCACAAAGTCAGCACAGTCCATCAGCGTGTTAGAGAACTGAGTGTTATAAGCAACGATCTTACAGTTAATGGCTTGTAAGCCATAACCCTGACAGTTATGAACAGTAGAGTTCGCTATTGTCAGCTTCGTACGTGCAGCCGTTGCGGTATCGCAGAGAATACCATTATAGGTAGAATGGATGTCGGTGTGTTCCAATAGATTATCATAACTATCCTTGTGAAGACGCACACCTTGCCACTGACCACTGACCCGATCGTATGGTAAATACTTGAACATTTTATCCAATCGGTCGCCACGTAGCGTCACAGGATTGTCTGCTGTACCCTCACAACGCAGTGTTCCGTAAACGTCGAGGGCCGCCTTCTGAGAGAAGTAGACGGTCGTACCGGCAGGAATCGTCAGTGTAGCACCCGCTTCAACCCGCAATGTATCTTGGAAGACTATCGGTTTTGTACTATTCAGTGTGGTGTTTGTTGTAATCTTCCTACCCTTAATCAACTCCGCATCCCAGCTGTAAGCAGACAGATTAACCTTCTGTTGTACACCGCTTTCGAGCGTGAACAATAGGTTATCAGACACTTCTTGCGGTGTCAGTGCATTGTTCAAAGGGGATGTCATCTCAACGAACACCTGAATACTATCCTTGTTTCTAACCTCGAGGTTGCTAACTTGATAGCCATTCTCAGCCGACAGTTCGATGCCATCTACGTTCACTCTGAACCCTGTTTGATTACCCTGTGCGAGGCGGACATTGGTTAATCGCAGTCCATCACCCGACTTATTATACACCCAGAAAGTCTTAGTAGATGTCGGAACGTTGGAGAATGTGGTGTCAAGTCGTAGTGTATCTGTTGAGAAAGAGAGGAGATTACTGCGCGATGTAGTGAACGTATCATCATCCGTACAGGCCATCATCAGCATGACAACAGACAGAAAAAGAATATAGAAAACTTCTTCATCATTAATCTTATTAGTTCTTATCTAACGACTCAACAGGCTGTTTTATTGCCTTTGGGTGTCTATTCCAAGTCTACATGCTCCACATCGACTTGTTCATGTAGGAAGATACGTGCCGTCTCCTTGAACTTCTCGGGGTTTTCTGTGGTGAAATACTTCACGCTACCATGCTTTGTACAACGTGCATCCATATTGGGATGACGTCGAAAGTAGTCTTTCAGGCTCTCTGCGACATACTCACCCTGAGCAACAATCTGTACGTTCTTTGGTACATGCTTCTGTATTTTTGGCATGAGGATAGGGTAGTGTGTACAGCCAAGGATGAGCGTGTCAATCAGTGGGTCACGTTCCATGATAAGGTCGATACGCTTTTTCACGAAGTAGTCAGCACCGGGCGTATCTGCTTCATTGTTCTCAATGATTGGTACCCAAAGCGGACAAGGGATACCCGTCACCGTCACGTCGTCCCATAACTTCTGTATTTCAAGCTTATAACTATGACTTTTAATCGTCCCTTCGGTAGCCAACACACCCACATGACGTGACTGTGTAAGTTTGCCTATCACCTCAGCAGTCGGACGAATTACGCCCAACACTCGTCTATCTGGGTCGAGCTTCGGTAGGTCATTCTGCTGAATAGTGCGCAAGGCCTTGGCCGAAGCGGTGTTACAACCTAATATTACCAAGTGGCAACCGAGGTCGAATAGCTTCATCACAGCCTGCCGTGTGAACTGATAGACTACATCGAAGGAGCGTGAACCGTAGGGTGCACGTGCATTATCACCCAAGTAAAGATAGTCATACTCAGGGAGCAGCTGTCGAATACCATGTAAGATGGTCAGTCCACCATACCCAGAATCGAACACACCGATAGGTCCCGGCTGTTTAGAATATGCTGTCATTTATCCTTACTAATATTATTTCAGCACTGTAATCAGTGCGTCTGTGATATCTTCTCCCATGGTTGTGTTAGCGAAAGGTAGCCCGTTATTATCCGTATTAAGGATGAACGCATAGCCTCTCTCTTTTCCCATCTCACGAACAACATTGTTCAGTTTAGTGCGAACAGGTGCGTAGATATCTTCTTCAGCCTTCTTCAACAGTCGTTCTGACTCCTTACGAAAAGCGATGTTGCGGTCCATCAGTTCCTCTAACTCTGCCTGACGCTTACGGAGAATAGACGGTTCCAACTTACGCTGTACGTCAAGGAAATCTTCATATCGGTTGTTGAAATCCTCTACTGAACGCTTTGTTTCAGCATCATACTTTGCTTTTAGGTCGTTTAAGTTACGTGTTGCAGCAGCATAATCGGCCATAGCACGAAACACTTTATCATAGCTAAAGTATGCGAACTTGAATGCTGGTACACTCTGCTGTGCCGTTGCCAAGAGTGGCAAAAGCATGAAAACGAAGGAAAAGATTAGTTTCTTCATTACGTTATATATTATCTTTTCTATATTTAAACATAAGTGAGGTCATCGCAAGAACATAATATCCGTGCGGTGACCTCACCCTTTTTTCTCCCTTAATTTAGTGTCGGTTCGTTGAAAGAAATATTCTACTTTCTAACCAGCGGTCTGTCTTTCTCGAATTCTTTTCATGAAGAAAAATATTTTTTGTCGTGAAAAAAAATATTTTTTTTCATGTAAATAAATTCTTCTTGTCATGAAAATAATTCAGTGTCATCAGATTGTTTGATGCTCAAAGACAAACTATCATAGGAATACTTACCAGTCTCAAGGGCTTAAAAGAGCATTAGCATGTTTCGTCAGATACCTTAGTTGTCTTCGAAAAGCTAACCTTCTCTGGCAAAGAAATTCCTACTATAATAGCCCGTTCATTCTAAACAATGGAGAAACAAACACGGGGCAAAGGCACCCGCATTGCTTTACTTCATCTTAGCCAACTGAGCCTTTACCTCTGCAGTGATATCCTTGCTAAGTGCCTCGTTGATATACAATGGCTGACCAGCTGCCTTCTCCATGATGTAAACATAGTTACCAGCCTTAGCGACAGCGGCGATAGCGTTACGAACCTTCTCAAGGACAGGACCGAGCTGTTTCTGCTGCTCCTCGTTGAAGCCTTCTGGTTGTCCTGGGCAGTCTGCTGAATCTTGTTATACATATCCTGCAGATTCTTCTCGGTCTCAGCCTGCTTTGTAGCGTTCATCGTACTCTTAGACTTGTCGTAAGCCTCAGCTTGACGCTGCAACTCAGCCTGCATGTCCTCAATCTGCTTCTGATACTCCTTGCCCTTAGCCTCGAGTTTACTCTGAACGGCTGTAGCCTCTGGGAGAGACTGAAGCAAAGCCTGTGAATCAAGATGACCAAACTTCTGTGCGAACAACGTCATTGGTGCGCAAAGCATCAACATCAAAAATAACTTCTTCATTTCTTTCTATTGTTTAATTGTTTATTAATTTACTTTTTATCTGTGGTGATAGCATTCCTAGGATAGATAGGAGAACTAGTTTTCCTAGCCTCCCCCTTACTGATAAGAATATCCTAATTTCTGCAGTACCTCATTACTGATATCCACCTTTGGAGACCCATAGATAATACCAGAGGCATTGCTTGAACGGTCGATAACTAAACTATAGCCACGTTGGTCAGAGATATCCTTTACGGCATTGTAAATCTCGTCCTGTATCGGAGTAATCAAGCTCGTACGCTTCTTGAAGAGCTCGCCCTCTGGGCCGAAATACTTACGTTTGAGGTCGGAAGCCTGCTTTTCCTTAGCCATGATAGCGTCTTGTCGCTTCTTCTTCTGGTCCTGTGAGAGGAAGACAACCTCGTTCTGATAGTTCTTATACATTGTTGAAGCCTCAGTATTGAGCGCCTCAACCTCAGCTTGCCACTTCTTACTAACCTGATTCAACTGCTCATTTGCACGCTCGTAAGCAGGTACATTCTTGAGGATATACTCCATATCAATCAGCGCAAACTTCTGTGCTGATGCCATTAAAGGCATAAGAGTAAACACACAAAGAGGTAAAACGTATCGTAATACACTCTTAAACATATTCTTCTTCATCCTTTACTAATTCAATATTTATAACTCTTAATTCTCTTTACCGATAGTTACTCAGCCTATTAGAACAAGCAACTTGTCTACTCGTTTACTCATTTAACTCGTCAACTCGTCTACTTGTCAACCAGTCAACTCGCCCTTAAAACTCCTGTCCAAGGATGAAATGGAACTGACTTCCGCCCTTTGTACCAAAGACTTTGTCGAAGCCATAAGCCCAGTCGATACCCATCATACCCACCATTGGGAGGAAGATACGAACGCCAAGACCAGCAGAACGCTTCATGTCGAACGGATTGAACTTGCTTGTCTCTGTCCATGCGTTACCTGCCTCAACAAATCCAAGACCGTAGATGGTCGTGTTACCCAAGAGGAAAGGATAGCGAAGCTCTAACGACATACGGCTGTAAGCATAGCCCTCGGCCCCGTATGGAGTAAGAGAACCATTCTCATAACCACGAAGACCGACAGTCTCTTCGGCATAACCTGTAGAGTATCCGCTCATACCATCACCACCCATATAGTAGGTTTCAAACGGACTCTTCTTGTATTTATTGTAACTTCCTAACAGTCCAAACTCAACACGTGTCATCAAGACGAAGCATTTCTGGCCACTTGTAAGGGCTGTGAAGGTACGTGCCTTGAACTTCCACTTGTGGTATTCAACCCAACGATACTTCTCTTGCTGCTCTTGTGAGTAGGTTGGAGAGTTGCGGTCAGTTGCCAGATGGGCGTAGTCTTTGCCATCCCACTTAGACCATGGCGGTGTAATCGTCAGTGATACAGAGAAATCAGAACCACGACGTGGGAAGAGCTGGTTGTCTGTTGAGGTACGATTAAGTGCTATGTTAAGGTTCAAGTTATTTGCTGAACCATTCGACATGATAAAGTATCGCCAGTTACGCAACATGTAACGTTGGTACTGAAGTTGGAGTGACAAGGTGAAGTAGTCGTCAGGCCAGTTCAGACGCTTACCCCATCCAGCATAGACACTCAATAGTTTCACATACTTATCTGGGTCGTAATAGTTCTCATAACTATTGTAATTATAGTTACCATAACCGTAACGATAGTTGTTATAGTTATTCATGTAGCCACTGTTATAGTAGTTGCTTGATACGTCAGTCTGCTTTGAATATGACATACCCACGCTGAACTGGATAGGGCGCTTACCTCCCAACCAGTTGGTAGAGTACTGTGCATTGTATGACTGGTAGTAAGTACCGTTGGTCTGTGCGCCCAATGAGAGTGTCTCACCATCGCCAATAGGCATGATACCACGGTGATCACGGTTCTTACGGAAGAGGTTTGCCATTGAGAAGTTATTCAACTTCAAACCAACACGGCCGATAACACCCGTCTGACCCCAACCGAGTGAAAGCTCAACTTGGTCGTTTGACTTCTGTTTGAGGTTATAGTTGATGTCGACAGTACCGTCCTCATAGTTAGGCTCTGGTACAGGGTTGATTGCTTCTGGGTCGAAATGTCCCATAGAAGCCAGCTCACGTGCAGAACGCTGAAGCGCCTCCTTAGAGAAGAGGTCGCCAGGCTTTGTACGCAACTCACGACGAACAACATTCTCGTAAAGGCGGTCATTACCATTAATCTTCACTCGATTGATATGAGCCTGCTGTCCTTCTGTGATACGCATCTCAAGGTCTATGGAATCGCCGACAATGTTCACCTCTGTTGGTTGGAGGTTATAGAAGAGGTAACCATTGTTCCAATAAGCATTACCCACAGCATCCTCGTCCTGTGAAAGACGCTTGTTCAGATAAGTCTGGTTATAGACATCACCCTTCTTCATATCGAGCAAACGAGAAAGATAGTCGGTTGAGTAAACCGTGTTACCTACCCATTTGATGTTGCGGATGTAATACTTCTTACCCTCATCCACCTTTACATAGATGTCAACATGCTTTGGGTCAACATTCCAGACACTATCCTTTGTAATCATAGCATCACGGAAGCCATACTCGTTATACTTTGTAATAAGGTTCTTCTTATCCTCTGCCCACCGTTCAGGTGTGAACTTCTTTGACTTTAAGAGGTTAGCAAGCTTGCCAGCCTCGTGGGTCTTGGTAAAAGCACCCTTGCTTAAGAGGCTACCTTTAATCTTCTTATCACCCAACTGGTTGTCGCCGTCAATCGTAATTGTGCGTACTTTCAGTTTCTCCTTCTTATCTACATCAATATCAAGGATGACCTGGTTCTTTGCTGCAACGTCATCTCTCTGACGGATGAAGACCTCAGCATTCTTATAACCCTTGTCTTCAAAGTACTTCTTGGCAAGTATCTTTGCACGGTCAATCATGTTAGGAGTTATCTGACCACCCTTTACAAGCCCGAGTTTCTTCTCCATATCCTCACGCTCAGTCTTCTTTAGTCCATTATAGTTAATGGTTGAGATACGAGGACGAGGTGCAAGGTGTATCTTTAAGTAGATATTATCTCCTACAATAGAGTCGGCCGAAATGGAAACATCAGAGAAGAGTCCATGCTTCCAGTAACGCTTCACAGCATCTGTGATAGCCGTTCCCGGAACCTCCAACTCCTGTCCAACGCTAAGTCCGGAAATTCCTGTTAGGACATAATCCTCATAGCCTTCAATACCAGTAACGGATAGTCCTGCTAACTTATAAGTCTTAGGCGTACCAGAATAAGTGATGTCTGGATTTACAATCTTCTGCTGTGCACTCATTGTAAGCGAAACTCCCGAGAGTGCAAGGAGCATCAACACCTTATTTATTTTAGTCATCTATTGCGTAACTTAATTGTTTTCTTTTTCTTCTACTTGTTTCTCAGTCTTTCCAAAGCGACGCTGTCTACTTTGGAAACTCGCAATGGCTTTCTGTAAGTCCTGCTCATTGAAGTCAGGCCAATAGGTATCACAGAAATACAGCTCAGAGTAAGCTATCTGCCATAAGAGGTAATTGGAGATGCGAAGCTCGCCTCCCGTTCTTATCAAGAGGTCGGGGTCGGGCATGAAATTGGTCTCTAAATGCTCGCTAATCAGTTCCTCCGTGATTACTTCAGGACGCAGTGGTTCAGCGGACTTAGCCTCATGTTCAGCAACGATATCCCTCATTGCCTTCGTTATCTCCCATCGTGCGCTATAACTAAGAGCAACAACCATTGTCATGGCAGCGTTCTTCGCAGTGTGTTCCTCCGTCTCTCTCAGCTTTTTCTGCACTTCTTCTGGCAGGCGAGCCATGTCACCGATAACACGGAAACGCACATTATTCTTCATGAAGATTTCGTCTTCCAAAGATGTAAGGACAAGCCCCATCAATGCAGCTATCTCATCAGAAGGACGATTCCAATTCTCCGTTGAGAAGGTATAGAGCGTGAGAAACTTCACACCCAATCGTACACACTCTGACGTGATACGACGCACGGTATCCACTCCGGCCTGATGTCCGTATGAACGTGGCTTATTGCGTTCTGTAGCCCAGCGACCGTTACCATCCATTGTGATGGCGATGTGCTGGGGTATTCGTGTCATATCTAATTCTTCTGCCATATCTTTTGAAGAGATAAACCTTTGTTTTTTATGTACAATATGTATGTTTGTACGATGCGGGCTACACCTTATTATATATGCTTTGGACTTCTTTGTCCTTTACTCATCCTCGTTATGACAGGTCTTACACTTTGCCATAAAACTATAAGAGAACGTCAGCTGTAGGGTGGAATAACTGTCCGTATTCTTGAAGATTCCACTACTCTTAATGCCATAGGGATCTTTCTGTCCGTCTAATTCATCACTGAGTGAGAAGTGTACTGCCCATTCTAAGCCTACGTTCATACGCTCGCTGACCTTATATTTCACACCTACTCCGATAGGAAGATTAGCCGTCAAGACTGACTTACGGTCACCTCCTTTTAGGTTTACGTAGGTGGCACCTAATCCTATCATAGCGTAGGGTGACAAGCGCTGTGCACCTCGATAGTCACGACCTGTGCCGTATGGTAGGAAGTTATATTCGTATGCAAGGCCCACATCAACCAATGCGTTGTCGAAGGTATAGGGGGCTGAGGCAAAACGGGGATAGTAAGTTTTGACATCAGCAGACGACCCTTTCATCTTTCCAAACGACACATTCATCTTTACTCCCATGTAAGGACTGAGATTATATCGTGCTAACAACGTCCCCATCGGCTGTAGGTCTTTCATTAACGACCCGTTGAAGTCGCCTAAATAACCCATCACTCCGACGCCAGCGCCTATCTCCATCTTATACTCGGGGTCAGACTGCGCCCAAAGTGGTGTAGTAGCAAGGAAGAGGAGAAGACTGATGAAGAGTTGTTTCATTCTTATTACTTATTGTCTTATCCTACTCAGCCAATCGACTAAGGTTCAAGGCCCATCCTACACGATTGAGTCTTCCACGCCAAACCTTTGTACCGCTGATAATCCAGAGGTATTGGTCGCTATCGACAGTAGCTGCGAAAGTAGCACCTGCCTGCATGTCTTTTGGATAAGTAAAGTTCTTGTCGGCCTTCCAAGTGATACCGCTATCACGAGAGAGAAGCATAGAAACCACCTTATTACTATTGTCGATACCCAAGGCCAGGGCTGCTCTGTCATAGTCGACAACGGCAAGGTTCTTATAAAGAGGCAACTGGAACTTATCGGCATTGCTCTCAACATAATTCCACTGCTCGCTTGGTCGATAAGAAACCTTCGTCCATGATGTATTGTGCGTACCACTTGCTGGTTTGCCAACAAGTAGCACACTGTACAGATTAGACGTAATCGTTGTATATGAGTAATTGATATTGCTTGTTGGTAATAATGATGTGCTACTATCTAATGACTCAGCAGTCCATGTCGCACCATTATCTTTTGATGACAACAGACTACCTGTGTTAGACAAAGCAAACAGCTCAACTGGTGATGCTGCCACCAATTGTTTCAGACTGCTATTAGTAGTAACAGTAGTCCAGGTGTTGCCCTCTGTGGAACTATACACCGCTCCGTTATCGATGACAAAGAGTTTATCTCCTTGTGTCACAACACTCTTATAAGCATCAGCAGTGAAAGTCTTGTTCAGCTTAGTCCAGCTATTTCCATTGTCTTTTGCCGCAGCATAAACGACGGTCTGGCTACCATTGGTACCGAAGACAAACACCTTGCTACCCGTACTAACGGCCTTCATTGCTGTGAAGGAAGCAAAGTTGCTGTTTGCCTGCAGTGTTTCCCAACTAAACACATTCCCTTTTTGCTTATGAACATTGACGGTCACCTTATAATCTCTATACTCACTCCCCTTGTTTGAATAAACACGGAGAACACGAGGGGTGCTAAAGTCGATAGAGTCATTGCTGTTGTAATAAGTAAATTTCTCTTCAGTCGTTGACTTAAGAACCACAACACCACTGTTCTTGGCTACAATCTTAGCCAATACACTTGACGACTTCGTACCGTAAGGCAAAGAGTCAGGGTTATAAATCAGCCCTTGCGCCTGATCAATATAGAACTTAACCTTAGCCGCATTAAACTTAGCTGTATAAACGCTATCGCTTCCGTTCTTAGCAATTGTATCACGCACTTGCGCCATTTGTCCCAAAGAAAAGCTCAAAATAGCCGTGTCTTTGTAACTTACACTTTCTTTCTCGTCGTCGTCTTTAAGACAAGAAGTTATCGTCAAAGTAGCCATCATTAAAGCTACGAGAGTATATATCTTATTACGCATCAGATACTAATAATTGGATTTAACTGCAAATTTAATCAGAATTCTTCATATTCAACGTCTTTAACGAGGTTAATTATGTAAAATATCGAAAATATCTGCGTTTTTTTAAGTTTGTTTAGTAAGTATTGTCTTAGTAACGGTAAACTTGAAGAAAAACGACCAATAAATCACCTCTGATAAGCTTCTGCTATCTTACTTATTTTCACTTGATCTTTTCAGTCGACACTATTGTCTTATTATCCGTCTTTTCTCGACTTAAAATCTTATCCCCCTTCTACGTTTCTGCATCTTTGATCATTTGCTTATTTTACACTACATTACATCGCATCATTATTTGCCCTCATTGCGGAGAAATAATCGTATAAGAAGTAAAAATAGACTCTAACAATACCGAAAAGTAGTTTTTATTTGTTACTTTTGCTGATATAATAACTAAAAATATGAATACATCAAAGAAGATAACGGTACAGAGTACAGAAATATCTGTGCTGATAGGAAAGAATGATAACGACTATATCAGTCTAACGGATATGGTGAAAGCTAACGATGAAGAAGACCTTATTCGCAATTGGATGAGAAATAAAAACACCTTAGAATATCTTGGTGTTTGGGAAAGCCTGAATAATCCAAATTTTAAGAGGGTGTGTCAAAATGTACACATCCTCTTTTTTATGCACAAAGCCCCGACTTTCTCAAGCCAGGGCTTTGCTATTTCCTAAAGTTTTTGTACCTTTAGGCATTCAAAAATTCTCATTATGACAAAGGTACACTTTCGTTCTTACATACACAAGAAAATGATTCTTTTTCCTCAAAGAATCGATAAGGATATCGCAGAAGATGACCCTGTTCGTCTTTTAGATGCCTTGGTGGATAATCTTATGTTGGATAATGTCTACAAGCTTTATAAGCCCAGTGGTCGCAAGCCTTATCATCCACAAATGATGCTCAAGGTGATTCTTTACGCCTACATGAATAATATCTATTCCTGCCGTCGTATAGAGTCGCTCCTCAAGCGTGACATTCATTTCATCTATCTGGCAGGATATGAACAGCCTGATTTTATTACCATCAATCGTTTTTCGTAATCGTGTGAAAAAGGAAATCAACAATATCTTCACACAGGTTGTATTAATACTTGCAGCCAAAGGTTTGATAAGTCTTGACGTTGAATATATTGACGGCACAAAGATAGAATCGAAAGCCAACAAGTATACCTTCGTTTGGAAGAGAACCGTGGAAAAGAACCGCGCCAAGTTGCAGGAACAAATACGCACACTCTTGCTTCAGGTTGATGATGTCATAGCGCAGGACAATGCCGCTAAAACTGAAGGTGTCGAGTTTACTGCAGCTCTGCTCGATGAAATATCCGAGGAATTGAACAAGTCTTTGGAATCAGCCCCTGAGCCTAAGACAAAAGAAGAGAAGCAGGCTGTTAGAACCAAGAAGAAACAGCTTAAAGAGCTTGAGAAGAAACGTAATAAACTCCAGGAGTATGACCAACAACTTGAGGTTATGGGAGAGAGAAACTCCTACAGCAAGACCGATCCTGATGCCACGTTTATGCACATGAAGGAGGATGCTATGCGGAACGGACAGACTAAGCCTGGATATAATCTGCAGATAGCAACTGAGAACCAGTTTATCACCAACTTTGCACTCTATGCTAACCGTACAGACACGCTCACACTTTCTTCTTTCTTGGAGTCTTTCAAATCACGCTATCATCGTTATGCCAAGACAGTCGTAGCCGATTCAGGGTATGGCTCCGAGGAGAACTATCTGTTCATGGATGTACATAATATGGAAGCCTATGTGAAGTATAACTACTTCCATAAAGAGCAGCGTCCACGCTACACACCTAACCCATTCAGTCCCGCAAGCCTTTATTATAATAAGGAACAGGATTTCTACGTCTGCCCTATGGGACAGCACATGAAGCGTATAGGTATGAAGCGTTCCCTAACCTCTAATGGATTCGTTACTTACAGCGTACGTTATCAGGCAGAACGCTGTGATGGTTGTCCGTTGAGAGGCTCATGTTTTAAGGCAAGAGGGAACAGAATTATAGAAGTAAACCACCAACTACAGCACTATAAACAAAAGGCACGGGAACTACTGACCTCGGAAGAAGGCATCAAGCATCGAGGACGAAGGTGCATAGAACCTGAAGCTGTTTTTGGACAAACAAAATATAATAAAGCTTATAAGAGGTTTAGGCATTTTGGAAAAGACAAGGTCAATATGGACTTTGCCTTCTTCGCTATTGCCTTTAACATAGGGAAAATGTGTAGAAAAACCAATCTCAAGGAACTAAAAGCCGTTATGGAGCTACTTTTAGTCACCTTCAGATGCTCTATACAAGTTTATATAGTCTATTTAAAGCCCAATAAATCATTTTATATGAAATTAGCAGCATAGCTGCAGTAAATAACGAATTATGTCGTAGACAAGGTAAAGGAAGAACAAAAAGAGGATGTATCAATTTTGACACACCCTCTTATGAAAGAAGCAGGATTGAATAGGTTTAATATGACTCCAAGGAAGTGGATAGAAGCAACTAATGCTATTGGCATCGTATCAAAAGCAGGGAGAAATGGAGGGACTTATGCACACAAAGATATAGCCTTTAACTTTGGCATGTGGATTAGCCCAACATTCCAACTTTATATTGTAAAGGAATACCAGCGGTTAAAAGAACAAGAGAGCGATCCGCTTTCGTTAGAGTGGAACGCAAAGCGAATACTATCCAAAACCAATTATACACTTCATACTGATGCTATTAAAAACGTGATTATTCCTAAAATGGACATTGAGGCTATCAAGCATGGGATTATCTATGCAACAGAAGCTGATATGTTAAATATAATTCTCTTTGGGTGTAAAGCAAAAGAATGGGCTCAAGCGAACCCGAATTTAGCATCTAAAGGAATAAATATTAGAGAAACTGCAAGCATCAACCAGTTAGTAGTATTATCTAATATGGAATCTGCTAATTCTGAAATGATAAAACAAGGGGTATCAAGAACGCAACGTTTTGAGATTCTCCATAAAATGGCAAAAGAACAGTTAAAGGTACTTGACATGAACAATACAGAACAAAGATTTAGAAAGATCTTACCTGATGGCACAAAGAAAATAGAGTAATTAGTATCGAAATAGTTTACACATTTAAGGAATTATATTCGCCTTGATAGTCTACTGCTAATCAAATAAATATCTATCGTAGCTCATTCTACTTCTTTCAGTCAACGTAATGATGCTTCGCACACCTTGTGCGGAGACTGAACACGAGTGGTGCGGAGTACTCAATACATTCGCCATTACGCCCATTAGATTCAGAACTATCAGATGAAAACGATTAAGCAAGCCTGCAACATGATAAACCATATTGAAAAACTGAGGGAAGTGGAGGTCACTTAAGTTTAGAACTTTGACGTAATGTCACACAGAGAGAAGGAGAACACAGAGGAGTATAAAAAAAGCGATGCAAGTCAAGGAGACACTGTCGGTGCATAAAGAAACAGAGGTCATTTACCAATTTTATTAGAGATTTGTGCACGAAGCATTTACCCCAAAAGGCATCAGAATTCTGTACACTTCATCCCTGTCGCTCTTTGTGCCATCGGCACCTCGGTGCATTGTGTTTAGCTCCGTCCACTCCGTAGCTCTGTGTGCATTATTATGTAAGGATCTCTGTTTAACACTCCACATTTCGAATGCCCCATAACTTTACCAAAACAAACTTTGCTGTCACTCCTGTCATTCAAAACATCCACTTAACTCGTTAATATTCAGCAGCATTACTCGAAGTGTTAAAAGTGACAGCAAAACAAAATTAAAACTACTGTAGTAATAGTGCGTAATATTTCTACTTACTATTAGCAGTCTTATTGTTCTACATTACAGAAGGACAAACAAAAACTCCCATCCGTATTGCTACGGATGGGAGCTATTATTATCTATTCAGAAGTATTCCGAAAGGATTAGAGCTGTGGACCAGCTGCTACGAGAGCCTTACCAGCCTCGTTGTTCTCGTACTTCTTGAAGTTCTTGATGAAACGAGCTGCGAGGTCCTTAGCCTTCTCATCCCACTGAGCAGCATCAGCATAAGTGTCACGTGGATCAAGAATGTCAGTTGCAACACCTTCGAGCTTTGTAGGAACAGTGAAATCGAAATAAGGGATCTGCTTTGTTGGAGCAGCGTCAATTGAGTGGTTCAAGATAGCGTCGATGATACCACGAGTATCGCGGATAGAGATACGCTTGCCTGTACCATTCCAACCAGTGTTAACCAAGTAAGCCTTAGCACCGCTCTGCTGCATCTTCTTAACCAACTCCTCAGCATACTTTGTTGGGTGGAGCTCCAAGAATGCCTGACCGAAGCAAGCAGAGAATGTTGGAGTAGGCTCAGTGATACCACGCTCTGTACCAGCCAACTTAGCTGTGAAACCAGAGAGGAAGTAGTACTTAGTCTGCTCTGGAGTCAAGATAGATACTGGAGGCAATACACCGAATGCGTCAGCTGAAAGGAAGATAACCTGCTTAGCAGCTGGACCCTGAGACTCAGGACGCTGGATGTTCTTAATGTGGTAGATTGGGTAAGAAACACGAGTGTTCTCAGTTACGCTCTTATCAGCGAAGTCAATCTTACCATTCTCGTCAACAGTTACGTTCTCGAGGAGAGCGTCACGTCTGATAGCGCCATAGATGTCTGGCTCAGACTCCTTGTCAAGGTTGATAACCTTAGCATAGCAACCACCCTCATAGTTGAAGATACCCTTGTCATCCCATCCGTGCTCGTCATCACCGATGAGCTTACGCTTTGGATCGGTAGAAAGAGTAGTCTTACCAGTACCAGAAAGACCGAAGAAGATAGCTGTGTTCTCACCGTTCATGTCAGTGTTAGCAGAGCAGTGCATAGAAGCCATACCCTTCAATGGCAAGAAATAGTTCATCATAGAGAACATACCCTTCTTCATCTCACCACCGTACCATGTATTAACGATTACCTGCTCCTTAGTTGTTACGTTGAACATAACGCAAGTCTCTGAATGAAGACCAAGCTCCTTCCAGTTCTCAACCTTAGCCTTAGAAGCGTTGTAAACGATGAAGTCTGGCTCCTGATCGAAGTCTGCCTCTGACTTTGGACGGATGAACATGTTTGTTACAAAGTGAGCCTGCCAAGCAACCTCAACGATGAAACGAATCTTCATACGTGTGTCCTTGTGAGTACCGCAGAAACCATCAACTACGAAAAGACGCTTGTTAGAAAGCTCCTTCTTAGCGATGTCCTTAACAGCTGTCCAAGCTTCCTTAGAAGCACGGTGGTTATCGTTATGGTATTCCTCAGAATCCCACCATACTGTATCGTGAGAGTTCTCATCATCAACGATGAACTTATCCTTAGGAGAACGACCAGTGTAGATACCAGTCATTACGTTTACTGCACCAAGCTCAGTCTCCTGGCCTCTTTCATAGCCCTGAAGACTCTCTTTTGTTTCTTCATTGAACAATACTTCGTAAGAAGGATTGTAAAGTACTTCTGTTGTACCTGTAATACCGTACTTCTCAAGTACGCTCTTATCAAACTTTGCCATTTCTTATAAATGTATTTAGTTGAAAATTGATTTGTTCACTGTTTTTACGTCCTATTTATTAAGACACCGCAAAGGTAATATATTTATTAAATTCACACAAAAAATACCGAAGAAAAAGTATCAAAGTATTTGCTTAGAAGGTTAAAGAAATAAAAAAAACAAGAAGCATGGCTATATTTGCAAATCAGACTTTGCAAAACCTCAGATTTATTTCTTACTTTTGCCGAAATTTTGCAGAGCAGGTTGCTAACTTGCTTATCTATAACACCTAAGACATAAAATGGACATCATTAATTTTTCAGAGCAGAACTCTATTATCAATCAGTATTTAGCAGAAATCCGTGATAAGGATTATCAGAAGAATCGCTTGCTCTTCCGCAACAATGTTATGCGTATCGGAGAGTTCGAAGCTTTTGAAATCTCAAAAACATTGAACTACGAACCAAAGGATGTTGTTACTCCATTAGGTACGGCTCAGGTTAATGTACCAACTGACAAGATTGTTTTGGCTACTATTTTTCGTGCTGGATTGCCTTTCCATAATGGTTTCCTTAACATATTCGACCATGCTGGTAATGCCTTCGTTAGTGCTTATCGCGAATATACGGATGCTGAACATCATGAGGTGGGTATTCACGTTGAATATCTTGCCACACCAGACATCAATGGTAAGACACTTATCATCGCTGACCCAATGTTGGCTACTGGCGGTTCTATGGAGTTAGGTTATAAGGCTATCCTTTCAAAGGGAACTCCTCGTCATGTGCATGTTGCTTGTCTTTTGGCTACACCAGAAGGTATCGCACATATCCGCAAAACCTTCCCTGAAGACTCTACCACCATTTGGTGTGCAGCAATTGACGAAGGATTGAACGAACATAAGTACATTGTTCCTGGCTTCGGTGATGCTGGTGACTTGTGCTATGGTGAGAAGTTATAAAGATACTCTATAAATCTTCAAATCGGTTCATTAGAGAAATATAGAAGCTGATTTCATAAATCCTTTCGTCTAACATATGAAGCACTTACAACTCATATCTTAGCTTCAAAAGGAAGTCTATGATCAATCAAAGCTTTCTCTCTTATGAACCGATTTAGTATTACATTACTTTTACATAAGTGCATTATGAAGAAATCTGTTGTGTTGATGATTGTTGCCTTGGGACTAATGGTATCTATATTTGCAGTGTTTGCCCTGAATAGATGGTATCCAATGCATGGACAGGTAGATTGGAATGAGGTTCAGCGTTACACAGCAGACAAGATACCTGTCAATCCAAAAGACTTCCGAAGTGATTTTGAAGAGATATTCGAACAGGTCAAAAAGAAGTACCCATATACTACAAAGAAACACATCAACCTTGATTCGATTCACGCCACTTGCCTTCAACGAATTGATACCATGCAATCGAAAGTGGCTTATTCATTACTTATAATGGAATTCTTTGCCAACTTGAAATGCACTCATGCAAATAATGAAAACATACTATATCCTTGGTTCATACAAGGGGATAATATCACAGTCATTGAGAATCGTGTGTTTGTTAATCACCCTTCAGTCTTTGCTATAAAGGCTGGATTGCAAGATAAAGACGAGATTGTAACTGTTGATGGTATACCTACAAATAAATGGGTGATGCACAATAGCAAATATGTCTCAGCTTCGACAGATGCCACTCGCTATCTATTATCAGCTTTGACTATACTCTGTAGTTATACAAGTCCTATAAAGACACTTGGCATTATTCGCCATGGAAGACCCATAACTATCACCATTCATCTACAATCGAAGTCTTTTCCCACAAAGGAAGAGGAACAAAACGTAACTTGGAGAAAGGTTTCTTCAAGGGTTGGATATATTAACGTGAAAAGCATGCAAGATAATGCTGACACTGAATTCACCAAAGCTTTGAAGCGTCTAAGCAAACTCCCATACTTGATAGTTGATGTACGTCAGAATGGTGGAGGTAACAGTTGGATAGGAGATAATATTGCGCAGAACTTAATAAAAGGTAAACGACGTATTTGGAATGGAGCTACAATATCTCCTTCTACTAACAGCTATAAGGGAAAAGTAATCATCTTGATGGGTAATTACTCCTGTTCTTCCGCTGAGACTTTTCTCATTACAATGAAAGAAAGTGGTGATGCCGTGTTGGTTGGTACATCTTCAGCTGGTGATACAGGCGGTATTATTTGTCTTTTTAAGACATCACACGGAATATTCTATCGACTTCCTGTAGGACATTCGTCAGGTACCTCTCCTAAGGGTTTCCCATTAGAAGGGAAAGGAATAAGCCCGAATTATTTGGTATCAATGAAAGTTAATGACTTCTTATCAGGGAAAGATACTCAATTGTCTTATGCTCTTCAACTGCTTCAATAATAGCAGTCAACATTAGAAAGTACATGTGTGTGCTTGTTCTCAAATATATTATTGAATCTAAGGCAAGCGCTTCACTTCTACTCAAGACTCCCCTTACATAAACAAAGGACGATAAAAGCGAAATACTTCTATCGTCCTTTGCTATTCATTCTTGCTTTCTCTGCTTATATCTTAGAAGCAATATGCCTTCTATAGACATCCAAGTGCGATTTCTGTAAGACGTCACTGATATGGCTCATACGCTGTTTCTGACTCATGTCAGTATCGTTTTGCGTCTCATCCTCCTGCATCATAATACGACCATTGCCCTCAACAGGTAAGAACTCATACCACTCCACGGGTACATCATGCCATGAACCGTCACCACCATACTTACTAATATAAGACATACGACGTTCTGAACGGAAGCCGTAAGCTGTCACGTTAATCAGCGTACTGCCATCTTCCTGTGCCGCAGAAGAAGTCTTCATAATACAAGGAGTTACACAATCAGGATGCTGGAAATTCTCCTGTCCCCAAAAGTTAGCCAATGCTTCATGCTCCCAGAACGAACTCTTCTGTTCCATATCATGTCCGTAGATATCCTTCTGTGGACGTATCTGCTGAAACATCGGTACACACAACAAAGGTGCAAAACTAAAGTAGATGGCACGAAAGTATCTCGCATTGATTTCGTAAAAGTCTTTCTTAGCCTTCTCAAAGTCAAAACTGCGATACTGGGCAGGGGTCATATCGAGGTCTAACACTTGTAGATGCTCTGGCATGATAGTATTTATCATGTAATGCTTATCGAAATCAAAGTCATCACCATAGCCCTCTTTCTCGTCCATCAACAGTGCCATCATACTCTGTTGTGCCAATGGTGTGAAGAGTAAAGCATATTGCTGATTGTTATTACGATTACTTGTATTGAACGCAACCTCAAACTCTTCATTCGTCAACATCGCAAAGTCACCACTCTCAAGGTTGCGTGCTTTACGCCTCAACATAAACCGATCCCACTTATAACGCAACGAACCTTCCTTTCCTGCCAGCCCACTCGGCTTACGATAGAAGGTCAAGTCGGGTGCTGCTGTATTACCATAGATAAGCCTTGTACGCTCAAAATAATTAGGATAAGGCGCTGTTACACTGGCATGTAAGGTTTCTGAGTGAGACACAGTACGTGGCTTTCCATCAGGACCCGTCTCTGTTGTTGTCCAAAAAATGGTTTTCTGACCGTGATAGGTCTTCTCTCCCATCTCCATCTTTCGTGTTCGACAGATGACGAAAGGATTACCGTTGATAAGTCCAGAATGGGAATAAAGCACAGAACGCTCGGTATTAAAAGAATCATTCCATCCGTATGTTTTACGAAGGTCTGCCAGTCGTTGTGTCGTAAAATAAGGGTCAAATTCCAGTCTGGGGACGGTCTTCGACATCATACGCGTAAAGACATCCCAGTCGTAAAGCCTATTCAGAGCAGCCATCTGATTCCATGCCTGCTCTTTCAAAGTTTTCACCTTATTGTCTAAATCGTTGTGCTGAGTACGTAAAGACTTCAATTTTGGATGTACCTTGAGCAATAGAAAGACAAGCAGTAAGGCTGCCCCTCCACCTATCATCAAGAGGTATTCCATTGGAAACTCATTCCATTTCACATAAACAACAGCACTACCAACCACCACAGCTATCCACAGAATGACACATAGGATAGTCCACATCGTGATACGACCAGACACATCCGTGAGTTGCTTCTCACCTGCATAGATTTGTCGACACGTCTCACGATTAGCCTCAACATCAACCTGCGCCTCGTCAGCAAGTGCATTAAAGGTTTCATCAGCCACCTGCTTGAACTTATCTTTGAAGCTGCTGATGTATTCGTTTAGTGGATCATATATATCCTCAACCATTTACTTCTGTAGTCTTAGAAGAACTTACCTCTTGCAGCCTCTCGTGTCTCTGCTGTTGCAGTAAATGGTATGCGTGTTGTATAACCCTGCTGAGCAGCAACAATCATCTTTGTTGGCCAAGAGAAGATATCAGTATTCCATTGTGTCACACGACTGTTATAAACAGTACGAGCTGCCGTAATCTCACGCTGCAAGTAGTTATTCTGTTGCATCGCATCAGCAATGGCATTGTGTGCTTTCAACTCTGGATAAGCCTCAACCTGTGGGAAGAGTCGACCGAAGGCTGTATTTACTTGTGCATTCACATCACTTCTATTTCCTTCGTTCACACCACCACTACGAAGGGCTGCAACGGCTTTCATCACGTCTTTATCAAGGTCGATAGCACGTTCTACCAGTCCTACTACGTTCTGCAGTATCTGTACGCGCTGTTCCAAATAGTTGTCAATATTAGACGCCTCAGCCTGAATACGCTGTTCTAACTTCTGGAAATAGTTGCGTGCTGATATCTTCATAAAGATAAAGATAACACCAGGAAGGATTCCCACCAGACAGCCTACTACCCCTACAAGCAATGGATTTGTCATCGTACTACCCAATAACAGCACAAACAACAATACCAACACCGGACCAACTACCCACAAAGCAATCTGAAAGAGGGTTGAACCAAAACCTACTTCAACAGGAAGTTGCTTGTCTATTACATGTACATCACGGCCAGCATCATTAACTGGTCCTGTCACTTCGTCTAATGAATTTGCCATAGCTTAAATTGTTCTTTGTTTTCAATAATATCTGTTTTTAGGCTTCAAAGATACATTTTTTTCTTAAAGAGAGCAAATCTATACTCTTTATCTTCCCTTTTATGAAGACTTGATGACGATTTATAGTATCTATTAGCATAATTTCGTTGTGTACTAAAAGACCTCACAAAGAAAGGGGCATACACTTGGTACGCCCCCAATCTTTATGAGTTTAATGTCTTCAGCAGATTACCTCTACTTGCAAAAGTCTATCAGATTACGTCCCCATGCAGGTTTCAGTCCATTCTGCTTCTCCTTGGCATACAGTTCTTTGATGGTCTCTAAGTCCTTTGGACCATTCATACTCGGCTGTCCTGTCTGCTTGCTCATAATATCAAAGAACATGTAAAGGAGAATACGAGGGCGAGGGTTCGTTGGGTTAATGGCAATAGCTGACTTGTAACAACTGATTGCATCGCGGTAATAAAGTTTACCATTCTCAACAGGATTCTGCGTGATAAGTGCCGTGTAATAGAACCCCTTCAATGTAAACAGCTCTGAACGGTCAACGTCATTCTTTGTTTGTAGTACCTCGACATCATCCTTTACTGCGTCTAAGAATAAAGAAGAATAATCGCTCTGTGGGTCTCGAGCAACATACTGAAGGGCATAGAACACACGATAATAGGTAGGAAGCCAAGCATCAGGATACTGATTTTCCATGTGTTTCAAGTCATTCATTACCTTTACAATAGATGTAGGTACGTTTACATTGACGACACTTAATGAGTTTTTTAACTGTGCATCGAACTGATTGTTGTTCTGTGCATTCATACTGGTTGCGCACATAAGGGCAACGATAACGACGATTTTAGAAACTAAAGTTTTCATACGCTTTGATTTTAATAAGTGAAACAATGATTTCTGTTGCAAATGTATGAAAGCTTTTTAGAGCCTCCAAATAATGGGGACAGACGACAAGAATGTGGTTTAGATAACTATCCAAGCCGCTGAAATACTATCTTTTGGGACGAATAACTAACATGCTTAGTTCGTTGGATAGTTAAGAGAATGATGTTATACTTCTGACTAAAGTAAGAAGACACGCACTACTCATTTCTACAAGAATAATTTTACTTTTAGTTTGCTGTCACTTTTAACACTTCGTATAACCCTACTGTAATTTAACAAGTTAAGTCATCATAATGAATGACAGGAATGACAGGAAACTCAATTCTAAAAGAATTACCTTACGATAGACAGAGAAGAATAGAGTGGATAACCTCTATATAAATAAAAAATAAAGTTATTTACAGCTTTATAATATGGTGTAAAATAGTTTTATTGTTAATTAATATAGAGGCTGTTCCTGTCATATTATGTAGAACACTATAACCTTTTCTACTAACTTGCACGTGAGCCATAAAGAAATTGTGCCCATCTTGTTTTACTGGAATGTGTGAAATATTACCTTCCATAAATCATATCAACAGTTCCTACTCCTAGCCAACTGGCACCAAAAGATCCACAAATACCACCTACAGCACCTCCTATGATTGCTCCAGGAATAGCACCAACACCTCCAAACCATGCTCCTATCGCCGTATCAACCTTTGCTCCCAATGTCGAACCAGATACACCAGATACGAATACACTGGTTAAGTTAAGTTCATTTCATGTCTGATTATATCTGCGGGATATCCTCCATAGAGTCTACGGAAGGAATATGGCAAATTTCAGAATCATCTACCTTCCAAAAATCTAATTCATAGAGCGTATCATTAGAATCTATTAAAAGATAAACCGCTACTTCAACATTATCAACATCATGAAACTTGCAACATGAAAGAACTCTACTTTGTCTTCGAGTATATTTCTGGTTATTTTTAAAAAGCCCAATACTGCCTATTTTCTCTTTTGTGAGAGGATAAGCGATAAATTTATTTTCCCAATTACTTTCTAATTGGAATTGAGCTTTGGACGCTAGAAAGGCAATAAGAGCTACTTCCTCAGGAAAAATTTTTCTTTTATATTCCATGAATCCGACCTATATTATAAATATATTCACCATTCTCCAACCTTTTGGACACCACTAGATAAGCTATGTGCACCAGCTCTCAATAGTTCATGTCCAAAAGTTCCAACGCCATTAAAAATTGAGCCTATTCCATAAGTAGCGGCAGCACTAGCTGCACCTAATAAAGCCCCTTTCCATATGGGCTTGTCTGACATAGCTGCATTCATGGCACCCATCATTGCACCCATTGCAGTTATTGCGATAAAATCGTCAAGGACAAATATATCACCACTAGGATCGGCATATTTGAGAGGATTATTCAGACAATAACTATAGCTGTTATAGTTCTGGCTATTGTCACCTTCCTGTACGTATTTATCAGGGCTTAGGAATCGGCCGAGTACAGGATCATAGACACGGCCGTTCATATTGATGAGGTTGAACTCATTCAGCATCTCATGCCCCATGCAACCACAGTGCAGGCCCAATGGTGTTGAGCGTTTCCGTCTGCTTACCCCCACGCATCGTACGAAGCATCGAAGACTTTCGTGCCCTTCTCATCCATAACGTAAAGGATGCTGCCCAAAATGTCCGTGAAGGCAAGATTGCATACATTCTTTAGTCTCCATTTTTGATAACAGTCTGCTTGAATTCTTTTGCTTCTCTATCGTAATAGACCGAATTCCATAAGTCGTTAAATTCTTTTTCGGTTATCATATTTATACCCATCTTTTTGAAATCTTCCAATTCGCAATTTGTATCCAGCCAATAACCATAATTTCTATCGTCTGGCATTTTTACAATAATCCTACCATCTTTAGCAAATCCAATTTCTCTGTTTGCAATATGATTTACCACATCGTCATATTCAATAAACCATAGAGTAACATCCTCTATTTTATCATCAAAATCAGGATTTGCACTGAGTGGAACGATCATCTTATGCAGCAAACGACACCATAAGCTTCGTTTTGTTTTATTGTTCTGCTTTTTTTCTGATGACCACTTTAAAATAAAATATTTCATAAATTTGTACTACTTAATATTTAACGAAACCAATGCCATGAGTCTTCATCATTTAATCGCCATTTATAATGAATATGTCCTGGATCAGCAGTGCGCCAATTGTCATAAGGAAATTTTGTATTTCTCAAATTTTGATTTATGTTTCTTAAAGTAGGATTACCTATCTTTTTTGTGTAATATGGTGATACCCCCCCAGAGAAGAGATTTTGTTTGAAAGTCTCCACTCTTAGAATAAGAATTTCCTAACCTAACCCATTGCTTCCATCCTCCCGTTTCATACTTTAATACAGTCCAAAATCCTTGAAATGCTCCTTCTATTACAGATCTTCCAAACAAAAATATTCCGAACTCTGGATATACAGACTCTAAAGGTTTTTCATGTGGAACATTTGAAATTATTGCTGTCTGATTATATCTGCGGGATATCCTCCATAGAGTCTACGGAAGGAATATGGCAAATTTCTGAATCATCTACCTTCCAAAAATCTAATTCATAGAGCGTATCATTAGAATCTATTAAAAGATAAACCGCTACTTCAACATTATCAACATCATGAAACTTGCAACATGAAAGAACTCTACTTTGTCTTCGAGTATATTTCTGGTTATTTTTAAAAAGCCCAATACTGCCTATTTTCTCTTTTGTGAGAGGATAAGCGATAAATTTATTTTCCCAATTACTTTCTAATTGGAATTGAGCTTTGGACGCTAGAAAGGCAATAAGAGCTACTTCCTCAGGAAAAATTTTTCTTTTATATTCCATGAATCCGACCTATATTATAAATATATTCACCATTCTCCAACCTTTTGGACACCACTAGATAAGCCATGTGCACCAGCTCTCAATAGTTCATGTCCAAAAGTTCCAACGCCATTAAAAATTGAGCCTATTCCATAAATAGCGGCAGCACTAGCTGCACCTAATAAAGCCCCTTTCCATATGGGCTTGTCTGACATAGCTGCATTCATGGCACCCATCATTGCTCCCATTGCAGTTATTGCGATAAAATCGTCAAGGACAAATATATCACCACTAGGATCGGCATATTTGAGAGGATTATTCAAACAATAACTATAGCTGTTATAGTTAAATCTGTCTTTTGTTTTCAATAATATCTGTTTTTAGGCTTCAAAGATACATTTTTTTCTTAAAGAGAGCAAATCTATACCCGTTATCTTCTGTTTTATAAACTCAACATGATAAATTATAGCATCAATTAGCATAGTTCCTAAACTCTACAAAGGCATTACAAAGATAGGGAGCGTACCCTTATACGCCCCCTTACACTTACTAATTAAGTCCTTTTAGAACATTACTTCAACTTAAAATAGTCTATCAGGTTACCTCCCCATGCTGGCTGTAGACCATTCTGCTTTTCCTTGCTAAACAGCTCTTTGATGGTCTCTAAGTCTTTTGGACCATTCATACTCGGCTGCCCTGTCTGCTTGCTCATAATATCAAAGAACATGTAAAGAAGAATACGAGGGCGAGGGTTTGTTGGGTTAATGGCAATAGCTGACTTGTAACAACTGATTGCATCGCGGTAATAAAGTTTACCATTCTCAATAGGATTCTGTGTGATAAGTGCCGTGTAATAGAACCCCTTCAATGTAAACAGCTCTGAACGGTCAACGTCATTCTTTGTTTGTAGCGCCTCGACATCATCCTTCACTGCGTCTAAGAATAAAGAAGAATAATCGCTCTGTGGGTCTCGAGCAGCATACTGAAGAGCATAGAACACACGGTAATAGGAAGGAAGCCAAGCATTAGGATACTGATTCTCCATGTGTTTCAAGTCATTCATTACCTTTACAATAGATGTAGCTTCGTTTGTCTTGACATTACTTAAGTGGTTTTTAACTGTGCATCGAACTGATTATTGTTCTGTGCATTCATACTGGTTGCGCACATGAGGGCAACGATAACGACGATTTTAGAAACTAAAGTTTTCATACGCTTTGATTTTAATAAGTGAAACAATGATTTCTGTTGCAAATGTATGAAAGCTTTTTAGAGCCTCCAAATAATGGGGACAGACGACAAGAATGCGGTTTAGATAACTATCCAAGCCGCTGAATTACTATGTTTTGGGACGAATAACTAACACGCTTAGTTCGTTGGATAGTTAAGAGAATGATGTAATATTTCTGACTAAAGTAAGAAGACACACACTACTCATTTCTACAAGAATAATTTTTATTTCAGTTTGCTGTCACTTTTAACACTTCGCATAACCCTACTGTAATTTAACAAGTTAAGTCATCATAATGAATGACAGGAATGACAGGAAACTCAATTATAAAGGAATATATAGAGAAAAAGATAAGACGAAGATGGAATATTGACAATACTATATGGCACTTGACCTGATATATACCAGCCCAAGTGCCATATTTTGAATAGACACCTACATCTTTAATTCTCAGGTAAACCTATTTCTGGATTGAATTTTACAGAGACTTTTCTATTCTGAACAATATTTACTTGTCCATTATATGCAATATCAGATTCATCATATTTCATGTTTGGATTAGCATAGTACACCCTTAGCTTATAATTACCAGATGTCAATTTGCTAATCTTAAAATTAACGTCGTATTTGCAAATGCAATCGGCAAGTGCATCAAGTACATTATGGTACACGACAAGGGTAATCTGATTGTTTTGATTAGCGATGTTCACATAAATATTTTTTACGGCACAGTTAGCTTTCACATCTTCCAACATACATTGAGCAACACCGTCTTTATCCAAATCTATACTTAATATTGCTGGCATAGCATTATTTTCTGCATAGAAATCAGGACGTGTATCTGTCGGAGAGATGCTTAACTTACAATTAGAATTTGCAACATCATAAATTCTTAATGGCTCAAGAGATACCTTCTCAGAGGAACATGCAGATAATCCACAGAAAAGGATTAGGCTGTAAAATACTTTTTTCATAATTACAAGGATTTTATATGTTGATATTTATATAAACGTAATTACAAGTTATTTCTTGCTTATATTATTACGTATTTCTGTTATTGCTGAAATCCGCAATAAAGACATACATTTTATGGATAGTGTTTACTATTCAATCAACTTCCCGTGTTTTTTGAGTATTGAGAGAAACTCTCCCCATTCTGCCGCTCTTTTTTCTTTTGCTTTTTGAATGGCCTTGTTCTCTTTAACATATTGACTATTGTCCTCAATATTGCGTGGGTAACAGTCACTCAGATAAAACTTGCCAGATTCTGAAACTAATGATAAGTCTGTGAAGATTTGACTATTGAAAGATGACACAAACGTTGAGATATGGAGTAGAACCTTACCATACGAATGTATTTCTATGTTACGATAAATGGGAAAGAGCAGACTTGTCGGCTCAAAATCTTGAAAAATAATCTCACGGGTCTGCGCGTTGAAAGACTTGATGTTGTCAAGTGTAAAGAGATAGGGGCTTGAAGCGGCTCTTGTCATTCGGGCTGTCCCTATAGCAAACAATTCCGTTTTCGATGCTTGCACTGTGGGAGTTGAAGCAGACTCATCTTCATTGCTGCAACCAATAAACAGCAACGAGAAGATGAACGCCTGTAATACACAAAAGTACCTTTTCATAATTTGTTGGATTTAATTAGTTATTATAATATGTGGTCGTCAATTATGTTCATATACTTCTTTATTTCTGCCATTAAGGAATAAACATGATTAACACTTTCCAAACCCAAAGCATAATTAGCCTCATGTTTGTTTTCAATCATGTCGGCAAAAGTCTTGATTTCAGAAAAGAACCCTTGTGAAACGATTTGGTTATTCCCAATAGTTGGGACAAAGTTGTTTCTTCCGTAGAGACAAATTGTTGCTCCATTGTTTGGAAAGACTTTCTCCAACGGAATCCCTAACAATGCTGAGCGTCTCGGCATGAAATCAAGTCGCTCCATGTTTTCCAACACATAAAGTCCTTTATCTGTACTGATATTTAGCTGTTCCTGTGCTTCTTGCCAAGAATAGTCTGTTGATAGTTCCAACATTCCTTTTATATCTTGGTGCTCCAATACAAGAAATAAAGTTTGGGCACCATCTCTACTGCGAATGACGTCCAAGTTCTTTATCTTTGCCTCTCCAAAAAGGAATGTTACATAGTCAAGAGGATGGATGAATAGGTCAAGTAAAGTATCTCCTTCAGGGTATAATCCTGTCAGATAGCGATAATGATAATGCCGTTTGCCATCACCTTTCAATCGTTTTTCAATACTTGAGTGGCAGGGGCAAAACGCCTTTGCAGTCCGACAACGATATGTTGTGAGCCATATAGCATGATAGTATCGATCAAAGACTTTAATTCTCTTTCATTCTCACAGGGTGGTTTCTCTATAAATAAGGACTTTCCTGCTTTTATACTTTCGGTTGCAATCTGAAAGTGTGAATGGGGATTAGCTGCCACAAAAACACCAGAAACAGTATCATCAAGCAGTATATCCTGTAAAGAAGTTGTTCCTTTGACTCCTTTATACTTTTGAGAAATCAGTTCGGCTTTCTTCTCTGAGGTACAGCAGATATATTTCAGTGGTAACTGAAGATACTGTATGACGGGCAGAAGGTTGTTTGCACAATGATTGCCAAACCCAACAAGAGCATACTGTTGCGTGTAAGTATGACTCAACTCTCTCATACTGCGTATATACTTATATCTGCCTATGATGTTATCTAAATATCCCATTTTAGCTTTGCTATTATTCGTTTGAAATGTTTATTATAGGTAGTTTGCCTATTGCTGGTCCATTGATATTTCCCATAAAACAACTCTATCAATCGTTTGGGGATTATCTTTTCTATATTTCTTAACAGGATAATGTCATATTTTCGGTGATAGTTGATCCAACATTGATTGCATTCTTTGGAGTACTGACATTGAGTTTTGCACGTATTCTTTGAATTGAATATCTCATCGAGTGTATTCTCGTGAATATTACCCAAGATTACATCTAAATTCTGGCATAAGGGGACATCCCCATTAGAATGGATGACCAATTCACTGAATATGCTATGACACCGTAACTTAAGTCTATTATTCTTCCACTCGTCATACAAAGCTACAAAGTCAAAGTTCTCATATGTTTGATGTATGGAAGAGGGTATCTGGCTGATGAAATCCGCATCATTGGATTCTATTAAACCTTTGGTTGTGTCGAAGAATGACATTGTGCTGTAAATGCCAATACGTACATCAATGTTATATTGTTTAGCACAATCTATGACATGCCTCATATCCTCAAACGAGTTCCATGGAGAAAGACAAAACATTAGGGAAATAGGCACAATGTCTTTACATGCCTCTATAACCTTGATCACTTTGTCATACCCATCTCTCCCACGCATATAACGATAGGTTTCTCTATTACCGTCAAGTGATATGTATAGATGTTTGAAATGATGATTCTTTACAGCAGAAATTACCTTGTTCGTTGCAAGGCAGTTGGACAGCAATGTATAATTAGGATGGTTAGTATCAAACCATTCTAATATATTGTCTGCTTCGGGATGGAGGATAAACTCACCTCCTTCCAAACCTACTATCGTGCTTTTTGTTACACATTTACTATTCATTATTCTGATAATATCAATCAGACTTAGATTTTCTGTAGGTTTTTTCCAAATGGAACAGTGTTTGCAACGAGACTGACAACTTGTTGTGGAATATATCATTAAAGAGGTAAGTTCCTTATGCTGTCTGCGTACTACATTGTTGACAAATACCATTCCATTGTGGATGTAGTCATAAATACTGTACATCTTTTTTAAAGTTTTGTCTTTTACTGTAAGAGTAGAAAACAAAAAAAAGACTGCACCGTTTTGTAACTTTTTTATCAATTCATTCTCTCCATTTACCAAGTAAGCCGTAATCCGAATGGTACGGTAATAATAAACGGATGCTCTGTACGGTAAGTTTCGAGACTACTACCATTTCTAAAATAATAGAACATATTTGGTTCTATATACAAGCTGAAAGGTTTGAATAGCTTGTACTGCACACCGATACCCAAGTTAACGGACCACTGATAACGTGGCTGATGTCACCCTTCAGAGTGTACGACGAGTCGGATGTTATGATATATTTCTTATCAAGCGAACTATGGACTGGCATCTCGAATGTCACACCACCAGTTGTATAGGCATTGAAGCGTCCCTTGCTCCATATACGATAGGTCAATCGCAATGGTATGCCCACATAATCAATCTTCTGGGTCTTCAACAAAGTCGCACCATTAAACTCGCTCTCAAAATCAGACTTCAACCTTGTATAGGTCAATCCTGTGCCAAAAGTCCAATGCTGACTTAATTGCTTATTAAGCGATAAACCAAATGTTTTTGGGCGGTAGTGATGCGCCTTCTCACCTAAAGACGCATTGCCCTCTGTTGCATTATTCAGTGCAATCCATGACATTTTTGCCCTCTCTACAGAATCCATCAGCGCATTGTTCCTGACTAAATAATTTACATAATCATCCCAGGTATATAGTTTGGCAGCCGCACCGCCGTTAGCATAATCTACCACCGAGAGATAGTTCAAATTAGACATAGCTCCATTGGCTCCAGCATTGGAGGAATAGCCGAAGTTGAATGTCCACGGGTATTTCTTCTTATGGTTTACATCGAGGTTCATGTTTCCATTCGATGCCAACATTTTATCTTCTGAAATTTGTGGAATACGGAGCACGGAGTCGTCTATACTGATTTCACCAGTAGCCAAATACTTTGGCAAGGAATCTACATGGAAGAATACTGGCTGCTGCTCTGATTCAACACTGTCTGTTATGATCTGTGAAGAAATATCTTCAGTAGGAATAGTCTTTTTTACCAAAACATGCCTATCATTTTCAGTAGCGCTTGAAGGTATAGAATACCTTGGCTGCCCATTCTTTTGAGAAGCAGCTCCATTTTGTTGAACTCGTTTTGGAAAGTTCTGATGAGTATCTAAAGCCGTTGATCTATTATCAGATGTGTCAACGAACTTGTCCCTCGTTACGAAATAGATATAGACAGGTATCAGGATGGGAAGCAAGAACAGCATCCAATACTTAATCAATATGACACGTAGCATTTTCTTTGCCCGAGCCAACTGCGAAGAAGAACTGTGTGGATTGATACCAAGCAGATCCCCTATTTCCTTATGTGAAAGACCGTCCAACACTGAGAGTTTGAATATTTCTCGGTTCCCCTCTGGTAACAGTTCTATCGCTGACAGCAACAACTCCAGCTCTATATTCTTTTCTTTATCGTCTTCTTCGCTCAACACATCTTTCCCCAGACTGGATAAAAGAATATTACTTTTTTCTATACTTTGTAGGAATCTCAACGAAAGGTTTCTCACAATCGTTATCATCCATCCTTCCAATTTTGAGTTGTCCTTCAGCGAATTAATAGAGGTAAAAATGATGATAAAAGCATCGTGCAAAATATCTTCTGCCGTACTTTCATCTTCCACATAGTGCAGGCATATTCTCTTTAATCTGTCGGAATATGCCTTATATAAATTTCCGAGAGCCTTACGTTCTCCCTGTTTACATGCGTCTATATTAACATCTATTTTCATAGATATACCATACCTTTTTATTAAAAGGAGCATGTTTTGCTTAAAAGACTGCACGGATTTAGGAACTTTTTTTGAGAAACTTAGAAAAATATTTAAAAGATATGACTAAAACCTCTTTTTAATAGCTGTTTCGTTAACTAAAAGAGATAGTTGCCACCTTGATTTATAGAAAACACTTCATGCCGTATCACAACACCTACAGCAAGCGAAAATAACGTATCTTTCTCATATTTCTAATTTCTTTGAAGTATTTTTTAGTTTAGATTTATCATTACATTCGATTTCAGAATATCACCTTACAAAGGTAAGAATATAATAGCAAACAGTATGTTTTTATGGGAAGATTACCAGTATTTTTTTATAGTAACCTCTATATAAAATGGATAAACCAAATTTTATCCACGTTTATTACCTAATAATAAAATAAAAATGTTAATTTTGTAGCGTGTTTCTTCAGAGACACAATGACATCGTTGAAAAAATAAGAGGCGTTATGCTTATCTTGTAAGTCGAGAACCTAGGAAATTCAAGACACTTGCACAAGGATAGCATAGTGGTTCTCACGCTATAGCGTGGGCTGCTATTACTACTTTCGTGCAATGGGTTTTCCTAGGACCTTCGACTTAGAATGTGGACATAGCCAGTTCACGCTTCTGCATTATTAATTCTATTACTAACTTTTTAAGGGCTGAACGGACTGGATAAAGGCTCAATAATTGACTATGGACAAACAAGAATTGTATGAAAAATGGGTAGACAAAGTCTGCCAGTACATCGAGAGTGTAGGTCCTGAAATTAACTGTACGAGTTGTGCAATGCAGTCTAAACCTGTATTGGATAAATCTCCACAGGTAGTATTCCTTGGCTACAATGCTCATGAGCCTTTCCCCTATCAAGGAGTGAACAAGGAACGATTTTATGACGGAAATCCTTACTTTTACACTGAACGTGAAAAGTGGCCTGTATGGGGAAAACTCTATGCAGCCATGAAGTGGGCTAAGTTTACAGAGCCTATGGAAGATGGTAACTTCGTGTTTATGAACGCTGTTTATTTTGGCAGTCAGGATATCAAGGAGCTGAAAGCAAAGAAAGGAAGTGCTGAAATCATCAATCAATGTCTTGATTTCAGTGCAGAAGTTATCAAGGATATTTACCATCCAAAAGCCGTGGTCTGCTTCTCTATACCCGATTGCTTTACTCCTTTTATCAATCGTTTAAACATTAAGGAAGTAGAGAGCATTGTTCCCCCAATGGTTAATGGAGAACCTGCTAAACGCGGTGTAGCAAAAGCGATGTGGGGCGATATAAAGATTATAGGTATACCCCACCCCTCAGGCAGAATCAGTTATGATGACTTGGGGGCAATCGCAATGTATCTGCAAAATGAACTTTAAATAAATAAACTAACTAACAAAAATTATGGGACAAATTGTAAACTTTGGTCGCGAAATGATTCGCATTAATTCTGAGAAAAATCGTATTGAGTATTCAACAAATGGAGGGAATAGTTGGCATTCTCGTGATTCAAGTCCTAATGCTGGCAAATTCTATAGCTTGTGCGTTTATGGTAATGAGTTATTGGCTTGTACCTCTAAAGGGGTTTATTACTCAAAGAATGGAGGAAACAACTGGCATTCTCGTTTCATAGGATCCACTGCAGGAGAATTTGAGGAGATTACTGTACAAGGTAACGAGTTACTTGCTCAAACGAGCAAAGGACTGTATTATTCTAAGAATGGTGGTATTTCTTGGCACCGTCGCTAATTTAACCTTATTCCCCAGTCTCTTTGTGATTGGGGAATAAACAAAAATAAATTTATGAAAAAAATAGAGTATCAAAGACTAATTTCGCTTAGTCTTATTTTTATTGCTATTGTCGTATTTTTTGGTAGTGCCATTATGTTTGGCAACTACAATACACAAGATATTTGGCCGAGAATTGTTGGTGCATTGTTTGGAGTAGTCTTATCTGCCATCATTACAATGCTTCTTTTGTCTGGTCAAACTCGTAATGCTTTGGAAAAGGAACGCAACGCTGAAATATTTAAGGAGAAACTGAAAATTTATCAAGAGTATCTTCATGCACTATGTAAAATATTGAAAGATGGTGAGATTACATCAGAGGAAGCTGTTGAGTTGCAATTTCTAACATCATATATCTCATTACACACAAGAAGTAAGAGTATTTATCAAATAAGTGCTAATGCTTCAAATATAATCAATTTATACGTAGGTGAGAAGTCGCCAACAAAGAATACAGAAGATTTGCTTAAAAATCTCTTTGAAATTGTCCAATGTTTTAGAAAAGAATTATATCCGAAAGACATGACGTGGGATAATACTGATATTAATAAGACGATAGAGAAGCTTCAGATTTTAGAGCAAGTGGCAGTATAGAAACAATCTCACCAATAAAAGATGATATTATTTTGAATAGCTAATTGACATCGTTGAATATAATAGACAAAGCACAAACTCTTATTTACGATGAATAGAAGAATTTATTTTGCAGGCTCTATACGTGGCGGTAGAGAATACGCAGGCTTATACAAGCGTATTATTGACTATATAAACAAAACTGACATTGTGGTTACAGAGCACATAGGGCAAGCAGATATGAGCATGAAATCTCAGACACTTATGTCAGATGCCTGTATTTACGAACGTGATACTAAATGGCTTGAGTCGTGTGACTTGCTGATAGCCGAATGTACTTGCCCCTCTCTTGGTGTCGGCTACGAATTGGCTTATGCTGAGGCACATGGCATACCTACTTATGTTTTCTATAATGGGTTGCAGTCTAATATTTCAGCGATGTTGAATGGTAATCCTTATTTCACGGTTGTTCCTTATAAAAATGAAGAAGAGCTATATCAAACACTTGATGATATACTGAACTTAAATGTAGAAGGTGCGAGTCTGATAACTGTCGATTCCGAAAATAAGCAAATTGTTGAAAAACTTAAACGAGATGGAATCTCTTGCATAGAAAAAGGAGAGTATACTCTTATGAACATCATCTTAGCAAACTCAAAAGAAGCTATTGAAAAGGTTCATTTACTTTCGTTGCATCAAAATGATAAGAGAAAATTAGTCCTTCTACAAACTTCAGACATATTTGAAGTTGTTGAAAAAGATATGTTTGACGCAATACTTTCTTTTCCAAATGGTAGTAATACTCATGAAGAAATAAAGTCGTTTTTATATTGTATTCGTAACTTACTCGAAATTCATTGGATAATATCAGTTGATTTTCATGATTTCTATTCAGTGATAAAGGGGAAAAATATAATTTCTATGCAAAGGTTTACTTACAGAAAAGACATAGAAGAAGCGCTATACAAGCTGAGTTACAACAGAGATAAAAAACAGAAAAAATATATCTTCGCTATCAGTGGCGTACGTAATCAGGAAGAAGGTCTAAGGCAGATACAAGCATTTGACAAATATCTTTCTAAAAAACCATTTGTTAAAGAGTCCGATTTCTGCTATAATATCATTCCTTATGGGATGAAGCAAGTCATTTTGCTAACAGCCACACCATATTAATCAATACAAATAGTTTTTCCGTTAAATGTATGAATACTTTTCGTATACCTTTGACGGAAAAACCGAAGTTGCTCATTAAACAAACGCATAGCTAAGTCTCTCGACTACCTATTCTATTATTATTCTCCATTACTGAAAATCTTTTCATCTTATTACTTCAAAAACACAGATAGACACTTGAAAAAACCATTACATGTTTTCAAATATAACAGCTATGAACAAGGATAAAAACACGCATAAAAAGTAGGTTTGTCTTATACCATATTTACTTCACATCGTTTTAACATTTAACAAGTTAAGTCATCATAATGAATGGCAGCAATGACAGGAAACTCAATTCAAAAAGAATTACCTTACGATAGGCAGAGAAGAATAGAGTAGACAACCTCTATATAAATGTTAAAGAAAATTACATCTTCGTCAGGGTTGATGGTTTTTAGTATCTTTGAAACCATATTACTTATAAAACCACAACTATGGGACTATTCAACTTCTCACGTAAACTAACTGACGAACAATTACGCCGTATCTCCCTAAGTGCACAGGGAGGTAATCATTTTACGCTTTCGGCTAAGATTGGTTCACGTGCGAAGGTCTTTCTCCAACAAGGATGGGGCATCACAGACCGTCAAGGACTCTGCGATACCATAGAGACACTACTCGGACGTATTCGCTCGGCTGACATTACTGTTATTAAAGAAGAGATAATAGCAGAGTTACAAGAGGATAGTAATATCAATACAGAGGAACAACGCTTATGCTCAATGGCAGGTATTGCTGGTAAGTATCACATTACAGAGGAAGAAGATTTAGGCGACTTGCTCAATATGTTGAACAACTATATCGCAGATCTTGACGCTCTGCACGCCAATCAATTGATAACTTCATGGGATGCCATAACAGGAAAAGACGTTATAGGATGGGATATAGGGCGTGCTGTCTATCTCGTACGTGTTGGCGTAGAAGTGAACTATTTAAAGGCAGACGAGGCATGGAACTACCTCGAGAGAGCGTATCAAAGAGCCATCAACACATTCAAGACATGGGAGGAGTTCGGACGTTCCTATATCATCGGCCGTAGTTTCTGGGCTTATTCACCAGAGGTTCGAGACGTCTTAGGCTTCTGTAACGTAATGAAATGGCTTATGAAACATCCTGATAGCCCATGGCTAAGAGTTACTCTGAAATAAACAATTAATAACATATAAATCATTAAGATTATGAGTCAAAGTATTATTCCGTTTATCTTCATGTTTGTTGCGATGGCCGTTATTGCCTTTTCGTTGATGCTCTATGTATATAGAAAAGGCAAGAATAGTAAGGGAGTCTACACAGCAAAGGCACTGGAATTTATTGCAAAGAAGTATCCTACTATCGACACAAGCAATATCAAGTGTGTTGAGTTTTGGTTTCCTCTGGGCATAATGGGGAAAGCTGATGTCGCACTCGTTGCTTACAATGATGACGACATGTATATTATGTCTGTTCTTCCTCGGCCTATACCAGGCTTTTATAGAATCGTTCCTAATGAAGAGTCAGAATGGGATATGGTTTATTATCCTATGTCAAGTATCGAACAGGCTGGCTTTGATGAGAAGCAAAAGAATTTCATTTTCACTGTCAACGGTAGGTCTATAAAACTGAAGATTAGAAAGAGGAACGGATTCCAAGAAGACCAGCAAGCAGAACTACATGACTTCTTTACAACAATATCACAGGCTTTACAGAAGAATAAAGCATTGAACGTATAGCCTCTAAGGGAGATACATCAATAACACACAAGAGGGTGCATAAAAGCTATATAAAGTCTTTTATGCACCCTTGTTTATGTGTGACTGGCTCTCTCTATACAACCATTACCAAATTATTTTCACGAAGAAAAATATTTTTCTTCATGACAATAAATATTTTTTTTCATGAAAATAATTCGCAGAGAGGGGTGTTTTATGGGTCTATACGTCAGACTTCACTTTTTAATTCTTTGTCTTTTTCCCTTCGAAAGAATAGCCTTTATTTGTTTACAATTTAGTTTTTTTGTCGTTTGTTAGGTCCCGTTCTTGTCTTGTTTGATGGCGCAATTCGATGCAATCAGTTTACTTATTCCGTACGAATGAGCCTGATGGGTAATGTCTCTAATGATTACGAACATGCGAAAAGGCCTCACTCCCAAAGCGGAAACGAGGCCTCTTATATTAGCAAAGTAATGTTTCTATGATGATAAAAACCAACGGCTTTATGCGTCCTGTTGGCGGACACCCATACGAGCTTCAACGACATTGACTACATAGTCGCCTAATTTCTCGCACTCCTGAATGATGTCCATGTACATTGTACCTATTGCGTAGGTGTACTTATGGTCGTTTACATCGTTGATATTCTGCGACCTCAACTGGTTACGATAGTTGTTGATTTCGGTTTCAATATTGAACGAACGATTTACGTCATTGTCTTGGCGGTGACCAACAAGGATACGGTTCATCTGCGTCAGAGCGTCGTCTGTCAGTTCAAACATCTGGTGTATGTGGTCATACTGCTCTGGGATGAAATCTTCCTTACTATTGATAAGTCGGTTGGTGGTGCGTGCGATGTTATAACAAGCATCTCCGATACTCTCTAACTCAGATATCTCACGGAGCATAGAGCGCACCTTCTCTTTGGTTTCATCACTCAGATGAGCATTGGAAACTTGGTCGAGATACTTCGCAATCTCTATCTCCATATTATCAGAAATACCTTCGTACTTCTCCACACGGCTGTAGAGTTTCGTAAATTTATCCATGTCACGCTCGCCAAGTAACTCACGAACCATACCAAACATACGCTGAATACGCTCGGCAAACGACTTTATCTCCTTTGAAGCCTCAAGTACAGAGAGCTCTGGAGTCTTCATGATACCAGCCTGAATGAAGTGCAAACGGAACTCGTCTTCGTCCTTGTTTGCCTTCGGCTTAATGATGATGCAGACCAGTTTCTCTAAGTATTTGATAGGTCCAACAAGGATAGTTGTGTTGGCAACGTTGAAGGTTGTGTGGAAAGCAGCAAGTACAAAGCTTAGCTTAGCAGCATTGGCAGCAAAGCCAGGAGCGCCCTTTGGCATTGAAACGTCGTATCCCACCCAGTCGCAAATCATATTAATAAAAGGATGGAAGATACACAACACCCAAATAACACCGAATACGTTGAACACCATGTGGGCCATAGCAGCACGACGAGCCTGCGTGTTTGCAGTCAAGGCCGCAAGGTTTGATGTGACTGTTGTACCGATGTTCTCACCCATGACGAGTGCGATACCTTGATAAATAGGCAATACGCCCGTAGAACAAAGTATCATCGTGATAGCCATGATGGCTGCAGAACTCTGCACACACATGGTCAGCACACTACCAATAAGTAAGAAAACGATAGTCGTAAAGAAGCTCTGTGGGTCGAAATTACTAAAGAAATCGAGTACAGCCTGGTTGTGGGCAAGGTCCATATCGATACCCGTCTGACGTAATGTTCCCAATCCCAAGAACATAAATGAGATACCAAAGAGGAAGTCACCAATGAGTTTACGTTTCTTAGAGTAAATCAGTACGATGCCAATAAAGAATGCTGGCCATACGAAATCGGTGATGTTAAACGAGAAGCCAGCCGACATAATCCATGCCGTCAGCGTCGTTCCGATGTTCGCTCCCATGATAACTGAGATGGCTTGCACCAATGTCAACAATCCAGCATTCACAAAGCTGACTGTCATAACAGTTGTAGCTGTTGATGACTGTACGGCAGCTGTGATGAACGTACCCGTGAGAATACCCGTAAAACGATTAGTAGTCATTGCACCAAGGATATGGCGCAACTGCGGACCTGCCATCTTCTGCAGAGCCTCACTCATGGCTTCATACCGAACATCAGCAGAGCTAATGCACCAATGAGCTTAAAGAAAATCCAAATCGACATATAATAACTTAATTTGTGGTGTCCGTTTCTTGTGTAATTGCAAAACTTTCTTTACCTTTACAATCCTATTTACTAAAGGACAATTTTGTTCCCTGACACTTTAACCATATTGAATGATTATGAGACAAGTATTGTATATCCGTTGCAAAAATAATAAAAAAACTCAAGAAGTCCCAATTGGAAGTACACTTTCTGACATTTATAAGCAAATTAATCTGCATTTGCCATACGGACCAGTGAGTGCGAAGGTGAATAATAAGGTGGAAGGGCTTCATTATAGAGTCTATCATAATAAAGATGTGGAGTTCCTCGATTTGCATAGTCCATCAGGTATCCGCACTATACACGTTCGCTCTTCCTTGTGCTCTGTAAGGCTGTCCACGACCTTTATGCTGGTAGTAAGGTCGTTATAGATATCCCTGTGTCAAATGGTTACTACTGTAACCTGCAGCTTGGACATGAGATAACTGCAGAGGACGTCGACCGTATTCGTAGACGTATGCAGGAGATTATCGATGCGAAAATGCCTATTCAGCGTTACGAGGCTACAACAGAAGAGGCCATTAAGATGTTCTCTGACTTAGGGGATATGCAAAAGGCAAAACTCCTAAAAAGTAGTGGTAGCCTGTATTGTGTTTATTATGTGCTCGACGACTATAAGGACTATTACTACGGTTCGATGCTTACCAATACTTCACAACTTCATCTTTTCGGACTGGAGTCTTACTTTGATGGTGTCCTTCTGCGACTTCCTTCCGCACAAGACCCTTCTAAATTGGGTGAGATGATACGTCAAGACAAGATGTTTGAAGTGTTTAAGGAGCATCATAGGTGGCAGAGTATCTTAGGGATAAAGACTGTGGGCGATTTCAATGAGGCTGTGAAGAATGGACAAGCCACTGATCTTATTAATGTCAGTGAAGCTCTGCAAGAAAAGAAGATATCACAGATAGCTGATACAATCGCTGGTAGGAAAGGAATAAAGGTAGTACTGATAGCAGGACCGTCATCAAGCGGTAAGACTACTTTCTGCAAGCGTCTCTCTGTGCAACTATTAGCAAGTGGGGTGAAGCCAGTGCAAATCTCCTTAGATGACTACTTTGTAAACAGGGCAGAGACACCGAAAGACGAGAATGGAGAACTTGACTATGAGAGTATCTATGCACTGAACATCTCGCTTATCAATGAGCAGTTTAATGCACTTTTCCGCGGGGAGGAAGTGGAGTTGCCAAAGTATAACTTTCAAACAGGGTTGAGTGAAAAGAGTGGGAATAGATTACGTCTTGGTGAGAACAACGTATTGGTTGTGGAGGGTATCCATGCCCTTAATCCTGTGTTAACAGAACAGATTGCCGACGACAAAAAGTTCAAAATCTATGCTTCTGCACTCACAACGATTCTCTTAGACGACCATAACTATATCCCTACAACCGACAACCGACTGCTTCGTCGTATTGTTCGTGACTATAAATATCGTGGTTGTTCGGCACAGGATACTATTCATCGCTGGCCAAGTGTGCGTGCTGGAGAAAATAAATGGATATTCCCTTATCAGGAGCAAGCCGACATTATGTTTAATACAGCTCTTCTCTTTGAGCTTGCTGTTATCAAACCTCAGGCGGAGGAGGTGTTGGAACAGGTCCCAGAAACTGTGAGGAGTATGCTGAGGCCTATCGACTACGTAAGTTCCTTAAATACTTTGCACCACTGCCTTTCCGTAATCTCCCACCAACCTCATTGCTCAGAGAGTTCTTAGGAGGTAGTTCGTTTAAGTATTAGGATATTAAGGCATGGCGAAGGGATACGTATGTTCTATTCGGTTTTATGGTGCAGAAGACTGTTAGATACATTCTGTAAATGCTATGAAAACGAAAGGAATGGGGTAAGTTTAGGTTCTTCCGTTAAATGTATGGACTCTTTTCGTAGTGCTTTAACGCAAGAGCCAAAGTTACTCATTAAACAAAAATATAGCTGAGACAGTCAACTATCTATCCTATTTCCATCCTCTTTCATTGAAAATCTTTTCGTTTTAAGACTTTGAAAATCTGCAGACAAGGGTTTGAAAAATCATTACATAATTTCAAGAAAAATACCTATAACTAACGACAAAAACACACACATGAAGCAGGTTTGCAATCAACAGGATATCAATTAGTTACTAAGTATAAAGTAAAAGGTGCTTAGTTGGACTTCAAAAGGGCGTTAGCAAGGGTCTTAAAGAGCATCTTTTGCAACCCAAAAGGGCGTCTTTTAGAAGCCAAAAGAGCATGTATTCAAAATTATGATGTGAAAAATTATAACAGAATAATAAGTTATTAGCCTAATTAGCCCAATTGGACTAAATAGCCTAATTAGGCTAATAGGAATAAATTGTTTGTAGACGATAGATAGACATCACACCTAATTACATTTATCATATAGTTTACCCCCCCCTTATAAAACAATCTTATTGGAGGTAAGCTTACCATGTATGTGGATTAATCTCATTCTATTAACAATCTACACATTTAACGTAAGAACCTAAGTTTATTTCAGAAAGTCAGTAAGAAGGTGTACGAATCTTATAAAATTGACTATCTTTGCAAAAAGAGATATTATTAAATAAAAAGCAAACTCAATATGGAAAAAAGTCTTGAAACCATCTGTATTCATGGAGGATGGAAACCTCAGAAAGGTGAACCGCAACAGTTACCAATCTATCAGAGTACTACTTTCAGATATGAGAGTAGTGAACAAATGGCACGTCTGTTCGATTTAGAGGACAGCGGGTACTTCTATACGCGTCTGGCAAACCCTACCAATGATGCTGTGGCTAAGAAGATAGCTGCCCTTGAAGGTGGTGTTGGGGCAGTGTTGACCTCTTCAGGGCAGGCTGCCAACTTCTATGCAATTATTAATCTGTGTGGGGCAGGCGACCATTTCGTGACTTCTAATACCATCTATGGGGGTACATTCAACCTCTTTGGGGTTACATTGAAGAAATTGGGTATTGAATGTACGTTCATTGATCCAGACTGGGATGATGAGAAGATAGAGGCTGCTTTCCGCCCTAATACAAAGTGTTTCTTTGGTGAAACAATCTCTAACCCTGGTGGAAAGGTGTTTGATATCGGACGTTTTGCTGGTATGGCACATAAGCATGGAGTACCATTGATTATGGATAACACGTTTGCTACACCTATCAACTGTCGTCCTTTTGAGTGGGGTTGTGACATCATTACACACTCTACGACAAAGTATATGGATGGACATGCAGCACAGGTAGGTGGTGCGGTGGTCGACTCTGGTAACTTTGATTGGGAGGCTTACGGTGAGAAATTCAGTGGGTTAACAACCCCAGATGATAGCTATCATGGCATTGTTTACACCAAGACGTTTGGGAAGATGGCTTATCTTACAAAGCTGGTAACACAGCTGATGAGAGACTTAGGTAGTATTCCTTCACCGCAAAATTCCTTCCTTCTTAACTTAGGGCTTGAGACTTTGTATCTTCGCATGCGTCAACACTGTGCCAATGCACAGAAGGTTGCAGAGTGGTTAGAGCAGAATGAGAAGGTGGCATGGGTGAATTATTGTGGACTCCCTTCTAACAAGTATTACGCTTTGGGACAGAAGTATCTTCCAAATGGCTCATGTGGCGTGATAGCCTTTGGTTTGAAAGGCTCACGGGAAGATGCAATTAAGTTTATCGATAAGCTTGATTTCATTTCTATCGTGACCCACGTGGCTGATGCTCGTACGTGTGTACTGCATCCTGCGAGCCATACCCATCGTCAATTGACTGATGAGCAGCTCCGTGAAGCTGGGGTTGCACCTGACTTAATCCGTCTTTCTGTAGGTATAGAGAACGTAGATGATATCATTGCTGATATTGAACAAGCATTGAGATAATTTGTAATAAAGATATGGAAAAAGGACACTCAGTTGCTGAATGTCCTTTTTTCAGTTTTATAATTTTATAAAATGTCTTGTTCGAAAAAAGTATAGGCTCATATCTTATATTTGTTAATTATCTATCCTTATTTCATCACCTTCACTACTTCTACTGACCTTTCAAGCCATGCTTCCATTTGTTTATAATCCTTCTTTTCCCATACGTCTTTGAAATCGATGAACTCATGGGCAAGACGACTTTCGTAGGCATTACGACGGTAGCTGGTTAGCTTTCCTTGTTTCATTATCTCTACACTACCAAACTCATTAGCAGGGGTTGGGATGTGTATCCACCCCTTTTCACCTTGAATAAGTATGAATGACGGACTACTTGAATCCTTTGCAGCCGTACAGGTTGCTGTCATTGTGGGATAGGAAAGTACCATTACGCCAGAGGTGTCGATACCATTGTGTCCACGGTTGGCAAAGTATTGTGTTGCGGTAGGTTGTCCGAAGAGACCTATGACGATATTGATATTGTAGACATTGAGGTCGTTCAGTGCGCCACCACCTAAATCAGGATTGAAAGCTGGGGCAATGTCTCCCTGTAGATAGCGTTCGTACTTACTTGAATATTGTGAGAAATTACACTGTACAAAGTGGATAGGACCAATCTTCTTTAGGCTTTCCTTGACCATGTGGAAGTTAGGTGTATGAAGTGGGGAGATTGCTTCAAAGAGATATAACTTTCTTTCTCGTGCCATTGCGGATAGTTCTTCAGCTTCGGCAACAGTGAGAGTGAAAGGCTTCTCAACAATCACGTTCCTACCAGCTTCTAAGGCTTTGCGAGTAAATTCGTAATGGACACTATTGACTAAGGCAATATAAACGAAGTCGGCTTTGTCTTCTTTTAGCAACTGAGCATAGTCGGTATAAATGCGCTCAATATGATTCATCTTCGCAAGATATTCTGCTTTTTCCTCGTTGCTGTGTGAGTATATGCTGGTAATTTCTATCCCTTTGACTTCTGTCTTGAGTAATGTGATAACTTCTGTAGCTATCATTCCTGTCCCTACAATGCTAATCTTCATCTTTTCTATAGCTTTTTAAGAGCATGTTCTATGGACTTTTTTCGGTGGGTGAAGCCTATAGAATGTGCTTTGTTACTTTCCTTATACAACAAAAGTAAGGAATGTTTTGCAAATAAAAAGGGAAATGACTATTTTTGTTGTCTCTTAACAAGCATTAGTTGATATGAATAATAAATATCTTTTAGGCCTTTTAGCATCTCTTTTACCTATCGCTATTGTTGTAGGATGTAAAGGGGAAAAAGCTTCAGCAGCAGAATGTGTGAAGGATTCTGTTGTCTCTCTTTCTATTGATAATGACTCTGTTATAAAAAAGAAGGACGTACCTTTGGTCGTTGATTCCATTGGTAAGTCGTATAGTTCGGATAAGGGTACTGTTGATTTTGCTTATTCCTTCCCTGTGTCGGGCCCTCATGTGTTGGTCGATTCGATACGTGCTTACCTCTCGTCTGAGATGAAAGGTGCTGCAGATAGTTTTGGGGAAGAGAACTCAAAGACTAAACCTTTTCCCAGGCTTACAGATGGTAAGGCTATGATAAACTATTATGCGAAGATTGCATGTGAAAATGTAATACGTACTTTTGATGATGTTGACTATCCTGATTCTAAATGTCCACCAGAACTTTCTATGTTTGTGTTGAAGGGGAATGAAACCAGTCATTATATTACTTATGTCTCTTCTTTTTATCTATATTCGGGTGGTGCGCATGGAATGTATTCTGAGTATGCGGTTAACTTTGACAAGAAGACGGGAGTTATATTGCGTGATATATTGAATCCAAAGGATATAAAAGCATTGCAACCTATTCTCAGAAGTGGACTTGAAAGTTTTTTTAGAAAATTTGATGTTGTTGATGGAGAAAAGGATGTAGAAGGTCGTATTAAGGCTGATATGGACAATCTTTTTATTGAAAATGGGATTATTCCGCTGCCTAAGAGTGGGGTTTATCTTTCTCCAGAGGGGCTTGTCTTTATTTATGGACAATATGAGATTGGTGCCTATGCTATTGGAACACTACCTTTACGGTGCCTTATAATAAGATTGAAAAGTTCCTTTCGCCTGAAGCACAACGCCTTGCGGGGATTAAGTAATCTTTCTTAGTTTCGTAAGTAAGGTTGGCCCATATTTGTTAACGGAATTAGAGAAGATACTATAAAGGTCTTTTTCACAGCCTGTTCTAACCTATGGAGGGAACAGGCTGTGTGTTTATTGTTGCATTAACCATAGGAAGCCTTTGGCTATCCTTATACCATTGTCTTGAAAATGATTGCCTTCATTCCATTCCATCTTACAGTTGACACCTTTGTTTTTGAATATTTGTACTTGGGAAAGGATGTCTTGCTTGATGGTTGACATTATTTTTGTTTTTGTTTTCTCTTCTTTGTCACCAAGGCTTAGATAGGCGTGTTCTATTTGTGGTTGGTGGGTTTGGGCATAGTCTAACCAGCCTGTATACCATGCGGAGGGGGATGCTGAGACTATCCCGCGGAGAGGGATGTTCTGTTGATAACTTGCCCAAAGGGAAAAGAGCCCAGCTAATGAATAGCCTCCTAAAATGGTGTTTTTTTTTATTAAACTCTATAGAATAACGTTCCTTTAAGGTTGGGAGGAGTTCGTCTACTATATATAATAAGGTGGAATGAGCACCATCGCCAAAGGGGGTCTTACCAAATGCGGGTGGGGCGGGCCAGGGTGTTAACTCTGCATTCCATTTCTCAATACGTACGGCAATATGTATGAATGGTGTTTGCAAGTTATCTTCTATATATGTAATTTGACGCTCTAACTCTTCTGTATCATTGCTGTCAACAGGCTGAATAATGAAAAATTTTGCATTTTCTTCGCTATGTAGGATACAGACATGTGCTCCAACAGTGATAATATCTTTTTTATGTCTCATAATTCTATATGCTTGTTTGGGTTGCAAAAATAATCATTTTTAAGCAAACTAGTTGATTTGAGTCAATTTTAAGCAAAAATAGTCATTTCTTTTAAAAATATTCTTCAAAATGTTTGGAGGGTAAGGAAATTCTCTATACCTTTGCACTCGCTTTACAAAACAAGCCTCCTGGCAAGTTAGTTAAAGCATAGAAGAAAGAGTTCTTTGAAAAGATTTACATAAACAGAGAAGTAGTACAAGAAGCGTCTGTTTGGTTTATATCAAATAGATGGGTAAAAGAAACGAACCGATCAATTCGTTGTTCCTACTTTTGAGGCACCGCCTCAAAACAATTAAGGAACAAAAGAAAAGGTGCTTTTTAACTTGATACTTTTAGGATAAGCGTTCTGAAACAGAGATTACTCGGTGAAGCGTTTGGGTTAACATGGTATTCATTATCATTTATCACCCATCACTTATCACCAAAACATATTTTACAATGGAGAGTTTGATCCTGGCTCAGGATGAACGCTAGCTACAGGCTTAACACATGCAAGTCGAGGGGAAACGGCATTTAGTGCTTGCACCGAATGGACGTCGACCGGCGCACGGGTGAGTAACGCGTATCCAACCTACCCATTACTGTGGGATAACCTGCCGAAAGGCAGACTAATACCGCATAGTCTTCGATGACGGCATCAGATTTGAAGTAAAGATTTATCGGTAATGGATGGGGATGCGTCTGATTAGCTTGTTGGCGGGGTAACGGCCCACCAAGGCAACGATCAGTAGGGGTTCTGAGAGGAAGGTCCCCCACATTGGAACTGAGACACGGTCCAACTCCTACGGGAGGCAGCAGTGAGGAATATTGGTCAATGGGCGCGAGCCTGAACCAGCCAAGTAGCGTGCAGGATGACGGCCCTATGGGTTGTAAACTGCTTTTGTATGGGGATAAAGTCAATCACGTGTGATTGTTTGCAGGTACCATACGAATAAGGACCGGCTAATTCCGTGCCAGCAGCCGCGGTAATACGGAAGGTCCGGGCGTTATCCGGATTTATTGGGTTTAAAGGGAGCGTAGGCCGGAGATTAAGTGTGTTGTGAAATGTAGACGCTCAACGTCTGACTTGCAGCGCATACTGGTTTCCTTGAGTACGCACAACGTTGGCGGAATTCGTCGTGTAGCGGTGAAATGCTTAGATATGACGAAGAACTCCGATTGCGAAGGCAGCTGACGGGAGCGCAACTGACGCTTAAGCTCGAAGGTGCGGGTATCGAACAGGATTAGATACCCTGGTAGTCCGCACAGTAAACGATGGATGCCCGCTGTTGGTACCTGGTATCAGCGGCTAAGCGAAAGCATTAAGCATCCCACCTGGGGAGTACGCCGGCAACGGTGAAACTCAAAGGAATTGACGGGGGCCCGCACAAGCGGAGGAACATGTGGTTTAATTCGATGATACGCGAGGAACCTTACCCGGGCTTGAATTGCAGAGGAAGGATTTAGAGATAATGACGCCCTTCGGGGCCTCTGTGAAGGTGCTGCATGGTTGTCGTCAGCTCGTGCCGTGAGGTGTCGGCTTAAGTGCCATAACGAGCGCAACCCCTCTCTTCAGTTGCCATCAGGTTAAGCTGGGCACTCTGGAGACACTGCCACCGTAAGGTGTGAGGAAGGTGGGGATGACGTCAAATCAGCACGGCCCTTACGTCCGGGGCTACACACGTGTTACAATGGCCGGTACAGAGGGATGGTGTAATGCAAATTGCATCAAATCTTGAAAGCCGGTCCCAGTTCGGACTGGGGTCTGCAACCCGACCCCACGAAGCTGGATTCGCTAGTAATCGCGCATCAGCCATGGCGCGGTGAATACGTTCCCGGGCCTTGTACACACCGCCCGTCAAGCCATGAAAGCCGGGGGTGCCTGAAGTCCGTGACCGCAAGGATCGGCCTAGGGCAAAACTGGTGATTGGGGCTAAGTCGTAACAAGGTAGCCGTACCGGAAGGTGCGGCTGGAACACCTCCTTTCTGGAGAGTTCGCTTATTAGTTGATTTAGTTGATAAGTATTTAAGTATACATGTCAACAAGTTAACGGTAATCAAGAAAATAAAAGAACCTTTGGTTCGTTTTTCTTCTTGTACTGCAATGACTCTGTATTATATAAATGTAGGAGAGACGAGTTTAAGGCTCACATGAAAGGTTCAAGTCCTTACCCTCCACCACGCTGTCATCTGTTTCTGAGGCATCGTTTCAGATTAAGTATGATAACAGCACAAGATCTTTGACATATTGACACAAGCAAGACTGTAAGTAGAACTAATATTCCTTATATATAGGAAGAATTGGTATTCTCATTATGAAAATTTATCTTCATAATGTTTAGAATCACACAACAGCTGAAAGTATGAGCTACATTCTTTGTAAGTAATTACATAGAAGGCGAAGAAAGTAAGAAAGGGCGCATGGCGGATGCCTTGGCTCACGGAGGCGATGAAGGACGTGATAAGCTGCGATAAGCCTTGGGTAGGTGCAAATAACCTTTGATCCAAGGATTTCCGAATGGGACAACCCAGCAGGTTGAAGACCTGTTATCACTACAGACGTAGTGAGGCGAACGGAGGGAACTGAAACATCTTAGTACCTCTAGGAAGAGAAAATAAACTAATGATTTCCCTAGTAGTGGCGAGCGAACGGGAAAGAGCCTAAACCTGCTTTGTGGCAACGCTTAGCAGGGGTTGTAGGACCACGCTGTCGTACTTAGATTGTGAGGAGAATCTACTGGAAAGTAGAATCATAGAAGGTGATAATCCTGTATCCGAAGCATGACGAGACGTAGTGGTATCCTGAGTAACGCGGAACACGTGAAATTCTGCGCGAATCTGCCGGGACCATCCGGTAAGGCTAAATACTCCCGTGAGACCGATAGTGAACGAGTACTGTGAAGGAAAGGTGAAAAGCACTCCGATTAGGAGAGTGAAATAGTTCCTGAAACCATGCGCCTACAAGCGGTCGGAGCCGCGCAAGCGGTGACGGCGTGCCTTTTGCATAATGAACCTACGAGTTACCATGTCTGGCAAGGATAAGTAACAAGAGTTACGTATCCGTAGTGAAAGCGAGCCTGAATAGGGCGTCAAGTCAGATGGGGTAGACGCGAAACCAAGTGATCTACACTTGCCCAGGTTGAAGTTCGGGTAACACCGAATGGAGGACCGCACGGATAAGCGTTGAAAGCTTCCCGATGAGGTGAGTGTAGGAGTGAAAGGCCAATCAAACTTGGAGATAGCTCGTACTCCCCGAAAGGCATTTAGGTGCCGCGTGCATCGATCTCCATAAGAGGTAGAGCGACCGATAGGTCAAGAGGGCTTCACCGCCTATCGAGACCTGACGAACTCCGAATGCTTATGGACAGCAGATGTGCAGTAAGGGGGCGGGTGCTAAGGTCCGTCCCCGAGAGGAGAAGAATCCAGACCGCCGTCTAAGGTCCCGAAATTCTGTCTAAGTTAGTCTAACGAAGTCTGGTCCCCGTGACAGCTAGGATGTTGGCTTGGAAGCAGCCATTCATTCAAAGAGTGCGTAACAGCTCACTAGTCGAGGGTCCGGGCATGGATAATAATCGGGTATAAGTCAGATACCGAAGGCGCGGGATAGTAATGTATATTAAAAGTATCGGTAGGGGAGCATTCCATCGACGTCGAATGGTGAAGGTAACTGATCCTGGAGTTTATGGAAAAGCAAATGTAGGTATAAGTAACGATAAAAAGGGTGAGATTCCCTTTCGCCGAAAGACCGAGGTTTCCCGGGCGATGCCAATCAGCCCGGGGTTAGTCGGGTCCTAAGTCTCAGCCGAATGGCGAAGGCGATGGCAGATGCGGTTAATATTCCGCAACTCGCATTATCAGTGACGTGGAGACGGAGCAGTGACACTGCCGCGCCCTGACGGAATAGGGCGTTTAAGTGCGTAGGTTATGATAGTGGCAGGCAAATCCACCACTAGAGCTGAAACACGAAAGTACAGCACTTCCTTCGGGAAGAGTTGAGTGCAGGTAATCATACTTCCGAGAAAATCCGCTAAACTTAATGATACTGCGACCCGTACCGCAAACGGACACACGTGGTCGGGTAGAATATACTAAGGCGTTGAGAGATTCATGGTTAAGGAACTAGGCAAATTGACCCCGTAACTTCGGGATAAGGGGTCCTCATAGTAATATGAGGCGCAGAGAATAGGTCCAGGCAACTGTTTAACAAAAACACAGGGCTGTGCAAACTCGAAAGATGATGTATACAGCCTGACACCTGCCCGGTGCTGGAAGGTTAAGAGGAGATGTCACTAGCAATAGGAAGCATTGAATTGAAGCCCCAGTAAACGGCGGCCGTAACTATAACGGTCCTAAGGTAGCGAAATTCCTTGTCGGGTAAGTTCCGACCTGCACGAATGGTGTAATGATCCGGACGCTGTCTCAACCATGATCTCAGTGAAATTGTAGTATCGGTGAAGATGCCGATTACCCGCGATGGGACGAAAAGACCCCGTGAACCTTTACTACAGCTTAGCATTGACCTTGGTCATCCGATGTGTAGGATAGGCCGGAGGCTTTTGAAGCGGGTGCGCCAGCATTCGTGGAGCCATCCTTGAAATACGGCCCTTTGGCTGTCTGAGGTCTAACGCGCCTATGGTGCGGACACTGCTTGGTGGGTAGTTTGACTGGGGTGGTCGCCTCCAAAAGCGTAACGGAGGCTTCCAAAGGTGCCCTCGGGCCGATTGGTAACCGGCCTTATAGAGTGCAATGGCATAAGGGCGCTTGACTGGGAGGCAGACATGCCGAGCAGGCAGGAAACTGGGGCATAGTGATCCGGCGGATGTGTATGGAAACTCCGTCGCTCAAAGGATAAAAAGGTACTCCGGGGATAACAGGCTGATCCCCCAAGAGCTCATATCGACGGGGTGGTTTGGCACCTCGATGTCGGCTCGTCACATCCTGGGGCTGGAGAAGGTCCCAAGGGTTGGGCTGTTCGCCCATTAAAGTGGCACGCGAGCTGGGTTCAGAACGTCGTGAGACAGTTCGGTCTCTATCTATCGTGGGCGTTGGAGTTTTGCGTGGTGCTGACACTAGTACGAGAGGACCGTGTTGGACAGACCTCCGGTTTACCAGTTGTGCCGCCAGGTGCACCGCTGGGTATCTGAGTCTGGATTGGATAAGCGCTGAAAGCATCTAAGTGCGAAGCCAGCCGCAAGATGAGAACTCCTCATAAGGGTCGTCATAGACGATGACGTTGATAGGGTGTAGGTGTAAAGACGGTGACGTCAAAGCCGAGCACTACTAATTGCCCGAAACTTTCTTTGGGTCTCTCGCCTCCAGAGTTTGGAGAGCGGGGACCGGTGACTCAGACTTTGAGCTGTGTATTCTTCTTGAAGAAGAAAGGTTCTATATGTTTTGCTTGTGGAAATACGTCACCTTATACGGCTGACAAGTAAGTAGACGAGTTGACAAGTTAATGAGTTAACGAGTAAACAAGTTATTAGTTCTATAGACAATGTTTAACAACGGATCTACTGATAAGAAGACAGAAAGAAGACAAGGATAAAGATAAATAATTAGTCAACTTGTCAACTGTGAACTAGTCAACCGAGAGAAATATTAGGTGGTTATTGCGGCGGGGTCCCACCTCTTCCCATTCCGAACAGAGAAGTTAAGCCCGTTTGCGCCGATGGTACTGCAATGCAATGCGGGAGAGTAGGTGGCCGCCTTCTTTTACAAGAGCCTTGAAGAGAAATCTTCAAGGCTCTTTTTTGTTGTTGGTTGATTATTGATAGGTGTTGATGTTGTGTTGTGAGTGGATGTTTATTAGGCTAATGAGGCTTTATATGGCTTATAAGTCTAAGGGGCTAATGTAACCAATGGGTCTTATAGGTCTTATAAGTCAAATTAAGCTAATATTTTAATTGAAAACTAAAGTCCTATGCTATTAATGTTTCTTATGTTATTTTTCTTTAGACTCTCGATTTATCATTTGTTGTCACTACTGTCATTCATATTAGCTTGTTAATTTGTTAGGTTCCAGGTGATTTCACGAAGTGATAAAAGTGAAAGCAACTAAAAGTAAGACTCAAATTGGTTATTTACTGGGCATTAATTACATTACAAAACTAGTATTATTCTTGAGAGGTAATAAGGTGTTAAGTTGATGAAAGAGCTGATGATAATATTTTATGCATTTAAGCGTTATAGTGTTTAGGTTATTATAATTTGTTTCTAATTTATTGCAATATGATGAAAGGAAAGAATGTAATAGAGGATCAGTCTAATTTTGATGGTCGTGATACTTTAGTTGGAGAAGATGCAGGATTTGTTTTGGATGACTCGGACCCTCTTAAAGATGTTAGAGATTCTTTTGATAAGGATAGTAATGCATTTAATCGTAAAGAAGAACTTCGTCGACAAAGAAGGGAGAAAGAAATTAGTGAATTAAAATCGTCGAAGGCTTATAAGTTTATTAGTACAATAACTATTTTAGCAGATAAATATTTTTTAGATGCACTTCTTGGTTTTGTGCCATCCGTCGGTGACCTTGTTTCATCTATCTTTGGATTGCCGTTTATATATGTCACTTTATTTAAGGTCAAGTCTATTCCGCTTACATTAGCTGTCATCTATAACTATTTAGTAGATATTTTATTGGGAAGTATCCCTTTCTTTATCGGTGATGCAATAGATTTTTTTAGTAAGGCGCATGTAAAGAACTTGAATTTGATTACACGCTATGTGGAAGGAGATAAGAGAACAATACGTCAGGTGAGGTCGAAAGCACTGCTGACTGCTATTCTTATTATTTTTCTCAGTATTGTTATTTATTTTGTCTTTAAGTTATTGATTGGAGTTACTGAATTGACGTGGACAGTGATTATCTCTGTATTAAAATGGTTGATAGGACTTTTCTAAGCATTTTAGAAGTATAGTATTTACGGTTAGATTAAAAAAAGTAGACCCTACTAATTGGCATCCATTTGTCATTAGTAGGGTCTCCTTATATAATATTAGAGTTTCGTTATTATTTACAGTAGAAGATTAAATCCTTTGGTATCTTCACCCACTTATTATTTACCACAATCTTCATAGTGCTACCCTCAAGTCGCGTAAGTGTATACGTTCCATCTGAATTGTATTTCAGTTCAGCCTTAAGGTCTTCGCTGCCATAATCGTTGATAATGGTCAGTATAGCCTTCTTACCTTTAATAGACGCATCAGATACAATCCATTTACGAGTGTCACGTTTAGCACCGAAGTATCCGGGCACCTCTCCGAAAATCTCTTGTCGTGGTACAGTAATGTTATTATGGTAGAAATCAATATCCATCCACACTTGGTATTCATCGTTTACAAGATGTGCTCGAAAGATAGAATCCTTATTCAGCACAGTCTTATTACGTTCTGTAGTGGATGTTGTCTTCTTACCTTCATTAGATACATTGTTTTGTGCGGTGATGTTCGCAGATGATGCTAATAACGCTATTATAATCAGTATAATCTTTTCTTTCATATCTATGACTATTAGTTATTTGCAAAGTTAGAACAAATAAATCAATTAATAGTACGTAATAAATAAAAATATATCGATTAAATTGTTGCTTTCCTTATTTTGTATTACCTTTGTGGGCGATATATATCAAATGTGTTAAAGGATAAGATGTTGTTTCCAGATTATATTTTTGAGACCAGCTGGGAAGTATGTAATAAGGTCGGAGGAATTTATACAGTACTTTTTACTCGTGCAAAGACATTACAAGACAAGATAAAGGATCATATTATCTTTCTTGGTCCTGATTGCTGGCAAGAGACACCGTCCCCTTATTTTAAGGAGGATAAGAAACTATTTGCTGCATGGCAGCAGCAAGCAGCCTCTGAGGGTTTAGCGGTTAAGGTAGGTCGCTGGGATGTTCCTGGTGAGCCAATTGCTATGCTCGTAGATTTCCAATCTTATTTTGCTCATAAGGATGAGATTTATGCCGAATTGTGGGAGTATTATCATGTAGATAGTCTCCATGCTTACGGCGACTATGACGAATCTGCTATGTTTGCTTATGCTACGGCACTTGTCGTAGAGAGTTTTTATAGATTCTATCTTAGTGAGAAAGATAAGGTTGTCTTTCATGCAAACGAATGGCAAACAGGCTTTGCCGCACTTGTATTACAGCATCGTTTACCACAGATAGCATCTATCTTTACTACTCATGCAACAGGTATTGGTCGCAGTATAGCGGGCAATAACAAGCCATTGTACGAATATCTCTGGGTATATAATGGTGACCAGATGGCTTCAGAGTTGAATATGGAGAGCAAGCATTCTATCGAGAAGCAGACTGCACATTATGTTGATTGCTTCACGACTGTGAGTGACATCACTGCAACAGAGTGTAAAGAGTTGCTTGATAAACCAGTTGATTTGGTTCTTCCAAATGGTTTTGAAAATGACTTTGTACCAAAGGGTGCAACCTTCACAAAGAAGCGCAAGGCAGCGCGTAAGCGTTTGCTTGATGTTGCCAATGCGTTGACAGGTGACGATATACAAGATGATGCGTTAATCGTATCAACCAGTGGACGTTATGAGTTTCGCAATAAAGGAATTGATGTGTTTATTGAGTCAATGAACCGCTTGCGTTTTGATGAAAACTTGAAGAAGCAGGTTGTAGCCTTCATAGAGGTTCCAGGTTGGGTAGCGGGTCCACGTCTGGACCTTGTAGAGCGTCTCAACAGCGGTAAACAGTTTGATACACCATTGGATAAGCCTGTACTCACACATTGGCTCCACAATATGGACCATGACAATGTACTGAATATGCTCAGTTCTCTCGGTATAAACAATGCAAAGGGAGATAAGGTGAAGGTCATCCTCTTGCCTTGCTATCTAACAGGTGATGATGGCATTATGAATATGAGCTATTATGACCTCGTATTGGGCAATGACCTCTGTGTCTACCCATCTTACTATGAGCCATGGGGATATACACCATTAGAGGCGGTAGCCTTTAAGGTTCCTTGTATTACAACCGACCTTGCAGGCTTCGGCTTGTGGGCAAATACAGAGAAGGGAAAATATAGTGAGATAGAAGATGGTGTGAAGGTATTACATCGTACAGATTATAATTATTCAGAGGTAGCTGAGGGTATTAAGGATACCATAGCCCGTTACTCTTGCTTTACGAAGACGGAGGTGAACAAATGTCGTTCAAATGCCGAGAAGCTCTCTCGTAAGGCTCTTTGGAGTGAGTTTATCATCTATTATGAGCAGGCTTACGACATAGCATTAAGGAAAGCAGCTGCAAGAAACAAGTGATAACTGCTTAGTAACGAAATAAAGAAATAACAGTCAAACTATAATAAGTTATGAAAATTAAATCAGATTATTCCAACGAACCTCAGTGGAAAGAGGTAACTGTAAAGTCAACTCTGCCAAAGGAACTGGCATGTCTTGATGAGCTTGCTCACAATATGTGGTGGGCATGGAATTACGAAGCACGCAACATGTTCAAAGCTCTTGATGAGGAACTCTATGAAGAGGTTGGACATAATCCTGTCCAGCTCCTTGAGCGTCTTAGCTATGACCGTAAGGAAGCTATCGTAAAGGACAAAAAGCTGATGAAGCAGGTGAGTGATGTCTATAAGAAGTTCCGTACTTATATGGACGTTAAGCCTAATAAAAAGCGTGCTTCTGTTGCTTACTTCTGTATGGAGTTTGGTCTTAACCAGGCTTTGAAGATTTATTCTGGTGGTCTTGGTATCTTGGCAGGTGACTACATAAAGGAGGCTTCTGACTCTAACGTAGACTTCTGTGCTGTAGGTTTCCTCTATCGCTTTGGCTACTTCACACAGAGTCTTTCTATGGATGGTCAGCAGATTGCTAAGTACGATGCACAGAACTTCAACTCTCTTCCTATTGAGCGAGAGCTTGATGAGAACGGCAATCAGGTTGTTGTTGATGTACCTTACCGCAACTATATGGTACACGCACTTGTATGGCGTGTGAACGTTGGTCGTATTAAGCTTTACTTGCTCGATACAGACAACGATATGAACTCTGAGTTCGACCGTCCTATCACCCACTCTCTCTATGGTGGTGACTGGGAGAACCGTTTGAAGCAAGAGATTCTGCTCGGTATCGGTGGTATTCTTACTTTGAAGAAATTGGGTATCAAGAAGGATATCTATCACTGCAATGAAGGTCATGCAGCACTTTGCAACCTCCAGCGTCTTTGCGACTACATCGAGAGTGGCTTGACATTTAATCAGGCTATGGAGCTTGTACGTGCTTCATCACTCTATACCGTTCACACTCCAGTTCCAGCAGGTCACGACTACTTCGACGAGGAACTCTTCGGTAAGTATATGGGTGATTATCCAGCAAAGCTCGGTATCTCTTGGGATGAGTTTATCGGTATGGGTCGTACCAATCCTGATGATCACAGCGAGCGTTTCTGTATGAGTACCTTCGCTTGTAACACCTGTCAGGAGGTCAATGGTGTGTCAAAGCTTCACGGTTGGGTAAGTCAGAAGATGTTTGCTCCATTGTGGAAGGGTTACTTCCCAGAGGAGAATGCTGTAGGTTATGTAACCAATGGTGTACACCTCCCAACATGGACCGCAACAGAGTGGCGTAAAGTTTACGACAAGTACTTTGATGAAAGTTTCATGAGCGACCAGAGTAACGAGTCTATCTGGCACGCAATCTATAATGTTCCAGATTCAGAAATCTGGGAGACACGTATGGCATTGAAGCAGAAACTTATCAAGTATATCCGTGATAAGTTCACCAAGCAGTGGCTCCGCAACCAGGGTGACCCAGCTAAGGTCGTTTCTATCCTTGAGCGTATCAACCCTAACGCATTGATGATTGGTTTCTGTCGTCGCTTTGCAACGTATAAGCGTGCACACTTGCTCTTCACTGACCTTGAGCGTTTGGAGAAGATTGTAAACAACCCAGAGCGTCCAGTTCTGTTCTTCTTCTCAGGTAAGGCTCACCCAGCTGATGGTGCAGGACAGGGACTTATCAAGCGTATCTTTGAGATTTCACGTATGCCACAGTTCCTCGGTAAGATTATCTTCCTTGAGGATTATGATATGCAGTTGGCTCGTCGTCTCGTTTCTGGTGTTGATATCTGGATGAATACACCAACTCGTCCACTCGAGGCAAGTGGTACATCTGGTGAGAAAGCAGAGATGAATGGTGTTGTTAACCTCTCAGTACTCGACGGCTGGTGGGTTGAAGGCTATCGTGAGGGAGCTGGATGGGCATTGCCAGAGAAGCGTACCTATCAGAACCAGGGCTATCAGGATCAGCTCGATGCAGCTACTATCTACGGTCTGCTTGAGAATGAGATTGCTCCTCTCTACTTCAATAAGAATCAAGATGGCTATTCTGAGGATTGGGTAAAGGTTGTAAAGAACTCTATTGCAACTATCGCTCCTCACTATACAATGAAGCGTCAGCTTGATGACTACTATGACAAGTTCTATGAGAGTCAGGCTAAGCGTTCTCATAAGCTCATAGCTAACGACTATAAACTTGCTAAGGAGATTGCTCTTTGGAAGGAGTCTGTAGCTGAGCGTTGGGACAGCATCTATGTTGTTTCTAAGAATGAAGATGCATTGCAGGATATTTCTACAGGTCATAAGATTAAGGTTACTTACGTTATCGACGAGCAGGGCTTGAACGATGCAGTAGGTCTTGAGTTGGTATTCTTGAAGAATGCACCTGTTGATGATGTTAACATCCACAAGGTTATCCCATTCAAGATGGTGAAGACAGAGGGTAATCACTATACCTTCGAGGCTACTTTCGATGCAACTGTAGCAGGTGCTTATAAGTACGCTGTACGTATGTATCCTAAGAATGCCCTCCTGCCACATCGTCAGGACTTCGCTTATGTGAAGTGGATTGGATAAAAAACAGTCTGAGGACTAATCAATAAATAAAAGCCATTCCTAAACTCTGTAAAGGGTTGGGAATGGCTTTTTTGTGTTTCTATGCGAGGTTTTTAGTTCTTTATCTTTTTTTACTTTCCCAAACTTGATATATATCTATGTTCTTATTAACTACAAATGTGTTGTCAATCTTATGCCAGATAAAACGAGTTTTTCAGCATGGAATTTTTGGAATATGTATATGTTTCTTTGTTAGCTGATGCTTTTACTCTATATCGTGTTTTAATTTCACAAGCCTTTTGCCATGGACTACATACTCTTCTGTTCGTGAGTGTCCAATACTTGCTCGTTCGTCTATTCGTTCAATATAAGAGAAACCAATGACAATTCTCTGTAGTTTAGGATTTCTGTCAACTACATGATTATATAAATATAAGGCAATTGTATCTCCAATTTTACTCGGTAACGAAAGAATGTTGTGGAGTCTTTTATCTCAATACGAAGAGAATATGCATAGGGGTTGTTCTGAAAAACAGAGTCACTGACTAATGCTTCTCCTTTTTTATCAATATTATAAAGGTATCTACTTGGAGACTTCCAATTATCCCTTTTTTCCAACTCCTTGAAATAATATTCTTCTTTTGCTGAATACTCTGGCTGGTTGTTAGGCTTAGCTCTATGTAATGAGACCCACAGAATATAACGTGTACAAGTACCCACAGAGAAGAGAATACAGGTCCACATTAGAATCTGAAGGATAATTCTCTTCCTTGTTCTTGTTTTTCTTTTCGTTCTCATACTTAACACATGTCTATGTTCATATCGATTACTAATGTGTTACCAGTCATATACCAGATAAAAAGGACTGTTCAGCATTGAAGTCTTGGAACAGCTATATATTCCTTTGCTAACTGGTGCTTTTACTCCATATCGTGTTTTAATTTAACAAGCTTTTTCCCACGAACTGCATATTCACTTTTGCGAGAATGTCCAATACTTGCCCGTTCATCTAATTCTTCTTCATAATTGAATATTATTTCTATTCTTCGTAGTTGAGGTGTTCTGTCAACCACATGATTATATAAGTATAAGGCAATAGTGTCTTCTGTGTTTGCTGGTAAAGAATAGAAAGTTGTAGAATCCTCAATATCCACACCGAATGAATATGCATAGTCCTTGTTAAGAAAAACAGAATCATTGGGCAAAGGTTCTCCTTTTTCATTTATATTATAGATGTATCTATCTAAATCCCTCCAATTATCCCTTTTCTCCAACTCTTTGAAATAAGATTCTTCTTTTGATGAATACTTTGGTTGGTTGTTAGGCTTGGCTCTATGCAATGAAACCCATATAATATAACGTGTGCAAGTACCCACAGAGAAGAGAATACAAGTCCACATTACTATTTGAAGGATAATTCTCTTCCTTGTTCTTCTTTTCATTTTCATTTTTCATATATTTCTAATTGTCTCTCAGTAGTGGGAGTGCCTTCTGTCTTCATCATCAATTCCAAGATGAAATTGTCAGTAGGCGTATTCATCAATATACATAACTGTCAGTCACCAGGCAAGGTATGTCTGGGGTGACCATTCCAGCCTGTAGACAGGTAAAAACTCTGATTGAGCAGTTCAACGTCATAATGATGACTGTTAAGTGTTAATTGTGCTGTTACAAACATAGGTTGTTAGTTTATGTTTCTACAAAGATAATATTTTCTTCTGATAGATAATGTATTCAGAAGATATTTTATACATTATAGGTTACTTTGTACGGGGCGATAGGGGTCGCTTGTATGTAGTTTTTCGTCCTATGTCTTTCTATAGATCTTGCGATAACGTGAGCCAATGTTGATGATTTTCTTTTCACGTTCTAATTGTGCTGCAAGTTGGTAAGCGTATGTTGTAGAAAGGTTCAGACGGCGACGGAGATCGTTAACGGTTATTATCGGACTCTCTTCAAACAACTCTTTTAGTGCAGCGTTAACGGCTGATTTTATAGGAAGTGTGGATGTACCGTCTTTGTAGGTTTTGTTTTCAAAAATCATCTTTCCTAACGCTTCGTGAAAATCCTTATCGGGGCGGAATCTAATTTTGCGCACAGCAACATTACGGAGATGGTGACGATGCGTCTTAGGGTCTTCATGTATGTCGCCTTTAAGGGCAAGCGAGAAGAATCCAATGCCCGGTAGATGAACTGTATTCCCGCTTTTTAGCTCCTCTACTAATTCTGTTTTTAATGCCGAGATAGTACCGAGAATGTCGGCTGTTGTAAGCGTTGTTGCTTGTTGGATATGCTGACAGATTATCTCTATTCCCGTGACATCTTTTTTGATAGATACGATTCTTAGTGCTTTACGTTGTGCGAGTTTACCGCTTGTTCTTAATAGTTTGTAATTTACAGTCATAGCTTTATGTTTATAATAAAGGGTTAATAATCATCTTTTTCGTGAGCCGTTAGTGTGTGAAACGAGTCTCTATAATCACATACTTTTAGCTTAGGCAGAATTCTTTTCACGAAAGAAAGAAATTATTTACGTGAAAATAAATATTTCTTTTCATGAAGAAAAATATTTTTTTTTCATGAAAATAATTCGTGATTCATGCTGCAAAGATACTGTTTCAATGGTTGCTTGGCAAGTATAAGCTATGTAGTAATCTGTGTATTTGTGCTATTTTGCGTGGGTGTAGATTTGGGATGGGTAGGTAAAAGGGTAAAAGAAAAGCTCTCAGACCAGTGAGGGGTATGGTCTGAGAGCTATGGTTTGAAAGTACCCCCCTATTGATTTACTTTCCGAGTGTACTTTATAGAAGGGGGATGATAAATATATGTAATGATATAAAATACTTTTTTTACCACACGAACTTGTATTGATGGCTACCGCTTGTCATTGCAGTTGGGAAACCATTACTATTGACAGTCCACGTAAAGTTGTTTTTGTTGCCGTTCTTATCAATAAGCTGTAGAGGCAAGTTCTTAGTTGCTTTTCCAAGCAATCCTGCATAGTAGGCGTATTTCATTGCGCCAATGTCAATACCAAACGTTGTATTGAAGAGCATAATGTTACCCTTGTTCACTATAGGAGCTGGGGTTGTATCTGAGGTATAAGCAACTTTACAAGTGTCTTTTTTTCTTGTTGTTGTTTGTGAGACGATAGTTTTTGTCTCTATTTCAGAGATGTTGCTATCTTTATAAGTCAAAGTAAATTTTTTGTAGTCATCTGCTGAATGGATTATATTGGTCAGCTGATCATTATCGTTATAAGTGAACCTCCATGTATCTTCCTTTGTATTTTCCTTTTGCTCTATCATGCAACTTCTAACAAAACCGTTGTTGTTCAGATACATTCTGTAGATCGTTGTATCTCCATTACGTTCTACTTTCATGAAGACATTTGGGACTACAATAGCACGTGTTTTTGTATTATTGTATTTAAAAGATACCATTTCATCCTTAGTCTCAATACTTGTAACTAATCCTTTTTCATTTGTTTGGATAGTCATACTGTCCACCTCTTTAGGCGTTCCATTAGTGAATACCTTTGAAAGATCAATTGTTACAGGATCTGGCAAGCCGTCAATAATCCAGTCATCATCGTTTTTGTTACTGCATGATGATAAAACAAATGTTGCACCTATTACTGCTGCAGTAAGAAGTGCGATTGTAAAAGTCTTTTTCATTGTCTCGTTTTTGTGTTATAATTAGTAATTGGCACATTCTTGTCAACTCGTTGGCTTGTGCTTTTGTTCTCTGTTGCAAATATATAAAAAACTTTCTTCAATGACCCGTTTCTATACTATGATTTTATTAGTTTAGGGTGAAAAAGCATATAATAAACTCTATATTATAGATTTGCTTTGTTCTCTATGTATTTTATAACATTTACCTTCGATAGTCTCCAGTCATTAATTCCTGCTGTAGAAAAGCGTATGTATAGCCGGGACTTTGATAATATAATCCTGTTGACTGGTCTTGAATACGGTTGTAAGTGTCAGAGTTATAGAGCATATCAATAGCTTCGGACATAGTATAATGTTTGTCTTTCATCAATAAGGCTATAAGTTCTGCACATATATCCTCTTTCATCATATCAATCTGTTCGTTGGTCAGTTCTATGGTTTTATTAGTTTGGATTTGATATTTTAGTGTACCACCATCCCTCTCACAGATGATAGAGATATCATGAATAGCATCTTCAAAGGATTGCGTATGTAGGATATCATAAAAGGACATTAGGTAGTCTATTCCCTTAAAACGTTTAAGGTAATTATATGCCTGACGCTGATTAAGATGGAACTGCTTTGCAAATTCAGCAATCAAAGCAACTATATAATGAATCTGATATGTTTCTTCTCTAGACATACGATGTTTATTATCTCTGCGACAAAGATAAGAATTATCCTCCGATATATAGTCTTCTATTGTGATAAAAGTTCTTTCTTGGTGACAATAAGACTATCAGTTTGCTTGATTGATAAGGTTTACCACCACTTTTACCATTATGTCTTTCTCTTCCGTCTTGCTCTCTGCAATCATCAGCGTGAGGGCAACGAGCGTATTGTCAGCAATGCGTTTGGAGCCATCGGGACGATAGAGAATATTGTTGTTATTCATGAACCAGAGGAAGAGGGTAGCTGCAATGCGCTTGTTACCATCGCTGAACGAGTGGTTTTTGGTGACAAGATAGAGAAGCATAGCCGCTTTCTCCTCCACACTCGGATATAGTTCCGTGCCATCAAAGGTCTGGTAGATTTGTCCGATAGAGCTTTTGAAGGACTCATCTTTCTCATTACCAAAGAGTACAGAACCACCAAACTTCTGTCGAAGCATATCTATCTCGTGCATAGCATTCTCGTATGTGGCATGGAAAGGTTCTTCTTTGGTGGTCTTAGCGATATGGAGTCGCTGGTAATCATAGTTATCAAGTGTGTCGAGTGCGTAGGTATAATCCACCACAACATCAAAGAGCGCATTGCTTTCGTCCGTCGTCTTTGCAGGTTGTTGTTGGATGGCTCTGCCTAATACTTGTATGAGTTGGCGCAGTTCTGCAATCTGATGTTTTCGTATGTTCTCGTTGATAGCATAGCCTTTGACAAGATATTGCTTAAGAACAGAGTTTGCCCATTGGCGGAAACGGATACCACGTTTTGTATTTACACGATATCCCACGGATATTATCATATCAAGATTGTAATAAGCGACTATACGAGAAACTTGCCGTTTGCCCTCTTGTTGAACTGTTCGGAATTTCCGAACAGTTGAGTTAGCATCGAGTTCATCATCTTCTATGATGTGTTTTATATGCTCGCTAATCGTTGCTTTACTGGATTGAAAGAGTTCAACCATCTGTGCCTGTGTAAGCCACACGGTCTCTCCTTCCAACTTTACATTAAGTTGAGTCTTACCATCTTCACTTTGATAGATGATAATTTTGTCGTTTAGGTTTTCAGTCATGTTGTTTAGGTTTATAGTTGTTATTTAATAGATGAGAAATATCTTAATAGCTCATAGATTTATTGCTTATATAATGTAAAAGACTTCAAGTAAAAAGCTAAACGATAAGGATAATTATTATATGTCAATGGAGCCTGATAGATTTGTCCGATAGAACTTTTGAAGGAATCATCCTTCTCATTACCAAAGAGTACAGAACCACCAAACTTCTGTCGAAGCATATCTATCTCGTGCATAGCATTCTCGTATGTGGCATGGAAAGGTTCTTCTTTGGTGGTTTTAGCGATATGGAGTCGTTGGTAATCATAGTTATTAAGTGTGTCGAGTGCGTAGGTATAGTCTACCACAACATCAAAGAGCGCATTGCTTTCGGGCGTTGTCTTTGTGGGTTGCTGCTGGATGGCTCTGCCTAAGACCTGTATGAGTTGGCGTAGTTCAGCAATCTGTTGTTTTCGTATGTTCTCATTGATAGCATAGCCTTTGACAAGATATTGCTTAAGAACAGAGTTAGCCCATTGGCGGAAACGAGTAGCATTCTTACTATTGACACGGTAGCCTACAGAAAGTATAGCATCTAAGTTATAATATTTCGTATTGTAACTTTGTCTACCATCATTACCCATGTGTTCCAAAATGGAACATGTGCTTTCTTCGGTTAATTCCTCTGAAGCATAAATATTCTTTAAGTGCTTTGTTATGGCTGGTCTCTTTGTACCAAATAGTTCAGCTATCTGTTTCTGTGTTAGCCACACTGTTTCGTGTTCCAACTTCACATCAAGTTGAGTCTTACCATCTTCACTTTGGTAGATAATAATCTTGTCATTTAGGTTCTCAGTCATATTGTTTAGATGTTTAGTTATGCGTAAGTGTGATAATCACTACTTGTGTTTTACGGTAGAAGTGTAGGTTATGTATGCTGCTATTGTCATTCTTTCGTCAGTTTACGACTCATATAGCGTACAGGATACCATACGGAGAGCCAGCCAACAAGGATAACAGTAAAGAAGATAGCAACGATGTCTTCGGGGTGAACGCTAATAGGATAGGCATTGACAACAAAGTTTCCTGCTTGATCACCAAGCTGTACAAGGCCGTATGTCTGCTGTAACCAGCAAAGTAATAAGCCGAGTGCAATACCGATGACAGCACCAGCAGCGGAAATCATCCTACCTTCAAAGAGGAAGATACGGCGTATCTGGCCATCTGTTGCACCGAGGTTACGCAAGGTGATAACGTCATTCTTCTTGTCGATAATGAGCATAGAGAGCGAACCAATGATGTTAAAGCAGGCCACCATAAGTATGAAAGTAAGGAAGACGTAGGCAAAGAGTTTCTCAATGCGCATGATGTTAAACGTGTCAGCCTGTTGTTCGTAGCGGTCTAATACCTTGTATTTATCGCCGAGAAGGGTCTGTATTTCGTTCTTTGCCTTATCAATGTCAACACCCGGTTTCATGCGTAACTCAAGTGAAGTAATCTCTCCTTGTCGGTTGAAGATACGACGTGCGAAATCGAGGGAGGTGATGATGTATCCCTTATCATACTTCATCTGTTTCACTTGAAAGAGTGCTCCTGGGGATATCAATGAGTCTTTTACAAAGGCATCTGTAGGGTTAGAGGCATCATACTGTCCCTCACGTTGTGGCGCATAGATGTGTAAGTAGTCCTGCCAAGCTACTCCTGTACCAAGGTCTTGAGCCAGTCTAATACCAAGGACACCATATTGCAAGTTAGCAGTATGGAGTCTGAAATCACCATCACCATAAAGAATATTACTGATATGAGTCAGAGAGTCGAAATTATCTTCTACTCCCTTCACGTTCACCATGGCTTGTTTGTCGTGATAGATAGCCAGAGCCTGATCCTCAACACACTCCGTTGCAACCTCTACAGTAGGAAGATGTTTCACTTTAAGGAGCAAGGGGTCATTAGCATTCATGGACTTACCTTTAGCAGCTTCAATCTTCAGTTGTGGGTCGAAGTTGGTGAAGAATGATGCAACAAGGTCGGAGAATCCATTGAATCCACTTAATACAACGACCAATGCCATTGTTGCCACCGACACACCGAGTACTGAGATGAGGCTGATGATATTAATGGCATGTGTGCTCTTCTTTGAGAAGAGGTAACGTCGAGCAATGTAAAAAGGGAAGTTCATGATGGGTGTTAGGTGTTGAATGTTGGGTGATGATGTGTAGAGTGTTGGGTGTGATGGGTGTTTGGTGATGGATGTTAGGTGTTGAATGTTGGGTGTTGATGAATTGATAACTGGGGGTGGTGGATTTCTGAATAGGCTTAGGTACCTATTTACTAATCGTCAACACCTACCTCTTAATACTTATTAATAATTCATCAACACCCAACATTCAACACCCATCACCCACCTCCTACTTCTTTAGTAACTCATCAATGCGCTCCAAGTAGTCGAGGGAGTCGTCAATGAAGAAGCGAAGCTCAGGGATGATGCGCAGCTGATTATGCACACGCTGACCTAAGTCATAGCGGATAGTCTTCTCATTGGCATTGATGTTTTTCAGTATTTCGTCTCCCTTTTCAGATGGGAAAATACTGAGGTAGGCGGTACAGATACTGAGGTCTGGACTCACCTTTACACGTGTTACACTAACCAAAACACCATGCATCATACGTGTCTGTGTCTGGAAAATACTTGCTAACTCCTTCTGAAGGAGACGTGATATGCGGTTTTGTCTTGTCTCTTGCATTGTCTTATCTATTTATTGTTTTATCCTGCAAAGGTACTGAAAGTTTGAAAAACCCACAAACTTTTATGCTGGGTGTTGGATAATGGGTGATAGTTGTTGGGCGTTGGGTGGTGATGAAATGTTATGGTGGGTGATAGTTGTTGGATGTTGGTTGGTGATGAAATGTTATGGTGGGTGATAGTTGTTGGGTGTTGGTTGGTGATGAAATGTTATGGTGGGTGATAGTTGTTGGGTGTTGGTTGGTGATGAAATGCGGATGTTTGGGGATGGAAGTTGGACTTTGGATGTTTGGTGTTGAGGCTCCGCACATGTTGTGCGAACGCCCCCGCACATGTGGTGCGGATGGTAAGCACCAATGGTGTTGAGGGCTGAACAAATTGCTATCGGTTATGAAACCAAATGCAACGAATGGATTATAAAATCGTTAAAGTTATCCCTTTGCGGTGATTACTCCCCTCCCTATGGGGGAGGGGCAGGGGGGGGCCAGCTATGTGTAGCTTTTATTTCTTTCTAATCAGCGTTAACCCATCACGAAGGGGCAGTATAACCTTCTCTATACGGTCGTCTTTGGCAACGAAGTCATTGAATTGTCGGATACCAACCGTTTGATGGTCATGGTCGTAGGCGGGGTCAATGACGTGCCAATCCCACAGTGTGTTGTCAGCAAGGATATAGCCACCAGAACGGATGATGGGCAACAGCTTCTCATATACCTCCGTATAATTACGCTTGTCACCATCGACGAAAGCCATATCAAATAGAACCCCCAACTTCGGAGCCTCTTCTGCAGCGTCACCGATACGGAAGTCAATCTTGTCGGCAACTGGCGACCCTTCAATCCAAGGACGGGTGAAATCCTCCATCTCATCATTGATTTCAAAGGTATAGAGTTTGCCCCCTTCCTCTAATCCCTCAGCCATACAGATAGCCGAATAGCCACTGAAAGTACCCACTTCGAGGATGTTCTTAGGACGAATCATCTGTACAAGCATCTTCAAGAGACGCCCTTGCAGATGTCCACTGGCCATTCGTCCGTGAATTGTATGGATGTTTGTGGCACGATAAAGACGGTAGAGATAATCGCCTTCAGGGTCGATATGCGAGGCAAGATAGGCATCGCAGCCCGCCTCATCAGTGAGAGAAGTATAGGTATTGGTTGTTGGCATGGGTGGTGATGGTGGGGATAAGTGTTGAAAGATTATAAGAGTGATAATGCTTCTATAGCCAATCTGTAGCTGTTAAGACCAAAGCCTTGGATCGTACCCTTGCAGGCTGGCGCAATCATCGAGTGTCGACGGAAGTCCTCACGGTCGTTAACATTACTGATATGTACCTCTATCACAGGTGCTTGTAACGAGCGGATGCAATCTAAAGCGCAATACTTGTATGCGTATAGGCTCCCGCATTGAGGATGATACCATCGTATGAGAACCCAGTCTCCTGTAGTTTGTTGATGAGTTCGCCCTCAACATTACTTTGGTAATAGTCGATGACATCATTAGGGTAGCTTTCACGCAGTTGTGAAAGGAAGGTATCCATAGACAGACTACCGTATATTCCTGGCTCACGCACACCTAACAGATTAAGGTTAGGGCCATTAATAATGATTACTTTCATATTCTCTTTCTTCTCAAATATCGTTTTTTAATGTATCTTTGCAGCTAAATTGCGATATGCAAAAATAAGAAATTAAATGGAAACAGGCAAGAATTCAAAGGATATTGTAGGTCGTTACCGCCGTTATCTGAAGTTAGAGAAAGGCTACTCGGCGAATACGTTGGATGCTTATCTGCGTGATGTGGATAAGCTCTTACGCTATCTTGCCTTAGAGCAGGTCGATGTGTTAGATGTGAAATTAGAAGATTTAGAACATTTCGCAGCCTTTATCTCCGACCTTGGCATTGGTCCTCGCTCGTTGGCACGTATCCTTAGTGGGGTGCGACAGTTCTACCGCTTTCTTGTTGTTGATGGTTATTTAGAGATAGACCCAACTGAGTTATTAGAGTCGCCCAAGCAGCCTGACCACTTACCAGAGGTGCTCTCCACAGCAGAAATCGACCTTTTAGAGCAGGCAATAGACCTGACGAAGTGGGAAGGACACCGCAATCGTGCCATTATCGAGGTCTTGTTCTCTTGTGGACTACGTGTGTCAGAACTTACAAACCTAAAGTTATCCAATCTATATGTCGACGAACAGTATATAAAGAGTGATGGGTAAAGGGTCGAAGGAACGCTTAGTTCCGATCTCACCACGAGCCTTAGACGAGCTAAACTACTGGTTTGCTGACCGTAACGAGATGAAGATTAAGCCTGGCGAGGAGGATTATGTCTTCCTTAATCGGCGTGGTCACCATCTTACACGTACGATGATACTTATCATGATAAAGCGCTATGCACTCGAAGCAGGTATCAAGAAGACAATCTCTCCTCACACTCTTCGCCACTCCTTCGCCACCTCCTTGCTCGAAGGCGGTGCCGACCTACGTGCCATACAGGCTATGTTGGGACACGAAAGTATCGGAACAACAGAGATTTATACCCATATTGATACCTCCACGCTACGACAGGAAATTCTCGAACATCACCCCCGTAATATCCAGTATGATGAGCGTCAACAAGCCGACTTACTATCAGAATAATCTTTATTGATGCCCATCAACATGTAAAAAAAGGATAAAATCGAATTGCGTAACGGATTTTTATGTATCTTTGTGCCATTAAACTAATATTAAATTACAAACAACGTTTAAGATGAAAGTCAAACATTTATTCTTAATCGTCTTACTTTTTGTCACTGGTTTGGCCTCTGCTCAGCAGATGGGGCCTATCCCTGTGAATAAGAATGTAAGACAAGGTAAGCTCAGCAATGGCTTAACTTACTACATCCTTCACAATGAATGGCCAGAGCATGTAGCCAACTTTTACATTGCGCAGCGTGTGGGTTCTATTCAAGAAAACGACAAACAGCGTGGTTTGGCACACTTCCTTGAGCACATGGCATTCAATGGCTCAGAGCATTTCCCTGACTCTACGCTCCTCGAATTCACCCGTTCACTCGGTGTGGAGTTCGGTAGTAACTTGAATGCTTACACCAGTATCGACCAGACGGTCTATCGTATTTGTGACGTGCCTACAGCTCGTCAGACTGCGCTCGACTCTTGTCTGTTAATTCTTAAGGACTGGTCAAATGGCTTGACATTGGCTGATAAGGAGATAGATAAGGAGCGTGGTGTTATTCATCAGGAGTGGCAGCTACGCCGTTCACCAGTGATGCGTATCTACGATGACGTGTTACCGAAGTTTTATCCTAATTCTAAGTATGGTCATCGTATGCCAATTGGCTTGATGAGCATTGTCGATAAGTTCCCTTATCAGGACCTTCGCGACTATTATAAGAAATGGTATCGTCCAGACAACCAGTGTATCATCGTTGTTGGTGATGTCGATGTAGACCATACCGAGAACGAGATTAAGAAGCTTTGGGCTAACTCTACCGTTCCTGCTAATGCTGCACAGGTTGTAGAAGAGGCTGTGCCTGACACGAAAGATGCTATTTACGTGTTTGGTAAGGACAAGGAGTTGCCTTACAGCCAGGTAGGTTTCAGCATGAAGCATGACGCCTTCCCTGACGCACAGAAGGGCGATATGTACTACTATGTAGACTCTTACGCAAAGAACATCATCACTATGATGCTCAATCAGCGACTCGCTGAATTGGCACAGAAAGCCGACTGTCCTTTCACTGGTGCTTATTCTGAGGATGGCGACTACATGCTTTCAAAACCAAAGGCTGCCTTCAGTATGGCTGCAGATGCTAAGGAAGGAAAGGACCTCCAAGCCCTTGCTGCTATCTATCGTGAGGCACAGCGCGTTCGTCTTTATGGCTTTACTGCAGGCGAATACGACCGTATGAAGGCTGAATACCTCTCTCAGTTGGAGTCTGCTTACGTTAATCGTAACAAGGTGAAGAACGCTCAGTATGGTGATGAACTTCGTGATCACTATCTTTCTAACGAACCTATCCCAAGCAAGGAGGACGATTATCAGATCATGAAGCAGCTTATTGAGATGCCTGCATTGAATGTTGATGTTATCAATAAGTATGCGCAGGAACTCATTACCGACAAGGACAGCAACTTCGTTGCATATATCTTTGCACAGGATAAAGCGGGTGCTACTTACCCAACTGAGGCTCAGATGGCACAAACCATTAATGCTGTACGTGCCGAGAAGATTGAACCTTACGTTGACAACGTAAAGCAGGAGCCACTACTCGATGAGAAGAAGCTACCTAAGGCTGGTAAGATTGTTAGCGAGAAGGAGAACAAAGTGCTTGGTTTTAAGGAACTGACATTGAGCAATGGAGCACGTGTCATTCTGAAGAAGACCAACTTCAAGGATAATGAAATTCAGTTCCAAGCTTTAGCGAAGGGCGGTAAGGGTCTCTATGGCAAGGCTGATTTCAGTAACTTACAGCTCTTTGAGACTGTCATCGGTTATAGTGGCTTGGGTAATTTCTCACGTCAGGAACTGCAGAAAGCACTCTCTGGTAAGCAGGCTTCTATGAGCTGTGGCTTGTCAAGCTACTATCAGTCAGTAGGTGGTTCATGTGTTCCTAAGGACATAGAGACGATGATGCAGTTGCTTTACCTTAACTTTACGAATGTTGCAAAGGATGAGGCTTCTTACAAGGCAATGATGGCACAGTTGGAATTAGGGCTGAAGAATAAGGACCTTTCACCTGAGAGTGTGTTCAGTGATTCGCTTAGTTTGACCATTTTTGGCCATGAACCACGCTTTGCCCCAATGACGTTGAACACCTTGAAGAACGTTAACTACGACCGTATCTTACAGATTTGGAAGGAGCGCTTTGCCAACCCTGGTCAGTTTGTTTACTACTTTGTAGGTAACTTCGATGAGTCTTCTCTGCGCCCATTGATAGAGAAGTACATCGCTTCTCTGCCTAAGGGCAAGGTTGAAACATGGAAGGAAGTACCAAGCTACGTGAATGGTAACGTGGTTAATAAGTTCACTCGTAAGTCTGAAACACCAAAGGCTATTGCCTTCGAGTTCTGGCATGCGCCAATGGCTTACACTCTTGAGAACGAAATTCTTACCAGTGCTGCAGCCCAAGTACTCTCAATGGTCTACTTGAAGAGCATTCGTGAGGATGCCAGTGCGGCCTACTCTGTAAGCGCAGGTGGCTCTTTGCGTCGCCTTGGCAATAAGTCTACTGCCGTCATTCAAGCATATTGTCCTATGGATCCAGCTAAGTCCGACCTCGCTCTGAAGCTTCTTGCTGAGGGTATAAAGGATAATACAGTGAAGATGGATGCCGATAAGGTGCAGAAGGTAAAGGACTTCATGCTGAAGGATGCTGAGCTTGCTGCTAAGAATAATGGGCATTGGATGGATATCCTCGATGAGTATGTTTGGACAGGTGTAGACTTCCAGACAAACTATAAGAAGACTGTTGAGGCTATTACTCCAGCTAAGCTTGCAGCTTATCTGAAGCAGATCTTGGCTGCTGGCAACCATGCTGAGGTTGTTATGACACCTGCGAAATAATACGAATTGGGCGTGTGGAGAAGGACATTTCTTTGTCTTTTTCCATGCAGCCAACAGCCGATTACGAATTATTTACACGACAATAAGTATTTCTTTTCATGAAGAAAAATATTTTTTTTCATGAAAGGAAATATTTTTTTTCATGAAAAAAAATTAATGAGGGGGACTTTTCTTCTATCGATTGGGGGAGTGGTGGATAGGAGGTGAGGGCTTTCTTAGGTGTTAAAGGGCTATGGCTTGTTGGCCTAATAGGCCCCAATAAGGCTTAATAAGATAGTGCTTAATGGTCTTGAGATTATATGGCTTATTGGCCTAATAGGCCCCAATAAGGCTAATAAGATAGTACCCAATAGTCTTGGGGGGACTAAATAGCTTATTTGATTAATAAGCCCAAATAAGGCTAATCCTGTCACACTAAATAGAAAAAGAGAATACAGACTATTCGTGAAGACAATCTTTAATTACGCTTAAAGCACTGTTTCGTTTGGTAGTATCATGCTTTTTATCTATATTTGTGCATTGTAACAAATACAAAAAGGATAATAATCGACAAATAGATGAAAGCTATCGAAATACTTTTCCCTGTCTTCTTTATGATGTTTCTCGGCTGGTTAAGCCACAGAAGAGGGTGGGTGACGGCTGAACAGAACGAAGGAGCGAAGTCGTTGGTGTTTAATATTCTATTCCCGTTGTTGGTCTTTCACGTTCTTGTGAAGGCCGAACTATCTACAAATTTCATATATGAAATACTCTTCTTAGATGTCGCTTGGATTCTTGTCTATCTGATAGGAAAGAGCATAGCTAACCCTATTAGTGGACGTTATGCCCGTTTGGCACCGTTCTTACTAATGACCTGCGAGGGTGGAAGCGTTGCCCTACCACTTTATATAGCACTGGTAGGAGCAAAACATGCAGTGAACATTATCACCTTTGATGTGGCTGGAATCCTCATCAACTTTGGACTTGTTCCGGCGCTCATCATGCGTCAAACGTCAAGAGACGTGTCTTTCTACCATTGGCAAAGCGGATTATTAGTGCTCCCTTCATCATAGCTGTTGTCGTTGGTATCGTAGTTAATCTGTTGGGCTTATACCAATGGCTGGCGGAGAATGGCTTAAACAATATATATGATGGTACGATGGATATGGCAATGTCACCTATTGCAAGCATAATCCTCTTCACCCTCGGCTACGGTTTCCACTTACGAACGGGGCAGCTTAAACCGCTATTGACATTGACACTGGTGCGCCTCATGTTGTGTGGCACTATTGTGGTAGGCTTTTTACTCTTGTTCCCTGGATTGATGAAGGTGAAGATATTTTTCGTTGGCGTACTCCTTTACTTTGCTTGTCCAACAGGTTTCCCTGTCCCGCTACAGATAGAAAGTCTTTGTAACGATGAGGATGACAAAAGTTTTATGTCGGCTTTTATCTCTATCTTCATCCTTGTGGCGATGATAGTATATACGTTGATAACATTATTCTTGATATAGGGAATTTAAGGAGTTAAGGCGATATTGGTAAGAGGTTAAGGGATGAAAAGAAGCAAAAGAAGTAAAGACAATAGTTTTATAGGGACAAGAAGGGAGTGGAAGAAGTGAATATAAGAATGGGACATGAGGTCACTGAACTTTCGTCTCAACCGCCTTCACTACTTCACACCTTCGCTCTTAAACAGAAAGAATATGAATGATAATGTAAAGAGTCCATGGCCAGGACCGGCGGGAATGATACCTGTAACAAGTGGCAAAGCGGATGATGCTAATGTGTTTAACCGCAACTACTTGGATTCTATCCATGTTGAGATGCGTGTTATTGATGCTGTTGAACCATCATTGAAGACGGTCATCTTCGGTGAAGAGTTCGACTCACCGATTATGATGCCAGCCTTCTCACATTTGAATAAGGTGTTGAAAGATGGTAAGAAACCGATGTTAGAGTATGCTCGTGCAGCCAAGAAGCTAAAGACAGTGAACTGGGTTGGTATGGAACCCAACGACGAGTATGCAGAAATTGCAGCTGAAGGGGCACGGACAGTGAGAATTATTAAACCGTTCGCTGACCATAGTATTATTTTAGATGAGATTCGGTTTGCTATCGAACAAGGTGCGATAGCTGTTGGTGTAGACATCGACCATGTCCCAGGAACAGACGGACGATATGACGTTGTAGACGGTATTCCACTCGGGCCGGTCATGCTCTCCGATTTAAAAGAGTATGTGAAGGCCGCTGGTAACGTACCCTTCGTAGCCAAAGGGGTGTTGTCTGTGCAAGACGCCATGAAGTGTAAGGAGGCAGGTTGTGCTGGAATTGTTGTCTCTCATCACCATGGTAGAATACCTTTCGGCATTGCGCCACTAATGGTTCTGCCTAAGATAAAGGCAAGCTTAGCGGGAAGTGGAATCGCTATCTTCGTCGACTGCGGTATTGATACAGGTTATGATGCTTACAAAGCATTAGCGTTAGGGGCTGACGCCGTAGCTGTCGGCAGAGGTATCCTTAAACCTTTACTGCAACAAGGAGCTGAGGGAGTAGAGGAGAAGGTAAAGAAAATGAACGAAGAACTTTCTGAGCTGATGATGTACACCTGCGTGAAAGACGTCCGTTCATTCGATGCGTCTGTGCTTTATATCTAAGAAAATAGCATCTATAGGTACTGCTTAGTATTCCTATAGATGCTATTTTAATATTAATGTGTAGTCTGGTAATAACGGTTACTACCAAGAGAATTTGTCACTGTCTGGTTGGTTGATGGGTCGGAAATCGTTATACCTGAATACGACTGGATAGGTATTATATTGAAGCCAGCCGTCCGAAGTGATGTATAATAGGCATCTGTATGTCTTTTTTCAGGTACAAGACGATCGAGTTGACGGTTGAATTTTGCCAATAGCAGAGGGTCGTTCTGTGCGAGCTGACGCACGTAATCGCCCATATCATAGAATATTGAAGGGGTGTAACCATCCATGCTTTGAATGTTACTCTCCGTGATTGTTGAGAGAGAACTTGATGCGTTTATCTCCCTCATGATGTCAACCATGGCCTCCACCTGCGAACAGTCGATTACACTAATAGTTCCATAAGGATAAGGAGTACCCTCATACTTGTAGTTACTATAGAAGTTGATGAAGTTGGTACAGATACTATGATAGTCTGGGTTGACCTTTGATAGTTCGCTCCACAAGAGCTTGTACGGCATACCATACGCCATTATCTCTGTTGGACTACCAATGATATGGTTCGTAGCATTGCGTAGCTCGTAGGCTACTTCTATACCCGTCATATTACAGTCATCGAAGAGGATGTACTGAAACTTACCAATCCCTGAGTCCTCTATACCCTTGTCAAAGTCTGAGATGTTCGTCTGATAGGCATTACCTCCTAACCAACGGGTTGGTGGACCAGCCTTACCAGCATTTTGGCTAAGTCCGAAAGGTGAGGCAGCAGGACGATTGATACGTGTGCTTGGCTTGGCAGGTATCCATCCCATACCGTGACATCCCACAATCATAGAGTAATGGTTAGCAGGCGCTTCTTGCTTAACTCGTTTCAACAGGGTTGTTATCCACTCTGCTGTATTGAGCCTTAAGCCAGGCTGGGTATTGTCATAAATGGCCACAGTATCGTCTATACAACTTCCATTCTTGTACTGAACATTAATCAGTGCACCCTTATCTACCTTCGTGGAGATAAATATCATGAGCTTCTTGTTACCAAGTCCACCTTGGTTGACAATCGCAGTCTTTATGTCTTGTATATTGGTGAGGAAGAAGTTATAAAGGCCAGAGTCTTGCTTAGTGGGACCTGACCATGGCATATAAACAAAGATAGTATTTGTTTCTATGACAGGTGGTTGAGGTGCTGGATCTGGGTCTTCATCACTACAAGAGGCAAAGAGGATGAAGGCTGCCAGCTGTAAGAAAAGGACGAGTTTCTTCATAATCAAACTTTTTAAGCCCATGTCTTGCTTGTTTGTAGTCCATGGGGAAGTGGTTAATTAAAAAGCCTTGCGACGCCACAAGGGACGTAGTAAGGCTTTTCATAGCTGTAATGATAGTTCGTAGATACTTATTTTACGATAATCAGAGAGTAGTTCTTCTTACCCTTCTGGATGAGAAGATACTTGCCATCGATGAGGTCTTCAGAGGTTACTGGCTGGTCGAAGGCTGCAAGCTTCTCCTTGTTAAGGGATACACCACCGCCCTTTACGAGCTTACGCATCTCACTCTTGCTTGGGAAGATCTGCATGCCTTCCTGATTGAAAACCTCGACTGCGGGCTGACCAAGTACATCCTTTGATACCTCATAATGAGGTACATCCTTAAAGACATCAGTGAAGGTCTGCTCGTCTAACTGTAGTAAGTTCTCCTTAGTGCTCTTACCAAAGAGGATGTTAGAGGCAGCAATGGCCATATCAAGGTCTTCCTGTGAGTGTACCATACGAGTGACCTCTTCTGCAAGACGGTACTGAAGTGTACGACGACCAGGGTCTTGACGATGCTCTTCGATGAGGTTGTTGATGACATCCTGCTCCAAAGATGTGAAGATCTTAATATACTTCTCTGCGTCATCATCACTGACATTCAACCAGAACTGATAGAAGGCATACGGTGTTGTTCGGTTGCGATCGAGCCAAATATTACCGCTTTCTGTCTTGCCAAACTTCTTTCCATCGGCCTTTGTGATCAGTGGACAAGTAAGGCAAAATGCCTCAGTCTCGTTACCTAAGGTACGACGGATAAGCTCTGTACCAGTGGTCATGTTGCCCCATTGGTCATTACCGCCTAACTGCAACTTAACGCCGAATTTCTCATAAAGATAGAGGAAATCGTAACCCTGTAAGAGCTGATAAGTGAACTCAGTAAAGCTGAGTCCGTCGCGAGCCTCACCACTCAAGCGCTTCTTCACACTGTCCTTAGCCATCATGTAGTTGACTGTGATGTGCTTGCCAATCAATCGAGCGAAATCAAGGAAGGTGAAGTTCTTCATCCAATCATAGTTGTTAACCATCTCAGCCTTGTTTGGCTCGTTGCCATCAAAGTCCAAGAACTTACTTACTTGCCTCTTGATAGCCTCTTGGTTATGGTAAAGTGTTTCCGCATCAAGTAGGTTGCGCTCCTGACTCTTGCCTGATGGGTCGCCAATCATACCTGTGGCTCCACCCACGAGGAGGTAAGGCTTGTGGCCACAACGCTGCAAATGGCGCAACATCATGATACCACAAAGGTGACCGATGTGCAATGAGTCAGCTGTAGGGTCAGTACCTAAGTAAGCTGATACCATCTCTTTTTGAAGCATTTCCTCGGTTCCTGGCATCATTTGAGCCAGCATACCACGCCAACGGAGTTCTTCTACAAAGTTCTTCATCTATGTCTTTATACTTTAAGGAGTCGAGGGGGTGAAGGTGTCAGAGGTGTTCTGGCCATTCTTCATAAACCTCTACTCTGTATTAATATTCTGTTGTTAGCATCGTTAGGGAACTGGGTCATAACCACTGCCTCCCCACGGATTACATCTTAATATACGCCATATCGTAAGCGCTAAACCCTTAAAAGGACCATGCTTGAGGATTGCTTGTCTGCCATACTCCGAACAGGTAGGGGTGAAACGACAGGAGGGTGGGGTAAAGGGAGATATGAACTGACGATAGAAGAGTATCGGGAGTATTAATAACCACGATAAACCACGTGTGAAAAGACGCCATAGCTTGGCAAAGATATTTTGAGATTGCACTCCAGATGAGGCTTTCTCTTTTCTCTCCTTCTCATCCATTATTTCTGTTCTCCTATTCTTTTATATTGGGTCCTCTACCCTTTTGTGTCCGTTTCTCTATTCTTTTATATCTGTTTCTCTATCCTTTAATATTTGTCCCTTTGTCCTTTTATATCTGTTTCCCTATCCTTTTATATTCGTTCTCCTATTCTTTGAAGTAGGTTGCAAACCCGCTGTTCGATGGTGACGGAGTCCGTCAATTCGTCTGAAAGCCATATAAAAGCTATCAACAACTGCTTATCTGTTAGTTTGTCCACACTTTGTGTGACAAGACGTTTGTGCTTTCGATAGGCTTCACGTACCTGGCGTTTCACCCTGTTACGCTTTACGGCACGCTTAAAATGCTTTTTCGGAACACTGACTAAAAGCTGTACATTAGGCTCCGTGAGCGTTTCTTGCGATGTAGAAACCTCTGACTTACTGTCGATTAGTCTGTAAACTGCCTTCAAGGGGAATACTGTCATCGCATGACTTCTACCAGGTCCAAAGAGCGTATCTATGAGCTTCTTGCTGCATAGACGTTCTCCTTTCCTTAGTCTTTCTTCATGTTTTTCCATCCTTGTCAGCCTATGTTTACCGTATGTCCGGTACTGATGTCGGCTCCTTCCCCATCCTTTTAGATGAGGCAGAAGCCGTTATATTATTTATTCTTCTTCTCTTCTTCTAAGAAAGCACGCAAAGCCCCTGTCATAGAAGGATACTCCTTAGATGGAGCTTGGAGGTCGAGTCTCAATCCTTGTGCCTCCACTTCCTTCGCTGTAGCAGGTCCAAAGGCTGCTATCTTGATATCACCTTGTACAAAGTCGGGGATATTCTCTTTCAGAGCCTTTACTCCTGTTGGACTGAAGAAGACAAGCATATCATAATCAAAGTTCTTTACCTCTTCCTCTGTTAAGCCATTGCTCACCGTACGATACATCACACATTCCTTGTGCTTGAGCTTATTAGCATCCAACAACTCGCTTAGTGCCTCCGTATGCACAGAACTTTGTGGAACGAGATATTTCTCTGTCTTGTGCTTAGTCATTGTTGGAATGAGGCTATCTATTTTGCCTGTATTACCGAAGAACACCTTACGTTTGCGGTACTGCACATACTTCTGGATATAAAGGGCAATCGTTTCAATCACACAGAAATACTTCATATCCTCTGGGATAGTGATGCGCATCTCCTTTGCAAGGTTAAAATAATTGTCTACAGCATGCCGAGAAGTAAACACTACAGCCGTATAGTCCAATATATTTACCTTCTGTTGACGGAACTCTTTGGCTGAGAGTCCCTCCACCTTAAAGAATGGTCTGAATACCAAGTCAACTCCTAAGTCCTCTTCAATGTCGTAGTAAGGAGACTTATCGCTTGACGGCTTGGCTGAGAAACCAAGATCTTTTTTATCATCGTGTCCTAAAAGTTTATTATCAAATAGTTATCTGTAATGAACAAAATGCCCCACAATACCATCAGCGGCATCAATTCGAGCGCACAAAAGTACAAAATTATTTGCAGACTGGCCCCCATTCTCTTAAAAAAGATGGTATAACTCTTATAAAAAGCAAGCATTTTGATAAATAACATAACAATTAGTGTATAAATCAATGCAGCATGGAGTGACAGCGAGAAATAAACCTGCAAGAGTATTATAGGGAATAACAAGACCCCTTCAAGAGCGTATAAGAAGATTTGTGTATGCCTCCATTGTCCATTATTTTTCCTATCGAAGAACACCCAGTTAACGAACCCATAGACCAGATACTTGAATAGGAAATATACGAGGAAGACGCCAAAAAAGCATCCTATCGCCCCAAGTTGTGAGTCATTCGAGAGTCTACCGCCCCCTACATCACGTACGAAGAAATAATAGAGGATACTACCTAAAAGTGAGGTCTGTGCTATTAAGATAGGTTGAAAACGTATTTCTTCATTTGCTTCAACGACCGACTCCTTGCTACGGCTACCACGGAAGAAGCTTTTTACTTGCCGTTCAATGAAATTCCTCGATAGAGAGAAGGCCACCATTGCCATTATAAAGCATCCCAAGAGCATTGCTGCAATAACATTGTCATTGCTTACTGCGTATGGAGCAAGGATACCCGACACACCATCAGCATGAACGTCTCCACGTCCCAACTTAAAGTACTTGTTACCTTTGAAGTATCCTTCTTCTGCAAACTTGAAATCCGTTAGCTGAAACCTCTTCTGTTTTTTAGGGCGCAACAAGACTGACGAGTCAGTAGTCTGACTCGCCTTAGCCACAGAATCAACATTCGCCTTCTGTCCTGCTACTAATGTTTTCTTCAGTAGCAGAGACGGGCGAACAATGGAGTCAGTTGTCGGCATTGTCTATTAAAGTCCGAAGGTCTTTTTGATATCATCAACTCGGTCGAGCTTCTCCCATGTGAAGAGTTCAACATCAAGTGTCTTTGCGTCATGGTAACGGCTCTCGAAAGTTTTTTTGACAACCTCGTTCTTACGTCCCATGTGACCATAAGCTGCTGTCTCTAAATACATTGGCTGACGAAGTTTCAATGTCTTTTCGATAGCCTTTGGACGTAGGTCAAACAGCTCTTTCACCTTTTCTGCAATCTCACCATCAGTTGCTTTCACATGTGAACGACCGTAGGTATTCACATAGACACTAACAGGCTCGGCAACACCAATGGCGTAAGCCAACTGCACGAGTATCTCATCACTGACACCAGCTGCCACCATGTTCTTAGCGATATAGCGTGTTATGTAAGCTGCTGAGCGGTCTACCTTACTTGAGTCCTTGCCTGAGAAGGCACCACCACCATGGCCACCTTTACCACCGTATGTGTCTACAATAATCTTACGACCAGTCAGACCCGTGTCGCCATGAGGTCCACCAATCACGAACTTACCAGTTGGGTTGACAAGATACTTTATATCATCATTGAACAAAGCCAGTACTTTCTCTGATTTAATCTGTGCTTTTACACGTGGCATGAGAATCTCAAGTACGTCTTTGTGAATCTGTTCCACCATCTCTTTATCAGCCTTCAACTGTGCTTCACGTGAGTTGTCTGCTGGCTGAATAAAGTCGTCGTGCTGTGTAGAAACGACGATTGTGTCAATGCGCTGAGGGATGTTATCATCGCTATACTCCACTGTCACCTGACTCTTTGAGTCTGGACGAAGGTAGGTCATGTGCTTACCTTCCTTACGGATGTCGGCTAATGTGGTCATAAGGAGGTGTGCTAAGTCGAGGGTTACAGGCATGTAATTGTCTGTCTCGTTACATGCATAACCGAACATCATACCCTGGTCTCCGGCTCCTTGGTTCTCTGTGTCGCCATTATCAACACCACGATTGATATCATCACTCTGCTCGTGAATAGCGGAGAGAACTCCACAGCTGTTACCATCAAACTGATACTCAGCTTTTGTATAACCTATCTTGTTGATTGTCTTGCGGGCTATTGTCTGAAGGTCAACATATTCCTTAGATCTCACCTCACCCATGATTACCACCTGTCCTGTGGTGTTAAAGGTTTCTATAGCGCAACGTGCATCCTCGTCGTAAGCCAAGAACTGGTCGAGTAAAGCGTCGCTTATCTGGTCGGCAACTTTATCTGGGTGACCCTCAGATACTGATTCCGATGAAAACAAATATGCCATATCGTTATCTTATATTTTATGTTTGAAATTACTGTTAACTCTCTGTTTAAGTCTGCAAAGTTACTGCAACTTAGCGGGATAACAAAATAAATAGGTAAGATTTATGCTTTATTGGCGGGCGATTGATGGATGTTGGGTGTTGAATATCGGGTGTTGATTGATGATGACGGGTGTTGGGTGAAGAGTGTTGGGTGTTGATGATTAGTGGTTATTAGGTGTTAAATGACGGTTGATGATGCATGACTTTCTGATGTTTCTATTGCTAAATATGGTCTATTAGGGATGTTCTTAAGCACTTTGGATATATTTTTAGTGTTATTGTCGCATATTTTGCGACGTTATAGAGTATAATTCGTCGCATAAAGATAAGAAAAGGGTATATCTATACACGAGCGGGTGTTGAAGCTTGATGCCGACCGATATGAGAAGGGTGAGCTGTCGTTGCGCGATTTGCTCAGTAAGTACTGCGCATATATGGTTGCAAACAATAGAGGGTGATAAGTCGCTTTTCCGAGGAAGAGTGGGGTTTTATGGAGGCTCGAAATGGCTGTTTGTGCTATGAGCTTATCGGTGAGCTAAGTGAATGTAGTATATTTTGAAAGGCAATAATAAGCGTCAATAACATGAAATGTAAAGCCACTTAATATCGCCTTTCAAGGTTTTGGGGAGTCTTAATCCTTATCTTCTATGATTTCTTTTCATGAAGAAAAATATTTTTTTTCATGAAGAGAAATATTTATTTTCACGACAAGAAATATTTTTTTTCATGAAAATAATTCGAAAGTTATCGTGTTGTAACGGTAAACACTTTTGTTTCGTGAGGTTGTAAGGTGCCTTGCCACGTCTTACGTTGGCGTGTTGTTTTATGCTCCCAGACGTCTCTGAAATTGTATTCTTTCGTGTTCCCGAGGATAGAAAGTGGCAACTTAATGCGTTGAGGAGTGTCAGAAGGATTCATGATGGCAAGCGCCTGACGGTTACCACTTAGTTGACGAAGGTAGACACGGCCCTGTCCTGAGACGTCAACTCTGTGAGCTACTTCGCCAAGGGTGTCTTGGTTGATAGCTATTATTTCTTTGTTGAGTAGGATGCGACGTGTTTCTTCGTTCTCATGAAGGATGTCGTGGCTCATCGCCAAGGGTGAAGCAAACATACACCACATAGACATTTGGGTCTGATACTCCGTATATGTACAGCCAACACCACCCAAATCGCTTGATGGACCACCCTTTCCATCGAGTCCAACGACGAGCATGTCCATGTCGAGCCAGTGTCCTGGGCCTGCGTATTTATAAAGTGGTTCGGTCACGTTGATGATGTCGATGATACCCATACCACCCTGTTTCACGATGTCTTTCCACATGTCTCGCACGTCAAAGCTCACGCGCCAGAGCGAACCACCAGCCTGTCGTGCCCACTTCTCAGGGTTTAGTTGTCCCCATTCACAGACACCCAAGACAATTTTCCGACCTGAGTTCTGCAATGCATCAGCCATCTTTTTATAGCGTTCGTGGGCAACAGCGCTGTCAGAAGGAGCGTGACAGTAGTCGTATTTAAGGTAGTCAATCCCCCATTCGGCAAAGGTCTTGGCGTCTTGTTGCTCAAAACCATAACTTGCAGTATAGCCTGCACAAGTCAGCAAAGCGGCATCTGAGTAGATACCGAGGCGTAAACCTTTTGAGTGAACATAGTCGGCAAGGGCCTTCATGCCGCTTGGGAACTTCTCAGGGTCGGGTAAGATGTTATTACGTTTGTCGCGTCCTCCCTGCCATGCGTCGTCTATGAAGATGTATTTATATCCTGCTTCTGCATAGCCGTCGGCTGCCATCTTGTCGGCAATCTGTCGTATCAGTTGTTCGTTGATATCCTCCTTATATTTGTTCCAAGTCATGAAACCCATTGGAGGGGTCAGTGCTAACGAGTCACGATTAGTCGCTGTTGTGTGTAAGGAGGTTAGGAAAGCGACTGCAAAAAACAATAGCAATCTACGGAATTTAGTTTGTTGATAGGTCATAAATATTATCAATTAGTAATGAGCATAAACCAAAAAATCCGCAGAAACATGATGAATCTGCGGATAATCTGTGTTGTCCCAGGCGGATTCGAACCACCACTGACAGAACCAAAAACTGTAGTGCTACCATTACACCATAGGACAATCGTGTGTGCAAAGGTAATGTTTTTTCGGTTAATGCCCAAATTTTACTGTATAATTTTGCGTCTTAATGTTGTTTGAAGAGCAAATATGCTGTGTTTCTATGGCTTTTGCGCTATATTTCTCGTTCCTTATTTGTATTTCATGACAGAATATACTATCTTTGTGACAAGCTATAGCTCAAACAGTTCTTACACCTCTTATTATATAAGCCTATGAAACCTATATCGGCAGTTGTTGTATTCTTATTTCTCATTTGCTCGGCAGTGTGGGCAAGTGTTGACGGTTATCACTGTGCAGAAACAGCAATAGTGCAAGACATGAATCAGGCTTTGTCGAAGACTCTTGCACAGAAGCGTGAGGCGTGGATAACGCCAGATACGATAGAAAACTATCGCCAACATTTGCAGATAGCTGCCCTAAGACGTCGCTCGGTTGTGTCGTATGCTTTGGGTGAAGATGCCCATTCGCTTTGCAGTAGACAGATGAAGTGGCGGTCTGGCAGTCGTTCGCTGAGGGTTCAGAGTTATGCTGATTGTTCCTTTGCTACGGTGTGGGGCTTGTCAGACCAGCGTTTGTCGTTTCTCTTTTTGATGTTATCATTGGTTTGGATGGCGGTGTCTATCGTTTATCTTCGGCGTCATCAATCAGGTCGGTTGGTGTTGGGAAAGATGGTGTATGCTACTTCCGACCGCAGTTTTCGTGACTGTCATGGAGAGAGGATAGCCTTTACGCCAATGCAACAACAGCTGATGGAGCTATTTATCAATGCGTCTAATCGCAAGTTGACAAAGGCTTTTATCTGTGAAACTCTATGGCCTAAGAAACCCGACGCAAGCGAGACGCTTTACACACTTATCCGTCGGTTGAAACCTATAGTCAGCGAGCGTTGTGGATTAAAGATTGTTGCTGATAGGGGGAGATGGCTACCGACTTACTTCTGATTCTGCCTCAAAGAAAGAGAAGGACTGTCTTTCTTAATGGAAAGAATGTCCCTTTTGCTTTATAAATCTTAAGCTTATTTTATTGGAGTATTATGCTTGGCAAGTTCTTGTTAGATAGGTTCAGTTGTGCTTTCTACTTGTCTGTCGACCCTCAATTAGCTAATGTCAGCTAATTGTCAGTGTGTTTTTTTGCCCTAATAGGAACTGAACTCTATCTTTGTAACAAAAAACAAAGACTATGAGAAAAGGTTTATGGATGTTGTCATTATGCTTTCTTGCACTGCCTATTGGGGCACAGAACGAGAAAGAGAACGGTGAGAAAGCGAAGAGTGTAGTGATGAAAGAGGTGACAGTTGAGGCTGCACGAGTGACGAAAAAGGTTGATGGACTGTTGATTATACCGTCTGCTGCACAACGGGAAGCGTCAACAGATGGGTATAGTCTGCTTGCTAAGCTGTCGCTTCCACGCCTTAGAGTAGACGAGGTGATGCGTACTGTCACTCCGTTGATGAATGATGGTAGTGTGCAAATCAGACTGAATGGAACCTTAGCAAGCAAAGAAGACCTACTGTCATTGGACCCAAAACTTGTGAAAAACATCGATTTTATCGATAATCCGGGTGTACGATATGGTGAAGGAATAGGCTATGTTATTGACATTCAGACAAGACGTAACACGACTGGTTATGTGCTTGGAGCTGATTTGTCGAACGCTGTTACAACACTGAATGGCGATAATACGGTCTATGCAAAGGTCAATCATAAGAATTCAGAACTGGCTTTAACTTTTACTTCCCTTTATAAAGACCAGCATGGTTTTCGGTCTTCAGAAGTGGCTGACTATACCTTGAACAACGGTAGTCATTATCTGGTTTCACGCAATCAGACCGATGGAAGGAGTCGTCGTTTTGGTAATCAGTTTGAGATAAAGTATAGTCTTGCCGACTCGGCTACGTATGTTTTCCAAGCAGATCTGTCAGTGGGAGGAGGCAATACGCCTGGTAATTATGCTGAATTTGTGTATCGGGATGGAACAGTAGAGCAGACTTATCGGACGATTAATGTGTCAAGTGATTTCTCTCCAACTCTTGATCTTTACTTCTTTCATCAGCTTGGTAAGCATCAGAGTGTTACGGCTAACGTTGTTGGTTCGGGTATTTATACGGACAAGCGAGGATATAATGGAGAAGGGAGAACTTATGCCTATGATGTTGATGGGCGTACTTGGTCGCTGGAGAGTGAAGCTATTTATGAGAATAAACTCAAGCCTTTCACCCTTTCTGTAGGGTTGGAACACTCGATGTCGTTTACGAATAATGAATATACGGGTGATGTGTCGGCTCTTAATAAGGTGCGGAGAGGAGAGCTTTACATCTTCTCTCAGGTGAAAGGGCGATGGAAGCAATTAGGCTATTCGGCAGGGGTCGGTGTGGCAAACAAGACCTATTCGCAGGGAGACCACAGCTTTGACTATTGGACTTTTCGTCCGAAACTGACGTTGAGTTACGAAGTCTTGACAGGGTTAAGTGCTCGTTACACCTTTGAAACCTATCGTCGTGTGTCTTCATACGCTATGGTGAGCGATGCAAAAATCAGAGAGAACAGTCGTGAATGGAAGGTTGGTAACCCTAATCTGCAACCTTCAAGGGTCATAAAGAATATTTTTGATATAAGTTATAATGGTAGTCGCGTTAGCTGTGGGGCAAATATAGAGTACCGACGTGACCTTGGTAGCAATATGAGTGTGTATGAACGCACTCCGACGGATGAGTTCCTTTATTCGCAACAGAATGTCGGTAATATCATGATGATAGCTAATCAAAACTATGTGCGGTATGATGTCGTACCCGAACGGCTGTCTGTAACACTTTTTGGAGGTGTCTTTCGTTTCTTTAATGTGAGTAGTCTGTATCGTCATTACCTAACGAGTTACAACTATGGAGGTAATGTTGAAGCTTATCTTGGACGCTGGACACTCACGGGATATGCCGATAATGGTTGGAAATATGTCGAGGGTGAGCATGAAGGACGTAATGGGGCAGCAATCTATTTTGGGGTTAGTTACAGGTGGAGTAGGTGTAGTCTGTCACTCTTTATGCAGCATCCTTTCCAGCAACATCCCGTCATACAGCGTGGCAAGGTACTGAATGAAAACCTTTATAAGACCTACAGTTATCGTAGTAGAGACTTGGGTAACATGATAACGCTAAAGTTTAGTTGGAAGCTGTCAAGGGGTAAAAGCTATAAAGAAATAGAGAAGAAAGTACAGAACGAAGGGTATAAACAGACGGGAATCATGTAGGGTAATGATATTATTCATCTGTGATAGTAGGGGAAAGTTCGCTTTTCTGTCCTTTGATTTATTATCGGAAGGGATTGAAAAGGGAGCTTTCCCCTTTCTTTTTATGGGTAGTCAATCATCTTGTTGATTGTGTTCAGCGAGCCAGAAAGATGTTATTTCCAAATTATTTTCACGTAAGAAAGAATTTATTTTCATGAAGAAAAATATTTTTTTTCATGATAATAATTATTTTTTTTCATGATAATAATTCGAGACGGATAGGTCGAGAAGGTAAGTAAAAACGGATGGAGAGGGGGAAGAAAACTGATGATAAGGTGAGAACAAAGGGTATAAAAAAGAAAAAGGCAGACCCTTGGCCTGCCTAATTATATCATGTATTTATATTTACAGATTACTTGTTCACAGCGTCTGAAAGGTCAGCACCAGCCTTGAACTTAGCTACCTTCTTAGCTGCAATCATAATCTTCTCCTTAGAACTTGGGTTGATACCCTCATGAGCAGGACGTTCAGTTGTAGAGAAGGTGCCAAAACCTACGAGTTGTACTTTATCACCAGCAGCGAGTGCATCCTTAATTGCTTCTGTAGTTGCGTCTAAAGCTTTCTTAGCAACAGCCTTGCTTACCTCAGCATTAGCTGCAATCTTCTCGATCAATTCCGTTTTGTTCATAATTTTGATTTATTTATTGATTAATTGTATGAGTGATTACAAGATTATGATGCAAATATACTTGATTACTTTTATAAATCAAATAAAATCAAGGGAAAAGTGTAGAAAATCATAAAAAATAGTCTTTATGTTGCTTGTTTTATGCTTAATAACGATAGAATTTAGTATTTTTGCATTGATAAATAATACGTTGTAAAGATTAAGACATCACTTAAATGCGAAATATACCCGTAATAACAAAGAATCTTCTTATCATCAATGTGCTGGTTTTTGTTGCCACATACGCTTTAAGAGGATTGAATATTGATTTGGATACCCTCCTTGGTTTACATTTCATTTTGGCTCCTGATTTCCGTGCTTGGCAGTTTGTTACGTATATGTTCATGCACGGTGGCGTAACTCATCTATTGATGAATATGTTCATGTTGTGGATGTTCGGCATGGTTGTAGAGAATGTTTGGGGTCCAAAGAAATTCCTTTTTTATTACATGGTCTGTGGTCTTGGCGCTGGTGTTTGCCAAGAGTTGGCACAGTATGGTACGTATGTAGTGGAGGGTCTGGCGCAGTATGAAACTGTGAGGATAGCTAATTCAATTATTCCTATGAGTGAGTATCTGAACATGATGAACACTGTAGGTGCCTCTGGAGCCATCTATGGCGTGCTACTTGCCTTTGGTATGTTGTTCCCAGAAGAGCGTATGTTTATCATACCTATCCCTGTCCCTATTAAAGCAAAGTGGATTGTTATAGGCTCAGTAGTAGTTGAATTGTTCTCTGCTATTGGTACAAGCAATGACGGAGTGGCGCATTTGGCACACTTAGGGGGTATGCTCTTTGGTTTTATTCTTATCCGTTATTGGAAGAGACATCCGTATTCTGGCTATGGAGACTTCGGTATGAATAAGGGACATCAGTTCTTTGATCGTATGAAGAATTCGTGGGAACAACGTGGAGGTGCGACTCCTCATGCGAAAGCGAATGGTAGTAGGGAGTCTTGGACGGATGCTTCACACAATAATAATACGGATAGTAATAGTGATTGGGAGTATAATGCTCGTAAAAAACAACAGCAAGAAGAGGTCGATCGTATCTTGGATAAGATTCGTAAGAGTGGTTATGACAGTTTGACGAAAGAGGAGAAACAGAAGCTCTTTGATAGTAGTAAGAAATAAGGAAATCCCTCTGTTGCTGGTTGGTAGGGTGTTGATAAAATCTGAGAAGGATATATGGCAGCAAGGAATTAAGACGTGAGTAGATAGTAGGTCGTTATTGTTTGACGGTATAGTGCTTACTTTATAGCTCTTTTGTGACTATTTATAGGATTGTTGAAAACTAAAGGAACCAATGGTAGTGAGTACCAGCGTGCTTGGTGTAGAGATGTTTAGCAAATTTAAGAAACTTACATATAGGGTTTTATTGATAGGTAATATCATCGTTGTTCTGTTGATGTTACTTGTTGGGAATATCGGTAGGCTCAATCCTGTCGACTATCCTTCATTGGCTAATTTGGGCTTAGGATTCCCAATATTGCTTGTGTTCAATCTCGTGTTTCTTGTCGTTTGGTGCTTTTGTCGATTGCGTTCTATTTGGTTGCCGTTGTTAGGCTTTATTCTTTGTTATGGTCCTATCCGGACGTATTCACCCTTTAACTTTCCAAAAGATAAGCCACATGGCAGTATAAAGGTGCTGTCTTATAATGTCTTTATGTTCTCTTCATGGGATGAACCGCATGGTGCGAAGAATCCAATCGTTGATTATATCGTAAAGAGTAAGGCTGATATAGTCTGTTTGCAAGAGGCGCAAGCAAGGTTGGATAACGGTGATCAGATTTATTCAACACTGAAGAAACACTACCCATACTTCAAGTTGATGATAAAAAAACACCCTGGTGCTGATTATATCGTATTACTGAGTAAGTATCCTGTTCTTTGGCAAGATACAATCCCGTATGGCTCAAGTAGTAACCAGAGTGTGGCTTATATGCTTGATATCAAAGGAACTAAGACACTTGTTGTTAATAACCATTTCGAGAGTAACGGACTGAGTTCTGGCGACAAAGAAGGGTTTAAGACACTCGTGAAGGGTGAGTTGAAGACCGATGAAGCTAAGAAACAATCAGTCCATCTAATCAAGAAATTAGGGGATGTATCGGCTCGACGTGCACCACAGGCAGAGGCAGTTGCACGTTTTGTTAAGAAATATCTCGATAAGCAGATACCTGTTATCTTGTGTGGAGACTTCAATGACAGTCCATTAAGCTATACGCATCATGTCATCTCAAAAGAGCTGAATGACTGCTATGTAGAGAGTGGAAATGGACCAGGGATAAGCTATCATAAGAGTGGGATGTACTTTCGCATTGACCATATCTTTTGTTCTGACGTTTGAGTCGTATGGGGCTAAGGTCGACAATAGTGTGACTACTTCTGACCATTATCCCATCTATTGTTGGCTTAAATACCGTCCAAAACCTTAAAAAACACACATTTATAAGTTATAAATTTCTCAAAGTGTGAAAATTTGCTTATCTTTGCACGTCTATCAGGCGTAGTGAAACAATAATTAAATACAATCAAATAAAATGCAAAACAAAGGATTAGTAATTTGCGTAGCCATTCTCTTGACGCTCGCAAGTATCTTCTACCTGTCATTTTCGGTAGCGACAAGCTACTATGATGGTATGGCAGCAACGATTAAAGACCCTATTGCGCGACAGGATTATAAGGATTCTGTAAAGTATTTGGGTATCTACTCTTACCAGAAATGCCTTGAAACACAGATCGGTCTTGGTCTTGACTTGAAGGGCGGTATGAATGTTGTACTTGAGATTTCAGTACCTGACGTTATTGATTTCTTGGCTGATCATAAGCAAGATGCTGCTTATCAGAAGGCTTTAGAGATGGCTAAGCAGGAAGAGACGAAGAGTCAGAAAGACTTTATCACACTCTTTGTTGATGCCTATCATCAGGTAGCTCCAGGTCATAAGCTGGCTGAGATTTTCGCTACACAGGAGTTGAAAGGTAAGGTAAGTACCCAGAGTACGGATGCAGAAGTTGTTAAGGCACTTCGCGAAGCAGTTGCTTCAGCTATCGACAACTCCTACAATGTTGTTACAACCGTATCGACCAGTATGGCGTTGTACAGCCAAATATTCAGAAGTTAGAGGGTCAAGAAGGTCGTCTTATGGTTGAGATGCCTGGTATTCGTGAGCCTGAGCGCATGCGTAAACTCCTCCAAGGTTCTGCTAACCTTGAGTTCTGGGAGACTTACAACAACCAAGAGATTAATCCTTATCTTAATCAGCTCGACCAGCGTTTGGCTAATGCTGATACAAAGACAGACACAACTGCTACTGCTTCAAATAAGGAGGTACAGGGAAAGAAGGCCCCAGCTAAAAAGTTAGTACTTGACAGAAGCGATGCAGCTGAGGGTGGGAACGCTCAGATGGATGCTATGAAGAAGATGCACCCATTGCTTTCTATGCTACAGACTATTCCTGGTAATGCGCTTAGTCTCGTAGGTTATGCAAGCGTACGAGATACTGCTGCTATCAATAAAATTATTTACAGTCAGCTTGCTAAGCAGATCTTCCCAAGCGACTTGAAGCTTCTTTGGGGTGCAAAGCCAGCAGAAGGACTTAATAAGAAGAATGTCTTTGAGCTTTATGCACTGAAGGTAACAACCGCTGACGGTCGTGCTCCATTGGAGGGTGACGTTGTTACATTTGCTAAAGACGAGTTTGATCAGCATGGTCGTCCTCAGGTTAGTATGACAATGAACTCTGAGGGTGCTCGTGAGTGGGCTGCTTTGACAAAGGCAAATCAAGGTAAGGCTATCGCAATCGTACTCGATGGCGTTGTTTACTCAGCTCCAAACGTAAAAGGTGAGATTACTGGTGGACAGTCAGTTATCTCTGGTAACTTCACTATTGAGGATACTAAGGACTTGGCTAACACATTGAAGTCAGGTCGTATGCCTGCTCCTGCGAAGATTGTACAGGAGGAAGTCGTAGGTCCTACACTTGGTGCACAGTCTATTGAGCAGGGTCTTATCTCATTTGCTATCGCTTTCGTCCTCTTGATGCTTTACATGATTGTCATGTACAACTTCATCCCTGGTATGATGGCTAACCTTGCTTTGATAGCCAACCTCTTCTTCACGTTGGGTGTCTTAGCGTCCTTCCAGTCGGCATTGACTATGCCAGGTATTGCCGGTATCGTGTTGACCTTGGGTACAGCCGTGGATGCTAACGTGCTTATCTATGAGCGTATTAAGGAGGAGTTGAAACTCGGCAAGGGTATGAAAGTGGCTTTGAAAGAAGGTTACGGTAATGCCTTCTCAGCTATCTTCGACTCTAACTTGACATCACTCATTACTGGTGTTATCCTTCTTGTGACTGGTACAGGTCCTATCCGTGGTTTCGCTACCACTTGGATCATTGGTCTTGTAATCTCATTCTTCACCGCAGTATTCCTCACACGTATCGTATTTGAGAACCGTGTAAGCAAGGATAAGTGGTTGAATCAGACTTTCACAACAGCGTTCTCAAAGAACTTCATGCAGAATAAGAGCTACCACTTCCTCAGTATGTATAAGACTACATTCACTGTTTGGGGTGTTGCTGTCTTAGTATGTATTGTTAGCTTCGCTGTTCGTGGCTTGAGTCGTAGTATTGATTTCACTGGTGGTCGCAACTACGTAGTCACTTTGAACAAGCCAACTCACGTAGAGGATGTTCGTAAGGTGATGACGGGTGCCTTCGTTAATACGGTTGGTGAGAATGCTGGTAAGCCAGCAACGACGACTGTTATTGCGTTGGGTACAGACGGTAAGACCGTTCGTATCTCTACGAACTATAATATTGATTCAAACAACCCAGCTGAGGACGACAAGGCAGAGACAATCCTTTACAACGCATTGAAGAAGGGTGGCTTTGTTAGTCAGGCAAGTGTACAGAACTTCAAGAACCCAGATATCCGTGAAGGTGGCTCTATTATCCAGAGTGCGAAGGTTGGTCCTTCAATCGCAAAGAACATTACTTATAATGCAATCATGAGTGTGTTGTTGGCCATCTTCTTCATCTTCTTGTACATACTCTTGCGTTTCCGCAACATAGGTTTCTCTGTTGGTTCTATTGTTGGACTTGTTCTTGACACGACAATCGTTATCGGTTGCTTCTCATTATGTTATGGTTGGATAGGCTTCTCACTTGAGATTGACCAGACGTTCATCGGTGCCATCTTGACAGTTATCGGTTATGATATCAACGATACAGTGGTTGTTTACGACCGTATCCGTGAGAACTTGGGTAAACACAAGCATAATCTTGCTAAGGCTGATATTCAGAAGATATTCAACGACTCTATCAACCAGACCCTCTCACGTACTATTAATACGTCTGTATCAACCTTGATAGTACTCGTGTCTATCTTCGTCCTTGGTGGTGAAAGTATCCGTAGCTTCTCTTTCGCAATGATTATCGGTATTATCATCGGTACTTTGAGTTCAATCTTCATCGCATCTCCTGTTGCTTACCTCGTATTGGGTAAGAAGATTGAAAAGCGTTCAAAGGAGCTTGCTGCAGCACCAGTTGAGGCTTAATCATTAGATAGTCAAAACTAAGGTTTTACACCTTATTATATATAATAGCCCGTTACCAGCAATGATAGCGGGCTATTTTCGTCTTGTTAGAAAGCACATTTTAGACTTTTAAGGATACTATTTCAAACTTATTAAAGGCCTATCTCAGAGGCGTGTCGGCCGTAAAGGAGGGGCGAGAGAGGGAGCGTTTTGTTTGTTCTATACGTTGGCTTGCGAATTATTTCATGAAAAAAAATATTTTTTGTCGTGAAAATAAATATTTATTGTCGTGAAAATAATTATTTCTCTTCATGAAAAGAAATCATAACAGTTGATGCTCAAGCCGCTTAAGGACCTTGAACGAAGTGTTTAAGTGGTTCTATTGGCTATGTTCTCTACGCCTATAGTCGGCTTACATCGTTGGTTATCTTCTCTTATTATAACCCTCATTACTATTGGTACTTAGCCTTAACACGATAGGATAGGAGCATCAGCACCACTTGTGTTCGACGTCAGTAGGACTGTAGAAGATGGAAAGCAAGACTTATTATGGTGATTTATTGGTTTTTATTTTGCCGTTCATGCGGTTTGCACTACCTTTGTAGTCTAATTTAAAAAGATAGAATGAGCAAGAAACATATACTACTTATAAATGATATAGCAGGGTACGGAAAAGTCGCAACAGCGGCTATGCTCCCTATCTTATCATACTTAGGACATCCTGTTTACAACCTTCCTACGGCCTTGGTGTCCAACACCCTCGACTATGGTAAGTTCAATATCCTTGAGACAACAGACTATATTAAGGGCGTTTTCCCAGTATGGAAGGAGCTTGGCTTTAGTTTTGATGCCATTGCAACAGGCTTTATTGCTTCAGAGCGACAGGCTAAATTGGTAGCCGACTACTGTCGCGAGCAGGCAGAACGAGGCACGACCATCTTCGTCGACCCTATCATGGGCGATGAAGGAAAACTCTATAATGGTGTGACGGCAGCTGCGATAAACTCCATGCGTGAGATGATTAGCGTAGCCGACCTTACTTTCCCTAATTACACAGAGGCCTGCTATCTTACGTCAAGTAAGTATGATGAGCAGGGAGTAAGCTTCGATGAAGCCAAGAGACTGCTTGATGGTCTACGCCTAATCGGTACGAAATCGGCTTTGATAACGTCTATCCTCGTTGATGGAACACCGTCTGTCGTAGGCTATAACCACGTGACAGATAAGTATTTCTCACTACCTTATACAGAGATTCCCGTTCATTTCCCAGGCACAGGCGACATCTTCTCGGCTATTCTCATTGGTCATCTCTTGGATGGCGAGCTACTCATTCCGAGCACGCAGAAGGCTATTGACGGTGTTTATAAGCTGATTGACCTCAATAAGGACAACTCGGATAAGAACAGGGGAATCCCTTTGGAGAAGTATCTTCAGGTATTGTAATGATAAGATATGAACTGGATTGACGGACTATTTAGCATCCCTTCTGCCCTACAAGCAGTAGTGGTCCTCTCACTTGTATGCACAGTGGGATTGGGATTAGGTAAGATTAGGATAGCAGGTATATCTCTTGGTATAGCCTTTGTGTTCTTCTTTGGTATCGCTGCGGGTAGCTTTGGGCTGCAAGTAGACGAGCAGATGCTCAATTACTGTGAGACTTTTGGGTTGGTAATCTTTGTTTATACGCTCGGACTGAGCGTTGGTCCAACCTTCTTTGGGTCCTTCCGGCATGAAGGAACCTTGTTTAATCTGTGGAGTTTAGGCGTTATCTTCTTAGGAACGATTATGTCTGTCGTCCTCTCCTACGCCATGAACGTACCGATGTCAGACATGGTGGGTATCCTTTGTGGTGCTACAACGAACACTCCAGCACTTGGTGCTGCACAGCAGGCATTGCAACATGCGGGGCATAGTGGTGGTCCTGCAGCCTTGGCAACAGCCGTCACTTATCCGTTGGGTGTGGTCGGTGTTATCTTTGCCATGATATTTCTCCGCAAGTTCTTTGTGCGACCTTCCGACTTAGTAGTGCACTCTGGCGCAGAAGACGACCATACTTATATCGGACAGTTTGTCGTTCTCAATCCAGCTATTAATGGTAAGTCAATAGCCGAAATAGCTCAGGGTACCCACCGCAAGTTTATCATCTCACGCATTTGGCGTGGTGAAGACGTGATTGTCCCAATGAGTTCAACGGTGTTGCAAACCAATGATAATCTCCTTGTAGCAACCAAACGTGATGAGGTATCAGCCATGGAAATACTCTTCGGACAGATGGTCAACCGTGATTTGAACAAGGAGCAAGTCGATTGGAACCACCTTGACACAAAGGTGGAGAGCCGTGTTATCATCTTGTCAAACGGTGTGTTAAATGGAAAGAAGCTTGGACAACTTCATTTGCGCGATGCTTATAATGTCAATGTGAGCCGTGTTATCCGTGCAGATATCAAGCTACTTGCGACGCAGGACCTTGTCCTCCGTTATGGAGACCGCCTTACCTTAGTGGGTCAACCAGAGGCTATCGACCATGCAGAGAAGTTCCTTGGCAATTCAGTTAAGACCCTCAATGAGCCTAACCTCGCTGTTATTTTCCTCGGAATGGTGTTTGGTTTGGCCTTAGGAACAATCCCTATCAACCTTCCAGGTATGGAGTCTCCAATCCGATTGGGCATTGCTGGCGGTCCTATCATCATGGGTATATTGGCCGGAGCATTTGGTCCTCGATTGCACTTCATCGCTTATACCACACGTAGTGCGTCTCTTATGTTGCGCAAGTTAGGTTTGTCACTCTATCTTGCTTGCTTAGGCTTGGATGCCGGTAGAGACTTCCTCGCTACCGTCGTACGCCCAGAGGGCTTGTTGTGGATAGGCTTAGGCTTTGTACTCACCGTTGTTCCAGTAGTCATTGTAGGCTTAATAGCCTTGCGATTGAAGAAGTTTGATTTCGGAACTATCTGTGGTATCCTTTGCGGTTCGATGGCTAATCCGATGGCGTTGGGCTATGCCAACGATACAGTCAAGGGCGAAACAAGTAATATTAGTTACGCTTCAGTCTACCCATTGGGCATGTTTGCCAGGGTTATCATCGCACAGATACTGGTCATGTTCTTCGTTTGATAGGGGAGTGTAAGCGTCATGATTATCAGTTTGTCACACCTGACTATAGGCTATTCTGCATCCCATCCCGTCATTACTGATATTGATTTAGCATTGAGGAGTGGACAACTTTCATGCTTGATAGGAGAGAACGGCATTGGTAAGTCTACACTTTTGAAGACGCTTACAGGCTTTCTTCCTAAGTTAGGTGGCAATCTGTTGCTCGATGGACGTGACATACAATCCTATGCACAACGTGAGTTGGCACGAGAGGTGAGCATTGTCTTGACACAAAAACCAGATGTTCAAAACCTCACGATAGAGGAGATAATAGGCTTGGGAAGGTCGCCTTACACTGGCTTCTTTGGTCGGTTGCGTGCTGAAGACCGCTTGGTTGTTGAGGACGCAATCGCTGCGATGGGGATTGAAAAGCTCAAAGGGAGAATGATACAGACCCTGTCTGATGGCGAAAGGCAGAAGGTGATGATTGCGAAAGCACTCGCTCAAGAAACGTCAGTCATCTTACTTGATGAGCCAACAGCCTTCCTCGATTTCCCTTCTAAGGCCGAAACCTTTCAGACATTACGGCGAATGGCACACGAGAGGGATAAGCTCATCCTCCTTTCTACTCATGACTTAGAACTTGCAGTACGCTTTGCAGACTGTTTGTTGGAGGTGAGAGAGGGACGTCTTAAGAAGGTTTCTGCAGCCGATGTGAAGGCTTCTATGCAGACAATTATGGGCAGTTAAGACTTGTAGATACTATTATTTCGCATACTGCCCCAACCTTATTCGTAATAAAAACAACATTAATTAATATAGAAAGAACTTATGAGAAAGAATGTATGGATAGCTCCTATCGTCCTTTTATTGGCTTTGCTCTTGAATAGTTGTGGTACACAACAGAAGGCTACAGCGCCTGTAGCGACTCCTGTCGTTAGAGATACAGTGGTCGCTGTTGAGCCTTTGAAGGATGTTATTAGTATTGCTGAGGCTTTGGATATGTATCAGAATCCAAGTAAGGTAGACGCCATCACGAAGAAATATGGCTACAAGTTGAAGACGAATTATGAGGTTTATCGACTTGATAAGTTCACTAAGATGTACTATAAGAACTGTGCTCTTGCAAAGCTTCTAACGGCCGATAAGTATGAAGACTATCCAAAGCCAATGCGCAAGGGTGTGTCCAGTTACGTTGCTTTAAGGATGGAGCTATCATCATTGCAGTGTTCAATCAGCCCGCATACGACAATCTTGTAGCTCAGGTTAAGGCTGCCGGATTTACCTTGGATATGCCTGGTAGCGAGGATATCTATACCAATGGCAGTCGCACTATCGCCTGTTATAAGGATGGCAAAAGTGTGAGAATCCAATAAGCTAACCTTTGTTTGCCGTGCTATTCATACTTTTTAGCACAACCCATAACCCTCTCTTTCTCTCTCTCCAACCCCGTATTTGTTGGTAGAGCGACATAAGAGAGGGTTTTCTTATCACTTTTCTTGTTGTTTTATTTGCTTTTCTCAGTAACAAAGACTATATTTGTTGTCTTAATACTAAGGAAATCTAACTAAATGAGACACCTACTACTAACCTGCCTATTGGGCCTTTTTAGCCTCACGTCTACAGCACAACAGCCTTTAGAATGGGACGAACTGTTAGAGGAACTCTATGCGACAAATGACGAGAATAGGGACGCAAGGGAGGATGACTACGACGTCTTAGCCGACCTCGCAGCACATCCTTTGAATCTAAATACGGCAAGTAGGGAAGAACTTGCACGTATCCCGTTCCTCACAGCAGAACAGATAGAGGACCTACAAGCCTACGTCTATCAATATCATGGTATGCAGTCGTTGGGCGAGTTGGCTATGATTGAATCCTTAGATGCTCTCCGTCGTCAGCTTCTCCCTTATTTTGTCTATGTCTCACCAGTTGAGGAACAACGCAAGTTCCCCTCCCTTAAAGCCATTGCTAAGGGTGGGAAGCACTGCTTCTTATTGACTGCGAATGTTCCGTTCTACCAACGAGAAGGCGACCGGCAAGGCTATCTTGGCTATCCCTATACCCATTCCTTCCGTTATTCTTTCCGTTATAGCGATTATGTTCAGGCTGGATTGGTGGGTGCACAAGATGCTGGCGAACCCTTCTTGGCGCATGGTAATGGCCTTGGATACGACCATTATAGCTTTTACTTACTGTTGAGAAAGATGGGACGGGTGAAGGCTTTGGCTATAGGACGCTATAAAGTGAGTTTCGGACAAGGACTCGTTATCAACAACTCCTTAGGTTTTGGGAAGCTTGCTATGCTCTCTATGTTAGGCAGACAAGCTACGGCTATTCGGGCACACTCCTCTCGCTCGGCTGCTAACTATCTGCAGGGAGCTGCTTCAACAATAGAGATTGCAAAGCACCTCAACCTCACCACCTTCCTTTCCTACCGTAGTATAGATGCCACACTGACTGACGATGGGACTATCAAGACCATCCTTAAAACGGGTTATCACCGTACTTTGCGTGAAATAAGCCGTAAAGATGCAGCTTTCCAATTAGCTGCTGGCGCACACGTCGGTTGGTCGTCTGGTGCACTTAGCCTCAGTTTGTCAGGCGTTTATAGCCGTTTTAATAAGGATTTAACCCCTAATACGTCTTTATATTACCGTCATTACGCCCCCGCAGGTAATGACTTTTGGAACGTAAGTGCCGATTATAGCTATCAACACCCACGTTGGGCGTTGACAGGGGAGACGGCAATAGATGGTAAGGGACACATAGCTACGGTGAATAACCTTTCTTTTCAAGCCGCTCATAACCTGTCGCTTCTTGCGGTGCAACGCTATTATGACTATCAGTACACTGCCCTCTTCGCTCGTAGCTTTAGTGATAACGGAACGGTTCAGAATGAGAGTGGCTTGCTCATAGGTGCTAACTGGGGGCTAACTCGTGGTTTGTCGCTCATGGCTTACACTGATTTCGCCTATTTCTCACACCCTCGTTTTGGTGCACATACAGCCAGTAAGGCGTGGGATAACCTACTGATGCTTACTTATAATCGGCAACGTTGGTCGCTCTTGGCCCGTTATCGCCTTCGAATACGTGGGAGAGACAATGCTGATAAGACGATGCTTCTAAACGAGGTGGCGCAGCGTGGGCGTCTTGCCTTGACCTATTCTGCAGCTTCTTTAGCCTGTAAGAGTCAGTTGGATGTCGCTACAAGCAGTAGTGTAAAGCGTAGTATCGGCTATATGGTGAGCGAATCTGGAACATGGAAACCCCTTTCGTGGCTCACGCTGAATGGTATGATTGGTTATTTTCAAACGACAGATTTCGCTTCACGTATCTATGTTTACGAGCGTGGTCCACTCTATTCTTTTAGTTTTCCTGCCTTCTTTGGTAAGGGTATGCACTATAGTCTGTTTGCTCGGGCAGACCTATCGAGCCGTCTTATGATAATTCTTCGTAGTTCTACCACACATTATTTCGACCGTGACCACATATCCTCAGGACTTCAGCAAGTCAATTCCTCAACGCTAAGTGGACTTGATATTCAGTTGCGTTGGCGGTTTTAGGTGCTGATACTTGCTGTGGTTACGATTTATGGGGAGGATAACATAGGTTACTATTCACCAAAGGCTCATAGTTTCCCATCCATAAGAGCATTGGGAAATGGCGTCGGTAGCGATAAAGAGAGAAGTCACCTTCGTCGTCAAACGCCGTAAAATCGAATTGATGTGTGGCTTGATACTTTGCAGTAGAATTGTGTTCTTCAACGTAGATGTTCGTCAAACAGGGTTGTCCATCAGACATATTGATAAGGAGTTGATAGTAATATTTGTATCCTTGTCCACCCTCATAACTCAGTTCTATACCCTCTTTTCCCGTCGTAATCTCCTCAAAATTTAGCATTGCATACATCTCCGTGTTACGGATAACATTGCTATAAACCCATCTTTTTCCCTTGTATTCAATGGCAAGAAGACGGTCGGTAAAGATCGAATCCGTGATGCTGTCTATGCTTGTCGTCATCGTTATCGGAGACAAAATAGCGGCATTCATCCCCTTGAAAGATGCTTCACCCGTCTTCACATAGAAGTTAGATATCTTAAACCCCTTCCATGTATAAAAGCCCTTCCAGCGGTTTGGTGTAGGACAACTAAGCGTTATGGTGTTATTCGCAAAGCTTGTCAGGTGCTGAATTGGCTTCCCATAATATTCCATAACCGTATCAGCATCGACATCATATCCGTCCTCTATCAGTGGATTATCAGCCTTTTTACTTGTCTTTGTGGTATCGGCAGAAAGGTTGCAAGCCATGCAATTAACAGCAAACAGCGTGAATAATAAAAAGTTGAAAGTCTTATTTCTCATATTACTAACCCTCTTTTGTTTTATAATTAACTATCGATTCTATCCTTTCCTACGGTTGCAAAAGTAATTAAAAGTACCGACATAAACAAGTAAGAACTATGCTTGCCGAATTATTTACATGAAAATAAATATTTTTTGTCGTGAAAATAAATATTTTTTGTCGTGAAAATAAATATTTATCTTCATGAAAATAAATTCTTCTTATCATGAAAATAATTCGTAGGAGAGGATTGTTGTGCTATTGATCTACCTTCTTTTTGATTAGTAAACACATAAAGTTTGGTGATAATAAAAGCTGTTTTCTGTCGCTTGATATCCTTTTTTTTATCTATATTTGCAGATGAAAGTAATACAATATGCGACATGAAACAAGTCAGTAAGATAATTCTTTGTTTGCTCTGTATGGCAATGGCGTTGGCAGGTTGCCGTGATAAGGTACAGTCAAAAGCCGATGCTGCCGACCCTCAAGCCGCGGTAAGCCAGTCAATGAAGCGTATATCAAAGGTGGAAAAACAAGGAGATATGCATCAATATGATGTTGCTGACCAGCAGCAAATAACTGATTTCATTCCCAAAGGTTATAAACTATTTGAGAAGATATCGGGTGACTTGAACAAAGATGGGCTTGAAGACTGTGTGTTAATCATCAAGGCAACACGCAAGGATGGCTTCATAAAAAACAGTTTTGATAAAGTGGTAGATCGTAATCGTAGGGGTATTATTGTGCTGTTCTCTGAAGAGAAAGGCTATAAAGTTGCTGTAAAGAATTACAACTGCTTCTCGTCAGAGAATGAGGATGGTGGAGTTTATTTTGCTCCTTACCTGAGTATAGATATTAGGAATAGTAAGCTTTTTGTACATTATGCCCATGGTCGGTATGGCTATTGGGAGTATTGCTTCCGTTATCAAGACTCTGACTTTATGTTGATAGGTTATGAAGCATTTGGTAGTCAGGGTCCAACAGTGCTTGGAAAAGTGAGTATTAATTTCCTTACAGGGGTTAAGTATGATGATGATAATGTCAATAAGTATGATGATGATGCGGAAGAAAAGTTTGTACGGAAAGTTATAAAGCTGAAGAAAGAACCATTAAAGAAACTCTCGGAGATAGATGATTTTGATGAACTTGAAATAGAGAGACTGAATACAGATGATTAATAGATAAGATATAAGTTTTGAATCAAATGAACAAGACGACTGTAGTAGGGCTGATATTAACGATCTTTATGTTGTCAGGTTGCCGTGATAAGGCACGGTCAAAAGCTGATGCTGCCGACCCTCAAGCCGCAGTAAGCCAGTCAATGAAGCGTATATCAAAGGTGGAAAAACAAGGAGATATGCATCAATATGATGTTGCTGACCAGCAGCAAATAACTGATTTCATTCCCAAAGGTTATAAACTCTTTGAGAAGATATCGGGTGACTTGAACAAAGATGGGCTTGAAGACTGTGTGTTAATCATCAAGGCAACACGCAAGGATGGCTTCGTAAAAAACAGTTTTGATAAAGTAGTAGACCGTAACCGTAGGGGAATTATCATACTGTTTACCGAGAAAAATGGTTATAAACTTGCGTCGAAGAATTACAATTGCTTCTCATCTGAGAATGAAGAAGGGGGTAATTATTATGCTCCAGAACTGTGGGTAGAGGAGAGAAAAGGGAATCTTTATTTGCGTTATTGTCATGGTCGGTATGGTTATTGGGAGTATTGTTTTCGTTATCAAGGCTCAGATTTTATGCTTATAGGTTATGAGGTGTTTCATGATCGTGGCCCAGTAGTCCTGTTTAAAACGAGCATCAACTTTCTTACAGGCATCGTATATGATGATGAGAATATCAATGCTGACAAGTATGATGATGATTCTGATGATGATTCTGTAGCAGATGAAGTATTCAAGAGGACTGTCATTAAGCTGAAGAAAAAGCCATTAATGAAACTTTCGGAAATAAAAGATTTCGACGAACTAAGGTTTGAATAGTTATCTTAAACAAAGGGATTACGAATAAAAGAGTTTGTGTGTTGTCGTTTTGTTCTTACTATTTGAGAAGGTTCCTTTTATCGCTTTTGGTAAATAAAACGCGTTGAATATGTAGCTTTTAAGGGCTGTGTAGAGTTATCGAGTGCTTGCCTTTAAAACATATAGAGCGTAAGAAGCGGCTCAAAATACCATTCCTTCTACTCGTTTTTAGGTTCGCCTTCAACGTTAAGTGGACTCGATATTCAATTGCGTTGGCAGTTTTAATTGTTGAAAGGTGATGTGAGTATGACTGATAAAGGGATGAGTGCAGGGCGTTACTCACCAAAGGCTTCATAGTTTCCCATCCGTAAGAGCATTGGGAAATGGCGTCGGTAACGATAAAGAGAGAAGTCACCTTCGTCGTCAAACGGCGTAAAATCGAATTGATGTGTGGCTTGATACTTTGCAGTAGAATTGTATTCGTCAACGTAGATGTTCGTCAAACAGGGTTGTCCATCAGACATATTGATAAGGAGTAGATAGTCATATTTGTATCCTTGTCCAGCCACATAACTCAGTTCTATACCCTCTTTTCCTGTCCTAATCTCCTCAAAACTTAGCATTGTATCCGCCTCCGTGTTACGGATAACATTGCTATAAACCCATCGTCTTCCCTTGTATTCAATGGCAAGAAGACGGTCGGTAAAGATCGAATCTGTGATGCTGTCTATGCTTGTCGTCATCGTTATTGGAGACAAAATAGCGGCATTCATCCCCTTGAAAGATGCTTCACCCGTCTTCACATAGAAGTTAGATATCTTAAAGCCTTTCCATGTATAAAAGCCCTTCCAGCGGTTTGGTGTAGGACAACTAAGTGTTATGGTGTTATTCGTAAAGCTTGTCAGGTGCTGAATAGGCTTCCCATAATATTCCATAACCGTATCAGCATCGAGATCATATCCGTCCTCTATCAGTGGATTATCTGCCTTTTTACTTGTCTTTGTGGTGTCGGCAGAAAGGTTGCAAGCCATGCAATTAACAGCAAACAGCGTGAATAATAAAAAGTTGAAAGCCTTTCTTCTCATATTACTAATCCTCTTTTGTTTTATTATTAACTATCGATTCTATCCTTTCCTATGGTTGCAAAAGTAATTAAAAGTACTGATATAAACAAGGCGAGACCATGCATGCCGAATTATTTACGCAGAAGGATAGTTCAAGGAGATATTTGTTGGTATGGTGTACAAGTTTCTATTTGTTGGTAAGACCTCTTATCTCCCTATCAAAATCAGAGTCTATTTTTTGTGTCTTATTGAATATATCATATTCATTTTCAGCCTTTTCTTTAGCTTGTAATGCTGAAATATGACCTTTGTCAGGCAGGATTTTATATTGACGGAAAGTAAGGAAAGCATCAACACTCTTAGCGAAATCAGACATCGTGAATGTATTCTCTCGTTCAACTAAATCCTCAATATAATCAAAGAATCCTGTGACAGCTCTCTCTAATTGTCTTATTTGAATCTCAGATAAGTAGTTTTTGGCTATTGTAACATCTGATTTCAGTATTCGTCCATTTGGAGAATTTTTCCAAGTTGTTAGTCCCATGTGTTTTTGGTTGTGGTCGGCTTTTGTGTATATAATCTCAGCTGCAGTCTGTCCTGTGATTGCATAGTGGAAACGATTTTGTATCATGGAATAAAACTCTCGTGTTGTTGGCGCTTGTTTGTCATAGTCTGTGCTACATTCTGCATAGATATCTGTTATCTGTTGCCAAATACGTCGTTCGCTTGCGCGGATAGAACGAACACGTTCTAAGAGTTCTTTGAAATAGTCTTTTCCGAAAATCTCCTTTCCTTGTTTGAGGCGTTCATCATCTAATATAAACCCTTTATGGATATATTCTTTTAATATACCAGTTGCCCATTTGCGGAAATTAGTTGCCTTAATAGAATTTACACGATAACCAACAGAGATGATTGCGTCAAGATTATAGAATGTCAATTCTCTATTAACGTTACGTTTTCCTTCTTTTTGAACTACCGAGAATTTCTCGGTAGTTGATATTTCGCTTAATTCTCCTTCCTTGAAAATATTTCTCAGGTGTAGCCCTACATTATCTACAGTACAATCAAAAAGCTGTGATATAGCTTTTTGTGTCATCCATAAAGTTTCATCCTTGACAAGTACTTGTACGTTTTCACCACCTTCAGGACTATTGTATAGTAGGAATTGTATTTCGTTGTTCATTTATTTATACGCTGCTAATGGTTATATTTTTCTATTACAAAAATAAGAATTTGAGGTTAAAAAAACAAGTATTCAGTATTATTCTTTTAGATATTAAATCACAATTTGAATTATAAGAGGGTATTGTATAAAGAATTTTAAGTTTTGCGTATAAGCCTCGAGCGTTTGCCTTTAAAACATATAAAGTGCAAGAATCGGCTCAAAATACCATTCCTTCTACTCGTTTTTAGGCTCACGATGAGCCGATAATTCGCTTTTTATTGCTATATTTGCACCGATTAAGGTTTGTAAGTCATGAATGAATCAAGAGATATATTGCAATATCTGCATTATCATCCACTCTCTTCTCGTGGTGATATTACTGCAGGAACGGCTTTCAAAGGTAGTGATGCGACTTTGAAACGTATGATAGCAGCTGGCATTAAGGCAGGAGACATCGTGGCAGAAGGAAAAGCACGTGCTACTCGTTATAGGCTTTCTCCCCAAGCCCAGTTGCTGATGCCACTCAATCTTGATACTTATTTCGCGCTTGAAGTGGATGAGCGACAAGTGCAAAGCAGTTATAATTTTGAGCTAATTAATGGTCTACTTGCAGAAACAAGACTTTTCTCTGACAAAGAGCAGTCACACTTTGATGCATTACAAGAAGAGTTTCGGCAGCATGTCGGTGAGTTGACTGATAATGAGTATCGTAAGGAGATGGAGCGATTAGGAATTGATCTTAGTTGGAAATCTTCGCAAATAGAAGGTAACACATATACTTTGCTTGAAACAGAACGTTTGCTCCGTGAGAGTAAGACAGCTGAAGGTAAGACGAGAGAAGAGGCTGTGATGCTACTCAATCATAAGGATGCTTTGAGCTTTGTCCTTGATAATCCAGACTATCTAAAGGAACTAACGGTTAGTCATATAGAGGATATTCACCAATTACTAACAAAGGATCTTTCTATAGATAAAGGTCTTCGTCGTCATCGTGTGGGCATTACAGGTACTAATTACCACCCTTTAGATAATGAATTCCAAATCCGTGAGGCTATGAGAGATGCCTGTGAACTAATCAACAGTAAGTCTAATATCTTTGAGAAAGCCCTACTCACACTCGTACTTCTGTCTTATATTCAACCCTTCTCAGATGGGAATAAGCGCACAGCACGTATTACGAGCAATGCAATACTTATTGCTAATGACTATTGTCCACTTAGTTTTCGTTCTATAGACTCAATAGACTACAAGAAAGCTATGCTCATCTTTTATGAGCAAAATAACCTTTATGCTTTTAAGCAAATCTTCATGGAACAGTTTGAGTTTGCCGTAAAGGAGTATTTCTAATATGTAATATGTATGTGTCTTTGGACTTTCAATTACTGTCTATGAGATGTAAAGGTGAGAAGGAGAGCAGAGTTTAGTTTGAAAGTGAGAGATTTCTTTTCTTCAAACCATGATGTAAACAAAAAGAGTCAGCGAACTTAGCGTATTATTCTAAGGTATTGAAACTTAATAAAAAAGGCAATTATAAAGTGTGGAGATGCACACATTATAATTGCCTTTTAAGGTTATTTGAAAAAAGCCGATTAGGCTTATCTTATCCTACTTGACTACCTGGTTTCACCTCACCCATAGTTGTTGTGACGGAGAGGGAACCATCGAAGTTAACGGCAGAGAGAATCATTCCTTGGCTCTCGATGCCCATCATCTTACGAGGAGCAAAGTTAGCAACGAAGAGAACGTCCTTTCCAGTGAGCTGCTCTGGCTCGTAGTAGGCAGCAATACCACTAAGAATCGTGCGCTCAACACCCGAACCATCGTCGATAGTGAACTGCAATAGCTTCTTACTCTTCTTCACTTTCTCGCATTTAATGATATGTCCTACACGGATATCAAGCTTCTCGAAGTCTTCGAAAGGAATGTTCTTCTTGATAGGTTCAGCCTTGTAGGAAGCGGCTTTGTTAGCCATCTTAGTCTCTTCCAACTTATGCAACTGAGCCTCGATGGCCTCGTCGTCAATCTTGTCAAAGAGTAGTTCTGGTTTAGCCAACTGCTTTCCAGCTGGGAGAAGGTCGGTAGAACCAAGTTCACTCCAGTTATACTCCGTCATGTTAATCATCTCACGAAGTTTCTTACTACTAAATGGCAAGAATGGTTCGAAGGCAATACTGAGGTTGGCAACGAGCTGAAGTGAGATGTAGAGAATGGTTTCAACGCGCTTAGGGTCGGTCTTCCAAAGCTTCCAAGGTTCTGTCTCTGCGATGTATTTATTACCGATGCGGGCGAGGTTCATAGCCTCCTTCTGTGCCTCACGGAACTTAAAGATTTCAAGATAAGCCTCAACCTTCTCCTTAACATCCTTAAACTCTTGTATTGTCTGGCGGTCAATCTCCTCTAACTCACCACAGGCAGGAACCACACCATTCCAATACTTCTTTGTTAACTGTAGTGCACGATTAACGAAGTTACCGTAGACAGCAACGAGTTCAGAGTTGTTACGCTCTTGAAAGTCTTTCCATGTAAAGTTGTTATCTTTGGTCTCTGGTGCGTTAGCAGTCAGTACATAACGTAGTACATCCTGCTTTCCTTCAAAGTCACGGAGATACTCGTGGAGCCATACAGCCCAGTTCTTACTTGTAGAAATCTTATCGTCTTCAAGGTTAAGGAACTCGTTGGCTGGTACGTTATCAGGTAAGATATAGTCGCCATGAGTCTTTAGCATGGTTGGGAAGATAATACAATGGAAGACGATATTATCCTTTCCAATGAAATGAACGAGACGTGTCTCTGGGTCTTGCCACCATTTCTGCCATGTTCCGAAATGCTCTGGATCTTTCTCGCAAAGCTCCTTCGTGTTTGAGATATAGCCAATTGGCGCATCGAACCATACGTAAAGAACCTTACCCTCAGCACCCTGTACAGGAACAGGAATACCCCAATCGAGGTCGCGGGTCATAGCACGTGGTTGCAAATCCATGTCTAACCAGCTTTTACACTGCCCATAAACGTTTGGTCGCCACTCCTTGTGATCCGTCAATATCCACTGCTTCAGCCACTCTTGATAGTCATTCAGAGGGAGGTACCAGTTCTTTGTACGCTTGATGACAGGCTGTGAACCTGAGATAGTAGAGTGTGGATTCTTTAGTTCCATAGGGCTTAAGTCACTGCCACACTTCTCACATTGGTCGCCGTATGCATTTGGATTACCACAGTGAGGACACTCACCCATGATATAGCGGTCGGCAAGGAACTGGTGAGCCTCCTCGTCATAGTACTGCTCACTCTCCTGTTCAACGAGCTTGCCATCGTCGTATAGCTTACGGAAGAAGTCTGAAGCGAACTTATTGTGCGTCTCGCTTGTAGTGCGACTGTAGATGTCGAAGGAGATACCAAACTCCTCAAACGAGTCTTTAATGAGCTTATGATAGCGGTCACATACGTCCTGTGGGGTGACACCTTCCTTCTTTGCACGGATGGTGATAGGCACTCCATGCTCGTCACTACCACAGATGAAAGCTACTTCACGGTTCTTCAATCGGAGGTAGCGTACGTAGATGTCGGCTGGAACATACACTCCGGCAAGGTGTCCTATATGCACACCACCATTCGCATAAGGCAATGCGGCCGTCACAGTAGTACGCTTGAATTTCTTTTCTTCCATATCTGTTTGATTGTTGTTTTATACGTGCAAAGTTACTGTAAATAAGGTAAACGACAAAAGAAATATAGATAAAAGCCAATAGTTAGTTCTCTTGTTACCGTGATTTTATTTACCTTTGCACTCGTTTTAAGTATTTATAAGAATGACTCAGGATAACAATTGCAGTAATGCAGCACACCATAAGCTTAGCTTGGTGGGTGTTCTTGTGACCTTAGGTATCGTGTTTGGCGATATTGGTACGTCTCCTTTGTATGTGATGAAGGCTATTGTCAGGGCAGGAAACCCTGTCAATGCAGAGTATATCATTGGTGCTGTATCGTGTATTATATGGACTTTAACTCTCCAGACAACCGTTAAGTATGTCTTAATAGCCCTTCGTGCAGACAATAAAGGGGAGGGTGGAATACTCGCTCTGTATGCTTTGATACGTCGACATAGTCGTAAGTGGTTTTATCTCTTGGCCATTGTCGGAGCCAGTACACTGATAGCTGATGGAGTCATAACCCCTTCTATCACTGTTCTCTCTGCTATTGAAGGATTAAAAGTATATGAGCCAGAGACCCCCGTAGTGCCTATTGCCCTTTGTATTGTTACGATATTGTTCTTTATTCAACAATTCGGAACAAACATGATCGGTAAGTTGTTTGGTCCATTGATGTTCGTATGGTTCTCTATGTTAGGCGTATTAGGAGCCATGCATGTCGGTGATTATATCCCTATTTTACAGGCTTTTAATCCCTTACATGCCATCTGCTTGCTGACGAGCAACCCTGAGTGGTTCTTAATCTTGGGTGCAGTGTTCCTCTGTACGACTGGTGCTGAGGCCTTATACTCCGACTTAGGGCATTGTGGAATTAATAACATCCGCACGAGTTGGGCCTTTGTTAAGGTCATGTTAATCCTCAACTATCTTGGTCAAGGGGCTTGGATAATTGCGCATGCTAATAGTCTTCCTGCAGGAACGAACCCTTTTTATGCCATCATGCCCCACGGCATGCTCTTTTTCGGTATCGTCATGGCAACGATAGCAGCCATCATTGCGAGTCAAGCATTGATTAGTGGGTCGTTTACTATCTTCAGTGAAGCAATGAACTTAAAGTTTTGGCCACGTCAGAAGATTAAGTATCCGACCGATGTTAAAGGGCAGCTTTACATCCCATTTGTCAATATGTCGCTCTTTATCTTGTGTGTGCTTGTCATCTTGTTCTTCCAGAGTTCGGAGCGAATGGAGGCTGCTTACGGTTTGTCAATCACGATAACCATGCTCATGACCACCTTCCTCTTGAGTGCTTATCTTACCATTCGTCGTGTAAATCGTTGGCTAACACTCCTGTTCCTCATCGTCTTTGTCGGTTTGGAGAGTATCTTCTTTGTAGCAAACATGGCCAAGTTTATGAATGGTGGTTGGGTCACGATGTTCCTTGCCAGTGTGATGGTTGCCATCATGTACGTATGGTATAATGCCACAACCATTCGTAATTCACAGATACAGATACGTGATGTTCGCGAATCGTTCAGTGTCATTTCTGATATCAAGAGCGATGAGTCAATCCCTAAGTATGCGACAAACATAGTCTATCTAACCAAGCTTGGGGGTAAATACGACATCGAACAGAAGATTCTCTATTCAATTATTAACAAGCATCCAATGCGTGCTGACCATTATTTCCTGCTGCATATTGACTATCAAGACAGTCCTTCAACACTGGAATATGACGTCACCACACTTGTTCCCGATACTCTTTACCGTATCAATCTACGGTTAGGATTCCGCATCCACCCACTTGTCAATCGTTATTTCAGGCAGATAATCGAGGATATGGTGGCTAAGGATGGCTTCTCACTTGCGTCGTCTTATCCTTCATTAGCTAAGCATAATGTGATGGGAAACTTTGTCTTCGTACTTATTAATAGAATTTACTCTGCCTTCACTTCTTTCTCTTTTAAGGAGCGACTCATTATGGATGCCTATGAATGGATAGACCATTTGAAGTTGAGCATGAACCGCTCTTTAGGTCTGAACACAAGTAATGTGCTGATAGAGAATGTGCCGCTAACAGTGAAGGTACATTCAAAGAAGGGTGGAGACGGTATTCCAAGGGTTGAAAGAATAGAAGAAGAGGAGGAGTAGAGAGCCCCGATACTTATAAAGGAGTATCGAAACTCATTCGTCTCTGAGTGATAGGATGAGTGAACTCAAGGTACTCTGCGTGTAACCAAAGGCGTTCTGCTCGCTGTCCGTAGAGGTTGTCTCCTATGATAGGGGTGCCCAATCCGTCTGGATGAGCACAATGAACGCGCAGCTGGTGGGTACGACCTGTCAGCGGATAGAGTGCTATCTTCACTGATTCCTGCCCATCCTTACCATACACGGTCTTACCGATAAAACGATACTCGGTGGTTGCTGGCTTCCCATTAGTTCTATCAACACGCTGCCGAGGACGGTCGTCTGGGTCGGGAGAGAGTGGGATGTCTATCCGTCCCTCTGCTGGTAACTGCTTTTCGAGGACAGAGAGAGGAAGCAAAGCAACATACTTCTTCTTGACAGTTCGCCTAATAAACTGTGCTTGCAAAGCCTTATGAACTTCAGAAGAGCGGGCTACAACGAGCAACCACTTGTTGCCATGTCTAATCGATGTACCATCAATGCGTCGCTCTGACTCTTCCATCGCTCCCTTAGAATACTATAAACAGATGGTTGACAGCCTTTTCCTGGAACAGAAAGTAAGCCCGACGGCTTGACAACTACTGCAAGATAATCGTCTTCGTAGAGTATTTTTAGTCTTTCAGAAAGAGCTAATTCGGTTTTATTATCTGTCCTATTGCAATCCTTATCGTCAACGTCTATCCCTTCCAACATCCACTCCAAGATCGGTTTACACTTTCCATTACAGGCAGGATAGTAGTTTCCATGCTGTCTTATCTCGGTCTTTGGCGATGGTCCCCACCAAAACATAGCCATGCTAATAGGCTTATAACCATGAAGAAAGGCATATTGTAAGAGCTTTGGTTCACAGCATTCACCTGCGCCAGAAGGCGGAAGTAGCGAAGCTGCGAGACTCTCCTTGGCAGTACGTTCAGCAGTATTTACACTTGTTATATGGGCAGCTTTCGTACGTGCAGGACTGTTCTGCAGATAATAATCACGGAAGATATCGAGTAAGTTCTTACGTTCTCCGTATGCATTGAGTAGTGAGAACTGAGAGAAAAGCCAACGTTGTAGCCGGTCAGACTTCATCTTGCGCTCCCGTTTCCAAGCTGTTATCTGTTCTTGATAGCTGCTCACAACTGTCTGTGCAGCGGTAATCTGCTCGGCATAAGCCTTTTTCTTACGTTGCAATTCGGCTTTAAGAAACTGGCTCTGGCGTGTCATCTCGTTGCGTTCTGCCTCTGAAATAAAAGCCTCCTTACGTCGTTTGTCGCGTAAGAACTTGGCACCTTGCATCACTTTCCGTGCTTCGTCGATAGCCTTTTCAGCTTCTTGCTGAATCTTTTTTAGGTTATCCAGTGCCTGTCGATAGGCTGTTGAGGCTTTTAGTTGGGCTATCTTTTGATTCAATTGGGTAATCTCTGCCTCATGAATTTTGAAGTAACCATCGGGCTGAAGATAGTCGAAAACAGCAGGAACAAAGTCTTCTCCTTCATCAGCTATCTGTCCTGAGTAGGCTTGTAGATAGCCAATCTCTCCGTTTCGCTCAACAATCAGAACGCCATACATCTTCCCTTCGATTGGTTCAATAGGGAGAACTGCCTGCAACAGCTTAACTGCTGCACGGCAAAGAGCGTCCGGTTCGTAATCGAAAGGATTATTAAACCGAGCGGGTAGGGGTTGTTCTGATAGGATAGGATGGAACTTCATGGTGCAAAGGTAAAGAATAGTTGACAAGTAAACAAGTTTACGAGTAGACGAGTTGATTGTTTTGGAGTTGGCAAGTAGACAGGTTCACGAGTAAACAAGTTGCTTGTTTTGGAGTTGACAAGTAGACAAGTTGACGAGTGAACAAGTTACTTGCTTTTGAGAAATATGAAGATTGTTGGAGAAATGAAAAGCAACAATAAAAGGAAAAAGCACGCTTTTCTCTTAGAAAAACATTACTTTTGTCGCTATGAAAAAATACTTACTTGTATTTCTGATGCTGATATGCTGTGGTTTATCTGTGAAGGCACAGCAACAGAACGAAGGTGGGAAGACCCGCCCAAAGGTGGGACTTGTGCTCGGAGGAGGTGGTGCAAAAGGTGCTGCAGCCATAGGAGTACTGAGAGAGTTAGAGCGGGCCAAGATACCTATCGACTATATTGCAGGGACGAGTATAGGGGCAATTATAGGCGGACTCTACGCTCAAGGCTATCGGGCAGACGACCTCGATAAGCTTTTTCGGTCGCAGAATTGGTTGTCGTTATTGGCTGATAGAGATACAGCTCTTGTAGGAAAGATGTACAAAGAAGAGGATGGTGTGGTCTATGTCTTCGGCTTCCCTGTCCATAAGAAGGCGGATGTTGGTGGACAGAAAGGATTTGGCATCTTACATGGCGACCATGTCTACGACTTTCTTGACAGTCTTGTCAGTCGTTCGCCAGTGCAGCGTGGTGTTCTCCAAAAGGCTATTCCCTTTGCATGTGTAGCCTATGATATTCGTTGCCAACAAGAGATAATTCTCGATACAGGGTCTGTTGTGCGGAATATGCGTGCCAGTATGGCTATTCCTGGGGCGTTTAAAGCCATACGAATGGACACGCTGATGCTGGTAGATGGCGGTATGAGTAACAATCTTCCTGTAGATGTTGTGCGCAAGATGGGGGCAGACGTGGTGATAGCTGTCGACCTTCAGCAACGTAAGTATGATGACTATCATTCGCCTTTCGCCTTTCTGAAAGGTATGGGTGGTATTCTGAAATGGTTGGCCGAACGGCCAGATATAAAGAAATATAATGTTAACCGGACGCAAGCCGACCTATATATTAATCCTGAGTTAGGTCGTTATGGTGTCACCGACTTCAATAAGAAGGCCATAAAAGACATCCTTCGAATAGGCGAAGAGACAGCTTTGAAGCATCGGACGCAGATTAGTTCGGTGTTGAAAGGTATCGGTGTGCGATAGAACAGTTTCCTTATAAGTAAGACGTTAGTGCTTTACGATATATTAACTAACGCCTTTCTTCATCGTTCCAAACTATCTTCTCTTATGGTACGGATACTCCGCACAAACTGTCCGGAGGCCCCGGACAAAGTGTCCGAGTACTCCGGACAAACTGTCCGAAGGCTTCGGACAAAGTGTTCGGACGCTCTGGACAACTGAAGAGAAGCGTTCTCTTGGTGTCAATCTACCCTTGTGAGGTGTCAAAAACATCAATTTCTGCCCATTTCATCGATAGTTTTGGTCTTCGAGAGGGTGCGAAGTATAGACTGAGAATAAGAAATTTATGGTTTTGTTTGAGTAAGTTTCTGCTTACAAAGAAGAGTATAGAGGAGTGGAGTTAACTGTTAAATATGTATCTATTGCGCTTTTGTTAGTTGTTAAAACATGTTCTCTGCGCTTATAACTCATGTTGTATTTTTTTGTATAATACGGTTTGTAAGTTGCTGATAGTCAGTGAAGAGTATTTGTAATTTCATTTATTTACCCTTTTATCCTTACCATATAGTCTAATTTTCGTGTATCTTTGCATACACCTTTTAAGATAAGGAGTTTCCGTTATAACGACAGGAAATAATTTTAAAAACATAAATCAAATTAACAATCATGAAACCATTGCAAACTGAGAGCAGTTCATGGCGTAAGATTCTTGCCGTATTGGTGGGACTCATCTGCACCTTGAACGTAGCAGCTCAACAAATCAATGTAAAAGGTTCGGTAACTGACCAGCATGGTGACCCCGTCATCGGCGCAACCATTATGGAGCAGGGAACCAAGAATGGTGTGGTGACAGATATCGATGGAAACTTCGCACTGTCTGTTGCAAGTCCAAAATCACGACTCCGTGTGACTTATATCGGTTTTAAGACTCAGGAGTTACCTGTGAACAATCAGACCGATTTCAAAATCAAGTTGCAGGAAGACGCTGCTAACCTTGATGAGGTCGTTGTCGTTGGTTACGGTACGATGGATAAGAAGGAGTTGACCTCAGCTGTTTCTCACGTATCTTCTAAGAACTTCACACAGGTAGCAAGTGTAGACCCATCTATGATGATTCAAGGTAAGGTGGCTGGTGTTAGTATTACTAATACTGGTGCTGGTGACCCTAACAATCAGGCAAGTATCCAGGTGCGTGGTGTCTCATCTCGTGCTGCAGGACTTGGTCCATTGATTGTCATCGATGGTGTTCCAGGTGGTAACCTTACTAATATTAACCCAAATGATATCGAAAGCTACGACGTCCTCAAGGATGGTGCAGCTTCTGCTATCTATGGTACACGTGGTTCAAATGGTGTCATCCTCGTGACAACTAAGAAGGGTGCACGCGACGGAAACCTCCACACCTCTTATAATGGATCTATCGCTTTAGATGTCATTAAGAAGGACCTTGATATGCTCTCACCTGATGAGTATCGTGCCAACCGATTGGCTTCTGGTACTGGTTATGACCTTGGTGGTTCAACAGACTGGATGAAGGAAGTGAGCCGTGTTGGTGTTCGCACTGTTCATACATTGACACTTAGTGGTGGTAATATCAAGTCAAATTATCGTGCATCGGTAGACTATCGTGATGCAAAGGGTATTGATAAGTACTCTGGTCGTCAGGAGTATGGTGCTCGTATCAGCTTGAACCATACAACCAACAGCGGTTTGATAACCTTCGGTTTGAATATCGCTCCACGTGTTGCCTATCGTAAAAACGCAACTTGGGATGTGTTCCGCAATGCCTTGGAGGCTAACCCAACTACTCCTATCTGGGATCCACAGAACCCTGCGCTGTACTATAACTTTAAGGGACAGCCTGCTGAGTGGAACCCTATTGAGCAGGAGAAGAGACGTAAAGATACTGGTACAACAAAGTTGATTGACTGGGATGGTACCGTTAAGTTGAATCTCTTCCCATTGTTATTGACCAATCCTGGAAAGCAGGTGTTGACTACACAGTTGACATTCGCTGACCATCAGTATGATAACTATAACCAGTGGTTTAGTCCATCAACCAACACCCGTACGATTAATGCAGGTCGTGATGGTGAAGCATCACAGAATTATAAAAAGGAATCTCTCCATAGTTTGGAGTGGATTAACAACTATAGCAACTCTTTTGGTAATCACAACTTTAAGGCTATGTTTGGTTACTCTTATCAAGAGGCTCTCTACTCTGGCTTTAATGCAGAGAACAAGGACTTCCCTAACGATGCTCTTGAGGACAACAACTTAGGAACAGGTAAGTTCATGAAGAAGAAAGACGAGCTTGGTATGGGTTCTTATAAGAATGGTTACAAGCTGATTGCATTCTTCGGACGTGTAAGCTATGACTGGAAAGGACGCTATATGTTGACAGCTTCTTGCGTCATGAGGGTTCAACAAAGTTCGGTGAGCATTATAAGTGGGGTAACTTCCCAGCTGTGTCTGCAGGTTGGCGTATCTCTGACGAGGCCTTTATGGCAGGAACAAAGAGCTGGTTGACCGACTTGAAGCTCCGTGCTGACTTCGGTGTGACAGGTAATCAGGACTTCGAATCATACAAGTCACTTGACACAATGCAGGGCTTTGGTTATTATATGTATAATGGTAAGTCTTATCAAGTATGGGGTCCTGGTAAGAATCCAAACGATGACTTGCACTGGGAGAAGGGTAAGAACTGGAACGTCGGACTTGATTGGGCGTTGTTCAATGGTAACCTCTTCGGTTCTTTCAACTACTTCAATCGTACACAGCAAGACCTCTTGGGTGATTATAACGTGACTGTTCCACCATATTTGTTTACGACAACTTTCGTGAACGTAGGTACTATGCGTAACAGTGGTTTCGAGTTTGATGTAACTTGGAATGCTATTAAGAAGAAGGACTTCACCTATACACTCAATGTTGTAGGAGCAACAATGGGTAATGAGTTCGTTAAGTTCAGCAATAGTAAGTTTGTTGGTCAGGACTTCTATTACATGGTTAATACACAGGATCCATACCCATTCCATACACTGCAACGTATCGAGAAGGGACGCCGTATCGGTAGCTTCTATATGTGGAAGTATGCTGGTATCACTCCTGATGGTAAGTGGATTGTTTATGACAAGGATGGTGATAAGGTCTTAGCAGACAATGCTACAGATGACGATCGTCAGTTTGTTGGCAATGGTCTTCCAAAGTTCACGGGTTCTATGACACATAGTTTCCGTTATAAGAACTTAGATGCTTCATTGTTCTTCCAGACAGCTTTGGGCTTTGATATCTTCAATATCCATGATTTCTATTATGGTATTAAGAACTTCCAAGGTAATGTAATGGATAAAGCATACAGTAAGAACCTTGCAGTAACACAGAACCCTATCGTCTCAGACTACTTCCTTGAGCCTGGTGACTACTTGAAGCTCTCTTCTGTAAGTCTTGGTTATACCTTAGATATGAAGAAGAAGTATCTTAGCTCTGTTCGTATCTATGCAACTGCAACCAACCTCTTTACGATTACGAAGTTCTCTGGTGTAGATCCTTCTACCTATCAGTTGAATGGCTTGACACCAGGTGCAACGGGTTCACGTACATACTATCCATCAACACGCCAGTTCATGTTAGGATTGCAAGTTGACTTCTAAAACAATCGTTCAATCATTTAGATAATGAAAAGCAATGAATAAGTTATATAAATACGCAGCATTGTTAGCAGTGCCTGCGGCTCTTATGACAGCCTCAAGTTGTACTGATCTTAGTGAGACACTGTACGACCAAGTGGCATCAAGCAACTATTATAATACGAAGGATGACGTTATCCGCGCAGTACTTCGTCCATTCGAACATGGCTTCTGGAGTATCCAGAGTCGCCATGTATTGAATGAAGAAACAGCCGACCAATTGATTACTCCTACCCGTGAAGACTGGTGGGATGATGGTGGTCGTTGGGCTCGTATGCACCGCCATAAGTGGATTAACACGAATGGTGAGGCTCAGTCTGAGTTCAATGGTTGCTATCAAGGTATCGGACAGGCTAATAAGGTAATTGAAGACCTTAATACACTCTCTGCATCAAAGTTTGGTTTTCTGAAGCAGAGTTTGCTAACCTTCGCGCACAGAACCACGTTCTCCGTGCATGGTATTATCTTCGTCTGTTAGATGCGTTCCGTAATGTCTACTACTCTGTTGGCTTCAAAGACCTATCACAGAACTCTAAAGGCCAGGTTCCACCACGTCAGATCTTCGACTTTATAGAGAAAGAATTGAAGGATGCTTTACCTGATTTGGTTAAGAAGGCTTCCCTCGGTGGTAATGGCAACATTGAAGGTCAGTGGACACAAGCTGGTGCAGCTGCATTGTTGGTTCGCTTGTATATGAATGCACAGGTTTATGTTGGTGAAGACCGCTATGCTGATGCAGAGAAGTATGCACAGGACATTCTTGATGGTAAGTATGGTACATACGCTGTAGCTGACCGTTGGGACGCTGCTTTCGATTGGGATAATGACAAGTGTGATGAGGTTATCTTCGCATTCCCAAGCTCTCAGGGCGAGACACACTGGCACTACAAGGGTGATGTTTATTGGTGGACTACTCCATCTAAGGCTAATGACTGGTTGAAGGATAAGAAGTGTAAGGAGGGTTCACACAACCTCAAGTATTCTGCTTCACCATCTTATAACCCTAAGGGAGAGAAGTATAACTTCGAGTTAGGTATGCCTATCGCTCAATTCAAGAAGTATCCATCAGACGTTCGACTAAAGATGTACAAGAACTTAAACAATGGTCGACGTGAGGGTATGTTCATCTTTGGTAAGATTCAATATATTGATGATGACGGACATCCACAGTATTTGAAGGATCACAACGGTAGATATGTTCTTGACATACGTGATGCTGTTGGTAAGTTCGGTGCTACTGATGGTAGCAAGTGGCTCAATAAGACTGAAAGTAGACTTGAGGATGGTGACGACAACTCAGGTTGGATGTTTGCTAAGTATCCTCTCTATCCAGATACAGAAGAGGATCTTCAGCTTGAAGCAGACTACTGTGAGGTACGTCTCCCAGAGATTATCTATAGCCTTGCAGAGTGTAAGCTGCGCAAGGGAGACGCTACTACAGCAGGTAAACTCTTGAATATGGTACGCAAACGTAACTATCCTTCTTCTGATTGGAGCACTGTTCTCTATGCCCCAGAAGGTACAGCAACCCTCGATATGAAGGAGATGTTGGCAGAGTGGGGACGTGAGTTCTTCGCAGAGGGACGTCGCCGTATCGATTTGATTCGCTTTGGTAAGTTCGAAGATGCATGGTGGGATAAGGAGGCAGATGCCGATAAGCACATCGAAATCTTCCCATTCCACCCAGACATCATGGGTGCTCATAAGGACATGAAGCAGAACCCTGGTTATGATGGCAACTAATTTATTAAATGATTAAAACCTATTCGTAAGATGAAATCAATAGTTAAATATGGTATGGCGCTATTGGCTCTTTTAGCGCCAATAACCTTCCAATCATGTCATGATGATAAGGATATCGTGGTCATCACAGAAGAGCTTCCATTGAAGGTCGACCATCTCTATATGGTGGGTGATGCTACCCCTGCTGGGTGGATCATTGACAATCCATACGAGATGACACGTGATGAGAATAATAAGTACCTTTTCACTTATCATGGTAAACTAAAGACGGGTGAGATTAAGTTACCACTCTCTAAGGGTGACTGGGGTGCCACATTTGTTTACGCACCTGCTGCTAATACAGAAATCAATGATAAAGGCGTAGCCAGTGATGCGATAGATATTCGCAAAGGTGGTGCTGATAATAAGTGGAAGGTGACTAAAGCTGGTATTTATACTTTCGCTGTCGATCTCCGTACACGTAAGCTTACAGTTACTTATGAGGGCGAAGAACCAGCTGGTCCAATCGTTCCTATCGAGACAGAGTGGTTGTCATTCATAGGTAATGCAACGCCCTACGGTTGGGATATTGATGGGTTGAAAGCAAAGGTACAGGACGGTAGTGCTAAGTTTGCTAAGACCTCTTCTAATCCTTTACAGTTCACTTATGAGGGTCATCTCAACGTAGGTGAGTTCAAGTTGTCATTTGACAAATCAGATGGATGGAACAACATGATTCAAGCACCTGTAGCTGATTGTGAGTTCAACCATGATGGTCCTGCAAAGCAAGGCATGGTTGTTGGTGGCGAAGACAATAAGTGGAAGGTAACAGAAGCTGGTACTTATACGATAGTATTCGACCTCACAAAGCACGAGATTAAGGTAACGAAGTTCGAGGCTGATGCTCCTGCTCCAGCTGCACCATCACCTTGGGATACTGAGAATGTATATATGATTGGTAGCGCAACTCCTGCTGGTTGGGTAACTGATAATGGTGTTGCTTTCACTAAGTCAGGCGATCATCTCTTCTCTGTTGAGGTTCAGTTGGCTGAAGGTGAGATGAAGTTCATGCTTGATAAGTCTGGTTTCTCTGATGAAAAGCCTTACTTCTTTGCGCCAGCAGAGAATACTGAAGTGAACGAACAGGGTGTTGCTAACGATGCTCTTGCCTACGGTACGGAGAAGAGCTATGGTGACAAGAAGTGGAAGGTGACCAAGGCTGGTAAGTATAAGTTGACACTCGACTTAAAGAATAAGAAGTTTAAGGCAGAGTACTTAGGTGCATAACTCCACTAATATAATAAGGTAGCTGCAAGATTATAGGCTTACACTCCTGATACAAGAGTGTTAATAGAGATACGACAAATGTCGACTCTTGCAGTTACCATTTAATAACTACTTATGACAGAATAAACAACAATGAAGAAATATATATTTGCAAGTTTAGCATTCGCAGCTTTGCTATCCAGTTGTAATAGTAATGAGTGGGATGTCACCAGCGACTTGAGTGTCGATAAGCAGGACCCTACTGTTGGCCTTACACCTGTTGCAGAAAAGGAAGGTATGGATTATGCTCCTCTTTATTGGAGTGTATATGGTAACCTTCGAGCACAGGAAAAGGCGGGCTCATTCCCAAATATCTTCACAGAGAACGACTGGGATGAGACAATCGATTATGTAGTCACTAACCTCAAGTCACATGGCTATGATATGCTTGTTACTGATGGCTTCGCTGCCATGGGCGGTGATGATGGTTACATGACACGTTACAGTCACTCTACAAAGGATGAAGGTTCTCCAGAGATACCTTTGACTACTATCGTTGCAAAGCTGAAAGCGAAGGGTCTGAAGTTAGGTGTGTATGACAGTCCATTCTGGTTACACTATTCTAACCCTAATGCTATCATTCCAGGAACAGACTCTATCACAGTGAGCAGTCTTGGTTATGACCCAGCAAAGGACAAGGATGTGAAGTATCCTACGGCTAAAGAGCAGTTCGGTTGGGTAATGACTGACCACCCAGGTGCCGAACAGTTCTTTGAAGGTTTCTTCAAACACTATGCTGACTTAGGCGTGAAATTCGTGCGTATGGACTTCCTCTCTTGGTACGAGGATGGAATGAATTATACCGACGTTATCGATAAAGGCTTTGGTCGTGAGCGTTACGTGAAGGGTATGCAATGGATCAACAAATATGCACAGAAGTATGGTGTGTATGTTTCTCTTGTAATGCCACACTTACGCAATGACGCTATCATTGAGAAGTACGCTGGTAACATGGTACGTATTGATGCCGATGCACTTGAAGGTAGTTGGTATCGTTTCTCAGATAACAACCGTGGTAGCCTGCGTGGTGGGTGGCCTAATTCAGAGAACGCATTTGATGGTTTCATCAACTGGTCAAAGATCTCTGGTCGTAAGAAGATACGTCTTGATGGCGACTTTATTCGTATTGGAAGCTATGCGGACGACAATGAGAAGATGTCAGTTATCTCTCTTCCTTTGATGGCAGGTGGTCCTATCTCTATCACAGATATGCCAACTGGTAATGATTTGACCTTCTTCCAGAATGACGAGTTACTCGCTTTGCAGAAGGACGGCTTTGTCGGTAAGCCATTGGCGCGTAACCTTTGGAACACAGATGGTGAGGTATGGTACGGACAGATGAAGGATGGCTCTTGGGTTATCGGTCTCTTCAACCGTGATCAGGCAGCTGCAACTCGTTCTATCGACTTGACAAAGGTGGGTATTACTGGTACTTGGTCTGCACGTGACCTTTGGAAGCATGCTGATGAAGGTACTGTAAGCGATAAGATTGAGGCAGTCATCCCTGCACATGGCTGTAAGATTATTAAGCTGACAAAGTAAGTAATGACAACTGCTGTCCCATCATTGCGACAGAGTTATTATAAGAATCGAACCAGTTGGACGTATCCAGCTGGTTCGATTTCTTTATGTCCTATTCGTAATAGAATAGGTTTCTTCCGTAAAGTAAATAGGTTAGCCGTGTGCCTTCATCACCTTATTATATATGCTAACTCATCTCTATTGTTCCATCCTTACTAACCTTCAAGCGTGGCTTAGGCGTTGGCTTAGGTTGTGGTTGAGGATTGGGCTTAGTGACGGGAGTGGGCTTGCGTTGTGGAGCGGGTTTAGCCTTAACAGGTCTCGGTGCTGTTGGGCGTTGTCTAATGGGAGCTTTCCTTGTAGGTTGATGAGTAGCCGCATTCTTCTTGTTGGGTACTATTCTGCTCTTCAGCTCACCACCAACATAAGTACCATTAGGTCCTTTCGTCCGATACGCATAGAACGTACCTTTAGGGAGATATACAGTATCTTCGACACATAGACCATCATCGTAACGTGCGTGTTCGATAATCTTTTGCCCAGTATCATCGTACACGTAGGTCATTCCCTGTAGTAGTCCATTCTCGTAGTTCTCAATGTAGTCAAGATAAGGATTTGCACTGGGACGATTCATCTTTTGGTACTTGATGAGCTTACCCTGCTTCTTCCCTTTGCTGTAACTCACAATGCTTTCGATGTTACCAAATGCATCGTAATACTTCACCAGCCCATCCCTTAGACCGTCCTTATAGTCTTCTTCCATGAATAAGCGACCATCTTCCATATAACTAACACAATGCCCTTCTAGTAGACCCGTCTCCTTATTTTCATATGTAATCGACTTTATCTGTCCGTTGTCATAAGATTCTACTATCTTCTCTACCTGTGCGTTACTTGCTAAAGGTAGTGCGATTAGAGAGAGCAGAAGTAATTTTATCTTTATCATATTATATTCGTGTTTAATACTGATTACTTTGGAACCTTGTGTTTAGTAGTAAACTTATATTCGTATTTCAGATAACCATCCTTTAAGGTAAGGCTCGCTATATAGTCTTCGTCTTCAGTATTATCGTTATCCTTGGTCGCTCTGAACCATATCTTTTGATTATCTCGTATGATGCCCTGAATCTTCAGTGGAAGCTCAAAAGCGTGTGTCCAAAGTATAACGCCATTAGTGTTTCTCAGCTGAAGAATCGTTGGTGCATCCTCCGAGATACTAGCATTATACTCTATAAGGATATACTTCGAGTCTTGGTAGTCAATCTTTGAATTGAAGCCAGTAAACCAATCTGTTATTGCGTTGTGACTAATCATTCGCTTGTCACCACGCGGAGAATCAGTCACACCATACAGGAAGTAACCAGCGTCTTGAGGGTTTCCTAAGTGATACATGAAGCGTATTCTCCATAAGCGGTTGAGGCTTTTTTGGCTAGAGGATTCGCTTGCTTCCTTACGATCTAATATATAAAATACACTATCCTTAACCTCACCATTAAGCTCTGAAGCGGGTAGTTGTTGGGTGTATTCATAGGCGTCCTTCGTATAAAGACGGTCTGTAGCTGGGAAATAATAATAGGTTTCTGCCAAATTGTTGGTGACCTTGAACCCTTCACCTACGCCCGCCGTACTTGCGTGGTCTTCGTAGGTATCAGAGATAAATTCTACTGATGAGATACCACTTGACATTGCTTTCTTCTTGGCGAAGATAGTCTTTGAGACATCCTTTAGCGTGAGTGTCTGTGGGTCTATCTCAAGTATAAACTGGCTAGGAATCGTGATATACCATTTCTTGGCTTGGTTCAGATGTTGTATCTCAAGCATGTGGAAAGCTGTCATACCAATCTTCTTTGCATCGTCATCACTGATGAAAAGTTTGTCTGCAAACACCTTCCCACTATCTGGGTCGACGAATCCATAATAGTAACCTGATGGTGGTGTCTCGTCGTCAGAATACCAGTTACTGAAACTACGGTCGGTTAAATAGAAGAAACAAACACGTCCGTTATGCTTTACTGGGACAATGGCTTTATATGAATCTTCTACGCTGATAGAGTCTTTATAACTAGCGCTTGGCTTGGAAGAGTCTATGCTGAAGAACAATAACATGAATAGAAAGAATAAAGAACCACCGATGATAGCGAATACTTTTATCACATTGATAGTGGAGATGTTTGCGTCTCCTTTGGTGCGTGTGTAGCCTCCATAATCAAATTGATGCTTGACATTAATGTTTATGTCGTCATCATCTAGGAAGTATTCTGTACCGCAGTTTACAGCGATAACGCTTTTCATCCAACTGAATATGCTTCTCACTGCCACAATTCGGGCACTTTATGGGTCTTATCTTTGTTGACATTGTGTTGCTTTATCTGTATTCGTTATATATATTTATAGCTTCCTTACGTTGTGACTAGTTGCAAACTTGTATTCGTATTTTATGTTACCTCCTTTTAACGTAAGGCTTATGATATATTCATCATCGTAGCGATCAGTGTGCTCTCTTGTTGCTCTGAACCATATCTTCTGATTGTCTCGTAGAACACCACCAATCTTTATTGGACAATCAAGAGAGCGTGTCCAAAGGATTCCTCCATTAGTGTTTCTTAGCTGAAGAATCGTTGGTGCATTCTTCGAGATATTTGCCTTATACTCAATACATAAATACTTTGGATCTTGGTAAATGAGCTCTGCATCGAATCCTGTGAACCAATCTGTTATTGGCTGATTATCGACAACTCGCATGTCAGAATATACAAAATCATATTTACCATTGCGAGAGTCATTAAGGTACTGAGGGTTTCCTAGGTAATGCGTGTATTGTACTCTATTTATTATGTTTTGACCTTTTTGATTGGATGACTCACTTGAGTTCTTACTTTCCAATTCATACATTACATCCTTACGTAGCTCTCCTTTGAGCCCAGAAGCTGGTAGTTTTTGGGCATACTTATAAGCCTCCTCCGTATAAAGATGGTCTGTTGCAGGAAAGTAATAGTAATTTTCTGCCAAATTATTAGATACTTCGAAGCCCTCACCTCCCTCTAATGAATTAGCGTGACCATCGTTTATTCTAAAGATAAAATTCACAGATGAGATCCCACTTGACATTGCTTCCTTATGAGCAAAGATAGTATTTGTGACATTACTCATCGTGAGTGTTTGTGGGTCAACTTCGTATATAAACTGTTCTGGGACTATGCAGAACCACTTGTCTGCTTGCGGGAGATGCTGCAAATTAAGCTCATCAAACGAGTACATCTCAAGGCTTTTGCTCTCTTCATTACTGATGAGGAGCTTATCAGCTAACACTTGTCCAGTCTGCGCATCGACGAATCCATAATAGTGACCATCTACTAAGGTCTTATCATCGTTAAGCCCGTAATCGTACCTACGATTCGTTACGTAGAAGAAACAAATACGTCCTTTATGCTTCATAGGGTAGATGGCATCGTAGTCATCTGTCACCTCTACGGAGTCGACAGAGAATAAATCACTTACACCCAAGAGCTTACTTACTTTGATATCTCCGCCCCAAAAGTGCTTAGCTGCATACAGAAAGAGAAAGACAATAAGTACAACCGCTAGGTTTCTTATCACATTGCTCATGGTGACGCGGGGCTCTTCTTTGGGCTGCGTGAAGTTTTCGTATTCAAAATTATGCTTGACATTAATGGTTATATCATCGTCATCCAAGAAGTATTCCGTCCCACAATTTCTACATTGATAGCGCTTTTCATCCAGTTGAACATGCTTCTCGCTACCACAGTTTGGGCACTTTATCGGTTTTATCTTTGTTGACATTGTATAACTCAATCAGTACTTTTTATTGTTTCTTATAATGTATGGTTAGATAACACAAGATAGCTTCTATGGCTGTAAAGATAGCGAAGAGGATAATCCACCAGTTGTCTTTTACACCACTCGGTGCTATCATTCCACTAACAAACTCTATGATTCCTGCTAAGAGGAAGAGCATACCAAGACTCAAACGATGCGAACGCTCTGCACCAAGGGCAAATAACATTACAACCAATAGGGTGTTGACTATAATGGCAACACTTGTGTAGAGCATGTTTACCAATGGATAGATTGATAGAACCAGACCTACAATGATATTGACAAAGAGGACTGCTATGGCGGGGATTAAGACTTTATTCATAATTTAGAAAGTATTTCGTTCTTCTTTTGTTCGTATTCTTCAGCAGTGATGAGTTGTTCATCTAAGAGCTTCTTGAGCTTTCGTAGGCGTAGAGTAGGGTCACTACTAACATCGCTCGACTTGAATATGTCTTGTGCTAACTGTAGTCCTGCTCCCATTTGCAAGCCTGCTCCTGCCAGTCCACCTTCGTTCTTTGCAGCATCACGTAAGGCTCCTAACTTCTGCAATCCAGTGTAATCAAGGTCTACCTCGGCTGCTGCATACTTCTCAGTAGTCATGTTTGCAATCCTACCAATGCGTCCCATCGTTTCGTCATCGAATGTAACAGAAGTAATGCGGAAGTCAGTTAGCTCCAAACCTAAGCGTGATAACTCCTCTGAAGTCTTCTCTTGTAACTCCTTAGAAAGCTCACCTATGTGGCTATCCACTTCTCGGTAAGGGTAGGCTTTGACTGCAAGAAAGGCTGTGAGTGGCGTCACAATACGTGAAGATACGAGTTCTTGCACATCCTCTGCATAATAGTCTGCGACTGTTCCAAGCAGTGTTACGAACATTTGAGATGCATCTTGTATCTTTACAGAGAAGTTTCCACAAACTCCGAGAGCCACTGGTAATTGATAATCAGGCTCTATGTATTTCACTGGCGAAGCAGTTCCCCAAAGGATGTTCACCATCTCCGCTGTACGGAAGAAGTAGAACCTCATCTTATGGTCGCTCTCTGCTTGCTGAGAGATGTTAAGCAATGTGGTGATAAAAGGATGGTTGTCAGACTCCATCTCATACACTCCTGGTTCTGTAAGTGTGGCTCTCACCTGTCCATCATAAACGATAATGCAACCCTGACCAGGTGCAATAATAAGTTTACTAGCGTTCTTTATTTCATCTGTTGTGGTTTCCAGTTGATGAAATAATAGGTTAGGCTTCTGTTCTTTCCATTCTATGACGGTTCTCAGTTGGCGTTTGAAAATATCTTTTAATCCCATAGCTTTATCCTTTCAAATTCGTTTAATAATTGTTGTGAAATAAGTTGCAACGTCTTCATTGATTACTTTTAATATGCAAATGTAATGATTTGAATTGGAAAGAACAAAAAAAATAGTAGGAAAAGGTGATTCTAATCTTGTTCTAAAAAGTTCATTCGATTATAATATTTAGTTAATCCCAAATGCGTTATAAGACCATAAAATTTGTAGTTTTTATTACTGTGGTATTGTTTCCTAACATCTTTTCTTATCGGCATCTTGTCTGTCTTTGTAACTTGACGTAACTCGCTACGCCTGCGCCCAAAACCATACAATCTGCTGGATAATAAAACAAAATATGGTTAGGCGCTAATGAGCGATTTGAGTTAAAAAATACGAATATACAAGCCTTCTAACATCTTAAGAATACAATTCAATCATCTTATATCTTGATTCTATTTATCTTATCATGACATTCATACAATATACTATTCTTGGGGTAGATATCCTCAAATGCTATTCCACGAATGTTGTATGAATACGAAAAACAGCTCCCAAACCTTTATAAAAGATTCGGGAGCCGCATGGTTCGTTCGCTTCTTCTGGTAATGTCATACAGCATTGTGTTCCGAGAAGAATTCTGGTGTCGCTTACCAGAAAGAAAAAGGAACGTCAAGGATGGGATGTTGAACCACCCATTAAATAATTCAGAGAGTATCTTATAGTTTAACGCTAAGACCCACATACCATGTTGCGCCGTATACTGGAGCATACATGAAGGCTGCGTCGTCTGTGTGTTTCTCGTCCTGAATGTAGCTAAAGATGTTCTTAGCACCAGCATAGACAGTACACATACCGAAGCGTTTTGCAGCACGGCAGTTGAAGATCATGAAGGTGTTTGTCTTCTTAATCTTTGATGTTGCACCATCGTCCTCAGAGTTGTAGTCGATGTACATCTTTCCCTGCAATGAGCTTGTGAGAGAGAAACTCCATGTGCCAGGGGTATAATCGAGGTCGATATCGCCTGTCATTGCAGGGAAACGAGAGATGTTACGACTATCCTTAGCATATTGCAAGCGCTGTGGGAACTCCTTTACAGTCTCATCGTTAGGGTCCGACCAGTCAGCACGCTCGTGCTTAAACTTACCTTGGTTGAAGGTCCAGTTAATACCAGCATTGAAGTTGCGGAAGAGGTTTGCCTTTGCACCTAACTCCACTCCCTGTACGTAAGCATCGTCGACATTCTCCCACTGATAGGAATAACCGAACTTCTTAACCTCATCGTCTGCAGGAGAGAACTGAATCTTATCCTTCAAGTTGGTGCGGAAGATGTTAATGCTGAACTGATACTTCTTTGCATAATAGTCTGCTGAGAGGTTATAGCTAATAGCCCGTTCACCCTTGAGGTTAGATGATTTCCACACACGTGGCGAACCACTACATAGATGAAGGTCCTCAGAGAATCCGTAAGGAGCACGGAAACCTGTACCTATATTAGCACGAAGAACGAGGGAAGGAGTAACTTCATATTTAATAGCAATACGAGGATTGACAGTTGTCTTACTGAATTTCGTTGTTGGGAAGGCACTATCAGAAACCTTTACACTGGTAGCATACTCCTCACCAGAGCTATGTGAATCGACACGGATACCTGGTACAACGGTCAACTTTGGTGTCATGTTCCACTCATCCTGTATGAAGAAACCAACCTCGTTAGCATGCTTCTTACCAATAGAAGTGTAAGGAACGCCATAGTAAGGACTTGTCTTCTCGTCCTCAGCAGAGATAACATAGAGTCCAGTCTCACGCAAACGAGTGAAATAACCCTGTACACCACCAAGCAATGTATGGTTGCCAAGGATAGAAGTGAAGGTGAGCGATGGTGTCACCGTATTCTCCTTAGCAATGTATGGACGCATCATAGAAACGTCAGGTTCTGCACCGTCCTCGTCAGGATGTGCTGGATCCTTGTGAGAATCCATATAGTCATGGAGGAAGGTATCGTTAGTTGCCTGTCGTTTATGGTACACGTAAGCTGTCGTAAGGTTCAGTTCTGAATGCTTACCGATAGGCAAGGTGTAAGCAAGGTCAGCTGAAAAGCGGTTGGTGCGGATGTCTTCTGTACCGTCAGTATATGGGTTCAAGTATTGATCATTCGTCATGACACCACCGAAGCGATGCTCATCAATGGCCTTACCACGCAATACGAGCTTATCGTTCTTAGCGAAAGGCTGGTAGAAATAAAGGCTGAAACCAAGGTTGTTCATCGTCTCATCTACGCGATCAGAGATACCATCCTTATGCTTAACCTCCTTACGTGTCAGACCGTTCTGTGTGCGGTCGATAGCATCCATCTGTGTACGCTGTGCGAAAACACTCAGTCCGATGTTGTTATAACGCATAGATCCAGAACCCTTATAGCTCTTGAAGCCAAAGTTTCCGAACTGAATATCACCATTAACAGATGGCTCGAAGGTTGGTTCCTTTGATATAATGTTGATAGCACCAGCAACGGCACTACTTCCATAGAGGGCTGAACCAGCCCCTTTCACTACCTCAAGACGGTCGATGTCATTGGTTCCAATCTGTTGTAAGCCGTAGACGCCAGCCAACCAGAGTAGATTGGCTCACCATCAATGAGTACTTGTGTGTGCTCAGCACCCAATCCCTGCATACGAACCTCAGAGAAATTACAGAACTGGCACTGCTGTTCTACACGAATACCAGGAACACCTTCAAGTGCTTCGTATAGGTTCTGCGCATTCTTCTTAGTGATAGCTTGTGATGTCAAAACCTCCGTACGGATAGGAACATCCTTTACAAAGTGACTGGTGCGAGTACCTGTTACAACGACCTGGCTCAACTCCAAAGGGTCTTTCTCCAGTTCAAAGTAGACCTCAGTACCTTTATTATTAACCATGTCTACCTCTTTTTCCTGTTGCTGATAACCATCCAGTGTGGCAATGATAACCTGCTTACCCAGTGGAAGATTACTCAGTTTGAAATGTCCTGTAGCATCGCACTGAGTCTTGAGGTTGGTACCTTTTACTCTAATTACAGCATGCGGAAGATGCTTCCCACCTTCTTTAGCTTTTACATCACCGAAGAGCATTGCATCGGTATTTTGTGCCATGGCCACTATAGAACAAAACATGGCCGTTAAGATTAGTAAATACTTTTTCATTAGTAATTATTTGGTTTGTAAATAACATCGCAAAGTTATGCGATTATTATTAATGTGTCAATACCTAATAGTAGGTAGTTTGACTACTATAAGACTAATAAGTCTAATGGAGATGATGAGCCTGATAAAAGTCAGAAGGGTAGTTTTTCTTGTCAATTTAGGAATAACTCTTGGTGAATTCAATATTTTCAATTTACTTTGTAGGCAAATAATAATCCGAAGCTATTGAAGACAATCCTCACAATAACAGGTTCAGATAGCACTGGTGGGTCTGGTGTACAAGCTGATATCAGGACGATAGCGGCCTTAGGGGGTTATGCCGTGTCGGCTGTTACATCTGTCACGGTGCAGAACACCTTAGGTATTCAGGCCTTCTACGACCTCCCCGCGGAGATTGTAAGGGGTCAGATCGAGGCTATTATCAATGATATGCAACCCGACACAGTAAAGGTTGGAATGATAAGAACTACTGAGACGTTAGCTGTTGTGGTAGATGTACTGTTGAAGTATCGTCCTCATCATATTATCTACGACCCTATCGTCACAGCGAGTAATGGTGACCGACTGTTGTCAGATGATGTGATAACGCAGATACGTTGCCGACTACTACCTTTGTGTTCACTTGTCATCCTACGAGAGGGGGAGACGGAGAAAATCTTTAACAGTCCTTCGTCGAAGGGAAAGAAAGAGACAGATGTTTGCACCTACGTGCTCGACGACCCTTTACAACACGGTCTTGCCAATAGTTTCTCGTCGTCTCTTGCTGTCTATCTAAGCCAAGACGAGCCGATGGAGCAAGCTATAAAGCATGCACGAGAATATGTCCGCACACTTATAACAAGGAAGAGTGACATCAGTGGACGCAGTAGTCAGCTGTATTATGAATTCTTGGAAGCGGTGCAATTACACTATCGTACGAATCGTGATGTAGCTTTCTATGCTGATTGTCTGAATGTCTCTCCACGTTATCTATCGCAGGTAGCACATCGGATATCGGGTAAGTCGCCTAAAAATATTATTGATCATACACTTGCAGACGCACTTGCTTGTCAGCTTCGGACGACACAAAAGACGATTCAAGAGATAGCTTACGAGCATGGATTTGCCTCACAAGCACAGTTTTCTAAGTTCTTTAAGAAGCTGATGGGGCAGAGTCCGAGCGAATGGAGACGGACGTAGGAGGGACCTCCCCCAGCCCCTCCGAGGGAGGGGAGAGCCTAACGGGATATAGTAGGGGTAGGTCTGTAATTCCTCAACCTATTTCTCTTAAGTCGGGGGAGAGCCTAACGGGATATAGTAGGGGCAGGTCTATAATTCCTCAACCTATTTCTCTTAAGTAGGGGAGAGCCTAACGGGATATAGTAGGGGATAGATATCGAACTCCCCAACCTATTTCTTTTAAGTAGAGGAGAGCCTAACGTGGCAGAGTTGAGGACAGCATGAAGGCTTTTGAAGCTGGTAAATACGAGTATTACCCTTACGATTCTCATCTCGTTCTAAAGTGAATTTCTATTATTAACTAATACATGTATTTCCTCAGGCACATTCATTTATGAGTGTAGCAGGGTAGGAGAACTAAAAAATTAAACTATTATGGCGAATAGACAAGAACTAAACCGCAACCTTGCCCAGATGTTGAAGGGCGGTGTAATCATGGACGTAACCACACCAGAGCAGGCTCGTATCGCTGAGGCTGCAGGTGCTTGTGCGGTAATGGCCTTAGAGCGTATCCCTGCTGATATACGTGCTGCTGGCGGTGTGTCACGTATGAGTGACCCTAAGATGATCAAAGGTATTCAAGAGGCGGTGACTATCCCTGTGATGGCAAAGTGCCGTATTGGTCATATTGCTGAGGCTCAGATTCTACAGGCAATAGAGATTGATTACATTGATGAGAGCGAGGTTCTCTCTCCTGCGGATAATATCTATCATATCGACAAGACCCAGTTTGAGGTGCCATTCGTCTGTGGTGCACGTAATCTGAGCGAGGCCCTGCGTCGTATAGCAGAAGGTGCAACGATGATACGTACCAAGGGCGAGCCTGGTACTGGCGATGTTGTACAGGCTGTTAGTCACATGCGTCTGATGCAGAGTCAGATTCGCGAGCTCGTTGGTAAGCGTGAGGACGAACTCTTTGAGGCTGCTAAGCAGTTGCAAGCACCTTACGACCTCGTGAAGTATGTACACGATAATGGTAAGCTTCCTGTGGTTAACTTTGCTGCAGGTGGCGTGGCTACTCCTGCTGATGCGGCGTTGATGATGCAGTTAGGAGCCGAGGGTGTGTTCGTTGGGTCTGGTATCTTTAAGAGTGGCGACCCTGCTAAGCGTGCTGCAGCTATCGTTAAGGCGGTTACAAACTATAATGACCCTAAGGAGTTGGCAGCATTGTCAGAAGACTTAGGTGAGGCTATGGTTGGTATCAACGAGCATGAGATAGAAGTGCTCATGGCCGAGCGTGGACAATGAGAATTGCTGTTCTTGCTCTGCAGGGGGCGTTCTTAGAGCATGAAATGATGCTCCGTAAACTGGGGATTGATTGCTTTGAGGTGCGCCAATTGGAGGATTGGCAGCAGGAGAAAGATGGGTTGATAATCCCAGGGGGCGAGAGTACCACCCAAGGTAAACTCCTTCGCGACCTTGGTTTGCTTACTCCTATTCGTGAAGCGATTGAGGGAGGGCTGCCTGTCTTTGGTACTTGTGCGGGTTTGATACTCCTTGCTCGTGAGGTAGAGGGGAACAGTCCGTCTGCTCCTGTCCCTCCTCGTTTGGCTACAATGCACACGACAGCTGCCCGTAATGCCTACGGTAGGCAGTTAGGAAGTTTCCACGTGGAGTCTCACTTTAAGGGGATTGAGGGCGACATACCAATGACCTTCATTCGTGCACCTTATATTAAGGAGGCAAGTGAAGAGGTGGAAGTACTCTCAGAGGTCGATGGTCATATCGTTGCCGCTCGTCAAGGAAACCAACTTGTTACTGCTTTTCATCCCGAGTTAGACGATGACATGCGTGTGCATGAATACTTCTTGGAGATGGTGAAGAGTAGATAATCCTTAGTTCCAAAGTGTTTCTTTGGAATGAAAAGGGACATAGGTTAGATGTGTATAGGCTGTTATGGATGCTCATGAGTGTCTGTAATGGCCTATATCTGTATCTGTAAGTTGCTTTAATGTACCTCTTCTTATTGTTTGATTTGCGTTTAATAGTGATAGAGTCTATCATGCACACTATAGGTTTGTGGGATACCCACTATAATATTATAAGGTGAAGAAAGTTTATGATGGGTGTCATGATAATGGATGACATTTCTTTTTGGGGATGGTGTGATGCGTGAACTTATCCCTACAAGAATACTGATAGAGAGAGAAAGAATACTAACCATACGTATAGGAATTGTTGATATTTTTCGTTAATCATTCTCCCTTTCATTCGAGAAGAGGCTGATGACAGGGCAAGAAGAGGCTCTTCTACATTCAAGAACATGCCCTTCTTGGATGTTGAAGACGCCCTTCTTGAAGCAAGAAAGGCGTCTTCTTAAACGCAGCTTGTAACCTATTGATTTCTTGTTGGTTATAAAGCCGGTGGTAGGGGATGTTATGCACTTATTGAGAGGATGATTGGCTTGTTGCTATGTAAAGATATTTTATGCTATTACAGTGACCTTCGAAGGGTGAGCTGCTTATCGAGGTAGTTCATATAGAAAGACTATCAAAGATGATAGGGCACGTACGTTCGGCACAAAAAGAACAAATGCTAAGGCTATAAGAAACATCCGAAAGCATAATGGGAAGGACGGATGAAACGAGTAAGATATGAAGGAGTAAGGGTTATGAAGATTGTTTTTCGGACAGCATAAAACAGTAGGTTAGAGTCGTGTTTATTGTTAGAAAGGTTGTAGTACGAGACTTATAGGCATAAAAAAAGGACTACCGCTGTAGTCCAACCTTTGTTAACCTTAAATCTAATACTATGAAAAACACGATGCAAAGATATGGAGTTTATTTCATATTTGCAACTTTTTCAATAGTTATTTTGGGTTTATGCGTTATTATTGATTTATATCAAGTAAATAATATAACAATGTGATAGTTTGTAATCAATAAGCTTCAAAAAGCGTAGTAGGCCTGTTGATGCCTCAAGAACTGTTTCTAAGACAATTAAGCGACTACTTTTTCCTGTTGAAAGCTATCGTACCGACGTCGGATGCGTCTACCGCTTTTTAGGTCCACAGCTATCTTGTATGCGCTCATAGAACTGTCCGAGGATGTTGAGCATATCGTCGGGCAAGTAGCTGATAGCCTTTTCTATCATCCATTCTGGTACAGGATAATAGGCTTCAGCAACCGAACCAGCGATGCAAGCCTTTGTGTTGGTATCGCCATCACACAGTACTGCAAGGCGGATAGTATCCTCAAAACTATTAGCATCCATGAAGCAGCGCAGTGCCATCGGTACTGTTTCTTGGTAGGTAGCATCGAAGTGTCCCTCTGAGCCAATCTTCTTTATGTCGCGCATAGGAGGTAATTCGTATCCAAAGAATTTCTCAACTTTGCGCTCGACATCCGACTTAGAGAAACGCATCAGTCTTAGCCAGCAGATGGTTTCAGCAATACATTGTGCACCCTTGATGCCTTCTGGGTGGTTATGACTTACCATTGCGCTCTTCTTAGCCTCCTCTATCACATCCCCCCACTCGTCGAATAGCCAGCCAATAGGGCTGACACGCATGGCAGAACCATTACCGAAAGAGTTCATTGGCACAGGGTTGTCTGCGTTAATCCATTGATAGAAACGATTGTCATAGCCGCCCATTGGGTCTGGATAGCGCCGACACCAATCGAGCAGACTCTCCTGATAGTCACGTTCGTTCAGCACCGCATCGGCAATAGCCATGGTGCATATCGTATCATCAGTGTAAGCACAATCGGGGGTGAAAAGCTCAAAGCCTTTCTGTGGGACCGCTCCGAACTCGAAGCGTGAGCCTACAATATCTCCTATAATAGCACCAATCATAAAGTTTCGTCTTTAATCTCTCTATAGTTTGAGAGCGGATTGAAAAACACTATGGGGTATATGTTTCCTGTTAGGTTGTTAGTAGTAAATCCGTATAAAAAAGGATAGTCAGCCCCTTGTCTCCTGTCGGTAAGAGAAGAAAAGCAACCTTTTGTACTCCGACCGGGAATCGAACCCGGATCAAAGGTTTAGGAAACCTACGTTCTATCCATTGAACTATCAGAGCGAGCCTGTCGAGTATTACTTTGCTTCTGTTAGGAGGCTGTGGAATAACTCTCGGTTGCAAAGATAGGAAAAAAAAAGTTATATATAAGGTGAAATGATAGTTTTTTTACCTTTCCATGGTTGTCCTACCTTATTAATAAGCCATAAGAAGGGCTGTATCAAGTGTGTTCATACAAGTTGATACAGCCCAATGTGTGATGGAATTATCTATAATCCCTTCTCGATATTATGCTCCGTGGAAGAGATATTCCTGCTGTATGTCTTGCGTCATCAGCGTGAAGAGACGTTCTTGCAGGCGGTCGGCAAGGTCGAGTGCACTGTTAAGAACCTTGTCAGAGAACGCCTGCAACAGGTCTTGTGCATGGAGAGGTTGCGTCTTGTAGATGCGTAAATACTCTTCTTCCATCTCACGTTGGCGCTGGTCGGTCTCAGCTTCAAAGTTTGCGTAAGCCTCCTTGATGACAGGAGCATACTTGTTGTAGTTGGTCATACCCAATACCATTATCTTGCGGAACTTCCAATAAGCCGAGTCAGCACTTGACTCACCATTACCCTTTGTATAGGCTTCAGGATAAGAAGTAATGCCCTGATAGAGTGGAAGGAACACACCGAGGTCTGCCATACCCATAGCAACATAGTTGATACAACCGATAGCCTGTGGCAGTTCTGGGCGTACCTGTAAGAGGTGAGTCTGGGTGGTACGGAAGATAGAGACAGGACGATAAGGTTCCTTTGGATTACTATTAAGATATGGGTCGTGCTCTGTATTGTCGTAGTGGAAGCGGAACGCCGTGCGAAGCTCGGTCAGTGTGATTTTATGCGCAGGCTTAGCAAAGACAGGGAAGGTGTTTCTTGTTACGTCATTCTTAATCTCTGGAGAGAATAACTGCTGTAGACCCCATACACGTGGGTAGTTATATGTAGTGTCAAGGACGACATCACGTGCATAGGCAACGTGGAAGTCGAATGCACCCTGTGCTGGGTTATAGAGTCCATGCTTCTCGGCAAATTCAATCAAGTCGGCTGATGCGAGGTAATTCTCCTTATCATTAGGGTCGTAAGTACGGAAGCGACTTTGGTTGCCAGTGACGAAATATTGGTCTTTTGGCATACGACAAGCCAACCAACGATGGCCACAAGCAGTCTCTAAGTACCATATCTCTTTGTTATCCACAAAGCCAATGCCGAAGCCTTCAGCAATACCATACTTCTCGATGAGCATCCCCAATCGCTCAACACCTTCACGAGCGGTGCGTACATAAGGTAGGGTTATGTTGAAGACAGAGTTCTCTGCCACACCATTCTCTACTAAAGGGTCGTGTTCCAACACCTCGTCACTACTGAAGATACTCTCCGTAGCACTCATTCCCACACCTGCAGTATTGAAACCAGCACTACCCCAATGGCCGTGAAGATTATACGGAGAGAGAGGGCAGTATAGCCCAAGGCCTTCTCTGGGAGTTCGCAACGGAAAGGGCTATCCATTGCAACGAACTCACGTGGACCATTGTCTGTATCCTCGAATATCTCGTAGTTCTTAGCTTCCATAGCGTCCCAGTCCTCTGAACGCGCTACTATCATCGAACCATCAGCAGTCTGTTCTTGACCAATGATGATGGTTGTACACTCTGAAGGGAGGTTGTGTTCAATTTGCATTTTGTCTGTTTTCATAAGCTTAAATGTCTTAGTTCTTGTTGTTAATTACTGATGACAAAAATAGTAAATATTCGTGGAAGTGGTGTAAGAAGTTAGGATAAAAATAATAAATAAGGGCTGTGAAGAGGCAAAATACCCACTTATAGTTATGCTTCCGATGAGATAGGAGGTGATTGTACTAACTGTAATCATAGATAAAAGGTCGGCAGGACTAAAATAGCACATCTTCGATTGTCGTGCTGACAGAAAAGTTATGGATTAAAGCAAAAGACTTTCACGACTTGATTCAACCAAAAATAAATTTGCTGTCATATCTGTCATGGGTTGTAGGTGTGCAACTGTTTAATCTACAAAGGGTTGTATGAAATGTTAAAAATGACAGCAAATTAAAATTAAAAAAATGTAGTATAATAGGCTTAGAGATTTATGTTTTTGGAGGTAGGTATTATGGGTGTCTTTGTAATGATATACCTCCCTTTGGTGGTGAGGGTACTTTGTGGTGCTCTCTTTTCAAGTGAATCAAGGTTGTTAACTGTATTATTTAATACATTTTAGGACAAATTTCAGATGGAAAATGCTATATTTGTAGCGTGTTATATATAATATGGTTGTTTGTTGAAAGGCATTAATTATGTGATTATGAAGAAGGTTAAGCCCCTATTCTTTTTGTTGACTCTTTGTATGATACTTTTTTCTTGTACAGAAAAGAGTTCTGTCAAGGCGGTTAGAGAAAGTGGGATTCTGAGAAAAAATAATATGTCTGAGGTGCAGAAGAAGGGGAAGGATAGCATAAAGGATATGTCGGTAAAAGATTCGAAGATAGAAAACCGTTCATACAAAATACTTATCCCTTTCAATTATCGTCAATGTAAGGTTGATACATTGATTGATGATACTTGGGTGGAACTGTATAAGAAAGGTCAGAAATACTATCTTTCTAAGACACAATATACAATCGGTAAAGAGTGGGATGGAATTATAGGAGACTCTGTATCAACACTGACAAGCGAGAGAGACGTTATTCTATATGTTAATCATTTGCCCTCTAAAATGGGAAAAGTGAATAGTGTAGGCCTTCATATTGCCCCTAATTCTTTCTTGGATTCCTTTTATTTAGAGCCAGGAACTCCGTTACGTTTTACTTTTGAGGGTAAGCATTATGAATTGAAAACTAAGGAAAAGGTTTTCACGAAACATGGTAATCAATCTTATGAGGGAGTCATTCTCTTAAATGGAAAGCAGATTGTCAGAAGGACAAACTTGGATAAAGTTGACTTCAGTCTTATGTTTGCAGGTGATATTGATGGTGATAGAAAGTTAGATTTAGTATTTAATTTGTCAGGTATGTTTGGTGAAGTTTATGTTGCTTTATATTTATCCTCCTGTGCTTTACCTGGTCAACTGGTAAGAAAGGTAGCGGAAGTGGTTGATGATTTTGGGTGTTAGAACTTTCAGTAGTTTGTTCTCTATAGTATTATAAAGTCAGTATTCATACATAGAAATTAATTTTTAAATTTATAAATGAGAATTGCGTTACTTATCTTTCCTTTGTTAGTATTCTCGTTATTGTTCTCTTGTTCGGACATGAAATCAGCTAAATCTGATCATGAAACATCTGTCTTTGCAAAAGATAATGCTGATTCTATGGAAACAGATACCATGGAATCCAACAGGAATCATTTACATGTATCAATCCAAAACAGTAAGTCTCTCAATTACAAATTCCTTGTTCCGGCTCATTATCATTATATAAATCCAGGCAGGATGATTGACAGTAGTTGGGTGGAGATTTACCAAAAGGGGAAGAAATTCTATTGTGCAAAGGCACAATATACCCTTAAGAGAAGGTGGTCTGACTATATAGGTGATACCGCAAATGTATTATATGGGAAACGAAAAGCATTCCTTTTTGTCAATCATCTACCTACGAAATTAGGAGAAATAGAGGCTGCAAACCTTAATTTTGATGAATATATTACCTTACGACCTAATGAAGTTTGCAGCTTTATGTTTGGTGGAAAACGTTATAATTTGGAGATAAAAAAAGAAAAGAAGAAGGATGATTCAGTACCCTTTACTTGTTTTGCCTTATTGAATGGCAAACAGATAGCAAAGCGAACGAAAGTATTTGAAGCTGCTTTTGAACTCTTATTTGCAGGTGATATTGATGGTGATGGCAAGTTAGATTTGGTGATAGACTTTAGAAGTGACGCAGGTGAGTTCAAAGTTGTCTTGTTCTTATCGTCCTGTGCGTTGCCTGGTCAGCCAGTTCGACAAGTGGGAGAGATAGATGATCAATATGACTGTTAAGTCACTTTGATACTTGTGTGAATCAGAGGAAAGGCTGATATGAAAACTTAAATATTAAATAACTCATTCAAAAACAAGGTGTCTAAGGAAACACTGCACCTTTGTTAGACCTTCAATCATTTTTTTGTTTGCTGGGAATTTGGATGAGAATTGTAAATAAGACCTTGTTATTTCAGCACCTTTAGATAATGAATATCTCAGAATCTTCTTGCTCGCTCCTGGTTTGTAAATGGAAAAAGCTGCAGAGACTGTGGATGACCTCAGTTGTTAGTCGGGTTTTATACTTGTCAAAGTATAATATAAGGAATGTATTGAGTAGTATTCATCTGTAGGATGTAATGCACTAAGTTATGTATGTCGAAAGGCAATTAATATATATTTATTATGAGATTAAAGTATGCTTTTTTATTATCGATTTTTTGTGTCATAATACTTTCTTGTACCGACAAGAAGCCTGTTAGTCAGGCGCTGGGAGCATCGGTACCGCAGGAAGATAGTGTGCCTGTGAAGAAAGTAGATAGTGTTGATGTAGCGAAGAAGAAGCCACTCACTTATAAAATTCTGGTTCCTGATGCTTATCGTTATTGTAATCCCGATACGTTGATAAATAAGAATTGGGTTGAATTATATAAGGTAGGGAAGGAATATTACGTCGGAAAGGCACGTTATAGTATTGAAATAATACCCGATGAATGTGGGTCTGGAACAGCACCTCAGTTGTCGGGAAAAAGAAATACTATCTTGTTTGTAAATCAGTTACCTATTCGTATGGGGAAAATACAGGTTGCTAATATAGAGATGTCAGATTCTTCTTACTTGTTTCCAGGTACTACATATAGTTTTACTTTCTTAGGAAAACGCTATAAGTTAGAAGCAAAGGCACATGGTGAGGATGTCTTTCAAAACTATGTTTTATTGCTGAATGGAGAGCGAGTCTTTAGAGAAGTGGAAGCAGGTGGTGCTTATTTTGCCCTTTTGTTTGCTGGTGATTTGGATGGTGATAGTAAATTAGATCTTGTTGTTTCAGTACCTTTAGATAATGAAACTCTAAGAGTTTTCTTGTTCTTATCTACTTGTGCTCCCCCTGGTTTACAAATAGGTAAAGCCGCAGAGATAGTGGATGACTTCAGTTGTTAGTTGGGGTTTATATTTGTCAAAGTGTAAGGAATGTGTTGAGTATTATTCACTTGTAGGGTGTAATGTGCTAAGTTATGTATGCTGAAAGGCAATTAAAATATATTTATTATGAGATTCAAGTATGCTTTTTTCTTATCGATTTTTTGTGTCATAATACTTTCTTGTACCGACAAGAAGCCTGTTAGTCAGGCAAAGGAGCTGTCGGTACAGCAGGAAGATAGTGTGCCTGTAAAGAAGGTTGATAGTGTTAAGGTTGCAAGAAGCAGCCACTAACATATAAGATTCTGGTTCCTTTTGCTTATCGTTTTTGTAACCCCGATACATTGATAAATAAGAATTGGGTTGAACTATATAAGGATGGGAAAGATTATTATGTAGGAAAGGCGTGTTATAGTATTCAGAAAAAGGAAGATGCATGTGTGGGAGGAATGACACCTCACTTGTCGGGGAAACGAAATACAATCTTATTCGTCAATCAGTTGCCTGTCAATCTGGGGAAGGTAAAGACTGCTGATGTAGAGATTTCTGATACTACTTTTCTTGTGCCGGGCACTACAAGTCGCTTTGCTTTTGCAGGAAAACGCTACGAGTTAGTGGCAAAGGCACAAGGTGAGGATGTCTATAAGAACTATACCCTGTTACTGAATGGAGAGCGAATCTGCAGAGAAGCGGAGGTGAATGGGGCTTATTTCCGCCTTCTGTTTGCTGGCGATTTGGATGGAGATGGAAAGTTAGACCTTGTTCTTTCTTTGCCATTGCATTATGAAAACCTCAGAGTTGTCTTGTTCTTATCTTCTTGTGCGCCCCCAGGTTTACAAATAGGAAAAGCTGCTGAGATTGTTGATGACTTCAGTTGTTAGCCGTTTTCTGTGTTTTATTCATAAGAATGAAGGATATTAGATAATAAAGTATTATTTTTGTAACGTGTTTGAAACAGAGATAAAACTATATGATGAATTGGCAGCAATATATCACGAAAAGATAGTGCTGCCAATGGGAAAGAAGGCGTTTAGAGAGTATTCTGAAATCCTTTTTTCCTGCCATAGCTGTGGTATAGAAGGGTCTTCTTTCTCAGTGGATGATACACATTGTCTGTTTGAAGAGCAGTTAGGCTATCATCCTGTTGGCAAGTCTTTGCTGGAATGTCAGGAGATGGCAGACCATTTCTCAGCCTACGAATGGATGCATAATCATTTGGATCATCCTTTTGATGTCGAACTATTGCAGGCCATCAATAGGTTGGTAACACTTCGTACGCTCACTTATAAGCAGGCAGATGCCGTACCTGGGGAGTTTACAACGGTAGATATGGCAGCTGGTGATACGGTCTTTGGTGAACATGAAGGATTGGTGGCACAGGTACCACGACTGATGTCTTCAACAGCTGAGATGATGAAGCGTGGAGAACTTCACCCTATGATTCTTTCTGCTCGGTTCCATGGTTTCTTTGAATACCTACATCCTTTCCGTGATGGGAATGGGAGAACAGGTAGGTTGTTATCCAACTTCATCTTGCTGCGTCATGATTATCCAGAATTGATTATCCAGAAAGAAGATCGCCAAGAGTATATTGCTGCTTTGCGAACTATACGAACGGATGGGACGGATGAACATCTAATTGCTTTCTTCTTTAAGGCAGCTACAAAGCAAATGGAAAATGCTTTAGCGCAGAAAAAGCTGAATAGTCGTACAATGTTCTTCTTTTAGTGGTCTACTTTCTTTTATACTTAGTGTGTAAACTGTGCTTTTATTTATATGTAATATCGTTTTAATTATTTACAAGCAACTTGTTAACTCGTCAACTTGTTAACTCGTCAACTACAAAAAGATATGCTTCAGGAAAGTCCAATACAACTCTTACAACGTCAACGTTTACTGCTCCAAATGGAGTATTATGCCGAGAAAGAAACCTTTAGAAAGCAGACTGAGGCTGCAGGTATGCAGCGGAAAGTGAAGCGAGGTGACGCTTGGTTCCCTTTAAGAGTGGGTAAACGGTTTTATAATGGACTCAACCAACTGTGCATTGAGGTGTTTCGTACACAGGATGGGGATATCGAACATAACTTTGAATGTGGTAGACCACTCCTTTTCTTTAAGTTTGTTGAGAAAGGGAAGGGGACTCCTAATAAGGCAGTTCAGCTGAAATACTATGGTTTTACAGGTACTGTTTCGTATGTAGAAGGCGACAGAATGGTTGTTGCTGTCCCTGATTCCGCACCCTTGTTAGACCTCCAATCAGCTTCAGAACAGGTTGGTTGCCAGTTAGGTTTTGATGAAACGAGCTATCAAATGATGTTCGATGCGTTAGACCGTACCATGAAAGCAAAGGGAAATAGACAGGCTTATCTTCGTGACCTGTTCTATTCACGACAAAAGGCAGAGAGGTTCTCCTTTGCTCCTATTCGATTACCTTGGCTGAATCCAACGCAAGAAAAGGCTGTTAATGAGGTGTTATGGGCAAAGGATGTGGCGATAGTTCATGGTCCACCAGGAACAGGTAAGACGACAACATTGGTCGAAGCAATCAACGAAACACTGATGCGAGAAAGCCAAGTGATGGTCTGTGCGCAGAGTAATATGGCTGTTGACTGGATTTGTGAGAAGCTTGTCGACCGTGGTATCAATGTTCTTCGCATTGGTAATCCTACCCGAGTGAACGATAAGATGCTGGGTTTTACATACGAAAGGAAGTTTGAAGCGCATCCAGACTACCCACAGTTATGGTCGATTCGGAAGGCTATTCGAGAATTGAGGAACAATAGAAAGAAAGGCTCTGAAAGCTATCATCAGAAGATGGATAGACTGAAAAGCCGTGCTACGGAGCTTGAGATACGTATCAATGCCGAGCTATTTGGAGAGGCACGTGTCGTTGCTTCCACCCTCGTTGGTGCTAACAGTAGGATAATGGAGGGTCAGAAGTTTACTACTTTGTTCATTGATGAGGCTGCACAAGCCCTTGAAGCAGCCTGCTGGATAGCCATTCGTAGAGCGTCGAGAGTCATCTTTGCAGGTGATCATTGTCAACTCCCACCAACAGTAAAAAGCATTGCTGCCCTACGTGGAGGCTTAGGTAAGACCCTGATGGAACGTATCGTAGAGAATAAACCAGAGGTTGTAACGCTGTTGAAGGTGCAGTATCGAATGAACGAAGAGATTATGCGCTTCTCATCCGATTGGTTCTATGGAGGACAGGTAGAGACCGCACCGCAGATTAAATATCGTGGTATCCTTGATTATGACAACCCGATGGTATGGATAGACACGTCCGATGAAAGTGTTGTTGCATCGTATAATCTATCGGAGAGCGAAGCTAATTCTATCCCTTCCCAATTGAATAATGACAAGGAAAATGCCTTTCATGAGCAGTTTGTTGGTTCTTCCTTCGGTCGTATAAATAAAGGAGAAGCAGAGTTAACACTCAAGACTTTAGTCGATTACTTTACTAAGATAGGGAAGCAGCGTGTGTTAGATGAGCGGATAGATGTGGGCGTTATCTCTCCTTATCGTGCTCAAGTGCAGTATCTCCGCAGCCTGATAAAGAAGCGAGCGTTCTTCAAACCCTATCGAAGTCTTATCAGTGTGAATACCGTCGACGGCTTCCAAGGACAGGAACGTGACGTGATACTTATTTCTCTTGTGCGTTCCAATGATGATGGTCAGATAGGTTTCTTGCGTGATTTACGCCGTATGAACGTTGCTATAACACGTGCCAGAATGAAGCTGATTATCCTTGGTAATGTCCAAACAATGACCAAACACGAATTTTATAAGAAGCTGTGGGAGAGCCTTCCACAGTCTTGAAAGTGGCTGTCCTATTAGTCCAATTGGCCTTATTAGGCTAATTGGGTTAATTCTTTATAAGCCCAATTCTAAAATGTTTTTTGTTTAATTACACACAGAAAAGTGGATTTATATCAATTTTTTACTTACTTTTGTGTCATAAAAGGAAATCTACTATGTTACAACGAGATTATTTTATTCGATTAATAGAGGAATTCAATGCTGCTATCTCACGCTTTCTTACGAAGAAAGATGATGACCTGAAGCGAGATAAGGAGTTGAAAGACCTTTATAGACAGTATGTTGGAGAGTATGACGACTTGCGTAATCTCTCCGTTGACGAGTTGTTGACGTATGCCAAGGAGCAGTGGGATGAGGAAGAACGGATAGACAAAATCAATATGGTTGCAGAGTTACTTTATGCCGAAGGAAGCTACAAAGTGCAGCCTTTGCGCCAAATACTGTTGGAAAAAGCATACGCTTTATTTGATTATGTTGAGGCGAATGGCTCTACATTCTCTATCGACCGACGTCAGAAGATGGAGGCTATGCGACAAGAGTTAGGCAATAAGCTCTCTCAAATAGATTGATGTTTGAGCGGGTAAAGACGAAGAGAATTATTTAATATCATAATCATATCAGGCTAAACCTAAACCAATCAATTATGCTTGAGAAGAACATTAGAGAACAGATTAACGAATTGATACACCAGCAGGTAGTACCTGCTGTGGGTTGTACAGAGCCTATGGCGGTGGCATTATGTACTGCACGGGCCACGGAGTTATTAGGTAGAAGACCAGAGCATATTAGTGTGTTACTCTCTGCTAATATCTTAAAGAATGCGATGGGAGTTGGTATTCCTGGCACGGGAATGATAGGCTTGCCTATTGCTATAGCTCTCGGAGCTTTGATAGGTAAGTCGGAGTATCAGTTGGAGGTTATCAAAGACCTCACACCTGACACCTTAGAAGCTGGCAAGACATTTATCAGTGAGAATCGTATTGACGTCAAGTTAAAGGAAGGTATCACAGAGAAACTATACATCGAAATCACTTGTGAGGCTGAAGGACATCGTGCTACAGCTATCATCTCTTGTGCTCATACGAATATTGTATTTGAAGAGAAAGACGGAAAAGTATTGCTTGATAAGATGCAACCCAGCACTGCTACGGAAGAGAAAGTGCCGCTTTGTCTGAGTCTGAAGAGGGTCTGGGAGTTTGCAACGACCTCCCCTGTCGAAGAAATAGACTTTATCCTTGAGGCGAAGCGATATAACCTCCGTGCTGCAGCCGAGGCTTTGAAAGGGAATTACGGACATTGTTTGGGTAAGATAATGGACCGTCCTTTGAGTCGTGGTATCTTTGGTAATAGTATCTTCTCACACGTCATTGCAAAGACAGCCTCTGCCTGTGATGCCCGCATGGGGGGTGCTTTAATCCCTGTGATGAGCAATAGTGGTTCTGGTAATCAAGGTATCTGTGCAACGAACCCAGTAGCCGTTTTTGCCAAGGAGAATGAGAATACGCGCGAAGAACTTATCCGTGCACTAATCTTAAGTCATCTCACTGCCATCTACATCAAGCAGAGTCTCGGTGCATTGTCAGCCCTTTGCGGTTGCGTTGTGGCAAGTATTGGGTCCAGCTGTGGTATTACTTATCTGATGGGAGGCGATTATGTCAATGTTTGTCATTCAGTGAAGAACATGATAGCCAACCTTACAGGCATGATTTGTGACGGTGCTAAACCAAGTTGTTCACTAAAGATATCATCGGGTGTATCGACTGCCATCCTCTCTGCCACGCTCTCCATGGAGGGCAAGCACGTGACGGCTGCAGAGGGAATCATTGATGAAGACGTTGATAAGTCTATCCGTAACCTAACAAGCATAGGGAAGGAAGCGATGTGTAACACCGATGATATGGTGCTTAACATCATGACTCATAAGTGTAATTAAAAGGCTGTTATACCCTAACTCAGCTTTTTTTTCGAATTATTTTCATGAAAAGAAATATTTTTCTTCATGAAAAGAAATATTTATCTTCATGAAAGAAAATTCTTTTTTTCATGAAGATAAATTGTTTGTCGTTGTTTGGTTGTATCGAAGGGAGATTATTTTAGCCTATTCTCGTTCGTAAGTAATAATCGTGTTGACATACTTCTCTATCTTCGCAACACGTAGGTTCTTAGGCAGTTTAGGTGCTTCTACACCCTTGCCGACTGTGAAGGTCGCTTCTTCTATTCGTATCTCGTCCCATAGCCCAGCGTTAAGAAAACTCTGTAAAGTCTTTGCACCGCCCTCCACGATGAGGCTTTGCTTCTTTTCAGCATAGAGATGCGACAGCATATCGGCTGGGGTTGCAAATTCATTAGCCCTTGTTGGTCGACTTGTTAGTACTATTTTCTCAGGATTAGGACCGCTCCATTCCCTCACTGTCAGCTGTGGATGCTCCAGTTCTTCCGTTGTCTTACCAACGAGAATAGCATCATTCTCAGCCCTCATCTTGTGTACTAACATTTTTGTGAAGGGGGTAGAGATAATTAGTGGTTGATAGTCTTTACCCGGCAAGTTGCCAATGCAAGCCACAGGAGATTTTTCCTTACAAGTATTTTCACCCTCTTTACTACCATTTATAACACGTGCATTGTTAGCAGAATATTGGTGATTACTTTCCTCTCCGTGGGTGTTCGGTGAGGAGGAGGGGATAGTTGTAGTGTTGAGTGGTGTGTCAGTCGGTGTACAGCTTAGTGCGTTCTCCTCTCTACATTTAGCCTCGGCCCACTTCAAAATGACGTACGGTCGGTGGTGAGTACTATATGTTATAAATCGTTTATTCAGCTCTAAACACTCCTTCTCTAAGACACCCACCGTCACTTCTATCCCTGCTTTGCGCAGTTTCTCAACCCCTCTTCCATGCACTTCGGCAAAGGGGTCGATGCAACCACATACGACACGGCGCACTCCCTTACTGATGATAAGGTCGGCACAAGGAGGAGTCTTGCCATAATGAGAGCATGGTTCAAGACTGACGTAGACTGTTGCTTCATGGAGCAAAGCCTCATCCTCATTCTTAACTGACGCAAAGGCATTCACTTCAGCGTGTCCCTTACCACAACGAACATGGTAGCCTTCACCGATAATCTTACCCTCCTTGCTCACAATGACAGCTCCAACCATAGGGTTAGGTTTAGCCAATAGCTGACCATTGCGTGCTAATTGCAAGCAACGACGCATGTATTTTTCGTCAATATCTTCTTGTTTCATATCATTAAAATTCCTATCTTTGCAGCTATGACATACCAAGATTTATGGCACAGGCTCACTCCTTTATATGATGAAGGTGAGGCACAAGCTATCGTTCGGCTTGTGTTAGAGGTGCAGTTTGGCATTACGCTGCCCGATATATATACTGGCAAAGTTAATGAATTATCCCGAGAAGCGGAGGAGGAATTAGAGAAAATCATCCTTCGTTTGGAGCATTCTGAACCCGTACAGTATGTCCTCGGACGTGAAACCTTTTGTGGACGTGCATTCCATGTGGCACCAGGAGTACTGATACCGCGCCCAGAGACGGAGATACTTGCCGTTGGGTAGAAGAAGATTACAACCGTCCTTATTGTGCTTTGCAGCCTCCTGTGCCCCTACAGGTGCTGGATGTGGGTACTGGTAGCGGTTGTATTGCTGTTACCTTGGCTTCCGATTTATACAATTCGGCTGTTACAGCGTGGGATATATCGGGTGATGCACTACTTATTGCACGTGAGAATGTACATCAGTGGCAGGTTCGTGTTGAACTAAAGATGGAAGATGTACTCCACCCTTCAGCATCGGCTATGCAACAGCAGTTTGACGTTATCGTCAGTAACCCACCTTATATCTGCGAAAAAGAACGAACAGCGATAGCGAAGAATGTACTTGCGTATGAGCCAGCAACGGCGCTCTTTGTGCCAGATGATGACCCGCTGCGCTTCTATCGAGCAATAGCCGAATACGGTCTGCAGGTTTTTTCGGAGGAAGGTACACTTTATTTTGAAACCAATCCTATATATATAAATAAGGTGGAGGAAATGTTAAGCAGCTTAGGTTATAAGCAGATAGAACAGAGAGAAGATCAGTTTGGTAAGCTCCGCTTCATTAAAGGCATCCGACCATGATACAGAAACGACCCATGATGGAGCCACAGGCCCTGAAGAAACTTGCCGATTTATGTGCGAAAGGCGAACATTGCTCTGGCGAGATGTTAGAGAAGATGCGTAAATGGGGACTGTCAGAAGATGCGCAAGCACGTATTATGGAGAAGTTGATAACGCTGCATTACGTTGACGATAGCCGTTACACGGAGTCTTTCGTACATGATAAAATCCGCTATAACAAGTGGGGTAGGAGGAAGATTGAGCAGGCCTTGTGGATGAAAGGTAGATAGTGTTATCTCTTCGCCTATCCTCGATGCCGTGGAAGACGAGGAGTACCTCGCAGTCTTACGTCCGCTGTTAGCAAGTAAGTATCGCACTATTAAGGCAGAGAGCGATTACGAGCGTTCAATGAAGCTGATAAAGTTTGCGATGGGACGTGGATTTACGATGGAACTAATCCGTAGGTGTATAGATGAAGGAGTCGTTGATGCGGATGGCGATGTAGACTTTGTAGACGATGACACAGACGATTAGTTTATTGGCTCGCCTGATAGACACCCTTGCCCCTCGTTCGTGTACGATGTGTGTGGTGGGCGTCTTACAGTTACGGAGGAGGTGATGTGTGCTTGTTGTAACCATCGTCTCCCACGTACCTATTATTCTAAATCAGCTTATGACAATAAGCTTGTGCGCCTTTTCTGGGGTAGGATACCCATAGAGAAAGGTGCTGCATTCTTTTTCTATAAAGCCCATTCAGATACCAGTCGACTGATTTATAGCCTCAAATATGATAAGCACCCCGAAATAGGGGAGACTCTTGGACGTATTGTCGCAGCCGAGTTTGGCCAAGATAGTTTCTTTGATGGAATCACCGCAGTGGTCCCTGTGCCCCTTGCTCGGCAGCGTGAGCATGAAAGAGGGTATAATCAGAGTGAAGAGTTAGCACGTGGCATCAGTTCAGAAACTGGTCTACCCGTCTTAGAGAAAGTGTTAGAACGTATCAGTTTCCATGGTAGTCAGACGCAGAAAGGGCGTTGGGAACGTAATGAAAACGTAGAGAAAGCCTTCCGACTCATTGACTCCTCCGCTCTTAACAACCAACACATCTTGTTAGTTGATGACGTGATTACGTCGGGTGCCACCCTTGTTGCTGCAGCAAAAGAGCTTCTTAAAGCAACGAATGTCAAGATTAGTGTACTCTCACTTGGCTTTGCTAATAATGAATAAATGCCTTAATTTTTTTGTAGTTTGTTTTTTTTTCTTACTTTTGTAGGTGCATACCAAATAGCAAAAAATAACTAAAAACAATTTACTTTATGATTGTCTATGGACAAATACATAAGAGTATAACCTAAACAAAAGCCTTAACCAATGCGAAGCAAGAACCTTAATGTTATGAAAAAGTTATCAGATGGAACCTTTGTTGGGTAATAGAAAGAGAGACTTTGACGTCTAATTAAAATCTAATAAGATGGTCTCTATCAGTCTGATAAAGTGCAATTTACTTTAATCCAACCGATGTTTAACAAGAGAAGGTGACTTGGAAATATACACAAAAAGGATGCTTCTGTAGTACATTCGTATATAAGTAAAAATCTAAACAAGAAACTGCTCTTAAGTAGAAAAGTACTTGTGGGGCAGAAGGATATTGATAATAGAAATATTAACCTTTAAACACTAAATCAGAAATGAGTAACAAGAGTAATGGTCTTTACCTGGCCGCATTCCTGTTATGTCTGAATCTAAACATGCAAGCTCATGATGTTGCGGCGAATAAGAAAGGCGTAACATTAGATGATGTCATGGCTACATTGAGACAAAGGAATGGAGATGTTGTTTCTGTCTCGTCAACAAAGCTGCTCAAAAGGCGGTGAATGAGGGCGAGAAGAAGAAAGTTGTCGGAGTCGTAAAGGATGAGAATGGAGAACCGGTAATCGGTGCAACCATTCGTCTGAAGGGTACCCAAGGAGGTGCAGTGACTGATATTGATGGTCGGTTTACGCTGATGGCAGTAGAAGGTGATGAACTTGAAGTCTCCTACATAGGCTATACTACCAAGTCGGTACGTATCGGTAAGGCTGATAACTACGACATCAGTCTGTCTATGGCCAATGCGAAAGAGTTGAACGAAGTCGTTGTCACGGCTCTTGGTATTAAACGCGAACAAAAGGCTTTGAGCTATAATGTACAGCAGGTGAGCAGTGATGCGTTGGGAACCAACAAAGATGCTAACTTTATCAATTCGCTCAGTGGTAAGGTAGCCGGTGTGAATATCAATGCCAGTTCGTCTGGTGCTGGTGGCGCATCGAAGGTTGTGATGCGTGGAACACGTAGTATCGAGCAGTCAAGTAATGTCTTGTATGTTATCGACGGAGTACCAATGTTCAACCTTGGTGGGACCGGTGATGCTATCTTCGGCTCTAATGGTACGACGGAGGCAATTGCCGATATCAATCCAGAAGACATCGAGAGCATGTCTGTCTTGACGGGTGCAGCAGCCGCAGCGTTATATGGTAACCGTGCTTCTAATGGTGCTATCGTTATCACAACGAAGAAGGGAAAGAAGGGGCATACGGAGTTTACAGTCAGTCAGAGTACTGAGTTCTCTTCAGCTTTCCGCCTTCCAGAGTTCCAGAACCGTTATGGCACGGGTAGTAGTATGCGTGATGCAGGTGGCGATAGTTATAGTTGGGGACGTCTCTTGAATGATACTAACTATATGGGATATGACCCAGCAAAGGATTATCTCAAGACAGGTGTTATGACGACGGAGGCTTTCACCCTCTCAACAGGTTCTGAAAAGAATCAGAGTTATTTCTCTGCCAGTGCATTGAACTCGGGGGGTATTATTCCTAATAACCGTTATAACCGTTATAACTTCACCTTCCGTAATACTTCCAGTATGCTGGGAGACAAGCTACTTTTGGATGTTGGCGCAAGTTATATCATACAGAATGACCGCAACATGACCAACCAAGGTGTGTATGCTAACCCATTAGTATCAGCTTATCTCTATCCACGTGGCAACGACTACAACGATATGGCGATGTTTGAATACTACGATACAACACGTGGTATCTACACTCAGAATTGGAATAACTTGCTCAGTGAGTTTGTTGGTCAGAACCCTTATTGGATCAACTATCGTAACCTGCGTGTTAATAAGAAGTATCGCTATATGATGAATGCGGGACTTACTTATAAGGTGACAGACTGGTTGAATGTAGTAGGGCGTATCCGTATCGATAATGCAACGAATACTTTTGAGAAGAAATACTTTGCCAGTACGAACACGACAATAGCTGGTGCTAATGGTCAGTATGCCAAGATGAAAACTGATGATAAGCAGGTGTATGGTGATATAATGCTTAATGTTAACAAGCATCTCATGCAGAACAAGTTGTCATTGGTGGCTAACGTCGGTGCGTCAATCTCTGATATTAAGCAGGACCAGACCGGTCTTGACGGTCCTATAGCAGATAATCTTATTCCTAATGTATTCAATGAATACCAGGTAGATGCGGCCCGTGAGAAGCGTCTCCCTTATGGTTATCATGAACAGACAAAGTCTCTTCTTGGTAGTTTGGAGCTTGGCTGGAAGAGTCAACTGTATCTTACTGTTACAGGACGTAATGACTGGCCATCTATGTTGGCAGGTCCTCATTCCAATAAGAGTTCTTTCTTCTACCCTTCAGTGGGTGGGTCATGGATTATCTCAGAGTCTGTTAAGATGCCAAAGGCTATTAACTATCTGAAAGTTCGTGGTTCTTTCGCATCTGTAGGTATTCCATTCCTTCGCAACATAGCGAACCCTAAGTATGAATGGGACAATACAACAAAGCAGTGGAAGAGCCAGACAATCTATCCAATCTATGACTTGAAGCCTGAAACAACTAACTCTTGGGAGGTTGGTTTACAAGCTCGTTTCTTCAAACACTTCAACTTGGACGCTACACTCTATTGGACAAAGACATTCAATCAGACGTTTAATCCAGACATCTCTGTGTCATCTGGTTACTCAGCCCTTTATATCCAGACTGGTAATGTGTCAAACAATGGACTTGAGTTGGCCTTAGGTTACAGCAATAATTGGGGTGGCTTCGGATGGTCAAGCAATTATACTTTAAGCTCTAACCGTAACCGTATTAATGAGTTAGTTCGTAATTACGTACATCCAGAGACTGGGGCTGTTATCAATAAAGACCGCCTCGACGTAGGAGGATTAGGTAATGCACACTTCATTCTCAAGGAGGGTGGTACCTTAGGTGACCTTTATTCATTGACAGATGTTAAGCGTGATGATAAGGGATATATCTATGTAGACAAGGACGGAAAGGTTTACCGCAACAATAATGTAGGTGACGTGAAGTTGGGTTCAGTATTCCCTAAAGCGAATATGGCATGGCGCAATGATTTCTCTTACAAGGGTTTTAATCTTAGCGTAATGGTAAGTGCACGTTTTGGTGGTATTGTTTATTCTGCGACCCAAGCAGCGCTCGACCTTTATGGTGTGTCTGAGTCAAGTGCAAAGGCACGTGATAAGGGATATGTTGAAGTGAATGGTAATGATTATCTCACACCTGAATCATGGTACTCAACAGTAGGAGGTAGCGATGGAATCCCACAGTACTATACTTATAGTGCAACCAATGTACGTCTGCAAGAGGCAAGTCTTAGCTACACCTTCAAGAAGAACCATTTCTTTGGATTGGGTGATTTGACACTTTCAGTGACAGGTCGTAATCTATTGATGTTCTATTGTAAGGCACCTTTTGACCCTGAGACAACAGCAACAACAAGCAACTATTATCAGGGTATAGATAAGTTCATGACACCAAGTACGAGAACTATTGGTTTCAATATCAAACTTAAATTCTAATTAAAAGTTATGAAACAAATAAGAAATATCATATTGTCAACGGTATCGGTAGGCTTGGCGATGAGCTTGGCTGGCTGTACCAATAGCTATGAGGACTATAATCAAGACCCCTATGGTGTATCGAAGAAGGAGACAGAACGTGATGCCTATTCTTTGGGTGCAGCTATGATAAACTTGCAAAGTTGGGTTGTTCCTACGGATGTCAATACTAATCAGTTCACAGAGTGTCTGTGTGGTGGTTCGTATGGTGGCTATCTTTCTGATTCAAATGCGGGTTTTGCAGGTAAGAACTTTGCACAGTATAGTCCTGAGAACGGCTGGAGTCGTGTTCTTTTCAGAGACTTCCTACCAAAGCTTTCTATCTATTTCAATGAGGTGAAGAGTGCTACAGATGAGCCTGTTCCATTAGCAGTAGCACAGATAGTAAAGGTAGCTGGTATCCATCGTGTTACTGATGCGTATGGTCCGATACCTTATTCTAAGGTGGGACAGAACGGTGAGATTACCGCTCCATACGACTCTCAAGAGGATGTCTACAAGTTAATGTTCAAGCAGTTGGACGAAGCCATTGCTACACTTACAGCCAATCGGACATTTAACTTCTCACCAAAGGCTGATAAGGTCTATGCTGGTAATGTAGAAAAGTGGATTAAGTTTGGTAATTCTCTGCGTCTTCGTTTAGCGGTTCGTATATCGAAAGCCAACCCAGCATTAGCTAAGCAAGAGGCTGAAGCATCAATAAATAATGCGGTAGGTGTGATGACCTCCAATGATGACAATGCCTTTATGACTTTGTCGAACACTAATCCTTTCGAGGTGGTGATGTATGAGTATAATGGTGGTGACTCACGTGTTGGAGCAGATATAACCACTTATATGAATGGTTATGACGACCCTCGTAGAGAAGCCATGTTCACCCAGTCGACTTTAGAAAACGCTACTAATGGTTATTATGGATTACGTTCAGGTATTCAGATCCCTGGTGCTGAGATAGCTCATGCGTACAGTAACTATAAGGTAAAGACCGATTCAAAGCTCATGTGGATGAATGCTGCGGAGGTTGCTTTCCTACGTGCTGAGGGCGCATTGAGGAACTGGAACATGGGAGGTACGGCCAGTGATTTCTATAAGAAAGGTGTTGAATTATCCTTCGAGCAGTGGGGTGTGAAGGGAGCAGCGGCCTATCTGGCTGATAATACCCGTACCCCTGCAGTCTACACAGACCCTGCAGGCCTCAATACATATACTGGTCCTGTATCGACAATCACTGTTGCTTGGGATGATAATGACACACCTGACCACAAGTTAGAACGTATTATTACCCAGAAATGGTTGGCTATGTTCCCGCTTGGTTGGAGGCTTGGGCAGACTATCGACGCACAGGTTATCCAAAGCTGATGCCTGTGAAGGTGAATAATAGCGGTGGTGTCGTAAGTAGTGAGCGTGGTGCTCGTCGTCTATCTTACCCACAGGAAGAGCGTCGTAACAACCTTGAAAACTACAATGCAGCTGTTGGCATGCTTGGTGGAGCTGATAACATGGCTACAGATGTGTGGTGGGCAAAGTAATGAATGGCTAATTAACAAGGATGAAGATAGGGCATGTCATAGATATGTTACCTATTCAACTGTTTAATAATAAAGAATAAAGATGAAAAATATCATTAAGTATATAGCATATTCAACAGTCTGTGCAGTAGCGTTGCTTATGTCAAGCTGCGATACAGACGTTGAACCTGTTGATATCAATCAGCCTGGTATTGAGCGTCAGAACCCTGAACTCTATCAGCGCTATCTTGCAAGTATTCGAGCTTACAAGGCAAGTAATCATAAGATTATGATGGTATGGTTTGATAATAGTCAGGCTGTTCCATTTACGCAGGCACAGCACATCAACGCTATTCCTGACAGTGTAGACTATGTCGTATTGACACAGCCAAGCATGATGACTGAGCAGTTACTGCAAGAGATTGACGAAGTAAGAACTCAAAAGGGCATGAAGGTTGTGTTCCAAATAAGCTGCGATGACATCAAAGTAGCCTACGAAGCACAGAAGAAAGCGTTCATGGCAAAGAGCGAGAATGCGGGTAAGAAATTCCGTGACTTCAATGGTTTCCTCGTTGATTCAGTGAATACACAGCTCCATCTTGTGGACAAGTATAACTATGATGGTGTTATCATGGGATTTAATGCGAAGCTTACACACTATCTGAACGACCAAGAGAAGGCTGAAGCTATCGCTTTAGAAAATGTCTTCTTGGGTATTTCAAAAGACTGGAAGGCACGTCATCCGAAAAAAGAGCTGATTATGATGGGACGTCCACAGCATGTTGCAGACAAGAGCCTACTTGAACAAGCACGCTACCTCATCATCCCTTCACAGGATGAGAAGTCTGTCTCTGGTGTCGACTATTTGGTTCGGAAGGCTGCTGTAGAGGGTGTTCCAACCGACAAGTTCATCATAATGGCCAATAATAAGTCTATTGATGAGACCGACACGAAGACTGGTTATTGGGGCAAGACATTAGCTATGTACGGTATTGCTAAGTTTGTTGCTGCAGACCACACAGGCTATACCTGTGCTGGAATGGGCTTGTTGAATGCGAATGTTGATTATTATAACGCCTCATTCACCTATCCGAATTTGCGCAAAGTAATCTCAACTATTAATCCAACCGTTAAAGAGTAAAGGAAATGAAGAAGCTATTTAAATATATTCCTATCCTGTTGGCTACTTGGTTGATAGTAGCTTGTCAGAATAATGATGAGGCCGACTTTAAGAATAAGGCATTCATTGATGGTAAGACATTTACGACAGAGACTATCATTAAAGGTGCTGGTAGTATGGTGAAGTCGTTGACACTCTCCACCTCTCGTCCTGCTGAAAAGGACTTGAATGCGACTTTCAAGACAGCTCCTCAGATGGTTGATACTTATAATAAAGCTTACTATAACAAGGCTGTGTTATTGCCAGATAGCTGCTACAGTGTTCTCGTTGGTGATGTAAAAATCAATCAGGGAAGTGTGAAGAGCAACGCTGCTCAGTTTGAGTTCTCTAAGCTCGGCGGTCTTGACCGCTCTACTACCTATGTCCTTCCAGTGACAGTTGAGTGCAATGATATAGAGTTGTTGCAGTCTGCTAAGAATTATTACTTCGTATTCCGGGCTGGTGCACTCATCAACGTTGTCGCTGACGTGAGTAGGAATTATCTTCAAGTAGATTGGAAGACACCAGAGCTTGTCACCGATATGAAGCAGATAACGATGGAAGCACTTATCTATCCACGTGAGTTCGGTAAGCTTATTTCTACCATAATGGGCATTGAAGGCAATTTCCTTATGCGTATCGGCGATGCAGGCTTCCCTGATAATCAGATACAGATAGCCACTGGTGCGGGCAATTTCCCTGACTATGACTCTAATAAGGGACTGCAGACAAAGCGCTGGCAGCATGTGGCCATGACCTATAATGCTGATACACGTGAGGTAAAGGTGTATGTAAATGGCATCTTACAGTCGCAGGGTACGCTTCGTCTTAGGTCTGTAACCATTAAGGGTAACTCGGCTGACCGCATGTTCCTCATTGGTAAGTCTTATGATGACGCACGCTGGTTTGAAGGCGATATGGCCGAAGTTCGTGTGTGGAATGTGGTTCGTACACAGGAGGAGATAGCCACCCACTTCTATAGTGTTGACCCTAAGACACCAGGCCTTGTGGGCTATTGGAAGATGGATGATAATACGAGTCCTAACATTGTGAAAGATGCTACGGGCAATGGTAATGACGCTAAAGCAAACAAACCATTATCATGGCATAATGTTTCATTACCAGAGAAATAATCTGTTAAACGCTTAATCAAATGACATTTATGAATATGAATAAAATAAAAACCATCGCTCTTTCGATAGCTGGTATGGCTTTAGCTCTATCCTGTTCAGAGAGTATTGACGTGCCTCTTGTTGATGAAGGCGGTTATAAAACATTGGAGAATAACCTTGCTTTCATCACCGATAAGTATGGATGTAGCAATGTTGACTCTCTCGTTTTCAATGAGAATGGGACAATAGACTTCTATGTCAACCTTACGCAAGCACCTAAGGCGAATGAAGATTACACATTGGTCTATGATGCCAAAGTACTTGAAGACTACAATAAAACGAAGGGTACAGCTATCGAAGCTATGCCTGAAGCACTCGTTACTATTGATGGTACAGCTACCGTAGCAGCCGGTGCAACGAAGTCTTCTAAGGTGGCTGTTAAGTACACTACGGCCTCAGAGCTGAAGGAGAATGGCGTATATGCGATTCCTTTGAAGGTGAAGGGCGCAAGTCAAACCTCAAAGGAAAAGGGCGAGTTCATACTCTTTGTGCGTGATATCAGTAAGATGCCTAATTGCCATAAAGACAATGGCTTGCAGGTAATCAGCTGTATGGAGGTGAACGATGCAAACCCACTTCACAACCTGTGTTATACATTAAAGGAATCAAAGAAGTATGTCTTCGATCAGGTTATCCTCTTCTCTGGCAATATAAACTACAATGCTGAGATAGGAGAAGTGTATAACTATAATAATGAGAACGTACAACATCTGCTCGACTACAAGGAGAAGTACTTGAAACCTTTGCAGGAGAAAGGGATGAAAGTCATCCTTGGTATTCTTGGAAACCATGACCGCTCTGGTGTTGCCAACCTCTCTAAGGAGGGCGCAATAAAGTTTGCACAGGAGTTGAAAGCTGTTGTTGAGGCTTACGAGCTCGACGGTGTCTTCTTTGATGACGAGTATTCAAGCTACGGAAGTTACCCTGGCTTTGTCACACCATCTGTTGAAGCTGCGTCTCGTTTATGCTATGAATGTAAGCGCATCATGCCAGACAAACTCATTGAGGTTTATGTCTACGGGCGCACAAGTAGCTTGACAACCATTGATGGACATAAGCCAGGCGAGTATATCGACTATGCTCTACAGGATTACGGACGCTATGGCGACCTTTCTCCTTATTATGAAGACTTGTCACCTAAGGGTATGATACAAGGTTCGTCAGAGTTTGGACAGGGCCGTATCATCTCTCTTAATACTGCACGCTCTATCAAGACAGATGGTTACGGAGGGACTATGGTATTCGGTTTGACCCCACGGAACGGGTATGTGACACGTCTGAACAATATCACACGTGCCTTCTATGGAGAGGAAACCGTACTGACGGGTAGTTATGCAAAAGATTGGTAACATACTTAAACAATGATACAATGAAACTGAAATATATCTATTCAGCCCTAATGGCGGCTGTTCTTATGCTTGGCTTCACAGCATGTAGCAGCGATGAAGATACTCCGACGACAAAGCCAGAACCAAAGGTTGAGACGCCACTTACGTTCGATACCGATACTGTGAGTGTGGGAGTAGGTGAGACAACTGCGTTTAATGTGACGGCAGGAGGCGGTGATTACAAAGCTTTCTGCGAGAATCCAGATATTGCAACACTGTCTATTCAAGGCAATGCGATTACTATCTCTGCTGTTAAACATGGTTATACGGGTGTTGTCGTCTCTGATGCAGCGGGCAACTATAAGCGTTTAATCGTGAAGGCAATGTACAAGAAGATCCTTCTTGATAAGGAGGAAATTAATGTGAGCATGAAGGTTGGACACACTGATGGCACTGCTGTGGTTACTGTTACGGGTGGTAATGGTGGCTATGAGGCTGTCAGTAATCATGAAGACATTGCTGAAGTGCACTCTATTGTTGATAGTATTATAACTATCAGAGGCGTTAGCAATGGTACGGCAATGATTACTATCAAGGATAAGATGGGGCTTACCAAGACGGTGAAGGTGACGGTTACGACAACCGATATTCCTTTCACTGAGGAGGAGAAGGCTTCGATCATGGCTTCTACTGAGCCTATCATGGTCTTTGACGACGGCAGATCACGTCAGTATGGTAGTATGCGAATTGGCCAAGAAGATGGTAAAAGGATTGCTGAGTGGAACTATAGCGATTATCTTTACCTTAAATGCTGGTTCACTGGCGACCTTACTGTTGGTATGAAGGCAGAAGGTAAGGTTGGTGTCAAGACTGATTATTGGGGTGAATCAACCACGTATGAGGGGGTAAATGTCGAGATTATCAAAGTGTCTGATACGCAGGTATGGGGACTTATGTGGCTCTTGAAGGATAATTACCTCCACTATGGTTACTTTATCCTACCTATTGATAATGATTAATCTATCGTCCCCTTCTTTGTAAGGGGATGATAAACATACTGACTGAAATAGTGAGGATATTTCGGTAATTATCTCCCTCTCCATTCGAAGCGATGTTTGGAGAGGGAGTTTTTTTTCCTCACATGGAAGGGTGAGATTGCTGAGGTTACTCCTACTGGCCTACTTGCATAGGTCTTTGGAACTTCTTTCTCTCACAAAGGATATATTTTCTCTCACAGAACTCACAGATCTAACAGAGCGTTATTGCGCACAGTTTCGAACTCACAGAACGCCTCCGGCATACAGAATTCACAGAGGCCTTTCAACTAACATTAGCTGTAACGTTCTGTGAAATCGGTTGACTTAATGTCTCTGTGCACCTTTGTGAAATCTGTTCATCTGTGAGTTCTGTGAGAAAAAGAATGTCCCACTGTGAGTGATAGAATTGTTCTCAGTGAGAGAAAGAATTGTTCTCAGTGAGAAAAAGAATGTCCCACTGTGAGAGAAAGAATCGTTCTCTGTTAAAGTGGGGATGCTAAACATTCAAACAGAAATTGTAAGAATATTTCGGTTGTTACACCCTTCTCCGTTCGAGGAAAGGCCAAGTTGGATGCGAGAAGAGGCTCTTCTGCGTTCAAGAAGGTGCCCTTCTTGCGTGTTAAAGACGCCCTTCTTGATGCAAGAAGGGCGTCTTTTTTAATGCTATGTGTAATGGGTTGATTTGTAGTGGGTTATAAAGTTGGCTGTTGGAGATATTATACTCCTGTCTTAAAGATGATTACTTTGATGTCATGTAATGATTTTTCGTAAGTTCGTTGATACTTCCGAAATGTGAGGTAGTTGCCGCTATATAACAAGTGGAAAGGTAGGTAAATGGAGTAGAATATTGTCAAGTAAGTTGATGCGTAGCGTTGTAAGAAAGCGAGACAGAGATAAAAGCGAATGAAAGACAGTTTGTAGTAGATACGAGGAGTATCTGTTATCATTATCTTCTTTTATAGTCTTTTTATCCTTAGATATCAGAAAAATTGTGTAAGTTTGCACTTAGTATTATAACTATAAACTATCGAGATGGAAGATTTAAAGAAAGTCTTTGCAGGCAAACTGCTCGGAATTAAAGCCATTAAGTTGCAACCTAATGACCCTTTTACATGGGCAAGTGGTTGGAAGTCACCCTTCTACTGTGATAATCGCAAGACGTTGTCGTTCCACGATGTACGTTCGTTTGTGAAGCTCGAGTTGGTACATGCCATCCTTGAAAACTTCCCAGAGGCTACGGCTGTGGCTGGTGTTGCAACGGGAGCTATCGCTCAGGGTATGCTTGTTGCCGATGAGTTGGCCTTGCCATACGCATACGTTCGTCCGAAGCCAAAGGACCATGGCATGAAAAACCAGATTGAAGGTGAATTGCCAACAGGCTCAAAGGTGGTTGTTGTAGAAGACCTTATCTCTACAGGTGGCTCTTCTCTGAAGGCCGTAGCTGCTCTTCGTGAGGCAGGCTTTGAGGTTGTGGGTATGGTAGCCTCTTATACTTACGGTTTTCCAGTAGCCGAGGAAGCCTTCCGAGAGGCTCATGTAAAGTTGGTGACCCTCACCGATTACGAGCATGTCGTTGAGAAGGCACTTGAGACAGGATATATTAAAGAAGACGAAGTCGCCATGTTGCATGATTGGCGCAAGGACCCAGCAAATTGGAAAAAGTAGTCTTTTAACATTCCGTATGGAGTAACATAATTTATTTCTTGCGGACTGTTTGTAAATGAGTGATAGTAGTGGGCGCCTTGTTAGTGCGTCCCTACCTTTGGTTGTCATCTTCTCTTACAATCAGTCTTGCTATCTTATAGCCCTCCACTCTATAACTCCTCTAATAAAGAAAAGTAATGACAAAGTTTGAAAGTAGTGTAAAGCAGATTCCTCACTCTCAAGAGAGTGTATATAAAACGTTGAGTGACTTGAATAATGTACAGCGTCTGAAAGAGCGTCTTCCAGAAGGTTCAACAGGCGATGCTGATATGGATAAGGTGAAAGAAAGATTACAGAATATCACCTTTGACCAGGACTCTCTGTCTGTGAATGTAGAGCCTGTTGGCCAGATTTCTATGCGTATTATCGAGCGTGACGAGCCTAAGACGATTAAGTTTGAAAGTGATAATTCGCCATTATCCTTTAACTTCTGGATTCAGATACTCCCTGTTACCGAGTCTTCTTCAAAGATGAAACTCACGATAGATGCTGATATTCCTTTCTTTGCAAAGGGTATGGTGTCAAAGCCATTACAAGAGGGTATTGAGAAGATTGCCGATGCCTTGGCAATGATTCCGTTCGAATAATATTATTACATGTGGAGAGTAAAATTATGATGAGACGTAGTGTTCAATCTGTTATCTTACTGTTTCTTATCCTATTATCATCATGTGGTGATAGGGTGGACTATGAATACAGTAGCCGTCGTATCTTTTTTACTTTCCATAACGATACGCATCAAGACCCTATTCTTGCCTCTGCGCTCAACTCAATGTCGCCAGGAGTATATTGTATCATACGGTATTCATACGTTAGTGGGCGGCATAGCTTCTCTTTTGAGAATAATCAAGGACTGCGTTCGGGCTCGCCTGTGTGGTTTGATGGTATTGATCTTAGACTGGAGAGTTGGAAGCATGTGGGACAGAACAACGGACTTATAGTGGGGTATGGCAATCTTGACGTTCCTGCTCCGCTGTATGCATACGACCTACAATGTCCTAATTGCTTTCAGCCGAATGTACTTCCTTTGCGCTCTTATGAGTTGAAAATGAGTAGTGATGGCTTTGCCACTTGTACTAACTGCCATCGAAAGTATAACCTTAATACTGGGGGTAACATCGTGAGTGGCGAGGGTGGTAAGAAACTTATCCGTTATCGTGCTAATTGTACGGGGCCAACTGGCGTTTTGGGCATTAATTAGTACTGTACTTTTATTGTCACTTTCATGGTAGCACACATGTTTTATGCATGTGTGATACGTTCGTCTTTCATCGTAATTGCCCCTTTAATCTATAGCTTGAAACGATGTTGAATAGCGAAGGAAATGCACCTTTTTGACTTAAACGATTTGTTGAAGCATAGAAAACGTAGGAAGTTTATTGTCAAGCATTGGACGAAATGCAGGAGGCTGAGAAGTGTTTACGTTGGATTTGGTTTGTTCTCCCACAGCTGAAAGGATTTGGTCACAGCTATCGGCTGTAGTATTATGGTATAGTAGAAGCCAATGAATCGCGTGCCTACTTGGTTCATTCTTCTACTGAGCGAATGGCTGCGAGAGATTACGAATGACGTTTTGCAACATTCTGTCAAGGAGGTAAAAGAGGTGATGGGGAGTCGAATTGATGCCTTAAAATTCTGTTCCTTAATGACTCTCTTTGATGCAGTCTGTCCAAATGATATCTTCTGAAAGGTACTCGTAACCTTTTTTGACGGAGAACGAGACGGTCTTATCCTACAAAGAATAAGGAAATAAGGGTTGGAGCTCTTCTACCTCTAATAATCAGTCTGCTTAAGAGAATAGCCTAATCTTCCTTTCCCAAATAACGTGATGTCGGTTAACATGTATGGAACGAAGGTTAGACACCACTTGTGCATAACATGAATACGTGTTGTGTAGCGCATGTGTGTTAAATGTGTTGATGGTAGAATGTATTATAAATTTGAACCAAGTGATACGCAGCCAAAGTCTTGCGGAAAGAATCTGGCTAAAGTCGCACTTGCTTATTGAACTCGCCTTTAATACCTAAAAATATGTTCTTTTGTTCTTATTAATATATGTTATTAGCGAATAAAATCGTACCTTTGCAGACAACAAATATAAATTGAGTATAAAAATTGGTAATTTGTATGTACATCTTACCAGTATTATCACTAAGAATGAATAAGAAAAATACAACTTTCTGGCTGCTGCCATTGCTCTTGTCTTTGGTAGTTACCATGTTTTCAGGGTGTAACAACACCGAAAATTCAGTTATTAACGATGATGATGCACCAGCTGGTGCAAAGGGTAGCCTGGTGTCGTTTGGGTTGAGTACAAGTCAATATTCAGAAGGAAGTCCTGCCTCACGTGCTGCAGGAAGCAATGAAGGTCGGGTAGTGTCATCTTCTACCGAAAATCTTGGAAATGGCTTAGAAGCTCTTGTAGAAGTTATAGAAACTCCTACAAAAGCTGCAAAAACGCGTGCTGTGGGTCAGGCTCCAGCAGGAGATTATACTATACTTGCATATCAAGGTTCTGAATTGAAGCAAAAGTGGGAGATAAATTATAAATCAAACGGCACCTACACAATGAAAGATGGCTCTAATCCAGAGAAATATCTTGCACCAGGTAGTTATAAATTCTATGTCTTTAAGAACCAAGATTTCGAGTTAGAAAATGGTAATTACGTAGCTAAACTTAAGAATGGTGAGAATGAACCTTATCTGTATGAAGATAATGTAACAATTAAGAATCAGCTTAAAACAAAACTTACATTTACTCTTAAACCATACTTTGCGAAAGTAAAATTTAAGGTTAAAGCTTTCTCAGCTAAGTTTGATAGAGCTTCTAAAACAGCAGGAGGAACACCATATACAGAACAGACTCCATTTGAAGGTCCAACTAATGGTCATTTTGTATATGATGCTAATTCTATCCCCTCAACTATGACACTTAATGCAACAAATGGTACAATAACACCTACAAATAATAGTGCTGCTGGGCAAACAAACGACTTTGTTAGCTTTACTGGAAATGTAGTTGATGGTGATAATTCTTATATTTTAAGTAATAATGCAATGTTTTTCTTGCCAGGAACTGATATTACAAAGTTGAAATTCCAATTTAAGACTGGTATTGCTGGTACTATATACAAAAAATCAATTGCAGGTAAATCGCTAAAAATAAGTAAACCTATTACAGGTGGACTAAAAAGCGGGTATGAATATATAGTTTCAACCACAGTTTATTATACTGCTACCTATCTTTTCAGCGATGGTACGGAAGGAACAATGGGAAATAAAGGAAATCGCACACCAATAGCATTATATGTTGGTACACATAATGGTCATAAATTTGCAATTGCTTTGAATGATGCGAAATATCCTGAAAAAGGAGGAGATGGTAGTTGGTATCTTGGTCCTTGGTCAAGAAATAATTCCAATAATGCGACATATTTATATAATATAAATACCCAAACTCCAAAATATGATGGCTATGAAACTACATATGAATCAAATACAACTTGGGCTAATCCATCAGGAGGAAAAGTAAAGGCTAATAATCCAAACTTTGATGCTTTTTATGCTGCAGCACACTATTCTCCAGGTGTAAATTTGACAGGTAGTATTGCAGGTGCTAAATGGTATTTACCAAGTTGGGGAGAATGGGACGATGCTTATAGAACATTTGGCTTTGAATCTATTATAGGTAAAAAAGAAAAAAATGACGAAGTATGGTATTCAAGTGATTTACAATATCAACTTGTACAAATTTTGTTCTTACAAGCTGGTGGAAGTCCTGCTGCAGGTTTCTATTGGACAGCCGATACACACGGAAAATCTTATACTATAATGATTCGTACAAAGATTACTAAAAAGCTTGATTGGCCACAAATTAACGATGCAAATAAAACTGATCAATTTGGAGCTACCCGAGCTTTTATTAGGTACTAATAGATAAAATAGACAAACGAGAAATAGAAAATGAGCAAACTTCCCATAGTTTGCTCATTTTTTATTATTAGTTTTAAAAGCTCTATACTAAACATAGTATATAAATGCTATATAACACAATAGAGATGTACCAAATAAGTACATCTCTATTGTGTTATTTCTGTTTCTTTATAACTCGTAATTATAAATCGTTTCCTTCTCCACCACCATTATGTTCACCGCCATTGCCGTAACTATTATCTGTTTGGATAGGATTACTTGGCTGTGGTTGAACACTACTACAAATCATGCCTACATTCTCAACAGAGAGTACAGTAGTGTTTGGTTGCAAATATTTTTTCTTATTGACTTTCATACCTATCTTGTTAATTAGTATTTAAATTACATCCGGTTCTCGGTGTAATTTCGTTGCAAAGTTAATAAAAATAAATGGGATAATCTGTATCCTATCCAATAATTTTATATCTTTTGATTAAGATAATGTTCTGGGTCAATTTCTTATCAGTCCCCTTGTCGTTATTTGTAGATACTCCGCACATGTAGAGTGTATGGCCTGCATGAGTGATGAGGATGGTAGATATACGTGGTGCGGAGCATTCACACAAGTCTCTCTTTTAGAGCTTTTAGAAATTGGAGTGATGTTTTTTTTTAATCTACCTATTGATAGACAAGTATTATAACCCCTTAAATATAAGTTCTTTGTAATGTGGGTAGCTCTTGTAAACTAAGTATAGTTTTTGTAATCATTATTTTAAGTATTTATATTCCGTAATATTCTGTAAATAAAAGGATATGAAAGAATAGAACACACAATGGTTATTGATAATCAGATGTTAAACGATATCAATCTGTATTTAGGAAGACTTACCAGAGTTCAAAGGTCAAGAAATAAGTCAAGGAATAATTATAGAATGCTCTCATGATTTATGAGCTTTGTGCGCAGAGTTATTTTTGTCTAAACCTAATTATGACATAACAAATGTAACATATTATATAGGTGTATTTTGATAGAGTCAAGTAGAAGAAAATCATAAATAGCGATACCAATCAACCTAATAACTTCAAAAAAGCATGAAAAATTTTGTTAGTTCGAAGATTTAGCCTTATCTTTGCAAACGGTTTGCCGCAATGGTGGAATTGGTAGACACGAGGGACTTAAAATCCCTTGGCCAGTAATGGCTGTGCGGGTTCGAGCCCCGCTCGCGGCACTTTCTTCTTAAATCTCAATGCGCATGAGGCGAATAGCATATATACTCTTGTTCTCCCTGCTGTTAGTTTCTTGTGGTACTCGTAGCGGTTACTTCAAGATGGAGGGGCGTTTCTTGCACATGAATCAAGGTGAACTTTATGTTTATAGCCCAGATGGGGGTATCAATGGTTTAGATACTATCAAGATTGAGGCTGGACGTTTCTCTTATGAGAAACCTTGTAGTAAACCTTCTACATTAATTATAATCTTCCCTAATTATTCTTCGCAGCCTATCTTTGCCGAATCGGGTGAGGCGGTAGACGTAAAAGCTGATGCTTCCCATCTAAAAGAGATGGAGGTTGAGGGAACGAAGGATAATGAACTTATGACTAAGTTCCGCAAGCAGATAGCAAGTGTATCCCCTCCTGAGGAGGTGAAATATGCGATAACGTTTATCAACGACCATCCAGAGTCGCCGGTGAGTGTATATCTGCTCATTCGTTACTTTATTCAAACGGAATCTCCTGACTACAGCCAGGCGGTAAAACTATTGCGGGTATTGATGAAGGAACAGCCTGAAAATACCGATTTGGGTCGTCTTCAACGGCAATTAACCGAATTAGGCTCGTTGCCAGTCGGTAGTAAGATGCCTAAGTTTTTAGCCAAGGATATAAATGGAAAAGTCGTGAATAATTCGACATTCCAAGGGAGGGATATTGTTATTATCAATACTTGGGCCGCATGGAGTTATGAGAGTCTTGACATTCAGCGTGCGTTGAGTGATGCTGTGAAGGCAGGGAAGATAGCTGCTATGGGTATCTGTATTGATGCCAATCCCAAGGAGGTAAGGCAGTCATTAGAGCGTGACGGCATAGAATTTCCTAATGTCTGTGATGGGAAGCTACTTAATACTCCATTGCTCAAAACCTTTGGACTTAATACTGTACCAGATAATATTGTCATTCGCAACGGGAAAGTAACAGAAAGGAATATCACCGCTAATACTATCCGTCAGCGTTATGGCACTGACTAAAAACCAATAGTGTGCTTGTAAAAACATTCTGTGCAGCTGTCAACGGAATGGAAGTCACCACCGTGACAGTCGAAGTTAGTATTACGCGTGGCGTATTGTTCCACCTTACCGGGCTGGCAGATGGCGCGGTAAAGGAAAGCCATGACCGTATTGCAGCAGCACTTCTCAATAATGGGTATAAGTTCCCTGTAGCCGATATCACCGCTAATCTCGCTCCTGCCGACCTCAAGAAAGAAGGCTCCAGTTTTGACCTCCCATTAGCAATCGCTATTCTTGCTGCTAATGAGAAGATGAGTTGTGATCGTTTGCGAGAAGTCATGCTTGTGGGAGAATTGAGTCTTGATGGAACCTTGCAACCAGTAAAAGGTGTGCTTCCTATCGCTATCAAGGCACGTGCAGAGAAGTTTAAGGGTATTATCGTACCTAAAGCGAATGAGCACGAAGCCGCTGTGGTAGATACGTTAGAGGTCTACGGAATGGAGAATATCTTACAAGTTATCGATTTTCTTAATGGTAGCTCCAATCCAGAGCCCTGTTTCGTTGATACGCGAAAAGAATTCTATGAACATCAATATGCTTTTGATCTCGATTTTGCAGATGTTCGTGGACAGGAGAATGTAAAGCGAGCTTTAGAAGTGGCAGCCGCTGGCGGACATAATCTTATTATGGTTGGACCGCCAGGAAGTGGAAAGAGTATGATGGCAAAGCGTCTTCCTTCGATTCTTCCCCCTCTGTCTTTATCGGAGAGTTTAGAGACAACACAGATTCACTCTATTGCGGGAAAACTGAGTCGTGACACCGGATTAATAACACAACGCCCCTTCCGCAGTCCTCACCATACTATCTCTGAAGTGGCACTCGTGGGTGGTGGTGCTAATCCAATGCCAGGCGAGATAACCCTTGCTCATAATGGAGTGCTCTTTTGTGATGAGTTGCCAGAGTTTAATAAACATACCTTAGAGGTTCTTCGACAGCCGTTAGAAGACCGCAAGATAACTATCTCTCGTGCCAAATATACCGTTACTTATCCTTGTAGTTTTATGTTCGTAGCAAGTATGAATCCATGTCCATGTGGCTATTTTGCCGACCCTACACATCATTGTGTTTGTTCGCCAGGACAGATTCAGAAGTATCTGGCCAAGATATCAGGACCGCTGATGGACAGAATAGATATTCAGTGTGAGATAGCTCCTCTTCCTTTTAAGGATATCTCACAGGCAACACCGGGCGAACCAAGTGCTACTATTCGTGAACGGGTTATCCGTGCACGTGCTATTCAGACTGAGCGTTTCAGTAGTTATCGTCATATTCATTGTAATGCGCAGATGAATGAACGTATGATTCATGAGTTTGCTGAACCTGATGAGGCCTCCATCAAACTTCTTCGTGATGCCATGGAACGACTGAAACTATCGGCACGTGCCTACAACAGAATTTTGAAAGTGGCTCGTTCTATAGCCGACTTGGAGGTATCGGAGACGGTGCAAGTGCAGCATATAGCTGAGGCTATTGGGTATAGGAACTTAGACAGGAGTGATTGGGCAGAACGATAATTTTTGTTTCTTATCTATTGCCAATAAGAGAATTGATAGGGAATAAGAGAAAAAATAGTATTAAGTATAAAATAAAATGATATGAAAAAGCTATTGATGTTTATGTTGTTGTTGATGAGCTTAGCTGTGTCTGCTGAGACAGGTGACTCATTGATAACAGTAGATTGGAATAGTATAAAGGCTGAGGTGAGAGCTAATCCACAGCGTGTACAGAATTTGGTTGATGAGTTTATAAACGTAGACTCTGACTTAACGATGACGGCTAAAGATCGAATCTTAGCTGTCTACGGGCGCACTTACCTCAATAATGGTAGTGACATGAGTATTGAAATTGACATGATGAAGGTTAGACGTGACGGAAAGTTTGAAGAGGCAGCTACGATAGCCGACAGGGTTCTTGCAAAAAATCCGCTTAATACGAATGCACTCATTTCTAAGATCTATTATTTCAGGAAACTCTCTGGTTCTGATCCTGACAAGGAGTGGATGACAAGCGATAGTCTTAAAGTTTATTCCGTTCGTCTTTCGCGTATCTTGGATACTATCTTCATGACGGGTGATGGGAGTAAAGAGCATCCTTTCTCTGTCACCTCTGTAGGTGATGAGTATAATTTTGTGAACTTCTTCCTTGGTATCCTCAAAATCAATGGACAGATGATGATAGAGAAGACCGACCGTCTTATCTTAGGTGATACCAGTGAAGTCTATACTTCGCCTGATATCTATTTTGATATTAAGCGTGTCCTCGAATTAGAGGCTGGATTATTTTGATTAGATGGGAAAGAGATAGGGTAGGGGGTGTCTGATGCTTTACATATAATTTACTACTTCAGATTTGTGGGGCGGAAGAGACTGTTTTATCAGTAGCGTCTATGGTCTTATCACTGTGTATTTGGCGTAAAGAGTTTTTCCAAAAAACAAAACTTGCTGTCATTACTGTCATGCAATAGAGGCTATTAACTTGTTAACTTATAATAAGATAGACGAAATGTTAAAAATGACAGCAAATTGATTTTAAACTTATTCAGGTAATTCTATGTAATAATTACTACTTGTTTTGTAGGTGTTACCACATCCATTTCTAAGGAAGAGGAATAAGCAGGAGAGGGCAGTGATAATTATTGATATTAGATATGGTTATCTGAGAGGTCAATAAATAAGGATAGAAACTCGTAAAAGATTTCTGTATTACTTGTTTTCATGAGAATATTCAATATTCTATTCGTCGAAAAATGTTTTTATTGAACATTAATAGATTTTTATCCCATAAAACTTTGATATATCATTTTTTAGCATTATCTTTGCACTGAGGTAAATTAAACATTAAGGCTATAGAATTCCGACATTCATTGAATTGGTGTTGGAATTCTGTTTCTTTATATGTTTTTGAAAAACGGATTAATTATTTAAAACAAGATATTATGGCTTATATGTCACAGGAAGGCTACGATAAGCTCGTAGCTGAGTTGCAGTATTTAGAATCTGTTGAACGTCCCAAGGCATCAGCAGCTATTGCTGAAGCAGCCGATAAGGGCGATTTGAGTGAGAATTCAGAGTATGATGCTGCTAAAGAGGCGCAGCGTCATCTTGAGGCACGTATTGCTGAGATGAAGATGACCGTGGCACAAGCAAAGATTGTGGATTTGTCACGTTTGAGTACTGACGCTGTGCAGATTATGTCTACTGTTGAGATGACTAACGTGAAGACAAACGCTAAGATGAAGTACACGATTGTTAGTGAGACAGAAGCTAATCTGAAACAGAACAAGATTTCCATCAAGACTCCTATTGCACAAGGACTGTTGAATAAGAAAGTGGGTGACGAGGTTGAAATCACAATCCCTCGTGGTACGATTGTATTGCGCATAGACAAGATATCAATTGATGCTTAAGAACTTAACAAGAGGAGGTTAGTATGACAATATTTAGTAAGATTGCTGCTGGGGAGATTCCCAGTTATAAGTGTGCAGAGAATGAGCAGTTTTATGCGTTTCTTGATATCGATCCAGTAACAAAGGGGCATACACTTGTTGTGCCTCGTAAGGAGGTTGATTATATCTTTGATATGGATGATGATGAGCTTGCTGCCTTTGAAGTGTTTGCCAAGAAGGTGGCATGCGCTATAAAGACTGTCTTTCCATGTAAGAAGGTAGCACAGGTTGTGTTGGGACTGGAAGTCAATCATGCACATATTCATCTCTTGCCAATGAATAGTGAGGCTGATGTTGATTTCAAGCATCACGTACAAGTTGAGGCAGAGGAGCAGAAAGAGATTGCTGAAAAGATTTTCAAAGCTTTTCAGGAATTGGAATAACACTTGGCTTTTCTGGAATAAGATATTATCAAGATGGGGATATACAGTCATTGCATATCCCCGTTTATTATTTTCCTTAATATAAGGAAGCTTCGCTTAGCAAAGTAATCCCACTTTTACCCAATTTGCTACCTTCCTCCTTTGGAGGGGTGGGGGTGGTTTTTATTTATACAAACTCATCCCCCTTTTTTATCTGTACCTCATTCACATATTTCCTTACCAATGCTGAGGAATCTTCTTTCTTGCAGATAAGTAATACGTTATCTTTCTCTGCAATGATATAGCCATCAAGACCGTTGATGACACCTAATTTGTCTTTGGAGAGTTTTATGATATTATTGGTAGCGTCTTCAAGGATAACATCAGAGTCTATAATGACATTATCTCCCTCTCGCTTGCTTAGTGACTCATAGACACCATGCCACGTACCAAGGTCTGCCCATCCGAAATCGCATTTCATAACATAAACATTATCAGACTTCTCAAGAATACCATGATCTAAAGATATGTTTGGATAGCGTGGGAAGTTCTCACGTATGAAAGCTTCCTCTTCTTCAATTGTAGTAATCTTCTCTCCGCTCTCCTCATCACGAATGACGGATGGAAGAAAACCATAAAGGCACTGGCGTAAGTAGTTGGTGTTAGAAAGGAACAGACCTGTGTTCCAGCACCATTCCTTACTATCCATGAACATCTGTGCAAATTGTCGGTCGGGCTTTTCTGTAAAAGCCTGCACCTTATATATATCACCATTGCCAGTGTAGACACCCTTTTGGATATACCCATAACCTGGCTCTGGTCGGGTAGGGCTAACGCCCATGGTTAATATAGCGTCGTTGTTCTCAACAAACTGCAGTCCATCGGTAATATTACGAAAGAAAGCATTGTCGTTAACAATCGTCTGGTCAGAGGGGGATACAATGATGTTAGCTTTGGGATCGAACATCATGATACGATGTACTGCCCACGCAACGCTTGGTGCAGTATTACGGTGTATCGGCTCTGCCATGATACGGTCGGATGATACCTCTGGCAATTGTTCTCTAATCAAGTCGAGATAATCGCAACTTGTATTGATATAAATATTCTCTTTAGGAAGAACTTGAGCGAATCGATCGAAGGTTTGTTGAAGTTGAGTACGACCCACACCAAAGAAATCTATAAATTGCTTCGGGTGTTTATCTCTACTGCACGGCCATAATCTTCGTCCCTTGCCACCGGCAAGAATCACGCAATAGTTGTTTTGTTTCGTAGTCATTATTTATTTAAGCTAACCAACATTTGTTTCCTCAAAGGTACCTTATATAACTCATACCTCCAAATCTTTTGATGTTAAATACCGCAAATACTAACGAATCACCGTATTGTCATTAAATAATCCCTCAAAAATTTGCCACATTCAGATTTTCTCTCTACCTTTGCACCCGTTGTTCAGACAACAGCCATGCCCAGATGGCGGAATAGGTAGACGCGCTGGTCTCAAACACCAGTGGGGCAACCCATCCCGGTTCGAGCCCGGGTCTGGGTACCAAGTAAAAAGCTAAGTTGTTTATAATCAAACACTTAGCTTTTTCTTATTTTATAAATGTTCCCAAAATGTTCCCAATCAGAATATTATGGGATTAAATAATAACCTAATATAAACCTATAAAATGGAAAAAGTAGAAAAATTCAAGAGTCTCTGTCAAGAATTACAGAAAAGAAAATTAGATTTAGACAAAGAAGTTAACAACTATGTTAATATTGCTACAAATCTTAATAAGATTGGCATATATGTAATACAGAACGGAATTGTTGATATAAATAGCCAATTAAATGATGAAACAAAGCTGAAAAATAGAGGATTATCTTCATGAAGTTGAGGGTAAGGTAAAAAGAGCAAGCGGACTGGATCAAAGAAAGACAAAATGCCTTTAATGAAGCACTTACGGAAATTAAGGGTGTACTACAGAAATACCTTCCACAATCGTTTCTTGATTACTCTATCAAGGAAATACAGAATATTGCTATGTATAATGATTTATTAGCTATTGAACGTGGAGAATCCATTATAAATGATATAAAATCATCTCTTAAAACTGATTAAGATAAAGACACGAAAATGGTAATATGTCAAAACACTGTTTAGAACAAAATGCACTATCACTTGTATAGCTCAACTTCAACACACATTAAATGAAAAAGGTGCAAACAATCCTCTAATAAGAATTAATTTTGTACTTTTGTGCCGTATTCTTCGGGGCAGGGTGAAATTCCCTATCGGCGGTATAGTCCGCAACTCCTTTTTATAGGACTGAATTGGTGTAATTCCAATACCGACAGTTATAGTCTGGATGGTAGAAGAAACTGTGATGCTTAACTTTCCGTTAGGCATTTCTTTGGCTATTTATTTTCCCGAACATACATAATTGACACTATTAATTAAAGAAATAAGTAATGATAAAAAATAAACTGCCCGTAAGATACACGGGACAGCATTTTACTATAGATAAAGTGCTGATAGATGATGCAATTAAAATTGCGAAAATAAATGAATCCGACACTGTTATAGATATTGGTGCCGGAAAAGGATTTTTGACTGTTCATTTAGTTCGTCAATGCACAAATATAATTGCAATAGAGAATGATAAATCGCTATTGTCCATTCTAAAAAACAAGTTTTCTAACAACACGAATGTCAAAATTATTGATTGTGATTTTAGATGTTACACCATACCAAAAAGAAATTTTAAAGTTGTGTCTAATATCCCTTTCAGAATAACTTCTGAAATTTTAAAATCCTTGATGTTTGATAGTGTTGAGCATTTTTATGGGTGGTTCATTGATAATGCAACTTGAACCTGCCCAAAAGTTATTTTCAAAAAAAGTTTTCAATCCATATATTGTGTTTTATCATACTTTTTTTGATTTAAAACTTATGTATGAAATATCTCATGAGAGTTTTTTGCCACCACCAAAAGTCAAGTCAGCACTTTTAAAGATTGAAAGAAAAAAAATGTCAATAAGTTATGAATTGAAAAGAAAATATCTGAATTTTCTCACTTTCTTGTTGCAAAAACCCGATTTGCCAGCCAGAACTGTATTAAAGACAATATTCAGAAAAAGTCAAGTCAGAGTTATTGCTGATAAATATGGAATAAATCTTAATTGTCAAATTGTTAGTTTGGCTGCAAAACAATGGGAATGTTGTTTTTTGGAAATGTTGGAGAGAGTTCCTGAAAAAAACCATCCCTCTTAATTGTTAGTTGATTAGAGTCTGATTCAGTAAAACAAAATTATTTTTTTTACTGAATCAAGATTAACTGTTTAATACACCATTTTAGTCATTAAGTAACTTCTATTTTACTTCCATGTAATATCCACAGGATTGCGTCTCGGAATAGAAGTTATTTTATAACTTGAATATCCAAATAGCATTGGACAAGCCGCTTTACGTTCTTCTGGTATTGATAACAAATCCTTTAATGGTTTATAATTGTCTATAGCCAACTTTACGAATCCAGCCCAACATGTACCGATACCAAAAGCGGGCGCAGCAATATCAAAATGAGTCAAAGCAATAATTGCTTCGGTAGGGTCATCAATTGGCTCAATAGGAACATGTGCAAAAAGTAAATGGGGAGCATTATGGCAAATCAAATCCAAACCACTATCCCAAGTTGAAATTATTGCAGGTACATAATCTGCTAGAGGATGTGATGTGTTTTGAATAGTTCGCATCCAATCAACGGTTAAACTTGCAACACGATTTACCTCTGATGGTTTATGAATAACAATCCATTTTACTGGTTGTCCATTCCCTCCAGATGGAGCATAACGGGCTATATCAATAACTTTAGCAATTAACTCTTTATTAACTGTCTTTGAAGAATAATGTCTCACAGAACGTCGACTTTTTATATACAATGCTATATTCTGTGGTTCAATCTGACTATCCAAAAAAGACGTATTAATTTTTTCGTCAAGAAGGAAATCTAAGGTAAGAGCCTTCTGTGCACAAAAAGACTCACAATGACCACATTTTAAACAATAATCCAATTTTTTTCTTCAGGTATGGTTGGATAATTTAAGGCTGTCGATTTATCAATGATTCCCATTACACATACAGTTGCGCAAGTATTGCATTTAGAACATGTTTTTCTGTCTATAAGAATTTGTGGCATTTTTGTCTCCTTTAAATTTTATTCATTATGATTATGGCGAAAGTAAATTTCAAGAATCTTACAAAGTTAAAATTAGCCCTTAACTTCATAAGGGACAAGATTAAAAAGAACTTCCTCTATAAAACGAGGGGTTGAAGTCCAAATGCCTACTTCCTATGGTAAATTTAAATTAATTCCTTTCTTGCAGATTGGGACAAAGAAAGAGCACGTTGTACTTTTTTTAAGGGCAATTTGACAGATGATAGCCCGCTCCTCGTTAGAATGCACTCAAGCTGCGCTACGGGAGATATTTTTTCATCGATGCGCTGTGATTGCGGAGAGCAATTGCATAAAGCAATGGAACTCATTGAAAAAGAGGGAAGAGGTCTAATTCTTTACCTCAATCAAGAAGGAAGAGGTATTGGATTAATGGAAAAAAATGAGAGCATACAAACTTCAAGAAGAAGGTTTTTGATACAATTGAGGCAAACTTAAAGTTGGGACATAACGCAGATGAGCGTGATTATAGTATAGGTGCTGAAATATTAAAACAATTAGGGGTTACAAAAATCCGCTTATTGACCAATAATCCAGATAAGTCAATAAGCTTGTCACGTTGTGGAATAATAGTTACTGATACTATTCCTTTAGAAATTGCTCCAAATAGCTACGATATAAATATCTTATGACAAAGCGAGATAGAATGGGGCATAAATTACATTTATAGAAAAAATACCGTATAAGCAATATATAGAAATATTTCCTTATACGGTATAACTAACATTTACAATATAACTTTCAACCAAAAAGAGGAAGGAACACAATCTATCTCCTTATTCCTGAATGCTGTGTGGGTTGTTGCATAAGGTTTTGTTTCTCTTTCCATTGCTCATATTTCATTTTAAACCAATCTACCACCGGTAGTTCATCAATAAACAACTGCCATTTGTTCTTGCGCTCTGCACGAACTACATTCTTAATATAAGCAACAGATTGTTCGGTATCAAACTTGCGATTATGCTGCTTAGAATAAAGCGAGCCACTGAAACTGACCTTTTTGAAACATGCAATGGCTCGTATCAAGTGCGTAGCAAAACCCATTTGCAAACATTCACGCACGATAGCCTTAATATCAGCAAGGTAAGGGATAAGTTCTTCCAACTTTTTATCTTCCGATTGCTTGTTAGTAGCATATTGAGCTAACTTGTATTTTAGGGTCTCCACCTGCTGTTTATACACCATTTCTGAAGTTGTCATTTGCTTTTTGAGCGTAGAGATATTCCCTTCCAAAGTAGTCTTATCTGCTTTAAGCTGCTTATTTTCTTCTTCTAATCGCTTTACCTTATTACTTCCGAAAAGAGAAGATACGCTATCAGTAATGGCTGTTGTTGCATTTACGGCAGAGCTTTTGAGTTTTTCCATCTTAATATCCCGTTTTACCTCTTTGAGTTCCGACTGTAACTGTCCCTTGTTCGTTTCAAGTGTTTGTAGTTCGCTTTGCAGGTTCTCTGTTTCCCCAATGAGTGATTTATAATACTCTGAGGTAGAAATGTGTTTAGCTTCCGATCCGTCAATACCACGTTCTAAGCCATACTTATTCATCAGTTGAGCATAGCTATCTTGATAATTCTTTAATTTATTCCGTACCATCACATCATCAGCGCACAACCGAGTTGTACCAGCTTTCTTCTTTCGGTACTTCCGCTTACCGCTCTCTTCCTCTTTCTTGGCTTTCCTTCGCTCACAGGTAACAATAGGTACAATCGTAGCATGGATGTGTGGCGTGTGTTCATCCATATGCAGGACTGCCGACACCACATTATCTTTGCCGTATGTTTCCTGTAACCATTGTATATTGTCTTGACACCAACTATCAAGTTGCCCTTTATCCTCTATACGTTTCATATCCTCGAATGTACCTGTGAGTAACACACGGATAGCCCTTACTTGGTTCTTACCAATCTTGCGAGTGATGCCAGCCGTATTGATGCGATGGCTTATTGCTTCACTTCGGGAGTGGATTCCATCAGGAAACTCAATGAGTTCTTTGTTTAGATGAGTGCGACTTTCATCTGCATTCTTAGGATGAATAGTGCGCTCTATATGAGCAGACATACCCGTGTCGGCTCCTTTTGCTTTCTCTAAATGTAGTACTGCGTATCCCATAGTTGTCTTGAATTATTTGGTTTTAAGTTTAGTTGATGATTCTCTTCGGGGTTTCAAAAGGGGCTTCCCCTTTGCTCATTGGTCATTTTTAGCAGAGGAGTGTAACGGCTGCGTAAAGAAAATGCCCTAATGAGCTATGGTATTTCGCTTGTGAAATATCCATAGGGCAGTAAGCGAGGAGTTATAGCCCTTTTCCCTTTCGTTGTTGTTGAGTGGTAATAGGCTTGTCACAAAGTAGGTCGTTAATGTCCTTATACTTTGAGTAAGCCACGGAGCCATCTTCTACCTTTGCACCTAACTCTTTAGAGAGTTCAACGTAGGCTGTTTGACCAGCCCTATCGTTGTCGAAAAGACAAACGATGTGTGCGTAGGAGGCTAAAAAGCTCTTTACCTTTTGCAAGTTGGTGACAGAGTTAAGGATAATAATGTCCGAAACTCCAGCTGGCTTGCCATCATTAAGGGTTAAGATACCCTTGCCTTGCTTTTGCAAGGTCATATAAGAAAGGTAGTCCATAAAACCCTCAAATATCAAACAGATGTTGGCTTGCTCTTGTGCCTTGACAATTGTAAATGATTTAGGTGCTATGCAGCCTTTGAAGAAAGAGTTGCGCAGTTCGTAGCCACCAATCTTGTTAGCAAAGCCTATAGCAAAGTAGGTTTTATCCTTATAGGTAAAATGTAGTTCTACACATTCCTTTTGAGCTATCGCAATATCCACTTTGCGCTCCGCGAGGTAACGAAGTAAGGCAGGGTGAGATAGTTCGCAGACTTCTATGTTCTTAAAAGCAGGTTCTTCTGGAGTAGTAATCCTTGTAGGTTGGTAGGAGTGATAGTTCATAGTGGATATGCCTGGAGCTGACTTTTCTATTTGTGCAAGCAGATAGGAAATATCTCTTGAATGATATAACTCTTCTGCAAGTGCGATGATACTACCACCTTTGCCAAGTCCGAAGTCATACCAAAGGTTGAGCTTTGTGTTTACCTTGAATGATGCCTGTGTTTCGTTTCTAAATGGCGATTTATAATATAACTTCTCGCCACTAATTTTGATAGGTGTATGCCCTATACTTTGCAGAAAGTCCTGCAATTTGATATGTTTTGCTGTTTCAATGTTCATAATTGTACGGCTTAGATGTTGTTAGAAAAATTGATGATTTGATGAGTTTACTTGTAAGTGCTTGATAATGAGTGTTTATATTATACATCAACTCTTCATCAAAAAAATAAACTAAAGGGGAAGTGATGCTTGTGCAACTATATCTTTACTTCGTTATTTCACGGTTTCATCTTATCACTATTTACCAGATAAGATATTTTTCTTGGGGAGCAAGTTGTACTTTTGTGCAGACAAAAGTGCTTGCTACTTCAGGAAGTAGTGAAATCGCTACTCTATGTTCTCAGGATTTACTGCTTACCAAAAGAGAAACTTGGCACCATAGTACACTATTTCTCTTTTGGACAGCAATTATACACTTCATCCATGATTTATTTCTGATGGATTTCTGATGAGCATTTATTCTCCTTATATTCAGTAGCTTATATTCTTGTTTCATCATTTCATCAAAATAATAGTATTTATTTCTCTGAAAGTTGTTCGAGAGTGACGGTGTAGTACCTGCCCATTCTCCTTACATCGGAATAATAGTTTGGGCGATTGAAGTCTATCTGGTAGGTGGTGTAGCAAAGTGTATTGCTTGCTGGCTGCAATTTCCAAATATCTTGTACTATCTTTCGCACATGGCTTTTCTCAGCTTTCACTTGCGTATAGTTGAGTAGCGTAACTATGTCGTTTAGGCAGAAAGAATACTCTTTAATATTCATCTGCTTCATGATGTCAATGGCAAGTTCTGCCATTTCAATCTCCAACTTGTTACGATTGCTCCTAATAATTCGTTTTAAAGCTGGTGTTTCCGTGAGTTTAGGATTGAACCACATACGGCTTTCTTCTTGGGTACTTAGTGTGCGATGCTGGAGAAAAAATAGGAAGGCAGGTATTTCTTCTTTGAGCTTCTTGAGAAAATCCGTATCATCAGATTGCAGCTTTTCTATTTTTCTCACCCAATAGCGGGTTTCTCCCATGTCTATGATAAGAGGGAGATACTCGTTGTTGGAGCAGAGTACAAATTTGGAAAAGAAAGCTATTTCAGAGCGGTCTTTTCCTTTGGCCTCCACCTTGTAGGTATGTGTGGTACTTAGGTTCTTTAGTCGTTCACTGTCTTCCCTACGGTTAAGCGAGCACTTCATCTACTACGATGATGAGCTTTTCCTGCCCAGTCGGCATTGAACTGACTGCGGAAGTCTTCATTGGTGTTAAAGGTTACATTGTCCTTAAAAATGGCTTTAAGGAAGTTGAGAAAAGTACTTTTACCAGTATTGCGCTCCTCTGATACCAACAGAAGAATAGGTAATTTCTGAATGGGCTTTAGATAGAGCGACTGCAAATAATCCATTCCTAACTCGTACTGTTCACCAAATATATGCGATACAAGGGCTTCTATGTGTGAGAATGTTCCTTCTTTGGGCTCATGGTCTATCGGCTCATAGAGATTGAGGAAGTTTGCTACAACTGGTTGATAGTTCACATGGTCTGGCAAGGTACAGAAGCCATTGTACTTAGGTACACTTGCCATAAAGTCCTTGCCATGGTCTTGGCGCAGCGTTTCGTTGTTCCATACGATACGCTTGCGTACAAAGCCACCTCCTAATTTGGGTTGGTCTACCAATTTATATAAGGTGGTACCAACTCGGATATATTCTTCCTTTTCCATAGTATTAGATTTTTGAGGTTGCGTTACCTAAGATTTTCTGCACATCAGACATTCTGTATCTGACCTTGTTCCCTACCTTTATAGGCTTCAGATAGTTCTTCTTGCCCCAATGCCATAAGGTAGCATCACAGACTCCACATAATTGTTTTACTTCTTCCTTAGAAAGAAAGCGTTCCTTACGTGATTCTTCAACGATGGTTGTAAGTTCGTCTTTTGCACGGTTAATAAGGTCGTTGGAAAATGCCAACAAATCCTCACCAGACACCTCTAATCGCACATGTGCGTTAGAGCCTTGAATGATAGATAAAATATCGGTCATATTTTTTAGACTCCACCAGCTTGTTTGACTTCCTGTTGTCGGTGGCTTGCAAACAAAAAGTCGCCACCTCGGTTGAGATGACGACTGCAAATTTATATCGAAAAATGATTGATTTTCAACGAATTGCAAAACGCTTAATTCGCTTAAATATTAAACGAATTAAACGAACTGTTATTAGGATAAAAAGGTCTTGAATTCATCTATTGAAGCACGGTCTTCTCCCTTATCCATCAACCTAATTCCTGTTTTTCCAATAGTCTCTGAAAGCTCTTTATAGGCATTTTGAACACCACGAAGTCCCACTAATTGAACGTTGTAATAGTCGGATAATGCTCTATGAAATGGCGCAATATCACATTCGTTAAGTAAGCCCCGTTCTTCCAAAGCAATTTTGAGATAAACAATATCTTTCTCTTTTGGCTTGGTTAATATTCTATTCCTTATCTTAGAAAGCAACTCTTCGTTTGCTTCTGGCTTTAAAAGTTCCTTCAAATTCCTTTCATCCTTTGGTCTGCCACGCTTCTTGTTGATAACATTGTTACTGTTACCATCAGAAGTTTTCGCTTCTTCCAATGCTGATTCAACAATTGTATCTGTGGATAAGGAATGTTTATACAATCTAAATTCCTCCCAATCTTCCTTGGTTCTTTCTCCAGAAGATATACTTTTATGAATAATGTATTTGACCAACAACGACAAAATCCATCTATGAACTCTATTAGTTTTATTATTATGAATAAGGCTCTCACCCTGTTCTACCATACACTCGTAACTTCTGCCATAATACAGCCATGCAAGCATAGCTGGTACAATGGAGTGTTTATCGATGTTATGGAACTCATTCACCAAGTTCTCTGCAAGATTTGAATTAGTCAAGATACCTTCCAAGGAAGAAAAGTCTTTCAGAGTATCGTTAGATATTCTCTTTTTTTACAGCATCTTTGTATTTGGGAACTAACCTCACTACTAACATGAACACTTTCTGAAATCCTGCACTATCCTTACGGTTCATTTCTTCAACAAATGAACCATACTCTTTAGGATGTGTATCAAGCCACTCTTTTATTAGGCATTTAAACTCTTCAAATTTATCTGTCATACGGATTTAGTCTAAGATTTTAACCAAGTCTTTCTTCATTTCTTCATCAATATCTCTGTATCGCCTAAAGGCTTTACTTCCCTCTTTGTGTCCTGATAACGCTGAAACCAAATTAGGGTCTTTTACTTTCTTGTAGATATTGCCGATAAATGTACGTCTTGCTAAATGGCTACTTGCAACCTCGTACAAGGGTCGCTTCACTTCTTCATGAGTCAATGGATCCAGAATTGTTACTATCCTATCAACTCCAGCTTCCTCGAAGATTCGCTTGATAGCTACATTATATTTCTGCTCGGATATGAATGGGAACAACTTTGCTCCCTTATAGTCATTGTACCGTTCCAATATAGCTTTAGCTTTATTATTCAAAGGAACTCTTACCGTTACAGGATTACCCTCTCTGGTCTTTTTGGGAATATACTCAATAGCTTCATTCACGATGTTTCTTCTCGTCAACCTATATAAGTCACTCACCCTACAACCTATCAAGGTCTGAAAGATAAAGATGTCCCTCTGAATGGTAAGCTGTGGATGTGCGGATAGGTCTGCATCAAATATTTGGTCACGTTCATCCAGTGTAATATAATAAGGTGTACCATAGGTACATTCATCTAATGGGAACTCGTCGAAAGGACGATTTGTTGTTATCTTTCTATCATAACACCAAATAAAGAACGTCCTTATGCGAGAAAATCTATCTATCAAAGTGTTCTTACCTCTTGGTAATGGAACACGCTTCTCTGGAAACGCTTCATATAGCTTGGGATATTTCTCATAATAGATATGCTCATTTTCAAAGAAATCCCACATATCCCTTAAAGTGTTAGAGGTTACATCATCTACATCAAGAATAAAATCACGATGTCCACGCTTTACGGTCTTCACATACATTTCATACCGTGCCAGTGAACGCCTAATAACCTTAAAGTTCTTTACTCGTACTGCTGATAGTTTATGTTCTATCAGAAATTTATCAAAGAGTTCCAAGAGTTTTGGCTTATTTTCCTGCATCAACTCTTCTTCCGTTTTGTAACGATTAGGATGATGGTACTTGTTGATAATCATTGCCAGCCATTCACTATCTGCTTCTTCTGTATATTGCTCTGTAATTACTGACACAATATCTTGTATACTCTGCGCCAAATGTAATTTATTCTCTTCAGAAATCAGCGCAACACGGTCTTTGTAGCCTTGCTTCTCACTACTCCAATGATTGGGATTAATTACAAGCTCACTTGCAGCCTTAATGTCTTTCTTTCCGTCACGCAAACGAAAATAGATAGTAGCCATACTATCCGTATCATTCTTTTTTGCAGTCTTTCGGATGAATGCAGTAACCTTCATAAATCAATGCTTTTAGTTCTGCTGCAAAGATACATAATTGTTCCCAAATTGTTCCCAATCATCCTAAATTTATTTTTATCACTTTCAACCAAACTAAATTAATTATTACTTTATTGCATTGATTGTTAGTTATTTATATTAAATAATGAGATTTAATAGGATTAAATAAGATGTTCCCGTATTTAATATTTCAAATGCGGGTCTGGGTACTACAAATCCCTTGTGAATCGATGATTTGCAAGGGATTTTTTATTTTATAAGGGATGCTTAAAGTTTTGTTCGATGTTAATGAATAATCATTGGCATTGTAGAGTATGAGTTACTGGGATTGTGGATACGCTTCTTTTTTGTGCGCCACAATCGGTTGCTGGGCCTTCATTTTACACAAACGGGAGGTGAGGTGGTGGAAAAGGTGGGCCACAAGTTTGGGGTGAGAGGGAGCAAGGTCGTGATTCTCGGAGAGGTCGGTTGAGAGGTCATAAAGCTCTTTATTCCCTGTAAGATACGAATAGATTAGTTTCCACTTTCCCTCACGAATAGCACAGTTGAGGCTGATACCCAGTCCTTCACCATCCCATATATTAGGGTAGTTCCACACCAGTTGACGTTTCTCAAAGCCCTGTTGCCTACCACGAAGTATCGGTGTAATATCTTTCCCATCAATAGTCTGTGGCACACGATAGTGCTTGATTCCCGCCATAGAGAGCAGGGTAGGGTAAAGATCCTCGATGATTATCGGTGTATGCGAACGTGAGTTGGGCTTTACTACGTGGTTCCATTTCACAATGAAAGGCACTCTTATCCCTCCTTCATATAGTGACCCTTTACCGCTCTTGAGTGGTGCATTCTGTGTGTAAAGCTCCCCGTCTCTCCAATAGGACGATGAGGCAAGTCCCCCGTTATCACTCATAAAGATGATAATCGTCTCTCGCTTGAGTCCAGCCTGCGCCACCCAGTCCATGAGGTCGCCCAAACTTTTATCCATTCCAGCAATCAACGAAGCGTAGGCAGCCTCCTTCTCCGATAGTCCACGTGCACGATAGGTGGGATAGAAACGCATATCTCGGTCGATGGGAACGTGTACGGCATAATGAGACATATATAGATAGAACGGCTGGTCATACTTTTTCGCCTTCTCCAAAGCCGCTATCGCCTCCCGTGTAAGGGCTTCAGTCGCAAAGATGCCAGTCCCCCAATAACGTTCCAAGCCAGGTATTGCGAAGGGAGATGTGGGCTTTCCATCCTTAGTAAAGCCATAGTTACGCTCACTAAGATAGGTTGCTAAGCCACCAGCAGCAGTACCAGTTATGTTTGTATCGAAGCCAAAGTGGCAGGGATTCTCACCTGGAGTATCAATCGCACCCCAGTGTGCTTTCCCACAATGTATGGTGTGATAGCCCGCATTCTTTAGTAGTTGTACGAAGGAAATCGCCTTTGCTGTATGCCCCACATTACCACTCTGCGCAATACCATTGTAATTCCAATCAGGTAGTGTGACCCCATCTCGCTTCCCATCTGTCATCTGGTCGCGATGTAAGGTCCAATTCGTTACCCGATGCCGTGCCATATTCATTCCAGTCATCAAGCTACATCTTGAGGGCGAACTGATAGGTGTTGCGTACGCATCTGTGAACATCATCCCCTCTGCAGCAAGTCTTTCCATGTTCGGGGTGTCGTATTTTCGATTATTAGCAGTAATCGAATCGGCAAAAGGAAGGGACGTATCCTGCCATCCCATATCATCAACCATAAAGAAGATAATATTAGGCTGCGACTTAACTTGTTGTGCATTAGCTGGAAGGAGAGCCCCTATTGACATCAACGAAGCCGTTACGAACAGGGGAGAAGGGCGTCTCGTGAAATGGAAGAGATAGGTATTCTTCATTGTTGATAATTATTGCTTGGGTTCTTAGTCATGCCACAAAGTTAAAAAGAAAGTAGGTAACAACAACATAATTTTACGATGTTATTAAAAAAATATAAGACTTTTATGTCCTATTCAGAATAATTTTCTATCTTTGCACGTGGTCTTTATTTCATATTTTCAAGTTATTACCAATAGGCAGTATAACGATTTCTATCTATTTTATCTTCAGATGGTAAGCTATTTAAAAACAATCCGTTCGCTGGTTACAGTACTTCTTTTCACGTGCTGTACGGCTTATGCTCAGGCACAACAATGGGATGACAAGATTCTTATCTCACAATGTGACGAACAATACACATTGACTTTTGATGGTGATAAACCTATTGTAAAGAACATAGAGAAAATCACTTATCAGTCTAATTCCGTGACGAAAGTAATGCCAGAAACCACTGTCTTCTATGGAGAATTTATCTCTTTGGATAATATCTCGGGGCATGGTCAGAAGCAATATACGAATGTCACTCCAGAAAATGTGTTCTACGACGATACGAAGGCATGCACCCTTCAAGGTGAGATAAGTAAGAAAGGCAAAACAAGCAGTGCTTCCTTTGAGCGTACGTTTAAGGATATTAAGTATTTCACACGTGTTTATTTGCTCGAGGACTATTTCATTCAGCACAAGACACTGACCATCACTATTCCTAAGAAATTGGCTGGTTATAGGCTTAAAGAGATGAACTTTGAGGGCTATAACATACAGGTAACACATGAGTCAACGTCTACGGATGAGGTTTACCGCTATACCATGACGAACTGCAATCGCATGAAAGAGGATCCGCACATGCCTCCTTCTTCAAGTGTCTATCCTTATCTTTTAATTATCGGTCCCTTTGCTGATGTCAACGACTTGTACACCTGGTCGATGAAAATGGCTGACGTGGATTGCAATATACCTAATCTTCAGTCGCTCTTAGCCGAGATTAATAAGACAAGTAAGACTCCCGAAGACCGCATAAGCAACACTTATCGATGGGTGCAAGACAACATTAGATACATAGCCTACGAAGCCGGAATAGCTGGGCATCGCCCAGATACACCTGCCGAGGTGCTCCGTAAGCGTTATGGTGATTGTAAGGGAATGGCCTTATTGCTCACTACCTTACTTAAAGCACAGGGTTTCGATGCTCGTTGGACAGATATAGGAACGGAGGAGATACCCTTCAAGATGAGTGATGTCCCTACTCTTGCAAGTGCCGATCACGTGATTTGTACGCTCTTATATAAAGGTAAGACTTACTTTATTGATGCTACTTGCAAGCACATCCCATACACTTATACACCGCAAGGAATACAAGGTTCACAGGCAATGATAGCCAATGGCGACCACCCAAGACTTGAGATTGTGCCCGTCAGGAAGCCTGATGAGTCTATTGATAGCCTCTCTTACAATTATCAACTACAAGGAGATGCACTTGTGGGAACGGCTACCTATATGACACGAGGTGATATGAAGGAATGGTTTATGACTGTTTCTGACAAGGCTGGAAGCAAACATAATGATGATTTACTTGCCAATAACCTTAATTCTGACACGCATAATATGACGGTGTCTGACGTGAAATGGGTGGATGATGACCCTCGCCACGAATGGGGAAAGTTTACTGGTAACGTTGTTAATAAGCCTGCTGTGCAACAGGCTGATGGTGAGTTATATATCGAGATGAGTCCACATAATAATCTCTTCGATGCTCGCATTGATACCACACAACGCACGCATGATTTCTATTTACCAGTTCGATGCAATGTAGTTAGGCAAGCTGTGCTAACCATTCCTGCTGGCTATCGTGTAGATTACTTACCTTCTTCAGCTACCTTCAATACTCCTGAGGGTACGTTCACCTGCCAATTTGTGCAGAATGGGAACGTTATCACTTTCCGTCAAAAGATGCAAATAAACAAAAGGCAAATCCCATTAAAGAACATACCACAGTGGAATGATGCGCTAAGGAAGTGGACGGATGCTTGTAACGAGCAAGTTGTCTTTAAGCGAAGATAGCCTTTTCTTCGTTCGTTCTAACTGCTATTAATTATTTTCAATACATATAATTATGAAAAAGCTAATCACATTGCTACTCCTCACCATCATAACTCTTCCTATGATGGCATTCGATGATGAGGACTATCAAAAGTTTGCACGTGAAGTGAAAGCGGAGGTCTGGAAGAAGGATCTCCCACAATTCAACAATCGTACAGTACCGGCAAAGTATAATAAAGAGTCGGCTGTTGTCTTGGCGAGATATGAGGAGGTTGGAGTCGACTATAGCAACCGCTTCAGTGCGCTTAGCCTTGGTAAGGTGAAGCAGTGTACGGGTACTCACCTCGTCCGTAACCTTGTGAAGATTAATGATAAGGCAGCTTTGGACAAGTTCTCTACCTTTGAGTTCCGCACATACGACTATTCTCTCAATAATGGACTATGGCGTAACGACCGCCGAACAGTACTCGGTGTGCGTGTTATCAAGCCCAATGGAATGATTAAGGAAGTAGAAGAAAAGGATTATCAAGACGATAACGAAGGGAAGAAAGGAGAAGAGAAACATGCAAAGCTTGCCGTTCCTAATCTGCAAGTAGGCGACATGATAGACTACTTCTACTATGACTATGACAAGTTAAGAGAGGAGAATATTGACCCAATAGTGTTCTTCTTTGGTGGTCAATATCCTATCCTTGATTATCAGGTTCATTGCTCTATTGATAAGGACTTATGCACTCAGTACCGCACAATGAATGGTGCTCCTGATTTCAAGCAAGGCGCTGACAAGGATGCTGTTGTTCTTGATGTTCGTGAGAAGAATATCGATAAGACTATGCCTGATTACGCTTACAATCCATTGGCGCAGACACCTTATACAATGTTATTCATCAATGCGGACGTAGTTTTAGAGTACATTCCAAAGAGTATGAAGACCAAAGGTTTGCAGGCAAACCCTGATGCGAAGGTTATTCAAGAGGATGCTTGGACACTCTGGGATGTGACTACTAGCAAGTGGACATTCTATAAGATGTTCAACAAAGTGATTGATGAAGCGAAGAAAATCAGCGATCCAACAGAGAGAGCAAACTATGTCTACAATTTCGCTATGTTGAAGACCTTGGTGAATGATAATCCTTATTTCTCCTACAAGAACTTTGGTTCTGTATTCGCATTCCTACTTGATAAGCTCAAAGTACCATACTCACGTTTGTTGGTAACTGACCGCATGACCGAACCTATTGGGCAGTTGGCGAATATCTGGAACGTAACAGATGGATTCATGTTGAGTAATGGTCAGTGTTATTTCCCTCTAAGTACTCGATACGTCACTACGGCTAATACCATCCCTTCTATCTATCAGAACCGAGACGCTGTGGCTACTGATGCCAAGAAGAAGTTCCAAAAAGGACCCTTTAGAAACGTGACTGTGCCGGGTAGTCAGGCGAAGGATAACACAGAGAAGGTGGATATTGATGCTACTATCGATGGTATCTTGCTGAACATCAAACGCCAAGATGCAACCACAGGATGCGACAAGGAAGGTAACATCATGGACTATACTTCAGCCGAGCAGATGGCTCAGGCATGGGGTGCTGACTATGGCGTAACAAAGTTCGCACAGCTTTATGACAAGGGATTAAACGTTGCAGACCAGCGAGCAGCAGAACGTGCAGAGCAAGATAAAAAGTCTATTGCAGATAACTTCAGCGATGAGATTAAGGGATATCACGACCGTGCAGCAGTGAAAGTGAATGACACTAAGGTACTCTCATGCGGTGAGAAGGATAAACCCTTTACTTATCTTGTAGATTACCAGATGGATGGTCTGGTTAAGAAAGCCGGTCAAAACCTTGTAGTCTCTGTCGGTCAGCTTGTCGGCCAACAGGTTCATATAGAGGGAGCAGAGCGTCAGCGCAATGTAGATATTATCTATCCTTACCCAAGAACCTACTCTGTTACAGTACGTCTGACCATTCCTGATGGTTATACAGTATCTCCCGAAAGCTTGCAGAAACTCAATTCTAATGTAGATAATAGTGCAATATCCTTTAGTTCAAAGGCTTCTGTCGAGGATGGTAAACTATTAATGACTTTCGAGAAGGTGTATAAGCAGTACCGAGTGCCAGTCTCTCAGTGGTCAGACGTGTTAACTGCTCTTGATAAAGCATACGATTTCAATAGTTTACAAGTTATTTGAAGAAGTAATCAAAACTCTCTCACGCTTCTCATAGAACCCTTCCCAGTCTCTCTGAAGGGGAAGGAGATTCTAACGAATGTTAGCCTGAAAGAGGGGAATGAAACCTTAATATGGCGGACAGATACCCAAAACTGTCCGCCTTTTTGTTGTCTCTTCTACCTTACAAGACGCTATATAAAATATTACCAAAGAGCCAATACACCTCTTTTTCAATAAAGTCTTGTCGATAGAGGGAAATGTAAGGCACCCCTCTCCCTCGTTCCGTTTTCTCAAGTAGATTGATAAGCAGTTGTTGAGTAATCCACAAATCGGCTTGAAGAAAGGCGTAGACATCCTTCACCAGGATTAGCCAACAAAGATAGATCCTCTACCAAATTAAGTTGAGCATGTTGTCTTTGTTTTTTTCTATTTACGTCCCCGAGAGGCCGTATTCTATATCTTTTAAATTGCAGAGTAATTCTTCTTTATTTTTGATACATCTCCCTAACATCTTCCTAATTAGGTGGTGTTACTATGTCTTAACACCTAATTAAAGATTATGTGGTAGATATGTTTGCTGCCATCTCTTAGATAGACATTTTTATGTCATCTAATTAACAGTATTCTAAATCCAAGGAGTGTTGTAGCACGCTTGCGAGCTATCGGATACGACAGAGGTGTCCGATGCGGGTATGATGTTATTCTTTTCTAATCGTTTGAGGTAACTCCATCGAATGTTTGGGTCTTCTAATTCAAGTCTTCTTGCCCTACTCATATTCAGAAACTCTTCCTCCTTCTCCAGCCCAAGATAGTTTCTTCCCAACAAGTTTGCGGCTATGCCTGTTGTAGCACTCCCACTAAAGGGATCGAGAATCCACGCATTAACTTCAGTACTTGCCTGAATTAGTCTTGCTAATAGGCCTAATGGTTTTTGTGTAGGATGCTTTCCACATGTCTTCTCCCATATCCCAATGGCTGGTAAGTGCCATACATCTGTCATCTGTTTATTCCCATTTAGTTCTTTCATTAAGGCATAGTTAAAGTAATGGGGTACTTTTGAAGATTTACGCGCCCAAATAATAAACTCAGTAGAGAATGTAAAATAACGACAAGAAATATTAGGTGGAGGGTTCGTTTTAGCCCATGTTATAACATTCAATATCTTGAATCCTAATTTTAATAACTGTTGTTGTACACTGAAGATATTATGATGTGTACCTGATATCCATATCGTGGCATTGTCTTTCATGTGCTCACGTACAGCAGAAAGCCAGCGCAGGTTGAAAGCATCCAGGTCTTCTGGTGTAGTTGGTTTGTCCCAAACACCCTTATCCACACAGACTATCTTGCCACTCTGATAGCTGATACCGCCACCTGACAGGAAGTAGGGAGGATCCGCAAAGACCATATCAAAGCCAAACTTAAACTTTGATAAGGTATCAACACAATCACCTTGAATAAGTGTGAAATCGTTGTTTGGTGATTTATAAAAGGATGAGATCATTCTTTAATAAGCTTCAGAAAATCACTTATACTCGTTAGGTTATAGATACTGGGGATGATGTTATATGCTTCATGAAGTTTAGTTCTTGCATCCTTCCAGCCAATACCATCAGTAATCCATACGAACTCAAAGTTTGGAACTGAATTTACTTTAGGTGCAATGTCAGTATATGCACGAGCAACTTCGTTTAGTTTTGAGCCTCCTCCGCTATAGAAGTTTACTTCTATAAGATAAGTCTTTTGGTGTGCTTCTATTACAAAATCAAAGCGCTTCTCATCGTCTCCTAAAACTCTTTTAATGTCTGTCCATTCTTTAGAATACACTTCTTTTCGATAAGTGATATTGTTGTCATCGAATATCTTAGCGACCATATCTTCCATTACATGCCCACTTCTATTTTTACGAGCATTACTATCAAGACCTGTTTCGATGCCGAAGACATAATCAACAAGGTTCTTTATCCTTCCTTCTTTTAGTATATGAGCAAGTCCAGTGTCCTCTAAATACTCAACAACACTATCCACGCTTTCAAAGAAACTGTCAAGAATAACACACTCTCCATTGGCGTTAAGCACCTTCTTCTGCCCATTACTACGAACAGCAATGAGGATATCTAAGATGTTGAAAGCCGTTTTGTCTCGTTACCAAATCGTTTCAACACTTCGTCGAAGGTCGTTTGTTCCTATGAGACTATTTAGCATACATAGGCTTAACTTTATGTTCTCAACATTATTAGATATTTTATCAAAATCGCAGAAGAAACCTAATGTTTGGTTTGTTTCCCGTAGTTGAGACATGAAAGTCCCAAAGTTTTTCTCCATATTCATTATGATTAAGTTAGACGATATGCGTTTTTAAGTTTGCTTCTCTTTCCTGTCTTAAGTTTTCGATGTAGCTTACTTTGGCGGTGTTGGCCTTAGTGTTCAAATAATTGTGTACTAATATCTCTGTTAGTTTTCCTCTTTTATGAGGGTTGGAGTTAATACTTCTTGAAGCTACGAGGCGTTCTATTGAGTAAGATCTATAAAGATTATCAAAGAAATTGTCGTCTCCGTTCATTCCTTTACAGTCTGAATTGCTAAGCATAAATTTATGGCCAGCATCATGAATCTTATCACAATATTCTTTTAATCTTACCTGAGCATTATCGTTAAAAGCCTCTTTTGTATAATCGTTAAAACTGGAAGTGTTACTTAAAGGGCGGTAGGGTGGGTCAAAATAAAAGAGAGTCTTGCCTTGAGCATAGTCAAATGTTGCCTCAAAGTCAGCATTGATAATCTCAACCCGTTGTAACAGTTCGCTATCTCTTCGAATGGTATTAGGATCGCAAATAGTAGGATTTGCGTATTTACCAAAGGGGACATTGAACAGACCTCGCTTGTTTACACGATAGAGTCCATTAAAGCAAGTCCTATTAAGAAAAAAGAATAATGTCGTATTCTCAACTGCTTTTAAGTCCTTCTGATTGTAGCGTTCACGCATGTTTAGGAAGAATAATTTACGTTCCTCCTCTGTTTTAAGGTCCCGATAAGTGTTTTCTATATCGTACAATGCTTCTATTAATTGCTCTGGTAGGTCTCTAACCGTTTGATAACAGGTACAGAGATCGCTGTTGATATCATTGATGATAGCATGTTGAATACAAGGATAACGCTGTAACATATAGAAGAGCATGGCTCCTCCACCTACGAATGGCTCTATGTATGTAGCATTCTCCCAATTATCAAAGTCAGCTGGAAGCTGTGCTTCAAGTTGTTCAATGAGTTGGGTTTTACCGCCAACCCATTTGATAAATGGCTTTGCTTTAAACATATTACTTATAGTTTACTTGAGTAGACAAAAATACAAAAAAACTATGAAGAAGCCATATTTATTCAGATGAAAATAAGAATAATGTGTGATTACGGGGATGATTGAAGGGCTGTCATTCGTCTTTAATCATCTTACTATAATTACTATTTAATCGAATAGTCGACTGTCTCTGATTTTGTTTTATTTATTGTTTGGTTATCTTCCTTGTATATTTCATCCCTCCATGGCCTAAATAGCCATCAACAACTTTGTTATTAGTGGTACAGTCATGGGCCCTTTTAGAAATATAAGAGCTTAGATAAGGGGTGTTTTGCACCTTGAAAATGTAAAGAAATCACGACGGTTTTGGTGCGCTTAACCTTCTTCTTAAAATTATTTTCATGAAAAGAAATATTTTTTCTCACGTAAATAAATATTTTTTTTCATGAAGAAAATTATTTTTTTTCATGAAAATAATTCGAGAAGGGGATGGGGGGATGAGGTGGAACAGGGACGGGCGACTAATAAACGATGGCTTTTATACTAATAAAAAACGCTTGTTACCGTTTTTGAGTAGTGCATTATTCTACTATTAAAAGCGCTTGTTTCTTTTCAGAGGTAACGCCTTGTTCTACTATTAAAGGCTCTTGATTCCTTTTAGAAATAGCGGTTTGTTCTACTATTAAAAGCCCTTGATTCCTTTCAGAAGTAGCGGCTTGTTTAACTTAAAAAAGCTTGCTTATGTCTTACTGTAGCGTTTTTTTTTGCGTTTATGGTATGTTTTAGCTATTGAAATTCGTATCTTTGTTGCTGATTATATATGTAATCTTATGAAACTAAGTATCTTTGATAATACTCTTCCTTTGTGGTTAAGAAGGGTCTCATGGGTATTCCTTACGCCTGTTGCGATTGCTCCATTTGTCTTTATTTGGACTATAATGAACTATGACGGACCTACTAATGAATTGGAGAGAATTGGTATGCTCCTTCTCTTCAATAGCTATTCTCTATGGCTTATCGGGGTGGTTCAGTTGGGAGCTGTTCTGTATCGGCGCTATCATAAGGTGCTCATTTCAATTATTCCACACGCCATTCTTGTGTTGATTATAGGCTTATTGATAACCTGGTTAGCGCTTCGTCCTGCAGGTCCTTCTACGTTGGATGGGTATAGATATACGATATATCGTGATACACCAGCTGCCGAGCTTGCCACAGCAGTGGAGGGTAATGATACAATGGAGATCGAGCGTATCTTATCCAGTCAGCCAAAGCTGGTGAACTTCCAAGACACGCTTTATGGGCAGAGTATGCTGAGGTTTGCTTGTTTGGATGGGAATGTAGCTACAGTGAAGAGCTTATTAAGGCATGGTGCTAAACCAAATCTTAGTAACTGGTATGATGGTAGAACGCCATTGATAAGCCTTTGTGAAATTCCAAATCCATCTGAGGAGCAACTCAAGATAGCGGAGATATTACTGCAACACGGGGCTACGGTGAAACCAATAAAATCTTACTTGAAAGATTTTAAGCGCCTACCAGATTCCGAAGACGATACTATCAGTTTAGCTCCATTGGATATGGCAGCAGGAAGAGGGTCGCTTTCAATGGTGAAGTTATTGTTGAAACATGGTGCAGACATAAACTATCAAGAATATTACACAGCTAATGATAGCACTTACAAAGCTATTCAGCTGTTACGATAGCGATGATCGGTAGGCGTTATGAGGTTGTTACTTATCTTTTGGAGCATGGTGCTAATCCTTTCCTGACGTTCTATGAAGACAATGAGACCTTGTTGTCTATGATTGAGAAGAGTCTGAAAGACCCAAGGATTAGCCCCTACGATAGGGAGCAGACCGAGAAAATCAAGCATGTGATTAAGGCTTACAAAGGGCGTTCATATTGATTGAGCGTTTTAGTTGAGGCTTGTTAGGGGATGAGAAGATGTTGAAGAGGCGTATTAAAAGTATTAATCTGTAAAAGAAAAAGCCACCTTTGGTGTGTTGATAGATAAATAGTTTGCTGATGGATAAGATTAGACTAACACTCGTATTAATGCTGGTGACGTTAACTGTCGTTACCTGTATTCACCCGATTTATCCGAATGAACAGGTGCTACAACATATTGGCACAGTCTTGTTATTGGTACCTTTGACCATCGATGTGTTTAGGAAGCGGTTGCCAATGTCGGCCTTTATCGGTATAAGTTGTTTCACGGTTCTTCATGTTATAGGTGCCCGTTACATATATTCCTACGTCCCCTATAAGGAGTGGGCGGTCTCATTAGGTTTGGTAGAAAGAGGTTTCTTTCATGATCCACGCAATCACTACGACCGGTTAGTGCACTTCTCATTTGGTGTGTTGTTCTTTCCTTATTTCGTATATGTTTGTAGGAAGTGGGTAAAACAATCATCTGTTGTTGCTATTTTCATGGCGTGGTTGATGGTCCAGACGGGTAGTATGATTTACGAACTATTTGAGTGGCTATTGACGATCGTCATGTCTTCGGATGTAGCCGACAATTATAACGGACAGCAAGGAGACATGTGGGATGCACAGAAGGACATGGCTATGGCGTTAGTGGGGTCTACGGGGATGCTGATGATATATATGTTGCGTTGTGTAATTGTGCGTAGGAAGTAGGGTAGAAGAGGTCTGAAGGCAGGTTGATGAAGGTCCTAATATTGATAAGAAAGTCAGGACAAGGGAGGAGTATTGGCATTTATAGATGTCATTTTGACGTAATTTATGTATAAATCCTTGGGAAATCAGCCTTTTTTTCTTACCTTTACACCAAATTTGAATAACGTAGATTATGAGTTACAACTTATTAAAAGGTAAAAGAGGTATTATTTTTGGAGCCCTCAATGAGAAGTCTATTGCATGGAAAGTAGCTGAGAGAGCCGTTGAGGAAGGTGCAGTAATCACTTTGTCAAATACTCCTGTCGCAGTGAGAATGGGTACAGTAAATGCACTGTCAGAGAAGTTGAACTGCGAGGTTATCCCTGCTGATGCAACCAATGTAGAGGACTTGGAGAACGTGTTCAAGCGCTCTATGGAAGTGTTGGGGGGTAAGATCGACTTCGTTCTACACTCAATTGGTATGTCACCAAACGTGCGCAAGCATCGTACATACGATGATTTGGACTACAATCTGCTTGATACAACACTCGATATCTCTGCTGTATCATTCCATAAGATGATACAGAGTGCTAAGAAGTTGGATGCTATCAATGAGTATGGTTCAATCCTTGCTCTCTCTTTATGTGGCAGCTCAGCGTACCTTCTACGGCTACAATGACATGGCAGATGCTAAGGCTTTATTGGAGAGCATAGGCCGTAGTTTCGGCTACATCTATGGCCGCGAGAAGCATGTACGTATCAATACCATCTCTCAATCACCTACAATGACAACCGCAGGGTCTGGTGTTAAGGGTATGGATAAGCTCTTTGACTTCGCCGATCGTATGTCTCCATTGGGTAACGCAAGTGCTGATGAGTGTGCAGACTATTGTATCGTAATGTTCTCAGACCTCACTCGTAAGGTTACAATGCAGAACCTTTATCATGATGGAGGCTTCTCTAATGTAGGTATGAGTCTACGTGCTATGGCCACATACGAGAAGGGTCTCGATGAGTATAAGGACGAGAACGGTAATATAATATACGGTTAACAACCTCTAACTAAGTCCTACAAAGCAGGAAAAGAACCTACGGGAGGTAGTTTAGATAGGCAATTTCTCTAACCTCTTCCGATGGTAGGAAGCGACTAACGAAAGCCCATTAGGGTGAGAGACTGTCTGCCTCACTTTTCTAAAGGGGAAAGGGCTTGGGAATAATGTAAGATATAAGAAAAGCTTCAGTAGGCCGAGACTTACTGAAGCTTTTTGTTTTCTTTTATTGACGTATAGCCTTGATGGGAGTTTGTTTGTTAGTTCAAAGGATAAGAGAATAGGGTTCTTTCTCTGTTGGGTGAGCTGAGGTAGATGTCTCAATAGGTGTAGCTTCTCCTTTAAGAAGGGTGAAAAAGGCTTGTACGCAAGGGCTTTCTGGCTTTTAGGAGGAATGAGACTAACTTTTAATTAATGGTTTCTCCTCTTTTAAGAAGGCTGAGGTGGGACAACTCATACTATTTGTGTAGAGTTCTCGCTATCCTTCGTAAAGGTTGAGATGAGTTTCTAAAATAAGTCTTTCCGCCCTCTTAGAGATAGGAGCGGGAACTTATTTCCTTCCAAAGTCAGCAGGTATCTCCCCCCATTTCTTTGTCTCCCACTTTATAATAGGTGTCGTTATCTTATGCGTTTTGAGCCAGTGTTCAGCGCGAGCGATGACTTGGTGGAGTTGTTCTGTACCTGCGTTACGTACGAGAGTGGTCTTACAACGCTTTTTGTTCACCCATAAGATGGCATTATAAGAGTCGCTGTAAATGACTTTGTCCTTGATTCCCTGTTTCTCCATCAACGCCAAAGCATGAACAATAGCAAGGAATTCACCAATATTATTCGTCCCCATTACTGGACCAAAATGGAATACTTGTTCTCCTGTCTGTAGGTCAACACATTGATACTCCATTGGTCCTGGATTGCCAGAACAAGCGGCGTCAACAGCCCATGAGGGACATCGCACCTCAGGTGGCAATGGCAATACTGTGTCGTTACGATAGGTAGGAGGGTTTACAAGTTGGCTCATTGAATTTGCTGTTTACTGCTGTTGTTGTTTGTTGTTCTTTGATTCCAAAGCCATTATAGTTTGTTTTCTCTTATTTATTACTCCCTACTAATGGTTTTTACTCTTTGTTATAAGTAAATCAAAAGAGGGGGTACAGATTAATAAACTATTGTGTAGTAAGCTTTCTACAAGGTATATTAATCTATAACCCCATTAGGTCTCCCCGTCCTTGGAAGGGTCGGAGAGATAGTTTTACATCCTCTCTGGTACCTCAATACCAAGTAGTGCCATACCGTTCTTGATAACTTTAGCTACGTTCTTAGCAATCATCAAGCGGGTAATCCGCTCTGCTTCGGTGTCTGCATTGAGTATGCTGTAGTCATGATAGAACTGGTTAAACTCCTTGGTGAGCTCATAGCAGTAGTTTGCTATACCACTTGGACTATAGTCAACACCTGCTTGTGCGACAGCGACACTAAAGTCGTTGAGCTTTTGAATGAGTGCTTTCTCCTTCTCATTGAGCGGTGCATCGTCGCTAAGGGATGTTGGTAAGGTGATATTCTGTGCTTCGGCCTTACGAAGAATACTGCGAATACGTGCGTAGGTGTACTGAATGAAGGGGCCAGTGTTACCATTGAAGTCGATAGACTCCTCTGGGTTAAATAGCATGTTCTTACGTGCGTCGACCTTAAGGATGAAGTATTTCAATGCTCCCAGACCCACGATACGTGCAATCTCGTCCTTCTCCTCCTCTGTAATACCTTCTAGTTTGTTCACCTTATCTTCGCTAAGTGTCTTCGCATTCACAATCATTGAGGCTACAAGATCATCCGCATCGACAACCGTACCCTCACGACTTTTCATCTTGCCGTTCGGTAGTTCGACCATACCATACGAGAAGTGAACAAGGTCTTTACCCCATTTAAAGCCCAAGCGGTCCAAGAGTATGGATAGAACTTGGAAGTGATAGTTCTGCTCATTACCCACGACATAAATCATTTTATCGATAGGAAAGTCGTTGAAGCGCATCTCTGCCGTACCAATGTCCTGTGTCATGTAAACTGATGTACCGTCTTTACGCAGCAAGAGCTTCTGGTCCAAGCCTTCATCTGTTAGGTCGGCCCATACTGAGTTATCGTCTTTACGGATGAAGAGTCCCTTTGCAAGACCTTCTTCCACCTTCTTTTTACCAACGAGGTAGGTGTTTGATTCGTAGTAGATCTTGTCGAAACCAACTCCTAACGCCTTATAAGTCTCATCGAAACCAGCGTAAACCCAGTTGTTCATCATCTCCCACAAACCACGTATCTCAGGGTCGTTGTTCTCCCATTTCACGAGCATGTCATGTGCTTCCTTAATCAGTGGAGCCTCTTGTTCAGCCTTTTCTTTCGCCTTATCGGCCGTCATACCTGCTTCTTCATACTGCTTTTGCAGTTGCTGACACTCCTCTTTAAAGTGCTTATCGAATAGTACGTAGAAGTCACCAATCAAATGGTCGCCCTTCTTACCAGCCTTTTCTGGTGTGATACCATTGCCCCACTTCTGCCAAGCCAACATAGACTTACAGATGTGGATACCACGGTCATTAACAATATTCGTCTTTATTACCTTATTGCCGTTAGCCTCCATAATCTGTGCCAACGACCAACCAAGCAGGTTGTTACGTACATGACCGAGGTGGAGAGGCTTATTAGTGTTAGGTGAAGAGTATTCAATCATCACCAAAGGACTCTCCTCTGTCACCGGCTTCTCGCCGAATTTCTCGTCAGCGTTAATGTCGTTCAACAAACCCGTCCATGCTGCTTGTGCAATAACAAGGTTAAGGAAACCCTTAACAACGTTGAAGTCAGCCACAGCCTTGCAGTTCTTCTTCAAGTATTCACCTATATCTTGTGCTGTGTCTTCAGGCTTCTTGTGTGAAGTCTTCAGTAGTGGGAATGTTACGAGTGTGAGGTTACCCTCAAAGTCGCTGCGTGTTTTCTGCAACTGAATCATCTTCTCTGGGACTTCTGTCCCATATAACTCCTTGACAGCTGCAAGTGCAGCAATGGTAATTTGCGCTTCTATCTTCATCTTTTATTACTTTTTATCTGTTTGCAAAGTTACGGAAATCAGTTGAATAACGGCAGGAGGAAGCTTGTTAATTCTCATTTCGTAAATTAGATGCTGTAATTAGGCTTACTTTTAAGCCAAAACACGTATGTTGTAGATTGTTATAACGAGTCCTACCCACTTTCTCCATTAGGTTTATATGCGGTTGTGTAACTCCTTTCTGATACCAACTTGCAGTAGAGTTGATAATCTACAAGATGCCTTTTAATCCTCAGCACTATTAGAGACTATGCCCCACATCCCTTGTGCATATCCATAACAAGAAATGTTACCACATATACTTTTTCCTCACCTTATCTATCCCCACGTATAGTATCCGCCCTTCTCTTTGATATAATCAATGAGTTCCTCAAAGAGTTGGTTCTGTCTTAATGTCGATTCATTACCTGTTAGAATTAGCTGTTTGCGGGCTCTCGTGATAGCAACATTCAGTTTACGGTCAATAGGCAAACCATCTTCATAGAAGGTGTTGGCCGTCAGGAAGTCAAGTTGATAGCGACTTTGAATAGTGAACGAATACAGGATAATATCACGCTGGCTACCCTGATAGCGTTCAACAGTGTCTATACTGATTTCTTCAAGTTCGTGAATACCAAGTTTCTCTATCTCCTTTCTAATCATTGCAATCTGATTTCTATAAGGCACAATGACCCCAACAGATTTCTGTGCATCGAAGTCTTTGCCGAGTTGTCGGTATAGTCGTCTAAGTAGGTCGGTGATGATACGAGCCTCCTCCATGTTTACCTTCTCTGATATATTCAGTTGTCTACAAGGTTTTGAAGGGATGAATATCATACGATGCGCCTTTAACAGCTCGTCAGTTTCGTCTTCGCTTGCTTCGTTGTAGGCTAATGTTTCCTCCATCTGGTGGGCCAATGGAACACATTCTAACCGTTCCTTAGCATAGAACTTACGATTGGCAAAGTCGGCAATGTCGGGGTGCATGCGTCCTTGCTTGTGTAGTGTACCAATAAAATCAGTTCTTCCAGCTGCCCGTTCGGTAAGGATAAGTCGCTCAAACAAGGAATTAGCACAGGATAAGAGATGGATGTCTTTGAGAATCTGATGGCTATCGTCCATCTCTAAAGAGTCTTGTTGCTGCACCACCGCAGGCAGTTGTTTATGGTCGCCTATTAGTATAAACCGATCTACTGCACGCTCTTCTCCGTGTCGGGCAGACAGTAGTCCAATCACATTAGGCTCTAATATCTGACTTGCTTCATCGATGATAGCGAGGTCAAAATGCTTGATATTAAAGAGCGAAGCATTACTGTTCATTGTAGAGGTAGTGGCTACTACGATGCGAGCAGCAACCAAGGTAGACTTGATACTGTTGAGGGTTGCATTCTCATCTAACACCTCCTTCAATAGATGATCACTGTATTTCGGATCACAACTGAACTCGTTACCTATGCGGATGTAGTCGAGTTCGTTCTCAGTCAGCATATTACAAATCTCGTCGACAGCGCGATTTGTATATGCAAGGAGAAGGATGGATGGTTGGGGGGTGGGTGTTGAGTGTTGGGTGTTGATGGTTTCTGATGGGTTGTTAGGCATAGAAACATTCGTTATACAAGCTGTTGCTGATTGCGAATAGATGTTTCCAGCCAGCTCTTCACGCACAAGGAACTGCAGAGCCTGTGAAGTCTTACCCGTACCAGGAGGACCGATTAGAAGAAAATAGTCCTGTGCCTGCTTTGCTTTCAAGACGATTTCGTCATAATCGGGGTGGTAGCTACGAGACAAGGTAAGCGACTTGTCGCTGCGTGGCACACGTTGTCCTAAAAGCAGCTGACGCCGTTCTTCACTTGAGGTGATGAAGGTGTGTAGACTTCTGATAGCCGATGTACCACCGATGTCACTCCCCGCATGTTCAATGGCGAAGTAGTCTCCGCTGATAAGGTTAGGGTTTTGCTGTCCGTCATTGAGGTGTACAACAAGTTTGTCACCGTGTATCTCCTGTAGAGAACCTTTGAAGAGAATACTCTTCCTGACGTCAGGAGCCTCCTTCTTCTTGTATGCATAGAGGTAAATCATGTCTCCTCTGCGAAAGTTAGGGAGGAAGTCTTCACCCTGTTGAGGCACGGAGAGCGTGATAGTATCGTATCCGTTGAACGAGTTACTACGCTCTTTCTCGATGATAGTCAGACCTGTATAGATGTTACCCGTCTCTTTCTTCTCCGCAAGCGGCATGTTCCAAAGGTCGGCATTGCTACTCCCAACGCCCTCTTGCACACCCACTTTAGAAACCAACTGTTCCTTGATAACGAAAGTCATCATACGTGTGAAATAAGCTCTTTCGAGGTCGCTGAGCTGATGGAGTGGTGCCAGTAATGCTATGAGTGGTGGTAGTAGATAACGTTTATAGAAATCATCATCATGCTTCTCAGTGTTCAGTGTTTGCGGAGTAAGCAGTGGTAATATCTTTTCAAAACCATTTTCTGCCATCCAGAACTCCGTTGCCACAGCTTGATTACGAAAGCGAATAGCCTCACGTATCAGCTTTTGCAGTGGTTCAACCTCAAGTAGTCCGTCAGGTAGAGGATACTTAGAATACAACAACTCGATGTGTGTGTCCTTCGGACTGAGTTGGAAATTATATTGCAGAATACCATAGTAAAGCAACAACTGCACGTAGTGTTTCTCTACATGGAGCGACCCATGCTCATTGCGACTCTTTCTTTCAATAAAGTAATTCTTGCCCGACTTCTGTTCAACAAGCAGTTTTAAGTCGGTCGTCATAAGGTCTACACGTCCCTGTATGCCTAACCGCTCGCATACAAACGATGGTTCGAGGATAGCTTTCTGGCGGTCGAAACTACGGAAGATTTCGTCTACAATCTCCTTGATGTTCTCTACCTGTCGTTCAGCGTCTTGTTTGAACGATGCTGCATCAAAGCCAGGACAGGTGGCATAGTCCAATGCCTTCTCTCTAAAGTTAGACCGAAAGGTGTCTTTAATGTCGTATTCTGCAGGATGATTGATGATATCGTCGAGGGCAGAACCAGCAAAGTTACCCAATAGAAAATACTTGTTACTGAGACGAGGACTAAGTCGGTTGACGGTGAAGAGCAACGGATGATGTCCGTAAGACTCAAAACAGTTGGCAATGGTAGAGATGTCTATGAGATAGTCTGGCTCAACAACGACAAGACGTGGTACTACCTTCTTGCGTGTGACAGTACAGTCAAGGAGGTTCAGTTGCATCCCTTCGCGTAGCAAAGGGCGTAAGTAGCTGAAGTCGATATACTCTGGTGTGTCCATATAGTCTACTGTCAGGAGCTCTTCGCTACTGTCCTGATTGGTTACAGCTACTTGAATCGTCTTGTCATCCCACTCTCTTACGATACAGCGGATGTATCGATAATTCGTTATCTGTATGTTCTCTGTTGTGCGTCCACGTGCAGGAATCCTCTTAACAAGGAATGAAGGGATAGCTTCCTGTACGACTGCAGAGACGAAGATAGCCAAGGCACGACAGTCGTAGGCCACGTCATCGGGTAGGATGGGGGCCGTAGAGTTACTATGCCTACGCATTTTCTGTATTGCTACAATGTCTTGTGGAGCTATATGATGTTGTCTACATAGCGACTCCACCTGCGACGACAGGTTGCCGAAACCATGTCGGGTATTTCAATCCTTCGTGACAAGCAATGACAAGTGTCTCGTGCATGATGAGAGCCTGCGTTTCAGAAGGTGCCGAAGGGATGTCGGCAATACGTGCAAAGAGTTCGTGTGCCATGATGAGAGTGTCTCCTTAGTACGCTGAACGTGTATGACGTGTATTCTTACAGAGCGTGGAGACTGATTTGCTGGGTTATGTTTTGAGTGGGTGTTATTGCTTTGTTGTCAGTTTGTTATGCGCTTTATCTATTGCAGAGAGTCCTCTGTAGTGAATTATTTTCATGAAAAGAAGAAATTTTTTTCATGAAGAAAAATATTTTTTTTCATGACAAGAAATATTTTTCTTCATGAAAATAATTCGACGAGGTTGGTCGCTTTGCTCGCTTACTGTCCTCCTAAGCGTTCAAAGAAAGTGATAACTTCCTCCCAAGTCTTGAACTCTTCGCTACCAAAAAGCAATGTTGTTCCGAGGAATTCATCGTGTTCTTTACTACTGATAAGGTAGTCGCCATAGAGAAGCTGCGGCTGGTTGGTGAAGATGGCATGGTTCCAAGCAGGTGCACTGAAGGTGTCCTCTATCCATGCTTGCTGTGCGGTGATTGCAGATGGGTTGTTTGTCGGTGCTGGACAGGCAAAGAATACGTTGTAGTTATCGAGCAAGAACTCGTAAGCCTTGTTCAGACTCGACTTCGGTTTGCCGTATCCATCAGCGAGCGTGTTCTGGTCTATGAGTACTGTCCGCCGTTCGCGCCCCTCCTGTCGGTCGTCAATCCATCGGATGACGGGCATTAAGTAGTGGTAAATAGCTTTCTCAATGAGTCGGTGTTCACCATGAAAACGAATCGCTTGAGGGTAGTGCTCGCTGAAAAGGTCGAAGGTATGGACAACGGGATCAGCGTCGCCAAAGAGTCCGAAGACATGTTGCTGCTCCTCTTCCGTCACTTGAGAGAAGCACTTCTCGGTTATCTCTTTGTATTCCTTAACCAATGCTTTGGTGACGATAACCTCCTGTATGCCATCTTGGCGTGGATTTTGAAACACTTGTTTACCCATCATATTGGTCTCACTGATGGTAGTTCCCATCTGAAAAGCAGGATTTACGCATATTCGATCGACCCCATAAAGCATCTCCGTGTACATTCCTCCCATTGAAGTACCTATGATTAAGTCGGGCTTCTCGGTGTCGACAAGATTGTTTAACAGCTCCATCGCTTCCTCAGGATGTATAGGGAGATCGGGCGCAATGACTGTAGCTTCGGGCATGTAGTCCCTTAGTATTTGTACTGTGTGACTTGAACCGGCTGACATGAAGCCGTGAACGTAGATAATCTTCTTTCCTACCATGAGGTCAGGAAAGGTCTTTTTATATTGATTTCCATTGATTCTGTCTGGGAGTTAAAGGAGTTGAAGGAGTGAAATGGAGTTAAGACAAATGCGTTGTGGGGTGTCTTTATGTTGATATTCCATTGTTTCTTTTTAGGAGTGAAAGGACTTGAAGGAGTGAAAGGGAGTTAAGACAGCTGTCTTGTAGAGTGTTTTAATCCTTTTCCTCTAAGTCCTCTTTGCCTTGTGAAAAGGCTGAAGAGAGGGTTAAACTATGGGAAGACTGATACCATTTATCTTCTGATAGATATCGAGCGCATAGATGTCTGTCATCCCGCTGATGAAGTCGAGCACTGCCATGATACGTGTTTCAAGACAAGGACTTTGGATGTCATACTGACTTGAGAAGCGTCGGATGAGTTGCTGACTGTGGAAATGGTCGGGCTCAACAGCCGCTCCGATGAGTGCTTCCATCAGTGTTTCCATAATCTTATAACCTGATAGTTCAACGTCGAGGACCGCTTTACTGCGGTAAATCCTGTCTACTGAGACCTCTGTACAGCGCTTGTAAGCCTGTCGAGGAAGCTCGGATATATGCTTGATGAGCGACCCCTCGAATGTTCCATTGAGTATTTCGTCCTCGTGTTCGACGAAGACATTGACACACTCGGCCTCTAATAATCCCACAGCACAGGCACGGAAATAAACGACTTGTTCGTTTTGGTCGGTCACACCCTCGTCTATTATGCGCTGACGAATACTCTTCTTTGTCGCCTCATCGAAGAAGCCAAGGAGTAAGTCGGCCGTCTCCTCAAACGAAAGGAGCTTGAGTTTATGAGAATCTTCGATATCCATAATCTCGTAACAGATGTCGTCTGCCGCCTCCATAAGGTAGGTCAATGGATGGCGAACATAACAGATACCTTTCTCCGAGCTATCCTTCTGTATGATTCCTAATTCATCAGCAATCTTCTTGTAAGTGTCTTCCTCTGTAGCAAAGAAGCCGAACTTACCGTGTTTGCCAGCGTAGGTAGAACTGAAAGGATACTTGACAATACTGGCAAGGGTAGTGTAGGTCATCACAAATCCACCTTCTCTTCGACCTAAAAAACGGTGGGTCAGCAGGCGAAAGGCATTGGCGTTGCCCTCAAAATGGGTGATATCCTCCCAGAAATGTGTACTGACACGGTCCTTTAAGCTGGCTCCTGGGCCTTCAGTGAAGAATGCTTGCATCGCCTTCTCACCGCTATGACCGAAAGGAGGGTTACCCATGTCGTGCGCATAACAAGCTGTCTGTACGATGGTTCCAATCTCTTCAAAGAGCGTTCCACGTAACGTTGGGTGCTTTTCGATGAGTTTTCTTGCTACGTCATCACCCAAGGACTTACCTAAGGAGGCCACTTCCAAGGAGTGAGTGAGGCGGTTGTGCACAAAGACACTGCCTGGTAGAGGGAATACTTGGGTCTTGTTCTGCAGTCGTCGGAACGGTGCAGAATATATCAGTCGGTCGCTGTCACGCTTGAATTCAGAACGGTCGTCGTGTCGAAGGGCATGTCGCTCTTCCTGTCCGAGACGCTTGTTGGATATTAATTGTTGCCAGTTCATTGCGGTTGTTGTTGGTTGATGGGTGTTGAATGTTGGGTGTTGATGATTTCTATTTATTACTTGATGGGTGTTGAATGTTGGGTGTTGATGAAATGAGCTGATGCTGAGTTGGGGTATTGAAAGTTGGTTGATGGGTGTTGAATGTTGGGTGTTGATGAAATGAGAAGATGATTAGTTGGGGGATTGAAAGCTACACGCAAAAGTAATTAAAATTGGCTAAAAACAAGTTTTTTACTACATAAAATGTATGAATATGGCTTTAATTGATTAATTTTGTACCTTATTATATAGCAATGATACAGATAAAAGTAATCAATAAAGGGCATCAGCAGCTTCCTGCTTATGCTACTTCACAGAGTGCGGGGATGGACCTCCGCGCTAATATCGACGCACCTATCGTATTGAAACCCATGGAGAGAAGACTCGTTCCGACTGGTCTTCATATCGCTCTCCCAGTAGGGTTTGAGGCACAGGTGCGCCCTCGTAGTGGTCTTGCCTTGAAGCATGGGCTAACCGTTCTGAACTCTCCTGGTACGATAGATGCCGACTATCGTGGTGAAATCATGGTTCTTCTCATTAACTTCTCAGATGAGCCTTTCACCATCAACGACGGTGAACGCATTGCACAAATGGTCATTGCACGGCATGAACAGGCTGAGTTTGTTGAGGTGGATATGCTTGATGAGACCGAACGGGGTGAAGGAGGATATGGCCACACGGGCGTGAAGTAAAGATAAAGAAAGGAACTATAAATGTTCAATAAAGTTATATTGAAAGGCATAAAGATACGTCGCACCCTCATTGCGCTGGCTCTGCTGGGTGGCTCTTTGGCTGTACATGCTGACCGAGAGGATAGCCTTCAAAGCTATAACTACTTCTTCCTTGAGGCGATGAGACAGCAGGATATGGGCAACCTAACGGCTGCTTTCGACCTACTACGCCATGCACGCGACCTCAATCCAGCTGCTCCAGAGGTTTATTATCAGTTGGCTGCTTTCTATGTAGACATGAAGAAGGATGCTCTGGCACGTGAATACTTCGAGAAGGCGGCAAGTCTTGACCCAGAGAACTCGGCTTATCAAGAGAAATTAGGTAAACTCTATGTGTCGCAAAAAGACTATCCTAATGCTATAAAAGCCTTCGAACGGCTCTATGAAGCTAATAAAACGCGCTCTGATGTACTGCAACTTCTCTATCAACTATACGGCTCTCAGAATGATTATAAGATGATGATTAAGTGCTTGGAACGGTTGGAAACGGTGGAGGGAACCAATGAGCAGATCTCTCTAAGCAAGATGCAAATATACGAACAGATGGGAGAAAAGCGCAAGGAGTACGATGAGTTGAAGGCGCTCGTTGATGGTCATCCACTTGATCTCAACTATCGTGTGATGTTCGGGAACTGGCTCTTGCAGAATGGAAAGAAGAAGGAAGCACTTCAAAAGTATCGTGATGTGTTGAAGGAAGACCCTGACAATTCGCTTGCCAAGGTCTCCATGATGGATTACTATAATAATATTGGTGACAAGGCAAGCGTAAAGACGATTCTACGGGAGCTGTTGCAATCTCCGAAGGCGGCGCAGACTTTGAAGTTAGAGTTGCTCCGTCAGGTTATTGCAAGCAATCAGAAGGATAATAATCCAGACAGTACTGAGGTGTTGAGACTCTTCTCTGAGGCCTTGGCTGTGCCCCAAGAGAATGCTGACATCTATATGCTTAAAGCTGTATACATGTCTTTTCTCAAGTTGCCAAAGCCTGACATCACTCGAGTCTACGAACGGGCAATAGAGATAGAACCTGATAATTCGAGTGCAAGGATAGCCCTTATACAGAATATTTGGGACACACACGACTACGATAAGGTAATTGCTATCTGCCGTCCTGCCATTGAGTACAACCCAGATGAGATGATTTTCTATTATTTCCAAGGGATGGCTCAGTTCCAGAAGCACGACAACAACGCTGCATTGGAGACCTTCCGAAAGGGAGTAGGGCAGATAAAGCCAGACAGTGACCCAGCTATTGTATCGGACATCTACGGTATCATGGGTGATATCCTGCATGAGAAAGGACTTAATAAAGAAGCTTTTCAAGCCTATGACAGTTGTTTGCAGTGGAAACCAGATAATGTGCTTGCATTGAACAACTATGCCTATTACCTCAGTCAGGCAAATGAAAACCTCGCTAAAGCAGAGGAGATGAGCTATAAGACCATTAAGGCCGAGCCTAATAACAGTACTTTTCTCGATACATACGCATGGATTCTTTTCCAGCAGAAGCGCTACGAAGAGGCTAAAATATATATCGAACAAGCAATTCGAAATGACTCAACACTGAGCCACGTAGTCAAGGAACACGCTGGTGATATCTATGCACAGACAGGCGATATGGCTAAGGCTATTGAGTTCTGGCAGAAGGCCATTGATGGAGGTAACGACAGTGCTACGTTGAGAAAGAAGTTAAAACTAAAGAAATACGTCGTAGAATGAAGAAAACAAAGATATTACTTATAAGCATGACTGCCCTTCTCTTGGCAGCATGCGGTACTAAGAAGGCTGTGATTCAACAGAAGCCTGTGCAGGACACAAAGGTGACACAGCCAACAACACCTGCCCCAAAGGATAACAAGCTGCAGAGTGTTGTTGCCATGCAGCGCATTACTGACAATGCACTCTACCAAAAGAACCTTGTTTCAAACCTAACTTTTACGCTCAATGATGGCCGTAAGGACATTACAGTACCAGGTATTCTGCGTATGCGTAAAGATGAGGTTATTCGCTTGCAGTTGCTCATCCCAATCCTTCGCAGTGAAGTGGGACGCATCGAGTTTACCAAGGATTACGTTCTTTTCATCGACCGTATCCATAAACAATACGTAAAGGCAAGCTACGACGAGGTAGGGTTCTTGCGTGATAATGGTATCAACTTCTATTCGCTTCAATCGCTCTTCTGGAATCAAGTGTTTGCCCCTCGCCAGCAAAGGATGAGTGAGGCTGACTTGTCACAGTTTACTGTTGACGAGAGTAAAGCACAGGGGGAAGGTGCTATAACAGTAAGTCTTAAGGATGGAAAGATGGACTATAAGTGGTCTGTCAACCCTAAGAACAATCTTATTCAGCTTACTACTATAACATATAATAGTACTGCTCACGGCGCTTCAAAGCTCTCTTGGACCTATAATGACTTTAGGGCGTTTGGCTCAAAGCTGTTTCCTGCCGATCAGACTTTGACTATCAATACTCCAGCAATTGGTCAGAAGCCAGCAAAGACACTGAAAGCTAATTTCGTTCTTGATGGTTTAGTGATGGTAGTGATTGGGAGACTTTAAGCCAGCCATCGGATAAGTACACAAAAGTAAGCGTAGAGGATATCCTCGGCAAACTAATGAACTTCTAAATGAAACGTCTTTATTTACTATTTGTATTAGCAATGATGAGTGTGCTGACAACCTCTGCTCAGCACACAAGAAGGCATTCACGTCATCGGAATACAGCTGTTGCTCAACCTGTTGAGACGAAATCTACTGTAAAAGAAAATGGTAGACATGCTACTGCGGCAGTAGATAATAAGCAGACAACAACCCCTGTGACTCCTTTACGAGGACGTAAACCAACGGTGGAGAAAATACAGTATCAGGCTCCTGTTAGAGGTCGCTCACATCAGCAAGGAACGACTACACAGCAACAGGGTAAGCTCCAACAGCAACATGGAAAGCAGCAACAGCAACATGAAAAGCCTTTACAACAACAGCAAATCAAGGGACAACAAGTTCTTGTAAAGGGTCAACAAGTTGCGCATGGGAAAGCTGCAGCACGCAATGCTGTCGTTGGTAAGAAAGGAGCGAAGGGTCCTGCCTATGTGACGACGGCTGAGATTAAAGGATTGCAACAGCAGAATCAGAAGCTACAACAGGAGATCTCTGCGCATGAAGAAGAGATGAAAGTGAAGCAGAAAGACGTTGATGACCGCTTGCAGAAGATAGTTCGCCTTGATACTGAAATCGGTCATCAGCAGAGAACGATTGACACTATAGCCACAGATATCAAAGGCTTAGATACGAATATCGGTATTCTGAAAGGTCAACTCGCCTCTCTTGAAGCACAGTTGAGCGAGCGTCGCGCTCGTTTCATCCGTTCTATGCGTTACATGGCACGTCATCGTAGTATTCAAGACAAGCTTATGTTCGTCTTCTCAGCAAAGAACTTGACCCAGATGTATCGTCGTCTTCGCTTTGTACGTGAGTATGCTGCTTACCAGAGGGCGCAGGGCGAGCAGCTTAAAGTTAAGCAGTTGCAGGTGGATGAGAAGCATACTCAGTTGAAGCACGTACGTGTCAACAAGAGTAACCTACTGTATAAAGATCGTCAGGTACATGCCCAGATGGAGCGTAAGCGTGTTGAACAGCAGGCGGTGGTAACCTCCTTGCAGAACGACCAGAAGGTGTTGCAGGGTGTAATAGCACAACGTCGTCAGCAGCAACAAGCGTTGAATGCACAAATAGACCGCCTTATTCAGATTGAAATACAGAAGGCGCGCGAACGTGCCATAGCTGAGGCAAAGGCACAGGCTGCCGCTCGTGCCGCTGCAGCAAAGAAGCGTGCAGAGGAGTTAGCACGTAAGAAAGCGGCTGCAGAGGCCGCTGCTCGTGAGAATGCTCGGCGTATTGCTGAGGCGAAAGAACGTGAGGCAAAAGCCAAGGCGGCCGCTCGTGCTGCTGCTGAGGCTGCTGAGAAGGCTCGTCAAGAAGCTGCTGCTCGTGCCGCTGCAGCCCGTGCTGCTGCAGAAAAGGCACGTCAGGAAGCATTGCAGAAGGAACGTGCTGCCGCTCGTGAACGGGCTATTCGCAAGGCTGAGGAGCAGGAGGCTGCGGCTAAGGCAGCACAGGAAAAGGCCGAAGCACGTGCTGCTGCTGAGCAAGCTCGTGCCGACCAGATGGCTCGTGAGGCTGAGGCAAACCGTGTGGCAGCCGAACGCAAGGCCGATGCCGACCGTGCTCGTGCTGCTCGAGAGGCTGAGGCTGCAAGGGCCGCTGCCGCTGAGAACAATGATATGCTAAGCTCGGCTGACCGTGCAATAACGGGTAACTTCGCTAATAACCGTGGTCGATTACCAATGCCATTGTCGGGCCAGATAGTCAGTCACTTTGGTCAGTATAATGTGGCAGGTATGTCGAATATCCGCTTGAACAATGATGGTATCAATATCAAGGGTGCTCCTGGCAGTGCTGTTCGTAGTGTCTTTATGGGCGAGGTGAGCGGTGTCTTCATGGCAGGCGGTATGAGTGTCGTAATGATTCGTCACGGTATTTACATCACTGTCTATGCTAACTTGGGTTCTGTAGGCGTCAGCAAGGGACAGAAGGTAGGTACAGGACAGACCATCGGAACGGTTGGTAGGACTGGTATACTCCAATTCCAGCTGCGTAAAGAGACTGCTAAACTGAATCCAGAGCAGTGGTTACGCTAACTAACTATCGGTCTTCTATATTAATAAGGTGGATTTCTTGAGATCTAATTGGCGGTAGTTAGCTTGGCTTTTCATCGTCTTTCTAATCTCAATAAAACATCATAACTGAATTATCTTCATGAAGAGAAATATTTCTTTTCATGAAGATAATTATTTTTTTTCATGGAGAAAAATATTTTTTTTCATGAAAATAATTTGGAGCCTTTGCCCTTCTGTTGTGTAGGTAGTTGTGAATAAGGTGATTACTACTATACGAAAATAAAAGTGATAATGCCTCTCTGTAACGTTGTTCGTGATAGGCTCGATTGCAATCTATCTGGGTGTGCAATCCTTCTAAACCACAATAGGTTGCATGCTCATCGAAGTCTCATTTTCTACTGATAATCATCCATCTACTTATTAACCATTTGTTGAGATTTTGATAGGCTTCAAACAACCAATTAACCATGGAAAACATCCTATCGAGTATCGACCCAACTATCATGGATAATCTGCTCTATTGATCAGTAGATGATGGTAGAATAGGTCTTGTTCTGTCCTATAAAGGAATATAATTGTCCTGTTGTTCTAAGTTTAGAGAGGTCGAAAGGAATAGGTAAAAATTATCATTTAATATCTAATTTATTTTTTGCTTTGCGGATAAATGTTTATATTTGCAGGAAATAAAGTATAATCAGCGATCGGTCTATAAGCTTAGCTTGTAGATAGAGTATCTGCTGAAGGGATGAAGAAAAATAAGGAAAACAATGCAGACAATCAGTCATCTTTCTGTTCTTATACATGAACAAGCAAAAAAACACGGTACAAAGCGGCCATTACCTTCCGTAACTTTGGTAGTTTGGAGTGGCGTTCAGTGTCATGGAATCAGTTCTCAATGCGCGTAAAGGAGGTTTCAAACGCTCTTTTGAACCTTGGGATGAAGCCTCAAGAGACGATTGCTGTGTTCTCACAGAACTGTATTCACCATCTTTATACAGAGTTTGGTGCATACGGAGTGCGGGTGATTAGTATTCCTTTCTACGCCACAAGTTCTGAACAACAGATACAATATATGATTCAGGATGCCAGTGTACGGTTCCTTTTCGTTGGTGAGCAGGAACAGTATGACAAGGCACGTCGCATCCAATCGCTTTGCCCTTCGCTCGAAAGAATTATTGTTTTTGATTCGAGTGTACGACTTAGTCAGCACGACCCCAATTCTATTTACTTTGAAGACTTCCTAAAGTTAGGGGAAGGTTTCCCACGTGAAGCTGAGGTAGAAGAGCGTTGGGGGCAGGCGAATGAAGCAGATATTTGTAACATACTCTATACAAGTGGTACCACAGGAGAGAGTAAAGGCGTGGTCTTAACATATAAGATGTATCATGCAGCTTTGCGTGCCAATGCGAAGAGTGTACCCTTGAATGATAAAGACCGTGTCATCAATTTCCTACCGTTCAGCCACGTCTTCGAGCGAGGGTGGGCTTATCTGGCCCTTCTCTCTTGGGAGTGAATTGATTGTAAATACCTATCCTAAGGAGATACAACAGAGTATGCGCGAGACGCATCCGACGTGTATGGCAGCCGTACCTCGCTTCTGGGAGAAGGTTTATGTGGCTGTGAAGGAACGCATGGAGAACTCCAGTATCGTTCAACGCAAGCTGTTCTATCATGCTTTGAACGTTGGAAGGAAACGCAATATACAGTATATAGCACGTGGAAAGCGTGTTCCGCTTACGTTAGAGATGGAGTATAAGTTTGTTAATAAGACTGTACTAAGTCTTGTTCGTAAGCAGTTAGGACTGGAGAATCCTCATATCTTCCCAACAGCGGGGGCTTACGTGTCACCAGAGGTAGAGGAGTTTGTACATAGTGTTGGTATTAACATGATTGTTGGATACGGACTGACAGAGAGTCTGGCAACCGTTACCTGCGACCATATTGGACAGCCATATACTATAGGTTCAGTAGGGCGTCCAATCGAAGGTATCGACATCAAGATTAGTGAAGAAGGTGAGGTAATGCTGAAAGGACCTACGATTATGCCTGGATATTTCCGTCGTGAGACATCTAATGCAGAAGCTTTTGATAAAGACGGATACTTCCATACGGGTGATGCGGGGTATATGAAAGATGGCGAGTTGTTCTTGAAAGAACGTATCAAAGACCTCTTCAAGACCTCAAACGGTAAATATGTTGCACCGCAGATGGTTGAGGGTATGCTATTAGTGGATAAGTTTATTGAACAAGTGTCGGTCATAGCAGACCAGAGAAAGTTTGTGGCTGCTTTGATAGTCCCTGAGTTCTCTGTGCTTGAAGAGTGGGCTAAGGAGAACCATATAACGTTCAAAGACCGTGAAGAGTTGTGCCAGAACAAGCGTGTTAACGAGATGATGCGTGAGCGTATAGAGACTTTACAACAGCGCTTGGCGTCATACGAGCAGATTAAACGGTTCACACTCCTCCCTCATCATTTCTCTATGGAGAACGGAGAGTTGACCAATACGCTGAAGCTAAGGCGCTCTGTTGTAAACCGTCGCTACCATGATGTGATTGAAAAGATGTACGAAGAGTAGGGAAGTAAATGAGTTGATGGGTTGACGAGTTGATGGGTTGACAGGTTGATGGGTTAATTGTTAAGATGAATTAGGCAGTGTTTTGCTTGCTTTACGAGCCTTACGAGCCTTGCTAGCGTTACTAGTCTTACTAGTTCTACAAGTATTACTAGTCCTGCTAAGCTTATTAGTTTTGCCAGCTCCCTAAGCCTCTAACAACGATAAAAGAATAAAGATGATAACAGCAGACCAACTTAAAGATATACAAGAACGCACTGAAGCGTTACACCGTTATCTTGATATTGATAAGAAGAGAATAGAGTTTGAGGAGGAACAACTCCGTACACAAGCACCTGACTTTTGGGATGATCCAAGCAGAGCACAGGTGCAGATGAAGAAAGTAAAGGACATTGAGAAGTGGGTGAAAGACTATGATAAGGTGCGGGCGTTGGCTGATGAGGTGCAATTAGCATACGACTTCTATAAGGATGAACTTGTGTCTGAAGAGGAGGTTGACGCTGCCTACGATAAAGCACTTCGGTTAATTGAGAGCTTAGAGTTAAAGAACATGCTTCGACAAGAGGAAGATCCGATGGAGTGTGTGATGAAGATTAACTCTGGAGCAGGCGGTACGGAGAGTCAAGACTGGGCTTCTATGCTGATGCGTATGTATATGCGTTGGGGCGAGGCACAGGGTTATAAGGTGACTATCTCTGATATTCAAGAGGGCGATGAGGCTGGTATTAAGAGCGTGACAATGAAGTTTGAGGGTGGAGAATACGCCTACGGATACCTGAAAAGTGAGAATGGTGTACACCGATTGGTACGTGTTAGTCCCTTTAATGCCCAAGGTAAGCGTATGACAAGCTTTGCCAGCGTGTTTGTAACACCGTTGGTTGATGACACTATCGAGGTCTTTGTCGACCCAGCTCGCGTCAGTTGGGATACTTTCCGGTCGAGTGGTGCGGGTGGACAGAACGTCAATAAGGTGGAGTCTGGAGTCCGTTTGCGCTATCAATATGAGGACCCTGACACTGGAGAACAGGAAGAAATCCTTATCGAAAACACCGAGACTCGCGACCAGCCAAAGAACCGTGCGAAGGCTATGCAGCTTTTGAAGTCACAGTTATACGACCGTGCTATGAAGAAGCGGATGGAGGAGCAGGCTAAAATAGAGGCTGGTAAGAAGAAGATAGAATGGGGAAGTCAGATAAGGAGTTACGTCTTTGATGACCGACGTGTTAAAGATCACCGCACGAACTATCAGACCTCTGATGTCGACGGGGTGATGAATGGTAAGATAGACGACTTCATTAAGGCTTATTTGATGGAGTTCCCTGTGGAGGAGTAATTGCTTCTCTTTGATTTAAACAGAATGATATAATAACCTTTTTAAGTAATATAACTATGAGTGAAAGAAGTAAATATAATCGCAAAGAGCGTGAACTTAAACAAGAGAAGTATGCTAACCGTGTTATTGGATGGCTTGCATTGATATTGGTAGCCTTAGGTGTTCTGACGATTGTCATTGCTTCCTATATGTCTTAAAGGCATAGATAGGCAATGAGACGACGAATACATCTATAATATAAGACGGTAGATACTTATCATAACAACGGTTCTTATGAGTGGATTAGAGATTGAAAGGAAGTTCTTAGTACGTAAAGATAGGGATTGGAAAAGGCTTGCCAGCAGTTGTAGTCATATACAACAAGGATATTTCGCAGCCGTTAACACCGTCCGTGTACGTATCCGAGACGATAAAGGATACCTAACGATTAAAGGTCCATCAAGCAATGGTGGCTTGTCACGTTACGAGTTTGAAAAGATGATATCACTTGAGGAAGCACAACAGTTAATGCTGTTGTGCGAGCCTGGAGTTATTAACAAACACCGTTACCTTGTTCCTTTTGAGGGTCATACCTTCGAGATTGACGAGTTTCATGGGGACAATGAAGGACTCGTGTTAGCCGAGGTTGAGTTAGGAAGTGAGGGTGAGGCCTTTGCAAAGCCAGACTTCCTTGGCTTAGAGGTAACTGGCGATCGTCATTTCTATAACTCCCAGATGCGTCGCAACCCATTCAAGCTTTGGTGCGATATCGTACCAGAAGAATACCGATGATGAGGGCTATTGCGGAGCCTAAGGAGTCTGCAAAGAAGTCAAGCCATTCGCCACTTCGATTGCCATTCGTGCAGTAAGACTGAAGAATCTCTATGAGTCCACCCATCAAAAGAGGTACAAGCCAGGCCCAGCCAACAATGAAGGAGGGGCTTGGATGCTTGGTTGTGCGTATGTATTCAAGGCATATACTTACTCCTAAGACCAAGTAGATGACACTATGTGTCCACTTATCAATAAATCTAATATCGCTCAGTGGCGTCTCTGGAATAGGTATAAAGCATAACACCCAAGTAGCAATAACGATGATGCAACTACATGGATACTTTGTGAGGATATGATGTAATAAATGCATAATTAACTTTGAATCTGATACAAAGGTAGATATTTTTTCGTATATTTGCACATGTATTCAAGTTAAATCTATATGGGTGAACATAAAAGAGCAAAGTTTGGAAGCAAACTTGGGATGATTCTTGCCACAGCAGGAGGAGCTGTTGGCTAGGGAACGTATGGCGTTTCCCATACATGACAGGTCAGAATGGTGGTGCAGCCTTCATTCTTATTTATATTGGTTGTATCTTGTTATTAGGCTTACCGTGTATGATAAGCGAGTTTATCATTGGTCGTCATGCTGCTTCTAATACGGCTCGTGCCTACACGAAAGTGTCTAATGGCACTGCTTGGAAGTGGGTGGGTTACTTGGGAGTGCTCACTGGCTTCTTGATTACAGGCTATTATGCTGTGGTGTCAGGATGGTGTTTGCAATACGGTTTTGCCTCTGTGATGAATCATTTACACGGTTCACCAGCTTATTTCCAATCCTATTTTTCAGACTTCTCCACCAATCCTTGGAAGCCAATCTTATGGACAGCTGCTATTCTGTTCTTCACCCACTACATTATTATTCATGGTGTAAGGAACGGTATCGAACGTGCTTCAAAGATTATGATGCCTGCCCTCTTCGTGTTGTTAGTTGCTATTGTCGTCGCTTCTTGCCTTCTTCCAGGGGCAAACAAAGGTGTGGAATTTCTGTTGAAGCCAGACTTTAGTAAGGTAACAGGTGATGTTTTCCTTGGTGCGTTAGGTCAGTCTTTCTATTCGATGAGCATTGCTATGGGTTGTATCTGTACTTACGCCTCTTATTATAGTCGTCATACGAACCTCTTAAACTCAGCTGTTCAGATAGGATTGATTGATACCATCGTGGCTATTCTTGCTGGTCTGATGATCTTCCCAGCAGCTTTTTCGGTAGGAATCAACCCTGACAGTGGTCCTTCTCTTATCTTTATCACCTTGCCAAACGTCTTTGAACAAGCCTTCTCGGGTATGCCTATCATCGGATATGTTATCTCGTTCGCATTCTATCTACTCCTTTCTATGGCTGCTTTGACGTCGTTAATCTCCTTACACGAGGTGAGCACGGCCTTCTTCCAAGAGGAGTTACATATCAGCCGACCACGTGCTGCAATGATTGTTACGGTGGGTTGTTTGCTGATAGGGGCTGTTTGTTCTTTGTCATTAGGCGACTGGAATTTCTTGAAGATAGCTGGTGTCGACCTCTTCGACGTCTTCGACTTTGTCACAGGACAGATATTCTTGCCTGTAGGCGGACTCCTTACCTGTCTGTTCATAGGGTGGTATGTACCAAAGAAATTGGTGAAAGACGAGTTTACTAACTGGGGAACGATACGAGGAACCTTCTTTGGAGTGTATTACTTCCTCATTCGCTTCGTCTGTCCATTGGCTATTTTGGCCATCTTCCTACATCAGCTGGGAGTCTTCTAAACGAACTGATACTTGCTTCCCTCCCTCCTCTTCTTCTCAAATGAACGACGTCTTATGACGTTATTAAGTAGGGACGACGGGCGAAGAGGAGGGAGGAAAGAGTTGAAAAGATATTCCACAATATTCTACTCTCTACTACCTAAAATCTTAAATCAGTACTTAATAATTACATGACTATCCTCAACCCTTCAGAAGCGTATGCTCTCGAGGGATTATAGGGACTTAAACCTTACAACCAATGAACCTCAAATCTATATTCTATCTCCATCGTTCTGACCGCAAAGTAATCTTCCTGTTGTTACTATTCGTTGCTGGATGTGTTGGTATAATACTCCTTGTTGGCAACCAGACGAAGACGACGTCGGATGTTAAGAACGATAGTCTTTCACATCAGAAGTCAGTAGCCTTTGCCCATAAAGCACCGCTTCCTGAAGTGGTGACAGCAGAAGGTAACCACCTCTTCACCTTTGATCCGAACACAGCCACGGCCGAACAGTTGCAACAGTTAGGCTTGGCTCCTTATCAAGTGCGTAACATCATGAAGTATCGAGCTAAAGGAGGAGTGTATCGTTCACCGATGGACTTTGCCAGAGTCTACGGTCTTACACGTAAGCAATATCGTACTTTAGAACCTTATATAATGATAGGCGACGATTATCAACCTGCCTCAACACTGGCCTCTGTACAAGCTTATATAGCCCAGAAAGAAGCCAATAAGCAGGCAGCCCATGCCGCTTACGAAGCTTATAAGGCACAAAATACGTATCAACCCTACAAAGGTTACGAGCGTGACACGCTCCGTTATCCTGTGAAACTGAGAGCGGGAGAACACGTCAACCTCGTTACTGCGGATACAACACAGCTAAAGAAGATACCAGGGATAGGGTCGGGATGGGCACGAGCCATCCTCAATTATGGTAAACGATTGGGTGGATATGTTGCCGTGGGACAGTTACAAGAGATTGAGGGGTTCCCAGAAGAGACCCTACCTTACTTCTCTATCGCCAATCCAAAGACTGAGAAAATAAACCTAAATACGGCAAGCCTTTCACAACTTAGGCGTCATCCTTATATGAACTTCTATCGTGCAAAGGCAGTCTGCGACTATCGGCGGCTAAAGGGAAAACTCACAACTCTATCACAACTCCACCTGTTAAAGGAATTTACCCCAGATGTTATCGAACGCCTACGTCCCTATGTTGAGTTCTAAATAGGTGGTTTCATGTAGCATATATACGTGATTTTAAGATTGTTATAACATCATATAAGGTTAGAAATGAGTGATTATAAAGGTCAATAAGAAAGTCTTCATAGTCTTATGAAACGTTCATTCTGTTCTTAAAACACCATCCGCATCGATTTTTTTTCATGAAAATAAATATTTATTGTCATGAAAATAAATATTTATTTACGTGAGAAAAAATCTTTCTTGTCATGAAAATAATTCGGTCAGAATGGTTGGGAGGAGGTTTGCGAAGCGATTACAGAATGAGAAAAGATGGTTTCTAAGAACCGTCTTGATAGTGTTCTCTCATCTATAAAACCTACCTTAAATCGCAAGATAAGCATTAAAAAAGACATACAATACTTTGCATTGTCTTTCATTTAGATTACCTTTGCAGTAAGAAAAACTAATGGCAATGGACATACAGGAGATATACAAGATTTACCAAGAGCATCCCGTCGTTACTACTGATAGTCGTAACTGTCCTGAAGGAAGTATCTTCGTGGCATTGAAGGGAGCTTCATTCGATGGTAATAAGTTTGCGGAAGCAGCCTTAGAAAAGGGCTGCAGCTATGCTATCGTTGATGAAAACGAGTACGCAAAGGCTGGTGATGAACGCTTCATCCTTGTCGACGACGCCCTAATCACCTATAAAGAGTTGGCGCGCGAACATCGTCGTCAGTTCTCAATCCCTGTGATTGGTATTACAGGAACCAATGGTAAGACAACGAGTAAAGAGCTTATCTCAGCCGTGTTAGCCGAGAAATTCAACGTACACCATACGGAGGCAAACTATAACAACGATGTTGGCGTGCCACGTACCTTACTTGGTATTCGTCCTGAACATGAGATTGCTGTCATCGAGATGGGCGCTTCTCACCCTGGAGATATCGAGAAACTCGTTACTTACGTAGAGCCAACTTGCGGTTTGATAACCAATGTTGGACGTGCTCACCTGCAGGGCTTCGGTAGTTTTGAAGGTGTGAAGAAGACGAAGGGCGAACTCTATGACTTCCTTAAAGCTCATGATGGATTGCTCTTCCTCAATGAGAGTAACCCCGACCTGACGGCGATGGCAGAGCAACGAGAGTTCAATCGTGTCATCACATACGGGCAGGATGAGACGGCAGATGTGCAGGGGTATGTTGTTAATTGTGCTCCTTTCTTACGTTTCGAATGGCAGTCATCAAGTCTGAATACCCATCAGCCAGCTCCTACCATCTATGATGTGCAAACTCATCTGATAGGTTCTTACAACTTAGATAATATGTTGGCGGCCATAGCTATTGGTCTTCACTTTGGCGTTACACCGCAACAAATCAACAACGCATTGGAGAGTTACATCCCTCATAACAATCGCTCACAGCTGACAGAGACTGCTCATAACAAGCTAATCGTGGACGCTTATAACGCTAACCCATCCAGTATGGCTGCTGCAATAGACAATTTCCAACTGATGGAGGTGGATAATAAGATGGCTATTCTCGGTGATATGCGTGAGTTGGGAGATGCTTCTGCAGTCGAACACCAGAAGGTTGTTGACTTATTGAAGGCTACTGACATTCGTAACGTATGGCTTGTTGGTGAAGAGTTTAGTAAGACACAGACTGCTTTCCGTAAGTTCCATGATGTCGAGGAGGTCAAGGCTGAGATTGCTTCTCACCGTCCAGAAGACCATTACATCTTGATAAAGGAAGTAATGGAATCCGTCTTTTTGAATTGACAGACTTGTTATAACGGGTTGTAAAAAGGGCGAGATTGTTTGCATTAGTTGCAGAAAAATACTTATCTTTGCACTTGCTTATCATAGCAATCGGGATGTAGCGCAGTTGGTAGCGCACTACGTTCGGGACGTAGGGGTCGCCAGTTCGACTCTGGTCATCCCGACTGAAAAAGGGAAGAAACCGTGTGGTTTCTTCCCTTTTTGGGTTTTATAGGGCTTATAAGGCTTATTAGTCTAATTAGGCCTATAAGCCTTATTAACTATCATCCCCTTAGTCTTTCCCTGCAATCCTCAAGGATAGCTAACAACTCAGCCATCTTTGTTGTGCGAAGCATGGCTATACGCGTCTGCTTAAAGTCAGGTATTCCTTTGAAGATAGGCGATGATGCTAAGTGTCTACGGGTGTGAAGAATACCGCGATGTTCGTCAATACGCTCCACATTGATACGTAACATCTCCTCAAGAATGTCAATCTTCTCGTCTATTGTCAATTGCTTCTCTCCTTGATAGAAAAGCCACGGACAACCAAAGGTAGCACGCCCAATCATCACTGCGTCTACCCCGTAACGGTCGAAGCGTTCGTTTGCTTGTTCGATACTCGTCACGTCGCCGTTGCCAATGATGGGTATATGAATACGTGGATTGTTCTTTACTTCACCAATGAGGGTCCAATCTGCCTCACCAGTGTACATCTGTGAACGTGTGCGACCATGAATGGTTAATGCCTGAATACCGCAGTCTTGTAGTTGTTCTGCAAGTTCTGTTATAATAAGGTTGTCGTTATCCCAACCCAAGCGGGTCTTTACTGTGACAGGTGTCTTAACTGCTTTCACAACCTCTCGAGTGATGTCAAGTAGCAAGGGGATATTCTTCAGCATACCAGAACCAGCCCCCTTGTTAGCAACCTTCTTAACGGGACAACCGAAGTTAATGTCTATTACGTCTGGTCTTACCTGTTCAACGATCTTTGCGGCTTCAACCATTGAGGGCATGTCCCTGCCATATATCTGTATTCCTACAGGTCGTTCGCTATCATCAATGACTATCTTTGCAAGGGTCGACTTGATGTTTCTGATTACAGCATCAGCCGAAACGAACTCCGTGTAGACCATAGCTGCACCGAAGCGCTTGCACATCTTGCGAAAACCTATGTCTGTTACGTCCTCCATGGGGGCTAAGAATAGAGGGCGTTCTCCTAAGTCTATTGTTCCTATTTTCATACTGCAAAGGTAAGGAAAAGGCTTTGAATAGTAAAAAGGTAGGGTAGTAAAAAAGTGAAAGGAGGACGAAAAGGCTCACTTCTCTCTGTTGGGTAGGGGATAAGAAAGCCTTGATAAGAGGGTAGTCTATGGTTGTTGGGAAGGTTATATATTCTTAATTTTTTTCTTGAGAAGGCCATCTTTGCAACCAAGTTGCAAAAGTTAATCTTTATCTTTGCGGCAGAATATTAATCCAGTAACAGGTTTTAAGTTATGAATAAGAAACTATTAAGAATCATTCTCACGGTTGTTCTCCTCGTTGGAGCATGGCTGGTAGAGCATTTTGCAGCACTCCCAATGTGGCAGTTGTTGCTTGTTTATCTGGTACCATATCTGGTTATCGGTTATGATGTACTTGGAGAAGCTGTTGAAGGAATCATGGAAGGCGACCCATTCGACGAAGATTTCCTCATGAGTCTTGCGACAATTGGAGCATTGCTCATCGGTTTCCTCCCAGGTGCTGAACCCCAGTTTATTGAAGGAGTCTTCGTTATGTTGTTCTTTCAAGTGGGCGAACTCTTTGAACATTATGCGGAGGATAGGGCCCGTAAGTCCATCTCCGACCTGATGGACATCCGTCCTGATGTTGCTTATGTAGAGCGAAATGGAATCGTAGAGAAGGTAAGTCCAGACGCAGTAAATATCGGTGAAACATTGATTATAAAGCCGGGAGAGAAGATACCATTGGACGGTACGATTCTTGAAGGGACCTCGAGTCTAAACACAGTGGCGTTAACAGGCGAGAGTCTACCACGTGATGTGAGCGAGGGGATGGAGGTTATCTCTGGTTGTGTCAATCTTTCGGGGGTGTTGAAGGTACGAGTAGACAAGCCATTTAGCGAGTCTACGGCAGCTAAGATTATCCAACTTGTAGAGAAAGCGAGTGAGAATAAGTCGCACAGTGAGTCGTTTATCCGTCGATTTGCACGTGTTTATACTCCGATAGTAGTCATATCTGCCCTTGCGTTGGCCATTATCCCACCTTTCTTCTACGACAGTTATGCTACGGCCTTAGGCGTTTGGCTATATCGGGCATTGACCTTCTTGGTCGTAAGTTGCCCATGTGCCTTAGTGATATCTATCCCGTTAACCTTCTTCTCTGGTATCGGAGGAGCTTCACACAGGGGTATTCTTATCAAGGGAGGAAACTATATGGATGCTTTGGCAAGGCTCTCCACGGTGATGTTCGATAAGACAGGAACATTAACACAAGGCTCTTTCGCTGTTGAGGCTGTCCATCCAGAGACCTTATCAGAGCATGAATTGCTCCACTTGGCAGCGCATGTCGAACGTTACTCTACCCATCCTATTGCCCTTGCACTTCGTCAGGCTTATAAGAATGAGGCTGATAGTTGTAAGGTGGAGGATATAAAAGAGACAGCAGGACAGGGTATTACGGCTTCTATTAATGGTAAGACAGTGAGCGTAGGTAACGTTCGTTTGATGACAACACTTGGTATCACACCCCCTGTTTGTGAGCGTTGTGCGCATCAGACAGGAACAGTTGTTCACGTAGCTGTCAATGGTGAGTATGCTGGACACATAGTTATTTCCGACCAGTTAAAGGACGATTCGATAGCAGCTATCGACAGTTTGAAGCAGTTAGGAGTACGAAAGACGGTGATGCTGACTGGCGACAAAGAGGAAGTTGCAAGGCAGATAGCCGAGCAGACAAAGGTCACGGAGTATCATGCCGACCTCCTTCCTGCTGACAAGGTAGACTATATCACACGTTTTATCACAGCTAAGAAGGAGGGCGAAACGATAGCTTTTGTTGGCGATGGTATCAACGATGCGCCTGTACTGGCACGTGCTGATGTAGGCATTGCGATGGGTGCTTTGGGCAGTGATGCCGCTATCGAGGCTGCTGATGTTATCTTGATGGATGATAAACTATCGAAGATAGCGCTTGCTATTAAGCTCTCTCGACGTACAATCTTTATAGCGAAAGAGAACGCATGGTTTGCTATTGGCATTAAAGTAGCAGTCCTTCTCCTTGCTACGTTTGGGTTGGCAAGCATGGGATTAGCCGTCTTTGCTGATGTTGGCGTTATGGTTCTTGCTGTTCTCAATGCGATGCGAGCACGATAGAACGGTCTTTCCTCCGAATTATTTTCATGAAAAGAAATATTTATTATCATGAACAAAAATATTTTTTTTCATGAAAATAATTCGTTTTGTTCGTGAAGAAAAATCGAGAAAGGTTGTTTCTTCACTATAGTTTTCCTTCTTCTCGATAGGAGAAATAGCCTCCATCGGTAAGCACAACATGGTCGGCAAAGTGAATGTGAAGCAATTCGCAGGCCTTTTGTATGCGTGATGTAAGGAGGTCATCATCACGACTTGGAGTGGTGTTGCCGCTTGGATGATTATGACAAAAGACCAGAATGGTCGTGTTCTTCAATAGTACTTCCTTCATCATCAGACGTATGTCGACAGGAGCCATAGTAAGTCCACCCACCGAGATGCGCTTTGCTTCGATGAGTCGGAAATTCTGTTTCATCATTAAACCCACGCTTCTTCGATGTCAAGGTCCTGTATTGTGGTGTGCATGAACTGATAGATACCATCAGCACTATTGAGTATTGGCGCCTCTTCTACGGTAGCCTTTTGTCGTCTTTTACCCAGTTCGCAGGCAGCAAGGATGGTGATAGCCTTTGCAGGACCTATCCCTTTGTATTGTTCTAAGTCGTGCAGAGACAGTTTACCAAGGCTGTTCAGGTTGTTCTTACAATCGTTGAGAATACGCTTCATGAGGTCTACGGCACTCTCTTTCGGGGTACCAGAGCCAATCAGTATGGCAAGTAGTTCGGCATCACTTAGCGCATTTGCGCCCAATCTCTCAAGTTTTTCACGTGGGCGGTCGGCCTCCGCCCAGTGAGTAATAGATAAGGTTTTTGGTTCAGAAGGCATTATATTAAGTTATCATTAGGATTTACTTGTAGAAGTTCTTCTCGTATGCAGAGAACTCATCCATGCCACATATGCAGCGTTTCCACCATGCACTGATGAAACCACAACCATAGCCTGTGAGCTGAATGAAGGCTGCAGCGATACTAAGGAGTCCTATCTTTAGACTGTTGTTTTGCATGGTTGAGTCCACACAGATGATGATGCTGTAAAGTAATAACGGTATCAACCCTATCATGACGAGGAGACTACCAATGATGTTGAGTATCGGTATGCAGAGAAGGAAGAGTCCGGAGAGGATTAATAAGAGGAGACAAGTAGTGCCAACGGTGAATACCATTGGTAGCAGATGGACAAGTTTCAGAGAGTCGGGATACTTCTTATAGAGGTTGATTCGGGCTATACCAGAATTATAAACCTGCTTCCAGAACTTGCGGAAGTCCGTTCGCCGTTTGTGCCACACCCATGCTTCAGGGAACAGACGACAGCGTTTGCCGGCCTTGAAGATACGGATAGAGAAGTCAATGTCTTCTCCAAAGCGCATCTTAGAGAACCCACCTAACTCCTGATAGACGTCACGTCGGATGCCCATATTGAATGAACGAGGATAGAACTTGTCAAGTTTCTTCTTGCCACCACGTATTCCTCCCGTTGTAAAAAACGATGTCATTGAATAAGAGATGGCCTTTTGTGTGTCGGTGAAGGACTCATGTGCACAGTCAGGACCACCAAAAGCGTCGGCAGGTTCACGGTTCAGCTCCTCGCTAACAGCACGAATATAACCCTTGGGAAGTACAACATCGGAGTCAAGAATCAGTAGATAGTCCCCCTTGGCACGCTCGGCACCATAGTTGCGGCTCTGTCCTGGACCTGAGTTCTCTTTGTAGTAATAGTGCAGGTCGAGCCTGTCGGCATACTTGTCGCACACCTTCTTACACGGAACTTGTGAGCCATCTTCAACGATGATGACCTCGAAATCCTTCTCTTCCTGGCTGAGCAGGCTCTCTAATAGTTCGTCAACCTCATCCGGACGGTTGAAGACTGGGACAATAATACTGTACTTCATAATATTGCAAAGATACTATTTTGTTCGTGAATGACAAGTAATTTGAAAGATTATTCTTCCTAAATAATGGTCTTTCTATTAAACGGTAATATTTGACAGGAGGCTTGTTTGTTAGCTATGATACGATGAGAAAGCCCATTTTTCACCCTCAAATAATTGTTAATCTTCTGTTAAACGAGTGCTTCACCTTTACTCATTGATTTATTTTAACTATATTTGTACGATACTATTCTTGGGTGATAAAGCATGCAAAACGGCTGCTGATTGCCCTCATGAAGAGGCATTGATGAAGGGAGGGAGAGACAGGTGAAACTTTGCTTTCAGCTATCTTCTAACGGAGAAGGTAGAATTCATGCTCTCTATTGGTGCTCTTCATAAGGATAGACATTGGTGTAAAAGCGTTAGAAGGAGGGGTAGAACCATTCTGAATAGACGTTTTCAGCATAGAAAAAGAATATAAAACAGAAACTTATTAATTATTAGAATTATGAAAATACCATCAGAGTTTGACCCTATTCGTCCGTTCGAACCGGAGGAGCTACCCGCAGCATACGAGCGAATCCTTGCTGATAAGCAGTTTCAGCAAGTGTTGGCTTATCTCTACCCTGATGTTCCAATAGAGGCGATAAAGCAGAAGATGTATGCTTGCAAGACAAACCTTGAATTTCAAAAGGTTTTCTGTTATACCTTCCTTCAGCGTCTTGTTACTGAGCTTAGTTTAGGTTGTTGCATGGATGCAGCGAATATTAACACGAGGAAACGCTATACCTTTGTTAGCAACCATCGTGACATTGTGCTCGACTCTGCCTTTCTTGATAAACTGCTTATTGATGTAGGCTTTGCTACGACATGCGAGATTGCTATCGGTGATAATCTCCTTTCATTAGACTGGGTGCGTGATTTGGTACGTATCAACAAGTCGTTTACTGTAGAGCGTGCCCTTCATTCGGTTGAAATGCTGCGTGCAAGCAAGCGTATGTCAGAGTATATTCATTTCGCTGTAAGGGAGAAGAACGAGAATGTATGGATTGCACAACGACAGGGAAGAGCAAAGAATTCGAACGACCTCACCCAGCCCGCTATCTTAAAGATGATGGCTATGGGAGGGGAAGGAACCGTTATAGAGCGTCTTAAACAGCTGCATATTGTTCCGTTATCTATCTCCTACGAGTACGACCCATGCGATTACCTTAAAGCACGTGAGTATCAGTTGCGACGCGATCTACCTTATTGGAAGAAGACGGCAGAGGACGACCTTGAGAGTATGTTGGTAGGTATAAAAGGCTACAAAGGCCATATATTCTATAAGTGTGCGCCTTGCATTGATGATTGGCTCGATACTGTTGATGAGGAGTTACCAAAGAATAAACTCTTCGATACGATAGCTGCGCATATTGATCATGAGATACACAGCAATTATCGACTCTATCCAATCAACTACGTGGCACTGGATATGATTCAAGACTCACGTGTCTATGAAGAGTATTACACTGCAGAAGATTATCAGAACTTTGAGGCTTACCTCGAAGGACAGATTGAAAAGGTTAAGATAGACAACCGTGATGATAAGTTCCTACGTACCTGTCTGTTGACACAGTATGCTTATCCTGCAAAGAATTACATTGCTGCATCGTCAGAGAATGGGCGTTTGAAATCATTGTTGAGTCGTCTCACATTCTTAAAATAGTATTCTGTGGAAAGGTTCAGACAGACAGCTTACAGCGTGTTGACTATGGTGGCGGCACTTGTGTCGCTACTTGTAGTCTCTGCTTGTGAGCATGATTTCTATGAGACAGGCGACAGTGAGCTATCTTATCTGCATACTGACTTCGTTGAAGCACGGACAAACGAACTGGGAGCGTTCGTCTCTGCAAAGACTGACGATGGTGAGGAACTTACGCTAAGTCCTGCTGTAAAAGAGCAGTGGGCTACAAGACCTGATACTACTTACCGTGCTCTGTTATATTATGATAGGGTGGAGAAGGGCGTTACAACGTCTTTTGCCTTAAATCCTGTCTTGGTTCTTCGTCCTCATCTGACGTTTGATTTAGCCTCCGTTAGTACCGACCCACTTGGTTTTGAGAGTCTATGGATGAGTAAGAATCGTAAGTATCTTAATCTAACACTTGTGTTGAAGAGTGGACAGACAGATGATAAAAAGGCTATACAGTCGTTGGCACTTGTCTGCGACTCCATTAGAAAGCAGGCTTCTGGGGGTCGGAAGTTCTATCTCCGATTGTGCCATAGCCAGAACAGAGTACCTGAATACTATAGTAAACGAGTCTATACAAGTATTCCGTTAACGGGGCTTACTCCTAATGATGTCCTTTGCCTTGATATTAATACATATAAAGGAGTAGTAAGAAAAGAGGTTGTTTACTAAGTTCGTAAATAAGCTTTTCTTTTAATGTCATGGACGTTTAGGAATAAAATAGGTCCATGTGTGATTTCAACATAAATCTTAGTATAAAATAAGAGAGGTGACTTCTGTAAGGGAAGACACCTCTCTGTCTTTTGAGCAATAGTAGGTTAAAGAGACCGTTTACATGCTATGTGCGATAAGGAAAGCCTATCCTTAGCTTTCTAATCGGCACATCTTATAACCTACCTAATCGTATAGAGTATTTTATTTCAGCTTTGCCTCAAGGTTCTTCAACATATCAACAGTCATGGACTCAAGGTCGTACTGTGGTTTCCAATCCCATTCAGCACGTGCACAACTATCGTCGAGACTGTCTGGCCAACTGTCGGCAATACCCTGTTTGAGCATGTCTACGTCGTATTCCATCTCAAAGTTAGGCTTGTGACGTTTGATGGCTTGGAAGATCTCATCGGGGTCGAAGCTCATAGAAGCTATGTTGAAACCATTACGATGGACCAGACGTGTTGGGTCAGCCTCCATCAATGAGATAGCTGCGTGCAAACCATCTGGCATGTACATCATGTCCATCAAGGTTCCTTTCTTTATAGGACACACGAACTTCTCACCACGAACAGCAGCGTAATAGATGTCAACTGCATAGTCAGTAGTACCACCACCTGGAGGAGTTACGTAGGAAATCAAACCTGGGAAACGAACTGAACGGGTATCAACACCATACTTCTTAAAGTAGTAGTCGCTGAGCAACTCTGTGGTAACCTTTGACACACCATAGATTGTACCAGGACGTTGAACAGTGTCCTGTGGCGTCTGTGTGTGAGGTGTACTCAAACCGAATGAACCAATGGAACTTGGAGTAAAGACCGCACAGTTGTTCTCACGTGCTACTTCCAAGATGTTCCACAGACCGTCAATACCAATTTTCCATGCCAGTTGTGGTTTCTTCTCTGCTACTACAGATAGTAATGCAGCAAGGTTGTAGATGGTGTCAACGTTGTATTTCTTTACAATATTGGCAATCATCTCTGGGTTAGTAACGTCGGCCTCAGCTGATGGGCCGCTTTCTTTCAGTTCACCTTTAGGTTCTGCTCCTTTAATGTAACCAGCAATAATGCTGTCGTTTCCATAACGTTTTCTAAGTTCTCTGGTAAGCTCTGAGCCGATTTGACCTGTAGAGCCTATGACCAAAACATTTTTCATAAATATTGTTAAGCTTATTATAACTGGGTGCAAAGTAAGCATATTTTTTGTTGATTACACCACTATTAGGTATTAAAATTATTAAAAATTTGAGTTGTCACGTAAAAAAAACCTCCTTAACGGCCTTTTTCTCGTTTTTTATCAGTTACTTTGCTAACTATTAAATAAAATCTAATGTTATGTACGGTAAGATGAAGGAACATCTCAGTAACGCACTTGCTGAGATTAAAGAAGCAGGACTTTACAAGGAGGAAAGAATCATTGAGAGTCCTCAGAGTGCGGCAATAGAGGTTAAAGGTAAAGAGGTATTGAACTTCTGTGCTAACAACTATCTTGGTCTTTCTAATCATCCTCGGCTGATTGAAGGTGCTAAGAAGATGATGGATAAACGCGGATTTGGCATGTCCTCTGTTCGTTTTATCTGTGGAACGCAGGACAGCCACAAGGAGCTTGAGGCGGCTATCTCCGACTACTTCAAGACAGAAGATACTATTCTTTATGCTGCTTGCTTTGATGCTAATGGTGGAGTCTTCGAACCATTGCTCACCGATCAGGATGCTATTATCTCCGACGCCCTCAACCACGCCTCTATTATTGACGGTGTACGTCTTTGTAAGGCGAAGCGTTATCGTTATGCAAATGCCGATATGGCCGACCTTGAGCGTTGTTTACAAGAGGCACAGGAACAGCGTTTCCGTATCATCGTTACGGATGGTGTGTTCTCAATGGATGGTAATGTCGCTCCAGTTGATAAGATTTGCGACCTCGCAGAGAAGTATGATGCACTCGTGATGGTCGATGAGTCTCACTCAGCAGGTGTCGTTGGTGCGACAGGTCATGGTGTTAGTGAGCTCTGCAAGACATACGATCGTGTGGACATCTACACGGGTACACTTGGTAGCCTTTGGTGGTGCACTTGGAGGATTTACTACTGGTCGCAAGGAAATCATTGACATGCTTCGTCAACGCAGTCGTCCATACCTCTTCTCTAACTCTCTTGCACCTTGTATCATTGGTGCCAGTCTTGAAGTATTCAAGATGTTAAAGGAGAGTAATGAGCTTCATGATAAGCTTGTAGAGAATGTTAACTACTTTAGAGACAAGATGATGTCTGCTGGTTTTGACATCAAACCAACTCAGAGTGCCATCTGTGCTGTGATGCTTTATGACGCTAAGTTGTCTCAAGTTTACGCTGCTAAGCTCCTTGAGGAGGGTATTTATGTAACTGGCTTCTATTATCCAGTAGTACCAAAGGGCGAGGCTCGTATCCGTGTTCAGCTCTCAGCTGGTCATAACCGTGAGCAACTTGACAAGTGTATTAATGCTTTCATCAAGATTGGTAAGGAACTTGGTGTATTGAAATAGAATTAGTAAGTACTGCCAAGAACGGCCATTATCGCAGCTTGGCAGGCTTTACACATATAAACTAAAGGCTGAACTCCAAGATAGGAATTCAGCCTTTTATTTATTCTCAACCTTAAATCAGAAGTGTGTTGCATATATAAAGAAGGTGTCACAATACTGTTACACACGCCTAATACGATGTGACATCTTATCGGATAACGCTTGTGTAACGACCACTTTGTGTGATGATGCGTACCACGTAAGTTCCCTTTGGAACGGAGAGGGTAAGGTTGTTGCTATCTTTCACACTACTGCTTGCTACCAACATACCATTCATACCATATACCTCCACACGTTTCAAGCCCAGCTGTTGTATGTGTAAGCGACCGTCAACGAACTGCAGTGCAGGTTTGATGCTTAATTCCTCCACACCATCTGTTCCTCCCTCAGGATATTTGTCATACGGTCCATTGATGAAGGAGAGGTAAGGTGACGTTGTAGAAAATGGTAATAAGTCAACGTTCCTACCATCTACCACACCAAACAATGCCACTCGATAACGTCGGTTATTGATGAGTTTCTCAGTCTTTGGGTCAATCCAGTCGCTGGTTATTATTGTCATATCATCAGCCTGCGAGAGGTCTACTTGTAGCGGATTCTTCATCACTTGGATAGACATACCCGTCACAGTATCGATAAGATAGAGTGTCAGACCACCCTTGTAATGTACGTTCTCTGCAAGAGTGGCAATACATGCGACTCTGAATGTTGGACTTTTTGATACATCAAAGTTCTCCATTGGGACACTTCCTTCCTCGTTATCTTGCGTATAAACAGTCGCTCTTGAGAAAATACCAGCTTGACTCTTTTCTTCAATTGTGAGTGTATAAGGCTCTTGTGAAGCCTTCTCACGCACCGGATAGCTTATATTATTATTATTGGTGATGGTTGTGCGCAAGTGATAAGTACCAGAAGCTATGTCGTAAGGAAGGTTGAACGGCAGTCTAACACGCTTTGTGTTGAAGGCATCAAAGTCTACTGTTCCTGCAGTCTCTGTGGTATATACCACCTTATTCTCATTGTTAATTAGTTCAATCTTTACGGTTCCATAGAAGATATTAGCATCCAACTTGCGGATGTTCAGACGTATCACATTCGGTTCACCTAACATCACTTTGTTGTCTAACTCTGGTTCTGTTGTGAGCAGGAAGGCCGGCTCTTCCGTTGGCAGCTCTAAGTAGGTTATCTTACTGTTCTCCACCTTCATCACGATACGAGGGGCTGTCTTCATTCTTGCCCAGGCGCCTAACGTGCTATCTTCCAGCATTCGTGCAGCAATAGGACAGAGTGAATAGGTGCCATCAGGCAATGCCTTAAAGTCGAGGGTGAAGGTCACCTTATCGTTAATCACACCTCCAGAAATCCACTCACCATCGTTGAAGACAAATCGCTCTTTGCTGAATATCTTCCTTCCGTCCTGTCCGTATGGTGTTACTTTTACCAGTTTGCCCTCTTGATTATAGATTCCTAAACCGATATCACCTATGAGTTCTGCATCAGAGCGGTTGACAAACCCAGTAAACATCACCTTTGCTGCATCGGATGTAGTGGTAGGAGCATCTCCTACGAACGCCATCATGCCATCGTTGTTAAACTTGATAGTAGGCGACTGATACGCTATATCATCATCAATCTTCGGTGTATTGGGTTTGTTTGGATGTATCGCAATGACATGAATACGTTTGTTAAAGCTATGCTGTGCACCATTAAACTCACTACCTGTAGACTTTACATCCAAGGTAGCAAGTGAGTAATAGCCATTTGCCTGACCGTTCCATCCAAAGTTCATGTGGAACCTGTCTTCCTTATCAAAGCCATCGCAAACCCACGCATGACCACCCCCAGTCTTCGACTCACCGGATATGTAGAGTGGAAAACCATTGCGGAGCTCTTTCTTTACAATCTCGATAAAGTTGTCTTCACCCTCGTCGAATCTTGTTACCAACGCTGCATCATAGTCGAAGTAATTGCGCAATGCACGCTCAGCCATATAGCTCTGCGTACCACTTGCCCTATCTGTGTATTGCATATTGGTTGCAATACCCACATCATTCATCAACAAAGCCACTGCATCTTCCTGCTTTGTAGTAACGTTCCTACGGTTATAATCGGGCAACATATTGTCCCAGTCGTAGTGTGACTTTGTGAAATCGGCCGAGCGAACAGTGTTATCAAACGTCACTTTATAGCTCTCTTGTCCCTTTCCTTGTGCTGGCCATTTATGGTAATACATCACTTGTGCAACTGCAGTAGCCACACATCCCGTTACATATTGCGTCTGTTTGCTATAGGGATACTCCTGTCCCCACTTGCTTTTCAGCAAAGGCTGGACATCATCAGTCGCCTTTGTAGCTGTTTCTGCACGTGTGGTAAGCCCCTTGTTCTTGCCCAATTCCTCAAACACCTGCCGATAGGTATCGAAGAGATAACGTGCTTCGGGATTGAGGTTAGCCATGTCGATGGATGTCTCATGACTATAAGCTAACACCTCACCCATCTTGTCATCGCCTGCAACAACTACAAATCCTTTGCCCGCATCGTCGTTGAAGACGTAGTAAGGCTGTTGTGTTGTCGTTGCTGCAGCACGTGTTTTTAGGTTCTTGGCGGCTTTCTTACTAATGTTTACATACGTCCTCGCAATGCGCAGTGCAGCGTTGAAATCAACATTGTCAGCATAGTTTGCTGTTGCTGAAAATAGGAGGGTAAGAACAAGAAAACCTCTTTTCAATAGTTTGTTATGTGCTGAAAACACCGTCTTTCTAAAGTTAATTTGAAATATAGAATTAATCATGTCAGGTTTATACTAATTGGATTAATGGGCTACAAAGGTATATTATTTTTTCTTAATCTTAATTAGAAATAAGAGAAATATTCATTGTTTGCGATTAAAACTCAGTTTATATGTGCTCTTACTGGCAGTCCCTTGGTTTGTATGGGTTTGTAGATTGTCAGTTTACTAACCCTCCACAGTTTGTTTATCTTTGGTCGTATGGTGTGGATGACCATAATAAGAATGATAAAAAAGACTGCTGTTTTAAGGAGAGATGTATAGCTCTATATATCAAAAAAAGTTTTATTTTTGTTTGCTGTCATATTTAACACTTCGTGTAACCATGCTGTAAATTAATGAGTTAGGCGGTCGTTTATGATGACAGAAGTGACAGGAAATTTATTTTCTCATCAGTCCTATCGACCTTTCTTTATCGTAAGTTGTATGGTTCCTCCATCTTGTCAAGTGGGGTTTCAATCATCTCCTTTCTATGAGCAGACACACATCCTATTGCTTTTGCCGATATCTTTCATGTTGCGAAAAATCGTTACAGTGAATCTTGAAAAATACATGCAAGATAGGGGGATGTAATCTTCTTATATATAGTCTGTAACTCTTTATAAATCAGTATGATATGATTAGTGTTGAAGAAGACGCCTTTCTTGCTCCAAGAAGGGCGTCTTCTTGCCTTAAGAAAGGCCTGTTCTTGAACGTAGAAGGGCCTCTTCTTCACTCATGAAGGGCATGTGTTAGAATCGAGAAGAGTGAAAAGTATTTACAAAAGGATAAGGGAGAACCTCTCTCCATGACCTGAATAGGGAGGGACCTCCCCCAACCCCTCCGAAGGAGGGGAGCCCCTAACAGGATAAAGATTGCTGTAATCTTATTTATTAAAAAGTTCCCTCAGATGCGCACTTCTTCATCTATCAATATACAACCCCCAACACCTATCAGCCAAGCAGAATATCTTCTCTTAGGCGAACATTTCATCATCACCTAACAGTCAACACCCATCACCCACGAAGCAAACCATCATCACCTAACAGTCAACACCCATCACCCACGAAGCTAAACCATCATCACCTAACAGCCAACACCCATCACCCACAAAGCAAACCCTTAACACCCATCACTCAACACCCATCACCCACCATTCATGAGCGTGATCTCAATAGATTTCTCCGTCAAACTCACTTGCCAAAAGTTCTTCTCGAAGCCGTTGAAGTTCTCGACTTGGAGAGATTCCACCGATGAAGAGCGTGACACGTCTCCCATCCTTTATATCCACGACAACAGAAAAGGCGCCATTAAATGCTATGCTTTGATTAAGCTTTATCCTAACAATATCTTTTATACAGATAGGTTGAGGAGGCTTAATCAGTGCGATATGGCCCTGTTGAAAACGGGGATACAGGTAACCATCAACTATAATAAAGCTATTTATAAGGCTCTTTGGAGGGTTGAGTACAACCCGGCCAACAAAGAAGATAATTACCAATATAAAAAGTAGGTTGGAAAGAACCACAAGATAGACTTCACCTTTTGTCATGGTTTTAAGCGTTATAACTTTATTTACAATCGGTGAAGACGTAGCCTATCGGCGGATGTTCCACATCGGTGTCTCACCTCCTCCGAAGAGAACGTCTATGTTAGCTCCATTCTTCTTCTCGATGACATCCCATGCACGTAACTGTATGAACTGTGCTGGCGAGAGGTTCAGCTCGGTCATGTAAGCCTTGTCGGCCACCGCTTTATTACGCTCAGCCTTAGCACGTGCCAGCTCCATCTCGGCTCGTTTCTCCTGTGTTTGCTTGGCTTGAATACTTGCAGCAGTCTTGTTCATCTCCTCTAACTGCTCCTTGTTAGGCATCACACGGTCGGTAATCACCTGTTGGATGTCAACAGGGAAATTGGCTTTTCGTGACAAGGAAGCTACATACTGGCGCATAGACTGCTTAATGCGGTCGTCGAACTTAGCAAGAACTTCACGATTACTCATCAAGTCGAATGGCGAACAAGAGGATACATACTCACGTACCTTATTGCGGAAATAGGGTTCAATAAAGTTCTCAAACCAATTCTCACCATAGTTTCTTAGTAAGTCGGGGGTCTGTCCCTTCTTCACTTGAATAATCATGTACATATTGACATCAAGTGGAGTATTATCGTTTGAGAGTAGGTCGTCAAACTGAAACTGCATCTTCTGCGGTAGGATATTGAAGTAGACAGCCGACGTCGTAGGCGCTACGAGTGTGATAGAATTGACTGGTTCGTCAGATACACGTGTGCTACCAAAGAAGATAGGCTTCATCTTCAATGCTGCTTCTTGGTCGTATGAAGGGTTTACGAAAGTGAAGAATACGAGGCTAAGCGCACAGGCTGTGGCAATAAGGGCTACTGGGATTAATAGTTTCTTAGAATTATTCATGTTAAAGAAGTTAGAGAGGTTAGAATTTAAACGCTGTTGACTGTTTTGTTTTTGATTAGGATTCATATAGATAGACTTTGTTTTGTTGCTTGTATGATGTACTTTCTAATGATTGCAAAGATAGTGAAAATAATAATATGTCACAAATATTTATGGAGCTTATCACTTATTTTTACTGTGCTTTTTGAGGGATAGACAAAGCCCCAGCTATGGTGGATATAACTGGGGCTTATCGTTTTCTGCGTGCGTTATCACATAGGTGAAGTCGCTAAAGCATTAGTCTTGAATGTCATCAGGGAGTGACTCTTTTATTCTGTCAACGAGCATTCGGAGTAGTGTATGACGTATGAAATTAGGCGAAGTCATAAGGATAATCTCACGAGAGGGCACTGGGTGCGCAAAAGGACGTACAAGTCGGTGTTGCTCCTTGGTGAGCTGTGAGAGTGCAAGTTGCGGTATGAAGGTGACTCCCTTGCCGTTCTCTACAATGCGCATAAAGGTCTCTATGCTTCCTAAGTTATAGCTCTTTTTACTTAATGCGGCCGACTTTAGCTGGCAGAACTTCACAAGTTGGTCGCGAAAACAATGTCCTTCGTCGAGTAACCATAGGTATTCACCAGACAAGTCGGCTGGACGAATAAACTCTTTAACGTACAGTGGGTCGTCTTCTGCTACGTATGCAAAGAACTGTTCACGGTAGAGTGACGTACAGTTCATCTCTTCCAAGCCGTCAACCCGTGCTAATATACCAGCATCGATAGTACCCCTTCGAAGTGCTTTGCGCATGTCTTCGGTCTTCATCTCCGTGATTCTCACATCCATCTCAGGGTGTTCATTCATCAACTGGGGAAAGAAGCGGGGGATAAGATAAGGTGCTATCGTTGGAAGCACAGCCACTTCAAAGGTGCCTGTAAGGGTCTGTCGCTCCTCGTCGATAGTCTGTCTGAGTTTCTTTGCACGGTTAAGAACCTTCCACGCCTCCTCTATCACCTTCATTCCCGCTTGTGTTGGCTGTATTGGTTGACGCTTACGATCAAAGATTTTAACCCCTAATTCGTCCTCTAACTTCTGTATCATCGAACTAAGGGTAGGCTGTGTAACATTGCAATCATCGGCTGCCTTTGCGAAATGTTTCAGTCGATAGACTGCCATTACATATTCTAATTGTTGTAGTGTCATGCTTTTAATACAATATATAGACTATGACAAAAATAGATAAAAAAAGTCGAATAACCGTGTCTTCATCGTGTTTTTATTCTTTACACTCGTCTTTTTCATCCTTTATAGTGACTACTTTTGCCCCTCCATCACCATAAATAAGTATCGTTTTCTCCCCATATAAGCTCCGTATCAGTATTCCTCTCCACCCATCCCCAGTATTCCTTATCATCCACCACCCAACACTCAGTATTCATAATCACCCATCACCTATCACTCACCACCCATCTATTAGTATTCATAATCACCCATCACTTAACACCTACCACCCAACACCCATCACTAAAAACATCGACAGTCAATCTTTTAATTCGGCTTTTACTCGAGTGTAACCTATTGATAATCAGTAGTAAAGTGGGGCTTGATAGATTTTATTTATCAGCACATAGATTTTATCTATTGGCTGTAATGATTACAAATACTAACTTTGCACTGCGAAACAAAAAAGTATAATCACATAAATAGAATTAAGTTAGATATGGAACCAATTATCAATGCACACGCACCAGAGTTTACCGTTCAGGCATTTCAGGACGGACAGTTTAAGACAGTTTCAAGCAAGGATATCGAGGGCAAATGGGCACTCTTCTTTTTCTATCCAGCTGACTTTACCTTCGTATGTCCTACGGAGTTGGAGGATTTGGCTGATAAGTATGAGCAGCTTAAGGGCCTTGGTGTAGAGGTGTTCTCAGTTAGTACTGATACTCACTTCGTACATAAAGCATGGCACGATGCCTCTGATACAATCAAGAAGATTAAGTACACTATGCTTGCTGACCCAACTGGCGTATTGAGCCGTGGCTTCGGTGTTTACAAAGAGGACGAGGGCGTCGCTTATCGTGGTACATTCCTTGTAAACCCAGAAGGCCTTGTTAAGATTGCAGAAATACAAGACAACAGCATTGGTCGTAATGCTGATGAGTTGGTACGTAAGGTTGAGGCTGCTCTCTTCGTGGCTTCTCACGATGGTGAGGTTTGCCCAGCTAAGTGGAAGCAGGGCGGTGAGACCTTGAAGCCAAGCATCGACCTCGTAGGTAAGCTCTAAGACTTATTATCTGTAATAACAGACATAAGACTGTCATAGTAGTTATAATGGAGAGATAGGTCACCGTACTTTATCTCTCCATTCTTTATAATGTATAGAGAAATTTACAAGCCCCATGTTAGATTCAAACATACTCGAACAGGTGAAGGGTGTCTTTGCTTCGCTCTCATCTGATATAACGCTTAGCGTTACACGCAATAGTAATGACGAGAACTCGGCTGAGTTCTCTTCCTTCATAGAGGACATCGCTTCTACTTCCGACAAGGTTAAGGCTGTTTACCAAGAAGGAGAACAGTTCTCATTCAGTATTCTTCGTAATGGTGAGGAGACTGGTATCAGTTTCCGAGGCATACCTAATGGACATGAGTTCACCTCCTTGCTCCTCGCTGTACTTAATGCTGACGGACAGGGTAAGAACCTCCCTGATGAGGTGATAACGGCTCGTATCAAGGCACTGAAGGGTGAAATACGCCTTCAAACCTACGTTTCTCTCACCTGTACCAACTGCCCTGACGTTGTTCAGGCACTCAACGTAATGGCACTTATCAACCCTAATATCAGCAATGAGATGGTTGATGGGGGGCTATACCAGGATGAGATACAACGTTTGAACATACAGGGTGTACCGTCAGTGTACGTCAATGGCGAACCATTACACACTGGTCGTGGCGACCTCGGCGTCCTTCTCCAAGAGTTAGAAGACAAGGTTGGCACCGACCATGACGCTAACTCCGTGCAAACCGTACGTGATTATGATGTTATCGTACTTGGTGGTGGTCCTGCTGGAGCGTCTTCTGCTATCTATTCTGCCCGCAAAGGCTTGCGTGTAGCTATCGTTGCAGAGCGTATCGGAGGACAGGTAAACGACACGACGGGTATCGAGAATCTTATTTCAGTTACTAAGACAACTGGTACACAACTTGCTGCTGACCTCCGCACACATATCAATGATTATTCTATTGATGTTTTCGATAACCGTAAGGTGGTAGCAACTAATCTAAAGGAGGCTGTTAAGACTGTCTCTGTAAGGGGTGGTGAAACCTTTACCGCACCAGCTGTTGTGATTGCAACAGGTGCAAGTTGGCGTCGACTTGGGCTGCCTGATGAGGATAAATATATTGGTCATGGCGAGCATTTCTGCCCTCATTGCGATGGTCCTTTCTATAAGGGTAAGGACGTAGCAGTCATCGGTGGCGGTAATTCTGGTATCGAAGCAGCCATTGACTTGGCTGGTATTTGCCGCCATGTGACCGTCCTTGAGTTTGCTGACTCTATGCGTGCCGATGAGGTACTACAGCAGAAAGTGGCCAGCTTGACCAATGTTGATGTGTTTCTCTCTACTCAGACAACAGCTCTCTTGGGCGATGGTAAGAAGCTAACGGGCATCACCGTGAAGGATCGTACCAATGATGAGGAGCGTAATATAGCCTTGGATGGTGTCTTTGTGCAGATTGGTCTATCGCCAAACAGTGATGCTTTCAAAGACGAGGTGGAGGTTAGTCCTCGCAATGAGATTGTCATTGACGCAACAAATCGAACCAGTCTAAGGGGCGTATATGCTGCCGGTGACGTTACAACGGTGCCTTACAAACAGATTACAATCGCTATGGGAGAAGGTGCCAAGGCTGCCCTTTCAGCCTTTGACGACCGTATCCGTGGTTTGATATAACGAATAGAACTTTTCCATAACTTGAGTATATTTTGAGCCCGATGAGGCAGGTGTGATATGTTATCACCTTGTCTATCGGGCTTTTTTATGGTTTATTCCAAAAATGAAAAGTGACTGTTAGAATCATGATTACCAATAGGAGGGAGCTTATAGGGGGGTAAACATAAATCCTTAATCGCCCTCTTCAAGTTCGAAAATATCATCTACACGTTTATCGAAGACACGTGCAATCTTCAGACTGAGAACTGTTGAGGGAACATACTTCTCGCTTTCGATGGCGACAATTGTTTGTCGGGACACTCCTATAAGTTCTGCTAATTGCGCTTGAGTCATGCGTTTTATAGCTCGTTCTACTCTTATATTATTCTTCATTACCTATTCTTCTTTTATGTAGTTCGTACAGAAAACGGAAGTGAAACAGCAGGAATATGCTGAACATTGAGAGCATTAATAAAGTTATATAAACCATACCAAAGCAGAACCAAGTGAAGATAATAAAGAAAATCGTATTTACTTTCAATGCCCATACTAATGAACGCATGCGGAGATGTTCAACATATTCATCCTCAACTATATTCTTTGAAAATGCTATCATATATAGAGAGAGAAAGGTCAAACAGTAGACAAGTTCAGAGAACATGTCTTCCTGTGCAAAATAAAAGAAAGAACGACCCTCTTGTTCAGGCGCAAAGAAATTAAGGTTCCCAATGTGTAAGGTAATAAAACTCAGTCTGTCATCATTAAACCAGTCGTTGATACCTAACCAGGAAACCAAGAGCATGACACAACAGGGGGTGAAAATAATCCAACCAATCTTCCTGAAAATGTGGGGTAAAAGGTAGTCTGCTTTCATAAAGTAGCTTTTTTGATTAATAAGAAAAGATTTCTATCACGCTACAAAAGTAATATTTACCTTTCTAAAAGTCAAGTAAACTATACAAAAAGATTGCTTTATTAATCTTGTGTTTAACCTTTATTTGCATTGAAAGCTATCTCTTCGGCTCTTTCTCTTCGTTTTTTTTCTGAATAGAATCGGTTTTTAATTCCTGTTGTGTCTGTCGGTAAGCCTTGAGGATAGGGTCTTCTTTATCCTCTAAACCGTCCATTTTCTTAAAAATCTCACGTAAAGCCTTAACATGCCTACGGTCTCTACGGTATCGTTTGTCAAGTATAAGACCTAAATCGAAGCCACCAAGTCCACCAGGTGGACGTTTCTCTAAGATGTCACGTTTTGGCATTCTCTTTAAGAGTTCACGTCCGTCAACAATCTGTTTGCCTGTCACTATGACTTCATCTAAGTAATGTTCTGCGGGATAAAGAAATACCGTGTCGCGTAAAACCTCATTGCGCAACAGTTTCTCTGGTGCGTATCCTTTCTTTTTGAAGCTGGCTGTTTGGAAGGTATCGGGTAAGGTGATGAGCCCTTTCCATGTGGTTAGTCCGATATTCTTACCGTCTGCAATGACTAAAACATCACGTATTGGGAAATGCGAGACGCCATCGCATACCAGCACCTCCTGGGCTTGAAGTGAGGCCAAGGGGAGCAGTAATAGCAAGAGGAAAAGTACGACTCGTCTACGCATAGCTATCTATTTGTTTTTTGCAAACTTACATAAAAGTTTTCTTATATACCCTTTTTCGTAATTGTTTTTCGTGGAGATGAATGTAATCGTAACTTTGTTTAACTTGAAATGACCCTCTTAGTTGATTATTCTTGCCCTCTTTGCGGAATATCTACACCCCCTTTTGTTCTCGTTGGCATGGCATATTAATGTCTTGTTTAGACCTGTCTTAATACGACTCATCGCTTAGCTTGGGTTTATGTTCATGAACGGAAATATTTATTTTCACGATAAAAAATATTTTTCTTCATGACAATAAATATTTCTTTTCATGAAAATAATTCGTGGAATACGATATTTTCAGCCTTTAAGACTGAACCTTTCCATGTGGATTTATTGTGTTTATTGTTTTTAATTACTATCTTTGCAGAAGATAGGCGGCACTCGGCAATGTCAAAGCAAGCTTTCATTGCACTCGTGTGTACTATCATCATAAAGAGTAATTCACCTTAAAAGGATATTAAAAGATATGACAATAGAAGAGAAAACAAAGATAGAAGAGAGTATCGTTGATGTGTTGAAGACCGTTTACGACCCAGAGATACCTGTGAATATCTATGACCTTGGTATGATCTATAAGATTGATCTTGATGATGAGGGTAACCTTGACATGGATATGACCTTTACTTCTCCATCCTGCCCAGCAGCTGACTTCATATTTGAAGATGTGCGCACAAAGGTGGAGAGTGTTGAGGGTGTTAAGACAGCAAACATCAATCTTGTGTTTGAACCGGTCTGGGATCAGAGTATGATGTCAGAAGAGGCACGTGTTGAATTAGGCTTCGAATAAGCATCCTCGCTCCCTCTTCGTTAGTCCAGAGGTGCCCCCCTCGTCCCCAGCTCGGTCCCCGCTTCTGAGGTACTACCTCAGAACTCCCTCCGAAATCACCCACCTTTCATCACCCATTCACCCTCCCAATGATATGAAAAATATCTATTTCCTTTCTGATGCCCACCTTGGCTCACTTGCCATTGACCACCGTCGAACACACGAACGCCGCCTTGTACGCTTCTTGGATAGCATTAAGTATAAGGCTGCCGCAGTCTATCTCCTTGGAGATATGTTCGACTTTTGGAATGAGTATAAGTATGTTGTCCCCAAAGGATTTACTCGCTTCCTTGGGAAAGTGTCTGAGTTGACGGACATGGGAGTGGAGGTTCATTTCTTTACAGGTAATCATGACCTATGGACCTACGGCTATTTAGAGGAGGAGTGTGGTGTCATCCTTCATCGCAAACCAGTGACAACGGAAATCTATGATAAGGTGTTCTATCTTGCACATGGCGATGGCTTAGGCGATCCAGACCCAATGTTTCGCTTTCTTCGGGAGGTGTTCCATAATCGTTTCTGCCAACGACTGCTTAACTTCTTCCACCCTTGGTGGGGAATGCAGTTGGGCCTTAACTGGGCAAAGAAGAGTAGATTGAAACGTGTCGATGGGAAGGAAATACCCTACTTGGGCGAAGACAAGGAGTATCTGGTGCAATATACGAAGAAGTATATGGCTACTCATAAGGATATAGACTACTTTATCTATGGTCATCGCCACATCGAACTGGATCTCACACTGTCGCGGAAAGTGCGTATGCTCATCCTTGGCGATTGGATATGGCAGTTTACTTACGCCGTCTTCGATGGTGAACACATGTTCTTAGAGGAGTATGTAGAGGGTGAAAGTAAGCCTTAATAAACGTAAAAAATTCCTATTTGTAAAGACAAATGGACCTATTTTGAGTATAAAATATAAATTTTCGCAAAAGAATTTGGAGGTTATCAAACAAAAGCGTAACTTTGCATTGTCTTTAAGAGGGATGGACATTAAACCATTACCGATAGAGAAGAAGACTGGTGTTCAGCCTTTGAATTGATTTAAGACATTCATAATATAAAATAAAACTCAGGTTTGTAGATTAAGTTTAGTCAAAAGAAAGGTAGTTGTCGTGAGACAACTACCTTTCGCGTTTCTATGTGTCTTTATCGTTATTCGACAATGTCTTTATACAAATATAGGCGGTTATAGGTCCCTAAGGGATGTCTATAACCGCCTAATACGTCTAAGTCACGATGTTTACTTCTTCAAGTCTCTGACCAAGTCCTGTGTGTCGCGTGCAATAACAATCTCTTCGTCTGTTGGAACAAGGACAACCTTTACCTTTGAGTCGTCGGTAGAGAGTACCTTTTCCTCACCTCGGCACATGTTGCGTTCCTTGTCGAGTTTAATGCCAAGATACTCCATGTCCTTGCAAGCATCCCAACGAAGACCAGTCTGATTCTCACCCACACCAGCTGTCCAAACGATGATGTCCACACCATTCATTGCTGCTGCGTAAGCACCGATGTACTTCTTAATACGATAGGTGTACATCTGTAATGCCAGATGAGCCATCTTATCGCCAGCGTTGTCAGCGTTCTCAATGTCGCGCATGTCCGAGCTGATGCCTGTAATACCAAGTACACCAGACTCCTTATTAAGGAAGTCTGCCATCTCCTGTGGCTTCTTTCCGAGTTTCTCCATTAGGTATGTAACGGCAGAAGGGTCGATGTCTCCAGAGCGTGAACCCATCATCAAACCTGCCAATGGGGTAAGTCCCATAGAGGTGTCGATGACCTTACCATTCTTGATAGCAGCCATTGAAGCACCATTACCAATGTGACAAGTGATAATCTTCTGTGTCTTAATGTCAACACCAAGCATCTCACAGACACGGTGTGACACGTAACGATGGCTCGTTCCATGGAAGCCGTAGCGGCGAACATGGTACTTCTTGTAGAACTCGTAAGGCACTGCATAGAGGTAAGCGTAGTCAGGCATGGTGCTGTGGAACGCATTGTCGAATACTACTACCTGTGGTGTGTGAGGCATCAAAGCGTCAACAGCACGCAAACCACGCAAGTGTCCTGCGTTATGAACAGGTGCAAGGTCGATAAGACTCTCGATACCTTCCTCCACTTCCTTGGTTACGATGCAGCTTTTCTCAAATAGATCGCCACCTTGTACGACACGATGACCAACAGCGTCTATCTCGTCCAAGCTCTTTAAAGCACCCATCTCTGGGTCGAGGAGCACCTTGAATACGAGTGCGACACCCTCTTTGTGGGTTGGAAGGTCAGCCATAATCTGCTTCTTCTCACCGTTGTCAAGTTTCACTTTGATGAATGCTTCATCAAGACCAATGCGTTCAACGATACCCTGAGCCAGTACAGACTCGTCTGCCATATCGTACAGTTTGTATTTAATAGAACTACTTCCGCAGTTTAAAACTAATATCTTCATATACGTAATTGTGATTATTGAATGATGTTGTTAGTAATATTGATTTTAAGTCTTGCTGGTTTCTAATAGTGCAACAGACGAAGTAATAACTATTAGAACAGCACTTTTGATTTCAGTTTACCTCTTTGCGTCCTGTGCTTGACACGCTGTGATAGCTACCATATAATAGATATCATCAACGCAGCAGCCACGTGAGAGGTCATTTACAGGACGTGCTATACCTTGGAGGATAGGGCCAATAGCCTTCGCACCACCGAGGCGCTCAATCAGTTTATAGCCAATGTTACCTACCTCAAGGTTAGGAACAACAAGCACGTTAGCCTTACCTGCGATGTCAGATCCTGGTGCCTTCTTCGCAGCAACGGCTGGGACTAATGCGGCATCTGCCTGCAGCTCGCCATCAACCTTCAGTTCTGGGAACTTCTCTTTGGCAATCTTTGTAGCCTCAACAACCTTATCGATGATATAAACACTCTTACCTGTCTCGCGGTCCTTAGCGTCTTGTGCAGAGCCCTTAGTAGAGAAGCTCAACATAGCAACGTATGGGTTCTGGAAGCCAGCAACGCTCTTTGCGGTCTCAGCGGTGGTATATGCGATCTGAGCCAACTGGTCGGCTGTTGGGTTAGGAGTAACAGCAACGTCGCCCATAACGACAATTCCGTTCTCACCATACTGTTCCTCGTGTGTAAGAATGAGCATAGCACCACTCACACAGCTAATCCCTGGTGCACATTTAATAATCTGTAAGGCAGGACGAAGGGTGTCTCCTGTTGTAGAGAGGGCACCAGAAATCTGTCCATCAGCACCATCCGTCTTAATAATCATACAGCCGAGGTAAAGATTGTTCTTGGTTACCAGCTCACGAGCCTGCTCTAATGTCATACCCTTCTTATGGCGTAGTTCGGCCAATTTAGCGGCATACTCTTCACTCTTTGGGTTGTTTTCTGGGTCAACAATGGTAGCCTTGTCAATGTTCTTAAGCCCCCACTCTGTGGCAAGCTTACGTATGTTGGCTGGGTTTCCAATGAGGATCAGATTGGCGATGTCGTCAGCCAACACTCTGTCAGCTGCTCTTAAGGTACGCTCCTCTTCTGCCTCGGGGAGCACGATACGCTGCTTGTCGGCTTTAGCACGTGCAACGATTTGCTCTAATAAGTCCATATTTGTATCTTAAAATGTATTTATTATAAATTCAGTTTTGCTATGCAAAGATAGCAAAAGAAAGTTGTAATGCCAAACATAATTATTGTTTTCTCCCATAAAAGAGAATTATGTTGTTTGCTAAACATTTTTAGTAATGACCTTACTATGGCTGTCTTTTGAATGTGGTAGGGGTGAGAAAAGGCCAATTTTACCTTCTTTCGTAATTGTACAGGGGCCTCGTACTACATGTGCGGACAGTGCATACCAATGGTAATCGGGGCTAAACAGGATGCAATCTACTTACATTAGCCTGCATGATGATAGGAGATACCATTTTATTTCACCCTTATAAGAATAAAAGCAAGCTTGCCTTTGCGAGTCTAAAGTTTTCTGGTTATCTTTGTAATCTAAACAATGTAGATAATAGTATGATTAAGTTTCATGATGTAAAGACGACCGACCGTGAATTAATACAGCGTTATACGCTGTGTGGCGACCGCATGAATTGCGACTTAAGCTTTGCCAACATCATTTCATGGAGGTTCTTATATGATACGCAAATAGCTGAGGTTGATGGCTTCTTAGTGTTCCGTTTCTATACAGGACACCATCTTGCCTATATGGCTCCGGTGTGGAAATGCAAGTGGGAGGAGGGGATGCGAGAGCGTTTTGCAGCCGTTGTCCGTCAGATGCGAGACGATGCTATCATCTTGGGTCATCCCTTCTTGATGTTAGGCGTATGTTCTTATATGACGAAAATATTAGAGGAAACCTTCCCAGAGACCTTTTATATTAAGCCAGACCGCGACCACTTCGATTATATCTATACACGAGAAAAGCTGGCGACACTATCTGGTAAGAAGCTACAAGGGAAGCGTAACCACTGTAATAAGTTCCGTAAGAGCTTCCCAAACTATGAGTATCGACCACTAACAAAGGACATGATACCAGAGTGTATCGCTGTGGAAGAGTCATGGAGAGCTGTCACAAAGGAAGATACAGACGAGTCTGAAGAACTCTCAGAGGAGCTTCGTTCAATGACACGTGTCTTCGACTTGTGGGATGAGATTGGTGCTCTCGGTGGGACAATATGGGTAGATGGCAAGCTGATAGCCTTTACCTTTGGCTGTCCTATTACGAATACGGTCTTTGACGTGTGTGTTGAGAAGGCTGACACGGCCTACGAAGGAGCTTTCTCTATCATCAATCAAGAGCTCGCACAGCATCTCCCAGAACAATATGAGTATATGAATCGTGAGGAAGACCTTGGTATAGAGGGTCTCCGATATGCGAAGCTATCCTATAAGCCAGACATCCTCTTGGAGAAGAATGTTATTATGGAGAAATACCCACTGGCGCAGGAAGAGACACAGGAGGAGATTAAGGAAGAGACGATAGCACTATGGCGTGACACCTTCCATGACGTTGAATCCTTTATTCAACTTTATTTCTCACGTGTCTTCAAACCTGAATATAACGTTATCTGTCAGGTTGATCAGCATACTGTGGCAGCCCTTCAGACGCTCCCTTATACGATGAAGTATTATTCAGAAGAGGTGCGAACTGCTTATATTAGTGGTGTGAGTGTACGAGAGGAGTACCGCAAGCAGAACATGGGCAACAACCTTATGTCACAGGCTCATTTCCGTCTTTATCACAAGGATATTGTCTTTGCCACATTAATACCTGCTGAGGAATGGCTTTATGACTGGTATGCTCGATGTGGTTACACACGTAACATCACTTGTACTCCGGGTCCGAAGGAGATTGACAAGATGGACTTTAAGACCTTTGATGAGTGGCAACGTAAGAAAGATTGTGTACTCTTACATGACGAGGAAGGGTTGGAGATTATTAAGGAGGACAATCGTCTCACATTGACGCTTAACCCGACTGGACAGCAAGAGACCAAAGATATCCCTGCTATGATACGTGTTATCAATGCGGAGAAAGCATTAGAACTCTATGCACAACGCCATCCTGAACGTACAGAGAATATCCGTGTGTATGACGATTCGGATATTCCAATGAACAACACATACTTCCAAATCAAGCGAGGACACGTCGTTCGAACAAATCGACCGTTGCCTGATACGCACTCACTAACGATTGCTGAGTTAGCTGATTATATCTTTAAGGATGATAGCCTTGAGATGAACTTAATGCTTAATTAGGTGTTGAGTCATGGGTGATAGGTGTTGAATGTTAGGTGTTGATGGATGGTGTTGTTGGGTGATGGGTGTTGAGTGTTGAATGTTGGTTGCTGATTTACATTTTATCCAACCCCCTTTATAAGTATTCATCAACACCTATCATCTATCACCCAACACCCTTTATAAGTATTCATCAACACCTACCACTCATCCCCCAACACCTATCATTCATCGCTATTCATCAATACCTACCATCTATCACCCAACATCCATCACACAGTGACAATCTCTTTTGTGAGGATACTCTCCAACTGCTCGGCTGAAAGACGTAGTTGGAACTCACCATGCATGGCAACACTAATGCGGCCTGTCTCCTCTGATACGATGATAGCCAAGGCATCTGAGTCTTGCGAGATACCCATGGCTGCACGATGGCGGAGGCCAAGTTCCTTTGGAATATCCTGCTTATGACTTACAGGAAGGATGCAACCTGCTGCTTTGATACGGCGTTTTGAAATCACCATCGCACCGTCATGAAGGGGTGAGTTCTTAAAGAAGATGTTCTCTATTAGGCGTTGGTCGATACGAGCATCAATCAGGTCACCTGTCTCAACAATGTCTTCCAACATCACACCACGCTCTATGACAATCAGTGCACCAACCTTTCCACGACTCATACTCATACAGGCCATGACGATAGGCATAATGGTCTCTTTGTCTACCTCGCCTTTATTGCCTTTCCTTGTGAATAGTTTCATGATGTTATTCACCTTTCGGTGTGCGCCAAGGCTATAGAGGAAGTGGCGTATATCTTCTTGGAACAGAACGATAAGACCGATGACTCCCACCGAAACGAGCTTGTCTAAGATACTACCTAATAAGCGCATCTCTAACACTTGACTGACAATGAGCCACACGATAATGAATACCATGATACCGATAAAGACGTTCAGCGAACGCGACTCTTTCATCAGTCGGTAACTATAGTAGAGCATCAATGCTACCAGCACGATGTCGATTACATCCTTTATACCAAATGGAAAAACATAATTACAAAACTACTCCCCGTCTTTTTACCATCGTCTCTGACCGTGTAGGGCAGAGGATAGCTGATAGTGGGTGAAGTATGGGTTATCTGTTGGGTTATAATTAATGTGTAAAATCGAGCTTACTGCTCGGCATTCTGGCGCATTGCCTCAACGATTCTCACTGCTTCAACGGCAGGACGAACGTCGTGAACGCGAAGAATGTTGGCTCCTTTCATGAGGGAGATTGTGTTCAGAACGGTTGTACCGTTAAGACTCTCTGCGGCTGTTATGCCTAAGAGCTGATGAATCATACGCTTACGACTAATGCCAACGAGTATAGGTAGTTCCATTACCTGCAGTCGTTCCATCACGCTCAGTAGTGTGTAGTTACCGTCAACGGCCCCTTTTCCAAAGCCAAAGCCTGGGTCGAGGATGATGTCTTTCTGTCCTAAGGCACGTAGCTCTTGCACTTCACGTGAGAAGTCGATGAGCATGTCGTGCAGATTGGCTGCCGTAGACATTAATATATAAGGTGCACCTAATTCGGCGACAGAAGGGAACATGTTTGGATCTTTGCCTTCTTCAACATCATTAATGATGTCGGCTCCAAACTCTTCTATCGTTCGTTTGGCTATTGACGCACGGAAGGTATCGATAGAAAGGATAGCATCTGGCTCGGCATCTCGTATGATGGGGAGTGCAAAAGCCAGTCGACGCATCTCTTCATCAGCACTGACAACCTCGCCGCCAGGGCGTGTTGAGCATGCACCAACGTCAATAATCTTCGCTCCCTCAGCCATTATCTGGTGTGCACGTTGGCGGATAGCTTCCTCTGTCTGTACTCGACTGTCGGCAAAGAAAGAGTCGGGTGTTACATTCATGATACCCATGACGAGTGGATGACTCAAGTCGATGAGTTGCCCTCGTACGTTGATAGTGTAATTAGTGGGCTTTATGTCTGCCCCAAGGTTCATATTCTCCATATCCGCAAAGGTAATGCAAAAGTAGCATATATGGGAATTTTGAATTGAAAAAAATAACTTAGTGGGGGGAGACAGGGTATGTTAAAGACAGGGTAACAGGGTAGAGTGGGATGGTTTGAGACATGGTAACAGAGTAGACGGGGTATGTTTAAGACAGGGTAACAGGGTAGAGTGGGGAGATTTTGAGACATGGTAACAGAGTAGACAGGAGATGTTTAAGATAGGGTAACAGGGGAGGGTGGAGACGTTTTGAGACATGGTAACAGAGTAGACAAGATATGTTAAGACAGGGTAACAGGGTAAGGAGGGATGGTTTGAGACATGGTAACAGAGTAGACGGGAGATGTTTGAGACAGGGTAACAGGGTATTTGGGGGCGTTATAAGGCATGATAACAGGGAGATAGGGGAGTTAGTGATGTGGGAAAGTGATGTCGTTTGTAATAGAGAATGAGGTTTGTAGAACTTGATAAAAAAAGATAAGATGAAGGTAGAGTGGCGTTAGGTCTCGAATTATTTTCATGAAGAAAAATATTTCTTGTCATGAAAAAAAATATTTTTCTTCGTGAAAATAAATCTTTCCTGTCGTGAAAATAATTTGAAGATGGAACTTTTCTCTTATTGTAGAACGAGTTGTGAAGATGGTAGAAAGGTGTAATCAAATGATGGGTTGAGCCTTGCGAATGGGCCGTTATACTCTTTTCTCTTATTCTATAATAAGCTTTTAAGGAATGAGGAAAGCAAGAAATAGGTTACAGTATTCTATCGTCAAGAATTGGGGAAAGTGAGGAATAAGATTTAGGGATAAGCTTTTAAGGAATGAGGAAAGCAAGAAATATGATTCAGTATTATATCTTTAAGGGTGGTGGAAAGTAAGGAATAAGAATTAATGATAGGTTTTTAAGGAATGAAGGAAAGCAAAAAAATAGGATATGCCAGTCGTCTGACATATCCTATTCTATATGCTATTTGATGATAATATCTGTCTTTCGACAGGCAAGACTTAGGCGTTTACACGGCCCAAGTAGCTACCATCGCGAGTGTCAATCTGGATAACTTCACCCTCATTGATGAAGAGAGGAACACGAACAACAGCACCTGTCTCAAGTGTAGCAGGCTTTGTTGCGTTTGTAGCAGTGTTACCCTTAACGCCTGGCTCGCTGTGTGTGATAGTCAAGGTAGTCTTAACAGGCATCTCAGCGAGGAGGATTGTGCCGTCAGAAGTGTCTGTAACAACCTCTACAACATCACCTTCCTTCATGTAGTCAGAACCAGTAATCTGGTGCTTAGGGATAGGAATCTGCTCGAAAGTCTCCTGATTCATGAAGATGTAACCCGTTGGATCCTGATAAAGATACTGGTAAGGGCGACGCTCAACACGTACATCTTCAAGTTTGAAACCTACCTGGAATGTACGCTCAAGCACACGGCCGTCTGATACATTCTTTAGTTTGGTAATCATAACAGTGTTTCCTTTACCTGGCTTGCGGTGCTGGAAGTCGATGCAAGTCCAAATTTTACCATCGAGACGGATACATGTTCCGATCTTGATTTCCTGTGAATTAATCATAATCTGTTAATATCTAATTTGTTATTTTTTATATGCTGTTATCTTGTAAATGCGGTGCAAAGTTACAGAAAATATAGAAAAAAACGTAAATAAAGGGCGTAAAAATCATCGTTTTCTTGGTTAATTCAAAAAGATTAAGTAATTTTGCAGCCCATAATGGCAGGCTTTGTCCTGTCGTACTGATAATTTGCATAATAACAATAAAATAGGATAAGAAAATGAAAAGAACATTTCAGCCGCACAATCGTCGCCGTGTCAACAAGCATGGTTTCCGCGAGAGAATGGCAACAAAGAACGGTCGTCGCGTATTAGCTGCCCGTCGTGCCAAGGGTCGTAAGAAGTTAACTGTTTCTGACGAGCATCACGGAAAGTAAATGAGTACGCCTGTCCTTAATGAGGAAATAGGTGAAAACGGAAAGAAGTAGAGAGTATTCTTTGCTTCTTTCCGTTTTTTTATCTAACTTTGCCAGATAGAATTATGAGTTGACAAGTTGGTGAGTTGGTAGGTAGACAAGTTGACAGGTTGACGAGTAAACAAGTTATTTGAGAATACTACGAGTTGATTAGTTAGAAGAAAAAGAGACAAGTTGAATGACATCAAGAGAATTCTTCCACAAATTTAACAGCACATATATCTGGGGTAATATCCTTGCTATTGTCATCCTTGTGCTGATACTCTCGATAGGAGTCAGGTTTGGACTTGACTATTATACACTTCATGGTGAGTCTATCGTCGTACCGAATGTTATTCATAAGCAGTATGATGATGCTGTGGATATAATGGATAAAGTAGGACTGACAATCGAGGTTACGGATACAGGATATGTGAAGGAGCTTCCTGCTGATTGTATTCTTGAACAATCGCCAGCAGGAGGTAAGCGCGTTAAGTCTACCCATGTAATCTATGTAACGATTAATGCTGCGAGCGCTCCATCGCTTGTCATCCCTGATATTATTGATAATAACTCGCTTCGTGAGGCGCAGGCTCAGTTGCTCTCTATGGGCTTTAAGGTCGGTGAACCAGAATATATCCCTGGTGAGAAAGACTGGATTTATGGCATCTTAGTTAATGGTAAGCATGTACAAGCAGGCGATCGTGTTCCATCTGATGCTGTGATTGTCTTACAGGTGGGTGATGGTACACGTCAAATCTCTGATACAGCAGGACTGAATGAGCCTGAGTATGAAGACGTGGAAGTAGAAGAGAAGGTTCCTAAATACGATGAGGTAGAGGAATATGTAGAGGTGCCTGTTGATGAGAATGGCAACGAGATAAAAGATAGCCGTGGAAGGTCGGGCGCTAATAGTTCGGGTCCTTCTTCACAGTCGGGCTTACCTGCCGACCCATCTTCGGTTAGATCAAAAGAGTAGTTTACGATGACAACAGAAGAAGAGATTGTTTTTGACGATGAGCTTAACGATGATCTCCTTCCTACTGAAGGCAGTGGAGAAGGGGAAGGAACATTGTATGAGCACTTCCGTGTCGTGGTAGACAAAGGGCAAGAGCCTGTCCGTATTGATAAGTTCCTCTTCGAACGGATGCAACACTCCAGTCGTAACCGTATTCAGAAGGCTGCTGATGCGGGGTATATCCATGTGAATAACGCACCAGTGAAGAGTAATTATAAGGTGCGTCCAGAGGATGTTATCACCTTAATGCTCGACCGCCCAAAGCATGATAATACGATAGAGGCAGAGGATATACCCTTAGATATTGTTTATGAGGACAATGTCTTGATGGTAGTAAACAAGCCGGCGGGTCTTGTCGTACATCCTGGAGCAGGCAACTTCCATGGTACATTGATCAACGCAGTGGCTTGGCATCTGCGGGACATGCCTTCCTTCGACCCTAATGACCCTGAGGTTGGGTTGGTACATAGAATAGACAAGGACACGAGTGGCCTTTTGGTGATTGCAAAGACGCCTGATGCGAAGACAGCCTTGGGTAAACAGTTCTTTAATAAGACAACCCATCGCAGCTATAATGCCCTTGTTTGGGGTAATTTTACAGATGATGAAGGGCGCATCGAAGGGAACATTGCGCGTGATCCGAAGAATAGATTGCGGATGACAGTATTCCCTCCAGATTCGGAGATCGGTAAGTCTGCTGTCACACATTATCGTGTCATTGAGCGTTTTGGTTATACAACACTTATCGAGTGTATCCTTGAGACGGGACGTACACACCAGATTCGTGCACACATGAAACATTTTGGTCATCCTTTGTTCGGGGACGAGCGTTATGGAGGAACGGAGATTCTGCGTGGGCAACGGTCGAGTTCTTATAAGGCGTTCATCCATAACTGTCTCGCTATCTGCGACCGACAAGCACTCCATGCACGGACGTTAGGATTCGTTCATCCCGTTACGGGCGAGCAGATGGACTTTACGAGTGAGCTTCCAAACGACCTTGCCACATTGATAGAGAAATGGAGAAGCTATGTTGGAGGCTTAGCAAGCAAACAAGTAGATGAGTAATGAAACTCAGAGTTGATGGTTGGGTAAGTCGCTTATTAGTAGGATTTTAATTCGTCCATACCATTGACTATTCATAAAGATAGAAATAATAATAACCCAAATAAGCCCTACGAAGGGAATAAAAAATATCCTTCTCAGCAAGGGAAAAGAGGGAATAAAAATAAAAAAGGCACAATGAAAGAATTAAAGCGTACAATTGCTATCGTTTGTGGTGGCGACTCATCAGAGCATGATGTATCTATGCGTTCAGGACAAGGGTTATACTCTTTCTTTGATAAGGAGCGTTACAATATATATATAGTAGACGTAAGAGGTCTCGATTGGAATGTCGAATTGCCTGATGGAAGTCTGGCTCCAATCGATAAGAACGATTTCTCTTTTGTCATGAACGGTAAGCGTACGGAGTTTGATTATGCTTATATTACAATTCATGGACAGCCTGGTGAGAACGGAGTAATGCAAGGCTATTTCGACCTTCTCCATCTTCCTTACTCAACAGGAGGTGTGTTGGTTGAGGCTTTGACCTTTGATAAATATGTTCTTAATAACTATCTACGCAACTTTGGGATAAAGGTTGCAGACAGCATCTTGCTCCGTCGTGGTGAAGAGTACGATGAGGCAGAGATTGAAAAGCGCCTTGGTATGCCTTGCTTCGTTAAGCCTTCTTCTGATGGAAGTAGCTTTGGTGTGTCAAAGGTGAAGAATATCGACCAGTTAGCACCCGCTCTTCGTGTAGCTTTTATGCAGAGTGATGAGGTGATGATAGAGGCTTTCATGGATGGAATGGAAATCTCTCAGGGTGTTTATAAGACTAAGAATAAGTCTGTTGTATTCCCTGCTACGGAGGTAGTAACCAGCAACGAGTTCTTTGACTACAATGCTAAGTATAACGGTCAGGTTGAGGAAATCACCCCAGCTCGTATGTCTGAGGAGACAGCTAAGCGTGTAGCAGCCGAGACCAGTCGTATCTATGACATCCTTCATGCCAATGGTATCATCCGTATTGACTATATCATTTCAAAGGATAAGGACGGTAATGATGTCATCAACATGCTCGAAATCAATACTACTCCTGGTATGACAGCTACCAGCTTCATCCCTCAACAGGTACGAGCAGCCGGTTTAGATATCAAGGATGTACTATCCGATATTGTTGAGAATCAGTTTTAGTGAAAGCATAGAGTTTATCTCTTTCAAGACAACATAAAGTAAGAGAGGGTATCAGATGTGCCATTGTCCTTCCGACAGGCTTTCTGATACCCTCTCTTTTTCGTGTTTGTTCGTTGACAGAAAGTCACGAACAAACAGGTAATTATTATCTACGTCTGTGTGCAGGACGTGCAGAACGCTTGCCTACAGGGCGTTTGCCAGCTGGGCGCTTACCAACGGTTTGCTTTCTTGGAGTACGGTTGCTGACCGTCTTCTCAGTTGTTTGCTGAGTCTGTGCAGGCTCTTCACGTACAATCTTCTCTGGCATCTTGTTCTCAGGACGGGTGAATCCATCTCTCTCAGCACGCTTACTCATTGTCTTGATACGTTTGTCGAGGTCTGGATGAGATGAGAACATGCGCTGCCATTTACTATCTTTTTGAACGCCAGCATCCTCTTCTAACTTCTTGAGACGTTCGAATGCAAGTGCCATAGCCCATGGGTTCTTATCGTTCTCCTTAAGGAAATCATAGCCGTAGGCGTCAGCCTTACTCTCTTGTTTCTGTGAATAGTTAGCTTGAAGAAGAGCTTCACCAAGGTCGCCAAGCTGTGACTGGCTAAGAGATGATGCCACACCGTTAGTTGAAGAGATACCGTCTTTCAAGGCAGAGGTGAGCAAAGCTGTGCGGAATCGCTTCTTAGAGTCCTTGTGTGCGACGTGTCCAAGCTCATGTCCGATAACACCTAACAACTCATCATCGGTCATTGCGTCCATCAGAGAAGAGAAGACACGAACACTACCATCAGGACAAGCAAAGGCATTAACGTCTATAACATAGTACACCTTAAAGTTCAAAGGGATGCCTTCAACCGATGTCAGTCCCTTTGTCAGTCTATTCAAACGCTTCGTGTAAGGACTATTTGCGTCACAAACGTGGTTGTGCTCATCCATCCATTCAATATACTCTTTTACATACTTTGCCATGTCGGCATCTGTTAATGTGGCTGCTTTTAGCACTTTCGTAGCACCACCTGCTGCTTTACCAATGTTGAACTGTGCCATTGCAGGCATGGAACCTAATAAGAGTAGGGCACTAACGCATACGCTAAAGATACTTTTTTTCATACGATTTTAGTAATTAATAATATTTCTTATAAGTGCAAATGTATTGATTATTTTTTGATTACACAAGCTAAATTAGGGCTTTCTATTTTCTTTAAATTTTATTTAAAATTGGGTTAATGATGGGTCTCTTTTGATTAATATTTAGTGTGTTATTATGTATATAATTATTAAGAAAACTGCCTTCAACGTGTACTTGAAATAGTATTAACCCTGCGCTTGTTTGGTATATGTGATCTCTTCCCATCTCAATAGGCTGCAATATGGTTGTTATCTGCCGTTCGCATCATGTGTCCGGAGGCTTCGGACAATCTGTCCGAGGCCTCCGGACACTTTGTCCCGAAGCGTTCGGACAAGTTGTCCGAGATGTTCGGATATTGATAGATGAGGGGAGAAAAGCCAGATGATGACCTAATACTAAGAGTGGGTAAGGCGTTATGAATAAACTCGTCTGGGGATGTTTTTATTTGTTATCCATAGTCTAAGCGTTCTGAAAAGGCATGCTCTCTTTCACATTTCATGTGTGATGAGAGTGGTCACTACTGATAGTTCAATTTTCTAAAAACATTTTTTCCTGTCATATCTATCATCCTTTGTGGTCGTGTAAGTAGTTAGATAATAGGATATTTACGCTAAATGTTAAATAAGACAGCAACTGAAAATAAAACTAATCTTGGTGTTTTTGCCTTATATCTAAGGTCAAGAAATAAGGAACTGATGGACAATGCATGTCCTCTTTTACGTGTGACAATAAAAAAAGGACAACCGAATTGCGGCTGTCCTTAGATGTTTATTTCTCTTGTCTGATTAGTTTCTGTTGTTACCGAAGAAACGGAGAAGATAGAGGAAGAGGTTGATGAAATCAAGGTAGAGGCTCAATGCACCAAGGAGTGCTATCTTCTGAGCACCCTCATCAGCATCTGGTGCCATCTGAAGGTTGCGCTTAATCTTCTGAGCGTCCCATGCAGTAAGTCCTGTAAAGACAAGTACACCGATACCACTTACGATGAAATCGAACATTGCACTCTTTAGGAAGATGTTCACAAGACCTGCAATGATAAGACCGATAAGGGCCATGAAGAGGATACCACCCATCTTTGTCAAGTCCTTCTTAGTAGTAGAACCTATCAACGCCATTGCTCCGAAGGTTCCTGCTGTTACAAGGAATGTCTTTGTGATGACCACTGATGAGAAGGCTGCGAAAATCCATCCTAATGTGAGTCCATTGACAGTAGCAAAGATAATGAACCATATTGTTGCTGCTGTGAGAGACAGTTTGTCAATGCGTGAAGAGAGATACCAGACGATACCAAACTCTACTAATGCCATGACAATCATAGCACCTCTACCCATGTAGAGGAACTGGATGAGCGCAGGAGAGTTACCCGCACCGTATGCTACGACGCCAGTGATAGCAAGTGCCATAGTCATCCATATATAAACCTTACGCATTAAGGAAGGGAAGACACGTGACATCTCTAAGTCACGCTCTTGTGTGTTTGTTACGTTAGTGAAATTGTCAAAGTTCATATTCATTCTTTTTAATTTGTTATCAATGGGTTATTGGCTCAAAAGAAATGTGCCATCTATGTTTGAATGTACAAATGTCATGCCATTCAATCGCAAAGATAATGGAAAGATTAGATACTGACAAATGTAGTACATGTTTTTTCATTTTTTTAGATATTATGGTTTTTGCTTTATATAATAAGGTGGGTTACATGTTATTATCATTTTCGCTTCGACTTTACGAAAGGCATACCTACTTTTATGTATTTTATGTATAATAATGTGTTCAATTACTTGCTATTACGCTTTTTTTGCCTAACTTTGGTCACTGTAATACATAGTACTTTGTAAGTATGATGTGTTATAGCTAAAAGTATTAAATATTTCACAACGTAACAAACAGACATTTATGAAAAAAGCCTGGAGAGGATTCACTGGTACAAAGTGGCTCGATGAAGTCAATATGCGTCAGTTTATCCAAGATAATTACGAAAGTTATGATGGTGATGCTTCATTCCTTGAAGAACCTACAGCCGCAACAAACAAACTTTGGGGTATGCTCAAAGAGCTGCAAAAGCAGGAACGTGCTAAGAATGGTGTGTTAGACATGGAGACCGAGGTCGTTTCCAGTATGACTGCCTACGGCCCTGGCTACATCGGAGAAGGAACCAAGGATTTGGAGAAAATTGTTGGTTTACAAACTGATAAACCTCTGAAGCGTGCGTTTATGCCGTATGGTGGTGTCAAGATGGCTGAGCAAGCTTGCACAACCTACGGTTATGAACCTTCTGAAAAGCTACATGAAATCTTCACAAAGTATTGTAAGACACATAACGATGGTGTCTTCGATGCTTATACAGACGAGATGAAACTTGTAAGACACAACCATATTCTTACAGGACTCCCTGATACCTATGGTCGTGGACGTATCGTTGGTGACTATCGTCGAGTTGCACTTTATGGTGTAGACTTCCTTATCAACGAGAAAGCAAAGGACCTTCGCAACTGTGGAGACGGTACGATGACTGAAGAGATAATCCGTTTACGTGAAGAGATCTCTATGCAGATAAAGGCTCTCAAGGAGATGAAGGAGATGGCAGGCATCTATGGTTATGACATTTCTGAGCCTGCTAACAATGCACATGAGGCTGTTCAGTGGCTTTACTTTGGCTATTTAGCAGCCATAAAGACCCAGAACGGTGCGGCGATGTCGGTGGGTCGCATCTCAACCTTCCTCGATATCTACATTCAACGAGACTTCAAAGAAGGCACACTAACGGAGAAGAGGCACAAGAACTTATCGACCACTTGGTTATGAAGTTCCGTATGGTTAAGTTTGCACGTATTCCTTCATACAACCAGCTCTTCTCTGGCGACCCTGTATGGGCTACGCTCGAGGTGGCAGGATTAGGTATGGACGGCCGTTCTATGGTTACTAAGAATGACTTCCGCTTCCTTCATACACTTGAGAATATGGGTCCTTCACCAGAGCCTAACCTCACCGTGCTCTATAGCTCTCGTCTTCCAAAGCATTTCAAGGACTATGCTGCGAAGATTTCTATCTCTACCAGCTCTATACAATACGAGAATGATGATGTTATGCGACCTATCTGGGGCGACGACTACTCTATCTGTTGCTGTGTATCTGCTACCCAGACAGGAAAGGAGATGCAGTTCTTTGGCGCTCGTGCAAACCTCGCTAAATGTCTTACATACGCTATTAGTGGTGGCGTTGACAGTAAGACACGTGAGCAGTGTGGACCTGCTTACCGTCCGATAGAGGGTGATGTCGTTACATACGAGGAGTTTATGCCTCGCTTCATGGATATGATGGAGTGGTTGGCGGGTGTCTATGTAAACACATTGAACCTCATCCATTACATGCACGATAAGTATTTCTATGAGGCTGCAGAGCTCGCTCTCATTGATACAGACGTACGTCGTACTTTCGCAACGGGTATCGCTGGCTTCAGTCATGTGGTCGACTCAATCTCGGCTATCAAGTATGCTAAGGTGAACATCATACGTGATGAGACTGGCTTCCCAATAGAGTATAAGACGGAGGGTGACTTCCCTCGTTATGGTAACGACGATGATCGTGCTGACGATATAGCAGTATGGTTGTTAAAGACCTTCATGGATATGATTCGTAAACACCACACCTATCGTCACTCTGAACCTACAACAAGTATCCTTACCATCACTTCAAATGTGGTATATGGTAAGTTTACAGGTAATATGCCAGATGGTCGTCCAGCTGGCGCACCGCTTGCGCCGGGTGCTAACCCGTCTTATGGCGCAGAGCAGAATGGCTTGTTAGCATCGTTGAACTCAACTGCCAAGCTCCCATACGAGTATGCGCTTGACGGTATATCAAACACTCAGACGATTAGCCCAGACGCTCTTGGCCACAATGATGAGGAACGTGTCAACACGCTCGTGGGTGTTATGGATGGCTATTTCGACCGTGGTGCACACCATCTGAACGTGAACGTCTTTGGTGTAGACAAACTAATCGACTGTATGGAGCACCCTGAGAAGGAGGAGTATGCTAACTTTACCATCCGTGTGAGTGGCTACGCTGTGAAGTTCATCGACCTCACACGTGAGCAGCAGATGGACGTTATTGCTCGTCGAGCACATGGATCAATGTAAAGTGAATAGTCAACATATTGAATTATCGGATTTGCCGACATCCGAGACGATGCTGCGAGTGCACTCTGTAGAGTCGTTCGGGTCGGTTGATGGGCCTGGTATTCGTTTCGTCATCTTCCTTAAAGGATGTGCTATGCGGTGCCAGTACTGTCATAATCCAGACACATGGGACAGGGCGGGGGGTAACCTCCGCTCTGTTGATGATGTCCTTTCACAAGCACTTAGATACCGCAGCTATTGGGGTGAGAAGGGTGGCATCACGGTGAGTGGGGGTGAGGCGCTGCTACAGATACAGCCTCTGACCGAACTCTTCCATAAGGCTAAGGACTTAGGTATCAATACTTGTCTTGACACTTCTGCCCAACCTTTCAGCAGAAAGGATGGTCGTTTCTCGGCTTTTGAAGCATTAATGAAATATACCGACTTAGTCTTATTAGACATAAAGCATATTGACAATGATGCCCATAAACGGCTTACGGGGTGGGAGAATGAGAATATCTTAGATTGTGCACGTTATCTGTCGGATATTCATCAACCTGTGTGGATAAGACATGTCTTAGTCCCTGGTATTAATGACGACGATGAGTCGTTGCACAGACTTCGTTCTTTCATAGACACGTTAAGCAATGTGGAGCGTGTTGAGGTGCTGCCTTATCATGCCTTGGGAGTCTATAAATGGGAGCAGTTGGGCATTCCTTATAAACTCACAGACGTGAAACCTCCTACGGAAGAGAGTGTTCTCCATGCACGTAAGATATTGACAGAATAACGGGGGTATATATATAATGGTGTAACAAGTGTCTTATAGGTAAGCTTCACATAGGGGTTACACAATTCCTCTGATGTTTTGTAGATACATGTTCCTCTGTTTTCTTGTCTCGTCACTGTGCTTTTAGATAGTCATAACAATAAGGTTAGCTTTAAGAGACTTTATGTGACAGGATGACTGATAGGTGGAGATAAGTTTGGAAGTATGTATGTTTTATTATTGAGTATTTATGCAACATTATGCGGTATAATAATACTTTTTCTTCTTAATTTATACGTTTTTATTTGCATATATCGGTGTAATTGCATACTTTTGCAGCCGAATTAGAATTTATATACGGGTTATGAAGGTAAAAAACAGTAGACTTGAAACATTGAAAATGCTTATTTCAAGTATGGAACTAAGTTCCCAAGAGGAAGTATTGAGGGTATTGGAACAAGAGGGATTTAAGCTGACGCAGGCTACGTTGAGTCGTGACCTAAAACAGTTGAAGGTGGCTAAGGCCGCTTCAATGAATGGTAAGTACGTTTATGTTCTACCAAATGAAACTATGTACCGACGTGTGACAACGCCTCGTAAGGCAACTGAGATGTTGCAGAGAAGTGGGTATATCTCGGTGAACATCTCTGGTCAGCTGGCTATTGTCAAGACGCGTCCTGGTTATGCCAGTGCTATTGCATACGATATTGATAACTTGGATTCTCCTTACATCTTAGGTTCTATTGCTGGCGATGATACCATCTTCATCGCTCTTCGTGAGGGTTCTACTCGTGGGCAAGTGCTGGATGCTTTGTCTTACGTAATCCCAGAGATAGGATAAGACGTAGGTAGTAATCAACTATATACGACGTTAGCTCGTTGCGTATTTCCTTTGAATAGGGCTTTACGCAACGAGTTTTATTTATGGCTTATCCTATCTTCTTAGTGGTAGCTTGGTTGCTACTCCATATTTCGGAGGACTTAGGTGAAGCGTAAAAAACTATTACAGTTGGTCTCGACAAGTATCTTCGAAATAGGAGTGTACTATCTCTTATAATTGAATCTGTAACCCACAAGTAATCAGTATGTTGTGAATAACGAAATAGAAGACGCCCTTCTTGCTCCAAGAAAGGCGTCTTCTTGCTTCTTGAAGGGCATGTTCTTGGATGAAGAAGGGCGTCTTCTTGAAACAAGTTGAGGCTCTCTTTGAATGGAGAAGGAAATGTTCGCCGAAATATCTTTACGTTTTCTGCGTGCACGTTCAGGGTTCTTTCTTCTTCTTTTATAAATATCCTCTATTTCTGTGTAGGGTCATTTAGCTTTGTCAGATTACACTTTTAAGTTACTATTTACATGCACAAACATCCTACAAGTGTGTATAAATTTAATTATTTAATGCTTATTTTATCGAATACTTGTTACTTTTTAATGCCAATATGATTTTATTTATTACTTTTGCGGAGAGTAAAGTAGTATGTTGAATTATGGAAGAAGCGATAAAGCAAATAGGCGAAAGATTAAAAGGGTTACGTGAATCTTTAGACCTCTCAGTACAGGAAATGGCAGAGACCTGCGGTGTCACGGAGGAGAAATATCTAAAGATGGAAGCGGGAGAGAACGACTTGTCGGTTAGTAGACTGTATAAGTTGTCTCAAAAGTACGGCATTGCATTGGACGCTTTGATGTTTGGTGAGGAACCACACATGTGTTCTTATTTCCTTACACGTAGGGGGAAAGGTATGAGCGTAGAGCGTAAGTTCGCATATAAATATCAGAGTTTAGCAAGCGGATTCAGTGGGCGTCGGGCCGACCCCTTCCTTGTGACGGTTGAGCCGAAGCCTGAAGATGCTCCTGTAAATATGGATATACATCCTGGACAAGAGTTCAATATGGTTTGGGAAGGCCGTATGGACCTGCGAATAGGGGATAAGAAATTTATCTTAGAACCAGGCGATTGTATTTATTTTGATGCTAATCAGCCTCACTGTATGCGTGCTTGGATAACGTGACGATGCGCTTCTTGGCAATTATATTTTAGGTTTTTAATTTACTCAATAGCTCTAAGTAAACGATGGAATATCGTGAGACTTAGAGAAAGGGTTTGGTCTTTTAATGTTTATTTATGTGCTATAGAGTAGTCTATAGACCATGTTTTTAATTCAATAGGATAAGATGATAGAAAGATATTTGACGCAAACACATTTCACGTCAGAGGCAGATTTTCGAGAACACTTGCATTTCAAAGTCCCTGAAACATTTAACTTTGCTTATGATGTCATGGACGAATGGGCGAAAGTGGCACCTGATAAGTTGGCTTTGTTGTGGACCAGTGAGCGTGGAGAGGAGCTGAAAGCGACGTATGCGCAGTTCAAAGAGCAGACTGATCAAGCTGCTGCTTATTTCCTAAGTCTTGGTATTCGACGTGGAGACAAGGTTATGCTGATTTTGAAACGCCATTATCAATGGTGGGTTTCAATGATGGCTTTGTGTAAGATAGGGGCTGTGGCTATCCCTGCAACCCACATGTTGACGGCAAGTGATATTGTCTATCGTAATCAACGTGCGTCGGTGAAGGCTATTATATGCGTCAATGATGAATACGTAACGACGCAGGTTCTGCAGGCTATGGCGGAGAGTCCAACAGTTGAAGTGCTCGTTGCTGTTAACTCATTGGCTGAGAGAAACAAGCCTGTAGCTGAAGGTTTTCATGATTGGTTTGCCGAATTGGAGAAGGCACCGGCCTTTGTTCGACCAGAGAAGGTAAACTCCAATGAAGACACGATGCTGATGTATTTCACAAGTGGTACCAGTGGAGAGCCGAAGATGGTGGCACATGATTATCTCTATGCGTTAGGCCATCTTATTACGGGTGTCTTTGGCATAACCTCGATGAGGATAGTGTCCATCTGACAGTGGCCGATACTGGTTGGGGAAAGGCTGTGTGGGGTAAGCTTTATGGGCAGTGGTTTGCCGGTGCAACGGTCTTTGTGTATGATCATGAGAAATTTACGGCTGAGAAGATTATGCGTATGATGGAGAAATATCATATTACATCGTTCTGTGCTCCACCTACTATCTATCGCTTTATGCTGCAAGAAGATTTTTCAAAATATGACCTCTCTTCGCTAAGATACTGTACTACGGCAGGAGAAGCACTTGAGCCTGTTGTGTTCCAAAAGTTCTTCGACCTCGTTGGAGTTAAAATGATGGAGGGATTTGGACAGACTGAAACAACGATGACTTTGGGTACTTTCCCTTGGGTTAAACCTAAACCTGGAAGTATGGGAAAGCCTAATCCTCAGTATGATATACAATTGTTGAGGCCTGACGGAACACCGTGTGAAGATGGTGAGAAGGGTGAGATATGTATCGATACCAGTGCAGGAAAACCGTTGGGGCTCTTTAAGGGCTATTATCGGGATACTGAACTGACGGAGAAGGTGTGGCATGATAATCTCTATCATACAGGCGATTTGGCTTGGCGTGATGAGGAAGGATACTTTTGGTTTGTAGGTCGTGCTGATGATGTCATTAAGAGTTCGGGCTATCGTATTGGTCCGTTTGAGGTAGAGAGTGCGTTAATGACGCATCCAGCGGTCGTTGAGTGTGCTGTTACGGGTGTACCTGATGAAATTCGTGGTATGGTTGTTAAGGCTACTGTTGTCCTTGCTAAGGAGTGGAAGGATAAGGATAAAGAGGCGCTCGTAAAGGAGTTGCAGGGTCATGTTAAACGTGTGACAGCCCCTTATAAGTATCCGCGTATCATTGAGTTTGTGGACGCTTTGCCTAAAACTATCTCTGGTAAGATTCGTCGTGTGGAGATTCGTGAGCGTGATAAGCAGTAGTCTTCTGCCCTCAGAGGACTGTAAACCGGTGTGCATCGGGTGGGTGGTTAGGCTAATCTCTGACTTTTTTTATTCAAAGATAGAGCCTCTGCCCCTTGTTGATACTGTTCCGTTGAATTTAAAGAGGCATGAGAATGATGTGTGATTGCTTTTATTACGGTTGTATGTTGCTTATATTATATAAGGTGTAAACCGATTATTAAGCTTCAAATTAGGCCTGAAAGAAGAAAAAGTGCACTTTTTTGAAACTTTTTCTTCAAAATGTTTGGAGGGTAAGTAAATTCTCTATACCTTTGCACTCGCTTTACAAAACAAGCCTCCTGGCAAGTTGGTTAAAGCATAGAAGAAAGAGTTCTTTGAAAAGATTTACATAAACAGAGAAGTAGTACAAGAAGCGTCTGTCTGACATTATTTGTCATTCAGATGGGTAAAAGAAACGAACCGATCAATTCATTGTTCTTGCTTTTGAGGCATCGCCTCAAAACACTACGGAACAAAAGAAAAGGTGCTTTTTAACTTGATACTTTTAGGATAAGCGTTCTGAAACAGAGATTACTCGGTGAAGCGTTTGGGTTAACATGGTATTCATTATCATTTGTCACCCATCACTTATCACCAAACATATTTTACAATGGAGAGTTTGATCCTGGCTCAGGATGAACGCTAGCTACAGGCTTAACACATGCAAGTCGAGGGGAAACGGCATTTAGTGCTTGCACCGAATGGACGTCGACCGGCGCACGGGTGAGTAACGCGTATCCAACCTACCCATTACTGTGGGATAACCTGCCGAAAGGCAGACTAATACCGCATAGTCTTCGATGACGGCATCAGATTTGAAGTAAAGATTTATCGGTAATGGATGGGGATGCGTCTGATTAGCTTGTTGGCGGGGTAATGGCCCACCAAGGCAACGATCAGTAGGGGTTCTGAGAGGAAGGTCCCCCACATTGGAACTGAGACACGGTCCAAACTCCTACGGGAGGCAGCAGTGAGGAATATTGGTCAATGGGCGCGAGCCTGAACCAGCCAAGTAGCGTGCAGGATGACGGCCCTATGGGTTGTAAACTGCTTTTGTATGGGGATAAAGTCAATCACGTGTGATTGTTTGCAGGTACCATACGAATAAGGACCGGCTAATTCCGTGCCAGCAGCCGCGGTAATACGGAAGGTCCGGGCGTTATCCGGATTTATTGGGTTTAAAGGGAGCGTAGGCCGGAGATTAAGTGTGTTGTGAAATGTAGACGCTCAACGTCTGACTTGCAGCGCATACTGGTTTCCTTGAGTACGCACAACGTTGGCGGAATTCGTCGTGTAGCGGTGAAATGCTTAGATATGACGAAGAACTCCGATTGCGAAGGCAGCTGACGGGAGCGCAACTGACGCTTAAGCTCGAAGGTGCGGGTATCGAACAGGATTAGATACCCTGGTAGTCCGCACAGTAAACGATGGATGCCCGCTGTTGGTACCTGGTATCAGCGGCTAAGCGAAAGCATTAAGCATCCCACCTGGGGAGTACGCCGGCAACGGTGAAACTCAAAGGAATTGACGGGGGCCCGCACAAGCGGAGGAACATGTGGTTTAATTCGATGATACGCGAGGAACCTTACCCGGGCTTGAATTGCAGAGGAAGGATTTAGAGATAATGACGCCCTTCGGGGCCTCTGTGAAGGTGCTGCATGGTTGTCGTCAGCTCGTGCCGTGAGGTGTCGGCTTAAGTGCCATAACGAGCGCAACCCCTCTCTCTTCAGTTGCCATCAGGTAGTGCTGGGCACTCTGGAGACACTGCCACCGTAAGGTGTGAGGAAGGTGGGGATGACGTCAAATCAGCACGGCCCTTACGTCCGGGGCTACACACGTGTTACAATGGCCGGTACAGAGGGATGGTGTAATGCAAATTGCATCAAATCTTGAAAGCCGGTCCCAGTTCGGACTGGGGTCTGCAACCCGACCCCACGAAGCTGGATTCGCTAGTAATCGCGCATCAGCCATGGCGCGGTGAATACGTTCCCGGGCCTTGTACACACCGCCCGTCAAGCCATGAAAGCCGGGGGTGCCTGAAGTCCGTGACCGCAAGGATCGGCCTAGGGCAAAACTGGTGATTGGGGCTAAGTCGTAACAAGGTAGCCGTACCGGAAGGTGCGGCTGGAACACCTCCTTTCTGGAGAGTTCGCTTATTAGTTGATTTAGTTGATAAGTATTTAAGTATACATGTCAACAAGTTAACGGTAATCAAGAAAATAAAGAACCTTTGGTTCGTTTTTCTTCTTGTACTGCAATGACTCTGTATTATATAAATGTAGGAGAGACGAGTTTAAGGCTCACATGAAAGGTTCAAGTCCTTACCCTCCACCACGCTGTCATCTGTTTCTGAGGCATCGTTTCAGATTAAGTATGATAACAGCACAAGATCTTTGACATATTGACACAAGCAAGACTGTAAGTAGAACTAATATTCCTTATATATAGGAAGAATTGGTATTCTCATTATGAAAATTTATCTTCATAATGTTTAGAATCACACAACAGCTGAAAGTATGAGCTACATTCTTTGTAAGTAATTACATAGAAGGCGAAGAAAGTAAGAAAGGGCGCATGGCGGATGCCTTGGCTCACGGAGGCGATGAAGGACGTGATAAGCTGCGATAAGCCTTGGGTAGGTGCAAATAACCTTTGATCCAAGGATTTCCGAATGGGACAACCCAGCAGGTTGAAGACCTGTTATCACTACAGACGTAGTGAGGCGAACGGAGGGAACTGAAACATCTTAGTACCTCTAGGAAGAGAAAATAAACTAATGATTTCCCTAGTAGTGGCGAGCGAACGGGAAAGAGCCTAAACCTGCTTTGTGGCAACGCTTAGCAGGGGTTGTAGGACCACGCTGTCGTACTTAGATTGTGAGGAGAATCTACTGGAAAGTAGAATCATAGAAGGTGATAATCCTGTATCCGAAGCATGACGAGACGTAGTGGTATCCTGAGTAACGCGGAACACGTGAAATTCTGCGCGAATCTGCCGGGACCATCCGGTAAGGCTAAATACTCCCGTGAGACCGATAGTGAACGAGTACTGTGAAGGAAAGGTGAAAGCACTCCGATTAGGAGAGTGAAATAGTTCCTGAAACCATGCGCCTACAAGCGGTCGGAGCCGCGCAAGCGGTGACGGCGTGCCTTTTGCATAATGAACCTACGAGTTACCATGTCTGGCAAGGATAAGTAACAAGAGTTACGTATCCGTAGTGAAAGCGAGCCTGAATAGGGCGTCAAGTCAGATGGGGTAGACGCGAAACCAAGTGATCTACACTTGCCCAGGTTGAAGTTCGGGTAACACCGAATGGAGGACCGCACGGATAAGCGTTGAAAAGCTTCCCGATGAGGTGAGTGTAGGAGTGAAAGGCCAATCAAACTTGGAGATAGCTCGTACTCCCCGAAAGGCATTTAGGTGCCGCGTGCATCGATCTCCATAAGAGGTAGAGCGACCGATAGGTCAAGAGGGCTTCACCGCCTATCGAGACCTGACGAACTCCGAATGCTTATGGACAGCAGATGTGCAGTAAGGGGGCGGGTGCTAAGGTCCGTCCCCGAGAGGAGAAGAATCCAGACCGCCGTCTAAGGTCCCGAAATTCTGTCTAAGTTAGTCTAACGAAGTCTGGTCCCCGTGACAGCTAGGATGTTGGCTTGGAAGCAGCCATTCATTCAAAGAGTGCGTAACAGCTCACTAGTCGAGGGTCCGGGCATGGATAATAATCGGGTATAAGTCAGATACCGAAGGCGCGGGATAGTAATGTAAAATAAAAGTATCGGTAGGGGAGCATTCCATCGACGTTGAATGGTGAAGGTAACTGATCCTGGAGTTTATGGAAAAGCAAATGTAGGTATAAGTAACGATAAAAAGGGTGAGATTCCCTTTCGCCGAAAGACCGAGGTTTCCCGGGCGATGCCAATCAGCCCGGGGTTAGTCGGGTCCTAAGTCTCAGCCGAATGGCGAAGGCGATGGCAGATGCGGTTAATATTCCGCAACTCGCATTATCAGTGACGTGGAGACGGAGCAGTGACACTGCCGCGCCCTGACGGAATAGGGCGTTTAAGTGCGTAGGTTATGATAGTGGCAGGCAAATCCACCACTAGAGCTGAAACACGAAAGTACAGCACTTCCTTCGGGAAGAGTTGAGTGCAGGTAATCATACTTCCGAGAAAATCCGCTAAACTTAATGATACTGCGACCCGTACCGCAAACGGACACACGTGGTCGGGTAGAATATACTAAGGCGTTGAGAGATTCATGGTTAAGGAACTAGGCAAATTGACCCCGTAACTTCGGGATAAGGGGTCCTCATAGTAATATGAGGCGCAGAGAATAGGTCCAGGCAACTGTTTAACAAACACAGGGCTGTGCAAACTCGAAAGATGAGGTATACAGCCTGACACCTGCCCGGTGCTGGAAGGTTAAGAGGAGATGTCACTAGCAATAGGAAGCATTGAATTGAAGCCCCAGTAAACGGCGGCCGTAACTATAACGGTCCTAAGGTAGCGAAATTCCTTGTCGGGTAAGTTCCGACCTGCACGAATGGTGTAATGATCCGGACGCTGTCTCAACCATGATCTCAGTGAAATTGTAGTATCGGTGAAGATGCCGATTACCCGCGATGGGACGAAAAGACCCCGTGAACCTTTACTACAGCTTAGCATTGACCTTGGTCATCCGATGTGTAGGATAGGCCGGAGGCTTCGAAGCGGGTGCGCCAGCATTCGTGGAGCCATCCTTGAAATACGGCCCTTTGGCTGTCTGAGGTCTAACGCGCCTATGGTGCGGACACTGCTTGGTGGGTAGTTTGACTGGGGTGGTCGCCTCCAAAAGCGTAACGGAGGCTTCCAAAGGTGCCCTCGGGCCGATTGGTAACCGGCCTTATAGAGTGCAATGGCATAAGGGCGCTTGACTGGGAGGCAGACATGCCGAGCAGGCAGGAAACTGGGGCATAGTGATCCGGCGGATGTGTATGGAAACTCCGTCGCTCAAAGGATAAAAGGTACTCCGGGGATAACAGGCTGATCCCCCCCAAGAGCTCATATCGACGGGGTGGTTTGGCACCTCGATGTCGGCTCGTCACATCCTGGGGCTGGAGAAGGTCCCAAGGGTTGGGCTGTTCGCCCATTAAAGTGGCACGCGAGCTGGGTTCAGAACGTCGTGAGACAGTTCGGTCTCTATCTATCGTGGGCGTTGGAGTTTTGCGTGGTGCTGACACTAGTACGAGAGGACCGTGTTGGACAGACCTCCGGTTTACCAGTTGTGCCGCCAGGTGCACCGCTGGGTATCTGAGTCTGGATTGGATAAGCGCTGAAAGCATCTAAGTGCGAAGCCAGCCGCAAGATGAGAACTCCTCATAAGGGTCGTCATAGACGATGACGTTGATAGGGTGTAGGTGTAAAGACGGTGACGTCAAAGCCGAGCACTACTAATTGCCCGAAACTTTCTTCGGGTCTCCCGCCTCCAAAGTTTGGAGTGCGGGGACCAGTGACTCAGACTTTGAGCTGTGTATTCTTCTAAGGGAAGAAGAAGAGTTCTATATGTATTGCTTGTGGAAATACGTCACCTTATACGGCTGACAGCTATCAGTAGACGAGTTGATAAGTTAACGAGTTAACAAGTTATTAGTTCTCGTGACATTATTTAATAACGGATTTACTGATAAGAAGACAGAAAGAAGACAGGAATAAAGACGAATATCTAGTCAACTTTTCAACTGTGAATTGGTCATCCGAAAGAAATATCAGGTGGTTATTGCGGCGGGGTCCCACCTCTTCCCATTCCGAACAGAGAAGTTAAGCCCGTTTGCGCCGATGGTACTGCAATGCAATGCGGGAGAGTAGGTGGCCGCCTTCTTTTACAAGAGTCTTGAAGAGAAATCTTTAAGACTCTTTTTTGTTGTTGGTGAGTTATGGTAGAGTTTTACGAGGGATGTTTATTAGGCTAATGGGCTTTATATGGCTTATAAGTCTAAGGGGCTATGGGCTTAATAGTATGGGGCTGATATGCCTAATGGGCCTTATAGAGCCTATAAGTCTAATGGGGCTAATAAGGCTTATAACTCTAATTGGGCTAATTAGCCTAATAGTTTTAGGATAATAAGTTAAATTTACAAATTAAGCTTGTTGAGTAATTTGTTATAGGATTAAGTAATTTTTTATAATATTCTTTTATTCTTTTCGTTAATTCTTTATATGCAGTGGACCGATAGGATTCGACAAGTAAAGATTTTCTTAGTAGTTGCAGCAATTCTTATAGCTGTAGCCTCTTTACTTGTGTCACGCTCTTTGACACATGACTTGGCTGAACAGGAGAAGAGTAAGATGCAGGTGTGGGCAGAAGCGATGAAATCATTAAGTGCTGCAGATGAAAACACTGATTTGAGTCTTGTTTTGAAGGTTTTAGACGAGAATCATACTATTCCTGTTGTTGTGTTGAATAACGAAGGAGTTGTCACAGAATATCGTAATATAGAGATTAAGGCACGAAATGCTAAAGATAGTATTGCGTTTATAACTTCATACGGGCAACAGATGAAGGCATCTGGACAGGTAATTCGTATTTCTTTGAGTAAGAATAATCATGATTATATAGATGTATGTTATGATGATTCTTTGATGTTAAAGCGTATTGCCGTTTATCCATACGTACAGTTAGGAGTGGTACTATTATTTGTTATTGTTGCTATTTATGCTTTATTGACTTCGAAGCGTGCGGAGCAAAATAAAGTTTGGGTGGGATTAAGTAAAGAAACTGCACACCAATTGGGCACACCAATTTCTTCCTTAATGGCTTGGTCGACAATCTTGAAAGAAACTTATCCAGACGATGAACTCTTGCCTGAGATGGATAAGGATGTAAAACGATTACAACTGATAGCAGATCGTTTTTCAAAGATTGGGTCAATTCCTGAACCCGTTCCATCCTGTTTGAATGAGGTTCTTATCCATGTCGTTGATTATATGGATCGTCGTACCTCAAAGAAGATTGAGATGAAGACAGAGCTACCTAATGAAGATGTTATCATTAATATGAATGCCTCCCTCTTTGAGTGGGTAATTGAGAATCTATGTAAGAATGCTGTTGATGCGATGGGGGGAAAGTTAGGTAGTATAACGTTACGTCTGGAAGAGACAGACAAGCGTGCTATCGTAGAAGTTAGTGATACGGGTAAAGGTATAAAAAAGAAAGATATAAGTAATGTGTTTCGACCTGGCTTTACAACCAAGAAGCGAGGCTGGGGCTTAGGTTTGAGTCTCGCTAAACGTATAGTAGAGGAGTATCACCATGGTAAGATATATGTTAAAAACTCAGAAATAGGTAAAGGTACCACCTTTCGAATAGAACTTCGAAAGAGGTAAGACTCCATGTTCTGAATTTCTCTTCTTGAGAAAAAATATTTTTTTTCATGAGAATAAATGTTTTTGGTCATGAAGAAAAATACTTTTTTATACGAAAGTAATTGAAATATAGCAATCAAAGGTCTTAATTTTTATTGCTTATTGACCCATAGACAGGATGTGGTAGGTACTCTGTTAGAACCTTCGTTATAAATGAAAAATCACTTTGTCTTTCAATGAATATACTACACAAAACATCATTTGATTATGGGTGTAAGTGAAAGAGCATAATAAGACTTACACATGTGTTCTTACTTTTTTTACTTATAATTTGCTTATAATCAGAAAAATATTCGTAACTTTGCAACCCAATTATGGACTTAGAAACCCTTAAAATAGATTTGAAGGGTCTGGAAGAAGGTGTTAATCACCTTGAGTTCGACCTGGATGACACTTACTTTAAGGAAGTTGACGCTCCTGAAGTGAGTCAAGGCAGTGTGCATGTATCCCTTGATATCGTGCGCACAGGAGAAGATTTCTTTACTCTTGACTTCCATTTAGCAGGCATAGTCATGGTTCCATGTGATGTCTGTCTTGAACCTATGGAGCAGTCAATAGAGGCAATAGAACGTCTCGAAGTTAAGTTAGGAAAAGAAAACTCAGAAGAGGACGACCTTGTAACGGTGGCCGAGGACGAAGGAATACTCGATGTTGCATGGTACCTCTACGAATTCATAGCTCTCGCAATCCCTATCAAGCATATGCATGCACCTGGAAAATGCAACCCTGCTATGGTACGAGCTCTTGAGGAGTACTCTGCCGCCCGAAGCGGTGAGGAAGACGAGCAGGCGATGGATCCGCGCTGGGAAGCTCTATTAAAATTGAAAAAATAAAATATTAAACGTTTAAAGAATTATGGCACATCCAAAAAGAAGACAGTCAAAGACTCGTACACTCAAGAGAAGAACTCACGATAAGGCAGTAGCTCCTACATTGGCATTATGCCCTAATTGTGGTGCTTATTATGTTTATCACACAGTTTGCCCAACTTGTGGTTACTATCGTGGTAAGGTTGCTGTCGTAAAGGAAACAGCTGAGTAAATATGAGTAAGATTAATGCGATTATAACAGGTGTCGCAGGTTACGTGCCAGACTATGTCCTCAATAATGAGGAATTGTCTCGCATGGTTGATACTAATGATGAGTGGATTACCACTCGTACAGGTATCAAGGAACGTCGAATCCTCACCGAAGAAGGACTCGGTACATCCTATATGGCCCGTAAGGCTGCAAAGCTCCTGATGACAAAGACAGGTGCTGATCCAGACAGTATTGATGCTGTTGTTGTTGCTACAACGACTCCTGACTATCCGCATCCTTCCACAGCCTCTATCGTATTAGGAAAGCTGGGATTGAAGAATGCTTTCGCATTTGACTTAGCTGCTGCATGTTGTGGCTTCATGTATGCACTCGATGTTGCCTGCAATATGATCCAAAGTGGTCGTCATAAGCGTATCATTGTTATCGGTGCTGATAAGATGTCAGCTATTACTGATTATCGTGATCGTGCAACTTGTCCACTTTTCGGTGATGGTGCAGGTGCTGTGATGTTAGAAGGTACAACCGAGGAAGGCGTTGGTATGATTGATTCTTATCATCGCACAGACGGTAAGGGACTTCCATTCCTCCATATTAAGGCTGGTGGTTCTGTATGTCCTTCTTCAAGTTTTACAATTGATCATCGTTTGCATTACACTTACCAAGAGGGACGCACCGTCTTCCGTTATGCTGTTACAGCAATGGGTGAAGATTGTGCAACACTTTTGGGGCGCAATGGCTTGACCCAAGATGATGTTGATTATGTAGTTTGTCATCAGGCAAATCTTCGTATCATCGAGGCTGTTGCAAAACGTATAGGTGTCCCAATGGAGAAGGTGTTGGTTAACATTCAGCGTTATGGTAATACCAGTGCTGCTTGTATGCCACTTGTTCTTTGGGATTTTGAGTCACAACTGAAGAAGGGTGATAAGATTATATTCACTGCCTTCGGTGCAGGTTTCGTTAACGGTGCAGCTTACTTTAAGTGGGCATACGACGGTGCCTCTGCGGCGGTTAAGAAGTAAAGACTTTAAGTTATCATACAAAGAGCGCATCTTTCTTTCATAATAAGATAGGTGCGCTTTTCTATTAAAATCGGATTAAGAATATGGTTGTTGAGATATTGTCTCACGTCCGTTTCTTAAGTTAATATTATAACAGAACTTTTCAAAAGTCCCTTCTTTTAGGAAGAGATGGTCGGATATAGTATATATGCACAAAGCAGGATTTGTAAATATCGTAGGTAATCCAAATGTCGGAAAGAGTACACTGATGAATCAACTCGTTGGTGAGAAACTCAGTATAGCTACTTTCAAGGCTCAGACAACACGTCATCGTATAATGGGAATTGTCAACACAGAGGATTCGCAGATCGTTTTCTCAGATACGCCAGGAGTGTTGAAACCCAATTATAAGATGCAGGAGATGATGCTTCAATTCTCAGAATCAGCTTTGGCAGATGCTGATATCTTACTTTATGTGACCGATGTTATAGAAGATCCTGAGAAGAATATGGACTTTCTTGAGAAGGTTGCCAAGATGTCAATACCAGTCATCTTACTTATCAATAAGATTGATGAGAGTGATCAGAAGAAGCTTGGCGACCTTGTGACGAAGTGGCATGGACTGTTACCAAATGCTGAGATACTTCCCATCTCAGCTAAGAATAAGTTTGGTACAGATATTCTCTTGAAGCGTGTTCACGAACTATTGCCTGAGAGCCCAGCCTTCTTTGATAAGGACCAGTTGACAGATAAGCCTGCAAAGTTCTTCGTTTCAGAGATTATTCGAGAGAAGATTCTGCGCTATTACGATAAGGAGATCCCTTATTCCGTTGAGGTTGTTGTTGAGAGCTTCAAGGAGGATGACCGCCAAATCCATATCAATGCGGTCATTTATGTGGAACGTAATAGTCAACAGGGAATAATCATTGGACATCAGGGCATGGCTCTCAAGAAGGTGTCTACTGAGGCTCGTAAGAGTTTGGAACGTTTCTTTGACAAGAAAATATTCCTTGAGACCTTCGTTAAGGTTGATAAAGATTGGCGTAACTCACAGAAGGAACTAAAGCATTTCGGATATAATCCGGAGTAGAAAAGGGGCCTCATCGATTCCTTGGAAGGAGAGGAAAGCCTAAATAGGATAGGCTGGGAGGGGTCTTCTTAGGCAAAATGGCCTAATAATGCTAATAAGCCTTATGGGCCTAATGAGACTAATAAGCGTCTTAGGCTAATAGGGCCAATTAAGCTGATAAGGCTAATGAGTGTCTTAGGCTAATAGGGCCAATTAGGCTAATAAGGCTAATAAGAAAATAAAGCAAATAAGTCCAATAATGTTTATAGCCTACCTTTATAATAAGAGAAAATCGCCCTAACTGCTTAGTAGGGTATACTCTCTCGCACGATGCGAGGGCTGGGGAATGGTCATCCTCGGCAAATATTCATCGGATGCCTGACCACATCTGGGCCTTCTCATGATAGTAATAAAGATAATCAAGAGTTATGAGGAGGGAAAAGACCAATATAAATGGCAAATTTAGTAGCTATCGTAGGACGCCCAAACGTAGGTAAGTCCACTTTATTCAATCGATTAACCCAAACACGTCATGCAATTGTAAGTGATACTGCAGGTACCACACGCGACCGTCAATATGGTAAGTGTCAATGGAACGGACGTGAGTTCTCTGTCGTAGATACTGGTGGTTGGGTTGTGAAGTCAGATGATATTTTTGAAGATGCAATCCGCAAACAGGTCCTTGTGGCAACTGAAGAGGCCGACCTTGTACTCTTTGTTGTTGATACGGAGACCGGCATTACCGACTGGGATGAGGATGTTGCATTGATTCTTCGACGCACCAAACTACCTGTACTCCTTGTAGCCAATAAGGTAGATAACAGTGGTGAGTATTATCAGGCAGCCGAATTCTATAAGCTTGGTTTAGGTGATCCTATCTGTATCAGTGCTGCCACGGGTGGAGGAACAGGTGATTTGCTCGATACACTACTTGAGAATCTGAAAGATGCACCAGACGAAATCGTTGATCAAGACATCCCTCGTTTTGCAGTTGTAGGTCGTCCTAATGCAGGAAAGTCAAGTCTTATCAATGCGTTCATTGGTGAAGACCGTAATATAGTGACCGAGATAGCAGGTACAACACGTGATAGTATCTATACACGTTACACTAAGTTTGGTTTTGATTTCTATCTTGTTGATACTGCCGGTATCCGTCGTAAGAACAAAGTAACCGAGGACTTGGAGTTCTACAGTGTGATGCGTTCTATCAGAAGTATTGAGAATGCGGACGTATGTATTCTTATGTTGGATGCAACTCGAGGCATTGAGTCACAAGATATGAATATCTTTCAGCTCATACAGCGTAACAACAAGAGTCTTGTTGTGGTTGTGAATAAGTGGGACTTGGTACAAGACAAGACACAGAAAGTCATCGATACCTTTGAAAATGCTATTCGTAGCCGTATGGCACCATTCGTTGATTTCCCAATTATCTTTGCTTCAGCACTGACCAAACAACGTATCTTTAAGGTTCTTGAAACAGCAAAGCAAGTATATCAGAACCGCACAATACATATTGGTACAACGAAGTTAAATGAGGTCATGCTTCCTATCATCGAGGCAACCCCACCACAGTCTGTGAAGGGAAAGTATATCAAGATTAAGTATTGCTCACAGCTTCCAAACACACAGATACCATCTTTCGTATTCTATGCGAACCTGCCACAGTATGTTAAGGAGCAGTATCGTCGCTTCTTAGAGAATAAGATTCGTGAGAACTGGAACCTTCATGGTTGTCCAATCAATGTGTTTGTTCGTCAGAAGTAGCTGTAGGAGGAATGTCAATGAAACGAGTTCTGTATTCTTTTCTTCTTGTTTTACCATGCTTGTTATTGGCATGTAGCAAGAAGAAGGATGAGATAGATCACGGTAGACTGGCTGGTCAGGCAGCCAAGCACTATTACGAGCAATTATTGAAAGGTAAGTATGATGCCTTTTTAAATGGTGAAAATCGTGTAGAAAAATTGCCTGATAGTTATCGTAAACAGCTTTTGATTAATTTCCGTCAGTTCGTTGAGCAGCAGAAAGAAGACCATAAAGGTGTCGACTCAGTATCTTTGACTTCATCAGTGTTCTCTGCCAAGGACAGTACAGCCAGTGCCTTCCTACTTTTCCATTATGGTGACAAGACAACCGAGCAGTTTGTTGTACCAATGGTGAAGGTGCATGGAAAATGGTTGATGAGATAGTTCTATCGTTTACATATAAAGGGGATTGCTGATAAAAGGCAATCCTCTTTTTATTTGTCATCCGCTTTGTGTTAGGTTACAAAACAGGTTCTTCCGTTAAATGTGTGGACGCTTTTCGTAGTGCTTTAACGTAAGAGCCAAAGTTACTCATTAAACAAAAATATAGCTGAGACAGTCAACTATCTATCCTATTTCCATCCTCTTTCATTGAAAATCTTTTCGTTTTAAGACTTCGAAAATCTGCAGACAAGGGTTTGAAAAATCATTACATAATTTCAAGGAAAATACCTATAACTAACGGCAAAAATACACACATGAAGCGAGTTTGCAATCAACATAGTATCAGTTAGTTATCAAGTATAAAGTAAAAGGTGCTTAATTGGACTTTAAAAGGGCGTTAGCAAGGGTCTTAAAGAGCATCTTCTACAACCCAAAAGGGCGTCTTTTAGAAGCCAAAAGAGCATGTATTGGGTCTGAGCTGTACAAAAATAGTTTACAAACATGATTTAATAAGGGAATAAGCAGGTTATAGACGACAGATAGACATCACACCTAATTACATTTATCATATAGTTTACCCCCCCCTTATAAAATAATCTTATTGGCGGTAAGCTTACCATGTATGTGGATTAATCTCATTCTATTAACAATCTACACATTTAACGGAAGAACCACAAAACAGCATTGGCAAGCTTATAGAACTTGGAGAATAGAAAGCGTAGATAGTAAGTAGTATATAATAGCACTATATACTATAAAAGTTTATTTTTCGTTTCCTGTCATTTTTAACACTTCTCGTAGGAGTCTGTTATAGAGTGGTTTATGAGCGTATATAGCATGACAGATATGACAGGAAAATTGATTTAGGGATTTTGTTCAGTCGTATTAATCGAAGGATTAAGATAGACAAATTAGTCTTTGATAGCCAACACGTGTCGTTGTTGATGGTTAACACCAATCGTACTATGGGTAAGTATTAATTAAGCTATAGGATAAGTCGTCAATAGCTATGGTTTAGGATTGCCTCCAACAACCCAAAACCATAAACTTTATGACAAACTGATATCCTCTATTCTTCCTCAGATAGCTCCACATTCTTTACCTTTTTAAATAGGTCAGAAGCAAAGACGAGGTCGTTAAGTTTCTCGTTCTTGGATGTGATAACCGATTCTTTATCACCTTGCCATTCTTTCCTACCATCAGCAATGAACACTATATTCTCACCAATACCCATTACAGAGTTCATATCATGAGTATTGATAATAGTCGTCATGTTAAACTCACGTGTGATACTCGTGAGTAATTGGTCGATAACAAGTGATGTCTTTGGATCCAATCCAGAGTTTGGTTCATCACAGAAGAGATACTTTGGATTCATGACAATAGCTCTGGCAATAGCGACACGCTTCTGCATACCACCTGAAATCTCACCAGGGAATTTCTCTTCAGCCCCTGTTAAGTTTACGCGGTCGAGGCATTCCATAGCCCTTTTATCGCGTTCTTGCGCAGTCATATCTGAGAACATGTCCAATGGAAAGCGTACGTTTTCCAGTACGGTGAGCGAGTCGAAGAGTGCAGCACCTTGGAAAATCATACCCATTTCACGTCTCATAAGAATCTGGTCTTTCTTTGTCATGTTGACAAAGTTACGTCCGTCATAAAGTACTTCACCCTTAGTAGGCTCAATCAGTCCTGTGAGTGAACGCATTAGTACGGTTTTTCCCGCACCACTCTGTCCGATGATGAGATTTGTTTTTCCATCTTCAAAAACGACATTAATGTCCTTCAGCACTTCTTTGTCACCGAATGACTTGAATAGATGTTTTACTTCAATCATATTATGAGGATTTGTCAGGAGTTAAGGAGTGAAATGGAGTAAAGACAAATGTTTATTTATCTAAATCATTCATGGCATGATTGTTAGCAATACCATAGCAATATGCATTGAGCAACTTACTTGCTTCTTCAATCTTAGTATGAAGCTGTTTATATTGTTCCATGCCAATATATCCTAAATCACGGGATAGTATAATATAGTCTCTACATTCCTCTAAACTTCCTTGTGCAATGTTCATAAAACGTAATTTGTCCTGTTGTCCAAGTCTCTTATATCCTTCTGCTATATTTGCTTCGATAGAGATAGCTGCTCTCCGAAATTGAGATGTTAGTCCAAACTTCTCATCTGAAGGGAATAGTTTCGTAACTTCATATACATAAAGAACAAAGCTATGGGTCTTCTGCCATGCAATTATTCTTTCAAAGCTATATGTTTGAGGATAGTTGGACATAAGTTTGCTAATTTAGTATAAGAGTCTAATAGCTTGTGGTGAGTTAAGGATTAAAATGATAAGTAGTTGTCTGGTACTATACAAATGATGGTATTGTCTTAACTCCATTTCACTCCTTAACTTCTTTAACTCCTATATCAACTCAACATCTGTGTGAGGAAAACGTCACTGAAGAGAATCAAGACGCTTGAGCAAACTACTGCATCCGTAGATGCCTTACCAACTTCAACACTTCCTCCCTTCACCGTGTAGCCCATAAATGACGAAACACTTGAGATGATAAAGGCAAAGAAGAATCCCTTGATGATACTCATCCACATAAACCATGGGTTGAAATCATGTTGAAGACCAGCAGTCAGGTCTACTGGTGTGATGATATGTGCAAGGTAGGCTGTGGCGTATGCGCCGATGATACCCGTTGCCGCAGAGAAGATAACAAGGAATGGCATGATTGTGATAAGACCTAATATCTTAGGCAAGATGAGGTAGCTGGCAGAGTTGATACCCATAATTTCCAATGCATCAATCTGCTGTGTTACACGCATGGTTCCTAACTCTGAAGCAATGTTTGACCCAACCTTACCTGATAGAATCAGACACATGATACTGCTGGAGAACTCCAAAAGCATGATCTCTCTCGTCACATAACCAGAAACCCAATGTGGCATCCAAGGACTTTGCACGTTGAGTTTAATCTGTATACATATAACTGCACCTATAAAGAAAGAGATGAGAAGGACGATACCTATTGAGTCTACGCCCAACTGAGACATCTCTTTAACATATCTTTTTAGGAACATTCGCATTCGTTCGGGACTACTGAATGAGCGTCCCATCAACATAAGATAATTACCGAATGTGTTCAGCCACTTGAATAAAGCATGTTCTTTCTGTTTGATGTTCAAAGTGCAAATTTAACCAAAATATCGTAGAAATAGAAAAGAAAGACATTATTTAATAGTCATGAAGGCTACTTTCGCTTTTTGTAAATAGTATCTTTGCCACTTTTGTATATCTCTTTTAGGATTATATTTGTATCTTTGTGCGTGACAAACTATGGGTTTAAGACTATGAAAAGTAATCCTGCAATATACGTGGAAGGGGTAGGCTGGCGTCGTGAGCGTGTGGCATCGCTGCTACGGAGGCGTAAAGGGCATGACTACCAAGGGCGGTGTATCTATATGATAACGCTCTGTACGGAAGGAAGACAGCCGCTGTTGGGTAGGCTTATGCGAAGGACAGCAGCTGTAGCATCCGCCTACATAGAGCCAACAGAGCTGGGGAGTGAGGTCGAGCGTTGTTGGATAGAGATTCCTAAGTATTATCCAGAGGTAAGCGTGCTTGCCTTTCAGGTTATGCCGGACCATATACACGGCATCCTCTTTGTGACACATGAGATGGCTGTACACTTGGGGAAGGTTATTAATGGGTTCAAGGTAGGCTGTAATCGGGCGTATCGGCGGTTGGTGTTGGAGAGTTCTGAGGCAATGCCTCAGAAGCAAGGACAGGATGGACGATGCGGAGAAGGGGCGAAACAGCGAGGCTGCAAGCACCCAGAGCATGGCATGCTCTTTGCGCCGGGCTATCATGACAGCGTGCTAAGAGGGAAGGGACAGCTGGAGAATATGTTCAGATATATTGCTGATAACCCACGACGGCTGGCTTTGAAGCGGGATAATCCGCAACTCTTTCGTGTCGTGAATAGTCTGAAAGTAGGTGATAGAACTTTCTCTGCTATAGGAAATCAGTGGTTACTGGAGCACCCAATAAGACTGCAGGTGCGTTGTCACAACAACAAGACACCAGAGAATCTGCGCCTTATAGCCTTGCAAAAGGAATATTTCCTTGCACGAGGACGAGAGGGAGGAGTACTTGTTAGCCCCTGTATATCGGCTGGAGAAAAAGAAATAGCACGTGCAGCATTGGAGGAGAAACTCCCGCTCATCGTCTTGTTAGAAACGGTTTTCCACCTTTCTATAAACCTCCTGGGCCGTACTTTGATGCTTGTTGTGAAGGGCGACTCCTTATGTTAGCTCCATGGGCATATCATCACGAACGTAGGACCATTTCGCGTGAGCAGTGTCAAGCCCTTAATTCAATGTCGGCAGCACTTAGCAATGAAGCGTGGACGACGGCATTCGAGCAGGAATTGTTAGGATATACTTCTGGAGAAGAATAGGGAATAGCCACCAAGCAATCATGGCAGAGAACCTCCGTGAGAACGTCTTTTAATAGAAGTGTAGGCACGTAGCTATAGATTTATCTGTATTGTTCTTTTGTTTCTTTTCACGTCTTTATGATTGCTATCTGCTTTTTATTTCGTAATTTTGCAGCGATAGCTTAAAAGAGAAAACTATGTCAGAATCAGATAATATTGTTGTACGCCCAGAAGGCGAGGGGAGTATTCTTCGTACGGAGAAGCTGGTGAAGCGATATGGAAAGCGAACAGTAGCCAATGGTGTGAGCATCAATGTGAAACAAGGAGAGATTGTTGGGTTGCTCGGACCAAATGGTGCGGGAAAGACTACGTCGTTTTATATGACGACAGGTCTGGTTGTTCCTAATGAAGGACACGTTTACATTGACGATCAAGAGATTACGAATTTTCCTGTTTATAAGCGTGCACGTGCTGGTATAGGCTATCTTCCTCAAGAGGCGAGTGTCTTTCGTAAGATGAGTGTGGAAGATAATATCATGAGCGTATTAGAGATGACGAAGCTTTCTAAGCAAGAACGCATCGACAAGATGGAAAGTCTTATCCGCGAGTTCCGATTGGAGAAGGTGCGTAAGAACCTCGGTGACCGTCTTTCTGGTGGTGAGCGTCGTCGCTGCGAGATAGCCCGCTGTCTGGCCATCGACCCAAAGTTTATCATGCTTGATGAGCCTTTTGCGGGTGTCGACCCTATCGCTGTTGAGGATATCCAGCACATTGTTTGGCGCTTGAAATTCCGTAATATCGGCATCCTCATCACCGACCATAATGTACATGAGACGCTGAATATTACCGATCGCGCCTATCTTCTCTTCGAAGGTCGCATCCTCTTTAAGGGAACTCCAGAGGAGTTGGCCGCTAATAAGATAGTAAAAGAGAAATACCTCGGTACTGACTTCATTCTACAGAAGAAAGACTTCCAGTTGCTCGACCAGCGTAAACGGGCGCAGGAAGAGGCTAATGAGAGGTAAAAACAGGGACTATCCCTCTCTTTACAGGTGTCTTATTTGAGGTAGCATATCAGCTTTATCGAATTATTTTCATGAAAAAAAATATTTTTTTTCACGACAAGAAATATTTTTCTTCATGACAATAATTATTTTTTTTCATGAAAATAATTTGCAACCAAAGTTATTCTTGGAAAAGAAAGAGTCTCGGAAGACAGGCAACTAACGGCAAGAAACGATATAAAAGTTCGTTCTAAGGGGTCATAATCATAAGGAGATAGCACCCGATATAGGCTGCTGTAGTAGCTTATCTTGGTTAAAAAAACAAATTTCCCCTTATATATTATAAGGTTATGCGAATTTTTAAGTATCTTTGCATTTCAAAGTCTATAAGGGATAAGTGTGTCCTCTTGTAAACACATGCTTTTGATAAATAATAATAAACATAAATATAAACATCAAAGATGAAAATTTCATTTGAGAATGCCGACAAAGTGAATGGCTTGATGACCATCACTGTTGAGGAAGCTGATTACAAGGATGAGGTAGAGAAAACCCTCAAGGATTATCGCAAGCGTGCCAATGTTCCTGGTTTCCGTCAGGGCCAGGTGCCTATGGGACTGATTAAGCGTCAGTACGGCCCACAGGTGAAGATGGAAGCTATTAATAAGATTCTTGGTGAGAACCTACAGAAATACATCACTGATAACAAGATTCAGATGTTGGGTCAGCCAATGGGTTCTGAGTCACAGGAAGCTGTTGACTTGGAGAAGCCAGCACCTTACGTGTTCAAGTTTGATATAGCTGTAGCACCAGAGTTCAAGATTGAATTGAACGGTAAGAACAAGATTGACTTCTACGAGATAGCTGTTGATGACAAGTTGATCGACCAGCAAGTAGAGATGTTCCAGAGCCGTGCAGGTCACTATGACAAGGCAGAGACCTTCGATCCAGAGCAGCGTGATTTGCTGAAGGGTGACCTTCGTGAGTTGGATGAGAATGGAAACACACTCGAAGGTGGTATCACTGTTGAGGGTGCATCATTGATGCCACAGTATATCAAAGTTGAGGATCAGAAGAAACTCTTCGATGGTGCTAAGCTCGGTGATATCATCACCTTTAACCCAACAGCAGCTTATCCAGATAATGAAATAGAGGTTTCTTCACTCTTGAAGATAAAGAAAGAGGAGGTAGCCGAGCATAAGGGTAACTTCTCTTATCAGATAACAGAGATCTCACGCTTCGTTAAGGCCGAGAATAATGAGGAGCTTTGGAAGAATGTATATGGTGAGGATGCTGACATCAAGACGGAGGCAGACTTCCGTAATAAGATTGCTGAAGGCTTGAAAGAGCAGTTGAAGGGCGACTCAGACTATAAGTTTATTCAGGATCTTCGCGCATACTGCGAGAAGAAGGTTGGTGAATTAACTTTCCCAGATGCTATCTTGAAGCGCATTATGTTGGCTAACAACCAAGATAAGGGTGAGGAGTTTGTAGAGAAGAACTATGCACAGAGCATCAAAGAGTTGACGTGGCACTTGATTAAGGAGCAGTTGGCTAATGATCATGACATCAAGGTTAATGATGATGATGTTCGTGAGAGCGCTCGTCAGATGGCACGTGCACAGTTCGCTCAGTACGGTATGACCAATGTACCAGAGGACTATCTGAATGGTTATGCAGACGAGTTGTTGAAGAAGCGTGAGAACATTGACAACTTTGTAGAGGCAGCACTCGATCGCAAACTCGCAGCAGTAATCAAAGACGTAGTAAAGTTGAATGTTAAGACAGTAAGTCTTGAAGAGTTCAATAAACTTGTAAGCGAGTAACATTTAGCAAAAATCTTCCTTTATATAGAGGGGTTATCGATTTTTTTGCTTATCTTTGCTTTAGATATACAAGCCCTTGTCGCATGGAGTGGCATAATGTTTGTATTGATGGCAATGGTAAGAGAGGTCGATAACCTCTATTTTTGTCATAATAAAAATATATAGAAAGGAAAACAATGAACGATTTTAGAAAGTTTGCCACAGGGCATCTTGGGATGAATGGTATGGTGCTTGACGACGTTATGCGTGCACAGGCGCAGTATCTCAATCCATATATTCTTGAAGAGCGGCAGCTGAATGTAACGCAGATGGACGTTTTCTCTCGTCTTATGATGGAGCGTATCATCTTCCTTGGAACTCAGGTTGATGACTATTCAGCTAATACTATTCAGGCACAGTTGCTCTATTTGGATTCTGTTGACCCTGGTAAGGATATCTCAATTTATATCAACTCTCCTGGCGGAAGCGTTACTGCAGGTTTAGGTATCTATGATACCATGCAGTTTATATCCAGTGATGTAGCAACGTTGTGTACTGGTATGGCCGCATCTATGGCTGCCGTCCTGCTTGTTGCAGGTAAGGAAGGTAAGCGATCAGCGCTGAAACATAGCCGAGTAATGATTCATCAGCCATTAGGAGGCGTACAAGGTCAAGCTTCGGATATTGAGATTGAGGCACGAGAGATACAGAAGTTCAAGAAAGAACTTTATACAATCATCAGCGAACACTCCCATCAACCATTTGAGAAGGTGTGGAATGACAGTGATCGTAACTACTGGATGACTTCGGAAGAAGCCAAGGCCTATGGTATGATTGATGAGGTTCTTATGAGAAAATCAGTAAGTAACACTTCGGAAGAAGCAAAGTAAAGGATAAGAATGCCCCAAAAGAAATGTAGTTTTTGTGGTCGTAGTGAGAAGGATGTAAAACTTCTTATCACAGGCTTGAATGGCTATATCTGTGAGGATTGTGCACAGCAAGCCTACAATATCGTCATGGAGACTGGTGCTTTGGCACAGGGAAAGAATGGCGAAGGCGAGGCTTTCAAGCTCAAGAAAGTTCCTAAACCGAGAGAGATTAAGAAATATCTTGATGAATATATAATCGGTCAGGACGAGGCGAAACGCTATCTTTCTGTGGCTGTTTATAACCATTATAAACGTTTACAGCAGCCTAAGGACGATGATGGTGTGGAGATAGAGAAGAGTAATATCATCATGGTTGGCTCTACAGGTACGGGTAAGACTTTGCTCGCTCGTACCATTGCTAAGCTCCTTGATGTTCCTTTCACGATAGTTGATGCAACGGTATTTACGGAGGCTGGATACGTAGGTGAGGATGTGGAAAGTATCCTCTCACGTCTCTTGCAGGTGGCAAACTTTGATGTTGCTGCTGCCGAACGTGGTATTGTCTTCATTGATGAGATTGATAAGATAGCACGTAAAAGCGATAACCCAAGCATTACACGTGATGTAAGTGGTGAGGGTGTGCAGCAGGGTTTGTTGAAACTCTTGGAGGGAACAATGGTTAACGTACCACCAAAGGGTGGTCGTAAACATCCTGATCAGGATTATATACACGTTGATACTCGTAACATCCTTTTCATTTGTGGTGGTGCCTTCGATGGTATAGAACGTAAGATTGCACAACGAATGAATACCCATACGGTTGGATATAACTCTGTACAGAACGTTGCAAAGATTGATAAGAATGATTTGATGAAGTATGTTCTTCCTCAAGACTTGAAATCTTTCGGTCTTATTCCAGAGATTATAGGACGTCTGCCAGTGCTTACCTATCTCAATCCGTTGGATAGAAAGGCGTTACGGAGGATACTTGTTGAACCGAAGAACTCTATTGTAAAACAGTATATCAAGCTGTTTGACATGGATGGTATCAAACTGACTTTCACAGAGGCAGCACTTGATTACATCGTAGACAAGGGCGTTGAGTATAAACTTGGAGCTCGTGGTTTGCGTTCAATCGTTGAGGCTGTGATGATGGATGCTATGTTTGATGTACCATCACGACGTATTAAATCATTTGAGGTGACGGAAGAGTATGTGCGTCAACAACTTGATAAGGCTCATATTCAGAAGTCGGATACTGCCTCATAAACCTATATATACAGCCTGCTGATGTGAAGAACTATTCACATCCGTAGGCTGTGTTATTTCTACAGAACCGTAAAGTATAGAAATATACCCAGCTATTAACATGACACAAGAAGTCAATCTTACCGAAAAACTAAAACATTATTTTGGCTTTGACAAGTTCAAAGGCGACCAAGAAGCTATTATCCGTAATCTTCTTGATGGGAAGGATACTTTCGTGCTAATGCCTACCGGTGGTGGCAAAAGCCTTTGTTATCAACTCCCTTCATTGATTATGGAAGGCACTGCTATTGTTGTTTCTCCGCTTATTGCATTAATGAAAAACCAAGTAGATGTCATTAATGGAATCAGTGAAGAGGATGGTATAGCTCATTATCTCAATTCTTCTCTAAAGAAAGGGGAGATAGATCAGGTCAGAGCAGACATTGTCTCTGGTCGAACAAAACTACTCTATGTTGCTCCTGAATCACTGAATAAAGAGGAGAATGTGGAGTTCTTAAAGTCGGTAAAGATAAGTTTCTACGCTATTGATGAGGCACATTGTATCTCCGAATGGGGCCATGATTTTCGCCCAGAGTATCGTAAGATACGTTGTGCAATTGAGTCGATTGGGACAGCTCCGGTCATCGCTCTTACTGCTACAGCTACAGATAAGGTACGTACAGATATCGTACGTAGCTTAGGTATTGAGGATTGTGCAGAGTTTAAGAGTTCGTTTAATCGACCAAATCTCTATTATGAAGTGCGGCCAAAGAAGAGTGATGATGATACGAATAAACAAATCATTAAGTTTATAAAGCAGCACGCTGGCAAGAGTGGAATTATCTATTGTCTTTCTCGTAAGAAGGTAGAAGAGTTGGCTGCCATCCTTAAAGCTAATGATATTAAGGCTGCACCTTATCATGCAGGGCTTGACTCTGAGACACGTTCTAAGGCTCAAGACGACTTTCTCATGGAAGAGTTGGATATTATTGTAGCCACGATTGCTTTTGGAATGGGTATCGATAAGCCTGATGTTCGCTTCGTTATACATTATGATATACCGAAGAGTCTGGAGGGTTACTACCAAGAAACAGGACGCGCAGGACGTGATGGTGAGGAAGGTATATGTATTGTTTTCTATTCTAAGAAAGACCTCAATAAACTTGAAAAGTTTATGGAGGGGAAACCTATAGCCGAACAGGACATAGGGCGTCAACTGTTGCAAGAAACAGAGGCATACGCAGAGTCGTCTGTATGTCGCCGTAAAATGCTCTTACATTACTTTGGTGAAGACTATCCAAAGTGTAACTGCTCTATGTGTGATAACTGTTTGCATCCTAAGACAAAGATTGAGGCTGAGAAGCAGCTACTTATTGTTCTACAGGCTGTGAAGACCTTAAAAGAGAATTTCCGACAGGAGTATGTTATTGACTTTGTGCGTGGTAGGGCTACAGATGACCAGAAAGATCATAAGCACGATGAGTTAGATGAATTCGGTGCAGGCGAAGGCGAAGACCCAAAGATATGGAATCCTGTTATACGTCAGGCTCTTTTAGCGGGTTATCTGAAGAAGGATGTAGAGAACTATGGGTTGCTGAAACTAACAGCAGCTGGTAAGCGTTTCTTGAAGTCACCAGAGTCGTTTATGATCGTTATGGATACTGAGTTTAAGGATGATGATGATGACGATGAACCAATCGTAAGTTCGGCAGTCCTTGATCCAGAACTTTTCTCCATGCTGAAGAAGCTCCGTAAGGATATTGCACATAAGTTGGAGATACCGCCTTATGTTATCTTCCAAGATGTCTCTTTGGAGCAGATGGCGATGATGTATCCTATCAATGAGCAGGAATTACAGAATATCCAAGGCGTAGGAGCTGGGAAAGCAAAACGCTATGGGAAGGAGTTCTGTGAGCTAATTAAGCATCATTGTGAGGAAAACAACATAGAACGTCCAGAGGAATTACGTGTCAGGACGGTGGCAAAGAAGTCAATGCAGAAGGTGAAGATCATCCAAAGTATCGACCGACAGTTGCCGCTTGATGATATTGCGTCTGCTGAGGGACTTGATTTCGATGACCTGCTGACAAAGATTGAAGAGATTGTCTATAGTGGTACAAAACTTAACATAGACTATTTCCTTGAGGATGTCTATGATGAAGACCAGATAGATGATATCTATGATTATTTCATGGATAGTGAGACTGACAGTCTTAATGCTGCAATGGAAGAACTTGATGGTGACTACAGCGAAGAGGAGATACGCCTCGTACGCATTAAGTTCTTGTCAGAGATGGCTAATTAATTCTCGCCGTCAAAGTGATGATATTATATTTATCCGTAGGCACTCACAGCTCGTACCCTTCCCATCGTTGACTTTTCTTTGCTACGATGAAACGAGTTGTGTGTGCCTATTTCCTTTAATACATACGAATCTTGAGTGCCCTTTTACCCTCTGAAAATCTAATATAAAGCTGAACCTTTCTCCCCTTAAAAGTAAGTGTCAATATCCTTTATAAGCCTTAATAAAGTAATTAAACCCTTCCATTTATTTGGATATATGTAATCTACTTGTTAGTCATGCTTAAATGTATTTGAGCTTCTCTTGCCTTAAATTTAGGTCTCAGAATCCTTTGTAAATATTGATGAAGTAATTTATTTGTTCCTTTTATTTGGATATATGTAATCTATTTGTTACTTTTGCCTATGAAAGTAAATCGTGATATAAGGATGACAGGGGAATTTGTAACGTTCCTGAATTCCTTAGAACCCAAAGTGAGAAAGAAGTATCTCTATGTGATGCAAATTCTGAAGACGGAGCTTGTTATCAGTGAGAAGTTTATAAAACACTTAGAGAATACAGAATTGTATGAGATGAGAGTGTCCCTTTCATCAAATGAATACAGGACTATTATATTCTCAATTGATGCTGTAAACATAATATCTTCGTCTAAAGTACTTTTGTTGAACTCTTTTCTAAAGAAGGATACAAAGCAGTATAGAAGTGAGATTAGTAGGGCAATGAAATTATTAGAAGACTGGAGAACAGCGTATGAAGAAGATTAATGAAGTAAAGTGGAGAGGGTTACAGTCGTTTGATGATATTCTCAATAACGAAGTTGGACCAGAGAACTCTCCCGAACGTGAGGCGTTCGAGGCACGTGCGAAAGCTTATTACTATGCTGAACTACTGAAAGAACAACGTAAGCAACAGAAGATGACACAGCAGCAGTTGGCAGATAAGATAGGTAAGAAGCGAGAGTATATCTCTAATATCGAGCGTGGAAACAGTGATATGCAGCTATCTACTTTTATGCAGATTGCGAATGCTTTAGGACTTCGTTTTGCACTTGTTGTTGGTTAGTTACATCACTGAAAGATGTCTATTATGATTTATCTTCACGAGAAGAAATATTTTTTTTCATGAAGATAAATCTTTCTTTTCATGAAAATAATTTCTTCTTTTCATGAGAATAAATAAAGAAAGAGGCTGAATTAGAAAGTTGACGATGGCTAATGGTGAGGATAATAAGTATAGTTAATCCTGCAATAGAGCCTTCTAATCAATGCACATGACGTGCACTTTAACTTATGATTCAGCCTCTTGGCAATATATTATAATCTGATGAATTACTCAGCGCAGCTCTGTGAGCTAACAGCAACGAGCATCCAAACAGTCTTCTCCTGCTGAACGAGGAAGTCATTCATCAATGAAACTGTAGTGTCATCGTGTGCCTCTGTAGCAAGGTCGATGATTCTACGCTCACGAGCAATCAGTGTCTTGTAGTAATCTAAGAGCAAGTCAACAGCCTCTTTGCTGCAGCTAACAACGCCAGCCTCTTTGATTTCAGCAACTTCCAGATAAGCACTGAAGCGGCTTTCAGGATTGCTGCCCAACTGAAGGATACGCTCAGCAACCTCGTCAACCTTCTCTGCTGCATCGTTGTAAAGTTCCTCATACTTGCTATGTAATACAAAGAAACCATGTCCCTTTACGTTCCAGTGGAAATTGCGGAGGTTAGCATAAAACACTTGGAGGTCGGCCAGTAAGAGTGATAGATCTACTACTACGTGCTGTACTTTCTTCTCATCTAATCCTAATACTTCTAATCTTTCATCTTGAAATACGTTTTAAGTTAATGTTTTAAGATCTCGATAACAAAGACAGTTGTTGGTTTTTATAAAGCAAGGGATTATGACTATCTTTTATAATATTTTACATATTAACTTCTGTTTTGTATTGATAATCAGTCTTGTCTCTGTTCTTTATCAGTCTTATGCCTATTTGGAATGTCCTCAAATGGATATACTGACCACAACTAACCCTGTTAAGGAGTGGTAGAGACTGAGACAATGAAATGTATTCATGCTTGTTCCCAGTCTCTTGTTTATATGTGATAATGTTTTTGTATTATTCTGCGCAATTCTGTGAACTAACGGCAACAAGCATCCAAACAGTCTTTTCCTGCTCTTTGAGGAAATCGCTTACCAGTGAAACAGTTGTGTCATCGTGTGCGTCAGAAGCAACCTCGATAATTCTACGCTCACGTGCAATCAGTGTCTTGTAGTAACCCAAGAGCAAGTCAACAGCCTCTTTGCTACAGCTAATGACATCAGCTTCTTTAATCTCAGCTGATTGCAGATATGCACTGAAACGGCTCTCTGGATTGCTACCTAACTGAAGGATACGCTCAGCAACCTCGTCAATCTTCTCTGCTGCATCGTTGTAAAGTTCCTCATACTTACTGTGCATTACGAAGAACCCATGTCCCTTTACGTTCCAATGGAAACCACGGAGGTTGCTATAGAACACCTGAAGGTCGGCCAACAAAACTGATAGTTCGTTTACTATGTTCTCTACTTTCTTTTCGTTTAATCCTAATACTTCTAATCTTTTCATCTTGAATATATTTTTAAGTTGTAGTTTCTTGTTTACGAGTGCAAAGTTAGTGAGTTTGTTATTCTACCACAACAGATATTATCTATACGGTCATTGATTTAATCTATAATATACTTATATGTGCTGATAATAAGTTAGTTATAAGCAATCAAGAAGGTTAAAGAGTATGTGAATAATTGTATGTGTGAAGGAGCAGATAGTTGAAAAGTAGGGAAGACGGTAAAGGGAAATATTAAATACTTTTAATAAGGTGTGAGAAAAAACGGAAAAAACCAGTCTGTTTGATATTTAATTGCTAAATTTGCATGCAATAAATTTCTAAAATACAATTATGTCATCATTTGTTGCAGACAAAATCACAATGGACGGCTTAACCTACGATGACGTCCTTTTAATTCCGGCTTATTCAGAAGTACTGCCCAAAGAGGTGGTGTTGAAAACCAAGTTTTCACGTAACATTGATCTTAACGTACCTTTCGTCACAGCAGCGATGGACACCGTTACGGAGAGTTCTATGGCGATTGCGATAGCACGTGAGGGAGGTATCGGTGTGATTCACAAGAATATGAGCATTGAAGATCAGGCTCGTCATGTGGCTATTGTGAAACGTGCAGAGAATGGCATGATTTATGATCCTGTGACTATTCGTAAGGGTCGTACGGTGAAGGATGCACTTCAGATGATGGCAGACTACCATATTGGTGGTATCCCTGTCGTTGATGAGGATAACCATCTTGTGGGTATTGTTACCAATCGCGACCTCCGTTTCGAGCGTCATCTGGATAAACTTATTGATGACGTGATGACGAAAGAGAATCTCGTTACGACACATCAAAAGACTGATCTCACAGCAGCAGCACATATTCTTCAAGAAAATAAGATTGAGAAGTTGCCTGTTGTCGATCGTGACAACCGCCTTATTGGTCTGATTACCTATAAGGATATCACAAAGGCTAAGGATAAGCCAATGGCTTGCAAAGACGAGAAGGGACGTCTGCGTGTTGCTGCAGGTGTCGGTGTCACAGCTGATACGATGGAGCGCGCACAAGCACTTGTAGCTGCAGGTGTAGATGCAATCGTAATTGATACAGCACATGGTCACTCTGCTGGTGTTATCGGAAAGTTGCATGACGTGAAGGCTGCTTTCCCTAACCTTGATGTTGTAGTAGGTAATATAGCAACAGGTGAGGCTGCAAAGTTCTTGGTAGACAATGGAGCTGATGCCGTTAAAGTTGGTATAGGACCAGGTTCTATCTGTACAACACGTGTCGTAGCAGGTGTTGGTGTACCACAGTTGAGTGCTATTTATGATGTTTATACGGCTTTAGAGGGAACGGGAGTACCATTGATTGCAGATGGCGGATTGCGTTATTCTGGCGATGTCGTTAAGGCATTGGCAGCAGGTGGTAGCAGTGTGATGGTAGGATCATTGGTTGCTGGTACGGAAGAGTCACCTGGTGACACCATTATCTTTAATGGACGTAAGTTTAAGAGTTATCGTGGTATGGGTTCATTGGAGGCAATGGAACAGAAGAATGGCTCACGTGACCGTTATTTCCAGAATGATGTTGGGGATGTGAAGAAGCTCGTTCCAGAGGGTATCGCTGGTCGTGTTCCTTATAAGGGAACTGTCCAAGAAGTTATCTATCAGCTTGTCGGTGGTCTTCGTTCAGGTATGGGCTATTGTGGTGCAGCATCTATAGCAGACTTACATAACGCAAAGTTCACACGTATCACTAATGCTGGTGTGATGGAGAGTCATCCTCATGACATTACCATTACCAGTGAGGCACCGAACTATTCACGTCCAGAGTAATAGTAAAAGACGAAAAATATTCACCCTCTTCCCTGTCTTTCGGGGGAGAGGGTCCCTGCGTTAAAATAATAACAATGAAATTCAAAGCGATTTTGTCAGTAGTATTGCTCTCCACGACAATGGCATACGGACAAACTGACCCAACAATAATGACTATCAACGGCAAGCCTGTGAGCCGTTCGGAATTTGAGTATTCATATAATAAGAATAATGCTGATGGAGTGATTGATAAGAAGAGTGTAGATGAGTATGTTAATCTCTTTATCAATTACAAATTGAAGGTACAGGCTGCGCTTGATGCACACCTTGACACACTCAGCTCTTTTAAGAAAGAGTTCTTAAGTTATCGTGACCAGCAGGTGCGCCCAACCTTTATTACAGATGCTGATGTTGAGGCTGAAGGACATAAATTGTATCGTGAAGCAAAGCAGCAAGTAGAAGCTAATGGAGGTATGTGGCATTGCGCACATATCCTTATCGGGATGTTACAGAGTGCTGATAAGGAAGAGGCTGAGACAGTGAAGCAGTTGGCTGACTCTATCTATACAGCCATTCGTGGTGGTGCTGATTTTGCAGAACTGGCAAAGAAATATTCTACAGATGTTAATTCTGCCAAGAATGGTGGTGAGTTACTACATCTTCAGAAAGGTCAGACTGTGCCAGAGTTTGAGAAGGCGCTGTTTGCTTTGAAGCCAGGAGAGATAAGTGCTCCTGTTCTTTCTCCTTTTGGTTATCACATCATCAAGATGATAGGTCGCGAGGAATTCCCAAGTTATGAGACGCTACATCCTGATATCATGCGCTATATTGAGATGCAGGGATTGCGTGAACAAATAATCGAACAGAAGCTTGATTCACTTGTGGAGAGTGAAGGAAAGGGAGCTACACAAGAAGAAATTCTTGCAAAGAAGCTTTCTTCGTTAGAGAAGGAAGATGTAAATCTCAAGAATCTTATCCGTGAGTATTATGACGGTCTACTGATGATAGAGATGAGTAATCGTACCGTTTGGGATAAAGCGGCCAAGGATGAGAAGGCGTTGGAAGCTTATTTCCTTAAGCATAAGAAACAATATAAATGGACAGAGCCACGTTTTAAGGGTATAGCCTATCATGTAAAGAAGAAGGAAGATGTGGAAGCTGTGAAGGCATGCGTTAAGGATGTGCCTTTCAATCAATGGGCAGAGAAGCTACGTGATAAGTTCAATGCAGATAACACGATTCGTATCCGTGTAGAAAAGGGAATCTTTCGAAAGGGCGATAATGCATTGGTAGATCGTGACGTCTTTGGTGAGAAGACAACTGTGAAACCTGTTGCTGGATATCCTATAGACGCCGTTTATGGTAAGAAGATAAAAGCACCAGAGAGCATGGATGATGTGCGTGACCTCGTTGTATCAAATTATCAAGAGGAACTTGAGAAGGCGTGGGTAGAGTCATTGCGCAAGAGATATAAGGTAGTTGTTGATAAGAATGTTCTTTCAACAGTCAATGAGCATTAAGATAATACAGCATTTCAATGAAGATAAATAAAGGAAAAACAATTGTCCTACTCGTAGGAACAGTTCTCACGGCAATGGGGCTGCATGCTGGTGCATTCCGTCCTAGCGGTCAACCTATTGCTCTGTCAGACTCAATGAAGGCCGATACAGCAGTGGTAGACAAACCGAATAGTGTTGTTGACGAGGTTATCTGGGTAGTAGGTGATGAACCTATCTTGAAGTCAGAAGTAGAGATAATGAAGCTTCAGAGTGAGGCTGAAGGAGTGAAGTGGGATGGTGATCCTGAGTGTATTCTGCCTGAACAGATTGCAGTTCAGAAATTATTCCTTCACCAAGCGGCTATCGATAGTGTTGAAGTCTCTGAGTCGGAGATTGCACAGGGTGTTGATCAACAGATTAACTATTGGATTTCTTTGCCACAGATAGGTTCTAAGGAGAAGCTTGAGCAGTTCCAAAACAAGAGTATGACGCAGATCCGACAGGACCTACATGACGACTATAAAAACCGTCTGCTTGTACAGAAAATGCAAGAGAAGCTCGTAAGTGATGTGAAGGTTTCGCCTGCTGAAGTACGCGAGTACTTTAAGAAACTCCCCGTTGATAGTATTCCTATGATTCCAACAACGGTTGAGGTGGAAATCCTTACACAGACTCCAAAGGTTGAGCCTGAGGAGGTTAATCGTATTAAGAACTTACTACGTGACTATACAGACCGAGTGACAAAGGGTGAGACTTCTTTTGCTACCTTGGCTCGTCTTTACTCAGAAGACCCAGGCTCTGCTCGTCAAGGTGGTGAGTTAGGCTATATGGGACGTGGTGTACTTGATCCAGCGTTTGCTGCTGCAGCTTTTAATCTGACGGATCCAAAGAAGGTGTCAAAGGTTGTGGAGAGCGAGTTTGGTTACCATATCATTCAGCTGATAGACCGTCGAGGTGATAAGGTGAACGTTCGTCATATCCTATTGAAGCCGAATGTGTCAATTGCTTCTATCGATGCTGCTAAGGAGCGATTAGATTCGATAGGTAAGGATATCCAAAAGGGTAAGTTTACGTTTGAGGATGCAACAGCTTATCTCTCTGATGATAAGGACACGAAGAACAACCATGGATTGATGGTTAACTCTCAAGAGAATACTCGTACATCACGTTTTAAGATGAAGGATCTTCCGACGGAGGTGGCTCGTGTTGTTGATACGATGAAGGTTGGGGAGATTTCTGTACCTTTCCAGATGACCAATGCACGTGGTAAAGTCGTTTGTGCAATCGTGAAGTTGAAGGAACGTATACCAGAGCATAGAGCAACAATCACAGAAGACTTCCAAGCAATGCGTGATATCGTCACGGCAAAACGCAGAAAGGAAATTCTGCACGATTGGGTTGTGAAGAAAGTAAAAGAGACATACGTGCGGATTAATCCTCGGTATAAGAGTTGTAATTTCCAATACGAAGGTTGGCTTAAATGACAATAAACAGCAAGTATAAAGATACATTTTGCGGGCATAGAATCTTGTTAATTATGATTCTATGCCTGTTTGGCCTATGGCAAACTCAATCACTCTGGGCACAGAAAGTGACGGAGAAAAAGGGAGATAAGTTCTATATTGACCATGCTGATAATTTGCGTCATAATCAAATGGAGATGCCTGACGTTATGATTGCTAAGGGTGGAGTAAATTTCCGTTATAAGGGAATGACGCTTAAGTGTGATAGTGCTTATTTCAATGAGAAGGCAAATTGGTTTAAGGCTTTCAGTCGTGTGCATATCACTCGACCTGGTGGTGTGATGCTTGATTGCCAACGCTTACATTATGATGGCTTTGGACAGATGGTACATGCACGTGGTAAGGTGGTTGTTAGAGAGCCTGGGCGGTCGCTTCGTTGTGACAGTTTGGACTATAACACTGCTTCAAAGGTGGCCAATTACTTTGGTGGACGTGGTACGCTGGTCTATAATGGGAACACTGTTGTTGCTGATCAGGGTGATTATAATACGGAGACACATGATGCAAACTTCTTTGGTAATGTTGTGATGTACACTCCGAAGTATCGTATTACTACCCCGGAAGCACATGGTAACACGGAGACGGGACTTGTCCACGTTATCGGTAAGTCTGTTATAAAGACGGCTAAAGGTGAGGTCGTGCATACGACTGATGGTACTTACAATAGTAAGACCGACCACATGGAACTAAATGGCCGCTCAACAGTCACTTCTCCTAAGCAGGATGTTGAGGGTGATAACATTATTTATAATAGTACGACGGGTGATGCAGAAGGCCATGGGAATGTGAAGATTGTTGATAAAGCAAACAATCGTACCATCATTGGTCAAGACGTTTTCTATAATGAAAAGACTGGACACAGTAATGCACGTGGCAATGTAAAGATTGATGATCGTAAGGCGCAACGTGTTATTACTGGCGATGAGGTGACATATAATGCTAAAACTGGGTACAGTGAAGGGCATGGCAATGTAAAGATTGTTGATAAACTGAAGCAACGCACTGTCACTGGTCGCGACCTTAGTTATAATAGTAACACACATGAAGGAACGGGCGAAGGTAAAGTCTATTATATTGATTACAAAGGTAAGCATGCTTTCTATGGTGATTACCTACATTATACCGACTCTGCTGCAATTGCTTTCGGGGGTAGTCCTGGTCCTGTTGCTAAGGATTTCTCTCAGGGTGACACCCTCTTTGTTCATGCGGATACAATCAGTATGAAGGGTTTCACATGAACACACCACAAATGTATCGTGAGATCTATGGTGTGAATAATGTGCGTGCTTATCGTACCGATGTGCAGGCTGTATGTGGATTTGTTATAACTAACTCTAAAGACTCCTGCATGACGATGTATGATTATCCAATCGTATGGAGTGGTACACGTCAGTTGGTGGGCGATTCGATAAAGGCTTATATGAATGATTCAACCATTCGTCAGGCCTTTGTCTATGGTAATTCTTTCTCCATAGAAAAACTACCAGGAGGTAAATATTTCAATCAGATATCTTCTAAGGATATGCGGGCAGACTTTGTGAAAGGTGTTGTTCGGCGTGTAGACGCTTGGGGTAATGTGGAAGTTATCTATTATCATACGGATAAAGATAGTACGCTGATAGGACATGATTATACCGAAACAGATACGTTACGGATGTTTATCTCACCTGAGCGTAGACTTCAGAAGATATGGATGCCAAAAGCGAATGGTGTCATTAGTCCGATGACACAGATTCCTCCCGACAAGCTGAAACTACCACACTTTGAGCTTTTTGATGAGGTACGTCCTAAGGATAAGAATGATATCTTCCGTCGTGCAGCACGTAAAACAAGTGCTACCGTACGTAATGCGAGAGTATCTCTGCCTCCTCGTCAACATATAGAATGACGAAGTCTTACTTAAAGTTCATAATAAAATGCTTTCTTTCAATCATCACGTCCGCGTCGTTTCCATCATGAATATATGTTTGTTGACGAGCGAAAAGAATTGCTAAACGATATAGAGCAGCGTGCACGCTGTGAGGTGGATGGGAAGGAGGTATCCGAACGTCAGTATCGAGAGGAGTTACAGCGCAAGTTAGGCGACTCCTTGAAGCCACAGGTATTGCGTCATCGACGTAATCGCTTTACGGCCATGTGGGTATCGTTGATTCTTTCGGCAGGTGTTATCGCCCTTCTTATCTTATTTTTATTTATAGCTTTATAGGATTATTCATGAGTGATATTATACAACTTCTCCCAGACAGTGTAGCCAATCAGATTGCTGCTGGTGAGGTTATCCAGCGTCCAGCTTCTGTTATTAAGGAGTTGGTGGAGAATGCCATTGATGCTGGAGCAACGCATATTGATGTGTTGGTCGTTGATGCTGGTCGCACTTCTATTCAGGTTATCGATGATGGGAAAGGTATGTCGGAGACGGATGCACGCCTTTCTTTTGAACGGCACGCCACGTCTAAGATACGTAAGGCTGACGACCTCTTCTCTCTTCGTACGATGGGGTTTCGTGGGGGAGGCATTGGCTTCTATTGCCGCAGTGGCTCAGGTAGAGTTGAAGACACGTATGGCGAGTGAGGATTTGGGTACACATCTCACTATTGCAGGAAGTCGTTTTACTGGGCAGGAACCTTGTTCTTGTCCTGTGGGAAGTAATTTCTTGGTAGAAAACCTCTTCTTCAACGTACCAGCTCGTCGTAAGTTCTTGAAGTCGAATACTACCGAACTTAATAATATCATCACAGCCTTTGAGCGTATCGTATTGGTCTATCCACAGATATCTTTTACACTTCACAGTAATGGGACAGAACTTTTTAACCTTCGTTCTTGTAGCTATCGTCAACGTATTGTTGAGGTGTTTGGTAAACGACTCAATCAAGATCTGTTACCGATAGATGTTGATACAACTCTTTGTCATATCCACGGCTTTGTAGGTAAACCAGAGGCAGCAAGGAAGAAGGCACCCCATCAGTATTTCTTCGTCAATGAGCGCTATATGAAACATCCTTATTTCCATAAGGCTGTTCTTACGGCTTTCGACCGACTCATTCCTCAAGGCGAGCAGGTTCCTTATTTCCTTTACTTCGATGTGCCTGCTGAGAATATTGATGTGAATATCCATCCTACTAAGACTGAGATTAAGTTCGAGAACGAGCAAGCTATTTGGCAGATTCTGCTTGCAGCTGTTAAGGAAGCGGTAGGACGTTTTAATGATATCCCTGCTATTGATTTTGATACAGAGGGGAAACCAGATATTCCTGTGTTTAATCCTAATACTGGTACGGCTGCACCAAAGATTGACTTTAATCCTAATTATAATCCTTTCAAGCAGTCTTCTTCTGTAAAGACTTCGGCTCCTGATGGATGGGAAGAACTCTATACAGACTTGGGTTCTGGTGGTGAGATTCGTCAGTCTAAGCTCTTTGATCAGAATGAAGATGAGATGATTACCAGTAGCTTGGGTAATGGAACCAATGCTGTGGAGGAGGGTTCTATTATTCCTTCTGCTGTCACACAGCCTGTTGAAGAGTCTTTGATAGAAGACAAGGCACCATTGCATTATCAGTATAAGGGATGTTATATCATGACAGCTGTAAAGTCTGGACTGATGATTATCGACCAGCATCGTGCACATATCCGTATCCTTTATGAGGAGTATTTACGTCGATTGTCCGAACATAAAGTACATTCCCAGAAGGTATTGTTCCCTGAGATGGTTCAGTTCTCTGTGTCCGACCAAGTTGTTCTCGACCAGATCTTACCAGAGATGGCTGAGATGGGTTTCCAACTTGATAGTCTTGGTGGGGGGAGTTATGCTGTTAATGGTGTCCCTGCTGGTATCGAAGGGTTAAATGTTGTGACACTTATCGGTGATATGGTGGCCTCAGCAATGGAGAGTGGAGCAAGTGCTAAGGAAGAAATAGACCAGGCCTTAGCATTAAGTCTCGCTCGTAATGCGGCTATTCCACAAGGTCAGGTGTTGAGTGGCCTTGAGATGGATAATCTTGTCAACGAACTCTTTGCGTGCGGTAATGTCAACTATACTCCTTCTGGCGAACCAGTAATTGCGATTATGAAGCAACAGGATATAGAGCATCTCTTTCATAGTTAATAGTCTCTTTTATGACAGTTTGTTATATAAGCCTTATTAGCGCTAATTGGCCTAATAGGGCTTATAGTTTATTAATATCCTTCTGAGTTAATGTTCGATAATGTCTCTAAGGTTTGTAGATTACTCTATTATAAGTTTTCTTTTTAGTTGCTGTCATTTTAACATTTCGTGCAATTGTACTGTAAATAAGTTAGTTAGATGATGAATCCTAATGACAGTAATGACAGCAAAATCGAAACGCACCAGAAAAGGAGATGAACTCTCACCCCAATCTTCTTCTCTAAACTGGCATTTACTGCCCGAAGGAGAGTGACGATTGCTATACCTCTATAAGGTGGATGGAAAAAGGAGGACCTTCAGAATTTTAGTGTGATAATGATTCCCCTAAACTTAGGTCTCTGACGAAATATCACATAGTGCAATGGAGAGTATGGAGGGTTATGAAACAAAGCAATGGTAATCACGGGGACTCCGTCGGTGTGGGGAGCGATAGCAGTAGTTTGCCAGTTTTATTAGAAACTCTATACCCAAAGCAGTTTTCTCAGAATTAATCAGGAATCTGTACGCTACACCTTTGTCGCTCTTTGTGCCATCGGCAGCTCTGTGGCATTGCCTTTATCTCCGTCCCTTCTTTCCCTCCGTATGCCTTATTATATGAGAGTTTTAGTTATCACTATATATCGGAAGACCTAAATATATTGATAAGGAAACACAACAAAGGAAAACCGACTACGGCACCTAAGATTTGACCTAAGGTGACCATTGGAATATATTTGAAGATATTTCTCATAACTGATATACTTAGGGTTTCACTCTCCTCTACTTGCAAAACCGATTCTTACTCATTACAGAATAACCTTACTCTTTTCTCTTGAATCGTCTTTCAAACTCCTCCTTTGGCATCTTATATTTCAAATAACGTATGACATTCTCACGATAGAAGCTGTCTATATACGCCTTATCATAATCCTTTTCATAATCTCGGATGGACTCGTCTACGCCTATATCCTTCAATACTGGCACTGGGTTCTCTTTTGTTCCATACTCAGGATTATTCATGTCATCTCTGTTCACTGTCAGGATAACTTTCATTCCATAAGGCCACCACATATCCCTTGAACTCAGGAAACACATAATACTAAAATATTTCTTATACTCTACAGAATAAAATGGGATATAGGTACCTCCTGGATTAGAAAAATAATTATTATCCATTTTTGTTCTGAAGGTCTCCGATGTTAGAGCGTCTTCATCTTGATTCTTAAGATAACACTGAGATTTCTCTTCAGGCATAGCAACCTCTATATCATAAGAATTATTCATATACTTTTTGTAGTACTGTTCTGCATCATCGTTATACTTATTCGAATAATAAAATATATTAACAAGAAAACACAACAAAGGAAAACCAACTATGGTGCCTAAGATTTGACCTAAGGTGACCATTGGAATATATTTAAAGATATTTCTCATAACTGACAAGCTTGTATATTTATACCCTCCACTTTCTGTTTTCTACTCTCATCTATTGTCTTTATCATTTTTTCATATAACTTATTCTCCTTTTCATTCATACCCAATTCTATACTATTACTTATCATAGACGCAATAAAACCCACTCCAAGCTTCTGCAAATTGGTTTTATCTATAATATCTTTAATACTTTCACTTACCATTTGCTTTCCAACATTTTTAGCTGTTCTTCCTGCAAACACTCTCCAGAATGCTCTGGAAACATTGTTACCTTGAGAAACTTCTTCTGCTCCCCAACGTCCAAGAGTTTTGAGAACTTCTCCATTACTTCCAATAACACCAATCGAAGCCTCTCCTGCAGTTAGAACACCGCTTACTCCTGCATCACGTGCCATTTCTGGTTTCAAGATGCTACCATCTGCTTCCAAGTCTGCCTTCTCTCCTTTTAAGACTTTATGAGCATACTCCTGCTGATTCTTCATATTCTGATTACGATAGTTCTCATCGGCACCCGAAACATAATCATACACCGCTAATCCAGAACCAATGATAAGTCCTGCCACATCCCAACCGCTTGATGCTTTAAAGGCATTAGCACCTGAACCAATAAAACCTTGTAAAGCATTAGAATATAAATTCAACTCTAATATCTTCTTATTACTATCGCTAATCTTCTTGGATAGTTCAAGAGCTTTTTCATGACTCATCACCAAAGAGACAATCCCTCCTTTTTGACAAGTAAGGAAAGAACGTTCCAAAAGAGCATTTGCCTTCTCTATATAAACTTTACGATGGAACAACTCCCATGTGCCTCCTTTTGTACTATCGCATTCATGCGGTGCTTGTCTACAGTCATCCGCTTTGTTAGAATAAAAAATAGCAGCTCCACCTAATACACAAGTAGTACCGACAGCTGCAGCAATAACTAATGTAGCAGCACCAAAGGTTATAACAGAAAATGCAACAGCAGCTGCTCCCAATGTCAAACCAAAAAGCAAACTACCAAGCCCCTCATAATACGAAACTTTGATACGGCATTTCAACTGACATGTTAATTTCTTGTCACAAATATTGAGTAATGCTTTATTCTCTTTACCATACAAGACTTTAGCTTCTCTCTCCGTAATGATTTGGCTGGGCAATGTAGACAACATCTCAGTACAGATAACATCTGTGCCAGCAGGTATATATGATTGTGCCATAGTTACTTCAGTCTGTGAATACGATAAGTTACCAATATCTCAATATTATTCTTTACCTCCTCGATGATATTCACCTTGATTTCCTGAGGTAGTCCGTCATCTGCAAGGAGGATATCATGATAGAACTCATAATTATACTGCGTAAAGCTATACTTGATAATTGGCTGATAACGTTCCTTATAGGTTCTCATGATACCATACTCATTGACGAACTTTGTACGCTGGTCGTCAGCTGAGATGTAACGTGATATCTTCTTCAGTCCCGTCTCCTCATCTGTAGTAACCTCTTGCGTAAGAGAGGTCTTAATCGGAGTTTGGTCAAAGAGGAAAGAATAGAAGGTTTGCTCGAACTTCTCATCTTCCAGCTTTCTCCCTAAAAGATACTTATCAAAGAAAACATCATAAAACAGCTTACCCGAGAGTTCTGTTCTAAAGGTTGGCTCATCAACGAACTGCTTGTCGATAAGGTCAGTAAACTTCACCACCTGCTTGCCTTCATCAGAGCCTTGCCCCATAGTAGAATTGATAGTATAGAACATCTCCGCACGGTATTCCTCCCATCGTTTCTTGATTTCATCAAAGTTCACCACTTTGTTAATCTTGCCAGTCTGCGTGTCAATAGTAACCTCTGCATGACACTTGATACTATCAATCTTATCCAATAACTCCAGAGCCGGCATCATGTTGTCTGGTCGTATCTTTACAAAACTCTCCGTCACTTCACCTTTAAACCTGTTGTTTTTCAGTTTGGAGTCATACTGCAAAGATATTTCACGCCGTGTATCAGAATGACTTGTTATCATTCCGTCTATACGGTTCAATACTTTCTGTTCACATCTGTACTTGACAGTCTTATCAAATAATTCTGTTTCTCAAATAGGTTACGCCAAGGGCTCCCTTCTTCTCCCCAATCTATCATATCGGTTTATATAGAATTAGTAAATATTGTTATAGAATGTGTAGGAAAAGAGGAAGAGGACTACAATCCTGTTTGTCAAGTGCAAATATAAAGAAAAAGCATTAGAAATAACAAATAAAATGACAGGTAAAAGTCAGGCACTTATGAGAAGTGAGGTGATAAGATAGACCATAGCAACAACATCTACTATCATCTTCCGTTGTAAGAGATTTTCGTAGAGAGATCTGCACAAGAAAATCAAGTAAGGTTAGTGTTAGCCTCTCCTTTTTGGTTCTTCTGAAATATGGAGTGATAAACTAAAACTCTTATATAATACGGCACACAGGGGGACGGAGGTATAGCGTACTGATTTCTGATAATTTCTGAGATAAATGCTTGGGGTATAGACTGTCTAATAAAACTGGCAAACTACTTCTGTCGTTCCCCGTATCGACGGTACCTTTTATGACTACCAGTACTTTGTGTTTGATAATTCTCCGTGTTCTCTATTACTCTGTGTGACATTTCGTCAAAGTTCAAGACTTAGTTGCCTTTTCGATCGAGCTTCCTAAAGAGACCTCTTTTACTCACAGAACTACACAGAAGAACAGATTACACAGGGTTTCACAGAGACATTAAGTCAACCGATGACTCAGAGCGTTTCTGCTATTGTTGGGTGTTGGGTGCTAATTGTTAGGTGTTGATGATTAGCTATAGAGGTATCTCGGTGATTACGCCCTTCCTTTTGGGGGAAGAGATGGGGGAAGGGGCAGCATTTCTCTACGTGCTTAAAACTTTGGGAGAAGATTAAGAAAACGAGCGATAGATGGTGTTGCAATAAATGAAGAACAGAGTCCTGTTGTAAATCCTTTTCGTATTTCTTAAAACCAGTACCTGCTTTTTAATGTGCAAGAAGACGCCCTTCAACGTTCGAGAACATGCCCTTCTTGAGTGTTGTTAACGCCCTTCTTGAAGCTTGTTAGGCGTCTTCTTGATTCTTGTTTATAACTATTTGAATATCTGTTTGTTGTGAGTCTATTTCTTCTTGGCCCTTTCATCCTGAATAGTGGATATGCTTCTGTTGTTTTGTTGTGTTTTTTCGTAAAGCTATAAACATATTCAACTGACAAGAGACGGCACATCCATTGTCTGATAAATATGTATCTTTTACCATTGTTTATCATGCTGTTATTGAGTCTTTTCTTCTTCCTTTTCTTCCTTTGTTTTCCATCCCGTCATTCAGTCTTTATTTATTTGTACAACGTTAAATAAATTGTATTTTTCATGAAAAAGCGGCTGTGATAGATTTTAATTACTATCTTTGTGAACCGACTTATTTCCCAGTTGGTAGAGAGTATGACGAAATGAATAAGTTCTTAAAAGTAATAAGTTATGAGAAAGTTTTTGATAGTATTGGCATTGGCGGGCGTGTCGTTGACAGGTTCGGCCCAAGAAGAGGTGCTTACCGAGAAGTATAGTGTTGCCACAAACTCGTTCTGGAATAATTGGTTTGTACAACTTGGTGCAGACTGGAATGCGTGGTATTCTAATCAAGAACATGGTCGTGATGCAGCTATTAGTCCGTTGAAGGATTTCCGTTCAAAGCCGGGTGCAGCCTTCGCCATTGGTAAGTGGTTCACACCGGGTATCGGTCTTCGTACAAAGATACAGGGTATCTGGGGCAAGCGTGTCGGTGCTGACAGTAATCCTGCTTCTCAGCTTGATAACAGCAACAAGTATTGGATTGCACAGGAGCAGGTAATGTTCAATCTGAGCAACCTCCTTTGCGGTTACAATGAGAACCGTGTTTGGAATCTGATTCCTTTTGCTGGTACTGGTGTTGGACGTTCGATGTCAGCTAATCGTTATGCAATGGGCCTGAGTGCAGGTCTTCAATCTTCTTGGAAGGTGAGCAAAGGAATGCGTGTTTATCTTGAAGCTGGTTGGAACCGTTATGAAGGCGACCTCGATGGTGCTGCATACGCAAACAATGAGCGTCGTGGATGGGAGTCACATGACAATAACCTTTATGCAGAAATCGGTCTGAATTTCAATATTGGTAAGAGTACTTGGAGCAAGACACCAGATATGGAGACGATCAACGCACAGCATCAAGCAGCCCTTGACGCACTGAATGCACGCCTCCAAGATGCCGAGGAAGAGAACGCACGTCTTCGTAATGAACTGTCAAATCAGAAGCCTGTTGAGACCGTGTCGGAATCTGTTAAGCAGTTGGTAACAACTCCTGTTTCAGTATTCTTCGACATCAATAAGGCTACAATTGCTTCTCAGAAAGACCTCGTCAACGTACAGGCTCTTGCGAAATATGCTAAGGACAATAATAATAACCTCCTTGTGACAGGTTATGCTGACAGTGCAACGGGATCTGTTGCCTACAACCAGAAACTGTCTGAGCGACGTGCTACTGTCGTTGCTAATGAGCTTGTAAAGATGGGTATTGAGAATAATAAGATTACGACTGTCGGTAAGGGTGGGGTAGAGACCTTGTCTCCTATTTCTTTCAACCGCCGTGCAACGGTTCAGATAACTGAATAGGGAAAGTACCATTAAGATATTGTTTATAACGATAGGAATAATTGGGCTTATTAGGCTTATTGGCCTAATAGGCCCAATACCATCTTATTTATCATTGATACTTTGCCTTCCCTATCGTGAAAGTAATGACCTAAATGCCTTCAGCAGCATGATAAGACGAGCGGACGAGCGGTCCACTTACAACATGCTTAAAACCTTTCTCTAAAGCTATCCGCTTATATTCAGCAAACTTTTCGGGTGTGATATAGGCCTTGACAGGTAGGTGGTCGACAGTAGGTTGGAGATACTGACCGAGTGTGAGACGTTGGCAACCAGTTGAAAGGATATCGTCCATTGTCTCTAAGATTTCTTCGTGGGTCTCACCTAAGCCGAGCATAAATCCTGTCTTGGCAGTGATACCGCAGTTGGCTATCTCTCTCAGAACGTCTAAACTGCGTTCATAGCGTGCCACGGAGCGTACTGATGGTGTGAGGCGACGCACTGTCTCCATGTTATGTCCTGCTACGTGGGGATGTGTTGCCATGACTTGACGTATGAGGTCAGCCTTTCCCATAAAGTCAGGGATAAGCAGTTCTATCTTTGTGTCGGGGTTCAAACGGCGTATCTCTTCGATGGTCTTTATCCAATGGGCGGCACCATAATCGGGCAGGTCGTCACGGTCGACAGAGGTGATGACGGCATAACGTAGCTTAAGAGCTTTCACTGACTCAGCTACACGACGTGGCTCGTCAGGGTTGAGCAGTCTGGGTCTGCCACTTAATGTGTTGCAGAAACGGCACTTTCTTGTACAGATATCACCGCCAATCATCAAAGTTGCCGTACGTGCCATCCAGCATTCCGAGCGATTTGGGCAGAGTCCACTCGTACAGATAGTGTTCATATGATGCTTGGCAAGGATACCAGCCGTCTCGCCAGTCGACTTCTTCGATGTGAGGTCAATCTTAAGCCACTTTGGTTTCATCACGTGTGGCTCACGTCCGAAGAGTAAACGGAGAAACTGTCGTAGCTTCAAACCACGGATAATAGTGAATAGATCTATGTCTTCCAACCTCTCTTCTACCGCCTCTCTCGTGAACTCACAGCCTTTAAGTAGGCTGAGGAAATCATGGTCGATATCGCCAAGAAGGAAGTAATCGCCCACCATATTGACGCTTCCAATGATGTTATTCTTTAGTTCAATATGGGCTTCAAGTGTTCCGACACCTTCAAAACGATGCTTTCGAATGAGGGAGTATTTGGGATTTACCATAAACAAAGTCGTCAGAAGATAGTTCTTTCTCTATCTCTGCAACTTCTTTCATGTCTTCTTCCGTTAGTTCGAGCACCTCAGTACCACACATTTCCTGTCGTACATAGTCCATAAAAGCCAAGATATCTAACTGTGTATAGGTCGCAACATTCGTTACTCTTTGTCTGACAGACGCTACACCCTTACTTTGTAGTTTCTCTTTTGCAGGAGTGAGTGCATTAGACAGGTGGTCAAGTTGGGTATCAAAGAGTAGGGAGTTGTGCAGGACACTACGATTAGACAGTTGATAGAAAGCACATCCCGATACTTTTGTTCCGTTAATGAGAATATCATTTCGACCCGATAACTGTGCGTCAATCTTCAGTCCTTTTAGTAAGTCTGCCATTCGTTGCATATAAGCAGCAAAGGCTTCGTTGGCATTGACGGAACGTGAAATATAAGAAAATTGTATGCAACCCTTGTCGGCATAGATACATCCTCCACCACTTTTCCGTCTGAAAATATCAATCTTGTGTTCTTTACAGTAGTCTGTATTGACCTCATTATCAATCAACTGGTTGCGTCCTAACATAACAGTAGGGTTCACACGCCAGCCCATAAAGTAGTCGTCATCGGTATAATGACGTGCTACATATTCTTCTACTGCAAAGTAGAAGGGCAGTTGATGAATGGTATCTGGTTTAGGTAGTAGTATATATTTCATCGTTGGTATTGATTGTTTATGGGAACAAATGTACAAATAAATTTACTAAAGAGAGAAGAAAGTTGGGAAAATAGTGAGGAAGGCACTATTAGTCTTATTAGCGTTATTATCCCAATAAGGCTAATATGTAACCCTTAAAAAATGCAAAAAGTAATCATCGCTCTTATACTTTTCGTATTTTTGCAGTCGAATTTATCAGATAAACTAAAGGTAATAGGTTATGTTAAAAAAACAATTCGTATCAGTAGCAGCCGTAGCAGTACTAACTACAGGAGTTGCTTTTGCTGCAGTGCAGCAGGATAAGGTGATGTATAAGCAGGCAGATGGCACCTATGTTGTCAATACGACCACTCTCTGTCAAAATGTCAAGGGCTTTAAGGGGGCTACACCCTTGGAGGTTTTTATCAAGAATAATAAGGTGGTTAAGGTTGAGGCTTTGCCAAATCATGAAGGACCAAAGTTCTTTGATAAGGTTAAACAAGGTCTTTCCAAAGTTTAGTGGCTTGAAGGTGTCAAAGGCAGCGAAGGCAAGTAGTATTGATGGGGTCACTGGTGCTACCTATACATCACGTGCTGTGAAGGAGAATATAGCTGCGGCCGTAGCTTACTATAAGAAGAATAAGTAAGAGTTAGATAACTATAAAATAGAAAAAGATGATTAGATTAAACGCTTTTTTCAAAGTTAAGGCTGGTGTGACAACAGCCCAAGTGAAAGAACTCGCAGATGAGTTAGTAGCACTTTCACGTAAAGATGAAGGTAACAAGGGCTATGATTTGTTTGAGAGCACAACGCAGCCAGGTGTTTTCCTTTTCTGTGAATCATGGGAGGACAAGGCTTGTTTGACTCGTCATGCTCGTTCAGAACATTTCACTCGCATTGTTCCTGAATTAGAGAAACTAACTGATGGCGGCTTAAGCATTGAGCAGTTTGAGCGCTAATCACATATAGCTCTCTCCCTTCATTAGCCTTGGTCATTGACTATTTGGTTGAAGAGGGGGGATGAAGAAACTAAATTAAAAGAGCGTATCAAGAAGTAGTCAATCTTCTCGATACGCTCTTTCATAATCTTTGATAAACCTTCCCTCTTTTCGGTATCTACTCTCCTCCCTTTAGAAGATAAATCCTTTGAGAGGAACTGGGCCTTACTTTACATTCCCCACCTTAATCAAATACTCCGCAATCTGTACCGCATTCAATGCAGCACCCTTGCGAATCTGATCGCCAGTGAGCCAAAGTGTATTGCCATTGTCGTCGGCAAGGTCCTTACGAATACGGCCCACATAGATGTCGTCGTGACCAGCACTCTCGAGTGGCATTGGGTAGACATAGTTCTGTGGATCATCAACGACAGTAACGCCAGGAGCAGCCTTCAAAGCCTCACGAATCTCCTCAACAGAGAGTGGACGCTCGGTCTCGAACCATACAGCCTCTGAATGGCTACGGAGAGAAGACACACGGACACAGGTGGCAGAAGTGCGAACATCAGAGTGCATAATCTTACGTGTCTCGTTGAACATCTTTATCTCTTCCTTCGTATAGTCGTTCTCTGTCATCTTATCAATCTGTGGAATGACATTGTAGGCCAACTGATGTGGGAATTTCTCGATTGTCTTTACCTCGCCAGTCTCAACAAGTTCCTTGTACTGCTGCTGCAACTCTGCCATAGCGGCAGCACCCGCACCAGATGCACTCTGGTAACTACTGATATGTATCTTCTTGATATGGCTGAGCTTATCGATAGGATTCAATACGACAACCATCATAATGGTAGTACAGTTAGGGTTGGCAATGATGCCACGTGGACGGTTCAATGCATCCTCTGCATTAATCTCTGGAACAACCAAAGGTACGTCGTCATCTTGACGGAACTGGCTGGAGTTATCAATCATGATAGCACCATATTTGGTGATGGTCTCAGCAAACTCGGCTGATGTACCACCGCCAGCACTGGTGAAGGCGATGTCTACATCCTTGAAATCATCATTATGCTGGAGTAGCTTCACCTCATATTCCTTACCCTTGAATGTGTATTTCTTGCCAGCTGAACGCTTAGAACCAAAAAGGACAAGGTCGTCCATTGGGAAGTCTCTCTCTGCTAAGATGCGCAGAAACTCCTGACCTACGGCACCACTGGCACCAACAATTGCTACTTTCATATCTTTTATCTTTATTTATTTCAAACCTATTCTTAGTTGCAAATTTACTATTTTTCTTGTAATATGTGCTACAATCTATCTATCTTTTTAATATAATGTGATATATTTTATAAAATATCTTTGTTTATTCCTCATGCATTGTTCTTAGGCTATTATGTAGAGTCTTGAAGCGTTGCTCGCATGAAACAGAAAAGATATATACCTTTATACATAGTTAATGTTAGGTATGCCAAAAGTTTTTTCGTAACTTTGCAGACAGTAATTTATAGATACGCATGCTGAATTTATCCCAATATTTCCCGATAACTGACCCAACATTGATATTCTTTGTTGTCTTGCTGATGATATTGCTTTCACCTATCATCATGGGACGACTGCGTATTCCACATATCATTGGTATGGTGTTGGCTGGTGTTCTTGTAGGCAAGTATGGATTGAATATACTGGAGCGTGACGCTTCTTTTGAGCTGTTTGGACGTGTAGGATTGTATTATATCATGTTCCTTGCAGGGCTTGAGATGGATATGGGAGGACTGAAGAAAAACCGGAATAGTGTGATAGTCTTTGGTATGTTGACTTTCATTATTCCCTTTGCGATGACCTATTTCATGGGTATCAGTCTCTTGGGGTATCTCCCTTTAGCCTCCCTTCTGCTCTCGGCTATCATGGCGTCTAACACGTTGATAGCCTATCCGATAGTAGGACGATATGGATTGACACGGCATACGAGTTCTACGTTGAGTGTGGGGTCGTCTATGATTGCGCTTTTCATGGCCTTGATAGTGATGGCATCTATTGTCAATTCGTTTCATGGAAATGGTGGAATTGTTTTTTGGCTGTTATTCATTCTAAGGTTCGTAGCTTATTGCGTGGGGCTTATCATGGTCATACCTCGTGTGACCCGTTGGTTCCTTCGTCGATATTCGGATGCTGTGATGCAGTTCATCTTCATTCTTGCAATCGTATTCCTTTCTGCTGCCTTGTCGGATGCTGTTGGTTTGGAGGGTATCTTTGGAGCCTTTCTGTCAGGCTTGATATTGAACCGTTTCGTACCGAGAGTATCTCCATTGATGAATCGCATAGAGTTTACTGGTAATGCACTCTTCATTCCTTATTTCCTTATCGGTGTGGGTATGTTGATAAATATACGCCTGCTCTTCGTCGGAAGTCGGATATTGTGGGTCGTATTCTGTATCGTACTCTTCGGTACGTTGGGTAAGGCTTTGGCTGCTTATTTGGCTGCCCGCTTCTTTCGAATGTCTTGGTTGTCAGGTCACATGATGTTCGGTCTGACCAGTGCACATGCTGCTGGTGCCATAGCGATGGTGATGGTAGGACGTAGACTGGAGATTTCTCCAGGTAAATACCTCTTTGGTGATGAAGTCTTGAATGGTATTGTAATAATGATTCTCTTTACTTGTGTCATCTCATCTATCATCACAGAGCGGGCAGCACAACGGCTTCGTCTACAAGAGAAGGAGGGTCAGGATATGATGAAGAACCTCGATGATGAGAAGATTCTGATACCTGTGAAGTATCCAGAATATTCTGATAATCTTGTTACAATGGCAACACTGATGCGCAATCCACGTCGAAAGAGAGAGTTGGTAGCATTGAATGTTGTGTATGATGATGTGAATATGCGTCATAATCAAGCTGAGGGACAGCGTTTGTTAGACCATCTATGTGACTTAGCAAGTTCTTCAGATGTACCTATGGTAACGCAGGTGCGTGTCGCAGCTAATATTGCCAATGGTATAAAACATGCTTTCAAAGAGTTCCAAGCATCAGAAATATTGATGGGCTTACACTTCCACAAAGAGATAAGTCGTAGTTTCTGGGGCGAGTTTACACGAAGTCTTTATAACGGATTAAGCCGTCAGATTATCGTTACACGTATCTTACAACCACTAAATACAATACGCAGAATACAAGTGGCAATCCCTTCCCGTGCTGAGTTCGAGCCTGGTTTCTATCGTTGGTTAGAACGTTTAGCACGTATGGCAGGCAACTTAGAGTGTCGTATCACGTTCCATGGGCGTAGAGATACATTGCAACTTGTTAACGAGTTTATCCGTAATCGTTTCTCAAGTGTGAGGGCTGAATATGAGGAGATGGAGCATTGGAAAGATTTGACCACGCTTGGTACGAAACTTCGGGACGACCATCTTTTTGTTATTGTGACGGCTCGTAAGGGTACAATATCCTATAAGACAGCCATGGAAAGGCTGCCAGAAGAATTGAATAAGTGCGTTAAGGGCAAGACTATCATGATTATCTTCCCTGACCAGTATGGTAGTGAGATGGATGATATGACCTTTGCTCAACCACAGCATACGGAGGAACGCAGTGCTTATGAGGCTGTTAGAGAGTGGATTAATAATAAGGTGTAAGAGGATATTAGGCTAATTAGGCCAATTAGGCTAATATGGCTAATAAGCCTAATAGCCCCGATAAAAGAATAGAATTATGATAGACATTAAGAACATAACTAAAAGTTTCGGGTCGCTTCAGGTATTGAAAGGCATAGACTTACATATAGAGAAGGGGGAGGTTGTTAGTATTGTCGGACCATCAGGAGCTGGTAAAACCACGTTGTTACAGATACTTGGCACATTGGATAAGCCAGATAGTGGGGCTGTCGTGGTGGATGGCATCGACGTAGGAAGCTTATCAGCTGGTAAGCTGAGTGACTTTCGTAACCAACACTTAGGTTTTGTGTTCCAATTCCATCAGCTCCTTCCTGAGTTTACGGCTCTTGAGAATATTATGATACCTGCTTATATTGCAGGGCGAAAGACCAAGGAAGCACGTCAGCGTGCCGAAGAACTATTGGAGTTTATGGGCTTGAGCGACCGTGCCAACCATAAACCCAATGAGCTTTCTGGTGGTGAGAAGCAGCGTGTAGCAGTAGCTCGTGCGTTGGTAAACAATCCTGCTGTCATCCTTGCCGATGAGCCTTCGGGTAGTTTGGACAGTAAGAACAAGCAGGAACTGCACCAACTCTTCTTCGATCTCCGTGATAAGTTCGGTCAGACCTTCGTTATCGTTACACACGATGAAGGGCTCGCACATATAACAGACAGAACGATACATCTCAAAGATGGCTTGATACAGAACGATGTTTGTCAAGAGACAGAATGACATAAAGACATATTCTTTTAAAGACATATTTCCGAGGTGGAAGGAAGAAAGTCACCGTTAAACCTTAATCAATCTGATAATACAATGGACACAGAACGGTTAATAAAACTGATTATAAACACAGCCTACGAGGTTCAAAGCCATTTGGTAGCTGGATACTTAGAGAGTGTATATAAGAAGGCTTTATTGTTAGAACTTTAAGATGCTGGGCTGAAAGTTGAGGATGAAGTAGAGTTGCCTGTGTTGTATAAAGGACATGTGATAGGCGATTTCAGAGCAGATATAATTGTAGAAGAATGTGTTATTATAGAGTTAAAGGCCGTTGCTCATTTGCTACCAGCACACGAGATTCAACTCGTAAACTATCTTACCATAGCTGAGATAGATAATGGGCTGCTTATAAACTTCGGTGCTGCTGAGAGATTAGAAATTAAACGCAAGTATAGAGTTTATAATCCTCATATTTAATGTCTATGCCATTGGAGAGAGTATATCATTAAAGTCTATGTCATTAAAAGAATAGAGTCTATGTCATTATAGGAATATGTCATTATGTCATTCTGTCTAAAACTCATTCTGTCTAAAAACTATATATTATGTCTAAAATAAAGCTTGGAGCATACAACACGCTCACTGTATTAAAGGTTGCCTTACGTGAAGGCAATGGTGAACCATTTGGTCTCTACCTTGATGGTGGACCTGCTGGAGAGATTCTCATGCCTCAGAGGTATGTCCCTGAAGGAACTGAAATAGGTGATGAAGTGGAGGTCTTTGTCTATCTTGACCAAGACGAACGTCCTATTGCTACGACCGAAGAACCCTTAGCGCAGGTAGGCGACTTCACTTACTTGGAGTGTTCGTGGGTGAATGAGTATGGTGCATTCCTCTCTTGGGGTGTGATGAAAGACCTCTTCTGTCCTTTCCGTGAACAGAAGAAGCGTATGACTATCGGCAATAGCTATATTGTTTATATTCATCTTGACGAAGAAAGCTATCGTCTTGTGGCCTCTGCAAAGGTGGAACATTACCTTAACGAGCAGCCACGTGGCTATAAACACGGACAGGAGGTTGACCTGTTGGTATGGCAGAAAACCGACCTTGGTTTTAAGGTCATTGTCGATAATCAGTATCCAGGGCTCATCTACGAAGATCAAGTGTTCCAGTATGTTCACACTGGCGACCGTTTGAAGGGCTATATCTCTACTGTTCGCCGTGATGGTAAGATTGATTGTACTCTTCAACCCACAGGACAACAGCATGCAGAAGACTTTGCTGAGACCCTGCTTCAATATTTGAAGGATAACGACGGAGTATGCGACCTTGGCGATAAGAGCGAAGCAGAGGATATCAAACGACGTTTCCAAGTATCGAAGAAGGTGTATAAACGTGCCGTTGGCGACCTCTATAAACGTCATCTTATCACTGTCGAACCGTTGTCAATACGTTTAGTAAAATAGAATAAATCCCTTTTTTCTTATTTTTTTCGTACTTTTGCACATGATAGGCTGCACTCGACAAAATGAGAACAAGTTCTCTTTTGTTTTCGTTTGCACTATCTTTGAATAAGATAGGCTGCACTCGACAAAGCGAAAACAAGTTTTCCTTTGTCCTCGTTTGCACTATCTTTGTATAAGATAGGCTGCACTCAACAAAATGAGAACAAGCTCTCTTTTGTTTTCGTTTGCACTATCTTTGTATAAGATAGGCTGCACTCGACAAAATGAAAGCAAGCTTTCTTTTGTTCTCGTTTGCACTATCTCTGTAATCTAAATAAAGGATAATAATAAAACAATGCAGAATCAATTTTCAAGAACACAACTCCTCCTTGGTAAGCCTGCCATCGATACGCTTAATGGTAGTCGTGTGGCTGTCTTTGGTGTTGGAGGTGTTGGTGGATATGCTGTTGAGGTCTTGGCACGTAGCGGCGTGGGAGCTATTGATGTTATTGATGACGACCGTGTCTGTCTGACGAATGTCAATCGACAACTCCTTGCTACCACTCGAACAGTGGGAAAACACAAGGTAGATGTGGCTGAGGAGCGTATTCGTTCAATCAATCCACGTTGTATTGTACGGAAGTATCAAACTTTCTATCTGCCTGATAATGCTGATCAGTTCGACTTCTCTCATTATGATTATGTTATAGATTGTATTGACACCGTTACAGCTAAGCTCGACCTTATCTATCGTTGTCATGAACTTAACATCCCATTGCTCTCTTGCATGGGTGCAGCTTATAAACTTGATGCCACACAATTTCGTGTGACTGACATCTTCAAGACCATCAACGACCCATTAGCGAAGGTCATTCGTAAGAAACTTCGTAAGACAAAGATTAAGCATCTAAAGGTTGTTTATAGTCCTGAGGAGCCACTTGAGAGTATAGAACAGCCTGAAATCTCTTGCCGTTTCCACTGTATCTGTCCCGATAAGGATATGCGTAAGTGTACTGACCGCCATACTATCCCCAGTTCTAATGCGTGGGTACCAGCTGCGGCGGGACTTATTGCAGGTGGAGAGGCTGTGAAAGATCTTGTCAGTCTTGCCCACACTATGCGCATCCGTCCTGAGGATGAGGCTACAAGTGAGCCTGCTCGCATCGCTCGTGAACGTGCTGCAAAGATGTTGGAAGAGCATAAACGAATTAAAGCAGAGAAGGCTGCAGCGGATAAGTAATGTATTTATATTTTATTATTAAGGACATATAAGTCATTTCTGTCATCATTGGAAAGACATAATCCTAAGACTACGTAAGAAAATAAAAGGACATTTGGTGATGTTGCTATCCCAAATGTCCTTTTTTATTGTTTGTTGTCTTTAATGCCAAATCATACTATGAGATTACTCATAAATGAAGGTGAAATCTTTCTTTGCGGTTAGCGTATTGCCAACAAAACAGGTCTTAAGAGCGATATGCTCAAACTTCTTACGCTGCTTCTCATCAAATGAAGCTTTTAGATGGAACGTGATAGGAATACGTGTAACGGTAAAGGTTTGCATGTCTTCCTCTATCTCACCGACCTCAGCATAGCAACCAGAAAAATCTACACCGCCACGTTCTGCCTGCAAGCCCATCATTGTCAAGCCACATGCTGCCAGTGCATTACCTAATAACTCGACGGGATTCTGATTTTCTCCTAAGCCTCCTACAACCTTACCAGCATCAGTATTTATGGTTACAGCAGACCTAACATGCGTTGCTTCAACTCGTCCTTTACCTTGATAAATAGCTTTTGTAATTGTCATAATTGTATCTATTAGAATTAGTAATAATACTTCGATTGGTTAATAACATTTATATGTCTCTTGCAAAGATAATAAAAGAATATAGATAAACCAAGCCTTGCTAATCTTTCAATCATTTTTTTCTTTTTTCTTAAAGTCCAACCTTTAAGAAATTGTATTCTTTTTATATGCTAATAGGCTTGTGTCTCTACTCGTCTCGGTTAGTCTGATTTTATTTAAAACTGTTATTTCCTTTGCTTGCAGGTTAAACTATATAAAATAGGAGAAATAACTTAGCTTAATATTAGCGTGTTACCGATAAGTAACTTAACTTTGCAGTTACCGATTGGTAACATAGGCATATAATAGAATGAAAAGTAGAGAACAAACAGAAAGTAAGATACTTGAGGCTGTCGCAAGCATTGTTGAGAGCGACGGTTTCGAGAAACTTGGTATCAATACTATTGCGTTAAAAGCGAATGTTTCTAAGATGCTTATTTATAGATACTTTGGTGGACTTGAAGAGTTAGTTGCACGGTTTATAATGCAGAAGGATTATTGGGCTAACACTGACACGCTTATCCTCAATCCTCATTCGGTTGGTGATAGTATAAAGAGCATGTTTCGCAATCAGATTGAGCAACTACGAAACGATGTTACTTTAAGGCGGTTATGTCGCTGGGAGTTATCCTGTCATAACGCATGCATTGACCGGCTTAGAGATAAACGGGAAGAGAATGGATGCAATCTAATCAAAGTGGTCAGTAGACTGACTGGGTGTTCTAATTCGGAGGTGGCGTCTTTAGCAAGTATTCTCTCGGCTTCTATCAGTTACTTGACATTGATAGAAGATCAATGCCCTACGTATAACGGTATTGCTTTACAGACTGATAAGGGGTGGGAACAGATTGCACAAGGAGTGGACATGATAGTCGACCTATGGATAAAAAGTATTCAAGAAGGGGAAAATTAATTGTTTTATGATTTGTTTTTATGGGAGTTATGAATAATATAGTAGCACAAAATCCAGATTATCTGTTTATGATAGAGAGCGCTTGTAAGGCTCCTTCTGGGCATAACACACAGCCTTGGTTGTTTAAGATAGGTGCGTCTGAGATTGATATCTATCCTGATTTTTCAAAAGAATTACCTATTGTCGACCCAAGTCATCGGGAGTTATTCGTTAGCTTAGGCTGTGCGACAGAAAATCTTTGTATTGCTGCTCACGAGAAAGGCTATCATACTGAGGTCAAAGTCATAGAGAACTCCTTTATTCGAGTCCTACTTACAGAGGGGAAGGAAAAGCTGCCTGATTCTTTGTTGTTCCCTCAAATCGCTGTAAGACAGACGAATAAGCGTGTCTATAATGGTGAGGCAATACCAGAAAGCACCATCAATATACTCAAAATGGTTCCTATCGAACCGTCTGTATCTATTCATTTTTATAGAAATGGAACTGTTGATTATGACACAATAGCTGGTTGGGTTTATGCTGGTAATCGCTTGCAAATGAACGATGAGGCTTTTAAGACGGAACTTACTGACTGGATGCGTTATAATAAGAAACAACAGGACAATACACGAGATGGACTGAGTTACGCTACTTTTGGGGCTCCGAATATTCCTCTTTTTATGGCTAAGTTTATCATGTCAAAACTTATCAATGAGAAAACACAGAATAAAGGAGACCGAAAAAAGATAGCTTCTGCGTCACATCTCGCACTTTTCACAACAAAAGATAATACTGTTGAACAGTGGGTTGCATTAGGTAGAACCTTAGAGCGGATGCTATTGTGCACAACACAGGTAGGTATCGCAAATGCTTATCTCAATCAGCCTAATGAAGAGAGTGGTATTGCAAAAGAAATGGCAAAGCAATTGCAAATCCCTACGGAATATCCTACTGTCTTGATAAGGTTGGGTTATGGGAAACGAATGCCTTATTCGCTTAGGCGTGACTATAGGTCATGTATTCTTTCTGAAGAGTAAATTTGTTGACAAGACATAGGTCATTGGATAGGTTAAGTATTATTCTCTTTTATAAAAGTACTATTTAGTAAGTTGGAATTATAAGCTTAACAACTATGGTTCGTCCAATGCTTCGCATGATGTTTCAGACCTCTCTTGTCGCTTCAAGTCCTATTTCTTCGTAAGCCTTAGGTGTCTCAGTGATAATTGGCGGTACTCCAAGTAGGCTTTCACCTTGTAATATAGGCTGTTGCCCACTCCCTTTCTCTCATGGAAAATAGGTAGGTGGAGCTTATAAAGAGAGGTGACCTTCTCCCTTGCTATCCATTGTAGCGAGACATGGATGATTGAGCTTGCTCCTCTTTGGATGCTGATAAAAGGGGTGATATGAAACGTTTGAGCTTACTTGTAGGGGATAGGGTGGGGGAGGCGTTGACTCTTTATCACACTAACTTGGTAACCTTCCCATGCCTCAGAAGGAATAATAGGACTATGAAAAAGTGTTACATATCAATGATCTAAATACCCTCAAAATAGGAGTATAATATCTTAAAAAATCAGCCTTATAACCTTCATGAAATCAATAAGTTACAAACTGCGTTGGAGAAGACGCCCTTCTTGCCTCAAGAAGGGCGTCTTCTGCATGCAAGAAGGGCATGTTCTCGAATGCTAAAAGGCCTCTTCTTCGAGCTTGAAGAGCATGTGTGGGATAAGAAGGGTGCAAAATAAGACCCCTTCCCCAGCCCCTCCCCGAAAGGGAGGGGAGCGCCTAACGGGACACAGTTTGCTATGATTTTGTGGACAGTAAGTACGTATTAGTAGCTTTCTTCAAACCATTAACACCTAACATTCACCACCCACCACCATAAAAGAAACTACGAAATAATGGACGATAAGCAGGTGTTAGCGGCTTTACTCTAACCATTAACACCTAATATTCACCACCCACCACCATAAAGGATGCTTTGAATTTGTGGGAAGTAAGTACGTGTTAGCGGCTTTACTCTAACCATTAACACCTAACATTCACCACCCACCACCATAAAGAAATAGATAGGTTATTGTGCAGTTGGAGCCTCAAAGTCGTATGTAACCTTTATGGCTTTATCACGTGACAGCTGTCCGGGGTTGGTGCCAGGTTCTCCTTCGGGTATTTCACGATGATAGAAAGCATAGAAGTGGACCCATGCGTCTAATATTTTCCCGTCTTTATCGTGGAAAGACATAGGGATTGTTGGGAATACAGGGAGACCATGGTGGTCGACAAATGACTTCTGAACCAGTTCACTACAATAGATTTCTTTGTCATCAGGCATATAGAAATGGTCGTATGGACGGCCGAGATAGCTTAGTGCTCGGCTCATGGAAGTAGCCATATCACAGTCGACAATTACTCTACCAACAGCAATGAGCGGTTTTCCTTCTTTCCCTTTCGCACGATCGAGGAACTTGGTAAGAGGGGTGAGCGACACCGCTTGCCATAAGCCTCCAGTGCATAATCAGCACTATCCGTATGATGGAAGATGGCCACGTGGTCGATTTTTAGTCCGTTAATGCCCTGTGTAGCATCTGTAATAGGGTTGTTTGTTTCCTTCACAACAAACATCAAGTCGCCTTCATGCAAGTTTTGCAGTGATATGTCTTCGTCTTGAAAGGACTCAGCAGAGCAGCCGACTAAGGAAATAAGGCACAGTAAGAGAAGGTTTGATACGATGTGTTTTAGTTTCATGATTGTTTTTCTGTTTATATAAGTTATATTTTAAGTTTCGTCAGGAGTGTTCTTTTAGGTAAATAAAAAGACGACCATCTCTTGTAGATAGTCGTCTTCTATTGTCTAATCCTTAGAACTCAGCGTTCTTTGGAGTACGTGCAAATGGGATAACGTCACGGATGTTCTGCATACCAGTAACGAAGAGGATGAGGCGCTCGAAGCCAAGACCGAAGCCACCATGTGGACAGGTACCGTACTTACGAGTATCAAGATACCAGTCGTAAACCTCACGCTTCATGCCACGATTGTCTATCTCTGTAAGCAACTTGTCGTAATCTTCTTCACGAACAGAGCCACCAATAATCTCACCAATATGTGGGAAGAGGACGTCAGTACCCTGCATTGTCTTGCCGTCAGGGTTCTTCTTCATATAGAACGACTTGATCTCGCTTGGATAGTCAGTCATGATGACAGGACGTTTGAAGTATTCTTCTACGAGATAGCGCTCATGCTCGCTACTGAGGTCCATTCCCCAACCAGTGATAGGGAACTCAAACTTCACGCCGTCAGCGACTGCCTTCTGTAGAATCTCGATACCCTCTGTATAAGTAAGACGTACGAAGTCTTCCTTCAAGATGCCTTCCAAGCGAGCAATCAGCCCCTTGTCAATCATCTTATTGAGGAATTCAAGGTCGTCCTTGCAGTTCTCCAATGCCCAACGAACGCAATATTTGATGAAGTCTTCCTCAAGGTCCATGAGCTCATCCTTGTCGATGAAGGCTACTTCAGGCTCTACCATCCAGAACTCTGCCAGGTGGCGTGGAGTGTTGGAGTTCTCTGCGCGGAAGGTAGGACCAAAGGTATAGATAGCACCAAGTGCTGTCGCACCTAACTCACCCTCCAACTGTCCAGACACAGTAAGGTTAGTACGTTTGCCGAAGAAGTCAGCACTGTAATCAACCTCACCACCTTTTGCAATGCGGTCAAGGTCGAGTGTGGTTACTTGGAACATGTTTCCTGCACCCTCAGCATCACTACCAGTAATCAGCGGAGTGTGGAAATAGTAGAAACCATGGTCGTGGAAATACTTGTGGATGGCCATTGCCATGTTATGGCGGATACGGAAGACAGCACCAAAGGTGTTTGTGCGAAGGCGCATGTGACCGTATTTACGCATATACTCGAAGCTCTGACCCTTCTTCTGCATAGGGTAGTCGCTTGGGCAAAGACCGTAGATCTCAATCTCTTTACATTGTATCTCAGACGTCTGACCAGCGCCTTGACTCTCTACGAGCGTACCGATAACGCTGATACAAGCACCTGTTGTGATGCTCTTCAGTTGGTCTTCGTCGATAGTAGAAGGGTCGACAACAACCTGAATGTTCTTAATTGTAGAACCATCATTCAGGGCGATGAAGTCAACAGCCTTGCTGCTTCTATGAGAACGAACCCATCCCTTTACGTTGATATCTTTACCAAAATCGGTGCAAGCAAGTGCATCGACGATTTTTGTTCTTTTCATTTGTTATGTTGTAATTAGGTACTCCCCAAGTCTCTCAAAAGGCGAGGAATGCTGTTAGTCCATGTGTCTAATGCCTAAATAGTGGCATTGTTAGGTCTCGCACATTCACTTCTTTTGAGAGGTTTGGGGAGGTTTCTATTTTATTCAAACGCACCCATGCGCAGCATGTCAACCTCCTTCTCAGTGAGGAAACGCCAATCGCCACGACGTACATTCTTCTTGGTCAAGCCCGCAAACTGTACACGGTCGAGTTTTACGACACGGTAGCCGAGGCTTTCAAAGATACGACGTACGATACGATTCTTGCCGCTGTGGATCTCAATACCAACTTGTGTCTGATCCTGTGGGTCGGCATATTCGATAGCATCAGCCTTGATCTCGCCATCTTCCAACTCGATACCGTCAGAGATCTTCTGCAGGTCATTAGCCGTAACAGGCTTGTCGAGGAATACATGATATACCTTCTTCTTCAAGAACTTAGGATGAGTAAGCTTTGAAGCAAGGTCGCCATCGTTGGTAAGAAGCAGTACACCAGTTGTGTTACGGTCGAGTCGACCAACAGGATAGATACGTTCTGGGCACGCACCCTTCACGAGGTCCATCACAGTCTTACGTTGTTGAGGGTCGTCACTTGTAGTTACATAGTCCTTAGGTTTGTTCAGAAGGACATAGACCTTCTTCTCCAATGATACTGGCTTCTCTTGGAAGAGTACCACATCAGAGCGGAGAACCTTACTACCGAGTTCCTTTACGACCTCACCATTTACGGTTACTGCACCAGAGAGGATGAACTCATCAGCCTCACGACGTGAGCATACACCAGCGTTAGCAAGATACTTGTTCAAGCGGATTGGCTCATTTGGATCAAAGTTCTCCTCCTTGTATTCAATGCGCTTCTTAAGTGAATACTTTGCATTTGGGTCATAATCAGCACTGTGCTGACGGTATCCGCCCTGATTGTATCCGCCACGGTTGTTGTATCCGCCACGATTGTTGTTGTATCCACCACGGTTGTTGTTGTATCCGCCACGATTGTTGTTATATCCGCCACGGTTATTGTTGTATCCGCCACGACTCTGATAGCTTCCCTGCTGGCGAGGCTGGTATCCACCCTGACGTGGCTGGTAACCGCCTTGACTTGCCTGATAGCTTGTCTTCTCCTCACCCTCAGCACCACTATTGGCGTTGTAACGTGGGCGATAAGCCTGTGACTGATAGCCATTTTCTTCACTGTTGTAACGTGGACGATAGCCACCCTGCTGTGGACGACTCTGGTATCCACCACGATTATTATATCCACCTTGGCGTGGCTGGTAGCCGCCTTCTTCACCGTTACTATTGTAACGTGGACGATAACCACCCTGCTGTGGACGACTCTGATAGCCCCCACGATTGTTGTTATATCCGCCATTATAGCTGTTCTGACGTGGACGATAGCTGCCCTGTTGTGGGCGACTTGCACTCTGCAGACCAGAGCCGAAGCCCTCAGGACGGAACCCGCCTTCGTCGTTACTGCTATTAGCCTTATCGCTACTGTAAGCGCGTTGGCTGTGAATACGTGGACGTTGTGTACGTCCTGTGCCACGGTACTCTCTTTGATAGCCGCCTTGTTCGGCAGCTGAATAGCCCTCGCGGCTGTTCTCATTCTGCTCAGACTGAACTTCTTTGTTCTCGAATTCTTCTGTCATAATTGTTTAACTTAAGATTTGATACTACTGGCCTCACGGCCAATCCATTTATTTATTAATTATTAAAAATCAAACTCCGTTAGACGGAGAGACTCAGTTTAATATCTTCTTTATACTTTATTATACCCTATAAGACGGATTAAATGCCCGTATAGTTGTGTGGATTGATAGCCATTAGTTCGGCTTTCACACTGTCACTGACATTGAGTGTCTGAATGAAAGCATGTATTGTTTCCTCTGTCATCTTCTTGTTTGTGCGTGTGAGTGCCTTTAATGCCTCGTATGGGTGTGGATAAGCTTCACGGCGCAAGATAGTCTGAATAGCCTCTGCCACAACTGCCCATGTGTCCTCGAGGTCAGCTTTTAGCTTCTCTTCGTTGAGGATGAGCTTGCGAAGACCCTTCAGTGTGCTCTGTATGGCGATGATACTATGTCCAATAGGAACACCTACATTACGCAGAACAGTTGAATCTGTAAGGTCACGCTGCAGTCTACTTACTGGCAACTTCTGTGCCAAGAACTGTAGGATAGCATTGGCTACACCGAGGTTACCCTCACTATTCTCGAAGTCGATAGGGTTCACCTTGTGTGGCATTGCACTTGAACCTACTTCCCCAGCCTTAATCTTCTGCTTGAAATACTCCATTGAAATATACATCCAGAAATCGCGATCGAGGTCGATCATGATGGTATTGATTCGGCGAATAGCATCAAATGCTACCTAAGTGGTCGTAGTTGCTAATCTGTGTAGTCCACTGCTCGCGCTCTAATCCTAATTTCTCACTGACAAAACGGTTGCCGAAAGCACGCCAGTCATGTTGTGGATAAGCTACGTGATGGGCATTGAAATTACCCGTAGCACCGCCGAACTTAGCCGTCATCTTACAGTTGCGCAAGCTTGCGAGCTTGCTCGCTGAGTCGGTAGATATAAACCTCTATTTCCTTACCTAAGCGAGTAGGGGAGGCTGGCTGACCGTGTGTCTTCGCCAACATCGGTATGTCCTTCCACTCATCAGCATATTCCTGTAATTGCGCTATTAGCTCCTCAACCTGAGGATAGTAGACCTCTTCGAGAGCTTCCTTTATAGAGAGTGGGACGCTGGTGTTGTTGATGTCCTGTGAGGTTAGTCCAAAATGAATGAACTCCTTGTAGTCGTCAAGTCCGCCAATCTTGTCAAACTCCTCTTTAATAAAGTATTCTACGGCCTTTACGTCATGGTTAGTTGTCTTCTCAATCTCCTTTACGCGTGCTGCAGAAGTCTCATCGAAATTGCGGTAGATATCACGCAATTGCTCAAAGAGAGCACTGTTGAAACTTTCCAGTTGTGGTAATGGTAATTCGCAAAGAGTGATGAAATACTCAATTTCTACGCGTACACGATAACGGATAAGTGCGTACTCTGAGAAATAGTCAGCAAGACATTCCGTTTTACTTCTGTAGCGACCGTCAATAGGCGATACGGCTGTTAATGCGTCAAGGGTCATAATTTCATTTATTAATATGCTGCAAATTTAAGAATAAAATCATTAATAGCGCAAATAATAATAATAATAATATCAAAAAGGAAGCAGATTAAAGCTGAATAAAACAAAAAAGACTTCACAACAAAGTTGCAAAGTCATCATTTCAAAGTCTCATCGGTGGGCGTTGACGGATTCGAACCGCCGACCCTCTGCTTGTAAGGCAGATGCTCTAAACCAGCTGAGCTAAACGCCCTTAAAAAATCCCCTGCAACCCCAAGAAGTCACAGGGAAACACCCCTTGTGGGCGTTGACGGATTCGAACCGCCGACCCTCTGCTTGTAAGGCAGATGCTCTAAACCAGCTGAGCTAAACGCCCCTTACTTTTTGTAAGGCGAGTGCAAAGGTAAGGAAAGTTTTTTATTCTCGCAAACAAATGGCAAATAATTTAGTTGAAAATCTCATTTTAGTAGGTTGTAGAAAGTCTTTTCTTACCTCTACAATTCTTTTTACCGAATTATTTTCATGAAAAAAAATATTTTTCTTCATGAACGGAAATATTTCTTTTCATGAACAAAAATATTTCTGATCGTGAAGATAATGTAGTGGATGGCAGTGTGTCGTGTTGGTAAAAGGCTTTGTAATTGATGATGTTTGATACATGAAAGTTGTTGTTTAGTCGCTTCTATGGTTGTATGAATTGGTGTGCTTGATTGAAAGAGAGTATGACGTGGATTCGTAAAATAGTTTATTTTGTTTTGCATGAATTGTTTATTTTGCTTATATTTGCACCGTTTTATATTATAGGAAACGAATAGGCGAAGATTATGTCAGTAGAAATAAGACTGGAACAGAGTAAGTTTAAGGATAAGAATGGTGCTGGAAAATGGTATGCACGAACTGTCAGTACGGGTATCGCTACGACAGACGACCTTGCTGATGCTATTCAGGAGAACACGTCATTCTCACGTGGCGACGTGCGTGGACTTGTCATTGCGTTGGTAGACGAGATTTCTTATCGTCTTCGTCAGGGTGAGACCGTAGCACTTGAAGGGTTAGGACGATTCCATTTGACAGTAGAGAGTGAACCTGTGGATAATCCTGACGACTTTGATATCAAGAAGCATATAAAGAATGTGAAGTGTCGCTTTGTACCAACCAGCACTCGTAATGCACGTACTGGCAAGAAGGAGCAGACGCTGGCTAACGGTGCACGTGTGGAATGGGCAGAACCTGATTTAGACGATGATGATGATTGGTAGACAGGACGAGAGGGTCGTTAGCTGTTGATGATGGCCTAAAGAATAAGGACTAAAAGGCCAAATTTGTGTATTTATCCCCATAATATATGGTGTAATCCTGTTTTCTTTGCTTCTCTTATAACTTTTGTGCCATTTCCCTTTGACGCTAATAATATTTTGTATATATTTGCAAAAGGTGATTAGATAGGCATCTATCAGTATAGCTTTTATTCAGTGTATAGTAGATAGTTGCAAGTGTTTTACGAATATAATTAAAAACTAAAAGACGGTTTAAGCAAGTGTTTAAAATCAGTTCTTATTCAATTTAAGATATAAACAAGGGCAATGGCGTTTTCTGTTTGAATGGTAGGAAAAGCCTTACAAGCCAGTGATTATCAATATTCCCAGACTTATTTTTTTATATAAAACAAATAGAAATGAAAAAACTTTTATTATTAGTATGTGCAGCCGTTATGAGTCTTTCGGCTTCAGCACAGGCAGGTGATAAAGCACTTGGTGCACAGTTTGTATTCGGATCACAGACTAATAACATCGGATTTGGCGTTAAAGGTCAGTACTACGTCACTGATCATCTTAGAGGTGAGGCTTCTTTTGACTACTTCTTTAAGAACAAGGGCTTGACAATGTGGGATATCAATGCAAATGCTCACTATCTTATTAATGTAGCTGATAAGTTCAATGTTTATCCTCTTGCAGGTGTTGGCTATACAAACTGGTCATATCGAGATGTTGTACTTGTTAAAAACGAACAGAATGGCTCAATTGATAAGGAGGAGGTTAAGGGCACAGATGGTCGTATTGCCATAAACCTTGGTGGTGGTGTAGAGTATGCTGTTACTGATAACATCATCCTAAATGCTGAGATGAAGTATCAGATTATCAGCAATTACAACCAGTTGGTACTTGGTGTAGGTGTAGCTTACAAGTTCTAAATATTTAGCCTAATCGAGCATTAGATACCGAACAAATTTTATGGTATAAAAGCTGTCAAGAGACAATACGGATTAGTTGGTCCAAGATAGTCTAATGTCCGATTTTCGTTTATGTTAGGTTCTAAAGACCTTATGTCGTACTATAGCCGTTTGGCCATGTTCGATAGCAGTCTTTAGAACCTAACTTGTTTTTATCCCCTCGATCTGTTGTTGTCTACATAGAGTGTAGCTTATTTATTTAGCATCAAGTGCTGAAAAGAAATCAATATCACTTTCTTCTTGTCATTCTTCAAGCCTTCTGTTAATGTGTCCAGCACATTCACAGATACATCATGGCATCTTCACGTGAAAAGTCTAAGTATATTCCTACCATTTGAAAGAAACTTAGGAAAGTTGGTTTACAGTTTGCTGTCATATCTGTCATACCATTTTTTCTTATTACCATCTGGTATTTAATGCTTTACGAGAAATGTTAAATATGACAGCAAATGAATTTAAAACTAAATTAGGGGTTTATGTTGTGTTTGCCTTTGTAGTCTTCTCTCCATCTCCGCATGTTATCTGTTTACGCAAATGACTATATAAAGACCACATGAGTTTACTACAAGCTATAATAATAGTCCTTAATTTTGGCAGCCATCAATTTTCTTCTGGCAATAAGAAAATCAGGATAATCAGAGTAGTCCATATCCACGATTTGTTCGGGTATGCAGTTCTCTGCCATGTTAGACTTTAGACAATTTAGATCTGTTATATTACCGTAGCGAGCATTACCTTCTTCACATTGTTTTATTGCATTGGTGAAATATACATTCGGAGCAGCATCAGAAATGTCTTTATTTACTTGTGTATCAAGATAAGTGAAGTTGGCTATCTGATTGTATTGTATCTTCTCATTATAGCCATTATTGCGCAGATATTGTTTAGGGAATATATGGTGGACATCGCCTATCAAAGTGATTAAATACCCCACTTTAGTTCCGTTACAAAATAAAGCATTATTACCTTTGTATATCTGTGCTGCAAGAAACACATTGAAGAATGGACTGTTAATGATTTGTGTTTCGAGCAGTTGCACCAATCGGACATTCCAGAATGTATCGGAAAGATTGGCTTCTTCCACTTCTTGGAAGAAGGGTAAGAACCCTTTCTCACGAATACGTTTAATATCAAAGTCCATTTGTGTCTCCGGAGAACCAGTATATCTACTTGTTAATGTCGACATAACAAACCATTTTGCTACGTAATGCTTTATCTGACTCCTTTCGATTGTAGTATCATTATTCAATAACAAGAACAATGTATAGGCAAAGTCCAACGTCATTTGAGAGTTAATCAGCTTGTTAGAGATAAAGCCTGCAGCTTTCATACCAAGTATGAAATTTGAGAAAGTGTATTGGTTCATAAAATCCATAACCCCTTCGCTTAATTTTGTAAATGACTCTTCTGCTATTTGTGCTTTATATTCTCGTGTCTCAAAATCACGTCCACCAAGAAGACTTACGAGGTCTTTTAGCTTTGCTCGACCAAACTTATACATAAATGCTATACGCAGGATGTCGTTATAATCAGGGTCGAAAATAGATGCTCTATCATCTTTCAACCATTTCAGTCTACTTGCGTATGATGTCTCCATAAATAACGTGTCTTGAGCCATTTCATTGTACCAATCGGGCTCTACTGCTAAATGTGAGAAATAGTCAATAGCCTTGCGTAATGCGTTACCACCATATTCTGTATTGGCGGCAATCTTTGACATCGCAAAATCGGCTTGGTTTAGTTTAGCACCTTGACTATTAATACGAATAAAGATATCAGTTACTTCTTCAATATTCAAGTCCTTGTTAAGTGTGATAACTCCAATCTGACGATTCTTGATATCCAACAGACGCATTAATATCCTATTCATTTGTGAACCGTTGACTTCTGGGTTTTGCTGACAATATTCGTTCACAAATGCCCATTGGTCAAAGTCTGGCTTGAATAAATTTGCGACATCAGCTATCCATCTCTTGTCCCTTAAAATCGCATTATCTTGCACTTTAAAGATTTCTTCTTCATTCTCTTCTGATGCTTGAGGATTAAATGCAATCTTAATTCTTCGTTTCTTGAAATCATTAGTTAAGACCTCAAGCCCAGCAATAGCTGTCATTAATGCCGTAACACGCTGCTGACCATCTATCATTATCTTCTTACCCAATGAAAGACTCCCGTCTTTCAACTTCATATCAGGACTTTGCGAAATAATTAGATATCCAGTAGGATAGCCTTTGTAAAGTGAGTCTATCAAGTCTCTAACCTGCCGAGGTTTCCATACGAATGGACGTTGGATTTCTGGTATAGCTATCTCTCCAGACTTTATGTAACTTAAGATTTGATCGAGAGAAATGTTAGAAGCGTTATATTTTTCGGTCATGATTGTTTTATTGAAGCTGTTTATAGATGAAAATTAATTTTTAAGCTCACCTAAGTAAGCAAACTCTTGCTTATATCGTTCAACACGTTTATAGTCCTTCTCCACAGGGTTAGGAATTCGAGAAAGGTCCATATTGTGAGTAAGGTCGTGCATCTTTACGGCAGTTGCAAGGGCATTCTCTTTTATGCGATGAATATATGTTTCTCTGTTAGGTGCAAGATGATGATTGAGCAAATGTAAAGCATCGGCAAGTTCAAGCCTATCGGTATCTGACAAGGGAGTTCCTAATTTATCATCTAACAAGTTAAGCATTTCCTCAACGGAATAGGGAGTATCTTCACTTGCATCGTGCAGATAACCCACAGCCTGCTCTTGCCATGTACTGCCCATTTGGGCAACAGCTGTAAGATGGCCAGTGAAATAATCAATCCCAGCCTTGTCCACCTGTCCTTTGTGTAACTCACGAGCTAACTCAGCAGCACATTGTACGATGTTTTCTTCCTTGTTGACTAACATAGTTAAAATTTAAGTTATATGTAATAAAATCTCTTCACTATCTATTATTCGCAATACAAAGGTACATCTTTTTTGTGAATATATCAGTCTCATTAAGCATTAATAGAAAATAATTCATAGGTATATTCTACGTGACATGCTACTGATAGCAATAATATATGACGAAATTGTACCAAGTAGTATTTTTCATGTGATGAGCGGATTAGAACAGTTGTGGAGATAAGAATTCCAAAGGGTTTGTGGTTGTCTGTATAGAAATTTTAAGCACACATCCTGCATCTGATAAAGCTTCTCCCCAACGAGTGCAATAGTTGAGTACCTCATCAATTATTTCGTCAGGTACAGAAGAGCAAGACAACTTATGTGCATCATGTTCTTTTTGTCCTTCCAGTTTCTTACCACTTGGCTTGCGGAGGCTTCTTGTTCTTCTGACAACCTCATCCTTCATACACTCCTTGCTTGGGGAGTACTGCTGTTGTCAGAAATTCTTATCAGAGTTTTCATACTTGGCCAAGCGTTCCCGTAAGTTTGTAAGTTCCGTATCTTTCTTGCGAATTTGGAGGTTCAGAGCATTTGTGTTACGGTTTAATTTGATAATCTCGGCATACTGCTGATTGACTTATACTTTCAATACGTTTATTTTTCATGTGTTATCTTTTTGAAGCTCGTTTCTTATTTTTAATACCTAAGTCCTGTACCATGTGCCCCAGCTTATCGTCTTTAGCCAAATGAAGTATATCCTCTTCAAGCTGCAGAGCATTAAGTACTCTCATAACAACACCAAGAGAAACCGTAGGCTCTCCTTTTTCTAAACGTGAAAGAGTAAGTCTGGTACATTGCGCACGTTGTGCAACCTGATCCATTGTCAAATCCCTTCGTAATCGAGCAAGGCGGAATTGCTCACCTACTATATTCAGTTTCTCTTGCAGTGCTCTGGTCATCCAGTTGGCTTTGGTGAATTTTGTCATAATGTATCTTTTGTGGCACAAAGATACTATAAAATGTTTAGTTTATAATACTTTATTCGTTTTTTTATATTTTCCTGGTTCTTCTGTTAAATGGATAGATAGCTCTCATTAGTTATATATAAAAAGCTGGTATTATGTATCTTCGTAGTGACCAAACTTCAAGAACATGAATACCAGCATAATACAAAACGCCTTAGGCATCTTTCAGCAAGATTGTCAGAATCTGCGCTACGAAGGTTATAACTTAGTTTTAGAAATCCAAACTCTAAAGGAAAAACTTTGTTGTCCTGTATGTGGAAATCATACTATTGGTTCTTCCGGATTTTGGAGTGATATCGTTAATATTTGATTATCAATATTTTTTTGGGGTTCTATTCTTTTACATCCCTTTATTTACTGAATACTAAAGAATGTAAAGTGCTAAAATAAAGACTACAAAATCTATACTTAGCTAACATGGGACATCCACACTACAAAGAGTTTATATTTAAGAGTTTACAATAACTTATTTATCATCAAGAAACCTGAAGAATATAAAACCATCATTCCAAATTCCAGAAGACCCCTAAGCTTAGGCGAATCATTCTCACTCCAAAATTCTGAAGTTTCATCAGTATCACTTTTTCCTTGCCTATCTTCAAGCCTTCTATTAATGTGTCCATTACGTTCGCAAACACATCATGGTATCTCTGCTTGAAAAATCTAAGTAAATTCCTACCATTTAAAAGAATCTTAAGAAAGTTGGTTTGCAGTTTCCTGTCATATCTGTCATGCTCTTTTCACTTACTTTCATTTGGTACTTAACGCTTTACGAGAAATGTTAAATATGACAGCAAATGAATTTAAAACTAAATTAGGGGTTTATGTAGTGTTTGCCTTTGTATTCTTTTGATGCGATATACCTTTCGGACATGACAGTTCTATTTAAGTCAGTTTATAGATGGAACTGTTTTGAGTTTATGTAAGTGAGCAGATTCTCTCTGGTATTGCTTAATGCTTTTGTTATCCTTCTTCGTGGTGTAAGGAATACGAGAAGGTCTATGTTATGAGTAAGATCGTGCAGTTTTATGGTAGTTGCAAGGGTGTTGCTGTTAAGCCATTAGAAACCTATCGTATTTTTCATATATTTATGACGTATGCTCGTTCATTGTAAAGGTATAACTTCTTTTGCTGAGAAAGATACTATTTTGTACCTTTGCAAGTAATTATTACTACATGAGAAGATGGAGAAAGAAGAAGATAAACTGAGTACGCCAAAGGAGAAACGCACTTCGCAGATTACTTACGAAAACCGATAGAAGTAAACTCACTTTTCTTTGTGTTTATGTTGTTGGTTGGTGTTATCATGAATGTAAGCCATCGCAACCCTTTTGGTTATTTGGAATTGTTGGCAGATGTATATGTTGTCAGCTTTCTGTTAAGCCTTTGCCCCAAGATATTGCGTCGAGGGTTACAGATAATATTATGCAGTATCACGTATAGCATAGCCTTTATCGATGCTTGTTGCAAAACACTTTTCGGTACACCAATTACACCAACAATGCTGCTTTTGGCACAAGAAACGACAGGCAGAGAATCCACAGAGTTTTTCTCACAATATATTAAGCCTGAACTCTTATTCTCAACAGCAGGAGTAATCTTATTGATTGCACTGTTTCATATTGTTATGGCTGTAAGGAAGCAGACGTTTCGTAGTTCATTCTTTAAGCAGCCTGTCATTGCATCAACTTTGACTGTCACCCTCTTAGTAGGCATAACGTTAAGTGTTTACGATAAGACGCAATTATATACAGCACGAAATCTATCAGAACTTGAAGTAGCTGTAGTAAACGGCTTTGCACATATTTATCACCCTGTTGAGCGCGTTGCGTATGGACTTTATTCTAATCATTTAATAGCAAAACAGGTTGACGGAGTGATAAAAGCAAATAGGGAGATAAAAATAGACTCATGTGCAACGACATCGCCAATCATTGTTCTCGTGGTGGGTGAGAGTGCCAATCGTCATCATTCGCAGCTATATGGCTATCCCTTACCAACAACACCCCGACAACTTGCCTTGAAGAATGGTAAAGACTCTTTAGCAGTATTTACCGATGTTGTATCGCCATGGAATCTTACAAGTAGAGTGTTCAAGCAGATATTCTCTTTACAATCAGTCGGTGAGAAAGGCGATTGGAGCGATTATGCACTCTTCCCAGCAGTATTCAAGAAAGCAGGTTATCATGTCAGTTTCTTGTCTAATCAGTTCCCGTATGGGATAAACTATACACCCGATTGGACGAATAACCTCACGGGAGGTTTTTTTCTTAATCATCCACAATTGAACAAACAGATGTTTGATTACCGGAATACCGAGATTCATTCATTCGATGATGAGCTACTAAACGATTATAAACATATCAATGTAAAAGACAAGAAGCCTCAACTGATTATTTTTCATCTATTAGGTCAGCATTTTCAATATACAATGCGCTGTAAAGACGAGATGAAGAAGTTCGGAATAAAGGATTATCCACGAAGAGACTTGACGGATGATGAAAAGCAGACGATAGCTGATTATGACAATGCTACGCTTTATAATGATATTGTGTTGAGTAAGATTGTGGAGCTATTCAGACAGCAGGAGGCTATTGTCATTTATCTGTCTGATCATGGAGAGGATTGTTATGGCAAAGATGCACAAATGGCTGGTAGACTGACTGAGACAGAACAAATCGATATAAAAAAATATCACGAAGAGTTTGAGATACCCTTCTGGATATGGTGCTCACCTGCTTACAAACAAAAGCATCACAATATATTTATGGAAACGTTGAAAGCTCAGAACAATAAGTTTATGACGGACGACCTTCCACACCTTCTCTTCTATCTTGCTGGAATAAAAACAAAAGATTATCAGAGAGAGAGGAACCTAATCTCCCCGCACTTCAATAATGCTCGTCACCGCCTTGTATTGCAGAACATTGACTACGATCGAGTTTTAATGAGATAATTCAGCGTGGTCAGCGAAACTTATGATAATTACCAATCAATATGTATGGCGTAAATTATAGCGCTATCCTACATCCTGTTTCATATTGCTGAAACTCTATTTTCACTCTGATGAAACTTGAGTTTCATGTGTCTGAAACTTGAGTTTCATAATGATGAAACAGCAGATATAGACCGATTGGACAGTAGTAAGGCGCCGAGAAGATGTTTTGTTTTATACACGTTTGTAGGTACGCATAAGTGTAGGGTATTGTTCTTCATAGCTGTCGAACTCAATTGCAGAGCCGTCGTAACCCATGTCTGTGAAGATATCTCTTATCTCCTTTTGCTCACTTTCAGTCAGTACACGTTCCTTTCGTTTAATTCGATAATAGGCTGTGCGCCCAAAGGTGTAGATGAGATTTTGTCGGATATCACTTAAATCAGCCACCCGCACATTGTCATATATTCGTGATATTCCCCATGCAAAACGTTCCTTGCTGTTAGGGTCGAAGAACGGACAAGACTGTGTGTCCGCAATCACATTTGAGTTCACCACCATATACTGCTCCCGTCCACCTGTTTTGAGCATCGTGTAGGCGGTGTGGCGTAAGCACTGGCTGGCTTTCTCGCAATGAGTGCCAGGACAGTGCGCATAGTCGTAGGGTAATTGGTTGTATTGTTCAAGGGTCATTAGTTCGTTTTCTTTTTGATCTTCATCATTGGCACTAGAGGTATTATCAAGCTTCAACTCTGAACTGTAGTTCCAGAAATAGTTAATGCTATCTTCTTTGTCTAGTTTTTTAGCTGCAAATCCTTTACATAGGCGGCATATTACAAAGCCCAAGAATATGATTATAATCAAGAAAATGAATCCTATAATGATTCTCCCCAAAATATTATCCTGTAGGAAAATGAAAATAGCATCAAGGAAACTACAGTTTGCAATGACTTTTTTGATAATCTGTTTATCATTTTCATTAAAGATGAAACTATCTTTAATAAAAGTTAGGAACCAGCTGATTGTAATAATTAGGCTAACCATTTGATTTACCTTTGAAACAGAGAAAGGATAATGCCCCATTACTTTGCGCATAGGGTCTTTACGGCTTTTTATGATACCAAATATAGGAGTTCCTAAATACGTACTTAATTCCTCAATATGAGCCTCCCAATTCTCTTGCCAAAACTTACTCCCTCGATTTGCCATATACCATAAAAGAGATAATAAAAAGCCTAAAGCAGCAATAAATAAAGATGCCCAATGTGATTTTGAATTTGAAAAAACATTATAATATCCAACAAAGATAGCACCAATAAAGAGAACAAAATAGGCTGTGCGCTTCCAATATAACTCAATCTCAAATTTTCTTGTATCAAGTGCTATTTCAAGAGCTTTATTTATTTGATCTTTATTTGGGGCTTCTTTTTCTGCAGTAGGGGTCTCTGCAGAATGATAACACTTTATGTATTCTTGTTTTGATATACTTTCACCTTTTTTCTTTGCTTGTCCCATAGTGTTTGATTAATTAAAAAAGCCCCAATGGCATTTCTACCATTGGGGCAAGGTTATAATATTATATTTACTTCACTTCCTCAAAGTCTGCATCTTGGATGGTGTCATCCTGCTTTGGCTGCTCCTGCTGACCAGCGTCTGCGCCTGGCTGAGGGCCTGCCTGCTGACCGCCTGCTTGGCTGTACATCTGCTGTGATGCTGCCTGCATAACGGTGTTGAGGTTGTTGATAGCTGTATCGATGGCTGCAACGTCAGCTGACTTGTGAGCATCACGGAGCTGCTGGAGAGCAGACTCGATGCCTGACTTCTGGTCGGCTGGAATCTTGTCACCGTTGTCCTTCAAGAAGTTCTCGGTGGTGAAGATCATTGAGTCAGCCTGGTTCAGCTTGTCAATCTTCTCACGCTCTGCCTTGTCGGCTGCTGCGTTCTGCTCAGCCTCAGCCTTCATACGGTTGATTTCGTCCTCGCTCAAACCGCTTGAAGCCTCGATACGGATACTCTGCTCCTTACCTGTTGCCTTATCCTTAGCAGATACGTTGAGGATACCGTTGGCATCGATGTCGAATGTTACCTCAATCTGTGGAACACCACGGCGAGCTGGAGCAATACCTGTCAAGTTAAACTGACCGATAGACTTGTTTTGTGCTGCCATTGGACGCTCACCTTGAAGAACGTGGATAGTAACCTCTGTCTGGTTATCAGCTGCGGTAGAGAACACTTCGCTCTTCTTACAAGGGATAGTAGAGTTAGCATCGATAAGCTTTGTCATCACACCACCCATTGTCTCAATACCGAGGGTCAATGGAGTTACGTCGAGCAATACGATGTCGCCTACACCACTCTCCTTATTAAGGATAGCACCCTGAATAGCTGCACCAACAGCAACCACCTCATCAGGGTTTACACCCTTTGAAGGCTCCTTACCGAAGTAGTTCTTAACCAATGTCTGCACTGCAGGAATACGGCTTGAACCACCTACGAGGATAACCTCATCGATATCTGATGTCTGCAACTTAGCGTCGCGGATAGCATTCTGGCAAGGAACGAGACAAGCCTGGATAAGGCTATGTGCCAACTGCTCAAACTGTGAACGAGTCAAAGTCTTTACCAAGTGCTTTGGAACGCCACCTTCTGCAGTGATGTAAGGCAAGTTAATCTCAGTAGAAGAAGAACTTGAAAGTTCAATCTTAGCCTTCTCAGCAGCTTCCTTCAAACGCTGCATTGCCATTGGATCCTTTGTGAGGTCAACGCCTTCTTCAGCCTTAAAGCCATTAACTAACCAATCGATGATTACTTGATCGAAGTCATCACCACCAAGGTGAGTATCACCATTTGTAGAGAGCACCTCGAATACACCGCCACCGAACTCAAGGATTGAGATATCGAACGTACCACCACCAAGGTCGAATACGGCAATCTTCATATCCTTATTAGCCTTATCAACACCATAAGCAAGTGCTGCTGCAGTAGGCTCGTTCACAATACGCTGTACGTTAAGACCAGCAATCTGACCAGCTTCCTTAGTAGCCTGACGCTGTGAGTCAGAGAAATAAGCAGGTACAGTGATAACTGCATCAGTTACTTCTTGGCCGAGATAGTCCTCAGCAGTCTTCTTCATCTTCTGCAGAATCATTGCAGAAATCTCCTGTGGAGTATATTTGCGGTCGTCAATCTGTACACGTGGATAACCACCTTCATTAACAACCTTGAATGGAACACGCTCAGCCTCTTTCTTACACTGGTCGTAGGTCTCACCCATGAAACGCTTAATAGAGTAGATGGTCTTCTCTGGGTTTGTGATAGCCTGACGCTTAGCAGGGTCACCTACCTTACGTTCGCCACCCTCAACGAAGCCTACAACAGAAGGTGTTGTACGCTTACCTTCGCTGTTAGCAATTACTACTGGCTCGTTACCTTCAAATACAGCAACACAAGAGTTTGTTGTTCCTAAGTCAATTCCAATAATCTTTCCCATAATTGTATATCTTTTTTTTATTATTATTCGTATTCAGTTATTGACGCTTATCGCTGTAGCTTTATCAGATATGACTGTCTGTTGCTATCGCTTTCAGCGTCGTTCGCCTATAATTAGACAAATGATATGCCAACAGAGGAGGACTGACATAATGGCAGATGATGTGACAGCTTAGAGGTGACAGACGGAATGATAGTGTCTATGTTGGCACACATAAAAGCCGAGAAAAGTCAAATACGGACTTTCCTCGGCTTTTATTAATTCTATTATAAGGCCCTTATTCCTATAACTTTGGCTTAGAGTAAATAAGGAAAGTAGTCAGAGGGCTTGTAGCTAAATCATCGAATACACCATCAACAAACACACCTACTCCCTTTAGGTAACAAGCTGTCGTTTTTGATTCAGTATCGTAACCACCGTAAGTAAAGCTTGGGTCAAATCGAAAATGGATACTAATATCGTGTACCTGACCTTTATATGTCATCTTACCTAAGTTTATAGCGTATGGAGCAGCAAGGAAAAGAATAGGCTTCACATTGTACACTCCGATGGCACACTTGATTTCCTGGTCTGGTAAAGCAGCTATTGTCTTTCTTAAAACAGAGTCCTTAATGTTAGCTGCTAACATTTTGCTTGGGAAATTTCGTATAACAAGTGTGGAGTCATTTTTGATTTCCCAGCTGCTATTCACTGAGTCTTTCTTCTCTAATTTGCCAGTCCTATCGTTTAGACCATACTGATAGATCTTTCCTTGATAAGAGCCTTGAATCAACTTACTTGCAGCTTTCAATTCTTCTGCTGATGGCAGTTTAGCCTTGCTCTCATAGTCGTCGTTAAGACAAGAAGCTAATGAGATTGCTGCAAGGAATGCAATAGCTAAATAATAAGTTCTTTCTTTTCATTGTAGTGCGTTTTGGTTTATTGCTTTGTACGTGAACCTCCATTATATGGAAATCACCATAGTACTTGTTTTAAGTTTATCGTTTACAAAAATACAAATTCTCTACAAAACTCCAACACAAATACTGTTAAAAGACTGATAAGAGATTTGTTTGGTTGTTTCTACCATCTGTGTTGAATCATTTTCTGCCTTTCTATGGGGTGGTTTCAGCGTTTTTGGGGGAATTATTATGTATTATAAGATAGGAAGAGGAAGGGGGAGAAAGTGGCAGACAACAGTCGTCAATGTTTTATTATCACGATAATAAATATTTTTCTTCATGAAAAGAAATATTTTTTCTCGTGAAGATAAATATTTTTTTTCATGAAAATAATTTGCTTATGACAGTTGTAGAGGAAAAATAAAAGCCTTTATGAGGTATCATCTTGAAACGAGTATGATCCTGATAAAGGCTTTTATCCATCATTAGTTCTCCTTCCAAAAGGCCGGAGTAAATAGTACTAAGACTGTAAATAACTCCAAACGACCTACGAGCATAAGGAAGGAACAAATCCATTTAGCCAAGTCTGGCAGTTGTGCCCATGACATGGTAGGTCCAATCTCCATACCTAAAGTTGGTCCGACATTACCCAATGAACTCAATGTAATTGTGATAGCATTCGTGTTATCAATGCCAACTGCAATCATTGTGAAGGCACAGAAAAGAGTTAGGATGAGGTAAAGTCCTACGAAACCCAAAAGAGTCACACGCTTAGATTGTGGGATGTTTACACCATCAATCTTCATTGGTAAGACTGCATTCGGGTGTAGAATCTGACGGAACTCATTGCGTACCACCTTCAAAAGCATTACGCCACGAATACTCTTGATACCGCCACTTGTTGAACCAGAACAGCCTCCAAAGAACATACAAGCAGCCAAGACTACCCACGTAACATGAGGCCATTTACCAGCATCATCACTGAAGAGACCCGTCGTAGTAATAAAGGATACCACCTGGAAAAGTGCACTACGGAAGGCGTGTTCTATGTCATAATGATTTCGATAGACAAGTTCTGCTGCGATGAAGATGGCAAACGCCAATACCATAATCGTATAGAAACGGAACTCACTATTCTTTATAAGTTTCTTGATGTCTAATCCCACAGCCGAAGCATACAACAAAGTAAAGTTGACACCAGAGAGGAAACAGAATAAGGCACAGACATACTCTTCTGTAGGAGAGTGGAAAGTAGCGATAGAACCACTCTCCGTAGAGAACCCTCCTGTCGCCGTACTGGTCATTGAATAGTTGAAGGCATCAAACCATCCCATGCCACAAACCTTATAGGAGAGGATACAAGTGATGGTTAGAACTAAATAAACCACCCATATCCACTTAGCACTCGTACTCAATCGGGGATGTAGCTTACTCTTAATAGGGCCGGTAGCCTCGGCAGCAAACACTTTTACCGAACCTCCTACCATAGAGGGAAGGATGGCAATAGTAAAGAATACGATACCTAATCCTCCTATCCATTGCGTTAGCGAACGCCAGAAGAGGAGTCCTTTAGGGAGATACTCAGGATAGTCAATGATGGATGCTCCCGTCGTAGTAAAGCCTGACATTGCTTCAAAGAAAGCATCTGTGAAACTCTTAATACCACCACTCAACATGAAAGGAAGTGTGCCGAAAATAGTAAAGAATATCCAAGATACCGTTACAACGAAATAAGCATCACGACGTCCCAAGAGGTTATCGGCATTGCGTCCAAGCAATCGTAAAGACAGACCCGCACCCAATGTTATTAGAATACTCCACACGAAAGGCATGATATCGGTGCCTTGATATAATATTGCCACAAATAGACAAACGAGCATCAATACACCCTCTATCCATAGCAACGAGCCAAGTATCTTGGAAATAAGTCTCAGATTAAGCATGGTTAAATAAACAATTTCTCTACCTTTTTAATATCGACATTATAACAGAATACCACTACAGAGTCGCCAGCCTCAATCTGTGTGTTACCAGAAACAAGCATTCCTTCGCCGTTTCTTACGAGTCCACCGATGGTCATTCCCTTTGGAAGATTAAGCTCTCGGACAACTTTCCGAGTCACTTTCGAGTTAGGGCTGGGTACAAACTCAGCCACATCAGCATTGACAGACATAAGGAACTTCACGTTCTCTACGTTTGCATCGAGTAGCATCTGATAAATATGACTGGCTGCAAGCGCCTTCTTATTGATAATCGTACCAATATCCAGACCGTCTGCAGTAGCCACATAATCGAAGTTCTCAACTGATGCTACTGTCTTACGAACGCCCAATCGCTTAGCTGTCAGACAAGCTAAGATATTCGTCTCAGCGTTAGAAGTCAGCGCCACAAAGGCTTGTGTGTGGCGTATTCCTTCTTCTTGTAATAACGCAATATCCCGTCCATCACCATTAATGACCAATCGGTCTTCACTGAAGACATCGTTTAGAACCTCGCAGCGGGCAGGGTTTTGTTCGATAATCTTTGCGTTCATGTATTCTGGTAACATCTTCACCGCACGTGCAGCAGTCTTGCCACCACCCATGAAAATAACATTCTGTACATCAACATATTGTTCTTTTCCAACAATCTTACGGATGTATGGGATATACTGCTTTGTGGTCATGAAATAAACGAGGTCATACAACTGTAGCGTATCATTACCACCAGGAATGATCGTGTCCTCGTTATGTTTAATAGCAACCACGTGATAAGGGTCGTCAGGTCCACTTATCTCACGTAGAGGACGGTTAAGAATCTCACAACTCTCACGCACCTTAATACCTAACATCACTAAAGCGCCGTCGTGTACATCCCAACGCTGGCGCACCCAAGACATTTTTAGACCGTTGATGATGTCCTTTGCTGCAAGTATCTCCGGATAGATGATATCGTTGATACCCATCTGACGAAAGAGCTCTTTGTTCTGTTCTTCCACATACTCAGGGTTGTCAACACGTGCTACCGTCTTCTTCGCACCCAACTGGTGTGCTATAACACAGGCAGCAATATTAGCCGATTCGTTTGGCGTTACTGCTATAAAGAGGTCGGCATGCTCTGCACCAGCATCTTTAGACCTTTAATATTCGTAGCAGAGCATTCCATCGTAAGCAAGTCGTACTCATTACCGATTTTCTCCAGGTTCTCTGGGTTCTCATCCATGAGCACAATGTCTTGCATGTTACGTGAGAGTAGCTTTGCCAAATAGGTTCCTATGGCGTAAGCGCCTGATATAATGATTTTCATACCTTATATTTTTAGAGATGAAACGAGGAAGTATATAGTAGGTTGTGGGCGAATGGTCTGTTATTCGTTGCTATCCAACAACTGTTTCTTGATGCTTTCTATGTCTATTCCACAGATTTCACGCAGTTGCTGAACAGTTCCCTGTTCTACGAAGTGATCTGGCATTCCCATACGAGTGATATGTGGTGTATAACCATGATCACTCATCCATTCGGTCACAGCAGAGCCCAAACCACCATTGCGTACACCATCTTCTATCGTTATGATGCGTGAGAAGCGGTTGCCTACCTCCTCAAGGATTTTCTCATCTAAGGGCTTTAGGAAGCGCATATCATAATGGGCTATTGACGGACAATGCCCATTTGAGGTAGACGACTCTGCTCCCTCTACCAGTTTAATAGCCTTTTCAACATCATTGCCGATAGGACCGATACTCAATACAGCCACATCCCAACCATCGTGGATACGTCGTCCTGTTCCCACCTCAATCTCTTTGAGAGGACATTCCCAGTCTGTAAGCACACCCTTCCCACGTGGATAACGGATTACGAAGGTACCTTTTCCCGGCAACTGTGCCGTGTACATCAATCGACGTAACTCACGTTCGTCCATAGGGGAAGCGATTGTAAGATTTGGAATAGGACGTAAGAAGGCCATGTCGAAAGCTCCATGATGAGTCGCACCATCCTCACCCACTAAGCCAGCACGGTCTAAGCAGATAACGACAGGGAGATTGAGGATTGCAGTGTCATGGATGATGCTATCGTATGCACGTTGTGAGAATGCACTATAAATGTTACAGAAAGGCAGCAATCCATCCTTTGCCATGCCCGCAGAGAAAGTCACTGCATGGGCTTCAGCAATACCAACATCGAATGTTCTCTCAGGCATAACGTCCATCATAATATTCATCGAACAACCTGTTGGCATGGCCGGCGTTACTCCAACAATGCGTTTATTCTTCTTGGCAAGTTCTAACAGTGTTTTGCCAAACACGTCTTGGAACTTAGGAGGTTCGTTACTGCTGTCTTGTACAATACGCTTGCCCGTCTCTGGATCAAACTTACCGGGGGCATGCCATACCGTTGCGCTCTTCTCAGCTGGTTCGTATCCTTTTCCCTTCTTGGTGTGCAGATGAAGTAGCTTTGGTCCCTTCATGTCTTTCAACTGACGAAGGATACGCACTAATTCCTCAACATTATTACCATCAAAAGGACCAAAGTAGCGGATATTCATGCCCTCGAACATGTTCTGCTGATGTGATAAAGCCGACTTTAACGCATTGTTAAAGCGTAACAAACCTTTGCGACGTTCGTCATTCAGTAGACCTTTATCACGCAACCACTGTGATGCCTTGAAGCGTAGGCGATTATAAGTCTCATTGGTATCGAGCTTTAATAGATATTGCTCCATACCCCCCACAGCTCTGTCAATAGACATGTCATTATCATTCAGAATGATAAGTAAGTCATTAGGTTGGCTGGAGACATTGTTCAGTCCTTCGAAGGCTAAGCCTCCACTCATTGCACCATCACCAATGATGGCAACCACATGACGCTGCTGCTTCGTCAGTTTAGAAGCAACCGCCATACCCAATGCTGCAGAGATAGAGTTAGAGGCATGCCCACAAGTAAACGTATCATATTCGCTCTCAAAAGGAGAGGGGAAAGGCATTAATCCGTTTAACTTACGGTTATTACAGAAGTTCTCACGTCGACCAGTAAGAATCTTGTGTCCGTATGCTTGATGTCCCACATCCCAAACGAGACGATCTTCTGGAGTATTAAAAACATAGTGACAGGCTACCGTTATCTCAGTTGCTCCTAAGCTGGAGGCAAGATGACCTGGATTGACGGCAACCTCTTCAATGATATCTTTGCGCAACTGCTGACATAATCTTGGCAATTCATCTATCGTTAACTTGCGCAAGTCGGCAGGTGACTGTATTTTATTTAGAAGGTCGAACTTATTTTCCTTTGACATTGTCGAATAACATGAAAACAATGCAAAGGTACGCTAAATAGCTTAAAAAGCAAAATAAAACAGTGAGGTATTCTGTTATTTATCCCAAAACGAACCTTATATGAATGTTTGATATTGATTACCCAAACATGGAGACAGCGATACTACTTGTTAGAAGAAATGTTTTTAAGGTGGTATGCGGTTACTCATAAGGCTTCGTGTAATCTTACTATAAACTAATAAGATACCTGCTTGCAGGAGGTCAACAGCAATGAAAAGGAGTTTTGTTGGATGGAGACTTACTATAGATAAGGTGTTATATGTTCAGATGGTAATGGGCAGTAGGATAGGGGACGATTATCGTTTCAAAGATATAGTAGTGGTTCTATTGCTATTTTCGTTCGTCTTCAGCAAAGTCCTCTGCAAAGTTCTTATAGTGAGTAGATTGTAGCATAGGATGATAAGTGTATATAAAAACAATAGGGATGAACCTTAAAGATCCATCCCTATCAGTTATTTTTGTCAACTAACCTTTGTCGGTTAGTGAGTTGTTAGCTTGATTACTTAACGTAAACAACAGCCAAACGGTTAGATGTTACACCCTGTACACCCTGACCCTTAGCCTCATCAACGATGACACCACGGCTCTGGAGATACTTAGCAACAACGTCTGCACGGTTCTGAGAGAGGCGGTCGTTGAATGCCTTAGAACCCTCTGGAGAAGCTGTACCTACGATCTGTACGTGACGGCCAGACTTAACCTCGTCAAGAGCCTTCTTAGCATCGTTTGTAAGGAAGTACTTACCTTGAGCGAATGTTACGAATACCAAGTTGTCAATGCAGAGAGTCTGAGTTGTCTGTGCAGGAACTTCCTTAACAACTTCCTTAACGACTTCCTTGATAACCTCCTTTGGTTTAGCGTTAAGCTGGTCACGGAGAGAGTTAATCTCATCGTTCAACTCACCAACATTCCAAACCTTGAAGTTGTGAGTACCATTAGAAGTCTTGAACTTGTAGTTAAGACCTACGAAGAGACCGAGCTGTGCTGCCTGCTTTCCAAACTGAATAGCATCGCCAGGACCGTGGGTGAGGTTCCAGAGAACTGCTGGCTCAACATAAAGCTGCCAAGCTCTCTTTTCACCAAGGTTGTAAGCGAATGTAAGACCAGTCTTAGCTGTCAACTCTGTATCATCACCAGTGTTACCAGTCTGAATGAGGTGCTTGTCACCGTAAGTAATCCAGTAACCGATACCTGCCTCAGCTCCTACCTCGAAACGACGGTCTGGGTTGTACTCGCAGAAAAGGTTTGTGAAGTTGATAGTACCATTCAAACCGAGGTTGATAGCACGAACAACAGTGTGGCTGTTAGAGAAACCTAATGAACCAGTCTGCCAACGGTTGTCACCGAAGAAAGCAAGACCCTCGAGGTTTGCACCATAAACTGGGCTGAACTGCTTACCGAGCTTAAGACCTGCTACAGGGTTAACTGGAGCGAAATGATTGAAATTAAGAGGACCTGTAACACCACCCTCAACGCCGAGGTAAATGTTGTCAAATGCCTTAGCCTTCTCGTAAGCTACCTGAGCTTGTGTACTTGTGATACCCATAGCGAGCATCGAAAGTGCAATCAAAAACTTTTTCATAAATGCTTAATATTAATTCTGTTAATTTTAGCGACTTAATTATATTCGGTGTGCAAAGGTAGCACTTTTTTTGAATAGACTACATTATTTCATAGAAAAAATTCTAATTTTTAGGTAAAAAAGTGCTTTTTCAACATCTTTTTCAGCGTTTTAGACAATAAAACGGGCTAAAAGTGGTTATATAGCTCGTTCCTTTTTGCACGAAGAAAGGGCAACGAAGAAGGGCTAATTTACCAACAAATGTTTCCTATTAAACAATGCTCATAGGATGTTTCCGTCCTCTTTAAGACACACGGGTATGATTTTCTAATCTTTTGGAAAGTCTCCCTTCGCATGTCTCTTTCCACCTTATTATATATAATATATCTTTCCTTATTGATATATCTACGTATAAGAGGGTGATTCACGATAATATTTTTTAGTCATTCCTTCCTTGTTTAAGTCTTTTGGAGACGCTTGAAAAGATAGAAGATAAACATCATACCACGTAGAGAAAGCTCGACAGCCATTGCAAACCATACACCACGCAGACCGTACTGGGACGCAAGGCAATAGGCTAATGTCAGACGGATAAGCCACATACTACCCAAATTAATCATCGAAGGTTTCAATGTGTCACCTGCTCCGACACAGACGCTATATGCCACGATGGCTGCTGCAAAGAAGGGTTCAGCAAATGCTTCGATGCGGAGAACAGAAGTTCCCAAGTCTTGAATGGCTGTAACAGGAGATAAGAGGCCTATCATTTCTGGGGCAAAGATATACATCACAACACCCATGAAGGCCATGACTATCATACCCAGAAAGACTGTCATCCATGCGAAGCTACGATGGAGATCACGCCTGTCAGCCCCCACACTCTGGCCTACTAAGGTTGTGGCAGCCTCACTGATGCCATATCCAGGCATGTAACATAAGCTCTCTGCTGTAATAGCAAACGAATGTGCTGCAATCGCAACATTGCCCAAAGGAGCCACGATCATCGTTGATATGAGTTGAGCACCATTCATGAGTAGGTACTGTAAACCCATTGGTGCACTAATCTTCAGTGCGTTCCAGATATACTGCCATCGCCATGAGAAGCGTTCAATATCTTGTTTCCATGCCAAGATAGGACTGCGGAAGATGGCATAATAAGCCAAGGGCAAAGCGACACAGACGAAGGCTAAGAGACTACCGAGGGCCGCACCAGCAACACCAGCACCAAAGCCTGGCATCGTCAGTTCTATCCCGAAGAGTGAGATAGTACGTGTAGGGAATATCAAGAAGTAGTTGAAAATAACGTCCAACACGCACATCAGTATTGCCATCATACTTGGACGACGCATGTCACCAGCCACTTTAAGCATAGCTCCCGACATGTATTCAATCAGATGAAATGGTGTGATACAGGAGAAGATGAGGAAATAGACCATTGCATCATGCTGTATATCAGTTCCTCCTCCGAGCCATATAGGGAGACGTGGACCAATAAGGAAGGCGATAAGTAGCATTAACAACGAGAAGCAAAGTCCAAAGACATAGCCATGCCGCATGACTGCACGTGCTTTTGGAAAGTCATTCGCACCAATGAAATGAGACACTTGTACAGAGAACCCCATCGTCACGGCACTCACTAAAGAGAAGATAAGCCATGTGGCTGGTTCGACAAGTCCGATGGCTGCTGATGGTTCTGCACCAAGCGACCCCACCATTCCTGCATCGATATAAAACATCAGTACCGTTGTTACTTGTGCTAAGATAGATGGGATGCTGAGTTGGATAATGAGATTAAACTTCTCATTCCTGCTCATCATCTCACCACTTCTAATCTTGGTGAGAAGCCTATCTGTGACGGATTTACGGAAGGATAAATGCACGGAACTACTATGATATCTGACGAGTGAAACCTAAGTAATAAATCAAGAAAGATGCGTGAAAAGGAGAGAGGCAGAAGACGTCATAGAAGGAGGGGTAGCTCATAAAAAGAGAAAAAGGGACATCAATCTCGTCTGTTCACTTCTGTTCTAAAAACGAACACACGAGACTTTGTGTCCCTATATTATAAGACTAAAACTCGTTCTGACCTTCTTGTGCAGCTTTTATGCTACCTTTTAATCCTTCAATTTCACGCCTGGATGAGAGAAATCATTCAGTCGTAAGTCGAAGATGAGGGTTGAGTAAGCTGGTACAACACCAGAGCTCTTCTCACCATAACCCAACTGATAAGGGATGTAAACAGTCCAATGATCGCCACGGTGCATTGACATTAAGGCTGTTGTGAAGCCATCGACAAGGCTCGTCGGCTTACCCTCAGCATCGTATGTAAGTCCGATGTAGCTGTGTACAGGGCGTGATGTTGCAGCGTTGAACTGGTTGCTTGACCATGACTTATCAAAGATAAGCCCCGATGTATAAGTCGTAGATGGAATCAGTCGACCCATATAGTGCATAGACACAGAGTCAGAATACAACGGACTTGTCGTGCCTGTCCCTGCCTGTTCTACGTGTGCAATGATATAGTTTTCTGGACGATAAGTAAGTGCAGAACCTGTAGTTTGCTTCTGATTTTGGAAGGTGTAATTAAGTATTATCTTCCAAGAAGTGTCGCCACCCTTAATCTTCTGTTGGGTAGTCGTGTATAGATTATCCCAATAGGTCTCGTTTTTCGACTGCCAATTAGCATATTCTTCTACAGTATCATCATTCTCAGTACATGAGGTGAAGAGGCCTGCAGACAGCATCATTCCACCTAAGCAGAATACACCAATCAAGGTCTTAATATTCTTTGTCATAGTCTGTTATTTGGCTGAAAAAAGTTGACAGGACAGGTTCTCTTGTTCTTCTTCAGTCGTTTCTACGCTCTTTAGAGGACTAAAAGAACCTGCTCTGCTACCTTTCTCTTAAATTAGTCAATATCAATCTTCTTCAGTAATGAGGTGATAGATACGCGGTCTTCGATAATCTCGCGCAGCTTCTCAACTGGTACACGCTCCTGCTTCATAGAGTCACGATAACGTAGCGTAACGGTGTTATCCTTCAGTGTATCACCATCAACAGTCACGCAGAAAGGAGTACCGATGGCATCCTGACGGCGATAACGCTTACCGATAGAGTCCTTAGCCTCCATGTGTGTGTTGAAGTGGAACTTAAGATTGTTAACAATCTCTTGTGCCTTTTCTGGTAGACCATCCTTGTTAACCAATGGAAGAACCGCACACTTAACAGGTGCTAATGGCTCTGGCAATTTCAGAACAACACGACTTGAACCGTTCTCCAAAGCCTCCTCTGTATAACTGTGGCACATAACAGAGAGGAACATACGGTCAACACCGATAGATGTTTCTACTACGAATGGAGTGTAATTCTCGTTGCGTTCTGGGTCAAAGTACTTCACCTGACGGCCAGAATACTTCTCATGCTGAGAGAGGTCGTAGTTCGTACGAGAGTGGATACCCTCCACCTCCTTGAAACCAAACGGCATGTGGAACTCGATATCAGTTGCAGCATTCGCATAGTGAGCCAACTTCTCGTGGTCGTGGAAGCGATAGTTATCGTCGCCCATACCAAGTGCCTCATGCCATGCCAAGCGATGCTTCTTCCAATAGTCGAACCATGTCATCTCTGTTCCAGGCTGGCAGAAGAACTGCATCTCCATCTGTTCGAACTCACGCATACGGAAGACAAACTGACGTGCAACAATCTCGTTACGGAAAGCCTTACCAATCTGACAGATACCGAAAGGCAATTTCATACGCCCCGTCTTCTGAACATTGAGGAAATTCACGAAGATACCCTGTGCTGTCTCTGGGCGCAGATAAATCTTGTTAGTAGCATCAGCAGATGCACCCACCTCGGTAGAGAACATAAGATTAAACTGTCGAACGTCCGTCCAATTGGTTGTACCACTGATTGGATCAACGATTCCTTCATCAAGAATAATCTGCTTCAAGGCCTCAAGGTCTGGTCCTTGCATTGCTTCTGTATAGCGTGCATGGAGGTCGTCGCGCTTCTTCTGATTTTCAAGGACACGTGGGTTAGTCTCACGGAACTTAGCCTCATCAAAGGCGTCACCAAACTTTTTGGCAGCCTTAGCTACTTCTTTCGCAATCTTCTCCTCGTATTTACCAATCTGGTCCTCGATGAGGTTATCAGCACGATAACGCTTCTTAGAATCGCGGTTGTCTATCAATGGATCGTTGAAAGCATCAACGTGCCCACTTGCTTTCCATACTGTAGGATGCATGAAGATAGATGCATCGATACCAACAATATTGCTGTGTAGCAATACCATTGACTGCCACCAATATTGTTTGATATTGTTTTTTAGCTCAACACCATTCTGACCATAGTCATAAACAGCTGCTAAACCATCATAAATATCACTACTTGGGAAGACGAAACCATACTCCTTACAGTGGCTTACAATCTTCTTGAAAACATCCTCTTGTGCCATAATTATCTATTTATACCTTAATTTTTGACGCAAAGTTACGCTTTTTTAGCCGAAAAAGAATAGGTTTACTGCGAAACTTTCGCCTAAATCGATTATTCTCAAAGTAAGTTTTGAATTGTAGGGAGTCAAGATGTGGCATCTACTAAAGTCCCCATTTGCTATCTGCGGTTCCCTTTGTGACACATGGAGGAGGGCTATGACACAGGCGAAACAAGCGTTGGCTGCAAACAGAAAACCAATTCGAACACTTGAACAAGCTATAATTTGCCTGTTTACTTTTTTTTTCGTACATTTGCAGTCTTATGAAGCTTGCTTCTTAAAGAGATAAAACAAGAACTATATGGATGACGAAATAAAAGACATGGACGGCCTTACTCCTGGTGAAGATAGCCAGGAGCAGAATTCTCATTCTGATTACAAGCCTGCTGATAGGTTTGATGCTTCTGCCGTGCATCATCTTTCTGGTATGTATAAAAACTGGTTCTTGGATTACGCCAGCTACGTAATCCTTGAACGTGCCGTACCTCATATCGAGGATGGATTGAAACCTGTTCAGCGTCGTATCCTCCATTCTATGAAGCGAATGGACGATGGACGGTATAACAAGGTGGCTAATATCGTGGGACATACGATGCAGTTCCACCCACATGGTGATGCCTCTATTGGTGATGCCTTGGTGCAGATGGGACAGAAGGACTTGCTCATTGACACACAAGGTAACTGGGGAAACATTCTTACTGGCGACCGTGCAGCAGCACCCCGATATATTGAGGCACGATTGTCTAAGTTTGCTTTAGAGACGGTTTTCAATCCTAAGACAACAGAGTGGCAGCTCTCTTACGACGGAAGAAACAAAGAGCCGATTACGCTCCCAGTGAAATTCCCACTGCTTTTGGCGCAGGGTGCTGAGGGTATTGCCGTCGGACTGTCATCCAAGATACTCCCACATAATCTTAACGACATCTGCGATGCTGCTATTCACTACCTGCGTGGCGAGGAGTTCTATCTCTATCCTGACTTCCCAACAGGGGGGAGCATTGATGTTTCAAAATATAATGATGGGCAGCGAGGAGGCGTATTGAAAGTACGTGCGAAGGTTGAGAAACTCGACAATAGGACGCTTGTCATCCGTGAGGTACCTTTTACTAAGACGGCTAACACGCTTCAAGAGTCTATTACCAAGGCTGTTGAGAAGGGCAAACTGAAGATTCGTAGGGTGGAGGATATGACTGCTTCTGAGGTGGAGATTCAACTTCATCTTACACCGGGTACGTCAAGTGACAAGACTATTGATGCCCTCTATGCTTTCACTGATTGCGAGATAAACATTTCGCCAAACTGCTGTGTCATCCGAGATAACAAACCAGAGTTCTTGACAACATCGGATGTATTGCGCAATTCAGCCGAGCACACGAAGGCGTTACTGCAACTTGAACTGGAAATCCGTAAGCATGAACTGGAAGAGCAGTTGTTCTATAATTCTCTTGAACGTATCTTTATCGAGGATCGTATCTATAAGGAACGTAAGTTCGAGACGGCTAAAAATATTGACGAAGTTGTTGATTTCGTTGACTCAAAACTTGAGCCTTATAAGAAGAACTTTATCCGTGAGGTGACACGTGACGACATCATCCGTCTTTTAGAAATCAAGATGCAACGCATTCTGAAATTCAATAAGGACAAGGCTGACGAGTTGATACAGAAAATTAAGGCCGAGATAGCTGAGATTAATAAAGATCTCAGTGAGATGGTACGTGTCACTATTGAGTGGTTTACACACCTGAAGGAGAAATATGGTAAGGATCATCCACGTCGTACAGAGATAAAGAGCTTCGACACTATCGTTGCGGCTAAGGTAGTCGACGCCAACGAGAAATTATATATCGACCGACAAGAAGGCTTCATCGGTACGGGTCTTAAGAAGGCGGAGTTCGTTCAGAACTGTTCCGACCTTGATGATGTGATTATCTTCTACCGTGATGGTAAGTATAAGGTTATCCGAATAGCCGACAAAGTCTTTGTTGGTAAGGGCGTACTCTACGTACAAGTGTTCAAAAAGAATGATAAACGCACCATCTATAACGTGGTTTATCGGGACGGAAAGACAGGACCTTATTATATTAAACGTTTCAACGTCACTTCCATCACACGTGATAAAGAATACGACGTAACCCTCGGTACGGCTGGTTCTAAGATTAACTATTTCACGGCTAACCCTAATGGGGAGGCGGAGGTGATAAAGATTACGCTCGACCCAAACCCTGATAAGAAGAAGCAGAACATCTTTATGGAGCGTGACTTTGCAAGTATTCTCATCAAGGGTCGCGCTGCAAAGGGTAATCTGCTGACCAAAGAGAGTATTCACCGCATCTCCCTCAAGAGCCATGGACACTCTACATTAGGTGGACGAAAGGTGTGGTTCGACCCAGATGTCAACCGTATCAACTACGAAGACCATGGTCGTTACCTCGGAGAGTTCTCTGATCAAGATAGTATCTTGGTTGTTCTTAAGAACGGAGAGTTCTATATCACGAACTTTGACTCGGCCAATCATTATGAAGACAACATCCTGCGCATAGAGAAATTTGATGCTGACAAGCCTTGGACGGCTGTCATCTTCGATGCCGACAATCAGGGTTATCCTTACTTGAAGCGTTTTCAGATGGAAGCTAACAAGCGGCATCAGAATTTTATCGGAGACAATCCTAACTCCAAGATGGTACTGTTAACGGACGTTGCCTTCCCTCGTATTCAGATAACATACGGTGGAGCTGATGCCTCACGTGGTACTGAGGAGGTCGATGCTGAACAATTCGTGGGTGTGAAGGGATTTAAGGCAAAGGGTAAACGTCTGACTACTTGGACGGTTGATAAGATTGAAGAACTTGAGCCATCACGCTTCCCTGAAAAGGAGAAGGAGGAGGATGAGAACTCTGAAGACGACCAGCAGGAGGAGAACCCAACAATGGGTAACGAGGAGGAAAATCTCGATCCAGATGCTGGTAAGTCTCAGCAGCAGGTCATTGATGAGATTACTGGTCAGCTGAACCTCTTCGACAATGAGTAAACAGTATGATAAAAAGACTAATGAAAAGGGGATGTACACCTCGTACACTCCCTCTTTCATCATTTTACTTATAAATACCTAATCATATTATCACCTATCAGTTTTCAACAAACAACTATTTGACTTGCATTTACATCCTATTTTCTTTATCATGCCTATGAACCTAAAGACATTTTTATTTGGCTGTGTTTCACTTTCAGCAATAACCCTTTTCGCAACACCAACAGCGGCGTTTGCACAGGACACCCTACGTAGTAACAAGGTGATTACCAATGCACAGATATTGGGAATTGGTGCTGTAAACGTCCTCGACACCTACCTCACACCCGAAGAATACGCTGGGACAGAACTTCGTTATGTCTCCCATTCTGAGCGTGAGAACGGCTCTAAGCTGTCAAGAGAACTTATACACCAAGCACAAATCGTGTCTGTTCGTAATCGAAAGGAGAACAACAACGAATTAGGTGGCTTCTACAACTTTCAGTATAACTGGTTGTATGCCTTGGGAAAATGGAACGTTGGCGAAGGAGAACTGTTGCTAAAAGCGGGTGGAGGAATTGATACACGACTCGGATTCCTCTATAATATGCGTAATTCTAACAATCCTGCACAGGCTTACGCACAAGTGAATATTGCGCCGACGGCCGTTGCTGCTTATCGTTCTCACCTTCTCAAGCATCCTTTCCAACTACGATATGAGGTACAGGTACCGCTCCTCGGACTGGCCTTCTCGCCTAATTACGGACAGAGTTATTATGAGATCTTTACACGTGACAACTACGACCATAATCTTATTATCACAACACCTGCATCTGCTCCGTCGCTCCGCCAGCAGCTTACCTTTGATTTCACGCTCCGCCATACGACCTTCCGTGTAGGCTATCTTGGTGATTACCAGCAGGCGAAGGTCAATCGGCTACGCCAACATGTATGGAGTAATCTCCTCGTAATTGGTATTGTTCGTAAATTCTCAATCAATAAGTTTATCCCATGAGAAAGCTTTTTCATTCCTTCCTATACGTACTGATTTCAGCACTGATAATCCTCAGTTCTGCGACAAGTTGCGTCACCAACGACCAGCTATCAGATAGTCCACAAGGCAATTTCGAGGCTTTGTGGCGAATCATCGACGAGCACTATTGTTTCTTCTCACAGAAAGGAATAGACTGGCAGGAGGTGCACAGTCGTTATGCACGTCAGTTTGATAACTCTATGACAGCAAAGCAACAGTTCGAGGTGATGACTAATATGCTCTCTGAACTAAAGGATGGACACGTCAATCTGTACACTTCTTTCGATGTAGGACGCTACTGGGCGTGGCATGAGGACTATCCCAAGAACTATTCTGATTCGTTAGAAAGGATCTACCTCAAGACAGATTATCTCATTGCAAGCGGCTTAGATTATACGGTCCTTGATGATAATATCGGTTATGTGCGCTGTGAGACATTCCAAGGAGCCATTGGCGCTGGTAATCTGGATGATATCTTCATTCATTTGCAGCCCTGCAATGGTCTGATAATTGACATAAGAAACAATGGAGGAGGGAGTGTCTCAAATGCTGAAATATTAGCTGCACGCTTCACAAACGAGGAACTACTCGTTGGCTACCTACAGCATAAAACAGGGAAGGGACATGATGATTTCTCTTCGTTACAACCGCAATACTTAAAACCAGGGAAGGGTGTTCGTTGGCATAAACCAGTCATTGTATTGACCAACCGTAGCGTCTTCTCTGCTGCTAACGAGTTTGTGAAGTATATGAAATGTTGCCCAAATGTCAAGATTGTTGGCGACCGTACTGGCGGCGGAGCTGGTCTGCCTTTTACCTCAGAGCTACCTAACGGGTGGGCTGTGCGCTTCTCTGCTTGTCCGATGTACGACCGTGATAGACAGATGACAGAGTTTGGTATTGACCCTGACTATAAGGTTTCCCTCACTTCTGAAGACTTTGCACGAGGCAAGGATACGATTATAGAGTTTGCAAGAAAGGTGATTAAGACCCTTCCCAACGCCCAATCCCTCTAAAAGGAGAGACTGGGAGGTTCTGAAAGGTCTTTATGTTTTATATTTTACCTTGCTTAATCTCGTCAAACATCAGTTTGTTACCAACCTTGATAACCTTTATCTTATTGGTACATTTTATACCCATATCCAAGAAAGTGTACTGATACCAGTTGTTACCAAGGCTCACAACGCGCAGAACCTTATGTGCATCATTCGGTCCGTCTTGGGCACCAGAGCGGAACAACCAACCAGCATAAGCATCTGGTTGTGGGTCATATTCATAATCATACGCAGCCTTCAACACCTTAAGCAACTTCTTTGTGCAATGATTCTTTAGGTATGTAGTATTATCAAAGCCTTTTGTGTTATACATAGAGGTAATGAGTGAGATAGCGGCACGCTCATCTTTACTCAAAGTCTTCTTCGTAGGAGTAGCCTTAACGGAGACTGTATTCTGCCTCATAATTACGCCAGTCTCACCAGCACCATTGTAAACTACAGAAGCTGAAGCATACAAAGCTCCCATACATAGAACAGTTAATAATGTCTTTCTCATTGTCAATAGTTTGTTAGTTAAAGAATTAATATTGTTAAGATCATTGTTGGCTATTCGTAAAATCAGCCCCTTCTTTCTTATGAGGTATCTTAATCACACATGGGCGCAAGGAGAGATTTATTTAGCAACCCATCTGTTTTTGCAAAGATATATCTTTTATTTCATTCGTAAACAAATGTCATAAGATTATTTATAAACAAATGTCATATAGGTTAGAAAGGGATATAAAAGAAATTCCCAAATATTTGGTTATATGCAAAACATTGCGTATCTTTGCAGTCGTTATGCGCCTGTGGCGGAATTGGTAGACGCGCTAGACTTAGGATCTAGTAACTCACGTTGTGCAGGTTCGAGTCCTGTTAGGCGCACAAAAGTAAGGGAGGGTGTGTCAAAATTGATACATCCTCTTTTTGTTCTTCCTTTACCTTGTCTACGACATAATTCGTTATTTACTGCAGCTATGCTGCTAATTTCATATAAAATGATTTATTGGGCTTTAAATAGCCTATATAAACTTGTATAGAGTATCTGAAGGTTACAAAAAGTACCTCCATAACGGCTTTTAGTTCCTTGAGATTGGTTCTTCTACACATTTTCCCTATGTTAAAGGCAATAGCGAAGAAGGCAAAGTCCATATTGACCTTGTCTTTTCCAAAATGCCTAAACCTCTTGTAGGCTTTATTATATTTTGTTTGTCCAAAAACAGCTTCAGGTTCTATGCATCTTCGTCCTCGATGCTTGATGCCTTCTTCCGAGGTCAGTAGTTCCCGTGCCTTTTGTTTATAGTGCTGTAGTTGGTGGTTTACTTCTATAATTCTGTTCCCTCTTGCCTTAAAACATGAGCCTCTCAACGGACAACCATCACAGCGTTCTGCCTGATAACGTACGCTGTAAGTAACGAATCCATTAGAGGTTAGGGAACGCTTCATACCTATACGCTTCATATGCTGTCCCATAGGGCAGACGTAGAAATCCTGTTCCTTATTATAATAAGGCTTGCGGGACTGAATGGGTTAGGTGTGTAGCGTGGACGCTGCTCTTTATGGAAGTAGTTATACTTCACATAGGCTTCCATATTATGTATGTCCATGAACAGATAGTTCTCCTCGGAGCCATACCCAGAATCGGCTACGACAGTCTTGGCATAACGATGATAGCGTGATTTGAAAGACTCCAAGAAAGAAGAAAGTGTGAGCGTGTCTGTACGGTTAGCATAGAGTGCAAAGTTGGTGATAAACTGGTTCTCAGTTGCTATCTGCAGATTATATCCAGGCTTAGTCTGTCCGTTCCGCATAGCATCCTCCTTCATGTGCATAAAAGTGGCATCAGGATCGGTCTTGCTGTAGGAGTTTCTCTCTCCCATAATCTCAAGGTGTTGGTCATACTCCTGGAGTTTATTACGTTTCTTCTCAAGCTCTTTAAGCTGTTTCTTCTTGGTTCTAACAGCCTGCTTCTCTTCTTTTGTCTTAGGCTCAGGGGCTGATTCCAAAGACTTGTTCAATTCCTTGGATATTTCATCGAGCAGAGCTGCAGTAAACTCGACACCTTCTGTCTTAGCGGCATTGTCCTGCGCTATGACATCATCAACCTGAAGCAAGAGTGTGCGTATTTGTTCCTGCAACTTGGCGCGGTTCTTTTCCACGGTTCTCTTCCAAACGAAGGTATACTTGTTGGCTTTCGATTCTATCTTTGTGCCGTCAATATATTCAACGTCAAGACTTATCAAACCTTTGGCTGCAAGTATTAATACAACCTGTGTGAAGATATTGTTGATTTCCTTTTTCACACGATTACGAAAACGATTGATGGTAATAAAATCAGGCTGTTCATATCCTGCCAGATAGATGAAATGAATGTCACGCTTGAGGAGCGACTCTATACGACGGCAGGAATAGATATTATTCATGTAGGCGTAAAGAATCACCTTGAGCATCATTTGTGGATGATAAGGCTTGCGACCACTGGGCTTATAAAGCTTGTAGACATTATCCAACATAAGATTATCCACCAAGGCATCTAAAAGACGAACAGGGTCATCTTCTGCGATATCCTTATCGATTCTTTGAGGAAAAAGAATCATTTTCTTGTGTATGTAAGAACGAAAGTGTACCTTTGTCATAATGAGAATTTTTGAATGCCTAAAGGTACAAAAACTTTAGGAAATAGCAAAGCCCTGGCTTGAGAAAGTCGGGGCTTTGTGCATAAAAAAGAGGATGTGTACATTTTGACACACCCTCTCTTTTTTCATCTCCGTCTTCAGCTGTTCAAAATTGTTTCTTTACTGTAAGGTGGGGTGTAAACATCTTCAAGAGAGTCTGCTACAATGTTTTGAAGAATATGGAAAACAAGATTTATAATTGGTTTGAGAGAGATAAACGAGTGTTTATTTATTTTTAACGACTAATGAGTGATAGTTGACGAAAGTATTTTTATCTTTGTGACTGATAAAATTTAATTGAACAGATAGAAGCCTTATCTAAAGAAAAGAATATGAGTTTAGCATTGCTTAACCCTTTGTTAGCAAGAAAGATAAACAAGGGTGAGTAGGTGCATGTGGCTTATAAATGCGAGATTAGATGACTTCAAAGGATAAAACAAATACTTAAAGAAAATGATATGAGACATTCACAATTTTTAGTAGCGGGTTTGTTAGCATTGACAACACTAAGTTTTACAGCATGTAGCAGTTCGGACGATGATGTAGAAAAACCTATCATTGAGCAACCATCGCACGTTGCTGATGCTGCGAGATACAAGGTGACAACATTTGGGTCTACTTGGAAGAGTATTGAACTGTCTGAGGGAGGACGTTATTTCATCGTTAAGAATGCCAGTATCTTGGGTACAAAAGATGACGAAATCCTCTCTGGTAGCTACGAGAAGAAGGGGGATAGTTATGTGTTGAATGGCTTTGGTGAGCTGACAATCACTCCGAACAATAAGTCTTCTTACAGTCTTCAGTTGACTAATAAGGGTAAGGTATCAAAGCTGACAGCAGAGAAAGCAGGGGTGTTACCGTCTGATAAGAACACTGACTATCTGTGTCGCACGTGGAAATTCTCTCAGTTACACCTCACAGTGAGCTATGATGGTAAGCAAGTTTATGATGGGACGGCTACGACAACTTCTTTAATGACGTTAAAAACGGTCTGAAGGCTGCTATTGACGCATCTGAGTATAAGGATAAACTCAAGTTGGCTAAAGAGAGATTAGATGATTTCAAAGACTTTGACATACTGCAGACAGTGACGTTCACACACGCTGGTTCGTATTATGTAACCAATAGTCGCAGTAATGAAGATGTGATGAATTACTGGCAATGGACAAATGCTAACGAGTTAGTAATTGCTGTCTCTGAGAAAGAAGACGACTTTACAGATAAAGATCAATTACCTCTTAAATTCGAAAAAGGTAAGCTGCTAATTACAGACAGTGATAGTGATGGTCATGAGGTAGTAACACTTACTGTGACGCTCCTGCCTGTTAATGGACAATAAGAGGACCTTTTGAGCGATAGAGAGGGCGGGGCTCACTTTTCTGTGGGCTCTGCCTGTGTGCAAATTTCAGCGCTTCGCTGTGAGAAGAGAATGCAGGGAAGGTTCTACAAGAATACGGATAGAGGAAGAAAAACCATTAAACGGATAGATAGAGAATGTTGAGATTTTTTGCTAATCACTCTCTTCTCCATTCGTGAAGAGGCTGAGGAAGCGACAAGAAGAGGCCTGACAGTATTTGAGAATATGCCCTTCTTGCGTGTTGAAGACGCCCTTCTTAAAGCAAGCAGGGCGTCTTCTTTTATGCTGTATGTAATGTGCTGATTTCTTGTAGGTTACAAACTCGATAATAGGGGAGAACATACTCTTGTTTTGAAAAGTCTTAGTTTGGTGGTATGTAAGGATTTTTTACAAGAGTGTGGTAGCTATGTTCTCCTGTTGAAGCTCTCTTCCTAAAGTGTTTCTCTATCCCTAAAGATATGACGAAGGTAATCAACATGACTGCTATCTCCATCTTCAGAAAACTTTTGTCAGTGGTAGGACAGCCGGCTACTTATGATAAGCCTTCTCATGTCGGTCGTGCCCTTGCCAATATCCCGAACCTCTGCAGCATGAACTCCATGCTGGGACAGAGTAACTGGTAGCTCTACGAAGTGCCTAATCTGTAATGGATAATCCTGTCTCTAACCGCATGGAGCAGTAGAACCCTTGCGTAAGATGTTTGGAAGTTGCTGTCATATCTGTCATGTGAAGTCGCCTTGTAAGTATCTTATAACATGCGTTTTATGTCAAATGTTAAATATGACAGCAACTAAAAATAAAACTAAATTGCATATATTTGAGGGTGCAAGTTCCAAAACGAAGTGAAATAAAAGAGTGTCCCTCTCCGAGAGATGCAGACGTTCTCGATGCGTAGCGAGAGGTTGTCTGCATCTCTCGGAGAGGAAAAAGAAACAACCAGCAATACAAAAAAAAAGGAGACCGAAGTCTCCCAAAGATTAACTAACTCTGTATTGCAAATGTATCATCAATTAATCTTGGAGCAAAGGTCGCAAATTTTTGCCTTACTCCAAAAGAAAACAGCGAGAAAAGATATTGCCGACATCGTCGGTATTAAGCAGTGTGTACAGACCTTTCTGCAGCATATACAAGAGCTGTGAGTGAGCACCTTCCCAATGCTGCACTTGTAGTAGACCACTTTCATGTAACCAAGCTTATGAACGAAAAGCTGGATTTGCTAAGGAGACAGTTATGGCATGAGGAAAAGGACATTAACAAGCGTAAAGTAATCAAAGGAACACGTTGGTTTTTACTCAAAAATGGAAATGATATTTTTGATTATGCACACAGAAATAGACTGGAGAATGCCTTGAGCCTAAACCGTCCGCTGATGATTGCCTATTATCTCAAAGAAGATCTTAAGGAAATATGGAATCAGTGTAGTAAGTAAAAAGCTAAAGATCTGTTGGATGAATGGGTAAAGCAAGCTATAGAATCTAAAATACAGCCATTGGTGAAAATGGCTTCAACTATTAGAGCATACAAGACATACATATTAGCATGGTACGACCATTATATAACAAATGGAACAATTGAAGGCATTAACAATAAAATAAAGGTTCTGAAAAGACAGATATATGGATTCAGAAATGAGGAATACTTCACATTAAGACTATATGCATTGCATGATAGGCATCTACGCATTTAACGGAAGAACCTCTTTTCTGGAGTAAAACTTATATAACCTATAGGCATTGCAATGCACAAGAAACCAATGTTTATCACATCTCTCGTGGTAAAGCTCGTAAGTTCATCTATTGGCCGTACTGAGGCAAGGTATGTAAAGGTTGTAAAGGGAATGAATTCGCCCACTGATTCGTTTGTTACAAAAATGGCGGATGCTGTCAAGAATACTCCTAACAAGATAGGAATCGTAAAGTTGCGCGTTAATAAACTGACTACTAGTCCAAATACCCCAACGCAAAATGAAGCTAATAAGGCTCTCAACATAACCAATGAAGAGGATAGCCCAATAGCATATTCAGCAAATCTATATGCAGGAATCACCTCCCCCAACAAATAGCCAAACAAAACAAAACCACTCCATGTAATAATACAGAGAGCAATTATGAGTACGGATAACACAATAAACTTTGAGAGATACAACTTCCACCAATCAATAGGAAAAGAGAAAAGCGATCTTATGTTGTTATTCTGAAACTCAAATTCGCAGATCAGATAGGACAAGACGATCAATATGAGCGGAAACATTAAGGAGAATAAGGGTAGGGTGTAACGCGACCAAACCATTAGCCATGGATCTCCGCTATAAGCGAGTGCTGTATAGTCGAAAAGCCCATCTCTTCCTTTATAGATGATGTAGATGGACATCAATAAATAGACAACTAAGGGGGACAATAGAATCCCTATAATTAGCTTACTACGAGAGGCTTTATAAACCTCTGCTCTAATGATGTTTAGAAGAGAAATATGGATCTTCATGATACATTTATTTAGTTAGGTGGATAAATGCGTTCTCAAGGGCAGAACTCTTGTGTGTTATATTGTAGATAGAGATCCCATCCTTACTCAAAGAAGAGATTAACCTGGAAAATTCCTCCTCGTCCTTCACCTCAAACTCTACAAAATTTGGGGCATCAACTTGCTTCACAGAGAAGATAGACGCGTAATTTAACTGCATAATTCTATCCGTATTATCAATCTTTAGGCTTATAACATCAGAATGATTCTTTGTCAAACCATCAATATCTCCTTGGTAAATAACTTTTGCCACAATCAATTATGGCAACTTCACTGGCAAGTTTTTTTCCAACTCCTCCAATATGTGACTAGAGAGAAATATAGTTACGCCTTCTTCCTCGTTTAATTGCCTCAAGATCTGTCTTAATTCATATATACCCTGAGGATCAAGAGCATTGAGAGGTTCATCAAGAATGAGCATTTCTGGGCGCTTGAATAGACACATTGCTAAGCCAAGACGTTGCTTTAGTCCAGAAGATAAAGCTTGCGCTTTCTTATTAGCATGCTCACTAAGCCCTAAAAGCGATAAAACTTCCTGTTTTCGAGACTTTCCCATCTTGAATATTTTATTGAGGTAGTCAAGATTTTCAGATACTGTAAGGAATGAATAGAAGGAAGGATGCTCAATCATACTACTCACATGAGAACGCAGCAATAAAGGAGATTTCTTGAGAGAGACACCTTTAAAGAAGATTTCTCCCTCATCTATTGGAAGTAGTCCTAATAATAGTTTAATGGTAGTAGACTTACCAGCTCCATTTTTCCCGAGATATCCAAAGATAGAACCAGACGGGATATCTAAATCTATACCTCGGAGTATTGGGCTATTCTGGTAACTGAAATGTAACCCTTTGATGGAAAGCATACTATTCATAACCTTATCTCTTATAAGCGATTTAATTCATCACTAGATTGTTTCCCTTTATACTTGTTTTTAGCCGGATTGAATCGGTAGGAAATCGACAACATCATATAGCGACTATCCATATTTTTCTCCTGCATTACTCTAAGATCATCGAAATGCATTTTCCAGTAACTTGTACTTGTCTTTAGGATATCGTTCAGAGTTAGATTTATCCCTTAATTCCGCAGCATAAATTCTTGTAAGAACTCCAAGTGTCTGAGAAACAATGTTCTCAAAACACTTGGATATGTCAGAAATTTCACCTATCTTGGTGCTACAAACATAACAAGTAAGCAAAAATCTGATATGGCAAAGGTAGCAATTAAAAACGAGAATATCACTTCTTTCGGTGGAATTTATCACATTATGGACATTTTCTCAAAGCTGGGCTTTAAAAAACTTACCGAATCCGTGTTGGGCAAACGTGGATGCAGCGGCAAGGCATTCAGCCATGGAAGTATTCTCGGCTCTCTCTTCTTCAGTTACCTTTGTGGTGGAGATTGCCTTGAGGACATCAATGCGCTTATAGGGCAGTTCAAGCAGAGACCTAATACGCTATTACCCGGTGCCGACACTGTGGGGCGCGGACTAAAGGAGCTTGCCGAGGAAAATATTGTCTACAAGAGCGAAACCTCCGGCAAGTCTTACAGTTTCAACACGGCAGAGAAGCTGAACACCTTACTATTACGGATGATACGGAGAATGGGACTTATAAAGGTGGGCAGTCATGTTGACCTGGACTTTGACCACCAGTTTGTTCCTGCCCACAAGTTCGATGCAAAGTATTCCTACAAGCAGGATTTTGGCTATTTCCCTGGTTGGGCTTCCATTGGAGGAATCATAGTCGGAGGTGAGAACCGTGACGGAAACACCAATGTGAGATTCCATCAGGAGGACACGCTCCGTCGCATTATGGACCGTGTAACCTCAGAACTTGGTGTGGTAATAGATCGTTTCCGTGCTGACTGCGGGTCGTTCTCAAAGGAAATCATACAAACCGTAGAGCAGCGCTGCAACACGTTCTACATTCGCGCTGCCAACTGCGGCAGTCGCTACGAGAATTTCCAACAGTTGAAGGAATGGAAAAACGTTGAGATTGGCTATGAGAAATGCGATGTCACATCCATCAGCATGGACAGCTTGATAGAAGGAAAATCATACAGACTTGTCGTACAGCGTAGTCCTTTGAAAGACAAGGATGGCAAGCAACGGACGGATATGTTCGGAGTAATATACACATACCGCTGTATCCTCACCAATGACTGGCTGTCTACCGAGAAGGACATCATTACATTCTATAATGAGCGTGGGGCAAGTGAAAAGAACTTCGACATACAGAACAATGACTTCGGATGGTCACATCTGCCCTTTTCCTTTATGGCTGAGAACATGGTTTTCATGATGGTTACCGCTATGCTGAAGAACTTCTATCTCTATCTCGTCCGTCATATCAGCGAAAAGGTCAAGCCGTTGAAAAAGACAAGCAGGCTGAAAGCCTTTATCCTGCATTTTGTCAGCGTACCAGCAAAATGGGTGAGAACGGGAAGGCAGAACGTTCTGAACCTATATACAAATAAAACATACTACTCTGAAGTATTCCTTGAATAAACAGTATTTCTTTGTGGATATCATATCCCCCATTGGGTTTGGGTGGGGAATTTTATGCCTATGCAAGAACCAAGAACCCCAGAAAAGTCCCAAATCAATGGATAAATACCAAAATGTCACGTCAATATATAAAAGTAGATCGCAAAGAATAATGCTGCGGAATTGAGGTTTATAAAGTTTGTTTTATAAATAATATATAACTTTGTAAACCGAACTTTATAAGAACACATGTTTCTTATTAAATGTAATTTATATGAGTATTAGTAAAGATGTCATCAAACAGTGCCTGATTAGTAAGCAGCGTGAGGTGGATGAGGCGGTACTTGTGGAACGTCCCATAGACTTTGAAGAGAATGGCAATTATGTGATAGTTGGTGTGAGACATGCGGGTAAGTCGTATCTGCTGTATCAGCGTGTGCGACAACTACAGGTAGCAGGAAAGGGATGGGAGTGATCACCGAGATACCCCTATGGCTATCCATCAACACCTAACAATTAACACCCAACAATAGCTGTAACGTTCTGTGCTATCGGTTGACTTAATGTCTCTGTGCACCTTTGTGAAATCTTTTCTTCTGTGTAGTTCTGTGAGAAAAAGAATAAAGAGAGAACATGAGAGATAGCGGCCCCTCCCCCGAGGGGACGTGATCACCGAGGTTACCCCTCCTTCGCTACTTGTGTTGAGAATGTATCCTTACCCCGATACCTCTATGGCTAATCATCAATACCTAACAATTAACACCTAACACCCAACAATAGCTGGCACGCTCTGTGTCATTGGTTGACTTAATTATATTTCGTAAGAAAGATAAAGAAAACTCTCGAAAAACTTGACAAGGGGTATGTCTGTGTGTTATCTTTGCAGACAGAAATCAGGAAAGCGATAGTATGGTAGACGTGATTAACCTACATACTGGCATCGTCTTCTTTTTTGTTTTATTCTTAAATCATTCTTATTATGTTTACAGATTTTCTAACATGCCCAAAGACTGGGCAGTGTGCGTTATGCACGATTGTATGCATGTGGGACGGGACCTGCATTATTCTATTGGTAAGGTGTCCGTTTTCCATCAACGTTCAACAATGGTTGTCGCCCTTCCTGTGGGTTTGGGTGATAGCTGTAATATGTTTCATGCTATGAAGAAAGAACGAGAGGCATGGGAACTTTTACAACTCTTCGATGATGAAAAGTATTACCCAACTCGTAAACCTGTCAACTCGTAAACTCGTCAACTTATTATATATGAAAAATCTTAGAAGTGTTAAAGCTGAGAATCAGCATAACAAACGGTCTAATAGACTGAAGTATGATATAACCCGTCGTCTGCTTGACTATCTCGAACGGAAGTATGAGATGCGATATAATACGGCCTTGGGATGTGCAGAAATCCGAAAGGCTGGGAGTGATGAACCTTTTGTGCCTGCGGATGAACGGATGCGCAACACAATCGCTATCAAGGCGCGTCTTGATGGGATTGATGTGTGGGACAAAGACATCCGACGATATACGGAGTCGGGCTTTGTTAAGGCTTTTAATCCTGTGGACGATTTTCTCAAAGGACTGCAAGGACGATGGGACGGAAAGGACCATATTAAGTCTTTGGCAGACTGTGTACCTAATGACAACGCACGATGGGCAGAATGGTTCCACACGTGGTTTCTGGCAATGGTGGCACAATGGATGGGGCTGGATGTCTCGCATGGTAACAGTGTGGCACCGCTACTCATCTCCCAACAGGGTTATCGGAAGTCTACGTTCTGCAAACGCCTTCTACCCGAAGCGTTACAGTGGGGATATAACGATAATCTTATCATGAGTGAGAAACAGAATACGCTGCGGGCAATGACACAGTCGCTGCTGATAAACATTGATGAGTTCAATGCCCTGTCTGCTAAGACGCAAGACGGTTTTTTGAAGAATGTCATGCAGCTTGCAAGCATCAAACTCCGTCAGCCTTATCGTCAACAGCAGCTTACGTTGCCACGTGTTGCCTCTTTCATTGCTACTGCAAACGTTTCGGATGTCTTCAGCGATCCCAGTGGTTGCCGTCGTTTTATAGCAGTCACGCTGACTGCTCCTATCCGCTTGCCCGATCACATAGACTATGAGCAGCTTTATGCGCAGGCTGTTGCTGAATTAGATAGCGGTAGACGATATTGGTTTGATGAGGCTGACACCCAAGCAATTATGACGAATAACCAGCATTATCAGCAACGCACTCCTGCCGAAGCCCTCTTTTTGGATTGTTTCTCTATCCCAAAGGACTTGACGAAGGGTGCCTATATGACTGCCGCCTCTATCTTCAGCCTACTTCGTCAGCGGTATGGCAGTCAACTGAACCTGACAAGCCTTTCCCATTTTGGTCGTGTCCTTGCCAATATCCCGAACCTTCATAGCAAGCATTCCTCGCATGGTACAGAGTATTTGGTCGCAGTACGCAGTAGCCTTAGCCTGTCTGTCTCTCCCATCTTAAATCGTTAGTTATTGTTCGAATAAACTTTCAAAGTTGCTGTCACTGCTGTCACACTTTAATGTATTATAAGTTGTTTATAATCTGCTGGTTGCGTGAAGTGTTAAAAGTGACAGCAACTAAAAACAAAACTATGTTAGCTTTATTGACATTCAGTATGAAAAGTTTTTTTTAAAAAACCTTTTCTATTTATTCTTTATATAAATATTTTATATTATATTTGCAAGGCGTTACCCATGTTAATGGAAAGTGTAACTAAAAACTCATCTATGAAATAGTGCAGGGAAGAGTACAAGAAATTAACTAATTTATTCAATGCTTGTGACGTAGGAACTGTGTGGGATGAGAAAAAATGTTTTCTAGAACAGATATTTTTGTGCTAAAAAATAATCTTGGCAATATTATAGCTGGTAACTATTGGCGATGGATGAAAAAGATGTTGAAGCAGGAAGATGTTTAACTCGTGAGTGTCACTCACGGCTTCAGATTTAACACAACTTGGATTAAAGCCAAATAGATAAGAGCGAATATCTCTTTGTAATAATATATAAGAGTTTGTCTAATGATACATACATCAAGTATTTTATACGGCCTGCATTCATTACAAAGATTTATGATAGAGCTATATGTTTCAAAGACAGCCTGTGGTTATCTTATGGTGAATTTTATAAAGGGACTAATATAAATAATTTAATATGAAAAGTTTTAGAATTGAAAGTATTAGCATATCAGATAAATGTGACAAAAAGTATTGTAAGATACTAAAAAAGGGGTATGAGTATAAGTTTTATTCTAATAAAGTAACTGAGGATATTAACTTATATGGTGATAATATAAATATATGCGCTCTTGTTGGTAAGAATGGAAGTGGTAAATCTTCACTTCTAGATATGTTATATCGTATAGTAAACAACTTTGGATATTTACTTTTCAGGGGTACTATTATGCCTGGAGCAGAAGATCCTATTTTTCTTAAAGGAATCTATGCATCTGTAAAATTTAGATATGGAGATGAAACATTTGAGCTTAAGTGTGAAGATAAACGTATATCCTTTTATTCAAATGAGATAGAACCTATTTGGAATGATAAATACGATGGAGAAAATATAAAATGTGAAGAGGCTGGAAATAATAAAGGAACTTATGATACTGGGATAAATAGTGATAAAGATGACATAATTAATGTTGCCAAAAATTTCTTTTTTACAATAGTAACAAACTATTCTATACAATCTTTAAATTATGAAGATTATGAAGAAGGTCCTTGGATACAAAAACTTTTTCATAAGAATGATGGCTATTCACTCCCTATAGTATTAAACCCTTATAGACATGATTACGGTATAAATACAGAAATAGAGACAGAACTTACAAATTATCGTTTATCTGCTATCTTCTTAAATTCTGCAGAAGAGAAACCTTTTCTTGACGGCTATAATTTAAATAGATTGGAATATCGTTTTGCACCATTTAAGTATTACCGGATTATTTATGCTGCCTATCGCCATTGGGCTATAAATGAACAAAAAAAAGACATAAATTTAGATCTTGAAAATGATTATGATATTATGTCTTTTGTAGAAGAAAGATTTATAGAAGCATATAAAACGAAAGGCTCATATACAAATCTTATTTTAGAAGGATTAGACAAATTAAAATTAAACTTATCACAAGAAAGTCCTGATTCTTATAAGGCAGCATGTGTATATATTGTTTATAAAGTTCTATCGTCAACCAAATATCCTGATTATGCTCAATATTTTCAAAGTCTTCATAGATTCGAGCACTGTATAAGTTGTGAAGTGGTTGATAAAAATGTGAAAAAATACATTGAAAAGTTATTTGATGATGAATCACATATAGCAAATAAACTGCATCAAACTGTCCAATTCATAAATAATTATGATAAAATTCAAAAAAGAGATGGGGTATATTTGAATGATCCTGACTTTTCTTTTGATTTTAAGAATTATTTGGATTCAGGGAAATCTCTTGATAATATTTCAGACATAATCAAGGAACTTCCTCCACCTATTTATAAGGTAGAGATATTTCTGAATAGGAGTAGGAAAAAAAATGATAAACGTAGCCAAATGGATGAAGTTCTATTTAGTAAATTAAGTTCTGGTGAAAAACAATTTGCTTATATGATGAGTACTTATATTTATCATTTAATAAATTTAGAGTCTATTCACACAGCCACCCAAACTAACTCAAACGGCTCAAATCGAGTGGCATATTCTATGATAAATATGATATTTGACGAAATGGAGTTATGTTTTCATCCAGAATATCAACGTACATTTGTTAACAATCTTATTTCTTATATACAAAGAATGGAATTAAATAAGACGTTCTCTTTCAATATTATTTTAACAACACATTCACCATTTATTTTGTCAGACATACCAGCATGCAACATTCTTGCTCTAAAAGACGGAGAGCCTGATGAACAGTTTAAGAATAAGAAAACATTGGCGGCAAATATATATGATATTTTAAACAGTGGGTTCTTTATGGATGATTTTATAGGGGAATATTCTTCGATATTTATAAATGAAATAATAAAGAAATTAAATGATTCTAATGATGATATTTCAGCAAAAGAACAAGAGATGCTTTTTAAACAAATATCTCTCATAGGAGATGATCTTGTACGAATAAAATTATTAGAAAAATTAGATCAATGTACTAATAATAGATTCAGTATTGAAGAGCGTAAAAGAATATTGCAAAAAGAACTAGACAACTTAAATTAATATGATACCCTTAAAGTTTAAAGATGATGTTTGTCCAGAATTTTACAAAGAATTTGCCTCTGATTTTTGAGCATAAAATAGAAAAGTATAAACGCAATGGATATATAGGTAAAGGCGAAAAAAAGAAAAAAATTATCTTCTCAAACTAAAGATTTTTCTTGGTTACCTTCTAGCCAAGAGTGATAAAGACTCTAAAAAAAGCAATCTTTGGGAATTATTAGATTGTCACGCTAATGAACTTAAAAATCTATGCGGATAATTTGTGCGAACTTTATACTTCTTTGAAAAAGAAAGATAGTAAAAGTTTTTAAACAGATAAAAAAATTTTTTTGTAGATAATACTTATACATCATCTTTCAGAAAAGATTATTTTTATAAAGTCTTTGGATATTAAAGTTTGTCCATATTGTAATAGGTCTTTTATCGAATGTATTGATAAAAAAGATAAAACTACCCCTATAAAAGGACAAATTGACCATTTCTATTCCAAAGAAAAATACCCATTTCTTGCACTTTCAAGATTTAATCTTATTCCTTGTTGTAGTGACTGTAATGGAGTGGGAGGAAAATTTATGGCTGATGCTGATAAATACAAATTGATAAATCCTTATTTGTTAGAGGATTCTGATGGGATACAATTTAAGATGGAGATTTTTCGAAGTCATTTTGCTAATTTTGAACAGTGCGCAAATTCTATAAGAATTACTGTGGAAGAAGCTAATGGATCTGGATTAAAACAAAATATTGAAGTTTTTCATTTGCAAGAAATATATCAATCACATTGTGATGTTGCAGCAGAAATATATTTAAAAGGAAAATTAAAGATGCCTTCAATTTATCGTCAGAAAATTATAAATATAATGAAACCGATTATGCCTATAACAGAGTACAATTTCAACCAGTTGATATTGGGAATAGAAGATAATCCTCAGCAATTTAAAAATAAATCTCTGTCAAAGTTTAAAGCAGATTTAGCTAAGGATGAGATGTTAATTTAGATAAAAAACAACTCTGTATCACACAAAAATAATTCTGAAAGACTGATAGTATCCAATATATTTTCTAATCAATGCTACTCAAATAGAGGAAACATTTTTGTACCATAAGAATGTAATCCACTGACAATCAGTATAGGATATATTTGAGGAAGAAAACATACTTATGCATAAACAAACCCGCAGCAACGAAGTGATTGCTGCGGGTTGTTTTGCATATTAATAAATTTGAATCCTCTATCCCAACGTCAACTCAACGATATAATTAATATCGGTGGGGATGGTGTCAAAGTTGAAGGTGATACCATTACCAGTCTTTGTGAAGTTGACACGCTTGTTGGTGCCAAAGACAGTGGCAGACTTGATTTTGTGGTTACCAGTAGGGATGAAGAGGCTGGAGTCCATACAGTTTAGGATGTGGATGTAGAGTTTGTTACCACGTTGTGTACTTACGCCCCAGTCGTGTGGACCAACGATGCCGCCACGTGTACCGTAGATGGTTTCACCATATTTGTTCAGCCATTCACCGATAGCCTGAAGGCGGTTGAGGGCAAGTTCGGGAAGGGCACCACCTGGTTCAGGACCGATGTTGAGTAGGAGGTTGGCATTCTTACCAGCAGCACGAACAAGCATCTGAATCAGCTCCTTTGGTGACTTGTAGAGTGTGTCAGTGATGTTATAACCCCAATGCTCGTTGATGGTCTGGCATGATTCTAAGGGCAGGCGACCGATGCTCTGTCCAGACAAACCAGCCTTGTTCTCACCCGGTAAGTCACGTTCGAAGATTTGGATATCCTCGCCAGGGAAAGGAGTATGATGGTGGTTGTTAGCAACGAGGCACTGTGGCTGTAGCTTATGAATCATTGCATATTGCTCCTCCAACTGCCAGTCGAAAGGTTTTGCGTCGCTGTCATGATCCCACCAGCCATCAAACCAGATTGCCCCTACCTTTCCATAGTTAGTGAGTAATTCCGTCAACTGCGTGTTCATAAACTTATAGTAGCTTGCCCAGTTAGCCTTCTCTTTTGGTCTACCAGTGCCAGTTCCTGTTCTTCCCACTGGATAGTCTTCGCGTCCCCAGTCAAGGTGAGAATAGTAAAGATGCAACTTGATACCATTTCGTTGACAAGCATCAGCCATTTCTTTTATGATGTCACGTTTGAAAGGAGTACCATCAACGGAATTATACGTGCTGGTAGCTGTCTTAAAGAGTGAGAAGCCATCGTGGTGGCGTGTTGTAATGGTAATATACTTTGCACCAGCAGCCTTGATAGCTTTTACCCAAGCATCCGCATCGAACTCTGAAGGATAGAACGTCTTTGCCAACTTAGGATATTCCTTGTAGTTGATATCTCTGTTGGTCATAATCCATTCGGTTGTACCCATCATCGAGTAGAGTCCCCAATGTAGGAAGATACCGAACTTATCGTCTTGGAACTGTTCGCGTGCTTTGAGATTCTCAGCCGTTGGATGGTAAGTCTCTTGTGCCATACCGACATAACTTGCCAGTAGTGTTGCGATTAAAAGTAGAGTCTTCTTCATGTAAGAATTTTGTTGTTTAGATTTTGAGTACAAAGATAATAAAAGTACAGCAGATAATGCCCCACTTAGTAAAGAAAGTATAGATACAAGCATGGGGTAGGGTGGTGTTATGAAGAAAACTTAGTCAGTTGGTTGTTGTGTCGGTGGATTCAAGAATGTATAAATATCTTCTTTCAATCTTAGGAATGGTTCAGCGTTCGTATAACCAACATTGCGACGGAGCATAGGGATAATCGCCTCCGTACTATGACCATAACTTGATAGTTCGTTTCGACGTTGCGTATCGTGTACTGCATTGCGATTAATCTCGTCTTCACGTTCACGCACAAGAAGGTCGCATACCCGCTTCAAGACCGGTACGATGATATTATCAAAGAGATGATGACCTTGTATATATAAGTAGGTTGTTGAAGGTGTAACACCTAAGGAGCGCAGTTCTTCTTTTAGTTTTAGATAGCTATCCTTTGCGTTCGGATTCTCCTTTTGCAGTTGTCGTACACGCATCTGCACCTTATGGCGTAGCCGTTGAATACTTTCAGTTGCCCCTTGTAGAGAGAAATTACCAATCTCCACAACTCGATTAAAGTCGGAGATTGTAAAACGTCGATGAATACCTTGGCGATAATGCCAGATACTCCAGACAAAGAGGGGATGTATACTCTCACTGTATAGCTTTAGGAACTCTTCGAAGTTAAAGATAGAATGGTCGTTGAGCGTTACTGCTACTGTCACATCATGTAGGCTCGGTGCGTAACATTGTAGGTTTTCAATAGCATAAGCATAGGTATGGAAAACGTATGGGTTGTTGATTACTTCATCGGATAGTGGGGTAGTTCCTTGCAGTAGATAGTCATAATCAGCATCCACACAAGCAATCATGTTCTCACCAATATTCTGTGAAACGAGGTTCATCAATACCGACCGTTTGCCCTTGGTAAGGTTTAATCGCGATGGCAACATCACTTCAAAGTAGCGTTCCTCGTTCTCAAAACTGCTTAAGACAGTGCGCCAAAAGAAGATATCGTCATACGCTTCCACGTATGCGATAATCTTTCTCCGTGCCCGCTTACCGTTCAATCGGTTCGCTGCATCAATATAAGCCGATGATAGGTTGTCGCTTAGTCTTTTTCCCATCGCTTCCTCCTTCTGACAATCAGTTGTCGGTTATGTCCGTAACCTCTGTCACACGATCAATCCATCCGTTCATGATGACAGCTGGACTGTGGGTCGTGAGGATAATCTGAACGTTCGGATTCAGTTCTAAGATGAGATCGATTAAGCGTTTCTGCCACTCTATATGCAGACTCACCTCCGGCTCGTCCATAAAGAGAACGTAATGTTCATTGTCTTCTACCAATACAGTCAGCAGGATAACCAAAATCTGCTTCTCGCCACTTGACAACTGATAGGGAGTGAGGACTTCACCTAATGAAGAGAATTTTATCTCGTTCTCAGAACGGATAATCTTCTTACCAGTTTCCGTGAAGAGGTCGTCTAAGATGTCTTGAAAGCGTTTCTTAGGTTGAGAAATCTGCTGTGCCTTCTCGGCAGCATCTGCCTCACCACTTTGTAAGGTCTCGATAATACGATTGCCGATGTTCACTTGATAGTCAAGATACTTACGTTGAAGTTGGAAAAGCTGCCAATCAAGTTCTGTAACAAGATCGACGTTAATCTTGCTGATACTATCCGAGTTCATCAGTGGACGATCAAACGAGCGGATAATGTCATAACGTATCCATCGTGCATCGTCAGGACTTACCTTTAGTCGGACACCCTTCAGTGAATGGCTGGGAAACTCACCACCTTGCGACAGACTACGCACCACCTTATTAAGAATGGTACTCTTCCCGACACCATTGATACCACTTAGGATATTCACCTGTCGGTCTAATATCCATCGGATATGTTTCTTCCCGCTCCAAAGCGAGTCAATCTCAATCTCTTCTATGTAATCTGCGTATTTCTGCATACTCGTAGATATAGTGACAATCGTGATGCAAATATAAGGTTTTTTGTGTGAATGGCAATAAGAAAGTCTTATTTTAATGTAAATACCACGTTTGTGGTATGCTAAATAACATAAAGAGAGTATTTCATATATTGGTAAATGTTCGTACCTTTGCATCCGTAAACATTAAGTAAGAAATTAAATCCCAAAGAATATGGCAAAGATAGTAAACAAACTCACAGAGCTTATCGGTAATACACCACTGTTAGCACTTAATAAATTCTCTGTAGAAAGAGGACTCAATACTCCTGTTCTTGCAAAGGTAGAGTATTTCAATCCTGGTGGCAGTGTGAAGGATCGTATAGCATTGGCTATGATAGAGGATGCTGAAGCTAAGGGACTCTTAAAGCCAGGAGCAACAATCATCGAACCAACCAGTGGAAATACAGGCGTTGGCTTGGCTTTGGTGTCTGCAGTGAAGGGTTATAAGCTTATTCTCACTATGCCAGAGACTATGAGTGTGGAACGTCGTAATCTTGTAAAGGCTTACGGTGCTACGGTGAAGTTGACAAGTGGAAAGGATGGTATGAAGGGTGCTATCAAGGCTGCGGAGGAGTTGAGAGATTCTATTCCAGGTAGTATTATCCTTCAGCAGTTCGAGAATCAGGCTAATCCAGAACGTCACTATCTTACTACGGGTCCTGAGATTTGGCGCGATACAGATGGTAAGGTTGATGTCTTTGTAGCTGGTGTAGGTACTGGCGGTACAGTGAGTGGTATTGGTCGCTACCTCAAAGAGCAGAACCCTGATGTGAAGATTATTGCTGTTGAGCCAACCTCATCTCCAGTTTTGAGCGGTGGAGAGAGTGGACCACATAAGATTCAGGGTATTGGTGCAGGCTTCGTACCAAACACTTATAATAATAAGTATGTTGATGAGATATTCCAAGTAGAGAATGATCAGGCTATCCTTGCTGGTCGTCAGTTGGCACAACAAGAAGGTTTGTTGGTTGGAATCTCATCTGGTGCAGCAGCCTTTGCAGCTACTGAGATTGCTAAGCGTCCAGAGAATGCAGGTAAGACCATCGTAACCTTGCTGCCAGATACAGGTGAGCGTTATCTCTCAACAGTGCTTTACGCCTTTGACGAGTATCCTCTTTAATAGTTTTCAAATTCTAAAATACTTTCCCAGCAGACTGCTTTTGTCCTTAAGACACGGCAGTCTGTTTTTATTTTTAGGTAGGAAGATAATGCTTTTATAGTTTGATAAATACTATTTTGACATTTGAAAATGTTTTACACAAATGAGACTTTAACTCCTATTGACACTATAAAATAATGCTTTAGTTTCCCTCTTTCTAACCTTCAGATTATCAGGTGATTGCAAACTCATAAAAGAAAAGGTGCTTATTAGGCTTCTTAAAGGGCGTTAGTAACACTTCAAAAGGGCATCTTTTGCAAGCCAAAAGGGCGTTAATTCGAATGCACAAGGTGCTTGATTAAAAACGAGGAGTGGAAAAGTTATTACATTTTAGACAAATCTCTTCTCCATTCTTTCCTTTTGGAGAGAGTGGAGAAGAGCTTTTTTTATTATTTTTGTAAGAAGAAGGTTTGCTTCTGTCAAGTGTTCGGACGCTCCACATCTCCTTTGATGCTGCTTCAAGATACCATCGCATAGCAGTATCGTCGTCTATGCGTAGAACCTTGAAAATATGTTTCTAAGTGAGATTTAGAAATCGCGATTTCCAAATCTCATAGTCATCAATAAGAAGATAAGAACTTTCTATTTTTTATTAACGTGCAGAAGTTATAACACTAAAAGGATGGTAATGACACACAGTGTTGTTAAATGTAGGGTAGCTGGTTTAGTACAAAGAAAACAAAAGAGATTTATGTCATATAAAGAAATACACCAGTATCACTTAGAGTGCTGGGTACATCGAAACGGTTTCTCCATTGAGCTTAACCTCACTCAATGGAATGTGATTTTGATTGTATTTCGATGAACTTGCAATATTTTTTATTAATTGCAAATATTTCTATTGGTAAGATATATAAACTTGTTTGTTGGATATATTTCTATAGTCTTTGCTTTTATACAGCTGGTTAGATAAATGTTTTATGTTTATCATATATTTATTCTTAATTTTTATCTAAGGATAAAATAAAAATGTTAAATTTGTGGAGATAAATAAAATAAGAAAGCTATTATAGAATTTCAATTATGGATATAGGAAAAAGATTAGCTGAGATTTGGAATGAAGAATACATTGCTTCACTTCCCAATGAAATTATTAGCAGAGGTTATACTTATGCAGACAATGTTCAAAGTGAGATTTTAGTAACAGGAATTAATCCATCGTTTCGCAATGATGAAGATAGTGGGATTATTCATGGACCAATAAAAGAAATCTGGTATGGGCAACAATATGATAATTATTGGAGTCCAGTAAAGAAGATGCTTTTTGACGAAGATATAGATTTAAGAGATAAGTCTGATTATCTTGATATTTTCTATTTTAAGGAGAGAGAGCAGAATATTTTGAAAACCCAAATATTAAAGATATCTGAAGGTATAAAATTCATTGTTGACCAATTAAATCTTACGATGCACATTATTGAGGAAGTTGTAAAACCTAAACTGCTTGTTGTGAAGAATAAGGAGTCACAAGCTTATTTTGGGAAACTCTTTGATGAGAAAGGATGGGTATGGATGGGTTATGAATTTGAGCATATTCTGGATATGGAATGTGGAGAACTATGTCGTATTATTGGCTTAAGAGAGTGTGAAGGACGCATAGCCCCAGAATTTAAAGATACGCAACTGGAAGGGACCTTTGTTCTATTTACAAAGCATATAAATCAATATACGCCAATTGCAGAACGTCCTACCTCAAGGATTCTTAAACTCATCTTAGATTGGTATGATTCTGAGAGGAGCGTTAGAGAGTTTGCAATAAAATAGCTTTATATTGGTCTTAGAATGACATTCTTTGGATGGTTCTATATAGAAAAACAGAGAACAAGTTAATTAATACAAGGTGTACTTAAAGTGAGAAAATAGTACACCTTTTTATGTTTCTTGGAATAAAACGAATATTCAAGTTATATTTTGCAATCGTGATTGCAAAATTGTAATCTCTTAGTTTATCTTGTCAGACTAAGTCTTAGGCTCACACCAAAGTCGTGGGTGGTTGTAGGGTAACTGCCTGATGAGAGGAGCGGAGTATTAATCTGTAAGTCGTAGTAGAGACTGGCAGTAACCAAGCGGCTCAAGGTATAGTCGCTCAAGAAAGAGAACTTGAAAGCAGTATTACCACTTGAAGCTGCTGAGGTAAGCGAAGCAATGTCACGAGTTAGCGATGCCTGCTGACGATAGCTCATGTCAAGACGTAGGTTCAGGTCACGGTTCAGTCCACTGCTCTGACGAGACGAACTGTTGTCTTGCTGTGAGGAGTCTGATGTCTTTTTCTTCTTACCTTTTGCTACACGTCGTGTACCATTGTTGAATAGGTTGAAGTCGTTGATTCTATAACCAATACCGATAACCCAGTCTTTTGATGAGGCTTCATTCAACTGTACACTGGTCATAGAGAGTGATAACACACGTGTCTGTCGATATTCCAAGCGTGCAGTGAGGTTGTTCTGAAGAGTTACATCAACACCTAACAGAGGCGAGAAAGCCTCGTTGATACTCACCTGTGAGATGTTATACATCGAACTTGGGATAGGGTTACCCGTAGTTGCATCAGTAATGAAACCGAGTCCGTTCATGTATTCCTGCCATGTACTATAGCTCTGATAAGAACCGATAGCAAAAATACTGCGGTAAGCATGATTGATGTTAACACTCTTGAAGAACTGTTCAAAGAATGGCAAGCGTGAAAGGCCACTGTAACGGATAGACCAGTTAGGTAATAAACTGCGCAGAGAAGGGAAGATGTTGAGTCCGTTTCCACTCATGCTGGTGTATGCATTGAGGAAAGCAGGAACCATAACATCTGCACTATACTTATTAACAGCGCCTACTGCAGGAGTGAAGTGTCCGCCACCAAACGAAGCAGGGTAGGTTGCATTGTTATATTGTGCCTCGACACGATTGCGATAACTATCAAGTGACTGCACGAAACGATTAAACGTTGGACTATGATAGCCGTTGTTGGCATTGCCCTGACTTTCGAATGCAGTACCTAATGATAGGGTTGTCATGGTAAGTGAACCGCTCTGTGTTGTAGGCGTACCCGTGTACATATATTGGATGCTTCGTGAGGTAGTCTGCATACGACTGGCAGTAAGGTCAATCTTAAAGTCCTTGAATGGTTCAAGTGTCATACGAATCTGCAAGTCTTCGGTGCGATTCGTTACAGCAGGTGTAGCCACACTGTCGTTCATAAGCAACCAATGGTTGTCACGTGCCTTACCGATATAGTCATCATCAATAAGACCGAAAGCGAAGTCAAGACCGGGCGATAAAGCACCTGTTCCACGTGTCTGTCCAAAGGCATCACCCACCGTTGGCATAAATCCAGGCAGTGCCATTGCATATTGGTCACGATAAGAAATACTTGCCGAACGTACCATCATCAGCGCACGTGCCACACATTGTGCTGTCTTATACCAACCCTTATTATCGAGTGGTTCTTTAGGCGTTACGGTAAGCTTCATGCGGATAGCAGAGTCTGTACGGTTGAAGACTTTCAACTGCGTATCACTATCTTACGATATTTAATCTTGATAGCCTTTCCTCTTTCGTCTTTAGCCGAGATGATAAGGCGTTTTGTGTTCTTACCATGTGAAACAAGGATAGCAGAATCAGCATTGATAACGATTTCTTTTTCAAAGCTCTTTTGGTTCTTTGGCAGTGCTTTCTTTTTGTCGTCGTCTTTATCTTTCTCCTTCCTTTCTTTTTCTTTCTTTTCTCTCTCAGCCTTCTTCTGTTCTGCTGTCAGTTTAGGACGAGTTGGGCGAGTACGGTTGAAGCGTTCGTTAGTCTTCTTTAAGAAAGGTATATGATTATAGAGTCGTTCAAAGTTGAAACTACTATTGATGTTCAAAGTACGGTTACTTGTAATGGTATTACCGAGCGAAGTACCATTATCAAGACTCGTTCCACGCACCCAAGTGTAAGATGCAGTATAATTCGCATCAGCATTTACCCAGTCAAAGATAGGTAGCAGATTGAGTGGAAGCTGATAAGAAAGCGTGAAGTTCTGTTGGTAGTCGAGTGGAGTACCGAAGTGTTTAATACTTGTCCATACCGAGTCTTTCCATGCCTGATAACGGTCGGCATAGAGGTCTTTATTAATAGGAGTGTAAGGTTCTTCAATCTCAGCATGTGTCGCACTTTGGAAGTTCATGTGGAGATTGCGTGTCAAGTCCCAACGTAGAGCGAAGTCACGATTCCAAAGGAACTGCTCGCTGAAGGTAAGAGGTAGCAGACTGTTCTCTGTTGATTCCATATCACGCTCCTGCAACTCGTAGTAGTTGCGCACCATTTCAGTGTTGAAGGTTACGTTCTGTGGGAGCCAGTTTAGTCCGAAGCGTTTGAGGATTTCAAACCATTTCGACCTACTCTTGATAAGACGCTTGAAAGGTTCCCAAGACTTATATACTGGTGTCCAGTTATAGTTCAATGCTCCGCGCCAATTGTCTTCATTCTCATAGACCGTTGTCTCACCCGATGTGTGAGAATGAGAGTGGCTATAAGAGAATGAGAAGTTGGCAGGGTCGTATGGCATAGGATGGTTCTTCGTCTGAATACCAACACGTACATTAGACAAAGAGAAGTTCGTTGTCAGACGTTTAGTGACAGCAATAGACTCGATAGAGTCACGCTCTTGACGGTTAGCAGTACCATCAAGGGCATCCTTCAATTCCATATCCGTGTCGAGTGGATTATACTTAGGACGACTCTCGCTCTTGGTTACGCTGTAATATAATGGTGCTGATACCTTTGCTTTGTCAGGGAAGAACTTTCCTAACTCAAGACTTGTGGTAACAGAAACATCCGTCTTGGACTCCTGCTGTCGCTCGTTAACACCCTGCTCCAAACCACCAAAGCCGTCAGTGCTGTGACTGGCATTGACATCCACAGTACCGAAGTCAGACAGCTGTAGGTTGAGCTGACCTCTTGCTGCCCATCCACCTTCGTTGTTAAACTCTCGTAGACGTAGCTCATTCACCCATACCTCTCCACTCTTCTGACTGCTGGAAAGGTTGCGAACACCAATAATCATCGTCTTGACTTCACCAAGAGTTGGGTTACCCATCACCGTTACTTTGTTAGCAGGATGATCGGTGTCGTATACGGAGAAAGCACGGTTATAGCTTGCTGTTCCTGAACCACGTGCCTGATTACGTTGCTTCTTCACGGAGGTGAGGAGCTTCAATGGTATGTCGAGCATGTTCTCCTCTGGCCACACAATACGTCGCTCTTTCCCTGTGTTTGTATCGTAATGACCTGGAGCTGACAGCTTCAAAGGAATTTCATACTCGTAGTAGTTGTTCTTGTAATCAGAACCCAAACGGATGAACACTGCCAACTGGTTATCTGTAAGATTAGTTGTATTCTGTTCAAAGGCATTCGCATGTACGAACATTTGCAAACGCTTGTACTGACGAAGGTCGAGGGTTGTATTCTTATAGACAGCCTTTGATTCGCCTGTTCCAAGATTATTAACGACCATAGAGAGTGCCTGTTCGTTCTCCTCAACCAATTGTGGCTGGTTAGGGTCCTTTCCACGTTCAATGCCTGGAGGTATTACATAGTTTACAGGAGTCTTATCATAGTTTTCTTCAAGGCTCACAGCACTCACTGACATCGTACCCGAATTACTTGTAGAGTTGGTAAGATTCTGTTGATACTGGCGCCACTTACCACTTACAAGGTCGAAGGTACCAAAGCGGAGTACGATAGGCTTTGCAAAACCAGTGAGGAACATACGCATAAAGCGGATGCTGGTAAAGTCACTGATATTACCCACACGCTTTTGGAACTCCTCTAAAGGAATACGGAACTGATACCAAGTGACAGGTTCAGAGCCACCTTTACGCAGTGGGGCTGAGGCTACACGCTTATCAACAATGAAGTTCTGACCTACGACAAGGTCTTGTGGACGAATACTAATATGATACTGATAGTATTTCTCATATTCGTTCAGCGTATAGTCCTGATTGATATCCTCTACATCAGGCGTTGTTTTATACGAGGTGTCGTAACGCTCGTTGTTGTTGTCATTGTCTGGTGAGTTCCCCTGTGGGTTGTTGATACGCTTATATCGTTCAAGGATAGAAGCCTTCTTTGCATCCCAATCAGAGCCACGGAAGTAGTGGTAGTCATCATTGGCAGGGTCTGCCCATATTGAGTCGAAGACTGCCTGATTGGTATTAGCACGAGCAGCTGTAAGGAAGTTCTGATAAGAAGCAAACTGCTGTTCTTCTTCATCAGTCAATCCATTAAAGCCGACATCTTGTTTCGCACGACTACCCTTTGAGGTTGCGAAGGCGTAAGTAATCGTACTTTGTGTTGGTATTTTACCCCATTGCGTAGTTGTCCATGAGTGGCTGCCATCTACAGGCATACCACTCTCGTAGAACTTCTTACCATCTTTCAGTACGTCCTCAGACACCTCTCCAAGGTTGATATAGAAGTCACCACCATACTGGTTTGCATTTGGTAGTCGGTTGGAGTAGATGAATGGGTCGAGCATCCAGAACTCTATATATTCGATGTTAGCAGTCTGGAAGTCATTAGTATCCAACTTACGCATCATACCTCCCCATGTTCCAGTAGGATTCGTGAGGTGTCCGTTAACGTCAATATTCGGATTGAAGTTATACGGTCCACGCTCAGAAGGATAGTAAGCGAGGTTCAGAATATTCAATGTAGAGGTAGAACCACTGTAGTTTCGGTCCCGAATTGGGAACAATTCGGTAACTGGAATCTCACGTACATAGTGATTAGAGAGCTGTTCAAGATCACTCTTAATGTGTCCAGGAGTCAATGAACTACTACGACGAGTGAAGAGTGGATCGATAGTGTACCATGCTAACAGACTTCGGTTGAAGCCACTGCGAAGGGTTGTCTTGTCTGAATACTCAGGAAAGTCTGATGGTACACTTGAGATAATCCAAGAGGTTGGCTGACTTACATCGATGGTGGTCTTTGAGCCCTCAAAGTCATCGAGATAAGAAGCATTGTCCTGTGTTCCCTTGCTTTGACCAGCCAATAACTGTGCGAACTCAGCAGAGAAAGTAATATATGAAGGCTGGGTAACATGTAGGAATGGAATCCTATTAAGCATATTCGTAAGCCACTGACTTTCTTTCTTCCAATTGATATTCAGTCCCCAAATGGTGTTGTTAAGAGGTTCAGAACCCATATTCACCTTAGTTGTCAACGGTTGTTCAGAGAGGTGCATGAAGGTACCACCAATCTGGAAATCCTTCGAGAAGTCGTACTCCCAGTTTACACCAATCATCGTCTTACGCTCCTGTTGATAAGCACTCTGGCTTTCCAGTGATACATTGACTGCTGTACCTGCATCGATAATACTCTGATTAAGGATAGTCACCTCACCAGCACTGTAATCAACGCTATAGTCAGAACCCTCGTTCAAGGTTACACCGCCCGCAGTTACTATTACCGAACCCTGTGGAACGTTATAGGCTCCAAGGGAGATAACATTTGCTGCTGAGCCACGATACTGGCCAACGAGTATGAACTTATCCTTCTCGGCAATCTGCTTAGCAATGGTCTTCGTAGAATCGTAGAGTTGTTCGAAAACGTATTTATTCGCAATAGCTGTAGTAACACCCTTATCTGTCAATGCTTTCCGAAGTCCATTACCGAAAGGCTCAGCCATAGGGAAGAACACACGTCCGTTGCTGATAGTATATCCCTCAACGTAATCAAAATAACCATTGGAATGTGGATTGTTATTGTTATCCAATCGGTCAGCATTGAGAAGTTTGATGAGCGTTTGGTTCTTTACTTGCGGTTCTGGAATGTATGACAGATAGACACCGGTCGTATCACTCTGATACTTCACGTCAAGGCGGAACTTATCGCGCTCAATGTTAGAAGCGAGATAATACACGTTTTTCATCATCAAGTCCCAGTTTCCTTGCTTAGGGTTATTGCTGGTGTTCTTCAATGACTTGACGAAGAGAGCCTCATTGATATTGGTACGGTCGCTGGCAAACTCACCCACCTGATAGGTAACGCCACCATAGGTATATTCGTAGGCAATCGCCAATACTTGGTCAGTCTGTAGACCGCTTTTTCAGTGAGATATAACCCAAGGCATTGTTAATCGTGTATTCAGAACTATTGAGCAGTCGGGCATTTGCCAACTTTTCGTAGTCGTTACCACCCACAAGACCTGCACCATCAAGAATACTCGTCACTTGGTCGATGTTACGAGCAGCAGGGTAGGTCTGTGTAATAGTGGTGTATTCTGTATTGGCATTGTTTGTTGGTACAGGTCCGTTACCAGTTCCCCACAGATCAGTACGGCTAATCTTCTTGTTTTCACCGAGGTCGGTCAGTGCAACAATGTTACGTGTGTTACTGGTTGTTCCAGTCTTATTCGTCACCCACACCTCCACACGATTGATTGTTACACCTGTCTTGAGGTTAGGCAATGACTTCATTGCTGCGTCATAGTTGTCGCGGAAATATTGTGAGAGGAAGAAGTGGTGATTCTCTTCATAGTCGGCAGCATCAATCTCAAATGGTGTAAGCTGTTTGCCACCACGTGAACTAACGCTCTTGTTAGAACTCTTCTTTGTGATAATACGGTCTGTAACTTCAGTTTACCAAACTGCATATCGGTACGAATACCGAAGAGGGCAGATGCTCCCTGTACGAGAGAGTTGTTTGAAGGGAAGGTAACATTACCACCCTCAACGAGTTTGATAATCTCATCTTCCTTACCTTCATATCTCAGTTTGAAGTTCTGTGTGTCAAAGTCGAAGGTAGCATCAGTGTTGTAGTTAAGGTTCATGTTCACCTTGTCACCCACTTTACCATTCACGTTGACATTGATTTTCTCATCAAAGTCCATTGCCGTTGTCTTACGATTACGGATAGGCAGTGATGGGTTATCAATGTTCTTGATGTTTGCACCGAACTTCAATTCAGCCGAACCCTGTGTTTTAATACGTACACCACCAGGACCGAATATCTTTTCAGCAGGACCCAATGAGAAGTGCATATCAGTAAAGTCGAACTTATCCTTACCTTTCTCCCTAAGTATCTCTTGATTCTTTGAACGGTAGTAATCTGTAAAACTACGCTTCTCCGTCCACTTCCGATACTCCTCTGGCGTCATCATGATTGGAGCCATCACGTAAGTCTTACCAATCTTATAACCGATGATATAGCGGTCGAGCGAATCATTATACTCCACAGTCTGTCGCATATTCTCTGGTCGGATAAGGTCGGTAGAGTTCTCCTTGAGGTCGTCGTATGTAATCGGGGTTGTACGCTGCACCTTCCAACGAGGATGTAGCAAAGAGTCAGGAATAGTCTCCTCATCAATCTCCACTTCAATAGGTTTCGCTTTCTTAACCGTATCTGGTGGTGCCACCATATAGACGAGTTTAGCAATCGGTGCAAAACCAAGTGCCGAGCGTCCCCAGCTCAACAGTCCGATACTGCCGAGAAGTGTGATAATAAGGATGGATATGTAATACTTTCTTTTCAAGAAGATAAGTGGTTCTATACCTCCCCAAGCCCCTCCAAAGGAGGGGATATGTTGGAGTAAGTGGATAGTTCTAACCAATGGTAAGCCTTAGCATACAGCAAGGTGCAGTTGTAGGCGGTAATCACGCCCCTCCCTCTGGGGGAAGGGATGGGGGAGGGGCCAGTTGTGGGGTCAGTTGGTTGGTTCGCTTTTTACTTAATCATCTTCAACGCCAACTTAACAACCTGCTCCACTGGTAGGTCTGGTTGTTCAGCGAGGATGGTTACAACAACCTTTGCTGATGGGGCAGGAGAGAAGCCTAATATCGTCAATGCACTGACGGCTTCGTCCTTGATAGCAGCGTTGACAGCTGGTGTGTTAGGCTGACTGCTAACGTGTAGTTCATCAGCAATACCACTCTGCATAATCTTGTCCTTCAAGTCAACGATGATACGTTGTGCTGTACGGAGTCCGATTCCTTTCACCGTCTTCAACATCTTCTCGTCACCATTGGCAATGACATTGCAAAGTTCTGCAGGTGTCAGTGATGAGAGAATCATACGAGCGGTATTAGCACCGACTCCCGAAACGGTAATCAATAATCGATAGAGCGAGCGTTCTTGCTTATTGGCAAAGCCATAGAGCGTATAGTTATCGTCGCGTCCACCTGTCATAATAGCCTCGTGCACATAGAGTTTTACAGCTGTCTTACCCTGTATGGCACTATAAGTATTGAGCGAAATGTTCAGTGCATAACCCACACCATGTGCCTCGACAACAGCCAAAGCAGGTGTCAGGTCAGCCAGTTCGCCCCTGATGTATTCAATCATAATCTAATAAAAATAATCCTTACCGTGGTAAGGGGTTTTGTATATACAAGATTAGTAACGTAACAGGAATATAAATTATTGTATTGTTAAGGTATAAAATAGAAAAAGAAAGAGTACTATACCCACCGACTACCTACTGGATTGTACTTCAAAAGGAGGACGTGAGGGAGGGAATAGATGGCAGACTGGTAACAAGGCTCATATCCTTTTGGTTCTTCCGTTAAATGTGTAGATTGTTAATAGAGTGAGATTAATCCACATACATGGTAAGCTTACCTCCAATAAGATTGTTTTATAAGGGGGGATAAACTATGTGATAAATGTAATTAGGTGGGATGTCTATCTGTCGTCTACAAACAATTTATTCCTATTAGCCTAATTAGGCTATTTAGTCCAATTGGGCTAATTAGGCTAATAACTTATTATTCTGTTATAATTTTTCACATCATAATTTTGAATACATGCTCTTTTGGCTTCTAAAAGACGCCCTTTTGGCTTGCAAAAGATGCTCTTTAAGACCCTTGCTAACGCCCTTTTGAAATCCAATTAAAGCACCTTTTACTTTATACTTGGTAACTAATTGATACTCTGTTGATTGTAAACCTGCTTCATGTGTGTATTTTTGTCGTTAGTTATAGGTATTTTTCTTGAAATTATGTAATGATTTTTCAAACCCTTGTCTGCAGATTTTCAAAGTCTTAAAACGAAAAGATTTTCAATAAAAGAGGATGGAAATAGGATAGATAGTTGACTGTCTCAGCCATATTTTTGTTTAATGAGTAACTTTGGCTCTTGCGTTAAAGCACTACGAAAAGCGTCCACACATTTAACGGAAGAACCATCCTTTTTACTATATAATATTGTTAAAAATGTGGCTAAAACGATACTTTTTACAAATAAAACGTTACTTTTGCAAGACATAAGAGAGCTAAACTTTATAAAAGTAAAGAAAAATGAGAAAGATAAGAGCAGCCGTTGTAGGCTATGGTAACATTGGTGTTTACAGTGTTCAGGCACTTGAAGCAGCAAAGGATTTTGAGATTGCAGGTATCGTTCGCCGTCAGGGCGACAAGGACAAACCATTAGCACTGACCCCATACGAGGTTGTTGATGATATAACTAAGCTGAAGGATGTTGACGTGGCTATCCTTGCTACACCAACACGTAGCTGCCCAGAATATGCTGAGAAGATTTCTGCTTTGGGTATTAATACAGTAGACTCTTTCGATATTCATGGTTCTATCCTCGACTATCGTACCAAGCAGATGGAGAACAACAAGCGTACTAACACCGTTAGTGTTATCTCTGCTGGTTGGGATCCAGGCTCAGACTCTGTCGTACGTGTCTTGTTAGAGAGTCTTGCTCCAGAGGGTCTTTCTTATACCAACTTTGGTCCTGGCCGTTCAATGGGTCACTCTGTGGTTGCTCGTAGTAAGAAGGGAGTGAAGGATGCACTCTCTATGACGATTCCTCTCGGCGAGGGTATCCATCGTCGTATGGTCTATGTTGAGTTGGAAGAGGGCGCTAACCTTGAAGATGTAACAAAGGATCTTAAGGCTGACGATTACTTTGCTCACGACGAGTTGCACGTCTTTGCCGTACCAAGCGTCGCAGCTTTGAATGATGTTGGTCATGGCGTTCACATGACTCGTAAGGGTGTTAGTGGTCAGACCCACAACCAGCATTTCTCTTTCGATATGTCTATCAATAACCCTGCTCTTACTGCACAGGTGCTTGTTAACGTGGCCCGTGCAAGTATGCGCCTTGCTCCTGGATGCTACACAATGCCTGAGATTCCTGTCATTGACATGCTGCCAGGTAGCCGTGAGGATATTATTGCAACTTTGGTTTAAGGCTATTTGACTTATTAGGTCTATTGGCCCAATTAGGCTAATAACCCCAATTAGGCTAATAACCTTCCCCCATAATAATGGCAACCACATGTTGGTTGCCATTATCTTTTTATGTAATAGATGGATGTGCAAAGGCTTTTTTTTTGTACTTTTGCAGGTAATATGAGAACTTTCCAACATAAAGTAACGGTAAATGACATGGGCGCCATCGTGGTTTTTGGGCTTGGTGCCTTCTTCTGTCTGTGGCATCGTACGAACAGTGTGATGGTCTTATTAGGCTTTCTACTTATCATTGTGACGCTCAGAGCAGTAGATCGTGCCATTCACTCTAAATATGTGTTGACAGATGAGGCTACGCTACTGGTGATGACAGGACGCATAGGACGCACCAAGCGGGTTGTCCTCTCTGATGTGAAGAGGGTTGAGAAGCGACCGTTTGCCTTCCGTTTGGGCTATTACGCACTGTTAGAGATGACAGATGGTAGTGTTGTCAGCGTACAACCTGATAATGTCGACAGTTTCTTGTCAGCACTGGAAAAACGAATAGAAAAGAAAGATAACAAGGTATGAGATTGAAATACTTATCGGCACTGGTCGTCGGTGTCGTGTTAAGTCTGCCTATACAGGCACAGGTATATTTGGATAGTACAGAGGTTGCTAACGTTCTTCATCCTAAAGCTGTGGTCGTCACACAACCGAAGGTTGCCGCCTTAGATACTGATGATAGTGGTGAGGAAGAGGAAGATACAGATAGTATTATCCCTGCTTTCACCACTGATAGCCATCTTAGTTGGAAGGAAAATATCACAGCCCGACTGGATGGAATACTCCGAAGTGCGCTCTTAGAGACGGTACAAACAAGTGTTATGGTCTGGGACTTGACGGACGATGTCCCTGTCTACCAGTTCCGTGAACGCCTCCACTTGCGCCCCTGCTTCTACGATGAAGTGTGTTACAGCCATTGCAACTCTCGATAAGCTCGGTGCTGATTACGACTTTAAGACACGTCTCTATTATACTGGTGTGATTGATGACTCTACGCAAGTATTGCGTGGCGACCTCTATTGTGTTGGTGGTATGGACCCAATGCTCTCCTCATCAGACGTGACTGAGATGGCACGTGCCGTACGTGATTTAGGTATCAAGACGATAGAAGGTAGTGTCTATGCCGATCTCTCTTTTAAGGATCGCGACCGTTTGGGTAAGGGCTGGTGTTGGGATGATAAGAATCCTAATCTCTCCCCTTTGCTTGTGGATGGTAAGGACGAATTCATCTATCGCTTCTCTCGTAAGTTAGAAGATATGGGTGTGACGGTGAATGGTTCTACTGGCGAAGGTCAGCTACCTGCTAATGCACAGTTGCTAACGACACGTACACATTCTATCCGGCAGGTGCTCCATCGTATGATGAAGGTGAGTGATAACCTTTATGCCGAGTCTGTGTTCTATCAATTGGCTGCCAGTGGTGGCACACGATGGGCGAGTGCGAAGACAGCACGCCAATATGAGAACGACCTTTTCAGTCGTATTGGCCTAAACCCTCGCGACTATAATGTCGCTGATGGCTCTGGTCTGTCCTTATATAATTATGTGACGACCGAACTCGAGACGAAGCTCTTGCGTTATGCCTATCAGCGTCCAGATATCTATGAGGCCTATCTTGAAGCACAGCCGATAGCTGGCGTAGACGGAACACTGCGTAGTCGTATGCGTGGAACAGCTGCTGCTGGTAATGTACGTGCAAAGACTGGTACGGTGAAGGGTGTCAGTTCGTTGGCAGGTTATCTCACTGCTTCTAACGGTCATCTGCTCTGTTTCTCTATTATTAATAATGGTGGACTCAGCAATGGACCAATGCGCAATTTCCAAAACAAGATTTGTGTGGCGTTGTGTCAATAGGGCTTATTAGGCTAATTTGGCTTATTAGCCTTATTAGCCCAATTAGTCTAATAGCCCAATAACCCTTTAAAAAGAAAAGAAATTATGATAGCAAAGCTTCCTCATCATCTCCTCGAAGATGTCCTTGAAGAGATAAGAATCTTTGTCGAGAACATTATAGAGTCAATCGGTGTACATGGACATACCGTTCCTGTGATGCGTCATGTCTTATTGACATTAGTAGCAATCTTGTTGGCTTTCATTGCTGAACGAATCTGTAAATACTTATTCGTACCCCTTGTTCTTCGTATGGTAAAGCGTACGCAAGCCCGATGGGATGATGTAGTCCTTGATCATCAAGTGCTACGCACAGCCTGCCACATTGTCCCTGCCTTGGTGATATGGCAGTTGATGCCGCTTGTCTTCTATCAGTATCATGTTGTACAGGTGGCTTTGACACGAATAACTGCTGTCTATCTTACCGTAGCAACGACGCGACTTGTGACGAAACTCATCGACCGCCTTCGCTATCTCAACACAAAACCCGGTGATTCGACAAGTCTTTATCTTAAGTCTTTCTGTGGTGTATTGAAGATTCTTGCTATCTTTATTGCTGTGATTGTGGTCGTTGGAATCCTTATTAATCGTAGTCCGATGACGCTGTTAGCAGGATTAGGAGCAACGTCTGCTATTCTTATGTTGGTCTTCAAGGATACTATTGATGGTCTTGTTGCTGGTGTCCGTCTGACAAGTAACGAGATGATTCATATTGGTGATCATATTGCTTTTGCCCTGGAGGCTTCGTAGATGGAACGGTTATTGATATCACACTCACAACGGTGAAGATACGTCAAGGCGATAATACCATCACCACCGTACCGCCTCTGACACTCGTTAGTGGTATGTTTCAGAATTGGTCGGGGGTGCAGGATGTAGAAGGACAGCGTGTTAAGAAGATGATTTACTTTGATGTGCGCAGTATTCGTATCGCTGATGATGAACTCAAACAACAGCTTATTAACAAGGGACTTGCCAAGGCGGACGACCCTAAAGGGTGAGGTTGTGACGACCGCTCTCTTCCGTCGTTATATGGAGGATTACCTTGCCAAGCGTGAGGATGTCAATGCGCAGATGTCTCTCCTCGTACGTCAATTGGAGGCGACACAGGCTGGTGTCCCTATGGAACTTTATTTCTTCCTGCGTCAGAAAGACTGGATTCCTTACGAGCATGCCATGGCTGACATCCTTGAACACGTCTATGCCTACGCCAACGAGTTTGGCTTGAAGGTCTATGCACAGAACCCTACACAGTAAAAAGAGTTGGTAGAGAGCTTACGTTGAAACCCTCAACACAATATGTGGAGGCTCCGCACATATCGTGCGAAGGCTTAGCTCCATTCTTTAAGTTGCTTGGTTAAACTCCAAAGAAGTTTGAATTCAAGCTGAGGAATTGGGTCATAATTTATGTGTTTGTAGCTACCTTGTTATGCTGAGGGCAGATGTTACGTAACAATTGTAGCTTGATAAGACAATATCATATCATTAAAGAATAACGAGTCTATCACCTTCTTTGTCCGAACGATAAGGCAATTGAACTTAAAGAGCAAGGAAACACATCAGTATAATACCAATATCTAATACTAAGATAATACTATAAACCACTCGTAAAAAAGCAGATGATGTCTTTTTATATTCATGTTTTAGCAGCAAACAAGAAAGCACAAGCAAAACTATACTAACCAGATAATATAATAGATGTTGGATTAGTGAAGGGTGAAAAATGTCTGTATTACCTCTTTCAATATGCTCCTCTACATCAAACCATACTCCCTGCATAATGCCCAAAGTTGCAAGGATAATAACTGGACTTATTATTGTTAGGATTTAGTAGGATGCTTTTCATTTTTTTATTTTATGTTTTTGGAGGTAATTCACCCAATGAACAGTCCGAAACATTGGTTGAGTAGTTTGACAACATAGCTATGACCGTTAAGTGTTAGTAGTGCGATTGTAGGCATAGAGTTCTATTTTTAGTTCTTTGCAAATATAATGTTTTCTTACAGAAATACAAAGAAATGGAGACACAATTTAGGGCCTTCAGATATTTGGAATGATAATGATTCGCCTAAGCTTAGGTCTCTGACGAAATGTCACACGGAGAAAAGGAGAATACGGAGGATTATTAAAACAAAGTAATGGAAGTCACGGAGGCACCTTCGGTGCGTGGAGTGACGGAGCTTGTTTGCCAATTCTATTAGCACTTTATACATAAAGCGTTTACCCCAACAGAGTTGTCAGGAATCTGTACGCTACGCCTCCGTCGCTCTATGTGCCATCGGCACCTCCGTGTTATTGCCTTTACCTCCGTCCTCTCCGTAACTCCGTGTGCCCTATTATGTAAGAGTTTTAGTTTGTCACGTCATATTTCGGAAGAACCACACTTTGTGTGAAAAGTCCTTTCTATCCAAAGGCTACATACCCCTTTGTTATTTCTTTTATGTCAACCAGCCCATATCTCTACTTTCTTTTGGCAAAGTCTAAAGTTCAAAATTCAAAGTTTTCAAGTGAAGGAATTGGAAAATAATTTGTACATTTGTAGTCGTCTTGCTTGGTAGAGGGCAGGCGCAACCTATAAATCCGTAAACTGATAACGATGATAACTGGCGAGATAAAAACCAAGATTGACCAGATATGGGACACCTTCCACGTCTCTGGTATCACCAATCCTATTACTGTTTTAGAGCAAATGACCTATATCTTCTTTATGAAGATGCTTGACGACAAGCAGCTACAAGAGGAAGATATGGCACGAGACTTCGATATAGAAATAAAGAACCCTACCTTCCTTGTAGGGCAGAACTGGCTGAACCCTGTCACCGAACAGGAGGTTCCCTACGAGAGTATGCGCTGGTCGGTGTTCCGCCATACGGGTCCTGAGAATATGTTTCAGATGGTTCGTCAGAACGTGTTTGAGTTTATCAAAACCATCGGAACAGGTGAGGAGAGTGCCTACAGTAGGTATATGCAGTCGGCTACCTTCCTTATCTCGGATGCTCGTACACTGACGAAGGTGGTCGATGGGGTCGATGCCCTCGACATGAACAACCGTGATGCGATGGGCGATGTCTATGAGTATATCCTCGGTAAGATGGCTGCTTCGGGAACGAACGGACAGTTTCGCACACCTCGCCACATCATTCGTATGATTGTAGACATGATGCAGCCGACGCCTGCCGACTATATCTGCGACCCTGCGATGGGTAGTGCGGGCTTCTTGGTGGAGGCAGTGAAGTATATCAAGGAGCATCATGAGCGGGCACTCTATACGGCTGAATCGGTGAAGCATATCAAGTCTTCGCTCGTCAATGGCTACGATACCGACCCAACGATGCTGCGTATCGGAGCAATGAACCTCCTCTTGCATGACATCACAGCACCTGAATTGGCACGTCGCGACTCGCTTTCTGAGCAGAACAATGACGAGTCTTGCTACACGCTCATCCTTGCTAATCCACCCTTTGCGGGCAGTCTTGACAAGGGAAACGTAAACAAGAAGATTCTTGCCTACGCTGACACGAAGAAGACGGAGCTACTCTTTCTTGCCCAGTTCGTGCGTTCGTTAGAGGTGGGCGGACGTTGTGCGAGCATCGTTCCAGACGGTGTTCTCTTCGGAACGTCCAAGGCGCACATCGCAATGCGTAAGGAACTTGTCGACAATCAGCAGTTGGTGGCGATCGTCTCTATGCCGAGCGGTGTCTTCAAACCCTATGCTGGAGTTAGCACGGCAGTACTTGTTTTCACGAAGACGAATAGTGGCGGAACGGATAAGGTGTGGTTCTATGATATGCAGGCTGACGGCTTTTCGCTCGACGACAAGCGTTCGCCGATAGCTGAGAATGACATCCCTGACGTTGTTAACCGCTTCCACAATCTTGCTGACGAAGCTAATCGCAGTCGTAAGGAACAGAGCTTTATGGTGTCTGTTGATGATATTCGTGCGAATGATTATGACCTCTCCATTAATAAGTATAAGGAGGTAGAGCGTGAGAAAGTCACCTATGAGCCTGTCAATGACATCCTTTCTCGTCTAAAAGCGAATGAGACAGCTTATCTAAGTGGCTATAATGCACTCATGGAAATGTTGGAGGAGGGTATGAATGAATAATCAACTGACTTTTACAAGGGTGTATTCTCTTGGCTGCGAGGGGGTAGGTAAGGGGATTGCTAAACCTCAACAGTATTCTCTTATACAGCAAGTAAGGAAGGAGGTAAGCGTATGAGAGAGGATTGGGATATAAGATTATTCAAAGATGTCTTTGACCTTCAGATGGGTAAAACACCTGATAGAAAGAACTTTTCTTTGTTTGAAGGTGATAATACGTGGGTTTCTATCAAAGATTTAGATGGTAAATACATCTCAAGTTCAAAGGAGTGTATTTCTGATGAAGCCGCTAAGAACATTAAACTGGTTAAAAGAGGAACAGTCATAATGAGCTTAAGCTGACCGTAGGTAAGACAGCTATTGCTGGTAAAGACCTATATACGAATGAGGCTATAATGGCTTTTAATCTTCGAAATGGTTATGATATAGATGCTTCATTCCTCTATTATTATCTTATGAATTATAGATGGGAGGGAAGTAATAAGGCTGTGATGGGTATAACCTTGAATAAGGCTACAATCTCAAAGCATAAGATTGCTATTCCTCCTAAGCCTACCCAGCTATCCATAGTCACCGAACTTGATAAGCTAAACGAGCTGATACTGATTAAGAAAGAGCAGCTAAAAGACTATGATACACTTGCACAAAGCATCTTCTATGAGATGTTTGGAGACCCTGTGGTGAATGAGAAGGGGTGGGAAGTGATGTCATTAGGAGATATCTGTGAGATAACTTCAAGTAAAAGAGTCTTTGCCAACGAGTATGTTGATATGGGAGTACCATTTTATCGGAGTAAAGAAGTAATCGAAAAAAGCAAACAGTTGCCTATTTCTGTAGAACTATATATATCAGAATCACACTACGATAAAATCAAAAGTAGTTTTGGTGTACCACAAATCGGTGATATTCTTGTTACAGCAGTAGGTACAATTGGTAAGATATGGGTTGTTGATACAAATGAACCTTTTTACTTTAAAGATGGAAATTTAGTTTGGTTGAGGAAGATAAAGGGTGTACATAGTGAATACTTCAGATATTCTCTTTTTTACCTTATTGATGAATATAAGAAAGTTAATGCAAATGGTGCAGCATATAATGCACTAACTATATCGAAGTTGAAACTAATGCTCTGTCCTCTTCCTCCTCTCTCCTTACAACAGTCTTTTGCGCATAAGATAGAACAAATCGAGCGTCAGAAGGCAGCTGTTCAAAGTACTATTACCGACTTAGAAACACTACTTGCCGCACGAATGCAATATTGGTTCGATTAACTTAGCAGTGCGGCAAGTAATCAGAATACTTGAAATATAAAGACAAAGAAAGACGATATGGCTAAAAACTTTGATTATATACTATTGTTAGCAGACAAGATACCGACCTTTAAGCACCTGCATAACTATTGCAGGTTGGCTGAGGAGCAACAACCAATCTATCCTGATGCGTCTGCCAATAATGCTCGTAAGGCCCTTGAGTGGCTGATGAAGAACATGTTGAAGATGGCTGGTGTTACCGTTGACGCACGTGCGACGCTCAACGATATGTTACGTCTTCCAGCGACAGACGCCTTTGTCAATCGTGATTATAAGTTTCGAGAAGATATTTACTTAGTAAAGAAAATAGGCAATGCGGCCAGCCATGACGGGGCAGGACCTGTCAATCGGGTGAAAGCTTTCCGCTGTCTTCGTGCACTCTATAATGTCGTGGCGGGTTTTATGGGGCGTTGGGATGCTGTGAAGGAGATACCTCCTTTCGACGCAACACTCATCTCTTCACCGTCTGCCCCAGTCGCCCTCGTCAAGAGTCCAGAACCGAAGGTGGAGATGGAGGTGGTCAATAGCGTACGGAAAGAGTCGCTCGACGACCCACAACCAGTGGTGCTACCCTCGTGAAAGTCTTGCCAGTGAGGCCGTGACAAGGAGGTATCTCATTGATTATATGCTCATGGAAGCAGGCTGGGGAATCTTAGAAGAGAAGGGAAAAGTGCTGGGTGGAAAGGCTTGCATAGAGGTGGAAGTAGACGGGATGCCCACTGCCTCGGGGAAAGGCTATGCCGACTATGTTCTCTTTAGTCGTGGCGGAAAGCCCTTAGCTGTCATTGAAGCCAAGGCCACTAACCATGCTTTGACAGAAGGACGACACCAAGCAACGCTCTATGCTGACTGCTTAGAGAAGCGATATGGTGTGCGCCCTGTCATCTATTATACCAATGGCTTTACGACAAAAGTCATTGACGGAATGGGCTATCCAGACCGTGACGTGATCTCCTTTCACTCTATGGACGACCTCGAACGGCTGATACAGAAGCGCGGAAGGGCAGAGATAAAGGACGTGACGATAAAAGCAGATATCACAGACCGCCCTTATCAGCAGACGGCTATCAAGCGTATTGTGGAGTGGTTTAATGCTAAGCATCGTCGTGGACTGCTCGTCTTAGCAACAGGAACAGGTAAGACACGTGTGAGTATATCGCTCTGCGACATCCTCATGCGTAATGACTGGGTGAAGACTGTACTCTTTCTTGCAGACCGTACGGCACTCGTCGGTCAGGCACATAAAAACTATGAAGCCTTGCTGCCAAGCGTTTCTATGTCGGTGTTGAGCGAAGAGAAGGCACCTGATATGCAGGCACGCATCCTCTTTTCAACCTATCAAACGATGATAAACTACCTCGACAGAGAGGATAAAACCTTCAGTGTTGGCCGCTTCGACCTCATCATCATCGACGAAGCTCATCGAAGTGTCTTTGGTAGATATGGTGCCATCTTCAACTATTTCGACTCGTTGCTCATCGGTCTGACAGCTACCCCACGTGACGAGATAGACCGCAATACCTACGACCTTCTACAGTTAGATAATGGTATGCCTAACTATAGTTACGACATTGATGAGGCTGTCAGGGATGGCTATCTCTGTCCTTATAAAACGTTGCAGTATCATTCTAAGATAATGGAACGTGGTGCAAAATGGGATGAAATGTCGAAGGAGGACCGTGAAGAAGCAGAAAGATTAATGGACTATGAGAAGTCTTTAGCAGGCTTAGGACCCGATGACGAATACCATCGTGATATCCTCCCGCAAGAGATTTTCAAGTATCTTTTCAACATAGATACTGTTGACAAGGTATTGATGGAGTTGATGGAAAAGGGTTTGAAGGTGAAGAGTGGGGAGGAGATAGGCAAGACTATCATCTTCGCCATGAATCACAAGCATGCAGAACTCATCGTTGAACGTTTCCGCACACTCTATCCTGAGAAGGAACCCGACTACTGTCAGCTGATTGATAACTATGTCAATAAGGCGCGTGGACTTATACTTGACTTCGAACAGATGGATAAGAACCCACAGATAGCTGTCAGTGTCGATATGCTTGACACAGGTGTTGACGTGCCATCGGTGCTTAACCTCGTCTTCTTCAAGTGTGTGAAGTCGAAGATTAAGTTTATGCAGATGATAGGACGTGGCACACGTCTTTGTCCGAAGGTGTTTGGTGATGCTGACAAGAAAGAGTTCTACATCTTCGATTGGTGTGGCAACTTTGAGTATTTCTCAGTATATAGTGATGGCGCAAACCCTGTCGCTGTGAAGTCGTTAACAGAACGACTCTATGCGTTGAGGCTCGATATCGCAGCTGCCTTACAGTCGGCAGAACATCAAGAGAAGGAGGTCGACCGGCGTCTACACGATGAGTTGAAGGAAATCCTACATACACAGGTGAGCCAACTCAGTAGGGCGCGCATTGATGTCAGAGCATATCTGCAGACGATAGAACCCTATCGTGAGCGGGAAGCATGGGCCTGCCTGAGCGATTTAGACGTTGCCGAACTGAAGGGAATAGCCCATTTACTGCCCCGTCCGAAGGAGAATGAGGCTGCAAAGAAGTTCGATGTGCTGATGCTCTATCTGCAGTTAGAGCAGTTAGACAGTACGGTGAAGGCTGATAACAGTCGTGCGAGTGTGATTAAGATTGCGCAACTGTTAGAGAAGAAAGCCACTATCCCAGCTGTGAGGGAGCGGATGGAAACGATTAAGGAGGTGCAGACAGCAGGCTTCTGGGAGTGTCGCACGCTGGATAGTCTTGAACGAGTGAGGAAGGAACTACGTGAGTTGGTGCATGTGTTAGCCGAGAGTAGGGACGAGAGAAGATTTGTTATCAACATCGAAGACGCTATTAGCTCGGATGCCGTGGCTGCTCCTGTCACGCTGAAAGCCACCTATCACGACCGAGTGATAGACTATTTAGCAAAGCATACGGACAATGAAGTGCTAAGGAAGATACAGAACTTTGAGCAGCTGACGACGGATGATGTCAACGAGTTGCAACGTATCTTCTGGGAAGAATTGGGTACACGCACGGAGTTTGATGAGGCTACGAATGGGAAGAAATATAATCATAATGTGGCTGCGTTTATCCGTGTCATTCAAGGTGTCGACCGCCAGAAAGCGTTAGCCCTCTATACCCGCTTTATCAAAGACGGCAACCTGACAGGTGAGCAAGAACAGTATCTGAAAGAGATACTGAACTATCTCAGCGAGAATGGTGACCTGCAAATGAGTGACTTCATGGAGTACCCACTGAACCGAAACAGGTGGCGGGATGTCTTTGGTGAGTATTTTGTGGGGCTGAAAGACTTTGTGAATGAGTTGCATAACGTCATCAGTTAGGAGGTTCTACCTTCTCGGCAAGGGTCGACAAGATGCTTCACAGTTAGACAGCAGAACAGGGTCATTAGTCCGTTTTCGTCCTCGTACGATAGTGTTCCGTCCTGTCATTGCGAATTATTTTCATGAAGAAAAAAATATTTATTTACGTGAAAAATATTTATTTACGTGAGAAGAAATATTTATTTTCATGAAAATAATTCGAGAGCAGATGTTTATCAGCTGTTTGCATAGCAAGATTTATGGTCAGAATCACCACGTATCGCCTACCACTCAACCCCCATCACCCTCATTACCTATCCCTCATCACCCAACATTCAACACCCCTCACCCCTCACCCCAATCCCCTTGTCCAATCAAAAATAGAAACTAATTAAATAAAGAAAAATATAAGATGAAATCATTTATTGTATCTATCATTATTATTTTAGGAGCATACGGCTTTATTTATGGGCTTAATAAACTATTCTATCGTTACTCTTTTTTTCATTCGGCACCCAGTATTAAGACCTTTTCTAAAGGTGGTCTTGTTTGGTACTTCCTATCTATAATAGCATTCTTCGGCATACCCATGGGTTTAGCCTTTCCTGGTATTGGATTTGATTTACTCTATGAAAGGGGGTTGTTTGTCTATGTACCTGTTGCTATGATAGTTCTGATAAGCGTGGCGATAGTCGCTATTTTTCGTATAGAGAAAAGTGCTTGGCTCCGTCGTAATCCCCAACATTGCCGATTGTTCTTCCCCTCATGGAATGAAGGTGCTAAGAACATGATGGTGTCAATAGCCAAGATTGATGATATCAATTATGGTCGTGGCGTAAGTTTCTCATGGTTTGATGGTAGCTTCCTGACCGCAGGAAGACACCGAGTGGAGTTCGTATTCTATGAGGAGCGTATTCTTTCAAAGCGCAATATGAGTAACGAACTTTATAAAAAAGAGATGAATTTTAATTTCCGAGCAGGTGCGGTATATGTGATAGAACCACTCCCAGAGGAACGAACTTTCCGTATCGTTGAAGATAAAACACGGTCTGTGTAGAGATAGGACGATGGTGGCTGCGGCTAACAGCTTGGGTGTTAAAATAAGATGATGCAGGTTATTTTGCAAGAAAAGAGTTGTATTCTACAAAATAAAACACTATATTTGCAAAGAATCTTTTGTGTTAACTAACCCTATAAATAGATATACGTATGAAATATTGGAAACCTATTAACTGTCTGGCTATGTGCTGCCTATCAGTGCTGATGTTGTCATGTACGACGGAGAACGCAGTTGTTGGGAATGTTGGTATAAGTGATGTAAAATCGTCTGGCTGCAAAGCCTCAGCCTCTCTGATGGAGTCTCGGCCTGATTACTATAATCATTTCATAGGGCAGCGGTCTGTGTTGCACCTCTTGCTCGGTAAAGAGAATACTGTCACGGCACGTTTTGCAGACGTCATGGATAACTGTGCTATCGACCTGTTCCATGTAGGAGCAAGCAGCAGTGAGGGTAAGATTGTTCTCATCCTGTATCCCGATAAGGACATGATGACAAACTGTATCTGTCGCTATGATGTTGATTTCAAGATAAATAATATCCCTTCTGGCAACTACCAGTTGGAGGTTTATCACACTACCGCCGATAAACAGATAAACAAAGACAACCAGATTTATAGCGGAACTGTAAACTTAGAGAAAGGAAAAGAACTTATACTGACAATGAGCCGGTAAGGAATAAGTGTGGAGAGTAGGGTTGTGGTGGCTTGGTTATACAAGTGCCTCTACCTTACTTTCTACAGTTTTATCGTGGAATGGTTAGCTGTGGTGTCGGTGTGAAGCTGTTTTTAAGGTGCTGAATCAATTGTTCTTTAAGGATAAGGAAATCCTTGAAAAATAATTTTCCTGTCATTTCTGTCATGCAAGTTCGGCTCTTAACTTATTGGATGATAGTGTGGTTGCGTGAAATGTTAAATGTGACAGCAACTAAAAATAAAACTTTTTTCGTAGTATAAGGGGTTATTTCTTGCTTATAAAAGTAGGTTTTGTTGCTACCAGTTTTGAGCGAACTGACATCGCATTTGAGGTGGAAAAAATAAGCCACAATGCTACTCACATTATGGCTTGACTTTTAGTTTTAGGATAGGGGCAGTTACTGTATTTGCATGATACCGTCTTTGTTGACACTTGTCACACCTTTTACTTTCTTGAAATCAGCGATAGCCTTATCAACGTCGTGCTTCTCGTCAACCTTAACAGCAACCCCACTGAACTCCTTGTATTTGTAGAGTAGGGTGCAGCCCTGTTTCTTGATGGCTTTTAAGAGTGGTTTGCTACCCGTCTTCTTGTCGAAGAAGATAATCAGCGTGTGGCTGACCGGAGTCTTATCCCGTTCTCGGTTAGCCTTCTCTAAGCCCTCACCTCCATCGTCACCATTCATTATCTGCTCCTTGATAGGGCATTGTGCAGATGCCTTTGTCGACTGAATGAGCAATAAGCCCATCAGCAACATACTTGCTTGAAAATATCTCTTCATCTTGTTTCTCCTTTTAATGTGTGTGACAAAGGTAGGTATAAATAAGCAGATAACCACCAAGATTTATAATTATTTCAGTATTTCCTCCCCTCGCTCGGCCTATCGGCTTTGTTGTTGTCAATAGCTTTAGTGGGGTGAAGAAGGGCCATGGACGAATATTATCAGCGCTAATTCAGTAACGAAAAAAGCAACCAAGCATAGTGCTCAGTTGCTTTTGTATGGTATTAATCCTAATGAAAGGATTACGCTTCTTCCGTCTCTTCCTCCACAGCCTTGAACTGTTCGAGGTCTTCTGGGTTGAAGGCTTTGATGTAAGCAGCGTGACCGATAACCTCTTCCTCAGCCATGCGAACAAAGACATGGGCAGACTTCTTGAAGAGCTCTGGTGCTTTAGAAGCATCCTCGATGAGGAGGAGAGAACCGATGATATCTGCTGTCATGTTGTAAAGACGGCGTGCAAGGAAGTCGTGAACATCCTGATTTCGCTTGCGTTAACCTTCTCAACAGCCTCTTCGTAGAGCTGAACAAGTTTGGCAACACGGTCGCGCAGACCCTTCATGCAGTCGCAAGAGAGTTCGCCCTCAAGCATCTCCTTCATGATAGAGAGGTAGGTTCCGTTGGTGATGTAGCGTACGGCCGCAACAACCTGCAGCTGTGTTGTACCCTCATAGATAGAGAAGATACGTGCATCACGGTACAGACGCTGACACTTATACTCCATGATGAAACCAGAACCACCGTGGATAGAGATAGAGTCGTAGGCTGTCTGGTTAGCATACTCAGAGTTAATACCCTTTGACAATGGTGTGAAGGCATCAGCAAGACGGTTGTACTTCTTCATCTCCTGACGCTCCTCAGGGGTGAGCTTCTGGTCACGTGCGATATCTTCCAATGCCTTGTAGATATCAACATAGCGTGCTGTCTGATACAAGAGAGAACGACCAGCATCGAGTTTCGCCTTCATACGAGAGAGCATATCATAGACAGCTGGGAAGTTGACAATCTTCTTACCGAACTGTGCACGATCCTTAGCGTAAGCCAATCCCTCGTTGTAAGCCTCCTGCTCAAGGCCGACAGACTGTGCTGCAATACCAAGACGAGCACCGTTCATCAATGCCATTACGTACTTGATAAGACCCATTCGGCTGCTACCACAGAGCTCTGCCTTTGCATTCTTGTAAACAAGCTCGCAGGTAGGAGAGCCATGGATACCGAGTTTATGCTCAATATGGCGTACGTCAACACCGCCATCACGCTTGTCATAGATGAACATTGAAAGACCACGACCATCACGTGTGCCCTCTTCTGAACGTGCAAGGACGAGGTGGATGTCTGAGTCGCCATTGGTAATGAAACGTTTTACGCCATTCAATCGCCAGCAGTTCTCCTTCTCATCGAAGGTAGCCTTGAGCATTACACGCTGAAGGTCGGAACCAGCATCAGGCTCGGTGAGGTCCATTGACATCATCTCTCCCTCACAGATACGAGGAATATACTTCTGGCGCTGCTCCTCGTTACCAAACTCATAGAGTGTGTCGATACAAGACTGCAACGACCAGATGTTCTGAAAACCAGCATCGGCAGCAGCAATCAACTCAGACATCATAGAGAATACTACGTTCGGTAAGTTCAGGCCACCATAGCGGCGAGGCATAGAAACACCCCACAATCCAGCCTGACGTGTAGCCTCAATGTTCTCCAAAGTCTTGCTGGCATAGTGCATACGGTTGTCGATAAGGTGTGGACCTTCAAGGTCGACAGCCCTCAGAGTTAGGTGCAATGATATTTGCTGTTATGTCACCAGTGATATCCAAGATGCGCTTGTAGTTCTCGATAGCATCCTCATAGTTTACCGGTGCGTCAGCGTGTGTAGAAGCATCAGCGTAGTTACGCTCTTTCAGTTCTACGATGCGTTTCATCAATGGATGCTCCAAGTGAAACGCTATTTCTGGGTGGTCAGTATAATAATTTGCCATGATAAAAAAATGTAAGAGTGGCTCCCTCCTTGCCCCTCCCCCAAAGGGAGGGGAGTAGAATGTACTATTTCCTATGGTTAGGGACTCTTTTTATTCGTTGTTTATAAATTCGGTTATTTGTTCTATCACATTGTCAATGTCCGTGTATATCTCTTCGTTAGTGAATCTAAGAACATTAAAGCCCATCTCATTAAGGTATTCTGTTCTTGTTTCATCGTCTACCTCTTGTAGAGGTTGCTTATGGTAAGTCCCATCTACTTCTATGACTAAGTTCTGTGAAAGACATACAAAGTCTACAATAAAGTCACCTATAGGATGCTGTCTTCTGAAATGACAGTCGCCTCTTGTACCCTTTAATTCCTTCCAAAGAACCTCTTCAGCCAAAGTCATCTCGTTTCGATTCTCCTTTGCAAAGTCTTTTAGAATATGGTACCTGTCAGGTGAAGCTGTCTTGTAGGTGCATTTCTTCCTATTTTCTTTAGTCATAGGTTGGTAGTTAGTCAATGATTATACACGCTATGCCTCTTGTGATAATGAGTATTTAGCGACAGTAGTCCTCTTATTCCCTTTTCGCATTTTACTCCCCTCCCTTCGGGGAGGGGCAAGGGGGAGGGGCCACTTCTTTGTTACTTACTATTCTGCTTATAATACTTTATCAGCTTTGGAACGACCTCCTCAACGGTGCCATTGATGACATAATCGGCTATGGCATTGATAGGAGCATCGGGATCGTTGTTGATAGAGATGATGATTCCACTGTCTTGCATACCTGCTATATGCTGAATCTGGCCAGATATTCCGCATGCAATATAGACTTTTGGATGGACGGTAACACCAGTCTGACCAATCTGACGGTCGTGGTCTACCCATCCTGCATCAACTGCTGCGCGACTGGCACCAACCTCTCCATGAAGCTCTTTAGCCAACTTAAAGAGTAGGTCGAAACCTTCCTTAGAACCAACACCGTAGCCACCAGCGATAACGATTGGCGCACCCTTTAAATTGTTCTGTGCTGGCTCGACATGACGGTCGATAACCTTTACGACATAGTCAACCTCTGGGACATACTTTGCTACGTCTGGATAGACAACCTCACCCTTTGCCTTACCCTCATAGACAGCCTTCTGCATAACGCCAGAGCGTACAGTAGCCATCTGTGGACGGTGGTCAGGATTGACGATAGTAGCGACGATGTTACCACCGAAAGCAGGACGAATCTGATAGAGAAGGTTCTCATAACGCTTGCCAGCTTTCTTATCTTCGTAGTCACCTATCTCAAGTTGAGTACAATCAGCAGTAAGACCACTGGTCAAGGATGACGATACACGTGGACCGAGGTCACGACCGATAACAGTGGCACCCATCAAACAAATCTGTGGTTTCTCCTCAGTGAAGAGGTTTACAAGAATGTCTGTGTGTGGTGCTGATGTGTAAGGGAAGAGTCCCTCACCATCAAAGACAAAGAGTTTGTCTACGCCGTATGGCAGGATTTGGTCTTCTACCTTTCCCTTAATACCACTACCGGCAGCGATGGCATGGAGTTCCACACCTAACTCATTTGCGAGCTTGCGACCCTTGGTCAACAGCTCCTGTGAAACCTCCTGTACGGTGGTTTCCTCTATTTCGCAATATACAAATACGTTGTTCATAAATCAAATGTTCGACCAAGTACTAATCCAACTAACAGGCCTAAGTGGCTCCAACTGGCCCCTCCCCCTTACCCCTCCCCCAAAGGGAGGGGAGTGAAATGTGTCACTTGCTGTAGGGTAACTGGCTTATTAGAAGGTTGTTCATAAATTTTCTTTCCCTTATGATGTCTATAGCTAATATAAAGCATCAGGACATTCTACGCCCCTCCCTCTGGGGGAAGGGATGGGCCAGTCGCTTGTTTTGTTGGTTAGTTGTTCTGTCGTTTTTTAACCAATAATCTTCTCTCCTAACAGTTCTTTGATGAGTCCTTCTACGTCCTCGTCTGAGCCTGTGAGCGTCTTACTCTCCTTAGCTTGGAATACAATATTCTGCACAGTCTTGACCTTTGTAGGTGAACCACTTAAACCACACTGTGCCTCATCACCGTTGACATCGGCAACTGACCACTGGTTCAGTGTGAGATAAGGACGCTCCTCGTAGAGTTGTGCCCAAGGTTCATCGCCCTTGCGCTCCATCGGACAGGTAGCATACTTGTACTTCATGACAAGCTTTAGCATTGCAAGGACGGGCAGGAGCAGCAGTGCCGTTCACGGTAATGAGCACTGGCAATGGTGCTACGACAGTCTCTACACCACCATCAATATGGCGGCGGATAGTTGCTTTACCATCCTCTATCTTCAGGATTTCCTCTGCGTAAGTAACTTGATTTAGGCCTAACTTCTGTGCAACCTGAGGTCCTACCTGTGCTGTATCACCGTCAATCGCTTGGCGACCACCAATGATAATATCTACATCACCGATTTTTCTTGATGGCTGTAGCCAATGCGTAAGATGTAGCGAGAGTGTCAGCACCAGCAAACTTACGGTCGGTAAGCAGCCAACCAGTGTCAGCACCACGATAGAGACCCTGTCGGATAATCTCTCCAGCACGTGGAGGTCCCATGGTTAATATGCCTACAGTAGAGCCAGGATTTTGTTCTTTTAGTCTTAGCGCTTGCTCCAGAGCGTTTAGGTCTTCTGGGTTGAAGATGGCAGGCAGGGCGGCACGGTTTACTGTTCCCTCTGCTGTCATGGCATCTTTACCCACGTTTCTTGTGTCAGGTACCTGCTTCGCAAGTACTACAATTTTTCAAACTCATAAATATAATAATGTGTTATTTAATATTCAATAGCTTTGGTTGGGGGCAAAAGTACAGCTTTTTTGCAACATAAACAAAAAAGTTGCACAAAAACCGCTTAACTGTGTTTAGGTTTGTTCGGAGCTATCCTATGAGCTGTTTTGTTGGAGTTAGAGGAAGTGTTGTAGTTTAAGAGAGTTGTACCCTCATTTGTTTTTGCGGAAGTAAAGCTCTAATAACCGATTTGAACTTAAGTGTATAGCATAGAAATGATGCGGAGGTTGATGGATGATAATATTTCCTTTACTATTTAAAAACCCTTAATTTTAATGGAAAATCTCTGTCAGAATCCACTTTTATAGCCTTTTCAATCTTGTTATATTCGTACTATATAGAATTATTTACGTGAACAGAAAGAATTATTTTCATGAACAGAAATATTTTTGTTCATGAAGATAAATATTTTTTTTCATGAAAATAATTCCATGAAGTTGTATGTATCATAATGAAGAAGGGCGTGTATAGTTATGATACAATATGTTTATAAGTACATTATTTACCTAAAATAAGAAGATAATATTGTGTGTACTTTTCTTTTTTCATACCTTTGCGTAGTGAGTTCTAACCCTTTTGAAGTTTTGATACTTGCAGTTCCTTGAAGATAAAAGAATTTTGCAAATTAATAAAGTTAATATAGCAAATGAATAAACGTACTATCGTTAGCATTGTTTTTTTATGTCTTTCTGTGATTTCATTTGCGCAGAAGACGTTCGTTATTTGGGATAAAGCAAATAATATCCCAGTGAGCAGAGCAAGTGTATATACCATCTACATGGGGAAAGTGAGGAGTACGTTTAGCGACCAACAGGGGAGAGTTGTTGTGGATTTTGCTTTTGATAATCTGATGATCTCGCATATAAACTATCAGAAAGAAAGCGTGAAAGTATTGTCTGATACACTGTTTATGGAGCAAAGTATGCAGTTGCTTTCGGAAGTTGTCGTGAGTCCTGCGGGCGAGCCAGCATGGATTAAACCCATGTTGATGGAATTTGTAAAGACGAAAGCAAAGAAGTATGGAAGTAATGGAGTTCTAAGATATGAGTATCAGACACAGAATGTGGGCGATACGGTGTTATATCGCTTTTTGAGTAAGGGACTGATAAGAAAGAAGGAACTCTTTGAAATCTCTCCTTTGGAGAATGTTATCACCTTTTAAGGATAAGTCAGCAGGTTGTGACTATAGTAACCTTAAAAACACGCTTTATCATGACTTTGTTTCTGATATGGATGAGAAGTTTGTGAAGGAACATAGGTTCTATGTGGATAATGAGTCTGAAAGCTTGGGTGTCAATGTGGTAAGACTCCTATTCAAGTCAAAAAAAGATTGGACAGATTCGGGCTATTTATGTATAGATACCCTACAAAATGTCATCCTCAGAGCAAAACGTTCTACGGGGTTGGCTTATAATGTGCAAAGACCGTACTAATGCACTTGTGCGCTCAACAATCAATGCTATATACGGACATCAATATAAGGACTGGCAGATTGATGTTGAGGCAGAGTATCGCTCATTGGATAACTCCTTTTATCTAAGTAGTTGTCGCTATTCTAATTATATTCAAGAAGAGTTTGACGGAAAGAAGAAAAAAGGTGTTGAAATTTATAATGTTACCTCTATTTATGAGGCACAACCTTATCTGAAAAACGAGGTGGGTGAAGAAACAGAATTTCTTTTATTGCCTCAACCTTTTGCAATGAAGATTATTATGAGCAAAAAAGAAAGAAGACAAGAGGAATTGCTGCAGGATGTGAAGAAAGAATATAACGTTTATTGAATCCAGTGTGAGAATTTTATCAAATCTTGGTATAGATGTCGACTGTTTATGTCAAGGCTTTCTTGTAGGAGGTATCTATCTTTTTCTTGTTCTAACTTTGCTATCTCATTGGTTTGTGTTATCTTTGTAGCATAATGATAGATAGACCGACAGTAGATAGGATTATGAATGCGTCGAACATCGTTGAAGTAATCAGCGATTTCGTATCTTTACGCAAGACGGGAACAAGCTATAAAGGTTTGTGTCCTTTTCATGATGACCGTACACCATCTTTCTCCGTCAGTCCAGTGAAAGGTGTTTACAAATGCTTCTCATGTGGTGCAGCAGGGAATGTGGTGAAGTTTATCATGGAACATGAGCAGTTGACTTATCCAGAAGCCCTTAAGTGGCTTGCGAATAAGTATCATATTGAGGTGCATGAACGTGAACTAACGAGTGAAGAAAAGCAACAGGAGAACGAACGAGAATCAATGTTCTTGGTCAATGAGTGGGCTGCAAAAGTACTTTTGATGATATCTTGCACAACGATGTTGATGGTATGGCTATTGGTATGCAGTATTTCCGTAGCCGTGGTTTTAGAGATGATATCATTCGTAAGTTTCAGTTAGGTTTCTGTCTTTCAAGTCGTCATGCTTTTGCTGATGCAGCCTTTAAAGGCAGGTTTCAAAGAGATTTTCTTATAAAGACAGGTCTTTGCTTCGAACGTGAGAATGGAGAACTTATCGACCGTTTCAATGGGCGTGTGATGTTCCCATGGGTGAGTGTGAGCGGTAAGGTGACAGCCTTTGGTGGTCGTCTACTGGATTCTCGTACGAAGGGCGTTAGTCAGAAGTATGTCAATTCTCCCGATAGCGTTATCTATCATAAAGAGAGAGAACTCTATGGTATCTTCCAAGCAAAGAAAGCTATAGCTAAGCACGACCTTGTTTATATGGTGGAGGGATATACGGACGTTGTCTCTATGCACCAGTGTGGCATTGAGAATGTTGTTGCCAATAGTGGTACGGCACTCTCAGTACATCAGATACGCCTTCTTCATCGCTTCACGTCTAATATTGTTCTACTCTATGATGGAGATGAGGCAGGCCAGCATGCAGCCTTACGAGGAACAGATATGCTTTTAGCCGAGGCTATGAATGTGAAGGTATTGCTGCTTCCTGATGGTAAGGACCCAGACGAGTTTGCACGTAGTTACAGTGCGGAGGATTTCAGAAAATATATAGAAGAAAATCAGACAGACTTCATTGTCTTTAAAATTAACGTACTCTTGAAAGGAGTCACCGACCCTATCAAGCGTTCAGAGGCTGTCGGGTCTATCGTTCAGAGCATCTCTGTAATCAAAGACCCAATACTTCGTGACACCTATATACGTGAGTGTGCGAATCGTACGGGCGTGTCAGAGCGTACACTGATGGAACAGATGAACCGTAATATCTATTCTAATCGGGAACAGCAGACACGCGAACAGCAGCAACATCGGGCCGCAGTCATAGAAGAACAGCGTGAGGAGGCGCAGGCTATGACGTCTAATCAGTCAGCATCAAAGGTAGAACAAATGCTCATTCAGGCTGTTGTTAGGGATGGTGAGAAGGTTATCTTCCGTGATGTGAAAGATGAGAATAGCGGACAGACATATAACCTGACCGTAGCACAATATATTGCTTATGACCTTGGAAGCGATAATCTTGGTTTCTCAAATGAACTTTATACTAAGATACTGCAGGAGGCTGTAGAGCATTGTGGTGAAGAAGGGTTCAAGGCTGAAGAGTATTTCACACAGCATGCAGATATCAATATCGCATCTGTTGCAGTGAGATTGAGCGTAGACCGTTTCCAACTCGCAGAGAGTCTGCAAGTGAAAGAAACGGAACAAACATTGCGTGATCGTGTCTTACACCTCGTTGCTGACTTACGTCTTGAGTATGTGTCATCTCGTTTGAAAGAACTGAATGCACGACTAAAACAAGTGAAAGACCCGAAAGAGATGCAAGAGATAATAGAAGAGATAATGAAGATTCAGAGTCTTCGTAGTAGCTTGGCAAAGAAAACAGGTAGTAATATTCTGGCATGATGAATATGTTTAGAGATTTGTTCAAACCGTCGCTTCAGCTGTCAAACCTTGACGTCAGCGAGAATAAGAGAATTATAAAAGAAGCCCTTAGGTCGCTTAACTGTACGGGTAACTGGCAGAAAGATGGTAACGATATAATCGTTCGCTTTGACTTCCAGAGCGGTCACTTTGGTTTATTCATCTCTGCTCAGCATCCACAGATAGAGTTGTCTTTCCTCTATTTTGGCGAGGCGAAGGTGGAAGAAATTAATCTTGTACGTCATGTGTGCAACCAGTTTAATATCAATTCTGATGGTCCTCGCTTTGCTTACTCAGTCAATGAGGAAACGAATGTCATAGACCTACACATCATGACGACACTTCTTTTAGACCAATATCGGGCTAAGGATATATTGTCATTGGCTATGCAAAACTGTTTCGCATGGCAGAATGCGTTTATAAGAAACTTCAATGAGGTGAGGAGTGACGCAAGGAATATAGGAACAGCGGACGTAGAACGGACGCTGAAAGACGCTGGACGTGAACTCTTTCTATTGAGAGAATTGGAGTTGATGACACAAGAGACAGCTTCTGGATGGCGACATGATGAGACGACAGCTGCTACGTTAGGCCAGTGGATGGTACGGGCGTTTGGTATGGCGGATGCTGTCTTTTCAGAGTTGACGATAGTGACAGATAAGGTGATGTGCCTTGATGACAGTACTGCTATTGCGAATTATAACTTGTCAGATGCGTTGATAGCTGATAACAGCTTTGTTCGTCAGAAGGTAATGCTCGACCTTGTGTTCTTTCTTCCGTCTCATCCTACAAAGCGTCGGCACATGATGTTTAGTCTTCAGCAGGCTGATAGCTGTGAGAGCATACTCTACTATCAAGTTGTCGCAACGCTTCTCCCATTGAATATATCTGCTGATATATCATTCCATTCACAGGAGACACAGGTGCAGTCGCGCTCTGTTTTGTTGGCTTACGACCTCCGTTCAGCTAAACAGTTCCATGATGAATTTGTCTATATGTGGAAGGAAGCGAAGAGTAAAATGGCTAATGGCGAACAGAAACAACTAACGGATGAGCAGTTGCTGATAGCTAACATTGTTAATATTAATACTGCTGAGTATATCTATCGGGGTAAGGTACTCTATCGACAGAAGCGTTACTATGAAGCAGTGTCTTATTTAGAGAATGCTTATAAGCGTCTTCAACTTGATTTCCATAAGCTAAAGAAGAGAGAACGGGAGACTTTCTTTGATGTTGCTTTCTGGGTGGGTTTCTGCTATAATGCGTTACATCAGTATGAGCGGGCCCATTACTACCTTGCATATAGTGCTCAATCAAATAGTATTGAACAAATAGAGACATACGTGAATTGCCTGGTTAATATGGGAGACTTCCGTACGTTTATGCAGATAGGTGAGCAGATTGATAGATATGTGGAGATAGAAAACGATTACGAAGAGGGTGAGAATCCTTTTCCTCGGTCGTTCTTAAACTTCCTACAACGCCGAAAAGCTTATATGCTAATTAAGACTATGCAGTTGGATGAGGCTGAAGATTTTTTGCGTAACATGCTTGTTTCACCTGAAAACAAGGAGTTTGCTTTAAGCCAGTTGGCTCATATACAACAGTTGAGGGAGAAGGAGAAAGAGAAAGAAGAGGGGAGAGAACGGGAGAATACTCCCAAGATAGAATGATAAGAAAAGGAGGGGAAAGATGATTTATGTTCATTGGGCATTCTTAGCAGTCTACGTTGTTGTCATCATTATGGTGATGGTACGCGTATTGATGGATAACCGACAGCCAGCCAAGACAATGGCTTGGATGTTGGTGCTGACGTTTATCCCAATGTTAGGTATCATTCTTTACTTCTTCTTCGGTCAGACTACACGTAAGGAGCGTAAGATATGGCAGTATAGTATGGACCAATTGACCAAGCATTCCATGTTGGAGTTTGTAGAACAGAAGCGTCTTCATCTGCCTAATGAGTATCGAGAACTCATCAACCTCTTTATGAATCAGAATTGGGTCTTACCATTTAAGAATAACGAAACAGAGATTTATACTTCTGGATACGAGTTCTTTCCTTCTTTGTTAATGGAGATTGGTAAGGCGGAACATCATATTCATTTAGATACTTTTATTATTGCCAGTGACCCCTTGGGGCAGATTGTTGCTGATGCTTTGATTGATAAAGCACGACAAGGAGTTGAGGTGCGTGTCATCTATGATGATGTGGGTTCTTGGAAAACAAAGAATCGTTTCTTTGATCGTATGCGTGCCGAGGGTATAGAAGTATATGCCTTCATGCCTGTACGTTTCCCAATCTTTACCAGTAAGGTGAACTATCGTAATCATCGTAAGATATGTGTCATTGATGGTGAAGTGGGTTTTATCGGTGGTATGAATATTGCCAATCGCTATGTGAAAGGGATAAAGAAATTGGCTTGGCGTGATACGCATGTTAAGATAACGGGTGCGGCGGTATATGGTTTGCAACGTGCCTTCTTGGTAGATTGGTTCTTTGTGAGTCGTGAGTTGATAACCGACCATGTTTATTATCCTGTTAGTAAGGTTGCGGAGAATGACAGTCTTATTCAGATAGTAACCAGTAGTCCTACAAGTTTATGGCCTGAGATTGAGCAAGGTTACGTAAGGGTGCTTGCCAGTGCTAAGCGATATGTCTATATGGAAACACCTTATTTCCTACCTACCGACCCTATTCTCTTTGCGATGCGTACTGCCGCTTTGTCGGGAGTAGACGTCAGATTGATGGTTCCTTACGAGACTGACACAAAGATTGTGGAATGGGCTTCACGCACATACGTCTTAGATACAGTGAAAGCAGGAGTAAAAGTTTATTTATATAAGGCTGGTTTCAACCATTCAAAACTCCTTGTTGCCGATGACAGCATAGCAACGATTGGTTCTACTAATGTTGATTTCCGTAGCTTTGAGAATGACTTTGAAGCAAATGCTTTCTTCTATGATAAGAAAATAGCATTGAAGGTAAAGGATGTTTTCTTAAAGGACCAAGAAGAGTGTGTTGCCTTAGAAGATGTACGAAACCTTACACATCGTTCTTTCCTACAGCGCCTGTGGGAATCAATGGTAAGGCTCTTGAGTCCTTTATTATAAAGGTGAGAAGCCTCTTACAAATAAATACTTCTGCAAAGATGTTTGCTAATTAATAAGGTAATACGTAGAGCAAGGAAAGATAATTGTTTTTATATTTTTTTGCTAATTTCTTGTTTGTTTCATATATTCTCACTACCTTTGCGCCCAGTTAAATTAAAATTAACTCGTAATAACGATGAGAGTCATAAAGAATATTAATTCGGCAAATGTTTGCACTTTATTAGGAAATAAAGGCGCAGACACGTTTTGTGCTGCATTAGATTCTTTAACGAAGAAAGATGAAAAAAATATCGCAAATTATTTGGTAGTTCCAAATAATTTTGTACTCTCTCTCTCTCTCTCTCTCTCTCTCTCATATATATAGGCCAGGCCTAACCTCCCCACTTTTTTCTTCACGCATACGCGCGCGAGGCGTGCCGTGCAACCCCTGTAAACAAAGGACTTTTCGGAGTTTCCTTTGTTCGCTTTTTTGTGTCCATACGTAAACGAAATAAGAAGAAATTAAGCACGAAATAATAACTATTTTAATTGATAAAACAATGGAGAAAAAGAAACAAAAGAAGAACTATTCTGCACCAAAGTGTGAAATAGTTCAGGTAAGTGAAAGCACTAATTTGATGGCGGATTCTTCTTTTAATGGTCAGCATAATCCTGCACAACCAGGTGGCATATCAGGAGATGCCAAGAAGGCATTTGATTGGATGGACGAAGACGAGGACGAAGATGAGGACGAAACTCCATCATGGAAAGACTAACAAAAAGTAATAAACTAAAAGAACAACGAAAAATGAAGAAAACAATGAAACAGCATTCATTCGCATCACATTTAAAGTCTTTGGCACTCGCATTTGGTATCACCTTGGCTTTTGCTTCTTGTGCCAATGAAGAAATAGCGCAGAACCCCAATGGCAAAGACTACGATGCAAGCCTAACAACCTTCGCTACAGGCGACCCAACAACCCGTACATCAATGGAAAACAATGGTACGTTCTATTGGGAGTCTGGCGACAAGATTTGGGTGAAAGACGATAACGGTGCATGGCAGCAAAGTAACAATGCCCCTACAGAAAAGACAGCCAACTTTGAGTTTAAGGTGCCTGGTAAGTTTACTAAAAGCAGCACCTATAAGGTTTATTATCCTGGTAAGAATGGTAATCAAGATCAAGTCTCAATCGTTGCTAACCAGAGTCAAGCAGAGCCAAACACTACTGCTCATTTTGGTACAGCAGGCGATTGTGGTATGGCAGATGCTGCATGGTCAAATGCAAAGAATGGTTTTGCTTTTACACTCGACCACAAGGCAGCTTACCTTCTCTTCTTACCACGTACCAGCAACACAATTTTGCATAATTGTTACTTGACAAAGGTAGAGATAAATTCTGACAACGACATTACCAGTACTTATACGCTCGACCCAACAACAGGCGAGCTAACAGGCACAGGTACAGGCAAGCGGATTATCGTTTCAACAGGTGGTAGTGGGACATACGCTAACGGTTTCCCTTTAACAAATAATGCTACCAGCGCAGCTACCAACGGTGCATACGCAGTGATAAAGCCTGGTACACACATACTCAAGATACGTTATTGGGTGAAGGAAGTTGCAACTGGTATAGAGGGAACTATAACGAAGACATTACCATCAGCTACCTACGACCAAAATAAGTATTACAATATCACTGCTAACCTCAATGTACATGATTACGACGGCGACCATTATTACATGTGGGATGCACAGGATCAATACTGGAAAGGGCATGAATGGCACAATGGTGGTAGCCAGCCAACACTCAGCCAAGGTCTTACAGGCGCAACAACCTCAAATGATTACGCTAAGAGTAACGCAGACTCACGTTACTGGAACGAGAGTTACCCAGGTTATGGCGTAAGTAACCCAGCAACACACACTTCATGTAAAGACCTCCCTAACGCAAACGAGATGTCTTGGTACTGTATGTACGGTGATCCACGTTGGGACGGTGACGAGTTATGGACAACGATGGGGCATTTATATAAAGGTGGTATGTGGTTTAAGAAGAAGGCTGTGTTGCAGGCAGAGAATCATTACGACACAGAGAAATCCGCCGATAATACAACTGACTTGCGTACAACATACAAAAGCTATAGCAATATGAACAGTAGTATCAACAATTCCGGTCTTCCATCAGTAGCCGATGCAAACAAATATTTCTACTTGCCCGCCTTGGGTTACTACCTCTCTGGTCAGCTGAACAATGTTGGCATCGACGGCTACTATTGGTCGTCAAGTGCTATCCCTTGGGGCAGTAACGGCGCGTACTTCCTGTCCTTCGCCAGTGGTGGCGTCAACGTGGGCAGCGGCTACCGCGGCTACGGGTTCAGGGCGGAGGCGCTTCAGTAGTTCTCGCGGTTGCCCCTTTACAGGTGTCGCCCTCTAAAAGGCGACACCTTAAGAACCGCCGTAAGGCGGTCGACGCAAATTTTAGAAAATCAAGAATATACATAATAATATAGTCGACAACATAATGAAGTTATCTTCAATCTTGGCATTAGAAGCATCAGAAGAGGTAAAGATTTATCTTCATCGTGAAGGTCTTTTTTGGAAGGCTTACGAGCGGAGTGCTTAAGAAACCCCACCCCAGCCCTCCCCAAAGGAGATGGAGTGTCTAACGGGATAAAGGAGGGTGAGAGATAAGGAAAAATCTAACCTGTTGCAAGAAAATTTCTAACGTGTTATAAATTTACGGGGAACGTGTTAGCGAGAAATTTCTAACGGGTTAGAAATTTTCTTCCGACCCGTTAGAAATTTTACTCTGATCTAATATATGTTTTTAAGTCTCCGCATCGTGCGGGTTTTCCAAGCTTTACGGAGGTTTTTGTTTCTTTTGAATAGTGAATAAAGAAGCTTTTACTTAAGCTAATTATGCTCGGTATAAGAAACGAAACTAATGAAAGACGTGTTGCTGCGAATGCAGCAGAAGTAAGTAATAACTAATAAAATTTTAAACACAATGAGAATCAAATTGATTGAAAGAAGAAAACCAGGCACCAAGACAGGTCCTGGAAAGTTTTATGCAAGTCCTGTGAACGTGGGGAAGAAGACTTTGCGGGATATTGCTCGCGACATTGCTGGGCGTTCTTCGCTGACACGTGGTGATATCGAAAACGTGTTGGCAAACTTTATGGATTGTCTGCCTCATTATCTTCGTGACGGCTTTAGCGTGCAGTTAGGAGAATTTGGCACAATGCGCCTGACACTGTCAAGCGAGGGTGCTGCAACGGAAAAGGCTTTTAAGACTGAGACGATTAAGCCGCGTGTGGTCTTTACGCCTGGAAGAGAATTGAAGAGTGAGCTTGCCGCAAACTCCTACGAGTCAGTGAGGAAGAAAGAGGAAGCAGACAAGGACAAGAAGGAGGATAAGAAAAAGAACGGAGGAGGAAGTGGCCCAGTAGCGGGCCAAGGATAAAGGAGGATATTATGCCTAATAAGGCCAATAAGGCCAATGGGCCTAATAAGGCCAATATTCAAGAAAAGAAAAAAGTTCGGTTTTAATAATACTGAATTGATTAATTTAGTTTTAATTATGTTTCCAGCGGGAATCCATTGATGTGATATCAATGACGATACATCGGTAATTTAATTTTCGTTTCTTGCCCCTGTCACCATGGTTGGTGTCATGGGGCAAGTTTTTTGGATCTTCAGCAATTTGGAGTGATACCTTTTGAGATTAGAACTTTGAAGAAACGTCACACAGAGAAATGGAGATCACAGAGGTTTTATATAGCAGAAATCGTTAGGCACAGAGGCACCGTTGGTGCGTGGAGGAACAGAGGAGATTTGCGAGTTTTATTTATGTTTTTGTCTACTTCATTACAAAGTATTGGTTTGCAAGATCTATTAAAACATTTATAACCAGGGCTTTCAGCAACACGTACACTACGGCTCTGTCGCTCTTTGTGCCTTTGGCACCTCCGTGATATTGTCTTTACTTTTTCACCTCCGTGTTCTCCCCTTCTCTGTGTGCCTTTTATATGTAGTAGTCTTACTTTATCACTCCATATTTCGGAAGAAGCAAGTTTTTTGTTCGTTAATCTCTTTATGCCTCGCTCTGATGTATGAAGGGCTTTAGCTTGTTATCTAAACAGCGTGAAGTTCACACTACCATAGCTTCTGTGTTCGATGAAGTGGGGATGAGCGGAGAAATCATTGTTCTTACCATGTTCGAAGACAAGTAGTCCATCTTCTTTTAATAAGTCATATTGGAAGATGAGGTTGGGAATTGTTTCTAACTCTGGCAATGCGTATGGTGGGTCAGCAAAGATTAGGTCGAACTTCTGATGACAACTCTTTAAGAAACGGAACACATCTCCTTTTATCAATATATGCTTGTCTGTGCCAAGTTTCTCCATACATTGACTGATGAAGCGAGCATGGTCACGGTCTTTCTCTACGCTTATCACTTGTCGGCAACCACGTGATAAGAGTTCTAAGGATATACTACCCGTACCAGCAAAGAGGTCGAGTGCCGTTGTCTCCTCCCAATCCACGTAAGCATTGATAACATTAAAGATGTTCTCTTTAGCAAAGTCTGTTGTAGGACGTGCCTTAAAGGTACGTGGGATATCAAAATGTCTACCTTTATATTTTCCTGTTATAATTCGCATAGTTTCTTTTTTAAGGGGGTGATATGGAGTTAAGGAGTTAAGGAGTGAAATGGAGTTAAGACATTAGTCTTTTATCGAAAATGTGAGTGGTTTAACTTATTCGATACCTTAATCTTTCTCTATTTCTTCTATTCCAGATAGATAGTCTTCATGTCGTAAGGAATCTCAGTACGCTTAGCCAGTTGACTATTATTGAAGTAGACCTCCTGGTCAAGGACCCTACAGAACTTTAGATGTTCTTTAGCTTTCTTCAAGAGCCACTCTTGATAAGGAAGGTCACCAACAAGGTATAGCTCGTCTTTCTCGGTATCCATTCCTGTTAGCTTCCATATAAAAAGAAGGAAATACAAGGCATCATGTTCGTTTGTGACCTCGTATGAATTGCTGAAACGGAACCTATTTTGTTGGAAACTAAACACCTCCATACGCTTGTCGTGGAAGTAAGCATAGAGTTTACGGCGTGGTCCGGCGTATGAGCGACGATAGAGATGGGTCCATACCGATTGCATTAGCGGTTGTAAACGGATATCATTGAAATGGTCGTCGATAACAAGTTTGAGGTCTTTGTTAATCGCAAAGACCGCAACAGCGTTCAAATCAGGAAGGATACTCGATAGAATTTCCTCATTACCTTGCCTCTTGAAGGTGTGATGATAAAGTGTTTCAATGTCCTGTGTACCAAAATCGTCTGTAGGCATCAGCATGACAGGGGTGTCAATGGTTGCTAATAAGCGTTTGTATCCACTCTGCAGTAATTCCGAAACTTTGAATGCTTCACGCAGATTAGCAGCAATAGAGATACCCATATTCATGTCGTATGGCTCATAAACGAGTGTACCATTCTCCTGCGGGTCGCCCACGGCAAGAGCCATACTATTTCTGCTAAATCTGATAGTAAGGCGTAGTTTCTTATCGTATAAATTATTGTCTGTCTCTGTCATTACGAACGTTATATAGCATATTATCACTTGCAAACTTACATAAAATTTTCCGATTACGAGGGTTAACCATTTGATAAATATCAGAGAATAGTTCTTTTTTAAGTATAAAAAAAGGGAATTTCGATACGTGATACTCAAAAAAAGTATAACTTTGCACCCACTTATAAAGCGATAACTATTCAATTCATCATTTTTGATGGTCGTATTGAATAATAATTTTTATACATGGCAATACAATTCTTTGTAATCTTCGGATGCTTAGCATTAGGAGAGGTGATTGTTTGGGCAACAGGAATCAAACTGCCGTCCAGTATTATTGGTATGCTTATCCTTACACTTCTTTTGAAGTTGGGATGGGTAAAGTTAGGTTGGGTAGAACGCCTTTCACAGCTTTTAATATCCAATCTCGGTTTCTTCTTTGTACCACCTGGGGTGGCTTTAATACTCTATCTCAACGTTATCAAGGACTATTGGCTTTCGATAATGATGGCAACAGTTGTCAGTACGGTCTTAGTATTGGTTGTCACTGGGCACATGCACCAACTCGTCATTAAGTTTGAACGTCGACTGATGGCGCTTGATTTGCTCCATCATCGTTCTCATGCAGCGAAGCTGAAAAAGGCTTTGGAGGAGGCAGAGGAGGCTGAAGCCATTGAAGAGTCCGAACGTATCGTTATGGATAAGGCGTTACATGGTCAGGATGGTATAAATAATCAGGAGGAAGAATAATGGGTTCATGGAATGATACGATTGGTCAAACCATTGACCTAATACAGGATGGTAAGGACATCTTCTCCAATCAGTACGTTATTCTCGCATTGACTTTTGCTGCTTTCTTTTATGTTAGACGACTGCAGCAGCGTACAGGTTGGATGCTACTCAATCCTATTCTGATAGCAATAATACTTCTCATTGTTTACCTCAAGGTGACGGGTGTTCCTTTTGAGGTTTATAAACAAGATGCACAACTTATTGACTTCTGGCTCAAGCCAGCCGTTGTTGCCTTAGGCGTACCGCTTTATCTTCAGCTTGATGCGATAAAGCGTTTATGGCTCCCGATAGTCCTCTCTCAGCTTGTAGGTTGCTTGGTAGGTATCGTGAGTGTCGTTTTGGTTGCGCAATACTTTCATGCTCCGAAGTTCATCATACTGTCTTTGGCAAGTAAATCTGTCACAACACCTATTGCAATGGAGGTGACACAGAGTCTTGGCGGTATTCCTTCTCTTACGGCAGCCGTGGTGGTCATCACTGGTATTATTGGTGCGTTGGTAGGTTTCAAAGCATTGACAATCGGCCATGTGAAGAGTCCTATTGCTCAAGGACTATCTATGGGAGCAGCTTCTCATGCTGTGGGTGCATCAACCGCAATGGCATATAGCAGTAAGTATGGTGCTTTTGCGAGTTTAGGTATTACGCTAAATGGTATTTTCACTGCCCTGCTTACTCCAACGGTTCTCCGTTTGATGGGGATTATTTAGGGCGTCTTTGTGTAATAGCGTGATAAAGTCTGCTAAATGTAAGTAGAAAATCATACACGCTATTACACGAATAGTTTTAATTTCATTTTGCTGTCACATTTAACATTTTATATAATCCTACTGTTACATAGCAAGTTAGCTAATGAATTAGGGTGACAGTAGTGATAGCAAAATTGTTTTTATTGGGAAATGTTTTTTAAACGACATACTGTGTTAGAACATACAAGGACCATTTAATTTTTATAAAGGATTCAGAACGATTCCACTTTAAGTGTTATACATTATTCGGTATCTACATTCTTTACTAAATATTCACTTAACCTAAAAAGTATTGCTATGATAAAAGAAAAGTTCTCGCTATTGATAGCAGTAGTAGTTTTTGATGCTTTCTTGTCCTAAAGATGATGGAAGCAAAATACCAGATATTGTTGCAGACACGTAGAACTATCTACTGCACACCCGGTAGCTCATTTCCATTTTCAGAAAGATAATTATCCGATGTATGAGTTTAGGCTTAGTTTTGGAAAGAATGATACTAAAGTGTTAGAACGAATAACCAAAGAAATCTTATCAAAGGAACAATCTATTGTGAAACTTTCTAATGGTGATAGTGCTACGTTCTATTGTAAAAATGACGAACTTCAGAAGATTGATTTTGATTTTATGACAATCAGAAAAGTGCGAAGCGGAAAATATGAAGTTCAGTTGACTAAGAAGGCTAACCAATCAGTACCAAAGATTATTTCTTTTGGGTTTATAGCCGCTGATGGATTTTTTCTATTGTTATCTCTTTTAGAGAGCAATAATACTAAACATATTACTCTCTGAATAGGTTATAAAATTAAAAAAAACACGAAAAGGGAAAGACTATTAAATGGTGTTTGAGCATATATAATTGTTTGATTCTTGCTGCAGTATATGTGATATTACCGATTGATAAATAAAATATCATCAATAGGGACGCTTGAATTGAAATTTATTTGCTATCTTTGCATCTCTGAATTAGGTATATTATATGTTATATGCAGCAAATGATAAATGAAAAAAGGTATACCGTCATTGATTTGTTTGCCGGATGTGGTGGCCTTTCATTAGGTCTATACCAGTCTGGTTGGGATGGTCTATTCGCTATAGAAAAGAATTCATTTGCATTTGCAACTTTAAAAGCTAATCTGATAGATAATAAAAAACATTTTAATTGGCCTGATTGGCTTCCTCAAACACCTCATGATATTAATGAAGTGTTAAAAAAATATACTCCTCAATTAAAAAGTCTAAGAGGAACGGTTGATTTGGTCGCTGGAGGACCTCCTTGCCAAGGTTTCTCTATGGCTGGAAAAAGGGTTGAAGAAGATATACGGAATAATCTTGTTTTTTCATATATTAAATTCATTAAGTTGGTTCGTCCAAAGATAATTTTATTTGAGAATGTCAAAGGATTTACTTATGCATTTGATAAGAAAAAGAATGAGGATGCGATTCCATACTCTCAAAAGGTTATTGAAAGTTTAAAGCGTTTAGGGTATAATGTCAAACCTCATATTATAGATTTTTCTAAATATGGTGTGCCTCAAAGACGTAATCGTTTTATTTTAGTCGGTGTCCAAAAAACGATAGGCTCTCCGGACTTATTTGAAACGTTGTTAGAGTCAGTAAAGGATGTTTTTTTGCAGTCTAAAGGCATATCCTCAAGGACCACGCTTAAAGATGCTATATCTGATCTTTTGCAATCAAACGGAGAAATTCCTACGCCTGATAGGAAAGGATTTAAATCAGGATTGTATGGTCGTGTAGAATCTAACTATCAAATTTTGCTTAGAGGAACTTATCCTGAAGAACAACATGTTCCTGACAGTCATAGCTTTGCAAAACATACTATAGAAAAAATAGAATGTTTTAGAAATCTTTTAGCCAATTATAGTATAAGAGGCAAGCGAATAGATGGAGATGCAAGAATAAAGTGGAATATTAAACAAAGAAGCATAACAATTCTGGATGAAAACTCCATTTCTCCAACTATAACGGGACATCCAGATGATTATTTGCATTATTGTGAGCCTAGAATCATGACTGTTAGAGAGTGTGCACGCATACAATCTTTTCCAGATTGGTATGAAATAAAAATGAAATATACAACGGGTGGAAATATGCGTAAAATTGAAGTCCCCCGTTATACTCAAATAGGTAATGCCATTCCTCCATTATTTGCAGAATTGGCGGGTACTGTATTAAAAAAATTATGATCTAATGGAACAAATGCAGTTTTAAAAGTTAGTTCAGCGTTAAAAAGACCTTGTTGGAAAGGATCTTATAACAAATGACAATGTGGCAATATTTGAGTTGGTAAAAAAATTCATAGGATGCCTATGCCACTAAGGTCGAAATTAAATTTAGTGATAATGAGATCGTTATAGCTGACAATGGAAAGGGAATGTCCTTTGACGATTTGAAGAACAAATGGTTGTTCTTAGGATATTCTGCAAAAAAAGATGGGACAGAAGATGAAGGTAATGATGTTAAGCAAAAATCTTATCGAGATAAGATAAAACGTCATTATGCAGGCTCAAAAAGGAATTGGGCGTTTCTCTTGTGACCGTTTAGGAAAGCACCTTTCCTTAACGACAAAAAGCGAAAATTCACATACAATAGAAACCATCATTGTTGATTGGACAGATTTTGAAGTTGATCAAAAGAAAGAATTTGCCCAAATTGACGTTGAACATATTTCTCAAGAAAAAAAAACTCATATATTTCCTTTTAAATAGCGAAACTGGAACTATTCTAAAAAAATATCAGATCTAAATGATGAAAAAAATTACCATGGAATAGAAAAACGATTGCTTGATCTTAAGCGTTCATTAGAAAAAAACTAATAAACCCATTATCAGAAACAAATGATTTTTATTATAGAGATTATTTGTGAGAAAGAAACTTATGAGGATAAGAGAGTCAGAGATAATAGTGGGCATGATCGAGATATTGTAAATGGTATTCTTAAAAATGGCATATCACAAATCTTGAAACTTAAGACGACTCAAATTGATGTCCGTCTTGATAAGAATTATATCTATACAACAATTTCTGACCGAGGTGTAGATATATACAAAATACGTGAAAACAATACTGAATTTGCGAAATTAGAGGATGTAAAGATTAACTTGTATTTTCTAAATCGTTCTGCAAAGAATAATTTCACACGATTAATGGGTATAGAACCTGTAAATTATGGGTCAATATTCCTATTTAGAAATGGATTTAGAATAATGCCATTTGGTAATACTGGTGATGATAGTTGGGGGTTAGATTATAGGGCACAGCAAGGTCATAGTCGTTACCTTGGAACAAGAGATTTATTTGGTCGGGTTGATGTTCTGACTGATAATATTAATGAGTTAAAAGAGGTTTCTAGTCGAGATGGAGGGCTAATAGAAACTCAAACATCTAAGCAACTTTTCAGTTTGTTTGAGATCGCTCATAGGCGATTAGAACGTTATGTTACTGGCGTTTTGTGGGGAGAAGCTTTTTTGCGTAAGGAATATTTCGTAAACGAGGCTGAAGGTATACGAATGCGAAAAGAATTACAGAACATTGATAAGGAAGAAGAGAATCCTAATTATATTCTTTCATCAAGTATTGGAAGTAAAATTGACTTTGTCCAATTAATAAAGATGTTGGCAAAAGATAAAAATATTGAGATTTTATATTATAACACAGAGCTAGCCAATATTGTATCATCTAACAATCTGATAGATTCTATTAAACCTCAATTTTTGAAAGACTTGGAAAAAATCGCAGAAAATACTAATGATTCGGATTTACTAGCATCAATTGATGCCGCAAAACATCGTATTGCGGAGTTGACTCATCAAAAGGAGGAAGCTGAAAGAAAAATAGCAGAGGCTAAACTTTTTCAACGTGAGGCTGAGGAAAAAGCCATAAAAGCAGAGGAGGAGCGTCGTATTGCAGAAGAAAAAGCTAAGACAGAAGAAGAACGTAGACGTCAAGCTGAATTAAATAGATTGCGTGCTGAGAATGAAAAGGTTAAAGAGGAAAATGCACGTCTTGTTGCTGAAAAGAAAGCTAAAGATGAAGAATTTAAACGCAAACAAGTAGAGAAAGAAAAGCAACTCGAAAGTTTGAAAGTTGAGTTTTACAAGAAAGTGTCAAATCCAGATACAGATGCTTTAATACATCATGTAAAAAACAACAACACTAGAATTAATGATAAGATTGATGAACTAATATCTTATGTAAACAGTAAGGATTTCAGAGACGAAACTAGTACGTTGATTCTTAAGTCGTTATCAAGTATCAAACTCCTATCTCAGAAATCTTTAGCTGCCACGGATTTAATTCTAACTTGCGATCTCGCAAAATCAGATTCTCAGAAAATTAATTTACCGTTATTTATAGAAGGATATTTACACAAAGAAGTAAAAAGTATTTTAAAATGTCATTTTTCATCTTCTATTGATTTGTTTGCTGTGTATGGAAGTAAACTTGATTTTGCCTTGGTAATAGATAATTTTATAAAGAATTCTGAAGATTGGCATGCTAAAAATATTTGGTTTAATTGTTCTCGATATCAGAATGCTCTTAAACTGGATATATACGATGATGGGGATGGATTAACAGATTCATTCAAGCAGGAGCCTAATCAAATATTTGACTTCTCAATTTCAGGCAAATCTGATGGTACTGGTTTTGGCATGTATCTAATAAAGGAAACCTTAAAATCCTTGCACGCTTCGATAGAAGTTGACAGACCGATTAACAATAAGGGGATTCACTTTAAAATACTTTTCAAGTGATGGAGCGGAAACATTTAATATTAGTCGACGAACAATCTCAAACGGATCGTCTTAAGAGAATTAGTAAAAACCTAAAAAAAGACGGAATAGAATTAGTATATGAGGAAATAAATCCAAATGACTATTCTAATAGATTAGAATCTGGGGATTTGGAGTTTGACAAGCATGCTTTAAAAAAGAAATTGCGTTCAATAAGATTCTTGTCACATCTTGATATATTTGCTACAGATTATAATCTTGTTGAAGATGAACTAAAAGGCATAGATTTAATTGCAATGCTCTATGAACTTTTACCGCACTATAACAAGAAGATTATTATGTATTCAGCTCAGATAGAAGATGTTATTGATAATATTATTACTAAAAGAGCTGATGGATTTAAACAGCAAATAACGATGTTAAAATTACTCGCACAGAATGAAATAAACTATCTTAGTAGTGATGGAGAGTTTGAAAATAAAATAAAGCAACTAATCATTAAAGAACCTGATCTTACCATTGATTCAAGATTGGCAGATTCATTATGTGCACTAGATAATGAAAATTTTAAATGTATTATACCTGAATATACAGACAAGAGAATTAGCGAAATCGGTAAGATGCTTCTAGCGAAAGGTGAAGAGGCGATAGCGTTGAGAAAATCTATTACAGAACATATAATGGCAAATATAACTTCAATACTAGACTATGAGTAAAATATTTGCTATTTATCCTCTTGACAAGAGTAGTTCAACTTTGTTTCTTAATCGTATTCATACATTTGAAACGAGAAAACTTGGAGATGGTTGGCATTGCTATAAAGTTCATTATTCTGACGAAGATCATGAAAGGTGTATTCAGCAGGCTAAGGATAATCATTTTATCTTTTATATGGGGCATGGTGGAGAAACCCAGTTACATGGGGCATGTGCTAAATATGGCGAAATGCCAGTTGATTCTATTGCCATTAAAGAGAATAAGGAATTCTATGACAAAAAGGATTTTATAAAAGCCGATAACATTAATGCTTTCAACGGAAAAATCTTTTTCTGTTTTTCTTGTAATTCCAATAGGAATAGTTCAAAAAGCCTTGCGAGATTATCTATAGAATGTGGTGTAGAAACATTTATTGGGTTTGGTGATATACCTACAGATTATATTGGCGAAAGAAAATTCTCCAAAAGATGCATAGCAATCTACAAAGGTAAGATTGTTAAGATAATAAAGTATTCCTTATTTTATGCTGTTCAAAACAATGAAACCGTAGACAACCTTGTTAGAATAATAAAACTTTTTAACATGTAAAGAAATACATTTGTTACTAAATCAAAGGAATTTTCATGGGAGAGATTTGGTTATTAATCAGCTGTGTATGTTCAAGAATGAAATAAAGATATTTGGGAACATGTATTCTACGCTTTAACTGAATAATGATAGATTTTCATATGCTGTTTCTTTTATATTTTTACAAAAAGAATTCTACCTTTGCATAGAGTAAGACCTTCTTTCCAATAATGTGAGTTCGATATAAGAATTAAATGGAAATATTCTGTTGAACTCATGTTCCAATAATGCGAGATAACCCAAGTTTAACCGGCAAAAATTATTTTTCATTATTCTGTTACTATAAGAATATCAATTAAAAAGAAGATAGTAATAAATATAAGGTAATTTTTGCCTGTTTCTGATATCAAGTTGGGTTGAATGTGTGATAATAAAGAATAGCGTAGCAAAGAAGAACAGCCATATCAAAGCACTCCGGCTTCGATATGGCTGTTTTAAGTAGGGTTACTTTGTGCAACCTATAATATAAGTACGGCTTACATTCCCTTTTCAGATTGCATCGTCACTTCAATGCGGCGGTTGCTCTTGATAAGGTTGCAAGCAATACGCTGGATGTCAGTAGCTGTGATATTGCGCACGAGTGTCTTGTAGTCCTTGTCAAAGTCTACACCGTGGCGCAACTGGTTGTATATCACGTAGAGCCAGTAGTCATTGGTAACAGAAGACTGGTCATACAGCTTTAGGAGGTATTCCTTCACCTTCTGCAAACTAACAGCCTCTGGACCCTTATTGGCAATATGCTCAATCTGTTTGGTGATGATTGGCATCACCATGTTATACTTGTCTGGATCGGTATCAAAGGCAATCTTCAAGAGAGCGTGAGGATTACTTGTTGCGTTCAGACTTTGCTGTAGTTTTACGCCATATACCCCACCTTTCTCCTCACGGACAGAGTCGGTATAAGCGATAGACAATACACGTTTGAAGACGTCGAGTTCCAAATCAGACTTCGCTGTATAAGGTTCGTCCCATGTGTAGAAGACGGTTACACGTGCCAATGGGGTCTTCATCTTCTTTTCAAAGCGGTGAGTCTCGTTGCAGTTGCGCACGTCAGGGTAAGTCTTCGCAAAGGTTTCCTTCTTACCTGTTGATGGCAGAGTTGCAATATACTGCTCTAAGAGAGGGCGCAATTGAGCGATGTCAATGTTACCCATGATAATCATCTTGAAGTTAGAGGCATTGCTGAAACGCTCCTTGTAAATCTCGAGAACACGGTCATAGCTTACCTTGTCAAGTGATGCAGCCTTAAGTGGTTGTACACGTGGCGAGTTTCCGTAGACGATAGCTGCGATAGAGTCGTTGTAGCTAACGTTAGGACTTGCCTCACGGTTGGTGAGGAAAGAGCGCATACGGTTGAGTTCTGACTGGAAAGCTTGGTCATCACGACGTAAGTTTGTAAAATACAAGTAAGTAAGTTCAAAGAGTGTTCGGATGTCTTTGATAGACGAGTTACCGCTGATAGACTGTGTCTCATCTCCTACACCAGCATTGATGCGAACGGTCTTACCTGCTAAGAACTTGTTGAGTTCTGTTGCACTGAAGCGTCCTACACCACCTTCTTTCACGGCAGCTGAGATAAACTGCGTGTTGATTAAGTCCTTAACAGGATAGAGGGAAGAACCACCTTCTGCAAAGAAGTTCAGTGTCACAGCATCCTTCTGGTAGTCGGTTTTCTTGAAATATACCTTCACACCATTGCTCAGCGTGATTTCTGTCGTTCCATGCAAACCAGCTTTCTCACTCTTGATACGTCCCTTCTTCGGTAACGTCTCTATAAGTTTATCGTCCAACTTCTTCTCGACATACTTAGGATAGGACTTTGCCTGTGCATCAAGAACCATCTTTTCAAACTGCGCATCTGAGGGAACATTTACGCCAGCTTTGTCTGGAGAATAGACAACGAGCACTTGATTCTTGTTGGTGATAGCCTCACGCATAGCCTCATTGACCTCATCGAGTGTCACCTCTTTAAAGAACTGATCGTCGAGTTGCTTGTCGTATGCTTCGGTGGTGATGGGTTCATTATCGAGGAAGTTCTGCTTTGCACGACGTACATAATATGAACTGCGACGGTCGTTGCGCTCATTGTATTGGCGGTCAATTACCTTCTGGCGAAAAGCTTTGGCACGAGCAAGTTCTGACGGAGTAAAACCGTGCTGACGAATCTGCTCTATTGTACCCACTGCTGCATCGAACGAACCCTTTACATCCTCCTGACGAGCACCAAAAGAGAGGACAAAAGCATCTTTTGTACGACTGATCAAGAACTGCCCCATACGTGCAGAAGCACTCAAGCAAGGCTTTGGATTCTTGTCCTGCATCTCGTTAAGGCGTTCGCCAATCATATAAGAAACTAAGTCGTCAACATATCCGTCTCGCTGATACTTTACTGAAGACTTCTCTGAATCGGGTGTAGCCTCACGTTTCATGTAAAGTGTAACGAGCATGATAGGTTGTTCTGAATCCTTCAATGATGCTACAATCATCTTGTCGTTGTCATTCACAGGGAAGTAATCGCGATGAGCAGCATTCTCAGGCATTGGAATAGCAGAGAAGACAGACTGAATCTTCTTCTCCATCTGGTCTACATCAATATCACCCACAACGATGATTGCTTGTAGGTCTGGGCGATACCACTTGTGGTAATAGTCACGGAGCGCCTTGTAAGGGAAATTGTCTACAATCTCCATCTTACCGATTGGCAGACAGTCCTCATACTTCGTACCACGATAGACGATTGGCAATGCCTCTTCCATTAGTCGTTGTGAAGCCATACCGGCACGACGAGTACGCCACTCCTCATGAATGACACCACGCTCTTTGTCAATCTCTTTGTCATCAAGGTCTAAATAGTGGCTCCAGTCATGGAGGATAAGTAGGGTAGAGTCGATAGTTGCCTCATGCTTTACAGGTACGGAACTGACATTATAAACCGTTTCGTCAACGGAGGTGTAAGCGTTGAGGTTGGTACCAAACTTGATACCATGTGCTTCACACCAGTGAACGATACTTGGTGAAGAAGGGGTATTCTTGAAGTTCTTACTTCCATTGAAAGCCATGTGTTCAAGGAAGTGAGCCAATCCCCTTTGGTTAGGTTCTTCGAGAATACTTCCCACACGCTGTGCAATGTAGAAGTCGGCTATTCCTTTTTCCTTAGCATTGTGGCGTATGTAATAAGTCATACCGTTCTTCAACTTACCTATGCGGAAGCTGTTGTCGGTAGTGACATTCTGCGCCATAGCACCTGTCACGAGGAGCAGGAGTATAAGCGCATTGATAATTCTTTTGTTTATTAACATAATATGTGATTGATTCCTTTTATAATTTCTTTATGTCTGTCTGATTTTGATTCTTAGTAGGGTATTGTCTTACTAACGATTATTTGCCTTCGTCTTAATAGCATATTGCAGCCTATTAAGTGCTCCGCACGTGTGGTGCGGAGGCCCAACACCACTTGTGCGAACGCTTAGCACCATTCGTGCGGACCAACAGTAAGACTGTTAGAAGGTGCAACCAATGGTCAGTCTGCCCGTTGAATAGTTCCTTCCTATGAGATAAGCGTTGCCGTCGTTGGTATGGCGATGGGTAAAGTCGAAGGCAGTGTAGGTCTTCATCTTGGTGCCTGGGAGTACAAAGGCATATTTAAGTCCGAGCTGGAGGGAGTATTGTGGGTCTGTAAGATACTTATACTCACGATACATCAGTACGTCGATTGTAGGAAAACCATTCTGTTTGTCAGAAGGTTGTGCCAATGTTCCATCCTCGAAAGCATCGCCCTTTCCCTTCTTATAGGAAAAGCCCGCCTTTAATGACAATACCCCCCTTGCGGAAAAGGAGGTTACGTGTAAGACTTGTGTAAGTCTCCATCGTGCGGATATCCTGACGGCGGAAGTAAGGATAGCTGTAGCCTGTCTGCTTACGTTGTGCAATGTTTGCACCTGCTTCTACCGTCCAGAGAGGTAACTCGTTTATAACGTTATAATAGCCAGTATAGCCAAGATGCACATCATTCCACGCCTTATTGGCACTCTTTACAGGGGCAAGATACTGATAGAAGTAGGCTCCCTGTTCATTCTTGTTAGAACGATAAGCATTCATCTCATTGACAAGGTTCTCACTTGAGAAACTAAAGTCAAGATGATGTATTTGCTTATCGAGGTTCAAAGTTAGGCGTGTCTGGTAGTCATAAATATGGCTATGATGATTGGTGTGAACAATCGTATAGGGTGACTTCCTACCATAATAACCCTTGCGATAAGCCATATCCAAGTGGTTGAACCATGAGAGATATGGTAGGATTTCCCAGCCAAGTTGTAGACCTAAACCATGATATTCATTGAGCATAGGTTGCTCCCTATTGCTATCAGTAAAGCCCGAACTACTGAAGGGTTCGGTCTTACCAATCCATGGTCCATAGTTGATATAAGACGTAAACTCCTGTGCATTTGAAGCGTAGGTACTAAAGATTACGCTCTCTGTGTTCCGTCGGTAAGTATAATCAAGACCAAGACTAAAAGGCTGTAATGGTATACATACGCCTGTGGTGAGGGCTAAATCCATCAGCTTCGTCTTATGTCTTAAATCCTTATATTTAGCAACGTTTGCCGCAGTGAAGTCCACCTTTGTACCAATGGCAAGTCCTTTATATATCTCCCAAGACAATGCCCCCATAAGATTATAGGTGTCACGATGCTTTGTACCAGCATTATTTAGTGAGTCTTCGACAATATCGAACGGCAAACGTTGGGTTTGTATGAACGCCGAACCAGTCATGTTGCGCCCAGAGAAGTTGTCATAACGCATACTTCCCGACAAGACAATCTTGTCTGTTAGTCGATAGAATGATGACACGTTGGCACCCACCTGCACGGTACGTGGCGATGCATCATAGTTGACAAAGCCTCCCTTGCCATACTGTACATACACTTCAGCCAAAGAAATGTTCTTTGTCTTGAATCGTGTCAAAGCTGCAGCATTGTCATTCCTCAGCCAGGCATCACTATTGGTAATGAAGCTAAAATCACGATGGAGCAGACTATCCTTAGCCTGCTCCTGTGCGTTGAGGCTGGCAGAGAGGGATGCTCCTACCAGAATAAGTGTCATGAACCTATATTTCATCTTACAGGTTATGTTCTTTTATCATCTGTTTTACTTATCTCTAAGTGAGAACTGACTGCGCTCGTGGAAGTCAGCAGTAGAGTTGTTTGTGTCCATGTAGACAATCTTTGCACCCTTCTTCATAGATGCTTCAGCGTCGATATGACTTGGATCTGCACCATACTGATAGTTATAAACCAGCTTATCGGTATTGCCTTCAATCTTCTGTGTAGCTTCAACGTCTACATTACGATATACGCTATGACCAAGTTTGATAGTCTGCTTCACATAACCAGCATCTACGTCAGATCCGAAACGCTTTTTACTCTTGCTCTCATTAATTTTCTCATAAACCTCGACACCGTCAATAATCCAGTCTGTTGGGACCTTCAATACAGCATTTATTTTGTTCTGAGTTTTGCCTGGTGCGTATGTGATATTACTTGCATCGTTTGCGAAAGCAGCAGGTGTTGTGTTCTTTGTTTGGAAGATAAAGAAGCCAGGAGAAGTTACACTAAGTGGCCAAGCATTAGCCTGTCCATATTCTACTGCCTTAAGGTATTGGCTGGTAGGGATAACGTCTGCTGGTGTTGGATAGTATTTTGGATTCTTAAAACCAGACTCTGGGTCGTACATAGTATAGTAGTCTTTATTGGCATAGTTGATACTCTGTGGGTAGGTCTTAGTATTATCTATTGCCCCCATACAGCAGATAACAACCTGTGAATAAGGCTCGATAATCAATGAATTAGGGAAGTACCATATACCACAAGCTGCTGGAACCCAGCCTGTGAAACGTAAGAAGGCTCTGTCGCTCCTGTGCCGTACCATGCGTTCGCAACAGAGTGTGCATTATAGGGGTCTAATATACCAATAGCTAAGTTGCTGATTACTGCTGTCTTACCACCATTGTTGTACAGGATAAAACCCTTGTCCATCTGGAAGAAATTCTTGGGATCGTTTTCAATTGGTACACCTGTTGTGTACAATTCCTTGATGATAACTTGGTCTGCATTCTGATCAGGTAATTGGAAGGTAACGTTCTTTACATCTGATGCCTTGATAACTTGGACAGTACCATCGTTATGTGTCACAACCATATTCCATGTTTGTGCGTTGATGTTGCTGATGAAAGCAAATACAGCAACAAGGAGAAGTAATATTTTCTTCATATCTTTTTCTATTTAATTTCTAATGTTATTCTTACTTATTCATAAACTTAAAGCTCTTTGTTGGTGTGCGGAGGATGTAGACCCCCTTAGGTAAAGACGAGAAATCAAGGGCAACTCGTCCCTCACCATCTGCTGTTACAGAGCTGATTTGTGTACCATTAAGATTGTAAATAGCCACTTTTGCACCTGCTTTCAATCCACTAACCTCAGCATTACTGAAAGAGAATTGAGGAGAAACAGACGCATTCTTTGGGTCATTAGAAGGCACACTACTAATACTTGTTGTCACCTTCTTCTCAATGAAGTGGTAGTCCTGCACGCCTGTTAGTGCTGTTAATAACTTCTTACCCTCACAAGTAATAACAAGGTCGTTGCCTTCTATGGTTATAACAGGGTATGAATCCAAAGCAAACTCGGTCTTTGTACCATTCGTCTCGGTCAATACAAGGCAGGTGATTATCTTCTCTTGTACTGTCTGCGCAAAGCCACTAAGGGGTATGAACGACAGTGTCAAAGCGATAAGCCCTATAAAACTTATTTTCTTCATAAACATTGTTTTTAATTTATACTATCTTTATTTCTCTTTTAATTTACGATACGTTTCTTCGACATTACTAATGGTAAGGTTACTACGCGAGGAGAGTCTACTGCAACGACTACCTGCGACTTGGCACCATTGAAGAAGTAGCGATAGTCTGTGGTCTCCTTTCTTGCAGAGCTGCTGACCTTATACAACCCAGAAGGAACATTGAAATGCGCTACTCCCTCAGCGTCTGTACTATCAACGAAGGTGCTTGCCACGGCATCTTGTAACTCTACACGTAAGCCTTCATACGAGCCGTCGTATGTACTTGGAAACTCTAACTTCACATCAAAGTTGACTACATCAAGTCCTTCATCATAGTCAGCACATGAAACTAACAGCGTTATCATGCATACTGCAAGTAAACAAAATATCTTTCTCATTATATCTTCAATCTTAATGAAAGTCCATAATAGAAACTCGGAACATATCCACTACCAAAGAGACTTGTTTCAAGTCCTGTCTGAGTAGAGTGTACCTGAGCAAGTGTGTTAAAGAAGTTATTGGCATAAAACGATATAGATACGTGTTTGCCAATTTCCTTTGTTACACTCAAGTTAGCCGACCAGAACGCACTCAACTTATTCGGATTCAATGTGTAAGGATAGTTGGTTCGCACAACCAACTGTGTCAGTTCGTTGTATAATCCTCTGTCATTCGTTGCTGCCCAACGTAATTTCTCAGCAAAGGGGAACTAATGTCTCTGGTGCATCCCATGTACTGTAATACTCTGGATAGACGATAACTGTCTGATTCTCAGTCTTACCATTGTATGCTTCACCAAAGTATTCATTGCCACTATTGACAACATATCCGCGACTACTGGTAGCTCTGCTGTAAGTATAGAGTGAACTTTCCAAACGCAAAGCAACGATAAGGCGAATCTTTGGTATGTGTGTCGTTAGTGTGACATTCATATCTACTTGACCACTGACAGAGCCGTTTGAGGCTGAAGCATCTGCCGTATAGTTGGTCGATGTGGCTGCACCACCACGGTAATAACCAATATATTGATAGAGTCTACCGTCTGACTGACGTGTATTCAGACCTACTGGAACATCTGCAAAGAGCGTTTCGTCCTGTGCCTTATAATGATAATACTTACCATCAACACGTACCTGTGTACGGAGCGCCTTAATCTGTTTGAAGTCTACAATCCATTCTAAGCCATAGCGACTCAATGGGTCAGCATTCACATATTTTGTGTTGGTGACGTAGGTGTTACGTTCGTCATAACCGAGAACGACTGGGGCTTTCGCACCACTGGCATCACTTACTGTCACAATACCTGTCTGTGGGTCAATCGTAAAGAGGCGATTAGCCGTCGCAATACCGCTCGCTTGAAGTTTAGCAGGTGATGTGTACTTATAGGTGAAAGGTGCGTAAAGTGTTTGTTGCCATGTAAGGATTGAAAGTCTTACTATGGAAGAATGAAAGGTTGATGTCTGCAATCTTCGTTCTCAGCTCCACTCCTAAGTCCCATTGGTTGGCATATTGCCATTTCAAGTCAGCATTGTACCGTGCCTTTGAAGGGTAGGTGTAGTAAGCGTAATAAGAGCGATTATTAGCGTCACTGGTAGATGAGAATGCTAACATATCACGATAAGATGGAGAAGGGTAGAGTACTTGGAAACTTGGAAGTTTCACACTCTTTCCCCATCCTGAATGCACGCTAAGACTATTCACCCAGCTATCTTGTCCAAAGCGAAGCATATAGCGCATATTCACACGTGGTGAAAGGCTACCCACTGTCCCATATTCTGAGCCGGGGGAATTGAGGTGATATCTTCGCGTACACCTGCTGTCAGTTCAACATTCTGTTTGGTATTGATAGCCATTGAGAGCTTATTCTCGGCATAAAGTGCCGTGTTGTTCAAAGCGGGTAGGACGTCAAAACGATATTCACGCCATGTCGGTGCATAGCGCATATCTTCGTAGTGTGTACCCTTTCCCTTATTCCTACTGCTTGTCCATTCAGCACCAACAAGTAAGCGGTTGCGGAACTTTCCAAATGATTTATTCCAATTAGCCTTTAGCTTCAAACTGTAGGTTAATGGTTTGGAGTCGCCAAAACCACGCAGATACCAATAGCCTGTAGGACCAAGAATGATATTGGCAGTAGGGTTCTTATCGTAGTCTTCTGCAATGTTATATCCTTCTGTCAAAGTGTGGATATAAGGTTGTGTAGAACTACTACTCTCATTGCTGTAGCTTTCTGAGCGTTTGTCAGCGTAGGTGAAGGCTGCTGTAAAATTCAGATTGGTTATCCATGACTTGTTCAATAACCAGTCAAGGCGCACATTACTACCGACATTATTGTCCTTAACCTTATAATAACTGTCCAAGTTGCGGTCAGGGTCAGCCTTCGAATCATAGCCTCCCACGCCACCATTCAACCCAATGTCCAAGGTCAGAGGCTGTGTCTTCTTCATAAAGACATTCATATAGTGCAGTGACAGTACATTACGTTGATAAGCGGTATAAGGCGATGCTGCATCCGAGAAAGAGCGTGCATGCTCAAGGGAGAAGTTGATAAGTCCAGCATTCTTGCCTAAGTCTAATCCTTTGTGAAGGGCTATCTGGCGGGTGTGTTGGTTGATACTTCCTTCCAAGATGAAAGGCGAACTACCTCTACGGGTCTTCACTTTTACTACACCATTGGTGAGGTCGCCGTATTCTACAGAGGCAATACCGGGTACGACCTCCACACTTTCAATGTTAGAAGCACTGACACCACGTGTACTCACACCAGCCGTTTCGCCCATCATCGCATTGTTGTTCAGACGAACACCATCCACTTCAATGGCTGTACCAAACGACGCATTGCCTCGCTCTGATGAACCGCTTCGCAAGGTCAATTTGCTATCATTCATTAAAGAAGGGTTCACACTCTTACCACCCGGTAAAAGCTGGGCTATATCACCCAAAGTCATTATCTGTTGATTGTCCAACGTCTTACGGTCAATGGTGTAAGAGGTTGTTATCTCATCTTTCTTTCGATGCGCAACAACCTGTACTTCATCGAGTTGAAGGTTGTCTTCGGCAAGGCGCACGTTGAGTGTGGCACCATCATTATTAATGGTGACAACTACTGTTTGTTCTGCGTAACCAAGGCAGGAGATAACTGCAGTACACTTTCCCTTCGGTACGTTTTTTATCGTGAAACAACCTTTTTCGTCAGTAAAAGCGTACAAGCGATTTTCCTTCAATGTGACTGATGCGTAGGCTATAGGCTTACGGTCATCCTTCCCCACAACACAACCTGTTAGTGTCTGTGCAATTCCATTGATACTTAGTCCGCAAATACAATAGACGCTATTATCCTATTCGTGAAGTCCATGATTTGCAAAGATAGGATGAATCTACTAACCCTACAATACTCAAAAATAGGTATTTGTATGCTTTTCTTTGCCTAAGAGCCTTGTTCTTGTCGGATTATATCATTATTACGAAGTCTTTAAAGTATATTACACCCCTGTATGTATGGTTGATTTATTTATCTGGATTTTGAGCGTGTAATCATTTATGAAATAGACGCTACACCCCAAAAAAGAATATACGAAATACCTAAAGCAATGGATGTAAATCTGATTATTCGATTTTTAACGATACTTCCATTAAACAAGATGAGTCCTATAACTGTCAGTAAGAAGAATATAAACACTTTTTTATAAGTATAAAATACAACATCCAGAAATATCCAGAACGAGGAGCAAGGGCTGTTTAATTCGCTTAAAGCAAAATAACGGTTAGTTTGTTCGGTGGTTGCGTTATGTTCGTTATTTAGTGTGTAGAAAATAACTTTCTCCCCCTTTTTCCCATCGTGTTGTAATGTCATCCACCAGCCTGGTCTGCTTGTTGTATAGATGGTTGTGTCTCCTTCTATTTTCAAGCACGCTTTTGTCGTCTTCATGCTTGTACTATACCACATATCTACAACACCCTCTTTCTGTTGCAAATGTTGGTAATCAGATATGGCTTTTTCTATGACATAATAGTTAATACAAAGGCTCAATATGATTAGCACTATCGCTATTAATTTTGAAAGTGTCTGATGTTTCAATAATGATGAATTTATTTTTGTTCTCATCTTTGTTTTGATTTATTGCTATGTTGAGGCTCTTTATTCTTTGCTCAAGTTAAGATGTTGTAGCCAAGCCTATGAGACATAATGTCAGAACTGGGAGTATCCAAGAAGCTGTTCTGATAATCTTGTTTTCCACAGCTGTCATATTAAAATAGAGACATCCAACTATACCAGGGAGGAATAAGAAAATATTTGATTCAAAAATGTAGCTTAGAATATCCAAAAATAACCAAAAGGTGTGGCGAGGAGAGTCTATTGTACTCAGTCCAAAATAGCGTATTTGGTTATTATTATTGGTTCTTCCGTTAAATGGATAGATATATCTCATAAGTTATATAAAAAAAGCTGGTATTATGTATCTTTGTAGTGACCAAACTTCAAGAACATGGATACCAGCATAATGCAAAACGCCTTAGGCTTCTTCCAACAAGATTGTCAGAAACTGCGCTACGAAGATAATAACTTAGTTTTAGAAATCCAAACTCCAAAGGAAAAACTTTGTTGTCCTGTATGTGGAAATCATAATATCAATCGTAACGGCAGCCATATTCGTCGCTTTGTAAGTGTTCCAATTGGTCTGAGCAAGACCTATCTGGACATGCGTGTACATCGTATTCAATGTCACGACTGCGGCTGTATTAAACAAGAAGACATCGATTTTGCGAAAGGAAAACGTCGACATACAATAGCTTTTGCAAATATGGTGCTTGACTTGTCTCGCTTTGCAACAATTCAAGATATATCATGTTTTCTACAGGTATCCTGGGATGTCGTATGTAATATACAGATGGAGTTTCTACAGTCAAAATACGGTTCTTCCGTTAAATGTGTGGACGCTTTTCGTAGTGCTTTAACGTAAGAGCCAAAGTTACACATTAAACAAAAATATAGCTGAGACAGTCAACTATCTATCCTATTTTCATCCTCTTTCATTGAAAATCTTTTCGTTTTAAGACTTCGAAAATCTGCAGACAAGGGTTTGAAAAATCATTACATAATTTCAAAGAAAACATCTATAAATAACGGCAAAAACACACACATGAAGCAGGTTTGCAATCAACAGATTATCAATTAGTTACCAAGTGTAAAGTAAAAGGTGCTTAATTGGACTTCAAAAGGGCGTTAGCAAGGGTCTTAAAGGGCATCTTTTGCAAGCCAAGATAATTATAAAAATGTATCTAACTGAAAATAAAGAAGTTACCTTGTTTGTATAACTAAACAGGTAACGATTTGGAAACGAGCGAGCTACTTCAAGTTGCTGTTTTCTACCTAACAAGAACGCTTGTTATTCTATCTGCAAAGATAATACTTTGTTACCGAATAACAAGCGTTCTTGATGAAAAACACACATAATTTTACCAGCTTGAATGAAACAAGTGGTTGGACTTATAGTTTCTACTTACAAATCTAAAACTTTTCGCCTTGTAATGCTATCCAGTTTGAACATTCTGAGGAAATAGTCCTTTTTAGATTTGCATTAAGCATCTTACATACGTTCTTTATTATATTATGGACATCCTCCTTGGTGGTATTTCTCTTTAGTAATGTGGTATTCGGCAAATAACACCTCGTGCCATTATTACCTATGATTATATCCTTAAAACCATACTCTTCAATTAATGTATTCCTAACTTCGGTATGTCTGCTATCTATATCGTAGGTTAACAGCACATTGTATGTTCTTTCCATATTGTTTGTATTAATAGTTAATAAATTCTTATTGTCAACTAGCAAATAATGTGCCAACAATGAAAGTATTGCTATTCAAATTTTCTACAGCCTTCGTCCTTTCTTTTTCCTATTGGCTTGGTATCTGAGCTTACGTTGCCATGCGGTCTCGGCATAGTCCTCGCCATGTGTCATTGGCGTAATCATTCCACCTACTTCCCTCCACCAATTCATCGGCTGCGCTGATAGCTGTATCTGCCACCGCTCTTATAGCCTGTGCGATTTGTGGAGTATCCTCCGTTGCTCGTGGGCTGTATGAAAGTCTTGGGGGTACGAGTTGATAGCCAGCATCCTTAGTATCTGTATGCTCTGACGATTTGCGTATTACTTGGGCAGATACATTCGTCTCGGCTTTCTGACTTGCCTCGAAATTCTTTGCAAGGAATGGTAGCCAAACTCCCTGCCAATTTCAGATGCCTTGAAAGATTGTCCTGCGTATGAGAACTTCAAGCCATAGATCTTGCCCTGCTTGTTTCTCATGCGCTCGATAACTACACCGTTCTTGTTAAGGTCATAGAGGAACATAGAGTGTCCCGTAACGCCTGTTCCTTTGTACTTATCAAGCAGGGCATAGCAGATTTGTTGTACTTGCTGTTTTGTCTGCTCTCTTATTGGACTGGCTTTTGGCTCCTGATGCTGCTTTTTCGCCTTGACCTCCTTTGCGATGGTCAAGCCTTTCTCCCGACTGATTTCCTCCGCTACCCTTGCTGCCCTGTTACTCACAAAAGTGGTATCATAGACTTCTCCGTACAGACTGATGCGATTGGCAATGATGTGAATATGTCTGTTGTCGGTGTCCTTGTGCGTTACTGCCACCCATTGGTGGTTGTCAAGTCCCATTCGCTTGGCAAACAAATGAGCTATCCGCATAAGTTCGGGCACAGGCAGCTTTTTCTCGTCCTGCGGTGCAATGCCTATTTCGATGCGGAGAAACTTGTTTCTGCAACGGCTATTGTAGTCACTGACCACTTTCATTTCCTCATAGATTGTCTTTGGCTCCCTGCTACAAAGATTGTGAAAGGCAAGCCGACTGCCGAGTTTACCCTCTCTGAAAATATAGTCTAAAGCCGTGCTGCCATGCGCTATCGCCTTACATTTTCCTATCATCTCTTCTCATATTTAAGACCTTATATACCTCATCGTCCACACGAAAATGGGGGTCGTAAAATCGCTTAAATGCCTCTTTGGCACATAGCGAAAGGTTCTGTGTAATATGTACCCATCTCTCATCTTTTACTTTGATGAGGTTAGAAATCTGCCCGTAGAACCGTCCTGTATGCTGAAGTATGACAATGGCTTCCCTTTCATTTTCGGTCATCTTGGGAACGGCTGCCACCTCTCCGTTAAGGAGTATCTCACGGCAGTAATCGGAGAACTTACGCCCCGCGCTTTCTGCCTTTGACTTAATACGCTGCTTTTCTTCTAAGGTGCATCTTACCTTGATGAACTCTGTCTTGTTCATCCGCTGTTCTTCTTTATCCTTTGGCTGCCATCGGGCAGCTTTTCCTTTGTATCTATTCATATAAGTTTCCTTTGAAAGTTAATCATTATAGATGATTCATTGTCTCTTAATTCTTGAATACTGACCGATGAGAACGGAGTGATTACGGTCTAAACTCCCCGACAGTCTGACAAGGGGAGCAAGAGCAGTTTGTGGGTACAAACTGACGTCTTGCAATGTCAGCTAACGAAACGTTTACGTACAAGGCGTTTTACAGTCGAAAAGTGAATGCCGTCATTCTATGACTAACTGCGTTCGTGGCATTCTCACAGAGAACTAAACCGAAGAAGAAAAGGTAGACCCTTTTAGCAAAAAAGGTAGACCTATTTGCTCGAAAAGGTAGACCTATTTTGAAGAAAGGGTAGACCTTTTTCCAGAAAACCGTCTACCTTTTCTTACGGCTTACAGTCTTCTCCATTTCTCTATGTCCTCACCATATTCCTCCAGATGCTGACGCACGATGTTCTCAACGAAGCTTGAAAGGTTGCTGCCCCTGTCGCCTAATCTACGCACAATAAAGTCAGCACGCTCCTGTGTCTCCCTGCTCAGATAGACCGCCTTACGGTTGTTTAACTTGGTCGGCACAAGATAGGCTTGCTTGTAGGCTTCGAGTGTTTTCTTTCTCATCTTGGCACTGATGCGTTTCTGAACGGTTACGTTCTCAGCATTCCGTGCAGGCTCGGAGTGCATGGTATTCTCTGTGTCCTGCTTGTTTGTTGGTCTTTCTCTTTCAGGAACCGCAGTCGCTTCTTGTGAAGTAGATTCGTTCTCTGTTTCATCTTCCACACCCAAAAAAACCATGAAAGGTCTTTTGTCGCTCATCATAGTTTCCTTTTTCCATTTCTATTTCATTTTAAGTTTGACTTGTTTTTGATTTCTTGTTTTGTCCTGTAATTGATATGTGTGTCTGTTTCTGCGCTTTCCGTTTCTGCTGCTCACGGACACGGCTGACATGAAAATCGTTGAGATCCTTGAAGTCTTTGTAATGTATGTTCATATCCTCAACATGGAAGCCTGCCTTTATGAAATCTTGAACAGTCCTCCGTCCTGCTTCGTCATTGTCAAGGAAGGTACGGATATGGGTGAGGTGTCGGTCATTCAAATAACGGATAGTCCTTGCCACGTTGCTCACGGAGTTCATCACAAGGCAGTGGTTGGTAATCTCTTCTTTCATTGAAAGGAAGGAGAGGAAGTCCATGAAGCCTTCAAAGATACATACAGACTCCGCTCTATCCGTGAATATCGGAGTAATGTCCTTCGGGGCTATCGTTCCCTTGAACGTCTTGTCGTCCCGAAGCTCATAGCCGCCAGAGAGATTGGCAAAGCCAATGGCTTGATAGCGCCTGCCCCTTACCTCATAGCTGATACATTTGAGGAAAGACATAGCCTTTTCCAAGTTGATGCAACGCACCTTTGTAAGGTACTCCTGAAAATGTGGTGGCAGAGTGTCTGATATTTCTATCAGTCTCCTGGCTCCATTTACAGCCATCACAGGCTGGGTGTTGTTTGGTGCGAAGCCATTACAAGAACTATAGGTACCATCACCGGGAGCGTTCTGCCCCAAACGACGGATGGCTTCCGATAGCGTGCATCCCTCCATACGCATACAGAGGTCGATAATGCTTCCGCCCCAACCTTCGCCATAATCTATCCAAAGGTTCTTCTCTGTGTTCACCTTAAAACTCGGCTGCGTTTCCTCCCTGAGTGGTGAGTGGTACAGCGCATAGGAAGGTGTCCTACGTACAGGCTTGATGCCTTTCCTTTCGAGATACTCCACGATGGGGTATCGCTTGATACGTGATAAATCTTCTTCTTTCATTGTTTTGATACATTAATGGGTTGAATGATAATTATTTATGTTTGTCTGTTTTATGGTTTTACCTTTTTCCAAAGTTTTCCCCCTCCAAACTTTTTTTCATCTTTCTTCTTACTACATACTATTTTTGTGATAAGTAATTGATAATCAGTATTACTTTGTAGTATAAGGCAATACTACACATTCTACTACATTTGGCTACTACAAGTTTGAAGGAGCGGGCAGGGCAAGATTTTCCTAATCTTGTAGACATAGATGGGACTACCACCATTTCTTCGTTTGCTCACCTTTATGTATCCTGCTTTCTTCAAGGCTTCGCCCATACGCTTGGCAACAAGTGGTTGGTGAGTATAAATACCCAAATAGGTGAGTATCTCCGTAGTGGTCATTAACGAATAACTTTCATCCTCCGTTGGCTTTTCAAAACAACGCAACAAAAGCTCCATCTCTGCAGTTTGTACTTGAAAGTCCTCACTCTCTCTGTATAGTTCGGCAATCTCATCATCATCAAACCAATAGCGAAAACCTGACTTTAACAGGGCTTTGGCTTCCGCATAGACATTGTCCATCGAGATAGCTTTTACTCTCTCAATATCTATGGAAAGCACTTCAAAGGGCAGGAAGCGTCTGCTTCCTGTAGGGTCTGTAAGAAAGTTATTGCCGTTCACCGATGCCACGAAACTTGCCAAGTGGGGATGTTCCTCCACATACTTGTCGTAGGGCATACGGTATTTGACCATCGGGCAGGTAATGAGGTTCTTCAGCTCATTCTCATCACGTTTATTTAGAGCTTTGAGTTGGTCGTCTATGTTTACGATGAGGTTTTGCCCGATATAGGTGAGCGTGTCTTTCTCCTGTGGATATATCTTGCCGGTATAACTGTAACCGTGCAGTTTGGGTGGACAAAGTAAATCGAGAAACGTTGTCTTGAACTTTCCCTGCTCACCTGTCAGCACAAGGCAGGTGTGGTTACGGCACTCACGGTCATCCATTGCGTTGGCGACCACTGCCACGAGCCACTTGGTGAGATATTGTAACCACTTGTCAGAGTTGCGCACGACTACGCAACTTGCCAAGTGGGGAATGGCTTTCAGTGAAAAGGGAGAACTGCTACTTACATCCACCAATGGCAATCCATTGAAATACTCCTGTATGGGATTAACACGTGGAGAGAAGCTGCTCTCGATGATAGAGTATAGATTTTCCGATGAGGTTATTATCCCGATGTCGTTGTCCATCTCTCTGCGGAGCGTGTTGATTTCATAGCGACCCACCTTTGTGAAATCGCTGCTATTCATTCTGCGGTATTCGGTTCGTCCCAATACTGTGTTGTATCTGAACTCATAGCGAGAGGAGAGATAGGCTTCTATCTCCGAGTTCTTGGAGGAAATTCTTCTCGGTCTGGGCATATTGTTACTGCCTTCCGATTTGCCTTTATCTGCGCTTGTTTTCATTATATGCTTGGTTTTGTTTCCAAGAACGAAGTTATTAAGAGAACGGATAAGTTCCAAGCATTCGGAGAGTGCTTGCATAATGTTGCGTACATTGGCTATGAATTTCTCACGGATTTCAGGTAGGAAACTGTCGGAAAGCATGGATTTAAGCCCCAAACAAGAGGACAAGTATAGAAATGATGCAAGAAAGGAATGTGTTTATTTGCTCCAATCCGAATAGCATTGCGTCAGATAAAACGGATATGATAAAATGGAGTATGGAGGCAAAGAAAGAGAGCGACAATCCCTTTGTCTTTTTCCTTGTTTTTTTCCCTGTATTTCCTTGCTGCTCTCTCGTGCTTTTGAAGTATGGCAAACACATCATACTTTTTGCAGACAGAAACGTGCATTAAGGCGCAATACAAAAAGGAATTACAAACAAAACAACAATAAAATTATGGGATATTTTTATCATTACGGATTCAAACTGGGCAAAGCTGAGGAACGAGATACTCAGCCTTGCCGAGACATGCCACAAGGCATTCGGGGAACAAAGCAGGCATACCGATTGGCTGCACAACGGGGATGTGTGCAGGCTGCTCAACATCAGCAAGCGTACCTTACAGCACTATCGTGATACGGGTGTCTTGCCCTTTGCCCAAATCGGGCATAAGTGCTACTACAAGCGTGAGGATGTAGAATGGCTGTTACAGACAAAATCGGAGAAATCAAAAACAGACAAATAAAAGAACGAGAAATAAGACAAGAGAACGATGGAACAGGTAAGGGACTTAAACATGGAGGCTGACGATATGCAGGTGGTGCTGTCCGCTATCAGCAGTGTAAGTAGAAGGATAAAGGAAGTAGCACAGACCCACAAACCGCTGTTTGGTGGAGAACATTTCCTCACAGGTAAAGAAGTATGCGAGAGGCTGTATATCAGTCCTCGCACCTTGCAGGACTATCGGGATAGGGGAATTATCCCCTACACTCAGTTTGCAGGGAAGATACTCTATAAGGAGTCGGATTTGGAAAGGTTGTTGGAGGATAACTATAAGGAGTAGCAAACATGTTCTCTTCTGAATATGTTATAAAATCTAAAATAATCAACAATGTGATTGATTATTACACTTTTGTGTAATGTATATATGCTTTATTACATCTACTTTTGCCTAAAATAATTGTTTCATTATGGAAGAAAGATACAGCAGAAACAGGCTCTATATGAGTGAGAAAGAGCAAAGTGTGATAAAGGATTATAAGATATTCCTTGGTGGTGCAGGTATCGGCAGCATTGTGGCAGAATGTGCCTTGCGGTTTGGCTTCGAGCATATTACCATTGTTGATGGCGATAAGGTAGAGCAAAGCAACCTGAACAGGCAGAACTATACAGAGAATGATATTGGCAGATACAAGGCTGAGTGCTTGGCTGAGCGTTTGCTAAGCATCAATCCTGATGCACAGATAGATTACCATACAGAGTTCCTTAACCCTGATAACATCGAAGAGATGCTGAATGGGCATAATGTAGCCATCAATGCATTGGACTTTAAGGATAAAACTCCATTCGTCTTTGATGAAATTTGCAAAGAAAGAAATCCCAGTACTGCACCCATACAACTTTGGTTGGGCTGGCTTTGTTACGGTTGTAGACCCATTGGGGCATTCTTTATCTGAACTGACTGAAGAGCCAAAGGGATTTGAATTAAAGGTAGCTGAGTATGTTACTGGACACGGGGCTTTTTGGAATCAACCTAAAGAGTGGTTAGACAAAATTGTAACCCAATATAAAAAGGAAAGCGAAATGCTTCCACCTCCACAACTGTCCATAGCATCATGGATTGCAGCAGGCTTGTGTACAACGGCAATGTACAATCTTGCTACAGGAAAACCTGTGAACTATTTTCCTAAATTCTATCTCTCTTCGCTTTTGCCGTAAGTTATTTTTTCAGAAGAGTTTGTTTAAGGTAGCTCTTGAAATAGCTTCGGTGATATTCGTCACGCCTAATTTGTCAAAGGCGTGGCGTTTATAGGTTTTGATAGAATCTAACGAGCGGCACATTCTGTTCGCAATTTCCGTCATGGTAAGCCCTGCTGCTGATAACCGTAGCACTTCAAGTTCTTCTTCTTTGAGTGATATTCCATCACGTTCTTTCCACCGATGCCCTTCGAAAGAATATTTCCAATAGTTAAGATTACCCTTTTTGTGAAACTCTACATGTCCCACTGTTTTATGTGAAGATAGTGATACGACACACATACCAATCCATATCTTGCCTTCATCTGTCAATAGAATGGGAGTAAGCTGGTGATTAATCAACTTACTTTTTGTTCCACTCTTCAGATGAAAATGATATGACATGGAACATTGGTATTTATCAACATTGTCGAAAGTATCAAAGAACTTAAACCCACTTTTATTCAGCTCAACAAGCATTTTTAGTTCTTCCTCTGGTACATATTTCAAATAAAAACTATACCCCAATTCCTTCACCTCCTTTGCTGTATGACCACAAAGAAACAAAGGATTATCTGATACATAAAGAAACTCCTGCTTATAATAGTCTATCAAATAAATGCTCTGATAGGTTACACGTGCAAAGGACTCTACTGTATGAATCAATGTTGACAATACATTTGAATCGTAATCTGGTGCATTACGCACGGTGTTCGATGCTATAAAGAAATCTTTTATGTCTGTCATATATGCTAAACGTGCTAAGATTCTCTGATATATTTCACTACAAAAGTACATTTTTAATGCGAAATACCGCAAAAAGATTACACAAAAGTGTAAAAAACAAAGAGAGAAATGAAGATTTACACAAAAGTGTAATAGGTGATATTTGCATAAGAAGTATTTTTGCCATATAAATCAAGAAACAAAAAGCATTATGGAAAAACAGATTGCAACATTTAAGGACTACGCTATCTTCATGGCAGACAAAACGAGTCTGTTGGAAATAGCACAGTTTGTGGTCAAGGAAAATTACTCCCATCACTTATCTTCATTTACAGAGAAAGAAGTAAATGAAGATATCAAATCAGTGCTTGAAGAAGAGGAATATCTGTATGATAACAAATCTCATATTTATATTGCAAGGGATGCCTTTGGGAATATAATTGGCTGCATCAGGAGTTTCCATTGGGATAAACACAAGACTCTTCCTATTGAAAAAAATATACGGAATAAATCCACTGAATGCTATTCACGGGGAAAGTAAATATAGTTTTTTTGGCATATCGGGCGCTTTGCCGTTGCAAAGGATTCGGGAATATCCACATTGACATTGTTCAAGCGGCTAATGGCATTGGCAGTAAAAACCGATAGTAGAGGACAAGTACAGCTATATGATAGCAGAGATTGACAGCAAACTATTGAAAGTAATGAAGGGCTTGGGATTTGGCACACGTCAAATAGGGAAATCCATAGATTACCTGACATCGGAAACTGTTCCTGTATGTTCCAGTAAGAGAGGTATAATGGGGTTCTTTTTCAAAGTATGGTGAACTTTGCAAGGTCGCATGATTACACTTTTTGTGTAATATTTCAGACAACAAATTCAGAATTACACAAAAGTGTAACGATATAATTTGGAGAAACCAATACATTTGCAACATCGAAAAGACAAGAAAAGTTGTCGGCATATCATGATGTTGACTCCAAAATTATAATAAGACAATACATATAATAAATAATATAATGTTTATGAAAAAGAAAATTCTCACGTTGCTCATGTCTGGCTGCTATGGTATTCTTGCTGCACAAACTACGGGAACGGTCGTAGATGAAAAACAAGCAACCATTACCAGCTGCAACGGTTTCGTTGTTTCGTGAAAGCGAAAATAAGATGATTAGTGGAGTAGTAACTGATATGAATGGCGGCTTTGAACTGAATACGCATGAAGGAGAGAACTATAGAATAAGGATATCTTTTGTTGGGTATTCTACGCAGGAAATTAAATGCCAAAACATTTCTAAGCACCTTTCGGTGGGTACAATCATGTTGGAACCAGAAAGTAAGCAGCTTAATGACGTTACAGTGATCGCCAACAACGTAATACAAAAAGCTGACCGCCAAATAATTATCCCTAATCTGCTTCAGCAAAAAACATCAAGCAATGGTTTAAGTTTGTTGCAGCATCTTCAGCTTTCACGAATCTCTGTAAATACGCTTGACAGTAAGGTGACTACCACTATGGGGGATGCCGTAGAGTTACGTATTAATGGTGTAAAGGCAGAGATACAGGAGGTGAAGGCTCTCTTGCCGGCAGACGTATTGAGAATAGAATATCATGATAATCCTGGTCTAAGATACGGAAATGTAGCTGCCGTAATTGACATTATCTTAAAAGAAAAGAAGAATGGTGGAAGCATCTCCGGAGAGTTTATGAACACTATCAATCCCTTAGGTATAGGAGATTATCAGTTATCGGGTAATTATCATGTAGGTAAGTCAAACTTCAAGGCATCTGTAAACTGGAATCGACGTGATGTAAACTGGTTACGTGAAAACATGGAGGCTTTCCATGCAACGACCCCCAGTATCAGTAACTATGAGATAGGGCAAAAGACAAAGGCACGATATGACAACATCAATCTATCCATAGGATACGATTACATAAATAGCGGAAACATATTGAGTGTTACTTTTCGTGATTTATATAACAATACGCCTCATGCGGTATCTGATAGAAATTCCAAACTTATTCAGGATAGCAATACATTCGATATCAAGGACCGCACCAAGTCAAGGAGCAACAATCCATCGTTAGATATTTATTATCAACATGAGTTTACCAAGGATAAGCATCTTTTCTTTGACCTGATAGGAACATATATCAATACTAAGAACGACCGTTTATATCGCCAATCTCAGGGAAATTCGGTACAGGAAATAACTTCCCTTGTCGATGGTAATAAATATTCGGCTATAGCTGAGGTTATTTACGAGCAGAAAATCAAGGATTCGCGGTTGTCATTCGGTCTGCGACATCAGCAGATGTACACAAAAAATGCATACGATGGAAACACATCCTCAAGTGTAAAGATGAATACAGGTGAGAGTTATGGTTTTGGAGAATGGGCTTCAAAGTTAGGGAAACTGGATTATATGGTAGGTGTAGGTGCTATGAGAACCTATGTTAGCCAAGGAAATGCCAAACAGGTAAAATATATATTTCGCCCGACTATTCAGCTGGGGTACCATTTCAACAATTATCTGTCAATACGTTATAAAGCCTACATGGGAGGCTACGCACCCTCACTTGCCGAATTAAGCGATGTTGAACAGCACATAGACATTTACCAAATACGGCGTGGAAATCCAAATCTACAAGCGGTCAGATTTTTCTCTAATGAACTGTCAATTAGCGTAGGAACAAAGTATATTAGTGCAGAATGGTTTACCCGTTACAGCTATGACGACAAGCCATATATGGAAGAAACGACCTATTCGAATGGCTTCTATGTTAGGAGTTATGCCAATCAAAGAGGCTTCCATCGTCTGAACTCTCAAATAAACCTAAAGTACAACCTTGGAGGGATTATATATCCATTCAATTAACCCCATTTGTCAATCGCTATATCAGCAATGGCAATACTTATACGCATACACATACTAACTGGGGTTTGCGTGCCAACTTAATGGGAATGTACAAGAATTGGTATGTAGGCGCCAATCTTGAGACAAGTTTTCATAGACTGTGGGGGGAGACACTTAACAAAGATGAGAAATCACATAGTATAGTCTTTGGGTACAATAGAGAAAAATGGGGTGTAGAACTCCAGTTGCAGAACATCTTCAGTTCACGTTATGAAATGTCTGTAGAAAATCTTTCCCATCTTGCTCCTTATAATCAAATGGTATGGTCGAAAAATCTATGTAAAGTTTTTGGCATAGACTTTCATTTCAACCTGAACTTTGGAAAGCATGGCTCTGAGGTGAACCAACGTATTCATAACTCTGATACTGATGCAGGTATTGTACCAACAACGAAGTAGCAGATAAATCTAAATCCACACAGATAAAGAGGAAATCGAAAATCTTTCAAAGAGTAGACGTTATATTAGTAAGGTCATAGATAAATCCTCTCGAACACCAATAGCAAAGAAGAACAGCCATATCAAAGCACTCCGGCTTCGATATGGCTGTTTTAAGTAGGTTTACTTTATGCAACCTATAATATAGAATGGCTTAGATTCCCTTTTCAGACTGCATCGTCACTTCAATACGGCGGTTACTGTTGATAAGGTTGCGGGCAATGCGCTGGATGTCAGCAGCTGTGATGTTGCGCACAGTAGCCTTGTAGTCCTTGTCAAAGTCAACTCCATGGCGCAGCTGGTTGTATATCACATAGAGCCAGTAGTCATTGGTAACAGAAGACTGGTCGTACTGCTTTAAGAGATATTCCTTCACCTTTTGCAGACTTACTGACTCTGGACCCTTATTGGCAATATGCTCAATCTGCTTTGTGATGATAGGCATAACCATGTTATACTTGTCTGGGTCGGTATCAAAGGCAATCTTCAACATAGCGTGAAGGTTGCTTGACTTACTTAAACTCTGTTGCAGCTTCACACCATACACTCCACCTTTCTCCTCGCGGATAGAGTCGGTATAGGCGATAGACAATACACGCTTGAAGACGTCGAGCTCTAAATCAGCCTTAGCTGTGTAAGGTTTGTCCCATGTATAGAAGACGGTTACACGTGCCAATGGCATCTTTACAGCTCTGCTCACTCCAACTATATTACGCCTAATGGGGGTTATTTAGGACTCTTTGTATTTTAGCGTGATAAAGTCTGCTAAAGTAAGAAGGAAATTATACCCATTATTACACGTGTATTTTTAATTTCATTTTGCTGTCACATTTAACATTTCATGTAATCCTACTGTTACATAATAAGTTAACTAATGAATTAGGGTGACAGTAGTGACAGCAAAAATGTTTTTACTGGGAAATGCTTTTTAAACGACATTCTGTGTTAGAGTATGCAGAGACTGTTTAACCCAGATTGGTAGGAAACTATACTATAGTAACTAAAGTTTCCCACCCCTTAAAACACTGGCTTTCCTCATTCACCTTTGCCTGTCGTCCCTCATATTCATTGACTTTTAACACATGCCTAACAGGAAGTTATGTAGTCTGTCCATATACTTCATCCCACTTTTTTAACGCTTCAGTCATTACAAGGATTTTGTTCATCTCTTTGTCGTTTCCGCTGATTGTAGCCATAAGGTGTTGGGACGTCATTCCAAGTATTTCTCCTAAAATGCGAAGAATTCGTTCGATACCGGCAAGAACTCGCCCCATAACGTGAGTGCCATGAGATTGTCCTCCATGCCTGAAAAGAGTTCGCCCATGGTTTGATATTCAGTGAACCGCTTTTCCAAGGCCATGACGGTATATGTAAGGTAACACAGCGTAGCATCGGCTATCTAACCATTCTTGTCTTGCCGTCAAAGAATGCACAAAGTAGCAGTTTGTAGTCCAATACATATCTGCCTTTCATATGGTTGAAAACACGACTGATACCTTCCATCCGCACGCCACTCTTCTCAAGCACTGTGTCATCTATAATGAAACATGTAGTGGTATCGGATAGAGGAGTTTCGCCATACTTACGCAATAGGCACATATAACGCAGGGCAAAGTGGTTCATCAATCGTCTCCAATCCGTCTGCGGGCGAATCATCATGCGATAGAAACAGTTCTTACCATGATTTGAAAGCTCATATATCTTCTATGTTGCTTTCCAAATAATTGGGAAATATTTGTAATTTATTAACTGTTCATTATCAATCACTTAGCGTGAAGTTTGTTAGTACGATGACTTTAGAAGAAGCAACAGCCACCAGCCCGGCATGGGAACACCGGGTATGGAAAGGCTACGAACAACAGACCTATCAGACAAACTTCTATGAGTTGACACGGACGTATCCGCCCAACAATTTACTTCTTCAGAATATAGGTAAAACGCAACAATCTTATCGGAGATGACACCCGAAGGTCCATCAATTATGAAAAGGAGTCGTTTTATGAAGTTGTCCAAAAGTCTGTATGTTATTCTTTATCCCATCTGTATGGCTCATATTTCCTACTATTCTTGAGTACCGAGAAAATGATGTTGGACATCTTTCTGGCTATTTTGACTATGGCTTCCTGCGGTTTCATGGACTGCTTGTATCTGGCATAGGCCATTCCCAGTCCGTAATCTCTGTAGATGGCTATCCATGCAGCCTCTATGATCATCGGTCCGAGATGCTTGTTGCCACGGAAGGTCTTCTCTCCGCTTGCGGTTTTCTCTCCACTATTATGACAGGTCGGTATTAGGCCGAGATAACTGGCGAACTGGTTCTCGTTACGGAATCTCTTCACATCGTAGATTTCTGTCAGTATACACATGGCTACACTTACACCTATGCCAGGTATCGACATCAGAAGCTCGTAATTGTTCCTATACCTGTTGGTCTGCGCAAGCCTTCGTATGGATTTTGTCGCATCCAAGAGTGTCTGGCGTATCGTCTCCACCTGCTTGACGAGCAAGTCCAACGACAATCTTGAGGAGGAAAGCAGCACGACATCCTCCTTGAGCCATTTGATGAAAGCCCTTGACCAGTGCGTCCCCGGTCTTGCGAACTGCTCGGGTATCTCCACGCCATTGCAGTGCAGCAGGTGCTTCACCCTTGCCTTGTAGCCAGAGAGTTGTTTCTGTATGGTCTTCCTTATGCGGATGACTGACCTGTCATCGATATTCTCTTTCTCACGGATGTATATGGGACGGATGTCACCGGCGCGCAAGGAGCGCGCAAGTTTGGCTGCATCTACCTTATCGGTCTTCATCACCTCCTCGTACTGGGTGGTCGGAACATCTGCGGCATGGGTCACGACACAGTTGATGCCGTACTCCTTGAGAGCGTAGTATGTGGAAAAACCACTGAAGCCTGACTCATACACGGCATGGTACTCGCCATCAGGGAAATGCTTCTTCAAAAAGTCAAAGAGCGTCTTTGCGGAGGCTTGCTGCGGGTGCCTCTCTTTGTAACCCGACTCGGTCAGCACACAGACCTCCCAAGTTTTTGCGTGCACATCAATTCCGATGTAAATCTTTTGTCCTTTAAAGGAAATTTTGTTTCTTTGCATATCGGTACGGTTCTAATTGTTTGTCATTTGTCGTTTGCACTACAAATATACAATCCAATTATTATCGTACCAACATTTTCCTTGCAGACTATGAAAAACACCGCGGTGGTTTGCCATGCGGCCGGAGGCGCGAAGCCTCCGAAGAGCGGCATCCGACTTGTCTCTGTGTGTTAGCCTTTGCAAACATAGTAACTTATGTTTGCATATACTATGGATGCTCTCACCGACAATGCAGAAGAGGCAAAGAGAAAGGATTAACTCCGAAGCAGAAACCCCGTTCTGTTTCTCCAATGATAGGTGAGATAATAGGTGACCGATGCCAAACTTGCCAAAAAGATGAAACAAATCATCACTCATACGAGTTTTAACACTCAAAAGTTTGGATAACTCACTTATTTTCTCTATTTTTGTTTCCATAACAGTTTTGTTGTTTTGTCTTTAAAATCAGTTGTTTGCGATTACTAATTTACAAAGAAAATTCGACAATCTGTTATTTTTCTATCTATTTATCTGGGTGGGAAACTTTAGTACTTGAGATATATGAATAATACAACTGCACTTTCCGTGCATCATTTGAAAAAGACTTTCAGGACCTCATCCAATAGGAATGAGGTCCTGAAAGATGTGAATATCGTTTTGGAGAAAGGCGTAGTCGCCATCCTGGGATCGAATGGAGCAGGCAAGACGACTTTTATCAAATCCTGCACAGACCTGCTGGACTATGAAGAGGGGAAGATAGAATATTTCGGGAAAGACCTCCAGACAATGAGCAAGGAAGAAAAGAACAGGACCTTTGCGCTGCTGTCTGAAGGCAGCCGGAACATCTACTACAAGCTGACGCCATGGGAAAACATAAAGTATTTCGCCGCCGTGCGTGGCATCCCGTTCAATGCCGTAAGTAGTCAGAGCAAGGAACTCCTCAACGAATTAGGATTATACGACAAAAGGAATCAGCTGGTAGAGAATCTGTCTCGCGGAATGCAGCAAAAGGTCGCCATCATCTGTACGCTGAGCATGAACACCCCCGTCGTATTCCTTGATGAGCCGACCCTTGGGCTGGACATTGAGAGTGCATTCGGGCTGAGCAGTTTCCTGTCATCCCCGGAAATCACTTCAAACAGATTGATTATCATGACTTCTCATGACTTTAACTTCATAGAACGCACCGCCCGGCAGATATTCAAGCTGCAAGACGGAGTCATGAAAAGGAAAGAAGATACAGCGAGCTTCGACAACTCTTTCATCCTTAAAATCCTGCATCCCGATATTGATAAGTTACAGGCCGCCAGATATGAAATTCTGGAACGGCACGACCTCTATTGTACAATCAGACTTCTCACCACTGCACTCCTATTGGGCAAGGAAATCGACAGACTGAACCAAAAAGGACACGAGGTGACAAGCGTGGAAATAGAAGGAGAGAACCTAAAAGATTTTTATTTAAACTGATTCATCATGATATATTTCTGGGGACTTTTGAAGGCAGAGTTTGTCAAATCCATCAAATTGACTTTCAGGTATAAATTCAACACGCTGTTCAATATTCTCTTCTGGGCTGTGCTCATGGTATTGCTCTCCCATGTTCTCCTCCGGGGGAAACCGGAGGTCAAGACATGGGCGTTTATCTGCTCGTTCATGATCTGGCTCATCGCCAACAACTCTTTCATCTCCGTGGTGGATTCCATCGTGTCGGAGACTGTCCAGGGAACAATAGAACAGCTGTATCTCAATTCAAAATCTTTCTTTACATTACTTCTGGTCAAGGGGCTTGTGTCAAGTGTGATTACCATCATCCAGTCCGTTCTCACACTGTTTATCTGCGTTCTTCTGGTCCCTTCCGTGCAAGCGGTTTTTTTCATCCAATGGCTCTCTGTACTTCCGCTGTTTCTCATATCCATCTTCTCCCTTATAGGTCTGGGAATCATGTGCGCCTCACTGGCATTAAAATACAAGAGCATATCGTCATTCTACAGCATGGTATCCTCTATCGTCTTTGGTATCCTGACCTACGGGGCAGTCTTTATCTCTTCCAAGACAGCACTCACGTTGCTGTTCCCCTTTGCAGAGGCGAATGCGGCCATACAGCAGTTGTTGCTCCGTGGATCATCTTTGACACCGAATACCCTGACGGTCATTCTCTGCAATGATGGATTATACTTGCTCTTAGGGTATCTCTGTCTGAAATTCTTAATCATCAAGAGTAAAGAAAGCGGTTCACTGTCAAAATTCTGAAGACAGCCTGCAACGGCTTCACTCCTTGGTCTCATCAATGTAATGGTTCATAAAGGACAAGGTAGAATCCGACTCCTTGCTATCCGGTCAAAGCACATGAATTTCCTGAAATTACAGCTTCTAATCGTTTACCGTCTGATGAAGGGACTTGGAATAATCGTCTCTGTCCTTCTGCTGTGTGTCGCAGGCTTATTGCTCTATATACTGTCATTGGCTCCGCAGACGAATATCATACTGGTTGATGCCGCTCTCGTGGCCGGATTCCATTATAGCAGAGGCGACAGGGAACTCCTGCAGATATTGTACGGAAGTGAGAAGAGGCTGCTGATGGCAGAGTATGTCCTTCTTTCCACTCCATTAATAGCTATCTGTGCGCTCCGCCTCTATTGGGTGCCACTTCTCGTCTGTGTGGCAATAGCGATTGTCCTGCCTATGTTGCCCAGACCCCGGCTGCAGTTCACAATGTTCACTTATCCTTTCCTGCTGAAAGGCTCTTATCAGTATGCCGGCAGTATGAGGACGCTGCTTATCCCTTACCTGCTGGGGATATTATCATCCTGCATGGGGCTGCTGTACCATAATATCAATATCACCTATGCCACACTACTGCTCTTCGTATATCTGCTTGGATTCCTCATCTGTCAGCCTGTCAGGAAGAGCCATCTGATGTTTTACTCTTCCCCTTTGAGAATGATTCATTTACAGTCAATATATGCCGTCGGGAATACATTCGTACTGCTATGTCCCTTCTTCGCTATCCTCCTGATACACAAAGCTGACGCTCTTGTTATCGGAGAAGTCGTCATGATATATATCCTTGCCACGCTCTTTCTTTTCCAGTCGGAACTTATCAGGTATTTCAAAATAGACAATCCGATTGTAATCATGATTGTGCTATCAGCTTTGTTCATGGTCGATGCCGTAGGATATATGAAGACAGTGATGATTCCCTTGGCTGCGTTCACCACCCTTCTGTTATCTTTTATGGTCTACAGCAAATATTCAGCATGATTCAGATAAACAATATAAGGAAGAAATACGGCTCGTCTGTCATTCTTCATGGCATGACCCTCCGGTTAGAGAAAAGTAAAGCGTATGGCATCGTAGGAGAGAACGGTGCCGGCAAAAGCACATTGTTCAGGTGTCTTGCGGGCCTGGAACATTATCAGGGCAACGTCATCATGGAAGAACATTGCAGGATAGGTTATCTGCCCGATACGCCTTACTTTTACCCGCTGGTTACCGGCAAGGAGTTTCTGGAATTCTGCCTGAAAGCTGCCCATCTTCCGTGTGCCGGTGAAGAAATCAATCAGTACAACAAGCTGTTTAATCTTCCGTTGAACAGCTATCCGTCGAAATACTCTTTGGGAATGAAAAAGCGTCTGATGCTCATGGCACTGATGATGCAGAAGTGTGACTTCTATATCATGGACGAGCCTTTCAACGGATTGGATGTCGCAGGTGTCATCATACTGAAAGACTGGATAGTCAAAAGAAAGAGAGAGGGAAGTACATTCCTGATATCCTCTCACATCATCTCTGCCTTGACCGATATCTGCGAGACTCTGGCATACATCCACCAAGGTAAGATGATGAAGACCTATGAGGGCAAAGAAGCCGTTCCAAAAGTCATTGAGGATGATTTAAAGAAATACATACTCAAAGAGGACATCTGAAATTACCTGTAAAACAGATTACAGGCGAACGGCATATTCCAGGCCCTTCCGTTAAATGCGCAGATGGCTATCGTGAAGAGCGTATGGGCTTGACGTGAGGGGCTGATGGTTTACCGAGACCATACATTCCCTTTTCCAGCACTTATGTTTATCTGATGCTGTCCGATAAAACTCAATCCGCAAGATTTCCCATGACTTCTTTTAAACTGGCCATTCCGCATCGTTTCCGGAAAAGCCCCCCTGTTCAGATAAGTTCTGCCCACACAGCTCTTCTCCAGCAACAAGCAGGCTCCCCTCCAGACAATATATGGCATGGAGCGGACCGTCAACACGACTGGTGTCTGCCGACAACACAAGATGTGCCGGGTATCAGCACATCTGCAGAAAAGGCCGTTCCACTCCTTTCGCTATCATATACGGCATTACGCTGATGGCTGCCTTGCACGGCAAATGTTCATCAGGCAGCACTGATATTTATCGGGACTCGGTCACTGCAGATGTATAATGCTGGCTGTTGCCGGATACTATCAACCTGAACTCGGGATAAGAAATGTCTGCAAAAAGTTGGTAATCTCATTATATTTCTGTAACTTTATGGTTGAAAATCAAACAATTACAATAAACATAACAATGATTACCAAGGACAAAATTACTGAAATTTTCTGTATTGCGGATGATTTCTGCAAGGAATTTGAGTTAGAAACTGATAAAATAGGTCTCTCTGAAAAGAGTAAAGGGTGTCATCGCCATCGCCAGTGCCGTATGAGTAAATTTGAAATCATGACGATTTTAATTTGTTTCCACTTTAATTCCTATCGTAATTTTTATCACTATTATACCTTTTTCGTAAAAGAGCATTTAGCAGATTTATTTCCAAATCAATTGTCTTATAATCGTTTTCTTGAATTAGAAGCACGAGTCTCTGTAGAGATGATGATGTTCCTACAGATATGTTGTTTTGGGAGGTGTACTGGTATTAGTTTCATTGACTCAACTTGTATTCCAGTTTGTCATAATAAACGTATTTATCGCAATAAGGTTTTTAGAAATTATGCAACAAGAGGCAAGAGTACAATGGGATGGTATTTTGGATTCAAACTACATCTTATCTGTAATGAAAGAGGTGAGATCCTAAACTTTATGCTTACTAAAGCAAATGTTGATGACCGAGACGAAAATGTATTTAACAGATTGACAGACAATGTATTTGGTAAATTATTTGCAGACAAAGGGTACATATCTCAAGGACTATTTGAGAGATTGTTCAATGATGGAATAAATTTAGTTACTGGCATTAGGAGTAACATGAAAAATAAACTAATGTCACTTTATGATAGAATTCTTTTAAGGAAAAGATCTGTAATAGAGACAATCAATGATGAGCTAAAGAATGTAGCTCAATTAGTGCATTCAAGGCATAGAAGCATATTAAATTTCGCAATGAATGTTGGTTCTTCCGTTAAATGTGTGGACGCTTTTCGTAGTGCTTTAACGTAAGAGCCAAAGTTACTCATTAAATAAAAATATAGCTGAGACAGTCAACTATCTATCCTATTTTCATCCTCTTTCATTGAAAATCTTTTCGTTTTAAGACTTCGAAAATCTGCAGACAAGGGTTTGAAAAATCATTACATAATTTCAAAGAAAACATCTATAAATAACGGCAAAAACACACATGAAGCAGGTTTGCAATCAACAGATTATCAATTAGTTTCCAAGTGTAAAGTAAAAGGTGCTTAATTGGACTTCAAAAGGGCGTTAGCAAGGGTCTTAAAGAGCATCTTTTGCAAGCCAAAAGGGCGTCTTTTAGAAGCCAAAAGAGCATGTATTGGGTCTGAGCTGTACAAAAATAGTTTACAAACATGATTTAATAAGGGAATAAGCAGGTTATAGACGACAGATAGACATCACACCTAATTACATTTATCATATAGTTTACCCCCCCTTATAAAACAATCTTATTGGAGGTAAGCTTACCATGTATGTGGATTAATCTCATTCTATTAACAATCTACACATTTAACGGAAGAACCTATTTTAATGCTATATATATATTTGTTGCATACAATCCTCTCTCCTTATATTGCCAAAAATAAGTTTTCATGTGCAGAACAGAAGTAAGTTTATTGGCTACAGAATAGTTCTCGAAGTCGTCCATTTGGAGTTTTGACAATATTATAAAAGGAGGTGTCCATTTATCTAAAAGACTCAATGTCAAATCTTCAGGAATAAATTCTTTTCGTCTATCTTTTAATGATATCCCTAAATAAACACGAATTGGATATTCATGGGAATCTATATAGTTCTGACACTCTTTTGAAAGCAGAAACCCTTTTTTAAGCCATTCTTTTCTTTCTAAGTTTGGAGAAAAGAAATCTGTTATATGCCTGTCCGTTTCTGTATTATTAGATAAGTGAAAGCTTTCAATCCATTTTCTTATTTTATTTTCAGTAATATTCTCCATCTTTGCTTTCTAAGTAATGCTGTAATACTTTATCCTTGTGAGTTTCTAAAAGTTGTTCTGGCAATTTTGTTTTATTATTGGTAGTATCATTATGAAATGGAGGCAATAATAAACATAAGTAAGTTCATACCTAAGACCACTATGCTTAAAGGTAGGACAAAACGGTCTCGGATTATTTGAAAGTTAAAGAAGATGATTCCGATGGCAACAAGAGCCCACAAAATGAGAATGGACTTATAGCAAGGAAAAAGCACATCAAAGAATAACCAGAATGTAGTTCGTGGGTTACCTTTCTCGCATAATCCATAGTAAGGTATTCCTTCTTTCTCTTTTTTTACTTCATCCTTAACAGTATAGAAAGCAACGGTTTCACCCTTTTTCCCATTATGTTGAAAACATAGCCAACCATCATAACGTTGAGTTATATATACATTAGTGTCATTATTAATTTTTAGAATTGCATCATTAAACTCTCCACCTGTATGTTCCCAATAAGAAACAACCCCTTCTTTATATTCAAGATTGTTTATTTTTTTGCATGTATTACTTATCGTAACAAAGTCAACATATAAACAACAACAGATGAAGAACAAACCAATCGTATATGATGTCTTCCTATGGCTTAGAAAGAATCTTTTAGCTTTCTTTTCTATTAGGGAGATATTTATGTTCATATATTATTAGAGCTCATCTGTCATTCCGGATGATACACCTTTTTATATTGGTCTTTAATTTCTCTCTCTAAGGCGTTATGGATACCCATACGAGTTAGATATTCACCACATGCCCTGTTTCTCTGTGTTGGTTACATGAAACGTTAAAAATGACAGCAACTAAAAATAAAACTATTCTTGTAAGCTGTATAAAAGTCTTACTCTTGTTGGGGGTTTTATCACTCGGTAGATTGGAAGGACGCTTTATCTTGAGGATAGATGGTTCTTCAGAGTACTAAAGAACCTCTAAAACCTCTTGTACATCCTTGATATTCTTCATACTTTCAACGATAAACTGTACATCTTTGCGGTCGTGAACTTGCATCTCAATCGTTCCCTCAAAGATTCCATTATCGCTGGAAATCGTTATCTTGCGGATATTAATACCTAACTGGTCGGAGAGGACATCAGAGATGTCGTGCAGCATACCACTACGGTCAATACCACGAATCTCGATCGTTGCATCGAAGAACAATCGACGGTGCATATCCCATTTGGCATCTAAGATTCTACCGCCATAGCTTGCTTTCAACTTTGCAGCTACTGGGCAGGCACGCTTATGAATCTCGATGTGGTTCTTGTTGTCAATATATCCGAGGATATCATCACCAGGGATAGCATGGCAGCAATGTGGGAAGAGATAGCGATGTATGTTTTCTTCGTTGATGAAGATAGGCTTCTTTCTGTTGAGTTCTTTCGTTACAACGATTAAGCCTTCAGTATTTTCTGTGTCCTTAGCCTCTATAGACTCTGTCTCCTTCTTATCATTCGACTTCAAGAAAGGAACGTAACGACGCCAGCCACGTGAGGTAACAGTCTTCTCAGACTTTGATTTTCTTTGGAGTTCGTTTAAATCAGTGTCGCCAAGGATAACGGTCTTGTCTCCAACGGCAAGGAAAAGGCTGTCATGCTTACGAAGGTCGTGTAGCTCGCAAAGCTTATCCAAGGTGGCAGTTGTCATCTCAAGATCATGTGCTTTTAGCCACTTAGATAGCTGTTCTTCACCTGCCTTCTGCAACTCACGGTTCTCACGTCGCAAGATAGCTTGTATCTTCGCTTTCGCCTTCGCTGTAGATACAAAGTTTATCCATGAAGGATTGACGTGTTGCGACATTGAAGTCAGGATTTCTACTTGGTCACCACTGTTGAGTTTATGGCTCAAAGGAACAAGCTTATGGTTTACTTTCGCACCAATACAATGGCTGCCGAGGAAGGTGTGGATTTGGAATGCAAAGTCGAGTGCTGTACAACCTGCAGGCATCGTCTTAATCTCTCCCTTTGGTGTAAAGACGAAGATTTCAGATGCAAAGAGGTTGAGTTTGATAGCATCGAGGAAGTCCATAGCGTCTGGCTGTGGGTCGTCGAGAATCTCTTTTATCGTACTGAGCCACTCGTTCAATTCCCCTTCATCCTCAGTAATCTCACCGCCATCCTTATATTTCCAATGTGCTGCAAAACCCTGTTCAGCTAATTCGTTCATGTGCTCAGAACGTATCTGCACCTCGATCCAACGGCCCTTAGCAGACATGAGAGTGACGTGCAATGCCTGATAACCATTAGCCTTAGGATGGTTCACCCAGTCACGCAGACGGTCGGGATGGCTCTTATAAATCTGACTGATAGCCACATAAATCTGGAAACAGTTGTTGATTTCCTCATCTGGTGACTTCGGTTTATAGATGATTCGTACGGCAAGGATATCGTATATTTCTTCAAAGGTGACGTGTTTGTTTTGCATCTTATTCCAAATAGAATAAGGACTCTTTACACGTGCTTTGAGTTCATATTCAAAGCCCATCTTGTCAAGTTCGGCACGGATAGGTGCTGTGAACTGTTCAAAGAGGGTATCACGCTGTGCTTGTGTTGAAGCGAGTTTCTTCTCAATAGAAGCATATGCATCAGGATGTTCGTATCGGAAGCTAAGGTCCTCCAGTTCAGTCTTAATCTTATTAAGTCCCAATCGGTTTGCAAGTGGTGCATAGATATAGAGCGTTTCACCTGCAATCTTATATTGTTTGCTGGCAGGCTGAGAAGCGAGCGTACGCATGTTATGCAGACGGTCGCATATCTTGATAAGGATAACGCGAATGTCGTCGCTCATAGTAAGCAAAAGCTTCTTGAAATTCTCAGCTTGTGCTGAAGCCTGTTCGCCAAAGATTCCACCAGAAATCTTGGTTAGTCCGTCAACGATTTGTGCAATCTTAGGACCGAAGATATTTTCCATATCTTCCACTGTATAGTCGGTATCTTCTACGACATCATGTAAGAGGGCAGCACAGATACTTGTTGCTCCGAGTCCCATCTCTTCACAAGCAATCTGGGCAACGGCAATAGGGTGCATGATATAAGGTTCGCCCGAGAGTCGGCGCACACCCTTATGCGCTTGTCGTGCGAAGTTGAAAGCCTTGGTAATGATATCAACCTTCTTTCGATGACGTGAAGCGAGATAGGTATCAATAAGATGCTGAAAGGCATCATCTACCATCTTCTCATAGTCAATCTCCTTAACTTCAATATTGTCCTTGTCCATTGTGCATCCTCCCTTTATATAATAAGGTAAAAGAATCTTGTTAGTATGGCATGGCTCCTTGGCTTGTATTAGTAGCCGCAATAGTCATGCTTGGTTCTTCGTTTGGTGTTTCGTTTTGGTAAATCAGATCTTTGTAACCTTTGAACTTCTCAATCATTTCAGAAGGTAGGCGTAGCTTAGCAACACCATTGGTAGCAAAAGCCTTGATTATACCCTGTCGATACTGTGGGTTAAGTACTTTCAAATCGTCCACATTCATACCTAATACGTTGGCAATCTTGGCAAGTGTAACGTCCTTCTCTATAATAATCGTGTCGCAGCAGTTAGGCAGCCCCGTTGACAGAGGTGTGATGTTGTAATCAGCATAGTAGTTCATCACATAATTTGCAGCGATGAAAGCGGGAACATAGCCGCGTGTCTCCTTTGGTAAATGCTGATAGACAGCCCAAAAGTCGGCACCACCACCAGCCTTTGTGATAGCACTGCTAACACGTCCCGATCCACAGTTATAGGCAGCCAGTGCCAGTGTCCAGTCGCCAAATCGTTTGTAAAGGTCGCTCAACATACGTGCTGCAGCGTAGGAAGACTTCTCTGGGTCGCGGCGTTCATCAATATAACTGTCAATCTGAAGGTCATATTGTTTACCGGTTGTTGCCATGAATTGCCATAGTCCTGCTGCTCCCACACGTGAGGTGGCATTAGGATTTAAGCCCGACTCTATCACAGGAAGATACTTCAGCTCTAATGGTAAACCATAGAAACGCAGTGCTTCTTCAAAGATAGGGTTGTAATAACGCGCACGTCCTAAGAGGTAAGAAGTTGATTGGCGTCCTGCCTTTGTGTAGCGATCGATATATTTCTTAACTTCCTCATTACAGGTCATTGTCATCACATTTGATAGATTACGCATCTTACGATCGATGACTTCCATACCGTTTTCTGGCTCTGTTGCGTTCGTAGAGGGTGTATTTTCGAACCCTGTTTGTATGCCACTATTATAGAACTTATCATCTACATAGTCTACATCAACATATCCAGCCATCGTTTCTGATGCATCAGGAATCATCACATTCACAGCTTTACCACGGCTGTCGACAACAGTTTGCTGTTGTGCATAGATTCCGCAGGTTGCTCCCATTGTAATAAGGAAGGAAACAATATATCTCTTTCTACTCATTATTTCTTAGTTAGTTAGCGCAAATACAGTGCGCTGCTGCTTAGAATGTCAGACTACATCCAATACCTATTGCCGATGAACGGAAAGGGTTGTTAGGTGTAGCGATACTCTTATTTGGTATGACCGTCGGTGCAATATGCAGTGAGAGGTCATCTGATATGTCAAAGTCGGATAAGGAAGCATCTACGTATGCGTCAATAACTGACAAGGCATAAACCGCAATAGTCGTAAAGATACTTAGGTCACGCCATCTACGGTAACGGTCCTTACGTTGTTTGAAGATGTTCTTATAACGCTCTTCATTGGCAGAGGTGATTGTAGCTCCAAGGTGTAGGAAGTTATTATAACTCTGCGTTGTTGGGTCATTATCCATGATGTCCATATAAGCCTGCGCATAATCATGGTACATCTGGTTGTTCCATGTCATGGCATAAACGCAACCTACAAAGCCTCCGTAGAAGATTGGTAGTTTCCAGTACTTACGGTTGTAGGCCTGTCCAGCACCTGGGATGACGAGGGCAAGCCACAAAGCACGCTTAGGATTAGGACGCCACTTAGACCAGTCACGTCCATGCTTCTTCGCCATACCGACACTATCCTTACGCAGAACAGAAATGAGTTTACCCTCATCATCTGGTGTGAGGATTGCCTTCTCTTCTATATATTTATCCTGCGAACTCGGTATCTCAACGACAGCAGAGTCGCCTGGATACATAACCTTGATCGTGTCATGGGGCAGATCTTGTGCCTGCATGACCGTAACACTGGTGAGCATTCCGGCTATCAACAGTCCTTTGAGGATTCTATTCTTCATCTTCATCACTACCCTTTGTCTTGCTTAAGTTACTGGTTTGAAGGTTTGTTACTTATTATTTGCTTTGTAGTCAGCCACTCGTTGAGGCTTCCTAATGCTTGTGAATAGTTCTTCTAAACCAGAATACTTGCTTATCTTATACTTACTAATACCTTAATCTTTCCGTATGGGAAGTATTACTTCATCTTATCCATTACTTCCATGATGTGAAGTAATTCCTCTTCTGATGCAAACGGAATACTAATCTTACCCTTTCCATCAGCGTTGCAACTCATCTGTACCTTCGTATTGAAGAATGATGAGAGTCGTTGTTTGAGGATATTAAATTCCTCTGGAAGGCGAGTGCGAGCAGAGATTTTCTTCTTTGCGCTCTGTATATCTTCTCCGTTATTGAGCTGCTGACAAAGTTCTTCAACCTTGCGAACGCTGTATCCGTTCTTTAGAATCTCACGATAGAGTTTCAATTGGAGTGAAGGACTTTCTAAGGAAAGCAATGCACGGGCATGTCCCATGTCTATCTCCTTCTTTTGCAAACCCATCTGTACCAATGCAGGAAGCTTCAATAGACGAAGGTAATTGGCAATGGCTGCACGGCTTTTACCGACACGTTCTGCCACACGCTCCTGTGTCATTCCACTCTTCTCAAGCAAGTGTTCGTATGCCAAAGCTATCTCTATCGCATTAAGGTCTTCACGCTGTATATTCTCAACCAGTGCTAACTCCATCACACTCTCGTCCTTGATAGTGCGAATATAGGCTGGGACAGCCTTCAAGCCTGCCAACTGACTGGCACGCCAACGGCGTTCTCCTGCAATAATCTGGAAGCGATTATCGTCAATCTGGCGCAGTGTAATTGGCTGAACGAGTCCTAACTCACGAATACTGTTGGCCAATTCTTCCAACGCAACAGGGTCGAATTCACGACGCGGCTGGTTTGGGTTGGCTTCTATCTGGTCTAAGGCAACCTCGTTAATAGTGGAGCTGCCTTGTGTACTGACAGTCTCTGTAGATATCAATGCGTCCAGACCACGGCCGAGGGCATTGGTCTTTGCGTTTCGATTATATTTCTTTTGTACAGCCATAGTCTTTGTTTGGGAGTAAAAAAGGAGTTTAGGTGTTGGTGGAATTTGTCGCAGTTATGTTCAATATAAAGCGACTCTTTATTCCCAACTCTATATTTCTTTACGTTCAACAGATGAAGGTCTGCTGTTAGAAATATTAGCTTTGTAATTGGGAGACGGCCTTTCTATTGGTTTCAAAGTCCACCTTTCTGCTCCGTTCCTATCCTCTCTTTATTTCTTATTCTTTTCAATGATTTCCTTTGCAAGGCTCAAATGATTCTTTGCTCCCGTTGAGTCAGCATCATAGAGGATTACTGGTAAACCATGACTCGGACTCTCAGAGAGTTTCACGTTACGCTGGATAACAGCCTTGAACACTAACTCTTGGAAGTGGCGCTTTACCTCATCGTAGATCTGACGGGCAAGACGCAGACGACTGTCGTACATCGTCAGCAGGAAGCCCTCTATCTCCAACTTCGGATTTAGCTTACTCTTGATTATCTTAATGGTGTTCAACAGCTTGCTGATACCCTCCAATGCAAAATATTCACACTGCACAGGAATGATGACTGAGTCGGCTGCTGTCAACGCATTGACGGTAATCAAACCGAGTGACGGACTACAGTCTATTAAGATGTAATCGTATTCGTCACGGATTGGAGCCAACAGATTGCTCATAACCTTCTCACGACCATAAGCTTCAACATCTCAATTTCAGCTCCAACAAGGTCGATATGGCTCGGAACAATGTCCAGTCCTTCTATGTCAGTGGTGTAGATTGCATCTTTTATGTCGGCATGGTCAATGATACATTCGTAAAGAGAACAGTCCACCTCCTTGATGTCCACGCCCAAACCGCTTGATGCATTAGCCTGCGGATCGGCATCAATCACAAGGACAGACTTCTCAAGTGTTGCTAAAGAAGCTGCCAGGTTGATGGTGGTAGTAGTCTTTCCTACGCCGCCTTTTTGGTTGGCAAGTGCGATAATCTTTCCCATTTTTCTATTTAATCCTATACGTTTATTAGGCTACAAAGATACATATTTTATATGAGATTGGAAGGCTTTATAAACCTTTTTTCGTACTTTTGCACTGAAAACAAAGTGAAATTTATGAATTCTAAGAGACCACTCATACTTATATCTAACGATGACGGATATCACTCTAACGGTATTCGTACACTCGTTTCATTTCTTTCTGATTTTGCAGAAATTGTTGTTTGTGCCCCTGAAGCGGGGCGTTCGGGTTTCTCATGTGCTTTTTCGGTGGTTGACTATCTGCTGTTGAAGAAACGGAATAACATCCCTAACTGTGAGGTTTGGTCATGTTCGGGTACGCCTGTCGACTGTGTGAAACTGGCGTTAGACCGTATTCTTGTTGACCGAAAGCCTGACCTTATCTTGGGAGGTATCAATCATGGAGATAATTCATCAGTCAATAATCATTACAGCGGGACGATGGGTATTGCCTATGAGGGGTGTATGAAATATATCCCTTCTATTGCCTTTTTCAGTTGTGATTACGACCCTAATGCCGACCTATCTTACCTACGTGATTACGTAAGACTTATTGTCAAGAAAGTTCTTGCAGAGGGTCTGCCAAAAGGTGTCTGCCTAAATGTGAATTTCCCTAAGGTTGAAAAAGTTCGCAGGACTGAAGGTTTGCCGTATGGGTTGGGGTAGTTGGACAAGAGAGGTTGAGGCTTGTAAGCATCCTCGTGGCTTCGATTACTATTGGATGACAGGGCATTATCGTAACGACGAACCCGATGCGACGGATAATGACCAGTGGGCATTGGAGCATGGATATGTGACTGTTACGCCATCGAAGATTGACGTGACGGATTATGAAGTGCTCGATAAGATGAAATCGTGGGAATCTCTTTAATTCTTTGATGTTATGAAGTATTACCTGATAGTTGGTGAGGCATCTGGCGACTTACACGCCTCACGCCTTATGCAATCGTTGATGCAGTATGACCCTGAGGCTGAGTTTCGTTTCTTTGGAGGTGACTTGATGGCAAAAGTGGGGGGCACACGGGTAAAACACTACCGTGAACTTGCTTATATGGGATTTATTCCTGTATTGCTACACCTGCCTACCATCTTTAAGAATATGAAGATGTGTAAGGAAGATATCATCCGATGGAAGCCTGATGTTGTAATCCTCGTTGACTATCCAGGATTTAACCTTAGTATCGCAAAGTTTGTAAAGAAGAATACAAGTATTCCTGTCTATTATTATATCTCACCGAAGATTTGGGCATGGAAGGAGTGGCGTATCAAAGCTATCAAGCGTGATGTGAAAGAGATGTTCTCTATTCTTCCGTTTGAAGTGGCCTTCTATGAGAAGAAACATCATTACAAAATAAATTATGTAGGTAATCCGACTGCCGAGGAGGTTGATAATTTTCTCCATGTTTATTCGGAGTCAAAAGACGAGTTCTGTCAGCGTAATGGGTTGTCTTCTAAACCTATTATTGCCATCCTTGCTGGTAGTCGAAAGCAGGAGATAAAGGATAATCTTCCTTCAATGCTTGAGGCTGCTCGCCATTTTGAGGATTATCAGATGGTGGTTGCTGCAGCACCTTCTATCACTGAGAGTTACTATAAGAGGTTCTTAGAAAATAGTGAGGCTAAGATGGTGAAGACGCAGACTTACGAACTTCTGAGTCATGCTACAGTAGCACTCGTTACCAGTGGTACAGCAACGCTTGAAACAGCTTTGCTGAATGTTCCACAGGTTGTCTGCTACGAAACACCTGTTCCAAAGTTGATTCGTTTTGCTTTTAAGCATATTATTAAGGTGCGTTTTATCTCGCTTGTCAATCTTATTGCCGACAAGGAGATTGTGCAAGAACTTCTTGCTGATCGTTTCTCAATTCGCAATATTGCCAACGAGTTGTATCGGATTCTTCCTGGTCAACCTTCGCGTGAACGTATGTTAGCTGATTACCAGCTCGTTCGCAAACGATTAGGTAACGAGGTAGCACCTGATAATGCGGCAAGAATTATGGTTGAGAAGTTGACGAATAGGCGTGTCTACGATATGTCAAGTAAACCAGAAAATGAGTTTATAAGCGAACAAACTTATGAATAAGTAGCATACTTAAAAGCATGCCTGTTCGCCAAGCAGCAGATTGATTTTAGGCGAATAGTTCTTTGCTCCCGAATTATTTTCATGAAAATAAATATTTTTTTTCATGAAGATAAATATTTCTTTTCACGTAAATAATATTTTCTTTTCATGTAAATAATTCGAGAGAAATAGGTAAGTAAAAAAATAAGGAGAGCAGAAAGCTCTCCTTATTCCTTGTATTTAATAGCATTATAAGCTAATTAGTTCAATCACTTTATCCACTGCCTCTCTTATTCCATCGGCATTCTTACCGCCTGCTTGAGCGTAGTGTGGTTGACCACCACCGCCACCTTGGATAAGTTTAGCAGCCTCACGAATAATCTTACCAGCATTCAGATCGTTGTCTTTTACCATGTCATCACTGAGCATAATTGATAGAAGAGGACGATTCTCATGTACTGAACCGAGTACACAAACGAGCTTCTCTGGTAATGCCTCACGCACTTTAAAGACGATGTCCTTAGCTGAAGCTGGATCGATTGGTAATACTGCCTTCACAACATGTACACCATTTACGGTCTCAGCACGCTCCACCATGTTCTTTGCAGCACGACTAACGGCCTGTGCACGGAAGCTCTCAAGCTCCTTCTTCATGTGGTCGTTCTCCTCAACAAACTTAGAGAGAACTGCCTTAAGGTCCTTAGCATTGTTGAACATTGCCTTTAAGTCGCGCAAAGTGTCCTCAAGGAAGTAGATGGCATTCTCGCATGTTTCACCTGTCATAGCCTCGATACGGCGTACACCTGCAGCTACACTGCTCTCACTAACAATCTTGAAGAAACCAATGCGGCCAGTTGATGTGGCATGAATACCACCACAGAACTCACAGCTTGGACCGAAGCGAACAACACGAACCTTGTCGCCATACTTCTCACCGAAGAGGGCTACGGCACCCATCTTCTTTGCCTCCTCCATTGGCGTATCACGATGCTCGTCCATTGGATAATCCTTGCGAATCATCTCATTGACAAGCTTCTCTACCTGACGAAGTTCTTCATCAGTAATCTTCTGGAAGTGAGAAACATCGAAACGGAGGGTGTCAGGACTTACGTATGAACCCTTCTGCTCAGCATGCTCACCGAGAACCTGCTTCAAGGCATAGTCGAGAAGGTGGGTTGCGGTGTGGTTGGCAGCTGAAGCGTCACGCTTCTCAGTGTCAACACAAGCCATGAAATCTGCCTCAATGTTCTTTGGTAATTCCTTAACAATGTGTACGCTCTGGTTGTTTCACGCTTGGTATCGATGACATTAATAGTCTCGTCCTCGCTAACAAGTACACCTTGGTCACCTACCTGACCACCCATCTCTCCATAGAAAGGAGTATAATCGAGAACAAGCTCATAGAAACTGTTCTTCTTCTGAGTCACCTTACGGTAGCGGAGGATATGGCACTCGTATTCTGTATAGTCGTAACCAACAAACTCCTGTTCGCCTTCACGTAATACTTCCCAGTCGCCATTCTCTACAGCGGCAGCATTGCGGGCACGTGCCTTCTGCTGTTCCATCTCCTCGTTGAACTGCTTCTCGTCAACGGTATATCCGTTCTCTGCGCAGATAAGTTCGGTGAGGTCGAGTGGGAAACCGTAGGTGTCGAAGAGGCGGAAAGCCTCCTTACCATCGAGTTGGGTCTGACCATGTGCCTTTAGCTCATCCATTGCACCGTTAAGGAGCATGATACCCTTTTCCAATGTGCGAAGGAATGAGTCTTCCTCTTCCTTCATGACACGGCCTATCAACTCTCGTTGTGCAACGAGTTCTGGGTATGCACCTCCCATCTCACGTACCAATACGTTGATTAACTTATACATAAAGGCTTCCTTCTGACCAAGGAAGGTATAGGCATAACGTACGGCACGACGGAGGATTCGGCGGATAACATATCCTGCCTTAGCATTGCTTGGCAACTGACCGTCGGCAATTGAGAATGCAACAGCACGAAGGTGATCGGCAACAACACGCATGGCGATGTCTACCTTCTGCTCTTCGTTGACACCCTCACCATTAGGACCTTCTGGGAAAGTGTGGTTATATTTCTTACCAGAGAGGTTCTCTATCTCTGCAATGACTGGTGCGAAGATGTCTGTATCGTAGTTAGAGTTCTTGCCTTGCATGAGACGAACGAGACGCTCAAAGCCCATACCTGTATCGATAACGTGCATCTTCAATGGGTCAAGACTACCATCAGCCTTACGATTGAATTGCATGAATACGATGTTCCATATCTCAATAACCTGTGGGTGATCTTTGTTTACAAGTTCTTCACCAGGCACTTTTGCCTTCTCTTCCTCTGAACGGAAGTCGATATGAATCTCTGAACAAGGACCACAAGGACCAGTGTCACCCATTTCCCAGAAATTATCATGCTTGTTGCCATTGACGATATGGTTCTTCGGGAAGTGCTTCTCCCAGTAGCCTGCAGCCTCATCATCACGTGAGATACCCTCGTTCTTATCACCCTCAAAGACTGTTACGTAGAGGTCTTTTGGGTCAAGATGGAGTACGTCTACAAGGTATTCGTAAGCATAGTCGATTGCTCCTTCTTTGAAATAGTCGCCGAAACTCCAGTTACCTAACATTTCGAACATGGTGTGGTGGCTAAGAGCTGCATCACGACCAACCTCTTCCAAGTCGTTGTGCTTACCACTTACACGTAGACATTTCTGTGAGTCTGTACGGCGGCGAGGCTCTGGATCCTTTGTTCCGAGGATAATATCTTTCCACTGGTTCATACCAGCATTAGTGAACATCAGCGTAGGGTCGTCCTTAATAACCATAGGGGCAGACGGTACGATAACGTGTCCCTTCGACTCAAAGAATTTCAAGTAAGAGTCGCGGATTTCGTTTGCTGTCATCATCTTTATTTTATTTTTAATTCAATTTTTCTACCTAAAAGTGTTGCAAAGATACTGACTTTTGAGTATTTTTGCAAACAATTAGGCTGCTGAATACGTAAAAACTTCTTTTAGAGGTGGGCGTAGTCTTTCCTTTCAGACCTAAGATTGTGTAAATAATTGATATAAAAGTTACTAAGACATGGCAGAGAATCCGCGCAAACTGTATTATTCTATCAAGGAAGTGGCACAGCAGATTAACGTTACGGAGAGTCTGTTGCGATATTGGGAAACCGAGTTCCCACACCTTCGTCCTAAGACGACGGGCAATCGTGTGCGCCAGTATACGGAGAAGGACATTGAACAGATAAAGGTTATTTACAATCTTGTCAAGGTGCGTGGCTTTAAGATTGCTGCAGCTCGCAAGATGTTGCAGGAGAATAGGAATGGTGCTGAAAAAAGTCAAAAGGTAATGGAGACGCTCATTTCTGTGCGCAATCAGCTGAAAGAACTTAAGAAACAGTTAGAAA